>Ga0207713_1000001_pt1 | contig 2295391 bp, 2118 predicted proteins | sample KBSS64metaG_FD_184404 | JGI IMG/M metagenome (GOLD analysis project Ga0207713, IMG submission 184404) | Switchgrass rhizosphere microbial communities from Kellogg Biological Station, Michigan, USA - KBS S6-4 metaG (SPAdes) (version 2) | ecosystem: Host-associated > Plants > Roots >...
GAATCTGCCTGGCGGCTTTAGCGCGGTGGTCCCACCTGACCCCATGCCGAACTCAGAAGTGAAACGCCGTAGCGCCGATGGTAGTGTGGGGTCTCCCCATGCGAGAGTAGGGAACTGCCAGGCATTAAATTCGTTCCTTTTCCCCTGACAAGGAAAGCAACAGGAACAGACGGCTCTCAGCCGGTTGCTGAGAACCGTGAAAGAATCGGTGGAGCGGTAGTTCAGTTGGTTAGAATACCTGCCTGTCACGCAGGGGGTCGCGGGTTCGAGCCCCGTCCGTTCCGCCACTTAATTGGAAAGCCCTGACTTAACGGTCAGGGCTTTTTCCATTGCAGCTAAATCAGCCCGGGAAGTTCGCGCACTGATTCCCATCGATCTGCAGGATCATGTTAACGACAACTGATAATCTGAACATAAAGCAATAATCCCGTTGTCGATTCCACCATTACGAATGTGTTCGGTTAAACACCGACAACGCCAGCCTCTAAAGCGTTCATATACGCTGTCGCTGCTCAGCTGTCCAGTCAGTGAGAAAATCGATAAAGCCCGCACCCAGGCTGGCTCACCCCAGTGTTGTAGCAGTCAACCGCATTAAGGCGCATCCCGACCGGCAGACGTAGTGACAGCAACGGTGCTCCCTCCGCCACTTCACAATCGATCATAAAGTCCGAAAGACGGCTAATATCCTTACCCAAAGACAGAGCTGATTAATTGTCTGCCCACTGACAGGGCTCAATGATGATAAAGACAACATCGCCTCCCGATCTGCCTCGATTTGCTTAGCGAGCGTAAAAGGGCTGCTTTATGCTGGAAATGCGTGATGAATTCCGACATTCACCTGCATCCATTGAAACCCCGGTCTAGAATCCCTATAACAGACAGGTGTTAACTGTATTTTTGAATCATCAGCCAGGCGGGAAAGTGCGCAAAAAAACTTATGCAATGCGATATGTAGCAGGACAACCAGTGGAACAGATCTTTCCACCTGGCGCGATGCTCCATCTCGGTCAGGCACTGCCTCCCGGCGCCCCGTTGCCAGCGCATCCAAACCTCAAGGTCCTGGTATGGAACATCTTTAAGCAGCAACGCGCGGATTGGATGTCAGTACTGGAAGGATTTGGTAAGGATGCACATCTTGTATTACTGCAGGAGGCGCAGACCACACCTGAACTGGTGGAGTTTGCGACCAGTAACTATCTGGCTGCCGATCAGGTGCCCGCGTTTGTGCTGCCTCAGCACCCCTCTGGAGTGATGACACTTGCCTCTGCGCACCCGGTCTATTGTTGTCCGTTACGTGAGCGAGAACCTCTGCTGAGGCTGTCAAAATCGGCACTGGTCACGGCTTACCCTCTGCCGGCCGGTGATATGCTGATGGTCGTCAACATCCATGCGGTTAACTTCAGCCTCGGTGTGGACGTTTACAGTAAACAGCTGGGACCTATTGGTGAGCAGATTATGCACCACCAGGGACCGGTAATTATGGCCGGTGATTTTAATGCATGGAGCCGTCAGCGCATCAATGCGCTCTACCGGTTTGCACAGCGGATGAAACTGGAAGAAGTCATGTTTACTGCCGACCATCGTCGTAAAGCGTTTGGCCGCCCGCTGGATTTCGTCTTCTATCGCGATCTCAGAGTGAGCGAAGCATCCGTACTGGTCACGCGCGCGTCCGACCATAATCCGCTACTGGTGGAGTTCAGTTCAGGACGTTAGTAAGAGACATTAAGGCTGCCAGCAGAAGGCAAGGGAAGGGGAGGGGAATGCGTAGACGGCGGCAGATGCATAAAAGAAAAAGGCTGACAATTGTCAGCCTTTTCAACGTATCAGGTATCAGGGGTTGCGTTATTATTCACAAACAGCGTTAAGTTATCGCCGGGTTGAATATCTTTCGCATTGTCCAGCACACTGTTCCAGCGCATCACGTCTTTAATATTGACGCCGTGATGACGGGCAATACTGTCAAGAGAATCACCCTTACGAACACGGTAGGTGATGCTGTTGCCGTTATCAGCCAGTCGGGTGCCATTCGAACCGATAGTCAGAGTCTGACCCGGTCGGATATCAGCACCGCGCAGGTTGTTTTCCTGCTTCAGTGTCGAGACGCTGACGCCAAGTTTAGCGGCGATACCAGAAAGCGTATCCCCACGTCGCACTTTATACCCGCCACTCGCGCTGGCTTTTGCAAGCTGCGTCGGCTGTACTGCTGCGATGTCACCGGAAGCCAGTGAGTTACGCAGTTTAGCGACGTTCGACTTCGGCACCATAATATAGTGCGGGCCGTTTGGCGCTGTTGCACCGCCTTTGTAGCCGGTATTGAAGCTCTTCAGTTTCGTGAGCGACATACCTGCCATTTCGGCAGCCTGCGTCAGCTGTATCTGCTGACCCACTTCCACTCGCGCCAGAGCACGACTTTCATTAGGTGTCGGCAGTTTGATACCGTAACGCTTGTTATTTTTGAGCAGTTCACTCAGAGCTAACATTTTAGGCACATACACGGTTGTTTCGCGTGGCAGCGATAAATGCCAGAAGTCAGTCGGCTTACCGCGCGCCTTGTTCTGCTTAATCGCTTTAAGCACACGTCCTTCACCACTGTTATAGGCGGCGATGGTTAATAACCAGTCACCGTCAAACATAGTGTTAAGACGCTGCATCATATCCAGCGCAACTTTCGTGGATGCGACCACATCACGTCGCCCATCGTAATACTGGTTTTGTTTCAAACCATAGTTTCGACCCGTAGCTGCAACAATCTGCCAGATGCCAGCGGCATTGGCGGATGACGTTGCCCGGGGGTCAAAAGCGCTCTCCACTATGGGTAGCAGTACCAGTTCCATCGGCATTTTACGTTTCTGTATCTGCTCGACTATCCAGTACATGTACGGCTCTGCCCGTAATGTTACATCGTGGAGATAGCTCTTATTTTTTAAAAATTTTCTTTTTTGTTCGCGGATTGCCGGGTTTTCCGGAATCCCCATCTTCAACTCGTCACTAATGAAACTCCAGAGATCTGCGTCTGCTGCGAGGCCAGTTCCATCTTCCTGCCATCGCGGCGACAAAAACTCGTCTCCGTACTTTCCATTTTCACCTTGACCAGCTGAAGACAGACTCTGTGCATGCTGTTCGGGAATATTGGCATCGTTCCTGGACGCCTGACATCCCACCAGCAAGACTGAGGCGAGTAATATCGCTTTAGCCTTCATATGTGTGTCAATAGTTCGCTTAAAAGACGAGCAACTATACGTGACGACTTTTCACAACACAACCCGAAAAATCAAAAAGCGTCTTTCTTCTCGCGTAGAACAGCAAATGTATGCCATAGCGGTTCATCAGAAACATTAACGTTTAAAGCGCGTTGTAAATCAACGTCTTGCGAACGGAGAAATAAATTAATTGACCGTTCGTGCGCCAGTTTTACAGGCAGACTAATGCCATTTTCAGCGCGTAAGTCCTTAATTTTCTGATATTCGGCCATTATTTGCGGGTCATGAGGCAGAATAGCCGCAGCAAACTTCAAATTGGATAAAGTATATTCATGCGCGCAACAGACTAAGGTTTCTCCTGGTAGCTGATTAAGCTTTTGAAATGAATCATACATTTGCTCTGCTGTGCCCTCAAAAAGGCGTCCACAGCCACCCGAAAAGAGGGTGTCGCCGCAGAAAAGATAAGGCGCACTGTAATATGAGATATGTCCTAAAGTGTGACCAGGAGTGTGGATCACGTCGAAAGTCAGCCCCAGAACCGTGACTTTATCCCCTTCGCTGACGATCGTTCTGGCTCCTTTGGCCTCGGTTTCCTGAGGACCGTACACCTCCAGTTGCGGGAAATGCTCACACAGGGTTTTCACTCCACCGGTATGATCGTTATGGTGGTGAGTCAGCAGGATGGCGACCGGCTCCCAGCCGTTGGACGCCATTTTTTCTAACACCGGTTGGGCTTCGCCGGGATCGACAATCAGGCATTTACCTTGATCATCCGTCAGTGCCCAGATGTAGTTGTCCTGCAACGCAGGAATACTGGTAAGATTCATCATCACCTCTCGCAGGTCGTAGTAAAAGGAAGAGCGTAAAGCATGAAGCCCGCTAAATCACGCCAGATTCTGAACGCTCCGCTGTCATGGCGCGATATGCCGTGGGGAGAGTATTTCCGCGACGCGTTAACGCAGCAGCTTCAGCCTTACCTCGGAAAGCTATATGGCTTTCATATGCTTAAGCTTGGCAATCTCAGCGCAGAAATCAACACAGAAAATTGTGCTATTTCACATCAGGTCAATGTGGGCAGTAAAGGTGAGCAGTTGCAGGTGCTGGCCGACCCGATGCAGTTGCCGTTTGAGTCGAAGTCGGTGGATGCCTGTCTGATGGCCCATACGCTCGCCTGGAGCCAGGATCCTCATCGGGTATTGCGCGAAGTGGACAGGGTGTTAATCGATGATGGCTGGATGATCATCAGCGGTTTTAATCCCTTCAGCCTGCTTGGCGTGAGCAAAATGGTGCCGGGATTAACTCGCAAGGCGCCGTGGAGCGGACGGATGTTCAGCCAGATGCGGTTGCTCGACTGGCTGGGGCTGCTGAATTATGAAGTGGTTTATCGCACCCGGTTTCAGGTGCTGCCGTGGCATCGACAGGGCGGGAAACTGATCAGCGCCCACTTACCGGCGCTGGGCTGCCTGAATATTGTGGTGGCACGTAAACGCACCTTCCCGCTGCTGCCGACACGGGCAAAGAAGAGCCTGAGTACCAGCAAGATCCGCCAGACGGTCAACGCGACGCGTCAGTTCCGCAAGGCAGAGGATCAGGACTCGGCTTTATAACCGATATCTTCAAAGGCAGGGTTTTCAGCTGCAGTGCGGGCCAGCACGTCGCAGCGTTCATTTTCCGGATGTCCGGCATGCCCTTTAACCCACTCCCACTGAATTTTGTGGGTGCTGAGTGCTAAGTCGAGACGCTGCCAGAGATCGACATTCTTTACTGGCTTTTTATCGGCGGTTTTCCAGCCACGCTTTTTCCAGTTATGAATCCAGCTGGTGATTCCCTGGCGCACATACTGACTGTCGGTGCTGAGCACCACATCGCAGGGTTGAGTCAACGCTTCAAGCGAAACAATCGCCGCCATCAACTCCATCCGGTTATTGGTGGTAAGGTGATAGCCCGCGCTGAACGTCTTTTCATGCTGACCGTAGCGTAAAATCGCACCATAACCACCGGGACCGGGATTTCCGAGGCAGGATCCATCGGTGAATATTTCTACCTGTTTGCGCATCTCTGGTAGACTTCCTCTCAAAAACGCTAAGTCTGACATAAAACGGGTCTTATGAGCACTGCAAATAACCGCCAGATCGTTCTCGATACTGAAACCACCGGCATGAACATGATCGGGGTACATTATGAGGGGCACCGCATCATTGAGATTGGTGCGGTGGAGGTGATTAACCGTCGCCTGACCGGCAACAATTTTCATATGTATCTCAAGCCCGATCGGCTGGTCGATCCTGAAGCCTTTGGTGTCCACGGGATTGCAGATGAATTTCTTGCCGACAAGCCCGCGTTCAGCGAAATCGCTGATGAGTTTCTCGACTACATTCGCGGTGCTGAATTAGTCATTCACAACGCACCGTTTGATATCGGCTTTATGGACTACGAGTTCTCAAAGCTGAACCGTGGCATTGAGAAAACCGAAACCTTCTGCAAAATTACCGATAGCCTGGCGCTGGCGCGTCGTATGTTTCCCGGCAAGCGTAACAGCCTTGATGCGCTCTGCTCGCGTTATGAAATAGACAACACCAAGCGTACTCTGCACGGCGCACTGCTCGATGCCGAGATTCTGGCGGAAGTCTTCCTGACCATGACCGGTGGTCAGACGTCGCTCTCGTTCTTATCGGAAAGTGAAAGTGCCCGTGAGGCGCAGGGAGAGAGCATTCAGCGCATCGTCCGTCCCGCCTCTGCACTGCGCGTGGTCACGGCCAGCGAAGAGGAAGTGGTTGCCCATGAGTCCCGTCTGGATCTGGTGATGAAAAAGGGTGGCAGCTGTCTGTGGCGTGGCTGAATGGCCTGTTTTTGTGGATAAAATCAACGCCAAGCTGAAAAAAACAGCAAACGATTTATTCACCTGGAAAAAGCGTTGACGCCGTAACAACCTGCCATTACTATGCGCCTCGTTCTCGACGGGGAACAAAGCGCGGAGCGGTAGTTCAGTTGGTTAGAATACCTGCCTGTCACGCAGGGGGTCGCGGGTTCGAGCCCCGTCCGTTCCGCCAATCTCTTTAAAAAAGCCGATTCAGAAATGAATCGGCTTTTTGCTGTCTGCTATTCAGCGACGGCTTGATTCTTCTGCGCCACTACCTCGCCATGCGCGCGGGTCACATCTTCAGCTTCACGATCTTCACGGGCGATAAAGCGATAGCAGCCCGCCGCCAGACCAGCACCAATGAACCAGCTGAAGTTCGCCACCTGATGCAGGGAAGGGATAAAACTAATCACCAGGCAAATCGCTACCGACGGCAGCAGCGCGCCAATTGCTTTGGGGTTAAAGCCACCGCGATACCAGTAACGACCAGATGGCGTGTCATTAAACAGATCGTCGACTGAGATACGGCCACGCTTAATCAGATAGAAATCGGTTAACAGAATCCCGAACAGCGGCCCGATAAAGGATCCAAGCACATCCAGGGTGTAGTGAATCAGCTCAGGCGACTGGAACAGGTTCCACGGCGTTAACAGCACTGAACCAACGGCGGCGATCATCCCACCGGTGCGGAAGCTGATTTTCTGTGGGGAACAGTTCGAGAAGTCAAACGCGGGTGAAACGAAGTTCGCCACGATGTTGATGCCGATGGTGGCGGTAATCATGGTCAGCAGGCCAATCGCGACCGCCAGATCGTTGCCGACCATGCTTACGGTTTCGATAGGATCGGTGATCATTTTGCCAAACAGCGACTGGGTGCCCGAGACAATCACCACCGTCACCACTGAGAACAGCAGGAAGTTAAACGGCAGGCCCCAGCGGTTGCCGCGACGAATCTCGGACATATTCTTGCCGTAGCGTGAAAAGTCACCGAAGTTTAACAGCGGCCCGGAGAAGTAAGAGACCACCAGCGCCGTGGCCGTAATCATCTGCCAGGTCTGTTCGCCTGCGGTCAGCGATTTGCTGGCGAGGGTAAAGGAGATGCCATCGAAACCGGTCTTGTATACAATCCAGCCCGCCAGTGCCACCATCACCACATAGACCGCCGGTCCAGCGACATCAATAAACCGCTTAATGGCGTTCATGCCGTGCCAGAACACCATCGCCTGCAGTAACCACATAATGCCGAAACAGCACCAGCCCAGCAGCGACAGGCCCAGCCAGTGTGGCACGGTCATTGATGTCAGCGACGGCGCAAACTTCAGCAGCACCAGCATCAGGGCATTCGCCGCCAGATAGGTCTGAATGCCATACCAGGCGAACGCGATCAGCCCGCGAATCACCGCCGGAATATTGGCACCAAACACGCCAAACGCCTGACGGCAGATCACCGCATAAGGGACACCCGCCATCTGGCTCGGTTTCGCCACCAGGTTGGCACAGATTTGCACGATGCAAATCCCGGCCAGCAGGCAGAGCAGCACCTGCCAGCTGGCTAATCCCAGCGTGAAGAAACTGGCGGCTACCACATAGCCGCCCATGCTGTGCACATCGGACATCCAGAAAGAGAAGATGTTGTACCACGACCAGTTCTGATTGCGAGTCGGTGCCAGGTCTTCGTTACAAAGCCGTGGGCTGTAACGGGCACTGGCTTCAGAGGCCGCGCTGGCCACCGTTGATTGTTTTGGCATGAAACCTGCTCCTGTACCTGAAAGTGGAATGAATAATCTGGTAAGACGGTATTGCAGGATTCAGGCCAGATCTGTTTTCTTGTATACAATATTTATTTTTCACGTATACGATAGTGGCACACAGCGAGCGACCGGAGCAGGTAATGACGAGTAAAACAGGCCAGCGAGACGCCACTCATCTGCAGGACAAAGATGAAGGGATTTACCAGGCGTTGATGAACGCTATTGTTGAGCACCAGCTGCCGCCAGGCAGTAAATTGCCGGAAGAGGCACTTTCCGGGGTCTTTGGGGTGAGTCGCACCGGCATCCGCAAAGTGCTGCAGCGCCTCGCGGCGGTGCAGATGGTCACCCTGACGCCCAAACGTGGTGCGCAGGTGGCGACACCCGGCGTTGAAGAGGCACGTGACATCTTCTCAACCCGCAGTTTAATGGAGTGCGCCAATCTGCCTGCGGTACTGGCGCATCTGCAGCCTCCGCATCTGGCGGCACTGGAGCAGCTCATTGCACAGGAAAACCAGGCGCACGCCGATCATGATGGTCCGGCAGCCATCCGGCTTTCCGCCGCGTTTCATATTCAGCTACAGGCGATCTCCGGTAATCAGGTGCTCACCGGCATGGTGACCAGCCTGACTCAGCGCTCCTCACTGGTAATTGCCGCCTGGGGCGCGCCCTGGCAGCGCGGCTGTCGCTGTGACGATCACGCAAATCTTCTGGCGTTACTGCGCGCTCGTGCGCTGGAACCGCTGACTCTCGCGCTTCAGCATCACTTTGAGCACATCGTTTCCAGCCTGCACTTTGAGCGCAGCGGAGAAACCCTGCCCGATTTCTCCCGACTGTTTGCCTCAGTCTCTGGAGTCGCTTCATGAGTCTGATTCAGGTCATTAATCCCAACACCAGTCTGGCGATGACCGAAACTATCGCTCAGGCCGCGCGTGCGGTCGCCGCGCCGGGCACCGAAATTCTGGCGGTTTCGCCGTCGCAGGGTGTGCCCTCCATTGAAGGGCACTTCGATGAGGCGATCGCCGCCATCGGCGTGCTGGAGCAGATCAAGCTGGGCAGGGAGCAGGGTGTCAGCGGACATGTCATTGCCTGCTTCGGCGATCCGGGTTTACTGGCCGCACGCGAGCTGGCCAGCGGGCCGGTAATCGGCATTGCGGAGGCGGCGATGCATACCGCCACGCTGCTGGCGACACGCTTCTCCATTGTCACCACGCTGCCGCGCACGCTGGTGATTGCGCGTCATCTGTTGCAGCAGTATGGCTTTACCCATCACTGTGCCGCGCTGCATGCCATCGATCTGCCGGTACTGGCGCTGGAGGATGGCAGCGGTCTGGCGCAGGAAAAAGTGCGGCAGCGCTGTATTCAGGCGAAACGGGAAGATGGCAGCGGGGCGATTGTGCTGGGTTGTGGCGGAATGGCGACGCTGGCGGCTTCGCTGACCCAGGAGCTGGGCCTGCCGGTGATTGATGGCGTCAGCGCAGCGGTGAAAATGGTCGAGTCGCTGGTGGCGCTTGGTTTTGGCACCAGCAAACATGGCGATCTGGCCTGGCCTTTGCAGAAACCTCTCTCAGGTGCGTTTCAACATCTAAACTAACGGAACTTTCCCGAATCAAAACAGGTGGAGTAATGACTGACGCTGCAGAGAAGAAAGAGTACAGCTTTAACAAAAACTATCCGCGCGATTTAATCGGTTATGGCGCCAATCCGCCGCACGCCGCCTGGCCCAATAACGCCCGTGTGGCAGTGCAGTTTGTCCTGAATTACGAAGAGGGTGCAGAAAACAGTGTGCTGCATGGCGATGCGGGCTCAGAGCAGTTCCTCTCCGACATCATCGGTGCAGCCAGCTATACCGATCGTCACATGTCGATGGAGTCGCTGTATGAGTACGGCTCCCGCGCCGGCTTCTGGCGCATCCACAATGAATTTCAGAAACGTGGTCTGCCGCTAACCGTTTTTGGTGTGGCGATGGCGCTGGCGCGTCATCCGGAAATTGTCGAGGCGATTAAACAGGCGGACTACGATGTGGTCAGCCACGGCTGGCGCTGGATCCACTATCAGGGCATGGATGCAAAAACTGAACGTCAGCATATGCAGCAGGCGGTGGATGTGCTGGTGGATCTGTTTGGGAAAGCGCCAACAGGCTGGTACACCGGGCGCGACAGCCCGAACACCCGTCGGCTGGTGGTGGAGCAGGGTGGGTTCAGCTACGACAGTGACTACTACGGCGATGATCTGCCGTTCTGGACGCAGGTTACCTGCCAGGATGGCACGGTAAAACCGCACCTGGTTATTCCTTACACCCTTGAGTGCAACGATATGCGCTTTGCCTCGCCGCAGGGGTTTAACACCGCCGAACAGTTCTTCACCTATCTGCGCGACACCTTTGATGTGCTGTATGAAGAGGGAGAGACGGCGCCGAAGATGATGTCGGTCGGCATGCATTGCCGCCTGCTGGGTCGCCCTGGCAAATTCCGCGCGTTGCAGAACTTCCTCGATCACATCCAGCAGCACGACGACGTCTGGATCTGTACCCGCCAGCAGATTGCTGACCACTGGATCGCAACTCACCCGGCACCTTAAGCCAGTTCCGGCGCTTGCCCCGTTCTGAACGGGAGCAGCGCCGGATGCCGTCAGCTCATCAGACTGACCTGCGCCGCCACGATGCACCAGCCGTGGGGCATTCGTACCCAGGTCTGCTGCTGACGGCCAATCTTATCGCTGCCAGGGCGGGTAAATTCGGTGCTGCAGACCGCATAATCCTCGCCAAAAGTCGTAATCACGGTGTTCCGTAGCGTCCTGTTCAAACCGGCTGAAGGACGCGCGGCACGGAAGGCCCGAATTTCATCAATGCCATACAGATTCTCTCCCGCCCCGAGACGCACGGTTCGCGGGTCATGCCAGAACAGCGCATCCAGTTCTTCCACGTCATTGCTGACCAGCGCCTGCTCGTAGCGATAAAACTGCGCCGTTACCTCGGTGAGCACCTGCGGTAAATTAATCTCTCTGTTCATCAGGCTCCTGCCATATTCATTTGCGGCATCGTAATGCCCTTTTTTTCCAGTGCCCAGGCGGCGCGTAGTACTGCCTCTTCATTAAACGGACGGGCGATAAGCTGTAATCCAATCGGCAGGCCACTTCGGGTCGCCAGCGGCACGGTACAGACCGGCAATCCCAGGAAGGAGATCGGCTGCGTCAGCATTCCCATGCTCGCCTTGGCGGGCAGCGACTCACCCTGAATCGTCAGGGTTTGCTGACCGATAGTAATCGCGCTGCAGGGCGTCGCTGGGGCGATCAGCACATCGAACCGATCAAACAGCGGTAACACCTGCTGCTGAAAATGGCGACGGAAACGCTGTGCCTGCACATACCAGGCACCAGGCATCATGGCACCGGCCAGCAGACGCTCACGTGAGTTCGGTTCAAACTGCTCCGGCATCTGGCGCAGGGCAGGCAAATAGTGATTGCCGCCCTCGGCGGCGGTCATGATAAACGCCGCCGAGCGGGCCAGCTCCGCCTCCGGCATCAGCACCTCTTCCTGAGCCTCAAGCGCGGCTGCAACTGCCGCGACGGCCGCGCGGGCATCCTCATCGCACCAGCGGGCAAAAAAACCACCCAGTACGCCACAGCGCAATCCTTCGCTGCCCTGTGACAGCCCTGGCAGCGTCTCGGCCAGTGGACGGTCAGCCTGAAACGCGTCAGCGTGGTCTGCACCCTGCAACAGGTCATACACCAGTGCCAGGTCCTCAACCCGGCGCGCCAGTGGGCCGATGTGATCAAGGCTGGCGACAAACGGATGGCTGCCGCTGCGTGACAGACGACCAAAAGTTGGCTTAAGACCAAAAATACCGCACAGCGACGCGGGCACCCGAATCGAGCCGTTGGTGTCGGTGCCCAGTGAAAAGTGGACCAGCCCGGCGGCCACGGCGGCGGCTGAACCGCCTGAAGAGCCGCCCGCCACGCGGCTCAGATCGCGCGGATTGTGCGTCGCACCATAGTGGCTGTTTTCGGTGGTAAAACCATAGGCATAAGCATCCATGTTCAGCATGCCCGACAGCAGCGCGCCTGCGTGACGCAGTTTCTCCACGGCAAACGCATCTGCCTGGGCCGCAGGGCGATCGCGGAACAGGCTGGCACCGGCCAGTGTGCTGTGACCCGCCACATCAAACAGGTTTTTCACCGCATACGGGATGCCCGCCAGCGGTGGCAGGGTTTCGCCGCGCTGCCGCTGCGCATCAATCGCGCTGGCCTCTTTTAACATGCGCGGCCCGGTCACTTCCGTCCAGGCATTCAGCGCCGGATTATGCTGCTCAACGGCCTGCAGCGTGCTCTTCGCTACCTCCACCGCGCTGATCTCACCCTGCTGGATCGCCCGTTGCAGGCTCTGAATCGAAACATCACCTAATCTCATGCCTGGTATACTCCTGCCACTTCCAGCCGATCGTCCAGCGGAAACGCCATCAGCGGTGCCGCCATCTCCGCGATACGCGACAGCTGGATCAGCAGTTCAGCGCGGCGGGCGTCATCCAGTTCCAGTTGCAGTATCTGCTCCATATGGCCGATGTAGCTGGCCCAGTCGTGTTGATTCATGATTCGCTCCTGTTAAAAACCGGCAGCGCTGCCGTTACTGCGCGGATCGCTTGCGCCCTCAAACATGCCGTTGCTGTGACGCACGATGGCGCCCGCATGGCCCACGGATTCGCTGAAGTCCGGCAGCATTTCCACCTCATGTCCCCACAGACGCAGCATCAATACCGTTTCGTCGTCAAAACGGCCTTCCAGTTTCAGTGAGTCGGACGATTGACCCCAGGTCCGGCCCAGCAGCCAGCGCGGCGCACTGACCGCCTGCTGTAACGGCAGGCCCTGAATGACATGGCGGGTAAAAATCGCCGCCTGGGTCTGCGGCTGACCATCTCCGCCCATGGCGCCATACACCATTGTCCGGCCATCTTTCAGGCGCGCAGCGGCGGGATTCAGGGTATGAAACGGCTGCTTGCCGGGCGCAAGGGCGAGTAAGTGGTCAGGATCCAGGCTAAACGCCGCGCCACGGTTCTGCCAGGTAATACCGGTGCCGGGCAGCACCACACCACTGCCAAACTCGTGATAGATGCTTTGAATAAAGGAGACCGCCAGACCGCTGCTGTCCATCACGCCCATCCAGACGGTATCGCCCGGGCCGCGTCCGCTCCCCCAGGCTGCCGCCTCACCATCGGTGATCTGGCTGGCGAGTGTGGCAAGGTGATCGCTATTCAGCAGCGCCTGCAGATCTTCGGTAACGTGACGCGGATCGGTGATGTGTTTGTCCCGCAGTGCAAAGGCTTTCTTGGTGGCTTCAACGATGCGGTGCACCGTCTGCGCGTCATCAGCCTCCGCCATCGCCAGCCGGTCGGTGATGCCGAGGATTGCCAGCGACACCATGCCCTGCGTCGGCGGGGCGATATTCCAGATGTCGCCTTCACTGTGTGCGAGGTGCAGTGGCGTTGTGCGGCGGGCGCGATGCTGCTGCAGATCGTTCAGCGTCACCGGCATGCCCAGTGTCGCCATCTCGTCGGCCAGATGATGAGCCAGCGGGCCGCGATAAAAACTGTCGAGTCCCTCTTCGGTGAGCTGACTCAGGGTGTTCGCCAGTGCGGGCTGGGTAAAACGGCTGCCGGGCTGCGGCACCTCGCCGTCAGGCATAAACGTGGCGCTGAAGCCGGGCTGATGCTGCAACTCACTGCGGAACGTTGCGGTGGCGGCGCTCTGTGAAGCGGTCACAGGAATGCCGTCGGCGGCGTAGCGAATGGCATCACGCAGCAGACGAGCCAGCGGCAGCGGCGGGGTGCCCATCTCCTTAGAGAGCATCAGTGCCTCCTGCCAGCCACTGACTGTACCGGCTACGGTCAGCGCCGCTTTCGGTCCGCGATGTGGAATTTTCGGGTGATCGGCGTAAAAATCGCGGTGAGCCAGTGAACCTGCTGCGCCGCTGGCGTCGATAGCGACAGGATCACCACCGGGCGGCAGAATCAGCCAGAAACCGTCGCCGCCCAGTCCATTCATGTGTGGATAGACCACCGCGATAGTTGCGGCGGCGGCCACCATCGCTTCAATGGCATTACCGCCATCACGCAGTACCGCGAGTGCGCTTTCACTCGCCAGATGGTGCGGCGTCACCGCCATCCCCTGCGGGGCCATATTGCTTTGAATCATCGTTTTCTCATTCTTCGGGTGACAGTACGCATAACAAAGCAAGAGCTGTTCCAGTTTTCACCCTGCGATGACAATGCGCCGGTTAACCTGGCGTAAATTGTGCTAGGTTTTGCTAAACAAAAGTGCTGAAACAAAAGTTACAGGACGCCTTATGCAACAGCTTGATGAACGACTCAGAAGTCACTATCCCCAGCTCTCGCCACAGGAACAGCGCATTGCTGACTTCGTGTTTGACCATTTCGATGACCTGATCAGCTACAACAGCGCCGAGCTGGCGCGGCTCAGTGGTGTGTCGAAAGCCACGGTCAGCAGGCTGTTTAAGCGTCTGGGCTACGAGAAATACAAAGATATGCGTGATGAGTTACGCATCCTGCGTCAGAGCGGCATGCCGCTGACAGATAATCGTGATGCCGTGCAGGGCAATACCTTGCTGGCACGCCACTATAAGCAGGAGATGGCGAATCTGACGCAGTGGGTTAACAGCCTGGATGCACAGCACTTTAACGAGGTTATTCAGCAGCTGTCGCAGGCAAAACGCATCTTTATCATCGGTATGCGCAATGCCTACCCGGTGGCGCTGCACCTGCGCCAGCAACTGGTGCAGGCGCGTTCACAGGTGCATATTCTGCCGCAGCCGGGCCAGACGCTGGCAGAGGAGCTGGTGGATATCACACCGGACGACATGGTCATCGTGATGGCCTTTCGTCGTCGTCCACGCATTATTCGCCCGCTGATGCAGCAGTTGCAGGCAGCCGGTATCCCGCTGCTGGCGCTGTGTGAGCCGCAGGCGCAGACGGTGATTACCCTGGCGCGGTGGCAGCTTTGTACGCCGCTGGATAGCGTCTCCGCTTTTGACAGTTACAGCGCGGCCATGAGTCTGGTTAACCTGATTGCTAATGCCCTGCTGCATGAAATGCTGGCTCAGGGACGTCAGCGGATTCATCAGATCGCTGACCTGTATCAGCAGTTTGACGAACTGGAGCACCGTTAGCAGGCACCGTTTTGGTGCTTTGCCCCATTTCAGAACACATCTTTCCCGGCGTAATCGTCCCGATTACGTCCAGTTTCAACGGAACTCTCTGCCGTCTAACCCTTTTTTAATTGCCACCCGCATTGGCACATTAGTTGCAGAATGCATCCCAAAGAATCTTTTGTTTCATGTTAATCTCACCGGGGTGCATAATGAAAAAAGTTTTAATGGCGGTAGCAGCTGCAGCATTACTGATGGCGCAGGCGGGAAGTGCGCTGGCCGATCAACTGCAGGACATCCAGAAGCGCGGTGTCATCCGCGTCGCTGTGCCGCAGGATTTCCCACCCTTTGGCTCGGTCGGCACTGACCTGCAGCCGCAGGGGTATGACATCGACACGGCGAAATATCTGGCAAAGCAGATGAAACTTAAGTTGCAGCTGGTGCCGGTCAGCAGTGCCAACCGCGTGCCTTATCTGCAAACTGACAAGGTCGATCTGGTTATCTCCAGCATGGGTAAAAATGCCGAGCGTGAGAAAGTGATCGACTTTACACGTGCCTATGCGCCGTTCTTCCTGGGCGTATTTGGTCCGAAAGGTGATGAGATCAAAGCGGCGTCGGCGCTGAGCGGCAAGTCGATTGGCGTCACGCGCGGTGCGGTAGAAGACATGGTGCTCAGCGACGTTGCGCCGAAAGATGCGCAGATAAAACGCTATGAAGATAACAACACCACGTTGTCTGCCTATCTCTCCGGTCAGGTGCAATATGTCGCCACCGGTAACCTGGTGGTCGCCGCGATTGCACGCCAGAATCCGGCTAAAGCGCCTGTCGCGCAGTTTATGCTGAAAGATTCACCCTGCTTTATCGGCCTGAAGAAAGATGAGCCTGCGCTGAAAGCGAAAGTCAATGCGCTGATTGAGCAGGGCATCAAAGATGGCACTCTGAATAAACTGTCAGAAGAGTGGCTCAAAGCGCCGCTGCCCGCCAACCTCGGCGCCTGAGGACGGATTCATGACCGGGCAACTTAACTTTCCCGCCCTGTGGCCCTACTGGCCGGAGCTGCTCTCCGGTCTGTGGGTCACCCTCCAGCTGACGGTGCTGGCGACGACCGGTGGTGTGGCGCTGGGCATTGCGGGCGCGGCGCTGCGCAGCGGCAAACCCAGCTGGATGAGCCGCCTGTGGGGCATCTATGTCGAGCTGATCCGCAATACGCCGTTTGTGGTGCAACTGTTCTTTATTGTTTTCGGTCTGCCTGCGCTGGGGCTGAAACTCACCGCTGGCGAGGCGGCGCTGCTGGCGATGCTGATCAACCTTGGCGCTTACAGTACCGAGATCATCCGCGCCGGAATTCAGGTCACGCCCAAAGGGCAGTGGGAAGCAGGCCGGGTGCTGGGATTAACCCGCAGCCAGACATTTTTGCGGGTGGTGTTGCCACCTGCGCTGCAGCGCATTTACCCAGCGCTGGTCAGTCAGTGCATCATCGTGATGCTGGGGTCGTCGGTGGTGTCCCAGGTTTCTTATGAGGAGCTGACCTTCGCCGCTAACCTGATTCAGTCGCGCACCTTCTTAAGTTTTGAGGTCTATCTGGTGACCACGCTGATCTACCTGGCGTTGTCGATTGCGATGCGCCATCTGCTGCTGGCAATTGGCCGTAAATGGTTTGGAGTGCAGCCATCATGATGACGACCTTTACTGACTGGGACATCCTGCGCAACCTGCTGCTGGCGGCGCGCTGGACCCTGTTACTGTCGCTGGTGGCCTTTGCCGGCGGAACGCTGGTAACGCTGCCACTGCTGTTTCTGCGTCTGCTGCAACGCAAGTGGCTGACGCGCGTGATACGCGGTTACACCGCGCTGTTTCAGGGCACGCCGCTGCTGATGCAGCTGTTCCTGGCATTTTTCGGCGTCGGGCTATTCGGCATTGATGTCGCGCCCTGGACCGCAGCTTCGCTGGCATTGACCTTCTACACCAGCGCCTTTCTGGTGGACATCTGGTACGGCAGCATTCGCGCCCTGCCGAAAGGGCAGTGGGAAGCGTCGCGCTGCCTCGGCCTGACCTTTGGTCAGACGCTATGGCGGGTGGTGGCACCCCAGGCGATCCGCATCGGTATCGCGCCGACCGTGGGCTTTGCCGTGCAGGTGATCAAGGGCACCGCGCTGGCCTCAATAATCGGCTTCATTGAGCTGACTAAGGCGGGCACCATTCTGAACAACGTGACCTATCAGCCGTTTAAAGTCTTTGGGCTGGTGGCGCTGGGCTACTTCCTGATGTGTTATCCGCTGTCTCGCTACAGCCAGTATCTGGAGAAAAAATTCAATGCCGCTCATCACCATTAATCAGGTGCAAAAATATTACGGCGACAACCATGTGTTGAAAGGCGTGGATCTGGATATCGACATGGGCGAGGTGATCTCGATCATTGGTCGCAGTGGATCCGGCAAAAGCACGTTGCTGCGCTGTATGAACGGGCTGGAAGGCTATCAGGAGGGCAGCATCAAGCTCGGCGGGATGACGATTACTGACCGTGATTCGCAGGCGCGTGAAATCAGCCGCTCGGTCGGAATGGTATTTCAGAGCTTCAATCTGTTCCCGCACATGACGGCGCTGGAGAACGTGATGCTGGCGCCGCGCCGGGTGCTGAAGAAAAGCGAGGCCGAGTGCCGGGCGCTGGCGGCGCAGATGCTGGAGAAAGTCGGGCTGGGTGAACGTCTTGACTACTATCCTGCCAGCCTCTCTGGCGGTCAGCAGCAGCGCGTGGCGATCGCCCGTGCGCTGGCGATGACGCCGAAAGTTTTACTCTGTGATGAGATCACCTCCGCGCTCGATCCTGAACTGGTGGGCGAAGTGCTTAAAGTTCTGGAGCAGCTGGCGGCAGAGGGAATGACGCTGATCCTCGTCACCCATGAAATGAGCTTCGCCCGCGACGTGGGCGATCGTGTGGTCTTTATGCATCAAGGGCGCGTCTGGGAGCAGGGCGACAGTAAAACGCTGTTCGCCCAGCCGCAGACGCCGGAGCTGAAGCAGTTTATCTCTTCGGTTCGTCTCTAAATGTTTAGTTTGACAGGCGTTTATTGTTGCAGACAGTCTGACCACGGACAGCGCGGAACAACCGGAGCGTACACGAAGTACGTGAGGATGACTCGCTGTGCTCGCCCCTTCAGGGCCGCCCTTACGGGCGTTCAGGTTGCTAAAGCAGCCTGTGTGAGCACTGCCCGGGGCCAGAATGGCAAATAAAATAGCCTGTCGGGCATCAGAAAAGGAAATGATGATGAATATAACACAATACCCGCAACTCAATCCGCCACAGCGTCTGCTGATGGGACCGGGACCGATCAACGCCGATCCCCGCGTGCTGCGCGCCATGTCGAGCCAGCTGCTGGGTCAGTACGATCCCGCGATGACCCACTACATGAACGAAGTGATGGCGCTCTATCGCGGCGTGTTCCGCACAGAGAACCGCTGGACGCTGCTGATTGATGGCACCTCTCGTGCCGGCATCGAATCGATACTGCTCTCCGCTATCCGCCCTGGCGACAAAGTGCTGGTCCCGGTGTTTGGCCGCTTCGGTCATCTGCTGTGCGAAATTGCCCGCCGCTGTCGTGCGGACGTTCACACCATCGAAGTGCCGTGGGGCGAAGTCTTTACCCCGGACCAGATTGAAGATGCGATCAAAAAAGTGCGGCCACGCCTGCTGCTGACCGTGCAGGGCGATACCTCGACCACCATGCTGCAGCCACTTGAGCAGCTGGGGGCGATCTGTAAACAGTACGGCGTGCTGTTCTACACCGATGCCACCGCGTCGCTGGCGGGCAACCCGCTGGAAACGGATGCCTGGGGACTGGATGCCGTATCGGCGGGGATGCAGAAATGCCTGGGCGGCCCATCGGGCACGTCGCCGATCACCCTGAGCGCAGAGATGGAAGCGGTGATCCGCAAACGCAAATGCGTGGAGCAGGGGATCCGCACCGAGGCGCATCAGGATGGAGATGATGAAATGATCTACTCCAACTATTTTGATCTCGGCATGATCATGGATTACTGGGGGCCGGAGCGGCTTAACCATCACACCGAAGCGACCAGTGCGCTGTTTGGCGCCCGCGAGTGTGCCCGTCTGATCCTGCAGGAAGGGCTGGATAACGGCATCGCCCGTCACAAACTGCATGGTGAAGCGATGCTGAAAGGCATTCAGGGAATGGGGCTGGAGACTTTTGGCGATCTGAAAAACAAGATGAACAACGTGCTGGGCGTGATGATCCCGTCAGGTGTCAACGGCGATCAGGTGCGCAAACTGATGCTGGAGGATTTCGGCATTGAGATTGGCACCTCATTTGGTCCGCTGCATGGCAAGGTGTGGCGCATCGGCACCATGGGTTACAACGCGCGCAAAGATTGCGTGATGCAGACGCTATCGGCGCTGGAAACAGTGCTGACTCATGTTGGTTATCGCACGCCGCAGGGCGCGGGTGCGCAGGCCGCCTGGGATCACTACGGGAGCCAGGCATGATGATGAGTGCCAGCGAAGCTCAGGCCGCTGCACAGCGCGTGATGGCGCGCTGTGATGCGCTGGCAGCGATCAGCGAAACGGCTGAGGGCCTGACCCGCGTCTACCTGTCGGCGGAACATCTGCGCGCCAACGCCTGCGTCGGTGAGTGGATGCAGGCAGCGGGGATGCAGGTGTGGCAGGATGAAGTCGGCAATATCTGTGGGCGCTATGAGGCGGCAGAAGCGGGTGCGCCTGCGCTGCTGCTCGGCTCCCATCTCGATACGGTGCGCAACGCCGGCCGCTACGACGGGATGCTGGGCGTGCTCAGCGCCATTGAAACCGTACAGTGGCTAAATGAACATCAGCGCCGCCTGCCGCTGGCCATTGAGGTGATTGGCTTTGGCGACGAAGAGGGCACCCGTTTTGGCATTACGCTGCTGGGCAGTCGCGGGATTACCGGCAGTTGGCCGCAAAGCTGGGTGACACATCCCGACGGCAACGGCATTACTGTCGCGCAGGCGATGGCCGATGTTGGTCTCGACAGCGACAGGATCGCATCTGCGGCGCGGCGGGTTGAGGATATCGTCGGATATCTTGAGCTGCACATCGAACAAGGCCCCTGTCTGGAGCAGGAAGATCTGGCGCTGGGTGTGGTCACGGCGATTAACGGTGCGCGCCGCCTCAACTGTCGTTTCACCGGCGAAGCGGGCCATGCGGGAACGGTGCCGATGACGCATCGCAAAGATGCGCTGGCCGCCGCCGCCGAGTGGATGGTGTTTATCGAGCAGGCCACCCGTGAGCAGGATCCGCAGCTGGTCGCGACTGTGGGCACGATTAACTGCGCGCCGGGTGCAGTGAATGTGATCCCCGGCGAGGTATCGCTGTCGCTGGACGTGCGCGGTCCGCTGGATAATCCGCTGGAGACGCTGCTCTCCAGCCTGCTAACGCAGGCTGAGGCGATTGCGCTGCGTCGTGGACTTCGCTTCGAGTCGAACGAATATTATCGCATCGGTGCTACCGCCTGTGACTCCGCGCTGCAACAGGCGCTGAGCCATGCGGTGGAAACGGTGCAGGGTCGCAGTCTGTCACTGCCGAGCGGGGCCGGGCATGACGCTATCGCTATCGCTGAACGCTGGCCGGTCGGCATGTTATTTGTGCGTAACCATCGCGGCATCAGTCATCATCCGGCAGAGTCGGTGGCGGTTGACGATGTGGCTCCTGCGCTGCAGGCTTATCTGGAAGCGGTCTCGCTGATTGCCGGACGGAGTTAAAATATGGAGTTAGCCACATTTAATCAGCTGTCAGCTAACGAGGCGCAGTCGGCCATCCGGCACTGTGTGGTGATCCCGCACTGGCAGCAGTCGATGGTGGCGGGCCGGCCTTTTGCCACCATTGAGGCGCTACTGGCCACTGCCGATGCGCTGGCTCGCCAGTGGCAGCAGCCCGAGCTGGAAGCGGCCTTGTCGGCCCATCCCCGCATTGGCGAACGCGCGAACGGCGCGGACAAAGAGTCTGTACTGTCGCGTGGGGAGCAGTCCGCGATGCAGCAGGCCGATTATGCTCTGCAACAGGCGATGCAGCAGGGGAATAAGGCGTATGAAGCGCGTTTTGGCCGGGTGTTTCTGATTCGTGCCAAAGGGCGCAGCGGCGAACAGATGCTCGCAGAGTTGCAGCGTCGGTTGCAGAATAGCGATGTTACCGAGCAGCAGGAGGCGCTGGATCAACTGCGTGAAATTACCCTGTTACGCCTTAAGGAGACGATTCAATGAGCACTGTGACCACCCATATTCTCGACACGGCGCTGGGTAAACCGGCCAGCGGCGTGGCGATTTCACTGGAGCAGAACAGCCCGGAAGGCTGGTTTCCGATTTCACAGGGTGAAACGGACAGCGACGGGCGTCTGAAAGATCTGACGCCTGAGCCGCTGACGCCGGGCCACTACCGTTTAACGGCGGAAATCGGCGACTATTTTGCCGTCGCCGGTCGGGATGCGCTCTACGTCAGTGCACAGATCGATTTTATGATCGCCGAGGCGGGCAGCCATTTTCATCTGCCATTTCTGATTTCGCCCTGGTCCTGGTCAACTTATCGCGGCAGTTAACCGGCGGTGGTTTACAGCGAAAACCGGTCTGCATCCTGCCAGGCCGGGAAGCGCTCGCGGTAAGCCTGAAGCGCGTCCAGTGACAGCTCGGCATCCAGCCGGGCGCGCTGATGCGGCTCGGCCGCGCTGAGGATCTCCCCCTGCGGTGAAATAATCTGGCTGTCGCCACTGTAGTGATGCTGATTGCCATCGCTGCCAACGCGGTTACAGCCTGCCACGTAAGCCTGATTTTCAATCGCCCGCGCTAACAGCAGCGCCTGCCAGTGCAGCGCACGTGGCGCAGGCCAGTTGGCGACATAGAGCGCCAGATCGTAATCATTGCGGTTGCGCGAGAAGACCGGGAAGCGCAGGTCGTAACAGATTTGCGGCAGAATGCGCCAGCCGCGCCACTCAAACACCTGCCGCTGTTCGCCGGGCTGATAGTGGTGATGCTCGTCCGCCATACGGAACAGGTGACGCTTGTCATACTGATGCAGCGTGCCATCCGGTTCGACCAGCAGAAAGCGGTTTACCGCGCCGTGTTCTGTCTGAATTGCCGCGCTGCCGCCGACCAGGGCATCGGTACTGCGGGCATGCTGGTGCAGCCACTCAACCACCTGCGCCTCTGGCAGCGAGCTTTTCGCCGCCTCCATCGCAAAGCCGGTCGTAAACATCTCTGGCAGGATAATCAGATCGCGTCCGGTAAGTCCGGCCAGTTGCGCGTCAAAATGGCGCAGGTTGGCCTCGCCATCCATCCAGCTCAGCGTCTCCTGCAATAGCGTGATTTTCAAAGCTGACATAAGCGCTCCGCGGCGGCATCTAATGTCGCCGGCTGTTTGGCAAAACAGAGGCGGATCAGTTTATGGGGGAAAGCATCGGCGCAGAACACCGACAGGGGTATCGCGGCGACGCCGACTTCACGGGTCAGCCACTGGCAGAAACTGACATCATCCCGATCGGAGATGGCGCTGTAATCGACCAGTAAAAAGTAGGTCCCTTCGCAGGGCAGAACCTTAAAGCGGCTGTTGCTCAGCGCCGTGGCCAGCCTATCGCGGCGATCGCGATAGAACGCTGGTAGCTCAAGATAGTGTTCCGGATGCTCACCCAGCATATCGGCGATTGCCAGCTGCGCCGGGGTATTCACCGAGAAGGTCAGGTATTGATGCACTTTGCGCAGTTCAGCGCTGATCGCCGCAGGGGCAATGCAATAGCCCACTTTCCAGCCGGTCATATGGAACGTCTTGCCAAACGACGACACCGCGATGGCGCGCTGACGCAAATCAGGATGGGCCAGCACACTGGCGTGGCCCGCCTCATCGAAGCAGATGTGCTCATAAACTTCGTCGCTTAGCACATAAACCGGGTGCGCCGAAATCGCCTGCCACAGCGCGGCGAAATCGGATTGCTGCCAGACGGTAGCGGTAGGGTTGTGCGGCGTATTCAGAATCACCAGCCGGGTTTTGTCACTCAGCAGCGCAGCAAACGCCTGCCAGTCCACCCGAAAAGCGGGCGGCTGCAGCGTAATGCGTTTCATCACGCCGCCAGACAACTCCACCGCTGGCGCATAGCTGTCGTAGCTGGGATCAAAGCAGATCACCTCATCGCCCGGCCGCACCAGTGCGGTAATCGCCGCATAGAGCGCTTCGGTCGCGCCCGCCGTCACCGTAATCTCCGCGTCAACATCCGGGCGGTAATCATAAAGTCGCGCGGTTTTCTCCGCTATCGCCTCGCGTAACGGCAGCGCACCGGTCATCGGCGCATATTGATTCGCGCCCTGGCTGACGTGATACGCCAGCCGCTGCTGCAGATAGTCCGGGCCGCTGAAATCGGGAAAGCCCTGAGAGAGATTGATGGCGTTATGCTGCTGCGCCAGCGCACTCATCTGGCTGAAAATCGTGGTGCCGAGTAAGGGAAGTTTACTCTCGGGGATCAGGTTGTGCTGCGTCATGGTGTCAGGCCTTAAGCGCGAAAATTGATGCGGTGTCACCCGGTGTTTGTGCCACTATAAACAGGATGATAGTATTTGGCAATCAAGACGCTTAGACGGCTAAATGCTTCATGCTCCGCGCGTCAGCGGTGTTGGCTGCACTTGCTTACCCGAGTCACTTACTCATGTAAGCTCCCCGGGATAAGCGCGCTTGCCGCCTTGCTGACACACGGATCATTTCGCATTTATATGCGCCATGTTACACACGGTCCATTTAGCATTTGCATGCGTCATGATCCGCGCGTCAGCAGCGTTTGCTTACCCGGGATTACATTTCACCGTAAGGAACCTTTATGTCGCAGAGTCTTCCGTTAGATCAGCTGGTCGCCGCCTGTCACTGGATTGGCGAAAAAGGCTGGGCACCGGCCACCGGCGGAAATATGTCCGTGCGCCGCGATGAACATGTCTGCCTGCTGAGTGAATCGGGCAAAGATAAAGGCACGCTGACGCGGGATGACTTTATTGAGGTCGATATCGCCACCAGCCAGTCGCTCTCTGGCCGTAAGCCGTCGGCAGAAACCGGCCTGCACACGATGATCTATCGCCTCTTTCCTGAGGCGGGCGCGGTGCTGCACACCCACACGGTGAATTCGACCGTGCTGTCGCGGGTGGAGCAGGGTGCGGCGCTATTGCTGCACGGCTATGAGATGCAAAAATCGTTAAGTGGTCAGCATACTCACCTGGATACGCTGGCGATTCCCGTGTTCGACAATAGCCAGGATATCGCGGCGCTGGCGTCAGAAATTGAAGATTACGCCGCACGTTTTCCGCTGCGTTACGGTTTTCTGCTGCGCGGCCACGGCTTAACCTGCTGGGGCCGGGATGTCAGCGAAGCCCGCCGTCATCTGGAAGGTCTGGAATTTTTATTTGAATGTGAACGTCAACGTCGCCTGCTGGAGAAAGCATGATTCGCGCCATTGTTACTGATATCGAAGGCACTACCAGCGATATCCGCTTTGTACATAACATCCTGTTTCCCTATGCCCGCAAGCATCTGCCGGATTTCCTGCGTGAAAATGCGCACCAGCCCGACGTGGCGGCCGCACTGCAGTCGGTGCGCGAAGAAGCCGGTCAGCCGCAGGCCGATCTGGCTGGCGTGACAGATATTCTGCTGGGCTTTATGGACCAGGATCGCAAATCGACCGGCCTGAAGGCGTTGCAGGGCATGATCTGGCGCGATGGCTACGTGAACGGCAGTTTTACCGGTCATCTCTATCCCGACGTCGTGCCTGCGCTCAGCCGCTGGAAGGCGCAGGGCATTGAACTCTATGTATATTCCTCCGGCTCGGTTGCGGCGCAGAAATTGTTATTTGGCTACAGCGATGAAGGTGATATTACTGGCCTGTTCAGTGGCTATTTTGACACCCACGTCGGCGCCAAACGCGACGTCGCGGCTTATCGCACTATTGCCGCTGAGATGGGGCAGCCAGCGGAGCAGCTGCTGTTTCTCTCTGATATTCATCAGGAGCTGGATGCCGCCGCAGAGGCGGGCTGGCAGACATTGCAATTACTGCGTGGCGATGCGGATAATGAGAGCCGCCATCGTCAGGTGACGGATTTTTCTCAGATTAACCCGGAGTCGATTTAGCATGAGCGCACTGACTATTTTTACCGACCGTGAAGCCAGCCAGCCGGTGTGGCACAGCACTGACGCGGAAGCGATTCGTGACCGCCTGAATGTAAAAGGTGTCCGTTTTGAGCGCTGGGAAGCCGATCGTGATTTGGGTGAAAATCCGGATCCCGAAACGGTGATCAACGCCTATCAGCATGCGATTGATCGGCTGGTGGCGGAAAAGGGCTATCAGAGCTGGGATGTGATCAGCATGCGTGCTGATAACCCGCAGAAAACCGTGCTGCGGGAGAAATTTCTCAATGAACATACGCACGGCGAAGATGAAGTGCGTTTCTTTGTCGAGGGTGCCGGGCTGTTCTGCCTGCATCTGGATGGCGAGATCCTGCAGATCCTTTGCGAAAAAAACGATCTGATCTCAGTGCCAGCGGGAACGCCGCACTGGTTTGATATGGGGTCGTCACCCCACTTCACGGCTATCCGTATTTTCGACAATCAGGAAGGCTGGGTGGCGAACTTTACCGGCGATAAGATAGCGGATGCCTATCCGCGTCTGGCGTAATCTGTCAGCCTGTTATGCGAGGCGTCTGCCATAGCGGCAAACGCCTCGCAGACCATTACTGCGGCTGGAAGATGCCGTCCTGTACCTGGTCAGGCGTCACCACGCCGGTGTCCAGCACCCAGCCGCTGATCAGCGCCGCTGGCGTCACGTCAAACGCCGGGTTATAAACCCAGGCTGCTTCTGGCGCCCACTGCACGCTGCCAAAACTGCCTGCAACGCCCGTCACTTCGCTGGCGGCGCGCTGCTCAATGGGAATCGCTGCGCCGTCAGGGCAGCTGCGATCCAGCGTGGTATGCGGGGCCGCCACGTAGAACGGGATCTGATGATAATGCGCCAGCACCGCCAGGCTGTAGGTGCCGATCTTATTGGCGACATCGCCATTGGCGGCAATGCGGTCAGCGCCGACCCACACCGCATCTACGTCGCCACGGGCCATGAGGCTGGCGGCCATGGAGTCGGTAATCAGGGTGTAGGGAACCGCCAGCTCGCCCAATTCCCAGGCGGTTAAGCGGCCGCCCTGTAACAGCGGACGGGTCTCATCAACCCAGACATTCTTAATCAGGCCCTGCTGATGGGCGCGGGCAATGACGCCCAGCGCGGTGCCTACACCCGCCGTTGCCAGCCCGCCGGTATTACAGTGAGTCAGCAGCTGGCTGTTGGGTTTCACCAGCGTGCAACCCGCATCAGCGATGGCATCACACAGTTGCTTATCCTCCTGCACCAGCCGCCAGGCTTCCTGAGCCAGCGCAGGAGCAAAGTCCGGCTGGGCCAGCGCCCCTTTCATTCGGTCAAGATTGTTCATCAGGTTGACGGCGGTAGGGCGCGCAGCGCGCAGGGTCTCCAGCGCCTGAGCCAGTTCAGCGCGCGGCTGCCCCTGTTCTGCCAGCAGCGCCAGCAGCAGTGAGGCAGAGAGGCCGATTAGCGGCGCACCGCGCACCCGCAGTGCATGAATATGTTCAATCAGTTGAGGCACGCTGTGTGCGGGCAGCCAGTTCTTCTGCTGCGGCAATGCCTGCTGATCCAGAATCCAGAGCTGATTGTCACGAACCTGTAAGCTGGTGGTTTGAAGTGTCTGCATTGTGGGTGAAATCCATGTTGCGTTAATGATGCGTATTGTGCCAACATGCTGAACGGATGTATAGACGTCTGAACGGCTTATTACACCTGAGTGACCCCCTTCGAATGATGAGGAACAGGCAATGTCGCAATACCGTACCTTTACTGCTGCTGATGCTGTGGAATATGCCCGACAATTTGGCGGCGTGGACAATCCTGCCGCGCTGAGCAGCGCAGAAGAGATTGGTGATGGCAACCTCAACCTGGTGTTTAAGATTTATGACGATCAGGGCATCAGTCGCGTTATCGTCAAGCAGGCACTGCCTTATGTGCGCTGCGTGGGGGAGTCCTGGCCGCTGACGCTGGATCGGGCGCGGCTGGAAGCGCAGACGCTGGTCGAGCACTACAAATATTGTCCGCAGCACACGGTGAAGATCACCCATTACGATGCGGAGCTGGCGGTGATGGTGATGGAAGATCTCTCCAGCCATCGCATCTGGCGTAGCGAGCTGGTGAAGGGCGCTGACTACCCGGAAGCGGCTCAGCAGTTAGGCAACTATCTGGCGCAAACCCTGTTTCATACATCCGATTTCATCCTGCATCCGCATCAGAAAAAAGCGGAAGTGGCGCGTTTCATCAATCCGGAAATGTGTGAAATCACTGAAGATCTTTTCTTCAACGATCCTTACACCAATCATGAGCGCAACAGCTATCCTGAAGCGCTTGAACCGCTGGTCGCCAGCCTGCGTAATGATGATGCCCTGCGCATCGCGGTGGGCGGTCTTAAGCATCGTTTCTTTGCTCACGCCGAAGCACTGCTGCATGGGGATATTCACAGCGGCTCGATTTTCGTTGCTGACGGCAGCCTGAAAGCGATTGATGCGGAATTTGGCTATTTTGGTCCCATCGGTTTTGATGTTGGTACTGCGGCAGGCAACCTGCTGATTAACTACTGCGGCCTGCCAGGTCTGCTGCCTCCGCGCGAAGCCGCCGATGCCCGCGAGCAGCGCCTCAGCGATGTGCATAAACTCTGGACGACCTTTGCTTCAGGCTTCCTGGCGCTGGCGGCAGAGAAAACCCGCGATGAGGCGCTGGCTTATCCAGGCTATGCGGAAGCGTTTCTGCGTAAAGTATGGGCCGATACCATCGGTTACTGCGGCACTGAGCTGATTCGCCGCACGGTGGGAATGTCACATGTGGCGGATATGAAGCTGATTGCCGATCCGGCGATGCGCACTGACTGCATCCGTAATGCGATTAACCTGGGTCGCACGCTGATTCTGGCAGCCGATCACGTCGAAGATGTGGATGCGCTGATTGCCCGCATCCGTCAGGCAGGATAAAAAAAGCCGACATGATGTCGGCTTTCAGGTAAATCAAAAGCTGGCTATAAGAGTGTGCCCGCGCCGGTAACAGGGACAGATCGGAAAGTCGCTAAAGCCATCCCTGGCTCGCTCGGCCCGCGTCGTCCTGACGCGGGACGCTTTCCTCTTCTGACCCTGTTCCCTGCGCTTTGGGCTTAATTATTGCGGCCAGATTTCCCCTGATTTGGCATAGTGCCGCCCTACTGATGAAGAGCGCTGAACTTCAAGCGATGGGACCATACGCCTGGAATAAAGCATCGCGGGCCATGGATGGCCCGCGCTGAGCATGCCATGGATGGCGTTTTTGCGTCTTTACGGAAGGCGTATGCTCCCTGAGCCGATGCAACGCTAACCCTATGCCGCCTCACTCGCGCGTGATGCAGGCTGAGGGGCTTTCTCGGGCACCGGGACTGCCAGTGCCTCCGGCTCAAACTCATCGACGTTAATCGAACGCAGACGGCTGACTTCGGCACGCTGCAACACTTCCGCCTCTTTGGCATCAATCCAGCCCTGATCCAGCGCACGCTTCGCCAGCGCGTCCAGACGGGTAAAGGAGAGGTGCTGCTTCGTCTGTTTGCACAGCCTGTCATGAATCACTTCTGCCGCCATCACATCCTGCAGCGCCTGTTCCAGCTGACCGGCAGGGTTATGTTTACTCGGCGTCAGGTACATGCCACGGCCCAGTCGGCTGCGGGTGGCTGACGGCTGCTGCAGCATTTTTGCCAGCTGATGATCCAGACGGTCAGACGGAGCAGGGCAGTGATGACCGCCAGCGAAAATCGTCATCCGCAAGGCGCCCGCCACCAGACGGTTCGGGAAGTTACGCAGCAGATCGTCAATAGCCACTTCTGCCTGATGCAGTGCATCCTGTACGCCCCAGTGAACCAGCGGCAGATCGGCTTCGTTGCGACCTTCATCGTCATAGCGTTTCAGGGTTGCGGAGGCCAGATAGAGCTGACTCAACACATCGCCCAGACGCGCCGAGATACGCTCGCGACGTTTCAGGCTGCCACCCAGCACCGCCATCGACACATCAGAGAGCAACGCCAGGTTGGCACTGATGCGGTTCAGGTGCTGGTAATAACGGCGGGTGCCATCGCGGGTCGGGCTGGCGCTGGTGCGTCCGGCAGTTAAGCCCAGCCACAGGCTGCGCATCGTGCTGCTGCCCACATGACCGATATGGCTGAACAGCGCCTGATCAAACGCATTCACATCGTTGCTGGCTGCCGCCGCCATCTCCTGCAGTACATAAGGATGGCAGCGAATCGCGCCCTGACCAAAGATAATCATGCTGCGCGTCAGAATGTTCGCGCCTTCCACGGTGATAGCGATCGGCGCACCCTGATAGGCACGGGCCAGGAAGTTACTGTTCCCGAGCATAATGCCTTTACCGCCGGCAATATCCATAGCGTCGATAATGGCGCGCTGACCGCGATGGGTGCAGTGATATTTCACAATCGCCGACAGCACCGCCGGTTTTTCACCCTGCATAATGCCGGCTGTGATCAGCGTAGCGGCCGCATCCATCACATAAGCATTACCCGCAATGCGTGCCAGCGGCTCTTCAATCCCTTCCATCTTACCGATTGAGACGCGGAACTGGCGGCGGATATGGGCATAAGCACCTGTTGCCAGCGCCACACTTTTCAGGCTGCCGGTTGAGTTCGATGGCAGCGTAATGCCGCGACCCACTGACAGACACTCCACCAGCATCCGCCAGCCCTGGCCGGCCATTTCCGGACCGCCGATAATATAGTCAATCGGCACAAAGATATCGTTGCCGCGTGTCGGCCCGTTCTGGAAAGGCACGTTAAGCGGGAAGTGGCGATGGCCAATTTCCACACCGGGCGTGTTGGTCGGAATCAGCGCACAGGTAATACCAGGATTCTCATTGTCGCTGAGCAGATGATCCGGGTCGGAAAGTTTAAACGCCAGGCCCAGCACGGTGGCGATCGGTGCCAGTGTAATGTAGCGCTTGTTCCAGGTCAGGCGCATACCCAGCACCTGCTGACCTTTCCATTCGCCCATGCAGACGACGCCAGTATCGGGGATCGCGCCGGCATCTGAACCTGCTTCCGGGCTGGTCAGCGCAAAGCAGGGGATCTCATCGCCACGTGCCAGCCGGGGCAGGTAATGATTTTTCTGCTCTTCGGTGCCGTAGTGCTGCAGCAGTTCGCCCGGACCCAGTGAGTTAGGCACACCCACAGTAATCGCCAGAATCCCGGAGACGCCCGACAGCTTTTGCAGCACACAGGCTTGTGCATAGGCGGAGAAATCGAGGCCGCCATACTCTTTTTTAATGATCATCGCGAAGAAACGATGCTCTTTCAGATATGCCCAGAGTTCCGGCGGCATATCGGCCAGCTCATGGGTGATCTGGAAATCGTTGGCCATGCGGCACGCTTCTTCGACCGGGCCATCAAGAAAGGCCTGCTCCTCGGCAGTCAGGCGTGGCTGAGGATAGTTGTGCAGCTTCTGCCAGTCCGGTTTGCCCTGGAACAGATCGCCTTCCCACCAGGTGGTACCCGCATCGATGGCCTCTTTCTCGGTGCGCGACATCGGCGGCATTACTTTCTGGAAGCGCTGAAAGATCGGCGTTGAAAAGAGGCTGCGGCGCAGCGACGGCAGGTTAAACGGCAGCAGAATGATCGCCAGTGGCAGCAGCAGCCATGGCGTCCAGAGATGCGCAACAGCCATCGCCGCAGTCCACAGCAACAGAATGGCGCTGCTGAGCCGTAACGACAGGCGGTGGTAGAACAGGGCGCCAATCAGCGCCACCGTGGCAAGTATCGAAACAACCATCATAATGAACCGCTCCAAGTAGTAAGAGGTCTGACCTGTTATACAGAGAGGTTTAGAGCAGTTGAGAGCATTTATCAATTTGTTTACATCGCAATTACAACCTGCCTCACAAAAACCTGTTTTAGCCCATTTTTGCAGCACCTTCGGCAACAATATTCCGCGTTAGAGTCCGGACCGACGTGGCATGACGCTTTGCGCTGACCGGCCATTCCGTTAAACTTGCTGCGATTAACCTCTCCTAAAAAAGGACATCCCTATGTACCAGGACATCATCCGCTCTGAGCTCAATGAAGCTGCTGATACGCTGAATAAATTCCTCAGCGACGATGCCAATATCCATGCGATCCAGCGTGCTGCGGTACTGCTGGCTGACAGCTTTAAGGCTGGCGGAAAGGTGCTTTCGTGCGGTAACGGCGGTTCACATTGCGATGCGATGCACTTCGCCGAAGAGCTGACCGGTCGCTACCGTGAAAATCGTCCTGGCTATCCGGCGATTGCCATCTCTGACGTCAGCCACCTCTCCTGCGTCAGTAATGATTTTGGTTATGACTATGTCTTTTCGCGCTACATAGAAGCAGTAGGGCGTCCGGGCGATGTGCTGCTGGGCCTCTCAACCTCCGGTAACTCTGCCAATATCATTAAAGCGATTGAAGCTGCCCGTGCGCAGGGAATGAAAGTGATCACCCTGACCGGTAAAGATGGCGGTAAGATGGCAGGCAGTGCCGACATTGAAATCCGGGTGCCGCACTTTGGTTATGCCGATCGCATTCAGGAGATCCACATTAAAGTGATCCACATCCTCATGCTGCTGATCGAAAAAGAGATGGTGAAGTAACAGCGCTGGCCTCCCACAGAAGGAGGCCACTTAATCAGAGGCGGTAGCTATGTGCGAATTGCTCGGGATGAGCGCCAATGTTCCCACGGATATCTGTTTCAGCTTTACCGGACTGGTTCAGCGTGGCGGTGGGACCGGGCCTCACAAAGATGGCTGGGGCATTACCTTTTACGAAGATAAAGGTTGCCGTACGTTTAAAGATCCGCTGCCGAGCTTTAACTCACCGATTGCGCGTCTGGTGCAGGAATACCCGATAAAATCACATTCGGTGGTGGCGCATATCCGCCAGGCGAATCGTGGTCAGGTGTCGCTGGAAAACACCCATCCGTTTACCCGTGAGCTGTGGGGCCGTCACTGGACCTATGCGCACAACGGACAGCTCAAGGGGTATCGGCAACTGGAGACCGGCACATTCCGGCCGGTAGGCGAAACGGACAGCGAGAAGGCGTTTTGCTGGATCCTGCATCAGCTGGCGACGCGCTATCCACGCACGCCGGGCAACTGGCCTGCGGTGTTTCGTTTTATCGGGGAGCTGGCTGGCACGCTGCGGCAGAAGGGCGTGTTTAACATGCTGCTGTCAGACGGGCGATATCTGATGGCCTTTTGCTCCACCAACCTCTTCTGGATCACCCGTCGTGCACCCTTTGGCCGGGCGCAGTTACTGGATCAGGATGTGGAGGTTGATTTTCAGCAGCACACCACGCCGCATGACGTGGTGACGGTGATTGCTACGCAGCCACTGACGGCCAATGAAACCTGGCAGCGGATTGCGCCAGGTGAATGGGCGTTATTCTGCCTTGGAGAGCGCCAGGAATGAACGGGAGGCCGCTTCGGGACTGGCTAAAACCGGTGCCGGGCTGCTGTTCATCACATATTTACCGCTGGCGACGTTGACCGTCGGCGGCTGGTGATATTTAGCAAAATAAGCGTATCCGGGCTGGAGCTGCTGCCAGAAACTGGCATCGCTGGAGTAGCGGTGACGCTGCATGTTGCTGTCAGTCATGCGGAACGGATAGATGCTGATGCTGACATCCTGCTGGCCATTACGCAGCGCCGCGTTCACATAAGTAAAAATCTCATCCATATAGGCGTTCGTCATGGCATAGCAGCCAATTGACTTACAGTCGCCATGAATCATCAGGTAGTTGCCGCTGTAGCCCTGATTACGATCGAACTGATTCGGGAAGCCAATGTTGATCGCGCGATAAAAACGGCTATCCGGCTTCAGCTGATTCAGCTTCACGTTGTAAAAACCTTCCGGGCTTTTGAAATCGCCTTCACGGCGTTTCGGGCCGAGGCCGCCAGAAAAGTTACAGATGCGGTAGGTATCCAGCAGGCGGTATTCATTACCGATTTTGCCGTAGAGTTCGAGGGTGCGTTCTTCCTTGAAAATCTGGATATAGACCGGGGTGCCCAGTAACTGTTTCTTTAATTCTTTGCTGACCGGTGCCGCTGTCTGGACGGGTTCGGGTGTCATTGCCATGCTGAGGGCTGGCAGTAAAATCATCGCAAACAGGAGTGCGATTTTGCCCATGCTGTGTATACCTTGAGGTGAATAGAACATGACGCAAATTGTGCGTCTCTGTTTGCATTATCGGAACTGTCCGCTATCGCAGCGCAACATTAAACATTGTCTGTTTTTTTAGCAAGACGCTGGCAGCCAGATTCGCGATTTACTGAAGGATATTCGGCCACAAATTTGTAAACTTTAATTGTGGGCGCGACAAATATTGCAGTTACCCCTGCCAACTGTATACTTATCCAGTGCCGGAGGGGGTATGCGTAAAATCATTCATGTCGATATGGACTGCTTCTATGCCGCGGTGGAGATGCGTGATAATCCCCAGCTGCGCGACATCCCGATCGCGATTGGTGGCAGCCGTGAACGTCGTGGCGTCATCAGCACCGCCAACTATCCGGCCCGCAAATATGGCGTGCGCAGCGCGATGCCAACTGGCATGGCCCTCAAGCTATGCCCGCATCTCCGTTTGTTGCCAGGACGTTTCGATGCGTACAAAGAAGCCTCCGCACAAATTCGCGACATCTTTACCCGCTACACCCCGCTGATTGAACCGCTCTCCCTTGATGAAGCCTATCTGGATGTCACCGACAGCCCGCACTGTCACGGCTCTGCCACACTGATGGCGCAGGCGATCCGCGCCACCATCTACCGTGAAACCGGGCTGACCGCTTCAGCGGGCATCGCGCCGATTAAGTTTCTGGCAAAGATTGCCTCTGACCTGAATAAGCCCGATGGGCAGTTCGTGATTACGCCGCCGGAGATGGCCGGTTTTTTGCTGACGCTGCCGCTGGCGAAGATCCCCGGTGTTGGCAAAGTCTCGGCCAAAAAGCTGGAGGAGATGGGGCTGGTGACCTGCGGTGACGTGCAGAAGGCCGATCTGGCGCTACTGTTAAAGCGCTTTGGTAAGTTTGGCCGGGTGCTGTGGGAGCGCAGCAATGGCATTGATGACCGCAGCGTCATTGTGGAGCGCGAGCGTAAATCGCTGGGGGTGGAACGCACGCTGGCAGAAGATATCAGCGACTGGGATGCCTGCCTGGAGATTATCGATTTTCTCTATGCCGAGCTGGATCGCCGGCTGACGCAGATCCGACCCGACAGGCAGGTGGCGCGTCAGGGCGTTAAACTCAAGTTCAGTGATTTTCAGCAGACGACCCAGGAGCATATCTGGCCGGTACTGAATAAAGAAGACATGATTGCCATCGCCCGGAAAACCTGGGATGAGCGTCGTGCCGGGCGCGGCGTGCGGCTGGTGGGACTGCATGTCACCATGGTCGATCCCCAGCTTGAGCGTCAACTTCTGCTGGGTCTGTAACGGTCAGCCTCACCGTTCGGCAAGGCTGACGCCGGATTATTTCTTATATTTCGCTGCCAGGGTAGCAAACCACGGCGCGACGAAATCCTCATTGCTGCCCCAGCCCGGAATGATTTTGTTCAGCGACGCGACGTTCACCGCACCAGGCTGGCTGCCGAGCTGCTGCTGAGAGATCGATGCCGCTTTAAACTGGTAAGTCGCAGGCGTCTCTTCACCGGCAATCTTCTTCGCCACCAGCCGCATATTCACCGCGCCAATGGTTTTAGGGTCGACGGCCACCGTCTGCATCCACGGGCTGTTCTTCTCACGCATCAGCTGCAAATCCTGATTCGAGACATCAATGCTGTAGAGCTTGATCTCGGTCCGGCCATTCTCCTGCAGCGCTTTGTAAGCGCCCTGGCTGAAGGCATCCCAGGCACCCCAGATTGCGTCTATTTTGCCTTTCGGGTATTTCGCCAGAATCGCACCAATTTTGTTGGCGGTGTCGCCCTGTACGTCCGTTGAAACTGCGCCAATCGACTCCAGCTGATGAATGCCCGGGTTCTCTTTCAGCAGTTTTTCATACACCACCTGACGGCGTTCCATCGGCGGGAAACCGGCAACCCACAGCTTGACGATGTTCGCCTTGCCGTTGAAATCATGGATAAGCTGACCCAGCGACAGCTGCGCCAGTGAGGCGTCATCCTGCGCGGTGACGGTGACGCCCGGAATCGGACTATCTACCGGCGTATCAAACACTGACAGCTTGATGCCCGCATCGGCAATGCGCTTCACCAGGCCGCTGGCGTAGGGCGCTTTACCGTGCGACAGCACGATGCCGTCATATTTCTGGCTGATCGCCTGATTCACGAAATCCTGGAAGCGCGCATCGTCGCCGTTGCTCAGGAAGGTGCTGACTTTAAAGCCCAGCTGGCGCCCCTGTTGAATGGCACCAGCAACAAACTGGGTGGTGTTGTCATCGGAACCAAGGTTGCGGATCACCGCAATACGGATCGGGCCATCATGGCTGGCGATAGCCGCAGGCACCGGCGTGACGGTCTCCGCGAAGGCAGCGCTGGCGTTCAGCAGGCTCAGGGCCAGCAGCGAGAGTGTTATTTTTTGCATTGTTATCAACTCCGGTAAACGCGCCTCAGCGGCGCTGGATATAGGTGATCGCCAGTGCTAAAGCCAGCACCAGCCCTTTAATAATGTCCATCGCGTAGTAGGGAACAGAGAGCATCACCAGACCGTTCTGCAGCACGCCGAGAATCACCGCGCCGACCAGCGTGCCAAGCGCATTGGGCTTGCCGGAGCCGGCCAGCGAGAAGCCGATCCATGCCGCCGCGACAGCGTCCATCAGGTAGCCGCTTCCGGCGTTAACCTGCGATGAACCGATACGCGAGGCGAGCAGGATGCCGCCCAGACCGGCCAGCAGTGAGGCGATCACATAAGCCAGCACCCGATAGCGTGTGGTGCGGATGCCGGAGAGGCGCGCCGCTTCCGGATTGCCACCCAGCGCGTACATCCGGCGACCATGTTTGGTCAGTGATAGCGCCAGCTGCGCGGCGACGGTCACCACCAGCATGATGATGACAATGGTTGGCACCTGGCCGAGCAGGCCAAATGTCGCCGGAATAGTGCCTTCCGCCATATCACCGCTCGGCAGCACCATGTTCTCGGTAATCGATCCGCCAAAGCTGTAGGTCATCGCCACACCCTGAATCACAAACAGCGTTGCCAGCGTCGCCAGCATGTCGGGGATACGCAGGATCACAATCAGGAAGGCGTTAAACAGACCGACCAGCGTGCAGAGCGCCAGGGTAATCAGGATCGCGGTGGTGGTGCCGAAGCCGTACCAGACAAACAGTGAAATCACTAACGCATTCGCCAGTGAGGCGGTCGAGCCGACCGACAGATCAAAGCCGCCCACGGTCAGTGATATCGACACGCCAATTGCAATCACCGTAACAATGGCAATCGATCGCAGAATATTGATGATGTTATTGGGTTCAAGGAAGCTGTCGGAGGCCAGGCCAAAGGCGGCAATCAGGATCACTACCGTGAGCAACATGCCCCATTTGTAGAGAAAGTCGAACAACTGGTGACGCCATGGCGAGGGGGTCAGGTTCAGGCTGGTTTCTTTGCTGCTCACGCAGGGGTTCCTCCGGTGGAATAGAGCAAAAGCGTCTCTTCAGTGACGTCGCGTGCAGCCAGCTCGGCCACGATGCGTCCATCCCAGAGCACGCAAATCCGGTCGCATAAGCCGACCAGTTCAGAAAATTCACCCGACGCGTAAATAATGCCTTTCCCTTCGCGCGCCAGGTTATCGATCAGGGTGAACAGCTCGGTTTTGGCTTTAATGTCCACGCCTTTGGTCGGCTCATCGAAGATCAGCACATCCGCGTTGTTGCGCAGCCATTTGCCAATGGCCACCTTTTGCTGGTTGCCGCCGGAGAGACGTCGCAGTATCTGTGCCGGACCGGTGGTGCGCACCTGCAACTGCCGGATAACCTGTTCTGCCCAGCGCCACGCCTGGCGATGACCAAACAGGCTCCAGCGCGAAAAGCTGTCGTCGGCGCTGACGCTGAGGTTCATTGCGACGGATTCATCAATAAAGATCCCCTCTTTGCGACGCTCTTCCGGCACCAGCGCCATACGGCGACTGACCGAGTCGTGCGGCGAACGGGGTTGCCACGGCTGACCGTGCAGTTCACCGCCACTGACGCGGCTTTTGCTGGCACCAAACAGCGCTTTGCAGAGCTCGGTTTTGCCGGCACCGGCCAGTCCGGCAATCCCCAGAATTTCACCTTTATGCAGCCGCAGCGAGATATCCTGCAGCAGCTGCTCATCGTGCAATCCTTCCACCTCCAGCAGCAGTGGCTGTGCCTGTTGTTCGCGGCGGGCCGGAAAGATATCGGTCAGCTGATGGCCCAGCATCTTCTCCACGATCTGTTCGCCGCTCAGCGCCGCCATCGGGCCGGTTTCGATTAACCGGCCATCACGCAGCACCGTCAGCTGGTCGCAGATCGCTTTGAGTTCATGGATACGGTGAGAGATAAACACCACGCCGATACCGCTTGCTTTAAGACGACGCACCACGGCAAATAGCCGCTCGCTTTCGTGCTGATCCAGCGGGGCAGTGGGTTCGTCGAGAATCAGGAAGCGGCAGTGATGCGACAGCGCCCGCGCCAGCAGTATTTGCTGCTTTTCCGCCAGAGTGCAGCGCTCAACCAGCCGGTTAACGTCCAGCGCCACGTCGAGCTGAGCCAGTAAGGCCCGGGCCTGACGGCGAATCTCGCCCCAGCGATAGCGGTGGCCTGGCTCTGCCAGCCGATCCAGCAGAATGTTTTCCGCCACGCTGAGCTGCGGTACCAGGGCGACATCCACTTCCTGCTGAACCAGATGGATACCCAGCTGTTTCGCGTCACGCGGGGTGCGGATAGAAACCGGCTCCCCATCCAGCAGGATCTCGCCGCTGTAGTGACTGTGCGCGCCGGAAAGGATCGCCATCAGCGTAGACTTGCCCGCGCCGTTAGCGCCGGTCAGCGCATGCACCGAATGGCCCTCACTGCGGAAATCCACCGACGATAGCGCGGAAAAACCGCCAAAAGCGATGGAGATATTACGCATCTCAAGGCAGTTTACCCCTGGCATGTGATGATTCTCCTGAAGAAACACTGGCCGCATTTTTTCCTGAACCTTCAGGCGCGGCAACAGCCGAAAGCGCATAAGCTAGCACGAAATCTTATTAGCCATCCAGACATCTGGACATAATGGCGGCTGTGACCAGCGAAGCGTGAGAACGTGGCGGAATAGTAGGGGAAAGCGCGAAAAAGGTAGCGAATTATGCTGGTGAAAAGTCACAGGCATAAAAAAACCAGGCCGGAGCCTGGTTGACTTTTTTTGTGACAGAATTACTTTTCTGGCACCACATTCAGCAGGGTGGTCAGCAGTTTCCAGTAAAGACCCACGCTTTCGATGTGAACCTGCTCATCCGGCGAGTGCGGCCCGGTGATGGTTGGCCCAATCGAGACCATATCCATGTCCGGATACGGCTTTTTGAACAGACCACACTCCAGACCGGCGTGAATCACCTGAATGTTAGGGGTTTTATCAAACAGCGCGATGTAGGTCTGACGGGTCAGCGCCATGATGGCGGAGTCTGCATCCGGCTGCCAGCCTGGGTAGCCGCCTTTCGCTTTCGTCTGCGCGCCGGCCAGCTGGCCCAGCGAGGTCAGCATCTGCACCACATAATCACGGCCGGTGTCGATCAGCGAACGAATCAGGCAGTTGATCTCTGCGTGATCGGCTTCCATCGTTACTACACCGATATTCAGTGAGGTTTCGACCACGCCTTTCGCCACGTCTGAATTGCGGATCACGCCGTTTGGCGTGCTGTTCAGCAGGTTCAGGAAGCGATCGCGGCTGTCAGTGCTCAGGGCATCGCCCTGATGCGCCAGCGGCTCGGTGACCAGTGCAATGTTCGGCTCTTTGATGCCGTGCTCGTTTTTGATGGCGCTCAGGAACTGCGCTGCCGCTGATTTCAGCGCATCTGCTTTGTGGCTTTCTACCGCGACGGTAGCGAAGGCTTCACGCGGAATTGCATTACGCAGCGTACCGCCGCTGAACGCCAGCAGACGCAGATCCAGTTCAGCCGCGTGGGCCGCCAGGAATCGCGCCAGCAGTTTGTTAGCGTTGCCCAGGCCCATATGAATATCGGCACCGGAGTGACCGCCACGCAGCCCTTTCAGCGTCAGTTTCAGGGTCTGGAACTCAGCAGGCACGGCTTCACGGGTCAGCGGCAGGGTGGAGACGAAATCGATACCGCCTGCGCAACCCATATAGATCTCACCTTCCTCTTCAGAGTCGGTGTTGATCAGGATCTCAGCCTGCAGCCAGTTGGGTTGCAGACCGAAAGCGCCATCCATGCCGGTCTCTTCGGTCATGGTCAGCAGCACTTCCAGCGGACCATGCGTCAGGCTGTTATCAGCCAGTACCGCCAGCGCAGAAGCCATGCCGATGCCGTTGTCGGCGCCCAGCGTGGTGCCGCGCGCTTTCACCCACTCGCCATCAATCCACGGCTGAATAGGATCTTTGGTGAAGTCATGAACGGTGTCGTTATTTTTCTGCGGCACCATATCCAGATGCGCCTGCAGCGCGACCGGAGTACGGTTTTCCATGCCTGCAGTGGCGGGCTTACGAATCAGGATGTTGCCGACCTGATCGCGCTCACACCAGAAGCCCTGCTCTTTAGCCCAGCCAGTGATGTAGTTCGCCAGCGCTTCTTCGTGAAAAGAGGGATGGGGAATAGAGCAGATCTTAGCGAAAATATCCCACAGCGGCTGTGGAGAAAGTTGAGACAATTCAGACACGACAGGTCTCCTGTGTCAGTGTACCGGCGAGGCCGGACATCGCGAGTTTCCAGTGAAAAATCGCCGTCAGAGAATCTGACGAGCCAGTCCTGAGAATATCACTGTTTTTTACCGGGTGCGCTCTCAGACGCGCTAAAAAGCCGCAACCGGCGCACGGGTGCTGGTTTTTAGTGCGTCAACTCCTTATAATCTCGCGCAACCTTTTCCCCGTTGCACATTTTTACGCCACCACGGTTGGCTGGGATTTCTATTTATGAGCGAAAAATACGTCGTTACCTGGGACATGCTTCAGATTCATGCCCGCAAACTGGCCCAGCGTCTGCTCCCTGTTGAACAGTGGACAGGCATTATCGCGGTGAGCCGCGGCGGTCTGGTACCGGCTTCGCTGCTGGCACGTGAACTGGGTATCCGCTACGTTGATACCGTCTGCATCTCCAGCTATGACCACGATCATCAGCGTGAAATGAAAGTCCTGAAGCGCGCAGAAGGCGACGGTGAAGGCTTTATCGTAATCGACGACCTGGTCGATACGGGCGGCACCGCGCAGGCGATTCGCGAAATGTATCCGAAAGCGCGTTTCTGCACCATTTTCGCTAAACCCGCCGGTCGTTCACTGGTTGATGATTACATCGTCGATATTCCGCAGGATACCTGGATCGAGCAGCCGTGGGATATGGGTGTCGTTTATATCCCGCCGATTGTAAAAAACTGATTGATATACATCAGACAACGCCCGGTTTTCCGGGCGTTGTGCATTCTGAGCCTCGCACCCCGAATTGCCGTACAGTACACTTAGCCATCGCCGTTCTGTTGCAGGAGAAGTGAGTATGTCGAGCAAAAATCTTAGCGAGGAGCTATTCAAGCCGCGCTTTAAACATCCTGAAACCTCTTCCCTGGTTCGCCGCCAACATCACGCTACCCCGAATGTCCACTCTGCCCTGGAGGGTGACAGCCAGCGCGGCTGGTATCGCATGCTGAATAAGCTGATGTGGACATGGCGAGGCCTGACGCCGCAGGAGATCAGTGAAGTGCTGGCACGTATTGCCATCAGCAACGCTGAACATACTGATGAGACGCTGCTCGACACCGTGATTGGTTTTCGCGGCGGCAACTGGCATTTCGAATGGTCTAAGCAGGCGGGCATCTGGCAGCAGAAAGCGCTGGAGGCATCCGACGACAGCGAGGCGGGCGACGACTGGCTACATGCGGCCCATCTTTATAGCGTTGCGGCTTATCCCTATATAAAAGGCGATGAACTGGCTGACCAGGCACAGACGCTGGCCAATCGTGCCTATGAAGAGGCGACTCAGCGGTTGCCTGGCGAACTGAAAATCCTGACGTTTGCTATTCCGGGCGGCAGTCCGGTCAGCGGCTTTCTGCATATGCCGCCGGATGTTGAAGCGCCTTATCCCACCGTACTGTTTTGCGGCGCACTCGACTCGTTACAGAGCGATCACTATCGCCTGTTCCATGATTACCTTGCCCCGCGTGGCATTGCTATGCTGACAATTGATGTGCCGTCAGTGGGCAACTCGGTGAAATGGACGCTGAATCAGGACACCAGTTTTCTGCATCAGCAGGTGTTGCGCGATCTAATCAATGTGCCCTGGGTCGACCATACCCGCGTGGCGGCATTCGGTTATCGCTTTGGCGCTAACGTGGCCGTGCGGCTGGCCTATCTGGAATCGCAGCGGTTGCGTGGGGTCGCCTGTCTGGGCCCGATTGTGCATGCTCTGCTGACCCAGACGGCGTTGCAGGATGCGATCCCGGATATGTATATGGATATGCTGGCGAGCCGGCTGGGTATGGCCACCGCCTCCGACAGTGCGCTGCGCACTGAACTCAACCGCTATTCGCTTAAAACCCAGGGATTACTGGGCCGCCGGACGCCCACGCCGATGCTGTCGGGCTACTGGCAAAACGATCTCTTCAGCCCGGAAGAGGAGAGCAGGCTTATCGCAAACTCTTCCTCAGACGGCAAAGCGTTGCGAATTCCGGTGAAGCCGGTGATGGCCAGTTTTGATAAGGCGCTGAATGAAATTTGTGACTGGCTGGAGAAGCGTTTAAAAAGGTGACTGGCAAAATTTACAGTATTTGCTACAACTAGTAGCGGAATTCTTCCGGGCTGCCGCTAAGTGAAATATGACGTCATCGGGCCCATGCGGTGTAGCGTCGTGCTGGCCGTCCGGAAATCAAGGCTGTATAGCGGTCAAAACCTATGGAGAATCAGCATGACGTTACCAAGTGGTCATCCCCGCAGTCGCCTGCTTAAGCGCTTTACGGAGCTTGGGCCTTATATTCGCGATGGGAAATGTGGCGAAACCCGTTTCTTCTTCGACTGCCTGGCTGCCTGCGTCAATGTGAAACCGGCACCGGAATTGCGAGAGTTCTGGGGCTGGTGGATGGAGCTGGAAGCACAGGCTGACCACTTTACCTATGTCTACCATATCGGTCTGTTCGATAAAGAGGGTGACTGGTCGGTGGCAACCATCAAAGGGAAAGAGAACACGGCGCGCGTGGAAGAGACCTTACGGAATTTCCATACCCGTCTTAAAGCGATGCTGAAAGAGTTCGAGCTGGATCTGATCCCAGCCAGCGATTTTGATGAGAAACCGGTGAAGCTGAGCGCCTGATAGGGTAGTGTAGTGAAATAAAGACGAAAAAAATGGCGAGTTTAAAAACTCGCCATTTTTGTTGAAGTCTGACCCGCTGTTGGATCGAGCCTTCTCAGAGAACACGGTCAGATCGGAAAGACGCAAAAGCCGCCATCCATGGCACGCTCGGCCCGCGCCGTCCTGGCGCGGGACGCTTTCCTCTTCTGACCGTGTTCCCTGCGTGTTGAATTTATGCGTTGCTGCCAGCTCCAAATCTGCCCGGTTTGCGAGCCTGAAATCAGAACTGGTAAGTCACACCCATCGCCACAATGTCGTCGTTGTTAAGCGACAGCGCATTGTCGTCAGGCAGTTGGTTGATTTTGTAATCAACGAAGGCGGACATATTTTTGTTGAAGTAGTAGGTCGCGCCCACATCGATATATTTCACCAGATCCGCATCGCCGATACCGTTTTCGATATCTTTGCCTTTGGTCTGTACATACCCGATAGACGGACGCAGGCCGAAATCAAACTGATACTGCGCCACCAGTTCGATGTTCTGCGCTTTGTTGGCTGCGCCCGCAACCGCTGCGCCGGTGGCACGGTTGGTACCGCTAATTGGCGTCATATTACGGGTATCGGTGTAGATTGCGGCCAGGTAGACACTGTTAGCATCATACTTCACGCCTGCGCCCCAGGAATCCGCACGGTCACCGCCGCCATAAGCGCGCGCCTGTTGCTGGTTGGTGCGGTCAGATGAGGTGATGGCACTCATCAGGCTCACACCAGAATCACCCAGAGCATAGCCGAGAGACGCACCGTAGCCGTCGCCATTCTGACGGTTAATATCAGTACGGGTGTTGGTGCTGGACGCGTCATTTTTGCCCTGGTACTGCAGCGCAAATTTCAGGCCATCGACCAGACCAAAGAAGTTATTGTTACGATAAGTCGCAACACCGGTGGCGCGCTGGGTCATAAAGTTATCAGAGCGGGCTGTACCGTCACCGCCGAATTCCGGGAATACGTCAGTCCAGGCTTCAACGTCATACAGCACACCGTAGTTACGGCCATAATCTACCGAACCGTACTGAGAGAATTTCAGACCAGCAAACCCGAGGCGGGTTTTATTGCCATTGTTGGCGTCACTGCCTTCGGAGTTGTTAACGTTGTACTGATATTCCCACTGACCATAACCGGTCATCAGGTCGTTAATCTGTGTCTGACCCTTAAAGCCGATACGGGTATAGGACTTGTCTCCATCCTGGCTGGCATTATCGCTGATGTAGTGCTCAGCTTTAACTTTGCCGTACAAATCCAGTTTGTTGCCATCTTTGTTATAGATTTCGGCAGCCTGCGCGGCAGAAGCCAGCGTCAGCGTGGAGAGGAGCATGGCCAGTGTGCTTTTCTTCATTTGCTATCAATCCCAATGTGAACACCGTAAAAAAATGAAAGTTTTTGTAAAACACGGACTTTTTACCCGTCAGTGATGAACTTTTTATGACACTTTTCATGATTTCTTGTTAACCATGAACTTTTGGTCTACCTCCTTGTCCGCGTAATTTCGTGCTTTTCCCCCGCTGGCTGTTGGCTTCCTTATCGACTCCTGTTAAAACGTCCTTTCGTAAAAATTTTTCTCTACGGCAGGAAATATGAGTGGCAGTCAGACCTTAGTGGTCAAGTTGGGTACCAGCGTTCTCACCGGCGGATCTCGCCGGTTGAACAGGGCGCACATGGTGGAACTGGTTCGTCAGTGTGCGCAGCAGCACGCCGCAGGCCACCGCATTGTGATCGTGACTTCTGGCGCAATGGCCGCCGGACGCGAACATCTGGGCTACCCCGAACTGCCACCGACCATCGCCTCAAAGCAGCTGCTGGCTGCGGTGGGGCAGAGTCGTCTGATTCAGCTGTGGGAACAGTTATTTTCTATCTACGGTATTCATATTGGTCAGATGCTGTTGACCCGTGCCGACATGGAAGATCGCGAACGCTTTCTGAACGCCCGCGACACGCTGCGTGCGCTGCTGGATAACCATATTGTGCCGGTGATCAATGAGAACGATGCTGTCGCCACCGCTGAAATCAAAGTGGGCGACAACGACAATCTCTCTGCGCTGGCGGCGATGCTCGGCGGCGCCGACAAGCTGCTGCTCCTGACCGATCAGCAGGGGCTTTTTACCGCCGATCCCCGTAACAATCCTGAGGCTGAGCTGATCAGTGATGTGCATATCATTGATGATGCGTTGCGCGCCCTGGCGGGCGACAGTGTTTCCGGGCTCGGCACTGGCGGCATGTCGACTAAGCTTCAGGCGGCGGATGTTGCCTGTCGTGCCGGTATCGATGTGATCATCGCCTCGGGCAGCCGCAGCGGCGTGATCAGCGATGTGATTGATGGTAAGCCGGTCGGTACGCGCTTCCATGCGCAGCAATCGCCACTGGAAAACCGTAAACGCTGGATTTTCGGTGCGCCACCGGCGGGTGAGATCACCGTCGATGACGGTGCACTGGCAGCCATTATCGAACGTGGCAGTTCGCTGCTGCCGAAAGGGATCCGGGCGATCCAGGGGAATTTCTCTCGCGGTGAAGTGATCCGCATTCGCAGCCTGCAGGGCCGGGATATCGCTCACGGCGTTTCACGCTACAACAGCGACGCGATGCGAATGATCGCCGGTCATCACAGTCAGCAGATCAGCGAGATCCTGGGATATGAATATGGCCCGGTGGCGGTTCACCGCGACGACATGATCGTCAGTTAAGGAGCGGACAATGCTTGAAGAGATGGGAAAAGCGGCGCGTGCCGCAGCGTATACCGTGGCCGATCTGTCAACGGCAGAAAAGAACGATGTTCTGATGACCATTGCTGACCGGTTGGAAGCCGAGAGCGCTGACATTCTGGCGGCTAACGAGCTGGATTTAGCCGATGCGCGTCAGAACGGCATGAGCGCCGCGTTATTAGATCGACTGACGCTTAATCCGCAACGCCTCAGCAGCATCGCCAGCGATGTGCGCCAGGTTTGTCAGCTTGCCGATCCGGTAGGGCAGTTAATCGACGGTGGTCAGCTCGACAGCGGGCTGCGCATTGAACGCCGTCGCGTGCCGCTGGGCGTCGTTGCGGTGATTTATGAGGCGCGCCCTAATGTGACGGTTGACGTCGCCAGTCTGTGCCTGAAAACCGGCAACGCCGCTATTCTGCGTGGCGGCAAAGAGACCTGGCGCACCAATGCGGCCACCGTTCGGGTCATTCAGAAAGCGCTGAAGCAGCACGGTTTACCGGTAGCCATTGTCCAGGCGATTGAAAATCCTGACCGCGAGCTGGTGAATCAGCTGCTGAAGCTGGATCGCTACGTCGACATGCTAATCCCGCGCGGCGGAGCCGGGCTGCATAAACTGTGTCGCGAGAACTCCACCATTCCGGTGATTACCGGCGGCATTGGCGTCTGCCATATCTACATTGATGAGACGATGGAGATTGAACCGGCACTTGATGTGATCGTCAACGCCAAGAAACAGCGTCCCAGCGCCTGTAACTCACTGGAAACGCTGCTGGTGGACCAGGCGATGGCCGAACGTTTTCTGCCAGCTTTCAGCGCGCGAATGGCGCAGGAAGGAATCGCGCTGCATGCTGACAGCAACGTGCTGGCACAACTTCAGCATGGCCCCGCCCCGGTGAAACCCGTGAATCCTCAGCAATACAATAACGAGTGGCTGTCGCTGGATCTTAACGTTAAATTGGTGGCGGATATGGATGAGGCGATCGATCACATTCGTACGCACGGCACACAGCACTCAGATGCTATCCTCACCCGTAATACGCGTAATGCCGCGCGTTTTGTTCGTCAGGTCGACTCGTCAGCGGTTTATGTCAACGCCAGCACCCGCTTCACCGATGGGGGTCAATTTGGCCTGGGCGCGGAAGTGGCGGTCAGTACACAGAAATTGCATGCCCGTGGCCCCATGGGGTTAGAGGCGCTGACCACCTATAAATGGATAGCGTGGGGAGACGATACGCTCCGCCCATAACGACGATAATTTTTAACAAAGCGGGAGTCTTTCAAAGGCTCCCGTTTTTTTTATCCCGATTTTTCGGACCAGTGAAAGATAGGATTTTCTGCGCATCAGATCATTTTCTGTTCTGTTCTCGTCATCCCTGGCAATTATGCTGCCTGATATTCACGCAATTTCTTACGGAACATTCCTGAAAGCCGGGGCTGCAAGCGGCCTGAGGCAATATTTTTTGTTTAGCCGCAGGCTGAAGCGGATAATGATAGTTAGCAATGCTTGATAAAGCGGTTAGGTAGTAAACGAGCGGTAATATAAAATGAACTGGTAGCAATAACGAAAATAACATCCAGTATCTCTTCTATGGCTGATTATTAACTAATGGTTAAAAAAGAAAGTACAAGACAAGCTTTCACCGCCAGGCTGATAGCGGCCTGTGAGAGTGCCGGCATTGTCGGACATGGACGAAACAAACAGGTTGCCAGAGCTCTGCAGCAGCAAGGCTGTAAAATTTCAACGCCAGGCGTGTGGAAGTGGTTTAACGCGCAGTCAGTGCCTGATGGCGGCAATTTACTGGCACTCAGTCAATTGCTGGGCGTCAGGGTAGAGTGGCTCCAGTACGGCATGGAGCAATCCACTGAACCTGTAGCGATGAGTACACTCACTGGCCAAAAGAGTGTGTTTCGTATTGATAGCCTCGACATTGGTCAGCGCAGTGCTGCGGGCCTGCCCGCGCGCGATGAGTTTGTCGAGACTATCCAGGCGATTGAATATGGTCTGGATGAGGCACGGGTTCTGTTCAACGGCCGTCCGGCGGAAAACATTCGGTTGATCGCTATCAACAGTGATTCTATGGCTGACACCTTTGCACCGCGCGATCAGCTGTTTGTGGATATCAGCGTGCGGATGTTTGACGGCGATGGTATCTATATTTTTACCCTCGACGAGCAGCTCTACCTTAAACGCCTGCAGCTGCAGCATAAAAAAATTGCAGTGATATCAGATAATAAACGCTATGAAACGTGGTATCTCAATCGTGATGAGGTCACCAGCCTGAAGGTGCTCGCAAAAGTGATTATGAGCCAGGCGCGACACTATCAAATTCTCGGCTAAAGCCGTTTCTGCCGCTTTTCTCCGGAGAGCTGCAAAAAAATAATCGGCATAAATTCATAAATTTAACCAGCGGTAAATAAAAAATTAACCAACAGTGTTTGATAAAGCATAAGAACCTGTTAATAATTTGGACATGGATGAACGAAGACGTTCTTTTCAGGGATGACCCGCTCTTAAACAATTCAGGCGCTGCACAAGCGCGAATCATACCACCCAAAAGTCAGTGAACTTTGGGATGGGGTGGATGCGCAAATGCAGCGTCGTCAGATGCCGTTTATTTCCCCTCGCTTACTTTCCACCTGGCTGCTTACGCAGCCGGGCGGTGAGCGTGCGACCGCGATATACGACATTCGGGTCCCTTCGGTTTCCCGAAAGCTCGCGCCTGCCACCCCATCGCCAAATACTCATTCACAGGAGGAGTTATGGCGATTATTCACTATGGCAAAAGCGTTTTCACTGGCAACGCACGTACGCGTCGCCATCGGCGGCGCCAGCCTCTCAGCAGCCTGCAACAGAGCATCGATCAGGCATTGAACTTTCCAGCTGAACCACCAACCCTGAGGCGTGCAGAGCAAATCTGCCAGCGTCAGGTCGCCCCGCGTGTTGATCGCGCAATCACAACACCCCGCGTGACCAGTCAGGAAACACCCAGTTTCGACAATTGCTGTCTTCCGCATGTTCATCTCTACGCCGTGAGCTGAAGCGGAAGCGCGCGCCGTTTTTCGTTCCGGCTAACGCTTTGTTATCTCCAGCTCTCATTGGGCGCAATCTGCTGAATTACTGTTTAGTTTTGCTGCAGCTTCAGCAAGGCCCTTTGCTGTGCCGGGCTTGTTAATGATCAGCGGGCGTTATGTATTTATTTTCACAAGGCTGAAGGCCTTAATTCGTCATTGAGGAGTCCGTATGAGCCAGATCATCGCAGTACTGAATTTTGAAGAGGGATATGTCGACACACCTTATCTCGACACGCTGGGTTTCCCCACGGTGGCGGGCGGCATACGCATTGGGCCAAAAGGGGCGTCGCTCAGTAATTACACTTTCCGCGTGCCACGGCGCGTCGGTGATGTCTGGAAGCAGTGCATTCTGGAAAACAAAGTTCAGGAGATGCAGGGCAGGGAGCTGCTGCGCGATGCGCTGACAAAGTGCAATGACGCTCGCACCGATGTGTTGCTGAGCATGACGTATCAACTGGGCGTGGAGGGCGTCCTGCAGTTCAAAAACATGCTCACCTCCATCATCGCTGAACAGTTTAGTGATGCGGCTGACGCGATGATGAACAGCCTCTGGGCGCGTCAGACGCCGGGCCGGGCCCGGCGTCATGCGGAGATGATGCGCACCGGCACCTATGCGATTTACAGGGGGCTGCTATGAGATGGCTCATGTTTCTCATTGCCGTGCTGACGGCAATCATCATTCTGCTGCTGCTGCAGCGCTTTACCACCCTGCAGTTTGTCTCTCATGCCCGCCTGCTCTTCAAAACCTGGTCTGTCTGGCTTGCGTCGTTGGGTTCCATGCTCAGCGCCTGGGCGCAGTCATTTCCCTCTGCCGCCGTTGATGCCTGGAACGTGCTGCCGGAGGACGTGAAATCGATTCTGCCACACAACTACCTGGGGCTCGTGGGCGCGTTCATGGTGGCGATGGGGGTGATTGCCCAGTTTGTTCGTCAGAAAAACCTGCTCACCGCGAAGGAGCAGGCGGGAGGAGCGAAACCATGACTCTCATTACCACCTTACTGGGCGGCAGCTGGCACTGGCTGGCCGCACTCGCTGGCGTGATTGCGGCGCTGGGCGCCAGTTATTTCGGCGGCAAAAAAATCGGCAAAGTGCAGCAAAAAGCACGTTCTGACGTCGATAACGCGCAACAGGAGGCGTCCCGCGTTAGCGCGGTGGCGCACCAGCAACAACACAACCGCGAGGAGGCTAACCGTGTGGCGACCGACAACCATAGCCTTGATGACGCTGCTGCTCGTGACAAGCTGCAGCAGTCGAAATACCACAAACCCTGAGCCGGTAGCGATTACCGACTCTGCCTGCGTACTTTTTTCCCCTCTTTATACCTACGGCGATGACGCGCAAAAAATGGACGTTCGTACGGTGCGCGCCATCAACACCCACAACGACATGTGGGACTCCCTTTGCGGCCATCCGGCTGCGGCTAAGTAGTGCGCTGATTTCAGCGCGATATCTCTGTGATCCTGAGGAGGATTCTATGATCGAAGTTAACTCTTTTGCTGAACTGCGTACCACTGTTCCACCAAAATCAGGTGAAGTCGCCAGCCTTAAACGCTATTACGATAAGGACTCCAGCTTCCGGGGTGGCGCAGACTTTGTCGGTTTCCTCAGCACGACACCGCTGAAAGATGATGGCGGTACGGTGGCGATAGGCAACGGTTTCTACTGGAAACGCACCATCAACGATCCTACGGAAGTGAACATTCTGCACTTCGGTGCGAAAGGAGATGGCGTTACTGATGATACTGATGCTTTCAAGCGGATGCTGGCATGGACCCAGACCTACAACACCTACGTGAAAGCGATGCCGGTGCGTTTCCCGGGGGGCCGCTTCCTGATTTCACCCATCGATATCACCGATACGGAGTTGCCGTTCTTTGGTATCAGCGGTGATGATACCGAACTCGGATCGTCACCCCGCACCACCATTGTCTCTGACAAAAGCGCGAATACGGTATTCAAGGTGAATGCGCGCAAAATCGTCATTAAAGGCATTTGCTGGCACGGACAGGCTAACGCCGGAACTGTCGACACCTCTCTCAAAGTCACCGTCACGCCTGAACAGTGCAGCAACGTTCAGCCATTCTTTGAAAATACGATTGTTGGAGGCCAGATCGTCAATATCTTCTGCTTCAAGGCTCAAAGCACCGGGGGAACTGTCTTTAAACTGCAGGATACGCTCGACAGTAAATTCGATCAGATCTACAGCTCCAGTACCTATTCGCGTGTGTTTGATGTCGGCTGGTCAAATACACCAAAGGGAAACTGGGACCACTCAACAGCGATTGAGCTGTGTAATGCTAACTTCCAGTCGGGCTATGGGGACGCCACGCTCTACATGCCGCGCGTCACACAGGGAGTCATGCGCAACGTCTGGATTGAGCACACGACTAACCCGGGTGATCTGTCGGACGGGGGCTGGAACATCGAAACGCTTAACATTGAAGATTGCGCCACGCCGCTCAATCTCAACAATGCCCGCGTGGTGATGCGTCATATCAACCTGCAGGCGGGGGCGAAAATCACCAATGATATAGCCGGAAACAAATGGCTATCGACTTTTGAATATGGCTACCGTCGGGATGAGAACTACGGCACGTTCATGACCGGTTCACTGCGTGCCGGCTATTACAGTGGCTATAAAGTGGTGAACAACACCGCTACCGATAACTGGTATCGGCTGGGGCAGCTCTATTTCCCGGCGCCTAACCAGCAATGGGTGATGGAGCTGATCGGTAAAGCGGATGCCATCACGCCGTCCGGCACCGCCGGTTCACCGGTAAATATGCCGGCCACCGGTAAAACCCTGATCAACCTGCAGCGACTGGAGACGGTCTGGGCCGATGCTTACCATATGGGACAACCTTCTGTGCTGGACATTCGTTATGGCCGGGTAGGGACCACCTATGCCGTAATCTGGGTCAAGCTGAAAGCCAATAGCGGCGAGACCATGTTCAATCTGAAGACCACGGGTCCAACCCGGTTTGATACCGGTTCCTGCTCGCTGTTCCAGTCAGATATGACGATGGTTGATGACATCACCAAAATCAGCAACCTGAAACCCGCTGCACGTTTCGGCATGCACAATGGACTGGCGGGTATCGGTGCCAACGAGAAAGGGGTGGTGACGCTGGCGACTGCGGCGGGTACACCGGCGAATAAGACCGCGCCAACCGGTTTTGTGCTGATCAATATCAACGGCGTGGACCGTAAGGTTCCTTACTACGACTGATAATCGGCATGTTTTGGGCGAGGCGTGAGCCTCGCCCTTTTTTGCTCTGTGGGTATCTCCACTTCTCTTTATGTCGGCAGGAACGCATCGCTGCAGAGCCCTGCCAGGTTGCTTCCCTGAGAGAGTCTCGCGCTATCATGTTCTTCAGTCGACGGATTACGATTAATTTGAATTAGGAGTTGCGTCACTGTGAGAAGTGTGGCCTAATGAATCGTCGGTTTGATTAACAGACACTATCAAAGTAAGTAACCAAAGCAGTTCTCATCTCTAAGTTTGTCGCGAGACATCCCTTCTTTTTGAGTCTTCTCTTACGTTCTGATTAAAATCTGTTCTCAGGCCATTATGCCGGAAGGCTCGATATATTAAGGATTTAAGCATGTCTAACAAAATTCGCGGTACCGTTAAATGGTTTAACGCAGAGAAAGGCTTCGGTTTCATTTCTCCTGCAGACGGCAGCAAAGATGTATTCGTACATTTCTCTGCAATCCAGGGCACCGATTTCCGTTCATTAGATGAAGGTCAGCAAGTTGAATTCACAGTAGAAAATGGCGCCAAAGGCCCAGCTGCTGCGAACGTTGTTGGTCTCTAAGGACTGAAAATTACTTTTAAGTGTCCTCACTGTAATGGCTCACAGTTTCGTACATCACATTTTGATGTTACAAGAGCCAATCCGCATGGAGCGAAATGCATTTTCTGCAAATCTGTCGTCGTTCAGGTGAACATGGCAAGGATTGCAACTCAGAGCCAGATTCGCGCGCTCTGATAAAGGCTAGTGAGCTTTATAGCGTTGTTGCATTTATAGTAATAAAAGGTCGCCTCTGGCGGCCTTTTTTGTGTCCGCTATTCTTATCCTCAAACCTCAAACCTCAAACCTCAAACCTCAAACCTCAAACCTCAAACCTCAAACCTCAAACCTCAAACCTCAAACCTCAAACCTTAAACCCTTCCTGCACGCGTCGGGTGACGTCAGCTTTCTTTGTCTCGGAAACAGTGTTAACCGCCTGAAATCTATCCGCTCTCCATCATCGTGCAAAAAAAAGACCCGCCGGGGCGGGCCGTTAAGAAGGATTAACGCAGTACGGGTTGCAGAGAAAGCTTGCCGGTATTGAACACGCTCATTGCCTGCGCCATCCGCTCAGCCTGATCCTGTAAGGCCTGAGAGGCGGCAGAGGCTTCCTGTACCAGCGCGGCGTTCTGCTGCGTTACCGCTTCCATCTGAGTAATTGCCTGATTGATTTCATGGATGCCGCTGCTCTGTTCGCTGCTGGCGATCGTGATTTCGCTCATAATGTTTGCCACGCTCTGCACGCTGTTCACCACTTCACCGATGGTTGAACCTGCATGCGTCACCAGTTTGCTGCCTTCATCGACTTTAGCGACAGAATCTTCAATCAGCACCTTAATCTCTTTGGCTGCGGAAGCTGAGCGCTGTGCCAGATTACGCACTTCACTCGCCACGACGGCAAAGCCACGACCCTGTTCACCCGCGCGCGCGGCTTCTACGGCGGCGTTAAGGGACAGGATATTGGTCTGAAAGGCAATCGAGTCGATAACGCTGATAATATCGACAATTTTGCGTGAGGAGAGGGCGATGGCTTCCATCTTCTCGATGACCTGCTCCATGACCACGCCACCTTCACGTGCCACGCTTGAGGTGGTGGAAACCAGGTGATTAGCTTCACGCGCGTTGTCGGCATTGTGTTTCACCGTCGACGTCATCTGCTCCATCGCAGAGGCGGTCTCTTCCAGGGAGCTGGCCTGCTGCTCAGTTCGGGTTGAGAGATCAAGGTTGCCGCTGGAAATCTGCGTTGATGCAACCGCGATAGTGTCGGAGCCGGTACGCACTTCCGTCACAATTGACAGCAGGTTATCGTTCATCCGCTGCAATGCCTGCATCAGAACACCTGTTTCATCGCGTGAGGTCACCTGCATCTGGGTACTCAGATCGCCGGCCGCCACACGTTCAGCGACATCAACAGCTGCAACCAGTGGACGCACGATTGAACGGGTCAGGAAGTAGCCCAGCATGATAGAAGCAAGAATGGCCAGTGCGGAGAAAATCAGCGTGATGGAGATAGCAGACTGGCCATTTTCCACAATACCCTGACCTTCAGTCCGCAGCTGTGCATCCTGAGAGTTGGCAAAATCCACGGCATCCTGCAGGAATTTATTCTGGGTAGCCGTCATTGATTTCAACACATAGATGCTTGCTGCATCAAAGTTGCCCGCTTTTACCAGGGTAATTAATTCGGCTTTGACCTTTTCAAATGCCTGAGAAGAGGCCAGCAGACCGGCGATCTTTTTCTTACCGATTGGCGTGACCTGAATGTCTTCAATCCTTTTCATGGCGCGGTTGGTACGTTGCGTGGCTTCATCCAGCTGACCATAACGTTTCACATTATTTTCCGGATGTGTCGTGTCGATCACCATGCCGCGCAGGTATTTGATCTGATCGTTGACGCCATCGCGCACATCAAATGCCAGTCGTACTTTCACATAGCGATCATCAACGATCGACGAGATCGCCGTATTGATATTGTTAATTCTGGTAATAGATGTCACACCAATCACTATCAGTAACGTCACAATAATGCCGAAGGCTGCTGCAAGCCGCATTCCGACCTTCATATTCCTGATGCTGAACATGTTCTTTTCCCCGTTATTTTATTAATCAATTTATTAGCAACACTCAGATTCCCTGCTGTTGTACGCAAAGCCGTGCTGAAGTCTGTGGTCACAGCCGCAGGCAAAATGTGATCTCGCGCATACAGTTATCGGAGTGCAGAGTTGTATCTTTAATAATTTTTAAGTAATCACGCAGCGTGAATAAATAATCAGTGAAAAGCATCAGAAAAGGTTAACAAACGAGCGGAGGCGGAATTCAGGCAAAAAAAAGGGCTGTCAGCAGTGGTGCTGACAGCCCGATCCAGACAAACATGAATGGATTCAGAAAACTAAAAAGTAGAGGCCTACCCAGAACGCGACGCTTAAACTGACGGCGCTAATCCAGGCCAGCTGACGTAAACGGCCACGCAATACCTTTTGAGGAGAAGGCGTCGCAGGTGCGGGCGTAACAGGTAAAGTTTCAATGTGCATAGTCGTTTCCTGGTCAGGTCAGCGATTCCGCTGATCAAAAAAAGTAAAAGTGTGCCGGGCATTCTTTGCGGCCCGTGTTCACTTAACGGGCGGTATCGAGAACGTTGAAAATCACGTCTGAAAGTTCATTCAGCTCAAACTTTGCCACATAGCCGTCGGCACCCACTTTACGCACGTGGTCTTCGTTGGCGCTTCCAGAGAGTGAGGAGTGGATCACGACCGGCAGCGTTTTCAGAATCGGGTCACGCTTGATGTTGCGGGTCAGCGTAAAGCCATCCATCTCGGGCATCTCCAGATCGGTCAGTACCAGGGCAATTTTGTCGTGAATCGACTCGCCTGAAGCCTGCACTTCCTGGCTTAGCTGCTTAATTTTTTCCCAGGCATCAAGGCCGGTGTTAAACATCAGCGCCGGAATGCCCATGCTCTTCAGTCCCTGCTCCAGCAGCTGACGCGCGACTTTGGAATCTTCTGCCACAATTGCAACCGCACCCGGGCGATAGTTGAAGGCACGCGGTTTGGCCGCTTCAGGCTCGACGCCGCGTGACGACGGGATGATGTCATACAGGATTTGCTCAACGTCCAGCACCATCGCCAGCTCGCTGCCCTGCTTATCGGTGTCCAGGCAGGCGATGCTGGTAATGTTGCGACCGCCGATACCGGCTTCAGCGGTATGGACCTGGCTCCAGTCGAGACGCACGATGTTATCCACGGATTCCACGGCAAATGCCTGGGTGTTACGGGCATACTCGGTGACCAGCAGCAGGTTAAGGCCCGTTTCGGGTACGCAACCTGCCACAGCAGGCAGGTCGATGACCGGAATGAACTGACCGCGAATACTGGCCATACCCAGCAGCGGCGAACTCATTCCCGCGGCTTTGGTGATGGTCTGCATTGGTACAATTTCACGCAGCTTGAAGACGTTAATGCCAAACAGCTCAGACTTGCCTTTCAGCTGATCAGAACCTAAGCGAAACAGCAGCAGCTCAAACTTGTTCGATAATGCGAGGTTCGCTCTCTCATCGATCTCTTTCTGAAAATTATCCATGGTTGCCTCTGCATTAACGCAGCTGGTGAAATAGGGTGTGAACAGGTTATCGGCAGCAAACGGAAAAAGGTGAGAAGAGAAAGGTGAAATAAAACGGACGCCAATTATTGTGCCAGGCTTAACCCTGAAGGTTCAACATGGACACCTTTCCAATAAAGGAGTGTGAAATGAAAAAAGTGATTTTAGCGTCGTTGCTGGTGATGATGAGCGCGGGTGTGTCGGCTGAAGAGGGCGGATACAAAGCGGGTGATGCGCCACCGCCGCAGCACAAGCAGGATGCGGGCTATAAAGGCTCAGAAGATACCGGTCAGACACATATTGATCAGATCCGCGACTTCCGTCAGGGCGGGTATGTGACGCTGGAAGGTTACATCGTAAAGAAAGAGCAGGGCGAGCGCTATCAGTTCCGCGACAACACCGGTACGTTACCGATTATCGCACCGAAGAAGACCTTTGATGGTAAAACCTACTCCGCGGAAGACAAAGTACGTGTCAGTGGTAAGGTACAGGGCAAAGGGGATAAAACCACGCTGCATGTGACACAAATCGAAGAGCCATAAGAAATCGGGCGAGGTAATAACCTCGCCCGATTTTATTCAGTCCTTCAGCAGAATCGCCCGGCAGGTTTTGCCTTTGATTTTGCCCTGCTTGAGTTTCACCAGTGCCGCTTTAGCGTGGTTCGCTTCAATCGCCACGTAGGCATGGGTTGGGGTCAGAACGATTTTACCGATCTGATCGGCGCGATAACCCGCTTCACCGGTCAGCGCACCCAGAATGTCTCCCGGACGCATCTTGGCTTTACGACCACCATCAATACACAATGTCATCATGGCGGCAGGCAGAGGCTTGCTGCTGCCTTTTTTCAGCGTGCTGGCAGAAACCCACGGCAGTTTTTGCTGCAGGAAATCCTCCAGTGCATGTGCGCGCGCCATTTCATCGGCAGCAACCAGGCTGACGGCAACGCCATGTTCGCCTGCACGTGCTGTACGACCGATGCGGTGCAGGTGGATTTCAGGATCCCAGGCAAGCTGGTAGTTGACCACCATCGCCAGTGATTTAATGTCGAGTCCGCGTGCCGCGACATCAGTGGCAACCAGTACGCGTCCACTGCCGTTAGCAAAACGGATCAGCACACGTTCGCGATCGCGCTGTTCCAGGTCACCATGCAATGGCAGGGCGCTGATATCACGCGCGTTAAGCGCCGCAGCGACATCGTCACATTCACGTTTGGTGTTGCAGAAGACCACACAGGATGAGGGCTGACGGTCGCTAAGCAGCGCGATGAGCAGACCCAGTTTTTCATTGTGGCTGGCTTCAAAGAACTGCTGGTCAATTGAAGGCAGTTCGCTGACTTCTTCAGTTACCACGCTCAGCGCATCACGCTGGAAGCGGGTACTGATGGCGGTGATGCCGTCGGGCCACGTAGCGGAAAAGAGCAGCGTCTGCCGCGAGGCGGGCGTCGCCTCAATGATAGTTTCCATATCATTGAGGAAACCCATCTCCAGCATCCGATCTGCCTCATCCAGTACCAGCGTGTTGAGCTGGTCCAGTTTGAGGTTTTCGCGGTTGATGTGGTCGAGGATACGACCCGGCGTGCCGACCACGATATGCGGTGGATGCACCAGCGAGTCACGCTGTGCACTCATCGGTTGTCCGCCACACAAGGTGAGGACTTTGATATTTCGGGTGAAGCGGGCCAGCTGGCGCAGCACGTTGCCCACCTGATCGGCCAGTTCCCGGGTTGGACACAGGATGAGTGCCTGAGTCTGAAAGCGGGTGCTGTCAATATGGTGCAGTAAACCAATACCAAAGGCAGCCGTTTTACCGCTGCCGGTTTTCGCCTGCGCACGCACGTCGCGTCCCTGCAGAATGGCGGGCAGCGTAGCAGCCTGCACGGGCGTCATGCTGGTGTAGCCCATCTCGCGCAGGTTATCGAGCTGGCTGTCGGGAAGCGAATTGAGGGTAGAAAAAGCGGTCACGGGCGCGGCCTCTGAGGCTGAAAGTGTAGGGCATTATTGCGGGGCAAGTCTGGCAGAAAGCACGCCTGACAGCAACGGGAACCTCGATGGTTAACGGTATGAAACTATCTCTGCCGGTACGCTTAGGAATAGACTGAAGTTTGCCTGGAAAAGACGGTTTTTTTTAATCGATTCGCTGAATGTAAAGCTTTTCATTTCAAAGTGATAATTTACCAGGACCATGCATTGTTTTATAACCCTCCGTTTTTAAATATTTATTTCATTGTTAATCAGATGATTCCTTAATAATCACTCCAGTAATAGAATTAATCATTAAAAAATATCACTCTCCGTGCCGATAAAAATCCTGAGCTAATTGCTTTATATTTAGCGCGCCATATTCCTGGTACAACGACCGGTAGAGGGTATTTGCATTGAGTAAACGCATCCAGGGACCACATGAAAATGTGCTTAAAATAGTAGGCCGCGCCGTACTGACACTGCATATTCATGGAGAGGGCTTATCGGCTGATAAGATCGCTTCGATGATTGCGTGTTATGCGGAAGATGAGCCCTGTGATCAGGAAGATCGTCGCTTATACGCGCTGGCAATGGAACTAATGTCGAATAATCAATGGGCCAAAAGCGCGTAACCCGCACTTCGCTCAGGTAAATGCAGAGCCTCCCTTGTGGAGGCTCTGTTGTTTTTGGGGAGAGGGCTGGCTCGCGGTCGATTGAGTCTGGCTCGGTGAAAAGGGTGGTAGCCCGCGATGCTTTGCTTCAGGCGCAGGCTCCCATCGCTTCACGTCAGGTGGTCGTCTGTGAACCCAATGCGGTTTTGCTGTGTCAGGCGGAGGCCAGCGCAAACACCGGTTTACCGCGCGAGAAGGTCGCGACGACGGGCGAAATTCGGGCTACGGCTTCGGCGGAACAGCTTGCCGCCACCAGCATCATACTCGCGTCATCGCCCGTCACGGGCCACTGGCGTTGACCCTGAGCAGAGAGTGGCAGCCGGTCGCCTGTGGCAATCGCCAGCGCCCGCGACAGCGAGAATTCATCCGAGCCGCGATAGAGTTGTGCGTAAAGATTCGATTTTTCCAGCATGCTGCCCGTGCCAAAGGGTGACCAGTGATCGATGACGCTGTCTGTGCCGGTCATCACTTTCACACCCGCTTTCTGTAGCTGTGGAACTGGCATGGTGAGCTTGCCGATCGGCAGCGTGGAGGCGACGCTGAACTGCTGCTCCGCCAGCCCTTCGATCATCCTGTCTAGCGCGCTGCCGGTCAGGGTCGCCAGCGCGAAACCGTGGCTCAGCGTCACTTTGCCTTTTAGCACCGGATTCTTCGCCACGGTGTCAATCATGTACTGAATCGCCGCCACGCCAGCAGGGGAGGTTTCATGCAGATGAATATCCACGCCGCGCTGGTAATCGAGCGCAATCTGGAACATCGCATCCAGCGACCTCTCCATCGCACCATCGACATTGGTGGGATCCAGCCCGCCGACATACTCAACGCCGTGCTGCATTGCTTCGCGCATCAGCCCGTCAACCTGCGAGTGCAGCAGGCCGTGCTGCGGGAAGGCAACGATCTCGCAGGGAAAATCGGGGTGCCGGGCTAATGCCGCCTGCAGATGTTCCAGGCTCCTAAGGCCGCTGACCGGATCAATGTTGCAATGGCTGCGGGCGCGGGTGGTGCCTTTGGCGTGCAACAGAGCGATCAAGGCTTCAGCGCGAGCCTCGGAGTGCGGCAGCAGTTGCGGAATCAGGACTTGTTCGCGCGCAATCATATCCATGATGGTTTTGCCCTGACGGGGACGCGGAGCCTGCCACGGGCCGCCGTAGAAGGTTTTATCCAGGTGAATGTGCATATCCTGCGTGGCGGGCAGCAGCAGGGCATCCTGTGCGTCCCAGGATGGCAGCGTGCTGTCGCCCTGGCCTGCGGGCACCAGCTGGTCAATTTTACCGTCGCGTACGCTGATGTCATAACGTCCGGTCCGGGTCGCGACGATTTCGTCATCCTCACGGATAAAGCCCTCTTCCAGCCTCACATTGCGCAGCAGGTAATGATCCTGCTGTGGCAGGGCGGCGGGCTGGTCGGGATTGAGAGCGGGTGAAGATGAGGACGTGGCGGCACTGGCCTGACCGAGACCGGCGGCCAGTAAGCCGCCTGCAGCGGTCCAGCGAACACCTTGTCCAAGAAAATCGCGGCGGCTCGGTGAAGAGGAAATAGGCATCAGAGGCTCCTGCAAAGTGAACAAGACATTAATCTGACAAACGACGCTTCACCCTGCTGCGTTATTTTCCACTGACGACTATTCGATATCTCACTGCCAGCGCAGCTGGCCAAAGGCCGCCAGTGACTCTGCCAGTTCGCGCTGCAACGGATCCTGCGGCTGGCGGCAGAACAGTGCCAGTTCAAAGGTATCAATCAACGGCAGTCCCTGCTCAGGACCCAGCACCCGATGTTGCGGCAGGCGGCAGCTGGCGGGCAGTAACGTGAGTCCCAGTCCCTGAGCACTGGCGGCGGCCAGCGCGACCAGGCTGGCGCTGCTGTAGCTAATGCGCCAGCTTCGACCCAGCGCATCCAGCGTCTGGCACACCTCATCACGATAGAGCCCTTGCTGGGGAAACAGCACCAGCGGCACCGGCGTCTGTTCAAAGCAGGGCCACTCCGCGCTGTCGAGCCACAGCAGGGGTTCGGGACGCGACGCCATCGGACGCTCGCCGTAAGGCTGCTTGATCAGCATGATGTCGAGCTCTTCACGCTGCCAGGCGCGACGCAACTCCACCTGCATGCCACTCATCACATCCAGCCGCAACTGCGGATGGTCGCGGCTGAAGTGCGCCAGCAGGCCGGCAGTGGGTGCAGCGAAATCCTCCGGCACGCCAAGGCGCAACACACCGTCGCGCCACTGGTCGCTCAGCACATCGTGCGCTTCGCCATTCAGAGCAATAATCCGGCGGGCGTAGCCTAAAAGTTTTTCGCCCTCTTCGGTGATCTGCACCTGATGCGAGGTGCGAACCAGCAGTTCCTTTCCTAACATCTCTTCAAGACGTCGCACCTGCTGGCTGACAGTGGATTGCGACAGGTGCACTCTGTCGGCGGCGCGGGTAAAGCTGAAGGTTTCACACACCGCCACAAAGCTAAGCAACTGCTGCGGGGTAAACATGGGCTGACGATTCATTTTTCCACTACCTGGCAGAGTAATATTTCATTTCCAGATAGTAGCGACTGCTGCCAGGCTGGCAACCTTTAACTGCGTGGATCTCAGATGAAGAGAGAGAACAATCTGCTGCTGGCGGCGCTGGTGCTGGCAGGACTCAATATGCGACCACTGATGACCTCGGTCAGTCCGTTACTCGGCCAGTTGCGGCAGAGCATTGGTCTGTCGTCACTGGCGGCATCGCTGCTACCTGCGATACCAATGATGATGATGGGCGCGATTGCGTTAATCAGCGCCCCGCTGATGCAGCGTTTTGCGGTGCGCAGACTGCTGCTCGGCGGTCTGGTACTGCTGTTGCTGGCGCTGGTGAGTCGGCTGTTGGTTACTGATGGCCGCTGGCTGGTGCTGACTGCCGTGCCGGGTGGGGCAGGCATTGGCATTGTACAGATGGCAATGCCGGGATTGATCCGTCAGCGTTTTGGCAGCCGGAGCGCCGGCGTGACCGGACTCTGGGCCGCCGCGCTGATGGGGGGCGGCGGAATTGGCGCGGCGATCTCGCCGTGGCTGAGCGCACATTTTGGCTGGCAGGGCGCGCTGAGTAGCTGGGCGCTGCCGGTGGTGCTGGCTATTCTGGTCTGGCTGTTTATCACCACCGCGCCACCCACAGCCCGGACAGAGGCAGCAGAGATGCGTTCGCTGTGGCGAAAAACCCGTGCCTGGACGCTGGCGCTGAGCTTTGGACTGGTGAACGGAGGATATGCCATCTGTGTTGCCTGGCTGCCTGACTTTTATCATCAGCTCGGCTGGAGCACACAGGCGGGCGGTTCACTGCTTGGTATGATGATCGCCTGTCAGGTCTCGGGTGCGCTGCTGTTGCCGTTGCTGGCTCGGGGCCGCGATCGTCGTCCGCTGTTGCTGTTCACGCTGGCGATGCAGCTCAGCGGCATGCTCGGCTTTCTGCTTGCGCCACAAGGGGCGCCGTGGCTCTGGGCGGGGATTGCGGGCGTCGGACTGGGCGGGGCGTTTCCGCTGGCACTGGTGCTGGCGCTGGATCATCTTGATAAACCCCAGACTGGCGCACGGCTGGTGGCCTTTATGCAGGGCGTCGGCTTTATTATTGCGGGCAGCATGCCGTTTATCGCCGGTCAGCTGCATGCGTTCACCGGCCAGTTCGCCAGCATCTGGATTCTGCAGGCGGCGGTTACGCTGCTGCTGGTCGTCCTGACTCTGCGTTTCCATCCACGCAGCTATCAGCGGGCCTTTTCCGGCGTGAGTAGCTGATTTTGGTCGGACCAATCAAAGCAATAATTTTCTCTGGTTCACACTCCAGAAATATTCGCGCAACTTCTATTGCCACGGATTAACAATACATTAACTATCTCTTGCCACAAGCCCCGATAAAGCATTTTGGTCTGACCAATTCGGGGCGCAGGGCATGCAGCGCTGCGGCTACATGCTTCGTCACCTCTTCCTCTGGAGATACTGGCATGCAGATCTGGCAACAAAACTACGATCCGCTGGGTAATATCTGGCTCTCAAGCCTTGTTGCTCTGATCCCGATTCTCTTTTTCTTCTTTGCGCTGATTAAGCTGAAGATGAAAGGCTATCTGGCGGCTACCACTACAGTGGTGCTGGCGCTGTTGGTGGCGTTGTTTCTCTATCAGATGCCGGTTGCACAGGCGCTGGCCGCCGTGGGTTATGGCTTTCTCTATGGATTGTGGCCGATTGCCTGGATTATTGTCGCGGCGGTATTCGTCTACAAGATCTCGGTCAAAACCGGCCAGTTCGATATTATCCGCGCCTCTATCCTCTCGATTACGCCCGATCAGCGTCTGCAGATGCTGATTGTCGGCTTCTCATTCGGGGCCTTCCTGGAGGGCGCTGCAGGCTTTGGTGCGCCAGTGGCGATTACTGCCGCGCTGCTGGTGGGACTCGGCTTTAATCCACTCTACGCCGCCGGCCTCTGCCTGATTGTAAACACCGCGCCGGTCGCCTTTGGTGCGATGGGCATTCCGATTATCGTGGCGGGCCAGGTGACCGGGCTGGACAGTTTTGCCATCGGTCAGATGGCCGGACGCCAGCTGCCGCTGCTGACCCTGATTGTGCTGTTCTGGATCATGGCGATCATGGATGGCTGGCGCGGCGTGAAAGAGACCTGGCCAGCGGTGGTTGTCGCGGGCGGATCCTTTGCCATTGCCCAGTTCCTCAGCTCCAACTTCCTGGGGCCTGAACTGCCCGATATTATCTCTTCACTCGCCTCGCTGGTTTCGCTGACGCTATTCCTGCGGGTCTGGAAACCGGTGCGTATCTTTCGGTTTGCCGATGCAGAGGCGAAGCAGGGCGATCCGCTGCTGCCTCCGCAGAAGTATCGGCTGGGCCAGGTGATCCGTGCCTGGATGCCGTTCCTGTTTCTTACTGCTACCGTCACGCTCTGGAGCATTCCGCCGTTTAAAGCGCTGTTTGCCAAAGGCGGTGCGCTCTATGACTGGGTGCTGGCTGTGCCGGTTCCGATGCTGAATGAGCTGGTGGCGCGGATGCCACCGGTCGTCAGCAGTGCGACGCCTTATCCGGCGATCTATAAACTGGATCTGGTTTCTGCCACGGGTACCGCCATTTTAATCGCAGCCATCATCGCTATGCTGTTCCTGCGCATGAAACCAAAGGCGGCATTGCAGACCTTTGGTGAAACGCTGAAAGAGCTGGCGCTGCCAATCTACTCCATCGGAATGGTGCTGGCGTTTGCGTTTATCTCCAACTATTCCGGCCTCTCTGCGACGCTGGCACTGGCGCTGGCACACACCGGCCACGCATTTACCTTCTTCTCGCCGTTCCTCGGCTGGCTGGGTGTCTTCCTGACCGGATCAGATACCTCATCGAATGCACTGTTTGCCGCGTTACAGGCCACCACTGCCCAGCAGATTGGCGTCTCCGATATTTTGCTGGTGGCGGCGAATACCACCGGCGGCGTGACCGGTAAGATGATCTCGCCGCAGTCGATCGCCATCGCCTGTGCAGCGGTCGGGCTGGTGGGGAAAGAGTCCGACCTGTTCCGGTTTACCGTTAAACACAGCCTGATTTTCACCTGTATGGTCGGTGTGATTACCACACTTCAGGCCTATGTCTTCCCGTGGATGATCCCATGAACAGCCATGTCGATCCGCTGGTGATGCGCCTCCGGGCGTATATCACCGAACATCAGCTTGAACCGGGTATGCGACTGCCCGCCGAACGTCAGCTCTCTGCGGAGCTTGGCGTCTCCCGCTCCTCGCTTCGGGAAGCGATACAGCAGCTGATCAGCAGCGGAATGCTGATCAGCCGACGTGGCGGCGGCACCTGGCTCCGTCAGCAGCTGGCACCCTGGTCGGAGCAACGCATCGTCGAGCCGATTCGTCAGTTACTGCGCGACGATCCCGACTACCGTTACGACATTCTGGAGGCGCGCCATGCCATCGAGGCCAGCACGGCCTGGCATGCCGCACTGCGCGCCACCGACAGCGACAAAGAGAAACTGCAGTTCGCTTTCGACGCCACCCTGAAACTCAAGGAGAGTGACGATCCCGATCTCGCCGCGCAGGCGGATGTGCGCTTCCACCTTGCGATTGCCGAGGCGTCGCACAATGTGGTGCTGCTGCAGACCATGCGCGGTTTTTTTGAGCTGCTGCAGTCATCGGTGATGCAGACCCGTCAGCGCATGTACACCCAGCCTGCGATTTTCGGCCGCCTGACGGAACAGCATCAGGCGCTACTTGATGCAATCCTTGCGGGCGACGCCGAAACGGCCCGTCAGGCGGCGATGCACCATCTGGGTTTTGTGCACACCACCATGAAAAGCCTGCATGAAGATGAAGCGCGTCAGGCGCGCATCACCCGTTTACCGGATAACGACATACGCAACCCTAAGGAATCTGACTGATGATTATCTCAGCTGCCAGTGACTATCGCGCCGCCGCGCAACGTATCCTGCCGCCGTTCCTGTTTCACTATCTTGATGGCGGTGCCTACGCCGAGCACACCCTGCGACGTAACGTGGAGGACCTGTCTGACGTAGCGTTGCGTCAGCGCATCCTGAAGAACATGTCGGAACTGAGCCTTGAGACAACATTATTTAATGAAACGTTGTCGATGCCGGTTGCGCTCGCACCGGTCGGTCTGTGCGGCATGTATGCCCGTCGGGGTGAAGTACAGGCCGCGCGCGCTGCCGCCCTGAAAGGCATTCCGTTTACGCTGTCGACAGTCTCGGTTTGCCCGATTGAAGAGGTGGCCCCGCAGATCAACCGCCCAATGTGGTTCCAGCTCTATGTGCTGCGTGATCGCGGGTTTATGCGCAATGCGCTGGAACGCGCCAAAGCCGCCGGTTGCTCAACGCTGGTGTTTACCGTGGATATGCCGACGCCGGGTGCACGCTATCGCGATGCGCACTCCGGGATGAGCGGTAATCATGCGGCGCTGCGTCGATACTGGCAGGCGGTTACTCATCCACAATGGGCACTGGATGTGGGCCTGCAGGGGCGTCCACACGATCTGGGGAATATCTCCGCCTATCTGGGTAAGCCGACCGGGCTGGAAGATTATATCGGCTGGCTGGCGAACAACTTTGATCCCTCGATCAGCTGGAAAGATCTGGAGTGGATCCGCGAGTTCTGGGACGGACCGATGGTGATCAAAGGTATTCTCGATCCGGAAGATGCGCGGGATGCGGTGCGCTTTGGCGCAGACGGCATCGTGGTCTCGAATCATGGCGGACGTCAGCTGGATGGTGTGCTCTCTTCGGCGCGGGCGCTGCCCGCGATTGCCGATGCCGTCAAAGGTGACATCACGATTCTGGCGGACAGTGGCATTCGTAACGGGCTGGATGTGGTGAGAATGATCGCGCTGGGCGCAGACAGCGTGCTGCTGGGAAGGGCCTTTATTTATGCGCTGGCGACCCACGGTCAGCGCGGTGTTGAAAACCTGCTGAACCTGATTGAGAAGGAGATGCGCGTTGCCATGACACTGACCGGCGCAAAATCCATTAGTGAAATCACCCGCGATTCACTGGTCCAGGCGGAGGCGTTGCTGGCCCCAGCAAGCACAACGCCACGTCCGCGTGCGGTGAGTTAGCCTGCGAAAATGAATGCATTGTCTATACTTAGCTTCTTTACCAACAGGAGGAATGACATGACGATTCACAAGAAAGGTTCGGCGCACTGGGAAGGCGATATCAAAGGTAAAGGCACCGTCAGCACCGAGAGCGGCGTGCTGAGCCAGCAACCTTATGGCTTTAATACCCGTTTTGAAGGCGGTAAAGGCACCAACCCGGAAGAACTGATTGGTGCAGCGCATGCAGCCTGTTTCTCTATGGCGCTGTCGCTGATGCTGGGTAACGCGGGTCATCCGCCGGAAAGCATTGATACCACGGCCGACGTGTCGCTGGACAAAAAAGGCGACGGCTTTGCCATCACCAAAGTGGCGCTGACCAGCACCATCTCTCTGCCAGGCATTGATGCGTCAACTTTCGACGAGATTATCAATAAAGCCAAAGCAGGCTGCCCGGTTTCTCAGGTTCTGAATGCGGAAATTACGCTGGATTACACCCTGAACAACTGATGCCGGCGACGGGTCGCCTTTTGGTGGCCCGGACGTTATGCTATCCCCTCGGTCCTGTTACTGACCGAAACTGATGCGCCTTCTGGCGCATCTTCGCTTTCTGATGAGAGGAAACCGAGGTGACAAGATACCGGGCGGCCAAAAAGTACTGGAAGATGGTGCTGGTTCTTTTATGCATTTGCGGTGGTCTGCTGTTGATTCGCTGGGCCGCCATGATCTGGGCATGAGTCGATGAAGGGGACCGGGCGTCACACGCCGTGCAACGTTTTGATGGTGATGATTGCGCTGGAAGGGGAGCTCTGCCGGCTCACAGCCTCATGTCTGCCGGGATAATCGTGTTATTCAGACAAAGGCATCTTCACGCCGTTGTTTAGCCCGCACGTCACTGCGCGCAATGCGATACGCTTTGCGGGGATCGCCCACCACAAATTCAAAGGTTGGCGTGTAGTAAAATGGCAACCAGCCGCCATAGCTGCTCTCCCACTCCCATCGGACGGGGCAGGGCCACAGAATGCCATCATACAAAAGATAGTATACCCAGCGTCCACCAGGACGACGGGGGCGTGATGTTTTCATGGGATTCACTACGGTAATGGTTAACAACAGCTTATATTTTGTACGCTAAAGCGCCAGCTTGCAATGTTACAGCGCCGCTTTATTGAACCTGGTCCTGAATTAGCGATGGACCTCTCCGCAAAGCAGGACCACATTCGGCCTGACTTTATGAATGCGGTTCGCCATCGTTTCGCAGTCGACCTTTGTCGGATAGATGCGCTCCGAGACCGGCAGCGCTTCGCAGGCATCGTAGCCGCACGCGCTCACTAACAACACAAATCCTATCAACATAGTTCCTCTCCTTTGCACGGTCTGGTGGTACGGACTGCGGTGCTTTTTATCCCTTTTTAACATCCAGTATAGACAAACGTGACGGTGCGGCATTGTCAGTGTGAGCTATGGTCCGCCCGCAGGGTCATGCCGGCGTCTGTCAGCGTGTAAGAAGAGGAGTGATGCCTGCATTAACCCGCGAAATACCAGGCGGGCAGCAGCGCAATCAGGTTATTCAGGGTGTGGAGGAAGATGGGCAGCGCCAGACTGTTGCTCCGCAGCCGGGCATAGCAGAGCAGCAGTGAAAACAGCGTCAGGGCGATAAGCGTCTGCCAGTGCACATACTGCGTATGCATTACCGCAAACAGCAGCGAGGTGAGCAGCATACAGGCAAAGCGGCTACGTGGCGCCCACAGCAGAAACCCCTGTAACAGAAAACCGCGGAACAGCACTTCTTCAAAAACCGGCGCCAGCAACACGGCGGTCAACAGCAGGATAAGCAGCGAATTACGTCCCTGCTGCGCCTGCATCACCAGCCAGCCTTCCGGCTGCATAAATTGCATCTGTGCTGCCATCAGGACAAACAACGCGCCGGTAAAGAGCAGGGTTTGCAGGGTATAAAGTTCACCCAGCGGTAAATCGGTACGGCGCTGGCAGTAGAAGCGATAAAGCGGGTAGATCACAGCAAATTCAAACAGACAGAGCACGGGCACCAGCAGGCCGTCATTACGCAGCACGCCGTAATTAGGGAACAGGGTGATCAGCATGGTAACCAGGTAATAGACCACAAAGCTGCCGACGTAGAACAGCGTCAGGGTCACTCTGTCGGAATTGATGTTCATAGGCGACTCAGCCAGCGAAGGTAAGCGCATAGTAGCAATGCCCCCGATCGCTGTCGAGTCAGCCTGTAACACAATATTTAAGCGCAAAATGTTTACCGCAGACTAAACACCCGAGCGCCCGAGCCGATAACTGAGGAAACTAATCGGGTCAGCACCCTGTGTGGTATTGCCGGCCTTTCCTCTCAACCCCTGGTTGTGTAGTGGGCACTCTTAATGACTTTTAATCCTCCGGCGCCACCCGCGTTGCCATTCAGACATGTTGCTGAAGATCGCACTGTCCGCTTTACGCGGCGCAGCCTGCGTGTCCTTTCGCTGCTGCTGTTTGGCGTGCTGGCGCTCTCGATGCTGATGGTGCTGACGATTGCGCAGCGGCAAAACAGCGTATCGGTTGAGCATGACCGGCTGCTGATGCAGCAGGCGTGGAAAAGTCGTCAGGAGGCGATGGTAACGGATATCCGGGATTATGCGTTCTGGGGCGAAGCCTGGCAAAATCTCCATGTCAGTGTGGACAAAGTCTGGGCGTTTGACGAAGAGAACTTTGGTCCAGGCCTGTATGAGGAGTATCACTACGAGGGTGTTTTCGTGGTCGATGGTAAAGGCCACACCCGTTATTCAGTCATTAACGGCAAACTGGTGGATACGCCGCTGGAGGCCTGGCTGGGCAAAGAGACCTCTGCATTTATTGCGGCGGCACGTCAGCTTAACAACAAAGCGATGCATCGTGATGTGCTGATCAATCATCTGCCCGCCATCGTGGTTGCTGCCCCTATCACCAGTGGCAAAGTGAGGGCGGTGACGCCAGTGGCGGGGCCTCCGTCCATCATGATATTTGTGAGTCTGTTTACGCCTGAAAAATTAAAGGCGCTGGGAACATCGCTGGATGTACGCGAACTGCGCGCGCCAGCCAGTGAGGAGGATGCCCTGCGTGAACCCCGGATGATGTTAACGTTGCCGATGGGCGACCCGATTGTGCTGCGCTGGACCTCAAAGATGCCTGGCATGGGCCTGATCTGGTTTTTGCTGCCACTGCTGATGTTGATGGCGATCATCATCGCCATAATTACCCGTCGCGTCAGTCGCCATGCGCTCTCAAATGCAATTATCTCTGATCGGCGTTTCGCTATGCTGGCGATCAGTCAGCAGGAGCTTGCCAACAGCGAAGCGCGGTTTCGCGATCTCGCTGAGGCGGCGTCAGACTGGATCTGGGAGACGGATGCAGAGGGCCGGCTAATCTATCTGTCAGCGCGCTTTCATACCGTCACCGGCCATGACATTACGCACTGGCTGGGGCGTCACATCGATCATCTGCTGACGCATCCCAGCCATTCGCTGGTTGCCTGGCTGCGACGTCAGGAGGAGGACGGACAGCAGATGCCGCTGCGCTGTCAGTTCATGTCTGCGCACGGCAATCGTCGCATCGGCCAGCTGGTGGCAAAAACCATCTGGCACGACGCGAAACGCATCGGGTTTCGCGGTACGGTATCGGATATCACTCAGGGTATGGAAGCTGAGGCGCGCATTCAGTTCCTGTCGCGTCACGACGTCTTAACCGGCCTGTCGAACCGCATGCAGCTGCTGGAGTTTCTGACGCTACACCTTGCAATAACGGATGGCTCCGCGCCGCTGACGCTGGTCACACTCGATCTTGATCAGTTCCGGCCGATTAACGAAACCTGGGGTCATGCAGCAGGCGACGAGGTGCTGAGCCAGATAGCACAGCGACTGAAGCGCTGTATTGGTCCGCAGGAGCTGGTGGCGCGGCTGAGTGGCGATGAGTTTGTGCTGGTATTACGTGAAGCGAACCGTGAGCGGGTCGATCAGCGTTGTGCTCAGCTGGTGCATGAGGTTCAGCAACCGATCAGCACCGGCCATCATGTCCACTATCTTACCATCAGCATGGGGATTGCCTGCGCACCTCAGGATGCCAGCCACCCGGAAGCGCTGCTGGAAATGGCAGATATTGCGCTGAATGAAGCGCGTGACGCGGGACGCAATCAGTGGGTCTGGTATGCCAATGAGATGACCAGCCAGCGGGAAGATAAACGTGAAATGGCGCGGCGGATTGAGAAAGCGCTGAAGAACAATGAGTTTCGCCTGCACTATCAGCCACGCTATCAACTGCTGACGGGGCAGCTGGCGGGCGCTGAGGCCCTGATTCGCTGGCAGATTGCCCCGGATCAATGGATAACGCCCGACCACTTCATTCCACTGGCGGAAGAGAGCGGTCTGATCGCCACCATCAGCGACTGGGTGCTGATGCGCGCCTGTGAGGATGCTCTGGGGTGGGGCGGCGAACGCTATGTTTCAGTCAATATATCGCCAATGGAGTTTCGCACCAGCGACCTGGTGCAACGAGTCGCGAACGCGCTCGAGAAAAGTGGCCTGCCGGCAACCCGGCTGGAGCTCGAAATTACTGAGAACGTTACCTTTGAACACCCACAGCATGCGCTGGAAATCATGCAGGGATTACGTTCGCTGGGTGTCCGGTTGACTGTTGATGATTTCGGCACCGGCTATGCCGCGCTGGGCTACCTGAAAACCTTCCCGTTTAATGGCCTGAAGATCGATCGTTCCTGGATGAAAGATTTCCCGGAGTCGCAGCAGGCACAGTCGGTGGTCGCGGGGATTATTGCGCTGGCTCGCGCCTTTGCCCTGACGATCACAGCAGAAGGCATTGAGACAGAAGCGCAGTTAAACCAGCTAAAACAGCTCTCATGCGAAGAAGGGCAAGGTTACTTCCTTGGCCGGCCGATGCCACTGGCTGCATTCAGAACGCTGCTGGAAAGAACGGCGTAAAATCAGCCTGAGATGGCTTAACGCACTTTGACCGCGAGGGCGGTCATTAGCATTGCGCAGACAACAAAAATAATCAGTTCCATTATGACCTCCACGGGGCTGGGTAAGAAAATTCTTAAGAAATTGTAGGGGTTCACGGTGACTTTTTTTGGCTGAAAATGCGATTAATCTCAAAAGGACGCCTGCCCAGCAGTTGGCTTAATCCTGCTGTAACAACTTTACCTTTTAAGGGTTCAGGTCTGCCGGCGCGTTTTGCTACTCTTGGGCAAGGTGTTACACGTCCAACAGGAGAATAAACGTGAGATTTTATGGAAAAGGGCTGCTGGTAGTCGGTCTGTTCGCATTAACCGCCTGTCAATCTGCCTCTCAACCCGACACTGCCCGTGTGGCGCAGGATCCCGACGCTGACCGCTGCGGCGCCTCACAGTTTCAACACTATATCGGCAAACCGTTGACCGCACTGCAGGGTCAGCACTTCGAACAGCAGGTGCGTCCGATCCCCTATAATTCAGCCGTCACCATGGACTTTAATCTCAACCGGCTTAATTTCCTGGCCGATAAAAATGGCAATATCAGCTCAGTTTATTGTGGCTAATGGCCAGAATGTCATAGGCTTGTCATAACAGCAGGCGAGGATAGCTGCGCGTTTGAGAAACTTCCTCGTCACACAATAGATAGTGCTCGTCTTGTTTATTCCCGCCCCGGCGGGAATTTTTTTAGCGTCCGCGGACCGGAACAGGAGCGAAGAAGAAGATGAAACGCATAGTGGCATTTCTGCCCACGTTGTTACTCAGCAGCACACTGGCGCATGCGTCCAGTGAAGACGCCTGGAAAAAGAGCCGCGAGGTGATGGTTCAGGCGTGCGTCAACGCCAGCCACCTGAGCAAAGTCAGGGTGCTGGGCGAACCGATCGAATATGACGACAACACAGGTTACAGTGCACTGTTGCTGGAGGGACGCTACCCGCAGCAGCACATGAAAAATAAGCGGGGACGGGAGCTCTGCCTGTTTCAGCGCAGCAGCGGACGTGCCAGCGTCAGCGAAGCGGATAAGTTACGCTGGGTGAAGTAGACGCCGGGTTGATTTACGGCTCCGGCTGCGTGTCGATCAACTGAGCCAGCAAGGTGCGATAACGTTGCAACTGCATCTCGTCGCCCTCTACTTCCAGTTTATCGATCACCCGCGCAATCAGCACTTTACTGGTGGCGGGCTCGCCCGCTTCCATTATTTCACGCAGGATCACCGCCAGCAGATCGGACTCTGGCGGTGTCCGCCAGGCCGGGCTTTTAAAATAGTCGCTGATTGCACGGCTGGCGCTATTTGGTTGTACTCTCATTTCCCCACCTCCGCTGAAACACGCCACTGCCCCTTACTGCTGAGTAAGGGCGTATCTGTATGAAATAAGCTGGTTTGCCTCAGCGTAGCCGGATGGTCTGCACCGTTTTTTGCGGAGGACGTCGCACCGATCAGAATGATCGCCACACCGCCACGGCTGGCGGTTTTTTAAACATAGAAGCGGGGAGCGGGGTTGTCAGTAACAGAATGACATATTTTTCCATATTGATGAGGGGGCGTTTAAGAAGCGCGTTTCAGTGCCGTATGTCATCCGCGCGCTTCGCACTCTGAATTCCTGCGTCGGTGAAATTTGTGCCGGTAATTGAGCCGAATCAAAGCAGAATCCGTTCTTTCACTCTATGTGCCATGTTTTGTCGGTCACGCTGAGAATGCGCGCGTTAGACTGAGCCTTCCCTCTCTTTATATCGTCTGCTCATGCCACGCACTATTGAACCCTGGAAGATAAACCTGATCTCGGTCTGGTTTGGCTGCTTTTTTACCGGACTGGCGATTAGTCAGATTATCCCGTTTCTGCCGCTCTACCTTGAACAGCTAGGCGTAACCGGTGGCGAATCACTGAGCCTCTGGTCGGGTCTTACCTTCAGTATCACCTTTGTGGTCTCGGCGGCGGTGGCGCCGCTATGGGGCAGCCTGGCCGATCGCAAAGGTCGTAAACTGATGCTGCTGCGTGCGGCTTTTGGCATGGGCGTGGTGATCCTGCTGCAGGCTTTTGTCACGGAGGCCTGGCAGTTGCTGCTGCTGCGTGCCCTGATGGGGCTAACCTCCGGATATATCCCCAACGCCATGGCGCTGGTGGCGGCTCAGGTTCCGCGTGAACGAAGCGGCTGGGCGCTGAGCTGTGTCTCAACCGGTCAGATTGGCGGGGTGATTCTGGGGCCCATGCTGGGCGGGCTGCTGGCCGACTGGGTCGGTTTGCGTACGGTGTTTATTGTCACTGCGGTGCTGTTGATGGTCAGCTTTCTGGTGACGCTGTTCCTGATTAAAGAGACCGGTTATATCCCGGTCAGTAAAAAAGATAAGCTCAGCGGACGCGAGGTTTTCCGCTCGCTGGATAACCCAAAGCTGATGCTCTGCCTCTTTTTTACCACCATGGTGATTCAGATGTGCAACGGGTCGGTGAACCCGATTCTGACGTTGTTTGTGCGTGAACTGGCACCGACTGCGGAGAATATCGCTTTTCTGAGTGGCGTGATTGCCGCGCTGCCAGGCGTCTCAGCGCTGCTGGCGGCACCCCGGCTGGGGCGACTCGGCGATCGCATCGGCACGCAGCGTATCCTGCTGGCGACAATGGTTATCTCGCTGCTGCTGTTTGTTGCGATGTCGTTTGTGACCAGCACGACACAGCTGGGGATATTGCGGTTTCTGCTGGGCTTCGCCGATGGCGCAATGATGCCTGCGGTGCAGACGCTTCTGGTACGTCATTCGCGCGACAACATCACCGGGCGAATCTTCGGCTATAACCAGTCGTTTATGTATCTCGGCAATGTCGCAGGCCCGCTACTGGGGGCTGCGGTGTCGGCGGTGGCAGGTTTCCGCTGGGTCTTTTTTGCCACCGCCGTGGTGGTGCTGATTAATGTGCTGTTTCTGAAGCGTTTTTACCGGCGTCCGAAGACCGAGCTGCCGCTGGCTGAGAAATCGTCAGCTCAGCCTGCCAGCGCTGCTGAGTCAGTAAAAACTCAGGACTGACGCTGGGGCTCCAGGAGTCATCGCCGCCAACGCCCATGTGAAACGCATCCAGATGCAGCCAGCAGCCCGTTTCAGGACGCAGAAGGTGGCGGTGTGAAGTCTCCCGCAGCTGCTCCAGACTGAAGCGGCTTAGCGAGAAAGCGAAGTCGCCGCTGACCTGCCAGCTGCCGCTGTCGAGCTGACGCGTACCGCCACGCTGACCATTCTCGCTGGGGAAAACGTAGGGCGTTGAAAGCTGATCCAGCGGCAGCTGCCAGCGGGAAAACTGCGCGGCCAGCTGGCGGTCGGGATAGTTTTCATGCGGACCCAGGCCCAGCCAGCTAACCTGCTGCGGGATGTGTGCCAGCTCACAGCGCAAGCCGATGCGTGCGGGCGGTGGCAATCCGCGCGACTGCTCAACCGACAGCTGTAGGTGTAACTCACCCTGCGCGTTGATCACATAACGTTTACGGCTGATGAACGCGAGCTCACCGTTGGCGAGCCAGCCATGCAGCGTCTCAATCTGCACTGCCTGCGACAACGTATTCGCCGTGATCGATACCAGACTGCTGCTCATCTGGTCATAACCCGCCGTTTTCCAGCGTTCAACCCAGGCATCAGGATCAACCCGTTCCGCTTCGCTGGTGCCGATGTCATTGTCCAGCGGCGCGCGGATAAAGCAGTCCTGAAGAGGGGAGAGCAGCGTCGGCTCCTCATTGACAAACCACTGCGTCAGTTCGCCGCTGTGGCGTGAAAAATGCCAGCGTTGCTGCTGATGAGTGACAACAATGTCACTGGCATCATCGTGCAGCACAGGTGCTTCGGCCGCCTCTGGCTGTGATGGCATCGCCAGCGCCGAGGGCAGCGCCCACTGGTGCCAGGCGACGCGCCAGCCAGCAACGCTCCAGGGTGTGGCGTTAATCTGATGAATCGCGACGTTCAGCCAGCATTCGCCGTATAACGCGGGCTGTGTGGGCAGCGTGATTCGCTGCTGACCCTGCGCGGTGATATCCAGCACTATTTCGCCTTCTGTCACCACCTCTCCTTCCTGCTCAATGGACCATCGCAGCACTTCATTGTCACTGTGGCGGAACAGATAGTCGCTGCTGATCGTAACGCTCAGCGGATCGCGGGGATCAACGGTAAACTGATAAAACTGCTGGGCGCGCTGCGCTTCATAAAGCGCTGGATGTGGCGTGCGATCGGCAAACACCAGCCCGTTCATACAGAACTGACGATCGTTAGGCTTATCGCCAAAATCACCGCCGTAAGCCTGCCAGGAGTTGCCCTGTTCATCATGGCGGGTCAGGCTCTGATCCACCCAGTCCCAGACGAAGCCGCCCTGCAGTCGCGGGAACTGACGGAAGGCCTCCCAGTACTTCGCAAAACCGCCGAAACTGTTGCCCATGGCATGCGCGTATTCACAGAGGATCAACGGACGCGTTTCGCCCGGCAGACCGATCCACTTCTTCAGCGACCATTTCGGCACTGCCGGGAACGGCTGATCTTCATCAACCCTGGCATACATCGGGCAGATAATATCGGTTGCGGCGGTATCTGCACCGCCGCCTTCATACTGAACCGGACGGGTTGGATCGCTGCTTTTCACCCAGCGGTAGAGCGCGTCATGGGTGGCGCCATGTCCTGACTCGTTGCCCAGCGACCAGATGATAATGCTGCAGTGATTACGATCGCGCTGCACCATGCGCGTGACGCGTTCGCTGTAGGCCGCGAACCAGCGGGGATCATCGGAGAGCCGGTTCATCGGCTGCATGCCGTGGGTTTCGATATTGGCCTCATCCACGACATAAAGCCCGTACTGGTCACACAACCGGTACCAGAGCGGATGATTAGGGTAGTGCGAACAGCGGACCGCATTGAAATTGTGCTGCTTCATCAGCTCGATGTCACGGCGCATCGTCGCCTCATCCACTACCTGACCGTGCTCCGGATGGTGCTCATGGCGGTTGGTGCCCCGGATCAGCAGCGGTTTGCCGTTGAGGCAGAGCAGGCCGTTGTCGATGGTGACCTGACGGAAGCCAACATCGTAAGCTTCCACTTCGACCAGCTGCTGATCGCCATCCAGCAGCGCCAGCGTAGCACGATAGAGGTGGGGCGTTTCGGCGCTCCACAGCGCGGGCTGTTCAACCGGCAGGCTGAGCAGGGCGCGTTCAGGATAGTGACCCCGTTCGTCAATGATCGCGCTGCCCAGCGGCTGCTGACACTGCGCAACCTGCTGTTTACCCTGCCACAGCGTCAGGCGCAGCTGATAGCGCGAGGTGGCGTCCGGCGGTAAGGCGACGCGGACCTGGGCGCGTAGCTCGGCACGGGTAAACTCCGGGCTGAGCCGGGTTTCCAGCTGAACGTCGGCCAGATGCACCTGCGGTTTATGCAGTAATGTGACATCGCGGAAAATGCCGCTCATCCGCCACATATCCTGATCTTCCAGATAGCTGCCGTCGCTCCAGCGCAGCACCATCACCGCCAGCCGGTTTTTGCCCGGTCGCAGATGAGGACTCAGGTCAAATTCGGCGGGCAGGCGGCTGTCCTGAGAGTAGCCAATCCAGCGCCCATTGCACCACAGGTGAAAAGCCGAATTTACGCCGTCAAAAATGATGCGTGTCTGTCCCGAATCGAGCCAGGCTGTGTCAGTCGTGAATGTGAGCGAGTAACATCCGGTGGGGTTCCCGGCGGGAACCAGCGGAGGATTAACGGGAATCGGATATTGTACGTTGGTGTAAATGGGCGCATCGAAGCCGTGCATCTGCCAGTTAGCCGGGACCGGAATCGTGCTGGCATCCGGCAGATCCTGCAATAACCAGCTGGCAGGCACCGCTTCAGGCTGAGCAAAGTAACTAAATCCCCACTCTCCGTTGAGACATTGCCGTGACGCCGAAGGATGATCATCGCGCGCCGCCGCTTCATCGCGCCAGCTGGCGAATGGCGGATGGGCATCCAGACGATGCAGCGAGGTCACGACCGGGTTCTCCCAGTCGCGCCGGGAGAGGATGTCACTGAAAGTAGCCAGAGAGAGAGTCATGATTTTATCCTGTAAATGTAATGCGCTCACAATGCGCAAAATTCGTCAGTCTGTAAAGTGTTCACCCTCCCGATTTACACAAATAGTCCTGTTAACAAACTCACCGGGATGTTGAGAATACGACGACATACTGGCGGTAAAACGTTAAGTCTGGTCAGCAAAGATGAATAGCCGCCTGAAGCAGAGGAATCTCACTTGTCGCCATGCCAGCGGCTTCATACACTCAGCCCGATTTTTTCACTCTGAGGTAGATAGGGTACGAATCATTAAGCTGGTGGCTGTTGTGGGATTAGTGACTGCATTAAGTGGATGTATTTTCCCGCCTCCCGGCGGCGGTTGGGGCGGACACGGTGGCGGGCCGGGTCACGGATTCGTAAATCCTCGTTAAGCTTCTCTGTTTCATTGCAGGCAAGCGACATTTAACCGCGGCAGTGCAACCCCACAAAACGTTTCGCCAGCAAAATAACCGTAAATGGCTGAACAGATGGGATAAATGTGGGCTAAGCCACTGAAAAAATGGCTGTCGCCCTCTGTTTTTTTAGCCAGCGTGGTGATAATTTCAGCTTTTCTCCACCGCTGAGACAACAGCATGAAAAACCTGATTGCTGAGTTACTGGTAAAGCTGGCTGAAAAAGAGGCGACAGCGAAAGAGCAAATGGCGCAGATTGAAGCACTGGAGATCGTTGTCACTGCGCTGGTTCGCAAGCTGGAGCCGCAACAACATCTGGCAATCACCACCAGCATTGAAAGCGCTATGGACAACGTGGCTGATGCTGATGATAACGATGCACGCCTGCTGCGCAATTACATTGAAAAGCTGCTCCATCATCCCCGCCAGTATTGATCCCGGAACAGGTCGGGAATGGGATCTTCCCATCACTTTGACCTCAAACATTTTCTGCTTTGCTTATTCGCTGCCAGAATAATAGAGGACAATCCACTGTGGAGTTATCAAGATGAAAGTCGGTTTAATGGCGATGATGATGGCAGGCCTGCTGGTCAGCGGGCTGGCAGGTGCGGCGGAGAAAACTCCGCAGCAGGAGAAAATGACGATGTGCAACCAGCATGCGAAATCACAGGATCTCAAAGGGGATGCGCGCAAAACCTTTATGAGTGAATGCCTGAAAAAGGACAGCAAGATGTCGCAGATGTCACCGCAGCAGATGAAAATGAAAAGCTGTAACGGTGAAGCCGGTGATAAAAAACTGGCAGGCGATGCCCGTAAAACCTTTATGAGTCAGTGCCTGAAAAAGAGCTGATGATGCCCACGGCCACGCAGGTGGCCGCTTCTATCTGCCGCCCGATGCGGATTCACTTCCCCCTCAACGCCGATTAAATTACCTGCCACAACAGCAGGTTATCTTTCTGAAACAGATTCCTCATCAGACTTCCCGGTTCCTTTGCCACACTTACTGTTTGTAGGGGATTGCGCAGCGGGCTTTTTTGCCGTGCAGCATAAGACCAGAAACAGTGAAAGGAGCCATGCCGTGAACTATCAATTTACCGTCGACCTGAACGATCTGCCGCAGCGACAGCCGGTTAAAAAGACGCTCGGCGATGTTGATCTATTATTGATTCGCGACGGTGACAACGTCCGTGCTTTTCAGGCGAAATGTCCACACGCTGGCGCACCGCTTGAACAGGGCGCGATTTGCGGCGATCGGCTGGTCTGCCCGTGGCATAAAGCCGCGTTTGATATCGCCGATGGCAAAATGTGTGAACCGCTGGCGTTAGCCGATCTCAAACAGTACCCGCTTCGCATTGAAGAGGGCCGGGTACTGATAAACCCCAAAGCGATGTCACCCGCAGCACCCATTGGCAGCGGGGCAGATGCACCGGTCTATGTGGTATTAGGTGGCGGCGCGGCGGGTAGCGCAGCGCTATGGCGTCTGCGTCATGAAGGTTTTAAAGGCCGCCTGATACTGGTCGAGCGTGAAGCCGATGCACCTTATGACCGCACGGCGCTGACCAAATTTGTGCCGTCGGGAAAAATGGATATTAACGAAGTGCCGCAGCTGCTGAAAGCGGATGTGATGGAGCACGTTGAACGACTCCAGGCTACAGTGAGCCGGCTGGATGCACAGCAACAGCGGTTAATCTTCGGCGATGGCGGGACGCTTGCGTTCGACAAACTGTTGATCGCCAGCGGCGCGACGCCTGTTCTTCCCGATTTGCCGGGCAGCGATCTTGACGGGGTTCATCTGCTGCGCAGCAAAGCGCAGACCGATGAGCTGCTTCAGGCGGTGGATGCCAGCCATAAAATCGTGATTATCGGCAACAGTTTTATCGGTACTGAACTGGCGTCGGCACTGCGTAACCGCGATATTGACGTCACAGTCATTGCCCGCCAGGCACTGCCTTTTGCTAAACGGTTTGGCGAGCAGATTGGTCGCTATTTCTACCAGCTTCATGAGCAAAACGGCGTGAAGTGGGTGCAGGGCGAGATCGAAGCACTGCAGGGTGACCAGAAGGTAAATGGCGTGCAGCTGAAGGGCGGACGCAAGCTGGATGCTACCGTTGTGCTGTTCGCGACCGGGGTTAAACCGGCCACCGACTTTATTCACGATCTGCCGCTGGCAGAGGATGGCAGCCTGCAGGCGGATGATCAGTTGCGGGTCGCTGATAATATCTGGGTGGCGGGGGATATCGCCACCTATCCGGCGGCACAGGGGCCGCTGCGTATTGAGCACTATCGCGTTGCACATCAGCAGGGACAGACTGCCGCATGGAATATGCTGGATCAAAACGTCGCTTTTGATCGGGTGCCGTTCTTCTGGACGACCCAGTATGGCACTCGTTATGAGTATGTTGGCCACGCGGCAGAATGGGATGAATTCCAGCTAATCGGTTCGCTGGAGGATAAAAAGTTTATGGCGTTTTATGGTCAGCAGGGGCAACTGGCGGCGATCTGCTCATGCGGTATGTATACGCTGACCGCTGAGCTGGTGGAGCAGATGCAGCACCCCATGACGCTTTCTGACGCGGTGGCGCGCTGTCAGGCGAAAATCAGTTAAGCTGCACGCAGGGCGGACCAGGCTGACGGGCCGCCCTGCGTACTTTCTCACCGGTTAGCTGCGACTCAGTTTCTCTGACTTCGCCATGCACTGCTGCATCGCTTCCATCACTGCCGAGCGCATCCCTTTTTCTTCCAGCACTTTCACCGCTTCAATGGTGGTGCCGCCTGGAGAGCAGACCATATCTTTGAGTTCAGCCGGATGTTTACCGGTGGTCAGCACCATCTGCGCCGCGCCTTTAACCGCCTGCGCAGCAAACTGATAGGCCTGAGCACGCGGCATGCCACCGAGTACGGCTGCATCCGCCATCGCCTCGATAAACATAAACACGTATGCCGGTGCAGAACCGCTCACGCCGACCACGGAGTGAATCAGATATTCATCCACCACGGCCGCTTTGCCGAAGCTCTCAAAAATCGCCACGACTTCGTCGATCTCCGCCTGTTCAACCAGCACGTTAGGCGTTACCGAGGTCATGCCTTCGCTCACCAGTGAGGGCGTATTCGGCATTGCGCGGACAATTTTGCGATCGTAACCTAGCACGGATGAGAGCGAGTCCAGCGTCACGCCAGCGGCAATCGACACCACCAGCGCCTCTTTTTTCAGGCTGCCTGCCAGCTCTTTTAATACTTTCAGAATGACATTCGGTTTTACTGCGCCGAACAGGATGTCCACTTCACGCGCCAGCGCATCCGCGCTCTCTGCTGCGTTGATGCCATACTGCTCTGCCATCGCCTGGTTGGTCTCAGCTTTGCGATCGTAAACGAAGATATCAGACGGGGCGATTTTGCCGCTGTTGACCAGTCCGCCGATAATGGCTTTCGCCATGTTTCCCCCGCCGATAAATCCGATTTTCTTTGCCAGCATCGCCATCTCCTTAGGACATTATTCGTTTTTCTCAGTGAGCTAGCTTACTTCAGCCAGCCCGAATAACAAGTCAGCTGCAAGCGCGCTGGAAAGCGTGGCGCAAATTAAATTTGCCATTTAAGAGGAACCCGGCAAGATCTCAGGCTTCTCTGACTGTAAGGAATCATGATGTTTATCTGGGTCGATGCCGATGCCTGTCCGAATGTGATCAAAGAGGTGCTCTACCGTGCGGCGGATCGTACCGCGACCACGGTCACTTTTGTGGCGAACCAGTTTTTGCGCGTGCCGCCATCGCCTTATCTGCGCACGCTGCAGGTGCCTGCTGGCTTTGATGTGGCGGACAATGAGATTGTCAGACGTTGTCAGCCCGGCGATCTGGTGATCACCGCCGATATTCCGCTGGCGGCTGAGGTGATTGAGAAGGGGGCAGCAGCGCTGAATCCGCGCGGCGAGCGTTACTCACCGGCGACGATACGCGAACGTCTGACGATGCGTGATTTTATGGATACGCTGCGGTCAAGCGGCGTGCAGACCGGCGGCCCCGCGACGATGAGTCCGCGTGACCGCCAGCAGTTTGCGAATGAACTGGATAGCTGGCTCACCCAGCAGAAACGCTCAACTTAAACGAAGCTGTCGTCGTCGTCGAAATCGTTGCCGCCAAAATCGTTGAGATCGCTGTTGTCGGCATAATTGCTGTCCCAGCCCGTGTTCTGGTCGAGGAAGGCGCTGTCGTTACCGCCGTTAAAGTTATCGGCATTGTCATCGCCACCGTTGAAGGTGTTGAGATTATCATTCACCTCCGGCAGCGGCGGCTCATTGATGATATTCACAATCTCTTCCGGCTGTGAATGGTGGAACATGCTGGTCAGCATGTCGGCCATCACGACACCACCCGCGACGCCCACGGCAGTTTGCAGAGCGCCGCCAAGGAAACCGGTGCCGCGTGGCGCGGGTGCCTGGGCAGGGGCATACTGCTGCTGTGCCGGTTGCTGCGGCGCACTGTTCCACGGTGACTGTTGCTGCGGCTGCTGAACGGGAGGCTGCTGACGCGAACCGCTGCCAAACAGTCCCGACAGGAAGCCGCCGCTGCTCTGTGCAGGCTGCTGCTGTTGTTGTTGCTGCAACTGTGCCACCTGGCTTTCCAGCGCTGACACTTTCTCATTGAGTTTTTTCAGCGCCGCTTCCTGAATCAGGATTGCCTGCGTCATGTAGTAAGGCGCGCCTGGCTGCGCCTGAAGATGCTGGTTAATCAATTGTTCGGCAGCGGCATCGCGTGCCACGGCCTGGCTTTCGGCCTGTTTCAGACGGCTGAACAGCCCATCAATCAGTTGTTGTTCTTCGCGTTGCATGATGACTCTCCTGTGGCGATTGTTATCAGTATATGGGGTCGTCAACACGAAAAGTAAAATCCAGGCGGTAAGCAAATATTGCCAGCCCATTTCAGCCGCCGTTTTATGGGTTTTTTAGCGCCCGGTTACTCACCTGATGCACAAAACGTGCATGCATTTCCCCTTGAAAATAGAGAGATTATCGCTGTTCATGTGAGGAAAAAGCGTAAATCATGCCTGACAGGTGGAGGCCATAATAATTTCCAGTTATGATGCGTCGCATTAATCAGCTAACCATGCAGCCGCATCGCGCGGTCAGGCGGAGGAACGGCCCTGATGTCACTACCCATCTTTTTGATTGGCGCTCGCGGTTGCGGCAAAACCACGGTCGGCGAGGCGTTATCGCAGGCGCTGGGCTACGCCTTTACGGATACCGATCACCATCTGCAACTCAGCACGCAACGCAGCGTGACGGAGATTGTCGAGGCGGAAGGCTGGGAAGGTTTCCGCGCCCGTGAAACGGAGTCGCTGAAAGCAGTCACGGCCCCCAGGACGGTCATTGCCACGGGCGGTGGCATGATCCTGGCTGAAGAGAACTGCCGTTTTATGCAGGAGCAGGGGCAGGTGATCTGGCTCAGCGCGTCCCCCGGAGTGCTGGCAGAGCGACTGGAAAGCGAACCTGAAGCGGCCCAGCGTCCGACCTTAACCGGACGTCCGATTGCTGACGAGATGAGTGATGTACTGCGTGAACGCGCGCACCTTTACCAGGCGGCGGCCCATCATCAGGTGAATGCCATGCAGGCACCGGAGTGTGTGGTGGAAGAGATTCTGCTGTCACTTTCTCTGGCGCGCGCCAGCTAACCCTCAGATTTTTCCCGCTTTGATCCCGCTTCAGATGGCATTGTCTATACTTATCCTATGACAGGCAGCAGCCTGTCCTGTGGAATGTTGTTCAGACAAGAGGGACACAGTATGCCTACCAGACCGCCGTACCCGCGTGAAGCGAAAATTGTGACTGTTGAAAAGGGGCCTGAAGGTAATAAGGTAACCTTTTATGAATTGCGTGCTGATCATCCCAAACCGAATTCATTAATCAGTGAGCATGAGACGGAAGAAGAAGCGCACGATGCTAAAGCGCGCTACGAAGACGTCGAAAAAGAGTAAAGCATTGCGGCTGGCAGGGAGGCCAGCCTGATATTCAGCGTCATTTCGCCGTTTGTCAGTACGTTGCCTGAGTTATGCCCATCGCCTCTTTATTCCCGACATCCCCTTGCCGACGCACAACAAAGCTGCCTGGAATACTGGCTTAACGCTTTTTCGCTCTGCGCGTCTGATCTCTCCCGCCGGAACAGATCACAAACGACCATCATTTCGCGTGACAGATCAGCGGGTTCCCTTCTACACTGCCAGACACACAACATGTGCTCTGGAGAACTATTATGCTCAACGTTAGTGAGTATTTTGACGGAAAAGTTAAATCTATTGGTTTTGACAGTGCGAGCACCGGTCGTGCCAGCGTCGGCGTGATGTCTGAAGGTGAATACACATTTGGTACCGGCCAGCCGGAAGAGATGACCGTCGTTAGCGGCTCGCTTAAGGTGTTGCTGCCAGGTGAGACCGAGTGGAAATGGTTTGAAGCGGGTTCGGTGTTTAATGTGCCGGGTCACAGCGAGTTTCATCTGCAGGTTGGCGAGCCAAGTTCCTATCTCTGCCGTTACCTGAAAGATAAAGATTAAAAAAAGGGCCGCTAAGCGGCCCTTTTTTCTAGCGAATAATCTTCACATCACTCAGGGTGATAGCGCCCATCGGTTTATCACCTGTTTTTGCCCTTAGTGGCGCTAAAATCCGCAGGTCTTCAAGCCAGGCACTCTCTATGACGGTGACAGGCTGTTTGTCTGTCGCAATGGTACAGGTTACCTTCAGATAGCGTCCGCTAAATGCCGGGTTAATCTCTCGCGCGTCGCCACCGCTGGAGACGGCACAGGTTTCCCGCTGATGACTGTCCTCATCCTTGCCCACGCTACTCTCACTCACCGCGTCGTTCTGATAGTGCTGTCCGGCGGTTAGCGGATAACGCAGCGTCGAACTAAGTTGTTTTAACCGCGAAGGGGAATAGGAAATCGACATGGTATAGGCGAGCTGGATATCATTGGCAATCGTCAGACGCTGCACTTTCCAGATACCGTAATCCTCCAGCTTGCGAATAAATCCAGCGTCATCCGCCACCATATGCACGCTGACGCGACCTTCCCGACTATTTTCGACCCAGCTGAGCTGCTGAAAACGCGGTGTGGCCCAGGGATGGACCAGGGTTTTCAGTTGTTGCTGCAGGGCAGGGGCAAGCGGGACGGCGGCCAGCACCGAGGCCGGATTGCCATTCAGGTCGGGTAGCATCTGTTGTGCCATCGAACCGGGCGATTTATGCGAAGCGGGTCTGAAGTGGCCCAGTGCATGAAATCTCTTAACATCTGGCAGCGTACAGAGCTGGGCAAAAGTTTTTTGCAGCAGAGGCGTCAGATCAAAAGCGGTTTTACGGCGCGCCAGCTGACCTCCATCCAGTGAATCGGTTACGTAACCGTTGTCATCAATATCAAATGCGGATAACGGTGTACTGACACCGGTTTCGCAGTTAAAACGGTAATTTTCGACCTTTAGACTGTAGGGCGCATCATAGGGTGGATCGAAATCGCTGGCCGCATAATCAGTGCCGACCCGGACCCGCAATATCTCTGCCTCACGCTTCAGGCTGGCAATGTCAATCAGTGTCGTGGCACCATACTTATCAGCAGATTCAATTTTTTCCCATAGCACTGACCTTTCGGGTAATCCGCAGATTTTTTTCAGAACAGCCGGATCCTGATTTGAGCCAGGCTGAGGTGCGCTGTAGCGGCCATATTCATTGCCGTAAAACCGGCCTTGTGGGCTGCCTTCTGCATCGACCATGTGGCGGTAAAGCGCTTCGGCATAAGGTTTTTGGCAATCATAAGCCTGCCAGACCTGCATTGCGCCCCCGTTTTTACCGGGAATAGCCACCATCACATTCAGGCGATCATTGATGCGCACCGCATCGAAACGGCTGACGCTGGGCGGATCATCCGAGGCGGGCTGACTGCGTGCAGAGAGTGAAAGAAGCGACAGTGTGCAAAATAAAAACAGGTGCCGAAATAAGCGGGACATAAGTGGAATTCCTTTGCCAAAGACCCGGTTATCGACAAAGTATGCCAAAACTTCAGGGCGGAACGGCGCCGCCCTGATAATGCTTAACGCTGGGCTTCGCCGCCTAACGCTTCCACCAGATTACTGGTGAGTGCCGCCAGTTCGCTGGTCATCAGAATAAAGTCCGCATCAAAGCGCTGCGCGAAATCTTCACGGTCGATATCGTCGTTCTGGTCGCGCAACGTGTCGCTGAACTTCAGACGCTTCACTGAACCATCATCGGCCAGCACGAACTGAATACGCTCCTGCCAGTCGAGTGCCAGTTTTGTCACGACCTTGCCGGCTTCGATATGGTTGGCGATCTCATCGCACACCAAATCCTGTTTCTTGCAGCGGATGACGCCGCCATCTTCCAGCAGGGCTTTCAGCTCCGCTTCATCCATCAGCGCAAACCCGGCTGGCAGGTCGCCTGAACGCACCCATTGGGTCAGCGTCAGTTCAATCGGATTTTCCAGCGTCAGTGGCACCACCGGCAGTGAACCCAGGCTTTTGCGCAGCAGCGCCAGGGTATCTTCCGCTTTTTTCGCGCTGGCACAGTCCACCATAATCAGGTTATTGACCGTGTCGATCCACAAATAGGTCTGGCTGAAACGGCTGAAGGCGCGCGGCAGCAGGCTATGCAGCACTTCATCTTTCAGCGAATCTTTTTCGGTCTTTTTGAGCTTGCGGCTCTGCTCAGATTCCAGCTTGTCGATTTTTGCTTCCAGCGCCTGTTTGACGACCGGCGAAGGCAGGATTTTCTCTTCTTTGCGGGCGCAAATCACAATCTGGCCTTTATTCTCGTGGGTCAGCGCGTCGCTGCGGTTACCCATCGGCGAGACCCAGCCGGTCTTGCTCATATCCTGACTGCCACACGGTGAAAAAGTGAAGGCGTCGAGCTGTTTTTCCATCTCATCTGCGGACAGCGGAATGTCACGATTCAGACGATAAACCATCATATTTTTAAACCACAACATCGGGATTCCTTACCGTGGCGCGATCGGGCGCACAAGTCTGCGAGAGTCAGCGCGCATGATAGCGAAACATCGGAGTGGTTTCATTGCCTTTAAGGCAGCCGCCTTTTACTGTATCTCTCACCTGAACGAATAACGAGGAAGTAACCTTGCGCATAGGCATAGATCTGGGTGGCACCAAGACAGAAGTGATTGCATTGTCAGATAAGGGACAGGAGCTGTTCCGTCACCGCGTGAATACCCCGCGTGACGACTATCAGGCAACGGTGCAGGCAATTGTTGATCTGGTCACGCTGGCGGAGCAGAAAACTGGCGAGACCGGCACGGTCGGCCTGGGCATTCCCGGCTCGCTTTCGCCTTTCAGTAAGCGGGTGAAGAATGCGAACTCCACCTGGCTTAACGGCCAGCCGCTGGATAAAGATCTGGCTCAGGCGCTGAACCGGGAAGTGCGCATCGCCAACGACGCGAATTGCCTGGCCGTATCGGAAGCGGTCGACGGTGCCGGTGCCGGACAGTCGCTGGTGTTTGCCGTGATTATCGGTACCGGATCGGGTGCAGGTGTCGCGATTAACGGTGAATCGCGCATCGGTGGTAACGGTAATGCCGGTGAGTGGGGCCACAATCCGCTGCCGTGGATGGATGAGGATGAGCTGCGTTATCGTCAGGAAGTGCCCTGTTATTGCGGGCAGCAGGGCTGTATCGAAACCTTTGTTTCAGGCACCGGTTTTGGTATCGACTATCAGCGGCTGAGCGGCGTACATCGCAAGGGCGCGGAGATCGTCTCACTGCTGGCACAGCAGGATCCGATCGCCGAACTGGCAATGAGCCGCTATGAACTGCGTCTGGCAAAATCGCTGGCGCAGGTGGTGAACCTGATCGATCCTGACGTGATCGTGCTGGGCGGCGGGATGAGCAATGTGGATCGGCTCTATCAGACTGTGCCGGTGCTGATGAAGCAGTGGGTGTTTGGCGGGGAGTGTGAAACGCCGGTGCTGAAGGCGCAGCATGGCGACTCCAGCGGCGTACGCGGTGCGGCGTGGCTCTGGCCGCTTAACGGCTGAGTGTCCCGCACATCCGCTGACGTTCAGCGCCTGGATTTCAGGCGCTGAACGTAACCCCCGGCGCGGCATCCTGCCGCGCCGCGTTTATTCGCCCACCAGCATCGTGTCCTGTGGCGCCCGGTCGCGCTGCGCTTTGGTGGCGAGGAAGTAAATATAGCCGACCAGCATGATGGCAAAGAACAGCGCGCCAATCACCGGGTTAAACCACAGCATCGCCAGCAGACAGACCACCGACAGCAGCAGGGCGATGCCCGGAACAATCGGATAGCCCGGCGCGCGGAAACTGCGGGGCATTTCCGGCGCGCTGCGGCGGAGTTTAAACAGGCTCAGCATGCTCATGATGTACATCACAATCGCGCCAAACACCGCCATGGTGATCATCGCCGCCGTCAGCGTCATTCCCTGCAGATTAATCACGCCATCGCTGTAAATCGCCGCGATGCCCAGTACGCCACCGAGAATAATCGCCCGATGCGGGGTCTGGAAACGTGACAGTTTTGCCAGAGAAGGCGGCAGATAGCCCGCGCGTGCCAGAGCAAAAAACTGCCGTGAATAGCCGAGAATAATGCCGTGGAAGCTGGCAATCAGACCAAACAGGCCAATCCACACCAGCATATGCATCCAGTTAGAGTGTTCGCCGACAATCATTTTCATCGCCTGCGGCAGCGGATCGTTTATGTCCGAGAGTTTGCGCCAGTCGCCCGCGCCGCCTGCCATCAGCATCACGCCAATCGCCAGCACCACCAGCGTCAGAATCCCGCTGATGTAGGCGCGGGGAATGGTTCGGGTGGGATCTTTTGCCTCTTCGGCGGCCATCGCTGCACCTTCAATGGCAAGGAAGAACCAGATGGCGAAGGGAATGGCGGCGAAAATACCGGAGAAGGCGGGCATGCCGAAGGTGTCGCTGCCTGCCCAGCCGTGCGCAGCAAAATTCGCCAGGCTAAAGCCGGGTGAGACCACGCCCATAAACACCAGCAGCTCAATGACAGCCAGCACGGTGACAACCAGTTCGAACATCGCCGCCAGTTTTACACCCAGAATATTCAGCGTCATGAACACCAGGTAAGCCCCGACCGCTGCGGTTTTTGGGTTGAGCTGGGGATACTGCACATTGAGATAAGCCCCAATCGCCATGGCGATCGCCGGTGGCGCAAAGACAAACTCAATCAGCGTCGCCAGACCGGCAATCAGTCCGCCGGTTTCGCCAAAGGCGCGACGACTGTAGGCAAACGGCCCGCCCGCATGAGGGATCGCAGTGGTCAGTTCGGTGAAGCTAAAGATAAAGCAGGTATAGAGTGTGGCGATCAGCGCGGTAGTGACCAGAAATCCCAGCGTGCCTGCCACAGCCCAGCCGTAACTCCAGCCGAAATATTCGCCTGAGATCACCAGGCCAACCGCAATCCCCCACAGGTGCAGGGTGCCCAGCGTGGGCTTGAGTCTGTTTGTCATACTGTTATCCCCGTCGTTGTTGGTCGCACGCGGCGTTACACCGCCATTACGACTAAAGTAAGGTGATAATGCCGTTGCATTACTCACCACGACTTGACGCGGGCGCAGTGACTTCTGTCCTCCACGGTCAACTCACAGGCAACAACCGGGCCGGATGCACGCTGCGGTCAACTTTGTCTCTTCTGAGGTCAAGCAGCTCACCTTCTGGCAACGCATGCTGAGATAACGCAAGTGAAAAGGAGCCGGACTGATGAGCGCTAAACAATATGACAACCTGACTGATTCCCAACTCACCCTGATGGCGCAGCAGGCGCTGGCCTGCTATCCCGCCGCGCTACAGGGAGATCTCAGCCTGCTGTGCCGCTCAGAGAATGCCACATTCCTCTTGCAGGCAGCAGGCCGGCGTTATGCACTGCGGCTGCATCGCGGCGATTACCATCAAAAAGCGGACATTGTCAGTGAGCTGCTGTGGCTCGATGCGCTGCGTGAAACCGACATTATGGTGCCGGAAGCGGTGCCGGACAAAGAGGGGGAAACCGTACTGACGCTGCGACTGCCGGATGGCGGTGAGCGCTACGTGGTGCTGTTTCACTGGATTGATGGCGAGATGCCAACCACCGACGTCGATCCCCGCGCTTTTCAGCAGCTGGGCAGGATTACCGCGCGGCTGCATCAGCACAGTAAACAGTGGCAGCCGCCTGCGGGTTTCCAGCGGATTATCTGGGATCACCACACCATGACGAGTAGCGAGAGTCACTGGGGACGCTGGCAGGATGCGCCCAATCTTAATCCCGCCGATCACGGCGTGGTCGAGCAGGCGATAAGTCAGGTGGGTGCGTCGATGGCGCAGTTTGGCAAAGGATCGGATCGTTATGGCCTGATCCACGCCGATCTGCGACTCACCAATCTGTTGCTGCACAAGGGTGAAACGCGGGTGATCGACTTCGATGACTGCGGACTTGGCTGGTATCTGCACGATCTGGCGGCGGCGATCAGTTTTGTTGAGCATCATCCGCGCGCGCCAGAGTGGATCGATCACTGGATTCGCGGTTACGAGCAGGTGGCGCATATCAGCGACGCGGAGATGGCCATGTTACCCGCGCTGCTGATCCAGCGTCGCATCCAGCTCACTGCATGGGTGGGATCCCATGCCGAGACTGAAATGGCGCACAGTCTGGGTCCGGAGTGGGCCAGCCATTCGGTTCGTCTTTGCCGCCGCTATCTGGACGGTCAGCAGCTGCCGGTTGGCGTCTGATGCACCAGCGGCGGGCGTGACTGCGCCGCCGCAGTGCCCGATGCCATGCTCACGCGCAGCCTGACGCCCCCACAGGCGGCGTGGCAGGCATCGGGGACCTGGTATGGAATTTGCTCTGATCATGTGACGGGTGATCCACCTGAATTCTGACAGAGGCGACCATGAATCCGACACTGATAAAGCCTGATGCCTTTGCGGCCTGTTCTGCAGCGGCGGGAGCAGGCAATCACGGCGTGCTGGCAGCGGCGGCGACCGGCTTAAGCGACTTTATTCATACCCAGGGCGGCGATGTTGATCGCATCTTCGGCATCAGCGGCATTGATCCGGAGCGCCTGGCCAGCCCGACGCTGAGTCTGGGACTGGTTAACTACTGTCGGGTACTGGAAGAGGCGGCGCGTCACTCTGGTTTTGATAACTTCGGTTTGCACTACGGCAGGCAGTTTAAACCGCAGTCATTAGGCCTGATAGGTTATATCGGCTTGTGCTCCGACACGCTGGAGCAGGCGCTGCACAATGTGGTCAATGCGTTTCCCTGGCATCAGCACGACACCTTAACCCGGCTGGTGGATAAGGGGGAGTGCTGGCGGCTCGACTACCAGGTGCGACACGGCGCAATCCTGTCGCGCCGTCAGGATGCCGAGCTTACACTTGGCATGTTTATGAATCTGATCCGTCACGTGGCAGGCAGGCACTGGGCACCTCGTGAAGTTCACTTTGAACATCCGCGTCCCGGCCAGTGGCACGATCACTGTAAAGTGTTTGATGCGCCGGTCTGGTTCGATCAGCCGTTTAATTCGCTGGTGATCCCGAAGCGCGATCTGCTACGCGCAATGCCAGAGAGCGATCCGATCCTGTTAATGGTGATGCAGGATGCGATCCGGCGGCTTAATCGTGGTACGTCACAGCAAAGCATGATTGAACAGGCGCGATCGCAGGTTAATTTATCGCTGATGCAGGGTGAGCCTGTGCTGGAAGAGGTGGCGGATAAACTCGGGCTGTCGAGCTGGTCACTGCAGCGGCGGCTGCGCGAAGAGGGCAGTAGCTTTACCGCGCTGGTGGATCAGGTGCGCTGCGAAATGGCGACATATTATCTGCAGCAAAAGCAGCTGCCGATCTCAGAGATGGCGCTACTGCTGGGCTATTCGGAAGTCAGTGCGTTCTCACGCGCGTTTCGCCGCTGGTTTGGCATCAGTCCGCGCCAGTGGCGTCAGGAAGGTCTGGCCAGCTAACCGCGCGGCGCAAAGCCGAACCACGCCGGTTGCCCGGGCTCCGGTGGCGGCGGCAGATCGCGGGTCTGCGCCACCAGCTGCCAGGCACGCAGGCAGAGCGCTTCATCACCCTGAGTCTGGGTCACCGCATAATGTCTGCTGTGCGCCTGCCACTCCATCCGTACCAGACATTGCTGGCCCGCATAACGCGCCGCATCCGTGAACTGCCTGTTGAGCACCGGCTGCATTTGATTAGTCCAGTGACAGGATTTGCTGTCCGGATCTTTCGCAGGCTGACAAAGATTTGCCACACTATCCTGTTGCTTTGTCACAGGTTGCTGACAGGCGCTGAGCGACACTGCAATAATCATCCCCAGCAATATTCTCATCTTCATATTAATTAAATTCATTTAACTGGCCAATTTTCCTTAAAGATCTTCCTGTCTACTGCCGACAGTCTACAGACCGGCATCATGAATGCTATGGCATTACTCCGACTGTCGACAGAACCAGAATTTACCGCCCTGGCGCGGATTACGTCTCTTTTACTTCATGGATTAGAAATGCAGAAAAATTATGCCTTTGCGGCACTCTCCCTGTTAATGGCGTCGCTGATCAGCGGCTGTGCCACCGAATCTTCCCGCGCTATTCAGGCCCCGCAGGTTCGCGCAGCCAGTCAGCCGGTTTACCAGGGCGTGCGCAGCCCGATTGCGGTAGGCCAGTTTGATAATCGCTCCTCGTACATGAACGGCATCTTCTCTGATGGCGTCGACAGGCTGGGCAATCAGTCGAAAACCATTCTGATTACCCATCTGCAGCAGACCAATCGTTTCAGCGTGCTGGATCGCAGCAACCTGAAAGAGCTGCAGCAGGAGTCGGATTTCAAACGCAGCCAGCAGAATATCAAAGGCGCGAACTACATCATCACCGGTGATATCACCGAATTTGGCCGCAAAGAAGTGGGCGATCAGCAGCTGTGGGGCATTCTGGGCCGCGGCAAAACGCAGGTCGCCTATGCCAAAGTGAATCTGAACGTGGTGGATGTCACCACTTCTGAAGTGGTCTACAGCTCCCAGGGCGCAGGCGAGTACCAGCTTTCGGCGCGTGAAGTCATCGGCTTTGGCGGCACCAGCAGCTATGACTCAACGCTGAACGGCAAAGTTATGGATCTGGCGATTCGTGAAGCGGTCGATCATTTAGTGGATGGAATCAACAACGGCGCATGGCGTCCGGCTAAATAAGGAAGCAGTAAATGAAGATGATGACATTGAGCAGCCTGCTGATTGCCGCAGCGCTGCTGGCCGGCTGTGCGCCAAAAGCACCGAAGACGATCTACTACTGGGGCGATTATCAGCAGCAGGTCTACAGCTACTATCAGCCGGGCAGCGATCCGCTGAAGCAGATTGATGCGCTGAATCTGGATATCGAAAAAGCCCGTGCTGTTAACCAGCCGGTTGCGCCTGGCCTGCATGCCCAGCTGGGTCTGCTCTTTGCCAAAACCGGCGACACCAATAAAGCCTTTGAGCAGTTTGCCATCGAGAAGCAGCTGTTTCCCGAATCGGCACCTTACATGGATTTTCTGATGAGTAAAAAACAAGGAGTGGTTCAGTGAAAAAACTGATTGCCCTGAGCGGCGCGCTGATGGTGTTGTTGCTGACCGGCTGTGCGCACCCGAAAAAACCTTATGATTACAGCGCGTTTCGTGCCAGCAAGCCCGCCTCAATTCTGGTGTTGCCTGCGGATAATAAATCACCGGATATCAACGCTGCTCACAGCCTGAACTCGCTGGTGACGCGTCCGCTGGCCGAAGCCGGTTACTACGTCTTCCCGGTGGCGGTTGTTGAAGAGACCTTTCAGCAGAATGGCGTGACCAGCGCCACTGACGCCCAGGCGGTCAGCGCGAAGCGTCTGAATGAGATTTTCCATGCCGACAGCGCGCTCTATGTCTCGATCAGCGAATATGGCAGTAGCTATCGGGTCATTGACAGCGTGACGACCGTGACGGCCCAGGCACGGCTGGTGGATTTGCGCAGCGGCAAAGAGATCTGGCAGGGTAAGGCCACTGCCAGCGACAGTGAAGATAACAACAATAACAATGGCGGACTGGTGGGGATGCTGGTGAACGCGGCGATCAAACAGATTGCCAGCAACGTCACTGATAAAGCGCACACCGTGGCCGGACTGACCAGCAATCGACTGCTGTCCCAGAACGAGCAGGGCGGGTTACTTACCGGCCCACGCTACACGCTGCTTAGCGCCCGCTGATCAGACTCAGACGGGCGCGCTGGCGCCCGTTATCCCTGCGGCAGTTCCAGCTGGCTGTAGCCTAACCCATTCATCTTGCGCACTTTAATCTGCACCGGAATACGCTCTTTCATCGCTTCCACGTGGCTGATCACCCCAATGGTTTTACCGCTGGCGTTAAGCGCGTCCAGCGCATCCAGCGCGGTATCCAGCGTCTGAGCATCCAGCGTGCCGAATCCCTCATCCAGAAACAGCGATTCGATACGCGTTTTATGACTGACCAGATCCGATAACGCCAGCGCCAGTGCCAGACTCACCAGGAAGCTCTCGCCACCCGACAGCGTGCGGGTGTCGCGTGCCGCATCAGCCTGCCAGGTATCGACCACATCCAGCTCCAGCAAATCCTGCGCCCGGCGTTGCAGCAGATAGCGGCCATGCAGCCGATCAAGCTGCCTGTTAGCGAGCGACACCAGATGATCCAGCGTTAGGCCCTGGGCGAAGCGCCGGAACTTGTCGCCGGTCGCGGAACCGATCAGATCGTTGAGCCGGCTCCACTGCGCCAGCACCACACCATCCTGTTCAATCTGCGTCATCAGGCTCTGCTGACGGGCGCGAAGGCTGGCATCGCTGTGCAGCTGCTGCTGAACCTGGCCCTGCAGGCTGGCGTTGTCGCGCAGTGCCAGCCGTAACTGCTCGAGCTGCTGTGCCAGCGCTTCGGCGGATTCCGGCATCGCGTCAGGCTTCGCCTGCTGATGGACGCTGAGCCGCTGGCGCAGATCTGCCAGTCGCGCCTGCTGCTGCTGGCATTGCTGGTCGAGCTGCTGCAGCTGCTGACGCAGTTGCAGCGCGGTCTGCTCATCCAATAGCGCCGCGCGCAGGCTGGCTTCATCCGCGAATCCGGCGCTCTCCAGTGACTGCTGCAATGCACTTTCCGCTTCAGCCAGTTTGCCGCTGAGCGTCTGACGCTGATTTTCCAGTCCCGACAGCTCACCCTGCAGTCGACTGACCTCAGCCTGCGCCTGCTGCAGGGCAGCGAGCTGCTGCGTCAGCTGTTCATCAGACTGCTGAATACGGGCCTGCATCTGCTGACGGGCGAGGGTGACCTCGCGATCGCCAAACAGCGCCTGACGCTGCTGACGCATTTCACCTAACTGTCTCTGGCTCTGCTGTTGTTGCTGTTGACGGATGGCCAGTTGCTGCTGTTCCTGCTCTGCCTGCTGTTGCAGGGCGGTGAGCTGGGTTTCGCCTTTTAACAGTTGCGGCTGCAGGTTAGCGAGCAACTGCTCACTCTCCTGCCAGCGCTGCCAGCGCCTCTGCTGTTCCGCCAGCCACGTGTCGCGATTCGCGGCATCGGGAAGGGCAAGGTTGTGGGCGCTGAACTGTTGGGCTACACGGGATTGCAACTGCGCCATGGCCTGCTGTTCCTGCTGCTTCCGCTGGTGCAGCGCATCCAGCGCCTGCTGCAGGCTGATCAGCGACTGCTGCGCCAGTTGCTCTGCCTGCAGATGTTGCTGCCAGGCCTGCAACTGCTGAAGATGGTGATCTTTCGCGGCCTGACGTGCCTGTTCGGCGGCTTCCTGTGCCTGCCGCTGTTGCTCAAGCTGGCTTTCGTGTTCGCTTTGCTGCTGCTGCCACGCGGCTAACGCTTCGCGGTCGGCAAGGGTGAAGGTAAGTGCCAGCTCACCGCTTAGTGCCTGCCATTGCTGCTCAAGCTGGTCAAGCTGACGCTGCATTTCCGCGATTTCGTCACGCAGGGTCTGCTGCTGAACGGCAGATTGCTTTAGCTGTTCGCTTTTTGCCGTTCCTGCTTCACGCAATGCCTCAGTTTGCTGCTGCAGCGCAGCCCGGCGCTGCTGGTTAGCACTCACTTCCAGCGTGCTGTAGGTTTCAATGGCCGGATGGGTGCAGGAGCCGCACAGCGGGCACGGCTGATCGGGGGTGAGCCGGGCGCGGTAATCGCTGAGATCGATAATCTGCTGCTCCAGCGCACAAATTTTTTCAACGTCATCCAGCTGCTGCTTTTCGCGTTTCCACGTTTCACGCAGAGTCTGAAGTTCCGCTTCGCTCTGCTGTTGCGCTTTTTCAAGCGCGGTCAGCCGCTGCTGGCGCTGATTCAGCTGCTGATGCAGTGGCTGCCACTGCGTGGAGAGCAGCAACAGTTGCTGACGGGCCGGACGGCTGGTCTGCAACTGGCTTAATGCCTGCCGCAGTGCAGCGGGCGGATGCTGTTCATGAAGCGAAGTGAGTGCCTGCTCCGCCTGCAACAACGCCTGGTGCGCCTGTTGCTCCGCCTGCTGGCGCGGCAGGGCCTGCTGTGCCTGCTGTTGCTGTTTCGCCTGCTGCGCGTCGATCTGTTTTTGTTGCTGTTCGCACTGCTGCTGCAGTTCGGCCAGCGTCGCCTCACGCTGTGCCAGCAGGGCAAAGTTCTCCTGCCATACCGGCAGTGAAGCGCCCCAATGCGCCAGATCGGCAAGCTGCTCACGTAACTGATGCTGTTCACTCATCGCCTGCTGCACTGACGTGACCTGACGCTTCTGCTCCGCCAGTCTGGTCTGCGTCTGGTCAGCCTGCTGTTGCTGGCGGGCATTTTCCTGCTGTTGCTCTGCAAAGTGCTGCTGCAGCGTCATGATTCGCTGATCCAGCGGTAATACCTGTTCCGTCAGCAGGTTCTCCTGCTGCTGCTGTTCCTGAAGCGCCTGCTGGCGGGCCGTCTGAGCAGCAGCGTAATTTTGCTGATGCTGCTGCTGTTGGTTCTGCGCCTGCTGCGCCGATGCGGTCAGTTGCTGGCAGTGGCTCTCGATCTGCTGCTGTTCGGTGCGTAATGCATCACGCTGCTGCAGTTTTATCCGCAGCTTTTCAGCCGGTTCGCTGCGAGCCAGCCGCTGGCGGTCCGTCTCTGCCGCCTGGGATGCAGACTGAGCCTGCTGCAACGCGGCATCAGCCTGCTCACTCTCCTGCTGTAACTGCTGCGCCTGCTGCTGCCACTGCTGCTGCTGCTGCGCCTGTTGATAGTGCGCGCTGAGCCGCTGTTCCGCGTCGGTCAGATCGGTGAGCTGCTGTTGCAGGGCGTCACGCGCGTCACTATCCAGCAGTGCCATCGCACCCGCCTGACTGCGCAACATATCCAGCTGCGTTTTCGCCTCTTTGTGACGCTCGTAGATAGCGGCGGAGATCAGGCCGTAAATTTCGGTGCCGGTCAGCTCCTCCAGCAGTTCGGCACGCTCACTGGCTTTAGCGTTGAGGAAGGCGGCAAACTGGCCCTGCGACAGCATCATTGAGCGGGTAAAACGTTCGAAATCAAGCCCGGAGAGGGTTTCGATCATCTTCAGCTTGTCACCGACTTTATCGGCAACAATGGTGTTGTCGGCGCAGCGCGCCAGCTCAACGCGCGGGGCCTGCAGCTTACCGTCGGCGGTGCCACGCGCACGGTTCTGGCTCCAGAAGGCGCGCCAGGCTTCGCCTTTGATCTCAAACTCTACTTCAGCCAGACATTCGGCACAGTCGCGCGTCATCAGCGCATTCTGGCTCTGGGAAATCGCGCCCAGGCGCGGCGTCTGGTGATAGAGCGCCAGACAAATGGCGTCCAGCAGGGTGGTTTTACCCGCGCCGGTCGCGCCGGTTATGGCGAACAGGCCATTGCTGGCAAAAGGCTCGGCGCGGAAGTCGATGAACCATTCACCGCGCAGAGCATTGAGGTTTTTAAACCGTAGCGTGAGGATCTTCATTGGGTCTCTTCCATGGCGGCCAGCGTCTGGCGGAACAGGGTGGTCATCTCGTCGATTTGCGCAGGCTGCAGCTCCTCATCCAGCGCGAGCCGGCGGGCAAAGACCTCTTCCACTTTCAGCTCACTCAGGGTTTCGTTGTCGAGCCGCGCCAGGCTCTGCTGCCGCTGCTCGCGGCTGCGGCGCAGCAGCAGGACTTCAACCGGCAGCGTGGCGGTCAGGGTTTCGACCTGATGCTGCAGATCGCTGAGGTACTCCTGCGTGGTGACTTCGATGTCGAGCCAGGTTGGCTTCTCCTGCTCAGCCGTGCTGAAGGCGTGTAACTGTTCCGCAATCTGTGCCAGCGATCCTTTCAGCACCTGCATCGGCTGCGCCTGCGGCACCACCAGCGGCGTAACGGATTGCAGGCCGCTTGCCGCAAGCTCCAGCAGAAAGACGCTTTTTTCGCTGCCCAGCTCATCAAAACTCAGCGGAATGGGCGAACCGCTGTACCGGATATGCTCGCTGCCCGCCACGCGCTGGGCGCGATGAATATGGCCCAGTGCAATGTAGTCAGCGGCCGGAAAGGCACTGGCGGGGAAGGCATCAAGCGTACCGATGTAGATGTCACGCACCGAATCGCTCTGGCTGACCCCGACGGTGGTGAGATGTCCGGTAGCGATAATCGGCAATGCATGACCCAGCGCCTGGGCGGCGGCGAAGCGTTGCTGATAGTGATGGGCAATCGCCTCCAGCAGCGAGGTCTGTTTATCGCGCCCTGACTGACCCGCCCGGCTGCGCAGAATATCGCGCGGTCGCAGATAAGGAATGGCACAGAGCAGCGCGCCCGGTTCGCCCTGGCGGGTGTTCAGCAGCAACACATCATCCTGCTCCTGGGGGGTGGCGATTACCCGGGTGTTGAGACAGGCGAGCAGTTCGCGCGACTCATTCAGCGTCGCCACGGAATCGTGGTTGCCCGCCAGCACAATCAGCTGACAACCGGTGGGCTGCAGCGCCACCACAAAGCGGTTAAACATCTCGCGGGCGTAGCTGGGCGGCGTGCCGGTATCAAACAGATCGCCTGCAATAATCAACGCATCCACCTGATGCTGTTCAATCTGGATCAACAGCCAGTCGAGAAACGCCTGATGTTCGGCTGCCCGACTTTTGTTGTAAAAGAACTGCCCCAGATGCCAGTCCGCAGTATGAATGATGCGCATGATGAGTCCCTGCCGTTGTGATTCGCCCGGCGATTATACTGGCTCTGCGGCCAAAGCGAAAAATTGTCGCTGCGCTGTCATAAATGATTACCAACGGCGTTACAGGCAGGTTATGTTTTTCATAAAAGTGTCACAAATCTGACGCATAATGGCGCCGCGAATCTCAGTGACAGCCGTCATAATCAGCAGGAGTAATAATGGCTAAGCGCATTTTGGTTGTGGAGGATGAAGCCCCCATCCGTGAAATGTTGTGTTTTGTTCTGGAGCAGAACGACTATCAGCCAATTGAGGCGGAAGATTATGACAGTGCCGTGGGCAAGCTGATTGAACCCTGGCCCGATCTGATTTTACTGGACTGGATGTTACCTGGAGGCAGCGGTATTCAGTTTATCAAGCATCTGAAACGCGAGGCGATGACACGGGATATCCCGGTGATGATGCTCACCGCGCGTGGCGAAGAGGAAGATCGGGTGCGTGGCCTGGAAGTGGGCGCCGATGATTACATTACCAAGCCCTTTTCACCCAAAGAGCTGATGGCGCGAATTAAAGCGGTGATGCGCCGTATTTCACCGATGGCGGTGGAAGAGGTGATTGAGATGCAGGGACTGAGTCTGGATCCTTCTTCACATCGCGTGATGTCCGAAACCACGCCGCTGGAGATGGGCCCGACCGAATATAAGCTGCTGCACTTCTTTATGACTCACCCGGAACGCGTATACAGCCGCGAACAGCTGCTGAACCACGTCTGGGGCACCAATGTGTATGTGGAAGATCGCACTGTTGATGTTCACATTCGCCGTTTACGTAAAGCGCTGGAAGTCTCCGGCCACGATCGCATGGTACAAACCGTCCGTGGAACAGGGTATCGTTTCTCTGCCCGCTACTAAACGGAGCCTTTACCGTGCTGGAACGCCTCTCCTGGAAGAGATTACTGACAGAACTGCTGCTGGCCTGTCTGCCTGCGGTGCTGCTGGGCCTGCTGTCTGGCGGTTTGCCCTGGTGGTTGCTGCTGAGCGTGGTCATGGTGCTGTTATGGCATTTCCACAATCTGATGCGGCTGTCGCACTGGCTGTGGCTCGACCGCACCATGACGCCACCCGCCGGGCGTGCCAGCTGGGAACCGCTGTTTTATGGTCTTTACCAGATGCAGCTGCGCAACCGGCGGCGGCGACGTGAACTCGGTAATCTGATCAAACGTTTCCGCAGCGGTGCCGAGTCGCTGCCGGATGCGGTGATCCTGACCACGGAAGAGGGCACTATTTTCTGGTGTAACGGTCTGGCGCAACAGCACCTGGGTCTGCGCTGGCCGGAAGATAATGGCCAGAACATCCTCAATCTGCTGCGTTATCCGGAGTTCTCACGCTATCTGCGCCAGCGCGATTTTGACAAGCCCCTGACGTTGGTGCTGAACAACAAACTTCACATGGAATTTCGCGTCATGCCCTACAGCGAGGGGCAGTGGCTGCTGGTGGCGCGTGATGTGACGCAGATGCATCAGCTGGAAGGGGCGCGCCGCAACTTTTTTGCCAACGTCAGCCATGAGTTACGTACGCCGCTCACGGTGCTGCAGGGCTATCTGGAGATGATGAACGACTCGGTGATGAGCGAGCCTTCGCGCAGCAAAGCGCTGCACACGATGTCGGAGCAGACGCGTCGTATGGACAGCCTGGTCAAACAGCTGCTGACGCTGTCGCGCATTGAAGCCGCGCCTGCCATCGATCTGAAAGAGAAGGTGGATGTGCCGGTCATGCTGAAGCTGCTGCAGCATGAGGCGGCGACGCTAAGTGGCGGTCGTCACGATATTCATTTCCATACCGATCCCCATCTGAAAGTGTTCGGCAACGATGAACAGCTTCGCAGTGCTATCTCCAATCTGGTTTATAACGCGGTAAATCACACTCCGGATGGCACGCGGATTGATATCAGCTGGCTGCGCGGCAAACAGGGCGCCACCTTCCGGGTTTGCGACAACGGGCCGGGTATTGCTTCAGAACATATTCCCCGTCTGACCGAGCGTTTCTACCGCGTCGATAAAGCGCGTTCACGTGCCACTGGTGGCAGCGGGCTGGGTCTGGCGATAGTGAAACATGCGCTGAGTCACCACAACGCGCGGCTCGACATCACCAGCGTGCCGCACCAAGAGACCTGTTTTACGTTTACGCTGCCCGCGAGGTTGATTGTCAGCAGCGTGATGCAGGAGAATGCCGTTCATTAATGGCTGCCGGATCTTCCTGATGCGCATTCTTCTTGTATTGATTGTTACGCTGCTGCCGGGCCTGGCGCTGGCCCAGCACGGCACGCTCTCCGGCAATCTCAGCAGTGTCGGCTCAGATACGCTTGGCTATCTTATGACCCTGTGGGGCGAGGATTTTAGTCGGCAGGCGCCGGGCGTCAATGTGCAGGTTCAGGCCTCCGGTTCCTCAACCGCACCGACCGCGCTGGCAGCAGGTGCCGCACAGCTCGGTCCGATGAGCCGCCCGATGCAGGCCGATGAGCGGCAGGCTTTTGAGGCGCGCTACGGTTATCCGCCGCTGGCGGTGCCGGTGGCGATGGATGCGCTGGTGGTGGTAGTGAATCAGCGTAACCCGCTGCAGCAGATTGAACCGCGTCAGCTCGACGCCATCTTCTCCATTACCCGTCTGTGTGGCGCACACAGTGTGCCGCTGCGCTGGGGCGATCTCGGTTTAACCGGCGCGCAATGGAACAAACGCCCCATTCAGCGCTATGGACGTAATTCCGCCTCCGGCACCTGGGGTTTCTTCAAACAGCAGGTGCTATGCAAAGGCGATTTCCGCAGCGACGTAGCGGAGTTTCCTGGCTCGGCCGCGGTGGTGCAGGCGGTGGCCGGTAATTCGCGCAGCATCGGCTACGCCAGTTTTGGCTTTCATCTCAGCGGCGTAAAAATGCTGGCGGTGACGAATGATCAGGGCCAGGCGATTGCTCCGGATGCCGATGCTATTCGTAGCGGCCGTTATCCCTGGGCGCGCCCACTCTATCTCTATGTTAATAAAGCACCCGGTAAACCACTGCCGCCGCTGGTGGCGGCATTTCTGCAGCAGGTTCTTTCACCACAAGGACAGCGGCGGGTCAGCGAAGCGGGCTATCTGCCGCTCTCAGACAGCCAGATGGCAGAGGCGCGCGCCGCCCTGCGTTAATCCCGGTTGAATTTTTTTCATCATCCCTGAATTTTCTTCAGTTGCAGATGCATGCCACTCATGACACTCTGTTTTCAGACATGTAGCCATCCGGATGGCTATTTATTTCAGGGTGTAATGATTTCCTGTCGTTATTACCGGCAGGAGAGACAGGAGTGATCATGCAAAGAGAAACCGCCCCGTTCCGTGCCGACACCGTTGGCAGTTTTCTGCGTCCCGCTGCGATTAAGCAGGCGCGCGAAGCGTTTGCTACCGGAGAGATTGATGCGGCGGCCCTGCAGCAGGTCGAAGATGAGGCGATTCGCGATGTGGTAGCGAAGCAACGTGAAAATGGCCTGAAGGTGGTCACCGATGGCGAGTTTCGTCGCGGCTGGTGGCACTTCGACTTCTTCTATGGCCTGAATGGCGTTGAGCGCTATGAAGCGGAACAGGGCATCCAGTTTAATGGCGTGCAGACCAAAGCGCATGGCGTGAAAGTGGTGAGCAAACTCGGTTTCCCGGCGGATCATCCGATGCTGGCGCATTTCCGTTTCCTGCAGAGTATTGCCGGGGATGCGGTGCCAAAAATGACCATTCCCAGCCCCAGCGTTTTACACTTCCGCGGTGGCCGCAAAGTGATTGATGCAGAGGTCTATCCCGATCTGGCGGACTACTTCGAGGATCTGGCGCAGACCTACAAAGCGGCGATTCAGGCCTTTTATGATGCGGGCTGCCGCTATCTGCAGCTGGATGACACCGTCTGGGCTTATCTCTGCTCTGAAGATCAGAAGCGCGATATCCGCGAACGCGGCGACGATCCGGATCAGCTGGCACAGATTTACGCTCAGGTACTGAATAAAGCGCTGGAGGATAAGCCTGCCGATCTGACGGTGGGTCTGCATGTCTGTCGCGGGAACTTCCGCTCCACCTGGATCTCAGAGGGGGGCTACGGGCCGGTGGCAGAAATCCTGTTCGGCAGCGTCAACGTGGATGCGTTCTTCCTGGAGTATGACAATGCCCGGTCCGGCGGCTTTGAGCCACTGCGTTACATTAAACGGGGTCATCAGCAGGTGGTGCTGGGTTTAATCACCACTAAGGTGGGTGAACTGGAAGATCCGGCGCAGGTGAAAATCCGGCTGGAAGAGGCGGCGCAGTACGTCAGCCTGGATCAGATTTGCCTCAGCCCGCAATGCGGTTTCGCCTCAACTGAAGAGGGCAACAGCCTGAGTGAAGCGCAGCAGTGGCAGAAAATTCGTTTGGTGGTGGATATCGCGAATCAGGTCTGGTAGTGCTGTAACGTTGTGCAGACAGGCGCGTAAAACGCGCCTTTTGTGTATCTGAAACCCCGTTCATGCGGGGATTTCTCACGCTCTGTCTATTATTTAGGCACATCATCTTGTGTCCCTGCAGCAAAAATTAACGCTATCCACTGCCTTTGGGAAAAATGGTGGTATAACCTTCTGGTTTTCCGATCCCGTATTGCCTTTCACCGCTATAAACGTTTTACTTAGCGCCGTTGTCGATCCATCCCTCTGTGAACAGAATAAAAGCAGCTTAAATCACCTGCGCTTTACCCTGCGACGAGCATAATGCGCTGACATTGTCAGCCAGATCGCGGTTTACACGCAGCGAGGGGACAACACTAACCCAACTTCCACCGCAACATCAGTGACAGGCCGTATGACACATCGTTTAACTTCGAAGGACATTCTCGCGCTGGGCTTTATGACATTCGCCCTGTTTGTTGGCGCGGGCAACATCATTTTCCCGCCAATGGTCGGTATTCAGTCTGGTGAACACGTCTGGACCGCCGCAATTGGTTTTCTGATTACCGCAGTCGGGTTACCGGTGATGACCGTGATCGCGCTGGCTCGCGTCGGCGGCGGCGTGGATGCACTCAGCACTCCGATTGGCAAGGTTGCGGGCATTGTGCTGGCTACCGTGTGCTATCTGGCTGTTGGGCCGCTGTTTGCCACCCCGCGTACGGCAACGGTTTCATTTGAGATGGGTATTGCGCCGCTGACCGGCGATGGTGCGCTGCCCCTGTTTATCTACAGCCTGATCTACTTCGCGCTGGTGATTGGTGTATCGCTTTATCCGGGCAAACTGCTCGACACTGTAGGTCACTTCCTTGCGCCCTTGAAAATTATCGCGCTGACCGTGCTGGGCGTGGCTGCACTGGTGTGGCCGGCGGGTGGCACCATTCCCGCGACCGTTGATTATCAGCATGCGGCGTTCTCAAGCGGTTTCGTTAACGGCTATCTGACGATGGATACGCTGGGCGCGCTGGTTTTTGGCATCGTGATTGTCAACGCCGCCCGTTCGCGTGGCATCGACAATGCCGCGCTGCTGACGCGCTATACCGTGCTGGCAGGCCTGATCGCGGGTCTGGGCCTGACGCTGGTCTACCTTTGCCTGTTTAAGCTGGGCGCGGGCAGCGGTGCGCTGGTTGATCAAAACGCCAACGGCGCAGCGATTCTGCATGCGTATGTTCAGCACACCTTTGGCAATATGGGCAGTCTCTTCCTGGCCGCACTGATTTTTGTTGCCTGCATGGTGACCGCCGTTGGCCTGACCTGTGCCTGTGCGGAATTTTTTGCGCAATACCTGCCGTTATCGTATAAAACGCTGGTGTTTATTCTGGGTCTGTTCTCGATGGTGGTGTCGAACCTCGGCCTGAGCCACCTGATTCAGATCTCCATCCCGGTACTCACGGCGATTTACCCGCCTTGTATCGTGCTGGTTGTACTGAGTTTCACCCTTAACTGGTGGAACAAGAGCAGCCGGATTATCGCGCCAGCGATGCTGGTAAGCCTGCTGTTTGGCATTGTTGATGCGATTAAAACCACCGGGTTTAAAGATTTGCTGCCCGCTTTCAGTCAGCATCTGCCGCTGGCCGATCAGGGTCTCGCCTGGTTGCCGCCGTCGCTGGTGATGCTGCTGATTGCCGCTGTTGTTGATCGGGTGAAGGGGCCGGAACAGGTTGCCGTTCACTCGTAACAGAACGCACTGATTTTTCTTTAACCACGGGCCTGCCCGTGGTTTTTTCATTTCACAGGTACAGGTTGTTATGCAAGAAACCAACAAGCTCAAACGCGGACTGAGCACGCGCCACATCCGTTTTATGGCGCTGGGATCGGCGATTGGCACCGGGCTGTTTTACGGTTCCGCCGACGCGATAAAAATGGCCGGCCCGAGCGTGCTGCTCGCCTATATCATCGGTGGGGCCGTGGCTTACATCATCATGCGTGCGCTGGGTGAGATGTCCGTTAATAATCCTCAGGCCAGTTCCTTTTCACGCTATGCGCAGGACTATCTTGGGCCGATGGCGGGTTACATTACCGGCTGGACCTACTGTTTTGAGATCCTGATTGTCGCGATTGCAGATGTCACCGCGTTCGGCATCTATATGGGCGTCTGGTTCCCCGAGGTGCCGCACTGGATTTGGGTGCTGAGCGTGGTGCTGATCATCGGTGCCGTCAATCTGATGAGCGTGAAAGTGTTCGGTGAAGTGGAGTTCTGGTTCTCCTTCTTCAAAGTCGCCACCATCATTGTGATGATTCTGGCCGGTTTCGGCATGATCATCTGGGGGATTGGCAACGGCGGCCAGCCGACCGGCATCCATAATTTATGGACCAATGGCGGCTTCTTCGCGCACGGCGTGGTCGGCATGCTGCTGTCGCTGCAGATGGTGATGTTCGCCTACGGCGGCATTGAGATTATCGGGATTACGGCGGGTGAAGCGAAAGATCCGGAGAAGTCGATTCCGCGTGCGATTAACTCAGTGCCGTGGCGCATTCTGGTGTTCTATGTCGGTACGCTGTTTGTGATTATGTCCATCTACCCATGGAATCAGGTAGGCACGTCGGGCAGCCCGTTTGTGCTGACATTCCAGCATCTTGGCATCGCCGCCGCCGCCTCTATCCTCAATTTTGTGGTGCTGACCGCGTCACTCTCGGCGATTAACAGCGATGTGTTTGGTGTGGGTCGCATGCTGCACGGAATGGCGCAGCAAGGCCATGCGCCTAAAGTCTTTATGAAGGTCTCTTCACGCGGGATTCCGTGGGTGACGGTTGTCGTGATGATGTTTGCCATGCTGATTGCGGTCTATCTCAACTACCTGATGCCCGAAAAAGTCTTCCTGGTGATCGCGTCGCTGGCGACCTTTGCAACAGTATGGGTCTGGATCATGATTCTGCTGTCGCAGATCGCGTTCCGTCGCAAAATTGGCAAAGAGGCGGCCAGTAAGCTGAAGTTTGCACTGCCAGGTGGCAGCTGGACGGCGGGTGTCGGCGTTGCCTTCCTCTGCTTTATCATCGGGCTGATTGGATATTTCCCCGATACCCGTATTTCACTCTATGTGGGTATGGTGTGGATAGTGGTATTGCTGCTGGGTTATAAGCTGGTGCGTAAAACCCGCTAATCCTCTGTTCTGCTCTCCCGATTTATGGGGGAGCAGAACACGCTATTTTCACTCTCAAATTTTCCCCGCATCTGATTATTTATGTGATCCCCGCCACAACACGAACTCCTTTTATTCGGCACTTATTGTGTATCAGCGAAATAAGGTCATGCATCACATTATTTCAGCAAATAGTTCCGGGAATGATTATTTCAAAGAGCAGTGAATATCACGGAGGATGCAAACCGGGGACAGGGACACAAGAGAGCCTGAGCAGGAGAGGGTGCGGCTAATCGGGCACGAAGGGTAATAAAGGCAGAAATAAAAAACGGCGAAACCAGTCGCCGAAATACTCAAGGATTACAGGAAAATAGTTAATAAAGGGATGATTGACGTAACTATCGTAAAACAAAATGGGTAGCGCTGATAGTCAGTCGTTTTAAATAAGAATAGGTCGGAGTGGCGTTAATTAACCGTGGTTAACATTAATAAGGCCGCATTGAGACTGCGGCCTTAATTTCATTAGCCACAGACTCAGGGCAATATAACCGAAACCGGCAACACAGCGCTGTTATCCAGGTTTTTCCGCAGCTGAGTCAGCGTGGATTGATAAGGGCAGAGCACGCCGACATGGGTAACTCTGCAGTCTGACTGATGCCATTCCTGATGTAATAACGGATGTTTATCATCAATTGGTTGCAGCTGTCGGATACCATCCAGACTCTGCGCCTGAAAATAGAGTCGCAAAAAACGTTTGCCACTGTGAGTGTCGCGCCAGCGCTCCAGCACCAGACTGCTGCCCGGCGGAATGTTGCCGCGTGAATAGCCGGGTAACTGCCAGCTAAAGTCCATCAGAGTGCGCACCATTGCGATGTTGGTGTCATGCGCCACCAGAATCAGCCAGCGGGTTGGCGAGCTGTCAGACGCAATTTCTGACAGCAGGGCGTTAAGCAGTATTGAGCCACGGTGCTGAGCCAGATAAAGAATATCGTTGCTCAGATCGTAGTTTGCCGTCAGCAATGGAAGCAGCGAGGTGACCTGCGCGGCCGAGGTGATGTGTCCCCAGGCGAGCTGATCAAACGGCAGGTTTTCGCTGTAACCCAGTCGCAGCGTCTCCACCATGCTCGCCATCACACTCAGCCCGTAAACGTAAGTATTGCCGTTGCGCGTCTGCCGAAACGCCCAGGGCGCATCAAACAACGGGCAATCTGTTGCGGGCGGGCAGACGGCAGCTTTCAGTTGCTGAATCGCCGGCTGCAGCTGCTGTTGTAGCCGGGCCAGATCGGCTGCTTTCTGCTGTTTCGCGGCGAGCTCCTGAGCGGGATCGGTCCGGGTGATGGTCAGCTTTTCGCTCTGAAACAGGGGATCGGCATCGCCTGCTACGTGATGCACGGGCACGCCGCAGCCGGGAAATGCGCCGTCCGTCAGCGCCGCGGCGGTGGCGCGGGTGCGCTGAAGCGGACTGGCGCGAACGTAGACCTCAGCCGCGTCAGGACAGCCCGTGCTCAGCAGCCCGAGCTGACGATAGCGATCGCCTTCCCAGCGTCCTTTATTCACCACAGCGCTGTAGCCATGGCCGGTCAGCTCACCATCGGCAGTGGTCCACTGCGTCCAGGGTTGCTGGCTGGCGGCTTCGATCTCTTTGCGATTGCCGGGCGTGGGCGGACGAACACCGTGACGGCTCAGTTCGACTACTTTCTCCAGCTGGTAATCCGCCGCCTGTGACGCCGGGCTTAGCAGCCAGAGAGAACTGAGGATCAGCGCGCAGCGGTACAGGGCAGGCATCGTCATTTATTCCTCCAGCGCCAGATTGCCGGTCAGCGCTTTTATTTTCGGGTAAAGGGCTGCATTGGACAGCAACACCGGGTTGCCGTTTTTCATTCCGTCATTACGCAGGTAATCATTGGTGACACCGCCTGCTTCACGCATCAGGACGATGCCCGGCAGACTGTCCCAGGGATGCATATGCGCTTCATAGTAGCCAATCAGCCGCCCGGCGGCCGCCCAGGCGCTGGTAAGCGCACCAGAACCGATACGAATAAACATGCCACCCTGTTCTGTTAAGCCGCGAATCAACCGCGAGGTACTTTCACCCGGTGTGCGGCTGGAGTTGCTGATGCCGAGTAACCCCTCGTTGAGATGCTGCGCGTCATGGGCCTGCAGACGGCTCTCATTAACCCACGCGCCCTGGCCCGCTCGTGCATGAAACAGCTCCTGATGGTTAGGATCGCAGACCACGCCGATCACCGGTTCGCCCTCACAGACGACGGCCAGCGAGACGCACCAGTTAGGCAGGCCATTGACGAAGCAGGCGGTGCCATCGATCGGATCAACGACCCAGATAAAAGGCGCGCCCTGGACCTCGCCGCCGCTCTCTTCGCCATAGACGGCATCCTCAGGAAAACGCTCGGCAATTAACGACTTAATTAATGCCTCAACGTTACGATCAGCCTCGCTGACCACATCCTGCAAATCCCTTTTGTGTTCCACTACCAATGTCTGACGCTGTTGATACCATGACAAAGCCCGGCTGCCCGCAGCACGGGCAATGTCGCAGGCGTAACGATAACGCGCGTCTATTTCAGAATGCGAAGCGGATGACATCTTTTCCTCTTATGATTTTTTTGCCATAACGAACGGAAGGTGCGCCTGAGCAGGCGGTCTGGCTGTAATGTTTTCTTAGCTATTGTTAAGAAAGGCTTCATTAAGCCGCAGATAAGCAGCAATGGCAAGATGGCGGGAAGTCAGGAAAGCGGCTTTTTATTCAGACGAAAGCTGGCATCCGCCAGCCCGGCAGCAGAGGATCGGGTTTTACAGGGTTCTGCTGGTCGCCAGCGCCATTAAACGCGGATAAAAAATAAAAAACAGCGCTTCCAGCTGATCATAATGTTCGGTGAAATCATGGTAGGAGTCACGCAGTGCCGCCAGGCGTGGACGGCGGCTGGCCATGCCGTGCAGCACCCGCTCAAGCCGTGCAGGCTGGGCATAATGCTCAAACCAGCGTTCACGCCACATCACAGCATTGAGTTCCTGAAATTCAGTGGGGGTATCTGGCAGTTGCGGCAGGATTTCGCGCTCGGCGGCGGCAGAAAACTGCACCAGCGTCTGCTCGGGTGTGAAACGCTGCCAGTGACGCGCCAAAAAATGGTCCCAGATGACATCCAGTGTGATGGGTGCCACGCGATATGTTTCCGCACGGAACAGCTGACGGGCGCTGCGCACTTCCGGCAGCCCATCGGTCATCACATCCAGACGACGATGCATCAGAATGCCGTCTGCAACAGGTGCAGACCAGTGCTGGTGCGGGTTGCCACGCACAAAGTCGGCCATTAAATTGCCGAGTAAGGAGCTGTTGGCCAGCTTAGCCAGATGGAGATGCGCAAGAAAGTTCATGCCGCATTATAGGCTGAACTGCCTTAGCGCAGCCAGTTGTTCAGAATTGGTCGTTTTTCCGCTAAACTGTGCCGCCTGTTTTTGCCTGAGAAAGAACATTTCAATGCGTGTCGCTGATTTTGCTTTTGAACTGCCCGAATCCCTGATTGCTCACTATCCCCAGGCACAGCGCAGTGGCTGTCGCCTGCTGTCGCTTGATGGCCCCAGCGGGGCCTTGTCGCACGGTGTTTTCACCGACGTGCTGGATAAGCTGAATCCAGGCGATCTGCTGGTGTTCAACAACACCCGCGTGATTCCGGCGCGCGTCTTTGGCCGTAAAGCCAGCGGTGGCAAAATCGAAATGCTGGTAGAGCGGATGCTCGACGATAAGCGCGTACTGGCACATGTGCGCGCCTCGAAAGCACCAAAGCCGGGCGCAGAACTGCTTCTGGGTGAAGATGAGAGCGTGAAAGCGACGATGGTGGCACGCCACGATGCGCTATTTGAAATTGTCTTTGATGATGAGCGCGCGGTGCTCGATATTCTCAACAGCGTCGGCCATATGCCGCTGCCGCCCTATATTGACCGTCCGGATGAAGAGGCGGATCGCGAGCTTTATCAGACGGTTTACAGCGCCCGTCCGGGTGCCGTCGCGGCCCCGACCGCCGGTCTGCATTTCGATGAACCGCTGCTGCAGGCGCTGAAAGAGAAGGGCGTTGAAATGGCGTTTGTGACGCTGCATGTTGGGGCGGGGACTTTCCAGCCGGTGCGTGTCGAGACCATCGAAGAGCATCACATGCACGCAGAATATGCCGAAGTGCCGCAGGAGGTTGTTGATGCGGTGCTGGCCTGTAAAGCGCGCGGCAATAAGGTGGTCGCCGTCGGCACCACCTCCGTCCGTTCGCTGGAGAGCGCCGCCAAAGCGAGTCAGGATGCTCTGATTGCGCCGTTCTTCGACGATACCCAGATTTTCATCTATCCGGGCTATGAGTATCAGGTGATCGATGCGCTGATCACCAACTTCCATTTGCCCGAATCGACGCTGATTATGCTGGTCTCGGCATTCGCCGGTTATCAGCACACCATGGCGGCGTATCACGCAGCCGTGGCTGAGCAATATCGTTTCTTCAGTTATGGTGACGCGATGTTTATCAGCAAAAATCCGCAGGCGCCGCTGGAAAAAGTGGGCGACTGATTTATTAACCGATAGCCGGAACCGCCTTAATAGCGTGAAGGTTGTATACATTGGACTGTTTCTCCAATGGGGGCTTTGTGAAATTTGAACTTGATACTACAGACGGGCGCGCACGCCGTGGCCGTCTAATTTTTGATCGCGGTGTGGTGGAAACCCCTGCGTTTATGCCTGTCGGCACCTATGGCACCGTGAAAGGCATGACGCCGGAAGAAGTGCAGGAGACTGGCGCACAGATCATTCTGGGCAATACCTTCCACCTCTGGCTGCGTCCGGGCCAGGAGATCATGAAACTGCATGGCGATTTGCATGATTTTATGCAGTGGAAAGGGCCGATTCTGACCGACTCCGGCGGCTTCCAGGTCTTCAGCCTGGGTGACATCCGCAAAATCACCGAAGCGGGCGTTCACTTCCGTAACCCGATCAATGGCGACCCGATCTTCCTCGATCCGGAAAAATCGATGGAGATTCAGTATGACCTCGGTTCCGACATCGTCATGATCTTCGATGAATGTACGCCCTATCCGGCGGACTGGGACTATGCCAAACGCTCCATGGAGATGTCGCTGCGCTGGGCGCGACGCAGCCGTGATCGTTTCGACAGCCTGGGGAATAAAAATGCGTTGTTTGGCATTATCCAGGGCTCGGTTTACGAAGATTTACGAGATGTCTCGGTGAAAGGTCTGGTAGAGATTGGCTTTGATGGGTACGCTGTGGGCGGCCTGGCGGTGGGTGAGCCCAAGCAGGACATGCACCGTATTCTTGAGCACGTCTGTCCGCAGCTTCCGCAGGATAAACCACGTTATCTGATGGGTGTCGGCAAGCCAGAAGATCTGGTTGAAGGCGTCCGTCGCGGCGTCGATATGTTTGACTGCGTGATGCCTACCCGTAATGCCCGAAATGGTCACCTGTTTGTGACTGAGGGTGTGGTGAAAATCCGCAACGCCCGATACAAAGATGACACTGCGCCGCTGGATGCGGAGTGTGATTGTTACACCTGTCGCAATTATAGCCGCGCCTACTTGTATCATCTCGACCGTTGTAACGAAATACTGGGCGCGCGTCTGAACACTATCCACAATTTGCGCTATTACCAGCGTCTGATGGCAGGTTTACGCCAGGCCATTGAAGAGGGTAAATTAGAACACTTTGTAACTGAGTTTTACCAACGGACGGGCAAAGAAGTTCCGCCATTAACGTCTGATAATTCATCAATGAGGGAAATTTAATGAGCTTATTCATTTCTGACGCCGTGGCTGCAGCTGGCGCACCGTCTCAGGGAAGTCCGTATTCTCTGGTGATCATGCTGGTGGTGTTTGGTCTGATTTTCTACTTCATGATCCTGCGTCCGCAGCAGAAACGTGCGAAAGAGCACAAGAAGCTGATGGATTCCATCTCTAAGGGTGATGAAGTGCTGACCAGCGGTGGCCTGGTAGGCCGCGTAACGAAAGTCTCTGACACGGGATACGTCGCTATCGCGCTGAATGACACCAATGAAGTCGTCGTTAAACGTGATTTCGTCGCTGCCGTGCTGCCTAAAGGCACTATCAAGGCGCTGTAATTCTTTCTTCCCTAAGGGAACTGCCGTGTTAAATCGTTATCCTTTGTGGAAGTATGTGATGCTGGTCGTCGTGATTCTCGTCGGCCTGCTCTATGCGCTTCCCAACCTGTATGGTGAGGATCCGGCCGTTCAAATCACTGGTGCGCGCGGAAGCGCCGCCAGTGAGCAGACGTTGGATCAAATTCAGTCCGCATTAAAACAAGACAATATCCAGAGCAAATCTGTTGCGCTGGAAAATGGTGCGATTACCGCGCGCTTCAACAATACGGATGTGCAGTTACGCGCCCGTGAAGCCATCATGAAAGCGCTGGGTGAGAACTACGTTGTCGCGCTGAACCTTGCGCCAGCCACGCCGCGCTGGCTGAGCATGCTGTCAGCAGAGCCGATGAAACTCGGTCTCGACCTGCGTGGTGGTGTGCACTTCCTGATGGAAGTGGACATGGACACCGCGCTCAGCAAGCTGCAGGAGCAGAATGCTGACACGCTGCGTAGCGATCTGCGCACCAAAAATATCCCTTATACCACCGTCAACAAAATCGCGAACTACGGCGTGGAAATTCGTTTCCGTGACGCTGCCAGTCGTGATGCGGCGATCTCCTGGCTCTCCTCGCGTCATCAGGATCTGGTGATCAACAGCAGCGGCAGCGATGCGCTGCGTGCCACCATGAGCGATGCCCGTCTCAGCGAAGCGCGTGAATATGCGGTTCAGCAGAACATTACGATTCTGCGTAACCGTGTAAACCAGCTTGGCGTGGCGGAACCGCTGGTTCAGCGTCAGGGCTCCGATCGCATCGTAGTTGAGCTGCCGGGTATTCAGGATACGGCGCGTGCCAAAGAGATTCTGGGCGCAACCGCGACGCTGGAATTCCGTCTGGTGAACACCAGCGTAGATCCTACTGCGGCGGCCAGTGGCCGTGTTCCGGGTGACTCAGAAGTTAAAGACATGCGTGATGGCCAGCCGGTCGTGCTCTACAAGCGGGTGATCCTGACCGGTGACCACATCACCGACTCGACGTCCAGCATGGATGAGTACAACCAGCCACAGGTGAACATTTCACTTGATAGCGCAGGCGGTAACATCATGTCCAACTTCACCAAGGACAACATCGGCAAGCCGATGGCGACCCTGTTTGTGGAGTATAAGGACAGCGGTAAAAAAGATGCTAACGGCCGTTCAATTCTGGTGAAACAGGAAGAGGTGATTAACGTCGCTAATATCCAGTCTCGCCTGGGGAACAGCTTCCGCATCACCGGTATCAACAACCCGAACGAAGCGCGTCAGCTGTCGCTGCTGCTGCGTGCCGGTGCGTTGATTGCGCCCATCCAGATTGTGGAAGAGCGTACGATCGGGCCGACCATGGGTCAGCAAAACATTACTCAGGGTCTGGAAGCCTGCCTGTGGGGTCTGCTCGCCTCGATCCTGTTTATGGTGGTGTTCTACAAGAAGTTTGGTCTGATTGCGACGAGTGCGCTGCTGGTTAACCTGGTGCTGATTGTCGGCGTCATGTCCCTGCTGCCTGGTGCGACCCTGACCATGCCGGGTATTGCCGGTATCGTGTTAACACTGGCGGTAGCAGTCGATGCTAACGTACTGATTAACGAACGTATTAAAGAAGAGCTGCGTAACGGGCGCTCGGTTCAGCAGGCAATTCATGAGGGCTACAAAGGCGCCTTCTCCAGTATTGTCGATGCGAACGTGACCACCCTGATCAAAGTTATCATTCTTTACGCGGTCGGCACCGGTTCGATCAAAGGCTTTGCTATTACCACCGCAATTGGTATCGCGACCTCAATGTTCACCGCGATTATCGGTACCCGTGCCATTGTTAACCTGGTTTACGGTGGCAAACGCATCAACAAGCTGTCTATCTGAGGAGTGCGTTGTGGCACAGGAATATAACATTGAGCAGTTAAACCACGGGCGTAAAGTCGTCGACTTTATGCGCTGGGATAAGCTGGCCTTCATCATTTCAGGACTGCTGATTCTTGCCGCGATTGCGATCGTGGGTGTGCGTGGTTTTAACTGGGGCCTCGATTTCACCGGTGGTACGGTGATTGAGATCGCGCTGGAAAAACCGGCCGACCTTGAAGTCCTGCGTGGTGATCTGGTGAAAGCGGGCTTTGACGAGCCGCTGGTGCAGAACTTTGGCAGCAGCCGTGACGTCATGGTGCGTATGGCACCGGTGACCGGCCCGGCGGGTACTGAGTTAGGCAATAAAGTGGTGTCGGTGATTAACCAGACTACCCAGCAAAACGCGACCGTTAAGCGCATTGAGTTCGTTGGCCCGAGTGTGGGTAGCGACCTGGCGCAGGCGGGTGCGATGGCGCTGCTGTCTGCACTGATTGCGATTCTGATCTATATCGGTTTCCGCTTTGAGTGGCGTCTGGCGCTGGGTACCGTGCTGGCGCTGGCGCATGACGTGATCATCACCTGCGGCCTGCTGGCGCTGTTCCGCATTGAAATCGACCTGACAATTGTTGCCTCGCTGATGTCGGTGATTGGCTACTCGCTTAACGATAAAATTGTGGTCTCTGACCGTATTCGTGAAAACTTCCGTAAGATCCGTCGCGGCAGCTCTTACGATATTACGAACGTGTCACTGACACAGACGTTAAGCCGTACCCTGATTACCTCGCTGACGACGCTGGCGATGATCCTCATCCTGTTCGTGTTTGGTGGTGCGTTGCTGAAAGGCTTCTCACTGACCATGCTGATTGGTGTGACGATTGGTACGATTTCATCCATTTATGTCTCTTCGGCGCTGGCGCTGAAGCTGGGCATGAAGCGTGAACATATGATGGTGCAGAAAGTCGAGAAAGAGGGAGCCGATCAGCCTTCTATCCTGCCTTAATCACGCGTCAGAAATAAAAACGGGCAGCCAACAGGCTGCCCGTTTTTTTTGCACCGCGGCTATGGGTTAGCGGGTGCGGCAGGGGAAGTCTGAGTCGGCGCATCCCCGGTTACGTTATGCACGCGGACATAACCCAATTGCTCCGGTGTCAGGCCACTGAGCCGCAGCGGGATGCTGGTCGAATGCTGGGGCAGCAACGAGGCCGGCACCGTGACGGTCTGGCTCAGACTGTCGCTGTTCAGCGGTTTACCGGTCGCCGGGTCGAGCTCACCCCAGATCACCGTCGCATGCAGGGCGGGCAGAGGCCGGTCGTCCATTGAACGCACAGTCAGGGTTGCCCGCGAGCCGCTGGCTTCAGCGGTCACAGGCGACAGCGTCAGTCGCAGTGTGCCGAGCTGGGTTTGCAGCGCCACTGGCGTTTTCGCCTGCGGCACCAGCCATGCGCCTTGTTGCAACTGACTGTTAAGCTGTCCCTGGATTTCCAGTGCACTGGCCTGCGTGGTCAGGTGCTGCATCTGCTGATTTAGCTGACTTACTTCCTGATGCAGCTCTCTGACCTGCGGATTGCCTGCCGTGGTGCTGCAGCCGCTCAGCGTTACCAGAGAGAGCACCACCGGAATCCAAACCATCCTGCTCATAAGTTATCCTTGTCCGTTATTTTGGAATACGTAAAACCTGGCCAGGATAGATCTTATCAGGATGCGAAAGCATTGGCTTATTCGCTTCGAAAATCTTGTTATATTCGTTAGCGTTGCCGTAAACCTGTTTGGAAATCGCGCTCAGCGTATCGCCTTTTTTCACGGTGTACAGCTCTGACTCGACCGCGGTATCTGTCACGGTCACCTTGTCTTCAACTTTCGTGATGCCTGCAACGTTACCTGCAGCAATCAGAATCTTTTCTTTCAGCTCCTGGGACAGGCCATCACCGGTCACGGTCACGGTGTCGCCATTGACCTTGACGTCGACCTTGTCGCTGTCAGGCAAGCCGAGCTTGTTAATGTGATCCTGCAGCTTTTTATTCTGGTCATCTCCGCCGTTTACCGCGTCCCAGAGTTTTTCACCGGCTTCTTTCACAAAGTTAAACAGACCCATACAACCTCCAGAGTGTTAGTGGAAAATTTTACTTGCAGCTCTTAAAGCGTAGTCCCTTTTGCCGCAGACGAAATTTAGCCGCGTTTATCCTGCGATGAGAAGCCCGGTAAAGGCACGGAAGAGATTTTGTTGATTCGCAGTTCGCGCTACACTGTCAGACCCATCACTCTCGCGTCAGGAAACGTCATGCATTGCCCATTCTGCTCCGCTGTGGACACCAAAGTGATTGATTCTCGTCTGGTTAGTGAAGGCTCTTCGGTGCGTCGCCGCCGCCAGTGCCTGGTGTGTCATGAACGCTTCACCACCTTTGAGGTGGCGGAACTGGTGATGCCACGCGTGGTGAAGAGCAATGATGTGCGCGAGCCTTTTAATGAAGACAAAATGGCCAGCGGGATGATGAAAGCGCTTGAGAAACGTCCGGTGAGTGCCGATGCGGTTGAAAGCGCTGTGAACCATATTAAAACGCAGTTGCGCGCGACTGGCGAACGTGAGATCCCCAGTAAACTGATTGGCAATCTGGTGATGGATGAGCTGAAGAAGCTCGACAAAGTGGCCTATATTCGCTTCGCCTCAGTTTACCGCAGCTTTGAAGATATTCGTGATTTTGGCGAAGAGATCGCCCGGTTACAGGATTAAACCATGGATGAACTTTACATGGCGCGCGCGCTGGAACTGGCGCGACGCGGTCGTTTTACGACCATGCCGAACCCCAATGTCGGCTGCGTGATTGTGCGCGATGGCGAAGTAGCAGGCGAGGGCTGGCATCAGCGTGCCGGTGAACCGCATGCCGAAGTTCACGCCCTGCGCATGGCGGGCGAAAAAGCCCGTGGTGCAACCGCCTATGTCACGCTGGAGCCCTGCAGCCATCATGGTCGCACACCGCCCTGTTGTGATGCGCTGATTGCTGCTGGCGTTAGCCGTGTTGTGGCCGCGATGCAGGACCCCAATCCGCAGGTCGCAGGACGCGGGCTGCACCGTCTGCATCAGTCAGGCATTGCGGTCAGCCACGGCCTGATGATGCCGGAAGCGGAAGCGCTGAATCGCGGCTTCCTCAAGCGGATGCGCACCGGCTTTCCCTGGATTCAGCTCAAGCTGGGCGCGTCACTGGATGGCCGCACGGCAATGGCCAGCGGTGAAAGCCAGTGGATAACGTCGGCTGCGGCCCGCCGGGATGTCCAGCGTCTGCGTGCGCAAAGCGCCGCAATCCTCAGCAGCAGCGCTACGGTGCTGGCGGACGATCCCTCGCTGACGGTGCGCTGGTCTGAACTTGATCCGGAGAGCCAGTCACTGCTTGATGAACAGCAACTGCGTCAGCCGGTGCGGGTGATTGTTGACAGTCAGAATCGCGTCACGCCGCAACATCGGCTCATTTCTCAGCCGGGCGAAACCTGGCTGATGCGTCATCAGCCGGATCAACAGCACTGGCCCGCTGAGGTGACGCAGATTGCCGTGCCGCTGCGCGAACAGCAGCTGGATCTGGTGGCGATGATGATGCTGCTGGGACAGAAACAGATTAACAGCGTCTGGGTTGAAGCGGGTGCCTCACTGGCCGGGGCGCTGTTGCAGGCCGGGCTGGTCGATGAACTGATTGTTTATCTGGCACCTAAGCTGTTGGGTCATGAAGGACGTGGCCTGTGTCAGCTGCCGGGGCTCAGCTCGCTCGCTGACGCGCCTGCCTTCCGTTTCAGCGACGTCCGGCAGGTCGGTGACGATTTACGCCTGACCCTGACACCCCAATAACACGGTCGGAAAAGCGAGAGCACGCCGCCCAAGAGTATGATAGAATCCGCCCCCCTGCGCGGGGCTAACCAAACCCCTGAAAGGATAAGTATGAAAGTTATCGAAGCTGCTGTTGCAACGCCTGAGGCCAATGTTGCCATCGTTATTGCGCGTTTTAACAACTTCATTAATGACAGCCTGCTGGATGGCGCAGTTGATGCCCTGAAACGTATCGGCCAGGTCAAAGATGACAATATCACCGTAGTCTGGGTGCCAGGTGCCTACGAACTGCCTCTGGCAGCCCGTGCGCTGGCTAACTCCGGCAAATATGATGCGATTATCGCACTCGGCACCGTCATTCGTGGAGGCACTGCCCACTTCGAATATGTGGCGGGTGAAGCCAGCTCCGGTATCGCCAGCGTTGCCATGAACAGCGAGATTCCTGTCGCGTTTGGCGTGCTGACCACTGAAAGCATCGAGCAGGCCATTGAGCGTGCCGGCACCAAAGCGGGTAACAAAGGTGCTGAAGCGGCTCTGACTGCGCTCGAAATGATCAACGTATTGAAAGCCATTAAAGCCTGATTTTTGTAAGGGGAATTTTGTGAAACCTGCTGCTCGTCGTCGCGCCCGTGAGTGCGCTGTTCAGGCGCTTTACTCCTGGCAGTTGTCGAATAACGACATTGCCGATGTGGAATACCAGTTTCTGGCGGAACAGGACGTCAAAGACGTCGACATTACCTACTTCCGCGAACTGCTGTCCGGTGTGGCGACCAACAGTGCGTATCTGGATGGACTGATGAAGCCCTATCTGTCGCGTCAGCTCGAAGAGCTGGGCCAGGTAGAAAAAGCTATCCTGCGCATCTCGCTGTATGAGCTGAGCAAACGTAACGATGTGCCTTATAAAGTGGCCATCAACGAAGGGATTGAGCTGGCGAAAGTCTTCGGTGCCGAAGACAGTCATAAATTTGTTAACGGCGTGCTGGATAAAGCCGGTCCACAAATTCGACCCACTCGCAAATAAACAAAAAGGCCGGCTTGCCGGCCTTTTTTCATTAAGGGTTAAGCGGAACGCAATTATGTCTTGTGGTGAATTTGAACTCATCGCACGCTACTTCAACCGCAGAACACGCAGCCGCCGTGATGTCGAACTCGGCATCGGTGACGATTGTGCGTTACTTAGCGTGCCGGAAAAACAGACGCTGGCGATCAGCACCGATACCCTGGTCGCGGGTGTGCACTTCTTACGGGATATTCATCCTGCCGATCTGGGTTACAAAGCCCTGGCTGTGAATCTCAGCGACCTTGCTGCTATGGGCGCCGATCCCGCCTGGCTGACGCTGGCCTTAACGTTGCCGCAGGTCGATGAAAGCTGGCTCTCGGCCTTTAGTGAAAGCCTGTTTGAACTGCTGGAATATTACGATATGCAGCTGGTGGGTGGTGACACTACGCGTGGCCCGCTGAGTCTGACGCTGGCGATTCACGGTCTTTTGCCGCAGGGCCGCGCCCTGAAACGATCCGGCGCGAAGCCGGGCGACTGGATCTTCGTGACCGGTACGCTGGGTGACAGCGCGGCGGGTCTGGCGTTGCTGCAGCATCACTGTCGCATCAACGATCCGGCAGTGCATGAAGCGCTGATTAAACGTCATCTGCGTCCGATGCCGCGCATTCTGCAGGGTCAGGCACTGCGTTCGCTGGCTTCTTCTGCGGTGGATATTTCCGACGGTCTGATTTCCGATCTCGGCCATGTGCTGAAAGCCAGCGGCTGCGGCGCGCGGCTTAACCTGGATGCGTTGCCGCTATCGGCGGCCCTGCGCGACCACTTCGAGCCTGAGCAGGTACTGCGCTGGGCGCTGAGTGGCGGCGAAGACTATGAACTCTGCTTCACTGTGCCAGAGGTTAATCGCGGCGCGCTGGATGTGGCGCTGGGGCATCTGGGCGTGCCTTATACCTGCATCGGACAAATAGCACCGGAGTCGGAAGGCTTGACGCTGCTGGATAATGGCAAGCCCGCCACCTTCCGTCACAAAGGGTTTGATCACTTTGATGCTAAATAACGACGTGGCCAAACGTCGCCTGCGGATGAGCAATCCCTGGCATTTGCTGGCGACCGGTTTCGGCAGCGGATTAAGCCCGGTTGTGCCGGGCACCATGGGATCGCTGGCGGCCATCCCATTCTGGTGGCTGATGACTTTCCTGCCGCAGGATCTCTATTCGCTGGTGGTGCTGGTGGGTATCTGCGTCGGCGTTTATCTCTGCCATCGCACCGCCAAAGATATGGGCGTACACGATCACGGCAGTATTGTCTGGGATGAGTTTATCGGCATGTGGATTACGCTGATGGCGATTCCGGTCAACAGCTGGCAATGGGTGCTGGGGGGCTTTGTGCTGTTCCGTATTCTTGATATGTGGAAGCCATGGCCGATTCGCTGGTTTGACCGCAATGTGCATGGCGGCATGGGCATTATGGTTGATGACATTATTGCTGGCGTGATTTCCGCTGCCATGCTCTATGGAATCGGGGTCTGGCTGGCGGCTTAACCGCCATGCTAAACGCCTGATAAGAGGTGACGCCCGGGAAGGGCGTCACGTCAGGTTTACTCGAATCCTACCGCCTGATGTGGCTGATAGACCTCTTCCAGCAGGGTAATTTCCTCGTCACTCAGCGTGACATCCACCGCCTTAACCAGATCGTCAAACTGCTCAGCACGGGACGCGCCAATAATCGGTGCCGTGACGGCAGGTTTGCTCAGCAGCCAGGCCAGGGCCACCTGCGCCCGCGTTACGCCTTTACCTTCCGCCACCATCGCCAGTCGTTCTGCAATCGCGGCATCGTTCTCTTCGGTGTTGTCATAAAGCTTTGCCATTACCTGGTCAGAGGCAGAGCGCGCGGTGTTTTCACCCCACGGGCGGGTCAGCTTGCCGCGCGCCAGCGGACTCCAGGGCAGCACGGCGATCTGCTCCTTCAGGCAGAGAGGATGCATTTCCCGTTCCTCTTCGCGCTGAATCAGGTTGTACTGATCCTGCATGCTGACAAAGCGGTGCCAGCCCTGTTCAGACTGCATCTGCAACGCCTGAGCAAACTGGCTGGCGTGCATTGACGAGGCACCGATGTAGCGGGCTTTGCCAGACTGCACGACGTCATGCAGCGCTTCCAGCGTCTCCTCCAGCGGGGTGTTGTAGTCCCAGCGGTGAATCTGCAGCAGATCGACATACTCCATGCCGAGGCGCTGCAGGCTGTCATCAATGGATTGCAGGATATTCTTGCGCGACAGGCCCTGTGAAAGATTAGTCAGGGGGAAATAGACTTTGGTGGCGACAACAACCTCTTCACGGCGGGCAAAATCTTTTAGTGCCCGGCCCAGAATCTCTTCGCTGCTGCCATCAGAGTAGCTGTTAGCCGTATCGAAGAAGTTGATACCTGCATCCAGTGCCTGCTGAATCAGTGGACGGCTGCTCGCTTCTGGCAGCGTCCAGGCGTGGTTGCCGCGCGTTGGCTCGCCATAGGTCATACAACCGAGACAGAGACGAGACACCTGCAGATCGGTGCTACCGAGTTGAATCGTATTCATGGTGAAGGCTCCTGCGAAAGTGCAAAGGTTACAGCATAGCAGGATGTTGCGCTCCCTGAGGGGGAGCGCAGCGAAGGGAGGTTACTGCGCCAGCCAGCGGGCGATCTGTTGCTGAATGCCTTCCGCGTCAAGCAGATAGTCATGACGCACTTCATCCTGCGTACCCTGCGGGATAAATTCATCCGGCAGACCGATGTTCAGCACGGGAACAGCCAGACGTTTCGCCATGATAAATTCATTCACGCCACTGCCTGCACCGCCTTTGATTGCGCCTTCTTCCAGCGTAATCAGTGAGTCGTGCGTGGCAGCGAGCTCAGCAATCAGCGCTTCATCCAGCGGCTTTACAAAGCGCATATCGACCAGAGTCGCATTCAGTGCTTCCGCTGTGGCGGCGGCTTCTGGCAACAGAGTGCCGAAGTTCAGAATTGCCAGCTTTTCACCCTGGCGTTTCACGACCGCTTTACCCAGCGGCAGGCTCTGCAGGGGTGCCAGCGGTGTACCGACACCGGTGCCGCGCGGATAGCGCACTGCACTTGGGCCAGCCTGATAGTGATAGCCGGTGTAGAGCATCTGCCGACACTCATTCTCATCGCTTGGGGTCATGATCACCATATCCGGCACACAGCGCAGATAGGCGAGATCAAACGCGCCCTGGTGAGTCTGACCGTCCGCACCCACAATACCACCGCGATCAATGGCAAACAGGACCGGCAGTTTCTGGATGGCGACGTCGTGAATCAGCTGATCATAGGCACGCTGCAGGAACGTCGAGTAGATGGCAACAATCGGTTTGTAGCCGCCAATCGCCATACCCGCTGCGAAGGTCACCGCATGCTGCTCGGCGATTGCCACATCAAAATACTGTTTAGGGAACTCACGGGAGAAGGCCACCATGCCGGAGCCTTCACGCATCGCCGGGGTAATCGCCATCAGCTTCGGATCGTCGGCAGCCATTTCGCACAGCCAGTTACCAAAGATTTTGGAGTAGCTCGGCAGACCTTCCGCACTTTTTGGCAGTTCGCCAATTGCCGGGTCAAATTTAGGCACGGCGTGCCAGGCAATCGGATCTTCCTCTGCCGGCGCGTAGCCTTTGCCTTTCTTCGTCATGATATGCAGGAACTGCGGCCCTTTCAGGCTGCGCATGTTGCTCAGCGTATTCACCAGCGTCAGCACATCGTGGCCGTCAACCGGGCCGATGTAGTTAAAGCCCAGCTCTTCAAACAGCGTACCCGGCACGACCATGCCTTTGAGGTGTTCTTCGGTGCGTCTTACCAGCTCTTTAATCGGCGGCAGGCTGGTCAGCACACGCTTGCTGCCTTCGCGCAGTCGCGCGTAGGTTTTACCTGACAGGATCTGCGCCAGGCGGTTATTCAGCGCACCGACGTTTTCAGAGATCGACATCTCGTTGTCGTTAAGGATGACCAGCATGTCTGGCTTGATATCACCGGCATGGTTCATCGCTTCAAACGCCATGCCCGCCGTGATGGCGCCATCGCCGATAATACAGGCGGTGCGACGGCCCTGGCCTTCACGTTCAGCCGCCGCGGCCATGCCGAGACCGGCACTGATCGAGGTCGATGAGTGTCCAACGCTTAAGACGTCATATTCACTTTCACCGCGCCACGGAAACGGGTGCACGCCATTTTTCTGACGAATGGTGCCGATGCGATCGCGGCGCCCGGTCAGAATTTTATGCGGATAAGCCTGATGACCCACATCCCACACCAGATGGTCAAAGGGGGTGTTATAGACATAATGCAGCGCGACCGTCAGTTCGACTACGCCCAGACCCGACGCAAAATGGCCGCTGGAGCGGCTTACACTGTCTAACAGATACTGACGCAGTTCATCACACAGCGCAGGCAACTTCTCTTTGGGCAGGGCGCGCAGCTCCTGAACCGTGTTTGCCAGCGCCAGTGTCGGGTATTTAGCAATATCAAAACTCATCAGAGACTCATTATGGAAGTTATTTGTCGCGTTCAATTATGAAGCTCGCCAGCGCCTGCAGTGCTGTAGTGTTATAAGAGTGCGCAGCGAGCAATTCTAAAGCATCAAGAGCTTCCTGATACAAATCCCGCGCTTTTGCACGGGCATTTTCAAGGCCTAACAATGAAGGATAGGTGCTTTTTCCCAGATCCTGATCGGCACCCTGGCGTTTTCCGATCACGGCCGTATCGCCTACGACATCGAGAATGTCGTCCTGCACCTGAAACGCGAGACCAATAGCCTCAGCATAGCGGTCGAGCAGCGGCAGCGCTTCACGGCCCGCATCGCCTGCCGTTAACGCGCCTAACCGGACCGCTGAGCGGATCAGCGCACCGGTTTTGTGGCGGTGGATCTGTTCAAGCTGGTCCAGATCGACAGATTTGCCTTCCGCCGCTAAATCCAGCGCCTGTCCGCCACACATCCCGGCTACGCCGCTGGCCTTAGCCAGTTCGGAGAGCATCATCAGACGGTATTCGGCACTGACACCCGGCATCGCTTCATCTGCCAGGATAGAGAAGGCCAGCGTCTGCAGGGCGTCGCCCGCCAGAATCGCCGTATCTTCGCCATATTTAATGTGACAGGTTGGCTGCCCGCGACGCAGTGCGTCATCGTCCATCGCAGGGAGATCGTCATGTATCAGAGAGTACGCATGGATGCATTCAACCGCGGCGGCGGGCGCATCCAGACTCGCCGGGTCGGCGTGGAGCATTTCACCGGTAGCGTAGACCAGAAAAGGACGCAGGCGTTTACCGCCTAATAATGCCCCATAATGCATGGCATTCACCAGAGGAGAACTCTGAAAAGGAAGTGGCTCTATAAAACGCGTCAGGGCAGCGTTCACCTGCTGCTGATAAACGTCGAGTAATCGGGCGAAATCCATTAGTCGTTTTCCGGCGTGAAAGCGGTGAGGTCGGCCTCTTTATCATCGTTCAGCAGAATACGAACCCGCTGTTCAGCCTGCTGCAGCGTCTGCTGGCCATTTCGCGCCAGCTGCACGCCGCGCTCAAATTCGTTCAGGGCTTCTTCAAGCGGCAGTTCACCACTTTCCAGACGGCTGACAATCTGCTCCAGCTGCTGCAATGACGTTTCAAAGCTGGCTGGCTGTTCGGCTTTTTTCGGCATATTTCGTGTCGACTCACGGTTGGGACATTATCTCGCAATCGGTCATGGTAGCTGAGACCCAATGATTAGCAAAATAATCAATGCGGCGGCTGATGAAGAAGCAGTCACCTGACAAAGGTGATATACTCCCGCGCCTCGGATGCGGTTGCGCATTGCAGCCCGCAATTTTGTGATTTTACCAGCTAAGTGCCGCCTGTTTTAGCACTTATTTGCCCAACGAAGCTGTGTCGCCATGAAGTTTATCATCAAGTTATTTCCTGAAATCACCATCAAGAGTCCGTCGGTGCGTTTGCGCTTTATCAAGATTCTTGCCAGCAATATTCGCAACGTCCTGAAAACCGTCAGCGACGACATCGCCGTTGTGCGCTACTGGGATCACATTGAAGTGCGGTCAAAAAATGCAGCGCTGGCGGACATTATTCCCGATGAGCTCGCCCGCATTCCCGGTATTCATCACGTTTTAGCGGTCGAAGATCGCGAGTACACGGATATTCATCACATCTTTGAACAGACGTTAGCGCAGTATCGCGACAGTCTGGAAGGAAAGAGTTTCTGTGTGCGTGTTAAGCGTCGTGGCAAGCATAGCTTCAGTTCGCAGGATGTGGAGCGCTATGTAGGCGGCGGTCTGAACCAGCATATCGAAAGCGCCCGCGTGCAGCTTAAAAATCCGGACGTGACGGTGAATCTGGAAGTTGAAGAGAATCGTCTGACGCTGGTAACTGCGCGCTACGAAGGCCTGGGTGGCTTCCCGATTGGCACGCAGGAAGATGTGCTGTCGCTGATTTCCGGCGGTTTCGACTCCGGCGTCTCCAGCTATATGCTGCTGCGTCGCGGCAGCCGTGTGCATTACTGCTTCTTTAACCTTGGTGGAGCCGCCCATGAGATTGGCGTCCGTCAGGTTGCGCACTATCTGTGGAATCGTTTTGGTCGCTCACACCGCGTACGCTTTGTAGCGATCAATTTTGAGCCGGTCGTCGGTGAGATCCTCGAGAAAGTGGATGACGGCCAGATGGGCGTAGTGCTGAAACGCATGATGGTGCGGGCTGCCTCGACGATTGCTGAGCGCTACGGCGTACAGGCACTGGTCACCGGTGAAGCGGTAGGCCAGGTGTCGAGCCAGACGCTGACCAACCTGCGTCTGATCGATAACGCGTCGGATACGCTGATTCTGCGTCCGCTGATCTCTCATGACAAAGAGCACATTATCCGAATTGCCCGTGAAATCGGCACCGAAGATTTCGCCAGCACCATGCCGGAATATTGCGGCGTGATCTCAAAAAGCCCGACCGTGAAGGCGGTGAAAGCGAAGATTGAGGCGGAAGAGCAGAATTTCGACTTCACGATTCTCGATCGGGTTATCGAAGAAGCGACCAACGTCGATATCCGCACCATCGCTGAGCAGACAGAAGAGGAGGTGGTGGAAGTTGAGACCGTCGCCTTGCTGAGTGAGAACGATGTGGTGCTGGATATCCGATCTATCGATGAGCAGGAAGAGAAGCCTCTGACGCTAAACGCGACGGAAGTGAAATCGCTGCCGTTCTATAAACTCAGTACGCAGTTTGGCGATCTCGATCAGAATCGCACCTGGCTGCTCTACTGCGACCGTGGTGTGATGAGCCGTCTGCAGGCGCTCTATCTGCACGAACAGGGCTTTAAAAACGTTAAAGTTTACCGCCCGTAGTCACGTTTCAGAGCCAGTCAGCACCTGTTCAGGACTGACTGGCTTTCTCGTTTTAAGCCTTAGTATTTAAGCCTGATAGTCATAAATGCCGGGAGCCAGCACCAGCTGTGCGGCAACCTCGCGCGCCATCTCTTTTCCCACCAGCAGATCAATCAGCTTCAGCGCAAAATCCATTGCCGTGCCGGGTCCCTGACTGGTCAGCAGATTAACGCGCGGATCCCAGACGACACGGCGCTCCATCCACTTATCTGCCGGAATGGTCTCTTTTAAGCCGGGGAATCCGGTCATGTTACCGACCGGGAAGAGATCGTGGGGGATCAATACGGTGCCTGCCGCTGCGCATATCGCGGCGACAATTTTCTCATTGAGATGAAACTGACGCACCGTTTCGACTAACAGCGGACTGTCACGGAAAGTCTCAGCCCCTTTAAGGCCACCAGGCAGGACGATGGCGGCGAAGTCATTGTCGGCGACTTCAACCAGTGTGACGTCAGCCAGCAGACGCACACCGCGAGAGCAGACGATCTCCCGGCTGCCATCGCTTTCGACGCTGGCGGTAACAACGTTTAGCCCGGCCCGAACCAGCAGGTCGATAGTGGTGACAGCTTCGGTTTCTTCACTGCCATGTGCCAGGCAAACCAGCACCGATGCGTTCGCGGTCATAATGGGACTCCTTGCGTTTTACAATGTCATACAGACGGGTGTTCTCCGTCAGCACCAGGCCGTGCGTCCGGGCGCGGCGCAGCAGAAAGCCGCTGATATAGTCGATTTCGGTGAGCCGTTGCGCGCGAACATCCTGCAGCATTGAAGAGGTGTTGGCCGCAGTGCTTTCAATCACGTCGAAGATGATGTCCTGAAGGCTTTCACTGGCTATGCTCTGGCCTTCGCGCTCCATGACCCAACTGATCTCTTCACACAGTTGCGCGATCTGTTCCGGATAAGCACGCAGTGCACCGTTCTGACACGCATATTCCACGCTGAGCGGGTTGATGACGCAATTGACGGCCAGTTTGCGCCAGCAGGCGGCCCGGATATTGTCATGCCAGGCAACGTCGGGCAGGGCAGGGTGCAGGATATCGGCGAGATCGCTATAAGCGGCGCTTTTACGGTTGCCGGGGCCGATATGGGTGATACCACTGGCAATGTGTTTGATGACGGTGCCATCGCGCATCGCCGCATGGGTAGTGACGCCGCGCAGCAGTGGCTGAGTCAGCCCTTTCAGCTCTTCAAGCGTCCCCATGCCGTTGTGCAGCAGCAGCACCGGGCAGTTCTTCTGCAGCACGCTCTCCAGGTTTTTCACCGCAGGCGAGACCTGCGGGGCTTTGAGCGTGACGAGCAGCAGCTGGCTTTCCGCCAGAAAGAGCGGATCATTGGCAATAAACGTGCGGTTCGATATGTTGCCTTGTGGGTCAACCACATTGGCTGAACAGTAGGGCTGCGGCACCCGCAACCATCCCTGTACCTCATGTCCCTGGCGGGCCAGTGCTGTCAGCCAGACCTGTCCCAGCGCACCGCAACCTAACACGGTAATTTTCATGCTGCCTCCCGCTGGCGGGCTATCCATCTATTATTCATTGTCACACTTTCATTATAGCGTTGTGTGCAGCCTGATTTTATTTAGCACCTTAAGACGCGTATTATGCATGTCACTTTAGCGTCAGGAGAAGAAGAGATGCCATCTTTCGATATCGTTTCAGAGGTCGATCTGCAGGAAATTCGCAATGCGGTGGAGAATGCCAACCGTGAAGTGTCTACCCGCTTCGATTTCCGCAACGTGAGCGCCGAGTTTGAGCTCAACGAAAAGAATGAAACCATCAAGATCATCAGCGAGTCTGATTTTCAGGTTAAGCAGCTGGTCGATATTTTGCGTGAGAAGTTACTGAAGCGCGGGATTGAAGGCGGCGCCTTAGAGGTGCCCGAAGAGATTGAGCATAGTGGCAAAAGCTGGGCGGTCGATGCCAAACTGAAGAAAGGCATTGAAAGCGACGTCGCGAAGAAGCTGGTGAAGCTGATTAAAGACAGCAAGCTGAAAGTGCAGACCCAGATTCAGGGTGAAGCATTGCGTGTGACCGGCAAAGCACGTGATGATTTGCAGGGCGCGATGGCGATCGTGCGCGGCAGTAATCTGGGCCAGCCGTTCCAGTTTAAAAACTTCCGCGATTAAGCGGGATTGGCTGAGTTTTCAGCATGAATGCAGTGATATAAACCCGGCTAATGCCGGGTTTTTTGTTTTCTGGCAGGAGCAGCGCTGCATCGTTCCAAATTTGTGAGCCGTATGAATAAAGGCGTGGTTTGTGACGTCAGTGGCATCGTGTGCTGGCTTGCATCTCTTTGAAGAAGTGGGTGTGAGCTGTAGGGCGTCTGTGCGATCACGCACTTGCTCAGGGAGCCTGTGCCTTTCGCAAAGACGCAAAAGCGCCATCCATGGCGGCTCAGCGCGGGCCATCCATGGCCCGCGATGCTTTGCTACAGGCACAGGCTCCCATCGCTATGAATTTCTGAGTTGTCTGTAAGAATGGTTATGCGGGTTGGAGGTTGCTTAGAAACTTAAATGCGGGTGAACCATTCAGCAACTCAAAAGCTTAGGAGGCGAAGGGAATACGGCCAGAGGAGGAAAGCGTCCCGCGCCATGGATGGCGACATTTGCGACTTTCCGATCTGACCTTGCCCCCTGCGCCAGCTCGATCCTGAAGCGAAACGAGCTGACGTTATCACCAAACTTTTTTAAGCTAGCAACTCCCCAGCAGCGCTTCCAGTTCAGGGCGGCTGGTGACCTTACTATCAATTTTGATATACGCGCTTTTCTCTTCCGGCACGATAAACACGGAGTTAACGCCAGGCTGCGCTTTCAGGCGCTGCTCCAGATTTGGCACAGCCAGAGCCGCATCACTCAGCACGATGCGCAGGCTACTGACATAAGGCGGCTCCTGCATCGTCATGCTGACAAACAGCCAGGCCGCAGCCACCATCGCGCCAACCAGGAACACGGTCTGAGCATCGAAATGACCAAATACCCAGCCACCCATACTGCCACCAACGGCCACACCCAGGAACTGGCTGGTGGAGTAGATCCCCATCGCCGTACCTTTATAACCTGCAGGGGACTCTTTACTGATCAGTGAAGGCAGGATGGCTTCCATCAGATTAAAGGCGAAGAAGAAGAGCTGAACACCCACGACCAGCGTCCAGAAATGACCTTCCGCGCCCCACAGTACAATCTCAGCAATGACAATCATCCCGACGCAGCCGACAAACACGCGCTTCATACGACGCTTCACTTCGGCATAAATAATAAACGGCACCACGCCGGCAAAGGCGATAAGCATAGTGGAAAGATAAACTTTCCAGTGCTCGGGGGCCGGGAATCCAGCCTGCTCAAACTGTCCGGGTAACGCCACAAAGCTCGACATCAGCAGAACATGCAGGCAGAAAATACCGATATTGAGCTTTACCAGACGCGGGTTAGCCAATACTTTGCGGAAGCTGCCTTTCACCATACCCGATTCACGGTTCAGGACATGATGGGAAGCGGACGGCACCACAAGCAGGGTAATCACGATACCCAGCGACGCCAGAATCGCAATCATCCAGAACAGCGCATGCAGACCCAGCGCGTGCGTAACAATCGGGCCGACAACCATAGCAATCGCGAAGGTCACGCCAAAACTGATGCCGATAAACGCCATTGCTTTGGTGCGGTTCTGCTCACGGGTTAAATCGGATAACAGGGCCATTACGGCAGCCGCAATCGCGCCTGAACCCTGCAGCGCACGACCCAGAATAATGCCCCAGATGGAGTCGGTGCAGGCGGCGATAACGCTGCCCAGAACAAACAACAACAGTCCGCCGACAATTAACGGCTTACGGCCGATGCGATCGGAGAGCAGACCAAAAGGAATCTGAAAGATTGCCTGAGCAAGGCCATAGATGCCAATCGCCAGACCGATTAAGGTTTCACTTGCGCCCTGTAATGCCATGCCATAAGTGGTCAGTACCGGCAGGACCATAAACATTCCCAGCATGCGCAGGGAAAAGACCGTACCGAGGCCCCATGTGGCGCGCAGCTCCACCGGAGTCATTTTATTATCGTTCATTCCAACCTCTGTTAATGTGCTGCTTTTATTCTAGGTGGCGGGGCAGGGCGGGTAAAACAATAGTTTTTAAGCAGTGGTAACAAAAAGAAAGGGCGCGATAATCGCGCCCTTTTCATGCTGTATCGGTGCCAGTTACCAGACGTAAGTCAGCAGGTCCTTTGAAGCCGGAGCCAGCGAATCTACCGACATCATCACGCTCAGCGCGGTGATGGTCACGATAGAAAAGACAAACAGCTTGCGTGCCCAGACACGGTCATCTGCGGTTTTGTAACCCGATAACGCCATGCCCAGCCACCAGACGCTGACCGCAGCAGCCACAACCAGATATTTGTAACCCGCGTAGCCACCCAGCGTCAGCATCAGCGTGGCAATCATAAACGCCAGAATATAGAGCGTAATATGATTCTTAGCCACGGAAATGCCTTTCACCACCGGCAGAACCGGGATGTTCGCTGCCTGATAATCTTTAAAGCGGAAGATAGCAATCGCGTACGAATGCGGCATCTGCCACAGGCTAAAGATCGCCAGCAGGATTAACGCACCAGCATCAAACTGGTTAGAGACTGCACAGTAGCCGATAACCGGCGGCGCAGCACCTGACAGACTGCCAATCAGCGTTCCGTAAACGGAATTACGCTTCATGTAAAGACTGTAGATACCCACGTACACCACGAAGCCCATCACCGCCAGCCACATGGCCAGCGGATTAGCACCGAAGTAGAGCAACGCAAAGCCGGCAATACCCAGCACAGTGGCATAAACCAGGCTTACTTTCGCGGAGATGAGGCCTTTTACCAGCACCCGATTCCTGGTTCTCTCCATCTTGATGTCAATGTCGCGGTCAATCACGTTGTTGAAAACACAACCCGATGCAACCACCAGTGACACGCCCACCAGGGTGATGAGAAACAGGGCGTAATCTGTGTTGCCTTTGGAAGCCAACAGAAATCCGCCGATCACAGAAATTAAATTCCCGAAAATAATTCCTGGTTTTGTAACTTGCAGGTATTGCTTAAACATTACGCGTGACTCTTTAGTGAGGCATCATGTTGTAGTTGAGGTTCCACATGATCCACAGTGAGCCCACTACGACAATCAGGATGATGATGGCCGAGAAAACAATGGCTACCATGTTCCAGCCACCCTCAGATTTGCTGTCTAAGTGTAGGAAGTAGACCAGGTGAACCAGCACCTGGATTACCGCACAAACCAGAACAACACCGAGGATAGTACCGTGAGATGCACTGCCATCCATTACCATCCAGAACGGGATGGCCGTCAGGATGATAGAGAGGATGAAGCCGATCATGTAGGACTTCACGCTACCGTGTGAAGCGCCATGTTCGTTAACAGAATGACTCATTACATGGCTCCCATCAGGTAAACAACGGTGAAGACGCAAATCCAGACCACGTCCAGGAAGTGCCAGAACAGGCTCAGACACATGATACGGGTGCGGTTAGTCGCGTTCAGGCCACGTTTAGAAACCTGGAACATCAGAACCAGCATCCAGATCAGACCGGAGGTCACGTGCAGACCGTGAGTACCGACTAGCGTAAAGAAGCCAGACAGGAAGCCACTGCGATCCGGACCAAAGCCTTCAGCAATCAGGTGATGGAATTCATAGATTTCCATCCCGATGAAGCCCAGACCGAACAGGAAGGTCAGCGCCAGCCAGCCGATAACGGCACCTTTTTGCTCCTTGTTCATGGAGATAACAGCCATGCCGTAAGTGATCGAACTCAACAGCAGCAGGGCGGTTTCTACCAGAACAAACGGCAGCTCAAAGATATCTTTACCTGCCGGGCCACCGGCAGTGTTGTTGACCATGACAGCATAGGTCGCAAACAGGGTTGCGAAGATAATGCAGTCACTCATCAGGTAGATCCAGAAGCCAAAGACTTTATTGGCTCCTGCATCGTGATGCCCATGCTCCGCATGGGCGTCGTGGTGATGTTTAAGAGTTTCAGTTGACATTATTTCAGACCTGCTTTGCTGATTTCGTCAAAGTGCTGGTTTTCAATCTTCTGAACTTCAGCAACCGGAACGTAGTAATCCACGTCTTCGTCGAAGCTCTTCACGATCCAGGTAACGATCATGCCGAGGAAGGAAAGACCAGCCATCCACCAGATATGCCAGATCAGCGCGAAGCCCATTACAGTAGCGAATGCGCAGATGACGATTGCAGCACCACTGTTTTTCGGCATATGAATCTCTTCATAAGATGCCGGCTGTTTGTACGCTTCGCCTTTCTCTTTCATTTCCCAGAAAGCATCACGCTCATGCACATGTGGGATGACAGCAAAGTTATAGAACGGTGGTGGTGAAGAGGTTGCCCACTCCAGCGTACGACCGCCCCACGGGTCACCTGTCACATCACGGTTCTGATCACGGTCACGTACTGAAACGTAGAACATGGTCAGCTGACACAGGATACCCATTGCAATCAGACCAGCACCGACCGCCGCAACCACCAGAAGAGGGTGGAACTGTGGATCGATATCCTGGCTCAGACGACGGGTCATGCCCATGAAGCCCAGTGCGTACAGCGGCATAAAGGCAACGAAGAAGCCAATGATCCAGAACCAGAATGCGCGCTTACCCCAGGTTTCGTTCAGGGTGAAGCCGAATGCTTTCGGGAACCAGTAGGTCACGCCTGCCATACAACCGAAGACCACACCACCGATGATAACGTTGTGGAAGTGAGCAATCAGGAACAGGCTGTTATGCAGAATAAAGTCAGCGCCCGGAACGGCCAGCAGTACGCCGGTCATACCCCCTACAGAGAAGGTTACCAGGAAGCCAACGGTCCACAACATGGCAGAGTGCATCTGAATGCGGCCCTGATACATGGTGAACAGCCAGTTAAAGATTTTAACCCCGGTCGGAATCGCGATGATCATCGTCATGATACCGAAGAAGGCGTTAACGTTGGCACCTGCACCCATGGTGAAGAAGTGGTGCAACCAGACGATAAACGACAGCACGGTAATGGCGATGGTCGCCCACACCAGAGAGGTATAACCAAACAGACGTTTTTTGGAGAAGGTCGCGGTAATCTCTGCGAACACACCAAACACCGGCAGTACCAGGATATACACTTCCGGATGGCCCCAGACCCAGATCAGGTTGACGTACATCATCATGTTCCCGCCCATTTCATTGGTGAAGAAATGGAAGCCGAGATAACGATCAAGGGTCAACAGCGCCAGGGTCACGGTCAGAACCGGGAACGCAGCGATGATCAGGACGTTGGTGCACAGCGCGGTCCAGGTAAAGACCGGCATTTTGAACAGGCTCATGCCCGGTGCGCGCATCTTCAGGATAGTCACGAAGAAGTTAATACCGGTTAAGGTCGTACCAATACCTGAAAGCTGAAGGCTCCAGATCCAGTAATCGACCCCGACGCCGGGACTGTACTCCGCGCCGGAAAGCGGCGGATAAGCCAGCCAGCCGGTCTGTGCGAACTCGCCCACGCCCAGCGACAGGTTAACCAGGATCACACCGACCGCAGTAAACCAGAAGCTCAGGTTGTTCAGGAACGGGAACGCGACGTCACGTGCACCAATCTGCAACGGAACGGCGATGTTCATCAGGCCAACCACGAAAGGCATCGCCACGAAGAAGATCATAATCACGCCGTGCGCGGTAAAGATCTGGTCGTAGTGGTGCGGTGGCAGAATGCCCGCTTCACCGGCCGAAGCCATAACCTGCTGGGTACGCATCATAATGGCATCAGCGAAACCACGAATCAGCATGACGAATGCCATGATGATGTACATGATACCCAGGCGTTTGTGGTCGATTGACGTCAGCCATTCAGACCACAGATATTTCCACTTACCAAAATAGGTAATCGCAGCGACCAGCGCCGCACCACCTATCAGGATAGCGGCAACCGTAACCATGATAATCGGCTCATGGTACGGCACTGCATCAAGTGTTAATTTTCCGAACATCGTATTATTCCTCGGCTCCCGCGGAAGCGGCGTGACTCATGTCCATACCTTCATGCTGTGGCATGTCCATTTTCCCGTGGCTCATCTTGAACTTGTCGATGACTTGCATGAACAATTTAGGATCAGCTGAAGAGAAATATTCCACCGGGTGATTTTCGCTTGGCACAGCCACTTTCTCGAAATCATCCATAGTAGTCAGCGTGTTAGGGGCTGCTTTAACTTTAGCCACCCACTGCTGGAATTCCGCATCGTCTTTGGTTGCAATGGCTTTAAACTTCATGCCAGAGAAACCACGACCACTGAAGTTCGCAGAGATACCGTCGAAAATTCCCGGCTCATTCGCAATCAGATGCAGTTTGGTCTGCATACCAGCCATCGCATAAATCTGGCTGCCGAGCGTTGGGATGAAGAAAGAATTCATGACGGAGTTAGACGTAATTTTGAAGTTCACCGGAGTGTTTGCCGGGAAGGCAATCTGGTTCACGGTCGCAATACCCTGCTCCGGGTAAATGAACAACCATTTCCAGTCCAGTGCAACCACATCGATCTCAACCGGTTTCACATCAGATTGCAGCGGTTTGCTGGGCTCCAGTGCGTGGGTCGATTTCCAGGTCAGCACACTGAGGAAGATAATGATCAGGATCGGAATGGTCCAGACCACGGCTTCCACTTTGTTAGAGTGTGACCAGTTAGGGCTGTACTTCGCATTCGTGTTGGATGCCCGATATTTCCAGGCAAACACCACGGCCATCAGGACTGCGGGAATCACGACGATCAACATCAGGCCAAAGGCAGTCAGTATCAGCGAACGTTGCTCCAGTGCAATCTGTCCTTTGGGATTTAACAATGCACTATCGCAGCCACTCATTAATAAAGTGCCTGCAATTAATGACAAAATCCCCAAACTTTTATTGTATTTACTGAGTCTCATTTAACGACCTCAATGACAAAGGGCTCTATTGTCGTTTAAGTGTGCGCGCATTTTACGGGAAGGTTTATGCAGTGTAAACCAGCTTAAGGATGTGTCAGATACGTGTTGACACCTTTTGCTAAGGGTGTCACAGATGTTGCGCCAGGTGACAAATAATTAACGCAGACAAGCAGTTGGCATCAATATAACAAAAACCAATGGAAGTAACCGTAAAAAAATCAGGGAAAGGAATAACCCTTACTTTTAACTCCCAAATATTTAACAAGTCTGCATCATTTGCGCGATGAAATTTAACTAAAGTAATTGCTCACCGGTTTTTAGTATTTCCGCTACGCCTCCTCAGGTCATATTCTTATTTTTTAAAAATAACACGCGATGATAAATGATGGCGACTTATCGGCATGGCATAAAATAAGTCGCCGTTCGTTAACCTATCGATTTTACTTAAGCATCTGATGCAGGTAACACCGGCGTTTTCTTCAGCGCCCGGTAGTCCAGCAACACCCCGGCAAGCACCGCCAGTAAGGAGAGGGTCATGCCCAGCTCGAACAGGCGGGTCAGCAGCGGTGCCAGCGCAGTCAGTCCCAGTGCGTTCAGTGCCAGCGCTACCAGCCAGAGAGCCAGTACGCCGCATCCGGCTGCAAACAGACGATTAGTCCAGCGATAACCATGAGGATAGTAGCTTCGTGTGAGGAAATTGCCACTTTGCTCGACCTGATTCAGTGTGTGTCGACAAAAAGTCAGCAGTAGCAGCCCAGGCAGTCCCGCAAATACCGTAAAAGCATAAAATGTTGGCCAGCCCCAGAGTTCAACCAGCCAGCCCGCAGCCGGGCCAACATAGACCCGACCAACGGCTGAGAGCGCCGACAGCAGGGCAAACTGTGTTGCAGAGAAGGATTTGTTGCAAAGGGTCATTAACAGGGCCACGAAGGCCGCCGTGCCCATGCCGCCGCACAGGTTTTCAACAAAAACCGCGCTGGCCATACTCCACAATTGTTTGTCGGTCACCGCCAGCAGCCAGTAACCAAAGTTTGAGACTGCCTGCAGCACGCCGAAAATCATCAGTGCCCGGAACAGACTCAGACGCTGCATCAGAACACCGCCATAGAGCGCCCCGATAATCGTCGCCAGCAGGCCCAGCGTCTTGTTGACCAGGCCGACGTCACCGGCATTGAAGCCGACGCCACGAATCAAAAAGGTGGTGGTCAGCGAGGCGGCGAATGCATCGCCCAGCTTGTAAAGAATAATCAGGGTAATCAGCAACCAGGCGTTGTTACGCTGGAAAAAATCCTTAAGGGGATCAACAACCGCCTGACGCAGCGAATGTGGGGTAGAGATGCGTGTGTCGGGCTCGCTGGCCGCAAGCGTCGCGATAATACCCGGCACCATCATCAGCGCCATCAGCCAGTAGGTTGCCTGCCAGCCCAGATAGCGGTCAGCCAGCCACAACGCCAGTCCGCCTGAAATCAGCATCGCCAGACGATAACCCAGCACGGTAATCGCGGCACCGCTGCCACGTTCTTCAGGTGGCAGGATATCCGTTTTCCAGGCATCAAAGACAATATCCTGAGAGGCGGAGCAGAAAGCGATCAGCACCGCCAGCGCGGCCATCAGGGTCAGATCGCGTCCTGGTTGCAGAAATCCCATCGCGAAAATCCCCCCCACCAGCGCCAGCTGACTGAGCAGCAACCAGCCGCGGCGGCGGCCCAGAAACGGCGGCGTATAGCGGTCCATCATGGGTGACCAGAGAAATTTAAAGACGTAGGCCTGGCCGACCAGCGAAAAGAAGCCAATGGTTTTTAAATCGACATTTTCCACCGTCATCCACGCCTGCAACGTGCCCGATGTCAGTGCCAGCGGCAATCCCGAAGCGAACCCAAGGAGCAACAATACGGCGGCGTTTTTCTGGCTGAAGAGGCGAAGGTAGTGGTTCATGCGGATCCTGCAGATAACAAAATGCCCTGCACAAGGCAGGGCAGAAGAGAGAGGGTGTTAACGGGCGTTTTGCTTGATGAAGTCGTTGACGCTGGTGTCCTGCGCCATATCCGCGATCACATCGCTCATGGTGGAGTTAACCGCGTTGGTGATCTTCTGGTTACTGGCGTTGAACGCGCCTTCTACGCTGTAAGTCTGGCGGTAGTTTTTAACCTGTTTGTTGCCGTTTTTTGCGGTCGCAATGATCGAAATGTCCGCTTTGGTGGTGATGCTATAGCGCACATTGCCCTGCGTCACGTCAGCATAGAGGTTGTTAACCACAATCTGAAGGTCTACCGCGCCATTAGGACCAACCATATAACCGCGAGCGGTCATCTGCTTCTCCAGCACTTCCTGCAGCAGGAAACGCAGATCGCGCGAAGGTGTTAAGGTCACTAGCTGACCATCACGGTTTACTTTTGCCAGCGCCTGATCTTTACGCTGGTCGGCACCGTTGATGCTGACGGTTACGCCCATCAGGCCCGGGTCCTGCTGTGGCAACTGAATTTTAGGCTGGATTGTCAGGGTATTATTGCTGGTTGCACAGCCGGCTAAAATGAACGCAGCCAACAGTGGGAATAACAGTTTTTTCAACATACTTTTTCTCGTTGGTGTCAGGGGGTTGGTTTGCAAAAACTGGAGGCATCATAGCATTGCCCGGCAGTGAAAAAAGCCCTGTTGCCGGTGAAATTGTGTCTGAAACCGTTTTAAGCCCCTTCTCTGACAGGTTAGTTTGCTGTTCGTTTCAGCTACGTTATTATGCGCGTCGGAGGCGGGCTGACATAAAATGCAATATTTAGCCTCTGCTGACGGGTAAGCGCACTAAAAGCGACTAAGATTGAATGAGATGGGGCACAGCGCTCGCCATTGAGGAGTAATAGCCATGATCCGCGAACAAATAGAAGAAAAGCTGCGTGTGGCATTTCAGCCAGCTCATCTGGAAGTGCATGACGAAAGCTACCGGCACAACGTTCCTGCCGGCTCAGAAAGTCACTTCAAAGTGGTCATTGTCAGCGACTGTTTTGCAGGCCAGCGCTTTCTGGCGCGTCATCGCTTAATTTATGGCGAGCTGGCGGCTGAATTAGCGGGCAGCGTTCATGCTTTAGCCCTGCATACTTACACACTGAAAGAGTGGGAAGGATTGCAGGATACCGTACTGGCTTCGCCTAACTGCCGTGGTGCCGGTACACTCGCCTGACCTCCCTTCTCTAAAACGGCCTGCGGGCCGTTTTTTCTGTTATTTAGCGAAAAACGCGATCCCTGGCTCAAAAAAGCAGCAAACCTGCTGAAAAGTGGTGAGTTAGCGTCCTCGACTCATTCCAGCGATGCCGCTATAATGCTGCGTCTATTTTTCCGGAATGTCTTCGGGACGCTTCTGGTAACAGGGATCAGGTTCTCTTCACGGAAGCCGTCCCGGTTGTTGGATACGGCGCATTTCACTATGTGTGGTGTCTGAAGTTGACCGAGCACGTGATTTTTTGAGGTAACAAGATGCAAGTTTCTGTAGAAACCACTCAGGGCCTGGGCCGTCGCATTACGATTACTGTTGCAGCTGACAGCATCGAAAGTGCAGTAAAAAAAGAACTGGTTGACGTTGCCAGGAAAGTCCGTATCGATGGTTTCCGTAAAGGCAAAGTGCCGATGAACATCGTTGCGCAGCGTTATGGCGCTTCTGTCCGTCAGGACGTGCTGGGCGAGCTGATGACGCGCAACTTCGTTGACGCCATCATCAAAGAAAAAATTAACCCGGCTGGCGCACCAAACTACGTGCCAGGTGAGTACAAAGAAGGTCAGGATTTCACTTACGCGGTTGAATTCGAAGTTTATCCGGAAGTTGAGCTGAAAGGCCTGGAAAACATCGAAGTCGAAAAACCAGTCGTTGAAGTCACTGACGCTGACGTTGATACCATGCTGGACACGCTGCGTAAGCAGCAGGCCAACTGGATCGAAAGCGACGCTGCTGCAGGCCCGGAAGATCGTGCCACTATCGATTTCAACGGTTCTGTTGACGGTGAAGAGTTCGAAGGCGGCAAAGCCACTGATTTCGTACTGGCCATGGGCCAGGGCCGCATGATCCCAGGCTTTGAAGAAGGCGTTGTGGGTCACAAAGCGGGCGAGACTTTCACTATCGATGTGAAATTCCCGGACGACTACCACGCAGAAACCCTGAAAGGGAAAGATGCGAAGTTCGAGATCGTGCTGAAGAAAGTTGAAACGCGCGAACTGCCAGAGCTGACTGAAGAGTTCATCAAACGTTTCGGCGTTGAAGATGGTTCAGTTGCCGGTCTGCGTACCGAAGTGCGTAAGAACATGGATCGCGAGCTGAAAGGCGCTATCCGTAACCGCATCAAAACGCAGGCGATCGACGGTCTGGTTGAAGCTAACGAAATCGACGTGCCAGCTGCGCTGGTTGACAGCGAAATCGACGTTCTGCGTCGTCAGGCTGCACAGCGTTTCGGTGGTAACGAACAGCAGGCGCTGGAACTGCCACGCGAACTGTTCGAAGAGCAGGCTAAACGCCGTGTTGTTGTCGGTCTGCTGCTGGGCGAAGTGATTCGTACCCATGAGCTGAAAGCTGACGAAGCACGCGTAAGCACCATGATCGAAGAGATGGCTTCTGCGTATGAAGATCCGCAGGAAGTGATCGAGTTCTACAGCAAGAATAACGAGCTGATGAACAATATGCGCAACGTCGCGCTGGAAGAGCAAGCGGTTGAAGCAGTCCTGGCGAAAGCTAAAGTGACTGAGAAAGAGACCAACTTCCAGGATCTGATGAATCAGACCGCTCAGGCCTGATCTCACATTTAACCGTCTGTGCTAAGCCCGTGACTGAAAAGTCACGGGCTTTTTTGTGTTTTGCGTACAGAACGGCACTCTTCGCTGCTATTTGTTTAATTAATCGGCAAATTATTCACGCATCGCTTTTTCCGGGTTAGCGAACAGGGAAAAGATTGTTATGCTTGAAACATGCGTGCAGCATCCCCAGATAGTGGGAGTATGCAGAAATGAGAGTGAGGCTGGCTGATTAACCGTCCTGAAGGTGTCGGAAAAGGTGCGACGTGGAGTTTCCCGCGCGTCTTACGTAGAATCGGTACAGAATGTTGCCAATGAAATTTATCCAGGAGACGGTAATGTCATACAGTGGCGATCGTGAATATACTGCACCGCACAATGCGCTGGTGCCAATGGTGGTTGAACAAACTTCGCGTGGTGAGCGTTCATACGACATCTACTCCCGTCTGCTGAAAGAGCGTGTCATTTTTCTGACCGGCCAGGTTGAAGACCACATGGCAAATCTGATCGTGGCGCAGATGCTGTTTCTGGAAGCTGAAAATCCGGAAAAAGATATCTATCTGTACATCAACTCACCTGGCGGTGTGATCACGGCCGGTATGTCGATCTACGACACCATGAAATTTATTAAACCGGATGTCAGCACCATCTGTATGGGACAGGCCTGTTCAATGGGTGCGTTCCTGCTGACGGCGGGTACCAAAGGTAAACGTTTCTGTCTGCCAAACTCACGTGTAATGATCCACCAGCCGCTGGGCGGCTATCAGGGCCAGGCGTCAGATATTGAGATCCATGCGCGCGAGATCCTGAAAGTTAAGCAGCGTATGAATGAGCTGATGGCTGAGCATACCGGTAAAACGCTGGAAGAAATTGAGCGCGATACCGAGCGTGATCGTTTCCTCTCTGCAAGTGAAGCGGTAGAGTATGGATTAGTCGATTCAATTCTGACGCATCGCCAATAAGACCCGACTTACCGTTGTCCCTGGTCTATAGTTAACAGGACAACGGTACTATTATGGGTTGAATGAATTTCGGCCGTCTCTGCACGGCCTGAGCCGTACGCGTGTATGGCCTGAGAACTAGAAGAGGTTAACTGATGACAGATAAGCGCAAAGACGGTTCAGGAAAGTTGCTGTACTGCTCTTTTTGCGGCAAAAGCCAGCATGAAGTGCGAAAGCTGATTGCCGGGCCGTCAGTGTATATCTGCGATGAATGTGTTGACCTGTGCAACGACATCATTCGCGAAGAGATTAAAGAAGTTGCGCCGCATCGTGAACGTAGTGCGTTGCCAACCCCACATGAAATTCGCCATCACCTTGATGATTATGTCATCGGCCAGGAAAGAGCGAAGAAAGTGCTGGCGGTTGCCGTTTACAACCACTACAAGCGTTTGCGCAACGGCGATACCAGCAATGGCATCGAACTGGGCAAAAGTAACATTCTGCTGATTGGTCCCACCGGTAGTGGTAAAACGCTGCTGGCAGAAACCCTTGCACGCCTGCTGGATGTGCCGTTCACCATGGCTGACGCCACTACGCTGACTGAAGCCGGTTATGTGGGTGAAGACGTTGAAAACATCATCCAGAAACTGCTGCAGAAGTGTGATTACGACGTTCAGAAAGCACAGCGCGGCATCGTTTATATCGATGAAATCGACAAAATCTCACGCAAGTCAGATAACCCGTCGATTACCCGTGACGTGTCAGGTGAAGGCGTACAGCAGGCTCTGCTTAAGCTGATTGAAGGCACCGTCGCTGCCGTTCCACCGCAGGGTGGACGTAAGCATCCGCAGCAGGAGTTTTTGCAGGTTGATACCTCGAAAATTCTATTTATCTGCGGCGGCGCATTTGCCGGCCTGGACAAAGTGATTTCCCAGCGTGTTGAAACCGGATCCGGTATCGGTTTCGGCGCCACCGTGAAAGGGAAGTCGCAGAAAGCCAGCGAAGGCGAATTGCTTTCACAGTGTGAACCTGAGGATTTGATCAAATTTGGTCTGATTCCTGAGTTCATCGGTCGTCTGCCAGTGGTTGCCACTCTGAGCGAACTGAGCGAAGAAGCACTGATTCAGATTCTGCGTGAACCTAAAAACGCCCTGACGAAACAGTACCAGGCGCTGTTTAACCTGGAAGGCGTTGAGCTGGAGTTCCGTGACGAGGCGTTAACTGCCATTGCGAAGAAAGCGATGTCACGTAAAACCGGTGCACGTGGTCTGCGTTCCATCGTAGAAGGCGCATTGCTGGAAACGATGTATGATTTGCCTTCCATGGACGACGTGGAAAAAGTAGTGATTGATGAATCAGTTATTGAAGGTCAGTCTGAGCCCATGTTGATCTATGGTAAGCATGAAGCGCAGGCGTCTGGCGAATAATTAAACAGATCGTCCATGTTGTCATAATAAAAAAGGGGAAAATGTTTCCCCTTTTGCTTTTCTCGCCTCTGTGACGTTGAATGTCGGATAAGCATCCCCATATACTCAGATACCTGTGGGTTTAACTGCATACCTGCCTGATGCGGTTCCCATCACCTGGCGGACATTAAACAAAGAGAGAGCTCTATGAATCCTGAGCGTTCTGAACGCATTGAAATCCCCGTGTTGCCGCTGCGCGACGTGGTGGTTTATCCGCACATGGTAATTCCGTTGTTTGTTGGCCGGGAAAAATCAATTCGGTGCCTTGAAGCCGCAATGGATCATGATAAAAAAATCATGCTGGTCGCACAGAAAGAGGCTTCAACGGATGAACCTGGCATTAACGATCTCTTTTCAGTAGGGACCGTAGCCTCAGTATTGCAAATGCTGAAACTGCCGGACGGCACCGTCAAAGTTCTGGTCGAAGGTTTACAGCGCGCCCACATTACGACGCTGGCCGATAACGGTGACCATTTTGTGGCACAAGCTGAATATCTGGTTTCGCCAGAGATCGAAGAGCGCGAGCAGGAAGTGCTGGTGCGCACGGCGATCAATCAGTTTGAAGGCTACATCAAACTCAATAAAAAGATCCCACCAGAGGTTTTAACCTCGCTGAACAATATTGACGATGCGGCCCGCCTTGCCGACACCGTCGCAGCACATATGCCACTGAAACTGGCAGACAAACAGTCTGTGCTGGAGATGTCCGACGTCAACGAGCGTCTGGAATATCTGATGGCGATGATGGAGTCTGAAATCGATTTGCTGCAGGTTGAGAAGCGTATTCGCAACCGTGTTAAGAAGCAGATGGAGAAAAGCCAGCGCGAGTACTATCTGAATGAGCAGATGAAGGCGATTCAGAAAGAGCTGGGCGAGATGGATGACGCGCCTGACGAGTACGAAGCGTTAAAACGCAAAATCGACGCGGCAAAAATGCCGGAAGAAGCGCGTGAGAAAGCAGAAGCTGAGCTGCAGAAGCTGAAAATGATGTCCCCGATGTCCGCTGAAGCCACCGTGGTTCGCGGCTACATCGACTGGATGGTTCAGGTTCCGTGGAACGCGCGCAGCAAAGTGAAGAAAGATCTGCGTAAAGCGCAGGAGACGCTGGATACCGACCATTACGGCCTGGAGCGCGTGAAGGATCGTATTCTTGAGTATCTTGCGGTTCAAAGTCGCGTCAGCAAAATCAAAGGGCCGATTCTCTGCCTCGTCGGACCGCCAGGGGTAGGTAAAACTTCTCTGGGTCAGTCGATCGCGAAAGCGACCGGACGTAAATATGTGCGTATGGCGCTGGGTGGCGTGCGTGATGAAGCAGAAATCCGTGGTCACCGCCGTACTTACATCGGCTCTATGCCGGGTAAATTAATCCAGAAAATGGCGAAAGTGGGGGTTAAAAACCCGCTGTTCCTGCTGGATGAGATCGACAAAATGTCTTCTGACATGCGTGGCGATCCTGCGTCTGCCCTGCTGGAAGTGCTTGATCCTGAGCAGAACATTGCGTTCAACGACCACTATCTGGAAGTCGACTATGACCTCTCTGATGTGATGTTTGTGGCAACGTCGAACTCAATGAATATTCCGGCACCGCTGCTGGATCGTATGGAAGTGATTCGTCTGTCGGGTTACACCGAAGATGAAAAGCTGAATATCGCTAAGCAGCATCTGCTGACTAAGCAGATTGAACGTAACGCCCTGAAAGCCAGCGAAATTACGGTTGAAGACAGCGCGATTGTCGGCATTATCCGTTACTACACCCGTGAAGCCGGTGTGCGTAGCCTTGAGCGTGAGCTGTCGAAGTTGTGTCGTAAAGCGGTGAAATCACTGCTGATGGACAAGACTAAGAAGCACATCACCATCAATGGCGAAAACCTCAAGGACTTCCTGGGCGTACAGCGCTTTGACTATGGCCGTGCTGACAGTGAAAACCGTGTCGGTCAGGTTACTGGCCTGGCCTGGACGGAAGTGGGTGGCGATCTGCTGACCATTGAAACCGCCTGCGTGCCGGGTAAAGGCAAACTGACTTACACCGGTTCTCTGGGTGAAGTGATGCAGGAGTCGATTCAGGCTGCACTGACCGTAGTGCGTGCCCGTGCCGAGAAGCTTGGCATCAATGGTGACTTCTACGAAAAACGTGATATTCACGTTCACGTGCCAGAAGGCGCCACACCGAAAGATGGTCCAAGTGCCGGTATCGCCATGTGTACTGCGCTGGTTTCCTGTCTGACCGGTAACCCGGTTCGTGCAGATGTCGCCATGACCGGTGAAATTACCCTTCGTGGTCAGGTACTGCCGATTGGTGGGCTGAAAGAAAAACTGCTGGCAGCACACCGTGGCGGTATTAAAACTGTGCTGATCCCGGACGACAACAAGCGTGATCTGGAAGAAATTCCACAGAACGTGATTGCCGATCTGGAGATTCATCCGGTGAAACGCATTGAAGAGGTGCTGAATCTGGCACTGGAAAATGCGCCATACGGCATGCAGGTCGCGACAGCAAAATAGTGATTAACGGCATAAACCGTTAAAAAGCGGAGCTGGCAAGGCAATTGGCGCTTGCCAGCTTTTTTTTGTGCCGCTAATTTAGGTGGCTGCCGACGCGACGTTCTCAGAGAAATTACGTTGTTTCGGCGTCACTGGCTTGATATAACTTGCTGCGCGCTCGGACCTGGCTGGATGCAGGGTGCGATGTGAAATAATAAAAGAGGGGATGAATAGAGTGAATAAGTCACAATTGATCGACAAAATTGCTGCCGATGCTGATATTTCTAAAGCTGCTGCAGGACGTGTTTTAGATGCATTTATGGGCTCAGTTTCAGATGCGCTGAAAGAGGGTGATGAAGTGGCTCTGGTGGGTTTCGGCACATTCTCTGTGCGTGACCGCGCTGCACGTACCGGTCGTAATCCGCAAACCGGTAAAGAGATCACCATTCCGGCCGGTAAAGTTCCCGGTTTCCGTGCTGGTAAAGCATTGAAAGACGCTGTCAATTAATAACAACGAATAGATTCATTGACGCATTTTCTTCAGTGGATTAGAGGACGATTAACCCGTTCTCATGTAACATACGGGCACATCAATCTGATGTGCCTTTTTTTTGTTTTAACCGGTGAGAATCGGGCCGTAAGATGGACCTGGACCGGATTGAGACTGCCAGCTAAGCCTGCAGTTGCGTGAGTCGCCAGCGAGTGGCGAATTGCGACCGAGCTTTACATTCACACTACAGCGGAGTGTTGCCATACCATGATGGACAATTTACGCGCGGCGTCGAACAATGTCGTGCTCAAGATTATTCTGGGACTGATTATGGTCTCCTTTGTGCTGACGGGCGTTGGCAACTATCTGATTGGCGGCAATAACGATTATGCGGCCAAAGTTAATGGTCAGGAGATCAGCCGTGGACAGCTGGAGCAGGCGTTCAACAGCGAACGCAGCCGTCAGCAGCAGATGCTGGGCGACCAGTTCTCGCAGTTGGCCAGCAACGATGGCTACATGCAGCAGATCCGCCAGCAGGCGCTGTCGCAGTTAATCGATCAGGCGCTGCTTGACAGCTACATCAAAGATCTCCACCTCAGCATCAGTGACGATCAGGTTAAGCAGGCTATCTTCAATCAGCAGGCTTTCCAGACCAACGGCAAATTCGACAATGCGAAATATCTGGCTCTGATCGGCAACATGGGTTTCAGTGCTGACCAGTACGCTGAAGCATTGCGTAAGCAACTTTCTAATCAGCAGCTGATTAATGCCGTTGCTAACACCGATTTCACGCTCAAAGGCGAAGCCAGTAAACTGGTGGACCTGGTTTCACAACAGCGTGACATTCGTCAGGCGACGCTGGACGTCAACGCGCTGGCGGCGAAGCAAACCGTCACCGACGATGAAATCAGTCAGTATTATCAGCAGCATAAAACCAGTTTTATGGCGCCGGAACAGTTCCGTGTCAGCTATATCCTGATGGATGCGGCCAGCATGCAACAGGATGCCAGCGAGGCGGATATTCAGGCCTGGTACGACCAGCATAAAGCAGACTATACACAGCCGCAGCGTACGCGTTACAGCGTGATTCAGACTAAAACTGAAGCCGATGCCAATGCGGTACTGGCCCAGCTGAAAGGTGGCGCCAGCTTCGCGGATGTGGCGAAAGCCAAATCAATCGACCCTATTTCTGCGCGTAAGGGCGGTGATATGGGCTGGCTGGAACCTTCAACGACGCCGGATGAGCTGAAAAATGCGGGTCTGACTCAGAAAGGCCAGATGTCAGGCGTGATCAAATCCTCAGTGGGTTTCCTGGTCGTTCGTCTCGACGATATTCAGCCAGAGCAGGTTAAGCCGCTGAATGACGTTCGCAGCGCCATTGCCGCGAAAGTGAAGCAGGAAAAGGGCGTTGATGCCTTCTACAAACTGCAACAGAAAGTCAGCGAAGCAGCCAGCAATGACAATGAGTCACTGGCGGGTGCGGAGCAGGCTTCGGGTCTGAAAGCGAAAGAGACCGGCTGGTTCAGCCAGGATACGCTGCCAGACGCACTGAACTTCGATGCGGTGAAGCAGGCGATCTTTAATGGTGGCCTTGTGGGGCAAAACGGCGCGCCGGGCAACAACTCCGATATCATCACTGTTGATGGCGATCGTGCCTTTGTGCTGCGTATCAGTGAGCACAAACCAGAAGCGGTAAAACCGCTGGATCAGGTTAAGGCGCAGATCACGGACACGCTTAAGCATGATAAAGCGACGCAGCAGGCGAAAGCCCAGGCGGATAAACTCCTGACCGATCTCAAAGCCGGTAAGCAGGATGCGCTGACTGCCGCGGGTCTGACCCTGAGCGCCAGCAAAACTGTTGACCGTAACGCGCAGGATCCTGTTGCACAGGCGGCCTTTAATCTCCCTCAGCCCGCGGAAAATAAACCTTCATGGGGTGTGAGCGAAGATATGCAGGGCAACGTGGTACTGGTGGCGGTTGATAAAGTTAAAACGGGTAGCATGCCGCAGGCGCAGATTGACGAAATGGTCAAAGGCGTCACGCAGAATAATGCACAGCTGACGTTTGAAGCGTTGCTGCAAAACCTGCGTAAAGAAGCCAAAATTAAGTACGGCGCTGCTGCACAAATGCAGTAAGCCTCGCAGAAACAGTGCAACAACAGTAACAATCAAAGGCCGCATTCGCGGCCTTTTCCATTTCTGCAATTCCACTTTTGTGCCTTGTGCGCAGCGGTGACACGCTGTCGCTGCTGTTTAAACACAAGGAGAAACACAGCATGGCTAAACCTAAACTCGTTGCCCTTTATCTTTCCCTCGCGCTGGGTGGTGCACTCTGTCATACCAGCGTCTCTGCGGCCCCTGAATCTGCCAGCGACGCTGTCACGCAGAGCGCACTATCCGCGTCAAAGCCGGCATCACCCTTACAGCCACAGCAGGAGCAGGTCAGTATCAATGACGCGACAGCGGAACAGCTCACTGCCGTCATGAATGGCGTAGGGTTGAAAAAAGCCCAGGCGATTGTGAGCTATCGCGAACAGTACGGGCCCTTTAGCGCAATTCAGCAACTTAGCGAAGTGCCGGGCATTGGCAACGCGTTGATAGAGCGGAATGCGGGCAGGCTGAAATTGTGAGGCAGTACACATCTGTGATGCTTAAGCCGCGCTGAGCAGGCGACTCTGCTAAAGTGAACAGGTCCAACCAGTTAACTTACAGTAGCAGGAGAGCATGACCATGCAGACCACCATAAAAGTGCGCGGCTATCATCTGGATGTCTATCAGCACGTCAACAATGCACGCTATCTTGAGTTTCTTGAGGAAGCTCGCTGGGAATGGCTGGAAGAGGTTGAAGCATTCCACTGGTTGCAGGAACAGAAACTGGCTTTTGTGGTGGTCAACATCAACATCAATTATCGTCGCCCGGCCGTGCTGGGCGACGTACTCACTATCGACAGTGCAATCACGCAGTTGAATGGTAAAAGCGGCATTATTGCGCAGCGGGTTTTGCTGGCAGGTCAGGAAACCGTCGTGGCGGATGCTGCACTCACGTTTGTCTGTATTGATTTGCGGACCCAGAAGGCGGTTGCGCTGGAAGGAGAATTACGCGAGCGACTGATGCGTCTGATGGCATAAACCGGGTAAAGGCGGCAAACTAAATTCTCTGCCGCCACGCCAGAGTGCCTTAACTAAGGCCGCTCTTAGCTTTCATCGCGGCCATTACGCTATCACGATCGTTGAGATACCCCTGCAAGCCATTAGCCCTTAAATTGCAGGCAGCACACTCACCACATCCGTCACCTTTCACGCCGTTATAGCAGGTCAGCGTCTGCTCACGTACCAGCGAAAGCTGCTGCCAGTAGTCCGCCAGCGCCCAGGTTTCCGCTTTGTTGAGCCACATCAGCGGCGTCTCAAAACGAACCTCGCGCGCCATGCCAAGCGACACCGCATGGTTCAGCGCTTTGACAAACTCATCACGGCAATCGGGATAGCCAGAGAAATCGGTCTCACAGACGCCAGTGATCACCGCTTCCGCTTCAACCTGGTAGGCGTAAACCGAGGCCAGCGTCAGAAAGAGAATATTGCGGCCCGGCACGAACGTACTGGGTAAACCACTGGCCTCAGGATTGTAAGCCGGCACCGGAATGTTATCCCGTGTCAGGCTGCTGACGGCGAGTTCGTTCAGCATGGTCACATCCAGTACTTTATGCGCGCGCGCGCCCAGTTTACTGGCCAGATCCCGGGCAACCTCAATCTCTTCCCGGTGGCGTTGTCCATAATCGAACGTGACGCAGTGAACCTCATCATATTGCTCTAAGGCCTGAATCAGACAGGTAGTGGAGTCTTGTCCACCGCTGAAAACTACAACAGCGCGTTTCATGGTGTTTTCCTGGTCATTAATTTTGCGCTTATGGTAATGCCTCAGTCCGCTGCTGAACAGCTGCAAGGCGGATCAATGGGCGGTGGAATCCAGGCGCGACTGAAATCGAACCAGCCCAGGGTGTTGAGCTCAATGCCTTCAACGCCAGGCGGTGCGTGGATTTGGTAGCGATAATTGAACAGCGGCAGCAGAATGCCCTTCATCATCAGCTGATGATAAAGCTGGTGAAGCGTGTGAGTACGAATGTTGCTGTCCGCGATCTGCTGAATAGCCAGCAGTTGCGCCTGGACGTCTTCGCCCTCTGGTGTGACCCACAGCGGCCGCCATAGCGGATCGCTCTGCAACCAGTTGGCCAATGTAAAGACCGGCGCATCACCAATCAGCCTGTCACCCATCACGATATCTGCTTCATCGAGTTGCTCGATGCGGTGCCAGTTTTTTACCGGGTGAAACACCACGTTCAGGCTGCAACCGTGCCGTTTTAACAGGGCAACCAGCGCCTGTGACATCTGGTGTAATTCAACCGGTAACTGATAATGCAGCGTCAGTGTCGCCGGCAAGGGGACCGGGACATGATTAATCCGCGGCACATCCCAGCCAGGTAACAGTTCGCTGCTGGGCGTGATTAATCCTTCATCCAGTGGCAACCGGCTGACGATGCCGCTTTGCTGAATTAGCTGAAAAAGCGTACGTGCCTGATCGCACGTAAATCCGGCTCGTGGTCGGCAGACCAGATAACAGAAGCCGAGACTGATGCTGCTGCTCACCGGTTGTAACGTCCTGAGTTCATCGGCATCCCCTATGGCAATTTGCACCGGATGACGACAGCTACTGCCGAGAGCAGGATCAAACAACTGAGGCGTAATCCAGTACTCCACGGCTTGCAACAGCGGCCGCTGCAGATGCCAGCGGGAATGACTTTCAATCCTGACCAGCTCAGGACTAAAGTGCGCCAGTTTCCATGGGCCGCTGCCAATGACAGCATCATCAGGATGAGGCAACAGGCATAACAGATGGGCAAGGCGATGAGGCAGCCAGAAGTCAGGGCGTCGCAGGATAAACCGCAGCGCAAGCGGATGGGGGGCATCCACGCTAATCACATCAGCCAGCAATACACGCACGCGCGTATCGTGCAACAGCTGACGGAATTGCGTCACCAGTTGTGCGGCCTGCACTGGCTCGTCGTTGTGCCACATTAGCTGAGGACGTAACCAGAATAACCAGCAACATGATGCCTCATCATGTTGCCAGTGGTGTGCCAAATCGCCCACCGGCTCATCCTGTTCAAACCGGGTCAGTCCTGAGTAGATCTGGCGCACCAGATGCTGTTCAGCCCGTCCGGCAATCTGGCGCGGCTCAGTGCTTTCCATCGGGCGATAGTAGGGAATACGCAGAACCGGCGTATCGTTCTGCCACTGACCACCCATGAGTGGCCGCAGCATATTGATCAGCCTTTCCGGTGCCAGATCCAGCAACTGCAAAGCCTCCGCCGCCTCTCCGGCATCAAGCTGGCGTTGCAGCAACTGCTGTCGTAATTGTTCAGGCGTTTGCAGAAACGTTAATTTCCCCTGCTTGCCACGGCCTGGCTCGCCATGCCAGCGAAGCCAGCCTGCGTGCTGCCACTGTGACAGCAACGTTCGCAGATGGCGTTCGCTGCAGATGCAGTGGCGCGCCATCTCTGCCACGCAGGTCTGCTGAGAGGCGCCCAGACTCTGCTGCCACAGACGTTGAAACTGATTAAGGCGATTAAGTTGGCGCATGCTAAACCCGGAACAGTTTTTTTTAAGTATTCACTATTAGTTCCGTAATTTACAGGCAATAGTAAAGCCATCTTTCATCAGGAGGGGAATCATGGTGCGTTTAGCCGCGTTCGATATGGATGGCACATTGTTGCTGCCGAATCATCAGTTGGGTCAGCAGACTCTGGAGAGTTTGCAGGCATTGCATCTGCGTGGTGTTAATCTCGCGCTGGCAACGGGCCGCCATCTGCAGGAAATGCAGATCCTGCGGGAAAAAATGACACTTCCCGCATGGCTGATCACCGGTAATGGCACCCGCGTACACGATCGGTCTGGCAATCTTATCTTCGCACGTGATCTGCCTCCTGCCGTCGCTGAAGAGGTCATCCACCGCCACTGGGATACCACCGCGACAATCCATATTTTCAACGATCAGGGGTGGTTTACCGATCGACCTGCTCCGGAGCTGCTGCTGGCCCATCAGATGAGCGGATTCGGCTATCAGCTGTGCGATCTTAAAAAGCTGCCTGCGCATCAGGTGACAAAAATCTGCTTTATTGATCAGCATCAGAATCTGTGTCGGCTAAAGATCTCGCTGGATGCCGCATTGGGCGAGCAGGCTACGATCTGCTTCTCTGGGGTGGACACGCTGGAGGTCTTGCCCGCTCACTGCAACAAAGGCAGCGCGCTGGCGCTGTTATGTGATCACCTGTCGCTGACAATGGCGGAATGTATGGCGTTTGGTGATGCGATGAACGATCGCGAGATGCTGGCGCAGGTCGGGCAGGGCTTCATCATGGGCAATGCGATGGCGCAATTGAAAGCCGCACTTCCGCATTTACCCGTATTAGGGCATTGCGAGACACAGGCAGTGTCTCACTATTTAAATCACTGGCTGGCTACACCTGACCTCGCGTATTCCCCCGAATGCTGAGGATTGCCGTGCACCGGACAGGATGTCCGGTTTTTTATTCCAGCTCGCGATGCCACGGCGTGATATCGCCAATATGTTTTGCTACCCACTCTGTCTGATAGTAGCTATCGGGATAACGTTCGCCACTGTCGCAAAGCAGTGTCACCAGCGCCCCTTGCTGATTTGCCGCCCGTAAGCGTTTCGCCACCTGCATCATGCCCCAGAAATTAGTGCCGGTAGAGGCGCCAGGTTTGCGTCCCAGAATCTTTTCCAGTTTCAGCATGGCGGCCAGCGTCGCACCATCCGGCACTTTTATCATTTCATCGATCACGTCAGGCATAAACGAGGGTTCTACCCGTGGACGGCCAATCCCCTCGATCATGCTGCCGCGCGTGCTGGTCAGAGTGGCATCACGCTGCCTCCAGTAGTCGAAAAAGACAGAATGCTGCGGATCCACTACCAGCATTTTCGTTTCCAGTCCCTGGTAACGAATATAGCGGCCCAGGGTCGCTGAAGTGCCGCCGGTGCCTGCACTCATGATGACAGTATGGGGAATGGGATAGGGCTCGTGCTGCATCTGACGAAAGATGCTCTCTGCAATGTTGTTATTGCCACGCCAGTCTGTCGCGCGTTCAGCGTAAGTAAACTGATCCATAAAATGGCCATTCAGCTGCCGCGCCAGCCGTTCAGACTCTGCGTAAAGCTGGCAGGGATCCTCGACAAAATGGCACTGTCCGCCATAAAACGCGATCTGCTCAATTTTACGCTTCGCTGTACTGGCGGGCATCACTGCAATAAACGGCAGGCCCAGCAGCCTTGCGAAGTACGCCTCAGAAACGGCAGTGCTGCCTGACGAGGCTTCTATAATCGGCGTATCCTGTTTAATCCAGCCATTAGAAAGGCCGTAAAGAAAAAGAGATCGTGCCAGCCGATGTTTAAGACTGCCACTGGGATGGGTGCTCTCATCTTTCAGATAGAACCAGATGCCGGGAAAATCCGCCAGATCGAACCGGATCAAGTGGGTCTCTGCCGATCGTTGAAAGTCAGCATTAATTTCGTTGATAGCGTGACGAATCCAGCAAGTGTGCATCTCAGGCGTCCGATAAAAAATAATGAGACTATTTTATGGCACGTGCAGGAAAAAGAGATTGCAAAATTACCGCTAAAATCGCGGTAATGGAGAAAATGATTCTCTCGGAGCCCCGAATGTTAGATAAAACTGACCTCAAATTGCTCGCGCTACTGCAGCAGGACTGTACCCTGTCACTGCAGGCATTGGCGGATGCCGTCAACCTTACCACCACACCCTGCTGGAAGCGCCTGAAAAAACTGGAAGATGATGGCATTATTCGCGCTCGGGTAGCGTTGCTGGATGGTGATAAAATCGGACTGTCACTGACGGCATTTATGTTTGTGAAAACCCAGCAGCACAGCCGCGACTGGTATCAGACTTTTGTCTCCGTGGTGAGTAGCATGCCGGAGGTCATGGCCTTTTACCGCATGGCAGGGGAGTATGATTACCTGCTGCGCATTCAGGTGGCCGATATGAAAAGCTATGATGCTTTTTACAAGCGAGTAGTCAATGGGGTGCCCGGCCTGATTGATGTGACATCCAGCTTCGCCATGGAAGAGATTAAATACACCACGGCTTTACCTGTCGCCCTCTGAGGGCCTGAGATTGAGAGCAGCGTTGTGCGATTATTCAGTCAGTTAAGTTGGTATTTCCTGCGGGAGTGGCGGCGCTATCTGGGCGCGGTCATCCTGCTTATTGTTATTGCTATTCTGCAGTTGCTGCCGCCGCATGTAGTCGGCGTGATTGTCGATGGTGTAACACGTGACAACATGAGTTCCAGCCGCATCATGATGTGGATTGGGATCATGCTGGCAACGGCAATCGTGGTCTATCTGCTGCGCTATGTCTGGCGCGTCCTGTTGTTTGGTGCCTCCTACCAGCTGGCGGTTGAACTGCGCGAAGATTTTTATCGCCAGTTGAGTCGTCAGCAACCGGCATTTTACCTGCGTCACCGCACCGGCGACCTGATCGCGCGCGCCACCAACGACGTGGACCGGGTGGTGTTTGCGGCCGGAGAAGGGGTACTGACGCTGGTCGATTCGCTGGTGATGGGATGTGTGGTGTTACTGGTGATGAGTACTCAGATCAGCTGGCAACTGACGCTGCTGGCGCTGGTGCCGATGCCGATTATGGCTATCGTGATCCATCGTTACGGCAATCAGTTGCACCACCGCTTTAAGCTGGCACAGGCGGCCTTCTCCAGCCTCAACGATCAGACGCAGGAGAGCCTGACCAGCATCCGGATGATCAAAGCCTTTGGTCTGGAACAGCATCAGTCGCAGCAATTTTCCGACATCGCCCGTGATACCGGGGAAAAAAACCTGCGCGTCGCGCGGGTCGATGCCCGTTTCGATCCCACAATCTACATCGCGATCGGTTTCTCAAACCTGCTGGCGATTGGCGGCGGCAGCTGGATGGTGTGGCATGATCAGATGACGCTGGGACAGCTCACCAGTTTTGTGATGTATCTCGGCCTGATGATTTGGCCAATGCTGGCGCTGGCGTGGATGTTTAATATTGTTGAACGCGGCAGCGCCGCCTGGAGCCGCATCGGTGCGCTGCTGGCAGAAGCGCCAGCGGTGGAAGATGGCGATAAATCTTTACCCCACCAACCCGGCATGCTGCAGGTCGCTATTCGCGCCTTTCACTATCCGGACAGCACAGGTCCGGTGCTAAGCGATATCATCTTCCAGTTGAAACCCGGTGAAATGCTGGGACTTTGCGGGCCAACCGGCAGTGGCAAAAGCACACTGCTCAGCCTGATTCAGCGTCACTTTGATATTCAGCAGGGTGACATCCGCTACCATCAGATCCCGCTGCCGCAGTTACGGCTGGACAGCTGGCGCAGCCGTCTGGCCGTAGTCAGCCAGACACCGTTCCTGTTCTCAGACAGTGTGGCGAACAATATTGCATTGGGGAAACCGGGCGCAACCCAGCTGGAGATAGAACGTGCAGCTATGCTGGCCTGTGTTCATGACGATATCCTGCGTCTGCCGCAGGGTTATGAAACGGAAGTCGGGGAGCGCGGCGTCATGCTGTCCGGTGGACAGAAGCAGCGTCTTTCAATTGCCAGGGCACTCCTGCTGAATGCCGAAATCCTGATTCTGGACGACGCACTTTCTGCAGTGGATGGACGTACCGAACACGAAATCCTGCATAATCTGCGCATCTGGGGGCAGGGGAAAACACTGATTATCAGCGCACACCGCCTGTCGGCGCTGACAGAAGCCAGTGAAATTCTGGTGCTGCAACAGGGCAGTGTGATGCAGCGAGGCGATCACGATGCGCTGGCCAGCAGTGCTGGCTGGTATCGTGATATGTACCGGTATCAGCAACTCGAAGCGGCACTGGATGATGATGAAAATGAGAAAGGAGTGCCGCATGGCTAAGTCTGCACGCTTGTGGCCAACCCTGAAGCGTCTGCTGAGCTACGGCAAGCCATGGCGCAAATCTCTGTCGCTGGCGGTTGGCATGCTCTGGATTGCTGCCGCAGCGGAAGTGACCGGCCCGGTGCTGGTCAGCTATTTTATTGATAATCTGGTGGCGAAGCATCAGATGCCCTGGGGTATCGTTGCCGGACTGGTGGTGAGTTTTATCCTGCTTCAGTTACTGGCCGCCGGGCTGCACTACTGGCAGGCGCTGTTATTCAACCGTGCCGCGATTGGCGTGGTCCAGCAGTTGCGCTGTGACGTGATGAATGCAGCACTCTGTCAGCCGCTGAGCGCCTTTGATACCCAGCCGGTCGGTCAAATCATTTCGCGTGTGACGAACGACACCGAAGTCATCCGCGATCTCTACGTCACGGTGGTCTCCACTGTGCTGCGCAGTGCTGCACTCGTTGGTGCCATGATGGTAGCGATGTTCAGCCTTGACTGGCGTATGGCACTGGTGGCGATGATGATCTTCCCGCTGGTACTGATAGTCATGTTTATCTATCAGCGCTACAGCACGCCGATTGCCCGACGGGTTCGTAGTTATCTGGCAGACATTAACAACGGCTTTAACGAAGTGATCAGCGGCATGAGCGTGATTCAGCAGTTTCGCCAGCAGGCGCGATTTGGTGAGCGTATGGGCGAAGCGAGTCGCTCCCACTATCTGGCGCGAATGGAGACGCTGCGTCTTGATGGCTTTCTGCTGCGCCCTCTGTTGAGCCTGTTTTCAGCGATGGTACTGTGTGGGTTGCTGATCCTGTTCAGCTTCTCGGTGCCTGGCGTGTTTGAAGTCGGGGTGTTGTATGCCTTTATTACTTACCTGGGCCGCCTGAATGAGCCGCTGATTGAGCTGACCACGCAGCAATCGATGCTGCAACAGGCGGTGGTTTCTGGTGAGCGTATTTTCGAGCTGATGGATGCTACGCAGCAGCAATATGGCATCGACCCGCAGCCACTGGCTTCAGGTCGTATCACCCTGAACAATCTCAGTTTTGCCTACCGTGAAAACCGCGATGTACTCAGTGATATCAATCTTGACGTCGCACCGCGTGAATTCGTGGCACTGGTGGGCCATACCGGCAGCGGCAAGAGTACTCTGGCTAATTTGCTGATGGGCTACTACCCGGTGACGCGCGGCGAAATCCGGATTGATGACCGGCCTATTGGTGACCTGAGTCATGCCGTGCTGCGACACGGTATCGCGATGGTGCAGCAGGATCCGGTCGTACTGGCCGATACGCTGCTGGCCAATGTCCGGCTGGGCCGCGACATCAGTGAAGAGGCTGTCTGGCAGGTGCTCCAGCAGGTACAGCTGGCGCCACTGGCGCAGGCTTTACCAGAGGGAATTCATACCCGGCTGGGCGAGCAGGGCAATAATTTGTCGGTCGGACAGAAGCAGCTGCTGGCGCTGGCCCGGGTACTGGTTGATCTGCCGCAGATACTTATCCTCGACGAGGCAACAGCCAATATCGACTCCGGTACCGAACAGGCGATTCAGCAGACACTTGCGACGCTTCGTCAGCACAGTACGCTGGTGGTGATTGCGCACCGACTATCAACGATTGTGGAAGCGGACAAGATTCTGGTGCTTCATCGCGGTCGTGTGGTGGAGCAGGGTACCCATCAGCAACTGCTGGCGATGCAGGGACGCTACTGGCAGATGTATCAGCTACAACAGGCAGGTGAAAATCTGGCGTCGGGCGTGCCTGTAACATCTGAAGGTTGAGCTGCACCTTTTTTGAGCATGTTTATCAGAATAATCTGTACAAATGCACTCCTTTGACGCCTTAAGCACCAAAGGAGTGCAGTCCCTGGCAGTATTCCCCTTCATCCAGGCTTCAGGTTTCCGCTACGGTTAAAACCATGCCTTGCCGCGTCTCGCCTGACTCACTGATTAACGTCAGTTTTACACTCTGGCACAGGCTTTGCTTATATCCCTTCGTGTCCATAAACGTTACCAATTTACTCGCTGGAGGGGATCCAATGAAGCTGGTCACCGTCGTAATTAAGCCATTCAAGCTGGAGGATGTACGTGAAGCTTTATCCTCTATCGGCATTCAGGGACTGACCGTCTCCGAAGTGAAGGGGTTTGGCCGTCAGAAAGGCCATGCAGAGCTTTATCGTGGCGCAGAATACAGCGTAAATTTCCTGCCAAAAGTCAAAATTGATATCGCGATTGCCGATGATCAGCTGGACGAAGTGGTGGATGTCATCAGTAAAGCGGCTTACACCGGCAAAATTGGCGACGGTAAGATTTTCGTGGCTGAACTGCAGCGCGTCATCCGTATTCGTACCGGCGAGACCGACGAAGCCGCTCTGTAATCAAGACTCAGTACTGTGATGGGATGGAATAAAAATGAATAAAATGTTAGCTAAGTTGGGCCTCACCAGCCTGGCACTGTTACCCTCACTCGCGATGGCTGCGCCTGCCGTTGCGGACAAGGCTGATAACGCATTTATGATGATTTGCACCGCGCTGGTGCTGTTTATGTCAATTCCAGGTATCGCGCTGTTTTACGGTGGTCTGATTCGCGGCAAAAACGTTCTGTCGATGCTGACCCAGGTCGCGGTGACCTTCTCGCTGGTTTGCGTATTGTGGGTGGTCTACGGCTACTCCCTGGCGTTCAGTGAAGGCAATGCTTTCTTTGGTGGCTTTGGCTGGGCCATGCTGAAAAACATTCAACTTACCGCCGTAATGGGCAGTTTCTATCAGTATATCCACGTCGCTTTCCAGGCCTCATTTGCCTGTATCACCGTGGGCCTGATTGTCGGTGCGATAGCTGAACGTATCCGCTTCTCTGCAGTACTGATTTTTGTCGGTGTCTGGCTGACGCTCTCCTATTTACCTATCGCGCACATGGTGTGGGCGGGCGGTTTCCTGGCTCAGGATGGTGCGCTGGACTTTGCTGGCGGTACAGTAGTGCATATTAACGCCGCAGTAGCAGGTCTGGTGGGCGCTTATCTGGTAGGCAAACGTGCTGGCTTTGGTAAAGAGGCCTTTAAGCCACACAACCTGCCAATGGTCTTCACCGGCACCGCGATTCTTTATGTTGGCTGGTTCGGCTTCAACGCCGGTTCTGCGTCTGCAGCAAATGAAATCGCGGCATTGGCCTTCCTGAACACCGTCGTCGCAACCGCGGGCGCAGTCCTGGCATGGACCTTTGGCGAGTGGGCGGTACGTGGTAAGCCTTCTCTGCTGGGTGCCTGTTCAGGCTTTATTGCCGGTCTGGTAGCGATTACCCCAGCCTGTGGTTACGTTGGCGTGGGCGGATCCTTGATCATCGGTCTGGTTGGCGGCCTGGCAGGATTGTGGGGTGTGACCACCCTGAAGAAATGGCTGCGTGTGGATGATCCCTGCGATGTGTTCGGCGTACACGGCGTCTGCGGAATTGTAGGCTGTATTCTGACTGGCGTGTTTGCTTCCTCTTCACTGGGCGGCGTGGGCTATGCACAGGGCGTTACCATGGGCCATCAGGTCTGGGTGCAGCTGTTCAGCGTCGGCCTGACTATCGTCTGGTCGGGTGTTGTCGCCTTTATCGGCTTCAAGCTGGCTGACCTGATTGTTGGTCTGCGTGTACCGGAAGAGCATGAGCGTGAAGGTCTGGATGTAAACAGCCACGGCGAGAACGCTTACAACCAGTAATGTGTCAGTACGGAAAAGATTAATCGGGGGCGAGAAATCGCCCCTTTTTTTATTCGCTGCGCTGACGCATCACGCCTTCCTGAACCGTCGACGCCACCAGCACACCTTGCTGATTGTAAAACTCACCCCGGACAAAACCGCGTGCGCCAGAAGCCGAGGTACTGACTACGCTGTAGAGCAGCCATTCAGTGAAGTCGAACGGGCGATGGAACCACATGGAATGGTCGATCGTGGCGACCTGCATGTCCGGTTCTAAAAAGCCTTTGCCGTGCGGCTGAAGCGCGACCGGCAGGAAATTGAGATCGGAAGCATAGCCGAGCAGGTACTGATGAATACGTAAGTCGTCAGGTAGTGGGCCAGTGGCACGGATCCAGACCTGGCGCTCAGGCTTAGCCACATGTCCCCGCAACGGGTTGTGAATCTGTACCGGACGGATCTCCAGCGGACGTTCAGCAATGAATTTCTCGCGTAGCTTTTCTGGCAGAAGATGTGCCATTTTCTGCGCCATCGCCTGTTCAGTTAACAGGTTTTCAGGCCCGACGACTTCAGGCATCGGATTTTGATGTTCAAATCCGCTTTCCGGCGACTGAAACGATGCGGTCATGTAAAAAATCGGCTGTCCATTCTGAATGGCACTTACCCGCCGGGCACTGAAACTTTTGCCATCACGCAGCGTTTCAACATCATAGATAATCGCTTTCTGGCTATCGCCGGGCCGCAAAAAGTAGCTGTGGAAAGAGTGGATAACGCGATCTGGCGGAACGGTTTGCTTAGCGGCATAAAGCGCCTGACCGACCACCTGACCGCCAAAAACCTGGCGCAGACCCAGATCTTCGCTCTGGCCGCGATATAAACCCTCTTCGAGTTTTTCCAGATTTAACAGATTCAGCAGATTTTGCAGTGCCTGACTCATGGCGCATTCCTCAATAAAGTGACCTGCTCAGTGTGAAAGATCGGACCAGTTAACGTCAATCAGACTTTCCGCTTTAGCTGAGCCAGGCAAAATTTCATTTTTGTGCCAACATTAAGGACATACGGCGAGTGAAACGCTGTAAGCAGGATTCGCTGCCGACAATCATTTTGATCAAATGGAGACGACATCAATGAAACTCAGGCATGTGTGTAGTGGTGTAATTATGGCGCTTGCTGTTGCGGGATGCGCCGATAAGAGTAAACCCGTTCCGACCCCCACTCTGGGTTCTGCGGTTGCAGGCCAGACCGCGGCAATTGCGCAGCCTAACGTAAGTGGCTCTGTATTTATCCGCCAGCGCATTGCGCTGCCGCCGGATGCGGTGTTAACGGTAACCCTGTCTGATGCCTCTGTATCCGATGCACCATCAAAAGTGCTGTCGCAACGCGTGGTGCGTACTGAAGGTAAACAGGCACCGTTCCAGTTCGTGCTGCCGTTTAACCCGGCCGACATCCAGCCTAATGCGCGCATTCTGTTAAGCGCAGCGATCTCAATCGACGGCAAGCTGGCTTTTGTCACTGAAGGCGTGAAGCCGGTGATCAACCAGGGTGGCACTAAAGCTGAACTGCTGCTGGTACCCGTGCCATCAATGGCGATGCCAACCCAGCCGGGGGCAGCGACCACCGTTCCTTCGACCTCACCGACTCAGGTGACGCCGTCTGCAGCTGTTCCTGCACCAACCCATATTTAATCACTTTTCGGGGCGACCTTGTCGCCCCTTTTACTGCCTGAAATCCCAGCGATACGTTCCGATATCAAGCTGTCCCTCATCACTTACCTCTATGCCTTCGGCTTCCAGTGCATCGCGCTGTCTGAACAGACGGTCGCCCTGCAGTGAAATTTTACCGTGACGATTGACGACGCGATGCCAGGGAAGGGTAGTGCCTTCAGGTAACCGACTGAGCACGCCGCCGACCTGACGTGCCGCCCGCGGAGAACCTGCCAGCAGCGCCACATCGCCATAGGTAGTGACATGGCCATACGGAATAGCGGCAACAATTTGCCAGATGCGTTGCTGGAAGGTGTCAGGCTGATCCATGTGTTTATTTCATCTGCTTATTTCATCAGGAATAGGGTCTTAACTTTAGCATGGGGAGAAAGCAGTGAAAGCGTTATAGCGGCGGTTGTTCAAGAAAACAACGGTTGTCCCGACTACGCTTGCAATTGCACCCTCCTTCCCAGATAATGCCCCCGCTCTCGTAAAGAGGGCTTGTCAATGGGGGCCCTGTTGGTTCTCCCGCAATGCTAGCTTGTGAACTCGGTCAGATCCGGAAGGAAGCAGCCGTAGCAGGTGACGCGTGTGCCGGGATGTAGCTGGCAGGGCCCCCACCACTTTCTCCCTCGCAATATCCCTTCACAGAAACTGCAGACAGGCAAAACCCGCCTGGCCGATTGGTTTGACGGCAGGCAGGAATATCCGGTACTAAAAAGTGTAAAGCTAAGTACTAATCAATAAAACTAGCGGACAAATTTCCAGACTGAACCCGGGACTTTATCGTAAAGCTTGTTCATCGTCAGTTCTGCCAGACGATGGTCAGCTGCCGAGTAAAATACCGCTAACTCATCTTCAGGTAATTCATACTTATTTTTTTCAATGACCCTTTCCAGGGTATCCAGTGAACGGCAACGCCGTAGTCGCATCAAATAATCAGTTTTAGTCAGGGTTTTGTTCATAAATAAACCGTTCTCATGTCTGTACTATAATGAATGGCTCGGTTGCTGGAGAAAAGCGCACTCTTCAGTGAACAGATTAAATAAGCGTTTAGCTGAACGTTGCCACCGTTGAAGATCCGGACTATTGACACCATAGTTGCTGAATAACATAAAGGTATCATCAAGATATTCATCGATTTGCGAAATCAGCGCTTCATATTCAACGTGCTTAATTTTGTAATTCATGGTGAAAGAGGCGATGTGCTCAATCAAATCGTTAAGCTGCAGATTGCTTTCAGAAGTGGGATCATTTACCCAGCCATGATGGCTGTCGGTTAATGTTGCCATGCTGTCGTCAAACAGGCTTTCACATAGGTATTTAAGCTGGGCAATATCATGCCGTTTCGGTGAGTATTCGTCCATCTTTTTCCCCTCCATAGCTAGCACAGTTGCCGCAGGGCAGCGAGTCACGATAACGCCGCCGGGAAGCGATTATTCGGGCAGTTATTAAACGGGATATCTTAAAGATAGTGTAAAACCATTAGTTCTGCTCACCTCCATTACTAAATATTACAATTCATCGCTGGGGGAGGGTTGTGCATTGTCAATCGCATCAAACTCAAGTGCACCGGGCACAATGCGAAACTTCACCTGCTCCGATTGCGTTACTGTTTCATTTAAATCCTGACAAGGACTAAATAAATTCCAGTCAAAATCGTAAAGTAATTTAAAACTATCCAGATCCTGATATTCAACACAAATAATTTTTAAACTGCCAGGAACTAACTGCGCATTCTGCGAATACCAGCGTAAATCCCCTACCAGCAAATCTGTTATTTTGAGAATATTCCGCTGAACAATCTCCGCTAATTTTGTGCAGTCTGATTCGCCTACAGCAATATCACATTCAATTCGTGACAACATATCTGGTCCGCTTATAACCGTTAATAAACCTATCATTGGATTTCTGCAACCAGTTTGCAAGCCAGCAGAGCACAAAACCGTTAATTGTTAACCTGCGCCAGTGGTGTGAGCAGGCTGCATCGCATGTCTGCGACGGCCAGTGACACCTGGTGTTATTTATCTTTTGATACACATTCGCGCATAGGTGCAACAACAATATTCGATATATTATTGTTATGTTATAACATATTGGTGAAGTGATGCGTCAGAGTGGATTACTTATGTCATTAGGTGGGCGACTGGCTATCGCACTGCTGTTCATTGCGCTGCTTGCTGTGGCGATAAAATGGGGGATCAGCACATGATCCGGTTCAACGCACTTCGCGCGGGCTATCAGGGACAGGCTGTTACCCCCGCCATCAATGGTCAGCTCAGCGCTGGCTCGATGACAGCCCTGGTCGGCGCGAATGGTAGCGGCAAATCAACACTGTTAAAAACCATCGCGGGCTTGCTGCCACCAATAGCGGGGCGCTGCGAGCTGCAGGTTTCGCGGCGGGCTATTGGCTGGATGCCACAGCGTACTGAACTGGAGACGCGCTTTCCCCTGACGGTATTTGAACTGGTTTCAATTGGCTGCTGGCCTCGCTGCGGCTGGTTCGGCGGCATCAACCGGGAACTGCGTCGGGAAATCTGGCAGGCGCTGGAGGCGGTTCAGATGCGTGATTATGCAGATGCGCAGCCCGCGACCTTATCGGGCGGACAGCTTCAGCGCGTCTTGTTTGCGCGACTGTTGTTGCAGCGCAGCCAGCTCTGGCTACTGGATGAGCCTTTTAACGGCATTGATAGTCAGACGGTAACATTACTGATGTCGATACTGGAACAGCAACAGCAGGCTGGAACAACGCTGCTGGTGGTGCTGCACGACCGTCCACTGGTCGCTCGCTACTTCAGTAATGTGATGTCGATGGATGATACGGAGGTCAGTTGCACCTGGCTCCCTGATCCCCCTCTGCGGAGTTATGCGCCGTGACGTTGATACAGCCTTTTATTGAGTTTGGGTTTATGCGGCGCGCACTGGTTGCCTGCGTCGCGCTGGCTATCAGTGCCACGCCACTCGGCGTATTTCTTTCGCTGCGCCGTATGAGTCTGATTGGCGATGCGTTATCACATGCCGTGTTGCCGGGTGCGGCTATTGGCTATCTGATCTCCGGACTGTCACTGGTCGCGATGGGTATCGGCGGCCTGATCGCAGGTTTAGCCGTGGCGCTGCTCTCGGGCGCGGTGAGTCGATACACGCCCTTAAAAGAGGATGCCAGTTTTGCCGGGTTTTATCTCGGTTCGCTGGCGCTGGGCGTCACGCTGGTCTCACTGCGCGGCTCAAGCGTGGATCTGCTGCACGTGCTGTTTGGCTCGCTGCTGGCGGTGGACAACGCTGCACTGTTGCTGGTTGGCGGCATCGCCGCCTTTACGCTGATTATGCTGGCGATCATTTATCGTCCGCTGGTCATCGATGCCTTTGACAGTGACTTCCTGCGGGCGCAGGGAAAATGGAGTGCACCGCTGGTGCATGGTCTGTTTTTAATGCTGGTGGTGCTGAATCTGGTGGCGGGCTTTCAGGTGCTGGGCACGCTGATGTCGGTGGGATTAATGATGCTGCCCGCTGCCAGCGCCCGTTTCTGGAGTCGCCATCTTGCCGCGATGCTGGCTATCGCCATTTTCATGGCAATGCTTTCAGCCCTGGCTGGCCTGATGCTCTCCTGGCACTTTTCATTACCGGCCGGTCCCGCTGTGGTGCTGAGCGCCGCCATGCTGTTTTTTTTCTCCATTCTTGCAGGGCCATGCGGCGGGATTTTGCGCCGCCATTAATCTTAAGGGGTATCTATGAAAAAATTACCGGTTAGCCTGGCGCTCGCTGCGCTGTTTGCCACGCCATTTGCAATGGCAAAAACGGTGGATGTCGTGGCCAGTTTTACTGTGCTGGCAGATATCGTCAAACAGGTCGGCGGCGATCATGTCAACGTAAAAAGTCTGGTGGGACCGAATGGCGATCCCCATACGTTTGAACCGACGCCACAGGACAGCCAGGCGCTGGCGAAGGCCGATCTGGTGTTTGTCAGCGGACTGGGACTGGAAGGGTGGATGGATCGCCTGGTCAGCGCGTCGGGATATCGCGGGCAGCCCGTGGTCGCTTCAACGGGTGTGACTACCCGCAGCATGGAGGAGGAGGGCAAAACGGTGACCGATCCACACGCCTGGAACAGCATGCAGAACGGCGTTATCTACGCGACCAACGTGATGAATGCGCTGGTCAAAGCCGACCCTGAAGACGCGCCAGCAATCCGCAAGCGTGGGCAGAATTACATACAGCAACTGCAGGCGCTGGATAGCTGGGCAAAAACGGCCTTTAACGCTGTGCCTGCCGACAAGCGTAAAGTGCTGACCAGTCACGATGCGTTTGGTTACTTTGGACAGCGATATGGCGTAACGTTTCTGGCACCCGTCGGATTCTCTACTGAAGCAGAAGCGAGTGCCAGCAACGTGGGGAGCTTAATCAACCAGCTCAAACAGCAGCACATTAACCGCTATTTCATCGAGAATCAGACGGACCCGCGGTTAGTGAAACAGATAGCCAGCGCGACCGGTGCTGAGCCAGGTGGTGAGCTCTATCCGGAAGCGTTATCCACGGCTTCTGGCCCGGCGGCGACTTATCAGGCGGCCTTTAAACATAACGTGAATGCGATGCTGAAGAGTATGCAATAGGCATAAAAAAGGCCGGGCGAGCCCGGCCAGTCATCACGACACAAACTAGCGTTTCTTCTTCCTTCCCTGTACAGCCTTAAAGCGTGGATTTGTTTTACAGATGACGTAAACACGTCCTTTCCTGCGCACCACTTTGCAATCCCGATGGCGATTTTTGGCGGAGCGCAGAGAGCTTAATACCTTCATGAGTTACCTCTTCTTTGCGGCCAGGAAAGAACCGAAACGCTGGTTAAAGCGTGCGGTGCTGCCTTCTTTAGCAAAATCTTTCTGTTTGCCGGTGTAGAAAACATGCGAGGCGGATGACACGTCCAGAGTGACGTAGGGCAGTGTTTCGCCTTCGAACTCAACTGTGCGATCGGTTTTAATGGTGGATCCGATTTTGAACCACACATCCGCGGATGTGTCATGGAAGACCACGTGACGATAGTGAGGATGAATATTCGCTTTCATAATGCACGCCTATGTAATGTTATAATATAACATTATTATGCGCCGCACTTTTCAGCATTGCAACTGCCAGCGCGTTATTAAAAGCAGAGGATCTGCAAAGAGCAGGGACAGAATCGCAGGCATAAAAAAGGCCGCTTGCGCGGCCTCAGATGATTTACAGCTTAGTGAGTCTGGTTATGTTCAACCGGATGACTGTTCGCTGATTCTTCTTTTTTCTTGCCAAAGCGGCGGCGTACCACCACAAAGAACACCGGCACAAAGAAGATCGCCAGGATGGTCGCGGTAACCATACCACCGATTACGCCTGTACCTACCGCGTTCTGCGAACCGGAGCCAGCACCGGTACTGATCGCCAGCGGCAGCACCCCGAGAATAAACGCCAGTGACGTCATCAGGATAGGACGCAGACGCATACGACACGCTTCCAGCGCAGCTTCAATCAGCCCTTTGCCCTCTTTATCCATCAAATCTTTAGCAAATTCGACAATAAGGATGGCGTTCTTGGTCGACAGGCCGATGGTGGTCAGTAACCCGACAACAAAGTAGACGTCATTGCTTAAGCCACGCAGAGTGGTAAAGAGCAGTGCACCAATGACCCCGAGCGGGACAACCAGCATAACCGAGAAGGGAATCGACCAGCTCTCGTACAGTGCGGCGAGACACAGGAAGACCACAATCAGCGAGATAGCATAGAGCGCAGGGGCCTGATTACCGGATAAGCGTTCCTGATAGGACATGCCAGTCCAGTCATAGCCGATACCGGCAGGCAGTTTCGCCGCCAGCTCTTCCATCAGATCCATTGCCGCACCCGAACTTTTACCGGGAGCTGCCTGTCCCAGGATTTCCATCGCAGGCAGGCCGTTGTAACGCTCAAGGCGCGGTGAACCATACTGCCATTTCGCTGACGAGAAGGCAGAGAAGGGCACCATGGTTCCACTGCTGTTGCGCACGAACCATTTACCAATGTCGTCCGGCAACATGCGGGAGTCCGCTTTACCCATCACGTAAACTTTTTTCACACGACCGCGGTCAATGAAGTCGTTCACGTAAGAGCCACCCCAGGAAGCCGCCAGCGTAGTGTTGATATCACTGAGTGATACGCCCAGTGCCTGCGCTTTTTCCTGATCGATGGTCAGCTTGTACTGCGGTGTATCTTCCATACCGTTCGGGCGCACGCCAACCAGCGTATCAGGATGCTGTGCAATCATACCAAACAGCTGATTACGCGCTTCCGTCAGCTTATCGTGACCCAGGTTATTCTGATCGATGAGCTCAAAATCGAAGCCAGTCGCGTTACCCAGTTCAATGATAGCGGGCAGGTTGAACGGAATGACCATCGCATCTTTGATTGCGCCCAGCGCCTTCATGGCGCGGCCAGCAATCGCCGGAACTTTCATGTCTGCGCCGGTACGCTCATCCCACGGCTTGAGACTGACGAAGGCGATACCGGTATTCTGTCCACGACCAGCAAAGCCGAAGCCGTTAACGGTGAACACCGATTTAACCGTGTCTTTCTCCTGCGTCAGGAAGTAGTCCGTGACCTGATCCAGCACTTTCTGAGTACGCTCCTGCGTTGCGCCTGCAGGCAGCTGCGCCTGAGCCAGCAGCAGACCCTGATCCTCTTCCGGTAAGAATGAAGAGGGCAGTCGCATAAACAGAAACGCCATTCCGACCACGATGACCAGATAGATCAGCATGTAGCGACCCGTACTGCGAACCATGTGGCCGACACCATCCACATAGTGACTGGTGCTTTTGTCGAATATACGGTTGAACCAGCCGAAGAAACCGGTGGTTTTCCCGTGATCGCCTTTTTTGATCGGTTTCAGCATGGTGGCACAGAGTGCCGGCGTCAGAATAAAGGCGACCAGCACCGATAGCGCCATCGCCGAAACGATAGTAATGGAGAACTGGCGATAGATAACGCCGGTCGAGCCACCAAAGAACGCCATCGGAATAAATACAGCGGCCAGTACCAGCGCGATACCGACAAGTGCGCCCTGAATCTGCTCCATTGAACGCTTCGTTGCTTCTTTTGGCGGTAATCCTTCTTCCGCCATCACGCGCTCAACGTTCTCAACCACCACGATGGCGTCATCCACCAGCAAGCCGATGGCCAGCACCATCCCGAACATCGTCAGGGTGTTTATCGAATAACCAAATGCGTTGATAACGGCAAACGTACCCAGCAGTACCACGGGCACAGCGATAGTCGGAATGAGCGTGGCGCGGAAGTTCTGCAGAAACAGATACATCACCAGGAACACCAGCACAATCGCTTCGATCAGCGTTTTCACCACTTCGAAAATCGAGATCTTAACGAAAGGTGTGGTGTCATACGGATAGACCACTTTCAATCCGGCCGGGAAGGTCGGCTGTAATTTGGCCAGTTCTTCTTTCACCGCATTGGCGGTATCCAGCGCATTCGCACCGGTGGCCAGCTTGATACCGATACCGGACGCAGGCTTGCCATTATAACGGGCAACGATTTCGTAGTTTTCTGCACCGAGTTCAATCCTTGCCACATCACGCAGACGAACCTGAGAACCATCTTCGTTCACTTTGAGCAGGATTTTGCCGAACTCATCCGTTGAGGTCAGACGGGTTTGCGCAATGATTGAGGCGTTGAGCTGCTGTCCTGGCACCGGCGGCGTACCACCTAACTGACCGGCAGCGACCTGGGTGTTCTGAGTGTTCAGCGCACTGATCACATCAACCGGCGTCAGGTTGTAGTTGTTCAGCTTGTGCGGATCCATCCAGATACGCATCGCGTACTGCGCACCAAATACCTGGGTATCACCCACGCCTTTGGTACGGCTGATCGGATCTTTGATTGATGACGAAATAAAGTCAGAAATGTCATTCTGCGTCATGTTGTCATCGTCGCTGATGAAGCCCGCAACCATCAGGAAGCTACTGGACGATTTCTTAACCTGAATCCCCTGTTGCTGCACTTCCTGCGGCAGCAGCGGCGTCGCCAGCTGCAGTTTGTTCTGCACCTGAACCTGCGCGATATCTGCATCTGTACCCGACTCAAAGGAGATGGTCAGGGTCAGCGTACCGGATGAATCGCTGCTCGAGGACATATACATCAGTCCATCGATACCGTTCATGTTTTGTTCGATAACCTGGGTCACCGAGTCCTGCAGCGTTTTAGCATCCGCACCAGGGTAGGTGGCCTGAATCTCAATCGCCGGCGGGGCAACATTGGGATATTGCTCGATCGGAAGTTTGAGAATCGACAGCGCACCGACCAGCATGATGATGATGGCAAGCACCCACGCAAAGATGGGTCGATCGATAAAGAACTTAGCCATGAATCAACGGCTCCTGTTATGACGGTGACTTGTCAGACTGCGGCTTTGAATCGGGTGCCGCTTTCGCATCGTCTGAGACTTCTTGTGGGGTCACCTGTGCGCCCGGCTTGGCACGCTGCAGACCGGTGCTGATCACACGTTCACCCGCTTTAACACCGTCAGTGACTAACCATTTGTCGCCAATCGCCTGAGAGGTGGTGACCTGACGCGCTTCAACTTTGTTATCTGCACCCACGACCATGACCGTTGCCTGACCCGTTGGGGTACGGGTTACCGCCTGTTGCGGAACCAGCAATGCATCAGGATTGGTGCCTTCATCCAGACGCGCACGAACAAACATGCCCGGTAACAGGGTATGGTTCGGGTTCGGGACAATGGCGCGCAGGGTGATAGAACCGGTGGTTTCATCAACGGTGACGTCAGAGAACTCCAGCGTACCAGGCTGTGGATAGCTGCTGCCGTTCTGCATCAGCAGTGTCACGTTGGCTTTGCCCTCGCTCTGCTTCAGCTGACCCGACTCCAGTTCTGAACGTAAGCGCATAAAATCTTCGCTCGACTGGGTGACGTCGACATACATGGGATCAAGTTGCTGCACGGTGGCCAGTGCGGTGGTTTGTGCGCTTTGTACCAGCGCACCTTCCGTTACCGACGATTTACCGATGCGGCCACTGATAGGCGAGGTGACTTTGGTGTAAGCCAGATTAATGCGGGCCGTTTCGACATTGGCTTTTGCTACCTGAACTGCAGCCTCGTTTTGCGCGGCTGTAGCAACAGCGGTGTCATAATCCTGCTGACTGATATATTTGGTGCCGAGCAGAGGTTTATAACGTTTGACGGTCAGCTGAGCGATATGTGCGTTAGCCTGCGCCTGCGTTAAATCACCTTTGGCGCTGTCATAGGCTGCCTGATAGGTAGCCGGATCGATCTGATAGAGAGACTGACCTGCTTTAACGTCGCTTCCTTCAATAAAGTTACGCTTCAGAATAATACCGGACACCTGCGGACGGACTTCAGCCACACGGTATGCCGAGGTGCGGCCTGGTAATTCAGTTGAAATCTTAAGGGGTTCCGTTTTCAGTGTAACAACACCTACGGCTGGCGGTTGCTGGGCGGCTTGTTGGGATTTATTGTTGTCACATCCTGTTAACAAAAAGCTGCCTGATAGCATCAGGACGGCCGCCAGAGGCGATAATCCTCTGATTTTATTCATAAATAAACCTCTAGTGTCCGGTATCAATTGGTCAATGGATCACAAAATGAAAAACCCATTGCTGTGGCAAGGCGCAGGTCATGCTATGGTACATACATTCACAAATGTATGTAAACTTACCTGTTTGTAAAAAAAGCCCACTATGGCACGAAAAACCAAAGCGCAAGCACTTGAAACACGGCATCAAATTCTTGATGCCGCTATTGTTCTCTTTTCGCAGCAGGGCGTCTCAGCCACCTCACTGGCAGATATCGCCACCGCAGCCAGCGTTACGCGCGGGGCAATCTACTGGCATTTCAAAAACAAAGCCGATGTATTACACGAAATATGGCTTCGTTGTGATGCGGGTCTGGACGATGTGGAACTTGAGTATCAGACAAAATACCCTGGCGATCCACTCTCTGTGTTGCGCGCAATGCTGGTCTATATCTTTGAAGCGACTGCAAAGGATCCACAGCGACGCGCGTTGATGGAGATCATTTTCCATAAATGCGAGTTTGTGGGCGAAATGTCAGCACTGAAGAATATGCAACAAAGCTTACTGCTGGAATGCTACGATAAAATTGAAGATGTCCTGCGCCAGTGCATTGACGCCGGACAACTTCCGGGCACTCTCAGCACGCGTCAGGCTGCCCTGATTATGCGCGGTTACGTCAACGGTATGATGGAAAGCTGGCTGTTTTCGCCGGACAGTTTTGATTTAGCCGCAGACGCACCCGTTCTGACCAACGCCTTTATCGATATGCTGCGCCTCAGTCCGACGCTGACGGCTTCCTGTTAGGTCGGCTGGCTATCGCGCTTGTTCTCGAAATCGCGCTGCACCATAGCCAGCGCGGAGAGCACGGTCTCAACCGGCAATTGATGCTCTTCCAGTAGCTGAATCAGATCAACAGCCAGTTTGACGTCGTCAGGGGCGTTTTCCAGTGACATCTTGTCTCCTAAATACGTAATCGGGCCGCGACCAGCAGCATCAGTAACGCGCCGACAATCGCTATGCCCAGGGCGCCAGCATGCAGCGTTGCCAGCGAGCCCAGTTCAAAATAGGCGGCGATATAGCCGCCGATCAGTGCGCCGATCATCGACAGCGTCAGGGTCGCCATCAGGCCACCGGGCCGACCCGGTATCAGCAGACGCTTTAACAGGCCCAGCAGTAGCCCGCAAATTAGCCAGCTCAGTAAACCCATGGTTCGTCTCCAGGCAGAATTGCACTCAGTATAGAAGCGCTTTTCTCACGCTGCGCTTTATTCGCTGTGCTCACCGCCGCGCAGGGAAGCGCCCCATTCGACAGAGCGAATCGCCTGACGACAGCGCGCCAGTCTTCCCTCTAGTGTTTCCAGATCCTGCTTCAGCTGACGCTGGACCGCCAGCGTTTCGGCCAGTGCCAGCCGCTGTTCACGCTGATCGATCATCGCCAGTAAGCGCCGTTCAAATTCACGGTACTCCTGATATTTTGAGGCGCGTGGGTTCTTAACCGGCTGTTCACGTTGGGTACGCAGCTTTTGGGTACTCGCCTCGCGTTGCAGGGCAGCAATCTGATCCACCAGGTGTTCAGCCAGCCAGGCACTGCGCGCCAGATCGTTGACGCTGTCGCACAGTCGGGCGAAATTCTGTTCCACTTCCAGCAGGTAATCTGCCAGCCGCGTGCCTTTGGTGTGAAAAAGCTGCGAGTCAAAGCGTGGCATACGGCACTCACCATCCGGATGACGCGCAATCTCCTGACGCAGGTCGATCAGAAGCTGTTGCAGGCGCTGTTGCAAAGCGATCGCACTCATCGCGTGACGTCCGGTTGTGCTAACGTAGTCGGATGAGGAAAGAGCTGGGCGGGATTCATGCAACGCATTCTGTTATTAACCCTCGGCTGGCTGGCGATTGTGCTGGGGACGCTGGGCATTGTATTACCTTTATTACCTACCACGCCATTCATGCTGCTTGCGGCCTGGTGTTTTGCGCGGTCATCGCCACGCTTCCATCACTGGCTGCTGTGGAAATCGCCATTTGGCCGCTATCTGCGCCACTGGCAACAGCATCGCGCAATGCCGCCGGGCGCCAAAGTCCGTGCTATCTGCCTGATAGTCGCAACATTTAGTCTTTCGCTTTTCCTGGTGCATCAGCTCTGGGTACGCATCATGCTGCTGATCATGCTGGCGGCGCTGCTGCTGTTTATGTGGCGTATTCCGGTGGTGGCAGAAGCAGCGGACGCACCCAAGTCGCCGCGATAAAGTTGCATTTAGCCGGTCATTTGCTTAGATTTGGGCGTCTTCGTGCGTGGCTTCCCTTTGTGAATTGACTTCCGCTGAGCCTTTTACCAGGTATTAGCGCTTTTGAAGCTGCGCGAAACAGAATTTTTTACCAGGCGTATCATTATGACCGACACTGCGCAGCAGCTTGAATTCATTAAAAACAGCATTAAAAGTATTCCCGATTATCCTAAGCCAGGCATCCTGTTCCGCGATGTCACCAGCCTGCTGGAAGATCCCAAAGCCTATGCCGCGTCGATTGCGCTGCTGGTTGAGCGTTACCGTAATAAAGGCATCACTAAAGTGGTGGGTACGGAAGCGCGCGGTTTCCTGTTTGGTGCCCCGGTGGCATTAGGCCTCGGCGTCGGTTTTGTTCCGGTGCGTAAGCCCGGCAAACTGCCGCGTGAGGTTTACAGTGAAGCTTATGAGCTGGAATATGGCACCGATCAGCTGGAATTGCACAAAGATGCCATCCAGCCGGGCGATCTGGTGCTGGTGGTTGATGACCTGCTGGCGACCGGTGGGACCATTGAAGCGACCGTTAAACTGATCCGTCGTGCAGGCGGTGAAGTGAAAGACGCGGCTTTCATTATTAACCTGTTCGATCTGACCGGTGAATCGCGTCTCAATGCCCTGGGCGTTGAGAGTTACAGCCTGGTCAAATTCCCCGGCCACTAAGCCACTCTTTCGGCCTTGCCACCCGGCGAGGCCGTCACGCCTCTGGCGTCAAGATAACGAGTGCCAGCCAAAAGCGTAGCTGATAGACTACTGCAATCTTATACAGGGGTTGCAGAGCGTCTGCGCTCATCTTTCCATCCAACTTCGTCGAATCCACATGAGCTATCAGGTACTTGCGCGAAAATGGCGTCCCCAGGCTTTTGCTGATGTTGTCGGTCAGGAACATGTTCTGACGGCGCTGGCGAATGGATTGTCTCTGGGACGCATCCATCATGCTTATCTCTTCTCCGGCACCCGCGGCGTGGGGAAAACCACCATTGCGCGTCTGCTGGCCAAAGGCCTTAACTGCGAAACCGGTATCACCGCCACGCCCTGTGGTCAGTGTGATAACTGCCGTGAAATTGAGCAGGGCCGCTTTGTCGATCTGATCGAGATTGACGCCGCATCGCGTACCAAGGTTGAAGACACCCGCGATCTGCTCGACAACGTGCAGTACGCCCCGGCCCGTGGACGCTTCAAAGTCTATCTGATTGATGAAGTGCATATGCTGTCGCGTCACAGCTTCAATGCACTGTTAAAGACGCTGGAAGAGCCGCCTTCACACGTTAAGTTTCTGCTGGCGACTACCGATCCGCAGAAACTGCCGGTGACGATTCTTTCGCGTTGCCTGCAGTTCCATCTCAAAGCGCTGGATGTTGATCAAATCCGCCAGCAGCTCGAGCATGTGCTGAAGCAGGAACAGATTGAGAGCGAAACCCGGGCGCTTCAGCTGCTGGCGCGCGCCGCCGATGGCAGTATGCGCGATGCGCTGAGCCTCACCGATCAGGCGATTGCCATGGGGCAGGGCGCGGTGACCAGCAACACGGTCAGCGTCATGCTCGGCACGCTGGATGATGAACAGCCGCTTGGGCTACTGGAAGCGCTGGTGGACGGTGACGGTCAGCAGGTCATGACACTGCTGAGCCAGGCGGCTTCACGCGGTGTGGAATGGGAGGCGTTGCTGGTGGAGATGCTGCGCCTGCTGCACCAGATTGCAATGGTGCAACTGCTGCCGGCTTCGCTCAGCGATGATGACGAGAGCAACGCTCTGCGACTGCGCGAACTGGCTCGCGTGGTGCCACCCGCCGATCTGCAACTCTATTATCAGACGCTGTTGATGGGCCGCAAAGATCTGCCGATTGCGCCCGATCGCCGCATGGGCGTGGAGATGACGCTGCTGCGCGCACTGGCGTTCCACCCCAAAGCGGCGGTGGCAGAACCGATTGCCCGTCCCGCGCTAACCCAGCAGATGGCACCTGTCGCGCCGGCGCAGACGGCACCGGCACCTTCCGGGCCTTCACCTGTCGCACGACACGCGGCAGCACAGCCCGCCACATCGTCACCTGCTCAGACAGCGTCACCTGTGGCGCAGCAGCCTCAGCAGCCGATGCCTGCGCCGCAACACCACGTTGCCGCTCAGCCGCAGATGGCCGCGCCCGATGCAGCTCCGCAACCCGCGCCGCCGCCGGATGCGGCACCTGAAGCGCCACTTTCAAGCTCCACCAGCCAGCTCCTCCAGGCGCGCACGCAGTTGTTGCGTCAGGGAGCGAACAAACCAAAAAAGAGTGAGCCGGCGGCGCCAGGTGCGCGGCCGGCCAACTCGGCACTGGAGCGGCTGGCTTCGGTTACCGAGCGCAGTCAGCAGCGTATCCGCGATCGCGAGCCTGCCGCGCCGGTAAAAGAGGAAGCGTACCGCTGGAAAGCCGTTAATCAGCAGGTTGAAGTGGCAGAGCCGGTCGCGACGCCGAAGGCCTTGCGTTCTGCGCTGGAGCATGAGAAAACCCCTGAGCTGGCGGCGCGACTGGCGGAAGAAGCGCAACAGCGCGATCCCTGGGCCGCAGAGATTGCGACCCTGCCGCTGCCAAAACTGGTGCAGCAGCTGGCATTAAATGCCTGGAAAGAGACCACCGAAAACGGGGTCTGCCTGCATTTACGCAGCAGTCAGCGTCATCTGAATTCACCGTCGGCGCAGCAGGTGTTATGCGATGCACTGAGTGAGCGTGCCGGGCAGAAAGTTGAACTCTCGGTCGTTGAAGACGATAATTCATCGGTGTTGACGCCACTGGAGTGGCGTCAGGCCATTTACGAAGAGAAACTGGCGCAGGCGCGTCAGTCGATCACCTGTGATACCCACATCCAGACGCTGCAGCGATTTTTCGATGCTGATCTGGATGAGGAGAGTATCCGACCTGTTTGAACACGCTGCTGCTATCGTAACGATAGCGTTGTAGCCTTAGCTGAGAGAGAAAACTATGTTTGGTGGTAAAGGCGGATTGGGCAACCTGATGAAACAGGCCCAGCAGATGCAGGACAAAATGGCCAAGGTTCAGGAAGAGATCGCCGCGATTGAAGTGACCGGCGAATCGGGTGCTGGCCTGGTAAAAGTGACCATTAACGGCGCGCACAACTGCCGTCGCGTGGAAGTCGATCCCAGCCTGCTGGAAGATGACAAAGATATGCTGGAAGATCTGATCGCTGCGGCGTTCAACGATGCGGCACGTCGCATTGATGAAACCCAGAAAGAGAAGATGGCGTCTGTCTCTTCGGGTATGCAGCTGCCACCAGGCTTTAAGATGCCGTTCTGATGCAAACCAGTCCACTGCTTGAATCATTGATGGAGTCGCTGCGCTGTCTGCCCGGCGTTGGGCCGAAATCGGCACAGCGCATGGCTTTTCAGCTGCTGCAGCGCGATCGCAGCGGTGGTATGCGCCTGGCGCAGGCGCTGACCCGGGCGATGTCGGAGATTGGTCACTGTGCTGATTGCCGGACATTCACCGAGCAGGAAATTTGCACCATCTGCGCCAATCCACGGCGTCAGCAGAATGGTCAAATCTGCGTAGTGGAAAGCCCGGCAGATATTCACGCCATTGAGCAGACCGGCCAGTTTGGCGGCCGCTACTTTGTGCTGATGGGACATCTGTCGCCGCTCGACGGCATTGGTCCGGCAGATATCGGCCTGGATCGTCTGGAACAGCGACTGGAGAGTGAAACGCTGCAGGAAGTGATCCTCGCGACCAATCCGACGGTGGAAGGCGAGGCGACCGCAAACTACATTGCGGAACTCTGTGGTCAGTATGGCGTTGACGCCAGCCGTATCGCGCACGGTGTGCCGGTGGGCGGAGAGCTGGAGATGGTCGATGGCACCACGCTGTCCCACTCGCTGGCAGGTCGTCAGAAGTTTAAATTTTAATCACTTGCCGGTGTTGTGAAAGACACCGGCTTGAAAACCCCCGCGTCATCCCCACATCAACCTCAACAACGTTTGTTCAACCTGTTTTGTTGAGGTAGCAATGACCATGAAAGGACAAGAGACCCGTGGCTTTCAGTCGGAAGTAAAACAACTTCTGCACCTGATGATCCATTCTCTCTATTCAAACAAAGAGATTTTCCTGCGTGAGCTGATTTCCAACGCCTCGGATGCGGCAGACAAACTGCGTTTCCGCGCGCTGTCAGATTCCAGCCTGTATGAAGGTGACGGCGAGCTGCGCGTTCGTCTCTCTGTTGATAAGGACAACCGTACCCTCACGCTCAGCGACAATGGTATCGGTATGCGTCGCGATGAGGTCATTGAAAACCTCGGCACTATCGCCAAATCGGGCACCAAATCCTTCCTGGAATCCCTCGGCTCCGACCAGGCTAAAGACAGCCAGCTGATCGGTCAGTTCGGTGTGGGCTTCTACTCTGCCTTTATCGTGGCAGATAAAGTCACCGTTCGTACCCGCGCTGCGGGCGCATCTGCCGATGAAGGTGTGTTCTGGGAATCTGCGGGCGAGGGCGAATATACCCTGGCTGAGATCGAGAAAGCCGATCGTGGTACTGAGATCACGCTGCATCTGCGCGAAGGCGAAGATGAGTTCCTGGACGCATGGCGCGTTCGCAGCATCATCAGCAAATATTCCGATCACATCGCGCTGCCGGTTGAGATCGAGAGCAAAGATGAAGAGGGCGAGGGAACTCACTGGGAGAAAATCAACAAAGCCCAGGCGCTGTGGACCCGCAACAAAGCTGAGATCAGCGACGACGAGTACAACGAGTTCTACAAACATATCGCCCATGACTACAGCGATCCGGTCGCCTGGAGCCACAATCGGGTGGAAGGTAAGCAGGAGTACACCAGCCTGCTCTACATTCCGGCGCGTGCGCCATTTGATATGTGGAACCGCGATCAGAAGCATGGCCTGAAACTCTACGTGCAGCGCGTCTTTATCATGGATGATGCTGAGCAGTTCATGCCGAACTACCTGCGCTTTGTGCGTGGTCTGATTGACTCCAGTGATCTGCCGCTCAACGTCTCCCGCGAGATCCTGCAAGATAGCCGCGTGACCCAGAGCCTGCGTGCTGCGCTGACGAAGCGTACTCTGCAGATGCTGGAAAGACTGGCGAAAGATGACAACGAGAAATACCAGACCTTCTGGAATGAGTTCGGCCTGGTGCTGAAAGAGGGTCCGGCGGAAGATAACGCCAACCAGGAAACGATTGCGAAACTGCTGCGCTTCGCCACCACCCAGAGCGAAGGTTCAGCACAGACCATTTCACTGGAAGACTACGTCAGCCGCATGGTGGAAGGTCAGGAGAAGATTTACTACATCACTGCTGACAGCTATGCCGCTGCGAAGAGCAGCCCGCACCTGGAGCTGTTCCGCAAAAAAGGCATCGAGGTGCTGCTGCTCTCTGACCGCATCGACGAATGGATGATGAGCTACCTCACTGAGTTCGACGGTAAGACCTTCCAGTCGGTCAGCAAAGCGGATGAGTCGCTGAGCAAGCTGGCGGATGAAGAGACCGAAGAGCAGAAAGAAGCGGAAAAAGCGCTGGAGCCATTTGTTGAGCGTGTGAAAAATCTGCTGGGCGAACGCGTGAAAGAGGTGCGTCTGACCCATCGTCTGACCGACACGCCAGCGATTGTGACTACCGATGCCAACGAGATGACCACGCAGATGGCGAAGCTGTTTGCGGCGGCTGGACAGGAAGTGCCGGAAGTGAAGTACCTGTTTGAAATCAACCCGGATCACCCGCTGGTGAAACGTGTTGCGGATACGCAGGATGAAGCACGCTTCGGTGAGTGGATTGAGCTGCTGCTGGATCAGGCGTTGCTGGCAGAGCGCGGTACGCTGGACGATCCAAACCAGTTTATCCGCCGCATGAACCAGCTGCTGACCGCATAACGGCAACAGGCCGGTGGTTTTCACCGGCTTTTTTTATGGCTGTGCGGCCTCCTGCAGCCAGTCACGAAACACACGGATCTCTGTATCCTGACGACGGCTCTGCTTCGTCATCATCCAGGTCGCACGCTCCACGGGAACAAAGCCCAGCGGGGCGATCAGCGTGCCATCTTCCAGCTCTTTGCGAACCAGCAAACGCGGTGCCATCAGAACACCCAGACCACTTCGTGCGGCCTGAATGCCCAGCGACAGCGTCTCAAAATGTTTACCGCTATTAAAGCGACCCCTGACTCCGGTCTGGACCGCCCACTCTGACCAGGCGTGCCGTCGGGTATCTGCATGGAGCAGAGGCAGTGCTACCAGATCCTCTCCGACCCGCAGTTGCGTGGCAAAATGCGGTGCGCAAAGCGGTCCAATCTCATCCTCGCTGACCAGCGTGGCGTCTAAATCGGGTTCAGGTGGATCGCCATGGCTGAGGATCAGTACATCCACATGTTCGCTGCGCAGTTGCGCGATCTCAGCGAGCGGCAGAAAGTGAACTTCAATCTCCGGATAGCGTTGGTAAAAGCTGGCGATTCGGGGGATCAGCCATTGTGACAAAAAGCTGGGAGCACAGGAGACCCGGATTTGCTGAAGCAGGCCGGTGCGAATAGTCTCGCAGCTGCTGCGTAACTCACTGAATGCCTGCTGACAGCTCAGAAGCAGCCGGTCGCCGTGTGCGGTCAGTTTCACGCGGCCATGACTACGGACAAACAGCGGCTTACCCATCCAGCTCTCCAGCTGGCGAATCTGATGGCTGATGGCGCTGTGGGTCACATGCAGATGTTCAGCCGCCACACTAAAGCTGCTGTGTAAGGCTGCCTGGTGAAAATAGTGCAGCGCTCTGAGTGGTGGCAGTCCGTTCATCCCTATCTCCTGTGCAGAAACCTAACAGGGATTGTTAATTTATATCATTTTAATGTCCAGCCGCATTCCTCTACTCTGTAAAGCAAATTCTGGCGGGTTGACTCAGCCTTATATCTGTGTTTTTTTCACCGATATTCCGCCTCGCTTAACCTGCGCTCACGCCGCACACTCCCTGAAGCGAGACAACCATGGCTCACAGCCCTTTATCCTCTGAAACGTCAGCAGAGGCGCGCCATCGGTTACGCCTGGCGCTCTCACGCTTTTACCGGCTGGAGCAATTCGATCTCTTCTTCGCGCCCTCACTGCATGTAGCGCAGGTCCTGCTTTCTCAGCTTTTTCTGCGTCAGGAGCAGGCACGTAATCAGCAGCGCTACGCCTCGCGTTATCCGATCACCGAACTTAGTAACCTGCCAGCGGTTCCGCTGATAGCAGGCAGCATTATGCTGGTTCCTCATATCGAATTGCCGAATGGCCGCGTGCGTCCCTTACAGGATTGCCAGAATCAGGGCGTGACTGAGGCGAGCGAGAGCTTCGCCAGCGTGCTGCATCAAAGACTGATCGATGAATCCCATTTGTTTGTTACCCGGCTGGATCGCCACGCTGAGATCTGCAGCGATCTGGTGCTCGTAGCGTTGCGGACCCATGACTTCAGTACGCTGGTGCGCAGCGAACTGCGGCTATTTGAACAGGGACTGACTCTTAACGCCACGTATGAGGCGCTGCGCCGCTTCGACGATCCGCTGTGGCGCCCCTACAATGCTGCCACCGTCGATGCGCTTTCCCTGTCATCCCCACTGCCGCTGAACTCCTGTCATCAGCCTGGTTTGCCGTTCGCCAGCTTTAATGTTCCGGCCTCGCTGATCTCTGCGCTGTCAGATGCGGACGATGTGGTGAAATGGCCGCAGCTGGCGAGGCTGCAGCTGAATGCTAACGTGCGGGGCAGCGGCAAAAAAAGCGTGAATATGACGCATCATCTGAGTCGGCGACTGCAATTTCTGCTCAGCGCAGGTGGTAAATCTGAAAAAGCGTCAGTCAGGCCGGGCGGGTCGGGGTCAGGGCCAGAAAGCCGCTAAAGTCACCCTGCGCGATCCGCGCCCTTCCTTGTGATGAGCGGGTCATAATGGTATGTTCTTCCGCTTCTAAGATAGATCAATGCGATTCGCAAGGGGATTTACGCAATGCGTATTATTCTGCTCGGAGCTCCGGGCGCAGGTAAGGGGACTCAGGCCCAATTCATCATGGAGAAGTACGGTATTCCGCAAATCTCCACCGGCGACATGTTGCGTGCAGCAGTAAAAGCAGGCAGCGAGCTGGGCAACCAGGCGAAAGCCATTATGGATGCTGGCAAACTGGTGACCGATGAGCTGGTGATTGCGCTGGTCAAAGAGCGTATCACTCAGGAAGACTGCAAAAACGGTTTCCTGCTGGACGGTTTCCCGCGCACCATTCCTCAGGCAGATGCAATGAAAGAGGCCGGGATCAAGGTTGATCACGTGCTGGAGTTTGCCGTACCGGACGAACTGATTGTTGAACGCATCGTGGGCCGTCGTGTTCACACCCCATCTGGCCGCGTTTATCACGTCACCTTTAATCCACCGAAAGTGGAAGGCAAAGATGATCTGACCGGCGAAGAGCTGACCACGCGTAAAGACGATCAGGAAGAGACCGTGCGTAAGCGCCTGGTGGAATACCATCAGATGACCGCGCCACTGATTGCTTACTACAGCAAAGAAGCGGAAGCGGGCAACACCGCCTATCACAAAATCGACGGGACCCGTAAGGTGACCGAAGTGAGTGCTGAGCTGGCTAAGATCCTCGGCTAAGCTCAACGGGGCCGGTATTACTGGCCCCTTTTGCAGTAATCGATTTTACCTCCCACTAATTCCGCTACAATTTCCCCGTTTTCACGCATCCCCGCTGTCATCAAGGAACTCCAATGAGGCAAGATAAGCCCGGCGTGTTATTGGTAAATTTAGGTACGCCAGACGCCCCAACCACACCTGCAGTTAAACGCTATCTGAAACAATTTTTAGGCGATCCGCGCGTGGTTGATGCGCCGCGCTGGCTCTGGTGGCCGGTTCTCAATGCTGTCATTCTGCCGTTTCGCTCGCCACGCGTCTCTAAACTCTACGCATCGGTCTGGATGGAAGGGGGATCACCGCTACTGGTTTACAGCATGCGTCAGCGCGATGCCCTGGCGGCCCGTGTTGATATGCCCGTCGAGCTGGGCATGAGCTATGGTAACCCGAGCCTGAAAAGTGCAGTCGATAAGCTGATGGCGCAGGGCGTGACCCGCCTGATTGTGCTGCCACTCTACCCGCAATTCTCCTGCTCCACTGTGGCCTCAGTGTGGGATGGTCTGACCGCCGTATTCAAAGATTACCGTTCGCTGCCTGACGTGCAGTTTATTCGCGACTATGCCGAGCATCCGGCCTATATCGCCGCGCTGAAAGCGACGGTGGAGCGCTCATTTGAGCGGCACGGTCAGCCCGATCTGCTGGTGTTATCGTTCCACGGCATTCCGCAGCGTTTTGCCAACGAAGGCGATGACTACCCGCAGCGCTGTGCGGATACCACAGCGGCCCTGGTTAAAGCGCTGGGTCTGCGTGACGGTCAGTACATGATGACCTTCCAGTCACGTTTTGGTCGTGAACCCTGGCTGATGCCTTACACCGACAAAACCATGGAAAGCCTGCCCGCCAAAGGGATCAGGCATGTTCAGGTGATGAGTCCGGGCTTCTCCTCTGACTGTCTGGAGACGCTTGAGGAGATCAGTGGCGAAAACGGCGAGATCTTCATGCATGCCGGTGGTGAGAAGTTTGAGTATATCCCTGCGCTGAACGCCGATGAGGCGCATATCGACATGATGGCGCAACTGGTCGACGCACGCCGTTAAAGCGCAGGCGGAGAGTGTGATATCATTCTCCGCCTGTTTTTCCAGACGGCACCTCCCGATGAAATTTCCCGGCAAACGCAAATCCAAACACTACTTTCCCGTCAGCGCACGCGATCCCCTGTTACAACCCGCACAACACGACGTTGATGCCGGCAGCTGGGTGGTGGGTATCGACCAGACGCTGGTGGATATCGAAGCAAAAGTCGATGACGCTTTTCTTGAGCGCTACGGCCTGAGTGCCGGGCACTCGCTGGTCATCGATAATGCCGTCGCGGAAGCGCTCTATAACGAGCTGATGCGCGAAGCGCTGATCACCCATCAGTTTGCCGGTGGCACCATCGGTAACACGCTGCATAACTTCTCGGTACTGGCTGATGACCGCTCGGTGCTGCTGGGTGTTATGTGCAATAACATCCAGATTGGCGGCTACGCCTATCGTTATCTCTGTAACACGTCAAGCCGGGTCGATCTCAACTATCTGCAGGGTGTCGATGGCGCTATTGGCCGCTGCTTTACGCTGATTGGTGAACATGGCGAGCGAACGTTTGCTATCAGCCCAGGCCAGATGAACCAGTTACATCCGGATAACGTGCCGGAAGAGGTGATTGCCGGTGCCTCTGCACTGGTACTGACCTCTTACCTGGTGCGCTGCGCCGAAGGTGAGCCGATGCCGCAGGCGACGTTACGGGCGATTGAGTATGCCAAACGTCACAACGTGCCGGTGGTGCTGACGCTGGGCACCAAGCATGTGATTGGCGATAATCCTGAGTTCTGGCGGGACTTCCTGCGTGATCATGTCAGCATTGTGGCCATGAATGAAGAGGAAGCGCTGGCGCTGACCGGCGAAGCCGATCCACTGCTCGCTTCCAATATGGCGCTGGATTGGGTGGATCTGGTGCTCTGCACCGCCGGCCCGATTGGGCTTTACATGGCGGGCTACACCGAAGACGAGTTCAAACGTAAAACCAATCATCCGCTGTTGCCGGGTGCGATTGCTGAGTTCAACCAGTACGAGTTCAGCCGCGTAATGCGCCAGCAGGATTGCCAGCAGCCGCTGCGTGTTTTCTCGCACATCGCGCCTTATATGGGCGGACCGGAAAAGATCATGAACACCAACGGTGCCGGTGATGGGGCGCTGGCGGCGTTACTGCATGACATCACCGCCAATAACTATCACAGCCTGAATGTGCCTAACTCCAGCAAACATGCGCGTCCGTATCTGACCTATTCGTCGCTGGCGCAGGTGTGTAAATATGCCAACCGTGTCAGCTATCAGGTGCTGAATCAGCATTCGCCGCGTTTAACCCGCGGCCTGCCGGAGCGGGAAGACAGTCTGGAAGAGTCTTACTGGGATCGGTAAAGCGGGTCGCCACAGGGCGGCAGACAGTTTGCAAACTTAAATGAGGGTGAATCTGACAGCAATGGATTAATTCAACGCGCAGGGAACAGGGTCAGAAGAGGAAAGCGTCCCGCGCCAGGACGGCGCGGGCCGAGCATGTCATGGATGACGGCTTTTGCGTCTTTCCGATCTGAACCTGTTCCCTGTGCCGTCTCGGTATCACAGCTATACGGGCCAGACTTAATCAGCGCACTACGTCGCAGGCCTGTAAATCCTCGCCCTGCGTCATCTCATCCTGCAGAATTTGCAGCATACTGCTGGCAATCTCACGCTCACCCATCACCACGCGAGTGGCGCCACGTTCCATGATGTACTCCACTTCATCGTCATAGTGAGCGCGGGCGATAATCTCGATATTCTGATGTTTTTCACGCGCGGCGGTGACCACTTCTCCCGCCTCATATCCATTCGGGATGGTCAGCAACAGCCAGCGGGCGCAGTCGAGTCGGGCCAGTTCCATGGTGTCCGCGCGAGCCGCATTTCCCAGCACGGCTTTGATGCCTTGCTCGCGCAGTGCTTCAACACGCGTGCGGGAATTCTCAACCACCACCAGCGGAACATTGGCTTCAAGCAGCTTCTGGCCAATCAGGCTGCCAACACGACCATAACCCACAATCACGGCGTGATTGCAGAAATCGACCGGGATCTGCTTCTCTTCTTCAATTGCTTCTTCCAGCGTCTGCTCTTCCATCGTCTCCGTTTTCGCCAGGAAACGCTCAAGCAGGGTAAACAGAATCGGGTTCAGCATAATCGACAGGATGGCGGCGGCCAGCACCAGATTGCGGCCCTCATCATTCAGCAGCCCAAGTGAGATACCCAGGCCGGCCAGAATAAAGGCGAACTCACCAATCTGCGCCAGGCTGACCGAAATGGTCAGAGCCGTACGACGCGAATGGCCAAGCAGCGACACCAGCAGCCAGGCAGCGACTGACTTACCCACCACAATAATGACCAGCGCGCCCAGCACCGCCAGCGGCTGCGTAACCAGAATCGACGGGTCAAACAGCATGCCGACCGACACAAAGAACAGTACGGCAAACGCATCGCGCAGCGGAAGGGTATCGCGCGCAGCGCGGTGGCTCAGTTCCGACTCGTTCAGCACCATACCGGCGAAGAAAGCGCCCAGCGCAAACGACACATCAAAGAATTCAACCGCACCAAAGGCGATGCCCAGGGCCAGAGCTAACACCGCCAGTGTAAACAGCTCGCGTGAGCCAGTGGCGGCGCTGCGGGCGAGAATCCAGGGCACAGCACGGCGTCCCACCACCATCATCAGCACCATAAAGGCGGCGACTTTGCCAATCGTCCACAGCAGGTCCCAGACCAGCAGTCCGGCGCTGGCGTTACCCTGTTCCATCATGCCGGCAATCGCAGGCAGCAGCACCAGCGTCAGTACCATCACCAGATCTTCAACGATCAACCAGCCAATCGCTATCTGTCCACGCTGGCTGTCGATCAGCTGTCGCTCCTCTAACGCGCGCAGTAACACCACGGTACTGGCGGTAGAGAGGCACAGACCAAACACCAGGCCCGTCATCCATGACCATCCCATCGTCCACGATAATCCCATTCCCAGTAACGTCGCGACCGCGATCTGTGCGATGGCACCGGGAATGGCGATCGACTTTACCGACATCAGATCTTTCATCGAGAAGTGCAGGCCGACACCAAACATCAGCAGGATAACGCCGAGTTCTGCCAGTTCAGGGGCCAGATTCGTATCTGCAACAAAGCCGGGAGTAAAGGGACCGGCCAGCACGCCAGCTATCAGGTAGCCGACCAGGGGAGAAATTCGCAGGCGATTTGCCAGCATCCCAAGGAGAAATGCCAGAACCAGTGCTCCGACAATGGTAGTGATCAGCGGTGTGGTGTGATGCATGCCTGTCTCCTTGTATACAAATGTGTCCGCTTGTAACAAATGAGTTTAAAACAAAATCTATTCTTTCGCTGAGCAATTTGCGGGAATACCTTAAAAAACCACGAAAAAAAGTCAAATGTACAGTTGAGTGGGTGTTTTTATTCATTATCCGCAATATTCACTGATTTGACGCTTCAGACCAGGGGATGAGAAATAAATATCAGATGCAGTAAATGATGCCGTTCTGGCGTGAAAAAGAGATAAATGTGTGTGCAGAGCAGTTAAATTCTGTCAGCGGCACTTTTTACAGCAGTCAGCAGGGAGGTCAGCAATAGCGTTTACTGCCTGTATCTGCACTCTCCACCAATAACCGGACAGGGTCACTGGTAAAGCGCGTTATCGCACTAACGCCGCTTTGCAGGGCTGTCCTGCTCATCAAAGGCGGATCAGAAATAAAAAGATCAGGGCGTGTCAGGCAGATGAATGTGCATTGGCCTTGAGTTCGCCGGGGGAATGTGCGACACAGTGGGGCAAAGCGGCAGAAAGTCGGGCCAGACGATAAATTAAGGAGAGTCTCAGTGTTGTTATCTAAATGGACAGGGGTGGGCATGGCACTGCTGGTGGCCGTGATGCCGCTGTTTTCACAGGCCGCCCAGGCCGATCGCACCTATCGTTTCAGTCTGCTGCACACCAACGATGAGCACGGTCATTTCTGGTTTAATGAACAGGGTGAGTATGGCCTGGCCGCGCAGAAAACCCTGATGGATACCATGCGCTACGATGTTCAGTCCCGCGGCGGCGGCGCATTGATCCTCTCTGCCGGTGATGTGAACACGGGCGTGCCGGAGTCCGATGAGCTGGACGCTGAACCCGATTTCCGCGCGATGAATCTCATTGGCTATGATGCGATGGCGCTGGGCAATCATGAATTCGACAAGCCGATCGCGGTCCTGCGTAAGCAGGAGAAGTGGGCGAGATTCCCGCTACTGGCCGCCAACGTGTATCAAAAAAGCACCGGTCAGCGCCTGTTCAAACCCTGGGCGGTATTCAACCGTCTCGGATTAAAGATCGCGGTGGTCGGGCTTATCACCCCGGACACGGCGAAACTGGCTAATCCGGCCGGACTGACAGATACCGAGTTCCGCGATCCGGTCGCAGAAACGGTGAAAGCGGTGGCTGAATTGCGCGCCACCGAGAAGCCGGACGTGATTGTCGCGCTGACCCATCTGGGCCACTATGACGACGGTAAACACGGCAGCAACGGCATAGGTGATGTCACGCTGGCGCGCAGCCTGCCTGCCGGAACGATCGACCTGATTGTCGGCGGTCATTCGCATGATGCGGTCTGCATGGAAAAAGAGAACGTCAGCGTAAAAAATTATCAGCCAGGCCAGCCGTGTGAGCCGGATAAGCAAAATGGCATCTGGATTATGCAGGCCGACAAGTGGGGCAAATATGTCGGCCGCGGTGACTTCACCTTCCGTAATGGTCAGGTGACGCTGGAGGCTTATCAGCTGGTGCCGGTTAACCTCAAACATAAGATAAAGAATGCAGATGGCAGCGAAACCTGGCTGACCTGGCAGGAAGAGATCCCGAAAAACACCGCCATGATGAAGTTGCTGATGCCGTTCCAGAAACGTGCAGAGGCGAAGTTAATCATGAATGTTGGCAGCGCTGACGGCAATTTCAGTGGTGAAAAAGAGCAGGTTCGCTTTGAGCAGACGAATCTGGGCCAGCTGATTCTGCGCGCCCAGATGGCGTTCACCAAAGCCGATTTTGCGGTGATGAGCGGTGGCGGTATTCGTACCTCACTGAAAGCAGGCAAGCTGAACTGGCGTGACCTGTTGCAGGTTCAGCCATTTGGCAATCAGGTGGTTTCGGTCACCCTGACCGGTGCGGAGATCAAAAAATATCTGGATGTCGTTGCTAATATTCAGCCTGATTCAGGCGGCTACGCGCAGTTTGCCGGCATCAGCCTGACCACCGACGGTAAGCAGGTCAGCAACGTCAGCATTAACGGTAAACCGCTGCAGGACACGCAGATTTATCGCATGGCGACCAACAGCTTCAATGCAGCAGGTGGCGACGGTTACCCGCGTCTGGATAATCACCCCGGGTATGCCAACAGTGGAGCCGTTGATGCGCAGGTGCTGCGCGACTTCATTAAGGCGCATTCGCCAGTGAAAGCCAGCGACTATGAGCCGAAAGGGCAGATCGTGCATTTGACGGATGAGCAGATTAAGGCGCGGGATGAGGCGGCGGAAAAAGCGCGGAAGCGTAATTATCCCAAAATGATTCTGGCGTGGATCTGGCCGTGGGGGAACCAGACAGCCGCCACGCATTGAACTCACCGGGAGGCGCTTGCGCCTCCCTTTTTTCTTACGCCTGGCAGGAGTGACGTCTAATCCAGCGCTCGCGCAGTTTGTCCCATACCCAGTTGTAGGCCATGGTGTAGGGCAGGAAGAAGAGGAAAAAGGCCACTTCTACCAGCAATGCCTGACCCAGGGAGATATCCAGCATCCAGGCGGCAATCGGCAGACCAATCAGGATAAATCCGCCTTCAAACCCCAGTGCATGTAACACACGCACGCCGGGTCCGCGTTTCTGGCCCGGCGCATAGAGCCTGTCAAATCCGCTGTTATAAATCATGTTCCATAGCATCGCGACCGTTGAGAGCATAATCGCCAGCGATCCCATCTGAAACAGCGGCTTATTCATCACCCATGCCGCCAGCGGCGAAACGGTCAGAATCGCCAGCGTTTCAAAGCAGACAGCATGAAGAATACGTTCTTTAATTGAGCGGGTACGCATTGTTAATTCTCCTTGAATAATGCGGCGCATTTTCACACGTCAGAATGCTAAGATAAAATGAACACCTATCGAAAAAAGCGATGGTTCAGATGCGTTACTCCCCGGAATCCCTTGAGGCTTTTATGCAGACCGTGGCGAGCGGTTCTTTCTCTGCGGCGGCGCGCGCGCTGGGTAAAAGTCAGTCCACCATCAGCGCAGCAGTGGCAAATTTAGAAGATGATCTCGGTTTCGTGCTGTTTGATCGCGCCGGTCGTCAACCCATCCTGACCGAGCAGGGACGCCGTGTTATTCCTCAGGTTCAGCAAATCCTCGCCGCCAGTGAGCGGCTGGATGCGCTGGCGATACGTCTGTCGCAGGGCGTTGAGCCCCGGCTGAGTTTTGCTATGTCCGATTTCTGGCAAACCGATCACCACGAGCATCTGCTCAGGCAATTTGATGCCCGTTATCCGGAGATTGAACTGGAGGTCATGATTGCCGAGGATGGCGATGTGCTGGATCTGCTGCAGGCCGGGCGGGTCCATCTGGGTGTGGTGCGGGCACAGCCTAATCTGCCGGTGGATATTGCGGTAGCACGACTGCAGGTTGAAGCGCAGATGGCCGTCTTTTTACATCGCGATCATCCGCTGGCGCAGCTTAGTACCGTCAGCGAAAGCGAGCTGGAAGGCGTTCGTCACCTGCGGCTAAACACCTGGGTTGAGGCCTCTGAACCCGCGCCGATGGGACGAATCTGGTCGGCACCCACGTACTTACTGCTGTTAGAGATGGCGGAGCAGGGATTTGGCTGGACTGTTTTGCCGCGCTGGCTGGTGAAGCAGTTTGGACATGACGTCCTGAAAGAGCTGTCGATGCCGGGCTGGCCGCAGCATATCGCCATTGAGGTGGTATGGTCGCGACGCACGCCACCTGGCCCGGCGGGCCGCTGGATGATCGATCAGCTTTGCGCCCAGCCACGGGTTTAATCGTGGCGGGCGATATCCGCAAACGGGGCGTCCAGCAGCCGCGAAAGATCCTGTGGTGCCAGTTCGATATCCAGTCCACGCTTACCGCCTGAAATAAACATGGCGTCAAACGCGCGGGCAGAATGGTCAATCACCGTAGGCAGCCGTTTTTTCTGCCCCAGTGGACTGATACCGCCCACCAGATAACCGGTAACCCGCTGCGCCAGCTGGGGATCGGCCATATCTGCTTTCTTCGCGCCCAGCGCTTTTGCCACCTTCTTGAGATCCAGCTGTGTCGAAACTGGCGTAATCGCCACCGCCAGCTGTTTCGCCTCGCCATTCAGCGCCACCAGCAGCGTTTTATACACCTGCCGCGCATCCAGATTGAGTTTGCGCACGGCTTCATCACCAAAATGCGTTTCGTGACTGTCATGCTCATAGGGGTGCAGGACGAAGCTGACTTTTTGTTTTTCCAGCAATTTTACGGCGGGCGTCATACGGGCTCCTTACTAAGAAAAATCTTATTGCGCAGATCCATTGAAAAAGGTGGCGAAATTTTGTTCTTTGCGTAAAATTGGCCTCGCGCCCGCAATCTGATTGCTGGCGATAACCAAAATCATAAACAAATTCCTCTTTGACGGGCCGATAACATTATCGGCTCTCTTTTTTTCAGGGCTTCTTCAGCATATCAGGCAGATTAGCTTCGCCGTACAGATGCAGCGCGCCGACCGCGACCACATAGTTTCCTGCCGCGAGCCCTCGCAGGCTGTCACACCATTGCGCATTGCGCTGACCGATCAACGTATCATTCAGCGCCTGACTAAACGTGGCGGGCAGGGTAATTTCCGGCTGGCGTGGCGGCGTATCGAGCCACCAGCTCACCATCATCTGCAGCAGTCGCGCATTGGTATGCCAGTGCAGCAGTGTATCCTGTAACAGCGCCATACCGTCATCCGGCAGTGCGGTCAGCAGGGCGATCTGTGCATCTGCGCCTTCCAGTTCAATCACCGGCTTGTTCAGATCTTTTGCTGCCTGCAGCAACTGATAATCGATGCCGTAGTCAGGTCGCAATCCCAGTCTTTGCGCCTGCTGTGCCTGTAACATCAGCGCCACCTGCCAGGCGGGCAGGTTATCCAGCAGGCTCAGGTTGAGACTCATCTCCTGACACAGTGCGGTGAGCGTTTGCATCGTACTGCTCTCCAGCCGTGTCGTGAGTGCTGGACGATCGCCCCGGTGATCAAAGGGTGATCCACCCTGCGTAATATCCGCTTCCACTATGAGCGCATCCGCCTGCTGCAACAGATGCAGCAGGCGCGGCGGCAACGGTTGCATGTCGCGCGTTCCCATATGGATGCTGCCCACCAGATGCAACTGACGATCGCCAAGCCGGACATCCATCGCAGGCCAGCGGTAACTGGCGGGAAAAAGTTGGCTGATAAAGCCGCGCAGTGAGCGCCAGATGTTGCCTGTCATTCCCAATCCTTGCGGTTCAAAACGCCATGCTAGCGACTTCAGAGAACGAAAAACAGCGCTGAAAAGGCGATTACTGGCGCGGCGGTTGGTAACGCAGCAGGCGGTTTGCATTGCTGACCACCGTTATAGAGGAGAGCGCCATCGCTGCACCCGCCACAATCGGGCTAAGCAGAGTACCGGTCAGCGGATAGAGCACACCCGCAGCCACCGGAATACCGATGCTGTTAAAGATAAATGCGCCAAACAGGTTCTGCCGGATATTGCGCAGTGTCGCAGAAGCGAGCGCTAACGCATCCGCCACGCTGTTCAGGTCGGCACGCATTAATGTAATGCCTGCCGTTTCCACGGCGACATCGCTGCCGCCGCCCATGGCAATGCCCACTTCGGCCTGCGCTAGCGCAGGCGCGTCATTGATACCATCACCGACCATCGCAACGCGGCGGCCCTGCTGCTGTAAGGCTTCAATGGCAGCCGCTTTGCCATCCGGCAACACGCCAGCAATGACTTCATCAATACCGGCTTCGGCTGCAATGGCGCGCGCGGTATTTTCATGGTCACCGGTCAGCATAATCAGGCGATAACCCTGCTGATGCAGCCGCTTCAGGGCGGCGCCACTTTCTGGCCGAAGCTGATCGCGGAGCGCAATCAAACCGGTTAGCTGGCCCTGTTCCGCCAGTAACACCGGCGTTGCCCCCTGTTGTGTCAGGCGCGCAATCTCTGCTTCTGCCACCTGATAATCAATGCCGCTGTCGTGTAACAGTGCAGCATTACCCAGCAGCAGCGTTCTGCCATCCAGAATACCGCTGACCCCTTTACCGCGTATTGTACGAAATTGCGCTAACTGAGGCGGTTGCGTCAGTTTCGCTTCAGCGACAATCGCTTTCGCCAGCGGATGACCCGAGGAAAACTCCAGCGCGGCCGCAGTCGCTAACACGGATTCACGGCTGGCATCACCCCAGACCAGCACCTCGCTGACCTGCGGCTTACCGGCGGTGAGAGTACCGGTTTTATCAAACACCAGCGTGTCGATTTGGCTGGCGCGCTGCAGGGCATCGGCGTCGCGGACCAGCACGCCCAGTTCAGCGGCACGTCCAACACCGGCAATAATTGACATCGGTGTCGCCAGTCCCAGCGCACAGGGGCAGGCAATAATCAGGACGGTAGTCGCGATTACCAGCATGTAAGCGATGTGTGGCTGTGGCCCGAACAGATACCACACTGCGCCGCTGAGCATTGCAATCAGCACCACGACCGGAACAAAAACAGCAGAGATACGATCGGCCAGACGCCCCACCTCCGGTTTGCTGCTCTGTGCCTGACGTACCAGCCGGATAATGCGCGACAGGGTGGTGTGATTCCCGGTGGCCCGTGCGGTAAATTCAACCGAGCCGTCCTGCACCAGCGTGCCGGCGAAGATCGCCGCACCCGGATTTTTGCTTTGCGGCACCGCTTCGCCGGTAAGCATCGCTTCATCAAACCAGGCTTCACCCGTGACGATTTCACCATCGACCGGAACCCGATCGCCGGTGACCAGGCGCAGCGTCATGCCAGGCTGGACGTCGCTTACCGGGATCAGCCGGTCACCCTGTTGATCGACCAGCCGCGCCTGGGCCGGCGTCAGATCAAGCAGGCGTTCCAGCGCCTTAGACGATCGCTGACGCGCCCGCTGCTCCAGCGCATGCCCCAGATTGATCAGTCCCAGAATCATGACGCTGGCTTCAAAATAGAGATGGCGTGCCTGCGGCGGGAAAAAGTCGGGCCACAGCACCACGCTAAAGGAGTAGACCCAGGCGGCGCCTGTGCCGAGTGCCACCAGCGTATCCATGGTGGCGCTGCCATTGCGTAAACTGCGCCAGGCACTGCGATAAAAGTGGCTGCCGGTCACGACCATGATCAGCAGGGTTACGACGCCCAGCGCCAGCCAGGTGGTGTGGTTGCTGTCGGTGAGCATCATGTTGTTGCCCACCATGCCCCAGATCATCAGTGGCACGCCAAACGCCAGGGCGACAGCAGCCTGCCAGCTGAAACGCCGCATGGCACGGCGAGCGCTGTGCTGCTGTTTTTCACGTCGCTCCTGCTCGTCATCAACGACCTGTGCGCCGTAACCTGCGGCATCGACGGCAGCCACAAGCTGGTGCGGGTCAGCATTACCCAGCACCAGCGCGCTGCGTTCACCGAGATTGACCCGTGCCTGGCTGACACCGGTAACCTGCTGCAGCGCTTTTTCAACACGACTGACGCAACTGGCACAGGTCATGCCTTCAATCAGCAGCATATGGGCAGGCAACGCTTTTTCTGCCGGATGAGAAGCGGTCTCCGTTGTCAGCGCCTCCGGCGGCGGCTCCGATGCTGTCAACGGTTCAGACTTTGGGGAGGCGTCTGCTGTTTTCAGCGTGGCGTGATAACCCGCCTGTTCCACAGTAGCAATCAGCGCGGCCGCATCCGCCTGACCAGAAACCTGCGCTTCCTGTTGAGTGACCTCAGCCAAATCAACATCGTCGCGTTGTTCCAGTGCCTCTTTGACGCGTTTGACACAGTGACCGCAGGATAAGCCGTCGAGTGCCAGGGAAATAGTGTGTGACATAATCAACTCCTTCTGTAATCCCATTTGACGAATTGGTCAGTTCCGATTCATGCTTAAGCATAAACCTTCTATCAAGGGGAAGGTCAAGGGGATGCAAATGAACATCAGCGATGTGGCGAAAAAGACCGGGCTGACCAGCAAGGCGATTCGCTTTTACGAAGAGAAAGGCGTGGTGACACCGCCGTTGCGCAGTGAAAATGGTTACCGCACGTATAGCGGTCATCAAATTGACGAGCTAAACCTGTTACGTCAGGCGCGTCAGGTGGGGTTCACGCTGGATGAGTGTCGTGAGCTGGTGGCGTTTTTCAATAATCCCTCGCGCCACAGTGCTGATGTCAAAGCCCGCACGCTGCAGAAAGCTGATGAAATCGCGGCCCACATTGAAGAATTGCATACCATGCGCGCACGCCTGCTGGCGCTGGCGGACGCCTGTCCCGGCGATGACAGTGCCGAGTGTCCCATCATCAATAATCTGGCCGGATGCTGCGGTCAGCGTGGCTGAATACGCAGTGTGATGCCCTCAACACCCACCACGACCACCGCTGTGCCCGCAGGCAGATCCCGATCTGCCTCAACACGCCAGCTGCTGTCCCCGATGCGCACATGGCCGGTGCGGTTGTGCAGGGCGGTATCCAGTGTAAGCTGCAACCCGATCATCTGGCTGCCGCGCTGGTTCAGAGCGTTGGGTTTTTGATGCGCCTCACGGTGGCGCATCCAGCGATACCACAAAAACACACACACCAGCGTCATCGCGGCAAACAGGGAACCCTGCGTCGTCCAGCTCACCGGCACAAACCATTCAATGAGGCCGACAATAACCGCCGCCAGACCGCTCCACAGAAGATAACCGCTGGTGCCCAGCATCTCAGCCGCCAGCAGTAATCCACCCAGCGTCAGCCAGAACCAGTGAGGGTGCGCGATAATGTCGGCCAGCATCAGCGTTTCGACTCAGTGCGTGAGTCCTTCAGCAGTTCACCGATGCCTGCAATTGAACCCAGCAGACTGCTTGCCTCCAGCGGCATCATGACGACTTTGCTGTTATTCCCCTCGCCGATTTTTTGCAGCGCATCGGTGTATTTTTGTGCCACGAAGTAGTTGATCGCCTGAATATCGCCTGCTGCGATCGCTTCAGAGACCATTTTCGTGGCGTTAGCTTCTGCCTCAGCCTGACGCTCACGCGCCTCTGCCTGAAGGAATGCCGACGTACGTTCACCTTCGGCTTTAAGGATTTGCGACTGCTTTTCCCCTTCAGCGCGCAGGATTGCCGCCTGCCGTACACCTTCGGCTGTGAGAATGTCGGCGCGTTTGGTTCGCTCCGCTTTCATCTGCGCATTCATCGCGCCAATCAGTTCCTGCGGCGGACGCACGTCACGAATCTCGATGCGGGTGATCTTAACGCCCCACGGATTCGTCGCTTCATCCACGATGTGCAGCAGGCGGGTGTTGATGCTGTCGCGCTGTGACAGCATTTCGTCCAGCTCCATACTGCCAAGAACAGTACGCATGTTGGTCATGGTGAGGTTCAGGATAGCCTGCTCAAGATTGCTGACTTCATAGGCGGCACGCGCAGGGTCAACGACCTGAATAAAGCAGACGGCGTCGATGGTGACGTTGGCGTTGTCTTTAGAAATGATCTCCTGCGAGGGAATATCCAGTACCTGTTCCATCATGTTGATCTTACGACCGACACGATCCATGAACGGCACTACCAGGCTTAATCCTGGCTGCAGGGTGCGGGTATAACGGCCAAAGCGCTCGACCGTCCATTGAAAACCTTGTGGCACGATTTTAACGGTCGCCCAGACCGCTACCAGTGCCAGGATAATCAGGGCAGGAATAACAGTAATCATACAACCTCCGCATTGTCAGATTAACGGGCCGAGTCGCTTCGGCCCGTGGTACTGCTGTTTAATACAGCAGGGAGTATAGCTGGCGACGATAGCGCGCAGCCAGTGCATCGCCGGTTCCCAGCGCGGCCAGAATTTCCTGTAGCATTTTACGCGCCTGGCCATCAGCGGCATTAAGATCGGATTTCAGGAAACTGAACAGCAGTTCCAGTGCTTCTTCATTACGACCCACCTGATGCAGCTGTAACGAGAGTTTAGCAGCCAGTCCGGCGTTAGTCGGGTCCGCTTCCAGCTCGGATTGCAGCTGCTGAATCTCCGGCGTATCCGCAGCCTGTTTCAGCAGATCGATCTGTGCCATCAGGCTCTGATAACGGGTATCCTGGTCCTGCAGCGGCACCACTTTCAGCACTGCCTCCGCTTCATCGCTGCGGTTCAGGGTAATCAGCACCTCCGCCAGCAGGAAACCAATTTCGCTGGACTGGTTGCTCAACTGCCACGCATCTTTTAACAGTGGCAGCGCCTCCAGCGGTTTCTCTTCCTGCATCAGCGCCATCGCCTGTTGCGCTTTCAGCTCTTCTTCGCGCGGCAGCACTTTTTCCAGCAGGGCGCGGATCGCTTCTTCTGGCTGTGGTCCCTGGAAGCCGTCGACCGGCTGGCCATCCTGGAACAGGTAGACGGTCGGAATTGAACGCAGACCAAACTGCGAGGCCACCCGTTGCTCTTTGTCACAATCCAGCTTTGCGAGGATAAACTGACCCGCGTACTCCTGGGCAAGACGCTCCAGCACCGGCGTCAGCTCCAGACAGTGCTGGCTGCGCTCAGACCAGAAGTAGAACAGCACCGGCAGCTGCATCGACTGCTCAAGGGTCTGCTGCAGGTTAGATTCGTTGATGTCGATGATAGAAGCTTGTGGTGACATGGATAAGTCTCTTTGCAAAAAGTGTTCTAAGAATATGGGGCCAACTGGCCCGGCTTCAAGCGCTATTACGCAGGCCTGATTAATGGCTGCGCAAAATGCGATCCAGCATCCAGCCAGGCAGTAACCGTTTCAACAGGCTCATTACGTGTGCGACCAGTGTCACCGGGTAGCGTAAACGTGGATGTTTACTCTCGAGTGCGTGACGAAGTTTAGGCAGAATGGCTTCCGGTGGCAGGGTGAAGCGTGCCGCGATGCCGGGGTTACGCACCGGATTATGCTGTTCGCCCTGCGTCACATTATCGGTAAAGCGCGTCTCAATCGGTCCCGGTTCTATCAGACTGACCCGAATGCCACTGCTGCGCACTTCCAGCCGCAGTGCATCGCTCCAGGCTTCCAGTGCATATTTACTGGCAGCGTACGCGCCCCGGCCTGGCGTGGAGATCAGTCCCAGCACCGAACTGGTATTCACAATGCGGCCATCGCCGCTGGCTTGTAACGCAGGTAACAGCCGCAGCGTTAATTGATGTACACCGAAAAAGTTGCTGGAAAACTGCTGTTCAAGTTGCTGACGGGAGAGGGTACGAAGCGGTCCATAGAGGCCAAACCCGGCGTTGTTAAACAGCGCATCCAGACGGTTATCGCATAACGCGAGTATCGCATCTGCTGCCTTATCCACGCTCTGCGGATCGTCCAGATCGAGCTGTAGCCCGGTAAAACCCAGCGTGTTCATACGCGCGACATCGTCGGCTTTGCGGCAGGCGGCGATCACCCGGTAACCTCGCGCCAGTAAATCGTGGGCGGCGACCAGGCCAATGCCGCTTGAACAACCTGTAATCAGAATAGTTTTTTGCATTTATTTACCCTATTTGCGCATCCTGGCGCGTTACGGCTGCTTAACTAAGGGGGCCAGTTCTTTTGCCATTAACGCAGAGATAAACGGCTGAGCATCAGGATTCGGATGAATACCATCCTGCTGCATCCATTCGGGTTTCAGATAGACCTGCTCCATAAAAAAGGGCACCAGAGGGATGGCATGCTGCTGTGCGAGCTCCGGATAGATGCCGCTGAACGCCTCGGTGTAGCGGCGGCCATAGTTGGCGGGCAGACGGATCTGCATCAGCAAGGGTTTCGCATTAGCGGCTTTGACATCGTCGATCACTTTACTCAGATTCTGTGCGATAGCGTCGGGCGGGAAACCGCGCAGACCATCGTTACCGCCCAGTTCGATTAACACCCATTGCGGCTTATGCTGTTTTAATAGCTCAGGCAGGCGCGCCAGTCCCTGGGCAGCAGTATCACCGCTGATGCTGGCGTTGACCACTTTCGGTTTCTGCTGCCACTGCTTATCAAGCAGGCTGGGCCAGGCCGCAGTGGCAGACATGCGATAGCCCGCACTCAGGCTGTCGCCCAGCACCATCAGGGTATCTGCAGCAGCAAGACGGGATACCAGCAGAAGAATCAATAACAGGAAGGGATAATGCCAGCGGAAAACATTGTTGAAGTTCATCATCTTACTAAGTCCGTCGGTCAGGGAGAGCATCAGTTAACCATCCTCACCGGAGTTGAGTTGGTTGTCAAACCAGCCGAGACCATTGCGCTGATTGGCGAGTCGGGTTCCGGCAAGTCTACCCTGCTGGGCATTCTGGCCGGGCTGGACGATGGCAGCAGCGGTGAAGTGCATCTGCTGGGTCAGCCGCTGCACCAGATGAATGAAGAGCAGCGTGCAGCACTGCGTGCCCGGCAGGTTGGTTTTGTGTTTCAGTCATTTATGCTGGTACCGACTCTGAATGCGCAGGAAAACGTTCAACTGCCATCACTGTTGCGCGGCGACAGCGATCGCCAGAGCCGCGAACAGGCGCGTGAACTGTTGACGCTACTCGGGCTGGGTGAGCGTCTGCATCATCTGCCCGCCCAGCTGTCCGGCGGCGAACAGCAGCGGGTCGCGCTGGCCCGCGCCTTCAGCGGTCGTCCGGGCCTGCTGTTTGCCGATGAGCCCACCGGCAATCTCGATCGTAAAACGGGTGACCGTATTGCCGACCTGCTGTTTTCTCTTAATCGCGACTTCGCCACCACGCTGATTCTGGTGACGCATGATGAACAGCTGGCGGCGCGTTGCGACCGTCGATTGCGGCTGCGTGACGGAAAATTGTGGGAGGAGCAATGATCTGGCGCTGGTTCTGGCGCGAGTGGCGCTCCCCCTCACTGCTGATCGTCTGGCTGGCTCTGACGCTGGCGGTAGCCTGTGTACTGGCGCTGGGCTCAATCAGCGATCGCATGGAAAAAGGGCTGAATCAGCAGAGTCGTGATTTTATGGCGGGTGACCGCACGCTGCGTAGCACTGAAGCTGCCCCGGAAGCCTGGCTGGAAAAAGCGAAGGAAAACGGCCTGACGGTCAGTTCTCAACTGACTTTCATGACCATGACCTTTGCCGGGCAGTCGCCACAACTCGCCTCAGTCAAAGCGGTCGATGATCGCTATCCGATGTTTGGCACCTTACAGACGCAACCTCCGGGGCTGAGACCGCAGGCAGGCACCGCGCTGGCAGCACCGCGCCTGATGGCGCTGCTCAATCTGAAAGTGGGCGATACGCTGGAAGTGGGAGACACCCAGCTGCGCATCAGCGGCGAGGTAATTCAGGAGCCGGATGGCGGCTTTAACCCGTTTGAGATGGCGCCACGTCTGCTGATTAACCTGGCAGATGCGGCGAAAACCGGTGCAATTCAGCCGGGCAGCCGCATCACCTGGCGCTATAAATTCTCTGGTAATCCTGACCAGCTGACCAGCTATGACCGCTGGATTGAGCCGCAGCTGAAGGCGGATCAGCGCTGGATCAGCGTTGAGAACACGGAAGATGCGCTGGGCCGTTCGATGCAGCGCGCGCAACAATTCCTGCTGCTCTCGGCCTTGCTGACGCTGATGCTGGCGATTGCAGCCGTGGCGGTCGCCATGAGTCACTACTGCCGCAGCCGCTACGATCTGGTGGCGGTGCTGAAAACCCTGGGTGCGACGCACGGCGCGTTGCAGCGCTTAATCATCGGTCAGTGGCTGGCGGTGCTGCTGCTGGCGGCGATTGCCGGTGGCCTGGTGGGGCAGGGTGTGGAAGCGATCCTGATGGCGATGCTGAAACCGGTATTGCCTGCCAGCTTACCGGCAGCCAGCGTCTGGCCATGGATCTGGGCAGTGGGTTCATTGTTTGTAATTTCGCTGCTGGTGGGACTGCGTCCCTATCGTCTGCTGCTGGCAACCCAGCCGCTGCGGGTGCTGCGGCGCGATGCGGTGGCAAATCTCTGGCCGCTGAAGTTCTATATTCCGGTAATGATCGTGGTGGTCGTGACGCTGTTAGCGCTGCTGGTCGGCGGCAGTAAAATGCTCTGGGCGCTGCTGGCGGGTGTGGTGGTGCTGGCAGGATTACTGGCGTTACTCGGCTGGGGAACTCTGCTTCTATTGCGTCGGCTGGTGGTGCGCAATCTGGCATTGCGACTGGCGATCAACCGGCTGCTGCGCCAGCCCGGCATGACGCTGAGCCAGCTCGCCGCTTTTTCACTGTCGTTTATGCTGCTGGCGCTGCTGCTGGTAATGCGTGGCGATCTGCTGGATCGCTGGCAGCAGCAGTTACCGGCGGATAGCCCGAACTTCTTCCTGTTGAACATGACGGCCGATCAGGTGCCGCAGGTGCGTGACTTCCTGCAGTCGCATCAGATCGCGCCCGGGACCTTTTACCCGATTGCGCGAGTACGGCTTAGTGAACTCAATGGCAAACCGGCCGATCCGAAGCTGGATAACGCCCTGAACCGTGAGCTCAACCTGACGGAACTGGCCGATCGCCCGGATCACAATCCGCTGGTGGCAGGCAACTGGCCACCAAAAGCGGGTGAAGTGTCGATGGAAGTGGAACTGGCGGATCGGCTGGGGCTGAAGCTCGGCGATACCCTGACGTTCGACGGCGATACGCAGACGTTCAGCGCACGTATTACCAGCCTGCGTAAAGTGGACTGGGAAAGCCTGAAGCCGAACTTCTTCTTTATCTTCCCGCCGGGGGCGCTCGACAGCCAGCCGCAGACCTGGCTCACCAGCTTCCGCATGGAGGCGAATCCGGTTCTGCTGGCGCAGCTGAATCGTGCTTTTCCGGCGCTGAGTCTGCTGGATATCGGCAGCATCATGCAGCAGATCGGTCAGGTACTGACGCAGGTCAGCCGGGCGCTGGAGATCATGGTGGTACTGGTCACTGCCTGCGGTGTGTTACTGCTGCTGGCGCAGATTCAGGTCGGAATGCGGCAACGCAGGCAGGAGCTGGTGGTCTACCGCACGCTGGGTGCGGGCAAAAGACTGCTACGCACCACGCTGTGGTGTGAGTTTGCCCTGCTCGGCGTCGTCTCGGGCGTGGCGGCCGCGATGGGAGCAGAAGCGGCGCTATGGGGATTACAGACAAAGATTTTCGATTTCCCGTGGCAGCCTGACTGGACATTATGGCTGGCACTGCCGTTATGCGGCGCGTTGCTGTTATCGCTGTGCGGTGGCTGGCTTGGGATTCGGTTACTGAAAGGGAAGGCGTTGTTCAGGAAGTTTGATGCGGCATAAGGCAGGGCTGACTAAGGCGGCATGAGGCCGCCTTTAACCTTTATCCGGAACGCCCCAAGAACCCGCAAGCGGGTAACGGGAAACTACAGCTTTTCAACGGCCCAGGCGATGCCGCTGGCGTACTCTTCCGGGAGCAGGGGCACCAGCGCATTGAGTGCTGTTTTGAGCCGCCTTGCATCGCTGTCGGTCAGATTCAGATGACCCACTTTACGGCCCGGTCGCACCTCTTTGTCGTACCAGTGCAGATGCACCAGCGGCTGCTGCAGCCAGTTGAGATTCACATCGGTGCCGATCAGATTAACCATTACCGACGGCGCAAATACCATCGGCTGTGGCAATGCCAGACCAAGAATGGCGCGCAGATGCAGCTCAAACTGGCTGATCGACGCACCGTTCTGCGTCCAGTGACCACTGTTGTGCACGCGGGGCGCCAGCTCATTAATCAGCAGCCCATCAGGCGTAACGAAACACTCCATTGCCATTACGCCAACGTAATTCAGTGCCTGCATAATGGCGCTGAGCATCGATTCAGCCTGCTGCTGCTGAGCCTGGTCTGCCTGCGGAAACGCTACACTGGTGCGCAGAATGCCATCCTGATGCAGGTTATGCGTCAGCGGATAGAATACAACGGTGCCATCGTGACCGCGTGCGCCCACCAGTGAGACTTCACCGGAAAAGTTGATGCCCTGCTCAACGATACATTCGCCGTAACACGCTTCGGGTAGCTGATGCGTCTCATCAGCACGCAGACGCCACTGACCTCGCCCGTCGTAACCGCCGGTGCGGCTTTTCACGATGGCCAGTTCGCCCAGCGAGTCAAACACTGCCGGCCATTCGCTTTTATCGGCCAGCAACTGCCATGGCGCGGTGGCAAGCCCCAGCTGGTCCAGCAGCTGTTTCTGCGTCAGACGATCGGCCAGACGCGGAAAAATATCACGGTTAACAAAGGCCGGATGGCTCGCCAGTTCGCGCGTCAGCGCGGTCTCCGGCCAGCGTTCGATTTCGGCGGTGATCACACTGTCAGCGATGGGCAGGGAAGCAGGATCCGCCTCCAGACCCACCGGATAGACCGCGATCCCCAACGGTTCACCTGCCTGACGCAGCATACGACCCAGCTGGCCGTTGCCCAGTACGCAAACCGGCTTCATGCATCCACCCGCGGATCAGGATGGTTCAGCACCTCATCGGTCTGACTCTGACGCCAGGTCGTCAGGCGTGACGCCAGCCCACTGTCATGCAGCGCCAGAATCTGTGCGGCCAGCAGCGCGGCATTGGCTGCGCCTGCTTTGCCAATCGCCAGCGTTCCGACCGGAATGCCGCGCGGCATCTGCACAATTGAATAGAGGCTATCCACGCCGCTTAGTGCAGCGCTCTGCACCGGTACACCCAGCACTGGCACCAGAGTTTTTGCCGCCAGCATACCTGGCAGATGTGCTGCGCCACCTGCGCCAGCAATAATCACCTGAAAACCGTTATCGGCTGCCGTTTCGGCAAAGCTGAACAGTTTATCCGGGGTACGGTGCGCAGAGACTACTTCAACATGAAAAGGGACGTCCAGGCTGGTGAGGATCTCAGCGGCGAACTGCATGGTGGCCCAGTCACTTCTGGAACCCATAACAATGGCGATGCGGGCCGGGGCGTTGGATGACATGCGGTCAACTCCTGTGAATAGACAAACAGACCTGGCCGGGCGGACAGGTTTTGAAGGGCACCGAGAATAGCATGAGAAGCACGCAAGGAAAACGGTTGCGTCCCGCTAACGTCCGCGAATTAACCGCAGATTAGAAGTCGAAATCGATGAGCTGAATGCCGCTGGCGTCGAGCTGAATCATGGAACCCCGGCTGTGCCAGGCACCCAGCACCGCGCGTTCCGCCGTTTCACCCTGCAGGTTCAGCGTATGAATGGCGGGGCGATGGGTATGACCGTGGATCAACAGCGGCACCTGCTGGCGCAGCATAGCGGCAGTGACTGCCTCCTGGTTTACATCCATGATGGTCTGGGATTTGTGCTGGTTTGCCTGTTTACTGTCGGCGCGCATCCGGGCCGCAATGCGTTTGCGGATCCTCAACGGCAGCGCCAGGAACAGTCGCTGGATCCACGGATTGTGCACTTTGGCACGAAAGCGCAGATAACCCGCATCGTCGGTGCAGAGCGTATCACCGTGCATGATGAGCAGCCGATGGCCGTAGAGCGTCAGTACCTGCTCTTCCGGCAGCAGCGTCATGCCGCTTGCGCGCGCAAAGCGTCGGCCAATCAGGAAATCCCGATTGCCATGGATGAAGAAGACCGGAACCGGGAGGGCGCGCAGGGCGCGGGCAATCTGCTGATGCAGAGGATTGGGATCGTCGTCACCAATCCAGGCTTCGAACAGATCGCCGAGAATATAGAGCGCGTCGCAGTGGGGCGCTTCGCGCTGTAAAAAATGCAGAAAACCGGCGGTAATCGCCGGTTCTTCCTGACACAGATGGAGATCTGCGATAAACAGCGTGCGCGACATTACTCGCTGACGGTCACTTTCTGGATAACGACGTCATCTTTTGGCACATCCTGATGCATGCCGCTGCGGCCAGTAGAGACTGCTTTGATTTTCTCGACCACATCCATGCCTTCAACCACTTCAGCGAACACGCAGTAGCCCCAGCCCTGAACGCTTTCGTCACGGAAGTTCAGGAAGTCGTTGTCAGCTACGTTGATGAAGAACTGTGCGGTGGCAGAGTGCGGCGCAGAAGTACGTGCCATTGCCAGCGTACCTTTGGTGTTTTTCAGACCGTTGTTCGCTTCATTCTGAATTTCGGCTTTGGTTTCTTTCTGCTTCATGCCCGGCTCGAAGCCGCCGCCCTGAATCATAAAGCCGTTGATTACGCGGTGGAAAATGGTGTTGTCGTAAAAACCTTCACGGCAGTAATCCAGGAAGTTCTGTACGGTTGCCGGCGCTTTATCATCGAAAGTTTTGATTACGATATCGCCATGGTTCGTCTGGAAAGTTACCATTTTTGTCGTCCTGTAAAGGTTGTCATCAGTTGCTGAGGTCGCGGTGTCGATTGGCGTACCTCTTTTTGTCGACCGTTCTTATATCATAATTTCCAATGACGCGTCAGCAGCACGGCGCAGTTGGCTTGCTTTGCGTCGCGCGAGCGATAAAAATACGGCACAATGTCTGGATACTTAAAAGTGCCAACCACACGCGAAAACGGAACCGTTCAATGCTTAAGATTTATAACACCCTGAGTCGACAGAAAGAGGAATTCAAACCCATTCATGCCGGTAAAATCGGGATGTATGTTTGCGGCATCACGGTGTATGACCTCTGTCACATTGGTCATGGGCGGACGTTCGTAGCATTTGACGTCGTGGCGCGCTACCTGCGTTACCTCGGTTATCAGCTTAATTATGTCCGTAACATCACTGACATTGATGACAAAATCATCAAACGCGCCAACGAAAACGGCGAGAGCATCGAAACCCTGACCAACCGCATGATCGGCGAGATGCACAATGACTTCGCTGCGCTGGGGATCCTGCCGCCCGATGAGGAGCCGCGCGCGACCCGTCACATCGCTGAGATTATCGAGCTGGTGGAAAAGCTGATTGCTCGCGGTCACGCCTATGTAGCGGACAATGGCGACGTGATGTTCGATGTGCTCAGCGACACCGATTACGGCGCGCTGTCGCGTCAGGATCTGGAGCAACTGCAGGCGGGCGCACGCGTTGAAGTGGCCGATGTGAAGCGCAACCCGATGGATTTCGTGTTGTGGAAAATGTCCAAAGCGGATGAGCCAGCCTGGTCATCGCCGTGGGGCAACGGCCGTCCTGGCTGGCACATTGAGTGTTCTGCGATGAACTGCAAACAACTGGGTACGCATTTCGATATCCATGGCGGCGGTTCAGACCTGATGTTCCCGCACCATGAAAACGAAATCGCTCAGTCGAGCTGCGCCCATGACGGCCCTTACGTCAATTACTGGATGCACTCCGGCATGGTGATGGTTGACCGTGAGAAGATGTCCAAATCACTCGGCAACTTCTTTACCGTGCGTGACGTGCTGCAACATTACGATGCGGAAACAGTGCGTTACTTCCTGATGTCCGGTCACTATCGCAGCCAGCTTAATTACGGCGAAGATAACCTGAATCAGGCGCGTGCGGCGCTGGAGCGTCTCTACACGGCGCTGCGCCACACCGACAGCAGCGTGCCTGCAAGCGGCGGCGACGCGTTTGAAGCGCGTTTCCGCAGCGCGATGGATGATGATTTCAACACCCCGGAAGCCTACTCGGTGCTGTTCGACATGGCGCGTGAAGTCAACCGTCTGAAAAGTGAAGATGGTGCTTCAGCACATGCGCTGGCGTCTAAACTGCGCGAAATGGCTAACGTGCTGGGTATCCTGCAGCAGGATCCTGAGCTCTTCCTGCAAAGCGGCGCGCAGGTGAATGACGAAGAAGTTGCCGAGATTGAGCATTGGGTGAAGGCTCGTGCCGATGCACGCGCTGCCAAAGCCTGGGCAGAAGCGGATATCGCGCGTGACAAACTTAACGCGCTGGGTGTCATCGTCGAAGATGGGCCACAAGGGTCCAACTGGCGTCGAAAATAAACCGGAGAGGGCGAGCAATCGCCCTTTTTTATTATGGCGATTGAACAGATTCAGATCCGCGGCTTCCGCTCAATACGGAACCTGACGCTATCGCTTCAGCAGCTGAATGTGGTGAGCGGTCCCAACGGCTGCGGTAAATCCAACCTCTATAAAGCGGTGCGGTTGCTGCATGAGGCTGCCAGCGGTCGTCTGGCGCTGGCGCTGGCTGAAGAAGGCGGCATCCAGAAAGCGATGTGGGCAGGCGGTTTGCGCCGGGGCGATCGCCGACACGATCCAAAGCGACTGGAGCTGGCGGTGGTAATGGATGACATGGATTACCAGCTGGAGATTGGTTTTCCCGAGCCACTGTCGACCAGCCTGTTCAATCTGGATCCGCTGGTGAAGCAGGAACGGCTCTGGCTCAGCGGCCAGCGACGTCGTCCTTCTGCCTGCATCATGCAGCGCGAAAACCAGACCGCCTTTCTGCACAACGTTGAAGGTGAGCGCGTCGCCTATCCGGCGGTGTTGCATCCGGAGGAGTCGCTGTTTGGTCAGCTTGGCGAACCCCATCTTTATCCGGAGCTTTCGCAACTGCGCGAACGTCTGCAGCAGTGGCGCTTCTACCACGAGTTCGCGGTCTGGCCCGGCTCACCGATTCGTGCGCCGCAGATTGGCGTGCGTGCGCCGGTGCTCGCTCATGATGGCCGCAATCTGGCAGCGGCCTGGGCGACCATCGTGGAGCGTGGTCATTCAGAACTGTTGTTTGAGGTTATGGCGCAGGCGTTTCCCGACTGCCAGTTTGACGTCGAGGTGCAGAACGGCCGTTTTCAGATGCTGATGTCCCGTCATGGCATTCTGCGTCCGCTGGAGAGCGCGGAGTTTTCTGATGGCACGTTGCGGTTTCTTTGTCTGGTTGTGGCGCTGCTCAGCCCGCGTCCACCCGCCTTTATGGCACTGAATGAACCGGAAAACAGTCTGCATGAGGATTTGTTGCCTGCGCTGGCGCGGTTAATCGCCGAAGCCAGCGAGTACAGTCAGCTCTGGATCACCAGCCATTCACCCCGACTCGCAACGCTGATTGCGCAGCATACGGCGGTGAATCATATTGCACTGGAGCAACGGGAAGGGGAGACGCGTGTGAAGGAGGATGAACCGCTGTAATAGCGTCCCCGCAGGGACGCTCCGGAATTACTCGACCACAGTGATGCGGAAACCGGCAAATTCCACGGTCTGACCGGCTACGATCTTGCAGCGCTTACGGGTTTCAACCGTGCCATTCACCTTCACTTCACCCTCGGCAATCACGACTTTCGCCTGTGCACCGCTCTGAACCCAGCCTTCCAGCTTTAACAGGTCACACAGATCGACATGCGGGAATTTACCCAGTGAAAAACTTGTCATTTAAAAAACCTCTTTATCATGAAACTCTTCGCACGCCTGCAGCGTGTTTTGAATCAATGTTGCTACTGTCATTGGACCCACACCGCCCGGCACCGGAGTAATGTAAGATGCGCGCGCTGATGCGCTGTCATAGTCAACGTCGCCTACGACTTTGCCGCTCTCCAGACGGTTAATGCCCACGTCGATAACGATGGCACCGGGTTTGATCCAGTCGCCCGGAATAAAGCCTGGCTTGCCCACAGCAACGACCAGCAGATCGGCGTGCTCAATGTGATGACGCAGATCTTTGGTAAAGCGATGGGTAACCGTTGTCGTACAGCCCGTGAGCAAGAGCTCCATGCTCATCGGACGACCAACGATGTTGGATGCCCCGACCACCACAGCGTTCAGGCCATAAGTGTCAATGTTGTAGCGCTCCAGCAGCGTGACGATACCGCGTGGCGTGCAGGGACGCAGGGTTGGTGCACGCTGACACAGGCGGCCGACGTTATAAGGGTGGAACCCATCGACATCTTTGTCAGGCGTAATCCGCTCCAGCACTTTCACGTTATCGATGCCCGCTGGCAGCGGCAGCTGTACCAGAATGCCATCGATTTCATCATCCTGATTGAGCTTATCGATCAGCTCCAGCAGCTCAGCCTCGCGGGTGGTGGCAGGCAGATCGTAAGAGCGGGAGTGGAAACCAACCTCTTCACAGGCGCGGCGTTTGCTGGCCACATAGATCTGCGAAGCCGGATTTTCACCCACCAGAACCACTGCCAGACCTGGGGCACGTTTTCCGGCCGCCAGACGCTGCTTCACTTTTTCCGCAACCTCAACGCGCACCTGCTGCGCAATCGTTTTACCGTCAATAATTTTTGCTGCCATCAGAGAGGAAATCCACTGTGTTGTGTTGAATCGGGGAAGGGCGCTATTTTGTCAGAAGCGTGGGCTGCTGTCAGTTACAGTTTCAGCCGTGTATGCGCTTTCCGATGTTTTCGTCGCGACGATGCCAGCCTGCATGCGTATGATATCTGCAGGACAATCCGGGGACGATGTAATGATTTGGATAATGCTTGCGACTCTGGCGGTGGTATTTGTTGCTGGATTTCAGCTGCTCACCGCGGGCTCACGCCACGCCGCCCAGCGGCTCAGCAAACGACTGCAGCTGCCACCGGTACAGGTGGAATCAATGATCTCTATGATGGGAAAAGAGGCCGCGAAAGAGTTTACCGACTATCTCAGCCACGATAATGAAACGCATCTGCATAATGGCGCAGCGGTACTGCTGATCTGGCAGGTGTTGATTGTTGATGGCAGCGAGGAGAACAGCCAGCGCTGGCATACGATTCTCAGTCGCGCCGGTTTTTCACCGCTTATCAGCCGCCAGCAGCTGCTACTCGCGCTGGGCTTTCTGCGCCAGCTGGAACCGGACAGTCAGGAACTGCACGCACTTCGTGAGCAATACAACGCGCGCTTCACATCACAAGGGATTGAGCTGGAAGGAGAATTGACCGGCAGCAGTAAACTCGTGTCGCTCAGCGAATGGCGCAGTCGTCACTGACGCCAATTGGTTATTCCCGCAGCACTTCGCTGCGGGGAAACGGCAAAAACGTTGACGTACCCGCTTCCCGACGTATAATCCGTGCCATCTCCATGCGCCCTTAGCTCAGTTGGATAGAGCACCGGCCTTCTAAGCCGTAGGTCACAGGTTCGAATCCTGTAGGGCGTACCAAATTCTCTCCTATTTTTTGCATACTGAGACTCTTTTTTCTCTATTGTCAGTTTGATACCTCAACATTTTACTCTTATTTATGTTCAAAAAACGAATTGCCCGCATTACTCGCATGGCTGTTTGGATAGGTTAGTATTTTTCTGTGCTTACGATCTGCTTATTGTGCATGCTGTTTTTTGCATATAGCATTTTAATATCATGCGAAATTGCATGGATATGATGTTCAGGCAGAGCCTTCTGAGGTGAGGAAACGTTGATACCAGTGCTGGCCAGGTAAGCAGGTTGGTTAGCATGTGTCTCGTTCACTGTGCTATATTTCGCACGTATCGCAACGTTATTCAGGATGAATCAGATGAACGAATTTGAGCAAGAACTCTATAATAACGGCTTCTCTGCTAAAGATATCGGTAAGCTCAAGAGCATCATTAAAAAAGACGAATCAAAAAAAGATACACTACAAAGCCTCGTTATTGATTTGAGTAAACGCTTCTGGGGCGGTGTCATTGCTCTTGTTATTTTGCTACTGATTGGACTGGATGGCATTTTCAATGCGGATGCTTCAAATGCCATTCCATATATTATTGTTCTGACGTTTGCATTTCTTGTGGTCTATTTTGTGACTCCTCTGAACCTCTCCTGGAAAGCTAACAGGTTTATCAGAAAAACCAGAGGTTAGTTTTGTGCAGGGCTATTTTGCATTTGGTATAGGTTCAAACCTACTCCAGCCCCCTTATAGGCTGCTCCAGCGCCTTTTAAGGCAAGTGCTGGTTTACTCATAACCTGAACCTTGCGGTAATAGTCTGTTGGCAGATATTTGTATAGCCGCCATGCTTCTGGCTTTAAAGTCAGTTTGAAAATGCCATAGTATGATGTTGTCAAATCAACTACCTGATAGGCTAACAAGCCGAGTCGCTTATCAAAACCAAAAAAATCTGCAACATCTTCATATTTATCTCTTATTGGGTTCGATGGGTGAGGCACACCGCTGAGTTTTCCTATGCTCTCAATCCCTGATCCCACTCCATTCATCACCAGGGTCGAACCCGCTACAACACCTAAAATATTACCTGTAGTGACAGAACCTACAATCAGACCGACACCAGCCACGATTTGCAAGCCACTTAACACCACGCCGATCCCATTGATGACATATCCAATGACCTTTTCATGGTCATGATAAAACTGCACGGAAGACGATACGACAGCTTCACCGGTCCTAAGCATTCTGTCCTGAATCTTGAGATGCTGACTTTCCTGCTTAAGATTCTGAATGCACTCCTGACACTGATCGTCAGAATTTGAAGTACGAATGGTATGGATCTGTAAACGAGCGAACTCGCGCACCTCATCCTGGAATTTCAGTTTTACAAGAGCATCCTTGAGGTGAAATTGAGAAAGTGAAGTAGCTATGTTAACTAAATGATTAGCTTCAAGATTTGCCATCGTCAGAAAATAGTTTGAGAGTCTTTTTGTGTCCCAGTAGTTGTCCATAACAGTGCCTCTGTAAAAACGTGGTCTCACTAAACGTGATTTTCAGATCCTAAAATAGCTGGAGTTGTATGGGATCACAAATTGAGGTGTGCAAGTTTTGCAATGCTGAGCAATTTATCGATGATTGACCTGCTGACCTGCTGACCTGCTGACCTGCTGACCTGCTGACCTGCTGACCTGCTGACCTGCTGACCTGCTGACCTGCTGACCTGCTGACCTGCTGACCTGCTGACCTGCTGACCATGAATAGTGATGTATTCATAAGTCACTGGAGAAGATCCTTTGAAGAAGTATTTTTCCTACACACCAATCTTCAGTATTCTCCGCGAGACAGAAGCCGGTGTTTTGGCCCGGGAGCGCTGCCACAGGCTGTATACCGGAAGTCTCATCAGCTGCTAACCGTACTCAGGATTTCGGTCAACATACCATCAATATGTAGCCTGCATAAATTTATAAGGCAGAAGCTATTATAATCAGGGGTTAAAACTATTTTTTAAAATATACGAATATTTTTTAAGGTGATTTTGTTCATTTTTATTCAGGAGCTGGCTGTAAAAATAACATATTCTTTTCATGTTGTATGATTTTCAATTCTTTGTTGCTGGTCATTTTTTCTGTGTAATCTGATTATACATGTTCGAAAGCTGTTCTTCAGTGAGTGATGCGCCAACCTTTATTTAACATTAATTTAAAGTTGGTTCATTTTTGATTGTGTCTTTGTTTAAGGTTCCTGAACTTAAAGGTGGTGTCAGGAAAAAAATTTAGTTACATTAGTTTCGCATTAACGAGATGATGAATGAAATTACATAATATGGATCCGGCTGGTAATAATTATTTTTTGGGTGGATGGCTGGTTTTTATTAGGGCGTTTAAAGGAAGGTAATAAGCAGGTGATTTTTTTAATTATTCCTTTTATTCTTGCTCGCAGTGTGAAATTGCTTCGCTTAATACGATAGGTGAAGGTTTTGACGTTAACATGCTTTTTCAGGGCGAAGTGAGCTATTAAAGTTATCTGTTTAATTTTATCCTCTGGCTTGCGGGCATGATAAATGTCAGAGAACTAATACATGCTGGGACACCCACTGCAGTGGAACCAAATGTCCTCTTCAGGAATCTGATCATGTTAATAAACCAGAGCAAAGTGACAGCGAGGATTATGAACGTCAACACTGAGCGTGGGTAAAATTCAAAAGCGAGGTTAATACGCCGAATTCAACTTATTTGAGATGTCACCAAATTCCATTGTCTTTTCTATGGGGCTGTTTTTAGCTTGCTACCGATTTTGCTGGTGAACTGAGCGGATTTTTTAAATATTAAAAATCTAATTTTCTCTTGAGATCTTAATGTCTGTGAGTTTAATTCATGTCAGAAACCCAAAGTAAACTGGGCAAGGCCCGGCCGCCACGCGTGCATATTACTTATGACGTTGAAGTTGGTGGCGCGGAAACCCAGAAAGAGTTGCCACTGGTTATTGGTGTGATGGGCGAATTTTCGGATGAAAAAAAGCCCCTTCGTGAGCGACGCTTTGTTCAGATTGATAAAGACAATTTTAATGAAGTGATGCAGGGCATGAAGCCTGAAATCGAAATGCTGGTTGATAATGAACTGAATAATGACGATGGAAAGCTGTCGGTCGCACTGCGTTTCAATTCTATTGAGGATTTCGCTCCTGAAAATATAGCTCTACAGGTGGAGCCTCTGAAAAAACTACTTGAGCTGCGGGAGCAACTGAGTGATTTACGCAACCGTACAGCCAGTAATGATTGCCTGAAAGAACAACTGGCGGAACTGCTGGCCAATCAGCCTTCAGAAACGAAAGTTGATAATGTGGGAGAAGAGGCAGAATGAGTGTTGAGGAAATGCAGGCTGCAGTCACAGAGGCGGTCAGTGCCGATTACCTTGATCAGATAATTGACAATACCCAGGCTATCAGGCGTGAGTCTGATCGCAGCAAGCTGAGGTCTCAGCTTGACAGTTTCCTCAGTGAGGTGGCAACAGGCGCTGTTGTTGTAAGTAATGACCTGGTGGGTAGCATTGAGGAACGCATCACAGTCATTGATGCCCTTCTTTCGGCGCAGATCAGCAAAATCATGCAGGCGCCAGCGTTTCAGAAAATGGAATCTTCGTGGCGGGGTCTGCAGAAGCTGGTTCAGAGCAGCGTTACGGAAAACACGAAAGTCCGGGTGTTGAATTGTACCAAAAAAGAGCTGATCCGCGATTTTAAATCTGCCTCTGATTTTGACCAGTCAGTCCTGTTCAAAAGCGTCTATGAGAGCGAATACGGCACTTTTGGTGGAGAGCCGTACTCCGCATTTGTGGGCGATTTTGAATTCGACGCCATGCCGGAAGATTTATATCTGCTGGAGCAGATTTCTCATGTGGCGGCGGCGGCTCACGCCCCTTTCCTCACGGCAGCGGATGCCGGCATGTTTGGTATGAATAACTTTCAGGAGATGCCGCGTCCCCGGGATCTCGGCAAGCTTTTTGACACGTCAGACTATATCCGCTGGCGTTCTTTCCGACAGAGCGACGACGCCCGCTACGTTGGACTCACACTTCCCCGGGTTATAGGTCGCCTGCCTTATGGTGCCAAAACAACACCAGTAGAGATGTTCAATTTCGAAGAGAAAATCGACGAGAGCCGTGAGGGAGCCAGCTATCTGTGGATCAATGCCGCCTATGAACTGGCCGGCCGAATGATTTCTGCTTTTGAAGATCATGGATGGTGTGCGGCTATTCGCGGTGTTGAAGGTGGTGGTCTGGTGAAGTCGATGCCGGTGTATAACTACATTTCGCATACCGGCGAGAAGGTATTGCAGTGTCCAACGGAAGTGGCTATCTCCGACCGCCGTGAAAAAGAGTTAGCAGACCTCGGGTTCATTCCTCTGGTGTACTGCAAAGGAACGGATTATGCCGCCTTTTTCGCTGTGCAGTCGGCAAATAAACCGCGGAAATATGACTCCAACCTTGCAAACGCGAATGCGCGGTTATCAAACCAGCTGCAGTACATTATGACCACATCAAGGTTTGCTCATTACCTTAAATCGATTGTGCGGGATAAAGTCGGCAGTTTTATGTCCAGAACAGAATGTCAGAACTTCCTGCAAAACTGGATTAATCAATATGTGGTGGGCTCTGACAATGTCGGCCTGCATATTAAGGCCAGCCATCCGCTGCGCGAAGCCCGGATTGAGGTAGTGGATGTCCCGGGATGTCCCGGAAGCTATCGTGCCGTGGCCTATCTGAGGCCTCACTTCCAGCTTGAGGGACTGACGATGTCGCTTCGGCTTGTAGCTGAATTACCTGCATCGGCAGGCTGATAAAAAACGTATTATAACCAGGAGAAGATATGTCCAGTGCAAGTAATCTATTTATGCAAATCGACGGTGTAAAAGGAATTGTAACTGATAAACAGTATAAACAGTGGATTGCTATCGGTCATGCATCAATGGGCGTGCATAGCCAGGCCAGTATTGATAATGGCAGTGGGCAACTGAATAGCAGCGGCGTGCATTTTGAAGATATTTCTATTGCGAAGGCGCTGGATGCCACATCAACCCAACTGGTTGATATGGTTGCGCAGGGAACCAACGTTAAAAAAGTGATTATTGCGCTGAACGTCAAAACTGACAATAAAGATAATGAAATTTGCCGCTGGGAATTTGAGAATTGCATTTTTACCAGCCATAACATCAGCCTGCATAATTCAAACGGTATACCTGATGAGCAGCTTGCCATGGTATTTGGCTCGGTTAAGTTCCAGACCAGTATGATTACGTCTGAAGGTTCAACCAGTAAACAGGGTCCTGTTGGCTGGAATCAAGTCACTAATACCAAACTTTAAGTTAAGCGGCAGCGCGCTTTATAGCGTGCTGCTTATGGGAACATTATGCTTTTACAGCTGCTGTCTGATGATAATCCTGTCGCCCAGGATGAAATCCCGGAAATTATTTCGGATGACGGGGTGCTCGCAGCGGAGCTATTGATGCTGCTCTCATCCAGGCCTCGGCACTACCACGTTTCAGACATGCCTGAAATATGTCAGTCGGTCATTAACTACGGTATCAGCGATGTGTTTCCGGGAGGGATATCCAGAAGTGATAGAAATATTATTCTTGAATCCCGCATTTTACGTGCGCTTCAGCTTTTCGAACCGCGTTTAAAAGACGTCACGGTGTCCGCCGGAAACGAAAGTTATGGATGCAGTTCCTTTATTATTGAGGCTGAAAAAAATAATGCTCCCATCCGTTTTTATCTGGAATGGGATGACGTCCTCAGCCATTTCTCATTACGTTAACAGTGGTTTCTGACATGCTGTCAAAGAAGTTGCTTTCTTATTATCAGAATGAGTTGAGCTATCTCAGAAAATACGGAAAACGGTTTTCCCGTCATTTTCCGAAGGTTGCCCGACGTCTTGGCATGTCAGATGGACTGTCCGAGGATCCGCACGTTGAGCGGATCATCGAGTCTTTTGCACTTGTTACTGCGCAAATTCAGCAGCGTCTGGATGAGGATATGCCTGAAGTAACCGAAGCTCTGCTGACCGTTCTGGCTCCTCAGTTTCTCCGGCCGTACCCGTCGGTATGTATTGTACAGATGCAGCCTGACAAAAGAATCAGCGGACTGACCACTGGCTGTGAGGTTGAGGCCGGGACAATGCTCTATACCCGACAATCAGAGGAGCATGTCTGCCATTTCAGGACGCTTTACCCGGTCATTATGGAGCCCATGGCGCTTGAGGAAACAAGTCTCAGGTTTGATAACAGCACTCTGCGCTGGCAACTGGAATTACGGCTTCAGGTCTGGCCGGGAGCAATCCTTAATTCACCCTCACTGCGCTTTTATCTTAATGGCAGCAGTCTGGCAGTGAATATACTTTACACACTGATAAATGATGAGATTGAAGCCTTTTCACTGGTTTGCGGAGAAAAGCATTATTTACTTTCTGAATCTGATATTCAGGTCGTGGGATTTAACCGTGCAGAGAGTATTCTCGAATGCGATCCCCGTATATCACCGGTCTATGCTCTGCTTCAGGATTATTTTTATTTCCCTCAGAAGTTCCATTTTATTGATTTCAGCCTGCCCGCAGGACTCACTGTGACATCGAATGAGGTCATGTTGTTCAGGCTGCGTTTTCGCCAGTGCGCGATGGTTGCAATGCTGGATAAAATTGCTTGCTCGGTTGACCGACATTTTTTCCGGCTGCACTGTACGCCGGCAGTAAACCTTTTTCCAATGCGCGCTGAACCTCTGGTTCCGCACGATGATACTGCGGAATATCCTGTGAGACCCGATATCCGTCATGGTGATGCTATAGGAATATGGTCAGTGAACCGCGTTTGTGCCACGCACAAAACGGGTAATGAAATCAGCACAAGGGATATCGCGCCGCTGTTTGGTCTGTCGCATTCCGTTACAGGGGGAGAGCAGGGGACATACTGGCAGTGTATGCAGCGTGAAACCGTTGATGAAAGTGGCCCTGCAAACCGCCTGTTTATTGCTTTTTCCGACCGCGGTGAAAAGCCTCTGACGCCGAAGAATGACTTGATTAATATAGAACTGACCTGCTATGACCGGGATATACCCTCCAGCATACGCAATGGTAATCCTGAAGGGGATTTTGAGTCGGATCTGGCAGTAGCGGGAGTGACCATTACGGCACTCACGCGGCCCACGCGAACCGTCTCTCAGCCGGTAAAACAGGCTTCACGCTGGCGGCTCATCTCGCATTTATCCCTCAATCATATGCTCATCAGCGGCGATAACGGGGTTCAGGTCCTTAAAGAAACATTTGCGCTATATAACATTAATGATAATCCCGCTATTCAGCAGCTGATCGGATTAATCAAACATGTCGTTGTAACACCTGTGACCGCTCGTCTGGTGAGCAACGATCCCCTGTCAATGGCGCGTGGGGTTGAGATCTGTGTGACTTTCCAAAGTTCCGCCGCAGAAGAACCTGAGTATTTTCTATTCTGTCGTTTTATTGAGCACTTTCTTTCGCTTTATGCACCAGTAAACAGCTTTTCACAGGTCGTAACCTGCATCGAATTTCATCAGGAAAGCCGGCGAGTGTGGCCTGTGCGGAGCGGGAGGCTGTCGTGGATTTAAGTACGATTTTCAGCCGATATAACTTTTTCCAGCAGGTTCGCCTGATGTTGCGGCGCCTGAAGGAACGACCTGAGAGTAACGGAACAAAATCGCTGACCAGTGATATCAGTTTTGTATCGCCTCTTTCACTTGACGCTCCAGCAGGCGAAGTGGGTCAAATTATCAGAACGGAAGAGGGAGTATGGCAGGTTGAGGTTCTGATGTATGGAATGACGGGTGCTCTGGGAGCACTACCCACGACGTATACAGAATGGATGCTGGAGCGCTATTACCGATACGGTGATAAAACGGCGAAAGCATTTATTGATATCTTTAATAATAGATTGCATGCCCTGCGTTATCTGGCCTGGCTTAAATATCACTATTACGCCTCGTATGAGTTGAACAGTCAACGCCCTCTCAGCGAGGCGTTGCTGGGGCTGGCTGGCGTCATGCAGTCTGCTCCTGCGCTTCAGAATGAAGCCTTCGCAGGTCTTTTTATGCACCCTGTGCGGTCAGCCCTGAACCTTGAAACATGGCTGGAAAACCTTTTTTCCGTTCCCGCCCGAGTGCGTTCTTTCACCGGAGGATGGCTGAAGGTTCCTTCTGAGCAGTGTTGTCATCTTGGTCATGTCAGGCTGACTCTGGGACAGGCCCCTATGCTGGGTCAGATGCGCAGAGACAGGGCTTCCGGCTTTACAGTGGAATTGGGCCCGTTGCCATTAAGTCATGCGCCACAGTATCTGCCTGGCGGAAAATTCTATGCCGACCTGTTAAAACGCATTCGCGAATATGTTGGTCCCGGACTGGCATTCTCGGTCGAAATAATTACAAAACATGATCGCCACGGCGTCCCGGGGGGATGTCTCGGTGTGGATCTTTGTCTCGGGCAGCCCGGACCAGGTTTTCATCGTGTTTATTTACCCGTGTGCCGTGAACAGGAATAAATAAATGTTATCAGGTCAGGAAAATCGCTTTATCCGTTTTGTCGGACAGTCTGCATCGTCTCTGGTTCTGTTGTCCCTGGAAGGTAAAGAACAGTTGTCTGCGCCGTACGACTTCACAATCCGCTTTCGTTCAACACTGACATCGTCAGAAACGGCGAGTTTGCTGGGTGAGGAACTTGCCTGCCATGTTGGTTCAGGACAGCGCTCGCGTTATGTGCAGGGGGTCGTAACAGAAATGGAAGAAGAAAGCGATGACAGGGGGATCTGTACCTGGCACGCACGGTTACAGCCTCGCCTGGCTCTGCTGAAAATGGGCCGTAATCTGTCCGTATATCAGAATATAACGGTACCCGACCTGGTGTGTCGTTTGTTACGCGGGAATAACATCACCGATATTGACCTGCGGTTACATGGCAGTTATGCACCGCATGAATACTGTATTCAATACCGTGAATCGGACTTTGATTTTATCAGCCGACTTCTTGAGCAGGAAGGAATTTACTATTTCTTCTGCCAGACCAAAGATCGACATACGCTTGTCCTGGCCGATCATCCATCCGGTCACTACCGTGCAATAACACCTGAGCTGGCCTATCAGCCTGAAGCGGGAAAGGGTGAGGATGGCGGCATTTCGAGCTGGTCATCCCGTGTAAGTCTGGCAGTGTCTTCTGTTCATTATAAAGCGTTCAGTTTCGAACAGGCGGCTACCGCAGAGGGCGAATGTCTGTGTAATAACCTGGAATACAGTGCTCAGGGGATCAGTTTCTTTGATGCGTATGACCTGAGTGACCGGGAGACGCTGCAAAGCGCTGCACGGCTGAAAATGGAGCAGCTTGAAGCGCAGACCCGCTATGCGCATGCCCGCATTCAGGCATGGTGGCTAAGTTGCGGCGAGACGTTCTGTCTCACGTCGCTGCCTGATCAGGCAGGCGAATATATTATGCATTCCCTGACATTTCAGGCTGTCAGCAACCTGGATGATGGTTTACCCGATTTTAAGTGTAACGCGTCAGTTTTTGATACCGCCAGAGTGTGGCGGCCTGAGTGTGTCACGCCCATACCTGACATACCCGGAGTACTTACGGCGACTGTGGTCGGTCCTGCCTCTGAAGATGTGCATACGGATGAGTACGGCCGCATAAAAATACAGTTCCCCTGGGACAGCGAAAATAAGAATGATGACAGCAGTTCCTGCTGGGTCAGGGTATCTCAGCCCTGGAGCGGCGCGCGCTTCGGTGCCATGTTCATCCCCCGCATCGGCAGTGAGGTGGTGGTTAGTTTCCTGCTCGGCAATCCTGACAATCCGCTTGTTACCGGCACCGTCTCCAACGGCAGGAACCTTCCTTTGCTTAACCTGCCCGGTGAGAAAGAACAGGCGGGATTTGTATCAAGAAGTTCTCTCAATGGTTCAGTGGAAGAGGGGCATCAGCTCCGTTTTGACGACAAAAAAGGAGAAGAAAAGCTAACTCTCGTCGCCCAAAAAGATATGGATGTGGTGGTCAAAAATAATCTGACGACGGCCGTTACTTCTGCGGTTAAAGAGACCATCGGCTCTGATCGCTCCACGGAAATCACCAAAGGAAACGATGCGCTCATTCTGCATCAGGGAAATTGTAACCTGACCCTGGAACAGGGAGATTTTAACACCCTCCTTCAACAGGGAAACATGGCGCTGGGTCTGCAGCAGGGGAATTACAGCCTGAAAATTAATGGTCACCTGCAGCAAAATCTGAAAGACGGAAGCCATTCACTCAGCATATCCGGGGGAGGCAGCACAATAAAGGCAGATAAGCGCTGTGTTATCGAGTCAACCCAGGCGGTTGAGCTGAAAGTGGGCAGCAGCAAAATCTCCATTACCCCGGCCGGAATAACGCTGAGCGGCACCACCATCAAAATTGAAGGGACAGCCACGGCAGAACTGGGTGGTGCAATGGTCACGATCAAAGGAAGCGGCATGACCCAGGTCAAAGGTGGCGTGGTCATGATTGGCTGAGGATGACAAAAATGACTGTGTCTAAGATTTTATCCCCGGAAGGGGTTGCGAAGATTCGGGATTCGGCGTCCTGGCATGAAAACATGCATAGCCTGCTGACCGCTTTGCACTGGGAAGACGCGCTTGGGTACTGGGTAAACGCGTGTACGGCTGAGAAATTGATTGCCTGGCTGCTACCGCATTCAGTCAGCACGCTGCCGCCGGGTGAATCCACCCATGCATTTGAAGCCGATATCAGTAACTGGCTTAAAACCTACGAGGATAACTACCGCTGGCGTATTTTTCATCAGGCTGAATCGCTGGGTTTTTCCACACCTGCAGGTGCTCTTGGCCTGGCGATTTTCTGGACGGGAAGCCTGACGCAGCCGGAATATGAAGCTGTATATGCTGACGAACATCTTACGCCCCTGATGCTCTGTACCGTGTTGCGACTCCTGAGCATCAGGCTTGCCGGACCCGATACGCCGGATTTTGGCGCACGGCAACTCTATTCTCTTTGGCTTCCGGTGCAGGAGAACGAATGATGGGACAGCCAGCAGCACGAGTCGGCGATATGCATATCTGCCCGATGGTCACTCCGGGAGTGCCGCCAATTCCTCATGTGGGAGGGGCGGTATCAACGCCCGGTACACCCACGGTGCTGATAGGCGGCGTGCCTGCAGCGACAGTGGGATCGCTTGCCATCTGTGTGGGGCCACCAGACAGTTTAGTGGCGGGAAGTACCTGCGTATTCATTGGTGGTAAGCCAGCGGCGCGTATGGGGGACATCTGTGCCCATGGTGGAACGGTTGTCGCAGGTTGCGTCACAGTGCTGATTTCATGAAAGGGCATAGGGATGAAAATTGATTTAGACGAGCTTCTCTTGCCCCTGCCCGGAGGGCAGCCAGCGGGCAGATGCATGGAATATGAATCTGTATATGAAGAGATCCGTCAGGCGCGTGAGAGCGATCCGGACTTTCTGCCACAGGACGAATGGCGGACACCCCTGCGTAAAGCCGACTGGCCAAAAGTAATACGTCTTAGCGCATCAATACTGCGTGAAACCAGTAAAGACTTGCAGGTCGCCTGTTGGCTGGTTGAAGGGACCAGCCAGCAATACGGGATTGTCGGTATCAGGGAAGGCCTTGCTTTTCTGCATCGTTTTGTTGCCCGTTACTGGGACAGTGGCTGGCCCAGGAAAGACGATGACGATGGCCTGTTGATTAGTCATGCCATCGTCAGCCGGCTTGATCGGCAACTGTCTGATCTGATTATTCAGCTTCCTTTGCTCAGTCAGCCTGAAAGCACGCTCGAATACTGGCGGAAGGTACTGGCTTATGAACATCAGGCGTCAATGGCTCCGGGTGAACGCGGCAGCGAGGATTTTTCAGCCGAAACGTTTCACCTTTGGGCCTCCCGGCAGTCAGCGGAAAAGTTAGCACGACTGTCTGATGAATTGTTACTGCTGTCAGTATGTCTTACAGATTTTGAAGCCACATATCAGACGCTGAATCCGCAAAAAGAAGGACCAGCACTAGGGCAGACAGCTCAGGGAATTAAAGACCTGCAGGCATTTTCACAACGACTGGCCGGGTTAGTGACACCAACCAGCGAAGATGTCATGTCGCTTAATGTTCTCGCACGGAATGACGAACAGCCTGTGTTAAAAACCAATGAGCTGGCTTCAGGATCAGGCAATCAGCAAATGTCTCGCGATCTGGCGATCACCCAGATGTTAACGATTGCTCATTTTTTTCGTCAGTCTGAGCCCTCGAGTCCGGTTCCATTTTTAATGGAGCGAGCTGCCCGCTGGGCTGACATGACGCTGACGGAATGGCTGGAAGAGATGCTGAGTGATAACAACACTCTTCAGGATATTAATAACGTGCTAACGGGGCCAGGGAAGGAATGATTATAAAAGGGAAAAATCTGTGCTGTTTCAGCCTGATATGGATGTTGTCAGGTTGTGCGGGACATCAGAGCAGTTTGCAAAATTCAGCGAAACCAGATCTGTCAGCGCCGTTTTCAGCTGGAGCCATTAGCGTAACGCTAAATGCCAGGCCTGACCTGAATCTGGTCAACGGCATGGCCAACAGTTGCACTATTTTAGTGCTTCAGGCTGCAAAAGCCGAAACGCTTGAACAGATACTCATCAATCCTGTGAAAGTAAAGAGCCTGTTTGCGGGGGCAGGAGTCGGGACGGATGCGGCAAACGGCCACGCAGTTTTACAGATTGATCGTTACACCATGATGCCGGGACAGACAACCACGTTGCATGTCGACAGGGCAATGCACACGCGATACATGGCGCTGATTGCAGGGTACTACCCATTCCCGGGTAAACAGCACCAGATCCAGGAAGATATTCCTGTAAGGAAATACAAGACAGGATGGCTGAATCCCGTCTGGCATCGCGAACTTTCACCATTATCTCTGGCAATCACGCTGGGAAGTGAGGGAATTATCAGCACACAGAAAAACGTTCAGAAAAGCCAGGCTCCGGATGTCAGCCTGCCTGACATTGATCTGACTGAGACAAAAAATAGCGGAGCAGATAAACAATGAACGCTGAAGAACAACAGATCTATTGGCATTCTGGACTTTATCTGCAACCTCAACATTTCCAGTCGCTCGATCTCCATTATGCATGGTTGCATGCCCGTCATCGGCAGCAGGCGCAACCTTATAACTACGGGATTAGTGAGATGTCTGTGAACAGGGCTGCTCTGAACGATTATGTCATGAGTGTTGATAGCATTCGTTTCTTTCTTCCGGGTGGAGATTATCTGACGTACCCCGGAAACTGTCGTATTCAAAAAAGAAACTTTCGTGATGCCTGGAAACTTCGCGATCATCCTTTAACGTTATGGCTGGCATTACCGCGGTTTGACGCTGCCCACTGTAATGTGACGTTGCCAGAAAAGGAAAACAGCCATGTGGTAACTCGCTGGCTGAGTATGGCAAACGCTCCTCTGATGAAAGACGTGCATGGTAGCGGTCCTGAAACTGAAGTAAACCGTATCTTATATAATGTTTTGTTGCTGACGAGCGAGGAAAAAGAGGCCGCAACCAACTGTGAATGCATCCCATTGGTAAGGTTGTGTCATGAGGGTGAGCAAGTGGTCTTTGATTCAATGTTTTCACCTCCTGCCGTTACGCTCTGTGGCAGCCCCTCACTGCATAAGCTCATTGAGAGCCTTGTGTTCGAAATCGGAGCCAGAACCCGGAAACTCGAAGAATATAAGCGTCCGGAACAGCTGGTCAGCCGTCAGGAACGGAGCGATCAGCTAATTCAACTGATGACTATGCGCTCTCTTAATCGCGCATTACCCGTGCTGAAAAATTACATGGCGGCTGCTCAGGTACATCCCTGGAGTATTTATAATTTACTGAGTCAGCTTGTCGGCGAACTTTCCTCATTCAGTGATTGTTGTAATTGTCTGGGAGAATGGAAAGGGGAGGAAAATATCGCCCTGTATTATGATCATGAAAAACTATTTGACTCATTTTATCGTGTGAGAACGACGTTAACTATGCTTATGAACAGCCTGGTGCTTGAAGACAGCACGTATATAAAGCTGAAAAATGAGAATGGCATATTTTGTGGAGAGATAACGAAAAATCAGGAACTGAAGAAAGGCGATGTTTTATTGTTATTACGTACTTCGGAAAAAATCCTGAGCCAAAGTGGTCAGTTCAGTGCGGCAGGCTTTAAGCTTGCCTCGGGTAATACGATTGACGGATTGATTCGACATGCTTTGCCAGGGGTAGCGCTCACCGCCTGCGAAAATCCACCTCGGGGAGTGCCTGTTCGCAACGATTATTATTATTTTCACATACACCACAATTCTGACCAGTGGCGTTCTGTAGCTGAAAATGGGGAGGTTGCGTTTTATTTTCCTGAAATGCCGGATGACCTGGAAGTGCAGCTGGTTTTTACGGGGGCAGAATGAATTCTCTGTTAAATCATTATCTACCTGTGTTCAGTATGGGAATAAAGTTCAGTCTGACGCCCGAGGATTATCCTGACTGTAATCATTTCAGAAATGAGTGCATTACATTGCTGGATAAGGCTATGCTGAACTCAGAATTATTATACAGCCTGCAGGACTGTGAGGATTCACATTTTGCGGTGATTGTATGGCTTGATGAAATGGTATTAAAAACGTCACCGGACTGGGTAAATGAATGGCGCACCAGCATGCTGCAAAGTCAAAGGTTCCGGACGGCGATCGGGGGCGAGGAATTTTACACCCGTCTTGATAGAATTGATTTAGTGAATAAGGACCTGAGGCAGGTTTACCTTTTTTGTTTGCTCATGGGTTTCCAGGGGAAGTATGCTCATAAGAGGAGCGATGAATTACAGTTGCGTATCAGTGATGAAAGGAAATGTCTTCCAGATGAATGGCAGTCCTGGCCCGGTGTTGCGAGAATTATAGCAACGGACGTCGAATTAAATTCGCGCCAGTCTTTTCAGAGGTTGCGTTTTTTTCATAACAAAACATCATTGTTTTTATTTGGTGCTGTTTTTTATCTGACAACTCTTTCAGGACTGCATCTGTTAATCCGGAACTAATATGTTAAAAAAGATAATTCCCGTTATAATCTGGGCGGTTTTGCTGTGCATTCTTTTCATCTTTTGCCTTTTCCTGTCAGTATGGATGGAAATATCTCTTGTTTACGCCATTGTTTTATGGTTTTTTTTTATTTTTTCTGTTTGTCTGGTTAGTCTGCTTCGGAAATCGTTATCCGCCTTGCAAAAACAGGATTATTTTCAGAAGCTTTTTTCCCGCCATGTATTTTCCCGTACAGAACGGATCCTGTATACACACTGGAGATCGGGCGTACGTAGATTAAAAAAAGCCAAAAGAATAAATAAGGTCTATCCCTGGTTTTTTATTACCGCAGCAGGCAACAGTCATTCAACCCTGCTGTCGGGGTCAGAGATGATGCCAGCTTCGGGATGTCGGGAAAATCGGGAGATCACGCCAGCCCGAACCCTGCGGTGGTGGTTTTTCCAGCCACTGTCATTTCTGGAACTGCCCCGACTATTTTCTGAGTCCGGATGTGTGAAAAAAGTCTGGAAACGAACTGCGAGCTGGTTTCATGCGGCTCCGCCGCCGGCCGGCGTTGTCGTCTGCATTTCTGTTACCGAATTGCTGAATCTTCGCGATGAGCCGCCTGTCATCAGGGGGAGGCGTATACGTGCTTGCCTGGAGCCGTTGCTGAATAAAACCAGAAGACGTTTGCCGGTTTATGTCCTGGTGACAGAGTGTGAAAATATCCCGGGATTCAGCCGCTGGATAAGTGCGCTATCACCAGAACAACAGCACCAGCCTCTGGGATATTTCTGGCTTACGCCTCCCGCGATTGATAGCCGTGATCCCTCATTCCTCAGTCCCCTTTTCGATGCCATGAGAGAGGGGCTAAATAACGTGCGTATCAGCATGTTTTCCGGAGCAAAGCCTGATGCTGATACACTTTTTCTGCTGGACATGCCTGAGCAGATGCAGTCGCTTCAGCCTGTATTGCATCAATATATTGCGTCCATCTGTGGGGATGATGTCAGTTCAGACTCTGTGGTCCCGGCATTAGGCGGGATCTGGTTTACGGCAACAGAACCTGTTAGCAACACATCAAATGAGAGAAAGAGTTATTTTACAGGAGAGTTGTTTTCCAGAACGCTGCCATTTATCAGTAGCAACAGCAAAATATTATACACATGCCCTGTCCGCGGCTTTTTGAGCCGCTGGGGAACGCTTTTTATCGCGAGCATAGTTACATTTCTGCTGTTGATTAGCGCGACAATGACCTTTCATGTTGTTGATACCGATAAAAGCAGCGATGTAATTAGCTCTCTTTCTCAGCTGGAATCGATTGATGCTGCTCTTCAGCATCCGGTCCGCTATTTACCTTTCATAAGTGTGCTTTATTCCCGCCAGGCCGAGATTGAGGATAGGATATTATCCTATTCGGTGATTCATTATCAGGATGATCGCGAGGTTATCAGCCGTTACCACCAGGATTTCAAACTGGCCGTTCCGGAAAAACAACGTGAACTCATCCTGGAACTTGCTCGTGCTGTTGTGGCAAAAGAAAGCCTTCTGAACGGCAACTCACTGGCTTCGTCATCAGGAAAGTCACCGATATCTCCTGCCCTGACAATGATGACTAGCGATATTTCCCTGACTCCACGCCAGAGTTTGCTGCTCCAGCGTGCACTTTTGTTGCGTAATGGAGGAGAACAACAGATATCCCGTTTAAGACGTTTACTGGGTGAACTTGTCAGTGACGATCCACAGTGGCGATGGCTGCTGGCATCAACTCAGCAGATTTCGCCTGTACGTTCGGGAAGCTTTTTTCCAGGAAGTGGTGACAAAGTTAGCATTGATGGCATCTGGACAGCGGAGGGGACGCAACAAATTTACCGCTGGCTGAAAGAGATTCACTACGCAGCAGGTAAAAAAATAGACTTACCCGCCTTGGCACGGTTTGAACAACGCCTGCCTGCACTACGTCAGTCGGCCTGGATTAAGTTTATTATACAGCTGAACAGACTGCCTGTTTCGGATCTGAGTGAGCAACAGTGGTCTGATATCTTGCTCAATATTGCCCAGGGAAACAGTCCTGCAACAGGCCTTGCGCGTATGGTAAATCAGCAGCTTGCAGACATCAGTCATGCTGACGCTTCGCCCTGGCTGTTACAGCTGCGAAAGCTGGTTGAATTGCAGACGAACAGTGTTTCAGGAACGCTGGTTCGACAGTTCAGTCAGCGCAAGCAGGAGCTGGATTTTGTCTTCGGGGAGTGGCTTAAAAAGGGCAAGGGCGCTCAGGTTATTACTGACGCGGGCTTACAGGCACAGTCGTGGACGGATTGGCAGAGCAGTTTACATTCTGCCGTATCAGATGCACTTAATTCGCCATCAGATACTCCCTTGCTGACGTCAGGTCTGTTTGCCCCTGTTCAGGGAAACGAAAACAATCCACTTCCTGCACTGAGTAAGCGTTTCACTGCATTGCGTAAAAACCTCATCTCTGTGACGCCAGATGCCGGTGTTGACGCGGTCTGGACACTGTATGGGCAGGATAAAAAATTGATAATCGCTCATGCCATGCAACAGAGTGGATGCTGGTTACAGCATCAATGGCAAAGCACGGTGCTATGGCCACTGGAGCAGAACGCCAGGCGAATAGACTATCCGGCACAACAGGCTCTCGCACACCAATATATTTCCTCCTTTATGCGTGATTCAGCAAAACATGTTCTCGCTATCGGTAAGAACGGTGCTGAAGCAGGCAAATTTGAAGGCCAGCATATAAAGCTGAGCCAATCGTTTATCTCCCTGATAAACGCGGAACTCAATCCCGATGATTTGCTGCCCATGCCTGAGCGGGATAAAACCCGTAAGGATGACAAATTAGCCCTGCTCAGAGCCCAGCAGAAAAGTCTCGAAGATAAGCAGAAACAGCTGGAGAGCACGCCCAGAGAACTGAGCCTGCATAGCCTGCCAGCCACAGTACCTGGTGGTGCCGGGCTAATGCCTGTCGGCACTAAACTTACTCTTTTTTGTGACGATCAACGCTGGGTACTGAAGAGTATGAACTTCGATGAACAGGCCCTTTTCAGGTGGCGGCCGGGTCATTGCGGCCGGGTGGCACAGCTTATTCAGTTTCCCGGCTTCAGCCTTGAATATAACTACACAGGAGAGAGTGCCTGGCCAGATTTCCTCAACGATATAGCAGAAGGGCAGCACACTTATCAGGCGGAGGATTTTTCCGGCCAGGCTGCATTATTGCGTGCGCAGGGTATTAAACAAATTATGGTTCGCTATCAGCCAGCCAGCCAGGCTGATGTTCAGGAGACCTGGCGGCAATGGCAGGCGCTTGAACACGCACTTGATGAGAATAATAGCGCGCAGCAAGCGTCTCTCATTCAATCCGGCGATGGACGCTTTTCTGAACCGCAAAAACACCTGCTTTCCCGCCTTCCTGCAAAAATTGCAAGTTGCCCCTGACCAGCTGTCGGATGAACTGTTCATTTAGTATAAAAATCAGGAAAAAAAGATGAGTCAGTATTTGAAAAAAATTACGGAAGTCTTTTCTGCCGATGCGCGGTACTGCCTGAATGCGGCAGTGAGTCAGGCCGTTAGCCGGACTCACCATGAGGTGAGTGTTGAGCATTTACTGCTGGCGCTAATCACTACTCAGACGGTATTGCTTGAACAGCTGTGTCTGGGGGCGGGGCTCAGAGGGGACCAGCTGGCAGACGCGCTGACACATAGTCTGAACCAGCAGCGCAGCGGCAATACCTGTGGACCCGTACTGTCTGAGTCCCTTGTCCGGCATCTTGAGAAAGCATGGCTGCATGCCAGCATTTGCTGGCATCAGCAGCATCTTCCTGCCACGGCGTTTATTGGTTGTCTGCTTGCTGACCCGGACGATGTTACGTTGCCTCTTCCGACAGAGGTTCGTCAGGCACTGCATTGTGACGTGCTGAAGGCTGACGCACTCATGTCTGAATACTCAGGTACGGGCCAGAAAAAAGATAACACGGAAGAAGGTGTGCCATCTGGTGGGCCTGCATTGCTGAAATACACCCATAATCTGACTCAGAAAGCGCGCCGGGGAGAGCTGGATCCCGCTACAGGACGTGAGAATGAAATCCGCCAGATGATAGATGTATTACTTCGTCGGCGTCAGAACAATCCAATCCTGACGGGTGAACCTGGCGTCGGTAAAACAGCACTGGTTGAGGGATTAGCGCAGCGCATCGTCAGCGGTACCGTACCAGACTCACTGAAAAAAATGGATATCATGTCACTTGATCTCAGCCTGTTACAGGCTGGAGCCAGCGTAAAAGGTGAATTTGAAAATCGGCTGCAAAGCCTGCTCTGTGACATTCAGTCACACCCCGTGCCGATCATTCTTTTTATTGATGAGGCACATATGCTGGTTGGAGCAGGAGGGACAACGGGCCAGAACGATGCGGCCAACCTGCTAAAACCCGCCCTGGCAAGGGGAGAGTTACGCATGATCGGTGCTACCACGTGGTCTGAGTACAAAAAATATTTTGAAAAGGATGCTGCGCTTGCCCGCCGCTTTCAGATAGTCAGGGTGACGGAACCCGACCGGGACACGGCAATTAATATGCTGCGGTCGATTGTACCCGCCATCAGCAGTCATCATGGTATTCCAGTCCCTGATTCGGCAATCGTGGCTGCTGTTGAATTCTCTGACCGTTATCTTCCGGGCCGGCAGTTGCCTGATAAGTCAGTCACGCTGCTGGATACGGCCTGTGCCAGGGTGGCTTTGTCCCAGAGCGACGAGCCACGAGAGATTGAAGATCTGAATGTCATGCTGAGGAATATCTCACTTGAGCGCCGTAGCCTCTCTCTGGACAGTGGATGTGCAACACGTATTGCCTGGCTGGATCAACGTAAAGCTGAAATCAAACAAGACCTGACCATTCTGACTCCGGTATGGAAAGAACAGCAGAGCCTGGTTGCCCGGATTGCTCAATGCCAAAATTCTGAGCAGCAAGCAAGCCTGCGGCAGAAACTGTCTGTAATGCACAAACAGCAACCTATGGTCTTCGAGCGTGTTGATGCGGCATGCGTTGCAGAAATTATTGCCGGGTGGACGGGGATTCCGGTGGAACAAATCCTGGAGCAAAAACAGGGGCCGCTGAATACTCTGTATGAACGTTTGTGCGAACGGGTTACCGGACAATCACATGCGCTTGAGGCAATTGTCCGGCAGATTCGAACCAGTCGGGCGGGTCTTGCCGATCCGTTAAAGCCAATGGGCGTCTTTATGCTGGCCGGACCTTCCGGGACAGGTAAAACAGAAACAGCACTGGCCCTGGCAGAAATGTTGTACGGCGGAAGTAGAGGGCTGATAACGCTGAATATGTCTGAGTACCAGGAGGCACACTCTGTCGCCGGCCTGAAAGGCTCTCCCCCTGGCTATGTCGGCTATGGACAGGGTGGCGTACTGACTGAGGCTGTGCGTCGACAACCCTATAGCGTTGTTCTGATTGATGAAGTTGAAAAAGCACACAGAGATGTGATCGAACTTTTCTATCAGGTATTTGACAAAGGGGTCATGGAGGACAGTGAAGGGCAAACTATCGACTTTCGCAACACCTTCATCATTCTGACCAGTAATCTGGCTGATGATGTAATTATGGCGGCAGGAGAAAAGGAATCTCCTGATATCAATGCATTAGTCCGCCAGATACGACCTGAATTCAGCCGCGTATTTCCAGCGGCGTTTATGGGGCGTCTGACCCTGCTCCCTTACTTACCGCTCAGTGCCCAGGCGCTTAATAATATTATCAACGCGAAGCTCAGAAAAATCAGCCTGCGCTTTTCTGGCAGAGACGGTGAGAAGAGATCTCTCAGTTACAGTCCTGCAGTAGTGAGGTATATCGCTGACCGCTGTCATGTCAGGCAAAGTGGCGCGCGTGATGTTGATACTGTAATCAATCAAAGCCTGTTGCCTTTGGTGACCGATTATTTGCTCGAAGCTGACGGCAGCGGAAACCTGCATATCCTGGTGCAGGTTACGGGAAAAGATCTTGCCATCGTTACAGATCGACAGAGTAAAAGAAAATGAACTCAGGCACTGGTTTTCAGGCGCTAAAAGTTAATAAAAAAGATCCGAGACAGAGCCCGGAGTTTCTTGAAATCAACTGGTCCATGCAGAATGCAGATATTCGCAGGATGAGTGAAAGTGAATGGAAAACGCTGGATAGCCAGTGCCGGGCATACTGGCGTAAGTATGGGTATGATTTGCAGAGTGGGTGTTGGTTCTGTCTGATGAGCTTAAAGCTGGACGGCTGGAGAGGTCTGGCGCAGGGACTCAATATCCTGGTTAGAGTATGGCGCGGCAAGGCATCCGAATATTGCTGGCCTCCGGTCGTCGATTCGGATCGACGACGATATCTGCTTGAATGGCTGAATACACACGTAGTGACCAGTATTTACCAGCTTGACTGTGATGATAATTTTACGGCCATGGCCAGTAGTATTGCTGAAAGTATTGCACTGCTTTATGACGAAGCGGTGAAAACGGATGCGCGTTGCAGAAACTCTTTAAAAAATATGCATTATTTTCTTCAGGTTCGCAGTAAAGCATCTTCTTCTTTGATTTTAAGCCTTGCACATTTAAAAATTGATAAAGATATACGGCCAGAATTATCTCCGATCAATATTAAAACCAATTCCTCTGTCCAGGGGAGCAGCATAAAAAGAAAGCATCTTATTCAGGCTGGATGTGCAGGTATTATTGGCGGTATGTTGGCGACCATGCTGTTAATGTCCGGCATCAGATACATGGAAAAACCAGGAGTTACCGAAAAGCTTGCTGGGGTACTTCAGGATTTTCCGGGTGACGATGCACTGACAGCATTAGCATGGCAGGGGATAGATAAGGAAGAACTGGAAAGTCATCGTGATGAAATATTGCATAAGTCGGCGTCATTATTGACATGGATTGCGGATCGTCCAAACGATGAATTACTTCGCAAGGGCGATATTCTTGCTCAGCGTCTTGAAAATGCATGGCCTGATAATTCAGTCAGTCAGAAATGGAAGTATAAACTGCAGGCTAAGGCTAACATTTTACCCTCAACGTGGAACTACAAAGAGGTTACTGCCGATCTGGACGAATTTGATTTAAAACTGGCCAATGCAGAACAGAAAAAAGGAGGATATTTAACGATTTCTGAACTGAAAAGCTTTTCCTGGAAAATACGCAGAAAACTGGAAAGTTCAGGCGTACGACCAGAAGAACTGCTTAGATATTCAGCAGAGGATAAAGAAGGCAGCCGTAAAGAAATTCTGGAGTCTGTTGCAAAAACCTTGTCTGCTTTAAATGCTTTGTATGTATTGTCAGTGAACCAAAATGATAAGCCAGCACAAGAAAATCATTAAGTCCCAAAAGGATTATGCTCTTTAATGAACGTAATGTTTTTTCTGAAAAAATAAAGCTGATTTGATTTTGTTATTTTGAGGTGGCTGGCAACACTAAGCTAGCATCACCCGTGTAAAATTATACTAAACATGAGATTTAAAATGATAAACTTTGATAGAAGTATTTCAAAGAAATGTTTAAAAAAATTCAGTGAGAGAACTCAGGTTAGAAACGAAAGAGAAAAGATTAATAGCGATATATTACGGGCATGGGATTATGAATTAAATAAAAAAGCAAGACCAGATTTAATGATCGCACACTGTATCTCTTCCCGCGGAAGCGTTTCTGCCATTGGAAAAAAGAACACAAACTCACCTTTTTTAACAAAGACTGTAGAAGCGGTTCTATCATCATGGGATGTTATATCTGCCTGTTGTACAGGTGCAGTGTCGAATTCTAACGGTATTATGGAAGGTCGGGTGCCTCTGGATATTCAACTCAATCTTCGTGTTCCGGTACAAAATATTTTGGGTACGCATCATAGTGATGTGAGATTCAATAATTTTTCAGGGCTTGAAGGTAATGTTCCGCATGGACGTGTTCTGGATAAAGCGGCATTGACCGAAAGTATTTTTAAAGGGATAGAAAGACCTAATGATCATGGTTTCAAAATGTCTGGTCCTTATAATATTTTACGTCATCCAAATGAATTCTTGAGAAAAATTGTTTCCAGTGCGGGTAATTATAACGAAATACTTCTTGTGGGGAAGACAGGCGTACGGATGTATATGGACTTCCCATGTACTGAAATGATAAAGCTAATAGGGGTTTCATTCAGACCAAATTATCTTATAAAGCTTTTGATCAAAGGGGAATATGACGCAGAAACACTGTCAAAATTTGAAGAGGACATGGAGTTTATAAAAAAAATCCTCAGGATTAATGCTAGTAACAGACTTCTATTTCCGATGGGAAGACATCCTGGATTAAGGAGGCTTAAGTTTTCATATCACATTGAAAAAGCAGGGTTTATAACAGTTGATGGTAGCTCTTTTGTGCTTAGTTGAAAGCTAAATTTTTAACATTTTACTGATTATTCGTAAGGTGCCGGGAGAATGTTCCTGCCACCCCTGTTATCCGTTAATTAGTAAGGAGATACGTATGGATAAAAAAAAGTGTGTGGCCGGCAATCCATTGCAGGTAAACAAGGCATTGGAACTACAGGCATTGATTATGTGTTATTTCCCAAAATATACTAACTGCGAAGTTAAGTTTGAAGAATGCAACTGGGATTTCGGGGGTAGTGATAATGTTATTCAGTCAAAAATAAGAAGTATGGCTATATCAAAAGGGTATTGTAAAAAGGATTTTATAGTGCGAAACCGGATGGTTGTAAAAAAAGAAAAAGCAATCAGCCCCATAAAAACCCTTCACAGGGCATTAGTAGCAACCTATGTTACTTCAGGTAATTACTATAATACGCCCTTAAGACGACGTCTCAATCCAGTTCAGCGGCTTGTGTCTGAACCACTTACCATGAGTATGGAGGATGTCATTGAAAAGTTCAGGCGTGAAAGCGAAGAAGCTGCCAGAGGTTATGGGTTTAGCCTTGATTTTACTGTAAGAAGCATGAGATTACAGGGCAGGTTGTCTGCGGGCTTTTCAACATTACTGCTTAAAAATCTGCTATTGGAAAGAAAAAGAAAAGGGACAACGTTTCGTGGCGTTCTGGCGTCATCACAGTTTGTGACTTTGCTCGATTATTACAGTCAGCATTCTACCGTTGTAACCACAGATCAATTTCTTTCCACTACCACATATCAGCTTGTTGCCAGAGAGTTTTCCGCAGGAAAATATGATTCCCGATCTGTTTCTGAAGGAGATAAAAAAGTTGTCTTTATCGTGGAGGGATACTCTGGTGCAGAAATATCAGCCTGGATTGATGAAGGTGAAGTGTTATATCCGCCAGAAGTTTATTTTCAGGTCTGTCCAGTAAATACTTATGAAAAAATACGTTATCTGGGTGCTACATACGGCGCGTTTATCTATAAATTAAAAGAGGTTCCTGCGCCAGATACCGATAAGGAAATACCCTTTTTAACAGATGTTCATAAATTGCAACGTTAAGGCATAATTTTAATAACATGTTTGATATCACACCTGAAAATGCTGGGGTTAAAACATACACTCCATAAATATCTTCTTTTGGTTTTTTAGCTTTTAAGAAGAATATGGCGGTGTTTTCAGGGTGAGGTTTCTCTTGTTTTTTTCTGGTGGATGCTTTTATTTTTCTATAAAAGGTAATGTTTATGTTAACAAGCACTCAACGTGATAAGTTAAAAAATATATTTAATCATCGTGCTAAAATGAAGACAATCAATTCATTTTTATCCTTACAAGAACCTGCGGGCCCAGAGCAAATCCTTGAGCTAAGGAGGTTGTCTGACAATGATTATTTTTTTGTCCCTGTGATGCCTGAAAGGAAAGTTAATATCCCGAAACCTTATGGGCGATTTTTATTTGTTATTCCCTCTTTCTCGCCAGGAAAGGTCTTCTGTGGCGTACCTGATGGTTACCGGACGTTTGCTTCTGATATTATCAAACCAATACAGGGCCATACTTCAATATGTCTTGATAAAGATGTGTTTTTTGCGGGTGAAGTGGATTTTATTAATGGTGTATTGAAAAGCTGGTCGAATAACAGTGGTCATTATATGCCAAAAGCAGAACTCATTGATATTAATTTTATTCCGGCAGTAAAATTACTCTTGCCTAAAAGTAAGTTTAATGAGATTTTTTGAAGTAATTTTTTGTTAATGATAGACATGTGATTTTTTAGACTACTGTTTTTTTTGAAAAGCAGGATGTCCAGGAGTGCCAGAAAGATTCATTCACTACAGAATCTGGCAAATGCCTGCAAATACCTCAGAATTGGTAAAGGAAATAGATCGTTCATTACGGTCTGGAAGAATGCGTTAGCAAAGATACCTGAACCCTAAAATTTTATGAACAAGGAGCACCCCATCATGGAAAGTCAGAGTCTTGTGGATATCGCTGAGGTCTTTCCTCAGTCAGCCATCGATCTCAAATATGCCACCGCTGACAACCTCACCGGTAAGCCGATCTATCGCGACGCGCGTTGTCTGCTGCACGTTGATGCGGCGAAAGCGCTGGCAAAATGTATCAATATCGCCGGTGTGGCGGGCTATAAGATGCTGATCCTCGATGCATATCGGCCACCTGCTGCGCAGGCTATTTTATGGCAGGCCTGTCCGAATCCTGACTATGTTGTGCCGCTTTCGCGTGGATCAAACCACAGTCGCGGAACGGCGGTAGACGTGACGCTGATCGATGAGCGCGGTGAGATCGTGGATATGGGCACCGGCTTCGATGAGATGAGTGAGCACTCTCATCCTTATCATCCTGCGGTGCCTGTTCAGGCACAGCGCAACCGACTAATGCTTAATGCCATCATGCTGGGCGGTGGCTTCAGCAGTATTGCAACCGAATGGTGGCATTTTGAATTGCCCGGTTCAGAGAACTATCCTCTGATTGACGGTGCGTTTCACTGTTATTCCTCGCCTCATGCTGAAAATATCAACATCTGAAGCGTTATAAACAGACGGGGTATAATGAGTGCAGGGAGATGCGTATCGCGCTGTTTAATATAAGCAGAGTGATTAAATAAATAAATTCGGGCAGGGCGGAATGACGTTGTCATTTACAGCGGTTTTCTGGAGTAATAAAAAATAAGCCGTGGCAGGCGCCACGGCTAACGATTTATGCAGACTGCCACTCGCTTTCAACATCCGCTTTGGCTTTAGAGAGAATGACTTTATTGTCATCCACTTCTTTAACCCAGCTGAATGGAATAATGTGGTGCTTGCCGCCTGCTTCAGGGTCGCTTTTCGCCAGTTTAATTTTGTCGTCGCTTTCAAAATGGTCGACAATACCGACATGTTCGCCATTTACATCAACAACCTGTGCGTGATCCAGAATCTCTGATTTATCTACCATGGTGGCTTAATCCTTATATTTGATGAGTTAAGTTGCCCTCAGACAAAACAAGCCTGGTAGTTAAATACGTTTTTAGCCAGGCGATTAACAAAATGAAATAGTTAAGTGCACTGGTCCTGGTCGATATTATTTCCCCTCATAAGTGTGTGAAAGAAAAATAAGCGAAACCGCAGATAAGGCGGATTTGTCTGTTGCATCAGGCATTCTGACCTGTTCATCTGCCACATCACTTTAATCAGATTAGCTGCGTGAGTCTGCCGCGCGTTTAACAACAAGGCTATGATAATCAGACCCATCGCCTTGCGGTAGAGCAACCTGATCGCGGGCGGTTTAACGTACAGAAAGGAGTCCCTATGACAGCAGTCAGTTCATTGACCACCGAAGGCGGCGTCTGGATTAATCAGCCGCCGGTACACAGTCTGGATGGCAATACGTTGCAGTTCGAAACCGCATTAAACAGTGATTTCTGGCAGCGCACCTGGTACGGCTTCGAACGGCACAGCGGCCACGCCTTTGGCTTCTGGGTAGAAAACGACTTCACCGTTCAGGTGCAGGTGAGGGCAGAATTCAGTCAGCTCTATGATCAGGCTGGTCTGTTCATTCAGGACAGTGAAACGCATTGGGTTAAAGCGGGTATTGAGTTCAACGATGACCAGCCCGCCATTGGCAGCGTGGTCACGCGTGAGTTTTCTGACTGGTCTACCGGCGTTTTTCCAGGCGATGCGCGTCAGTTCTGGATGCGAGCCACGCTGGAAAATGCCGCGCTGAGGATCCAGTACTCCACTGATGGAGAGATATGGCCGCTGTTGCGACTCTGCCCGTGGCCGGGTCAGGGGCGGCGTTTTGTCGGCGTGATGGGCTGCTCGCCCGAACGCGAAGGGCTGGGGGTTAGCTTTATGGATTTCGCGCTGACTCCGCCGCTCGGTAAAGCACTGCACGACCTGTCATAACCCTGGGCAGATTGCTTATCATCGCAGAATCGGCTTAATTGTCGGGTCAGAATTTGCGGTGACGCGTCGTCCATGCAGGACAACGCTTTTACAGGGAAAGCCATGCGTTGTTCCAACTTGTTGACCAGACTGCTGGTCATCTTCTGCTGTGCCGGATGGGCAGAGCAGGCCGCAGCCGATACCGTCTGGCTGAATAATGGCGACCGGCTGACGGGCACGATTCGTTATCTCAGTGACGGCAAGCTGGGTATAGAGACACAGTATGCCGGGACCGTCACGCTGGACTGGAATGCGGTCAGCACGCTCGCCAGCGAGAATCCGGTCAATGTCGAAAACAAACAGACCGGTGAGCATTATCAGGTGCGGCTCAGCTCGTCCGATCCCGGCTATGTCTGGGTTGAGCGCAACGAGCAGGAGCAGCAGGTCTCCCTCAGGCGTATTGACGAGTTTATGAAAGCCAAAGTACGCACCGATCAGCTCGCCTGGACCGGCAACATCGATGCGGGCGTCAAAGTCAAAAAAGCCTCGACCAAAACGGATGACTACAGTTTTGCGCTTAACACCAAACTCAACCAGGGAAAATGGCGGCATGACATCGGCGCGACCTTCAATCGCGAGCAGGAAAACGACAGCATCAACACCAGTAACTACAGCCTGCGCTATGCCTTTGATTACCTGGTCAGGGAGCAGTATTTCTGGCAGACCCGCGCGACCTACAAGCGCGACTGGGTTGAGAATCTCTCCCGGCAGGCGCTGATCGGTACCGGGCCAGGCTATCAGCTGTGGGACACTGAACTCAGCGCGTTCTCACTCTCATTGCTGGGCGGTGCCTTTGAGTATGGCTACAGCGATGACAGGGAAGAGCGACATTTTGGCGGCTCAGTACGCTGGAACTATCAGCGCTATTTGCTGGGCAAGTCGGTCACGCTTTACAGCAATGGCGACATCGGCCATTCGCTGGACGATGACGGGGTATTTATGCTGGATGCGGAAGTCGGAATGCGCTATAGCCTGACTTCCTGGTCAACCCTGCATATTGGCTATCATCGCAACCTGGTCAGCGGCATACCGGATACCCTGAATGAAGGCATCTTCTCCACCGGGCTTGGGCTAAAGTGGTAATCCGCAGATTGCGCAACGTCGCAGCAAATCCTTACGGTTTTTATCCGGTTACAGGCCCGGCATTAGCTAAGCTCCATGTACTGTCACAACAGGAATGCAGAAGATGATCGTAAGTAGCATGGTGTATCGTCCGGGATGCGCGGGCGAAGAGGTCCAGGTCGATGATATCAGTGAAGTGATTAAAGAGCCGGAGGCGTTTATCTGGCTTGGGCTGTGGCAGCCAGACGCTGAGTTTATGGCGAAGATTAAAGAGGAGTTTGGACTCCACGAACTGGCGGTTGAGGATGCGCTTAATGCCCATCAGCGACCTAAAATCGAACATTATGGCGACTCACTGTTTATTGTCGTGAAGACGGTGTGCGCTAAGGATGATACCTGCGAGCTGGGTGAGTCCCATTTCTTTGTTGGGAAAAAATTCCTGATCAGCATCCGTCACGGCGCATCGGAAAGCTACACCCCGGTGCGACAGCGGGCGTCTGAAAACCCGGCGCTGCTAAAATTTGGTCCGGCCTATCCGCTTTACTGCCTGCTCGATTTTGTCGTGGATCGGTATGCTCAACTCTCCACCTCTCTGAATGAGCGGGTCGGGCAGATGGAGAACGATCTCTTTACCAGCGAATTCGACCGCAAGTCGGTGCAATCGGTTTACACCATGCGTCGTCATCTGCTGTCGCTGCGCAATGCGGCGCTGCCGGTTGAAGAGATCTGCAATCAGCTGATTCACCTGCATGAAGATTTGATACCCCGTCCGCTGCGTGCCTATATCCGTGACGTACAGGACCATGCCCGCCATGTGGTAACCGACGCGGAAGATATGCGCGAGATGCTGACCAGCGCCATGCAGGTCAATCTGGCGCTGGTCACGGTGCAGCAGAATGAAGTGGTGAAAAAGCTGGCCGGCTGGGGCGCGATTCTGGTGATTCCGACAGTTGTATTCAGCATGTATGGCATGAACTTCGAGCACATGCCAGAGCTGAAGTCGCTGTATGGTTATCCGCTGGCTGTCGGGCTGACGCTGGTGGCCTGCGGCGGGCTGTGGGCCAGGCTGCGCCGCTCTGGCTGGTTGTAATCGTGACGGGTCAGGAGAGGGTGCATAAACGGTCATCCTGTTCCTGACCCGTGTTCTTTCGCTGTACCTGACGCAACTGCCCGTTTTTGCTGCGGGTCCACATGAAGATGCGCGGGATTGGTCCGGCAGAACAGGCAACAGACACCGCCACAAAGCGAACCCTTTGACGCTGCGCTTATTCTGCCGCTGCCCTTGTAATCCTGTCGATTTAGTTCAGACTCACTACTCCACTCATGTTTTATCATCAGAGCTGGCCTGACTATCAATCAGCGTTATGCTTTTACAGTCAGGATTAATGTGAATGAATTTACACGTTTTACCTTCTACCCCATCACCGGCTGGCATATCGGTCCTCTGAGTTCGCATCAGGCACTCGTCCTCAAATTCGGTTATATCGATCCCGACGCCCCGCGTGAACAGGGCCCGCAGGAGACGCTGTTCCTGGGGCTGACCATTGAAATGGCCAAAAAACTGGTTGCCAGTCTTTCCGAACATATCGACTACGCCGAAAAAATGGGCAACCAGCACTAGTTTCCATCCGGGAAGACGCCTGGCGGTTGGCATTCAGTAATCCATCGTCGGGTGCGCACACCGTTACGCTGCCGCCGCATTTAACCTACTGGCACCACCGCCGACAATAACGCTATCCACGCCACTCTACGCGACTGGCCTACGCTGCGATTCACTGGCTGTCGCTGCGGGGTTCGTTTTCGTCTGATTGCAGCATAATGAGTCCTGTTTGAGTCAGCAGCGTCTGTGCCCGACGGGCCTCCACGCCTCTTTTGGACTATTGGTGATTAATCAGCAATAGCCCTGTTCTTTCATGGTGAACACACTTTTTTGTCATACTGATGTCAAACCAGCGACAATAAGAGAGCAGGAACAGCATCCGACTGACCGGTCAACAACGTTGCCTGCGCGACGGTACGTAACCCGTTGAGTGCCATAAGTAACCATAAAGATCGTCTACACTGCTTAGGGTCTGTTCCACATTGAGGTGTTGCCATGACCGAACATGAATTCAGAAAATTGTTAGCCGAACAGGGCTTTGATGAGCCGCTGCTGGTTGAACGTGCAGCGTCAGCCCAGCTTGATAATCACGTCCATCCCTTTGAGGCGCTGGCACTGATTCTCAGTGGTGACATCACTATCAGTACTGAACAGGGCGACACGACTTATCATCCCGGTGAGACATTTCACCTGCAGCCGAATGAGCTGCATCGCGAGGCGTTTGGTCTGCAGGGCGTCAGTTATCTGGCGGGACGTAAATATGAGTAACGAGTATTAGCATGAAGGTTTCAGACGATCTCTTTATCCGGCTGGCGCGCTCACCGTTCCGCCAGCGTTTTCGCCTTGGACGCGCTGAATATGATTACGCCAACAGCAAAGGCGAGTCGGTAGTGAGGCAGCACGCCGCAGAGTTTGTGGAACAGCGCCTTGCGCCTGCCCAGCCTGAGAATGATGGCAAACAGACACCCATGCGCGGCCATCCGGTGTTTATCGCCCAGCACGCCACCGCGACATGCTGTCGTGGCTGTCTGAGTAAATGGCACAATATCGGACAGCATCAGCCGCTGAGTGCTGAGCAGCAGGTGTATGTGGTAACGGTGTTACTGGCGTGGATTACGCGACAGCTGGAACAGCCTGCGCCGCCTGCTCGCGTGACCCGAAATCAGCCTGAAAAAGACGACGATCCGCAGCTCGCGCTTTGGTAGTGGGCGAAAAATCTACAATCAATCACTTTTTCTGGTGAAAACTGGCCCTTTTTCATTCCTGGTTTATTCTTAAATCTTTCCTGGGAAGGCTATGCCAGGATTAAAACCTACACGGCAACGATGAATACAGAGGGAATTATGAAGAAATCAATTATTGCACTGTCTGCTATTTTGCTGGCCTCGCCAGTATTTGCTGCTACTACTACAGACAACACCGTTGCAGAAGCGCATAAAGGCGCTGATACCGCGAAAGAAAAACTGCATCAGACCCAGAACGAAGGCGAAGAGCTGAAGCTGAAGTCTGAGCACGCCGCTGAAGGCAAGAGCCACACCACCGGTAGCAAAATCACCGAAGGTACACAGAAGGGCTGGCACAAAACCAAAGAAGGCACTGAGAAAGGCTGGGATAAAACCAAGCAGGGTGCTGAAGATCTGAAAAACAAAGCGACCAACTAATTCGCTGCTGTTTTAGAGTTAAAAAAAACCCACCGAAAGGTGGGTTTTTTTATGGCCTGACGCTGTCAGGGCTTATTCAAGGCTGCTTTCTCTCTCTGCGAGGCGACTAACGCTGAGACTTTGCTTTCCGTTTCTGCAGCCGCTTCCGCTGATGCCGCAGCCGCTTCTGCCGCGGCTTCTGCTGCTGCCTCGGCGGCGTCATCGGACTGTTTCTTGCCTTCTTCGATAAACTCTTCGTCGATGGCTTCGATATTCTCGCGGTTGTCGCGTCCGGAGAGGAGATTCCAGCAGGCGATAAACAGAGCAGCAATCACCGGACCGATAACAAAACCGTTAATGCCGTAGATTTCCATACCGCCCAGCGTGGCGATCAGGATCATGTAGTCAGGCATTTTGGTGTCTTTGCCGACCAGCAGCGGACGCAGGATATTATCCACCAGACCGACAATCACCACGAAGAAACCCACCAGGAACAGCCCTTTCCACAGTGCGCCAGTGGCGAAGAAGAAGATCGCCGCAGGCACCCAGATAATGGCGGAACCGACGGCCGGAATCAGGGAGAGGAAGGCCATCAGCGCACCCCACAGCAGGCTGCCGTCGATGCCGGTAAACCAGAAGGCCAGCCCGCCGAGAATACCCTGAACAATACCGACTACCACCGTGCCTTTCACCGTCGCGCGCGCCACGGCGGCAAACTTCACCATCAGGTGATGCTTCACGTAGGTTGAAAGCGGCAGCGCTTCCAGAATCAGATGTACCAGATAGGAGCCATCTTTCAGCAGGAAGAACAGCAGATAAAGCATGATGCCAAAGCCGACGGTGAAGCTGAACGTCCCTTTACCGATGATAAAGGCGCTGCCCGCGACATACTGACCGCCCTTAAGGGCAAACGAGGAGAGCTTCTGCTGAATCTGCCCGGCGTTATCCAGATTGTTTTCAGCCAGAAAATGCTTCGCCCAGCGCGGCAGATGCTGCAACAGATCGGCGAAGACCACCGGGAACTGCGACGAGTTGGTCTGCAGCTTGTGATAGACCGCGTTGGTTTCAACCACCAGTGAGGAGGCAATGATCGCCAGCGGCGTAAACACAATCAGGCAAATACAGAGCAGGGTAATTAACGCCGCTACGCCATTACGATCACCCAGTCGATTACGAAGCCAGGTTTTCAGCGGATGGAAAATGACCGCCAGAATCGCTGCCCATAAAATCGACGAGAAATAGGGCGAAAGGACGTCAAAAAAAGCGACGGTGGCGATAGCCAGAATCAAAATGAAAAACCCGATGTTCAATCCTTTAAAACGCATGGAAAAACCTCATCTGGAACAAACGCTGATAAACCCGACGCGCAAATTTTCTGTGCCTGTCTTCGCCTATGCGAGGGCCTGGGACGCATTAACGGTCTGGCTTTGTTCTTAACACGCTGCTGGTGGCAGCATCATACTGGCTAACTATCTGAAAGGTCTGGCAGAAGTGATGAACGGATAATGTTCGTTCGCTGCGTGACTTCCGGTCGGTAGCAGGCTGCTTATGACTGCAGCGCGCTGAATCCTACATTAGCGTAGCGGTTTCGACCATTATTGGTAGGTCAGAGACTCATGTTCTCTGTGTATGCTGCCGATAATAGCGTTGACTGAGCAAAAAACAGGCAATAAGAAATGGGTAAACCGAGCGTTTTAACGGTGCTGCTGGCGCTGGCACTAACCGGCTGTGCCACCAAACAGTATCCTCAGGCGGCGGCGGTAACGCCGGAAGAGACGGCGACACTTAACTGCAGTGCACTGGATCAGGAACTCGTGAAAGCGCACAGCGTGCAGAGTGACATTGAGCAAACCGGCCAGTTTGATGCACTGACCGTACTGGGGTTTGTCGGCGATTTCGGGCTGGGTAATGGCATTGCGAAATACAATGCCAGCCAGAAGGCAGAACGGCGACTGAATCAGTTACAGTCGCTGAAAGCCGCGAAGTGCAGCCAGCGACTGTCGTAGCGGGCGGCTTAAAATCAGCCAACGGTTCCTGCGCGGACATGCTGCAGCCGGACATTTTCGGCTGCACGTTTACCTGCCAGAAACGCGTGATCCGAATTGTAATATTCCCACTCGCTGTAGCGACCCGACAGATGAATATCCTGAGTCAGCAGCCACTGACGGATCAGCGCCACGTTATCGCTTCGTGCATGGTCATAGACCACGTAGGCATAGGGCATATCAACCTCTGAAGCACAAAGCAGCGGATCGTCCGCAGTGATCATGCCGACCCTGATGCAATCCTGACGGCAGCGCTCAATCAGCGCATCGCCCTCCAGCGGCAGTGGGTTGGCCGCATTGTAGGTGATTTCGCAGGTTAAGCCGAATCCGCCCGGCGGATTGCAGTGTGGGCTGGCATTACCCTGCACAAAGATGCGGTGGAACAGCGTATCGCCAGGATAGTAAATCCAGTGCTTTTCGGTCAGATCAGCGCGACCAATGCCCAGATTCACACAGCGCACCGAAACAAACTGCAGCTGCTGCGCCGCCCGTTGCACACTCTCCGGCACCTCATCGCCCATCAGTTTAATCAGCTCAGGTAGCGGCATGGTGCTAATCAACTGCTCATAACGGTAGTGGCGACCATCCGCCAGCAGCGCAACATGCGCCTGCGAATAGATGCGGGTCAGCGTCGTATCCGTTTCCAGCGTACATTTCAGATGCGGCAGGAAGCCGGACATCAGTGCCTGGAAACCGCCGCGCAGCGGATAGCCAAATCGGGCGTTAGGGCCGACCGGTTTCGCCAGTGGTTGTAGTGCGCCATCGATGATCTGCGACAGATCGGGCAGTGGGACGCGTCCGCCCAGCCAGGAGGTTTCCATATCTGTCAGCGGCACTTTCCACAGCTTCTGGTTGTAGGGCAGGGCAAAGTGACGTGCGATGCCTTTACCCCAGGTTCGCATAATGAAGTGCTGGAAATCCTCTTCGCCTTCCACCATGCCGCTGCTGCTGCCCTCATCAGGAATCGCGCCATCCGCACAGCAATCCCGCCGCGCCCGCGCGCGATCCAGCGGCACGGCAGCTGTCGCCGTTGCGCCATAACGCGCCTCGATAGCCCCCAGCACGCACTCTTTTACCACCTCGACCGGCAAGCCGTGCAGCGCAGACTGGAACGGATAGCGGGTATACACGCCGTCACTGTAGACCCAGGCTTCACGTGCCTGCCAGTGCAGATTGTCGCCCAGCAGCATTTCATAGAGCTGCAACACATATGGGTCCTGCGAGAACATAATGTGACCAGCATAATCGAAGGTGAACCCCTGATCGTCAATCGAGCGGCACCAGCCGCCTGGGGTGCTATTTTTCTCCAGCAGTACGGCACCTTCGCCATAGTGATAACCGGCGCTCAGCCCGGTTGGTCCGGCTCCGATAATCAGGCAGGGCACCGCATCGCTCTCCAGCATGGCCGGGGTGAGTGGTGTCACGTTAGCCTGTGCGCTGGCCTGACTGGCTGACTTCAGGGCAGGCTGACGTTGCGCGAGCGCCTGCTGGATCAGTCCATGTATCTGCTCAGCGGTGCGATCCCATGAGGTGGCATCCACTTTTGTCTGCATCCGTCCCATCAGCGCCAGCCGCTCAGCGGCACCCATCGCCATTGCCTGTTCACAGGCGGCAATAAACGCCGGGTGAGTTTCTGCTACTGCCACCTCCTCTGCGTAGTGGCGCGCCACATCGACAATCGCGGTACTGACAATCGGCAGCTGCGCCGCCATATATTCCAGCACCTTGGTAGGCGAGATGAAGCGGGTGGAGGCATTAATGGCGAACGGCATCAGACAGACATCCCAGCCTGCCAGGAACTGTGGTAGCGCCTGGTAGGGCTGCTGGCCGAGCCAGTGAATATTGTCGCGCTGTGGCAGGCTGGCGGGATCAATTTTTACTACCGGCCCAACCATAATGATCTGCCATTCGGGGTGGGTGTCTGCCAGCGTCGCAATCAGCGACAGGTCGATGCGCTCATCAAGCACGCCGTAGTATCCCAGACGCTGCGGTGGAATCGTATCCTGCAACGGATGACGATTAGTGCGATCGCGTGCCTGCTCAAAATGAACAGCATCGACACTGCTGGGAAAGCAATAGACCTGAGAATGTTTGTCACGCTTCGCTTCGTAAAGACTGGTGCCGCCGGTAAAGACCAGATCGGCGCGGGTCATCAGTGCCGATTCGCGCTGTTGCAACTGGCGCGGCGCATTCTGGAAGGCGGAAAGCTCATCCATACAGTCGTAAATTACCAGCGAGGGATCAAACGGCGTCAGCAGCGGCAGCGCCATCGGCGTATAGAACCAGATCAGCGGCTGTTCATCTTCCTCAAGAAGTGGCGCCAGCAGCAGCAACAGTGGCGCGATCTGGCTGTCATGAAAACCGGGCGCGTCGCTGTCGGTATGTGGCTGGATGACCGTGATGTTAGCGGCAGGTGAACTCTGATGCAGACCCGGTGGCCCCGACTGCCGGACCGGCTCCTCGACAAACAGCACGCGATAGTGCTGCGCCAGGCGTGTCAGAAGCTGCTGCGGACGCTGGAAAACAAATCCCCAGCGTAAATGGCTGAAAACAATGAGAACAGGTGGTTTCATGGTGTGCTCCTGACGTTGTAGTGGGGACTGAATGTGCTGCAAAAAGCGCTGCGCCTGCCGTAAAGCGTCGGCATAAGGCTGCTGTAACTGGCGGGCGTAAGGATCCGGCCCCAGCAGATCGAGATCCCATAAACCGCTGCGGGTCCAGAAGGTTGTCTCTTCCCACAAGGGACGATCGAGGATCGGATAGAGGCAGACGCCGATCAGATCAACGCCTGCCAGCTGTGCCTGCGCTACCTGGGCGGTGATTTCGCTGATCCAGGCTCCACGTCCGCTGCCAACATGACTCGTTTCCGCCAGCAGAATGGGCCGCTGGTAACGCTGCCAGACTTGCTGCAGCATCTGATGCAGTGGCTGGCGGCGGTTGTCGCCCAGATGCCAGTAAAGGCGGAGGTTTGAGCCCTGTTCCCACTGGTTATCGTGGTAGTAATTCACGCCAATCAGATCGAGATAGCGCGGTGTGCCACCCAGCTCCGGGTTACGCCTGCCGCTAAGCATGTCCCACGCCTGATACTGGGTATCGCACATCTCACGTGCCAGCACGTCACTGGTGGGATCGGCAGGATCGGGCACGATATGGATCAGCGGATCGCAGTGCAGCAGACGGGCGCGCGGATCGGCCAGCCAGATCGCATCACAGGCGGCCAGAGTGGCGCGAACCAGTTGCTGCTTGGCAGCATCCGCCCGATCCGGCGCCGGAATCGCCTCACAGGCGAACAGCCCGACCGAGATGCCCCAACTGACAAAGGAGATTTCATTCATTGGGGAGTAGACCGGCGGCTGCTGATACCAGGGCACCAGAAAGCGGGCCAGCGCACCGCAGAACGCAGCAAAGCGACTGATAAAATCGTGATCAAACAGGCTGACGCCAGCGGGCCAGCCGTAATGGCAGATTGTCCAGCTCAGCTGGATGCCCTGCTGCTCTGCGGCCCGCATCCGCGCAGCGACCGTCGAAAAGTCATAATGCCCATCGCGTTCACATAAGCGCCAGCCGACGCTTTCGCGTACCGTGCGAATAGAAAAGGGGGACAGCGCGGCATAATCCTCTGCTACACGTGCCTGATGCTGATTAAGATCGTTCATCGACAGCGCAATCCCGGCAGGATTGATATGGTCGGCACCTTCATAGCCGGCCTGCCAGAAACTGGTAAAAGGCGTCATGGCATCTCCCGAAAAAAAAGCAACACGTTTCTCTCTGACGAGCCGTCGTGAAACGGGTCAGGGCGTTACAGGTATGCATTGCAGACTGGTCGTTATGACCAGTCTGAACAGATGGGCGATCCTTGCCATAAGGCACAACCACTGAAGGACAGGCATCAGGTCCTGTGGCGGTCTGGACGAGAGATAGCAGGTATCTATGTGCGGCGCTATCGACAGGAAAAAGACTGACTTCTCTGAATGTTATCGGGTTTACGGAAGCCTTACTGGAAAGTATAGATGCGAGAGTGTGGTAATCAACTCATTGAAGTAAAAAGAAAAAAGCGTAGCGGTAAAAGAATTCCAGTCAGAAACAGGATGTTTTTTGGTTAAGTTTCATAATCTGTTTGATAAGCGCAACGTGAACAGCGTCAGCGCTATTTTCAGCTTTATTAACCTTTTCCTTCACATGCAGAGAGGTCAGACTCACCCGCTTTTACGTTACAGCTTCGCTTGCCTTTTGGCGGGCTGGCGACAAGATTTACTTATCACTGGCCTGAATCTGCGGGTCATCAACGGAGGGCTGCGATAATGCGCGTTCCCTTAAAACAGGATGTTTAGCAGACTATGTTCTCATTCGACTGGCACCGTTTCTTACTCAACGATCAACCGGCCACTTTTTTATTTGAGGTGGTGGCGCGGGTCCTGATCGCATATCTGGTGGTATTCACCTTTTTGAAAGTGTCTGGACGACGCGGCGTGCGCCAGCTGTCCCTGTTCGAACTGGTGGTCATCCTGACACTGGGCTCGGCATCGGGTGACGTCACATTTTACGATGATGTACCGGTGTTGCCGGTCATTATGGTGTTTGTGGTGCTTCTGGCCCTCTACCGCCTGACGACCTGGCTGACGGCACGCAGCCCGCGCTTTTCACGATTTATTCAGGGCGACGTCATTACGCTGATTAAAGATGGGTTGTATGTGCTGGAAAGTCTGGATCGGCTGAATATTTCCGAAGATGAGTTCTTTATGGAGTTGCGGCAGAGCGGCGTGGAGCATCTGGGACAGGTCCGGCTGGCGCTGGTGGAGGTCGACGGTCAGCTTAGCCTCTATTTCTATGATGATAATGAGATGCGCGCCGGGCTAAGCATACTGCCGCCGGAGCATCGGCAGGATTACAGTACGGTGCCGATCAGCGCCCTTTACGCCTGCACGCATTGCGGGCAAACACAGAGGATAGAAGCCGGGCAGCCGGCCGTCTGTCCGCGCTGTCAGCGGCAGCGCTGGTCTGCGGCACTGAGCGTGCGTCGGCTGCATTAATGGCCCGTGCCTGCTTAACCTTTCCGGCTTGTCGCGTCAGTATCGCCCCGATGAGCACCGGCGAAACAGGCGCTGAGTGAGCGCTTTTGCTCTCCTTCGGCGGTGAAATTATCCGCGCTCAACCAGGCGTTCAGGGCGCGCTGAACGTCTGGCCATTCCCGATCAATCATCGACAGCCAGTCGGTATCCCGATTACGCTGTTTTCGCGTCATGACCTGACGAAAACGGCCCTCAAATCGAAACCCCAGCCGTTCTGCTGCGCGTCGTGACGCCACATTGGTTGAATCACAGCGCCACGCGACTCGCCGATACCCCAGCGAGAAAGCCTGTTGCAGCAGCAGAAAAATCGCCTCGCTGCCGATAACACTACGCTGCATCAGCGGCGACCAGGTGACGTGACCGATTTCAAGGGTGCCATGTTCGGGTTCAATGCTGGCGAAGCAGACCACACCGCAGGGCTGCTGATTCGGCGTGCAGACAGTGAAGGGTACCAGGGCTTTATCAGCAACTTTATCCGCAATCCATCGCTGCATCTGCATCAGCGAAGCGGGCCGCTCTGCGCTCAGCCAGGTCCAGTCGCGATCATCCGGTGCCAGCATAAAGGCCTGTAACAGCGACGCCGCATGTTCCACGCTAAGCGGTAAAAGAAGGCAGTGCTGTCCCTGGAGAGGAACGCCGTGAGGTCTGGCGACCGGCTGCCAGTCGGGCAACGCTTCACCGACCGGCTGATCAAACTGATTGATGTTCACTGGCATCCTCCTGAAGGGAATAGGGACGGGAAGCGGGAAAACTTTCGAGCTGTACTGACGGGCTATCCTGAACCGCGAGTAAACCCGTCGCAGCTTGTTCCCGCTACCCACATAACTTTGCCTGTTACTGACAGAAAATGAAAACCCTTCAGGCAGCATAGCGACACCGAATTCATTGAGGTGTGCGTATGAAAGTGAGGCTGGCCAGTACATTACTGTTTTTGCTGTTATCGTTTGGCGCGTTTTCACAACAGGTCATCAGTGAAAGTCATCCCCATTCACGCAGTGCGCGACTGCTCGAGCAGGGGAGTCAGGTGGACACGGCGGATTCGCCGGATGAACATCTGCTGGAGCGGCGGGAGTGGCGAAGCAGTCTGGAGCGTAAGCCGTTTTGAAATGAATTCCCCGGCAGAGTTCTCTGCCGGGGAGCAGGGAATGTGGCCCTGCTGGTTCATGTGACTAAATGGTGGCCTGGGAGGCTGCCATGCCAGGCACCAGAATCACCTTGCGACACTCCTCTTCGCGTTTTGCGAAAATATCGTAGCCGCGTGCGGCATCTTCCAGCGGGAGATGGTGAGTTATAATCTCTTCCGGCGTCAGATGGCCCTGCTCAATCAGCTTCAGCAGGTCAGGCAGATAAGCATGGACATGCGTCTGTCCCATCTTAAAGGTCAGCCCTTTGTCGAAGGCATCGCCAAACAGAAAGCCGTGAATAAATCCTGCGTATACGCCTGGCACGCTGACGATACCGCCACGTCGCACTGCAGCAATACACTGACGCAATGCTTTGCCGCTACTGCCTTCCAGCTTGAGATTGGTGAGCACGGTCTCAGTCATGCTGCCTTTTGCCTCAAACCCGACGGCATCAATTACGGCATCTACACCGCGATTGCCGGTACTGTGTTCGATAATCCAGCCAGCCGGATCATCAATTTCATCGAAATTAATCGGGATTACGCCGTAACGTTCGCGGGCAAAGTTTAAGCGGTAATTATTATGGTCAATCATGTAGATCTGTTCTGCACCCTGCTGGCGGGCGCAGGCAGCACTGAGCAGGCCAACCGGTCCGGCACCGAAAATTGCCAGGCTGGAGCCCGGCTTGACCTCAGCGTTTTTCACCGCCTGCCAGGCAGTGGGCAGAATATCCGACAGGAACAGCACTTTTTCATCCGACAGCACCGACGGCACTTTGAACGGGCCTGTATTGGCTTTGGGCACACGGACATATTCCGCCTGGCCGCCAGGCACACCGCCATAAAGCTTGCTGAACCCAAACAGCGCCGCAGGTGGCGTGATGTTTTTGCGGTTCAGGATAGCGCCTCGTCCGCTATTGGTATTTTCACAGGCGGCATACTGACTCATGAGACAGAAAAAGCAGTCGCCACAGGCGATAACAAAAGGGATGACAACCCGATCACCTTTGGCCACGGCGGTCACGGCGCTTCCGGTCTCAACCACTTCACCCATAAACTCATGACCGAAGATATCGCCATGCCCGGTCCCCGGGATTTTGCCGCGATAGAGATGCAGGTCTGAACCGCAAATAGCGGTAGCGGTCACACGCAGGATAATATCATCGGCGGCTTCCAGTCCCGGATCGGGCACGTTATCCACACTGACTTTATGGGGACCATGATAAGTTAATGCTTTCATCTCTTCATCTCCTGCTGACAAGGGAATGGTGGTCAGGCCAGAAGGCGTGACTACCCGCGGGAAAGACTCAGGGAACCTGAAATCGCAACCTGCCTGAAGTGTAGTAACCCTTTGAGGAGTAAGCAGAGCGGTGCATATGACTGACCTGTATCAGCCGGGCTGACAGGGCGGATGCAGCTGGATCGTAGCGACCGGGGCGGAGGCCGAATCGGGCTGCCAGCGGGCCAGATCGGCAAAGGCACGACGATAAACCGTATCGATCTGCGCCGGAACCTGTTCGATGTAGTGAAACGCATGCTCGCGTGTTTCACCGGTGAGATTCTGCAAATAGTGCCGTGCGTCATCCAGCGTGGGGATCTGGCCTTCCGTTCCCGCCATGCGGGCGGGCAGACCGGTCCAGATTAATCCTTCAATGCCTTTCGTCTGTGCCCACTCCGCCAGCGGTCCGGTTGCGTTCTCTGTCACCGTAATCATGCCGATGCCATCGACGCGGCTGTCCGGAATCGCCTCACGAAGGCGCAATGCACGGCAGGCGCTCTCCAGTGACGCCGTGTTTAACCAGGCCCAGAGTACCTGCACCGGTTTTGCGTTCAGACAGATTGCGGTCGAGAGTTCACCGCCGTCAGCGATGCGCACAAATTCAATCGGTACCGCAGGACCATCATGATGCCACGGACTGGCCACTGGCAGGTCGCCGGTTTTCCAGATTAACGATCCCCATCCCAGGCAGGCAATCTTCATTTTCATCTCCTTTGCATCTGTCGGCGTGATCGCGACAGCGTGAGGTAAAGCGTAGTCCGTTATGCTGAATCGTTGCAGGGATCACCTTTTTAAGGGGGTAAAACCGCCACATAAATGGCATGATCGCCGTGCAGTCGCCTTGCACGATATGACGGATTTTTGCGCAACACATGCGAGTTTATCTTCGTTACTTGAAGTTTTATCGTCATGTAGTGTAAAAAGTGGCGCACGCAATCGATTACCTATGCGCGGGCGGATCAGCGGCACCCTTCACTGATCCGCTTGCAGCAGAGGCGGAGAGCGGGAGAGACCTTTTCCTGCCTGTTGGCTCAAATTAATGGCGGCTTTTAACACGGAAAATCTGATGAAAACCACGCAAACGGGCACGCTGGGTGCGCTTGAGAGTGAGGTCGATACGGGATGGCGTAAAACCGACACCATGTGGATGCTGGGTTTATACGGCACGGCAATTGGCGCGGGTGTACTGTTCCTGCCAATTAATGCGGGTGTCGGCGGTCTGATCCCGCTGATCATTATGGCGGTGCTGGCTTTTCCGCTGACCTTCTTTGCGCACCGCGCTCTGACGCGCTTTGTGCTCTCCGGTAAAAATCCGGCCGGTGATATCACTGAAGTGGTCGAGGAGCATTTTGGCGTCGGCGCGGGCAAGCTGATTACGCTGCTCTATTTCTTCGCTATCTACCCGATACTGCTGATGTACAGCGTGGCGATTACCAATACGGTAGAGAGCCTGATGGTGCATCAGCTTGGCCTGGTGCCACCGCCGCGTGTGCTGCTGTCGCTGCTGCTGATTGTCGGACTGATGACCATTGTGCGTTTCGGCGAGAAGATGATCGTGAAAGCGATGAGCGTGCTGGTTTACCCGTTTGTGGCGGTACTGATGCTGATGGCCTGCTACCTGATTCCACACTGGCACGGCGCGGCGCTGTCGACCCTTAACGTTCAGCCTGCGGGCAGCAGCCTGTGGATGACGCTGTGGCTGGCGATTCCGGTGATGGTCTTCTCGTTTAACCATTCACCTATCATCTCTTCCTTTGCGCTGGCGAAGCGCGAAGAGTATGGCGATGCCGCTGAGAAAAAGTGTTCGCGCATTCTGGCCTGTTCGCACCTGATGATGGTAGTGACGGTGATGTTCTTTGTGTTCAGCTGCGTGCTGAGCCTGTCGCCCGAAGATTTACACGCTGCCAAGGCGCAGAACATCACCATCCTTTCTTATCTGGCTAACCATTTTCAGGTGCCGATGATTGCGTGGATGGGGCCGCTGATTGCCATTGTGGCGATCACCAAATCATTCCTGGGTCACTATCTGGGTGCGCGCGAAGGATTTAACGGTATGGTCAATAAGGCGTTGCGCAGTCGCGGTAAGACCATCGCGCCAGCCAGACTGAATCGCCTGACGGCACTCTTTATGCTGCTGACCACATGGCTGGTGGCGACGCTGGACCCGAATATTCTCGGCATGATTGAGACACTGGGCGGACCGATTATTGCCATGATCCTGTTCCTGATGCCGATGTATGCCATCCAGAAGGTGCCCGCGATGCGTAAATACAGTGGTCACATCAGCAACCTGTTTGTTGTGCTGATCGGACTAATTGCTATCTCTGCAATCTTCTATTCGCTGGTGAAGTAACACGCAACAGGCGCATCTCAGTCACGCTGAGACGCGCCTGCTTTCCTGCCCGCCACTCGCCGTTCTTACTCTCCTCCTCCGCAATTCTGCGCCATCGCTTCGTGATTTCAGCCAGCAGTCGCGTTCCAGATCTTCTCGGACAGTAGCATCCGGTCAGCAATTTTTACATTTGTTACGTATTCGCATGGTAAAGTAAACGCGAATAATTATTATTCCTTTATGGGACAGGAGAAAAATGAAAATCGGGATTGCTGCAGCTACCACACTTTTACTGTCAACGGCCTGTGCGGCTACCACCTATCCGGTCACCGTGACCGACATGGACGGCCAGAAAATTACGCTGCAAAAAGAGCCGCAACATGTAATTTTGCAGGATGGGCGCGACGTGATGTCGCTGGCACTACTGGATCGACAGAATCCGTTTCAGCGGGTTGTCGCCTGGAACAACCTGCCGAAAAAGCAGGACACTCAGACCTGGGACCTGCTGAAGCAGCGCTGGCCGCAGGCCGCATCCATTGTGGACATGGGCTTTAACGATCAGGGACAGGTCAATCTGGAGAGCGTGCTGGCTCAGCAGCCCGATATGATGATTGCCCAGCTGCGTGCCAAACCGGCCCTGATGCAGTCAGGCGTGCTGGCGACCCTGAAAAATCTGCATATCCCGGTGCTGTTCCTGGATGATGAACTCCATCCAAAAGAGAATACCCTGAAGAGTGTGAAAGTGCTGGGCACCGTTCTGAACCGCGAAGCCGAAGCAAAAGCCTACGCAGATTTTTACCAGCAGCGCTGGGAGATGCTTCAGCAGAAGATTGCGCAGGTGCAGCACAAGCCGACAGTGTTTATTGAGCCAATTGCCGGCAACAGCGATAACTGCTGCTTTACCCACGGTCATAACGGCTGGGGCGCACTGGTAGAAGCGGTCGGTGGAAAAAATATCGGCTCAGCGTTACTGCCCGGCAGTTCAGGATTTGTGTCGCTGGAGAAGATTATCGCCATGAAGCCGGACGTCTACATCATGACCGGCTCTAAACGCCCGAACAGCAACGTGCTGCCGTTTGGCTACGGTGCCAGCCAGGCCGACGTGACCGCCACCTTTAACCGCCTGCAGAGCCGTACCGGTCTGGAGCAGATCGAACCGATAAAACAGAAGCGGGTGTATGGCGTTTATCACCATTTCTATAATCACCCTTACAACATTATCGGAATGGAAATTCTGGCAAAAGATCTCTATCCGGAGTTGTTCAGGGATCTGGATCCGACGGCTGATTATCACCACATTGTGACGCACTTTACCGGGTTACCGGACGCGCCAGTGATCCTCAGTACGCCATAACCGGATAACGCGTCAGAGAGCGATTCAGCATCCTGACGCATCTCAACGCTTAAACAGTCAGCCTGATGCGTGATTATCAGGCTGACTCTTTGATATCTGGATTACGTCAGGAAAGCTGTCCGGATATGACGCGTGTTAAGAAAGCGCTAAGCAAGCGTAATAGTGTGTAAGTTACCGGATTTTAAGACTTTTGAAGATGTCTCCCGCCACAATTATTGCCATCATGCCAATCAACGGTGCCTGAACAGCCGTTATTTTCGGAGGCAGTATCATGAAAAAAACAACACTTACGCTTATCGCTTCACTTTTGACATGCAGCACACTCTTTTCTCAGGCCTCACGGGCAGACGATCACGGAGACGCACCGCGTATGCCGGTACCACATCAGAATGATGATCATCGTCCTGACAATCGCGGTCCTGACCAGAATCGCGGCCGCGACAATCGCGATCATGATATGGGCAATCATCGCCCGGATCAGGATAACAAACGCCATGGCAGAGAGGGCCGCAATGAACGGGACCATTTCGCCTGGCAGGGGCACGACTTCCGTCGCGGCCATCCTGTTCCGCCAGAATATCGCGGTGACCATTATCGTGTAGCCGACTGGCATGAACGCGGTCTGCGTGAACCGCCACGTGGTTACCACTGGGCAAACATTGATGGCAACTATGTGCTGATTGCTGCCGCGACCGGGGTGATTACCGCGCTGGTGCTGAATAGCGCCCTGAACTGATTCCCGGGGGATGGCTCAGGCCATCCCTCTTTCTTTCCGTTTTGCTGCGCCAGCGGCTATCCTGAGACTCCACTCTGAAATTTCCTGTGTAAGGAGTCATGATGACGACGGTTAAGATGGTTGCGGTAGATATGGATGGCACGTTTCTGGACGATAACAAGCAGTATAATCGATCCCGTTTTCTCGACGGCTATCAGCAACTCACCGCCCGTGACATCAAATTTGTGGTAGCCAGCGGCAATCAGTATTACCAGCTCAAATCCTTCTTCCCGGAGATCGCCAGCGATATCGCTTTTGTGGCAGAGAACGGCGCATGGATTATTGATCGTGATGAGGAGCTGTTTTGCGGTGCCTTTGAACGACGTGATGTGGAAGCGGTCATCGACACTCTGCAAAACGGCAACTATCCCGGCCTGCGTTACCTGCTGTGTGGACGTGACAGCGCGTATTACTTCGAGGGCATGGAAGAGACCTGGCTTAAGAAGATGCGCCACTACTGTCACCGGCTGAAGCCGATTCATCATCTGAATGAGGTGCAGGATGACAGGCTGTTTAAGTTCGCACTGAATCTGTCTGACGATCACATAGAAGCACTGATGGCGGATATTGAGCGTTTGCATCAGGGCCGCGTGGCGGCGACCTCCAGCGGTCACGGTTCGGTAGATTTGATCGTGCCGGGAAATCATAAAGCGCACGGTCTGGATCTGCTGGCTCAACGCTGGGGGATTACGCACGATCAGGTGCTGGCCTTCGGCGATGGCGGTAACGATCTTGAGATGCTCAAACAGTCCGGCTTTAGTTTTGCCATGGGCAACGCGCCAGAGCGGGTAAAGCAGGCGGCGCGCTTTGAAGCACCCTCTAACAACGAGCAGGGCGTGCTGCAGGTGATTGAGCAGATGCTGGCAGGTGAGGGGCCTTTTAGCGCCAGAGAGGCTTAGCCTCGCGGCTCTGAGCGCGGGTGCAACAGAATTGCGCTGAGCGGATGCCTGACCTGCCAGGGCTGGCAGGTCAGAATTGCCGGAACCGGGAAGCGAGATTCGCGTTGATCACGCCGTGATTTGCCAGGCCTGCGTAATCATCGTCTGCATCTGTTCGTGGCTGTAATTTACCAGCGAGTTTTTGCTGTTGGCACGCGCCAGAATCCACTCGACCTCGGTGCGGCTCAGTGTGGGGCCATCCTGCCAGAACGGGGTGATCGACTGCGCCTGCAGCCACTGCTTCAGAAACTGTGCCGGTGAATCCGTGGTTTCGCTGAAAAGTTGTGGGTGTAGCTCGGCCATCAGCTTTCGCTGCAGCGGCTGCTCGCTATCAGACAACAGATCCAGGAACGGAAACAGAAGCCGTCCGCATACTTCTCCGTGATGGAACGGTTTTATCGCCCCCAGTTCTCCCGCAATACCATGGATCACGCCGAGACCCGCACTGCTGAGACTGACACCTCCCAGCCACGACGCCATCATCATCGCTTCTCGTGCCTCATCACCAACCGCATCCTCGCGATTGAGTGCAGGCCAGGCCTGAATAAACTGACGCAGACCGGTCAGCGCCAGCTGTCGGGTGAAGAGATTGCCTTTGCTGGAGAGATACGCTTCGAACAGGTGGGTAAAAGCATCAATTCCGCAGGTCGCCAGCACAGAGTCAGGTGCACCTTTCAGCAGATCCGGGTCAAGAATCGCCACCTCTGGCACAAAGACCGGGTGGCGCAATGACGCTTTGATTTGAATGTCCTGCTGATCGGTTACCACCGCATTTTGCGTCACTTCACTGCCGGTCCCGGCAGTAGTCGGAACAGCAATCAGCGGCAACGTGATGGGCTGAACGGCGGTGTCACCCACTTTTTCCAGATAACGGGCGACAGGTAACGGATGCTGTACCATCGCACTGAACGCTTTCGCCGCATCCAGCACACTCCCTCCACCAATCGCGACTACCCGATCAACATGCCCGCGCCAGCGCGCAACCCAGCCATCAATTTCAGTGGGTGAGGCTTCATGGCTGACAATTTCGTAGCCAATAATGTGATCGTTGAGGCCAGCTTTCAGCCGGGCGTAGGCCGGGCCCTGCAGGAAAGATTGTCCGCAAAACAGCAGGGTAGGCTGTGAACGGGCGGCCAGCAGCGGCACCAGCTTATCCAGACTGCCGCGGCCAAAAAGGGTTGGTTGATTACTGTACAGCTCACTCAGGTTCTCACTCACCAGTGCATCCTTTTTACATTTCACTAAAATCTGAGTGTAACGAAAAGCGCGGCGTCGACACTGGCAAACTTTCTGATAACGCATCGGCAAAAAGTTGATCACCTTCGCAAAACAGAAATTCACCGTCGGCGGGGTGATGCTTTCCTGCGGATGTTACCCTTAACATGTTATCGGTAACAGCGTTTGTCGGGATGTGTAAACATCTTACAAAGGCACTGTTTTGTCGCCCTACGGGGATCATGATAATAAATCGACACCGTATTCCGTTCGGTGCACAAGGTGGAGAAAAGCTATGCCATTACTCTATGTGGCGATCGGCGTCGCGCTACTGTTGCTGCTGATGATTCGCTTTAAGCTCAATGGATTTATCGCGCTGATCCTGGTGGCGCTGGCCGTCGGCGTGATGCAGGGCATGCCGGTGAATAAAGTTATTACCTCAATCAAAGCGGGTGTAGGTGGCACGCTGGGCAGCCTGGCGTTGATCATGGGCTTTGGTGCCATGCTCGGTAAACTGCTGGCCGATTGCGGCGGGGCGCAACGTATCGCGACCACCCTGATTGAGAAATTCGGCACAAAGCACATTCAGTGGGCGCTGGTGCTGACCGGTTTTATTGTCGGATTTGCGCTGTTCTATGAAGTCGGCTTTGTACTGATGCTGCCGCTGGTATTCAGCGTGGCGGCGTCGGCGCGTGTGCCGCTGCTCTATGTCGGGGTGCCGATGGCCGCTGCTCTGTCCGTGACGCACGGTTTCCTTCCGCCCCATCCGGGTCCAACCGCCATTGCCACGCTGTTTAACGCAGACATGGGTAAAACGCTGCTGTTTGGCACGCTGCTGGGTATCCCTACGGTGATTCTGGCAGGTCCGGTCTACGCACGTTTCCTGAAAAATATCGATAAACCGATTCCACAGGGGCTCTATAACCCGAAAACGTTTACCGAAGCGGAAATGCCCAGCTTTGGCGTGAGTGTCTGGACGGCACTGGTACCAGTGGTGCTGATGGCGCTGCGTGCCGTCGCGGAGATGCTGCTGCCAAAAGGCCACGTGCTGCTGCCCTATGCGGAGTTCTTTGGCGACCCGGTCATGGCGACCCTGATTGCGGTGCTGATTGCCATCTTCACCTTTGGACTGAATCGTGGCCGCACGATGGAACAGGTGATGGATACCCTGACCGACTCGATCAAAATCATTGCCATGATGTTGTTGATCATCGGTGGTGGCGGTGCCTTTAAACAGGTGCTGGTGGACAGTGGCGTAGATAAATATATCGCCAGCATGATGCACTCAACGCAGCTGTCACCCATCTTTATGGCGTGGTCGATTGCCGCAGTGCTGCGTATTGCGCTGGGCTCTGCCACGGTAGCAGCGATTACTGCCGGCGGTATTGTTGCACCGCTGATTGTTACCAGTGGCGCCAGCCCGGAACTGATGGTGATCGCCGTGGGGTCCGGCAGCGTGATCTTCTCTCACGTTAACGACCCTGGATTCTGGCTGTTCAAAGAGTATTTCAACCTGACGATTGGCGAAACCATTCGCTCCTGGTCTGCGCTGGAAACCATTATTTCGGTTTGTGGCCTGGTGGGTTGCCTGTTGCTCTCCTGGGTGATTTAACCTGTCGTCGCTGGCAAATCTGTCAGCGGCGCTCTGTTCTGACCGGGTGCACGACGTTAAAACTAAAAAGGGCCGCAAGTGCGGCCCAGGCTGTCACTTAATTCTGACGCCTTAGTGAGGCGGTTCAAAACCGGCTTTCACCATCTCTTCCCGCAGCGCACGTGCAATTTCACGGTTGCCGCCAGTGACCGGGTAGATCACGTTATTCACCACATCATCAAGATAGTGCTCGTCAAACTCCTGCATAGAGAGCTGCGTGCCGCCTTCATCGTTGATGGCGAAAGAACCTCTGATGTGGTTACCGCTGTTTTTGGCCTTAAGGCTGTAGCGGCCCATGCTGGTATTAATCGTGCTCATAAGATCTCCTCGCGACTCATTTCAGTCTCATCACTATTGAGGCCTGCCTTGCCGCATAAATTTTAGCCAGGAGTATTCTTTAAAACGAAAAAAGAGTGCCGGTAAAAACTGGTGTTGCGATCGCTATCCCAGAAAGCAAATAAAGAGCAGGATTGGTGAACTTTTGACCAATTGAAGCCTGAGTGAAGCGGCGCGATAAATATTCCTGTCTATACTGCCTACAGGAAACATGTCTAATCAGTGAGGGAAAAGGAAATGAAAATTATTCTGTGGATTATCGCGATTATCTTTATCGTCGGCCTGCTGACCCTGACAGGGGTGTTCAAACTGATTTTCTGATTTTTGTAAAAGCTTCAGCAACAACGGGCACCTAATCAGGTGCCCGAACTGTTTTCTGGCTGGCCAGCAGACACTGTGTAATGGGATCCATCGGCGTCGTGGGCAGCAGATCCTGGGAATCCAGGCATTTTTTACAGTTCGCACAGCGGGCACCATGAACGTTGTGCTCTTCCTCGTGATATTCCGTAAAAACGAATCGGGTGCTTCCGCACTGACTGCAGCGTATCTTCATCACCATCCTGTGCCTCACTCTCCTTTTCATTTGCCCGGAAGGAAGCTATCCCCTCACCGGTTAAGCGGACGTAATCTATTGCCGGGTAATATTATTCCGGCTCGCCATAAGAAAAGTAGTTGCTCATAACGTTAATTGTTTGTTGCCAGATGCAAATCCGGACACTAAAAAGCACTTCATTGATCTTTATCAAGGTTTGCCTGCTTTTGGTGAAAATATCAGCAGGTGGCCTGCTCTCACTGGGGGCAATGGCACAGCAGTCTCAATATTGTCTGAGAAAAAGTCGTTTCGGCGGATAGGAATTTGCGATCAACTGCACATTAAATAACCAGACGCGTTACGGCGGCCTCCGGAAGCAGGGAAATCGGATTTTTATGCTGAGGTTTACTACCCGCAGGACGATAAAAAATAACGCTTTTGAGACGATCGTTATCAGTAATAACAGGAATACGTCTTAATAAGATTTTCCTTTTTAACCTCAAAACATCACGGTGCTAAAGATCAAAAAGGTTTGCCTTTCCAGCAGGTTAGTGGAAGACACAGGCCATACGTCTGATCCCTGCTGATGAGTGTTTCGCAAGTCGAAAAGCAGGAAAGTGTGATGCATGTACGGAAAGTCGATATTTATCACTTTTTCATCAAATCATGCTGGACAAATCCCTCAGCAATTGCTGTACTAGACCCCGACACAGTTTAGTGTCCATTTTTCATGTAAAGGTAATATAGATGTCTAAGATCAAAGGTAACGTTAAGTGGTTTAATGAATCTAAAGGATTCGGTTTCATTACTCCTGAAGATGGCAGCAAAGATGTATTCGTACATTTCTCTGCAATCCAGAGCAACGGCTTCAAAACTCTGGCTGAAGGTCAGCGCGTAGAGTTTGAAATCACCGACGGCGCTAAAGGCCCATCTGCTGCTAACGTTATCAGTCTGTAAGTTAACAGTCAGAATTCTAAAAACCCGCCTTATGGCGGGTTTTTTTATGGCTGTAATCTGCGCTTCATCCCTCACATCGTAACCTTCTGAATTGTCCCCAGGGGCGCACAAACTGCGCGGCGGTTCACAATAAATCCTCGTAACATATTTATAACAACCAGCTGTGCAGCTTTTTAGCCTGCGACGCTATATAACAGTGCTACAGAACCCGATGAGTGAGGAGACAGGATGAACATACGGCATGCGGAGTTGAGAGACAGTTTTGCGTTGAGTGCCTTGCTGAGTGAGTTAGGCTACGGCGGCACTGAAAGTTTCATTGAGCAGCGTCTGGCGCAGTTATGCAGCGATCCCAGTGAAGCGCTGTTAGTGGCTGAACTGGGCAGTCAGGTTCTGGGTTTCCTTTCACTTCATTTTATTCCTCAGCTGGCCCTGGCCGGTGATTTCGCCCGCATCAGTTACTTCTGTATTGCGGAAGGTGAGCGCAGCAAAGGCGTCGGCCAGCAACTGCTCCAATATGCCGAAACGCTGGCAGCCCGCCGTGGCTGCGATCGTATGGAAGTCCATTGCCATCAGTCACGGCTCAAGGCGAATCAGTTTTACGCGCGCGAGGGTTATGCTGAATCACCCTGTTATCTCATTAAAAATCTGCAAGCGGGTTAAATTCCCGTCCTGAGGCGATGACCAGTGCCTCGGCAATCATCTCCCGCTGTTCATCCCTGAGGCTGGCGACAGGGATTATTGCTGACCTGCTACCACAGCATTTGTTCTTTGCCAGCACTTTCTGCTTCCTATCTGGTTTCAGGACAGCATAAACAGTTGTCCGACTGCTGATTAGCGCCGTTACCTCACGTGATGCAGACACTCTCTGCATACCCATCGGGACGGCGTCCACGCAGAACACGCACTGAAGCTGTTAGCGGTATTAAGGGCGGCGAGCGATAGCGCTTAGAGGCTATGACGGTATAAAAGAAAACAGGATGACACTGCACTGGCTGTACAATGCCGAAGCACAGCGCAGGAATAAGCGGCGATCAGGTTCGTTTTAAAGAGAACAGACAACGATCGCCGGCTCTGGATGCGAGCATTCTCTGCAAGGGCTTAATCACTGATGAGTGACGCGGGAAGTGACACTTCTGGTCGCTGGGGGAGGAAAGAGATGATGAAAGTTGCACTGGGACAATTTGCGGTCAGCCGTGAATGGCAGGAGAACGCTGATAGCTGTCTGGCTCTGATGAAGCGGGCAGCAGAGGGAGAAGCGGATCTGCTGGTCCTGCCAGAAGCTGTTCTGGCGCGCGATAATACCGATCCCGATTTAGTGGTGAAAGCCGCACAGCCGCTGGATGGCCCTTTTATCACACAGTTGCTGGCTGCCAGTGAGCATAATGCGCTGACCACTATAATGAGCGTCCATGTCCCCAGTGACCAGCATAAAGCGCTCAATGTACTGGTGGCTATCCGCAACGGCGAAATTATTGCCACCTATGAAAAGCTGCATCTGTACGATGCATTTGCCGTGCAGGAATCGCAACGGGTCAATCCAGGCCATGTCATTCCACCGCTGATTGAGGTTGCGGGTATGAAAGTCGGATTAATGACCTGCTATGATGTGCGTTTCCCGGAACTGGCACGACGACTGGCGCTGGACGGTGCAGAAGTGCTTGTGTTGCCTGCCGCATGGGTGAAAGGCCCGCTGAAAGAGATGCACTGGGATTTACTGACCCGTGCCCGCGCGCTGGAGAACACCTGCTATATGGTGGCGGTGGGCGAGTGTGGCCCACGCAATATTGGCAACAGTCTGGTGGTCGACCCGCTGGGGGTAGCGGTGGCGAATGCCGCGGAGTCCCCGACACTACTGTTTGCTGAACTCGACCCGGAACGCGTCGTCTATGCCCGACAGATGCTGCCGGTACTGGAGAACCGGCGCTTTGCGCGTCCTGAACTCAAGTGATCTAAGGATAAAAATCCATGACGACAAAGCGAGCAAAACGCTGAGTGCTGGCACTTGTGCATACTTAATCGGCCTCTCTGAGATCTCACTCTGTTACAGATTCCAGTTGTCGCCGCAGGCAAACTGCGCGTAAATAACAGTCACCGTGATTTGAATAAGTTGAAAGGTTAAATATGGAAGGTATCAGTATTGCCAAGCTGCTGATTATCGGTGCGCTTATCGTACTGCTTTTTGGTACCAACAAGTTGCGCTCACTGGGCGGCGATCTGGGCTCCGCGATTAAGGGCTTCAAAAAAGCCATGAAAGACGAAGATACCAGCGCAACCCGAACAACCGCTGAAGACGTACCGGCAGAACGCGTCGTTCATAAAGATTAATCGGTTATTTGCTGAAAATAACTGTTACTTTTTATTTCAGGCAACGTCAGGCACGCATAAAAAAACCAGGCTGTTTCCAGTCTGGTTTTTTGTTTTTCAGGCTTCTGATAGCGGAGGCCGGCTTATTTCACTTCTTCGCCTTTGGCCTGCATATCCGCATGATAGGAAGAGCGGACAAACGGACCGCATGCGGCATGGGTGAAGCCCATCGCCATCGCTTCTTCTTTCATCTCATCAAATTCAGCCGGGCTGACGTAGCGCTGAACCGGCAGGTGGTGACGGCTCGGCTGCAGATACTGGCCCAGAGTCAGCATGGTGACACCGTGGCGACGCAGATCGCGCATCACTTCCACGATTTCGGCGTTGGTCTCACCCAGCCCAACCATCAGACCCGATTTGGTCGGGATATCCGGATGCGCTTCTTTGAACCGCTCCAGCAATTTCAGTGACCATTCGTAGTTAGCGCCCGGCCGCACCTGGCGGTAGACGCGTGGTACGTTTTCCAGATTGTGGTTAAACACATCCGGTGGCGTTGCGGTGAGAATTTCCAGCGCACGGTCCATGCGGCCACGGAAGTCCGGAACCAGTGTTTCAATTTTAATCGTGGGATTTTTTTCGCGAATCGCGCGGATACAGTCTGCAAAATGTTGTGCACCGCCATCACGTAAATCATCGCGGTCAACAGAGGTGATCACGACGTAGCGCAGGCCCATATCGGCAATCGTCTGCGCCAGTTTTGCCGGTTCGTTAGCATCAGGCGCATTAGGACGGCCATGTGCCACATCGCAGAACGGACAACGACGGGTACAGATAGCACCCAGGATCATAAAGGTGGCAGTACCGTGGTTGAAGCATTCAGCAAGGTTAGGGCAGGAGGCCTCTTCGCAGACTGAGTGCAGCCCGTTTTTACGCATCGCGGCTTTAATGCCCTGAATACGACTGGAGTCAGCTGGCAGCTTGATTTTCATCCATTCCGGCTTACGCAACATCTCCTGCCGTTCAACAGCCACGGTTTTCACCGGGATCAGCGCCATTTTGTCTGCGTCACGATATTTGACGCCGCGTTCCATCTGAATTGGTTTACTCATAAATCAGCAGGTTCCGGTCGGATTGCGATTTGAAAGCGTTCCCACTCAAACCGGGAAGGGGGCTTTCAACTTTATTTGAAAAAAGTGCAAAAATTATATCATCACATCGCCTGCGAAGCAGCCACAGTCAGCACGGATACGTTACATATTTGTAAATTCGCATTCTGCGTTAAGGCTTAACAGGGAGATCGCCTGATATCCATTCAACATTTTCATAACCTGACAGCCGCGCAAAGGCGCTGACCAGCGGAGAACGTACCTGCTCCGTTGTCACCTCTGGCTCAAAATTTTTCAACTGGGTCATGCTCATCCCGGCGTAACCACAGGGATTGATGCACAGGAAAGGAGATAAATCCATGGCCACATTCAGCGCCAGGCCGTGAAATGAACAGCCTTTGCGGATGCGTAATCCCAGTGAACAGATTTTCTCTTCCCCGACATAAACGCCAGGGGCATCCGCGCGGGCGCGGGCGCTGACGCCGAACTCTGCCAGCGTCGCGATCACCGTCTCTTCCAGAATGGTCACCAGCTGGCGCACGCCGAGTTTACGGCGTTTCACATCGATGAGGACGTACATCACCTGCTGTCCCGGCCCGTGATAGGTCACCTGACCGCCACGATCGCTCTGCACCACCGGAATATCGCCTGGCATCAGCAGATGCTCCGCTTTTCCCGCCTGACCCTGCGTAAAGACCGGAGGATGCTCGACCAGCCAGATTTCGTCACGACTCTGGTCATCGCGCTGGTCGGTGAAGTGATGCATGGCGTCGGAGACAGATTGCCAGTCGCACAGACCGGACTGACGGACAAAGAGGGTTTCAACTGACAAAACGATAGCCCGCTAAAGGAAATAACGTTAAGAATAGCGTCGGCAAACCGTCAGGCAGAGGCGCCTTGCCGACCCGTAAATTACAGGACCATCCGCACGATTTCGATGTTGCCCAGCTCTTCGTACAGGCGTTCAACCTGCTCGATGTGGGTGGCGGTGATAGTGATGTTTACGGAGTGATAGTTGCCTTTGCTGCTCGGCTTAACTTCAGGGCTGTAGTCGCCGGGCGCATGACGTTGCACCACTTCAACCACTTGATCAACCAGCTCCGGTTGCGCCAGACCCATTACTTTGTAGGTAAACGGGGTAGGAAATTCGAGCAGCTCATTCAGTTTGGTTTTCATATTAACTCCGGTGCATAAAAAACAGGCTCCCGCCTGAGCGGGAGCATCATAATATCCTGTAATGGGGGCAGAGGGGTGATTTTTCAATCACCCCTTACGCTTAACCGAACCAGTGATGGAACATCAGTTTGATGTAATCAACGATACGGCCGAAGAAACCACCCTCAGAGACTTCGTTCAGCACCACCAGCGGACGCTGTTCGATAGTTTTGCCATCCAGCTGGAAGTTGATGCTGCCGACAACCTGGTTTTTCTTCAGTGGCGCGTGCAGTTCTGTATTGGTCAGCACATAGCTGGCTTTCAGATCTTTCATACGGCCACGTGGAATGGTCAGGTAAGCATCTTTTTCCACGCCCAGTTGTACACGGTCATTATCACCGAACCAGACTGGCTCAGAAGCGAACTCTTTGCCTGCTTTCAGTGGCGCAACAGTTTCAAAGAAACGGAAGCCCCAGGTAAGCAGTTTCTTGCTCTCAGTTTCACGGCCTTTATAGGTATGACCGCCCATCACAGCGGAGATCAGGCGCATCTGGCCTTCGGTCGCTGACGCCACCAGGTTGTAACCGGCTGAGTTAGTATGACCGGTTTTGATCCCATCCACGTTCAGGTTGGTATCCCACAGCAGACCATTACGGTTCATCTGACGGATATTATTGAAGGTGAACTCTTTCTCTTTATAAACAGCATACTCTTCCGGTACGTCGCGGATCAGCGCCTGGCCGATCAACGCCATGTCGCGCGCGGAGCTGTACTGACCTTCCGCGTCCAGGCCATGAACGGTCCCGAAGTGGGTATTCTGCAGGCCAAGCGCTTTGACGTAGTTGTTCATCAGGTTAACAAAGGCATCCTGACTGCCAGCGACATAGTCAGCCATCGCAACGCAGGCGTCGTTACCGGACTGCAGGACAATGCCACGGGTCAGCTGTGAAACCGGCACGCGATCGCCTGGTTTCAGGAACATCAGCGAAGAACCTTTAAACACCGGGTTGCCGGTCGCCCAGGCATCCGGGCCGACGGTCACCAGATCATCCTGATGAATTTTGCCCGCTTTCACGGCCTGACCAATGACATAGCTGGTCATCATCTTGGTCAGACTGGCAGGATCGCGGCGTGCATCGGCGTTTTTCTCTGCCAGCACTTTGCCTGAGTTGTAGTCGATGAGGACATACGCTTCGGCATCAATGTCCGGCACGCCCGGAATCATGGTCTTGAGATTGACGTCATCAGCAATAGCAGCATGGCTGAGAGAGATAGCGATCAGTGATCCCACTGTCAGGCGTTTCAGTAAACGAGATGATTTCAGCGTGTTCATGTGTAGGACTACAACATCCGTGAGTTTGAGGTTAAAAATGTCACTCATCATAACCAATGCCAGATTTTCTGGCACCGGGCATGATGATTGGGTTGTTAGCAGACGTAACCTGCAGTGCTCTGAACCACGGTTCAGCGACGTGTGTTCGTAATAAATGACGCGGCCTGGCCTTCACTGCTCAGGCGCTGTTGCAGCGCAGCCGCTTCGGCGCGGGAGGCATAACCACCAAGCTGTACGCGATAGACATTGTTGCCCGCGTTTTCAACCTTGCCGGGCACACCATAACGCTGGCTAAGGCTTTTCATCATCTGCTGCGCACGCGCCGGATCGTTCAGCGCACCAACCTGCACCACATAGCCATCGGCGGAACCACTGCTGGCTGCAGGCGAGGCACTGGCTGCTGCGGGTGCGGAACTGGCAGGTGCGGCGGCTGGCGGCTCGTTACCTTCCAGTACACCGTTCGCTAATGGCTGGGGTGCGCCAAGAAAGCCGCTGCTCTGTACTGGCGCGCCCATGTTGTCACTGCTCTGCAGCGTGCTGTTGCTGATGGCTTCAACATTCTGTGCAGGCGGTTCAGAAGGGGATGCACTGCCGCCGTTCATCACCGCGCCGCCACTCAGATCCGGGCGGGCAGGCAGAGAGTAGCTCTGTTTGGCTACCACGGTTCCGATGGTGCCGGGACCTGAGAGCGTGCCGTCGGGTGCGACCTTAATAAAGTCGACGCGTACCCGCGAATTATTAGAGATATTCAGGCGGTCACCGGCAGCCCGCGACAGGTCGATAATGCGTCCCGGCGTGTAGGGACCGCGATCGTTAACGCGCACCACAATCTGACGGCCATTCGCGATATTGGTCACGCGCACATAGCTCGGCAGCGGCAGAGTAGGGTGAGCCGCAGTCAGCGCATCGGGATCGTAAGCTTCACCGGTGGCGGTGCGGTTTCCCTGCGCCTCTTCACCGTACCAGGTTGCCAGGCCGACTTCGCTGTAGTTCGACGGATCTTTGATGATGCGATAATTTTTGCCGTTAACGCTGTAATCCTGGCTGGTGCCCGGATTGATTGGCTCATAACGTGGCTCAACGCCTGGAATCTCTACCACCGGTCCGTTGTAAGCCGGTTGCGGCGGCGCCGTATTTTGGGGTTCGGGCGTGGTACAGGCCGCCAGAACCAGTGATGCCAGTGCAACGCCAAGCCATTCCTTACGCATCTGCAGCCTCTTAGACACTTTTAGATAACATTTTTCGGTGAGTGTGGATCGACATCACAATGCCAAATCCCGCCATAAGCACGATAAGCGCGGAGCCGCCATAACTGACCAGCGGCAGCGGCACGCCAACTACCGGTAAGATACCACTAACCATGCCAATGTTAACGAAAACATAAACGAATAAAATCAGCATTAAACCGCCCGCCATAACACGGCCAAAGGTGGTCTGCGCCCGGGCTGCTACCACCAGTCCCCGCATGATCAGCAGCAGATAGAGGGCGAGCAGCAGCAGCACGCCGACCAGCCCTAACTCTTCGGCCAGGACCGCGAAGATAAAGTCAGTATGACGTTCCGGCAAAAACTCCAGCTGAGACTGGGTGCCCTGCAACCAGCCTTTGCCGCGCAGTCCGCCCGAGCCAATCGCGATTTTCGACTGGATGATGTGATAACCGGCACCCAGCGGGTCCGTTTCCGGATCGAGCAGCATCATGACGCGGTCGCGCTGATAGTCGTGCATCAGGAAGAACCACAGAATCGGGATAAAGGCGGCGACCAGCAGTACCGCCACGCTAATCAGTTTCCAGCTCATTCCTGAGAGGAAAAGCACAAACAGGCCTGAGGCGGCAATCAGAATCGAGGTGCCGAGATCGGGCTGTGCGGCCACCAGCAGAGTAGGCAGGAAGATCAGAATCAGCGCGATACCGGTATTTTTCAGCGTCGGCGGACAGACATCGCGGTTGATAAAGCGCGCCACCATCAGCGGCACCGCGATCTTGGCAATCTCCGAAGGCTGGAAACGCACAAAGCCGAGATCGAGCCAGCGCTGGGCCCCTTTACTGATCTGTCCAAAAGCATCCACTGCCACCAGCAGGATGACGCAGACAATATAGAGATAGGGCGCCCAGCCTTCATAAACGCGCGGCGGCACCTGCGCCAGCACAATCATGATCACCAGACCCATCGCGATCTGCCCGAGTTTACGCTCCATCATGCCAGGATCCTGTCCGCTGGCACTCCAGATCACCACGGCGCTGTAGGTCAGCAGCGCGAGAATGATCAGCATAAACATCGGATCGATGTGGATGCGCATCCAGATCGATCGTTTCTGCGGACTATCTTGCATCGACATGTTTATTCACCTTCATAACCGGGCGGCACAGGGGCGGCGTCCGGCAGAACTGTATTGTTATCACCCAACATAATGTGATCCAGAATCTGGCGCATGACGGTGCCGACAGCCGGACCGGCGCCACCGTTTTCCAGGATAATGGTCACAGCGACCCGAGGTTTGTCATAAGGGGCAAACGCGGTCATTAATTTATGGTCGCGTAATCGTTCAGCAATTTTATGGGCGTTATACGTTTCGTTCTCTTTCAGGCCGAAGACCTGTGCTGTACCGGACTTGGCGGCGATTTTATAGGGCGCATCAGCAAAACTCTTGTGCGCGGTACCATTAGGGCGATTCGCCACGCCGTACATGCCATCTTTGGCGATTTCCCAGAAGCCGGAATGGATATCACCAATCGGGGCCTCAGGCGGCTGACGATAGGGCACCAGGGTACGACCTTCGCGGGTAGCACGCAGCATATGCGGCACCTTGACGACACCGTCATTGATTAAAATCATCATCGCTTTGTTCATCTGCAGCGGGGTTGCCGTCCAGTAACCCTGACCGATCCCCACCGGAATGGTATCACCCTGATACCACGGCTTTTTAAACCGTTTCATTTTCCAGTCGCGGGTAGGCATATTACCGGCGCTCTCCTGCGGCAAATCGATGCCGGTACGGCTGCCATAACCAAATTTGTTCATCCACTCCGACAGGCGGTCAATACCCATGTCGTAGGCGACCTGATAGAAGAAGGTATCAGCAGACTCTTCCAGTGCTTTGGTGACGTTCAGACGGCCGTGGCCCCACTTTTTCCAGTCACGAAAACGCTTTTCTGAACCCGGAAGCTGCCACCAGCCGGGATCAAACAGACTGGTGTTACGGTTGATCACGCCCGCACTCATGGCAGAAACCGCGACATAAGGTTTGACTGTGGAAGCCGGTGGGTAAGCCGCCTGAATGGCGCGGTTGTAGAGCGGGCGGTTTTCATCTTCCAGCAGTCCACGGTAATCCTTACTGGAAATACCGTCGACAAATAAGTTGGCATCGTAGCTCGGCGTAGAGACCATGGCGAGAATTTCGCCGGTGCGCGGGTCGCTGACCACCACTGCTGCGCGACTTCCCGCCAGCAGAGTCTCGACATATTGCTGCAGTTTGAGATCGATCGTCAGATAGATATCACGCCCAGCCTGAGGTGACTCCTCATGCAACTGGCGAATAACGCGGCCACGATTGTTAACCTCTACCTCTTCAAAGCCGGTTTTGCCGTGCAGCAAACTCTCGTAATACGCTTCAATCCCCAGCTTACCGATATCGTGTGTTGCGGCATAGTTCGGCCATATGCCCTCTTTATCGAGGCGGGCAACGTCACGGTCGTTGATTTTTGACACGTAGCCGACGACATGCGTCAGCGTGGCACCGTAAGGATAGTAGCGGCGCTGATAACCTTTCACTTCCACGCCGGGGAAACGGTACTGATTAACCGCAAAGCGCGCCACCTGCACTTCATTCAGACCGGTTTTAACCGGGATAGAGGTGAAACGACGTGAGCGTTTACGCTCTTTCTGGAAATTCTCGAGGTCTTCATCCGTCAGCTCAAGAACCGGACGTAAGTTTTCCAGCGTCTGTTGCAGGTTATCGACTTTTTCCGGGACAAGTTCAGCCTGATAGATGGTGCGGTTCAGTGCCAGCGGGGTGCCGGTACGATCGTAAATTATGCCGCGACTGGGCGCGACAGGCACCAGTTTGATGCGGTTCTGGTTAGAGCGGGTGCTGTAATCATCAAAGCGAAGAATCTGCAGGTGGTAGAGGTTAACCACCAGAATTGACGAGAGCAGTAAGATACCGACGAAGGCGATAAACGCCCGACGGACAAAGAGTTTCTGTTCGGCGCTGTAATCGCGAAAGGCGTTGCTTTGTAATTTCATCCGCTACTTGTCATGTCTGATGTGGGCTGATCGGTCATTCACGATGATAAGGATGATTTGTCGTTATACTCCAGGCACGATACAGACTTTCGGCTACCAGCACGCGCACCAGCGGATGGGGCAACGTCAATGCTGACAGTGACCAGCTCTGTTCTGCCGCCGCTTTACAGGCGGGGGCCAGGCCTTCGGGCCCGCCAATCAGCAGGCTGACATCGCGACCATCAAGCTTCCAGCGTTCAAGCTGCTGTGCCAGCTGCGGGGTTTCCCACGGTTGGCCCGGAATATCCAGCGTGACGATGCGATTACCTTTGCCGACCGCCGCCAGCATCGCTTCACCCTCTTTTTCAAGAATGCGTTTGATATCAGCATTTTTACCGCGCTTACCTGCGGTAACTTCGATCAGCTCAAACGGCATATCTTTCGGGAAGCGGCGCAGGTATTCCATAAAACCGGTCTGCACCCAGTCAGGCATTTTGGTGCCGACGGCAACGAGTTGCAGTTTCACCGATTAGCTCCAGAGTTTTTCCAGCTCATACAGCTGGCGACTCTCTTCCTGCATCACATGCACGATGACATCGCCCAGATCAACCACGACCCAGTCTGCCGCGCTTTTACCTTCAATGCCTAATGGCATCAGGCCAGCTAAACGGGATTCCTGCTCAACGTGTTCTGCGATCGAAGTCACATGACGCGTGGAGGTACCGGTGCAGATGATCATGTAATCGGTGATGCTGGATTTGCCCTGAACGTCGATGGTAACAATGTCCTGGCCTTTAAGATCATCAATTTTATCAATAACGAACTCTTGGAGTGCTTTACCTTGCAAAAGGTTCCCCTTGGAATCTGGTAGTAACGAGCCGGCTGTAAGCCCGGAGAGTGCAGCCAAAAAATTAAGCGGCGCAGTATAGCATGCCCGGATCAGTCGCGATATAAGCCTTCGCGGTCGATATAGTCGATAACCGCAGCGGGTAACAGGTCATCGCAGGGCTGATTTTGATGGCGACGGCGGCGAATTTCGGTCGCCGAAATATCATAGAGTGGGGTTTCCGCCAGCCAGATATGCCCCGCGGGCTGCTGATGCAGCTGCCGGATATCCTGAGCGACGTGTTGCTCAAGCCACGCCTGCATCTCTGGCGAGTCGAACCGGGTCGGATAGCCGGGACGCTGGCAGACCAGCAGATGGCAGAGTGACAGCAGATCCTGCCAGCGATGCCATTTGGACAGGCTCAGCAGGGAATCCTGACCAATGATAAAGGCCAGCGGCTGCTCTGCACTGCGTTCTTCGCGCCAGGCTTCCAGGGTGGTCACGGTCCAGGAGGGTGTGTCACGTTCCAGCTCCCGGGTATCTATTTCAAACAGCGGTAAGCCACGGATAGCGCAGCGCAGCATAGCAACCCGCTGAGACGCGCTGGCTTCCGGTTGTGGACGATGCGGGGGCACATTATTGGGCAGCAGCGTCACACGCTGTAAGCCGGTCTGCTGAGCCAGCGCTTCCACCGGGCGCAGATGGCCAAAATGGATCGGATCGAAGGTGCCACCAAACAGTGCGTGTAACTCAGACATGGGCAAAGCTCGTCGGAAAAGCGCGACTGCTGAGCAGCAGCGTCAGGGTTTGCAACTGCGGCCACACTGACTGACCATAATCCTGCTTCAGGGTGATCTCAATCTGACTCAGCAGATGAATGGCGCGTTGCAGACGGGTGGCATCCAGTCGCTGGAGTGCGTCGGTGAACAGCGCGCGGCGGTTTTGCCAGATACGCTGCTGATCCATCAGCGTGCGCAGTGGTTGCTGGGCCTGATGGCGTTGCAGATGCAACAGCGTCAGCAAATCGCGCTGCAGCGTACGCAGCAGAATCACGACTTCGCTCTCTTCTTTCTCCAGTTGGTGCAGGATATGCAGCGCGCGACGACTTTTACCCGCCAGCAGGGCATCCACCCAGTGGAAGGGCGTGAAGTGCGCGGCATCACTGACCGCCTCTTCGACCCGTGGCAGTGTCAGCTTGCTGTCCGGCCACTGCAGTGAGAGCCGCTCCAGCGCCTGCGCCAGCGCCAGCAGATTACCCTCATAGCAGTAACACAGCAGCTGTACTGCCGCGTCATCCACGGATAATTTCAGCGCTTTCGCGCGATTTACCACCCAGCGTGGCAATTGTGCCTGCTCTGGCGTCTGGCAGGGCACGACAACCGCAGAGGCAGCCAGTGCCTTAAACCAGGCGCTGTTTTCCTGCGCTTTGGTCAGCTTTGGCATCCGGCAGATCAGCAGAATATCGGCGTGCAGCAGCTGAGAGAGCTTAACCAGCTGCTCGGCCATGGCGGCGTTGGGGCCATTCTCGGGGAATTGCAGTGTCATCGTCTGACGCTGGGCAAACAGACTCAGTGACTGGCAGCTGACGAACAGGCTCTCCCAGTCGGTCTGGGCATCCAGCGTAAAACTAAAATGTTCGTCGAATCCCTGTGTGGTTGCGGCGGCACGGATGGCATCCGCGCTTTCCTGCAACAGCAGCGGTTCGTTACCGGCTAACAAATAACAGGCGCGCAGCCCCTCACGGAGCTGCGCGCTGAGTTGCTCAGGATAAATCCTGATCATTGCAGGCTGGTAGCAGAGGAAGAGGGCGCTTCCTGTGAACCCTGACCCGGCACCGAAATCACTGACGCTGGCAGAGTATCTTTGCTGTTCATCTGCGCGGCATGCACCGACAGCAGCTTACGAACCAGCTGTTCAGCTGCACGCTGACGCATCTCCTGCGTAATCAGGTCCTGCTCGGCATCTTTTGCCAGCGCCGCATTCGGGTTATCGAAGAACGAACGATAAACCGTGGTGCTGATGGGATAGATACCTTTGCCCGGCAACAGCACCTGCGCAGTGAGGGTCATCACCAGCTGATACTCGGCAGTGGTGCCGCTGATAAAGACCGAGGCTGTATTACGCCCTGACATTTCAGGACCCAGACGCAGTGTCGGAATATCGGTACGGGTCTGCTTGCTGTCTTCAACAATGGTGACATCGTTGATACGCAGTTGCTGACGTACAGTACGCGCCAGCGGACCATAAGGATCGCCGGTTGAAACAATCAGGGTTTTCAGTTCGCTGGGCACCTGCGTGGTGCCGCGCGGATGAAAACCACAGCCAGCGGTGATCACCACCGCCAGCATGACAAACAGCCTGATAATCGGATGTCGCACAGTTCCTCCTGAACTTAACCTACGACCAGGTTAAGCAGTTTGCCCGGTACATAAATGACTTTACGGATAGTCACGCCGTCCAGATACTTCGCCACCAGATGCTCCTGCGCAGCGCGTGCCTGAACCTGTTCCTGTGTTGCATCGGCGGGTACGGTGATTTTGCCGCGCACTTTACCGTTAACCTGTACCACCACCAGCAGTGAATCTTCAACCATAGCGGCTTCATCAGCAACCGGCCAGCTCGCTTCATCAATGGTGCCTTCGCCGCCCAGCGTCTGCCACAGAACATAGCAGGCGTGCGGGGTAAACGGATAGAGCAGACGGACGATAGCCAGCAGCGCTTCCTGCATCAGGGCGCGATCCTGCTCGCTCTCCTGCGGAGCGCGGGCCAGCTTGTTCATCAGCTCCATGATTGCCGCAATAGCGGTGTTGAAGGTCTGACGACGGCCGATATCATCCGCCACTTTGGCGATGGTTTTGTGCAGGTCACGACGCAGCGATTTCTGCTCGTCATTCAGGCTGTCCACATCCAGTGCCACGGTCGCACCCTGTGAGGTGTGCTCGTAGACCAGCTTCCAGACACGTTTCAGGAAGCGGTTAGCCCCTTCAACGCCCGATTCCTGCCACTCCAGCGTCATATCTGCTGGCGAAGCAAACATCATAAACAGACGTACGGTATCGGCGCCGTAACGCTCAACCATCAGCTGTGGATCGATGCCGTTGTTTTTCGACTTCGACATTTTGCTCATGCCCGCGTAGATCACGTCGCGGCCCTGCGTGTCGGTCGCTTTAATAATGCGGCCTTTCTCGTCACGCTCAACTTCAACGTCAACCGGGGAAACCCAGTTACGTTCGCCGTTGTTGCCCAGGTAGTAGAAGGCATCAGCAAGTACCATGCCCTGGCACAGCAGACGTTTTGCTGGCTCATTAGAGTTCACCAGGCCCGCGTCACGCAGCAGCTTGTGGAAGAAGCGGAAATACATCAGGTGCATGATGGCGTGTTCGATACCACCCACATACTGATCGACCGGCAGCCAGTAGTTTGCTGCGGCCGGGTCCAGCATGCCTTCCTTGTAGCTGGCGCAGGTATAACGCGCATAGTACCAGGAGGACTCCATAAAGGTGTCAAAGGTGTCCGTTTCACGCAGCGCTGGCTGACCGTTTACTGTGGTTTTCGCCCACTCCGGATCCGCTTTGATCGGGCTGGTAATGCCATCCATCACCACATCTTCCGGCAGGATAACCGGCAGCTGGTCTTCAGGTGTCGGCATCACAGTGCCATCTTCCAGCGTCACCATCGGGATAGGTGCACCCCAGTAGCGCTGACGGGAAACACCCCAGTCACGCAGACGGTAGTTCACTTTACGTACGCCCACGCTTTTTGCCGCCAGTGAATCCGCGATAGCGTTAAAGCCAGTTGCGTGATCCATGCCGTTGAACTCACCCGAGTTGAACAGGGCGCCTTTATCCGTCATCGCCGCAGCGCTGACGTCAGGAATGGAGCCATCCAGGTTGAGGATGACCGGCTTGATCGACAGATCGTATTTAGTGGCAAACTCCCAGTCACGCTGGTCGTGTGCCGGAACCGCCATCACGGCACCGGTGCCGTATTCCATCAGGACGAAGTTGGCGACCCAGACCGGAAGCAGCTCACCGGTCAGCGGATGAATAACAGACAGGCCGGTCGCCATGCCTTTCTTCTCCATGGTCGCCATATCGGCTTCGGCCACTTTGGTATTACGGCATTCCGCAATAAAGTCAGCCAGTGCCGGATTATTGACTGATGCCTGAGTGGCCAAAGGATGACCTGCTGCGACAGCCACATAGGTTGCGCCGATGAAGGTATCCGGGCGGGTGGTGTAGACTGTAACTTTCTCTTCGCTCTCTGCCACGTCGAAAGTGATTTCGACGCCTTCAGAACGACCAATCCAGTTACGCTGCATGGTTTTGACCTGTTCAGGCCACTCTTCCAGCGTATCCAGATCGTTCAGCAACTCTTCCGCATAATCGGTGATTTTGATAAACCACTGCGGGATCTCTTTACGCTCAACTTTGGTGTCGCAGCGCCAGCAACAGCCATCGATCACCTGCTCGTTCGCCAGCACCGTCTGATCGTTCGGGCACCAGTTCACTGCGGAGGTTTTTTTATAGACCAGGCCTTTTTCATACAGTTTGGTAAAGAACCACTGTTCCCAGCGGTAGTACTCAGGCTGGCAGGTGGCCAGTTCACGACTCCAGTCATAGCCAAAGCCCAGCAGTTTGAGCTGGTTTTTCATGTAGGCGATGTTGTCGTAAGTCCACGGGGCAGGTGCAGTATTGTTTTTAACCGCAGCGCCTTCTGCAGGCAGGCCGAAAGCATCCCAGCCAATCGGCTGTAGCACGTTTTTGCCGAGCATACGCTGATAGCGCGCGATTACGTCGCCGATGGTGTAGTTACGAACGTGACCCATGTGCAGGCGGCCAGAAGGATAGGGCAACATGGAGAGGCAATAGTATTTCTCTTTACCTTCCTGCTCAGTCACTTTAAACGTTTCGTTTTCATCCCAGTGCTGCTGCACACGGGATTCAATTTCTTCCGGGCGGTATTGCTCTTGCATGGCTGCCTGTGGTCCTTTATGAAAAACATTTTTCTGGCTCTAAGATCCGCATAGCATACCCATAAGGCCGCGTATCAACAACACTTCCCACTTTTGCTGGCACGATTTCTGCCGAAAGCGTCAGCCTCTTCACCCTTTTGTAATTCACTGTACAGACGACACGGCAAAAGCAACATTACGACTAAACTTAAGTCAGCGAGGGTCTGCATAAAGGAGAACAAAATGAATAAAGTGGCTCAGGAGTATCGCGAGTCGTTAGCCGTATTGACTGAACGTCTTCGTCAGGGCGATCGTAACCTTGATGAGCTGATTGCCGGGCGGCGAAGTCAGTTGCTGGTGCGCGATGATATGTCAGAAAGTGAGATTGACCAGGCGCTGCGTTCGGTGCGCCGTGATTTAGGCGAGTTTGCCCGAAGTTACAGCGATGCTGAAGAACCGCTGGCGGACTCACTGTTTATGCGCATTATCCGCGAGAGCGTCTGGAAAGAGCTGGCGGATATTACGGATAAAAGTCAGCTGGAGTGGCGTGAGGTCTTTCAGGATCTGCATCACCATGGTGTCTATCAGAGCGGTGAAGTGGTCGGTCTTGGCAATCTGGTGTGTGAAAAGTGCCAGTTTACCCGGGCAATCTATACGCCTGAGACCTTATCCCGTTGTCCGGAATGCGGCCACGATCAGTTCCAGCGTCAGCCTTTTGAACCCTGATAACAAACATTATGCGGGCCACATTGAGTGACCCGCATACGTTGTTTAGTGCAGAATTTTAGCGAGGAAATCTTTAGCGCGGTCAGACTGCGGATTATTAAAGAAGTCATCTTTGTTGGTGTCTTCGATAATTTTCCCTTCATCCATAAAGATCACGCGATTGGCGACTTTACGGGCAAAGCCCATCTCGTGTGTCACCACCATCATCGTCATCCCTTCCTGCGCCAGTTCAACCATCACATCCAGCACTTCATTGATCATTTCCGGATCCAGCGCGGAGGTCGGTTCATCAAACAGCATCGCAATAGGATCCATGCAGAGCGCACGCGCAATTGCCACGCGCTGCTGCTGACCGCCGGAGAGCTGGCCAGGAAACTTCTCCGCATGGGCTGACAGTCCCACACGCTTCAGCAGCTTCAGCCCTTTATCGCGGGCCGCCGCTTTGTCTCGCTTCAGCACTTTTACCTGCGCCAGCACCAGATTGTTAATAATGCTCAAATGCGGGAACAGCTCGAAGTGCTGGAACACCATTCCGACCTGACTGCGAAGCTGCGCCAGATTGGTTTTTTTGTTGTTCACTTCGGTGCCGTTGACGGAAATCACACCCTGCTGAACGGGCTCAAGTCCGTTCACGGTTTTGATGAGCGTCGATTTACCGGAGCCGGACGGGCCGCACACTACCACCACTTCACCGGTTTTGACTTCGGTTGAGCAGTCGGTCAGCACCTGAAAGTGACCATACCACTTAGAAACATTTTTCAGGCTAATCATTTAAACCGTCCTTTTTCTTTTTAGATAGCTGACCAACAGCGATGCGCTCAGGCTGATAACGAAGTAGACCAGACCTGCAAACAGAACCATTTCAACCTGGGTGCCGTCGCGCTCACCGATAGTCGACGCGGTACGGAAGAAGTCCGCCAGGCTTAACACATAAACCAGAGAGGTATCCTGGAACAGCACGATACCCTGCGTCAGTAACAGCGGAACCATGGCCCGGAATGCCTGCGGCAGAATAATCAGTTTCATGGCCTGCCACTGCGTCATACCCAGTGCCAGCGCGGCATTACCCTGGCCGCGTGAGATACTGATGATGCCGGCACGAATGATCTCTGAGTAGTACGCCGCTTCGAACAGTGAAAAGGCGACCATGGCTGAAATCAGGCGGATATCGGTTTTAGGCGACAGGCCCAGCACCTGTTGCAGGAAACTCGGCACCACCAGATAGAACCACAGCAGCACCATCACCAGCGGTACTGAGCGGAACAGGTTGACATAAATTTTGGCGAACCAGCTGATGGGCTTAAAGGTCGACAGACGCATTACCGCCAGCAGGGTGCCCCAAAGAATGCCGAAAACCACGGCGGTAATCGTGATCTTAAAGGTAATCACTAAGCCGTTAAGCAGATAGGGCAGGCTGGGCGCAATCGAACTCCAGTCAAAGTCGTACATTACTTGCCTCCCGCATTGCCTGGCAGCCGGACTTTGCGCTCGACCAGACTCATCAACAACATAATCACCAGGTTAATCGCGACGTAGGCCAGCGTAATGGCGGTAAAGGATTCATAGGCGTGAGCAGAATAGTCGAGCAACTTGCCCGCCTGTGCTGCCATATCCACCAGACCAATGGTGGAGGCGATAGCGGAGTTCTTGACCAGGTTCAGCATTTCCGAGGTCATCGGCGGAACAATCACGCGATACGCATTCGGCAGCAATACATAGCGGTAAGTCTGCGGCAGGGTTAATCCCATCGCCAGGCCAGCATTCTTCTGTCCACTCGGCAGTGACTGAATCGCCGCGCGCACCTGCTCGCAAACGCGGGCGGCGGTAAACAGGCCGAGACAGATCATGGAAGAGAGGAAGAACTGAATGTTGGGGTCCAGCTCAGACTTAAACCACATGCCGAGATTCTCGCCCACCAGCTCGGGCGCCACCAGATACCAGAAGAAGAACTGGACGATCAGCGGGATGTTACGAAACAGTTCGACATAGCAGGTGCCAATGGTCGACAGCAGGCGATTCGGCACGGTGCGCAGAATGCCAAAAAATGAACCCACGCAGAAAGCGATAATCCAGGCGCAGCAGGAGACGGCAATCGTCACCTGAAAACCGGACCACAGCCAGCCGAGGTAGGTCGTGTTACCGAACGGGGCCTGTTCGAGAAATATGCCCCAGTTCCAATCGATACCCATAACGAGCTCCGGAAAAAAAGGGTAGCTAAGCTACCCTGAAGATTGATGAACGGCGTTTTATGTCCTGACGCAGGGGAACGACCCGTGTCAGTCTGTCTGTCCATGCCGCGGTTTCAGCAATCGAGAGGGCAGCCAGGCCGCCCTTGTTATACCCGCCGTCTTTCAGGCTGCATTTTGTTGGCTATGTATGTCCACGCATCCGAATCATCTACCTGAGTAAGTTCCCCGGGATGCATGCTCTCCTGCCGACTCAATGTGACCTGAAATCCATTGGGTATTTTTTTGTTAATTGAGTGCTTTGTCGTTTGGCGTTTTGAACAGCGCTTTCATGTCATCAGACAGCTCAAAGTTCATGTTCAGATTCTTAGGCGGAATAGGCTTTTTGAACCAGGTATCGAACCATTTTTCTGCCTGACCCGACGTCTGGGCTTTGGCGATGGTTTCATCTACCAGCGCTTTGAACTGCGGATCATCTTTACGCAGCATGCAGCCATAGGCCTCTTTAGACTGTGGCGTGCCTAAAATTTCCCAGTTGTCCGGCTTTTTGGCTTTAGCGCGTTCGCCAGCCAGCAGGGCATCATCCATCATAAAGGCCACGGCACGGCCGGTTTCCAGTGTACGGAACGAGTCGCCATGATCTTTTGCGCTGATGATGCGCATATCCAGTTTTTGTTCATCGTTGAGTTTGTGCAGCAGCACTTCAGACGTGGTCCCTGAGGTTACCACCACGGTTTTGCCTTTCAGGTCGGCGAAATCTTTGATCGGGCCATCTTTCTTAACCAGCAGACGGGTGCCAATAACAAAAATGGTGTCAGAGAAAGCCGCCTGTTTCTGGCGCTCAAGGTTATTGGTGGTGGAGCCACACTCATAATCGTAGGTGCCGTTTTGCAGCAGTGGAATACGGTTTTGTGAGGTGATTGGAATCATTTTGACCTGCAGGTCAGGCTTGTTCAGCTTCGCTTTGATGGCTTCCACAATGGCGTTTGAGTAATCCTGTGAATAGCCGACGACTTTTTGCTGGTTGTCATAATAAGAAAAGGGAACTGATGATTCGCGATGCCCGACCACAATGACGCCATTGTCATTGATTTTCTTCAGGGTGCCGCTGAGATCTTCCGCCTGGGCCGCTCCCGCCGCTGCACCGATCAGCAGAAGAGATAATGCCACTTTGCGTAGTTGCATGTTCCAACTCCTTCGTATGAAAAAGGCACAGGATATAACCTGCGCTGATTATGATGTTGTGTCTGTTTTGTGCTGCGTTTCTGCTCATTCTGCGGATTAAATGGGCGCAGAAGAGTCACTAACATAGCGGATTGTTAACGCAATGAAACAAAAAAGTTTCTTTTTTGCGAGGTGATCCGCACCAAAAAAAGGCAAATTTCTCACACTGCGCGTTTACGGTGCAGGAGGTGCGACAGTTTTGGTGCAATCCGCCTCGCGGCAGCGTCTGCAATCAGGCCGTTAGCGAAAAACAGTGAAACATTTTGCAATCATCGTGCCAGAAAGCGGTGCAGGGTGAGAAAGGCAGCAGAGTATGCGGTCAGGGAGTGGGAGTATCAGAAAATAACAAGGAGAAAAGGCGAAACTTGCACCTCGCACCTACGGCAGACAAACGTCAAGCGAGGGGAGCTTTCGCCTGTAGCAGCGCATCGCGGGCCATAGATGGCCCGCGATGCGCAAGGCAGGGATGGCGGTGTTTGCGTCTCTGCGTAAGGCGTTTACTCCCTGAGCACCGCGCGTTTTCAACAACCTCAGGCGAAGCATTCGCTTCGCCATGACGCCTCTGCGCTGTTATCGGCGTCGGCGCAGCAGGGCAATCAACGCCGCCAGCAGCGTCAGTGACCAGACAGGCCAGATGCCAGCCCGCGCGTACGGGGTTTCTCCCTGCGTAGGCGTAACTTTGCTGGTCAGGACATCGCGCGTAAATTGCGGCAGCATGGCTTCCACATCACCACTGGCATTCACCACTGCAGTTACGCCATTGTTGGTACTGCGCAACAGCGGACGACCCAGTTCCAGCGCCCGCATCCTCGCCATCTGGAAGTGCTGCCACGGGCCGATAGAGTGGCCAAACCAGGCATCGTTCGAAACGGTCAGCAGGAAGTTGGTGTCGGGATGGAAGTTGGCCCGCACCTGTTCACCCAGCACGATCTCATAACAAATGGCGCTGGTCAGGTTATAGCCCGCCACGCGGAGTTGCGGCTGGAGATAGTTGCCACGGCTGAACGCCGACATCGGCAGATCAAAGAACGGAGCCAGCGGACGCAGCAGATCGGCCAGCGGCACAAATTCGCCAAATGGCACCAGGTGATTTTTCTGGTAACGATTGCCGCTGAAGTAGTTGTACGGCGTCTTGCCACCCAGCACGATCACGGTGTTGTAATCGTGATAGCGGTTCTGCTCCAGTCGGGAGTCTACGATACCCGTGACCAGCGAACTGCCGCGTTCACGCAGTTCATCATCCAGTGAATGCAGGAACGGCTGCTGATTACTTTCCAGATCGGTAATCGCCGATTCAGGCCAGATAATAATCGGCGCTTTGCCCATGAGCGGCTGGCTCAGACCGTGATAAATGCGCAGGGTGTTGAGCAGTTGCTGCGGATCCCACTTCATCGACTGCGGGATGTTTCCCTGCACCAGCGCCACTTCGACGGCACGCTCGGGCATCGGCTGAACCCACTGGATATAGCGCAACGGCCACGGCAGGGCCAGCAGCAGCAATGCTGCGACCAGACTTCTGACGTTGCGCTGCTGCAGGGCATATGCCAGCAGGCCAGCCACCACCATCAGCAGGAAGGTCAGGGTCTCGACCCCCGCCAGCGGGGCCAGACCTTTTAACGGGCCGTCAATCTGGCTGTAGCCAAACTGCAGCCATGGAAAGCCGGTCAGCACCCAGCCGCGCAGGAATTCCGTGATCTGCCACAAAGCCGGTGCGGCCAGCGCCAGTCGCCACAGCGTTGTGCGCGGCCAGATGCGATTCAGTACACCGGCAAACAGCGCCGGGTAGATCGCCAGATACGCCGCCAGCAATGCCACGATAAAGACATTCACCGGGCCAGGCATGCCACCAAAGGTGGCGACACTGACGTAAACCCAGTTGATGCCGCTGCCGAATAAGCCCACTCCCCAGACAAAACCGATTGCCGCAGCCTGCGGACTTGAGCGGTTCAGGGTCAGGAGCTGTAAGCCGCACAGCGACAGCAGGGCGGCGGGCCAGAAATCGTAAGGAGAGAAGGCGAGGGTGCCCAGCGCACCCGTCATTAAAGCCAGCAGCAGGCGAACCCGCTGGCGCGGGTAGAGTGAGGCTAAAGCCATAGACTTATTCGTCTTCCAGTTGAGGTTGTGGCGAGTTTTCCGGAATGGTCACGTGAACCTGGATAATGCGGCGGCTGTCAGCCATTGCTACCTTGAACTGGTAACCCTCAATCTCAATGCTTTCACCGCGCGCGGGCAGATGGCCGAAGCCCTGCATCACCAGACCACCAATGGTATCGACTTCATCGTCACTGAACTGCGTGCCAAACAACTCATTGAAATCTTCAATGGCGGTCAGAGCGCGCACCGTAAAGGTGTGACGGTTGAGCTGACGGATATCACGATCTTCTTCATCGTCATACTCATCTTCAATCTCACCGACAATCAGCTCCAGAATATCTTCAATGGTCACCAGACCAGAGACACCACCAAACTCATCGATAACGATCGCCATGTGGTAGCGCTGGGAGCGGAACTCTTTCAGCATCCGGTCAACGCGCTTACTTTCAGGCACAACCACCGCAGGACGCAGGACTTTCTCAATGCTGAAAGGCTCAGATTCGCTGCTCATAAACGGCAGCAGATCTTTCGCCATCAGAATCCCTTCCACATGATCTTTATCTTCGCTGATCACCGGGAAGCGGGAATGGGCGGATTCGATAATGACATCCAGACACTCTTCGAGGCTCTGATTACGTTTCAGGGTGATCATTTGCGAGCGCGGGATCATGATGTCACGCACGCGCTGCTCCGCAATATCCAGAACCCCTTCGAGCATGTCGCGGGTGTCCTGGTCAATCAGCTCTTTGTTATTCGAGTCGCGGATCAGCTCCAGTAGCTCATCACGGCTTTTCGGTTCACCGTGAAAAAGTTGGTTGATCAACAGGGAGAAAAATCCCTTTTTACTACTGGGTGCATCGCTGTTTTGAGAATGGTCGTCGCTCATGGCGGTTTTTATAGATCTCTCTGGTGAGGAATAGGTGCTGTCAGCAAACCGTGCTGACAGCCGGATAGCCAGAATTCGGGATTCAGGCGTCTTCTTTCTCCGAAATGTACGGATCAGGATACCCAAGAGCAAGCATTATCTCGGTCTCCAGTCCTTCCATCTCGTCCGCTTCGTCGTCTTCAATATGGTCGTAACCCAGCAGATGCAGCGTGCCGTGTACCACCATATGCGCCCAGTGGGCTTCAACGCTTTTGCCCTGTTCTGCGGCTTCCTGCTCAACCACCTGGCGGCAGATGATCAGATCGCCCAGCAGAGGTAACTCGATGCCCGGTGGTGCTTCAAACGGGAAGGAGAGAACATTTGTCGGCTTGTCTTTGCCGCGATAAGTCAGATTTAACTCATGACTCTCCGCTTCATCGACCAGACGGACGGTGACTTCGCTTTCGGGCTGAAAAGGGGTAACAGCCGCGGAAAGCCAGCGATGAAACAGGCTTTCATCCGGCAGATCCGCCGTGTTCTCACAGGCGACCTGCAGGTCGAGAATGACCTCACTCATTTGCTCTCCTGCGAGGTGCTCTGTGCAGCCAGTGCTTCACGTTTACGCTCTTCAGCCTGCTGATCGCGACGGGTCTGATCGGCCGCTTCCCAGGCTTCATAGGCGGTAACAATGCGGGCAACCACCGGATGGCGCACCACATCTTCACTGTGGAAGAAGTTAAAGCTAATCTCTTCAACGTCTGCCAGCACTTCAATGGCATGCCGCAGGCCCGACTTAACGTGACGTGGCAGGTCAATCTGGGTGACGTCGCCGGTAATTACCGCTTTGGAGTTAAAGCCGATGCGCGTCAGGAACATCTTCATCTGCTCGATGGTGGTGTTCTGGCTCTCATCAAGAATGATAAATGCATCGTTCAGGGTACGACCACGCATGTAAGCCAGCGGAGCCACCTCAATAACGTTGCGCTCCATCAGCTTTTCTACCCGCTCAAAACCGAGCATTTCAAATAGGGCATCGTAGAGCGGACGCAGATATGGGTCGACTTTCTGGCTCAGATCGCCAGGCAGGAAGCCGAGTTTTTCACCCGCTTCGACGGCAGGGCGCGTCAGCATGATGCGGCGAATCTCCTGACGCTCCAGGGCATCCACTGCGGCTGCCACCGCCAGATAGGTTTTACCGGTACCCGCCGGGCCGACGCCAAAGGTGATGTCATGGTCGAGCACATTCGCGATGTACTGCGCCTGGTTTGGCGTGCGTGGCTTAATCACACCACGCTTGGTCTTGATATTGACCGCTTTACCGTACTCCGGCACGCTTTCGGCGGTTTGTTCCAGTACCCGGCTCTCTTTGATGGCCAGGTGAATCTGGTCCGGCTCAATATCCGGGATCTCACCACGCATCGGCGCGGTGTCGACATAGAGGGTTTTCAGAATATCTGCGGCGGCATTGACGCACAGTGGACGTCCCACCAGCTTAAAGACATTGTCGCGACGATTGATCTCAATGCCCAGACGACGCTCAAGCTGTTTCACATTATCGTCGAACGGCCCGCACAGGCTCATCAGTCGACGGTTATCAGCCGGTTCAAGGGCGATTTCACGAGTTTCGATATTCAAACGAATCCTTTGGGTCACTCAGGGCCAGTTATGGGATGTGTCTGACGCACCGTTGGGCTTAACCGTGTGCACCATAACGAAATTATTTATGCCGTAACGCCTGGGCGCAAGCTTAAGGAGAGATATTTGGGCGACACTTTCATAAACCAAGTGTCGCGGCGTGAAATTGGCGGCAACGCGCTGCGCGCTGCCGCCCGGTAGTGCAGGGATCACGGCTGGAACAGGCTCACGCCGATTTCGTTTTCTTTGCGGGTACGGGCAATCACAGAGGCCGGGCTTTCCGCCATACGCAGGCCCATCTCTTCTTCGGTACGCACCAGTTTGCCGCGCAGCGAGTTGGTGTAGACATCGACAATTTCAACATCCACAAAACGGCCAATCATCTCAGGCGAGCCTTCGAAATTAACCACACGGTTATTTTCGGTGCGGCCGGAAACTTCCATGACGTTCTTGCGGGAGATGCCTTCTACCAGAATACGCTGCACGGTGCCCACCATGCGGCGACTGATCGCCTGCGCCTGCTGGTTAATGCGGTCCTGGAGGATCCACAGACGCTGCTTTTTCTCCTCTTCGCTGACATCATCCGGCAGGTCAGCGGCTGGCGTGCCAGGACGGGCAGAGTAGACAAAGCTGAAGCTGACATCGAAATTGATCTCGGCGATAAGCTTCATGGTCTGCTCGAAATCCTGCTGCGTTTCACCCGGGAAGCCGATGATGAAGTCAGAACTGATCTCAATATCGGGCCGCGCTGCGCGCAGCTTGCGGATAATCGCCTTATATTCCAGCGCGGTGTGCGCACGCTTCATCAGCGTCAGAATACGGTCCGATCCACTCTGAACGGGCAGATGCAGGAAACTCACCAGCTCCGGGGTATCGCGGTAGACCTCGATAATGTCGTCAGTAAACTCAATCGGGTGGCTGGTGGTGAAACGAATACGGTCGATACCGTCGATAGCAGCGACCAGGCGCAGCAGCTCGGCGAAGGTACAGATCTCACCGTCAAAGGTGGCGCCACGATACGCGTTGACGTTCTGGCCAAGCAGGTTAACTTCACGCACACCCTGCGCCGCCAGCTGCGCGATTTCCAGCAAAATGTCATCGCTGGGACGGCTCACTTCCTCGCCGCGTGTGTAAGGAACCACGCAGAAAGTACAATATTTGTTGCAGCCTTCCATGATAGAAACAAAGGCTGTGGGACCTTCTGCGCGCGGATCCGGCAGGCGATCGAATTTCTCAATTTCCGGGAAACTGATGTCGACCACCGGACTTTTGGTGCCGCGCACGGTGTTAATCATTTCCGGCAGACGATGGAGTGTCTGCGGACCAAAAACGATATCGACGCAGGGAGCACGCTGGCGAATATGGTCCCCTTCCTGCGACGCGACGCAGCCGCCAACGCCGATAATGACATCCGGATTGCGCTCTTTGAGTTTTCTCCAGCGTCCCAGCAGGTGGAACACTTTCTCCTGCGCTTTTTCACGAATAGAACAGGTGTTAAGCAGCAGGATATCCGCCTCTTCAGGGACCTCGGTCAGCGTGTAGCCGTGCGTCGTGTTCAGCAGATCAGACATCTTGGATGAATCATACTCATTCATCTGACATCCCCAGGTTTTGATATGCAGTTTTTTTGTCATCGCGCTAGCCATTGATTCAGTGCAGTGAAGTGAGGGGCGCGTATTGTAATGCTTTGATGCTGTTGTGACCAGCCTGAGGGCTTTTCTGCCAGCCTTCGGGTTTTCCGGTACACTTTGCTCTATTCAGACCCGTGTTGCGCAGGCTGGCGGGAATAAGAGAGGGATATAAGCAATGCAGGATAATCAGTTTGATGTCGTGATTGTCGGCGGTGGCATGGTCGGTGCTGCGCTGGCCTGTGGACTGACACAGCAACATTTTCGCGTGGCGGTCATTGAGCGTGCCGAACCCGCTCCATTTGAGGCCGATAGCGATCCCGATTTGCGAATTTCAGCGATCGGATCCTCCTCGGTGGCGTTACTGAAGCAACTTAACGTCTGGCCGCGGGTAGACGCGATGCGCAGCGCGCCCTATCGCCGGCTGGAAACCTGGGAGTGGCAAGCGGCGCAGGTAAGTTTTGATGCTGCCTCGCTGGGCTTACCTGAACTGGGTTTTATGGTTGAGAACAGCGTGCTTCAGCGGGCGTTGTGGGAGGAGATGCAGTCGCTGGGCGTGACCTGCTATTGTCCGGCCACGCTGGAAAATCTGCAGCCAGAAAATGGCGGCTGGCGCGTTGATCTTAACGACGGCGTGGCCTTACACACCCGGCTGGTGGTTGGCGCAGATGGTGCGAACTCACAGGTGCGGCAGATGGCCGGCATCGGGATTCATGGCTGGAGCTATGCGCAGTCCTGTTTACTGATCAGCGTGACCTGCGAACATCCGGCAGGAGATGCGACCTGGCAGCACTTTACGCCGCAGGGGCCGCGCGCCTTCCTGCCGCTGTATGGCAATCGCGCCTCGCTGGTCTGGTACGACGCGCCTGCAAGAGTGCGCCAGCTACAGGCGATGCCGATGGCCCAGCTGGAAAAAGAGATTGCCAGCCACTTCCCGGCGCGGCTGGGACGTTTCAAAGCCCATGCGGCAGGGGGTTTTCCGCTGGTGCGTCGCCATGCTTCACGCTATGTCCTGCCAGGACTGGCGCTGGTTGGCGATGCCGCGCATACCATTAACCCGCTGGCCGGGCAGGGCGTGAATCTTGGCTATCGCGATATTGATGCGTTGATTGAGGTGCTGGTCAGCGCACGCGGTGCGGCGGAAGACTGGGCGTCAGAGCGGATATTGCAGCGCTATCACCGGCAGCGTCGTAAAGACAATATGCTGATGCAGGGCGGAATGGATCTCTTTTACTTTGCTTTCAGCAATCAGCTGGCACCACTGCGCTTCGCGCGTAATCTCGGACTGATTGCTGCCGAGCATTCCGGTGTCCTGAAGCGACAGGTATTACGATACGCACTGGGTTTATAGACCATTGCGCATTGAGGCTCGCCGCAGGGCGGGCCGGCAATCAGGAAGCGTGGAACGTTTCAGAAGGGACAAAAACAACAAAGCCCGCAAAAGCGGGCCTGGTTGTGCAATTTGGCTGGGGTGCAGGGATTCGAACCCCGGAATGCTGGTATCAGAAACCAGTGCCTTACCGCTTGGCGACACCCCAATAATGGTGTTTTTCAAATTGTCTTTGTATGGCTGGGGTGCAGGGATTCGAACCCCGGAATGCTGGTATCAGAAACCAGTGCCTTACCGCTTGGCGACACCCCAATTATATGGTGGCTACGACGGGAATCGAACCTGTGACCCCAGCATTATGAGTGCTGTGCTCTAACCAGCTGAGCTACGTAGCCTAATTGTACTGCATTTTTCAATGATGGCTGGGATACCTGGATTCGAACCAGGGAATGCCGGTATCAAAAACCGGTGCCTTACCGCTTGGCGATATCCCATTCGTCCGTTCTCAGCATACAAGAATCATCGAAATTGGCTGGGATACCTGGATTCGAACCAGGGAATGCCGGTATCAAAAACCGGTGCCTTACCGCTTGGCGATATCCCATCCACGCTGCCGAATAATGAAATGGTGCGGGAGGCGAGACTTGAACTCGCACACCTTGCGGCGCCAGAACCTAAATCTGGTGCGTCTACCAATTTCGCCACTCCCGCAAAAAAAGATGGTGGCTACGACGGGAATCGAACCTGTGACCCCAGCATTATGAGTGCTGTGCTCTAACCAGCTGAGCTACGTAGCCATCTTTTTTTCGCGTTACCTTCATCGGCGTTGCGGGGCGCATTATGCGGAGTTGACCAGACAGCGTCAACAAGTTTTTTACCGTTTTTTGCCAGATAATTGCTGTTTGACTGGCTTATAACCAGCCTGGCGGTTTATTCGGCAATTTTTCAGTGAATACAACGCTAATCGTAAAAAAAATGGGCCGCAGCGGGCCCATTCTGACGGCTCTCTGCCTGCTTATTTGTAAGCTGACTGATGCACACCGACGGCACGTCCGGATGGATCGTCCATGTTTTTAAACGCTTCATCCCACTCAATTGCTTTGGCAGAAGAGCAGGCGACCGATGGACCACCAGGCACACATTCTGCCGCGCTCGCTAATGGGAACAGCTCTTCGAAGATCTCACGATAAAGATACGCTTCTTTCGAACCTGGCGTGTTGAACGGGAAACGGAAGTGGGCGGTTGCCAGCTGCTGATCGCTGATTTGCTTCGCCGCGACTTCTTTCAGTGAGTCGATCCAGCTGTACCCCACGCCATCCGAGAACTGCTCTTTCTGACGCCACGCCACGCTCTCTGGCAGGTAAGAGGAGAAACATTCACGCAGAATGTGCTTCTCCATTTTACCGTTGCTGCCACACATTTTGTCGGCCGGGTTAATCCGCATCGCCACATCCAGGAATTTTTTATCCAGGAAGGGTACACGTGCCTCAACGCCCCAGGCTGACATCGCTTTGTTAGCACGGGCGCAGTCGAACATATGCAGCGCCTGCAGTTTACGCACGTTTTCTTCGTGGAACTCTTTGGCGTTTGGCGCCTTATGGAAATAGAGATAGCCGCCGAAGACTTCATCTGCGCCTTCGCCAGACAGCACCATCTTAATGCCCATCGCTTTGATTTTACGCGACATTAAGTACATCGGCGTAGAGGCGCGAATAGTAGTGACGTCATAAGTTTCAATGTGATAAATCACATCCCGAATCGCATCCAGTCCTTCCTGAACGGTGAAATGAATTTCGTGGTGCACGGTGCCCAGATGTTCCGCTACGGTTTTCGCCGCTTTTAAATCGGGTGAACCTTCCAGTCCGACTGCGAAGGAGTGCAGTTGCGGCCACCAGGCATCACTTTTGTCCTGATCCTCAACCCGCTTTGCTGCAAAACGCTTGGTCACAGCTGAAATGATGGAGGAGTCCAGACCGCCTGACAGCAGCACACCGTAAGGTACATCTGACATCAGGTGGCTTTTCACGGACTCTTCCAGCGCATGCTTCAGGCCAGCGGCGTCGGTGGTGTTGTGCTCAACGTTTTTGTATTCCATCCAGTCACGCTGCCAGTAACGACGGATTTCACCATCGGTGCTGGAGAGATAGCTTCCCGGCGGGAATTCTTTGATAGAACGGCAGGCTGGCACCAGCGCTTTCATTTCTGAAGCAACAAACAGGTTGCCGTGCTCATCGTTACCCATATAGAGCGGGATGATGCCAATGTGGTCGCGACCAATCAGCCAGGTTTTTTTAACGGTGTCATAGAGGATAAAGGCGAACATGCCTTCCAGCTCGTCGAGGAAATCGACACCTTTCTCCTGATAGAGCGCCAGAATGACTTCACAGTCAGAGCCGGTCTGAAATTCGTAGCGATCGCTGAGTTCAGCGCGCAGTGCCTGATGGTTGTAAATTTCGCCGTTAACCGCCAGTACGTGGGTGTGATCGGCGTTGTACAGCGGCTGTGCGCCATTGTTAACGTCAACAATTGAGAGGCGTTCATGCGCCAGAATAGCATGATCATCGGCGAAGACGCCTGACCAGTCCGGGCCGCGATGACGCATTAAGCGTGAACATTCCAGCGCTTTTTTGCGCAGCTCAACAGGATCGGTTTTCAGATCCAGCACACCAAAAATTGAACACATAACTGACTCCTGAGCTCACCTTACGGCGATGTTATCTTTTACGTTTGTCCGGCAGCCTGTCGCTGCGTGATACATAAGAAAATGCGCTATTTAGTGCATTCAACGCAAGAGGAATCGTGATTTACTGATAAAAATATTGTTCGCATGGCAATAATTTTGAATAAACGATAATTTAAACGTTGTTTTGTTGATGGATCAGCAATGGAATGGCTTTTGTGAACAAAAAACAGGCAGTGAAACCCGCGGGAACAGGGGAAAAAAAGGGGGACGCATCACAGATTAGCCGGATGCGTCATAAGAGAAATGAATCAGAACAGGTCAATATCGGCAACAGAAGGGTAGATCCAGTCCGGGCGGAACGGCATAGCATCAATATCCGTCAGCGTGGAGACGCCAGAGAGAACCAGCACCGTCTCCAGACCCGCCTGAAAACCGGCCAGAATATCGGTTCGCAGATTGTCGCCAACAATGACCGTCTCTTCAGAGTGAGCCTGCATTTTGTTCAGCGCGGCGCGCATGATGTAGGGGCTGGGTTTGCCAACAACAAACGGGCGACGACCAGAGATTTTCTCGATACCCGCACAGAGCGCGCCACAGGCAGGAATAAAACCGCGCGCATGCGTATCCGGGTTAGTAGCAATGAAGCGAGCGCCGCTAGCCACGAAAAAAGCCGCTTTATGCATCATGTCCCAGTTAAACGAGCGTGTCTCACCGACAATCACGAAGTCGGGATTCACATCAGTAATCGTAAAGCCCGCTTTGTAGAGTTCGTGAATCAGCGCGCCCTCACCAATGACATAGGCCTTTTTGCCTTCCTGACGGCGCAGGAAATCGGCTGTGGCCATTGCCGAGGTATAGAAAACGGATTCAGGAACCTCAACACCGGCCGAGGCAAAACGGTTAGCCAGATCCTGCTCGGTTTGCGAGGGATAGTTTGTCAGCACCACCAGCGGCATCTCTTTGGCCAGAATGCGCTGTAAAAATTCCTGCGCGCCGGGAACGGCCGTGTTGTCGTGCATCAGCACGCCATCGATATCACAAATTACGCTTTTAATGGTCATAGTCAGATCCGATGTGGCCCGCCACAGCAGCGGGTTAGCTTAGTCTTCAAGAAGATGTTGCAGCAGAATGCCGTTAAGCATGGCACGTTTGGCGAGCGCAAACGCGCCAATGGCAGAACGATGATCCAGGGTGGAGCGCACAACCGGCAGATTTTTGCGAAAGGCGGCTAAGGCCTGGGTATTGATACAGCCTTCGATAGCGGGCAGCAGCACTTTTTCGGCCTCTGTGATCTCACCCGCCAGCACCACTTTTTGTGGATTAAACAGGTTGATTGCGATTGCGATCGCTTTGCCAAGATAACGGCCCACATGCTCGATCACTTCACACGCCAGCGCATCACCCTGATTGGCCGCTTTGCAGATATGAGACATCTGGCTCGCCTCCAGCGTCAGCGTGCTGGGATGGCCCTGACTCAACAGATGTCGCACCCGATTTTCAATGGCGCCGTTGGCGGCAATGGTTTCAAGGCAGCCAAAGTTGCCGCAGTGGCAGCGTTCACCAAGGGGATCGACCTGAATATGGCCGATCTCGCCGACGTTGCCGTTGCTGCCAAGAAAGATATGGCCGTTAGCAATAATGCCGGCACCGGTGCCACGGTGTAAGCGCACCAGAATTGAGTCTGCACAGTCGCGGCTTGCACCGAAGTAGTGCTCGGCCAGGGCCAGACTGCGGATATCGTGGCCGACAAAGCTCGTGACGTTGAAACGTTTTTTCAGGCTGGCGACCAGCGGCCAGTGGCTGACGGAAATATGCGGCATATAGCGGATGACGCCGTTAATCGGATCGACCAGCCCTGGCAGGATAACGGAAATCGCGATCAGCTCGCGTATTTTGCGCTGGTGCTGCTCAATGAAGCTGCTGATAGCGTTAAACAGCGCATGTTCCAGCGTCTCCTGAGTGCGCTCCGGCAGGGCGTAATCTTCCTGTGCCAGTGATTTACCACTGAGGTCGAACAGGGTCAGGGTGGCATCATTGCGTCCGAGACGGACGCCGATGGTATGGAAATGGCGGGTTTCAGTAATAATCGAAATGGCGCGGCGACCACCGGTAGAGGCCTGCTGGTCTACCTCTTTGATCAGGCCGCGCTCAATCAACTGGCGGGTAATTTTGGTGACACTGGCGGGGGCAAGCTGACTGAGTTCAGCAATCTGAATGCGCGATATCGGCCCCTGTTGATCAATCAGCCGGTAAACCGCTGCGCTATTGAGTTGCTTAACAAGATCGACATTTCCTATTTGTGACTGGCCGCCAGTGGTCATTCAGTGCTTACTCGCTCAGGACGTCGTCTCCGTTGACAAACGTCTTAATGATTTTAAAGTCGCGCGTAAACACAGTCAGGTTCGCGATTTTTCCTGCTTCGATCGAGCCCAACTGCCTTTCCACGCCCATCGCCCGTGCCGGGTAAAGTGATGCCATGCGCAACGCTTCATCCAGTGCGATACCCACATGCTCGACGCTGTTTTGTACCGCTTCGATCATCGTCAGGGCAGAACCACTTAATGTGCCGTTTTCGTCGACACAAAGCCCATCACGATAATAGATTGTTTTGCCTGCAAAAATAAACTCGCTGATGTCAGCACCAGCGGGGGCAGTGGCATCCGTTACCAGCACCAGTTTGTCGCCTTTAATGCGCTTTGCATTCCGTACGTTAGCGTAATGTACATGTAAACCATCCGCAATAATGCCGCAGTATACATCAGGTGAATCAAACAGCGCACCGATAAGCCCGGGTTCACGGCCGGCAAATGCCGGCATGGCGTTGTAGAGGTGCGTTGCGAAACGCACGCCAGCAGAAAAACCCGCTTTCGCCTCTTCATAAGTCGCATTCGAGTGACCCGCTGAAACGATGATTCTGGCGTCTGTCAGCTGACGAATCACCTCGCTGCCGGCGTTTTCCGGTGCCAGCGTGACTTTGGTGATGACGTCTGCGTTGTCACAAAGATACTGCACCATCGCAGCATCCGGCAGGCGAATCAGCGCCGGATCGTGGGTGCCTTTTTTCGCCTTACTCAGCCAGGGCCCTTCCAGATGCAGACCCAGGGCCTGATGCTGATGTTTCTGCAGATAGGCGCGCATGGTTTCAATCGCACGCTTCATCAGGGCATCGCTGCTGGTAATCAGCGTCGGTAAAAAGCTGGTGCAGCCAGACTTCTCATTGGCGCGCTGCATCGTTTCCAGGGTTTCGATACTCAGTGCATCCAGGCTGTCATTGAACTGCACACCGCCGCAGCCGTTGAGCTGAAGATCGATAAAACCTGGCGCAATCATCGCGCCCGCCATATCCCGCTGCTCAATATTGGCCGGGAGCGATTCACGCGGGCAGACGCGTGCAATAAGCCCGTCAGCCACCACGACGGCATGATTGTCCAGAACCTCATGGCCACTGTAAATTCGACCGTTTACTAATGCGTACATCTCTTTTCTCCCGTCCTGGCCTGCTGTCACTCAGCGTAACAGCAGGGCACGACAATGTTCTGTTACACGCCTTTCATATTTTCCGCTTCCATTTCGCGGAAATATTTCACGGTTTTCACTTTCAGTTCCATGGTGGCGGGTTCATCACAGACCACCACCGATTTGGCATGCAGCTGCAGACAGCTGATTGTCCACATATGATTCACGTTGCCTTCGACCGCCGCCTGCAGTGCCTGCGCTTTAACATGGCCGGTAACCAGAATCATCACTTCTTCTGCATCCAGCAGCGTACCGACGCCCACGGTAAGGGCATATTTAGGCACCTGATCAACATCGCCGTTAAAGAAGCGAGAGTTTGCCACGCGGGTGTCATGCGTCAGGGTTTTAATGCGGGTACGGGAGGCCAGTGAAGAAGCCGGCTCGTTAAAGGCGATATGACCGTCGTTACCGACACCGCCCATAAACAGGTGAATTTTACCCAGCGTGCGAATTTTCTCTTCGTACTGACGACATTCTGCGTCAATATCCGGCGCATTACCATTCAGCAGGTTGATATTTTCCGGTTGAATATCAACGTGATCAAAGAAATTGCGATACATGAAACTGTGATAGCTTTCCGGATGCTCTTTCGGCAGGCCAACATATTCGTCCATATTGAAGGTGACGACATGCTTAAAACTGACCTGGCCCGCTTTGTGCATATCAATCAGGTGCTTGTACGCCTCCAGGGGTGTACCGCCGGTCGGCAGACCCAGAACAAAAGGTTTATCCGCCGTCGGATTAAATGCATTGATGCGGTTAACAATATGTCGGGCGGCCCATTTGCCTACCTGGGTTGGCGTCGCTAAAGGAATCAGTCTCATGTTTCACCTCATTAGAAAATGGAAAGGGGATCGCTAAACCGTTGCGTTACTCATCAGCCTGAGCAGATTTTCTATTCTCGCCACGGGCGGAGCGCAATTCAATATTTCGGATCATAAAATAAGTTTGCAGTCATTGCCAGATGTTGCCGTATGACACGATGTTTTTTAGTGATAAAAATCACATCTGGCAGGGTTTTAATTTGCGAAGCGAATTAATTTATTATTACACTTCGCTGCGTGATATGAAGTGTATTAACGATCTTTGCAGCTGACACAACAACATTAAGCAGCGCAAAGCGACAAGTCAGGCTCATAGGGGGAAGGGTTATGTTAGGTTACTTACAAAAGGTGGGGCGTGCACTGATGGTGCCGGTCGCTACCCTGCCAGCAGCAGCAATACTAATGGGGGTTGGCTACTGGATTGATCCAGACAGCTGGGGTGCAGGCAATGCGCTGGCTGCCTTACTGATCAAATCAGGTTCTGCCATCATTGAGCACATGTCAGTCCTGTTTGCGATTGGTATCGCCTATGGCATGTCAAAAGATAAAGATGGTGCGGCAGCCCTGACCGGCTTTGTCGGATTCCTGGTGGTCACCACGCTTTGCTCACCGGCCGCGGTGGCCATGATTCAGAAAATTCCTTTAGCTCAGGTACCTGCAGCGTTTGGCAAAATTGAGAATCAGTTTGTCGGTATTCTGGTCGGTATCCTGTCAGCAGAAGTCTATAACCGCTTCAGCCATGTTGAGCTGCCTAAAGCGCTCTCCTTCTTCAGCGGACGGCGGCTGGTGCCGATTCTGGTTTCGTTCCTGATGATCTTCGTCGCTTTTATCCTGATGTACATCTGGCCAGTTGTGTTTAACGGCCTGGTCAGCTTTGGTGAACACATCCAGAAGCTGGGCTCTGTCGGTGCCGGCATCTATGCCTTCTTCAACCGCCTGCTGATTCCGGTCGGTCTGCATCACGCGCTGAACTCCGTGTTCTGGTTTGACGTTGCAGGTATTAATGACATTCCTAAATTCCTTGGCGGTGCGCAGTCACTGGCTGACGGAACCGCAACCGTAGGGATTACCGGTCGTTATCAGGCGGGCTTTTTCCCGATTATGATGTTTGGTCTGCCGGGTGCAGCACTGGCTATCTACCACTGTGCGCGTCCAGAGAACCGCGTCAAAGTGGGGAGTATTATGCTGGCTGCTGCGTTTGCTGCCTTCTTTACGGGTATCACCGAACCGCTGGAATTCTCCTTTATGTTCGTGGCGCCGGTGCTCTATCTGATCCACGCCGTTCTGACCGGTCTCTCTGTCTTTATCGCTGCCAGTATGCACTGGATTGCCGGATTTGGTTTCAGCGCCGGGCTGGTGGATATGGTGCTGTCGACCCGTAATCCTCTCGCGACACACTGGTACATGCTGATTCCGCAGGGGCTGGTCTTCTTCGCTATCTACTATGTCGTGTTCCGCTTCACGATTAAAAAATTCAACCTGATGACGCCAGGCCGTGAGCTGGCGGTTGACGGTGATGAAAGTGATGGTTACGACGTCAACGTGGATAAAACCGACAATGGTGAAACGGCGACTGAATCACTGGCGCGCCGTTACATCAGTGCAGTGGGTGGTTCAGAGAACTTAACCAGCATCGATGCCTGTATCACCCGTCTGCGTCTTAATGTGAATGATTCCGCTCAGGTTAATGAAGGTGTGGCGAAGCGTCTTGGTGCGTCCGGCGTGATTCGTCTTAACAAACAGAGCGTGCAGATCATCGTGGGCACCCAGGCAGAAAGCATCGCCTCGGCCATGAAAAAAGTGCTGACCAAGGGTCCGGTTGCTGCAGCGACAGCCAGCAGCGCACCGGCTGAGCCGGCTGTGGCACCGCAGGCGGTGCTGAACAGTGAGAAGCGTGTCATCGCAACCCTGCTGGCACCAGTCAGCGGTGAAGTCGTGGCACTGGATGATGTGCCGGATGAAGCCTTCGCCAGCAAAGCGGTGGGTGACGGTCTGGCGATCAAACCCAGCGACAAATGGGTCGTGGCACCGATAGCGGGTACGCTGGTTAAAATCTTCAACACCAATCACGCCTTCTGTCTGGAAACGGACAATGGTGTAGAGATAGTGGTACACATGGGACTGGATACCGTGGCGCTGGAAGGTAAAGGCTTTACCCGTCTGGTTGACGAGGGGGCCACCGTGGTCGCTGGTCAGCGGGTGCTGGAGATGGACCTTGAATTCCTGAACGCGAACGCCCGCTCAATGGTGAGTCCGGTCGTGGTCAGTAACAGCGATGACTTCGCAGGGCTGACATTACTGGCTCGCGGCCAGGTGGTAGCCGGTGAAACCCCGCTATACGAAGTGAAAGGCTAATCCCCGCAACAGAACCCCACAGGCAGGAAGCGATTCCTGCCTTTTTTGTTTTAAAGGCTTAACAAACGGTTGTTTCCCTCAGACGCTTTGTGGATCATACTCCGTTACTTCGTGGTACAAATCACCCGTTATTCGTATTGAGGATTTTTGAGATGAGTGAGGCTGAAGCCCGCCCAACTAACTTTATTCGTCAGATCATTGACGAAGATTTGGCGAGCGGTAAGCACAGCAGCGTGCATACCCGTTTCCCCCCAGAGCCCAATGGCTATCTGCATATTGGTCATGCGAAATCGATCTGTCTGAATTTTGGCATCGCCCAGGATTATCAGGGGCAATGCAACCTGCGTTTCGACGATACCAATCCGGTTAAAGAGGATATGGAATTTGTTGAATCCATTAAGCGTGACGTCCAGTGGCTGGGTTTTGAGTGGAGCGGTGAGGTCTGTTACTCATCAAACTATTTTGATCAGCTCTACAATTATGCCATCGAGCTGATTTCTAAAGGTCTGGCTTACGTTGATGAACTCAGTCCGGATGAGATTCGCGAATATCGCGGCACCCTGAAAGAGCCTGGCAAAAACAGCCCTTATCGCGATCGCAGCGTGGAAGAGAACCTGGCGCTGTTTGAGAAAATGCGCAACGGTGAGTTTGCCGAAGGCAGCGCCTGTCTGCGTGCCAAAATCGACATGGCCTCTAGTTTCATCGTGATGCGTGATCCGGTGCTGTACCGCATCAAGTTCGCAGAACACCACCAGACGGGTAACAAGTGGTGCATCTATCCGATGTATGACTTTACCCACTGCATCTCCGATGCGCTGGAAGGCATCACGCACTCACTGTGTACGCTGGAGTTTCAGGACAACCGCCGTCTCTATGACTGGGTGCTGGATAACATCACCATTCCGGTTCATCCGCGCCAGTACGAGTTCTCGCGTCTGAATCTGGAGTATGCGGTGATGTCGAAACGCAAACTCACTCAGCTGGTGACCGAGAAGCACGTAGAAGGCTGGGACGATCCGCGCATGCTGACCGTTTCAGGTCTGCGTCGTCGCGGTTACACCGCAGCCTCTATCCGTGAGTTCTGCCGTCGTATTGGCGTGACCAAACAGGATAACATCGTGGAGATGGCCTCGCTGGAATCCTGTATTCGCGATGATCTTAACGATAATGCACCACGTGCCATGGCGGTGCTCGATCCGCTAAAAGTGGTGATCGAAAACCTGCCAGCGGGTCACAGCGAAACCCTCACCATGCCCAATCATCCGGGTAAGCCGGAGATGGGCACGCGTGAAGTGCCGTTCAGCCGCGAGATCTGGATCGACCGTGCAGATTTCCGTGAAGAGGCGAACAAGCAATATAAACGTCTGGTGCTGGGCAAAGAAGTTCGCCTGCGCAACGCCTACGTGATTCGTGCTGAGCGAATTGCTAAAGATGAAGCGGGCAACATCACCTGTATCTATTGCACCAGCGATGTTGATACGCTGAGCAAAGATCCTGCTGATGGCCGTAAGGTCAAAGGCGTGATTCACTGGGTCTCTGCCGATCACGCGCAGCCTGCTGAGTTCCGTCTGTATGACCGCCTGTTCAGCGTGCCAAACCCGGGTGCGGCTGAGGACTTCCTGGCGGTAATCAACCCTGAGTCACTGGCGATTAAACAGGGCTTTGTGGAACCGAGCCTGCGCGATGTAGAACCGACCACACCGTTCCAGTTTGAACGTGAAGGTTATTTCTGCGCCGACAGCGTTTACTCTACGCCCTCGCAGTTGGTATTCAACCGTACCGTTGGTCTTCGTGATACCTGGACGAAAGCCGGCGAATAACGTGGTGAGGCTGACCTCATAAAATGACAAAAGGGCGATTTATCGCCCTTTTTTATTGTCCCTATTTCGACCATTACCGACGTTTGTTCTGAACTAACTGCAATCCATTAAATGCCATACTGTGAGAGAAATCTGAGTTTAAAAAAATTAATCAATTTCAGGATGTGAATTAGCAGCTTTCAGGTAGGCTATGCGCTCTCAGAGGTCGCACAGCGGGTTACAGAAGGAAAAAATATGACCGTTCTCGCCCAGGAAGCCAAACACAGTGTCGTCGTTTTACATCAGCTCATTGAACGTATTTTTAATAAGCCCGCCGGATCAGACGACAGTTTTGAGCTGCTGATGTCCTATTTTCATCCTGAATTCCGCATGGTGACCCCTAAAGGCAAAGAGTACAATCTGAACGAGGTCGAGGATCTTTTCCGGCAGTTGCAGGGGCAGCGGGAAGGGATGCGCATTGCCACCTGCGAACATGTGATCCTCTCTCATCATGATAAAGAGATCACCGTGCAGTATCGCGAAATGCAGATGATGAATGGCAATAACAATAGCCGCATCTCGCTGGCCATTCTCGATTGCAGTAGCTCTATTCCGCGCTGGCGTTATCTGCAGGAGACGCTGGTCGCCTGACTGACAGCAGACATCAGACGAAAAAAAACCGGTGAATTCACCGGTTTTTTTATTTCAGCTCGCGTTACTGGTCGTGCAGGGTTTCATTTTCCCGGCAATCGCCCAGTGTGCAGTGTCCGTAAAGATAGAGGCTGTGGTTAGTGAGCTTGATGCCGTGGCGGGTTGCGATTTCACGCTGACGCGTTTCGATAGACTCGTCGCTGAACTCAATAACCTTGCCGCAATCCAGGCAGATCAGGTGATCGTGATGATGCTGCTGCGTCAGTTCGAAGACCGATTTGCCGCCTTCGAAATTGTGGCGCGTCACAATACCCGCGTCATCGAACTGGTTAAGCACACGGTAAACGGTAGCCAGTCCAATCTCTTCGCCGATATCAATCAGGCGTTTATATAAATCTTCCGCACTGACGTGATGGCACTCAGGTTCCTGAAGCACTTCCAGAATTTTCAGTCTGGGCAGTGTCACTTTCAGGCCAGCCTTCTTTAATGCGGTGTTGTTGTCAGTCATGCGGATTTTGTCCTGTAACTAATATTCACTTTTGTGGCTTGTCGCCTTGAATGTCGATCTACACTCATTCTCATTTGCGTCTCATTATAGAACTGAAGCGATGAAATGAAAACCAGAGGGCGTGCCTGAATCATCATGGGCTGCTGGGGAGGCGTCACCGGGCCGGGGAGAATTCTGGCAGATGTCTGTTTGTACATCGCTTAGTCTTGCCGCGTGAGAAAATAAGCGGAAGATCGATGCGGGTATTCTACAGATTAAACGGAGAAAGTTAAAAAAATGTGGCTATTATTTCTATAGGAATTTCCATTACCTCAATGTGAGCTGGCGCTCACATTGAGTCAGACACCATCACGCTTCGATGATCTCTTTCAGTTGCAGTTCATCAAAAATCTGCTTAACCCACTGATCAACTCGCTGGTTAGTCAGTTCAGGCTGACGATCTTCGTCGATAGCCAGACCCAGGAAGTGGGTATCATCCGCCAGACCTTTTGAGGCTTCGAAATGGTAGCCCTCAGTTGGCCAGTGTCCGACAATCACGGCACCGTGTGGCTCAATAATGTCGCGGATAGTGCCCATCGCATCACAGAAGTACTCTGCGTAATCTTCCTGATCGCCGCAGCCAAACAACGCCACCAGCTTGCCATTAAAGTCGATCTCTTCCAGCGTCGGGAAGAAGTCATCCCAGTCACACTGTGCTTCACCGTAGTACCAGGTTGGAATACCCAGCAGCAGGATATCAAATGCTTCCAGATCTTCTTTTGTGCTTTTCGCGATGTCATGCACTTCTGCAACGTCTGAACCCAGCTGTTTCTGGATCATTTTTGCAATGTTTTCGGTATTACCGGTATCGCTGCCAAAGAAGATGCCTACGAGTGCCATGAGTAAAATAACCTCTTAAATCCTGATGATGAGATGTGTGCCGCAGCACATTTCAGCGAATAATAGCAGACGAGAGAAAACCGGTGAACGGTTAAAGCCCCGACATTTGCTCCTGCGTGCGATTTGCCCGCATCAATCCAGTTTGAGCTGCGCCAGCAGCATCTGTTCAATCAGTTCGCTGCGGCTGAGATTACGCTGTTCTGCCAGCGTATTAAGTGCATCGACGGCTTCACTGTTCATTTTCAGTTCGACACGACGAAGTCCGCGTCCTTTGTCACGTTTAAGCTGGTTGCGCTTGTTGATGCGCAGCTGTTCATCACGCGAAAGCGGACTGGTTTTGGGTCGACCGGGGCGGCGCTCATCAGCAAAGAGATCGAGCGTCGTGCGGTCAGTCTGTTCTTTTGCCATGGCTTAGTAAAACTGAATGGGGGCGGGCGCCAGACACTCACCGCGCAGATTATAAATTATTGGCCATTGCCGCAGCAAAACTGACCAGCGGCAAAATTTTAGCGCGCCATCATACTTCACGCGTACTCCCGACGCCAATCCTAAACTTTTACCGCCATCTATTTGCTTTTAAAGCGCAAAAAAACGACGAATGCTGCGCAAAACGGCATCAGGTTTCTCTGCATGAACCCAGTGCCCGGCGCCGCCAATGACATGTGCCTGAGCCGCCGGAAACTGTTGAAGTAACACGTCGCGGTAGCGGTTATCCAGATAGCTTGAGTCGCCGCCACGAATAAACAACGCGGGATGATCCCAGGCAGGAACCGGCTGCCAGCCAGAAATCGTGGTGTAGTTATCCCACAGTACCGGCACATTGAAGCGCCACTCACCCTCCTGAAATGACTTCAGCAGAAACTGGATAACCCCTTCTTCATCAATCAGCGTGCGCATAATGCGGGCTGCCTCGCTGCGGGATGAAACGCCCGCATCAGTGACGGCACGAATACCGGCAAAAATCTCATCGTGGCGGCGGGTCTGGTAGTCCACTGGTGCGATATCGATCATCACCAGTCGCTCAATGCGATCCGGCACCAGCGCGCTCATGGTCATCGCGATTTTACCGCCCATCGAGTGACCGATAACCGCGACGCGTTCGATGCCCTGTGCATCCAGCGTGTCGACCATATCCTGCGCCATTACAGCGTAGTTCATCTCGTCGGATCGTGGCGAAAGACCGTGGTTACGGACATCAACCTGCAGCAGGGGACCGGCATCTTTCAGCCCGCGCGCCAGCACACCAAGGTTATCCAGGCTGCCAAACAGACCATGGATAAGGAGGATGGGCAGGGAATCAGGAGGGGATTGTTCAGTTTGCAGACGGGCGTTCAAAATCATAGCAAAGTTCTTAAGTTTGAGACCTGAGCTTAGGTTATCATGGTTTCACCTTTTCAGGTGCGCCGGTTCCGGTGGCATTAGGACATATTCTGACTTTTGCCCGTAAACCGTTTGATTGCTAACAACCCGCCTGAATTTAACTTTATAATCCTGATGTTAGAACCCACACACCTTTTGAATTGCCTGACTATACTCAGTGCTTTTCAGGAAACAGGTGGTTCTGTCATGAGAAAGAACCGTACGGAATAAGATGAAAACGATTGAAGTTGACGAAGAGCTCTACCGTTATATTGCCAGCCATACGCAACACATTGGTGAAAGCGCATCCGACATTCTGCGTCGTATGCTGAAATTCACGGCCGGTCAGACTGCACCTGCTTCGCCTGCTCAGCCAGCGTCAAAAGAGGCAGCGAAAGAGTCCCAGGCCTCTGTGGGTTCCCGCCCGCAGGATCGTGTTCGCGCGGTGCGTGAGCTGCTGCTTTCCGATGAATATGCGGAGCAGAAGCGGGCGGTGAATCGCTTTATGCTTATTTTGTCAACGCTCTATCGTCTTGATACCGCAGCCTTTGCTGAGGCTACTGCATCGCTGCAGGGGCGTACCCGCGTCTATTTTGCAGGCGATGAGCATACGCTGTTGCAGAATGGCACCCATACTAAGCCGAAGCATGTGCCCGGCACGCCGTACTGGGTGATCACCAACACCAATACTGGTCGTAAATGCAGCATGGTTGAACACATCATGCTCTCGATGCAGTTCCCTGCGGAACTGACCGAGAAAGTTTGCGGCACCATTTAAAAACTTAAGCGTCAGGGAGCAGCGCCAATGGCCAATCACCCACGTGCCGGGCAACCCGCCCAGCAGAGCGATTTGATTAACGTTGCACAATTAACGTCACAATATTATGTCCTGCAGCCCGATGTGGCGAACCCGGAACATGCGGTGAAATTTGGCACCTCTGGCCATCGCGGCAGTGCAGGGCGCCAGAGCTTCAACGAGATGCACATTCTGGCCATCGCTCAGGCAATTGCCGAAGAGCGTAAAAAGAACGGCATCACCGGACCTTGCTACGTCGGTAAAGATACTCATGCGCTGTCAGAACCGGCGATTCTGTCTGTTCTGGAAGTCCTGGCGGCGAACGGCGTTGATGTGATTGTTCAGCAGGATAATGGCTATACGCCAACCCCTGCGATTTCCAACGCCATTCTTGAGCACAATAAAGCGGGTGGCCCGCTGGCAGATGGTATCGTCATCACACCTTCGCACAACCCACCGGAAGATGGCGGCATTAAGTACAATCCACCTAACGGTGGACCGGCGGATACCAACGTCACTAAAGTGGTGGAAGATCGCGCTAATCAGCTGATCAAAGATGGGCTGAAAGAGGTGAAACGTCTGCCACTTGAACAGGCTATGGCGAGCGGTCACGTGGTCGAGAAAGATCTGATCCAGCCTTACGTTGAAGGTCTGGCAGAGATTATCGATTTCCCGGCAATTCAGAAAGCTGGCCTGAAGCTGGGTGTTGATCCACTGGGCGGTTCAGGTATTGCTTACTGGCAGCGTATTGCTGAGCATTACAAGCTGGATCTGACGCTGGTAAACGATGCAGTCGATCAGACCTTCCGCTTTATGCATCTGGATAAAGATGGCGTTGTGCGCATGGACTGTTCGTCCGAAAGCGCAATGGCAGGCCTGCTGGCTTACCGCGACAAGTTCGATCTGGCGTTCGGCAACGATCCCGATTATGACCGTCACGGCATCGTGACCCCGGCGGGTCTGATGAATCCAAACCACTATCTGGCGGTTGCGATCAACTATCTGTTCCAGCATCGTCCACAGTGGGGCCAGGATGTTGCCGTGGGTAAAACCCTGGTGTCCAGCGCCATGATTGACCGTGTGGTCAACGACATTGGTCGCAAGCTGGTGGAAGTGCCGGTTGGTTTCAAATGGTTTGTTGATGGTCTGTATGACGGCAGCTTCGGTTTCGGCGGTGAAGAGAGCGCGGGCGCTTCATTCCTGCGTTTCGACGGCACGCCGTGGTCAACGGACAAAGATGGCATCATCATGTGTCTGCTGGCGGCTGAAATTACAGCGGTGACCGGTAAAAATCCGCAGCAGCATTATGATGAACTGGCTGCGCGTTTTGGCGCACCAAGCTACAACCGTCTGCAGGCATCCGCCACTTCAGCGCAGAAAGCTGCACTGTCGAAGCTGTCACCAGAGATGGTGAGCGCGGATACGCTGGCGGGTGATCCTATCACCGCGCGTCTGACGGCGGCACCAGGTAACGGTGCCTCAATCGGCGGTCTGAAAGTGATGACGGAGAATGGCTGGTTTGCTGCCCGTCCTTCAGGCACCGAAGATGCCTACAAAATCTACTGTGAAAGCTTCCTGGGCGCAGAACATCGCGAGCAGATTGAGAAAGAAGCCGTAGAGATTGTCAGTGAAGTGCTGAAAAACGCCTGATAAGTCAGGATGAGAAAAGGCGCCTCTGGCGCCTTTTAGATTGCTGACAAATTCTACCCCGGTTAGTTGCGGGATCGTGCCAGCACAGGAAACAGGGTCAGATCGGAAAGACGCAAAAGCCGTCATCCATGACACGCTCGGCCCACGCCATCCATGGCGTGGGACGCTTTCCTCCTCTGACCCTGTTCCCTTTGCCTCGGGTTTATCCGTTGCGGTCAGATTCAGTATGATTTGAGTTTGTTTGCAGTCATGAAAGGCGCCTCTGGCGCCTTTTTTTATGGCATAAAACGGTAGCCGATCCCGGTTTCGGTCAGCAGATGGGCAGGTTGTGTCGGATTCGCTTCCAGCTTCTGGCGCAGATGGCCCATATAGATGCGCAGATAATGGCTGTGCTCCACCGCATTAGGTCCCCACACCTGGCTCAGCAGCTGTCGCTGTGTCAGCACCTTTCCTGCGTTATTCAGCAGAATACTCAACAGACGAAATTCTATTGGAGTGAGGTGAATCTCATTGCCGCCGCGCTGCACCCGCCGTGCGGCGAAATCGACACTGACGTCGGCAAAGTGAACTCTGGCATCAGGTTGCTGGCCACTATGACGACGCAGCGCAACCCGGACGCGCGCCAGCAGTTCGCCAATACCAAAAGGTTTGGTCAGATAGTCATCCGCGCCTGCATCCAGTGCGGCGATTTTATCCTGCTCATCGCTGCGCGCTGACAATACAATTACCGGGATGGCGCTCCACTGGCGCAGGTCACGGATAAAATCGGTGCCATCCCCATCTGGCAGGCCAAGATCGAGGATCACTAAATCGGGCTTACGGGTTGCCGCTTCAATCAGTCCGCGCTGCAGCGTATCGGCATCAAACACCTTAAGATCTTCATTTTCCAGCGCCAGCCGGACAAAGCGACGGATCTCTTTTTCATCTTCAACGATCAAAACCGTGGTCACGCAATACCTGCCTTGGATAGGGGCCGAACTACCATTTTATCAATATTACAGGCTGCCGTCCGTGAGCTTCACCTTCCGGGCGTTTAAACCCTCATGTAACCAGACGATAACTTATCTGTAACTTAATTACAGGCTGATTCTTAAACCGTGTAAATAGCGGCAAATAAGTGGTCAGACGAGTAGTAAAATTACACAACCTGGCGTAAAGTCAGACACAGATCACATTCAAACACTTTTGCTTACCGGGAGGAGAACCATGTATCAGGCTTATCCACGTTACAAAATTATCGCGCGTCGTACGCTGGTGGTTTTTCTCGGCGTGCTGGCGCTTCCTGTCATGCTGTTTCGACAGGACCGGGCACGTTTCTACAGTTACCTGCACCGTGTCTGGTGCAAGACCAGCGCAAAGCCGGTCTGGCTGGCGCAGTCTGAAGCCGGTGGTGGCGCGTTCTGGTAAGTCGTACTGCCACAAAACAGGCCTGGTCAATTGACCGGGCTTTTTTTTGCGTTTTTTCTGAGTATAAGCAGATCTGAACCGCGTTTTCCTCCTTTATTCCTGACCATTTTGCGCTACACTTAAACCTCTACAAGATTTCTGAGGTTGTACAAGTATGAGCAAAAAAATCCCCGTTGGAATCAGTGCATGCCTGCTCGGCGACCGCGTCAGATTTGATGGTGGGCACAAGCGTCTTACTTTTGCGACCGACGATCTTACCCCGTTTGTGCGTTTTGAACCGATCTGTCCGGAAATGGCGATCGGTTTGCCAACGCCGCGCCCGGCATTACGCCTGGTAAAGCAGGGCGACGATGAGCTGCATCTCTGCTTCAGCAAAGATGGTGGAGAAGAGGTCACCACGCAGATGCGTGACTGGTCTGCCGAGCGGGTAAAATCGCTGCATCATCTCTGCGGCTATATTCTGTGCGCCAAGTCCCCCAGCTGCGGCATGGAGCGTGTGCGGGTCTATGAGCCTGACAACAATAACAACCGCAAAGTGGGCACTGGTATTTTTGCTGAATTCCTGCAGCGCGAAATGCCCTGGCTGCCGCTGGAGGAAGATGGTCGTCTGCACGATCCCGCTCTGCGTGAAAACTTTATTGGTCGTATCTGCGCGCTGCACGAGTTCAATCAGATGTGGGAAAATGGCCTGACCCGTCAGGCTTTAATCGCCTTTCACAGCCGCTACAAACTGATGATGCTGGCACATTCGCAGGAGAAGTATCGCGAACTGGGACCGTTTGTCGCCTCAATGAGCCAGTGGGAGTCGCTCGACGCCTTTGCCTTCGAGTACCGCAATCGTATGATGGAACTGATGTCACGCCCCGCCTCACGTCGCAATCACACCAATGTACTGATGCATGTGCAGGGCTACTTCCGCACCCATCTGAGCTCACCGCAGCGCCAGGAGCTGGCAACCCTGATTGACCGCTATCGTCAGGGCACACAACCCTTGCTGGTGCCGATCACCATTCTTAAGCACTACATGGCCGAATACCCGCATCCGTGGCTGGCCCAGCAACGCTATTTTGATCCCTATCCCGAAGCCTTGTGCTTACGCTACGGACAATAATTCAGGAGGAGTATGACCACCCATCTGGTCTGGTTGCGTAACGATTTACGCATCAACGACAACCTGGCGCTGCACGCCGCCTGCCGCGACAGCGATGCAAAAGTGATTGCGCTCTACCTCTCCACGCCAGAACAGTGGCAGCAGCATGACATGTCCCCAAAACAGGCGGCGTTTATTCACGCCAGTCTGCTGGAAGTCCAGAGCGCCCTTGCTGAGCGGGGCATTCCCCTTCACTATCAGGCCTGTCATGCCTTCAGCGACAGTATTGATGCGCTGGCGGAATTCTGCGAAAAGCAAAAGGTCGATCAGCTTTTCTACAACTATCAGTATGAGGTCAACGAGCGCCAGCGCGATGCCCGGGCTGAAAAGCGTCTTGATGATGCGGGCGTCATTTGTCAGGGTTTTGATGACAGCCTGTTGCTGCCGCCCGGCAGCGTGCAGAGCGGCGACCGCTCGATGTATAAGGTTTTTACGCCGTTTAGCAAAGCGTTTGTCCGCCGTTTGCAACAGAGTCTGCCGGAGTGCGTGCCAGCGCCGAAACCGCGTGAAGGTTCGCCGCTGAAAGTCACCCCGATTCCTGCTTTTGACTATCCGACCAAGGCTTTTGATGAAGATCTGTTCCCGGCAGGCGAAGCAGCTGCGCTGAAGCGTTTACGTCATTTCGCCACTAAACCGGTTATCGATTACCCTGCGAAGCGTGACCTGCCGGCGCTGGATGCCACCAGCCGTCTGTCGGTTTATCTGGCGACCGGCGTGCTGTCACCCCGCCAATGCCTGCATCGTGTGTTGCATGAGCATCCCGATGCACTGGACAACAGCCGCGCATTTACCTGGCTGAACGAGCTGATCTGGCGTGAGTTCTACCGCCATCTGCTGGTTGCCTACCCGGCGCTGTGTCGGCATCAGCCGTTTATCGACTGGACGCGTAACGTTGAATGGCAGCGTAACGACGCACACTTTGACGCCTGGAAAGCGGGTAGAACGGGTTACCCGATTGTCGATGCGGCGATGCGTCAGATGAAGGCGCTGGGCTGGATGCACAACCGCTTAAGAATGATCACAGCCAGTTTCCTGGTCAAAGATCTGCTGATCGACTGGCGTGAAGGCGAACGCTATTTTATGCAGCAACTGATCGATGGCGATCTGGCCGCGAACAACGGCGGCTGGCAGTGGGCAGCATCGACGGGCACTGACGCGGCTCCCTATTTTCGCATCTTTAATCCGACGACACAGGGCGAGCGCTTCGACGAGAAGGGGGATTTTATCCGCCACTATCTGCCGGAACTGGCCGACGTCCCTGACAGCGATATTCACCAGCCCCACGTCTGGGCGGAGAAGCATCACAAGAAACTCGATTATCCGGCACCAATCGTGGATCATAAGGCCGCCCGTAAAAAGACATTAGATGCCTTTGAGCGCGCCAAAAGCGCCGCCTGAGGCCTCGAAGGAGCCTGAATGAACCATTACGAATTAGAGACGCTGATCAATCAGCACCTCGACAGCCACAGCTTCAGTGACTACGCCCCCAACGGTTTGCAGGTTGAGGGACGCAGCCAGGTCAAAACGATTATCACCGGCGTGACGGCCTGTCAGGCACTGCTGGACGAGGCGGTGGCACGTCAGGCCGATGCGATTATTGTCCATCATGGCTATTTCTGGAAAAGTGAACCGGCCGCGATTAAAGGTATGAAGCGTCGTCGTCTGCGCACTCTGCTGGCTAATGATATTAATCTCTATGGCTGGCACCTGCCGCTCGACGCGCATCCTGAACTGGGCAACAACGCCCAGCTGGCAAACTTGCTGGATATTGAAATAAAGGGTGAAGTGATGCCGCTGGTGTTCTGGGGTGAGCTGGCTGAGCCGATCTCCGGTGAGCAGCTGGCACGTCGAATCGGTGACCGACTGGGACGTGAACCGCTGCATTGCGGCGATAACGCGCCCGCGCTGATTCGTCGTATCGCCTGGTGCAGCGGGGGTGGCCAGGGCTTTATCGACCAGGCCGCTGCCGCAGGCGTCGATGCTTATATCACCGGAGAAGTCTCTGAACAGACCATTCACAGCGCACGTGAGCAGGGGCTGCACTTCTTTGCTGCAGGCCATCACGCTACCGAGCGCGGCGGCGTAAAAGCGCTGGGCGAGTGGCTGGCGCAGCACCACGAGCTTGATGTGACTTTCATTGATATTCCCAATCCTGCCTGATCTCCTTCCCGGGTCCTGTGTGCCTGCGCAGGACCTAAATCTATTGACACATCCCTGTCACTTTCGCATAACTATTTGCTTTATGTAGATAAGCCATCGGCTGATTCGGGCATCCGGCACGGTCAGCCGGTCGCGATCTCAACTGAGCGGGAGGTAGCTGTTGCAACGAGCACGGTGTTATTTATTGGGTGAACGCGCTGTCGTGCTGGAGCTGGAACCCCCGGTCTCACTGGAGAGTCAGCAACGTATCTGGGGACTTAACCAGCGATTGCAGTCCTCTGCGAGCGTGCTGGAGGTCATTCCCGGCATGAACAACATCACCTTGATTTTGCGTGATCCCCAGCAGAGTGCGCTGGATGCGATTGAGCGACTTCAGCGATGGTGGGAAGAGAGTGAAGCGCAATTACCTGAGTCGCGTCTGGTAGAGATCCCGGTGATCTACGGCGGTGAGGCCGGTCCCGACCTGACGGCGGTGGCTGAACATGCCGCGCTGACGCCTCATCAGGTGGTTGAGCTGCACAGCAGCAGCGAATACGTCGTGTTTTTTATTGGCTTTCAGCCGGGTTTCCCCTATCTGGGCGGACTGGATCCGCGCCTGCACATTCCGCGTCGTAGTGAGCCCAGGGTGGCCGTGCCCGCGGGATCCGTGGGTATCGGTGGCAGCCAGACCGGCGTCTACCCTCTGGCGTCGCCCGGCGGCTGGCAGTTGATCGGCCAGACACGCACCGCGCTGTTTGATCCGCTGCAGCAACCGCCCACGCTGCTCCGTCCGGGTGACAAAGTGCGCTTTGTGCCGCAACAGGAGGGCGTATGTTAAACATTCTGCGGGCCGGGCTGGCGGCCACTATTCAGGATGCGGGTCGATACGGCTGGCGTCAGTTCGGTATCAGCCCCGGTGGCGTGCTGGATTATCCCGCCATGTTCACCGCCAACGTACTGGTAGGCAATGCGCCCGACAGCGCGGTGCTGGAGATGGTGCTCGGCCAGTTCAAAGCAGCGTTTACCCGCGACGGCTGGTTTGCGCTGACGGGTGCAGGCTGTCATGCGGAGCTGGACGGCCAGCCGGTCTGGACGGGCTGGCGCACGCCAGTGAAACGCGGACAGGTCCTGTCGCTGGCGATGCCGCAGCGTGGTATGCGCAGCTATCTGGCGGTGCAGGGTGGTTTTGACATCCCCGCGGTGCTTGGCTCTGCCAGTACCGACCTGAAAGCAAAATTTGGCGGATTTCATGGGCGCGCCTTGCAGGATGGCGAGCAGGTCCCGCTGGGGAAACCGACGCGTCAGTTCGACCGCAAAGTCGGGGTACGACAACTGCTGTGGGGCAACCGCATTCGCGCCTTGCCTGGTCCGGAGTATCACGAATTCAGTCCCGAAGCGCAGCAGGCGTTCTGGCGCACCGCATGGAAACTCAGCCCGCAAAGTAACCGGATGGGATACCGGCTGGAAGGACGTGAGCTTAAACGTGAGCGCCCGCGCGAGCTGCTGTCACACGGCGTGATGCCAGGTGTGATTCAGGTGCCGCCGAACGGACAGCCCATCGTATTGATGGCGGATGCCCAGACTACCGGTGGTTATCCGCGCATCGCTTCTGTTATCGAAGCCGATCTTTATCACCTGGCGCAAATCCGTCTGGGTGAGCCGATTCACTTTATTCACTGCACCCTGCCGGAAGCGATGCTGGCCCGTCAGCATCAGCAACGCGCTCTGGACCAGATGAAATGGGGACTCAATGAAAATTGATTTAAACGCCGACCTGGGTGAGGGCTGCGCCAGCGATGAAGCGCTGCTGCAACTGGTGAGCTCTGCCAACATCGCCTGTGGCTTTCACGCCGGTGATGCACAGACCATGCTGCAGTCGGTGCGCTGGGCAAAGGCATCCGGCGTCGCCATCGGGGCGCATCCCGCCTTTCCCGATCGCGAGAACTTTGGCCGCAGCGCCATGCAGTTGCCGCCGGAAACGGTCTATGCCCAGATGATCTATCAGATTGGCGCGCTGAAAAGTCTGGCAGAAAGTGAGGGCGCGCGCCTGGTGCATGTTAAGCCACACGGCATGCTCTATAACCAGGCTGCATCTGACCCGGTGCTGGCTGATGCCATTGCCCGCGCCATCAGGGCGGTGGACAGCCAGCTGATTGTGGTCGGGCTGGCGAATAGCGAATCGATCCGTGCTGCGGCGCATTACGGTTTACACACGCGGGAAGAGGTGTTTGCTGACCGTGGCTATCTCAGCAGCGGTGCGCTGGTGCCGCGCAACCAGCCGGGCGCGCTGATTGAGAATGAACAGCAGGCTATCGATCAGACACTGACAATGGTACGGCAGGGCAAAGTGAAAAGTATCACCGGAGAATGGGTGGCGGTGAACGCGCAGACTGTCTGCTTACATGGCGACGGCGAGCATGCCCTGCAGTTTGCACAGCGGTTACGTGATGCGTTTGCCGACCAGCAGATTCGTGTCACCAGCGCCTGAATAATCACACTTAGCCCGGCTTATGCCGGGTTTTTTAACTCGGGGAAAATCCATGGAAACTGCAGTGAATCTCTGGCCACTACTGGGCATTGCCGCGATCATCGTCGGCTTCGTATTACGTTTTAATCCGGTGCTGGTGGTGATTGTCGCCGGATTTGTCACCGGTCTGGCTGCGATGATGCCGCTGGCGGACATTCTGGAAAAACTCGGCGCAGGGTTTCTTAACACCCGGAACCTGCCGCTGATTCTGCTGCTGCCACTAGCGGTCATTGGCCTGCTGGAACGTCACGGGCTAAAAGAAAGGGCGCAGGCGTGGATTGCTCAGATTAAAACCGCCACCGCCGGACGGCTGCTGATCGTCTACCTGTTTGTGCGTGAAATTACTGCGGCACTGGGGTTAACCAGTCTTGGCGGACATCCGCAGATGGTGCGTCCGTTACTGGCACCGATGGCGGAGGGCGCCACAGAAAATCGCTATGGCGAGATCTCGCCTGAACTGCGCCATAAGCTGCGCGCCATGTCAGCGGCGACCGATAACGTCGGCCTGTTCTTTGGTGAAGATATCTTCGTGGCATTTGGCGCGATTATCTTTATGCACAACTTTATGCAGGCGTCGGCCGGGATTCAGACTGAGCCGCTGCACATCGCCTTATGGGGCATTCCGACTGCCGTTGCTGCGTTCCTGATCCATTCAGCGCGTCTGGTTCGTCTGGATCGTCAGCTGGCACGTGAGCTGCAGCAGCTCAACAGCCAGGCGCTGAAAGCCAAAGGAGGCCAGTAATGTTTCAGCAACAATATCTGATGTGGCTGGCGGGCATTATCCTGCTGGTGGTGGCTATCCTCTCATGGCGTGACCGCGCTAATCCGCGTCGCTTTACCACCGGACTCTTCTGGGCCTTATATGGCCTGGTTTTTCTGGTCGGTGACTGGACGACGGCGCTGATGAGCAGCCTGATGGGCTCGGACGCGGCGGGCACCCGAATGCTGCACATCACCATCGGTGTCATTGTGGTGATCATGGCGCTGATTGCGGGTTTAGGGGGTGTCCGGCTGGGTCGTTATCATCAGCGCACTAATGAAGAGAAACAGGCAAGCGCACAGCGTCTGCGGAATAAGCTGTTTCTGCCTGCACTGGCGATTCCGGTTGTGACCGTGGTCGGTGTGCTGGCGTTCAACAATATTCCTGGGTTGCAGGATGCGGTGTTCGGTCCCGGTAATCACGCCACGCTGGTGACATTGTTTTCAATGATGGCCGGCTGTGTGATTGGCTGGCTGGTGGCGTTAAAACTGACCCATGAAAAACCGGTACAGTCGATGCAGGAGACCCGTCGCCTGCTGGATTCAATTGGCTGGGCGTTTATCCTGCCGCAGATTCTCGCCACCCTGGGACTGCTGTTTACCGCCGCGGGCGTAGGCAGTGCTATTTCGCATCTGACTGAAACCTGGCTGGCGGTGGATAACCGCTTTATCGCCGTCACCGTCTATGCCGTCGGGATGGCACTGTTAACCATGGTCATGGGTAACGCGTTTGCGGCATTTCCGATTATTACTGCAGGCGTTGGCATTCCGATTCTGGTGCTGCAGCACGGCGGAAATCCGGCGGTGATGGCGGCGATTGGTATGTTCTCCGGTTACTGTGGCACGCTGATGACGCCAATGGCGGCCAACTTCAATATTGTTCCGGCGGCGCTGCTGGAGCTGCCCGATCGTAACGCGGTCATTAAGGCTCAGATTCCAACCGGTGTGCTACTGTTAATCGTTAACATTTTCCTGCTCTATTTCCTGATGTTTTTGTGAGGCTGCATGAAAACTGTCCTGATGACCGCTTTTGAACCGTTTGGCGGTGAAACGATTAACCCCTCGTGGGAAGCGGTGCGCGCGCTGGAAGGCAAAAAGATTGGCGGAGCGACGATCGTCATCCGACAGCTGCCGGTGGTATTCAGTGAGGTACTTAATGTGCTGAATCAGGCACTGGAAGAGGTTAAACCGGACGCGGTAGTGTCAGTCGGGCAGGCGGGCGGTCGCAGCGACATTACCGTGGAACGTATCGGTATCAATGTCGATGACGCCCGGATCCCGGACAACGCCGGCCAGCAGCCTGTAGACGAACCGATTGTGGCAGGCGGCCCGGCAGCCTATTTTTCCCGTCTGCCCATCAAAGCGATTGTGGCGGCAGTGCGCGACGCGGGGATCCCCGCGTCGGTCTCACAGACCGCCGGGACCTTTACCTGTAACCGGGTGATGTATGGCCTGCTTCACTGGCTTGAGCAGCAAGGGAGTCCGGCGCGGGGTGGCTTTATTCATATTCCTTACCTGCCTGAACAGGCCGCGCAACATCCTGGTGCGCCGAGCATGGCGGTCGCGACCATTATTCAGGCGCTGGAGATTGCGGTGAAGGTGACGCTGGAGACCGGCGAAGATATTAAACAGGCTGGCGGCGCCACCCATTAAGAGGAAGAACGATGCCAGAAGGACCGGAAATTCGCCGCGTGGCGGATAAGCTTGAAGCCGCCATTGTGGGTGAGCCCTTAACGGAAGCGTGGTTTGCGTTTCCTCAGCTCAAGACCTATGAACCTTCACTGATTGGTGAGCAGGTGCAGGCGATTGAGACGCGGGGTAAAGCGCTGCTGACTCATTTCAGCAATGGTCTGACGCTCTACAGTCATAACCAGCTTTATGGTGTCTGGCGCATTGTGAAACCCGATACCGAACTCAATACCACGCGTCAGTTGCGGGTGCGGCTGGCTACAAAGGGTAAAGCGATTCTGCTTTACAGCGCGTCAGATATTGAACTGCTTAACGCTGATACGCTGGCGGCACATCCGTTTCTGACCCGCATCGGACCGGATGTGCTGAACAGCGCGCTGACGGTTGAAGAGGTGCGAGAGCGGCTGCTGTCACCCCGTTTCCGGCGGCGTCAGTTCAGTGGTCTGCTGCTGGATCAGGCTTTTCTGGCCGGGCTGGGAAACTACCTGCGTGCCGAGATTCTCTGGCTGGCGCAGCTGCTGCCAAATCATCGGGCGCAGGATCTCAGTGACGATCAGCTGACTGCTTTCAGCGAGGCGCTGCTGTCAGTGCCGCGTCATGCTTATCGGATGCGTGGAACCATGAAGAAATATCATGAGGAAGCGGCGTTTCAGTTTGAGGTGTTTCATCGGCAGGGCAAGCAATGCCGGCGCTGTGGCACGGTGATTGAGAAGGGCACGCTGTCATCACGGCCGTTTTACTGGTGTCCGGGGTGTCAGAGATAGACAGTAAAGTCAAAAGGGTAAAATGCTCTTACGGCTGACAGAGCCAGGCCCGTGTGAATCTTATAGCAATAAAATAGCTTAACGCGCAGGGAGCATGGTCAGAGGAGGAAAGCGTCCCGCGCCAGGGACAAAAACGCCGGGAGCGTTTTTGAACAACGCAAAGCGTTGGCCCGGAAACGGGCGCACCTCTCGGATGAGGTGCGTAATCGCGCGGGCCGAGCGTGTCATGGATGACGGCTTTTGCGTCTTTCCGATCTGACCATGTTCTCTGCGCAGGCGCGGTATCACAGCCAACCGCCCCCGGTTTTTAAGCAACATCAAGCGGAGAAATCTCCGCCCTCCGAATCTTACTTCTTCAGCTGTGAACTGAATTCGCGCTCGGTATAACCGGTGTAGAGCTGACGCGGACGGGCAATCTTCATGCCTTCGTCGTGCATCTCTTTCCAGTGTGCAATCCAGCCAACAGTACGGGCCATCGCGAAGATCACCGTAAACATGGAGGATGGAATGCCCATCGCTTTCAGAATGATACCGGAGTAGAAGTCCACGTTTGGATAAAGTTTACGCTCGATAAAGTACGGGTCGTTCAGCGCAATGTGTTCCAGCTCCATCGCCACTTCCAGCAGGTCATCCTTCATACCCAGCTCATTCAGCACTTCATGGCAGGTATCGCGCATTACGGTCGCACGTGGATCGTAGTTTTTGTAAACGCGGTGACCAAAGCCCATCAGACGGAATGAGTCATTCTTGTCTTTGGCGCGTTTAACAAATTCCGGGATGTGCTCAACGGTGCTGATCTCTTCCAGCATACGCAGGGTCGCTTCGTTGGCACCGCCGTGCGCCGGTCCCCACAGGGAGGCGATCCCGGCGGCGATACAGGCAAACGGGTTCGCGCCGCTTGAACCGGCGGTACGTACGGTCGACGTAGAGGCGTTCTGCTCATGGTCAGCATGCAGGATCAGGATGCGGTCCATCGCGCGTTCCAGGACCGGATTCACTTTGTACTCTTCGCACGGGGTAGCAAACATCATGTGCAGGAAGTTACCGGCATAGGAGAGGTCGTTGCGAGGATAAACAAATGGCTGGCCGATAGAATATTTGTAACACATTGCTGCCATGGTCGGCATTTTGGAAAGCAGACGGAATGCCGCGATTTCGCGGTGGCGCTCAATGTTTACATCCAGCGAATCGTGGTAAAACGCAGCCAGAGCACCCGTAACACCGCACATTACCGCCATCGGATGTGAGTCACGACGGAAGCCGTGGAACAGGCGGGTAATCTGCTCATGAATCATGGTGTGGCGGGTAACAGTGGTGCGGAACTCATCAAACTGTTTCTGGTTCGGTGCTTCGCCATTCAGCAGAATGTAGCAGACTTCCAGATAGTTAGAGTGGGTCGCCAGCTCAGAAATAGGGAAACCACGGTGTAGCAGGATACCTTCATCACCATCAATAAAGGTGATGGCAGATTCGCAGGACGCAGTAGACGTAAAACCGGGATCGAAGGTGAACAGGCCACTTGAACCCAGAGCGCGGACATCAACCACATCCTGGCCCAGCGTACCTTTCAGCACGTCCAGTTCAATAGATGTTCCATCTTGCAGGGTTAGCGTTACTTTTTTATCTGTCATTTTCGTCTCCATAGCGCCTTATGTAGGTAAGGATCTTTAGACACCTGAAACGCGTTCATGTTGCGGTTGGCAAAACTACACAGTATCACTCTGCGGGGATAAAGCGGGTGCAGGGTACAGAGTGAGCGGCGCGTTCCCAGCGGGAACCGGTGAGCCATGGACATGCTGCATATCGCGGTTGTTAAAGATCCGGTCAGGACATAACTTCTTGGTAACCAATAACCTGATGCTTTTTAAAGCTCATTATCGCAATGTTACATAACTTGCGCTTAGGGGAAAGTGTATCCCCATAACTTTTGTGCATCATAGGAATTTATAGGCTTAGTTTGTAACTGAATTGTTGAACTATTGTCAAATCAGATAATTAAAATTGTATCAATTGTGAAAATCGTGAGTATGATCACTGTTCTACCTAAAATATACCAAAGAGTTTGTAGGGGAATTGTAATCAGAATGTGATCCTCCTATACTCCAGGCAGGTCTCCGGAACACCCTGACACCAGGAGCCACCCAGCGTTTACTACCGCGTCAATTAACACTGGATGTTGCTTTATTGGTGACGGTTAAAGTCTGCCACGCGTTGTGATTAGACTCCGCCTCAGGTCCGGAGGAAGCAAAATAAAAAAGAGCTGTGTGGGCAAAACCGTGAAAAAACAAAGACCTGTCAACTTGGATCTCTCGACGATCCGGTTTCCCGTTACTGCAATAACGTCCATTCTTCACCGCGTCTCCGGCGTAATCACATTGGTTGCTATTGGCATCCTGCTGTGGCTACTCGGTCTCTCTCTCTCTTCTCCTGAAGGTTTCCAGCATGCTGCATCCATCATGGACGGCTTCTTCGCGAAGTTCATCATGTGGGGCATTTTAACGGCGCTGGCCTATCACGCGGTGAGCGGGATTCGTCATATGTTGATGGATTTTGGTTATCTGGCCGAAACGCTGGAATCAGGTAAGCGTTCCGCTCATATGACTTTTGTGATCACTGTCGTGCTGGCAATTCTGGCGGGAGTCCTCGTATGGTAAGCAATGCATCCGCGTTGGGTCGCAACGGCATTCAGGACTGGCTGCTGCTGCGTGCAACGGCAATCCTCATTACGCTCTACATCGTCTACATCCTCGGTTTCGTTGTGATGACAGACACGCTGACCTATGACCTGTGGCGTGGCTTCTTCGCGTCCGCATTCACCAAAGTGTTCACGCTGCTGACGCTGTTCTCCATTCTGGTCCATGGCTGGATCGGGATGTGGCAGGTGTTAACAGACTACGTCAAATCGCTGCCGGTTCGCTTGCTGTTGCAGTTTGTGATTGTCGTGGCGCTGTTGTGGTATGCGATTTATGGCTTTGTTGTGGTGTGGGGTGTGTAAATGAGTTTGCCAATCAGAGAGTTCGATGCCGTGGTAATCGGCGCAGGTGGCGCAGGAATGCGGGCCGCACTGCAAATCTCCCAGGGCGGCCAGACCTGCGCTCTGTTATCTAAAGTTTTCCCGACCCGTTCCCACACAGTATCTGCGCAGGGCGGTATTACCGTTGCGCTGGGTAATACCCATGAAGATAACTGGGAATGGCATATGTACGACACCGTCAAAGGGTCCGACTACATCGGTGACCAGGACGCGATTGAATATATGTGCAAAACCGGCCCGGAAGCGATTCTGGAACTGGAGCACATGGGCCTGCCTTTCTCGCGTCTGGAAGATGGTCGTGTTTATCAGCGTCCGTTTGGTGGTCAGTCGAAGAATTTCGGTGGCGAGCAGGCGGCACGTACCGCGGCCGCAGCTGACCGTACTGGTCACGCGTTGCTGCACACGCTTTATCAGCAGAACCTGAAAAACAAAACCACCATCTTCTCTGAGTGGTATGCACTGGATCTGGTGAAAAATGCCGATGGCGCAGTCGTTGGATGTACCGCAATCTGCATCGAAACCGGCGAAACCGTTTATTTCAAAGCGAAAGCGACCATTCTGGCAACCGGCGGCGCAGGCCGTATTTACCAGTCCACCACCAATGCGCATATCAACACCGGTGACGGCGTCGGTATGGCACTGCGTGCGGGCGTGCCGGTGCAGGATATGGAGATGTGGCAGTTCCACCCAACCGGTATCGCCGGTGCGGGCGTGCTGGTCACAGAAGGCTGTCGTGGTGAAGGCGGCTATCTGCTGAACAAACATGGCGAACGCTTCATGGAGCGTTATGCGCCGAATGCCAAAGATCTGGCGGGCCGCGACGTGGTTGCGCGCTCAATGATGATTGAAATTCGTGAAGGTCGCGGCTGTGATGGCCCATGGGGTCCGCATCTGAAGCTGAAACTGGATCACCTCGGTAAAGAGGTGCTTGAGTCACGTCTGCCAGGCATCCTTGAGCTGTCTCGCACCTTTGCCCATGCCGATCCGATTAAAGAGCCGATTCCGGTTATCCCAACCTGTCACTACATGATGGGCGGTATTCCGACCAAAGTGACCGGTCAGGCACTGCGCGTGAATGAGCAGGGCGAAGATGTGGTAATTCCAGGCCTGTTCGCCGTCGGTGAAATTGCCTGCGTATCGGTCCATGGTGCCAACCGTCTGGGCGGTAACTCACTGCTCGACCTGGTGGTCTTTGGCCGTGCAGCCGGTCTGCATCTGCTGGAGAGTATTAAAGAGCAGGGCGACCTGCGCGATGCTTCTGAAGATGAGATTGCCGTAGCGATGGCGCGCTTCAACCGCTGGGAAAACAATACTACCGGTGAAGATCCGGTTGAGATTCGTAAAGCGCTGCAACGCTGCATGCAGAACAACTTCTCTGTATTCCGCGAAGGCGACGCAATGGCGCAGGGTCTGGAAGAGCTGAAAGAGATTCGCGAGCGTCTGAAGTCAGCGCGTCTGGATGACCGCTCACCAGATTTCAATACGCAGCGTATTGAGTGCCTTGAGCTGGATAACCTGATGGAGACGGCTTTTGCCACGGCGGTAGCGGCTAACTATCGCACCGAGAGCCGCGGTGCACACAGTCGCTTCGACTTCCCGGATCGTGATGATGAAAACTGGCTGTGCCACAGTCTTTATGTCCCGGAAACCGAAAGCATGACGCGCCGTGAGGTGAACATGCAGCCGAAACTGCGCGCGGCGTTCCCGCCGAAAGTGCGTACCTACTAATTTCGGAGACGATCATGAGACTTGAGTTTTCAATTTATCGCTACAATCCGGACGTCGATGACAAGCCGCGCATGCAGGATTACACCCTGGAGTCGGAAGACGGTCGCGACATGATGCTACTGGATGCGCTGATTCGCCTGAAAGAGAAAGATCCAACGCTGGCGTTTCGTCGCTCCTGCCGCGAAGGCGTCTGCGGCTCTGATGGCCTCAACATGAACGGTAAAAACGGACTGGCCTGTATTACGCCTGTCTCGGCATTGGGCAACGGCAAACAGAAAATTGTTATCCGTCCGCTGCCAGGTTTACCGGTAGTGCGTGACCTGGTCGTAGACATGAGCCAGTTTTATGCACAGTATGAGAAAATTAAGCCTTTCCTGCTGAATGATGGCGAGAACCCGCCAGCACGTGAGCATCTGCAGTCACCGGATGAGCGCGAACACCTGGATGGTTTGTATGAATGTATTCTCTGTGCCTGCTGCTCAACCTCATGCCCATCTTTCTGGTGGAACCCTGAGAAGTTCATCGGTCCTGCTGGCCTGCTGGCAGCATACCGCTTCCTGATTGACAGCCGCGACACGGAAACCGAAGCGCGTCTCGACAATCTGAATGATGCTTTCAGCGTATTCCGCTGCCACAGCATCATGAACTGTGTGAGTGTCTGTCCGAAAGGGCTTAACCCGACGCGCGCCATCGGCCATATCAAGTCGATGCTGCTGCAGCGCGGCGCATAAGTTATCTCCGCCGGGAACCTCAGGTTCCCGGTGTTTTACGGAAGCCTCTGTAAGCGCGGTGACTACCACGTTTACAAAGGTTCCCTTACGGGCCACGCGCGCTGCGCAAAGTGCTCGTATCGCTGAACTCACTACGGCAAACCGCGAAAGCGGCAACAAATGAAACCTCAAAAAAGCATAGCAATGCTTAAGGGATCACAATGCAGAACAGCGCGATGAAGCCCTGGCTGGACTCTTCCTGGCTGGCCGGCGCGAATCAGTCTTACATAGAGCAGCTCTATGAGGATTTCCTGACCGATCCTGACTCTGTCGATGCAGTGTGGCGCTCGATGTTCCAGCAGTTACCGGGCACCGGAATGAAACCTGAGCAGTTTCACTCCACCACACGTGAGTACTTCCGTCGCCTGGCGAAAGATGCATCTCGTTACACCTCATCTGTCTCCGATCCGGAAACCAACTCCAAGCAAGTGAAAGTGCTGCAGCTGATTAACGCGTTTCGTTTCCGCGGTCATCAGCATGCCAATCTTGATCCGCTCGGCCTGTGGAAACAGGACCGTGTCGCCGATCTCGATCCCGCTTTTCACGACCTGACCGAGGCCGATTTTCAGGAAAGCTTTAACGTAGGTTCATTTGCCATTGGCAAAGACACCATGAAGCTGGCCGATCTCTTCCAGGCGCTGACGCAGACTTACTGCGGCTCGATTGGTGCAGAATATATGCACATCAACAACACCGATGAAAAACGCTGGATCCAGCAGCGTCTTGAGTCGGTTGCGGGCCGTGCAGCGTTCAGCAACGAAGAGAAAAAAGGTTTCCTGAAAGAGCTGACTGCGGCAGAAGGGCTGGAAAAATACCTTGGGGCGAAATTCCCGGGTGCCAAACGCTTCTCGCTGGAAGGCGGCGATGCGCTGGTTCCGATGCTGCGCGAAATGATTCGTCACGCCGGCAAGAGCGGTACCCGTGAAGTGGTACTGGGTATGGCGCACCGTGGTCGTCTCAACGTGCTTATCAACGTGCTGGGCAAAAAGCCGCAGGATCTGTTCGACGAGTTCGCCGGTAAGCATAAAGAACATCTGGGCACCGGTGACGTGAAGTACCACATGGGCTTCTCCTCTGACGTGGAAACCGAAGGCGGCCTGGTTCACCTGGCGCTGGCGTTTAACCCGTCACACCTGGAGATCGTCAGCCCGGTGGTTATGGGTTCTGTGCGTGCCCGTCTGGATCGTCTGGATGAGCCAGCCAGCAATAAAGTTTTACCGATCACCATTCATGGTGATGCGGCCGTGATTGGTCAGGGCGTGGTTCAGGAAACCCTGAACATGTCACAGGCGCGCGGTTATGAAGTGGGTGGTACGGTTCGCATCGTTATCAACAACCAGGTTGGCTTTACAACGTCCAACCCGAAAGATGCGCGTTCTACCCCTTACTGCACCGACATCGGCAAAATGGTGCTGGCACCGATTTTCCATGTCAATGCTGACGATCCGGAAGCGGTCGCGTTTGTGACCCGTCTGGCGCTCGATTACCGCAACACCTTTAAGCGCGATGTGTTTATCGATCTGGTCTGCTATCGCCGTCATGGTCATAACGAGGCGGATGAGCCAAGTGCGACCCAGCCGCTGATGTATCAGAAAATCAAAAAACACCCGACGCCGCGCAAAATCTACGCCGACCGTCTGGAAGGTGAAGCCGTTGCCACGCAGGAAGATGCGACCGAAATGGTCAATCTCTACCGTGACGCGCTGGATGCGGGCGAGTGCGTGGTGCCGGAATGGCGTCCAATGAGTCTCCACTCCTTTACCTGGTCACCTTATCTGAATCATGAGTGGGATGAGCCTTATCCGGCGCAGGTCGACATGAAACGTCTGAAGGAACTGGCGCTGCGTATCAGCCAGGTGCCTGAAGAGGTGGAAGTGCAGTCGCGTGTTGCCAAGATTTATAACGACCGTCGTCTGATGGCTGAAGGCGAAAAGGCCTTCGACTGGGGCGGCGCGGAAAACCTGGCCTACGCCACGCTGGTTGATGAAGGTATTCCGGTTCGCCTGTCGGGCGAAGATACCGGTCGCGGTACTTTCTTCCACCGTCATGCGGTGGTTCATAACCAGGCGAACGGCTCAACCTATACCCCTCTGCATCATGTGCACAGTGGTCAGGGTCAGTTCAAAGTATGGGATTCCGTGTTGTCAGAAGAGGCGGTACTGGCCTTTGAATATGGCTACGCCACCGCAGAGCCGCGCATCCTGACCATCTGGGAAGCGCAGTTTGGTGACTTCGCCAACGGTGCACAGGTTGTTATTGACCAGTTCATCAGTTCCGGTGAGCAGAAATGGGGCCGTATGTGTGGCCTGGTGATGCTGCTGCCGCACGGTTATGAAGGTCAGGGCCCGGAGCACTCCTCTGCGCGTCTGGAGCGTTATCTGCAACTTTGCGCTGAGCAGAACATGCAGGTTTGCGTGCCGTCTACACCCGCACAGGTTTACCATATGCTGCGTCGTCAGGCGCTGCGCGGTATGCGTCGTCCACTGATTGTGATGTCACCAAAATCTCTGCTGCGCCATCCGCTGGCTATTTCCACGCTGGATGAACTGGCGAATGGCAGCTTCCAGCCTGCGATTGGTGAAGTCGATGATCTGGATCCGCAGGGCGTTAAACGCGTCGTACTGTGCTCCGGTAAAGTGTATTACGACCTGCTTGAGCAGCGTCGTAAAAATGAGCAGACCGATGTGGCTATCGTGCGCATCGAACAGCTTTATCCGTTCCCGCATCAAGCGGTTCAGGAAGCATTGAAAGCGTATTCTCACGTACAGGATTTTGTCTGGTGTCAGGAAGAGCCACTGAATCAGGGCGCCTGGTACTGCAGCCAGCATCATTTCCGTGAAGTTGTGCCATTTGGTGCCACTTTACGTTATGCAGGCCGCCCGGCCTCCGCCTCACCGGCCGTGGGTTACATGTCCGTACACCAACAACAGCAGCAAGACCTGGTTAATGACGCGCTGAACGTTAATTAATTAAAAGGAAAGATAATGAGTAGCGTAGATATTCTCGTTCCCGACCTGCCTGAATCGGTTGCCGATGCCTCAGTGGCAACCTGGCACAAAAAACCAGGCGATGCAGTCACTCGCGATGAAGTGCTGGTCGAAATCGAAACCGATAAAGTGGTGCTGGAAGTACCAGCCTCTGCTGACGGTATCCTGGAAGCCGTTCTGGAAGATGAGGGTGCCACTGTTACCTCCCGCCAGATCCTGGGTCGTCTGAAAGAGGGCAATAGCGCCGGTAAAGAGAGCAGCGCGAAGTCTGAAAGCAAAGAGTCTACCCCGGCTCAGCGTCAGACTGCGTCACTGGAAGAAGAGAGCAACGATGCGCTCAGCCCGGCTATCCGCCGCCTGATTGCAGAGCACAATCTCGACGCCTCTCAGATTAAAGGCAGCGGTGTTGGCGGACGTCTGACCCGTGAAGATGTTGAAAAACACCTGGCCAACAAGCCGCAGGCTGCTAAAGCGGCAGCACCTGCTGCTGATGCGGCTACCGCGCAGCAGCCAGTGGCTAACCGCAGCGAAAAACGCGTGCCGATGACGCGTCTGCGTAAGCGCGTTGCCGAGCGTCTGCTGGAAGCGAAGAACAGCACCGCGATGCTGACCACCTTCAACGAAATCAACATGAAGCCCATCATGGATCTGCGCAAGCAGTATGGTGAGGCGTTCGAGAAGCGTCACGGTGTGCGTCTGGGCTTTATGTCCTTCTACATCAAAGCGGTTGTTGAAGCGCTGAAACGCTATCCGGAAGTGAACGCTTCTATCGATGGAGAAGATGTGGTTTACCACAACTACTTCGACGTCAGCATTGCGGTCTCTACACCACGTGGTCTGGTTACGCCAGTCCTGCGTGACGTTGATGCGCTGAGCATGGCGGACATCGAGAAGAAAATCAAAGAGCTGGCAGTGAAAGGCCGTGACGGCAAGCTGACAGTGGAAGATCTGACCGGCGGTAACTTCACCATTACCAACGGCGGCGTCTTTGGTTCACTGATGTCTACCCCGATCATCAATCCACCGCAGAGCGCCATCCTGGGCATGCACGCCATCAAGGATCGCCCGATGGCGGTCAATGGTCAGGTTGTAGTGCTGCCAATGATGTATCTGGCGCTCTCCTACGACCACCGTCTGATCGATGGCCGTGAATCAGTTGGTTATCTGGTTGCAGTGAAAGAGATGCTGGAAGATCCGGCGCGCCTGCTGCTGGATGTCTGATTTTCACCGGGCGCGCCTGGCGCGCCCAACCTCAATACTCTTTTCAGACCTGAATGGATAGAACATCATGAACTTACACGAATACCAGGCGAAACAACTGTTTGCACGGTATGGCATGCCTGCACCAACGGGTTACGCCTGTACTACACCACGTGAAGCGGAAGAAGCTGCCTCTAAAATTGGCGCAGGCCCGTGGGTAGTTAAATGTCAGGTTCATGCCGGTGGCCGCGGTAAAGCGGGCGGTGTGAAAGTAGTTAACAGCAAAGAAGAGATTCGCGCCTTTGCTGAAAACTGGCTGGGCAAACGCCTGGTGACCTATCAAACAGATGCAAACGGCCAGCCGGTAAACCAGATTCTGGTTGAAGCGGCGACCGATATCGACCAGGAGCTCTATCTGGGCGCTGTGGTCGATCGCGCAACGCGTCGCGTCATTTTCATGGCGTCGACTGAAGGCGGCGTGGAAATTGAAAAAGTGGCGGAAGAGACCCCGCACCTGATCCATAAAATGGCGCTGGATCCGCTGACCGGTCCGCAGCCTTACCAGGGCCGTGAGCTGGCATTCAAACTTGGCCTGACTGGCAAGCTGGTTGGTCAGTTCACCAAGATCTTCATGGGTCTGGCGACACTGTTCCTGGAGCGCGATCTGGCGATGGTTGAGATCAACCCGCTGGTGATTACCAAGCAGGGCGACCTGATCTGCCTGGACGGTAAACTGGGTGCCGATGGCAATGCCCTGTTCCGTCAGCCAGAACTGCGTGAAATGCGCGACCCAAGCCAGGAAGATCCACGTGAAGCACATGCGACACAGTGGGAACTGAACTATGTTGCGCTGGAAGGCAACATCGGTTGTATGGTTAACGGCGCAGGTCTGGCGATGGGTACCATGGACATCGTTAAGCACCATGGCGGTCAGCCAGCCAACTTCCTTGATGTCGGCGGCGGCGCGACCAAAGAGCGCGTAACCGAAGCCTTCAAAATCATCCTGTCTGACGATGCGGTTAAAGCCGTTTTCGTTAACATCTTCGGCGGTATCGTACGCTGTGACCTGATTGCCGACGGCATCATCGGTGCAGTGGCTGAAGTGGGTGTGAACGTGCCAGTAGTGGTACGTCTGGAAGGTAACAACGCCGAGCTGGGCGCCCAGAAACTGGCGGACAGCGGTCTGAACATCATTGCAGCAACCAGCCTGACAGACGCCGCACAGCGTGTTGTTGCTGCCGCGGAGGGTAAATAATGTCCATTCTGATCGACAAAAACACCAAAGTCATTTGCCAGGGTTTCACCGGTGGCCAGGGGACTTTCCATTCTGAGCAGGCGCTGGCTTACGGCACCCAACTGGTTGGCGGCGTGACGCCAGGCAAAGGCGGCACGACTCACCTCGGCCTGCCGGTGTTCAATACCGTGCGCGAAGCCGTAGAAGCGACGGGCGCAACTGCCACCGTGATCTATGTCCCCGCACCATTCTGTAAAGATGGCATCCTGGAAGCGATCGAAGCGGGCATCAAACTGATCATCACCATCACCGAAGGTATTCCGACCCTGGATATGCTGACCGTGAAAGTGAAGCTGGATGAAGCAGGCGTGCGGATGATCGGTCCAAACTGCCCGGGTGTTATCACCCCTGGCGAATGTAAGATCGGCATCATGCCGGGCCACATTCACCAGCCGGGCCGCGTTGGTATCGTATCGCGTTCAGGTACGCTGACCTATGAAGCGGTTAAGCAGACCACTGACATCGGCTACGGCCAGTCAACCTGCGTCGGCATCGGCGGTGACCCGATCCCAGGCTCTAACTTCATCGACATTCTGAAAATGTTCCAGGATGATCCACAGACTGAAGTTATCGTGATGATCGGTGAGATCGGCGGTAGCGCTGAAGAAGAAGCCGCAGCCTTCATTAAAGAGCACGTGACCAAACCGGTTGTGGGCTATATTGCTGGCGTAACCGCGCCAAAAGGCAAGCGTATGGGCCATGCAGGCGCCATCATTGCCGGTGGTAAAGGCACAGCAGATGAGAAATTTGCTGCGCTGGAAGCGGCAGGCGTGAAAACCGTTCGCAGCCTGGCTGATATCGGTGATGCAGTTAAAGCCGTATTACCGGCCAAATAAGTCAGCGTCATCTGAAACTAAGCCACCTTCGGGTGGCTTTTTTATGTCCGTTATCAACGGGCATAATGCTGGCAGTGAAAGCGAAGAATACGTTGTTAAATAACCTGCTCACCGTTTATCACGTTAAGAAAAAGTGGCAAAGGTAAACTATTTCTTCACGTCTTATTTCATTAATGACAATTTTTTAACAGGAAACTGACCCAGCTCTATCTGGAAACTTATTACGTTAATCCAGATCAATAAATCACGTTTTATATCCAACTATATCTCTGGCAAAGCGCAACGCTAAGGGCGTAAATTGCGCTGCATCAATCCAGCCTTTTACACAAATTTTCATACGACTGCTCAACCCGGGATGACACCCACTTTTCTCCTGTTAAAGCAGCCGTTAATAAAGCGCTGATTGACATTTTTCAGAGCTGCTTCATTCGTTACTCGCCTTTTCGGGCAGCTCACAGACCTGTTCTGCTGGTAATAAAAAACTGGAATCAATAAACAGTCGTTCCTGACTCCGATTACGTTCGATCTGATCGCGCGCGTGACGGAGACAAAGCGAGGAGCAAGGAGTCCTTATGTTAGATATCGTCGAGCTGTCGCGGTTACAGTTTGCCTTAACGGCGATGTACCATTTTCTGTTCGTCCCTTTAACGCTGGGTATGGCGTTTCTGCTGGCGATCATGGAAACGGTCTATGTCCTGAGCGGTAAACAAATTTATAAAGATATGACGAAGTTCTGGGGCAAGTTATTTGGTATTAACTTTGCGCTGGGTGTCGCTACCGGACTGACCATGGAATTTCAGTTCGGGACAAACTGGTCATATTACTCTCACTACGTCGGCGATATCTTCGGCGCGCCGCTCGCCATTGAAGGTCTGATGGCGTTCTTCCTGGAATCGACCTTTGTCGGCCTGTTCTTTTTTGGCTGGGATCGGCTGGGTAAAGTGCAGCACATGGCGGTGACCTGGCTGGTCGCCCTGGGCTCGAATATGTCTGCGTTGTGGATTCTGGTCGCCAACGGCTGGATGCAGAACCCTATCGCTTCAGAGTTCAACTTTGAAACCATGCGCATGGAGATGGTCAGCTTCTCAGAGCTGGTGCTGAACCCGGTGGCACAGGTGAAATTCGTTCACACCGTCGCGGCCGGTTACACCACAGGCGCGATGTTTATCATGGGCATCAGTGCCTGGTACATGCTGAAAGGCCGCGACTTCGCCTTTGCTAAACGCTCGTTCGCTATCGCGGCCAGCTTTGGCATGGCGGCGGTGCTGTCAGTGATCGTGCTGGGTGATGAGTCTGGTTATGAAATGGGTGATGTGCAGAAAACCAAGCTGGCCGCGATTGAAGCGGAGTGGGAAACCCAGCCGGCGCCGGCGTCCTTTACCCTGTTTGGCTTGCCCGATCAGGCCACTCAGGAGAACCGGTACGCCATTCAGATTCCCTGGCTGCTGGGCCTGATTGCCACCCGATCCACGGATACGCCGGTGACGGGCCTGAAAGAGTTAATGGCACAGCATGAAGTACGCATCCGCAACGGCATGAAAGCCTACGCCTTGCTGAACGAACTGCGCGGTGGCAGTCAGGATCAGGCGGTACGGGACGCGTTCAACAGTCACAAACAGGATCTCGGTTACGGTCTGCTGCTGAAACGCTATACCGATAACGTGGCGGATGCGACAGAAGCGCAGATCAAACAGGCGACGCAGGACTCTATCCCGCGTGTTGCCCCGCTTTATTTCGCCTTCCGTATCATGGTGCTGTGTGGTGTTCTGCTGCTGGGCATTATCGCGCTGGCGTTCTGGAGCGTGTTGCGTAACCGCATCGGTAAAAATCGCTGGTTACTGAAAGCGGCGCTGTTTGGTATCCCGCTGCCGTGGATCGCAATCGAATCCGGCTGGTTCGTCGCGGAGTATGGTCGTCAGCCCTGGGCTATCGGTGAAGTTCTGCCGACTGCGGTGGCGAACTCTTCTCTGACTGTAGGCGATCTGTTGTTCTCGATGATCCTGATTTGCGGACTCTACACGCTGTTCCTGGTGGCTGAGATGTACCTGATGTTCAAATTCGCCCGCCTTGGGCCGAGCAGCCTGAAAACCGGGCGTTATCATCATGAGCAGATCACGGCAACCACGCAGCCGGTTCGGGGATAAGGAGAGCGACCATGTTTGATTATGAAGTTCTGCGCTTTGTCTGGTGGCTGTTGATTGGCGTGCTGCTAATCGGCTTTGCTGTCGCAGATGGTTTTGATATGGGCGTCGGCATGCTGACGCGCATTCTGGGTCGCACCGATACTGAGCGTCGCATTATGATTAACAGTATCGCCCCGCACTGGGACGGCAACCAGGTCTGGCTTATCACTGCCGGTGGCGCACTGTTTGCCGCCTGGCCGATGGTCTATGCGGCGGCCTTTTCTGGCTTCTACGTGGCCATGATTCTGGTGCTCGCCTCGCTGTTCTTCCGTCCGGTTGGCTTCGATTACCGCTCGAAGATTGAAGACAACCGCTGGCGCGGTGCCTGGGACTGGGGCATCTTCATCGGCAGCTTCGTGCCGCCGCTGGTCATTGGCGTGGCGTTTGGCAACCTGTTACAGGGCGTGCCGTTCCATGCCGATGAGTATCTGCGTCTGTTCTACACCGGCAACTTCTTCCAGCTGCTGAATCCGTTTGGCCTGCTGGCTGGTGTGGTCAGCGTAGCGATGATTCTGGCACAGGGCGCAACCTATCTGCAGATGCGCACCACGGGCGAACTGCATCTGCGTTCACGCACCGCAGCACAACTTGCCGCCCTGGTGATGATGGTCTGCTTCATCCTGGCCGGTGTCTGGGTGAAATATGGTATTGATGGCTATGTGGTGACCAGCACGATGGATCACTTTGCTGCCTCTAACCCACTGGGTAAAACGGTAGTGCGTGAGGCAGGTGCCTGGATGGTCAACTTCCAGAACCATCCTGTGCTGTGGCTGTTCCCGCTGCTGGGCGTGGTGTTGCCGCTGCTGACCATACTTTGCTCGCGGGTTGAGAAGGGCGCCTGGGCATTCCTGTTCTCTTCACTGACGCTGGCCTGCGTCATCATGACCGCCGGCATTGCGATGTTCCCGTTCATCATGCCATCCAGCACCGTGCCGGGTACCAGCCTGACGATGTGGGATGCAACGTCCAGCCTGCTGACGCTGCAAACGATGACCGTTGCCGCCGCTATCTTTGTTCCAATCATTCTGATTTACACCACCTGGTGTTACTGGAAGATGTTTGGTCGTATCACCAAAGAGCATATTGAAAGCAACAGTCACTCACTCTATTAATTAAGGAGAAGTCGCATGTGGTATTTTGCCTGGATTCTCGGCACGTTGCTGGCCTGTGCCTTTGGTATCGTGACCGCGCTGGCGATTGAACACGTTGAAGCGCAGGATGAGTCTCACTGATGCGTACGCCAATTCGGATGCTGTATGATCTGATGGATAAGGGCCCGTTACGGGCCCTTTCACTGCTGCTGGCGCTGCTGGCGGCTGGCGGCGTGATGTGGGACCCGACCCGCTTTGCTAACCACGCGGGTCAGCTGCCTGCGCTGCAGGGTCTGGTGCTGATCTGGGCGGTCTGCAGTGGTGTGATTCACGGTACAGGCTTCCGGCCACAGCAAACCCGATGGCAGGCGCTGTTTAGCCCGTTACCCGCCATGCTGGTGTTATTTATCGCGCTTTACCGTTTTTACCTGTAACACCCCACCTCACCAGCGCTGTCAGTGAATATTTGTCAGCGTCTGGTCAATTAATCTTCCTGAAATCGTTCCATTTGTTACCGAGCGATAATTATTTTCGCCTGGCTCTGACGAGCCATTCCCAACCCCAATTCTCTTGCGTATAGTAGCAACGTTTAAAACGAGGCCGGGATGTAGAGTGAGTACAACGCTGTTTCGCTGGCCGGTTCGGGTCTACTACGAAGATACTGATGCCGGTGGTGTGGTTTATCACGCCAGCTATATCGCTTTTTATGAACGAGCACGTACCGAAATGTTGCGACAGCACCATTTCAATCAGCAGACGCTGTTAGAACAGCAGATCGCTTTTGTGGTACGGCGCATCACGGTGGACTATCTTGCAGCGGCGCGTCTTGATGACCTTCTGGAGATCCAGAGCGAGGTCACCTCAATGACTCGGGCTACCATGACGTTCACTCAGCGTATCGTGAATACTGAAGGCAAAGTGCTCAATGAGGCAGAGGTCCTGATTGCCTGCATTAACCCTCATCTAATGAAGCCGATTGCGCTTCCCAAGTCTATTGTCGCGGAGTTCAAGCAGTGACTGACATGAACATTCTTGATTTGTTCCTGAAGGCGAGCCTTCTGGTCAAACTTATCATGTTGATTTTGATCGGCTTTTCTATTGCCTCCTGGGCCATCATTATTCAGCGCACACGTATTCTGAATGCGGCGGGAAGAGAAGCTGAGGCATTTGAAGACAAATTCTGGTCCGGCATCGAACTCTCCCGACTGTATCAGGAGAGCCAGGAGCGTCGGGAAGAGCTGGGCGGCTCGGAGCAGATTTTCTACTCCGGCTTTAAAGAGTTCGCCCGACTGCACCGCGCTAACAATCATGCGCCGGAGGCGGTTATTGATGGTGCAAGCCGTGCGATGCGCATCTCAATGAACCGTGAGCTGGAAGCGCTGGAAAACCACATTCCGTTCCTCGGTACTGTCGGTTCAATCAGTCCCTATATCGGGCTGTTCGGTACTGTCTGGGGGATCATGCACGCCTTTATCGCGCTGGGCGCGGTGAAGCAGGCAACACTGCAGATGGTGGCACCGGGTATCGCTGAAGCATTGATTGCAACCGCAATCGGTCTGTTTGCGGCAATTCCGGCGGTAATGGCGTACAACCGTCTGAACCAGCGCGTCAACAAACTGGAGCAGGGCTACGACAACTTCATGGAAGAGTTCACTGCCATTCTGCATCGCCAGGCTTTCTCCAGCGATAGCGCTAAGTAAATAGAGGTTAATGATGGCCAGAGTACGTGGTCGCAAACGCCGCGACCTGAAGTCGGAAATCAACATCGTTCCGCTACTGGACGTCCTGTTGGTGCTGCTGCTGATCTTCATGGCAACGGCACCCATTATTACCCAGAGCGTGGAAGTGGATCTGCCTGATGCGACCGACTCTAAAACCGTTTCCAGCGATGATAATCCGCCGGTAATTGTTGAAGTGGCGGGCGTGGGGCAGTACAGCCTGGTCGTGGATCACGATCGTATGGATCAGCTCCCCCCCGAGCAGGTGATCAGCGAAGCGCAGCGTCGACTGGAAGCAAATCCTAAGACGGTGTTTTTGATCGGGGGCGCGAAAGAAGTGCCTTACGATGAAATCATTAAAGCGCTCAACCTGCTGCACCAGGCGGGTGTTAAATCTGTCGGTTTGATGACGCAGCCGATTTAAAATCGAACCGTTTTTTGGGAACCGAGTGTGTCGAAGGCAACCGAGCAAAACGAGAAGTTAAAGCGCGCGATAATCATTTCGGTGATTCTGCATATCGTGTTGATCGCGCTGCTGATTTGGAGCTCGTTTAATGAGCACGTTGACCCCAGCAGTGCGGGTGGCGGAGGCAGCGATATTGATGCTGTGATGGTCGATCCCGGTGCCGTCGTGAGTCAATACAATCGTCAGCAGAACCAGCAAAGCGACAGCCAGCGGGCTGAGCAGCAGCGTAAAAAGCAGGCGCAGCAGCAGGCGGAAGAGCTGCAACAGAAACAGGCTGCTGAACAGCAGCGTCTGAAAGCGCTGGAAAAAGAGCGTTTAGCCGCGCAGGAAACCGCGAAAGAAGAGGCTAAACAGCAGGCTGAGCAGCAGAAAGCGGCAGAAGACGCCGCTAAACAGGCTCAGGAACAGCAGAAAACGGCCGAAGCGGCAGCAGCTAAAGCCAAAGCCGATGCGAAAGCCCAGGCGGATGCCCAGGCCAAAGCGACCGCCGAGCAGGCAAAGCAGGCCGCGGCTGAAGCAAAGAAGCAGGCTGATCAGCAGGCGAAAGCCGCTGCTGCCGCTGCGGCAAAAGAGAAAGCCGTTGCGGAAGCGAAGGCAAAGTCTGAAGCGGATGCAAAAGCGGCGGCTGAGGCCAAAGTGAAAGCGGCTGCGGATGCCAAAGCTAAAGCCGCCGAAGAAGCGAAAGAGAAAGCCGCAGAAGCGAAAGAAAAAGCTGCTGAGGCAGCAAAAGAGAAAGCCGCTGAGGCTGCTAAAGAAAAAGCCGAAGCCGCCAAAGAAGCTGCCAAAGAGAAAGCTGAGGCGGCGAAAGAGGCCGCTAAAGAGAAGGCGGAAGCGGCTGCTAAGGCGAAAGCCGATGCGGCTGCCAAAGCGAAGGCTGAGGCTGCCGCTAAAGCCAAAGCAGATGCCAAAGCGAAAGCTGCCGCCGATGCGGCCAATGACAGCGATGTTGATGATTTGCTGGGTGGACTCACTTCCGGTAAAAATGCACCGAAAAGCGGCACCTCAGGTGGCGCAGCGGGGCAGGGCAACCAGAAGAAAGCGGGGGCATCGGGCGCTGAGATCAACTCCTACATGGGTCAGGTGGTGAGTGCGATTCAGAGCCGATTCTACGATGCCGATCTGTATCGCGGAAAAACCTGTGATTTGCGGATTAAACTTGCGCCTGATGGCTTGTTGATTGATGTTAAGTCAGAGGGTGGTGATCCCGCGCTCTGCCAGGCCGCGATTGCTGCTGCCAAACAGGCACGTATTCCGAAGCCGCCTTCTCAGGCGGTCTACGAAGTGTTTAAAAACGCGCCGATGCGTTTTAAACCGCAATAATGCAGTCACGGTCGGCAAGTTGATCTATGTTTAGCTTGCCGTACTTATGTTGTACTCGTGGTTTCCAGGAACAGTGCCAATTATCGTGGACTGAGGTTCAGATAAGGGAGATAAAATGAAGCAAGCTCTTCGCGTTACGTTAGGCTTTTTTATCCTGCTGTGGGCAGCCATGCTGCATGCAGAAGTTCGAATTGAGATCACTCAGGGTGTGAATACCGCGCGCCCGATTGGCGTGGTGCCGTTTAAATGGGCCGGTTCTGGTGCCGCGCCGGAAGATGTTGGCGGCATCGTGGCGGCTGACCTGCGCAACAGTGGCAAATTCAATCCACTGGATCGCTCACGTCTGCCACAGCAGCCAACCAGCGCGCAGGAAGTGCAGCCTGCCGCCTGGAGTGCACTCGGCATCGACGCCGTAGTCGTCGGTCAGGTCGCGTCTAACCCGGATGGCAGCTATCAGGTCTCTTACCAGCTGGTTGACACCGGCGGTGCGCCGGGTACAGTGCTGGCACAGAACTCATATAAAGTGACAAAGCAGTGGCTGCGCTATGCCGCTCACACTGCCAGTGACGAAACGTTCCAGAAGCTGACAGGCATTAAGGGCGCTTTCCGCACCCGCATCGCTTATGTCGTGCAGACCAACGGTGGCCAGTTCCCTTATGAGCTGCGCGTCGCTGACTACGATGGCTATAACCAGTTCGTCGTACATCGTTCACCACAGCCACTGATGTCGCCAGCCTGGTCTCCGGATGGCAGCAAAGTGGCCTACGTGACCTTTGAAAGCGGCAAGTCCGCGCTGGTGGTCCAGACGCTCTCTAACGGTGCCATCCGTCAGGTTGCCTCTTATCCGCGTCACAACGGTGCCCCGGCATTCTCGCCAGATGGCTCTAAGCTCGCTTTCGCGCTCTCTAAAACCGGTAGCCTGAACCTCTATGTGATGGATCTGGCGTCAGGTCAGACGCGTCAGGTGACGGATGGTCGTTATAACAGTACTGAACCGACCTGGTTCCCGGACAGCCAGACTCTGGCTTATACCTCCGATCAGGCGGGTGCCCCTCAGATCTATAAAGTCGGTATTAATGGCGGCACGCCACAGCGTATTACCTGGGAAGGCGGTCAGAACCAGGATGCGGATGTGGCAACAGATGGTAAATCTATGGTGATGATTAGCACCAACGGTGGTGCTCAACACGTCGCCAAACAGGATCTGGAAACGGGAGCCGTTCAAACGTTAACGGACACGTTCCTGGATGAAACGCCGAGCCTGGCACCAAATGGCACAATGGTAATCTACAGCTCTACTCAGGGTATGGGTTCCGTGTTGCAGTTGGTTTCAACCGACGGCCGTTTCAAAGCGCGTCTTCCGGCAACTGATGGACAGGTAAAATTTCCTGCCTGGTCGCCGTATCTGTAATGTCTGACACTTCAGACATCGCAAACAATAAACAATAATGGGATTTTTGAAATGCAACTGAACAAAGTGCTGAAGGGTTTGATGCTGGCTCTGCCGGTTCTGGCAGTAGCGGCTTGTAGCTCACACAAAAACAACAACAATGACCAGACTGGCATGGGTGCTGATGGCGCTTACGGTGCAAATTCTGGCATGAACGGCAACGGCGGCAACATGTCTTCTGACGAGCAGGCTCGTCTGCAGATGCAGCAGCTGCAGCAGAACAACATTGTGTACTTCGGTCTGGACAAATATGACGTTCAGTCTGATTACGCACAGATGCTGGATCAGCACGCAACTTTCCTGCGCAGCAACCCATCATACAAAGTGACCATCGAAGGTCATGCGGATGAGCGCGGTACGCCGGAATACAACATCGCCCTGGGCGAACGTCGTGCTAACGCCGTTAAGATGTACCTGCAGGGTAAAGGCGTGTCGGCTGATCAGATGTCTATCGTTTCTTACGGTAAAGAGAAGCCAGCCGTTCTGGGTCATGACGAAGCAGCGTATTCTAAAAACCGTCGTGCCGTTCTGGTCTACTAAGAGAATCACATGGTTAGTAACTTCAGACGTCATCTGTTGAGTCTGTCGTTACTGATTGGCGTAGCGGCCCCCTGGGCCGCTAATGCCCAAGCGTCAATCAGTAGCGTTGGCTCCGGCTCGGTCGAAGACCGTGTCACCACTCTTGAACGAATCTCTAATGCCCAGGCACAGCTGATGCAGCAATTGCAGCAGCAGATGAGCGATAACCAGCGTGATATTGATGCGCTGCGTGGGCAAATCCAGCAAAACACGTATCAGTTGAATCAGGTGGTTGAGCGGCAGAAGCAGCTTTACCAGCAGATTGACACGCTGAGCAGCGCCAGCAGCAACGGCGGGCAACAGGCAGCCGGCAGCGATGCCGCAGCAGATACAGGCGCAGCCGCAACCGCAGGCGCGGCAGCATCAGCGGAGAGCGCACCTGCGCAGACCGGCGATGCGAACAGCGATTACAATGCGGCTGTGGCGCTGATTCTGGAGAAGAAACAGTATGATCAGGCGATCAGCGCGCTTCAGGCGTGGGTAAAACGTTACCCTGATTCGACCTATCAGCCGAATGCGAATTACTGGCTGGGTCAGCTGAACTACAACAAAGGCAAAAAGGACGACGCGGCGTATTATTACGCCACGGTAGTGAAAAACTATCCGAAGTCGCCGAAAGCTGCAGAAGCGTTGTTGAAAGTGGGTGTGATCATGCAGGAGAAAAAAGACACGGCGAAAGCCAAAGCGGTCTTCCAGCAGGTGATCAAACTTTATCCAGACACTGAATCTGCTAAACAAGCTCAGAAACGTCTGAGCGGTCTGTAATTTGTCCGGTTCAGACCAGATATCGTGTGATTTCTGGTCTTGCCGTATGAAAGGTAAGCAACTGAAGCGTTTAGCAGAAATAAGAGTTGCGCTACCCCGCTAAATCAGTAATATATGCCGCCGTTGCCGGGACACATTGAAAAGTGTCTGGTAAGCCTGAAGATGGGTCGTTAGCTCAGTTGGTAGAGCAGTTGACTTTTAATCAATTGGTCGCAGGTTCGAATCCTGCACGACCCACCATCTCCTTCAGACGCGCTTTTTACCGCGCAGTTTCAAGAAGAACACTTCAGCATTGCTTCACAACCTAAGATGGGTCGTTAGCTCAGTTGGTAGAGCAGTTGACTTTTAATCAATTGGTCGCAGGTTCGAATCCTGCACGACCCACCATCTTATCTCAGACGCCTGGTGCGCTGAACGGTTGTAAGCCCCCAGCGGGTCGTTAGCTCAGTTGGTAGAGCAGTTGACTTTTAATCAATTGGTCGCAGGTTCGAATCCTGCACGACCCACCAATTAAGAAAGAAGCGCCCTTTGGGCGCTTTTTTCGTTTCCGGGGCACGGACTTTACCGTGCAGGGTGAGAACCTGCAGCAGGTTCGACTGAATCGCCGGGCGATTCAGGCTGTTGCGTCAGCATCACCCGGAGGGCGAGGCCCTGGGAAGGGCCGAGGCAATCCTGCACGACCCACCAATTAAGAAAGAAGCGCCTTTTGGGCGCTTTTTTCGTTTCCGGGGCACGGGCGTTACCGTGCAGGGTGAGAACCTGCAGCAGGTTCGACTGAATCGCCCGGTGATTCAGGCTGATGCGTTAGCATCACCCGGAGGGCGAGGCCCTGGAAGGGCCGAAATCCTGCACGACCCACCAATTAAGAAAGAAGCGCCCTTTGGGCGCTTTTTTCGTTTCTGCTGTATCTATTTATTATTCAAAAGCACAATGCATCTGGCATTTAAGATAGTGATCAAGCCTGGCCTGTATCGCTATGAGATCCAGCCTGCGCAGAGAACACGGTCAGATCGGAAAGACGCAAAATCCGTCATCCATGACACGCTCGGCCCGCTCCGTCCCTGGAGCGGGACGCTTTCCTCCTCTGACCGGGTTCCCTGCGCTTTAAACTCATTTATTACGGTCAGATTCAGCCGGATGATGGTTTGCCAGCAGATTGGAAGCTTTTTATGGCGCTTTTATTATTTCTGCGATACTGCTTGTGCAAGTCTGGGTGATAACCTGCATCTCTGTATCCATCCTCACGGCTTTTTCTTCACCTTCGCCACTGCCAGGCTCTCCCAGATATGCATCACCGCATAGCTGCGCCAGGGACGCCAGGATTGCGAGCGCGCTTCTGCTTCTTTAGATGACATGCCGCCCAGGTTATTACGGATGGCAATGTCCTCTTTGGGAAAAGCATCCGGCCAGCGCAGGGCGCGCATCGCGATATAGTGCGCGGTCCAGGGACCAATGCCCGGCAGGCTGACCAGCTTTTTTATTACCTCATCAGGCGGCTGCGCGGCACTGAGACGCAGATCGCCGCTGGCGCAGGCGGTGGCAAAGGCGATGATGGCGCGGGAGCGGGCAGCGCTGACGATGCCCATCGGCGCAACGTCATCCACCGTCAGCGCTGCGATGCGTTCAGGAAGCGCGGTGTAGCGGGTCAGGTCGGCAAAGGGCGTTTCACAGGGCTCGCCAAAGGCGGCGGCAAATCGGCTGCTGACTGTGGTGGCGGCTTTAACGGTCACCTGCTGGCCGATAATAGCGCGCACGCCAAGTTCAAAAGCGTCGAAGGCGCCCGGCACACGCAGACCAGGATGTGCAATCAGGCTGGGTGCCAGCAGCGGGTCCTGAGCCAGACAGGCGGCGATACGCTGCGGCTGCGCGTCCAGGTCAAACAGATCGCGCAGGCGGCGCAGCAGCAGCGGCAGAACCGGCGTCAGTGAGGTTGAGAGCGTCACCTGCAGCGCGTTCTTCTGCGGCAGATGGGATACACTGACCCAGCCCCGAAAACGTCCCAGCGCCACGGTACGTCGCCAGCAGCCATCTTCCACTGCCTCAACTTCCTTCATCAGGTGTGTCTGCAAAAACCAGAGCATCGCCGCCCAGTCGTAGGGCGGGCGATAGGCCAGCCGCAGCGTCACACGGTCGCCGGGCTGCGCACGCTTCGCGCCGGTATCCTCGCGACGCAGCGCGCTTGGCGTCATGCGGTAGCGAGCCTGGAAAACATCATTAAAACGGCGCAGACTGCTGAAGCCACTGGCGTAGGCGACCTCCGTGACCGGCAGTTGTGTTTCTGTCAGCAACTGCTTGGCCAGCAGCATACGCCGTGTCTGCTTCAGCTCCAGTGGTGAGACGCCGAGTTCATGTTGCACGATACGGCGCAGCTGACGCAGGCTGAGACTGAACTCAGCGGCAATCGCCTCCAGACCTTCGCGCTCCTCCAGCATCCCTTCCTCAATGCGCTGAATCAGCTGCTCCGCCACGCGATGCGGCTGATCGACAGGCGCATTGCCGGGAGCCAGCTCAGGCCGGCAGCGCAGGCAGGGGCGAAAACGCGCTTTCTCCGCCGCCTCGGCGCTGCTGAAGAAAAGACAGTTTTTCTGCATCGGCGCTTTTACCGGGCAAATTGGGCGGCAATAGATACCGGTTGAGGTCACGCCCACAAAGAAAACGCCGTCGAAGCGGGTATCACGTGAGGTCAGCGCCTGATAGGCAATGTCGGGATCGAGCATGGCATTTCTCCGGTAAATAAGCGCAGCCTACAGGGGGGAATCCCGGCAGACTGGCTGTTTTCGGACAGCACAACAGTTTATAACCATGACCGAAAACAGCCAGTCAGGCTGATGAAAAGTGCGATACTGGACGACGGAACCGTGACGGGAGAATCACCATGTACTACTTCAAACAGATAGTTACCCCGGTGGGCAAGCTGAAGCTGGTCGCCAGCGATATCGGCCTGGCGGGGATTTTGTGGGAAAACGACGATCCAAAACGCACCCGGTTTTTACCTCAAACGCGCAATGACGATCATCCCATTCTGATCGAAACCGCGCGTCAGCTCAGCGAGTACTTTACCGGTGCGCGACGCTGTTTTGCGTTGCCGTTCGACATGGTCGGCACCGACTTTCAGAAAAAAGTCTGGCAGGCGCTGGTGGCGATACCGTTTGGTGAGACGCGCAGCTACAGCCAGATTGCACGGGAGATCGGCCATCCACAGGCGGTGCGCGCGGTCGGCGCGGCCAACGGCCGTAATCCACTTTCCATTGTCGCACCGTGCCATCGCGTGATCGGTGGCAACGGCAAGCTGACCGGCTTTGCGGGCGGCCTGGAGACCAAAGCTTTCCTGCTGGCACTGGAAGCGCCGCAGAAAACGCTGGTGCTGGCAGATGAAACGCAGACGGGCAGGGTCGGTGCTGTAACGCAGGCAGAGTAAAAATCTCACGACACAGTGTGGCTTTTCCGTTATCGTGTTTAGCATATAAAACACGACGGCGGATTCATCGCCAAAATTCGCCTCCGCAGGTGATTTTCGTTAATTAGACAAAACGAGAGCTGTGTCATGAGTGTAATGTTCGATCCTGAAAGCGCCGTTTATCCTTTTCCACCGAAACCCGCCCGCCTGAGTGACGGTGAGAAGACGTTTTACCGTGAGAAAATCAAAGCGCTGCTGAAAGCGCGAAACGCGGTGATGGTGGCGCACTATTACACCGATCCGGAAATTCAGGCGCTGGCGGAAGAGACAGGCGGCTGCGTCTCCGACTCGCTGGAGATGGCGCGTTTCGGCAGCAATCATTCGGCGACCACGCTGCTGGTGGCGGGCGTGCGCTTTATGGGTGAAACCGCCAAAATCCTCAGCCCCGAAAAAACCGTGCTGATGCCGACCCTGCAGGCGGAGTGTTCACTGGATCTCGGCTGTCCCATTGAAGAGTTTAACGCCTTCTGTGATGCGCATCCCGATCGCACCGTGGTGGTCTATGCCAATACCTCGGCGGCCGTCAAAGCCCGCGCCGACTGGGTGGTCACTTCCAGTATTGCGGTAGAGCTGATTGAGCATCTCGACAGTCTCGGCGAAAAGATCATCTGGGCACCGGATCGTCACCTTGGTCGCTATGTTACCCGGATGTCGGGTGCAGATGTGTTGTGCTGGCAGGGCGCCTGCATTGTGCATGACGAGTTCAAAACCCAGGCGCTGCAGCGCATGAAAGCGCTCTATCCCGATGCGGCGGTGCTGGTGCATCCTGAGTCACCGCAGGCGATTGTCGAACTGGCGGACGCGGTCGGCTCGACCAGCCAGCTGATTCAGGCGGCGAAATCCCTGCCGCATCCGCAGATGATTGTGGCGACCGACCGCGGCATCTTCTACAAAATGCAGCAGGCGGTGCCGGATAAAGAGCTGCTGGAAGCGCCGACCGCAGGTGAAGGGGCAACCTGCCGCAGCTGCGCGCACTGTCCCTGGATGGCAATGAACGGCCTTAAAGCCATCGCAGAGGCGCTGGAGTCGGGTGGGGTGGAACATGAGATTCAGGTGGATGAGACGCTGCGAGAGGCGGCGTTACTGCCGCTTAATCGCATGCTATCCTTTGCAGCGGAACTTAAACTCAACGTGAAGGGCAACGCCTAAGCGTTCCCGGACAGGTGCTCTGCATGGACTTCTTCAGCACACATAATATTCTGGTTCATATTCCTCTGGGTGCCGGAGGCTACGATCTCTCATGGATTGAGGCCATCGGCACGCTGGCGGGCTTACTCTGTATCTGGTTTGCCAGCCTGGAAAAAATTATCAACTATCCGTTTGGCCTGATTAACGTCACGCTGTTTGCGGTGATCTTCTTTCAGATCCAGCTCTATGCCAGCCTGCTGCTGCAGCTCTTCTTCTTTGCCGCCAATCTCTATGGCTGGTACGCATGGAGCCGACAGACCGAAGATCATCAGGCGGCGCTGAAAATCCGCTGGCTGCCGCTGCCTGGAGCGCTGGCCTGGACAGCAGGGTGTGTGATTGCGATTGCGCTGATGACCCTCTATATCGATCCGGTGTTTGCGCTGTTAACCCGTGCGGCGGTAACGCTGATGAACGGTCTGGGCCTGTCGGTGGCGATGCCTGCGCTGCAGCCGGATGCCTTCCCGTTCTGGGATTCCTGCATGATGGTGCTGTCTATTGCCGCGATGGTGCTGATGACGCGCAAATATGTGGAGAACTGGCTGCTGTGGGTCATCATCAATGTGATTAGCGTGATGATCTTCGCCCGTCAGGGTGTCTATGCGATGTCGCTGGAGTATGTGATTCTGACGCTGATTGCGCTGAACGGATCACGTATGTGGATCCGCAGCGCGCGGCAACAGGGTTCCCGCGCGCTGTCAGCTCAGTGAGTGTGCTTGTCGCCTTTAACATGAGCAGGGCCATGATCGTGGTCGTGAGAATGACTGTGGTCATGGCCGGTGGCAGCCGCACTGCCTGAGCCGAGTTCACACTCCGCACCGGCGCAGGGCTGGTACTCCATCTGCACTGTCGCGTGCGCGATCTGATAGTTCTCGCGCAGATAGTCGTGAATGCGATGCAGCAGCGCATCATGATCGTAAGGCGGGATCACCTGCGCATGCAGCGTCAGCATCGGCTTTTCGCCCACCTGCCACAGATGCACATGGTGAATATTGCGCACCTCGGCGATGTTCAGGGTGAGATCCCGTGTCAGCTTGTTCACATCCAGTGAATGCGGTGCCCCTTCCAGTAACTCCTGCAGACTCTCACGCAGCAGCGACCATGCGCTGCGTAGCACCAGCAGTGACACCAGTAACGACAGAATCGGGTCGATGGGCGTCCAGCCGGTCAGCAGTATGATTACTGCCGCGACAATCGCGCCCACTGAACCGAGCAGGTCACCCATCACATGCAGCGCCGCGGCCCGCACGTTGAGGTTCTTCTCTCCGCTGCCATGATGCAGCAGCCAGAACGAGAGCAGATTGGCCAGCAGGCCGCCGATCGCGATTCCCAGCATCAGTCCGCCGGTCACCGGTTGCGGGTCGGCAAAGCGGCGCACTGCTTCCCAGACGATCAGCGCAGTAATGCCGAGCAGTGCAATGGCGTTAACAAATGCGGCTACCGTGGTCAGACGCAGCAGGCCAAAGGTGTGACGTGCATTGGGTTTACGGCGTGAGAAATGGACCGCCAGCAAGGCCATCAGCAGTGCGGCGGCATCGGTCAGCATATGCCCGGCGTCCGCCAGCAGCGCCAGTGAACCAGAGAGCCAGCCGCCAATGACTTCAGCAACCATGAAGACGACGGTCACCCCGAAGGCGGCCGCCAGACGCGTGCGATTACTATCCTGCCCGCTATGAGTGTGGGTATGTGCCATAAGTTTCCAGTTTTTTCAGTAACCTGTTTGCTAATAATATCAGTAATTGCCACGTCTCAGACGGGTCCTGATGCTGTTTTACCTGCTCCGTCAGTTGCTGGCTGAGCTGCGCGCCATGCTCCAGCCCCACCAGTAAAAAGCTTCCTTTCATCCTGTGTGCCGCCTCAGCGAACGGCGTCCAGTCCGCACGATCATGCGCCCCCTGCATCGCGGCCAGATCCTGCGTAACCGTGCTGTGCAGCGTCTGGCTCAGACGGTTGAGGAATTTTTCATTCTGCTGTGCCAGTTGCCACAGATTGTCATCCAGTGACGCCAGCGGATCGTCCTGCCACGCTTGCTGCCACTCTGCCAGCAACGCGCTGAGATCGCCTAACTGCACCGGTTTGATCAATACCCGCTCCCGCTCCTCAAGCGAGCGCGACAGCAGCTGCGCATCAGCCGAGCAGAGTACCCGCATCGCCTGCCGTCTCCGCTGGCGGTCACGCCGACGCAGTATCCGCAGCAGCAGCGTGCCGTCGGGACGCGGCATCATCTGGTCGATAAACAGCAGGTCATAAGGTTGCTGCGCATCGGCCTGCAGCAGCGCACGTCCCTGCTCAAAGATGTCAGCCTGAATGGCAAAGCGTGCCAGCTGCTGCTGCATCACCAGCAGGTTAGTCGGGTGGTCATCCACAATCGCCACCCGCAGCTGCGGAAAACCGGGCAGGGCGGATTCGTCCACGTGGTTTGCTGGCGTGCAGATCTCAAGCGGCAGCGTCACAGTGACCTGAGTGCCGAGCCCCGGTTCTGAGGCGAGCCGGATATCGCCGCCCATCCGCAGCACTATTTCGCGGCAGATAAACAGCCCCAGGCCGCTGCCCTGCACCGAAACTGATTTTCCGGACGGCGCCTGATACCAGGGATCAAACAACTTCTGCTGTTCCTCCGATGGGATACCGCTGCCGCTGTCGCTCACTGTGAGAATCAGCTGTTGATCCTGGGCAGCCAGGGTCAGGCGAATCGTGCCGTGACGCGTAAATTTCAGCGCATTGGTCATCAGGTTGTTGATCACCTGCTGCAGGCGATCGGCATCGATGAGCACCGTGTCAGGCAGCGGCGTCAGCGCCTCGACAATCAGACGCGGCCCGTCACCGCGCATTAACGGGTGATAAAAGTGCTGCTGCTGGCTGAGCCATTGCGCCAGCGCCAGTGGACGGGGTGCCAGGGTAAAACTGTTGCTCTCAATGCGGGCATGGTCCTGCAGGTCATTCAGCAGCGTCAGCAACGATTGAGCGCTGCTGTGAAGCAGCGTCAGGTTCTGGCTGCTGTGCTGCTGTTTTTCCAGCTCAAGCAGCCCCAGGATAGCCTGCATCGGCGTGCGCAGCTCATGACTGACGGTTGCCAGAAACTGGCTTTTCATCGCATTTGCATGCTCTGCCTGTTCACGCTGCTGACGCTCGCGGCGCTGTTGCCAGTAACGGCGTGCCAGCAGCAGCAACAGCAGCACAATGGCCGCACCGGCCACCGCCAGCACCATCATTGGCAGCGAACCCATTGCCATCACGCTGCCGGGCTGCGGCGGGGTAGACCAGCTGTCGCGCATCTGGCTCTGGGTATCGGCCGGAATCTGCTGCAGAGCACGATCCAGCAGCGTGCGCAGCACCGCCTGGTCGGGTGTGACGCCCAGCGCGATGGGCCAGGCGATGTCGCTGGCGGCAAAGGCCAGGTGGATGCGCGCATCATCGCGGCTGGCAATACGCCAGCGGGCGGAAAGCACATTATCGACCAGCACATCGATCTGCCCTTTTGCCAGCGCGTCATAAAGGCTATTACGGTCGGCAAACTGCAGGGGCTGCAGATCCGCAGGCAACAGGCGCAGCGCCAGGTCATCCTGCAATACACCAATCCGTTTGCCGCGCAGGTCGCGCCAGTGCGCCAGCGTGTCAGACTGGATACTGTAGATGCCCCACAGCGCCCGCCACACCGGCAGCGACGTACTCTGCATCGCATCGCCGTTCAGCGGCTGCATCAGCTGCAGCATCGCCTGCTTTTGCTCAATCAGGGTGCGTGCCTGACGGGGATTGCTGACCCATACCGGCTCAAACTGCAATCCTGTGCTCTGTGCTATCGCTTTCAGCAAGTCCACGCCATAACCTCTGGCGGTGCCGCTGGCATCGCGGTAGCTCCAGGGATAGTTGTCCGGTTCGGCGGTGTAAGTAACGCGCGGATGATCGGCGATCCAGGCGCGTTCAGCGGGGCTGAGCATCAGGGTCTGCGTATCCTGATAGCGCGGCAGGTTACTGCTCCAGCGCGCCTGTAGCGTGTTCATCAGTTCCGCTGGCAATTGACGCAGGCTCTGATTAATCCAGCTGATAAGCTGAGGATCACGTGCCACCGCGCGCAGGTTAAGCTGTCCGGCCTCGATGTGAGAGGCGATCTGGTAAATCTGGCCCTGCTGAAGCTGGCTTAACAAAAAACCGGCGCTGGTCTCATCCGCCACCAGATAGTCATTCTGCTGATTGAGCAGGGTGTAGAGCGCCTGCAGATCGCTGCTGTAGCGTCTGAAGCTGTGGCGGGCCGCCAGCGCGGGCGGCAGTTGGGCCAGCGTGCTGTCGCTGATCGCCAGTTGGGCATTCTGGCTGTTAAACATCACGGCACGCTGGTTTTGCTGATTGCGGTAGACACGCAGCGGGCTGCTGTACCAGTTATCGCTGCTCAGGGTGCCGGCGGGCAGGGGCGTGACCCACATGCCCAGCGCGAAATCAATCTGGCCGCTGCTCAGTGCCTGCATGAGATGCAGCTGATCGCTGTACAGGTTGAGGGTGAACTGCGCGCCGGTCAGCTGTCGCAGCGCGGAAAGATAGTCGGCATTGATGCCATAGAGGTCATTGCCGATGCGCATTGTCCAGGGCGCGTGGTTCTCTTCCAGCAGGCCAACGCGCAGAATTTTGCCCTGCATGGTTTCCGCGTGCGTCACCGGCAGCATCATCGGCAGATTGACGCTGCTCACCGGACGCACCTCAGCCAGCGCGGAGCCGCACAGCAACAGCAGCATCAGCAGAAAAACTCTCACTGCTGTGCCTTCCACAGATCGGCCAGTTCTACCACCGAGCGGGCGCCGGTTTTTTCCAGAATATTTTTCTTATGGGTACTGACCGTTTTATTGCTGATGTGCAACTGGGCAGCAATTTGCAGATTAGACAGCCCGCTGGCCAGTAGGGCCAGAATCTGACGCTCTTTCTGGGTTAACGGGAGTTCAGGCTCATCATCCATCTCCGGGAAAGCCGTCTGTCCGCCGAGCACGGCAAGGATAGCGCTGAGCAACTGCGCCATACGCTGGCTTTTCACCACATAACCGGCGGCACCCAGCGCCTGAGCGCGACGCACATAGTGGCGGGTCTGCTGCGCGGAGTAGATGAGGACCGGGCAATCGGGTCGATGGATCTTCAGGCGACGCAGGAACTCCAGCCCATCACTATCCGGCAGGCCGATATCCAGCACGATAATGTCCAGTGACTGCTGAAGCAGGGGACGGGCGGCTTTTTCACTGCTGGCAGAGAGGAGCTGAACCGGAATAGGTGACTGGCTCAGGGCGGCTTCAAGTGCCACTTCAACCAGCGGATGATCGTCTATCAGAAGCAAAACAGCCATGAAGGATTCCCTGTAAATTTCACAGGATTAGCATAGCGGAAGAGTGGGGCAGAGGGGAGAAAAACCCGGAGAGCCGAAGCGCGCCGGGTTAAACAGAATTACTGGGTGGTGCCGTCGGTTTTGGTATCTACGTCACCGCCGCCCACTTTAGTCTGAACTTTTTTATTAATGTTCGGACATTTGCCATCTTTACACTGGGCGTTCTGGTCCATTTCGTTAGCAGACATATTACCATTGCTGGTGGTGCTGCCAGACGTTGCAGGATTAGTGTTGTTGCCGGTGTTATTAATTTTATCGTTATCAACTTTGTTTGGCGGCAGATTTTCATTTGCGCCGCCCGCTGCTGCACCCGCACTGGCCGCCTGATTAGCTGTACCATTGTTGCTGCTGCTGTCCGCAGCCAGTACCGCACCGCTGCTCAGTGTCATTGCTGCTGTCAAAAAAACTAAGGCAAACTTTTTCATCATTATACTCCCGTTAATAAATGAAGTTGCTTTAAGCCCAGAGGTGCAATTTCGGGTAATAAAATCCCTGACGAAATAAAATTCGCCGGTTGGCTTAAACAGGGTGATTAAATCTGGTAAGCGGGATGTTCCTCAGTGCTTACCAGTAAAAAGTCTAGTCGCTAACCTGATTAATGCAAATATGACCCGCACATTTAACCCGCAGCGGGAATTTACACCCCTGGCGCTTCGGGCTACATTGGGCAGGTTGTGTCCGGCGGGCGCCGGGCCAGAAATAAAATGGAATCAGTATGAATTACCAGAACGATGACTTACGCATCAAAGAGATTAAAGAGCTGTTACCTCCGGTTGCGCTGCTCGAAAAATTCCCGGCGACCGATCGTGCTGCACAGACCGTTTCTCAGGCCCGTCAGGCGATTCATCAGATCCTGCAGGGCAAGGATGACCGCCTGCTGGTGGTGATTGGTCCCTGCTCCATTCATGACACAGACGCGGCGAAAGAGTATGCCGATCGCCTGCTGGCGCTGCGTGATGAGCTGAAAGGCGAGCTGGAAGTGGTGATGCGGGTCTATTTTGAAAAGCCGCGCACCACGGTGGGCTGGAAAGGGCTGATCAACGATCCATATATGGACAATAGCTATCAGCTCAACGACGGTCTGCGTCTGGCGCGTAAGCTGCTGCTGGACATTAACGACAGCGGTTTACCGGCGGCGGGCGAGTTTCTGGATATGATTACCCCGCAATACGTGGCTGACCTGATGAGCTGGGGCGCGATTGGTGCGCGTACCACAGAATCTCAGGTTCACCGTGAGCTGGCATCGGGCCTTTCCTGTCCGGTGGGTTTCAAAAACGGCACCGATGGCACCATTAAGGTCGCGATCGATGCGATTAACGCGGCGGGTTCGCCACACTGTTTCCTGTCAGTGACGAAGTATGGTCACTCCGCGATTGTGGAAACCAGCGGTAACGGTGATTGTCATATCATTCTGCGCGGCGGAAAAGAGCCAAACTACAGCGCGCAGCATGTGGCTGAGGTAAAAGAAGGACTGGCGAAAGCGGGTCTGCCACAGCAGGTGATGATCGATTTCAGCCATGCCAACAGCAGCAAACAGTTCCAGCGTCAGATGGTCGTGGCAGACGATGTTGCACAGCAGCTGATTAACGGTGAGCAGGCGATTGTCGGTGTGATGATTGAGAGTCATCTGGTGGAAGGTAACCAGAGCCTGGAGAGCGGCGAGCCGCTGGTCTATGGCAAAAGTGTTACCGACGCCTGCATTGGCTGGGAAGATACCGACAAGGTGCTGCGTCAGCTGGCGGCAGCGGTTAAACAGCGCCGCGGCTGATTTGCCTGGCCAGACGTTGTCATCAATAAAAAAGGCCAGACTTTCGTCTGGCCTTTTTGCCTTTCAGCGAGAAATTACTTCGCTTTACCCTGATTCGCAACGGCTGCAGCTTTCGCGGCGATCTCGTCCTGGTCGCCCAGGTAGTAGCGTTTCAGCGGTTTGAAGTTTTCATCGAACTCATACACCAGCGGTACGCCGGTAGGGATGTTCAGTTCGAGGATTTCATCTTCGCTCAGGTTATCCAGATATTTTACCAGTGCACGCAGTGAGTTGCCGTGTGCGGCAATGATCACTTTCTCACCGCTTTTGATGCGCGGCAGAATGGTGTCGTTCCAGTAAGGGATAACGCGGTCGATGGTCAGCGCCAGGCTTTCGGTGGTTGGCAGCTGCTCTGGGGTAAGTTTCGCGTAACGCGGGTCATGGCCCGGGAAGCGCTCATCTGAACGATCCAGCTCTGGCGGGGTGACGGCAAAGCCGCGACGCCACTGCTTAACCTGCTCGTCGCCATATTTGGCGGCAGTTTCAGCTTTATCCAGACCCTGCAGCGCACCATAGTGACGCTCGTTCAGACGCCAGGTTTTCTCAACCGGCAGCCAGGCCTGATCCAGCTCATCCAGCACATTCCACAGCGTATGAATGGCACGCTTCAGTACGGAGGTGTAAGCAAAATCAAAAACAAAGCCCTCTTTCTTCAGCAGCTGACCTGCTGATTTGGCTTCGCCACGACCTTTCTCAGAAAGGTCAACATCATACCAACCGGTAAAGCGGTTTTCGTTGTTCCACTGGCTTTCGCCGTGTCGCACCAGAACCAGCTTAGTTACAGCCATAGCTTAACTCCTTAATACTGTGATGTTTCTGTGAGATTGGAAACCTGCTGCTGCCCGCCTGATACACGAGCTGATTGCGCCATACCATAACGGAAAAGCGGGCAGCGCGTAAGCCTGTGTGTGACGCACTGCGCGTTTTTCAGCCGGAGGCTCAGCGTGGCGTGAAGCGATAACGCGTCACCGATTCCCAGCGATCTCCCGGCTGCAGCCAGCAATCAGGCTGAGGCCACTCAGCGTGATTAGGCGAATCCGGTAAAAATTCACTCTCCAGCGCAATGCCCTGAAAGGCATTATAGCTCGCCTGCTCACGGGCACGGGTGCCCGCCAGATAGTTGCCGGAGTAGAACTGCAACGCTGGGGCCGAGGTAGTCACGCTGAGCTGTAATTTTCCATCTTCTGACCAGAGTTCTGCCGCAGGCTGACTCTCGTCGCCGGCGCTGTTCAGCAGAAACGCGTGGTCATAGCCCTTTACTGCACGCTGGTCGTCATCTGCCAGGAAATCCTGCGCCACGACTTTAGCGTTGCGGAAATCAAAGCTGGTATCGGCGACCGCTTTTAGCGGCGCATTCGGAATGCCTTCGCTGTCGACCGGTAAATACTGGTCGGCGTGCAGTTGTAAGCGATGCTGGCGGACATCGCCATGATGCGCATCAAGATTAAAGTAAGCATGGTTGGTCAGATTGACCGGGCAGGACTGATCGCAACGCGCTTCATAACTGATGCTCAGGCAGTTCTGATCATCCAGCTGATAGCGCACGTCAGCAATCAGATTGCCCGGATAGCCCTGATCGCCATCCGGTGAATCGATGCGGTAATGCACTTCGCTGTCAGACTGACTGACGATTTGCCAGCGGCGTTTATCAAAGCCTTCCGGTCCGCCATGCAGCTGATGTACGCCCTGGTTAGGCACCAGCTGACGGTTAAGTTTATTGAGTTTTGCGCCAGCGATGCGGTTAGCGTAGCGGCCCACGGTGGCGCCCAGATAGGCATCCTGGTGCAGATAGTCAGAGGGCGTGGCGCAGCCGAGCAGCGCTTCACGCACCGTGCCATCCTGCATCGGTACGCGGGCAGAGAGCCAGGTCGCCCCCCAGTCCATAAAAGTTGCCAGCATGCCGTTGGCATTGCGCAGCACGGTTATGCGCCACGGCTGACCGTCGGGCGCATGGGAGTTGACGTCATTCAGCATTGGCCGGCTCCTTCAGAGGCTTTACAGACGTAGAAGGTCTCTTTGATGCCGGTCGCGGCTTCATACTGTTCTGCCACGGCGGCTTTAACCTGATCGACGAGGTCCAGTGGCATCAGTGCCACGATGCAGCCACCAAAGCCGCCGCCGGTCATACGGACGCCGCCGCGCTCACCAATCTGCGCTTTCACGATCTCAACCAGCGTATCGATCGGCGGCACGGTGATTTCGAAATCGTCACGCATTGAGGCGTGAGAGTCGGCCATCAGCTGGCCCATACGGGTCAGGTCGCCCTGCGTCAGCGCATCGGCGGCTTCCAGGGTACGGGCGTTCTCGGTCAGAACGTGACGCACGCGTTTGGCGACCTGTGGATCGAGCTGCGACTGTGCCGCTTCAAACCCGGCCAGTTCAACGTCACGCAGCGCTTTCTTATTGAAGAAACGCGCGCCCGCTTCACACTGCTCGCGGCGGGTGTTGTATTCGCTGCCGACCAGCGTACGACGGAAGTTGGAGTTGATGATCACCACCGCGATATCTTCCGGCATCGACACCGGACGGGTGCCCAGGGTGCGGCAGTCGAGCAGCATAGCGTGATCTTTCTGGCCCAGTGCGGAGATCAACTGGTCCATGATGCCGCAGTTACAGCCAACGAACTGGTTCTCCGCTTCCTGACCATTAACGGCGATGGCTGCGCCATCCAGCGGCAGGTTATAGAGCTGCTGTACCACGGTGCCGACCGCCACTTCCAGCGAGGCCGATGAGCTGAGGCCCGCCCCCTGTGGCACATTGCCGCTGATCACCATGTCGATGCCGCCGAAATCGGCGTGACGCTTCTGCAGATGTTTCACCACGCCACGCACATAGTTGGCCCACATCGGTTCCTGCACGCTGACAATCTCTTCATCCAGCGAGAACGTGTCCTGCGCATTCTCATAATCGGCAGCGACCACGCGAATCTGGCGATCGTCACGGCGGGCACAGGCGATGACCGTCTGATAATCGATAGCGCACGGCAGCACGAAGCCGTCGTTATAGTCCGTGTGCTCGCCAATCAGATTAACGCGGCCCGGTGCCTGAATGGTATGGGTGGCAGCGTAGCCAAATGCGTCAGAAAAAAGCTGCTGCGTGATGGTTTTTAAGCTCATTGTTGTGCCTCACGGAAGTGAACGTCGCTGACAGAACGCAGACGTTCCGCCGCCTGTTCCGCCGTTAAATCGCGTTGGGTTTCGGCCAGCATTTCATAGCCAACCATAAATTTACGCACCGTTGCTGAACGCAGCAACGGTGGATAGAAGTGAGCGTGCAGCTGCCAGTGATCGTTGGCTTCGCCATTAAACGGCGCGCCGTGCCAGCCCATTGAGTAGGGGAAGGAGCACTGGAACAGATTGTCGTAGCGGCTGGTCAGCAGCTTAATGGCTTTTGCCAGGTCGGCGCTCTGGGCTTCGCTGAGGTCCGTCAGCTGTTTAACGTGCGCTTTCGGCAGCAGCAGCGTTTCAAACGGCCAGGCCGCCCACCACGGCACCACAGCCAGCCAGTGTTCGGTTTCCACCACGGTGCGGCTGCCATCCTGCTGCTCACGGGCCAGATAATCGACCAGCATCGGCGAGCCATGTTTAGCGAAATAGTCGCGCTGATGATCATCTTCACGCTGCGCTTCATTTGGCAGGAAGCTGTTGGCCCAGATCTGACCGTGCGGATGCGGGTTGGAGCAGCCCATCGCCGCGCCTTTGTTCTCAAACACCTGCACCCACGGGTAGTGCTGACCCAGATCGGCGGTCTGCGCCTGCCAGGTGCGCACCACTTCCTCCAGCGCGCTCAGTGACATCTCCGGCAGCGTTTTACTGTGATCGGGCGAGAAGCAGATGACCCGACTGGTGCCGCGTGCGCTTTCACAGCGCATCAGGATATCGTCGCTCTCGGGCGCGTCAGGCGTGTCGGTCATCAGTGCGGCAAAGTCGTTGGTAAAGACGTACGTGCCCGCATAGTCCGGGTTTTTATCGCCGGTAATGCGGGTATTTCCGGCACACAGGAAGCAGTCCGGATCGTGCGCCGGTAAAGTATTGACCGCCGGGGTTTCCTGCGCGCCTTGCCACGGACGTTTGGCCCGATGAGGTGAAACTAAAATCCATTGATCAATCAGTGGATTGTAACGGCGATGCGGGTGATCGACCGGGTTGAATTTTTCCATGTGAGATCCTGGTAAGCGTCAAAAGCCAAAGAGGCATCGGTAAAAAGTAGCACATCAGCGCGCCCGAAAGCGTGATCAAGTCTGGATAAATGGTATCGTTTACACAAGCTGAATATTCTTATTTCGAGGCATTGTGTGCGGTTATGCGGGGTTAAAGGCGGTTCTGAATGGTAGCGTTTACACCGATATGCTTTAAAACGCCGCGGTAGCGGCGTTGAAGGACGTGATGTGAATGCTTTAGCGCACCGTTTCCTGCTGAAAAACGTAGCCGCCATTAGCGGGAACAAAGCTCAGGCGATGCGTGATGCAGGCGGGCGCATCTTCAGCGTGATGCGAAACGAACAGCAGCTGAGTCCGCCCTTCGCCAATCAGCACATCCACAAAGCGTCGCACCAGCTGGCGGTTAATCGGGTCCAGTCCCTGAAGTGGCTCATCCAGAATCAGCAGCGTCGGATGCTTAACCAGTGCGCGGGCAATCAGCACCAGTCGCTGCTGTCCCCAGGAGAGTGAGTGGAACGGCGCATCGCCCAGCCGGTTATCCATTCCCAGCAGCGTCAGCCATTGCTGTGTCAGCGCTTTTTGCCGGTCAGATGCCGCCTGATAGAGACCGATAGAGTCGAAGAAGCCCGACAGAATGACCGTTCGCACATTGGTGCTGACGCGGTAATCAAGATGCAGGCTGCTGCTGACATAGCCAATATGCTGTTTGATCTCCCAGATGGTTTCGCCGCTGCCGCGACGGCGCCCAAACAGGGTTAAATCATTGCTGTAGCCCTGCGGGTGATCGCCGGTCACCAGGCTGAGCAGGGTGGATTTTCCGGCACCGTTTGGTCCGATGATCTGCCAGTGCTCGCCGGCGTTGACCTGCCAGTTCAGCCCCTGAATCACCGGCTGGTCGTTGTACGAGACGGTGCCGTTGCGCAGAATAACGCGCGGGGCATCATCTGTCAGTGAGGGTAACTGATCCGACGCATCTGCCTCGGGTAACGCCATTCCCATCAGCTGTTCACTGTGCGCCAGCTGTGCCACCAGTGCTTCCGTTAAAATGGCCTGGCGCGGCCCGCTGTGGGTGAGCGTACATTCTGCCAGTACGCCAACCTGCTGAATGAAATCGGGAATGTCGTCAAAGCGATTGAGCACCAGCACCAGGGTAAACCCGGGATGCTGCAGGCTGCGCAGCGTGTCGGTCAGGCTGGCGCGTGACGCCACATCCAGTCCGTCAAATGGCTCATCCAGAATCAGCAGATCGGGCTCGCTCATCAGCGCCTGGCAGAGCAGGGTTTTACGGGTTTCGCCGGTGGAGAGATATTTGAAGCGACGGGACAGCAGCGGTTCAATGCCAAACTGCCGGGCAAGCTGTTTGCAGCGATCGGGCTGCTGCACCTCCGCCTGAATCACCTCTGCCACGGTCAGTCCGGTATCTTCTTCGCCTTCGCTGAGCATATCGGTGTTGTTACGCTGCCACTCCTGCGCCACCAGGGTCTGTAACTGCTCCAGCGACAGCCGGACCGGCTTTCTGAAATCGCTGCTGACGGAACCGGCCAGCGGTGGCAGTTCACCGGAAAGCGCGCGCGCCAGAGAGGATTTACCGCTGCCGTTGGCACCGACAAAAGCCCAGCTTTCGCCGCGCTGCAGTTCCACCTGATTCAGGTTCAGTGTCCGTGTATCGCTAAGATGAAACGTTCCTTGCAAAATCTGCAATGAATCCATGATCTGTTCCATTTTCTGCATCGTGTCACTGAGTTGTAACCATTGCCCGTAATGAAGTCAAATCAACGGCTAGAGCAGGGTAGCGACAATGGCATTTTCCGCGTTAAAGCTGGCAATCACAGCGTCGCCTGGCTGAAGCTTCAACTGCTGCAGCTGATCGTGACTCAGGGTGGCGCACAGGGTTTCGCCGCTGGCAAGCTGCATCAGCACTTCGCTCATCTGCTCACCGGGCTCGATGGCACTGACGGTGGCTGGAAGCTGATTATCTTCTTCCGCGGCGTCACGGCTGATACGGATCCACGGGGCTTTAATCAGTACCAGCACCTCTTTACCTGCCGCCAGTTGCAGACGATCGGCGCTGCGCTGGGTCAGCGCCACATTGAGCTGTGTGACGCCATCAGCAAGCTGAATCATAAGATGCTGGACCACCTGCTGCGCATCGTTGCTGATCACGGTGCCAAACAGTTGATTGCGGGCGCTGGTCTGCAGAGAGAAGCGGGCGATGGCCGCCAGCAGACTGTCGAGCGGCAGCGTATCCTGCTGCAGGGCATCGAACGCTTTCTGCTGAATCTGTTCCATCAGCTGAAACAGCTGTATCAGGCGTTCACCGTAGCGGGTCAGCGTGGCACCGCCGCCGCCTTTACCGCCCGTTGCCCGCGCCACCAGCGTTTCATCCGCCATCTGGTTCATCTCATTGATCGCATCCCAGGCACTTTTGTAGCTGATGCCCGCCAGCTTCGCCCCCTGACTGATCGATCCGGTCTGTTGCACGCGTTTCAGCAGCTCAATACGCCGGGGATCGGCAAACAGTTTCTGTTGTAAACGGATATGAAGGGACAGTTCGGCTTCCATGACAGCTCCGGCAAAGGGTTAAGGCGAAGGCCGATGATAGCGGCGTTTTGTGACCAAAGTAAAAGCACGAAAAGGGCTGCGCAAAATTTTCCTGACCCGTTACAATCACTTTTTTGTTAGCAGAGTGAGACTCTCCATGCTGGAATTACTGAAAAGCCTCGCCTTCGCCGTCCTGATGGTGCCTGTGGTGATGGCGCTGATGCTGGGTATGATTTATGGCCTGGGTGAAGTGTTTAACGTCATTTCTAAAATTGGTCATCGCGAAAAATCCTCAGCCCGTTCGCACAATTAATTGCTGCCACGCCCGCCATCGTCGCGGGCGTGGTCGTTATTATTCCTCTCTGATTTAACCTTTTGTTCCTCCTGCCGATAATTTACTGAACCTCCCGGTCATTGCGTTATATTATCCACTACACAACGTAGAGCCGGAGAACATCATGTCATTGAATTACACTCGCTGGGGCGCAGCGGCGCTGATCACTGTTTCGCTGGCCGGGCAGGCTGTGGCCGCCGATAACATTACCGTGTTTGCCGCAGCGTCACTGACCAACGCGATGCAGGATATTGCCAGTCAATACAAGCAGGAAAAAGGGGTGACGGTGGTCTCTTCATTCGCCTCATCGTCAACGCTGGCGCGCCAGCTGGAGCAGGGTGCCCCTGCCGACCTGTTTATCTCTGCCGATCAGCAGTGGATGGATGATGCGGTGGCGAAAAAAAGCGTGATCACCCGCACTCGCTACACGCTGCTGGGCAACGATCTGGTGCTGATTGCACCACGCAGTGCGCCAGCTAAAGCGGTGACGCTGGACGCAAAGACCGACTGGAAAACACTGCTGCACGGTGAACGTCTGGCGGTTGGCGATCCGGACCATGTTCCGGCCGGCATCTACGCCAAAGAGGCGCTGCAAAAGCTGGGCGCCTGGGAAAGCGTTGCGCCTGTGTTAGCGCCAGCCAATAATGTGCGTGCGGCACTGGCGCTGGTGGAGCGAAACGAAACACCTTATGGCATTGTCTATGGCTCGGACGCTGTTGCCAGCGACAACGTGCAGGTGGTCGGGCGTTTTCCGGCAAAGAGCCATAAACCGGTGGAATATCCGATGGCGATCGTGAACGAGCACGACAATGCGACTGTTAAAGCGTTTTATGATTATCTGAAAGGACCGCAGGCCGCGGCTATCTTCAAACACTACGGATTCACACCGACGAAATGATACTCAGCGATCCCGAATGGCAGGCGGTACTGCTTAGCCTTAAAGTCTCTGGCATAGCCGTGCTGGGCAGTCTGCCGTTTGGCATCCTGATGGCCTGGATTCTGGTGCGCTGCCGTTTTCCCGGCAAAGCGCTGCTCGACAGCCTGATCCACCTGCCGCTGGTGCTGCCGCCGGTGGTGGTGGGTTATCTGCTGCTGATTAGCCTGGGCCGGCGCGGCATCATTGGCGAAAAGCTTTTTGACTGGTTCGGTTTCAGCTTTGCTTTCAGCTGGCGTGGCGCCGCACTGGCGTCTGCCGTCATCGCCTTTCCGTTGATGGTGCGTGCCATCCGGCTGGCGCTGGAGGCGGTGGATATCCGGCTGGAGCAGGCGGCCCGCACGCTGGGTGCCGGGCGCTGGCGGGTCTTTTTCACTATCACGCTGCCGCTGACGCTGCCTGGCGTGATTGTCGGGACGGTGCTGGCGTTTGCCCGTTCGCTGGGTGAATTCGGGGCCACCATCACCTTTGTTTCCAATATTCCCGGCGAGACGCGCACGCTTCCGCTGGCGATGTTTACCCTGATAGAGACTCCCGGTGCAGAGGGCGCGGCGGCGCGCCTGTGCGTTATCGCTATCGTGCTGGCGCTGGCGTCACTGCTGGCGTCGGAATGGCTGGCTCGCGCAGGCCGTAAGCGGATGGGAAGCTGATGCTATCACTTAACTTTATGCAGCAGCAGGGCGATCACCAGCTGGAGGTTGACCTGCAGATCCCGGCCAAAGGGATCACCGCTATTTTTGGTGTTTCCGGTGCCGGTAAGACGTCCCTGATTAACGCGATTAGCGGGCTGACCCAGCCGCAGCGCGGGCGGATCCAGCTTAACGAGCGTCTGCTGTTTGATGCGGAGCAGAAAATTGCGCTGCCGCCTGAAAAACGACGCATTGGTTACGTGTTTCAGGATGCGCGGCTGTTCCCGCACTATCGGGTTCGTGGCAACCTGCAATACGGTATGGCGCCGGCAATGAAAGCGCAGTTCGACAGCCTTGTGTCGCTGCTGGGTCTGGAGGCGTTGCTGCCGCGCTTTCCGCTGTCGCTGTCTGGCGGGGAAAAGCAGCGGGTCGCGATAGGCCGTGCGCTGTTGACCGCACCGGACATGCTGCTGCTGGATGAGCCGCTGGCGTCGCTGGATCTGCCGCGCAAACGTGAACTGATGCCGTATCTGCAAAAACTGGCGAAACAGGTCGATATTCCGATGCTTTACGTTTCTCACAGTCTGGATGAGATCCTGCATCTGGCGGATAACGTGCTGGTGCTGGATGCGGGCAAGGTCAAGGCCTTTGGTCCGCTTGAGCGGGTCTGGAGCAGCAGCGCGATGCGGCCGTGGCTGCCAGTAAGCGAACTGACTAGCGTACTGCGGGTGCTGGTGCTTGAGCAGCATCCCGACTATCCGATGACCGCGCTGTCGCTGGGCGACCAGCATATCTGGGTCAGCCGGGTGAATCAGCCGGTGAAAACGCCACTGCGTATTCGCATCGCCTCTTCTGATGTCTCGCTGGCGCTGCAACCGCCGCAACACAGCTCCATCCGCAACATTTTACCGGCACAGGTGGTAGAACTGCTGGAGGTCGGCGATCAGGTGGAAGTGAAGCTGCGTATTGGTATCAGCGAGCTCTGGGCGCGCATTACGCCGTGGGCGCGTGATGAACTGGGCATCCGGCCGGATCAGTGGCTCTATGCCCAGATCAAAAGCGTCTCCGTGACGCCCTGATTACAACACGTACTGACGGAGGGTATCGGCAATACCGGTTTCAAGGTTGGTGCCGATCACCCGCTTCGCCCGCGCTTTGATCGCGTCGTCGGCATTGCCCATCGCCACACCCAGCCCGGCCGTTTCCAGCATGCTGAGATCGTTGTAGTTATCCCCGAATGCGATCACATCAGACATGTCCAGCCCCAGTGATTCAACCCACTGCGCCAGCCGTTTGCCTTTGCTATTGCCGCCTTTGGCGATATCCACCTGATCGTGCCATGACCATTCGCAGGCCAGACCCAGCTCCGCTTCAGCACGGGTGGCGAACTGCTGCAGTTCCTCATGATTGTCGTGCGACAGGGCAAACTTCCAGATTGAACCGGCGTCACGCGCCGCCTGTGCTAAGTCGGGCACCTGAATGAACAGCGGACGCTGATGAGCAGGCAGTGATTCGGCCCACTTCAGGGTGCGCATCACGTGACCGGTGGGCGTCTGATAGAGCATTGCATCATCCACGTAGAGCAACCCGTGAATACGCTGCTGATCCAGCATCTCAATGACCCGTAACGCCAGTTGCGGGTCCATGGGATCGGACGCCAGCACCTTTTTTGCCTGGTAATCATACAGGTAGGTACCATTACAGCAGATTGCGGGGGTATCCAGCTGTAACGCCTGATAAAAAGGATGAATAGCGCAGTGATGGCGTCCGGTGACGATAGCGACATGAACGCCCGCCTGTCGGGCCTGGTTTAACACATCGATTGACTGCGGCAGAATCGTCTTGGCTGGGGTCAGCAGCGTGCCGTCGAGGTCGAGGGCAATTACACGGTAGCTCATTAATCCTCACGTTTTTCCAGGTTTGCAGGGGCTGAAGTCTACACCTGACCACGGCCCGGAGACAAAAAACAGGGCACAAATGATTCCAGCGTAGGGCAATAAAACGCGCTACAGTGATTCAAAGATCATGACAAGGCAGCAAAAAAGGAGAATGCATGAAACAGGTTGTTTACACCGCCAGTCCCGAGAGCCAGCAGATTCACGTCTGGCAGATGAATGATGAGGGTGCGCTGACGTTGCTTCAGGTGACCGATGTCGCCGGCCAGGTTCAGCCGATGGTGGTGAGTCCGAAACGCGATTTTCTCTATGTCGGCGTGCGTCCCAATTTTCGCGTGCTGGCGTTTAAGATTGCCGCTGATGGCACGCTGACCGAAGCGGGTCAGGCACCGTTGCCCGGCAGTCCGACCCACATTTCCACCGATCGTGAGGGCCGGTTCCTGTTCTGCGGCTCCTACAATGATGCCTGCGTCAGCGTCAGCCCCATTGGCGATGACGGCATTCCGCAGGCTCCGCTGCAGGTGATCAACGGTCTGGATGGCTGCCACTCGGCCAATATCGACACTGACAATAAGACCCTGTATGTACCGGCACTGAAGCAGGATCGTATCTGTCTGTTCTCGCTGGGCGCTGACGGTCAGCTGACGCCGCGTAAGCAGGCGCAGGTCACGACAGTAGAAGGTGCAGGCCCGCGTCACATGCAGTTCCATCCGGGCGGTCAGTTCGCTTATTGCGTAAATGAGCTCGACAGCACGGTTGAGGTCTGGGCATTAAATACGGGTGAAGGTGAAGCAGAAAGCGTGCAGACGCTGGATATGATGCCACCGGATTTCACCGGTACGCGCTGGGCTGCGGATATTCACCTGACGCCGGATGGCCGTTTCCTCTACGCCTGCGATCGCACCAGCAGCACTCTGGCGGTGTTCAGCGTCAGCGAGCTGGGTGACGAGCTGACCCTGGAAGGGTTCCAGCCGACAGAAACACAGCCGCGCGGATTCAATATCGATCACAGCGGACGCTATCTGGTGGCAGCGGGACAGAAATCGCATCACATCGAAGTCTATGCGATTAGCGAACCAAAAGGGCTGTTACAGCCGCTGGGACGTTATGCAGTAGGGCAGGGCCCGATGTGGGTCGTGATTCATCAGTTGCAGGCGTAACGCACCACGAAAAATGCCTCTCCCGGGCGGGAGAGGCGTGGCTGCCAGCTGTGAGATCCTGCAGACACAGGGAACAGGGTCAGATCGGAAAGACGCAAAAGCCGCCATCCATGGCATGCTCGACCCGCGCCATCCCTGGCACGGGACGCTTTCCTCCTCTGACCCTGTTCCCTGCAATTTAAGCTAACGCGTTGCTGCCAGATCATTCAGCTTTAGGCTTGTCAGTGGTCAGTCTTACTGAATTACTGATAATTCACGGTCAGCGAGGCGCTCGCCAGTGCGTGGAAATGCACATTAAAGCCGACCATTGCGCCGCTGGCGCCTTCATCCACCTCAATCGTCTCCACATCCAGCGCATGTACGGTGAAAATGTAGCGATGGGTTTCACCCTGCGGCGGCGCCGCGCCACCGTAGCCCGCCTGACCGAAATCGGTACGGGTCTGAATTGCGCCTGCTGGCAGTGACGCTTTGCCGGAACCGGCACCCTGTGGCAGTGACGTGGTGCTGGCCGGAATATTCGCCACCACCCAATGCCACCAGCCTGAACCGGTCGGCGCATCAGGATCGTAGCAGGTCACCACGAAACTTTTGGTGCCTTCCGGCGCCGCTTCCCAGGCAAGATGGGGAGAGATATTCTCGCCCTGATAACCCATGCCGTTGAAAACATGCTTTTCAGGCATCTTCTCGCCGTCATTAAAATCCTGACTAAAAACGCGCATCACATCTCCTCAATTGTCGATGAATAGCCTTTCATCATAACCAAAAGCGCCACCAGTGCCAGCGGTCAGCCCGCTTCAGGCAGCAAAATGTTGCGAATGTTCCAGCGCGCCGCCTATCGCCTGCACCAGCTGACTCAGTGCCTGTGGCGTGATGATGTAGGGCGGCATCAGGTAGATCAGACGACCAAATGGCCGGATCCAGACGCCCTGTTCAACAAAGAACTGCTGCAGCGCCGCCATGTTGACCGCCTGATGCGTTTCCACCACGCCAATTGCGCCCAGCACGCGCACATCAGCCACCTGCGGTGAGTTGCGTAGCGGCAGCAGCTCAGCGCGCAGCTGCTGTTCAATGGCGGCCACCTGATGCTGCCAGTCTCCTTCCGCCAGCATGGTCAGGCTTTCTGCCGCGACCGCGCAGGCCAGCGGGTTGCCCATAAAGGTCGGGCCATGCATGAAACAGCCTGCCGCGCTGCGACTGATGGTGTCGGCCACGTCACGGGTGGTCAGCGTCGCCGCCAGCGTCATCATGCCGCCGGTCAGCGCTTTACCGACGCAGAGTATATCCGGCGTGATGTCCGCGTGTTCACAGGCGAAGAGTTTGCCGGTGCGGCCAAAGCCGGTTGCGATCTCATCGGCGATCAGCAGCACGCCATAGCGATCGCAGGCTTCCCGCACCTGCTGCAGATAGCGTGGATGGTAGAAACGCATGCCGCCCGCACCCTGTACTATTGGCTCCAGAATCACCGCCGCCAGCTGCCGGTGATGCTGTTCAATCAGACGGGCGAAATCATCGAAATCGCGCTCGTCCCACTCATCATCAAAGCCGCAGGCGGGAGCCGCCGCAAAGTGATGCTCCGGCAGATAGCCGCGCCACAGGCTGTGCATTGAGTTCTCAGGATCGCACACCGACATCGCGGCAAAGGTATCGCCGTGATAGCCGCGTTTCAGCGTCAGGAACTGCTGGCGGGTTTCGCCCCGACCCAGCCAGTACTGCAGCGCCATCTTCATCGACACTTCCACCGCCACCGAGCCGGAATCGGCCAGGAAAACGCACTCCAGCGGCTCAGGCGTTATCGCCACCAGCTGACGGCAGAGCGCCACCGCCGCCGGGTGGGTAATGCCGCCAAACATCACGTGCGACATCTGTGTGACCTGCTCCGTCAGCGCCCGGTTCAGGCGGGGATGGTTATAGCCGTGGATCGCCGCCCACCATGATGACATCCCATCTACCAGCTCACGGCCATCGGCCAGTTGCAGCTGAAAACCCTGCGCGGTAACAACCGGATAGCAGGGCAGTGGATTCTGTATTGAGGTGTAGGGATGCCAGATATGCTGGCGGTCAAAACGGGCATCATCTGAGGAAAAAACAGGGGTAGTCATCGGAGTTGTAAACCAAAATAAAAAAATATAGTTTACAAGTATACCCCTGCTTTTCGTCGGGATGACACCCTTTTCTGGAGTAAGTAATGGCTCAACGCTGGACAATTGCACAGGCACAAGCGCTGTTTGATCAACCTTTTCTCGAACTGATGTTTCAGGCGCAACAGGTGCATCGTCAGCACTTCGACCCGCGCCAGGTACAGGTCAGTACCCTGCTGTCGATTAAAACCGGTGCCTGTCCGGAAGATTGCAAATACTGCCCGCAGAGCGCGCGCTATAAGACCGGCCTGGAGTCGGAGCGTCTGATGGAAGTGGAAGAGGTGCTGACCTCCGCGCGTCAGGCCAAAGCTGCTGGTTCAACCCGTTTCTGCATGGGAGCCGCGTGGAAAAACCCGCACGAGCGCGATATGCCTTACCTGGAAAAGATGGTCGAAGGCGTGAAGGCGATGGGCATGGAAACCTGCATGACGCTGGGCACGCTCAGCGACGACCAGGCGCAGCGCCTGGCGGGCGCGGGCCTCGATTACTACAACCATAACCTCGACACCTCGCCGGAATTCTATGGCTCCATCATCACCACCCGCAGCTATCAGGAACGTCTGGATACGCTGGGTAAAGTGCGTGACGCCGGGATCAAAGTCTGTTCGGGCGGCATCGTTGGCCTGGGCGAAACCGTGAACGACCGTGCAGGTTTGCTGGTGCAGTTAGCCAACCTGCCGACACCACCGGAGAGCGTGCCGATCAACATGCTGGTGAAAGTGAAAGGTACACCGCTGGCGGATAACGATGACGTCGAACCATTCGATTTTATCCGCACCATCGCGGTGGCGCGGATCATGATGCCGACCTCGCATGTGCGTCTCTCCGCGGGCCGCGAGCAGATGAGCGAGCAGACCCAGGCGATGTGCTTTATGGCCGGGGCGAACTCGATTTTCTACGGCTGCAAACTGCTGACCACACCGAATCCGGAAGAGGATAAAGACCGCGTGCTGTTCCGCAAACTGGGGCTGAACCCGGAACATACTCACACCCAGCATGGCGATCAGCAGCAGGAACAGCAACTCAGCGAGCAGCTGTTTCATGCCGATACTGAACATTTTTACAACGCGGCACTGTAATGAGCTGGCAGCAACGACTCCGGCAGGGGCTGGCGCAGCGCCGTGCGGCTGATGGCTGGCGGCAGCGTCGGGTTATCGATGAGCAATCGACCCGCACACTGCAGAGCGGTGGCCGCAACTATCTTCACTTCTCCAGCAATGACTATCTCGGCTTAACCCGCCATCCGGCGGTGATAGCCGGCTGGCAGCAGGGTGCGGCGCTGGCAGGCGCGGGGGCGGGCGCTTCAGGGCATGTCACCGGTTATCACCGTCAGCACGCCGATCTTGAGGCGCAACTGGCCGACTGGCTCGGCTATGACTGTGCGCTGCTGTTCATCTCTGGCTTTGCCGCCAATCAGGCGGTGATTCATCTGCTGAGTGAGAAAAACGATCGTATCCTGGCCGATAAGCTCAGCCATGCCTCGCTGCTCGACGCTGCCAGCCACAGCCCGGCGCAGCTGCGTCGTTTCAGTCACAACGCACCTGAGAGTCTGGCGGCGCGGCTCGCATTACCCTGCGAGGGGGAAACGCTGGTTGTGACCGAGGGCATTTTCAGCATGGATGGTGACAGCGCGCCGCTGGCTGCACTGGCGCAACAGACGCGCCAGGCTGAGGGCTGGCTGCTGGTGGATGATGCGCACGGCATCGGTGTGGTGGGTGAGCAGGGGCGCGGCAGCTGCTGGCTGCAGGGCGTTAAACCGGAACTGCTGGTGGTCACTTTTGGCAAAGCCTTTGGCGTCAGCGGTGCCGCGCTGCTCTGTGATGCGGAGACTGCCGACTATTTCCTGCAGTTCAGCCGGCATCTGATCTACTCCACCGCGATGCCCGCCGCGCAGGCTGTTGCACTGCAGGCGGCGCTGCAGGTCATTCAGCAGGGCGATGCATTGCGCCAGCAGCTGCAGCAGAACATCCGGCATTTCCGGCGCGGCGCAGCCTCACTGCCGTGGCAACTGATGAACTCAGAGAGTGCGATCCAGCCGCTGCTGGTGGGTGAAAATAGCGATGCGATGGCGCTCTCTCAGCGTCTGGCTGAAGCGGGCTGCTGGGTCAGCGCCATCCGGCCGCCCACCGTGCCGCCGGGAACGGCACGGCTGCGCATTACCCTGACGGCGGCACATCGCCCGGACGATATCGATCGGTTACTGGAGGTGCTGCATGACGCTGCGGATTGATAAGCAGGCGGTTGCACGCGCTTTTGGCCGGGCGGCCAGCCATTACGATGCCCATGCGGCGCTGCAACGCCTTAGCGGCGATGCGCTGCTGGCTCTCGCACCGGCTCACAGCGGGGTTCAACTGCTGGATGCCGGATGTGGCACCGGCTGGTACAGCAGGCTGTGGCGCGAACGCGGCAAACAGGTGACGGCACTGGATCTCTCGCCACAGATGCTGCAACAGGCGCGGGATAACGACGCGGCGCACTGCTATCTGGCGGGCGACATCGACGCGCTGCCGCTGGCGGATAACAGCATCGACCTGGTATGGAGCAACCTGGCGGTGCAGTGGAGTGAAGATTTGCCCGGCGCGCTGCGCCAGTTCCGGCGGGTGCTGCGACCCAATGGCACGCTGCTGTTTTCCACGCTGGGCGACGGTTCGCTGCAGGAGGTTCATGAAGCCTGGTCTCATCTGGATGCGTTGCCGCACGCCAACCGCTTTCTTAGCGAGCCGCAGATTGCAGCGGCCTGCCAGGCAGAGCAACTGCGTTGCAGCTCAGAGGAGGTGACGCTGCATTTCCCCGATGCGCTCAGCGCCATGCGATCCCTGAAGGGGATTGGGGCAACCCATCTGCATCAGGGCCGCGACGGGCAGATACTTACCCGGCGACGGCTTAACCAGTTAGAGGCGCACTGGCCGCGCGATCGGCACGGTTATCGCCTGAGTTACCATTTAATTTATGGAGTCACGCTTTCATGAAACGGTTTTTTATTACCGGCACCGACACTGAAGTCGGTAAAACTGTCGCCAGCGGCGCACTGTTGCAGGCCGCTGCCACAGCAGGCTTTCGCTGTGCGGGCTATAAGCCGGTTGCGTCGGGCTGTGAGATGACACCAGAGGGGATCCGCAACAGCGATGCGCTGGCGTTGCAGCGATTCAGCAGTGTGCCGTTAACCTATCAGCAGGTGAATCCGCTGGCGTTTATGGAACCCACCTCGCCGCACATCGTCAGCGCTGAAGAGGGCAGACCGATTACCCATCTGGCCCTGTCAGCCGGTCTGGCGGCGCTGGAGCCACTGGCGGACTGGATTCTGGTGGAGGGCGCGGGCGGCTGGTACACGCCGCTGTCAGAGACACACACCTACGCAGACTGGGTAGTCAGGGAAAAGCTGCCCGTGATTCTGGTGGTGGGAATTAAGCTCGGCTGCATCAACCACGCGATGCTCACCGCAGAGGCGGTGCGGGCGCGTGGCCTGCCGCTGGTGGGATGGATCGCCAACACCGTGGAACCGCCTGGCAAACGCTATCCGGAGTATCTCACCAGCCTGAAAAACCGACTGCCTGCGCCCTGTCTGGGCACAATTCCGTATCTTACCGATGCGGCGCAGCAGGCGTCATGTGGTCACTACCTGACGCTTCCGGCGTAAGCCTCAGGCCACCGTCAGCCACTTATCGACGGTGTGGTCATCCAGCTGTTCCATGCTGCCCTGCGCCACATTGCGACCGCGGTGCAGCAGCAGAAAATAGTCTGCCACGCGACGGATCAGCGACAGTCGCTGTTCAAGGAGCAGGATGGTCAGCCCGTAGTCGAGATTAAGACGACGAATCAGGTTGCCCATCTCCTCTTCCAGCCACGGCGACATCCCGTCAGTCGGCTCATCCAGAATCAGCAATTTGGGCTGCAGCACCAGTGCGCGCGCCAGGGCCAGCTGTTGCTGTTGATCGATCGGCAGATCGCCGCTGCGCTGCTGTCGCAGTGAATAAAGCGCCGGAAACAAATCAAATACCATTTCGGGAATGGCGCGATGGCGATCACGCTGGCTGGCCCCCGCCAGCAGGGCAATCAGCAGGTTATCTTCCACGCTCATCTGCGTAAAAATATGGCGGCCCTGTGGAACATAGCCAATGCCCATCTGTGCCCGCTGTTCAGCGGGCTGCAGCAGAAGATCTTCTGGCGGTGAGCCATCCTCTTTCCAGGAGATAGAGCCGCTGTTAATCGGCAGTCTGCCCATGATGCAGTTGACCAGCGTGGTTTTCCCCATGCCTTGACGACCCAGAACGCCCGTGCAGGTGCCAGGTGCCAGATCCAGATCCACATCCCACAGAATATGGTTCTGACCGTAAAATTGATTGACCGAACGTAGACTCAGCATCTGACACTCTCCTTCCCGATCATTAGCCTGATTGCATCCGCTCTCTGTCGTCTGGCAAACAAGTCATCAGCAACAGCTGTCTCGCTATTGCAGCACAGTGCGCGTGAAGCGCGTTGACGCCAGTCATTCCTGCAATTCTCAGGCCAGATCTAAAAACGGTCCTGATTCCGGCCGGGATGCCATGTTTAAGGGATAAAAGTTGAGAAAAACTTATCAATTCCCCACGGTGGTCACGCCGCTGCACTTTTGCAGTGCCTCGGGGCGCTGTTTCTGGTGCAGACGGTGTGTTAAGAGGCAATAAGTCTGATTAAGAATCTTAGTGGATTGATGAAAATTTGCGTGATACATCAGGTGGACGATGAAAAATGCAGAATATTCCGTCAGCGGCTGACGTGAAATTTAACGCAAAAAAAATTATTTTCGAGGCGATGAAGGAGCAGGGAAAAATTATACACAGCTGATGGCGGCGGGGCTGCCATCACTTATCCACCATTCCTGTGGATAACCTTGTGCATTAGGTAATGAAAACCAGTTGGAAGCGAGGAAATACGCGGCCTGGTAACATTATGACGAGAATCTGGCCTTGTGACCTAAAGTAAATTAAATCAGTAGGTTATCAAAAAACAAGCCTGCGAATTATCTGTCAGGTAACCGAACTGTAATTTTGTGACGCTCTATTGACAAATGTTAAATCTGATCCGGGTCTGGGGATAACATTGCGCAACAGACTTTGTGCAATCGCTACGACGTCGCCGGTTCAAAAAGTCTCATTGTGCTGACATTAACAATGCATCATTACTGTTTTTATATCCAGTATTATTTTCTGGCAAAATCACCATAGCAGAGTAAAATAAGTGCCTGCCCGCCGACTTCTCCAGCAGGAACTGCATTCATGACCAAAGCCTTTAAATTGAATTCCGCCTTCAAACCTTCGGGCGATCAGCCTGAGGCGATCCGTCGCCTGGAAGAGGGGCTGGAGGATGGACTGGCCCATCAGACCTTATTGGGTGTGACGGGTTCTGGTAAGACCTTTACCGTCGCCAACGTGATTGCCGACCTCAACCGCCCGACAATGGTGCTGGCCCCGAACAAGACGCTGGCCGCTCAGCTTTATGGCGAGATGAAAGAGTTTTTCCCGGATAACGCCGTCGAGTTTTTCGTCTCTTACTACGATTATTACCAGCCTGAAGCCTATGTACCGAGCTCGGACACTTTTATTGAAAAAGATGCATCGGTTAACGAACACATTGAGCAGATGCGTCTCTCGGCCACTAAGGCGCTGCTGGAGCGGCGCGACGTTATCGTCGTCGCGTCGGTTTCGGCAATCTATGGTCTGGGCGATCCCGATCTCTATCTGAAAATGATGCTGCACCTCACCCGCGGCATGATTATTGATCAGCGTAGCATCCTGCGCCGCCTGTCAGAATTGCAATACACCCGTAACGATCAGGCGTTTCAGCGCGGTACTTTCCGCGTGCGTGGTGAAGTGATCGATATTTTCCCGGCAGAGTCGGACGATATTGCGCTGCGCGTTGAACTGTTTGATGAAGAGGTGGAGCGTCTGTCGCTGTTTGACCCGCTGACCGGCCAGATCGATTCCGTGGTGCCGCGTTTTACCATTTACCCCAAGACGCACTATGTCACGCCACGTGAGCGCATTCTGCAGGCAATGGAAGATATCAAAGTCGAGCTGGCGGACCGCCGCCGGGTGCTGCTTGAGAATAATAAGTTGCTGGAAGAGCAGCGCATTACCCAGCGTACCCAGTTTGACCTGGAGATGATGAGCGAACTGGGCTACTGCTCTGGCATCGAGAACTACTCGCGGTATCTTTCTGCACGCGGACCGGGCGAAGCCCCGCCGACACTGTTTGATTATCTGCCGGCGGATGGCCTGCTGGTAGTGGATGAGTCACACGTCACCATTCCGCAGATTGGCGGCATGTACAAAGGTGACCGGGCGCGTAAAGAGACGCTGGTTGAGTATGGCTTCCGCCTGCCGTCGGCGCTGGATAACCGTCCGATGAAGTTTGAAGAGTTTGAAGCACTGGCGCCGCAGACCATCTATGTTTCTGCCACGCCGGGCAAATATGAGCTGGAAAAATCGGGCGACGAAGTGGTCGATCAGGTGGTACGTCCTACCGGCCTGCTGGACCCCATCATTGAAGTGCGCCCGGTCGGGACGCAGGTCGACGATTTGCTGTCAGAAATCCGTCAGCGCGTGGCAATCAACGAACGTGTGCTGGTCACGGTGCTGACCAAACGCATGGCTGAAGATCTCACCGAGTATCTGACGGAGCATGGCGAGAAGGTGCGTTATCTGCACTCCGATATCGACACTGTGGAGCGTATGGAGATTATTCGCGACTTACGTCTGGGGGAGTTTGATGTGCTGGTGGGCATCAACTTACTGCGTGAGGGGCTGGATATGCCGGAAGTCTCTCTGGTCGCGATTCTGGATGCGGATAAAGAGGGCTTCCTGCGTTCTGAACGATCGCTGATTCAGACCATTGGTCGTGCGGCGCGTAACATCAACGGTAAGGCGATTCTTTACGGCGATAAAATTACGCCGTCGATGGCACGCGCCATTGAAGAGACCGAGCGTCGCCGTGAGAAGCAGCAACTGCACAACGAGCAAAACGGCATTGTGCCGCAGGGGCTGAACAAGAAGATCACCGATATTCTGGAACTGGGTAACAACATAGTGAAAACCCGCGGCAAAGCGAAACCGGCACGTCCTGGCGAAGCCCAGGCACTGGCCGATTTCAAGCTGCTAACGCCGCAGGCTCTGCAGAAAAAGATTCACGAGCTGGAAGGGCAGATGCAGCAGCACGCGCAGAACCTGGAGTTCGAACAGGCTGCAAATGTGCGTGATCAGCTGCATGAGCTGCGAACGCTGTTTATTGCGGCCTCGTAGCGCCGTCAAAGCCCTGAATGGCGTGTTCCAGCGCCACCCGTAATAGCTGGCGGTCGTGACGATATTTGATGTCGGCGGCCTCCAGCGGTTCACGGACAATCAAACGGTTTTCAATGCCCTCTGTTGCCACTGACGGGCCGACCACCACCGCATCAATGACTCGCTTGCCAATGTAACGCTCCATCATCTGAAGCTTATCAGCCACAGACAGACTGGCGGCAGCGGGACTGAGCTCACGGCCCAGATTGCCGATAAACACCATGGTGGCGGGCGTGCGACGCAATGCCTGCGCCATCTCTTCCATCAGCAGAATCGGCATCAGGCTGGTGTAAAAACTGCCTGGACCAATCAGGATCAGATCCGCGTCACCTATCGCCTGTAATGCTTCCCGTGTGGGCTGGACATTGGGATGCAGCATCAATTCCTGTGGCGGCTGTTTCATCTCGTCAATGGCGGTTTCACCGTAAACCATATTACCTTCGGCATCCATCGCCACCAAATCCACCGGCTGTTCTGACATCGGGATTAAAAAGGCATCCACTTTCAGCAGGTTGCGGATGATATTAATCGCTTCAAGCGGACGTACGCTCAAATGATCCAGCGCCCGCAGCATGAGGTTACCGAGATTGTGTCCGGCCAGTTCGCCGTTACCGGCAAAGCGATACTCAAACATCGCTGAGGCGACGCTGGGTTCCGCAATCAGCTGGTTGAGGCAGTTACGCATGTCGCCCCAGGCGATCCCGCCTTCGGAGCGGCGAATACGGCCGGTTGATCCACCGTTGTCGGTGGTGGTGACGATACCGGTGAGACGCGAGCCCAGCGGGGAAAGGGCAGACATCACGCGGCCTAAACCGTGTCCGCCTCCCAGTGCCACAACGCGATCAAGATCGGCCAGTGTGCGATTCATACTTCTCCTTAAAATCCGTTCGCGTGGCGAGGCTCTAAACGCTAAGCCCGCGCGGATGACATGCGTCAAAATCTGGATCGCATTTTAACGTATCCTGTCGCTAACATGCGGTGAAAATTCGATATGTATAAGAATATATAGCGAAAAGAGCACATGGAAGAGTGGCGAAATACACGCTACCATCATGCTTACCGCGCTGATCAACGGGTCAGCGTACACTCAAGCCTGAATGCCTAAGTCTGCGGATAGGGGGTTCAGGCCGTAGCCATCGAGCTGCCAGGGTGCAGGAAGAAATGACTGCATCTCCCAATCTGGAAAGGTGTTCTGGTGTCACAATTTACTGATGCATACGCGCGTAAGTTCTATTACCTGCGCCTGTCGGTCACGGATGTCTGTAATTTCCGCTGTACCTACTGCCTGCCTGACGGCTACAAACCGCAGGGAATTCGTAACAAAAGCTTTCTCTCTCTGGATGAAATCCGCCGTGTCACGCGGGCCTTCGCCGCTGCCGGCACCGAAAAAGTGCGGCTGACCGGCGGTGAGCCGTCGCTGCGCCGTGATTTCACCGACATCATTGCGGCGGTCCGTGAAAACGCTTCTATCCGCCAGATCGCGGTGACCACTAACGGCTACCGGCTGGCGCGTGATGTGAAGCAGTGGCGCGATGCGGGTTTAACCGCACTTAACGTCAGCGTCGACAGTCTGGATGCCCGTCAGTTTCACGCTATTACCGGTCAGGATAAATTCCATCAGGTGATGAGCGGCATCGATGCCGCGCTGGACGCCGGTTTTCGCCAGGTCAAAGTCAATAGTGTGCTGATGCGCGATCTCAACAGCCGTAATCTGGCGACGTTCCTCGACTGGATCCGCACCCGCCCGATCCAGCTGCGTTTTATCGAACTGATGGAAACCGGCGACGGCGGCACGCTGTTCCGCGAGCAGCACGTTTCCGGCATGGTGATCCGCGATCAACTGATCGCCCAGGGCTGGCAGCGCCGCGAAAGTGGACGCAGTGACGGGCCGGCGCAGGTCTTTTACCATCCCGATTATGTCGGCGAGATTGGCCTGATCATGCCTTACGCCAAAGATTTCTGTGCCAGCTGCAACCGTCTGCGCGTCTCAGCGCACGGTAATCTGCACCTGTGCCTGTTTGGTGACGGCGGCGTACCGCTGCGCGACCTGCTGGCGTCCGATGAGCAGCAGGCCGAACTGCAGGCGCGCATTGCCAGCAGCCTGGGGCAGAAAAAGCAGACCCACTTCCTGCATCAGGGCAACACCGGCATCACACAGAATCTCTCATACATTGGCGGCTAATTTCAGGAGGAAGTATGGGTAAACCAGCCAGCGAATTTCAGGCATTGCAGATGGCGGTGATGACGGTGTCAGATCGCCGCGATGCCAGCAACGATACCTCCGGCGACTACCTGCGCGAGGCGGCAGCAGAAGCGGGCCATGAGGTGGTTGATCACGCCATCGTGCCGGATAATCTCTACCGCATCCGCGCCACCGTGTCGCGCTGGATCGCCAGTGAAGATGTACAGGTGGTGATTATTAATGGCGGCACCGGCTTTAACCTGAAAAACAGCACCCCGGAAGCCCTGCTGCCACTGTTTGATCGCGAGATTGACGGCTTTGGCGAACTGTTCCGGATGGTCTCCTATGAAGAGATTGGCGGTTCAACATTGCAGTCGCGCGCCGTTGCCGGTCTGGCTAACGGGACGCTGATTCTGGCTGTGCCGGGATCAACCAGCGCCTGCCGTACTGCCTGGGAGCGGATTATTGCTGACCAGCTTGATGCGCGCACCGCGCCCTGTAATTTTGTCTCACATCTGAAGAAACGGTAAGAACGGTAAGTATGTCTCAACTCACACACATTAACGCCGCGGGCGAAGCGCACATGGTGGATGTCTCCGCCAAGGCTGAAACCGTGCGCGAAGCGCGGGCAGAAGTGCTGGTGCTGATGCAGCCTGAAACGCTGCAGATGATTATGGAAGGCAGCCACCACAAAGGGGATGTCTTTGCCACGGCGCGCATCGCCGGGATTCAGGCAGCAAAACGCACCTGGGAGCTGATTCCGCTCTGTCATCCGCTGATGCTGAGCAAAGTGGAAGTGAATCTGGAAGCGGAACCGGATCATAATCGGGTTCGCATTACCACGCTCTGTCGCCTCACCGGCAAAACCGGCGTCGAGATGGAAGCGCTGACGGCCGCCTCGGTTGCCGCCCTCACCATCTACGACATGTGCAAAGCGGTGCAGAAAGATATCGTCATCGATCAGTTGCGTTTAATCAGCAAGAGCGGCGGTAAAAGCGGCGATTTCCAGGCGGTCGCGCATGATTAAGGTGCTGTTTTTTGCCCAGGTGCGTGAGCTGACCGGCACGGCATCACTTGAGGTCGGTGCTGATTACCCGGATGTGGCCACGCTGCGCAGTGCGCTGGCCGACCGCAACGATCGCTGGGCGCTGGCGCTGGAGTCAGGCAAACTGCTGGCGGCGGTCAATCAGACGCTGGTGCCGATGACGCATCCGCTGCACGCCGGGGATGAAGTCGCCTTTTTCCCGCCCGTGACCGGAGGCTGAGATGGAAACGCAGATTCGCGTTGGCCCTGCACCCTTTGATATGGCGGAAGCGTATCGCTGGCTGGCGGCCTGTGATGAAGATGGTGCGGTGGTAACCTTTACCGGCAAAGTCCGCAACCACAATCTGGGTGATAACGTGGCGGCGTTGACGCTGGAGCACTATCCCGGCATGACCGAAAAAGCGCTGCAGGAGATTGTGGATGCGGCGCGCGAACGCTGGCCACTGCAACGGGTTACCGTGATTCATCGCGTCGGCGAACTGTTTCCCGGCGATGAAATCGTGCTGGTGGGTGTGACCAGTGCGCATCGCAGCAGCGCCTTTTCTGCCGCAGAGTTCATCATGGATTACCTGAAAACCCGCGCCCCCTTCTGGAAGCGTGAAGCGACTGAGCAGGGCGATCGCTGGGTGGACGCCCGCGACAGCGATCAGCAGGCAGCTCAGCGCTGGGACTAAGGCGGCGTTAATGGCTCAGCGGGCCAGACCCTTTTCGCCCGCTGAGTCTCCTCTGTGTATCCACACGCCACTGCCAGAAAACACGCTTATCACGTCGCTTAAGGCTGCTTTAGCTGCTCCGCCGGGCCAAAGCCGGTCTGGCCGTGGCTGTGTTCACCACCGCCAGTGGTGCGCTTCAGCTGAATAACCTGACCCTTTTCCCAGGCATTGGCGCCCGGTGCCGCCGGATGCGCTACGATATCCGCTCGTTCGGCACGGATCTGTTTACTGTCGACGTCAAAGCGGCGATCGCGATCCGCCAGCAGTCGCGAATCCATCTGACCATCCTGTGTAAAGCCCATCATCAAGGCCGGAATGCCAATTGGCAGCGTTTTATCACGATCCGTGTGCCAGGTGTGCCAGGTCTTTCCGTAGGTGTTCGCGATGCGTGTCATCAGGGCATGGTCGGCGGCGGCGGGTAAGCCCGGCGCAATCAGCGTGCCCGATTTCACCTCATACTGATGGCTGTGCCACAGTTTCTTCTCTTCCGGCGGCAGGGTCTTAAACAGCCGTTCGCTGATAATGTACTCCACGCCCATCAGCCGTGCGTCGCGCGTATTGCCGTCGTAAATCACCGCCTGCATCACATCGTCGTTCAGCACGGTGACATAGTGGTGCGCCTCCATCTGACCGTTCCTGTCGCCGTTATAAAAATGGAAGCCATCGAGATAGGTGTTAATGGCGTCGATAGGCGGACGTGACTGCATCACGCTGGCACCCGTCTCCAGCACCTTAAGCGAGGAGGAGGTGGGCGCGCCCGGTGACTGCACCTGGGCAGGCGTATTATTGGCGCCGCAGCCGGTTAATAACAGGCTGAAGGCCGCAACAGGCCAGAGTTTAAACATCGTAAGTTCCTTTAACGTTAAAAAAGGTAACCTTAGTTCAGTTCTCGCCTGCCTGCGAAACGCTGGCAATGGTAGAGTAGGGCTTTCGTTCATTCTGAGGACAGGCATGTCATCCACCCCGATTCTGCAACGTCTGACACTGGTCGCCGCACTGGTGCTGGCGGGTTGTAGCAGCAAGAAAACCCCTGAGGCGCCCGTGCGGCAGCCCGAAGATGTCAAAGCGCAGATCCAGCGACTGCTGCCGTCGCACGTCAGTAATAAAGCCGCATGGAGCGACGACATCTACACCACCTTCCGCACGCAGCAGATCGATCCCAGCGCCAGTAATCTCTGCGCAGTCATCGCCGTAGCGGATCAGGAGAGCAACTTCAGCGCGGAGGCCGCCGTACCGGGCCTGCCAAAAATTGCCTGGGGCGAGATCAACCGCCGTGCGGCGCAGGTGCATGTGCCGGCCTTCCTGGTGCGCACCGCACTGCTGATCAAGTCGCCGACCGGGGAAAGTTACGCGGCCCGTCTGGACAAGGTGCGCAGTGAAAAAGATCTCAGCGCTATCTTTGATGACCTGATCGACATGGTGCCGATGGGCCAGACGCTGTTCGGTAATCTCAACCCAATCCACACCGGCGGGCCGATGCAGGTCAGCATTGCGTTTGCCGAAGCACACGCCAAAGGCTACCCGTGGCCGATCGATGGCACCATCCGCCGCGAAGTCTTTACCCGTCACGGCGGAATCTACTTCGGCACTATGCATCTGCTCGGCTACCCGGCTGACTACAGTCAGCCGCTCTACCGCTTTGCCGATTACAATGCGGGCTGGTACGCCAGTCGCAATGCGGCCTTCCAGGCGGCGGTGTCACGCGCCACCGGCATGAAGCTGGCGCTGGATGGGGATCTGATTCTTTATGGATCGGATGCGGCAGGGGGGACTGAACTCGCGGTGCGCACACTGTCGAAGCAGATCGACATGAGCAACAGCGATATTCGCCGCGATCTGGAGAAAGGGGAAAAAGCGTCGTTCAGCGACAGTGAACTCTGGAAACAGGTCTTTACCCTGGCGGACAAAATGGCGGGTCGCAAACTCCCGCGTGAAATGCTGCCGGGCATCAAGCTGGAAAGCCCGAAAATTACCCGTAATCTGACCACGGCGTGGTTTGCGCAGCGCGTTGACAGCCGCTATCAGCAGTGCCTGTCGCGCCGTTAAGCGGCATGTTGTGGCGCAGTTGAGCTGAGCTGTGCCACACTTAGCCACTGGCATGTCTCCCGGTTGGGAGCGCATCTGTTCATCCGTCTAACAAGAGGTGCATCATGGACCGATATCCAAGAAATGATTCCATCGTTCAATCCGCATCTCGCGGTTTACAAGCCTATATGGCGCAGGTTTATGGCTGGATGACCTGTGGTCTGTTACTGACCGCGTTTGTCTCCTGGTATGCTGCGCGCACGCCTGCAGTGATGGAGATGGTGTTTGCCAATCGCATCACTTTCTTCGGGCTGATTATCGCGCAGCTGGCACTGGTCTTTTTCCTGTCAGGTATGGTGCATCGCCTGAGTGGGGCAGTGGCTACCGGACTGTTTATGCTCTATTCGGCCCTCACCGGCTTGACCATGGCGAGTATCTTCCTGGTTTACACCTACTCCTCCATCGCCAGCACCTTCTTTGTTACGGCGGGGATGTTTGGTGCGATGAGCTTCTACGGCTACACCACCAAACGCGATCTGAGCCGTTTTGGCAGCCTGCTGTTTATGGCGCTGATTGGCATTGTACTGGCGTCGCTGGTGAACTTCTGGCTGAAAAGCCCGGCGCTGATGTGGGCGATTACCTATATCGGCGTGGTGGTGTTCGTGGGATTAACGGCGTATGACACGCAGAAGCTGAAAAATATTGGTGAGCAGATCGATGCCCGCGACACGGAGAACCTGCGTCGCTACTCGATTATGGGTGCACTGACGCTCTATCTCGACTTCATCAACCTGTTCCTGATGCTGCTGCGGATTTTCGGCAACCGCCGTTAAGTCAGTGAGTCATTAGCAGGGAGGCGCATTATCTGCGCCTCCCTTTTTTTACGACTTCTGCAATTTCTGTTCGTTCTTCTGACGCAGATGCTTCGCCCGACTCTCCAGCCCCAGATAGAGCACCAGCGCTAACAGCAGCGGCAGGATAAAGTAGAGCACGCGATACGCCAGCAGCCCCGCAATAATGGTGCCATGCGAGACGTGCTGACCGCTGAGCAGCGCCAGGAAAACCGCTTCCAGCACGCCAATACCCGCCGGAATATGCACGATTACGCCCGCGATACTGCTGATCAGCAGCACGCCCAGCACCATCGGATAGCCTGTGTCACGTCCCAGCAGCAGCCAGATAATCGCGCCCATCACCATCCAGTTGGCGCAGGACACTGCGAACTGCAGCAGCGCCATGCGCAGCGAAGGCAGCTGCAGCGTCTGGCCTTTTACCGTCCAGCGCCGCTGCTTTGAGAAAGCGCAGGCCCAGAGATAAACCGCCACCAGTACCAGCAGAACCCCGCCAATCAACCGCAGTGTGGTCTCGCCGATAAACCAGCCGCTGGGGATCGAGACCATGCCGGCACTGAACACCACGCCCGCCAGCAGAATATAGCCCAGCCAGTTGGTCGCGATGCTCAGGGAGAAGATGCGGGTGATGGTGCCGCTATCGAGACCGAGTCTGGAGTAAAGCCGGTAGCGCATCGCCACGCCGCCGACCCAGGTGCTCAGCGTCAGGTTAAAGGCATAACAGATAAACGACACCAGCATCACCTGACGCTTCGCCAGTTTGTGGCCGCAGTAGGCGCGGCCAATCAGGTCATAACAGCCATACACCAGGTAACTCAGCACCACCAGTCCGGCGGCGGTCAGCACCACAAAACGGTTGTAATTAACGATGACGTTATAAACATCTTCCCAGTTCACTTTGCGGGCATAAACCACCAGCAAAACCACCACCGCGATGAAAAACAGTACGGTGAGGATTTTTTTCGCCAGTTGCCAGCGTGGATGTTTTTTTGCCATCAGGATTTTGCTCCCGGATTATCAGCTTCAACGCGATCCTGCGTTTCCATTTCAGGTTGTACCGGCGGACTCACCTGAGCCAGCAAGGGCGTATGCGCCGGAAGCCAGCCCGCGATGGCCGGGAAATGGCGCAGGAAGTGAAACACCACCACGCTTTTACTCAGTTGCCACCAGTTTCGCGGTGGCAGGTGCTCCTCCTGGACGCGCTTGCAATCGTTGGCCAGCAGCGCTTCGAGGTTGTCACGCAGCGTCTGATTAAAGGGATGATCGTGAATGATCAGGTTGGCTTCCAGGTTTAAAGAGAGGCTGAGCGGATCGAGATTGCTGGAGCCGACGGTGGCCCAGTGATCGTCTTTTACAGCAATCTTGCCGTGCAGCGGACGACGAATATATTCATACACTTCGACGCCGCCATCGACCAGATAGTTATAGAGCAGCTCCGCACCCACTTTTACTATCGGCATATCTGGCTCGCCCTGAACGATCAGGCGTACCCGGACGCCACGCTGTGCGGCATTACGCATCTCACGCAGCAGCCGGTAGCCAGGAAAGAAGTAGGCGTTGGCAATAATGACATCCCGCTTCGCCTCGCGCAGCATCTCAAGATAATGCACTTCGATGTCGTCGCGATGCTCGTCGTTATCGCGATAAACATAGAGCACCTGGGCATCGCCAGGTGTAGCGTTCACTGCCGGACGATGAGAACGCGAGCCCCACCAGCGGCGGGTAGGTTGCTCGCTGCCAATCGCCTGTTGCAGATAGCGGGCAATATCGGCCACAACCGGGCCTTTGACCTGCACTGAGTAATCCTGTTTTGCCTCCGGGCCATAATCGGTGTTGTGTTCAGCCGAAAAGTTGATGCCGCCCACAAAGGCGACGACATCATCCACCACCACGGTTTTGCGGTGCAGACGGCGAAATACGTTGGTGCGCATCCCCATCACCAGCGGACGGGGATCGTAATAGATGAAACGTACGCCCGCGCTGGTCAGGCTGTTCACAAATTTATCTGAGAGTTCAGCGGAGCCATAACCATCGACCATCACTTCAACCCGCACGCCGCGCTGTGCCGCAGCCAGCAGCTCACGGTGCAGAGCGTTGCCTACCTCATCCTCAAACAGAATAAAGGTTTCAATTAATACCGTGCGTTCTGCCCGCTGAATCGCGCCAAAGACGCGCGGGAAAAACGCTTCGCCATTTTCCAGCAACAGCAGCCGGTTGCCTTCCTGCCAGCTAAAATTCATAGGTGGATCTCCACGGCCAGCGGTGCATGGTCCGACAGATGTGACCAGGGTTTACGTGGCAGCGCCCACGGATGACTGACCGTGGCGTTGCGCACATAGATGCGGTCAAGTCGCAGGATCGGGAAGCGTGCCGGAAAGGTCCGCGCCGGGCGTCCGGTTTTCATGCTGAATACCTCTTTCAAACCCGCACCCTGTTTTAAAATTGAGTTAGCGCGTCGCTGCCAGTCGTTGAAATCACCCGCCACGACGACCGGTGCGTCGCGCGGCAGCGAGTTAACCATTTCACATATTTTCTTCATCTGCGCGTGACGATGCGCCTCTTTCAGACCCAGATGTACGCAGATGACATGCAGCGTGCCGTGCGGTTCAGGCAGGGCAATCTGGCAATGCAGCATGCCGCGATTTTCACTGCCTGCCACCGAGATATCCCGGTTTTCATATTCGGTGATCGGGAAGCGTGACAGCACCGCATTGCCATGATGTCCCTCCGGATAGACCGCATTTCGCCCATAGGCGAAATCGTTCCATATGGTGTCGGCCAGAAACTCATAATGCGGAGAATCGGGCCACGCCTCATGATTAAGGGCATGAATAGCATGCGTGCCCATTACCTCCTGGAGAAAGACCACATCCGCCTCTGTTGCGCGAACGGCGTCGCGTAATTCGGGCAGGATGAATCGGCGATTAAACGGGGCGAAACCCTTGTGTGTATTGATCGTCAGGACTTTTATTGAAAATCCTTGCGTGTTTTGTGGCATACTCGCGACGCACTCCTTTTCATCATCATCAGAATCAAAGTGTAGTCTTTGTCACAAATGGGTGGTGAAAGAGGGCAATAATTAGGGCGTTATCCGAAAATTGTTTTACATTGAGGAAATCGTTTCCGGCTTCTGCCGGTAGCACTTGGGCGACCTGTTGGGTCTGCCAGGAGAACTGAATGAAATGGTCTAATCGTATTCAAATCATCACGGGTCAAACGTTATTGCATATTGCTATGCATTTACTGGTGATCGCTGCGCTGATCTGGGGCTGGAAGCACAAGGCTCTGGTTGATGTCTGCAGTACGCTGGTGGCGATGTATGCACTGGTTTTTGTTGCCATGCTGGTAACACAGCGCATCCCACGTTTACGTACTCTCGGCGATTATCTTGAAGAAGCGACCACCACTTACTACTTTGGCGCTGCCATGATGACACTGTTCCTGGTGTCGCGAATTTACCACAACAACCTGCTGCTGGCCTGTCTCGGCGTAGTGATGTTGCTGGGTCCGGCGCTGGTCTCGCTGCTGGCGAAAGAGCCGCCGCGGCGAATCGAAAACAAACGTAGTTAAGTTGAAGGCCACCGGAAGGTGGCCTTCCTGTTTTCAGGCGGTTAAGTTGTGTCAGTAAATGTGAGCTATCTCGCACACTGTCTATAAAGCTGATACACTCGCTCGCTTACGCATCGTAGTTTGTGCCCTTTTCACGCGTCAGCCCCAGCTGGCGTCATTATCCCTCTGAAAACTACACCGTGAATCACGGCCAGAGCGGACCGGAGTAAATCACGTAATGTCTTTTGACTCTCTCGGCCTGAGTGCCGATATTTTGCGCGCGGTCGCCGAACAAGGCTACAGCGAACCTACACCTATCCAGCGCCAGGCAATTCCTGTGGTGCTGGCTGGCCGCGATCTGCTGGCGAGTGCCCAGACCGGCACCGGCAAAACGGCCGGCTTTACTTTACCGCTGTTACAGAAACTCTCTGCCACTGCCACGCCAATCCGCGGTCGTCGCCCGGTGCGCGCCCTGATCCTGACCCCAACCCGTGAACTCGCGGCGCAGGTCGGTGAAAACGTCAGCGACTACAGCAAGTATCTTTCGCTGCGTTCGATGGTGGTGTTTGGTGGTGTCAGCATCAATCCCCAGATGGTCAAGCTGCGTGGCGGCGTTGATATTCTGGTCGCAACACCAGGCCGCCTGCTGGATCTGGCGCAACAGAATGCCGTTGACCTGTCACAGGTCGAAGTTCTGGTGCTGGATGAAGCGGACCGCATGCTGGATATGGGCTTTATCCATGATATCCGTCGTGTGCTGGCGCGCCTGCCGGCGAAACGTCAGAACCTGCTGTTCTCTGCCACCTTCTCTGATGAGATTAAAGGTCTGGCTGAGAAACTGCTGACCAATCCGGAAATGATTGAAGTGGCTCGCCGCAATACCGCCTCTGAGCAGGTTGCGCAGCAGGTCGCTTTCGTTGATAAGAAGCGCAAGCGTGAACTGTTGTCGCAGCTGATTGGCGAAGGTAACTGGCAGCAGGTGCTGGTCTTCACCCGTACCAAACACGGCGCGAACCACCTTGCCGAGCAACTGGGCAAAGATGGCATCAGTGCTGCAGCCATTCATGGCAACAAGAGCCAGGGTGCACGTACCCGTGCGCTGGCCGACTTTAAGTCAGGCGGCATTCGCGTGCTGGTTGCGACCGATATCGCGGCCCGTGGCCTGGATATTGAAGAGCTGCCACACGTCGTGAACTACGAGCTGCCTAACGTCGCCGAAGATTATGTTCACCGTATTGGCCGTACAGGTCGTGCAGCCGCGACCGGTGTCGCACTGTCGCTGGTCTGCGTCGATGAGCATAAACTGCTGCGTGATATTGAGCGTCTGCTGAAGCGTGAAATCCCGCGTCTGGCCGTTGAAGGTTATGAACCCGATCCGAGCATCAAAGCGGAGCCGATCATTAATGGTCGTCAGCAGCAGTCTCGCGGCGGTGCAGGTGGCGGCGGCCGGGGTCGTGGTCAGGGCGGACAGGGTGCAGGCGCATCGCGTTCATCTTCATCCGGCGACAAGCGTCCTCAGGCGCGTCGTCAGAGCCAGGCCGCGCCTCAGGGCGATAAGCCCGCGTCGCGTCCACGTCGTCCGGCAGCCGCGAAGCGTACCGGTAACGTCTGAGTATGAGGGTTTTACTGGCGCCGATGGAGGGCGTGCTGGATTCACTGGTGCGCCAGCTGTTATCGGAAGTGAACGACTACGATCTCTGCATCACTGAGTTTTTGCGCGTGGTCGATCAACTGCTGCCGGTAAAATCTTTCTACCGTCTCTGCCCCGAACTGCATAACGCCAGCCGCACGCCTTCAGGCACGCGGGTGCGTATGCAGCTGCTGGGGCAGCATCCCGAATGGTTAGCCGAGAACGCCGCACGCGCGGTGGAGCTGGGTTCCTGGGGTGTTGATCTCAACTGTGGGTGTCCCTCTAAACTGGTCAACGGCAGCGGAGGCGGCGCGACCCTTCTTAAAGATCCCGATCTGATTTATCGCGGCGCGAAAGCGATGCGTGAAGCCGTCCCTGCGGATTTACCGGTAACGGTAAAAGTGCGGCTCGGCTGGGATTCCAGTGCCCGCAGTCTGGAGATTGCCGATGCGGTTCAGCAGGCGGGAGCCAGCGAGCTGACGGTGCATGGGCGGACCAAAGAAGAAGGCTATCGCGCAGAGGCGATCAACTGGCAGGCAATTGGCGAGATTCGTCAGCGGCTGCGCATTCCGGTGATTGCCAACGGCGAGATCTGGGACTGGCAAAGCGCGCAAAATTGTATGGCAGTGACGGGCTGCAGTGCGGTAATGATTGGCCGTGGTGCACTGAACATCCCCAACCTGAGCCGGGTGGTGAAATACAACGAACCACCGATGTCCTGGACGGATGTGGTGCGGTTACTGCAGAAGTACAGCCGGCTGGAGAAGCAGGGCGATACCGGCCTCTATCACGTGGCGCGTATCAAACAGTGGCTGGGTTATCTGCGCAAAGCCTATGGCGAAGCCGATGGCTTATTCAGTGAAATCCGCGCGTTAAAAAACTCCGGCGATATTGCGCAGGCAATCGATCGTCACGCGATTGTTCACGGTTTGTGATAAAAAATCAGGCGACCCCTTCGCGACCTGACGGTATAGTGGGCAAAATTTCCTATACCACTAGCCTGCTATGTCTGACACCGCTGTACTGAGCAACAGCCAGCTCAACAAACGAATCCTCTCCGTTATTATCTTCACTTTCTTCTGTTATCTCTCCGTCGGACTGCCGCTGGCCGTACTGCCGGGCTTTGTCAAAAATCATCTTGGCTTCAGCTCCTTTATTGCCGGACTGATTATCAGCATTCAATATTTTGCGACGCTGCTCAGTCGTCCGCAGTCGGGCCGTCTGGCCGATCGGCTGGGGCCAAAACGGGTGGTGATGCTGGGACTGCTCTGCTGCGGCATGAGCGGGGTGCTGACTATCGTGGCCGCAATGCTGAGCAGCTGGCCGTGGCTGAGTCTGGCGCTGCTGGCTATCGGGCGACTGTTTCTCGGGGTAGGCGAAAGCTTCAGCAGCACGGGCTCTACGCTGTGGGGCATGAATATCGTCGGGCCGTTGCAGACCGCGCGCGTCATCTCCTGGAACGGTGTCGCCACGTATCTGGCGATGGCTGTGGGTGCACCGCTGGGCGTGCTGCTCAACAATCAATTTGGCATGAGTGGATTTGCCGGACTGATTGCGCTGATGGGCGTCGCCGGTTATCTGATGGCCAGCCGCAAACCGTCGGTCACCGTCAGCGTCGGCGAGCGCATTCCGTTTCACCGCGTCTTCTCCCGCGTCTGGCTTTATGGTCTGGCGCTGGGCTTCGGCACGATCGGTTTTGGCGTCATCGCGACCTTTATTACCCTCTATTTTGCCAGTCGTGACTGGCAGGGCGCAGCCTATGCGCTAACGCTGTTCAGCCTGGGTTTTGTGCTGGTGCGGCTGGGGTTTGGTCGCTTTATTACCCGCTTTGGTGGATTGCGTGTGTCGCTATTCTCTTTTCTGCTGGAGTGTCTGGGACTGCTGATTATCTGGCAGGCGGATAGCGCCTGGCTGGTGGGCGTGGGCGCATTCCTGACCGGCAGCGGTTTTTCGCTGGTCTTTCCGGCGCTGGGTGTTGAGGCGGTAAAAAGGGTTGAGCGTCAGGATCAGGGCTCGGCGCTGGGAACCTATTCCGCTTTCCTCGATCTTGGGCTGGGTTTAACCGGCCCGGTGGCGGGACTGTTTATCGGACACTGGGGAATGCAGTCGGTTTATCTGGCTGCTGCGATGATGGTGCTGGGCGCATTACTGATTACGCTGCGGCTCTATGGGCAACAACGGCTCAGCGCCTGATTATGGTCAGCATTGGCTCACCCCCTGACTGGTGGTGAGCCAGAGATGCATCAGAAATGGGTAAACAGCCAGTAGAGCAGGGCGGAAAGCAGAATAGAAACCGGCAGTGTTAATATCCAGGCGACAGCCAGATTACGCAAGGTTGAAAACTGCAGACCTGAGCGGTTGGCCGCCATGGTGCCTGCCACGCCAGACGACAGCACATGTGTAGTCGACACCGGCAGGCCAAAGCCATCCGCTGCGCCTATCGTCATCATCGCCACCAGTTCGGCGCTGGCACCCTGCGCATAGCTCAGGTGCGTTTTCCCAATTCGTTCTCCCACTGTCACCACAATTCTGCGCCAGCCCACCATGGTGCCAAGACCCAGCGCAATCGCCACCACCACTTTCACCCACATCGGGATAAAGCGGGTGGCGCTGTCGAGTTCCGCTTTCACCGCCTTAAGGTTGCGTTCCGTCTCCTGTGGCATTGCAACTTTCGTGTTTTGCAGATGCTTAATCGACTCTGAGGCCAGATACATCTGGTTGCGGGTGTTGGTCACCGCCTGAGCAGGAATATTGTCCATGGAGCCGTAACGGCGAATCTGATCGCCTACCTCGTTCAGCGTCCTCGCCAGCGCCGGCAACACATCGGCATTCATCTGGTTACTGCCGACAAAGCCGGTCAGCACGTCGCGGGCCGCCGGCGGGTTCGCCGTCGCCGGTTGCAGCTGCAACAGCTGATGCGCGGTCACTTCAGTCAGCGCGGCTACGCGTGGGATCTGATCGGCAGGCAGCGATCGGTTGAGGGCGTAGGCGATCGGCATGGTACCGACCAGGATCAGCATAATCAGCCCCATCCCTTTCTGCCCATCGTTGGAGCCGTGCGCAAATGAGACGCCGGTACAGGTCAGGATTAGCAGGCCACGAATCCAGACCGGTGGTGGTTGATCGCTTTTTGGCGCCTGATAAAGCTGCCGATTGCGGATAAAGATCTTCATTACCCAGAGCAACAGCCCGGCGCAGACAAAGCCGACCACCGGTGACAGTAGCAGAGCGTAGCCCACCTTCAGCGCCTGATCCCAGTCTACGCCGCTCACACCGCTGCGCCCGTGCAGCATGGCGTTGGCAACCCCGACGCCAATAATCGAGCCAATCAGGGTATGCGACGACGACGACGGCAGGCCGAAATACCAGGTGCCGAGATTCCAGATAATGGCGGAGAAAAGCAACGCATAGACCATGGCGAAGCCGTTGCCGCTGCTGGCCTGCAGGATCAGCTCGACCGGCAGCAGCGAGATAATGCCAAATGCAACCACGCCGCTGGAGAGCAGCACGCCCATAAAGTTACAGAAACCGGACCAGACCACCGCGACGCCGGGCGTGAGCGAGTGAGTGTAAATCACTGTAGCAACTGCATTGGCGGTATCGTGGAAACCGTTGACGAACTCAAAGCCGAGCGCAATCAGCAACGCCAGTCCCAGCAGAAAGAACGGCAGATAGCTGGTGACCGGCATATTGGTCTGTTCGACGTCATTGACCAGGTTGAGTCCGGCGAAGGCCAGTCCGGCGACCAGCAGAATAAAAAATAGCGGCTTGCTGAAGCGACTGCCCTTGCCGTTGAAATCGGGCCGTCCCTGGGCTGATGAGGAGGAGAGACTGTTTTCGCTCATGGTGTACCTCATATGGCTGATGCCGGATGCTGATATGCATCGGGTTAACGGAGTGTGATACGCGCTTTATATGACAGATTAATGATGGTCACGTGGGGAAGGAGAGGAGAAATATTCGTCAATTTGCCTTTATGCAGGCAATAAAAAAGCCAGCGACAGGCGCTGGCTTCAGAAGGCAGAGTGACAATTACGAGCTGGTATTTGCCGCTGCTGCTGGCGCTGCAGGTGTTACCGGCGCGGCAGGTGCAGCTGGCTCAGTGGCTGGCTGCTGCGGCTGCTGCGGCTGAGTAGCATCGCTGCTTGCACCCTGTGGCGTTACCGGCGTCATTGGCTCTTCCTGAGGAGCAGCCTGTGAATTTTCGGGTACCGGAACAGGCGCAGTCTGGACATTGTTTTCCACACCATTCACTTTTACTGGCATACCGGTACGGCTCTGAATCGCGGCATTAACCTGATCCTGATTCACGCTGGCATCAACCACAATTTTGCTCACGGCCTGAGTCAGGGTAATCGGCACCAGCTCACGTGAGTTGAACTGCTCTTCAGTGGTCGACAGTGGGTTATGCACTTCCACATAACGTGAACCGTCCGGCTCTACAGTCGCTTTCACGGGCTGATCAACGAACTGTACGCGTGTGCCAACCGGCACATTCTGATACAGCCATTTGATATCGTCAGCACGCAGACGCACACAGCCATGGCTCACGCGCAGGCCGATGCCGAAGTTGGCGTTGGTGCCGTGAATCGCATAGAGACGACCAATGTAAAGCGCGTAAAGGCCCATTGGGTTATCCGGGCCTGCCGGGAACACCGCTGGCAGCGTTTCGCCGCGAGCCGCGTAGTCCGCATGCATACCTTTGGTTGGCGTCCAGGTCGGGCCATCTTTCTTACGTTCTACCGCGGTAGTCCAGCTGATCGGCGTATCTTTACCCAGTTCACCGATACCAATTGGCAGAACCACGACGGTTTTGCTGCCCTTCGGGTAGTAGTAAAGACGCATCTCCGCGCTGTTAATCACAATGCCTTCACGCGGTGCGTCAGGCAGGATCAGCTGCTGTGGGATGATCATTTTGCTGCCAGCCTTTGGCAGATAAACGTCAACGCCCGGATTGGCTTCCAGCATATTGCTGAGGCCCATCTGGTACTGTGCCGCAAAAGCTTCCAGCGGCAGTTTGCTGTCTTCAGGAACAGTAATTTCGATATTTTCCCCGATCAGACGGCTGTTGGCCGGCGGCAACGGGTAAACCACAGCAAAGGCTGACTGGCTGAACGCCGCCAGAGCCAGTGCGATTGAAGCGAAAGCGCGAATGATTTTCATATTTTACAATTCTTTATCGCCATATTTCAGGCTGTTCAGTGTGTCGAATTCATGCTGGCCAATGTGACCTGCTGCGCATTATATGTTCATTAAACTGACGTTGTGAATCGGGATTTTAACCTCCCTGCAATACTTTACGTAATTTCAGCGCGGATGTTAGCGCATTTCCGTGAATCAGGAGGGTAAAAATGGGGCTTTCCGGGGTTACCACCGATTAAGGTTGCCACTGCGTCTGTTCGCCACTGAGTTTGCGGTTCAGGAAAAAGGCGGCACTGATCAACGCCAGATGTGTCAGCGCCTGCGGTGTATTCCCCAGCGCATGGCCGTGACTGTCAAACTCCTCGGCATAAAGGCCCAGCGGATTGGCGTAGCTCAGCAACTTCTCGAATTCAAAATGCGCCTCCTGAATCCGCCCTGCGCGTGCCAGACATTCGACATACCAGAAAGAGCAGGCGCCAAACGAGCCTTCCGATCCTTTAAGACCGTCGGCGGGCGTCTCATGCGTATTGTAACGCCTCACCATACCATCACTGACCAGGTTGGCTTTGATCGCATCCAGTGTGGCAATCCAGTCCGGATCGGTGGCACCAACAAAGCGTACCAGCGGCATCAGCAGCATGGAGGCGTCAAGGTATTCGCCATGCCGGGTCGAAGAGAAGTGACCGCGTTCGCTGTTCCAGAAGTTCGCCCAGATATCTTCGCGGATCTCACGGCGTGCCCGATCCCAGCGCTCGTAAGGCATCGGCAGGGATCGCTTCATGCCGAGACGCAGCGCACGATCCATCGCTACCCAGCACATCAGACGTGAATGCAGGAAATGCTCCGGTTCGCCGCGCATCTCCCAGATACCGGCATCGGGCTGATCCCAGTTATCGCTTAGCCAGTCGATCATTTTGACCACATGTTGCCAGCCGCGCTGAGAGATCGCCTCGCCATATTTGTTGGCCAGATAGACCGCATCCATCAGTTCGCCATAGATATCGAGTTGCGTCTGCTGCCAGGCATCATTGCCGATGCGCACCGGTCGGGAGTCGGCATAGCCGGAGAGATTCAGTAATTCCATCTCATGCAACTCAGTGCCGCTGTCGAGACGGTACATCACCTGCAGGCGCATCTCATCATGATGGCTGTTTTCAACGCAGCGACCCACCCAGTGAGTAAAGTGTTTAGCTTCATCGATATAACCCAGCCGCATCAGCGCATACATGCTGAAGGACGCGTCGCGGATCCAGGAGGCGCGATAGTCCCAGTTGCGTTCGCCACCCAGTTCTTCAGGCAGACCAAACGTTGCCGCCGCCGCAATGGAGCCGTGCTGATACGAAGTCAGGAGCTTCAGGACCAGCGCCGAACGCTGCACCATTTCACGCCAGCGTCCCTGATAGGTGCTGTGGCTGCTCCAGTGTCGCCAGTAATTCAGTGTCTCTTCAAAGCAGTGTTCAGTGGCCAGCGCTTCGATATGCGCATCATCCACGCTGCCAAATTCGAACTGCGCATATTCGCCGGGCTGTAACGTGAAGTGGGCTGTCGCACTCTCATCCTCCAGCGTCATCACCACCGAGGCTGCAAGGCGCAGCGACGGCTGGCCCTCAGCATGAAAGTCGATACAGCCATTATGCGCTTCTGCACGGGTCTGCGCCCGGGCATAGTCGTGGCGGGGCGAACAGCGCATCTGAAAGGTGGCACTGCCGCGGACCATTTTGAGCCGACGGATCAGGCGCGGCATCTTATCCCTGTCATCACAAATCGGCATGTAGTCGGTGATTTCTGCCACGCCTTCATCATCCAGCCAGCGGGTCTGCAGGATGTTGGTGTCGGGCAGGTAGAGTTGCTGACGTCGTGCATTGGGCCAGTCAGGAGCCAGAGAGAAAAGTCCGGCGTCATCGCTATCGAGCAGGGCGGCAAAGACCGACGGGCTGTCAAGTTCAGGCCAGCAAAGATAATCAATGGTGCCGTCATTGGCGATCAGCGCACAGGTGCGCAAATCGCCAATGACACCGTGGTCTTCAATCTTACGTTTTACCTTACTCATTCTCATCTCCCTGTCAGTGTCCCTGCTAACTATAGCTGAGCTATTCGATGCGGCTTCGGTTGGGCACAGATGGTTAACGTAAGGTTGAATAAGGCAGGGAAGGGAAAGCGCGTAGAACAGGGAAGGTGAAACTGACGACGTGGTCAGCAGGGTGCCCGGGCGCTGATGCGTGTCTGGCGACCCTGCTGACGTTCACTGCCAGTGACGCCTGCTGGCAACGGCGTTGTTTATTTCATTTATTCCTGATCGGCCCGACGGTTATGCCAGCGGCGGATGAACCAGCGCAGCACAAAGGCAAAGATGACCGCGCCCACCAGCCACAGCAGATGTTTCAGATGCTGATCGAGTTTGTGCAGCCACGGCGCGATGATGCCACCCGCGAAATAGCCGAGGGTCACGAAAATCACGGCCCAGATGGCCGCTCCGATAACGTTAAGAATGAAAAATTTCATTGGATTAAGGCGGCTGGCACCGATAATAATTGGGCCAATCAGCCGGAAGCCATACATAAAACGCACGCCAATCACAAACAGGCTGGGACGGCGTTTAATCAGTCGGTTCGCCTTGACCACTTTATCCTGATGCTTTTTAAAGCGGCGCAGGATGCGCGTGCCCCAGCGGCGGCCTACCCAGTAGAGCAACTGATCGCCGACAATGCCGCCACTCATCGCGGCCAGCACCACGCCCACGTAATGCAGCAGCCCCTCATGCGCGGCCACGCCGCCCAGCAATGTAAATGTTTCCCCTTCGGCAATACAGCCAATAAAAAGTGCCAGATAGCCGTACTGTGTAATTAATGCGTTGATATCCAGATGCAAAATGACTCTCCCTGTGCATTGGGTGATGGTTTCTTTCAGTCTATACGCGATTTGGCCTCCCTTCCGCCCGTGCACGATGGAGGGGTTTATTTACGCTGTTTTTTTGTCCGGTCACCACGAAAGTTTTACTGCCGTTTATACTTGAGAAGACGCTGCCCCCAAAGACGCATGCATCACCGGGCGGCCCATCGCATCAGAGGAGTGACTGTATGAACCATGTCTGGGGACTTCTGGCGCATCCGAACCAGGAAATGCGTCATATCAAGCAAGAGAATGAAAGCGTATCGCACCATTACACCCATCATGTTCTGCTGATGGCGGCGATCCCGGTGATCTGCGCCTTTATCGGAACAACTCAGCTGGGCTGGAATCTGGGCGACGGGCAATATGTGCAACTTAACCTGGCGACCGGGATCGGGCTGGGCATTCTGTTCTATCTGATTATTCTGGGTGGCGTGGCGGTAATGGGACGCGTGATTCACTGGATGGCGCGGGATTACCCTCAGCGTCCCGGCGTTCAGCGCTGTACGGTCTTTGCCGGTTACGTCGCTACGCCGCTGTTCCTGAGCGGACTTGTCGCACTCTATCCGCTGGTCTGGCTCTGTGTGCTGGCAGGTGCGCTGGCGCTGCTTTACACCGGCTATCTGCTCTATATCGGCATCCCCCTGTTTCTGAATATCGACCGCGAAGAGAGTCTGCGCTTTTCCGGCTCAACGCTGGCCATCGGCGTGCTGGTATTTGAAGTGTTACTGGCATTAACTGTCGTGCTGTGGGGATATGGACCGCATCTTTTCTGATAGAACGCTGCCGCCGCTCTGGCGGCAGTTCTCTTTTTACGCCCGGAAACAATCTCACCAGGAAATTTCTTAACCTTACGGGTATGATACCGCTGCCAGCCCGCGCTGCGAGTTTACTGAGGCGGGCGGCCTGTGTCGGTCTGACACAGTACATCTTCATAACCGGGTTTTTTTCTACGATGCCTGCAAAAATTCGTTTTACTCTGCTTTCGCTGGCGCTGCTCGTTTCAGGGCAGATTGTTTCACTTCCGGCGCAGGCGACTACCACACTGTCGCAACTTGCGCCTATCGCTCAGCCGCAGATCGCCTCTGGCAGTGCGATGATTGTCGACCTCACCACCAATAAAGTGCTCTTTTCCAGCCATCCGGATCGGGTCAGGCCTATCGCGTCGATCACCAAGCTGATGACGGCGATGGTCGTGCTGGATGCGCATCAGCCGATGAACGAGATGATACCTGTCGATATCAGCCAGACGCCGGAAATGCGTGGTGTCTTCTCACGCGTGAAGCTCAACAGTCAGATCAGCCGCCGTAATATGATGCTGCTGGCATTGATGTCCTCGGAAAACCGTGCTGCTGCCAGTCTCGCGCACGCCTATCCGGGCGGTTATAACGCCTTTATCCGGGCAATGAACGCGAAAGCGCGATCGCTGGGCATGAAACAGACCCGCTATGTCGAGCCGACCGGTTTGTCGACGCAAAACGTCTCAAGTGCACAGGACCTGGTTAAGTTGCTCAAAGCCACACGGGAATATCCGGAGCTGGGCGCGCTTAGCACCACGAAAGAAGAGACGGCGGTTTTTGCTCATCCGAGCTATGCGCTGCCGTTCCGCAACACCAACCATCTGGTCTATAAAAATGACTGGCATATTCAGCTGACCAAAACCGGTTACACGGATGAGGCAGGCCACTGCCTGGTGATGCGTACCATGATTAATAATCGTCCGGTGGCGCTGGTGGTACTGGATGCCTTTGGCAAATATACCCACTTCGCCGACGCTAACCGTCTGCGTAGCTGGATCGAGACCGGTAAAGCGGCACCGGTCCCTGCGGCCGCACTGGCTTATAAAAAACAGAAGTCGGGCCAGGTCGCCAGCAATGGTGCCAGCAGTGCCGGCGTCGAGTAAAAATAGCCGACATGTTGTATTGCGCGACAGGCATTGCCTGCAGGCTGAGCAGGATGCCAGAATAGAATGTGGTCAGAGGCTTCAGGCCCTTTTTTGCCTCTGACCGCCCGGAATCAGCCCCAAAAAATGCCCGTTATTCCTATATTGCCCTCCCTTGCAAAGCCCTACACTACGCGCGACTGGCGAGGGAAGATCGCCTGATTTAAGCTGCCGGAATCTTACTCATATGTTTATACGATCCTTTTTTGCATTGTTAATGCTGGCGCTGGTGGGGTTTGCCCCGGCGCTGGCGCTGGCCGCGGATAATACGGCCACGCCTGCTCAGGAACAGGATGCGCCACCGAAGCTGAATGCTGCGGTGGAACTGCCGAAAATGCAGAAGATCCTCGATAAAATTAAAAGTCAGGTCTCCGTCGATGCCGGCGAAAACAAGCTGACACAGCTGAATGAAATGGCGCTGGAACTCTCTGGCAGTGCCGATACGCTCGGGCAGGCGCTGGTACCCGATCGCCAGCAGGTCGATGCACAGCTGGGTGTACTTGGCCCGGCCCCGAAAGCCGACAGTGGGGTGAAAGAAACCCCGGAAGTGACACGCAAGCGTAACGCGCTTGAGAGCCAGAAAGGCAAACTCGACGACCAAATCAAACAGGCAGAAGGGATTAAAAATGGCGCGCTGATGCTCTCCTCGCAGATTGTTAACCTGCGTCGTGATCAGCTGAAAAGCCAGCTGGCGTTGAACTCCGGCAGCATCCTTGGTGCACGCTTCTGGTCACCGTTGCTCAATAGCCAGGATCTGGATGGTGAGAAGATTGGTGAGTTCCTGCAGGAGTTGCAGGATACCGCGGCACTCTCATGGGAGCCGGGCTGGCGCGTGGGCAGTGTCTTCTGGCTGCTGGCGGCATTGCTGGTGATGACGGTCGGTCGTCGCTACAGTGAAGAGTTTCTGGCCTGGGTCAGCATTAATAAACTGCCGGAAGGGAAGCTACGTCGTAGTTTCCTGGCGGCAGCGGTAGCGCTGACTACGCTGGCGGCTGTTGTCCTCACCTTTAACTTTCTCTCTCTGGCCTTTACCCGCCGGGATGAGGTCTCTGAAAACGTTCAGGACTTTGTTGATCGTCTGGTGCAGCTAAGCGTCTTTTGTGGCCTGATTGCCGGACTGGGGCGCGCATTCCTCTCTACCCGCAGGCCCAGCTGGCGCTTACCGGCTATCTCCAATGAAGTGGCGATGGCATTAAAGCCGTTTCCACCCATCACCGCTGTGCTGGTGTTTATCTTCCAGACGGTCGAGGCGTTTAACTACAGCGTCGGCACCAGTCTGAATACCACCATTTTTGCCAACGGCCTGACGGCACTGTTGATTGGCAGTACTGCACTGGCGATCAGCATGCGCACCAACCGCGTACGCCGTCGCCTGACCCAGGCGGGCACACCGCCGGAAGCACGCTCAACGCTGGTCGGGCTGATTCAGATGGGCCTGACGCTGACCGCGGTTGCCATCCTCGTGTCGCTGCTGATCGGTTACGTTACGCTGGCGCGCTTCCTGAGTTATGAAGTGATCTGGTGCGGTCTGCTGTTTGGTTCGTTCTACTTCCTGAGTCACCTGCTCAAGGATGGTTGTGAGAGTCTCTTTTCGACCAGTAATGCCACCGGTCGACGCATTCAGAGTTCACTTAACATCAATGAGCGTCATTTGCAGCAAACGGCTACGCTGCTGACGGCCATCGGTAAAACCTTCCTGGTGCTGGTGGTGGCGCTGGCGCTGGTCAACGGCACCTTTGCCTCTTCAACGCCGATTGAGCTGCTGCAAAAAGTCATTGAGTTCTGGGGCGGTAAAGGCCTTGAATCCCTGAACATCGTGCCAGCGCATATGGTGAATGCGATAATTTGCCTGATTGTCGGCATCTATGTGCTGCGATCGGTGCGTCGCTGGCTTGATACCGATTTCCTGCCCAAAACCACCATGGATGTGGGGATGCGGGTGTCGCTGGTGACGCTATTCAGCAACATTGGTTATGTGCTGATCATTCTGCTGACCCTGTCGATTATGGGGCTGCAGTGGAACAAGCTGGCCTGGATCGTCAGTGCGTTGTCGGTTGGTATCGGTTTTGGCTTACAGGAGATCGTGAAAAACTTTATCTCCGGTCTGATTCTGTTGACCGAGCGGCCAGTCAAAGTCGGCGATCTGGTGAGCATCAGCGGCATCGAAGGGGATATTCGCCGGATTAATGTGCGTGCCACGGAAATTCAGCTGGGCGACAAATCCACCGTGATTGTGCCGAACTCGCAGTTTATCTCGCAGAATGTGCGCAACGCGACAATGGGTAATGCGCAGGGTGTGGTCACCATTACGCTGACCTTCCCGCTAAATATCGATCCGGTAAAGGTGCGCGATATTCTGCTGGAAGTTTATAACGAAAACGAACGTATTCTGGAAACACCTGAGCCATCGGTTTCGTTTAAAGATCTGACCCAGCAAGGGATTGTCCTGAGCGTCACCGGTAATGTTGCCGGTCAGCGGCAGATAGCAGGAGCGAAGAGCGATCTGCTGTTCGATATTCTGACGCGTCTGCGTAAAGAGGGCATTCTGCTCTCCACTCCGCAGACCATGATTATTGAGCGCCGTCAGCAGATAGCAGATGTGGAGCCGGTACCCGAAGAGAAGCTGGTTTAAAAGAACCCGTTTCAGAGGTGAAAGGGCCGACGTCTGTCGGCCTTTTTTATGTCCAAAACACGGGCTTTTAAGCCTGTTTTCTCACTCCCGCTGACTACAACGTTTCCTCACGGCTGGTGCGCTGGCCATCGCTGCTCACCGACCGAATGGCGACAGTACCGTTGACCTGCGGCGGTCTGTTGGCGTCGTAGCGCTGCCAGTTCTCACCCTTGTCCAGGCTGTATTCCAGCGTAATGCCAGGCAATGCCACGTTCATCAACAGAATACCATCAGCAATTTTTGCTCCCGGTACGGGCAGGCGATAATCAATACCCGCTTTATCCAGTTTTGCCAGTTCCCGTTGTCCCAGCAGGTTGGCAAATCGCTGCCAGTCGTTCAGAAGCGCCTTCTGATCAACAAGTTGTGTTTTGCCACCGGTATACTCCTCACCCGGCTGATAGTCCCGCTCCCAGCTGGCGCGGTGCCAGCTGCGTTCTGCGACTGAAAGGAGGCGAGGATAGTTCATGTACTCCATTTGATCGTCAGTGCGCACGGTCTCGCTCCACAGCTGGGCCGAAATACCATAAGCCCCTTTCCAGGGTTTCGCGGATTTGGCGCTGAAAACGTTACCGTCGCGATCTACCGAAGTTTCAGCATTCTGCGGCAGGTTGTCCGGTGCGAAGCCAAAGATTTTTCGCTCATCGTTGAAGCGAGTGCCCCAGTAATAGCCGCGCTCCAGTGGGTTAACTTCATACGGGAAGTCCAGATAGAGGTAGTCAGGGCTGGAGATGACTACGTCGTACCCTTTCTGTGACCAGTCACCGGCGCTGTCAAAACCGCCCCAGTAGAGGGTATCCCAGAAGTTGACTGCGACACGCGGCGTCGCGAACTCTCCGGCATGTTTGACATCTTTCAGGCCATCCTGCCAGGCCTGCATTTTGCCAATACCGTGCCGGTTCACGATTTCGTTCACGGTCAGGGCAAAATAGCTCGGCAGATGGGCCAGATCTTCCACTTTGCCGCTTTTCACCAGTGCCTGACAGGCCTGTGATTTTGCCCATGGCAAATCTTCGCGGCTCAGGTCTTGCAGACCGGTACCCGGTTTTGGACTGTTTTTGTCAGAGTAGCCTGCGCCCAGCCGGATATTCTTCGCTTCATCACCGCCAAAATGCCAGACGCTGAGTGGCTGGCCTGCCTCCTGGTGCATCGCCTTGATTTCACCAATCACTTTGTCCACGAAGCGTTGTGAACTTTCAATGCAGGGGTTGAGATAGCTGGTACGGTCGTAAAACTGCACTGAGGTGGTGTTGGAGTTATCGGTCGGATCGATCAGGCGCCAGGCGTTAGCCTCGTCAGGTTTCCCCTCCTTCATCAGCCGCTGATAGCGCGCTTCCATTGAGATGACCGCCGCCCGGGCATGGGCGGGTATGTCAATTTCCGGGATGACCTGAATGTGGCGCGCCTGCGCATATTTAACAATCTCTATATAGTCAGCGCGACTGAAATAGCCGCTGCCATTGTTATCACTGAAGGGGCCGGAACCCAGTTGCGGCAGCAGACACTTTTGTTCGGAAAGATCATGACAGCGTTTCGCACCCACTTCCGTGAGTTCCGGTAGGCCGGGAATCTCAATCCGCCAGCCTTCATCATCACTGAGGTGGAAATGGAAACGGTTCATCTTCCACGATGCCATCTGATCAAGCTGTCGCATCACCGCCTGTTTACTGTGGAAGTTACGGGCAACGTCAAGGAAGGCACCGCGATAAGCAAAGCGCGGCGCATCATGGGCTTCCAGCGTGGCAATCCGTGGCGCGCCCTCTGAGGGGACCAGTGACAGAATCGACATCAGACCGTAGAACGCACCGGCAGCGTCGTAGCCGACTATGCTCGCACGGCGGGAAGTAATATCGAGGTCGTATGCGCCCGATATCGCTTTTTTGCCGCTAAAGTGACCCGGTTTGACCTGCGTGTTAATAGCGAATCCATCAGGCGATTCTTTGAGGCCAAGCAGTGCCATACGCTGTCTCACTGCCTCAGCGGTTTCACGGCTCAGTCCAGTCAGTGACAAGGTGACGCCACGGCTGAGATCGGTATCCTGCGAACGAAGTTTAACGTCCAGCGGCGTGGGTGTGATTTGCCCCCGCAATGCTGAGGCTGGCAGGGTGGCGACATCGCTGTTTTTCTCAAACCGGCTGACAGGCTGCATCAGGACGTTATTGTCATCGGCACTGCGTCGCCAGTGGTTATCCAGCGGCAATACAAACTGGCTGGGATCTTCGTAGTCAGTGCTGGCAATAATTTTTGGCGTCGCCTCACCGGAGGTGACATACCAGCGCGGCATCACATCAGTCACGAACAGTTGCCAGTATTCGTTAACGATGGGGATCTGCACTGATTCGCCCGCGCCAATACCCGTGAATTTCTCTGTTGGCTCCAGTCGCGTTAAGTCTCCGACCAGATGCGTCAATGTAAACTGATCGTTATCGACCCGCAGCGTCTGGCGGATGTTGCTCATGTAGATGGCCCAGTTTTTGTCGGTCAGTGCAGGGCCGTTATTGGTCAGCGTGATAATGGCGCGGTTACAGGAGGCAAAATCGGCGCCTAACGCGGCGCAATCTGTACCGTGCAGTCCCGCCTGGTTGTCTGTTACCTGATAGGTCACGCCAAACTGGCTGATTTGATCAACCACCTTCTGCCCTGACGAGCTGGCGTGGCCTGTGGCGGTAACGCTCAGCAGAGTGAGCGCGATAAGGCTTAACTTGAACATGTTGATTCATCCTTAATGGTGAAAATAGTTCCGAAAGTCCGCAGGGCGTCAGAACAGCGTAAACGGCGCGATAACAATAAATTTGATGTCCTTCTCGTCCTGGAAAATGTTGTTGTATCCATTGCTGAAGCTGGGCAGGTCGCTGTGATTTTTGTAGCGGGTATAGTGAAGATGGAACTGGGTGTCTTTGGCCCGGCCCTGCTGGATTTGATAGATCAGATCAAGGTTCCAGGCCGACTCTCTCAGTCGCTGACTCTGGTCAACGGTGGGGAGCGTGGCGGGTTTTGCATCCCAGCCCCAGACGTAAGATGCGCCGGCTTTCCAGCCCGTCAGCTGCCACGGCGATAAATCGAGCATCGCGCCTGCAAAGATCGCTTTTTCACCATTGGCGTTCCAGTCAGAACGCGAATCCCACCAGATATCCATTCGTCCGTTGGAGGTGGCGTAGCCCGGCGTCATGCGCTGCAGGAAAAAGCCCTGATTCCCTTCAGCTTTAACCCAGCTGCCTTCAAGTCGGAGATCCACCGGGCCGACGGTATAACCGACGGTGATCGCCTGTAACCAGGCCAGGCCATCATAGACATCACGCGGGTTTGCGGCGCCCCCCGAGACTTTGTCGCGTGCGCCATAAAACTGATAGCTGGTGCGCAGTTCGTTACCACCTGGGCTGGCAGACCAGGATGCTTTGGCAAAATATTGATCCATATAATGTGCGGCCTGACCAAATGCACCTTCAAGCACCAGATTATTTTTGAAGTCATATTTCATGCCGAATGAATGCAGGTAGCTGACAGGCGTTTTATTATCAGCCTGCCGGAAATCATATAAATCACGATACCAGGGGGCTTTATATTTATCGGTCCACATCCAGGAGAGTGATAATGCGCCTGCTTGCTGGAAATCATAAAGTGCACCCGCTTCAAATCCGCGATAGGTGCCGGGCAGGAAACTCCAGTGAGGCGCAATCAGTGTCTGTCCGGTTGGCTGGATATAACCCGCGCGTAACCAGTAGTCGTTATGTTTTAATTTCAGTGCGGCTTTATAAACCGATGCGCCACTGCTGTCGCCATTCCATTTTTCATTCCAGCGGGAATGCGATTTACTGAAGCCAATTTCATTGGGTGCGGCGGGACCGCTATTGGAAAGTTCAACGGCGCCAAACACGGCGAGGTCCATGCCAATCCAGTCCCCGGCATAGCCGGACTGATAGTCGAGGTTACTGTTGAGTGAAGTATGGTGTAAATTAGCCTGGTACTCTCCCTGATGCTGACTGGCGGGATCGCTCTCTTTTCGGTCTCGCTGTCGCTGCCAGTAAAAAACATTTCCTGTCAGCGTTGAGTCGTCAAAAAATCCGGCAGCATAGGCTGGCGTTGATGACATTGCCGTTACGCCTGCTGACAGCGCTATTATTTCCATCAATACTAATGTGTAGTTTTTTTTAGACATGGAAGATCCTGCCCTGAGGTAAATTAATATTTGTGGTTTTTTATTTTTGTGTCGTGAATATATTTTTCGCGACGCGAATTATCAATTGGCAGGGTGGTTTTTTGTGAGGCGTTGCGCATAACCCAGAGACATAAAATAATGTGGGTTCAATATGGGAGGATGGATTAATTTTTTATTAAAATATTATTAGCAGACAAGGTAAGGGCAATCGGTAATCAGGGAAAGCAGTCAGGCTGGATTAAGTGATGACTATTTCATTAACTGAATAACCAAATAGTCTGCAGGTTTTATGGGGTCTGCTGGTTCGGCTGTTTTGAACGTCAGCCTGCAGAGAAGGGCAGGCTGACAGATAACAGCGAGTTAAACCTGTTTCACCGCCCAGCCTTTTTGCTTGCTGGTTTTGCCAATGCCGGGATTGAAGCTGTTAGTCGGATCGAGCCGGCGATAGAACGCCGCCAGTTGCGGTTTCGCCTGATAGAGATGCCCAACGTTATGTTCAGCGGGATATTCCGCGCCGCGCGCCTGAAGGATCTCCAGCATCTGCGCTTTCAGCGCGTGCACATCGACCCCTTTTCTGACGATGTAATCCTGATGGAAGACATGACAGAAGAAGTGACCATAGTAGAGGCGATGGCTTAAAGATGCGCGAATCTCATCGGGCAGAGTTTCAAACCAGTCCGCATCGTTGCGACGCAGGGCGATATCCAGCGCCAGAATATCCTCGACCTCATCGGCATGCACCGCGTGGTAGCGCACGGCCGCACCTGCCGCCGCGAAGCGATGCAGAAAGGCGTGCGCACCTTCTTTGCCTTCACACTCAAAGAACTCGCCGCCGCCTTCGCGGAAGTAGTCACGCAGGAACTGACGCGCTTCTGCCACGCCGTCGCCCGACATCTTCAGCATCAGATGATGTTCATATTTATCGCGATACTGCTTCATGCGTTTGGGCAGATGCGCCGGAAACAGTTTACTCAGGCGCTGCAGCAGGCGATCGCTGAAGTGCGGTTTAACGAAGGAGAGCTTGTTCAGCCAGGCATCAATCCGCCCCTTCAGCGTGAAAAACAGCGGCATCTTATCGGTGCCCAGCTTGTCGATCATCAGGAAGGTGTCTTTGCCATAGACTTCCGCAATGTCATAGATGTCGCGGTGCATATATTCGCCCGCCACCGGCAAATGAGTAAAATGCGCCAGCATGTGACGGCGGATATCGTTGAGCACAGCGGGTTCGTTAGTGCCGATGTAAAACACCTGCTGCTGCGGTTCAGTGGGGAAGGTATCAAGTCGCACCGCGAAGACCGCCAGTTTCCCGGCACAGCCGGATGCTTCGAACAGACGACGCGCATCAGCGTTGTAACGCGCTGGCGTATCGGCATCAACTTCACGCACCCGGTCTGCATATTCATGATCGGAAGCGTGACGGCCATCGTGCTGCACATCTTTAGGCTGCCAGCGATCGTCATCCAGTCGCCCCAGAATCTCTTCCGGCGACGTTCCCAGATCGATGCCGAGATGGTTAACCAGCTTCAGTCTTCCCTGTGCATCAATCTGAGCAAACAGGGCCATTTCGCTGTAGGCCGGGCCGCGCTTAATCAGCGATCCGCCGGAATTATTGCAGATGCCGCCCAGCACCGAGGCACCAATACAGGAGGAGCCAATCACCGAGTGAGGCTCGCGCCCCAGCGGCTTCAGCGCTTTTTCCAGCTGATAGAGTGTACTGCCGGGGAACGCCAGCACCTGCTGGCCACTGTCAATCAGCTGAAGCTTATCGAGTCGCAGGGTACTGACGATCACCAGCGGGCGATCGTAATCGTCGCCATGCGGCGTTGACCCTTCGGTCAGGCCGGTATTGGCCGCCTGCATCAGGATGATGACATCCGCATTCACCAGCGTTTGCAGTACCCGCCAGAGCTCCAGCAGCGTACCAGGAAACGCCACGGCCAGCGCGTCACCTTCGCCGGAGCGAAAGCCTTTGCGATAGCGGGCGGTCTGTTCAGGTTCTGTCAGCAGATGAGAGGGGCCGACCAGGCGGCGCAGGTCAGAAAGCAGGGCAGAGGTTTGTGTCATGAGCAATTCCCTTGTCTTATCAGTGCGTCCTAACTGTAGCACGTCAACTGACCACAACGCAGTGTGACCCTGACCGCTACCTGCTATTCTCATCTTGTGGCACACTGCCGCCTGTTAATTCGATATTGCGCAGTTACTTAAGAGAACCCAACCTGATGAAATGGATTTGCTCTGTTAGTCTCGCTGTCTCCCTCGCGATGCAACCCGCTTTAGCTGAGACAGTGCAAGGTAACCACCCGATGACCGAACAGGCGCGGGATGCCTTCGTTAACCAACTGCTTAAAAAAATGACGCTGGACGAGAAAATCGGCCAGCTGCGTTTAATCAGCGTCGGACCTGATAATCCGAAAGAAGTGATTCGCGACATGATTCAGAAGAGTCAGGTTGGCGCGATCTTTAATACTGTGACCCGTCAGGATATCCGCGCGATGCAGGATCAGGCGATGCAGCTCAGCCGCCTGAAAATCCCGCTGTTTTTCGCCTACGACGTTATTCATGGCCAGCGCACCATTTTTCCTATTCCTTTAGCCCTGGCGTCGAGCTGGGATCTGGATGCGGTGAAAGAGGTGGGGCGCGTCTCCGCCTATGAAGCGGCCGACGATGGGCTGAATATGACATGGGCACCGATGGTGGATGTCAGCCGCGAACCGCGCTGGGGTCGTGGTTCCGAAGGTTTCGGTGAGGATACGTATCTCACCAGCGAAATGGGTCGCAGCATGGTGCAGTCGATGCAGGGAAAAAGCGCGGCCGATCGCTACAGCGTAATGACCAGCGTGAAGCATTTCGCACTCTATGGCGCAGTGGAAGGGGGACGCGACTACAACACCGTGGACATGAGTCCGCAGCGTATGTTCCAGGACTATCTGCCGCCCTACAAAGCCTCACTGGATGCGGGCAGCGGCGGCGTGATGGTGGCGCTCAACTCCATCAATGGCGTACCGGCCACGGCAGACAGCTGGCTGCTGAAAGATCTGCTGCGTGATAAGTGGAAATTCAAAGGCATCACCATCAGCGATCACGGTGCGATTAAAGAGCTGATCAAACATGGCGTCGCCAGCGATCCGCAGGAAGCGGTGCGCATCGCCCTGAAGTCGGGCGTCGATATGAGCATGAGCGACGAATATTACAGCAAGTATCTGCCTGCGCTGGTGAAGAGCGGCGACGTTACCATGGCTGAAATTGATGATGCGGCACGGCATGTGCTTAACGTCAAATATGACATGGGCCTGTTTAACGATCCCTACAGCCATTTAGGTCCGAAAGAGAGTGACCCGCAGGATACCAATGCGGAAAGCCGTCTGCATCGGGCTGAAGCGCGCGACGTCGCGCGTAAAAGCATCGTGTTGCTGAAAAACCGTCTGGAAACGCTGCCGCTGAAAAAATCGGGCACCATTGCCCTGATTGGTCCGCTGGCAGACAGTCAGCGCGACATTATGGGCAGCTGGTCTGCGGCGGGCGTGGCGAAGCAATCCGTTTCGCTGCTGCAGGGCATGCGCAATGCCACCGAAGGCAAAGCGACGCTGCTGTATGAGAAGGGCGCGAACGTCACCGACAACAAAGGGATTCAGGACTTCCTGAACCTCTATGAGCAGGCTGTTTCTGTTGATACGCGTTCACCGCAACAGATGATTGATGACGCGGTCGCTAAAGCGAAGCAGGCCGATGTGGTGGTCGCCGCCGTGGGTGAAGCGCAGGGTATGGCGCACGAAGCCTCCAGCCGCAGCGATCTGGTGATCCCGCCGAGCCAGCAGAAGCTGTTAGCCGCGCTCAAAGCTACCGGTAAGCCGCTGGTGATTGTACTGATGAACGGCCGCCCGCTGTCGATAGTGAACGAAGATCGCATGGCTGATGCCGTGCTGGAAACCTGGTTCAGTGGCACCGAAGGTGGCAACGCCATCGCCGATGTGCTGTTCGGTGACTATAACCCATCGGGCAAACTGCCGGTCTCCTTCCCGCGTTCAGTGGGTCAGATTCCGATTTACTACAACCATCTGCCAACTGGCCGGCCTTACAACTTTGCGAAGCCGAACAAGTACACCTCGCACTACTATGATGCGGTTAACGGCCCGCTCTATCCGTTTGGTTACGGCCTGAGCTATACCACGTTCACCGTGTCGCCGGTAAAAATGTCTTCACCGACCATGCCGCGTAATGGCAGCATTAAGGCCAGCGTAACGGTAACTAACAGCGGTAAGCGTGATGGTGCGACGGTGGTCCAGATGTATCTGAACGATCCGGTCGCCTCTATCAGCCGTCCGGTGCAGGAGCTGCGTGGTTTCAAACGCATCATGCTGAAAGCAGGCGAGTCGCAAACCGTGACCTTTAAGATCGACGTCGATGCGCTTAAATTCTGGAACCAGCAGATGCAGCATGTTGCCGAGCCAGGCAAATTCAACGTGATGATTGGACTCGATTCCGTGCGTACTCAGGATGCGCAGTTCAACTACCAATAACCGTCAGCCTTTCCCCTGAATGCAGGGGAAGGTGATGCGGCGCGTCGTGAGCGTCCTGCTATCACGCGTCGCATCATATCCACTATCAGAGCCGCTATGATTAATCTGCGTGACCGCATTCAGCAGCAGGTCTTCCGCCTTAATGGTCTGTCGATGAATGAATTTGACCTCTCTCAACCGCCAGGCGATCCCGGCCTGTATGGCCCGGACAGCGTGATCTGGCGCGTCCACGGTGATTTCACCTCCATGATGTGCGGCGGGATCAGCGCGCTGCTGTTGCAGATGCTGCATCCAGCGGCGCTGGCGGGCGTCTGGGATCACTCCAATTTCCGCGAAGATATGATGGGCCGCCTGCGGCGCACCAGTCAGTTTATCGCCGTGACCACCTACGGGAATTCGCAGGATGCCCGGACGCTGATTGAGCGGGTGAAACGCATTCATCTGAAAGTCAGCGGCGTCGACAGCGAAGGCAAACCTTATGCCGCCAGCGATCCACATCTGCTGACCTGGGTGCATGTGGCGGAGACCAGCCGTTTTCTGGCGGCCCATCTGCGCTATAAAAATCCGCAGCTCAGCCGCGCCGAACAGGATCAGTACTATCAGGAAGCGGCGCAGATTGCCGAGGCGCTGGGCGCGGAGAAGGTGCCGAAAAGCGTTGTTGATGTGGCGGATTACCTGCAACAGATGCGAGCAGAGCTGCGCTTTGATGAGCGTACCGCCGAAGTGACGCGATTGCTGATGAACGCCCCTGCACCGAGCTGGCAGGCGAAACCAGTGATGAAGATCATGCTGAAATCAGGCTTCGGGCTAATGCCAGCCTGGGCGCAGGCGATGTCCGGTAGAGAAATCGGCCGCTTTGAGCAGGCGATCATTGACCAGAAGATTAATGCCATCGCGTTGGGGTTGAGATGGTCGATTCAGCGCGGAGCGTGGTATCGGGCAATGGTGCGGATGGGGAGAGATCCGCACTGAGGTGACTGGTATCTTTTTTACTCGTTTTTAAGTAAGTCAGATGGTTAAGTTTTACCAGCATAACGACGCGGGTTCAGTGCTTTAAAAGTAACCCTACAGGCGCTTTTATGGCTTCCCGCAGAACCGAAAACGTCACGCGAGAGCAAGCAGCGTTTCCTGAAGCTATGACCACGAAAAAGCAGGTTATGCTCTGACGTTTATAGTCTGTTCAGGCTTCTGCATGTCTTACACTGATAATCTTTTGTACAGCAGTTTCAACAATTGATCGTTCCGGGCCAGCCATAAAGCTTACAGGCTGAGACAGATTATGGCTGTTTCTCCAGGCCTGGTTTCCAGCAAAGGAAAAGTTGGGCATATCCGTGAGCGGTTATAATAAGTATTTTCTTTTGACTAACGACTCTGGGGGAAAAGTGTTTTCTGACAGCAAGAACATTCCGATACTTAATTCTCTGACCGGCTATCAGCTCTCCCGCTTGCATACTTTTGAGTGTGTTGCACGGCGATTATCATTTGCGCTTGCTGCCGAGGAGTTATTCGTTAGCCCAAGCGCGGTGAGCCATCGTATCAGCCAGCTTGAAAAAGAACTGGGTTTCAGCTTGTTTTACAGGCTCCATCGTAAAATAGCTCTCACGCCTGAAGGAGAACGGATGCAATGGGCACTAAAAAATTCTTTTAATCTTTTAAATCAAGAGGTTAATTACATAAGGAATAGCGGGCTTACAGGTGATCTGACTGTTTATTCACATCCGTCTATCGTTCAGTGCCTTCTTCTTCCTCATCTTAATAAGTTTATAGAACAGAATCCTGCCGTTCAGCTGAAGATTCTGACCGGACTTGAAGCCATTAATCTGGCTAATCGGGGAGTAGACCTGGCAATATACTTCGGAAAACCTTCGTTTTCTGAAAGCTATACAGAAGAGATCTTCATGAAAGAAGCCATAACGCCGGTCTGTACTCCGCGGTATGCCAGAAATCATGGTCTTTATAACAATCCCGAAAAACTGTCAGATTGTATCTTTCTGCACGATCGTTTTAACTCAGGTGAAAATGAATGGGCAAATTGGTCAAGTTTTTTTCAGCTGGATATTGATACTGATCTAAAAGGAATATCCTTTGACCGTTCTGATTTGGCTCTGATTGCAGCTTCCCGGCATCTTGGTATTGCGATGGGAAGAATTAATCTTGTCCAGGAATGGACGGAAAGAGGAGAATTAATTTTTCCTTTCCCGGGCATGCTGATGCCCGTAGAGCACTGTTACTTCAACTGCATAATATCCGACAGGCAGTGGCCAAAAATCATGGCTTTTAAGCGATTCCTGAGTTGTCTGCCTGATGTATATTAATATTTTTTTTTAGCCCAAGTGTCGGGGCTATACCAGGAAATAAGATTGCACCTGAAGATTTTTCCATGTTTAAAATAATCGATATGTGACCTGGTTTCGTTCCATGCTATTGCTGTATCGTAGCCAAATCGAAGTATCTCAATACGTTGATTTTTTGCAAGACTAAACCATTTTCTATTTCTCATGATTTCAAAGCTGGCATTGTCACTCAATGTGATGAGAGGCGCACCGTGAGAGTAATTTGTTACCTGAATCATAATGTTATTACCTCCAGTGCAGTTTATATTATAACTTAAAATATCGTAATTCATTCTACTGACTTATTTTTTGAATGCTGTTGATGCGTTTTTACTGTAATAAAAAGCAGGCCAATAATAAGCAGCACTGTGCCAGCAATAAAGTTGGCCTGAACTTTTTCATGCAATATTATTATGCCCGAAAGTATTCCGAAAAAAGGTGTCATAAATGTCAACATTGAAAGTGAGGCTACCTGATAATTTCGCAGCAGGCTGAACCACACAAGATAACTGATTACTGAAACAATTAATGTCTGGAATATCAGGCTTCCATATGCCACTGTACCTGGCTTGAAATGATAACCATCATTAAAGAGCGATATGGTCATTAGAATGATAAATGCACCTGAAAGCTGATACAGCAGGGTCTGTTTTGCTGAGCACACAGAAAGTGGCGTTGTACGTATAACTACGGTAGTGCATCCCCAGGCCAGGCCAGCAAGTAGTCCGCACAAATCGCCATAATTAATGCTGTCAAAGCCAGCATGAGCGACTGTATTGATCATGCTTACCACCAGCCCAAAAAATGCAATCATCACACCAAACCACTGTCGGGCAGTAAGTTTTTCTTCGGCAGAAAAAATATGCAAGCCTACAGCAGAATAGAGTGGAGCAGTATAAAGAAGTACCGCCATATGCGATGCGCTGGAGTAGCGTAGTCCTTCAGAAAGAAAAAAAAATTCCAGCGCAAAGAGGACTCCTGCACAAACGCCTGCGAAGAGTGTCATTTTCTCCATTGAAAATTTTTCTCCTTTAATCTTTGCATAAACGTATATTACTAATGCCGCGAGACCGGATCGCATAGCAATCTGCAGAGTGAGTGAAACCTCTTTTTCGGCAGCCTTGATTGCAACCTGCTGTAGTCCCCATACAAAGCAGATGAGCGTCATGATCATGATCGCTTTGCTGTTTAAAGGTAAACGCATAATATTTTCTTTAACTCCAGGCTATAGACGATATCAGGCGTGTCCGGATATCATAATTCGTTTGTATGAACGAGAAATTGTGAGTTTTTTATTTTTAGCGCTGATTCATGATGGTGCGTTATATTTTTAACATCTTTCCGGTATGGATATTCGCGTTTCTTTTTCCGCTTTCGGGTTATTTCATTTTTCCTGCAGTGTTACGGGGGAATAGGGTAATTGTTAATGGTATTATTATTGAAAATATTAGCGTTCAGGATGCGCAGAATGACATTCTGCAATACAGGTCGGGGATTGCAAAACTACTATAATCAGATGTGCCGGATTCAACCTTCCGCTTTGGTTACATGGATTTAGTTCGATAGGGATATTTAACGTTTTTTTGCCTTAAGCTTCAAATGATATATATCATGCTTTACATGATATGAATTCATCTCAAGGGTAATATCATTTCTTTGAGGATTTCCGAGCTATTTGAAAAAAGGATGCAGTTAGCCACAGCTGATTTTTTATGATTGATATTTGCTCAGTTTCTGCATAGGAACATCAGGCAGTCGGATTTACGCATAGGGCCGGTCATTATCGATGCAAACAGACGCTATTCTTTTAGAAAGCCCTGTATGGTTTTATGATTAGCATGAGGCGATGATCGTCTCATCCTGTGTTAAAACCTTAGTCTTTTTTTAAATCGCATCGCTCTGGAATTTCACACTGTTTATCCGGGTCGTGTAAAAGTGTTTTTGTTACAAGAATCCTTCATCAGCTCCTCGCTCTACATCATCCTGAGATGCACTTTGAGACTATTACCCTTGTCTCATATCGCCGTAGCCAGGATCCTGCTCTATTCTCGGGGAAAATGGATTCCTCCAGGCTTTGTCGAGGCACTATGACGTACAAATCCCTGATTGCTGAAGTCCACAATCAGCAGCGCACACTGACCGCGATTGTCGAACAGGATGAGCGCACTGCCTATTTTTACATCTGGCCAACCGACCTGTTCCGCAGTCAGTATGCTGTGCGCGGCTGCTGGCTAAGAAATCTGCTGTCTGCACCGGCGCAGGAAGATCGCGAGGCAATGGAGCAGGGCATAGCGCCGCTGCTCAGCGCAGAGTATTGCCGTAATCTGGAAGCGGAACCCGCACTGGACCCGGCCGGTCTGCAGATCCTGTGGGAGCCTTCTGATGATGGTGCAGCACTGTGGTATTACGGCCAGCTGCTGGCTGTCATCCCTGGCTGGAGCCTTTATCAGGAAAAGCAGGTGAGCTTCTCTGCGGGCTGCATTAAAAAGAACCGGCTGACGGCTCCGCTGGGGTCGGCATCGACCAATGACTACTATGCCCGTGCGGAGCATCAGCGTCAGTTCTGGCGTGAATGGCACGACGGCAGCGAGTGGGATAAGGTCCAGCAGGATCTCATGGCCTGCTATCAGGCACGCTTCGGGGAGTCGGTGAAATATTACGCGATTGATCAGGGTAGCTGGCCGCCAATGGCAATCTCGCAGCACTGGCATCAGGGCGTCTGGTATTTCCTGACGCTTGGCATGAGTATCCGGCCCATGCCGCAGGTCGATTATCTGTTTGATGAGCTGGCACCGCAGTATCGACGTATCGAACTGGGTATGGCGGTTGACGGTGAAATCATGACGGAAGGCAATGCGGTGCAGATGGCCAGCGCATTGGCGGAATTTGTACATCTGCCCTGGGCGCGTCTCACCTGGCTGGGCGAGGGCCATACGCTGGCGTCAGAAGTGGCACCGGTCGGCTTTGAAAGCTTCCTGCTGGCGAATGAACTGGCAACCGAAAAAGGGCAGTTCACGCTGCCCAAGCGTGATGGCGATCGCCCGACGCTGCTCTGGACAACGCCGATTACTGAAGCGGAGCGGCAGTTCGCGCAGGCCGATGAACACGGCGGCCAGAAGTTACGGGAGTTGTTAACAGCAGACGGTAACGATCACGTTTTCCGTCCACGCCAGCAGGTGGTCGATTCGCCAGAGTAGCTCAGCAATGACGCGCCTGTAGACACTTTCCCCGGCGGCTGTCGGGGAGGTGATAGTCCCGGAGTGAAATTAAATTTCACATAAATCATACATTTCTTAAATATGTGATCCCGCCCATCTCAAGTTCCCCTTAAGCGAGCCGTTAACCCGAATAAGGCAATCGCGCCGTACCAGGGGCAGGGGCATGAAGATGTTCAAAACAACACAATCCCGCTTTACCGCAACAATGATCGCATTCTTTGTTGCGCTTTTACTCGTTACAGTCTGGGTGATTAATCAGTTCGTCGCACCACAGCTCGTCGACAGCGAAAGCCGTCTGGTTCGCTATCAGGTTGATTCACTGGCCTCTGGCATCGTTGAACAGATGAACCGCGTGCAGGCTCAGCAGCGTGCGATTACCGAAGCGGCCTCCGTTATGGACAGCGCGACTATCGACACCCTGTTACCGACGCTGGTAAACCAGTATCAGGACAGCAATGTGTTTGGTGGCGGTATCTGGCCACTGCCAAACCGTCGTGATCCGGCCAAAGAGAAAGACAGCAGCTTCTTTGCCCGTAATGCCAGCAATGAACTGCAGGTCAATACCTACTGGAACTCCGACGCCGCCGACAAATACTGGGAGCAACCCTGGTATAAAGATGGCATGGCTGCTGCAAAAGGGCAGTGTGCCTGGGCTAAAGCCTATCAGGATGCCGCCAGTCCGCAGCCGCGTACTAACTGTGCTATGGCCATCTACAAAAATGGCACGGCCTGGGGTGTTGCCACTATCGACGTCACGCTGGGGTTCTTTAATCAGCTGGCGAAGCAGATGGGTGAAACCATTCATGGCAACGTGCTGATTGTTGAAGCCGACGGCAAAGTCGTGGGCAATGGCGCGCTGGTCAATGCCGCACCGAAGCTGGAGAACCTGGCTGAAGTGCAGATGCCGATGGCAGCACCGCTTAAAGCGCTGCTGAACGGTGTTGGCAGCCAGCCGCTGGAAACCACCTATGACAGTAGCGAAGGCGAGCAGACCCTGTTCGTTCAGGCGATTCCCGGCAGCCCGTGGTATCTCGCCAGTAGTCTGCCGACCAGCCTGCTGAAAGCGCAGTCGCATAACATGCTGACCCGACTGGGCCTGGTGCAGATTCCTCTGGCGGTAATCCTGCTGCTGGTGTCGCTGGGATTTGTCCGCGCCATGATGAAACGTCTTAACGTGCTGAACAGCAACATTGAAGCGCTCTCGACGGGTGGCGCCGATCTGACCCAGCGTCTGCCAGCCAGCAACAGCCCGGAGTTCAACGCCGTTGCGCAGAGCTTTAACCAGTTCATCAGCTATCTGCAGGGCCTGCTCCAGCAGGTGGGTGACAGCGCGCTGGCGATCACCGCCGCGTCGCGGGAAATTGCCAGCGGCAACGCCAATCTCTCGTCCCGTACTGAAGATCAGGCCAGCTCGATTGTCGAAACGGCTGCGTCGATGGAACAGCTGACCGGCACCGTCCGTCAGAATGCCGACAACGCGACGCATGCTAACCAGCTGGCGGCCGATGCCTCACAGGTAGCCGCGCGTGGCACCGAAGTGGTCCGTCAGGTGGTCACCACCATGGGTGAGATTCATCACTCGTCCCGTAAAGTGGTCGATATCATCAGCGTAATCGACAGCATCGCATTCCAGACCAATATCCTGGCGCTGAACGCCGCAGTCGAAGCTGCACGTGCCGGTGAACAGGGTCGTGGGTTTGCGGTCGTGGCATCGGAAGTGCGTAACCTGGCACAGCGTTCAGCTAACTCGGCACGAGAGATTAAAAAGTTAATCGAAGAGTCAGTGGCGAACATTGATACCGGCAGCGCGCTGGTGGAACAGGCGGGTCAGACCATGGATGAGCTCATGCAGGGCGTGAGCAGTGTGACCACCCTGATGAGCGAAATCATGTCAGCCAGCCGTGAGCAGAGCATGGGTATCGAACAGGTCAACGTGGCAATTACCCAGCTGGATGGCACCACACAGCAGAACGCCGTGCTGGTGGAGCAGGTTTCCGCTGCCGCGCAGGCGATGGAATCACAGAGTACCCAGCTTGAGCGGGTTGTTCAGAGCTTCCGACTGTAATTCTCTTCCAGGCCAGCCTTGCTGGCCTGATTTCCCCTCTGCTTCATCCGCTTATCTCTGACGGACCTGGGTAAAAAATCCGCGATGATCCGCCCAAACTGCGCATTCTGTGCCAGAATAGTTGGGAATAATCTCAAGGAAACGCCATGTCTGCTATTGAAGTTATCCTCGTTGACCACCTCGATCGTCCCACCGGCAAAATGGAAAAGCTGGAAGTGCATGAAAAAGGATTGCTGCACCGCGCGGTGACGGTCTACATCTTCAATTCCCGGCAGGAGCTGTTATTGCAGCGGCGCGCCAGCGATAAGTATCATTGTGGTGGTTTATGGAGTAACACCTGTTGTGGCCATCCTTATCCCCATGAATCGACCCGCGACGCCGCCGAGCGCCGTCTGCGTGAAGAGATGGGTATGACAGTGGCACTGACGCCGGTGTTTGAACTGAGCTATAACCTGAAGCTGAGCAATGGCCTGACAGAGCATGAATATGGTCATGTCTTTTTTGCGATCTGTGACAGCCTGCCGCAGCTTAATCCTCAGGAAGCGGATGCCTTTGATTATCGTCCGATGGCGATGATCGAGCAGCAGATGCAGCAGCAGCCACAGCAGTTCACGCCGTGGTTTTTGCATACCTTCCCGCGTATCCCGGATTATCTGGAGCAGTTTCCATTTCCGGCTGTCACGGCATAAAAAAACCGCACTAAGGTGCGGTCAGACGGTTTGAAATTCACAGCGATGGGCGCAAACGTCCATCGCAAAGCATCGCGGGCCAGGGATGGCGTCTTTTGCATCTTTGCAGAGGACGTTTGTTCCCTGAGCCTGCGTGCGCGCCACGCCTGGAATGTTGTTTAACGCGGCAGCTCAAAATCCTCCGCATCCACATCATAGCCCGACGGCTCCCAGCGGATGGCCAGCAGCGCCAGAAGACCGGCCAGCGGCGCCAGGAAGATCACCCAGAACACGCCAGTGCCCAGCGCCGCGACCAGCACCGGAAACAGAAACAGCGAAACGGTTGAACTGCCGCGCATCAGTGTCTGGTTGAAGCCCACGCCCACGCCGCGCAGTGAAGTGGGATAGCTGAGTGAGGCAAACGTCATGGTGTGCGAGCCAGGCCCGAATCCCTGACCAAACAGGAACAACGCCAGCATGGCGATAGCCATTGCTGCCTCCTGACCGCCTTCCGGGCGACCAATCAGCGCCAGCCCAAGCAGCGCCACACACTGACAGCCATATCCCGCCACTGACATCTTCCACGCACCCAGACGCGGCACCAGTCGCACCGCCAGAATCCCGCCAACAAAGGCAAACAGCAGATTCAGTGCCAGCGACACCAGAATGGTGGTGAGCATCGACTGAGCAAAGAAGCTGGAGATAATCACCGGCAGTCCAAACGCCACAGCGTTATAGGCAAACGACGAGGCGATAGAGGTAATGGTCGCCAGCAGCGTACGGCGGCGATAGACGCCCTGCAGCAGCGCACCATAGTTACGCCAGCTTGCCTTACGCACCGGCGTGGCAGCGGTCAGTGCGGCGTCGGACGCGACCTGAGCGTTGATATTCCACGCACTGCGTAAAATCGCCGCGGCCCCTTTCAGGTCGCCCTGATTAGCTGCCCACACCGGGGATTCGCTCATGTAACGGCTGCGGATAGCGATGATGACAATCGCCGGAACGGCGCCAAAACCGAGGATCAGCCGCCAGAGCCAGTCGGTGTGACTTTCGGGCAACACCGCATAGAGCAGCAGCACCAGCAGATAAGAGATGCTGATTGCTGCGTACCAGGTCGGACACCACATCGCCACGCTGGCCGCTTTATTCCCCTTACCGCGCAGCTTTGAAAACTCCGCCAGAAAGGCCATCGCCACCGGCAGATCGATCCCGACGCCCAGCCCCATTACGAAGCGCGCGCCAGCCAGCACATATTCATTGGGCGCAAATGCACAGGCGATAGCCGCCACCACGAAAAAGAACATATCGGCCATGAAGACCCGATAACGGCCAATTTTGTCGGTGAGATAGCCGCCAATCAGCGCGCCGATAATCGCCCCGAAGGTAATGGCCGAGGCGACCATGCCGGTGCCGGCTGGGGTGAGATTAAACTCGCGTGTGATGTCTTTGATGCCAAAGGCCAGCGCACCCAGGTCGTAGGCGTCGAGAAAAACGCCTCCCAGCGCAATCGCCACCACAATGCGGGCATTATTACGGGCGCTGTCGCCGCTGTTGACTAATCGGGAGACGTCAGCTGCGCTACGAATCCACTGTGTTTCGCCACCGGGCGAACTCCCTGCTGTTGCCACATGGGCGGAAGAAGTCAGATCGGACATGATGTTATGTATCTTTTATTTTAAACAGATTACCGAGGATAGCCGTTTAGACGCCCAGACGTAAATTCATTTCAGTTATATAAGATAATATTATAATCCCAAATCGTTATTAATTTTCGATAAAGTCCGCTGCATCACCGCTATGCCAGGCTACGCTTTTAAAGCAGATAATTTATCGCTGCACGCCTTGCCAGCAACACTCTCAGCGGCAGGAGAGCAGCCTGCACCCTCAGGCGCATGACGCCTTGTAAGTCATCACGCACTCACGAAACACAAAAACAACACGCGAAAATGCGATAAGGAAAAGGCCATGGTCAGAGTTCGGGGTTGGATGGGCGTCAGCGCGTTGCTGCTTAGCATGGGGATGGCACACGCGGCCGATCCTGTGCGGGTCGGCTCAAAAATTGATACCGAAGGATCGCTGCTGGGCAATGTGATTCTTCAGGTGCTGGAAAAGCATGGGGTAAAAACTGTCAATAAAATCCAGCTCGGCACGACCCAGGTCGTCCGTGGCGCCATTACGGCGGGCGAACTCGACATCTACCCGGAATACACCGGCAACGGCGCATTCTTCTTTAACGATGAAAAAGACAGTGCCTGGAAAAATGCCGGCGCAGGCTACGAAAAGGTGAAGAAACTGGATGCGGAGAAAAACCATCTGGTGTGGCTGACACCGGCTCCGGCCAACAACACCTGGACCATCGCCGTGCGTAAGGACCTGGCGGAGAAGAACCAGCTTACCTCGCTGGCCGATCTCAGCGCTTTCCTGAAAAAAGGAGGTACCTTCAAACTGGCGGCCTCAGCCGAATTTATCGAACGCAGCGATGCCTTACCGGCCTTTGAAAAAGCCTATGGCTTCGACCTTAAGCAGGATCAGCTGTTGTCTCTGGCGGGTGGCGATACCGCTGTCACCATCAGCGCGGCAGCACAGCAGACGTCGGGCGTGAACGCGGCGATGGCCTATGGCACCGACGGTCCGGTGGCGGCACTGGGCCTGCAGACGCTCAGCGATCCTAAAGGCGTACAGCCGATCTATGCGCCGACGCCGGTGATCCGCGAATCGGTGCTGAAAGCCTACCCACAGATTGCCGACTGGCTGAAGCCGGTCTTCAGCGCGCTTGATGAGAAGACGCTGCAACAGCTCAATGCGAAAATCGCGGTCGACGGTCAGGATGCGAGCAGCGTAGCGACTGAGTGGCTGCAGCAGAAAAAGCTGCTGTAACCGATGCTGATAGCGCGGGACGCGATACGCCGCCCGGCTCAGCAGCCGGTAGCATTGTTGCTGCTGACGCTGTTGAGTCTGGCGCTGGTGACCTTGCCGTTTCTTAACTTCGCTCCTAACCGGCTGGTGGCGGGTGAACCGCTGATGAGCTGGCAGGTCAGCAGCGCCGGGCTGTTACTGCTGCCGCTGATGATGCTGTGGTTGCTGCTGTGGCGTCAGCCTGGGCGTACTACGCTGATACTGGCCCTGCTGGCGGCAGAGCTGCTGCTGGCCGCCATGCTCTGGCTCAGCGGTCATCAGGCGACACTACTCAGTCAGCAGGGCAGCCGTCTGGCACGAACCAGCTTTGCCAGTGGCTTATGGTGCAGTGGTGCACTCATTCTGCTGCTGATTACCGATCAGGTGCGTCAACTCACTTCCCATCGGCTGGCTCAGCTGCTGCTCAATCTGCAGGTCTGGCTGTTGCCGCTGTTGCTGCTGTTCAGCGGCCAGCTCAGCGATCTCTCCCTGCTGAAAGAGTATGCCAACCGTCACGCGGTGTTTGATGCGGCACTGAGCCGTCATCTCACTCTGCTGGTGGGTACAGTACTGCCAGCCTTAATGTTTGCACTGCCGCTGGGCGTCACGCTTTTCCGGCGGCCTGACTGGCAAGGCAGTGTGTTTGGCGTCCTTAATGTTATTCAGACAGTGCCGTCAGTGGCGCTGTTTGGTCTGCTGATTGCGCCACTGGCCGGACTGGCGCAGCATTTTCCGTGGCTCAGTGACTGGGGCATTAGCGGCATCGGCATGGCTCCAGCCTTGATCGCGCTGGTGCTCTACGCCCTGTTGCCGCTGGTGCGCAGCGTGGTGGTGGGCTTGCAACAGGTGCCGCAGGAGGTGCGCGAAAGCGCGCGCGGCACGGGCATGAGTGGCTGGCAGCAGTTTGTCGCGGTGGATGTACCGCTGGCGCTACCGGTCTGGCTGGCGGGCCTGCGGGTCGTCGTGGTGCAGACGCTGGGCATGGCGGTGGTTGCGGCATTGATTGGCGCGGGCGGCTTTGGCGCGATTATTTTCCAGGGGCTGTTAAGCAGCGCGCTTGATTTGGTATTGCTTGGGGTGATCCCGGTGATTGCGCTGGCGGTCGTCATCGATGCGCTGTTCCGCCTGCTGATCTCACTGCTGGAGAGAGAAGATGATTGAGTTTGATAGCGTTTGCCGCGCGTTTAACGGCAAGGCGGCGGTGAAAGATCTGTCGCTGCAGGTGGCAAAAGGGGAGTTCTGTGTACTGCTCGGCACTTCCGGCTCCGGCAAATCGACCACCCTGAAGATGATTAACCGGCTGGTGGAGTATGACAGTGGTGAAATCCGCTTTGCCGGTGAGTCGATTCGCCAGCTCGATGCCCGCTCGCTCAGGCAACGCATGGGCTATGCGATTCAGTCGATAGGGCTGTTTCCACACTGGACGGTGCGAAAGAATATTGCCACGGTGCCGGTGCTGCTGGGCTGGTCCGGAGCAAAGATCAACGAACGCATCACGACGCTGCTGGCGCTGCTCAATCTCGACGAGCGCCTGCTGAATCGTTATCCGCATCAGCTCTCAGGCGGTCAGCAGCAACGTGTCGGCGTGGCGCGTGCGCTGGCGGCTGATCCGGAGGTCCTGCTGATGGATGAGCCGTTTGGTGCGCTTGATCCGGTGACGCGCGGCGTGCTGCAACAGGAGATGCTGCGTATTCATCGCCTGTCGGGGCGAACCATCGTGCTGGTGACGCATGATATCGACGAAGCACTGACGCTGGCGGACCGCATTGTGCTAATGGATAACGGTGAGATTGTTCAGCAGGGCAGGCCGGTTGAGTTGCTGACCCAGCCGAAAAATGATTTTGTGCGCGACTTCTTTGGCCGCAGCGAAATGGGCGTACGGCTCTTGTCGCTGGAGCAGGTGGGTAATGCCGTGCGACGCGGCGAGTGGCTGGCGGGTGAACCGATTGCTGCAGGGCTGACGCTGCGCGACGCCCTGTCGCAGTTTATTGCACGGGGCACAGACAGACTCCCGGTCATTGACGATCAGGAGCAGCCGCTGGGCGTGCTCTACTTTGGCGACCTTCTGCGACAGCGCGAGGCATTAACATGCGCAGGCTAAGGGATCCGCTGTTGTGGCTGGTACTGCTCTATGGCGCGCTGCTGACGCTAATGCCTTTGAGTGGGCCGCTGTTCCATCTCTGGTTTCCGGAGCTGGCCCGGCCACTCTATCAACAGGAGAGTTTCTGGCAGTTGACGCTGGCGCATCTGTTTCTGGTGATCACCGCCAGCCTGCTGGCGATCGTCATCGGCATTGGCAGTGGCGTGCTGGTAACCCGGCGGGCAGGGCGTGCGTTCCGGCCGCTGATAGAAACTATCGTGGCAGCGGGCCAGACTATTCCGCCGGTAGCCGTGCTGGCCATTGCGGTGCCGGTGATGGGCTTTGGTGCCTGGCCTGCCGTGGTGGCACTGCTGCTCTACGGTTTACTGCCGATTTTACAGGGAACCCTGGCGGGCATTGATAGCGTACCGTCCAGCAGCCGGGAGATCGCTATTGGCGTAGGCATGAGCAACTGGCAGCGGCTGTGGCAGATTGAGCTGGCGCTGGCTGCGCCGGTGATCATTGCCGGGATACGCACCTCGGTGATCATCAACATCGGTACCGCGGCCATCGCCTCAACGGTCGGGGCAAAGAGTCTCGGGTCGCCAGTGATTATCGGCCTAAGCGGCTTTAATACCGCCTACGTGATTCAGGGAGCGCTACTGGTGGCGCTGCTGGCGATAGTGAGCGACCGCCTCTTTGAGCGCCTGCAACGTCGGCTTAGCGTGAGTGAACGATGAGAGAGTATCCCACCAGCATGAGACCGCTGGTGCCGCCAACCGCCATAATAAAAAACAGCGTGGCGAAAAAGGCTTTTTTGACATTCATGACGGAAACCTGAACTTGTTAACAGTGAGGCGGGGATAATAGCGCGCGCAAGGCAGCAGGCAAAGCGCCCGGCGTGCGTTTTTTGTTATCAGCCGGGTTCATGTAACCGCACGGCATAGCCCTGTTCCTGCCAGTGTGACAGCTGTTCCTGCTGGCGACGGGTTAATTTTTTACCGGTAAATACAAACATATTCATGCCAGGAAAAAGTTCAGGACGCGGGACATCAAGCGGTTCAGCCAGCACATCAATCCGCCAGCCATGCTGTGAAAGACGCCAGCCTTCCAGCCAGATACGGGTACGATCGTCGGTACCCCAGCCAATGATCAGCGCATCTTTTCCCGATTTTTTGCGGCTGCCGGTCAGACAGAAAGCGACATAGTCGATCAGCAAACCATCCAGCAGGCTGCACATGGTTCGGGCAGTATTCTGGTCCAGACTCAGTTTCTGGCGTACAGGCATGAAAACGTGATCAATTAGCGCATCAATCGGATGTTCGCGACCAATCGCAGCAATTTTGTTACGCAGTTTAGCGGGTCTGACATGACGTAATACGCTGATTAGCTCATCCTGCAGTGTGGTCCAGCCATCGTGTGCATCAACATCGCCACCTTCCAGCAATGCCTTTACTTTACCGACCGGCACGCCGCTTTCAATCCAGCGCATGATCTCTTCAATACGCTGCACATCCTCTTCATCAAACTGACGATGTCCGCCTTCGGTACGTTGCGGCTTCAGTAAGCCATAACGACGCTGCCAGGCGCGCAGGGTAACTGGGTTTATGCCACAGCGCTCGGCGACGTCACCGATACTGTATAAGGTCATAAATTCCTCTTTCGATTGGTCTGAGTGTAATTACCATAACGAAGCAAACTAAGTTGTACAATACATTTCTCAATGTACAACTTGACTGATACGGCCCTTTTCAGCTATATCTCATTTGAGAGAATGTTTCCCATAAGTGAGAAAAGTAATGTCTGAGCTGAATACTGAGCAACGACTGGCTGTGAGGCTGTCAGAGTTACGCCTGCAACGCGGCTGGTCGCTGGATGAACTTGCGGTGGCCACGGGCATCAGTCGTGCGACATTATCGCGCATTGAGCGAGGCGAGACCAGCCCTACGGCTGCACTGCTTAACCGTCTGTGTGTCGCCTACGGATTAACGATGTCACGCCTGCTGAGTGAGGTGGAGGAGGAGTCCAGTTTGCTGGTCACCAGCCAGCATCAGCCGGTGTGGCAGGATGAGGCCAGCGGATTTATTCGCCGCAATATATCCCCTCCTGCACTTCATTTCAGATGCGAACTGGTTGAGGGCAGGTTACGGCCTGGTGCGCGTATCGATTACGATTCACCACCCATCCAGGGACTGGAGCAGCATATCTGGCTGCGTGAGGGCGGTCTCACCGTCACGATGGGATCTCAGGCGTGGACGTTGCAGCCAGGTGACTGTTTACGTTTTCATCTGACAGGAAAATCGGCTTTTGAGGCGCACCTGACCGACGGCGCGCGCTATCTACTGGTGGTGGCGAAACCATGATTGAGTACGTAACCCTCAGCGCCACCCAGGCGCAACAGAATCTGGCCGAACTGACCCATGTTTTACAGGGCTGTGTGGCAGATGGGGCCAGCGTCGGGTTTATTGATGCTGAAGACAGTGAGGTGATGACGCGATTCTGGCAGCAGCGAATCATCAGCATCACAGGCGGCGACAGCGAGTTAATCGTGGCGCGTCAACAGGGTCGCATTGTGGCGACGGTGATGATCAATAGCAGCGGCATGCCAAACGGCCGCCACCGGGCGGAGATCAGCAAACTGCTGGTGCATCCGCAGGCACGCCGACAGGGCATCGCCCGTGAACTGATGCAGCGCGCCGAGCAGCGGGCGCGCGAGCGCGTCAAAACCCTGCTGGTGCTGGATACGCGCAGCGGCGATGTCGCCAGCGATCTCTATCGCTCGCTGGGCTGGCAGGTAGCGGGATCGATCCCGTTTTATGCGGAATCCACCGCAGGCGTGCTGGACGCCACCACCGTAATGTACAAAGTGCTGGCGTAAATCACCGCCGCCGGGCACGCACTGAAATTTACGACAGCGCACGAAAAATTCGGCGTGAAAGCTGACGCCGCCGGGATACTGTGTAAAAATACAGGCCATATTTTCAGTGTGGTAACGCAAATCATGGCCCTGACAGCCGCAGTAAAAAGCCAGATAGCGCAATGGTATAAAGCGCTTCAGGAGCAGGTGCCTGATTTCATCCCGCGAGCGCCGCAGCGCCAGATGATTGCCGAAGTGGCAAAATGCCTGGCCGGTGACGATTCGCGCCATCTGGCGGTTGAAGCGCCGACCGGCGTGGGTAAAACTCTTTCTTATCTGATCCCAGGCATTGCGGCCAGCCGCGCCCAGGAAAAGCAGCTGGTCATCAGCACCGCCAATGTGGCGTTGCAGGATCAGATCTTCACCAAAGATCTGCCGCTGTTGAAGAAAATCATCCCCGACCTCACCTTTACCGCTGCTTTTGGCCGCGGGCGCTATGTCTGTCCGCGCAATCTGGCGGCGATGGCAGCCGACGCCGATCAGCAGGGCGATCTGCTGCTCTATCTGGACGATGATGCGGTCAGCAGCACCAAAGAGGAACAGACGCAGTGTGGCCGCTTACAAAAATCCCTGGATCGCTATCAGTGGGATGGCCTGCGCGATCACAGCGAAGAGAACGTCAGCGACAGCCTGTGGCAGCGCCTTTCTACCGATAAAGCAAGCTGCCTGGGCGCGCACTGCCACTGGTATCGTGAATGCCCGTTCTTTGTGGCGCGACGCGAAATCGAGCAGGTGGATGTGGTGGTGGCGAATCATGCGCTGGTGATGGCGGCGATGGAGAATGAGTCGGTGCTGCCACCGGCTAAAAACCTGATGCTGGTGCTGGATGAAGGGCACCATTTGCCCGACGTAGCCCGCGATGCGCTGGAGATGAGTGCCGACATTACGCCGGGCTGGAGCAGCCTGCAACTTGACCTGTTTATCAAGCTGGTTGACAGCATCATGACGCAGATGCGGCCAAAATCGCCGCCGCCGCTGGCTAACCCTGAGCGGCTGAAAGCACACTGTGATGAGCTGCGCGAACTGCTGACCGTGACCGCGCAGGCGCTGAATCCGCTGCTGCCACCGCATAACCAGCCGGGCGAATTTCGCTTTGTGCTGGGTGCGCTTCCGCAGGAGCTGCTGGATCTCTGTGCCCGGCTGTTCAAACTCAGCGACGCGCTGCGCGGTTTGAGCGAAGGCCTGATCAATGCACTCAGTGAGCAGACTGGCAAGGTGGACGTGGTGCGATTGCATCGCAATCTGCTGCAGCTCAATCGTCAGTTTGGCTGGTTCGAGTCGGTGAGCAAATTGTGGCGGCTGGCGGCGATGGAAAAAGCGTCTGGCGCACCGGTATCGAAATGGATCACCCGCGAGCTGCGCGAAGGTCAGGCGCATCTGCTGTTTCACTGCGCCGGTATTCGCGTCAGCGATCAGCTGGAAAAGCTGCTGTGGCGCAAAATCCCACATGTGGTGGTCACCTCTGCCACACTGCGATCGCTCAACAGTTTCAACCGCCTGCAGGAGATGTCGGGACTCAGCGAAAAAGCAGGCGATCGTTTTGTGGCGCTGGACTCGCCGTTTAACCATGTAGAGCAGGGCAGGCTGGTGATCCCGCAGATGCGCTTCGAGCCGCTGATGACGCACGAAGCGGAGCACATTGCGGAGATGGCCGGTTTCTTCCGTCAGCAGATGGCGGAGAAAAAGCACAAAGGCGTGCTGGTGCTGTTTGCCAGCAACCGGGCCATGCAGCAGTTTGTCGCCTGTCTGCCTGACCTGCGGCTCTCGATGCTGGTGCAGGGCGATCAGCCGCGCAGCCGGCTGGTCGATTTGCATCGCCAGCGCGTCACCAAAGGGGAAACCAGTATTCTGATTGGCCTGCAGTCCTTTGCCGAAGGGCTTGATCTGAAGGGCGATCTGCTGAGTCAGGTGCATATTCACAAAATCGCTTTTCCCCCGGTGGACAGTCCGGTAATTTTGACCGAAGGCGAGTGGCTTAAAAGCCTGAAGCGTTATCCGTTTGAGGTGCAGAGCTTACCCAGCGCCTCATTCACCCTGATTCAACAGGTCGGGCGCCTGATTCGCAGCCATCAATGTTATGGCGAAATCGTTATTTACGACCGTCGTCTGCTGAGCAAATCCTACGGCAGTCGGTTATTAGCCGCGTTGCCGATCTTCCCGATTGCGCAGCCGGAAACGCCAGAGCCGGAAGCGATACCGGCCACCGTGGCGCCAAAAAACACGGTGCGAAAACGACGTCCCACGCGGCGCTAAGCCGCGCACTTAACCGGAAGCGAGTGATGGAACTGAATAAAATCATTAAAGAGATTGGTCGCGGTAAAAATCATGCCCGCGACATCGATTTTGATACCGCGGTGACGCTGTATGGCGCAATGCTGGCGGGCGAGGTGCCGGACCTGGAACTGGGCGGCATCCTGATTGCGCTGCGTATCAAGGGCGAAGGCGAAGACGAGATGCGCGGCTTTTATCAGGCGATGCAGGCACAGATGATGCAGCTGCGAGCGCCAGAAAACCGGCCGATGCCGATCGTCATCCCCAGCTACAATGGCGCGCGCCGCCAGGGCAATCTGACGCCGTTGCTGGCGTTGCTGCTGGTGAAACTCGGCTTCCCGGTGGTGGTACATGGCGTCAGCGACGACGCGACGCGTATCACCAGTGAGGCGGTGTTTGCCGCACTGGGTGTAACACCTGTCACCACCGCAGAGTTGGCGCAGGCGAAACTCGACCAGGGCGAACTCGTTTTTATCACTATCGATCACCTCTGCCCGCCAATGGCGAAACAGCTCTCACTGCGCTGGCGGATGGGCGTCCGTAACAGCGCACATACGCTGGCAAAACTGGCAACCCCGTTTGCAGAGCGTGCGGCGCTGCGGCTGTCGAGCGTGTCGCATCCGGAGTATGTGCCGCGCGTGGCGAAATTCTTCAGTGACATTGATGCGCCAGCGATACTGCTCAATGGCACCGAAGGGGAAGTCTATGCGAATCCGCAGCGCTGCCCGGCGATCAGTATGATTCAGGGCGCAGGCGTGGAAGCGGAAGTGTGGGTCGAGCGTCAGCCTGAAGTGGCGGTTGAACTGCCGGCGGACAAGACGGCAGAGGTGACGGCGCGCTGGATTGATGAGGTGCTGAATCAGCAGCGCCCGGTGCCTGCGTCACTGCGATTGCAGCTCGCCTGCTGCCTGCGCGCCAGCGGCCAGTGCGACTCGCTGGCGGCGGCCGGGCAGCAGATTGCCGCTGCCGGATACTGAGTCAGGCGGCTGGCAGCGCCTGTTCAACCAGGTTCTGCCAGAAACGGATGCCAATCGGCAGCAGCGCGTCGTTGAAATCATAGCGAGCGTTATGTAGCGGCGCGGAGGGCGTCTCGCCATCCGCGCCCAGCCAGAAGTAAGCGCCGGGACAGGCTTCCATCATGCAGGCAAAATCTTCTGATGCCATCGACGGATTGACCTGCCAGTGAACCTGTTCTGCGCCCAGCGTTGCCAGCGCCACGTCGCGCACCTGCTCAGCCGGGGCCGCATGGTTAGCCGTGACCGGATAGCCCGGCAGCCAGTTAATCTCGCCGCTGACGCCAAACGGACGTGGCAGAGTCGTCACAAACTCATCAATCAGTCCGCGTACTTTTTCGCGCACGCTGGTCTGCAGGCAGCGCACTGTGCCGCGCAGCATAATCTGTTCCGGAATCACGTTGATCGCTTCACCCCCGTGGATCTGCGTTACACTGACCACCGCAGAGGCAAGGGGCGAGAGCCGACGGGAGGGAATCGTCTGCAGCGCCAGAATCAGCTCGGCCGCTACCACCATCGGATCGGCGCCACTTTCTGGCATCGCCGCATGGCAGCTTTTACCGTGCAGGGTAATTTCGAATGAATCCAGCGATGCCATCATTGCGCCAGGATTAACAGCCAGTGACCCCAGCGGCAGCCCCGGCCAGTTGTGCATCGCGTAGATCGCATCCATCGGAAAGCGCTGGAACAATCCCTCTTCCACCATTTTGCGCGCCCCGCCCAGATTCTCTTCGGCAGGCTGAAAGATGAAATGCACCGTGCCGCTAAACTGACGCGTGGCAGCCAGCTGTCGGGCGGCGGCCAGCAGGATAGCGCTGTGACCATCGTGGCCGCAGGCGTGCATGACGCCAGGCGTCGAAGATCGCCACTCAGCGTCGCCTTTCTCTGTAATCGGCAATGCATCCATATCCGCACGCAGCCCGATAACCGGACCGGGACCGTTTTCCAGCGTACCGATGACTCCTGTTCCCGCCAGACCACGAAACACCTGCAGCCCCGCCCGCGCTAATTCTTCAGCAATAAACTGGCTGGTTTGCTGTTCCTGGTAACCTAATTCGGGGTGGCGATGAAACTCACGGCGCCAGTGCAGGGCGTCTTCAAGCAGGGCAGGGGAAAGGGTCATGCAGCGTCGCGCTCCATACAGAATGAGAAGATTTCACTTTAGTGATTGGGTGGCGCGGCGTCTATCGCTGTCGGGACTAAATATGGCTATAGGCTAAATCAAAATGGAATAAGTAATAAGGAAGTGATTTCAGAGAGGGGTTTCACAATGGAAAAGTCAGAAAAACGGGGCAGGCCACAGCGCGCCCCGTGTAGTGAACAATATCAGACTATTTTTGCATTGGCAGGTTCAGGCCGTGCTCTGCAGCACAGCTCTGCGCCAGCTCATAACCTGCATCGGCGTGACGCATGACACCGGTGGCCGGGTCATTCCATAACACACGACCCAGACGCGCATCGGCTTCTTTGCTGCCATCGGCAACAATCACTACGCCAGAGTGCTGCGAGAAGCCCATGCCAACACCGCCGCCGTGATGCAGGCTGACCCAGGTCGCGCCGCCCGCGGTATTCAGCAGCGCGTTAAGCAGCGGCCAGTCAGAGACCGCATCCGAGCCATCTTTCATCGCTTCGGTCTCGCGGTTTGGTGAGGCAACTGAACCGCAGTCGAGATGGTCGCGGCCAATGACCACCGGCGCTTTCAGCTCGCCGTTGCGCACCATTTCATTGAACGCCAGACCGGCAAGGTGTCGCTCGCCCAGTCCCAGCCAGCAGATACGTGCCGGCAGGCCCTGAAAAGCGATGCGCTCCTGCGCCATATCAAGCCAGCGATGCAGCGTTTTGTGGTGCGGGAACAGCTCCTTGAGTTTGGCATCGGTCTTGTAGATATCCTCCGGGTCGCCTGACAACGCCACCCAGCGGAACGGGCCTTTGCCTTCACAGAACAGCGGACGGATATAGGCCGGTACAAAGCCAGGGAAGTCGAAGGCGTTGCTGACACCCTCATCCAGCGCTACCTGACGGATGTTGTTGCCGTAATCCACGGTCGGAATACCCATATGACAGAAGTCGAGCATCGCCTGGACGTGAACCGCCATAGAGGCACGCGCGGCTTTCTCAACCGCTTTCGGCTGTGAAACGCGCGCCTGTTGCCAGCGCGCCAGATCCCAGCCAATCGGCAGATAACCATTTATTGGGTCATGTGCCGACGTCTGGTCGGTCACGATGTCCGGCTTCGGCCCGCCCGCCCGGGCGCGTTTCACCAGCTCTGGCAGGATTTCAGCGGCATTGCCCAGCAGCCCGACTGAAATCGCTTTTTTCGCAGCAGTGGCTTCGCTGATGATGGCCAGCGCTTCGTCCAGCGTGGTGGCTTTGTAGTCTACGTAGCGGGTACGCAGACGGAAATCGATGCGTGACTCCTGGCACTCAATCGCCAGTACGCAGGCACCGGCCAGCACACCCGCCAGCGGTTGCGCGCCGCCCATGCCGCCCAGCCCGGCGGTGAGAATCCAGCGTCCGCTGAGGTCGTTGTTATAGTGCTGACGTCCCGCTTCCACAAAGGTTTCATAGGTGCCCTGCACGATGCCCTGTGCACCGATATAGATCCAGGAACCGGCGGTCATCTGGCCGTACATCATCAGGCCCGCTTTATCCAGCTCGTGGAAGTGATCCCAGGTCGCCCAGTGTGGCACCAGATTAGAGTTCGCCAGCAGGACGCGCGGCGCATCCGCGTGGGTGCGGAAGATGCCGACCGGTTTGCCGCTCTGGATCAGCAGCGTCTCATCCGGTTGCAGCGCCCGCAGCGAACGCAGGATCTGCTCGAAGCATGCCCAGTTTCGCGCTGCTTTACCGATGCCGCCGTAAACCACCAGATCTTCCGGCCGCTCGGCCACATCGGGATCGAGGTTGTTCTGAATCATGCGGTAAGCCGCTTCAATCAGCCAGTTAGCGCAGTGCAGTGTGGTGCCATGTGGCGCACGAATTTCACGTGCCACAGCCTGAGAAAGAGTTTCGCTCATAAGAGATTCCTTAATTCAAGAAGTTGGGCGCATGCTCGGCAGCAGCGCGGTCAATGCCTGAGGCCAGTCAGCGCGACTTGCCCACTGACGCATGGCCTCGATATCGGGTGCCAGCAGGCGATCTTCCTCAAGGAAAGCGACCTGCTCGCGAATGGTGTCGATGGCCTGCTCAATCAGCACAGAGCTTTTCAGCGGCCGGTTAAATTCAATACCCTGCGCGGCGGCCATCGCTTCAATACCGACCACCGCGGCGCTGTTAAAGCACATGCTGCCGAGACGGCGGGCGGCATAGGTCGCCATTGAGACGTGATCCTCCTGGTTAGCGGAGGTCGGCAGACTGTCTACGCTGCCCGGATGGGCCAGCGATTTGTTCTCAGAGGCGAGCGCGGCGGCGGTGACCTGGGCGATCATAAAGCCAGAGTTCACGCCACCGTCACGCACCAGGAAAGGCGGCAGGCCAGATAAGCCGCTGTCCAGCAGCAGCGCCAGGCGCCGCTCGGAGATGGCGCCGACTTCAGCAATGGCCAGCGCCAGGATATCTGCGGCAAAGGCCACGGGTTCGGCGTGGAAGTTGCCGCCGGAGATCACATCGCCGCTGTCGCTGAACACCAGCGGGTTGTCCGAGGCTGCGTTTGCTTCGATTTCCAGAATCCGCGCCGCGTGGCTGAAATTGTCCAGGCAGGCACCCATCACCTGCGGCACGCAGCGGATGGAGTAGGGGTCCTGCACGCGGCCGCAATGGGTATGCGACTGCAGAATTTCACTGCCCTCTATCAGAGCGCTGACGGCGGCGGCGACCGCAATCTGGCCCTGCTGACCACGCGCTTTATGAATACGGGCGTCGAACGGTTTCAGCGAGCCTTTGATCGCCTCCAGCGAGAGCGCACCCGCCATCAGACCGGCAGCAAACAGATTTTCACCTTCAAACAGGCCACGCAGCGCCAGCGCAGTCGAAACCTGGGTGCCATTGAGCAGCGCCAGTCCTTCTTTTGGACCGAGCACAAACGGCGACAGGCCGACGCTTGCCAGTCCTTCTGTTGCCGGGATCAGCTTACCAGCGAGCCGTACCTGACCTTCACCCAGCAGCATCAGCGACATGTGCGCCAGCGGCGCCAAATCGCCAGAAGCCCCGACAGAGCCTTTTTCCGGGATGCAGGGCATCACACCCGCGTTAAACAGGGCAAGCAGCGCCTCAACGAGTTCGATTCGCACGCCAGAGTGACCGCGCGCCAGACTGATGATTTTGGTTGCGACCACCAGCCGGGTGACATTGTCGGGCAGCAGATCGCCCAGTCCGACGCTGTGTGACAACACCAGATTACGCTGCAGATCCGCCAGCCGGCTGGCCGGAATTTGGGTCTGCGCCAGTTTGCCGAAGCCGGTATTAATGCCATACACCACGTTACCGGAGGCGACAATGGCATCTACGGTTTGCTGCGCCGCTGCAATCGCCTGACGCGCACGCTCATCGAGACTTAATGTGACATTACCCTGATAGATAGCGCGTAATGTGGCGAGGTCCACCTCGCCTGGCACCAGGCGCAATGCCTGAAACGAACCTGACATAGCCTACTCCTGTCGATACAAGTGTGCTGGTGTGGCGAAGCTGCTTCCCTTGCCCTGAACCAGCGGGATAATTCGAGTGAAACATAAGCATTAAATCTTGTCTATGCTTGTCTATACAATCAAGCAAAGGAAGCAAAGGACGTGCCAGGCCGATCACAAAAATCGAATCTCCCTATGCTGCGGGTCGGGTGTTTAGCATGTGGGAGAAGCTGCACCATCAGGATGCGGAGGCTGCACCATCGGAGCATCGCGTGCTCTGCTGGATGTATATACATTCACGCAGTGAGACAGTAAACTCAGGGGACTTTCAGCATAAGGAACAGCAAATGGTTGAGCATACGGCACTGGCACAACTGGCGGCGGCAATGAGCGATGAACCCGCACCGATCTATCAGCGGGTGAAACAGGCCATCGTCAGCCAGATTCGTGAAGGGTTGTGGAAAGCGAATCAGCGTGTGCCATCAGAAAGTGAACTGGTCAATGAACTGGGCGTCAGTCGCATGACCATTAACCGGGCGCTGCGTGAGCTCACCAGTGAGGGATTTCTGGTGCGGATGCAGGGTGTCGGGACCTTTGTGGCGGAGATGAAAGGGTACACCGCCATGCTGGAGGTGCATAACATCGCCGATGAGATTGCCCAGCGAGGTCATCAGCACAGCGCAAAAATCCTTACCATCGGTCAGAACAAAGCCGATCCCGAGCAGGCGGCCGTACTGGGTCTCACTACCGGGCAGACGCTCTTCCATTCGCTGATTGTGCACTACGAAAATGATCTGCCGGTGCAGCTGGAGGATCGTCTGGTCAATCCCCTGGTCGCGCCCGACTACCTGACGCAGGATTATGAGAAGATGACGCCGTACACCTATCTCATGCGGGTCGCGCCGCTGACGGCGGGTGAGCACATCGTTGAAGCGGTGCTGCCCGATGCGCGTCAGCGTAAGCATTTGTCGCTGGATGAGCACGAACCCTGCCTGCTGATTCGCCGTCAGACCTGGAGCGACACGAAAATCGTGACCTATGCGCGATTGCTCTATCCCGGCTCACGTTACAAACTGCTGGGCCGCTTCAGAGGACACGGTTAAGTCGGGTAAACAGCAGCCGGGCATCCGTTTCACACGGGCTGAGTTGTGTCTCATCATCGACCCACCACGTCCCCTGTTGCGCGCTCAGCTTTTCTCCGTCAGCCGTCTGCCATGCGCCAGCCAGCACCCAGGCGACGCCATGCAGCGCGCTGACCTCTGTGGTCACCACCTCCACCGTTGCCTGCCATTCACCACGTCGCGTCATGATATTAAAATCTTCGCTGACGCTGCCCTGCAGTTGTGCCGTTAAGGCGAGTTCGCCGGCAAACGCCCACGGCTTTTGCGGCGTCAACAGATGCTGCACGCCGGGCGCGGTTAACAACACCGGATCGCCGTGCAGCAGGGTGATAACCCGATCAATCTCCGGAAAGGGAGAGAAGGGGCCATCCTGCGCCAGGGTCGCAATACTGGCGCGCCAGCCAAAGCGATCTGCGCCGGGCGGGAAACTGATAATCTCACGGGTCTCACCGCCACCGTTGCGCCAGCGGCTGACTGCCAGATCGGCATATGCGAACCGGGCGATCATCGCAGCGCCGCCATTGCCTGAGCAAAGCGTGCGGCACACGCTGTCTGGTGCGGATGCACGCCATCTTTCACCACGGCTTTACCTGCAACATAGACGTCGCGAATCTGATCGCGCTGTCCGGCAAACAGCCAGCGGTTCATTACGGCGTGTGATTCCACGCTGCCGAGCCATGCCTCATCACGCAGCACCAGCCAGTCAGCACGTTGTCCCACCGCCAGCGTACCCTGCTGAATGCCGCACGCCTGCGCACCCCCTGCTGCAGCCTGTTGCCAAAGCAGATCGCCTACCGAGGGCTGGTCAGGCAGGGTGATTCGGTTGCGGCGCTGGTCGCGCAGGCGCTGCGCATACTCCAGCCAGCGCAGCTCTTCCTGGGTGCTCAGCGAGACGTGACTGTCGGAGCCAATGCCCCAGCGTCCGCCCTGCGCGATATACTCCACCGCCGGAAAAATGCCGTCACCGAGGTTGGCTTCGGTGGTCGGGCAGAGACCCGCCACCGCACCGCTGCGGGCAAGGCGTGACAGTTCGCTCTCATCCAGATGCGTGGCGTGGATCAGACACCAGCGCGTATCCACGTTAAAGCGGTTAAGCAGCCAGGCAACCGGCCGTTCGCCGCTCCACGCCAGTGAATCATTGACCTCTTTCTGCTGTTCAGCCACATGGATATGTACCGGCAGCCCAGGATCGCTGGCCGCCAGCAAGTCGTGCATCTGACTTTCACTTACTGCCCGCAGCGAATGGAAACAGAGGCCACGATTCAGCAGTGGCCGCTGCTGCTGCCACTCCTCCAGCCGCGCCTGCTGTTGCAGATACTGGTCGGTCTGCTGGATAAAACGTTTCTGACCCGCCGTTGCAGGCTGACTGCCAAAGCCGCTGTAGCTGTAGAGCACCGGCAGCAGGGTCTGACCGATACCGGCGATCTCCGCCGCCTCGATCAGCTGTTGCAGCATCGCATCATCACCATAGGGTGCGCCGCTGGGGTCGTGATGCAGATAGTGAAACTCCGCCACCTGGGTGTAGCCGCCCTTCAGCATTTCGATGTAGAGCAGGGCGGCAATATCGCCCACCTGCCGGGGTGTCAGGCGCTGCACCATGCGGTACATCAAATCCCGCCAGGTCCAGAAGCTGTCCTGAGGATCGCCCGCGACTTCTGCCAGCCCCGCCATGGCACGCTGGAACGCATGCGAGTGCAGGTTGGCGATCGCCGGAATTACCTCGCCGTTGAGCTGGACAGCATTCTCCGCATGGCTATCCGGAGCAATGGCATCGATAAAACCCGCCTGATTAACTGTGATACGAACCTGCTGCTGCCAGCCCTCTGCCAGCAGTGCACGCGGGGCAAAAAAAGTTACCATGGTTGATCCTCTCCGGATGTGGTTGTATATACATATACATACTTTGAGGCACAGTGTAAACGGTGGAGGCTTAGGCAGCGATGGCAGAAGAGATGCGTGTAGATACGGTATGGACCGGGGCCGACCTGGTTACCATGCGTGACGGAAAGTACCATCTGATTCCGCAAGGCGCGCTGGTGGTGCGGGCAGGTAAACTGGTATGGGTGGGCCCGCAGGCGGAGATGCCCGCGTTCGTCGCCGATCAGCATCATCAACTGCCAGGCGGCATCGTGACGCCTGGGCTGGTGGATTGTCATACCCATCTGGTGTTTGGCGGCGACCGCAGCCAGGAGTTTGAACAGCGCCTGAATGGCGTCAGCTACGCAGAGATCGCCGCGCAGGGCGGCGGCATTCTCTCCACCGTGCGCGCCACCCGCGCGGCCACGGAAGAGGAGCTGGTGGCGTCGGCTCGCTGGCGGCTCGATCGGCTGCTGGCCGAAGGCGTCACCACCGTGGAGATTAAGTCCGGCTATGGTCTGGATGAAGAGAGCGAACTGCGGATGCTGCGGGCGATTCGCCAGCTGGGAGAGAGCGTGTCCGCCGATGTGCGTGCCACCTGTCTGGCAGCACATGCCTTTCCGCCGGAGTTTAAGCACGACCCGGATAGCTGGGTCGATATCATCTGCGATCGACTCCTGCCGCAGGTGAAGGCGCTGGGGCTGGCGGATGCGGTGGATGCGTTCTGTGAGCATCTCGCCTTTTCCCCTGCGCAGGTGGCGCGGGTGTTTGACCGGGCGGTGGCGCTGGGTATGCCGGTGAAATTGCATGCGGAACAGCTTTCGGCACTGGGGGGCGCAGCACTGGCGGCGCGCTACGGCGCACTCTCTGCGGACCATCTTGAATACGCCACGGAAGAGGATGCCAGGGTGATGGCAGAGCATGGCACCGTCGCGGTGCTGCTGCCTGGTGCGTTTTACCTGCTGCGTGAGACCCAGCGCCCGCCGGTGGAAAGCTTCCGGCGACATGGGGTACCGATGGCACTGGCCAGCGATGCGAATCCTGGCACCTCGCCTGCGCTGTCGCTGCGTCTGATGCTCAATATGGGTTGCACGCTGTTTGGCATGACACCGGAAGAGGCGCTGGCGGGCGTCACCCTGTGGGGAGCAAAAGCGCTGGGGCTGGCTGACAGTCACGGCTCGCTGGAGGCGGGAAAAGTGGCAAACTTCGTGCACTGGCCGCTGGCTCGTCCCGCGGAACTGGTTTACTGGCTGGGTGGTGAGCTGCCCTGTACCGTTATTTATCGTGGAGAACCACAATGAACCCTTTCTATTTCACCCAGGGCAGCCTGCCGCTGCTGGTCAGCATTCCTCACGCCGGGACCGACCTGACACCCGACGTGGAGGCTGGATTAAGTGAGGCCGCGCGCGGCCTGCCTGACACCGACTGGCATATCCCGCTGCTGTATGATTTTGTGCGTGACCTCGGGGCCAGCGTGTTAATTGGCCGCTACTCCCGTTTTGTGGTTGATCTTAACCGTCCGCCCGATAACCAGCCGCTCTACACGACGGCCACCACTGGCCTGTTCCCGGAAACGCTGTTCGACGGCACGCCGACCTTTGCGCCAGGTAAAACGCCTGATGCCACGGCGCGTCAGGGCTACATCGATCAGATCTGGCAGCCTTATCATCAGCAGATTCAGCAGGAGCTGGCGCGGCTTAAAGCGCTGCATGGTTATGCGCTGCTGTTTGATGCTCACTCCATCGCCAGCGAAATTCCCCGCCTGTTTGAGGGCCGTCTGCCCGATATCAATGTTGGCACCAACGACGGTGCAAGCTGTACACCTGCCATGAGCGCGGCGATTGAGGCAGTATGCGCGGCACAGAACGACTACAGCTGGGTGATTAACGGACGCTTCAAAGGCGGCTACATCACCCGCGCTTATGGACAGCCGCAGCAGCATATTGAAGCCGTACAGCTGGAGCTGGCGCAGCTCAACTACATGGATGAGATGCCTCCTTACGCCTGGCAGCAGGCGCGTGCCGCCCGGTTACAGAAAGTGCTGAAGGCGATGATTCATGCCATGCTGGCGCAGGCTAAACCGCAATAAATCAGCGATGCGCCACGCCGGTGCAGCGCTGCGCTAATCGGGTGCAGGTGAGGGCAGCCTGTGTGGCTGCTCCCTTGCTACCACCTCCATTCTTCGCTTTTTCAGAGCTGGCATAACCTTTGCTTGGTTGTATGTACAAGTACTGCAGTGCGTGCTCCATCTGAATAAATTCCGTCTGGCTCACAAAATGAAAAAGCCGGCAATGAACTGCGTTGCGTTAACTTGTATATACATGACATATCATCTTGTGAGATTTATGTTAAATCTCATCAGGGCGATCACCAGGCCGCTACTTCAGGAGAACCGTATGACACACCCTCTGACTCTTCGTCGTTTATGTCTTACTACGCTGGTTTCCAGTCTGCTGCTCTGTGGCGTCAGCGCCCAGGCTAAAGAGTGGAAGTCGATCACCATTGCCACTGAAGGCAGTTATGAACCCTGGAACCTCACCCTGCCGGGCGGCAAGCTGGGCGGTTTCGAACCGGAGCTGATGGCGGATCTCTGCCAGCGCATGGCGATCCAGTGCAAGCTGGTGGTGCAGAACTGGGATGGGATGATCGCCGGACTGAATGCCGGAAAATATGACGTCATCATGGATGCGATTGTGATTACGCCCGACCGCAAAAAAGTGGTGAATTTCACCGTGCCTTACGCCTCAACACCCGCCACCTTTATCACGGTAAAAGGGTCACTGCTGCCCGCTGACAGCAAGATCATCAAACTCACTGACGATGAAAAAACCATTGAGCCTGCCATCGCACCTCTGAAAGCAGCGCTGAAGGGCAAAACGATTGGCATCGCCTCTGGCACGGTCTATACGCCGTTTATCGACAAATACTTCAAAGGGGTGGCGGATGTGCGTGAATACACCAGCTCAGCCGATGCGATTCTTGATTTGCAGGCCGGACGCATTGATGCGGTGTTTGACGATGTGACGTTCGCGCAGTCGATGCTGGCACGACCGGATAACCGCAACCTCAGTTTCAGTGGCCCTCAGCTGGGCGGCCCAATCTGGGGTGAGGGCGAGGCGATGGGTGTACGCATGGCCGACAACGATCTGAAAGCCCGACTGGATCAGGCGATTAAAGCCGCGCTGGCCGATGGCACAGTGAAAAAGCTGAGTGAGAAGTGGTTCAAAACTGACGTCACACCCTGAGTGAGGTAACTGATGATAAGCCTGCTGAGTTTTGGCCCGGACGGCTGGGGACGGTTGATTCTGAGTGCCACGCTGACCACGTTGCTGCTGTCGTTTTGCGCGCTGCTGGTCGGCGCGGTGGTGGGATCGGGCGTGGCCGCCGCAAAGTTATCCCCGCACCGGGCGGTACGCTGGCTGGGTGAAAGCTATTCGGTGATCTTTCGGGGTATCCCTGAATTGCTGGTGATCTACCTGTTCTACTTCGGTGGATCGGGACTGATCACGCAGATCGGACAACTGTTTGGCGCAGACGGTTTTATCGAAGCGCCGCCGTTTCTGATCGGGGCATTGGCGATCGGGCTTATCTCCGGCTCTTACCAGGCGGAAGTCTATCGCGCCGCGCGGCTGGCTCTGGCGAAAGGGGAGATCGAAGCCGCCGTCGCTATTGGCATGCCGCGCTGGCGCATCCGGCAACGTATCCTGTTGCCGCAGGTGGCGCGCTATGCGCTGCCCGGCCTGTCTAACGTCTGGCAGATGAGCCTGAAAGATTCCGCGCTGGTATCGGTGACCGGCATTGTCGAGCTCATGCGGGCCAGCCAGATAGCAGCCGGTTCTACCCGGGACTACTTCTCCTTTTACCTGGTGGGCGGTGTCTGTTATCTGCTGCTGACGCTGCTGTCGAATCGCGCCTTTCTGCGCGCCGAATCCCGTCTGGGTCGCGCCTGGCAAAGCCGCACCGCTGCACAGCATTAAGGAGAGTTATGATTGATTTTGCGTTCCTTACTGACACCTTCCTGAAACTCAGCGCGGCGCTGCCGGTCACGCTCGGTCTGTTTATCAGCGCCTTTCTCTGCGGGGGCGTGCTGGCGGTCGGTATTCTGGCGCTGCGCATGAGCCGCTGGCGGCTGCTGAGTGCATTTGCCCGCGGCTACATTCTGGTGTTTCGCGGCTCGCCGCTGATGATTCAGTTGTTCCTGATCTACTACGGGCTGGGACAGTTTGGGGTGATCCGCCACAGCGTCTTCTGGCCGTTTCTGCGTGAGCCTTTTACCTGCGCGGTGCTGGCCCTGTCCCTCTGTACCGCCGCCTACACGGCGGAGATCCTGCGCGGCGCGCTGCTGGCGGTCCCGCCCGGTCAGGTGGAAGCGGGGATGGCATGCGGCATGTCGCGCGGCCTGCTGCTGCGGCGCATTATCGCGCCGGTGATGCTGCGTTATGCGCTGCCTGCGTACTCCACCGAAGCGATTCTGCTGGTGAAATCAACCGCGCTGGCGAGTCTGGTGACGGTGTGGGATGTCACCGGGGTCGCGCAGCAGATTATCCAGCGTACTTACCGCACTATGGAGGTGTTTCTCTGTGCGGCGGCGATCTATCTGATCCTCAACTTCATCATTGTTCAACTGTATGCCCTGCTGGAGCGGCGTCTGACACCGGTTCATAAACCGGAAAAAAAGCCGTTACCGGCCGCTAAGCCGATCCCCGGAGGAGAAAAAAATGTCTGAACTGCCACCCGTCACGCTGTCGGCCAGCGATATCCATAAATCCTTTGGCGCGATGGAGGTGCTGAAGGGCATCTCGCTGCAGGCGCATCAGGGCGATGTCATCTCTATTCTCGGTGCCAGCGGCTCCGGTAAAAGTACGCTTCTGCGCTGTATCAACCTGCTGGAGACGCCTGATTCTGGCGTCGTCAGCGTGGGCGGTGAAACCATTGAGATGAAGCGTCATGCACGCGGGCACCAGCTGGCGGCTAACCCGCGTCAGATTGAACGGCTGCGTTCCCGGCTGGGGATGGTGTTTCAGAGCTTTAATCTCTGGTCGCATCTCACCGTACTGCAAAACGTTATTGAAGGGCCGCACTACGTGCTGAAGCGCGATAAAAAAGCCTGCATCGCTCAGGCAGAACAGCTGCTGGATCGGGTTGGCCTGCTGAATCGCAAAGACTTCTATCCCGCTCAGCTTTCGGGCGGCCAGCAGCAGCGGGTGGCGATCGCCCGCGCGCTGGCGATGGACCCGGAGGTGATGCTGTTTGATGAACCGACATCGGCACTGGATCCGGAACTGGTGGGTGAGGTGCTGAAGGTGATGCGCAGCCTGGCCGAAGAGGGGCGCACCATGCTGGTGGTCACGCACGAGATGGGCTTTGCCCGCAACGTCTCAAACCGGGTCGTGTTTATGCATCAGGGCACGATTGATTGTCAGGGCACGCCAGAGGCGATGTTCGGCGAGGCGGGATCGGCGCGCTTTAAGCAGTTTATTTCCAGCCATCATCAGGTGGAGCCGGTGGTATGAGCGACGTCATGAGTCAGACGCGGGTCTGGGGCGATGGTCCGCTTAAATGGCAGGAGCTGGTGCAGGTCGCCCGGCATGGCGCGACTCTGACGCTGAGCGACAGCGCCTGGCAGCGAATTGCCCGGAGCCGTGAAATCGTCGGCAACATCGTCGCGGCGGGGCAGGTAGCCTACGGCATCAATACCGGATTAGGGGCGTTGTGCAACATTACTCTTTCCGAAGATGAACTGAGCCAGCTGTCGCGCAATACCTTACTGAGCCATGCCTGTGGTGTCGGGCCGGTGCTGAAAAAAGCGGAGGTGCGCGCCATTCTGTGTGCCGCGATTGCCAACTACAGTCATGGCAAATCGGGTGTGTCAGTGGCGCTGGTGCAGCAACTGCTGGCGCTACTGAATCTGCAGATTACCCCTCAGGTGCCGTCCCAGGGATCGGTGGGCTATCTGACCCACATGGCGCATATCGGTCTGGCCCTGATCGGCATCGGCGAGGTGGAGTGGCACGGCGAAATCATGCCCGCGCAGCAGGCGCTAACCCAGGCAGGCTTAGCGCCTTACCGGCCAGGTGCCAAAGAGGGACTGAGCCTGGTCAACGGCACGCCTTGCATGACCGGCTTAGCCTGCCTGGCGCTGGACGATGCCGGGCGTCTGCTGGACTGGGCGGATGTGACAGGCGCAATGAGTTTTGAAGCGCTGCGCGGTCAGCTGGTGGCGTTTGATCCAGAGGTGCTGGCACTCAAGGCCAGCCCGGGAATACAGCGCAGTGGTGAACGTCTGCGCCAGTTGCTGAGAGACAGCCCGCTGCTGAACGCGAGTGTCGGCATCCGCACTCAGGATGCGATGAGTCTGCGGTCGATGCCGCAGGTGCACGGCGCCTGCCGCGATCAGTTTGATCACGCCGCACGTCAGGTGGAGACTGAACTCAATGCCTGTACCGACAATCCGTTGATTCTGGGCACGCCGCAGGAGTGGCGCGTGGTGTCACAGTCACATCCGCACGGTGAATCGGTGGCGATGGCCTGTGACCTGCTGGCGATTGCGCTGGCGGAACTGGGGAGCATTGCCGAACGACGGCTGGATCGGCTGGTAAACCCGCTGGTCAGTGGCCTGCCGCCGTTTCTGGTGGCCGAGCCTGGCGTCAATTCTGGCATGATGATTGCGCAGTACGTCGCGGCCTCACTCTGCGCGGAAAACCGTCAGCTGGCGCAGCCTGCGGTACTCGATAACTATGTCACTTCAGGATTACAGGAGGATCACGTCAGTCTTGGCACCGGTTCGGCGTTAAAGCTGCTGAAGCTGGTCAGCAACGTCGATCACATCATTGCGATTGAGTATCTGCTGGCGGCGCAGGCGCTGGAGTTTCACGGTGAATCACAGCTGGCAGCCGGCACGCGGCGCGCCTGGCAGCATCTGCGGCAGGTGGTTGAGCGCTGGCAGCAGGATCGCTGGCTGGCACCCGACATCGACCGTGCGGTGGCGCAGATAAGGGCGCACCGGACCGATGCGCTTGTGGGGTGAGGATTATTTAGGGCGTGCGTCGGGACGGACCAGGTCAAAGCGTTGTGTTTCGCTGATGCCGTAATAGGCGCTGGGACCACCTGCGCGCAGAATCGGCTCGGCTTTTGCGGTCTGATAAATGCCCGCTTCCAGCAGCGATTCATCGATGTGGATCGCGACCGCTTCACCCAGCACCAGCCAGCTGTCGACCAGATTGCCACTGGCATCCTGCAACTGAATCAGCTGGGTCAGACGACACTCAAAGTTGACCGGGCTTTCCGCCACCAGACTTGCACCAACCTGTGATGCTGACAGCGGGGTTAACCCTGCAAAGGCAAACTCATCCTGATCGGCAGGCAGTGAAGCGGAACTTTCGTTCATCGCTTCGGCCAGCGGGCGGGTAGCCAGGTTCCAGACAAACTCTTTGGTGTCCGCAATGTTCTGCACGCTGTCTTTCCAGCCGCTGCTGGCGAAACCGATAATTGGCGGATGATAGTTGAAGCAGTTAAAGAAGCTGTAAGGGGCCAGATTGCGCTGGCCGCTGGCGCTGACAGAGCTAATCCAGCCGATTGGTCGTGGTCCGATAATGGCGTTGAGCGGATCGTGGGGCAGACCGTGACCAGCACGGGGTTCATAGGAATAGCGTTTCCGGGTCATAACATCTCCAGCAGGTGATTTTATTTATCTTAGCCCGACAGCATCACCCGACGGAATCGGAAAGCGGTAAGCGGATGGTGCGGGTTTATTTTCCGCCGCCTACAGCGTATTGTACGCGCGCCTGAATAATTGAGAGAACGTATGAAAAAGTCAGCCAGCACGTCGCCCTTCCACGCCCGCAATCGCCATCAGGGCGAATACGATTTTGCCGCGTTAACCGCTGCTCATCCGCCGCTGAAGGCTAAAGTCCGGCCTAATGGTTATGGCGTGAAGTCCGTGGATTTTGCGGACCCGGAGGCGGTGATGCTGCTGAACCAGGCGCTGATCAAACTCTTTTACGACATCGACTGGCAGCTTTCTCCCGGCTCACTCTGCCCGCCGGTACCGGGACGCGCCGATTATCTGCACTACCTGGCCGATCTGCTGGCGCTGGATAACAACGGCGTTATCCCGATGGCGGACATTCTCGATGTTGGCTGCGGCGCAAACTGCATCTATCCACTGATTGGTGCGGCAGAATATGGCTGGCGCTTTACCGGCACCGAAATTGATCAAGCCGCCATCAAAGCCGCTAACCGCATCGTTGCGGCTAACCCACGCCTGACGCGCCAGATCCGTCTGCGTCGTCAGAAAAACAGCGATGCGGTGCTGGCGGGTGTGGTCAGCAAAACGGAATTCTTCAGCGCGGTGATGTGTAATCCGCCATTCCACGCGTCGCCGGATGAGGCAGTGGCCGGTTCGCAGCGCAAGGTCCGCAATCTCGGACTGGACAAGAGTGCGCCACTTAACTTTGGCGGGCAGCACAATGAGCTGTGGTATCCCGGTGGCGAAAAGGCGTTTATCGGCAAGATGATCGCCGAGAGCGTGGCGCTGGGTCGTCAGATCGGCTGGTTTACCTCGCTGGTGTCGCGCAAAGAGAACTTGCCGGCACTGGAAAAGCAGCTGCAGGCGCTCGACGTTGCTGAAGTGCGGGTGGTGAACATGGCCCAGGGTCAGAAACAGAGCCGCTTTCTGGCGTGGAGTTTTATGCCTGCCGCACCGCGCAGCAAACTGCTGAGTCGTCTGGGAAGTTAGGGTTTTCCCGGTGCAGGCACGCTATTACTGCGGCCAGGGGCATAAAAAAACGGGCCGCTTAGCGGCCCGTTTTGATCAGGAGACGTGCTGCAGGAATTCGCGCAGACGGTCACTGGGTGGATTGCTGATCAGGCTGTCAGGATCGCCATCTTCCGCAATCCGGCCTTTATCAATAAAGATCAGGCGCGAGGCGACCTTCTGTGCAAAGCCCACTTCATGCGTCACAATCACCATCGTCATGCCTTCTTCCGCCAGATCCTGCATCACTTTAAGGACTTCATGACGCAGTTCCGGGTCCAGCGCTGAGGTTGGCTCATCGAACAGCATCATCTTTGGCTTAACCGCCAGCGCACGGGCAATCGCCACGCGCTGCTGCTGGCCGCCGGACAGCTCAGACGGAAAATGATGTGCACGCTCTGCCAGGCCCACTTTGCCCAGCAACTCACGCGCCAGCTGGCGTGCCGCTTCTTTACTGGCGCCACGCACCCGGATAGGACCAAAGGCAACGTTGTCCAGCGCACTCATCTGTGGGAACAGATGAAACTGCTGGAATACCATGCCCGCTTCCTGACGAATCAGGCGGTCATCAACTTTCGGGTCATTCACGCGCAGGCCATCAACAATCAGCTCGCCGCTGGTGATCTCTTCCAGCTTGTTAATGCAGCGTAAAAGGGTGGATTTACCGGAACCGGATGGGCCGATAATCACCACCACTTCGCCCTGGTTAATCTTCAGATCAATATTGTGCAGCACCTGGGTCTGGCCAAAATGCTTGGAGACATCTTTAAATTCAATCACAGGATTTTCACCCTTTTCTCAATGCGGCGCAGCACAAAGCTCAGCACCAGCGTAATCACCAGATAGATGATCGCGACGGCGCTCCAGATTTCCAGAGCGCGGAAGTTACCGGCAATAATCTCCTGACCCTGACGCGTCAGTTCAGCCACACCAATAACGATAAACAGCGAGGTATCTTTGATGCTGACAATCCATTGGTTGCCCAGCGGTGGCAGCATACGACGAAGCGCCAGCGGCATAATCACGTAGCGCAGCGTCTCACGGCTCGACAGGCCAAGCGCCAGTCCGGCTTCGCGGAAGCCCTTATTAATCGACAGCACGGCACCACGCGTAATCTCCGCGATATAAGCGCCAGAGTTAATCATGATGGTCACTACCGCTGCGCTGAAGGGATCAATGCGCAGGTCGGGGAACGCCATCGGCAGAGCAAAGTAGATGAACATCACCTGCACCACGATAGGGGTGCCGCGGATAATTTCGATAAACACCAGTGCGATGTTATTGGTGATCCAGCCGCCGTAAGCGCGGGCAAAACCGGCAATCAGCCCGATAAACAGGCCGCCAACCAGTCCAATAACAGAGATTATTAAAGTCAGTTTAGCGCCTTCAAGCAGCGCTGGCATGGCGGGCCAGATGACGCTCCAGTCAAACTCCATGGTGTCACTCCAGATATGTTGCGATGGAAAAAAGCAGGGAAAAAGTTTCCCTGCTGAAATCAGATAACGGGCAAATTATTATTTAGGTTCGGTGCCGAACCATTTTTTATAGAGCGTGTTATAGGTGCCGTTCTCTTTCAGGGTTTTCAGTGCGCCGTTTACTTTTTCACGTAAATCGTCGCTGCCTTTCGGGAAGGCGATACCATACTGCTGCGCTTCAATCGAATCGCCTACCGCTTTAAAGCGGCCTTTACCGGCGGTGTGGATGAAGTAAAGAATGTTTGGCGTGTCATGCAGCACGGCGTCCGCACGGTTAGTGCCCAGTTCCATGTAGGCGCTGTCGATGTTCGGGAACTGACGCAGGTCTTTAGATTTGATGTGGGCTTTTGCGTATTCCACAGAGCCGGTGCCGCTTTTCACAGCAACCACTTTACCGTTCAGATCGCTGATGCCTTTGATGTCGTTTTCATTGTTACGCACCATTACCTGCAAACCGCTTTTGTAATAGCCATCAGAAAACTCGATCGCTTTTTTACGTTCTTCGGTAATGGTGATGCCCGCAAGGGCCAGATCGACATTGCGCGTTTGCAGTGCAGGGATGATGCCGCTGAAGTCCATTGGCTTCAGGGTATAATCCAGCTTCAGCTCTTTCGCAATGGCATCCCACAGATCCACATCAAAGCCGACATATTTGTCACCCTGTTTGAATTCGAACGGAACAAAGGCGGTATCGGTAGCGACAACCAGCTTCTTATCTGCTGCAGTGGAAGAGAGGGAGAAGGCCAGCGCCAGCGCGGCCACAGAAACTTTTAACAGTGACTTCATCATTTTTCCTTTTTTTACTACCAGGCGGCAGGGCCTGCGTTTGCGGCTTGTCATATGAAATAATTATGCCAACTTTGCAAGTTTCGCGAAATCAGAGAGTTAAATAACATAGCTGACACGATTTTGCAGTTAATTCTGCCTTTGCACCATTTAGGTGCTCAGTTTTGGTGCATATGGCTGTTTTGGTGCAAGCGGTAGTGTGCCTCAGATGTTAAGGCTGTGAAGCGAAGGAAGGAAGAACTGTTAACAGGGTCATAAAAATGCGGTAACGCAGACGTAAAAAAGGCGGGTTTCCCCGCCTGATTGACTGCATTGAGTTTTATTCAATGTTGGCTTCGATGAACCACAGGAATTTGTCCAGGTCACGTGATGCCGCAGTAAAGATGTCAGCGGTATCTTCATCTTTCACTTCAGTAATGGCTTTACGGGTATCATTAGCCACGACGCTATAACGGTCTGCCAGCGCTTTCAGGTGATCCTGAACGCTGTGAATATTCAGCGGATAGCTTTTCAGCGGCGTCGTATCGTTAACAACCTGCGTGGTGCCCAGTGCAACGCCGCCCAGCTGTACCACACGCTCAGCAATGGTGTCCTGATGCTCGGTGATTGCAGTACGGAAGCCGTCCAGCATTTCATGTACACCGATGAAGTTAGCACCGCGCATGTTCCAGTGCGCCTGCTTAGTAATCAATGACAGGTCAATAAACTCGACTACCAGACGGTTCAACACCGCGATGGTGGCTTTCTTCTCATCTTCGGCCACGTCATTACGGGTATAAATCAGGTCAGCAGATTTAGTTTTAACCAGTTTAGCGGTACTCATCGTTTCAGTCCTCTCTTTGATGGTTGTCCTAATCAAGTACCGGATAAGTATAGCAGCGCTTTTCAGCTTTGCAGAAACGACTTTATCGATAGATGAAATAGTGCAGGTCTTTATTAAATGCGGGAAGGCACAGACGAGGTTAACGCAATGTTAAAATAAAAGCGCTTGTATTTAATTAATTAAATCAATGCTTTAATTTTACATGTAAATAACAGGTAAGCGTCTGTTTCAAAATAGTCAGAACCTGGACAGGGAATGGTTAAGAATAATTCTCATGATGAGCATGATTGTTATTTAGCCCACCACAAAGGCAGGCTAAAGGCGTTTATTTCTGACCAGAATCTGATAATTCCACGCTGCTTAACTGGCTCTTTTTCGGTCGCATGGTCAGCGTTGAGCCTGCCGAAGCGATGATGATTGCCAGTAGCGCCAGCCACTGTAGGCCGGTCAGCGTTTCGCCCAAAAACAGCATGCCGGAAAAAGCGGCCATGGCGGGTTCCAGACTCATCAGCGTGCCGAAGATGCGCGCCGGTAAGCGGGTAAGGGCGATCATCTCCAGTGAGTAGGGTATCGCGCTGGAGAGCAGGGCAACCAGCAATGCGATCGGCATCACGGCCCATGTCCAGATGCCACTTTCTGCAAACGTCAGCCCCAGCGGTACAAAAATCACCGAAGCAATCAGCGAACCGATAGCCACTGTCGCAGGACCATGTTCTGCACCTGCCCGCTGTCCCGCCAGGATATAGATTGCCCAGCAGGCACCCGCACTCACGGCCAGTGCTGCGCCCAATGGATCAATCGCGGTCATCCCTGTCCCAAACGGCAGCAGGAACCACAAACCAATCACCGCCAGCAGCACCCAGACAAAATCCAGTGGTCTGCGCGATCCAAACAGCGCCAGCGCCAGTGGACCGGTAAACTCCAGTCCCACCGCCACGCCCAGCGGCACAGTGCGAATCGCCAGATAGAATGTGAAGTTCATGGTGCCCAACGCCAGACCATACATCAGCAAAGGCAGACGTTGTTCCCGGCTAAAGCGTAAACGCCAGGGTTTAAAGATGACACAGAGTATCAGGGTGCCAAAGCCCAGACGCAGCGCGGTGATTCCCGTCGCCCCAACAGAAGGAAACAGGCTTTTTGCCAGAGAAGCACCGCCCTGCAGCGACAGCATCGCAATCAGCAGTACGGCAATTGGCAACACGATTGGCGCAAGATTTTTAGAAGCGGGAGAGGCAGACATCCTGTGTACTTTTCCTGGTCATCAACGTAACGAGTGGGCCAGTGTAAAGGAAATGTCAGGCAAAAAATCATGAGTCAGCGTTTTTAATTTGCCTTAACTGCGCAAATTTTGGCCAAAATCAGTGCCATTTAGGTAAAGAAATGTCAGGTTTTTTTAGGAATTAACTTAAACGGCAAATTGAGCACAAAAAGATTATTGCAGGAAGATGACGGATTTTATAAGAAAAATGAATGACATAGTATGTCGCATTAACGTCCTGTTACACCAAACTTTCTGTTAGACAACAAAATCCGGGCAGAGTTTCTCGCTATTTTTTGTTATATTTTCAGCGTTGTCAGGAGAGAAGTATTTTCACATTTGAGGTGGTTATGAAAAAAATTGCATGTCTTTCAGCATTAGCCTGTGTACTGGCAGTATCTGCAGGTTCAGCAATGGCACAGAGCACCGTAACTGGTGGCTATGCTCAGAGCGATTATCAGGGCGTAGCGAACAAAGCTAACGGCTTCAACCTGAAATACCGCTACGAAGACGGTTCTAACCCACTGGGTTGGATCGGTTCATTCACCTACACTGAAAAAGATCGTACCGAAGATGGCGTTTACAACAAAGGCCAGTACTACGGTGTGACCGGTGGTCCAGCTTTCCGTCTGAACGACTGGGCTAGCATCTATGGTGTTGTCGGTATCGGCTATGGTAAATACCAGGGCAACGAAACTGCATCACGTGATAAAACTGACACCAGCGACGTAGGTTTCTCTTACGGCGCAGGCATGCAGTTTAACCCAATGCAGGACATCGCACTTGACGTTGGTTACGAGCAGAGCCGTATCCGTAGCGTTGACGTCGGTACCTGGATTGCTGGCGTAGGTTACAGCTTCTAAGTTTAGCTTAGCTGACCTGCAAAAAAACGGCCCCTTGTGGGCCGTTTTTTATTGTGCTGATTTTACCCGCCACCCCGACTTACCTGTCGGTCTCCCGTCTCATTCTCTGGCAGACGCTGATCTGCAGGCATGCCCCTTTCAGCCTCAGGGCAGTTTCTTATGAGGGGAAAAAACAAAGAGAACAAACAGAGGGGCGTGAGCCTTTCAACCGCAGGCAAAAAGGCTCTGAATCAGGATTAGCCGCGCCAGATAAGATTCGGACAGCGAGGTTCGGCAGGCTTATGGCCCAGCAGTTTTTCAATCAGCATCAGACGCAGTGTGAAAGGGGAACGCGTCAGCAGGCACAGCCAGGATTTAAACTCCGTGGTTGTTTTCTTCTCTGTCTGGAAGCATTTGCTGCAATCTAAGCAACATTTCAGAGTGCTCATAGAATTACCTCCCAAGCCTGATCGACGCGGTAATCAGCAGCGTGGGGTGAGAGCGTCATCATCACCAGAGCAACAGAAGATCACTAGGGATCATGCGTTGGCTGCTTACATTATCAACAAAGATAGCACTGGCTATATCGTTTAGCCAAGGCTAATGACGAAAAATTTGAGCTTCTTTGTGGCTGGTTTACAATGAGCGCAGCTAAATCCGTACAGCAGCGTCAGTACGGGAAATAATAATGAGGAAGCTGAATGAGTCGTCGTGCTAAAAGCGTGGTTTCTGCGCCGAAAGGACCACTGAAAGATATTGAAGAGCATGTCGAAGGTTTTCGGCAGGTGCGTGAAGCGCATCGTCGGGAGTTAATTGATGACTACGTTGAGTTAATCTCTGATTTAATTGGTGAATTTGGCGAAGCACGTCAGGTCGATATGGCAGCCCGTCTGGGCGTTTCGCAACCGACAGTGGCTAAAATGCTGAAACGACTTGGCAGTGCCGGGCTGGTTGAGCAGGTCCCTTACCGCGGTGTCTTCCTGACCAGTGAAGGGGAGAAGCTGGCAGAGGAGAGTCGCGCCCGTCATCATATTGTTGAAAGTTTTCTGCTGGCGTTAGGCATCAGCCCCGAAACGGCCCGACGCGATTCAGAAGGTATTGAACATCACGTCAGTGATGAAACTCTGGCTGTATTTAAGAAGTTCTCCGAAACCCGTTAACGCTAAGGCGTACCCTCACCATGCCACAACTGCTTCGATCTTTTTTGCATGACTCAATTTTGCATTTATTAATCGTGATTGGTGTAGTTCTGGCATTCCTGGCGGATTTCCGCTGGGCCGATCTGCCCGGAGCCGTAGACTGGCATACCATTATCACACTCACCGGGTTATTGATTCTGACCAAAGGGCTGGAAACCAGCGGCTACTTTGACGTGCTGGGAGGACGCCTGATTGCGCGTTTCCGGCACGAACGTGCGCTGGCGCTATTTATGGTACTGGCTGCCGCGTTGCTCTCCACGTTTTTAACCAACGATGTTGCGCTGTTTATTCTGGTGCCGCTGACATTAACGCTGCGGAAGTTCTCTCATTTACCTATCTCGCGACTGATCATTTTCGAGGCGCTGGCAGTGAATGCCGGGTCGCTGCTGACGCCGGTCGGCAATCCGCAAAACATTCTGCTGTGGAGTCACGGCAAGCTCAGCGTTATTGCATTCATTGTGCAGATGCTGCCGCTGGCCGCCTGGCTGCTGCTGAGCCTGGTCGTTCTGACCTGGTTTAGCTTTTCAAAGCGGACGATTGATAAACATGACAACCCGGAGCAGCCGGAGTGGCAGAAGCCGCTGTTTATTGTCAGCGTGGTGTTATACCTGCTGTTTATCGCCGGTCTGGAGCTGGAAATCACCGGCTGGATACTGCTGGTTATCCTCGCCACCTTTATGGTAATGGCGCGTCCGGTGCTGCAACGTATCGACTGGAGCCTGCTGGCGGTGTTTATCGCCATGTTTATTGACGTCTTCCTGCTGACACGTCTGCCGGTGATGCAGGCTCACTTTGATGCGGTGGCGCATTTCGGCCAGGGGCAGCTCTATCTGCTGGCGATTGGTCTGTCACAGGTGATCAGCAATGTCCCGGCGACGATTCTGCTGCTGCAAAAAGTCCCGCCAACCGATGTGCTCGCCTGGGCGGTCAACATCGGTGGATTCGGTCTGCTGCCAGGTTCACTGGCTAACCTGATTGCTCTGCGTATGGCGAAAGATCGTGCCGTATGGTGGCAATTTCATCTCTTTTCCCTTCCTTTGCTGGCCTGGTCAATGGCCAGCGGCTGGCTACTGCTGCGGTTGCTCAATTAGGCCCGATACATCCTGCTATCGCTGTCAGGTGGCAGGATGTGCGGCATTCCTCAAGTTTCGTAAAGTTGCACTGGATTTTGTCAATTTCCGATATAAGGTTAACAGGACCTTTATGCCCGGAATCAGGGCCTTAGCCAGTGATGGGAACTATGAGCGAGAACAATCAACGCGATCCACATCAGCAGGACGCAGAAAACACGACGGATCAAAACCGTCAGTCAGAGGAAAATCAGGACAACGACCAGCAGCCTGAGCGTAAACGCCCCGGTAAAAAGCCGCTGATTATTCTGGCGGTGGTGGTGGTGATTATGCTGATTGTCGGTCTCTGGTTCTGGTTATCTACCCGCAATATTGAAACCACCGACGACGCCTTTACCGAAGGCGATGCCGTTACTATTGCGCCTAAAGCATCCGGCTATGTCGTGAAGTTGCTGGTGAAAGATAACCAGCGGGTGAAGAAGGGCGATCTGCTGGTGGAGATTGATCCCAGCGACAACCGTGCCCAGCGTGAACAGGCTAACGCGCAGCTCGGTTTAGCCGTTGCACAACTGCATCAGGCGCAGGCCCAGCTGGCGCTGTCAAAAGTACAGTATCCGGCTCAGCGCGATCAGGCTCTGGCCGATCAGGCGAAAGCAGAAGCCAATATGCTGAATGCGCAGGCGGATTATCGTCGCCAGCGTGGCGTCGATCCACGTGCGACCAGCCAGCGTAATATCGACAGCGCGTCTGCGCAGCTACGTTCGGCGCAGGCACAGTTACAGAGTGCGAAAGCCCAGGTTGAAGTCGCTTCACAGGTTGCCCTGCAGATTCGTCAGCAGGAGACCAATGTTGAAGCGCGTCAGCAACAGGTTGAGCAGGCGAAAGCACAGTTAAGTACGGCCGATCTTAACCTCTCCTATACCCAGGTTCGCGCGCCCTATGACGGGTTTATCACCAAGCGTAACGTTCAGCTGGGCACGCTGGTGCAGGCCGGTTCCTCTCTGTTCTCGCTGGTTTCGCCTGAGATCTGGGTTACTGCAAATTTCAAAGAGTCTCAGCTGGAACGCATGAATCCTGGCGATAAAGTGAAAATCAGCGTTGATGCCTGGCCGGACATGAAGCTGGAAGGACACGTCGACAGCATTCAGATGGGCTCCGGCTCACGCTTCTCGACCTTCCCGTCAGAAAACGCCACCGGTAACTACGTGAAAATTGTTCAGCGTGTGCCAGTGAAAATCGTTATCGACAAGGGCCTGGATCCGAACCATCCGCTGCCGCTGGGTCTCTCCGTTGAACCCGAGGTAACAGTGGAATGAGTACGGCGCAGAGCTGGAAACCGGCCAGTAATCCGTGGTTAGTGGCAATCACGGTGACGCTGGCGGTGTTTATGGAGATCCTCGACACCACCATCGTTAACGTGGCGCTGCCGCACATCGCCGGTTCGCTCTCCTCCAGTTATGATGAGTCAACCTGGGTGCTGACGTCCTATCTGGTGGCGAACGGCATTGTGCTGCCTATCTCTGCGTTCTTCAGCCGGCTGTTTGGCCGTAAACAGTTTTTCCTGATTTGCATTGTGATGTTCACCATTTGCTCGTTCCTGTGCGGCATCGCCACTGAACTCTGGCAAATCATTCTGTTCCGCGTGCTGCAGGGCTTTTTTGGTGGCGGATTGCAGCCCGTTCAGCAGTCCGTGCTGCTGGACTACTTCAAGGCAGAAGATCGCGGCAAGGCATTTGGTCTCTCCTCCATCGCTATTATCGTCGCGCCGGTGATTGGCCCGACATTGGGTGGCTGGATCACTGACAACTACAGCTGGCGCTGGGTGTTCTTTATTAACATTCCGGTGGGCGTGCTGACTGTGCTGGCGATCTATCAGCTGCTGGAAGATCCGCCTTGGGAGCGTAAATGGGCCAAAGGTAAGCTGAAGATCGATTACATCGGGATCAGCCTGATTACCTTAGGCCTGGGGTGCCTGCAGGTGATGCTGGATCGCGGAGAAGATGAGGACTGGTTCGCTTCGCACTTTATCGTACTGTTCGCTGTTCTGGCGCTGGTTGGCATCGTTGGCGCCATTTACTGGCTGATGTATGCGCGTAAGCCGGTGGTCGATATTCTGGTAATGAAAGACCGCAACTTCTGGGTGGCCGGGCTGTTGATGGCGGGAATGGCGATGATTCTGTATGGCAGTTCTGTGGTGTTGCCACAGCTGGCGCAGCAGGATCTGGGTTATACCGCCACCTGGTCAGGGCTGGTGTTGTCGCCCGGCGCGGTGCTTATTGTGCTGACCATACCACTGGTGCTGAAACTGATGCCGATTGTGCAGACGCGATACATCATCGCCTTTGGTTTCAGCTGTCTGGCCATGGCGTTTTTCTATTCTGCTACCCTGACGCCGAATGTCGATTTCAAAACGCTGGTGATGATGCGTAGCGCACAGTCGATCGGGCTGGGTTTCCTGTTTGTTCCGCTGACTACGATTGCCTTTGTCACCATTCCTCAGCGACTTAACGCGGACGCCTCCGCGCTCTTTACCATGTTCCGTAACGTGGCCGGATCCATTGGGATCTCGCTTTCGACCGCGGCCATTACCGAGCGCGCACAGGCGCGGTCGGCGCATATGGTGCACAACATGACGCCGCTTAACGAGCCGTTCAACATTACGCTTGAGCACTGGGCGCAGGCGATACGCGACTTCACGTCGGCGGTGGGCGATCCCATTACGCTGGCAACCGGTCAGCTCTATCAGGAGATGATTGCGCAGTCGCGTATTCTCGCATACATCGATGTCTTCTCAGGCCTGAGTATTGTCGCCCTGATTTTGATTCCATTTTGTTGGCTGCTGTCGCCTATCAAGAGCGAAGGCAGTGCAGGAGCACACTAACATGAAGGTTTTTTATACTCATCGCCTGAAACCCCTGAGCTTACTGCTGGCCCTGGGGCTGGCGGGCTGCGCTGTCGGGCCTGACTATCAGGCACCGAAACCTGCCGTGCCGGGTAGCTACAACACGCTGGATTCGCAGGAGGCGTCAAAGCCACAAAACGCCGCAATTAATTCCCGCTGGTGGCGGAGCTTTAACGATCCGCAGCTCGACAGCCTGATTGAGCGGGCGATAGCGGGGAACCTGAGCCTGCAGCAGACAGTGCTGCGGATTGCGGGCGCGCGTGAACAGCTGACGCAGGCCCAGGGCAGCCTGTTCCCCAGTCTGAGCGGTTCGGCTAAAGTCACCCGTCAGCAGCTCGGCCTGAAAGGCTTGCTTGAGTCCAATGGCGCCACCGATCAACTCGACAGCAACGTGGCCAGCCAGCTCAATGGCCTGACCCAGCCGGTTAACCTCTATCAGGGCAGCTTCGATGCCAGCTGGGAGCTTGACCTGTGGGGCAAAGTTCGCCGTCAGGTTGAGGCCGCCAATGCCCAGCAGCAGGCAGCGATAGAGCAGCGTAACGATGCGCTGGTCTCACTTGAGGCCGAAGTTGCGCGAGCCTGGCTGCAGCTGCGAGGCGCGCAGAGCACCGTTCAGACTCTGCAGGAGCAGATTAATGTGGCGCAGCAGACGACCGAGCTGACGCAAAGTCAGCAGCGTAATGGTCTGGCTCCGTTAACTGATGTAGAAAATGCCCGTGCCCAGCTCAGCACGCTTCAGGCCCAGCTGCCGCAGTATCAATCGCAGGCACGGCAGGCGATGAACGGATTAGCGGTGCTGCTCGGCAAAACACCGGGTGCACTGGATGCTGAACTCAGCACACCTAAAGCCTTACCGCCGTTGCCGCAGTTTGTACCGGTTGGTATTCCCTCCACGCTGGCACGTCGTCGTCCTGATATTCGCCAGGCTGAAGCGACGCTGCATGCTCAAACCGCGGAGATCGGCGTGTCTGTTGCGCAGCTCTTCCCAAGCCTGTCGCTGACCGGACAGCTGGGCGTCCGCAACACTGACGCCAGTTATCTGGATAACTGGAGCAGCCATTTCTACAGTTATGGCCCCTCGCTTTCGATCCCGATTTTCCAGGGTGGACAACTGGTATCGAGCGTCAAGTTAGCGCGGGCGCAGCAGGCCAGCGCCGCGCTGGATTACCGTCAAACTGTGCTGACGGCGTTACAGGATGTCGAGAATGCGCTGGTCAGCTACCGCGCCGACCAGCAGCGCGTGACTGCGCTGGATGAGACGACCGGCGCCCTGCAGCGGGCCTTTAACCTCGCCAGCGACAGTTACCGCCAGGGGCTTTCGACCTTCCTTGACGTGCTGGATGCGCAGCGCCAGCTGGCACAGGCTCAGGAGCAGGCGACTCAGGCGAGAATGCAGAGCGCTCTGGATTTAGTGGCGCTTTATAAAGCGCTGGGCGGCGGATGGGAAACGTATCAGAACGTTGAGATGCCGCAATATCCGGTATTTGGTCCGGCCACACAGGCGAATTAATCCTTTCGCGGTCGCTGCCTGTGCGCAGTGACCGCTTTATCTCTCCCTTTTAACCGCGTTAAGTTAAGGGTTCTCACCCACTCAATGTAGATCTCAATGGTCTAAGCCGTTGAATTAGCATACATCGCAGCCCCAACGCGTCCGGTCCGGACTGCAGAAAATAAACAGCCAGTCTTAGCCGGAATATTATCAGCGCTTTTGACCGGCAATTATTTTTACGTTACCGGCCATCCTGGATTCTGAGCCGTGTCACCTTTCTGAATTTATTTCTTTGACGATTCTTTAATGCAACTTACGACTGTTAAGGTGAGAGCACGTGATCATTCACCAGGCGGAGTCAGACCCTACAGTTATTGCACAGCCGGTCGGGCTGCGAATAATCTGACGCTGCTGGAAATCTCACCGTTAAAAAAGGGCTGGCTGCACGCTGAGGGATAATTAAAAAAAACACGCGAGCGGTAATAATTTTGCACTATTTAAGGTGGGGGAGGCGGTTTTTCAGGCATGATCTGTAAGCTGGTGTGACAGAGATCTCAATCAGGGCACGCGTTTAATCAGCTATCAACGAACCTTTAATTGCAATTAATGACGCGCTGTAGTGCGCGTTTAGCGAAAATCGTTAACGCCTGTTGCCGGTATAACAAGGCTGAAATCGTTTTCATCGGTTGAGTAAAAGGGCGATTTGTTGTTAATTCAGCGTTAATAAATTACCAGCCACTGCCGATTTAATAGTAAGATTTTAACTGAAATTAAAACTTAGGAATTATCTGTAGCGTAAAAATAATTTATTTTTTTATTTGAATTAGGTAGTCTTGGCGCTACAGTTTTATTAACCCCCCTTAATCAAGGACATTGTGATGAGTGACGCATTTAAGGTACTGAACAATATTCGCACATTACGTGCCCAGGCTCGTGAACTGCCACTGACCGATCTTGAAGAGATCCTGGAAAAATTAACGGTAGTCGTTACTGAGCGCCGCGAAGAAGCAGAAGCGGAAGAGACACAGAATCGCGAAAAAGAAGAAAAGCTGTCTAAATATCGCGAAATGCTGCTGGCTGACGGCATCGATCCTAATGAATTATTAGGTGCGCTGGAGAGCGGAAAAAAACGCACCAAGCGTGCGCCGCGTCCGGCTAAATATTCTTACACCGACGAAAATGGTGAGCAGAAATCCTGGACTGGCCAGGGCCGTACCCCGGCAGCGATTAAAAAAGCGCTGGATTCCGGTAAAAGCCTGGACAGTTTCCTGATCGATTGATCAACACAATCCTTGTAAGTGGGAGCCGGGGGGCCAATATGGCCCTCCGGCTTTTTTATTTCTGCCGGGATATCAATCACCCCGCCAGGAATCCACGCCTGACGCTGGCGTGCGCTGCGTCACATCTGGCATAATAGCCGCCGTTTTTTCATCCATTCTCTTCACAAAGGTCAATGCCGTGTTAGTTAGCAGCAATATCACCATGCAGTTTGGCAGCAAGCCACTGTTCGAAAATATCTCCGTTAAATTTGGCGGCGGTAATCGTTACGGTTTAATCGGTGCGAACGGCAGCGGAAAATCCACCTTCATGAAGATTTTGGGTGGCGATCTGGTGCCTTCAGGCGGCAACGTCTCTTACGATCCTAATGAGCGTATCGGTAAGCTGCGTCAGGATCAGTTTGCCTTTGAAGAATTCAGCGTACTGGACACCGTAATCATGGGTCACCATGAATTATGGGAAGTGAAGCAGGAGCGCGACCGTATTTATTCTTTGCCCGAGATGAGCGAAGAAGAGGGGTATAAAGTCGGCGATCTTGAAGCGCTCTACGGTGAGATGGACGGCTATAGCGCCGAGTCCCGTGCCGGTGAGTTATTGCTCGGCGTGGGTATTCCGGTTGAGCAACATTACGGCCCGATGAGCGAAATTGCGCCGGGCTTTAAATTGCGTGTGTTGCTGGCACAGGCGCTGTTTTCAAATCCCGATATTTTGTTACTCGACGAACCGACGAACAACCTGGACATCGACACTATTCGCTGGCTGGAGCAGGTGCTGAACGAGCGTGACAGCACCATGATTATCATTTCGCATGACCGTCATTTCCTTAATATGGTCTGCACTCACATGGCCGATCTGGATTATGGCGAGCTGCGGGTTTATTCCGGTAATTATGACGAATATATGACCGCTGCAACGCAGGCACGTGAACGTCTGTTATCAGATAACGCGAAGAAGAAAGCGCAGATTGCTGACTTACAATCGTTCGTCAGTCGTTTTAGTGCTAACGCCTCTAAATCGCGTCAGGCGACATCACGCGCCAAGCAGATGGATAAAATTAAACTGGATGAAGTGAAAGCGTCCAGTCGTCAGAACCCATTTATCCGCTTTGAGCAGGACAAGAAGTTGTTCCGTAATGCGCTGGAAGTGGAAGGTTTAACGAAAGGCTTTGATAACGGTCCGCTGTTTAAGAATTTAAATCTGCTGCTGGAAGTCGGTGAGAAACTGGCGGTCATCGGTGCCAACGGTATTGGTAAGTCGACGCTGTTGAAATCGCTGGTGGGTCAGCTTACGCCAGATAATGGCACTGTTAAATGGTCAGAGAACGCACGCATTGGTTATTACGCTCAGGATCATGCCGATGATTTTGCCAATGGCCTGACAGTATTTGACTGGATGAGTCAGTGGAAACAGCCTGGCGATGATGAGCAGACCATTCGCGGTATTCTGGGTCGTCTGCTGTTTTCGCAGGATGATATTAAGAAGCCGGCGAAAGTGCTTTCGGGTGGTGAGAAGGGTCGTATGCTGTTCGGTAAGCTGATGATGGAAAAACCGAACATTCTGATTATGGATGAGCCGACCAACCACCTGGATATGGAGTCGATTGAATCACTCAATATGGCGCTGGAGATGTATGAAGGCACGCTGGTGTTTGTTTCACATGACCGCGAATTTGTCAGCTCGCTGGCAACCCGCGTGATTGAGCTGAAAGCAGACAAGGTGGTGGACTTCACCGGTAATTATGAAGATTACCTGCGCAGTCAGGGTATCGTCTGATAAAAACGGGGTGGCGCAGGCCACCCCGTTTTTTTTGTGCTGATGAGAGAGCTGAATGCTTATTGATTGTCAGAGGGTGTGGGTTGGGCTGATTGCCACGCTCATAGGTTATCTGACAGCAACGCAAATGCTCAAGGCGCAGGGAACACGGGCAGAGGAGGAAAGCGTCCCACGCCATGGACGGCGTGGGCCGAGCATCCATGGATGGTTTAAGCGACTTTCCGATCTGCCCGTGTTCCTGAAGCAGATCTCAATCTGATCGCTAAGCATTCACACTCTTATCAGCTGAGCGGGCTTCAGGGAGCATACGTGTTTCGCAAAGACACAAAAGACCCCGTCACTGGCATGCTCAGCGCGGGCGATTACGCACCTCATCCCTGAGGTGCGCTCGTAACCCGGCCAACGCATTGCGTTGTTCAAAAAACGCTCCCGGCGTTTTTATCCGGGCGGCGCGATGCTTTGCTACAGGCGTATGCTCCCTTCGCTTTAAGTTTTGAGCTGTCTGCGAACGGATATCTGCAGAAGGTTAATCTCCACCGCCACACACTTCACAGTGCGCGTCCTGCGCGACTTTCATGCTGCGGAACTCCGCGCTCATCGCATCGTACATCAGCAACCGGCTGGTGGCGGGTGTGCCAAAGGCGGTCAGTACTTTAATCCCTTCCATCGCCTGCATTGCACCAATGACGCCAACCAGCGGGGCCATGACGCCCGCTTCCACGCAACTCAGGGTCTGTTCGCCAAACAGGCGGCTGATGCAGCGATAGCAGGGCGTGCCGGGCTGCCAGTTAAATACGCTGATCTGACCTTCCATCCGAATTGCGGCGCCCGAGACCAGAGGCACCCGCTGCTGCCGACAGAGCCGGTTAAGCTGCTCACGCACCGCAACATTGTCGGTGCAGTCCAGCACCACCTGCTGCCGGGCAATCAACGCCAGCAGCGCTGCGTCCTCCAGCTGTCCATTGACCGGATGCAGCAGGCAGTGCGGATTGATAGCGGCCAGGCTTTGCGCGGCAGAGTCCACTTTGGCGCGGCCAATATCCACATCATGGTGCAGAATCTGCCGTTGCAGATTAGAGTGCGACACGGTATCGAAGTCGAGCAGTGTCATGTTGCCGACGCCCGCAGACGCCAGATAGGGCGCGGCGGCGCAGCCGAGTCCTCCCAGCCCGACAACCAGCGCATGACTCGCTTTGAGCCGCTCCTGACCGTCGAAATCAAAGCCGCGCAGGACAATCTGCCGGTTGTAACGCAGTATCTCCTCATCGCTTAATTCAGGCACCATTTATGCCTCCAGCAAGGCGTTGAACGGTTCTACCTCAACCCATTCGCCCGGCTCAACGTTTCCGCGTTCACGTTCCAGCACGATGAAACAGTTCGCCTGGGCAAAAGAGCTGAAGACGTGTGAACCCTGCATTCCGGTCGTCTCCACCTCCAGATCACCCTGTGCGTTCTGGCGCAGGATGCCGCGCTGGAAGTCGAGGCGGCCCGGCGACTTTTTCAGTCGCGAGGCGCTGCGCACTTTCTGACGGGGCGGCAAGGCGGATTTTTGCTGGCCGGTAAGGGTGGCAAGCAGCGGCTGTACCAGCTGATAGAAGGTCACGGCGGCGGAGACCGGATTGCCGGGCAGACCGCAGAACCAGCTGCTGTTAAGACGACCAAAGGCAAATGGTTTGCCAGGCTTAATCGCCAGTTTCCAGAAACTAATCGCGCCCAGCTCTTCCAGCATATTTTTAGTGAAGTCCGCTTCGCCGACCGAGACGCCGCCGGTGCTGATCACCACATCCGCCTGCCGATCGGCTTCCTCAAATGCGGCGCGAAGGGCAGCAGGATCATCTTTGATGATGCCAAGGTCGATGACTTCACAGTTGAGCTTATGCAGCATCAGCGAGACCGCAAAACGGTTAGTGTCGTAAATCTGGCCCTCTGCCAGCGGCTCACCGACCGGCTGAAGCTCATCACCGGTGGAGAAGATAGCGACCCGCAGTTTACGTAGCACGCTCACCTGCGCGATACCCAGCGAAGCCAGCAGCGGCAGCTCGGCGGCACCCAGACGTGTTCCCGCTTCCAGCACCACATGACCTGGCTGAATGTCGTCGCCGGTCAGGCGGATGTTTTGTCCTGGACGCACGGGCGCGGTAATCACAATCGCATCGCCCTGAGATTCGGTCTGTTCCTGCATCACCACCGCTTCACAGCCTGAGGGCACTGGGGCACCGGTCATGATGCGAATCACGCTGCCTTGCGGCCACTCACCGCTGAACGGCGCGCCCGCAAAGGCTTTGCCCGCGACGGGTAACGGCTGGCCGCTGCTGACATCGGCCAGCCTGACGGCGTAGCCATCCATCGCAGAGTTATCAAAGGGCGGCACGGCGATCGGGGAGGTGACGGCTTTTGCCGTGATGCGGCCGACCGCGTCGGCCAGCGACACGCTCAGTGAGTCGGTAACGGGCGTCAGCTGTGACAGCATTTTTTGTTGCGCCTCCTCAAGGGAGATCAAACCTGCAGTAAAACTTTCCATAAACAGTCCAGCCTGGTTAACTCAGATGCTGCCTATTATGAGTCGGATTAGCCGCTGAGTCACATCGGTGTCGGTCAGACGCGCCGGTTGTTATGGCAAAAATGAATCAGGGTGGTAAGAAAAGGTTATAACCACAGGAACAGTTTCCGCTTTACAACACTTAGCAGGCTTTCTATAGTCAAAAATCACCCAAAATGGGTGAAAACCATTTTAAATCAGTGTTTTTCGTCCTGATGCAACCACAGGGTAAAGCGTTATGGTCAATGCAGTGATCGCCATTCACGGCGGCGCGGGTGCAATTTCGCGCGCAGCAATGAGCGCTGAAAAAGAACAACACTATCGTCAGGCGCTACACGATATTGTTACTCAGGGTCAGCAGATACTGGCTCAGGGTGGCAGCGCACTGGATGCGGTGACGGAGGCCGTGCGACTGCTGGAGGAGTGTCCACTTTTCAACGCCGGTAAAGGCGCGGTGTTCACCCATCAGGGCACTCATGAACTTGATGCCTGCATCATGGATGGGCGTACGCTGGATGTGGGCGCGGTCGCGGGCGTGACGCGGGTGCGTAATCCGGTGCTGGCGGCACGTGCCGTGCTGGAAAAAAGCGAGCATGTGCTGTTTATCGGCGAGGGTGCAGAGCAGTTTGCCGTAGCGAACGGGCTGGAAATGGTTGCACAAGATTACTTCTCAACGCCGGAACGCTGGGAGCAGTTGCAGCGCGCGCTGAACAGCGATACCGCGGTGCTGGACCACGATGGTGCCGCGCACAGCGACGACCCGCTCGATCCGGACCGCAAGTTCGGTACGGTAGGCGCCGTCGCGCTGGATCTGGCAGGCAACCTGGCTGCAGCTACCTCAACGGGCGGTATGACCAATAAACAGGCCGGGCGGGTCGGCGACTCACCGCTACCGGGTGCGGGCTGCTACGCCAGCAACGACAGCGTGGCCGTCTCCTGTACCGGCACCGGTGAAGTCTTTATGCGCACGCTGGCGGCCTACGATGTGGCTGCGCAGATGCGCTACGCCGGACGTTCGCTGCAGCAGGCTACGGTTAATGTCATTCATGACAGCGTGCTGGAACTGGGCGGCAGCGGCGGGCTGATTGCGGTGGATCGTGCAGGTAACGTGGCGCTGCCGTTTAACAGCGAAGGCATGTATCGGGGTATTGGGCGCGTCGGCGAAGCGGCGGACGTCGCGATATATCGCGAAAGTTAAGGAGCAGTGATGAGCGACAGGCAAACGTTACCGCCGCTGGCCCCTGAACAGGTACTCGCGGTGCGCGATCTCAATGTGCGTTTTCAGCACGAAGACACCGTCACGGATGCGGTGCGTCATTTGTCACTCGATCTGTTTCGGGGCGAAACGCTGGCGCTGGTGGGGGAGTCAGGTTCGGGGAAATCGGTCACCTCGCTGGCGCTGATGAGACTGATTGAGCAGGCGGGCGGAATCGTCAGCGGAGAAGTGCAATTGCGCCGTCGCAACGGCGACGTGCTGGATCTGATGCGCGCCTCAAAAGGTCAGATGCGCCGGGTGCGCGGCGCGGATATGGCGATGATCTTTCAGGAGCCGATGACCTCACTGAATCCGGTCTTCTCCGTGGGCGAGCAGATTGCCGAATCCATTCGTCTGCACCAGGGTCTGAGCCACGCCGGGGCGCTGGCAGAGGCGCGCCGGATGCTGGATCTGGTGCGCATTCCCGATGCGCAGAATGTCTTATCCCGCTTTCCGCATCAGTTGTCGGGTGGGATGCGCCAGCGCGTGATGATTGCGATGGCGCTCTGCTGCAAGCCGGCGTTACTGATTGCCGATGAACCGACTACTGCGCTCGACGTCACCATTCAGGCGCAGATTCTGCAGCTCATCCGCGTGCTGCAAAAAGAGATGCAGATGGGAGTGATTTTTATCACTCACGATATGGGCGTGGTCGCCGAAATGGCCGACCGGGTGCAGGTGATGTATCGCGGCGAAGTAGTGGAAAATGCTCCGGTCGCCGAGCTGTTCAGCGCACCACAGCAGCCCTATACACAGGCGCTGCTGGCGGCGGTGCCAAAACTCGGCTCGATGCAGGGGCAGCCTTTGCCCGCCAAATTCCCCTTGCTGCACAGTGATGCCGTTGATGACGTGCCGCAGGATACGGTACGCCGCCTGCAGCCGCCGATTTTGCAGGTGCGCGATCTGGTCACCCGCTTTGATATTCGCGGTGGTCTGCTGAATCGGGTTAAAAGCCGGGTTCATGCCGTCGAAAAAGTCAGTTTTGATCTCTATGCCGGTGAGACGCTTGCACTGGTGGGGGAGTCTGGCTGTGGTAAATCGACCACCGGCCGCTCGCTGCTGAAGCTGGTGGCCAGTCAGGGCGGCACGCTGACGTTTGACGGCCAGCGAATAGATCATCTCTCCGGTGCCGCGCTGGCCCATCTGCGGCGTGATATTCAGTTTATCTTCCAGGATCCCTACGCCTCGCTGGATCCCCGGCTGACGGTCGGCTTCTCCATTATGGAGCCGCTGCTGGTCCACAAGGCGATGCCGCGTCGCGAGGCGGAGCAGCGCGTTGCCTGGTTGCTGGATAAAGTGGGACTGCTGCCGGAACATGCTCAGCGTTATCCGCATGAATTTTCTGGCGGGCAGCGTCAGCGCATCTGTATAGCCCGCGCGCTGGCGCTGAACCCCAAAGTGGTGATTGCCGACGAGTCCGTCTCGGCGCTGGATGTGTCGATTCAGGCGCAGATTATTAATCTGATGCTCGACCTGCAGCGCGAGTTTGGCATCGCCTTCCTGTTTATTTCCCACGATATGGCGGTGGTGGAGCGTATCAGCCACCGCGTGGCGGTGATGTATCTCGGTCAGATTGTCGAGATGGGGCCGCGTCAGGCGGTGTTTGAACAGCCTCAGCATCCCTACACCCGAAAACTCATGGCAGCGGTGCCGGTCGCCGATCCGGCTCACCGGCGTCGTGAACGCGCCTTACTGGTCGATGAGATCCCCAGCCCGATCCATGCGTTAGGGGATGAACCTGAAGTGGCGCCGCTGATGGAGGTGGCTCCGGGCCATTTCGTCGCCCGCCACATTATCAGCGCGACCTGAACAGTGACAATGTCGCCCCGGCGACCAACCCGACAGGGATTACAGGAGAACAAGATGCAGATGACGATGCGTAAAGGGTTACTGGCAGCTGGCGTGTTAAGCAGCGCAATGACATTGCCCGCCTGGGCAGCACAGGATGCGGTGATTGCCGTCGCGTCCAACTTCACCACGCTCGATCCCTATGACGCCAATGACACACTGTCGCAGGCGGTCGCGAAATCCTTCTATCAGGGTCTGTTTGGCTTCGATAAGGATATGAAACTGACTAACGTGCTGGCAGAGAGCTATCAGGCCAGCGCCGACGGCCTGACGTATACCATCAAGCTGCGTCCTGGCGTGAAGTTCCAGGATGGCACGGATTTCAATGCGGAAGCGGTAAAGGTCAACCTCGATCGTGCCAGCAACCCGGATAACCATCTCAAGCGCTACAACCTGTTTAAACGCATCGCCAGTACGGAAGTCGTGGATCCGACGACGGTAAAAGTGACGCTGAAAGAGCCGTTCTCTGCCTTTATCAACAACCTGGCCCATCCGGCGGCGGCGATGATTTCGCCAGCCGCGCTGAAAAAATATGGCAAAGAGATCGGTTTCCATCCGGTAGGAACCGGCCCGTTTGTGTTTGAAACCTGGAACCAGACCGATTTTGTGAAAGTGAAGAAGTGGGACGGTTACTGGAAGCCGGGCTATCCGAAGCTGGACAGCATCACCTGGCGTCCGGTGGTGGACAACAACACCCGTGCGGCGATGCTGCAGACCGGCGAAGCAAACTTTGCTTTCCCGGTGCCTTATGAGCAGGTGAAACTGCTGGAAAAGAACAGCAAGCTGGATGTGGTGACCTCACCTTCCATTATGCAGCGTTATATCAGCCTCAACGTCACTCAGAAGCCGTTCGACAACCCGAAGGTACGTGAGGCGCTGGAATATGCCATCAACCGTCAGGCGCTGGCGAAAGTGGCTTTCTCCGGTTATGCCACACCCGCTACCGGCATCGTGCCGTCCGCTGTCGACTTTGCACAGACCTATCCGGCCATCAGCTACGATCCAGCCAAAGCCCGTGCGTTGCTGAAAGAGGCGGGTTATCCGAACGGGTTTGAAACTACGCTTTGGTCATCACATAACCACAGCACCGCGCAGAAAGTGTTGCAGTTCACTCAGCAGCAGCTGGCGCAGGTTGGCGTGAAGGTAAAAGTCACGGCGATGGATGCGGGCCAGCGTGCCGCAGAAGTGGAGGGCAAGGGCCAGAAAGAGAGCGGCGTGCGGATGTTCTACACCGGCTGGTCTGCTTCAACGGGCGAAGCAGACTGGGCGCTGACGCCACTGTTTGCTACCGCAGCCTGGCCACCGGCGATCTTTAACACGGCGTTTTACAGCAATCCTAAGGTGGATAAAGATCTGGCCGATGCGCTGAAAACCACTGACCGTGCAGAGAAAGCGCGCTTGTATAAAGATGCGCAGGACACCATCTGGCAGGACCATCCGTGGATCCCGCTGGTGGTGGAGCAGCTGGTTTCTGCCAACAGCAAAAACCTCAGCGGTTTTTATGTGATGCCCGATACCTCATTCAATTTTGATGAGGCCACTCTGAAGTAACGGAGCCGGCCAGCTTGCGTGGCTGGCCGCAGCTGCAGGATGTTGCATGTTTAACTATTTTCTTAAACGACTGTTGGGGCTGATTCCAACGCTGCTGATAGTGGCGGTGCTGGTGTTCCTGTTTGTTCATATGCTGCCGGGCGATCCGGCACGCCTGATTGCCGGGCCGGAAGCTGATGCCTCCGTGGTGGCGCTGGTGCGTCAGGAACTGGGGTTGGATCAGCCGCTGCCGCAACAGTTCTGGCATTTTATGCTGAATGCGCTGCAGGGTGATTTCGGCCAGTCGATGGTCTCAAAGCGGCCGGTTGCGGATGAGATCGCCTCGCGCTTTATGCCGACCCTGTGGCTGACGCTGGCCAGCATGATCTGGGCGGTGATTTTTGGCATGACCATCGGCATTGTTTCGGCTGTCTGGCGCAACCGCTGGCCTGACAGGCTGGGGATGACGCTGGCGGTATCGGGCATCTCGTTTCCCGCCTTTGCGCTGGGCATGCTGCTGATGCAGGTCTTCTCAGTGGAGCTGGGCTGGCTGCCAACCGTCGGTGCTGACAGCTGGAAACATTACATTCTGCCCTCGATCACCTTAGGTGCGGCGGTGGCGGCGGTAATGGCACGCTTTACCCGCGCGTCGTTCGTGGAGGTGATGCAGGAAGATTACATGCGCACCGCCAGGGCTAAAGGGGTACGCGAGTCGCTGGTGGTGGTGAAACACGGCCTTCGCAACGCGATGATCCCGGTGGTGACGATGATGGGGCTGCAGTTTGGTTTTCTGCTTGGGGGATCGATCGTCGTCGAAGTGGTGTTTAACTGGCCGGGACTGGGCCGTCTGCTGGTCGACTCGGTGGCGATGCGCGACTATCCGGTTATTCAGGCAGAGGTGCTGCTGTTTTCACTGGAGTTTATTCTGATCAATCTGTTTGTCGACATGCTCTATGCGGTGATCAATCCCGCTATTCGCTTTAAGGAGTCGCGATGAAAAACTGGCGACGTGAAGCGGCCCTGAAAACAATGCCGCTGATTGCGGAGAACCGGGTTCGTACGCCATGGCGAGAGTTCTGGCGGCGCTTCCGGCAGCAGCCGGTGGCGCTGCTGGCCGGCGCGTTTGTACTGCTGCTGATTGTGCTGGCGGTTATCGCTCCGTGGATTGCGCCGTTCGACGCAGAGAACTACTTCGATTATGACCGGCTCAATGAGGGCCCGTCCCTGATTCACCTGTTTGGTGTCGATTCGCTGGGTCGTGATATTTTCAGCCGGGTGCTGGTCGGGACGCGTATTTCCCTGATTGCCGGTTTCTTTTCGGTGGTGATCGGCGCATTGATTGGCACGCTGTTTGGGCTGCTTGCCGGGTATTACGAAGGCTGGTGGGACCGCATTACCATGCGCATCTGTGACGTGCTGTTCGCGTTTCCCGGCATCCTGCTGGCAATTGCGGTGGTGGCGATCATGGGCAGCGGCATGAGCAACGTGATTGTGGCGGTGGCTATCTTCAGTATTCCCGCCTTTGCCCGCCTGGTGCGCGGCAATACGCTGGTGCTGAAGCATCAGACCTATATTGAGTCAGCACGCAGTATTGGCGCGTCTGACTGGACCATTCTGATGCGGCATATCCTGCCCGGTACGGTATCGCCGATTGTGGTCTATTTCACCATGCGGGTCGGCACTTCGATCATCACCGCTGCCAGCCTGTCGTTTCTGGGGCTGGGTGCACAACCGCCCACACCGGAGTGGGGCGCGATGCTGAATGAGGCGCGGGCCGACATGGTGATTGCGCCTCATGTAGCGATTTTCCCCAGTCTGGCCATTTTCTTCACGGTTCTGGCATTTAATTTACTGGGAGACGGGCTGCGTGACGCACTTGATCCTAAACTAAAGAGATGAAACCTTTCGATTATGATCAGGACTTCAGCACGATTGATTTCCGCCAGCATCCCGAGCGTTATCAGGTCGGGCGAGGCGAGCAGGGTGTGCTGATGGTCGAGCCTTATAAGAGCGAAATTCTGCCGCACTGGCGTTTTCGCACTGTCCCCATTGCTGAAGAGTCGGCTGAGAAAATCATGGCGCTGTTTGAGGATTACCGGCGTCAGGATGATTTTGTCGGTATGGATATGGCGCGCAAATTTATCCAGATGGGGTATACCCGAGCGCGTCGCTACAGCAATCATAAAGGCGGACGCAAGTATGACGCAGACGGCAAAGAGCTGCCGCGCGGCGTCAACGAAGAGAAAGCCGCAGCGGCGGCCATTTTCAAAGCGTACTGGGATAAACTTCGGGAAGATGAGGACTATCTGAAACGTAAAAAAGCGCATCAGCAACAGTATGGCTGAGTGCTGATTCCCCCCGGCGGCCTGTCGCGCAGCATTGCGGTTCAGGCGGCCCTCCAGAGTGTGCCACATCCGCTGACGTAAAAGTGAAAGTACGTCCACCTGCTATGTCGTGCGTAAAGTAGTGAAAAAACGCGTAAAAGCGGAGCGCGATCTCAGGTAAAAAAAGCAGACAGATCAAACGTTACCTTTTCCAGTAACTTCCCGTGCTATAAAAAGAAATCAACCAGGATGCTTCTGGCTGACCGATAAGCGAAACGCTGACAGTGGCGATGGTCCAGGGCTGACTGCAAAACTCGGGTTGATATTCACTTGTTTTCATTAATAATAAACCAGCAAACCCCACTGAGGAGGCTATGCTCCTCAGGTAATGAAATGGATAATGTGAGAGCTAAATAATGAAAGAGATCATCAACGGATTTCTGAATTTCCAGCAGAATGTGTTTCCTGAAAGGAAGGATCTTTTCAAAAGCCTGGCGTCAAATCAAAATCCTAAAGCGCTGTTCATCTCCTGTTCAGACAGCCGTCTGGTGCCTGAACTGGTAACACAGCAGGAGCCAGGAGAGCTGTTCGTTATCCGCAATGCGGGCAACATCGTTCCCTCATTCGGCCCGGAGCCAGGCGGTGTCTCTGCCACTATCGAATATGCGGTTGTCGCACTGGGTGTCTCCGACATCATCATCTGTGGTCACTCTAACTGTGGTGCCATGAATGCCATCGCCTCCTGCGCCTGCATGGATACCATGCCAGCGGTTGAGCACTGGCTGCGTTATGCCGATGCGGCAAAAGCGGTGGTTGAGCAGCGTCAGTATGACTCGCCAGAGAAGAAGCTGAACGAAATGGTCAAAGAGAACGTTATCGCCCAGCTCAACAACATGAAAACCCATCCGTCGGTCTCCGTTGCCCTGCGTAATGGCAAGCTGCGTCTGCACGGCTGGGTCTACGATATCGAAAGCGGCACCATTATGGCGCTGACCCAGGGTGGCAAGCAGTTCATCACCCTGTCGGATAATCCGGATACCTGTTTCGAGTAATGCCTTTCACCCGCTGCGTCCTGCAGCGGGTTTCCTGTTTAATCTTTTGTAAATCCTCAGGTTCACCCCGCGACGGATGACTACGCTTAAGGTCAAGCCATCCTGTCAGGAGATCCCTATGTCCCGTTTTTCGACCGCTCTGCTGCTGAGTAGCGCGCTATTCTGCGCTTCGCCGCTGTTTGCCGCTGACGTGAAAGTTGAGGTATTACAGGATAAGTTACAACATCCATGGTCCGTTGCCTTTCTGCCCGACAACAAAACCCTGCTGATTACCGAACGTAGCGGACAGTTGCGCAGCTGGAGCCCGGAGAGCGGTCTGTCGCAGCCAATCAAAGGGGTGCCGACAGTCTGGGCAGAACGGCAGAGTGGTTTGCTGGACGTGGTGCTGGCACCCGATTTTGCGACCAGCCGTCGCGTCTGGCTGAGCTACACCGAGGCGAACAGCAGCGGCAAAGCGGGCGCGGTAGTGGGCGTCGGGACGCTGAGCCAGGATAACCGGCAGCTCAGCGATTTTCGTGAGGTGATTCGGCAGACGCCGATGCTCTCCAGCGGCAACAATATCGGCACCCGGCTGGCCTTTGATACCCAGGGTTATCTCTGGATTGCATTCGGCGATAATTTTGTCAGCAGTGCGGCGCAGGATCTCGATAAGCTTCAGGGCAAGCTGCTGCGGCTGAATGCTGATGGCAGCGTGCCTGACGATAACCCGTTTGTGAAAAAGGCCGGCGCACGGCCAGAAATCTGGGCCTATGGTCTGCGTAATCCGCAGGGACTGGCGCTTAACCCCTGGACCGGCATGATATGGGAAAACGAGCATGGCCCGCGAGGCGGCGATGAAGTGAATATCATGGCCCGGGGCAAGAATTACGGCTGGCCGCTGGCGACGTACGGCATTGACTACAATGGCGACAACGTGCCGGAGTCAAAAGGCACTCATGTCGCGGGCACCGAACAGCCGCTGTATCACTGGAAAGTTTCTCCGGCTATCAGCGGCATGGCGTTTTATAACAGCGCCCGTTTTCCCCAGTGGAAAAACTCGCTATTCATCGGTGCACTGAAAGAGAAAAACCTGATTCGTCTGAGTATTAACGGCGAAAAAGTGGTGGAGGAGCAGCGGCTGCTGGGGGATCAGAATGTGCGGATTCGTGATGTGCGACAGGGGCCGGATGGCTATCTCTATGTGCTGACCGATGAGGCCAATGGCAAGCTGTTGAGAGTGGGATTAGCGCAGGACGCTGGCGCATCCCGCGGCTAAAAACCTTGTCCATCAGGTGAGTTAATTTTTCAGTCTGCACCTGGCTCTGCTCGCAACCCTCGCGTACTCCATGTGCGTTCCGATTGTTCGGCGCCCAGGCTGTCTGCAAGAATTACGCCCGATGGACACGACGCTGAATCAGCGAGCCCAGTGATAAACCTGCCATCCACGGTTTAACGCTTCCTGGTGTAGCTGCGCATCCGGGTTGATGACATGGGCATGATCGGCCTGCTCCAGGAGCGGCAGGTCGTTCATTGAATCACTGTAGGCCCAGGTGCGCTCAAAGTGCTCCTGCTGCTGCAGCGCTTTCCAGTCACCCAGTCGGGTCACTTTGCCCTCTTTATAGGTCATGGTGCCGTAGGTGTTGCCGCTGTAACGCTCGTCCACGATTTCAACACCAATCGCCAGCGCGCCGCAGGCTCCGAGTTTCTCAGCAATCGGCACCACCAGATGCTCGCCGCTGGCAGAGATGATCATCACCCGGTCGCCGCGCGCCCGATGCCATTCGATCCGCTCGCGGGCGGCCGGATAGACACGAGGCAGGATGTCGCGCTGAATGAAGCGACGCACCCAGCCTTCAACGGTCAGCGTCGCCATGCCCGCCAGCGGTGAGAGCGTCTTATTCATATACTCTTCAATCGACAGCGTACCGGCATAATACTGATTCATTAATGCCTGTTCCTGATCAATCAGTTCGCTGGGAGCAAATCCCTGTGATACCAGCCAGCGCAGCCACAGGCTGGTGCTGTCTTCACAAATGAGTGTTTCATCAAGATCAAAAAGGGCTAAGTCCATGGTCGGTCTCCTCGGCTGACTGGCGTTCAGGTTAGCTGATATTTGTGACGGGCTTAACTCTTCTGCGAAAAATCGGAATTTCACGCAGTTTTGGTGGCGACAGAATCGGAAAAAAGGGGCACGCGCGCGGCGTTTATGCCAGGGTTACTCTACTAAACTCTAAAAAACTTTACGATTCGACGGTTTTTTTCACTGCCGTCAGGGGGTAGCGTTTGAGTGAGAATTTTCTGCCCCTGGAATTTCGATTTAACAAGGACAATCCGGCCAAGCTCATGACAAACACTCGCTTCTCATCTCGCCTGCGGCACTTTGCTGCCACCTCATTACTGATTCTTGCCCCCATCAGCGTTTTTGCTGAGCAGGCTCCCGCCGCGCCCGGCATTGATGCTAAAGCGTGGATTCTGATCGACTACGCCAGCGGTAAAGTGCTGACTGAATCCAGTGCCGATCAGCGTCTCGATCCCGCCAGTCTGACTAAGATGATGACGAGCTACGTCGTGGGTCAGGCAATTAAAGCAGGCAAAATCAAACCGGATGATCTGGTCACCGTCGGACAGGATGCCTGGGCGACTGGCAATCCTAAGCTGCGCGGCTCTTCGCTGATGTTCCTCAAGCCTGGCGACCGCATTCCGGTGCATGAGCTGAATAAAGGAATTGTGATTCAGTCCGGTAATGATGCCTGTATCGCGCTGGCGGATTATGTGGCAGGCAGTCAGGATTCGTTCATCGGCCTGATGAATAACTACGTGAAGGCGCTGGGACTGCAGAACACCCACTTTATGACGGTGCATGGTCTGGATGCAGAAGGGCAGTACAGCACTGCGCGGGATATGGCGCTGATTGCTCAGGCGCTGATCCGCGATGTGCCTGAAGAGTACGCCCTGAATAAAGAGAAAGAGTTCACCTTTAACAATATTCGTCAGATCAACCGCAACCGTCTGTTGTGGAGCACCAACCTCAAAGTGGATGGCGTTAAAACCGGCCATACCTCAGGCGCAGGCAATAACCTGGTGGCCTCCGCGACGGAAGGCGATATGCGTCTGATCTCGGTGGTACTCGGCACCGCCAGCGATGCGATTCGTTTCCGCGAAAGTGAAAAGCTGCTGACGTGGGGCTTCCGATTCTATGAAACAGTGACGCCAATAAAAGCGGATGCGCCGTTTGCGCAGCAGCGGGTCTGGTTCGGTGACAAGAGTCAGGTGAATCTGGGCGTGGCGAAAGATGCCGCGCTGACCATCCCGAAAGGGCAGATGAAGAATCTGAAGGCGAGTTTTAAACTCAATGCGCCGCAGCTTGAAGCGCCGCTGAAGAAGAATCAGGTGGTCGGCACCATCGACTTCCAGCTGGATGGCAAAACGATTGAGCAGCGTCCGCTGGTGGTGCTGCAGGACGTGCCGGAAGGCGGCTTCTTCAGCCGGATGATTGATTTCGTGATGATGAAGTTCAACGGCTGGTTCGGGAAGTGGTTTTCATAAGTCTGAGGGACGCTGAGGCGTCCCTGCTGACTGCTGGCAAACCCAAATCAGGATGCATCTGGCAGCAATGAATTAGCTTAACGTGCAGGGAACACGGTCAAAGGAGGAAAGCGTCCCGCGGCATAGACAAAAACGCCGGGAGCGTTTTTGAACAACGCAACGCGTTGGCCCCTTTACGGGTGCCCCTCAGGGATGAGGGGCGTACTAAAAACGCCGGGAGCGTTTTTGAACAACGCAACGCGTTGGCCCCTTTACGGGCGCCCCTCAGGGATGAGGGGCGTACTAAAAACGCCGGGAGCGTTTTTGAACAACGCAACGCGTTGGCCCCTTTACGGGCGCCCCTCAGGGATGAGGGGCGTACTAAAAACGCCGGGAGCGTTTTTGAACAACGCAACGCGTTGGCCCCTTTACGGGCGCCCCTCAGGGATGAGGGGCGTAATCGCGCGGGCGGAGCGAAGCCATGGATGGCAGTTTTTGCGTCTTTCCGATCCGAGCGTGTTTCCTGTGCAGGCTCAGTCTTACAGCAACCAGTCCAGACTTTGTCAGCAATCTCAGGAACGCTAACAAGTCCCTTTTTAATCCTGCGTCCAGCCCTTACGAATCGGCACGGCAAACAGTGCCCGATAGAGCGGGTTGATCACCGCCAGCATCCGCTCGCCATAGAACTGCCACGCCAGATGAGACGCCAGGCAACTCAGCAGACCCACCATGAACCCACCCAGCATATCCATTGGCCAGTGAACGCCCAGGTAGACCCGCGACCAGGCGATAGCGCAACCCGCTATCATCAGCACTACGCCCGACCAGAGGCGATGCCAGAAGATAAAGGCCAGCGCAAAGGTGAAAATCGTGGTGCCGTGATCGCTGGGATAGGAGTCATCGGCGGCGTGGTGCAGGAACTGATAGCCGTAACCAATGGCAAAAGGGCGGGGATGCGGCAGCAGATGGCCGACACACCAGGAGATTGCCAGCGCATAAATCAGCGCCATACCGGTTTTCAGAACCAGCGCCCGTTGTGAAGAAACCTGATCGCGCGGTCCCCAGAGCCACATCGCCACAATTAACAGCGGCACAATGGCAATCAGGTCTTTGGCAATAAAGGTCGCGAGGTGTATTAACCAGGCGGGTGACGCCGGAGTGGCATTGATGGCAGTAAACAGTGAGTGGTTCAGCTCTTCCATTTCGGGATACATTCCTCAGCACAAATAGCTAACTTAACAGCACACCATCCTGCTTTTTAAGACGCAATTCGTCTACGGAAAGGCTCTGAATCTGATAATGAGTTGCACAACTGTTTAAGTTTTATGACCGTTTCGGGTCAGTTTGTGGTGCTGGTGAGTGGCGCAGGGAGGAAAAAAGGGCATAAAAAAACCCGCCAGGAAAAAGACCAGCGGGCTCCACAATTTGGGGATTTCAAAGAAAAGCAGTGGCACTTATTATGACTATCGCTTAACTATAAAGTTCTGGACGCAGGCAAAAAAATTTTATAAAGGCAAAATTGGCCAGATGATCACAATCAGTGTCCCCGCCAGCGTGAGCAATACGTTGGCAATGGCATAGGTTCCGGCATACCCCAGCGCCGGAATATTGCTGCGTGCGGTATCACTGATAATCTCCATGGCCGGTGCACAGGTTCGCGCACCCATGATGGCACCAAACAGCAGGGCGCGGTTCATCCGCAACACATAGGCACCAAACAGATAGCAGATGATCACCGGAATCAGGCTCACCAGCAGGCCGCAAAGTAGCATCAGGGCACCGTCACTGCTCATGCCGTGATTAATGCCGCTGCCAGCGCTTAATCCTACTCCCGCCATAAACACCATCAGCCCGAACTCTTTCACCATCGTCAGCGCGCCCTGCGGAATATAACCAAAGGTCGGATGGTTGGCACGGAGGAAGCCGAGCATGATACCGGCGAACAGCAGACCCGCTGCGTTACCAATACCAAAACTGAAATTGCTGAACTGGAAAGTAATCAGGCCAATCATCAGACCCACGATAAAGAAGGCGCAGAAAGCTAAAAGATCGGTCATCTGACTGTGAATCGCGATGAAACCAATGCGATCGGCCACACTTTTGACCCGTCGTGCCTCACCGCTGACCTGCAGCACATCACCTTTGTTCAGTATGATGCTGTCATCGATCGGCATCTCAATCTGACTGCGTATCACCCGGTTCAGGAAGCAGCCGTGATCGGTGAGGTTTAACTTGCTCAGGCGCTTGTTTACCGCATTATGGTTCTTCACCACGATCTCTTCGGTAACGATGCGCATATCCAGCAGATCGCGGTCAAACACCTCTTTACCATTACGAAAGCTGGGGTCGAGCCGGGCATGTGCGTCGGGATAGCCGACCAGCGAGATATCATCACCCAGCTGCAGTACCGCATCCCCATCGGGACTGGCGAGAATACCGTTGCGGCGAATACGCTCAATGTAGCAACCGGTCTGACGATAGATGCCCAGTTCACGCAGGTTTTTGCCCCCGCTCCACGCCACCAGTTCCGCGCCCACGCGATAGGCGCGAATGACGGGAAGAAAGACTTTGCGCTGGCTGTCCGCATCCAGACCGCGTTCCCGGGCAATTTGCTGGGCACAGGTGGGCAGATCCTGATGTTGCAGACGGGGCAGGTAGCGTGCGCCAAAAATCAGACTCACCAGGCCAATCAGATAGGTTACGGCATAGCCGAGGCTCAGCTGATCCTGCATGAGTGCGAGCTGCTTTGGATCGGTAATGCTTTGTCGCAGGGTATCACCCGCGCCGACCAGTACCGGCGTTGAGGTCATCGAACCGGCCAGCATGCCAGCGGTGAGGCCAATATCCCAGCCAAAGAGTTTGCCCAGCCCCAGCGCCAGCAGCAGTGCGCTGACCACCATGACGATGGCGAGCATGAAATAATTTTTGCCGTCGCGGAAGAAAATGGAAAAAAAGTTGGGACCGGCTTCAACGCCGACACAAAAAATAAACAGCATAAAGCCCAGGCTCAATGCATCGGTATTGATCGTGAAGTGTTGCTGGCCTAATAAGAGCGAAACGACTAATACGCCAATCGAATTTCCCAGTTGAACGGAGCCAAGACGCAACTTACCCAGACAAAGGCCAAGCGCTAAAACGACAAATAATAACAAAATGTCATTTCCGCTTAACAATCCTGCGACGTTAATATTCACTGTTTAACTTCTTGTTTACATGTAAGCTATTGAAGAGTAGCCTGTTTTTCGTTATCGTGAGCAGGCCGTTGAGGTTCTGTTGTATCAATGCTGTAAATGGAACCTTTACCGCGGCGCTATTCTAATCACAATTATCTTTCTCAGCCATTGGCTGTTTTCATTCGTTGCCACAACGAACTGTTTCTTTTTATTTCCATCTGAACGCATCAGGGATATCAGCAGGTTATTGTCGGGGTTATTTTTAATCAGTGGGGTAGTATGCCGCAGCGCTCTTATCTCTGGACAACCCGCCTGTGCGGCGTGGTGTTGTATAGTCTGGTGTTTGTTTTTACCTGTCGTTTCTGGCAAGTCGGTCCCGGCCCGCTTCGTGGTCAGCCCGAATTACTGCTCTTTATGTTGCCCGGTATTGTGATGGCGTTGATGCAGGTGGAAAGCCCGCTAAAAAGCACGCTGCTGATGGGACTCTGGGGAACGTTACTGGCAGCACTGCTGTTAAACAACAGCCTGTTTATTCACAGTAGCGGATTCTTTTTAGTGGCCTGGAGCCTGAGCGCCCTGTTCTGGGCAGGTTGCGGGGCATTGCTGGTGCGATTGATGCAGATTGTCATGGCGTCACTCAACTGAAGGGTGCCGTTTGATTTCCCACAGCCAGAGAGCAAAAAAGGCGAGACAGAATTTTCTGCCTCGCCTTTTTCATTCCGGCCCTTTGCGCTTACGCGACAAATCCCAGATTCTCTTTAGTCCATGCAGCGAACTCGGTGTAGCCACCGATATGTTTTTCGTCCACGAAAATCTGTGGGACGGTGCTGACCGGTTTACCGGCGCTGGCTTCCAGATCGGCTTTTGTAATGCCTTCTGCGTTAATATCAACGTACTGGTAGCTAAAATCATCGCGCTCAGCGGTCAGTTTATCGGCCAGTTCGTGGGCACGCACACAGTAAGGACAGCCCGGACGACCAAAAATAACAGCAATCATAAAGAACTCCTTGCAGCGACTATTATGTGATGTATGTCACACAACGAAACAGATAATGGGCACCATCATGCCCGCTCGTATCGCTTAAGGAAAGCAGGATTTGCCTGTTAGTCTGATGCCCGCACGCTATTGCCGCGCGTTCAGGAAGCATCTGAAACAGGGGCTTTTTCGCAGCAGCGGCCTCTATATCCCGCGCAATTTTTGGGTTGTTGACCATAATTGACGCTCAGTAAGCCGCTAAGGCAGGAGGATGTGATGCAGAGTGTAGCCAGATTGCCCCGGTTTGTGGTGGTGATGGAGGCGGCAGGTGGCCTGTTGATTTTAGGCGCGCTGCTGCTGATCAACCACTGGCTTCCGCTGCCAGACATGGCTGACGTGAAAACGCTGGCCACTGTGCTGTTCATCGCCGGCGTGGTTCTGATGCTGCCTGCTGCGTGGCTGTTAATGTGGCGCACCGCGAAAGCGATAGCACCACAGCTGTTCAATCAGATTGATAAAAAAAGATAATTTTGCTGGAGACTTTATGACACCGACCATTGATTTACTGTGCAGCCACCGTTCGATCCGCGCCTTTACTGACCAGCCGGTCAGCGAAGAGCAGCGTGAAGCGATTATTAATTCGGCGCAATCGGCGTCCACATCCAGCTTTTTACAGTGCTCTTCTATTATCCGTATCACCGACAAAGCGCTGCGTGACAAGCTGGTAACGCTGACCGGCGGGCAGACGTGGGTCGCAGATGCGCCTGAGTTCTGGATTTTCTGCGCGGACTTTAATCGCCACCTGCAGATTTGCCCGGATGCACAACTGGGCCGTGCCGAGCAGTTGCTGCTGGGCTGCGTCGACACCGCGCTGATGGGACAGAATGCCATGGTCGCAGCGGAATCGCTGGATCTGGGCGGCGTCTTTATCGGCGGGATTCGTAACAGTATTGCAGAAGTAACTGAACTGCTTGGCCTGCCGAAGTTTGTGCTGCCGCTGTTTGGTTTCTGCCTGGGTCATCCGGAATCGAAGCCGGACGTCAAACCGCGTATGCCACATGCGATGCTGGTACATGAGAATCGCTATCAGCCACTGGATCCGGCGGTGCTGGCAGAATACGATAGCCGCACAGAACTCTATTATCAGCAGCGCGACAGTAACCAGCGTAGTGAAACCTGGAGCGAGCTAATCCAGCGGCTGATCATTAAAGAGACGCGTCCGTTTATGCTCGATTATCTGCATCAACAGGGCTGGGCCACGCGTTAATTCAGAAAGGGAGAGCAGCGATGAAGATAGCCATCCTGTCACGTGACGAAACGCTCTATTCCAGCCGACGATTGCGTGATGAGGCCGCTGCGCGCGACCACGAAGTACAGGTCATCGATCCGCTCTCCTGCTATATGAATATCAATCCTGCCTCGCCAGCGGTTCACTATTGTGGTGAACCGCTGGGTCATTTCGATGCCGTTATCCCGCGCATTGGTAACGCCATCACTTTTTATGGCGCGGCGGTACTGCGGCAGTTTGAAATGTGTGGCAGCTATCCGCTGAATGAGTCCGCCGCCATTACCCGCACCCGTGACAAATTGCGCTCGCTGCAGCTGCTGGCAGGAGAAGGCATCGACATGCCGGTGACCGGCTTTGCCTCTTCGCCCGATGATACCGATGATTTGATTGCCATGGTGGGCGGCGCACCGCTGGTGGTCAAGCTGGTAGAAGGAACCCAGGGCATTGGTGTCGTGCTGGCCGAAACACGTCAGGCGGCAGAGAGTGTTATTGATGCCTTTCGCGGCCTGAATGCCCATATTCTGGTGCAGGAGTTTATTAAAGAAGCGCAGGGACGTGACATTCGCTGTCTGGTGATCGGCAATCAGGTCGTGGCCGCGATTGAGCGTGTCGCGAAAGAGGGCGATTTCCGTTCCAACCTGCATCGTGGTGGCAAAGCGTATCCCGTCGAGATCACCTCACAGGAGCGGCAGATGGCCGTTAAAGCGGCAGCCACACTGGGACTGGAAGTGGCGGGCGTCGATATTCTGCGCGCTCATCGTGGCCCACTGGTGATGGAAGTTAACGCCTCGCCAGGTCTGGAGGGCATCGAAACCAGCAGCGACCTTAACATCGCCGCGTTAATGATCCAGCGGATCGAGCAGCAGGCTATCCCCGGGCTCCGTCCTAAAACCGCTGGCTGACGCGCGCTTTTCAGCAGTTTTCGTGGCATCGCCGCGCATTTTTCCGTAAGCTAAGTCGCCTGTTTATCACCCCACTGGGATTTTACGATGGATTCTCTTGTCGTTCCGGATATCGACCTGCTGCGTCGCTGGCTGGATCAGCAAAATATCACCTGGTTCGAATGCGATGCCTGTCAGGCACTTCATCTGCCGCACATGCAAAACTTTGATGGGGTGTTTGACGCCAAAATCGATCTGGTCGACAACGTCATTCTGTTTTCGGCGCTGGCTGAAGTGAAGCCAACGGCGCTGATTCCGCTGGTCGGCGATTTGTCTCAAATCAATGCCAGTTCACTGACGGTGAAAGCATTTATCGACATTCAGGATGATAATCTGCCGAAGCTCATTGTCTGTCAGTCAATGACCACCACGGCAGGATTAACGTTTGGTCAGTTCTCACACTTTATGAAGCAGAGTGAAGAGCAGATCTCCATGGTCATTCTGGAAGCCTTTGCCAACAATTTGCTGATTGTGGGCGAAGAAGAAGAGCACGTTCCGGTGACCAGCGTCCATTCTGTGCTGCACTAAGCCCGACAGGGTCGCCCACTAAGCCGTCCCTGAGACGGCTTTTTTATGCCCGCTATCCGCCGCCGCCTTTTTTTATTCTGCACTTTGCCCTTTAACGCCAGATATTTGTCGTGGTTTATGCCATCAAAGCCGAACCTCATAGCTTAAACATGCATAAAATATCGGTTTCAGGCGTTTTTTACGCTGAGGTCTGGTACAGCATGACGGGTGGGGCTATGCTTGCGGGGCTGTAACAGGCGCGTAACTGCGTCTCAGCTATAGGTTTTTGCTATTAAACTCCCGCTGAATAATGATTCATTGTGTCACTGACGTTTTGTCCGGAACGCAATGCAGGGATCTCTGATTTGCAGCGTTGTAATGACCCGCTCAGGAGGATGGAAAAATATGTTCAACTCACGTCAGAAATGGCTGTCAGCTGTAGTAGCTGCTGCGCTGATGGCCGCGTCGGCCAGCAGCATGGCGGAAGATAAAACGCTGCACGTCTACAACTGGTCCGATTATATTTCGCCAGATACCGTGCCGAACTTTGAAAAGCAGTCCGGCATCAAAGTGGTCTACGATGTGTTTGACTCCAACGAAGTGCTGGAAGGCAAACTGATGGCGGGCAGTACCGGCTACGATGTTGTGGTGCCATCTTCCAGTTTCCTGGCGCGTCAGCTGCAGTCCGGGGTATTCCAGCCGCTGGATAAGAGCAAACTGCCTAACTATAAAAACCTCGATCCGGCACTAATGGAAAAAGTGGCGCAACACGATCCGGGTAACAAATATGCCATTCCATATCTGTGGGGCACCACGGGTATTGGCTATAACATCGATAAAGTTAAAGCCGCACTGGGCGCCGATGCGCCAGTCAACAGCTGGGATCTGGTGCTGAAGCCAGAAAACCTGGAGAAACTGAAAAGCTGTGGCGTTTCCTTCCTGGATGCACCGGAAGAGATTTTTGCCACGGTACTGAACTATCTGGGCAAAGATCCGAACTCCTCTGATGCTAAAGACTATTCCGGCGCGGCTACTGACCTGCTGCTGAAACTGCGTCCGAATATCCGCTACTTCCATTCGTCGCAGTACATCAACGATCTGGCTAACGGTAACATCTGTGTCGCCATCGGCTGGTCGGGCGATATTCTGCAGGCGAAAAACCGTGCTGATGCCGCGAAAAACGGGGTGCACCTGGGCTACAGCGTACCGAAAGAGGGCGCACTGGCCTTCTTCGATATGATGGCGATCCCGAAAGATGCGAAAAACCTCGACGGTGCTTACGCCTGGCTGAACTACATCATGGATCCGAAAGTGATCGCCGATGTCTCTAACAAAATGAACTACGCCAACGGCAACAAAGCGTCGCTGCCGCTGATCAATGCTGATGTCCGTAACAATCCAGGTATCTTCCCGACACCTGAAGCGATGTCGAAATTGTTCGTGCTGAAAGTCCAGGATCCGAAACTGGATCGTGTGCGTACGCGTGCATGGACTAAAGTAAAAAGTGGTAAGTAGTTCGTCCTTAACGGATTGACCTGTCACGCATCAGCAACAGAGGCGCAATACCGGCCTCTGTTGTGCCATTTTTAGCGGCAAATTTTGCCGCAATGTTCCGCCTGGCTCCGGAGAGAACCCTTTGTGAATGATGCCATTCCCCGTCCTCAAAATAAAACCGCAAAAGCGTTAACGCCGCTGCTGGAAATTCGCAATCTGACCAAATCCTTTGACGGCCAGCACGCCGTGGATGATGTCAGCCTGACTATCTATAAAGGTGAGATCTTTGCCCTGCTGGGTGCATCGGGCTGTGGCAAATCCACGCTGCTGCGCATGCTGGCCGGTTTCGAGCCGCCCACCAGCGGCCAGATTGTGCTGGATGGACAGGATCTGTCGCACGTTGCTCCCTATCAGCGCCCGATTAACATGATGTTCCAGTCCTACGCGCTATTTCCGCACATGACGGTGGAGCAGAATATCGCCTTTGGTCTGAAGCAGGACCGGCTGCCGAAAGGGGAGATAAACAGTCGGGTCGCCGAAATGCTGGCGCTGGTGCACATGCAGGAGTTTGCGAAACGCAAACCGCATCAGCTCTCCGGTGGTCAGCGTCAGCGCGTGGCACTGGCCCGCAGCCTGGCGAAACGCCCAAAACTGCTGCTGCTGGATGAGCCAATGGGTGCTCTGGACAAGAAACTGCGCGACAGGATGCAGCTGGAAGTGGTCGATATTCTGGAGCGCGTTGGCGCGACCTGCGTGATGGTGACGCACGACCAGGAAGAGGCGATGACCATGGCGGGGCGCATTGCGATTATGAATCGCGGTAAATTTGTGCAGATTGGCGAGCCGGAAGAGATCTATGAGCATCCGACCAGCCGTTACAGCGCGGAGTTTATCGGTTCGGTTAACGTCTTCGAAGGGTTACTGCGTGAACGTCAGGCGGATGGCCTGGTGATCGACAGTCCCGGCCTGATGCATCCGCTGAAAGTCGATTCCGATGTCTCGGTGGTCGATAACGTGCCGGTGCATGTTGCGCTGCGTCCTGAAAAAGTCATGCTGTGCGATGAAGTACCCGCCGATGGCTATAACTTTGCGGTGGGAGAAGTGGTTCACATCGCCTATCTCGGCGACCTCTCTATTTTCCATGTCCGTCTGCACAGTGGACAGATGATTAGCGCACAGTTGCAAAACGCGCATCGCTACCGCAAAGGGTTGCCAACCTGGGGCGATGAAGTCCGCCTCTGCTGGGAAAGCGACAGCTGCGTGGTGTTGACGGTTTAAGGAGCGGCTATGAGCCAGATTTTCCAACGCGCTAAAGCGCCTGCCCGACTGGTCGGCACGCCGCTGCAACGCTGGGCCACGCGGGTAAAAATGCAGCATGGCCGCAAGCTGGTGATCGCACTGCCTTATGTCTGGCTGGTGCTGTTATTCCTGCTGCCGTTTCTGACGGTGCTGAAGATTAGCTTCGCAGACATAGCGCGAGCGATTCCCCCTTACACCGAGCTGGTGAGCTGGGCAGATGACCAGTTCAGCATTGTGCTCAATTTCGGCAACTACCTGACGCTGACTGACGATCCGCTCTACATCGACGCCTATCTGCAGTCATTGAAAGTAGCGGCGATCTCCACGGTCATCTGTCTGCTGATTGGCTATCCACTCGCCTGGGCCGTGGCGCACAGTAAGCCATCGATGCGCACCATTCTGTTGCTGCTGGTCATTCTGCCGTCGTGGACCTCGTTTCTGGTTCGCGTTTACGCCTGGATGGGCTTGCTGAACAACAACGGCATTCTGAACCGCTTCCTGCTGTGGCTGGGCGTAATCGATCATCCGCTGGTGATCCTCTACACCAATACCGCGGTCTATATCGGTATCGTTTACTGCTATCTGCCGTTTATGGTGCTGCCGATCTACACCGCGCTGACCCGTATCGACTACTCGCTGGTGGAAGCCTCACTGGACCTGGGTGCGCGTCCGCTGAAGACCTTTTTCAGCGTGATTGTGCCGCTGACCAAAGGCGGCATCATCGCCGGATCGATGCTGGTCTTTATCCCGGCGGTAGGGGAGTACGTGATTCCTGAATTGCTGGGTGGCCCGGACAGCATCATGATCGGCCGTATCCTGTGGCAGGAATTCTTTAACAACCGCGACTGGCCGGTGGCTTCCGCGCTGGCGGTGATCATTCTGCTGATCCTGATTCTGCCGATCATCTGGTTCCATAAGCATCAAAACCGTGAAATGGGAGAGAAGGCATGAATAATTTGCCAACTATTCGCTCGCCATGGCGTACCGCTATTCTGGCCTGCTGCTTCCTGTTCCTTTATGCGCCGATGCTGCTGCTGGTGGTTTACTCCTTCAACCGCTCCCCGCTCGTGACGGTGTGGGAGAGCTTTTCGTTCCACTGGTACAGGGTACTGTTCCAGGACAGCGCGATGATCGACGCGGTGGTGCTGAGTCTGAGCATCGCCGGACTTTCTGCCACGATGGCGGTGGTGTTGGGCACGCTGGCAGCAGTGATTATCGTTCGCTTTGGTCGCTTCCGTGGACACAACGGTTTTGCGTTTATGCTGACCGCGCCGCTGGTGATGCCCGATGTGATCACCGGGCTGTCGCTGCTGCTGCTGTTCGTCGCAATGGGTAACGCGTTTGGCTGGCCGAGCGAACGCGGTATGCTGACCATCTGGCTGGCACACGTCACCTTCTGTACCGCCTATGTGGCGGTGGTGATTAACTCGCGTCTGCGTGAGCTGGACCGCTCAATTGAAGAGGCGGCAATGGATTTAGGTGCCACGCCACTGAAGGTCTTTTTCGTGATTACCGTGCCAATGATTGCGCCGGCGATTGTCACCGGCTGGCTGCTGGCGTTTACCCTGTCGCTCGACGATCTGGTGATTGCCAGCTTCGTGACCGGACCGGGCGCGACGACATTGCCGATGGCGATTTTCGCCACCGTACGACGCGGCGTTAACCCGGAAATCAATGCGCTGGCTTCATTGATCCTGTTTGTGGTCGGTTTAGTCGGTTTTATCGCCTGGCGATTTATGGCGCACGAAGAAAAACAGCGTTTAAGCGATATTCAGAAAGCTAAACGTGGCTGAAATCCCTGAGTTTTGCCACTATATAAACGGGCCGGTTTAACCGGCCCGTTTTTCGATCAGGTGGAGTCACGGACTATGTCAGACATCTTCAAAAGCAGCGCTACGCTCTCAGGCGCACCGGTTCCGGTGACGGTTGCGGGCATTGCTATTATCGCGACCCGCTGCCTGAGCGTTCTGATGCTGGCAAACGAGCTGGGTTACAGCGAACTCGCCAACTTTGTGCACCGCAGCGCCCAGTCCTGGGACTCGACACTCATCTTTATCGCCAGCCAGCTGATCTTCCTGTTCGAACTGCGCTGCGCCTTTATTCTGATGCGCGGCAGTAACCGTGGACGCTGGGGCTATGTGGCGACCCAGGGGGTTGTGCTGATCTATATGCTGTTCGCTTCGCTGGGGGGAATCTACCCGGAAATTTTCAGCATTGATGGCGACAATAATGTCCAGATAATCCACCATACGCTGTCGCAGAAAATTCCCGACCTGCTGGTGTTGATGCTGCTGTTTCTGCCTGCCAGCAGCCGCGCTTTTTTCAGGAAGCGATGATACAATCGCGCTCCGCCCGACCCCATCGTTAAGGCTTTACCATGCACTGCGCGCTTTATGACGCTAATCGTTGCCGCTCCTGTCAGTGGCTGGAAAAACCCTATCCCATTCAGCTGAGCGACAAGCAGTCGATGCTTGAGCAGTTACTGGCTGAGCAGCCGGTTACAGCCTGGCTGCCGCCGGTAACCTCACCACAACAGGCATTCCGTAACAAAGCCAAAATGGTGGTCAGCGGCAGTGTTGAGCGTCCGGTGCTGGGTCTTATCCATCGTGATGGCGAGGCTGTCGATCTGTGCGACTGTCCGCTCTATCCCGCCAGCTTCCAGCCGGTGTTTACGGCGCTAAAACCCTTTATTGCCCGTGCCGGCCTGACGCCCTATAACGTGGCACGTAAACGCGGCGAGCTTAAATTCCTGCTGATCACTGAGAGCCAGCAGGGCGGCATCATGCTCCGTTTTGTCCTGCGCTCAACCGCTAAACTGGAACAGCTGCGTGCGGCATTGCCGTGGCTGCAACAGCAGTTGCCGCAGCTGGCGGTGATCTCTGCCAATATTCAGCCGGTGCATATGGCGATTCTGGAAGGGGATGAGGAGATTGCGCTGACGCCCGCGCAGTCGCTGGCAGAGAACTTCAACGGCGTGCCGCTGTGGATCCGCCCGCAGAGCTTCTTCCAGACCAATCCGCAGGTTGCCAGTGCACTCTATGCCACCGCACGCGACTGGGTGCGTGCGCTGCCGGTTAATAGTATGTGGGATCTCTTCTGTGGCGTAGGCGGTTTTGGCCTGCATTGCGCGACACCAGAGATGGAACTGACCGGCATTGAGATTAGCGCTGAGGCGATTAAATGCGCCCAACGTTCCGCTGAGATGCTGGGGCTGGAGAAAGTGCAGTTTGCGGCGCTGGACTCTACGTCGTTTGCGACCGGACGCGATGCCGTACCGCAGCTGGTGCTGGTGAATCCGCCGCGTCGTGGGATTGGAGAGGCGTTGTGTGATTATCTCAGCCAGATGGCCCCGGATTATCTGCTCTATTCAAGCTGTAATCCGCAGACCATGGCGCAGGACATTGCCCGGCTGAGCGCGTATGAGGTCACGAAGGTTCAGCTGTTCGATATGTTCCCTCACACCGCCCATTTTGAAGTGCTGACGCTGTTAACCCGCCGTCACCACTGAGTCCGGTGAAATTCCCGGAGTTACTCCGGGAACCACTTCTGATTAAGCTGCTGCCAGCTGCCGTTGGCTTTCAGTTCGGTCAGCGCCTGATTGAACTGATCGCGCAGCGCGGTATTGCCTTTCCGCACCGCAATGCCGAGGCCGGTGCCAAAGTAGTCTGCATCCGTCACATGTTCACCGACCGTAGCGAGATCGGGATTGGTTTTCAGCCACTGATTCACCACCGCGCTGTCGCCAAACACGCCATCCAGTCGGCCATTCTTCATATCCAGAATCGCATTCTGATAGCTGTCATACGCCACTACTTTCACTTCCGGATGCTTATCCTGCAGGAACTTCTGGTGAGTGGTGCCGTTTTCAACGCCGATGCGTTTGTCTTTCAGATCGCTGAAGCTACTGAACTTGCCCTTCTGCGCGATCACAATGGCGGAGTTAGCGTAATAAGGCTGGGTAAAATCGACCTGCTTGCTACGTTCAGCGGTGATATCCATGCCGGAAATGACCGCGTCATAGCGGCGGAACTTCAGTGACGGAATCAGGCTGTCGAAGGCGTTGTTGGTAAAAGTGCACTCTGCTTTCATCTGCTGACACAGCGCTTTGGCCAGATCGATATCAAACCCCACCAGATTATTTTCCCGATCCAGCGTTTCAAACGGTGGATAGGTTGCTGAGGCGGCGAAGCGGATCTTTTCCGCGGCCTGCGCGTTGATCGTAAGCGTTGCCAGCGCAGCGGCAATAATCCATTTTTTCATTTTATGATTCCTGTGATGTGGTCAGCCAGAGAGGGCAATACCCTGCCATAAAATGAATTTTTATGTAATTAGGGTGATTTTTTAGGCGGAAAGGGCGAGAGGCCTCGCCCGGAATTCAGTTACGCCGCTCAAATGCCAGCGCGCGTCTTTCGATCAGTCGCATCATCAGCGTCAGTAAACCGTTAACGCAGAGATAAATCAGACCTGCCGCGGCATAGACCGTGATGTCGTAGGTGCGGCCATAGAGCAACTGGCCGTGGCCCATGACTTCCATCAGAGTGATGGTGTAGGCCAGCGAGGTGCCTTTAAACACCAGCACCACTTCATTGGAGTAAGAGGAGAGGGCGCGTTTAAATGCATAGGGCAGCAGGATGCGCAGGGTGTCTTTGCGACCCATGCCAAGTGCCGCGCACGATTGCCACTGTCCGGAAGGAATCGCCCGGACCGCACCGTAAAACAGTTGCGTGGTGTAAGCCGCGCTGTTCAGCGACAGCGCCAGCATCGCGCACAGCCACGGCTGCGACAGGAGATGCCACAGCCAGGGGATCTGCTGGATCGACGGAAACTGTCCCGGACCGTAGTAGATCAGGAAGATCTGTACCAGCAGCGGCGTGCCGGTAAACAGTGTGATAAAGCCCTTCACCAGCGGATTAAACACCGGCGTTTTCAGCGACAGCACCACGGTGAAGATCAGTGCAAGCAGCAGCGCCACCACCAGCGAGGCCGCCGTCAGCGTCAGGCTGGTATGCAGCCCTTTCAGAAGTTCAGGCAGATAGGCCAGCATCAGCTGTTCCCCCGTTCAAAGCGGGTCGTGCGCAGTTCAATGCGGCGTAACACCGCCTGGCTGAACAGCGTAATCACCAGGTAGATCGCGGCCGCCACCAGGAACCAGGTAAAGGGCTCCTGCGTTCGGGTGGCAATACTTTTGGTTTGCAGCATCAGATCGTTGACGCTGATCAGCGAGACCAGTGCGGTATCTTTTAGCAGCACCAGCCACTGATTGCCCAGACCGGGCAGGGCGTGACGCCACATCTGGGGCATAATCAGCCGCAGAAATATGGCCGATTTTTTCATGCCCAGCGCCTGTCCCGATTCCCACTGACCAACAGGCACCGCTTTAAGTGCGCCACGCAGCGTCTGTGAGGCGTAGGCGGCATAGAGCATCGCCAGCGCAATCACACCACACAGGAAAGGACTGACATCAAAGTTCTCAATCTGCATCTGAACCGGCAGCGTAAACAGTCCGAAGTTCAGCGTGAAACCATCAGAGAGAGTGAGCAGCAGCTGTGATGCGCCAAAATAGATAAACAGCACCACCAGAATTTCCGGCAGGCCACGGATCAGCGTCACCAGGCCGGTGCCAATCCACGCCAGTGGTCTCAGGCGCAGTGACTCCCAGCCAGCGAAAATCATCGCCAGCACCAGGCCAGCGATGAGAGCACAAACAGCAAGGCCGACGGTCATCCCGGCGGCGCTTGCGAGGGTCATCATTTCATTCATCGGAGATTACTGCTGGAACCATTTGCTGTAGATGGTCTTGTAGGTACCATCCGCTTTGATTTTATCCAGCGCGCCATTGAATTTGGTCTGCAGCTCGGTGTTACCGGTGCGAACCGCAATACCCAGGCCAGTACCAAAGTAGGCTTTATCTGTAACTTTATCGCCGACAGCAGCCAGCGCAGCATTCTGCTTCAGCCACTCGTTAACCACGGCGGTGTCACCAAATACGGCATCAATGCGGCCATTTTTCAGATCCAGCACCGCGTTCTGATAGCTGTCGTAAGGAACGATGGTGATGTCGCTGTGTTTATCCGTCAGGTATTTCTGATGTGTGGTGCCGTTCTGGACGCCAACGCGCTTGCCTTTTAGCGCTTCAACACTGGCGACTTTACCTTTCTGGGCCACAAACAGCGCCGAGTTGTCGTAGTAAGGCTTGGTGAACAGGACCTGCTTTTCACGATCCGGCGTGATATCCATGCCCGCCATCACCGCATCAAAGCGACGGAATTTCAGGCTTGGGATCAGGCTGTCGAACGCCTGGTTAGTGAAGGTGCAGGTCGCGTCGATCTCTTTACACAGTGCGTTAGCCAGATCAACATCAAAGCCCTGAATCTTGTTATCTGCATCCACATACTCAAAAGGAGGATAAGAGGCTTCGGTCGCAAAACGAATTGTCTGTGCCGCGGTAGCGCTCAGGCTAAAACCGGCAAGCAGTGCAGCAAGTACCATTTTTTTCATTTTTAGCATCCTGACTTAGTGCGAAAGATAGTGAGCAAACGCGTCGGTTTGCGGCTGTGTAAAGCGGCTGGCGTCGCCCTGTTCCACAATGTGACCGTTCTCCATGTAAACAACGCGGCTGGCCGTTTTACGTGCCACTTCCACTTCATGGGTCACAATCACCTGGGTAATGCGGGTCTGCGCCAGTTCGCGAATGATACTGACAATCTGTGCGGTAATTTCAGGGTCCAGCGCGGCTGTTGGCTCATCGAACAGGAGCACCTGCGGCTCCATCATCAGCGCGCGGGCAATCGCCACACGCTGCTGCTGACCACCAGAGAGGTGCAGCGGGAAGCGATCGCTGTAAGGCGTGAGGCGCAGACGATCAAGCAGCTTGTCGGCGCGGGCACGCGCTTCACTTTTGCTGAGGCCCAGCACCCGGCAGGGCGCTTCAATCAGATTCTGCAGCACGGTGAGATGCGGCCAGAGATTATATTGCTGGAACACCATACCGACGTTCTGGCGCAGTTCGCGAATCGCGGCGTCAGAGGGTTTCTGAGTGAAGTCGAACTGATTGCCGGCAATCTGCAACTGACCTGAACGAGGCTGCTCCAGCAGGTTAAGAACCCGCAGCAGCGAACTCTTGCCCGCACCGCTTGGGCCAAGCAGTACCAGGGTTTCGCCTTGCGGACACTCAAGGTTGATGTCGAACAGCGCCTGATGAGCACCGTAGAAGCAGTTTATTGCGTTTAGTTGAATACTCATGCGCCAGATTTGAATAGCTATTAGTGTCGCGGATTTTAACGTCACCAGAATAGTTATGCAAATAAGGTGGGTTAAAATTTGTAAAACAACAGGTAAACAGCAAAAGCTTAGCACAATATCATGCAGTGTCTGGCGCCAGCCCGATGCCGTGGGGCAGGCTGCGGCAATAAAAAAGCGCAGTCACCTGAGGTGGCTGCGCTTTTCATAGCGCTAAAATATCAGGTTATTTTTTTGACTTTTCAAGCATCTGGCTCAGGCTTCCACCCTCGGCATGCACAGGGTTCGCCATGTAGCGCACGTCGTCAACGACCCAGCAAGTGCCCTGATGAATCATCAGCACTTCATCCTGCCACTCCTTTCCGTCGCGGCTCAGTTTTACCCGCAGCGGGATGTTGCGTGCATCACGGTTTGGAATAGTAGATGCATCAGCAACGCTGGCGGCTGTCGGGCCCTGTGACAGGCTGGAGAAAAGATCACCGTTCCGCCACTGTGCGCCGGCATTGCTGCCGCTGGCCGCCTGCAGGGAGTGGTAAAGCGCATCACTCAGGTAAGGGCGATATTTTGCCAGTGTGTTGCTGTCAGGCAGACCCTGCGTGGGCTGTTCAACACGCAGGTCATAAAACTGTTGGGCAACCTGGTCAGGACCGCCTTCAATGCAGGGTGCGGTTCGCGGGCCATTATCCTTAATGACTGGCTCAACGGTGGTACAGGCGCTAAGCAGCAGGGCCGCCGGGATCATTAGCGCAAACGCGTTGTTTCTCATCTCGATTTCCTTATGGTTCTCTGGCAAGGTGCCCTTTTTAGCATAGAGTATAGCTGTGCTTTTTAGTCGAAAGAGCCTTAGCCTGATTTCAACAAGGAGAATGCGATGAAATTTTCAACAACCCCGACGCTGGAAGGCCACAGCATCAGTGAATATTGTGGTGTGGTCACTGGCGAAGCGATTCTTGGTGCGAACATTTTCCGTGATTTTTTTGCGGGCATCCGTGATGTGGTCGGCGGCCGTTCCGGCGCGTATGAGAAAGAGCTGCGTAAAGCACGCGAGATTGCGTTTGAAGAGCTGGAAGAACAGGCAAAAGCGCTGGGTGCCAACGCGGTGGTCGGTATTGATATCGATTACGAAACGGTCGGCAAAGATGGCAGTATGCTGATGGTCAGCGTCAGCGGCACGGCAGTGATTATTCGTTGAAACGCGGGCTGTTGCTGATACTGGCACTGCTGCTGGCGGGCTGCCACTCCGGGATAGAATCCCGTGACGGCTACTGGGCCGATCTGCGGCATCCCGCGCAGGGGGCGCGACCGCGGGTTAAGGTGATTGTCATCCACTATACCGCCGAAGATTTTTCTTCGTCGCTGGCGACCCTCACCGATCGGGAGGTCAGCGTCCATTATCTGATCCCCCGTCAGCCGCCTCAGCGCGCCGGCAAAGGCATTGTCTGGCAGCTGGTGCCGGAGCAGCAACTTGCCTGGCATGCCGGGCCCAGTTTCTGGCGCGGAGCCAGTCGCATCAACGACACCTCGATTGGCATTGAGCTGGTGAACCGGGGATATCGCCGCACCCTGACCGGTCTTGAATGGCAGCCCTTTACCGCCGCGCAGATCATCACGCTGGAGGCCCTGGTGCGTGATATTGCACAGCGCTACGGCATCCCACCGGAAAACATTGTCGGTCACAGCGATATCGCGCCGCAGCGCAAGCAGGATCCGGGTCCACTTTTTCCGTGGCAACAGCTGGCGCAGCGCGGACTGGGCGCATGGCCTGATGCCGGACGGGTGCAGTTTTATTTAGCGGGTCAGGATCCACACGCACAGGTGCCGGTGCAGCCACTCATGGAAAACCTGCAGCGCTTCGGTTATGCGGCGACGGCGGAGATGAGTGCGCGTGAGCAGCAGAAAGTGATTGCCGCGTTTCAGATGCACTTCCGGCCTGCGGATTATCGCGGTCAGCCCGATGCCGAAACCGCCGCGATAGCGGCCGCGCTACTGGAGAAGTATGGCGCGGCGGAATAGCGATTACTGTTGCAGAAACGCTTTCCAGTGGGCGACAACCTGCTCCAGTGCCGCACGATCAGCATCCAGATGGGTGACCAGCCGGGTACGTGTCCCCACGCTGATTAACACGCCGCGCGCTTTCATCCACTCACCTAATGGTTTGACCTGAGCTTCCGGCACCGCCACAAACAGCATGTTGGTCTGTTGATCGATAACGCTGACGCCCAGCTCATGCAGCTGCTGTCCCAGCCAGGCAGCATTGTCATGATCCTCCTGGAGTCGCGTCACGTTGTGTTCCAATGCGTAGAGACCCGCCGCCGCGAGAATACCGGCCTGACGCATGCCGCCACCGGTCATTTTACGCCAGCGACGGGCGCGCTCAATCAGCGCTGTATCGCCACACAGCAGTGAACCCACCGGCGTGCCCAGGCCTTTTGAGAGACAGATGGTCAGGGTGTCGCAATAGCGGGCCATCGCAGCCAGCGTGGTTTTTTGCGCCACCACCGCATTGAAAATACGTGCGCCATCAATGTGCAGCGCCAGCTTATGCTCACGGGTAAAAGTCCACGCCTGTTCCAGATACGCCAGCGGCAGGACTTTACCATGATGGGTGTTTTCCAGACTCAGCAGGCGGGTGCGGGCGAAGTGAATATCGTCCGGCTTGATGGCAGCCGCCACCACGTCGAGCGGCAGAGTGCCATCGTCGGCGGCCAGCACCGGTTGAGGCTGAATGCTCCCCAGCACCGCCGCGCCACCTGCTTCATACTTGTAGTTGTGCGCCTGCTGACCGACGATATATTCATCGCCGCGTTCGCAGTGGCTGAGCAATGCCACCAGATTTGCCTGAGTGCCGGTAGGGAAAAACAGCGCTGCTGCTTTGCCGCTTAATCGTGCGGCTTCTGCTTCCAGCGCATTGACGGTAGGATCGTCACGGTAGACATCATCGCCGGTTTCGGCAGACATCATCGCGTTTAGCATGGCGGCGCTGGGCCGGGTCACGGTATCACTGCGTAAATCGATCACCTTATGCTCCTGGATGTGGCGGAAGAGAAAAAAAAGGCGGGCATCGCGCCCGCCTGGATGGAACCTCTGTTTTACCGTAGCCAGTTGGTTTTCGCCAGTTCTACCACCTCGTCACCACGACCATTCATGATGGCGCGCAGCATGTAGAGACTGAAGCCTTTGGCCTGCTCCATTTTGATCTGCGGCGGCATTGCCAGCTCCTCTTTGGCGGTAATCACATCCACCAGTACCGGGCCATCGTGGGCAAATGCCTGCTCCAGCGCACCATTGAGTTCTGAGGCCTTTTCCACCCGGATACCCCGGATGCCACAGGCCTGGGCGATAGCGGCAAAGTCAGGATTTTCCAGCTCGGTGCCGTCGGTAAGATAGCCGCCCGCTTTCATCTCCATCGCCACAAAGCCCAGCACGCTGTTGTTGAAAATCACCAGTTTCACCGGCATTTTCAGCTGCGCCAGCGAGATAAAATCACCCATCAGCATGCTGAAGCCGCCGTCGCCGCACAGCGCGACAACCTGACGATTGCGATCGATCGATTGCGCACCCAGCGCCTGTGGCATCGCATTCGCCATCGAGCCGTGGTTAAACGAACCCAGCAGGCGACGTCGGCCGTTCATCTTCAGATAACGCGCCGCCCACACGGTTGGGGTGCCGACATCGCAGGTAAAAATAGCGTCATCGCTGGCGTAGTGACTGATCTGCTGTGCCAGATATTGCGGATGAATTGGCTGTTTGTCGTTGGGCTGCGCCAGTTCGTCGAGACTTTTGCGCGCCTCGCCATAGTGTTTAACCGCACTGTCGAGATGTTTGCGATCGCTTTTGGTCGTCAGTTGCGGTAGCAGCGCCTGCAGCGTGCTTTTCACATCGCCGACATACGCTTCATCGACATGACAATGCGATCCCAGGCTGCCCGGGTTGATGTCAATCTGAATGATCTTCGCGTTTTCCGGATAGAATGCGCGATAGGGGAACTGGGTGCCCAGCAATATCAGCGTCCCGGCATTCATCATGGCGTGGAAGCCGGATGAGAAACCGATCAGACCGGTCATGCCAACATCATAAGGGTTGTCATATTCGATGTGTTCTTTGCCACGCAGCGCATGAACAATTGGCGCTTTAAGCGCTTCTGCCAGCGCCACCACCTCCTGATGCGCACCGGCACAGCCACTGCCGCACAGCAGCGTGATGTCAGAGGCGTCGTTGAGCGTCTGTGCCAGCCGGGTCAGTTCGGCTGGCTGAGGCAGGACCTGCGGCAACTGCGGTGGATACCACTCAGTGCGGGCGCTTTCTGGCGCCAGTTTCAGGGCGATATCACCCGGCAGCACTACAACTGAAACACCGCGATTGAGAATGGCTTTGCGCATCGCAATGCCCAGCACCTGCGGTAACTGCTCAGGATTCGAGACCAGCTCGCAGTAGTGGCTGCATTCGCGGAACAGCTCCTGGGGATGAGTTTCCTGGAAATAACCGCTGCCGATTTCGCTGGAGGGAATGTGTGCCGCAATCGCCAGCACCGGGACGCGGTTACGATGGCAGTCGAACAAGCCGTTGATGAGGTGTAAGTTGCCTGGTCCGCAGGAGCCGGCGCAGACCGCCAGTTCGCCGCTGATGTGCGCTTCCGCACCCGCCGCAAAGGCGGCGACCTCTTCATGGCGTGTCGGCATCCATTCAATAGTGCCCATGCGATTCAGGCTATCGCTCAGGCCGTTAAGGGAATCTCCGGTGACGCCCCAGATGCGTTTTACGCCCGCGCTTTCCAGCGTTTTGGCGACCAGCGCCGCCACGGTTTGTTTCATGATCTTCTCCTTTGTCGGCCCGCCATGAAGAGTGACGTGACCAGAATCGAAAAAAGAAGCGTAGACGACACGGCAGAAAAGCAGGCGTGAAAAAATGCGCTGGCAGAGCTCAGCACATCTCAGACCGAATTCAGGCAGAGAAGAGGGCGATCAGAATCGGGGCCAGCAGGCTCATCACAAAACCGTGCACAATAGCGGCAGGGACAATCTCGTTGCCGCCCGCCCGCTGCAGTACCGGCAGGGTAAAGTCCATTGAGGTGGCACCGCACAGCCCCAGCGCGCTGGAACGATGACGGCCAATCAGCGCGGGGATCAGCATGATTGCGACCAGTTCACGCACCAGATCGTTGAAGAAGGCGGCGCTGCCAATGACCGGGCCAAAAGCTTCGGTCATCAATATGCCAGAGAGAGAGTACCAGCCAAAGCCGCTGGCTAGCGCCAGACCGGTTTTTAGCGGAACACCCAGCAGTAATGCCGCGATCATGCCACCTGCCAGCGCGCTGACCAGCACCACACTGGCAACCAGCAGACCGCGACGGTTCAGGATAATCTGACGCAGAGTCATTCCACTGCCGCGCAGCTGAATCCCCACGAGGAACAGCAGGAAGATCAGCGCATATTCACTGGCCGTCGAGGCGTGGTGCAGCAGTGACCACTGGGTCAGACCTAGCAGAAAACCGATGACAACCACGCCACATAGCTTCAGCGAGTCCAGTGCCATATGCAGCCGCGAGGGAAGCTTCTCCTGCCGGTGCGCATGCTGCCACGGTGCATATTTCTCCAGCCCGCGCAACGCCAGTACATTGCACAGCAGAATGCAGAACGCCGCCACCAGAGCCGTATGAAAAACGGCCAGCAGATTGCTGCTCAGGTTGTCGAGAAAGGCCAGGCTGATGCCCATAAAGAACAGAATGACGTAAACCATCCAGCCCAGCAGTTGATTTACCCGACGCAGGGTGGCGGTTTTACGGAAGGGTAACAGCCAGCCTGCGATAAGCGGCAGCAGAATAATCAGAAGTCCGGAGTACATATCATTGCCATCCCTGGGAGAAGAGGTCACACGCTAGCGAAAAAGCGTAACGGAGTAAACCCTGATAAAGCGGCTTGACCGGCGCGCGGGCGGCAACCATGCTGTCTATAAACTGAGGATGGACGCCTATGATTCTGGAACATATCGACATTCGCGGCTTCCGCGGTATCAATAAGCTCTCACTGCCTTTAACGCACACCACTCTGCTGATTGGTGAGAATGCCTGGGGTAAATCCAGCCTGCTGGATGTCATGAGCCTGCTGCTCTCTCCTCATGAACCGGCCTATGTTTTTACTGAGGCGGATTTCCATTTTACACCGGGTGATGTGACCGATCCGATGCGCCGTATTTCAGTGGTGTTCCACTTTCGGGATGACGGAAGCGATCCGGACGCGGTGCTCTCGACCTTCTGGCAGCGTGATGCGCAGGGCCAGCGTCGGCTTTATTACAGCGTCAGCGCCACCTGGCGTGACGGCGGCATCGACACCCGTCGCCGTTTCGTTGACGTGAATGCCCAGCTGTTGCCTGAGCAGAACTGTGCGGACGCAATCGACCTGTTGCTGACACGTTATCCGGTATTGCGGTTGCGCGACGCGCGTTTCAGCAAGCGAACGCGGAACCGTGCGCCCGTGACCGGTCCCCATCCTGAGCTGCTGGCGGGCATGGAGACGCTGGCGCGCGATCTGGAGCAACATCCTCAGCAACTCAGCGATGAGGTGCTGAGACAGGGCCTCAAGACGATGCAGCAATTGATGCAGCACTATTTTCTGGTGCAACCGCCTGGCGCAGGCAGTGAGGCCCGGTCACGGGATCCGCAGATGCGCGATGGGGTGCAGGGATGGCGGGCGCTGGATCATCTGAATCAGCTGATTGCCGGAACTGACTCCCGCAGCCGTCAGCTGATTTTGCTGCAGATGTTTACCCTGTTGATCGAAGCACGAGGCGACGTTCCGCTAGCTGCCGGTGCGCGGCCGCTGCTGCTGATTGAAGATCCGGAAACCCGCCTGCATCCGATTATGCTGTCCGTGGCCTGGAACCTGCTGAGGCTGCTGCCGCTACAGAAAATCGTCACGACCAATTCAGCTGAACTGCTGTCGCAGGTGCCGGTAGAAAACGTCTGCCGTCTGGTGCGTCAGTCCTCACGCGTAGCAGCCTGGCGCATCGGTCCGGAAGGTCTGAGTGCCGAAGAGAGTCGGCGTATCGGCTTTCATATTCGCGTCAATCGACCAGCGGCCCTGTTTGCCCGTTGCTGGCTGCTGGTCGAAGGTGAAACCGAGGTCTGGATTATGAATGAGCTGGCGCAGCAATGTGGTTACAACTTCGCGGCGGAAGGGGTGAAAGTGATTGAGTTTGCGCAATCGGGCCTGAAGCCGCTGCTGAAATTTGCCCGACGCATGGGGATCGCCTGGCACGTGCTGACAGATGGCGATCAGGCGGGTAATAAATATGCCAGCACGGCGCGCACGCAGTTACAGCCGGGTGATCCTGAGCCGCGTTTTCTGACGCAGTTACCCGCGCTGGATATGGAAAACTTTCTCTATCACCAGGGGTTTCAGGATGTTTATCATCAAATGGCGCACCTGCCGTTAAACGCGCCGATGAGTTCCAGGCGTATTATTACCAAAGCGATTCACCAGAGCTCCAAGCCGGAACTGGCGATCGCAGTGGCGACATCGGCGGCGGAACGCGGGCCGGAAGCCATCCCGCCGTTAATGCGGCAGATGTTTGCCCGGGTGATTGGGCTGGCGCAGGGTCAGGCGGACTAAGCCTGTCAAACATGGCCTGTCAAAAATGAAAAATGCCAGCGGCACTGGCTGGCATTTTTAGGGCTCTGTACAGAGGTGGGTTCAGTATCAGGCCACGGCCTGTACCTCAACAACCGGCACGATGAGGCTGGCGTGATTGCCTTTCGGACCTTCATGCACATCGAACTGAACCTGCTGGCCTGCCTTTAGCGTTCGGTAGCCTTCCATCTGAATGGTGGAGTAGTGCGCAAAAATATCTTCGCCACCACCAACCGGACAGATAAAGCCAAAGCCTTTGGAATTATTGAACCATTTAACGGTGCCCGTCTCCATGCTTTTACTTCCCTCGCAAGACATTTTATAAGTAGGTGAGGTCTTTGAAGCTGTGAGTCGGATTTGATTAAAACTCAATCAGCCTGTGCAGGTAGAATGTAGAGAAAGCGCCGCTGGCGTCAAGCAAACCACCGGGCCGGATGGGGAAAAAATCATCAAAATTTGAGGCAGTTAACGCTATTGCAAATTTTGTGATGCAGGTCGCGCAAGGTTATTTCTGAATAAATTTTCAGCAGCGGCCCGCAGCTTGACAGGCATGTTAAACTCTCAACATGTAGCCACTTAAAGGCTAAAAGCAAAATCTCAACGGAACACTATGGCAAACACAAACGACTGGCTTAACTTTGAACATCTGGCCGAAGACAAAGTACGTGAAGGGTTAAAGCCGCCTTCTATGTATAAAGTCATTCTGAATAATGACGATTATACACCTATGGAATTTGTTATTGACGTCGTGCAAAAGTTCTTTTCTTATGATGTTGAACGTGCAACGCAGCTGATGTTGAAAGTTCACTATCACGGCAAGGCGATCTGTGGTGTATTTACTGCAGAAGTCGCCGAAACAAAAGCGGCCCAGGTGAACAATTATGCGCGGGAAAACCATCATCCGTTGCTGTGTACGCTGGAAAAAGCCTGAGCCCGTCTCCATATAGGAAACAGGTAAGGGCGATAATTGGGGGAGGTGCCTAATGCTCAATCAAGAACTGGAACTCAGTTTAAATATGGCTTTCGCCAGAGCGCGTGAGCACCGTCATGAGTTTATGACCGTCGAGCATCTGTTACTGGCATTGCTCAGTAACCCGTCGGCCAGAGAGGCACTGGAAGCCTGTACGGTGGACATGGTGGCTCTGCGGCAGGAACTCGAAGCCTTCATCGAACAAACCACACCGGTGCTGCCTGCCAGTGAGGAGGAGCGTGATACTCAACCAACGCTCAGCTTCCAGCGCGTTCTGCAGCGCGCGGTTTTCCATGTCCAGTCATCCGGTCGCAGTGAAGTCACCGGGGCGAATGTGCTGGTCGCCATCTTCAGCGAGCAGGAGTCGCAAGCGGCCTATCTGTTACGCAAACATGAAGTCAGCCGCCTTGATGTGGTGAATTTCATCTCTCACGGTACGCGCAAAGACGAACCGGGCCAGGCGCCAGGCGCTGAAAACCCGGTTAACGAAGAGCAAGCAGGCGGGGAGGATCGTATGGAAAACTTCACCACCAATCTTAATCAGCTTGCTCGCGTCGGTGGGATTGATCCACTGATTGGTCGCGACAGAGAGCTGGAACGTACTATTCAGGTGCTGTGCCGTCGCCGTAAAAACAACCCGCTGCTGGTGGGGGAATCCGGTGTCGGTAAAACGGCTATCGCAGAAGGTCTCGCCTGGCGTATCGAGCAGGGCGATGTACCGGAAGTGATGAAAGATTGCACTATCTACTCGCTGGATATTGGTTCACTGCTGGCAGGCACCAAATATCGTGGTGACTTTGAGAAACGCTTCAAAGCGCTACTGAAACAGCTGGAGCAGGACGAACACAGCATTCTGTTTATTGATGAGATCCATACCATCATTGGTGCGGGTGCGGCATCAGGTGGCCAGGTAGACGCAGCGAACCTGATTAAACCGTTACTTTCTGGCGGTAAGATTCGGGTAATGGGGTCTACCACGTATCAGGAATTCAGCAACATCTTCGAAAAAGATCGTGCTCTGGCGCGTCGTTTCCAGAAGATCGATATCACTGAGCCTTCTGTTGAAGAAACCGTGCAGATCCTGAGCGGCCTGAAGACCAAGTATGAAGCCCACCATGATGTGCGGTATACCGCGAAAGCGGTGCGTGCAGCGGTGGAACTGGCAGTGAAATATATCAACGACCGTCATCTGCCTGACAAGGCGATTGACGTGATTGATGAAGCGGGTGCGCGTGCGCGCCTGATGCCTGCCAGCAAACGTAAGAAAACCATCAATGTTTCTGACATTGAAACTGTGGTGGCCCGCATTGCCCGTATTCCTGAACAAAGTGTGTCAGCAACCGATCGCGATACACTGAGAAATCTGGGCGAACGGCTCAAGATGCTGGTGTTTGGACAGGACAAAGCCATTGAGGTGCTGACGGAAGCGATCAAAATGAGCCGCGCCGGTCTGGGTCAGGATCGCAAGCCAGTTGGTTCCTTCCTGTTTGCCGGGCCAACCGGTGTGGGTAAAACGGAAGTGACTGTGCAGCTGGCGAAAGCGCTGGGTATTGAGCTGCTGCGTTTTGACATGTCCGAGTACATGGAGCGTCACACCGTCAGTCGTCTGATTGGTGCACCTCCGGGGTACGTCGGTTTTGATCAGGGCGGGCTGCTGACGGATGCGGTGATCAAGCATCCACATGCGGTGGTGTTACTGGATGAGATCGAGAAAGCGCACCCGGATGTCTTCAACCTGCTGCTGCAGGTGATGGATAACGGCATGCTGACAGATAACAACGGTCGCAAAGCGGACTTCCGCAACGTGGTGCTGGTGATGACCACCAACGCCGGTGTGCGTGAGACGGAACGTAAGTCGATTGGCCTGATTCATCAGGACAACAGCACCGATGCGATGGAAGAGATCAAAAAGATCTTTACGCCAGAGTTCCGTAACCGTCTCGACAACATCATCTGGTTCAGTCACCTGTCACCAGCGGTGATCCATCAGGTGGTCGACAAATTTATTGTCGAGTTGCAGGCGCAGCTGGATGCGAAAGGTGTGTCGCTGGAAGTCAGTGATGAAGCGCGCGACTGGCTGGCTGAGAAGGGCTATGACAAAGCGATGGGTGCACGTCCGATGGCGCGCACCGTGCAGGACAGCCTGAAGAAACCGTTAGCCAATGAACTGCTGTTTGGTTCGCTGGTGGATGGTGGCTCAGTATCTGTTGCGCTGGATCGTGAGAAAGGTGAACTGACCTATCACTTCCTGAGTGCTGAGAAACGCAAAACCGAAGGCACTGTGCACTAATCACTTGCTGCAGATGTGAAAAAGGCCGGATATGAATATCCGGCCTTTTTTATCGCTTCAACATGCAGAGCGATGAAGTTACTGCAAATTAGCGACTACGGAAGACAATGCGGCCTTTGCTCAGGTCGTACGGGGTCAACTCAACGGTCACTTTGTCACCCGTCAGGATGCGGATGTAGTTTTTGCGCATTTTACCGGAGATGTGAGCAGTGACCACGTGTCCGTTCTCAAGTTCTACGCGGAACATGGTGTTAGGTAACGTATCCAGTACGGTACCTTGCATTTCAATATTGTCTTCTTTGGCCATCGAATCCTCTGGGTGTACTACCTTTCAGTTGAACCGGCAAGATAATGCCCAATTCAACGATTTATGTAAAGAACCGTCGGCGATTTTGCCAACGCTTTGCCGGGGTGCACGTCAGTTACGTGCATCCGGTAAAATTAGGGTGTTTATGGTGGCGTCTGCAGGGGATTAGCGGGCTAAGAATCTGTATCAACCGGTAACACGCGCACGATTGAAAACAGTTCCGAGAGTGCGTTGAGATTCCCAGCCTGGCAATTCCGGCTTGTTATTGCGAAGCGCGGACGACATACCAAACTCGACTATTATACCACTTATGCGCCTTTATGTGTGCAAAACATCTCAGTAGCACTAAAAAAGCGTTTGTGTCTGCCAGCATCCATCGCTGACCGGCTGACTGGCAAGGCTTTGTACATATTGCAGATAATCAGCGCGCGGGATCTCCTGCGCGCCTAATGACGCGGTATGGGGATTAAGCACCTGGCAATCCACCAGACGGCCCTGATGTCGGATAAAATGCTGGCAAAATACCCAAAGTGCGGTTTTAGAGGCATTCTGCTGACGGCTGAACATCGATTCGCCGCAGAAGATTTGCCCCATCGCCAGCCCGTACATGCCACCCACCAGCTGATGTTCATCCCACACTTCAATGGAGTGGGCATGGCCCAGCTCATACAATCGCAACCAGGCGCGCTTCATTTCAAAAGTAATCCAGGTGCCTTCTTCGCGACCGGTAGCGCAGCCCTCGATCACCTCGTCGAATGACTCGTTCATCGTTACCCGATAAGGTGAACGGCTGTGAAAGCGTTTCATGCTACGACTCAGGTGAAACTGCTCGGGCAACAGGACTGCTCGGGGATCGGGTGACCACCAGAGGATGGGATCGCCGGGGGAAAACCATGGAAAAATGCCGCACTGATAAGCATTTAGCAGCCGGGCAGGGGAGAGATCCCCACCCATAGCCAGTAAGCCATTTGGCTCACGAAGTGCCATTTCAGGTGGGGGAAATTGCAGAGATTCCCGTGACAGTTGTACCAGTCTCATCGCGTTGCGTTACTCATCAGCATTTCGCTATGACTATAACGCAATCCGCTGCCGGAAACGCCAGTAGCGGCCCGCTTTTGAGATTAATTCCGCATGGCTACCCTGTTCAACAATGGCACCATTATCCATTACGCAGATGCGATCCATCAGCTCCAGGCCGCTGAGACGATGCGTGACCATGATCATCGTCTTCCCGGCGGTCAACTGCTGGAGCAGCGTCAGAATATGCTGCTCGGTAGTGGCATCCAGCCCTTCAGTAGGTTCATCCAGCAGCCAGAGATCGCCATCGTGTAATAATGCGCGCGCCAGCGCCAGCCGGCGCAGTTCGCCGCCTGACAGCGGGCGACCGCCTTCCCCCATCCAGGCGTTCAGGCCTTCCTGATTTTCAAGCAGGCGCTGCAGGCCGACGTCGTTGAGTGCGCGAGTTAACTGCTCATCACTGGCATCAGGGCAAGCCAGCAGTAAATTATCGCGCAGGCTCTGGCTGAAGAGGTGAACCCGCTGCGTTACCACGCTGATGCGCTGGCGCAACGCGGGTTCTGACCATTCGCGAATCGGCCGATCATTTAAACGGATAACGCCGTGCTGGCTCTCCCAGCCACGGGTTAACAGCGCCAGCAATGTTGATTTTCCGCAGCCGGTCGGCCCCAGCAGCGCAATATGCTCACCGGCTGCTACCGAGAGAGTACAACGGTTTAGCACCTTATCCGGACGGTCGGGATAGCTGAAGTCGAGCTGATCGATCCCGATCGAAAGAGGTCCCGGTCGGGCCTCGGAATGTGCCGGGAAAGTGATCGCAGGAGACTGGTCGATAATGTCATTGACTCTCTGAGCGGCGTTTATCACCTGTGACATAGGCAGGAAGGCGCCTGCTACCGGTGCCAGCGCTTCAAAGGCGGCCAGGGCGCAAAACACTACCAGCGCAATCAGCGAACCGGGTAACTGCTGTTCGCTGATGGTGGCGGCACTCAGCCAGAGCAGCAGTGTGACCGTTACACCGCTGATCAGCAGCAGCAGACACTGTGCGGCGGCCTGTAAGCGTTGTTGTTGACTTTGTGCCTGCTGCCAGCGCTGTTCATCTTCATCGAGCTGCTGTCGCCATCCCTGCGAGGCACCGTACAATGTCAGTTCAGCCTGAGCCGCCAGCCACTGCATCAGTTGTAAACGCCAGCGGGCACGGCCCTGGGCAATGGCAACACCTGCCGGCGATCCCAGACGATAAAACAGGGCTGGCATCAGTACCAGCGTACTCAACATGATGCCGCCCAGCGTCAGTGCCAGATGAAAATTGATAAAACTCATCCCGAAGGTCACCACGACACTCACGATAAAAGCGCCAAGCAGTGGCGAGATGACGCGCAGATAGAGATGATCCAGCGTATCGACATCAGCCACAAAGCGGTTGAGCAGGTCCGCCTGCCGGAATCGCGAGAGCTGGCCGGGAGAAAGGGCCATCAGACGGCTGAACGTATGGACACGCAGATGCTGAAGCACCCTGAACGTTGCATCGTGGCTGACCAGCCGTTCAGCATAGCGTGCGGCGGTGCGAATGATGGCTGCGCCACGGACGCCCGCCGCAGGCAGCATGTAGTTGAAGGTATAGAGACCCGCGACACCGGCCACTGAGGAGGCGGCCAGAAACCAGCCAGAGAGCGTCAGCAGGCCAATGCTGGCCAGCAGGGTAACAATCGCCAGCACGATGCCCAGCGTCAGGCGAAAAGGGTGGCGCAACCAGAGACGAAGAAAAGGACGCAAGGCGGACATCAGCGGATCTCCTGTTGGCGATGCTTCAGCATCTCGCTAAAGGCACCTGGCTGTTGTGACAGCTGCTGCCAGTTACCCTTCTGGACCAGCTTACCCGCTTCCATCACCCAGAGGGTCTGCCAGCGGCTTAGCGTATCGATCTGATGAGTAATCATCAGTGTGGTCTGCCGATCTGCCGCCTCGTTCAGCGCCAGCATCACATGGCGTTCGCTGAGTGCATCCAGGCTGGCTGCCGGTTCATCAAGCAGCAAAAAATGTGAGGTTTTATAGAGTGCACGTGCAACCGCGACCCGTTGCGCCTGGCCCACCGACAGCTGATGACCGCCATCGCCAGGCGGGGTCTCAATGCCTAAGGGCAGACGCGGCAGGAACTCATTGATGCCGCACGCTTCCAGCAGTGCTGCAAAGCGCTCGCTGTCCCAGGCGGCATTCATCAGGATGTTGTCGCGCAATGTGCTGGCCGGTAATTGAGGATTCTGTCCTACCCAACTCAGTTGCTGATGCCAGTCGCTCCGTCGTATATCGCGCAGTTCGACGCCATTGGCTTTCAGCGAGCCCTGATAGGGCAGAAACCCGAGCAGAGCGTTCATCAGTGCCGTTTTACCCGCCCCGCTTTGACCGACGAGCGCAATCTGCTCACCCGCAGCAATGGTAAAAGTTAGAGGGCCACACAGCACCTGGCCATCAGGTGCGCAGACACAGAGATCGTCAGCGCTTAGCGCGATGGCGTGATCGGTAGTGAAAGGGCGCTGGCCTCTCTGCGGCGCGGCGTCGGGCGTCGCCTGCATAAAGGCTTCAAGCGCATCGGCACCACCCACCGCCTGCGCTTTGGCGTGATAGAACGCACCGAGATCGCGCAGTGGCTGGAAAAACTCCGGAGCGAGGATCAGCACCAGGAAGCCGGCAAACAGCGTCACGCCCTGGCCATACGCACCGAAATGCAATTCGCCCAGATAGGAGAAACCAAAATAGACGGCCACCACGGCAATCGCTAACGAGGCAAAAAACTCCAGTACGGCGGAGGAGAGAAAGGCGAGGCGCAGCACTTCCATGGTGCGCTGGCGAAAATCGGTGGTAGTGGCGGCAACGGCCTGCTGCTCTGCTTCACCACGATGAAACAGTCGCAGCGTCTCTCTGCCGCGCAGGCGGTCCAGAAAATTCCCGCTCAGGCGAGCCAGTACCAGGAAGTTTCGGCGGTTGGCCTCGGCAGCACCCATTCCAGCCAGCGCCATAAACAGCGGTATCAACGGCGCGGTGGCAAAAAGAATCAGACCTGCCGTCCAGTTCAACGGGAAAATGGTCAGCAGAATGCAGCAGGGGATCACGACTGCCAGTGTCATCTGCGGCAGATAGCGGGCGTAATACTCCTGCATCTCTTCGATCTGTTCCAGCAACAGCGTTGCCCAGCTACCGGCTGGCCTTCCCTGAATCCACGCCGGGCCGAGATCAGATAACCGGTCAAGAACCTGCTGTCGTAAAGCCTGACGGATAGCCTGCCCGGCACGGTAACCGGTCAGTTCGCGGGCGTAGTTAATCAGGGCACGGAGCACAAAGCAGAGCAGTAACAGCAGGATGCTGACCGTCAGCGTTTCGCGCGGCTGTTGATCAATAATCAGTGCCTGAAGCAGCGAGGCCAGCAAACCGGCCTGGACAATGATCAGCAGTGCACTCGCCGTGCCGAGCAGCGTGTTGAGTCGCAACCAGCGACCGGCGAAACGACGTTGCTGACGAAGCCAGCGGGTAAGATGCTGCTGCCGCGATTTGTCCATGCGAGACCATGATAAATGTCGATGATGGGGGAAAATGGAAAGATATTTCCATCTCTTCAGGCGCAAGAATCTAGCATGAGAGCAATAAAAAAGGCGACGGAAAAACCGTCGCCTGGAACATTTGAGATCAGAGGGTTAACAACTTACTGATCGTTTTTAACTAACCCGTCAAGAAAACGCTCAGCGTCTAACGCAGCCATGCAGCCAGTGCCCGCAGAGGTAATCGCCTGACGATAGATATGGTCCATCACATCACCTGCTGCAAAAACGCCAGGGATGCTGGTCTGGGTGGCGTTGCCGTGTAAACCGGACTGAACTTTAATGTACCCGTTCTCCAGCGCCAGCTGACCTTCAAAGATGGCCGTATTCGGGCTGTGCCCGATAGCAACAAACAGACCCGCCACTTCCAGTGCTTCCGTCTCATCACTGTTCTGGGTAGAACGCAGCGTCAGACCTGTCACGCCCATCTGATCGCCTACCACTTCTTCAAGCGTGCGATGAGTGTGCAGCACGATATTGCCGTTACGCACTTTTTCCATCAGGCGGTCAATCAGGATCTTCTCAGCGCGGAAGCTGTCACGACGGTGAATCAGGTGCACTTCAGCCGCAATGTTAGCCAGATAAAGTGCTTCTTCAACGGCCGTGTTGCCACCGCCAATCACCGCGACTTTCTGATTGCGATAGAAAAAGCCGTCACAGGTTGCGCAGGCAGAAACGCCTTTGCCTTTGAACGCCTCTTCAGATGGCAGGCCCAGATAACGTGCCGACGCACCCGTTGCGATGATAAGCGCATCTGCTGTGTATTCGCCGCTATCGCCAGTGAGGCGGAACGGACGATTCTGCAGATCCACCGTGTGGATGTGATCAAAAATGATCTCAGTATTGAATTTTTCGGCATGCTCGTGCATGCGCTCCATCAGCGATGGACCTGTCAGATCGTGCGGGTCGCCCGGCCAGTTTTCCACTTCAGTGGTCGTGGTCAGCTGTCCGCCTTTTTCCAGACCCGTGATCAATACGGGGTTCAGGTTGGCGCGTGCAGCATAAACGGCTGCGGTATAACCCGCTGGGCCAGAGCCCAGAATGAGTAACTTACTGTGTTTGGCCGTACTCATGCGTTCCTCAGTTTCATTCGGCTGACATAGCCTGCGATTGTAGGGAATATCCGGCGACAATGACAAGGCTTAGCCAATTTTGTTAACGATAGCTGCAAATGGCGTAGACGATGAACGGCAGTTTTGCCTGGCGAATGCGCCAAAAGGGGGCAAAACTCGGGCTGAATGGGTGCAAAAGTGCAAAAATACTCATTTAAAAACAGATACCCAGCTAACTGTCTGGCATCTTGTCCTGAATTTGGTGATTTTACTTTGACAATCGCCTGCGCTTTTGCGAAAACATTATCAGAAGCGAATAACATTTATCGGAACAAAACAGGTTTTCCTCGCCTGTTTTGCACTTAACGCCGAATAAAAGCAGCCTGATATGGATAATGACGCATGATGTGGACAGACAATATGCGTCATGTCGATAGATTTCAGAACACAGGCTCTGTTAGCTCACTTCAGAAATGCCCCGAACAATGAGCGTTTTCAGGGCGTGGCAGGTAAAGGGAAGGAATTAAGAGAGACAATAATAATGGTAGACAATAAGAAACGCCCCGGAAAAGATCTCGACAGAATTGACAGGAACATTCTGAATGAACTTCAGAAAGATGGTCGCATTTCAAACGTAGAGCTTTCCAAACGCGTAGGCTTATCGCCTACGCCATGTCTTGAACGCGTGCGTCGTCTTGAACGTCAGGGATTTATTCTTGGCTATACCGCGCAGTTGAACCCGCACTACCTTGATGCATCGCTACTGGTATTCGTTGAGATTACTCTGAATCGTGGTGCGCCGGATGTGTTTGAGCAATTTAACGCCGCTGTGCAAAAACTTGAGGAAACTCAAGAGTGTCACCTCGTTTCCGGCGATTTCGACTACCTGCTGAAAACGCGCGTACCTGATATGTCTGCCTACCGTAAGTTGCTGGGTGAAACCCTGTTGCGCCTGCCCGGCGTAAACGACACGCGAACTTACGTGGTGATGGAAGAGGTCAAACAGAGCAATCGACTGGTGATCAAAACCCGCTGATGCGGGGCAGGTGCAAAACCTGTTAGATTTCGGTACACTCCTGTGAATTCATACAGGATCAGCGTCGGGCTCGCCCGGCGCTGTTGCTTCTTACTTTACAGGCACCTGGAGAGTCCTCTTGAGCCAGGAATATACAGAAGATAAAGACGTTTCGTTACAATCGCTGAGCAGTGGACGTCGTCTGCTGGAAGCGTTGCTTATTCTGGTGGCGCTGTTTGCCATCTACCTGATGGTTTCTTTAGTCAGTTTTAACCCTTCCGACCCGAGCTGGTCGCAAACGGCCTGGCATGAACCTATCCACAATATCGGCGGCAGCGTCGGTGCCTGGCTGGCTGACACCTTACTCTTCATCTTTGGTGTGATGGCGTACGCCATTCCGCCCGTCATCCTGGGTCTGTGCTGGATTGCTTTCCGTCAGCGCGACAGCCAGGACTACTTTGACTACTTTGCTGTCGGGCTGCGCTTAATTGGCGTCCTGGCACTGGTGGTGACGACCTGTGGTATGGCGGCGCTAAATGCCGATGATATCTGGTACTTCGCCTCAGGCGGCGTGATTGGTAGCCTGGTGAGTAATGCGATTGCCCCCTGGTTCAGTCCAGCGGGTGGCACGCTTATGCTGCTTTGCGTCTGGGCGGCGGGCATTACCCTTTACACCGGCTGGTCATGGCTCACCATCGCAGAAAGAATTGGTGGCGTGGTGATGGGCGTGCTGACGTTTGCCAGCAACCGTTCACGTCACGATGAACCCTGGCAGGAAGAGGATGACGAGCAGGACGCGCATGAATACGCGGATGTGCCTGAACTGCATGCTGCCAATCAGGATGAAGATGTGCTGCTTTCTGCTCCACGTGCAGCCGCCCAGCCTGCGGCGTCACAGCCGGATCCTCTGCTGGCTAAAGCGGCAGCAGCAACCAGCGCGGCGGTAGCGGCAACGGCGGAAGCCGCAGAGGTGACGCTCGCACCGGCCGCTCCGGTAACGCCTGCGCCTGCCGCTGTTGCAGCGCCTTCTGCGGCGGCATCTGCGCCTGCAACTATGACAGCATCGCCGACGGCACAACCTGCGCCTGCGGCCGTGCAGAGCGCGCCAGCATCCTATGGTGCAGCAACGGCTCCGACTCCGGCGCAGAGTGCTTCTGCACCTGCGACCTCACCACCGCTTTATCACTTTGAAATGCCGGACGAGGCCCCGGCTGCGCCGTCGTTCAGTGCTTACGACGACGATGAACCTAAAATGGGGAACTGGCGCGACACACCAGCAATGCCTGCGGCTCCTGCAGCTGCGGCCGCCGTCGCTGCCACTGCGGCCCAGGCGACCACGCGTACTGCCCCTGTTTTCGATTTAGCCCCTGAAACCAATCCCAACCCGCAGGTTAAGCAGGGCATCGGACCGGCGCTACCGCGTCCTAACCCGGTAAAACTGCCAACCCGTCGTGAGCTGGCCTCTTATGGCATTAAATTGCCTTCTCAGCGCATGGCTGAAGAGAAAGCAAAAACGGAAGAGAGCGAAACGGCCCCGGCTGGATCAGTTTCTGCTGCACCTGATGCTGAAGAGGCGCTGCAGCAGGCTGAACTGCGTCAGGCCTTCCAGTCTGAACAGCAGCAGCGTTATGGCACCAGCTGGCAGCAGGACGAGGAAGATGAGCAGGATGCTCAGCATCAGGATGCACTGGCACGTCAGTTCGCCGAGCAGCAGCAACAGCGCTATGAACCTGAAGTGAAAAAAGAGCCGGTATTTAATATTGATACCGCCTCAGCGTTTGATTTTTCACCGATGAAAGATCTGGTGGATGACGGCCCGTCTGAACCGCTGTTTACGATTGCCGCGACGCCAGAACCGGAAGCTCCTGCGGTTTCACACGAACCATGGCAGCAGGTGAGTGAGGTTTCACAACCTCAGGCTCCGGCTCAGGTTCCTGCACCTGACCGCTTTATCCCGGCAGAATCAGATTACAGTACGCCAGCAGCCTCGTCTGAGCCTGTGTATGCAGCGCCTGCAGCACCCTCTGCGCCCGCTTATGGTGCGCCAGTGGCTTCTCAGGCTCCGGCTTATTCTGCTCCAGCTTATGGTTCGCCAGCCGCCGTGCCGGCTCAGCCGGTTGAAGAAGCGAAACCTTCGCTGCATGACAGCCTGATTCATCCGTTCCTGATGCGCCATGAACAGCCTCTGGAGAAACCGTCTACACCACTGCCTTCACTGGATCTGCTGACTGCGCCACCTGAAGAAGAAGAGCCGGTGGACATGTTTTCGCTGGAGCAGACCGCCCGTCTGGTTGAGTCGCGCCTGGGTGATTATCGTGTGAAAGCGGAAGTGGTTGGCATCTCGCCTGGCCCGGTTATTACCCGTTTTGAACTCGACCTGGCACCTGGCGTGAAAGCGGCGCGTATTTCAAACCTGTCGCGTGATTTAGCACGTTCGCTGTCCACGGTTGCGGTTCGTGTGGTGGAAGTGATTCCAGGCAAGCCTTACGTGGGTCTGGAACTGCCTAACAAGCATCGTCAGACAGTCTATCTGCGTGAAGTACTGGATTGCCCTAAATTCCGCGACAATCCGTCACCGCTGGCTGTTGTGCTGGGTAAAGATATTGCGGGTCAGCCTGTCGTCGCCGATCTGGCGAAAATGCCGCACTTACTGGTAGCCGGTACCACCGGTTCCGGTAAATCTGTGGGTGTGAACGCCATGATTATCAGCATGCTTTATAAGGCGACGCCGGAAGAAGTTCGCTTCATCATGATCGACCCGAAAATGCTGGAGCTGTCGGTCTACGAAGGCATCCCACACCTGCTGACCGAAGTCGTCACAGACATGAAAGATGCCGCCAATGCGCTGCGCTGGAGTGTTGGCGAAATGGAGCGTCGCTATAAGCTGATGTCGGCGCTGGGCGTGCGTAACCTGGCAGGTTACAACGAGAAAGTGGAACAGGCTGAAGCGATGGGCCGTCCGATTCCCGATCCGTTCTGGAAGCCGGGCGACAGTATGGATATGACGCCGCCGGTCCTGGAAAAACTGCCTTACATCGTGGTAATGGTCGATGAGTTTGCCGACCTGATCATGGCAGTGGGTAAAAAAGTTGAAGAGTTGATTGCGCGTCTGGCACAGAAAGCCCGAGCCGCAGGTATCCACCTGGTGCTGGCAACACAGCGCCCATCCGTGGATGTGATTACTGGCCTGATCAAAGCGAACATCCCGACGCGTATCGCCTTTACCGTGTCGAGCAAGATTGACTCACGTACCATTCTCGATCAGGGCGGCGCGGAGTCACTGCTGGGGATGGGTGACATGCTCTATATGCCGCCAAACTCCTCCCTGCCTATTCGTGTGCACGGTGCCTTTGTTCGTGACCAGGAAGTGCATGCCGTGGTTCAGGACTGGAAAGCGCGTGGACGTCCGCAATATATCGACAGCATTACCGCGGGCGAAGAGAGCGAAAGTGCTGGTGGCATCGACAGTGATGAAGAGCTCGATCCGCTGTTCGACCAGGCAGTCGGCTTTGTGGTTGATAAACGTCGAGCATCGATTTCAGGCGTTCAGCGTCAGTTCCGCATTGGTTATAACCGTGCGGCACGTATCATTGAGCAGATGGAAGCGCAGGGCATTGTCTCTGCACCAGGCCACAATGGTAACCGTGAAGTCCTGTCTCCGCCGCCACACGACATGTAGTAGTTAAATGTTTTGAAACACTACTCACTGAGCCAGTTCCGACTGGCTCATTGTTTTTTATACGGTTAAGCCCCATATCTGAATCAGCTTTCGGTTTTTTCTTCTGTTCTGATGGCGGAACGGCGACCAGGCTTAATGCAGTTATCGATGGGAACGTTTAAATAAGGAATTGAAGCAGATGAAATTACGCGTAATCGCTCTGGGCCTGTTGGCCACCTTTTCTTCAGCCAGCGTATTGGCTGATGCTTCCAGTGATCTGCAGCAGCGCCTGAATAAGGTCAGCAGCTTCCACGCCAGCTTCACGCAAAAAGTGACCGACAGCAGCGGCGCCAATGTGCAGGACGGCGAAGGCGAGTTGTGGGTTAAACGTCCCAGCCTGTTTAACTGGCACATGACCGCACCGGACGAAAGTATCATCATCTCCGACGGCAAATCGCTTTGGTTCTACAACCCGTTTGTTGAACAGGCTACTGTCAGCCTGCTGCAGAATGCCACCAGCAACACGCCGTTTATGCTGATTGCCCGTAACCAGTCAAACGACTGGAAGCAATACAACATCAAACAGCAGGGTGACAATTTCGAACTGACGCCGAAAAACAGCGACGGCAACCTGAAACAGTTCACTATTCAGGTGACGTCCAGCGGCACCATTAACCGCTTCAGCGCGATTGAGCAGGATGGTCAGCGCAGCGATTACCAGCTGAAAAGCCAGCAGAATGGCGCGATCAGCCCGGATAAATTCACGTTCACACCGCCAAAAGGCGTGACGGTGGACGACCAACGTCAGTGAGGTCACGGTGAGTAACCTGTCCCTGGATTTTTCCACCGAGAATTTCAAACCTCTGGCCGCACGTATGCGGCCAGAAACGTTGAAACAGTACATTGGTCAGCAGCATCTGCTGGGCGCGGGTAAACCGCTGCCGCGTGCGATTGAAGCCGGGCATCTGCATTCAATGATCTTATGGGGACCGCCCGGGACCGGCAAAACCACGCTGGCTGAGATCATCGCGCATTACGGTAATGCCGATGTGGAGCGTATCTCTGCAGTGACCTCCGGCGTAAAAGAGATCCGTGAAGCGATTGAGCGTGCCCGACAGAACAAACACGCCGGACGGCGCACTATTCTGTTTGTGGACGAGGTCCATCGGTTCAACAAGAGCCAGCAGGATGCTTTTCTGCCCCATATTGAAGATGGCACCATCACCTTTATTGGTGCCACCACCGAAAATCCCTCTTTCGAACTTAACTCCGCATTGCTGTCACGCGCCCGCGTTTACCTGCTGAAATCACTGACGCTCGAAGATATTGAGCAGGTGCTGGATCAGGCGATGCAGGATAAAGCGCGAGGTTATGGCGAGAGTGACATCGTGCTGCCGGATAATACCCGCAGGATGATTGCTGAACTGGTTAATGGTGATGCACGCCGGGCATTGAATACGCTGGAAATGATGGCAGATATGGCCGAAACCACCGCCTCAGGTCAGCGTGAACTGACGCCTCAGTTGCTTAACGAAGTCTCGGGTGAGCGATCCGCGCGTTTTGATAACAAAGGCGATCGTTTTTACGATCTGATTTCGGCGCTGCACAAATCGGTTCGCGGTTCCGCGCCAGATGCAGCGCTCTACTGGTATGCGCGCATCATCACCGCAGGCGGCGATCCGCTCTATGTGGCTCGCCGGCTGCTGGCTATCGCCTCCGAAGATGTCGGCAATGCCGATCCACGCGGTATGCAGGTGGCGATTGCAGCCTGGGATTGCTTCACGCGCGTGGGTCCGGCAGAAGGGGAGCGCGCCATCGCTCAGGCCATTGTTTATCTGGCCTGTGCGCCGAAAAGTAACGCGGTCTATAACGCCTTTAAAGCCGCGATGCGTGATGCGCGTGATAATCCTGATTACGATGTGCCGGAACATCTGCGCAACGCGCCGACTAAGCTGATGAAAGAGATGGGGCTGGGCAAAGAGTACCGTTATGCTCATGATGAAACCAACGCCTATGCTGCCGGTGAAGTCTATTTTCCAAAGGAACTGGCCAGCACGCGCTATTACACGCCAACCCAGCGCGGGCTTGAGGGTAAGATTGGTGAAAAGCTAAGCTGGCTGGCTGAGCAGGATCAAAATAGCCCGACAAAACGCTACCGCTGAAACAGACCTTACGGTAATGTGGGCAATGTTTTCAACGCATTCCACAGGAATGCGTCCCTTCTTTCAACCAACTTTTTATACACAGGATAAGCATGCTCGATCCCAATCTGCTGCGTAACGAGCCAGACGCAGTCGCAGAAAAACTGGCACGCCGGGGATACAAACTGGATGTGGAAACGCTGCGTTCGCTTGAAGAGCGTCGCAAAGTACTGCAGGTGGAAACAGAAAATTTGCAGGCAGAGCGTAACTCCCGATCCAAATCCATCGGTCAGGCCAAAGCACGTGGGGAAGACATCGAGCCGCTGCGCCAGGAAGTGAATGCGCTGGGCGAACGCCTGGATGCCGCTAAAGCAGAACTGGACGAACTGCAGAATCAAATCCGTGACTTCGCGCTGGCAATGCCGAACATTCCGGCAGACGAAGTGCCGCTGGGCAAAGATGACAGCGAAAACCAGGAAGTGAGCCGCTGGGGTACGCCGCGCGAGTTCAGTTTCCAGGTTAAAGATCACGTTGAGCTGGGTGAAGCGGCTAAAGGCCTGGATTTTGCGGCTGCCGTGAAACTGACCGGTTCGCGCTTTGTTGTCATGCAGGGGCAGATTGCCCGCCTGCACCGTGCACTGAGTCAGTTTATGATTGACCTGCACACTGAGCAGCATGGCTACCTTGAAACCTCCGTGCCTTACCTGGTTAACCACGCAACGCTTTACGGTACCGGACAGTTGCCTAAGTTTGGCGAAGACCTGTTCCACACCCGTCCGCTGGAAGAGGAGTCAGACAGCAGCAACTATGCACTGATTCCTACCGCGGAAGTGCCGCTGACCAACCTGGTGCGTGACGAGATCCTCGAAGAGGATACCCTGCCGGTTAAACTCACCGCACATACACCGTGCTTCCGTTCCGAAGCGGGTTCTTACGGTCGTGACACACGCGGTCTGATCCGTATGCACCAGTTCGACAAAGTTGAGATGGTGCAGATCGTTACCCCGGAACAGTCTATGGAGGCGCTTGAAGAGCTGACCGGCCACGCTGAAAAAGTTCTGCAACTGCTGAACCTGCCATACCGCAAGGTTTTACTCTGTACCGGCGATATGGGCTTCGGAGCGACTAAAACCTACGATCTGGAAGTCTGGTTACCGGCGCAGAACACCTACCGCGAGATTTCATCCTGTTCCAACATGGGTGATTTCCAGGCGCGTCGTATGCAGGCGCGTTGCCGTAACAAACAGGATAAGAAGCCGCGTCTGGTTCATACCCTGAATGGTTCAGGTCTGGCCGTCGGCCGTACCCTGGTGGCAGTGCTGGAAAACTATCAGCAGGAAGATGGTCGTATCGCCGTACCGGAAGTTTTACGCCCTTACATGAAGGGCGTCGAAATTATCGGCTAAGCAATCAGGTATCTGAAGACCCGGCCATGGCCGGGTTTTTTTTTGTCCTGCATCTGAAAAATAGGATTTATATCTCGCTGATTTAATCACAAATAAACGTTATCGATAACAGATGTGCTGGAGTGCTTAAAAACCTAATTTTTCATAGAGATAGCATTTAGCCCTATGTCGCTTAAGACGATTGTAACCCACTGAAGATTAGTAAATTAAATTGTCGGGCAGCAAAATGTGCTGCCGTTAAATTCCTTCCGTTGACTTTAAAAAAGCTAATGGCAAACTGCGCGCAATTTCCTTCATTTGCTTTGGTTTCTATCCCCTATGTCAACCTGGTCACGCCCCGTGATACTGCTGCTTTGCGGCCTGATGTTAATGACTGTCGCAATTGCCGTGCTGAATACGCTCGTTCCACTGTGGCTGACGCATGACTTACTGACAACCTGGCAGGTGGGTATAGTAAGTTCGTCTTATTACACCGGTAATCTCGCAGGCACGCTGCTGGCTGGCTGGTTAATCAGACAGTACGGCTTCAATCGCAGCTATTACCTGGCTACCGTGATGTTTGCCGTCGCGACCCTGTGCCTGGCGATGATGTCGGGCTTCTGGGCCTGGAGTTCAATGCGATTCATCGCGGGTGTCGGCTGTGCGCTGATGTGGGTGGTGGTTGAGAGCGCACTTCTGTGCAGCGGCACGGTGCGTAATCGCGGACAACTGCTGGCGGCCTACATGGTTGTCTATTACATCGGTACTGTGACCGGCCAGTTACTGGTCAGCAAACTCTCTACGGAATTACTCAGCGTGATCCCGTGGGTAACCTCGCTGGTCTTCTGCGCCGTACTGCCGCTGGTCTTTACCCGCGTTTCCAGTAATGGTGAAGCGACAGAGGCGGCTCCGGCCCGCATCTGGCCGATGCTGCGTCGTCGTAGTTCCCGCCTGGGTATTAATGGCTGCATCATCTCTGGCATCCTTCTGGGCTCGCTTTATGGCCTGATGCCGCTTTACCTGTCACATCAGGGAATGAGTGACGCAAATGTCGGTTACTGGATGGCGTTGCTGGTCAGCGCAGGTATTGTGGGCCAGTGGCCCGTTGGCCGCCTGGCTGATCGTTTTGGTCGCATGCTGGTGCTACGGGTTCAGGTTTTTGTCGTTATCCTGGGCGCGATGGCCATGTTGACCAATGCCGCGATGGCGCCTGCGCTGTTTGTGCTGGGCCTGGCAGGCTTCACACTCTATCCGGTGGCGATGTCCTGGGCTTGTGAGACGGTCGCCCACCATGAGCTGGTTGCAATGAACCAGGCGTTGCTGATGAGTTATACCGTAGGCAGTCTGGCTGGACCGGCAATGACCTCTGTTCTGATGCAGAATTATTCTGACCAGCTATTGTTCGTGATGATCGCGGCTGTGGCGCTGATTTATCTGGTTATGCTGCTGCGCAAAACGAATCATCAGGCTACGCCAGTGGCACATGCCTGATCGCCATTTGGCCAAAAGGGAGCGTTAAGCTCCCTTTTTTGTGGCCGATTGTTAGTACATCACTTCGTGGCCGTAACTGGCGAGAATGTTTTTCACGCGCTCCATCGTCTCTTTACCCGGCGGCTTTACGCCATCCAGCTTGTACTCTTCACCCATCGCAATCCATTTATGCTTACCCAGTTCGTGATAGGGCAGCAATTCAATCTTCTCAACGTTCTGCATATCACGGGTGAATTCGCCCAGGCGATGCGCGGTGTCATCGTCATCGGAATAGCCCGGTACGACAACGAAACGGATCCAGGTTCTCTTGCCTTTTTTCTGCAGATAACGGGCAAAGTCCAGGGTACGGTGATTAGAGACCCCCACCAGAATCTGATGCACATCGTCATTCATCTGTTTCAGGTCGAGCATCACTAAGTCAGTAACATCAAGCAGTTCATCGATCACCGGATCATAGCGGCGTACGAAACCGTTCGTGTCGAGACAGGTATGAATGCCTTCCGCTTTACAGGCGCGAAACCAGTCGCGCACAAATTCAGCCTGAAGAATCGCTTCACCACCAGAGGCCGTAACACCGCCGCCAGAGGCGTTCATAAAATGGCGATAGGAAAGCACATCCGCCATCAGCGCTTCAACGCTGATCTCTTTGCCGCCGTGGGTATCCCAGGTGTCGCGGTTGTGGCAGTAGAGGCAGCGCATCAGGCAGCCCTGAAAGAAGGTGATAAAACGGATGCCGGGACCATCGACGGTGCCGCAGGATTCAAATGAGTGGATACGACCGTTAACTGACATTGCGATGTGTTCTCCAGTGAGTCTGCCGGGACAGACGGCGCAATCTCTGTTGCGCTCAGGGCAGGAAATCGATTCTGGTGGGAACCTTGATAAAGATGACCAACAAAACAGACTTTTAAGGAAAAGGCTCCGCGAGGAGCCTTTTTATATCGGGTTGAGCCGTGATTACAGTGACTGTGTGAAGGTACGGGTAATCACATCCTGCTGCTGCTCTTTGGTCAGTGAGTTAAAGCGCACAGCATAACCGGAAACGCGAATGGTCAGCTGCGGATACTTCTCTGGATGCTCCATCGCGTCCAGCAGCATTTCACGGTTCATGACATTGACGTTAAGGTGCTGACCGCCTTCGATGCTCGCTTCATGATGGAAGTAACCATCCATCAGACCGGCAAGGTTAGTTTTACGCACGTTATCATCTTTACCCAGCGCGTTTGGCACGATTGAGAAGGTATAAGAGATGCCATCTTTCGCATAGGCAAACGGCAGTTTCGCGACGGAAGTCAGTGAAGCCACCGCACCTTTCTGGTCACGGCCATGCATTGGGTTAGCACCAGGTCCAAACGGTGCGCCAGCGCGACGTCCATCCGGTGTGTTACCGGTTTTCTTACCATACACCACGTTTGAGGTGATGGTCAGAACAGACTGTGTCGGCACGGCATTACGATAGGTGGTCAGCTGCTGAATTTTCTTCATGAAGCGTTCAACCAGATCGCAGGCCAGGTCATCAACGCGGGAGTCGTTGTTACCGAACTGAGGATATTCACCTTCGATGTCGAAGTCGATCGCCAGACCATCTTCATCACGAATCGGTTTCACTTTGGCATATTTAATCGCAGACAGTGAATCCGCAGCAACGGAGAGACCAGCGATACCACACGCCATGGTGCGATAGACGTCACGGTCATGCAGGGCCATCAGCGCGGCTTCGTAGCTGTACTTATCATGCATGTAGTGAATGATGTTCAGCGAAGTCACATACTGTTTTGCCAGCCAGTCCATGAAGTGATCCATACGCTCCATGACGGTGTCGAAGTCCAGCACATCATCGCTGATTTTGTCGCCTTTCGGTCCAACCTGCATTTTCAGTTTTTCATCCACGCCGCCGTTGATTGCGTAGAGCAGGGTTTTCGCCAGGTTGGCACGTGCACCAAAGAACTGCATTTGTTTGCCGACAATCATCGGGCTGACGCAGCAGGCGATGGCATAGTCATCATTGTCGAAATCAGGACGCATCAGGTCATCGTTCTCATACTGCAGAGATGAGGTGTCGATTGAGACTTTAGCGGCATATTTTTTGAAATTAATTGGCAGTTTTTCTGACCACAGAATGGTCATGTTCGGCTCAGGTGAAGGACCCATGGTGTACAGGGTATTCAGGAAGCGGAAGGTACTTTTTGAAACCAGAGTACGGCCATCAACGCCCATACCGGCCAGTGATTCGGTTGCCCAGATTGGGTCACCTGAGAACAGCTCATCATATTCAGGAGTACGCAGGAAGCGAACCATACGCAGTTTCATGACCAGATGGTCAATCAGTTCCTGTGCCTGTTCTTCAGTCAGTTTACCGGCTTTAAGGTCACGCTCGATGTAAACATCCAGGAAGGTTGAGACGCGGCCAAAGGACATGGCAGCACCGTTTTGTGATTTAACGGCAGCAAGGTAGCCGTAATAAGTCCACTGTACGGCTTCAACGGCATTGGTTGCCGGGCCCGAAATGTCGTGGCCATATTTTGCGGCCATCTCTTTAATCTGCGCCAGCGCACGATGCTGATCCGAGATCTCTTCACGCAGACGAATGGTCGCTTCCAGATTCACGCCATTCTCTAAATCGTTCTGCAGAGAGGCGAACTGGGAGAATTTATCCGCCATCAGGAAATCGATGCCGTAGAGAGCCACGCGACGATAGTCACCGATGATGCGGCCACGTCCATAGGCATCGGGTAAACCGGTCAGGATACCTGATTTACGGCAGCGCATGATGTCCGGGGTGTAAACGTCGAACACGCCCTGATTATGCGTTTTACGGTATTCGGTGAAGATTTTTTTCAGTGAAGGATCGAGTTCACGGCCATAGACTTTGCATGAACCTTCGACCATTTTGATGCCGCCAAAAGGAATCAGCGCGCGTTTTAATGGTGCCTCAGTCTGCAGACCAACGATTTTTTCCAGCGACTTATTGATGTAGCCTGCGTCGTGCGAGGTAATCGTTGAGGCGAGGTCGGTGTCGAAGTCAACTGGCGCGTGGGTGCGGTTTTCAATTTTGATGCCTTCCAGCACGCTTTCCCATAGTTTAGTGGTCGCTTCAGTTGCGCCCGCCAGGAACGACTCATCACCTTCATAAGGAGTGTAGTTTTTCTGAATGAAATCGCGCACATTGACGCTATTCTGCCATTCGCCTTCAGCAAATCCTTCCCATGCTGAAGCCAGTTTTGCATTAAGTTCGGTCATAATATACCTGCCTTATATGAAGAGACTTTACGGTCGGGCACAGTCAACGTCCTGTGCCGTCAAAATGTGTTTAATGGACCTGGTCACCTTTACGGAGATAGATAACCCAGTAGGTCAACCCAACCAGAATGCCGCCGCCAATGATGTTGCCAATGGTCACAGGAATCAGGTTGTCGAGAATAAAGTTGCTCACGGTAAGCGAGTGAAACTGTGCCGCCGTGGTGCCAGCAGCCTGCCAGAATTCAGGTGCCGCGAAGTCGCGAATGACAATGGCATAAGGAATCAGAAACATATTGGCGATGCTGTGCTCGAAACCGCTGGCGACAAACATGCCAACAGGCAAAATCATTACCACCAGCTTATCGGTCAGGGTACGGCCGGAGTAACTCATCCAGACGGCGAGGCAGACCAGCAAATTCGCCAGCGTACCCAGACAAACCGCTTCGATGAATGTGTGATGCATTTTGTGATCGGCGGTTTCCAGGACATTCAATCCCCAGGCGCCATTCGCGACCATATGCTGTCCGGCAAACCACATCAGGGCGACAAAGAAGAGGGCACCTGCAAGGTTACCGGCGTAAACGTTAATCCAGTTGCGGGCCAGCTGTCCCCAGCTGATGCGGCCACTGGCTTTGGCGACGACGATTAAGACAGTAGAAGTAAAGAGGTCAGCGCCACACACGACGACCAGCATCAGGCCGAGTGAGAAACAGACACCGCCAATCAGTTTGGCTATGCCATAGGGCATCGTGCCGCTGCCGGTGGTCGCTGTAATATAAAAAACGAATGCGATGGAGATAAATACGCCAGCGTTTATCGCCAGAAAGAAGGTGGTGAAGGGATGTTTGGTTGCTTTATAGATACCGGCGTCTTCGGCCACTTTCGCCATTGCGGCTGGTAATAAAAGATTAAAAGGGTTGTCAGTTTTCACACTAACTTACTCCAGAAGTTGTCTGGAAAAATACTAACAAAGGAGTATAGGTCAGGAATTGATATGGATCATGTTTGCCGACGTGGCAGCCTGTAAATCGCAGAGGAAAAGCCAAATAAATCTCTAACTGTTTGAAATTATTTGGTTAAATAAATTTTAAAAATGCAAAATTTTTTTAATGTAAAAAGACTTACCTTTTTGAAGGGCCTGCCTGATGAATAATTAATGGCTGATATGTTAATTAAAATGATTTGATGTAATTGAATGGATTTTAATACAGTTAATGTTCCACAAGGAAGGCAGAAAATTATGGCACCAGAAAAGGCCGGTGCCATGTTAATCCTCTTTTTGGATCAGTCGCGTTATAACTTACGCATTTTTCCAGTAGAGACGCTTAGCCGCCTGCAGTTTTTCGTAAGCAGCAAGCAGGGACTGATGGGCCGGGAATGCCTGCAGTTCATCATCAACGGCCTGCAGGCCGTTAAATGGATGTTCACCACTGATGGCGGCTGAGGCTGCTTCCATCGCGCTTTCACCGTACATACGCAGGAAGGCGTGATGATACTGCAGCGGATCACGCTCATCTTCCATTGCCAGTAACAGCAGAGTCTGCAGACAACGATAGTAGTTAGCCCGCTCTGGCGTAAAGATGGAGCTGTTAAACTCCATTGTCCACTCTGTCCAGATCAGTGCCTGATCCAGATCGCCGCCCGCCAGCGCCAGCATCGCTTTTAATTCGCCAACACGCAGTGTGTACCAGCCGTTGTCTTTACCGGTTGCCAGACCCAGTAGTTCGCGAACGCGAGTGAAGTCGTCAAAACCTTCATCATCAAGCTGTCCAATCAGATCCAGATACTCTTCCGGATTCCAGTTGCTGTCAGGCAGGGCCAGCAGGGTTTCACGAATGCCAGCGCCCATGCTGTTATTCGCCAGGAAGAGATCTTCGGCAGGGTAGATATCAGACATCCCCGGTACGATGATGCGGCAGGCATAGACACCCAGATGCTCGTAGTCAGCAATATAGACTTCCTGATCTTCAGAGGCAAAGATGGCCATCAGTGTGGAGAATTCCTGCTCGGTGCTGCCTGCAAATGACCAGTCAACAAAGGGATAGTCCGCTGTTTCTTTAAACAGATCCCATGAGATCAGACCGCTTGAATCAATGAAATGGGTCTCCAGATTGGCATGTTCAGCGACTTCTTCATCATCAAAAGTCGGTGGCGTGAACACATCAAGATCTTTCAGGCTTCGGCCCTGCAGCAGCTCCGTGACAGTTCGTTCCAGTGCCACACCAAAATCGGGATGGGCACCAAAGGAGGCAAAACAGGTTCCGTTGATCGGGTTAAACAGCACCACACAAATCACCGGATATTTACCGCCCAGCGAGGCGTCATAAGCGAAAATCGGGAAACCTTCCGCTTCAAGGCGGGCAATCGCTTCGATCACCTCCGGATAACGCTGCATCACCTCATCAGGAATCGCAGGCAGGCTGATTGCTTCCGCGATGATGCGGTTCTTGATGTAGCGCTCAAACACTTCGGACAGGCCCTGAACACGTGCTTCATTCGCGGTGTTACCTGCGGACATGCCATTTGAGACATAGAGGTTGCCGATGATATTCATCGGGATGTAAACCGTTTGCTGATCCGACTGGCGGGTAAACGGCAGGGCGCAGATACCGCGCTCAGCATTGCCAGACTGCAGATCAATCAGGCCGGAAGCCGTCAGAGCATTGTCGGGATCGTAAAACGCGTTCAGGCGCGCATCCAGAATGCCTTCAGGTAAGGAATCATCCTCAGGTAACGCGAACCATTTTTCATTGGGATAGTGAACAAAGTCGCCGTTCGCGATCTTTTTGCCCAGCCAGAAGTCAGCAAAAAAGTAGTTAGTTGAGAGACGCTCAAAATATTCGCCCAGTGCAGAGGCCAGCGCAGCTTTTTTACTGGCGCCCTTGCCGTTGGTAAAGCAGAGCGGGCAATCGCGGTCGCGGATATGCACTGACCAGACATGGGGAACAGGATTCAGCCAGGAAGCTTCTTCAATGTTAAAGCCGAGATCCTGCAGCTTGTTCTGGAAACGCGCAATGGAGTCTTCCAGTGCGGCATCTTTGCCCGGGATAAATGTTTGCGTCATAGTGCCGCTCTCTCTGTTGTCATGGGGTGCGTAAAGCGCGCAATGATACGGATTTTGCTTACAGACCGCTATCAGGGCGGGACATTTTTACGGGCTTAGTTTTTATCACATCGGCTCTCAGGCCAAACGTGGATTAATGGTGCTGGATGAAGCCTCACAAAATTCCGCGCTGGTTTGCATTGGTAACATAACCTCCGGCGAGGCATATTCAGAAAATGTGACCGCGCCCTGATTTATGATTGCAGCTATCAGTATGCAGTGATAAAACCGAATGGTTATTCATAACCGTTCGATATGACAGTGGTGAGGGGAAATGACGCAAGTTTATAATTTTAGCTCTGGCCCGGCGATGCTACCGGTTGAAGTCCTTCGTCGTGCAGAACAGGAACTGACGAACTGGCGCGGTCTGGGTACCTCTGTAATGGAGATCAGTCACCGCAGTAAAGAGTTTATTCAGGTAGCTGAAGAAGCAGAGCAGGACTTCCGTGATCTGCTAAAAATACCGGCCAATTACAAAGTTTTATTCTGTCATGGCGGCGCACGCGCGCAGTTTGCTGCTGTACCCGGTAATCTGCTGGGTCAGGCGACAACTGCTGACTATGTTGATGGCGGCTACTGGGCGCATAGCGCAATAAAAGAAGCGGAAAAGTATTGTTCCCCACGCACGCTGGATGTCAAAACAACCCGCGACGGTAAACGCGCTATCCTGCCGATGAGCGAATGGGCGGTAAGTGAGGCATCCGCTTACCTGCATTTTTGCCCGAATGAAACCATTGATGGCATCGCCATTGATGAACAGCCTGACTTCGGCAGTAAAACCGTTGTTGCTGATTTCTCCTCTACCATTCTGTCTCGTCCGATCGATGTGAGTCGTTATGGCGTGATTTATGCGGGTGCGCAGAAAAATGTAGGCCCGGCCGGATTAACGCTGGTGGTTGTGCGTGATGATCTGCTGGGCCAGGCGCATGCCTCAGTGCCTTCAATCCTCGGTTACAAAGTACTGGCCGATAACGATTCGATGTTTAACACCCCACCGACGTTTGCATGGTATCTGTCGGGGCTGGTATTTAAATGGCTGAAAGAGAAGGGCGGTGTCGCTGAAATTGATCGTATTAATCAGGCAAAATCTGACCTGCTTTATGGCGTTATCGATCACAGTGGTTTTTACCGTAATGATGTGGCGACAGAAAACCGTTCACGCATGAACATTCCTTTCCAGCTGGCGGATGCGTCACTTGATGCGCTGTTCCTGGAAGAGTCATTTAAGGCGGGATTGCATGCGCTTAAAGGACATCGTGTAGTAGGCGGTATGCGCGCCTCTATCTATAATGCGATGCCGCTGGAAGGTGTGAAAGCGCTGACCGATTTCATGGTCGATTTTGAACGTCGCCACGGCTGATTATTAAAATATCAGCACTAATGCTGATGCCAGACCTCGTCACACGGCGAGGTCTCTGTATTTTTGAGGATTTCGTTTCACATGCAGGACTCCCTGACTCTCCAACCCATTTCGCGTGTCGATGGCACCGTGAACCTGCCAGGTTCTAAGAGCGTTTCTAATCGCGCATTGCTGCTGGCTGCGCTGGCTAAAGGCACTACCCGTCTCACCAACCTGCTCGACAGCGACGATGTAAAGCATATGCTGAATGCGCTGACCGCGCTGGGCGTAAGCTATACGCTTTCAGACGATCGTACCGTGTGTGAAGTCACGGGGAATGCAGGACCACTGAACGCATCTCAACCGCTGTCACTGTTTCTGGGCAACGCCGGCACCGCTATGCGTCCATTGGCCGCAGCACTTTGCCTGGGCGAGCACGATATCGAACTGACCGGCGAACCCCGCATGAAAGAGCGTCCAATCGGGCATCTGGTCGATGCGCTTCGTCAGGGTGGCGCAACCATTGAGTACCTGGAAAACGAAAACTATCCGCCGCTGCGTTTACGCGGTGGTTTTACCGGCGGTGATGTCAGTGTGGATGGCAGTGTTTCCAGTCAGTTCCTGACGGCGCTGCTGATGACCGCGCCGCTGGCGCAGCAGGATACCTGCATCACGATTAAAGGTGATTTGGTTTCCAAACCTTACATCGACATTACGCTCAATCTTATGCAGTGCTTTGGCGTCGACGTTGAGAATCAGAGCTATCAGCGTTTCCTGATTAAGGGACAGCAGCAGTATCAGTCACCGGGCGATTACCTGGTGGAAGGTGATGCCTCTTCCGCTTCTTATTTCCTGGCGGCTGCAGCCATAAAAGGCGGAACGGTCCGGGTCACCGGTATCGGACGCCAGAGTATGCAGGGTGACATTCGGTTTGCTGACGTGCTGGAAAAGATGGGTGCTGCGATCGAATGGGGCGATGATTACATTGCCTGTACGGCTGGAAAGCTGCAGGCCATTGATATGGACATGAACCATATCCCGGATGCTGCAATGACCATTGCCACCACGGCGCTGTTTGCAGAAGGCACCACCCAGTTACGTAATATTTATAACTGGCGGGTAAAAGAGACCGATCGATTGAGCGCAATGGCGACAGAGCTGCGTAAAGTCGGCGCGGAAGTCGAAGAGGGTCATGACTACATCCGTATTACCCCACCTGCGACGCTAAAGCATGCTGATATTGGCACCTACAATGATCACCGTATGGCAATGTGCTTTTCTCTGGTAGCACTGTCAGATACGCCAGTGACCATTCTTGATCCTGGCTGTACAGCTAAAACCTTCCCGGACTACTTCGTTCAGCTGGCTAAAATCAGCCAGAGCGCCTGATATCTCTCTCTTCCGGTGCGGTTCCGCACCGGATCTCCCCGGATTTAATCTGGCTGTAACGGCCCAGCGATCCTCTGAATTAACTAAAATTACGAACCCGGTTAGTGCGAAACAGTAACCAAGCCGCGCTATGCAGCGTATAATGCGAGTCATTAATGGTGACCGAAAGGTCAGGAAGCACGCAGCAACAGGAGGGAATAATGACAGTAACTGCCCCGGTCATAACTATTGATGGGCCAAGTGGAGCGGGAAAAGGAACACTGTGTAAAGCGATGGCAGAATCGCTGCAGTGGCATCTGCTGGACTCCGGTGCTATTTATCGCGTGCTGGCATTAGCCGCGTTGCATCATCAGGTCGACATCGAATCTGAAGAAGCGCTTGTGCCGATTGCTGCACACCTCGATGTGCGCTTTGTGTCACAAAATGGTGACATGCAGGTCATCCTTGAAGGTGAAGATGTTACCGGTGAAATCCGTACTCAGGAGGTCAGCAACACCGCGTCACGTGTTGCCGCGTTTCCACGGGTGCGCGAAGCGTTATTACGCCGCCAGCGCGGTTTCCGCGAGCTGCCGGGATTAATTGCTGATGGACGAGACATGGGCACCGTGGTTTTCCCGGAGGCGCCAGTGAAAATTTTCCTGGATGCCAGTCCGGAAGAACGTGCTCAGCGCCGTATGCTACAGTTGCAGGACAATGGCTTTAATGTTAACTTTGACCGCCTTTTAGCCGAGATAAAAGAACGCGACGACCGCGATCGCAACCGCGTAATCGCACCTTTAGTAGCCGCTGGCGATGCACTGGTTCTGGACTCTACCGAGATGTCTATCGATCAAGTCATCGAAAAAGCGCTACACTATGCCCGCGAGAAGCTGGGTATTACGGCTTAACTGAATTTATCACCCTGTACCATGGATCAGGTGCCGGGCATGTGAAACAACCCCATCCGACATGAAGTCAGATGGACGTTAAATTGAAGAATCCTGAAGATTATCAATATGACTGAATCTTTTGCTCAACTATTTGAAGAATCCTTAAAAACAATCGAAACCCGCCCGGGTTCTATCGTTCGTGGCATCGTCGTTTCTATCGACAAAGATGTCGTTCTGGTTGATGCGGGTCTGAAATCTGAATCTGCAATTCCTGCAGAGCAGTTCAAGAACGCAGCCGGCGAACTGGAAATCCAGGTAGGCGACGAAGTTGATGTTGCTCTGGATGCAGTGGAAGACGGCTTCGGTGAAACCCTGCTGTCCCGTGAGAAAGCGAAGCGCCATGAAGCATGGATCACGCTGGAGAAAGCTTACGAAGACGCTGAAACTGTTACCGGTGTTATCAACGGCAAAGTTAAAGGCGGCTTCACAGTTGAGCTCAACGGTATCCGTGCGTTCCTGCCAGGTTCACTGGTAGATGTGCGTCCGGTGCGCGATACGCTGCACCTGGAAGGCAAAGAGCTTGAATTCAAAGTGATCAAGCTGGATCAGAAACGCAACAACGTCGTGGTTTCACGTCGTGCGGTTATCGAATCCGAAAACAGCGCAGAGCGCGATCAGCTGCTGGAAAACCTGCAGGAAGGCATGGAAGTTAAAGGTATCGTTAAGAACCTCACTGACTACGGTGCATTCGTTGATCTGGGCGGCGTTGATGGCCTGCTGCACATCACTGACATGGCATGGAAACGCGTTAAGCATCCAAGCGAAATCGTTAACGTGGGCGACGAAATCACCGTTAAGGTGCTGAAGTTCGACCGCGAGCGTACCCGTGTTTCTCTGGGTCTGAAGCAGCTGGGCGAAGATCCATGGGTTGCTATCGCTAAACGCTATCCGGAAGGCACCCGCCTGACCGGTCGTGTTACCAACCTGACTGATTACGGCTGCTTCGTGGAAATCGAAGAAGGCGTTGAAGGTCTGGTACACGTGTCTGAAATGGACTGGACCAACAAAAACATCCATCCGTCTAAAGTTGTTAACGTAGGCGATGTTGTTGAAGTTATGGTTCTGGACATTGACGAAGAGCGTCGTCGTATCTCCCTGGGTCTGAAGCAGTGTAAATCTAACCCATGGCAGCTGTTCGCTGAGACGCACAACAAAGGCGATCGTGTTGAAGGTAAAATCAAGTCAATCACTGACTTCGGTATCTTCATCGGCCTGGATGGCGGCATCGACGGTCTGGTTCACCTGTCTGACATCTCCTGGAACGCGACTGGCGAAGAAGCCGTTCGTGAGTACAAAAAAGGCGACGAAATCGCTGCCGTTGTACTGCAGGTTGATGCAGAGCGCGAGCGTATCTCTCTGGGCGTTAAACAGCTGGCAGAAGATCCGTTCAACAACTACATCACTTTGAACAAGAAAGGTGCCATCGTCACCGGTAAAGTGACTGCAGTTGATGCTAAAGGTGCTACAGTTGAATTAGCAGACGGCGTTGAGGGTTACCTGCGCGCTTCTGAAGCTTCACTGGACCGCATTGAAGATGCAACTCTGGTTCTGAACGTTGGCGACGACGTTGAAGCTAAGTTCACCGGCGTTGATCGTAAAAACCGTGTCGTAAGCCTGTCTGTCCGTGCGAAAGACCAGGCTGATGAGAAAGAAGCTATCAATACTGTTAACACCAAACAGGAAGAAGGCAATTTCTCTAGCGCTATGGCTGAAGCGTTCAAAGCGGCTAAAGGCGAGTAATCGACCTGAAGCACCGGGTGGGCAACCACCCGGTTTCGGTAAAAGCTGTCATACATTCCTGTAGGGATAAACCGGAGGTTACATGACCAAGTCAGAACTGATCGAAAGACTGGCGGGACAGCATACTCATATACCGGCGAAAGTCGTTGAGGATGCAGTCAAAGAGATGCTTGAGCACATGGCCACTACGCTGGCACAGGGCGAGCGCATCGAAATCCGGGGATTCGGCAGCTTTTCTTTGCACTATCGCGCTCCTCGTACTGGACGTAACCCGAAAACGGGTGACAAAGTGGATCTGGAAGGTAAATACGTTCCCCACTTTAAGCCAGGCAAAGAGCTGCGCGATCGCGCAAACATCTACGGCTAAGCCGATACCGAACCCAATAAACGACATCTCCGGATGTCGTTTTTTTTTGCCTGCGATTCAGGCTGAGCACTGATATCCAGATTACTGTCGTCAACACTGCAAGGCCGCATTCTGTTTGTGAGGGCGCTCCAGCCTGCCTGATTGTTCCCTGTTAGTTTCACCTCAATTGCCCAGAATAATCGAACTGAAACAATGGATACGATTATGCTGACATGGACCGTTCTGGCGCGACTGGTGATCGTTGCAACATTACCGCTATTGCTGATGGCCCAACTGCCCTCAGGTAAGATGATGGTGATGCTGGTACTGATGGGCCTCGCTCTGCTCCATTGCCATTACCCATCCTTTCGCTGGACCGGTATTACGCTGCTGTTGCTGGCATGGGCTTTTAACGATGCCCGTCTGATGGTGCGGGATATTGAACAGCTCTCCGTACGTCCCGCCACCTTTACGCTTGAGATCAGTGAACTGCGGAAAGAGAGAAAGCAAATCCGGGTTCGGCTGCTGGAAGAAGAGGGCAGAATGATATTCCCTCCCCGCTATGCCTGGCTTTATTTCGATACTGATCCGGAAACTTATTGTCCGGGACAACGCTGGACGATGCGACTTCGTTTGAGACCAGTCCATGCTCGTCTCAATGAGGGCGATTTCGATGCGCAGCGTTTTGCTCTGGCTAATAATACGCCGCTCCAGGGCAGGATCCTTAATCAGGTTGCCGTTAGCGAACAGTGTAATGGACGCTGGCGATTTATTTTATGGCATCGCGACAGGACCCACTCCATGCCTGCACGTGCCACGCTGGAGGCACTCTCCTTTGGCATCAGGGATGAAATGAGCCAGCAGACTCGCCAGTTACTTCGGGATACCGGTACTGCGCATTTAATGGCGATATCGGGCATGCATATCGCCCTGGCCGCCAGCACCGGCTGGATCATTACGCGTGGGGTGCAATTTATCCTGCCAGCCCGGCGTATCGGCTATCTCCTTCCGCTTATCGTAAGCTGGCTATTTGCTGCAACCTATACCTGGCTCTCAGGAGCACAGCCTCCCGCAGCGCGCGCATTGCTGGCCCTGACGCTGTGGGCAATAACACGGTTTGCGGGTGTACAACTCAATAGCTGGCAGGTCTGGACCTTCTGTATTGCATTGCTGCTGGTGACGGATCCGCTGACCGTTTTGTCTGACAGTTTCTGGCTCTCGGTTCTGGCTGTAGGCATGCTGCTGGTCTGGTACCACTGGTTTCCCTTGCCTGCACGATTCCGTCATCAAAAGCGATGGATTCCGGTACAACTGCTGCATTTGCAGATGGGCATGATGATTTTAATGGTGCCGTTGCAGGTAGCGATATTCAACGGGATCAGCCTGACCGCACTGCTGGCAAATCTGGTGGCAATTCCGGTCATCTCGTTCATTACCATGCCATTGATAACGTTCGCGTTGCTGCTGCCAATGGCGCCTGTATCGGGCTTCTTCTGGGGGGCGGCCGATCTCTCAGTACGTGCACTGTTTCATTCTCTGGCTTTACTGCCGCCAGGATGGTGGCCGCTGAGTGGCACAACCTGGTTTACGATTATGGTATGGGGAAGTCTGATTCTCTGGCGTGCGCAGTTCTTCTTTTCTTTGCCATTGAGCAGCTGTGTGTTGGCGCTGGCGATGATATGGAGTCGCCAGTCCCATCAGGAGCCGGGCTGGCGCATTGATATGCTGGATATCGGGCACGGATTAAGCCTGGTGATCAGTCAGGGCAAGGAGGCGGTGATGTATGACACAGGGCCGCGCTGGCAGAACGACAACGCAGGGAGTCGGGTAATCATTCCATGGCTGGAGCGCAAACAGTTACGGTTAAAACAGATCATCCTGAGTCATAAACATCTCGATCATACCGGCGGGCTGGAGGCGATTACGCAACGCTGGCCAGCGGTAGAAGTCAGAAGCGCGCTGGCAGAGAAAACGCATTTACCCTGCGTACGCGGCACGCAGTGGCGCTGGCGGCAACTCCACTTTCAGGTAGTCTGGCCGCTAACGGCACCTTTGCCGGGTGACAATAACGATTCCTGTGTGGTAATCGTTGATGATGGTCAGGTCCGGCTGATGTTAACCGGCGATATTGAAGCGAAAGCGGAACGTCAGATGGTGGCGCTGGAAAAGCAGGGGCTGAAGGTGGATATTCTGCAGGTACCGCATCACGGCAGCCGTACCTCGTCGACCTCATTGCTGCTGCGCAAAACCGGCGGACACACCGCGATTGCCTCGCTCGCACGCTACAATGCATGGCGTATGCCCGCGAAAAGTGTTCTGGAAAACTATCGAACAGCCGGTTTTACATGGCTGGATACGGGCCAGTCAGGACAAATCAGTATCAGGGTAGAGCAGGGCAGCGTGCAGGTTTACACCCTACGGGAACAATTAATGCCCCGTTGGTATCATCAGTGGTTTGGCGTCAAACGCGAATCCAGGTAGAATGGCCGGCTATTTCCAACAGCGTGAATAAATAATGCATCAAGATAAAGATCTCTCTACGTGGCAGACGTTTCGCCGACTCTGGCCGATGATCGCGCCTAATAAAGCGGGATTAATTGCGGCTTCAGTCGCCCTGATTATCAATGCTGCGGGCGACGCCTTAATGCTCTCACTGTTGAAACCATTACTGGATGATGGTTTTGGTAAAGCTGACAGGTCGGTGATGCTATGGCTGCCGTTAGTGGTCATTGGCCTGATGCTGGTACGCGGCGTGACCAGTTATATCTCCAGCTACTGCATCTCCTGGGTCTCAGGCAATGTCGTGATGAATATCCGCCGTCGGCTGTTCAGCCATATGATGGGGATGCCGGTTTCATTCTTTGACCAGCAGTCGACCGGGACCCTGTTGTCACGCATTACTTACGATTCCGAGCAGGTCGCCTCCTCTTCTTCCGGCGCGCTGGTGACAGTGGTGCGTGAAGGTGCTTCCATTATTGGCCTGTTTGTTATGATGTTCTACTACAGCTGGCAGCTGTCGTTGATCCTGATTGTTCTGGCACCCATTGTCTCATTTGCGATTCGCACCGTTTCAAAGCGTTTCCGCACCATCAGCAAAAGTATGCAGAACACCATGGGGCAGGTGACAACCAGCGCCGAACAGATGCTGAAAGGCCACAAAGAAGTGCTGATTTTTGGCGGTCAGGAAATCGAATCGGAGCGCTTTTCCCGCGTCAGTAACCGTATGCGTCAGCAGGGAATGAAGCTGGTATCAGCATCCTCCATTTCTGATCCCATTATTCAGCTCATCGCATCGCTGGCACTGGCGTTTGTACTTTACGCTGCCAGCTTCCCAAGCGTCATGGATACGCTGACCGCCGGGACGATTACCGTGGTCTTCTCCTCGATGATTGCCCTGATGCGCCCGCTTAAGTCGCTGACCAACGTTAATGCCCAGTTCCAGCGTGGCATGGCGGCCTGTCAGACGCTGTTCTCTATTCTGGACAGTGAGCAGGAAGTGGATAATGGCACACGCGAAATGACCCGGGCGAAAGGCGATATCGAATTCCGTGATGTGACCTTTACCTATCCGGGCCGTGATATTCCGGCACTGCGTAATATCAATCTGTCACTGCCAGCAGGAAAAACGGTGGCGCTGGTGGGCCGTTCAGGTTCCGGTAAGTCGACGATGGCGAGCCTGCTGACCCGCTTTTATGACATTCAGCAGGGCGAAATCCTGCTGGACGGACATGACCTGAGAGAGTACAGCCTGCGTTCGCTGCGTAATCAGGTCGCGCTGGTGTCGCAGAATGTGCATCTCTTTAACGACACCATTGCCAATAACATCGCTTATGCGCGGAGTGAGCAGTATAGCCGTGCAGAGATCGAGCAGGCAGCCACCATGGCGCATGCCATGGACTTTATCAATAAGATGGATAAAGGCCTGGATACAGTGATTGGCGAGAATGGCGTGCTGCTATCTGGCGGTCAGCGTCAGCGTATCGCCATTGCCCGCGCACTGCTGCGTGATTGTCCGATTCTGATCCTGGATGAAGCGACCTCTGCGCTGGATACTGAGTCAGAACGCGCCATTCAGTCTGCACTCGATGAGTTGCAGAAGAACCGTACTTCGCTGGTGATTGCGCACCGTCTCTCAACCATTGAGAAAGCGGATGAAATCGTGGTCATTGAAGATGGTCAGATTGTTGAGCGCGGTACGCATCAGGTGTTGCTGGCAGAACGCGGTGCCTATGCACAACTGCATAAGATGCAATTCGGCCAATGATTGAACGTATCTGGAGTGGTCGCTCACCGCTATGGCTACTGCTATGGCCATTCAGCCTGCTGTATGGTGCGATCACGGCCCTGATACGTTTCAGTTACAGGCGTGGCTGGCGTAAAAGCTGGAGCGCGCCTTTGCCGGTCGTGGTGGTGGGTAACCTCACTGCCGGCGGCAACGGAAAGACGCCGGTGGTGATCTGGCTGGTTGAGGCGTTGCAGCAGCGCGGCCTGCGTGCTGGCGTCGTCTCCAGAGGGTATGGCGGCAAGGCAGATCATTATCCCTTGCTGGTCACCGCACAGACCAGCACGGAACAGGCCGGTGATGAGCCGGTTTTAATCGCTCAGCGCACCGGGGCGCCGGTCGCGGTGGCGCCCAGAAGGCGACAGGCGATTGAAGCATTACTGCAACAGGGCTCGCTGGATGTGGTCATCACTGATGACGGCCTGCAACATTACGCCCTGCAGCGCGATCGCGAGATCGTGGTGGTGGATGGCGTACGCCGCTTTGGCAATGGCTGGTGGTTGCCCGCAGGTCCGATGCGCGAACGCGCTTCTCGTCTGCGGCAGGTTGATGCCGTCATCATCAACGGTGGCGACGCGCAGCCCGACGAGATTGCCATGCAGCTTCAGCCCGGGCTGGCCACCAATCTCCTGACCGGGGAAACCTGTCCAGCTGAGCAACTGGGTGCGGTAGTTGCGATGGCCGGTATAGGTCATCCTCCCCGTTTTTTCACCACGCTGAAAAAGCAGGGCATCACGCCAGTTGCAGAGATCGCCTTTGCCGATCATCATGCCTACAGCGAGGATGAGCTGACCCGATTACTCCAGACAGGCCAGCAGCTGTTGATGACCGAAAAAGACGCGGTGAAATGCCGCGACTTTGCTCAGCCTGACTGGTGGTATCTGCCGGTCGATGCTCACCTGACCGGTAAATCCGTCACGCCATTACTGGCTGATATTGAACAACTCTGTCGCCGCACGCTCTGATACCCGCACCCATTCAGGTGATGCCTGATAAGGAAGAGGATGAACAGCCCGCATTCACTTTCGTTACAGCAAGCACGTCACCTTCATCTCGCCGCGCAGGGCCTGCTGCGTGTGCCGGCAAAACGCGCGGTGTATCAGGATCTGATCAACTGCATCTCCCGCATGTCGCTGCTCCAAATCGATACCATTCATGTGGTGGCCCGCAGTCCCTATCTGGTGCTGTTCAGTCGCCTGGGTAATTATCCTCAGGCATGGCTGGAGCAGGCGCTGGCACAGGGTGAACTCTTTGAATACTGGGCGCATGAAGCCTGTTTTATTCCCCGCGCCGATTACAGACTGCTTCGTCATCGCATGTTGTCGCCTGAACGTCTGGGCTGGAAATACAACGCGCAATGGGTTGCTGACCACCAGCAGGCGATTGCTGAACTATTGCAGCAGATCCGGGAAAATGGCCCGGTGCGCGCCGCCGATTTTACGCACGCCGATAACCCGAAGTCAGGCTGGTGGGCATGGAAACCGCACAAACGTCATCTGGAAAATCTCTTCAGCGCCGGTGAGCTGATGGTCGCAGAACGCCGCAATTTTCAGCGCGTCTACGATCTGCGCAGCCGCGTAATGCCTGACTGGCAGGATGAACTGCATGGTATCAGCGAAGCCGAAGCGACCCGTCAGATGCTGATGAACAGCGCCCGCAGCTTAGGGGTTTTCCGCGCGGCCTGGCTGGCGGATTACTATCGCCAGAAGCGGGCACCCGTAAAAGACTTTATCGCTGACGCCGAGGCTGCGGGCGATCTGGTCGCCGTCAATACAGAGGGTCTGGGCGAGATGTGGCTGCATCGTGACCTGCTGCCGTTGCTGGAGACGCCGCTGCAGGCGACGCACAGCACAGTGCTTTCTCCGTTTGATCCGGTGGTCTGGGATCGCAAACGCGCGCTTGAGCTGTTTAACTTCGACTACCGTATCGAGTGCTATACCCCCGAGGAGAAGCGCAAGTTTGGCTATTTTGTGTTGCCCATCCTCCATCGCGGGCAAATAAAAGGCCGGCTTGATGCCCGTATGCTGCGTCAGTCAAAACAGCTGGAGATTAAAAAACTCTGGCTGGAAGAGAAAACCCGTGTCACGGCGCGTTTTGCAGCAGATATCCGGCGCGCTATTGAACGCTTCGCAGCCTGGCAGGGCGCAGAAAGCGTCGCCATCCTGCAGGTACCCGATGCGTTTAAAGCGCACTGGCCAGCCCTGTGGACGCTGGATTAATCAAATTTTCGGCAGCCGCTGTGGGATGGTGTTTTACTCCATCCCGCATACGCCGCGCTATGGTATGCTTGAACCCTTACGCATTCGGTCCCTGATGGAGGACATATGGATCACCGTTTACTCGAAATCGTTGCCTGCCCGGTGTGCAATGGCAAACTCTACTTCAACAATGCACAGCAGGAGCTGATCTGCAAACCTGATGGCCTGGCCTTCCCGGTTCGTGACGGCATTCCGGTGCTGCTGGAAACGGAAGCCCGCACGCTCTCCGTCGAAGAGATTCATCCATGAGTTTTACGGCCATCATTCCTGCGCGTTATGCGTCAACCCGCTTACCGGGCAAGCCACTGCTTGATATCCATGGTAAACCGATGGTCGTGCATGTGATGGAGCGCGCCCGTGAATCGGGTGCCAGCCGTGTCATCGTTGCTACCGATCATCCTGACGTGGCAAAGGCCGTCGAGGCGGCAGGCGGCGAAGTCTGCATGACGCGCGCCGATCACCAGTCCGGCACGGAGCGGCTGGCGGAAGTGATCGAAAAATATCAGTTTGCCGATGACGAAATCATCGTCAACGTCCAGGGTGATGAGCCGATGATCCCGGCAGAGATTGTGCGTCAGGTGGCGACCAATCTGGCGGGGTCAGCAGCGGGCATGGCGACGCTGGCGGTGCCAATTACGGATGCGGAAGAAGCTTTTAATCCGAATGCGGTGAAAGTGGTCATGGATGTGAATGGCTACGCGCTCTATTTCTCACGGGCCACCATTCCGTGGGATCGTGAACGCTATGCCGCCTCGCGCGAGCAGATCGGTGACACGCTACTGCGCCACATTGGCATCTACGCTTATCGTGCCGGTTTTATTCGCCGCTATGTTGCCTGGGCGCCTTGCCCTCTGGAACAGATTGAGCTGCTCGAGCAATTGCGCGTTTTGTGGTACGGCGAGAAAATTCATGTCGCCGTGGCGAAAACCATCCCGAGCGTGGGTGTGGATACGCCAGACGATTTGCAACGTGTTCGTATTGCCATGCAGGCCTGACAAGCGGGGAGCCTGTCTCCCCGTTTCAGCACCACGTTATTGATCCGCCGCTAAACTTATGGCCAACACTTCCTTCAGGATAGGGTGATATTCATCTGAGGAGGATGCCGCATGGAACAGCTTAAATCAGAACTCACGCTGGCGCTGGGTGAAACCATCAGCCGCCTCGAAATGATCAGTGAACATCCACCCACCCGGCTCTATGCGTTATACAATCGTGACGGCCTTCCTATGCCAGTGGTGGCGAAATATTTTCGTCACCAGGGCAGGGCGGCGATGGAAGCCAGAAAACTGGCGTTGCTGGGGCAGGCCGGGCTGGTCGCCGTACCCGCGGTCTATGGTCTGGTGCTGAGCCAGCAGCCGCCAGTGCATGAAATGCTTCTGATGGCGCGACTGAATGGTGTGACGGCGGAAGCACCGGCGCGGGATGCTCAGCGCTGGCAACAGTTCTGCGAACAGGTCGTCGAGGGACTGCTGGCCTGGCACCGGCTTGATAGCCACGGCCTGGTCGGCACAGTGGACAGCACGCAGCAGAATCGCTGGCCCGCCTGGTATGCACAGCGGGTTGAAGTGTTGTGGGCGACCCTGAGCTATCTGCGTCCACCCACCTTTACCCTGGACGATCGCCAGGTGCTGTTCCGCTGCCGCGCGCGACTGGCGCATCTGTTTCGCGGCTTCGATGATCCCTGCGTGATGGTTCATGGCAACGTGCGGCTGCAGAGCATGCTGAAAAACAGCCGCAGTGACCAGTTAATCGCGATGACACAGCCCGGCACGATTCTCTGGGCACCGCGTGAATATGACCTGATCCATCTGGATGCATCGCCAGCCGAAACGGCGCTACTGCATCATTACCTGCAACGGGCGCCGGTCTCAGAGGGTTTTATCTGGCGTCGGTGGGTTTATCAGCTGTGGGACTGCATCGACACGCTTATCCAGACCGGCACCTTTGATCGGCCGCGCTTTGACCATGCTCGCGCACAGTTACTTCCCTGGCTCGGCTGAGCCATCCTCGGTTTTCAGCCGTTGCAATAACGTGCCCAGCGTTTCATAAACGGCACGTTCGCTGTGACTTAGCCAGATCGATGACGGTATGGCCCGTTCCCAGCCATTCAGCGGTGAGGTAATCGCAAGCTGATTGGCGGGCGCGGCAATGGGCTTCAACCCGACCGCGTGGAAAAAGCGTATTGCCCGTGGCATATGATTCGCGGAGGTCACCAGCATTAGCGGGCGATTGCCTGCCACAGTTTTAACTGCCTGCGCTTCGTCTGCGGTATCGCGTGGCTGGTCAAGGATCTGAATATGTTCGTGAGGAACGCCCAGACTTTCCGCCACCTGTGCCGCTACCCAGGCGCTGCTCTTCGGATTGGTGCCGCCCGCTGCACCGGTAAAAATCAGGGTCGACTGCGGATTACGCCGCCACTGGCGCACACCCTCTGCCACGCGTGGCAGGCTGTTATTCAGCAGGTTCGAGCTGGGCGCCCATCCCGGATTAAAGGTATAGCCTCCACCCAGTACCACAATATAGTCCACCTTCTCTGCGCCGTTCCAGGTCGGGTAGCGGCTGTCCAGCGGCAGCAGCAGACGATCCGCCAGCGGCTGCAGACTCAGCAACAGAAGGAGCAGCCAGCTGACCGAGATCACGGTTTTGCCGCTTTTCTGCCAGCCAGTAAACCAAACCAGTAAAATACCAAGCGCCATCAGCAAAAGCAGAAATGGCAGGGGTAAAAGCAGCCCGCCAATGACTTTTTTCAGGGTAAATAACATCAAAAATGCGTCCTGTTGTCCGAAAATAGAGCACCCGGAAGGGAAGATGGGGATGAAAGGTTCATTCTTCTGGTGCCTGTGACAAAATAGCACAAGTCTCACCGCAGCATACCGGAGCGCATGCCATGCAGGATCGTAACTTTGACGATCTCGCGGATAAATTTTCGCAAAATATTTACGGCACCACTAAAGGGAAAATACGGCAGGCCATTCTTTGGGACGAGCTGGAGAAGATTCTGCCCGATCTGTCGTCACACCCGCTGTCGGTGCTGGACGCGGGCGGCGGTATTGGCCAGGTCTCCAGCGGGCTTGCGGCACAGGGCCATCAGGTTCTGCTGTGCGATCTCTCTGGTGAGATGCTACGCCGGGCAGAGGAAAATGCGGTGTCGCAGGGTGTGAGCCATAACATGCAATTCAGACAAATTAGCGCTCAGCAGGTGGGCGAACATTTGGATAAGCCGGTGGATCTGGTATTGTTCCACGCTGTGCTTGAATGGGTCGCTGAACCGGAGACGGTGCTGAAAGCGCTGTTCGATCTGCTGCGTCCAGGAGGCGTCATGTCGCTGATGTTTTACAATCTGCACGGCCTGACACTGCGCACCTTAACGCTGGGTAATTTCGGCTATCTGCGCACCAATCTGACCAAACGCAAAAAGCGAACGCTGTCGCCTGATTATCCGCGCGACCCTGAACAGGTTTATCGCTGGCTGGAGGCGTGTGGTTTTGTGATTGAACAGCGTGCCGGGATCCGGGTATTCAGTGATTACATGAAGCCGCCGAAGGGCGAACCAAAAAGCGACGATGAAATTATTGAGATGGAGCGGCGTTACTGCCGTCAGGAACCCTTTTTGAGCTTAGGGCGTTACATCCACGTGACCGCGCGTAAACCCGGGCAGAAGGACGAATTATGAGTGAATTTTCCCAGACGGTACCTGAACTGGTCTCCTGGGCGCGCAAAAATGACTTTTCCCTTGCGCTGCCAGTGGAACGTCTGGCCTTTTTGCTGGCTATCGCCACCCTTAATGGTGAGCGGATGGATGGCGAAATGAGTGAAGGCGATCTGATTGATGCATTCCGTCACGTCAGTAAAGCTTTCGAACAAACCCACGAAACCGTGTTGGTTCGCGCCAACAACGCCATCAATGACATGGTGCGACAGCGCCTGCTCAACCGCTTTACCAGCGAACTGACCGAAGGCAATGCTATCTATCGCCTGACGCCGCTGGCCATCGGCATCACTGACTATTACATCCGTCAGCGAGAATTTTCGACGCTGCGCCTGTCTATGCAGCTGTCGATTGTGGCCAATGAGCTTAAGCGAGCAGCCGATGCGGCGCAGGAAAACGGCGACGAGTTCCACTGGCATCGCAATGTTTTTGCGCCGCTGAAATATTCGGTGGCGGAGATCTTCGACAGCATTGATATGACCCAGCGTCTGATGGATGAACAGCAACAGGCGGTGAAAAACGATATTGCTGAACTGCTGAACAAAGACTGGCGCGCGGCTATCTCCAGCTGTGAAATGCTGCTTTCCGAAACGTCAGGGACGTTGCGTGAACTGCAGGATACGCTGGAAGCTGCGGGCGACAAACTTCAGGAAAACCTGCTGCGGATTCAGGATGCCACGCTGGACAGCCCGGACCTGGGCTTCGTCGATAAGCTGGTGTTTGATCTGCAAAGCAAACTCGACCGGATTACCAGCTGGGGCCAGCAGGCAATCGACCTGTGGATCGGCTATGACCGCCACGTCCATAAATTCATCCGTACCGCCATCGACATGGATAAGAACCGCGTCTTTGCGCAGCGCCTGCGGGTATCAGTGCAGAATTACTTCGACGCTCCCTGGGCGCTGACCTACGCCAACGCTGACCGTCTGTATGACATGCGTGATGAAGCGCTGACGCTGCGGAATGACGAAGTGATGGGCGAACTGCCGCCGGAGATGGAATACGAAGAGATCAACGAAATTCGCGAACAGCTGGCAGCGATGATTGAAGAAGCGCTGCAGGTCTATAAATCGCAACAAAAACCGCTCAACCTCGCGTCAGTGATGCGCGACTACCTGGCCCAGTATCCACGCGCCCGCCATTTCGATCTGGCACGCATTGTGGTGGATCAGGCGGTGCGCCTTGGCGTAGCAGAAGCTGATTTAGCCGGTTTGCCTGTGGAATGGCAAGCCATCAATGATTACGGAGCCAAGGTGCAGGCACATGTCATCGACAAATATTGAACAAGTGATGCCGGTTAAGCTGGCACAGGCACTGGCCAACCCGATTTTTCCCGCGCTGGATAGCCAGTTACGCGCCGGACGTCATATCGGTATCGAAGAGCTGGATAATCATGCGTTTCTGATGGACTACCAGTCGTTTCTCGAAGAGTTTTACAGCCGTTATCACGTTGAGTTGATTCGTGCGCCGGAAGGCTTTTTCTATCTGCGTCCGCGTTCAACAACGTTGATTCCGCGTTCCGTGCTCTCTGAGCTGGACATGATGGTCGGGAAGATTCTTTGCTATCTCTACCTCAGTCCGGAACGCCTTGCCAATGAAGGGATTTTTACCCAGCAGGAGCTCTACGACGAGCTGCTCTCGCTGGCGGACGAGAATCGCCTGCTGAAGCTGGTTAACCAGCGTTCAACCGGTTCGGATCTGGATCGCACCAAACTGCAGGAGAAAGTGCGCGCCTCTCTGAGCCGTCTGCGCCGTCTGGGTATGGTGTGGTTTTACGGTAACGACAGCAGCAAATTCCGCATCACTGAATCCGTGTTTCGCTTTGGTGCCGACGTGCGCAGCGGTGATGACGCCCGTGAAGCGCAGCTTCGCCTGATTCGTGATGGCGAAGCCATGCTACTGGAAAACGCGACAGCACCGGTCGACACCGACGAAGGTGACGGTCAGGAAGGCGACGCGAGTGAGAACGCAGAGGAAGAACAGGCATGATTGAGCGCGGAAAGTTTCGTTCGCTTACGCTGATCAACTGGAACGGTTTTTTTGCCCGTACTTTTGATCTCGATGAATTAGTGACCACGCTGTCAGGCGGAAACGGTGCGGGTAAGTCCACCACCATGGCGGCATTTGTGACCGCGCTGATCCCCGATTTAACATTGCTGCACTTCCGTAATACCACCGAAGCGGGCGCAACGTCGGGATCACGTGACAAAGGTTTACACGGGAAGCTGCGGGCTGGCGTCTGTTACTCCATGCTGGATGTCGTGAATTCACGCCATCAGCGTGTGGTGGTCGGTGTCCGTCTGCAACAGGTCGCCGGACGCGATAAAAAGGTCGATATTAAACCTTTCAGTATCCATGGCCTGCCAACCGATACCAACCCGACCGATATGCTGACGGAAGTGCTTAACAGCCGTCAGGCACGCGTATTGCCGCTGAATGAGGTGAAAGAGCGGGTTGAGGCGCAGGAAGGCGTACAGTTCCGCGCTTATAACTCGATCACCGATTATCACGCCATGATGTTTGATCTGGGCGTGGTGCCGCGACGTCTGCGTTCTGCCAGCGATCGCAGCAAGTTTTATCGCCTGATTGAAGCCTCACTGTATGGCGGTATCTCCAGCGCCATCACCCGATCGCTGCGTGATTACCTGCTGCCTGAAAACAGCGGCGTGCGTAAAGCGTTTCAGGATATGGAAGCGGCGCTGCGCGAAAACCGCATGACGCTGGAGGCAATCCGCGTTACCCAGTCTGACCGCGATCTCTTTAAGCATCTGATCTCCGAGGCGACCAGCTACGTTTCGGCTGACTATATGCGCCACGCCAACGAGCGTCGGGGGCATCTCGACAGTGCGTTACAACTGCGCAGTGAGCTGTTCAGCAGTCGCAAGCAGCTCGCCACCGAGCAGTATCGTCATGTTGAGATGGCGCGCGAACTGGCTGAGCACAGTGGCGCAGAGAATGATCTCGAAGTCGATTATCAGGCCGCCAGCGATCATCTGAACCTGGTGCAGACGGCGATGCGTCAGCAGGAGAAGATTGAGCGTTACGATGCCGATATCGAAGATCTGACGTTGCGTCTGGAAGAGCAGACTGAAGTGGTCGCCGAAGCCCGTGAAATTCAGGAAGAGAATGAAGCGCGTGCCGAAGCCGCTGAGCTGGAAGTGGATGAGCTGAAAAGTCAGCTGGCCGATTTCCAGCAGGCACTCGACGTGCAGCAAACCCGCGCCATCCAGTATCAGCAGGCCTTGCAGGCGCTGGAACGCGCCCGTACGCTCTGCCAGCTGCCCGATTTGACCATCGACAATGCCGCTGAATGGCAGGAAAGTTTCCAGGCCAAAGAGGAAGAGGCGACAGAACGCCTGCTGCGTCTGGAGCAGAAGCTGAGCGTGGCGGAAGCGGCACACAGTCAGTTTGAACAGGCGCTGGCGCTGGTGACCAGCATTGCCGGTGATGTGTCCCGACAGGATGCCTGGCAAACCGGTCGCGAACTGCTGCGTGATGCCAGCAATCAGCGTCATCACGCTGAACAGCTCTCATCGCTGCGTCTGCGTCTCAATGAGCTGGAACAGCGCCTGCGCGAACAGCATGAGGCGGAGCGTCTGCTGGCCGAGTTCTGCAAGCGCCAGGGGCAGCATTACGAAGCCGATGCGCTGGCTGGCCTGCAGCAGGAACTGGAAGCACAGATTGAACAGCTGAACAGCAGCGTCTCGGACGCTGGTGAGCAGCGCATGATGATGCGTCAGGAGCTGGAACAGCTGCGTGAACGCATCACCAGCCTGACTGCCCGCGCGCCACACTGGCTGGCGGCGCAGGAGATTCTGACGCAGCTCAGCGAACAGACTGGCCAGGCGCTGAACAGCAGCCAGGACGTCACCGAATATATGCAGCAGCTGCTGGAGCGTGAGCGTGAGACCACCGTCGAGCGCGACGAAGTGGCCGCCCAAAAACGCGATATCGAGCAGCAGATTGAACGACTCAGCCAGCCAGGCGGAGCGGAAGATGCGCGGCTGACCCAGCTGGCGGAACGTTTTGGCGGCGTCTTACTGTCTGAAATTTATGATGATGTTACACTGGACGATGCGCCGTACTTCTCCGCACTCTATGGTCCGTCACGTCATGCGATCGTGGTGCCGGATCTGTCACGTGTTCGTGAGTTGCTGGACGGGCTCGAGGATTGCCCGGAAGATCTCTATCTGATCGAAGGTGATCCGCAGTCGTTCGATGACAGCGTCTTCAGCGTGGATGAGCTGCAGAATGCGGTGGTTGTGAAGGTAGCTGAGCGTCAGTGGCGCTACTCCCGCTTCCCGAAAATACCGCTGTTTGGCCGTGCTGCGCGTGAAAATCAGCTGGAGCTGCTGCATCTTGAACGTGACAGGCTGGCCGAACGCTACGCGACGCTGTCGTTTGACGTGCAGAAAACGCAACGTCTGCATCAGTCGTTCAGCCGTTTTATCGGCAGTCATCTGGCCGTGGCGTTTGACGCTGACCCGGAAGCGCAGATCCGTCAGCTGGGCGCACGCCGGGCTGAACTGGAACGGGCGCTGAATCAGCACGAGAGCAATAATCAGCAGCAGCGCCAGCAGTATGAGCTGGCGAAAGAGGGCGTGTCACAACTTAACCGACTGCTGCCACGCGTTAACCTGCTGCTGGATGATACGCTGGGCGATCGTTGCGAAGAGATTCGTGAGCAGGTCGATGCGGCGCAGGATGCGGCGCGCTTTCTGCATCAGCACGGCGCGAAACTGGCGAAACTTGAGCCAATTATCGCCGTGTTGCAGAGCGACCCGGAACAGCACGAGCAGCTGCAGGCGGATTATCAGCAGGCACAGCAGCAACAGCGTAATGCGCGTCAGCAGGCCTTTGCCCTGACCGAAGTGGTGCAGCGTCGCGCCCACTTCAGCTATGACGACTCAGCCAGCATGCTCAACGGCAACAATGACCTCAGCGATAAGCTGCGTCAGCGTCTGGAGCAGGCTGAAGGTGAACGTAGTCGCAGTCGTGATCGCCTGCGTGAACATCAGGCGCAGCTGACACAATACTCGCAGGTGCTCGCCTCGCTGAAAAGCGCCTATGACGCGAAACGCGACATGCTGAAAGAGCTGCAGCAGGAAATGCAGGACATTGGCGTCCAGGCTGACAGCAGTGCAGAAGCGCGCGCGCGCGTTCGTCGTGACGAGCTGTACACAGCACTCAGTCACAACCGTGCCCGCCGCAATCAGCTGGAGAAACAACTCACTTTCTGCGAAGCGGAGATGGATAACCTGCAGAAGCGACTGCGTCAGCTGGAGCGTCAATATCATCTGGTGCGGGAGCAGGTGGTCAGCGCCAAAGCGGGCTGGTGTACCGTACTGCGTCTGGTGAAAGAGAATGGCGTTGAGCGTCGTCTGCATCGCCGTGAACTGGCCTACCTGAGCGGCGATGAACTGCGCTCGATGTCGGATAAAGCATTGGGTGCGCTGCGTCTGGCGGTAGCGGATAACGAACATCTGCGCGACGTGCTGCGGTTGTCGGAAGATCCAAAACGTCCGGAACGTAAGATTCAGTTCTTTATTGCGGTTTATCAGCATCTGCGTGAGCGTATCCGTCAGGATATTATTCGTACTGACGATCCGGTCGAAGCGATTGAACAGATGGAAATCGAACTGAACCGTCTGACCGAAGAGCTGACGGCACGTGAGCAGATGCTGGCGATCAGTTCGCGCAGTGCGGCCAATATCATCCGTAAAACAATCCAGCGCGAACAGAATCGCATCCGTCAGCTCAACCAGGGCTTGCAGACCGTCAGCTTTGGTCAGGTGCACAGCGTGCGGCTCAACGTGAATGTGCGTGAAACGCATGCCATGCTGCTGGACACACTGTCGGAGGAGCACGAGCAGCATCAGGATCTGTTTAACAGTAATCGCCTGACCTTCTCCGAAGCGCTGGCGAAGCTTTATCAGCGTCTCAATCCGCACATCGACATGGGGCAGCGTACGCCACAGACCATCGGCGAGGAGCTGCTGGACTACCGCAACTATCTGGAGATGGAAGTGGAAGTTAACCGGGGTTCTGATGGCTGGCTGCGTGCAGAGAGCGGTGCGCTCTCAACCGGTGAAGCGATCGGTACTGGTATGTCCATTCTGGTGATGGTGGTGCAGAGCTGGGAAGAGGAATCCCGTCGTCTGCGCGGCAAAGACATTTCGCCATGCCGACTGCTGTTCCTTGATGAAGCGGCCCGTCTGGATGCCCGCTCCATCGCCACGCTGTTTGAACTGTGTGAACGACTGGAGATGCAACTGGTGATTGCCGCGCCAGAGAACATCAGCCCTGAGAAAGGCACGACCTACAAACTGGTGCGTAAAGTGTTTAATAACACCGAGCATGTGCATGTGGTTGGCCTGCGTGGTTTTGCTGCGGATCCTTCGCCGGTGCGTGCGGGAAGCGAAGCCGATGCATTGCCCGATTTAACGGCTGAAAAATCACAGGCGGAAACGTAGTCAAAAACTGAACCATTCGTTAATCTGGTTACGGCATTTGTCGCATGAGGCAAATGCCGTTTTTGTTTGTATACTCACATGATGAGTCACAGCGCGGTCGCAGCGGATACAGGGAACGCTGCGAAGTTGAAAAATAAGGAGGCAGGGATGTTGCGGGTAAAAAAATTACATCATCATCGCGTTGTATCATTGCTGGCGCTGGCGCTATCCGTTGTTCCATTTACGCTACCGCAGGCTGCTGTCATCGCCGCTTTGCCTGGAACTAGCCAGGCGGCCATCTCCGTATCCGACAGTCAGCAGCGCATTCGGCAGGCGTTCTCCAGCGCCGACCAGCCATTTTATCTGGGACCGCTGGCAACGCTTTATGCATCCCGTCATATGCAACCGCTCTGGCAGGATCCTCAGGCGGTGCAAAAATTTCAGCAGCAGCTGGCAGAAGTGGCGCTGTCTGGCGTTCAGCCGCAGTTCACGCGCTGGATTGAGCGTCTGACCAACCCCGCCATTACCGGCTTTGCCCGGGATGTTGCGTTGTCTGATGCGATGCTGGGTTATCTGCAATTTGTGTCGAATGTGCCGACGCAGGGTGAAACCTGGCTCTACAGCAATGTTCCTTACAGGCTGACCCAGCCCTCCGTGGCGGTGGTCAATCAGTGGCAGAATGCGGTCAATGCCGGTTCTGACAATGCATTTATTGCCTCCTTACAGCCGCAGCATCCACAGTATCAGCCCATGCATGCTGCGCTTATCACCCTGCTTAGCGATAAGCAGCCCTGGCCGCAGCTGAAAAGCAGTGAAACACTGCGTCCGGGCCAGGTCAGTGATGACGTGCCTGCGCTGCGTGAAATTTTGCAGCGCAGCGGCATGTTAACGGCGCAGGTTAATGCGCCGGCACCCAATGACGATGCGGTACCCGTTGCTGCCTCGCCGGTAACGCACAGCGATCAGCCTGTTGCAGTCAGTCCTTCTGCCGCGCCAGTCAGCAATCTGCTTACCCCATCACCACAATCACCGGGTAACGTACAGAGTCAGACGCTGGAAGGAAATACCGCCAATATTTATGATGAGACGCTGGTGGCGGCGGTGAAGCGTTTCCAGCAGTGGCAGGGACTGGATGGTGATGGGGCTATCGGTGCCAGAACCCGTCAGTGGCTTAACGTCTCTCCGCAGATGCGTGCGTCGTTGCTGGCGCTGAACATTCAGCGTCTCCGCCTGCTGCCGGACGATATGCATAACGGCATCATGGTGAACATCGCCAACTACTCGCTGATTTACTACAACAAGGGCAATAAGATCCTCTCATCACGCGTCATCGTCGGACGTCCGGACCGTAAAACGCCGTTGATGCGCAGCGCACTCAATAATGTGGTGCTGAATCCGCCGTGGAATGTGCCAACAACACTGGTGCGAAAAGATATTATTCCAAAAGTGAAACTGGATCCGACCTATCTTTACAAGCATGGTTATACCCTGCTGTCGGGCTGGAGTGCTGACGCTGAAGTGATTGATCCCAGCATGATCGACTGGCGTATGGTCACCGCTTCATCATTCCCTTATCGCCTGATTCAGGCACCGGGGGAGGCGAATGCGCTGGGCCGTTATAAATTTAATATGCCAAGCTCAGATGCGATCTACCTGCATGACACGCCAAACCATAATCTGTTCCAGCGTGATATCCGCGCGCTCAGCTCCGGCTGTGTCCGGGTGAATAAAGCATCTGAACTGGCGGGATTATTACTGCAGGACGCGGGCTGGAACGATGCGCGTATTTCCAGCACGTTAAAAGAGGGCGACACCCGCTATGTTCCGATTCGCCATCGCATTCCAGTGAATCTCTATTATCTTACGGCGTGGGTCGCTGATGATGGCAAACCCCAGTTCCGCACAGATATTTACAATTATGATGACACCGCCCGTTCGGGCAGTCAGGCTCTCAGTCGGGCTGAGCAGTTACTGCTCTAGTGATTGATTTTAAATCGTTAGCAGCGTCCCGGTCATTTACACTAATATTTTCAAATGGCGATCCCTCCGGGGATCGCCTCACAAACCATGGGCAGATGGGTTGACGCTTCTCTGAGAGAAAGTTATGGTTCGGCCTGTGCGCTTTTTGCACATTTCTCGGGCTTCATTCTCAGGTAAATCGTTACATGTCTACTATTGATTCTTCTCGTCGCAAACTACTGCTGTGTGGTAGTGCCGCCGCCGGACTGGCTTTATTGCCTGCTTCCGCAAGGGCCTCGCTTTCTACGTCTCGTCCGCGTGTATTGATGCTTAATAATCTTCACACCGGTGAAACCCTTAAAACTGAGTTTTTTAATGGTAAGAGTTACGACAAGGATGAGTTGTCACGATTAAATCACTTTTTCCGGGACTATCGCGCCAATAAAGTGAAAAGCATCGATCCGCACCTGTTTGATCAGATTTTTCGCCTGCAGGCGCTGCTGGGTATGCGTAAACCGATTCAGCTGGTGTCCGGCTATCGCTCACTGGCAACCAACAACATGCTACGTGAGAGTGGTCCAGGTGTGGCAAAGCACAGCTATCACACCAAGGGTCAGGCGATGGATTTTCATATCGAAGGCGTTTCGCTCGCCAATGTACGCAAAGCGGCGTTATCTCTGCGCGCAGGTGGTGTAGGATATTATCCCCGCAGTAACTTTGTACATATTGATACCGGGCCGATCAGGCACTGGTAACGACACCGGCAACGCTGCGTGAGCCGGTCATGGAGCGTTATGAATTACCACATTATTCCTGTTACAGCGTTTGCCCAGAACTGCTCAGTGATCTGGTGCGACTCCACGCGCGAAGCCGCGCTGGTCGATCCCGGCGGCGATGCCGAACTTGTCAAACAAACGCTGGAACAACTCGGACTTAAACCTGCTCAGATTCTGCTGACGCATGGACATCTTGATCACGTCGGGGCTGCCGTTGAACTGGCTGCCTTCTGGCAGATTCCGATTATCGGCCCGCAAAAGCGCGATGCTTTCTGGCTGGAAGCGCTGCCTACCCAGAGCCGGATGTTCGGCCTGGACGAGTGCGCACCTTTTACCCCCGATCGCTGGCTTGAAGAGGGGGAGAGCGTTCAGGTAGGGTTGATCACGCTCGAAGTCCTGCACTGTCCGGGCCATTCACCTGGCCACGTGGTCTTCTTTGACCGTCAGGGACGATTGCTGATTTCAGGCGACGTTATCTTTAATGGCGGGGTGGGACGCACAGACTTCCCGCAGGGCGATCATCAGCAGCTTATCAATGCGATACGCACAAAATTACTGCCGCTGGGCGATGATGTGACGTTTCTGCCCGGTCACGGTCCGATTTCTACGCTGGGACATGAGCGCGTGAGTAACCCTTTTCTGCAGTAAAAATCAGCGATCTTTCCTGCAATAAAAAATGGGCCATCAGGCCCATTTTTGTTTCGTCGTCAGCGTTACAGCACCGCGACAATCGCTTCGCACAGTGCCGACATATTGTCTGGCGTCATGCCTGCCACATTCACCCGGCCTGAGTTAACGGCATAGACACCGAACTCTTCACGCAGGCGAATTACCTGGTCTTTGGTTAAGCCACTGAACGAGAACATACCGTTTTGCTTAATAATAAAGCTGAAGTCACGCTGAGCGCCTTTCTCTGCAAGGGTGTTCACAAACAGCTGACGCATGCGCTGAATGCGCTGGCGCATATCTGACAGCTCCTGCTCCCAGATGGTTCGCAGTGTATCGTTGCCCAGAATAGTGGCGACGATAGCGGCACCATGCGCCGGCGGATTGGAGTAGTTAGCGCGGATGGTGTATTTCACCTGACTGAACGCCGTATCTGCCACGCTGGCTTCAGCCGCCACCACGGTGATGGCACCGACACGCTCGTTATACAGACCAAAGTTCTTGGAGTAGGAGCTGGCGACGATCAGTTCCTGATGCGAGGCGGCAAAAATGCGCAGGCCTTCTGCATCTTCATCCAGACCACGGGCAAAGCCCTGGTAGGCGAAGTCAAACAACGGCAGCCACCCATTGGCCTGTGACAATTCCGCCAGCTGTTGCCACTGCTCAGCGGTTGGGTCAATACCGGTCGGGTTATGGCAGCAGCCGTGGAACAGCACCACATCACCTGGCTGAACCTGCTGCAGCGACGTCAGCATGCCTTCAAAATCCAGCGTATGGTTTGCCGCGTCATAATAGTGGTATTCACAGACTTCAAGACCGGCCGCATTAAACACGTTGTTGTGGTTAGGCCAGCTCGGATTGCTGATCCAGACCCGCTTCACGGAGGTCTGCGTCGCGAGGAAATCTGCTGCCACACGTAACGCACCTGTGCCACCTGGCGTCTGCGCCGTACGGGCGCGGCCTGCCTTGATCAGCGGGCTTTGATTACCGAACAGCAGGACCTGTGTGCAGCGGGCGAAATCAGCCAGGCCATCAATGCTCAGATAGTTTTTGGTGGTTTCGTTTTCCAGCAGGTATTGCTCAGCTTTTTTAACACTGGTCAGCACCGGGGTCTTGCCGGTTTCGTCTTTGTAGACGCCGATACCCAGATTGATTTTTTCAGGGCGGTCATCAGCACGAAACAGATCGGCCAGCCCAAGAATAGGATCGGCGGGTGCAGCAGAGATCGATTCAAACATGTGTCAGGTCCATTAGCGTGAACGTTAGCGGAAAGAGCTGTCAGGTTAACGTCCGGCCAGGGAAATGCCAACCGTTTGCGAGACAAAATCATCAATTTTACCGTGTTCATTTCACGACGAGGAGAAGCTGAATTTCAGGCGAAGTAAAAAGCGGAGTGTCGGGCAGATTTCAGGAATGACAGCCATAAAAAAACGGGGCTTTAGCCCCGTTTTTTAACACGTCGGAAGCAGGATTAGAACTGGTAAACCAGGCCTACTGCTACAGTGTCATCGGTGTTCAGACCCAGCGCGTTATTGTCATCCAGCTGGTTGATCTGATAATCCACGTAGGTAGACATGTTTTTGTTGAAGTAGTAAGTCGCGCCAACGTCGATGTATTTAATCAGGTCAGCATCGCCAACGCCTTCGATATCCTTGCCTTTAGACTGAACATAAGCAATGGATGGGCGCAGACCGAAGTCGAACTGATACTGTGCAACCAGTTCAATGTTCTGTGCTTTGTTAGCAGAAGCAGCGCTGGTGGTGTTGTTCAGACCAGTCACAACAGAGATTGGTGTAGAGTTACGGGTTTCACCGTACATCGCTGCCAGGTAAACATTGTTTGCATCATATTTCAGAGCAGTTGCCCAGTTTTCAGCACGTTTGCCCTGGCCAACAACGTTACCATTGATATCGGTAGTGCCGTCTGCCTGAGAGTTTGTGCGATCGCTGCTGCTGTATGCGCCAACAACACCAACACCGATTGGTGAGGTATAGCTGGTTGATGCGCCCCAGCCGTCGCCGTTAGCACGACGCGTGTCGGTACGCTCGTTTTTACCCTGATACTGAAGTGCGAAGTCCCAGCCATCTACCAGACCAAAGAAGTTGGTGTTGCGGTAGGTCAGCAGGCCGGTGCTACGACCGTTCATGAAGTTATCTGAGTATCCTGAGTCGCCACCGAACTCTGGCAGCATATCGGTCCAGCCGATTGCATCATAAACCACACCGTAGTTACGGCCGTAGTCGATTGAGCCAGCGTCGCCGAATTTCAGACCGGCAAAGCCCAGACGGGTTTTGTTGCCGTTTTGTGCGTCAGAACCTTCAGAGTTATTCGCCTGAATGTTGTATTCCCACTGGCCGTAACCGGTCAGCTGGTCATTAATCTGGGTTTCGCCTTTAAAGCCGAAACGAACGTAAGATTTGTCGCCGTTGTTGCCGTCGCCATCTGAGCCATCGTTATCAGAAAAATAATGCAGGCCAACAGCTTTACCGTACAGGTCCAGTTTGTTGCCGTCTTTGTTATAGATTTCTGCAGCATTTGCTGCGCCGGCGGCTAACAGAGCAGGGATAACCACTGCAAGAATATTGCGCTTCATCATTATTCATTACCCTCATTGGAGTTATTTGTACACCTGCCACTGCCGTCAGGAAATCTTTACAGAACCCTTAACGAAGTTTGGTGTCTTCCTGTGTCTGCACGCATCTTTCCATCCCACCCGCCGTAATTCTAGCGCTTAAATGCTACTAAACTCGTAATCTTGTTTCAGCAGGAAAATATGTATTACAAAATGTAAAAAATACGGAACTTTGTGAGTGAACTCAAAATTTACAAAAATAAAAAAAGGCCGGCAGTGCCGACCTCGTTATATATATGAATTTCTTATATTTAATGCCTAAATCAGAAACTCGCGTTGCGTGGCGTGCGCGGGAAGGGGATAACATCCCTTACATTTTGTACGCCAGTGACATAGGCGATTAAACGTTCAAAGCCCAAACCAAATCCAGAATGTGGCACGGTACCGTAGCGACGCAGATCACGATACCACCAGTAATCTTCTTTATTCAGACCCATCTCTTCGAGTCGTGCATCCAGCACATCCAGACGCTCTTCACGCTGTGAACCACCGATGATCTCACCAATGCCAGGCGCCAGGACATCCATTGCCGCCACGGTTTTGCCATCGTCGTTCAGACGCATATAGAACGCTTTAATGTCTTTCGGATAGTTTTTCACCACCACTGGCGCTTTAAAATGTTTCTCTGCCAGGTAACGCTCATGCTCAGAAGAGAGGTCGATTCCCCAGGAAACCGGGTTTTCGAAGGTCTGACCGCAATTCATCAGGATTTCAACCGCGTCGGTGTAGTCGACCTGGGCAAAATCAGTGGTAATGAAACGCTGGAGGCGTTCTACAGCTTCTTTATCGACGCGCTCAGCGAAGAAGGCCATGTCATCGGCGCGCTCTTCCAGCACCGCATTGAACACATACTTCAGCATTGACTCGGCCAGTGCGGCGGCATCATCCAGTGTCGCAAACGCAATTTCCGGCTCCAGCATCCAGAATTCTGCCAGATGACGGCTGGTGTTGGAGTTCTCTGCGCGAAACGTCGGGCCAAAGGTGTAGATCTTCGACAGGGCGCTGGCATAGGTTTCACCGTTCAGCTGACCGGAAACGGTCAGGAAAGCTTCTTTACCAAAGAAATCTTCGCTGAAATCGACTTTGCCCTGATCGTTGCGCGGCAGGTTTTCCATATCCAGCGTAGAGACACGGAACATTTCACCTGCACCTTCGGTGTCGGAGGCGGTAATCAGCGGGGTGGAGACCCAGAAATAGCCATTTTCATGGAAGAAGCGATGCAGCGCCTGCGCCAGGGTATGGCGAACGCGGGCCACTGCGCCAATCAGGTTGGTGCGTGGACGCAGGTGCGCCACTTCACGCAGATACTCAATGCTGTGACGTTTCGCCGCCATCGGATAGCTGTCCGGATCTTCCACCCAGCCAACCACTTCCAGGCTGGTTGCCTGAATCTCAAACGCCTGGCCCTGACCCGGCGATGCCACCACTTTACCGGTGACGATAACGGAACAGCCGGTGGTCAGACGCAGCACTTCATCCTGATAATTATTCAGAGAATTATTGACGACAGCCTGAACGGGATTAAAGCAGGAGCCGTCATAGACAGCGATGAAGGAAAGACCGGCTTTGGAATCTCTTCGGGTACGCACCCAACCACGTACGGTGACTTCACTGTCAACCGCGACGCGACCGTGCAGTACGTCCGCTACAGGCACTACGCTCATAAATATCTCTCTATATAGAAGAAGTGAGTTAAAAGTTGCCCCATCCGGGGTTTTGCTATGTTACTTGCGAGTCTTCAGGAAACAAGCAAAATTCAGGGGGAATGCAGATTTATTACAGCAGAGGCGGGGCGCATCAACGCCCCGATAAGAAGAGGATTAACTCGCTTTTTTCACCAGCGGCAGATCGAAGGCTTTTCGCAGGGCTTTTACAAAGGCTTTATCCTGACAGATAGTTTTGCCGGGGCTGTCTGAGAGTTTTGCCACCGGTTTACCATTGCACTGCACCAGCTTGATAACGATATTCAGTGGCGTTACGCCCGGAATGTCGCAGGTCAGGCGGGTACCGATACCGAACACGACATTCGTCCGTTGGCCAAAGTGGCGGTATAACGCCAGGGCTTTGTCGAGGTTTAAGTTGTCAGAAAAGACCAGGTGTTTGCTTTGCGGATCGATACCCAGGCTCTGATAGTGGGCAAGGGCTTTCTCGCCCCATTCAACCGGATCGCCGGAGTCATGGCGCAGTCCCTGATAGCGACGGGCAAACAACGGACCGAAATCGCGCAGGAAGGCGTCCATGGCAATACAATCGGTCAGCGCAATGCCCAGTTGATCGTCATACTCATCGAGCCACGCCTGCAGCGCCGCGCGCTGGCTATTAGCAAGGACCGGGCTGATCTGCTGGAAGGCCTGGAACCACTCATGTGCCTGCGTCCCGACCGGCGTCAGTGACAGACGGCGCGCCAGATCATAGTTACTGGTGCCAATCAGCCACGGGAAATCCTGTTTCAGCGTTGAGACGATCGACTGCTGCACATCCTGCGAGTAGCGACGACGGGTGCCGAAATCCATCAGGCGGAAGCGTGACATATCCAGGTCAGCTACCTGCGTCTTAAAGTCGCCGAGTTTCTGGTGTAAATGGTCAATTGCCTGCTGGGTGGTGACCTGCGGTGTGCGATGACGATGCACAATCTCGCTGATTAGCGCCAGCAGCGGCACCTCCCACATAATGACTTCCCGCCACGGCCCCTGAATACGGATATCCAGTTTGCCATGGTGATTGCGCACCTCAACCTGATCCGGGTTATAGCGGAACTGGCGTAACCAGCTGAGGTAATCCTGCTGGAAGAAGGGGAGGTGAGACAGCCAGGTCGCTTCATCATCAGTCAGCGCCAGGTGTTGCATAGCGGTTATCGCGTCACGAATTTCGTCAGCGTAGAGACCCAGCAGTTCGTCGCCGCGGCAGCGAAACTCCGCCGCCACCGTTACGTCATGATAGCGGTGGAAAACGGCCTGCTGCATATGGAGCTTATAGGCGTCCGTATCCAGCAGCGAGGTCAGTATCGGGGAAGCATGTCCTGTCATGGCGCGTTTCAGCATCCTGTTCGGTGGCGCAGAGCCCGGTGTTGTACACAGTCATAAAGACGCGAAAGTATAATTCACTATCTGAACCCGATCACAGCATATTTCAGTCGGGTGGGTCGAGGCCAATCTGTGCCTTTGTTAACAAACTGTAGCCATTTCACCTTTTAGGTGCATTGTGCGTGGCAAGCTTGTAGTAACAAGCTTAGACTTTGCCGGTAAACTTATAACAACGCGAGACGCAATATGACGCAACAGCCCCAAATCAAGTATCGCCACGATTATCGTGCGCCTGATTACACCATCACCGATATCGATTTAACCTTTGAACTGGATGCGTCCACCACCCGTGTTACGGCCATCAGCCAGGTTAAACGACTGGGCGACAGCCAGGCTGAGCTGCGACTGGACGGCGAAGCGTTAACGCTGATTGCGCTGGAGATCGACGGGCAACCCTGGACGGCTTACCGTGAAGAAGAGGGCGCACTGGTGATCGGCCAGCTGCCGGAAAGCTTCACCCTGAAAATCATCAATGATATTCATCCGGATCAGAACACCGCGCTGGAAGGGTTGTACAAATCGGGCGAGGCGCTCTGCACCCAATGTGAAGCTGAAGGCTTCCGCCATATTACCTGGTACCTCGATCGCCCGGATGTCCTGGCGCGCTTTACCACCACCATTTATGCCGACGGTGAACGCTATCCATTCCTGCTCTCCAACGGTAACCGCATTGACGGCGGCCGGGATGAGCAGGGTCGCAGCTGGGTGAAGTGGGAAGATCCGTTCCCGAAACCGTGTTACCTGTTTGCGCTGGTGGCAGGCGATTTCGACGTGTTGCGTGACAGTTTTACCACCCGTTCAGGCCGTGATGTGGCGCTGGAGATCTTCGTCGATCGCGGTAATCTCGACCGTGCCGACTGGGCGATGACCTCGCTGAAAAACAGCATGAAGTGGGATGAAGAGCGTTTCGGCCTGGAGTATGACCTCGACATCTTTATGATCGTGGCGGTGGACTTCTTCAATATGGGCGCAATGGAGAATAAAGGCCTGAACGTCTTCAACGCCAAATATGTACTGGCGAAAGCGGAAACGGCGACCGACAAAGATTATCTGGGTATTGAAGCCGTTATCGGCCACGAATATTTCCACAACTGGACCGGCAACCGCGTAACCTGCCGCGACTGGTTCCAGCTCAGCCTGAAAGAGGGACTGACCGTGTTCCGCGATCAGGAGTTCAGCTCTGATCTGGGTTCACGTGCCGTGAACCGCATCGATAATGTGCGTATCGTGCGTGGGGCGCAGTTCGCCGAAGATGCCAGCCCAATGGCACACCCGATCCGTCCGGATCAGGTTATTGAGATGAACAACTTCTACACCCTGACGGTGTATGAGAAAGGGTCAGAAGTGATCCGTATGATGCATACCCTGCTGGGTGAAGAGAATTTCCAGAAAGGCATGAAGCTCTACTTTGATCGTCATGACGGCAGCGCCGCCACCTGTGATGATTTTGTGCAGGCGATGGAAGATGCCTCAAACGTCGATCTGTCGCAGTTCCGCCGCTGGTACAGCCAGTCCGGTACGCCGGTACTGACGGTGCGCGACGATTACAATCCGGAACTGGAGCAGTACACGCTACACGTCACGCAGCACACGCCAGCGACCGCCGATCAGAAAGAGAAGCTGCCCCTGCATATCCCGCTGGATATTGAACTCTATGACGGTGAAGGCAAGGTGATCCCGCTGCAGAACAACGGCCATCCGGTGCACCATGTGCTGAATGTCACCGAAGAGTTCCAGACCTTTATTTTCGATAACGTCTACTTCCAGCCGGTGCCGTCACTGCTGCGCGAATTCTCTGCGCCAGTGAAACTCGATTATAAATGGAGTGATGCGCAGCTCACCTTCCTGATGCGCCATGCCCGCAACGACTTTTCCCGCTGGGATGCGGCGCAGAGCCTGCTGGCGACCTACATCCGTCTGAACGTTGCACGCTATCAGCAGGGTCAGCATCTGTCGCTGCCGCTGCATGTCGCCGACGCCTTCCGTGCAGTATTACTGGATACCGACTGCGATCCGGCCCTGACGGCGCTGATCCTGACCCTGCCGTCGGAAAATGAGATTGCCGAGCTGTTCGATACCATCGATCCGCAGGCGATTGCGCTGGTGCGTGACGCTCTGCAACGCACGCTGGCCCGCGAACTGGCCGATGAGTTTTTTGCCATCTACAACGCCAATCAGCAGCCTGAATACCGCGTGGAGCATGATGCGATTGGTCAGCGCAGCCTGAAAAATACCTGCCTGACCTATCTTGCCTTTAGCGATGCGCAGCTGGCAGACAAGCTGGTACAGACGCAGTACCACCAGGCGACCAACATGACGGATGCGCTGGCGGCGCTTTCCGCGGCTGTGGCGGCTCAGTTGCCGTGCCGTGATGCGCTGCTGGCGGCCTACGATGAGCGCTGGCATCAGGATGGTCTGGTGATGGACAAATGGTTTGTTCTGCAGGCCACCAGTCCGGCTGCCAACGTGATGCGTAATGTGCGTCAGCTTCTGACTCATCGCTCCTTTACCATGAGTAACCCGAACCGCGTTCGCTCGCTGGTGGGGGCCTTTGCCTCGGCTAACCCGGCCGCGTTCCATGCGAAAGATGGCAGCGGTTATAAGTTCCTGGTGGAGATGCTTACCGACCTGAACACCCGTAATCCACAGGTCGCGGCGCGAATGGTAGAACCGCTGATTCGTCTGAAACGTTATGACGAAGACCGTCAGGCGATGATGCGCCAGGCGCTTGAGCAGTTGCTGCAGCTGGATAAGCTCTCTGGTGATCTTTACGAGAAAATTACCCGGGCACTGAACGCCTGATGACCCGTCCTGGCATAGGTTGACACGCTATGCTGTTAAAACGCCTGATGCACTGCATCAGGCGTTTTTTATTTCAGCGCTGCTGCGCGTAACGGACGGGCTGCGGTCGTTCCGTGCGCTGCATCACCCGATCCAGTACCTCCGCTTCCAGTTCTGCCAGCCGCGCAGAACCACGACGCCGCGGACGGGGCAGGTCCACCAGCAGATCCAGACCGATCTCGCCCTCTTCAATTAACAGCACGCGATCCGCCATTGCCACCGCTTCACTGACATCATGTGTGACCAGCAACACAGTAAAGTGATGCTGTTGCCACAGTGACTCAATCAATCCCTGCATTTCAATGCGCGTCAGGGCATCCAGTGCGCCCAGCGGTTCATCCAGCAGTAGCAAACCGGGTCGATGGATCAGCGCCCTGGCCAGTGCCACGCGCTGTTTCTGACCGCCAGAGAGTGCAGCCGGCCACTCACTGGCCCGATCGGCCAGTCCTACCGCCGCCAGGGCATCCATTGCCGCGCTGCGCCATTCGCGTCCGCGCAGGCCCAGACCGACGTTATCGATCACTTTTTTCCACGGCAGCAGTCGCGCATCCTGAAACATCAGGCGGGTATCTTCTCGCGCTGACTGCAGCGGCGCATTGCCCGCCAGCAGTTCACCGCTGGAACTCTGTTCAAGTCCCGCCAGCAGACGCAGCAGAGTGCTTTTGCCACAGCCGCTGCGACCCACTACCGCCACAAACTGACCTGAAGGAATATGCAGGTCGATCTTATTGAGTATGGTGCGACTGCCATACTGTTTGCTGACGCCGTTGACGCCAACCGGCGTACCGGTGTTGAGGCGGGCCGGTGAGAAAGTCTGGCTCATGCGTTCTCCTCCTTCAGTTGGTAAGCGGGATGCCAGCGCAGCCAGACACGTTCCAGTAACAACGCGGCGACATCCGCCAGTTTGCCGAGCAGGGCGTAGAGAATAATGGCCACCACCACCACATCGGTCTGCAGGAATTCACGCGCATTCATCGCCAGATAGCCGATACCAGAACTGGCGGAGATAGTCTCGGCGACAATCAGCGTCAGCCACATCAGACCCAGCGCGAACCGTACGCCGACCATAATATTGGGCAGCGCACCGGGCAGGATCACCTGAATAAACAGGCTCCAGCCGGAGAGGCCATAGCTGCGGGCCATCTCAACCAGCCCGCGATCAAGGTTGCGGATGCCATGATAAGTATTCAGGTAGATCGGAAACAGCGTGCCCAGCGCCACCAGAAAGATTTTGGCGGATTCATCAATGCCGAACCAGAGGATCACCAGCGGGATCAGTGCCAGATGCGGCACATTACGCAGCATCTGCAGCGAGGTATCCAGCAACCGCTCACCGGTTTTTGAGGTGCCCGTGATCAAGCCCAGCAGCAGGCCGAGAGATCCACCGATGCTGAAGCCGATCAGCGCCCGCCAGCTGCTGATCGCCAGGTGCTGCCAGAGTTCACCGCTGGCGGTCAGCTGCCAGAAGGTGGTCACGATCTTCTCCGGTGCGGGCAGAATGCGGTTTGATAACCAGCCGGTCTGTGAGGCTAGCTGCCACACCACGACCAGCAGCGTTGGCAGGAGCCAGGGTAGCAACGTATCAGCAAGGCGTTTTCGGGTTCTGGCCATCATGCTCTCCTCAGCCCCGGGCGACTTTTTTCTCAGGGGTAAAATCGTTGGCGACCGCTTCACCGTGCGCCTGAACCACCCGCGGCTGAGGCACCAGGGGAACCTGCAGATCCAGATGCGGGAACAGCAGTTCGCCAACGCGATACGCCTCTTCCAGATGCGGATACCCCGACAGGATAAAGGTCTCGATGCCCAGCGCTTCATACTCCCTGATACGTGCGGCAACCGTCGGACCATCGCCGACCAGCGCCGTACCGGCTCCGCTGCGCACCAGGCCCACGCCGGCCCACAGGTTCGGGCTGATTTCGAGCTTGTCGCGTCGACCGCCGTGCAGGGCGGCCATCCGGCGCTGACCCACAGAATCTGCCCGCTGGAACGCTGCCTGTGCTTTCGCGATAGTGGCGTCATCGACATTGGCAATCAGCCGGTCAGCGGCCTGCCAGGCTTCTTCATTTGTTTCACGCACAATCACATGCAGACGGATGCCGAAGCGTACGGTGCGTCCCTGAGCAGCGGCTTTTGCACGCACCTGGTCAATCTTCTCTTTGACCTGTGCAGGCGGCTCACCCCAGGTGAGATAAACATCGACCTGTTCGGCCGCCAGCTCCTGGGCCGGTTCAGAAGAGCCACCGAACCAGAGTGGCGGACGAGGCTGCTGCACCGGTTTAAACATCAGACGCGCGCCGCGAACCTTCACGTGCCTGCCTTCATAATCGACGGTTTCGCCTTCCAGCACCCGACGCCAGACACGGGTAAACTCGGCAGACTCTGCGTAACGCTCACGGTGATCCAGGAACACACCGTCGCCCGCCAGCTCTTCCGGATCGCCGCCGGTCACCAGATTGAACAGCGCGCGGCCATTGGAGAGCCGATCCAGAGTGGCAGCCTGACGCGCCGCCTGAGTCGGTGAAATCACGCCGGGGCGCAGCGCCACCAGGAAGCGCAGACGCTGAGTGACCGGAATCAGCGAGGCGGCAACCAGCCAGGCATCTTCGCATGAACGGCCGGTCGGGATTAATACGCCACCGAAGCCGAGGCGGTCGGCGGCCTGTGCCACCTGTTGCAGATAGGCGTGATCAACCGGTCGTGCCCCTTCGGCAGTACCAAGATAGTGGCCGTCGCCATGCGTTGGCAGAAACCAGAAAATGGATACGCTCATTATTGTTGCTCCTTATTGCGTTACGGTATGCGGTTGCCAGATGCGATCCTGAATCGTCACTTTTACGGGCAACAGATGATTGGCATAGAACAGGTCAGCGGTGCGCTGCTGAGCCGCAGCGGTTTCAGCGCTCACCGGTGAAATCCGGGTTGGTGGCCGATGGCTGAGATAGCTGGCGATAACCGGCTCAGGCAGACCCATTGCCTGCGCCAGCAGTGTGGTGCTCTGCTGACGCTGGCTGATTGTCAGCGCATCGGCCGCGCTAAAGGTATCGAGAACCTGCTGGATAAAGGCGCCATGGGCTTCGGCATAGCTGCGGGTCGCTAAATAGAATGAGCCAGTCAGATTAAGTGCGCTGCCATCAGTCAGCAGACGCGAATGACCCTGCAACAGCACCGAGGAGTAGTAGGGGTCCCAGATTGCCCAGGCATCAACATCTCCCTGCTGGAAGGCGGCGCGCGCATCGGCGGGTGTCAGATAAACCGGTGTAATATCTTTAAAACTCAGGCCCGCCTGCTGTAAGGCGCGAAGCAGTAAATTGTGCGAGCTGGAGCCTTTCTGGAACGCGACCTTTTTCCCTTTCAGATCTGCGACCTGTTTCAGAGGACTCTCTTTTGGGACCAGAATCACTTCTGCTTTGGGCTTTGGCGGCTCAGAGCCGACATAAAGCAGATCCGCGCCAGCGGCCTGGGCAAACAGTGGCGGAAGGTCACCGGTGCTGCCGAGGTCAATACTGTTGATGTTCAGCGCTTCCAGCATTTGTGGACCCGCCGGGAACTCGATCCACTTAATCTGAGTATGGGGAAAACGCTTCTCCAGTAACTGATGTGATTTTGCCAGCACCATGCTGACTGAACCTTTCTGATAGCCGATACGAATCTCAGCCGGATCGGATTCGGCGGCCTGAACCAGAGGGGCGATGAGTAAAAGGCCTGCCACCAGCCACTTTCCAACTATTTGCTTCATCGAACTCTTCCTTATACCGCTTGTGCAACGGGGTGGTGGTGACGGGTCAGCGCCAGCCAGAACGCAGTGACGGCTTCATCCAGACGCTGTGACAGTGAATCCTGTAAAACCGGCTGACGATCGTAGTGGGTAATCTGGCTGTCCTCGGCATAAACACCGTGCAGGATCTCCTGCGCCTTTAAGGCGTTAAGAACCGGTTTCAGGGCGTAATCCAGCGCCAGCATGTGGCCGACACTGCCGCCGCTGGCCAGCGGCAACACAACCTTGTGCTCGAGTGCACGTTCAGGTAGCAAATCGAGCAGGGTTTTCAGCGCGCCTGAAAAGGACGCCTTATAAACAGGTGTCGCCACAATCAGGCCATCAGCAGACGCGAGGTCTTCACGGAGGGCCAGGAGTGCGGGTGCATCAAAACGTGCATTGATCAGATCGTCAGGCTGAAAGTTGTGAATATTCCAGGGAATGACTTCAATGCCACGCGCTTCCAGCTTGTGCTGACACAGCGTCAGTAATGAAGTCGAGCGGGAAGGAAATCGTGGGCTGCCAGCCAGCGTAATAACGCGCATCATCACTCCTTATAACTAAAAGTTATTGATTATCTAAAGTTGAGAACTAATGGCTTCATACTGTCAGAGCTACGGAGTGGGCTTAAATGATTTATCCGGCAAAGTAAGGGTGAAAAATGCAAATAGAAGACGCCGCTGCAGAAGGGAACGCATAAGCTTCCGATAATTCTTAATTTAGGTTCCGGCAGGCGGTGAATTGATTAAGGAGTGTGATACGAGATGGTCAAAACGGGGGAGGGTGCTGAAAAAAATCGTTTTCGTCTGATTGCTTAATCAATCTTCCTGAGAGTCATACAGCGTTAAAGCGAAGCGGTGAGCATAACAGCCCCTCTGAGCGGCACAGAATCTGCCTGTCTGCGGAAGCCCCTGCCTGAAGCTAAGATTAATCGCAGAAAGAAAACTGCAATGAAAATGAAGTAATGGTGAAGTTATTCACTATTACAGATGTTCTCTTACACATTCCTGAACATGGTTACGTCTGCTTTGCCGGGCTATTTTAAATCGATCATCAACGGTTTTAACATTTACGCGGACTATAGATGCACTTTCATTAACAGTGATTTTCACAGGAAACGTTAAGATAATTTTTACGACTGGTCTTTATTCGCATTACCGGTTTAAGATAATCAGGCCAAATGAAAGCTATCATAATAATAGCGCATTACTCTTTTCGACGTTTCGCCTCTGGTCAGGACCTGCATCTGGCAGGTGACGCGTATTGTCTTTTTTCTAACAGCAGAGAATTGCCTATGTCTGACACTCTATTATCTGTAATTATTCCAACTTACAATGTTGAAAAATATATTGTGGAGTGCGTCGATTCATTATTACGTCAGGTTAAAGCGCCCAATGAAATACTCATTGTGAATGATGGTTCCACCGATGGAACATTAGCCTTACTTGAACAGAATTATGCGCATCTTCCTCAGGTGAAAATAATTACCACTGAAAATGGAGGCGCCGGTCAGGCCCGGGATGTGGGCATTGCACAGGCGAAGGGACAGTTTCTCTTTTTCTGTGATCCGGACGACGTCGTGGCGGACGGCCTGGTGGCCGAGCTGGCCAGGGTGGCGGAAACGCATCCTGAAACGGACCTGTTCTGTTTTAAATCGTGTGTATTCCGCGATGGTCAGATTGACATCACTTCACCAAAAGTGAGGCACGAACTCTTTGGCCAGCAAAAGCCACAGGAGGTCCTGCTGGCGCTGCTGCGTAATGGCAGCTATACCTCGGCGGCCTGGAGTTATGTCATCAGCAAACGCGTTATTGAGCAGCATAAATTGCGCTTTGTTAAACGTGTTCATGAAGACCACAATTTTACCCTTTCCTGTTTTATGAAAAGTCAGCAGGCCTGGGTCAGTCATCAGGTCTATTATAAACAGCGTATTCGCAACGGTTCACTGACCAACAGTACTAAAAGCAATGAGTTTTTCCATCAGCGCTATGACGCTTTTATGCATGCCTACAACACGTTAACCGGATCGATGGTTAAATCAGCATGGCGTGACACCCTGGAAAAAGCCTATTTAGTTCACTCGTTTCGTCTGATGATCTATTTATCGCTCTACAATCGAACACCTGTTCCTGAATATGTGCTGAATGCTATTCGCTTTTTGGGACGTAATGTAAAAGCAGAGAGCTTTAAAGAGCGGTTATTGTTTAATCGTCCTGAACTGTTTATTGCGCTGCAGCATTACAAAGTCAAAAAAGAGTTGAAAAACGCGGCCTGATCACAAAAAACAGCCTGATTCTGAAAAATGTGAAGCGATATTGTTTATGCCTTAGCGAAATGAGAAGGTGAGACATGCAATGTGTATAAGGTTGTTGCGTCATGGCAAAAGTTCTTGATAAAAGTCTGATTATTAATATTTTCTCCCTGCTGGCCTATCGTGGTGCGTCGTTTCTTTTTCCGCTGGCGACGCTGCCCTATCTTGCCCGTGTTCTGGGTGTAGAGCAGATGGGTACGCTGGCACTGGCGATCGCCTGTGTGCTCTATTGCAGTACCATCTCTGACTGGGGATTCAATGTCTTTACCACCAAAGATATTGCTCACCATCGTGATGACAAAGAACGCGTCACTCAGCTTTTCTGGTCAACATTTAACGCCAAGCTGATGCTGCTGGTGGTGACCAGCGGTACGCTGCTGACCGCGACCTGGTTCAATCCTGCCTGGCATCCGTTGTTCTTTATCATCCTGGCGAACTGCACCACGCTGATAGGCTCGTTGTTTTCATTTGGCTGGCTGATGCAGGGCTTTGAGAAGTTGGGTAAGACGGCAATGATCGCTACCTTCGGGAACTTCTGTGCGATTCCGCTAACGTTTTTACTGGTGAAATCCCCGCAGGATACCTGGCTGGCTGCCCTGATCCCTGGCACTGTCTCGATCATCAGTGCAGCGATTACGCTGAAGTTTGTGCTGGAGATGAAGGTCATTGGCCGTTATCGCTTTGAGCCCCGTGAAATCAAACAGCGCATCACCGACAGCATGGATGTCTTTATCGCCATTGCCGGTGCCAATCTGTTCAACAGCGTCAACGTCGTGATTCTCGCTTCCTTTACCTCCACCTATATGGTGGGTATCTATAACGGTGCGGATCGTCTGCGTAAAGCCGCTAACTCTGTGCCAGAGCAGATTGGCAGCGCCTTCTTCCCGCGCGTCAGTCATCTGTTTGGCCGGGATAAACGGGCTGCCATTGCAGCGACGCGCAAAAGCCTGCTGCTGTCGTTTTCCCTGAGTCTGTCGATTGTGATCTTTACCTGGTTCTTTGCTGACCTGGTGGTTTCAATCTTACTGGGTAAGGACTTTATTCCGTCGGCGGATGTGCTGCGTGTCTTTGTGCTCTGCTTCCTGTTTGGCAACATTGCTTATCCGGCCGGATTACAGATTCTGATTCCACATGGTTTAGCGCGTCAGCGTATGTGGGTGATGATGGCCGCGGGTGTGATTAACGTGCCGCTGTGCTGTTTCCTGGCGTGGAAGTTTGGTGCGATCGGGGCCGCATGGTCGATGGTCGGGGCAGAAGCGTTCGTCTGCATCGGTATTTTTGGCATCATGCAGCGTCACGGGATCCTCCGGGAATATCTGTTCCCCTCGCAGGTGGAAAATCACCCCGTAAACGATTCCGCTGCGTAAGATCAAGGGATTTTCAGTTAACTTCCCACCACCCCGCAGTTCGATTTACTTTTGCGCCAGAGCACTTTACCATTCTGGCGCACATTTTCCCGTGCACCGACTTCCACGATCGCTTCCGTCCTTCAGGAGAGTGCATGTTTTATCCTATCGTCCGACCGGCGCTGTTTAAACTCGACCCCGAACGCGCACACGAACTCACCTTTCAGCAACTACGCTTTATGAGCGGCACGCCACTTGAGATGTTCTATCGCCAGACTCTGCCGTCGCGTCCGGTTACCTGTATGGGACTGACCTTTAAGAACGCCCTGGGCCTGGCCGCCGGGCTGGATAAGAACGCAGAGTGTATTGATGCGTTTGCCGCGATGGGCTTTGGTTTTGTTGAAGTCGGTACCGTCACGCCGCGCCCTCAGGCGGGCAATGATAAGCCACGCATGTTTCGGCTGGTGGAAGCAGGCGGAATTATCAATCGGATGGGATTTAATAATCTGGGTGTCGATCATCTGGTTGAAAACGTGAAAAAAGCGCGTTTTAACGGCGTGCTGGGAATCAATATCGGTAAAAATAAAGATACGCCAGTCGAGCAGGGCAAAGATGATTATCTGATCTGCATGGAGAAGGTCTATGCCCACGCCGGTTATATCGCCATCAATATTTCCTCCCCTAACACGCCAGGTTTGCGTTCGCTGCAATATGGCGAGGCGCTGGATGATCTGCTCTCCTCAATCAAACAAAAACAAAAAGAGCTGGAACAGCGTCACCTTAAATATGTTCCGCTGGCCGTGAAAATTGCGCCCGATCTCTCGGAAGAGGAGTTAATTCAGGTCGCAGACAGTTTAATTCGTCATCAGATTGATGGTGTTATTGCCTGCAATACCACCCTCGATCGTTCGCTGGTTAGTGGACTCAAATATGCTGAGGAAGCAGGCGGATTAAGTGGCCGGCCAGTTCAGTCCCGGAGCACAGCGGTTATCCAGCGCCTCTCTCAGGAACTGCAGGGACGCCTGCCGATTATTGGCGTTGGTGGCATTGATTCTTTAACGGCCGCACGTGAAAAAATCGCCGCCGGGGCAACATTAGTTCAGATTTATTCAGGTTTTATTTATCAGGGACCGGGCTTAATTAAAGATATCGTTACCAATATCTAAGACAATTCTCACAATGACGGGCCGGGGGCTTTATTTATCCCCTCGGCTCGTTTATATTTTGTCCTGTTGCACGCTTTTTCAGCTTTTCCTTATGTTTCTTTTTCGCTGAATTCTGCGTGATTTTTGGCGCAGCGGTAAATACAGGGCACACGATGAAAATTAAACCCGATGATAACTGGCGTTGGTATTTTGACAGCAGCCACGATCGAATGATGCTCGACCTGGCCGACGGTATGCTGTTTCGTTCCCGCTATTCCCGCAAAATGCTCACGCCGGACGCTTTCGCTGAATCGGGCTTTTGTGTCGATGACGCTGCTCTTTATTACACGTTTGAAGAGACCTGCCGTCATTGCAAACTCAGTGGCAGTCACCGTGCTGAGTTGGTGTTAAACGCACTGGTCGCTGCCCGCTTTCTCAAACCCCTGATGCCTAAAAGCTGGCATTTCACCTCATATGCCCCGGCCATGCAGCCTCGTCCTGGCGAAATGGTACAGGTTACGCTGGCTGAAGAGGGAACACAGGCACGTCTGCTGGTGGTTGAAAGTGGTGATAATGCGGCGCTCTGTCTGCTGGCGCAGCAAGGTCTCACGCTGGCGGGAAAAAACATGGTGCTCGGCGATGCCATCAAAGTGATGAACGATCGCCTGCAGCCCTGGCATGAGGACGTTGCTGCACCTTTCGCACGCGCTGTCTGATCACCTCAGTTCAACATCGCCCGCCGGAATACAGCTACAGCTTAACAGTGTGCCGTCCTGACGCAGGGCACTCTGTTTCAGCGCCTTCACCTCACCTGCGACCAGATTCAGCTTGCAACTGCCACAGAGACCTGCACGACAGGAATAGGGTATGCGAAAGCCCTGCATCTCCAGTTGATCCAGTAACACCTGCTGATTATCTCCGGTGAATGTCTGACCCTGATAAGTAATGTTCACGGTTTCAGGCGCCTGTTTTTCTGGTTTCAACGTTTCAACCACTTCACCCGCCCCATACCTGCGCGATGCATGACGTTTCAGGACAATCATTTCATCACCCGCACGCACCACGCCGCTGCTACGCGCCACTAAGTTCAGGCCGAAATCGATGTCACCACTGCCATCCTGAGCGGTACGAAAAGTCTGCAACGTCGCCAGCGGATGACCGGTGGGATGCTTAACGCCGGTCTCGGTGCTGACCGTGGTGAGCACACAGCGACTGCAGGGCTTTGGCACCTCGAATATCACGTCGCCAATCTGAATTTCTGCCCAGCTATCTTCATCCCATGCGGCAGCACCGCTGACGACCAGATTCGGACGAAACTGTTCGGCTCGGACGCTGGCCGGGCAGCGTTGTTGCAGATCATGCAGCGACGCGTTGTTGATCAGCAAAAACGGAAAGCCATCGGCAAAGCTAAGCGGAATATGATCAAACTTTTTGACCCGGCGGCTGGGTTGTGGCCCGACCCAGCGCAACTGAACGTCGCGCGGGAAGAACTGGCTCAGCCACTGATTTATCGCAAGGGGCGCTATGCGCGCGGTAAAATGATTACCCCAGACTTCGGTGGGATGATCCTGCTCATCGAAATCGCTGAAGCGGATCAGGGACTGACTCCCATCTGGCGCCGCCAGCAACAGGCCATCCGGCAGAATCGCGGGCGTAAAGCGCACCATCTCCGGGTGCTGGCGGGCGGTAATAAAGGTGCCATCAGGTTCGGTCACCATAAACAGACGATCAAACGCCAGTCCGCTGTCAGTGACCAGCGCGTGTGATAACGCTAATCCCCGCATCGACTTCACAGGATGAATAAATAAGCGGGAAAGCGTGATCATGGTGTTCTCCTTGAACCCGACGCGCGACACAAAAGAAGCTAACTTTATGACATAGGTCTCCGATTCGCTATAATGCGCGACAATTTTCTCAAGAGTTAAAAAGTGACGATATGAATTCTCTGTTTGCCAGCACGGCGCGTGGGCTCGAAGAGCTGTTAAAAAGTGAGCTGGACGCGCTGGGCGCGCAGGATTTGCAAGTGGTGCAGGGAGGCGTTCACTACGAAGCCGACGATCGCGCCATGTACCAAAGTCTGATGTGGAGTCGTTTAGCATCACGCATCCTGTTGCCGCTGGGAGAGTTTGGCGTCTACAGCGATCTTGATCTCTATCTGGGTGTACAGAGCGTGGACTGGCCGACGATGTTCGGCAGCGACAAAACGTTTGTCGTGCATTTCAGCGGCACCAACGACTCGATTCGTAATAGCCAGTTTGGCGCGCTGAAAGTGAAAGATGCCATCGTGGACAGCTTTACCCGTCAAAACCTCGAGCGGCCGAATGTCGATCGTGAGCAGGCGGATATCCGTGTCAACGTCTGGCTGAATGACGATCGTGCCAGTATTGCGCTGGATCTCAGCGGCAGCTCGCTGCATCAGCGCGGCTATCGGCAGCAAACCGGTCAGGCACCGTTGAAAGAGACGCTGGCCGCAGCGATTGTGCTGCGTTCTGGCTGGGAGCCGACCACGCCGCTGATCGATCCGATGTGTGGTTCCGGTACGCTGCTGATTGAAGCCGCACTAATTGCCTGCGATCGCGCACCAGGCCTGCTGCGCAAGCACTGGGGCTTCACCGCCTGGAGTCAGTTTAATGCTGCTCTGTGGCAGGACGTGAAAGCCGAGGCGCAGGCGCGTGCCCGTGCGGGCACCGCCGCCACCCAGGCGCGCTTCTTTGGCTATGATAATAATGGCCGCGTGCTGGAGTGGGCGCAGGCGAATGCCCGTCGCGCAGGCGTTTATGAACTCTTTACCTTTGCTCAACAGGACCTGCTGAAGCTGACCAATCCGGTCGATCCGGCTGTGCATGGCACGGTGCTGAGCAATCCGCCTTACGGTGAACGTCTGGAGAGCGAACCCGCCCTCATTGCGCTGCACAGCCAGCTTGGACGTCTGATGAAGCAGCATTTTGGCGGCTGGAATCTGTCGCTGTTCAGCGCCTCGCCTGAACTGCTGAGCTGCCTGCAACTGCGTGCCGACCGCCAGTTCAAAGCGAAAAACGGTCCGCTGGATTGCGTTCAGAAAAATTATCAGCTGGCGGTCAACAGCCATGAAAGCGCCGGTCAGATTGCGGAAGATTACGCGAACCGTCTGCGTAAAAATGTGAAAAAGCTGGAGAAGTGGGCGCGTCAGGAAGGCATTGAATGCTACCGCATTTATGACGCCGATCTGCCAGACTACAACGTCGCTGTCGATCGCTATGGCGACTGGGTGATTATCCAGGAATATGCGCCACCGAAAACGATCGATCCGAACAAAGCGCGTCAGCGCCTGTTCGATGTGATCAGCGCGACCCTGAGCGTACTGGAACTGCCTGCCGACCGTCTGATTATGAAAACGCGTGAGCGTCAGAAAGGCAAAGCGCAGTATCAGAAGCTCAGCGAAAAGGGCGACTATTTCGAAGTTAAAGAGTTTAATGCGCATTTCTGGGTGAATCTGACCGACTATCTCGATACCGGCCTGTTCCTCGATCACCGCATTGCCCGTAAAATGCTCGGCCAGATGAGCCAGGGCAAAGATTTCCTGAACCTGTTTGCCTATACCGGCACCGCCAGTGTGCATGCCGGTCTGGGTGGGGCGCGTTCGACCACCACGGTCGATATGTCGCGGACCTATCTGGAGTGGGCGGAGCGCAACCTGCGTCTTAACGGACTGACCGGGCGTCAGCACCGCCTGATGCAGGCAGACTGCCTGAGCTGGCTGAATGAGAGTGACGAGAATTTTGACCTGATCTTTATCGATCCGCCAACCTTCTCCAACTCAAAACGTATGGAAGAGAGCTTTGACGTTCAGCGCGATCATATGATGCTGATGCGTAACCTGAAGCGCCTGCTGCGTCGCGGCGGCACCATCATGTTCTCCAATAACAAACGCGGTTTCAAAATGGACATGGATGGCCTGAAAGCACTGGGCCTGCAGGCGCAGGATATTACCCAGAAAACACAGTCGCAGGACTTCGCGCGTAACCGTCAAATTCACAACTGCTGGCTGATCACTCACGCCGGTAAGGAATAAGATTACATGTCATTAATCAGTATCCACGGCGCTTATCTCTCCTTCAGCGATGCGCCGCTGCTAGACAACACCGAACTGCACATTGAAGAGAACGAACGCGTCTGTCTGGTGGGCCGTAACGGTGCAGGTAAATCCACACTGATGAAAATCATCAACGGCGAACAGCCGCTGGATGATGGCCGCATTATTTATGAAACCGATCTGGTGGTTGCGCGTCTGCAACAGGATCCACCGCGTAACATCACCGGTTCGGTCTATGACTTCGTGGCTGAGGGCGTTGAAGAGCAGGCTGAGCATCTGAAAGCCTATCACGCCATTTCCCATGTGGTGATGGACGATCCAAGCGATAAAAACCTCAATGAGATGGCGCGTCTGCAGAGTATTCTCGACCATCAGAATTTGTGGCAGCTGGAAAGCCGCATCCATGACGTGCTGGAGCAGATTGGTCTGCAGCCCGATACCGAACTGTCGTCGCTCTCTGGCGGCTGGCTGCGTAAAGCGGCGCTGGGCCGTGCGCTGGTCAGTAACCCGCGCGTGCTGATGCTGGATGAGCCAACCAACCACCTCGATATTGAAACCATCGACTGGCTGGAAACGTTCCTGAAGAACTTTACCGGCAGCATCATCTTTATTTCGCATGACCGTTCGTTTATCCGCAACATGGCGACACGTATCGTCGATCTCGACCGCGGCAAGCTGGTCTCCTGGCCGGGCAACTACGATCTCTATCTGGAAGGCAAAGAAGAAGCCTTGCGCGTTGAAGAGATGCAGAACGCAGAATTCGACCGCAAGCTTGCGCAGGAAGAGGTGTGGATCCGTCAGGGCATCAAAGCCCGTCGTACACGTAACGAAGGCCGTGTGCGTGCGCTGAAAGCGCTGCGTCGTGAGCATTCGGAACGTCGCGAAGTCATGGGCAAAGCCAACATGCAGGTGGGCGAAGCGTCCCGCTCCGGCAAAATTGTGTTTGAGCTGGAAAATGTCGACTACGCGGTCGACGGCAAAGTGCTGGTGAAGGATTTCTCAACCCAGGTTCAGCGTGGCGACAAAATTGCGCTGATTGGACCGAACGGTTGCGGTAAAACCACCTTACTGCGTCTGATGCTGCAGCAATTAAAAGCGGATCATGGCCGCGTGCATTCCGGCACCAAGCTGGAAGTGGCCTACTTTGACCAGCATCGCGCTGAACTGGATCCGGATCGCACCGTGATGGACAACCTGGCCGAAGGCAAGCAGGAAGTGCTGGTTAACGGCAAACCGCGCCACGTGCTGGGCTATCTGCAGGACTTCCTGTTCCATCCTAAACGTGCCATGACGCCGGTGCGCGCACTTTCGGGTGGTGAACGTAACCGCCTGTTGCTGGCGCGTCTGTTCCTGCGTCCCAGCAACCTGATGATTCTGGATGAACCAACAAACGACCTCGACGTCGAAACGCTGGAACTGCTGGAAGAACTGATTGATGGTTATCAGGGCACCGTCTTACTGGTCAGTCACGATCGTCAGTTCGTCGACAATACCGTCACTGAGTGCTGGATTTTTGAAGGCAACGGCGAAATCGGCACCTTTGTGGGCGGTTATCACGATGCTCAGCAGCAGCGCGCCGCCTACCGTCAGCACAGAGCTGCCACACCCGCAAAAGCGACGGCTAATACCGCTAAGCCTGCCGCAGAGAAGAGTGATGCGAAGCGTAACGTAAATAAACTCAGCTACAACCTGGCGCGAGAGCTGGAACAGTTGCCGCAAAAACTGGAGCAGCTGGAGGCGCGCATCGGCGAACTGCAGGCGAAGATGAGTCACCCGGACTTCTTCAGTCAGGCACACGATCAGACACAGCCGGTGCTGGATAATCTGGCGCAGGCTGAGCAGGAGCTGGAAACCGCTTTTGCGCGCTGGGAAGAGCTTGAGTCACTGAAAAACGGCGCGTAGGGCAGGGCTAACGGATGTGTTCAGCAGTGAAAAGTAACGCGTGGATACTTTGTCCACAATGCGATTTAATGATTAAGCTGCCGGACATTCCCGTTGGCAGCCGTGCATCATGCCCGCGCTGCCACACCTCCCTGACGGCCAACTGGCACGAGCCGCGCAAACGACCGACGAGCTATGCGCTGGCAGCACTGTTTATGCTGCTGCTGGCGAATCTGTTTCCTTTCGTCTCAATGAAAGTTGCGGGGCTGACCAGCCAGATTACACTTTCGCAGATCCCCAAGGTCATGGTGACGGAAGATTACAGCAGCCTGGCGACGCTGTTCCTGCTCTTTGTGCAGGCGGTCCCGGCTTTCTGCATGATCACCATTATACTGCTGGTCAATCCGGTTCCTTTTCCAACCCGACTTAAAATTGGTCTGGCACGCATCCTGTTTCAGCTGCGTAACTGGGGCATGGCAGAAATTTTTATGGCGGGCGTGCTGGTCAGCTTCGTCAAACTGATGGCCTACGGTGAGATTGGCCTGGAGACCAGTTTCTGGCCGTGGGTGCTGTTTTGTCTGTTACAACTTCGGGCCTTTCAGTGCGTTGACCGGCGCGAGTTGTGGGAGAGTCTCTCCCCCCGACCCGCGCTACCTCATCTGCCCGAAGTGGGCATCAGTGGTTTAGAGCAGGGCCTGCGTTCCTGCCCATGCTGTACGGCCATTCTGCCTGAAGCTGAGCATACCTGTCCGCGCTGCGGCGTAACGGCGCAGGCGCGACGAAAGCACAGCCTGCAGTGGACGCTGGCGCTGTTGTTTACCTCCATACTGCTTTATATCCCCGCCAACCTGTTGCCGATCATGGTGACGGAAACCCTCGGCACAGCGTATCCCTCTAATATTATGGCGGGGGTGATTGTGCTGTGGGATGACGGTTCTTATCCGGTAGCGCTGGTGATTTTTATCGCCAGCATTATGGTGCCTACGCTAAAAATGCTGGCGATTGGCTGGCTCTGCTGGGATGCCAGCGGGCGCGGACGGCGTGACAGCCACAGGATGCACAAAATTTATGAAGTGGTTGAATTTGTTGGCCGCTGGTCAATGATTGACGTGTTTGTGATTGCCGTGCTCTCTGCGCTGGTGCGTATGGGGCAATTAATGAATGTTTATCCCGCGTGGGGGGCAGTACTGTTTGCGATGGTGGTGATTATCACCATGATTGCTGCCATGACCTTTGACCCGCGATTAACCTGGGATCGTGTACGCGAAAACAATATGAAGGAGTCGCGCCTTGACGGAAACTAACCACGGCCATGCAAAGGTGGAACAGATTAAGCGCTGGTCGCCGGTCTGGATTGTCCCCATCGTTACGCTGTTAATTGGCGGGTGGATCCTGTTCTACCATTTCAGCCATCAGGGGCCTGAAGTCACCTTAATCACCGAAAACGCCGAAGGCATTGTTGCGGGTAAAACCACAATTAAAAGTCGCAGCGTGGATGTCGGTATCGTGGAGAGCGCGGTGTTAAGCGACGATCTCCACCATGTAGAAATTAAGGCCCGTCTTAATGCGGGTATGGGAAAACTGCTGCATAAAGACAGTGTTTTCTGGGTAGTGAAACCGCAAATAGGACGTGAAGGCATCAGCGGGCTGGGAACGCTGCTGTCAGGTGCCTACATTGAATTACAGCCCGGCACCAAAAGTGAAGCGCCAGAACAGTTTAACCTGCTCGATGCCCCTCCTTTAGCGCCGCCAGATGCGAAAGGTATCCGCATTATTCTCGACAGCAAAAAAGCGGGTCAGCTTAATCCGGGCGATCCGGTGCTGTTCCGCGGCTATCGCGTCGGTACGGTTGAGACCAGCGTTTTTGATACTGATAAACGTATGATGACCTATCAGCTGTTTGTCGCTGCGCCTTACGACCGCCTGGTGACGACCAACGTGCGTTTCTGGAAGGACAGCGGTATCGCCGTGGATATGTCTGCCTCTGGCATGCGCGTAGAAATGGGTTCGCTCACGACGCTCTTCAGTGGTGGCGTCAGTTTTGATGTGCCGGATGGCTGGGAACTGGGTGAGCCTGCGCAGAACAAATCTGATTATCATCTGTTTGACGATCAGCGCAGTATTCAGGACTCACTTTATACCAACCATATTGATTACCTGATGTTCTTCACCGACTCGATTCGTGGTCTTCAGGCAGGCGCGCCGGTTGAGTTCCGGGGTATTCGTCTGGGTACCGTTTCTGAAGCGCCATTGATGAAAGCAGGCCTGGATCAGGCGCTGAATAATGATTACCGCGTACCGGTACTGATTCGTATTGAGCCGGATCGCTTTATCAGCCGGCTGGGTGAAAATTTCGATCTTGAACAGCATCTGCAGGATGGTAAGAAACGCGGTCTGCGTGCCACGCTGAAAACGGGCAACCTGCTGTCGGGCGCACTCTATGTCGATCTCGACTTCTATGACAATGCGCCAGCCTATAAAGGACCACAGAAAGTCTCTGGCTATGAAGTGATCCCAACGGTCAGTGGTGGCCTGAGCCAGATTCAGCAGAAGCTGATGGCGGCACTGGATAAAATCAACAGTCTTCCACTGAACGGCATGGTTAACGAAGCCACAGGTACACTGAAAGAGAGCCAGAAAACGATGCGTGATCTGCAGCGCACCATCGACAACATCAACAAAGTCACTGGCAGTCCGGCGATGAAAACGCTGCCGGAAGATCTGCAGCAGACATTGCGCGAGCTGAACCGCAGCATGAAGGGCCTGCAGCCAGGTTCGCCAGCTTACACCAAAGTGGTAGGCGATATGCAGCGACTGGATCAGGTACTGCGTGAACTTCAGCCGGTACTGAGAACGCTCAACAATAAGAGCAATGCGCTGGTATTTGAGGCGAAACCGGGACAGGATCCCCAGCCGAAGAGGGCGAAACAGTGAAGAAAGGATTGATACTTTGTGCCGCGCTGGTGTTAAGTGCGTGCAGTAGCAGCGTTGACAATACCTGGTATCAGCTGCCCTCCGGGGCGGCATCCATGCAGGTCAGCAGCAGCCAGCTGAATGAAGCGCAGCCCATGTTGTGGGTGCAGCAGGTGACGGTGCCGGATTATCTGGCAGGCAATGGACTGGTTTATCAGACCAGCGATGTCAAATATGTCATCGCCACAAATAATCTCTGGGCCAGTCCGCTCGATCAGCAGTTGCAGCAGACGCTGATCACTAACCTGAGCAAGGCGTTGCCAGGCCGGCTGGTGGCCGGTTCACCGTTAGGTGCGCAACACGATACGCTTAACGTGACGGTCACCGGCTTCCAGGGACGTTACGATGGCAAAGCGATCGTCAGTGGTGAATGGACGCTGGAACATCAGGGCCGTCTGACTAAGCAGGCGTTTAATCTGGTTCTGCCGCAAACCGAAGATGGCTATGATGCTATGGTCCGTACGCTGGCGGCGGGCTGGCAACAGACTGCGCAGAAGATTGCCAACAGTGTGGTTGCGTTAAATTAAGATTAATGTGAATAAATAAGCTAAGCCCCTGTCCGGTTGTCGTGATTTTTCGACGCCGGCCAGGGGCTTTTTTATTAGCTTAATCAGAGAGATGGTGTTGATGTGTGCATCACAAAACGCCGTTATTTTTACCGATTAAGGTCACATTTATGACACTGGCATGAAGATTGAGCATTGATCTTTGGATTCGCAGGAGGTAGAACATAAGGGTGGTTGAACATTAAATCACCACTTTTCTTTCCACCAGATTCCACAGACCTTACATGAGGGACACGGAGTATGAAGAGACAGAAACGAGACCGCCTCGAACGCGCCCATTCACGTGGTTATCAGGCAGGCATTACTGGACGCTCAAAAGAGATGTGTCCGTATCAGTTGATTGACGCTAAGTCTCACTGGTTGGGAGGTTGGCGACAAGCCATGGAGGACAGGTCGGTAGCTGCATAACCGGATGTCACTGAAAAGGGAATATAACCTCCGCCATGCGCGGAGGTTTTTGTTTCCGGAGGAAACGCTTAGAAAGCGGCGGTATCTTTAAACAGGCCGACTTTCAGATCGCTGGCGGTATAGATCAGATTACCGTCAACCAGCACTTCACCATCTGCCACGCCCATCACCAGTTTACGGTTGATCACGCGTTTGAAGTGAATGCGGTAAGTAACTTTCTTCGCTTCTGGCAACACCTGACCGGTGAATTTCACTTCACCCACGCCCAGTGCACGGCCTTTACCTTCGCCGCCCAGCCAGCCCAGATAGAAACCAACCAGCTGCCACATGGCATCCAGGCCCAGGCAGCCCGGCATCACCGGATCGCCAATGAAGTGGCAACCGAAGAACCAGAGATCGGGATTGATATCCAGCTCCGCTTCAACAAAGCCTTTGTCATATTTGCCGCCGTCTTCGGTCATTTTGACCACGCGGTCCATCATCAGCATGTTGCCGGATGGAAGCGGCGGACCATTTTCGCCAAACAGTTCACCACGACCTGACAGAATCAGATCTTCTTTGGTATAGGATTCGCGTTTATCTACCATGTTTTCAATAAGCCTTGTTTTAGTGAATCACGAATATTAGCGAACAGTTGTACGCTGAGCAAATCGGATTAACGGTGGTTAAACCAGTTAAGCCAGCGCAGCGCCCAGGGACGTTGCGGACCGTCCGGCTGGTTGAACAGGCTAATGCGTTCCTGGATGGTATTCAGCAGGCAATCACCCAGACCATCCTCGGTACTCCAGATTTTCCCCGTCAGCAGCGGCAGTGCTTCCTCGGCCTGGTCAATGGCCCAGATGTGGAAGCGACCCTGCTCAACCGCCGTGACAACAGCCTGGTTCAGACTAAGATGACGCACATTGCAGGCAGGAATAATCACTCCCTGCTGGCCCGTCAGTTCTCGCTGATGGCAAATATCAAAGAAGCCTTCGATCTTCTCATTCAGCCCGCCCACAGGTTGCACGTTGCCGAATTGATCGACCGAGCCGGTGACAGCAATTTGCTGATTGATGGGCTGATTTGCCAATGCGCTTATTAAGGCACAGAGTTCAGCCAGCGAGGCGCTGTCACCATCCACTTCGGAATAAGATTGTTCAAACACCATTGAGGCCGAGAAGGGCAGTTGCTGATCAAGTTCCAGCTCGGCAGTGAGGTAAGCCTGCATAATCATCATACCTTTGGCATGGATATTCCCGCCCAGCTCCGCTTTGCGTTCGATATCCATGAACTCACCATCACCAGGATGGACTACGCAGGTAATGCGAGAAGTATCGCCCCAGGCGCGCGGGTGGCCAGGAAATTCCACCACTGACAGACCATTAATCTGACCGACAACTTCACCTTCAGTTTCAATCAGAATCTGCCGCAGCAGGATCTCATCACGCATCCGTTCATTGAGATAATTCTCGCGCCATAAGCGCGCTTCCAACGCATCACGTAGCGCTTCAGCATTGAGTTGTTCATCGCCCATCAGGGCTGACTCGCGCATCTGACGCTGGAGCCAGCGGGGACAAAGTGGCAGGGTATCCTGATCGCCGCTATAGCGAGCGCCTTCTTTAATCAGCTCGGGCCAGAAGTCCTCTTCCGGCAGGGGCAGCCCCGCCTGCTGTGCCAGTTCTGCGTTCCAGCGACACCAGGCAAGCATGTCATCCTCATCCAGAATCTGAATATTCTCTTCAAACTCAGTATAGATGGCCATTTCGTGTGCTTCAGGGTCGAGCTCCTGAAAATCTGCCAGCGTTTCACGTTCGCCACACAGGACCAGATTGAGGCTGAGTGGCAGAGGCGGAATAGAAACCGGCAGCGGCTGGCGTTCGTCCTGGGATGTCCACTCGACATAGCCCTGTTCAATACACTTTTTCAGGCGCAACCAGAGAATGGGCTGCGTCATCAGGCTTTGCAAGGAGAGCACCAGCGTGCCGCCGTTAGCGCGATGTATCAGGCCCGGGTCGAGCTGGATGCGATCTTTATACTGGCGCACGCAGCCAAACAACTGTTCCATCTCAATCCACTCAGCAAAGTGAATACCACCCTGACTGGTGAACGGGCGTTGCGGATCGGAGGGAGGCTGGAGCGTGACATTATCTGCCATGATATGGTAATCACCACCATACAGCGTGGTACTGTCGGCCATAACCCGTTGTGCGGCCTGGGCAATGAATGCCAGATAATCGCGATTCTCCTGGCTACGAACCAGCAGTAATGGGAACCCTTGCGTCTGATGGTGTAAATGCGCAAGTGCATTCAGCAAACGGGGCTGTACCGTTGCCAGAGCATCAGTTTCTTCATCAGCAATTCGGGAGAAAACGGATTGGTATTGCGCGCTATCCGGCTGTAAGGTCTGCCACGTAAGTTGGGTGCTGGTCAAAATAATCGCATTTGTCTGTATTAAGAAAAGCGAGATTATACAGGAATCACCCTTGTTAAGCACTGCAGACTTCCTGTTGAAGATGTGATGATGACAGCATGTTTTTCGTTGCTGCATCCGGGAAAAAAGCTGTTATTCTTAGTTCGTTACGTGATCACGATGAGATTCCGATGAAATACCAGCAACTCGAAAATCTTGAATGTGGATGGAAGTGGAAATACCTGGTGAAAAAACATCGGGAAGGTGAACTGATCACGCGTCACCTTGAATTAAGTGCGGCGCAGGCTGCAGTCGATAAGCTTCTGGCGATGGAAAATAATCCGGTCACGGTGAATGAATGGATCGCGGAACATATCCATTCTGATCTGGATAATCGGCTGAAACAGACTATCCGTGCCCGGCGAAAACGCCATTTCAATGCTGAACATCAGCACACCCGTAAAAAATCCATCGACCTTGAATATCTGGTCTGGCAACGACTGGCGGGACTGGCACAGCGGCGCGGCTGCACGCTTTCTGAAACAATTGTTCAGTTGATAGAAGATGCAGAACGTAAAGAGAAATATGCCACTCAGATGTCCAGCCTGAAACAGGATTTGCAGGCGATCCTGGGTAATTCAGGCTCTGAAAGCGAGTAACGTAACGGGAGCAATGTCATCCCTGAACGCCTGATGCCAGCTTTATTACTGGCATAAAAAAACCCCGCCTTGGCGGGGTTTTTTATGACATGTAAACTTAAGCCTGTGGCTGAGTTACAACGTCTTTGATGCCTTTAACATCGATTTCTACGCGACGATCCGGAGACAGGCAATCGATCAGGGCATTACGGCCTTTCACGCTGTCACAGGTATTGCCGGTAACTGGGTTAGATTTACCCATGCCACGTGCAGAGATCTTGTTAGAAGGGATACCTTTAGAGACCAGGTAATCTACGACTGACTGAGCACGTTTCTCAGACAGTTTCTGGTTGTACTGCTCTGAACCGATGCGGTCGGTGAAGCCCAGTACGACAACGGAACCATCTTTAGGATCCATTGAGCTCAGCTGGCTGTACAGCTGATCCAGAGCCTGCTGGCCTTCTGGCTTCAGGGTAGATTTGTTGAAGGTGAACAGAACGTCAGACTTCAGAGTGAAACGCTTGGTTTCAACAACTGGCGCTGGTGCTGGAGCCGGAGCTGGTGCCGGAGCAGCGACGTCATCCTGACCGAAGCGGTATGAAACGCCTACGCTCAGCATGCCATTGTCTGGACGAGCACCAACGGTCTGTGCATCACCGATGTTGTTAACCCACTGGTAATCCAGACGGGTAGCCCAGTTCTGAGTCAGCGCATATTCAACACCAACTGCAGCCAGCGGAGATACGCCGGTGTCGTGGTCGCTGATGCGGCCAGTAGTTGAGTTAGTCTGCGTTGCATCTGCACGCCATACCATGCCGCCCAGACGAGTATACACGTCCAGATCGTCATTAATTGGGTAGCTCAGTTTAGCAGCCAGCTGAACGCCCTGTGCTTTGAATGCGCCGTTAGTCACATTGCCTTTATTAGGCATGCGACCCAGCCAGTCATAGCCCATCTCGAAGCCCAGGTATGGGTTTGCCTGATAACCAACGAACGCACCTGCGCCCAGCTGGCTTTCATGAGTTGGACCGTCATTGTTCTCGTAACCGTGACCGTAGTAGCCAGTGTCGTGATACTGAGACCAGCCCAGTTTAGCACCGGTGTACCAGGTGTTATCTTTCGGAGCGGCCTGCGCTACGGTAGCGAAGCCAGCCAGTGCCACTGCAATTGCGATAGCTGTCTTTTTCATTTTGCGCCTCGTTATCATCCAAATAGGCAATGAGCAAAAAGGTTGCTCTTGGTTTAAATCCTTCGCCGGGTCAAAACGCTCGCTTATGACTCTACCGCAAAAAACGGAGGTTATTGAGCACCCTGGCGAGCTAAAGTCTACAACGAGATTGGAAACTTACAAGTATGATGTGAGGCGCTACTGTAAAAAAACAGCGGTTTATACACAATTTCTAACAATTAGGATGGTCGTAACGTCGCAGCAAAAAGCCCAAAAAACCTGCTAACCCATTGTCACAGCTCGAACTAACAGAATCAGTGGTTTAGCGACAACTGATAAGAATAATAGCCTGGGAAACTTCTTATTTTTACTTAATGAAACAAATCCGACTGAATTTTTATCGCACTTTGCGGTCTCAGAGGCGCTTCCGTTGTCCCACTGGCCCGCAAAATCAAACCCAGCGCTTCACCCTCAGCTGCCGCATTTTCAAGTTGACGACGCTCATTTTCATCAAGATCGTACGGAATCCATGCCAGAACAACGCTGTAATTTCCCGTACGCAACGCTTTAACCATCGCCTCAACCGCATTCAGACGTTCAGAATCGGCGATATGCATACTTTTATCTAATGGTAAGCCTGATTCCTGCAACCAGGTGCGGTTCAGTTTATGTGCCGGTGTTAACCACAACTGCCAGCGTGACTGCTGACTCAGTTGCTGTAATAACGGCAACAGCATCATCTGCATCATACCGGGCTGCTCGCTGTAACGTAACTCAGTAATTCCACCACCCTGCGTGGACGGAACAGAAGAGGACGCATAATGATGAGCATAGCGTGCATTATTAGGATGTTGTGTTCGCATAAGTTAATCACCAGCAGTGGACTGTATGAATATACAGTACTGTCATCCTGGATAAAGATCAACCCAAATTTCTGAAAACGCCTCGCAAAAACGCGACAAGATTAGTTGAAGCACTATTTATTCATTGAACCCGCTGCCACTTTTTTTTATCTTCTAATTACCTGATACACAACGTAATTTACCAGATATTTCTTACATGGAGGTGGTGCAATGAAAAAGATTAATCCGGTTGTCGAGCGCTCCAGAGCGCACCTGGGCCCGTTGGGAACAATTGAGTCCCGGACCCAGTTTGGTGGCTATGCACTGGCTGTCGAAAGCGTGGTTTTCGCGTTAATTAATAAAGATGAACTCTACCTGCGGGCCAGTGAACCCTTGCGGGATTACATTACCGACCGTCCGCTCCAGCCCCTGATTTTTCGCAAACGGGGCAAGTCAGTGAAGCTTGATTACTTTCAGGTCGATGAAGCCTTATGGCGGGATCCTGACCATCTTCTGACGCTCTCCGCGGCCTCTTTAGAAACGGCACAGCGCGAGTTGCAGCACAGACAAGCCTCTCCGCGTTTGAAAGATCTGCCTAATCTCAGTGTACGCATGGAAGTCATGTTGTACGAGGCGGGCGTGATGAGTGTCAATCATCTTTACCAGATGGGAGCCAAACAGTGCTGGCTGAAGTTAAAAGCGATCAACCAGCACGTTGGATTTCAGACACTACTGGCGCTGCAGGGTGCGATTACGGGCCACCATGCGGCCGCACTGCCACTGGCCACCCGTGCCGAGCTGAATGCATGGTTTCAACGCACGCTTTTATCGAAACCAGACTTCAGAGGCGAAGAAGGCTAATCAGCAATAAGCGTGCGGCGCAGGCGAGCCACATCAGGCATTAAGGCTACCAGCAGTCCGAGTTGCTGAAGCACCAGCGGCGCACGCACATCCGCATCTGCGGCCAACTGGCTGATGCGATGAGCCAGTTGATGGCGCATTGTTTCAACATGCTCATCGCTGACTACGTCCGTCTGAAGCACATCCTCAACATAACAAACTGTATCATCCAGCAAGGTCAGCAGTTCTGGTGCCGTAATTTTGTCACGGTGCGCGCCGAGTGCAGAAATGTAACTCAGAAACGAGTGGTTTGAGCAAAGCAGCTGAAAAGCCGATTCGCGCAGTTTCTGACTGGTGCGACTTTCACTGCTCATGTTTGAAACCACGGATGCCAGCTCGGCATCTGCATTGTGTGCGTCACGGCGGGCAATGCGATAGGCGAGACGGTTATCCTTGCCCTGATGATACTGTTCCATGATCGCATCCAGATAGCGGCAGTTCGCTTTCAGGGTTCGTTCAGCCACCGCCGGCAACTGACGAAAGCGCCAGTCTGGCCAGATAAACGCCACAGCCAGCCAGGCCAGGCCACAGCCGAGTAAGGTGTCCACTACGCGTGGCAGGGCGACCTCAAAGCCTTCCCCTAACAGGTTAAAGCAGAGCAGAACCAGCAATGTGATAAACAGCGTGGCCTGCGCATACTGTACCTGCCTGAAAGCGAAGAACAGCACGCCGGAAATCACAATCAGGATTAACTGCCCTTCAATTGAGGGCACCAGCCATAAAACGGGCAGACCAATAGCAATGCCCGCCAGTGTTCCGCCGATACGTAAGGCCAGTCGCCGCTGCGTTGCGTTGTAGTTGGGCTGGCAGACAAACAGGCTGGTCAGCAAAATCCAGTATCCCCGCTCGAGTCCGGTGATCTTAATGAAGCCATAGCCGATACAGAGCACGACTGACATGCGAACTGCATGCCGGAATAGCGCCGATGAGGGAGAGAGATGACGGCTAAAGCGCAGCCTGATGTCACTCCAGCCACTTAATCCTTCGCGTGACAGCAGATTATCGCTGTGCTGAGGATCTTCACCGGCCAGCGTCTGTTCAGATTCGATGGAGGCAAGGTGGGCATCAATGGCGCGCAGATTGCGCAGCAGCCAGAAAAGGGCACGGGTATGCTCGGCCTCAGGCTCGCGCTGCTCCAGACGTTCAATTGCTTTTTGTAATCGTTCAAACGCGCGCTCAAATCGACTGTCATGCACCCATCTTTCACGCACCAGAATGCAGTGTGCCAGCTGGCGACAGGCTTGTGCCTGCATGTTAAGAAGACGCTGGAAGCGAAACAGAATTTCGTTATAGCGCCAGTCACCGCGCAGCAGATGATATTGCAAATGGGACGAGCTGGCCCGTTCATGAATGTCCTGCGCCACAAAATAGTAGTGCAGACTACGGCGGGTGCCGCGCGACCCGCGATCGCCACGCAGTCGACTCTGCAGCGTAGTTTTGGTCAGGTTGAGCTGCGCCACTAACTGGCTGTTGACCATCGCCGCATCGATAAACGCGGCGTCATCCTGCTCACCAGCATCCGGATCGAAGAGATTCGCTTTGGCATCCAGGTAACGCGCCAGTTGTGAAAAGCTGCCAGCCAGCTGTTCCTGCACCGGCCGGACCGGAAACATCAGATGACCCAGCAGCGTCAGCAGGTTGTACCACAGCGCGCCGACCAGCAGCAGCATCGGCTGCATATACCACTGACTGAACAGCCCGATGCCGAGCATGGTATAGACCGCAATCAGCAGCGCACCAAACGCGATAGTGGCGTAGCGCTGGCCCAGGGCACCCAGCAGAATAAAGCCCCATGTCGAGATCGCCAGCCCGACAATAAAGGCGAACGGATAGGGAAACAGGAGTTCTACTGAAACGGAGGCGATGCAGAAGCAAAGCAGGGTAATCAGCAGATTCTTCAGACGACCGGCCAGGCGATCATCAAGATCGGCCAGCGCAGCCGCGACCACCCCCAGCGTTAAGGGAATCGTCCACTCAATCTGATGCAGCCACCAGGGGATGGCAGCGCAGCCACTCAGCGCAAACAAAATCCGCAGCAGATAGCGCCACGTACTATTAAACAGATATTTTCGCCAGCCAGGCACTGCATCCGACATCATATTAATAGCGGCGGGCATTGGCTTCGCGCGCGGCGCGCGCCTCTTCCACGGACACCACGCGGCGTCCAACCGGCCAGAGGGCGATAGCGGCAATCTTAAAGTTCGCAATCCCTGTTGGAATACCGATGATGCTGATGCATTGCACAATCCCCACCGAGATATGTGAAAGGCAGAGCCACCAGCCAAAGAAAATCAGCCAGAAAATATTCAGGAAAGTTCCGCCGGTATTCAGAATATGACTCTTACTTTCAGGACGAAGCACATCGACATGCACCGCCTCGTTGCCAAACGGCAGCAGCGAGAGCTTTGTAATTTCCCAGCAGGAGCGGGTCAGTGGCAGGGTAAAAATCAGCACGACACTGATTAACGTGGCAAACAGCCAGCTCAGCGTGGTGAAAAAGCCACCCAGGACAAAATTAAGAATATTTAAAACGGTGCGCATGATCGTCTTTTCCTTTTGCATTCCGCAAGATGTGACGCCAAGTTTAGCTTGTTTTAAGGCTGGAGCGCTAAGGGTCTGACAGGTAAACTCCCCTTAATCCTGTTATCTGACGTTGGTGTCGGCGTGGAACTGAAAGCAACCTCGATGGGCAAACGACTTGCCCAGCATCCTTATAATCGTGTCCGCCTGATGGCGGCGGGCGTCGAAGTCAGTGGCGATAAGCACGAGTATCTGATCCCCTTTAACCAGTTACTGGATATTGCCTGCAAGCGTGGGCTGGTATGGGGCGAACTGGAATTTTTGCTGGCCGATGAAAAAGTGGTTCGGCTGCACGGAACGGAATGGCAGGAGACGCAGCGCTTTCACCACTATCTGATGCAGGCCTGGCAGAGCTGGAGTCTGGAGATGAGCGCAGTCTGCCGTGAGGTACTCCAGTCGCTGCATGATGAAATCGAGACCTTTGGCGCGCAGGATCGCTGGCTCAACCGCCACGAACTGCAGGGGCTGAAAACAAAAATTCTCAAACAGTTCGATGCGTTGCCAATGCCTCTTATCCGCTTAAAAGAGTTTGCTGACTGCCGCGAGAACTGGGCGTTTTGTCAGCGCTGGCTGGATCAGGGTGACGCGGCCTTGCAGCAGCGAAACCGCGACTGGACGGCCGCTATGTTAAGCCGTTATCAGGCATTCTTTGCCAGCGTCGAGAGCACGCCACTGAATCAGTCGCAGTGTGAGGCGGTGGTCAACGGCGAAAATTCATTGCTGGTGCTGGCTGGCGCCGGTAGCGGTAAAACGTCAGTGCTGGTGGCCCGGGCAGGCTGGTTAATGCAGCGCAAGCTAGCCAGCGCCGATCAAATCCTGTTACTGGCATTTGGCCGCGAGGCTGCCAAAGAGATGAACGAGCGTATCCAGTCACGGCTCTCCGCGGATGACATCCAGGCGAGAACCTTCCATTCTCTGGCGCTGCATATTATTCGTGAAGGCAGTAATAAGCAGCCGGTTATCAGCAAGCTGGAGAGTGATGCGGATGCGCGTCGCGCGTTATTGATCCGGGAATGGCAGCAGCAGTGCCATGAGAAGAAAGCGATGGCAAACGGCTGGCGTCAGTGGCTGCGTGACGAACTGCAGTGGGAATTACCGGAGGGGCCTTTCTGGGAGGACGACAGGCTGGCAAAGCGGCTGGCGTCACGACTGGAGCGCTGGCTCGGCCTGATGCGCATGCACGGAGGTGCACAGGCAGCTATGATCGCGGATGTGCCGGAAGAGGTCCGGGATCTCTTCAGTAAACGCATCAAACTGATGGCACCGTTGTTGAAAGCGTGGAAGAGTGCGTTGAAAGAGGAGGGCGCGGTCGACTTTTCGGGTCTGATTCATCAGGCAATAGCCGTTCTGGAAAAAGGGCGGTTTATTAGTCCGTGGAAACACATACTGGTGGATGAGTTCCAGGATATTTCACCTCAGCGTGCCGCCTTGCTCAGCGCACTCCGCCAGCAGAATAAGCGCACCGCCCTGTTTGCGGTTGGCGATGACTGGCAGGCTATCTATCGCTTCAGCGGCGCAGAGATGACGCTGACGACCGCATTCCATCACTATTTTGGTGAGGGTGATCGTTGCGTGCTCGACACCACCTACCGCTTTAACGATCGCATTGGCGATATTGCTAATCGTTTTATCCAGCAGAATCCTCAACAGCTGGCAAAACCACTGAATAGCGTCACCAAAGGCAATAAGAAATCGATTGCATTGCTGGCAGAGGATCAGCTGGACGCCCTGCTGAACAAACTCAGTGGTTATGCGAAACCGGATGAGCGTATTCTGCTGCTGGCGCGCTATCACTATCTGCGGCCAGACATACTGGATAAAGCCCGAACCCGCTGGCCGAAACTCAATCTGGACTTTATGACGATCCACGCCAGCAAAGGCCAGCAGGCGGATTATGTCATTCTGCTGGGATTACAACAGGGCAAAGAGGGCTTCCCGGCGGAAGTCCGCGAGTCAGTTATTGAACAGGGCTTACTGCCGCAGCCCGAACCTTTCCCGCATGCGGAGGAGCGCCGTCTGGCCTATGTGGCACTGACGCGAGCGCGTCAGCAGGTCTTTTTACTGTTCGATAAAGCAGCGCCGTCACCGTTTGTCGATGACTTCCGCGAGCTCGGTGTGCCAGTACTGCGTAAAGCCTGAGTTATTTCAGGCGATCGGCCAGATAGCGCTGATAATCGGGAATCATAATCTCCAGGCTTTGCGCAAACAGCGGCGACTGAATAATAAAGTCCGCTGTGGAGCGATTTGTGGCAACCGGAATATTCCAGACGGTTGCCAGACGCAGCAGCGCTTTGACATCCGGATCGTGCGGCACGGCGTTAAGCGGATCCCAGAAAAAAATCAGTGCATCAATTTTTCCTTCTGAAATCAGCGCACCCACCTGCTGATCACCGCCCATCGGACCGCTCAGCATGGCTGTCACGTTCAGGCCGGTATCACGATTAATCAGATTCCCGGTCGTCCCGGTCGCATAGAGGATGTGTTGTTCCAGCGCGGGCTGATTCTGTTTAACCCAGTCAAGCAGTGCGGCTTTGCAGTGGTCATGGGCGACCAGCGCGATATGTTTTATGGTGCCAAGGGTGCGAACAGTCTGTTCCATAGAGGCGTCCTGATAAGGCTCATGCGCAATGAGAGGGATCCTGAGTTTACCTCTGGCCCATTAACGCTATCAACTCGTACGTAGCATTTTGACCAGTGTCATAAATTGCTGGCGCGTCGCTTCATCGAAACGATGAAACCAGCGGTGCAGCGAGGGCAGTTCGGCCTGTGAAGTCCAGTCCAGGTCTGCGGTAAGCCTGACGGAAGAGGGGGGAGCAGAAGCGGAATTTGCAAACCGGGGCACAGAGGCGATCTGGCGGGTGCGGTTATAATTCAGCATCGCTTTTTCCATGTCGGCGGTTGTGATGGCCGGCAGGTGGTCACGCACGCTGGTAATCTCCGTGCCTTTTTCATCCACCAGCTGGAAGTTAAGGCTGCGGTCAAAATGATAACGCTCGCGTTTTGTCTCCAGCGCGGGCAGCCGAATAGTAATGGTTTTGGCTACAGCAGTGAACGTGACAATCATCGGCAGAGACTGATAGGCAATGACATTCTCTTTCAGCCCTTTGCGCTGATGCTCTACCCGGAACAGAAACTGATGCTGACCGCGATCCAGCTCCAGGCTGTCAGCTCCTTTGAGGAGCGAACCTGAAATTTTTCGACCATCCAGCACCAGTAGCTCGATTTGCGGATCAAGCTTTAATGTGATGGCAGAACAGGACGCCGAAACGAGGAGTGTAAGTAACCCCGTTACAGCCAGCGACAGCTTCATTTCAACTCCGGTAACTGATGACACGAAAGGGGATGTGTAGCAAATTCTTACATTATGGCAGTTAATTTACATTTAAACATATTTATTCGTGCGCGGGTTCAATTAATTGTGCTCAGGACTTACCCGTTAACGAGCGCACCCATCTACACTCAACGCTGGCCTGAAAGGAGAGAAACATGAACGACCAGACAATTCGTGACGTGCTGACGCGAACCCAACGTATCGCCTTAGTTGGAGCAAGTGATCGCCCCGAACGTCCCAGTTACGGTGTGATGAAGTATCTGCTTGATCAGGGCTATGACGTGATCCCGGTCAGCCCGAAACTTGCAGGGAAAACAGTGCTGGGGCAACAGGGTTATGCCAGTCTGGCGGATGTACCCGGCGGGATTGATATGGTGGATGTCTTCCGCAATTCTGAAGCCGCATGGGGTGTCGCCCAGGAGGCTATAGCCGTCGGGGCAAAGACATTATGGCTGCAACTCGGCGTGATTAATGAACAGGCGGCGGTGCTGGCTCAGGATGCAGGCATGACGGTGATTATGGATCGTTGCCCGAAGATTGAAATTCCACGTCTGGGGATTACGCGCTAAATCAGGGGTGGCGGCAGAGCGTGCCGCCACAGATTAGTGTCGCAGATGAGGTGCCTGCAATTGCTGACGTACGGATGCAGCGAGCTCATCCATTGAAGGTTGCTCAGGATGTTCAATGCTGGTTTCACCTGAAAGCTGAATCTCTGCGACATAGGTATGAACCTGATCGCCTTCCTCATCTTCCATCACCACATGATACCAGGGTGCGGTACGCATCTTTTCTTCTGCACCAACATCTTCAATTTTAGGCTCGTCTAACGAGTACTCAGGATCGACATCAACGATAACGCCCAGTACGCCGGACAAACGATGACGAACCTGCTGACCAATACCAAATTTACTGGCAATCATTTTACTGGCAATCATAGTGACCTCCGAAAAAAAGCTCTCTTACCAATATGGGGTCAGGAGCCCATTTTTCAAGTCACATCACGCGGCAGGCAAAACCTTTCAGATAGAGGCCTTCCGGATAGCTGGCGATGACCGGATGATCCGCTGCCTGACGGAACTGTTCGATAAACTGCACTTCGCGTCCCGCATCCAGCGCGGCATCGGCAATAATCTTCTGGAACAGTTCGGTAGCCATCAGACCGGAGCAGGAGAAGGTCATCAGGACCCCGCCCGGATTCAGTAACTGAATGGCAAGCATATTAATATCTTTATAGCCGCGACAGGCACCCATTAACTGGCTTTTGTTTTCGACGAATTTGGGCGGATCCATAATGATCAGATCAAATTTCTCGCCACTGTCACGATAGCGGCGCAGCAGTTTGAACACATCATCACGCTCAAAACGGGCGCGAGAAAGATCCAGCTCGTTCAGTTCAACGTTCTGACGGGCTACGTCCAGCGCTTCCTGAGAGGTATCCACACTGATGACTTCTTTACACCCACCCATCAGCGCAGAAACAGCGAATCCGCCTGTGTAAGAGAAGCAGTTCAGTACACGTGCATCCTGTGCATAACGACGCGTAGCAAGACGACTGTCACGCTGATCAAGGTAATAGCCCGTTTTATGGCCGCCCTGGATATCAACCAGCAGCTTCATGCCATGTTCTGTGATCGGCAGCAGGGGCGGTGGCAGTTCACCGGTGACGGGGCCTTGTGTCAGCTCCAGACCTTCTTTCTTGCGTACGGCGACGTCAGAACGGTCATAGATGGCGCAGCCAGGGAAACACTGCTGGAGGGCGGTGATAATCGCCGCACGCTGATATTCCGCGCCAGCCGAGAGCAGCTGCATTACTAAAAAGTTGCCAAAACGATCAATAGTGACGCCGGGCAAATTATCAGACTCACCGGCAATCAGGCGATAACTGTCCAGACCATCACGGGCCGCCAGCCATTTACGCCACTGCTGCGCCTGTTCGAAACGGCGGACAAAGAAAGCGATATCGATGGATTCATCGGCCTGCCAGCTCCAGACGCGGGCGCGAATCTGCGACTCGGGTGAATATGCGGCGCGAGCCAGCCATTTGCCGTTGCTGTCACAAACGTCAAGGGTTTCACCCCGTTGTGCTTTACCTTCCAGACGTGCAACGGCACCTGAAAAGACCCATGGATGGCGACGGAGCAGGGACTTTTCACGTCCCTTTGCGAGAATCAATCTGACTGTCATAGTTTGCTATGCTTACCTGAAAAAATGAGGCGCCATTGTCCGGTGGATAACGGGAAATTGCAACGAACAGCAGCAGGAGAGAATAATGTCAGCAGCCTGTTTTAAAGCATGGGTTCATGGCCGCGTCCAGGGCGTCGGGTTTCGTTACAGTACGCAGGCAGAAGCCAGGACGCTGGGCGTGCTGGGCTACGCGCGGAATCTGGATGACGGCAGCGTCGAGGTGCTGGCCTGGGGCGACGCGGAGAAGGTCGAAGCGCTAATCGCCTGGCTTAAAGCGGGCGGGCCCCGCAGTGCGCGCGTTGATAAGGTGCTGGTGGAACCGCACCAGCCCGCAGAGCCACCCCGCGATTTTACAACCGGTTAATCACAGACACTTTGCCGGTTTAGGCAGGCCGGCAATTTTCGTTGCCTGTTTAGCCGGCCCTTCAGGAAACAGGCGGAAGAGGTAGCGGCTGTTGCCTTTCTCTTCCCCGTATTTCTTCGCCATTGCCTTTACCAGCATCCGCACGGCGGGTGAGGTATTAAATTCCAGATAAAACGCGCGCACAAAATGGACCACTTCCCAGTGTGCTTCGGTCATGGTGAGGCCTTCCCGCTCAGCAATGTGTGCCGCCAGCGCTTCACTCCAGTCGTCGGTACTCTTCAGATAGCCTTCGGCATCGACGGCGATTTCGTTACCGTTAAAATTCACGTGATCTCCTCTCTGTAAATGACGGCGCAGTTTAGCAAACCTGGCAGGCAGTAAAAGCAAAAACCCCGCCGAAGCGGGGTTTTACAGGCCGACTGTCATTGCCGGTTAGTTGCTGCGGGCGAAACCCAGCAGGCTAAGCAGGCTGACGAAGATGTTATACAACGAAACATAGAGGCTGACCGTCGCGCGGATGTAGTTGGTTTCGCCACCATGAATGATGTTGCTGGTTTCCCACAAAATTGCACCGGCTGAAAACAGAATAAACAGGGCGCTGATAGCCAGATGCAAGGCAGGCAACTGCAGGAAGATGTTGGCGACCACCGCAACCAGCAGTACCACAAAACCTGCCATCATCATGCCACCCAGGAAGGACATATCACGACGGGTTGTCAGCACGTAGGCAGAACAGCAGAAGAACACCAGCGCCGTACCGCCCAGCGCCAGTGCGATCACGTCGCCCATGCCTGCGGTTAAGAAGGAGCTCAGAATAGGGCCCAGGCAGTATCCCAGGAAGCCGGTAAACGCAAACGCGGCAAGAATACCCATCGGGCTGTTAGCCAGGCGGTAGGTTAAAAACATCAAACCATAGAAGCCGACCAGCATCAGGATCAGGCCCGGCGCAGGCAAGGCAAGCAGGGTGCTGGCGGTAGCTGTAACCGCCGAAAAGGCCAGAGTCAGCCCAAGCAGAAAATAGGTATTGCGCAGAACTCTGTGCGTTGAAAGCAGTGAAGACTGCGATGAGGTGACAATTCTTTCCATATTGCGCTCCTTTAAGCAGAACACTAATAAGCAGATCGTTAAATATGTGCCGAGAATACGCAGCCCATTAAAGAGGGAAAAGGCGTTTTACCCTTCTTTACGCGCTAATCTGCTAATTGTTTGAGCAGAGTGGCGATTTTGACACCAAAAAATCACAATCTGGCTGTTTTTCAGGCGAATAAACAGATAGATGCTTTACATCCCTAAACGGGGTGTTTATAGTGCGCGTCATTGCGGAGGGGTGGCCGAGCGGCTTAAGGCAGCGGTCTTGAAAACCGCCGATGGGAAACCATCCGAGAGTTCGAATCTCTCCTCCTCCGCCACTTTATCTGCCACGGGCAATAAAGCGGTAAAAATCAATAGTTTTGCCGATGCAGTACAGTTTCAAAACGGAGGGGTGGCCGAGCGGCTTAAGGCAGCGGTCTTGAAAACCGCCGATGGGAAACCATCCGAGAGTTCGAATCTCTCCTCCTCCGCCACATTTTACAGGCCAGCACTCCGTGCTGGCCTGTTTCGTTTCTGACGTTCCAGCTTCTTCCTCCAGTCCGAAAAACCACGTCTCTGCTGCTGACGCGCGGCTGCGCATTCATCTGTTCGATGCATCTCTGCTATAGTCCACTCACTGTTTTTGCAAACATCTGGCGCTTTTCCGAGGCGAGCTGAGTTACACTGTTGATTACTTCGCTCTGAGGCGAGCTAATCGGTTGATAGCCAGAGTGTTTCTTTACTGAATAAATGGAATAGGCACAATGATCAAGAAACTGAGTCTTTGCGCATTGTCAGTGCTCGCTGCATTGCCGGTCGGAACGGTAGCATTTGCTGCTGAGGGTGACATGCAGCTGCAACAGGTGCTGATGTTGAGTCGTCACAATCTGCGTGCGCCACTGGCCGATAATGGCAGCGTGCTGGAACAGTCCACCAAAAAAAGCTGGCCGCAGTGGGATGTTCCCGGCGGACAGCTGACCACTAAAGGTGGCGTGCTGGAAGTCTACATGGGTAATTACACCCGTCAGTGGCTGGCACAGCAGGGCCTGGTGAAGAACGGCAGCTGTGCTGACAGTAATAACGTCTTTGTCTACGCTAACAGCCTGCAACGCACCGTTGCGACGGCTCAGTTCTTTGTTAATGGTGCCTTCCCAGGCTGTGACGTCGCGGTCACACACCAGGATGAAATGGGCTCCATGGATCCTATCTTTAATCCGGTCATCACCGATGGCAGCGATGCTTTCAATAAGAAAGCACTGGCCGCGATGACCGCAGCAAATGAAAAACTGTCGCTGAAACCTGCTTTCCAGCGCCTGGAAAAGATTGTCGACTATAAAGCATCGCCTGCCTGCAACAATAAAAAGCAGTGCGATCTCAGCAGCGGCCAGAACACCTTCAGCGCTGAAAACGGTAAAGAGCCAACTGTCAGTGGCCCGCTGAAAGTGGGTAACTCCCTGATGGATGCGTTTACGCTGCAGTATTACGAAGGATTCCCGCTGGATCAGGTTGCATGGGGCCAGATCAAGACGCCTGAACAGTGGAAAGAGCTGTCAGCCATTAAAAATGGTTATCAGGACGCCCTGTTCACCAGCCCGGACGTTTCCCGTGAAGTGGCGGCCCCACTGGTGGATTACATCCGCAGTCAGTTAGTGGATCAGGACAAAGCTAACGCGCCGAAAATCACGCTGATGGTGGGTCATGACTCGAATATCGCCTCGCTGCTGAGCGCGTTGCAGGTCAAACCATATGAGCTGCCTGATACTTACGAAAAAACGCCGATTGGCGGCCAGGTTGTTTTCGAACGCTGGCATGATGCGAAAACGGATAAAGACCTGCTCAAAGTCGAGTATGTCTATCAGACGGCCGATCAGCTGCGCAACGCTGACGTGCTGAGTCTGAAAAACCCACCGAAGCGCGTTACGCTGCAACTGGCGGGTTGTGAGACGGATGCAAACGGCTATTGCAGCTGGGATCAGTTCTCTCAGGCGCTGAATGCTGCGCTGCAGGGCACGCCAATGCAACCTGCGGCGGCACCACAACCGGCAGCACAGTCTGACGACGACAGCGCAAAAGCCGCAGCGACGAATGACGCTGCTGCTGATAAAGCTGAAGCGGATAAAGCGACCGCAGCCAAAGCGAAAGCTGAAGCCGACAAAGCTGCCGCTGAGAAGTCTGAAGCAGATAAAGCGGCTGCTGAGAAAGCAAAAGCGGATAAAGAAGCCGCTGAGAAGGCTAAAGCGGATAAAGCGGCAGCGGAAAAAGCCGCTGCTGAAAAGGCAAAAGCGGATAAAGCCGCTGCTGAGAAAGCGAAGGAAGACAAAGCAGCCTCAGCCAGTGACGCGAAAGCTGACCAGGCTAACGCTGCGAATAAGCCTGCCACAGTGCACAACGACGAATCAAAGTCAGCGGCAACGCAGTAATTGCGCTGTAGCGACCCATAATAAAAAACCCCGTCGAAACGGGGTTTTTTTATGGCTGCAGGGCGATTAACCCGCCACAACGACCAGTTTCTGGTTAGCAAACTCTTTGATACCCAGATCAGAGAGTTCACGGCCATAGCCTGAACGTTTCACACCACCAAAAGGCAGTTCCGCTGAGGTGTCGCTCTGCGAGTTGATAAACACCATCCCGGTTTCAATGGCGGAAGCCAGTTTACGACCGCGAGCCGTATCCCGCGTCCAGACTGAGCCACCCAGACCGTAGTGCGAGTCGTTTGCCAGCGCCACAGCCGCATTATCGTCGCCGACGACATAAACCTGCGCCACAGGACCGAAGAACTCCTGATAATAAGCAGGATTATCCGGGGTGATGCCAGTGAGAATGGTTGGCTGATAGAAGCAACCCGCGCCCTCTGCCGCTTTACCGCCTGTCACCAGTGTTGCGCCATTAGCGACCGCTTCATCGACCTGTTTCACCAGGCGGTCACGTGCATCAGCAGAAGAGAGCGGGCCAAGTGTGGTTTTCTCATCCAGCGGATCGCCCAGCGTTGCAGAACTCAGCGCAGCACTGAACTGGCTGATAAAGCGATCGGCAATTTTCTCATGCAAAATAAAGCGTTTTGCGGCAGTACAAACCTGACCGCAATTGCTGAGACGTGCCTGCACGCCCTGACGCACGGCTTCGTCAAGATCCGCATCATCCAGCACCACAAACACATCATTGCCGCCCAGTTCCAGCGTCGATTTCTTAAGATACTTACCAGCCTGCTCAGCAACGGCGCTTCCTGCGCGCTCTGAACCGGTCAGGGCAACACCCTGCACGCGATCGTCAGCAATCAGATCGGCAACCTGCTCGTTTGATATGAACAGGTTAGTCCAGGCCCCTTCAGGCGCACCCGCTTCACGAACCAGTTTTTCAAACACATCGGCACAATGCGGCACAATATTGGCATGTTTCGCCAGAACAGGGTTGCCCAGCGCCAGGTTAGGTGCCAGTACGCGCATCAGCTGATAGTAAGGGAAGTTCCACGGCTCGACGGCAACTAACACGCCAATCGGGTGATACTCAACCCAGGCCTCGCCCAGCTCGCTGGGATAGGCCTGCGGCTGCAGAATACGTTCGGCATGCTCTGCGTAGTAGCGGGCAATCTGTGAACAGATTTTCACTTCGCCACGACTCTGACCAATCAGCTTACCCATCTCTTTACTGGCGATGGTTGCCAGCTCTTCCGCGCGGCTATCAATCAGGTCAGCCAGTTTTTTCAATACCTGCAGACGTGGCTGAATTTCACCTTTGCTCCATGAAGAGTGGAAAAGACGATCGGCCACGTCCAGCGCATGGCTGACAGCCGATTCATCATGTGAAGGCCAGCTTTTCAGCAATTCATTGTTTGCGGGATTAATGCTTTGATAGGAAGACATAACGTACTCCTTGGTGAGCTAAAAAAGTGAGGGCGGGAAATTCCCGCCCCTGAATCAGACGTTCTTACGTTCTACGGGCTTATCATCCCAGGTCAGGAGATCTTTATCGGTCTTTTCAAAGGCGCGAATGAGCACATCGTCGCTGCCTTGCTGACGCCAGATCTCTTCTGCCAGTCTTTCATCGTAATTCGCCACTTCGAAAATGGCCTCGGCAATTTCAGGGGAGGTATGACGCAAACTTGCCCATTCGCCAACGTGATGTGCTTTCGATTGTTCAGTAGACATACTTTTCTCCTTGATTAAATCAGTCCTGCAGTTTCACAGTCAGTCCGGCAACATGTTCACCCTGAAAACGGGCAATATTGAGTTCCGCCTCTGTAGGCTGACGCGAGCCATCGCCGCCCGCCAGCGTGGTCGCACCATAGGGTGTGCCACCACGAACCTGAGAAATATCAAACAGCTCTTTGGTTCCGTAGCCGATAGGAACGATGACCATGCCGTGATGGGCCAGAGTGGTCCAGACTGACGTAATAGTCTGTTCCTGACCGCCGCCAGTACCGGTTGAGGTAAAGACACTGGCAACCTTGCCAAACAGTGCACCCGATGCCCAGAGACCGCCAGTGCGATCCCAGAACGTCCGCATCTGCCCGGCCATGTTGCCAAAGCGGGTCGGGGTACCGACGATAATTGCGTCATAGTGCGGCAGCATCTCAGGCGAAGCTTCTGCAGCCTGCTGATTGGTTTTGCCGCCCACCTGTGCAAAGCGATCGGCCTCCATTGTTTCTGGTACCCGCAGGATATCCACTTCCGCGCCGGGAACCCGACGAGCGCCTTCTGCAACTGCGTTCGCCATTGTTTCAATATGTCCGTACATCGAGTAGTAGAGCACCAGAATCTTGGCCATAAATCTCTCCAGGTGGTTTTGACGTCCAGAAAAAGTATAGAAGAGCTTTTGTTTTACGCAGGCGATACAGACATCGTGGCGAATGAATCGGGCAATAATCCTGCAGATAATCGGTGATAAACCGGCGTAATGTTCGTTCTTTAAGCAAATTACTGGTGATTACTCTGTTGCGAAATGTGACTGCATGATGAGTTTATGCAGAGTCTGGCTATTATTTAAGCATGGGCTGGTTTCGCACTTCAGCCTTCTGCTTTTGGTTCTTTATTAATCGCACTACGCGAAAGGAGCAAATCATGACAGCACATCGTGGAGGTTCAGGAAATTTTGCTGAAAACCGTGAGCGTGCCGCTGAAGCGGGACGTAAAGGCGGAAAAAACAGCGGCGGTAATTTTAAAAATGATCCGCAGCGCGCAGCACGCGCCGGTGAGAAAGGGGGACGCAGCAGCCCTAAAAAAGCGGACGCATAACCTGGCGTTCACCGCCGGCGCTTACCGGCGGTGAACGTCGTTGCTTTTCCTCCTCGCTCTCACCACAATATCGTCCGGACACATCATCAGGTGAATTATGTCGGACACACCCCGCGGTTTAACCCTGCGCCTGACGCGGCAGGAGCTGGTATTACTTTTTATCACCATGATCTGGGGCGGCACCTTTCTGGTGGTGCATCGGGCGATGCAGCACTCCGGTCCATTCTTCTTTGTTGGCCTGCGTTTTGCCACCGCCGCGCTACTGCTGGCCTTTTTTTTCCGGCGGTATCTGGCGGGCATGACCTGGCTGGAGGTGAAAGCGGGCACGCTGATAGGCCTGTCGATCGCCGGTGGCTATGGCCTGCAGACCTGGGGAATGCAGACCATCTCCAGCAGTCAATCTGCTTTCCTTACCGCACTTTATGTTCCGGTGGTGCCGTTGCTACAGTGGCTGTTTTTACGCCGTCCGCCGGGCATCATGTCATGGCTGGGGATTGTGCTGGCGTTTACCGGATTACTGCTGGTGGCCGGGCCGCAGGATGGCCGTATTAGCCTGAATGCTGGTGAAATAGCGACGCTGCTCAGCACGCTGGCAATTGCCGCCGAGATCATCCTGATCAGTCGTTATGCCGGCAAGGTCGATGTGCGCCGCGTGACGTTGATCCAGCTGGCGGTGGCGTCTGTGTCTGCCTTTGTTTTGATGGTCCCCAATGGCGAGACGGTGCCCGCAATATCAACACCACTGCTGCTCAGTGCTCTGGGACTGGGTGCGGCCAGTGCGCTGATTCAGGTCACCATGAACTGGGCGCAACGCAGCGTTTCGCCAACCCGTGCCACGGTAATTTATGCCGGAGAGCCAGTATGGGCTGGGGTAGTAGGACGTATTGCGGGTGAGCGTCTGCCTGCTCTGGCGTTGCTGGGTGGGGCGCTGATCGTCTGCGGGGTGATCGTCAGTGAACTGCGGCTGAAACGAAAAAAAGCGGTGCAGCCTGTAGCCACACCGCTGGAGTAGTTAACCCTGCTGCCGCGCAAGCGGCTTTTCCTGCGATGCCCCACTGCGGCGTCGCAGAATGGCATTCAGGATAATCGCGCCAAACGTGGCGGTACCGATTCCACCAAGTGTGAAAGAGCCGATTTTCAGCGCGAAATCCCCTGCACCAAGAACCAGCGTGGTAGCGACCATAATCAGGTTGCTGTTCTGACCTAAATCAACATGGTTCTGCACCCAGATGCGTGCGCCTGCCACCGCAATCAGTCCGAACACCACAATGGATGCGCCGCCAATTACCGGGGCCGGAATGGTGTGGATCAGCGCACCAAACTTCGGCGAGAAACCGGCGAGGATAGCGATGACGGCCGCCGCAACAAATGCCAGCGTGGAGTAGACTTTAGTCACGGCCATCACGCCAATATTCTCGGCATAGGTCGTCACGCCACTTCCGCCGATCGAACCAGAGAGCATGGTGGCCAGTCCATCCCCGACAAAAGCACGTCCCATGTAAGGATCGAGGTTACGGCCGGTCATGCCCGCCACCGCTTTCAGATGCCCGAGGTTTTCAGCCACCAGAATGATCGCCACCGGCGCAATCAGCACCATCGCCTGCAGATCAAAAGTGGGTGCGGTGGTGTGCGGCAGGCCAAACCAGGCAGCCTGTGACAGCATCGTAAAATCGACCGGTTTGCCCAGTCCGAGACCGTTGGTCAGAATCGCATAGATCGCCCACGCCAGAATCAGGCCGACCAGAATCAGCAGACGCTGAATCATCCCGTGGGTAAACACCGCCACCAGACCGATACAGAGCACGGTCATCACCGCGACCCAGCTGTCGAATGAAGAGGCAGAGACGCTGTGAACCGCGATTGGAGCCAGATTCAGCCCGATCGCCATCACCACCGCGCCTGTCACTACCGGCGGCATCAGGTTTTCGATCCAGCGCGTGCCTGACTTCATTACCACCAGCCCAATCAGCGTGTAAAGAACGCCACAGGCGATGACACCGCCCAGCGCCACGCTGAGATTTGGATTCAGTCCCTGACCACTGAAGCCGGTTACCGCAATCACCACGCCAACAAAGGCGGCGCTTGACCCAAGATAACTGGGTACCCGACCACCGGTAATAAAGAAGAACAGCAGCGTGCCAATACCCGAGACCAGAATCGCCAGATTGGGATCCAGCCCCATCAGCAGCGGCATCAGCACCGTTGCGCCAAACATCGCCACCGCATGCTGTAAACCCAGCACCAGCGTTTGTCCCAGAGGGAGTGTCTCATCCGGGGCGATAATACCGTTTTCTGTTAGTGCCGACTTCTTTTGCCATTGCGGAAACCAGGATCGTGCCATCGTCTACTCCAGAGCGTGATGAATGCCGGTGGGTTACAGGGAAGTGTTAACAGGCATCCTGCCGCATCAGGGGATGATATCCCCGGTCAAACCATGCCAGGCCGTGGGTATCATCGTTACGAACCAGGCCCACGACTTCACAGAACAGCGTGTCATGCGTACCGACGCTGACAATCTGCGTGATACGACAGTCAAAGGAGGCCACTGCGCCGCTCAGTACCGGCGATCCGGTCACGGCCGTTGACCACTCAGCCGCAATGAAACGATCAGCCATTGGCGTTTTTCCGCCGAAAAGATTGGAAAGCGTTTCGTGTCCTGCAGCCAGCGTGTTGACGCAGAGCTGCATGTTTTCGCGGAATACAGAGTAAACCGAGGCAGAGCGATTCAGGCAGACCAGCAGCGTCGGTGGCGAATCAGTGACGCTGCACACAGCAGAAGCGGTAAAGCCTGCGCGGCCAGCCGGTCCTTCAGTGGTAATAATGTTGACCGCAGCACCCAGCCGCGACATCGCATTACGAAACTCTGTTTTCTCAACGGCCGGGGTAAGGGTTTCCAGGCTCATAGTGTTCTCCGCGAAAGGGTTATCCTGCGACGCGCTGCAGCGGCTGCACGTCATCAGTCTGATCCAGCCACTGCAGCAGCAGGGCATTAAATTTTTCAGGGTCGGTGACGCTCATGGCGTGGCCGCCCCAGGCCATCATCTGTTCAGTGGCGTTGGGCAGCGTCGCGGCCAGCTCGGTTGAGCAGCTCCACGGCACCAGCAGATCGTCCTGGCTGGCAATCACCAGCACCGGTTGCGGAATGGCGGCGGCCCGTGCGCTGAAATCGGCGCTCATCAGGGCGTGCAGCCGACGCATCAGGTTTTCCATCCCCTGAAAATGGGTGATGTGATGGCTATCCTCCTGCTCCAGCCGCGTCTGATGCTCTGCCATCCACTCCGCAGGATAGAGAAACAGCGGCTGAGCACGAACAAAAGCCTCGACGCCGACATTGAGCAGCAGATCCTGCCGTACCTGGAAGCAGCGGCGGGTATGCGGATGCAGTGTCAGCCAGCCGTTAATTACCACGATCCTTTCAATCCGATCCGGATAATCCAGCGCCAGCTGCATCCCCACCAGACCGCCCAGCGCGTGACCGATCAGGCTGAAGCGCAGGATGCCGTGCTGCGCCAGCGCCTCGGCCAGCTCTGCGGCCATCATCGCCATGCTGTAACCTTCCGGTAAACTCTCCGCGCTGCGACCGGTCCCGCGCTGGTCATAGAGCACGACCCGATAGCGTGCGGTCAGTGCCGCCAGCTGTGGCTGCCAGAAACCCGCCACCCCGCCCAGACCCGAAGAGAGCACCAGCGTCGGTGCCTCAGGGTTTTGCAGACCCAGAAAATCCAGCTGCATCAGACCTCCGGTTTGCCGATGTGCGCCACGCTGGCGATTTCAATCAGCGCGTCAGGCTTGACCAGTCCGCACTGAATGCAGAAACGTGCCGGTTTTTCACCCGGGAAGTATTCGGCGTAAACCTCATTCACCGCGGCGTAATTCGACCAGTCGGTGATGAAGATCGAGTTAAAAGTCACATCAGCCATGCTGCCACCGGCGGTCTCAATCACCTTTTTAATCGTGTCCAGCACGTGGCGGGTCTGCGCGGCGGCGTCACCCACATGGACGACATTGTTGTCACCATCAAACGGCAACGTACCTGAGACATAGACCACGCCATCCGCCAGCGTGCCGGGGACAAACGGGGCGATAGGTGTGGTGGTGCCTGGCGGAACAATGATACTTTTCGGCATAGTGACGTCCTTTTAGTGGATTAGCGGGTATTCAGGCTTTCGCAGAAGGTATCGACATCCGATACCCAGCCAAAAAAGGTTTCGATATTGAACAGGGCCGCCTGCTGTGCAAAGGGCGGACCCGCCTGGTAGGTGGCGTCTTCCAGCACCACACCGAAATATTCCAGGAAGAAGCCGTCGCGTAGTGTCGATTCGACACAGACGTTGGTGGCGATGCCGGTGAAAATCAGATGCCGGATCCCGCGACTGCGCAGCGTGCTGTCAAGTGAGGTGTTATAGAAACCGCTGTAGCGCGATTTTGGCAGCACAATGTCACCCGGCTGCGGCACCAGTTCATCCACCAGCGCGTAATCCCAGCCGCCCTTCGACAGCAGCGTGCCCTGCAGTTCAGGCCGTTTGCGCATGGTTTTTAGCGCATTCGATTTGTGGAAGTTAGGGGAACCGGCATCACCCGCTTCAACATAGTCACTGTCCCAGCCGTTCTGGAACCAGATGATTTGAACGCCAGCGGCACGGGCCGCGGTCACCGCCTGATGAATTTTCGCAATCACCGGTTTCGTGGCAGACACATCAAACCCGGCCAGATCGAGGTAACCTCCTTCAGTGGCGTAGGCATTCTGCATATCCACAACAATCAGCGCTGTCTGACCTGGCGGAAAGGCGATCGGCTCTGGACGGGCAGGCAGTTCGACCTGAGGAAGCGCCTGAGTATGGGCGCAATAAACGGTACTCATCATGCCACCTCCTGCTGTGCATCAAGCAGGGCACTACGACAGGTCATGAGGGGCTGAATGTGCTGACCGAAGTTTTCAATACCTTCCAGGAAATCATCAAAGGTCAGCAGCACGCCGTGCGTGCCTTCAACCTGCGCCACTTCATCCAGCATCCGCGCTACGTTTGCGTATGAACCGACCAGGGTGCCCATATTGATATTGACCGCTGAGGTCGGATCCGCCATCTGACGTACATTGGTGTCACTGCCCGATTTGGTGTCCTGCTGACTCTGGGTGGTAAGCCATGAAAGCGCCTCTTCATCCGCTCCCGCTTTGTAGTGTTCCCACTTAGCCCGCGCTTCTTCGTCAGTTTCGGCAGCAATGATCATAAACAGCACATAGGAGCCGACATCGCGACCCGCTTTTTCAGCGGCCTGCTTCATGCGAATCGAGGTCGGGCTGAATGCAGAAGGGGTGTTCACACCTTTGCCGAAGCAGAAGTTGTAATCGGCGTGCTGAGCAGAGAAGGCCATGCCGGCATCGCTCTGTCCGGCGCAGATAACTTTCATCGGGCGCTGTGGCTGCGGACTGACGCGGCAGTCGTTCATGGTGAAGAACTCACCTTTAAAGTCCGATTTTCCGGTGCCCCACAGGTCACGCAGCACGGTAACGTACTCGGTCAGATAAGAATAACGGCTGCCGAAGTACTCATCGCCAGGCCACATTCCCATTTGTTCATATTCTGGTTTCTGCCAGCCGGTTACCAGGTTGACACCGAAACGACCGCCTGAAATGGAATCAATGGTGGACGCCATGCGCGCCACAATGGCCGGAGGCAGCGTCAGGGTGGCCGCAGTGGCATAGATCTCAATACGTGACGTGACAGCAGCCAGGCCTGCCATCAGCGTGAATGACTCCAGGTTATGATCCCAGAATTCTGTTTTACCGCCAAAGCCGCGCAGTTTGATCATCGAGAGCGCAAAGTCGAAATGGTAATGCTCTGCTTTCAGCACAATGGCTTTGTTCAGTTCAAACGTTGGCATGTACTGCGGCGCATTGGATGAAATCAGCCAGCCATTGTTACCAATCGGAATAAAGACGCCTATCTTCATGTGAAACCTCGTTGCGATGGGGGAAAGGTATTTCACGCGCTGCACTGCATCCTGCTACGTCCTTGTGGGCTGCGCTCAGTCACAATTCTGCAAACTGTGTGCCACATTTTTTATTTTTTTAAATAACAATGAGTTAAATTTAACCCGAAAGAGGTAAGTGGAGTCACTGGTCCATTTCGGACCATCTGGTCAAAATTCGCTGCACGTTTTACATGCAACCTGGGCAAAAAAGGTGCAGGTCGTGGATTGGGCAGCAATGAATCCCTTTGCTATGATGCGCTGACACCAGATGGATGAGGTAAACCTGTGAATACCGATGAAAAAAAACCAACGCGTCGATCGCGTGCGGTTGCAGCGAAGCGGGCCGCTATACTGGAAGCGGCGTTAACATTCTTTTCACAGTTTGGCATTCACGGCACCAGCCTTGATAAGGTGGCTGAGCTGGCCGATGTCTCTAAAACCAATCTGCTCTACTATTTTCCCTCAAAAGAAGTGCTTTATGTGGCGGTGCTTAAGCAGATTCTGGATGTCTGGCTGGCGCCGTTGCGTGCCCTGGCCCACGATCAGGATCCGCTCGTCGCTATTCGGCGCTACATCCGGCTGAAGCTGGAAGTGTCGCGCGATCATCCTCAGGCTTCGCGGCTGTTCTGTCTGGAGATGCTGCAGGGCGCACCGCTGCTGAAAGGTGAGCTGGCGGGCGATCTCAAGCAACTGGTGGATGACAAGGCGGCCATTATTGAACGCTGGATTGATGAGGGACGGCTGGCAGGCGTTCAGCCGCAGCATCTGATCTTTATGCTATGGGCCACCACACAGCATTACGCCGATTTTGCTACCCAGGTTGAGGCTGTCACCGGTCAGACACTCAGCGATCCGGCGTTTTTCGACCAGGCTGTTGATAATGTTCAGCGCATGATCATTGAAGGGATTCGCGTACGCTAAATCGGGCCACATTCATCGTTCGGTAACGGAGTGAATTAATGGATTCTGTTTCGCAGTTCGTACTGGGTGCCTCAGTCAGTGTTGCCGTGATGGGACGACGGGCGCCGATCTGGCAGGCCGCGCTGGTGGGCGGTGTCTGCGGCACCTTACCCGATCTGGATGTGTTTATTGACCACGGCGATGCGATACGCAACATGACGCTGCATCGCACAGAAACGCATGCGTTGCTCTGGCTTACGCTGGCATCGCCACTGATTGCCTGGCTCGTAGCAGCACTGTGTCGTCAGCGGGTGAAGTGGCTGGCATGGTGGCCTGCGATCTGGCTGGCTCTGATTACCCATCCGCTGCTTGATTTGATGACGGTTTATGGTACCCAGCTTGGTCTGCCACTCACCGATTATCCCTATGCCATCGGCAGTATTTATATCGTTGATCCCCTTTATACATTTCCACTGCTGACAGGGCTGGGCGTTGCGCTCTGGCGTCGCGGTGACAAAGGCATCCGCGGTAACCGTGTCGGACTGACGCTGAGTACACTGTATCTGGTCTGGAGCGTGGTGATTCAGGGCGTGGCAGGCTGGCAAATTCGGGCGTCGCTGACGACACAGGGGATTGCGGCTAATCACGTGCTGGTAACGCCCACTGCGTTTAATACGCTGGTCTGGCGCAGCGTGATTATGACGCCGGAACGCTACGGCGAAGCTTACTGGTCACTGCTCTCGCCGTCGCGTCCCCTGCAGGTGACATGGTATCCGCGGCATCCTGAGCTGTTTGACGCTTTTCGGGGCAGCTGGTATGCAGAACGTGTCGCCTGGTTCAGCCACGGTTTTTACGCCCTGCGTGAGCAGGATGGAGAGACGACAATTGCCGACCTTCGTATGGGCGAAGGCGATAGCTATACGTTCACCTTTGGTCTGGGCTCGCCTCAGCATCCCGATGCACGGCCACAGCGTTTACCTTATGAACGCCCCTCTTTATCCGCCATTTTCTCGTCACTGGGCGAGCGCCTGTAAAAAAGCCCGGTCAGATGACCGGGCTTTTTCCATGCTGTTACCGATTAGCGGCTGCGACGATTACGCAGCATCCAGCCCACACCCAGCAGGGCAAACCAGAGTGGCGTAACCATCAGCGCCTGGCGCGTATCTTCCTGTAGCGTCAGCAGCACCAGCACAAAGGCGAAGAAGGCCATGCAAACCCAGCACATGAATTTGCCGAGCGGCATCTTAAAGGCCGACTCCGCATGGCGCTGCGGATGCTTTTTACGGTAGGCCAGGTAGCTGCACAGAATGATGGTCCAGACGAACATAAACAGGATGGCGGAGACGGTCGTCACCAGCGTAAAAACCTTCATGACATCCGGGATCAAATAGATCAACGCTACGCCAATCAGCAGGCAGAGGCAGGAGAAAAACAGACCCGTGGTAGGGACCGCACGGGCGGAAAGCCGGCCAAACGCGCGACTGGCGACACCCTGCTGCGACAGGCCATAGAGCATACGGCTGGTGGAGAAGATACCGCTGTTAGCTGAAGAGGCGGCAGAGGTCAGCACCACAAAGTTGACGATACTCGCTGCAGCAGGCAGACCAATCAGGACGAACATCTCAACAAACGGACTGCGATCGGCCATGACCTGGGTCCACGGCGTTACCGCCATAATGACCATCAGTGCCAGCACGTAGAACATGATCACCCTGAGTGGAATCGCATTGATAGCACGCGGTAAGACTTTATGCGGATTGTGGGTTTCAGCTGCTGCCGTGCCCACCAGTTCAATACCGACAAAGGCAAACACCGCAATCTGAAACCCGGCAAAGAAGCCGCTGAGACCTTTCGGGAACATCCCGCCGTGATCCCAGATGTTGCTCAGTGCCGCCGTGCCGCCACCCGGTGAAGGATAGTGAACAGACACCAGCACAATCCCGGTCACAATCAGCGCCACAATGGCGACGATTTTAATGATTGCGAACCAGAACTCCATTTCGCCAAACAGCTTGACGGTGGCAATGTTCAGCGCCAGAAAAACCACTACGCAGAGCAGAGCGCTCATCCAGATTGAGAAGCCCGGAAACCAGAGCTGGAAATAGGCGCTGATGGCCACCACGTCAGCGATGCCTGTCACCACCCAACAAAACCAGTAAGTCCAGCCAGTAAAATATCCCGCCCACGGACCAAGCAGGTCAGCCGCAAAATCGCTAAAAGATTTGTACTCAAGGTTGGAGAGCAGCAACTCCCCCATGGCGCGCATCACAAAGAACAGCATAAAGCCGATAATCATGTAGACAAAAATGATCGAGGGACCGGCCAGACTGATGGTTTTACCGGAACCCATAAACAGGCCGGTGCCGATAGCGCCACCGATGGCGATTAGCTGGATGTGACGGTTGTGCAGGTTGCGCTGTAATTTATCAGGCGCATCCTGGGTGCGTGCGGTTTCTTTAGATTGATCAACCATAGAATTGTCTTTCCTGTCTTGATGTTGTGTCAGCTCTGCTGGCTGTTAGTTAAGGCATCTGCCTGAGGGCAAGTCGGATAAGATAGAGGAAGTCACCCCAAAGCCGGTAACAATTTTTTACCTGATGTGATACCGGTCAGGCGCAATGACGGTGGCAGCGGGTCATTCTGGTTATTACTGCGTCAGTCTGAGTAATGATTCATCACGTAATGTCAGGCAGACGGCGTAAAGGGTTTTTTGCCCCTACACTTTTTTTTTGCTTATCATCATGCTGCACAGGGGACTATGCGTACGCTTATCCTGTTTCTGCTGTTAATCGCGCTGGGGTGGGGCAGCTTACCCTGGCTTAAGCAGCATCTGCCGCCGCAGTTCAATCCGTTTACACCGCTCTCTGTCACCGACCCGCCGGGCTGGATGACGCAGATCAAAATGAAAAGGCTGGCCAGCAATCCTGAGGCGTGTCTGGCGGTGATGCGCGGTGCTCAACAGGCGGGTTGGGTCAGTTTCACTGAGCGTCCACCTGTAACAGGTAAATGCCCGCTTACTCATCCGCTGAGGATCCAGAAATTCGGTCCGATCAGCCTCAGCAGCAGTTTTCTCGCCAGCTGTCCTATGGCAGTCGCCAGTACGATGTATGCGCTTCACAGTCGTGAACAGACCGCCAGGGATATGCACAGTCCGCTGGTACGAATTACGCATGTCGGCAGCTATGCCTGTCGTAACATCTATCACCGCACACAAGGGCGGCTTAGCGAGCATGCCACCGCCGATGCGTGGGATGTCACAGGCTTTCAGCTGGCTGATGGTCAGCGGCTTGAGGTCAGTCGTCACTGGCAACAGCCAGAAGAAAAGGCGGCGATGTTACATACGTTGTGGCGTGGCGGCTGTGAGGTGTTCGGCAATGCGCTCGGCCCGGATTACAATGCTGCACATGCCTCACATTTTCATCTGGGTATGCGAGGAGCAGGGTACTGCCGATAAATCATCAGACAGGCTTAATACCGTGTTTGGTTAAGGAGTGTTCTGACAGCGTTTGCAAAACCCACCCAGTTTTCATCGCAGAACCCGAATCACACGGGATTTAGCCTGACGACAGATTAGGGTGCCGAAAAAGCGCCTTTTTCAGGTCCATTATTTAAAATAAATTTACGCCTGCGGGATTAATGGATTGCGCGATTTTTCAGCATCGATGGTGCTAACAGGCTCCACGTTATAATGAAATTTTTTCACGATCTTACTTGTAAGAATAATCGTATTAATATGAATTTGTCTTAAGCGTGATGGGCGATTTTTATTCCGTAAATCTATTTTATGTGGTTCCGGTTTATGGCTATCGATAAAGTGATTTAATTGATTAAAAGAGAATCAGTAATTGATGTACAGATGCTATAAATAGTGTTTTGTGCTATAGCATTATTGACACCGGGAGAGGAGTGAAGCTGATTTTCCCGGCCAGGGCTTAGTGAGGGCAGATAAACAGAAAAGTCCTGCCGTGATGGGAAGGGTTCAGAAGAGAATATCGCCATGCAATGCATGAGCAGAATGTTCTTATTAACAGCGCATGGCCAGGCCTGACGAAGAGAGGCAAAAAAATGAAGGTAGATGTGCCATCATGACCTGCTGAATACCTGCCGGAAGCCGGGAATCTGTCGTGAAGATGAGTAAAACAGCCACATAACTGGCTGCCAGTGCCTGGACTTAAGGCGACAATAACTAAGCCGCGCTTATTTCCTGATGAAAAATATGTCAGTCAACCAGGCCTGCCGTCTCGCTTATAATCGCTATTTAACACATTGTTTACTCGTTATTTACTCAGCGATGTGACGCGTTATTGAATATCTTTATCTGAAATTACTGGCAAATGATAAAGTGATGCCCGATATCGGGGATTGAAATCCTATCAGAAAAATCTTATTCTCATGGGGTGATTGAAATTGCTGTGATCGACCTCACATTACCATTGCCAGCAAGCTTTTTCACTCCGCTCACAAGGTGAAAGGTTAATTGGCCCCGCAGGGCGACGGGTTCATCCCTGACGATGAATTAAATGACTTATGCTAATTTAATTTATCCGATGAATCCGAATGAATATTTCCGCAAGAGCGAGTGAAATTAACGTTGAGGCAATATGAGTACTGAAAATTATTTCGCCTGGCGAAGTGAGGTGAAACAACAATTTCAGGCATTAATGGCATGTTCTGATTTGAAGCCATTATTGCAACAATTTACTGAGTCATTAGGTTTCGATTATTTCGCTTTTTTGATTCAGCATCCGGTGCCCTTTAGCCGGCCGCGTATTCATCTGCATAGCACCTATCCCAAATTATGGGTTAAACGTTATGAGAAGCAGAATTATTACGCTGTCGATCCAGTACTCTCGCTGTGTCAGCGACCGGGAAGAGGGTTGATGTGGACAGAAGAAATGTTCGCTGGTGCCGGCAATCTGTGGCGTGAGGCAAGAGAGTATGGGCTGCAGAGCGGATTTTCTTGCTCTGCAATGGCACCAAATCGCGCGCTTGGTATATTATCTATATCATCGCAACAGCCCATTCCTCTCAAGCTCTGCCACGAAGAGCTTGAAGTAAAACTGCACCTTTTAGCGGAACTAAGCCTGGATACGCTGGAACGCTTTAGCGATGATGCAATGATGGTACTGAAAAAAGAGTTTAGTCAGCGTGAGCTGGAAATTCTGAAATGGACGGGTGAAGGAAAAACGGCGGTCGAAATTTCTCTTATTTTATCCATCTCTGAACATACCGTTAATTTTCACCAAAAAAATATGCAAAAGCGTTTCAATGTTTCCAATAAAACGCAGATTGCCTGCTACGCAGCAGCAATCGGACTGATTTGAACATAAAACAACTGCTACATTTGGCAGTTCCTTTGTACAGGTCTGTTGTCTACCCTGCGCCGGGACTGTGTCAGGCTGGCGCAAAGAAATCATTGTAAAAATGGGGATGTCAGAGGCGCATGATGAAAATAGTGCAAACGCAATTAAAGGATATGCCATCCTCGTTGCTTGCCGAACTCGGCAGCTACCGTTACAGCGTCTTTGCGCGCGGCGAAGGGTGGTCAATACCGCCCCGTCTGAGTACGCCAGGACAGGAATATGATCGCTATGATCGTTCAGATGTGACCTGGTTAATCGCATGGAATGCGCGTGAAGGAATCAGCGGCTGTGCACGTCTGATGCCCTGGTTTGAACCTGAGCAGAGCGAAGGCATTGTGCTGCCTTTCAGCCATGAGAGAGTGTGGGAAATGTCGCGCTTCTCGGCCCGGCTGGAGGTCGACGCCGAACTGCCGCTGAATATTCTCTGGCACGCGGTGCAGATGGCAGAACTCAATGGCATGGAGTACATCATTAGTTCAGCAACGCCGATGCTGGAAAAGATGTTTGAACAGCATGGGGTGGTGTATGAGCCGCTAACGCCGGGACTTATTCTGTCAGAAGATAATCTGTTTGCGATCAGGATTCCGGTGGAACAGCCAGCGCTGGCAGAGAAGTATCGGGGAACAAGGCGTTTCAGTCCGGAAGAGGTACTGCCAACGCTGGGCGTTTCCGTTAACTGGCAGGCGCACAGTTAGCGTATATGCCCCCGCCACTGGGGGCAAAAGCGTTACTGACGGTAGGCCGTTTTAATCTGCTTAATGGTGTTGCTGAACACTTCCGCCTGAGGCTTGTCGCCCAGCGTCTGTACATAGCGTTCCATGTTGATAATCACTTTTCCAGCATCAGCCTGGCCCATACCTTTCAGGATCAGGGTGATCATCATCTTCAGCCCCGCGATTTCATCCGCTAATTTCCGGGCTTCCTGCGAAGTTGCAAAATCTTCATCGCTCATGTGTATCTCCTTGGTGAATGACAACGTGTCGGCAATCTGTCCGAACAGCAGTGCGTGAGTATATCACAGCGTCAGTATGTTGCTGATGCAGCCGGTTCGTTTCGTCTGAAACAGCAGGTTTGTCCAGTGCAACTAATCAATCGCTGAAAGTAATCAACGAGAGCTTCCCAACCGAGCTGACCTGTCACTGCAGCGCCGGGTAACCGTAGTACCAGTTGTTAATGTCATGAAATAGTGAGACTTTAAGGAATGTTTGACGGTGCTTTCTGTTTCAGGAAATGTCTGATAACTCAGGCTGGACCAGACTAAAAGTGAACAGGCTAAGCCAGGACTGTTTTACTTTGTTGATGTGCTTTTGAGGTAAAAGCGGGTATGATTATCGCTTGAAATCGTTAGTCGCTTCCTCTTTTTCAGCCTCTGGAGTTTCCCCGTTGATCAGTGTGCTTCTTGTTGATGACCATGAGCTTGTCCGTACCGGTATCCGTCGCATCCTGGAGGATGTTAAAGGTCTGGCCGTGGTCGGAGAGGCCAACTGTGGTGAGGATGCGGCTAAGTGGTGCCGTGCTAACCAGGTTGATGTGATCCTGATGGACATGAACATGCCTGGCATCGGCGGACTGGAGGCGACGCGCAAAATCGTGCGTTACAATCCCGATATCAAAATCATTATGCTGACTATTCATACGGAAAGTCCGCTGCCTGCTAAAGTTATGCAGGCGGGGGCAGCAGGCTACCTCAGTAAAGGGGCAGCACCCCAGGAAGTGGTCAATGCAATTCGCTCGGTGAATGCCGGACAGCGATATATCGCATCAGACATCGCTCAGCAGATGGCCCTGAGTCAGATTGAGCCGCAAAAAGCGGAATCCCCCTTTAGCTGTTTGTCGGAAAGGGAATTGCAGATTATGCTGATGATCACCCGGGGACAAAAGGTGACGGAAATTTCAGAGCAGTTAAATCTCAGTCCTAAAACCGTTAACAGTTACCGCTATCGGATGTTCAGTAAGCTGAATATCAGTGGCGATGTAGAGTTAACGCATCTGGCCATTCGACATGGCCTCTATAATGCGGAGCCGTTAATCAGTAGTGAATGACGTTTTTGATTCCAAAGCCTTTTTGAGTACGGTAACCAGCAAGCCCGGTGTTTACCGCATGTATGACGCCTCAGGCACCGTCATCTATGTAGGCAAAGCCAAAGACCTGAAGAAGCGTCTGACCAGTTACTTCCGCGTTCAGGTCGGCAGCCGAAAAACCGAAGCGCTGGTCAGCAATATCCAGCACATCGATGTCACCGTCACCCACACCGAAACCGAAGCGCTGCTGCTTGAACATAACTACATCAAGCTCTACCAGCCGCGCTATAACGTTCTGCTGCGCGACGATAAATCGTATCCCTACATCTTTCTCAGCAGCGATACTCATCCGCGACTGGCGATGCACCGTGGGGCAAAGCATGCCAAAGGCGAATATTTTGGCCCGTTCCCGAACGGCTATGCGGTGCGTGAAACGCTGGGACTGTTGCAAAAAGTTTTCCCCATTCGCCAGTGCGAAAATAGCGTCTACCGCAATCGCTCCCGGCCCTGTCTGCAATATCAGATTGGTCGCTGTCTCGGCCCCTGTGTTGCCGGGCTGGTCAGTGAGGAAGAGTATGCGCAGCAGACCGACTATGTGCGCCTGTTCCTGGCCGGTAAAGATGATCAGGTGCTTAACCAGCTGGTTAAACGTATGGAAGAGGCGAGCATTGGCCTGCGTTTCGAAGAAGCGGCCCGGCTGCGCGATCAGATTCAGGCCGTGCGGCGCATCACCGAAAAACAGTTTGTCTCCAATCAGGGCGATGACCTGGATGTGATGGGTGTGGCTTATGAGGCGGGCATGGCCTGTCTTCACGTGCTGTTCATTCGTCAGGGCAAAGTGCTGGGCAGCCGCAGCTACTTCCCGAAGGTGCCTGTGGACACTGATTTGGCCGAAGTCGTGCAGACCTTCGTCGGGCAGTTCTACCTGCAGGGCAGTGAAGCACGTACGCTGCCTGGCGACATCCTGCTGGACTTTACTTTGCCAGAGCGCGAGTTGCTGGCAGAGTCCCTAAGTGAACTGGCGGGACGTCGGGTTAACATTCAAAGCAAGCCACGCGGCGATCGCGCCCGCTATCTCAAGCTGGCGCGCACCAACGCCGCGACAGCGTTAACCACGCGTCTGTCTCAGCACTCTACCATCCACCAGCGGCTGAATGCGCTGGCAGAGTTTCTTGAGCTCGACAAGATCACACGCATGGAGTGTTTTGATATCAGTCACACCATGGGTGAGCAGACCATCGCCTCCTGCGTGGTGTTTGACCAGAATGGTCCGCTGCGTGCCGACTATCGTCGCTACAACATTACCGGCATTACGCCGGGAGATGACTACGCCGCCATGAACCAGGTGTTGCGACGCCGGTATGGCAAAGCGATTGAAGAAGATAAGATCCCCGACGTGATTTTGATTGATGGCGGTAAAGGTCAGCTGTCACAGGCGATACAGGTCTTTGCCGAGCTGGATGTGCCCTGGGATAAAAACCAGCCCATTTTACTCGGCGTTGCTAAAGGCAGCGACCGTAAAGCCGGTCTGGAAACGCTGTTCTTTGAGGCTGAAGGGGAGGGCGTTTCGATGCCACCTGATGCACCTGCACTGCATGTGATTCAACACATTCGTGATGACGCTCACAATCATGCAATTTCAGGTCACCGAAAAAAACGGGCCAAAGTGAAGAACACCAGTGCACTGGAAAGCATCGAAGGCGTCGGGCCGAAACGACGTCAGCAACTGCTTAAGTACATGGGAGGCCTGCAACCGTTAATGAATGCCTCGGTGGAGGAGATCGCAAATGTACCAGGCATCTCGCATGCGCTGGCAGAAAAAATATACTATTCCTTGAAACACTAACATTGAAACGGGGGGGGCAATGTAGGAACATAGGTTAAATTCTACCTATATCCAGACAGTTACCGGCATATGCAATTAAACATCCCGACGTGTCTCACCCTGTTTCGAGTTGTGCTCATCCCGTTCTTTGTGCTGGCTTTCTATCTGCCGTTCATTTGGGCGCCGCTGGCTACTGCACTGATCTTTATTTTTGCTGCTGTTACCGACTGGTTTGATGGCTTTCTGGCGCGCCGCTGGAAGCAGACGACGCGCTTTGGCGCATTCCTCGATCCGGTTGCTGATAAAGTGCTGGTCGCGATAGCGCTGGTGCTGGTGGCAGAACATTTTCACGCATGGTGGATTACTCTGCCAGCGGCAACCATGATTGCCCGCGAGATCATTATCTCTGCGCTGCGTGAATGGATGGCGGAGATTGGCAAGCGCAGTAGTGTTTCTGTCTCCTGGATTGGTAAAGTCAAAACGACTGCGCAAATGTTGTCTCTCTTCGCACTGCTGTGGCGCCCAGATGCCACCGTTGTAGCGATTGGCGTGGTGGCGTTATACATTGCTGCAGTGCTGACTTTCTGGTCGATGTTCCAGTATTTAAGCGCGGCGCGCGGTGATTTGCTCGAACCGTGATCGATACGATTTAAAAAGCAGCAAACGGATGGTCTGTGAGGATAATTTTATTGACTCATTGCGTCATCTAAGTAGAATGCATCGCATCGAACGGCAGCCAGGCTGCCAGAAGATAAACAAAATCAGCAGGTTCGATAAGATTGCTGAAAATTGCGGGAATAGCTCAGTTGGTAGAGCACGACCTTGCCAAGGTCGGGGTCGCGAGTTCGAGTCTCGTTTCCCGCTCCAGATTCGCATGTCAGGTTAGCCTGGCGGCATCATAGTTTAAGGCGCGTTGGCAGAGTGGCTATGCAGCGGATTGCAAATCCGTGTACCTCGGTTCGACTCCGGGACGCGCCTCCAGTTACACCCAGCCCGGGTGGTGAAATCGGTAGACACAAGGGATTTAAAATCCCTCGGCTGTAAGGCTGTGCGGGTTCAAGTCCCGCCCCGGGCACCATATCGCTTTACCAATAAAATCAATGATAAGCAGTGTCGTCAAGCCGCCCCTCAGAGGCGGTTTTTTTGTGCCCGGAATCTGGCATGGCTGGCACCTCACATCCTTAGGCTTTTCAACTGGCATCACGTCTCAGTGCTGAATAACCGTTCATTATCCGTGTCACTGCTTTGCCAATTCAAACCTGATTACATCTGATTTCATTCATTTTTGCGGCCTGAGTCGAATTTCATAACCTGTTGAAACAGGTTGGTTTATCGTAAAGTGGTGGGTATTATTTGCCGTTGCAGAGACGTTAACGTCAATGACCAGACCTTTCAAACATGACTCAGCCCTTTCGGCTTTACCGCCGGTTATTGGTATTGTCGCCAGCCAGTTGCTCAATCCGTATCAACAGAAAATGCTGGACGAGGTAACGCGGCAACTTAATGTTCGCGGTGCTATCACCGTGCTGTTGAGTGCCGATAGCGAAGAAGCTCTGACAGCACTCATCCGGCAGGCGAAACCGCTTGCGACGCGGGGGTTGATACTGCTACCCGGCAACCGCATTACAGATACCTGCAATTTGCCGGTGCTTGAGATTGACGCGGAGCCTGAACTGCAAGCGGATGCGCGGCGGGCAGGGGAAGTAACATCGGAATTACTGCTCGCGGAAGGGCATCAGCGGTTTGGCTTTATGCAAAGCCAGCCTGTTGAAGGCGCGCAAAAGCAGGGCTATAGCACGGCACTACAGGCGGCGGGCAGGGTGCTGAATGCTGTGCTGACTTCAGAGGCAGATGATCGTGATGGCGCGTATCAGGCGATGATGGATTATTTGAAAAAGACCCGTGCCGCCGATCGTATTCAGGCACTCTTCTGTGAAAGCGATCTCCTGGCCTTTGGTGCGATACAGGCAATCCGTGATTTTGGTCAGGGTGCCCACATTGCGGTGGCGGGATTTGGAGACAGTGAGGAAGCCCGGAGCTCTACCTGGCATCTTACCAGCTGGTCACCTGATATCAGGCAAATTATGGGCAACGCGTTAGATCGCTGGTTGGGGCAGCACGTTGTCACCAGTCAAGTGCAGGGGCAATTAGCGCGTCGCCACTCCCATTTTGGCAAAATTGCGCCAGGAGAAATGTCAGCCTGCGGCTGCGCCTTTCGGCATTAGCCAGCCTGCAACGCAGACTGGCTGAAACAGACTATCCCTGCGGTTGTCCTGCCGGGCCAACACCGCCTGGTGCGCCAACTGGCTGCTGCCCGCCCGGAGGGGGTGGTGGAGCCTCTTTGCCTGGCGGCGGTGGCGGTGGTGCATGCCACAGGCGTCAAACCAGAGCGGGTCAATTGATTATATGCACGATGCGCCGGTCTGCGGCAGACGTTGCCTGACCTTCATTGTGGTGGATGATTTTTAAACGCTAAACGCTAAATGCTAAATGCTATACGCTGACGATAGAAACCGACCTTAATGTCCGGCTCAACGAGTCGTCCCTGGGCTGGACAAGGGCGTGGTAAATCACGACTAATACCTGAAGATGCGGCTGGACTCCGGGCCAGAACAGATCTCATTGGCGCTGGCAGGATGGGCCGAAGAACATGGCGTGCAGCTCGAATTTATCGAGCCGGACATACTGGCTAGAAACCCTGGATTTTTAGCTGCTCATAACACTAAATGAAGCACGAGAAATTACAGAGCGCTGGCTGATAGAATATAAAAATGAGCGGCCTTATGAATCCCTGAGCATCCTGACTCCGGAATGGAGCAACTGATGGCTGAAAATTGGAACTTTTAGAGGTGTGTATGGGACCAACGCTGGGATGCTCACACATCCATCTTCGTTGAGGTAAAAACGGGTGTTTGCATTTGCTTCTTCAATATTTACACCATTGCATTTTAAATTTGAATTGATTAACGTTCATGTGATGAAAAATTCGAATAGAATTTTCAGGTAGACAAGATTTAGTTGATAAGTTATTGAAATCGTATGGTTCCCCATGCAGAGCGAATTTTTCGAAAGATTGATGCTGGTCATAGGAGTCGTTATCAATTCAGGATTCTTAGCTTTCTTCAGGTCATAAACGTTGAAGTTATTCAGGTGCTGAGAGTTAACACGTTTTATTTGGTCGCTAAAGATGTTGCCAAACCGTCTGATGGAATTTGGAAAACTCAGCGCTAGGATGTTGTGTGACGCGAAGATAAAGATAAAATACTGGTAGATCAATGGGTTATGGAGTGTTGAATTAGTCTGTTGTCAAGTGGTATTACTCATCAAGGTTATAAGCAGTATCAAACATAAAATGTAATTGGGGGTGCTATGGACAGAAAACTCAGTGTTTATAACTACACACGCAATAGAGATAAGTTACTGGCAAATCTTGTCAATATTATAGAGGGTATGACATGTGACGGAAAGGTTGATGCAAAAGAATTACTTTACCTTGATACCTGGTTATTAGAAGCAGAGGCCATCAGCGAAAATTATTGCGTACAGGTAATTAGGGATAAAATTACTGCCATTTTAGAAGATGGTATCATCGAAGAAGTTGAATTGAAGAAATTTAAAGACGACTTAATAAATATTCAACAAAATCTTCTCGACACTCCTGATATTGATTTCTATTCAACCGAATCAGATAAACACCTGCTTGAAGGTTTGTGCAAAGGCATGCTGTCGAATCATGAGCTAACGGAAGATGAGATTCGCTATCTTCGTTGGTGGTTATCCAATAATGGTTTGTTAAAGACAAACTTCCCCGGTAAAGACCTTTATCTTCTAATCGAGAAAATTTTAGCTGATGGTGTTGTTACACCTGTTGAAAGAGAAGAACTTAAAGAGGCCATGATAGCTTTTACAGGTTGCGATTTAGCCACTGGATCGGTTGATGGTCTTTCAATTCGTTCACCACTTGAACATGTGGATGAGTTAAAACTCAAGGGCGCTGTGATTTGTCTTACAGGAAAGTTTCTTTGTGGATCGCGTTCCTCATGTGCCGCTGAAATTGAATCGGCAGGCGGAATTGTAATCGATGACATTACTCAAAAATTGGATTACCTGATTATTGGAACTCTAAGCTCAAGAGACTGGCGCTATCAAAGCTATGGACGAAAAATAGAAAAAGCTATTGAGTATCGTGAAAAGGGACACTCCTTGAAGATCATCAGCGAAGAACATTGGCGCCAGCATTCTGCATGATGCTCATTATGTGGTCATGTTTATAAGCCCGAAATATAATATTGATCACTATTGTTATATACAGCAAGGTTTCCTCATTTTTTTTGAGGGACTTGTACAACTGTCAGAAAATCCTAAACTGTAAGCGGGCATGTAATTTTTACACACCGGGTAGGGGAAATAAGCTAATTTGTAAAAGTTTTGCAACTCGAGGCGTAGCTTTACCCTTATGAGAGAGACTCATTAAAGGTAGCGATTCCAGTACAAATGCGATTGAGGCAGAAGCTCGCACGGTTCGCCTTAGTGAGTGAGTTGGTGATTGGTATGAATTACATGGATGGTCTTTGACCAATGGCGATGCAAGGCTGCAAAAAATTGAAATCACTCTGTCATAACCTTTGTGATCCAGATGCTTTCGCACTAAACCAGGAAATGTATGCGGGCTATCGTAAGCAGCGATTGGCGGGAGACTTCACCGCTAATCCAAAGCATGGTATCAAGAAACTACCGAAAGAAGCTACAGTAAACCGTGAACACGCTTACTTACGTGCAGTGTTTAATCAACTAAAAAGGGTGGGACGTTGGAAAAGTGATAATCCACTCGATTGTTTACGGCTCTTTCGCGAGAGTGAAAACGAACTGTCATTCTTACACGATGAAGATATTAAAAGATTACTCCATGAGTGTGACGTATCATCAAATAAAGATCCTGGCATTATTGTGCGTATTTGCCTTGCAACCGGCGCCCGTTGGAGTGAAGCCGAGCAGTTGAGGCAATCTCAAGTTATGCCATTTCGAATCACCTATACCAATACGAAAAGTAAAAAGAATCGCACTATCCCAATATCGAAAGGACTTCATGCCTTAATTCCGAAAAGTCGCAGTCGTCTATTTGACAATGCTTATGATGCTTTCGGGTTTGCGATCGAAAGAGCAAATATTGAATTGCCGAACGGTAAACGCACCCATGTTTTGAGACATACGTTTGCAAGTCACTTCATGATGAATGGTGGAAATATACTGGTGTTGCAACAAATACTAGGACACTCAACCATTCAAATGACGATGCGGTATAGCCACTTTTCACCAGAACATTTAGAAGCAGCAATCAATCTTAACCCATTTGATAGATTAGGAAAGGAGGCCGTAAAGTGATTTCTCTTAGACAGTATCTTAATATGAGCACGGCAAGAAATTTTCATCTTCTCACAACTGCATTAGGCGTGATTATTTTTCTTGTTTATTGCTTGAGAATTAATTTTTTCCCAACAGGAATGTCTCTTTCCGATGTAATTTTCTTCCTTCTGGTAACATTGTCTTTTTTGCTATTAATGGGTTTTACATTCTGTGGCTGGTATTCAACAGGATGCATCATAGTATGGTTGTTTTTGAAATCATCCTTGTTAATTTGTAGAAAGATGAATAAAACCCATAGTAAGTTCTATAGAAATACAAAAGGTACATATCGAGCAGCCAGGAAATTGCATCTATTCGAGCCGATGTTTGCATTAATCTCGGTATCATTTCTTATAGGTTTTGTGATTTTGAAGTTTTTACTTGATGGAAGGTTGCAAGTATTTCTTGTTATCTCTTCGATTCTTTTTGTGTCGGTAAGCATTTTAATAATTGCAAATGTAAATTATGGGAAGCAAATGACGAGGGAGAAAAAAAGATATTCAACCATTGGGATTTTATTTTTTATGGTTTTTCCTTTACTGTTTATGTCTGGTATGGGAGAAATTATAAGTGATCGCTCCATGAATATAATTGGAGTTAAGAAGGATGACGCCACATTTTTGTTAAAAGATAACGATTTAGAAATGGCAAGGCATTTGACAGGTAACAATGGGCAATCATTCTTCTATGGCGATGTGCTATTTACTGGCGTGGGAGACACATCATTACTCATCATCAACCATAAGCGATTGATCGTGAAAAACGCCAACTTAACAATCTCTTTTTAGGCGAGGTCAGGTCAATTTCTTGCGACTACCAGCAGACGGGTAAACCCCAATAAAGCCATTTTTAGCGTCTGCAACCCTTTAAATTGCCGTAAGTGCATGATTTTAAAAGTCCTTAAAAAGTCTTTAAAATCCCTCGGCTGTAAGGCTGTGCGGGTTCAAGTCCCGCCCCGGGCACCATATCGCTTTACCAATAAAATCAATGATAAGCAGTGTCGTCAAGCCGCCCCTCAGAGGCGGTTTTTTGTGCCTGAATTCCTTTTCCTGATATCCATTCATAATATTATTTCCCGTTCACCTGCCATCCGGCGACGGTTAATCCCACGCGCGTGTCGCCAGTGCCACCACGCATATTGATGACGAAAATACTACCCAGCCTTCACCTTCAGGGCTTGCCGGTTGGCAGGCAGAGAGCAGCTAACGCCTCAGCGCTCCTGTTCCGCCTTCCGTTTGCGTCGGCCGCTTTCAAAGCGCATTCCTTGGTTCAGGGACGTTCAGGATTTTATTTCCACTGGCGATTCAGTTGTGATTTAAGCTGACAACTGACAAAACACGCAAAAAAAGATAATTTATCGCGGATACCCACAAGGAATGAGGATAGCGATATGAAAAATATTTTGTTGGCTGCGTGCCTGACTGGCTTGCCTTTGATGGTCGGTGCAGCAGAAAAACCGTACCTTTACGACTTTGTGCAGGGAAAGGAAACGGGTAAGGCCTATCATGACCTTATTGCCAAAGAAAAACTGCCGTCCTGGGTAAAAGAGGGCGGCACCAGCACCCCGGCAAACGAGGTGACCATTAATGGCAAAAAGTATCTCGCCCTTTCGGGTTGTAAACCTCATAACTGCCCATCGCAATCAATCGCCATTCTTTATTCATTAGATAAGGGTGATATTCATGGCGTTTACTCTGAATACAATCTCTCTGATAACCGTCAGAGCTTAAAGTGGATGAATCTTGATGCGATGGATTCAGATGATATGAGGCGTGTACTTTTCAGCAGACTTAATGGCGATGTATCAAACTGAATTGCTGAGCCATTCATAAACCTCCTTCGGGAGGTTTTTTTTTGGATAAAGATGGCAGGGGCGCGTATCTGTAACCGCCTGGGGATCAGGGCGGGCTCTCATCTGAAGCCGTCGTCTTGAGATCGTTACCGGCTGCCCGGGAGAGTCAGGAAACTGCGCAAGGTTAAGCCCATTCTGTTTTCATCCGTCTCAATGCAGGGTGATTCACATCATGAAGAGCGCCGCCGAGCGCCACTATAATTTCTGAGGGACGAAGCGGCATCGTATGAAGCGCAGGCAACAGGTTAAATGTCAGCCTGCGGCTGCGCCTTTCGGCATTAGCCAGCCTGCAACGCAGACTGGCTGAAACAGACTATCCCTGCGGTTGTCCTGCCGGGCCAACACCGCCTGGTGCGCCAACCGGCTGCTGCCCGCCCGGAGGGGGTGGTGGGGCCTCTTTGCCTGGCGGTGGTGGCGGTGGTGCATCTCTGCCCGGCGGTGGTGGTGCACAGGCAGTGAGTGTCGCAAGTATAGCCAGCATCGATAACAGGTAAGCAATACGTTTCATCGTAATTCCCTGATCAGGTAAGCGGAACGTTGAGTATAGAGAATCGCCGTAAAATTACCTGGACGAGGTAACATGTCCGAGCCAGAGAGAGAATTTGTGGCGATTATATGAGACGTCTCTCAACCCGAATAAACGGGCGATGCTTTTTGGGCCGGAGCAGGTTAAGGTGGTTCATTATTTAAGAGGAGTCGTTATGAATGGCATTATGAAGTTCGTCCGCGGATGGCTGGTGTTCTCTGTACTGTGGGGCGTATTCATGTGGTTTATGTCATGGCATCAGCAGGGCAAAGAGCCAGGCCTGGCGATTCTGACAAGTCTCTACGCCGGTTTAATCTATCAGGCGCTGATTACTATGGTTGGCCGCTATCGGGCGCGGCGGCAACAGGCTGAGTAAAGTCTGCTGCCGGAGAGGCAGCAGAACGGCGTTTTAGCCGAAATTACCGGTCAGGCGCTGATGGAAATCAGTGCTGCGCGGATCCAGCCCTTCAATCGTCACGTCTGCACCATAACGCTGATAGCGATATTCAATACCATCCAGCGCTGCGACGCTGGATGCATCCCAGATCTGCGCGTGCGTTAAGTCAATCGTCACTTTTTTCGGGTCATGCGCATAATCAAAATGCTCAAACAGATCGTTGCTGCTGGCAAAGAACAGCGGACCGCGTACCTCATAGCGTACCGACTTACCATCTTCACTCAGCTGACGTTCAGCATGAATGACATGTGCAATACGGCGGGCAAACAGCAGCATCGCCAGGATCACTCCAGCGAGTACGCCCAGTGCCAGATTTCCTGTCCAGACCGTTACCGCCACTGTCAGCACCATAATCAGCGTCTCTGACCACGGCATACGTTTCAGTGTGTTGGGCTGCAGGCTATGCCAGTTAACGGTTTTCACTGCCACCACCATCATGATACCGGTCAATACCACCATCGGAATTTGCGCCATTATCCGGCTCAGTCCGGTCACCAGCAGCAGCAGCACCAGACCCGCGGCCACGGTTGAAACGCGGCTGCGCGCACGGCCCAGCTCAACGTTGACGATAGTCTGACCTATCATCGCGCATCCGGCGATACCGCCATAAAATCCCGCAAGGATATTTGCCACACCCAGACCCCAGGATTCGCGGCGCTTACTGGACGGGGTATCGGTCAGGTCATCGACCAGTTTGGCGGTCAGCAGCGACTCCATCAGCCCGACAAAGGCGATACTCAGTGCGGTGGGCCAGATAATCTGCAGAGTCTGCAGGTTAAGCGGTACCAGCAGGCTGTTAAAACCGGGCAGGCCAGGACTCATCGGTCCTTCATCGCCCACGTTCGGCATGCGATAGCCCATTAATAGCGCGACGCCCGTCACCACTACAATGGCAACCAGCGGAGAAGGAACACTCTTTAACAGACGCGGTAACAACAGCACGATTGCCAGGGTCGCGACAAAGAAGATCCACACCAGAGATGACTGGCCCCAGACGTGCGGCACCTGAGCAAAGAAAATCAGCACGCCCAGCGCATTCACAAATCCCAGCATCACCGAGCGGGGGATGTAGCGCATCATGCGTGCCAGACCGGCCACGCCAAACAGAATCTGAATCACGCCGCCCATGACTACCGCGGGCAGAATATATTCAACACCGTGCAGATGAACCATCGGTCCGATTACCAGTGCGACAGAACCGGCAGCCGCCGTAACCATCGCCGGGCGTCCGCCGAGTATCGACAGGGTCAGGCAGAGCACGACCGAGGCGATGAGACTGACTTTAGGGTCTACACCGGCAATAACGGAAAAGGAGATCACTTCAGGGATTAATGCCAGCGCGGTAATTACCCCGGCAAGGCATTCGCGGGTCAGCAACGCAGGCGAACGCAGAACGCGCCCCACACTGATATCGCCCGCCACAACGTCGGTTGCGGCAACATCATTGGTTTGAGTCATAAAGGTCTGCAGGCTCTTTAGTTGTTTTGCTCCCGCGCGAAGGGCGGGAAGATCAGGCTCATGGTGAGGGGCAGATAGTACCGGGCGATGGGCAAAGATGCCAGAAAAAGGGGGGAACTCCCTCCATGGAGTCAGTCTTACAGCGAAAAATCATCCGGGGTCTTGTGGACCACGAGGTCGAGCAGCTGGCGGTAGCTATCCAGCATTTCCCTGTCACTTTCCAGTTCAAGCCGATGAATAAGTTTGGAAATAATGGCTTTATTATTTACTGGCATGCCTGACTGCAAAATTTCTGCAATCAGGATACCCAGCATTTCCATCTCGCTGGCTGGCTTGTTGGCCGCAGGGTTAAAATAATCAGCGATTTCCTGATTGGTCCGGGGAATAATATATTGCATGTGTAAGCCCTTCAGAACAGCCCGATTCCGGTTCGGATGTCAGGACAAAAGCGATCAAAAAAACCACCGCATGGACAGATGCGATGGTACCAGTGCCACAAATTGAGCAAACAAAAATTAACCTCTGAAGGTGGAAATCCACTGACACCTTCAGAGGCGACGCAAATGCATCATTCGTTACAGAGTCGCATACAACTCGTGGCAGTAAACTTATACAATGAATAACTATCTGTAAAATCGAATTCTTTAGCAAAATGTGCCATTCACAACTTATCAAGGAGTTATAATGATTATTCCGACACAAAAGTTGTACAAATAACCTATACAGATGGCGGGTTTGGCGAACCGGGTGGAAAAAGCCGGGAAGCCGTGGCCAGCTTCCCGGGAAAAAATTAGCTGAACAACACCAGTTTAGCCGTCAGCTTACGCAGGTTTTTTTATCGCCGACGATGGCAATGCCCAGCAGCCGCCATTGCACCAGCCAGGCGTGAGGCGGCAAACCCCAGTGCGTCTGGAACAGGCGTGATAACCGGAAGCGATCCACCTGCAGCTGCTGCGCCATCTGCAGCAGGCCGGGATTTCCGCATGATGGGCAATCAGCCAGTCACGCGCCTGCAAAGCCAGCCTGGCATCTTTATCGACGGGCTGAGCGGGCAGTGACCATTGCCGGTGCGAGGTGAGCTGACTGAACATCCGATCCATCGCCGCCTCTTTGATGATCGCGGGATGGTTGTACCACAGTGCATCAAACGCGTGCCAGACAGCATAAGCCAATGGGCGGTCGTCGCGCAGTGTGGTTGCAAAGCGGAGTTCACGCGGCAAGGGGTCATCAGCCTGATTAGGCGTAAGCTGCTGCGCAATCTGTTGCGGTGAAAGATAGAGCATACGATAGGTGAAGCCGCTATGGTTGATAGCATCGCCATCATGCAACTCCTCAGGCTCCAGCATAAAAACCGTGCCGGGACGGCTTTGATGCTGTTTGCGCCGCGAATGAAACTGCTGTACACCTTGCTCGGTCACGCCAATAAGATAGCTGTCGTGCCAGTGGGGATCCCAGGCGTGGCCAGTGAAATGGGCGCGCAATGCCTCAATACCGCTAACGGCGTCACGGCGCAAATCGATCCAGTTTGCTGATGCCTGATTCATGTTATCCGGCTCCTGATTGCGGCCTCTGGACATTCTGACGCGATCCACTAATTTTTAACAGACCGGACGCTTTTCAATCGCGTTTCGCTTTGCGTATAATAACGCCTCCACTCAATTAGATATCTTACTATTAGGCTGCTAACATTTGTCTGAGCATACGCGTACCTTTACCCACTTACTGCATCTGACCGCCCATGCCTGGCGCCTGGCGGTTGATCGTCACCTTAAAGATAGCGGCTTAAGCATGAGCAGCTGGATGGCCATCGGGCTGATTGCCAGTGAGCCGCAGCGCATGACGCAGACCGAACTGGCGCAACTGCTGGGGCTGGAAGATGCCAGTATGGTGCCGCTGGTGGATCGGCTGGTGAAACAGTCGCTGCTGACGCGGGTACAACCGCCAGAAGATCGCCGTAAACGTCACCTGGTGCTGACCGATAAAGGCAATGAAGCCTTCGCCAAAGTGAAAACCGAGGCTGATGCTCTCCGTACTGAAATGCTGGCTGATATTGATCCCGGGGATCTGGCCGTCACCGAGCGCGTCCTGCAACAACTGCTGAGCCGAATGGGAAGCATGTAGCAGTGGCAAAGCGAAATCCCTACGCAGCACGCGAGTGGTTACCGCACGAAAAACCGATGTTGCCGGGTTCGCCCTCGACGCCGCTGCATCCCATGCCAAAGCGTCTGGCATTTGGCCTGATCGGCTTACTGATTTCGCTGACCGGCGCGTTAAGCAACGCACTGGTCACCGCGAACCTGGTTAATCTGCAGGGCACCTTTGGAGCCTGGTCGAATGAGATTGCGTGGTTACCTGCGGTCTACGTGATGGGCAACATCTCTATAAATCTGCTGCTGGTAAAATTCCGACAGCAGTTTGGCCTGCGTGTCTTTACTGAAGCCTTTCTGGTGCTTTATGTACTGGTCGCATTCTTTCATTTATTCGCTAACGACCTGAGCTCGGCGATCATTGTGCGCACCGCCCATGGCATGGTGGCGGCGGCGCTCAGCTCACTGGGCATCTACTATCAGGTTCAGGCCTGGCCCGCAAAACATCGCCTGAAAGCGCTGGTGATTGGCCTGACGGTCTCTCAGCTGGCTATTCCGCTGGCCCGCTTATTTTCGTCAGAATTACTGCAGCTCAACGAGTGGCGTGGCCTTTATCTGTTTGAACTCGGTCTGGCACTGATCGCGCTGGGTGGGGTGCTGCTGGTGAAACTGCCACCAGGCGATCGCATTAAAACCTTTGAAAAGATGGATTTCCTGACCTTCGTTCTGCTGGCGCCTGGCATGGCGCTGCTGTGCGGCGTGCTGACGCTGGGTCGCATTGAATGGTGGTTCACCACGCCGTGGTTGGGAATCTGTACTGCAATTGCCCTGACGCTGATTGTCGCGGCGATTGTTATTGAGCATAACCGGCGTAACCCCCTGATTAACACCCGCTGGCTGAGCAGCGGCATGATGGTGCGGCTTGGCATTGTCATGGTCATGATCCGTATCGTACTGGCGGAACAGAACACCGGCGCGATCGGCTTTTTGCAGCAGATGGGTTTGCAGAACGATCAAATGCGCGGTCTGGCACTGGCGATCATGGCCGGGGTTATCGTGGGCATCGCCGCCAGCGCACTCACCATCAAACCCAATCATCTCAACTGGCCGATTGTCGCCTCGCTGGTGGTGATGATTATCGCCTCGCTGATGGATGCGCAATCCAGTCCGCTGACCCGTGGCCCCGAAATGTATCTGAGCCAGTTTTTGCTGGGCTTCAGCAGCGCCTTTTTCATGGCACCGGCGATGCTGATGGGCATTGGTAGCGTGGTGACCCAGCCAAAAAACCTGGTGAGCTTTGTGGTGCTGTTTGGCATGAGTCAGAACCTGGGTGGACTGATCGGCTCAGCGATCCTTGGCACTTTTCAGGTCTGGCGGGAAAAATATCACTCCAGCCTGCTGGGCGATCAACTCTCACTGCTCGATCCTAACGTTACCGAACGGCTAAGCCAGTACAACGCGCTATTTAATTCACTGGTGGGTGACGACGTTCTGCGCGGTGCGCAGAGCACCACCCAGTTACAGACGGTCGCCACGCTACAGGCTAATGTGCTCGCCTACAACGATACCTATCTGTTAACCGCTGCGCTGGCTCTGGTGACTCTGATGTGGGTCATCTGGCGTTTAACCCGGCGTCGTTATCTTGACTGGCGTCAGGCACAATTTAATCTGCGTGAGCAGCAACAGCTGGCTGCGTTACAGGAATCAACGGAGAAACAATGAGTCAGCAGGATGAGCTTCAGGCGGCAGAACGCGAACGTGCAAACCGTCGACGTATTCTTTCGATAGCCGCTGGCAGCGGTATTGTAGTGATTGGCGTACTGGTTATCCTGTATGCCTGGCAGCTTTGGCCTTTTACCAGCGCAATACAAAGCACCGAGAATGCCTATGTGCGCGGTCAGGTGACCTTTATCAGTCCGCAGGTGAATGGCTATCTCACCTCGGTAAAGGTCATCGATCTGCAGCCGGTGAAGAAAGGGCAGTTGCTGATGACGATTGATGATCGAATCTATCGTCAGCGGGTGCATCAGGCGCAGGCGCAACTGGCGATGAAGCAGGCGGCTCTGAAAAACAATCTGCAGCAGCGGCGCAGCGCAGAAGCGACCATCCAGAGCAATAAAGCGGCGCTGGAAAACGCGAAAGCGCAGGCACTGAAAAGCGGCTTTGATCTCAAACGCGTTGAGAATCTTGCGGCGGATGGATCGCTGTCGGTACGTGAGCGCGACGCCGCCCGCGCAGCAAACGCTCAGGCCCAGGCCCAGGTCCGCCAGGCTGCCGCGCAGATCGCCGTCGCGCAGCAGAACCTGCAAACCGTTATCGTTAATCGCGACGCGCTGGAGGGGGATGTCGAGAGCGCCCGCGCCGCGCTGGAGCTGGCGGAGATCGATCTGGCGAATACCCGGATTACCGCGCCTGATGATGGCCAGCTCGGTCAGCTGTCAGTGCGAACCGGCGCCTATGTCACGGCCGGTACGCGCCTGACCTCGGTAGTGCCCAATCACAAATGGATCATCGCGAACCTGAAAGAGACTCAACTGGCCCATATCCGGCCTGGCCTGCCGGTGACGATTCGGGTCGATGCACTGGATGGCAAACGCTTTAACGGGCAGGTGGAATTTATCTCGCCGGCAGCCGGCTCAGAGTTCAGCGCTATTTCACCTGACAATGCCACGGGTAACTTCGTTAAAATTGCGCAGCGTATTCCGGTTCGGATCCGTATCAACGAGCAGGATATGCAGCAGCTGCGCCCGGGCATGTCGGTTGAAGTCGATATCGATACCGCAGCCCAGGCCGCCGATGAGGGCGCACAATGATGCGTCGCGGCTTACTGGTAAGTGCGCTGATGCTGGCGCTGACCGGCTGCGCCACGCAGGTTGAAAAGGCACCGTCCTCTCTGCCGATCCCCGCCGCCTGGCGCAACAGTGTCGGGCCTGCTGCTGCGCCGGAAGCGGAGTGGTGGCGCGCGTTTCATGATGCGTATCTCAACCGGCTGGTCACACAGGCGCTGCGCAACAATCCTGATATTCTCACCGCGCATTCCCGGGTTGATCAGTATCGCGCCCAGCTGCGCGCCACGCAGGGTGATGAATTTCCGACCCTCAGCGCCGGCGTAGCGGCGACCCGTGAGCGAACGCTCTCGTCAGTGACGGGCCAGCCGTATGAAACCGATGTTTTTCAGGGGTTGTTACAGGCAAATTACGAGGTTGATCTCTGGGGAGCGCGTAGCAACAGCGTCTCGGCGTCGCAGGCAAGCTTAGCTCTGCAGCAGGCCGCCGCGTCTGCTGCAGAGCTGACCATTGCCAGCTCAGTGGCATCGGGTTATCTCAACCTGTGCGCGCTGGATGAACAGTTACGGGTCACCGAGGCGACGCTGGCGACCCGCAACAATTCACTGAAGCTGGCCCAGCGTCAGTTTGAGAGCGGCTACACCTCAAGGCTGGAGTGGATGCAGGCCGCTTCTGAATATCAGTCGGCGAAAGCACAGATACCGCAGCTGCAGCATCAGATCGCGCAGCAGGAGAATGCGCTGAGTATCCTGGTGGGCATGAACCCGCGTAGCATTGCCCGCCGTCAGCAGTTTGACCAGATTCTACCGCAGCAGATGCCGTCGCTGCTGCCGTCCGAACTGCTTAATCGCCGCCCGGATATTGTGCAGGCGCAGCGTCAGTTACTGGCCGCAGATGCCAGCCTTGCCTCATCGCGCGCTAAGCTGCTGCCAGGGCTGAACCTCACTGCCACCGGCACCCTGCAGAGTTCGGTGCTGCACCAGCTCGCAGACAATCCATTCCGGCTCTGGAGCGTGGGCGGCAGCATTCTGGCACCGTTGCTGAACCGTGAAGCGCTGACGGCACAGGTTGATGTCTCAATGGCAACGCGCAATCAGGCGCTGTACGGCTATGAAAAAGTGGTGCGCAACGCCTTCTCGGAAGTCAATGATGCCCTGGACGCTATCCGACAGCGTGAGGCACAGCTTCAGGAACTGCAAAAGCAGGAAACTTACGTAACCGAGGCGCTGCGCATTGCCCGCAACCGCTATCAAAATGGCTACGCTTCCTATCTGGATGAACTGGATGCGCAGCGAACCCTGTTTTCAACTCAGCTGAATCGGGTGGCCGTTAAAAATAATCTGTTGCTGGCGCAGATCGATCTCTATCGCGCACTGGGCGGTGGCTGGGCACCCGCCTCCACACAATGACTGTCCGGGCCGATCCAGCCGCAGTAAGAGTTTCTGCGGCCGGGATCGGCCTCTGCGCAGACGCCGCGACTGCGCATTTTACCTCGCGTTAATCCCTCAAATAACCACCCAAAACCTATACATACTTCTGCTTACCTGTCTTTACATTCGATGGTATCATGCGCGGGTTTTGAACCAGCCAGCCGGAAAAATGCACGTAATGTTAAGCTGGTGTTGGATGATTTTTACGTTTAACTCACTGATAAAAAAGATCAAAGAAGGGACTCGTTATGATCAAAAAAACAATTTTTGCGCTGGCTGTGGTCGCTGCATGATTAACCGGCTGCGCATGCACGCCGCCGATTCATAACGTTAATCAGGCCCTCACTCAGCATGACAGTGATAATCAGATGAAACTGGCGATCATTGAGGCGGGTATTGGCCGGAAACAGCTGATGACACCCGTTTCGCCTGGTGTAATCAATGGTCGTCTGGCCCAGCGTGATGTTGTGGCGACCATCCGCATTACTTACACCAGACAGAATTACCGCATTGAGTCTGTCGGCAGTGAAAACCTGAGAGCGGGACAGGGTGTGATCCTCAATAACGACAACGACTGGATGGCCAATCTCGATCAGGATATTCAGTTGCGGCTGTCGGCCCTGGCCGCCCGGTGATCGGCGTGCTGTTGCAATAATGGGTCGACAGACTCGCTAAGCATAAAGTTCTGCGGCAGCCGGCCGACAAATCAGATGAGCTGCTATTGATGAATCCTTGAGTAAACCTCTACCGTGAGAACCTGATTAGGGTTCGGCAGGTTTTCCGGTACGCACTTTTTTTGCAGAAGGCAGGAGTGACGATCCAATGAACGCCGACTCCACACGTATGATGAAAAGAGTGTTGAGATGAAACTCGCTTACTCACTGGTCGACTGGCAGGCAATGGCTCCGGGTTTAAGCGCGCCAGAAGCCTGGCAGGACTGGGCGCAACAGAGCAGGGCCATCGACCCCTTAGCGGCGATGGCAAAGCCGCAATACTTACCGATGATGACGTCGCGTCGTCTGAGCGGCGGCAGCCGTGCGGCGGTAGAGTGTGGGCTGGCGCTTCTGGCACGGCAGAAGGCAGACGCTATCGTGTTTACCAGCCGTCACGGTGAACTGGAGCGTAATCTGCGTATTCTTAATACCCTTGCAGATCAACAGTCAATGTCACCTACAGACTTTGCCATGTCAGTTCACAATTCGGCGGTTGGCAGCCTGACCATTGCGGCAAAAGCGCCGCTGGTTTCGACCTCCATTGCGGCAGGCATGGACTCTTTTCAGCAGGGATTGATTGAAGTCAGCGCTCTGCATCAGGCGGGTTATCAGCAGGTGCTGCTGGTCGACTTCGACGGCATCGTGCCGGACTATTATCTGCCGTGGCTGGCGGATCAGCGCGTGAATTTTCCTTATGCGGTGGCACTGCTGCTGCGTGCGGGCGAACAACTGTATTGCACTGGCTGTAAAGGCGAAGAGAAGAGGGCAGAAACGCTGTTACCGCAGAGCCTGCGTTTTCTGCAGCAATGGCTGGCGGCTTCGCCCACCTTCAGCCTGGCAGGCGAACGCCTGACATGGCACTGGGAGAGAAGTCATGGCTGATTGCTCACAACCCGCTCAGCACTCAGGCAGCCGCCTTAACTACTGCTGGCGACTGGTGATGACGGCCGTCAATTTTACGCTGTTTGGGCTGGGCGGACTGCTGCTGTCACTGATTGGCTTCAACCTGCTACTCCTGATCCAGCGCGATTCTCTGCGCCGCCGGCTGCTGGCCCGACGCGCTATCGCCTTTAGCTTCCGCTGCTTTCTGCGTTTCTGCCGGATGACCGGCGTTTACGACTACCGCATTGAAGGCGCAGAGCTGTTGCAACAGGATCGCGGATGCCTGATTGTCGCTAATCATCCGTCACTGATCGACTACGTGATGATCGCGTCGGTACTGCCAGAGATGGATTGTCTGGTAAAGGCCGATCTGCAAAAAAATCCCTTTATACGTGGGGTGATTCGCGCCGCCGATTATCTGATCAACAGTGAAGCGGAGACGCTGCTGCCGGACAGTCAGCAGAGACTGGCGCGCGGCGACAATATCCTGATTTTTCCGGAAGGCACCCGTACCCGTTACGGTCAGCCGCTGACTCTGCAGCGCGGAGCCGCCAATATTGCGGTGCGCGCCGGATGCGATCTGCGCGTGGTTCACATCACCTGCAGCCAGCGTATGCTTGATAAACAGAGCCGCTGGTATCAGATTCCGCCGGTTAAACCGCTGTTTACCGTGCGAGTAAAGTCACGAATCGACAGTCAGTCATTTTGTGAAAGCAATCCCGATGCGCAGCCACTGGCCGCGCGTCGCCTGACCCGCCACTTAGAGCAGGCGCTGGTCCCCCAGAACAGGTAAGACGAAAACCGGTATGGATTCATTAATTAACGATATCAAACAGATGATTATCGACACGCTGAACCTTGAAGATCTCAGCCCCGATGATATTGAGACTGACGCTGCCCTGTTTGGCGACGGGCTGGGGCTGGACTCAATTGATGCACTGGAACTTGGCCTGGCAGTGAAAAATCGCTACGGCGTGACGCTCTCTGCGGAAAGTGAAACCCTGCGTGCCCACTTCTTCTCTGTCGCGACGCTGGCCGCGTTCGTCAACCAACAGCGCGGCTGAAAGCGGAGACAATCTTATGATGAACAAAGAAGAGATTTATCAGGAAGTGACTTCGCTGCTCACCAGCCTGTTTGAAATTGCGCCCGAGGATATCCACCCCGAGGCGCGTCTGTATGAAGATCTCGAGCTCGACAGCATTGATGCTGTCGATATGGTCGTGCACCTGCAAAAACGTACCGGCCGTAAAATCAAACCGGAAATCTTCCGCGCGGTCCGAACTGTGCAGGATGTCGTGGATGCGGTGGAACAACTGATGCGCGAAGACGCCTGATCCGTCGTGCCTGCTGCTACGCTTCGCCTGCTCAATCTGCTCAATCTGCTTACGCTGCTGGCCTGGCCCTTGCTGGTCTGGCTGGCACTGACCCAGCCGCGCTGGCAGGGACTCTTCTGGCTGCTGGCGCTGCTGTTTGGCCTGCGCTGGCTGCAACTGCGTCGTCAGCAGAACGCGCTGGGCGCGGTCATGGGCTGGCTGGCGCTGCTCGGCGCGCTGCTCTGTATCAGCAGCCAGCTGTTACGCGCTCAGCATCTGTTGCTGTGGTATCCGGTGGCGGTCAATCTGGCGATGCTGCTGGTGTTCGGTGCTTCACTCTGGAGCGCGATGCCGCTGGTGGAGCGTATTGCCCGGCTGCGTGAGCCAGAACTTCCTGCCGCCGCAGTGCCTTACACCCGTCGCGTCACGCAGATCTGGTGCCTGTTTTTTATCGGCAATGGCAGCATGGCGTTCTATACCTGTCTGCAGGGCGATCTGCGGCTCTGGACGCTGTGGAACGGTGGCATCAGCTACCTGTTGATCGGCGTGCTGATGGGCGCTGAGTGGCTGGTTCGTCAGCGTGTGAGGCGAAAAGCATGAGCGTGGCCGAGTGGCTGACAGGCGCCGATCGTGAAGTCGCCTGGCGAGGCGATCAACCCTTGATGCTCGGCGCGATGCGTCGTCAGGTGCAGGCACTTAGCCTGCGCTTAGCGGCACAGCCGGGCACGCACTGGGGGCTCTGTTTTGACGACAGTTATCGTTTCTGTGTGGCGCTGCTGGCCTGCTGGTATGCCAGTAAAACGCCGGTGATGCCGGGTCATAGCCGCGCCGCGCTACTGAATGAGATGCAGGAGCAGCTTGATGGGGTGCTGTGCGACATGCCGCTGGCGGTCAGCCTGCCGCTGCTGACGTGGGATGAGGCAGAAGCCCGGGGCCAGCTGCCACCACTGCCTGCGAGCTCAGCGCTGATACTCTTTACCTCGGGGTCCACCGGCGCACCGCGTCAGGTGGTGAAGTCACTGACGGTGATGGAGCAGGAGAGCCGCTGGCTCAGCGCTCTGTGGGGCGAACAGCTGCAAGGCTGCAGGGTGATTGCCTCGGTCAGCCATCAGCATCTTTACGGTTTATCGTTCCGACTTTTCCTGCCAATGACGCTCAGGCTGCCGTTTTCCGCTCAGCCGCTGTTCTACGGCGAGCAGCTGGCCCAGCTCCCGCGCGACTGTCGCTATGCTTTTATCAGCAGCCCGGCTTTTTTATCGCGGCTGGACAGTACGCTCGACGCGCCCGGCTGTGAACTGATTGTCTCTGCCGGTGGCACCCTGCGCGGGCCGGATGCAGAACAGGTCTGGCAGCGCTTTGGCTGCCCGGTCAGTGAAATCTACGGTAGCACCGAAACCGGCATTCTGGCCTGGCGTCAGTGCGATCGGGCCGATGCCCCGTGGCGAAGTTTTTCTGGCGTCAGGCTTGAGCAGGTGACGCCCGAACGCTGGCAGGTCTGGTCGCCGCTGATTGCGGGTGATAACGGCCTTGCGCTGGACGACCGCCTGAATATGCAGCCCGATGGCGGATTTCAGCTGGCAGGACGTCACGATCGCATCGTGAAAATTGGAGACAAGCGCATCTCATTAAGTGAGATAGAGCGCCGACTGACCGATCTGCCGGAAATTGACGATGCCGTGGCGCTGGTGGTCACGCGTCATGATCGTCAGGCAATTGGCGTCGTGCTGTCGCTCACCAGCACGCTGGATGAAGCGGCTCTGCACCAGCACAGACAGCAATGGAAACGCCAGCTGCAGTGCTGGCTGGAACCGCTGGCGATGCCGCGCTACTGGCGGATTGTTGCCACCATTCCGGTTACCCCCCAAAGTAAACGCGCCTGGCCGCAAATAGAGGAACTTTTTCATGTTGCCGATTGAACGAAGCCGGGAGTTGCAGGCTGACAGCGCCACGCTGATTCTGCAGGTTGAAGCCGGACTGTTCTGGTTCCAGGGCCACTTTCAGACGCTGCCTATTCTGCCTGGCGTGGCTCAACTGGACTGGGTGATGCACTACGGCGTGTCACTGCTCGCGCCGGGTAAGCAGTTTGCCGCCATTGAAAACATCAAATTTCAGCAGCCGGTGCTGCCTGACTCACTTCTGCAACTGCGTCTTGACTGGGATGCTGAAAAGTCGCGCCTGAGTTTCCGTTACAGCCTGCTCAGTCACGACGGCGAGCCGAGCGCCAGCATCGGGAAGATCACGCTGTGCTAACCCTGCCGTTTACGCCTTGCGTAGTGATCCCGTGTTACAACCATGGTGCGATGATGGCATCGGTACTGGCCCGGCTGGCACCGTTTAATCTGCCGGTTATCGTCGTGGATGATGGCAGCGACACGGCGACTCAGCTTCAGCTGGCGACGCTGTACGCCGCAGAGCTCACTGTGCTGAGACTCGACAGTAATCAGGGTAAAGGTGCGGCGGTGATTCATGGTCTGCGCGCTGCGGCGGCACGCGGATTCACCCATGCCGTGCAGCTTGATGCGGACGGTCAGCATCAGGCAGAAGATCTGCCGCTGATGCTGGCGGAAGCTGAGCGCTATCCCGACGCGCTGATCTCCGGACAGCCGATTTATGACGATTCGATCCCTAAATCACGTCTTTACGGTCGCTATATCACACACTTCTGGGTCTGGATTGAAACGCTGTCGCTGTCGATCCGCGACAGCATGTGCGGCTTTCGTGTCTATCCGCTGGCCCCTACGCTGGCGCTGTGCGATCGCCGTGCCATCGGTCAGCGCATGGATTTCGATACTGAGATCATGGTGCGGCTCTACTGGCAGGGCATACGCAGTCGCTTTATCCCGACCCGCGTCACCTATCCCGCCAGCGGGCTGTCGCACTTCGATGCGCTCTACGACAATCTGCGCATCTCCTGGATGCATACCCGTCTGTTCTTCGGCATGCTGCCGCGGATCCCGCGTCTGCTGGCGATGCGTAACGCGCCAACACACTGGTCTGTGGAAACGGAGCGGCGCGGACAGTGGGGATTACGTTTTATGCTGGCGGTGTATCGCTATGGCGGGCGGCTGCCCTTTACGCTGCTGCTCTGGCCGGTCGTCGCGGTCTACTGGCTGAGCGGTCAGCGCGCGCGAAGCGCTTCACGGCAATGGCTGGTGCAGGTCACCGTCGCCGCACAGCAGCGGCAGGTTGCATTACCGCCGCGGCTTAACAGCTACCGCCATTTTCTGCGCTTCGCCGGGGCGATGCTGGATAAAGTCGCCAGCTGGCGCGGGGATTTGCATTGGGGACGGGATATCGATTTCGCGCCGGGCGCAGAAGCGATAATCCGCGCACCCACACCCCAGGGCAAGCTGATCCTGGCCTCCCATCTTGGCGACATTGAAGCCTGTCGCGCGATGGCGCAGCAGGTCAGCGGACTGGTGATTAATGCACTGGTGTTTACCGACAATGCCCGGCGCTTTCGGGCGGTACTGGAAACTATCGCCCCGCAGGCGGGGGTCAATCTGATGCCGGTCAGTGATATCGGGCCGGAGACAGCAATCCTGCTGCAACAGAAGCTGGATGCGGGCGAATGGGTGGCGATTGTCGGGGATCGTACGGCGGTCAATCCGCAACGCGGCGGCGAGCGTCGGGTCATCTGGAGCGATTTTCTGGGTCGGGCAGCACCGTTTCCACAGGGGCCGTTTGTGCTGGCGGCTGCGTTACGCTGTCCGGTGCTGCTCATGTTTGCCCTGCGGCAACAGGGTAAACTGCTTATCCACTGTGAGCCGTTTGCCGATCCGCTGCTGCTGCCCCGTGCACAACGTCAGCAGGCGCTGCAACAGGTGGTCGATCGCTATGCGCAACGGCTGGCGCATTATGCGCTGCTGGCCCCGCTGGACTGGTTCAACTTTTTCGATTTCTGGACGTTGCCTGATCACCAGGCGCACCACAAGGAGTCTGACCATGACTGAACATCATGCTGAAGTCGTGCTGACTGTTTCATTCCACGACTGTGATCCCATGGGTGTGGTCTGGCACGGTAACTATTTCCGCTTCTTCGAAGTGGCACGCGAAGCCCTGCTGCGCAGCATCAATTACAGTTATGCCGAGATGGCTGCCAGTGGCTACGTCTGGCCGGTGGTCGATACCCGGGTTAAATATCGCCATCCCCTGCGCTGTGAAGAGACAATTCGCGTCAGTGCCCGGATTACAGAATATGAGAACCGCCTGCGCATCGACTATGAGGTGCGAAACGCGGCCGATCAGATCACCACTAAAGCGCATACGCTGCAGGTTGCGGTTGAGCAGGAGAGTCAGGCGCTGTGCTTTGTTTCGCCCGATATTTTACTGGAACGTTTAGGAGTAAAAGGATGCTGAAAATAGTGCTTACCGGCCTGCTATTGTGGGCCAGTGCGGCCAGCGCAGTCACACTGGATCAGCTGCAGCAGCGTTTTGCCAGCCAGCCAGTGATCCGGGCCGACTTTACCCAGACGCGCACCATTTCAGGTATGCGTCAGCCGCTGGTGTCGCACGGTCAAATGCTGATCGCCCGTGAGCAGGGGTTATGGTGGCATCAGCAGACGCCGTTTGTGATGACACTGCTGCTGGATGATAAGCGCATGGTGCAAAGCCTTAACGGCCAGAAGCCCCAGGTGATCACCGCTGACAGCAATCCGCAGATGTTCCAGTTCAATCATTTGCTGCGGGCGCTGTTCCAGGCTGACCAGAAGGTCCTTAACGAAAATTTCAGCGTGGCCTTCAGCGATCGTGGCAACGGCGCCTGGACGCTGGACCTGACGCCCAAAGCTGCGCCGCTCAACAAAATCTTCAACCGTATCTCGCTGGCGGGTAATACCTTCCTGGACAGCATCAACCTGGATGATAAGCAGGGCGATAAAACCGAGATTCAGCTCAGTAATACCCGCATTGAACCGCCGCAGTTAAGCGACGAGGAGCAGGCACGTTTTGCCGGGCCGTAACGATCGGCTGCTGGCGATCCTGTGGCTGGCCATCTGTCTGCTGCTGGCGGCGGCGCTCGCTTTTCTGTTGCCACGCAGCCAGCTCAACAGCAGCGTGCTGGCTTTGCTGCCGCAACAGAATCTGGGCGCAGCACCGCCTGCGCTACAGCAGGCTTTTATGCAGCGGCTGGATCGCCAGATGGTGTGGCTGGTTTCACCCGGTGAGCAGGACGATCCGCAGGTCGCTGCCTGGTGGCTGGCGCAGTTGCGTGCGCTGCCTGACCTGAAGCTTGTGCAGGGCGATCTTGATGCACAGCAGCAGCATCAGTGGGGCCGTTTCGCCTGGCAACACCGCAATGGTCTGCTTGATGAGTCGACACGCAGCCGCTTGCAGAACGGGGGTGAGGCGCAGGCAGACTGGCTGCTGGCGCAGCTTTTTTCAGCCTTCTCGGGCGTCAGCAGCAGAGAGTTGCAGGGCGATCCTTTGATGCTGGTGCGCGGTTCACAGCTGGCGCTGGCTCAGAATGCCGGACGTATGACGCTGCATGATGGCTGGCTGACCGTAAAAGACGAGCAGGGTAAGCAGTGGTATTTTCTGCATGGCGAACTGGCGAACAATGCTTTCAGTATGCAGCAGAGCCATGCGCTGGTGACCCGGCTTAGCGCGCTGGAGCAGCAGCTTAAAAGCCGCTGGCCGCAGGCGAAACTGCTGACGCGGGGTACTGTCCTGTTCAGCGACAACGCCAGCCAGCGTGCGCAGCACGATGTTAAAACCCTGGGGAGTGTAACGCTGGGTGGCGTCGTCCTGCTGGTGCTGCTGGTCTTCCGATCACTGCGTCCATTGCTGCTGACGGTGACGTCTGTGGCGGTAGGCGCGATGGCAGGCACAGTGGTGACGCTGCTTTGCTTCGGTGAGCTGCATCTGATGACGCTGGTGATGAGTCTGAGTATTGTCGGCATCTCGGCGGATTACACGCTCTATTATCTCACTGAGCGTATGGTTCACGGCGAACAGCAGTCACCGTGGCAGAGCCTCCGCAAAGTCCGCGGTACGCTGCTACTGGCGCTTGCGACCACCGCGATTGCCTGGCTGCTGATGCTGCTCGCGCCCTTCCCCGGACTGCGTCAGCTGGCGGTGTTTGCCGCCAGCGGATTAACCGCATCCTGTCTGACGGTAATTCTGATCACGCCGTTGCTGGTACGTGGATTACCGGTGCGTCCGGTGCCGCTGATGGTGCCGCTGGCGCGCTGGCTTGCCGCCTGGCGTCGCCAGCGCGGGTTGCGTGTCGGATTACCTGTATTGATGGCCATCTTCGCCCTGACCGGAATCGCTCAGTTAAAGGTAGATGATGACATCGCGCATCTGCAAAGTGCCCCCGCACAGCTGCTTGAACAGGATCGCCAGCTCGCTACTCTGACCGGCCAGCGTGCCGATCAGACCTGGTTTGTGGTCTGGGGCGATGATGCTCAGCAGACGCTGCAGCGGCTGGAAAAACTGGCACCGGATCTCCATCAGGCACAGCAGCAGGGCTGGCTGCAACATTATCGTCTGCTGCCGCTGAAGTCGCTGGCGCAGCAACAGCAGGATCTGCAGCTGCTGAAACAGGCCGTTCCGACGATTACGGCCCGCCTGCAGCAGGCGGGAATTGCCCTTGCCGCGCCAGATCTGACGCCAATGCCGGTAACACCCGATGCCTGGCTGTCGGGTCCGCTGAGTGAGGGCTGGCGTCTGCTGTGGCTGACGCTGCCGGACGGGCAGAGCGGTGTTCTGATCCCCACCAGCGGCGTAAAAAACAGCGCCGCACTCGCAGAGCTGGCTAAGCAGCATCCTGGCGTCAGCTGGATCGATCGCAAGGCGAGTTACGATGCGCTGTTCAGCTTCTGGCGCACCCTGCTCGGCGGATTACTGGCACTGGCGCTGCTGCTGATCACACTGAGTTTTGTACTGCGGCTGGGATTAAAGGCGGGCTTACGCAGCGCGCTGCCGTCGGTGCTGTCGCTGGCGATGGCGCTGGCAACGCTGGGCTGGATCGGCGCATCGCTGAACCTGTTTGCGCTGCTGGCGCTGATTCTGGTGCTGGGGATCGGCATTAACTACACGCTCTTTTTCAGCAACCCACAGGGTACACCAATGACTTCGTTGCTGGCGGTATCGCTGGCGATGATCACCACCTTACTGACGCTGGGCATGCTGGTATTCAGCAGCACCAGCGCGATTGCCAGTTTTGGCACCGTATTATGCAGCGGCATCTTCAGCGCTTTCCTGCTGTCACCGCTGGCGATGCGACCCACCCGATCAAGGAGTAAACGATGATCCGCGCCGCCTGTATTCTGCTGACGGCTCTGCTGCTCAGCGCCTGTGCCGGACCGGCACCCGACAGCAGACGTCCCACCGCCTGGCTGAAACCGGGCGTGAAGGTGACGCTGCCGCCGCCAGGCATCCGTCCCGCCTTTCAACAGCAGCAGTTGCTGACCGGCCAGGTTAAAGGTCAGAGTCAGTCACTGCTGGTGCTGCTCAGTGCTGATGAACAGCAAATTGATCTGGCGGGGCTCTCTTCAGTGGGTATTCGACTCTTCAGTCTGCGCTATGATGCCAGCGGTATTCATACCCAGCAGTTGATGCCGCTGCCGCAGATGCCGCCCGCGAGTCAGGTACTGGCAGACATCATGCTCAGCTACTGGCCGCTGGATGCCTGGCAAAAACATCTGCCGCCAGGCTGGAAGCTGCAGGATAAGGGATTAAAGCGCCAGCTAATGGATGCCGATAACCAGCTGGTAACGGAGATTGATTATCTGCAACGGGATAATCAGCGCCAGCCAGTCAGCATTCTGCAGCATGCCTTTGGCTATCAGATCCGCATTCAACATCTGGACGCCTCATGATTTATATCTCTGCTATCGGCATGCTGAATGCCCTGGGAAATGACAGCCAGCAGATTGCGGCCAGCCTGAAAAAAGGTGAGGCACCCGGTATGCAGTTGCGTCATGGCTGGCTGAGCGGTGATCGCGCCTGTTGGCTTGGCAGAGTTGAAGGTGAGCTGCCAGCGATTCCTGCTGTCCTTAGCGCGCATAACACCCGAAACAACCAGCTGCTGCTGGCCGCGCTGATACAAATCCGTCCGACGCTTGACGCGGCGATTGCACGCTATGGCGCCAGCAGAGTGGCAATTGTACTGGGGACCAGCACCTCGGGGGTGGATGAGGGGGATCAGCAGATTTGCGGCGGCCAGCCCGATTATCACTACCAGATGCAGGAGCTTGGCGATCCGTCACGTTTTCTGGCGCACTACCTGCAGCTCGATGGCCCGGCCTATACCATTTCTACCGCCTGCTCTTCCAGCGCCCGCGCCATTATCAGTGGTGAGCGGCTGATCGCGGCAGGGCTGGCGGATGTCGCGCTGGTGGGCGGTGCAGACTCGCTGAGTCGGATGCCGATCAACGGTTTCGACAGTCTGGAATCGCTCTCTGAGCGTCGCTGCGCGCCGTTCAGCCGCGAGCGTGACGGCATCTCGATTGGCGAAGGAGCCGCGCTGATGCTGCTGACGCGGGAACCGCAGCCGCTGGCGCTGTTGGGTGCGGGTGAATCCTCCGACGCCTGGCACATGTCTGCGCCTCATCCGCAGGGCGAAGGCGCTGAACGGGCGATGCAAATGGCGCTGCAACAGGCGAATCTGTTGCCGCAGCAGGTGGGTTATATCAATCTGCATGGCACAGCCACGCCGCTGAACGATCAGATGGAAGCCGCCGTGATTCATCGTCTGTTTGGCAATGCGGTGCCATGCAGCTCAACCAAACATCTGACCGGCCATACGCTCGGCGCGGCGGGCGTGTGCGAAGCTGCGCTCAGCGCGTTGATCCTGCAGAACAATCTGCCGCTGCCTGCGCAGGATTTTAGCGCGGCGGCGCAGGATGAGACGCTGCCGGATTGCGGATTGCTGTTACAGCCACAGGCGCTGCAACGGCCGGTCATCGCCTCTAATTCATTCGCCTTTGGTGGCAACAACACCTGCCTGATTCTGGGACGCCTTGATGGACATTAATTCTCCCGCGGCACTCTGGCTGCCGCATGCTGCACCGATGCTACTGCTTGATCAGCTGATTGCCGTTGATGAAGAGCACGTTCACTGTCAGGTATCGACCTGTGCCGATGGCGTACTGGCGCCGTTTCTGACCCCACAGGGCGAACTGCCTGCCTGGTTTGGCGTCGAGATGATGGCTCAAACCGTAGGCGTCTGGTCGGGCTGGCATGCAAAGCAGGGTGGCGCAACCCTTATCCCGCCCGGCATGCTGCTGGGTGGACGCGGCTGGCGGGCAGAACAGCCGTACTTTCCCGCGAACGTCACTCTGGATATCAGAATGACGTTGCTGATGCGCGATGACCGTATGGGCAGCTTTGAGGGCGATATTTGTTACGGCCCGCAACGGCTTGCCAGCGGTCGTCTCAACACCTGGCAACCCAATGAAACAGAGTTAAAGCAATTAATGTCACAAGGAAATCAGCCATGACAAAGTCGGTATTAGTCACGGGCGCCAGTAAAGGCATTGGCCGCGCGATTGCGCTGCGTCTCGCCCAGGATGGCTATCAGGTTATCGTTCATTTTAACCGCGACCGCGCGGGGGCTGAGCAGTGCCTGCAGCAGATCGAATCTGCAGGCGGCAGTGGTCGTGTGCTGGGATTTGATGTGGCTGACCGGGCAGCCACCCGTGCCGCGCTGGAAGCGGATATTGCGCAACACGGGGCCTACTATGGCGTGGTGAGCAATGCTGGCATCACCCGTGATGCAGCGTTTCCCGCCCTGACGGATGAGGAGTGGGACAGTGTCATCCACACCAACCTCGACAGTTTTTACAACGTTATCCAGCCCTGCGTGATGCCGATGATCGGCCTGCGCCGCGGTGGTCGCATTATTACCCTCTCTTCGGTCTCCGGGATGATGGGCAATCGCGGTCAGGTCAACTACAGCGCGGCGAAAGCGGGCATTATCGGGGCCACCAAGGCGCTGGCGATTGAACTGGCTAAACGCAAAATCACCGTTAACTGCATCGCGCCCGGTCTGATTGATACCGGCATGGAGGGGCTCGAACCTCAGGTGATTGAAGAAGCGATGAAGATCGTGCCGATGAAGCGCATGGGCACGGCCGACGAAGTCGCCGGACTGGCGAGCTATCTGATGTCCGATATCGCCGGTTACGTAACGCGTCAGGTGATTTCAATTAATGGAGGCATGCTGTGATCCAGCGGGTGGTCGTAACCGGTATGGGCGGCGTAACGGCTTTTGGTGAATCCTGGGCTGAGGTTTCGGCGCGTATTCGTGCCGGGCGCAACGCGGTACGCTTTATGCCGGAGTGGCAGATCTATGACGGACTGCATACCCTGCTCGGCGCGCCCGTGGATAACTTTGAACTGCCTGCGCATTATACCCGCAAGCGTATCCGCGCCATGGGCCGCGTTTCGCTGCTGGCAACGCGTGCCACCGAACTGGCGCTGACCCAGGCAGGGCTGATTGACCATCCGGTGCTGACCTGCGGAGAGACGGGCATCGCCTACGGCTCCTCTACCGGCAGCACCGGGCCGGTCAGCGAGTTCGCCACCATGCTGACCGAAAAGCACACCAACAATATTACCGGCACGACGTACGTGCAGATGATGCCGCATACCACCGCCGTGAATGCCGGGCTCTTTTTCGGCCTGCGTGGCCGGGTGATCCCGACTTCCAGCGCCTGTACGTCAGGCAGCCAGGCCATTGGCTATGCCTGGGAGGCGATTCGTCATGGATATCAGACGGTGATGGTGGCGGGTGGCGCGGAGGAGCTCTGTCCGTCCGAAGCGGCGGTGTTCGATACCCTCTTTGCAACCAGCCAGCGCAATGACGCGCCACACACCACGCCAGCGCCTTTTGATCAGCAACGCGATGGCCTGGTGATTGGCGAAGGGGCCGGCACGTTGATCCTGGAGTCGCTGGATCATGCCCTGGCGCGTGGTGCCACGATTTATGCTGAAATCACGGGCTTCCACACCAACTGCGATGCCGCCCATATCACGCAGCCGCAGCGGGAAACCATGCAGATCTGCATTGAGCGGGCATTGCAGAGCGCCGGTATTACCGCATCAGAAGTCGGTTATGTGAATGCGCACGGCACGGCCACTGAGCGGGGTGATATGGCAGAAAGTCTGGCGACGGCAGCGGTGTTTGGCGAGTCAACGCCGATCTCCTCTCTGAAATCCTATTTTGGCCATACGCTGGGTGCCTGCGGGGCGCTGGAAGCCTGGATGAGCATTGAGATGATGCGGGAAGGGTGGTTTGCGCCCACGCTTAACCTGACGCAACCGGCCGCTGATGGCGGTCAGCTGGATTACATCATGGGTGAGCCGCGAGAGATTGAAACCGACTATATCCAGAGCAACAATTTTGCCTTTGGTGGCATTAACACATCTCTGATCTTCAGACGCTGGCGCGGCGTCTGATATCCGGTCCGTGCGGTACTGACACGGGCCAGTTTATTTTCCGAACGAAAAAACCGGACGATAAACAACCTTTCATTTACACTGTCACTCACCGCATTACGCCCTGCGGCCCTATTTTCCACAGGATAGTTATGTCTTTGCCCTTGCCACCCGACGATCACGATGAGCCAATTCGCCAGTCACTTGACGATGCGCACTTTGCGATAGTGGTGCTTGCGGTGACCTCGGTAACGCTTATAATCTTTGTCCTGATAGTTACGCTCTGGATGAGCTGACACGCCCAGGGATTCGTCGGATGGCATAAGGAGAAGGCGATGGACTCCGGAGATGACAAATTAATCGCAATTATCGGTTTGCTGGCGGCCTGCCTGATCGGGGTCACTTTCCTGTTTACCATGGTCTGGCTGACCGACGTTCGTCATCCTGCCGATCCCTCTCTTGATGTTCGCTCCTGTTACCCGAAGAACCATCCTTCTCAGCATGCCTGATTATGCGTTACGAGTGGTGAACTTAATCTGCTGACTGCGCAGAACCAGCGCCAGCGCTTCATGCAGCTTGCGGTTGCCATTAGGATCAGCTAATCCCAGCAGCGGACCGGGTGAACGCCGGTCGTCAGCCCAGGCGGGATACTCCACCACCGGATAGAGCGAAATGCCCTCCACTGCAATGCCGTGATCCAGCGCTACCGCCACGTTTTCACTGATCTCCTGCAGCCAGGGGGCGCGCGCGTCACCCTCTGCGCCGGTTTCGGCAATTAACATCGGGCGCTGGTAGCGTTGCCAGCACTGCGCCAGCAAAATGTGCAGTGGAGTTCGTGCCGGATCCTCCAGTGACATCGGCTGGTCGGGGAAAAACCAGTGGTTATCGGGATAGTAGTTCAGGCCCAGGATATCCAGGCAATCTTCACTGCCGCCTAACTCTTTATCAACGCGACCGGCCAGCATATCCCAGGCCTCGAACTGCGCCTGATGCTGCGCATCCGCGTAAGGTTTGCTGTCTGGATTATCGGGATGATGGGCAATCTGTACCAGCGGATCGGTCAGAACAAAACGTGCTTCCGGATAGACTTCGCGAATGGCGTGAATCGCTGCCAGCGAGGCACGGATCAGCTGTCGCTTCAGTTCTTTACCGCGATTAGCGGCATGGGGATTGAACCAGGCCACATCGGCTCCAGCCCATGACCAGAATGAAATTTGATTTACCGGCGTAAAGAAGGGGCGTTCGATGCCCTGATCGCGCATCAGTTGTGCCATCGCACGGGCGAAACGACTAAAATGCTCAACGAATTCGGCTTTCCAGATATTAAGATGATCGGGATAACCAAAGTGCGCCAGCTCCCAGATGATCTCCATCTGCTGACGCTGTGAAGCTTCTATCATCGGCAGAAAACTTTGCCAGTCATACTGGCCGGGGATCTTTTCAATCAGATGCCAGCGTGCACCGTCACGGGCGGTGAGCAGATGCTGTTCAGTCAGGGCAGCATAATCTTTTTCCAGCAGCATATCGTGGCCACTGCTGAAAACCATATCGAGCCGTTTACCCGGTGTACGGCAGGCGGTGGAGCAGGGAAAACTGCCCTGAAAAAAGCTGCGAAACAGGCTGGGATGGTAGCGCTGGCGGGCATCTGTAAGGGATTGATGAGACATATTCCTCTCCTGCCGGGTTAATGCCGGTCACAGATCGTCCGGTTAAGTCTAGACTAAAAAACGCCCATAACTGCCCACGCATTCGGAACAGAGGTATGGTGTCAGAGGGCGGGCCGGGGAATAATAAAAAATAACTGCATTTTACAGGGAATTGTCATGACCGAAGCGTTTGAGCTCTCCCAGTCATCGGAACGTACCAGCTGGCTGGAAACGCAGCTGGAGCCAGAGTGTCAGCGTCATCCGGGAATGAGCGGTGTCCATCAGCTGAGCGACGGGCTGGATGCCTTTGCCGCACGCTATCTGCTGATGCAAAAAGCGGAACGTTCACTCGATATTCAGTACTACATCTGGCAAAACGATCTGTCGGGACGGTTGCTGTTCAGCGCGGTGCTGGAGGCGGCCCGTCGTGGCGTGAAAGTGCGGCTGCTGCTGGATGACAACAATACGCCGGGCCTGGACGATACGCTCGCCCAGCTTAATCGCCATCCCAACATTGAAGTGCGGCTGTTTAATCCCTTCTCGTTTCGTACCCTGCGCGCACTGGGATATCTCACTGACTTTACCCGTCTGAATCGCCGCATGCACAACAAGAGCTTTACCGTGGACGGTGTCACGACTGTGGTCGGCGGGCGTAATATCGGCGACGAATATTTCGGCACCGGCAATGAACCGTTGTTTGCCGATCTGGACGTGATGGCGATAGGCCCCGTGGTGAAAGAAGTCGCAGAGGATTTTGAGCGTTACTGGCGCAGTAAGCCGGTATCAAAGCTGCAGCAGGTGCTGGATGAAGAGGAATCCGAAGAGGACAGTGTGAGCCTGCCAGCAGAATGGCGTCACAGTGAACCGGTACAGCGTTACCTTCAGCGGCTGGAAAATTCGTCACTGCTACAGGAGCTGGAAGAGGGCACGCTGGCCCTGACCTGGGCGAAAGCGCGACTGCTCAGTGATGATCCGCGTAAAGGACTGGGTAAAGCACGCGCCAGAAGCCTGCTGCCGCAGCGGATGATGGAGGTGATTGGTACGCCGCAGGAGCAGTTCGACATCATCTCTGCCTATTTTGTGCCGACACGCGCTGGCGTCGCTCAGTTGCTGGCGCTGAAGCGCAAAGGGGTTAAAATTGCCATTCTGACTAACTCGCTGGCGGCCAACGATGTCTCAATTGTCCATGCCGGCTATGCTAAGTGGCGCAAAAAACTGCTGCGTCACGGCATCGCGCTCTATGAACTTAAACCACAGGCGGGCGTGCCTGATGCCCCGCACGACCGGGGATTAACCGGTAACTCGGGCTCCAGCCTGCATGCCAAAACCTTTTCGGTGGATCAACAGACGCTGTTTATCGGTTCGTTTAACTTCGATCCGCGTTCTGCCGTGTTGAATACCGAGATGGGGCTGGTCATTGAGAGTGCGGCGCTGGCCGCAGAGACGCATCAGCGTTTCAGCCACTCGATGCGCGATCGGGCATGGACGCTGCGGCTGGATAAGTGGGGAAGGGTTAACTGGCTGGAGTATCCGGATGAGCCGCAGCAGATTGTGCATAAACACGAACCGGGTTGCTCGTGGTGGCAACGTCTTCAGGTAAGGCTGGTGTGGCGACTGCCGATTGAGTGGCTGCTGTAAACCGGACCTTGCCTGGGTACAGGGCTGGCTCAGGAAGCATACGCCCTCCGCAAAGGCGCAAAACCCGCCATCCATGGCTCGCTCAGCGCGGGCGATTACGCACCTCATCTCTGAGGTGCGCCCGTTGCCGGGCCAACGCGTTGCGTTGTTCAAAAACGCTCCCGACGTTTGTGTCCCTGGCCCGCTATGCTTTGCTACGTGTGTATGCTCCCATCGCTTTAAACGCTTAAGCGGTCTGTGAGACACATCGTTTATAGCCTGACCTCACTTATGGCCTGAGATCAGTGATCGCCTGTCATTGTGCTTGTTTACGCTCAAATTTCCCCGAGAACAGGAAACGCAGCAGCGGGATGCGCAGGTGAATCTCATACAGCAGAAACGCGATGCCAAACACCATCAGCAGGCCCACAAAGAAGCCCAGCGTGTTGTTTTCAATCCGCGGTGTGACATAAATACCATACAAGAGCGTCAGCGGATGGTGCACCAGATAGATAAACAGCGACGCATTCACCAGATACATGATGCGTGGCGAATGCGAATTCAGCAGCTTATGACCAAAGCAGAAGCAGACGTTCAGCATGCAGAGGCCCATCAGTGTGGTGATAATCGCGTCCAGCTCATACAACCAGCCATCGCCGCTGCTGAGGCGCTGATTTGTGCAGTAGGCAACAAACATCACCACTGCGCCGATCCACATCACCGGATTGAACCGCACAAACAACTGCTTCAGCGGCGGATGTTTCCATGCCAGCGCCCCCAGCATAAAGAACGGCAGATAGAAAAGCGTTTGCATAACCACAATGCTGAATAAGCCATCCATCAGCCAGGCTGGCTGGAATATAAACACCAGACGGCGGAACACACACCACACCAGCGCCCATGTCAGTACACCCGCGGTCAACGCTCCCCAGCCCACCCGCGTATAATCAATGGTGCGGTGCTGATCGCGCAACCAGCGGAACGTGACCATGCCGAGCGTGGTCAGCATCACCAGCACCACCAGGAACCACAGGTGTGAAATCAGCTCCCACATCAGGTTATTGAATTTCTGGTACGGCGTGAATCGCGGCCAGTCAGCCAGCTTATCTGTCCAGGCCTTCAGCATGAAAAATTGCGGCAGCGTGAGCAGCGGAACGGCGGTGAGTAGCGGGATCCCCACACGCTCCAGACGCACTTTCAGGAAGCGACGTGGCTGATAGCGCAGATACAACATGTAGGAGAAGTATCCTGAAATGACAAAAAACACCTGCATACGAAATGCATGAATAAAGTCATTCAGCAGCGTCAGCCATAACGAGGCCTCATGACTGTTGACGGCCCATTTTTGCGCGGAGTAAATGAGGGAAACATGAAAAGGTACCCCCAGTAACATCAGATACGCGCGTATGGAATCAAGAAAGTATTCACGTTCAGGTTTTACAGTACTCATAAAGTTCCAGTTCGTTAGTACGTATGGCCGGTTTCACCCTGAAACCGGATTATGTTCTGTGAAAAGTCTACCTGGGATAAACCAGGTATACTATCAGTGGAATCCGTAGTGTCTAATTGTCCTAAAAGTAGCGTTAACCCAGACGAAATGCGGGAACAATGTTGCGCATAAGCTGTCGGAAAACCGAATAATCCTTTAAGATAAACGGGTTTGATTTAAGCACACGAAAGGGGGGGATGTGCCGACTAAAGAAAAAAATAAAGCCGGACTGATGAAGGTACGCTGGATTGGTACTGCAGTTCTGCTGGCGTTGTACGCCAATAACAGTTGGGCGTTTAACATCGATGATGTAGCCAAACAAGCCAAAGCGTTGGCAGGGAAAAGCTTTGAAGCGCCTAAAAGCAATTTACCCTCTCAATTTCGTGAAATGAAATTTGCTGATTATCAGCAGATCCAGTTTAACCACGATAAAGCGTATTGGGGCAAACTGCGCACACCATTCAAGCTGGAGTTCTATCATCAGGGCATGTATTTCGATACCCCGGTGCAGATCAACGAAGTGACGGGCAGCGCGGTACGCGAGATTAAATACAACCCCGACTATTTTAATTTCGGTAACGTAAAACATGACGCAGAAGCGGTAAAAAACCTCGGATTTGCGGGTTTCAAAGTGCTTTACCCACTCAACAACAAGGGTAAAAACGATGAGATCGCCAGCTTCCTGGGTGCAAGCTACTTCCGTGTGATCGGTGCTGGCCAGGTTTATGGCCTGTCGGCGCGTGGCCTTGCCATCGATACGGCGTTGCCATCCGGTGAAGAGTTCCCGCGTTTCAAAGAATTCTGGATTCAGCGTCCTAAACCGCAGGACAAGCAGCTGGTGATCTACGCACTGCTTGATTCGCCGCGTGCGGCGGGCGCGTATCGCTTTGTGCTGCATCCGGGTGAAGCGTCAACGGTTGATGTGCAGTCTAAAGTTTACCTGCGTGATAACGTCGGCAAACTGGGGATCGCACCACTGACCAGTATGTTCCTGTTTGGTCAGAACCAGCCGTCGACGGTGAACAACTTCCGTCCGGCACTGCACGACTCTGATGGACTCTCTATCCATAATGGCAACGGAGAGTGGATTTGGCGTCCGCTGAATAACCCGCGTCATCTGGCGGTGAGCACGTTCACCATTGAGAATCCGAAAGGTTTTGGTCTGCTGCAACGTGGGCGTGACTTTGACAACTACCAGGATCTGGACGACCGCTATGACCTGCGTCCAAGCGGCTGGGTTGAGCCAATCGGCGACTGGGGTAAAGGCCGGGTTGAACTGGTTGAAATCCCGACGGCAGATGAAACCAACGACAACATCGTTGCTTTCTGGACGCCAGAGACGCTGCCAGAGCCTGGTAAAGAGATGAACTTCAAATATCGTCTGCACTTCTCGCGCGACGAAAACCAGCTGCACTCCGATGATACCGCCTGGGTCAAAAATACCCTGCGTTCAGCGGGTGACGTGAAGCAATCTAATCTGGTGCGTCAGCCGGATGGCACCGTGGCTTTCACCATCGACTTCGTGGGTAAAGACATGAGTAAGATGGCGGAAAACAGTCAGGTGGCACCTCAGGTCAGCGTCGGTAAAAATGCTGATGTGGTTGAGCAGAGCGTACGTTATAACCCGGTCACCAAAGGCTGGCGTCTGGTGTTGCGTCTGCGTGTGAAAGATGCCAAACAGTCCACGGAAATGCGTGCGGCCCTGGTAAGCGGCGACAAGACATTGACGGAAACCTGGAGCTATCAGTTACCTGCCAATGAATAAATCGACTTTTACACCTCAACGTTATGTGGAATCTCTGCCGCTGGATGCGGCAGGGAAGGCACGCCTGAGCGTCTCCTTGCAGAATGCCGGCGAGTTCCACTTCATCCATGATGCGCTGGGAAGGGATGTCGCAGCCAGTGATCGTCCGGATGATGCGCCGTTAAAATCGGTCTCATCGCGGGTTGAAATGGCCTGGCCTGATTCATTGGCCGACGGTCAGCAGCTGGGCAAAGATTATCTCGACCGCACCACGCTGAAAGCGATGCCGAAGGTCAAACGCTCACTGATGTTCCCGGAAGCGTGGCGGACCAACCCGGTCGCCCGTGCCTGGGACTCACTGCGTGGACACAAATCGGTTCCGCGTTATGCCAATGCGGAAGAGCGTCGTGCCGAAGAGAAGTGGCGTCATGTCGGTTCAATTCGTCGCTACATCCTGCTGATCCTGACTATATTTCAGACGGTGGTCGCCACCTGGTACATGAAGAGTATTCTGCCTTATCAGGGCTGGACGCTTCTGGATCCGATGGAGATGATCAATCAGAACTGGCAGCAGTCAGTGATGCAGATTCTGCCTTACTTATTGCAGACCGGTATCCTGTTCCTGTTCGCCATACTCTTCTGCTGGGTCTCTGCTGGCTTCTGGACAGCACTGATGGGCTTCCTGCAGCTGCTGATTGGACGTGACAAATACAGTATCTCTTATTCAACGGTCGGAGATGAGCCGCTAAATCCGGAACATCGTACTGCGCTGATTATGCCGATCTGTAATGAAGACGTTGAGCGTGTTTACGCCGGTCTGCGTGCGACATGGGAATCCGTGGTTCGCACCGGTAACGCTGAACACTTTGACGTTTACATCCTCAGCGACAGTTACGATGCGGATATCGCCATTGCCGAGCAGAAAGCCTGGATGGAACTGGTGCGGGATGTTGGCGGTGCAGGCAAGATTTTCTATCGCCGTCGTCGTCGTCGTGTGAAGCGTAAAAGCGGCAACATCGATGACTTCTGCCGTCGCTGGGGCAGCAACTATAGCTACATGGTCGTGCTGGATGCGGATAGCGTTATGAGCGGTGAGTGTCTCACCGGTCTGGTACGCATGATGGATGCTAACCCGAATGCCGGGATCATCCAGTCGTCGCCGAAAGCATCGGGTATGGATACGCTGTATGCGCGCTGTCAGCAATTTGCCACGCGTGTATACGGTCCGCTGTTTACGGCCGGTCTTCACTTCTGGCAACTGGGCGAATCTCACTATTGGGGTCACAACGCTATTATTCGCGTAAAACCCTTTATTGAGCACTGTGCACTGGCTCCGTTACCGGGTGAGGGCTCTTTTGCCGGGTCGATCATGTCCCATGACTTTGTGGAAGCTGCGCTGATGCGTCGTGCTGGCTGGGGCGTCTGGATTGCCTATGACCTGCCGGGATCCTATGAAGAGCTGCCACCGAACCTGCTGGATGAGCTGAAGCGTGACCGCCGCTGGTGTCACGGTAACCTGATGAACTTCCGCCTGTTCCTGGTAAAAGGGATGCACCCGGTACACCGTGCGGTATTCCTGACCGGTGTGATGTCCTACCTGTCTGCTCCGCTGTGGTTTATGTTCCTGGCGCTTTCAACTGCCTTGCAGGTGGTGCATACGCTGATGGAACCGACCTACTTCCTGCAGCCACGGCAGCTGTTCCCGGTCTGGCCGCAGTGGCGTCCCGAGCTGGCAATAGCGTTGTTCTCGACCACCATGGTGCTGTTGTTCCTGCCGAAGATGCTGAGTGTGGTGTTGATCTGGTTCAAAGGGTCAAAAGCCTACGGAGGTCCTCTGCGCCTGCTGGCTTCACTGGTGCTGGAAACGCTGTTCTCAGTGCTGCTGGCGCCGGTACGTATGCTGTTCCATACGGTGTTTGTTGTCAGTGCCTTCCTCGGCTGGGAAGTGGTGTGGAACTCTCCGCAACGTGATGACGATGCGACGCCGTGGAGCGAGGCATTTAAACGTCACGGTTCGCAGATGGCATTGGGTCTGGTGTGGGCAACGGGTATGGGACTGCTGGATCTTAACTTCCTGTGGTGGCTGGCCCCGATTGTCTTCTCGCTGATTCTGTCTCCGTTTGTTTCTGTGATGTCGAGCCGCTCAACACTGGGTCTTAAGAGCAAGAAAGCCAAATTGTTCCTGATCCCGGAAGAGTACTCGCCGCCGCAGGAGCTGGTGGATACCGATCGTTATGTGCTGCTAAACCGCGAACGTGCGCTGGAAAATGGCTTTATGCATGCCCTGTTCCATCCAGCGTTTAACGCACTCGCAACGGCACTGGCGACATCGCGCCACAAGCAGAGTCAGCTGCTGGACTATGCACGCGACCGTCGTGTGGATCAGGCACTGAGCGATGCACCGGATAAACTGGGCCGCGAGCAGCGACTGCAGTTAATCAGCGATCCGGTGGTACTGGCCCGTGTTCATACCCGACTGTGGGAAAATGCGGATAAGTATCATCAGTGGGTAGAGAGTTATCAGAAACTTAACCTCAACCCTAACGCGCTGGCAAAAAACGCGTAATCTGAAAAGCGGCAGCGATGCCGCTTTTTTTATGGGATTAAAACAGCGATACGCTGATAAATTGTTTGCTGGCAGTCACCGTGAGCAGCGCGTGACGTTCTCAATGGCAGTTCATAGCGGGTATCAGTGGTGAAAGCATTTTTAAAGGCAGGCGTTGTTGTAGCTGCGGTGCTTTGCTTAAGCGGATGTGGCAGTATCATCAGTCGCACCCTGCCGGGGCAGGGACACGGCAATCAGTATTATCCCGGCGTACAGTGGGATGTACGCGACAGCGGCTGGCGAGTCTTAACGATCCTCGATTTGCCACTGTCGCTGGTGGTTGACACCCTGTTGTTACCGGTGGATGCCAGTCACGGTCCTTACGAATAACTGCGATCGGAGTCGCTGTTATCATCTTCCCACTCTTGCGCGGCGGCTTCACCCTCTTCGGTGTCCAGCGGCGGCTCAAGCTGGAATTCGCCGTCATCCCACTCGTGCAGGGTATTTTCTGCTAACCACTCCTGACGCAGTTCAACTTCGTCAAAGTCAGCATCAAAGATGGCCTGTGCGGCGTCACCGCTGCGGAAGGGCAGGCATTCGCCCGCTTCACCTTCATCGGTCAGGAACTCAGCCTGCCACATAATATCGCCATCCTGCATGACATACTTTTGCAGGCCAAACTGACTGATCGATGCTTCTTCTTCATCCACCTCAGGATTGTTAGCGAGGTACTCTTCACGTGCAGCATCAATCGCTTCCTCTAACGTACTGTACATGCTCATCAATCTTCTCCTTACCGGGTTCATTAACTGCAGATTCATTTGATTTCAGTGAAGGATAGACGAAATTCAGGGGAGGGAAAGGGCGGGTCAGTGCAACTGGCGGGAAATAAACCATTTCCCGCCAGTCAGGGTCAGATCATCTTTTGTGGAAAGTGCAGAACGGGTTGAACAGAGTCATGAATCACCGGCGCTGAGTAGCGGATACAGCATTTTATACAGGGCTTAACTTTCTTAAAATTAATTCTGGCGATGGAAAGCGCCTGGCTCAGGTTATATAAAGTGCCAATGAAGATGACTTCATCTTTATCTGGCATTCGCTTACACCCTTTACGATGAAGGAAATGATAATTTTCCTGATCGGTACCAATTGTGACGTAATAGTAGAGACCTTTGTTCATATAATATGTCCCGATAGAGGTTTGCTGTGTTGTCTTTTTATAATTTTTGTCAGAGCGGTTAAAGATCTGACTGTCACGAAAGAAACTACCGATTAGCTTTAACTTCTTCAAATGCCATAACGGTCTATCAGGCTGTTAAAAAAATGTAAAAAGGAATATAGGTCAAATTAACAAGGCAAAAGCTTGTAATATAAGTTAATTTTAATCGATCCATTAGCCAGAATACATCGTTAAGCCTGGCTAAATAGGATTAGGCCTGGTTTGAAAGTTAATTAGCACCAGATATTATTAAATACAGTACGCTGAAAATTAATGACTAAAAAGAAACCAGGCAAAATAGCGCCTGCTAGTAAGGTTTTTGATTATAAAATCGAATTTTAAATAGATAAATAAACTATCTTGAACTTCATGGTTGATTAATTAACGGTCCTGAAAATTCGATGAAACGATGATCCCGCCACGAGCGACTGATTTATTCAGCAGAGCATAGAGTAAGAAAAGCGCTAAATGCCAGAAAGACATTTAGCGCGAAAGGATTAATAACGGGAGGGTTCGCCTTCGGGGCGGGTTTTAAAGCGACGATGAAGCCACATATACTGTTCCGGTGCCAGCAACACGCCTTCTTCAACCACTTTGTTCATTCTGGCAGCGGTGACAACATCGCTCTCCAGCGTAAATTCGTCGCTGATGTCAGGCAGTATCATCAGTTCATAACCACGACCACCAGGCAGACGACGCGGCACAAAGGGAATAACCGCCGGTTTACCAGTACGAATCAGCAAATGGGTGCCCACCGTGGTTGCCGCTTTTTCCACAGCAAAGAAGGGCGCAAAAACGCTGCTGCGTGGGCCATAATCATGGTCGGGTGCGTACCAGATAATGTCGCCGTTTTTCAGCGCGCGAATCATTCCTTTAAGATCTTTGCGGTCAATCATACTTTTATTTGAACGCATCCGGCCTTTAACCTGCAGCCAGTCGATCAATTTGTTGTCATTAGGGCGATAGACGCCAATGCCTGGATTATGGATACCAAACATGCGCGCCCCAATTTCCAGTGTCAGAAAGTGCATGCCAATAAGCAGGACACCACGCTGACTATCCCGCGCCTGCTGAATATGCTCCAGACCTGAAGGCTTATGCCATTTATTGATGCGCCAGTCAGGCCAGAACCATGCCATCCCGGTCTCGATCAATCCCATGCCAACCGATTCGAAATTGTGTTTTACCATCGCTTCACGTTCATTGATCGGCATTTCCGGAAAACATAATTCCAGATTACGTCGGGCGACACTGACGCGGTGCTTCATAAAACGCATCCCGATACGACCAATATTGCAGCCGAGAACATAAAGCAGGGGATAGGGAAGTAGCACCAAAAGATAAAGAAAAGCGACACCCACCCAGGTCAACCAATAGCGCGGGTGAAGCAGTTCTCGTGAAAACTGAGGCAACTGGGTCATATGAAGGTTAATTTTCCTGCGTCGCGCACCGTGCGGTGCTGATATCTCATTAATTTCTGCCATTGTGCCAGTTTTTATCGGGCGTATAAATATCACTGACGGAACAGGCTACTGCAGGCGGATGTAAACTCTCCAGATATTGGCGGAAAAAACAGCAATAGATGATCGGTTATGACACTGGCCTTTGCATCCTGCTGAAATCAGGTATCATGTGCCCGCTAAAATTCTCCTATTGATAACAGGAAAGAACACCATGCCAGTGTTACATAACCTCGTTTCCAATAAAGAGCTGAAGGCGCGCATGCTGGCTGAAACTGAGCCGCGCACCACTGTCTCTTTTTACAAATATTTCCAGATTGCCGATCCAAAAGCATTCCGTGATGCGCTCTACGTTGGCCTGACAGCACTCAAGGTGTTTGGCCGCGTCTATGTGGCGCACGAAGGGATTAATGCGCAAATCAGCGTGCCCGCCAGTCAGTATGAAAAGATGAAAGCGTGGCTCTATAGCTTTGATCCGGCGCTGAATAATCTTCGCATGAACATTGCCCTGGACGATGATGGAAAATCGTTCTGGGTGCTGCGTCTGAAAGTGCGTGATCGCATTGTTGCAGACGGTATTGAAGACAGCAGTTTCGATGCCAGCAATGTGGGTCAGTATCTTAAAGCAGCAGACGTTAACGCGATGCTGGACGATCCTGACGCGCTGTTCGTGGATATGCGAAACCACTACGAATATGAAGTGGGGCGTTTTGATAATGCGCTGGAAGTGCCTGCTGACACCTTCCGCGATCAATTGCCGATGGCGGTTGATATGCTGCAGGATCAGAAAGACAAAAAGATCGTAATGTACTGCACCGGCGGGATCCGCTGTGAAAAAGCCAGCGCCTGGATGCGGCACAACGGCTTTGAGGATGTCTATCACATTGAAGGCGGGATCATCGAGTATGCCCGCCGCGCGCGTGAGCAGGGGTTACCGGTACGCTTCAAAGGCAAAAACTTTGTCTTTGATGAGCGGATGGGTGAACGTATTTCTGACGACGTGCTGTCGAACTGTCATCAGTGCGGCGAACCCTGTGATACCCACGTCAATTGCGTCAATGACGGCTGTCATCTGCTGTTTATTCAGTGCAAAAGCTGCGCAGAGAAGTTTGAGAACTGCTGCAGCCCAATCTGTCAGGAAGAAGCAAAACTCTCTCCGGAAGAGCAGCGCGCTCGCCGGGCGGGACGTGAGAATGGCAATAAGATCTTTAACAAGTCACGTGGCCTGTTAAATATGACTATTCCTTCGCCAGTGAAGAAATAAACGTGGCCGCCTGAAGTGAGCTTCAGGCGGCGTGTTGTTTTACTGACGTACACCTTCAACTGAGATCATCAGCTGCACCTTCTGCGAAGCGGGCCCCAGATCTTTAGTGATGTTGAAATCTTTCAGTGCAATTTCCCCTTCGGCCTCAAAGCCAGCGCGGTAACCGCCCCACGGATCTTTACCTTCACCCAGCATTTTCGCCTCCAGCGTCACCGGTTTCGTCACGCCATTCAGCGTCAGATTGCCGGTAATCTTCAGCTCATCACCCTCTTTTTTTACCTCTGTGGATGTAAACGTGGCCTGCGGGTTTTTACTGGTGTTCAGGAAGTCAGCGCTGCGCAGGTGCTTGTCACGTTCAGCGTGATTGGTATCGACGCTGCTGGTGTTAATCGTGACGTCGACTTTGTCTGCTGCAGGGTTCTTCTCATCAAAAGTGAAGCTGCCATCGAAATCTTTAAAGGTGCCGTAGAGCCAGCTGTAACCCAGATGCTGAATACGGAACTGAATAAACGCGTGCTGGCCCTCTTTATCGATTTTATAGTCTGCAGCATTGGCGGTCATCGAACTGAGCAGCAGGCTGGCACCGGTCATCGCCAGCAGAGTCTTTTTGAACATATTATTTATCCTTTTCAGAGGGAGAAGGGATGCGTAAACCTGACATCCGTTTTAGGGTGATATCACGATCGATAAAATGATGTTTTAACGCAGCCAGACCATGCAGTACCGAGAGGATCACAACCGTCCAGGCCAGCCAGAGGTGAATGTCGCCCGCCAGGTCAGCCTGCGCGCCTGCACCGCTGAACAGCGCAGGCAGGGTAAACCAGCTAAATACAGATATCGGTTTGCCATCGGCGGTTGAGATCAGATAGCCACTGATTAAAATGGTCAGCAGCAGGGTGTACAGCAAAAGGTGCGCAACCATTGAACTGATACGCACCAGCGGGGAATAACTGCTCAGCGGTTTTGGCGGCGGCGAAATAACACGCCACACCAGACGAACAATCAACGCCAGCAGCAGCATCACGCCAATGCTTTTATGAATTTCCGGCGCGTCGTGATACCAGCTATCGTAGTAGCCCAGGCCGACCATCCATAACCCCAGCGCAAACATGGCATAAATCGCCAGCGCCATACACCAGTGCAGCAGCACGGCAATCAGTCCAAACTGATGAGATGAATTGCGTAATAACATGATGTCGTTTCAAAAAAGAAATAATATGAAATAAGAATCTACATTATGAAATATAAAAGCAATTGCCCTTACGTTTCTATAAATTTTATTTTTTAATATGAAATGGCTGAATAAAAGGAGGTGAAGATGCGCAATATTTCTGAATGAGTTATTTGTGGCAAAGGGCTCGTCAACGAATAAGGCGGCGAATTAACCTGAAGTGCGGAATAAAACCGTGTCATTATGTCAGCAAAATTCAGTTTACGTCAGTTAATGTCAATGGGTGGCGCCCACTTGATGCCACCCATTTTCAGCGTCAGAAGCGCGAAAGGCGGAAAGGGGTCAGTTCAAATGAGAACGGTTTTTTCTGAGCAAATTCTGCAGCCAGTTCACCTAATACACTGGCAAATTTAAACCCGTGTCCGCTGAGTCCGGTAATCAATAAACGGTCAGGTTCACCTGGCAGCGTATCAATAATAAAGTCCTCATCCGGGCTGAAATCGTAGCTGCAGGCTTCACCATGCAGACAGACACCCACGCCGGGTAAAAACTGACGCAGGAAACCAAAGGCTTCACTGCCATCGGCCGCGACCGCACCAAAAGGTTTACGATCCTCTGGCTGCTGCATCGGCTGTCCGCCATCATGACGCCCCACCTTCAACGCGTTATTATCCGCCGGGAAGCCATAGAACTGGCTGCCATTCGTCATTTCTACCGTAAAGCCGGGAAACTTATTGTTTTCGCTGTAGCGACCATCAGCCTGATACCAGGCAAACACTTTTCGGGTGGGGGCCACTGGCAGGTCAGGAACTAATTTACCGACCCAGGTGCCGGCACTGACCAGCATTTTGCGACCCCGATAGATACCGTCCAGGGTGGTGACCTGCTGCAGATCGCCATCACGTCCCAGCTCGGTGACCGGACAGTTAAACAGCTGTGCACAGCCCGCCTGCTCCGCCAGCTGAATCCAGCTGCGAACCGCCTGTTCGCACTTCAGATAGCCGGAGTCCGGCTCAAAGACGCCCAGATAACCCTCAGGCACGTTAATTTGCGGCCAGCGCTTTCGCACGTCATCGGGCTGCATTACCTCAATGTTGAGTTGCCAGCGAGCGGCGCTGTCGATGACGTTCTGAATAAAAGGTGACTGAATTGGCGCAAGGTTAAGTACGCCGCTGCGATGCATAATGCGCTCACCGGCGCGCTGTTCCAGTTCATCCCACAGCGTCTGCGCTCGCAGGACCAGGGGAACGTAGCGTTCGCCTTCGCCATAAGCGTGACGGATCAATCGACTTTCGCCGTGATGCGTGCCCTGATTGTGGGGAGGATGTGCACTGTCGATCATCAGCACCGATAAACCCGCATGGGTAGCATAGTAGCCTGCCGCCGCGCCCACTGAGCCGCTGCCGACGACGATAAGATCATAAATCATGATAACTGTGCTCTAAGAGTAAGATAATCAAAAGAATACCAGAAACAGAAACGAAAAAGGCACCCCTGAGGGCGCCTCTTTGATGCGGCAGAGATTAATGCTTATTGAGGAGTCGTTCTATCTGCTCGGCTGATTCTATCTTGGCGATGCCCGCTTCGAGTATCGAGATAAACTGCCTTGCCACATCCGTTGTCAGCCAGTAAGTAGGGCCAACATCCGCTTCTTCTTCTTTTTGATCCTGCGACGACAGCGAGTGCAGGCGGATCATCATGGCGTCATAGCTATCAACGGTACTGATATCCCAGCCCACCAGCGGATGAGTCTGAATAACGTCTTTTCTTCTGTCCATTATAACCTCCTTATTACTCGTTAAACGAAGTGCATGGTGAGGTTCAATGCGGCTTTTTTATTCCAATAGCGAAACTATTATAACAGTAAACCAGGGAATCATGACTTTAAAAAGGCCGTGAGTCAGCTTCTCACAGAATATTTGCGTTTGAAAGGCGCGGAGGAAAAAATAAAATGCCTGGCAGGCAGGCATTTTAATCACTATTTATTGGGCAGGCAAAAAGTGGCTTCAGCTACGTGAGCGTGCTTAAAGTGTCGGGCTTTCTGGCACGATGCCGCCGCCGCGTTTCTGCAGTGTTTCTGCCAGACGGGCAAAGTGCTGCTGAAGCTGTTCATCATGGTTTTGATTTTGGGCTTCCAGCGACAGATTGTGCACCAGCAGCTGACTGGCGCGATCGTCAAGACAGAAAATCAGACTGGAAAAGGCATTTTCCAGCACCGTCAAACGACGCTGTTGATCACCAATCAGTGCTAACAACTCACCAAAGGTCATCGCCTCTTCCGGTTTATCAGTAGTCATGGTGCGCACCTCCTGTTATGCGTGACGAGCGCAAGGATAGGGCATTGATCATTAAGAGTCTAGATGCAGAGAGGGGGAAGTGCGAGAGGGAAGAAAAGATAAAAAAACCGGGTGGCGACACCCGGAAAAAAAGCACAGTGGCGGTTAATCAGTAATGAACCAGTCATCAGCACTTTCCCACGTCTGCTGCAGGATTTCGCTGATCTGGTCGCGCGTCTCTTTTCCACCGCCCAGCACGCTGAGATTATTGGCACTGGCGTAACGTACCTTGACGTGATTGGTCGAGTCAGGGAACTGTTCATCAATGCGGCGCGATAATTCATCGCTTAACGCTTCAATCGCGCCAGCAGGAAGAGGTCGGGTATTGGATACGGTAATTTCAACGCGCATAATAGCCTCCGGTTAAGATACTGTATATATTTACAGTATCGGCGGGCCGGAGGCAAGTAAAATTATGCGATGCGCCAGTTCAGTGTTTCACCCGCCAGGAACGGCACCAGAGCGTGGCTGCCGAGCGCGATTGATTCAGGCACCTGCCAGGGCTCACGCACCAGCGTAATCGTTTCTTCATTCAGCGGCAGGCCGTAGAAACGTGGCCCATTCTCAGAACAGAACGCTTCGAAATGTTCCAGCGCGTTCAGCTCTTCGAAAACGGTGGCGTAAGCGGGCAATGACGTTGGCGCATTAAACACGCCAGCGCAGCCGCAGCTGGCTTCTTTGAGATGGCGCAGATGCGGCGCAGTGTCAGTGCCGAGGAAGAATCGTGGGTTTCCGCTTGCTACCACCTTACGCAGCGCTTCCTGATGCACGTTGCGCTTAAGGATCGGCAGGCAGTAGAGGTGCGGACGAATACCGCCCACCAGCATATGGTTGCGGTTAAACATCAGATGCTGCGGGGTAATGGTTGCGCCCAGCGTCTCATCGGCGGCGGCGACATAGTCTGCGGCGTCCTGCGTGGTAATGTGCTCCATCACCACCTTCAAGGCCGGAAACTGGCTGCGCAGCGGCACCATTACGGTTTCGATAAACCGGGCTTCACGGTCAAAAATATCAACGTGTGCATCGGTAACTTCACCGTGGATCAGCAGCGGCATACCGAGCTTCTGCATACGCTCCAGCACGCGAGCAATCGACGCGATGTTGGTGACGCCATGGCTGGAGTTGGTGGTGGCGTGCGCAGGATAGAGCTTGGCCGCGGTGAACAATCCCGAGGTAAAACCGCGCTCCAGCTCATCAGGATCCAGCGAGTCGGTCAGATAGCAGGTCATCAGCGGCGTAAAAGCGTGCCCGGCGGGCAGCGCCGCCAGGATACGATCGCGGTACGCTTCACCTGCCGCCACGCTGGTTACCGGCGGCACCAGGTTCGGCATGACAATGGCACGACCATTCACCGCGCTGGTATAGGGCAGGACCGTGTTGAGCATCTCATCATCACGCAGATGAATATGCCAGTCGTCAGGGCGACGCAGGGTAAGTTGCTGAGGTTGTGCTGTCATCAGTGAAGCTCCGGCAGAAGGGAAACAAAAGGCATGTTTTGGCCGGGGTCTAAGCATAAGGATTCAGGCAACCGTTTGCACCTGCTTTTTATGTCGATAAAGAAAATCCGCGCCATAAGGCGCGGAGATCGGGATTACTGTGTGAACGGAATGACCAGTTCTCCCGGTTTCACTTCCAGTCCTTTGGCAAATTTCTTCGCCAGCGACTCGCCTTTACTGCGGTCAGCACTCAGTACATAAGCAGGATTTTGATCAAAATAGCTTTTGAGTGACTGATTCAGGTATGGCGTCAGCGTCTTCATAATTGACGCCATTTTTTCCGGGGCAACCTGCGTATCTACAATCTCCAGATCGCGAAGATAGATGGCGCCCTGCTGCGGCTCATAAACCGGCTGAGCACGCATCTTCAATTGCATATCGGCCTGCTGAGGACCAAACAGTGAGGTGACGTTAATTTTTGCATTGCCGGAAAGTGTCACCTTTCCTGGCTCTTCGCGCCCAATCTGACTGGTCAGGTTGTTCAGCACAATATGCGCGTTAACCAGTCCGGATACGCCAATGTCTTTCTCATAGTTGTTATGCTTCTGCAGCGCCTGATTCACTTCCTGTTCGCTGATGGTGTATTGGGTCAGTTGATTACATCCGCTCACCAGCAGCGCAATCAACAGGGCCGTCAGCCCGAAAAATGCCTTTTTCATCGATCTTTATCCTGAATATCAGAGCCAGTAAACAGGCTATAGCCTGCCTGAATGCGGGGCGGGTGTCATCAGGAAAGGGATGAGAAACGCCGCAGCGTCTCTCATCGCGGCAGGGTTAGTGGGATATTGAAGAGAGAAGATTTACCTGGGTCTGTTTAGCCATATTATCGCGGTAGTCAGCGACCCGTGCTGGCCAGTCGATACCCGCCACCAGCGTCAGTGAGCGCAGCAGTGGAAAGAGATTAAAATCATCTTCTGACAGCTCGCCGTTCACCGCATTGGGCTGTTCGATTAATTTGTCCAGCTTGCGCAGATCCTGGCTGACATTTTTAATCAGCCCGGCCGAGTGACTTTTCAGCGCGTCAAAATCACCGATGCTTGCCTGCTTTTTGGTGCGGAAATAGTCACGCGCCTCCGGGGTAGCGAATTCGGCAAACGCCGACTCAGCAATGCGCGGCAGTAGCAGTTTGTTGACATAGCTATTCATATGACGCAGCCAGTCAGCGATTGCCGGATTCAGCGCGCCGGTAATCAGCGGCTCGCGATCCTGCTGATCGACATAATGCACAATATCCATACTCTCAGGCATCGCGCTGCCATCCTGCTTCTGCAGAATCGGCGCCATTTTCTGCCCAATCAGCCGGTTCGGCGTCTCCTCGTCGTCGTTTAGCATCACCACCAGCTCAACCGGTTTGTTCTTCAGGCCAAAAATCATTCGCGCTTTAACGCAGAAAGGACAGTGGTCATAGATATAGAGCTTCATCCTGATCTCCCGGGTTTCAGAGGGTTATTGTTAAACAGAACGAATCAATTCTTTCTGTTTTCGGGCGTGTGAAAAGTATGGAAGAGATTACTCAACAGGGCAAACTCACCTGGCAGAGGCATCACAGGAACCGCCGCTTAAACCAGCCATTCTGATGAATGAAAGCGGTGATAACAGAGCAAAATCAACCTCTTTATGGCAAAAAAGCTGTAACGTTTTACCGCAGCCCAGGCGACGGTTATAGTGAAAGCCGGTTAATGACGGCTCATCTTCATCAGCCATTGATTTCAGGAGTCAGGATGTTTGGCTATCGTTCTGCCGCGCCCAGGGTGCGATTAACCACCGATAGACTGGTGGTCCGTCTGGTTCACGAACGTGATGCCTGGCGAATGGCAGATTACTATTCGGAAAATCGCCAGTTTTTAAAACCCTGGGAACCGGTGCGCGATGACAGCCACTGCTATCCCTCAGGGTGGCAGGCAAGGCTCGGACTGATTTCGGACATGCATAAGCAGGGTTCCGCCTTCTATTTTATTCTCATGGACAGCGATGAAACCGAGGTGCGGGGCGTGGCGAATTTCAGCAACGTGCTGCGCGGATCGTTTCACGCCTGTTACCTTGGCTATTCACTGGGTGAAAAGTGGCAGGGACAAGGGCTGATGTTTGAGGCGTTGCAGGCGGCTATCCGCTATATGCAGCGCCAGCAGCATATTCATCGCATCATGGCGAACTACATGCCGCACAACCAGCGCAGCGGCGATCTTCTGGCGCGACTGGGTTTTGAGAAAGAGGGATACGCGAAAGATTATCTGCTAATTGATGGGCGCTGGCAGGATCACGTGCTGACAGCGTTAACTCTGCGGGAATGGACGCCTGACCGGCGTGGATAATGATGAGGATGCGAGCATGAAGATGGTTTTATCGGCGCAGGCGTTGCGCGTACTGGGCTGTCTGCTGGAGAAGCAGGTCACCACGCCGGAGCAGTATCCGCTGTCACTGAATGGTGTTGTGGTTGCCTGTAATCAGAAATCGAATCGCGATCCGGTCATGGAGCTAAGCGAAAGCGAGGTTCAGAATCAGCTCGATCTGCTGGAAAAACGGCATCTGATCACCGCCAGCAGCGCCGCCGGGCAACGGGTAGTGAAATATGAGCAGCGTTTCTGTAACTCTGCGTTTGGTGCGCTGAAGCTCAACAGCGCGGAAGTCGCCCTGCTGACGCTGCTGCTGCTGCGCGGGCCACAAACACCTGGCGAACTGCGTACCCGCAGCGGTCGTCTGCATGAGTTCAGTGACGTCAGCGAGGTCGAGCAGACGCTGGAAGGCCTGATGCAGCGTGACGACAGTGCACAGGTGATGCGCCTGGCGCGAGAGTCGGGTAAGCGTGAAAGCCGCTTTATGCATCTGCTGAGTGATGAGAGCGATCAGCCGCAGGCCGCTGACGCGCCGGAAGAGCAGGGCGACCTGGCGACGCGCATTACCCTGCTGGAGCAGCAGGTCGCGGCGCTTCAGGCCCAACTCACCCAACTGCTGCAAACGGAGCGCTGAAATGACACTACGTATTGGTGTGGTGGGATTAGGCGGTATCGCGCAGAAAGCCTGGTTGCCTGTGCTTTCTGCAGCAACAGACTGGACGCTGGTGGGCGCATTCTCCCCGAATCAGGCCAAAGCCCGCCCAATCTGCGACAGTTATCGCATCTCAAATTTTGGTTCGTTAAATGATTTAGCGGCTGCCTGCGACGCGGTCTTTGTCCACAGCAGCACCGCTACGCATTACGACGTGGTCAGGGCACTGCTGCTGGCCGGAAAAGATGTCTGTGTGGACAAGCCGCTGGCTGAAACTCTGGAGCAGGCTGAGTCGCTGGTGGCGCTGGCGGAAAAACGTCAGCGTAAACTGATGGTGGCGTTTAACCGTCGATTCGCGCCGCGCTATCAGCAGCTGCGGGCGAAGATGACCGACGCTGCCTCTCTGCGGATTGAAAAGCATCGCAGCGATAGCGTCGGGCCACAGGATCTTCGCTTTACCCTGCTCGACGATTACCTGCATGTGGTGGACACCGCACTCTGGCTGGGCGGCAAACCGTTTCGCCAGGTTCAGGGACGTATCGACACCAACGAACAGGGACAGATGCTCTATGCTGAGCACCATTTCAGTGTTGAAGGATTAACGATCTCCACCAGCATGCACCGCCGCGCAGGCAGTCAGCGCGAGCGGGTCAGTGCGGTATGTGACGGTAAGTGCATCGACATCAGCGAGATGCGCGACTGGCACGAAGAGCAGAGTGATGGCCTGATAATTACGCAGCCACCCGCCTGGCAGAGCCATCTTGCTCAGCGCGGTTTCAGCGGCGCGGCGCACCATTTCATTGACTGTGTACAAAATCAGACGAAGCCTGAAACCAGCGGTGAACAGGCGCTGATGGCGCAGCGTGTCGTGGAAAAACTGTGGCGCGAGGCCACCCGCGAATAACGCCTTGTAACACTCCGTGCTGGTCATTTCCCTCTGTGGCAGTAGACTGTCGCCGGGCATCCTCAGGTGCCCGCGCTAATTCTCCTTTTTTGCTGATTCTTTTCAGGATGCGCCGTCAATTATGAATTTGTTGAAATCGCTGGCAGCGGTCAGTTCTATGACCCTGTTTTCCCGCGTACTGGGCTTTGCCCGTGATGCCATTGTGGCGCGGGTGTTTGGCGCCGGAATGGCGACCGATGCGTTCTTTGTTGCGTTTAAACTGCCCAATCTGCTGCGGCGTATTTTTGCTGAAGGTGCATTTTCTCAGGCTTTCGTGCCGATTCTGGCTGAATACAAAAGTAAGCAGGGCGAAGAGGCGACCAGACTCTTCCTGGCTTACGTCTCGGGCCTGCTGACGCTGGCGCTGGCGCTGGTCACCGTGGCGGGCATGATCGCTGCGCCCTGGGTCATCATGGTCACGGCGCCCGGCTTTGCTGACAGTCCCGATAAGTTCGCGCTGACCAGCTCGCTGCTGCGGGTAACCTTCCCCTACATTATGCTGATTTCGCTGGCGTCGCTGGCGGGTGCGGTACTCAACACCTGGAACCGTTTCTCGGTGCCAGCCTTTGCGCCGACTCTGCTGAACGTGAGTATGATTGGTTTTGCGCTGTTTGCTGCGCCGCACTTCCATCCACCGGTGATGGCGCTGGCCTGGGCCGTGGTGGCTGGCGGCGTACTGCAACTTGGCTATCAGCTGCCGCACCTGAAGAAGCTGGGGATGCTGGTGCTTCCCCGCCTGAATCTGCGTGATGCGGGTGTCTGGCGGGTTATGCGTCAAATGGGGCCTGCCATTCTGGGCGTTTCTGTCAGCCAGATTTCCCTGATCATCAATACCATTTTCGCCTCGTTCCTGGTTTCAGGTTCAGTCTCCTGGATGTACTATGCTGACCGTCTGATGGAGTTTCCCTCTGGTGTGCTCGGCGTGGCGTTGGGCACTATTCTGCTGCCATCGCTGGCTAAAAGTTTTGCCAGTGGCAACCATGATGAATATTCCCGACTAATGGACTGGGGTCTGCGCCTCTGCTTCCTGCTGGCCCTGCCCAGCGCCGTAGCCCTGGGTATGCTCTCCGGCCCGCTGACCGTGGCACTGTTTCAGTACGGTAAATTTACCGCTTTTGATGCATTGATGACGCAGCGTGCCCTGATTGCTTACTCTGTCGGCCTGATGGGACTGATTGTGGTTAAAGTGCTGGCACCGGGCTTCTATTCCCGTCAGGACATCAAAACGCCGGTTAAAATCGCGATTATTACTCTGATCATGACGCAGGTAATGAACCTGGCGTTTATTGGTCCGCTGAAACATGCCGGTCTGTCACTGTCGATTGGTCTGGCAGCCTGTCTCAATGCGTCGCTGCTTTACTGGCAGTTGCGTAAGAAGAATATCTTTAACCCGCAGCCAGGCTGGAGCAGCTTCCTGATCCGCCTGCTGGTCGCGGTGGTGGTCATGGCTGGTGCACTGTTCGCCATGCTGCAGTGGATGCCCGCATGGGAGCAGGGCCCGATGCTGTGGCGACTGCTGCGTCTGGCGGCGGTCTGTGCAGTTGGCGGCGGGGCCTATTTCCTGGCGCTGGGGCTGCTGGGCTTCCGGTTGCGCGACTATGCTCGGCGCACGACTGTGTAAGGTTTGCAGCCATGAGAAATTCAATGTGCAGGGAACGGGGGCATAGGAGGAAAGCGTCCCACGCCATGGACAAAAACGCCGGGAGCGTTTTTGAACAACGCGAAGCGTTGGCCCGGCAACGGGCGCACCTCAGGGATGAGGTGCGTAATCGCGTGGGCCGAGCGTGTCATGGATGACAGCTTTTGCGTCTTTCCGATCTGACCCGGTTCCCTGTACAGGCACAATCTCAAAGCGAATCGTGATAAAGAAAATAACGCACCAATAAAAAAATCCCGCACCTGGCGGGATTTTTTACGCTACTTTTCGACTCAGGCTTTACGGCTTAACGTCGCCTGGCCTTTACCCATCCCATCCGGGCCATAAAAGGCCTGCGTCTGATGCGGCTTCAGCACTTCAAGTGCATTTTCGGTGTAACGAATCTGATGTTGCAGCAGCAGGCCATTGTGGACATTGGCATCCTGCAGACGACGGGAATGCTGCTGGATCGTATCCCAGCGGCGAGCCATGTCGTTCTGACCACGATAAGGTGCTGATGTCGCCTGACTCTGTTCAGCGGCGCGACGCATCTCATCCAGATAGTTGAGCGTACTGAGCAGCGCGCTTTTATCTTCGGTGATACGCTGCAGCAGGTTGCTGTTAATGCTGCCAGCTGCCAGCTGCTGCTGCTCTTCTTCCAGCACGGCTGACAGCGATGCCAGCACGTCCTGCATCTTATCTAATGTGGTCTGCAAATTACTCATGGGAATTAGTTACCCTCTAAATACGCCTTGGTGTCGGCAATCAGCGCATCGGCGATTTTGCCGGTATCCATCTTCAGTTCGCCATTACGAATGGCGGTTTTCAGTTGTTCAACGCGCTCGACGTTAATATCTTTGCTGCTCGGCTGCATCAATTGCGCCTGCGCGCTGCTCAGGCTGACCTGGGCTGCTGCAGGGGTCGTGGCGGCTGCCACCGGGCTGGCGCTCTGGCGCACTTTGCTGTTACCGGACTCACTGCTATCGCGGCTCTGTACGGTGCTGGCGGGTTTCAGCGGTTGCGTTCTGTCAATGCTCATATTCGGGCTCCTGTACGGTCAGGGGGAAGTCTGCCACCTGAATCATAATAGCGTTATCGCTTTGTTGATTCTTCTATCGGCAGCACTTAGGGCTTCTTTAACACTTTACAGCGTTATAAGAATATTCCCATCCTCCCGGACCTTACCGCTGACAACCTGGCCATTTCCCATCCGGACACGGACCGACTGCGAACGGGCGGCATTGTTCAGCGCCTTGCCCTCACCGCTGGCGTCAAATCCATCACCGCTGGCAATCACCATCACATTCTGACCCGCCTTAACCCGCCACGGCTGACGCAGCGTGGACGGATTAATCGGCTGTCCGGGCTGGATATCGCGCAGCACCACAGCATCGGCGACCGAGTCCGCATTCAGCAGGGCGCGGGCGGGCAGGGTGTCCAGGCGGCCGGTCTGCAGCGTGAAATCACTCTCGCTAACGCTACTGCCCTGACTCAGCAGCCGGTTCGCCACCAGATAAGAGCCGGTGACCTGGACCTGTACCTGGATATAACGGCGATTCTCACCGCAATTTGCCGCCACGCTCATATTGCCCCACAACCGGCTGTTGCCGGGCAGCGTGAACTGTGGCGCCTCACAGGCTGGCCACTGTTCTTTCGGCGTGCGAACCACTACGACCATGCCAGCAGCATGCTGGGCGTCACGCGCTTTAAAAAATTGATTCAGTTGTGCATTGAGATCCCCGGCAGAAGCTGGCAGGGCAATCACGACCAGCAGACTGGTCAGCAGGGTCAGATATCGACGCATTGTGCATTTCCTCACTGATGATGGCGACGAGTGTAACCTTTAAGAAAAATCCTCAATTGTCAAAATAGCGGCCATTTAAGTCGCTATTCAGACGATGACGTCTTGCTTTTTCAAATTAAGCTGCGAGCTCGAAATTCTCATACGCGGAGGAAACATGCTCGACAAACTGGATGCGGCGCTGAAATTTGGTACGGAGGCCCTCAACCTGCGTGCTCAACGTCAGGAGATCCTGGCGTCAAATATTGCCAACGCCGATACCCCTGGATATCAGGCCCGGGATATCGACTTTGCAAGCGAGCTGAGTCGGGTGATGTCCAATGGTCGTGCGGAAGGCAGCAGCATGGCGCTAAAAGTCACGTCAGCCCGGCACATTGAAGCACAGACAAACGGCGCACCATCGATGGATATGCTTTATCGCATTCCCGATCAGCCTTCTGCCGACGGCAACACCGTAGATATGGACCGTGAGCGTACGCAGTTCGCGGATAACAGCCTGAAATATCAAACCGACCTCACCCTCATCAGTAGCCAGATCAAAGGCATGATGAGCGTGTTACAAGGGCAATAATTATGGCCTTGCTGAATATTTTTGACATTGCCGGCTCAGCGATGACCGCGCAATCACAGCGATTAAACGTCAGTGCCAGTAACCTGGCGAACGCCGACAGCGTCACCGGCCCAGATGGTAAGCCTTATGTTGCTAAGCAGGTGGTCTTCCAGACCGATGCGGCACCCGGCTCCGCCACCGGCGGTGTGAAAGTGGCAAAGGTCGTGGATGATCCCACACCCGCGAAGCTGGTGTATGACCCGGGCAATCCCATGGCTGATGCCAAAGGCTACGTGAAGATGCCGAACGTGGATGTGGTTTCTGAAAGCGTCAACACCATGTCGGCGTCACGCAGTTACCAGGCCAACGTTGAAGTGCTCAACACCGTGAAGTCGATGATGATGAAAACCCTGACCCTTGGGCAATAACGGAGAAAATTTATGGCTATCGCGGTAGGCGTTAACGACAAGCTGGACCCCACGGTTCTTAGCTCTTCTAACACCAGTGGCACGGGCAACAATGCACAGGATCTGCAGAACCAGTTCCTGACCATGCTGGTGACGCAGTTAAAGAACCAGGATCCTACGAATCCTATGGATAACAGCCAGCTCACCACGCAGCTGGCACAGATCAATACCCTGAGCGGCATTGAAAAACTGAATACCACGCTGGGATCGATCTCCGGCCAGATCAACACCAGCCAGTCACTGCAGAGCTCCACGCTGATTGGGCATGGCGTAATGGTCAATGGCGGACAGATTCTGGTCGGCAAAGGCACCACGACGCCATTTGGCGTTGAACTGGCCTCTGCCTCAACCGGCGCAACCGCCACCATTACAGATGCCAATGGCTCGGTAATCAACACCGTCGATCTGGGCGCGCTGAGCGCGGGCGTGCACACCTTCTCGTGGGACGGCAAGCTCACCGATGGCTCCGTTGCGCCAGATGGTAAATACAGCGTTGCGATTGCCGCAAGCAATGGCAACACACAACTGGTGGCACAACCGCTTAACTACGCCTACGTCAATGGGGTGAGTACAGCGAACAACACCACAAAACTGGATCTCGGCACCATGGGCTCCGCCACCCTTGACGACGTACGTCAGATTCTCTGATTAACCTGTAGACAGGAAACAAACACATGTCATTTTCCCAAGCGGTCAGCGGCCTTGGTGCTGCTTCAAGTAACCTTGATGTCATCGGTAACAACATTGCTAACTCCGCCACTGCGGGCTTTAAATCGAGCACCATCGCGTTTGCCGATATGTTTGCCGGTTCTAACGTCGGCCTCGGCACCAAAGTCGCTGCGGTAATCCAGAACTTTAACGATGGCGCGACCACCACCACCAGCCGTGGCCTGGACGTTGCGCTGAGCGGTAACGGTTTCTTCCGTATGACCGACAGCAGCGGCGGCGTCTTCTATTCACGCAATGGCCAGTTAACGCTGGATGCCAACCGTAACCTGGTCAACACCCAGGGTCTGAACGTGACCGGCTATCCGGCCAGCGGTTCACCGGCTACCATCCAGGCAGGTGCTAACCCGGTTGCACTGCGTATTCCTACTGAGCAGATGCCCGCCCGTGCGACTACCACTGCCGGTCTGGTTGCCAACCTGAACTCAACGGATACCACGCCATCCGTGCCTACCTTCTCGACGGCGAACGCGGACAGCTACAACAAGAAAACCACGGCCACCGTGTTTGACTCGCAGGGTAATGACCACGCGCTCGACATGTATTTCGCGAAAGACACCGCCAGCAACAGCTGGACCGTGCGCACCATTGATGCCAATACCGGCCTTTCAGCGGGCGATTTCAGAATGGCGTTTGACACCAGCGGTAAGCTGACCAGCGTCTCTAAACTGAATGCAAACGGTACGGTAGCGAGCACCACCACCGATGGCACTGTTGGCCTGACGCTTAACGTGGGCGGTGCCAATGGCGCGGTCGCCAATCAGCCCATCACTATGAGCATGCTGGGCAGCCTGCAGCAGAACACCGGCGCCACCAACTTTGGCAGCCCGACCCAGGATGGTTATGCCCCTGGCGATCTGACCAGCTACGCGATCAATAATGACGGCACCATCACTGGCAGCTACTCAAACCAGAAAACCCAGCTGCTGGGTCAGATCGTCCTGTCAAGCTTCTCGAACCCGGAAGGTCTGCAGTCGAAAGGCGATAACGTCTGGCAGGCGTCAAGCGCATCCGGTCAGGCAGCCATTGGTCTGGCTAACACCGGCACCTTTGGTTCACTGACCGCTGGCGCACTGGAATCTTCCAACGTCGACATGAGTAAAGAGCTGGTGAACATGATCGTGGCGCAGCGTAACTATCAGGCGAATGCGCAGACCATCAAAACTCAGGACCAGATTCTCAACACGCTGGTTAACTTACGTTAATTCGCTAACAGGATTGCCATATGGATCACGCGATATATACCGCGATGGGCGCGGCCAGCCAGACGCTGGACCAGCAGGCGGTGACCGCCAGCAACCTCGCCAACGCCTCTACACCGGGTTTTCGTGCGCAGCTGAATGCGCTGCGCGCAGTACCGGTGAGTGGCTGGTCGCTGCCGACCCGCACGCTGGTCGCCGCCTCTACACCAGGTGCCGACATGAGTCAGGGCGCGATGGATTACACTGAGCGTCCGCTCGATGTGGCGGTGCAGCAGGATGGCTGGCTGGCGGTACGCACCGCTGACGGCAGCGAAGCCTACACGCGTAACGGCAATATGCAAATCAGTCCGACCGGTACGCTGACGGTTCAGGGCAATCCTGTGATGGGCGATGGCGGTCCGATTGTGATCCCGCAGGGTACGGAAATCACCATTGCTGCTGACGGTTCGATCACCGGGCTGAATGCCGGTGATTCCCCGAACGCCACGGTCCAGCTGGGCAAGCTGAAGCTGGTCAGGGCAACCGGGCAGGAGCTGCAGCGCAGTGATGACGGCATGTTCCGTCCTACTGCGTCGACGCAGGCGACCCGCGGAGCCGCGTTACAGGCGGATCCCACCATGCAGGTTATGCCTGGCGTACTGGAAGGCAGCAACGTCAAACCGGTAGAAACCATGGTCGATATGATCGCCAACGCCCGACGTTTTGAGATGCAGATGAAAGTCATCACCAACGTCGACGAAAATGAACAAAAAGCCAACCAGCTCCTGAGCATGGGCTGAGGCACGAGGATAACAACATGATTCGTTCTTTATGGATCGCTAAGACCGGTCTTGATGCGCAGCAGATGAACATGGACGTCATTGCCAACAACCTGGCAAACGTCAGCACCAACGGCTTTAAGCGTTCACGTGCCGTGTTCGAAGACCTGATGTACCAGACCATGCGCCAGCCGGGCACCCAGTCATCAGAACAGACGACGCTGCCATCGGGTTTGCAGATTGGTACCGGTGTCCGTCCGGTGACGACGGAGCGTCTGCATACTCAGGGCAACCTGTCGCAGACCAGCAACTCGAAAGATATCGCCATTAATGGCCAGGGTTATTTCCAGATTCAGATGCCGGATGGCACCTCGGCTTATACCCGTGACGGCGCGTTTCAGGTTGATCAGAACGGCCAGCTGGTGACCAACTCCGGCTTCCCGGTGCAGCCAGGCATTACCATTCCCGCTAACGCCACCAGCATTACGGTGTCGCGTGACGGTGTGGTCAGCGTGACGCAGCAGGGCCAGGCTCAGGCCGCGCAGGTCGGTCAGTTAACCCTGAGCACCTTTATGAATGATGCTGGTCTCGATAGCGTGGGTGAAAACCTCTACAAAGAAACACAGGCATCGGGCGCACCGACAGACAGCACCCCAGGCCAGAACGGCGCGGGTCTGCTCTATCAGGGCTACACCGAAACCTCAAACGTTAACGTAGCGGAAGAGCTGGTCACCATGATCCAGACGCAGCGTGCCTACGAAATCAACAGCAAGGCGATCAGCACTTCCGATCAGATGCTGGCGAAATTAACGCAGCTTTAATCCCGAACAGGGCCAGCCCGTGCTGGCCTGAATGACAGACATTAATAAGGTCGTGACACCGTGGCGAAGCAACAGATTCTCAAGCCTGGACATTGGTTAGTCGCCTCGTTGCTGCTAACTCTTAACGGATGTGCTCTGGTCCCGCGTACCCCGCTGGTCGAAGGTGCAACCACAGCGCAACCCATGCCGTCCGCGCCACCGGTGGTCAACGGCTCCATATTCCAGGGCGTCGCGCCGCTTAACTACGGCTATCAGCCGCTGTTTGAAGATCGTCGTCCGCGCAACATCGGCGATACCCTGACCATTACGCTGCAGGAAAACGTCAGCGCCAGCAAAAGCTCCTCGGCCAGTGCCAGCCGCGATGGCAGCAACAGCCTGGGTATAACCGGGGTGCCGACTGGTCTGGCCGGTCTGGTCGGTGCAGGTGGCGAAAAAGCCAATCTCAGCGCCGAAGGCAAAAACGATTTCGCAGGTAAAGGCGGCGCATCTGCCAATAACACCTTTACCGGCACCATTACCGTCACCGTGGATCAGGTGTTGTCAAACGGCAACCTGCACGTGGTGGGCGAAAAACAGATCGCCATTAATCAGGGCACGGAGTTCATTCGCTTCTCGGGCGTGGTCAATCCACGCACCATCAGCGCCAGTAACGCCGTGTTATCTACCGCTGTCGCCGATGCACGTATTGAGTACGTCGGAAATGGTTATATCAATGAGGCGCAGACCATGGGCTGGTTCCAGCGTTTCTTCCTGAACATCTCGCCGATGTAAGAGGTTTCAATGAAAAAGTTAACGCTGTTACGCGCCGGGCTGGCGCTGCTGCTGGGCGTCAGCCTGCTGGCCAAAGCCGATTTGATTCGTGATTTAACCACGGTACAGGGCGTGCGTGACAACCAGCTGCTGGGCTACGGCCTGGTGGTGGGTCTGGATGGCACGGGTGACCAGACCACCCAGACGCCATTTACTACGCAGACAGTGAGCAACATGCTGTCACAGCTGGGTATTACCGTGCCTGCCGGCACCAACATGCAGCTGAAAAACGTGGCGGCCGTCATGGTCACCGCCAAACTGCCTTCGTTTGCCCGTCAGGGACAGACGCTGGATGTGGTGGTCTCCTCGCTGGGTAACGCCAAAAGCCTGCGTGGTGGCACGCTGTTAATGACGCCGATGAAAGGGGTTGATAACCAGGTTTACGCGCTGGCGCAGGGTAATATTCTGGTCGGCGGTGCCGGTGCATCAGCAGGCGGCAGCAGTGTTCAGGTTAACCAGCTGAACGGTGGACGTATCACCGGCGGGGCAACCGTAGAGCGTGAACTGCAGAGCAACTTTGGTACGCAGAACACCATCAACCTGCAGCTTAACAGCGAAGATTTCTCAATGGCACAGCGTATTGCTGATGCAATCAACGCCCGTGGCGGTTACGGCGCGGCACAGCCGCTGGATGCCCGTACTGTGCAGATCCGCGTGTCACCTAATAATGGTGCGCAGGTGCGCCTGCTGGCTGAGATCCAGAACATTAATGTGTCGATTCCGGTAGAAGATGCCAAAGTGATCATCAACTCCCGTACCGGCTCAGTCGTTATGAACCGTGAAGTGACGCTGAATCAGTGTGCGGTAGCCCAGGGCAACCTGTCGGTGACGGTTAACCAGCAACAGAACGTGAGTCAGCCTGATACACCGTTGGCCGGTGGTCAGACGGTCGCGACGACGCAGACGCAGATCGATCTGCGCCAGACCGGCGGTGCGCTGCAACGTGTTAACGCCAGCGCCAACCTGAATAACGTGGTGCGTGCACTGAATGCGCTGGGTGCGTCACCAATCGAACTGATGTCGATTCTGCAGTCGATGCAGAGTGCCGGCTGTCTGCGTGCCAAACTGGAAATTATCTGATGGCTGACATGCAATCTCTGACAAGTTCGGCTTTTGACAGCCGCTCCCTGAATGAACTGAAACGCCAGGCCAGCAACGATCCGAAAGCACATGCGTTGCAGGTCGCGCGTCAGGTCGAAGGGATGTTTGTACAAATGATGCTGAAGAGTATGCGCGAGGCGTTGCCGCAGGACGGGATTATGGGCAACGAACAGACCAAACTTTTCACCTCAATGTATGATCAGCAGATTGCACAGGAGATGGGTAAGCGCGGCCTTGGCCTGGCGGAAACCATCGTCAAACAGATGCAGCCTGCCACCGCGCCGGATGAAAAAGCCGGTACGGTGCCGATGAAGCTGGATAACAGCTTTATTCTCAGCACCAGCGGGGCAAAACCCATGGCCGCGGAGCAGCTGGAGCAGATTGTGCGTAAGGCGATGCCGCGTCTGCCGCCGGTTGCATCACCCACAGGCCTGCCCAGCGACAGCCGCGAGTTCATCGCTCAGCTGACGCAACCGGCGCAGGCTGCCAGTCAGCAGAGTGGCATTCCGCATCACCTGATTCTGGCGCAGGCTGCGCTGGAGTCGGGCTGGGGCCAGCGTCAGATCCTGACCCGCGACGGCAAACCGAGCTACAACGTGTTCGGGATTAAAGCCAGCGGCGACTGGAAAGGTGACACCACCGATATCATGACTACCGAATATGAGCAGGGTGAAGCGAAGAAAGTCCGTGCCAGCTTCCGTGTTTATAACTCCTACTTCGAGGCGCTGACAGACTACGTCAAACTTCTCACCAAAAACCCACGCTATGCGGCGGTGACCAATGCCACATCTGCAGAGCAGGGCGCGCAGGCATTACAGGCGGCAGGATATGCCACCGATCCGAAATATGCGCAAAAGCTGGTGGGAATGATTCAGCAATTCAAAAGTATGGGCGACAAAGTCGTCAAAGCGTACAGCCAGGATATGGGTGACCTGTTCTGATCATTGCGCCTCAAGTTTCACTTAAGCAAGCCGATAACATCCCTATAGCCAGATGCGTTTTCGCCTGCTGGCGCCCACTTTGATGTCTGCCAGCCCGGTTAACGGGGAACGTAAGGAACCGAGATGTCCAGCATAATTAACTCCGCGATGAGCGGACTGAGTGCCGCGCAGGCCGCTCTGAGCACCACCAGTAACAATATTTCCAATTACACCGTGGCTGGCTATTCACGTCAGACCACGGTCCTGGCGCAGGCAAACAGTACCCTGCAGGGCAACAGCTATTATGGTAACGGCGTGAATATCACCGGTGTACAACGTGAATATGATGCATTTATTGCCACGCAGTTACGCGGTTCCAGCGCGAACTACAGCGCGGTAAGCACCCAGCACAGCCAGATTTCAAACATTGACGATCTGCTGTCGACTTCGACGACCAGCCTGTCAACCTCGCTGCAGGGCTTCTTTACTAACCTGCAGAACGTGGTCAGCAATGCCAACGATCCGTCAGCACGTCAGTCAATGCTCAGCAATGCACAGGGTCTGGTCAGCCAGTTCCAGACCTCGGCGCAATACCTGAACAATATGCAGAACAGCGTCAATGCAGACGTCGGTTCCAGCATCAAGCAGGTCAACACCATTACCAGCCAGATCGCCGATCTGAACAAGCAGATTGGCAAACTGAGTACCGCTAACGGTGCCGCTCCTAACGATCTGCTTGATAAGCGTGATCAGCTGGTGAATACCCTGAATAACGTAGTTGGCGTCACAGTGTCGCAGCAGGATGGCGGCTACACGGTCTCCATGGCGAATGGCCTGACGCTGGTAAACGGCGACAAATCTCACGATCTGGTGGCGATGCCTTCCAGCAGCGATCCGACACGCACTACTATCGGCTATGTCGATAAACAGGCGGGCAACGTCGAGATTCCGGAAAAGCTGATCACCACCGGCTCGCTGGGCGGTCTGCTGGCATTCCGTAGTCAGGATTTGGATCTGGCGCAGAACCAGCTGGGTCAGTTAGCAGCTGCGTTTACGACCAGCTTTAACGATGTTCACAAGCAGGGCTTCGACAGTAACGGCGATCAGGGCGTTGATTTCTTTAATATCGGCAGCCCGCTGGTGGTAAGCAACAGTAAAAACAGCACCGCCGCCTCCGTTACCGCTGAGTGGACCGATACCAGCGCGCTGAAAGCGACCAACTATAACGTCAGCTTTGACGGTACTAACTGGAGCGCCACCCGTGCCTCTGACAGCACCGCTGTGACCATTGCACAGGTTAAAGACGCCAGCGGCAACACCACGCTGAGCTTTGATGGTTTGAAGCTGACCGTTCCCGGCACGCCTGCACCGGCTGCTAAAGACAGTTTTCTGGTGAAGCCGGTCCAGAACGTGATCAACGACATGTCCGTCGCGATCACCAATGAATCTGAGGTCGCTGCTGCCGGTGCCGTTGGCGGTGAGAGTGATAACCGCAATGCGCAAAAACTGCTGAGTCTGCAGGATGCGAAGCTGGTCGGTGGCAACGCCACGCTGTCACAGGCTTACGCGGCTATCGTCAGTAGCGTGGGTAACAAAACCAGTTCACTGCAGACCACCAGCGATACACAGAAAAGCGTGGTCAGTCAGCTGACCCAACGTCAGCAATCGGTCTCAGGCGTAAACCTTGATGAGGAGTACGCCAACCTGACTAAATATCAGCAATATTACATGGCTAATGCGCAGGTGCTGCAGACCGCCAGCACCGTGTTTAATGCATTGATCAATATTCGCTAAGGGCAGGAGATAACATGCGAATCAGTACAAATATGATTTTTGAGCAGCAGGTGCGTGGCATCACTGACTCACAGGCCTCCTGGCTGAAATCAGGCGAGGAGCTCTCCAGCGGCCGCCGTGTGAATAATCCTTCGGACGATCCCATTGCGGCGTCACGTGCTGTGGTGTTGTCACAAACCCAGCAGCAGGGCAAGCAATATGCGCTGGCGCGCACCTTTGCCGATCAGGGCCTGTCTCTGGAAGAGAATACGCTGAAAGGTGTCACCGATGGGATCATTGCGGCGCAGGGGCTGATCGTTAACGGTTCAACCGGTACTCTGAGCGACAGTGACCGCGGATCGATTGCCACTCAGCTGGAGGGCATTCGCGCTCAGTTACTGAACCAGGCAAACAGCCAGGATGCCAATGGCCGCTATATTTTTGCCGGTTATAAAACCGACAGCGCGCCGTTTGTTGATACGGCAGGCACCGGCGTCAGCTACACAGGCGGTACCGAGGCAATCACCCAGAAGGTCGACACCAGCCGAACCATGACCGTAGGGCATACCGGTGACAATATCTTTATGTCGATTTCCGGTAACGCTAAAAAAGAGCCGGATGGCAGCGCCAGCGAAACCAATGTGTTTACGATGCTGGATAGTGCCATTGCTGCATTGAAAGTGCCGCAGGATGATGCAGACGCTGCAACCAAACAGACCTTCCAGGATGCGATGGATAAAACCAACCGTGGCCTGGGTAACTCGCTGAATAATGTTTTAACGGTACGTTCTGAGATTGGTACTCAGCTTTCAGAGCTCGATACGCTGAATGCACAGGGCGATGACCGAAGTGTGATCTATAACTCGCAGATGAGTGACCTGGTTAACGTAGATTTAACCGAGGCGGCGTCCAGCTATACCATGAAGCAGACAGCCCTTCAGGCGTCGTACAAGACCTTTACTGATATGTCCAAGATGTCACTGTTCCAGATGAATTCGTAATCTGACCTGAAATTTTAGGCGTACTTTAACCGGATGCGCTTACTTTTCCCCACTCTCCCGATAAAGGAGGGTGGGATTTTTTTGCCTGCGATTCGGTTGATGGCGGAGATATTTGCCCTTAAATCAGTTTGCCTTGCAGCGTAAAGTGATTCGGATGGCTATCTTACTGTCACGTATTTATCGCATCCAATCCAGAATAGTCCAATAGTCCAATAGCCCAATAGCCCACCAGCCCACCAGCCCAGGCGATGAACTTAACCCCTGCGTTTGTCTGACGTTTTCTCGATAGAAACTAATTATCCGTAATCCGGCTGGCGGGCAGAATTGCAGCCATAAAAAAACCCCGGCTTTAAGGCCGGGGTTCGGTTCACAACAGCTTATGCGTTACGGCTTGGTTGCCGGTGCAGTGGCCTGATGGGTGGCGCTATGCGCTCCTGCAGAACCGCGACCGTCGAACTCATACGGTGCACGCACCCAATCACTGTGCGGAGCCGGTTCTGACTGCCAGACTGGCGCAGGCGCTTTGGTCATTGGCGCAGAAGCAAAATGCTTCCAGCGTGTACCGTCGTTCGGTACAGCTGCAGCTGCTGGCACAGATGCGTCGGCAGGCAATGACACTGCAGGTTCGGTCGCCTTCACAGGTTCCGCCGGCGCGATATCACGTGCAGCAACCGGAGCATGAGGTTCACGAACCGGTGCTGTTTCAGCCTCTGCTGCGACTGGCGCATTCAGCACTTCTTCAACCTCGGCTGCGATCTCTTCACTGACATCAGTGGCTGACTGCTCAGTAACGTCCGCAGGCTGTTCAACCTCTGATGATTGTGCAACCTCTGCAGGCTGTACCGTCTCAACAGCAGGTGTCATAACCGGCGCTTCAGTGACGGGTTCAGCAGGCACGGCTTCAGCCGCGACAGCGTCTGCTTTCACTTCATCGGCAGCCGGAACCACAGAAGGCTGTTCGTCAACCGGGGCGTCAATAGCACGGGTATCATCAGTGTTGACGACCGGCACTGGCGTTTCTGCCTGCGGCTCAGCATGCTGCACTGGCGCGTCCTGCACACCCGATTCCACAGCGGCAGCCACGGGCAGGGCATGGGTAGCCACTGCTGTTTCTTCCGCGCTGTACGCGGGTGTCTGGTGTGTCACATTCTGCACCTGCTCTTCGCTGGCCTGGCTCACCGGATAGCGAATCCAGACTTTACCAGAGGCCATCTCGGGAGACGCTGCTGCTGCGGCCAGAGGCATGGCTGACTGCGTCGGGTAACGCTCATCACGGTAACGACGACGACGCTGTCCGCTCACACGCAGATGGCGTGGCGAACGACGTGAGCGACGTGGCATATTGGCGTTATCACGGTTGTCGCTGTCATCCTGTTCGTCACTCTGCTGCGCCTGGAACTCAGGCTGCGGCTGTGCAACTTCAGCTGGCTGAGGCTGACGCACTTCGGCAGGCTGGACAAAGTCGCTGGCTTCGGCTGGCATAGGTTGACGGTTATCATCAACACGCACCTTCTGGTTCAGCTGACGCGGCTTACGACGCGGCATAACCTGTACGCGCTCATCATCCTGCACCTCGGTCGCGTCCGGGGCTTCTGCGACCACTGCTGGCTGCTCAGCTACTTTGGCGGCTTCTTCACCGGCGCGTTTCTCTTCCTGACGACGACGCTGACGTTCAGCGCGCTGTTCACGGCGCTGTTGCTGCTGCTCATCACGCTGCTGGCGCGCTTCTTCGCTCAGTGCCGGACGCTCTTCGCGCACTTCACCTGACTGAGACTCACGCTTGTTGCGACGGTTGTTATTATTGCCCTCGCGCGGCTCACGATTTTCACGTGGCTCGCGGCTTTCGCGCGGTTCACGGCTCTCACGCGGTTCACGACTTTCGCGAGGCTCACGGCCCTCACGCGACTGTGCGTTATCCCCGTTACGCGGCGTACGCTCACGACGATTGTTATTGCGACGGTTGTTATTGTTGCTGCGTCGTTCGCCACGGCCGCTGTTGTTTTCCTGCTCACCTTCAGGCGCTTTTTGCGGTTCAGCAACCTCAGCGGTCACAGGTTTAGCAGCAGGCGCTTCTTCGCTGGCAAACATTTTTTTCAGGCCGCCAAGCAGACGCCCGAAGAAACCGGTGCTGGCCGTCGCAGGTGCAGCCACCGCAGGTTTAGCTTTTGCCGCTGGCTGAGCTTCAGCACGCTGCGCTTCCGGCTCAACTTCTACCGGAGCCGGCGGTGCATCAGGCATCACAAACGCGGCCAGAGCAGGCTGCTCAGGACGACGACGCTCTGCATGCTCTTCTTCCGACGGCATCGCCATTTCGGCTTCGTGCAGCTTCGGCAGATGATAGCTCAGGGTCTGGGTCTCTTCGCCTTTACGTACGCGCAGCACGGAGTAGTGCGGGGTCTGCATCTTGTCATCAGGAACGATGATTGCCCGCACGCCGCCCTGGCGTTTTTCAATCGCGTTGACCGCTTCACGTTTTTCGTTCAGCAGGTAGGAGGCAACCTGAACCGGAACAATAGCGTGAACTTCTTTGGTGTTGTCTTTCAGTGCTTCTTCTTCAATCAGACGCAGAATCGACAAAGCAAGTGACTCGTTATCACGGATGGTGCCGGTGCCGCTACAGCGTGGGCAAACGTGATGACTGGATTCACCTAATGATGGGCTCAGGCGCTGACGGGACATCTCCAGCAGGCCGAAACGCGAAATGTGGCTGATCTGAATACGGGCGCGGTCCTGACGAACAGCTTCGCGAAGACGGTTTTCAACTGCGCGCTGATGGCGTACCGGCGTCATATCGATATAGTCGATAACGATCAGGCCGCCCAGGTCACGCAGGCGCAGCTGACGGGCGATCTCGTCAGCGGCTTCAAGGTTAGTGTTGAACGCCGTCTCTTCGATGTCACCGCCGCGCGTTGCGCGTGCTGAGTTGATATCGATCGCGGTCAGCGCTTCAGTGCTGTCGATGACAATCGAGCCACCGGAAGGCAGGCGGACTTCACGCTGGAAAGCGGATTCGATTTGCGACTCAATCTGATAATGGCTGAACAGCGGGATTTCACCGGTGTAGAGCTTAATTTTGCTGCTGAAGTCCGGACGGCCCAGCGCAGCAATATGCTGACGCGCCAGTTCCAGAACCTTTGGATTGTCGATAAGAATTTCACCGATGTCCTGACGCAGATAGTCGCGGAAAGCGCGGACAATCACGTTACTCTCCTGATGAATCAGGAACGGAGCAGGACGGTTTTCAGCGGCTTTCTTGATCGCTTCCCAATGCTTAAGACGGAAGCTTAAATCCCACTGCAGCGATTCGGCCGATTTGCCTACGCCGGCGGTGCGGACAATCAGTCCCATGCCTTCCGGCAGGTCAAGCGCCGACAGCGCTTCTTTTAATTCGGTACGGTCGTCACCTTCGATGCGGCGAGAGATACCGCCTGCACGTGGGTTATTCGGCATCAGGACCAGGTAGCTGCCCGCCAGAGAGATAAAGGTGGTCAGCGCAGCGCCTTTGTTGCCGCGTTCTTCTTTATCAATCTGAACAATAACTTCCTGGCCTTCACGCAGTACGTCTTTAATATTCGGACGACCATGCGCGTTATAGCTGGAGGGGAAGTATTCGCGGGAGATTTCTTTTAACGGGAGGAAACCGTGACGCTCTGCGCCGTAATCGACAAACGCAGCTTCAAGGCTGGGTTCAATGCGCGTGATTTTACCTTTGTAGATGTTGGCTTTTTTCTGTTCGTGTCCAGGACTTTCAATATCCAGATCGTACAGACGCTGACCGTCAACCAGGGCAACGCGCAACTCCTCCTGCTGAGTTGCGTTTATTAACATTCTTTTCATCGTGACTTACTCGTTATTCTTTCATGAGTGATTACAGCTGCGGGCATAATTACCCTGGACGAGTATCAACCGATGGCCCCGTGACTTAGTGCAATGTCGTCAACCTCACGGCTGTCGACCGCGCGAGGGGCGCAAATAACGTCGGTGGCCTGTTTTTCATAAGGGAAAACAGCACCAGATAGTGGAAATGCCTGAGAGAATAAAGAAAACCCGTGCATCCCATACTGCTGTCCAGGCCGCAACCCGCAGCCCGCTAAGTGCCTGATTTCGCATTACGTCTTACGCCATTGCTGCGTGTCTGCTCAATCCGGCAAAATGACAATTTCGCTCGGTTTCTGCCCTGAAATGCATCAGTTAGGAAACTCAGGCATTATTCCATTGCTAACCTTCATATAGCAAGGCGACTTTAGCCAGCTTGTGAAGTTTCTTTACATTTAACGCGTTAATGTGTCCGACAATGCAGCGCTTTGCTGAAAAAGCCAGCAGAGAGGCGACTTGTCGTCACACCAACTCCTGAGTTAAGCACAGAAAAAGGGGTGGCGCTATCAGGGGACACTATTTAGAATCGCCGCCATGAAAACAGAGAATCCCGGCGTACATTTTGTCGCCATCACGGCTGAAAATGCCGGACAACGCATTGATAACTTTTTGCGCACCCAGCTTAAGGGTGTGCCAAAGAGCATGATTTATCGCATCGTACGCAAAGGCGAGGTGCGGGTGAATAAAAAGCGCGTTAAGCCAGAGTACAAGCTGGAGGAGGGCGATGAGGTACGCATTCCGCCTGTTCGGGTAGCGGAACGCGATGAAGACGCTGTTTCCCCTAAACTGGCGAAGGTTGCCTCACTGGCTGATGCCATCCTGTTTGAGGATGAGTCGCTGCTGGTAATGAATAAGCCTTCCGGTACCGCCGTGCATGGGGGCAGCGGACTTAGCTTTGGCGTCATTGAAGGGTTACGCGCCCTGCGACCTGAAGCGCGCTTTCTGGAATTAGTTCATCGCCTCGATCGCGATACCTCAGGTATTCTGCTGGTTGCTAAAAAGCGCTCGGCGCTGCGTTCTCTGCATGAGCAACTGCGTGAAAAGGGCATGCAGAAAGATTACCTGGCTCTGGTGCGCGGTAACTGGCCCTCACATCTGAAGGTGGTTCAGGCACCGCTGCTGAAAAACATCCTGCAGAGCGGAGAGCGTGTTGTGCGCGTCAGCAGTGAAGGCAAGGCGTCGGAAACCCGCTTTAAAGTGGAAGAGCGGTTCGACTTTGCCACCCTGGTAAAAGCGAGTCCGGTCACCGGACGCACACATCAGATTCGCGTTCATACACTGCATGCAGGGCATCCCATCGCCTTTGACGATCGTTACGGCGAACGTGACTTTGACAGTCAGCTGGCCTCAACCGGATTAAAACGGCTGTTCCTGCACGCAGCGGCGCTGACCTTTACCCATCCTGGCACGGGCGAAGTAATGCGGGTCGAAGCGCCACTCGATGACGGGCTGAAGCAATGCCTGAATAAACTGCGTCAGATGAAGGCGTAACGGCTCTCCGGTATCAGTCCGTTAAAGGATTGATACCGGCCTGCTGCAACATCTCATTCAGCGCAATCAGCGGCAGCCCAATCAGCGTATTGGGATCGCGGCCCTCCAGTCGATCAAACAGACAAATTCCCAGTCCTTCACTTTTAAAACTGCCGGCACACTGCAGCGGCTGTTCTTTTTCCACGTATCCAGCGATTTCGGCGTCGGTTAAGGTGCGGAAATGCACCACAAAGGGCTCACAGCACTGCAGCAGTCTGCCACTGGCCGGATGAAAAAGGGCCAGACCGGTATAGAAGGTAATGGCTTTACCGCTGGCGGCATGCAGTTGCGCGCATGCATTCTCCGCCGTGTGAGGCTTTCCGGTGATCCTGCCATCCAGCACGCAGACCTGATCCGAGCCGATGATCCAGTGGCTGGGCCAGGTTTTTGCCAGCGCCTGCGCTTTTGCCACGGCCAGGCGTGTTACCAGCGCTTCGGCGGTTTCACCTGGCACGGGGGACTCATCAACCTCCGGCGCGGCGATCATAAATGGCAAGCCAAGCTTATGCAGTAAAGCCTGCCGGAAGGGCGACGTTGAAGCTAAAAGAATCGATGGTGTCATTTTTTTTCAATAGTGATAGCGAATTGGTGGCAGTCATTTTAAACTGTGCGCCGCACTGGATGCGAATAGTGGTTGAAAGATGCTGTTTAACGGCCTTTTTCTTTGACTCTATGACATTACAAAGTTAATATGCGCGCCCTATGCAAAAGGTAAAATTACCCCTAACGCTGGACCCTGTCCGCACCGCTCAGAAGCGCCTTGATTATCAGGGTGTCTACACATCTTTACAGGTGGAGCGTGTGGCCGAGTCGGTCGTTAGTGTGGACAGTGATGTGGATTGTGCCATGTCGTTTGCGGTTGATAACCAGCGTCTGGCGGTACTGACGGGTACTGCTGAAGTACAGGTGACGTTGCGTTGTCAGCGCTGCAACCAGACCTTTCCCCATCACGTAAAAGTGAGTTACTGCTTCAGCCCTGTCTCTTCTGAAGAGCAGGCCGAAGCATTACCGGAAGCGTACGAGCCGGTCGATGTCAACGAGTTTGGTGAGATCGATTTGCTGGCGGTTGTCGAGGATGAACTGATTCTCGCGCTGCCGGTCGTTCCGGTGCACGATTCTGAACACTGTGAAGTGTCCGAGGCGGACATGGTCTTTGGTAAACTGCCTGCAGAGGCGGAGAAACCAAATCCATTTGCCGTATTAGCCAGTTTAAAGCGTAAGTAATAGGAGTAAGGTCCATGGCCGTACAACAGAATAAACCCACCCGTTCTAAGCGTGGTATGCGTCGTTCGCACGATGCGCTGACCACTGCTGCTCTGTCAGTAGATAAAGTTTCTGGCGAAACTCATCTGCGTCACCACATCACTGCGGATGGTTACTACCGCGGTCGCAAGGTTATCGTTAAGTAAGTTTCTTGCTTAGCAAGGCGATACCTTGACACGTTTGACCCTGGCGATTGATGCCATGGGCGGGGACTTCGGTCCCTGCGTGACAGTGCCTGCAGCATTGCAGGCACTGGCCTCTCATTCGGAACTTTTCCTTCTTCTGGTCGGCAATCCCGACACCCTCATGCCATTGCTTGCCAAAGCGGATTCCTCCCTGACGGGGCGTTTGCAGGTTATCCCTGCCGAATCGGTTATTGCAAGTGATGCGCGGCCTGCTCAGGCCATCCGGAACAGTCGCGGCAGTTCAATGCGTGTCGCGCTGGAGATGGTCAAAGAGGGACGTGCACAGGCCTGTATCAGCGCCGGTAATACCGGTGCACTGATGGGGCTATCAACACTCTTATTAAAACCGCTGGACGGTATCAAACGCCCGGCGCTGATGTCCGTTTTACCGCACCAGCAGCAGGGTAAAACGGTGGTACTGGATTTGGGCGCGAATGTTGACTCAGACAGTGCCATGCTGGTGCAGTTTGCTGTGATGGGGTCGGTAATGGCTGAGCATGTGCTTGGTATTTCACGGCCCCGTGTCGCGTTGCTCAATATTGGTCATGAAGAGACTAAAGGGCTGGAAACTATTCGCGATGCCGCAGTAGTACTGCGAGAATCACCGCAAATCAACTATATTGGTTACCTCGAAGGCAATGACCTGCTTACCGGTAAAACGGATGTGATGGTCTGTGACGGTTTTGTCGGAAACGTCACGCTGAAGACAATGGAAGGCGTGGTAAGAATGTTTCTTTCTCTGCTGAAGTCATCAGGGGAAGGTAAAAAACGGTCATGGTGGCTGACGTTGCTGGGACGCTTAATCCAGAAACGCCTGGCGAAGCGCTTCGGGCAACTCAACCCTGACCAGTACAATGGCGCTTGTCTGTTAGGATTGCGCGGAACAGTGATCAAGAGTCACGGCGCAGCAAATCAACACGCTTTCGCCGTGGCGATAGAACAGGCAGAGCAGGCGGTGAGGCAGCAAATTCCCGAGCGAATTGCTGCGCGCCTTGATGCTGTATTAGCCAGGAGTGACAAAGCCTAGATGTATACCAAAATTATCGGTACGGGCAGTTATCTGCCCAGCCAGGTTCGCACCAATGCCGATCTGGAAAAAATGGTGGAGACGTCGGACGAGTGGATTGTGACCCGTACGGGCATCCGTGAGCGCCGCATTGCTGCGCCTGACGAAACCGTCGCCACCATGGGATTCAGTGCGGCGCAACGCGCCCTTGAAATGGCCGGCGTTGACGCGAACGAGATTGGGCTGATTATTGTCGCCACAACCTCTTCCAGCCACGCCTTCCCAAGCTCCGCCTGCATGATCCAGCAAATGCTGGAGATCAAAGACTGTGCGGCATTTGACCTTGCTGCCGCCTGTGCAGGTTTTACCTATGCGCTGAGCGTGGCCGATCAATACATTAAAAATGGCGCGGTTAAACACGCTCTGGTGATTGGTGCTGATGTTCTGGCGCGCGCGCTGGATCCTGAAGATCGCGGTACCATCATCCTGTTCGGTGATGGCGCTGGTGCGGTCGTGCTGGGTCAGAGCGAAGAGCAGGGGATTATCTCAACTCATCTTCATGCTGATGGTCGCTATGCCCAGTTGCTGACGCTGCCTTATCAGGATCGTGCCCATCAGGATCAGCCTGCCTATGTCACCATGGCAGGCAACGAAGTCTTCAAAGTCGCGGTTACCGAGCTGGCTCACATCGTTGACGAAACGCTTCAGGCCAATAATCTCGATCGCGAAATGCTGGACTGGCTGGTGCCGCATCAGGCTAATCTGCGCATCATCAGTGCCACCGCGAAAAAACTCGGTATGACCATGGATAAAGTGGTCGTTACACTGGATCGTCACGGCAATACCTCTGCCGCATCGGTGCCAAGCGCACTGGATGAAGCGGTTCGTGATGGCCGCATCAAACCCGGACACCTTATTTTGCTGGAAGCCTTTGGTGGTGGATTCACCTGGGGTTCTGCGCTGGTTCGCTTTTGATTGACAGGAACGAAAGATGACGCAAATTGCATTTGTTTTTCCAGGTCAGGGTTCACAGACCGTGGGCATGCTGACTGAATTAGCCGCGACCTATCCGCTGGTTGAAGAGACCTTTCGTGAAGCCTCGGACGCGCTGGGATATGATCTGTGGCAGTTAGTGAGTCAGGGTCCGGCTGAAGAGCTGAATAAAACCTGGCAGACTCAGCCTGCATTGCTTGCCGCCTCGGTGGCTATCTATCGTGTCTGGCAGCAGCAGGGCGGTCAACAGCCAGTCCTGATGGCCGGTCACAGCCTGGGTGAATACTCTGCGCTGGTTTGCGCCGGTGTGCTCAGCTTTGCTGATGCCGTGAAGCTGGTTGAGCTGCGCGGCAAACTGATGCAGGAAGCCGTGCCAGAAGGTACTGGCGCGATGCAGGCGATTATTGGCCTGGATGACGCAGCTATTCGCAAAGCCTGCGAGGAGAGCGCGCAGGGACAGGTGGTTTCACCGGTTAACTTCAATTCGCCGGGCCAGGTGGTCATTGCGGGTAACAAAGAAGCCGTTGAGCGTGCAGGTGCTGCCTGTAAAGCCGCGGGCGCTAAACGTGCCCTGCCACTGCCCGTCAGCGTGCCTTCCCACTGCGCACTGATGAAGCCCGCAGCGGATAAACTGGCGGTCGCGCTGGAAAACATTACGTTTGCTGCGCCTGCGGTGCCAGTGATTAATAACGTCGATGTGAAAGCAGAAACCGATGCTGCGGCAATCCGGCATGCGCTGGTTCGTCAGCTTTACAGCCCGGTTCGCTGGACTGAGAGTGTGGAAGCGATGGCAGAACAGGGCGTTACGCAACTCCTGGAGATGGGTCCAGGTAAAGTCCTGACCGGTCTGACGAAACGTATTGTCGATAGTCTGACAGCGGCTGCCGTTAACGATACAGCATCCCTGACAGCTGCACTCGGTAAGGAATAAGAGGAAAATCATGAGCTTTGAAGGTAAAGTTGCGCTGGTTACCGGCGCGAGTCGCGGCATTGGTCGTGCGATTGCAGAAACCCTGGCGGCACGTGGTGCTAAAGTTGTGGGTACTGCAACCAGCCAGAATGGCGCCGACGCCATCAGTGCTTACCTTGGCGACAAGGGTAAAGGCCTGTTACTGAATGTGACAGATGCTGACTCCATCAGCATCGTTTTAGAGAATATTCGCGCGGAATTTGGCGAAGTGGATATTTTAGTCAATAATGCAGGCATTACGCGTGATAATCTCCTCATGCGCATGAAGGACGATGAGTGGGAGGATATCTTAGATACTAACCTCACATCGGTATTCCGCCTTTCTAAGGCGGTCCTGCGTGCCATGATGAAAAAGCGCGTGGGCCGTATCATCACCATTGGTTCCGTTGTTGGAACCATGGGTAATGCGGGCCAGGCAAACTACGCGGCAGCTAAAGCGGGTTTGATTGGTTTTAGCAAATCACTGGCGCGCGAAATCGCGTCACGTGGCATTACCGTCAACGTCGTGGCTCCAGGCTTTATTGAGACTGACATGACGCGGGCACTGAACGAAGATCAACGTTCCGGTATTTTGGCGGAAGTCCCTGCGGGTCGCTTAGGCGATGCACAGGAAATCGCCAATGCTGTCGCATTTTTAGCCTCTGACGAAGCAGCCTACATCACAGGTGAAACGCTGCACGTCAATGGCGGAATGTACATGGTCTGATAAATCACGAAATCATTTGCTTTATTTGCGGTTAAAACCGCAAAATAACGCAAAATCGTGGTTCGACCAGCCGGGATTTTGTTGCATCTTTTTCACCATTTTATACACTACGAAAACCATCGCGAAAGCGAGTTTTGATAGGAAATTAAATAGTATGAGCGATATCGAACAACGCGTTAAGAAAATCATCAGTGAGCAGCTGGGTGTGAAAGAGGAAGAAGTCACCAACTCTGCATCTTTCGTAGAAGACCTGGGTGCCGATTCTCTTGATACCGTTGAGCTGGTGATGGCTCTGGAAGAAGAGTTTGACACTGAGATTCCAGACGAAGAAGCTGAGAAAATCACTACCGTTCAGGCAGCGATCGACTATATCAATAGCCATAAAGGCTAATGAATATCTTCAGGCGGTCGCTCGACCGCCTGATTTTTTTGTTTGTCCCACATAGTTCCCTATTTCCCCTCCCTGGAGGACGAACGTGTCTAAGCGTCGTGTAGTTGTGACTGGTCTTGGCATGTTGTCTCCTGTCGGCAATACCGTAGAGTCTACCTGGAGTGCTCTCCTTGCCGGTCAGAGCGGCATTACCCTGATCGACCATTTTGATACCAGTGCTTATGCAACGCGTTTTGCAGGTCTGGTAAGAGGTTTTAATTGTGATGACTACATCTCGCGCAAAGATCAGCGCAAGATGGATGCCTTCATCCAGTACGGCATTGTAGCCGGTATGCAGGCCATGCAGGACAGTGGTCTGGTTGTCACCGACGAAAATGCAGGCCGTGTTGGCGCGGCAATTGGCTCCGGCATCGGTGGTTTAGGTCTGATTGAAGAGAATCATACTTCACTGGTCAACGGCGGTCCGCGCAAAATCAGCCCATTCTTTGTGCCTTCAACCATCGTTAACATGGTGGCGGGGCATCTCAGCATCATGTATGGCCTGAAAGGTCCAAGCATCTCTATCGCGACAGCCTGTACCTCTGGTGTGCACAACATCGGTCATGCTGCACGTATCATCGCTTATAACGATGCTGACGTGATGCTGGCGGGTGGCGCAGAGAAAGCCAGTACGCCATTAGGCGTGGGTGGTTTTGGTGCAGCACGTGCCCTCTCAACCCGAAACGAAAACCCGCAAGCGGCCAGCCGCCCGTGGGATAAAGATCGCGACGGTTTTGTGCTGGGTGACGGTGCCGGCATTGTGGTTCTCGAAGAGTACGAGCATGCGAAGAAGCGTGGCGCAAAAATCTACGCTGAAATCGTAGGTTTTGGTATGAGCAGCGATGCCTACCACATGACTTCACCACCAGAAGATGGTTCAGGTGCCGCGGCGGCCATGATCAATGCGCTGCGCGATGCCCAAATGACGCCAGAGCAGATTGGCTATGTCAACGCGCACGGTACGTCCACGCCAGCGGGTGATAAAGCGGAAGCGCAGGCGGTGAAATCGGTCTTCGGGGCAGCGGCCAGCAGTGTGATGGTCAGCTCAACCAAATCAATGACCGGGCACTTGCTGGGTGCCGCAGGCGCTGTTGAAGCGATTTACTCGATTCTGGCACTGCGCGACCAGGCTGTTCCTCCGACTATCAATCTCGACAATCCGGATGAGGGCTGCGATCTTGACTTCGTACCTCACACCGCGCGTCAGGTTTCTGGTCTGGAATACACGCTGTGTAACTCTTTCGGATTCGGCGGAACCAACGGTTCATTGATTTTCCGTAAAGTGTAATCGTTGCTGATTGCTAAAAAGGCCCGCGATGCGGGCCTTTTTTTATCCTGCAAAATGCGGTGAAATCAGAGGTCACGCTCAGGAGAGAACGATGTGGATTAACGGGTTCAGACAATCGACAGTGGCCGCCAGCGACCGCGCACTGCAGTTCGGCGATGGCTGTTTTACTACCGCCGCCGTGCGTCAGGGTAAAATTGTGATGCTGGAAAGCCATATTCAGCGCCTTAAAGAGGGCTGTGAGCGGTTATGGATCGCTGGCGTCGACTGGCATCAGCTTGAGACCGAGATGAAGCAGGCCGCTTATGAACAAACCCAGGCGGTGCTGAAAGTGATTATCAGCGCGGGCAGCGGCGGGCGGGGTTACAGCCGTCGCGGCTGTGGTGAACCTGTGCGAATCGTCTCTCTGGCCGCCTGGCCACAACACTACACCGATATTCAGCAGCGTGGTGCCCGACTCCGGCTTAGTCCGATTCGTCTGGCGCGAAACCCGCAATTTGCCGGTATCAAGCACCTGAACCGCGTGGAGCAGGTGATGATCCGGGCTCATCTTGACCAGACAGACGCCGACGAGGCGCTGGTGCTTGACACTGAAGGTTGGGTGGTGGAATGCTGTGCGGCCAATTTATTCTGGCGTCAGGGCACGCAGATTTTCACGCCCGATCTCTCGGCATCGGGTGTCGATGGCATTATGCGGCGGAGTCTTATGGCGCAACTTGCAGCAGCAGGTCAGGCTTGCCAGATAGTGAAAAGCGAACCGGCGCAACTGCTGGCAGCCGATGAAGTGGTGATATGTAACGCGCTGATGCCGGTTCTGCCGGTCCGACAGATAGAAGCGGTGCAGTTTACTGAGCGCTCGCTGTTTAAGCAGCTGCTGGCAAGCTGTGAACAAATAATGGATGCATCATGATTCGAAGTAAAAAGATTCTCGTCAGCCTGCTGGCAATCGTCGTTCTCGCAGCGGTGCTGAGTTACTGGCAGGTTAAGCAGTTTGCTGCCACCCCATTGACGCTGAAACAGGAAACGATTTATACGCTGCCTGCCGGCACGGGGCGGGTTGCGCTTGAAGCGCAGCTGGAAGAGCAGAAAATTATTCCCCACAGTATCTGGTTTGGTGCGCTGCTGCGTCTGGAGCCAGAACTGGCGACCTTTAAGGCGGGCACTTATCGCCTTGAGCCAACCATGACCGTACGCTCGCTGTTACAGCTGCTGGCCAGCGGCAAAGAGGCGCAATTCCCGGTGCGGTTCGTCGAAGGTCAGCGGCTCAAAGAGTGGCTGAGTGAACTGCGTAAAGCGCCCTACATCCGGCACACCCTGAAAGACGATCAGTTCGCCACCCTGGCCAGCGCACTGAAGGTGGAGCCTGAACAACTGGAAGGCAACTTCTTCCCGGATACCTATCTCTACACGGCGAACACCACCGATATGGCGCTGTTGCAGCGGGCGCATGATCGGATGAAAAAGACCATTGATGCGGTGTGGCAGGGACGGGAGGACAATCTGCCCTATAAAACGCCACAGGATATGGTGACGATGGCCTCCATCATTGAGAAAGAGACCGGTGTCAGCGAAGAGCGCGCACGTGTCGCCTCGGTGTTTATTAATCGCCTGCGCACGGGAATGCGGTTGCAGACCGATCCCACCGTCATCTATGGCATGGGTGACAGTTATAACGGCACGCTGACCCGCAAAGATCTTGAAACCGCCAGCGCGTACAATACTTACACGATTAACGGGCTGCCGCCTGGCCCGATTGCCATGCCGGGCAAAGCGTCACTTCAGGCAGCAGCGCATCCTGAAAAAACGAACTACCTCTACTTCGTTGCAGACGGGAAGGGTGGACATACGTTCACCACCAACCTTGCCAGCCATAACAAAGCGGTGCAGATTTACCGGCAGACACTGAAGGAAAAAAATGAACAGTAAGTTTATCGTCATTGAAGGCCTGGAAGGCGCCGGAAAGACCACTGCGCGTGATGCTATTGTTGCCACGCTGCGCGCCCGGGGCATCAACGATCTGGTCTTTACTCGTGAACCGGGCGGCACGCCGCTGGCAGAACAGCTGCGGACACTGGTCAAGCAGGGGATTGAGGGTGAGCAGGTTACGGATAAAGCAGAGCTGCTGATGCTCTATGCAGCGCGCGTTCAGCTGGTGGAGACCGTCATCAAACCTGCGCTGGCTCGCGGTGCCTGGGTGATTGGCGATCGACACGATCTCTCTTCTCAGGCTTACCAGGGCGGCGGTCGGGGACTCGACAGTGAACTGATGCAGACGCTGCGTGATGCTGTCTTAGGCGATTTCCGTCCCGACCTGACGCTCTATCTGGATGTGACACCTGATATTGGTCTCCAGCGTGCCCGTGCACGTGGCGAGCTGGATCGTATTGAGCAGGAGTCATTGCGCTTCTTTGAGCGCACCCGCGCGCGCTATTTGACGCTGGCAGCAGACGATCCCACCATTCTTACCATTGATGCCACTCAGTCGCTGGAAGAAGTGACCGCGTCACTTAAAGCGACGCTGGATAGCTGGCTGGCGGAGCAGGCGTGATGAACTGGTATCCGTGGCTGAATCAGCCTTACCGTCAGGTGATCAGTCAGCACCAGGAAAATCGCGCGCACCATGCGCTGATGATCCAGGCGATGGCGGGCATGGGCGATGAGGCACTGGTCTGGGGAATGAGCCGCTGGCTGATGTGCCAGCAGCGGGATGGCCTGAAAAGTTGCGGAGAGTGCCACGGTTGTCAGCTGATGCAGGCCAACACCCATCCTGACTGGTATCGGCTTGAGGCAGAGAAGGGCAAAAGTACCCTGGGCATTGATGCGGTGCGTCAGGTGACGGAAAAGATGTATCACTTTGGTCAGCAGGGCGGCGCGAAAGTGGTCTGGCTGCCAGATGCTGCGCAGCTTTCGGAAGCCGCAGCTAACGCACTGCTGAAAACCCTTGAAGAGCCGCCTGCCAACAGCTGGTTCTTCCTCAGCAGCCGTGACCCCTCACGCCTTTTGGCCACGCTGCGCAGCCGCTGCATGACGCTTCATCTGACACCGCCGGACGAAGGACAAAGTCTGCTCTGGCTGAAGAAGCAATCCTCCCACGATGAACAGATGCTGCTGGCGGCGTTGCGCCTGGGCGCGGGCGCACCCGGTGCGGCACTGAGCCTGCTGGAGACCGGACCGTGGCAAGCCCGTCAGAAGCTCTGTGATGCGCTGCCCGCTGCGTTACAGCAGGACATCCTGCAACTGCTGCCTGCACTGAACGCGGACGACGCGGCCGCACGCATCGGCTGGCTGCTCTCGTTATTGCTGGATGCCATGAAATGGCAGCAAAATGCGGGACAATGGCTGAGTAATATTGATCGCCAGGATGTGGTGCAGCTCCTGGCCGGTTACTTTTCCGCCAGTGCGCTCAACAGCAGCACCCAGGCATGGATGCGCTGTCGTGAGCAGTTACTGCATGTGGCGTCAGTCAATCGCGAATTATTGCTGACCGATCAGCTCCTGAGCTGGGCGGACCTACAGAAGCCCACGCTGGTCGGCTAAACCTACCTGAGAGTAATTATGTTTATTGTTGATTCCCATTGCCATCTTGATGGCCTGGATTATGAAAAGCACCACCGTGACCTTGATGATGTGATCGCTAAAGCAGCAGCGCGTGATGTGAAATTTATGCTGGCTATTGCCACCACGCTGCCGGGTTTTCACACCCTGAAAAGTCTGGTTGGCGATCGAAAAAACATTGCGCTCTCCTGCGGCGTGCATCCGCTGAATCAGGAAGAGGCCTATGACGTTGAGGAGTTTCGCCGGCTCTCTGCCGATCCTCAGGTCGTGGCTCTGGGTGAAACCGGGCTGGATTATCACTATCAGCCAGAGACCAAAGATCAGCAGCAGCGCTCATTCCGGGAACATATCCGTACCGGCATCGCGCTGAATAAACCGATTATTGTTCATACCCGGGATGCACGCGAAGATACGCTGGCGATTTTGCGTGAAGAGCAGGTCGAGCGTTGTGGCGGCGTGCTGCATTGCTTCACCGAGGATCAGCCCACCGCCGCAAAGCTGCTGGATATGGGCTTTTACATCTCATTTTCCGGTATTGTCACCTTCCGCAATGCTGAACAGTTACGCGAAGCTGCGCGTTATGTGCCGCTGGACAGGATGCTGGTGGAAACGGATTCACCTTATCTGGCACCCGTGCCGTATCGCGGTAAAGAGAATCAGCCCGCTTATACGCGCGATGTTGCCGAATATCTGGCCGTATTAAAAGGCGTGGATATGGAAACGCTGGCCGCTGCCACCACTCAAAACTTTTCAACGCTGTTTCATATCCCCATGAGTAATCTGGGCGGCTAACCGTCTTTTATTTCACTCTCTGTAATTAATCTGCAACCTGCTTATATGACCCTGTCTATTCAGCCAGGGTCAGCTTTTTATCGTCGATTACTCGTGCGGATCAGTCAGAAATTTCGTAAAGTGCGCGGCTCTGTTTGTCGAAACGTGATAGCCGTCAAAGTAACAATTCGGGATTTATTTTACCCTTCGTAATAAATCAAAAGGCGGTCACCGCCAGCCCGGCAAAGAATCCTCCCTCTTTGCCACGCGCTCTGCGCAAATATGCACTCATACTCAGGAGCTTCACGCTATGTTCAAAAATGCTTTTGCCAACCTTCAAAAGGTCGGTAAATCGCTGATGCTGCCGGTATCGGTTCTGCCGATTGCCGGTATTTTGTTAGGGGTCGGTTCAGCCAATTTCAGCTGGTTACCAGCAGTGGTTTCCCATGTAATGGCAGAAGCGGGTGGATCGGTGTTCGCCAACATGCCACTGATTTTTGCTATCGGCGTGGCGCTGGGCTTCACTAACAACGACGGCGTTTCGGCACTGGCCGCCGTTGTCGCGTATGGCATCATGGTGAAAACCATGGCGGTCGTTGCACCGCTGGTGCTGCATCTGCCAGCGGCAGAGATCGAGGCGAAACACCTCGCCGATACCGGGGTGCTGGGCGGTATCATCGCCGGTTCCATCGCCGCTTACATGTTCAACCGCTTCTACCGCATCAAGCTGCCAGAATATCTGGGCTTCTTTGCCGGTAAACGCTTTGTGCCGATTATCTCTGGCCTGGCGGCGATTGTGCTGGGTGTGCTGCTCTCCTTTATCTGGCCACCCGTCGGTGCTGCGATTCAGGAGTTCTCACAGTGGGCGGCCTATCAGAACCCGGTTGTTGCCTTTGGTATCTACGGCGTTGTTGAGCGCGCGCTGGTGCCATTTGGTCTGCATCACATCTGGAACGTACCTTTCCAGATGCAGATTGGTGAATATACCAATGCGGCAGGTCAGGTATTCCACGGCGACATCCCACGTTACATGGCAGGTGACCCGACCGCAGGTAAACTCTCAGGTGGCTTCCTGTTCAAAATGTACGGTCTGCCAGCGGCCGCGATTGCTATCTGGCATTCAGCGAAACCTGAAAACCGTGCCAAAGTTGGCGGCATCATGATCTCTGCTGCGCTGACCTCATTCCTGACCGGTATCACCGAACCGATTGAATTCTCATTCATGTTCGTGGCGCCGATTCTGTATGTGATCCATGCGCTGCTGGCAGGTCTGGCCTTCCCAATCTGTATCCTGCTCGGAATGCGTGATGGCACCAGCTTCTCACACGGTCTGATCGACTTCATCGTGCTGAGCGGCAACAGCAGCAAAATCTGGCTGTTCCCGATTATCGGCATCATCTATGGCCTGGTTTACTACACCGTATTCCGCGTCCTGATTGCGAAACTGGATCTGAAAACGCCTGGCCGTGAAGAGAGCAGCAGCAGCGAGCAGTCTACCGCGACCGGAACGGAGATGGCGGGCAAACTGGTAGCTGCGTTTGGTGGTAAAGAGAACATCACCAACCTGGATGCCTGTATCACCCGTTTACGTGTCAGCGTTGCTGATGTAGCGAAAGTGGATCAGTCTGAGCTGAAAAACCTCGGCGCTCGTGGCGTGGTGGTTGCGGGTTCCGGTGTACAGGCAATTTTCGGAACCAAATCCGATAACCTGAAAACCGATATGGATGATTACATCCGCAGCATGTAATCATTAAGAGATGAAAAAGCCCCGCTTAGCGGGGCTTTTTTTTGGCCAGGACTCAGAGGTAAACACGCAGATACTCAGTCAGACAGAGCAGGGCCATCGCCTGACCGTACGGCATGGAGGTCAGGGGAACCGTGCGGTAGTAGTCCAGGTTACTGCCCATTGCAGTACCAAAAGAGACCTGCTTCAGCTCGCCATCTTCATCAATATTGGCAATTACGCCGTGCAGCGCTTTTTCTGCCACCTCTCGATACGCAGCGGGCAGATAACGCTTGCGCACCGCTTTCAGGATGCCATAGGCAAACCCGGCGGTGGCAGACGCTTCCGGATAGCTGTGCGGATCATCGAGCAGGGTGTGCCACAATCCGCTGCTGTGCTGACAGGCCTTCAACGCGTTGACCTGGCTCTCCAGCACCTGCTGCAGAAAGCGACGGGTCGCGTGATGTTCAGGCCAGTTCATCATCTCCAGGAAGTCGGGAATGACAATCGTCACCCAGCTGTTGCCGCGCGCCCAGCGCGCATTGGCGAAGTTATGGCGGCCATCAAAGTTCCAGCCGTGAAACCATAAGCCGGTTTCGCGATCCATCAGATACTGGGTATGCAGCAGAAACTGATAGCTCGCTTCTTCAACCCACTCAACGCGCTTCAGCAACTGACCAATTTTAGCCAGTGCCATTACGCTCATCATCAGCGTATCGTCCCAGAGCTGCTGGGTGTTCTCATTGTTATAGACAATATGCTGCAGGCCGCCCTGTTCAGTACGCGGCATCTCATACATGACCCATTCTGCCCAGCGCTCCAGCACCGGCACCCAGGCCGGGTTTCTGGTCTCTTCGTAACGATAAGCCAGCGTCAGAAAGGGGCACACGGTATTCACGTTTTTGGTCGGCGTGCCTTCCGCCAGACGCTGCGTAAACCACCTGTCAATGATGGCCAGCGTCTGCGCGTCACCGGTCTGCTGATAGTAGTGCAGCATGCCGTACAGGCCGATGCCGTGTGTCCATTCCCAGCCCGCCCAGCCTTTAGTATCAATCACCCGGCCATCGTCCAGCCGTAATAAAAATTCGCCTGTTTCATCCGTGATATTGACCAGATTCTGAGTCAGTTTCTGAATCAGCTGAACCAGTTCGCTGCGTGGCAGCAGATACTCAGGCTGGCACAATAACTTGCTGTGTTTAACGGGAAATACAGTCATGGTTTATTCCTGTCGTTTTAAGGTGGTGTTTAAAGAAGGGGTTAATACGGGATGTGCGGTAAGTTTTTCCGGCGCGGGCTTGTTGCGATTAAGGAAGCCAATGTTGTTGTTACCCCATAGATTCTCGTAAGGCATGCCTGCCAGCGTTTCGACAATGCTCCGTGCTTCCGGGGTGAGACTTTCCGGCACGATACGGCCTGCCTCGCGCATCTTCAGCGTCTCCTGGCGCAGCACGGTGTGCGTCTGCAAATTCAGTTTAAAACGCAGTGAGACAATAAAGCCGCAGGTCAGCACGGCCACCGTGCCGATGCTGAGAATCGCCAGAATAGTGTGGCTGACGCCCGGCGCCTGCGTGGCCTGGCCAGAGACAAAGCCGGAGAGCTGCAGCACGATGCCCACCAGCATGACGGCACCCGCCTGGGACGCTTTACGCGTCAGGGTCATGATGCCGGCAAATATCCCTTCACGGCGCTGACCGGTGATCACCTCATCCACATCGGCGATATAGGTGTAGGTGTTCCACGGCACATAGTTGATGCCGCCACGCCCCAGGCCTGCGACGGCAGAGATCACCAGCAGCAGAGACATGTTGTCGTTCATTCCGGTATACCAAAGACCGGCATAGGAGAGCGCGGCGAGGCCAAAGAGTATGGCGACCAGACGATAGGCAGGGGCCGGTCCCATACGGATACAGAGCGGGATCATCACCATCACAGCAATAAACTGCAAGACTGCCATTGTGCCCATCAGGCTGGAGGCAACCTGTGCACTCTGCATCAGCACAAACACCACGTACCATGTAAAGACGGCGTTAAACACATCCTGAGCAATATAGCCGCCGAGATACATGCCAAGGTGTTGCCGGAAGATACGGATACGTAAGGTTGAGGCCAGTTCGACATAGAGCCGTTTAAGACTCTGCATCAGCGTCAGCTGCTGCTTTTCCTGCTCCGCACGGCGTGATTCGGCAGAAAAGTCATCGGGGTGACGTTCCCAGGTAAAGCACCACACCAGCGTCAGTACCAGCGCGCAAATTACTGAGAACACCAGGCTGGCATAGAAAAAGGAGAGGGGATTTTCTTTGCCCAGCATGCTCAGCAAAATACCGGGTAAGAATGCGGCCAGTATCGCTGATAATTGTGCCAGACCAATTCGCGCCCCGGAAAAGCGGGTCTTCTGTTTAAAGTCGTCGGTCATTTCCGGCACCAGCGTTTCATAAGGCACCAGAATCATGGTGTAGACGATATCAAACAGCAGGTAAGTGCAGAGATACCACCAGAAACTCATGTCGCTAACCCACATCAGGCTATAACTGAAGACACAGGGTATGCCGAGCAGGATAAAGAATTTCCGGCGGCCAAAACGTTTGCCCAGCCAGGTTGAACCGAAGTTGTCGGTAAGGAAGCCCATCAGCGGGCTGACCACGGCGTCCAGCACGCGAGCGGCGGCGAAAATCAGCGTGGCCTGAATGGGGGTTAATCCACAAAAGGTCGTGTAAAAATAGAGTAACCAGGCGGCAGTCAGCGCCGTTGTGCCTGCTCCGAGAAAAGCGCCAGATCCATAGGCCAGATAGTGGCCAGGACCAATTTTACGTGAGCGCATGTGTGAGGCTCCTTAATGTTATGGGGCAATTTGACCGGGTGACGCCAGACATCTCCCCCGGACTGATTAGCAAAGTAGAGCTGACGCGGCGGTTAAACCTTCGCAATCTGGCAACCAAAAGCGTTGAAGTGGCAATCAGGCAAAGAAAAGGGGGGCATAATTCTAATTTATAAAACAGCGTTTCATTTTTATGTGATGGCGGCTGCTTTATGGGTATTCATACTGGGGTTTCAGGCAGGGGAGTGAGGGGCTGCTGCAAAGGCACGCGAACAATGCAAGAAAAGTGGTACTGAGGTTGAAAGAAAACAAATTTCTCCCGCATACTGATTAATTACGACTCAGGCTAAAGGAATTGCACCATGGCTGAAGAAACCATTTTTAGTAAAATTATCCGCCGCGAAATCCCCGCTGATGTGGTTTACCAGGACGAGCTGGTCACGGCCTTCCGTGATATTTCGCCTAAAGCACCGACGCATATTTTAATCGTGCCGAATGTGCTGATCCCCACGGTCAACGAGGTGGAAGCCGCGCACGAGCACGCGCTGGGACGCATGTTTACCACCGCGGCGAAAATCGCCCGCCAGGAAGGTATCGACCAAAATGGTTATCGTCTGATTGTGAACTGCAATCAACATGGTGGTCAGGAGGTTTATCACATTCATATGCATCTGCTGGGCGGCGAACCGCTGGGTCCGATGCTCTCTAACTGATAACGGAAACGTGCTATGCGATCCTGGCTGACTGGCCTGCCGATCCTGCTCTGCCTGACGGCTTGCAGCAGTGATAAACCGATGATCAATACGTCACAGTCACTGGTGATGGAGTCCTCTGTGCTGTCGGCAGGGATTATTACCGATGAGCCGACGCTGGATGAGAACGATGGACTCAAACGTGCCACCAGCGTGCTCTATAATCAGCGCGAAACACCGGTCGTTGTGCACTACCGTTATTACTGGTATGACGACAAAGGGCTGGAAATCACCCCGCAGGAACCGGCGCAGACCGTCACCGTTCCGGCGCAGGGCAGCATAGTCGCCGCCTCGCAAATGGGTAACCTGACTGCCAGTAAGGTTCGTCTTTATCTCTATCTTTAAGGATTTTCATCGTGATACGCAGTTTTAATCGTACCGGAACGCTTCTGATGGCGCTCATTCTGACCGGCTGTGTTGTGAAACAGCAGCAGCAGCCTGCACCGGTTGAACCGACCCAGCCCGCTGAGCCAACCCAGCCCGTTCCGCAACCTGAACCGGTGCCGCAACCTCAGCCTGTGCCGCAGCCGCCAAAACTGGTGACTATCAACTGGGATGCCACCGTGCAGCCGCTGGTGGCGCAGATGTTACAGGCCGCCAGCGCCGAGCCTGGCAGCGTGCTGCTGGTCGATCGGATCAAAAACAGCACCAATGGCTCGCTGCAAAGCGACAAAGCCACGGCAGCAATCCAGAATGCGCTGAATAATAACGGTAAATTCACCCTCGTCTCTGCAGATCAACTGGCACAGGCCAAGCAGACGCTGGGATTATCGCCGGATGACAGCCTGAACTCGCGCAGTAAAGCCATTGGCCTGGCGCGCAACCTCAACGCACAGTATGTGCTCTACAGTAACGCACGTGGCGATGTTAAAACACCGACCCTGCAGATGCAGCTGATGCTGGTTCAGACCGGCGAGATCATCTGGTCCGGCAACGGCATTGCTCAGAATTAATCCGGCATTCCAGCGGATCATTGAACAGGTCACGGGCGAACCAGACAAAGCATTGATTATGCCGCTGGCCGGTCTGACCGGACACAGCCAGAAGATTGTCAGCCCGTCCGGCACCTTTATCGTTCGGGCGACACCGCAACCGGCTATTCCCTTTGTGGACCGGCAGCGAGAATTCCGACTGTTACGAAAGTTGAGAACCACGGGGCTGGCGCCGCAGCCCGTAGCGTCACATCGTCAGGGAATTATCCTGACCTGGTGCGCGGGCGAGGCGCTGGATGCACAACGCTTCGGCGAGCAACGTCCGCAGATCGTGGCCCTTCTGAAGCAACTGCACCAGCAGCCGCTGACCGGCTATCAACTGTCGATGTTATCGCTACTGTGGGATTACTGGCAGCTTACACCTCAGCGGCATCATCGCTGGCTGCGAGCGCTCAGACGCCTGACGCAGCAGGGTGAGCCCCGGCCGCTGAGGCTTGCACCGCTGCACATGGATCTGCATGCCGGCAATGTCATACAAGGTCCCGAAGGCCTGCGTCTGATTGACTGGGAATATGCCGCCGATGGCGACGTGGCGCTGGAACTGGCGGCCGTCTGTGCCAGCGATCCGCAGCACGATGCCGACTGGCTGGCAGAGTATGCAGCGGCGATGCAGCTGCCGCTTCCCGCGCTGGTGCAGCAGGTCAGACGCTGGCAACCCTGGCTGCGTTTGCTGATGGCCAGCTGGTATCAGCTGCGTGCCAGTCAGAGTGAAAACGAAACATTACACCAGCTGGCCCGACAGAGCTGGGAACAGATTTAATCGCGTTATGCAGCTGCATAACGCCACAGGATTCAGGTTATGAGAACACATTTACCCGGCCCGCTGATGCTTGACGTTGAGGGCTATGAACTGGATGGCGAAGAGCGCGACATCCTGAAGCACCCGCTGGTCGGCGGCTTAATTTTATTTGCCCGAAATTATCACGACCCGGCTCAGCTGGCAGAGCTGGTGCGGCAGATCCGCGCGGCCTCTCACTCCCGGCTGGTGGTTGCGGTGGACCAGGAGGGCGGTCGTGTTCAGCGTTTCCGTGACGGCTTTACTCAACTGCCCGCGATGCAATCCTTCGCCGCGCTTCACGATGCAGACACCGCAGGTGAGATGGCGCAGCAGGCGGGCTGGCAGATGGCGGCCGAAATGATCGCGATGGATATCGATATCAGCTTTGCGCCGGTGCTCGACATTGGTCATATCAGCGCTGCCATCGGCGACCGCTCTTTCCACGCCGATCCGGCCATTGCTCTTGCTGTTGCCCGCCGCTTTATTGCGGGGATGCACGAGGCGGGCATGAAGACCACAGGTAAACATTTCCCGGGGCATGGTGCGGTCAGCGCCGATTCGCATAAAGAGACGCCACGGGATCCGCGCGACGAAAAAACGCTGCGTGAGCATGACATGGCGATCTTCAGCAAGCTGATCACCGAGCAGGCGCTGGATGCCATCATGCCTGCTCACGTCATCTACACCGACGTTGACCCGCTGCCCGCCAGCGGCTCGCCATACTGGCTGAAAACCGTGTTGCGCGAGCAACTGGGCTTTAATGGTGTGATTTTCTCCGACGATCTGTCGATGGAGGGCGCCGCCGTGATGGGAAGCTATTCTGAGCGGGCGCAGCAGTCCCTTTCTGCCGGTTGTGACATGATTCTGGTCTGCAATCAGCGCCAGGGAGCCATCAGTGTGCTGGATAACCTGATCCCGGTCGGGTCAGAGCGCGTGACGCAGCTGTATCATCAGGGCAGGTTTACCCGCGGTGAGCTGCAGGCTACGCGTCGCTGGAAAACCAATGCCCAGCAACTGAGTGCGCTTCAGGAACGCTGGCTGGCTCACAAGGCGTCGTGGTAAGCAGTGACTGCCCGGCGCTATCTCAACCCTGAGGATTATTATGATCATTTATCTGCACGGTTTTGATTCCAACAGTCCGGGCAATCACGAAAAGGTGCTGCAACTGCAATTTATCGATCCTGACGTCAGGTTGATCAGTTACAGCACCCGCCATCCTAAACATGATATGCAGTTTCTGCTGAAACAGACCGATAAGATGCTGACGCTGTCCGACGATGACCGCCCTCTGATTTGCGGTGTCGGGCTGGGCGGCTTCTGGTCAGAGCGCATCGGGTTTTTGTGCGGCATCCGCCAGGCGATCTTCAATCCCAACCTCTTTCCGCAGGAGAATATGGAAGGGAAGATTGACCGTCCCGAGGAGTATCAGGACATCGCCACCAAATGCGTCAGCGATTTTCGCGAGCGCAATCGTGACCGCTGTCTGACCTTCCTCTCCCGTCATGATGAGGCGCTGGACAGCCAGCGCATCGCCGACCAGCTGCATCCGTTTTATGACATCGTCTGGGATGAGACAGAAGGGCACAAATTCAAAAACATATCCCCACACCTTCAGCGGATAAAATCTTTTAAAACATCAGGTTAAACCTGTCAGGCACCGCAAGGTGCCTGTTTTCGTTACGTAATTATCTGAGTTTTATTTCTCCGCTTTGATGTATATCAATATTCTTATGTTCTCCTCTTCCCGCCATGCTATTCTGGCCGCAGATTGCGATTTTAACTTCGCCAACCCTATGTTTCTTAAGGTTTAATTTAACCTTTGGTTAACTTTTGGTTCACAATTTGAGGGGGTCTTTGTTGACTACGTCTGTTAAGAGAATTGTTATTGTCGGCGGGGGAGCGGGCGGCCTGGAAATGGCGACGCAATTGGGCCATAAACTGGGTCGTAAAAAGAAAGCCGAGATTATCCTGGTTGATCGTAACCATAGCCATTTGTGGAAGCCGCTGCTGCATGAAGTGGCCACGGGTTCGATGGATGAAGGCATTGACGCACTGAGCTATCTGGCCCATGCCCGCAACCACGGTTTTGAGTTCCAGTTGGGTTCGCTCACCGATATTGATCGCAGCCGCAAAGTGATCCGCCTGGCCGAAGTGCTGAACGCACAGGGCGAAGTGCTGGTGCCACAGCGTGAAGTGGCCTACGACCAGCTGGTCATGGCGCTGGGCAGCACCTCCAATGATTTCGGAACGCCGGGTGTCAAAGATCACTGCATCTTCCTGGACAATCCACATCAGGCGCGTCGTTTCCACAACGAAATGCTCAACCTGTTCCTGAAATTCTCTGCCAGCGAAGGCAAGGTCGAGAAAGTGAACATCGCTATCGTGGGCGGCGGCGCAACAGGCGTTGAGCTGTCAGCGGAGCTGCACAACGCGGTGAAACAGCTGCACAGCTACGGCTTCAAAGGCCTCGGACGCGAAGCGCTGAACGTGACGCTGGTGGAGGCGGGCGAACGTATTCTGCCTGCACTCCCACCGCGCATCTCTGCTGCTGCGCACCAGGAGCTGACCAAACTGGGCGTGCGCGTTCTGACGCAGACCATGGTCACCAGCGCTGAGCGTAATGGCCTGAATACCAAAGGCGGCGAGTTTATCGAAGCCGACCTGATGGTCTGGGCAGCAGGGATCAAAGCGCCTGACTTCCTGAAAGAGATTGGCGGACTGGAAACCAACCGTATCAACCAGCTGGTGGTGAAAGAGACCTTGCAGACCACGCTGGACGATGACATTTACGCCATTGGCGACTGTGCCTCCTGCGCCCTGCCGGGCGGCGGTTTTGTTCCGCCACGTGCCCAGTCGGCGCACCAGATGGCCTCACGCGCGATGGAAAACATCCTGGCGCAGCGTCACGGTAAACCGCTGAAAGCCTATGTCTATAAAGACCATGGCTCGCTGGTGTCGCTTTCCCGCTTCAGTACGGTCGGCAGCCTGATGGGTAACCTGATGCGTGGCTCGATGATGGTGGAAGGGCGTATTGCACGCTTTGTCTACATCTCACTCTACCGTATGCACCAGGTCGCGCTGCACGGCTACTTTAAAACTGGCCTGATGATGCTGGTGGGCAGCATTAACCGGGTGATCCGTCCCCGGCTTAAGCTGCACTAAGCAAGCGTAATCAGTCTGGTCAAGGCTAAGCCTCCTCGATATTGAGGGGGCTTTTTTTTTGCGCCAGACTGGTGGGGAGTCGCGGCTGGCGGACAGCCGTGCAACGGTTTATTCGTCGCGCTGGAGCCCCGTTCAGTCAGCTATGCCGCGCGAACCCTGAGGCGTCAGCGTGAATGGGATATCACCAGTCTGACTGGTTTACAGCCGCTTATTGTTCCTGCGAATCGGCTCACTGTATCGAATCTGACAGGGTTCATGTGTCAATATGATCAGGGCGTAGCGCCAATATTGGTCATCTCTTAATGTATTGAATTTGAAGTGATTAAAGTAAATTCTGGTGTCGATTACTTCTGGCTTACATCTCATCAGAACTCTCCTAAAAACTGGCCCTGATAGCAAAGTGACCAATTTCCTCCATTTATCTGATGTTGCATTTTCGGTCCATCTGTAAAACTTCATCTCAACAAACACGGCGCGTCGCGCACGCCGGTTATACCTCAGTTAACGAGGATGCTTTAACAGCAGGATTGCGCGGTAACACTTTTCAGGAGGAACTTCCTGTGAATAAATCAATGTTAGCGGGTATCGGTATTGGTGTGGCAGCAGCGCTGGGTGTTGCAGCCGTAGCAGGCATGAATGTGTTTGATCGCGGTCCTCAATACGCTCAGGTACTCTCTGCAACACCAATCAAAGAGAGCATCAAACAGCCACGTCAGGAGTGCCGGAACGTCACACTGACCCACCGTCGGGCCGTACAGGATGAAAACCGTCTTGCTGGCTCTGTATTAGGTGCAGTGGCAGGTGGGGTGCTGGGTCACCAGTTTGGTGGCGGTCGCGGCAGGGATGTGGCGACAGTAGCGGGTGCGGTAGCGGGCGGTTATGCCGGTAATCAGGTCCAGGGTGGACTGCAGGATCGGGATACCTACACCACAACCGAACAGCGCTGCAAAACAGTTTATGATAAACAAGAGAAAAAACTGGGATATGACGTGACCTATAAAATAGGCGATCAGCAGGGTAAAATCCGCATGGAAAATGACCCCGGCACGCGTATTCCTCTGGATCGCAATGGTCAGCTGGTTCTCAACGGCGACCAGGCGTAATTGGGCAAAGCTTTGCTGCACTCGCGGCCACACAGCACGACGTAATAGTGAAATAATGAAAAAGGCGCATCGTATGATGCGCCTTTTTTTATCGCCATTTCCCGCGCTTTACCGATTAGCTCAGTAGCGCGCGGGCAGAGGTGTTACGCCTGATGCTCAGCCAGTTGTGAAACAAAGCCCTGCACCCACTCCATGCGAATCTTTCTTTCCGACAGCTCGCGGGTAAACCGCAGGCGTGTCGGGCCATCCAGCTTCCACTGCTGTGGCTCTTTCTGCAACAGGCCGATCAGCCATGCTGGATCCACATTGTTCTTCGGCGCAAAATCGAAATAACCGCCTTTGTCGCTGGCTTCGATCTTACGCAGACCGACAGCACGGGCCTTCAGACGGATAATCGCCACGTCCAGCAGATTTCGGGCTGGATCGGGCAGCAGGCCAAATCGGTCGATCATCTCCACTTTCAGCTCCTGTAATTCCTCTTCAACCTCTGCGCTGGCGATGCGCTTATAGAGCGAAAGACGGGTGCTGACATCCGGGATAAACGTCTCTGGCAGCAGGGCGGGCATCCGCAGCTCTACCTCTGTCTGATTACTGGTGAGATCTTCCAGTGACGGCTCGCGACCCGCTTTTAGCGCGTCGACCGCATTCTCCAGCAGTTCCATATAGAGTGTGAAGCCCAGCGTCTCCATCTGTCCGCTCTGCTCATCACCCAGTAGCTCGCCGGCACCGCGAATCTCCAGGTCGTGCGTAGCCAGCGCAAAACCGGCTCCCAGATCTTCCAGAGAGGCGATCGCTTCCAGTCGCTTATGTGCATCGGCGGTCATCGATTTTGGATGCGGCGTTAACAGCCAGGCATAAGCCTGATGATGCGAACGGCCAACGCGACCACGCAGCTGATGCAGCTGTGCCAGACCAAAGTGATCGGCCCGCTCAATGATGATGGTATTGGCAGTCGGAATGTCGATACCGGTTTCGATAATGGTGGTACAGACCAGCACGTTAAAACGCTGATGATGGAAATCGTTCATCACCCGTTCCAGATCGCGCTCACGCATCTGGCCATGACCAATCGCCACACGCGCTTCCGGCACCAGTTCGCTGAGACGCTGCGCCGCTTTCTCAATATTTTCAACGTCGTTGTAAAGATAGTAGACCTGTCCGCCACGCAGAACTTCACGCAGGATCGCTTCACGGATCACCAGATCGTCAAATTCACGCACAAAGGTTTTTACCGCTAAACGGCGGGCAGGCGGTGTGGCGATAATCGAGAGATCGCGCATGCCGCTCATGGCCATATTCAGCGTACGCGGGATCGGCGTGGCGGTCAGGGTCAGAATGTCCACATCGGCACGCATCGCCTTGATGCGCTCTTTGTGACGCACCCCGAAGCGGTGCTCTTCATCAACAATCAGCAGGCCGAGATCGTGCCATTTGAGATCGCTCATCAGCAGCTTATGGGTGCCGATTAAAATGTCGATCTTGCCGTCACTGGCCTGTTCCAGCACCTGTGCCTGCTCTTTGGCGGTACGGAAACGGGAGAGCATCTCAATGCGGACCGGCCAGTTGGCGAAGCGATCGCGGAAGTTATCGTAGTGCTGCTGTGCCAGCAGGGTGGTCGGCACCAGCACGGCCACCTGCTTATGGTTCTCAATCGCCAGAAACGCCGCGCGCATCGCCACTTCGGTTTTACCAAAGCCGACGTCGCCGCACACCAGGCGGTCCATCGCCAGCGGCTGGCACATATCACTCAGCACCGCATTGATTGCCTGCGCCTGGTCCGGTGTGGTTTCAAAGGGGAAGCTTTCGCAGAACAGCTGATACTGTTCACGATTATGCTTAAAGGCAAAGCCGGATTTGGCGGCGCGCTGGGCATAGATATCCAGCAGTTCCGCCGCCACATCACGCACTTTCTCAGCCGCTTTCTGCCGGGCGCGTGACCAGGCATCGCTGCCCAGTTTATGCAGTGGGGCGTTATCGTCCGCGCCACCCGCGTAGCGACTGATCAGGTGCAGGGACGAAACCGGCACATAGAGTTTGGCGTCATTGGCGTAGGAGAGCATCAGGTATTCCGCCTGAATACCACCCGCTTCCAGCGTCGTCAGGCCGATATAGCGCCCCACACCGTGCTCCAGATGCACCACCGGCTGGCCGGGGCTCAGCTCCGCCAGGTTACGGATCAGAATGTCCGGATTGATAGTGCGACGGGTATCCTGACGGCGACGGCTGACGCGTTCGCCCAGCAGATCGCTTTCGCAAATCAGTGCCCGGTTACCCTGGGTATCAATGAAACCGCGCTCGCTGGCGCCAATCATCAGACTGAAACGATCGTCGACAGTTTCATCGAAACGATGTACCGGCTGAGGGCGCAGTTTAATCCGGGCCAGCAGTTCCTGCAGGGTCTCGCGGCGGCCTTCGCTTTCAACCGAGAAGACGACAGCACCGCTGAAGGTTTCAATAAACTGACGCAGATGGTCGAGCGGCGCTTTCGCCTGCGCCTGAACGGCAAGGTCGGGCAGCGGGGTGTAACCGAGGTTAGTATTCGCCGCTTTGTCGGGCAGCACTTCATTGGTCATCTGAATGCGCGGCCAGGCTTTAAGCTCACCCATCAGGGCATCGGGACGCAGCCACAGGGTAACCGGCTCCAGCAGCGGACGCATCGGATCAACGCGGCGATTCTCATAACGCACCTCAGCATCCTGCCAGAAGCGGCGGGCGCTGCCTTCCAGATCGCCACAGTTCACAATCAGGGTGTTATCAGGCAGATAGCTGAACAGGCTGGGTAACGGCTGTTCAAAAAAGAGCGGCTGCCAGTATTCAATGCCCGCAGGCAGCGTGCCTTTACTTACCTGCTGATAGACATGCTCCGACTCGCGGCGCACATCAAAAATTTCGCGCCAGCGGCTGCGAAACAGCTCAATAGCCGCTTTGTCGCTGGGAAACTCATGGGCCGGCAACAGGTTAATTTCCGGGACGGCTTCCAGCGTACGCTGACTGTCGACGTCGAACAGGCGCAGGCTATCAATCTCATCATCGAAAAAGTCGATGCGATAAGGCTGATCGCTGCCCATCGGGAACAGGTCGAGCAGGGCGCCGCGCGTGGCGTATTCACCGTGCTCCATCACCTGATCGACATGGCGATAACCGGCCTGCTCAAGCTGGTCGCGCAGCCGGTCGCGTGACAGTTTTTGTCCCTGCTTCATCACCAGCGCATGGCCATGCAGGAAACTGTGCGGGCAGACGCGCTGCATCAGGGTGTTGACCGGCATGATCAGCATACCGCGCTGCATCACCGGCAGCTGGTAGAGTGTCGACAGGCGCGCGGAGATAATATCCTGATGCGGCGAGAAGCTGTCGTAGGGGAGTGTCTCCCAGTCAGCGAGGTGCGTCACCGGCAGATCGGTAAACTGACGGATCTCATCCAGCAGACGCAGGGCGGTTTGGGTATCGGGGGTAATCATCAATACCGGACCCGCATGGTGTTCGGTAATGCTGGCACACTCCACCGCGTGCGCTGCGCCTATAATCTGGCCAAGCTGACGGTGGTCGCCGGATTTAACGGGCAGGGTATAACGAGTCTGTTCGGGCATGGGATCTCGGGGTTGCTCCATTTTTCCAGGACGTAATCATTCCATATTATGTCAGGGGGATCACCTTTGCGGCACAATTTTCCTGCCGCGCCGCGCTGAATCCAGGGATTGGTCAGCCATTACCTGGCGTCAGCGGTAATGCAGCGGATAGAGAGAGAATAGACGGAGTCTGGCGAGGCAACATAAAAAACCGCCGTCGCTATGCAGCGACGGGGTTAAGCGGGCATTTTATTTTATGGATTGCTGTGTGTAATGCATGCGTGGGCGGTCGATATTTGCCCAGGATAGTTCCTGCTCAGGATGGTAGCTGAGGTTGCCGTCGTCCCACTTTACGTAGTAGCCGGCGGGTGCGTTTCCCTGCTCAAAGACATTGATAATTTCGCCTCTGATCTCCCCGGATTTATGTTTGACGATACTGCCTTTGGGAAATTTCAACATGGTCGCTACCTCTACCTCTACCTCTACCTCTACCTCTACCTCTACCGCTGTGCGATAAATTCACCCCTTATCCTGTTACTGATTATAGTCTACACCCCACCTGCGCTGAATAATCAGCCAATAAGCGGCGGCTTTATCGGCTATTCCGCGGCTTTGGGGCAAGAGATGACGCATCCGGATGCAACTTTGCTGCCGACTCAGAGGGTTAGAGGTTTCATAAAGCCAGCCGCTCCTTTATCATCCCACTACCTATTTTCAGGCAACGGCTTACTGGATTCCATGTATCAACCTGTCGCGCTATTTATCGGTCTGCGTTACATGCGCGGACGAGCATCGGATCGCTTCGGTCGCTTTGTCTCCTGGCTCTCAACGATTGGCATTACGCTTGGCGTGCTGGCGATGGTCACCGTGTTATCGGTGATGAACGGTTTTGAGCGTGAACTCGAAGGCAATATTCTTGGGCTGATGCCGCAGGCGCTGATTACCAGCGACAAAGGCAGTCTCAATCCCCAACAGCAACCCGCCGCCTCGCTGAATCTGCAGGGCGTTAACCGCATCGCGCCGCTGACCACCGCCAATGTGGTGCTGCAAAGCCCGCGCAGCGTCTCCGTTGGCGTAATGCTGGGCATTAATCCGGATGAAAAAGATCCGCTGACGCCGTTCCTGGTGAATACCCAGCAGAGCGTGCTGCAGCCCGGACAGTACAATGTCATTCTCGGCGAACAGCTGGCATCACAACTTGGCGTAAAACGTGGCGATCAGCTGCGTCTGATGGTGCCGTCTGTCAGCCAGTTCACGCCAATGGGGCGGGTGCCGAGTCAGCGTCTGTTTACGGTAGCGGGCACCTATGCTGCCAATAGCGAAGTCGACGGGTATCAGATTCTGGTCAATCTGCAGGATGCGTCGCGCGTCATGCGTTATCCGGCCGGAAATATTACTGGCTGGCGACTGTGGCTGGATAAACCGCTATCAGTCGACAGTCTGAGTCAGCAGACATTGCCTGCGGGCCTTATCTGGAAAGACTGGCGTGAGCGCAAAGGCGATCTTTTCCAGGCCGTGCGCATGGAGAAAAACATGATGGGCCTGCTGCTGAGCCTGATCATCGCCGTGGCCGCCTTTAACATCATCACGTCATTAGGCCTGCTGATCATGGAGAAGCAGGGCGAAGTGGCGATCCTCCAGACCCAGGGCCTGACACGCCGGCAAATCGTGGCGGTGTTTATGGTTCAGGGTGCCAGCGCCGGGATTATCGGCACGCTGCTCGGCACGCTGCTCGGCGTCCTGCTCGCCAGCCAGCTCAACAACTTAATGCCGGTAATTGGCCTGTTCCTTGATGGGGCCGCGTTGCCGGTTGATATTAATGTGTGGCAGGTGGTCACTATCGCCCTCAGCGCGATGATTGTGGCGCTGTTGTCTACGCTCTATCCTTCGTGGCGCGCTGCCGCCGTTCAACCTGCTGAGGCTTTACGTTATGAGTAACACTCCTTTGTTGCAGTGCCGCGACCTGTGCAAACGCTATCAGGAAGGCAGCGTGCAGACCGATGTGCTGCGCAATGTGGCTTTCAGCCTCCAGCCCGGTGAACTGACGGCTATTGTCGGCAGCTCCGGCTCGGGTAAAAGTACGCTGCTGCATCTGCTGGGCGGACTGGATGCGCCGACCTCGGGTGACGTGGTGTTTGATGGTCAGTCACTGAATGCCATGTCCTCATCGGCCAAAGCCGAACTGCGTAATCGCGAGCTGGGCTTTATTTATCAGTTTCACCATCTGTTGCCGGACTTCAGTGCGCTGGAGAACGTGGCGATGCCGCTGCTCATAGGCAAAACTGCGAAAGCGGAAGCGCAGGATCGCGCCCGTGAGATGCTGGCGGCAGTCGGTCTGGACCATCGCGCCGCGCACCGGCCTTCTGAATTGTCAGGCGGCGAACGCCAGCGCGTGGCGATTGCTCGTGCGCTGGTCAACCGTCCTCGTCTGGTGATGGCGGATGAGCCAACCGGCAACCTGGATGCGCGCAACGCCGACGCTATTTTTGAACTGCTGGGCGAACTGAACGTGCGTCAGGGCACCGCGTTTCTGGTGGTCACGCACGATCTGATGCTGGCAAAACGCATGACGCGACAGATGGAGATGCGTGACGGTCAGTTAAGCGAGCAGCTTACTATGGCAGGAGCGCTGTAATGGGCTCGTCGTTATCCCTGTTGCTGGGCCTGCGCTTTAGCCGCGGCCGCCGTCGTGGCGGCATGGTCTCGCTGATTTCGGTGATCTCTACTATCGGGATTGCGCTGGGCGTGGCGGTGCTGATTATCGGTCTGAGCGCCATGAACGGTTTTGAGCGTGAGCTGAACAATCGCATTCTGGCGGTGGTGCCGCACGGTGAGATCGAGGCGGTCAATCAGCCGTTTCAGCACTGGCAGTCGATGATTGCCCCGATTGAAAAGGTGCCCGGCATTGCAGCGGCAGCGCCCTATGTGAACTTCACTGGCCTGATTGAGAGCGGTGCCCGGCTGGAAGCGCTGCAGGTTAAAGGCGTTGATCCCGCACAAGAGCCGCGTCTTAGCGCACTGCCACAGTTTGTGGCCAATAACGCCTGGTCCTCTTTTGCCGCTGGTAAGCAGCAGATCATTCTGGGCGGCGGCATCGCGAAATCGCTGAATGTGAAGCAGGGCGACTGGATCACCATTATGATCCCCAATAACGATGGTGATAAAAAACTGCTGCAGCCAAAACGTATCCGGCTTCAGGTCAGCGGCATCCTGCAATTGAGCGGCATGCTCGATCACAGTCTGGCGCTGGTGCCGCTGGCCGATGCGCAGCACTATCTGGAGATGGGTGACAGCGTGTCGGGCATCGCCCTGAAGATGACCGACCCCTTCCAGGCGGTCAAACTGGTACGCGATGCGGGTGAGGCGACCCGCTCTTACGTCTACATCAAGAGCTGGATTGGCACTTACGGCTATATGTATCGCGACATACAGATGATCCGCGCGATCATGTATCTGGCGATGGTGCTGGTGATTGGCGTTGCCTGTTTTAACATCGTTTCCACGCTGGTAATGGCGGTAAAAGACAAAAGCAGTGACATTGCAGTGCTGCGCACACTCGGCGCTAAAGATCGGCTGATCCGCGCCATCTTTATCTGGTACGGTTTGCTGGCGGGTCTGCTGGGCAGCGTCAGCGGCGTGGTCGTGGGCGTGCTGGTGGCGCTTAACCTGACCTCGCTGGTGCGCGGACTGGAGTCGATTACCGGCCATCATCTGCTGGCGGGGGATATTTACTTCATTGATTTCCTGCCGTCGGAATTGCACTGGATTGATGTGTTCTCAGTACTGATTACGGCGATTCTGCTGAGCCTGCTGGCGAGCTGGTATCCCGCCAGACGTGCCAGCCGCATTGACCCGGCTCGGGTATTAAGCGGTCAGTGAAAAAATGCGGCGCGAGAGGTTTTCGCGCCGCATCTGTTTAAGACCTTTGCTGTTGGGTTGTGCCCTCAGCAACCGTTACTATCGGGTGATGTTGACCCGGAATCTGTTTAGAGCGGCTCACCGCAGCCGCTACGCCAGGAGATTTTATGCGTACACCACGTCGCCGCATACGACTTGCCCGCCTGAAGAAAACCCGGAGAAAAGTGCATCAGCGCTTTCGCCAGCGCATTTTTGAGCGCGATCGTCAGGCCGAACTTGCCGCCCATCCTCAGCCGCATGTTGTGGTGCTGACCGGCGCAGGCATTTCAGCGGAGTCCGGCATCCGGACCTTCCGCGCGGCTGACGGCCTGTGGGAAGAGCACCACGTGGAAGATGTTGCAACGCCTGAAGGCTTCAGGCGCGATCCTGCGCTGGTGCAGCGCTTCTATAATGCGCGCCGCCAGCAGTTACAGGAGGCGGAGATTCAGCCCAATGCCGCTCATCTGGCGCTGGCAGAACTGGAGCAGGTATTAGGCGACAATTTCCTGCTGGTCACGCAAAACATCGACAATCTGCATGAGCGAGCCGGAAACAGTCGGGTGCTGCACATGCACGGTGAGCTGTTAAAAGTGCGCTGTGTCACCAGCGGTCAGGTGATTGAGTGGACCGGTGATATCACGCCGGACGATCGCTGCACCTGTTGCCAGTTCCCCTCTGCACTACGGCCGCATGTGGTGTGGTTTGGCGAAATGCCGTTGGGCATGGAGCAGATTTATCAGGCGCTGGAACAGGCGGACTACTTTATTGCTATCGGCACTTCAGGCCACGTTTATCCGGCCGCAGGTTTTGTCCATGAAGCCAAAATCCAGGGCGCGCATACCGTTGAGCTGAATCTGGAACCGAGCCAGGTGGGCAACGAATTTGCCGAGCGGCACTATGGTCTGGCGAGCGAAGTGGTGCCGGAGTTTGTGCATAAGCTGCTGCGCGGGCTTTATAAGTAAGCGGGGCGGCTATAACCGCACCCGAGGTTACAGGCAAAATCTGGCCCGATTAGTGGTGAGATCCAGCCTGCACCGGGAACACGGTCAGATCGGAAAGCCGCAAAACCGTCATCCATAACTGCCTGGCCCGCACGATGACGCACCTCATCCCTGAGGTGCGCCCGTAAACAGGCCGACGCTTACGTTATTCAAAACGCGCCCGGATTTTTGTCCCAGCCACGGGACGCTTTTCTCCTCTGACCCTGTAACCGTTGTGTTGAGTCTGCACGCTGCGGTGATTTTCTCGCCGGGTCAAACCGCCTCTTTGTTATTAACATTGCGAGGTTTGCTGCAACAATCTTGTAATAAGGCGTTTATTTCGGGCTTATTGCTTTCCCAAAGGTTATCGACAGCGCTAACCTGTCTCCAGATGATTTTACGCAACGTTATAACCGCCGGGTCTGTGAATAATATCGGACGGCACTTTTAAAGGATGGGCTATGGAACAGTTACTTGAGCGCTTTTTAAGTTATGTGGCAGTTGAGACGCAGGCTAAGCCGCAGGCTCGTCAGGTCCCCAGCAGTGAAGGGCAGTGGACGCTGGCGCGTCAGCTTCAGGAAGAGCTGCTGGCGCTGGGTTTTGTCGATGTCACCCTAAGCGATCACTGCTGCGTCATGGGCACACTGCCCGCCAATGTCGACTGGCCGACGCCGGTCATCGGTTTTATCTCACACATGGATACATCGCCTGACTTTACGGCAAAACATGTGAACCCCCAGATTATCGAAAATTATCGCGGCGGAGACATTGCCCTGGGTAATGGCAACGAGATTCTCTCGCCGGTGATGTTCCCGGTGCTGCACAAGCTGATTGGACACACGCTCATTACCACCGATGGCAAAACCCTGCTGGGTGCGGACGATAAAGCGGGTATTGCCGAGATCATGACGGCGATGGCGCACCTGGCAAAAAGCGACACGCCGCACGGTGCGATCCGCGTCGCCTTTACGCCCGATGAAGAGATTGGTCGTGGCACCTCACATTTTGATGTGGACGCGTTCGCGGCTGACTGGGCATACACCATTGATGGCAGCGATCTGGGCGAGTTCGAGTATGAGAACTTCAATGCCGCCTCCGCCACCGTCAAAATTGTCGGTAATAACGTGCACCCGGGCTCCGCAAAAGGCGTGATGGTCAATGCGCTGGAGCTGGCAAATCAGTTCCATGCTGCCGTTCCGGCCAGTGAAAAACCGCAATATACCGACGGCTATGAGGGCTTCTATCATCTGCATCAGATCAAAGGCAGTGTAGAACACGCTGAGATGCTCTATATCATTCGTGACTTCGAAACAGAGAGTTTTGAACAGCGTAAACAGACGCTGCTGCAGATTGCAGCGGAGATTAACAAAACGTTGCACCCGGACTGCTCCGTCACGGTTGAGATCACTAACAGCTATCGCAACATGCGTGAAAAGGTCGAGCCGTTCCCGCACATTATCGACCTGGCTTTACAGGCGATGCGTGACTGTGACATTGAACCGGTGGTGAAACCGATTCGCGGTGGTACAGATGGCTCGTCACTGTCGTGGAAAGGGTTGCCTTGCCCGAATATTTTTACCGGCGGCTATAACTATCACGGCAAGCATGAATTCGCCTCGCTGAATATCATGGCGAAGTCGGTGGAAGTGATTGTGCGTCTGTCAGAGCTGGCAGCGCAGAAGAAGAGTTAAATAAAAAGGCTCTCTGCCACAAGGGTCAGAGAGCCTGATTCAGCAGCAGCGCCCGATAGCGCTGTATTGATTATTCGTCGTCGCCAAAGAACCAGTAACCGGCATTCACCAGACCGGCGATCTGCGCCAGTACGGCGGGATCATCCAGCGCATCACCCAGATCGTCGAGTGTGATGCGATAGTGATTTGCCAGTACTGCCATCACATCGGGGCGTGAACACTCAACCCGCTCGCCGTTAATATAAACCGCGTCGCCAAGGGTCAGAACACGCAGGCCACCTAACCGACTCAGGGTATCACCCTGTTGCAGGGCATCATAAATTTCGTCAGGCTGATAAGGCGGTTCCGGCGGCGCGACGTCGAGTTCGTGACGCGACTGCGAAATAAATTCGCCAAACCACTGCTCAAAATGCTCTGGCTGATTGACCACATCCAGCATCAGCTGACGAACGCCTTCAATCTCCTGCGGCAGGATCTGTGATGGACAGTCGCGAGAAGGCACATCCGGATCGCTAAAGCGCAGGCTGCCCAGCTCATTGGCCAGCGCGTAATCAGCAAAGCCGCTAATTAACTCCCGGCCGCTTGGAGCGCGGAAACCCACGGAGTAGTTCAGGGCGTTTTCCAGTGAGTAACCTTCGTGCGGGAATCCTGGCGGGATGTAGAGAATATCGCCTGGTTCCATTTCTTCATCGATGATGGCATCGAACGGTTCAACCTGCAGCAGATCCGGGTGCGGGCAGTGCTGCTTCATCGGCACTTTCTCACCAACGCGCCAGCGACGGCGACCGGTACCCTGAATGATAAATACATCATACTGATCGAAATGGGGGCCGACACCGCCGCCAGGCACGGCAAAAGATACCATCAGGTCATCGACGCGCCAGTCAGGCAGGAAACGGAAAGGGCGCATCAGCGCGGCAGAAGGCTCATGCCAGTGATTGACCGCCTGGACCAGCAGCGACCAGTTGTTCTCTCCCAGATGATCGTAGCTCTCGAACGGGCCGTGGCTGACCTGCCATTTGCCATCCTGATGACTGACGAGGCGGCTGTCCACCTCGTTTTCCATCGCCAGACCAGCAAGTTCATCCGGTGAAAGAGGATCGACAAAGTTTTTAAAACCACGCTTCAGCACTACCGGGCGTTTCTGCCAGTAGCGCTGAATAAAATCGGGCCAGTTAATATCGAGCTGATAGTCCATAAAAGGGTTCCGCTTAGGGCTGTAAATGCCAGCAAGTATAACAGCCCTGAGGGTTTTCTACTCGCGGCGATGTTCGACTTCCTGGCGCTGAAAGACTACTTCCATGCGTGTTCCGCCAAGTGCGCTGCTGGAGGCAATCACGTTGCCTTCATACTGCTCCAGAATGTCGCGCACCACCGCCAGACCCAGCCCCTGACCGGGACGCAGGGTATCGGCGCGCTGACCCCGGACGAAGACTAAATCACGCTTGCTTTCAGGAATGCCCGGACCATCATCGTCGATATAGAGATGCAGTGCATTTTCGCTCTGATAAGCGCTGACTTCGATAAACTCCAGGCAGTACTTGCAGGCGTTATCCAGCACGTTGCCCAGCACTTCCATAAAATCATTCTGGTCGCCCACAAAGGTCAGCTCCGGGGATATATCCAGCGAAATCGCCACACCCTTGCGCTGATAGACTTTATTCAGCGCCGAACAGAGGCTGTCGAGCAAACCGGACACGGAATGGATGTCGCGCTGCAAGGGGTTGTGGTCGGCCTGCATACTGGCGCGATGCAGATAATATCCGACCTGCTGCGAGATACGGCTGATCTGCTCCAGCATGACCGGCTCAGCCTGCTCTATTGTCAGCTCTTTGCCGTTTCGCAGCGACCGCAGGGTGCTCTGTAAGACGGCCAGCGGGGTTTTCAGGCTGTGGGTCAGATCCGAAAGCGTGGTGCGATAGCGGGTATAACGCTGCCGCTCATTCGTCAGTAACAGATTGAGGTTGCGCACCAGACTGCGCAGCTCCTGCGGTGGATTATCTGCCAGGTTCTCGCGCTGACTGGTCTCCAGTTCACGCACCTGCTGTGTCAGCGCGCCAATCGGCCGCAGACTCCAGTGCGCCGCCAGCCACAACAGCGGAATAATCAGTATCAGGTTGGCCGCCAGCACATAGCTGAACCATGACCAGACCACATCAGAATGCTGCAGCTCCTGCGGGATCGAATCGACGACCACGATGGTGAGCGCAGGGAGATTGGTGGTGGCATCGTAACGGTTAACAGCAACTGAGTGGGTAAAGGTGTCGTTGCTGTCCGTGTCCCAGTCGTTGAGCCGCTGCTTAGCATTTACGTTATTGCCCATCGCCACCATGCTGGTGCGGTTGCTGGTATCAATCTCGTAAAAGTCGGGCTTCAGCAGCCATTCACGACGGATTTTTTTGCGGATCTCAGGCACATCGCGTTGCTGCCACAGCAGCTTACCGTGCTCATCGTAAATGAACACCAGTGTCGGGAAATTGAGTGTCATCCGTTCCGGCTGGGCGATGGTGAGCGTGTTGTCATGCCATTGCGCCAGCGTAAAGAACAGATTGCTCTCGCCGCGCATGACGCGGTAGGTGTTTTTATCGAAACTCACCACATAGCCAATCACGGCGACCATGCCGTAAGAGAGCGAGAGGAAGAGAACTATTGCTGCAGACGCCAGCAGAAAGCGGGCGCGCAGCGAGATAGGGCGATAACGGTTAAACCAGGACATGGTCAGAGATCAAAGCGGTAACCCTGGCCACGGACAGTGGCGATGACGTCGGTTGGGTGCAACGCCAGAATTTTTTTGCGCAGACGCCCCATCAGAACATCGATGGTGTGGCTTTCACGCAGTTCAGCGTCAGGATAAAGCTGCAGCATCAGCGAGTCTTTACTGACCACTTTGCCCGCGTTACGGATCAGCGTCTCGACAATGGTGTATTCAAAGGCGGTAAGCTTCACCGGCTCTTCATTGACCGTGAGTTCACGGCGCGAGAGATCCACCTGAAACGGTGCCATATCGATGATCTGCGACGCATGCCCACTGTTACGGCGCATCAGCGCCTGCAGACGTGCCGCGACCTCTTCAATGTGAAACGGCTTGGTGACGTAGTCATCCGCTCCGGCTTCCAGCGCTTCCACTTTCGCCTGCCAGCCTTCGCGGGCGGTTAGCACCAGAATCGGCTGACGCACGGCATCACTGCGCCAGCGGCGAATCAGCGACATGCCATCTTCATCCGGCAGGCCGAGATCGACCAGTGCGATATCGGGCAGATGTTCGCGAAGAAAATAGTCGGCTTCTTTGGCGTCTTCGGCGGCATCGACCTGATGGCCCATGTCACGTAACTGGACGGCGAGATGATGGCGCAGCAGGGCATTGTCTTCAACAACCAGAACACGCATAGAAATTCCTTACACTCTGTTTGAGTCAACCTGCAGAAAGTATACGCGAAATGTATTAAACAAGATGTTAACGCAGACCGGACGGGGCCGGTCTGCGGCGGGTATTATTTCAGATCGTCAACCATCTGAATAGCGCGGCCAATATAGTTTGCTGGCGTCATCTGCTTAAGACGGACTTTTTCTTCTTCTGGCAACGCCAGACTGTCGATAAACGCCTGCATACCAGCGGCATCCACGCGTTTACCACGCGTCAGCTCTTTCAACTTCTCATAAGGTTTTTCAATACCGTAACGGCGCATCACCGTCTGAATCGGTTCTGCCAGCACTTCCCAGTTGTGGTCCAGCTCATCCAGCAGGCGGTCACGGTTCACTTCCAGCTTCGAGATGCCTTTCAGGGTGGCCTGATAGGCGATCAGCGCATAACCGACGCCCACACCGAGGTTACGCAGCACGGTGGAGTCGGTCAGATCGCGCTGCCAGCGTGAAACCGGCAGCTTGCTGGCCAGATGCTGCATTACGGCATTCGCCAGACCCAGATTGCCTTCCGAGTTTTCGAAGTCGATAGGGTTCACTTTATGCGGCATGGTGGATGAACCAATCTCGCCCGCAATGGTTTTCTGTTTAAAATGGTTCAGTGCCACATAGCCCCAGATATCGCGATCGAAATCGATCAGGATGGTGTTAAAGCGGGCGATACAGTCGAACATCTCAGCGATATAGTCGTGCGGCTCAATCTGCGTGGTGTAGGGGTTCCACGTGATCCCCAGCGAGGTGACAAAGTTCTCGCTCAGTTCATGCCAGTCCACTTCCGGATAGGCGGCAATGTGGGCATTGTAGTTACCGACCGCGCCGTTGATTTTGCCCAGCACCTCGATCTGCTTCAGCTGACGTAACTGACGCTCCAGACGGTAAGCCACGTTAGCCATCTCTTTACCCATGGTCGACGGCGTTGCTGGCTGGCCGTGGGTGCGTGAGAGCAGCGGGATATCACGGTATTCGCTGGCAAGGCCTTTGACAGCGCTGATCAGCTGCTGCCAGTAGGGCAGGATGACGTCACAACGGGCGGTTTCCAGCATCAGCGCATGCGACAGATTGTTAATATCTTCTGAAGTGCAGGCGAAGTGGATAAATTCAGACACCGCATGCAGGGCAGGGATATCGGCGACTTTCTCTTTCAGGAAATACTCTACCGCTTTCACATCGTGGTTGGTGGTGCGCTCAATGGTTTTGATGCGTGCCGCATCGTCTTCAGAAAAACCAGCGACGATCGCATCAAGGAAAGCGTTTGCGTCGGCATCAAATGCAGGAACTTCCTTGATCTCTGCGGTCCCGGCCAGTTTTTGTAACCAGCGAACTTCAACCTCAACGCGGAATTTCAGCAAACCGTATTCGCTGAAAATCGCACGCAGCGGGCTGACTTTATCGCCGTAACGACCATCGACAGGTGAAACGGCGGTCAGAGAGGATAATTCCATCAGTGCAACTCCTGGATCATTTAGCGTGTTTTGCCGCACCGACTTAGTAAGTCAGTGGCAGCCGGGATAAGAGGGTTTTTGCTTCACGCAGCAAACGCTGACGCGAGAACATCAGTTGCAGTCGGCCACCACCGACCTGCTGCCACAAGACAGCCGCACGGATACCGGCTAACAGCGTGGCGCGCACTTTACTCTGCACCTGCGTATTCTGCAGCACCGCAGGCGAACCGGTAACCTGAATACGTGGGCCAAGCGGGCTGATCACATCTACATAGATGGCCGCCATCGCGCTCAGTATGGTGTCGGACTCAAGTTCATAATGCGCCAGCTGGCGATCCAGCTGTGTAATGCGCTGTGCCAGTGTGGCCATGGCGGATTTACTGGCGCTAAGCTTGCGCTCCAGCACCATCATGCTCAGGGTATAACGCGTCAGTTCTGCGCCTGCGCCCTGGCGACTGCTGCTGTTCAGCACCGCCATCAGGGTTTCGAGCCCGAGGCGCAGGTTGGCTTCATTGTTACCAAACACCGCCAGCGTGGAGCCAGGATTAAGGTCCAGCACGCTGCGCAGCGACACGGTCAGTGCCTCTGGCTGGCAGTGACCCTGCTGAGCCAGCTGCTGCACCAGATGGGCAGACTGACAGATGCCCGCCAGCGCCAGCGTAATTTCCTGATAATTTTTCGCCACGGTTACTCCTGTTTACGCGTCATCAACGCGGGCTGTTCCCGCTTACTCCGCCACTAACGGCAGGCGCTGTTCGATAATACCGCCACCGAGGCAAACGTCACCAAGGTAAAACACCGCAGACTGACCCGGCGTGACCGCAGCGACGGGTTCATCGAAACGCACTTCAATGCGATCGTCGCCGTGTGGAATAATCTCACAGGGAATATCGGTCTGACGATAGCGGGTTTTCACAGTGCAGCGAAGCGGGGCTGTAATCGGCTGGCGATCAACCCAGTGCAGCTGCTGTGCAATCAGGCCTACGGACATCAGCCGCGGATGATCGCCGCCCTGGGCGACAATCAGGCGGTTACGTGCCACATCTTTGTCGACAACATACCAGGGATCATCTTTGCTCTCTTTCAGGCCGCCAATCCCCAGGCCTTTACGCTGTCCCAGAGTATGGTACATCAGCCCCTGATGTTCACCGACAATCTGGCCTTCCGTGGTTTCAATCTCGCCAGGCTGAGCGGGGAGATAGCGCGCCAGGAAGTCGCGGAATTTGCGTTCGCCGATAAAGCAGATGCCGGTCGAATCTTTCTTCTTCGCGGTGATCAGGTCCAGCTGTTCGGCAATGCGGCGCACTTCCGGTTTTTCCAGCTCGCCGACCGGGAACAGACTCTGGGCGATCTGCTGGTGGCTCAGCGTATAGAGGAAATAGCTCTGGTCTTTGTTGCCATCCAGACCGCGTAACAGCTGGCTCTGGCCGTCCACGTCATGGCGGCGCACGTAGTGACCTGTGGCGATGAAATCTGCGCCCAGGTCCTCTGCGGCGAACTCCAGGAACGCTTTGAATTTGATCTCTTTGTTGCAGAGAATATCGGGGTTAGGCGTGCGGCCCGCTTTGTACTCTTCGAGGAAATGCTCAAAGACGTTATCCCAGTATTCAGCCGCAAAGTTAACTTTGTGCAGCTTCATACCCAGCTTGTCGCAGACCGCTTGCGCATCCGCCAGATCGTCCGCGGCGGTACAATACTCCTCGCCATCGTCCTCCTCCCAGTTCTTCATGAACAGGCCTTCAACCTGGTAACCCTGCTGCTGCAGTAACCAGGCGGAAACGGAAGAATCGACGCCGCCGGACATACCGACGATCACTTTTTTCTGGCTGTTGTCAGACATGACACGCTCGCATTACGATAAAAAAACAGGCGGCGCATTCTATCATGCAGAAGGCAGGCGCGCACCCTCGTGAAACGGCCACTGGAACGGGCTGACAAGATGTAGCGGGTAGCGCGTGCCCTGTTGCCACAGCCGTACGCTTTCCGCAACCAGCGGCGAACGCAGGTTGGAGGCAGTGAGAATCTGCGCTGGCGGCAGCCACCAGCAACAATCGATGTCGCTGTCCTGCGGCTGGGTTGGTGCTTTCTCCGCCAGATCGACGCCAAATAAAAAACGCACAAAAGGCGTACTGTCGGGCGCGATCCACTGGTTTATTCCGATGAAATAGTGCATCGAAGCGGCGATGCCGGTCTCTTCATAGAGTTCACGTTCGGCAGCTTCCAGCAGCGTTTCATCCGCTTCGAGATGTCCGGCTGGCTGGTTCCAGGTGGCACGACCGTTAATCGTCTCTTCTACCACCAGCAGTTCACCTTCAGCCTGAACCAGACAGGCGACAGTAACATGAGGTTTAAACATCTCTTCTCCGCAATTGTTAACCTGAGGTTATAAAAGATAGAAGCTCAAGGTGCAATATTGCTGAGTTCGCGCCATGCACCGGGAGCCAGATCGTCGAGTGAATACTGTCCCATCGCGTAGCGAATTAACCGTAAGGTGGGGAAACCAATATGGGCTGTCATCCGGCGTACCTGACGATTACGGCCTTCATACAGTGTGACTTTCAGCCACTGCGTCGGGATATTTTTACGTTCGCGGATCGGCGGCTGACGTGGCCAAAGCCACTGAGGCTCAGGCACTTTCTCTATGCCAGCGAGCAGGGTCATGCCATCTTTAAGATTAACCCCATCCCGCAGCGGCTGCAGATCCGCCTCCTGTGGCTCGCCTTCTACCTGCACATAATAGACCTTGCCGGTCCGTTTACCGGGCTGCGTCAGCGCGGCCTGCAGCGCGCCGTCGTTGGTCAGCACCATCAAACCTTCACTGTCGCGATCGAGGCGGCCTGCGGCATAGACTTCTGCGACGCTGACAAAATCTTTCAGGGTGCGGCGACCTGCTTCATCGGTGAATTGTGGCAGCACGTCGAACGGTTTGTTAAACAAAATCACACGGCGCGGCATCGCAGGGCGAGCAGGGGGGCGTCGCGCATCACGCGTCGGGCGGCTGAATCGTTTATCCTGGTGAATTCGTTGAGTTGTTTTTCGCATGGGCTTTGCAGTCAGAGACAATCGGCGCATTATAACGTGAAATTGCGGTGATTGGCGTGGCCGAAATATTCAAGTAGTATTGACGCGCATCTTACAAATCATTAACAAACGCCCAGGAGAGGTTAATGGAAAGCAAAGTAGTTGTTCCGGCGGAAGGTCAGAAAATCACCCTGAATCAGGGCAAGCTTACCGTGCCAAACAATCCAGTCATTCCTTACATTGAAGGTGACGGTATCGGTGTTGATGTTTCCCCGGTCATGCTGAAAGTGGTCGACGCGGCGGTGAAGAAAGCCTACAACGGCGAGCGTAAAATCTCCTGGATGGAGATTTACACCGGTGAGAAGTCAGTTGAACTCTACGGCCAGGACGTCTGGCTGCCACAGGAAACGCTCGACTTAATCAAAGAATATCGCGTGGCCATCAAAGGCCCACTGACCACCCCGGTCGGCGGCGGTATTCGTTCACTGAACGTGGCACTGCGTCAGGAGCTTGACCTCTACGTCTGCCTGCGTCCTGTACGTTACTACAAAGGCACGCCAAGCCCGGTTAAACGCCCTGAAGAGACCGACATGGTGATCTTCCGTGAAAACTCCGAAGATATCTATGCGGGTATCGAGTGGAAAGCGGGCTCTGCCGAAGCGGACAAAGTGATCAAGTTCCTGCGCGAAGAGATGGGCGTGAAGAAAATTCGCTTCCCTGAGCAGTGCGGTATCGGCGTTAAGCCGTGTTCAGAAGCGGGTACCAAACGTCTGGTACGCGCGGCAGTAGAATACACCATCACCAACGATCGTGATTCACTGACCCTGGTTCACAAAGGCAACATCATGAAGTTCACCGAAGGCTCTTTCAAAGACTGGGGATACCAGTTAGTGAAAGAAGAGTTCGGCGGCGAACTGATCGACGGCGGCCCGTGGATGAAGTTTAAGAACCCGAACACCGGCAAAGAGATCATCGTTAAAGATGTGATTGCTGATGCGTTCCTGCAACAGATCCTGCTGCGTCCGGCAGAATATGATGTTATCGCCTGTATGAACCTGAACGGTGACTACATCTCTGACGCCCTGGCGGCGCAGGTTGGCGGTATCGGTATCGCCCCAGGCGCGAACATCGGTGACGAATGTGCACTGTTCGAAGCAACCCACGGTACAGCACCTAAGTATGCTGGTCAGGATAAAGTGAACCCAGGTTCAGTCATTCTGTCAGCGGAAATGATGCTGCGTCACATGGAGTGGTTCGAAGCGGCTGACCTGATTGTTAAAGGTGTTGAAGGCGCTATCGCTAACAAGACCGTGACTTACGATTTCGAACGCCTGATGGATGGCGCTAAGCTGCTGAAATGTTCAGAGTTTGGTGACGCGATCATCGAAAATATGTAATGTCTGCCTGAGCCAGCATAGCGTTCAACGCTGTGCTGGTTTTTTTGTTTCTGCTTTCACCCCTCGCGCTTTCTTCCGCATCATTTTTAGTCATAACAGATTCAGCAGACGCACGCTTTAAAGACGCAGAAAACCCAACGACATTTATTGCTTTCGCACCGCATGCTGCAGGTGTCTTTTCAGGTAAGTGTGTGGATGAATCATTTATCGCTGCGTATCACGGTAATATTTCTATACGTTCCTCTGCCTGATTACACGGTAAAAGAAACACCGCGATCGTCAATCTTCCCTCCAGCATCATCTGAATAATGATTAATGAAATAGCGTACTCAGAGAAAAGTTTTCAGAACGTTAAATAGTTAATGACGCTGAATATCTTTCGCCTTTTTTCTGCTCAGGTTTTGCCGGCGTTATAAGTGGGTAATTAATTCATAGTCATGAAGTCATGTCTGAAAAAATTCATTGCGTGTTTGTCGGCATTGAGTTTTGAAGTGTTATTTACTTTTTCAATCAACAGTCCGGCTAATGAATCAGTCAGAGAACGGGATTTTAAAATGGCCAATGTCTTTCCAGAATATCGTGACTATTGAACCAACCTCAATCTGCGCTGACTAATTTGCTGACTTGTGCCGTTACGTTAACGCGTTCAGAACGTTGAATGGGCAAGTCTTACTTTAATTCAGCCAGTACGGCGTAGCCTGTGCGCAGAGGATGTCAGATATGCGGGTTTTAATTATTTGTCGGGATAATATTGGCGACACGTTACTGACCACGCCGCTCATTAGTGCGCTGGCGCAATCTGGCCAGCATCAGGTCGATGTGCTGACCAACAATTACGCTGCGCCCGTGTTGCAGCATAATCCCGATATCCGGCAGCTCTTCTTTTACACCAAGCTGCATCACCGCGAGGCAGGGCAGAGCCGGCTGGCTTGTGTTTTACAGCGACTGAAGCTGATGCTGACCCTGAAAAAGCAACGTTATGACGCTGTGATTCTGGCAAAAAGCCGCTGGGATCAGCACGGTATGAAGTGGGTTAAAACGGTGCGGCCCACCAGATTGATTGCTTTAGGTGAACAGTCGCATCCGCTAATTACCGATCTGTTGCCCCCGCCGGGCAAGTCTCCGTGTCATATCAGCGAAACCCTGTTCAGTCTGGGGCGGCCCTTCAGTCTCAGCGCCATAGCGCCGGGCAAACTGACGCTGTTGCCGGATACGGCAATTGCCGCCAGCCTGCGTGATACCTGTGCGATTGATTCCACTGTGCCGGTCTATGCCTTACAGATCAGCGCCCGTAAGCCGAGCCAGCAGTGGGAAGCCACCCGATTTGCCGAACTGGCTGAAAAGATTGCAACGCGGCATGCCTGTCAGATTATGCTGCTGTGGTCACCCGGCAGTCGCGATAATCCGCGTCATCCAGGTGATGACGAAAAAGCGCATGAAATTATGGCGCTCTGCCCGCACCTGCCGATCAAGGCGGTGTCAACCACCAGCCTGCCGCAGCTGATTGCAGCCATGTCGTTGTGTCAGGGGCTGGTGAGCAGTGATGGTGGGGCAATGCACATGGGTGCCGCGCTGGGATTACCGGTGGTGGCGCTGTTTGGCGACAGCGATCCGGCGTGCTGGCATCCGTGGCAGGTTAACTATCAGGTTCTGCAACCAGCGTCACGTGAGGTCAACGCGCTGAGCAGTCGCGAAGTTTATGACGCCTTCGTCCAGACCATTATTCCCTAATCATTTTCAGGCCAGTGTCCCTGTCTGGCCGCTTCACACAGCATGGCAACGGTTAATGGACAATATGTGCCTGCGCTGAACCACCGGTCAGGCAGGAAGCGCCGCGGGGCAGAGGCCGGAAAATAGCGCGCTTCATTGTAGTGCTCTGCGCTGACGCCAAAAGTGCTAAAGAAATCGCTCATCAGAAGGGCAAACTCTACCTCATTCAGCGGTAATTGCTGCAGATGAAAATTTCTCCGATCCACTTTCCGGAACCAGCCCAGCGCGGTTGGCTGATTGTGATACTCAATCAGCGCAACAATGGCTTGAGAAAAATCGTTCATTAACCCACCAGCTTAGCCACGGCCTGCCCGACCTCTTCGACCCTGATATTTGCCATCGGATGCTGTGACGCCGTTTTATCCGGGCGATGAATGATAATGTGGCGATCGCTGTCCTGGCAGGGGCCGGTATAGCGAGGATTGGCGGTTGAGAACAGGCTAACCGTTGGCGTCTGCGCTGCTACGGCGATGTGCAGTGGACCGGTATCACCGGTGACCAGCAGGTCCAGTGTGCGAATCAGGTTAATCAACCCACTGAGATTAGTTTTCCCTGCCATGGATGTAACATTCTTACGGTAGTCCAGCGGCAGGCTTTCGATAAATTCCCGCTCCAGCGGTTGTTCAGCGGCGGTACCCGTAATGATAATCTCAGTGTCGGGCCAGCGTTCCAGCAGGGTCATTGCCAGCTGCTGGAAAGAGGCCAGCGGCCAGCGGCGAATATCTTTCGATGCGCCCAACTGAAAACCAATACGGCGATGGTTAGCTTTAGGGGGCAGGCTGCTATTCGTCTCGGGCAGATGCATCCGGGTCTGCTCTGTCTCTGCACCCAGGGCTTCAATCAGTTTCAGCTTACGCTTGATGGTATGGTCGTCAAAATAGCCTGAATAGTGATCCAGATATTTATTTAACACCGGCGACTCGCTGCCATAATGGTCGCGCACAATGACCTTACTGCCCGTCAGTACTGAACTCATAATATCGTAGGGGAAATGGGCGTGTAATATGACTGAGAGGTCAGGTTTGTGGCGACGCAGTTTGAAAAACAGCGGCAGGAAATTCGCAATTTTGTTATCCCATATATAGATCCTGTCAAACCAATCATAACGGCTGACAAGGTCTTTATTTTTCTTGCTGGAGACCAGAACAAATTTGCTCTCAGGATAGTGCTTTTTCAGGCTACAGATAGCCGGGGTGTTCATCAGGAAATCCCCCAGCGCTGTCGTGGAGTAGATCACCACCGTATCGGGCGTCAGCGTCTTAAGGTCCTGAGGTTTTTTTCTGGTGGAAAAGCGAGAATAAAGCGTTAAAAGTCGGTCTATCAGATAAATCTTTTTTTTCTTCACGTCAGAATTCTCTTGAACTTAATAATGTTATTAAAATGAAAATATTATGGAGTGTTAGAGATTGACGCTACAGATAAAGTTCATTAATACGGAATGTTTTTCTGAGTCGTTGAATTTTCGTTTGAACTTTGGCCGATTTTTTTACTTAAATAAAAATGCAATTTAATTATTTGAGATCAAATTGAAATTTTCTGGGAAGTTTTATTAATGAATTAGGCAGGTTTTAATTTCAGGCAGGACTACTAGCAGATTAATCATTAGCGAAGATATTTTATGTGACTGAGGAATAATACAACGCCATGAATGAACCCCGGCATAGGTGCCGGGGCTGGGAATTATGACTGAGGCTGCCCCACGGGTCCGGCGCCCAGCGTACCGCCCGGTGAAGACTGACCGCTTGGCGCATGAGGACGGCCATCGGCTTTAATCGCGTCACTCCTCTGTGAGCAGCCCGCCAGAGAGGTAAACGTCGCTGCAACCAGCAGCAGAGCAGAAAGTGTTTTCATAAGGTCACCTTGATGTTGTCAGAAAGAGAACATAACTCAACGCTGAGTCTCCCGGCACGCTGACCTGAAAAGGCTTATCTTTCAGATATATCTCAGCTGGCGAGACGCGTCGGAGCAAAAAAAACGGAAGCGCGCGGCTTCCGTTCTGTTGGCGTTCAGCGGGTTTACTTGCGGCCCAGCAGGAAGCCGATAAATACGCCAACGCCTGCAGCAACGGCCAGACCGGCGACAGGATTAGACTGAACCTGATCGCGGATAGTTTCAGCAGCGTCGCGGGCAGCATAGGTTGCCTGGTTGGTGTAACGGCGTGCTGCGCCTTTAGCCTGATGCTCAGATGAACCGGTTGCTGCACCCCATTGTTCCTGAACTGCGCCAGCGGCTTCTTTTACTTTATCTTCGATTTTTCCTGACATTTATTGCTCCTTGGTTATGAGTGAGACCCTCAAAGCGTAGCAAAGATAGTGAATTCTGCTCTTCCAGCGGGAGATTTAGGGCTAAGAAATCATTTCTGGCTGTTAATGGCGTGGTGTTTGCGGGCCAGCCATTTCCTGTCTGGCCTTTGAAAAGGCGGCACAGGCAGCCACAGCCGGAGGAGAAGCGATGAAACGTGATACACTGAATGATGATGACTATGAAGAAGTCTGCCGGGTGATTGGCGATGCGGTGATTGTGCTGATGGAGCGCGGTCATGACACCCGCCGTGGCGAAATCTATGACCTGCTAAAACGTACGCGCCAGCAGCGCGCCCATAGTGAACGGGATGAACAGCGGAGGCTGGATCATGCCATCCGGCTGGTCAAACCCGACGTATAGCGGGGGAGCGCCGCGCTACTGCAGCAGCACGCCCTGAATCAGGCTGGCCTCAACAAGGGTGACCTGATCTATTTTCAGCGCCTGCATAAACCCTTCCACCAGTAACAGATTGCTGACGTCGGTGGCGCGGTAGTCACCCGACAGTTCACTGTCGCCTTTCCAGACCTGTTGCTGCGAAAGCTGCTGTAATTCCGTCAGCGTATAGCGATGGGGTTTTCCCGGTAACTGATTGCGGATCGAAAAACCGTGTACGCCTCCAATGCCAATGACCCGACGACCCGCCACATCCTGTTTAATCTGCGGGCTGACCTCATTCGTCGCGTAAAACTGCACAAAGCGCAGCACCGACGGCCGCCAGGAGCCAATCGGGTTAGGGGAGCTGACCTGCGGGCTATTCTTCAGCACCGTCAGAATAAAGTTCTTTAACGTTACCGAGGCCAGCTTACCCTGATAGATATCGGCTACCAGCTTGCCGGACTGCTGTCGCCAGGCGGTCATCTGCATCGACCCGCCGCCAATATCCCAGACCAGTAACTGCTCATCACGGATTGCCGGATCGTTAAGCGCGGCTTTAGCGGAAAGGAAACCGAGTTTCGCTTCCTGCTCTTGCGAGATGATGTTGATTTCCGCACCGGTCTGACGCTGCAACTGTTCAATGACTGCCTGACCGTTACTGGCGTTGCGGAACACCGCCGTGGCGACGCCGCTGATTCGCTGTGGATGAAAGCGCTTTGCGTGCGCAACAAGCTGCTGTAGGGCGGCTACGCCTTCCTGTGTTATCGCCGGATTGAGCTGGTTATCTGCTGAATGCGCTAAGGCATCGTTCCAGGCAACAGCGCGCTGATCCTGATACAGCACTTTTTCAATGCGTAGCTGGCAGACGTTGACGCGCGCAACCGCAACTTTCGTGGTGCCAGAACCGATATCCAGGCCGGCGCGAATTTGCTGGCAACGATCGGCCTGGGCAGCGGCGGCAAAAAACAGCGAGCAGACGAGTGTAAAAGCAGACAGTGCAGCAGAACGCATAGCGACTCCGGTTGCAAAGGGGATCAGCGTGAACGAGCGGCAACGCAGGCCGGATAGACGCTCACCAGAAAATGACGAAGATGATCAAAACACCATTCGGCGTCATCCGCCTGAGGACAATAGAACTGAATAGTGATTTTTTCGTAATCGCGCTGACGCTGGCGCAGCGGTGACCAGCTCCAGTCGAGTACAGAACGGGCATAATTGACCAAGGTCTCTGCGGGCATCTGATGCTGCTTCTCCTGCCCGGCCAGATAACGGTAGAAGCTCGCCTCCAGCTGCAATGCCTCCTCGTGCCCGTGTTGCGGAAGATCGGGTCGAAAGGCCACATCGATAAAGCCGCAGATAGCATCAGGCCGCTGCTGCCAGTCACAAGCCAGCGTCATAAACAGCCCTTCCTGCAGATTGATCTCTTCGACCAGCCGCCGAAGATTTACTGAGCGGTTCAGCACCGCGATCTCCTCAAGCCGACCGGTTTCCAGCGTCAGATCAAAACCACACGGATTCACTGAGCCATCTGCATTGCGGGTGGCGGAGAAGGGGAAGTCAATATAACCGTTGTTATCCAGACGCTTTTCCATCAGAGGGACCTGCTGCTTGACGTTTCCTGACAATAAACGATCTGGCAGCAGGATTCATCCCTTATGGACAGGTCCAGGTGATTTGGGTGTCCTGATAAGGATTAATCAGGCGGAACTGCTTATCTGACAAGCGTTGCGCATAGTAGCCTTCAGGCGTAACGGCGGAGGGAACATATTTAAATCGATCCAGCGACTGCAGCGGACCACTCTTCACGCTGACATTCTCACGGGTCACCGTGAAGCTGTTAACCAGGTCAAAAATCACGCCCTGAGTTTCCCCCATCGACTGACCATAAATTGTCGAGACCTCACCTGGGCACTCCACCCCTTTCGGGCCAGATGAACATCCAGTCATCATCGTGATGAGGATAAACATGCTTAGTCGCATCATGATTTTCTACCTGCTTCAATCCCTGGGCGTTTTATGACACCGCGTCTTTCCTGCGGCGCCACTAATGTCTTAATCATAGCAGTTTCCAATACGCTTTCTGTTTGAGATTTGTTTAATCGTTAAGCAACAGGAATGTAAAGGGGTGACTTTGCTTATCAATAAACGTTATTCTTGGCTCCTTTGCGCACCACTTAGGCAAATCCAGGGATAAATGATGAAAGAAGAAGAAGCAAGTCTAATGATTATTCGCCATGCAGTTGACCAGCTTGAAGCCGATAAGAAGCAACAAGTGATCGCCTGCTCAGCGGATATTCGTGCAGCAATGCAGGCTTACGATAGCGAGAATGCGGCGCTGGCGCTGATGTTAGTGGCGGCCGAGGTGGCGGCTGAATAATCCTTATCCGGCCAGTATGGCTGCCTGTCTGACTGGCCGGATTACTTTATCTTTTCTCAACTTTCAGCTTTTTGCGCACACCGATTCCATTTTTTAATGGTCTTGGTGTCAATCCCTCATTACCCTCCTGCGATCGTTAATATGTTAAGCTAAAAATTCTTAGTAAAATCAGCGGAGACACAGCATGAAGGCAGCGTTAATTGCCCTGGGCCTGCTGGCCTGTCACATTGCACCCGCCTGGAGCGAAACCGAATTTCAGCTTAACTGCCCTGGCAGGGCGACCATGACCGTTTCACGTGCTGAATATGGTTTAACCACCCTCATGTGGCCAGAAAATCATTTCCAGATTGCGGCCGGTCAGCAGCGTACCCGTCTGGAAGCGGGCGATAAGGTGGCGATTACCCGATTTCGCAACGGCGATCAGCTGATTGTAAACCAGCGCACTCAAGCCAGTTTCTTTGTCTATCACGACAGCGATAAACTGCTGCCCTGCAGCCGCACCGAAAAACGCGATGTGGATGCGCTGAGCCTGGAGCGCTATGACGATCGTCAGCGTTCCGACAGTTAACCGCCCTGGAGCCACTATGCAACCTGAGATTACCGATAACGTCACCGCGCAGGACCTGGATGAAGTCAGACTGGGTCTGACTGCGTTCAACAGCAAATATATTAATACTGATGAGATCAGGTCGATCGGCGTGTTTATTCGTGATGACCAGTGCAGAAAGCTGGCCGGGCTGACCGGATCAACCGCCGGAAACTGGCTGCGGATTGATATGCTGTGGGTGAGTGAGGCGCTACGCGGGCAGGGGGCGGGCAGCAAGCTGATGCAGGCGGCAGAGCAGGAGGCGCGGGATCGCGGCTGTCGTTTTGCGCAGGTGGATACCGCCAGTTTTCAGGCGCGACCGTTTTATGAAAAGCTCGGCTATACGCTGCGCTTCAGTCTGGATAACTATCCACGGCATCACCAGCGCCACTATCTGACGAAAGCCCTGTAATCAAAACAAGGGTTGCTGACGCAAATCCAGCGGATTCTGTTCAGCCTCATCAATCGCCGCCAGCCAGCTCTGCAGCGTGACCTTTTTCCAGGAGAGATGTCCACGCGTAGTGCTCATCAGCACCACGTCAGGACGCAGCGATCGATAAAACTCCAGCGTTTGACTCAGCTCAGCCAGATTACTGTCCGGCACCAGCACCGTGACCCACTGATCATGAGAACGTGTCACGGTGTCGCCGACAAACAGATAGGTCAGCCCCAGCGGCGAGGTATAGAGATAACTGCAACTGCCTGGTGTGTGTCCTGGCGTTGACAGTAATTGAAAATCCCCGAAGTGCGTCTCGTGCTGTGAAAAGGTGTCGTCAGGTTCAGCAAAACGGCTTATCGCTCCCAGCGAACGGCTATGGCAGTAAAGCGCGCTACTAAAGCGTTGCTGAATCACCGCCGCGCCGGGCGCAGATTCGTGCCAGTGGGTCAGATAGTGGCGGATGACGCCGCCGCTATCGGCGATGACTTCATGATCAAGCGGGTTTTCTACACGGCCAATCAGCAGATTGCCGCGCGGGTGACGCAGCATAAAGCCATGCATCATCAGGTCGTTAACGGCATCTTCCACCGGAAATTCCGGGGTCGAGATCCACAAATCGTCATACAACGGCTTCAATGTCGATCTCCTGAAACGTACTTTATTCCCGCAGGACGGGGTGGCCGGTTGCCTGTAAATGGGCGTGGCCCTGACTGACCGCTAATCGTGCGCGGGTACCCAGCGGCAGTGTGACGGTGTCAGCAGCATGACCAAAATCTAATCCACTGATCACTGGCAAACCACTGATGTCACGCACGTGTTGCCAGACGGTCTCGAAATTAAACCCATTGTCATACTCTGACAGAGCCGTGCTGGTGAAGCTGCCTGTGACGATCGCCCGCTGGCGCGCCAGAATGCCGCTTTGCTGCAACTGAATGAGCATGCGCTCAATGCGGAACGGATGTTCATTCACATCTTCGATCACCAGAATGCCGTTCTCAATCTGTGGCATCCACGGCGTGCCAATCAGTGAGCAGATCATCGCCAGATTTCCGCCCCACAGCGTACCCTGCCATTCGCCCTGATCTGGCGTTTCACTCTGCCATTTCACCTCTACTGTAGGCGATGTTAGTGCCCGCCAGAAGTGGTGGAGGGTAAATTCAGATAAGGTCGCGGCGCCGAAATTACCCGCCAGCATGGGGGCGCTGAAGGTAATCAGGCCGACCTGCGCCAGTAACGCCAGCTGAATCACGGTGAAGTCGCTGTGGCCACACAGCGCTACTGGCTGATTCATCAGACGGCGCTGCAGGCCGATGTAGTCGATGGATTCCAGTAACCGGCTGGCCCCATAACCGCCTCGCACTGCCAGCACGATATCGGGCAGGGTGCTCAGGCTGGCAAGCTGATTGATATCCGCCAGGCGTTCTGCATCTGTTCCCGCAAAGCGCTGAAAACGGCGGGTGATCACCTGTTCGTTCTCTATCTGATGGCCCGCCGCACGCAGGCGCGCAATAGCCTGCTGCGCCGCAGGTTGGTTGTGACAGTAACCGGAGGGGGAGATAAGACGAACTGAACGTGAAATCATCATACTTTCCTGCTGTTGGCGGCTGACTAACGGCGATGATGGCGAAAAGCCTCGCTGAAGTCACGGTACGCGCCGCATTTTAGTGCATTTAGGATAAACGGTAATTTTGCTCTCAGGCTGCCTGGGTATGATAGCATTCGCCACAACAGCTACGAGACGAAAAATTGCTGAAAATCCGACACCTTATACTCCCGGCGTTACTCCTGACCGGCTGTGCCAGCGAGCCACCGCATCAGGTCGTTAAGCAACGCAACACGCCATTAACTCAGGCACCCCCGTCCAGCGTCAATGGGACCTGGGCAATGTTTACCGAAGATGCCGCCAGTCATTATGGCGTTGATGAGAAGTTGATCAGCGCCATTATCAGTGTCGAGTCGGGAGGAAATCCGGGCGTGGTGAGCCGTTCTAATGCGGTGGGTCTCATGCAGATTAAAGCGTCAACTGCCGGGCGCGAGGTCTATCGCACACTGGGCCGTCGTGGTCAGCCATCGAATGCTGAGTTGCGCGATCCGGCCAAAAATATTGATATCGGCACCGCCTACATCCGTATTCTGCAGAATTCAGCACTGTCAGGCATTCGTGATCCGCTGACACTGCGTTATGCCACCATCGTCTCTTATGCCAACGGTGCAGGGGCGTTGCTGAGGACGTTTTCCAGCGATCGCGATCGGGCCATTGCGATGATTAATTCCATGTCCCCGGATGAGTTTTATCAGCACGTACAGAAAAAGCATCCGGCGGCGCAGGCACCGCGCTATCTCTGGAAAGTGACCACAGCCTACCGCACAATCTGATGGCGTGTGATTACTCCTGCGGCGTGAGCAGTAGTCGCGCCGTGGGATAATCGATAATCAGCACCTTAATGTAACCTCCCAGCAACGCGCCCCGAATCGCCTGCGCTTTTTCCCGTCCGCCTGCCAGCCCCACGACCTGCGGGCACTGTTTAACCTGCGCCAGTTCCATCCCAATCACCGGATCTTCCTCGGCTTTCAGCACCGGCTGACCACAGGCATCAAAGTAGTGCAGGCAGATATCGCCTACTGCGCCGCGCGCTGCCAGCGTCTGCAGCATGTTGCCATCGTAGTAGTTGCCGGAGTTGCGCAGCAGTGCTGACGGTTCCAGGTCGCCAATACCGACAATCGCCAGGTCTACCTGATCAAATTTACTCAGGACTTCGGCGACTTCTGCGTTGGCTGATAGTCGCTGACGATCGGTGACCGAATGCTCAATTGACTGCGACGGCAACAGCCAGGCGGGACAGTTCAGCAGCGCCGCCAGATTCTGCGTCAGAATAGTGGCCTGTACGTTGCCGTTAGCCCCAACGCCGCCCAGCAGCTGAATCACCCCTTTACAGGCGCTGTTAAGCGGATGCAGCGCATCTACCATCGCCCGGATAGTACCGCTCCATGACGAAATGCCAATCAGTTCATCATTACGCAGCCGGGTCTCCAGATAGTGAGCAGCCGCCGATCCAATCGCCTGTTTAATCTGTAGCGACGACGCCTGCTCGGGCACATCCACCACAATCGCCTGCGGCAGGTTATAGGTCTGTTCAATGGCCTTTTCCAGCTCCGGATAGACGTTGGCCGGTGGCACCACACTGATCTTGACCACACCTTCTTTCACGCTGCGATTAAGTATGCGTGAGACAAACGACTGCGATAAGGTCAGTGACTGCGCAATGTCGGACTGCTTCATCCCTTCGACATAGTAAAGCGTGGCAATCTTCACCATCAGTCGTTGTTCATCCTGTTTTGCCATCGGTTTTCCCTCTCTGAATCTGCCCGGTATTGTTAACCAGGATGATCAAAATCACAACGCAGGCTAATTTGTGATCGTTTTCGCTTTTTAAAGATCGCGCATTGGACGGCGTGTCCGCGCAGGCGCATAGTCATTATGCATATAAAATCGCATGTGAATATATATTCAAGCGGAGAATAATAATGACTCGTCCTCTGATTAAACTGACCCTGCTGGCTTCAATGATCGCTTTTTCTGCAACGGCGCTGGCGGCGGAGCAAGGCCTGCTGGCGATTATCACCCCATCCCATGACAACCCTTTCTTTAAAGCCGAGGCGGAAGGCGCTCTGGCCAAAGCTAAAGAGCTGGGTTACGCCACGCTGGTGGCGTCCCATGACGATGATGTTAATAAGCAAAACCAGCTGATTGAGACCGCAATTGCACGAAAAGCCAAAGCGATCATTCTGGACAACGCCGGTGCGGACGCCACCGTCGGACCGGTGCAGAAAGCCAAAGATGCCGGCATCCCGGTTTTCCTGATTGACCGTGAAATTAATAAAACCGGCATCGCCGTGGCGCAGATCGTCTCCAATAACTATCAGGGCGCGCAGCTGGGTGCAGAGAAATTTGCCAAATTGCTGGGCGGCAAAGGGGACTACATTGAACTGCTCGGCAAGGAGTCGGATACCAATGCGGGCGTGCGGTCGCAGGGTTATCACGATGTACTGGATGATTATACCGACATGAAAATGGTGGCGCAGCAGAGCGCGAACTGGAGTCAGACCGAAGCCTTCAGCCGCATGGAAACCCTGCTGCAAAAACACCCCAACATCGTGGGTGTGATCTCTGGCAACGACACCATGGCACTGGGCGCAGAAGCGGCGCTGAAAGCCGCGGGAAAAACATCGGTGATCGTGGTGGGCTTCGACGGCAGTGACTACACCCGCGATTCCATCCTCAACAAAGGCAATATCAAAGCGACGGTGCTGCAGCCGGGCTGGGATCAGGCGCAGATGGCGGTCTCGCAGGCGGATTACTACCTGAAGAACGGCAAAGCGCAGAAGCAGGAGAAGCAGCTGATGGACTGCGTGCTGATTGACGAAAGCAACGCCGCGAAGCTGAAAAACTTCAACCTGGCGAAATAACCATGAAACGTATACTGGCGGTATTGATCGGGATGGCGCTGCTCAGCGCCTGTACCGTGGTGGATCTGGATGCGGACGGTAACCCGATCATGCCGAAAGATCCGCACGCGAAGCCCAGCTATACCACCCAGACGCCGCAGCAGATTGCGGAGGAAACCTGGCAGCCGCGTGTTATGGCCACTGCGAACAGCCACGCGCTGAGCTGGGCCGACATGGAAGCGAAAAGTCAGACGGTGAAATCTGGCGGCCGCGAAAGTGTCTTTGTGCGGGCCAGCGGGACGGCCAGCGCTTTTGATGAGAGTAACCCGCGTGAACGCACGCTGACGCTGATGATTAATGGTAAGCCGGTGACGATCAGCGTTGGCCCGGTATTGCGCAGCAACGCTATCCGGGATGCCGCCGGTTTCCGTTTCGAAGAATTTACTAATCAGGTGCAGTACGCCCAGCTCACCCGGGCACTCAACCGTCATGCAGTGAAGCAGTTGCCGCCACTGGATGCCAGTTGGGTCAACCAGCCAGTGCAGGCGCTGCTGGCCGTAAGCATCGGGCAGAACAGCGTTAAAGAGGTGGTGGCGATTGAGCTGAAGCGGGGGACGCCCTGATGGAAGATGAAATTATTCTGCGGGCCGAACAGATCTCCATGCTGTTTCCCGGCACGCTGGCGCTGGATCGCGTCGATTACCGGGTCTGGCGCGGCAAAGTGAATGTGATTATCGGTGAAAACGGCGCGGGCAAATCGACGCTGATGAAGATTCTGGCGGGCGTGCAGCAGCCTACCGCCGGGTCGCTGTTTCTGAATGGTGAGCCGCTGACGCTGAGCAGCACCCGCGATGCCGCCCGGCACGGCATCGGCATGGTGCATCAGGAGCTGAATCTGTTTGAAAACCTTACCGTGGCGGAGAACCTGTTTCTGGGCCGGGAGATCCAGCGTGGCCTGGCGCCGATCAATGAGGCGGAGCAGGCACGACGCACCGCCGCACTGATGGCGCGTCTTGACCAGCCTATCCCGCCCGGTGAGCGGGTCGGCAATCTCAAAGTGGGTCAGCAGCAACTGGTGGAGATCGCTAAAGCGCTGGCGGAAGACGCGGACATTCTGATTCTTGACGAGCCCACCTCGGCACTGAGTAAAACCGAAGTTGAGATCCTCTTCCGGGTCATCCGCGATCTGACGCAGCAGGGCGTTACCCTTATTTATATTTCTCATCGGCTGGAAGAGCTGATGGCAATTGGCGACGTGATTACGATTCTGCGCGACGGACGCTTTCAGGCAGAAGCGCCGGTCAGCACCATCGATGTGCCGTGGATCGTTCGCGAGATGCTCGGCAGTGAGCCGGTGACCACCTTCCTGCCGGACGAGCGTGAGTTTGGCGCGCCGGTTCTTGAGGCGCAGCACATCACCTGCGTCAGCCCCAACGGCAATACCCTGGTTGATGACGTCAGTTTTCAGGTGCGGGCCGGGGAGATTGTCGGGATCTACGGCCTGATGGGGGCGGGTCGCACGGAGCTGTTTGAGTGTCTGCTCGGCAGCCAGCGTCACTATCTGGGCAAGCTGTGGCTCGACAGTAAACCGCTGCCTACGCGCCTGCCCACTGCCGATCGCATCCGCATGGGGATGAGTCTGGTGCCGGAGGATCGCAAACGTGCCGGGATTTTCCCGGTCTCGTCAGTTGCCAGTAATCTCACCATCGCCAGCCTGTGGCGGCGATTGTCGCACCGCTTTGCCATTGCGCACCGGGCGGAGCAGCAGGCAGTGACTCAGACGGTCGGTAATCTGGCGATCAAAATCTCCTCGCCGGACGTCGCGATCAGCGCACTGAGTGGTGGCAACCAGCAGAAAGTGGTGATTGGCCGCGCGCTGCTGACGAATCCGCGTCTGCTGCTGCTGGATGAGCCGAGTCGCGGCATTGATGTCGGGGCTAAAGCGGAGGTGTTTCGCATAATGGTGGCGCTGTCGCAGCAGGGTATTGCGGTGCTGTTCTCCACCTCAGACCTGAAAGAGATTATGGCGGTAGCCGATCGCATCCTGGTGATGTCGGGCGGCAAACTTACGGCTGACCTTCCGCGAGACCAGGCGGAAGAGGCAGCGCTGGTGAAAGCAAGTGCGCAGGGGTTCTGAGCATGAAAAGCAATAACAGCGTCGCGCTGAACACACTTCCGGCGAAAGCGTTTAGTTCACGCGAAAGCATTCTGCTGCTGCTTCTGAAGCTGCGTACTTTTATTGCGCTGATTCTGATTGTCGGCTTCTTCGCCATCACCGTGCCGGACTTTCTTGCCACTGGCAGTCTGGTGATCATGGTGAAACACATCGCCATCAACGCCTTTCTGGCGCTGGGTATCACCTTTGTCATTATCACCGCCGGCATTGACCTGTCGATTGGGGCGACGCTGGGGCTGTGCGGCATGATCACGGGCTGGCTGATCACCAAAGGGATTGTGCTGCCGATGTTTGGCATCGCCATCTTCCCCAGCGTCTGGGTAATCGTGCCGGTCGTGCTGTTGATCGGTGCGCTTATTGGCGCAGGCAACGGCTGGATCATTACCCGCTACAACGTCGCACCTTTTATCTGCACCCTTGGCACCATGTACATCCTGCGCGGTGCGGCGATGCTGACCTCCGGTGGCGAAACCTTTCCCGGTTTGCAGGGTAATCCGCTATTGGGTAATACCGGCTTCGATCGAATCGGGGCCGGCACCTTTCTCGGACTGCCTTATGCCATCTGGATGATGGTGGTGCTGGCGCTGGTGATCGCCTATATCGCTCGTCGCCTGCCGTTTGGCCGTCAGGTTTATGCCATCGGTGACAACGAGCGCGCCGCTGAACTCTCAGGCGTGAAAACCCGACAGGTGAAGATTCTGGTTTATACCCTGTCGGGATTCTGCGCAGCGATTGCCGGCATTGTGGTCTCATCACAACTGGTCGCCAGCCATCCGGCAAACGGCACAGCGTTTGAGATGAACGCCATTGCGGCTGTGGTACTGGGCGGCACCTCACTGGCGGGCGGACGTGGCACGATTGTCGGGACGCTGATCGGTGCGTTCGTCATCGGCTTTCTGGCGGATGGTCTGATCATGATGGGCGTCAGCGAATTCTGGCAGATGGTGATCAAAGGCATCGTCATCATCATCGCGGTCATCATCGACCAGACTCAGAGCCGGATGCAGCAGAAGGCGGCGGTCGTGGCGCAGAAAGCATTAATTGAGGAGGGGGCACCGGCTAAATCCTGACTGGTTTATCGCCGTCCGGGCAGGGTGCACCGCTAAGCGATTCTGCATAAGCGGCAGCAGTCAGCCCGGAGTGACGGGCAGTGTGGTGAACAGAGGACAAGACCTTTATCAGCCACACACTTTTTTAGGCACAAAATTTTTTAACTGGCGTGAATATATATTCATAACCGATTTAAAATTCAGAGGTAGTGTATGAATCCTTTCAATCTTCCGGTCGAAGACCTTGAGCGCCGGGCGCGGGCTATCCGTCGGCGCATCATCCAGCTTAACGCAGGCAGCCCGGCAGGCGGTCATACCGGCGCTGACCTGTCGCAGGTGGAGATCCTCACTGCGCTCTACTTTCGCATTCTGAACTGCGCACCGGATCGCACGGATGATAATCAGCGTGACATCTACATCCAGTCGAAAGGGCACGCGGTGGGCGGCTACTACTGCGTGCTGGCGGAAGCGGGCTACTTCCCGACCGACTGGCTGGCGACCTATCAGCACGCGGACTCGCATCTGCCCGGCCATCCGGTCCGGCAGAAAACGCCGGGCGTCGAGCTCAATACTGGCGCTCTGGGCCATGGCCTGCCTGTGGCAGTCGGCATCGCTATCGCAGCGAAAAAAGATAACAGTTCGCGCCGCATCTTTGTGGTCACCGGCGATGGTGAGCTGGCGGAAGGCAGTAACTGGGAAGCGGCACTGGTGGCGGCGCATTACGGCCTCGATAACCTGATCATCATCAATGACAAGAACAAGCTGCAACTGGCAGGTGCGACCCGCGACATCATGAACACCGATCCGCTGCCGGAAAAATGGCGCGCCTTTGGGCTGGAGGTCACCGAATGCAACGGCAATGCGATGGCATCAGTGGTCGACACCATTGAAAACCTGCCGAAGAACGGCAAACCGCAGGTGATTGTGGCGCATACCGAAAAAGGCTTTGGCGTCTCCTTTATCCAGAGCAAGGCGGAATGGCATCACCGGGTGCCGAAAGGCGAAGAGATCGCACTGGCACTGGAGGAGCTGAAAGATGAGTAATGCACAACATTTAGCAAGCGTCATGGTGACGGCCTTTATCGACGCGGTGAATCGTGGCGTGGATCTGGTTCCTGTGGTGGCCGACTCAACCTCAACCGCCAAAATTGCCCCCTTTATTAAGGCATTTCCCGACCGGCTGATTAATGTCGGTATCGCCGAGCAGACGCTGGTGGGAACAGCGGCAGGTCTGGCGCTGGGCGGCAAAGTCGCGGTGACCTGTAACGCCGCGCCGTTTCTGGTGTCACGTGCCAATGAGCAGGTGAAAGTCGACGTCTGCTACAACAACACCAACGTCAAACTGTTCGGGCTGAATGCCGGGGCCAGTTATGGCCCGTTAGCCAGCACCCATCACAGCATTGATGACATCGCGGTGATGCGCGGATTCGGCAACATCGAGATCTATGCGCCTTCCTGCCCACTGGAGTGCCGCCAGATCATCGACTACGCCCTTGAGCATGTCGGGCCGGTCTATATCCGTCTGGATGGCAAAGATCTGCCGCAGCTGCACGATGAAAATTATCAGTTCAGACCAGGCGCGATCGATGTGCTGCGGGAAGGCAGTGACATCGCGCTGGTGGCGATGGGCTCAACGGTTCACGAGGTGGTTCACGCCGCCGAGCAACTGGCTGAACAGGGCATTTCAGCCGGTGTGATCGCGGTTCCATCGATTCGACCCTGTGATACCCAACAGCTGCGCAACCTGCTAAATCACTATCCAGCGGTGATTACCGTGGAAGAGCACAACGTCAATGGCGGCGTCGGCAGCCTTGTGGCTGAGGTGCTGGCGGAAGGCGGTTGTGGCATCCCGCTGTTGCGGCTTGGCATTGCGGATGGGGAATATGCGATTGCAGGCGATCGCGCCTCCACCCGCGCCCATCACGGCATTGATGCCCGCAGCGTGGTCAACAGTGCAGCGCGCATCTGCGCAGGAGCATAAACATGGTGGGACCTCTGATTCTGACGATTGACGAAGGCACCACCAATGCCAAGGCGATTGCGGTGGATCGCGGCGGCCGTGTGGTGGCACGCGGTAGCCAGAGTTTAACCCTGCAACACCCGCAGCCCGGTCTGGCTGAGCAGGATCCTGTGGCAATCTGGCAGGCGGTAAAACAGGCCATCGCCCATTGTCTGGCGTCGTGTGCAGGTGCGCCTGTCGCGGCGGTGGCGATCAGTAATCAGCGTGAGTCGGTGATGATCTGGCAGCGGCGTGATGGTCAGCCGCTGACACCGCTGGTGAGCTGGCAGGATCGACGCTCCGAGTCATTCTGTCGCGACCTTCGGCAGGCGGGTAAAGCGCCTCGCATCACCGGCCTGACCGGGCTGGCTGTTGATCCGATGTTTCCGGCCGCCAAGCTGACCGGGATGCTGGCCACCATTCCCGAGGGCGCGGCGCGGGCGGCTGCCGGCGAGCTTTGCATCGGCACGGTCGACAGCTGGCTCACCTGGCAGCTCAGCGCGGGCGAAGTCTTTATCACCGATCACGCCAACGCCTCCCGCACGCAGCTCTACAGTCTGCACCTCAACGACTGGGACGACGAGCTGCTGACGCTGTTTCAGTTGCCGCGCGCCGCACTGCCGCGCATCACCTCTTCAGCCAGTGAACAGGGCGTGGTGGCGGTAAATGACATTCCCGGTCTGGCGGCAGGCACGCCGATTCTGGCGCGTATTGGTGATTCCCATGCCGCGCTGCAGGCGCAACGCCGCGGCGAGTCTGAAGTGGTGAAAGCCACATACGGCACCGGCTCTTCATTGATGATGTCCATGGCAACGCCGCTGCTGACGGAAAATGGCCTCAGCACCACGGTGGCCTGGCATGACGGCACGCTGCGTTATGCGTTTGAAGGCAACATCACGCACACCGGTTCCGGTGCCGCCTGGCTGGGTAAACTGCTCGGCGTACAGGATCCACGTGAGCTGACCGCGATGGCGCAACGCTGCGACGACAATCAGGGCATCTATTTTGTCCCTGCGCTCTCGGGTCTGGGCGCGCCCTGGTGGGATCTTCAGGCACGCGGCATGGTGTGCGGACTGACGGATGCCGCGACACCTGACGTGCTGGCGCGGGTGGCACTCGAGTCGATCGTCTGGCAAATCGCCGATGTCTTTTTCGCGATGGAGCAGGCCAGCGGACAGCAGCTTCCGGCGCTCTGTGTCGATGGCAGCGCCACTGAAAATAGCTGGCTGATGCAGTTACAGGCCGATGTGTTGCAGCGGCCGCTGCAGCGGTTCCCGACTGCTGAGGTCTCCGCGCTGGGCGCGGCACTGCTGGCAGGCAAAGTGCTGGGGTGGTGGCAGCAGGGCAGTGATATGCAGGCTTTACAGGGCGGCAGCGTCATCCTGCCGCGTGAAGAGAACGCGCAGCGTATGCAGGAAAATTATAAAGGCTGGATCGATGCCGTTGCACGCTGTCGTTATCAGCCACATTAATCCTTATCCGGAGCAGAGCCATGTCAACACTTCCTCAGCAGTTAACCTTCGGTGTCATTATTGGCAACCGGGGTTTTTTTCCCAGCTATCTGGTGGGCGAGGCGCGCCAGCAGGCGGTCGCGCTGTTTGAAAAAATGAACATCAATACCGTCATGCTGGACGAAACCCAGACCAATCTGGGCGGCGTGGAGACGCGGCAGGAGGCAAAAATCTGCGCTGCACTGTTTCGCGAGCACCGCGAAAAAATTCACGGCATTGTGGTGCTGCTGCCTAACTTTGGTGATGAAAAAGCGATTGCAGAAGCGCTGCGTCTGGCCGGCCTGAATGTGCCAGTGCTGGTGCAGGCGGAAGAGGATAATCTTGATAAAATGGGGCTGGCGACCCGTCGCGACAGCTTCTGCGGCAAAATTTCGCTCTGCAATAACCTGCGGCAATATGGTATTCCGTTTACCCTGACCCGCCAGCACGTCTGCGCCCTGAGCGGTGAGGTCTTCAGGCAGGATCTGCAGCGGTTTAGCCAGCTCTGTCGTGTCGTGAATGCCATGCGTCGGGTGCGCGTCGGGGCGATTGGTGCGCGGCCCGCCGGATTTAACACCGTGCGTTATAGCGAAAAGCTGCTGGAGAAGATGGGCATCGCGGTGGAAACCCTGGATTTATCGGAGATTTTTACGCGTACCAACCGGCTGCGCGATGATGATATCCGCGTAGCAGAGAAGCGTGAAATCCTGGAGGCTAACGCTGATGCGCGCGGCATTCCGGGTGACAAACTGGTGACCATGGCCAAACTGTTTGTGGTGATCAGCGAATGGATCAGTGACAACGATATTGATACCACCGCTATTCAGTGCTGGACCTCACTGCAGGAGAATCTGGGGATTAACGTCTGCTCAATCATGAGCGTGATGTCGGGCCAGCTGATGCCCAGCGCCTGCGAAGTGGATGTGATGGGCGCGCTGTCGATGTACGCGCTCGCCAGCTGTTCGCTGAGTCCTGCCTCACTGGCGGACTGGAACAACAACTTTGGCGATGAACGGGACAAATGCGTGCTGTTTCACTGTGGTAACTTCGCCAGTGCCAGCCTGGAGTCACCGACGATGGGCACGGCCGATATCATCGGCACCACGGTGGGCAAAGAGAACACCTGCGGTGCAGTGCATGGCCGGATGAAGCAGGGTGATCTGACCTACTTCCGTCTTTCAACCGACGATTTTAGCGGCGAAATCAAAGCCTATGTCGGTGAGGGAATGTCGGTCACCGATCCGCTGGACACGGTGGGCTGTCGTGCGGTGATTCAGGTGCCGCAGCTGGAAACATTGCTGGCGTGGATCTGCCGTAATGGCTTTGAGCATCACGTGGCGATGAATCACTCAGCGACGGCAGATGTGCTGCAGGAAGCGTTTAGTGAGTATCTCGGTGTAAGTTGTTACCGGCATGAGTAAACGGTGAGACTGAATTGCAGAACGCCATAGGGGAAGGTGGGACAGCCGATGCGCTTACGTTTATGGCCGCATCGGTATCCCTGCCCGCCATCCCAATACAGGAGGGCGGGCCTGGGTTTAGCGCGCCATCCTGCGCACCTCGCCATCTTCATTTTCCACCGCAACCAGATCCACCGGAGGCAGATTGCCGCCGCTGAACTCCACCTGACGAATCGGGAAGGCGAAGCGGATGTTACGCGCTTCAAGAGCCGCCATCAGTTGCAGGTTAATCTCCTGCTGAATATCCATGTATTTGTTGTAATCCGCATCGAGCACAAAATAGACCACTTCAAAGGTCAGCTTTGAGTCTTCAAAGGCCAGGAAGTGGGCGCGGTCAAAACGGGTCGTCTCAATGTCCTGGATAATCTCTTTAACCAGCGGGCTGATCGCCCGAACCTGATCAGAGGGCGTGGCATAGCTGATACCAAACTTAAAGACGATGCGGCGCTGCTGCATGCGTTTGTAGTTATGGATGGTCTGCTGCAACAGAATAGTGTTTGAGCAAACAATCTGCTCACCGCTCAGGCTGCGCAGACGCGTGGTTTTCAGGCCAATATGTTCAATAGTGCCCGCAATATCACCAAACACAATAAAGTCGCCGTGCTCAAACGGCTTGTCAAAGCCTATCGCCAGCGACGCAAACACATCACTCAGCACGGTCTGAATTGCCAGCGCAATCGCGATACCGCCAACGCCAAGGCTGGCAACCAGTGCTGTAATGTTGATGCCGATGTTCGACAGAATGGCCAGGAACATCATGATCCAGACCACCACCCGCAGCAGAATGCCCAGGATCACCGTCGTCACCGGATTACGCACATGAATCGGATCGCGCAGCAGGCTTTTCAGCCACAGCCGGATGCCGCAGTCTATCCATAGCGCGAGCTGCACAATCAGCGCCAGGAACCAGCCGTGCGCAATGGTCACGCTCCATGAAGCAGGCAGGTCGACAAACTTCAGGGCAATCAGCAGCGAAAAGATCAGCAGCAGTGTCTGGCTGGTGCTGCGCAATATCTCCACCAGAATCGCAGTGGCGCGGACGTGACGATGTTCGCTATAGAGGGCAATCCGGTTGGAGATAAAGCGAATCAGGGTACGTAATACCCAGTAAATCACCAGGGTAGAGACGATAACGATAGCGCTGTTGAGCCAGAGTTCCTGATTAAAAAAGAGGGCGTGAAAACGACGTGAAGAGAGCCAGTTTTCCATTGGGGAGGGTCTCCTTGCTGGGTTCCGGTTTAAAAGAAAACAAGCAAGAAGCATAGCCTGGATGCGGCCCACCTGTGTGGCGCATCCATAAAGCGGTTACTGGAATCGGGTCGATTTATCGCGCGCCAGGCGCTCAAGAGCAAAGATAATCTGCTGAAGCTGTCGCTCCTGTGCCGGATTCAGCGTGGCAAAACGAAAGCTCAGGCGGGGTGTAATCAGGGTTTCATTTTTGCGGTTCACGACACAGCGTTCGCCAATACTCAACAGCTTCACCGGCACTTCAAAAATGCCATATTCGCCCAGCTCAACCCGGAACTGATTGAAGCTGTCGCCATTCTGCAAGCCTTCCGGCAGCGGTTCATCCACCAGCACACCGATACCGCCCAGAGAGAGATCCTGTAATCGCAGACGCGTTTTACTGCCATCCGGCCACAGGGTGTGGCACCAGAACTGCGGCTCCATCGGTGCGCAGACCCGAAAAAATTCCCGTCGCTGAATCTGCCACAGCAGGTCCGGCAGCGGTGAGCTGAAAGCGGGTAAGCCTTCAAACTCAATTTTTTCCAGTGAGGTGAGGCTGAACTCCACTTTTGCACCAAAGGTTTCAGCGGTGATACTGAGATCATCGCTGGTTAGTGCGTACTCGTTATCCAGGTTATTACTGCCGAGGTCAAACACCACGCGATCTTTATCGGCAGTCAGCATCCGGCTGATAAACTGCCCGCGCGGGAAGCGCACCAGTAAGGGCGTCTGCAATCGCAGCAAATCTTTCATAACGCCCAGAACCGCCAGCGTGCCACGTTTTAAATATTGTTCCTGGTCGGCTTCTTTCACGTCCTGCTCCACAAGGGGTTACTGTATTTACACTCTTTTTTTGCCTCGTCACGGTTATCGGCGCGGCTGCAAAAAGCTTTAATTTGCTCGTCATCAATAATAACTGTGAGCGGACGAGCAATTTTCGAAATGCTGGCTATACTTATCGCGGTAAACCGCTTGATAAATCAGGCGTTCACGATTTAATCATAAAAAGGAAGGAGCAACAGATGGGTATTATTTCCTGGATCGTCTTTGGCTTGATCGCGGGTATTCTGGCGAAGTGGATTATGCCAGGTAAAGACGGTGGCGGTTTCATTCTGACTGTTGTACTGGGTATTATCGGTGCAGTAGTGGGTGGCTGGATCAGTACGCTGTTTGGCTTCGGCCGCGTCGATGGGTTTAACTTCGGCAGTTTTGTGGTCGCAGTGATCGGTGCCATCGTGGTGCTGTTCGTGTACCGCAAAGTACGCAGTTAAACGTAACAGTTTTAACAGAAAAGGGGACGAAGCGATTCGTCCCCTTTTTTTATCTTTTACTCTGCTATCAGAAGTCGTAACCGACAGTCGCCATCACGCTGCGCTCCGCGCCCCAGTAGCAATAGCCGGTGCCGTAACAGCCCGCTACATAGGTGCGGTCGGTCAGGTTATTGGCATTGACCTGAACCCATGCGCCTTTCAGGCTGCTGTTCCAGACACCCAGATCGGCCCGCACTGATGCATCAAACAGCGTCACCGACGGCACGCGCGTGGTATTTTCATTGTCCGCCCACTGTTTGCCGATGTAACGCACGCCCGCGCCCGCACTCAGACCGTAATCAAACTGATAGTGACCCCAGAGTGCAGCCATGCTGTTAGGGGTGACATACGGCGTATGGCCGCTGTTGCCATCCACCGAATCTTTGAAGCGCAGATGGTTCAGCGTATAGCTCGCCACGGTGCTCAGACGCGGGGTTAACTGATTACGTGCTTCCAGCTCAATACCCTGTGAATGGACTTTGCCCGATGGCGTAAAGGTGCCGTCTTTAACATTACGGTTTGCCACATCCTTCTGCGTCAGGTCATAAACCGCCATGCTGTAAAGATCGCGGGTGCCCACCGGCTGATATTTCACCCCGGCTTCATACTGCTCTGAGGTGGTCGGCTTCAGCAGGTTATTGTTGGGATCGGTAAGCGCAGTCGGGGTAATCGCCTGGCTCCAGCTGACATAAGGCGAAATGCCGTTGTCGAAGGCATAGAGCAGCGCGGCGCGTCCGCTAATGTGATCATCCTGACGACGATCGCTGCCGCTGTTTTGTGCGACGATGCGATCGTAACGGCCGGAGAGATCGAGATGCCAGCGATCCAGCTTCATCTCATCCTGCAGATAGAGGCCGGTCTGGTAGTAACGGCGGGTGCTATCTGCCCAGGTCTGCTCAGGCATATCGCCCACCTGATCGCCGGTCACGGCATTCAGCTGGTTAGCCGGACCGCCAGCCTCACTAATCTCATTTTTGTAACGATGATACTCGGCACCCAGCGTGACGCGGTGCTCCAGTTCGCCGGTGTTGAACTCCGCCTGTAAGCGGTTATCCGTGGACCAGGCGGAGAGTGACGAGCGCTCGCCAGAGTAGTAGCGATTCAGCAGATCGGGATTATTTTCATCCCAGCCAATCTGATAAACCTGATCGAGATCGACATTCGAGTGGCTGTAACTGCCGGTTGATGAGAACGACCAGACGTCGTTAAAGCGATGGGCGAAATCGAAGCTGTAGATCTGCTCGTGGCGTTTGAACTGATCAAGATCGCTGTTGCCCTCATAGAAGCCGTTGCTCAACTTATAGCCGTTGTGTTCGGTAAGGCTGCCGTCACCCGGCACGGAACCGTGATAACCGCCTGACGGATCTTTTTGCAGGTAGGCTTTCAGAATCAGATGGGTATCTTCATCAGGTTGCCACATCAGCTGCGGCATCAGCGCATATTTCTCTTCACGGGTATGATCGTACTGGGTATCGCTATTGCGGGTTACGCCGGTCAGGCGAAACGCCCACTGGTCATTAATGGCATTGGTGTAGTCAAACATCGTGCCGGTGGTCGCGTTGCTGCCCGCCTGCACTTGAATGTGACCCTCTTCCGCGAACTGAGGACGTTTAGTCACCATGTTCACCAGTCCGCCCGGCACTGTCTGGCCATAGAGCGCGGAAGAGGGGCCTTTGATCACGTCGATGCGTTCCAGGAAAGCATTATCCACCTGCAATATGTTGAAACTGCCGCCGTCACTCATCAGCCGCATCCCGTCGAGGAAGGTGTTATCGACATCGCCACCGTGGAAGCCGCGCAGGGCAATGGTGTCGTAACGGGTAGCGGCCCCGCCGAAGTTAGTAAAGACGCCTGAGCTGTAACCCAGCGCCTGATTCAGGGTCAGTGCGCCCTGATCCTGCATCTGCTGGCGGGTGACTACGGATATTGATTGCGGCGTGGTGATCAATGGACGATCGCTCTTGGTTGCGCCCTGGCTGGTGGTCGCCAGATAGCCCTGGGTGGGCGTGGTCGAATCCTCCAGCGGTTGGGCAGTCACAACCATATCAGCAGCAAAACTCAGAGCAGGCGCAGTCAGCGCCAGGGTGCAGAGGTGAACATAACCTTTCAGCGACAATGACAGTTTCATCAAAATTCCTTTCTTGGCAAAGGGTCAGGCGGGTGAATAAAATTATTGATAGGCAATCTCATTATCATAATGAGAACTATTACCTTTTGTAAATTTGCTGCAATTTTGCCTGTAGATGAAAGAAGGTCAAGTAAAATTCGCTGAAAGGGAGTGCGGATACCTCCGGCGGGGCCAGAGGTATCCAGAGTGACTTAGTTTTGTGAGGCAGACGCCTGAGGAATATCGTGGGCGCTGTTACAGGTTTTATCTTTCGGGCAATACTTATCGAGCAGTTTCAGCGTGACGCCGTTTGTCCAGCCGAAGCCGTCCTGCAGCGGATATTCACCGCCACCGCCGCCGCCAAGATTTTTGCCGTCAACGACATATTTCTCTACCAGCTTATGCTCACGGTCATAGGTGTTCTGGACGTTTTGCAGGAAGCGTAAGCCGACCTCTTTTGCGAGTTTCGGCTGGTTATAGTGCTCAAGACCTTCCACGGCAACCCACTGCAGCGGAGCCCAGCCATTCGGTGCGTCCCACTGCTGACCGTTGTTTACGGTGGTTGTTACCAGACCACCCGGCTTCAGCAGCTGTTTTTCTACCGCGCTGGCGGTGCTTTCAGCCTGCCTGTCACTGGCTACCTGAAGATAGAGCGGGAACAGCGCAGCAGCCGTTAACTGCGGATGGACCTGTTTTTTCTGCCAGTCATAGTCGGCGTACCAGTTCTGTTTGCTGTCCCACAGATAGCGGTTGATTGCCGCCTGACGCTTCTCTGCGCGATCGGCAAACTGCTTTGCCAGATCGCTCTGCTTATTCATCTGGTAGCCTTTTGACAGCGTCTGCTCCAGGTGGAACATCAGGCTGTTAAGGTCAACGGGCGCCAGCTGTGTGGTGCGGATTGTCGACAGATTATGCGCATCGGTGAACCAGCGGGAACTGAAATCCCAGCCCGACGCGGCACCGGAACGCAGCTCGCGGTAGAGCTCGGCTTTATTGCGCTGCGGCGCTTTCTGCGCGGTGGCAATATCATCCATCCAGGATTCAGTACGTGGCACGTCGCGCGCATCCCAGTAGCGATTGAGCAACGTACCATCCGCCAGTTTAATCACCCGCTTGCTGGCGGCACCGGCCGCGACTTTATCGCTGTCGGCCATCCAGTAGTCATACTCTTTCTGCAATTGCGGCAGGTAGCGGGTATAGGCTTTGCCGTCATCATGCGTGGCCAGCAACTCGACCATCATGCTGAAGAACGGTGGCTGTGAACGGCTCAGGTAGTAGCTGCGGTTGCCGTTGGGAATGTGGCCATAGCGGTCAAGCAGCGAGGCGAAGTTATCCGTCATATCCTGGACTTTATCCCAGTGTCCGCTCTCGGCCAGCCCCAGCATGGTGAAGTAGCTGTCCCAGTAATAAACTTCGCGGAAACGCCCGCCAGGCACCACGTAGGGTTTTGGCAATGGCAGCAGCGAGTCGTACTGACCCACGCTGCTGGTGGTGCGGGTCAGTACTGGCCACAGGCCATCAATGTGCTCACGCAGGTTTTGTCCCGCGGGCGGGACATATTTGTCGCCCGCAGCGGGCAACGTAAAGTTGGTATCCACAAAACGTTTCAGGTCGAAATTGCGCTGTTTCTTCTGCATCTGCCAGTCGGCAAGAATCGAGGCGGGATCGAATTTCGGCACGGCATCAGCAAAGGTCTTTTGATCGGGATAGAACTTCGCCTGTTGCACGGCGTTAAACAGCGGCCCTAAACGAACGTCCGGCGGCTGCGGCTGATTGTTCAGCATGCGGCTGTTATCGTCGGCATGGGTGGTGAAAGCGGGAACGCTCAGCAGCAACGTGAGCAGAAAGGGCGCATAACGCTGACGCCGTGGGTTGGCGTTTACCTCAATTTTTGTCATCGGTTTTTCTCCTTGTCCGAAATGCGGCCGCGCGTAACGCATTGACCACAGGACCAACTTTAGACCTTATCTGTCTATTTAACCCTGACGCGAGCCGGAAATGTGAAGCCACGGGAATTATTTTTATGGAAAAAACCGCTTTTTCACGCCGGTTTTTTCTTGCTCTCACCCCACTTTTCCCCGACGCTGAAAGAAAAAAGGAGAGCAGGATGGAGATCATCTGGTATCACCCGTCGCAGTCTGCAGCGGCCTGGATTAACGGTTTACAACAACGCCTGCCTCAGGCGCGGGTTCGCGCCTGGCAGCCAGGCGACAACGGTCCGGCTGATTATGCGCTGGTCCGCTCCCCGCCCGCAGAGATGCTGCAGGGACGCGCCACACTGCGCGGCGTTTTTGCACTGGGCGCAGGTGTTGACGAAATTCTTAAGCAGCTGCAGCAGCATCCTGAGATGCTGCCCGACAGCGTGCCGCTGTACCGGCTGGAAGATACCGGGATGGCGCGTCAGATGCAGGAGTACGCGGTGCATAGCGTGCTGAGCTGGTTCCGTCGTTTTGACGACTACCGTCTTCAGCAGCAGCAACAGTGCTGGCAGCCGCTGCCCGCTTACACGCGTGAAGCGTTTACCATCGGCATCCTGGGCGCCGGCGTACTGGGACAAAGCGTGGCGGAGAGCCTGAAACCCTGGGGATTTCCGCTGCGTGTCTGGAGCCGCTCACCAAAAAAAATTGATGGCGTAACCAGCTTTGCCGGCCGCGATGCGTTGCCTGCGTTTCTGCAGGAGACGCGGGTGATCATCAACCTGCTGCCGAGCACACACGAGACAATCAATCTCATCGATCAGCACTTTTTACAGCAGCTGCCGCACGGCGCGTTCTTCCTTAACATCGCACGCGGCGCGCAGGTGGTGGAAGAGGATCTGCTGGCTGCGCTCAACAGCGGTCAGCTGAAAGCGGCAGCACTGGATGTCTTTCAGGTGGAACCGCTGCCCGAAGCACATCCGCTATGGTCCCATCCGCGGGTCACGATCACACCCCATAATGCGGCGGTAACCTTAATCGACGAAGCTATCGACTACATCGCCCGTGCCATCAATCAGGATCAGGCAGGCGAGCCGCCGCAGGGCAGGGTGGATCGTCAGCGCGGCTATTAATGAAACGGCCCCGTCAGGGGCATTCAGCAGGAGAAGAGGATGTATCCGGTAGATCTGCATATGCACACCATCGCCAGCACGCATGCTTACAGCACGCTGCATGACTACGTGACTCAGGCGAAGCAAACCGGCCTGAAACTGTTTGCCATCACCGATCACGGCCCTGACATGGCCGACGCGCCGCACTACTGGCACTTTATTAATATGCGCGTCTGGCCGCGGGTGATCGATGGCGTAGGGATTCTTCGCGGTATCGAAGCCAATATTAAAAATCAGCAGGGCGAGATCGACTGTTCTGGCCCGATGCTTGATGCGCTGGATTTAATCGTCGCCGGTTTTCACGAGCCGGTTTATGCGCCGCGGGACAGAAAGCATCACACTGACGCGATGATTGCCGCCATGGCAGGTGGTCTGGTCCATATCATCAGCCATCCGGGCAACCCGAAATTCCCTGTCGATATCCCGGCGATTGCCGAGGCCGCAGCGCATTACAATGTGGCGCTGGAGCTGAATAACTCCTCCTTTACCCACTCGCGTCCGGGCAGTGAACCCAACTGCCGGGCTATCGCCGCCGCCGTGCGCGATGCAGGTGGACGACTGGCATTTGGCTCCGACTCCCATACGGCTTTCACGCTCGGCCATTTCGAGCATTGCCTGCGCATTGCCCGCGAGGTGGATTTTCCTGAGGATCGGGTGTTAAATGTCACGCCGCGTCGCCTGCTCGACTTTCTGGAAATGCGTAGCGGCAAACATATTGCTGAACTGGCTGACTTTTAATTTATTACTTCGGGGACTACATGCCGCCAGACTTTCTGCACCAGGTGTAAGCTGTGGGTCTGAAATATCTTATTTGCGGTTGAGTTCCCGAGTTGAACCGACTGTAAAAGGTACATATATAGCTAATGGTACAGTCGGGGATGACCTTAAGTTGCGAAACGAACGTGAAAACGAATGGTTTTATCAGGTGGTCAAATCATTAATCAGCAATGCAGAACCATTACGCAGATTAGTCACTACCGTAATTACCGAGTTTTACTGGAAACTTGATGCTCAAGGTAAGGAGGCTGTTCGCAATCAATTGGCCTATGGAGCCGGAAAGATAGGAGGCGATCAGGATCTGGATTATATCAGTAGCCACCCTCAGACCTTTCAAAGGATCAGTAATGAAATTTGTAAAAAGGCTGGGTAAACTTTCGGCACATGTAATTGAAGGGACGATTACAGTCGTGATGAGCTTCGTTGCTCTCGCTTCACTCTTTGTGTTCGATAGCCTGGCGTTGAAACTATGCTGTTTCTTCGGGGCTGTATTACTGGGATATGGGGCCGCTTACTTTCTGGGTAAAGTCAGAGGTGAGCATAAGGTATGAAAGTTACAGTAAATTCTCTCATCGACTCTTTTATATTACGGACAGCAAAGATTGAGACTATGTGCTTTACCAACGCGGCAGGAACATGTAATCGATACGCTGAACATGATGAAGTTTCTGAATTTATGCAGGAATATCATTATTGAAATTGAGGGGTATGCCTGTTCATGAAGATCAGGTTTTAAAATTTAATGGAAGATATTTTGATAAAATGAAAAAAATTATTCGCTGGTTTTACGCCTGGGTGAGTCAATCTTTCTTTGGGCTGATACCACCAGTTGTGGGTGTGGTTGGCGCTATTTTATTTATAAACGTTTTTCCTGACTATGGTTTGCTGTTCGCTTTACTGTGGTTTGTCTTAATCATCTATATTAGCGTAAAATATTTTCGTTTTTATTAGTAAGAAATTTTCTCTGCTGAACTGGCCGTTTTTTAAGATATTTTAGACATTTTGACTTTTTGCCTGGCTGAGATTGTTGAGTTTAAGATTGGGTTTCTGAAACAATAGACCAGCGACGTTGTTAAGACCATTGAAGTCGATGGACGGCTGGCATTTGGCTCTGGTTTCCCTACTGTTTCCAGGGCTCGGTCCTCTCTACAAGCACCTGCGCATTGCCCGCGAGGTGGATTTTCCTGAGGATCGGGTGTTAAATGTCACGCCGCGTCGCCTGCTCGACTTTCTGGAAATGCGTAGCGGCAAATCTATTGCTGAACTGGCTGACTTTTAATTTATTTTGCCTCAAGGAAATCTGACTCATGAATGAGTTTTCCATTCTGTGCCGTGTGATTGGCTCACTGTTTAATCGTCAGCCGCAGGACCCGCTGCTGGTGCCGCTGTTCACACTGCTGCGTGAAGGCAAACTGCAGTCGCAGTGGCCGCTGGAGCAGGATGAGCTGCTGACGCGTCTGCAACAGAACAGTGATCCGCAGGCGCTGGCCGCTGACTACAATGCGCTGTTCGTTGGCAGCGAATGTAATGTCCCGCCTTACGCGTCACAGTGGCCGGAAGGCAAAGCTGAAGCGGACGTGCGTGCATTTCTGACCTCACGCGGAATGCCGCTGAGCGATGCGCCTGCTGACCATTTTGGTGTACTGCTGCTGGCCGCGTCATGGCTGGAAGATCAGTCCGCGGAAGATGAGAGCGCAGCGCAACTGGCGCTGTTTGAAGAGTATCTGCTGCCGTGGTGCGGTACGTTCCTGGGTAAAGTGGAAGCGCACGCGACCACTGCGTTCTACCGCACCCTCGCGATGCTGAGCCGCGAAGCGATTCAGGCGATGTACAACGAATTGCTGGATAGCAGCGAAGAAACGCCCGACGCCTGATTCACCAGGTCGCCGGGTGCGTACCCGGCGCGGAGCCAGATGTCGCGAACATCTGCGGGGTGCCGGGGAGCCAGGCTGCTGCCCGCAGCCTTACCCCCAATCCCCACGGCGTTAATTCGTAACAGGGCAGGTTATCTTTAACCTGTGGCTCAATGCCAGCGCCTGCGCACTGCCCGAGTGGGTGCTGCTGCAATAGCCATGCGGTGCGCGCCAGTGACAGCCGAACCTGGCTGCCGTGACCATCTGTAACGCGTCGCCTCAATCCCTCCAGCACCGCCGCCGCCAGCAGATAGCCAGTGGCATGATCCAGTGCCTGAACTGGCAGCGGAACCGGTTTGTCGCTCTGCTGCCACTGCATACCCCGTTCAGCAATGCCACATCCCATCTGCACCAGACTGTCAAACCCCCGGCGGTTGCGCCACGGCCCCTGCCAGCCCCACGCATTAAGCCCGGCAAGGACAAGGCCAGGTGAGAGCGCCTGAAGGGTCTCTGCGTCAAACCCAAGCCGTTCCAGCGCATCCGCCCGATAGCCATGCACCAGCACGTCTGCCTCGCGCAGCAGGCGGATAAACTGCTCGCGATCGGCAGTCTGAGTCAGGTCGAGCACCGCACGGCGCTTGCCGCAGCTCAGCTCCTCATCCAGTGTCGGCTCCTGCCAGCCCGGCGGATCGATGCGCAGCACGCGGGCCCCCAGGCTGGCAAGAATCCGGGTAGCGACCGGCCCGGCAATAATCCGCGTCAGATCCAGAACTTTTATACCCATTAACGGACGCGCCTCGGCCAGCGGCCAGTCGGGCAGAGGAGCTGGCTGGGTGATCTGCCAGCTAAACAGCGGTTCGCGCTGCACTGCCTGACCCTCAGGATGCTGCTGCCAGGCAGCGGCGCTTCGCATCTCTGCGGCACAGCCACCGGCATCAATAATCGCCTGCTCCAGTTCGCTGGCCTGCCACTGCTGGACCTGCATCGCCAGCGCCGCGCGATCGGCGTGCGCGCCCAGCACCTGCTCCATCGCCAGCCGGTGATGTGCGGCATTGGTATGCAGGCGGATCCAGCCATCGCGGCTGCGATAGTCACCGGCAAACGCATCCCACATCGCGGGTGCAGCACGGTTCAGCGGATAAAAACTCTGCTGAAACCAGCGCGATGCCAGGCGCACATTAACGGCGACGGGCGGAGAGCAATAGTCAGGGCGGGAGGCGGCGATGAGCGCGGCGGTGGCCTGAGTTGCCAGACCAATGCTGGTGGCCGCCAGTTCACTGACGGCAAAAGCAGAAGAGAAGGTGGCGCGATCAACGAAAGCGGGAAGAGGCAAGGCGTCGGCGTCGCCCCGCAATCCCTGCTGCATCTGCTGCCACAAAGAAGCGGCAAGCTTTAAGTCCATGTTGTGCTCCCTGAGAAAGGTCATTTCTCAAGCATAGCACGCCGGATTAACGCCGCCGCAGGCGCGGGAAGCGGGCATGCATCCGCAGGTTACGCAGGTTAATCACCGCGATGGCCGTGCCGAGGATCACCAGTGAAGCACCGATAATCTTAAAGCTGTTCAGGCTGTCACCCAGTACCACAATCCCCATCAGCACGGATAAAACCGGCGTCAGCAGCGAGTAGGGCATGATCAGATTGACGTTATATTTCTTCAGCAGCACATACCACAGCGTATACGCCACAATCGATGAGGCGATGGCGCTGTAGAGAATTGCGAACCAGCCGTGCCAGCCTGCATGCTGCAGGGCATAGAGCTGGTTCGACTCCATCACAAAGCTGGACGCGCCTGTGATTGGAATCGCCAGGAACGCAATCCATCCGGTCATGGTTAAGGGCTTTATCGGCGGTGACTTCTTCACAATCAGATTACTGACGGCCCAGCCGGTGGCGCTGCACAGCAGCAGACAAAGCACCCACCAGGACGGAATCGTCGGGCTGCCGGAGAGCACGACCACGCCGCTCAGCGAGATCATAATGCCCATCAACTGCACCAGCTTCAGCTTCTCTTTCAACACCACCATCGCCAGCAGCATCGCAATCGGCGTTCCCAGCTGCACCACAATGGCGCCAGTGCCGGCATCGGTGTAGCGCAGGCCGACAAACAGTAGCGAGAAGTGCATAAAACCGAACGTAAACGCCAGCAGCAGCAGCCAGCGTAACTGTTGACGATTAATCCGGCAAAACGGCACCAGCACGATGGCCACGACCACAAATCTCATAAACGTCAGAAACAGAGGCGGCAGCTCCAGCAGGCCCCATTTCACTGCAACGTTGTTGAAGGCCCAGATTGAAACCACCATCAGAATCAGAAAAAAATGCCGCACAGCCACGATAATATCCTTTTGATGATTTTTGCTTAGCCCGCTAATGATGGCACGAACTGCGGCATTCCAGCCAATCGCAGCAACAAATTTTCTGCAATTGCCGCGCAGCCGCTGAGACTTTTGCGTGCGATGCTGGCAGACTGATTTGAAACGACTTCTTAAGGAACCGATTCGGTATGATACCTGTGTCCGCGTTACCCCTTGCGTTAATTCAGCTTGAAGTCCCACCCGCAAACGTCGTCTCAGAGATTGGTGAACAGCCACGCTGGTTTATTGATGCGCTGGATTTGCAACCTGATGCGTACCTGATTGTCCGGCCCCATCTGGGCGAGGCATTACCCGATTTCGATCAGATATCCGGGGCGATCCTCAGCGGTTCCTGGGCGATGGTCACCGATCACGCTGAGTGGAGCGAACGCAGTGCCGCATGGATTCGGGCAGCGATTGATCATGATCTGCCGCTGCTGGGCGTCTGCTATGGTCATCAGCTGATGGCCTATGCGCTGGGCGGCGAAGTGGCAGATAACCCCAATGGATGGGAGCGTGGTCTGTTACCGATTCGCTGCTCAGCTCAGGCGCAGCGCGATCCGCTGCTGCAAAACCTGCCACAGGATTTCAGCGTCTGGCTATCGCATCGTCAGTCGGTTATCAGCGCGCCGCCTCAGGCGCAGGTGCTGGCCGCGTCTGCACGCGATGGCTGTCAGATTGTGCGCTATACGCCGCAGGCGATCTCGGTGCAGTTTCATCCCGAATTTACACGGCACATCATGAACGCATGCCTGCCTGAGGGCTGTAAAGAGGATGGGGCAAACGACATTGAAGGAAAAGACTGGGCGCGTGCGTTGCTGGTGGCATTCTGGCAACAGACGCGCCCGGCAATGGGGCGTGCTCAGGGCGCGTAGTGACGCGTGCAGCGATAAACCCAGGCGGGTGGCACATTTTTCAGCACCCGCTGGCGCTCCCAGGTGAAGTAGCGCGACAAGTCAGGCTGGGTCAGCGAGGTGTACTGGAACTGCACAAACACGCCCTTCGGGCCGAGGGCGTTATAAACCGCGCGCAGAATGGCTTCACGCAGCTCAGGCGGAAGTGACAGCAGCGGCAGGCCAGAGAAAATCACGTCATATTCCCCGCTCAGGTACTCCGCAGAACAGGTCCGTACTGTCATGCGTGGATCATCCATCGCAACAAGTTTGTCTGCCAGCGTGTTACTGATCTCAAAAGCATCCAGCGTGGCATCAGGTGACATCTGATCCAGTATCCAGCGCGTCAGCACCCCATCACCCGCGCCGAGTTCGGCAACACGTAATGTTTCAGGCCATTCGACTGATGCGATCATGGCGCGGCACAACGCCTCAGATGAGGGCGTAATGCTGCCCATCTTGCGTGGGTTGCGGATAAACTGATGCACGAAATTGGCTTTAGCGCGCATCAGGGTAATAGCTGAAGCCAGCATGTTCATCTCCAGAATGAATTTATCCTCAGGTTGACCCTCTTTGTGCCGCAGAAGTTTCTCTTTGAACAGCCGTTTGGGTAAAAGTCGGAATTATCTAAAGACGAAGCGGAAACGCCTATTCCTTCGGGGCGGTCACAGTTTCCGGATAACAGACCTGACAGGCTCTCAATGATGCTTCATGTTAATAATAAGTTTCATCATTGTTACATCAGTCACCTGTCAGGAGAATGACCATGCGTTACGCCGCCCCCGGAGAACAGGGTTCTCTGATCACATTACAAAAGAATTATGGCAACTTCATTAATGGTGAATTCGTCGCGCCGGTGAACGGCAACTACTTCACCAATACTTCGCCAGTGAACGGCTCTGCGGCCGGTGAGTTTCCCCGCTCAGATGCCGCCGATGTTGATAACGCCGTCGCCGCTGCGGCTGCGGCGGCTGACGCCTGGGGAAAGACATCGCCACAACAACGTTCTCTGCTGTTACTGAAGATCGCCGATCGGCTGGAACAGCATCTGGAGACCATGGCGGTCTATGAAACCTGGGACAACGGGAAACCGGTACGCGAAACGCTGGCGGCGGATATGCCGCTGGCGGTCGATCACTTCCGCTACTTTGCCGGTTGTGTGCGGGCGCAGGAAGGCAGTGCGGCAGAGATTGATGAGTTCACCGCTGCCTACCATTTCCACGAGCCGCTGGGCGTGGTGGCGCAAATTATCCCCTGGAACTTCCCGTTGTTAATGGCGGCCTGGAAACTGGCGCCGGCGCTGGGCGCAGGTAACTGCGTTGTACTTAAACCGGCAGAACAGACGCCGCTGTCGATCACCGTTTTTGTCGATCTGATTAAAGACCTGCTGCCGCCAGGCGTGCTGAACGTGGTGCACGGCTTTGGTAAAGAGGCAGGCGAAGCGCTGGCTTCTCACTCCGGCATTGCTAAGGTGGCCTTTACCGGCTCTACCGCCACCGGGGGTCACATTCTGGAACTGGCAGCGAAAAGCCTGATTCCCTCAACGGTCGAACTGGGGGGCAAATCACCCAACATCTTCTTTGAAGACATCATGCAGGCGGAAGAGAGCTTTATTGAGAAAGCCGCTGAAGGCGTGGTGCTGGGCTTCCTGAATCAGGGCGAAATCTGTACCTGTCCGTCACGTGCACTGGTGCAGGAGTCCATCTACGAACCGTTTATGGCCGCCGTAATGAAGCGGGTAAAAACCATTAAACGGGGCGATCCGCTGGACACCGAGACCATGGTGGGCGCGCAGGCGTCACAGCAGCAGTTTGATAAAATTCTCTCTTACCTTGAGGTTGCCCGTCAGGAGGGTGCCGAAGTACTGGTGGGTGGCGGTGTTGAGAAGCTGGATGATGAACTTAACAGCGGTTACTACATTCAGCCCACCCTGCTGAAAGGCAACAACAGCATGCGGGTTTTCCAGGAGGAGATCTTTGGACCGGTGATCGGCATCACCACTTTTAAGGATGAGGCGGAAGCGGTCAGCATTGCTAACGACTCTATTTATGGGCTGGGTGCGGGCGTCTGGACGCGAGATATCAACCGTGCTTATCGGGTGGGCAGGGCGATTAAAGCCGGTCGCGTCTGGACTAACTGCTACCACCTCTATCCGGCACACGCCGCGTTTGGTGGGTATAAAAAATCGGGTATTGGTCGCGAGACGCACAAAATGATGCTGGACCACTATCAGCAGACCAAAAACCTGCTGGTCAGTTACAGCATCGAGCCGCTGGGCTTCTTCTGATCGACCTGACCAAATAATTTTTCCGTTTGTTACCGTTAAACCACGCTGAGGCGTGGTTTTTTTATGTCCCGACTTTGTAACCTGCTGACACACTTAAACTTATCAGCGGTCAGATTTTTGTAAAGAACGCTTAATCAGTCCTGGCTGCGCACAGAGTGTGGCCGTGTAGCGTTTCGCTTATCTGCCTTAATTCCTTTCCCTTCTTCACTCACGGCAACGCTGTCATTCAATCAATTAACTCATTGATAAATTGTCTCTTTACAGATAAATCCTGCCGCTTTAACGGCACTTCAGTGAAGGATGCCGTTTCTCACCACGCTTCCGTCACCCGCAATCAGCACCACTTTTTACATGAGTTACTTTAATGATGCTTCAGGGGTGAAAACACTAATTTGTAAAAATACTTTATATTTTTGCATGTTGTTAAGATTTGTCCTAAGTGGGTGCTTAAAAGCTCGACATATTTGGCTTAACTTATTTAGTTAATTATTTCTTAAGTAAATTCTAATGAAATAGGCCCGTTGAAATTTTGTCAATCTTCTGTAAACTCGCAGCTTATATTTACACATGGATCGTAATTTCAGACCCACGGGCAGGGACTACCTGGCTCGTGCGGTAGCTATGAAATTTTATAATGATAATAAATACATGAAAGTTAAGCATTTAATTCATGTGTTAACAGGTGTGTTAAGTCATTTTATTTCGTAAGCGAATAGCGTTGTGTATGTAAATCGTATTCAGTTTGTCGGTTTTACGACCAGGGATGGCATTAGTAAAACTTGGGTTTTGCCTGCCTGCTTAAATTTGCCGGGAAAAAATTGATCATGTTTCTGATCGTTTATTGCCAGGTCAGATTCTTCTTCATTCCCGCTCATACCTTCGCTGATGGTTTTTCATACTTAACTTTAACTGATCGTTTTTTGTAAGGTTACGCAACAGTTTTGCGCCGTTCGTTTAAGAATGATCATTCTCAATGGCCCTGATTGCGCTTCTTTCAAGCCCTGTTTCTAAATTTTCAACACTCACAACCGGCCTTTGGCCTCTCTCCAGGATATGAATGGAACACAACATGAAAAAAATGGCGAAGCTCCACATTGCACTAGGCCTGATGTTTGTTTTCTCTCTCGCGGGTTGTAAAACACCGCCAAAAATGACCGATGACACACTGGTCACCAGCACGGTGGACGGCGTAGCGCTCAGCCACCGTTATGCCGTAAAACCCCCCGCGCAGTTCAGCCCGATTAACGAGACTTACCGCGCGCTCTATCCTGGCTCGGTGATGAGCCAGCCAGGCTACGGTGGCAAGGTGGTGGAGACGCTGAAAACCGGTGAAAGCTATACCGTGATTGGTCAGGTGGAGAACAACTGGCTGGCGCTGGGTGAACCGGCCCAGGCTGCAGAAGCGAAACCGGATAGCGGCACGGCTACCGTGAAAGATGCACCGCAATCTGCCACGCCGCAGGCGACAGTTACGTTGACGGGCTATGTGCCGTTTCGCGCCGTGGTGAAAAGCGATCTCTACGATCAGACAGTTAAAGCCGATCAGCCTAAACGTCGTGCGCGCAGTAGCAGCAAGAAGAAAACCTGTGTCGCGGTGAATGGTGACAGCACTGCCTGTCAGAACAGCACCAACGGAACCTGGATCATTAACTAATCGCAAAAAGCAGGGAGGGCTTGATGATGAGAACAACTCAACTGCGTGGTGGGCTGATAGTGCTGCTGGCGTTGCTGCTGGCGGCCTGTAGCAGCAGTAAGCAGCCTGTGGCTTATTACAACCTGGACGTGCAAGGACAGAATCAGCTCAATGGCGGTGCGCCGCTGAAAGTCCGGGTGTTGTTACTGAGCTCCGATGCGGAGTTCATGTCAGCAGACTTCTTCTCCCTGCAAAACCAGTCCGCCACCGTACTGGGCAGCGCACAACTCAATACCCAGCAGTTCTTCCTGACACCCGAGCAGCGCAGTAAAACGCTGCGCATCAAGAGCCTGCCGGAGACACGCTTCATCGGCATCATGGCGGAATATCAGGCGCTGGACGGCAAAGTCTGGCGCCTGTCGCTGCCGGTGCCTGAAGATGCGTCGCCCTCATTCTGGGCGTTCTGGAAACGTAACGATGGCGAGCTGAATGCGCGCATTGTGGCGGGGATTAATGGCCTTCGCGTGGAAAAACAGTGATGCCTATGAACAGAGCCGAAAAAGTGGTCTGGACCGAGGGGATGTTCCTGCGTCCCCATCATTTCCAGCAGTCAGAAAATTATCTTCTCAGCACCCTGCGTGAGTGGGGCCAGTCACAGCGCGCTTATACCTGGGGCTTTTACGATCTGGAGTTTGATGAAGCGTTGCTGCGTCAGGGAAAACTTGCGCTGAGCGCCGCCAGCGGCTGCCTGCCGGATGGCACATTTTTCTCCTTCAGCCAGCCACAGCATGGCCCGGCACCGCTGGACCTTCCGGCCTCTGTTGACCGCAGCAAGGTCGTGCTGGCGATACCGGCCCGACGCAATGGCCGCGAAGCCGTCGCTTTCCAGGAGTCGCAGGACTCTCTGGCGCGCTACCTTGCCTGGGAAGCGGACGTGGAAGATGACAACGCACAGGCCGTGGGCAGCGCCACAGTGCAATTCGGCAAGCTGCGCCTGCGTCTGATGCTGGAGCAGGATCTTACCGCCGAGTGGACTGCGATGGGCGTGGCGCAGGTGATTGAAAAACGCAGCGACAATCACATCCGGCTCGACAGCGACTACATCCCGCCGATGCTGGGCCTGAACAGCAGTCGTCCACTGCAAAACATGTTTAACGACCTGTACGGGCTGATCCAGCAGCGCAGTCAGCAACTGAGTCAGCGAGCGCCGGGCACCGGCCGCTTCAACAGCGCTGATATGGTCGATTTTATGCTGCTGGCGCTGCTCAATCGTCAGCTTGGCCTGCACAGCCATCTGCAACATCTGCCGTTACTGCATCCTGAAACGCTCTATAGCCACTGGCTGCAACTGGCGGCGGAACTCAGCACCTGGACGCCCGCCCGCGCACCTGATGCGCTGCCGCTTTATGACCATGACGATCTTCACAGCTGCTTTAGCCGTCTGTCGCTGCTGTTGCGGCAGGGACTGTCGCAGGTCATGGAAGAGAGCGCGATTCAGCTGCCGCTGACCCAGCGCTCGCACGGCCTGAACGTCGCCACTGTACCGGAAAGCAGCATGGTGCATGAGTTTGGCTTTGTGCTGGCAGTAAAAGCCAGCGTGCCGGCTGATACCCTAAAAACCCATTTCCCGGCGCAGATGAAAGTCGCTCCGGTCAGTAAAATCCGCGATCTGGTGCAGCTGCAACTACCGGGCCTGGCACTTCGGGCGATGCCTGGCGCGCCGCCGCAGATCCCGTGGCATGCCGGATACAGCTATTTCGAACTGGATAAGAACAGCGAGCTATGGAAAGAGATGGAGCGCTCGGGCGCTTTTGCGCTGCATCTTGCCGGTGAGTTTCCGGGCCTGAACATGGAGTTCTGGGCCATCCGCAGTCAGTCAGAATAATAAACTGAGCACGCAGCATGATGCAGGAACAACAAAAATCACACAGCGATCTTGCGCCCGATGCCAGCCACCAGAATGTGCTGGTCGCGGCGGCTAACCCCCTGATTAACGCGATTCCACAGATCCGCCATTCGGTGTCGCATGACGATCCGGCGCAACTGCGCCAGCAACTGATTGACCAGATTCGCCGCTTCGAGCTGAGCTGCCAGCAGTCCGGTCTCGGCTACGAAGTGATCATCGGCGCGCGTTACTGCCTTTGTACCGCGCTGGATGAGGCGGCGGCGCTGACCCCGTGGGGCAGCCGCGGCGTCTGGACCAGCAACGGTTTACTGGTGACGTTTCACAACGAAACCTGGGGTGGCGAGAAGTTTTTCCAGCTACTGGCCAAGCTGTCGCAGAACCCAAGACGCCACATTCTGATGCTGGAGCTGATCTACTTCTGCCTGCTGCTGGGGTTCGAAGGCCGCTACCGGGTGCTGGACAATGGCCGTTCGCAGCTGGAGACCATCAAACAGCGTCTGCTGCAGATGATCAGAAGCGTGCGCGGCAATTACGCGACGGCGCTGTCACCGCATCCCACCGATCAACCGGTGCTGCGCAAGCTGTGGCGACCGATGATCCCGCTCTGGGCCTGCGCCGCAGTCGCCGGACTGGCGGCTTGCCTGTTCTATATCGTGCTCAACTGGCGTCTGGGCGATTACACCTCGCCGGTGCTGGCCCGCATCTATCAGACGGCGCTACCGGAAGTGAAGATCGGCAACCCTGCGCCGCCACCGCCCGCCACGCTCGACCTGCGCGGTTTCCTGAAACCGGAAATTGATGCCGGGCTGGTGGCGGTTCGTGATGAAGCGGATCGCAGCGTAGTGACTCTGAAAGGGGATGGGTTGTTTGCTTCGGCGGCCACCGACGTGCGCGGACGCTATGTCGACGTGATCCAGCGCATTGCCGCCGCCATGAACAACGTCAGTGGCCAGATTCAGGTGATTGGTTACAGCGATAACGTACCGATCCGCAGTGCGCGCTTCGGCTCCAACTTTGAGCTTTCGCTGGCACGCGCGCGGTCGGTGCAGTCCCTGCTGCAACAGCAACTGGCAGATCCATCACGGGTGAAAGCGGAAGGGCGCGGCGAAAGCAATCCGCTGGTGCCAAACAACAGCGCAGAAAATCGCGCACGTAACCGTCGCGTTGAAATCACACTGCTGGTGGCGCCGGATGCGACGCATGCCGAACTCAACGGCCTGGCGAGAGGGAACTGATCCATGCTGAATATTCTGTTTGCGGTGCTGACCAGCCGCCTCGCGTGGGGCTTCGTCGGCATCACCGCGCTCTCATTCATTATCTGGGTCATTGGCCCGGTCTTCTCTATCGTTGATTCGCGGCCGCTTGAACCAGAGCAGAACCGGATGATCAGTATCGCACTGCTCTATCTGGTCTGGGGTCTGGGGCAGGCGATCCCACGGCTTTACAATTACTGGCTCAACCGCAAGCTGATGTCGAGTCTGGAAACCGGCAAAAGCGATGCGCCGGAAGCAGATCGTCAGCGTCTGACCAGTGAAGAGCAGGTGCTGGCAGGGCGCTTCTCTGAAGCCACAGAGATGCTGAGAAAGGCGCATTTTCAGCGCCACAGCAGCAAGGGTACGCCGTTCTGGGCGCAGCGCTTTGGCCGCCAGTATCTCTATCAGCTGCCGTGGTACATGATCATCGGCGCACCCGGTGCCGGTAAAACCACCGCGCTGGTCAACTCCGGCCTGCAGTTTCCGCTGGCGGACAAGTTCGGCAAGTCGGCGCTGCGCGGCATCGGCGGCACCCGCAACTGCGACTGGTGGTTCACCAATGATGCAGTCCTTCTCGATACCGCCGGGCGCTACAGCACCCAGGAGAGTCAGCAGGATAGCGATGCCAGCGAATGGCATCATTTCCTCGACCTGCTGCGTAAATATCGCGGACGTCAGCCAATTAACGGTGTCATCGTCACCCTGAGCGTCTCCGATCTGCTGAGCCAGTCGCCCGAGGCACTGCGCAACCAGGCGCTGGCGCTGCGTCAGCGTCTGATGGAGCTGCACGATCGTCTCGGCATCCGTTTCCCGGTCTATGTGCTGGTCACCAAAGCTGACCTGCTTAAAGGCTTCCGCAGCTACTTCGGCTCACTGGACAAAGCCCAGCGCGAACAAATCTGGGGGTTCACTTTTCCGTGGGCGAAGGCATCTGCCGCCGATTTTGAGCTGAACAGCCAGTTCCAGCAGGAGTATTCACTGCTGCAACAGCGACTGGATGCCGGACTGGCCGACCGTCTGCTGATGGAGAGTGACGCCCGGGCGCGGGCGGAAAGTTATCTCTTCCCACAGGAGTTTGCGGCGTTACGTCCATTGCTGGCAGACGCACTTGATACGCTGTTTGCCCGCTCCGATTTTGAAACCCAGTTCGCGCCACGCGGCATCTATTTTGCCAGCGGCACCCAGGAAGGACTGCCGTTTGACCGGGTGATGGGCGAGCTGAACCGCGCGCTGAATCTGCCAGGCCAGCAGGCGGGCGAATCAGGCAGATGGGATCAGGTTGATAAAGACGCGCCAATTCCGCAGAACAAAGGCCAGAGCTTCTTCCTGAAAGGAGTGCTGGAAAATGTGATTTTCCAGGAGTCGGGCCTGGCGGGCAGTAATCGCTGGTGGGAACTGCGCAACCGCGCCGGATTGTGGTCGGGGTATCTGGCGCTGCTGGTGCTGCTACTGGTGGCGGGCGGACTGTGGCTTACCAGTTACAGCAAGAACAAAACTTACCTGCAGGAGATGGCTGCTAAAGGGCCACAGGTTGAGCAACTGGGCAATCAGCTTCAGCAGCAGGTCAACGGCGATCTCTTTGCGCTGGTGCCCTATCTCAACACCCTGTTGCACCTGCCAGAAAGCGCCGACTTCTCGCTGGAGTCTCCACCGCTGACGCGCCGCATGGGGCTTTATCGCGGCACCGAGGTCAGCGATGCAACCCGCGCGCTTTACGACAAAGCACTGAAACAGCTGCTGTTGCCGCAGGTGGCACAGAACATCACCCGCTGGCTGCGTAATGACACTGGCAGCGATGCGGACTACAGCTATGAAGCGCTGAAGGCGTATCAGATGCTCTATCAGCCGAAGCACTACGATGGCAAATTCCTGCAGGCCTGGCTGATGCTGAATCTCTCACGTGAGCTGCCGCAGAACGTCACGCAGCAGCAGGTAAAACAGCTGGCGTGGCATCTGCAACAGCTGCTGGAAACGCAGATCCACTCGTCGCCCTACGCGAAGGATGACGCACTGGTAAAGCGCGAGCAGGAAATGATTAATCAGATGCCGCTGTCACAGCGGGTTTATGGACGACTGAAGCGCCTGCTGCAACGGGATGACAGCCTGCAACCGGTCACGCTGGCGTCGCTGGGCGGGCCTCAGAGCGAGCTGGTGTTTTCCCGCAAAAGCGGTAAATCGGTGAATGACGGGGTGTCCGGTCTCTATACACCGGACGGTTACTGGCAGCATGTCGATAAGCAGATTGCCCCGGTAACGCAGGCACTTTATCAGGACGATCTCTGGGTACTGGGCGGTGCTGCGCCGCAACAGAAAAGTGAGCAGACCGATCTCGCGGTGCGTCAGCTCTATGTGCAGGACTATATCCGCCAGTGGGAGCAGTTTCTGAGTGATATCCAGCTCAACAGCAGCGCCGACCTTTCGCAACGTATCAACACCGCGCGTCTGCTGTCAGGCAATCACTCGCCGCTGCGCCAGCTGGTCATCAATCTCAGCAATCTGCTGACGCTGAACCGGGCGCAACCCGATGAGAAAACCGCGCAGGCAGCAAAACCGTCGGATAACAGCGCCACCCGTACTCTGGAAGCGCTGTTTACGTCACCTGAAGCGAGCGCTGCGCGTGGACAGGCGGCAACGCAGGTCTCTCCGGAACAGGCCGTTGCTGTGCACTTTGCGCCGATCCTTGAGCTGGCACAGCCGCTGCAGCAGGGCAGCAAGGTGCTGGCGGTGGATGACTTCCTGCACCAGATTGACGACCTTTATCGCTACCTCACGGCGGTGCAGGATGCCGCCAACAGCGGAATGCCGCCACCGGCCAGCGATGCGATCAGTCGTCTTCAGGCCAGTGCCGGAAGACTTCCCGGTTCGCTACAGAATATGGTCTCCAGCATGGCGGTCGGCGCCAGCAGTGATGCACAGCGCCGCGACATGGATAACGTCCGTAAACGTATCACGATGGAGGTGGGCAGTTTCTGTCGTCAGGCGATCGCCGGTCGTTATCCGCTGGTGCGCTCCGCGCGCAGTGAAGTGACACCTGACGACCTGGCCCGGATGTTTGCGCCTGGCAGCGGCATGATGGACAGCTTCTTCCGCGACAACCTGGCCAGCAAAGTCGACACCACCAACGCATCGTGGCGCTTTACGCCAGGTATTGACGGCAAAACGCTGCCGGGTGGCGAAGCGCTGCTTCGTCCTTTCCAGCAGGCGCAGTCAATTCGTGATGCGTTCTTTGCCAACGGCGCAACCACGCCAGGCTTCCGCGTCACGCTACGCACCGTAAAAATGGACAATGACATCCTCAACCTGACGCTGGATGTGGATGGTCAGCAATTGCGTTACAGCCACGGGCCGCAGGCCGTGCAGATGGTCAGCTGGCCCGGCCCTGGCGGCACCAGCCAGGTGCGGATGCAACTGGGCCTGACCAACGGCACCACGTCGACGCTGGTCACCAGCGGCCCCTGGGCGCTCAATCGTTTCTTTGACCGCGCCCGGGTTACTGCTGCAGGCGGCCTGACCCGTGAAGCCACGTTCAGCGTGGAGGGCCATCAGGTCACGCTGTCGTTCACCCCTGGCAGCATTCGTAACCCGTTCCAGCTTCCCGGCTTTAGCTGCCCCTGAAACAGGACCCGACAATGACTCATTACGCTGCACCCTGCTGGTACGGCAAATTGCCCAGCGCAGGTGACTTTGTGAAGCGCCGCTTTCCTGACGTGCTCTATCGCCAATGGTCCAGCTGGTTTCAGGTGGGCCTGCATCACTGGCAGAGCAGCCAGGAGAGTGAAAACGCCCCGTCGCGCCCGTTCCTTAACGCGCCGGTCTGGAATTTTGTGGTGCCGCCGATGCTGGGCAGTCAGCTGATCCAGATGGGCTGCCTGATCGCCGCACGGGACAGCGTAGGGCGTAACTATCCGCTCTGCGCGCTGCGCCACTTCACCCCCGCCGAGTGGTCTCCCGCGCTGCTGGCCCGCTCCGGCGAGTGGTATCAGCAGGTGGGCAATACGCTGCTGCGGGTGGTGCAGGGTGGCGGATCGCCGGAACAACTGGATCAGGCGCTGATCAGCATTCCGCAGCCGCAACCGCCGCAGGAAGCGGGCGAGTCATCAGATATTCTCAACGTCATCGGGCATGGCGACACGCCCTCGACGCTGAACTGGGCGCTGCCGGGCGAGAACTTCGACCCGCAGTTTTACACCAGTTTCTGGTGGACCAATCAAAGCGACGGCTTCCCGCTTTATACCCAGGTCCACAGCGGTAACTTCACCGCTCAGCTCTTTTCATTGCTGTTTGATCCGGCCGGTGGGGCAAAGCCGGGACGAAACGGACTTTATCCCCCGATGTTTGAATCCTGAGGCGACACGCATGACGATGAATACAGAGGCCTTGCTGGCTCCGGTCAGTGAAGAGAATCCCGGCGGCGATAACCTGGAGTACGACGCCGATTTTCAGGCGATGGAGCAGGCCAGTGCCGGCAAAGCGGAACAGCAGTTCGGCGATACCATCATTCCCGCGGAACCCGCCGACTGGAACAAAGTTGAGAAGCTGGCAATAGCCTTACTGGGCCGCAGCAAAGATTTGCGGGTGATGCTGGCGCTGACGCATGCCTGGACGGAGCTGAAAGGGTTGCCGGGCTATGCGCAGGGTCTGAAGCTGATTGAACAGGCGCTGCTGCTTTACTGGGAGCCGCTGTGGCCTCGTCTGGAAGAGTACGGCGAACAGGATCCCTTCTACCGTATCAATGCTCTGGCGTTGCTGGGTGACAAGACCTCCCTGAGCGGCGCGGTGCGTCAGTGCTGGCTGCTGCGCTATCCGTCCGACGGCATCTCGCTGCGCGATGCTGCCGCCCTGTGTGATGGCAGCAAAACCGAAGTGGCGGATTATCCCGGCGGCCTGCCGCGTCTGATCGACGAACTGGCACGCGGCGACCAGCCCGGCATTGAGGCGGTGCTGCAGATTCATGAGCGGCTGCAGACCATCTGCGAAACCATCGCCGAACGGCTGGGCGAGGCGGCAGTGCCTGAACTGATACAGATGCGCCGACAGATTGCACTGATCGCCGAACGCTGCCAGGCCACGGACCTCAGCCGGCTGATTCCCACCGCAGCGGCGGAACAGACCGCAGAAGCCGCTGCACCGGCGGCTGTCGCAGCGGCCCCGCGCGCTGCAGCGGACTGGCGCACGGTACAGATCAGTTCCCGCGCCGACGCGCAGCTGATGCTGGAGAAAGTGAAACTGTACTTCACCCAGCATGAGCCGAGTCATCCGGCCCCGCTGATGATTGATCGGGTACAGCGCTTAATCGAGCGCGACTTTCTGGAGATCATCCGCGAACTGGCACCCGATGGCGTTCATCAGCTGGAAACCATTTTCGGACGTCGCGACTAAGCAGGCGTGACCCACTCACACAGCGGGACCTGCGCGCCTGCTGTGACACATTATCCGCGCATCATTGATGGAGAAAACCATGGCAACAAGCAAATCCAGTGGGCAGAAGTTCATTGCCCGCAATCGCGCGCCTCGCGTCCAGATTGAATATGACGTGGAAATTTATGGCGCGGAACGCAAAATCCAGCTGCCGTTTGTGATGGGCGTGCTGGCGGATCTGGTGGGTAAACCGCTGGAGCCGCAGCCGGGCATCGACGAACGGAAATTCCTGGAGATCGACATCGACAACTTCGATGAGCGCATGAAAGCGCTGAAGCCGCGCGCCGCGTTCCAGGTGGACAACACCCTGAATGGCGAAGGCAAGCTGAACATCGATCTCACCTTTGACAGCATGGATGACTTTTCGCCGGATGCGGTGGCCCGTAACGTCGAGCCACTGAGCAAGCTGCTGGAAGCGCGTACCCAGCTGGCGAACCTGCTGACCTATATGGACGGCAAAAACGGTGCGGAAGAGCTGATTGGTAAGGTGCTGCAGGATCCTACGCTGTTGCAGGCCCTGACCCATCTGCCAAAGCAGGATGAGGCCACTGAAGGTAAGGAGCCGCAGGCATGACGCAGACTTCACAACAACCGCAGTCGCAGGGCGCAGCCAGTTTCAGTCAGGATGAGTTCAGTGCGCTGCTGAATAAAGAGTTCCGGCCAAAAAGCGATCAGGCGCGCGCGGCGGTCGAAAGCGCGGTGAAAACTCTGGCGCAGCAGGCGCTGGAAAACACCGTCACCGTCTCCAGCGATGCGTATCGGACCATTCAGGCGCTGATTGCGGAGATCGACGAAAAGCTGTCGCAGCAGGTAAACCAGATTATTCACCACCCGGAGTTTCAGTCGCTGGAAAGCGCCTGGCGCGGCCTGAGCTATCTGGTGAACAACACTGAAACTGACGAGATGCTGAAAATCCGCTTTATGAGCATCTCCAAGCAGGAGCTGGGTCGTACTCTGAAGCGTTATAAGGGTGCTGGCTGGGATCAAAGCCCGCTGTTCAAGAAGATTTATGAGCAGGAGTATGGTCAGTTCGGCGGCGAACCGTTTGGCTGCCTGGTGGGTGACTACTACTTCGATCACAGTCCGCAGGACGTTGAGCTGCTGGGTGAGATGGCACGTATCGGTTCGGCCGCGCACTGTCCGTTCATTACCGGTACCGCGCCGGAAGTGATGCAGATGGAGTCCTGGCAGGAGCTGGCGAACCCACGCGATCTGACCAAGATCTTCCAGAACACTGAATATGCTGCCTGGCGCAGCCTGCGTGAATCGGAAGATGCACGCTATCTGGGCCTGGTGATGCCGCGTTTCCTGGCGCGTCTGCCTTATGGCATTCGTACCAACCCGGTCGACAGCTTCGATTTCGAAGAGCAGACCGACGGTTCCGATCACGGCAACTACACCTGGAGCAATGCCGCCTACGCCATGGCCGCCAACATCAACCGCTCATTTAAAGAGTATGGCTGGTGTACGGCGATCCGCGGCGTGGAGTCGGGCGGTGCAGTGGAAAACCTGCCGTGCCACACCTTCCCGAGCGATGACGGCGGCGTGGACATGAAGTGCCCGACCGAAATCGCTATCAGCGATCGTCGCGAAGCCGAACTGGCGAAAAACGGCTTTATGCCGCTTGTGCATCGCAAAAACTCTGACTTCGCCGCCTTTATCGGTGCCCAGTCACTGCAGAAGCCGATGGAGTATCACGACGCCGATGCCACCGCCAATGCCCGTCTGGCGGCGCGTCTGCCTTACCTGTTCGCCTGCTGTCGCTTCGCGCATTACCTGAAGTGCATTGTGCGTGACAAGATCGGCTCTTTCCGCGAGCGCGACGAGATGGAACGCTGGCTGAACGACTGGGTGATGAACTACGTCGATGGCGATCCGGCTAACTCCTCGCAGGAGACCAAATCCCGCAAGCCGCTGGCCGCTGCCGAGGTGAATGTGGAAGAGCAGGAGGATAATCCAGGCTATTACGCCGCGAAATTCTTCCTGCGTCCGCACTATCAGCTGGAAGGCCTGACCGTTTCGCTGCGTCTGGTTTCTAAGCTGCCGTCACTGAAAAATGATAATGCTTAAACGTTGAGTCGCAAGGTTTTCAGGCGCGAAAGGGGTTTGCGCCTGATGCCTGACAGAAAGTTTGCTGAAATGAGTGTCAGGGAGGATGACAGCATGGTTAAAAAGCTAGTCCTGTATTTATTACATCTCCTGCTGAAATTTATTTCTGGCCTGATTTTATTCAGCTGTACAGGTTATTTCATTTTCTTCTGTGACTGGAATGTCACGATAATGATGAAAATAATTAACGGTATTCTGATTGCTCTTTCAGTCACTATTTCGTTAGGTTTTTACTGGGCAGGAGATAAGCTAAGAAGAATTTATTAAGTGCTTCTCTGCTTTCTGAATACAAGGTGAAAACCTCGATTCCGCATTATGAAAAGATGAATATATATTGCCCGGCTTAATGTCTGGTAATTCGGTATCTGAAATATCGTTTATGACGATATTTCAGAAGCAAGGCAAAGGTAAAATATGGACTGTTTTATTCAGCCCCATGCTTTTCTTTTTGCCATATCCTTGCTTTTTTGAAAGCAATAATCTCAACCAATAAAGAGTGAAAGATAATGGCTATTGATATGTTTATGAAGGTTGACGGTGTTACTGGCGAGTCGAAAGACTCAAACCACACTGGCTGGACCGATATTACCTCTTTCTCATGGGGTGCCTCTCAGCCAGGCAACATGTCTGTTGGCGGCGGCGGCGGTGCCGGTAAGGTTAACTTTAACGACCTACACGTGAATGCATTAATCGACAAGTCAACTACGGCGCTGTTGAAGAACTGCGCAAGCGGTAAGCATCTCGCTAAAGTTGAACTCTCTATCTGTAAAGCGGGCGGCTCTCAGGTTGAGTATGCACGCATCACCCTGGAAGACGTTCTGGTGACCGCTGTGAATTACAATGGCTCCGACAACGGCGATACCCTCGGAATGACTTACTCCTTCCAGGCATCCAAAGTGAAGCAGCAGTACTGGGAGCAGAGCGCTTCCGGCGGCAAAGGCGCAGAGAGCAGCGCAGGCTGGGACATCAAAGGCAACAAAGAAGCGTAATTTTGCTTAGCCTCCCTTTACGGGGAGGCTACAAAGGAGTTTTGCGATGGCACATTTAAAACCTCAGTTTTCGGCCGCATGGAACCGTTTCTCAGAAGTTAACGTTTCGGTAGAAAAGGTAGGTGAAATATTGGGTGGGAAAGTAGAAGCAAATATTGCCTCTGGCATTTTCGAAAATGCTTGCCCAATCAGAATGAGCTATGTCCTTAATTACACTGGCGTTCCTGTTCCCGCCAACAGCCGTTATGCGACCGTAACGGGAAAAGATAAAAAACGTTATATGTTTCGCGTCAACGATATGATGGACTTTTTAGTCGGCGCGTTTGGTCAGCCAGACCTGACCGTAACCTCACCAAAACCTGGTTCATTTAACGGTAAGCAGGGGATTATTGTTTTTCAGGGCAGTGGCTGGAGTAACGCCCGTGGACACGTAACACTCTGGAACGGCAATATCTGCTCTGATACCTGTCACTTCCTGGGTGGTGCAGAAAATGGTAGTTTTGTTCCTGATGTTGCCTCCCTGTGGATACTGAAATGAAAAAGTTACTGATTTTACTGGCTCTGACGTCATCTCCTGCGGCGCTGGCGATAACGCCTCCTGCTCCTGACTCTTTTAAACAACCGCAGATTTTCAGCAACTGGCTTCTCAACCGTTGCGCAGGTAAAGCTACCACTGACAAGGCTTTTACTGATGATGCCTTTAAAAGCGCGTCAGCCTGGTTAGAGATAAGCCATCTTCCCGTTGAAGCATTCAGCGAGGGCGATAAGTTAATCAATGACTATCTGAAGATGAACCTTACAGGCTCGGTTTCAGGAAATTTCAATATGATGAAATGCACGCTACTTGCGCAAAGCCAGGATGCTGAATCTCTCTATAATAAATATAAAAATTAATTTCTTTTTTGTGGAAAGCTCCAGGGATACAGTAACGCTAAATATCATAAATGAATTTTCATAGAAGATGTTTTTAGTTAAATGTAATCACGTATTACAGCTGAAGTTGAGCATGATAGTGACTCGTAAATGGAATCAACATATGATAAAGAAAATAATCCATATTATTATCATGGTGCTTATTGGTTTGCCTTCATTGTCTTTAGCAAAATCAGTTTCACAGTTTGAAGGAAAAATATTCAAGGCGGATATCACCTATAGTTGTGAGGAAGGTAATCTCACTTGTGATAACGTTTCGCTCAAGTCAACAAAAGTAAAAGATAATTCTTCAATTGTCCTTAAAGGTGAGACCATCAATTCAAATTGCCCTGATGTCTGCGACTTCAGGGGATATCGCTTTACGAATGGAAAGTATGACTATTCTTTTTATCCCAGTCAGAAGGGCGATAACCTCTGGGATTATATCGTGACATTCAAGGGGAATGTTATTGCTCAGGATGTTGGCGTGATGAAATAAACCGCTTATAAAGTGCTGCATAATGAGCCTGCCCATTTGCTCAGGCATGGGTAAGTTATTACAGGTAAAGATTTTAATGAGAACATGTTTTTCTATATTGCTGTCTATCACGGTTATGTATGTTTCGCCCGTCCACGCAATGAGTGATTGTTCAAAAGGGAATAACGACCAGGAAGTTTACAATTGCGCCCGGAAAAACAGAAGCCAGACTGAGATTGATTTAAATAAAGAATATAAACTGGCTAAAGCCAGAGTTGAAACTCTTTTTGAAGGTGATAATAAAGCGCTTAGTCAATATATGAGTACATTAACTGACGCTCAACGAGCGTGGCTACAGTACCGGGATAATGACTGTAAACTGGCTTCTTATGTTGCAGATAAAGGAAGTGATTTAAGTAACGCTAATTTTAATATGTGCACTTCTGAGCTTAACGAGCAAAGAGTCATAAAGCTTAAGTTGATTCCCTATCATTGATCGTTAAGAGTGCTGAGATAATTATGAAAAGAATAAGTAAACTGATTTTGATCGGTGTGTCCCTTTCCGTAAGTGCTTCAGCGATCGCTGATGAGACCTGTGCAAAACAGCCTTCAGACGGCACGCTGTTTCAGTGTACTGTTCAGCAGAAGACGCTGGCGGAAGATGACCTGAACAAAGCGTACCAGACGGCTAAAAAGCGGATTGTACAGATGTACGGCACACAGAAAAAACTGGCTGATGACTATGTCGCAACGCTGGTAGATACCCAGCGCAACTGGCTGAAGTATCGTGATGGACAGTGCAGGCTGGAGGCCTTTGCGGCTGAAGAAGGCAGCAATGCGAGTGCGGTGGCGACTAATCTCTGTGTTATCCGCATCGATAAAGAGCGTTTTGCTCTTCTGAAACAACTGCCTTACTGATGATTTTCCTTGCTCAGGCTTTACAAGTCGGGCACGACATTCTCTTTAACTATCGCGCATGGCGTTACGCTTTAATCCCGTTTTTTTCAATGCCTGTAAATGATTCTGAATAAATGCTATTTAAGCAAGAGAGTCTCTGGTGCTCATAATAAGATTATCTTTGAATTTATTTTAATTATCACCCTGTTCGTTAGTTAAAAATAAACCTTTAACGCAATGTTATCGGCTTAACTAAATATGATGGCTTTTCTGTTTATAAGTCTTAATTAACCGCCAGCTATTTAAGAAAACCAATTCTAAAATCTCCCGCTCCCTATACCCCGCGCCTTTCCCTGAGAGGTGCGCGGTATAGATGCCGAACCGCTAACCGCAGGAATCCGTTATGCGCTTTACGATAATAACGACTAAACCGGGCCAACAGCCGCCTCAGACTCATTGTGATTTCTTCCCGCCCGGCGGCACCATTGGTCGCGGCGTGGATAACAATCTGGTGCTGCCAGATGATGACCGGACGCTCTCCCGCCTGCAGGCGATTGTGCACATCACCGCGAACGGCGAATGTCGCCTGACCAACCGTGGCAATGTGACACGTGTGCTGCTCAACGATATTCCGCTGGAGCGCGGTCGGCAGGTTGAACTGCAGGATGGAGACATTCTCGGCATTGATGATTATCAGCTGCTGGTCAGCGACCTCAACAGTGATCATCAGCCGCAGATGGAAAGGGCCGTTCCTCGTCCTGAACCCGTGCAGCCCGCTGCACCTGTTCGCGAACCGGCAGCTGAAAAAGCCAGCACCACCGCTGCCATTCCCAGCGAAATCTGGGACAGCCTGGCGAAAGAGTTTTCGATTTCAGACGATCTCTCTAAACGCAAAGCGGTGCCCGAGATACCGGATGCCCATCCGCTGACCACGCCTGCTGCGGCTGACCGGAATCCGGAAGATCCGCTGGCGCAACTGATCAATGATGCGCCGCTGGATTATGGTCAGCAGCCTAAAAGCAGCAGCCTGTTTGATGACGGCGATGCGCTCTTCGCACAGCAGAGCATTTTTGACGATCGGACGCCGAGCACGCTGTCGGCTCAGCAGCATAACGCGCCAAAGCAGGCTGAAGCGCCCGCCGCTGAACTGGATCCGCTTAGTCTGTTTGACGGCGAGAGCCAGACTGATGTGCGCAACCATGACGATCCATTAGGACTGATGATGGGCAATGCGGTGCCGCTGGCACAGCCTGAGCTGCCGACAGCGAAACCGTCCACGTCGCCGGTATCGCCTCAGCAAGAGGCAAAACCTGAGCCGGTTACTGCACGCGCACCTGAGCAGGTCTCCGTCAGCCTGAACGAAATGGAAAACTCACCGCTTTTCAGCGGTATCGACTTACCGGTTGATGACCAGCCTCAGAGCCAGGTGCACAGCGAAGCCCCACGCCAGGCGGATGACGCGGAGTCCAGCCAGCCAGACGCGGTGAATCCGCAGAACGACTACGGCGGGATCACGCTGCCCACGCCGCAGGCAGTACAGCGCACGCCATCGCCAACGCCAAAAGGGCGACTGCGCATCGATCCGGTTGCTTCCGGTCATCATCATGCCGCTGCAGTTCCTCCCTCAACACCGAGCCAGAGCAGCGGCGACGCCCTCAAGGGCGAACTGCTGGATGCGCTGCTGGAAGGCATGGGCCTGCGTGACCTGCAGCCGACGCCACAGTTTGATCGCGAACAGATGCTGCAGTTTGGTCAGATGCTCAGCATGTTCTCACAGGGCACGGTGGCACTGCTGTCGTCGCGTTCGATCCTCAAGCGCGGCGTCAAAGCCGACATGACGGTGATCCTTGATGATGCCAACAACCCCTTCAAGCTGCTGCCGTCGGGTAAAACCGTATTAATGCAGATGTTCGGCAGCCGGATGCCGGGCTTTATGCCGCCGCGTCAGGCGGTGCGTGATGCGCTGATCGATCTGCAGGCGCACCAGCTGGGCATGATCGCCGGTATCCGCGCCATCATCGCCTCAATGCTGCAATCTTTTAACCCGGAGCAGCTGGAGGAAGAGGCGCGTCAGGCAGGTTCGGTGTCGCGTATCGGTCTGCCTGGCAGCCGCAAAGCAGCACTGTGGGAGCATTTTGTTGAGCGCTACGGCGAGACAGCGGGCGAGATCGAAGACGACTTTCATACCCTGTTTGGCGAAGCGTTTCTGCACGCCTATGACCTGGAAGTCAATCAGTACAAAGACTCACAAACCCACACGGATGACGCATGAATATCACTATTGCCTCGACGTCCAATCAGGGCGATCGCGCCAGTAATCAGGATCAGATCGGTGATGTCATCGGTACGCGTTCAGCCTGCTTTGTCGTCTGCGACGGTGTGGCCGGGTTTCCCGGCGGTGACAGGGCGGCCGCCATCGCTCGCAGCAGCCTGCTGCAGGCCTTTGATGGCGATGCGCACCTCAATGCGCAGTCGATTCGCAACTACGTTAATCACGCGAACCACGCCATCCGGCAGCAGCAGAAAGCCAGCAGCGAACACAGCCGGATGGGGACCACGCTGGTCAGCCTGTTCATTGACCGCGACTACCATCTTGCCTGCTGGGCCCATGCAGGCGATAGCCGCCTCTATCTGTTTCGTCGCGGCTATCTCTATCTTGTCACCACCGACCACAGCCTGGTGCAGCAGATGAAAGATGCCGGACATCGCACCGAAGGCATCAACAGCAACCTGCTCTATTTTGCGCTGGGGATGGGTGATGAGCAGCGTGACGCCAGCTACAGCGACGTGGTCGAAATCGAAGATGGCGATGCCTTTTTACTCTGCACCGATGGTTTCTGGCATGGCGTTTCGCTGGAGCAGATGCAGCAGTCACTGCACATGGTGAACACACCGGAAGAGTGGCTGACGCTGATGCAGCAAATCATCAAAAACGATCAGTCGGATCAGGGGCAGCAGGATAATTTCAGCGCGCTGGCCGTCTGGATTGGATCGCCCCAGGACACCACCTTGCTGCACTCGCTCTCTGAAGCGGCGCAGTTCTTCCCTCTGCGAGATTGAGAACGCCAACATGAAATATGGATTACTGGGTCTGGCTGCGCTGGTGCTCAGCACGCAGGCTTATGCTGAAAACTATCGCATCGTACAGTCCCCGGCACAGAAACTGGATGTCTGGATTGATGACGTCAAAAACAATCAGCTGTCGAGTTGGTGTAACAGCACCATTAACCTGCGCATCGTGACGATGGGTGAGAAAAACCCGACTGTTTTAAAAGAGTTCTTGCCACGGGTAGCCGGATTGATGGCCACGCAGTGTAAACCGCTGCAGCAACTGCACTGGCAGCTGACCGATCCAGAGGGCAGTGAAATCGCCACCGGCAGTGCCGCTCGTGCGCAGCAGTGGAAAACCGTGGTGACGCCAGCGGCACCGCAGCAGCAACAGCAACAGCAACAGCCAACCACGGCGGCCGTGCCTGTTGACGCTCTGCGCAATGCCGCCCAGGCGGATACCTCGCCGTGGCTGCAATTCAGTCTGCTGGATGGCTGCCATTTCCGCACCTGGTGGCAGCATCCGGCGCAGGGTAGCGCGCTGTTTGTTCCCGCAAAACAGGGGCTGGTCTGCGGTTCTGACGGCTGGCTCAGCGGGCAAAGCCGCCTGACTCAGCAGGGTAACGGTGCATCTGCGGCAATCGGCGTGACCTTCCTGCAGGGTTTCCCGGTGACGGGCCTGAGCAATCAGTCATCCACGGCCGAACTCCACATCACCACGGTCAATAGCGAGCGTATGGTGCTGAGCAACGAAAAATCCCCTGACAGCTGGCTGGTTCTGCCGTTCAGCAACCGCTTTAACGGCTGGCAGGCGGTGCGTCAGGTGGTGGTGCAGATGCCCGCCAGCGAAGCGGCTGATGAGAGTGCGGTTCAGGCGCGTCTGCAGGAAGTTCGCAAAGTCTGGTCACCGTGGGTCAGTGGGGATGGCACGCTCAGCGTGCAGCTGGTGGAAAAACTCCATCCTGAACTGAAAGATCCCGCCGCTGCGGTCTATCGCACCCTTAACTGACGCAAAAGGAGTTTGCATGGAATCCTTACAACACCTTCTGGCTAACGCCACGCTCGGCGAAACACTGGCCGACGTCACCCGCCAGATTCAGGCGAATCCGGCAAATGCCGATCTGCGGGCTGCCTTTGTGCAATTGCTTTGCCTGTCAGGTAACTGGTCGCGCGCGCAGACGCAGCTGCAATCCTGGCTGGCATTAAGTCCGCAGGCGCAACCAACCGTCAATCTGTTGCAGCAGGCAATCGCCGGTGAACTGCAGCGTGACGCGGTACTGCTCGGTGAGGCCGATCCGGTACTGCCGGGCAGCGCCTGGCACTGGTGCGACACACTGCTGGCCGCCTTACAGGCCGACACCGCGGGTGATGTCGCGCGCGGCACTGCACTGCGGGCTGAGGCACTCGACCTCGCCGACGCCAATCCCGGCACCGCCACCCAACAGGATCAGCCAACCGCATTCAGCTGGCTGATGGATGGCGATAGCCGTTTCGGGCCAGTGTGTGAAGTGATCAATCAGGGGCGTTACTACTGGATCCCGTTTGCCGCCATTCGTGAGATGCAGTTCCAGGCGCCTGCCAGCGTCACCGATCTGGTGTGGCGTCACACACGCGTGCAGCTGGTGGATGGCAGCGAGCAGGTGTGTCAGATTCCGGCGCGCTATCCGCTGCTGGCGGGTGCAGACGAGCGTTTTCTGCGTGCCAGCGTCACCGAATGGCAGACACTTGGCGATGACACGGATCAGTTCATTGGCCAGGGACAAAAAATGTGGCTCAGCGACAGCGCGGAATTCTCGCTGCTGAGCCTGCAGCAGGTCACGTTCGACAATACAGAGTCTGCCGATGAGTCATGATTCAGGCGCGCACAATGATGGCTATGCCCAGCTGCACGGCGGCTTTCGCGCGCGCAAAAAGCGCGATGCGTTGACCGCCCGCGACAAGCTGCAATCCTCATTGCTGGATCGCCTGACCGACAACGCGCCGGACAAGCAGCAGGAGGCGGAGAACAGCATGCTGATCAGCCACAGCACGCTGCGTCGCCACGTCCTGCGCGATCTGCAGTGGCTGTTCAACACTATTAATAACGAAGCGCAGCAGGATCTCAGTGGTTTCGATCAGGTGCAGCGCTCGGTCTGGAATTTCGGCGTTGCGCCGCTGGCCGGGCAGAACGTCTCCGATATTGAATGGCAGGATATGCAGCGCAAAATGACCAACGCCATTCTGCACTTCGAGCCGCGTATTCTGCCGCAGGGGCTGCAGGTGCGCTGCGTCAGCGATCTCGGCTCGCTCAGCCTGCACAACGTGCTGTCGATTGAGATCAAAGGGCGGCTCTGGTGTGTGCCTTATCCACTGGCGTTTCTGTTCCGCACTCAGGTTGATCTGGAGAGCGGCCATTTCGAACTTCAGGATGCAGGATAACCATGGACAGCAATCTGCTCGACTACTACAACCGTGAACTGGCCTACCTGCGCGAGATGGGGGCAGAGTTTGCGACGCGCTACCCGAAAGTGGCGGGACGTCTTGGCATGCATGGCATTGACGTGGCGGATCCCTATGTGGAACGGCTTATGGAGGGGTTTGCCTTCCTGACGTCGCGCGTGCAGCTGAAGATGGATGCGGAGTTTCCGCGCTTCTCACAGCGTCTGCTGGAGATGATTGCGCCATCTTACCTCTCGCCAACGCCCTCCATGGCGATTGCGCAGCTGACGCCGGACAGCCGCAAAGGTGATATCACTCAGGGTTTCCGGGTGCCGCGCGGCACCATGATGGAGAGCCAGAACCTCAAAAAAACCGGGGTGACCTGCAGCTACTCCACCGCACACGATGTGGTGCTGCATCCGCTGCGCATCACTGAAGCCAGCCTCGGCGGCGTGCCAGGCGATCTGCCTTCTGGCGAGCTGAAACTCACGGGCCTGGGCGCGGCAAGTGCGCTGCGCATCCGTATCACCTGTGAAGGGATCTCCTCGCTGAGTCAGCTCAATGTCGAGGACCTGATGCTGTTCCTCAGCGGCCCGGATATTCAGGCGCTGAAGCTGCTTGAGCTGCTGATGCAGCATCGGGTAGGTATCGTGCTGCAGTCGGTAGAGAAACGGCCACAGCGTCAGGTGCTGACAGATGACGCCCTGCAGCAGGAGGGTTTTGCGCCAGAGCAGGCGCTGCTGCCCGACGACCTGCGCAACTTCGACGGCTATCGTCTGTTGCAGGAATATTTCGCTTTTCCGGCACGCTTTCAGTTTATCAGCCTGAGTCAGCTCGGCCCGTTTTTGCGCCGCTGCGACAACGCCACGGCGTTCGACATCATCATCCTGCTCGACAAAGCGGACAGCGCGCTGGAAAGCGTGGTCGATCACAGCCATCTGGCGCTGCACTGCACGCCGGTCATTAACCTCTTCCCGAAAACCGCCGAGCGTCTGAAGGTCAGCGACAGTCAGCATGAATATCATCTGGTAGTGGATAACATCCGGCCGCTGGATTATGAGGTGCATTCGGTGCAGCGGCTGTTTGCCACCGTAGAGGGCAAGCGGGAAGAGCAGGTCTTCCGCCCGTTCTGGAGCACCTTCAGCGGCGATCAGGGTGACTATGGCGCCTACTTCTCGCTGCGCCGCGAACAGCGCACCCTGTCAGAGCAGGCACAACGTTATGGCACGCGCACCGGCTACATCGGTTCAGAAGTGTTTCTGTCGCTGGTGGATGAGCATCATGCGCCGTGGCGCGACGACGTGCGCTATCTCTCTGCCGAGGTGATGTGTACCAGCCGCGATCTGCCGCTGATGCTGCAGCAGGATCAGGGCAATTTCGTGATGCCGGATTCCATTCCGGTGTCGGAGCTGAAGCTGTGCAAAGGACCGACGCCACCACGTCCGGCGCTGGCAGAAGGCCTTTCGGCCTGGCGGTTGATCAGCCATCTGCAGATGAACTACCTCAGCCTGATGGACAGCAGCGACGGGGAAGGTGCGGCGGCGCTGCGCCAGTTGCTGAGTCTCTACGCTAATCTCGCCGAAGCGCCGGTTGCCCGCCAGATTGACGGCATTCGTCACTGTACGCTCAGCGCGGTAAACCGCCGTGTGCCTGAGCCAGGGCCGGTGGTGTTTGCGCGCGGTGTCAGCATCACGCTGGAAGTGGATGAGCAGGCGTTTTCGGGTGCCAGCCCATGGCTGTTTGGCAGCGTACTTGAGCGGGTTTGTGGCCGGCTGGTGGCACTTAACAGCTTCACAGAATTTACCCTGAACAGCCAGCAGCGCGGGGAAGTGGGCTACTGGCCACCGCGCATGGGCAGGAAAGCGCTGATATGAGTGGCGAAAAAGTCATTACGCTGCCGCGTCTGACCCGACTGCCGGATGATTTCTGGCAGAAAGTCATGGCCGCGCCGTGGCGCTACGATCTGTTTCAGCTGCTGCGACGGCTGGACGCGCAGGGCGGTCAGCGCTATCCGCTGGGCCGTGCGCCGCTGCCGAAGTTCGAATCGGTACGCATCGGTCAGACGCCGTCACTGGCGTTTGCACCGGCCACCGTCGCCAGTGCCACCCCGCGTGAGGGTTCGGAGCGTCATGAGCTGTCGATCTACAGCTTTGGCCTGTTTGGCCCCAACGGCCCGCTGCCAACCCATCTGACCGAATATGTGCATGAACGCATCGTGCATCATCAGGATCACAGCCTGTCGGCGTTTGCTGACCTGTTTCACCACCGCGCCACGCTGCTGTTCTATCGTGCCTGGGCGGATGCGCAGCCGACCGTGTCGCTGGATCGTCCCGACGACAGTCGCTTTTTGAACTATCTCGCCTGTCTGGCGGGCATCGGCTTGCCGGCCCAGCAGCAGGCCAGCTCGCTGAGTCTCCATGCCCGACTGATGCTGGTGGGCCATCTCAGCCGTCACGGTCATGATGCGGAAGGGCTGGTGCGCATTCTGCGCCACTACTTTGGCGTACCGGTCCGGCTCACGCAGAACCTGCCGCACTGGCTGACGCTGGACAGCCGCGATCAGGCCCGACTGGGCGCGGGACGTCACATGCCCCGGCTGGGCGCCTCCGCGTTTCTCGGTGTGGCGGTACGTGATGTGCAGCACCGTTTTCGCCTGCACCTGGGCCCGCTCAACGCCGCGCAGTATGCCCATTTTCTGCCGGATGCGCCCGGCGCGCAGGAAGTGCGCGACTGGGTGCGTCACTACCTTGGCATCGAAATGCAATGGGATCTCAGTCTGATCCTGGCCGCTGACGAGGTGCAGGGTGTGGCGCTGGGCGGCACTGCCCGACTCGGCTACACCAGCTGGCTGGGGCAGATGCCGCAGCCGCACGATCGTGAAGATTTCATGTTTGAGGTTGAGGCTGCTTCACGCTAGCCCAGCCGCTTTCCCTGTTACACAGCCTGCGTCTTTCATTGAAGAGAGCCCCCTATGTCAGAAATCAGCCGTGCCGTGCTATTCGGCAAACTGGATACGCTGTTATTTACCTCGCTGGAAAGCGCCACCGCCTTTTGCAAACTGCGCGGCAATCCCTATGTCGAACTGGTGCACTGGCTGCATCAACTGATGCAGCAGCAGGATGGCGACTTACAGCAGGTCATCACACATTTTTCACTGGATGAAAAGGCCCTGACTCAGGACATCGTTGCCGCGCTGGATCGCCTGCCTCGCGGTGCCAGTGCGGTCTCCGACCTCTCTGAGCATATCGACAGCGCCGTTGAGCGGGCGTGGGTTTATGCCTCGCTGAAATATGGCGCGACCCGCATTCGCGGCGGTCATCTGCTGATTGGTATGCTGAAAACCTTCAACCTGGCCAGCGTACTGAAAGGCATCTCCGGCCAGTTCAGCCGGGTTAATGCCGATGCGCTGCTGGCGGATTTCGACACGCTGCTCAGCAACAGCAAAGAAGCGCAGCAGGCGATGAGCGCGCCGGCAGATGCTGCTGGTACAGCGCCTGCGGCCAGTGGCAGTTCGCTGGAGCAGTATGGACAGGATCTGACCGCGCGCGCCCGTGAAGGCCGCATCGATCCGGTAACCGGGCGTGACGATGAGATCCGCCAGATGGTCGATATCCTGATGCGTCGTCGTCAGAACAACCCGTTGCTGACCGGTGAAGCGGGCGTCGGCAAAACCGCGGTGGTCGAAGGCCTCGCGCTGCGTATTGCTGCGGGAGATGTGCCTGCGCCGCTGCGCGATGTGCAGCTCTGGCTGCTGGATATTGGCCTGCTGCAGGCGGGTGCCGGGATGAAAGGGGAGTTCGAAGCGCGACTGCAGGCGCTGATCAATGAGGTGCAGTCCAGCCCGACGCCGATCGTGCTGTTTGTCGATGAGATCCACACTCTGGTTGGCGCGGGTGGTCAGCAGGGCACCGGCGATGCCGCCAACCTGCTGAAACCGGCGCTGGCGCGCGGCCAGCTTCGCACCATCGGCGCGACCACCTGGGCCGAATACAAAAAGTACATTGAGAAAGATCCGGCGCTGACCCGCCGCTTCCAGACCGTGCAGGTGCAGGAGCCGGATGAAGCCAAAGCGATTCTGATGCTGCGCAGCACCGTCAGCGCGCTGGAGAAACACCATCGCGTGCTGTTGCTGGATGATGCAGTCACTGCGGCAGTGAAACTATCCCATCGCTACATTCCGGCGCGTCAGCTGCCCGATAAAGCGGTGGCGCTACTGGATACTGCCTGCGCGCGCGTGGCGGTCAGTCAGGGCGCACAGCCTGCGGCGCTGGAAGATTGTCTGCATCGTCTGGCCGCGCTGGAGATTGAAGCGGAGATCATTGAACGTGAAATCCGCGTCGGCCTTGGCGATGTGACCCGCCAGCAGGCGATTGCCGCAGAGCGCACGGCCCTGGAAACTGAACGTGATGCACTGCAACAGCGCTGGCTGCAGGAGCGTGAACTGGTTGAGACGCTGATTGCGCTGCGCGCCCGCTGTGTAACCGAAGAGGATCCGGCGCTGCGTGAACAGCGCGATGCAACGCAGCAGCAACTCACGGCGCTGCAGGGCGACTCGCCGCTGCTGTTTGCCGCCGTGGATGCAGGCGTGGTGGCTGCCGTGGTCTCGGACTGGACCGGTATTCCACTGGGCCGGATGGTGAAGAATGAGATCGACGCCGTCCTGAATCTGGCTGACACCCTGAACCAGCGCGTCATCGGCCAGCGTCACGGTCTGGATCTGATCGCCAAACGGGTTCGCACTACGCGCGCTCGCCTGGATAACCCCAACAAGCCCGCAGGCGTCTTTATGCTGTGCGGCCCGTCCGGTGTCGGTAAAACCGAGACCGCGCTGGCGCTGGCCGAGTCGCTGTATGGCGGCGAGCAGAACATTATCACCATCAACATGAGTGAGTTTCAGGAGGCGCACACCGTTTCGACGCTGAAAGGTGCTCCGCCGGGCTACGTCGGCTACGGCGAAGGCGGCGTGCTGACCGAAGCCGTTCGCCGTCGTCCCTACAGCGTGGTGCTGCTGGATGAGATTGAGAAAGCCCATCCGGATGTGCATGAGCTGTTCTTCCAGGTGTTTGATAAGGGCTGGATGGAGGATGGCGAAGGTCGCCACATTGATTTCCGTAACACCATCATCATTCTGACCTCGAATGTCGGCACGCAGTTGATCAGCGCGATGTGTGCTGATCCTGAACTGATGCCCGATCCCGATGCCCTGAGCACCGCGCTGCGTAAGCCGCTGCTGGAGGTGTTCCCGCCTGCGCTGCTGGGCCGTCTGCTGGTGGTGCCGTATTACCCGCTCAGCGATGAAATGCTGGCGGAGATTGTGCGGCTGCAGCTGGCGCGCATTGTGCGTCGTCTGGCGGACAACCATAGCATTGAGGCGCAGATTGACGAGTCGGTGGTGAGCCAGATCGTCCAGCGCTGTACCGAGGTGGAGTCGGGCGGTCGCATGGTGGATGCCATCCTCACTAACACGCTGTTGCCGCAGATGAGCCAGATATTGCTGAGTGCGCACGCCCGCGATGAACGCTATCGCCGCGTCGAAGTGCGTTGTGAGCAGGGCGAATTTGTCTGCCAGTTCGCTGTTTAAAGCTTAGTTATCAGAGAGTTTTCGAATATGTCGGAACATGATCAACCCCTGAATGTCCCCAACGCGCTGCCGCTGGGTTACCGCTTTAATGAGTTTGAAATCAAAGAGGTCATCGGCGGTGGCGGCTTTGGTATCGTCTATCGCGCCTGGGATCACCAGCTGGAGCGTGATATCGCCATCAAAGAGTTCATGCCCGCCTCGCTGGCGGTGCGCAGCGATGACCTCAATCTGGTGCTGCGCAGTGAGCGGTTCAGCAAAACCTTTCACGCCGGACTGAACAGCTTTATTCAGGAGGCGCGTCTGCTGGCGCGCTTTAATCATCCGAACCTGCTGCACGTGCTGCGTTTCTGGGTGCAGAACGACACCGCTTATATGGGCACGGTGTTCTACAGCGGCACCACGCTCTCGAACTTCAGCGCACGCAATCCGCAGTCGGTGAATGAGGCCTGGATTCGTCGCATGCTGCCGCCGCTGCTGGGCGCGATCAAAACCATCCATGAAGCGGGTTACCTGCACCGTGATATCTCGCTGGATAACATCCAGATTCAGAGCAGCGGCGAGCCGATTCTGCTGGACTTCGGGTCGGCGCGTAAAACCATCGGCAACCTGTCGGATGAGAGCGAGACCATGCTGCGTCCCGGCTATGCGCCGATTGAGCAGTACAGCGATAACGACGAGAGCGAGCAGGGCGCGTGGACCGATATTTACGCGCTGGGCGCAGTGCTGCATACGCTGATTACCGGTGCACCGCCACCGGTGAGCGTGGTGCGGAGCATCGAAGATAATTATCAGCCGCTGGTGCAGCGTCGTCTGGCGGGATTCTCCACAGCGCTGCTCAGTGCGGTGGATCGCGCACTGGCGCTGAAGCCGGAAGATCGCCCGCAGAGCATTGATGATTTTGCTGTGCTGATGGCGCTGCCGGAACGCGAGTCAGAACCGCAGCTCAGCGCAAAAATGAGCGGGCCAGGTACGATGCTGGTGCCGATCGCAGAAGAAGAGGAGGAGGTCAAATCCGCCTCGCCGCTTAAAACGCTGCTGGGACACCGGTTTGCTCTGCCAGGCCTGGTGGCTGCGGGTGTGCTGGTTGGCCTGTGCGCCGGTCTGCTGATGTCACGTGGTAATGAACAGACAGATTCGGCTGAGGTCGCGCAGAACAGCGCGCCTGCCGTCACCGTCGCACCGGTCAACCAGCCGGTGGCTGCGCCACCGACCCAGTCTGAGACTCCGCCGGACACCGTTGCCAGCGCACCGGCGCAGACCTCTGAGCCGGCGCAGACCGCCGCACGTGAACCCGATCCACAACCCGCACCGCCACCCGCGCCTGTCGCCCAGGTTTATATCCGGTTGCAGCAGGGGGAACGCGTTCAGGTAAACGGTCAGCCGCAGGCGCTGGTGCCGGCGGTGAATGGCTTCGCGACGCTGCAGCTTGCACCGGGCAACTATACCTTTGCCATTAGCGGCCAGAGTGGCACCCGCCAGCAGACGCTGAACATCAGCGAAGAAGGCGTCTGGTTGCTCGATCCACACAGTTAATAGTCAGGGATTACTTATGTTCTCACGCATTACTGCACAGCTGCCGGCGGACGGCCTGCTGTTCCATACGCTCACCGGCACCGAGACGCTGTCCCGTCCGTTTGTGCTCACCGCCGAACTGCTGGCCACCGACGCGCGCATCGACCGTCACGCCCTGCTGGGCAAGCCGGTCACTTTTTTGCTGCCGACCGACGGCCTGATGAACGCGCTGAGTCCGCGCTACCTCAACGGCAAAATCACCCGCGTGGCGGTGCGCAGCCAGGAGCTGAGCGGCACCCGCTACGCGGTCTACCAGCTGACGGTGGAGCCGGACCTGTGGCCGATGCGGCGCGACCGCAACCTGCGCATCTTCCAGAGCCAGACGGTGCCGCAGATTGTGCAGACGCTGCTGAAGGAGTACGCGGTTAACGTAGAGACGCGCCTGGCGGGCAACTACCGGGTGTGGGAGTACTGCGTGCAGTATCAGGAGAGCAGCCTGGACTTCATCAGCCGCCTGATGGAGCTGGAGGGGATTTACTACTTCTTCCGCCACGAGGCGGACAAACATACGCTGGTGCTGTGCGACGCGCCGGACCAGCACCAGGCGTTTCCGGGCTATGAGACCATCGCCTATCACGTCACCCCGTCGGGCGGCGTGGTGACGGAAGAGGGCATCAGCCAGTGGTCGCTGGCGGAGAGCGTGACGCCGGGCATCTACAGCACCGACGACTACGACTTCCGCAAGCCGAACGCGTGGATGCTGCAGGCGCGGCAGAACCCGGCGTCGCCGGTGCCGGGCTCGGTGGACGTCTACGACTGGCCGGGTCACTTTGTCGACCACAGCCACGGCGAGTCCTACGCGCGCATCCGTCAGGAGGTGTGGCAGGCCGAGCACCACAGCGTCAGCGGGTCGGGCACCGCCACCGGCATCGCGCCTGGCTTCACCTTCGCCATCATCAACGCGCCGCACTTCAGCGACAACGGCGAATATCTGGTGACCTCGGCGACCTATGACTTCGCCGAGAACAGTTACGCCAGCGGCGACACCAGTGACAGCCGTCACAACATCAGCTTCACGGTGCTGCCGTCGTCGGTGACGTACCGCACGCCGCCGGAGACGCCGTGGCCGAAAACGCACGGTCCGCAGACCGCGAAGGTGGTGGGCCCCAAAGGCGAGTCGATCTGGACCGACCGCTACGGGCGGGTGAAGGTGAAGTTTCACTGGGACCGTCTGGCGAAGGGCGACGACACCAGCTCCTGCTGGGTGCGCGTCTCCAGCGCCTGGGCGGGTCAGGGGTTCGGCGGGGTGCAGATCCCGCGCGTTAACGACGAAGTGGTGGTGGACTTCATCAACGGCGATCCGGACCGTCCGCTGATTATCGGCCGCGTGTATAACGAGGCAAGCATGCCGCCGTGGGCGCTGCCTGCTGCGGCGACGCAGATGGGTTTTTTAAGCCGGTCGAAGGATGGCACGGCGGATACGGCGAACGCGCTGAGGTTTGAGGATAAGGCGGGTGAAGAACACCTGTGGATCCAGGCACAAAAGAACATGGATACCCATGTTAAAAATGATGAATCACATAGTGTTGGTGGCTCACAAACCGTCAGCATTAATCGAGACTACAAAGGTAAGGTGGCCGGTGCGCATGAGCAGGCAACACAGCTTTCACATACGGAGGTAATTGGTGGTGGTTTTTTACAACTAGTGCAGGGAGGCATTGTGCAAGCTTCTGATACCGGAATACGTCTGGTGGCTGGTCAATCCATTCTGGAATTAGGCGCTAACGGTCAGGTCAATCTGCAATGTATAAATTTCACAGTGAACGCGTCCGGGCAGGGTGAAATTAATACCGGCGGTACGCTGGATTTAAATATTAGTAAACCTGCCGCTGCTTCTGATACAGAGCCCACATCAGCACAAATTCAGAATGCTGTAAAAGCGGCATTTAATCAGGGAAGTAAAGAATAATGGAAATTAAATCATTTGCTCTTTCAGAGGGCACCCTCAACTTGTCTGATGCCTGGCAGGATCACAGCATCAATGTTCTGAAATTTCCTGCCAGTGATGCAACTTTAGTCATCACCCGCGCATGGGATATCTCACCTGAAGAAGAAAATGACTATTTCTCCCAGCAGCTGGCCAGGATTAAGCAGCGAATGAAGAAGGTTGTAATGGGTGAGCAGGTGACAAGCACTATTGCGGGCCAGTCTGCAAAAGAGGTCAAACTCTCTTTCGAGAACCAGCATGTCATGATGTATGAACAGCTAGCGATCGTGCGAATGGAAGATCATCTCCTTGTACTGACCTTTAGCCGAACGACCCCTTTTGATGCAGATACAGATGCGCTCTGGAACTCAGTCAAAGCGGGTATGCAACTGGGAGTCTGACGATGACGGATTTTATTGCAGCCCGTATCGACGACCCCCTGGTGCATAGCTCGGCGCTTGCCGATTTTGTGGGAGGCCTGGTAGAAGGTGCCATCGTTGCAGGAGTGATGCTGGCAGCGGGTACAGGAATTGGTGCGGTGATTGGCGGTGCAGCGATTGCCGGGCTGATTTTCAGCGGAAAACTTGAGGAAATCGGCGACGCTGCAGGCAAATTTGTCGACAGCGTAATTGATCCCGGACCGCCTGATGCGATCATCATCAGTGGGTCTGACGATGTGTTGATAATGGGGAAAAAGGCAGCGCGCGCAGCCGGCACTGTGGATCGTGGCTATCTTAATATGCCAGTTGCCCAAGATGAAGGCATTGACTGGGCGGGGATCGGTATGCTTGCGCTTACTGGCGTAGCAATGGCAATGAAAACAACACTGAATCCCGGTGCTGCGCTTATGTCAGTGGCTGAGAAGGCTAGCCACATTACGTCTGATGACATTAAAGATTGGGGAAAAAGCGTCTGGACCAGCCTGACTCAGCCTGTGGTGGAAAGTGCAAACCCTTATGCGGCACCCATGCCGCAGGATAAAGTCGCATGTGCTAAAGGCCATATGGTCACCAGCAGTAATTTTATCGCGCAGGGTTCAAAAAAAGTGTTAATCAATAACCAGCCTGCTGCGCGTAATGGTGACAAAAGCACTTGTGAAGCAGTTATTAAAATTAGCGAAAATCCCCGTGTACGCATCGGCGGCGATACCATTACAGTGCGTGACATCCACAGCGGTAAAAACATGCTGGCGTATATGGCTGGTAATTTACTGGGCGGGGCCCTGGCAGGGGTACTGCCACAGCTGATCAAGTTTGGTTACAGCCGTCTGATTCTGCGCGGCCTTGCTAAAGAAATCATTTGCCCGCTCGGCGGCATCGTCGCAACCGAAGCCGCTGCTCAGGCAGTCATTAAAGCCAGTAGTACGGCATTTCCTGTCAATATTGCTACTGGCGCTAAAATCCTTGCACAGGATGAAGACCTCGATTTTGTGCTACCGGATCGCATACCACTCAGATGGCAGCGTATTTACCACAGTCGCAACTTAGCAGCCGGGATATTAGGTACTGGCTGGATGCTGCCTTTTGAAACCCGCTTGTATCGTTTGCCGGATAATCAACTGATGTTTCGTGATATGACTGGCCGTGAGTTGGGCATGGGCAAGGTCAATACAGGAGACGTCATTGATTTTCAGGAAGAAGGTCTGAAACTGTTCTGTAGCCCGAACGGTGCGATGGTGATACAGCATCATGACGGCGAACACCAGCTTTACGAACCGGATCCCTTAAATATGGGCGAATGGCGCCTGCATCGTCTCTACGATCGCCATGAAAATGCTCAATATTTTGAATGGAATAAGCAGGGGCAGTTGGTACGCATCTTTAGTGATAATGAAGCACTTGATGTCGAGCTTGAGTATCAGGAGTGGGGACGGCTTAGCGCAGTATATCAGGTTTGTGGAAATACGCGCCGCTGCATGGTGTCTTACCGTTACAACGAGCAGAACCAGCTGATCATGGTGAGCGATGCGGACAACATCGTTTTGCGCCAGTATGGCTGGGATCGGGCTAGTGACATGCTGGCATGGCACAGTTTTTCAACCGGCCTGAAAGTTCAGTATCAGTGGCAACCCGCTCTGGACAGCAGGCACTGGCGAGTTTCTTCCTACCAGGTGCTGGATGAACAGGCAAGCGTGCTGGAAAACTGGCGTATTAATACTGACGAAAAAGAACGCATCGCCTATGTGAGTAACGATGAAGGTGTATCCAGTCAGCATCGCTGGGATATGTTGTACCGTATAACGGCTTATACCGATGAACATGGCGGTAGCTGGGCATTCAACTGGGCTGGGACCAGTGAACAGCTAAATGAGATGGTACAGCCCGACGGAGCCCGCTGGGAGTACGCTTTTGATGCGCGTGGAAATCTGACGATGGAGCGCGATCCGCTGGAGCGCACCACGCTTAAAACCTGGCATCCGTTATATGCGCTCCCGTTGAAAGAGGTGTTACCGAACGGTGCAGTATGGCAATACGAGTATAATCTAGCCGGTGATGTTGTGTCTCTGACCGATCCGGAAGGTGCAACCACGCTTTTTAAATGGAATGAACAGGGAGATCTGGTTGAGCGCATAGATGCTCATTGTAACCGGCACTGTTTCTGGTGGGACAGTCGTGGCCAACTAATCCGCGAAGAAGACTGTTCCGGTTACCCTGCTCGCCGTCAGTATGATGATACAGGAAGGCTGGTAAGCATCACGGATGCGCTGGGCAATACACAGCGATTTGCATGGAGTCCGGCGGGGCGACTTGAAATTTTAACGCGTCCGGACGGACGTGAAACCCGATTCGAATACAATAAAGCCGGCTTACTATGCGGGCAAAGTATTGAAGGTATTCTGGCGCATAAAGTTACTTTAAATTCCCGTGGTCAGGTCATTGAGGCAGTTGATCCGGCGGGCCAGAAAACACAGTTTCGTTTCAATCGGGCTGGGCGACTGACAACATTAATTAACAGCAACATGCAGGAGTGGCATTTTAGCTATAGTTCGACTGGATTATTGCAGCAGCAGCAGGATTATGCAGGACGGAAGACCGAGTATCATTACAATGCGCTCCAGCAGGTAGAGTCGCTTATCCGCTATCCGGACAGCAGCAGCGAAATGCCGCCTCAAGTCACGAACTATGAATATGATGCGCTGGGGCGAATGACGGCGCGTGAAACATGTGAGCATCGGACCGAGTTCCGGCACAGTGCCCTGGCATTAGAGATTTGTCGCGCGCCATATCAGGAATGGCGTCAGGCTGCTATTGAGATGCGTGACCCGGAACATGCTGAATATCAGATATTTACCTATAATAAACTGGGCAGATTGATCAGCGAAAAAAATCATTCAGGGGAGTACTGTCATCAATATGATGCACTGAATAATCTGAGTGCAACGTCATACCCGGATGGACAGAAAATCGACTTTCTTCGTTACGGCAGTGGACATCTTCTGGAGATTCAACTCTCCTTCAACGCGAAAAAGTTGTCCCTGGCAGGATATCAGCGAGACCGTCTGCACCGGGAAACGAATCGCACGCAGGGCGTGCTAACGCAGGAGACATATTATGACGTGGCGGGACGGATTTCCCATCGGCGCTGTCTGGACAACCCGCGTAAAACGCTGATTGCAGAAAGACGTTACCAGTGGGATCAGGCCGATCAGATTATCCGTCAGATTTATACAGATGGCACACCGTCGTCGCCGCAGGAGAAATACCGACAGTTGCTATGGGGATACGATGCAGCTGGCAGGGTGACGCAAAGCATAATGCCGGGCTGTGATGAACAGTTTTTGTATGACGCTGCAGACAATCAGACAACACAGGATTTGCATCCGGTACGGAATAACATGCTGAGGCGTCTGGATGGTGTGCGCTGGGAATATGATGGCTTTGGTCGTATGACGGAGCGGCATGATAGCCACCGGGGTATTGTGCAGCGTTTTTTTTATGACAGTGAGCATCGTATCAGTGATGTTCAGATTGAGGGTGATATTGAATTCAGCCGCGCGCAATACTTGTACGATGCGCTGGGACGCCGTACGGAAAAACGCGTCTGGCGGCACCGTCAGGAGCAGCCGGAATGCACAAAATTTGCCTGGCTGGGCATGCAACTGGTTGGTGAAAGCAGCACTCACAGGCCAGACACAGGCGTACGCTATGTTTATGCAGAAAACAGCTACGAACCGCTGGCACGTATTGACAGCACAGGCGCGCATAGTGATATTTACTGGTACCACACCGAGATAAACGGCCTGCCGGACAGGCTGACTGATGAGGAAGGCAAAAGCGTCTGGCGCGGCAACTTCTCTGTCTGGGGGCGCACCCTGTCAGAACAGTGTAATGCGAGCTGGGGCGTGCCGCAGAACCTTCGTTTTCAGGGACAGTACCTTGACCGTGAAACCGGGCTGCACTATAACACGCTAAGATATTATGACCCGCGCGGCGGTCGCTATACGCAGCCGGACCCGATAGGGTTAAAGGGTGGATTGAATACTTACACCTATGTTAATGATCCAATGGTTTGGGTGGATCCATTAGGCTTGATTCCTTGGGAAAAAGGCACGTTTAACTCCTGGTTTAATGGCGCATCAGTTCAGGATATTATCGATAATAAATCAGCTGTTGAGAGTGCTCTTCGAAGTCCCGGTGGTATGCATGAAATGTTCCCTGTATCGATAGCATCTAAAGCGAAAGAGTTAGGGTTTAGCGCAGAAGAGCTTAAAGCAATGACAGTTCCGACTAGCGAAATTACATTTATTAATGTCACTGATAGAAATGGAATGCCTGTCCCAAATGGTCCTCATCATGGAAGTAAAGCAGGGCGGCATTTCCATAACAAACTTATCAGTGATTTAAAAAGTGCTGAAACTAAGATGCAAGCCATAGACATTATAGAAACACACCATTCGATCCACATGAAACGAACAGGATGCTTTTGATGAATACTAATTACGACGCGGATATTGTACATCTTTGGATAGGAAGTAATTATGATTCCGAAAAAGACTATTTGAAATATTTTGAGCTTGATTACTCAACTGAAGGGGATTTTGAGGATCCCTCCTATAAAGTTTGTGCATTTTGTCAGTATCTTGGCACAAAGTGGTACGATGAAGACTTTATAGGAATAATACCAAGAGAAGAAAAAGATGTTCCTCTTAATGAGATACTTGAGCAAGCAGCAGTTGATCTAAGCGAGATGGAAAAAATAAGAAATACATGCGCCAACTTGGGAATTGATAAAGCAAACGCCATTTTATGGTATTCAAATCTTGACGTTGATAATTTTCCTGCTATAGGTAGTGATTTTAAAGGATTAAAATATATTGGTTGCTTCAAAGGTGATTGATTTAACACTTTAAAAGTGATCTAACCTAGTTTCTTGGTATCTACCGGAGGCGGCTATTATGCTCATTCCGGTTTTTTATTCATAATTTCAATTCTCTGCTATTTTCTTAGAGATGCTCATATCCTTCAGTGAAAATTAACGATAATTTATATTTTATTATCTATTTTGACGAGTCTACTATTTTCATCGTGAGCTGGTCGCGAGGTTCAAGAATGCTTTCAAGTGGAACTATTTACTATTTAAATGAAGATGAAATTGTTTATTACAAGAAGAAATCCTTGGAGGTAAATAGCGATGCCTCTATTAAGCTATATCAGTATTATGCATTTTAAAATTTCATCAAGCCTGACATGATAAAATGGTTGAAAATATCTGCCTTACAAGGAAATGAGGTTGCCAGGTACAATTATGCGGTTTATTCGATAAATAAAGGAGACATGATTGAAGCTTCGAGATTGATCGATGAGATTCAATCTTCTGGTGATGCTGCATCAGCTAATGAATTGAGAGAAAAGATTAGGTGAGTACATTTATGGGTATTTTATTAATCAATTTATAATTCTCTATGTTGCTTTTTAAAATTTCCCCAACTTAAGGGTAAATTTCACTGGGGTTATGATTAGGCTGGTAACTTAGCTCAGCTTTCTAAATTAATAGATCATCCGCAAGCGAGTCCTCAGGCATTAAATTTTCATTCTTCTATTTAAAGCCGCATTTTATCCGCATATTTGACCGCCCTGACTCAATCATCAAACTAATACGGAAACAACCAGCGTCAGATTTTCTTTATTATTAAGATTAACGGGTGAGGTTTATTTGTAACTTATCATAAATTCCGTGAGTGATTTTATTATTAGCAGTGTAGGATATTCGGATAATGTTGAGGGAGGTGGCCTTAGCAATATTGCTATAATTAGCGGCTACATAACGATTCTGGCTGCTAATTGATTTTTAAAAATGGATGGCAACAACATGGAAATTTTAGCATTTTTATTCTTCTGGTCAGTGACGGTGTATTTTATCTGGAGCAGTAAGATTTCCTATGGAAAAGAAACGCTGGCTGGTATAGGGAAAGCTTTTGTTGGGATTTTTATCGCCATTATCGCTATTGGATTCGTGCTTAAAGGACTGGCAGCTATAATTCCGGGTTTTACCAGGGACGCCGCAGGGGACTTAATGGAGGCGTTAGGTGCATCATTATTTTTTATATGGGGTATGAAATTTATACTTGTCGGATTCTGCAATATGTTTGGCACTGTTATGGATTTTCACAAGAAATATAATGCAGACAATTACAGGCGGTTTTCACCGGCTATCAGTAAGCTGGCACCAGGGCTGTTCATTTTTTCAAAGGTCATTCTTTCTCTTGGAACTATAGTGATTTATTACGGCATCTGGCTGGCGAATTAAACTAAGAAGGGAAACAGGCTGTTAATATTAACAAGGAATATACTTTTCTTTTACGTCGGGCTTCTCCAGGGAAGCGATCTAACAGCGCTTCCGAAAATGCCTTTATACCCTGGCCAGAGAAGAAATCCTGCATTACCGTTGCGCTGCCAGGCAGCTTCCAGCCAAGGGACTGGAACCAGTTGCCTCCCTGATATCGGTTTAACTCACATCTGACGCTAATTAACCACGGATGACTCACCCTGCCTGGAAGTCTGGGCCGCGTATGAAGGCTGCCAGTGTGAGATAAATATGTCTGACTGGCTGTTTAAAAAGCCTGCCATGACGGGCTAAAAGTCCTGTAACACCACGGGAACTAAACCGGGACGGTGTGCTGCCTGTGTAGAGAGTTACAAACGGTAGGTGAAAGCAGCAGCGCGACACGCATTACCTGTCGACCAGCGGATGGCTGGGAGCCACTGGTGCACATCGATACTCTGGATGACAGCGCCATGACGTACTGGTACCTAATCTCTAATATAAGCACGGAATCTGATTATGTTCTCACGCATTACTGCTCAGCTGCCGGCGGACGGCCTGCTGTTCCATACGCTCACGGGTACCGAGACGCTGTCCCGTCCGTTTGTGCTCACCGCCGAACTGCTGGCCACCGACGCGCGCATCGACCGCCACGCCCTGCTGGGCAAGCCGGTGACCTTTACGCTGCCGACCGACGGCCTGATGAACGCGCTGAGCCCGCGCTACCTCAACGGCAAAATCACCCGGGTGGCGGTGCGCAGCCAGGAGCTGAGCGGCACCCGCTACGCGGTCTACCAGCTGACGGTGGAGCCGGACCTGTGGCCGATGCGGCGCGACCGCAACCTGCGCATCTTCCAGAGCCAGACGGTGCCGCAGATTGTGCAGACGCTGCTGAAGGAGTACGCGGTTAACGTAGAGACGCGCCTGGCGGGCAACTACCGGGTGTGGGAGTACTGCGTGCAGTATCAGGAGAGCAGCCTGGACTTCATCAGCCGCCTGATGGAGCTGGAGGGGATTTACTACTTCTTCCGCCACGAGGCGGACAAACATACGCTGGTGCTGTGCGACGCGCCGGACCAGCACCAGGCGTTTCCGGGCTATGAGACCATCGCCTATCACGTCACCCCGTCGGGCGGCGTGGTGACGGAAGAGGGCATCAGCCAGTGGTCGCTGGCGGAGAGCGTGACGCCGGGCATCTACAGCACCGACGACTACGACTTCCGCAAGCCGAACGCGTGGATGCTGCAGGCGCGGCAGAACCCGGCGTCGCCGGTGCCGGGCTCGGTGGACGTCTACGACTGGCCGGGTCACTTTGTCGACCACAGCCACGGCGAGTCCTACGCGCGCATCCGTCAGGAGGTGTGGCAGGCCGAGCACCACAGCGTCAGCGGGTCGGGCACCGCCACCGGCATCGCGCCTGGCTTCACCTTCGCCATCATCAACGCGCCGCACTTCAGCGACAACGGCGAATATCTGGTGACCTCGGCGACCTATGACTTCGCCGAGAACAGTTACGCCAGCGGCGACACCAGTGACAGCCGTCACAACATCAGCTTCACGGTGCTGCCGTCGTCGGTGACGTACCGCACGCCGCCGGAGACGCCGTGGCCGAAAACGCACGGTCCGCAGACCGCGAAGGTGGTGGGGCCGAAAGGCGAGTCGATCTGGACCGACCGCTACGGGCGGGTGAAGGTGAAGTTTCACTGGGACCGTCTGGCAAAGGGCGACGACACCAGCTCCTGCTGGGTGCGCGTCTCCAGCGCGTGGGCCGGTCAGGGGTTCGGCGGCGTGCAGATCCCGCGTGTTAACGACGAAGTGGTGGTGGACTTTATCAACGGCGATCCGGACCGTCCGCTGATTATCGGCCGCGTGTATAACGAGGCAAGCATGCCGCCGTGGGCGCTGCCGGCGGCGGCGACGCAGATGGGTTTTCTGAGCCGGTCGAAGGATGGCACGGCGGATACGGCGAACGCGCTGAGGTTTGAGGATAAGGCGGGTGAGGAACACCTGTGGATTCAGGCGCAGAAGAACATGGATACCCATGTTAAAAATGATTCCAGCCATTCAGTCGCCAACAATCACAGTCATTATGCGGGCGGCAATGAGATCTATCGTGTCGAAACCAATCGCGTCCACGGTGTAAAAGGGGGCGAAGAGAGGCTGACCGGTAAGGGCAAACTCGATGCGGTGGTCGATACCTATGTAGTAGGTTCGGGGACTAAACTCCGCCTTGAATGCGGCGAGAGTGCAATCGAACTGAATGCGAATGGCCAGATTAACATTGTGGGTAAGGGCTTCAATATTTTCGTGCAGGGCGATGGTCACATCACCACCTCTGGTGGCAAACTGAACCTGAATACGGATGGCGCGAAGCCGGGCACAAGCGCACCGGGCTCCAGTCATAAACAGAACATCAGTCAGGCGGTGGAGAACCTGTTCCCGCCGAAGCAAAAAGGCCAGGCCGCGCCCGCTGCACCAAAGGCTGCGGCGGCACCGGCGAAAGGGGCGGCAACACCAAAAAATGGTGACAATTTTTCAACCATTTCTCCAATAATATTAAAACATGAAGGAGGCTATGCAAATCGCGCATCTGATAAAGGCGGTCCAACAAACCATGGTATTGCCTGGAATACATGGAAAAAATATTCAAAAGAGGATCTGGGTGTTGAGCCGACGCTAGAAAATCTTAAAAAAATCACTCCAGAACAGGCTGAGATTATTTACAAGAAAAGATATTGGGACCCAAGTGGTTTTAATGACATAAAAGATCCTAAGTTAGCTTTGATGTCCTATGACTGGAGCATTACATCTGGTGGGGCAGGAAAACAGATTCAAAAACTCTTAAATAGTCAATATGGAAAAAGTTTAAATGTTGATGGTGTCATTGGACCTGATACAATTTCAGCTATGAATAGTGTCGAAGATTCAGGTAAACTAACCGATAGCATTGCTGAAATCAGAAAGCAATATTATACTAACCTCACTATATCTGATCCTAAAAACTTACCCAATCTTACCGGCTGGATTAATAGGGTTAATGATTGTCTGGATTTTAAAGGTTAATGAAATGAACAAAGTTGGATTTAGCTTAGCGGTGCTGTTGTCAATCTCTTCATCATCCTTGTTTGCTTCAGACGATTTTACCGGTCAATGGAGTGGGCAAGAAAAAAATGATAACGGGTCATTATACTCAACGTTAACATTAAAGTTAAAACAGCAAAATAATAACATTATAGGTAGTTATTGCTATGTTACCAGAAGCGGTAATAAAATAGATTGCCCTGATAATGAACAAAAAAACCTCAAAGGTGTTGCAAACGGAAATAATGCTTTGATTGATTTTGATTCTGCTTTTGGTGGGGTAAAAGGTAAAGCAAGTTTAGAAATTAAAGATAATAAAGTTATATGGAAGTTAATTAAAAATCCTGAGAATGGTGAGTTCTATGCGCCTAAAAATTATACGCTCGATAAAGAAGTAAATCAGGAGAATTTAAAATCAGACATGAAAGTTTTTTCGACATCTGATTTCACCATTACTTTAGTGAATGGTTGTGGAGGGTTTTATACTGTATGTGATAAAGTTAAATACTTTGGCCTGAGAAATAAAGATGGAAAACAAATCATTCTTGAAGGTAAGACCACGCAGCCTGTTAATTTAAATAAAGCCGACGGAATGATTTTTAAAAATAACGGTGTAGATTATATTGTGCGATTTAATCCGCTTGCGTTAAAGGTAGTGCAGGGGAATAAAACACTTGTAGAGCAAAGTGGTAAGTGGGAATGATAATTTTTATTGTTCAAATACGAGGATTTTCCTGCGGATTGAATAATATGTATAAACTTAATTAATAATATGATATTTCTCGGGGAGGTGGTTTTTTATCTCCTCCCCGCACGTAGAATTTAAATTTGAATTTATATTCAGTAAGTTAAATTGCAATTTATTAGTGAGTAACCGAAAGTTTTTTCTTATTTTTTTTGCTAATCTCGATAAAATTTAATAAATGTAGTTTTTTTGATGGTCTTATATTTGTGTCTGCCCTCATTTTTTTATCTTGCATTGCAAGGGCCGAACCCAGCACGAACTTATACTTTCCAACTCTTAATGATAGCGACTTTTCCGTTCTGCTAAATAGCTATGCTTTCAATCCCGGTGAGAGCTGAAGCAACTAAAATTTCGTACGTGCAGGCAAGGCCCTGAGTTCAGCTATGGCCTGAGTCGACCTTTTCAGCGCAGGTTTGAATTATGACAAGTAAATATATTGTTCAAGCACTACGGTTAAAAACGGTGTTTAATATAACTGGTGGAATCATTATTCCACCGTTTTGACAAAGCGCTATACCAATGAAGCTGCTGAATTTTTGAAGTTTTCAGGTGAATAAAGTGAGTTTATTTATTAAGTTGTTTTTTTGGGTTTTTTTTATTGGTAGCTTAACAGGTTTTGCAACAGCCTCTGATACGAAATCGACTTACTCTCAGTATGATGTTCTGGGTAATGTTTCGACTATTTTTAATGACCAGGAAGTCGTTTCAAGTTTAAAATCTGTTTTAGGCAGCGAGTACAATGACTTTAGCCAGAACTTTGATGTTTTTGGTGAGCCTCATATAACAGCGAACGGTGGTATATTCGTTGAGGGCTGGTTAAAAGATCTTTACCTTGAGCAGGCTTCAGCATTTGTTATACAGCCTGACGGTAAAGTCTATGCTGCATGGATACTGCCTGTAGATAATAAAATAAATTATATAAGTAATGACCGTGCAACTAACAAAATGCAGGAAGATATTGCGATCTGGGCGAAGCGTTTCGATAAAAAACAGTCAGCTATTTCGGCTATAAATAAAAAAGAAGTTCAAAAAAACGGCGAGAAAGTTTTCGAGACGCAGAAGTTCAGGATTAGGATAGCGTCGCTTTGCACTACTGATTTGGAGTGTAATGACGTCAGTTATGAAGGTGTAAGAAAATCAGATGGCGCGGTTGTCAAGTTAAGAGGAAAGGCTATGAAAAGTGATTGTGGTCAGGCTTCCTGCACGGTGCTGAGTTATAAATTCCGTAATCATGATGCAAATTATATTATCAACAATGTAATTAGTAATCTTACAGTTGTTGTTAATGACAAAATCGTACTATCTGAAGACGGGAAGTGGATAAATATTTCCGAGTAATAAAGTTTCTGTGGGATGGTGAGCCATGTGTGCGCACTGTCACACATGATGTTTGCACATTATTTTTAAATGGAATTTTATAAAATGGTATGTTTCATTAATAAACGTAATTTTCAATTATGCGCGCTGCTTTCAGTTGTTTTTTATTTTTATCCTTGTTATGTAATGGCTGATGATTCCAGTAATGAACTAAAAAGCTCTGACTTTCAGGTAATAATAAATCATCACGGTTTAACTTTAGGTGACGATTGGAACAGTGAAATTCAGAAACAGGTGGGCGTGCAGATAAGTGAAAACTTCGTTGGCGACGCGCCCGTCGGTGACACCAGCTATAAGTACTATCAGCATAAATATGATGGTTTTGAAATCTACACTGCCAACTTGTTTTGGCAAAAAAAACAGCGTGATATCAATAGCTATCTCATTGCACAGATCACCATCAATACGCCTGCAATCAAAACAGCCAGAGGTGTAGAAATTGGTGACAGTCAGGATGTGCTGGTCAGTAAATATGGTCAGGGCACAGTGGATGACAGTGATAACCAGCACTGGTTATATTATGACGCTGATCACAAACGCATGTCATTTCAGTTAGAGCATAAAAAAGTCAGTCATATTATGATGACGATTAATACGGATGATTGAAAGGGGTTCTGCGTGATATGTTGCGCGGAATTGAATTATGTTATATCTCTGATGTGATCATTATTGTTAAAAATGACAGAGTAGTTATGGTTAAATTTTTACCTTTAATAGTTTTTTCATTGCCTCTGACCGTGCTTGCCAATAACGCATGCCCGATGTTGAGTGATTCTGCCAACGCAAAAGGCGTGCGTTTCGACAATACAGATAATGTCTACAAGGTTGGCGGGTCAGGACGGCTGCAGTTTTATTCTGCGCCTGATAGCCGTTGTGCAGAAAAAGATGTTTTTGTGGTGCCTGGCAATGAATTATATGCTTACGTCGAATATGGAAAGTATTACAGCGTAATGTATGTGGCCAATGACGGAAACCAGGTTAATGGCTGGGTCGAGAAATTCAGATTAGTTGAAACACATACTGGTATCGCACCCAATTATGATGAAAATAAATAGTTAATTCCTCTGCTGTTAATAACATCCCGTTTTTACTTTCCCCATATGGAAATCTATTATGAATTACCAATTCAATGAGGGCGCCTTTGCGCTTTTTCCTGCTGCCTGGCAGGACACCACCATGAATATTCTCCGCGACGAAGCCAGTGGGCTGGCATGGGTTGTAAGCCGTGGTGTTATTTCTGAGGGCAGTGATGCGGAAAAAGAATTCCAGCGTCAGTGGGACACGTTGCGGAGTCAGATGGGTCACATCCAGCAGAGTGAGTTTGTACGCGTGACGGCGGGTGTAGATAACACCCTACACGCAATTGAAGTTGAAACTATGTTTGACCGTAACGGGCAGGCCGTGTGGCAGAAACAGCTGGCTACGCAGGTGCCGGACTCGAACACCTTAATGATTTTTACGCTCTCCGCGATGCGTCCATTCAATGAAGAAGACGGACAGCGCTGGAGTGCTTTTAAACAAAGCCTGACTCTGAACACGCCACGGAAAGCATAACTTATGGATAATCCTGCGGCCCGCGTGGGCGATGAGATCATTCACTCCAGCATTTTTGCTGATATCACCAGCATTGTGGCAGAAGGTGCGGCGTATGCCGTCATTGGTGCCGCAGTGGGTGCTGCTATCGTCTCGGCAGCGCCCCTGCTGGGTACAGGGGCGGCAGCGGCGAGTGTCGCTGCCGTGGGTAACAGTTGCCTGCTCAGCGGTATTCTTGGCGGTATACTGGCCAATGCCGTGGGTCTGTCACAGGAGATCAGCAAAGCGGCCGATGGCCTGGGAAACATGATATTCCCGCCGTCACCCGCCGGTGTGATATCCAGCGGTTCAGACAACGTTTACGTAAATGGTCTTTTAGCCGTGCGCGCGGCCGGGATGCTCACGCCCGGCGAGACACCGCCACCGGAACCGCAATCACCGAAGAGCTTTGCCGACTACGGCGGCATGCTGCTCTCTGCGGTGGGCCAGTTTGGCAGTGCAATGTGGCAACCTACGGTCGCCTCCGCCGATGCGGGCACCTCTCCGCTGGAGCAGGACAAAGTGGCCTGTGAAAAACACAGTGGACCGCAATATCTGGCGCAGGGATCCAAAAGCGTCTTTATCAATGGCCAGCCTGCGGTGCGCGCAAAGGATAAAACCACCTGCGATGCAACTGTAAGCGACGATGTGTCCCCCAATGTCATCATTGGTGGTGAAACGGTCACGGTCAGAGAGATCAAAAGCGGCAAGGTGCCAGGCCTGGCTGTGATGATGATCGGCCTTTCTCTGATCCGTGGTCGCCCCAGTCAGATCCTCAAAAACATGCCCTGCGCGCTGGCCGGTGCCGTGGGCGGTATGGCAGCAGACATGGCCATCAACGCGGCTTTCTCGTCGCTGTTCCCGGTTCATGCGGCGACCGGCGTCAAAGTCCTGAATGATGATGCCGAGCGCGATTTTTCCCTTCCCGGACGTTTCCCGCTTAGTTTTCAGCGCAGCTATAACAGCCTGACTCAGCGCGCCGGCCTGTTCGGTCAGGGCTGGGCCACGGTGTTTGACAGTTACCTGACGCTGGAAGGGAATCGGGCGACCTGGTTTGATGACAACGGGCGCGAGCTGAGCTTTGACGTTCCTGGTGAAAAAGAGGTGCTCTACAGCATCAGCGAAGGGTTGATGGTGCGGCGCAATGATTCTGGCGATATCGCCATTGCCGATGACGACGGTGCGGTCTGGCGTCTGTACCGGCGCACGGCTGCTGACCCGCAGGTGCTGCGTCTGGCTTCACTGAGTGATGAGTACGGCAACGCCCTGGAGATGGGGTGGGATGAACAGGCTCGTCTGGTGCGTATTCATGACGCGCCGCTGGCGATTGACGTTACGCTGCACTACGACGACAAACAGCACGCGCGGCGCCCGACATCAGCCAGCCATTTTGATGGCAATCAGCACTGGTCCCTGACGCGCTGGACATACACTGAACAGGGCCAGCTTGCCAGCGTCACTGATGCCGCTGGCGTTGTGTCGCGGCGCTTCCGTTACAACGACGACGGGTTAATGGTCTGGCATCAGCTGCCCGGCGGGCTGGAAAGCGAATATCGCTGGCAGAAGCTGGATCACTGGCGCGTGGTAGAGAACCGCACCAATACCGGTGATGGCTGCCACATGCATTACGATCTCGAGGCGGGCATCACGCGCGTGTCGACCTATGACGGCCAGCAGCGCGAACACCACTGGAATGCCGCGTGCCTCATCACCTGTTTTATCGACGAGCGGGGCGAGAAGTGGCGTTATGAGTGGGATGAAAACGAACTCCTGACGCGCCGCATCGATCCGCTGGGCAACGCGGTGAGCTTCACCTATGACGATCTGGGCAACCGCATTGAAGAGAAAGATGCTGACGGCGGTGTGCAGGCTGTGCAATGGCTGTCCCACCGTTCGCTGCCGACAGTGGTTGCCGGAGCAGACGGTTCCACCACGAAGTACTATTACGATCCCCATCATGGCCTTGAGCGCGTCGTTGATGCGCTCGGGCAAAGCACGCTCTATAAACGGGATGAATTCGGACTGGTTGTCGAGGAGATCGACGCAGCGGGTAACAGCTACCGCCGGGAGTTTAACGATGCCGGCCAGGTTATCCGTGAAACCGACTGTTCAGGATTGACCACGCGCTACCGTTATCATCCCCTGGGATGGCTCAGCTCTGTCATCGCGCCGGATGGTGAAGAAACCCGTTATCACTATGACGCAGCAGGCCGTCCTCTTCAGCTGGAACGTGCAGAGGGATGGGAAGAGCGGTTGCACTGGAGTGAAAGCGGACTGCCGCTGGCCTATGAGTCGGCTGATGGCAAGCGCAGTGAGTTCCGTTACGACAACGTCGGGCGACTGATCGCCAGCCGCAATGCAGAGGGTGAGACGGTTCAGCGAAGCTGGGACAGCCGTGGCCGATTGACGGCGCTGCAAAACGAGAACGGCGAGCAGTATCAGTTCGAGTGGGGCGCGGATTCTCTGTTGCTGGCTCAGATCGGGCTGGATGGCGTTGCCACGCGATATGATTATGACGCAGCGGGCCGCACGGTATCACGTACCTTTGCCGCCGGGCACCCTCAGTCCATCACCCATCGCTACCACTGGAGCCGTGCGGGACAACTGCTGGCGCGGACCACGCCGGAAGGCCAGACGCGTTATCACTACAGCGGTGGCGGCCAGCTGGGTAAAGTGTCGCAGCATCTGCCGCTTTCAGACACTGAGTGGAGCCAGCAGGCCGAGCAGGAGATCACCTTTAAATATGATGCGCTGGGCCGCATCGTTGCTGAACAGGGAGAGCAGGGCGAACTGGCGTGGGAGTATGACGCGCTGGGTAACTGCACAGCCTTAACCCTGCCGGATGGTCGCAATCTCAGGCAGCTTTACTACGGCAGCGGCCATTTACTGAGCATCGCATTAGACAACCTGCCGGTCACCGAGTTTACCCGTGACACGCTGCATCGGGAACTGAGCCGGACACAGGGCGGCCTGACCATGCGCAGTGAATATGATCGGTTAGGCAGACTGCGCCGCCGTGACGTGTTCAGGGGAGACGCGCAGCGTCCTGCGCCGCGCGTCTGGTCCCGTCGCCGCGACTTCGATTACGGCAACAACCTGATCCGTGAAGAGCGTGACGATAATCCGTTCAGCCAGACGTTATGGAACTACGATAACGCCGGCCGGCTGTTGTCCCAGGACGGCGCACAGCCGGGCAATGAACAGTGGCGCTGGGATGGCGCAGGCAACCCGCTGGATCGCCATAGTGCCGCGCACGTGATGCATAACCGTGTCACCGAACTGAACGGTATCCGCTGGCAATATGACATTCATGGCCGTACCACTGAGAAGGATGATGGTCAGACCCGCTGGCGATATCGCTACGATGGTGAGCATCGCCTGACGGACGTCATCAGCGAGCCACGGGACCGTAATAAGCCGCGCACTAAGGTGAGTTTTCGATACGATCCGCTAGGACGCCGCATCAGTAAAACCAGCCAGCCGCTGTTACAGGGAAGACCGTCTGGCAACGCCGTCACGACGCGCTTTGTGTGGGAAGGCTATCGTCTGCTGCAGGAAATCCACGACGGTACACCGCTGACCTACGTTTACAGCGACAGCCAGAGCTATGAACCGCTGGCCCGTATTGATGGCGTGGAAAGCCCGGAGATTTACTGGTTCCATAACGCGGCCAACGGGATGCCGGAACTGCTGACTGACGCTGAAGGGCAAAAAGCCTGGGAAGGCATCAACAGCCCGTGGGGCAAGCTGCTGCGCGAGTCCAGCCAGCGGATGCCGGGCTACGATCAGAACCTGCGTATGCAGGGCCAGTACCTGGACCGGGAAACCGGACTGCACTACAATCTGTTTCGTTATTATGACCCGGACAGCGGCCGGTTCACCCAGCAGGACCCGATAGGGCTGGCGGGCGGGATTAACCTTTACCAGTATGCGCCGAATGCGCTGGGGTGGGTGGATCCTTGGGGGTTGAGTTGTAAAAATGCATGGAATGATTTCCAGAAAAAGTCGAATAAAAAACAATTCACTTCAAGGAAACAAGCATCCAAAGCATATGCTTTATGGAAAAAACAAGACTGGGCAGCGTTAGAACAACTTATGGGTGAAGGTGCCTGGCCTCCTAACCGCGGTTTTGTTACTTCAGTGAAAGAAACTCTTCAGCCCGGAGAATACGTAGATCGTTATGGTGGATGGATTGAAGATGGTGTTTTCAGAGATCCAGGAACATTTCTTTCTCCGGCCGGAGCTTCTTTTGAGGGAAGGGCGCTTCCGGATTATACTTTAACAAAGCCACTATCCACCTATGAGGTATTAAAACCTTATGAAGTTGATTCAGGACCGGCAATTCCTTGGTTTGGGAAGCCAGGGATGAACAAACAATACGAAACAGCTGATTATATTGAAGATCTTATCAAAGATGGAGTCTTAAGGAAGTTATGAAAAATTTTATTAAAAAAAAAGTTTTGTTACACGATGGTATTGAAAATGACTTTATCCATAAAAAGAACTTTTTTGAATGCCCGTGCTGTTCTGGAAAAATAGTTTTTTCGGTGTATGGTTCAAGAAGTTTCAATTCAGAAGAGTTAGATTTTAAGAAAAATTATTCAAAAAAAATAAAAGGAGTAAAGGAAAAAATTAAAGATTCGGGTCGTTATCATTACGATGGTGAAGCTATCAGCTTTTTTGAAACGGAATGTGATTTTGAAAATCATAAGGTAGTAGTGTTTTTCACATTTTCAGAAATTCAACCATCCAGGTATTCCTCTCACTTGATAGGTCTTTTTCTAAGAGATTAATTTCCTAACTTTTACTTTAAATAAAGAGTGTTTTTAGTTAATTGCATTGATCGTTGAGAGGTTATACACAATTCCTGTCGATATAGATTCGATTACGGCAACAACTTAATCCGTGAAGAGCACGACGATAATCCGTTCAGCCAGACATTATGGAACTACGATAATGCCGGCCGGCTGTTATCACAGGACAATGCGCAGCCGGGTAATGAACAGTGGCGCTGGCAACCCGCTGGATCGCCATAATGCCGCTCATGTCATGTATAGCCGTTTCACCGAACTGAACGGTATCCGCTGGCAGTACGATATCCATGGATGTACCACGGAGAAAGATGATGGGCATACCCGCTGGCGATATCGCTACGATGGTGAGCATCGCCTGACGGACGTCATCAGCGAGCCATGGGAACGTAACAAGCCGCGCACTAAGTTGAGTTTTCGCTACGATCCGCTGGGACGCCGCATCAGTAAAACCAGCCAGGAGCTGTTACAGTGCAGGCCGTCTGGTAACGCCGTCACGACGCGCTTTGTGTGGGAAGGTTACCGCCTGCTGCTGGAAATCCACGACGGCACTCCGCTTACCTACGTTTACAGTGACAGCCAGAGCTATGAACTGCTGGCGCGTATTGATGGCGTGGAAAGCCCGGAGATCTATTGGTTCCATAATGCAGCCAACGGGATGCCGGAACTGCTGACTGACGCTGAAGGGCAAAATGCCTGGGAAGGGATCAACAGCCCATGGGTCAAGCTGCTGCGTGAATCCAGCGAGCGAGTTCCGGTGGTGGAGCAGAATCTGCGGATGCAGGGCCACTACCTGGACCGGGACTAATTTGCATAAGCAAATTTGAACATCGCTTCAGCGATGGCCTCAAGGGGGTGAGGCACCGGAGGGGCCGAATCAACCGGACTGCACTACAATCTGTTTCGTTATTATGACCCGGACAGCGGACGGTTTACACAGCAGGATCCGATTGGGCTGGCGGGCGGGATCAACCTTTACCAGTATGCGCCGAATGCGCTGGGGTGGGTGGATCCTTGAGGGTTGATGAAGTGTAACAACCCTGCGAAAGAAGCAACGCAGTGGCAGGGACCAGGGAATAAATCTTATCCAGGTATCGATGTTTATGAAAATACGGTTATAAAAAAAGGGACGATTCTTTATGCTCTTCATCCTAATGGAGATCGGTTACCTGCTTATACAGTAAGCCATCCTACAGTCAGACAGTATAAAGGTGATCCACTTGGTTATCATAAAGCTTTGCAAGTTATGCTAGACCCAGCATTTACAATGCGTTCAAAGGTGAGAGCTTACTACGTTACCCAAGATATACATGTAGCCAGAGGACGTGCTGAAGCTAATGCTCAGTATGGTCGAGGAGGAGGGCTACAGTTTTATATACCGGAAGAGGCTCGGCTTAAACTGAAACCTTGAAAAGTAATTGATATATGAAAAAAATGATTTTAGAAGAGAATGGTGCTTTGCTTGTGGATGGAAGTAAAATAGAACTTTCTTCTTACGAACAATTTATTAATTCTTCGTTTTTTAAATCTTCTGATGACCTTATACATGTAGGAGAGTATTATTTTTCAGCAAAAAATGTCATGTGGCATAATGAACCGTTCCATGTACAATTTAGGCCCGCTATTTATTCTGTTAATAAGAGCGTGTTCCTAATCAGTAAAACTGGTGAGTTTTATAAAAACATTAACGATTGGGAAAAAAGGGCAAATGTAAACGTTTTAATTTCTGAAGAGAAAAGATTGTATGAGTGGATGATGGAAAAGTATCCAGGTAATTATAAAGGTGAATTAAAAGATCTTCCATATGGTCATGTTTGGGGGTTTTCAAGGGGTGAGATAACGGTACAGTCTAATGAAAAATCATTTACGTGCGGGATATATATTGAGTGGAGATAAATTTAAAATTAACCAACCTGTCATTATATTAATATGTAGTGCTGCTGCAGAAAATTATAATGAAGGGTGTTAATATTCAACTATTAACATTGGTAATGTATTATTACTGTCTGCAGGCACTGCGATATTGAAGGCCGAACAGTTGATAAATATGATGGACATACCTACTAGCTACATTGCTACCATGGTGAGCGTCGCCTAAAGAAATTTATTTATTCTGCCAATTGATTTTAAAACCTTCCCGATGAAGTGTAGCTAGGTTATTATATTTTCTTAGTGAAGGGTTTGTTAGATTAACTATTTTCTCTTTTAATTAAAAATAACGTTTTTAGCTTATTTTATGGTTATCGATATATGATCTGTTGCGGTAATGACCGGCTCTCTATTCCGAATTTCAATGTTTAAAAACTCTCTCTTCATCTGTTCGAACTTATAAGGAGATAAAATGAACCTGCCAGGAATGAATCCCGAAAATAACTTACCGGGTTATGACATCGCGAGACTGACCGGTTATGGGGCACCTGATTTTGATTTCAAAGCGCTGGGTGCAGCAATGGATTGTACCCGGGAGTTTTATCAGGCTGGCATCATCTATGCAGATGGCGCACAGCGTTATCTTGTCCGGCCTGGTCAGCGTCATCCTAATGGCCAAAGTGGTATCGTCACACATCTTATTGTGACCAAAACGCCTAAGCAAGCCACAGCGTCTGATACGGGCAAGTCACTGAGTGAAGCAGTCAGCGCGACCTCAATGGGCACGGAGATTGCCTCGACCGTGCTTTCCTGTGGTGCAATGATTATCACCGCTGGCGTGGCGGTTATCGGTGCTTCAGCAACGCCGATAACGGCTGGCAGTAGCGGCGTGCTTGTCGCCATTGGTTATGCCGGTGCTGCGGCAACAGGTGTGCAGTGTATTAATGGTATCTACCGGGTTTATGATCTCGTCGAAAACGGTGGTGAAAACGTCGCGTGGCTGGACTCTCAGGAGTGGTACGTTGCCACTTCAACGTCTCTTGACCTTATTTCACTTGCCAGTGTGGGCGGTGCATTAAAAGAAGCTCTCGCAACATGGCGAGCGATGAAATCGGTCTCTTCTTTAAAAGCCACGGAGTGGCTCAGGAACTATCCAAGGCAGGACAGGGCGCGGCTTACTGAATTAATCATCAAGGCACAAAACCCGGGTATAACTAATAAAGAGCTCAAGGCCGCCATCCGTGCAGGACTTTATCCAAAACGTTTCCCTGTAGAGCCGGTGCAAAAAGAACTTGTTAAGCAACTCGCACAGGTCGTCACCAGTGCAGCGGCTGTGGCTGGCAGTGCTGTCAGTGGTATCATTGCTGCTCCAGGTAACGTCCCGCGTACCGGACGCTACATCGTGGGAACAATCCAGTCACTGGCGGTAATTTAATGCAATTTTTATCATGGCTTATTGGACGTAATATCACTGAACTCCTGCAACAGGGGCGCGAAATAGATCAGGCAATCGCACGGCAGGATGATTCCATACTTGCCCGATCTACTTCAGAGCTTGAGCGCTATTTTAAACAGCCTTCTGAGGCGCTGCCCCGGCAAAATGGCTTCCCCGTTGCAATTGTGCTGATGCTGTTACTGGTTGCATTTGCATTTAATCTGCTGACATTTCTGCACGCTTTACCTCCTCTGAGTCCACAGATACACGCGTTGAGTTTTTTTGTTCCCTCAATTGTTGTTATTGGCGCGATACTCACGTCCAGTTACCTGCTTGCGCGAGGCCATACAGCGGGTGTGGCGGGACTGGCTTATGTCTGTGCAATATTGCTTATATCGACTGTTTTACTCCTGAGCTACAGCGTTGTTACTGCTAGCCACTCGGGCCTGTGGCTGATTCTGGCACTCGCTGCTTTAGTGGGTGCTCGCTGGGTACTGAATGGGCAGGGTTTCGTCCTGTTTGCCATTTACTGCCGGACACAACGCCTTGCCAGCGTCGCCCGGCAGCGTCGCATGAAATAACCCATACGGGTCTGTAGTGCTGTTATCGCGGAATATCCATTCCGCGACTCTCGTCATACCATCCACTTTTCTCTCAAACCTTAGGCCTGAAACTAAAAGCCAGATGTAAGTTACTCCCTGGTGAGTATTGATGATGAGAATAGCTCTGCGATATTCAGGTTTCCCTGGCTTGATTTCGATTTAGGTAACAACCTCAACCCTGAAGAGTGCGACGATATCTTTTCAGCAGACATCATGTAACTACGATAATGCAGGTTGTTTGTTGCCTTATAATGACTTGCAGCCAGGTTTTGAGCAGTTGCGACGGGACAATGCAGGCAACCCATTGGATTGCCCCATACGGGTTCAGACATCATGCATAACCGCCGTGAACTATATCCGCTGGAAAAATGATATCCATGGTTATCACACCCGGGAAGGATGACGGTCAGACCCACTGGCACTTCCGTTACGAGGGTGAGCACCGTTTGACTGACTTTTTCAGCGAGCGGCGGGACCACAATAAGCCATGCAAGAAGGTTAACCTCCACTACAATGCACAAGTGTGTCGCATCAGTAAAACCAGCAAGCAACTTGGACTAATCTTATTTATAGTTTTAAGACTAAGTTGTCCAGGGAAATGTAATGCATGTGAGGACATAGCTCATCATTCGCACAAATAGTTCCCTTATGTCTTAATCACTAATGATGATTCGGAAGACATCTTTCGGTAGTGAGATCTCCAATGAATCCCAGAGATTTTATCATCTGTTCTAGCCCCCGTTGCCCGGTTAAGGTCAGAGCAAAATCATGACTAAGCTGTATTTAATAATGTTGAAAGAAAATGGTGATTAAGGGTTTTTTGCTGATGGCAAAGCTGTCCCGTTTGCCGCAATTAATTGATCAGCTAAGAGAGATAGGTTTAAATGTATGCTATTAATGATTTAATTTTACTGGCTGATCAAGCTACTCTTAAGTGGAAATTTAAGGGTGAAGCATTGTCATTGGCTTTATCCGAGGTCGATCAGGTGTTGGTTGATGAAAGCAGAGATTTAATATTTGTTCTTGATCAGAAGAGAAGTTTGCCTGAAAGACTCATTATAATAAATGCGCAAGGAAAAATCTTATCATCTTTTTCACCGCCCGATGGTGGAGGATTTTACTACATGACGGTGGATTCAAAAAAAGAGGTCTTAATAGTCTGCGTTTTTAATGGAAAAATTGATGGCTGGAGTGACTGGTATTTCTCTTTCCATCAGAGAACTAATCAACTGGTGCGGTTATCACGGGCTTACTGATGCTGAAGAAGTAAATATTAATCATGATGGTCCCAGAGAATGATGCTGGCCCTCTGCACCTGTAACGCCCGTGTTATACTAATGATTAAAAGGCCAGTTAATGCAGTCGGATGAGGGTGTGGATGTATCAGAAGTATAGCCTGTGAGGTGGGTAGTGTATTGTAAAGAAATAGCTCAAAAGTTATTAATTGAATTTCTGAATCTAAAAAATATTCTGATCAATGATGGCGAGTGTAACTGGATTAGAGGCGTTTTATCAATAATAGAAAAACTCAGGATTTCTATCCACTCTCAGGGAGTTGAATCAGCTACTTATTGTAAGGAGGCCTGCGATGCATGGAGGTTAATGTTTAGCGGAAATGGTTCTTTCTCTGATTATCATCTCTGGCATGATGATTACAATGAGAGGGTTAAACGTAATATTCCACTCGATTCAATAAAATGTAATATCGCTAAAATACTCGATTCAGAGGGAAAATAGTAAAGTACTTATCTGGATATTATCATTTCTAAACTTTTTTATCTATCATTTCATAATGCGATGGAAAACGTTTCCACTCTGTTGCGTTTTCTAAAAGTGCCATGCAGACAAGCAACACTAGCGCCGTGCATACACAGGAAAGCTTATGGAGAATCATGTGGCAACCTTACATCATGACCTATGCGTTATGTGAACAACGTTGTTGAAATAAGTCAGGGTGCGATAAGCTCTTCAATCAGGCGTTTTGCACAGGCAAGGAGAAATGCAATCAGATTCCTGACTTTTATATCAGACCTCTTTAATCATTAATAGGTGTTATATATGCAAAATAAAATCTTTTCCGACTATGGGATAACCCTTGTAGACAGGGATGGGATTCTTATTGCTTTGTTTGATTCGGGCAAGCTTGTTCCTGAATATCTTGAAGCTGAAATCAGCATGGATGAAGCGATAAAAATCAAAAAAAGCCAACAGGATGCCTATGAAGTTATAATGTCATTAGGTGACAGGATTAAAAAAGCCCACCAGAAAACATGAAGTGTTTACATGTTTCTATCATAAGTTTTATTCCAACATATGAGAAGTTTTTGTTTAAGATGCTTTATTTATTTTATTATAAGAGTATAACTAGGTCAGTTTAATAATATCACGTGTCGCTAAGGTAGTGATGATGGAAAAAATGATGTTTAGTGGTTATGGCATGTTCATCACTGAAGAGAATGGTAAATATTACATAAATTTTGATGAAGGTGGCGTTGTAAATAAGGATGTCAGATATGAAATAAATGAAAAGGAGGCTGTAGAAGCTTGCTGTAGTGGACAGGGTGCCTATGAAATAATGTTAATTTCTCAGTCCAGAGCAAGTAAATCTAATCTGTGATGCATTATTTTTCCTAAACTCATTTGAATACGTCAGGGTAAATTAAGACCTGCTGATTCGGCACTCGATTTATCGCATCAGAAGAGAGTAAAGAGCGGGTTTCAGAAGCATACATGATGATATGTTTTTTAAAAATTCAATTGCCGGACTATCTAAATTTTGCAGATCTCTTAACCCACTATTAAGGCATTCCTATTCCGCTCAATGCAAAATAGAGGTTAAATGAAAATCTCCAGAACAGCTGTGAAGCGTCTTCAGAATATTCCGTGGTTTACTAATACAGGTAAAGGCGGTTATTTGAACAACATAAAAAAGATAACTGCTGAATCAGATTTTATCAGCCGTATAACGAGCGACGACTGGGAAAATGTATCGCTTCAGGCGGGTAATGCGATAACCGGGTATCTGGCCATAAAGCAAAGCTTGAAATATCAGAACTGGAATGATCTTGTCAAAGAAGCAAAAGAGATTATTGATATTGAAATCATACCCTTCATGAAGAATCCCACTTCATTAGATGATGATATCCTGTTCAATAATGTGAAGTGGGATTTAGTCAGTTTTCTTGCTGAAGATGCTTATAAATCATATTTACCTAACTCGCAATTTTTTGGTCGGCTGATGATGATTTATGAAAATGGATACATACCTTGTGGATGGGAAGGGCAATGGCCTTCCGGGAGACTTGTTATCTACTGATGCAGGCTCATCTATGATGTTGCTGTGTTAGCACCAACACCAGCCTTTAAGGACGATGATCCTCCGCCAGCCCGGTTAACCCCATTAAGATGGTAAGAACGTGAAGAGGTTATCAATCCCTTATCCCTGCTGGAGAGTGTGATACCGGGAGCTATTATGATGATCAATATACGGATTAGTATGAAAAAAACGTCACATCAAAGAAAAAGTGTTCTGTTAATACTGAGTTTCTTTTTGTTTAGCAGGTTCGCAGAAGCGAAGATGCAAAATAAAGATATGTGGAGCTTTATCCCTCAGTTGAGTGCTTCAATTAAATCTCTCTCTGTGAAAGATCTCACTCAGTTTCCGCTGGCACTGACATTAGAAACCCAAAATGATTACATCAACATTTATCAGGCTAATTCGATAAAACTGGAAGATGATGCGAAAATTACTGATATTGAGTTGCGTGTCAGTAAATCATCCGGGGACGTCGCCCCTTTTCTGAGCTTTTCTCCCGATGGTAAATGCACAACCCTTAATGATGTCAGAAAACACTATCCGGGGGTTAAGTTGAGTGACTATCCTCGTGGCCAATCTGAAAATGAAGTAACCAGCTACTCATCTCCCCCGGATATGGATGGTCAGGTAATCACATTTTCTTTTGCTGTCAAAAATCCGGATTGCCTGAGTAAAGTGATCATCACGGCTAAAGAGTGAAGCTGGTGATGTTGAACATATTTCTGATTCAGCACGATAGTAATTGCAGCATAATGACGCTTAGCACCATACGTTCCAGAAGCGTACAGCCTCACAGCGGCTACACCGGGTAATGGCTCGGTCTCGTCCAGTCCAAAACCTCTAAGGCAGCGCGGTTTGTTTCTAATGCCTGGGCTGAATGCGGCATTTCCTAATTCTTCGAACATAAATATTTTAAGAGAACTGTATGACCGAGATGCTATTTAGTGACTATGGGATTGATATCGTAGTAAGAGATGGAGTTTTCTATATTCAATATGATGATGGCTGTTTAGTCAGTAAAGAGATTGAGTCTGAAATAAGTAAGGACGAAGCACTCAAAGCTCAACGTAGCCCGGCTGATGCTAATGAAGTCATTTTGTTAACCCAGGTCAGAGATGGAATTAACATTGCTAAATTTTAAGCGTACTATACGGGCCTGATTATGTGAGTTTTGCCAGGAACATTTTATGTGCTTCTGCTCTTAATTAATCCGCCAAAACCTCTTTCAGCAATCAATGCTTATAAATGTTCAACGCCATAGAAAATGATGCTTACAAGATCAGATAAAGAATCAGACAGGCCGTATTTATCATTATAAATTTCATTTATCACTTAGGTGTAGATACGATGACTCAGCAAGCGTTAAGGGAGCACCTGTTTTATTTAATTAATAAATATGTTCCGGAAAGCAATAGAAGTGATTTCTTCGAAAGTATTCTAAAAGATGATGTTCCTGTAAAAGGGATTCTTGCAGACCTGAACAGGGTAAAAGATGTCACTATGGATGAAAAAGATGGAGATTTATTAAGAGAGATTTATTTTAATTTTAGCTAAAAAGCGGCAGAGATCGTGCGTTTCAGCGACTTATTTTTTTATAGACGTATTGGAGCGAAATCGGCTGCATGATGATGACCGGATTCCACACCAACACCAGGTCAGTGATGGAAGACTGTCTGGTCCTGCTGCAACTGAAGCTGGTTCATTTTAAATGGAGAGTGATTTTATGATGGATCTCAGAACTGACGAAGACGAAATTTTTCATTATGCAAAACGTTACGCCCATTTAATTCCACCGGTTTCGCGTCAGCTGATGAACAGGATGTCTTATAACCCTGTACCCATGCCAGAAACGCCGGAAGACAGGCAAAAGCCCAAATGAATGCATTCAAAACCTCAAAAGATCACTGATGTACAGGCCTTGGACAAAGCGCAGGGTGCTCTCATGGGACTTGCGGCAGGAGACGCGATTGGTACCACACTAGCGTATGTACCGCGCGATAAGGCCCATGTAGACGATATGGTCGGCATGGGGCCTTTCAACCTGAAACCTGGTGAATGGACTGATAACACCTCAATGGCACTTTGTCTGGCTGAAACTTACATTGAGAGCCATAAGTGTGACACGACGGTGTTCCGTCAAAAGCTACTCAGCTGGTACAGAAACGGGACGAATAGCTCAAAGGGTTTATGCTTCAACATAGGTAACACAACCCGTGTTGCGCTTGAGCAATTTGAACGACACGGACCCACCTGGATGGGGAATACGTCACCTGATACCGCAGGGAATGCAGCTCTGGTCCGACTCGCACCCACCGCTATTTTCATAAGAAAATCATTTGTTGACGGCTTGTGTGACGCAAAGCAACAGAGTAACGCAACGCATCTCGCTGCTGATTCTGTCAGCTGTTGCCGATTCTTCATCTTAATATTTCATTACCTTTTGAATGGTTACAGTAAAACAGAGCCTGGTGCCGCATCTCATGGATTCATCATTAAGTGTTCTTCTGATCAACGCCGGTGAATATAAAGAAAAATACCGGGATCAGATATGGTCTTCTGCCTATGTTATCGATACCCTGGAAGCCGCCTTGTGGGCAGTCTGGCACACAGACAATTTCAAAGATGCTGTCTTGCTGGCGGCCAATCTGGGTGATGATGCAGCCAGCATAGCGGCTGCCGCGGGTCAGCTCGCGGGAGCGCTATATGGTCTGTCAGGCATTCCTGAGGCGTGGGTTGAGAAACTAGCGCATAAAGAGAGAATTCTTTCATTGTCGAACCAGCTGTTTGAAATGGCACCCGAAGAAAAAGATTGAAGTCATAGCGCAACATGCTTATTGGGTATGGGTTAGGTAGATCTGCCCTGCATAGCGATCTGACGCTGTTGACCATAGAGGATATTCAACAGATAAGTATTGATCACCCTCTGTCTGAAATACGACTGTTCTGACAGAGCTCATTGACTCTTTCAAAAAAGTAACTTCAGGAGGCTCATCCCCGGTTCATATTTCTGGCAGATGCGCTGATCAGTGGAGTCGCAACAGACCCAGGAAGTGTAGCTATATGGATGATCTAAGCTATCTGCTCTCAGCGATGCCAGCAAAAAGAGAGGATTGGTCTCAGAGTTTGAGTGAGATCCTTCTTTCTGATAGCCTGGAAATCGGTGTTTCTTACGATAAATCGCTAAGTTTATTATTACCCAAATATCGAAGCAGAATGCGGTCAACTGAAATTGATATCAGTGATACTGTGGGCCTGAATGCCCTAATAAAGTTTTTAGCAGCCCTTGAGGATGACGCTAAACTCATTGTTTTCCCTATTAAAAAATAGGGTTATGTCTGGTGATTGCTTCATAGTCGGTGATGAAATTATTGGTTGTGCTTTCATTAAACGTGGCCATGGTCGTTCTAAAGAAGGGCTTTGGATAGAGGGAAAAAAGTTGTGTTGAAAGGCGCTAAAGAAAAAGCTAATACAATCAAAAATCTTTCTTTGTGACCGCCAAAATTTTAATCTCACCCTGGCATTCTGTCTGACGTGAAAATGTAAATACCTTTTCTGAGAGGGTAAAGCAGGGTATGAGCGATGGAGTTTTGATTCACGTGAGAAAAGGAGAGTATACGATTCTTGAAACAAAAGAGGGTTGTGGAATCAGTGTTTTGTTTCCTGATGTCTACCGAAACTCTCCCATTGATGTGAGCAGGGATTTCAAGCTGGATATATCAGAGCTGATACAGTCAGGTGATTTTGAAGCACTTGATGCATTATCTAAGGATATAAGAGAGGATTGTGTCTCATTACAACGGTATGATACTGAAAAGGTCAACGTTACAGGACAACAACTGATGAGTAAATTGAAGTTAGCCATGAAGCCCTGGGATTTCACATTATATCGGTGTGATAACGATACGCATGTACTAAAAGTAATTTTCAGTGAGGGAGATTACAAAGTCGATGTTGAAAGATTTTTTATTGTCACTGACGCACTATTGAACGCAGAAGACCTGGTGAGTTCATGCGAGAGGTTATCGGAAAATATCAGGATGTCTTACGAAGATCATGATAACAGCGAAATAAGTAAGCGTGATTTTGATTTTCTCTAAAATGTAATATTCAGGGATGGTACCGGCCGTAATACTTGCTTTTTACAACAGCCAGGCTATTAACGACTGATGACTCCCGGTTCAGGGATTGAAAATAAGCGCTACGTGTCAGGGACAGTTCTGATGAGATGAAAGTAATTTTTTCAACTCACTTAACAGTTATTGATATAAAGATAATGCTGATTATTGAATTTATTCAGGCAGGTAGTGATGAAATTATTTGGGAATGTGATTTTTTTGATTGTTTCCTCAGGTGCCGCTATGGCTTCCGAAAATGCACAACCTTTGTCTCAGTACGATAGCTTAGCTAAAATTTCAGCTATCTAAATTTAGTGGCCTGTCGTTGAAGAGATAGAGATAAGGCAGAGTTATGATCGTGTTTTAATCTGTAATAACAAGGACAGGTTTTAAATATGAGCTTAAAATATGCAGCTGGAGAACTGGTTTTTAATGACTCGTTGGTTGTAACCCCAAAAATAAATAAGCATGAGTTAATGTTAATTCCTGGGTTTGTCTGGGAGCCATGGCCAGATAATGGCGGGGACACAGTTTCATATAGAAGTATTTTCCCACTTAAAAACAATAACAGTGGTGATATTTATTTAGTTGTCAATTTTATTGAGCCTGGAAACTCAGACGCTCTAATATCGCACTGGAGTTTTGCACCAGAAAAATTGTTGATTAGTGAGCAGAAAAGCCTTATTGGGGACGTAACTCAAAGATTAAAACGTTGGTTTAAGGAACAAACGAGAACTTCATTACCTTTAAACGGTGTTTGGGGCAGCATCGATATAGCTTATGACGTTTATAACAGAACAGCTACAATCAATTGTCACTATCGTTCAGGTTCCTGGAAGTAAAGTTAATAAAATGACTTTTATCAATGACGAAGAAGGATGTAAGGCGTGATTGTGAGCGTTGCTAATTTCGTAATCCAATTAATATGAAGACTGATATATTTTTTTAAGCCAAAAGTTTAGTTTTCCTGATTATTCAGGATGCAAGCCTATCTTCTGGGTTAACTAAAAGTATCTCTAATGCTCTTGATTATAGTATAAGCTCAGGTGAGATGCTTATCAGGCTGAATTTTATGTTGATCAAACATAGAGTAATCTGGATATATATAACATTGTAACCGGGATAAAGAGAGAGTTGCTATGACTGAAAATAGTACAGACGAAATGCTTTTCGATGCTCTGGCGCCAGATTTGTTACGTCAATATATAGATTTTAAAAAAATAAATGGTTTCTTTTCAAGGGGCAATGCGACGGGCAGAGCAAAGGAGGAAATTGATATTCATCTGAGTTGCATCAAAAATATGGGTGGCGAGGTTATAGGGAGCCTCTCGCTAAAAGAACATCTTAGTCTCTATCAGGGAAGTCATGTGTATATTTTGAGTGGTTATGACAGGTTCTATGGTTTTGAACTCTATCTTAATGATAAAAAAACTGAGTTTCTGGGCGTTATGATTGTCAGGCTGCGAACAAAAAGTGAAAGTGAAATTCAGTGGGAAAAGGAGACTTTATGCATCAAGTATCCCTGAATCCTCTTAAATAAGCATTTTTTGTATGCTCACTAGGATCTTAGACCCGCCAGGGCTGAAGCAAAGTCTGGACGCCTGACAGGATGCGGCTGATATCGGTGCAGTGAGGGGGCCCTGGAGTAAAACTGAACTACATCCTGGCTTTAACAGGTTGAGAAAACTGAGACTTACACGTACATCAGCATGGAGAGGTTTAATCATTACATAATGATAATCTGTTGGAGGAATTGAAAATGTGTGTTCCGGAGAGAAAAGAAGCTGAAATGATGTTGCTCAATCTTTTAAAAAGAACCTTAAAAAATCAAGATGATATAGCCCTGTTAATGGATTTAGCAACAAAAAATGAGTACTCAATTCCAATGAAGGGCATCAGGTACAAATTTGACAGCATGGAGAAACAGCCACTTACACAAGATGACTGGCATGATATGGATACGTTAATGCACTATTTTGGTCCTTAGCGTTTGCTAAGCAACAGAGAGAAACGACTAAGAAACGTTGTAGCACATTGCCACCACGCAATTGAAAAGGAGTTTATATGATTGATCTAAGATTGTCAGAATCTGAACTCAGAACATACGCCAGGAAATATGCGAATTTGCTGCCTGAGTTATCTCCTCAACTCATCAACCGGATGGCTTACGAACATCAGCCAATGCCTGATGAAAAGCCAGTGAAACCTGAGTGGATGCATACGCTGAAAAAACGTATTTCTGACGTTGAAGCCTTAGATAAAGCCAAAGGTTTACTCATTGGACTGGCTGTTGGTGATGCAGTGGGGACCACTCTGGAATTCCAGACTCGCGACAGTTCTCACATTTACGATATGGTGGGCGGTGGTCCTTTCAATCTCAAGGCCGGAGAGTGGACCGATGACACCTCAATGGCACTGTGTCTGGCAGAAACGTATATTGAAAAGGAAAGCTGTGACACTGATTTATTCAGGAAAAAGTTAATTCAGTGGTACAAAACGGGGCATAATAGCGCGAATGGAGTTTGTTTCGATATCGGTAATGCGACCCGCTATGCTCTCGAACAAGTAATTAAACATGGTACTGATTGGATTGGTAACACCGCCCCTGATACAGCAGGGAACGCCTCGTTGATTCGTCATGCACCCGTAGCAATTTTTAGGCGAAAATCATTCATTGATGGCTGGCATGATGCCAAAAGACAAAGTACAGCAACACATCGAGCACCAGAGTCAATAAATAGCTGTCAGTACTTAAACTCCATTTTACATTACCTTTTAAATGGTTTAGATAAAAATGAAGCCTTCGCGCCTCATAAAATGTCTTTAATCGTAAGACCTCTGATCATCAATGCCGGTGAATATAAAGAAAAGCATCGTGACCAAATTCGCTCGTCTGGTTATGTCATCGACACCCTGGAAGCCGCCTTATGGGCCGTCTGGCATACAGACAATTTCAGAGATGCCATTTTGCTGGCGGCAAATCTTGCTGATGACGCTGATAGCGTGGCAGCCACCGCAGGCCAGTTAGCAGGCGCTTTGTATGGACTGTCAGGCATCCCTGCAGAATGGGTTGATAAAATAGTCGATAAAGACAGAATCCTTTCGATGGCAGAAGAGTTGTTTCACCTCGCACCGGAAGAAACGGATTAATTTCAGGTAGGGGATTCTTTTGTTGCGCTGATATAACCCGGAAGGGTCGCTGGCATTCGTTATGAATGCTCTCACCAGCGGCCCGGCGTTAGATACTCCGTAAGCCATTTCCTCCCCTTGCCCATATCCATCCCTTCTCCCCGAACACAATCTTTTTCCTATGACCCACCCCTTGCTTGAACCCATTCCCTGTGCCAAACCCCCTGAAAAACCCACCCATCATCACTATTCCCTCTGGCTATAACCTGCTGTTATACCCTCCTGCTAAACAAGCATTCGTCACCTTTCAGAACGCATGAAATAGTGGTTTCAGAACCTGATCTTTTGGCTGAAACGAGAGACAACATGCTAATCCCACAACCCTATTTACTCTTTCTTGGCGATGTTACCGATCCCCTCGCGGCAAAAACGGCGCGCGGTATTCATATCTGGCGGCCGGAGCAGTGCGTTGGCGAAATTAAACTGCCGGGCTGCACGGTCAGTCTGGGTCTGGATGAACTGGATATTCCCGGCGCTAAAGTGCGCGGCGCAAAAACGCTGGTGCTGGGCACGGCGAATGCCGGCGGCTATCTGCCAGCGCACTGGCTGGAAACGATTAAAAGTGCCATTCAGGCAGGTATGAATGTGGCCAGTGGTCTGCACCATCGGCTGGTGGACGAACCTGAACTGGTCGCGCTTGCGCAGGTTGCTGGCGTTGAGCTGTTTGACCTGCGTCATATGCGTCCAGCGCTCAGTGTGGGCAGCGGTAAGAAGCGTTCAGGTAAGCGGATACTTACGGTGGGTACGGACTGCTCAGTGGGCAAAATGTACACCTCTCTGGCGCTGGAAGCGGCGATGCGTGCGCGCGGTATGAAAGCTGATTTTCGTGCCACGGGACAGACCGGTATTCTGGTCGCAGGGGAGGGTATTGCTGTGGATGCGGTCATCGCTGACTTTATTGCCGGTGCCGCAGAAGCGCTGTCACCGGCGAATGACGAGGACCACTGGGATATCGTTGAAGGGCAGGGATCATTGTTCCATCCTTCCTATGCGGGCGTGAGTATGGGGCTGATGCACGGTGCGCAACCACACTGGCTGGTGATGTGTCATGAAATGGGACGTCCCCATATGCGTCATTTGCCACACCAGCCCATGGTCAGCCTGCAGGCGTGCGTGGAAGCCAATCTGCGTGCCGCGCAGGTGACCAGTGAGTCGGTTCAGCTCGCTGGCTTTGCAATCAACACCTCCAGTTACAGTGAAGAAGAGGCGCTCGCTTATTGCGCCGAAATCAGCGCTGAGTTCGGCTTACCGGCCACGGATCCGGTGCGCTTTGGTATTGATGGGATCGCCGCACTGCTTCAGGAGCGTGGCTGAAATGCGACAGTTGCAGATTGAGGTGGTGGAGCTGCCGCTGGCCCGCCCCTTTGCTATCGCACGCGGTACCCGAACCGCCGTGACGGTCATCCGGGTCACACTGGAGCAGGAGGGGTTCATCGGGCAGGGCGAATGTACCCCGACGGCGCGTTACGATGAGTCGCCGGAGAGCGTTCAGGCCATGCTCGAAGCCGTTCGTACTGAGGTAGAGTCGGGCCTGAGCCGTCATGATCTGCAACACCGTTTACCCGCAGGTTCTGCGCGCAACGTGCTGGACTGTGCGCTGTGGCGACTTGATGCCGCCCGGGCGAATCAGACGCTGTGGCAAATGAGTGCGTGCTCTCAGCCAGAGTCAGTTGTGACTGCAGAAACCCTTAGCCTGGATACGCAGGAAAATATGGCTCTTGCAGCGGCGGATGCCGTGTTACGTGGCGCTATCCTGCTCAAAATTAAGCTCGACCGCAGTGAGATTCTGGAAAAAGTGGCGGCCATTCGTGCGGCGGCACCGCATGCCACGCTCATTATCGATGCCAATGAAGCGTGGTCGGGGCTGGACCTTGAAAGCCTGCTGGTGGCATTGAAGGCCTTCAATATTGCGATGGTCGAGCAACCGCTTCCCGCCGGACAGGATCATGACCTGCAACGCTTTAAGCATCCCATACCGGTCTGTGCCGATGAGAGCTGCCATACACGGGTGGATATTGCCGGATTACGCGATCGTTACGAAATGATCAACATCAAGCTGGATAAGTGCGGTGGCCTGACGGAAGCGCTGGCGATGGCGGATGAAGCCCGGACGCTGAATATGCGCATCATGGTCGGTTGCATGCTGGGCTCGTCACTGGCCATGGATGCAGCATTGCCCGTCGCGGTTAACGCAGAGTTCGTCGATCTGGATGGCCCCATCTGGCTTGCCGCCGACAGTTCTCCTTTTTTGAGCTACTCCGAAGGCCGCATCTGGCTATAACTCTGCGAGGCGACGATGACGGACACACAACGTACTTCTCCTGCAACCCGCGCTGCCTTGCCATCCCCCGTGCTGGCGATTCAGGATCTCAGCGTCTCGTTTCATGGACGCAGTGGTGAAAATCAGGCACTCAAAGGCATCAGTTTTGCCATTCATCCCGGTGAAATTGTCGCTGTCGTGGGCGAAAGCGGCTCCGGTAAATCTGTCACGTCGCTGGCTGTGATGGGCCTGCTGGCAAATAACGGCTGTATCGATCGCGGCAGTATGCAGTTTTGCGACCGGAGCGGAAACGTACATGCATTAGAAACGCTGGATGACGCTCAGCGCCGCACACTGCGTGGCCGTGAAATGGCGATGGTCTTTCAGGAGCCCATGACGTCGCTGAATCCGGTGCTGCGCGTTGATGATCAGCTTACAGAGGCATTACGCGATCACCATCTGTGTGACAAAAAGCAGGCCCATGCGCGCGTGCGTGAACTGCTGCGACAGGTGCGAATCGCCGATGTGGATCGCGTTATGAAAAGCTATCCGCACTCGCTGTCAGGCGGCATGCGGCAGCGTGTGATGATTGCGCAGGCCCTTGCCTGTGACCCGCAACTCCTGATTGCTGATGAGCCGACCACTGCGCTGGATGTCACCGTTCAGGCGCGCATTCTCCATATTCTGCGTGACCTGCAACGCGAGAAACAGATGGCGGTGCTGTTTATCACCCATGATATGGGCGTGGTAGCGGAAATCGCCGATCGCGTGGTGGTCATGCTGCGAGGCGAAGTGGTCGAGCAGGGAACCGTATCTGAGATTTTTGCCGCCCCGAAGCACGCTTATACCCAGGCGTTACTGGCGGCAGTGCCAAAACTCGGCGATATGCGGGAACACACGTGGCCGCAACGCTTTCCTCTGCCGGGTGCGGGCGAGGCTGTGCAAAGCGAACAGCAAACCGCTCGCTATGACGTTGCGCCGCTGCTGGATGTGCGCGGTTTGAAAGTCTATTACCCCATCCGCAGCGGCATCTTATCGGGCCTTACGCATCATGTGCATGCGGTGGAACAGATTGATTTCAGTCTGTGGCCGGGTGAAACCCTGGCGATCGTGGGTGAAAGCGGCTGCGGCAAATCGACAACCGGACGGGCGCTGATGCGCCTCATCAACAGTGACGCTGAAAGCATTCATTTTGAAGGAAAGGAAATCTCTGACCTGAAAGAGGCCGCGTTCCAGCCGCTCCGCCGTGAAATCCAGATGGTGTTTCAGGATCCTTATGCCTCACTGAATCCCCGCCTGACAGTGGGTTTTACCATTGCCGAGCCGTTACTGTTACATGGCATGGTCTCTTCACTGGAACAGGCTTCCCCACAGATTGATGCGCTGCTGAAGAGCGTCGGTCTCCTGCCAGAGCATGCGCGTCGTTATCCGCACGAATTCTCGGGTGGTCAGCGTCAGCGTATTGCCATTGCCCGCGCTATGGCGCTGAAACCGAAAGTGATTATTGCGGATGAAGCGGTATCAGCACTCGATGTTTCAATTCAGGCGCAGGTGGTGAACCTGATGATGGACCTGCAGCAGCAAACGGGCGTGGCATGGATTTTCATCTCTCACGATATGGCGGTCGTCGAGCGTATTGCGAATCGCGTCGCGGTGATGTACCTCGGCCAGATTGTGGAGCTTGGACCACGTCAGTCGGTCTTTAATCAGCCGCAACATCCCTATACCCAACGTCTGCTGGCTTCCGTGCCAGTCGCCGATCCAGAGAACCGTCAGCCCCGTCTTTTCGATGACAGCGAAATTCCCTCGCCGTTGCGTAAGGTGGGTGAAACGGTCACTAAACCCCGTTATCGCCAGGTTGCGCCCCAGCACTGGGTCGCTGACGGCATTGCATTGTAATTATCCTCAACGACCAGGAGAATCTATGAAAACGCTGTTTCGCCGTACTTCGCTAGCCCTCGCATTGACGACGACGCTGGTCATGACTGCGCAGGCACAGGATCTGCGCATTTCAATGTATGCCGATATCACGGGGCTGGATCCACATGACACCTCGGATAATGTCAGCTACTCGGTGCAGAGCGGCATCTTTGAGCGGTTGTTCCAGTTTGATCCCACGATGAAGCTGCAGCCCTGGCTGGCGACCGGTTATACCTCTAATGACAGTGCCACCGAATTTACGCTGACGCTGCGCAAAGGTGTCACTTTCCAGGACGGTACCCCGTTTGATGCCGAAGCCGTCAAAGCGAACCTTGATCGTCTGGCAGATCAGAAAAAAGGGCTGAAGCGTAATAGCCTCTACAAAATGATCGATAAGGTCACGGTAATGGCACCCGACCAGGTAAAAATCGATCTGAATCAGTCGTTCGGGGCCTTTATCAACACGCTGGCGCATCCTTCGGCGGTGATGTGGAGTCCATCCATTCTTAAGCAATACCCGGACGAAGCGCAGTTGCGACTGCATCCGGTCGGCACCGGTCCGTTTAAATTTGTTAACTGGACACCGGGCAAAGCGGTCACGCTGGCGAAGTATGACGGTTACTGGCAGAAGGGATGGCCTAAAGTTGACCATGTCATCTTCTCGCCGAGTCCGGAAGATGCGACACGCGTCGCCGCATTAAAATCGGGGCAGGTGGATGCCATCTGGCCACTGCCTTCAGACCTGATCGCCGCCGTGAAACAGGACAGCCATCTCTCCATTCAGCGCGATCCGAGCATTTATCTCTATTACATGGCGATCAACACGCAGCACAAGCCGCTGGCGGATGTTCGGGTGCGTCAGGCCATCAACTATGCGATTGACCGTAATCTGTGGCTGAAAGTGGCCTTTGCCGGTCTGGGTAAACCTGCCACATCCGCTATACCGGAAGGCGTACAGTTCTACCAGAAACAAACCGATCCTGAGTACAGTTATGCACCGGATAAGGCCAAAGCCTTGCTGAAAGCGGCGGGCTATCCGAATGGTCTGGATCTTAAGCTCTGGGTGACCAATGCCACGGCCAGCGTCCGTGCCGCTCAGGTGCTGAAAGCGCAACTGGCCACGGCAGGCATTCGGGCCACGGTGACCCCGATGGATTCCGGCACGCGCAACGCTAAGTTGTGGGGCGTACAGGACCCGAAAAAGGCCGAGTTTGACCTCTATTATGGCGGCTGGTCGACCTCAACAGGTGATGCCGACTGGGCACTGCGTCCGCTGTTCGCCACCGAATCCTGGGTGCCGACCTCCTATAACGTCTCCTACTTCAGTAATCCTGACGCAGACAAAGCGATTGCTGCCGGGCTGGCGACGGCCGATCCGGCAAAGCGCGGCATTGCCTATGCACAGGCGCAAAAAGTCTTGTGGAAAGAAGCACCAGTGGCGTTCCTTGGTACGCCAGACAACCTGGTGGGCAAGCGCAGCACCCTGAGCGGCGTTTCAATGCTGCCTGATGGCAATTTCCTGTTCACTCAGGCGTCCTTTAAATAAGACGGTTCTTCTCTCGTCACCACTCCCGAAAGGAGGGGAGACGTGAGGAGGCCAGTCACACCTCATTTCAGGGAATGGCATGTTTGCATACATCATTCGCCGATTACTGGAGATGATCCCGGTTTTGCTGGTGGTCTCGTTGCTGGTATTCGGTTTTATCAAGCTCATGCCGGGCGACCCGGCGCGCGCTTATGCCGGACCGGATGCGCCCATCGAGGCCATCGAGGCGGCGCGTCAGCATCTCGGGCTTAACGATCCGCTGCCGCAACAGTATCTCCACTGGATCGGCAGCCTGTTGCAGGGCGATCTGGGCACCACCTATCGCACCCAGCAACCGGTGCGGGAGGTGATCCGACAGGGCTTTATGCCGACGCTGTGGCTGGCCTTAGCGGGTTTTATCTGGTCCGTTATTCTCGGGTTGCTATTCGGCGTGATGGCGGCCCTGAAACGGGGAAGATGGCAGGACTGGACGCTGATGAGCGTGGCGGTAGGCGGTATTTCGATGCCCGCCTTCTGGCTGGGGCTGTTGCTTATTCAGTTCGTCGCGATGCCTTTTGGGCTGTTTTCGGTCAGCGGTTTCAACCAGGCCAGCGATATTGTCCTGCCCGCCATTACGCTGGGTTCGTCGGTTGCGGCGGTCATGGCGCGCTTTACCCGTTCGGCCTTTCTTGAGGTGGCGCAGGAAGATTACGTGCGCACCGCCAAAGCCAAAGGACTGCGTAACCGGCTGGTAACGTGGAAGCATGTGATGCGCAATGCGCTCATTCCGGTGATTACCATGCTGGGTCTGCAGTTCGGTTTTCTGCTGGGTGGCTCCATCGTCGTCGAGAGTGTTTTCAACTGGCCAGGGTTAGGCTGGTTATTGATTGAGTCGATCAAAGCGCAGGATCAGCCGGTAATTCAGGCACTCGTGATGCTGTTCGTGTTTGAATTTATTGTGATTAATCTGCTGGTCGATCTGCTTTACGCGGTAGTTAACCCAGCCATTCGCCTGCGACAGGAGCCGAAATGAGTAGTCAATTGCTGACTGACAACCCGCCTCAGATCATTCGTTCGCCGTGGCGCGATTTCCTGCATGCCTTCGTGCGTAACCCTTTGGCACTGGTCTCAGGCGGCTTTGTGCTGCTGTTGATTGTGGTGGCGATCTTTGCGCCCTGGCTGGCGCCCTGGGATCCTATGGCCCCGGACTGGATGGCGCTGTCGTCACCGCCAACGGCGGCACACTGGATGGGGACCGATGAACTGGGACGCGACCTGCTCAGTCGCATTATCTATGGCGCGCGTATCTCGCTCTATATCGGCGTGCTGTCGGTGACGATCGGCATGCTGGTCGGGGTCATGCTCGGGTTACTGGCGGGCTATTACGGCGGCTGGGTCGATATGCTGATCATGCGCGGTGCCGACGTCTTATTCGCGTTTCCCGGCATGTTGCTGGCCATTGCGGTGGTGGCGCTGCTGGGGACGGGCCTGAATAATGTCATTATCGCGGTTGCGGTATTCAGCGTGCCGGTATTTGCCCGCATCGTGCGGGCGTCGACGCTCTCTCTGAAGCAGGCTGCCTATGTTGAAGCTGTGCGCTGTGCCGGTGCGCCAGACCGCGTGATTATTCTGCGGCATATTCTGCCCGGCACGCTCTCCAGCGTGATTGTCTATTTTACCATGCGCATTGGTACCAGTATTCTGACTGCGGCGGGCCTGAGTTTTATCGGACTGGGTCCGGAGCCAGACGTGCCGGAATGGGGCAATATTCTGGCGATGAGCCGCAGCATGATGATGGCCGGATCCTGGCACATGAGCGTATTTCCAGGACTGGCGATTTTTATCACCGTGCTGGCATTCAATCTGCTTGGCGACGCGTTGCGCGATACACTCGATCCCAAACTCAAAGGCTGACGATGGATTACCAACAACTGCAGCGTGACCTGCTGCTTGATCGCTGGCGTGACCTGCGTCAGCTTGGGCAGCCGCGAAGCGCCTGCGGACCCACTAATCGCATCAGCGATGTTGCGGGCGTGCGTGTCGGACATTACACGCTGAATGAAGGCGAAAAGCAGACTGGCGTCACCGCTATCCTGCCGCCGGGCGATAATCTGTTTCTCACGCCGCTGCCGTGTGGGGCTGAGGTGCTGAACGGCTTTGCGAAACCCGTCGGACTGGTTCAGATAGAGGAACTTGGCGTGCTTCAGACGCCGATTCTGCTCAGTAACACGCTGGCGGTTGGCACGCTGTTTACCGCGCTGGTGCGCGATGCCATCCGTCGTAACCCGGAACTGGGCCGGACGTTGCCTACGGTGAATCCACTGGTGCTGGAGTGCAACGATGGCTGGCTGAATGATATCCAGGCGCTGGCAATCAGTGAGGATATGGCTAAGGCGGCGCTGCAGACGGCCTCCGCAGACTTCGCGCGTGGCAGCGTCGGCGCGGGACGCGGGATGAGCTGTTTCAGTCTGAAAGGGGGCATCGGAACCGCCTCACGGGTAATTCCTTCACTCAACGCCACGCTTGGCGTGCTGGTATTGGCCAATTTCGGCGCGCTGGAGGCACTCACACTGGATGGCGTCCGGGCGGGCGAGATGATTGCGCCGCTGCTCGCCGGAGAGGCGTCGCAGCGTGATGCCGGCTCTGTCATCATCATCATGGCAACAGATGCCCCGCTGGACACACGGCAGCTAAAGCGCATCGCGAAGCGAGCCGGTGCCGGTCTTGGAAGGCTGGGCAGTTACTGGGGACACGGCTCGGGCGATATTGCCGTGGCGTTTTCCACGCAACCGCTGCCACTGCCGCCACAGGACGACACGCTGGAGCCGCTGTTTGCTGCCGCAGCGGATGCAACGGAACAGGCTGTACTCGATGCCTTGTTGAGCGCAGAGGCTGTTACTGGCTTTCGCGGTCATCATCGTCCCTCACTGACGCAGATTCTGGATAAATTAACCTCATGAAAATTTTTATCTCGGCCGACATTGAAGGTATCGCGGGGGTCATGCGCCCGGAGCAATGTTCACCCGGCCACCCGGAGCATCAGATCGCCCGTGGTCTGATGGAGCAGGAAGTGAATGCCGCGATTGCGGGTGCGTTTGCGGGTGGGGCAACCGAAGTGGTGGTTGCAGACAGCCATGCTCAGATGACCAATTTGCGTGCGGAAAATATCGATCCCCGCGCCCGACTGGTGCAGGGCAAACCCCGCTGCCTGTCGATGGTGGAGGGGATAGAACAGCAGACGTTCGACGGGCTGTTTCTGGTGGGATTTCACAGCGCAGCAGGTGAATCTGGCGTACTGGCGCATACCATTAACGGTCGGGCATTCTGGCGTATCCATATTAATGATCTGGTGATGGGCGAAGCCGATATTTATGCGGCTGCCGCTGCTGAACAGGGCACGCCATTGCTGCTGGTCACGGGTGACGATCAGTTACAGAGCTGGATAGCGGAATATTACCCAGCGGTCGATTACGTCTGTGTAAAGCGCGCCATTTCGCATACCTGCGCGGAATCGGTCAGTCCGCAGGCGGCACAGCATGCGATCGCTGCCGCGGCAAGTGCCGCACTGCAACATCTCCATCAGGTGAGCACAACCCGCCTGACGGCACCTTACACGATGCGGCTTCAGGCCACTAAACCTGTACTGGCCGATCTGTTCAGTCTTATCCCCGGCGTCACGCGCCTTGATGCCGTTACCGTGGCGTATCAGGCGGAGAAAATGGAAACGTTGATCAGCTTACTCAGTGCATTCTCCTATCTGGCGAGTACGCAGTCGTAGCAACTTTATGCCGGGGCTGCACTGGTTTTGCGGTACAGTTTTTGCAGCAGGATAATGATTGCTCTCACTCTCCGCCGGTACAGCTGGTTGAAGAGGCCTCCGTGTCCGGTATTCCATCCAGGGTAAATCATCATGCGGCTCCGCCATATAGAAGTCTTTCAGGCCATCGTACAGACCGGCAGCATCAGCGCAGCGGCGCGCCTGCTGAATGTGTCGCAGCCGAATATCAGCCGTGTGCTGAATCACGCTGAACAGCAGCTGGGATTTGCGCTGTTTGAGCGACGGCTACAGGGAATGAGTGTGACGGCAGAAGGGCGACGTCTGCTGCCTGAAATAGAGGATCTCTGCCAGCGCCTGCAATCCATTACCCAGCTCACCGAACAGCTAAGGCGTGGCGAAGGGCAACTCGTTCGCGTTGGCGCCGCTCACGCGTTTGGTCAGATGGTGATGGCTCCCGCGCTGGTCACCTGGCGGCAACAGATGGCCTCGGTCAGTGTGGAACTGGTCACCGAGCACTTCAGTACCTTATGCCAGATGATTCTGGAGAATCAGCTCGATTTTGCGCTGGTCTTTGGTCAGCAGGTCGATGCGGATCTTCTGGCCGAGCCTCTGTTTCAGTCCTCCATGGTGGCGCTGCTACCGCTCACTCATCACTGGCATGAACCCGTTACGCTGGAGTGGTTGTGCAACAATAATTTACTGATGATGCAGGCGCAGGATCCGCTTGGACGCGTACTTCACCGTGCGCTGCGCGATAAGAAACTGAACCCCGCCGTGTCATTGTCGATTAAAACCTATTCGGTCATTGCAGATATGGTGCTGGCAGGCGGCGGCACGGGCGTCGTGGATCTCTTCACCGCCTGCCGCTATGCCGAACAGTTAAAGCTGCTGCCCATAGCACAACCTCTGCCGTTTGAAGTGATGCTGATCAGCCGCCGTGACCAGCCGCAGTCGCAGTCCACTCTGCAACTTAAGCAGGTCATCCGTAACAGGCTGTGGGAGATCGCCCGGCAGTGTGAGGCGCAGTTTATCCGTGGCTGAACAGGTGCCGTTTCAGGTGAAGAGAAGGGGAAGAGGGTGCGCTCAGGTAGCTTTAGATTCTTTTGGTGGGTTTTACAGAAGAAAGAGCGTAGCTCAAGCCGTGAACCTTTTTAAGGTAACGACTCCGGCATTGTTGAAATATGCTGAAAGAGACTATGGCGATGGCGTTCAAATAAAAAATCCACGCAATTGCGAGGATTTAATAGTTTTCTGTGAGGGTCATGAGATCCAAAGAAACCTCAAGAGACAGCAAGTTTTATTAGACGTTAAACCGTGATTTTAATTTTATCTTATTGATATTTTTTTTAAAAAATTCTTTAGCGTACTCATTTTGGAGTTGGCTCGATTCCGTAATGCGAAATTCGTAGGTTCCACTCCTATTATCGCACCATCTTAACTTCCATAAATGTCCGTGTTCATCCATAAATATTCTGATTTATAACGATTTTACTGCTTTTTAGTCCATCATCGTCCGTAACCATCCAGTAGAATCCGATACGGAATGTGTATATGTTCCTGTTCGGTCTTGGATTCCTATATACATGCCTTTAAACGATATGCAGATTCGTCGCGCTAAGCCTAAAGATAAACCCTATACGCTTGGGGATGGGCAAGGCTTGTCATTGCTTATAGAACCTAATGGAAGCATGAGCTTGCGGTTCCGTTATCGCTATGCTGGCAAACCCAAAATGATCTCGCTTGGGGTTTACCCAACGATCAGTCTTGCTGATGCTCGTTCCCGTCGCGATGAAACTCGAAAACTTGTGGCAGAAGGAAAGAACCCTCGTGAGGTTCGAAAAGAGCAAAAGTTGGCTCTGCAAACAGAGTCAGAGAACGCCTTCGAAAATATAGCCAGAGAATGGCATCAACTTAAATCTGCTAAATGGTCGGTGGGATATACATCAGACATCATTGAAGCGTTTAATAACGACATTCTTACTTATGTCGGAACAAGGCCAGTGGGAAAGATTAAACCGTTAGAGTTGCTGAACGTTCTGCGTAAAATTGAGAAACGTGGTGCGTTGGAGAAAATGCGAAAAGTTAGGCAGCGTTGCTCAGAAGTGTTTCGCTAAGCAATTGCTACAGGTAGGGCGGAGTACAATCCTGCGGCGGATCTCTCCAGCGCTCTCGAAGTACACCAATCCAATCATTTCCCGTTCCCAAAAGCTGATGAGATACCTGATTTTTTGCATGCCTTAGAGTGGCATACCGGGAGTAAGCTTGTCCAGATAGCCACGAAATTACTGATGATTACAGGCGTGAGGATTATCGAATTACGTGCGGCATTATGGCAAGAATTTGATCTGGATAACGCTATTTGGGAAATTCCTGCTAAAAGGATGAAAATGCGTAGATCACATCTTGTGCCATTATCAGCTCAAGCGTTAGATTTACTCCTTGAGCTAAAGTCCATGTCAGGAAACTATCAGTTAGTTTTTCCTGAGCGTAACAATCCGAACAAGCTTATGAGTGAGGCTAGCATCAACCAGTTGATCAAGCGTATTGGATATGGAGGAAAAATGACTGGGCACGGATTTAGACACAAGATGTCAACGATTTTTGCATGAATATGGATTTGAGTCTATATGGATTGAAATGAAACTTGCTCACAGCGATAAGAATAAAATTCGAGGGATTTATAATCATGCTGATTACTATTCAAATCGCAAAGAAATGTTAAATTGGTACTCAGAAAAAATATTAGGATGAATCATGCTGGATCAAACATTCTCGCCAAGAAACCTTTTAAGACTTTTGTATAAAGAAGATCCTAAAAAATTCCTCAGAAATATTGATAGGGAAGATTATGAAAGTGAAATGATAAGGTTATCACAAATCATAAATGACGATAAATTTAATTTTGGCAGATTTTCCTTTGCAAGGATAAATAATAAAAAGGTTATAATACCTAATGAATTCAAAGACATATTGGCCCTGAGGAAAGCAAATGATAATCTCAAGAGAATTTATGGTGTCAGACAATCAGATAGGAATGATATTGTAAGACATGTGATTTGCATGCTCGAAGAGCCGGTCCCATTTTTTGTATATAAGTTAGACATTAAAGGGTTTTATGAAAGTATTAATAAAAATAAAGTTTTGGAAAAAATAACAAGATCCTCAATTGTTTCTTATAAAACGAAAAGGTTGATAAAGCGTTTTTTTGAATTATCTCATTTGTCTAATGAATCAGGTCTTCCAAGAGGAATTGGTTTAAGCGCCACCATGGCTGAGCTTTACCTTGAAGATTTTGATGATAAAGTTAAACGTACTAAAAGTGTTTTCTACTATGCACGCTATGTAGATGATATTATCATTTTTACGTGTGAAAAAATAAATGACTTCCAAAATTTTTTTAAGGGGTTCTTGCCGGAAAATTTAGACTTCAACATTTCAAAATGCAGAGAAATAGATATCCATAATAATGAAAAAGGAATAATGGCCAATGAGTTTAATTATTTAGGGTATTGTTTTTGTGTTAGAAGCGGGAAAATAAAAGCTTCTAATAAGCGAGATGTTAAAGTTACAATTTCAAAAAAGAAAATACTTAAATTAAAAAGAAAAATTGTACTTTCTTTAAAAGATTATTGCAATACGAATAATTTCGCTCTTTTAGAAAAAAGAATAAAGTTTCTTACTTCTAATGTTATACTTGAAAAAGCTAAAAAAGTTTGCGATGAAGAAAGCTCTCCACTATATAGTGGTGTGTATTATAACTACTTACATATCAGATCGTATGATCAACTTAAAATTTTAGATTTATTTAAAAATAAAATGTTATTTTCATGCCGTGGTAGCTTAGGCAGTCAATTAATAATTAAAGGAGATAGGGAATTATTAAGATCATTAAGAAAGTACTCTTTTTTGAGTGGTTTTAATAATAGGAGAAAAGTAAGTTTTACTTTTAAAGAGATAAATGACATAAGGAGATGTTGGTAAATGAAAATAAAAATAAAAAAAGGTGATTATAACAGGGTTCTACTAACCGACGTATTACCTTATGAAGTTCCTATCCTTTTTTCTAATGAAGATTTTTATCATATTATAAGCAGGGATGATTTGCCATGCGAAATAAAGGAATTATTCTCATTTGAAAATTTTAAAAATACTGTTCCGTACACATACAAAATAAAAAAAGGCCAAGCGAGTTTCCGTAGTTTGGCAATTATACATCCAGCACATCAACTCAAAATATGTCATTTTTATAAGCAATATGAACACCTTATAATTCATTTGTGTTCCATAAGTGATATTTCTCTAAGATATCCTAATAAGGTCGGGACCTACTATTATGAAAAAGACTTCTTAAAGGATAGGGTTAGATTAAAAGATGGGGGTGTTGATTTAGTGGTTAACGGCTTCGATTTGCAAAGCCAGACTGCTTCATCATATTTCTCTTATAAGAAATATCCTTTTCTTTATAAATTCTATGAATCTTTTGAATTTCATCGTCTTGAAAGAAAGTACGAATACATGGTGAAGTTTGATATATCTAAATGTTTTTCACATATTTACACTCATAGTTTAGCCTGGGCTGTTAAAAATAAAAAATATGCAAAAGAGAATACGGATGATACTCATTTTGAGGGGGCTCTTGATAAACTTTTCAGAGATTTTAATCATGGGGAAACGAATGGAATATTAATCGGCCCTGAAGTTTCAAGAATCTATGCGGAAATAATTTTGCAAAGAATAGATTTAAACATCATTGAGAAATTGAGCAAGTTGTTTAATCTTAATTTCAATGACGATTATGTGATTAAAAGATATGTTGATGACTACTTTATCTTTGTTTCCGATGAGATGCATCTCTCAAAGATTGAAATGGTGCTATCTTCTGAACTCGAACATTATAAGCTTTATTTGAATGAATCGAAAAAAGAAACGACTGCAAGACCATTTATTACAGGGTTAACGATAGCAAAATATGAATTGAAGCAAGTTATTGACGACGTATATAGTGATATTGTAGATGTCGAATCAATGTATGAAATTAATAGTTTGATCTCTAGAAAAAATATGGGAGATGACTTAGGGAAAATAGATGGTTTTTTTTTGTTAGATAAAAGAAAGAAAAAATTCAGCCGTGCTGGAGAAATTATAAAATCTATAAAGGTTGTTATTAAAAGAAATCAGATAACTTTTGATCAAGTTTCAAGTTATCTGTTAATGGCATTGAAGAAAAAATTATTTTCATTGTTGAAAATATTATCTATCTATTCATATGATGAAAAGCGATATCTAAAACTAATGAGGTTCGTATCTGTACAATTAGAAGTGATTTTCTTTGTTTACTCGATGGATAATAGAGTTAGGCCGACATATGTAGCATGTCAAATAATATTGGAAGTGAATGCATTTGCTGAGCGATTCGATGATGATATTAAAGAGGTATTAAAGAAAAATCTTTTGGATGAAGTTGCATTGTCGTTGAAAAATGTGATTGGTTATTCAGGTGGTGGATATGTTGAGTTTTCTAATATTCTTATCGCCTTAAAAGAATTGGGCGGTGAATATTATTTCGATCAAAGTTATTTGATTGATTTTATTGATTCTAAAGTGAATGACTCCGAGGGGTTAAGTTATTTTGTAATTTGCAGTATTTTGTACTATATCCATGGGCGGAATGATTGTGCAGCGCTTATTAAAAGACTCGAGAATATAATACTTGATAAATTTAAAGATAATGCAAACAATAAAAACGATTGCGAAATGACATTGTTGATATCAGATGTTTTATCTTCTCCTATTCTTGATGATAAATATAAAATTAAAGCCTATAGAGCTTTTTTTCCTTCAGGGAAAAAAGCGAAGCCAACGGCCGAAATACAGCGTACCATCAATTTCCTCAGAGGTAAGGTGGTGTTTTTTAACTGGCTAGGAAATAAAAACCTCGAGCAAATTCTTTACAGAAAAGAGTTGCGGACCCCCTATGAATAGTTGTAGTATTTTTATGCTTTAACTGCGAAGTTAATTTTTGAAAATTTCAAAAATTAACGAATCACAATGCTTTCAGCATTGGCTTTTGAAACAAACGAGGACAAACGTTCGCGATAAGTTTGGTCTCTGCTGCTAATCAGACACACTATACGTTGAAGCTAAGGTGGGCCGCTAAGCGGCCCTTTCTTATTGCCCCTTAATGACGCCACAGTTCGTGAATTAAACATTATTTTGATGCTGCAATTTCTATTAGCACATTCTCTTATCGCCTAGACCTCATGATGAAACACATCACCTCACCAAAGCCGAGCTAAATATGGACCTCCAGCGTAAGCTAAAAACCACACACATCTAACGAAGATGTGAAACTGACTTTAATCCATTCACGCGCGCTCGCAGCCCCGCCACGCCTGCCCGCTTTATGGAGTGGTTTTGACCTGCTCCTCCGTTGATTAACACACCGCGATGTTAGTATTGTCTTCATAAGCCACATGAGGACTCCCCCATTAAGGAGCGTTTTTCCGACGAACAGATCATCAGTATTCTTCGCGAAGCCGAAGCCGGAGTTTCTGCCCGTGAGCTCTGCCGTAAGCACGCCATTTCCGACGCCACCTTTTACACCTGGCGCAAGAAGTATGGCTGTATGGAAGTGCCCGAGGTTAAGTGCCAGAAGTCGCCTGAGAAAGAGAATGCCAGACTCAGGAAGCTGCCTGCAGAAGCCATGCTGGATAAGGAGGCACGCCACGTGACTCTGGGGCGAAAGTACTGACGACAGCCCAGGAGTGGGAATCAGTTGAATTTATGTGTGATGCGACCGGTTTGTCGCAACGTCGTGCATGAAGGTGGAAAAAATTTGCACTCATCCATGAACTCATTTTTGACAGCATTTAAACCTGAGAAATTGAGACTTTATGAAATAAAAAAATCCACGCAAATGCGTGGATTTTATAATTTGTTTGATCTTCATGAGATTCAGTAAAAACCCATGAGACACACATTTTAATCAGACGTTGAACAGGAAGTTCATCACATCGCCATCTTTCACGATGTACTCTTTACCTTCTGAACGCATCTTGCCGGCTTCTTTCGCACCTTGCTCGCCTTTATAGGCGATAAAGTCTTCAAACGCGATGGTCTGGGCGCGGATAAAACCTTTCTCAAAGTCGGTATGGATTTTACCAGCTGCCTGTGGGGCTGTTGCGCCAACCGGGATGGTCCATGCACGCACTTCTTTCACGCCAGCGGTGAAGTAGGTCTGCAGGTTAAGCAGCGAGTAACCGGCGCGGATCACGCGGTTCAGGCCCGGTTCTTCCAGTCCCAGTTCGGCCATGAACTCGTCACGGTCTTCATCTTCCAGCTCAGCAATGTCAGACTCAACAGCGGCACACACAGGCACCACCACAGAACCTTCTGCTTCGGCGATAGCGCGCACCTGATCCAGGTACGGGTTGTTCTCGAAACCATCTTCATTGACGTTAGCAATGTACATGGTGGGTTTCAGGGTCAGGAAGCTCAGATAGCGGATGGCCGCTTTGTCGTCTGCATCCAGATCCAGTGAACGCAGCATGCCTGCTTCAGAAAGATGCGGCAGGCATTTTTCCAGTGCAGCCAGCTCGGCTTTGGCATCTTTGTCGCCGCCTTTGGCTTTCTTCTGCACACGCTGAATCGCACGTTCACAGGTCTCAAGATCGGACAGGGCCAGTTCGGTGTTGATCACATCAATATCTTCAGCCGGGTTCACTTTACCCGCCACGTGGATGATGTTGTCGTTTTCAAAGCAGCGCACCACGTGGCCGATCGCTTCGGTTTCGCGGATGTTGGTCAGGAACTGGTTGCCCAGGCCTTCACCTTTTGACGCGCCTTTCACCAGGCCCGCGATATCGACGAATTCCATGGTAGTCGGCACCACGCGCTGTGGCTTAACAATCTCAGAAAGCTGGTCGAGACGCAGGTCAGGCATTGGCACCACACCGGTGTTTGGCTCAATGGTGCAGAAAGGGAAGTTAGCCGCTTCGATGCCCGCTTTAGTCAGCGCGTTGAACAGAGTGGATTTACCGACGTTCGGCAGGCCCACGATACCGCATTTGAATCCCATGGTTTGATACCCTTTATAACTGGATGGACAGCACGTCAGGCGACGGACTGTCGGAGACGAATAGAAAAATTTCGCGCATTATACACGGAATCACGACGATTCGGGCGTTTAAGCAGGCTTGAAGGCGTGCAGCCGGTTCATCGCCTTGATGCGATCCTCTTTCAGCCACAGTTCGGTGCAGCGCACCGCTTCATCAATGGCATCATCAATCAGCTTCTGCTCACTGGCAGGCGGCTTGCCCAGTACAAATCCGGTTACCTTATTGCGATCGCCGGGATGCCCGATGCCGATGCGGAGCCGATGAAAATTGTTGTTGTTGCCCAGTTTGCTGATGATGTCTTTCAGACCGTTGTGACCGCCATGGCCGCCGCCCTGCTTGAATTTCGCCACGCCGGGTGGCAGATCAAGTTCATCGTGTGCCACCAGAATCTCTTCCGGCGCGATGCGATAAAAGGTCGCCATCGCAGCAACCGCTTTACCGCTCAGGTTCATAAAGGTGGTCGGCACCAGCAGGCGCACATCCTCTCCGGCGATCATCAGGCGGGCGGTGTAGCCGTAGAATTTGCCTTCCTCTTTCAATGACTGATTGTGGCGCTCAGCCAGTAAATCAAGATACCAGGCACCCGCATTGTGGCGCGTGGCGGCATATTCAGCGCCCGGATTGGCAAGGCCCACAATCAGTTTAATGCTGCTCACAATGATTATCCTGCTGTTATTGCGAAAGGGCGTTAGTTTACTTCGCCACAGCCAGGATGACAAAGCACAAGCGCCGAAATGGTTCAGTGAAGTGATTAATCATTTTCTATCTAAATCAACAGGCTGGACTCAGGGCCAGGGAATGCTTTATGACTGATGTGTGATCCAGTCCGCAACGTAATCTTTACCCATTGCCTAAACTTATGGCACTTAACATTGTGTGCGGTCATTTTCTCATAAGGATGGGGGTGCAGCATGAAATACCAACACTGCCGTGTAGCAGGTAACAGCTTGATGGTACTGGGATTAGTGACAATGGTGCTGGGCGTCGGCTTCTCAATTATTAATCAGCTCCCCTCACTTGATCTGCCACAACTTCTGGCTCAGGGGGCGATTTTAGGCATCTTTATTGGTGCGCTGCTATGGCTGGTGGGCGCCGGTCTGAGTGGTCGTGAAAAGGTAGAAGATCGTTATTACTGGCTGCGTCACTATGACAAACGCTGCCGCAGATCGCACAACTCACATCATTAAGTGAGTGCAGCCGGGACCGGATGCTGCGCAGTGCAGTTCCGGCCACTGGCTTTCGCGTGATAAAGCGCCGCATCTGCCAGTGCCAGTAAATCCTCAAAGCCCTGATGCGGTTGGGTCAGCGTTGCGAATCCAATGCTGACTGAATAGGTAATCTCATTGGGCTGTGACTTACAAACCGCCAGTCGTGTCGCTTCACACCAGGCTTCCGTCTCCTTTGCTCCGGCCGGGATTATCGCCGCAAACTCCTCTCCACCCAGCCTTGCAAAGCGCCCGTCAGCAGGCATCAGCTCTCTGACAATGCCGCAAAAGTGGATCAAAATCTGGTCACCCTGCTGATGCCCATACCGATCATTAATGCTCTTGAAGTGATCAAGATCGAACAGGATTGCACTATAAGGCCGGTTCTGACGGCGGCAATGCGCCACAATTTTTTCTGCTTCGTTAAATAAAGCACGGCGATTCCAGGCGCTGGTCAGCGGATCGTGCAGGGAAGTGTGTTTCAACACGCTCTGCATCCGCTCATTCACCATGGCCAGAATGGTAAATGTCAGGCCAATGACAAACAGAATGGACTCCAGAATCACGTAAACCGAGAAGTCCGATCCGCCAATGGCACCATGCCTGGTACTGGCAATGGCGCTATCCAGAAAAATGCGCGCCAGATGAAACAGCAGGTGAATCCACAGCAGCAACTGTGCAGGCCAGAAAGTCGATTTTAGCGAGTCACGAGCCAGCCAGACCAGTTGAATAAATGCTGCGGTATAGGCCATACAGGCGATACACAGCACAAATACTCGCCTGGGCAAGCTGTAATAGAAGGCCGGAAAGCAGCAGAGGAGTGCCCAGAGCAGCGCGCCCAGCAGCCAGTGGGTACCGATGGGTTTGCCACTCAAGCGCCGCAACGCATTTAACAATCCGCCATAAGCCAGCATCACTAAAACATTGCCCACCGCAATCGGCAGAAAATGCAGACCACTGCTGCGCAGGCTACTTAAGAACACGGAAATCAGGGTAAATATCAGCGACAGGCAGGTGAAGCCCAGAACGCGGTCATACTGCGATCCAATCCAGGCAAAGACCATGATGATGCTCAGAAACCCCAGTACATAAAGCTCGCAAATAAATAAGGTATAGATATCGAGGTTCATGAGGGCCGGGTTCTTATTAAAATTGCGTTGCAAATTACCACTTAACGGCATCGGGCAGAAGCGGGGAACGCAGCGTTTTACTAAAAGAGTGAGTGGCGTTGAAAATAGGGGATAGTGGGGAAATTTATCGCGGAAAAATCAGAAAAAGAAGTGCGTTAGTCGGGCGACTGGCTGGCTTAAAAAAACCGGGCACAGGGCCCGGTTCCGCGAAGAATTAATGCTCGAACATCGCCGAGATCGATTCTTCGTTACTGATGCGGCGAATCGCTTCGGCCAGCATGCCAGATAAAGTCAGCGTGCGCACATTCGGCAGTGACTTAATCTCGTCAGACAGTGGGATGGTATCGCAGACGATCACCTGGTCCAGAACGGATTTACGCAGGTTTTCAACCGCATTGCCGGAGAAGATCGGGTGCGTCGCGTAAGCAAACACGCGTTTAGCACCACGCTCTTTCAGCGCTTCAGCCGCTTTGCACAGCGTGCCGCCGGTGTCGATCATGTCGTCGACCAGCACACAGTCGCGGCCAGCAACGTCACCAATAATGTGCATCACCTGAGAAACGTTCGCGCGAGGGCGGCGTTTATCAATGATAGCCATATCGGTGTCGTTCAGCAGTTTAGCGATAGCACGGGCACGTACTACGCCACCAATATCGGGAGAAACAACAATCGGGTTTTCCAGACCGATCTGCATCATATCTTCCAGCAGGATCGGACTGCCAAATACGTTATCAACCGGGACGTCGAAGAAGCCCTGGATCTGCTCGGCGTGCAGGTCAACCGTCAGAACACGGTCAACACCGACGCTGGAAAGGAAGTCTGCCACTACTTTTGCGGTGATTGGCACACGCGCGGAACGCACGCGGCGATCCTGACGGGCATAACCAAAGTAGGGAATGACTGCGGTAATACGACCAGCAGAAGCACGACGCAGCGCGTCGACCATCACAACCAGTTCCATCAGATTATCGTTGGTGGGGGCACAGGTGGACTGGATGATGAAAATATCACCACCGCGTACATTTTCGTTAATCTGTACGCTCACTTCACCATCACTGAAACGTCCTACAGCGGCGTCTCCCAGGCTGGTGTAAAGGCGGTTGGCAATACGTTGTGCTAGTTCCGGGGTGGCGTTACCAGCAAATAGCTTCATATCAGGCACGAGAAGAACCTCAGGCTTTGCGTCCAGAGAATGAACGGCATGACAGTAACCGGCGCGTACAGTCATGTGCGTTCACACGGGTGTGTTGATGCGAAACGTGCAGTGTCTGGAACGTGGTGACACTGTCACGCAATCGCTAATCGCCTCGCAGGGTACGCTGTAGCGGCGAAACATTTACGCCCCGGGCTACAAATCCGCGCACCCCATTCGGGGCAAGCTCCAGCACCTGACGGGCAGCAGACTCAGTGTCGAATTCAGCAAACACACAAGCGCCCGTGCCAGTCAGGCGTGACGGCGCGTATTCTAGCAGCCAGGAAACAAGCTCATCAACCTTACGAAAACGTTTTCTTACCACTGCTTCACAATCATTGGTGAAGGGTGCAGCTAAAAGCGTCGATAAACTGCGCGATGGGGTATCACGCGTCAGTTCGGGGTCGTTGAATACCACTGGTGTGCTGATGTTCACGCCGGGATGAGCGACAAGATACCACTTTTCTTCCGGCTCTGCGGGCTGAAGTTGTTCACCCACTCCCTGCGCAAAAGCCGCGAAGCCGTGCACAAACACCGGCACATCCGCGCCCAGTTTCACGCCAATTGCTGCCAGCTCATCCGGTGTGAAGCCGGTTTGCCACAGATGATTCAGCGCCACCAGTACGGTAGCAGCATCCGATGAACCTCCACCGAGGCCGCCCCCCATGGGCAGATGCTTCTCAATGGCGATCTGTGCGCCAGCACGAGCAGGCAGGCAATGCTTATTCAGGGCTGCCTGTTTCAGCCTATTTGCGGCGCGCACAATCAGGTTATCTGCATCCGCGACGCCTGCCACCGGCGTTAACAGCTTAATGGAATCGCTGTCATCAACGGTAATCTGCAACTGGTCACCGTAATCCAGAAACTGAAACAGCGTCTGCAGGTTGTGATAGCCGTCGGGACGACGGCCAGTGATGTAGAGAAAAAGATTCAGTTTTGCCGGGGCAGGCCAGTGGGTGATCATTGAACGGTCCAGCCGTCCATACGCAGTTTAATTCGCTGATCACCCTCTTTCAGCTCCAGGCTGGACGGCAGCGGTGGGGTAACTTTGCTATCGTAACCCGCAATAGACACCTGCCAGTTCTGGCCGTCGCGGCTGTAGTTCAGGCTGCTTAGCTGATAGTTCTCGTTAAGCTGATAATCGGTGGCATCGCCAGGCAGACCCATCATCCACTGGCGCAGGTTTGCCAGCGGAATGTTCATGCCAGTAAGTTGCGAAATCATCTTCTGTGCATCATTGCTGACGTAACGCTTGCCTTTGTTATCGACGATCTGCACCACCGAGCCCTGTGCATCAAGCTGCAGTTCGGTACTGCCCAGTGGATTGGTCAGCAGCAGGCGATAGCGATCAGGCGCGGTCTGTTGCCAGTTGAAGCGGGCATAGACTTTCTGCTTGTCAGAGAGGTAGGCAAAGGCACCGCGGGTCTGATAGTGCGTAACCTTTGAGACCGCCTGCTGATGCTGTTGCCACTGTGGCGCGGTAACGCTGGGGCCCGGGCCTTGCGGTTTGTTGACGCTACAGGCCGCCAGCAGGACGCTGGCAAGGGGCAAAAGGCGCAACAGATTGCGTGGTGTATTAAGCATCAAGTGGTCATCTCCTCGGACACATGTATTTTTCGTAACGGATAACGCTAACCGTCCCGGTTTTAACCGTCAATGCTGTTATGCAGCAAATTGCGCACGATCGGGTTAATCTTATTACAGTCATAGCCTTTGTATGGCTTTTCTTGATCTGCCGCATCTTGTAGAATGCGCATCACAAAACCCTGACATTATTGGGACATCCCAACTAAAACCGCCATGACGCTGCTCGCTCTCGGAATCAATCACAAGACAGCCCCCATTGCTCTGCGCGAACGCGTCTCGTTCGGGCCGGAGACGCTTGAGCAGGCGTTAAACAGCCTGTTATCACAGCCCATGGTGCAGAGCGGCGTGGTGTTGTCCACCTGTAACCGGACTGAACTTTACCTGAGTGTAGAGCAACAGGCCGACTTACAGGCGCGTCTGGTGAGCTGGTTATGTAATTATCATCAGCTGGATGAAGAGGATGTACGCAACAGCCTCTACTGGCATCAGGATAACGAGGCGGTCAGCCATCTGATGCGCGTCGCCAGCGGACTCGACTCCCTGGTACTCGGTGAACCCCAGATCCTCGGTCAGGTAAAAAAAGCGTTTGCTGACTCCTCGCGCGGTCAGGCACTGAGCAGTGAACTGGAGCGCATGTTCCAGAAAACCTTCTCTGTGGCCAAACGCGTGCGCACAGAAACCGATATCGGTGCTAACGCGGTCTCGGTGGCGTTTGCCGCCTGTACGCTGGCCCGCCAGATCTTCGAATCTCTCTCTTCCGTCAATGTACTGCTGGTCGGCGCAGGCGAAACCATTGAGCTGGTGGCGCGTCATCTGCGTGAGCATCAGGTCAAAAATCTCATCATCGCCAACCGTACCCGCGAGCGCGCTGAAACGCTGGCGGCGGAAGTGGGTGCGGAAGTGATCACGCTGGCGGAGATCGATGCCCGTCTGGCTGAAGCCGACATCATTATTTCGTCAACCTCCAGTCCGTTACCGATTATCGGCAAGGGAATGATGGAGCGCGCCCTGAAAGCGCGCCGCAACAAACCGATGCTGCTGGTCGATATTGCGGTGCCGCGCGACGTAGAGCCGGAGGTGGGCGATCTGCCTAACGCTTATCTCTACAGCGTGGATGACCTGCAGGCGATCATCGAACAGAACCTGGCGCAGCGCAAAGCGGCCGCGGTTCAGGCCGAAAGCATCGTGGTTCAGGAAAGCAGCGAATTCATGGCGTGGCTGCGCTCACAGGGCGCGGTGAATACGATCCGTGAATATCGTTCTCAGGCGGATGAAATCCGCGCTGAGCTGGAAGGCCGTGCGCTGCAGGCGCTGCAGCAGGGTGCCGATCCGCAGAAAGTCATGCAGGAACTGGCGCACAAGCTGACCAACCGTTTAATACATGCTCCAACCAAATCACTTCAGCAGGCCGCCCGCGATGGCGATAATGAACGCCTGCAGATTTTACGCGACAGCCTGGGTCTCGACTAGGCACACCGCTGTCGCCACCTGTTACGGGAATCCCACATTTAAATGAAGACCTCTATAGTTGCCAAACTGGAAGCCCTGCAGGAGCGCCACGAAGAAGTGGAAGCGATGCTGGGCGATGCTGGCGTGATCGCCGATCAGGAGCGTTTCCGTGCGCTGTCACGCGAATATGCCCAACTGACCGATGTGACCCGTTGCTTCCGCGACTGGCAGCAGGTACAGGAAGATATCGAAACGGCGCAGCAGATGCTCGACGACCCTGAAATGCGTGATATGGCGCAGGAAGAGTTGCAGGAAGCGCGTGAGAAAAACGACGTGCTGGAGCAGCAGTTGCAGGTTCTGTTACTGCCGAAAGATCCCGATGATGAGCGCGCCTGCTTTATTGAAGTGCGCGCCGGCACCGGCGGCGACGAAGCCGCGATCTTCGCCGGCGATCTGTTCCGTATGTACAGCCGCTATGCCGAAGCGCGTCGCTGGCGCGTGGAGATCATCAGCGCCAACGAAGGCGAGCATGGCGGTTACAAAGAAGTCATTGCTCGCGTGACCGGCGACGGTGCCTATGGGCGCCTGAAGTTTGAGTCAGGCGGCCACCGTGTGCAGCGTGTACCGGAGACCGAATCTCAGGGCCGTATTCATACCTCAGCCTGTACCGTTGCCGTGATGCCGGAAATTCCGGAAGCAGAACTGCCGGAGATCAATGCCGGTGACCTGAAAATCGATACTTTCCGTTCTTCTGGTGCAGGCGGTCAGCACGTTAACACCACCGACTCCGCGATTCGTATTACCCACCTGCCCACCGGCATCGTGGTGGAGTGTCAGGATGAACGTTCACAGCATAAAAACAAAGCCAAAGCGCTGGCGGTGCTGGGTTCGCGTATTCACGCGGCAGAGATGGCCCGCCGTCACGCTGCCGAAGCCAGTACCCGCCGCAACCTGCTGGGCAGCGGCGACCGCTCTGACCGCAACCGTACCTATAACTTCCCGCAGGGCCGCGTGACCGATCACCGTATCAACCTGACGATCTACCGTCTGGATGAAGTGATGGAAGGCAAACTTGACAGCCTGATCGAGCCGATTGTGCAGGAATACCAGGCGGATCAGCTGGCGGCGCTGGCTGGTCAGGATTAATGGATTTTCGTCACTGGCTGAAACAGGCGGTTGCCACGCTGTATGGTGGTGACAGCCCGAAGCGTGACGCAGAGATCCTGTTGGGTTACGTGACCGGCAAGTCACGCAGCTGGTTAATTGCCTTTGATGAAACGGTGCTCAGCGATGAACAGCTGGCGCAGCTGAATAGCCTGCTGGCGCGTCGTGCCCGGGGCGAACCGGTAGCGCATCTGGTGGGCGAGCGCGAGTTCTGGTCGCTGCCCTTACGCGTCACTGATGCCACGCTGATTCCGCGTCCGGATACCGAACTGCTGGTTGAACAGGCGCTGGCGCATCTGCCTGCGACACCTTCGACCATTCTGGATATGGGCACCGGCACCGGAGCGATTGCGCTGGCACTGGCCAGCGAGCGCCCCGACTGTCAGGTGACCGGCGTGGATCGCATTCAGGCCGCCGTTGAGCTGGCAGGCAGTAATGCGCAGCAGCTCAGCCTCAGCAACACTCGCTTTCTGCTCAGTCACTGGTTCCAGGCTCTCACGCCGCAGCGCTTTAGTCTCATCGTCAGCAATCCGCCCTATATTGATGCCAGCGATAGTCATCTGGAGCAGGGTGACGTGCGTTTCGAACCGCGCAGCGCGCTGGTGGCCGATGAGGCGGGACTGGCGGATCTGCGCACGCTGATCGAGCAGGCACCTGCGTGGCTGCTACCCGGCGGCTGGCTGCTGCTGGAGCATGGCTGGCAGCAGGGCGAAGCGGTGGCTACGCTGATGCGGCAGAATGGCTATCACGCCGTTGAAACCGTCAACGATTACGGTGGCAATCCACGAGTCACCTTAGGTCAGTTCCCCTAATAAAAGCGCTTTAAAAAGGATTTATAATGGTCGCCTTTTATCCTCTGATTAAAAATCTGCACATCTTAACCGTCGTGCTGACCGTGACGCTGTTTCTGCTGCGGTTTTACTGGCTGCGCTGTGGTTCGGCAATGATGACGAAACGCTGGGTCCGCATTCTGCCGCACATTAATGACACGCTGTTACTGGTGACCGGCGTCTCGCTGGTGATGATTACCCACTTCTATCCCTTCACGCCGCAAGGAAGCTGGCTGACGGAGAAGCTTTTAGCGGTTATCATCTACATCGCCTTAGGATTTGTGGCATTGAGTCGACGTCCACGCACTGATCGCACCCGCTGGATCGCTTTTCTGGTGGCGTTACTCGCCCTGGTGACCATCATTACGCTGGCGCTGACTAAAATGCCGTTATGGGGATAGTATGACCTCGACCGAACAATTAGATTTCAGCCAGACACCGCTGTGTGAAGCGGTGATTGGCGCTACGCTTGCCATCCGCGCCGATTTTCCGGCGTTGTCGGTGGAAGCGCAACTTGCGGCGTTAGTCGCCGAAGCGCGTGACTATGTCAGCCACGCTGAAGATGCGGATATGCAGCTGGAAAAGCTGCTTGAGCTGTTTTATCGCCAGTGGGGATTTCGCGGCGCCAGCGGTGTCTACAAGCTTTCTGATGCGCTCTGGATCGACAATGTGCTGAAGACGCGTCAGGGCACGGCAGTGTCACTGGGCGTTATCCTGCTACATATTGCCGCCGAGCTGGAACTGCCGCTGATGCCGGTGATTTTCCCGACGCAGTTGATTCTGCGTGCGGACTGGATTGATGGCGACAAGTGGATGATCAATCCGTTCAATGGAGAAACCCTTGACCGGCACACGCTGGAAGTGTGGCTCAAAGGCAACATCAGCCCGACCGCGCGTCTGTATGATGATGACCTCGACGAAGCGAAGACCGTCACCGTGATGCGCAAAATGCTCGACACGCTTAAAGCGGCATTGATGGAAGAGCAGAAGATGGAACTGGCACTGAACGTCAGTCAGGTGCTGTTGCGTATTGATCCGGATGATCCCTATGAAATTCGCGACCGCGGTTTGATCTACGCGCAGCTGGAGTGCGAACATATCGCGCTGAATGATTTAACTTACTTCGTTGAGCAGTGTCCTGAAGACCCGGTCAGCGAAATGATCAAAGTTCAGATTCACGCAATCGAACAAAAACAGGTCACGCTGCACTAAGCGGACCCACTGAAAAGGAAAGGGCATGACACAGAAAGTCGTGAGTATTGGCGATATCAACGTCGCAAACGATCTGCCATTTGTACTGTTTGGCGGGATGAACGTGCTGGAGTCACGCGACCTGGCGATGCGCATCTGCGAACACTACGTCAACGTGACCACGAAACTCGGTATCCCTTACGTCTTTAAGGCGTCGTTTGATAAAGCGAACCGCTCCTCAATTCACTCTTATCGTGGCCCGGGCCTGGAAGAAGGGATGAAGATTTTCCAGGAGCTGAAGCAGACTTTTGGCGTGAAGATCATCACCGATGTTCATGAAGCGTCACAGGCGCAGCCAGTGTCTGAAGTGGTGGATGTGATTCAGTTGCCAGCTTTCCTGGCGCGTCAGACTGATCTGGTAGAAGCGATGGCAAAAACCGGCGCAGTTATCAACGTTAAGAAGCCGCAGTTTGTCAGCCCGGGTCAGATGGGCAACATCGTTGATAAGTTCGCTGAAGGTGGCAACGAGCAGGTTATCCTGTGCGATCGCGGCAGCAACTTTGGCTATGACAATCTGGTTGTCGATATGCTCGGCTTTAACGTGATGAAGAAAGTCACCAAAAACAGCCCGGTGATTTTCGATGTGACCCATGCGCTGCAGACGCGCGATCCGTTCGGTGCAGCATCAGGCGGTCGTCGTGCTCAGGTGGCTGAGCTGGCGCGTGCCGGCATGGCGGTCGGCATTGCCGGTCTGTTTATCGAAGCGCATCCGGATCCGGAACATGCCCTGTGTGATGGCCCATCCGCGTTGCCGCTGGATAAGCTGGAGCCATTCCTGGTGCAGATGAAAGCGATTGACGATCTGGTGAAAAGCTTCCCGGAACTCGATACCAGCAAATAAGTTTGCTGAAAAAAAAAAGAGCGATTACTCGCTCTTTTTTTTCGTCTGAAGCCCGCTGCCGTTACAGCATGATGGTCATCAGATATCCGATAAACAACGCCAGATGGGCGGCACCATTCAATACATTGGTGCGTCCGGTCGAGAAGGAGAGCTGACAGAGAATCAGCGACGCCATCATAATCACCATCTGTGGCGGCTCCAGACCGAATATCAGCTCCTGTCCGGTCAGGGTGGCGATAATGGTTACTGCCGGTACCGTCAGGGAGATAGTCGCCAGCACCGAACCAAAGAACAGGTTCATGGCGCGCTGTACCTGATTCATCAGCACAGCCTTAATTGCGCCGAGCCCTTCCGGCGAGAGGATAAGCAACGCCACCAGGAAGCCGGTAAACTGTGCCGGTGCATTCAGGTCTGTCAGCAGGCTTTCCAGCGTATTGGCGTTCATCTTGGTCACGGCAATGACCGCAATCAAATGCACGATCAGCCAGATAGTGTGCCAGACGCTGCTGTGCGCCGAAGGTTTGCCATGATGCGGATCCCCATCATCACTCTCATCTTCATGCTCATAAACAAACAGGCTCTGGTGGGTTTTGGTCTGAATCAGCAGGAAAACGCCATACATTGCGGCTGAGATCGCCGCGATGAGCAGGGCCTGGGTGACGGAGAAATTACCGCCCGGCAGCGCGTTAGGAAATACCAGCACCAGAATCGCGAGGGGAAAGATAGCGATCAGATATTGTTTCACGCCCGCCAGATTGACGTACTGCGTCGCAAACTTATTACCACCCAGCAGCAGCGCAAAGCCGACCAGCCCGCCGGTCACAATCATCACAATCGAATAAAGCGTATCGCGCATCAGGCCGGGTGCGGCATCGCCTGTCGCCATCAGCGCCGAGATCAGACTCACTTCCAGAATGACGACAGAGAGGCTCAGAATCAGTGAGCCATAGGGTTCGCCCAGCCGGTGGGCCAGCACATCTGCATGTCTCACCACGCTAAACGCGCTGCTCAGAATGGCAATCAATGCCACTAAGTTGATACCGACGACAACGGGAAATGCGGTGTTAGCACCAAAAAAATAGAGTATACCCAGCGTGATAAGGGGAAATATCAGCGAGAATTCCTTGTGACGAGTTTTTTCATGTGAAGGCATTCACCATCCTCTCTGGTTAATGATTATCCGGACACAGCGGGGGCTGCTGTTAGAAATATAATCAGTTTTAGGGCAGTGCGCAGTTTATCTTTTCACCGGCCCTGACAGGAGAAATTTACTGGTTTTTACTTAACTGCAATAACCTTTTGAAATGATATTAACCTGATGTTATCTGGAATATTGCAATATTAATCAGGATACAACAAGTTTGACCTATGCACCTATCCTGACGATATATGTCACAAAAATGGCATTTTAATCTAAATTTCAGGGATGGGCTCATATTTTTAAACTGAAGTGACGATAAGTACAGGTTTGCGTTTTTTTACTGTTGCGCCAGGCTTAACCAGAAACACTAAACCGCGACGATAAACAGAGGAAAAATTATGCCTTACGATAAACGAACCGACTTACCCGACAACGTTAAGCACGTGCTTCCTGCGCATGCGCAGGATATCTATCAGCAGGCATTTAACAGTGCGTGGGATCAATATAAAGAGGCGGAAGATCGACGCGGCGATGATTCGCGGGAAGAAGTGGCGCATAAGGTCGCCTGGTCAGCCGTGAAAAAAGAGTATGAAAAAGGGAATGACGATAAGTGGCATCCTAAAGCGTAATCGCCTTGCTAGTCTGTTCACGTCAAAGGGCCAGGATTATCCAGCCCTTTTTTTCGACTTCGCTATCAGGTTTATCTGGTTTTTTTTAACCTGCGACCGGAATCACGCTTGAAACCCCGCGCGTAAATAGATTAATGTCAATTTAATGAACGAAACGCAGCGCCGTTTTGGAGATCATGTTACAGGAGCACTTTCGCAGGACGCCGATGACGTTGAGGAGGTCGCATTGCTTACCCGGGAATTTCTATTAAAAGCGGATTGTAAAACATCATTCGGGGATATCGATGAGACGCTACTCTGGAGTTGCGAGCAGCGCGCCGCCTCGCTGGCCGCCACGCTGGCCTGCCGTCCCGATCACAGCCCTGTCTGGATCTTTGGTTACGGCTCACTGATGTGGAACCCGATTTTTGAGGCGGATGAAGTTGCATCCGGTTCGCTGGAGGGCTGGCATCGTGCTTTCTGCCTGCGGCTGATCGCGGGACGTGGCACTGCCACGCATCCGGGGCGCATGCTGGCGCTGAAACAGGGTGGCCGCACAACCGGACTGGCATTTCGTCTGCCGGAAGCGCGCTTACATGAAGAGCTGGCGCTGCTGTGGAAGCGTGAGATGATCACCGGCTGCTATTTACCGACCTGGTGCGAATTACAGCTGGAGGATGGCCGCAGCGTGACTGCGCTGACCTTTATTATGGATCCACGTCATCCGCTTTATGAATCGGACTCCTGCCCGGAGGCGATTGCGCCGCTCATTGCTGCGGCCAGCGGCCCGCTGGGTTCGAATGCGCAGTATCTGTTTGCACTGGAAGAGGAACTCACCCGTCGTGGCATGGAGGAAGAGAGCCTGAGCCGGCTGGCGCATCAGGTGCGGACGCTGCAGCAATCCTGTCTCAAACAGGCCTGAATCAGGCCACAGGCGAATCAGCAGCGCAGAAGCCGCATAGAAAAGGGCGCGACACTGTCGCGCCCTTTTACGATCGATCCGGGGATTACTTGCCCGGATTGATAAGCCAGGTTCCAGGCTTATCAATGGTCAGGGATTGGGTATGCGTCTCACTGCCATTTTGAACGTCTATTTTGTACTGCCCGGCCGCCAGATTCAGCGCGGCAAATCCGCTGCTGCCAGGCTTCACCTCGACCTGCTGTCCGTTGAGCACTACGCTTTCACCGCTTTCCAGCTTCAGATAGACCGTCGCCAGCGCGGCAGGAACGGCTGCGGCTGGCGGCGTCGATGCAGGTGCCGGATGCGTCACGGCTGAGCTGTTGCTGACCACATCTGGCATTGCCGTGTGGCGATTAGCCAGCCAGATGGCGACGACCACCGCCAGGATAGCCACGGCCGCCAGGCTCAGCAAGACAGGTGACAATTTGCGCACCGCACGCGGGGTAACAGGCTCCGCTGCGGCGGCTGCATGATTCATCGCCATCACAACCGGCGGAGCCGCCTCAACGACCTCTTCGATCGGCATAACCGGCGGCTCGCCCGGCACCGGGAAACTGTTGACCACGGCCTCAACATCACTGACCGGCAGATCGATCAGTGCGGCAAAGGCGTCGATGGTTTGCGGGCGATCACCAGGTTTCATGGCCAGCGCGCAGTCAATGGCGTGCAGCAGCGGCAGCGAGTAGCCTTCCGGCTGGCGTTCCACCAGCGGCTGATAATTATCTTCAATGCAGCGCACCACGCTCACCGGCGGGGGATTACCGGTAATCAGGCTATGCAGCACCGCGCCCAGGGCGTAGATATCCGTCCAGGGTCCCTGTTCAACTTCACCCTCTTCGCTGTACTGTTCGATGGGTGCAAAGCCAGGCTTAAGCATGATCTCCGTTTCGTCAGAGAGGTTGCCGATCTCCTTACGCGCCGAGCCGAAGTCCAGCAGTACGGGCAGCTGATTCTCCTGAAGCTGAATGTTGTCGAGGGAGATATCGCGATGCAGATAGCCAGCCTGATGAATCGTGCTGATAGCACCCAGCAGCGGCGGCAGCAGACGGCGGATCCAGGCTTCAGAAATCGACGCCGGGCTGGTAACCTGCCACTCTTTGAGCGTCATGCCACTGTAGTAGAGCGTGCCCATATAGGCCGTGCCGTTCTGCTCCCAGAAGCGCAGCACGTGCAGCAGTCCCGGATGATTAAATCGGGCCAGCAGACGCGCCTCCTGAATAAAGCTGTTCAGTCCGGCATTAAACAGTTTCTGAAAACGCTCTCCGCGCAGTTCCAGTGACAAATCGGCGGCACGAACCGCCAGCGACACCGGCATATACTCTTTTATAGCAATTGTGCGTTCGAGCTGGTGATCCCAGGCGCGATAGACAATGCCGAAGCCACCGCCTCCGATGACTTCCTTGATCTCAAACTCATTAAAACGGTAGCCGTCAGGCAGGGCATTCGGAACAGTTTTCGTATTATCATTTGCCGACATAGTGAACTCTCTGTACACGGCCTGATTGCCAGGCTGCGCGGTAATTAATTGATGTTACGCCAGGCACCAATGGCAGGATCAACCAGATCCGCGTGCAGGGTGTCGATAAGTAACACATTCACTTTTTGCTGTGGCATGAAATAGGGCGCCCACTGGCTGCGCAAGGTATCGACTCGCGATTTCACCGCGTCAGCATTCTGCTGCGCAGCATTCTTATCCATTTTAATCAACAGTGCGCCATTGAAGCGCCAGACATGTTGTCGTGCATCAAAGGGCAGGACCAGCCAGCTATCTGAGGCGTCCGGGCGGGTCACAATCATGCGCTGATTATTAGCGGCGATGACCTCAAGCTTGCTGTCCGGAATCGCCAGGTTGGCGATGGGATAGCCCTGATAGAAGGTGACAGCGACCGGTGTGGGATGTTCCGGGGTCACCAGCGTCAGCTCACTCTTGCCCTCAGCCCAGCCATCCGGCGAGCAGTGCTGCTTACTGACGTCCGGTATAAACAGCGTCTGAGCATTTTCATTCCAGGCGGTGCGGAAGTGACAGCCGCTGGGGAGATCAAAATGTTGCAGCGGCGTGCTATTGGCAGGCCGTGACAGGTCAAGTGGTGCGGCGTTGCTGTCACTGGCGCTAACGGTGGCATCCGCCATCACAATAGGGCGCCAGTTCTGCAACTTGCTTGCGCTGCCGCTGGCCATGACGCCACCTTCTTTGTTGGTCATCTGCCAGGGCAGTTCATCCAGTAATCCGCACTGATTGGCGAGCAGGGTGCCGACGCGCGGTAAAAAGGTGGTCAGCACGGCGGAATCCTTACTTTTACCGGAGACGATGCGCAGCGGCAGCGTCTCTTTACACCAGTCGTCGGGCGCTTTGCTCACCACATTATCGATGTAGACCTCCAGCGCCAGGCTGGGGGAGTAGACCACCCGATAATTTTCAGCCTGGGCATTAAAGGCAATCAGCAGGGTGATGATGCCGGGCAACCACAGTTTCATAAGGATCCTTGGAATCAAAAACGAGGCGGCAGAAAGCGCGCCGAATCAGCCAGTGAATAAAGCAATGTTGCTTCTTCCGGCTCACCAATCCAGACCGCCAGTGCGCTGAGATTATCTTTCTTCACGTTGCGGCTCACCGCCTGTTCCATCAAAGCCAGCCACTCTTCACACGCATTCACCATGCGCAGCGCCTGTTCCATTTCATCACTGGTCAGATTCAGCCAGAAGCCGTCGGTACAGACCAGAAAAGCATCGCCATCTTCCAGCGCAATCTCTTCTGAAAAGCTCACTAAGCGAGACGGCTCAGCGCCGAGCGCATTATAGAGTAAATTACTGTTAATGCCGGTATTTTCATAGCCTGCATCTTTCAGTTGCTGGGCCAGACTGTGATCGCGGGTGACCTCATGAAGCGCGCCGCGGCGGAAGTGGTAAACCCGGCTGTCACCCGCATGCGCCCACCATGCACGTTGTTTATGGCGGTCAATAAACAGGGCCGCCAGCGTCGTACTCATGCGTGAATATTTCGGATTTTTACCCTGTGCCTCGTGCAGCGCCAGGCGGCACTGCTCAATCGCCTGACGGGTCATTTCCGGCGTAAAACCGTCATGCGCCTCTATCTGGCTGAGCAGGGTGTCGCGCACCAGCTGCGCCGCGATCTCCCCGCCAGGCAAACCGGCTACGCCATCGCAGACCACAAAACAGGCTTTATGCTCATCCAGCGCTGTGCCGGTGCGATCCTGATTTTCATCGCGTAAGCCCTGCTGGCAGCGGCTGGCAAAAACAATTTTCATGTTTCATCTACCCGCGTCTGCGAGTCCTTGTACTGATTCACCTCCATGTCATAGGCATGAAGAAAGGCCTCGCCAAACAGCGTGTGGAAATCATCTTCAATCTCCCCGGCAGTTCGCTGGTAATTACGCATGAAGTAGTCCCACAGCGCCGCCTTTTTGACGGTGGAAAATGGCAGCTTTGATACCACGCCATCGGCACGCGCCTGCTCTTCCAGACGCTGTGGATTAAAGGATTGCAGCATTGCCGCAATAATGGCGCGGATACCGGCAATCATGCCCAGCTGGTGGGCCTGCAAATCGACCAGTGCATCACGTACTGCCTGTTCCGGCGGCATAAAACCGGGCATCTGGCTCTGGTACATCTGCATCAATACAGTTTTACCGGAGGGCAGGATCTTGAACGGATTATTGGCTTCGTTCAGGATCATCGTCATGTCTGCTTTTACGCCACGCTTGAGAATGGATCGCGACGAGAGCAGTGCCACGGTGCCCTGAGAAAACAGGCTCAGCATCCGGCCAGTAATCCGCATCTGCTCTTCGTCAATCGGTGTGGCATGCACATTGCTGAGCCCCATGCCGTCCAGCAGTGCGGCGATGAGCCGATCCTGATCCACCGGCTGTGTCATGAACGCTTTCTGCGGCTCACTGGCCTGCGGATCGATGGCCAGACGCGCATCGTTGTGGCGCTCGTGGCGTAAAGGAGGAGAATCGTTGACCAGCAGCCGATCCTCAACTTCATGATGTTCGTGAATGCCCAGCGGGTTTGCAGGCTCGGCGCTGTCGCCAGCAAACAGCGCCAGGGGATCGTTTCGCGCGTCATTGCAGGCGGGATCACGCACTTCCAGGGCATAGTCACCGATGCGCAACGCATCGCCATGCTTCAGAAGCACCTGCATGCCGCGCCCCAGGGCGATGCCGTTATGTTCTACCGGCGTCACGCTGCCCTGATTGGTCAGGCGACACTCTCCGTCATGTGACAGGTGAACCAGTGCCTGCAGACGCGAAATAGCCCGCGTCTCATCAGGCAGCACCAGATCGTTGTCCTGACTGCGGCCAATGGTGCCCCCAGGCGGTTGAAACGCAACGCTTTTGACCGGAAAATCCGCGGTGCTTTGCACAATGGTAAATTGCATGAGTTATCCCAGATTAAACAGCAAACGCATCCGGCCTCACTCGAACATCGGAGGATAGAGGCCATTACGTCCCGGCAGTGAACCTGCCGCCGGGTTGAACAGTAACGAAAACAGTTGCGCAGTGAGATTGCCGCTGTGCTTGTGGGTCGCATGGACAAACCCATCACTACGATTACTCCACCAGTAGCTCATGTGCTGCTGAGGGTCAAAGCGTTCAGCCACTTCACGCCAGCTCAGCGTGCAGGGCAGATCCTGAAAGCCGAGCACATCCATAATTTCAGAAGGCTTTCTGGCGGGAACCAGCAGCGGCGGCAATGCCTGAATCTGCTGCTCTAACTGCTCACCATCCAGCGGGGTCTGAACAGCCTGTAACAGCGTCGCGCCCAGATCCTGAAACCAGTCACCAGAGATGGTCAGTTGGGCCGGATGCCACTGCGCCAGTGAAAAGCTGTGCAGTGCCAGAAGCGGCCAGGCGCGTCCAACACGGTCACAGGAGGGCAGTAAACAGCCCATCTGTATCTGGGGTCGGGTCGCGGTCACCGGCAGGACAAAATTCCACACTGGCGCGTGAAGGAAGTTCGCGCTACTGGACCACGCCTGCTGATGCCAGTGCATCAATCCCTGCTGGAACCAGTGATTCCAGGGGCTAATCTGTTGCTCGCTCAGCCGACGGTGCAAAAAGTCACCGGTCGATGGCAGTTTGCCATACCAGCCGGGGGCGATGTAAGCAGCCATATTCACCTCACCGTTACTCGCTTTGCGAGTGTGATGGCGGGGCCTGGTGCAGCGGCGTAACCGCCAGCATGTCACCTTTCTGGCCCGCAATGTTCAGATTCTCCGCCAGCTTACGCATCATTAATGCATTATCCCGTGCATAAGGCGATGACTGAATCTGTTGGTCCAGCAACTGGCTCAGGTGCCAGTCGAGTTGCTGCAGATCGCGGGCGCTTACTGTGTCGGGCAGTGAACGCTGTAAATTTTGCAGCAGCCAGGCCCGCAAAAATTCGCCATCGTAGTTTCGCGGCTGATAAAGCATCTGATAGGCGCGCAGCGCATTGCGGCTGTAAGCGTTATCATCACCGGGATCGTTACGCAGAATGTTAGTGATCTGCTGTGCTACCCGCGGCAGCAATAAAGACTTAAGCGCATTTTGATAAAGCACCCAGGCGGCATCGCTGACCTGGCTACCGCGATATAAACCCGCCCGCATGGTAAGCGGTGGATTATCGAGAGAAAAACGTTCTGAGAGCGGTAGCTTTACCAGGTTGTTCAGAAAGGGTAGCAGATCAAAAATATTATCAGCAGGCTGATGAATCACCTGCTGACTCTGCTCGCGTATCGCCGGTACCCGCGCGGCAACCTGTTGCAGATAATGTTGATTCTGATAGTAGCTGAAGCCCCAAAGGCTGGAGGCGATCAGAAGTGCGCCGGCCAGTACGCCATAGCCAATCCAGTGGAACAGCTGATTACGGTACTCCCAGCGACGATTACTGCCCGCCAGACCGCTTTCTTTGAAAATCAGATCGCTGAGCAGGTCACGAATAAAGAAGCTCTGGCCTTTGTTGCCGGGAATCGGACTGTTGCGGTTAACACTGTCCCAGGCCGCAATGGAGTGATCGCCCGCCTGACGTAACTGCAGTTTGCGGCTCAGTTCTCCCATCACCCGGTCAAACGGCAGGCCTTCCTGCGTGCCACTGGTGAAAAACAGGCCACGCGGGCTCCAGGCGACCGCATCCTGATGCTCAGAAAAAACGATATCCAGATATTCGTTCAGGAGTGGACGCAGTGAGGCAAACTCCTGCGGGAAGAGGAAGCACTCTGCACGCGCGTTCAGATCGCGCTCCTGGGTCATCTGTCCTGACAGATGCTGCTGGAGATTCTCTTCCAGCCGCTGGAACTGCTCGCCAAAATTGCGGTGCCAGTCATCTTTGTGCGGCTTACCCGAATCCCAGTTAAAGGTGAAGCCCCAGATAGCGTCACGCCGCGCTTTATCCATAGAGCCAAAGTAGCTCATAAAACCTTTCAGCAGGTCGGTTTTAGTGACCATCACATAGACCGGGAAGTGAATGCCGGTCTGCTGATGCAGTTCCGCCATCCGCTCGCGCAGCGCGCTGGCCTGGGCGAAACGCGCCTCGGCGGAATCACTCAGCAGATCGGCAACGCTAATGGTCATGATGACACCGTTGATCGGCTGACGGGTGCGATAGCGTTTCAGCAGATTGATAAAGCTGTGCCACTCCGCAGCATCGCGCACGCGCTGGCTTTCCTGCAACGCATACCGTCCGGCGGTATCGATCAGCACTGCACTGTCAGTAAACCACCAGTCGCAGTTGCGGGTGCCGCCAACGCCACGAATCGCCTGCTGGCCCAGGGTGTCAGTGAGCGGAAACTCAAGACCGGCATTAAACAGCGCGGTAGTTTTACCGGCACCGGGCGCACCCATCACCAGATACCAGGGGAGCTGGTAGAGATAATTGGCGTTAAAGCGAGACAGTAAACTGCCGCTGTGACGGCGTCCAAACTGCGTGCGTTTCAGCTGCAACGCGGCTTCGCTGAAGCGCTGGTTGAGCCGCTCATCTGTCATCTGGCGCTCGGCAGGATCGTCGTTATCCGACAGCTGAAGTTGGGTCAGTAAGCGACTGTTAAACCAGGCACGATAAAGCGACGGAATGAGTTGAAACAGGATCCAGAGAAAATAGAGCGCACCTACGGTGAGCTGGCGGGGCAGAACCGGTTCCAGGGGGCGTGACTGGCCCCATGACCAGAACGGGCCGAGCATCCAGACCAGGCAGCTCAGCGCCGTAACGCCAATAAAACTCCACAGCAGGCGATGTGTTAACAGCAGGCGAAGTGAGGCGCGCATTATTGTGCTCCTTGATGATTACTGAGCGTTTCAGGCGCGGCAAACAGGGTAATTTCAACGCGACGGTTGCGGGTCCGGTTTTCGCTGCTGTCATTAGGCAGCAGCGGATCGCTATCGCCACGGCCTTCAGAGCGAACGGTATGACCGTCGTTCAGCTGAACCTGTAACAGCTGAGTGATCGTGCGGGCGCGGGCAAAGGAAAACTCATAGCTGGAGGCAAAGCGGCTGTTATCCACCGGATGATCGTCGGTAAACACCGAGACCAGGATGGTCCCTTTGACATCTTTCATCGCGTTTGAGACGCGCGCCAGCAGCGCCCGGCCCACCGGATTGATCACCGTACCTTGCTCAGCAAACAGTTTGTCCGCCGGAATAATCACTTTGCTGCCAAAGGCGCCGTCACTGACTTCAAGCTGTCCGGCCGCAATCACATCATTCAGGCGCTGACGGAGGTCCAGCAATGCCTGTGGCGAAGAGGGTCGGCGGCCCGCGGTAATTTGCGGCAGGGGGGTCTGATAGATGGCGCGCAGCAGGGGTTCGGCGGCATTGCCAAGCCGCCAGTTTAGTCCACTGTAGATCAGGCAGCCAATCAGCGCGACCAGCATGGCACAGGCCCAGAGCGGTACCATGGGACGGGCAAGAGTGCTCACCAGCGGATGAACTTCTACCAGTGGCGGTTGCGGCGTCTGGCGCTGAGCGCGCGTTTCATCAATCAGGCTTTTCAGGCGATTACGGATGCCGTCGCACTGGTTGCGACCATTTTCGCTGCCGCGATAGCGGCCCTCATAGCCCAGTAGCAGGCAGTACTGCACGACTTCCAGCAGCCAGAGATGCTGCTGCGGGCTCTGTGAAATGCGTGACAGTAGCTGAAAGAATTTTTCACCGCCCCAGCTTTCATTGTGGAAGGTGACCAGCATGCCGTTGCCAGACCAGACCCCGCGCGTGCCCCATGGGGTCTGCGCCGCGGCTTCATCCAGCGCAGTGCAGATGCAGTAACGCGCGCCGATAATCATCTCAAAAGGCAGCCCTGCCTGTTTACAGCGTTGTTCAAACTGGCGGATTTCATCGATCAGAGACTGGCGCAGACCCGCAGGGTCGTCATGTGTGGCTGCCTGACGAATTTGTACTACCGCGTTCAGTAGTGGCGCCGCAGCCTGAAGTAATAGATTCTCATTGCCTGAGGGGGGCGCCTCACGCGCAGGGGATTCCACAGTCATTAATTAGTGATCTTCCAGCCAATGGCTAATCCCTGTACCCACAGCCCGGGACGGTGCTGCAGGCAATATGCGCCGGATTTCATATTCAGTCTAAGATCCAGGTCGCGGTATCGTTAGTCCGACAGGCTTTGCTGTCACCGCCAACGGCTACGCAGACCTGCTTGGTTTTGCGGGGACGGGGACGGTCGCTCTGCACGGTCGCATCATAACGATCGCTCGCGACGCCTGCTTTTAGCGGCACATAGCCGATCAGTGGACCGTCAGCCTGGTCGGCAATGGCCAGCCAGCTGTGTTCCACATTACCCAATACTTCAAAGGGTTTACCCGTTTCGAGATAACGAACGACTTTGCCGCCGTAGTCAGGCGAGGTCATCACTGATGCACCATAGAGCGCGCGCCAGGTCTGGTTAACGGGTTCAAATTCAGTCGGTGCCGCGACAGCGTGTCGATGGACCAGTTTGACGCCGTTAATTTCGCTGGTGACCAGCGTATCGTCAGTGACGGGCGGCGGCGGGGCCTTACAGCCTGCCAGGGTAAGGACCGCCAGCAGTGTTAACGCAAGACTCTTTTTCACCATGTTCCTCGTGATCTCATCAAAGTAACTGCATGTTGCCGGACCCGATGTCATGAGGCGCTGTTTGTCGCGCCGCATCGTGCCAAAATTCTGTGTTTCAAAAAAAGGTCAGTTTACATCGGGATAGTAACGCTTTTAGTCTACCTAAGACTTTTGAGAATTCAAACCATTGCACCCACTGCCGATGCGTGATAGTGGGCACTTTACGTGCGGGTTTTGAAGCCAGAAAAGCGCCAGCAGATATGATAGTTAAAGCTAACTGAATTATCGCGGCAACAAACTGCCTGAGAACAGTGCCGCGCATTCTGACATGCAATTAATCCGATTGGAAACTATTAAGTTTTACTAATAACTTGTTGTCGAAAAATTTTATCGATTTGCGTTAAGAATATTATCAAAATCAGAATTTACGCCCTGTTCTGGTCCGCGTTTTTACCGAAAGCGGCACGCCTTTTGCTTCTCAAAGCTTTTAACCGCACAGAGGTGAGCAATGGGTAATGCCATGACATGGCTGCAGGCATCGCGTGATAGCGATATTGCCAGTCTGCAACGGTTGCTTGAGACAGGTGAGTTGATAACCGCTATCAGTGAACTGGTTCATCGACTGCAGCGGGAACGTGGCGCAAACAACCTCTGGATCTGCTCAAATGGCGCGCTCTTCAGCGCCGAACGTCACGCCCGTCAGCAGGAGGTCAGTGCCAGCCTGCAGCATTTTTACCGGGCGCTACCGCCCGCCGTTGCGCAGCCTGGCTTTAGCCGCTTTTGCAATCTGATTGCTTCGGCCCTGCAGGCGCTGGACGGATTACCCGCGCTGCGTGAGCAGATCAGCCAGCGAGAGCATGATCAGGCTGCAGCGATGTCCGCGTTTAATCAGGTTATTCGCACCTTACTTAATCTGGTCTTTGAAGCCGCCGACACGGCAAGCTATCCCGCGATTTCCCGTGCGCTTATCGCGCTGTTCAGTTTTATGCAGGGCAAAGAGCTGGCCGGGCAGGAACGGGCAATCGGAGCTGCGGGCTTTGCGGCGCGTCATTTCACACCCGATCAGCGTAGCCAGCTGGTGGCCCTGATTGCGGCCCAGGAGCAGAGTTTTGCCACTTTCCAGGAATTTGCTGACAGCGCGACCTGCGAACGCTGGCAGCCGCTGTCTCAGGCCAGCCGGGACATTGAACGTCTGCGGCGCATCGCCTGTACCGGAGGGCCCTGTGATGAGACCGGCGCACTCCACTGGTTTTCTCTGCTCTCCAGGCGGCTCGATCAGATGAAAACCCTTGAGGATGCCCTGACAGCTACGCTGATGCAGCGCTGTCGTGAAGCGATTGATCAGGCGCACCAACAGCCGATGTTCACGATGGTACAGGGCGACAGCAACTTTTCGCTTTATGTCTCCGGCGCTGACTGGCTGCATGGTGCAGCTGCGCTCAACAGTGACGGCCTTGCCCCGCAGCTCGGGCGCTCGGTGCTGTCGCTGATTGGAGAACAGTCGCAGCGTTTGCAGCAGCAGACGAATGAGCTGGCGTCAATGCGTGCCTCACTCGACGAACGTCGGGTGATCGATCAGGCCAAGCACTGGCTGATGCAGCAGCAGGGTTTCACCGAAGAGGCGGCCTGGCAGGCGCTGCGCAAAAGTGCGATGAATCAGAATAAGCGCGTACTGGAGATCGCGCAGGCGGTGCTGGCGGTAGCAAACACCCTGAACACCTAACCCGGATGAGGTAGCTGCACAGCGTTTGTGCGTGATCTGCGTCAGAAATGTGCAAAAACGGTTAATTTATCACCAGCTCACCCCCGCAGATCGGCATTCACGCGGCTTCGGCGATCTGGCACACCCTTTGCTTTAACCTTACAGAGAGTACGCATTGCTCCCGCCAATGGCGGTGGGGTCAGTGCTTTGGATAAAGGCGTCCATCCGCAGGCTTCGGCTTGTCGGAGGACGCCTTTTTTTATTTCTGTTCAGGGGCAACATGATGAGCAAAACGCCTTTTTCACTGACACGACGTCAGGCGCTGATCTCCGGTGCTGCACTGGGTGCGGCCTGGATCGTTCCGGGATTACGAAATGCAGTCTGGGCGGCAGGTTCCGATGCGCCAGAAAAGTCACAGGTGCGGGTGGGCTTTATTCCGCTTACCGACTGCGCGCCCGTGGTCATGGCGTCGGTCAAAGGCTTCGACAAGAAGTATGGCCTGACGCTGGCGGTCAGCAAAGAGGCGAGCTGGGCGGCGGTGCGCGACAAGCTGACCTCCGGTGAACTGGATGCGGCGCATGTGCTCTACGGCATGATCTACGCACTGCAGCTGGGTGTGGCGGGACCGCAGCACGACATGGCGAACCTGATGACGCTCAATCACAACGGCCAGGCGATCACCCTCTCGAACCAGCTGAAAGCCAGTGGCGTCACCGATGCGGTCAGCCTGAAAAAAGCCGTGGATGGCAGTCCCAAAGGCAGCCTGACTTTCGCGCATACCTTTCCCACCAGCACGCACGCTATGTGGCTCTACTACTGGCTGGCTAATGCCGGCATTCATCCGTTTAACGATGTGCGCACCGTGGTCGTGCCGCCGCCGCAGATGGTGATGAACATGAAGATTGGCAACATGAGCGGCTTCTGCGTCGGTGAGCCGTGGAACCAGCGTGCCATCAGCGACAACATCGGTTTCACCGCCGCCACCAGCCAGCAGATCTGGCCGGAGCATCCGGAAAAAGTGCTCGGCACCCGCGCGCAGTGGGTGAAAGAGAATCCTAATACGGCCCGCGCGCTGACCGCCGCGGTGCTGGAGGCGGCGCGCTGGATTGATGCCTCAGACGATAACCGCCGTGAAACCGCGCAGGTGTTAGCCGGGCGGGCCTGGATCAACACCAACGTGGAGACGCTACAGGGGCGAATGCTCGGCCAGTATCAGAACGGGTTGGGGCAGTCCTGGCAGGACGCGCACCCGATGCGCTTCTTCGACAACGGCAACGTCAGTTTTCCGTGGCTCTCCGACGGCATGTGGTTCCTGACGCAGATGAAACGCTGGGGTCTGCTCGCCAGCGATCCCGACTACCTTGCCGTGGCCCGCCAGATCAACCGCATTGATATCTATAAACAGGCCGCCAGCGCAGTCGGGCAGATTGCACTGCCCGCCAGTGAGATGCGCAGCAGCACCCTGATCGACGGCAAAGTCTGGGATGGCAGCAATCCTGCCGCCTACGCCGCCAGTTTCGCTATCAAACGATAAGAGAGGTTGTTATGAGAACTGACGCGCGCGCGCTGGCTCAGCCGGAGCAAACCCCCGACAGTGCCACCGTAATTCCGTTACAGGTCACCCCGAAAGCCGCCGTTCGTCCGGCACGTCTGCGTCCGTTTTTGCAGCGCTGCATTCCGGCTGCGGGCGGCCTGCTGCTGATGTTGCTGGTGTGGCAGATCGCCGCCTTGTTTGAACCCTCGTTTCCTTCGCCTTACGCGACCTGGCAGGCTGCACAGGTTCTGTTCGCTGACCCGTTCTACAGCAATGGCCCCAACGATCAGGGCATCGGCTGGAATGTAATGGCCTCGCTGCAGCGCGTCGCCATCGGCTTCGGCCTGGCCGCGCTGGTGGGCATTCCGGCCGGTTTTCTGCTGGGACGCTTTACCTTTATGGCGCGGATGTTCAATCCGATTATCGCTCTGCTGCGCCCGGTCAGCCCGCTGGCCTGGCTGCCGATTGGACTGCTGCTGTTTCAGCGCGCCGAGCCAGCCGCCAGCTGGACCATTTTCATCTGTTCAATCTGGCCAATGATTATCAACACCGCCGAAGGGGTGCAGCGCATTCCGCAGGATTACCTCAACGTCGCGCGGGTGTTACAGCTCTCTGAATGGACGGTAATGCGCCGGATTCTGCTGCCCGCCGTGCTGCCTGCGGTGCTCACCGGCGTACGTCTCTCTATCGGCATCGCATGGCTGGTGATCGTCGCCGCCGAAATGCTGACCGGTGGTCTGGGCATCGGCTTCTGGATCTGGAACGAGTGGAACAACCTCAACGTGGCAAACATTCTGATCGCCATTCTGATTATCGGTGTCGTCGGGCTGCTGCTGGAGCAGGGTCTGATGCTGCTGGTGCGTCGTTTCAGCTGGGAAAAATAAGGAGAACATCATGCAGCAACACATTATTCGCGTTCAGCAGGTGAGCCAGCGTTTCAATACCGCCAGCGGCGAGTTCCTGGCCCTGGACAACGTCAGTTTTGATATCCACGAAGGGGAAACCCTGAGCCTGATCGGCCATTCGGGCTGCGGCAAATCGACGCTGCTGAACCTGATTGCCGGATTAACCCGTCCCAGCAGCGGCGTACTGCTGTGTGATAACCGCGAAATCACCGGACCGGGTCCGGAGCGTGCGGTGGTGTTTCAGAACCATTCGCTGCTGCCGTGGCTGACGGCATTTCAGAACGTTGAACTGGCGGTGCAGCAGGTGTTTAAAGGGCGCTTCAGCAAAGCGGAGATGCGCGACTGGATCGAACACAACCTCAATCGGGTACAGATGAGCCACGCCATGCACAAGCGGCCTGGCGAAATCTCGGGTGGCATGAAGCAGCGCGTTGGCATTGCGCGTGCCCTGGCGATGAAGCCGCGAGTGTTGCTGCTGGATGAGCCGTTTGGCGCGCTGGATGCGTTAACCCGCGCCCACCTGCAGGACAGCGTGATGCGTATCCAGCAGGAGCTGAATACCACTATCGTGCTAATCACCCATGACGTGGATGAAGCGGTGCTGCTCTCCGACCGGGTACTGATGATGACTAACGGGCCGGCAGCGCAGGTCGGCGAAATTCTGACTGTCGATCTGCCGCGTCCGCGCTCGCGGGTCGCGCTGGCGGATGAGCCGCGCTACCACCAGCTGCGCCAGAAAGTGCTGCATTTTCTTTATGAAAAACAGACCACGGCGGCATAAGGAGCAGACCATGAGGCAACGGTTGCTGGTGATAGGTAATGGCATGGCGGGGATGCAGATGGTGGAGAGCCTGCTGCAACGTGCGCCGCAGCGTTACGCCATCACGGTCATTGGCCGCGAGCCGCACGGCAACTACAACCGCGTGCTGTTGTCGCCGGTGCTGGCCGGTGAAAAATCCTTCAGTGACACCCTGATCCACGATCAGGCGTGGTATCAGCGGCACGGCGTCACGCTCCTGAACGGTGAAACCGTCCTGCAGGTCGATCTTGCCGCGCGTACTGTGCAGACCGATCGGCGCCAGCTCAGCTGGGATCAACTGGTGTTTGCCACCGGTTCGCAGCCTCGTCTGCCCGCGATTCCTGGCATCGATGCGGATTGCGTCCGGGTTTTTCGCAGCATTGCTGACGTCCGGCAACTGCTGGCAGGTCAGGGACCGGTGGTGGTGTTGGGCGGCGGCTTTCTGGGTATTGAAGCGGCAGCAGCACTCCGCGCCCGTGGCCGTGATGTCACGCTGGTCCACCACAAACCCTGGCTGCTGGATCGCCAGCTGGATGCAAAAGCGGGCGAGCTCTTGCTGACGGCATTAGCGCAGCGCGGCATCCGCTGTGAACTCAACAGCGGACTTGTGGCGATTGACGAGACGGGCGTGACGCTGACCAGCGGCCACCACGTTGCCGCCACACAGGTGGTCATCGCCATCGGCGTTCAGCCCGGGATAACGCTGGCGCAGGCGGCGGGTCTGCCGTGTCAGCGCGGCATTCTGGTGGATGGTCAGCTGCGCAGTGCCATTCCTGGAGTTTACGCGGTGGGTGAGTGCTGTGAAATCGCGGGCGAAACCTTTGGTCTGGTCGCACCCTGCCTGGCGCAGGCACAGATTCTGGCGGCGCAACTGGCCGGATCGCCGCTGGCGGATTTTGTCAGCCAGCCGCTGGCGACACGCCTCAAAGTGAGTGGCATTTCACTGTTCAGCGCGGGCGACGTCAGTGAGGCGCCCTCTATCAGCAGTTTTGACCCGATCTCTGGCGACTATCGCCGTCTTTTTCTTCGTCATGGCCGCCTCTGTGGCGTGCTGCTTTCTGGCGACACCCGGCAAGGGCCTGCGCTGATGGAGCGTCTTCAGCACGCCGAACCTGTCACGTTCGCTGCCCTGTTCGATCACGATCAACCTGAACCGCAGCCACAGGCTGCAGAGAGTCCTGAAATGAGTAAACCGGTTTTAGCCGTGGTGGGTCACGGCATGGTCAGTCACCATTTTCTTGAGCAGCTGGTTGCCCGCGAAATGCATCAGCACTATCACATCGTGGTTTATGGCGAGGAGCGCCAGCAGGCTTACGATCGGGTGCATCTGTCGGACTATTTCAACGGCAAAACGGCCGACGACCTGTCGCTGGTCGACGGGGACTTCTTTGCCCGGCACGGTATCGAACTGCGGAGTGGCTATTCGGTTGTCGCGATCGACCGCCAGCAGCGCAGCCTGCGTGACAGCACGGGCAGTGAACTGGCCTGGGATAAGCTGGTGCTGGCGACTGGCTCACGCGCGTTTGTCCCCCCGGTGCCGGGCCACGACGGCGATCGCTGCTTTGTCTATCGCACGCTGGACGACCTTGATGCCATTGCCACCTGCGCCCGCCATAGCCAGCGCGGCATCGTGATTGGCGGCGGCCTGCTGGGTCTGGAGGCGGCGAATGCGCTGCGGCAGCTCGGGGTCGAAACGCACGTGGTGGAGTTTGCGCCGCGCCTGATGGCGGTGCAGCTTGATGAGGGCGGTGCGCTGATGCTGCGTCAGAAGATCGATGCGCTGGGCGTGACGGTTCACACCTCGAAACAGACCGAACTGATTGAGCGACAGCCTGACGGCAGCGTGGTGCTGCGCTTTGCCGACGGCAGCAGTTTACCCGGCGATCTGGTGCTGTTTTCCGCCGGTATCCGGCCGCGCGATGAGCTGGCGCGTGAGGCGGGTCTGACGCTGGGACCGCGCGGCGGCATTGAGATTAACGATCGCTGCCAGACCAGCGATGACGACGTGTTTGCCATCGGCGAATGCGCGCTGTGGAACGGTCAGATCTTTGGCCTGGTCGCGCCGGGTTATCAGATGGCGCGGGTGCTGGCCGGACATCTGGCGGCTGAACCCACCGCATTCAGCGGTGCAGACATGAGCACTAAGCTGAAACTACTGGGCGTGGAGGTCGCCTCGTTTGGTGACGCTCACGGCCGCACGCCGGGCAGCCAGCACTATCACTGGACCGACGGGCCAAAAGGCATCTACAAGAAAATCGTGGTCTCTGCGGAGGGCACCCGGCTGCTGGGCGGCGTGCTGGTGGGTGACAGTAGCGATTACGCCACGCTGTTGCAGATGATGCTTAATGACTTACCGCTGCCTGCCGCACCGGAAAGCCTGATTCTGCCTGCACTTGCCGGTGCGCCAAAAGCGCCAGGCGTCGCGGCGTTGCCGGACAGCGCCCAGGTCTGCTCCTGCCACAACGTCAGCAAGGGCGATATCTGCGCGGCGGTGAAAGGGGGCTGCGGTGAGATGAGCAGCATCAGGAGCTGCACCAAAGCGGCCACCGGCTGTGGCGGCTGTGCGGCGCTGGTGAAGCAGGTGATGGAGTTTCAGCTGGAAAATCTCGGCGTTGAGGTAAAAAAAGATGTCTGCGACCACTTCGGCTATTCACGCCAGGAGCTGTATCACCTGGTGCGGGCTGGCGAGTTTAAAACCTTCGATGCGCTGCTGGCATCGCACGGTCGGGGGAACGGCTGTGAAGTGTGCAAGCCGCTGGTGGCGTCATTGCTCGCCTCCTGCTGGAATGATTATCTGCTGAAACCGGCGCATCTGCCGCTGCAGGACACCAACGACCGCTACTTCGCCAACATCCAGAAAGATGGCACCTATTCCGTGGTGCCGCGCGTTCCGGCGGGTGAGATCACGCCGCAGGGGCTGATCGCCATTGGCGAGGTGGCGGCGCGTTACGACCTCTACACAAAAATCACCGGCGGTCAGCGTATCGACCTGTTAGGTGCGCGGCTCGACCAGTTGCCGGATATCTGGCAGACGCTGCTGGAAGCGGGTTTTGAAACCGGTCACGCCTACGGCAAATCGCTGCGAACGGTGAAGTCCTGTGTGGGATCAACCTGGTGCCGCTACGGCGTGCAGGATTCGACCGCCTTCGCCATTGCGCTGGAGAACCGCTACAAGGGGCTGCGCGCACCGCACAAGATCAAGATGGCGGTTTCGGGCTGTACCCGAGAGTGTGCAGAAGCGCAGAGCAAAGATATCGGAGTGATCGCCACTGAAAAGGGATGGAACCTCTACGTCTGCGGGAATGGCGGGATGAAGCCGCGCCATGCTGATCTGTTCGCCAGCGATCTCGACGACGCGACGCTGCTGCGCTATGTCGATCGCCTGCTGATGTTTTACATCCGTACCGCCGATCGGCTGCAGCGTACCAGTGTCTGGATGGACAATCTGGAAGGTGGTCTGGATTATCTGCGGCAGGTCGTGATTGAGGATAGCCTCGGGCTGGGCGCGACGCTGGAGCAGGAGATGCAGCGGGTGGTTGACGCGTACCAGTGTGAGTGGCAGACCACGCTGGCGGACCCGTCGAGACTTGCGCTGTTTACGCCGACGATCAACAGCGACCAGCCTGATGAATCGCTGTACTACAGCCGGGTACGCGGTCAGCGTCAGCCTGAATCCGTACCTGCGCGTCCGCTGCTGCAACTGCCCGCTGAGCCCTGGAGTGCAATCTGCGCACTGGAGGCGATTCCGCCGGAGGCAGGGATTGGCGCACGACTTGGCAGTGAGCGTGTCGCGCTGTTCCGTCTGGGTGACGCGCTGTTTGCGCTGGAAGATCGCGAACCTGGCAGCGACGCCAGCGTGCTGTCGCGCGGGATCCTGGGCGATGTCGGCGGTGAGCCGGTGGTGATCTCTCCGCTTTACAAGCAGCGGATACGGTTGCGTGACGGCCAGAGTCTGGATAATCCGCAGCACCAGCTGCGCTGCTGGCCGGTGAAGCTCGAAGCGGGGCAGATCTGGCTGGCAAATCGTCCGCTCAATCAGCTGGCGCAGGCATCATGAACAGCACCTGTCCCTATTGCGGCGTCGGCTGTGGCGTCTGCGTCACGCCGCAGGGACCTCATCAGGCAACCGTGACTGGCGAACCGCAGCATCCGGCCAATGCGGGCCGGTTGTGCGTTAAGGGGGCGGCGCTGGGTGAGACGCTGACGTCGCAGGGGCGTCTGCTGACCGCCGAAGTTAACGGCCAGCCGGTCAGCCTTGATGCGGCGCTGGATGCGGCGGCGGCGGGATTGCGTGCGGTGATCGATCAATATGGTCCGCAGGCAGTGGCATTTTATGGCTCCGGCCAGCTGCTGACAGAGGATTACTACGTCGCCAATAAGCTGATGAAAGGCTACATCGGTGCCGCCAACATCGATACCAATTCACGGCTCTGTATGGCGTCGGCGGTGGTCGGCTATAAGCGGGCGCTGGGAGCCGATGCGGTGCCCTGCTGCTATGAGGATCTGGAGCAGACCGATCTGGTGTTGCTGGTTGGCTCCAATGCTGCCTGGGCGCATCCTGTGGTCTGGCAGCGGCTGATGCAGGCAAAGCAGCAACGACCTGCAATGCAAATTGTGGTGATTGATCCGCGCCGCACGGCAAGTTGTGACCAGGCCGATCTCCACCTGCCGCTCCGGCCCGGCAGTGATTCGGCGTTGTTCTCCGGTCTGCTGCACTGGCTGGCTCAGCACGATGGCCTTGATAGCAGCATGTTGCCTCACCTTAATGGCGTGAATGAAACGCTGGCCGCTGCTGCGCAGTGGGATGTGGTGCGGGTGGCTGATACCTGTGATTTAACGGAGCAGCAGGTCGCGCATTTTTTCCAGCTGTTCAGCCAGCATGAGCGTGTACTTACGCTGTGGTGTATGGGGATTAATCAGTCCGTCACCGGCAGCGACAATAACCAGGCGATTCTTAATCTGCATCTGCTGACGGGTAAAATAGGGCGCGTGGGCTGCGGACCTTTTTCGCTGACCGGACAGCCGAATGCGATGGGCGGACGTGAAGTGGGTGGTCTGGCAAATCAGCTGGCGGCGCACATGAGTTTTACGGCAGCAGAATGCGATCGGGTGCAGCGCTTCTGGCGCAGCCCGACGATTGCCCGCGAGCCGGGGCTGACCGCACTGGACCTTTTCAGGGCAATTGCGGCAGGCGCGGTGAAAGCGGTGTGGATTATGGGCACTAATCCGGCGGTGTCGATGCCGGAGGGGAATCGCGTAGCGCAGGCGCTGGCGGCCTGCCCGCTGGTGATTGTGTCGGATGTGATGGCGCAGACCGATACCAGCGCCTTTGCCGATATTCTGCTGCCGGCCCAGGGATGGGGTGAGAAGAACGGCACGGTGACAAATTCAGAACGGCGTATTTCGCGTCAGCGCGCTTTTGCCGCCGCGCCAGGTGATGCACGGCCTGACTGGTGGCTGCTGGCGCAGGTGGCGCAGCGGCTGGGCTTTGGTGAGGGCTTCAACTGGCAGCATCCGTCGGAGATTTTCCGCGAGCATGCCGCGCTGTCGGGCTTTGAAAATCATGGCCAGCGCGCGTTTGATATCAGCGGGCTGGCGCAGTTGAGTCAGGCTGAATGGGATGCATTGCGTCCGGTGCAGTGGCCGGTGAACTGTAATTTTCCGCAGGGTTGCGCCCGACTGTTTGGCGATCGCCGCTTTTTCCATCCGGACGGTAAAGCCCGTCTGCTTGTCCCGGCCACGCCTCTCCTGCCGCGGCGAGATTCTGCTTACCCGCTGCTGATGAATAGCGGTCGGGTGCGCGATCAGTGGCATACCATGACGCGTACCGGGCTGGTGCCGCGTCTGATGCAGCATTGCGATGAGCCCTTTGTGGCGCTGCATCCTGCTGACGCCGCGCAGTATGGCGTGACGGTGGGCGTTCTGGCGCGGGTGCAGTCTGCGCAGGGCTGGATCAGCGCCCGGGTGCGTATTGATGCGGGGATGCGGCGCGGCGAGTTGTTTGTGCCGATGCACTGGAACCGGCAGTTCAGTCAGCAGAGTCACGTCGATATGCTGATCGCCGGCCAGGCCTGTTCGTTTTCTGGGCAGCCTGCGCTGAAGCAGACGCCGGTACGGATTCGTCCGCTGGCGGTGACCTGGCAGGGCTGGCTCTGGCAGCGTGAGATTGCGCCGCTCGCGGGATTACGTTACTGGTCGCGCGCGCCTTATCCGGCGGTGCAGCGCTATGCCGTGGCGGGTGCGGGATCGCCGCAGGCGTGGCTGGCAGAGCAGATTGATCTGTCAGGCTGTGACGTGCAGGTCGCCACTGGCAGCGGCGCTGATTACCGGTTGCTGGCATGGCGCGACGGTGCATTGCAGCTGGCGTTTTATGCCGGTAGCGCCTTGCCGTCGCTGGATAGTGCGTTTGTTGCGGCGGCGTTTGCGGATGCGCCGCAGGATGCAGCCGGGCGGCACAGCGTGCTGGCGGGGCAGGCTATGCAGCGGCGTGCAGCGGGACGGATTATCTGTAGCTGTATGTCGGTGGGTGAGCAGACGATTTTGCAGGCGATGGCGCAGGGGTGTCGCACTACTCAGGCGTTAGGCGAGAAGCTAAAGTGCGGCACACAGTGCGGCTCCTGTATTCCGGAGCTGAAGCAGTTATTGCTGTCCGATGTGGTTGTGGAGGAATGATGACGCGAGCAATTGATTCTCTGGATAAGTTACTGGCTCCGGCCGGTGTGACAAAGCCGCAGGGTGCAGTATGGCTGGTGGGTGCAGGCCCTGGCGATGTGGAGTTGCTGACGGTGAAAGCATTGCGTTTACTGCAGCGGGCTGAGGTGGTGGTGTATGACCGGCTGGTGAGTGAAGCGGTGATGGCAGAGGTGCCGGAGAGTGCGTTATGCATTGATGTGGGTAAGCAGCCGGGGCAGCATGGGCTGAAGCAGGCGCAGATTAATCAGTTGCTGGTGGATCTGGCGCGTAGCGGGCGCAATGTGATCCGCCTGAAGGGAGGCGACCCGTTTATTTTTGGGCGGGGTGGCGAGGAGATGGTGAGCCTGCAGGAGGCCGGGATTCGCTGTGAGGTGGTGCCAGGGATTACCGCGGCGGTGGGCTGTGCGGCGGCCAGCGGCATTCCGTTGACGCACCGGGATTGTGCGCAGTCGTTGCGGTTGATTACCGGGCATGGGCGGAGTGGCGAGCCGCAGCTGGATGCGGCTGCGTTGTCGGCAGAGAATCAGACACTGGTGTTTTATATGGGGTTGAGCTGGAGTGCGTCGATCAGTGCGCAGTTGCAGGCGCAGGGACGGGATGCGGAGACGCCGGTGGCGATTATTGAGAAGGGAACCCGGCCGGATCAGCGGGTGCTGATTACCACATTGGGTGGGCTGGCGGAGACGGTCGCGCGGGATCAGCCGGTGTCGCCGTCGCTGCTGGTGGTGGGTGAGGTGGTGCGGTTTTATCGGGCGGATTTGCAGGTTCGGGGTGGGGGAGTTGGGGAGAGGTGCGTTGCGGAGGAAAGGCCTGCCTGATCGCAAAGGGATCCTGCATCCTTGCGGTTTGTTCGGGTGAGCAGACTGGGAGGGTTTGGTGAGCGGGTGAGCGGGTGAGCCGGTGCGTCGTGCAGGAAAGGCCTGCCTGATCGCAAAGGGATCCCGCATCCCTGCGGACTGGGCTCGCCTTCCATGGCTCGCACACTTTGCTCTTCAGGCAGGCCTTGCCTGCACTGTTGGCGATGGTGCGGCGTTTTGCTGGAGCAGATCTGGAGAGTGTGCGGGATTGTTCGGGTGAACAGGCTGGGAGGGTTTGGTGAGCCGGTGCGTCGTGCAGGAAAGGCCTGCCTGATCGCAAAGGGATCCCGCATCCCTGCGGACTGGGCTCGCCCTCCCTGGCTCGCACACTTTGCTCTTCAGGCAGGCCTTACCTGCACTGCTGGCGATGGTGCGGCGTTTTGCTGGAGCAGGTCTGCGAGTATGCTGGATTGTTTGGGTGAGCCGGTGCGTCGTGCAGGAAAGGCCTGCCTGATCGCAAAGGGATCCCGCATCCCTGCGGATTGGGCTCGCCTTCCCTGGCTCGCACACGTTGCTCTTCAGGCAGGCCTTACCTGCATTGTTGGCGATGGTGCGGGGTTTTTAGTGGCTAACTGAAATGTCCGCGCTTACCTGTGCCTCACATTTTCGGGTCTCACCGCTCTGGAATCACTCACTTTAGCGGGGTACGAATTTTAAATTACATCGCCCGCTTCAGCGGCAGTGGGGCCACCAGCACTTTTACGCCCAGAGCTTCAAACGCTTTGACCTGCGCGGGGCTGATGCCGCTGTCGGTGATCAGGTAGTGGATGTTGCTCCAGTCACAGGGGAGCGCGAACATGGATACCTTGTCGATTTTACTGGAGTCGGCCACCACATACACTGTGCTGGCGGATTTGATCATCGCCAGTTTTACTTTGATATCCGTTTCACTGGGGAAACTCAGGCCCAGACGCGGCGAGATGCAGGCGGTCGCCAGGAAGAGTTTTTCAGCCAGCACGTTTTCAAAAAAGCTGGCCGCTTTCTCGCCTGAGGTGGAGAGCGTCGGAAATTTAAAGGTGCCGCCGGTCAGCAGGATATTGATCCCCGGCTCGCCACCCAGTTTCAGGGCGATATTGACTGCCGTGGTCACCACTGACAGACGGCGGATGTGGCTGATGGCGTCAGTAATCGCGGTGGTCGTGGTACCGGAATCGAAAATCACCGTGTCGCCATTTTCGATATGCTGCGCCGCCAGCCGGCCAATTGCCTCTTTCTCTTCCAGATGGGTCTGCCGCTCCAGCAGCATCGCCCCGGTATTCTGCTTGCCCGTCATCAGCGTTGCGCCACCGTGGTAGCGCTGCACAAAGCCCTGTTTCTGCAGCATGCGCAGGTCGCTGCGTAATGTGGCTTCGGTCAGGCCAAAGGTCTCCGTCAGTGCTTTGACCGTGACCGTGCCATCCTCACGGATCATCTCCAGAATTTTCTCGCGGCGTTGCTGCATGTCAGCGAACTGCTCACTTTTGCTTTTCAATCGAAATGCTCCCTTTTCCAATAACCTGAGAGGTCGGGCAAACAAGGTCTCTGTGGCTGAGTTTAACGCGCCATTTTTATGAATGCGAGATAGCCAGATAGGCCATTGGTTTTCGAACGAAAATTATCAATCCGCATGTTATTGAATCTTTCAGGCTTTCCCGATTGCAGCATTACAGCTTTATTTTGGGACTGGAAGCCAGATCACGTCTTTTCAATCAGATAAGCGGCTTTGAGAGGCAGATGGTCGAAATTTGATCTGCCCCACACATCATTTCTTTTCGATAGCATATATTTTTGTTCGAAAATGAATGAATCAACCGCATCAGCAAAAATCTGAGGGGAAGAGTGGGATGAGTGGCGAATATGACGTAAACCTGCGCTACGGCGTAGATACCGCAATGAATCTGGCTGACAAAGTGGCGGTGGTGACCGGTGGTCTGGGCGGTATCGCCATGGCGACGAATGGCATGTTGCTGGAGAAGGGTGCGCGTCTGGCTCTGCTCTATCCGCCGTTTGAAGCGGAGAAGGTTGCCAGTCTGCAGGCGGATTTTGCGGCCGATCGGGTGCAGTTTGTCTGCTGTGATGTCACCGATCCCGCATCGGTGGAAGAGGCGTTTGACGCGGTCGTTTCACATTATGGCCGCATCGATATCCTGGTGAACTGCGCGGGCTACGTGATGCTGCAACCCGTGATTGAAACCGATTTTGCCGAGTGGCAGAAGCAGATCGCGGTGAATCTTACCGGGCCTTTTCTCTGCTCGCAGGCAGCTGCAAAGCTGATGATCCGTGCCGGTGCGGGCGGCAAAATTATTAATATCGCCTCTCAGGCGGCGTCCATCGCTATCGATAACCATGTCGCCTACACCTCCGCCAAAGCAGGTCTGCTGGGCATGACCAAAGTGATGGCCAAAGAGTTTGCGCCGCATCGCATCAACGTGAACACCCTGTCGCCCACCGTGGTGCTGACGCCTATGGGCGAGAAAGCCTGGCGCGGCGAAAAGGGCGAGCAGATGAAAAAACTGATTCCGCTGGGCCGCTTTGCCTATACCGATGAAATTGCCGCCGCCGTTCTGTTCTTCGCCAGTAACGGCAGCGACATGATTACCGGTGCCGATTTAATGATCGATGGTGGATTCACTATCTGGTAATGCCAGCCCAACATCCGGGACTTCATACCCTGCCATAACGATAAGAGAGAACATCATGAAAAAACGTACCCTGCTTTGCACTGCCGTGGCTGCCTGTCTGGTTTCGCAGGCGGCGTTTGCCGCCGAAAAAGGCACCATTATGATTCTGGTTAACTCACTCGATAATCCCTACTACGCCTCCGAAGCCAAAGGCGCCAATCTCAAAGCGCAGGAACTGGGTTACAAGACCACGGTGCTGTCGCATGGCGAAGATGTGAAGAAGCAGAGCGAACTGATTGATGCCGCTATCGGTAAGAAAGTGCAGGGTATCGTACTGGATAACGCCGACTCCACCGCCAGCGTGGCGGCAATTAAAAAGGCTAAAGATGCCGGCATTCCGGTGGTTTTAATTAACCGTGAAATCCCGGTCGATGACGTGGCACTGGCGCAGATTACCCATAACAACTTCCAGGCAGGTTCCGATGTGGCCAACGTCTTTGTTGAGAAGATGGGCGAAAAGGGCAAATACGCCGAGCTGGCCTGCAACCTGGCCGACAATAACTGCGTCACCCGCTCAAAATCGTTTCATCAGGTGCTGGATCAATATCCTGATATGCAGAGCGTGGCGCGTCAGGATGCGAAAGGCACACTGATCGACGGCAAGCGCATTATGGACAGTATTCTGCAGGCGCATCCGGATGTAAAAGGGGTGATCTGCGGCAACGGCCCGGTTGCGCTGGGCGCGATCGCTGCGCTCAAGGCGGCCGGGCGCAACGATGTGATTGTGGTGGGCATTGATGGCAGTAACGATGAACGCGATGCAGTGAAAGCGGGCACGCTGAAAGCCACCGTGATGTTGCAGGCCCAGGCGATTGCCGCCGAAGGTGTCACCGATCTCGATAATTTCATTCAGAAGGGCGTGAAGCCGGAAAAACAGCGTGTGATGTTCCGCGGCATTCTGATTACCCCGGAAAATGCCAAAAACGTCCAGGACTTCAACTACAAGTCGTAACTAAACGCTGCCGCGCCTGCATTAGCGGGCGCCAGGGAGAAGAAGATGTCCCGAAGAGTCTGGCTGACGCTGGTGGTCTTACTGTTAAGCGGCTGCAAAATTGTGTCGCAGCAGGAGCTGGCTGACCTGAAAAATCCACCCAATCCAAAAATGGCTAACATCGACCAGCTGTGGCAGCAAAAACTGGTGCCGCAGGTCCAGGCAGAGGCGAAACCGCTGGCGACGCTGATGAAGTCGCTGCAGTCTGCCAAAGACTTTGACAGCGCCTGTCAGACTTATGGCTATCGCAGTCAGGCTGAGAATCCGTGTGTCTTTAGCGTCTCGGTTCGCGGTGAGGTGACCGCGGTAAACACAACGTCGCGCAGCGGAAAAATGACGGTGAAAGACGAATCAGGTGACAGTGTCACTATTCAGACCGGGCCGATTATTCGCGGGACCGCGTTGCGCGATGCCTATAAAGGTGCGAGCTATCAGGACTTTAATGACCAGGTGCTGTTTGGTGACTACGGTAAGGCGATCAACCAGCACGCTTCCACCCTGATGCAGCAGTTCGCGCCGAAAGTGGGCGATAAAGTGAGTGTTTCCGGTGTGTTCAGTAGCTGGGATATTCCGCAGCAGTTGCCGGATATCACCCCGGCTGCGATTACCCGGCAATAAGGAGCGGCAGATGCAAAACCCTCAACCGCAACCGTCCGGCGACGTGATTATCGAAACGCGCAATGTGTCGCGCCTCTATCCCGGTGTGACTGCGCTCGATCAGGTCAGCTATCGGGTTTACCGCAACAAAGTGAATGTCCTGATTGGTGAGAACGGGGCCGGTAAGTCCACCATGATGAAGATGCTGGCGGGAGTGGAAACACCGTCGTCGGGTGAGATTCTGCTGGATGGCAAAGTAGTCTCACTCAATTCCACACATCAGGCGGAAAAACAGGGTATCAGCATCATTTTTCAGGAGCTAAACCTGTTTCCGAACATGAACGTGATGGACAACATTTTTATCGCCAATGAGTTTTTCCAGCGCGGTCTAATCAATGAAAAGTATCAATACGCGCTGGCGAAGTCGCTGCTGGACCGGCTGCAACTGGATGTCGATCCCTATGCGCCGCTGGGCGAGCTGGGCATTGGTCATCAGCAGCTGGTGGAGATCGCCCGCGCGCTGTCGAAGGATACCCGGGTGTTGATCATGGATGAGCCGACCAGCGCCCTGAGCCAGTCGGAAGTCAAAGTGCTGTTCAGCGTTATCGACCAGCTGAAGCGGCGCGGCGTCACCATCATCTACATCTCTCACCGGCTGGAAGAGCTGATGGAGATTGGCGACCACATCACCATTTTCCGCGATGGCCGCTTCATCAGTGAGCGTGAGGTGCGCGACGCCAGCGTGCCCTGGATCATCGCTCAGATGGTGGGTGATAAGAAAAAACAGTTCGACTATCAGCCTGCGCCACAAGGGGAAACGGTGCTGGAGGTCGAGGGACTGACCGCGCTGCATCAGAACGGCGGCTACAAGCTGAATGAAGTCAGTTTTACCCTGCGCAAAGGCGAGGTGATTGGCATTTATGGACTGCTGGGGGCAGGACGTACTGAGTTGTTCAAGGGGCTGATTGGCCTGATGCCTTGTCAGTCGGGCCGGGTTCGGCTGGCCGGTAAAGATCTGGCGAAACGCAGTTTTCAGCAGCGGCTGAAAAGTGGCATCGCGCTGGTGCCTGAAGATCGCAAAGGCGAAGGGGTCATTGAACTGATGTCGGTGACGGCCAACATGACGCTTTCTGACTTCAGTCTGCGTGGTTTTCGCCGGGCGCTTGGGCTGCTGAATCCGGGCCGGGAGCATCAGCGGGTGAATGAGATGATCGGCCATCTGGCGATCAAGGTCAGCGATCCTGACCTGCCGGTGACGGCGCTGAGCGGCGGTAATCAGCAGAAGGTGGTGCTGGGTAAAGCGCTGATGACCGGACCGCAGGTGGTGTTACTCGATGAGCCAACGCGCGGCATTGATGTGGGCGCTAAAACCGACGTCTATCACCTTATTGGCAACCTGGCGCAGCAGGGGCTGGCCGTGATGTTTTCATCGTCCGAACTGGATGAGGTCATGGCGCTGGCAGACCGCATTTTAGTGATGGCCGATGGCAGGATCACGGCCGATCTGCCGCGCGCAGCGGCGACGCGGGAACATCTGATCGCGGCATCAACCCCGCAGGATTAAGCGCCTTATTTTATTTGTCAGTCTGAAGCGGGGCAGTGCTCACCATCCTCACGTACTGCGTGTACGTTTCGGTTGTTATGCGCTGTCCCTGTCCCGACTGCCTGCAACGATTACGCGAACTGGAACAGGCTCTAAGCTGGCCGGAGAATGTCATGAACCAAAAATATCTGCTTTATATGTATTTGCTTAAAGCGCGCACTTTTATTGCATTGCTGATAGTGGTCGGCTTTTTCAGCGTGATGGTGCCAAACTTTCTGACGCCCTCCAACCTGCTGATCATGACGCAGCACGTGGCGATTACCGGACTGCTGGCGATTGGTATGACGCTGGTGATCCTCACCGGCGGTATCGACCTTTCGGTGGGCGCGGTCGCGGGGATTTGCGGCATGGTGGCGGGTGCGCTGCTGACCAATGGCATTCCGTTGTGGGGCGGCAATACGCTATTTCTCAACGTGCCTGAAGTCATTCTGGTGGTGGCCATCTTTGGCGTGCTGGTGGGGCTGATTAACGGCACGGTGATCACCCGTCTGGGCGTGGCGCCCTTTATCTGCACCCTGGGAATGATGTATGTGGCGCGCGGTGCAGCGTTGCTGTTCAACGACGGCGGCACTTACGCCAACCTGATAGGGCTGCCCGCACTGGGCAACACCGGTTTTGCGCTGCTTGGCTCCGGCACTGTACTGGGTGTTTATCTGCCGATCTGGCTGATGCTCGGCTTTTTACTGCTCGGCCTCTACCTGACGCGCAAAACCCCGCTGGGTCGTTATATCTATGCCATCGGCGGCAATGAGTCCGCCGCACGTCTGGCGGGCGTACCGATTATCAAAGTGAAAGTCTTCGTCTACGCCTTTTCTGGCCTTTGCGCCGGTCTGGTCGGGCTGGTAGTCGCCTCGCAATTACAGACCGCACATCCGATGACCGGCAATATGTTTGAGATGGACGCCATTGGTGCCACGGTGCTGGGCGGCACAGCGCTGGCAGGCGGCCGTGGGCGGGTTTCCGGCTCGATTATTGGCGCGTTCGTTATCGTCTTTCTGGCGGATGGCATGGTGATGATGGGCGTCAGCGATTTCTGGCAGATGGTCATTAAAGGCCTGGTGATTGTGACTGCGGTGGTGATCGACCAGTTCCAGCAACGTCTGCAAAGCAAAGTGGTGCTGCTGCGTCGCCATGAAAAAAAGCAGCAGGCAGCGTCTCTCACTGATGTCCGTCACACATAACAGGAGCAATTATGAGCCGCGAACAACGTGGAAAAACAGTGGTGATTACCGGTGCCTGTCGCGGCATTGGTGCCGGGATTGCGGCGCGTTTCGCCCGCGACGGGGCCAGGCTGGTGATGGTGTCAAATGCTGACCGGGTCTTCACGACCGCCGACCAGATTCAGCAGCAATACGGCAGTGAGATTCTGGCGCTGCAGGTCGATGTCACGGATGAAGCGGCGGTGCAGCAGCTCTATCAGCAGGCATCTGAGCGCTTTGGTCAGATTGACGTCTCAATACAGAATGCGGGTGTGATCACCATCGACCGCTTTGACACCATGCCGAAGAGCGACTTTGAACGGATTCTGGCGGTGAATACGACCGGCGTCTGGCTCTGTTGTCGTGAAGCGGCAAAATATATGGTGCAGCAACGCAGCGGCAGCCTGATCAACACGTCATCCGGGCAGGGACGGCAGGGCTTTATCTACACGCCGCACTATGCCGCCAGCAAAATGGGCGTGATTGGCATTACCCAGAGTCTGGCGCTGGAGCTGGCGCCGTGGAATATCACCGTCAACGCTTTCTGTCCCGGCATCATCGAAAGTGAGATGTGGGATTACAACGATCGTGTCTGGGGTGAGATCCTCAGCAGCGAGGAGAAAACCTACGGCAAAGGTGAGCTGATGGCGGAGTGGGTTAAAAACATTCCGCTGAAGCGCGCCGGTCAGCCGGAAGACGTGGCGGGACTGGTGGCCTTTCTTGCCTCGGACGATGCGCGCTATATCACCGGGCAGACCATTAACGTGGATGGCGGGTTAATCTTCTCCTGACAGAGGCTTTTCTGCGTTGGGCCTGCGTTAAATGCAGGCCTTATTGAGTGCGGATTTTTCTGTTATATGCACAATTTGCCGCTGCTGTCCTGCATCACCGTCACAATATGTTAAGGTAAGTGCTAATGATTTGTCTTTAATCACAGCAACGAACTGATCAATGTGCCGGGTGACATGATACGGAAAACAGGAGTTCTCTCTTTGATTGCGCTGTCGCTGACTGCGACGCAGAGTGCTCGCGCTTTCCAGACTGAAACAGCGGTGTCCGAAACGCCCTTCGATGATCCGGCGCGCTACAGTGAATCGCTGCCGACGCTGGGCGGTGCCAGCGATCAGGATGAAGAGTGGAGCAAAAAGCTGGCGGCCGTGGCCAAAAGTATCGGTGAAGCCAGTAACAACAGCGACAGCAATGTCACGTTTGGTCAACAGGCGGGTGTCTGGGCGTTCAATCATCTGCGGGATGAAGTGGCGGGCCGGGTTGAGAGCGAAGGGCAGTCACTGCTTTCCCCATACGGCAACGCGCAGCTGGACCTGAAAGTCGATATGAACGGGAACTTCGCGGGCACCGGTGGCGATCTCTTTAGCGCCCTGTCCGATGAGAACAGCCTGCTCACCTTCAGCCAGCTTGGCCTGCACGATACCGATGATGGTCTGGTTGGCAACGCGGGGCTGGGACAACGCTGGGACGCGGGTGACTGGCTGCTGGGCTATAACGGTTTTATTGATCGCACCTTCAGCAGCGGCCTGCAACGTGCATCGGTGGGCACAGAGGCGTGGAGCGATTCGATGCGCTTTTCTGCCAACTACTATCAGCCGCTTTCCGGCTGGAAAAACCTGAATGATTCACAGCAGCAGCGCATGGCGCGCGGCTATGACATCACCAGCCAGAGCTATCTGCCTTTTTATCGCCAGCTGGGTGTCTCGGTGAGCTATCAGCAATATCTGGGTGAGAATGTCGATCTGTTTAATAGCGGCAACCGTTATCACAACCCCTCCGCCATGTCGTTTGGCCTCTCCTACACGCCGGTGCCGCTGGTCACCTTTTCAGCCACTCACAAAGCCAGTAGCGCTGGTGAAAGCCAGGATCAGCTGGGGCTTAAACTCAATTATCGCTTCGGCGTGGCGCTGAGCCGTCAGCTTGATGCCGGTAATGTCGCAGAGGCGCGCTCCCTGCGCGGCAGCCGTTATGATACCGTGACCCGCAGTGATACGCCGGTGCTCTCATTCCGTCAGCGCAAAACGCTCTCCGTATTTCTGGCAACGCCGCCATGGCAACTGAGCAGTGGCGAGAGTCTGCCGCTGAAGCTGCAGGTGCGGGCCAGCAATGACATCAGGGCGGTAAGCTGGCAGGGTGATACGCAGGCGCTGAGCCTGACGCCACCGGCCAATAATGCCGATCCGCAGGGCTGGAGTGTCATCTTACCGCAATGGGATCCCTCACCAGAGGCCAGCAATGAATACCGCCTGTCGGTAACCCTTGAGGACAGCAAGCAGCAGCGTGTGACCTCTAACTGGATTACCTTAAAAGTTGAGCCGCCCATGGGCCTGGACACGGCTCCGCAGAACGATCGCTATGATTTGATGGCGCCTGCTGGTGCAGCACTTTAGCGGGTAAGTTCTGCTAAAAGAGAGGAAGGAGGGCGGTCTGGAACGCCGTCAGGCAGAGTGATCTGATGATCAGTTAACCAGTTTTGTCACAACGCGAACGGCTTTAGCGTAAATTTCTCTCTGGCCGTTGAACGATCGCGCCTGTTGAGATTGCAGAAATGCGATGATTTCCAGTACACCCGCAGTCTGGCCTGACTTCAGCAGGCTTGATACAGCATGGCCGACAACGGCATGGACATCATCCATATCCCCCGGTTTATCGCTACTCAAAAGAAACTCCAGCGGTAACTGGTTGGCTGAATTGCGCATAACGAAATACGCTGATTATTTAACATGTTCATTCGTTTATCAAAAGCCCCTTTCATGGCAGAGCCCTGAGCAATTTTTCGCGCAGCATGGCGACCTGGGTTGTCAGCAGGCCGAGCTCACTACAGTCAGTATCCATTACCGACACCATATCCGCCGGGACGCCAGCCGCGTCGATTTTAAGCTGGTGGCCCTGTTCTGTCAGAGAGATGAACACCCGGCGCTCATCGTTACCGGTGTCACGCTGGCGGCAGAGGATGCCCGCACCTTCCAGCCGCTTCAGAAGCTGGCTAAGCGTGCCGGAATCGAGCCGAACGCGGGCACCAATCTCAGAGACGGTCAGGCCATCTTTTTCCCACAACACCAGCAGCACAAGATATTGCGGATAAGTGAGTCCCAGCGGTTTTAGCCGGGATTGATAGAGCTTTGTCATGGCAAGTGAGGCGGAATAGAGCGCAAAGCAGAGAAACTGATCAATGGTTTCAGGCGCTGCGCTGGCGGGAGGCGTTTCAGAGTTCCCCGCGATTTCGTCATTCATACTTTTACTCATTCTGAGTCGGGGGAGATAAAGCCCGATGACGGGCAGTTTGCCAGCCTTGAATTCTCGCTAAGTGTCTCAGGAGAAATGGCTTGTTGCAGCCTCTCTTTGCTGGTGTCAGACATCAGATGTTCAGGCGCTATCGCGACGGAGGGAGCAGGCTACAGTGCACGTCTGACTGAAAGAAAGCACAGTATTGAGTCAAACTAAATTGAAGTCAATATAACCGGATGTACCTTCCGGCTTACCTCGCGCTTATTGATGTAATACAGAGTAAATCGACTGCAAAATTTAAGCACTTTGGCGGGCTGACAGGAGCACATTGCCCGTGTAATCGACCTTCGGTGTCAGCATTTCCGGGAATCGGGTGTGCTTTTAACGCGTCAGGGCGCGGCGTCCAGCTGCTGGCGATTTTATTATTTCCGTTAAGGACCACTGCGCACGAGTGTCCAGAGAAATGAGAGGTTTTCCGTCCCTCTGTCTCATGCGTTCACCCTGTTGTAATAGCGTGGATAGAAATAAGAGGCCAATAGATTGATAAACCTGTTTTTATCGTCTGATGCCAGGGCTTGCTTTCCTCAGAATACCCGCAGGCTGTTCATACTGCTTAAGCGGTTAAAGCCGTCCGTGTTCACAAATATAACTGGACTGGCCTGTTAATTTTGCCCGCGCTGCCGATAGAACACTCAGCAGGATTGATGACGGAACCGACATGTTCGGGGCTCCGCCGATCGTTTGTCTTGCTGCCGTAAGGCTGAGAACGGGCGAATGCTATGTCCAGACATAGCGGAGGCGGGCTTATTGCAGACGGCTTAACTGACAGGGTATGAGAAGTACGCCCCGGTTTTTTTACTGATCATTAAAACAAAACTCTGAAACTTGCCATCACCGGGAACTAACGCATGCGCCTGAAACTTTTCTGGCTCGCAATGCTGAATATTGCGACCATTATTTTACTCTCCACACTGTGGGAGTTTGGGCTTGAAGCGCGGATTTGCCGCCTGCTAGGCCTGGGCTACGATACAAGTTTTGAAATCAGCGAGCGATTGCGGTTTATTCTCACCTCCTCCTCGTTTGCCGGGCTGGCGATGGTTGTTCCTGCGCTGCTTATCGCGGGGCTGATTCGCAAAACCCGAAGGGCGGAAAAAAACGCACTCAGGCTAGCCGGAACCGATGAGCTGACCGGTGTTATGAACCGCCGATCCTTCAATGCACACATTGCTTCGCTTAAAGCATGCGGCGCGGCCTACACTCTGACTCTGCTGAACGTTAATCACTTCAAGAGTATCAATGATCTGAATGGCCATCGTCAGGGTGACGCGACCCTGATCGCACTGGCTGATCTGCTGACCGCTTCGGCAGGCAGCACGAGCAAGGTGTTTCGTGTGGGCGGGGATGAATTCGCCATTGTTGCCGAAGATTCACAGGCTGAGCAGGCGCAGACTTTCGCCGAAAGTTTATGCGAACAGGCAGCATCGATACGGACAGGGCCGCACACCTTTCTGAGCCTCTCAGCAGGCATTGCAAGTTCCGCCTGTACGGGGCAGGCTGATGTCATGCGGGCGGCCGACCTGGCGTTATATGAAGCGAAGCAGGATAAGTGCTCTCATCTGGCACGATTCTCCCCGGACATGGAGCTGCGCTTTCGCCAGCGTGAATGGCTGGAGCAGGAGGTGGTGGCCGCCGTCAGCGGTCACGCCATCGTTCCCTTTCTCCAGCCGCTGGTCTCTTTGCGCACCGGAAACATTACCGGTTTTGAGATACTGGCACGCTGGATCACTGCGTCAGGCCAGACGGTTTCACCCGCAGAGTTTCTGCCGGTGGTGGAGCGACTGGGGCTTATGGACAGTATGACCGTGGCGCTTCTGCAGGATGCGGTCAGTGCCACCCGTGCATGGCCCGCCGGGCTCTGCCTGTCGCTGAACATCACTCCGGAACAGCTGCTGAGACCGTCACTCACCAGCTGTCTGTCTCGCATTATGCAGCATGCCGGACCGGTAATGCTGGAACTCGAAATCACCGAACAAAATGTTATGGCCATTTCCGATGATGCCCGCGAGGCGATTCGTCAGCTGAAAGAGACAGGTATCGGCGTGGTACTGGATGATTTTGGCACCGGCTATTCCAACCTGTCGGTATTGCTGGGGCTGGGTATTACCAAAATCAAAATTGATCAGTCATTTATCGCCGGCATCGTGACCGGATCGGAGCAGCGGAAAGTCGTTGAAACGCTACTGGCGCTCTGTCAGGGGTTGAATGTGGTGATCACGGCAGAGGGGATAGAAGATGTCGCCACGCTGAGATGGCTGAGAAAACGCGGCTGTGATTACGGTCAGGGCTATCTTTTCAGTCGTCCGGTGCCTGCCGGACAGGCAACCACGCTGCTGGCGTCTGCCAATGTGGAAGAACTGATGCAGGAAGCGACGGTAGCCGTCAGCTTAGTCAGGGCACTGGGTTAACGCCGCGTGACGGTGTCTGAAGTGTGGCGTGAGACAATAAACGGGTCTGGCGTGAAGTGCCAGACCCGTAATGGCATCAGAACTGGTAAATCAGACCCAGCGCGGTAATGTCGTCGGTCGCGAGACCCAGCGGATTGTTATCTTTCAGCAGGTTAATGCGGTATTCACCATAAACCGACATGTTCTTGTTGAAGTAGTAAGTCGCACCCACTGCGGTGTATTTAATGATGTCGGCATCGCCGATATTCTCAATATCCTTGCCCTTTGATGAGACGTAACCCAGGGATGGACGGAAACCGTTCAGGAACTGATACTGCGCCACAGCTTCAAAATTCTGCGCTTTGTTGGCGAAGCCGCCGCTAATTGGGGTGGCATTCAGGGTCTCACCGTACATGGCGGCCAGATAAACCTGGTTCGCATCATATTTGACCGACGTCGCCCAGTGCTGGGCTTTCTCGCCTTCACCACGTGCGGCTCTGTTTTGCGCGGTCGTGCGATCGAGACTGGCAAACGCGCCAGCGAAGCTCAGACCGAAATCAAAGTCATAAGACGCGGACAGGGCGAAACCATCACCGTTGGAGCGACGTACGCCATCGATATTATTGCTGCGGTCGTTTTTGCCCTGATACTGCGCGGCAAGGTTTAATCCGTCTACCAGACCAAAGAAATCACTATTACGCCAGGTGAGCACGCCGGTTGAGCGGCCAGAGAGGAAGGCATCGGTATAACCGGAGTCGCCGCCGAAGAATGGCAGCATATCCGTATAGCTCAGCGCGTCATACACCAGGCCATAGTTGCGGCCATAATCCAGCGATCCCGCCTGGCCAAACTTCAGGCCTGCATAACCCAGACGGGTACGGTTGGTCGCCTGCGCATCACTGCCTTCGGAGTTGTGAAGGCTGTACTGATACTGCCAGAAACCATAGCCAGTGAGTTGATCAGTAATCTTTGTCTCACCTTTAAAACCAAAGCGGGCATAAGAGGAGGTATCACCGTTGTTATTATTATCATCTGAAAAAAGGTGAGATACGTTAATCTTGCCGACCAGATCCAGCTTATTGCCATCCTTGTTATAAACTTCTGCGGCCTGTGTGGAGGAGAGACCGATCAGCAACGGCATAACAGCCGCCAGTAAAGTGCGCTTCATCATTTAATTATTATCCTGTCTTCATTAATTATTATTCCCCTGATACGGGGCGAAAAGAAAATGACACAAAAAGATAAATTTACAAAGTGGAATATAAGTAACAAAATGTGATTTAGATATTCCGCAGGCAGGAAAGCTATAGGGAAGGAGATTAACTGAAAAGATAATAAGATTTTCTTCTTATATAAAATTATGGGTAATTTTAGCTTAATCCTTTATAATCATGGGTTTGATTTGTTCCAGGGTGACATTAATTAATCCCTTTTGTTCATTTTTAAATCAACGTGTTCAATGCATTAATTATGATTAACAGGTGTAGAAGAATAAAATTTTAATGTTTTTATTCTAACCATTAGCGTGCATATTAATATCTGAACATATTTTAATGAATAATATTTTTATTCCATATAATCACGCCAGAAATAATCTTTCCAGTCACTGATCAAATTGTAATCTGATTGCGGATTAATTAATCAGGTTCAGATGCACGGATCTCTGCGTCAGTCGCGATAAATGAAAATATTTTGTTAAATCTAAACGATCAGCGTCTTTTTGAAGGATGACGCATCGATCCCGCGCTGCACCAGTGTGAGGCAAACCGCGCTAAAACAGGGCGCCGGCGGGGGTTTTCTGGAGAGATAATTTATCAGCGATCACAAAAGCGATATTTCATCCCGTGAATGCATAATTCCGCTGTTTAAAACCCGGCTATGCCGCTGCAATCAGACAATTATTCACTATATATGCAAATTAAGTGAATATTGATTGGTTGTAAGTTATTGATATTACGTTGTGAAGACCATTTTATGCATTAATTCTCTGGCTGGCACGTTAACTGCACTCTACAGTAGGGCAGCATTACAACATCTTTTAACAATTTTAAAACATAAGCTTTACCCAGCCGGTAAAGTCACGCAGGAGAATGGGTTATGGCACTGCACGTTTCACGTCACGATTTCGATCAATGGATGATGCCGGTTTATGCACCTGCGACCTTTATACCGGTTCGCGCGGAAGGCTCCACCGTCTGGGATCAAAACGGCAAGGATTATATCGACTTTGCTGGTGGCATTGCCGTCAATGCGTTAGGACATGCGCATCCGGCTTTACAACAGGCGTTGCAGGACCAGGCCGCACGGTTATGGCACACCGGGAATGGCTACACCAACGAACCGATCCTGCGGCTGGCGAAACAGTTAATTGACGCCACTTTTGCTGACCGTGTGTTCTTCTGTAACTCCGGCGCGGAAGCGAATGAAGCAGCCCTGAAACTGGCGCGTAAAGTGGCGCATGACCGGGTCGGCCCGCATAAAAGTGGCATCGTGGCGTTCAAAAATGCGTTTCACGGACGCACCCTGTTTACTGTGTCAGCCGGAGGGCAGCCCGCTTACTCCAAAGATTTTGCACCGCTGCCGCCAGAGATTCAGCATGCGCCATTTAACGATCTGGCCGCTGCGGCTGAACTGATTAATGACCACACCTGCGCGGTGATTGTTGAACCGATTCAGGGTGAGGGCGGCGTGTTGCCTGCCGATCCGGCGTTTCTCCGCGGACTGCGTGAACTTTGTGATAAGCATCAGGCCGTGCTGATTTTTGATGAGGTGCAGAGCGGCGTTGGCCGCACCGGCTCGCTTTACGCCTACATGCATTATGGTGTCACGCCGGATGTACTCACCAGCGCTAAAGCGCTGGGCGGCGGCTTCCCGATTGGTGCGATGCTGACCCGCGAAGATCTCGCAATGGTGATGGGCGTTGGCACCCACGGCACCACTTATGGCGGCAATCCGCTGGCGGGTGCGGTGGCCGGTAAAGTGATGGAGCTGATCAATCAGCCTGAAATGATGACCGGTGTCACACAACGTCACGCGTGGATTGTTGCGGCACTGGATGAGATCAACCAGCGTCTGCATCTGTTTAAAGAAGTGCGCGGTCTGGGGCTGCTGATTGGTGCCGTACTGAGCGACAACTTTGCCGGTAAAGCGAAAGAGATCAACCTGGCCGCCGCTGAGATGGGCGTGATGGTGCTGATTGCCGGTGCCAACGTGGTGCGTTTTGCCCCGGCACTGAATATCAGCGAGCAGGAAGTGAAGCTGGGCATGGCTCGCTTTGCCGAGGTGTGTGAGCGTCTGGTCCGAGGGTCCGCATCATGATGGTAATCCGTCCCGTTGAACGCGATGACTTAAGTCAGCTGATGGCACTGGCCGGCAAAACCGGTGGCGGTCTGACCTCGCTGCCCGTCGATAGCGCCACGTTACAGGCGCGTATTGATCGATCGCTGCAGACCTGGGAGGGTACGCTGCCCCGCGCTGAACAGGGCTATGTCTTTGTGCTGGCGGACAGCGAAGATAACCGCGCCGTCGGCATCTGTGCCATTGAAGTGGCTGTCGGCCTGCAGGAGCCCTGGTATAACTTTCGTGTCGGCACGCAGGTGCATGCCTCAAAAGAACTGAATGTCTATGCCGCGCTGCCAACCCTGTCACTGAGTAACGATCACACTGGCAGCAGTGAACTCTGCACGCTATTTCTCGATCCCGATTACCGTGACGGCAAAAATGGCCACCTGTTGTCGAAATCCCGCTTCCTCTTTATGGCTAATTTCCGTGAGCACTTCACGAATCGGGTTGTGGCTGAGATGCGTGGCGTCAGCGATGAGCAGGGGCATTCGCCATTCTGGGAGAGCGTGGGCAGCCGCTTCTTCTCAATGGAATTCAGCAAAGCCGATTTCCTCAGCGGCACCGGCCAGAAATCCTTTATTGCTGAGCTGATGCCGAAGCATCCGCTCTATATTGATTACCTGACGCCAGAGGCGCAGGCGGTCATCGGACAGGTACATCCACAAACGGCACCTGCCCGTGCTGTGCTGGAGGCGGAGGGCTTCCGCTACCTTAACTATGTCGACATTTTTGATGGCGGCCCGACGCTGGAGTGCGATATCGACCACATCCGCGCCGTGCGTAAAAGTCGTCTGCGCAGCGCTGAACGGGGTGAAAATCCGGCGGATGCGCCACTCTGTCTGGTTGCCAATAACAATTACCGCCAGTTCCGTGTGGTGCTGATCCCGGCCCATGCCGACAGCGACAGCGTGCAACTGACGGATGAACAGATGCGGGCGCTCCACTGTCAGCCGGGCGACAGCCTGCGCGTAGTGACGCTCTGCAAAGAGGAGAAAACAGCATGACGCACCTGATAAAGGGAGAATGGGTAGACGGTGACGCGGAGGTCCTGACGAAAGCGGATCCGGTCAGCGGCGAGACGTTATGGCAGGGCAAGGCGGCATCAGTCGCACAGGTCACGGCAGCCTGTGACGCGGCGCGCGCTGCCTTTCCGGGCTGGGCCAGACGCCCGCTGGCGGAACGGCAGGCGATTATTGAGAAATTTGCGGCCGGGCTTGAGGCTCACAAAACAGACCTGGCAGAAACCATTGCCCGTGAAACCGGCAAGCCACGCTGGGAAGCACTGACCGAAGTCGGTGCGATGATCAACAAAATTGGCTTTTCGGTGAAGGCGTACCATAGCCGCACCGGTGAGCAGCATGAGGGCGAAAGCTCGCTGCGCCATCGTCCGCACGGCGTGCTGGCGGTATTTGGCCCTTACAACTTCCCCGGCCATCTGCCAAACGGTCATATTGTTCCGGCGCTGCTGGCGGGCAACTGCGTGGTCTTTAAACCCAGTGAACTGACGCCGCTGACCGCCGAAAAAACGGTTGAGATCTGGCTGGCTGCGGGTTTGCCTGCAGGTGTACTGGCGCTGTTACAGGGTGGTCGGGAGACCGGTCAGGCGCTGGCAACCTGCAGCCAGATCGATGGCCTGCTGTTTACCGGCAGCGCCCATACCGGCTATCAGCTGCATCGCCAGTTTGCCGGTCAGCCTGAGAAGATGCTGGCGCTGGAAATGGGCGGGAACAACGCCCTGATAGTGGAAGATCCGGCTGACCTGGATGCCGCCGTCAATATTACCGTGCAGTCAGCCTTTATTACTGCGGGTCAGCGCTGCACCTGCGCCCGGCGTCTGCTGGTTAAACGTGGTGATGCGGGCGATGCCTTTCTGCAGCGGCTGACAGAGGTGGCGGGGCGACTGCAGCCGGCCGCCTGGAATGCTGAACCGCAACCCTTTATGGGAAGCGTGATCTCTACCGGCGCGGCAGAGAAGATTATAGGTGAGTGGCAACGGCGGGTTGATGCGGGTGGCGAGGTGCTGCTGGCGATGCGCTGGCCGGATCGTCACAGTGCCATTCTTACACCGGGCATTATCGATTTAACCGGTGTGCAGGGCATTCCGGATGAAGAGGTCTTTGGCCCGCTGCTCGGCGTAATCCGCTATGACACCTTTGACGAGGCGATAGCACTGGCGAACCAGACCCGTTACGGCCTGTCGTGTGGTTTAATCTCGCCTTCACGTCAGCAGTTCGATCAGCTGCTGCTGGAAGCCCGTGCCGGTATCGTCAACTGGAACAAACCGCTGACCGGCGCAGCCAGCACCGCGCCATTTGGTGGCATCGGCGCTTCGGGCAACCATCGCGCCAGTGCCTGGTATGCGGCTGATTACTGTGCCTGGCCAATGGCCTCACTGGAGACGCCGGACCTGACGCTGCCCGCCACATTGTCGCCGGGACTCGATTTCTCCGCGCCGGAGAAGCGCTCATGAAGGCAACCGAAGCCAACTTTGATGGGCTGGTAGGATTAACGCACCACTATGCCGGGCTCTCTTTTGGGAACGAAGCCTCGACCCGCAACCAGCTGCAGCCGTCGAATCCCCGTCTGGCGGCAAAGCAGGGGTTGCTGAAGATGAAAGCGCTGGCTGATATGGGCTACGTGCAGGGCGTGATCCCGCCGCACGAGCGACCCAACATTGCGGTGCTGCGTCAGCTCGGCTTTAGCGGCAGTGATGAGCAGGTGCTGGCGTCAGCCGGGAAAACCGCGCCGGGATTACTCTCCGCCGCCAGCTCCGCGTCGGCGATGTGGGTCGCTAATGCCGCTACGGTTTCGCCGTCCGCAGACAGTCTGGATGGCCGGGTTCACCTGACGGTGGCGAACCTGAACAACAAGTTTCATCGGGCGATAGAAGCGCCAGAAACCGCCTGGCTGCTGCGTTCCATCTTCCGCGACGATCGCCATTTTGCCGTGCACGATGCGCTGCCGCAGGTGGCGATGTTTGGTGATGAAGGGGCGGCTAACCACAACCGTCTCGGCGGTGCCTATGGCGAGCGCGGCGTGCAGCTGTTTGTGTATGGCCGCGACAGCAGCCACGAAGGCAAAGCGCCGCAGCGCTATCCGGCGCGGCAAACCCGTGAGGCCAGCGAGGCGATTGCCCGCCTTCATCAGCTCTCACCCGAAAGCGTACTGTTCGCCCAACAGAATCCTGCGGTGATCGATCAGGGCGTATTTCATAATGATGTGATTGCGGTCAGTAACCAGCAGATGCTGTTCTGTCATCAGCACGCCTTTGTTGATCAGCCTGAACTGCTCGCGCAGCTTCGGGCGCGCATCCCCGGCTTTGTCGCTCTGGAAGTGCCGGCAGACCGTGTCTCGGTGAAAGATGCGGTAGAGACTTATCTGTTTAACAGCCAGCTGCTGAGCCGTCCCGACGGCACGATGATGCTGGTATTGCCGGAAGAGTCACGCCAGCATCCGGGTGTGTGGCGCTATCTGTGTGAACAGGTCGAGGCGGATACACCACTGAAATCACTGAAGGTGTTTGATCTACGCGAAAGCATGTATAACGGAGGGGGGCCAGCCTGCCTGCGTTTGCGGGTCGTGCTGACGCCAGAGGAGCAGCAGGCAGTAAATCCGGCGGTGCTGATGAACGATAACCTCTTCAGCACACTGAATAGCTGGGTTGACCGTCATTACCGTGATCGCCTGACCCAGGCCGATCTGGTCGACCCACAGTTGCTGCGTGAGGGACGTGACGCGCTGGATGAACTGACGAAGCTGCTAGACTTAGGAAATGTTTACGCATTTCAGCAGTGAAGCAGGAGGCAGCACAGTCTGCCGTCTGCTCAGGGCGCAAAGGAGGAATGATGCAGGACTTTTTACAGCAAACGCTTTCCGGCGAGGTGCCGCGTAAGCGTAGTGGTGAAACGGCGCATCTTCGCTGGCAGTGGTTGTATCACGGCATACTGTTGATGGAGCCGACGGTGCCGGTTAAACAGGCGCTGGTGCTCTCTGCCGGGATCCACGGCAATGAAACGGCCCCGGTAGAAATCGTAAACCAGCTGGTTAACCCGCTGCTGCGAGGCGAAAAGCCGTTACAGCAGCGCATGCTGGTCATTCTGGGTAATCCCTCAGCGCTACGCGCCGGTAAGCGCTATGTGCGTTATGACATCAACCGGCTATTTGGCGGACGCTGGCAGCAGATTGATGATGGTGATGAGGCCCGCCGCGTGTTGCGGCTGGAGCAGGCGCTGGAAACCTTCTGGCAGTTGGGTGAGTGCGATGAGACGCGCTGGCACCTCGACATGCACACCGCCATTCGCGGCTCTTATCACCCTCAGTTCGGGGTGATGCCGCATAACGAGCGTCCCTGGCCGCCTGCATTTTTGGACTGGCTGGCCGCTGCCGGGCTGGAAGCGCTGGTGTTTCATCGCTCGCCAGGCGGTACCTTCACGCATTTCAGCTGCGAGCACTTCGGTGCGGCCAGCTGCACGCTTGAACTGGGCAAGGCGCTGCCGTTTGGCGAGAACGATCTCAGCCAGTTCAGCGCGGCGCAGCAGGCGCTGGCTTCTCTGCTCTATGGCGAAGCGATGCCTGTCGCGAGGGTGAAACCGCGTCACTATCGGGTTGCGCAGCAGATCACCCGACTGAGTGAGCACTTTACGCTGCATATGTCGCCGGAAACGCTGAACTTTACCGCGTTTCCTCAAGGGACGTTGCTGGCGGAAGATGGTAATACGCGCTATTACGTGCAGCAGGCGCGGGAATATGTGCTGTTCCCCAATCCCAACGTGGCCGCCGGGCTGCGTGCCGGACTGATGCTGATTGAAGAGGGTGAACAGACTCAGGCGCTGCCGGTGTGATAACCGTTCTTACTGTTGCAGTTCATCGGCGCTAAAAAAATCGACAGGAAAGCGGGAGATCGCCTTCCGCTTTCCAGTCGTAACCATTACACTCCTCCATGATTTCTGCCAAATTCGCTTTAAATTCATAAACTTTTTCAATTCCTCACGCCTTTCTTCTTATTCTCTTCATGATTGCCCGTTTTTTATCTTTTATGCTTTCACGGCTTTACTCAGGCTCTGAGTAGTTGACGTTCAGCGTCGTATGCTTGTTTCCGAAGACGCGACAGAGTGCTGTCGTCATTATCATGAATTATAAGGACACTATTATGCGCAAACTGACTTCCCTTTTACTGGCTTCTTCGCTGGCGTTTGGTGCAGCCAGCGCCGTCCATGCAGCAGCAGATAACCTGACTCCACCGCCAGCGGGCAGCGAAAAGGCGATGCACAAACCGCCAATGCGCCACGGCATGGAGATGATGTTTAAAGGTCTGAACCTGACCGACGCGCAGAAAACCCAGATGCGCGACATCATGAAAGAGAGCCACAAAGAGATGAAACGTCCGTCACTGGACGAGCGTCGCGCGGCTCACAGCATTATTGCGTCTGACAGCTTTGACCAGAGCAAAGCCGAAGCGCAGGCAGAGAAGATGTCCGCCAACGCGAAAGAGCATGCGCTGAAGATGCTGGAAACTCAGAACAAGCTCTATAACGTGCTGACGCCGGAGCAGAAGAAACAGTACAACGCGAACTTTGAAAAGCGTCTGACTGAGAAAGCCCCGCACGACGGCAAAATGGCGCCCCCAGCAGAACCGGCTGAATAATATTCGTTAAGCGAACGGTCTGAGACCGCCGACGCTGTCCACTGAACGTGAGTGGGCAGCGTCGGCGGTTTTTTTTATAGCGGAAGAATAGGGTAGACACCCGACAGAATCGGGCGGCAGAGGATTTTATAGCCGTCGTGATCAAAACCGCCTTTGGGCCGCTGGAGTTTTCTGGCCTCATCCATGCTGCTCACCGAACCGAGATAGAACCAGTGATCGATAACATGGATCTGCGTCATCTCTTTGCCTTCCTCCACCAGACCTACGGCACCCTGCCACGGCCAGCAGAAAACCCGCACATTTTCCAGTGCCTCCAGCAGCCGATCCTGATGGTCGCTGACCGGCTCTTTACCGCAACAGGCTCCGGCGCAACGACGCAGAGCCGAGCGGAAGCAGCCGCGTCCCGCACTCAGCGCTTCCAGACCCAGCAGCCCATGACAGAGCTGATACTCATCCGCCAGTTGCTTGAGCCGTTCCAGCGCCGCAAAGCGGCTGCGATAAAGTCCAAACAGGTTGGGTGACTGACTGAAATCGAGATCTTTTGCGTAAACCACATTCGGTTTGCCGTCGGTAATCTGCAGCGAACAGAGCTGGCGATTTTTGCGCAGTCGCTTATTGAACAGCGGCTGCTGGGTTTTGATCATCTGCGCTTCCAGCAGCAGCGCACCGAGATCGCCTGCTGTGGGGATCCAGCTTACGCGCCGTGACTGGCGCAGCATTTTCGCCTCGTCCGGCGTGCGGAAATGGGACATCACTCGCGAACGCAGATTGACACTTTTACCGATATAAAGCGGCAGTGACTCACTTTCGCCATGAAAGGTGTAGACGCCAGGATGATTCGGCAGGCCTTCCAGCCATTCACGCAGGTGTTCGGGATATTGATAAATTGTATTCGCGTCGGGTTCGGGGCGAAGAATGGCAGCACGTCTGACCAAAATGGACTCCATTTACTGGTTGTCCATACAGCATAACAGGCAGGTGAAATGATCGCCAGCTGTCTGTTAAAGACGCCGTGTCGCCAGCCAGCAAATCAGCGAGCCCAGTGTAATCATCGCAACGCCCTGCCAGAAAGCCAGCGGCGGCGTCAGACCCAGCCACAGCGATCCCAGCAGAGCCGACAGCACTGGCGTGAAGTAGGACGCGGTGGCCAGCAGCGTCAGATTGCCCTGCTGAATCCCATGATTCCAGGCGGAATAGGCGATAGCAGTGGAGAGGCCGACAAACAGCACCTCCATTATCGGTATCAGATCGAACGTTAACGGCACAGGACGATCGCTGAAGGCATATTTCAGCCACAGCGCCAGTGCGGTCAGTATAAAAAACAGCGTGACGCCGTTCGAGCCGCGGGCAAAACGGCGGGTAAGGTTGTTGTAGACCGCCCATGTCAGGGCGGCGATAAAGGCGAGTGCATAGGCGACAGGGTTGCGCAGTATATTCTGCCACAGTAGCGCGGGCGAACTGCTGCCACTGCCTTTCATCACCCAGACGATCCCCAGCAGCGACAGCAGCAGCCCTGGCCAGAGCCAGACACGGAAGCGCTGCTGATTAAACGGAATCGCCAGCACGATGGTCAGGCAGGGCCAGAGATAATTGATCATTCCCAGCTCCAGCGACTGGGTGCGATCGCTGGCCAGCCCGATAGCCAGCGCCAGGCAGATCTCGTAACCGACAAAGAGGGCACCGCCCAGCCACAGGTAGAGCGCGGGCAGTGCGCCAGGTCTGGGCAAACCGCGGGTCAGGCAAAGCAGGATCGCCGTGGTGGTGTAGATCAGCGCCGCGCCGCCAGTGGCACCGAAGGCTTCACTGACGCTGCGCAGCAGACCCACGGTGGTGCTCCAGAGCAAAATGGCGATAAGCCCGATGAGGGTAGCGCGCGAGACGGTGGGAGGCATGCAGCGTTCAACAAATTAAATGAGTGAAGCCTCCTTTGCCGGAGCAAAGGAGGCGCAGGATTACTTCCAGAAGTCGTCGAACACAGTGATCGGCGGACGACGTTTGTGCTCAGTTTTCAGATACCAGCCTTCGATAATACGGGCGTTGTCAGGATCGATGCTTTTGCCTTCCAGATAGTCATCAATCATCTCGTAGGTGACACCCAGCGCCACTTCATCCTGCAGGCCTGGACGATCATCTTCCAGATCGGCAGTCGGTTTCTTCAGATAAAGATGTTCCGGGCAGCCAAGATGCTTCAGCAGCTGTTTGCCCTGACGCTTATTCAGGCGGAAAAGGGGATTGATGTCAGTACCGCCATCGCCATATTTGGTGAAGAACCCGGTGACCGCTTCAGCGGCATGGTCGGTGCCGACCACCACCCCTTTGGTCATGCCGGCGATGCTGTATTGCGCCTTCATTCGCTCGCGCGCTTTTTCATTGCCGCGCACGAAATCAGACAACGTGATACCGGCATCTTTCAACGCGCGCTCACTGGCCAGCACGGACTCTTTGATGTTCACCGCCAGCGAACGGTCGGGCTGAATAAAGGCCAGCGCGTCCTGACAATCCTGCTCATCCGCCTGCACGCCATACGGCAGACGCACCGCAATAAAGGTGTAGTCGTTATCGCCGCTCTCCTGACGCAGCTCGCTGATCGCCGTTTGCGCCAGCTTGCCCGCAAGGGTTGAATCCTGACCGCCGCTAATCCCCAGCACCAGCGTTTTCAGTCCGCTGTGACGTTTCAGATAGGCTTTAAGAAAATCGACGCTGACACGCACTTCCTGGTCGGCGTCGATAACGGGCTTGACACCCAGTGCTTCAATAATTTCCTGCTGCAGTGACATGAACTTCTCCTCAGGTCAGTGGCCAGTCGGCTCGATGCGAACGTTTTAGTAAAGCTAACGTGCCGAAGCGAAAACAACAAGCTTAAGCGGCAACTGATTGCGGCTAAACGTTGCGAAATCAGTGAGTTTTTAATTACGACAGCGGTTTTTTCGCCAGCACGTTAAACATCAGAATCGCCATCATAAAGCAGCCAAAAATGGTGGCGCACATGCTCAGTACCGACGTGCCGCCAATGCCGGTGAGCGGCACGGTAATCGCACCCAGCGTGAACATGGTGACGCCAATGACTGCAGAGGCGCTGCCAGCACGGTGGCCCTGACTCTGCATCGCCAGTGACGAGGCAGTGGTAGCGATCACGCCGTTGCTGGCGATGGTAAAGAACAGCGCCAGCAGCAGCAGCGCTAACGGTGCGTGTAGTAGCGCGGCCAGCAGCAGCAGGCTAGAGGCGACAAAAGCCAGTGTCAGACCGCCTTTCAGCACCCGATATTCGCCCCACAACGGACAGAGGCGAGCGCTGGTCTGCGAAGCAATGATCAGGCCAAACCCGTTGGCCGCAAAGCAGAAGCTAAAGGCCTGGGGCGACAGGCCATAGAGTTGTTGCAGCACAAACGGCGAGGCACCGATATAGGCGAACATGCCGGACATCATAAAGCCCTGGGTCAGACAGAAGCCCATAAAGGGTCGATGGGTGACCACCTGACCGAGTGCCGCGTAGGCGGAGAAAATCGAGCCCTGGTTGCGGCGGGCTTCAGGCAGGGTTTCATGCAGCTTCCAGCGCGCCAGCAGGATCAGCAGAATGGCAATGCCGCCCAGTACCATGAAGATGCCGCGCCAGTCGACTATCGTCATCAGCACACCACCCAGTACCGGCGCGCCGACTGGAGCCAGACCGTTAACCAGCATCAGCAGCGCGAAGAAGCGCGTCAGCTCATGACCACTGTACATATCGCGTGCAATCGCCCGCGACAATACCGCGCCGCCCGCCCCCGCTAATCCTTCAAACAGCCGCGCCACCAGCAGTTGGTGGATGTCCTGCGCCAGCGCACAGCCGATTGAGGCGATAAACAGCAGTATCAGTGACAGGGTTAGCGGACGCAGGCGACCGAATTTGTCACTCATCGGGCCAAACAGCAGCTGCCCAAAGCCCAGGCCCAACAGACCGGCGGTCAGACTCAACTGCGCGGTCGCAGTTTCGGTGTGCAGATCCTGCGCCATTTGTGGCAGGGCTGGCAGATAAAGGTCGATACAGAGCGGGCCCAGTGCGGCCAGCAGGCCCAGTGTAATCGCATAAACCAGGCGGTCAGAGTGAGCAGGGGTCATTGTTCCTCGGGATAGTCAGCGATGGGTGAACAGAAGCGGGCATGACAAGCGAACAGCGTCCGAAGGGCGATAATCTCACCGCTCTGCGCGGATACCCATAAGGCAGAGGGTGTCTGAATCGGCGGGGCTATCCAAAACCTGTTTTGGCGGAAAGTATACGGCCGCATTGACAACAAAACAGCCTTCTTTACGAAATCCTGACATTTGATGCACCACTAATTGTTCCTCATAAACTTGATAAATCAGCATTTATGTTCCAGGCTTGTTTCCACATGGACAATAAATGAGGAACAACAAGATGAATAAAGTGATGGGATGTATCGCTGCGGCGCTGACACTGGCTGCACTGTCTGGTTGTACGACTTACGATCGTGCGGAAAGCTACGTGACTAAGCCAGTGGTAAAGGATGTTAAAAAGGGTATGACACGTGATCAGGTTCGTCAGATCGCGGGTGCACCTTCTACTGAAATCACCATGGTCCACGCGCGCGGCACCTGCCAGACTTATGTTCTGGGTCAGCGCGATGGTAAAGCACAGACTTATTTCGTGAGCTACAACGACACGGGCCGTGTGATGAACTACGGCTTCCAGAGCTGTGCGGAATATGATACCGACCCGCAGGTTCAGCAGTAAGTTTTCGTCTCTCTGAATAGTTAACGGCCCGTCATTTGACGGGCCGTTTTTCGTTGTGGCGCTGACTACAATCCTGCCGGGCGCGGCACCTCAACATAATCACCGTCTATCTGCCGCTGGTAGAAATGACCTGCCTGCACATAGAAGCGTTTGCCGTTAAAGTCGAGTACCCGCATCTCACTGCTGACCCGCGACTCTGCTGGCGGCTCTACCACCACATATTCATCGCCGTGGCGCTGATAGTAACTGCCATTGAGCAGGTAGTAGGTCAGTCCGCCGATCAGCACCGCCGTTGCGGCTTCAGGCAGAAAGCGAATCGGTCCAGGTCCGCCCCAGTGATGTCCGGGACCGACCCAGTGTGGATCCGGTCCGCCATGTCGACCCCATCCCGGGCCCCAGTCGCCAGGATGGGCGAAAGCCAGAGCGGGTGTCAGAAGCGTTAGCGTCAGAAGCGAGGCGATTATCTTTTTCATCAGGTGTTCTCCTCATAAGACTGGATGAAGAATTCGCCTTTTACCGGGCAAAGACAAGCACTAAAGCGCGGATTTTTCGCCTGTTTACCATGCTTAACGCTTTCTTAACGGCGTCGCCATCAATGGGAGAGATTATGGAGAAGAGAGACGGAAAAAACCTGGCGCGGGCGCGCCAGGTTTAAGGCAGATTAACGGTGCGCCAGCTCGGCGTTGTCGTCACTTTCCAGTACGCGTTTATCGGTCATGCCTAACCAGCGGCTGGTCAGGGAACCTGCGGTCATTGAACCGTTGACGTTCAGCGCTGTACGGCCCATATCAATCAGCGGCTCAATGGAGATCAGCAGCGCCACCAGGGTCACCGGCAGGCCCATCGCAGGCAGGACAATCAGTGCAGCAAACGTTGCACCTCCACCGACGCCGGCCACACCGGCTGAGCTCAGCGTGACTATCCCAACCAGCGTGGCAATCCACAGTGGATCAAACGGGTTAATCCCGACGGTTGGCGCAACCATCACGGCCAGCATGGTCGGATAAAGACCGGCACAGCCATTCTGGCCGATTGTGGCACCAAAGGATGCCGCGAAGCTGGCAATCGACTCCGGCACGCCAAGACGACGGGTCTGGGTTTCAACGCTCAGCGGAATGCTGGCTGCGCTGGAACGGCTGGTGAAGGCGAAGGTGATAACCGGCCACACTTTACGGAAGAAGCGCATTGGGTTGATACCATTAACCGACAGCAGCAGGGCGTGGACACCAAACATGATGGCCAGACCGAGGTATGAGGCGACCACAAAGCTGCCCAGTTTGATGATGTCCTGCAGGTTTGAACCGGCAACCACTTTAGTCATCAGCGCCAGCACACCATACGGCGTCAGCTTCATCACTAAACGCACCAGCTTCATCACCCACGACTGCAGCGTATCGATCGCCACCAGCACGCGCTGACCTTTCACTTCATCATCTTTAAGCAACTGCAGTGCAGCCACACCCAGGAACGCGGCAAAGATCACGACGCTGATGATTGAGGTCGGACTGGCGCCCGTCAGATCGGCAAACGGGTTTTTCGGGATAAAGGAGAGCACCAGCTGTGGCACGGTCAGGTCAGCCACTTTGCCGACATAGTTGCTCTGGATCGCACTGAGACGCGCGGTCTCCTGCACGCCCTGTACCAGACCTTCTGCGCTCAGACCAAACAGGCCGGTGACGAAGACGCCGACCAGTGCTGAGATGGCGGTGGTAAACAGCAGAACGCCGATGGTCAGCACGCTGATTTTTCCCAGCGAAGAGGCGTTATGCAGACGAGCGACCGCACTCAGAATGGAAACGAACACCAGCGGCATGACGACCATCTGCAGCAACTGGACATAGCCATTACCGACGATGTTAAACCAGCTAATCGACTCTTTAACCACTGCGCTGTTTTCGCCGTAGATCAACTGCAACACCAGGCCGAACAGTACGCCGATCACCAGACCGGTCAGCACTTTTTTCGACAGGCTCCAGTTATGACGGCTGAAGCGGGAGAGCAATACCAGCAGCACCACAAAGGCCACGATATTAAGCGTAAGAGGAAGGTCCATGCTGAAACTCCAGAGTAATGCGGCCTTCCGTCATGGGAAGGCCGCATAATGTTAATCACGAATTAAGACAGCAGGAATGGTAACAGCAGGTGCAGAGGGTGCCTTATATCCAAATGGCATTGTTTATAACCAAATGGCGTTTTGCGCGTTTTTATTGCGCAGTATGACTGGAAATTAATCGCCCGACGCCATTTTGTAGCGTATCGAACAGCTGAGATGGCCAGCCGTTTGCACCAAAAGATGGCATCCCTACCGGGAACCACAGCGCATAGCCTACCAGTCCCAGACACAATGCCCGCTCCAGCTGATTGCCCTTCTGGCTGCGCAGAATCGGCAGGCGGAAGCGCCAGCGGCAGGGCCACAGCAGCGGAACCCCGGCGGGCGTCAGCATATCGGCCACTATATGGCTCAGGTAGCCGAGCGTCAGACCCTGCAGCACATCCGGTGGAATCGGTGACGACTGAGGCAGGTTAATCTGAAAAAGCCATAAACCGGCGGCAATCGCCAGCAGACTGTGGGTAAATCCCCGATGGCCGAACGCCCGTGCAATAGGATGAGAGAGCCAGCTGAGTCGCTGTCCCAGCAGAGATTTAGGATGATCGATGTCGGGCAGCAGACAGGTCAGCAGGGCTGAGGGAACAAGATGCCACCAGTCGGCCTGTGCCAGCACGGGTGTCAGCTCAGCACGCTTGGCAAAAATAGCGCTGGCAATGGCAAAAATGATGTGGCCTTCGCCCGTCATGATAGAACCTGGTTACAAAGAAAACTGTCGATGCATCCAGTATAGGGATTTATCCAGTAAATGAGAACATGTGACGCTGTAACGAAGCGTGAATTTTATTAATAAAATGGACAGTGCCAGGACACTGCCCGTTGGGGAAATTAACGCGCCAGCCAGCCGCCATCGACGGCCAGGGTGTAGCCGTTGACATAATCAGACGCAGCAGAAGCCATGAAGACTATCGGGCCCATCATGTCATCAGGCACGCCCCAGCGTCCGGCCGGTATCCGGCCCAGGATCTCTTCGCTGCGGGACGCGTCATTTCTCAACTGCTCGGTATTGTTGGTCGCCATATAGCCGGGTGCGATGGCATTGACGTTAATGCCATGCTTTGCCCACTCGTTTGCCATGAGACGGGTCAGGCCCATCACGGCACTTTTCGAGGCGGTATAAGAGGGCACCCGAATTCCGCCCTGGAAGGAGAGCATGGACGCGATATTGATAATCTTGCCGCCGTGTCCCTGCGCGATAAATTGACGGGCAACCTGCTGAGACAGGAAAAACAGGCTCTTGCTATTGATATTCATCACGTCATCCCAGTCCTGCTCGCTGAAGTCCAGGGCGTCTTCCCGGCGAATAATACCGGCATTATTGACCAGAATGTCAATTTTACCTGCAGCGGCCAGCGCCTGCTCAACCACAGAGGCTACTACGCTGGTCTGCAACAGATCGGCCTGCACCGGCCAGAAGCGGCGACCCAGCGCCTCCACCTTGCTTTGGGTGTCATCCGGGCCGTTACGGTTAACGCCGACAATATCGCAGCCCGCCTGTGCCAGACCCAGCGCCATGCCCTGACCTAAACCGGTGTTGCAGCCGGTTACCATTGCCACTTTACCTTCCAGGCTAAACGTATTCAGTACCATAGTATTTCTCCTCTGCTTAGCGCAGTTCACTGATTTTGACGTGATCCATGTCATCAAAGACCTGATTCTCACCCACCATGCCCCAGATAAAGGTGTAACGCTGGGTACCGACACCGGCGTGAATTGACCAGCTGGGTGAGATCACCGCCTGCTCGTTATGTACCAGCAGATGACGGGTCTGCTGCGGTTGCCCCATCATGTGGAAGACGGCGCTCTCTTCGCTCATATCGAAGTAGAAATAGACTTCCATGCGACGTTCGTGGGTGTGGCAGGGCATGGTGTTCCACAGGCTGCCTTCATCCAGTTTGGTCAAGCCCATGGTGAGCTGACAGGTGGGCAGCACATCCGGCACGATGAATTTATGAATGGTTCGGCGGTTCGAGGTCGCGGCATCGCCCAGCGTGGCGGTAGCCGCCTCCTGCAGCGTGATTTTCCTGTCCGGGAAGGTGCTGTGTGCGGGTGCACTGTTGAAATAGAATTTGGCGGGCTGAGACGGATTCAGACTGCGGAACAGCAGGTTGCGGGCACCTTTGCCGATGTAAAGCGCCTCTTCGTGACCGATTTCCCACGCTTTACCGTCCACTTCCACACGCCCCGGTCCGCCAATATTGATCATGCCCAGCTCGCGGCGCTCGAGGAAATAGCTGACGCCCAGCTGTTTTCCCATTTCATCACCCATCGTCACGGGCGCGTTTACCGGCATGACGCCGCCAATGATGATGCGGTCGATGTGGCTGTAAGTCAGGGCGTAGTCATCGGCAGTGAAAATCGTTTCAATCAGGAACTCACGGCGCAACGCATCGGTGTCGAGTTGTTTAGCGTGATCGCTGTGAATGCTTTGACGAATGTCCATCTCAGGCCTCTCTGCAGGTCAGGTTTTTATGCCCCGAATGGGGACGCTTCGGGCATCTTAGGCAGAGTGGTACTGGAATTCAATAAAAATGAAACGTTGTTTTATTTTATTGCGAGTGAGATCAAGTGAGAAGATTGCCAGGCAAAAAAAAGCCCGCATCAGGCGGGCGGTTCTTCATCCCTGCAGATGCTGCAGGCTGAGCTGTGTCAGAGCATCCAGCCGGACATCCGCCAGCGCCCAGCGAGGGTCGTCACGGTGTTCAGCGGCGGGTACCACAATTGACCGCATACGCGCCGCTTTGGTGGCGATCATGCCGTTAAAGGAATCTTCCAGCGTGACACAGTTAAGCGGATCGATTGCCAGGCTGTCGGCTGCGTTGAGATAGACCTGCGGATGAGGCTTACTGTAGGGCAGGGCTTCTGCGGAAGAGAGCACATCGAAATAGTGGCGCAGATTGAACATCTCCAGCACCTGCTCAAGCATCCTGAGCGGTGAGGCTGAGGCAAGGCCGATTTTCAGTCCCTGTTCGCGGCACAGTTGCAGCGCCGTTTCCACGCCTGGCAGCAGGGGCCGCGTCTGATCCACCAGCGTCATCGCACGGGCAATAATACGGTCAGTAACCTCCTGCTGCGAAGGACCCTGCCAGGGCAGTGTTTCGTACCACATCCGTACAGTCTGATCGATGCGCAGACCCAGAGTGTCGGGCATTTCACTGCGACGTGACAGGTCAACATCCAGCGTTGAAAAGATATCCAGCTCAGCCTGATCCCACAGCGGCTCAGAATCGATCAGTAAACCATCCATATCAAACAGGGCGGCGAGGACAGGGCGGTGATACGGCATCAGAGTTCTCCTTATAAAGTCGGCTTTACCTTAACATCATTCTCTGCGGGCGCACTCTCTGCCCGATCGACCACGCTTTATTTGGGAAATTTCACCGTTGGCAGGTAGACTGACGGCAAATTGGATTCCAGGTTCAGGAGATATCATGACCTATCAACAGGCTGGCCGTATCGCCATCCTTAAGCGCGTGGCGGGCTGGGTGCTCTTTTTAGTGGCGCTGATGTCGACCATTATTTCTGTGCTGAGCTTTATGTTTAAGCACAGCGAAAAGCAGCCCGGCATTGATGCCGTTATGCTTGATTTCGTTCATGTCATTGTCGATATGCTGCGCTTCAATACGCCGTTCCTGAACGTTTTCTGGCATAACTCGCCGGTACCCGAATTTAACGGTCAGATGAACCTGGGCTTCTGGCTGATCTACATTCTGATTTTTGTCGGGCTGGCGCTGGAGTCGTCAGGCGCGCGGATGGGACGTCAGGCGCGTCACGTTAAAGAGGGCATTGAGGACCAGATGATTCTGGAACAGGCAAAGGGCCCGGAAGGGCGCACCCGTCAGCAACTGGAAGAGAAGGTGCGCGTCCCCCGCCACACCATCTTCCTGCAGATTTTCCCGCTTTATGTGCTGCCAGTGGTGATTGCGATAGCCGGTTATTTTGCACTGTCGCTGCTGGGTTTTATCTGACGGTAAACCTCGTCAGGCCGGCCTGGCCTGACTGTTGCCGAGTGCATCTTCATCCAGCAACTCGCCAATAGCGAACTGTGCATCGCCAGGCCAGTGCCCGCCAAACACGTTAGCCCGGTTCAGCAGATAGTAAAGCTGATAAACGGGCAGGCGCTGTGAAAACCCATCGGGTAACGGCCACACCGACTGATAACCGTCGTAAATCTGGCGGGGCAGGTCGGGGTACCAGCTTAGCATCGCTAAATCACATTCACGGTCACCCCAGTAGCAGGCGGGATCGAACAGCCAGGGGCCCTGGTCGCTGCTGGCGCAGTTAGCGGGCCAGAGATCGCCATGCAGCAGCGACGGTTGCGGATGATGGGACGCGAGCACCCGCTGCACGGAGGCGATAATCAACTCCGTATCGCCGTACTGAATGCCTTTTTCCGCCGCCAGCTGCAATTGCCAGCCAATGCGCTGTTCGGCAAAAAACACCGACCAGCGCCGCAGCCAGCTGTTAGGTTGTGGCGTGGTGGTAATATTATTGTCGAAATCCAGTCCGAACTGGGTCTGCTCGCTCCACTGGTGCAGGCGAGCCAGTTGCTGTCCCAACTGAAACGCGCTCTGTTCATCCAGCGGCTGTGGCCGGATATATTCCAGCAGCAGAAAGCTCTCCTCACGGTGATGACCCACACCATAGACTTTAGGCACCCGAACTGTGCCGGTGCGCGCCAGCAAGGCCAGCTGATCGGCTTCCCAGGTAAAAAGCGAAAGCATATCGCGGCTGTTACTTTTAACAAAGACGTCATGTTCACCGTAGCGGATATGCCAGGCAGGATGGATATCACCACCCGCAAGGGCGTGACGTTGAGTGATTTCGGCGTTGCCTAACTGCTCGCTTAACAGACGACTAATGGCTGACCACATTGGGCTATCCTCGTTATTCGCTGCGTAAGAACGATTGTATTGCCTAAATATTCACCAAAACGCGCACGATTGCACCTCTTATTCTGGCGCGGAGGTGGCGGGGCGAGAATCCGCCGTGTTGCGCAGATACTCTTCAACGGTCATGACAGTCACTTCAGGTTTCTGACCCAACGCGCTTTCACCGGCCGCCGTAACCTGTTGTCGCAGATCTTCAGCCTCCAGTGAACTGACAATGCCATAGCTGTTCGTTCCCAGCTCATGGGGGTGACCGTCGTTGTCAGTCAGCGTGGTGGTAAAACCGGCGGCGGTCATTGCGCTGGTCAGTTCCAGGATGTCACTCAATCCCGACTCCTGATAATGAAAGGTCACAATGTAGCGGGTTAAATCATTGCTGCTCATGCGGTACCTCCAGGGGAAAAGAAACTGAACTGAGCGTAGACCATGGCGAAAAATCAGGCGAATTATGAAGGAGATGCCGGGTATCGGACGTGACGCACAGCGTAAATCTGTGTAAGGAGCCAGGAGGATGATGAAAAATTCTTCTGCCGTTACGTCTGGCTTTTCATTTGTGCAGCACTATAATGCGCGACGTTAATAAGATGAGTCCCAATTAACAGGGGTTGTCAGGGCAATTCCAGGCATTTTGTGTAAGTTAATAATTTTTTACAAAACTTACCGTAAATTGCATTGAATGCCTGGCAAAACGCTTCAGACTCTCCGTTTTTTAAACAGTCGCACGGATCACATTTAATGAAAGCCTATAACAAGCTGTCTGCTGTTCTTTTGCTCTCCGCCGGAGCTTTTTGTCACCAGGCACTGGCCGATAACGCCGTATTTACATCAATGGATGACCCTTCTACCGCTAAAAAGCCATTTGAAGGTTCTGCTGCTGCGGGATACCTGGCGCAAACCGGTAACACGACCAGCTCATCCACAACGGCCCAGACCAATATGACCTGGTATCAGTCATCTATGGCATACAGCTTGTGGGGTAACGCAGCTAATACCTCTTCAAATGATGAGCGCTCTTCTGAGACCTACAACATTGGTGGTCGTTCACGTTACAACCTTAACTCGTATGACTACCTGTTTGGACAGGCGAGCTGGTTAAGCGATCGTTTCAACGGTTACGATTCACGCGACGTCCTGACTGCCGGTTACGGTCGTCAGATTCTGAATGGCCCGGTACACTCGCTGCGTGCGGAATTCGGTCCGGGCGTACGTTATGATGATTACCACGCCGGTGGCCATGAGACCAAGGCGCTGGGCTATGGCGCAGTCAGCTATCAGTGGCAGCTGACCGATACCACTAAATTCATTCAGGGTGTCTCCGTGCTGAGTACCTTCGGAGAAGACACCACGGTGAACTCCGAAACCGGTCTGCAGGTAGCGATCAACAGCCATTTCGCGCTGAAACTGGCTTACAACGTGAGCTGGAACAACCATCCGGCTGAATCTGCGCCGGATCGTACGGATACCAAAACCTCAATCATGCTCTCTTACGCCATGTAAGCGCATTTTTGCCTGGGGTGTATCCGGCGGCCTGACAGTGTGTCAGGCCGCTTTTTTTTGTCCTCTCCATGGCTTAGGGAAAAGGGGATGGGTTTTTCTCAACGGGGAAAACTGCTATTATCTGCCCCGCACTAAAATCCTGGCGACATTCCGACAATGTGGGTCTGATATCACGCCAGGTCACTCATTCTACATTACATTGCATGTAGGCTTTCGTGTGGCTTACCACTGCAAATAAGGATATGAAATGCCTGTAATTACGCTTCCTGATGGCAGCCAGCGTGTCTTTGACCGCCCCGTCAGTGTGATGGATATTGCGCTGGACATCGGTCCGGGTCTGGCAAAAGCCTGCATCGCTGGCCGCGTTAACGGTGAACTGGTTGATGCTGTCGATCCCATTACCGAAGATGCTGCTGTTGCGATTATTACCGCTAAAGATGAAGCGGGCCTGGAAATCATCCGTCACTCCTGTGCGCACCTGTTAGGGCATGCGATTAAACAGCTGTGGCCGGATACCAAAATGGCGATCGGTCCGGTCATTGATAACGGCTTCTATTATGATGTCGACATCGATCGTACCCTGACTCAGGAAGATATCGACCTGCTGGAAAAACGCATGCATCAGTTGGCTGAAACCAACTACGATGTGGTGAAGAAAAAGGTCAGCTGGCAGGAAGCACGTGACGTCTTTGCGGCGCGCGGCGAAATTTACAAGACCACCATACTTGATGAAAACATCAGCCATGACGATAAACCTGGCCTGTATCATCACGAAGAATATGTCGACATGTGCCGCGGTCCGCACGTGCCGAACATGCGGTTCTGCCATCATTTTAAACTGCAGAAGATCTCCGGTGCCTACTGGCGCGGCGACAGCAACAACAAAATGCTGCAGCGTATTTATGGCACCGCATGGGCAGACAAAAAGCAGCTGGCAGCCTATCTGCAGCGTCTGGAAGAGGCGGCGAAGCGTGACCATCGTAAGATTGGTAAGCAGCTGGATCTCTACCATATGCAGGAAGAAGCACCAGGCATGGTCTTCTGGCATAATGACGGCTGGACCATCTTCCGCGAACTGGAAGTGTTTGTCCGCAGCAAATTAAAAGAGTACCAGTACCAGGAAGTGAAAGGTCCCTTCATGATGGACCGCGTCCTGTGGGAAAAAACCGGGCACTGGGAAAACTACAAAGAAGCGATGTTCACGACCTCGTCTGAGAACCGTGAATATTGCATCAAACCGATGAACTGTCCTGGGCATGTTCAGATCTTCAATCAGGGTCTGAAATCTTACCGTGACCTGCCATTGCGTATGGCGGAGTTCGGTAGCTGTCACCGTAATGAACCATCAGGTGCGCTGCACGGTCTGATGCGTGTACGTGGCTTTACCCAGGATGATGCGCACGTCTTCTGTACTGAAGAGCAGGTACGTGACGAAGTAAACAGCTGTATCCGCATGGTTTATGACATGTACAGCACCTTCGGCTTTGAAAAGATCGTGGTGAAGTTATCCACCCGTCCTGAGAAGCGCATCGGTACAGATGAAATGTGGGATCGTGCCGAGGAAGACCTGGCTGCCGCGCTGAACGAAAACAATATTGAGTTTGAGTTCCAGCCTGGCGAAGGTGCGTTCTACGGTCCTAAAATTGAGTTCACGTTGTATGATTGCCTTGATCGCGCCTGGCAGTGCGGCACAGTTCAGCTAGACTTCTCCCTGCCAAAACGCCTTGAAGCAACGTATGTGGGTGAAAACAATGATCGTCAGACGCCAGTGATGATTCACCGTGCGATTCTGGGATCAATGGAGCGTTTCATCGGTATTCTTACCGAAGAATTTGCCGGTTTCTTCCCAACCTGGCTGGCACCGCTGCAAGTCGTGGTAATGAATATTACCGATGGACAAGCGGAATATGTTGAGTCTTTGACGCGTAAGCTGCAGAATGCTGGCATTCGTGTGAAAGCAGACTTGAGAAATGAGAAGATAGGCTTTAAAATCCGCGAGCACACATTACGTCGCGTCCCTTATATGTTGGTCTGCGGTGATAAAGAGGTGGAAGCTGGCAAAGTTGCCGTTCGCACCCGCCGTGGTAAAGACCTTGGGTCGATGGATGTCGATGTGTTTGTTGCGAAATTGCAACAAGAGGTTCGCAGCCGAAATCTTCAACAATTGGAGGAATAAAGTATTAAAGGCGGAAAACGAGTACTACCTACGCGTCCGAACAAGATTAACAGTGAAATTCGCGCAACTGAAGTGCGCTTAACAGGCATGGATGGCGAGCCGATTGGCATTGTCACATTACGCGAAGCTTTGGAAAAAGCTGAGGAAGCGGGCGGCGACTTAGTCGAAATCAGCCCGAATGCCGAACCGCCGGTCTGCCGTATTATGGATTACGGCAAGTTCCTCTATGAAAAAAGCAAATCTTCTAAGGAACAGAAGAAGAAGCAGAAAGTTATTCAGGTCAAGGAAATCAAATTCCGTCCTGGAACCGATGATGGCGACTATCAGGTCAAACTACGCAACCTGATTCGCTTTCTGGAAGATGGCGATAAAGCCAAAATCACGCTGCGTTTCCGCGGTCGTGAGATGGCGCACCAGCAGATCGGTATGGAAGTGCTTAACCGCGTCCGTAAAGACCTGTGTGAAGATCTGGATTTGGCCATTGTCGAATCCTTCCCTTCGAAGATCGAAGGCCGCCAGATGATCATGGTGCTCGCTCCTAAGAAGAAACAGTAGGCTTTCAAGTAGCAGTAATCGCGCAACGCTTGCGTTGTGCGATTGTCTGTTCGCCTGTCTGGGTCATGTTATTAACAATGCGAAGTGGATATTTTTAAAATGCCAAAGATTAAAACTGTACGTGGCGCGGCTAAGCGCTTCAAGAAGACCGCTTCTGGCGGCTTCAAGCGTAAACACGCAAACCTGCGTCATATTCTGACTAAAAAATCTACTAAGCGTAAACGTCACCTGCGTCCGAAAGGCATGGTGTCTAAAGGCGATCTGGGTCTGGTTATTGCCTGCCTGCCGTACGCATAAGTAAATTTTTTTCTTTAATTCAGAATATTAAACAGGAGAGCTAAATGGCTCGTGTAAAACGTGGTGTAGTTGCTCGCGCACGTCACAAAAAAATCTTAAAACAAGCTAAAGGCTATTACGGTGCACGTTCACGTGTTTACCGTGTTGCTTTCCAGGCTGTTATCAAAGCTGGTCAGTATGCTTACCGTGACCGTCGTCAGCGTAAGCGTCAGTTCCGTCAGCTGTGGATCGCGCGTATTAACGCAGCGGCACGTCAGAACGGCATGTCATACAGCCGTTTCATCAATGGTCTGAAGAAAGCAGCCATTGAGATTGACCGTAAGATCCTGGCCGACATCGCTGTATTCGACAAAGTGGCATTCTCTGCACTGGTCGAAAAAGCGAAATCAGCCCTGGCGTAAGTCAGATGGAAAAGGGAGCTTGCTCCCTTTTTTATTGCCTGTAACTTACGCAAATGATTGACATTTTAGTCGCTGAGCATTTCAATAGTACCCCTGTATAGCATCACAAGGTAACCGCAAGCATGAATGCTGCTATTTTCCGTTTCTTTTTTTACTTTAGCGCCTGACATTCGGGGGCTTTTGCGCATAAGAGAAGAAACGAAAAATCGCGCTGAAAGCCTCCCTCGTGGAGGCTTTTTTGTTTCTGGCGCTAGCATATTGGACCGGCAGGTCCCAACGAGAACTGACCAGCCTGACTGGAAAAAGAGGAAATTATGTCCCAACTCGCAGAACTGGTGGCCAGCGCCACGGCGGCCATCGACGGGGCGACGGATATCGCCGCCCTTGACGCGGTGCGCGTCGAATACCTGGGTAAGAAAGGACATCTGACACTGCAGATGACCACATTACGCGAGCTGCCAGCCGAAGAGCGTCCTGCAGCGGGCGCTGTTATCAACGAAGCGAAACAGCAGGTCACCGAGCGTCTCAATGCACGCAAAGATGCGCTGGAATCCGCAGTGCTGAACGCCCGTCTTGCGGAAGAGACCATTGATGTTTCTCTGCCGGGCCGTCGTATTGAGAATGGCGGTCTGCATCCGGTGACCCGCACCATGGATCGCATTGAGACTTTCTTCGGTGAGTTAGGCTTTGCTGTCGTGACCGGACCAGAAATTGAAGATGATTATCATAACTTCGATGCGCTGAATATTCCTGCCCATCATCCGGCGCGTGCCGATCATGATACCTTCTGGTTCGACGCTACCCGCCTGCTGCGCACCCAGACCTCTGGCGTGCAGATCCGTACTATGCAGGCGCAGCAGCCGCCAATCCGCATTATCGCGCCAGGCCGCGTCTACCGTAACGATTACGATCAGACGCATACGCCGATGTTCCATCAGATGGAAGGGCTGATTGTTGATAAAAACATCAGCTTTACCAATCTGAAAGGGACGCTGCACGATTTCCTGAATAACTTCTTCGAAGAAGATTTGCAGATCCGTTTCCGTCCTTCTTATTTCCCGTTTACTGAGCCGTCCGCAGAAGTGGACGTGATGGGTAAAAACGGTAAATGGCTCGAAGTGCTGGGTTGCGGCATGGTACATCCAAATGTGCTGCGTAATGTCGGCATCGATCCGGAAGTCTATTCCGGCTTCGCCTTTGGTATGGGCATGGAGCGTCTGACCATGTTGCGCTACGGCGTGACCGATCTGCGTGCTTTCTTCGAAAATGATTTACGTTTCCTCAAACAATTTAAGTAAGGGCAGGATATCCAATGAAATTCAGTGAACTCTGGTTACGCGAATGGGTAAATCCAGCCCTGGACAGCGCTGCGTTGTCTGAACAAATCACCATGGCTGGCCTGGAAGTGGACGGCGTTGAGCCGGTTGCGGGTGCGTTTCATGGCGTCGTGGTCGGTGAAGTGGTGGAGTGCGGTCAGCACCCCAATGCCGACAAGCTGCGTGTGACCAAAATCAATGTGGGCGGCGAGCGTCTGCTGGATATCGTCTGTGGCGCGCCGAACTGCCGTCAGGGACTGAAAGTCGCCGTCGCGACCGTGGGTGCCGTGCTGCCAGGTGATTTCAAAATCAAAGCGGCCAAACTGCGTGGCGAGCCGTCTGAAGGTATGCTCTGCTCGTTCTCCGAGCTGGGCATTTCCGACGACCACAACGGCATTATCGAACTGCCTGCCGATGCGCCCATTGGCACCGACATCCGCACATACCTGCAGCTGGATGACAACACCATCGAAATCAGCGTCACGCCTAACCGCGCCGACTGCCTGGGTCTGATCGGTATCGCCCGTGATGTCGCTGTGCTGAACGGTTTACCGCTGAACAAGCCGCAGATGCAGCCGGTCACGGCTACGCTCAACGAGACATTCCCGATCCAGGTTGACGCAACAGAAGCCTGTCCGCGCTATCTGGGCCGCGTAGTGAAAGGGATTAACGTTGCGGCGGCGACGCCACTGTGGATGAAAGAGAAGCTGCGTCGCTGCGGCATTCGCTCAATCGATCCGGTTGTAGACATCACTAACTACGTTCTGCTGGAACTGGGTCAGCCGATGCACGCCTTCGACCTCGACCGCATTGACGGCGGTATCGTGGTGCGCATGGCGAAAGAGGGCGAAAAGCTGACACTGCTGGATGGCACTGAAGCCAGTCTGCAAAGTGATACCTTAGTGATCGCCGATCACCAGAAAGCGCTGGCCATGGCCGGTATTTTTGGTGGCGAACATTCAGGTGTGAACGGCGAAACGCAAAACATCCTGTTCGAGTGCGCATACTTTGACCCGCTTTCTATCACCGGTCGCGCACGTCGTCACGGTCTGCATACCGACGCGTCACATCGCTACGAGCGTGGCGTTGACCCGGCGCTGCAACACACCGCGCTGGAGCGTGCGACCGAGCTGCTGCTGTCAATCTGCGGCGGTGAAGCGGGCCCAGTCATCGATCAGACCCATCAGACAGCCCTGCCTGTACCGGCGACAATCACCCTGCGCCGTGAAAAACTGGACCGTCTGATTGGTCACGTCATTGCGGATGATCAGGTCACTGACATCCTTACCCGCCTGGGCTGTGAAGTCACTGTGGGTGAAGGGCAGTGGCAGGCTGTGGCCCCGAGCTGGCGCTTCGATATGGCGATCGAAGAAGATCTGGTCGAAGAAGTGGCGCGTATTTACGGCTACAACAACATTCCGGATGTGCCAGTACAGGCCGGGCTGGTAATGACCCAGCACCGCGAAGCGAACCTGTCGCTGAAACGCGCTAAAAACATGCTGGTGGATAAAGGTTATCAGGAAGCGATTACCTACAGCTTCGTTGATCCAAAAATCCAGCAGCTGCTTCATCCGGGTGAAGAGGCGCTGCTACTGCCAAGCCCGATCTCCAGCGACATGTCGACGATGCGTCTGTCACTCTGGACTGGCCTGCTCAGTGCAGTGGTTTACAACCAGAACCGTCAGCAGAGTCGCGTACGCCTGTTCGAGAGCGGCTTACGTTTTGTACCCGATACCCAGGCGGATTTAGGTATCCGTCAGGATCTTATGCTGGCTGGCGTGATCAGTGGCAACCGCGTTGAAGAGCACTGGGATCTGGCGCGTCAGACCGTTGACTTCTATGATTTGAAAGGCGATTTAGAGTCGCTGCTCGATTTAACCGGCAAACTGGATAACATCAGCTTCCGTGCTGAAGTGAATCCGGCGTTGCATCCAGGACAGAGCGCGGCGATTTATTTGCATGATGAACATATCGGTTTTATCGGCGTGGTTCATCCTGAGCTGGAACGTAAGCTTGATCTTAATGGCCGCACCTTAGTCTTTGAACTGCTTTGGAATAAGGTCGCAGACCGCGTCCTGCCTGACGCGCGCGAGATTTCTCGCTTCCCGGCGAACCGTCGTGATATTGCTGTTGTGGTGGCTGAAAACGTCCCTGCAGCAGATATCATCGCAGAGTGTAAGAAAGTTGGCGTAAATCAGGTAGTTGGCGTAAACTTGTTTGACGTGTACCGCGGTAAGGGCGTTTCTGAGGGCTACAAGAGCCTCGGAATCAGCCTGATTTTGCAGGATACCAGCCGGACACTCGAAGAAGAGGAGATTGCCGCGACCGTTGGCAAATGCGTTGCGGCATTAAAAGAGCGATTCCAGGCAACCTTGAGGGATTGAACCTATGGCGCTTACAAAAGCTGAGATGTCAGAGTACCTGTTTGAGAAACTCGGGTTAAGCAAACGCGATGCCAAAGAGTTAGTGGAGCTGTTTTTCGAAGAGGTTCGCCGCGCTTTGGAAAATGGAGAACAGGTTAAACTGTCTGGGTTTGGTAATTTCGACCTGCGTGACAAAAACCAGCGTCCTGGCAGAAACCCGAAAACGGGTGAAGATATTCCGATTACTGCGCGTCGCGTAGTAACGTTCCGCCCAGGACAGAAGCTGAAAAGCCGCGTAGAGAACGCTACACCCAAAGAGACTGACTGAATTTCAGCGTTTCAAAAAGGCCGCGAAAGCGGCCTTTTTTCATGGTTCCGGCACACAACATCACCGCTCCCCGCGCCGTTAATCGCCACGTCAGGCCTGCGCAAACCGCCTCATCAGCCTTTCTTTTTTCTGCAATCTCTCTACAATCAAATCACTGTTTTCTCAGCTAATCCTGCTTATGTCTCTGCTCGACACGTTCGCGCGCCAGTCCGACCAGCGCGGCCAGAAATGGCTGATTGCGCTGGCTCTTACGCTCTGTGCACTGCTCTGTCTCAGCCTCTGTGCCGGAGACAGCTGGATCGCGCCCGCAGCGTGGTTCACCGAGAGCGGCAGACTCTTTGTCTGGCAGTTGCGGTTGCCCCGCAGCCTGGCGGTGGTGCTGGTGGGGGCGTCTCTGGCGATATGCGGTGTGGTGATGCAGGCGCTGTTTACCAATCCGCTGGCAGAGCCTGGCCTCCTTGGCGTCTCGAACGGCGCCGGTATTGGCCTGGTGCTCGGCGTGCTGCTGGGCAGCGGCTCGCTGTGGAGCCTCGGGTTGGCGGCGATGGCCGGTGCGTTGATTATTACGCTGATTCTGCTGCATTTTGCGCATCGTCAGCTTTCGGTCACCCGGCTGTTGCTGACCGGTGTGGCGCTGGGGATTATTTGCAGCGCCATCATGACCTGGGCGGTCTACTTCAGCACCAGTCTCGATCTGCGTCAGTTGATGTACTGGATGATGGGGGGATTCAGCGGGATTGACTGGCGCTATGGCTGGATGATGCTGGCGCTGCTGCCGGTGATGCTGGCCCTGGGAGCGACCGGGCCAATCCTCAATCTGCTGGCGCTGGGCGAGACATCCGCCCGTCAGCTCGGACTGTCCCTCTTTTACTGGCGTAACCTGCTGGTGCTGGCGATGGGATGGCTGGTGGGTATCAGCGTCGCGATGGCCGGTGCCATTGGTTTTGTCGGGCTGGTCATCCCGCATCTCCTGCGCCTGAGCGGTATCAGCGATCACCGTTATCTGCTGCCGGCCTCGGCGCTGGCGGGCGCGGCGGTGCTTCTGGCCGCCGATATCGTGGCACGTCTGGCGCTGACCTCGGCGGAATTGCCGATAGGTGTCGTGACCGCGACACTGGGCGCGCCGCTGTTTATTATTTTACTGGTGAAATCTTCGCGCTAGCTTCGGCTGGTTATTCTGGATCCACAACAGCATCCACAAAGGAAATAGCATGAACATTTATGAGACTGAACTGGTTACGCTCGATGGGGAAAAAACCACGCTGTCACAGTGGCAGGGCAAGGTTCTGCTGGTGGTCAATGTGGCCTCTAAATGTGGTCTGACGCCGCAATATGAAGAGCTGGAAAGCCTGCAGAAAGCCTGGAAGGATCAGGGCTTCAGCGTACTCGGTTTCCCCTGCAATCAGTTTCTGGAGCAGGAGCCGGGCAGCAGTGAGGAGATCAAAACCTTCTGCAGCACGACCTATGGCGTCACGTTCCCGATGTTTGCCAAAACCGAGGTCAACGGCGAAGGTCGTCATCCACTTTATGCGCAGATGATCGCGGCCCGTCCTGATGCGGTGCGTCCGGAAGGCAGCGGCTTTTACGAGCGTATGGAGAGTAAAGGCCGCGCGCCGAAAGCGCAGGGCGACATTCTGTGGAATTTCGAAAAATTCCTGATTGGCCGTGACGGCAGCGTGATCCAGCGTTTTGCACCTGATATGACGCCGGAAGATCCAATCATTCTGGAAACCATTAAGCAGGCGCTGGCAAAATAGATGCTGTTACGCCTGCATCAGGCTGCTGTTCCCGGGCGGCTGCTGACAATGAACGGTGAGCTTGCCGCCGGTCAGCTGCTGCACGTGGCAGGCCCGAATGGCGCAGGTAAAAGCACCTTACTGAGTGTGATGGCGGGTCTGCAACCCGCCTCAGGGAGGGTGCTGCTGGATGAAAAGCCACTGCGTGACTGGAACGGCGCGGCACTCTCCAGGGTTCGGGGCTGGCTGCCCCAGCAGCAGGCGCCGCTGAGCCAGATGCCGGTCTGGCACTATTTACGTCTGCATCTGAAGCCGGCGGGGTCGCACTCCGATGTCCGGCTCAGTACGCTGCTGCAACAGCTGCAGCTGCAGGATAAATTAACCCGTTCCCTGACCAGACTCTCCGGCGGTGAATGGCAGCGCGTCAGGCTGGCGGCAGTCTGCGCGCAGATTGATCCTCTCATCAATCCCCACGGGCGATTGTTAATTCTCGATGAGCCAATGACGGCGCTGGATATCGGCCAGCATAAAGCGGCAGACGATCTGATTGCGGCGCTGTGCGCGGCAGGTATCAGCGTTATCGCCAGTAGTCACGACCTCAACCACAGCCTGCAACACGCCGATCGGGTCTGGCTGATGAACAGGGGACAGGTGGTTGCGCAGGGCGAACCGGCAAAGGTCCTGACGCCGCAGCGCCTGACTCCGCTTTACCAGATAACTTTCCGGCAGATTCAACTCGAAGGACGCACGCTACTGACCGTCCTGCCCTGACACTTGCTACATGGCGGGCTTTACCGCTACATTAAGCCGGTTGTAACTTCTGATAAGGACATTTGGCGATGCGCCTGGGTTTGCTGATTTTAGTTCTGCTGCTGACGGGATGCAGTCATCACGCTCCGCCGATTAATGGCCGTCTTTCCGATTCGATCACTGTGATAGCGGAACTGAACGATCAGCTCGGTCACTGGCGTGGCACGCCTTATCGCTATGGCGGCATGAGTCGTAATGGCGTTGACTGCTCTGGCTTTGTCTATCTGACCTTCCGCGACAAATTTTCGCTACAGCTGCCGCGCACCACCTCAGCCCAAAGCGATATCGGCACCCGAATCAGTAAAGATGAACTGCTGCCAGGCGATCTGGTCTTTTTCAAAACCGGACGTGGCGAAAATGGCCTGCATGTGGGTATTTATGACACCGATAATGCCTTCATCCACGCGTCAACCAGCCAGGGCGTAGTCCGCTCTTCGCTCGACAATGTCTACTGGCGGAAAGTGTTCTGGCAGGCGCGCCGTATTTAAACGCCGTTCGCCAAATCTGACTTAAGTCCAATTTTAAATAGAGCCGCAACAGAGAGTAAAAGCTTTATTTTAAATGACAGTTATTGACTGTGGGTTTTAATAACCAGAATAAATGCTTTTTTAATTCCACTAATAAGCGGTATTTTATCGCTATTATTTGGCTTAAGCGTGACTGCCTGTTGTCAAACGGCGGTGGAAGGGCAAAGAAGTCCGTCTCTTCAATGATTTGGCACTATTGCCTGTACCCAACCATTACTATACGATATCTCCATCGCCGCTTATTCTGGCATCAAAATGAAAATTCATCTCTCGGCCGACTATCAGTCGGAAATCTGGTTCTATCCTGTCTGTGATGTTCACGGACGGTTGACCGCTGTCGAGCTGGTAACGCAGTTGGTGCATGAAAGTGCTCCCATCACTCTGCCGCAGGATCTGTTGCTGCCGCAGCTTGATGAGTCGCAGCAGCTGCGCCTTCTGCAAAGTCAGATTGGATTGCTGGAGCAGAATCGCGCGTTATTTGAAGCGCATTCTGTGTCAGCATTTATCCGTATTGATGAAGGGATGGCCCGGACACTGCTGGCCAGTGAATTAGTTATGCGGAAAATAAAGCAGCTGCCGTTCATTCTGTTGAATATCACTGAAACGTTTCCGCAACTGAAACTGGGCAAAAATAATCCCTTACTGGCTGACCTGCACGCTGAATTTAATTTAGCACTTTCACATTTCGGCGCGGGTAAGACACCCTCTAATGCAGTCTACGATAATTTATTCAGTTGTATCTGTCTGGATAAAGAGTTTATTCATTCGCTGGCAAAACGCGCGTCATTCGTGCCGTTTATTCAGAGCATTATCGATAATTTTCGCGCCCATTGTGACCGACTCATTATTTGTGGCATTGACGATGAAGTGTTGTTCGATAAAGTCAGCCAGCTGAACGGTGTCGACTTCCAGGGTGCGCTCTTCCCGGTAGTAAAATCGGATGCACTGCGTTCACTGCTCTGCGCCGATGATCGTATGCCATCTTCTCAGCATCCTGGTTGATACCCTCTGTTAATCCCCGCTATCAGCGTTACACTAGAGGACTCATCTACGTACCGCTGAGCAGCGCATGGGAGAAATAATGTCTTCTGGTAAGGCCACTTTTGACAACACCTGGTTTCGGGAACTGACAGGGTGTTACACCGCGCTAAACCCCACACCGCTGACTGGCGGACGCCTGCTGTATCACAACGCACCGCTTGCAACCTCAATGGGTCTGGATCCCGAACTCTTTGCCGGTAACGGTCATGACGTCTGGCACGGCGCAGCCCTGTTACCCGGCATGCAGCCGCTGGCGCAGGTCTACAGTGGCCATCAGTTTGGCGTCTGGGCGGGCCAGCTTGGTGACGGGCGCGGCATTCTGCTGGGTGAACAGCGCCTTGATGATGGCAGTAAACTTGACTGGCATCTCAAGGGCGCAGGCCTGACGCCTTACTCAAGGATGGGGGATGGTCGCGCTGTCATCCGTTCCAGCGTGCGAGAGTTCCTCGCCTCAGAGGCGCTGCACCATCTTGGCATTCCCACCACGCGAGCATTGACCCTGTCGATAGGCGATGAGCCGGTCTACCGCGAAACCACCGAACGTGGCGCAATGCTGATGCGTATCTCACCGAGCCATCTGCGGTTCGGGCATTTCGAGCATTTCTTTTATAGTCAGCAGCAGGAGAAAGTGCAGCAGCTGGCCGACTACGCGATTCGTCATCACTGGCCGCATCTGGAAGCGGAAGCGGACCGCTATCAGCAATGGTTTACCGACATTGTGTTACGTACCGCGCGGCTGATTGCCCTGTGGCAGAGCGTGGGCTTTGCGCATGGGGTGATGAACACCGACAACATGTCGATTCTTGGCCTGACCATCGACTATGGCCCCTTTGGTTTTCTGGATGATTATCAGCCTGACTTCATCTGCAATCACAGCGACTATCAGGGTCGCTACAGCTTTGAAAATCAGCCGATGATTGGCCTGTGGAATCTTAACCGGCTGGCGCACGCGCTTTCGGGTCTGCTGACCACGGAGCAGTTGCGGACGGCACTGAGCGCCTATGAACCTGAACTGATGCGGGTCTGGGGCGAGCGGATGCGTGCGAAGCTCGGTCTGTTGACACAGCAGAGCAACGATAATGAGATTCTGACCGATCTGCTGGCCCTGATGACCCAGGAGCACAGCGATTACACGCTGACGTTCCGGCTGCTAAGTGAGACTCAACAGGCTGAAAGCCGCTCACCGTTGCGCGATGAGTTTATCGATCGTGAGGCGTTTGATGGCTGGTATCAGCGCTATCGCAGCCGTCTGATGGACGAGCAGGTCAGTGATACGGAACGTCAGGCAGTGATGAAGGCCGCTAATCCGGCGGTGATTCTGCGCAACTATCTGGCACAGCAGGCGATTGAAGAGGCGGAGCGGGGCGAGCAGGGTGCGCTGGCACGCCTGCATCAGGCGTTACAGCAGCCCTTTAGCGATAAGACGGCCGCTGAATATCGTCAGCGGCCGCCAGACTGGGGCAAAACGTTAGAGGTGAGCTGCTCCAGCTAACTGAAAATCAGAGGCGATGAGAAACCGCCTCGGCCAGCAGGGCGAGCACTTTTTCGCTCTCCTGCCAGCCGAGGCAGGGATCGGTAATCGACTTGCCGTAAACCAGCGGTTCGCCGCTCACCACTTTCTGATTACCCTCTTCCAGGAAGCTCTCAATCATCACACCGGCAACAGCCCGCGATCCTGCTTTAATCTGCTCCGCTACCTCTGCCGCCACATCCATCTGACGACGATGCTGCTTCAGGCAGTTGCCGTGACTGAAGTCGATTACCAGCTGCTCTGGCAGATTAAAGGCAGACAGACTCTCCGCCGCGGCAGCGACATCACTGGCATGATAGTTAGGCTGCTTGCCACCACGCAGGATCACATGTCCATGCGGGTTGCCGCTGGTCTGATAGATCGTCATCTGTCCCAGCTTGTCCGGCGACAGGAACATATGGCTGGCGCGTGCGGCGCGAATCGCATCCACGGCAATCTGAACGTTACCGTCGGTGCCGTTTTTAAAGCCGACCGGGCAGGAGAGGGCCGACGCCATTTCTCGGTGGATCTGGCTTTCGGTGGTGCGTGCGCCAATCGCTCCCCAGCTGATCAGGTCGGCAATAAACTGGCCGATCACCATATCCAGGAACTCTGTGGCGGTAGGCAATCCCAGCGCGTTGATATCAATCAGCAGTTTGCGGGCGATACCAATGCCCCGGTTTACATCGTAGCTGCCATCCAGGTTCGGATCAGAGATTAAGCCTTTCCAGCCCACCACGGTGCGCGGCTTCTCGAAGTAGGCGCGCATCACAATTTCCAGCCGATCGTCATAGCGGCTGCGCAATGCGTTAAGACGCTCTGCATACTCCAGAGCCGCTTTCGGGTCGTGCAGTGAGCAGGGGCCAATCACCACCAGCAGGCGGGGATCTTCACCGGTCAGAATACGGGCTATACGTTTACGGGCAGCCGTGACATTGTCGGCAATGGCCGGGGAAACGGGATGGTCAGCCGCCAGGCTGGCGGGAGTAATCAGACTACCAATGCGTGCGGTACGCAGTTCGTCGGTTTTGTTCATGAGTTTCTCGAAAACGGTTCTTCGCAGCGGTGAAATACCGGGAAGTGATGGTGGTCACAATAAACCATTAGCCTGCGAATTCAACCCGGGATTTGATAATGAAATCAAAAGCGACGGCAGCATCGCTTTACAACTCAGCATCGATAACACTCTCAGTACATGCGGCGCGTCAGACCCATGATGTCGAGAATTTTGGTGGCAATTTCTTCCACCGAGTAGTTGGTGCTGTTGAGATAGCGGATCTGATGGGTGCGAAACAACGCTTCTACTTCGCCCACTTCCAGTCGGCACTGACGCATTGAGGCGTAACGGGTATTTTCCGCCCGCTCCTGACGTATCGCTGCAAGGCGTTCCGGATCGATAGTCAGCCCGAACAGTTTATTCTGATGCGCGCGCAGCGCGGGCGGCAGTTTGAGGTTATCCATGTCATCTGCGATGAACGGGTAGTTGGCGGCGCGCACACCAAATTGCATCGCCAGATAGAGGCTGGTGGGGGTTTTACCACAGCGCGAGACACCCAACAGAATAACCTGCGCATCCTCGAGTCCGCGCAGCGAGATACCGTCATCATGCGCCAGTGCATAATCGATCGCCGCAATACGCGCATCATATTTACCCAGATTACTGGCATCCAGTCCGTGAGTACGGTGAGCAACCGGTGCGGGGGACAAACCCAGCTCCTGCTGCAGCGGTGCCACCAGCGCCTGCACGATATCCTGACAAAAGCCGTCGCTCTGCACGATGATGTCGCGCACTTCCGGGGTGACGATCGAGAAAAACACCAGTGGCCGCACACCGCTCTGCTGATAAAGGGCGTTAATCTGGGCTTTAACCGCCAGCGCACGCTGGACATTTTCTACGAAGGGCAGCGTCAGACTGGTGATATTAACCGGAAATTGTGACAGCACCGCATGACCCAGTACTTCAGCCGTAATGGCCGTACCATCGGAGATATAAAAAACGCTTCTGTCAGTTGTCATAACGTAATCAGCCTCAGACAAGAGTGAGCCGTTAGCATGAGCCATGCGCTTAAATAATTCATCTCTGATTTTAGTTTCTGTAATGCCTGTCCGGATTTTTTGTCTGCTGTTTCATCAGGATAATTAAAAACTAACCGCGGTTTCACTTCACCGGGATGCTTTAAACCCTTATTACGCTGCAAATAGCCACGCAACTGTTGCGCAACAAAACAGAGGGATTAAATGGCTGAAAATCTGTCATTTCCTGCCGCATCAATCAGTTAGCGAAAAATAGTGTCATTGCGCAACAGCAAAAAATTTCGCTCACAATTCCGAAACTGTTGCTGAAATTCTGCTTTAACGATTCAACACATCGTTATTGAGGGGGTGATATGCCAGGCTGAAAAGAGATAACTCCCTGTGTCCATTCATTGTTAATTGATAAAGGATAAGCGCAATGTCCATTAATGGCGAACAGCCACTCGTGCTCTGGTATAACCAGCTTGGTATGCATGATGTTGATCGGGTAGGCGGTAAGAATGCCTCTCTGGGTGAAATGATTACTAATCTCTCTTCGCTGGGTGTATCTGTACCCAATGGATTCGCGACGACATCCTATGCCTTTAACCTGTTTCTTGATCAAAGCGGGCTCAATCAGCGAATTTACGCGCTGCTGGACGAGACCGATATTGATGATGTGAATGCGCTGGCATCAGCGGGTAAGCAGATTCGTCAGTGGGTGGTGGAGACCCCTTTTCTGCCGGAACTGGAGTCCGCCATTCTGGATGCCTATCAGCAACTTTCTGCCGATGATGAGGCCGCGTCGTTTGCTGTCCGCTCCTCGGCCACCGCGGAAGATATGCCCGATGCCTCCTTTGCTGGTCAGCAGGAAACCTTCCTGAATGTGCAGGGTATCGACGCCGTGATGGTGGCGGTGAAGCATGTCTTTGCTTCGCTGTTTAATGACCGCGCTATCTCTTACCGCGTGCACCAGGGCTATGATCACCGTGGCGTGGCGCTCTCTGCGGGTATTCAGCGTATGGTGCGCTCTGACCTGGCCTCTTCAGGTGTGATGTTCACCATTGATACGGAGTCTGGCTTTGATCAGGTGGTCTTTATTACTGCTGCGCTGGGACTGGGTGAAATGGTGGTGCAGGGTGCCGTTAACCCGGACGAATTCTACGTCCACAAGCCCACGCTGGCAGCGGATCGTCCCGCTATCGTGCGCCGCAATATGGGGTCGAAAAAGGTTCGCATGGTCTATGCCGATTCTCAGGCGCATGGCGAGCAGGTTCAGATCGAAGATGTGCCTGAAGCCGAACGCGATCGTTTTTGCTTAAGTGATGAGGAAGTGCAGGCCCTGGCTAAACAGGCTGTCTTAATTGAACAGCATTATCAGCGTCCGATGGATATTGAGTGGGCCAAAGATGGGCACACCGGTAAGTTGTTCATCGTTCAGGCGCGTCCTGAAACTGTGCGCTCAAATGGTCAGGTCATGGAACGTTATACGCTGCAGGGTCAGGGCAGCGTGGTGGTGGAAGGCCGTGCTATCGGTCATCGTATTGGCGCAGGCGTGGTGAAGGTCATCCACGATATCAGCGAAATGCACCGCATTGAAAAAGGTGATGTGCTGGTGACGGATATGACCGATCCGGACTGGGAACCGATCATGAAAAAGGCGTCAGCGATTGTCACTAACCGTGGCGGACGAACCTGTCATGCGGCAATCATCGCGCGTGAACTGGGTATCCCTGCTGTCGTTGGCTGTGGCGATGCAACCGATCGTTTGAAGGAGGGTCATCAGGTCACGGTTTCCTGTGCTGAGGGCGACACCGGCTACGTCTACGATCAGCTGCTTGATTTTGATGTCACCAGTTCTCAGGTCGATTCGCTGCCTGAACTGCCGCTGAAAATTATGATGAATGTGGGCAACCCCGATCGTGCCTTTGATTTCGCCTGTCTGCCTAACGAAGGTGTCGGTCTGGCGCGTCTGGAATTTATCATTAACCGTATGATTGGCGTCCACCCTAAAGCGCTACTGGAATTCGATCAACAGACACCGGAACTGCAGCAGCAGATCCGTAAAATGATGAAAGGATTTGATAATCCGGTCGAGTTTTACATTGGCCGCCTGACTGAAGGAATTGCCACACTTGGCGCGGCATTTGCACCGAAACGTGTAATTGTCCGACTTTCCGACTTCAAAACGAACGAATATGCCAATCTCGTGGGCGGTGAGCGCTACGAGCCTGAAGAAGAAAACCCGATGCTGGGATTCCGTGGGGCCGGCCGCTACGTAGCGGACAGCTTCCGGGACTGTTTTGCGCTTGAGTGTGAAGCGGTGAAGCGTGTTCGCAATGAGATGGGCCTTACGAACGTTGAGATCATGGTTCCGTTTGTCCGTACCGTGGATCAGGCGCAGGCGGTGGTGGAAGAGCTGGCACGTCAGGGACTGAAGCGCGGCGAAAACGGACTGAAAATCATTATGATGTGCGAGATTCCGTCCAATGCGCTACTGGCGGATCAGTTCCTGCAGCACTTTGATGGCTTCTCAATTGGATCTAACGACATGACCCAGCTGACGCTGGGGCTGGACCGCGACTCCGGCGTTGTCTCTGCACTGTTTGACGAGCGTAATGAAGCCGTGAAAGCGCTGCTTTCCATGGCGATCAAAGCGGCCAAAAAACAGGGTAAATATGTCGGAATCTGTGGGCAGGGACCGTCCGACCATCAGGATTTTGCCGCATGGCTGATGGAAGAGGGCATCGACAGCCTGTCGCTGAACCCGGATACCGTAGTGGAAACCTGGGTGAGTCTGGCGCAGTTAAATAAAACCGCCTGATCCCCGGTTGTAGCAAGCATAAAGGCCCGCATTGCGGGCCTTTTCTATTTATAGCTGGCTTATTTCAGGCAAAAAAAAGCCCATCACAGGGGATGGGCAAAGACTACACACAGCAATTCTTTACTCTACTCAGGGGAATAAGTTTGTCTGAAAATCATCAGGTTGATTTCGAACATAGGAAACATGTTATTCATACGGCTGGCTGTCGTCTTTAAGAATCCTCTTATTAGTTTAAAGCCGATAATCTTTTGTCATCTTTACCTGGTCATTTGGCTTAAGAAACAGTGCAGAAAGTAATCTTTTTTAGCCCTGAATGGTCGTTTTTAGGTCAAAGATGGCTTTTTTATTAAAAATCGCTAATGAAAAACAGAATTTATCTGAATGATGAAGAGAGGTGCGGTTAATCATCATTAACCGCACTAATCAATGTACATCAGGGGGATTGGCGCAAAGTGCCATTGCACCGCATTATACAGCTGGTGGGGTACCCTCGTGATCGGCCAGTGCATCAGCCGAGGCCATCGGGTCTTTATCCGGGGCGGGCGCTTCATGTACCCAGACCGAAACCAGACGGTAGGAAACCGCCAGAACCACCGGGCCGATAAACAGACCAATCATGCCGAACGCGAACAGGCCACCAATCACGCCTGAGAGGATCAGAATCATCGGCAGGTCTGCACCCATACGGATTAACATCGGGCGCAGAACGTTATCCATCGTGCCGACCACACAGCTCCAGACCAGCAGCACGGTGCCCCAGGTGGTATCGCCGCTCCAGTAGAGATAGATGATGGCAGGAACCAGCACCAGCAGTGGACCGAGCTGTACCAGGCAGCAGAGGATCATCAGTACCGTTAACAGCGTGGCATAAGGAATACCGGAAATCGCCAGACCGATGCCGCCCAGCACACCCTGCACCAGCGCCGTCACCACCACACCCAGCGCTACGGCACGAATGGACTGTGCCGCCAGCAGCACCGCAGCATCACCGCGTCGTCCCGCCATACGAAACGCGAAGTGACGGATGCCCTGGGCAGCCTGTTCGCCACGCCAGTAAAGCAGCACGCTGAACAGTAACATCACGCCCAGATGGATCATAAAGCGCCCGAAATGACCGGCCTGAGCCACAAAAAAGCCTGTGGTGCGGCCGATGTAAGGCTGTATTTTCGCCATCACGCCGGCACCGCCACTCGCCACCAGCGTGTCATAACTGACATACAGCTTTTTACCCACCATCGGGATTTCCCTGAGCCACGTCAGTTTCGGCATCGTGTGGCCCTGGGTCACCCAGGCAATCACAGGCGCACTGTTATCGATCAGGCTGCTGACCAGCAGGGCAATAGGAATAATAAACAGCAAGAGCAGCAGCAGTGTCATGACGATCACCGCGAGTGAACGGCGTCCCCATAACAGTCGCTGGAATTTCAGCATCAATGGCCAGGTGGCAATCACTACCATGCTGGCCCAGGCAAAGCCCAGAATAAACGGCTGCACCACCCATAAACAGGCGACGATCAGCAGCAGAATGAACATCAGGGTGAAGAGTATTTGCGGTAAATCCATATCCCGGTACTGGCTTTTCATCATTGACTCATAACCTCGTCTTAATCCTTCATTTTCGGGCATTCGGATGCCCGTTTTTATCATGATCTATTTGCCAGGGATTAAACAGCGTCGTGGTGAAAGGTTTTTGCCTTTTCTGAAAAAAGGGCAGACGCAGGAAAAATATGATAAAACGAGAAATCGCTAACGTATAAACGCAAACGTTTACAACACCTTCGGTCAGACAATCATGATCCCACAGATTTCGCAGGCGCCGGGCCTCGTTCAACTGGTGCTGACGTTCCTTGAGTCACTGAAAGAGCAGGGTTTTACCGGTGACATGGCAACCAGCTATGCCGATCGTCTTTCACTCTCTACCGATAACAGCATCTATCAGTTGCTGCCCGACGCGGCGCTCTTTCCACGTTCAACCGCCGATGTTGCACTGCTCGCCCGCGTGGCCGGCGAAGCGCGCTTTGCCAGTCTGGTCTTTACCCCACGTGGCGGCGGCACTGGCACCAACGGGCAGTCGCTGAATCAGGGGATCGTGGTGGATATGTCGCGCTACATGAACCGCATCCTGGAGATTAATACGGATGAGGGCTGGGTTCGGGTTGAAGCCGGGGTGATTAAAGATCAGCTGAATGCCTGGCTGAAACCATTTGGCTTTTTCTTCTCGCCAGAATTATCGACCAGTAACCGTGCGACACTGGGCGGAATGATCAATACCGATGCGTCTGGTCAGGGCTCGCTGGTTTACGGCAAAACGTCGGATCACGTTCTGGGCTTGCGGGCTGTGTTGCTGGGCGGCGATATGCTTGATACGCGGCCCATGGCGACGGCGCTGGCAGAAACACTGGCACAGACGGCCACCCCGGAAGGGCGGATCTATCAGCAGGTGCTGACGCGTTGCCGCGAGCATCGTGCGCTGATTCTGGAAAAGTTTCCAAAGCTGAATCGGTTCCTGACCGGCTATGATCTGCGCCACGTTTTCAGTGACGATATGCAGACCTTTGACCTGACACGCCTGTTGTGCGGCGCTGAAGGAACGCTGGCCTTTATCACCGAAGCGCGACTCGATATCACCCCGCTGCCAAAAGTGCGGCGGCTGGTGAACATTAAATATGACTCTTTTGACTCGGCCCTGCGCAACGCGCCATTGATGGTGGAAGCGCAGGCGCTCTCAGTCGAGACTGTTGACTCTAAAGTACTGAATCTGGCACGTGAAGATATCGTCTGGCACTCGGTGAGTGAATTAATTACTGACGTACCCGACAAAGCGATGCTGGGTCTCAATATTGTTGAATTCGCCGGTGACAACGCAGCGCTGATCGATCAGCAGATTGAACAACTTTGCGACCGCCTTGACGCGCTGATGGCGCAGCAGCAGGGAGGCGTCATTGGCTATCAGTTCTGTAACGATCTGGATGGCATTGAGCGCATTTATAACATGCGTAAAAAAGCGGTGGGTCTGCTGGGGAATGCCAAAGGCCGCGCTAAGCCGATTCCGTTTGTGGAAGACACTGCCGTTCCGCCGGAAAAACTGGCGGACTATATTGTCGAATTTCGCGCCCTGCTGGATAGCCACGGTTTGAGTTACGGCATGTTTGGTCACGTCGATGCAGGCGTCCTGCACGTGCGTCCGGCGCTGGATATGTGCGATCCGCAGCAGGAGATGATGATGAAGCAGATCTCCGACGATGTGGTGGCGCTGACTGCGCGCTACGGCGGCCTGCTGTGGGGCGAACATGGCAAAGGTTTCCGCGCCCAGTATAGTCCGGCATTCTTTGGCGAAACATTGTTTAACGAACTGCGCCGCATCAAAGCCGCCTTTGACCCGTTAAACCGTCTTAACCCAGGTAAAATCTGCACGCCCTTTAACCGCAACGACGAGATGATGCAGGTGGATGCAGTGAAGCGCGGCACCTTTGATCGGCAGATTCCGGTCACGGTGCGGGATGAATGGCGTGGGGCGATGGAGTGTAACGGCAACGGGTTGTGTTTTAACTTTGATGCCCGCAGCCCGATGTGTCCTTCCATGAAGATTACCCGCAACCGCATTCACTCTCCTAAGGGACGGGCGACGCTGACGCGGGAATGGCTGCGGCTGCTGGCTGAACAGGGTGTCGATCCCCTTGTACTGGAAAAGCAGCTGCCGGAAAACACGCTGTCGCTGCGCGGCTTGATTACCCGCACACGCAACAGCTGGCACGCCAGCAAAGGGGAGTATGACTTCTCTCACGAGGTAAAGGAGGCGATGTCGGGCTGTCTGGCCTGTAAGGCCTGCTCGACCCAGTGTCCGATCAAAATTGACGTACCCGCGTTCCGTTCGCGCTTCCTCCAGCTTTACCACACCCGCTATCTGCGGCCGGTCAGCGATCATCTGGTGGCGGCGGTTGAAAGCTATGCACCACTGATGGCGAAAGCGCCGAAGGTGTTCAATTTCTTCCTGCGTCAGCCCTGGGTGAAAGAGTTAAGTAAAACGCATATCGGCATGGTCGATCTGCCTCTGCTCTCGGCGCCAAATCTGAAACAGCAGCTCAGCGGTCATCCCGCCATGAACATGACGCTGGAACAGCTGGAAGCGTTGCCAGCTGCCGATCGCGCAAACTGTGTGCTGGTGGTGCAGGATCCGTTTACCAGCTTTTATGAAGCCCAGTTGGTAAATGATTTTGTCAGGCTGATTGAGAAGCTGGGCTACCGTCCGGTACTGCTGCCATTCTTGCCTAACGGCAAAGCGCAGCATGTGAAAGGTTTCCTGCAGCGTTTTGCACGCACGGCAGCTCGCACCGCCGATTTTCTTAATCGGGTAGCAAAACTGGAACTGCCTATGGTGGGTGTGGATCCCGCTACCGTGCTCTGCTATCGCGATGAGTATCGTCAGACGCTGGGTGAGTCGCGCGGCGACTTCAGCGTATTGCTGGTGCATGAGTGGTTAGCGCGTGCGCTGTCAGAACGTGACGTGCAGGCAACAGGCGGGGAATCCTGGTATCTCTTCGCGCACTGCACTGAGGTGACCGCGCAGCCCTCCACACCGAATGAGTGGCAGGGGATCTTTGCCCGGTTTGGTGCAAAGCTTGAAAACATCAATGTCGGCTGCTGCGGCATGGCGGGCACCTACGGCCACGAAAGTAAAAACCTCGAAAATTCGCTGGGAATCTATGCACTCTCCTGGCATCCACAGCTTCAGCGACTGCCTCGTCAGCGCTGCCTGGCCACGGGTTATTCATGCCGTAGTCAGGTCAAGCGTGTAGAAGGCAATGGCATGCGCCATCCGCTTCAGGCATTGTTAGAGATAATGTAAAAAAATTGTGCGCGACGTCACGCCGTGGCTGGATTAGAATATCCAGCCTGCGTGACGCATAAAGTCACTTTGCAGCACGGTGGCTTTGTTCCATTCTCCGACCATGGCCAGTTGATGGCAGAGTCGGGTCAGGGACAATCGCGCCAGTTGATAAGCCTGAAGGCGAAACAGGCGATCGCGATCGTTGTTTCCCATCTCCTGCAGCAGTCGGTGATGCAGTTTACCCATGGCGTGCAGGTAACTCTGATCGTCACCGTTCATCTGGCAGATTTCTGCCATATCCTGACAGGCATCATTGAACTGACGTAGCTGATGGATCGTGCAGTCGGCCCGGTCAAGTTTTGCCTGTGCCATATAAAAGTCGACGGTGATATCCCGCATCGAAAACTGGTATTCGTCGATTTTATGCTGCAGCCAGGCTGAGACAGAAAGGGTCATCGCGTCGCCCTGAATGTTAATGATAATAATTATCATATTCATCCCGGCCGTGATTGCAACGGGTGGGCAGAAAAATTTATCGATTTATCCTGCCTGTCGGTATAATCGGAAATAACAATCTGTTTACATCAAAGAAAGGCGTAACCTATCAATAAGCACTTTGATCAAAAATGGTTTTTTTAAAAAGAGTGATTTATTAATAGGTTATCACCCGCTTATTGACGCTGATTCTCTTACCGCAGGGTGAGCGGGAGCAGCTATGCTTAATAAATAAGCAGATAAAACAGCACTAGATGATTATCCCTGCAAAACAAGAGGTTGAAGTGATTGTACAGATCACTACCATAGGGGGATAGCCTGAAAAGGTCCGGACTCAAGAGGTATCAACATGGCATCCGTTAATACAGACTCTTTCTCACCCGACGATTTTGTCTGGAAAGGGTTGACGCTGACTGAAACCGCAGCACAACAAATTCTCAATCTGGCGGCTCAGGATCCTGAAGTCAAGGGTCTGCGGCTTGGCGTGAAACAATCCGGTTGCGCCGGGTTTGGCTACGTCATGGATCTGGTTAAAGAGCCTGTCGAAGACGATTTGCAGTTCTCATTCCACGGCGCAACGCTGTTTGTGCCGCTTCAGGCGATGCCATTCGTTGATGGCACCGAGCTGGATTACGTTCGCGAAGGCCTGAATCAGATTTTTAAATTCAATAACCCTAAAGCTCAGCACGCCTGCGGGTGCGGTGAAAGCTTTGGCGTCGAGTAAGTGAAATATGTCACGACACAGCGAAACATCTGACGATGTACAAATCTGGGAAGGCAAGCTCAACTATAAAGAGGGCTTCTTTACCCAACTGCAGACCGAAGAATTTGCCAACGGCATCAATGAAGATGTGGTGAGGGCGATCTCGGCCAAGCGTAACGAGCCAGAGTGGATGCTGGAGTTTCGTCTAAAGGCTTTTCGTGCCTGGCTTGAAATGGAAGAGCCACACTGGCTGAAAGCCCACTACGAAAAACTCGACTACCAGGATTACAGCTACTACTCCGCGCCCTCCTGCGGCAACTGCGATGACAGCTGTGCTTCCGAGCCGGGTGCCATGCAGGCTTCAGGCAGCGCGCCAGCCAGCGACTATCTGACGCAGGAAGTGGAAAATGCGTTTAATCAGCTGGGTGTACCGGTACGTGAAGGCCGTGAAGTGGCGGTTGACGCCATTTTCGACTCCGTGTCGGTCGCGACCACCTATCGTGGCAAGCTGGCGGAGCAGGGGATTATCTTCTGTTCATTCGGCGAAGCCATTCAGGAACATCCTGAGCTGGTGAAGCAGTACCTCGGCACGGTGGTTCCGGCGAATGATAACTTCTTTGCTGCGCTGAACTCAGCGGTCGCCTCAGACGGCACCTTCGTCTACATCCCGAAAGGGGTGCGTTGCCCGATGGAGCTGTCGACCTATTTCCGTATTAACGCGGCGAAAACCGGTCAGTTCGAGCGCACCATCCTCATTGCCGATGAAGACAGCTACGTCAGCTACATTGAAGGCTGTTCCGCGCCAGTACGTGATACTTACCAGCTGCACGCGGCCGTGGTGGAAGTGATTATCCATAAAAATGCTGAAGTGAAATATTCGACTGTTCAGAACTGGTTCCCTGGCGGCGAAGGTGAGGGCGGTATCCTTAACTTCGTGACCAAGCGTGCGCTGTGTGAAGGTGACCACAGCAAAATGTCCTGGACGCAGTCTGAAACCGGTTCTGCTATCACCTGGAAGTATCCGAGCTGCATTCTGCGCGGGGACTACTCGGTAGGCGAATTCTATTCAGTGGCATTGACCAGCGGTCGTCAGCAGGCCGACACCGGCACCAAGATGATCCACATTGGTAAAAACACAAAATCGACCATTATCTCTAAGGGGATCTCGGCCGGTAAAAGTCAGAACACCTATCGCGGGCTGGTGAAGATCATGCCAACCGCCACCAATGCCCGTAACTTTACGCAGTGTGACTCGATGCTGATCGGTCCGGATTGCGGTGCGCATACTTTCCCGTATGTCGAAACCCGCAACAATACCGCCCAGCTGGAGCATGAAGCTACTACCTCACGTATCGGCGAAGATCAGATGTTCTACTGTCTGCAACGCGGTATCAGTGAAGAAGATGCCATCTCAATGATCGTGAACGGCTTCTGTAAAGACGTATTCTCGGAGCTGCCACTGGAATTTGCCGTGGAAGCCCAGAAATTGTTAGCCATCAGCCTTGAGCACAGTGTGGGCTGATGCCGTCACACGCCTTGCCGGAAGCAATGTGAAGGAATAAGAATGTTAAGCATTAAAGATTTGCAGGTCAGTGTTGAAGATAAAGCCATTCTGCGTGGCCTGAATCTCGAAATTAAACCAGGCGAAGTGCATGCCATCATGGGCCCGAACGGCTCAGGTAAAAGTACGCTGTCGGCTACGCTGGCAGGCCGCGAAGATTATGAAGTCACGGGCGGTTCGGTGACCTTCAAAGGCAAAGATTTGCTGGAACTGGCGCCTGAAGAGCGTGCCGGTGAAGGTATCTTTATGGCCTTCCAGTATCCGGTAGAGATTCCGGGCGTCAGCAACCAGTTTTTCCTGCAAACCTCGGTCAACGCGGTGCGCAAATATCGTCAGCAGGAAGAGCTGGATCGCTTCGATTTCCAGGACTTCATTGAAGAGAAAATTCAGCTGCTGAAGATGCCGGAAGATTTGCTGACCCGTTCAGTTAACGTCGGCTTCTCCGGTGGTGAGAAGAAGCGTAACGATATTCTGCAGATGGCGGCGCTGGAGCCGGAACTCTGCATCCTGGATGAGACCGACTCCGGTCTGGATATTGATGCCCTGAAAATTGTTGCGAATGGCGTGAACAGCCTGCGCGACGAGAAGCGCGCCTTTATCATCGTGACGCACTACCAGCGTATTCTGGACTACATCAAGCCAGACTTCGTTCATGTGCTGTATCAGGGCAAAATCGTGAAATCTGGCGACTTCTCGCTGGTGAAACAGCTGGAGGAGCAAGGTTATGGCTGGCTTACCGACGAAGAGTGATTCTGTGCTGCAACAGTGGCATCACCTGTTTGAATCACGCGGCGACGTGCGTTCTCTGCAGGCTCAGCAGCACTGGCAGCAACTGATGCGCGTTGGCCTGCCAACCCGCAAGCATGAAAACTGGAAGTACACGCCGCTGGATACGCTGCTGTCTCAGCAATTTGTGCTGCCCGATGCGCCTCAGACCCTGAGCGCTGAACAGGTTGATGCGCTGGCACTGCCGCTGGATGCGATCCGTCTGGTGTATGTTGACGGTCAGTTTCAGCCTGAATTCAGCAGCCGCGACGTCGAACTGTTCGAGGTTCAGCACAGCATGGCCGCTGAGCGTCCTCCGCTCCCCGCTGCGGTTCAGCCGGAAATTTTCCTGCATCTGACAGAAAGTCTGGCGGAAGAGGTGACGACCCTGCGTCTGGCACGCGGTAAATCCGCTGCGCGTCCGATCTACCTGCTGCATATCACCAGCGGCCAGCAGACGGGCATGAATACGGTTCACTATCGTCATCATCTGCAGCTTGAAGAGAGTGCAGAAGCGGAAGTCATTGAGCACTACGTTTCCCTGGATGAGCGCGCCCATTTCACTGGCACGCGCTTTACCTTTGCGGTCGGCGACAATGCAAAGCTGACCCACACTAAGCTGGCCTTTGAAAGCAGTGCCAGCTACCACTTCGCGCACAACGATCTGGTTATTGGTAACGATGGCCAGGTCAGCAGCACCAGCTTCCTGCTGGGTGCCGGCCTGTCGCGTCACAACACCAGTACGCAGCTGAACGGCGAAAATACCACGCTGGCGATTAACAGCCTGGTGCTGCCGGTGAAACAGGAAGTGGCGGACACCCGCACCTACCTGGAGCACAATAAAGGCCACTGTATGAGCCGCCAGATGCATAAAACCATCGTGCGTGATAAAGGCCGCGCGGTGTTTAATGGTCACATCAAAGTGGCTCAGCATGCGCTGAAAACTGACGGGCAGATGACCAACAACAACCTGTTGCTGGGCAAACTCTCTGAAGTCGATACCAAACCGCAGCTGGAAATTTATGCGGATGACGTGAAATGCAGTCACGGTGCCACCATTGGTCGCATCGATGATGAGCAGATGTTCTACCTGCGTTCGCGCGGTATTGAACAGGATGCGGCGCAGACCATGATCATTCATGCATTTGCCGCAGAACTGACAGAAACGCTGGAAAACAGTGTGATGCGTCAGGCCGTGCTGCAGCGTATTGCTGAACGCTTTCCCGGAGGCGACGTATGATGAACTTCGATCTCGAACGCATCAGGGCTGATTTTCCTATCCTGAAGCGTGAGGTCAACGGTCATCCGCTGGCCTATCTTGACAGTGCAGCCAGCGCACAGCGTCCACTCTCGGTGATTAACGCCGAGAGTCATTTCTACCAGCATGGCTATGCGGCCGTGCATCGCGGCATTCATACGCTGAGCCAGCAGGCAACCAGCGACATGGAGAATGTGCGCGAACAGGCTGCCCGTTTCATCAATGCGCAGTCGCAGGAAGAGATCGTCTTTGTCAAAGGCACCACCGAAGGTATCAATCTGGTGGCGAACACCTGGGGTAGCAGTAACCTCCAGGCGGGCGACAACCTGATCATCACCGAGATGGAGCATCACGCCAATATCGTTCCCTGGCAAATGCTGGCACAGCGTACGGGTGCAGAAGTGCGCGTGCTGCCATTAAATGACAATGGTGAGCTGGCGCTGGAGCATCTGGCGGGTCTGATTGACAGCCGCACCCGGTTACTGGCCGTCACGCACGTTTCAAACGTACTCGGCACCGTTAACCCGGTTAAAGCGATTGTTGCCCAGGCCAAAGCCGCTGGCGTCGTCACACTGGTGGATGGCGCACAGGCGGTGATGCATGACAAGGTCGACATGCAGGATATCGGCTGCGACTTCTATGTATTCTCCAGCCATAAACTCTATGGCCCGAACGGCGTGGGTATTCTTTACGGCCGCAAAGCGCTGCTGGATGAGATGCCACCGTGGGAAGGCGGCGGTTCGATGATTGGTCAGGTCATGCTGCCCACCGGCACCACCTGGAACAGTGCGCCGTGGCGTTTTGAAGCGGGTACGCCGAATACCGGCGGTATCATCGGCTTTGGTGCGGCACTGGACTATGTACAGGCGCTGGGGCTGGACACCATTCATCAGCGTGAAACTGCACTGATGAACTACGCGCTCGATAAGCTGGGCACCGTACCCGATATTCAGATTTACGGCCCGCAGTCACGTGCCGGTGTGATTGCCTTTAATCTGGGTAAACATCACGCCTACGACGTCGGCAGCTTCCTGGATCAATATGGTATTGCGATTCGCACCGGACATCACTGTGCGATGCCGCTGATGCAGCACTACAATGTTCCGGCGATGTGCCGTGCCTCCTTCACCTTCTATAACAGTGAAGAGGAAGTGGATCGTCTGGCTGCCGGTCTGACGCGCATTCATCGTCTGCTGGGCGGCTGAACAGTTTTAACGGAGTGAGTGATGGCGACTTTGCCTGAAAAAGAGAAACTGGTTCGCAACTTTAATCGTTGCGCCAACTGGGAAGAGAAGTACCTCTACATTATCGAACTGGGTTCAAAGCTTCCGGAATCTTCTGAAACCTTACACCAGCCGGAAAACGTGATTTCGGGTTGTCAGAGTCAGGTGTGGATCAGAATGACCCCGCAGGAAGATGGTTCGATTGCGTTTGAAGGCGACAGCGATGCCGCTATCGTTAAAGGACTGATTGCTATCGTATTTAGTCTTTATCAGAACCTTCAGCCCGCCGACATTCTGGCGCTGGATGTGCGCCACTGGTTTGGCGAACTGGCCCTGATGCAGCACCTGACGCCCACCCGGTCGCAGGGGCTGGAGGCGATGATTCGGTCTATTCGCCATACCGCTCAGAACCTCAGCTAAGTTACACTCCACAGACGCCATCCGGCGTCTGTTTTTTATCTGACGAGAAAATTGCATGAAACCTGCTTTACGTTTAGCCGGTGCATTGCTGCTGACCTGTTTTGGGCTCTCTGCACCCGCGTTCGCCACCGAATATCCGCTGCCACCGCCTGACAGTCGCCTGATTGGCGAGAACGTCCTGACACAGGTTCCCGATGATAAACAACCCCTGGAATCGATCGCGTCCCGTTACCAGGTCGGCCTGCTGGGTCTGCTGGAGGCAAATCCCGGAACCGATCCCTGGCTGCCCAAAGCGGGCACCCAGCTGACGGTGCCGCTGCAGATGATCCTGCCCGATACGCCGCGCGAAGGGATTGTGGTGAATCTCGCCGAGCTTCGCCTCTACTACTATCCCAAAGGGGAAGATAAAGTCATCGTCTATCCCATCGGCATTGGCCAGCTGGGCGCAGCAACACCCGTCATGGTGACGCAAATCAGCCAGAAAATCCCGAATCCTACCTGGACGCCCACTCCGAACATCCGCAAGCGTTACGCCAAAGAGGGCATTACGCTACCCGGCGTGGTCCCGGCCGGACCGGATAACCCGATGGGACAGTTTGCCATGCGTCTGGCGCGCGGCACTGGCCAGTACCTGATCCACGGCACCAATGCGAAGTTTGGCATCGGCATGCGCGTCAGTTCAGGCTGCATCCGCCTGCGCTCAGAGGATATTGAAGCGCTGTTTAACGCGGCGCCAAAAGGCACGCGTGTTCAGATCATCAATCAGCCGGTGAAGTACGCCGTGGAGCCGGATGGGAAACGCTACGTGGAAGTACACCAGCCGCTATCCCATAGCGACAAAGACGATCCCCAGACCATGCCGATTGCGATCACCGGTGACCTGAAGAAGTTTATGAAAAGTGAGAAGAGTGATAGCGCGCTGATTAAAGCCAGCTTAACGCGCCGCTCAGGCATGCCTGTGCTGGTGAGCAGTGGAGAGCCGGTACAGAGTGACACCGTGCTGCCTGCGGGGCTGGAGAGTGCCTCTGCGAGCGCGGAGAATCCGGTTTCACAGACTGAAGGTAAAGCGGTTCAACCCTGAAGCAACACGTACCCGAAAGGGTGCTGAATTCAGGCAAAAAAAATGGCGCCATAAAGGCGCCATTTTTAAACCAGAACTCTTACTTACGGTAAGAGTGAGCCTGGTTGTCCAGACGCTGGTTAGCGCGAGCTGCGTCATCTTTAGCAGCCTGAACGTCTGAACGCACTGCGTTCACGTCGTTGCTCAGCTGGTCAACTTTAGCGTTCAGAGTCTGAACGTCTGAAGACAGCTGGTCGATTTTAGCGTTGCTTGAGCAACCAGCCAGCATAGTTGAAGCCAGAACTACCGCGCCCAGTACCAGTTTAGTACGATTCATTATTTATACCCTCTAGATTGAGTTAATCTCCATGTAGCGTTACAAGTATTACACAAAGCTTTTTAAGTTGAGAATAAATTTTTGATGAGAAGATGCTTAAATTTGATCGTTCGCTCAAAGAAGCAGCGGATCACAGAATATGATAAAAAAATTAAGGGAAAACAGAGAGATTTAATCGGATTAACCTTAATATTAAGAGTATTTGAATAGTTATTTTCGATTGGAATTTTCTGGTATTTGGTTTAGGTAGAAATAAAAAAAGCGCCTGACTCAGGCGCTTCAAAATAATGGCTTAAGAAAGTTTTACAGGACGTGAACGGAAGCGGTGTTGGTAGTTCCGCTTGGTACTAATGCACCGGACACCAGAACCACGACATCACCTTTCTGGCCAAAGCCACTTTCCAGCGCCGCTTCTTTACCCAGACGATAGAAATCGTCGGTTGATGCGATCTCAGTCACCAGACGCGTCTCAATGCCTTTACTCAGGATCAGCTGACGTGCAGTGGTCGGATTGGTAGTCAGCGCCAGGATAGTTGCGTTCGGGAAATATTTACGTACAGATTTCGCCGACTTACCGCCTTCGGTAGCCACCACAATCAGAGGCGCTTCCAGCTTCTCAGCGGTCTCAACAGCACCACGGCAGACGGCTTCTGTGATACGCATTTTGCGGTTATCACTCTGGCTGTCGATGCGTGACTTCATCACACGGTCGGTACGTTCGCAGATGGTCGCCATAATGGTGACTGACTCCAGCGGATAACGGCCTTTGGCGCTCTCACCTGACAGCATGACAGCATCAGTCCCATCAAGGATGGCGTTGGCGACGTCACCGGCTTCTGCGCGGGTAGGGCGCGGGTTCTTGATCATGGAATCAAGCATCTGGGTGGCTGTGATAACCACTTTGCGTGCTTTATTACATTTTTTGATCATCATCTTCTGCGCGAAGATCACTTCTTCAACCGGGATCTCAACGCCCAGGTCGCCACGTGCAACCATGATGCCGTCTGACGCTTCGAGGATTTCGTCGAAGTTATTCAGGCCTTCCTGGTTTTCAATTTTGGAGATGATCTGGATGTGTTCGCCACCGTTCTGTTTCAGGTGCTCACGAATTTCCAGCACGTCTGAACGTTTACGGATGAAAGAGGCAGCGACAAAGTCAACGCCCTGCTCACAACCAAAAATCAGATCGCGCTTATCTTTTTCAGCCAGAGCGGGCAGCTGGATAGAAACACCTGGCAGGTTAACGCCTTTGTTCTCGCCCAGATCGCCATTGTTCAGGACTTTACACACCACGGTATTTTCAGTGACTTCGGTGACTTCCATGCCGATCAGGCCATCATCGACCAGCACTGTGTTGCCGATTTTCAGGTCAGCCGTGAAGCCTGGATAGGTAATTGCAACGCGTTCGCTGTTACCGATCACGCTCTGATCAGTCGTAAAGGTAAATGTCTGGCCGGCTTTCAACGCTGCATCGTTACCGCCTTCCAGCTTCATGGTGCGGATTTCAGGGCCTTTGGTATCCAGCAGGATCGCGGCCTGACGACCGGTTTTTTGCATAACGGCACGCATATTGGTGATGCGCTGACCATGTTCGGCATAGTCGCCGTGCGAGAAGTTAAGACGCATGACATTCATGCCAGCTTCGAGGAGCTGAGTCAGCATCTCTTCGGATTCGGTTTTCGGGCCGATTGTACAAACGATTTTAGTCTTTTTCATGACGGATTTTCTGTAAGTTGTGATGGATGAATAAGGGCGGAATTCGATGGCAGCGCATCGAAGTGAAATTTCTGATTGAGACTGAAAAGGGCAGTACTGAGTAAGAATAGGTGACGAAGGCCAGGCGTGCAGGGAAGTTGTGCGGTTACGGTTGGTAACCACCACGCTGTTGTTGCGCAAATCATTTGAGTTATCGCAGTAAGCACGTGATCGCTGAAACCTTTCAAGTAAGCAACGCGGGACAGTATAGACGCTAAGTATGCGAAAACCAATCAAAAAGCAGAGGGGAGAAGCGATGCAGATCAATAAAAGGAGGCGTTGCGCAAACTGAAGGAATTCTGAAAGTGGTGCGCTCTAATGGACTCGAACCATCGACCCCCACCATGTCAAGGTGGTGCTCTAACCAACTGAGCTAAGAGCGCATACTAAATATTGGTGCGTCCGAGTGGACTCGAACCACCGACCCCCACCATGTCAAGGTGGTGCTCTAACCAACTGAGCTACGGACGCACTTGGTGCGCTCTAATGGACTCGAACCATCGACCCCCACCATGTCAAGGTGGTGCTCTAACCAACTGAGCTAAGAGCGCAACATGCTGTCAGGGCGACAGCGGGGACGAATATTAACGGCAGTGTGTAAGCCTGGCAAGGGGAAAATAGTTTTTTCGCCATGACTGAGCAGCAACTGTGCTAACCGTCGTTTTTTTCGACATTGCGGGCCACGAATGACCCGCGTTTAAAGCTATCGTGCTGCACGTGTCAGGATGATGTCCGCCGGTAACTGCTGTAACCGTCTGATACGCCAGAGCATCATCAGCGCCGCTGAAGTCAGACCGATAATAAAACCGCACCAGAAACCCGCCGGACCCATCCGCGGCACAATCCAGTCGGTCAGTGCCAGCAGGTAGCCAGCGGGCAGTCCCAGCAGCCAGTAAGCAATAAAGGTAATAAAGAAAATCGACCGCGTATCTTTATAGCCGCGCAGGATCCCGCTGCCAATCACCTGAATCGAGTCCGAAAACTGATAAATGGCCGCCAGCAGCATCAGCTGTGCCGCCAGTGTCACCACCTCGGGATTATCGTTATAGAGCAGGGCGATCTGATGACGAAACGTGACGGTAAAAATCGCGGTCAGCGCGGCCATGCTGATGCCCACACCCTGAGCGGTCCAGGCCGCGACCCGTGCCTGCTCGGTGGACCCCTGACCCAGACGATAACCGACGCGAATGGTGGTCGCGACACCCAGCGACAGCGGCAACACAAACATCAGTGAACTGAAGTTCAGCGCAATCTGGTGACCCGCCACATTGACGATACCCAGTGGCGAGACCAGCAGAGCAACAACGGCAAACAAGGTGACCTCAAAAAAGAGTGCCAATGCCACTGGCAATCCCAGCGTCATCAGGCGGCTCAGAATCGGACGCGAAGGAGGCGACCAGCGGCTCTCAAGCCGGATATCACGCATGCTGCCCATCCGGCGCACCCAGAAGCGCATACAGATAAACATCACCCAGTAAACAGAGGCGGTCGCTACACCACAGCCGACACCACCCAGGGCAGGCATGCCGAAGTGCCCATAAATAAAGACATAGTTGAGCGGGATGTTGAACATCAAGCCCAGAAAGCCCAGCACCATGCCGGGTTTGGTTTTCGACAGCCCCTCGCACTGGTTGCGCAGCACCTGGAAGAAGAGGTAGCCAGGCGCGCCAAACAGCAGGGCATGAAGATAGCCTTCTGCTTTCAGCGCCAGCGCAGGATCGATGTCATGCATCGCCCGGATGAGATAGCCTGCATGCCATAACAGCAACATAATCAGCAGCGAGACGAAGAAAGCGAGCCAGTATCCCTGGCGAATCTGTTCGCCGATGCGTTCGCGGCGACCTGAACCGTTGAGTTGCGCAACGGTGGGCGTCAATGCAAGCAGAAGACCATGACCAAACAGGATGGCCGGAAGCCAGACAGAGGTGCCGACAGCAACGGCGGCCATATCCGTGGCGCTGACTGCACCGGCCATAATGGTATCCACAAATCCCATTGCGGTTTGCGCCACCTGAGCAAGGATGACTGGAATCGCAAGGGCCAGCAATTGACGCGCTTCTGTTAAATACTTCTGCACGTTAACACCTGACTTGTTGAAAGAATTAAAAGGGCAGAAAAGCCCAGGAAATTGCGCGGGCTAGTGTAACTGGCGCAATAGCATTCGCCAATCTTTGTCACACAATGCGTTTTACGCCGTCATTAAATAGAGGGCGTCGGCTGAAATCTAACACCTGACCTGAGCTGTGATAAACTAGCGCAAACTTCGCAGAGGCAAAGACTATGTTTACCGGTATTGTGCAGGGCACCGCAGAAATCGTGTCCATTGAAGAGAAAGAACTGTTTCGTACCCACACTGTCCGACTGCCGGAAGCGCTTTTACCGGGTCTGGCGCTGGGCGCATCTGTCGCGCACAACGGTTGCTGTTTAACCGTGACGGCAATTGACGGCGACTGGGTCAGTTTTGATTTAATTAAAGAGACCTTGCGGGTAACTAACCTGGGTGATTTACGTCAGGGTGATGTGGTCAATATTGAGCGTGCAGCCCGATTCAGCGATGAAATAGGCGGTCATCTGATGTCAGGTCATATTATGACCACCGCTGAGATCTGCAAGATTATCCAGTCAGAACATAACCGCGAAGTCTGGTTTAAAATCCAGGACCCGACGCAGATGAAATATATTCTGCATAAAGGTTTTGTCGGCATCGACGGTATCAGCCTGACAGTCGGCGATGTGACGAAGACCAAATTCTGCGTCTATCTGATCCCGGAAACGCTGGAGCGCACCACGCTGGGCGCGAAGACGTTTGGCGATCGGGTTAATATTGAGATCGATCCACACACGCAGGCAATCGTAGAGACCGTTGAGCGGGTATTAGCACAGCGCGATGCCGCGGCAGCGATGAGCATGCTGACCGGCCAGACTGACGCCGAGAGCTAATAAGCGTCAAAGATTGCTGGGGAGCCCATCCGGGTGAATCTGGCAGCGATATAATAGCCTGAAGCACAGGGAACACAGTCAGAAGAGGAAAGCGTCCCCCGCCACGGATAACGGGTTTGTCTCTTTCAAATCTTTCTGTGTTCCTGTGCTGTTACACGCTCAAAACTGAACAGGCCCCTTTTTAAAGCCTTTAGCGCGGCAGCATCTTCTTAACATGACCCTACCGCGCCACCCGTAATCCGCCCTCAACACCGCGACTGAACACAATCTGCCACAGCTGAATATCACGCGCCCGGAAGGCACCGGCACAGGCATTGAGATAATAAGAGAACATCCGCTTAAAGCGTTCACCATATTTATCAGCCAGTTCTGGCCAGGCCTGCACAAAGCGTTCATGCCAGGCCATCAATGTTTTGTCGTAATCAGCACCAAAGTTATGCCAGTCTTCCAGAATAAAGTGGGGCTCGCTGGCATCCGCTACATGACGCACTGACGGCAGACAACCATTGGGGAAGATATATTTATCGATCCAGGGATCGACGCTCATATCGGTCTTAATTGCACCAATAGTGTGAAGCAGGAAAATACCGTCAGGTTTTAAATTACGATCGACCACATCAAAATAGGTGGCGTAATTTTTTGGCCCGACATGTTCGAACATTCCCACTGAAACAATACGATCAAACTGCTCATTCAGATCGCGATAATCCTGCAACAGAATTGTGACGTCTAATCCGTTACAGCGCTGCTGCGCCAGTTTTTGCTGTTCGGCGGAAATCGTCACGCCATGCACTTTGACGCCGTAATGACGTGCAGCAAATTCCGCGAGTCCGCCCCAGCCACAGCCAATATCCAGCAGCGACATCCCGGGTTCCAGCGCTAATTTCCGGCAGATCATATCCAGCTTGGCTTCCTGTGCTGTCGCCAGCGTCGTGGCCTCTTTCCAGTAGCCACAGGAATATTGCATATAAGGATCAAGCATCAGTGAAAAAAGATCGTTGCCGAGATCGTAATGTTCTTTACCGACAATCCAGGCCCGTTTTTTTGATTGCAGATTCGTTAAGCGAGCGGCGGCAATGCGCAACGTATCTTTAAAGTGGTGAGGCAATTGCTGATCGAGTTTATGTTTAAGTACGTGGTGAAAGAACATATCCAGCCGGTCACACTCCCACCATCCATCCATATAGCTCTCACCGAGCCCAAGTGAACCCTCCTGCAGAACACGTTTAAAAAAACCTGGATGCGTAACATGAATATCCCATGGACGTGAACCATTGATTTCGACATCCGCTGATTCCAGCAGTTCATGAACGATGCGATACCAATGGTTCTCTTCCGGGCTCACTACTTCAGCATAAGATGAACTCATAGCTTTTCCACCACCTGTCCAATCTGAACCTGAACAAAGAGTAGCCAATTTCGTCAGGCATTGAGAAACGTTACGGATGACTCCGCACACCGGTTATTGTGTGATACAGAGGACTGGAATAGCCTGCAGCTGGACGGGCAAGATGAGAATAACGCGCGCGAATACCGTCCCGGCAACAGGGTGCCAATCAGATTATTACGTTATTATATTGTTGATTTATTACAGATTTGTTGACCCGAATGAGTATATTCTCACGCGGGTCAATATTCAATGACTTATTGTTAGGATGCTAACTAAGAAGTCAGTGTGTCAGTGATTATCCTGGCAGGCAGGTTGCGCTGAGGCAACAACACTTTGTGCGCTGGCGGCACGCTGCATGGCGAAGCCGAACAGCGCGAGCACAATGGTCGCCGTCATCGTGAGTGTGGTGGTAAACAGCGCCTGAGTTAATCCGGCTGATACTGCCAGGCTTGCGGCGAAGCACAGACCTAACTGCAGTGTGTTCTGCAATGCGGCCGCTTTGCCGGTAGCATTCGGGAAGGGCATTAATGCACTGGAGACCACAATCGGATAGATCGCGCCGTTCGCCAGCGCCATGCCGCAGAATGGAACCATCAGGCTAACCAGCGTGCTGTTGCCGGCAAGCGCAACAGCAAACAGCGCCAGAATGCTCAGGCTGTAGATACCCAGTAACCAGGGCAGCAACTGTGAACCGTTAAAGCGGTTGAGCAGGGCGCGACAGCCGAAGCCACCTATTAAAAAGGCGAGGGTCTGTGGCACATAACTCAGGCCGATGTCGGCAGGCGAGAGACCCAAATCTGCCAGAATAAACGGCGAACCCGTCAGCCAGGCAAAGAAGCTGGCAGAACAGGCAGAGTAAATCAGCACGTTGCCGCTATAAACCCGCGATTTGAGCAGAGTAAAGAAACCCGGCTGTGCCTTTTTTTCACCTGCGACTTTGCGAACAGTGGGCAGACGCAACGTGGTCAGAATCAGCGCTACCGCAATCAGGGTCAGCACCAGGAAGATTGAACGCCAGTGGAAATGACCAATCAGCCAGGCGCCCAGCAACGGGGCCAGTGCCGGAGAGAGTGCAACCAGCGGCATAATGGTGGCAAAGACTTTGTTTGCACGTGCGGCAGGGTAGCGATCCACGACCAGTGCCTGCCAGCTAACAGCAGCAGCACAGACGCCAATCGCCTGAACAAAACGCAGCGCCAGCATCAGATAGATATCATTGACCCACAGCATGCCTGCACAACCGACCCCAAACATGGCCAGCCCGGTCAGCAGCACAGGTTTACGGCCGATGCGATCGGAGAGGGGTCCCCAGAAGAGCTGACCCACAGCGAAGCCTCCCAGAAAGAGACTCATACTGGCGCTGATCAGGCCGGGTGAGGTGTTAAACGTTTGCTGCATCGCGTCGAAGGCGGGCAGGTACATATCGGTGGCTAAAAAGCCGAGCATGCTCAGCAGGGCAAGGTAAGGCATAAATCCTTTATTCGACAACATCTCATTCTCATTTTTGCAGGATAAACGCGGCAGAGTGTAAAAGGTGCGTTTGCTGCTGTGAAACGGTAATATTTGCCGCTTGCTGTTAAAAATTTTGAAGGCAGATTATGTGGTCAGAATATGCATTAGAAGTGGTTGACGCAGTCGCCCGTGGCGGCAGCTTTAGCGCTGCTGCGCAGGAGTTACATCGGGTGCCCTCTGCCATCAGTTACACGGTGCGGCAGCTGGAGAGCTGGCTGGCGGTGCCGCTGTTTGAGCGTCAGCACCGTGAAGTGGTACTGACTCCGGCAGGCGAGCATTTTGTCCGTGAAGGGCGCAGCGTCATCAAAAAAATGCTAGCCACACGACGACAGTGTCAGCAGCTGGCCAACGGCTGGCGCGGTCAGCTCAGCATCGCTGTTGACCGTATCGCTAAACCTCAGCGCACCCGGCAACTGGTTAAAGATTTCTATCGCCATTTCCCCGACATGGAGCTGATCATCAGTTATGAAGTTTTTAACGGCGTCTGGGATGCGCTGGCCGATGGCCGGGTAGAAGTGGCCATTGGGGCCACCCAGGCGATTCCGGTGGGCGGACGTTTTGCGTTTCGCGATATGGGCACACTCAACTGGCGCTGCGTGGTCGCGCCCGATCATCCCCTGACGCAGGCGAGCCAGATCGATGACGACACGCTGCGTAGCTGGCCGTCACTGGTGCTGGAAGATACTTCACGCGCACTGCCGCGCCGAATGACATGGACGCTGGATAACCAGCGCAGGCTGGTGGTGCCGGAATGGCAAACCGGGCTGGAGTGCGTGCAGGCGGGATTGTGTGTGGCGATGGTGCCCGGTCATCTTGCCAGGCCACTGCTCGACAGCGGCGATCTGGTTGAACTGACTCTGCCGGTGGCGTTTCCGGACAGTCCCTGCTGTGTCAGCTGGGCTGAGGATCGCGCATCACCGGCGACTGGCTGGTTGCTCAGCTACCTGGGTGATGCGCAAACGCTTAATCAGGAGTGGTTAAGCGAGGATTAACGGCGATAGTCGCGGAATGGACCGTCGGCCACCGAGCGGCGCTCAATCAGCGTAGGGTGTACTTCAATCGTCTGTGACACTTCACGCTTACTGGTGATGCGGTCCAGCAGCATATCCAGCGCTTTTTCACCTAACTGAGCTTTAGGCTGATGCACGGTGGTCAGGGCCGGTGCGAAATAGCGGGCGTTGCGCACATTATCATAACCGATCACCGAAATATCCTGCGGTACGCGCAAACCCATTTCGTCGGCGGCGCAAATTGCACCCATTGCCATGATATCACCACCGCAGAACACCGCCGTCGGGCGCTGTTTCTGTGACAGGATCTGCTGCATCGCCTGATAGCCCGACTCCGGCTCAAAGTCACCCTGGACAATCCACTCGGCGCGCGGCTGAATGCTGGCTTCTTCCAGCGCCTTCAGGAAACCGGCATGACGTCCGCCACCGGTATTACGCTCCATCTGACCGGGGATAGCACCAATGTCGCGGTGACCGCGTTCAATCAGATAGCGTCCTGCCAGATAGCCGCCCTGGAACGCGTTATCCAGAACCGTGTCGGTGAAGTCGGCGCGCGATTCGCCCCAGTCCATTACCACCATCGGGATGTTACGGTTCTCTTCCAGCATCTGCAGCAGGTCGTCTGGATATTCTGAGCACATCACCAGCAGACCATCGACACGCTTCTGCGCCATCATGCTGAGATAGGCGCGCTGTTTTTGCAGATCGTTATGCGAATTCCCCAGAATCAGCGTATAGCCTTTGTCAAAACAGTGATTCTCAATCGCTTCAATAATCTCTGCGAAATAGGGGGCTTCGCTGGATGTCGCCAGCAGGCCCAGCGTTCTGGTGTGATTCACTTTCAGGCTGCGCGCCACGGCGCTTGGCGAATAGTGCAGTTCTTTTATCGCCTGCCAGACCGCGTTACGCGTCTCTTCTGCGACAAAGCGGGTTTTATTGATGACGTGCGAAACCGTCGTCGTTGAGACGCCAGCGCGTTTCGCCACATCTTTAATTGTTGCCATGAAAATCGGACTCCAGTGCTTATCTAACTCTATGATAAGCGTAGTGTTAAACGTTTGCGTCTGCTCAGGGTTTTTTCCGCAAAAATGCCGCGTTTTTGGCCGGTTTACAGGCCGCTGGCAGAAATAAAACGCCTGAAAACCGGCGCAAACGGAATCAGGATTGCGCGCGTTGCGCAACAAAGGCGGGATTCTAACAAGGCTGAACGGATAAAACGAGATTTTTACCGGGCCCTGTGGGAAAATGCGATATCCCCACAAATTGTGTGACTAAGGAGCAAACAATGAGTACCGATCTTAAACTGGCTTTAATGACGACTGCGGGCTGTCTGCTGATGATTGTAGCCTTTAGTTTTACCGCCATTCTGCACTAAAAAAAAGCCGGGAATCTCCCGGCTTTTTACGACTGTTTTCTGGTTAGCGTATGGTTTTCGGCGTCATCACACGACGGGCACCAATGTAATGACGCTGCCAGTAATCTTCCCCTAATGCGCTAATCTGAATGTCTTTTCCGGTACGCGGTGACTGGATAAACTTGCCATCTCCCAGGTACACGCCAACGTGATCCGCTGTACCGCGACCATTAATACGGAAGAAGACCAGATCGCCTTTCTCCAGCGACTCACGCTTGATGGGTGCGGCGTCACGCAGGTGATACATCTCATTAGCGGTACGCGGAATCTTAAACTTCACCAGATCTTTATAGGCGTACCAGACCAGGCCGCTGCAATCGAAGCCGGTATGCGGCGAAGTGCCGCCCCACTGGTAGGGTTTACCCAGCTGGCCCATCAGTTTGGTCATCGCGGTTTCGCGAGCCTTCTGATAACGCTGACGGTGGGATTTGCTCATTTTAATCGTGCCCGGCTCGCTGGTGGTGACCTCAGCGGTTTTTAGCAGGCGCTGATGGCCATAGCGTTTCTTCTCTTTGTTCTTTTGCTGGCTTTTGCTTATACGGGCGGTTTTAAGCGAGGTCTTCTTAGCAGGCGTCTGTTTGGCAGTGAGTTCGACTTTTTTCTGTTTTTTCGTTTTAAGTTTTTGAACAGGGCTGAGGCGAGTCTTTTTCGTCACCGTTTTTACCTGGCGACGTTTGCGGCGTTCATCGTCGCGCGCACTCTTTTTTTCTGCTTTATGCGTACTGACGTTCACCGGCGTGTGCGGCGAAGCAGCAGCGACGTTGAAAAACAGTTGCGCAATGGCCAGCATGAAAAGCGTAATGATTAAACGCATAGTCCGTTGATTAGTTAAGTTGTCAGGGCCACTACGCACCGCGACAAAGTTGAGATTAATCTGATCCAGGATCAGGGCCCAGGCCATTCTAGTCCAGTTCGTTTAAAAACTGTAATGCCTTTTAATATTAATCTGTGCAACCCACGTAATCGCGCTGAAAATGAACATTTTCAGCGTCTTATATCAGCGAAATTATTACGAATTATTAAACTGTTACCCGCTGTTAATAATCAGAGGGTCGTGCATCCCGCTGCAGGACTTAACAATGATGGCGGTATAATCGGTAGCGGACAAAATCTCGTTTTCAGTCACGCTGCGAAGTCGCTACAATAAACAAACACGAAGTCACGATTTAAGGAAGGCAATTATGAGTACTGTAGAAAAAATTCAGCGCCAGATCGCAGAAAATCCGATCCTGCTGTACATGAAAGGTTCCCCGAAACTGCCTAGCTGCGGTTTCTCTGCACAGGCGGTACAGGCGCTGTCAGCCTGTGGTGAGCGTTTTGCTTACGTGGATATTCTGCAGAACCCGGACATTCGTGCCGAGATGCCGAAATTCGCTAACTGGCCAACCTTCCCGCAGCTGTGGGTTGATGGCGAGCTGGTCGGTGGCTGCGACATCATCGTTGAGATGTTGCAGCGTGGTGAACTGCAGACGCTGATCAAAGAGACTGCAGAAAAATTTAAAGAAGCAGAATAAAAAAAGGCCGACATCACGTCGGCCTTTTCCATTGCAGCATCCCTTATGCGGATGCACTGGCTTCTGCATCGCCTTCCGCGAAAGGCAGTGGCCAGCCGCCTAAGCGTTTCCAGCGGTTCACCAGCTCGCAGAACAGTGTTGCTGTCTGCTGCGTGTCATAAAGCGCCGAATGCGCCTGGGTACTGTCAAACTCCATTCCCGCCGCAATACAGGCTTTCGCCAGAACCGTCTGACCCAGCACCAGTCCGCTGAGTGCCGCGGTGTCAAAGGTGGCAAAGGGGTGAAACGGATTGCGCTTCAGGCTGGCACGCTCTGCCGCTGCTGACATAAAGTTCAGGTCAAAAGTGGCATTGTGCGCCACCATAATGGCGCGATTGCAGCCACTGTCCTTAATCCCCTTGCGCACCATTTTGAAAATGGCATGCAGCGCTTCATATTCACTGACTGCTCCGCGCAGCGGATTGCTGGGATCGATACCGGTAAACGCCAGCGCTTCAGGATGCAGCAGCGAACCGACAAAAGGTTCGACGTTGAAATGCAGCGTCTGGTCAATCTGAATCCAGCCCTCTTCATCCATTTTCAGCGTGATGGCAGCAATCTCCAGTAACGCATCGGTTTGCGCGTTGAAACCTGCGGTTTCAACGTCGATCACCACCGGATAGAAGCCACGGAAACGTTGATTGAGTGCATTAGGGGAATTCGATTCAGACATCAGGATCTCGTTGCAGAAAAAGGGCAGCGCGTATTATGGCAAAAAACGGGGCCGGGTGCAGCAGATGAAGCGCAGAGAAGGGGATTCAGCCCACCCGAACGGGCAGGCTGAGGGGCAGGTTTAGTTGCCCAGGCCGTTGCCGGCATCTTTGTTTTCGATCAGCTCGATTTTGTAACCATCGGGATCTTCAACAAAGGCAATAATGGTAGAGCCGCCTTTGACCGGGCCAGCCTCACGCGTCACGTTGCCGCCATCTTTACGGATGCGTTCGCAGGCAGCTGCCGCGTCATCCACGCCCAGTGCAATGTGACCATACGCATTACCGAGGTCATACTTATCGACGCCCCAGTTATAGGTCAGTTCGATTACCGCACCTTCGCTCTCGTCGGTGTAGCCCACAAAGGCCAGGGTATATTTATATTCGGTGTTTTCGCTCTGACGCAGCACGCGCATGCCGAGCACACGAGTGTAGAAATCGATTGAACGTTGCAGATCGCCAACGCGCAGCATGGTATGAAGTAAACGCATAACATCCTCTTTTAAATAAAACGCCATCGCCGGATGACCCAGGCGATAAGTATAGCGATGAAAATCGCCATTGAATAATGGCTGCCGTCATCGTCCCGGACGGCAGCCCAAAACGATTACAGCGTCGGGTAGTCGATATACCCTTCAGCGCCGCCGCCGTAGAAGCTTTCCGGGCGCTGTGGATTGAGCGGCGCATCCTGCTGCAGACGCTCAACCAGGTCCGGGTTAGCTATGTAATCGCGACCAAAGGCAACGGCATCGATCAGACCACGACCAATCAGGTCATCGGCTTTCTCAACGGTGTAGGCACCCGCACCGATGATGGCACCCGGGAAGAGATCACGCACTTTCTGGCGGAAAGCGTCGGTGTAAGGCTGACCACCGGCCCAGTCTGGCTCAGAGAGGTGCAGATAGGCGATATTGCGTTTTGCCAGCTCGCCGATGTACCACAACGCCGCTTCTTCTTCGTCCGGACCGTTATCCAGATTCTGGAAGCTACCGATAGGTGATACGCGAATACCAATGCGATCGGCAGACCAGTTAGCAATGACCGCATCAACTACTTCAAGCGCAAAGCGACCGCGTTTTTCAATGCTGCCACCGTATTCATCGGTACGCTGGTTGGAGTCTGGTGCCAGGAACTGGTGAATCAGATAACCGTGCGCCGAGTGCAGCTCAAGCAGATCAAAGTCCGCTTCACGTGCGTTGGCCGCAGCCTGACCGAAATCGGCCACGATCTGCTTGATCTCCGGCACGGTCAGTTCACGCGGTGTTGAGGTATCTTCGCGATAAACGCTGCCATCTTCCGCACGCAGTGAAGTACGGGTGCCTGCAGCAATCGCCGAGGGAGCCACCGGTGCTTTACCTTCCGGCTGCACGCTGTTATGAGAGATACGACCGGTATGCCAAAGCTGCACGGCGGTGTGGCCGCCAGCCTGATGCACGCCTTCGTTAATCGCTTTCCACGCTGCAATCTGTGGCTGCGTATGTAAGCCTGGTGCACCAGCATAGCCTTTCGCCTGGAAAGAGATCTGGGTTGCTTCAGTGATGATCAGACCGGCGCTGGCGCGCTGACGGTAATATTCCGCCATCATCGGGGTAGGGATGTCGCCAGGCTCGATGCTGCGCAGACGGGTCAGCGGTGCCATGAATACGCGGTTTGGGACGGTAATTGCGCCGACTTTCAGCGGATTAAACAGCTGGGTACTCGCCATAATAGCTCCTGATTAGTAGACCAGTCGTCTACAAATGCGTTTTTTAAAAATCAGTGGCTCTTAAGCCACTGTTCGATGGTACTCAATGCCAGGCGCAGTGGCTGCGCCTCGCGGGAAATTTTGCTCTGCAGGCTGGCGCCAAGCCACAGCAACGACAGTAATTCCGCCATCTGCGCGGGAGGCTGTGGCAGGTTCATCGACTCCTGCTGTTCTGCAGCGATCAGCGTCCGGGCGTAGAGGGCCGTGATTTTCGCTGCGCCCTGCTGCAGTGCGTCACGCATTGGCTCAGAAAGATCGCATACCTCAGCGGAGATCTTAACGCCCAGACAACCCATAATGTGACCCTGCTGCACAAACAGCTCAACGGCCGCACGAAAGTGGTTCAGCAGACGCTCACGCGGGGTGCCGCTGGTCTGGTTGAGCTGCAGCTCGACATCCTGCAGGAAACGCGCAAAGTAACGTTCCAGTAACGCCACGCCAAACGCTTCTTTAGAGCGGAAATAGTAGTAGAAGGAGCCTTTCGGCACCGCCGCCTGCGTCAGCAGCTCACTGAGGCCCATTCCGGCAAAGCCGCGCTGAAGACAGAGTGTCTCCCCTGTCTGGAGCAGGTGTTCACGGGTTTCATTACGTTGCAGCGTCTTATTCATGGCTCTGAGATTAGTAGACCAGTCGGTCTAACGCAACTCAGTCTGTTGCATTTGGCACAGAGTGTTCACCCCAGAGAGAAAGAAAAGGATAATTCTGACCGGTCAGGATTTTCTTCCTGCGCAACCAGGCTACGCTTTTGAGTGGACTGATTTTGCTTTTTATTTAATGAATCTGGAGTCGTGGTGGCCGAGCAGCTTGAGTTTTTTCCGGTTCCCAGCCCCTGTCGCGGCATCTGCCAGACGGATGCACGCGGTTACTGCCTGGGATGTTTACGCAGCCGCGATGAGCGGTTCAACTGGCTGCGCTTTAGTGATGCGCAAAAGCGTGAGGTGATACGCCTTTGTCAGCAGCGTCGACAGCGTCTGCAGCGTCAACAGAAAGGCGACGAGCCACCCGAGCCACAACAGCCAGAGTTATTCTGACGACTTTGCGCTTTCCGTTATACTCTCTGACACATTAATTACAGCCCACGCGCAACAGGGAGAACGTCATGTTAGAACCGCAAGCCATCGCTTCACAGGGGCCAGAATTTTCACCGCTGGTTATGGGGTACTGGCGCCTGATGGAGTGGGGCATGTCACCTCAGGAGCGCGTCGCGTTTATTGAGCACCATCTGCGGCTTGGCATTACCACCGTTGACCATGCCGACATCTACGGTGACTACCAGTGTGAAGCGGCATTTGGCGAGGCGCTGAAACTGGCACCCGGACTGCGCGACCAGCTGCAGATTGTGACCAAATGCGGTATTGCTACCCGCGCCCGGCCTGAGCATCAGATTGGCCACTACATCACCGATAAAAACCATATCCTGCAGAGCGCTGAAAACTCGCTGCGCCATCTCCACACCGATCGCCTTGATTTGCTCCTGATCCATCGCCCCGATCCGCTGATGGCGGCTGACGACGTGGCTGAAGCCTTTATGGCATTGCATCAGAGCGGCAAGGTTCTGCATTTTGGCGTCTCAAACTTCACACCCTCTCAGTTCTCCCTGCTGCAATCCCGCTTGCCGTTCTCGCTGGTCACCAATCAGCTGGAGATTTCACCGGTTCAGCAAAGCGTGCTGCTGGATGGATCGCTGGATCAATGCCAGCAACTGCGCATTCGTCCGATGGCCTGGTCCTGTCTGGGAGGAGGCCGCCTGTTTAACGATCCGCACTATCAGCCACTGCGTAACGAACTGGAAGCTGTGCGGCAGGAAACCGGCGCCACCAGCCTGGATCAGGTCGTTTATGCCTGGATACTGATGCTGCCGTCGCGCCCACTGCCCATTATCGGTTCAGGTAAAACATCCCGGGTCAGCGAAGCCGCTGGTGCACTGAATGTCATGCTGACACGTCAGCAGTGGTTCCGCATTCGTAAGGCGGCGCTGGGTTTTGATGTGCCCTGAAGCGTAAAAGTGCGTCAATCTTCAGCAAAATAGCGCAACAGCGACCAGACTTACCTCAATCCCTGGGATGAAAAAGGAGTCATCATGAAAATGAAAGCTGTTGCGCTATTCGCCCTGATCGCCTGCGGTGCAGCACAGGCTGCCAGCGAGCAGGTTACGGTCCATCAGGTTACCGCTGAAGGCATCGGAAAATCGGTTGGCACGGTAAAAATTGACGAGACACAGTATGGTCTGCAGTTCACGCCCGATCTGAAAGGCCTTCAGCCAGGCATTCATGGTTTCCATGTCCATGCTAAAGGCAGCTGTGAGCCGGGCGAGTCTGAAGGGAAAGTGGTCGCCGCCGGTGCTGCGGGCGGTCACCTTGATCCTGCCAACAGTGGCAAACATCTGGGGCCTTACGCTGAGGGACATCTCGGGGATTTGCCTGCGATTTATGTCGATGACAAAGGCAATGCAACCTATCCGGTGCTGGCACCTCGTCTGAAATCCTTAAACGAGATCAAAGGAAAAGCGCTGATGGTGCATGCTGGCGGGGATAACCACGCCGATCATCCTAAACCGCTGGGCGGCGGCGGGGCGCGTTATGCCTGCGGTGTAATCTGAGTGTCAGGGCGGCAGATAATGGCCGCCCGATTTTCTCCTGACTGTTTATGAAATGTTGTACCATCCCTGACATTTCCCCCCTATGATGTTGATTCAGGTAAGAAAGCGTGATGGGGAAAGGAGCAGGATAATGAAATTCAAGGGCGCATTACTGCTATGTCTGCTGCTGGTGGGATGCGATAAACCCAATGATACGCAGCTGGTGACCGAAACCGGTCGGGAACTTCAGCGCACCATTGATACCAGCCCGATGCGTGCCACCTGTGAAAAGATTGCTCAGGGTCGTGAATGGCTGAGTCGCAGCAGGGTGCGTAAGCTGGAGGCACAGGGTTGTGATCAGGTTTTTCGTAGCGCAACCGAAACCAATTTCACGGATACCACCATCTATCGTCGCACCATGACGATGGTGTGTGGTGGCATCCACGGTCAAAGTTTTACCGGCACTGAACTGACACGCCGGTTCATCTTTTCACCCGACGAGAAAGCGCTGGTCATTGAACCGATGACCGAGATGGATAAAACCCGCTTTGAAGGTCATAAAACGCTGCAGCAGTTGCAGGAAGATTTTAACCGGCAGCAACAGCAATATTGCCAGTAATCACGCCGGCACCGCCTGTTTCAGTTGTGCGAGCGAACAGCGCAGACGCCAGATAATGCCAGCCAGTTCGCTGGCTTCGTTGTTTTCCAGCGCCAGTAATGCGGTGATACTCTCCTCCAGTTCCCTTAGCATCTGATCCAGCGAGGTGTGGCGCACGCCACGGCTGCTGATGATCTGCTGCAGATTGTGCAGACTGCTATCACGAAACCCTATCAGGGCCGCCGAACCGGCGCGCCATTCACGCAGTTGCCAGACAATATGTGAGCAGTTGAGTAGCACTACGCCCCAGCGAAGTAGCCAGGTGCGCGCCTGCTCATCCCGGCTATGGCTGAGCTGGCTGATGCGGTGGTAAATCTGCGATTCGAAGCGACTCTCACTGAGTCGGGGCCGCTGCCGCAGCTGATCGAGAAATGCCAGCCGCAGCGCGCGGATATGGCGTCGGCTGCGCCGCGCATCAGAGCTGGGCCGCAGAATCTGGAACGCCAGCCAGGCGAGCAGCACCCCGCAGACTTTGGCAATGTTATCGTTGAAAAAGTCCTGATAATCCCAGGTCGGTGGGTTTGTCACTGCGATAAACGAGCCCATAAAGACGATGAACTGTCCCCACATCCCGGCGCGCTGTTTCTGCTGCAGCTTGAAGAGTTGTAACGTTACCAGCAGCGGAAAGAGAAACAGTAAAAACGGCCACAGCTGACTGATCTGCACCATCAGGCCAAACTTCATCACAAAACTGAACGCAAACAGCCACAGCAGGGTTTTCAGCAGCAAGGTGACGCTGCCGCCGGGTGAGGGCACGGAGGCGTAAAGCACGCAGGCAATAGCGGTCAGGGTGAGCGCGGAAGCGCCTGAAGACCATTGCGTATTGATCCAGAAGGCGCAGCCCAGCACGATCACACAGAAGGTGCGCAGGGCGCTCCAGCCCGCTTCGGCACTGTCACTGTCGCGCGCCAGCGCCGGAACCGGCGGGGGTTGAAAGCGGGTATCGGCATCGGCACGATCCAGCAGACGAATCCAGCGCAGTACGTTGAGGTACATCCAGCAGAAGTAGCGCAGCCGCTGACAAAACGCGCGCTGCCGGTAGTCGCCGTCTGCGCCAGGCGTCACGCTGCGCAGGATTTGCGCAAGACGATATTTATCACACGCCGGTTTCGCCAGCTCAGCCAGCAGGCGCTGCAAGGCTTCAAACAGCGGCTCTGGCGCATCGGGCCAGTTCAGCAACATGCGCCGCAGGCTCGAAAGCACGCTGGTGAGTCGCAGCTGCTGATGCAGCACATAGTTAAGGACGTTGTTCTGTCGGCGAAAGCGGTAGTGGCTCCAGAACGCCTGAATCCGCAGCAGATTCATGGTCAGGATCTGGCTGATGACGTTTTCATGCGCGACACGAATGGTATCACTGGCCGAGGGCTGCAGCAGTAACACCGCATGCTCCAGCAAACGGGCATGCATCTGCTTCAGTGAGGTAATCAGCGCCTCGCCATCCGAGGTACTCGGCAGCACCATCATCATCAATCCGGCGCAGAGAATGCCGGAGATCACCTCGCAGACGCGTGCCTGCGCAATCGTCCACAGCGTGGTGATATCGGTGATATTCACGCTGCTGAAAGCGATGATGGCAGCGGTGTAACCCGCCAGTGAAAACGCGTAAGCGACGTTGTTCTGGTAGTGGTTCGAAATGCCGGTGCAGAGCGCCAGCCAGCCGGCAATGGCAAAGGTAAACAGCCAGGGCTCGTTCAGGGTGTGGCCGGCGATCAGCAGTGCGGCGGTGGCCCCCAGCAGGCTGCCGACAATGCGGCCAAGACTTTTGCTGATCGCGCCGCCAACGGTGGGAAAGCTGATCACGGCGGCAGAGGTCATCGCCCAGTAGGGTTCATCGAGATCCAGTCCATAGGCGATGCTCAGTGCCAGACACATGGCGATCGCGTTACGTAACGCATAGCGCCACTGGCCTCTGTTCGCTTTAATCCAGGGCAGTTGATCCCAGGCCAGCCACTGAACATTCATGGCTGGATAGTGATGGTGCAGCTGGTGCCGGCCACCAGATCAGCATTGGCCGGAAGCGAATCGAGACGAATGCGTACCGGTACCCGCTGCGCCAGCCGCACCCAGGGCACGTTTGGCTTGATATCGGGCACCAGGCCGCTGTCAGTCTCAATGCTCTGGTCATAGATGGCGCGGCCAATGCTGTCTACCTTGCCCTGCAGCCGCATGCTACTGCTGTAGAGCACCACCTGTGCCGTTGCGCCTGGATGAATATGGCGCAGCTTGGTCTCTTCGAAATAGCCCATGACGTAGTAAGAGTGGCTGTCGACCAGGGCAAACAGAGGAGAACCCGCAGTGGCATAGCTGCCGGGCCGAAGCGTGAGATTAGTGATCCAGCCATCCGCCGGTGCGCTCAGCGTTGTCTGTTGCAGATTCCAGCGCGCCCGTTCCCACTCCGCCTGCGCGGCTTTAGTGCTGGCAGCCGCAGCTCCGGCGCTTAAGCGTGCCGCATCGAGATCCTCGGCAGAGATGATGTTGCGCGGCAAGCTGCTGCGCCGGTTAAACTCGTGCTGCGCTTTCGCCAGGTCCGCTTGCGCTTTGCTGAGCTGAGCGGCGGCGTTGTCGAGCGCAATCTGCCACGGCACCGTGTCCAGCGTGACCAGCAGCTCGCCCTTGTGCACAAATTGATTGTCTTTGACCTTCAGTTCCGTAACCCGGCCCGAGACCTGAGGCGTGATATCCACCAGCTCTGCCCGCACTTTCCCGTCACGGGTCCAGGGCGACTGCATGTAGTAGTTCCACAGCCAGCCGCCGGCCAGTAACGCCAGTGCAAAGACAATGAGCGTTGAAAAATATTTTACCGCGTTAAATTTCATATCGATTATCCATGACCGATGAGCCAGAGAGCGGCGGTGACGCACAGCACAAACAGCGAGAGATCAAACAGGGTGGGATGCCAGATATCACCGGAGTAGATCCAGCCGCGAACCAGCGGGTGAATCAGCAGCCAGAAAAAGAAACCGAGGATCACCGCCTTGAACATCGGCGGGAAAAAGAGTGAGGCGCCAACCACCAGATCGGTCAGCGGGTTCTCACCTGAAAAAGCAGGAGTGAGCACGTGATAACATCCTTCGTTAACCCAAACAGCAGACGGGATGCGCTGCCGCGTTATCGTGGCCTGGCCCGGGATTTGTAATTTGTCCTGTAAACTCGCAGAATAGTGTAAAATCTGGCTTGATAGCTAGCAAGCTAATTATAAGGAGATGAAATGGATACGCCCCTCGGAACGGATTTATCTCGCCTGGTGCGCATCTGGCGCGCGTTGATTGATCAGCGGCTGAAACCGCTTGAGCTGACTCAGACACACTGGGTGACGTTGCACAATATTCATCAACTGCCGCCAGAACAGTCGCAGATTCAGTTAGCCAAAGCAATTGGGATTGAACAACCTTCGCTGGTGCGCACGCTGGATCAGCTGGAAGAGAAAGGACTTATAACCCGTTCGACCTGCGCTAACGATCGTCGTGCCAAGCGAATTAAGCTGACGCAGCAGGCTGAGCCAATTATCGAACAGGTTGAGACGGTAATTGATGAGACGCGGGATGACATTCTTTCCGGCATCAGCCAGGAAGAGATCCGTCAGATGGTGACGCTGATCGCCCGGCTTGAGAAAAATATTCTCGAACTTCAGAACAAAGAGAAATAAAAAAACCGACGCCCAGGCGTCGGTTTTTTGTTTCACAACATCAGCGAGGTGAAACCGTCACCTGGCTGCCGTTGGATGCCATTGCAACACGCTGGCCAACAGAATAGCGCGAGGCGGCCTGCTTCTGAACCACCATGATGGTGTTGCCATCATCCTTACGGATTTCCAGCTCTACGCCATCCGTTTTATTCACTGCGCCCTGAACGCCCTGACCCGCAACGCCACCCAGAACGGCACCACCGGCTGTCGCCAGGCTACGTCCGGTGCCGCCACCAATGGTATTACCCAGGAAGCCACCTAACACCGCACCACCAATGGCACCGATGACGTTGCTCTCATCGCCGCCCTGGATCTTCACAGGACGAACGGAGACTAAGGTACCGTACGAAACGCTCTGGATTTGCTTTGCTTCACTGGCACTGTAGGTATCACCCGACAGCGTACTGGTATTGCTACAACCTGCGAGCATAGCACCGGTCAGAGCGACCACAATTACACGCTTAATCATTTGAAACTCCTTTAGTCGAGAAGGCGCCACGTTTACCGCTGTATCCTGCACACAGTATAAGACACAAACCTGGCAAATTAATCCCTGTCCGAATAAAACACGGTTGAACGAAGCATAGACTATGCAGGATTAACAATAATTCAATCGTGGTCTAAAAATAGTCCCATAACGTTATCAGTGAGCACGATTGGATAAAAACAATTTAATCATAGAATTAGCGATCATTATTTGTCAGGCTAGCCGCAGACGAATTGCACTTCCTGCCGGAAGTAAGGAATAGCTATGAAATCAGGACGCTATATCGGTGTGATGTCAGGCACCAGCCTGGATGGGGTGGATGTGGTGCTGGCTGCCATTGATGAAAATATGGTGGCACAGCAGGCAAGCTACTGCCATCCGATGCCAGCCGCGCTGCGTCAGGCGATTCTGGGAGTGTGTCAGGGGCAAACTCTGACGCTGTCGCAGCTTGGCCAGCTTGATACCCGCCTCGGCCAGCTCTTTGCTGAAGCCGTGGTGACATTGATGAAGCGTGAAGCGCTGGAGGCCAGTGACATCACGGCGATTGGCTGTCATGGTCAGACCGTCTGGCATGAGCCCCAGAGTGACGCACCTAATACGCTGCAGATAGGTGACAATAATCAGATTGTCGCGGCGACCGGCGTGACGGTGGTGGGTGACTTCCGCCGCCGTGACATGGCGCTGGGTGGGCAGGGTGCGCCGCTGGTGCCTGCCTTTCATCAGGCGCTGCTGATGGATGCCACTGAACGCCGCATGGTGCTGAATATTGGTGGCATTGCCAATCTCTCGCTGCTCATCCCGGGTCAGCCAGTGCGCGGCTTTGATACCGGCCCTGGGAATATGCTGCTGGATGCCTGGATCTGGCGCAATCAGGGGCAGCCGTATGACAAAGATGCACAGTGGGCGCGCAGCGGAACCGTGATTCAGCCACTGCTGGAGGCGCTGTTGCGTGAGCCATGGTTTGCGTTGCCGCCGCCGAAAAGCACCGGGCGCGAACACTTCAATCTTGGCTGGCTTGAACAGCATCTGCGCTATTTCCCGGGGCTGGCCCCACAGGATGTGCAGGCCACACTGGTTGAGCTGAGCGCCATCACTATCACGCAGCAGGTGTTACTCAATGATGGCTGCGACCGTCTGCTGGTGTGTGGCGGCGGGAGTCGTAATCCCCAGCTGATGGCGCGCCTGGCGGCGCATCTTCCTGGAACGGAAGTCACCCCTACTGATGCGGCGGGAATCAGTGGCGATGACATGGAAGCGCTGGCATTTGCGTGGCTGGCGTTTCGCACACTCTCCGGCCTGCCGGGCAATCTGCCTGCGGTAACGGGCGCACGGGAAAAGAGTGTGATTGGCGCAATCTATCCGGCCAATTCTCTCTATCGCCGTTAAGCGGGGATGGCGGGGGCACTTTGCCCCCGCGCTATGACAAGCGGCCGTCAGGCGGCGCCGGAGAGGTGCGTCAGATTGCGGACTCCGGTAATGACCGTAGCAACCATGGTTTCGCGTCGGGTAATCACCTCAACCTGGTAAAACCGGCTGCGGTAGGCGATAGAATAGATAATGGGATGGTACTTATTACCTTCTCCGTAGCGTGAGTAGTGCGCTTCAAGCGCACGGGTCGCTGCCAGGATATGGGAGGGCTCTTTATCACCGCGGATGATTTGCTTCATTCAGTTCCTCAAATGCTGTCCCTGGAGTCACGTCGCACGCATGGCGCGTAGCGCTGGCCTAAACACTGAACATCTGACTGCTAAACATTTAATCACTGACTGGGTAAGGTCTGACTGTGACGCGGGAAGATGACAGAAAGATGATCCCCCGGCGCTGTTAATTATTTAGCAGCCGCCGGGAAATCCAGCAAGGCAGGGGATTGAAAATTCATCCAAATCGCAGTGGAATTAAACCAGCTCGGGCCAGGCGACGGCTGCAAGGCCATTAAGTTGCGGTTGTGAGAACAGGAAACCCTGGAACTGAGTCACGCCTGCCGCTTCAAGCCACATCCACTCTTCTGGCTTTTCAATGCCCTCGGCGATAACGCCGATCTCCAGCGAGGAGCAGCATTTCAGAATGGCATGAATGATCGCCTGCTTGGGCCCGCTTTTATGCACATCCGAAATGATGGCACGATCAATCTTAATCTTGTCGGGCTGAATGCGGGTCAGCAGCGAAAGCCCGGCAAAGCCGGCACCAAAATCATCCAGCGCCAGGCTGATGCCGGCGGCTTTCAGCTGCCTGATAGCGGCTTCAAATGCCTCAGGTTGCGAGATGATTTCATTCTCGGTGAATTCCACCATAATCTGCTCCGGTACCAGCCCCTGGGCAGCAATCTCAGCCAGCAAAAACGGCACCGCGTCGGGCATTTCCACCAGAGTCATCGGCAGCAGATTGATCGACAAGGTCATCCCCTCGATCCCCAACTGCTTTGCCTGGGCAAACGCGACCTTTTTAGAGGTCAGATCAACCTGATAGAGCTGCTCCCGAGACAATCGGGAAAAATAGGCCAGCGGGGATTCACCCTGTGGGCCACGCAGCAGGGCCTCCAGCGAGACAATTTCGCAGGCAAAAGGATCGACGATAGGCTGAAAAGCAAAGCTGACGGCATTCTCAGCCAACAGTGCCGCGTCGCCTTCGCGCTGTTCTGATTCGTTACGGATAAACGTCCAGCCGCTGGCGGCTGGAATTTCAAAATAGTTCTCTTTTTCCCGCGCTTCGACAAAAGTTCGCAGGAACTGCAGGGCACGATCAGCGTAGGTCAGCTGATATTTCGTGGTGCATTTTGCCAGCACCGCTTCCAGCACCGTCTCTTTATCATGCAGCCGCAGATCGAACAGCTCCATTCCGACGTGACCAAAACGACGCGCTGGGGCGTAGTCACGCAGCAGTTCGACCAGATTATGATGGCGCGGGTCCTGGCAAATCCGGCTGTAGACCGCCTTAACCGCCGCCTCTGGACCTTCGAGCAGTTGGAAAAAGTGCGTGCCATTGAACAGCAAAATTCCGGTGACATTGGATGATTTATTGATTTTATTCGCTTTTAACGCCAGATCATTCAGGGTTTTCAGCGGCACATTCTCTGTAATGTGGCTGCGATAAATGATTGTCGACAACATAAAGTTTTCCGGAATTTTTAATTTTTGTTAACACACTTTACCAGAAGGTTCTCTACGGGAGAACGTGGGGCCGTGTGCCTTTCTCGCCAGCGCAATATTTAGTCTTTACTCGGTAACGCTGAATCGCCCAGTCCCAGAGTACGCTGCATAAAAACGGTATCCAGCCAGCGGCCCTGTTTAAAACCCACCGATCGCAGAATGCCGGTCATTTCAAAGCCCGCGGCGCGATGCAGGGCAATCGAACCCTGATTCTCGCTGTCACCAATGTTAGCGATCAACTGGCGATATCCTGCCTGCTCAGCCCACCTGATGGCATGTGCTAACAGATGTGAACCGGCTCCACGCTTTTGAAATCCGGGATCGATATAAATAGAGTCTTCCAGCGTATGCCTGTAGGCATGCCGTGGACGATAGGGGGCCAGATAGCAAAACCCACGGACGTCACCCTCACTGACAGCGACGAACCACGGCAGGCCCGCCTGCTGAACTTTACCTATCCGCTCGCCAATCGCGTCAGCGTCGGGCGGCACGGTCTCAAAGGAGCCGGTTCCGTTAATGACATGCCAGGCGTAGATTTGCTGAATCGCTGTGATGTGGCGCTCATCAGCCTCAAAAATTTCCATTATCTGGTTTTACCCCAAAAATCTGCACCTGGTGAAAAAACAACGGTATAGCGAGAGGTAAGAGGTCGCAATATAAATATTTCGCCTTTCAATGATTTTTTATAGCGCCGTTCTCCAGGAAAAGTCCTGGCAGGTATAGTTAAATAAAACAGGTGGATTTAGTGCCACGACTCAATGGCGGTTAAGCCTATTCTGAAAACGGTGTTCGTCAGATGATCCGGGCCAGAGTTAACGTTATTATCTTTGCAATCAGGGCAGGGGCGATTATTTATCTGGAGGCGTGGCGTGATGCGATTTGTGGATTTTCTGAATAGTAAGCAGGGGCTGCATGCAGCCAGAAATCACTGCTTTGAATTAAATGGCGTGGTGCTGGGCCATTTTACGGCGCTATTTCTGCACGACAATCAAATTATTTTCACTAAAGACGGTAAGCAGTGCGCTGTGCCTTATTACCTGGGGCCTGAAGACGATTTACTCCAGCAGCAAATTAATCCTCGCATTAAAAATATCCGCGCTATCTGATTCGCGCGGGTGATTGTTATCACGCGATAGAGTCCGCCACGTAAAATTATTACGCCTCATTCTCCGGATACCTATTTTCGGGCTGTCTGGCATGGCACGTTAGCGACTATTAATTACGTTTGCCGGCGCTTTTATTTCTTTCATCTCCGCCTGTTTATTTAACCGCCTCACCGCTGTTCTCTGCCGGTAAAACAAACAGCAACAGCAGAGCAACGATCGCAAAGAGCGTTAAGGCCGTAGTGGCACCCCAGCAGGCGTAGAGCTGGCCAAACAGCAGCGATCCCACAACCTGACCTACCGCCAGCATAAAAAACAGGATGCCGACGCCAGTCGCCGGGTCTTCGGCGGTGGCGCGAGCGCCCCAGACCAACAGCACGCCCGACAGGGTAACGTAACCTGCGCCGCAACAGGCAACCGCGATACCTAAGCCGATAGATTCACCATGACTCAGGGCCAGCACCAGCAGCGGCAGTGCCATACCACACAATGACAGCCGGTAAACGCCATTTAGCCCTATACGGGCAGCGACCAGGCCGGTTGCCGCACCCACAATGCCTGCACTTCCCGCAATCAGCCAGAGTAAGCGGGCGGTATCTGCATCAACACCGACATGCTGACGCAGAAGCGCCGACCCAAAGCTCCACCAGGCTGCACTGACCAGGCCCGACGTCAGCGCGATACCCATCAGCTGACGCATAGCGCGGCGATACAATCGCTGCTGCCAGTGACGCACTCTGGAGGTACGTTCCGCCGCTTGATCCTTTAACACGCGTATTACCGGCAGCACACAGAACAGTGATAGCAGGGCAAACAGCAGGCAGGCCGCGCGCCAGCCGCCTGGCAGCATGCTCAGGATCACTACCGTCAGGATAATGCCCGCGCTGGTACCTGCATTAATCAGCGTATTTATGCGCGGCTGACGTGCTGCAGGAATTCTGTGACTGACTGCCGCGGCCAGTGCGGGTGAAGCCAGACCAGAACTCAATCCGGCGATAAACAGTCCGGCCGCCAGCATCAGTACTGACGAGGCACTGGCGAGCAGAAGCAGACCTGCCGTTGCATTGAGTGAGGCCAGCAGCGCGGTCACGCGTGTGCCATAGCGATCTGTCAGCGCGGCTGAAGTGAGAATAGTGAAGCAGTAAGCCGCAAAGCTGCATGCCGACAGCAACCCCGCCTGCTGTGGGGTAAACGGGATATCTGACGAGATAGCGGGCAGCATCAATCCCCATGAGAAGCGGGCCATGCCATAAGTCGCGGCGATCAGACTGAAGCCGGTGAGTGCCAGGGCGGTAGACGATCTCATCCGGTCACGCCGTTTTGACGCAGTAGCTGACGGGCGACCTGAGCCGCCTGTCGGGCTGCGGCGGGACCGGTGAGCAGCGCCGTAGTAATCGCGCCTTCGAAGAGTATCCAGATGGCATCACTCAGTTGCCGATCTTCAGCACCGTACAGATGCGTCACACACTGTGTTATGTAGTGGCGCATTGTGGCACGGAAGGCCAGTGCCTGAGCGGCCAGCTCACTGTCACGCTCAGCGTATTCCCCCCAGGCTTTCAGGAAGAAGCAGCCGTGGGCACCGTTCGCCCTGGTCCAGTCGCCCAGCACCACAAACAGCTGCTCTATCGCCTCTGGCTGTTGCGGTGGCAGCAGTTCAGCCATAAAACGCTGCTCGCGCGCACTCAGCACGGCAGAGGTCAGTGCTTCGCGTGAAGCGAAATGATGATAAAACGTACGCGTAGAGACGCCGGCTTCCCGACAGAGTTGATCGGTGCTGGTGGCGTGAAAGCCATGTGTGTAGAAGAGCCGCTCGGCAGCCTGAATGATATCGTTTCTCTTTTTCATGACTCAAAAGTAAACCGATCGTTTTACTTTTTCAAGCCCATTCCTATTCTTTGCACACGGCGGTATTGATAAATCCCCGACGGCGGGCACACTGGCGCTTCGCTTAAAGGGGCGCTGGAGGCTGCTTTTTTTCTTTTTCAGTCTCTGTTTATCAATACTCATACTTACCCCGGCGGGGGTTAATTTTGTTAGTTGTGACTCTAATCATAACGGAGGGTACTTACAGGGGATGCTTGCCGGTTTAATCATTAGACTGTTGTTTTTAATGCATTATTTTAAGTTTTGCTGATTTATTGATGCATTAGCATTACAAATACAATCGGGGGTGTAAAACGGGTGGGAATGTTTCAGTGCGTCGAATGCCTGAAGCGATGTAAACGGCAAAAAAGGGTATATTCTCAAAGTCAGTTTGAGTTACGCAATAAAGTGGTTTTAGGGATAATTCTCAGTTAGTTTAGTAACACTTCAGATTACAACAAAAACCTCTTACGAATTTTGGTTCGTTTTTTAAGATACATACAGCAACTATCAGGATGACTACCATGCTTAAAGCCAGCTATTATTATCTGTGCCCGCGCCCCATGGGTGGATGGATTTTACACAAAGAAGGTTGCGTTAATCTGTCAAAGAACGACAAACGCATTTTTATTGGTTCACTTTATACCCGCCAGCAGGCGCTGGCCGTGGCAAAAGTTCATCACGCAAATGCTATGCTCTGTAATGCCTGCCTTAGCACGTTTATTTGCCCGACCAGTAGCAGTACGGCAATTAAAACGGCGCGTGCGGCAACGCCAACCCGTCATACGCCAAGACATTAATGTATTCACATTAATTTGCTGTATAAAAAAGAGAATAAAGCGAATTAATCAGGACAGGTGCTCAGAATATACAGGCAGCGTAATAACGCTGCCCTGATATTTATGCCTGCTTAGGCTGACCATTTGATGCGGTAATTCCGCCATCGACCGGCAAATTAACACCTGTAATATAACTGGCTTCTTCGCTGGCAATAAACAGAATGGCATGGGCGATATCATCGGCTTTCCCGGCGCGCTGCAGCGGAATACGATCGTAAAAGCGCTCCATCAACTCCTGGTCCTGACTGGCATCTTCAGTCAGATCGGTTAAGGTAAAGCCAGGACAGATTGCATTGACCCTTACGCCATCTGCGCCGTAGTCCATAGCCAGCGCACGGGTGAAGTTGGTAATCGCCCCTTTGGCTGCATTATAAATGCTCATGCCCCAGTCGCCGCCTAAGCCGGAAACGGAAGAGATGTTGACCACGTTGCCTTTGCTTTTTAGCAGGGCAGGCATGAAATAGTGCACACCATGGAAAACGCCATCAAGGTCGGTTTTCATCAGGGTTTTCCATGCGTCGAGTCCGACTTCATGAACGCGGCCCTGCACGATAACACCTGCATTATTCACCAGCACGTCAACACGGCCATATTTCTTCAGCACGGTTTCTGACAACTGCTTAACCTGTTCGGCTTCTGAGACGTCGCATGCTGCCACCAGGTGGTCGCCCGGTGTCATCCCAGCCAGCGTCTCTTCCAGTTTCTGTGCGGTACGTCCCACCAGCACCACTGATGCCCCTTCTTCAGCGAAGCGCTTCGCGCTGGCTTCGCCAATGCCGGACCCGGCACCTGTCACAACCACAACTTTCTGCGTAAATCTGGACATCATGCCTCCTTATCAGCATCAATTCTTACTATTAACAACCGGTTAAGCCTGGCACCCATTGGCAGAAACACAAGCGCAGCGCGAAATGCGCTGCGCCAGATGACGGCTTTTTAACCGGAGTTAACGGCTAGGGACGTCTGAAAAGGGCGAAACTGCGTCCTTCCAGTTCGAAATCCTTCTCTTTGGTGATCACCAGACCGCGCTTCGCGGTGTCGCTGGTGGTCAGCTCCAGCACCCAGCCACCTTCACCGAACTGCGGAATGCGGAACGGCACATTGCCTTCAAACGGGTTAAGCAGCATCAGTACGTCATGCCAGATGCCTTCCTCGGTCTGCAGATCCGGCCGGCCGATATAAACCCCCAGCGTTGAGCCTTCATCCCACTGCTCAGACTGCTGGAAGCCGCCACCGGCGTTAAACCATTTGATATCCATACCGTCGCGCCAGTTTTCGCGGCGCAGCAACGGCTGTTGAGCACGCAGCGTCAGGATCTGACGAGTGAACTCGCGCAGTGCCTCAGCAGACTCGGGCAGGTTATCCCAGTGTACCCAGGAGATTTCGCTGTCCTGACAGTAGCCGTTGTTGTTGCCCATCTGGCTGCGGCCAAATTCGTCGCCTGCCAGCAGCATCGGCGTGCCGTGAGAGAAGATCAGCGTTGCAAGGAAGTTACGTTTCTGACGCTCACGCACCGCGTTAATGCCTTCGTCATCGGTCGGGCCTTCAACGCCGTAGTTGTATGAGCGGTTGTCGTTGTGACCGTCGTTATTATCTTCGCCATTCTCATCGTTATGTTTGTCGTTGTACGACACCAGATCGTTGAGGGTGAAGCCATCGTGTGCGGTAATGAAATTGACGCTGGCCCACGGACGACGGCCGTGCTGATCGTAAAGGTCGCCAGACCCCAGCAGGCGGGCGGCAAAGTCGGTAGAGACGTTGTTGCCTTTCCAGTAATCACGCACGGTATCGCGGTACTGATCGTTCCATTCTGCCCAGCCAGGCGGGAAGCTGCCCACCTGGTAGCCGCCCGGACCGATATCCCAGGGTTCGCCAATCAGCTTTTTCTGCGACAGGATTGGGTCCTGCATGATGGCATCGAAGAAGCCGCCGCGCGGGTCGAATCCATCGGGCTCACGACCGAGAATGGTGCCGAGGTCAAAACGGAAACCGTCGATATGCATCGACTCTGACCAGTAACGCAGGGAGTCGAGCACCATCTGCAGCACGCGCGGATGTGAGGTGTTGACGGTATTGCCGGTGCCGGTGTCGTTGATGTAGTAACGATGCTGGTCTGGCATCGTACGGTAATAGGAAAAGTTATCGATGCCCTTAAACGACAGCGTCGGGCCCAGCTCATTGCCCTCGGCGGTGTGGTTGTAGACCACGTCGAGGATCACTTCGATACCGGCATCATGGAAGGCGCGCACCATGTCACGGAAGCCCTGAATGCCGCGCGGCCCGAAATAGCGGGTCGCGGGCGCAAAGAAGCCCAGCGTGTTGTAACCCCAGAAGTTTTTCAGCCCTTTATCCAGCAGATGCTGATCATCCGGGAACCAGTGCACTGGCAGCAGTTCAACCGAGGTAATGCCCAGGCTTTTAATGTAGTTGACGGTCGATTTATGGCTCATGCCGTCAAAGGTGCCGCGCATCTCCGGTGGCAGTGCCGTGTTGAGCTGCGTGAAGCCTTTGACGTGGGTTTCATAGATGACGGTTTTCGGCCACGGCACGTTCGGGCGGTTTTGATCGTGCCAGTCGAATTCATTAGGATCGATAACCCGGCACTTTGGTGTAAACGGTGCGCTGTCGCGGGTGTCGAACGTCAGATCTTTATCGTCGTGGTAGAGATCGTACGCGAAGTGTGCCTCGTTCCAGGCGATATCACCCGCCAGTTCACGCGCGTACGGGTCGAGCAGTAACTTGTTCGGGTTAAAGCGATGACCATTTTCCGGATCATAAGGGCCATAGACGCGATAGCCATAGAGCGCGCCGGGTTTCAGCCCCGGAATGTAGCCGTGCCATACTTCGTGGGTATATTCCGGCAGTTCCAGCCGGGCAATTTCCGTTTTGCCGCTGGGATCGTACAGACAGAGTTCAACCCGCTCGGCGTGGGCGCTGAACAGGGCGAAGTTCACGCCCTGACCATCAAAGTTGGCCCCCAGTAAATGGCTGTAACCCGCCGTAATTTCAAAACGCTGACTGTTTGACATTTATGCCTCGTTATTCAATTAACAGATTGACGCGTATAAAACATTAATGCCGGTTGTCATTTTGCGACCAGCACAGCGCACCACTGTGCCGCCAGCGCTGTAAGCGGCAACTGGTCGCCTGCATCAAGCGTTTTACCGCTCAGGACATCCTGATACTTACGCTGGCTCAGTGCCGCAGGCAGGGCGATGACCGTATCAGCCCAGCGCGCGGCAGGTGGCTGATCGAGATTCTCTGGCAGCGCGTTAAACACCCGGCGTGACACAATTACAATCACCGCCTGATCCTGAAGCGTGCGGGCAAAAGCCAGCACCTTATCCTGCTGCTCGCCCTCCGCCGACAGCGCCAGATAGTCGCCGCGACGGAACAGCTCAGGCTGCTGCTGACGCAACGCCAGCAGCTTCACAATTGCCTGCTGATTGACCTGACCATGCAGCCAGTGCGCTTCGCTGCCGTCGTGCTGTGGCGCCGTAAGCATCGCCGCCAGGGCATCGAAATCAGGCTCGCGGCGGTTATCGGGATCGACCAGGCTGAAGTCCAGCGCCTCGCTGCCCTGGTAAATATCGGGTACGCCAGGTGCGGTAAGTTTCACCACGGTCTGGGTCAGACTGTTAACCAGTCCGGCACGCATAAAGGGTTGCAGCGACTGGCAGAAGTCATTGAGGAATGCGCTGTTAGCGGGCGCGAGCAGGTGACGGGCATAACCCAGCACCGCCTCTTCATAGGCGTCGTTGTTATCGGCCCAGTCGGTGCGGAGTTTGGCTTCACGCAGCGCTTTCTCCACATAGACCACAAAGCGGGCTTCCAGCGCCGCCAGGCCGTCGGCATCCTGCGGCTGAAGCGTCGTGGGCCAGACCCCGGCCAGTGCTTCATACAGCATCCACTCGACGGCCGGCTCCGGTGCCGGACCATCTTTCAGCCGAACGACATGGTCCTGATTGATCTCCCGCCAGCGGCTGACGCACTCGGCCCAGCGCTGCGGCGCTTCGGTCAGCGTATAGAGACGCGCACGGGCATCTTCACCGCGCTTGGTATCGTGCGTTGAGGTGCCTGACAGCGCATCGGGCTGATGTTCGCGCCGCGCCTGCATCTCGGCATGAAACTGATCCAGCGAGAAGTGACGTGCCAGCGGTTCAGCGCCGACTTCATTCAGCGCCAGCGCCATATGCTGACGGAAGAAGAGGGTGTCCTCGACTGATTTCGCCATCAACGGCCCGGTCAGCTGCTGGAAGCGGGTGCGGAACTGCGTGGCATCGTCGCGAGCAGCGTCGGCAACGTCAGCGCGCAGAATACGCGTCAGGAAGTCGAGCGTCTGGGTGTCTGGCGCGTGGTCGCTGGCTTTGACCTCGCTGACCACCTGTTGCAGCAGCGCGGTGTCGGCGGGTGTCAGGCCTTCTGGCGTGCCATAGGTGCGATAAACCGGAAAGGCAACCAGCAGTTCCCGCAGCGCATTTTTCAGTTCCGCCTCCGGCTGTGGTTTGCCGTCTGCATCGGCAATCTTCAGTGCCAGTTGCTGTAACCGGTTAAATTCACCGGCGAAATTGCGGTTCGCCATCAGCAGTTTGGCGGCACGCAGCTCTGCTTTCATGTCAACGGTTTTGCCGATGACGGCCTGATACGCCTTGCGCAGTCCGCTCAGGCGATCGCTGTCGACCAGCAGATTGGCGAGGGCAGCCATAAACTCATACCCGGTAGTGCCGGAAACCGGCCACTCGTCAGGCAGCTGTTCATTGTCGCCGAGGATTTTCTCCACGGTAAGATAGCAGTCGGGACCGGCAGCCTGACGTAACTGCTCCAGATAGCCGCGCGGGTCGGCCAGACCATCCACGTGGTCAACGCGCAATCCCTGCACCGCGCCGCTGTGGACCAGTTCGAGGATCAGCTGATGTGCGGCATCAAAGACCGTTTTATCTTCCACACGCACGCCCACCAGACCGGTCACTTCGAAGAAGCGACGGTAGGAGAGATTGTTGGGCGCATCACGCCAGGAGATCAGTTGCCACGGCTGCTGGTCATGCAGTTCAGCAATCTGTGCGGCATCACGCAGGGCCAGTACGGCCTCTTCCTGATCCTGCCAGGTCTCCGGCTTCAGCGGATAGTAATTATCGAAGTAGGCCAGCGCCGGTTTGCCGGTTTGCGGATCGCGCTGCACGCTGATTTCACCTTTTTCCAGCACCGCCTCAAAAGTGTCACCGAGGAACGGCAGCGTCAGGCGGCGCGACCAGTCGATATCGAAATAACGGGCATAGCGACTCTGTTCGCCATGCTCAATAACGTCACGCCACCAGGTGTTCTCCAGCGAGGCGGCCATATGGTTAGGGACGATATCGAGAATCAGCCCCAGACCGGCGGTTTTCAGCGCGGCAGCCATGCGATCAAAGCCTTCACGGCCGCCAATCGACGGCTCGATCTGGTTAACGTCGGTCACGTCATAGCCGTGAGTCGACTCTGCGGTCGCGCTGAAGATCGGCGACGCATAGAGGTGGCTGATACCCAGCTGTTTCAGGTAGGGCACCAGCGCCGCCGCACGGTCAAAGGTCATGCCGTTGCGGAACTGAATGCGGTACGTTGCGGTTGGAATATTCATTCTGCTTCTCTCTTTTCCAGACGCACGACAATCGCGTTGGGAATCAGTTCGGTGGCGGTCTGCGGCCAGGCAAACAGGGTTTCGCCCGGTAAATCCGGGATCGGCTGCGTGCTGTCGCCGACGTTCAGCGCCAGTGACAGTGTACCCAGCGGGAAGTCCCAGCGAACGGCCAGGAAACCTTCTGACGTTTTCACTATCTGACCGGCATCACCCCCGGCCGTCTGCAGCAGCGGCACAATATGTTCCTGACGCAGCGCCAGCAGATGACGCGTCAGCGCCAGCCACTGCTGACCTTCCGGCGTTTCTGTGCGCGGCCAGTTAAGCTTCGACTGTTCAAAGGTGGTGACATCATTGGGATCCGGCACCGTTTCACCGTGACCGGCATGGCCTTCAAACTCGCGGGCGCGACCTTCACGCACAGCTTTCGCCAGATCGCCGTGGAAATCGGTAAAGAACAGGAACGGCCGGGTTTCACCATACTCTTCCCCCATAAACAGCAGCGGGATGTGCGGCGAGGCCAGTAACATGGCCAGCAGCACCTGCGTCCGCTCTGCACCTGCCAGCGAGACCAGCCTTTCGCCCTGTGCACGGTTACCCGTCTGATCATGGTTCTGGATAAAGTCGACAAAGGCGACAGGCGGCTGACGGCTGCTTTTCACGCCGCGTGGCTCACCCGACTGCGGTGAAACCTCGCCCTGATAGACAAAGCCTTCGGCCAGCGCCCGCGCGACCCGCTGTTCCGGCTGGTCGGCGAAATCCTGGTAATAAGCGTGCGTTTCACCGGTTGCCAGCACATGCACGGCGTTATGGAAGTCATCGTTCCATTCGCCGGTGAACAGCGGCGCTTCTCCGTTTTCATCACGCGGATGCAGGAAGGTGACGTTACGGCAGTCTTCGGTAGTGAGATGAACAGGGCGGTCGGTAATGGTGGCGCGGATGCGCTCAGCAATCTCAATCAGCACATGTTTTTCGCTCGGGTCATCAATCTGATCGATGGCGTCAAAGCGCAGGCCATCCAGATTAAACTCCTGCAGCCAGTAGAGCGGCGCTTCCACGATATAGCGGCGTACCGCATCCACGTCATAGGCGATACCCGCGCCCCACGGCGTCTGGCGCTCTTTGTGGAAGAAGTCTGGCGCCAGCAGCGGCAGATAGTTGCCCTCCGGGCCGAAGTGGTTCAGCACGATATCCAGCACAACAGACAGACCATGGCCGTGCGCCGCATCGATAAAGGCTTTGAAATCATCGGGCGAACCGTAGGCAGCATGGGGTGCATAGAGCAGCACGCCATCGTAGCCCCAGCCGCGATTACCGCCAAACTGCGACACCGGCAGCACTTCAATCATGGTGATGCCGGTTTCAGCCAGCATCGGCAGTTTTTCAATTGCCGCCCGGAAGGTGCCTTCAGGCGTAAAGGTGCCGATGTGCAGTTCATACACTACCGACTCCTGCCACGGACGGCCCTTCCAGCCTGTGTTTTGCCACTGATACGCATCAGGATCGATCACCAGCGACGGGCCGTTAACCTCCGCTTTCTGAGCGCGGGCGGCGGGATCGGGCACGGCCGTGCCATCCGCCAGCACAAAATCATATTCGGCATTTGCTGCCACACCCGCGACCTGGGTTTCAAACCAGCCATCCGCCTGCGGTGTCATTTCAATGTCTTTACCGGAGAGCCGCAGCGTCACGCGTTGCTGACCGGTTGCCCAGAGGCGGAAACGCACCTCATCACTGGCAACCCGTTCAGCGCCCCAACTTTTAAAAAAAGATTTGGATTCCATTCAGTTGCCTCATTTAGCCTGGAAATACGCGATGGCGGCCACCGCGTGAAAAGGATGTCGATGACGTAAGCGTCAGAAATCATAAACCGTGCAGCGAGACCAGGATGCCAGGTGGGCTGGCGCGTCTCTTCAGCCAGAACGCAGGACTGATGTTCAGCGTTATGCGGCGGGAAGGGGGGAGTGAGACCGCTTCCACGCGGCATACAGAAAGTAATCATAGACTAAGATGTTGCAATCGCAGGGCGGCGAGGTGTCTGGTGGCATTAATTTGCGTTAATTACCCTGAATCGGCCTCTGCCTGGGGAAAGGAGACGGTGCAGGCGCAGAAAACCCTGCCGGATAGCGAGGATTCGCTATAAGCTTAAGCGCGATCGCGCAGGTCGTACTGGATGACCTGCGGCGCTGAACACTTCAAAAGGATGTTACGTGAGGAAACGCGTTCTGTTAGCCACGCTTTTACTGCTCGCCGCCTGTTCTAATCGGGTCGGACATCGGCTGGACAACAGTAATCTGCAGCAGATTCATGCCGGTCAGACCACCAAAGCTCAGTTGATTGCGCTGTTTGGTCAGCCTGACAGTGAAACGCCTTACCCGGACGGGCAGCGGCTGCTGAAATGGACCTACAGCGAGGCGCGCACCCTGAACACCACCGAGGGGCAGACGCTGACCGTGCAGATGAAAAATGACAAAGTGCTGAACTATGCGCTCAGCAAGAGCTAAGGCTTAGCTAAGTTTACTACGGCGGTGGCAGGAGATTGCCACCGCGCATCATCGGTTACTGTATGCCGCTCTGCTGCGCATCCCGGCTCTCGGGCCGTGGCTGAGCCAGTCGGGCGAAATCGGAACCTGCCGGATGCTGGTAGATTTGCAGTTCAAACACGCGGGCTATTGCATAGATATACTCAAAAATCGCCGCCTGGGTATTTTCATAATCCGCCCAGAAAATCGATGAGGTGAAGCAGTAGATCTCCACCGGCAGCCCATCCGGCGACGGCTTCAGCGGCCGTACCACGATATACATCTCTTTCATAATGTCATCGCGTTGGGCCAGCCAGGCAGACAGGTATTTGCGGAACACCATCAGATTGGTGATGCCGTTCTCCATAAACCAGCGTTCGCCGACGGCATTGATATCGCGTCCATCCAGCAGTTCAGTGATCGTTTCACCTGCAAGGCGGATCTGGCTCATCGATTGCAGCATCTCCTGATTCACAAAGGTGATCGACTTCTGATCCAGATGAAAGCTGCGCATGATGCGGCGCGCACCCGACGAGAACATCGCCTGCCAGTTGGTGTAGGTTTCGGTCAGGAAGTTCTTGGTCGGAATACGTGAAATAGTGTTATCCCAGTTGCGGATGGTGATGGTATGCAGCGCAATGTCGATCACCTCACCGCTGATGTTTCTGTCCGGCATCTCAATCCAGTCGCCCAGTTGCAGGACATCGTTGGAGGAGAGCTGAATGTTCGCCACCAGCGACAGGAGCGTATGCTGGAAGATCAGCATCAGCACCGCGGCAACCGCACCCAGCGAGGAGATAATAATGGCAGGTGACTTATTGGACATAATCGCCAGAATCATGATTGCGGCGATGATATGCACCAGGATTTTGCCAATCTGGATATAGCCCTTGATCGAGTGATTCTTGCGCTTGGATTTGCGCGTATAGGAGTTGTTAACAATCTCCAGCACTTCGTTGAAGAAGATCGACAGATAGACAAAAAACAGGATGCCGCAGATGGTCTGAATCGCCACTTTCAGGTTTTCAGGCAGGCCTGGCATAAATTGCAGAAAGTTGTAGACCACAATTACCGGCACAAAATTTGACAGCTTCTGAGAGAGGCGAATGTCCTTATCCAGTGGCACACCCTTTTTATGGCTGCTGAAAAAGACCTTCCTGATCACTTTGACGATGAAGAATTTGCAGATCAGGTGAGTGACCAGCCCGGCCACGATCAGCAGCAACAGGCTAAAGCTGATCGACAGCACTCTGTTTCCCTCTATAAAACTCATCAGACTCTGAATGTAATGCATGTTAACCACGTGCGAAAAAGTAAGGGGCGAATTCAACCACAGCACAGGGTCGGTTGTTAAGCGTCAAATGCGTTCAGGCAGAGCCGCAACTTTATTCTGTCCTGAGCGGCGCGCTGGCTGCGCCCGGCAGGTGGCGTCTTGTTAACTTCTTTGTTCGCAGACTCAGATAAATCTCAAGCCAGCCGATAACCACTCTAACTTCTCTGATATGAGCCTGCAGACATGCTTAAAAATCTTAAAATAACCCACGGTATTCTGGCGGTGCTTGCCGTCTTTATTACGTTACTGACCCTGACCGGATTTCTGTTTTACAACGGCGTCTCAAACGCCGACAAAAACTTCGTGGCAGCAGAACAGCTGACCCTGCAGCAGCAGCACCTGAGCGATGCGGTGAAAACCCTGATTAAAACCCGCGTTACCATCAACCGCGTCGCTATCCGTTTCCTGAAAAACCAGCAGGATCCTAAATCACTGGCCGCCATCGCCACGCTGCTGGAGCAGGCGGGCCAGTCTGCGGACAGAGCCGATGCCGACTTTAAAGCCTGGCAGGCGATGCCACGCAAAGAGGGGCAGAGCGAAGCGCAGTCGGCGCAGGTTCAGACCGCCTATCAGCAGATGCATGAGACCATGCTGGCCTCAATTACCTTTTTAAAGCAGGGTAATTACGCGGCCTATGGCAACCTCGAAGCACAGGCGGCGCAGGACCAGCTCGACAGTGCCTATGAGGCCTGGCGTGCGGTGAACATCCAGCTGATGAAAGATACTTCAGAACATAACCAGCGTAGTCTGACAGATGCGCTCTGGGCGCTGCTGACGATTAGCCTGATCACTGGCGTGATTGGCGTGGCGGTCTGGTTGGGACTGCAAAAATTGCTGATTAGTCCGCTGGCCAGGCTGACAGGGCATATGCGCACCATTTCGGCAGGTGATTTAACCTCTGATATTCAGCACGAAGGCCGCAATGAGATGGGCCTGCTGATTCAGGAGCTGCAACAGATGCGCGATGCGCTGGTGGTGACCATTACCTCGGTCGATGACGCGACCCGCTCTATTTTTACCGGTGCAGCGGAAATTTCCGCTGGCAGCACCGATCTCTCTTCCCGTACTGAACAGCAGGCTGCCGCACTGGAACAGACCGCCGCCAGCATGGAGCAGCTCACCTCAACGGTGAAGCTCAACGCAGACAATGCGCAGCAGGCGACAACGGTGTCGAAAGAGGCGTCAGCCACCGCCCTGCAGGGCGGCGAAACCGTTGCCCGCGTTATCGCCAACATGGATCAGATCAGCGAAAGCTCGAATCAGATCGCCGGTATTATCGCCATTATCGACAGCATCGCCTTCCAGACCAATATTCTGGCGCTGAACGCTGCGGTTGAAGCCGCGCGTGCCGGTGAGCAGGGGCGTGGATTCGCCGTTGTCGCAGGTGAAGTACGCTCGCTGGCCGGACGCAGCGCCAGTGCCGCGCAGGAGATTCGTGGATTGATTGACCGCTCAGCCGAGCGCATTAAAACCGGTGCCGGTCACGCTTCCCAGGCGGGCATCGCCATGGAGAGCATCGTGAAGTCGGTGAGCCGGGTGACGCAGCTGATCGAAGAGATCGCTGCCTCCTCCACTGAACAGACCCGCGGCATTGAGCAGGTCTGCATTGCGGTTTCTGAGATGGATGGTGTAACGCAGCAGAACGCCGCGCTGGTGGAGGAGTCTGCGACTGCTGCTGCCTCACTGGAAGAGCAGGCGAGCTACCTGCGTAAAACGGTATCGGTCTTTAAAACCGGCAGCATGCACGCCGCGTTCTCCGCCGCACCGGTTGCGAAGGCGATTGCCGTGCCCAAACGTCAGCCTGTCGCCGTGACAGACAATGAGAACTGGCAGACTTTCTGATAACGGAATATCTGACGGATCACTGCGCACGCGGCCGTGCTACAGTTTCAGCATAAAAAAACCGCCCCCAGGGGCGGTTTTTTATTCACTTAACGCATCAGGCAGGAACGGACTGTGCCTTCTGGCTGCGTGACCAGACGCGGTGCGCTTTCATCGCCTGCGTAAAATCAGACATCAGTGCGTCCTCCACCGCGTCGCCCTGCACAATGCCTTCTTCCTGATCGGCATCTTCCAGACCGAACTGCGCTTTAAAGCGACGCGCGTCGCCCACCAGACCAATCACCTTGAGGTGTTTGTAGGCTTCCAGCAGGAAGTAGCGGGCATCGCCGCTTAACAGCAGGGCATCAATATTACCATTCGGCACCATCACCGCATCAAAAGTCAGAGACGGCAGGCCGGCGAAGGTGGCATCGATCGGCAGCACAGAACCGTCATCCGCGCGCACCTGGCCCATATGCGGCGCCAGCAGTTTTGTGTGCACACCTTCCGCTTTCAGCGCCTGCAGAATCGCCAGCACATCCGCCGCCTTCACACCATCGCTCAACAGCAGCGCCACCTGACGGCCTTTAATCTCACCATCCGGGATAGCGTAGAGGCTCAGGCTGTCATCTTTCGTCAGGCCATTCACCGCCGCAGGAGGCTGGATATTGCGCTGCTCATCGGTCAGGGCGAGTCCCAGATTATCCGCTACGCCCTGTGCCAGTTTAGTATCGATACGCGCCAGAAGATCCACCACGCGCTCACGGATGTAGGCACGGCCCACTTTACTCAGTTCAAACGAGTAGGCACCAATGATGTGCTGCTGTTCGACTTCTGTCTGGCTGTTCCAGAACAGGCGCGGCTGGGAATAATATTCACCAAATGACGGGCTGCGCTCGCGCACTTTGTGGCCCTCAACCCGCTCCTGATAGCTCTCGAAACCGCCGCCTTTCGCAGCCGGTGGCGTTTCGCGCGGCCAGTTGTCGTTGATCGAGTTTGGCTCGTAGTTCGCCGGGTTGGTGTCGATGTCCTGGCGATGCATGCCCTGACGCTGGAAGTTATGGTACGGGCAGGTTGGACGGTTAATCGGGATCTCATGGAAGTTCGGTCCGCCCAGACGACTGATCTGCGTGTCGGTATAGGAGAACAGACGGCCCTGCAGCAGTGGATCGTTGGAGAAATCCAGGCCCGGCACGATATGGCCCGGGTGGAACGCCACCTGCTCGGTTTCCGCAAAGAAGTTATCCGGGTTACGGTTCAGCACCATCTTGCCGACAATCTCAACCGGCACCAGCGCTTCCGGGATCAGCTTGGTGGCATCCAGAATATCGAAGTCGAATTTGAATTCATCCTCTTCCGGGATTAGCTGCAGACCCAGTTCATATTCCGGGAAATCACCGGCTTCAATCGCTTCCCACAGATCGCGGCGATGGAAGTCGGGATCGCGACCGGTCAGTTTCTGCGACTCATCCCACAGCAGCGAAGCTTTACCGGCCACCGGCTTCCAGTGGAAGCGGACAAAGGTCGCTTTGCCTTCGGCGTTGATCAGGCGGAAGGTGTGAATGCCAAAACCTTCCATGGTGCGATAGCTGCGCGGAATACCCCGGTCAGACATCGCCCAGATGACGTTGTGCATGGTTTCCGGCTGAAGAGAGACGTAATCCCAGAAGGTGTCATGGGCACTCTGACCCTGCGGGATTTCATTGTGCGGCTCCGGCTTAACGGCGTGCACAAAGTCAGGGAATTTATGGGCATCCTGAATAAAGAATACCGGCGTGTTGTTACCGACCAGGTCAAAGACACCTTCTTCGGTGTAGAACTTGGCGGCGAAACCGCGGATATCACGTACGGTATCCGCAGAGCCAGCGCCACCCTGAACCGTGGAGAAACGCACGAACACCGGCGTGGTCTGCTCGGGGTCGCTCAGGAACTGCGCTTTGGTCAGATCTTTCAGTGAGCGGTAAGGCTGAAAATAGCCGTGTGCGGCAGAACCACGGGCGTGAACGATACGCTCCGGGATACGTTCATGGTCAAAATGCGTGATTTTCTCACGCAGTATAAAGTCTTCCAGCAGCGTCGGACCTCGCGAACCCGCGAGCAGTGAGCTTTGGTCATTGGCGATGCGCGTGCCCTGATTCGTGGTGAGAGCCTGATGGGTGCCGTTTTTACGGCTGGCTTCAAGCTGGTCAAGTTTGGCGCTGTGTGTCTGCGGCGCTTTCAGACTGCCCGGGGCGGTGGGCTGTTTGCCTGGCGGGGTCGGTTCGGCTGGGGGCTGATGCGAACCATCTTTCGGTGCCAGCGATCCCAGACCCGGTTCTGATGATTCCGGACCGGTGGTGGGGGCGTGTTCGCTCAGGGGTTTCTTCTCTGTTTCTTTCGACATGAATCTATGCTCCAGCTGTTATTTTACTTTCGACGACACTAAATATAGAACAACCTGAACAATACTGAGGGTAAACCGGCCATTTAACCGCTGTCACTGTCCCTTTTTTGTCCGGCAGAAAAACCACGCTTACGTCTGAATGTCTGTTATCGCTTCGCTTATCCACGCCTTGTGCCGTCTGGCTTAGCGGCGTGTCAGCCCGCACCCGCTATGCTGGCTACCTGCTTTGTAACCCTGTCAGATTCGCCTCTCGCCGGACTGCGTGATATTCCGCGAGAGGGTGAAAATCTATAAATAAAATTAATAGGGAGAGGTGTCATTCCTGATTGAGTTTAGAAATGTTATATCATAACATTTCATTTTGTAATTTTGACTGAGGATCAGGCTTTGACGAATCATGCAGGTAAATGGATGGGAATCATGGGCGCGCTGCTCATCAGCCAGCAGGCGCTGGCACATAGCACGCATACACATGGCAAACCGCTATCAGTAATGGAGCAGAAAGCAGCCGAAGGGGTTTTTGCTGACAGCGACGTGAAAGATCGCCCACTCTCTGACTGGGACGGGCTGTGGCAGTCAGTTTATCCGCTGCTGCAAAGCGGCGAGCTGGATCCGGTCTGGCAGAAGAAAGCGCAGCAGGACAAGAGCAAAACGGCAGAGGAGATTAAAGCTTATTATCGCAAAGGCTACGCCACCGACGTCGATACTATCGGTATTGAAAACGGGGTAATGGAGTTCCATGTCGGTGATCGGGTCAGCGCCTGCCACTATCGCTATGCAGGCCACAAAATCCTGACCTATACCTCGGGTAAAAAAGGGGTGCGTTACCTGTTTGAGTGTCAGGACGCCAGCAGCAACGCCCCGAAATATGTGCAGTTCAGCGATCATACCATCGGCCCACGCAAGTCTGCTCACTTCCACATCTTTATGGGTAATCAGTCTCAGCAGACGTTGCTGGCTGAAATGGACAACTGGCCAACTTATTACCCTTACCAGATGACAAATCCACAGGTCGTGGAAGAGATGCTGCACCATTAAGTGAAGGGCCGGGATCGGATGGCCCGCTGATGACAGCGGGGTTTCTGTGACGCGCTGCCACCGCCGTCATCCCACCCAGGCCGGACGGCGTGAGGCGGGGATGCCGCGCACCACTCGCTGATACGACTCTTCAACCAGTTGCTGAATCAGGCCGGGTGAGAGGCCGTCACCCGGATACACCGTGATCCAGTGACGTTTATTCATATGATAACCGGCGGTGATCGAGGGATAGATCACCCGGTGCAGCTCTGCCTGCTGCGGTTCACACTTCAGGGTGATAATCGGCACGCCCCGCAGTTCCGTCAGCAGTAAAAACACTTTTTCACACACTTTATAAACCTGATGTTCCGGCCCGAAGGGATAGCCTGATTCGGCGGCGGGCAGCCGTTCAGCCGCGTCGATAGCGGTGCGCTGGATCTCGTGACCCTGCATAGTGATTCTCCCTGTCATGGTTAACCCCGATCTCTGTGGCCCGCGACTGGCTGGTCGCCAGAGGCCTGTTACACTTCTGATAAGCATAAATCAGGAGCAGACATGAAATTAGGTTTTGCATGTAAGTATCTCAATAGCGACGGTAAACAGTTTTTCCCGTTTCGCGCCACCACCCGTAAACGATTTCTGAGTTTACCTCAGGCTGAACGTCATCAGCTGATTCATGAGATTACCGTTACTAACCTTAATAATCTCTACCTGACACTGGAGCATCTGGCTACGTTACCGGCGCCACTCAGAATGATGCGTATCGGCAGCGACCTGCTGCCGCTCTATACGGTTCCCGAAGCCACGCCGCTCTTTGCGGAGTTTCTGCCTGAGCTTTATCCACTCTTTGCCCGCTGTGGCGAGCTGGCGCGGACGCATCAAATCCGGCTCTCATTCCATCCGGGACAATATACGGTGCTGGCTTCCGATAATCCGGATGTGGTGACGCGCGCACTGGAAGATGTGGAGTATCACGCGCTTTGCGCCTGTCTCATGGGCTACGGTAAGACCTTCCAGGATTTTAAAATCAACATTCATATGAATGGCAGGGCGGGATTCGACGGTTTTAAACGCGCGTTTACTCAGCTCAGCCCGGAAGCGCGGCGGATGCTGACGGTTGAAAATGATGAGATTTCCTGCTCGCTGGATGATGTGCTGCAGGCGGCACCCCTCTGTCCGGTGGTGCTGGATATTCACCATCACTGGGTAAAAGAGAGTGAGTTTATTCAGCCGGATGACGCGCGTGTTGCCAGCGTCATTGACTCATGGCGGGGTGTGCGGCCGGTGCTGCACTATTCGATTTCTCAGGAGGGAATTATTCCGGAGGAGGGCTGGCCCGATCAGCAGCAGCTGGGTGTGAGCAAAAGCAAACTGCGGGCGCACTCCGACTACTTCTTTAATCCGACGCTGAATGCGTGGGCACTGTCGTTCCAGGATTTCGATATCATGTGCGAAGTGAAAATGAAGAATCTGGCGCGGGAACCGCTTTATCAGTGGGGGATCGCGCAGAAACTGATAGGAAATTCCCTGGCCGAAGAGACCAGGGAAGCGGCGAACGTTAAATAATAGCCACGCCGCCCGTAACGGCGATAGTCGCGCCGGAAATGTAGCTGGCTTCGTCACTGGCCAGCATCACGTAGGTGGGTGCCAGCTCAGCAGGTTGACCGGCACGCTGCAGCGGCACTTCACTGCCAAAGTTTTTCACCTGTTCAACCGGCATGGTCGAGGGGATTAGCGGTGTCCAGATAGGACCGGGCGCGACCACATTAGCTCGGATACCTTTCTCTGCCAGCAGGGCAGCCAGGCCTCCGGAGAAGTTAATAATGGCGGCTTTAGTCGCGGAGTAGGCGAGCAGCTTCGGTTTCGGCTGGTCGGCATTGATCGAGGCGGTGTTGATGATCGATCCGCCCGCTGGCATGTGCTTTGTGGCCGCTTTAGTGATGTAGAACATCGCGTAAAGATTCGTTTTCATGGTGCGATCAAACTCGTCGTCGCTGATCTCCTCCAGCGACTCGCGTGTCATCTGATATGCCGCATTATTGACCACAATGTTAATCTCACCAAAGGCTTCAACGGCTTTATCAACCAGCGCATTACAGTGTGAGGCATCGGTGATGTCGCCTGGCACCAGCAGCGCTTTCTGACCGGCGGCCTCGACAAGCCGGGCGGTGTCCTGCGCATCCTCATGCTCATCAAGATAAGAGATCAGCACATCGGCACCTTCCCGGGCAAAGGCAATGGCCACGGCCCGGCCAATGCCAGAATCCCCGCCGGTAATAATCGCTTTTTTACCCGCCAGACGGCCGGAACCCTGATAGCTCTCTTCGCCGTGATCGGGCTGTGGCTGCATCGCGGCAGTACTGCCTGGCCACGTCTGCTGCTGCGCGGCAAAAGGGGGGAGTGGACGCTGAGTGGATGACATGACTTTTCCTCCGTAAAAAGGGATCAACCCTGTCAGGGCATTGGACCCTGACAGGCGAGGGATTAAGGTTTTGGTGGTGTGACGCCATCGATCTGTTCTGACTGTGCACCGGAACCGGGACGGGCATTGCCGAGTATCGGTTCATCACCCAGAATATCGGGCTGCTGTTTCGCGCTGAACTGGCCGTGACCATCGTAAGCTGGACCACTGCTCCAGCGACCTTCCGGCAGCGGTTTATCCAGCGAGGTATTCAGGCAGTAGTAAGCGTGCTCCTGCGCTTCATGTTCCTGCGGGAAGCTGTTGGGGATCGGCAGCGACGCGTTCAATCCGCCCATCTCTTCGATCACCGCCAGCCACTGCTGCTGGTGCATGGTGTCACGGGCAATCAGGAAGGAGAGGAAATCCTTCATGCCTTTGTCTTCGGTCATGTTGTAGAGGCGGGTCGCCAGAACACGACCGGTGGCTTCTGCGGTGACATTAGCCAGCATATCGGCGGCCACGTTGCCGGACGCGTAGATGTGGCTCATGTCGAACGGCATGCCGTTGGCGTTTACCGGCATCGCGGCCAGACCGGAAGAGAGAATATGGCGTGGGTTCATGCCGCCCAGAATGGCATTAACCACCGGGTCTTTGGCTGATGCTTCCTGGTAAGAGAGCGGTGCGCCTTCAAGGTTCAGCGCCACAGCGTAGCCCAGCATTTCGATATGACTCAGCTCTTCGGTGGCGGTGGAGATCAGCAGATCCCGAATCCGCGCATCACCTCGCGCGCCCATCGCCTGGAAAAAGTATTGCATCGCTACACGAATCTCACCTTCGACGCCGCCGATGGCTTGCTGTAACAGCATGGCAAACTCTGGGTCGGGCTTCTCTACACGAACCGGGAATTGAAGTTTTGATGAATGATGAAACATAGCTATTTTCCTCGCCTGTGTTTGCAGTAGATGCAGGAAAAGCCTGGACACAGATATCGGATAAATAAAGCGAAACGAGAGCAATTAATCGGAATTTACGGTAAAAAAAGCGGGGAAATAGGTCATTTTCGGAGCTATATCTGGTACGACAGGACAGGCAATATCAACGATGAGAAAGTGACATATGACTCAGTGCAGAAGAGATAAAAAAGCCCCCATTAAAAGGGGCTGATTCAGTACGGGAAAGCATCCTCACTTCCGCTATAGCTGTTTAACAATTCAGCTTTCACTGGTGGCCGTTGCACGTTGCAAAACGTGTTCCAGAGCCTGACGGTAAATATCCTGCTTAACTACGTCACGCTCGCTCTCCAGGCGATGAATCAGGCCCAGCACAATGTCTTTATCTGAGACATGGGCTTTTGAATGGGCGAGTTCAGCGTGAACCGCAGCGATAACCTGTTTTTCTGTCGTCATCGCGGCGCCAGAGTTCATAAAGTAATCAGAAATCTGAGACTCTGTATTCATTGTTGTTTGCATGTCAGGCCTCATAAAGAATTGGGGAGTGTGCGTCGGTTGATAGCCGGTTGCCGGCTGACGCAAAAAAATTGCATCTGAAGGTGGAAATCCACAACACCTTCAGATGCGGTGCAAAGCACCTCGTTACAAGTGATTTAACATCACGAGATAAAGTTATACAGGAATTTAAAAGTTGTACAAGAAACTTTGACAGAATATTTCATTTTTTTAGCCTGGTATAAGCCGTGGTAAAGTGCGCTGAATGCGATTTTTTTATTTAATTAAACTAATACAACAAGTTATGAGTTTTTTTGTCAGGCGGTTTTTTTTGAGGCGGCCGTTTCTGCGTTTTTTACCCGGATTGTCTGACGGGGTGAAAACGGTTTTTCAGGAGAATTTTAGCAAAAGCTGTACAGCTTTTTACACCACAAATGGAGAGCAGTGTCAGAGTGCGGTGGCAGGCTGCTGCAATCTTGTGCTTCTGACGGCACAGGCTGCATAATTCACTTCCCACGCCTGATGCAGAAAGCTAAGGTGGCCTCTTATTCATCACAAGGAAATGATCATGGTTCACGACTATTTCGCGATTCCGCCTGCGGGCGTGACTCAGGAACAACATAAACGTTCAGTCGCTGTGGCGGCCGCGCTGTCAGTGGCAAAGGAGTCCGTCAGCGCTTCTACGTCGGCAACCGGCTCAAAAACCTCCTGGGACCTGCAGGCTGTGGCGAATGAAATTGGTAATCTGGCCGATGCGATTCAGGATGCGCTGGAGAGTGACAGCCAGCCTTAATCTCTGACCGCTTCGCCTGAAACGGCTGCTGAAGCAGGCCGATCAGGGAAGGGCAGCGTTCAGGAGCCGATAACGTCGTCGGCAAGCGAACGTTGCCCAACGTTTGCTTATTCCATTGCGGGCGGTTCATATTTAATATATTCACGCAGGGCATCATGGATGGCCTGATTATTACCTTCCTCCAGACCGCGTTCGGCATATTCTTTCGCCAGCGCCGCCAGTACATCGTCAAACTTCCCTTTGTAATTGAGATTATTCAGTGCAATTTGCTGACCGAGTATCGCTTTTAATACCGTCGTCTCAACGGTTAACTGTGCGACTGCCTCTTCCAGATGTTTGATGCGATCGTCGTCTGCCATAACCCCTCCATGCTTTAAAAAGGCAGAATAACCAGCCCGCGCTAAATATTCAAACCTCACCCCATGCCAGAGAGTCGTTGTCGGATTTTCCTTAAGTCAAAATAATCGGCGGATTAATTTATAAGAGGCGTGACTGTAAGTAAAAAGCGAGACTATTACCGCAGTGCGGCGAAAGTAACCTGTTTCCGTTTATTCTCACACCAGTAAGAGAAAAACGGTTAAAAAAAAGTGCATTACCATCAATCTCTTCGCGTAAAAGGGGTCCACGTCACTTGATTAAAAGGGGGATTAGCTATTACTGTATTTATATACAGTAATCTGAAAAAGGAGTGAAATTGTGGAATTCATTAAACCTGCGGACGTCCGCGCCGTCATGTCTTTACCGCTTTATATCGAACGTGTGCCGTGTGGATTTCCCTCACCGGCGCAGGATTATGTCGAACAACGTATCGATCTCAATGCGCTCATGGTTCAGCATCCCAGCGCCACCTATTTTGTGCGGGTCAGCGGTGAATCAATGATTGAGGCGGGCATCAATGATGGTGACATGCTGGTCGTCGACAGCTCGCTCACCGCCTCACACGGCGATATCGTGGTCGCTGCCGTCGACGGTGAATTCACCGTTAAACGTCTTCAGCTTCATCCCTGCCTGCAACTGATGCCGATGAACACCAAATTTAAACCGATCGCTATCCAGACCGAAGATGCGCTGGAGGTGTTTGGCGTAGTGACGTTTGTGATTAAAGCGACACATTGAGCATGTTCGCGCTGGTGGATGTGAACTGCTTTTATGCGTCGTGCGAAACCGTTTTCCGGCCTGACCTTAAAGGCAAGCCCGTCGTCGTGCTATCGAACAACGACGGCTGTGTGATTGCGCGCAGCGCCGAGGCGAAGAAAGCCGGCATCAAAATGGGCGCGCCCTATTTCAAAATGCGCGAAGCGCTGACCCATCACAATGTACAGGTTTTCAGCTCAAATTACGCGCTTTACGCCGACATGAGCCTTCGGGTGATGACGATTCTGGAAGAGATGGCGCCGTCGGTGGAGATCTACTCGATCGATGAGGCCTTTATGGATCTCACCGGCGTGCAGAACTGTATGGCGCTGGAGAGCTTTGGTCACCAGGTCAGAGAGCGGATACGCAAAGAGACCCATCTGACGGTGGGCGTTGGCATTGCACAGACCAAAACGCTGGCCAAACTGGCGAATTTTGCGGCCAAAAAGTGGAGCAAAACCGGCGGCATTGTCGATCTGTCGGATCCCGAACGGCAGAAAAAGCTACTGGCCCTCGTCGATGTGGCTGAGGTCTGGGGTGTCGGTCACCGTATCGGCAAGCGGCTCAACGCCATGGGCATTACGACGGCGAAAGATCTGGCCTGCCAAAGCACCGAGTCTATTCGCAAACAGTTCAGCGTAGTGCTGGAACGTACCGTCAGAGAGCTGCGTGGTGAATCCTGCCTGGAGCTGGAGTCGGTGATACCGGATAAACAGCAGATCATGTGTTCGCGTTCGTTCGGCAGCCGTATTTCCAGCTACGACCAGATGCGCGAAGCCGTCTGCGCCTATGCTGAACGTGCGGCAGAGAAACTACGTCGTGACAATCAATATTGCCGTCAGGTAGGGGTCTTTGTGCGTACCAGCCCCCATGCTACGGATGAACCCTTTTATGGTAATCAGTCTACCGGTCAGTTGCTGATCCCGACGCAGGACACGCGCGACATTGTCGGCGTTGCGATGGCGTGTCTGGATAACATCTGGATTGAGGGGCATCGCTACATGAAAGCGGGCATCGTACTGGGAGATTTTTTCAGCCATGGCGTGGCCCAGCTTGATCTGTTTGACGAACATCAGCCACGCCGCAATAGCGAAGAGCTGATGACGCTGATCGATAAGATTAACAAAAGCGGCAGCGGCAAACTCTGGTTTGCCGGGCAGGGGATCAACAAGGCCTGGGCGATGAAGCGCGAGATGCTGTCACCTGCCTATACTACGCGGGTAACGGATTTGCCGGTGGCGGCGGTTAAGTAGGTTGGGTGGTTTTCCTCAGCTACTGAAACCGCAAGGTCTGCTAAATTTCTTTTAACCTGGTTTCTTCCGCAAAGCACTGCTCCAGCGCCGTAATCACTGCCCTGATACGTGCGACTTTTTGCAGATCCGGATGGAGCACCAGCCAGATATCAACCGGGTCGCGCTTTTCAGGAAATACCGGGATTAATTGCGGATCGCAGTTAGCTAAAAATGTCGAAAGCAGGCCGATGCCAATCCCGCGTTTAATAGCGGATTGCATCAGCAGTTGTGTATTACATTCCAGCACGACTTGCTGGCTGTTTACTGCAAAGCCACACAGGTTTTGTCGATGACGAGGCACCATGTCTGCCGGAAACATGACCAGTTGATGATCAGTCAATCCGCTTTCTTGCTGCGGTTCTCCGAGCCGATCAAAATAACGCTGGCTGGCGTAAAGCCCCATATCAATGGTCGCTAGTCGTTTAACTATTAACTCTTCAGAATCGGGTCGGGCACCACGAATGGCTATATCCACACTACGGTAAGAGATATCGGAGAAGCCTATTCCGGTCAATAAGGTTACGGTGATATCCGGGTATTGTTCGCGCAGGCGCTGAATGGCAGGTATGACAAACACAGTGGCGAGTGTGTCTGTGCTGGCGATGCGAACGTTACCTGCAGGGATGCTATCGCCGCAGGCGGCTTTACGACTCATCGCCTGCATAGCGCTTTCCATAGCACTGGCTTCTGCCATCACCTGTTCGCCAAACTCGCTCAGCATAAAAGCGCGGGGCGTACGTATAAATAACCGGGAACTGAGCGCGCTTTCGAACGCGGCGATACGGCGCCCGACTGTCGCCTGATCGACGTTCAACGATTTTGAGGCACCCCGCAACGTTTTTTGTCTCGCTAATGCGAGGAAAAAGCGAACATCATCCCAGTTCATCCACTGCTCCATGTTATTTTTAACTAAACGGATATCTTCAACGTGGCTAAAAAATTATCAAAACTCATAAGCCATATCATAAACAGCACCATAAAATTATAAGTATTTCTGCATTGTTGTGAAGCATTAATGCAACTTTAAAAATTTCGAATTGTGACTATGATGGGCCGTTTTTTGGATATAGGCGCGATGTGTTTTGTTATGTGAAGCCTTTCATATAACGCACATTTTTTCCTCATTACTTCTGATTATCTTTATTTTTATTCTAATGGATTTAGAAAATGAAATTTTTTGAAGATGATTTTTTTAACACTACCTGCCCGGCGTTTACCTCAGATAAAGTTGTTGGAAGAGAAACTATCAAAGCAGATGTTGCTTTGAATTATGCCGAGGCCCTTATTGCTCAATTACAGAATAAGCAAATCAGTCACATTTATACGAGTGGTTATCTATCCTTCCATATGTTTGAGCTTATGGGGATCGAAAAGCGGTAGTTATAAATGATTAATAGCAGCGCTAATTAATCATTTTTCATGGGCAGGCCTTATTAGCGATTTGCATTGCTATAACCCGTATCCAGCGTAACACGACACATTCAGTGCGGATTATCAAGCTGCATAAATGAATGCTTGTGATGCAATCTTGTCTCTACCATAGGGAATAAGCAGGTTTTATCATCACTTTGTTTGCTGCTCTGTGGTATTCGCATTCGCTGCACAGAGTTGATTTATCTACAGCTCAGGAAATAAAAATGTCAGAAGTGTTAACTATTGATAGTCGTCCGACAGACAAAAAGAATTCTGCTTCCAAAAAGAGCGTTTTATTCTTTCTTGCACTGGCGCTAGTCGCTGCCTTATTGAACAGCAGTGCACCAACGCCGCTTTATCCCCTCTATCAACAGCAGTTGGGCTTAACCGCCGTCAGCCTGACAATCATTTATGGCGCGTATGCGGCAGGTGTTTTGATTGCGTTGTTCAGTGTAGGAAATCTTGCAGGGAAAGTTGCTGACCTGCGCAGCCTGATGATGCCTGCACTACTGGCCGTCTTCGCAGGTGCATTGCTGTTTTCACTCGCCGATTCGTTTGCCTGTCTGTTTATGGCACGCCTGCTGGCGGGCGTAGGAACCGGGGCATTAACCGGCGCAGCTAATATTGCCCTTTTGCGTTTTGGCCCTAAAGATGGCGGTAAAGCTGCAGCTCTGCTCGCAACGCTTTCTTTCACCACCGGTCTGGCACTGGGGCCAGTTTTTAGCGGCGTGGCGATTCAGACAAATTTCCACAGCCAGACGTTGCCGTTTCTGCTGATTATGATCACGGCTGCGATTGCCCTGATCGGATTACGTTTTAGCTGGCCAGCGCGTCATCACGACCAACCCAAGGCTGCGCCATCCTCGTCTGCCATTTCAGCGGGTACGACACTTAAAGCCGGACTGAAAGCGACTGGCATACGTTTTTTCCTGTGCGCTGGCGCTCTGTTTATGAGCTGGGCGTTTGCCGCCAGTATTTTGTCGATTGGACCGGCAGTATCGGAGCATCTGCTCGGCATTCATAGTCAGGGCGTTTATGGCTATGTGATTGCGGTATACTTAATGGTGGCCGGTATCAGTCAGATTTTGAGCCGCCGGATTAGCGCTCGCACATCTCTTGCTGCCGGCTGTCTTACTCAGGCCATTTCGATTGTGTTTTTTACCTGGGCTATTAGCACCCACTCTTTAGTATGGGCATGCACAGGACTGCTTGTGGCTGGATATTCCTATGGCGCCATCTTTGTGGGAAGTGCGACCCTGCTAAATATGATCTCTCCTGCAGCCAGTCACGCAAAACTGATTTCATTGTTCTACGTCATTGCCTATATCGCTAACTGGGTGCCCGTGCTGTTAGGTGCGGTGGTGGATCATGCCAGCCTGAATCTGGCTGTTGATTTGCTGTTCAGCATCGGTGCTGTTATCTGTCTACTGCTGAGCATCGCGGTATTTTGGATAAAGATGGAAAAACGCGACTAATTCAGAATCAGACCGTGCCTGATTCCTCCCAGGCCGGTCTGAGGACCGTCGAATGGACGCTTAAAATCACATCAACTGACTGTCTCGATCAGCAAAGCCGTGCTTCACATCATTTTGCTATTGAGGAATACACCACTCATCGTCTGATGCCGCTGATTAATAAAATTAACAAACCTGGCAGCGTAAAACTCTGGTTTGCCGGGCAGGGGATCAACAAGGCCTGGGCGATGAAGCGCGAGATGCTGTCACCTGCCTATACCACGCGGGTAACGGATTTGCCGGTGGTTGTGCTGAAGTAGGTGCTGGCCCGCCATCATCATGAATATGAGCTTTACGCGGTCGACGATAACAGCGATATAAAAAACCGACTCTTTTTATATGTTGCTGACAATGAGAACCACGCCAGGCTGTTAATTAAGCCGCTCAGATTATGGCTGACCATAATAAACACACAGCAACGGGCTGATTGCCGCAAAAAAAACGCGTTACTACCTGAGTGAATCATGAGCGGTTTGTCCTGTAACCTGAGCCGGATTGCAGGTCACAACCGGTTACACCCCCTCTGCCATTCAGCGACAGGAACAGAGATCTGTCCGAATGTATGCTGCGGGCTGATCGCCGCCAGCTATACTTGTTACCCGAGCCTGGGATAGAATCCCTGTTGATTCTGACAGGAACGCACTTCTTCAGGCCGGTAATTAATGAGCACGACAGCGACAGCGCATAAAAACAAAGAGCGGGGACGGCCCAGGGAGTTTGACATTGAACAGGCTCTGGATCGTGCCATGATCGTTTTCCGGCAAAAAGGCTATCACGCGGCATCAATAGGCGATCTGGGGGAGGCGATGAACCTCTCCGCAGGCAGCATCTATAAAGCGTTTAAAGACAAACGCTCCCTCTTTCTGCTGGTGTTCGAACGTTATCTGTTGCTGAGAAATACCGAACTGCGCCGCCGTCTGGCACCCTGTGTCAGCGGACGGGATAAAATCACGGAGTTGTTACAGTTCTACCTGGATTCGGCGCGTGCCATTGAGGGGCGATGCGGCTGTCTGGTGGTGTCCAGCGCCATTGCGCTGCAGACGATGGATGAAGACCTTGCGCAGCGCATTGATGATGTCATCAAGCGTAGTCAGCGCTTCCTGGTTTCATTGCTGGAGTTGGGACAACAGGATGGCTCTATCAATCGCACGCTGGACAGTGAAGCCGCAGCCGGTTTAATTCTCTGCATCGCATACGGTATGCGCGTGTCGGGCAAAGTCAGTGATGTGATCCATGAAGAGCAGACGCTGGCGCTGGCATTGAAAATACTGGGATAAGTGTTCTGAGTGGGGACCGCAGCATCCGTATACAGGCGCTTCTCTGATATACGCTTTCCGGACAGAGAAATTCTTCCGCTTCCTTTCCCCGGGTCTGATTATGTGCCAGGCTTTTACGCTTTATTCTATTGCGTGGAAAATTAAGGCCCGTTTCGTGAAAACTTCAATCTTACTGACACTCGTGGCAGCCATTGGCTGTTCTGTTTTTGCCGCCCGTGGTGGGTTTGAAACCCAGACAGCGAAACATCCTCAGGCACAGCGGGTGACGGAGAGTGGGGAGCCACTGACGCGCTGACCGGGGCGAAGCGTGGCGATGATTAACGACCAAACAGCAGGCTGATGAGCGCGCGATAGTGGCGCTCTTCTTCCTCAGTGGACGCTGTTTCGAGGCGACGCAGGAGTTTGGTACAGATCGACTTACGGTTCACATTCCCGCCGGCATGCAAAATTTCCACGACTACCTGTCCCAGTGTCTCCTGCTGTGAGGGCAGGCTTGCCGCATTGAAATAACGGGCGATATCGTCTGCCGTCCGCGGCAGTCTCGGGTTCGGGTACATGGTGCGTTTCCTGGCTGTTGATGTAAAAACGATCGAATAGCCGCGAAGTTATACGCAAAAAGTGAATCTGTACAGTTATTTCAGCGTAATGATGAATGACGTTTTTTGGTCAGGATGCCGGGCAGCGAGAGAGCGGCCGTAAAGAGAAGCAAAGGGACAGCAGTATGAAGCGCATGAGAGCCAGAAGGGCGTCCGGCTCTCATGAGAAATGAACGTCGAAGCCTTATGACTACCGATAATCTTTCAGGGAAACCGGTGCCTGCCCGGTCTCGACCAGCCAGTTTAATTCGGCGCGGTCACGAGGCGAATCTTCAATGAAACCTTTGAGCCAGTGTCGTGCATCAGCAATCTGCTCTACACGTTCATCGCTGCGCTCCTTTTCGGCCATTTCGCCCAACTGACGAATCAGCGATACCAGTGTAATATCCTGTTCTTCAAATGCCAGATTAATTGCTGCTTCACCAAGAATCATATGACCAGTCGTTGTATCGTGATAAATCATTTATAGCCTCCTGATTGATAGCGATATAAATAGTCTAGTTAAAGAGGCGCTGGACTAAAAGGTCATAAGTTACAGACGGCACCAGATAATTTTGTTAAAAATAAAGGGAACCTTTGTGTCATGATATAACTTCATGATAGTAAATAATAAAAAACAATAGATTATTTTTGAAGTGAACAGGTTGAACTATTGTTCTGGTTAAAGAAGCAGACGTTTGCCTGAAATTCAGATAAGTGATGTGGCCTGTGCGCAACAGCATTTTTCAGTCGGTTTTTTACGCCTGTATAAACGATAAATTGCACAGTTCCTTATAATGCTCTGCAATATCATTGCCATATCGCATCGGATATTTCTGCTTTAAAAAAGCCCGCTCTGAGAGTGAGGCTATATCAGGTAAAAGGCGAAAAAAAGGCAAAAATAAAGCCGCTCTTAAGCGGCTTTATTAACGCGAGAACAGCATTGCGATTATTTGTGCGGAACTTCAGAGACGGCTTTAACGTCTGCTTTATTAATCTGCTGCTTCACACCATTGGCATCGGTATAGGCCAGCAGGCCAGCGTCCGATTCAGAAGGCTTGCCATCACTAATAATGGTGCGTCCATCGTTAGTCTGAATCGCATAACTGGTACGGGTGCAGCCAGTTAATACGGTCATACCAATCAATGCGGCGAGAGGTAAAATCAGCGCTTTTTTCATCGTCTTCACCTTATATTAGTTGTCGAGTTCGCTCATATTACTGATTTCATTACGATTGATCTGCTCAGTTTTTCCTGTCTGAGCATCACTGTAAGAAACAAGACCGGTATCTGAATCAATCTGCGGTTTGCCGTCAGTCACAATCGTGCGGCCATCGGTCGTCTTAATAGACTGATTCGAGGCGCAACCTGCAAGCGTACCTAAAGAGAGTGCCAGCAGCGCGATGGCTGACAGGGTTTTCATTTTCATTTTTCTGCTCCATGAAGTATATCCAGACGTTTACAGCATAGACGGCTTTATAAATTTTGCTGGCTCTGTCACGCGCCGATGCCTGTTTTTTATACAAAAACAGAGTGTATTGCGTTAATTAGCTGGCATGGCGCCGGCGAATAGCATTTATTGCAAATGGATACGGCTGTTTATACGTTTCAGCTGAGCCCTGACCGCATCGAAATAAAAAACGGAGCAAAAGCGGGAAATAGAGAGCGCAGATAATTCCGTTAACGCGGAAGAATCGCATGCAGGATGCCACATCGATGGCGGCACCTGGCGCTATTCGCGGGTCCGACGCCTGAAGGGCTATCGGACCCGTGAAAAAGGATCAGAGAATAGAGTCTTCGCCCGCTTTGGCGGCCGCTTTTTCCGCTTTCATGGCGCTGACCGGGTCAGATGCGCTCAGCCAGCGGTCAAACTTCTGGTAGGTGTCGATAAAGGTTTTAAAGTAGCTGCTGGCGATGGTGGCATTCTCTTTATGGTTCATAAACGCCACGGCCAGCTTAAATGCATCTTCGTTATCAAATTTCATGTTTGTCTTCCTCGCTTAAGATCTATAGAGCGTAGCCTGATAACACGGCCTGTGCATTCAGACAACCGTCTGAAAAGGCGCAATAATTCAGCCTGGCTGACAGCATCCTCCAGATTGGCGCGGATTCCCACTTACTTCGCGACAAATCCTTCTTATAATGCCAGCTTCACTCGTGAAGGAGACCCGCTTATGTTGAAAGGATTAACCGTTGTCGCGGTGCTGCTATTGTCAGGCTGTAGCCTGATGCATAAACAGCCGGCATCGCCACAGACCCTGCATTATCGCTGCGGAACAATGCCCCTGACCGTGACGCTGGACGAGGCGCAGGAGCAGGTAAGTTTCATTATGGATGGCAAGCCTTTAACGTTGAAGCAGACCGTCTCCGCCTCCGGCGCGCGCTACAGCGATGACACCTATGTTTTCTGGTCCAAAGGAAACGGCGCATTTATCGAACGTAACGATAAAATTGTCGTGAATGATTGTGAGCTGCAACCTGCCAGCTGACTTTATCTCTGAATAGGCGAGCATTAATGAGCGACAGCGAAACGCTACACACCATTGCCCATCTGCGGCGTGAATATACCCGCGGCGGATTGCGTCGCAAGGATCTGCCGGACAATCCGATCGCGCTGTTTGAACAGTGGCTAAGCCAGGCCTGTGAGGCAAAACTGCCCGATCCTACTGCCATGACCGTGGCCACCGTGGATGAGCAGGGTCAGCCGTGGCAGCGTATTGTGCTGCTGAAACACTTTGATGCGCAGGGCATGGTGTTTTACACCAACCTCGGCAGCCGTAAGGCGTTACAGCTGGCGCACAATCCGCGCATTTGCCTGCACTTCCCGTGGCACTTTCTGGAACGTCAGGTGATGGTGCTGGGCGAAGTGGAAAAACTGTCGCCGCTGGAGGTGCTGAAATATTTCCACAGCCGCCCGCGTGACAGTCAGATTGGTGCCTGGGTATCGAAGCAGTCGAGCCGGATTTCGGCGCGCGGGATTCTGGAAGGGAAGTTCCTTGAGCTTAAACAGAAGTTTCAGCAGGGCGAGGTGCCGCTGCCCAGCTTCTGGGGCGGTTACCGGGTGAAATTTCACACAATGGAGTTCTGGCAGGGGGGCGAACATCGTCTGCACGATCGTTTCATCTACCAGCGCGACAATGACGGCTGGAAAATCGACCGTCTGGCTCCCTGAATCTGCACGATTTCTCCCTATCAGCGCTGGCACAGAAAGCGCCAGCGCTTTATGCTATAGCCCTGATTTTTTTCGATTCCGCAAGTCAGCGGAAAGCTGTGTACCAGCATAGGTGCAGTCTGATCAATTTGGAGTCAGTAATGACCAGCAGTAACCTGATACAACAATTGCAGGAGAGGGGCCTTATCGCCCAGGTGACGGATGAAGCCGCGTTAACAGAGAAACTGGCACAGGGGCCAATTTCGCTCTATTGCGGCTTCGACCCCACTGCTGACAGCTTGCATTTGGGTCATCTGGTACCGCTGCTCTGCCTGAAGCGTTTTCAGGATGCCGGCCACAAGCCGGTAGCCCTGGTCGGGGGTGCAACCGGCCTGATTGGCGATCCAAGCTTTAAAGCCGCAGAGCGTAAACTTAATACCAGTGACACCGTCAACGAATGGGTTGAAAAGATCCGCCAGCAGGTGGCGCCATTCCTCGACTTCGATTGCGGCAGCAACAGCGCCATCGCCGCCAACAACTACGACTGGTTCGGCAGCATGAACGTGCTGACCTTCCTGCGTGATATCGGCAAGCACTTCTCTGTTAACCAGATGATTAACAAAGAAGCAGTGAAGCAGCGTTTGAACCGTGACGATCAGGGCATCTCCTTTACCGAGTTCTCCTACAATCTGCTGCAGGGTTATGACTTTGCCTGCCTGAATGAACTGCACGGCGTATCGCTGCAGATCGGCGGCTCCGATCAGTGGGGTAACATCACCTCTGGTATCGATCTGACCCGTCGTCTGCATCAGAACCAGGTCTTTGGCCTGACCGTTCCGCTGATCACCAAGTCTGACGGCACCAAATTCGGTAAAACGGAAGGCGGCGCAGTCTGGCTGGATGCGAAGAAAACCAGTCCGTACAAGTTCTATCAGTTCTGGATCAACACCGCGGATGCTGACGTCTATCGTTTCCTGAAGTTCTTCACCTTCCTGAGCATAGAAGAGATCAACGCGCTGGAAGAAGAGGACAAAAACAGCGGTACCGCGCCACGCGCGCAGTATGTGCTGGCTGAGCAGGTCACGCGTCTGGTGCATGGCGAAGCGGGCCTGACGGCGGCGAAACGCATCACCGCCAGCCTCTTCTCCGGTTCTGTAAGCGAAATGACGGAAGCTGACTTTGAGCAACTGGCGCAGGATGGTATGCCAACTATCGCGCTGGGCGCAGACGATGACCTGCAGCAGGCGCTGGTGAAAGCGGAGCTCGTGCCGTCTCGCGGCCAGGCTCGCACCATGATCGGTTCGAATGCCGTCTCGCTGAACGGTGAAAAACAGTCCGATGCGGAATACCGCTTCAGCGACAGCGACAAACTGTTTAACCGCTACACGCTGCTGCGTCGCGGTAAGAAACATTACTGCCTGATTAACTGGCAGTAAGATTTAGGGCCGGTTTCCGGCCCTTTTTTATGGCAAGGCAGGACAGGGCAAACTAGTGAAAAATATCTTAGCGATTCAGTCGCACGTTGTATTTGGTCATGCAGGTAACGCGGCAGCTGAATTTCCGATGCGTCGCCTGGGTGCAAACGTCTGGCCGCTGAACACCGTGCAGTTTTCCAACCATACGCAGTATGGCCACTGGACCGGCACGGTCATGCCTGCAACGCATTTAACCGACATCGTTAAAGGCATTGCGGATATCGACCGCCTGAAGACCTGTGACGCGGTGCTGAGCGGTTATCTGGGCTCGGCGGAGCAGGGCGAGCAGATTCTGCAGATTGTTCGTCAGGTCAAAGCGGCTAACCCACAGGCCTGGTATTTCTGCGACCCGGTGATGGGTCATCCGGAAAAAGGCTGCATCGTGGCACCGGGTGTGGCGGAGTTCCACTGCAAGATGGCGATGCCAGCCAGCGACATTATCGCCCCGAACCTGCTTGAGCTGGAGATGCTAAGTGAACGTACAATCACTGACGTCGACGCGGCGGTAGACGCTGCGCGGGCACTGATTGCCCAGGGACCACGTGTGGTGCTGGTGAAGCATCTGGCACGCGCAGGGCGTCGCAGCGACCGTTTTGAGATGCTGCTGGTAACAGCAGAAGACGCGTGGCACATCAGCCGTCCGCTGGTCGATTTCGGTGTCCGTCAGCCCGTCGGCGTGGGCGATCTTACCAGTGGTTTGCTGCTGGTTAATCTGCTGCACGGCAAATCACTGCAGGATGCGCTGGAGCACGTCACTGCAGCGGTGTATGAGGTGATGCTGAAAACTCATGAGATGGGCGAGTATGAGCTGCAGCTGGTGGCGGCACAGGATGCCATTGCCCGTCCGACGCAGCACTTCACGGCAGAAAAGCTGTAACGCATCAGGGCCGGTTAACCGGCCCTGTTCTCTCAGGCTAAGCCTTCCGCTTTCAGCGCCGCCTGCACCGCAGGACGTTCCGCGACACGATCAAACCATGCCCCAAGTGCCGTAAAGCCGGACAAATCCAGCCCCAGCGCTTTTGCCCAGCGCGTCACCACAAACAGATAAGCATCCGCGACGCTGAAATGCATCCCGATCAGCCACTGCCTGTCACGTAATGACTCATCGACATAGCGGAATTTCGCTTCCAGCTGGTTGCGGGTCTGCGCTTTCACCTCATCGGAGTATCCGGGGCGAAACAGCGGCCCAAAGCTTTTGTGCAGCTCGCTGCCGATGTAGCTCAGCCACTCCAGAGTGTGATAACGCGTCAGGCTGCCAACCGGCGCCAGAAGATGGCGATCGGGTTTGAGGTCTGCCAGATACTGTACAATCGCGGCGCCTTCCGTCAGCACGGTACCATCGCTGAGCTGCAGCGCGGGCACCTGACCTTTAGGGTTGATTTGGCGAAAATCGTCGCCCCGTTCGGTGAGTTTGGTTGCCAGATCAACATTCACCTGCGTGAAGTCCAGCCCGCATTCGCGCATAACAATGTGGGGAGAGAGAGAGCAGGCTCCTGCTTTGCAAAACAGTTTCATGACCATGTACTCCTTGTTGCAGTGGGATCACAGCATAGTAAAGACTCAGGATGGAATTACCAGTGATAAGGATCAGGGATCTGTTAAGGGGGAAGTGTGAGGCATAAAAAAGCCGGGCAGAGCCCGGCTGATTTGTCACGTGGCAGCGATTACGCTTTCACATCGTTTGATCTGGCGTCGCTATCCTGCGCCTGTGTCATGCGGTTCAGCAACGGCGCCGTAATCAGCATCAGCAGAGCAATCACCGCCGTCACGATACCAATCTGCTGGAATACGCGACTGTAGGTTGCCAGCGAAATCAGCGGATCGGTTACGTTTTCAGGCACGGCCATCAGGTTTGCTACTTTACCTGCAATCACAGCTGCACCTGCCGTGGTCAGGAACCAGGAACCCATAATGAAGCCCATCAGGCGCTGTGGCACGAGCTGCGCGACCATCGCCAGGCCGAGGCCGGAGATCATCAGCTCACCAATACTCTGCAGCGCATAGCTCAGGATCAGCCAGTTTACAGAAACGATGCCTGCATCACTGGCGAACTTTGCACCCACCGGCAGCACCAGGAACGCAGCGGAGCAGAGCACCATACCAAAGGCAAACTTGTGCGGCATGGGCAGTTTATCGCCCAGCTTGTTATAGAGCGCCGCCAGCAGCGGACTGGCCAGCATGATCCAGAACGGGTTCAGTGCCTGGAACTGCTCTGGCGCAAACGTAATACCAAGAATGGTGTGTTCAACGTTACGGATAGCGAAGAAGTTGAGCGATGTTGGCATCTGCATATAGAGGACGAAGAACAGAATCGCTTCGACCATCAGCAGGAAGGCCACAATCATCTTACGCCGCGCCGCGCCGTGCAGCGCAAAGGCTTCTTTGGCAAACACCAGCAAAATACCCAGCGCAATCACCGCCAGCACCAGTCGTGCAATAACCTGATGATGCAGCATCCAGTTGGCCAGCGCGATCAGCACAACGACGCCCATAAGAGTCATCAGCAGTTTACCGACCTGCAAAGGCGCAAAGTCTGGCTTAGAGCCGTAATCCTTGACCATATGTTTACAGAACAGGAAGTTAAACAGGGTAATAACCAGGCCAATGACGCACAGTGAGAAGGCGACGCTGTAGCCATATTTCGCGGCTAACCACGGTGTCAGCATCATCGAAAACAGGGAACCGATGTTGATCGACATATAGAACATGGTGAACGCACCGTCGAGACGCGGATCATCTTTGTCGTAACAGGTCGAGAGCAGCGAAGAGGGGTTTGCCTTGAACAGGCCGCTACCGACCGCGATGGTCGCCATGCCAATATAGACAATGCTGACGTTATGACCGGAGAACGCGACCAGCGCATAACCCAATGCAAGCACCAGCACGCCCAACACGATGACGCGTTTGGTGCCCAGCACTTTATCACCGAGCCAGCCGCCAATCGCGACCAGCCCATAAACCAGCGCACTGAATGAAGAGAACAGGGTAATGGAGTCTGATTCAGACAATCCCAGTTGCTTCACCAGGTAAACCGCCATAATGGCCTGCAGGCCATAGAATCCAAAACGTTCCCATAATTCGATCGAGAAGATTAAATAGAACGCCTTCGGCTGTTTAAACGCATTGAGACTGACAGCCTCATCAGTGTGTTTGTTTGCAGTTGACACATGTACCTCAGTTTTTTCACACCCTGTTTCGGGACAGGAATTAAGTCCGCGTCATGTGAGTTTTCCATGCGCAAGATTGTTATTAGAAGGGAAAAGCGGCGACTAATTTGGCTGATTACGGGCGTCAGGGCAAGAATTTTCTGGCAACCCGTTGAATCCAGGGATGTTGGGTTAAAAAACTTATAACAAATCGTTAATTGGTTTTAAATGTTGAAGCAGCAAAAAATATTAGTACAGATACTCTGAATGAGCACCTTGCACTAGCGAGTAATGATATTAACTGCTAAATCGAAGCTAACCAGATAAATCGGTTGTTGAATAATAATCAGACAGTGCTAATGACAGGTTACTGGCTGAATCACAGTCAATCTGACGAATTATCAGACATTACCTGCCCGGCACTGGCGAAAAAAGAGTCAAAAGGCGATCCGGCGCACAATCAGATGATTTATTTCAGAAAGCAAAAAAAGAAACCGATTGCGTCGTGAGATCGGGAGGGGAAGTGGAGGTCATGGGGCGGCCAGCAGGAAGTTAAAATGACCTCAGACCGCCGGTGAAAAACCGCGCAGTCATATTAAAATCTTATCAATACGCGGATGCACAATGTCACCCTCGACAGAAAATTAACATTACTGTAACCTCTCAATTTCTCCAGGAAGGATCAGTTCATGTCGTCTCCACTGCATTTATCTCTCGTCGGTGACTACCGCGCCGATGCGGTTGCCCATCAGGCTATCCCCCTTGCTATTGAACGTGCTTCACGTCGGCTAAATCTTATCGTTGAAACGAACTGGATCGCTACTGACCACCTCGAACAGACAGACCTGACGCGCAGTGATGCGGTCTGGGTTGTTCCTGGCAGTCCTTACCGCAACGATAATGGCGTATTTGAAACCCTACGCTGGGCGCGGGAGAGCGGTAAACCTTTCCTGGGTTCCTGTGGGGGATTCCAGTATGCGGTGATCGAGTATGCGCGCAACGTCCTGGGCTGGCACGATGCCCGTCATGCTGAAACGGATACCGGCGGACGGATGGTCATTGCCCCGCTGAGTTGCTCTTTGGTGGAGCAGCGTGGCAAGGTGAGGTTTGAAGCGGGTTCCCGTATTGCTCTGGCTTACGGGACGCTGGAGAGCGACGAGGGCTACCACTGTAACTTTGGCGTTAACCCGGAATTCAGTGACGCGCTGGGCGATAATACGCTGCGCATTACCGCCTGGGATGATGCCGGTGACGTTCGCGGCGTGGAGTTACCGGATCATCCTTTCTATGTGGCTACGCTGTTCCAATCTGAGCGCGCGGCACTGCAGGAAAAAGACTCTCCGCTGGTGATTGCCTGGATGCAGGCGGCACTGGCGCAACGCTAAACAAAGCCATCCTGTGACACTGTCACAGGATGGCGGTCATCAGCGCAACAGGGCCGGTCGTTTCGCGTTGAACGTCCAGTTATCAATCAGAAACTGCATGCCCAACGCGTCGTTTCGGTTTTTATCAGGTAGCGAATGGTAGAGTTCATGGGCAGCTTCGACCCGCGCCATGTCCAGGGTAATACCCAATCCTGGCCCCTCAGGCAGTTCCAGAAAGCCATCCCGAATCTGCGGCGCATGCTGCGTCAGCTGCTGACCATCCTGCCAGATCCAGTGGGTATCAAACGCAGTCAGTCTGTCGCCCGGTGCCGCGGCTCCCAGATGCGCCACCATTGCCAGTGATACATCAAAATGGTTGTTTGAGTGGCAGCCGGTTGTCAGGCCCCATTCATGGCACAACTGCGCCACGGTATGTGCATTACGCATCGTCCAGAAATGCGGATCGGCCAGGGGGGTGTCGATGGCATTAAGCTGTAAGGCATGCTGCAACTGTCGCCAGTCATTGGCGATCATATTGGTGGCGACCGGAATACCCGTGGCTCGCTTAAACTCCGCCAGCGTTTCCCTGCCGGAATAGCCCTGCTCCGCGCCGCAGGGATCTTCCAGATAGGGAATCCGGCCCGCCAGCTGTTTACCATAATAAATGGCCTCATCCAGCGACCAGCTGGCATTGGGATCAACCGTTACCCGTGCCTGAGGAAAACGTGTCAGCAGGGCGTTAACCGTTTCCACTTCCACTTCGGCATGATGAACGCCGCCCTTCAGTTTAAAATCCCGGAAGCCATAGCGATCGGCTGCCGCCTCCGCCAGCCGCACCACGCTATCCGCATCCATCGCTTTCTCATGACGCAGTTGCAGCCAGGCATCACCACCAGCGTGGCCCGCCTGATAGTCCATGCTGGTCAGGTTACGGTCGGCGATATAGAACAGATAGCCAAGTACTGGCACGCGATCGCGCTGCTTGCCGCTGGCAAGTAACTCGGCAACCGGCAGATTCAGGTGCTGGCCCAGCAGGTCAAGTAGCGCAGCTTCAATGGCTGCGGTGGCGTTGTAAAACTTCTCGGGATTCATCTGCGGAATATGAATGTCGTCGGTGTGCGCGGTCTGCTGGTGTCGTGCGTCGCTGGCAAACAGCGTCGCGACGGTGGCATTCAGCCGCAGCAGATCGCTGCCCTCAATCTGCGGACGAAAGCGCGCCAGCAGCGCCAGTGTTGAGGCGTGGCAGGGACTTTCGCCGACGCCGGTACGGCCAGCGGAATCGGTCAGGATCACCAGAATGCGGGTAAAATAGCAGTTGTGCGCGCCGCCAATGTTCAGCAGCATGCTGTCATATCCGGCGACAGGCACCACCCGCATTGTTTTAATGACTGGACTGTCTGACATTGTGATTCTCCATAGGATCAAGGGAAGGCGGGGAGGGCTTGCGGCGCAGCAGCAGCCACAGCCCGGTCAGCAGCGAGACGCTGGTCAGGGCATAGAGACCGCCGGTGGTGGAGCCTGTCTTCATCTCCAGATAGCCAAACACCGTCGGTGCGAAGAAGCCGCCAAGGTTGCCAACAGAGTTCACCAGCGCAATCCCAGGCGCAACAATTGAGGCAGGCAGTTCTCCCTGCGGCATCGGCCAGAAAAAGGTGGCGCTGACTTTCGAGCCGATACAGGCCACGATCATCGCCAGGAAGCCAAACCATGGAGAACCCAGCGTAGCCATAAAGGTGCCGCAGGCCGCGACCAGCATGGCGACGCCCAGCGCTTTATCGAGTTTGTCGCGGTGGCGGTCTGAAAAGCGACTCAGCAGGTTGATGGCAATAATGGCGCAAAGCCAGGGTACGGCGGTGAGAATGCCGATGCCAAAACTGCTGAAGCCCTGAATACGCTGAATAATCTGCGGCAGCCAGAACACCAGGGTATAGCCTGTCATGGTCATGGTGAAGAAGATCGCGCAGAAGAACAGCAGGCTGCGATTACGTAACAGCGACATTTTACCGGGCGCGCGGTTAAGCTCGTCACGCTGTGCCTCTTCACTATTCAGCTGCTGTATCAGGGCCTGTTTCTCCGCATCGCTCAGCCAGCGTGCGTCGCCGGGGCGTGACACCAGTACCCATGCGGCGAGAATACCGACCAGCACGGAAGCACCGCCTTCAAGAAACATCACCCATTTCCAGCCGGCAATGCCTGAAAAATCGTGCATCATCAGAATGGCGCCAGTGATTGGCCCGGAGAAGAGGAAGGCGCCCGCAGTTGCACTCAGCACCATCGCAGTGGCCCGGCCGCGCCAGGCATTCGGGACCCACTGACGGAAATAGAACAGTACGCCGGGAAAGAAACCTGCTTCAGCCACGCCGAGTAAAAAACGCAGCAGGTAAAACTGGATGGGTGAGGTGACGAAACCCGTCATGACCACCACCAGTCCCCAGGTAATCATAATGCGTGTCAGCCAGACGCGGGCGCCAAAGCGCTTCATCATCAGATTACTGGGAACTTCAAACAGCGCATAGCCGATAAAAAACAGGCCCGCACCCAGACCAAAAGCCGCCGCGCTGATCCCGGCATCGGTACGCAGTTCCGCCTTGATAAAGCCAATATTGGCGCGATCGATCTGGTTAATGATCAGCATCACCACCAGCATGGGGATGATATGGGTGAAGAATTTTTTGATGGCGGAGGCGATCAGCTCATCTTGCTGGGGGGACAAGGCGCTATCCATCGGTCTTCCTCGTAAGAAACGTAAAGAAGAGCAAAGTGTAGGGCGCGCAAAAGGGCAGCTCTATGGGCATTCGCCCAGGACCCGATGGGCGTCCGGCCTGGGTGGCTGTGTTATCAATATGTTATTGGATATGGCTGGCGCAGCGGCTAAGCAAAAGTGTGGCAGCGATCAATGTCGGCATCCCCGCCTCCGCAAGGAGAAAAGCGGAGGACCGACAGCCACAACAGGCAGGTTTCAGCCGTTAACCTGACGGCATCCGGCAATCTCTTCGGCTCGCAGCAGCAATTCCTGCAGATCGTCTTCATCAATATCCAGCAGTTCACCGTCCTGTAAAGCCTGATGCAGATCGGCGCGCGTCAGCGAGACCGGCATCGCGATCGGCTCCGGTTTAACCTCCTGCGGCGCCAGTGGGTGGGGATAGCGGCGACCGGCCAGATTATTAAACAGCAATGCAAGCAGCGCCAGTGTCAGTGAGTTAAGCATGATCGGCGTAAGGACAAACTGATAACCCAGTTGCTCCACGGAAGGTCCGCCCAGAATAGCGGTTAGCGCGACTGCGCCGCCGGGTGGATGCAGACAGCGCAGTTGAAACATCAACAGGATCGCCACGCAGGCCGCGACGCCGCAGGCAATCGCCGGATCGGGGATGAGCTGGCTGACGGTGACGCCCGCCAGCGCGGACAGGGTGTTGCCGCCGACGATGGCCCACGGCTGCGCCAGCGGACTGGCGGGCAGACCAAAGAGTAAAACGGCCGAAGCACCCACCGGGGCAACAAACCACAGATTCAGCTCCCCCAGCATCCAGTGACTCAGCAGACTGGTGAGTACCAGGCCAATGCCCGCACCCAGTCCGGCAATCACCACATGCTTTTTACTTACTGTCAACGGATGTGGCCAGAATCGTGCCAGAAACAGGCGCAGCGGATGTCTCTCCGCAGAAGAACCTTTGATCATTACTTTACTCACCGTGTCATAACATTTTCTTATCGTCAGGGGCGGCGATTTTCCATCATCAACCTCAATGTAACAACCCGACAAACAGTGGAGGTATTCAGACGAGCCAGAGCGTGCGGCGAAAAGGGGGAACCGGACTGGAAAGAAGGTTACAGAGGGTTCAACCAGACAATAAAAAACCCGCCGCAGCGGGTTAGTCAGGCGAATCACTCGACTTTGTCGGGATACTCGCAGAGGTCTTCAATCAGGCATGAGCCGCAACGGGGCTTGCGCGCCACGCAGGTGTAACGGCCATGCAGAATCAGCCAGTGGTGGCAGTCAACTTTATAGGCAGCCGGAACCACCTTCAGCAGCTTCTGCTCCACCTCTTCCACATTCTTACCCGGCGCAAATTTTGTCCGGTTGCTGACGCGGAAGATGTGAGTATCAACGGCAATTGTCGGCCAGCCAAAGGCGGTATTCAGCACCACATTGGCCGTTTTACGGCCAACACCAGGCAGGGCTTCCAGCGCCGCACGATCTTCCGGCACTTCTCCGTTGTGCTGCTCAAGCAGAATGCGGCAGGTCTTAATCACATTTTCCGCTTTGCTGTTAAACAGGCCGATAGTCTTGATGTATTCCTTTACGCCATCCACACCCAGCGCCAGCATCGCGGCAGGCGTATTCGCCACCGGATAGAGCTTTGCGGTGGCTTTGTTGACGCTGACATCGGTCGCCTGCGCCGACAGCAGTACCGCAATCAGCAGCTCAAACGGCGAGCTGAAGTTCAGCTCGGTGGTGGGATGCGGATTGTTCTGCTGCAGGCGATGAAGAATCTCGGTGCGTTTAGTCTGGTTCACACCGGCTTCCCGACGGCGTTCTGAGGTGCCGCGTTTTCAGCTGCCTGAGCACGCAGAGCTGCCCGCTGTTTCATCTTCTGATCGATCAGGTATTTACCCGCCAGCATCATGCCGAGGCCGATAAAGGCGCCTGGCGGCAGCATTGCCAGCAGCATCGGTGAATCGAAATGGACCACTTCGATACGCAGCGATTTCGCCCATGGGCCGAGCAGCTGATCGGCACCGTTAAACAGTGTGCCACTGCCGATAATTTCACGCAGCGAACCCAGCACCACCATGGCGCAGGTCGCGCCCATGCCGATGGCAAAGCCGTCCAGCGCGGCAAGCGGGATGCTGCTTTTAGAGGCGACCGCTTCAGCACGACCGACCACAATACAGTTGGTGACAATGAGCGGGATAAAAATCCCCAGCGACTGATAGAGACCATAGGCGTAGGCGTTGATCAGCATCTGCACGCAGCTCACCACGGAGGCGATGATCATCACATAAATCGGGATACGAATTTCAGACGGCACCCAACGGCGCGAGGCCGAAATAAAACTGTTGGTCAGGGTCAGCACCAGCGTGGTGGCCAGCCCTAAACCCAGCGCATTCGTTGCCGTCGCCGTAACCGCCAGCAGTGGGCACAGGCCCAGCAGCTGCACCAGTGCCGAGTTGTTTTTCCACAGTCCACCCACCAGCAGACTTTTAGCTTCACTCATTTGCGTCTCCACATGCCGGTAACGAAGAGAGTTTCTCCGGAAGCGTTTTCATCAACAGCGCGGTGCGTTTGGTCGCATTGACCACCGCGCGTGGGGTAATGGTGGCGCCGGTGAACTGATCGAAGTCGCCGCCATCTTTCTTAACCGCAAACGCTTTATCCGCCGGACCATGAACCACTTTGCCATTAAAGCTGTTGATCCAGTCAGAAATGCGTAATTCAATCTTATCGCCCAGACCAGGCGTCTCATGGTGTTCGATCACCCGCACGCCCAGTACTTTACCCTGGAAATCAGCACCGACCAGCATCTGTATCGCACCAGAGTAGCCGTCAGGCGCAGTTGTCTCCAGTGCGGCAGCGACCGGCTGGCCGCCTTTACGCGCCAGGAAGAGATGGTGCGGGGCGCTATTCCCCAGTGCAGCATCTGTGACAACGTAACAATCCTGCTGAATATTGTTGTCATAAAGGTCTTCAGGCACCACCTGATCCAGCAAATTTTTCTGCTGAAGCAGGGTCTGATGCTCTACGGTCGGTTTAGTGACCGTATTAACTACTGCAGTAGCAGCCGTGGTAATTGCGGCGAAAATCGCCAGCGTCACACCATTTTTGCGAATCGTCTCCAGCATCGCTTAATCCTTCTGATGGCCGTAAACGCGCGGCTGGGTGTAGTAATCGATGAGCGGCACGCAGATGTTTGCCAACAGCACAGCAAATGCCACGCCATCAGGATAGCCGCCAAAGCTGCGAATCAGCCAGACCAGCAATCCAATCAGCGCACCATAGATCAGGCGACCCCGATTGGTGGTGGAGGCGGTCACCGGATCGGTGGCAATAAAGAACGCCCCCAGCATGGTGGCACCGGAGAACAGGTGAATCAGCGGACTGTTGAGTGATTCCGGTGAGAAGAACCAGCCCAGCGTGGCGCAGAACGCCAGTGACAGCAGCATGGCTGCAGGGATATGCCAGCGAATCGCACTTTTCCACAGCAGGAACAGGCCGCCCACCAGATATCCGACATTGACCCACTGCCAGCCCAGGCCCGCCAGCACGCCGCTGTAGATCGGCTGGGCCAGCAAATGCTCTGCGCTGTGACCGGCGCGTAAACCGGTTTTAAAGGTATCAAGCGGCGTCGCCTGGCTGATGCCATCCACTCCCATCTGCAACTGCTGCATGGTTTCGCCCGCCAGCGTATGGCCACTGAACACCATGCTAAGACTGTCCATCAGCCCCGGTTTGATCGCCTGAAGGGTGTCAGGCGGCAGCCAGCTGGTCATTTGCACCGGGAAGGAGATCAGCAGCACCACATAGCCGACCATCGCCGGGTTAAACGGGTTCTGTCCCAGACCGCCATAAAGCTGTTTAGCAATGACCACAGCAAACAGCGTACCGATCACCACCAGCCACCAGGGCGCCAGCGGGGGCAGGCTGATACCAATCAGCACAGCAGTCAGTAACGCAGAGTTATCCGCCAGGGTGCTGCCAACGGGCGCTTTACGCAGCCGCAGAATGGCCGCCTCGGTCAGCCAGGCGGTGAGCGTCGCAAGCAGGACCTGCAAAAAGGTGCCGTAACCAAAGAAATAACATTGTGCAGCAAAACCCGGCACTGCAGCCAGCACCACCAGCAGCATGATGTTGCCTGTGCTGCGGCGGTTATGGGTGTAAGGAGAACTTGCGATACGAAAAGCCATTTAATCCTCAAGCGTCTTAGACGACTGCGCTTTACGCGCTTTGGCACGGGCGATGGCGGCAGCAATAGCGGCCTTGCGCGCATCATCGGGTTGATTCAGTTCAGGTGCCTGTTCAGGTTCAGCATTCGCATTGTTTGCCTGCTCCTGCGCCTCTTCAGCTTTCTCCACCGCAAAATGCGCGGCAGTAGCGACTGCTGCGGCATCGCGTGAAGCTGTCTCCGCGTCATTTTCAGCCTGCGCGGCTTTCTTCGCTTTGGCACGGGCAATCGCCGCCTGAATGGCAGCTTTGCGCGGGTCGGTTTCGGCAGGAGCGTCTGGCGCGGCTTCAGTAACGCTCACCGTGTCAGCCAGAGTCGTCGCATCCGCGCCTTCAGCCTGTGCGGCTTTCTTCGCTTTGGCGCGGGCAATCGCGGCCTGCACCGCAGCTTTGCGCGGGTCAGTTTCGGCAGCGGCGTCTGGCGCGGCTTCAGAAAAGCTCGCCGTGTCATCCGGAGCCGCGGCTTCAGCCTGCGCCGCTTTCTTCGCTTTGGCGCGGGCAATCGCGGCCTGCACCGCAGCTTTGCGCGGGTCGGTTTCAGCAGCGGCGTCTGGCGCGACTTCACTAACGTTCGCCGTGTCAGCCGGAGTCGCGGCTTCAGCCTGCGCGGCTTTCTTCGCTTTGGCGCGGGCAATGGCGGCCTGCACCGCAGCTTTGCGCGGGTCAGTTTCAGCAGCGGCGTCTGGCGCGACTTCACTAACGTTCGCCGTGTCAGCCGGAGTCGCGGCTTCAGCCTGCGCGGCTTTCTTCGCTTTGGCGCGGGCAATGGCGGCCTGCACCGCAGCTTTGCGCGGGTCAGTTTCAGCAGCGGCGTCTGGCGCGGCGTCAGAAACGTTCGCCGTGTCAGCCGGAGCCGCGGCTTCAGCCTGTGCAGCTTTCTTCGCCTTAGCGCGGGCTACCGCCGCTTCGACAGCGGCTTTGCGCGGATCGACGCTGGCTTCAGCCACGGTCTCCACCGCATCAACCGGTGACACTTTCTTCACCTTAGCTCGGGCAATGGCCGCTTCAACCGCTGCTTTGCGCGGATCGACAGTCTGACGCGTTACCGGTTGGGTTTCCGCCTGAGCCTCGGCCTGACGCAGACGCGCCTGCGCATGACGGGCTTCACGTTGCGCTTCAAGCGTCGCTTCATCCGGTTCAGCGGCCTGGCGGGCTTTCACCCGCGCTTTCGCAGCCGCCAGCTCACTGGTATCGGTACGGGCTACACGCTGTTTTGCCTCCTCATGACGCGCTTCACGGGCCTGTTTCTCGCGCTCCAGCCTTGCCTGACGGGCTTCGAAGCGAGCTTTGGCTTCCAGCGTGCGTTTCGCTTCCAGATCGATGGCGCGCAGCTCCGCTTTTTCCTGGCGATAATATTGCACCAGCGGAATATTGCTCGGGCAGACATAGGCGCAGGCGCCACATTCAATACAGTCATCAATGTGGTGTGAGCGCGCTTTATCGTGATCGCCGCCCTGGCTGAACCAGTAAAGCTGCTGAGGCAGCAGCTTAGCCGGACAGGCATCGGCGCAGGCGGAACAGCGAATGCAGGACTGCTCTTCATCGTTGTTACCCATCTCACTGGGAGAGGGGGCGAGAATACAGTTGGTGATCTTCACCACCGGCACATCCAGCGACGGCAGGGTAAAGCCCATCAGCGGGCCGCCCATGATCACCATCTGACGCGGTGCTGGTGTAAAACCGACATGGTGCAAGAGATGGCTGATTGGGGTGCCGAGACGACTCCAGACGTTACGCGGCTGGGCAATTGACTCGCCAGTCAGCGTCACGACACGTTCGGTAATCGGCTCACCATTAATTATGGCGCGTTTAACCGCCCAGGCGGTGCCAACGTTTTGCATCAGCACACCGATATCGGTGGAACGTCCGCCGTGTGGCACTTCCATGCCGGTCAGAATACGGGTCAGCTGCTTTGCGCCGCCAGAAGGGTATTTAGTCGGGATGACGCGAATGTGCAGATCGCGTTCGTTACCCAATGCCTGTTTCAGCGCGGCAATCGCCTCTGGTTTATTATCTTCAATACCAATCAAAACCCGCTCAGCCTGCAACACCCATGCGAGAATGCGACTGCCTTCCAGCACTTCGGCGGCGTAATCCTGCATCAGACGATCGTCCGCGGTGATGTAGGGCTCGCACTCGGCCGCATTAATAATCAGGGTTTTCACCCCGCGCAGGCCGCCTTTGAGTTTGGTGGCGGTAGGGAAGCCCGCGCCACCCAGGCCCGCAACGCCGGCGTCGTGAATACGTTGCACAATGTCGGCGCGCGGATGCTGACGGTAGTCAGGCAGAGGATCAAGCGGTATCCAGCGGTCGTCGCCGTCGGGCGTCAGAAAAATACACAGTTCTGACAAACCCGAAGGATGCGCGGTCATATGCTGACCAATATCATCAATGACACCAGAAGTGGGTGCATGGACCGGCAGCATACGGCCCGTGCCAAACGTCAGGGGCTGACCGCGCAACACCTTGTCGCCAGGCGCAACGCAGATCTCACCTTCATGTCCGATATGCTGTTTCAGCGGGATAATAAAACGGTGTGGCAACGGCAGTTCGCTGAGCGGCGTACCGTTAGACTGGGTTTTCATTTCCGGCGGATGAATACCGCCCTGAAAATCCCAGACCTTCTCTTTTTTCAGGAAGTTAAACAGATTAAGCATGAGTATCTACCGGAATCACCCGTACAGGAATGGTATTCAAATCCCACTTCCAGTTAGCTGGTGTGGTGGCAACCGGACGCATTTCAATACAGTCTGTCGGGCAGGGTGCGACGCAGAGATCGCAGCCGGTACAGACATCGCTCAGCACGGTGTGCATGGCGCGGGTTGCCCCGACAATCGCATCCACCGGACAGGCCTGAATACATTTGGTGCAGCCAATACAGTTGGCTTCGTCAATGAACGCCACCGTGCGCACCGGCTCTTTCGCCGATTCATCGCCATCAATCGGCTGCGGATCAACGTTAAGCAGCGCAGCCAGTTTGAGCATGGTCTGCTCGCCGCCTGGCGCGCATTTATTGATCGCTTCGCCGTTGTTGCCGACCGCATCCGCATAGGGACGGCAGCCTGGATAGCCACACTGACCACACTGGCTCTGCGGCAGAATGGCATCAATCTGCTCAACGATAGGATCTTCTTCGACTTCAAAGCGGCGCGAGGCGTAACCCAGCAGCGCGCCGAACACCAGGCTCAGCGCACTTAATACGGCAACAGCAATCCAGATCGCGGTCATCAGAATTTCACCAGACCGCTGAAGCCCATAAATGCCAGCGCCATCAGGCCCGCAGTGATCAGAGCGATGGAGTTGCCTTTGAACGGGGCCGGAACATTCGCCAGCACCAGGCGCTCACGCATACCGGCGAACAGGACCATCACCAGCGAAAAACCGATGGAAGCACTGAAACCATACAGCGCAGCCTGCATAAAGGTGTGGTTGAGGTTAACACTCAGCAGCGGCACGCCCAGCACCGCACAGTTGGTGGTAATTAGCGGCAGAAAAATACCCAGCAGGCGATAGAGCGACGGGCTGGTCTTACGTACTACCATCTCGGTGAACTGCACGACAACCGCGATCACCAGGATATACGCCATGGTGCGCAGATAGACCAGATCCAGCGGCAGCAGGATCAGATGATTGACCAGCCAGGCGCAGATCGACGCCAGCGTGATGACGAATGTCGTGGCGAGGCCCATGCCAATTGCCGTTTCCAGTTTTTTGGAAACGCCCATAAAAGGACAAAGGCCGAGAAACTTCACTAATACGAAGTTATTCACCAGCACAGTGCCAACAAAGAGAAGCAGATAATCGGTCATTTTTTCGCCTGGGAGCCAGAAAGCGGCTTATTATCATTGATAGCGCGACGTATCTCAACACCCGCGCCACCCGCAAGGCGGCAGACCGCACTCAGAATTAAATTCCTGACACAACTCACCGCGTTACGGCGCGATAAAGGTCTTTTTTACCCGTTCTGAGCGTTTGAAATAGGGCACAAACACCGCCGCGGCCAGCAGCGACAGCAGTAATGTCTGAAGGGCTCGGCTATCAGCGACGGGTGTGAAAGCAAAGGTTTTCAGCGCCAGTAGCACGGTAATCAGCAGCCAGAGCAGATAATGGCGCGGCAGGCGTCGGGAGCGCTTCAGGAACAGCCAGCTGATCCAAAGACTATAGGCCCAGACCGCCACGGCGGTAAGCAGGGAAATGGCCCAGTATGAGAAGAGGGTGCTGCCGTGAGAAAACAGCGCCACACGCCACGCCGGATTAAACAGGGGAGTCAGATACATCGCCAGCACCAGAACGGTGGTTAACAGGGTCATTATCAGCCAGGCCAGAGGCAGCAAAAGCCAGCCACCAATGCGCGGCGCAGCAACCTGTTCATTCATCGTAGTTATTCCTGTCTCGGAGAGTCAAAGCGCAGCAGAATAACATGTCCAGAGAGGCACGCCCATCCGGACAACGTCAGCAGTAAACGAAGCGATAAATCAGTGAGAAATCAGACCACGTAGCGCCACACCGTTTTTGGTACGCAGCCCAGATCATATAACCGTCCGCCAGAGACCAGTTCAGCGCGTCGATGGTCGGCAGCCCGGTACATATTGATAATTTCCAGATCATTGGTCAGGGAGTAATTAAGATGATCGAAAAGCTTTTCCAGACTGTCTGAATTATTTACTTTGCGGAATTTAAGCAGGTAATCGTGCGCAGTCATCATTGCCATAATAGATAGAAGTAACAAAGGAGTGCTCAGTATAGGGGGCGGGCTTGGTCTGTCCAGATCATGCAGGTGAAAAAAGCCGAAAATCAGACAAAATCACCTTATTAGTCACTAAAAGTCCATATTCCTCGTTCTGATTATGCACGATGTTGGTAACTCAGCGCCTTAGTTTACTACGTCAGCCTGACTGGTTCGGGTTACTGCGGCAATTAAACGTTAAAAATAAGCAGCACAATATTATTTTTTATTCCATTTGACCCTGACAGCACATGAATACCTTATTTATTACACTTTAACCGCAGGAAATTTAACCGTTAAATAACGAATGCCATAGAAACGTTTCGCGCCTGATTCGTCTTCATCATCGATTGTGCGGACAATCACAAATCCCATTTTTTGTTCACCGCAAACCGGATAACCCGTTTTGTACGCCTGCCTGTAATCGTTTCCAGTGGCATTAAACATAAGCGATTCTGTTTATTACATTTATTTAACCGGCATTGTAATTTTACTCAGCGATTTTATCCATAACACCCCTGTTGGAAAACTGCTCGCTCTGCACGTAACTCCTTTAAATTGCTCTGTTTTGTGAAGTGTGTCGCCATTATGCACGCTTTTTTAGTCCAGTCTAAGCAGGCTCTCTACCCTAAACAGCAAACGCCTTTCAGAGGATTAAAAACTATGTGGAAACGTTTACTTCTGACCACGCTGGTCAGCGCCGCGTTAACCGGCCCGGTACTCGCTGCTGATATGACGGTCGGCTTCTCGCAGGTCGGTTCAGAATCTGGCTGGCGCTCAGCGGAAACTAACGTAGCGAAAAGCGAAGCCAAAAAACGCGGAATCACCCTGAAAATCGCCGACGGACAGCAGAAACAAGAGAATCAGATCAAAGCCGTGCGTTCGTTCATTGCTCAGGGCGTTGATGCCATCTTTATCGCGCCTGTGGTACAGACCGGCTGGGAGCCGGTACTGGAAGAAGCCAAAGATGCCAAAATACCGGTTTACCTGCTGGATCGCGCCATCGTGGTGAAAGACAAATCGCTCTATCAGGCGGTGGTGACAGCTGACAACGTGCTGGAAGGCAAGCTGATTGGCGACTGGCTGGTAAAAACCGTAGGCGACAAAAAATGTAACGTGGTCGAACTGCAGGGCACGGTCGGTGCCAGCGTGGCAATCGACCGCAAGAAAGGCTTTGCCGAGGCAATCAGCAACCACCCTAACATTAAAGTGATCCGTTCTCAGTCCGGTGACTTTACCCGCAGTAAAGGTAAAGAGGTGATGGAGAGCTTTATCAAGGCGGAAAACAACGGCAAAAACATCTGCATGGTTTACGCGCATAACGATGACATGGCGATCGGTGCCATTCAGGCCATTAAGGAAGCCGGCCTGAAACCGGGCAAAGATATTCTGACTGGCTCAATTGATGGCGTACCGGATATCTACAAAGCGATGCTGGCGGGTGAGGCTAACGCCAACGTGGAACTGACGCCAAATATGGCGGGTCCGGCGTTTGATGCGCTGGAAAAATTCAAAAAAGATGGCACGCTGCCGCCAAAAGTGATCAAGACCGAATCGAAGCTGTTCCTGCCTGCTGATGCACAGGCGGAGCTGGATAAGAAAAACGGTATGGGTTACTGATTCACCGACCCGTCAAAGACCAGCCGCAGACCGCCCTCCGGGGCGGTTTTTCATGACGTAAGGCGGAGTGAGCAGAATGACCACGCAAAATGAAACACCGCTGCTATCCATCAGCGGCATTAGCAAAGGTTTTCCCGGCGTCAAAGCGCTGAATAATGTTTCCTTTGATATACGCAAAGGGGAGATCATGGCGCTGCTGGGCGAGAACGGTGCCGGTAAATCCACGCTGATTAAAGTGCTGACCGGTGTTTACAGCCGCGACGCCGGCACCATTACACTGAACGGCGAGCCGATTACACCGCACAATACGGCGCAGGCGCAGGAGATGGGTATCGGCACCGTTTATCAGGAAGTGAATATGCTGCCGAACATGTCGGTGGCAGATAACCTCTATATAGGGCGTGAGCCGCGTCGTTTTGGCATGATTGACCGTCGGAAGATGGTGCGTGATGCCGATGCGCTGATGCGGAATTACGGTTTTTCCCTTGATGTCACGCGTCCGCTGGGCCACTACTCGGTGGCAATGCAGCAGATTATTGCCATCTGTCGCGCGGTCGACCTTTCTGCTCAGGTGTTGATCCTCGACGAGCCAACAGCCAGTCTGGATGCCAGTGAAGTCGAGATGCTGTTTACCCTGATGGCGCAGTTAAAAGCCAAAGGGATGAGCCTGATTTTTGTGACCCATTTTCTTGACCAGGTGTACCGAATTACTGACCGGATTACCGTGCTGCGTAACGGGCAATTTATCGCGACTCGTGAGACCGCCACGCTGCCACAGATTGAACTGATTAAGCTGATGTTAGGACGTGAACTGCTTGAGACGGCGTTACAGCGTCAGGGCAGCACGCTGCGCAGCAATCAGCCGGTGGTGTCATTTGAAGATTACGGCAGAAAGGGCACCATTGAGCCTTTTAACCTGGCTGTGCGTCCCGGTGAGGTGGTGGGACTGGCGGGGCTGCTGGGCTCAGGCCGCACCGAAACCGCAGAAGTGTTGTTTGGTATTCGTCGCGCCGATCGCGGAACCGCGAAGATCAAAGGTAAAGTGCAGCGTATTACCAACCCGGCGAAAGCCTCACAGCTTGGCATGGGGTTTTGCCCGGAAGATCGTAAGACAGACGGGATTATTGGCGCGGCCTCCGTGCGCGAAAATATTATTCTGGCATTGCAGGCGCAGCGCGGCTGGTTACGGCCCATTAAAAAACGCGAGCAGCAGGCGATTGCCGATCGTTTCATCAAAAGTCTGGGCATTCGCACGCCGCACGCTGAGCAGCCGGTAGAGCTGTTATCGGGTGGCAATCAGCAGAAGGTGTTGCTGTCGCGCTGGCTGGTGACCAAACCGCAGTTTTTGATCCTCGACGAGCCGACGCGCGGTATTGATGTGGGTGCGCACGCCGAGATTATCCGTTTAATCGAATCCCTTTGCGCCGATGGTCTGGCGCTGCTGGTGATCTCCTCTGAACTCGAAGAGCTGGTCGGTTATGCCGATCGGGTGCTGATCATGCGCGATCTGAAGCAGGTGGCAGAAATTCCGCTGGAGCAGCTTTCGGTGGCGTCGATCGTGAATGCTATCGCGGACGGAGGGGCAAAACATGCTTGAGTCACCTATGACATCTGAAAAAACGCCACGTCGTAAGCTGAAACTCCCGCCGGGGATGCCGCAAATCGCCGCGCTGCTGTTGGTGCTGTTAATCGACAGTCTGGTGGCCAATAACTTTTTTGCAGTGCATCTGCAGGATGGCCGTCTGTTCGGCAGTCCGATCGATATTCTTAACCGTGCGGCACCGGTTGCCCTGCTGGCGATAGGGATGACGCTGGTGATCGCGACTGGCGGCATCGATCTTTCCGTAGGGGCGGTGATGGCGATAGCGGGCGCAACGGCCGCCACACTGACCGTCGCCGGGCACGGTGTGCCGTTTATTATTCTCTGCACGCTGGCAACAGGTTTAGCCTGTGGTTTGTGGAACGGGGTGCTGGTGGCGCTGCTGCGTATTCAGCCATTTGTTGCGACGCTGATTCTGATGGTTGCCGGGCGCGGTATTGCTCAGCTGATTACCCAGGGTCAGATTGTGACGTTCGACAGTGACAGTCTTGGCTGGTTTGGTAACGGCTCGCTGTGGATGTTGCCGGTGCCGGTCTGGATCACGCTGGTGGTCGCGCTGGCCGTCTGGCTGCTGACGCGCAAAACCGCGCTGGGTCTGTTTATCGAAGCGGTGGGGATTAACCTGCGCGCTGCCCGCAATGCGGGTGTGACGGGCTGGCTGGTGGTGATGTCCACCTACGCGATCAGTGGCGTCTGTGCGGCAGTGGCCGGGCTCATCGTCGCGGCGGATATTCGCGGTGCAGATGCCAATAACGCCGGTTTGTGGCTGGAGCTGGACGCGATTCTCGCCGTGGTGATAGGCGGTGCATCCCTGATGGGTGGCCGTTTTAATCTGGTGCTGTCGCTGATTGGTGCGCTGATTATTCAGTCGATGAATACCGGGATTCTGCTCTCCGGCTTCCCGCCTGAGCTGAATCAGGTGGTGAAAGCGGTGGTGGTGATGTGCGTGTTGTTACTGCAGTCACCGCGATTTATTGCGATGTTAAAACGGAGGCGTCCGACATGATTAAACGTCATCTTCCGCTGATGATTACCTTGCTGGTGTTTGTGGCGGGTTATCTGTTTTGTCTGAGTCAGTTTCCGGGTTTTGCTTCTACCCGGGTAATTTGCAATATCCTGACCGATAACGCGTTCCTTGGCATTATCGCCGTCGGCATGACTTTTGTGATTTTATCTGGCGGTATCGATCTGTCGGTCGGCGCAGTGATTGCTTTTACCGGTGTGTTTCTGGCGCGGGCAATTGGTGATTTCCATGTCGATCCGCTGCTGGCCTTTGCGTTGATTCTGTCAATGGGCGCGCTGTTTGGTGCCATGATGGGCTGGTTGATCGATGCGCTTAAGATCCCGGCGTTTATTATTACGCTGGCAGGAATGTTTTTCCTGCGTGGCTGTTCTTATCTGGTGTCTGAGAACTCGATTCCTATTGATCATCCGCTTTATACCATGCTTTCCAGTCTGGCGTGGAAAGTGCCGGGTGGTGGGCGTCTGAGCCTGCTGGCCGTGATTATGCTGGTGGTGGTGATTGGCGGGATTATTCTGGCGCACCGCACGCGCTTTGGTAATCGGGTTTATGCTATTGGCGGGAATCTGACCTCCGCTCAGCTGATGGGTGTTTCAACCCGTGCGACCACCATTAAGATTTATATGCTTTCCACCACGCTGGCGACGCTGGCTGGCATCGTGTTCTCGATCTATACCTCGGCAGGTTATGCGCTGGCCGGGTTGGGTGTGGAGCTGGATGCGATTGCATCGGTGGTGATTGGCGGCACGTTGTTGTCGGGTGGTGTCGGTACGGTGCTGGGTACGCTGTTTGGTGTGTTGATTCAGGGGCTGATTCAGACGTGGATTAATTTTGACGGCACGCTGAGTTCGTGGTGGACCAAGATCGCCATCGGGATTCTGCTGTTTGCGTTTATCGCGCTGCAGCGGTTACTGACGGTGATCTGGGATCGTCAGCAGAACGCACCGGTTAAACGCATCCCAACCTGAGTATTGCGTATCCCGGTTAATGGCGGCTCTCAGGAGCCGCCTTTTACTGCGCCAGATGCAGGACCATCACCGTGACTTCTTCTCCCGCTATGTGCCGCTGTTCCACCGCCTGCCATCCTGAACGCTGATAGTACGCCTGCTGATCGGGAGTATAGAGCCAGAGTTCACTAATTCGCTTTTGTCTGGCCCGCGCAATTACCTGCTGGATCAACGCGTTTGCTACGCCCTGACCGCGAAATTTTTTGTCCGTCACCACTTCACCCATCCAGTATTCTCTTGCCGGGATGTCGTCCAGTTCATAGCGGATGACGCTACAGGTCGCGATGACCGTTTCGCCATCCGGCGTGGCAACAAGGGTAAATTCCGCCGAGCCTGTCTGGTTCCTTTGGTGTAAATGCGCAAGGATGGTGGGTTGATGTGACCAGGCTGGATGATGTGACCATTCAGTGTGCAGCAGTTGTGCTGTTTGTCTGGCGTAGTCGGGATGTTGGTTCAGATCGACAACTTGCATGGCGCTGGCTACCTTCGTTTTGTCAGTCTACAAGCAATACAGGCTGGTGGGGGAAAGTGCAAGATGATGAAAGAGTTGAGTTTTAGCAAAGAGACCGGTGCTCTCATGTATTACCGGGAAAACAATCGCTATTGAATGTTGATGCAAGGTCAGGAAATGACTGCCTGATCGCAAAGGATTCCCGCATCCCTGCGGATCGGCCGCGCCATCCCTGGCGCGGACGCTTTGCTCTTCAGGCATACCATTCCTTCCCGGTTGGGCTTGATCATTGCTGTAATGGACAGTGCGAGATTGAAAGAATGGAGTGCACAGTTGCAGCGAAATGGGACTTTCGCAGTAAGGGCTTTTATTACATGCTGAGCTTTTGAATATTCGCAAAAATGCAAAATTAAGGAGGGGATGGCGGGCAGTGGAGTAAAGCGTCCGCCGCAGGGACGCGGCGGCCGAGCCTACAGGAATGTATTTACGGCGACTTTACGGAACGCCCGCCATTCCCGACTGAATAGCACGAACCTGCAAACAAACGGCGCTTTATCGATCCTGAACCGATTTCTTTTCAGAACCCCTAAAGCGCCGTTTAATCACTTATTAACGTTTAAGACGGTAATAAGCTTCGTTCCAGCGCAGCGCATCTTTAAACGCAGGCAAGGTGGTGTGCTCATCAATCACCAGCACTTCGATATCGTTCATCTCACCGTACAGATACATATCCTCCAGCGTCAGCGCCTGGCTGAACACCGTATGGTGTGCACCGCCGCCCAGAATCCATGCTTCAGAGGCGGTCGCCAGTGATGGCTGCGCTTTCCACAGTGCGCGCGCAACCGGCAACTTCGGCAGCGGTTTCGGCTGTTCGATAGCATCCACCACGTTAACCAGCAGACGGAAACGGTCGCCCATATCGATCACGCTGGCGTTAACCGCACGGCCCGCTGGGGTGGAGAAAATCATACGCGCCGGATCGGCTTTATCACCAATGCCCAGGAACTGCACATCGATCAATGGTTTCTCTTCAATGGCAATTGACGGGCAGACTTCCAGCATGTGCGAGCCAAGCACTAAATCGTTGCCTGGTGAGAAGTGATAGGTGTAATCCTCCATAAAGGAGGTGCCACCTTTGCGGTCACCGGCCAGCACTTTGAAGATGTGCAGCAGGGCAGCGGTTTTCCAGTCGCCTTCGCCGGCGAAGCCATAACCCTGACCCATCAGACGCTGAACCGCCAGACCGGGCAACTGCGTCATGCCGTGCAGCGTCTGGAAGTTAGTAGTAAAGGCGTGGCAGCCTTCTGCTTCCAGAAAACGCTTCAGACCGAGTTCGATGCGTGCAGCATCCAGCACGTTCTGACGTTTCTCACCGCCAGATGCGGCGACATCGGTAAAGCGATAAAGACTTTCATATTCGTCGATCAGCGCATTCACGTCGCCATCGCTGACGCCATTGATCACCTCAACCAGATCGCCAACGCCCCAGCCATTCACTGAATAGCCGAACTGAATCTGCGCGGCGACTTTATCGCCTTCGGTTACGGCCACTTCACGCATGTTGTCGCCAAAGCGAGCGACTTTCAGCTGCTGGCTGGCCTGTTTAGCCAGTGCTGCACGCATCCAGTTGCCCAGGCGCTGCTGGCTGGCGCTGTCTTTCCAGTGACCTGTCACCACGCTGTGCTGCAGACCCATGCGCGCGCCGATGAAACCGAACTCACGGCCGCCATGTGCGGTCTGGTTCAGGTTCATAAAGTCCATGTCCATGCTGTCCCACGGGATCTCGGCATTGAACTGGGTATGGAATTGCAGCAGCGGCTTATTCAGTACGCTCAGGCCGCCGATCCACATTTTGGCCGGGGAGAAAGTGTGCAGCCAGGTAATGATCCCAACGCACTGCTTGTCATAATTAGCATCGCGACACAGGGCCAGCGCTTCATCCGGTGACTTCACCAGCGGTTTCAGCTCCAGACGCAGTGGTAAACCGGCCTGATTTAAACCCTCGACGACCTGACGTGCATTCTGTTCAACCTGGCGTAACGTTTCCGCCCCATAGAGATGCTGCGTGCCGATAACAAACCACACGCTGTAATTGTTTGACTGTTCCATAAAACCACTCCTTCACTTAGCGCCTACCTGATAGGCTATTTTATTTGTCATTCCGAACCTGGGCAGCGCTCACACAGGCTGCTTTAGCAACCTGAACGCCCGTCAGGGCGGCCCTGAAGGGGCGAGCGCAGCGAGTAATCCTCACGTACGCCCTCTACGCTCCGGTTGCTCCGCACTGTCCGTGTCCAGACTGCCTGCAACAATTACGCCTGTTGGGAGAGGCTCGTCGCGGAAGCGGGGCGGGCGGCGTATTGCGGTTCAGCCGTCACGCACCATTGTTGATAGCGTTGATACAGTTGTTGATAGCGGGCAACGCGCGCCGGATCGGGCTGCAGCGTCACGGCAATCGGACTGGCCATGACCTGCTGAGCATCCGGGACGCTGGCGTGAACACCGGCGGCAACGGCGGCGAAAATGGCCGCACCCAATGCACAGCACTCGTCAGAGGCGACGATATCCAGTGGCCGATTCATCACATCGCAGCAGGCCTGCATAATCGCCGGAGATTTTCGCGCGATGCCGCCGAGAGTCAGAATGCTCCCGACCGGGATCTGCTGCTGCTCGAAGCACTCCATAATGGCGCGCGCGCCAAACGCGGTTGCTGCGACCAGACCACCAAACAATGCAGGGGCATCAGTGCCCAGATTCAGGTCGGTAATCACCCCTTTCAGACGCTGATTTGCATTCGGTGTGCGGCGCCCGTTAAACCAGTCCAGTACCACCGGCAGGTGATCGAGCTGCGGATTGGCAGCCCAAGCCTCGGTTAAATCCTTAATCAGCGTTTTTTGCATCTCAGCCAGCTGAGGCTTCAGTTCCGGATGCTGCTGCGCCGCCAGCTGTAATGGCCAGCCCAGCAAACGGCTGAACCAGGCGTAGATATCACCAAAGGCAGACTGACCCGCCTCCAGTCCGATAGCGCCAGGTACCACGCTGCCATCAACCTGACCACAGATGCCCTTGATATCGCGATCGCCGACCTTTTCTGCGTCAGCAATCAGAATGTCGCAGGTTGAGGTGCCGATGACTTTTACCAGCGTATAAGGTTTAGCTCCGCCGCCTACCGCGCCCATGTGACAGTCAAACGCGCCACCGGAAAGTGTCACGGTCTGCGTCAGACCAAGACGCTGCGCCCATTCCGGGCTGAGGGTGCCCACCGGCATATCAGCGGTCCAGGTGTCTGTGAACAGCGGGGAGTCGAGCTGCTGCGTTAACAGCGGGTCGAGCGCATTCAGGAAATCGACATCGGGCAGGCCGTTCCAGTCGCCGTGCCACAACGCTTTATGTCCGGCGGCACAACGGCCGCGACGCAGCTTATCTGGTGCGGTGGTGCCGCTTAACAGGGCGGGCACCCAGTCGCACAGCTCCACCCAGGAGACGGCGGCTTCGCGCACAGCCGAATCTTCACGCGACACGTGCAGAATCTTCGCCCAGAACCACTCCGAAGAATAAATGCCGCCGATATAGCGGCTGTAATCCTGGAAGCGGCCACTGTGGCAAAGCTGATTAATCTCTTCCGCTTCTTCTATAGCCGTGTGATCTTTCCACAACACGAACATCGCGTTGGGGTTCTCAGCGAACTCCGGACGCAGCGCCAGCACGTTGCCGTCGCGGTCAATAGGCGCCGGGGTAGAACCGGTGCTGTCAACGCCAATGCCGACCACGGCGTTGCGCTGATCTTCACTCAGTGCATTCAGAACGCCGAGCAGCGCCTGCTCCATAGCGTCAATATAATCCTGTGGATGGTGGCGAAAACGGTTGGTGTGCGGATCGCTGTATAAGCCCTGTTGCCAGCGCGGATAGCTGAACACCGCACTCTGCAGCTCTTTGCCGCTATGACAATCCACGGCCAGCGCACGCACCGAATCACTACCAAAGTCCAGCCCAAGGGTGATGGCTCCAGCACGCATCGGAATCTCCTGTAGTTAGTTAACGCCTTTATCCTGGGTTCGGTGCGCCAAATCAGTTAGTCATGGCTGGCTGACAATATGCACTTTTCTGTCATCGGCAGTGATTTTGTGATCCATTGCATAAGTTAAGGACCGGTTAAATTTGCTGAATATATGGATGATTTTGCCGTGATTTTAAGATGTGATACCGCTCTACATTTTTCTTCGCTAATACCGCTAAAACTAGCCCAGCGTCTGGACACTCTGTCAGCACATGCCAGCCTAACGCACTGATTTATGGCTGTACCCACAAAACAAAACTTACTGGTAGCGTTTACACCGATTCGTTATTAGCAGCGAAAAATAACCTGGTACCGGAGAGCATCATGCATAAATTCACTAAAGCATTCGCGGCCATCGGCCTGGCAGCGGTTATGTCACAATCCGCTATCGCCGAGACCATGAAGCTGGGTTTTTTAGTCAAGCAACCAGAAGAACCCTGGTTCCAGACTGAATGGAAATTCGCCGATAAAGCGGGCAAAGATCTTGGCTTTGATGTCATTAAAATTGCCGTGCCGGATGGTGAAAAAACCCTGAATGCCATCGACAGCCTGGCGGCGAACGGCGCAAAAGGTTTTGTCATCTGTACGCCCGATCCAAAACTCGGTTCCGCCATCATGGCAAAAGCGCGCGGCTACGGCCTGAAAGTCATCGCAGTGGATGATCAGTTCGTCACCGCCAAAGGCAAGCCAATGGATACCGTGCCACTGGTGATGATGGCGGCCACTAAAATTGGTGAGCGTCAGGGTCAGGAGCTTTATAAAGAGATGCAGAAACGCGGCTGGGATGTGAAAACCACCGGCGTGATGGCCATTACCGCCAACGAACTCGACACCGCTCGTCGTCGTACTGGCGGCTCAATGGACGCGATCAAAGCCGCTGGCTTCCCGGCAGCCCAGATCTACCAGGTCCCAACCAAATCTAACGACATTCCTGGCGCGTTTGATGCCGGTAACTCCCTGCTGGTGCAGCATCCTGAAGTCAAACACTGGCTGATTGTCGGCATGAACGACAACACCGTGCTGGGCGGCGTACGTGCGACTGAAGGTCAGGGCTTTAAAGCGGCTGACGTCATCGGTATCGGCATCAACGGCGTCGATGCCATCAGCGAACTGTCGAAAGACAAGGCGACCGGCTTCTACGGTTCGCTGCTGCCAAGCCCGGATATCCACGGCTACAAAAGCAGCCAGATGCTCTACAACTGGGTCAGCAAAGGTGAAGAGCCACCTAAATTCACCGAAGTTACTGATGTGGTGCTGATCACCCGTGACAACTTCAAAACTGAACTGGCGAAAAAAGGACTGATGTAACTGTGAGCCTGCCGGGCTGTTCGTTGCCCGGCATCCTTAATAGCCCATTTCGCGTCGCCCGCCATAACCGGCCGGTGGCGCGAAAGAGTGAGGATTAACATGAACACTGATTCAGCATTTCTGTCGTTTCATGGCATCAGTAAAACTTTCCCTGGCGTGAAAGCGTTGCAGGATATCTCCTTCGACTGCCGTGGCGGTGAAGTTCACGCTCTGATGGGCGAGAACGGCGCAGGCAAATCGACGCTGTTAAAAATACTCAGCGGCAGTTATCAGCCGAGCGGCGGTGAGATTCGTATTAAAGGCAAGCCGATGAGTTTTCAGCGCACGACGGATGCACTGGACGCGGGCGTCGCCATTATTTACCAGGAACTGCATCTGGTGCCGGAAATGAGCGTGGCGGAGAACATCTATCTCGGTCAGATTCCGCACAAACATGGACTGGTCAACCGTAAGCTGATGCGTTTTGAGGCGGGCGTACAGCTGAAAAATCTCGGCATGGATATCGATCCCGATATGCCGCTGAAATACCTGTCGCTGGGCCAGTGGCAGATGGTGGAGATTGCCAAAGCGCTGGCGCGCAACGCACGTATTATCGCCTTTGATGAGCCAACCAGCTCCCTGTCGGCGCGTGAAATCGACAACCTGTTCCGCGTCATTCGCCAGCTCCGCGAGGAGGGCCGGGTGGTGCTCTACGTTTCACACCGTATGGAAGAGATTTTCGCCCTTAGCGATGCCATCACCGTGTTTAAAGATGGCCGCTACGTGCGGACATTTACTGACATGGCGAACACCCATCACGACGATCTGGTGCAGGCGATGGTTGGGCGCAACCTGGGTGATATCTATGGCTACTCACCGCGTCCCAAAGGGGAAGTGCGGCTGGAGCTGGACAAGGTTGAAGCGAAGGGCGTACGTACGCCAATTTCACTGAAAGTCCATGCCGGTGAAATCGTTGGACTGTTTGGACTGGTCGGTGCCGGACGCAGTGAACTGCTGAAGGGCCTGTTCGGCGGCACGCGTTTGCGTGGCGGTCAGGTCATCCTGGACGGCAAGCCACTGCCGCTGCGTGAGCCGATTGACGCCATTCGTGCCGGCATCATGCTCTGCCCGGAAGATCGTAAAGCTGAGGGCATTATTCCGGTGCACTCGGTGCGCGACAACATCAACATCAGCGCCCGCCGTCACAACCTGACTGCCGGTTGCCTGATAAAAAACGGCTGGGAAAACAAGAACGCCGACAGCCATATCCGCTCGCTGAATATTAAAACGCCCAGCGCCGATCAGCTGATCATGAACCTTTCTGGCGGTAATCAGCAGAAGGCGATCCTGGGACGCTGGCTCTCTGAGGATATGAAAGTGATCCTGCTGGATGAGCCAACGCGCGGCATCGATGTCGGTGCCAAACATGAAATTTATAACCTGATTTATCAGCTGGCGAACCGGGGCATTGCGGTGCTGTTCGCCTCGAGCGATTTACCGGAAGTGATGGGCCTGGCCGATCGCATCGTTGTGATGCGTGAAGGTGCCATTGCCGGTGAACTGCTGCACGACGACGCCACGGAGCAGCAGACGCTGAGCCTGGCGATGCCCAAAACCACTCAAGCGGCCGCCGTGGCCTGACAGGAGATCATCATGGCTTCATCTACGACCTCAAATACACCGCAGCCCGCTTCACGCGGCGGCCTGCAGTTAGGTCGCATCTGGGACAACTTCGGCATGCTGGTGGTATTTGCACTGCTGTTTATTGTCTGTGCGATTTTTGTGCCGAACTTCGGCTCGTTTATCAATATGAAAGGCTTAGGGCTGGCGATGTCGATGTCCGGCATGGTCGCCTGCGGCATGCTGTTCTGTCTGGCCTCCGGTGATTTTGACCTGTCGGTCGCTTCCGTCATCGCCTGTGCGGGTGTCGTCACCGCCGTGGTCATCAATATGACGGAAAGCCTGTGGATTGGTGTGGGTGCCGGACTGGTGCTCGGCATGATCACCGGCTTTATCAACGGCTTTGTGATTGCGCGACTGAAGATCAATGCCCTGATCACCACGCTGGCAACGATGCAGATCGTACGCGGCCTGGCTTATATCTTCTCTGACGGTAAAGCCGTTGGTATTGAAGATGAGCGCTTCTTTGAACTGGGCTTTGCCAACTGGCTGGGTGTGCCCGCGCCGATCTGGCTGACTCTGGCCACCATGGTGATCTTCGGCTTCCTGCTCAACAAAACCACCTTTGGTCGTAATACGCTCGCGATTGGTGGCAATGAAGAGGCGGCGCGCCTGGCGGGTGTACCGGTAGTGCGCACCCGTATCATCATCTTTATCCTCTCCGGCCTGGTCTCTGCGGCGGCGGGCATTATTCTGGCGTCACGTATGACCAGCGGCCAGCCGATGACCTCCATCGGCTATGAACTGGTGGTGATTTCTGCCTGCGTACTGGGTGGTGTTTCACTGAAGGGCGGCATCGGTAAGATCTCTTACGTGGTGGCGGGGGTATTGATCCTCGGCACGGTAGAGAATGCGATGAATTTATTGAATATCTCGCCATTCTCACAGTATGTGGTGCGCGGTCTGATACTGTTAGCTGCGGTGATTTTTGACCGTTACAAACAGAAAAAAGCCTGATTGAGCGAGCCGTTGGCCTGCGGACGCAGAGGTGTCTGCAGGCTATCCGAACAATAACAGACTGAGTGAGGACGCTATGTATCACCGCGAATTACCGGCTGAGCAGCAAAACCCCTTGTTGCCGGGCTATTCATTCAATGCCTGGCTGGTGGCAGGGCTGACGCCCATCACTGCCGATGGTCCACTCGATTTTTTTATCGACCGCCCGCACGGCATGAAAGGTTACATTCTGAATCTCACCATTAAAGGTAAAGGGCGGGTATTCGACGGCGAGCGGGCATTTGACTGCGAGCCCGGCGAAATGCTGCTGTTTCAGCCAAAAACCGCCCACTACTATGGTCGCGCGCCGGACAGTCCGCAGTGGTTCCACCGCTGGGTCTATTTCCGTCCGCGCGCCTACTGGCACGACTGGCTGCGCTGGCAGGATGAGCAGGAGGGTGTGGGACGACTGCTGCTGCCTGAGTCACTGCGTGGCGAGTTTGACCGACTGTTTGCCAGTATCGAACAGACCCATAATTCGGGTCGGCGCTTTGCGGAAGAGCTGGCGATGAACCTGCTGGAGCGACTACTGCTACGTGCCGTTGAAGAAGATCCGCGTAGTCATCAGCTCATCCGCGATCCACGCGTAATTGAAGCCTGCCAGTATGTGACCAACCATCTTGCCAGCGAAGTGAAGATTGAAGAGGTGGCGCGTCACGTCTGCCTGTCACCGTCGCGGCTGGCACACCTGTTCCGCGAGCAGATGGGTGTAAATCTGCTGCGCTGGCGTGAAGATCAGCGCGTTATTCGCGCCAAACTGTTGCTGCAGACCACCCAGGAACCGATCGCCTCGGTAGGGCGTGAAGTGGGTTACGACGACCAGCTCTACTTCTCGCGCGTGTTTCGCAAGCGTGTTGGTGTCAGTCCCAGCGATTTCCGCCGCCGCAATCAGGACGCACATGACAGCCTGGCGGCGCAGACGGCCTGGCCCCTGGCGCGGAGTGCTATCTCTTAGTTTTTTCGGGAGATTCCGCCTTGTCCTCACCTGGTTAATAGTCTTAAATCAATCAGGTTAGCGACAAAGAGGAATCAAAATGAGCGATAAATTACGTGTTGGTCTGATCGGCTACGGTTTTGCCAGTAAAACGTTTCATGCCCCGCTGATTGCAGGGACACCGGACGTCGAGCTGGCAGCCATTTCCAGTAGCGACGCCAGCAAAGTCCACGCCGACTGGCCTGCTGTTAAAGTGGTGGCCGATCCTCAGGCGCTGCTGGACGACCCTACGCTGCAACTGATTGTTATTCCTACCCCCAACGACACCCACTTCCCGCTGGCAAAAGCGGCGCTGAACGCCGGTAAACATGTGGTGGTCGACAAGCCGTTTACCGTGACGTTGTCACAGGCGCGCGAACTGGATGCGCTGGCGAAAGCCAAAGGTTTGCTGCTATCGGTGTTCCATAACCGCCGCTGGGACAGTGACTTTCTGACGCTGAAATCCCTCCTTGAGACAGGCTCACTGGGTGAAGTGCGCTATTTCGAATCGCACTTTGACCGCTTCCGTCTGGAAGTGCGTAATCGCTGGCGCGAAATGAAGGGCGCAGGCAGCGGAATCTGGTATGACCTGGGGCCACATCTGCTGGACCAGGCGCTGCAGCTGTTTGGCCCGCCGGTCGCTATTAATGTCGACCTGGCCGAGATGCGTCCGGGCGCGCAGACCACCGACTACTTCCACGCCACGCTGACCTACCCGCAGCGCCGCGTGGTGCTGCACGCCAGCATGCTGGTGGCAGCAGAATCTGCCCGTTATACCGTCCACGGCACGCGCGGCAGTTACGTCAAATATGGTCTGGACCCACAGGAAGATCGCCTGAAGTCGGGGGATTTCCCGCCGCAGGAGGACTGGGGTTATGACATGCGCGACGGCACGCTGACGTTAGTTGACGGTGATTCACTGACGGAAACTACTCAACTGACTCAGCCGGGCAACTATCCCGCTTACTATGCGGGCATCCGCGATGCGATTGCCGGACGCGGTAACAATCCGGTGACGGCGGAAGAGGCGATTCAGGTGATGGAGCTGATTGAACTGGGTCTGCAATCCGCTGAGAAACGCCAGACGATGTCGCTGAAGCGCGTCTGATCTGTAGGTGCTTAATGCAGAAAGCAGAACGGGCCGGTTATCCGGCCCGTTTTATTAGCAGCGCCAACTGCAAGACCGAGCCAGCGAAGGGAGCACGGCCAGATCGGAAAGACGCAAAAGCCGCCATCCATGGCATGCTCGGCCCTCGCCGTCCTGGCGCGGGACGCTTTCCACTTCTGACCGTGTTCCCTGCGCGTCAAGCATATGCGTGGCTGTCAGAATTGCCCGGAGTGTGTTGGGGCAGCAGAGTGACGGACCGGTTATCCGGCCCGTTTTTTGTCGCTACGCTTCAGGATTACTGCACGCGTGCGCGGATAGCCGCTTTCTCAGCCTCGCTGAGGAAGGCAATCGTCAGACCATTCTCCTGCGCCTGACGCATCTGCGCTGCGCTCAGACCGGCAGCCGGTGCGGCGTGCTGATACTCATGCGCCAGTTCAATGCCCTGAACCGCCGGATCATCCGTGTTGATGGTCGCCAGAATGCCATGCTCCAGGAAGGTTTTCAGCGGATGCTGCGCCAGTGAGGGCACAGTGCTGGTCTGAATATTGGAGGTCAGGCAGGATTCAATACCAATCCGGTGCTCCGCCAGGAAATCCATCAGCGCGCGATCTTCGATCGCTTTCACACCGTGACCAATACGTTCAGCGCCCAGCTCCCGAATCGCCTGCCAGATGCTCTCTGGTCCAGCCGCTTCGCCCGCATGTACGGTAACGCGGAAGCCGGCATCGCGCGCCTGGGTAAAGTGGCTCAGGAACTCGCTGCCCGGGAAGCCCAGCTCATCTCCCGCCAGATCGACCCCAGTGATGTGATCGCGATGGGCAAGCAAACCTTCCAGCTCGCCGAGGCAGGCATCTTCGCCAAAGGTACGGCTCATAATACCAATCAGACGCACGTCGATATCGTGTTGCTGCCGACCTGCGCGTACGCCCTCGATCACCGCTTCGACCACACCGGCAATCGGCAGGTTGTGGGTCATCGCCATATAACCAGGGGAAAAACGCAGTTCAGTGTAGTGAATGCCGGCGCGCGCGGCATCTTCGACATTCTCCTGCGCGATCCGGCGGCAGGCATCCAGATCGCCCAACACTTTCACGCCCCAGTCGAGCTTCTGCAGGAAGCTCACCAGGTCAGGTTCATTCTCGCCGACCTGCACGTGCGGAAGCAGAGTCTCAAGCGTGGTGGCGGGCAGGGTAAGGTTAAACTGGCGACCTAAATCGAGAATGGTTTGTGCACGAATGTTGCCATCAAGGTGGCGGTGAATATCAGTCAGTGGGATTTTTGAATCGATCATGGCGCACTCGCTCAGTTGTCGGTGAAGTGCAGAGCATTATAAAAATATCTTGCGCAACAGCGCCAGCTATTTGCGCAACAGCCTCGCCGGATGCTGCTTAATTACCCATAACCAGCGAGTGAGAGCCACTTCGCCGATGGATGTCAGCCCTGCAACTGATGTATCGCCGCAATAAGGCGCGAAATGCCATCTTCAATCTTACTACGCGGACAGCCAACGTTAAGACGCAGAAACCCGCTGCCTGCGTCGCCGTAGGTTGAGCCGGGCATAATCGCCACCAGTTGCTGGATCAGCGCCTGTTGCAGTGCCTCTTCAGGAATACCCAGCGCATTCATATCGATCCAGGCGAGATAGGTCGCTTCAGGGATGTGCCAGTCAAGTCCGGGAAACTCAGTGTTGAGGCGATCGGCAACCCGCGTGAAATTGCCGTAAAGATAGCTGCGTAGCGCATCCAGCCACGGCTCGCCATGTCGGTAGGCGGCAACGTGTGCCGTGACGGCCAGCACCGCCGGAGACGAAAGGCCGTCAGCATTTTTCAGCGCCTGAAACCAGGCTGCTCTGTCCGCCGCATCCGGGATGATGCCCCACGCACCCGTCAGGCCCGGCACGTTGAAGCTTTTAGACGCCGAGGTAAACAGCGCCCAGTCACTGCGTGCCACGCTGGCCCACGGAGTATGGGGTTGATTACCCATGATCATATCCATATGGATTTCATCGCTGATCACCCGCACGCCGTGACGATCGCAGAGCGCCGCCATCTGTTGCAGCTCCGTTGTCGTCCAGACTTTGCCGGTGGGATTGTGGGGGCTGCAGAGCAACAGGATTTTGCAGCGCGGGCGCGCCAGTCGCGTCTCCAGCGCGGCCATATCACATCGCCAGCGCCCGCGATCCCGCTGCAACGGCATCTCCAGCACCTGTCGCTGATTGCCGCGTACAGTTTTATAAAAGGCATCGTAGGCGGGAGTATGAAGTACCACTTCATCATCCAGGTGACTCCAGCGACGCAGCATCTGCGCCACCATATAGATCACTGACGGGCCATAAACCAGCGTGTCAGCATCGGGCTGGTAGCCGAAACGACTGGACATCCAGTGACAGCAGGCGGAAAGAAAATCGTCATGCTGCCAGCGACTATAACCCAACACGCCGTGTGCCACGCGCTGCGCCAGCGCCTGCTGAACCGCTGGTGCTGTTCTGAAGTCCATATCGGAAATGGTAAATGGCAACAGATCGGATACGCCAAAGCGGTCAGCCACAAAATCCCACTGCGTAGACCAGCTGCCACGGCGATCGATGACTTCGTCAAAGTTAAACATTATCGGCTCCAGCGCATCATGCAGTCACATTCATCAGGTGTGACAGTTCATCTTTCACCGACTGCACCTGCGGGCCAATGACCACCTGCAGGCTGGTCTGATTGAGATGCACAACCCCAATCGCGCCGTTGGCTTTCAGCGCCGCATCGTCCACCTTACTCATATCCGCCATGGTTAAACGCAGACGTGTCAGGCAGTTGTCCAGCGAGGTAATATTCTCAACGCCGCCCAGCGCCGCCAGGATAGCCGGTGAGTTATAGCCCGATTTACCTTTACCGGCATTGCTGACCTGCTGCGCAACCGCACTGGTATTTTCTACTTCCCGGCCCGGCGTTTTGATGTTGAAGTGCAGAATGGCGAAACGGAAAATCAGGTAGTAACCGGCAAACCATATCGCTGCAACAACCGGTACCCAGTACCACTTTGTCGACAGGCCGTGTAGTACACCAAACACGACAAAGTCGATGATATTGCCATCTGTATTGCCGATAGTAACCCCGAGTATCGCCATGATGGTGAAGCCAACACCGGTCAGCAGAGCGTGGATAAGATAGAGGAAGGGGGCGACAAACAGAAACAGAAATTCGATCGGTTCAGTGGTGCCGCCGACCACGCAGGCCACTACGCCAGAGATTAACAGACCTTTAATCTTATGGCGATTCTCCGGCCGGGCGCAGTGATAGATGGCCAGGGCGGCACCAGGCAGACCACCGAGGAAGGCCGGCATTTTGCCCTGAGACAGGAAGCGGGTCGCGCTTTCAGCAAAACCGTGGGTTTCCGGGCAGGCGAGCTGCGCCTGGAAAATGGTTAACGCACCGCTGACGCTCCTGCCACACACATCCAGTGTGCCGCCTGCATCGGTAAAGCGCATGATCGCCACCAGAATATGCTGCAGGCCAAACGGCAGTAGCAGGCGTTCGCCGGTACCAAAAATCATCGGGCCAAAGTCACCCGCGCTATTAATCATCCAGCCTAATCCGGTAATGCCCCGTGCGAAAAATGGCCAGATCAGCGGCACGACCAGCCCCATTAACCCAATCACCAGCGTGGTGATAATCGGGACAAACCGGGTGCCGCCAAAAAAGGCCAGCGCATCGGGTAGTCGGATGTTATGGAAGCGCTCGTGTAGCCAGAACACGACGATACCCACAATCACCGCACCCAGTATGCCTGTATCGATCGACGGAATCCCCATGATCGGCTGAACGTTATTCGCTTTAAGCAGGGCGGCATCAGTGGTCGGCAGAATGCCATTGATATTTAGCCAGAAGTTGATGCTGAGGTTTAATACAGCATAACCCACGAAACCGGCAAACGCTGCAACACCTTTGTTCTCGCGCGCCATACCCAGCGGAATCGCAATAGCGAACATCAGCGGCAGATAGCTGAAGGCAAACGATCCCAGCTTGGCCATCCACAGAAAGAGATATTGGAGCCAGGAGTGATCAAGCACAGGTAACAGAGTCAGAACGTCATGGCTGCTCAGTGAACTGCCAATCCCGAGCATGATGCCGCAGAATGAGAGCAGGGCAACCGGCAGCATAAAGGTTTTCCCCAGACTCTGGAAAAATTCCCAGACGGACATTTTTTGGTGAGAGGGTGACATGAACGCTCCTGGATAAAAGGACCATTGAGTAAAGTGGCGGGATGATAAAACGTTTTACCTGGATCTTATGCGCGCTGAATCACAATCCTCAGGTCATGGGTGATATTATTCTGACGTCATAAGGTGTAACGTTTTACCTTGTTTTCTAATGCTGTAGTTCAGTTGAGTAATCTGATGAGTAAAATCACCATCAATGATGTTGCGGCGGCGGCGGGCGTCTCGGTGACCACGGTATCGCTGGTGTTATCCGGTAAAGGACGGATCTCTGTGGCCACCATGGCACGCGTGAATGAGGCCATTGAGCAACTCGGCTTCGTCCGTAACCGTTCAGCGACCATGCTGCGTGGCGGTGAGAGTGGTGTGATTGGATTGATTGTCCGCGATCTCAGTCAGCCGTTTTATGCCGAGATGACGGCAGGTCTGAGCGAAGCGCTGGAGAAGCAGGGCAAATTGCTGTTCCTGACGCAAAGCGGTGCTCAGGGGCAGCATCTGCATCGCTGCTTTGAGTCACTGATCGCTCATGGGGTGGATGGTATAGTGCTGGGAGGCGGTGCCGACAAGGCCAGCCAGATTGTGACGAGAGCCAGCGAACTGAATATGGCGTTAGTCTGCGCCGCGCGCGCCAGTAGCCTGGAAGAGGTGGACGCTATCCGTCCCGATAATGCTCAGGCTGCGCGTCTTGCCACTGAATACCTGATTCGTCAGGGACATCAGCGGATTGCCTGGCTGGGCGGCCATAGCGCTTCACTGACGCGGGCGGAACGGCTTGGCGGCTATTGCGCCACACTGCTGCAATATGGTCTGCCGTTCAGGCCTGAATGGATTATTGAATGCGGCAGTACCCAGAAAGAGGCTGCCGAAGCGGCGGTCCAGTTGTTTCAGCACCATCCCCGATTGACCGCCGTGCTGGCTTACAATGCCACTACCGCGCTGGGGTGTTATTTTGGGCTGATGCGCACCGGGCGCACATTTTCCCGTGGTGCAGTCGACAGCTATTACGATCAACAACTGGCTTTAATGGGGTTTGGCGATGAACCGCAGGCGGAACTCACCGATCCCCCTCTGACGTTTGTCACCAGTTCCGCACGGGAGATTGGCCGCGTGGCCGCAGATCGTATCCTGCAGCGGATGGCGCATCCTGACGCCGCCCGGCAAAACGTGATTATGCCGCCACAGCTGGTTATTCGCGGGTCGGCATAAAAAAGGCGACCCGGAGGTCGCCTTTGATGGAAGACAGCGCAATTACTGTGGCATGCCTTCGCTGGTGGGCATGCCCAGCATATAGCGGGACATGAACTGCTCCAGCGTCATCTTGTCGCCGTTCATGTTCACCTGACCGTTGGCATACTGCAGGCTGGTCACGATGTTGTTATCCTGCTGCTGAGTCAGGCGGAACATCTGACCCATCGCCGCCAGACCCTTCACCTGCTGATCCGCCAGCTTTTGCGCGTCGTCGGCCTGATAACCTTCAGCCAGACCTACCTTACGCATGGTTTCGGTGGCCATCGGCATGTTGATGACCAGTTTGCTATCCAGGCTTTTCAGCACCCGATCAACCATGGCGCTGAGGGTCTGCGCTTCGCCGGTGACGGTGGACGGATCGTTGAAGCTGGCGGTCAGATTGAAGGTACTTTCACCTTTATCGTTTTTCCAGCTCAGCGGAGCGATGCTGATGGATGGCGAGCCTTTCAGCAGCATCGACAGGTTGTTCATCAGAATCTGATGAACGCCCGCCTGATAGCGAATAGGGTCTTCCGCAACGCCAGGCTGGCTCAGCAGTTCCTGCATCTGCGCGTTGTAACGATCGGAGAAGGCTTTGACTGCCTGGGCATCAAACTGGGACAGCTTCATTTTCAGGGCTGCCTGACCAAAATCCTGTTTCTGCAGCTGAACGCCTTCAACCTTGTAATCGATATTGCCGCCAATCTTACCGGCACTATTATCGAACGAGGAGGTGCCTTTCATTTTATTCAGCGTCAGGGCATCCTGACCATTGATGCTGGCATTCACCTTCTCAATGTCTACCGACTGGTCGCCGATACGCACGCCTTCCGGGCTGAGATGTGTGTTACCGCTTAGCTTCAGACCATTAATGGTGAAGAGGACAGGCTGGCCCATCTCATTTTTGCTGGTCAGCGCGAGGCTATCAACGTCACCGTCCAGCGACACTTTATCGCCTTTGTTATCTGCACTGACGTTGAAGGTGCCGCCATTGGTGGCCAGGCGTTCGCCGGTTTGGGCATTCTGATAGTCAACCGGCAAGACGCGCAGCGCGGTATCCGTGGCGCCGCTGTAACCAATGCGGGTGTCTGCGTTAATCAGAGACTTGTTCCCGGTCAGTTCAAACAGTTTTTTCACCGCATCGGTGTTAGCCAGTTCGGTATGAACGGACGCCATGCTTGGGATCAGATTGAAATGCTTCAGCTGCGCGAACGGGAAAGGACCATGATCGATAGTCTCATTCAGGATGATGCTCTGACCCGGTTTCAGCAGCGGATTATCTTCCGTCTGTGAGCTGGCCTGAACCACCAGATTTACTTTGCTGCTGAACACGCCGCGCTGATAGTCCTGATAGCTGATCTTCAGTCGGCTGTTCGGGGCATAAGCATTCAGCTGAGCGTTGGCGTTTTGCACCAGCTGGTCCCTGTGGCTTTCAATCTGCTTGCCGGTGAACCATGCCGCGCCAGTCCAGACTACGCCCAGTGCGATGATCACACCTACGGCAACATTGGTCTTTTTCATTGCTGATTCGTCCTTATCCTTGAGTCCGCTTATGCCGCAGGTTTAGCCTGGCGACCGAAGAAAAACGCCCGCAGGCGTTTAAAAGCTAATAGGTTGAAATAATAGCAGTTAACAGGCATGCCGTCAGCCGCTTCACCCTAAGTCGTTAAACACCCGCGCCAGTCGGCCCGTGCCAGCCGCCGTAACCGGTGATTCGCTGGCGGCAATGAAGCAGGACTCGCCAGGCTTCAGCGTCACCTGCTGCTCGCCTTTGGCGATCACGGCCTGGCCTTCGATGCAGAACATTATCGCGGCGCTCTGCTGCGCCAGCGACTGGGGTTGTGCATTGAGACTGTGAATAGCAAAGGCAAAATCGTCGACCGGAATCGGGAAGCGCAGTGTGTTGCCCTGGTGCTCCGGCGCTGTCAGCAACGCATTAGCGGGCTTCTCATCGAATTTCAGATTAGCCATCAACTCGGCAATATCGATATATTTCGGGGTTAAACCGGCCCGCAGGACGTTATCGGAGTTTGCCATCACCTCCAGTGCCACGCCTTTCAGATAGGCGTGCGGGGTTTCCGCGTAGAGGAACATCGCCTCGCCAGGTTGCAGGGTAATGACATTCAGCAGCAGCGGTGAAAACAGGCCACTGTCGTCAGGATACTCTGCCGCAATCATACGGATGGTTTCCCATGGCTCGCCCTGTTGCACGTCAAGCGCAGATTTCAGCACGCCCAGCGCCAGCGATTTCGCCTCGCCCTCCAGTGACAGCAGGGTAGAGAACAGCGCGGCCAGCGTATCCTTTTCAGGGTGCTGCAAAAAATGCGCAATCTGTGGATGTGCGCCCGCCACCGGTTCCAGCAGTGAAACCATCTGCGTCAGTGTGCGAAAGCCATTCATCGCCTGAAACGCAGTCAGCGCGTAGACCAGCTCTGGCTTGTGGTTGGCATCTTTATAATTGCGCTCAGCCGCAGCCAGTGGAATACCCGCTGCATTCTCACGCGCAAAACCCACTTCGGCGGCATGCTTGCTGGGATGAACCTGAATCGACAGCGGTTGATCGGCACATAACACTTTGAACAGGAAAGGCAATTCACCAAAACGCTGCGCCACCGCATCGCCCAGCATCGCCGCAGGCGAAGCATCAATCACGTCACGCAAAGAACGCTCGCTGCCCTGATCAATAACGGTTGAAGGGCTTTTCGGATGTGCGCCCATCCAGAGTTCCGCCATCGGCAGCCCTTTTGGGTTCTCAACCCCATAAAGTTCAGTCAACGCAGTTTTGCTGCCCCACGCGTAGTTTTGCAGCGAATTGTTCATTTTTTGCATCGCATAATCCTTTATCACGGGAAATTATTGCGGCTATTAAAGCAGAAACTACCGGTAAAAATACATATCCAGCGCAAAAGGACGCTAAGCTCTGATAATGTTAAATTATTGTATATTACTATTCTGACTGCCTGGCAGCCGATCGTGATCACGGACCAGGCGGTCATTCTTTAAAACAAGGTGAAGGAGACGTATTCATGGCAGCCAACCGCATTGAGAAAGATTCAATGGGCCCCATCGACGTACCGGTAGACAAACTGTGGGGCGCGCAGACGCAGCGCTCACTGGAACACTTCCGCATCTCAACTGAAAAAATGCCGACCGCGCTGGTGCATGCACTGGCACTGACCAAGCGCGCCGCCGCCAGCGTGAACCGCGATCTGGGCCTGCTGCCCGCAGATCGCGCCGATGCGATTATCAGCGCGGCGGATGAAGTGCTGGCGGACAAGCATGCGGATGAATTCCCGCTGGCAATCTGGCAAACCGGTTCCGGCACGCAGACCAATATGAACATGAACGAAGTGCTGGCGAATCGCGCAAGTGAAATCCTCGGCGGCGAGCGCGGTATGTCGCGCCTGGTCCATCCCAACGACGATGTGAACAAGAGCCAGAGCTCCAACGATGTCTTCCCGACGGCGATGCATGTCGCCGCCGTGATTGCCCTGCGCGAACAGCTGATCCCACAAATTCAGGTACTGAAAAAGACGTTGAGCCAGAAGTCTGACGCCTTTAAAGATATCGTCAAAATTGGCCGTACTCACCTGCAGGATGCGACGCCGCTGACGCTGGGCCAGGAGATTTCCGGCTGGGTGGCGATGCTGGAGCATAATCTGAAGCATATCGAACAGAGCATTCCGCACGTGGCGGAACTGGCGCTGGGCGGAACCGCAGTTGGCACCGGCCTGAATACCCACCCGGAATATGCAGTGCGCGTGGCGAAGGCGCTGGCCGACCTCACGCAGCAACCGTTTGTCACTGCGCCTAACAAGTTTGAAGCGCTGGCCACCTGTGATGCGCTGGTGCATGCGCATGGCGCGTTGAAAGGGCTGGCTGCTTCACTGATGAAGATCGCCAACGATGTGCGCTGGCTCTCATCCGGTCCGCGCTGCGGCATCGGCGAAATTGCTATTCCTGAAAATGAACCGGGTAGCTCCATCATGCCAGGCAAAGTGAATCCAACGCAGTGTGAAGCGATGACCATGCTCTGCTGCCAGGTGATGGGCAACGATGTCGCCATTAATATGGGCGGCGCGTCCGGTAACTTTGAGCTCAATGTGTTCCGTCCGATGGTGATCCATAACTTCCTGCAATCGATTCGTCTGCTGGCAGATGGCATGGACAGCTTTAATCATCATTGCGCTGTCGGCATTGAGCCGGTGCGCGAGCGTATCGACCAGCTGCTGAACGAGTCACTGATGCTGGTGACGGCGCTCAATACTCATATTGGCTATGACAAAGCGGCAGAAATTGCCAAGAAGGCGCACAAAGAGGGGCTGACGTTAAAAGGCTCCGCGCTGAAGCTGGGTTATCTTACCGAAGAAGAGTTTGATGCCTGGGTCCGGCCGGAAGAGATGGTCGGCAGCATGAAGTCCTGATATTCAGGATGAGTCAGAGGCCAGCAGATGCTGGCCTTTTTTATTCAGAGGGGGCAATCAACCCACAGATGCAGGCGGGGTATCAGCAGATTCAGTGGCTCAGCGGCCGGTTTATGACGATGCGTTATGTTATCGGCGTCGTAATTGAGTAACTCGCCCAGCGCCGGAACCTGAGTGCGATCGCGACAGATCACCAGTATTGGCGACGGGCAGGCGAGTTGCGTTTGCTTCTGTTCATCCGCGCGCCAGACACGAGCCACCGGCTGAACTTTTACGGGACGCTTGATTTTCAGCCGTGCCGAAGCGGGCAGGGCGCGTACGCTTGCCAGCTCTTCCTGCACTTTTTCCGCCCACTGTTCCCGTGACCACGGTGCCTTCGCCCGTCCCGACTTCAGGCTTTTTTCCAGCTGGGCGATCACCTCTTCGCGCCTGAGATTCTTGATAATGTGCTTGTTGGCCCAGCCGAAACGCAGGCTGTCTGGCGCGCTCAGCAGGGTAATGGTGCGATAGGCATTCAGGGTAATCAGCCCGCGCAGGTGCTGGTGGACAAACTCAAAACGCGCTTCACTCGGCAGCCCTGAATCCACGGTAATCAGCTGCTCCAGCCTTGCTTTCAGCTGGTTGATAAGTTCGACCAGCGAGACGATTTCCGCTTCCTGTTGCGCATCACATTCAATACAGAGTGCGCCGGGTAAGCGTACGGCTGCTTTCGTGCTCAGCTGTTCAGACTGGTGCTGCATAAAAAGGCGGCAGTAGTGGTCAAGCGCCATCTTTAACGCGCGCTCACCGAGATGCTGCTCAACGGCAATCCGGGTAATCGCCTCATGTTCGCGGCCTTTAACCACGGGCGGCAGGCTGAAGACACGGGCGATCAGCAAGGGTGTCGCTTCAATCTGCTGACGCAATTCACCCAGTGCCAGTTCCAGATCGTTAACACACTGATGCATATCAGCCACTAAGTCATAGCGCGTCATGTTGTGCCTCCATAGTTACAACGTCCACAATGTGGCAGAAGCTTCGGAAGGATGCAAGCGCTATATAGTTACAACATACTATAAGGTTTAATCAAAAAACCGTGCGGTCTGTCTGGCCTGCCAGCGAAAAGGAGATCACGCATTTTGGCTTATCGCAGAACATGTTATAAAACGGTTCGCCTGCTAATGAAGAGACCCCTTGTGAATCAGAACATCAAACCCGGCATCGCCGCCATTTTTACCCTTGGCTGGGTACAGATACTTTCCTGGGGCGGGTCGTTCTACCTGATGGCGGTAATGGCGAATCCGATTGCCGCAGAGACCGGCTGGTCACAGCAGTGGATTTACGGCGCGCTATCAACCGGCATTCTGGTGTCGGGCCTGCTGTCACCGCTGGCGGGCAGAATTATCGCCCGAACCGGTGGCCGCCTGCTGCTGGCACTGAGTGGCGTCGTGATGGCGGTGGGGCTGGTGATAATGGCTTACAGCGTCACGCTGCCGCTGTTTCTGTTCGCATGGGTAATTATTGGCATCGGAATGGCGATGGGCCTCTATGATGCGCTGTTTGCCACCCTCGGCACCTGCTATGGCGGTAAGGCGCGTTCCGCGATTACCAGCATTACACTGATTTCGGGCTTCTGCACCACGCTGGTCTGGCCAGGCACGGCGTTGTTAATTCACGGCTTTGGCTGGCGGGATGCCACGTTGATTATTGCAGCCATGATGGTGGTCTGCGTTTTGCCTGCTTATCTGTTTGCCATACCGGCAAACCACGCGAAGCAGCCTGTGAAAAGACGGAGCAGGGAGCCTGCCTCAGCGGAGATCGAACCTGCGCTGTTCTGGCTACTGTGCGCCATTTTTACGCTGGCGTCCGTGATCATGACAGCGATTTCGGTCCAGCTCATCGCTTTGTTGCAGGCGACGGGCCATACGCTGACCTCGGCGCTGGCGATCAGTGCTGTGATGGGTCCGTGTCAGGTGGGATCCCGACTCGTCGACATCGCCTTTAAGCGCAGTCATCCCATTCGAACCACCTTTTTCTCCGTCGGACTGGTCGCCGCAGGCTTGCTGTTGCTGGCGATCTTTCCACAGATGGCGATACTGAGCATGGTGTTGTATGGCGCAGGAAATGGCTTACGTGCCATCGTGCGCGGAACTTTGCCGCTGGTGATGGTCAAACCAGAGTCTTACGCAATCGTGGTGGGCAAAATGGCCCGCCCGGCATTAATGGGACAGGCGCTGACACCGCTGATTGGTGGATATGTGTTTGAAAGAATGGGCGCGCCGGCGACGCTGTGGTTGCTTTGCACCTTAGCAATCTTTAACGTGGTACTGGTTATGGCGCTGAAGCAGCGATTACCGGCGGTATCGGTCACCACCGCCCGATAGCAGGGGCCATTAAGTTTTGAGAGAAGCGGGCCGTTAGCAGGCTAAGCACCTTGTGCTATCGGGCCTCCGCCTTTGGTGAATACGTGCCTTGTCACCGCTGGCTTGCTTCAAAAAAGCAACAGTGTTTGTTATATTTATTGCTCATTGATTGTTCACTTATGCGGCAATAAAACAATAAGATCCACCGCAACTCAGGATAAAGAAATGCTTGATTATCGCTTCCCGACAGCTTTGCAAATGGTTCTGAGCGTAGCGATGGCGGAGCAAATGGGTAAACGCTCTACCAGCGCGATTCTGGCCTACGGGCTTGAAGCGAATCCCAGTTTCATACGAAAATTAATGGTTCCGCTGACCCGTGACGGCATTATCGTCTCGACGCTGGGCCGTACAGGCTCCATTCACCTGGGCCGTCCTGCTGCGGAAATTACCCTGCGGGATATCTATGTCTCCGTCATTGAAGACAAAAAAATCTGGGCCGCGCGTCCTGATGTCGCACCGCGTTGTCTGGTCAGTGCCAACCTCTGCTGGTACTTTAAGTCGATAGCTGATGAAGCCGAGCAGGCGTCGCTGGATGTGCTGGCAAAACGCACCGTGGCAGACGCGCTGAATGAGCTGAAGGTACGCGATACCAGCAACTGCACTGCCGTGCCAGAGCCTGAACCCGAAGAGATTGATGACCTCTGCAAAAAGAGCCGCTGATAGCGGCTTTTTTTATGCCTGCTGAGCCGTAACAGCCTGCCTCAAAACCACCATAAGCCAATAACTCACTTCCTGGGGCGGTTATCACGCTGAACCTGAGGGAACATTTGAAAGTTCAGCATCCATCAAAATATAAATGTTGTTTTCGTTTTCTGAAATGACAAGAGAACACGTTCACGAAAATCTGTTTTCTGGCTTTTGATGGAAGTAAAATTTGAGGGGAAGAGAAAATTAACGGAAAACCCTATTATTTTCTGACTTCATATCCTTCTTTCTGAGGCTATCAATGAATAAAAGCTATAAAAATACTGGAACGCTTATTCGGGTTTTTTTTTGGTCAGGATTATGATCTTTTTGGGGAAACGGTAGAAGAAATACTGGACAGTTATTTAGAAACTGAGAATCCAAAAACAGCAGCAAAAGTCTGTCAGGAAGCAGAGTATTTACTATCGTCGAATGATCAGGTACTTACAGAGACGTTTGAATCCATCAGCCAGGGAGAGTTCTATCCTGAACCCTGGGGGGAAACGGTGCGAACTTTTCTGGAAAAGATAAAAAGTCATTTAAGTGCCAGACTTTAACTCTCATGATTAACGGGTCATGTGGTTAATGACTGTGAGTAGAGTTTTTGCCCTAGTGAATAGCGAATGAAATGAGGGAGCGTAAGATGAGTCAGATCACGTTCGCTTCCACTGAAGTGTACCGATATATGTATGGTAAGTTTTATATTATTAATCAATTTATTATTTAGAAAATCCATTGCTGATATTCAGGTAATTAGAATGCAGGAGGCCAAAGATGGATAATCATTCAGATCTGGCTAACGTCGCCGGGCAACCCGCGGTGATCACCTATGTCCCCGAACTCAATATGTTCCGTGGACGCTTTACTGGCCTGTCAGGTTACTGTGATTTTGTCTCTGACAGCGTACAGGGCCTCTACAAAGAGGGCGACATTTCGCTGCGCGAATACCTGGAAGATTGTGCAGCCTCCGGCATCAATCCTTACGCTGAGCAGGAAAAAATCAAAACCTTCACGCTGCGATACCCTGAATCGCTGGGAGAGCGCCTGACTCAGGCGGCAGCTGAAAATGAAACCTCACTCAATGCGTTTATCATTGAAACGCTGAATGAAAAATTAGGTCAGCGTTAACCCGCGAAGCCGGATTGACAGGCAATCAATGAATCACAAATAAAAAAAGGGCGATCAGTTGATCGCCCTGATTAACTTCTGTGGTTTACACCGTCACTGACTCTGCATTGCCAGACCGGCGCGTCACCAGTTTGCGCAGGGCGACATAGAACACCGGCGTCAGGAACAGGCCGAACAACGTCACGCCGAGCATACCGGAGAAAACGGTGATGCCGGTCACGCCGCGCACTTCTGCACCTGCGCCTTCACCCAGAATCAGCGGTATGGTGCCAGCGATAAAGGCGATGGAGGTCATCACAATCGGACGCAGACGCAGGCGACACGCTTCCAGCGCCGCTTCCACAATGCCTTTGCCCTGAATCTCCAGCTCCCGTGCGAACTCCACGATAAGAATCGCGTTCTTACAGGCCAGCCCCATCAGCACCACCAGTCCGACCTGCACGAAGACGTTGTTGTCACCGCCGGTCAGCCAGACGCCAAACAGCGCAGAGAGCATCGTCATAGGGACAATCAGGATCACTGCCAGCGGCAGCGTCCAGCTCTCATAAAGCGCCGCCAGCACCAGGAACGCCAGCAGGACAGCCATCGGGAAGACAATCAGCGCGGTATTGCCCTGAGTTGACTGCTGATAACTCAGGTCAGTCCACTCGATGTTCATGCCGTTCGGCAACAGCTGACCGGACATCGCCTCAAGCTGGCTCATTGCCTGCGCTGAAGAGAGCACGCGCGGGTCGGCATCACCAATCAAATCCGCCGCCGGATAGCCGTTATAGCGGATCACCGGGTCGGGGCCATAGGTGGTGGTGATGTTAACCATGCTGCCAATCGGCACCATCTCACCGCGGTCGTTTCGGGTGCGCAGGTTAGCAATATCTTCCACGCTGTCGCGGAAATCGCCATCCGCCTGCGCCATTACACGCCAGGTGCGGCCAAAGCGGTTGAAGTCATTCACATACGATGAGCCAAGATAGGTCTGCAACGTGCTGAACAGGGCAGTCAGCGACACGCCCTGTGCCTTGGCTTTATCCCGATCAACCTTCACATCAAGCTGCGGAACGTTGGCCTGATAGGAGGAGATAGGGAAGTGCATCCCTGGAGTCTGCATGATGCTGCCCGACAGCGTATTGATTGCCGTCTGCAATGCGCCATAGCCCAGACCGGCACGGTCCTGCACATAGAGCGAATAACCGGAACCCTGACCTAGCCCCAGAATCGGCGGTGGCATAATTGAGAAGCCAAACCCCTGCTGGATTTGCGAGATCTTCGCATTGATCTCCGCGTTGATCTCCGCTGCCGTATGTTTGCGCTCATTAAACGGTTTCAGGCCGAAGAAGACCGTTCCGCTGTTTGGCGTATTAGTGAACTGCAACGCATTCAGGCCGGGGAACGCCACCGCATAGGCGACGCCTTCGGTCTGCATACCGATTTCACTCATCTTACGAATCACTTCATCGGTGCGCGCCAGTGACGAGCCTTCCGGCATCTTCACGCCGCCAATCAGGTAGAGCTTATCCTGTGTTGGGATAAATCCACCTGGCACGGTGTGGAACATAAAACCAGCACCGGCCAGCAGCAGCACATACACACCAAACACCGCACCACGGCGACGCAGCGTGCGACCAACCAGTGATTCATAGCCATGCGCACTGCGCTGGAAGAAGCGGTTAAACGGACGGAACAGCCAGCCAAACAGCGCGTCAATGATCCGCGTTAACCGATCTTTCGGCGCATCATGACCTTTCAGCAGCATCGCTGCCAGCGCAGGCGAGAGCGTCAGTGAGTTTATAGCCGAGATGACCGTGGAGATCGCAATGGTGGTGGCAAACTGCTTGTAGAACTGCCCGGTAACGCCCGACAGAAACGCCATCGGCACAAACACCGCGCAAAGCACCAGCGCAATCGCAATGATCGGCCCGGAGACCTCTCGCATTGCCTGATGCGCCGCTGCGCGTGGCGAAAGTCCCATCTCAATATTACGTTCGACGTTCTCCACCACCACAATGGCGTCATCCACCACGATACCAATCGCCAGCACCAGTCCGAACAGGCTCAGGGTGTTCAGCGAGAAGCCGAGCAGATAGAGCACGCTAAACGTACCGACGATAGAAACCGGCACCGCCAGCAACGGAATGATCGAGGCGCGCCAGGTCTGCAGGAACAGAATCACCACCAGCACGACCAGGATCACCGCTTCAAGCAGAGTCTGAACCACCGCTTTAATAGAGTCCCGGACAAACACCGTCGGGTCATAAGGCGCGGCCCATTTCACATCGTTGGGGAAGCGGGTCGCCAGCTCATCCATTTTGGCGCGAACCGCATTGGAGAGGTCAATGGCGTTAGCACCAGGCGCCTGGAAGATACCAATACCAACGGCGTCTTTGTTATTCAGCTGCGAGCGCAGGGCATAACTGCCTGAACCCATCTCAATCCGCGCCACATCACGCAGGCGCACCAGCGAGCCATCTTCTGAGGTTTTCAGGATGATGTCGCCGAATTCCTGCTCGCTCTCCAGTCGTCCCTGCGTGTTGATCGACAGCAGGAAATCGCTCTGCTTTTTCAGTGGCTCGGCACCCAGCTGACCGGCAGAAACCTGCACGTTCTGCTCCTGCATCGCCGTCACCACATCAGAGGCGGTCAGACCACGCGCCGCGACTTTATTGGGATCAAGCCAGACGCGCATCGCATATTCGCCTGCGCCGAAAATCTGGATCTGACCGACGCCCGGCAGACGCGCAAGCTCATCTTTCACCTTCAGCGTGGCGTAGTTACGCAGGTAGAGCGAATCATAGGTATTGTTGGGTGAGAACATGTGAACGACCAGCGTCAGGGTCGGCGACATCTTCTGGGTTGTTACCCCCAGACGACGCACATCTTCCGGCAGACGGGCTTCCGCCTGTGCCACGCGGTTCTGCACCTGCACCTGTGCCTGATCGGGATCGGTGCCTGGACGGAAGGTGACGGTAGTCACCAGCACGCCGTCCGAACCGGCCACAGACTTCATGTACATCATGTTCTCGACGCCGTTAATCGCCTCTTCCAGTGGCGTCGCCACGGAGTCTGCAATCACCTTCGGGTTAGCGCCAGGATACTCAGCACGCACCTGCACACTGGGTGGCACGACGTCGGGATATTCACTGATCGGCAGTAACGGGATGGAAATGACGCCGGTGACAAAAATCAGGATCGACAGCACCGCAGCAAAAATTGGCCGGTCGATAAAAAAGCGGGAAAAGTCCATAGCGGCCTCGAATTATTGAGCGGCTGCCGCACGCATGGCGACCTGCTGAGCAGTGACCGGCATGCCGGGCATAAACACTTTTTGCAGACCGGCGATGATTACCTTGTCACCGGCGTGCAGACCCGACTTAACAATACGCAGGCCATCTATCATCGCGCCGGGCTGGATATCGCGCCGCTGCGCTTTGCCTTCTCCATCCACCACGTAGACATATTTCCGATCCTGGTCGGTTAACACCGCTTTATCATCGATCAGCACCGCCTCGAACTGCGCGCTGCCTGGCAGACGCACGCGGGCAAACAGACCCGGCGTAAACTGACGCTGTTGATTGTCGAGCAGGGCGCGCATCCGAATAGTGCCCGTGCTGGCGGTCAGCTGGTTATCCGTGAAATCGATTTTGCCCTGATGCGGAAAACCCTGTTCGCCAACCAGCGCAATCTCGACCGGCAACGCATGACGCTGCTGGCCCTGACGCGCCATCGCCTGATAGTTGAGGAACGTGTTCTCATCGACATCGAAGTAGACATACATCTGCTGCTGCGACACCAGCGTGGTCAGCACGCTGGCGCTGTCGCCAGCGGTGACCAGGTTACCAGCGGTGATCTGCGCGCGGCTGGCGCGACCATCAATCGGTGCGGTGACGCGGGTAAAGTCCAGGTTAAGCTGCGCCATATCGACCGCGGCTTCTGCGGCCAGCACATCGGCCTGCGCCTGACTGGCAGCAGAACGACGCTGTTCCCACGCCTCGCGGGAAATCGCCTGTGTGCCGATCAGCTTCTCGCTGCGGCCGGACTCACTGCGGGCCAGACTCGCCTGGCTGCGTGCACGAGCCAGTTCCGCTTTGGCCTGCTCCAGCGCCGCGCGGTAACTCCGGTCATCAATGGTAAACAACACCTGACCTTTTTTGACTTCATCGCCTTCCCGATAGTTAACCGAGTCGATGTAGCCCGAGACGCGCGGACGCAACTGCACGCTTTGCACTGCTTCAACCCGTCCATTGAAGTTGTCCCACTGACTGACTGGCTTGATCAGCACGGGTGCGGCGCTCACTTCAGGCGGTGGCGGCGGGGCGTTTTGCGCCACACCCTTGTCGCAGCCGCTCAGTTGAGTGATGAGCAGTACCATCCCTAAGAGGGTTAAACCCTGACGAACCCGGTTCGTAATCATTGTTGTTATTCCGCGATAGATATAAACAGGCGGCCTGCAGGCCAATATTTGCAACTTTTAAGATTGCAATTAATCGCGGTGAGTGTAGGCTTGCGGGGCTGGCAACTGCAAGAATAACAGATACACTTTATGTGCGGTTTAGGGCAGGGCGATGAAGACCTGAACAGATCAGCATAAACCCTACAAAGAGTGCGGCATTTAATGTACTAATAAAACTTGCATTAAATGGCATAGTCAGCCACCCTTAAGTGTAACTGCAACTGATACTAATACTTTTCGCCACGGCGACAGGAGAGACTGGAATGATGAGTGATGCCTTTATTCACGATTTAATCGACTGGATTGATAACAACATCGAAGCACGTCTGGATCTGGATACCGTTTCAGAGCGTGCGGGTTACTCCAAATGGCACCTGCAGCGTATGTTCAAAGAGCACACCGGTTATCCATTGGGTGAATATATCCGCGTTAAGAAGCTGAAAAAATCAGCCGATCGCCTGACCACCACCGATGAGCCGATTCTCAATGTGGCGATCTCGTTAGGTTTCGACTCGCAGCAATCCTTTAACCGCAGTTTCAAACGTCAGTATGGTGTCGCGCCGGGTGCATGGCGTCGTCACAGCGGGGAATCGCACGCAGCTTAACCTCGCCAGGGCCAGCTTGTCTGGCCCGCGCTTTTCTCTGTGCATAAAACTGGTATCATCTGCGTCCTGTTGTCTCGGATGCCATCATGTCAAAAAAACTCTGGATTGGACTTTTCCTTGTCCTCGCGGCCTGTTTCTACGGCCTGAAACCTTATCTGAACACGGGTTCTACACCTGCCCAGGCGGATATCGCCACCCTGACCGATGCCCATACCGTGGCCCGCTGGGTGCTGCAGCATCAGCAATTGCCGGACTACTACCTCACTAAAAGCGATGCGCGTAAGCGTGGCTGGAATCCAGCCAAAGGCAATCTTTGCGAAGTTCTGCCAGGAAAAGCTATCGGCGGCGATCGATTTACCAACCGTGAAAAACGTCTGCCATCGCGTGCAGGTCGTCAGTGGTATGAAGCGGATGTGAATTATCGCTGTGGTCATCGCGACGCCGATCGTCTGGTCTACTCCACTGACGGGCTGGTGTTTCTCTCCACCGATCACTACCGCAGCTTCAGACAGGTACCCTGATCATGCTTAATCTGACCTTTGACCTGCGTCAACTCACCACGCGCGCGGCCTTTTATCAGGCGCTTGCTGATCAGAGCGGCTGTCCGCAGACGTTCGGACATAATCTTGATGCGTTATGGGACTGGCTGACGGGTGGGATGGCGCTGCCAGCCACGGTCTGGCTGCAGCACTATGCTGCGCATCAGGCCGATTTAGCGCCAGTGCTGGCGCTGCTGGAAGAGGCGGCGCAGTCGCTGGAGGGCGAACTGCGCCTGATCATTGATTAAGCGCGCAGTGGCCTGAGCAGGGCAACCAGCGCTTCACGGGCTGCCAGTGGCAGATCGCCGCCGCCGGTATAACCATTGTTCTCAATGATGACCTGATTCAGCCCCACCAGCCAGTCGTAGATATAATAGGCAGTATGGTTAGCCGGGGCCGCTGAGAGTTTGGTCAGACGCTGACCGGCACTGAAGCTGACGCTGGGCGCCGGAGGACGTGAGAATATCACCTGACCCCGGTTAACGCGGCTGTCGGGGCGTTCGCTTTCAGGGCGCTGTAAAAAGCCGAGCCAGGCAACAAAATCCCCCAGCACCGTCATCGCCCGCGTCACCTGACGATCGGCGCGTGATTCATGGCTGACGCTCTGCGAATCGGGTTCATGCAGCGCCTGCTGCAGTTTCTGCGCGATATCGGTACGGAAACCGGCCGTAATTAACTCTTCAACCAGCCACTCCATCGTCGCCTTGTCCACGTTGAGCAACGCCAGCAGGCTGCGGTTTTCCGGCAGCTGACGCAGATGATCCAGCCACAGCAGCAGCACCTGACGCGGGAACTGCTGAGCGCTTTGCAGGCTCTGACGCGGCTGAACCGGTGCTTCGGCCGGGCTTTCACTGAACAGGTCAAATTCGAACCCGATGCCGAACTGATTTTCCGGTGCCTGGCTGTTCGCGGGTTTGCTGCCCTGTAATGCTGACTGATTAAGCCAGAGCTGGCGCAGCGCCTCACGCGGCGGCTGCAGGCGTTCCAGCAGTTCGCCATGCAGGCCAGTACGATGCTGCAAACACTTCAGCAGCGTGTCGGCGATGTTCTGTTTGCGTGCCGCCTGTTCCGGACTGGCACCCGCTTCGGTCCAGGGCAGTAAACGCCGCTCAACCACGGTGTGCTGAATCTGCGCCAGCTGAGCCAGCAGCAGGTCGCGGCGGGCTTCCGGCTGCATCTCATCCTGTAACCAGCTTGCCATGCGGTCGACGCCCGCACGATCCAGTGCCAGCATCGATCCCCAGTGCTGACCCGGTTGTCCCATCTGACGCTGCACCGCTTCATCCACATTGACCAGCTGATGACGGGCATCGAACGGGGTAATCGCCCAGATCAGGCGCGGTTTCTCTGCCGATTCCTGAGCGGGCTGCTGACGCTGCCATTCGCGCAGCGTTTCGCTGGCGAGATCCACATCCTGACGGTGACTGGCTGCGGTACAAACCAGCAGCAGGTCAATCGCCTGACGCGCGGCATAAAGACCAGGCAGCAGGGCGCGTTTCTGCGCCAGCAGCTCCGCACGCAGGGGATCCTGCTGTTGCAGACGCTGACGATCTTCCTGGGTGGCCGCATCACCGGACTGACCCGGCGCGGGCAGCTCCAGCATGTCGGCATCATCATAGAGCGCAGTGCGCGGTGTGGAGCTCAGCGGCACCAGCACTTCCAGCGTCAGCAGCGCCAGTAATCCCAGCGGCACGTTTTGCGCCTTGCCGATGCGGTTACCGTTCAGCGGGCAGACTTCGACCAGCTGCTGCTGATCCTGCTCGCTGGCTGGCACAATCAGCTGTTCAGCCGGCAGCAGCGAGGCGTCGGTCAGCAGGCTCAGTGGCGCGATTACGCGGGTGCTGTTACGCAGCTGATGACGAAGATGCAGCAGGCTGCGCAGCATTTCGTTCAGTTCCGGCTGAGCAGGCCACAGCAGTGAAAAGAGCTGCACCCGGTCGTCAACGCTGAGCCACGGCGCCAGCTCAACCGCCTGCGGCCAGAAGTGACGGTCCAGCCGCACATCGTGGTGTGAACGACGACGGCACCAGGACCAGAGCGTGACCAGTGCATCACCGTCAAGACCGGCCAGCGGCGTAGCGAGGCGATGACGCTGCAGGCGCTGCAGTGCGCTGTCAATCTGCGCGGTGTCAGGCGACGTCTCTCCGGCACACGCGACCATCAGCCGCACAATCTCCGCTTCGCTCAGCAGCGTCAGTTCAACCGGCCACTCATTTGAGAGCGGCTCGCGCTGATGGCTGAAACGGGTCGCGGTAGCAAAGTCGAGATTGCCGGGATTGATGTGCTGAAACCAGCTCAGCTGTTTATCGCCCATGCGGGTCACGAGCTGGCCCTGCGCATCGGCCACCATTTCGTTCAGCAGCCAGGCTTTGCCCGCCTGTGACTGACCAAACAGTGCCAGCGTCACCGGACGTGCGACCTGCTGCGCCAGTGCCTGCGCCTGCACGCGCGCCTGACGCAGCTGCAGCGTCAGGGTTTCGGCTTCCAGCGCCAGACGTGGTGACTGCTCGCGGGTAGTTTCAATCCACGTCAGGCTGTTATTCAGGGCGTCCTGCAGCAGGCTAAGGCGTTTTGCCAGCGTTTGCGGCTGACGAGGTTTCAAAGCTTTCATCGTTTACACACGCTCCCGCTGTCAATCCAGTATTGCGCATTGGCATTGCCGGTCGCCGACAGGGTATTCAACTTCAGACTTAACTGCTCCAGCGGCACGCGGGTGCCATCATCCAGGCGCGCATCGCTCAGCACCAGGGTTTCCGGGCCGGAGGCATCGGGGCCGGCTTTTACGGCCAGTTTGATGCGCAGCACGCTCTCACCGGCCACTTTACGCGCCAGCGTGGTGTCGTTCAGCGTCAGGCTATAGAGCGGCGAGGCGGGCCAGCGCTCGTTATCAAGCTGACGGAAGCCGAGACAGACGTTACCACGAATACGAAAACTGCTTTTTTTATCCAGCGCATAGCCAGGATTGTCGAGGTCAATTTCGCTGTAGCACAGGTTCTCATCCGTTAGCGCCTGGTTTTCGTCAAGCATGCCAAGATAGCGAATGGTCGAATAGGGTTCAAAATCGCCTGCGCGGAACCAGAAGCTGCTGAGGCGGAGATCCAGCGCCAGCAGACAGAGCATCGCGCCGACTGCCGCTGTAGATTTCGGGTTGTCGATGCGGCCATGTTTGTTAAACGGATACCAGTCGCTGGTGTGATAGCCTTCCAGCGACAGAATACGGCTGCCCGGCAGCGGCTGCAGATGACGGACCAGCGCCTGAATACCCGGGAAGCGCGACGGGCGACCGGTCAGCAGCAGCACGTCGCACTGATAGAGCGACACCACTTCACACATTGAGCGCAGCGCCGGAATAATTGCCATCCGGTGCTGCATAAATTCGCCATGCAACTGGGCCAGACTGACCACCAGCGGCACCTGCAGCAGGTCAAAACGGCTATTGCCACCCAGTTCACGTTGGATCTCACCGTTAACAAACGCCAGCACCGCGTCGCCCGGAGGCTGATCGACCAGCTCGCCAAACAGCGCGTTGATCTCGGCGTGACTTTCCAGCGGATCCCAGTTTTCGTAACGCTCCAGCACTGCCTGCGCCAGCGGAATAAACAGCTGTAAGGTGACCTGCTGACGCAGTGTCGCCTGACCGTCCATGCGGCTGTCGTGACCAAACAGCTTGTTCATCAGCGGTTCTGCCAGCGTCAGACCTGCTTTCTGAAGATGCTGCTGCAGCGCCGGTAAAATCCACAGCTGAATCACATCCAGCAGGATATCGTCGCCTGCCACTTTAAAGCCTTCGCGGAACAGCAGGCGCGGGGTGATTTTGACATTGTTGCCCTGACCATCGTCCAGACGATACTGGGTGATGGCGAGGTCAGTGGTGCCGCCGCCGATATCAATCGAGGCGATACGCAGGCTTTTTCCTGGCAGTTCGTCGGCCTCACGCGGACGGTCCGGACGCGCCATGCTGCTGAAGAAGTCTTCGGCACGACCGGCAAAGTTGACCTGGGTTTCATTGAACAGCCAGACCATCTGACCACAGGTCGCTTCATCCCACTCCATCTGCACATCCGGCAGCGGTTTCGGGGTCTGACGCGACAGCGAGGGGGTAAATTCATCTTCGTCCGCCAGCCAGCCTTCCGCTTTCCAGACCAGCGCCAGCGCTTCCTGCATCCGGCGGCGGAAAATTTCACGCTCCGGCTTTGGCATCGCCGATGGCAGCGTCAGGATCACATGGCGCAGCTGACGCGGCGCGTGGCTCTGTGGCATGCGCTGACGCTGTGCCGCGCTGTTCATCTGCATCAGCGCCTGAGCCAGCAGCTCACACAGCATAAAGGTCATTAGCGAACTGCGGCTGTAGTGCGGCGAAAAGACCGGCAGACGATCGTCCGGTGCCAGCGTAGAGAGCGGCTGGCCTTCGTCGTTCAGCAATGTGGTAAAGGGTGCGGCGTAGGCCAGCGGTTCAGCCTGATCGCCAGGGGTGTTAAAGCGCCAGCCTGGCTGATAGCGCGCTTCATCCCACAGATAGCGGCGCGGGCTGGAGAGGCCGGTGCTGCCTTCCAGTCCCACACGCTGCAGGGCCAGACGGCTTGCTTCACGTCCAACGCGCGTCAGAGACGGCCACATAAAGGCCTGTTCACGACCGCTTTCCAGCGAGAAATTCGCTTTACCAAAACGGGTTTCGGCAAACTCCAGACGGCTGTCAAACAGCTCGTTATAAACCTGATGCGGCTCGGAGAGATCGCGCAGCTGCAGCTCATAGGTCTGCTTCAGGCCGTTGCTCTCTTCCGGGTGATCTTCCACCAGAACGCCGCAGGTATGGGAGTTGCCGACATCCAGAATGATATCGACATTGACCGCGGGGGTCTGCAATGTAGCGGCCTGAATGTGAATTTCGCTGAGGTCGAGCTGTTCGCCCAGCAGCTCCAGCAGATTGAGGTAGTGCGCCTGATACTCAAACTCGCGCAGTGCCTGATTAATCGCCTGTTCGCGGCGATCGGACACGCGGTCGGTAAAGGATTCGCGCAGCCAGCCGTCAACCCAGGTCAGATCAAGAAATTCGCCCAGCTCGTAGTTGTGCCAGGCGAGCGCAAAGGTCACGCCATTTTGTGCATCAGCAGGGCTCAGGCCGAGCTGCTCGCCACCGTCCTGTTCCGCCACGCAGCGGGTGTCGAAAGCCAGGCTGACGCGATGGGTATTGCCCGCCGCATCAGGAGTGGGCAGGGCAACCAGGCGCATCCGCGCCCAGTTTTCAGGGCCACCAATAAAGCGACGTCCGCTGGCACAGCGCAGCATCGGCAAGGGCAGCCAGCAGGCTGACAGCAGGGTCAGGGAGTCTGCCAGGGCGATATCGGACTCCGGGCGCACCACTTCAGCGGCACCCCCATCTTCCGGATAGAGCAGAAACTTACCGCTGTTGCCATCGACCTTCAGGCGCAGCAGCGGGCCATTGGCGGTCTGGCGCACAAACTGGCGGCGCGCCGGGGTATCGGAGAGTTGCAGGCCAAAATCCAGAAACTGCACACCGCTGTTTTCAATCAGCGTAATTTTTTGTTTGTCATCGATCAGGGGAGCCAGCATCGTTATTTACTCTCACGCTTAATCGTCATCGGGAAAACCCGGTCTTCAGCATACTGCGCTTCACACACAGCGGCGCCTATACTCGCATGGCAGACCAGCAGCGGCATACGGTAGCGCGAATTGTTCTGGCACTTCGCCGTATAGCGGCTCTCAATAACCAGGTTACCCGCGCTGGTCATGGCGGCGCTGACATCGGCTTTACAGGTGGTATTACCCTGAGCGACCTGCACGCTGCCTTTGCCATTTTTAAACTGGAAGCGCATCACAGGCGGCTTACCGGTTGGCGTTTGCATCTGGTCGATAGTGACCCGCCAGCGGCCATCAATCACCTGTACCTGGCCTTCACGCACGGCGTCCGGCGTTACAATCAGATCATCAGCTTTAGCTGGCACCGGCGGCGTTACCATACTGGCAAGGGTAGCAGATGAGGCAGCAGGCGCGGCGTCGGTGGTGCCCGCGTTTGCCGGGACCTGAGGCAGCGACTCGGGTGGTTTCTCGGCCGTTACTGTCTCCGCAGGAGGCGTCGCAGCTGACGGTGTTGCCGCAACTGGTGCCTGACTCGCAACCGGTGTTGGAGTAGATACCGGTGCTGGCGTTGTAATCGTCGCTGTGGCGGGCTTCGTTGTCGCAACCGGTGTAACCACAGGCTCAGGCTTATGCAGCAGCACGGCCACCGTCACGGCAGCGGCAATCGCCACGGGCGGTAACAGATACCAGATGCGGAAAGGGCGGCGAGCCGCTACAGGCGCGGCTGGCTGAGGTTCTGCAGGCACCACAACCGGCAGCGGTTCAGCCGCCGCTTCGGGTTCAGGTTCGGGCTCAGCGATAATGATCGGCTCAGCGACCACGGGCGTGGCAGGCAGCTCAGGCAGCGGTTCAACCAGTGTAGCCGGCAGGTTTTCATCCAGCGTCTCACGCAGGCAGGCCAGTGCATCATCACGACTGCGTGCCTGGGCATCGACAAAGCCCCAGAAGGTGATAACCGGTTTACCATCAACCAGATAGACATACTGCTGGTCGGGGAATTGCAGGGTTTTGCTCAGCAGGGCACCAAACAGGCGCATCGACGGGTTCTCTGCCGCGCGCGCGCGCGTACTGAGTGCCTGCATATCCTGCTGACAGGCGGTAAGCTGCTGCAGTGCGGCGCGACGTTCATGATCGCTGGCGCCCAGCCAGGATTTCACCCGGCCGTTAATAGGGGAATACCAGTCGAGGCGATCGCCCCGATCATTAGCCTGGGGTATCGCCAGGCAATCTGCCAGTGCGCCCTGACGGCGCAGACGCAGGGTTTCACGAATTTGCAGTGCGGAGGCGAAGACCGGCTGGCCATTTTCACCTAACGCCAGAACCGCATCCAGATTACCGCTGCGCAGAATAGTTTTTGCCACCTGTTGGGCCCTTATCGGTCGTTGTCTGAGGCAGAAAATCGCGTGTTATCGACGATTAGGTTGATTTTACGCGGGGCAATGACAAATCAAACGGCAGAAAAGGAGGTAAATCCAGTGTTTTTTTCATCGGCGGGTGGAAAAATAACCGATATTTCAGCGGGTATCACGTCATCAGACGGTTCTGCGCACCAGCACCAGGTGAGCGATGATGCCGCCTGCCAGTCCCCAAAATGCCGGACCAATACCCAGCAGCGAAACACCCGACGCCGTGATCAAAAAAGTCACTAACGCGCTGTCTCGTTCGGCAGGCACATCGAGTGCGCGATGCAGGCTGCCGCCCAGCGTTGCCAGGAGTGCCAGACCCGCCAGCGCCTCGATCAGCACCGCAGGCAGCGCACTGAACAGCACGGCAATGAGCGCACCGGACACGCCCGCCAGCAAATAAAATATGCCGGCCAGCACCGCCGCCCGCCAGCGCTGCTGAGGATTTTCGTCGACCTCATCGCTCATGCAGATCGCCGCCGTAATCGCCGCCACGCAGACCGAAAAGCCTCCAAACGGCGACAGCAGCAGGCCAGCCAATCCGGTCCAGCTCATCAGTGACGAGACCGGCGGTCGGTAGCCGTGCGCCTGTAATGTGGCGATGCCGGGGGCATTCTGCGAGGCCATCGTCACCAGGAAGTAGGGCACGCCCATCCCCAGCAGCGTGGCCAGGGTAAAGTGCGGCATCACCGGCTCCGGCAGAGCCAGCATAATCGACTGCTGCGGAAAGTGGATAGCGTGCTGCGCCAGCGCAATCACAACGCCCACCAGCAGCGTCACCAGAATGGCATAGCGGGTAAGCCAGCGACGCGCCAGCAGCCAGGCCAGGCACATGCTGCCGCACAGCACAAAATTGCTCTGTAAATCGGCAAAGGTCTGAAGTCCGAAGCGCAGCAGAATACCCGCCAGCATCGCCGCTGCCAGTGAAGCGGGAATGTGGTTCATCAGCCGGGCAAACAGACCCGTCACACCCGACACGACAATCAGCAGGTTGGCGAAAACAAAGACGCCAACCGCCTCATTCAGCGAAATGCCGTGGAAACTGGTCGCCAGCAGTGCGGCGCCCGGCGTGGACCAGGCGGCCAGCACCGGCATGCGATAACGCAATGACAGCCCTATTGAGACAATTCCCTGCGCGAGGCCCAGCACTGACAGCCAGCCCCCAATCTGTGCGGGCGAGGCACCTGCCGCCTGAAACATCTGATAGATGATTGCGCCGCTGCTGCTGTAGCCCACCAGCACAGCAACAAAACCCCAGACCAGCATCGGCAGGGTAAAACGGGACGATTCCGCTCTCGTCATGATCAGACTCTCAGTAAGGTTGTGCGTTATAGCGCACATAGTCGCATGATGCGCTATAACGCACAAGTGTTACACTATTACCCTGGTGTCATAGACCCGTGACCGGAATTCAGGAGAGAAAATGGCAGATTTTCAGCAACACCTGAGCGGCGCGCTCAGACAGTTGCGCCAGGCCAATGGCTGGAGCCTGACACTCACGGCGGAGCGAACCGGCGTCAGTAAAGCGATGCTGGGGCAGATTGAGCGAGGTGAATCGAGTCCCACTGTGGCGACACTATGGAAGATCGCCACCGGTTTTAACGTGCCTTTTTCCTTTTTTATCGACGGCAGCGCACTACCTCCCGGCACAGCGACAGGATTCAGTCAGACTAATGCCGAAATGTCCGTGCGCTCGCTGCTGCCTTACGATCCACACCTCCGATTTGATCTGCTGGCAGTGGAGCTGGCAGCGGGCGCGCAGAGTCATTCTTCGCCCCATGAAGCAGGCTGCGTGGAGCAGGTAGTGGTGATTGAAGGTGAACTGCTGCTGGGTGTCGGGGATGTCTGGCGGCGTCTGCTTACCGGTGAAGCCTTTCAGTTCAGGGCCGACGTGCCGCACAGCTACCGGAACCCGCTCAGCACACCGCTGCGCTTCCACAGCCTGATTCACTACCTGCAACGCCCGGACGTTACAAATTGATACCGCAGCAAACTACACAGTTTACCTTCCTATCTTTATACTTTCGCTTATCGATGGAGACGAGTAATGAGCGATCTGACTGAATCTGCTGCCATGCTGCGGATGCTGGTGGGCAAACTGGGCCGCCGGTTACGCGAGTCGGCACCGCCTGGCGAACTCACCTGGTCGCAGGTGGCGGTGTTGGGCCATCTGGTGCGCGACGGGGCAATGACGGTAACGCAACTGGCGGCTGCCGAGGGCGTACGTACTCAGTCAATGGGCACAACTGTCGCTGGGCTGGTGGCGGCAGAACTGGTGACCGGCGAGCCGGATCCCCACGATGGTCGTAAAACCCGCTATCGGCCCACCGAATCAAGCCTCGCGGTGATTAGCTCAAGTCGCGCGATGCGCGATGACTGGCTGGTCCGGACGCTGGATGCGCGGCTTAGCCCGGCAGAACAGCAGCAGCTGACCGACATTCTCCCTCTATTGCAACGACTTACTGACGATTAACCCCGAGGATTCAACATGGCTGTCACCACACTTGATGCAAAAACTGCGCTGATTGTTATCGACCTGCAACATGGCATTGTGGCGCTGCCGCTGGTTCACGAATCGCAGCCAGTGATCGAACGTTGTGCCGATCTGGCCGAAGCGTTTCGCGCACACGATCTGCCGGTCGTGCTGGTTAACGTGGCCGGTGGAGCGCCAGGCCGCAACGAGCAGGGGCGTCACAGCGGCGAATTCCCTGCCGACTGGGCGACGCTGGTTCCGGCGATGACCCCGCAGCAGAATGACCTCACCGTCACCAAAAAAACCTGGGGCGCGTTTCATGCCACGTCACTGCACGATGAGCTGCAACAGCGCGGCATCACTCAGGTGGTGATTTGCGGTATTGCGACCAGCATCGGCGTGGAATCGACCGCGCGTCAGGCGTATGAGCTGGGTTACAACGTCACGTTAGCAACGGATGCGATGACCGATCTGAACATGGATACCCACAACAACAGCGTAAAATTGATCTTCCCGCGTCTGGGTGAAACCGGCAGCTGTGAGGATATTAAGGCGCAGTTGAAAACACGCGGCTGATTAGCGAGTAGATCGGGGCCACCGCCAGGGTGGCCCGGATGCTTTTAGCGGAAGGCGTAACCCAGCGTTAAACCGACACTGTAGTTACGGCCAGGTGCTGACTCGAAGTAGCGACCATTACTCTCATTCACAATCACTGAACCCACATAGTGCCGGTCAAACAGGTTATCGACCCGGCCAAACAGATCCAGCGTCCAGTTCTCAACCAGCCACTTATAGCCACTGTTCACCGCCGCCACGGTGTAAGACGGGGTATTCACGTTGTTCTGATCTTCAGCGGCGATCTGGCTCAGATAGCGAACCTCACTGCCTGCGTAAAATCCCTGTTCCGGCAGATAGCCGAGTCCGGCATAGGCCATGTTGCGGGCGATGCCAGGGATGCGATTGCCGTCACAGCTGTCGCTGCCACAGGCGTTACTGCGGTAGCGAGCATCCAGCAGCGTATAGGCCATCTTCAGCCGCCAGTCCCAGGCGAACTGTTGATCCAGGCTTAACTCCAGACCGCGACGACGGGTCTGACCGGCATTTTTATAGGTCGTGCGGCCGCCGCTGCTGGCATCCGCCACAATCTCATCACGGGTGTCGGTCTGGAACAGCGCCGCGCTGACCAGGCCATTGCCGATGCGTTTTTTGCTGCCGATCTCCAGCGTGTCGCTGGTGGCCGGTTTCAGGCCCAGATTCAGGCCCGTCGCGTCATCTGAACGGTAAGACAGCTCATTAATGGTCGGAGTTTCAAAGCCGCGACCGGCAGAAACATAGGCATTCCAGCCCGGGTCAAAGGCATATTTCAGCGCCGCAGCGGGCAGCCATTTGTGATAGCGCGCCTCACCGCTGTCGTCACCGTTACCAGGCCGGATATAGAAGTCATTGGAGTCAAAGTTCACGGTGCTGAAGCGCACGCCGGCATCCAGCGACAGCTTATCGGTCAGCTGCCAGGCGGTCTGCAGATAAGGATCAAGCGTCCACATCAGATTGCGTTCATTGCGGCGCAGATTGCCCTGTTCACCCAACTGCGTCACGCCGTTGCTGACCGTGAAGTTCTCATAGCCCTTGCGGCGCTCGGTCATGGTTTCGTAGTCGAGGCCGCCGGTCACCGCCACCGGAATCGACAGCAGCGTGTCGCTATGGGTCCAGCGGGTATCGACGCCCTGATAGTGGCGGGTCAGGGCGATGACGCCACCCGGATGAGACGGAGTGCGCTGAATAGCGGCAGGAATTGACTGGAACTGCGTGGTTTCGCGCATCCCGGCATAGAGCATCACGCTGAGGTCGTCGTTTTCACTCATCTGGCGCTGATAACGCAGGCCACCCTGAGTCTGATCCACCGTTTTACGGGTGTTATAGAGCGAAACGTTACTCACCACCTGACGCGGATTGTCACGCCATTGCGCTTCGGTTAAACCGCCAGGATCCTGTGCATCAATGTGAACGCTGTTAAACAGCAGCGTCAGGGTACTGACATCATCGATTCGCACGCCCAGCCGGGCATTGCCGAGGTTCTTTTGGGCAGCACTGTGATCGCGATAGCCGTGAGTGGTGAAGCGGGAGGCGGAGACCGTGTAGTTCACATCCCCGGCGTGGTTGCCGTCACCGGTCGCACCATTGGCTTTGACACTGTTGCGCCAGCTGCCATAACTGCCGTACCAGCTGCTGGCTTCAAGCGTGGTTGGCTGCTGTCCCTGCTGGGTCGTCACGTTGATCACGCCGCCCGAGGCGTTGCCATACAGCGCAGAAAAGGGGCCGCGCAGCACTTCGACATGATCAATTGAGCCGATATCAATATTGGAGGTTTGTGCCTGCCCATCTGGCATGGTGGCCGGAATGCCATCCACGTAGATGCGCAGACCTCGCACGCCGTAGGTTGAACGGGAGCCGAAGCCACGCATCGACAGCTGCAGGTCCTGTGCGTAATTCTGCCTGTTCTGGATCTGCAGACCCGGCACGCTGCTGAGGTTTTCCGACAGATTAACGCGCGGTGCTGCCTGACGCATATCGTCGCCGCTGACCACACTCAGGGCGGCAGGCGTGTCGAGTTCGTTAAGGCCCGTTTCCGGCGGCGCGGCCGTTACGACCAGCGTATTTTGATTATCTGCCGCCAGCAGCGGCAGCGGCAAAATGGCAGGCAACATCAGCAGCGTCGCCTGACGCAGAGAGATTATTTTCATTATCAGAGGCCTAAAAAAGAAGCGTAAATGAATCAGGTGGAACAATCGCCGCGTATGGTAAGGGTTTGATGCGATGGGGTACACCGTTTCGGGCTGGATTTTTTTTCGGTTTACCGCCAGGCTGGAATTCAGCTTTTCCGTGATAAATCATCCGACAGGGTCGGATACAGACAGATAAACCAGGGGAGTCAACATGCAACAACCTGAAGTGGCGGTTCTGGGATTAGGCGCAATGGGGCACGCATTTGCCGCCAACCTGCTGAAAAAAGGCTTTCGCGTACACGGCTGGAACCGTACCCGCGCACGCGGTGAGGATCTGCTGGAGGCCGGTTTACAGCTGGCTGACTCGCCGGAAGAGGCGGTGCGCCAGGCGGATGTGGTGATTGCCATGCTCTCCGATGGCGACACCACCGAGCAGGTGCTGCATCAGGCGAAAGAGGCGTTTAAGCAGGGCGCGACGCTGTGCCAGATGGGTACCATTGGCATCGAGAAAACCGACGCGCTGATCGCCTTTTTCGCAGAAAAACGGCCCGATCTTTTACTGATCGACGCACCGGTCTCCGGCACCAAAGCGCCCGCAGAGAACGCACAGATTCTGGTGCTGGCCAGCGGCGATCAGAGCCGGGCGCAGGCGGCAGAAGCGGTGTTTGCCGCCATCAGTAAAGGGACAAAGTGGCTGGGTGAGGCGGGCAAGAGCAGCCGCATGAAACTGGTCATCAACAGCTGGCTGATCGGCATGATGCAGAGCCTGGCGGAGAGTACCCAACTGGCCGGGCAGTTCGGCTTTTCCACCGACGATCTCTGGCAGGTGCTGGAGGGCGGTCCACTGGCTGCGCCTTATGCGAAAATGAAGCTTGGGATGATCGCCAGCGACGACTATACACCGCAGATGCATCTGATCTGGGCGCTCAAAGATGCCCGCCTGGCGCTGGATGCGGCAGAGACGCCATTACCGGCGCTGGAGAACATCGCGCAGTTCTGGCAGCAGGCGGTAGATGCCGGACACGGCGAAGAGGATCTGGCGGTCATCTACCGCTACCTGAAGGCGCAATGAGTCAGCAGCATTTTGACTTCAGTACGCGCCCGCTGGTGCCGCTGGCGCACGACTACCTGCACGGGGCCAGCGAACCCTGGCATCATCACGCCTGCGCCCAGCTGATCCATACTCTGAGCGGCGTGGTGCGGGTCGAGACAGAGTTTGGCAGCTGGGTTGTGCCGCCGAGTCGCGGCGTCTGGCTCCCGGCTTTTACCCGCCATGCGCTGCAGATTACCGGCAGCGTGGCGGCACGTACCCTGTTTATCGACCCACTGGCGCGCGCCGATCTGCCCGCCAGTTGTCAGGTGGTACAGATCTCGTCGCTGCTGCGTGAGTTAATCGTCACGGCCCTCAGCCTGCCGGAGCACTACAGCGCCGGGAGCCGGGCTGAGCGGGTGATGGAGTTAATTCTGGATGAGATTCGCGGCATGGATGTGCTGCCTTTTGCACTGCCGACACCCAACAGCCCCCGTTTACAGGCGCTGTGCGAGCAGATCAAGCAGACACCCGGTGAAAACTGGACGCTGCTGCGCGCCAGCGCCCACCTTAACGTTTCGGGCCGCACCCTGGCCCGTCATTTCATGCGCGAAACTGGCCTGCAGTTCAGTGACTGGGTGCGGCGCGCCCGTCTGGCCATCGCCCTGACGCGACTGGCGCAGGGCGACTCCGTGCTGCGGGTGGCACTGGAGCTGGGCTATGAAAGCCCCAGTGCGTTTAGTGCGATGTTTCGTCGTCTGCTGGGCGTTGCGCCCACGGACTATTTTCCCCCTCTAGAAACTGGCCTGCCGCGCTGAGCAGCGCCTGCAATGCGGCACGGGCCGTGTCGTTATCAATACTCACTCCCCAGGCCCGCACACCACGGACATCCACGCAGCTGATATAGGCCACCGAGCGGCTGTCACTGCGCCGTCCCAGCGTGTGCTCGTGATAGTCCTCAATGGTCAGATGCAAATCAAACGCGCTGCGCAGAGCATTCACCGCCGCTGAAAGCCAGCCATTGCCGCTGCCGGTCAGTGTCAGTGAGCGGTCCTGAACCACTACGCTGGCGCTGATCTGCGTCTGCCCGCCGCTGTCGCTCTGGCTGTCCGCCCGCTGTAACGCCACCATGGGCTGTGTGACACCATACTGACGGCAGAAGAGCTGCCACAGCGCGTAGTGCGTCATCTCGCCGCCGTGCCGGTCTGTCTCATGCTGAACACAGCGGCTGAAATCCTGCTGCAGCGAACGTGGCATTTGTAATCCATGATTCTGCTCCAGCAGCCAGGCAGCACCGCTTTTTCCCGACTGGCTGTTCACACGGATCACCGCCTCATAGCTGCAGCCAATGTCGGCTGGATCCAGCGGCAGGTAGGGCATCTGCCACGCTTTCTCCTGCCGTTCGGCGCGGATGGCGAAGCCTTTTTTTATTGCATCCTGATGAGAACCCGAGAAGGCAGTAAAGACCAGTCCACCCGCATAGGGATGACGGGGATGAACCGGCAACTGGTTGCAGCGTGTCACCACCTCAATCACCTCATGCATCTGGCTGAAATTGAGCTGCGGCGAAATGCCCTGGGTATAGAGATTCAGCGCCAGCGTCACCAGGTCCACATTGCCAGTACGCTCACCGTTACCAAACAGGCAGCCCTCGACCCGGTCAGCGCCCGCCAGCAGGGCCAGTTCGGCACAGGCTACCCCGGTGCCGCGATCGTTGTGCGGATGCACGCTGATACAGACGGCGTCACGACGGCTGAAGTGACGGCAGAAAAATTCAATCTGATCGGCATAGACATTGGGTGTGTTCACCTCCACCGTGGCGGGCAGATTAATAATCATCGGCCGCTGCGCGTCAGGCTGCCAGACATCGGCTACCGCCTCGCAAATCTCCAGCACAAACTCCGGCTCGGTAAAGCAGAAGGTCTCAGGCGAATATTCAAAGGTCCAGTCAGTCCCGGGTTGCGCCTCGCATTCCGCGCGGATCTGGCATGCGCCCGCGATGGCCAGCTCTACGATTTCCGCTTTGCTCTGTTTAAATACCCGCTCGCGGAACAGCGGCGCGGTGGCGTTGTAGAGATGAACGATGGCACGCGGAACACCCTGTAATGACACAAATGTGCGGGTAATCAGATCCTCGCGTGCCTGAGTCAGCACCTGTAACGTCACATCCGCCGGGATGCGTTGCTGCTCAATCAGGTCGCGCACAAAATCGAAATCCGTTTGTGACGCCGAGGGAAAGGCGACCTCAATTTCGCGGAACCCGCAGCGCAGCAGCAGATCCCAGAATGCCATCTTCCGCTCCCGATCCATCGGTTCTGCCAGCGCCTGATTGCCGTCACGCAAATCGGTGGAGAGCCAGCGCGGGGCCTGGGTGAGCTGGCGTGAAGGCCACTGGCGATCGGGCAGAGACACGACCGGAGAGGCACGATATTTATCAGCAGGTTGGGTCAGCATAGTATTCTCCTTGTGTTTTTTTACCAGTCTGACGACAAGCCCTGCAAACCGCGCGCGCAACGCTGACAACCTGATGTGCAAAAGTGACAACACCCTGCGTGCGCTCTGGTTTGATGAATCCGCCTGGTGGGGTTAGCATGGTCGCCTGTTTAACTGGGTGGACGCTTATGCTGATTTTTGACGGTCACAACGATCTGTTGCTTAACCTCTGGCTGCATCATCGTGATGCGCCCGCGCAGGCGTTTTATCAGGGTATTGAGCGGGGGCATCTCGACTTTCCGCGCATTCAGCAGGGCGGAATGGGTGGCGGGCTGTTTGCGATCTTTGTGCCGCCGCAGGAATATATCGCCCGCACCGTTCCGGTTCGGGCCGATGAGCCGTATCGCCCGCTGGAGATCATGTGGCAACAGCTTGAGATCCTGCAGCAGCTGGCCGATGCGTCAGGCGGGCGGGCGCGACTCTGCCGCAGCAGTGAAGATATTATTGCCTGTCGCGCCGACGGTGTACTGGCGATGGTGGCTCACATTGAAGGTGCTGATGCGCTGGACGAGGAGGGCGAACAGCTGCACGCCTTCTGGCAGGCGGGGGTGCGCAGCATCGGGCCATTCTGGAATCTGCGCAGTCGCTTTGGTGAAGGCGTCAGCGGCAGTTTTCCCGGCTCGCCCGACACCGGACCGGGCCTGACCGCTGCCGGCGAAAGGTTGATTCAGCAGGCGGGTGAACTGAAGATGATGATCGACGTGTCGCACATGAACATGAAGACGTTCCAGGAAACCGCCCGGCTTTCCACTGCGCCGCTGGTCGCCAGCCACTCCAACGCGCACGCCCTCTGTCCGCAACCGCGCAATTTGACCGATGACCAGCTGCTGGCGATCCGCGACAGCGGCGGTCTGGTCGGCATTAATTTTGGCAATGCGTTTTTGCGCGCCGACGGTAAACGCGACGCTGACACGCCATTAACAGAAATTGTTAAGCATTGTGATCACCTCCTGAAGATAATGGGCAGCGACCATGTGGCGTTTGGCTCCGATTTCGACGGAATTACCCCGCCAGCAGCGCTGGGCGATGTCAGCGGAATGCCGCGATTGCTCGCTGCTTTTCAGGAAGCAGGCTATGATCAGACACTGACTGAGAAACTGGCATGGGGAAACTGGCAGCGGGTTTTACAACTGACCGGGCTGTGATAACAATTTCCTTACGTTCCGGACTTGATCCCGACGCGCCATTGGCGCAACATCTGCCTGGAAATTGTGACGGCCGTCTCATTCATTGCCGGTCACGCTGATTTCAGACAGCTTTTTTACTGTTAACCAAGAGGAAGTAACTCATGTGGAAAAAACCAACTTTCGTTGATATGCGTCTCGGTCTGGAAGTCACTCTGTACATCTCCAACCGTTAATCGTTCTGCCCGCCCTCTGAGCGGGCATTTTTTTTCAACTTCTGGTTTTCCTCTATGTTTATCAAAATCCTCGGTTCAGCCGCGGGTGGCGGATTTCCGCAGTGGAACTGTAACTGCGCCAACTGCCACGGCGTGCGTAATGGCACGATTCAGGCCCAGGCACGCACGCAATCGTCAATTATCCTGAGCGATAACGGCGAAGACTGGGTGCTATGCAACGCTTCACCCGATATCAGCCAGCAGATCCTGCATACGCCAGAACTGACCCGCCAGGGCGTGCTGCGCGGCACGGCGATTGGGGGGATTATCCTCACCGACAGCCAGATCGATCACACCACCGGGCTACTGAGCCTGCGTGAAGGCTGCCCGCATCAGGTGTGGTGTACGCCGGAAGTGCATGCTGACCTCAGCACCGGCTTCCCGATCTTTCCGATGCTCACCCACTGGAATGGCGGCTTACAGCACCGGCCGATTGCGCCACTGACGCCGTTCAGCGTCGATGTCTGCACAGATCTGAAGTTCACGGCGATTCCCATTATCAGCAATGCACCGCCTTACTCGCCCTTCCGCGACAGGCCGCTTGCCGGCCACAACGTGGCGCTGTTTATTGAAAACCGGGCGAATGGCCAGACGCTGCTCTACGCACCCGGTCTGGGCGAGCCCGATGCGGTGATATTGCCGTGGCTGCAAAAAGCGGATTGCCTGCTGATTGATGGCACCGTCTGGCAGGATGATGAGCTGCTGGCTACCGGCGTGGGTCACAACACCGGCAAGGCGATGGGCCATCTGGCGCTGGCGGAAGAGCAGGGACTGATGGCGTTGCTGGCGTCTCTGCCGGCCAGACGCAAAATTCTGATCCACATTAACAACACCAATCCGATCCTTAACGAGCAGTCACCGCAGCGTCAGTTTCTGACGGGGCAGGGAATAGAGGTGAGCTGGGACGGGATGGCGATCCACCTTCAGGGCTAAATCATGCAGATCACTGACACGCTGTCACCACAGGCTTTTGAACAGGCCCTGCGCGACAAAGGCGCTTACTACCATATCCATCACCCGTATCACATTGCGATGCATAACGGTCAGGCCACGCGCGAGCAGATTCAGGGCTGGGTGGCAAACCGCTTCTATTACCAGACCACCATTCCGCTAAAAGATGCGGCGATCATGGCTAACTGTCCCGATCCGGCGACCCGCCGCAAATGGGTTCAGCGCATCCTTGACCACGACGGCAGCAATGGCGAAGAGGGCGGCATTGAGGCCTGGCTGCGGCTGGGCGAGGCGGTCGGTCTGACGCGCGAAGAACTCTTGTCAGAGCAGCATGTGCTGCCGGGCGTGCGTTTTGCGGTGGATGCTTACATTAACTTCGCCCGCCGCGCCAACTGGCAGGAGGCGGCCTGCAGCTCGCTCACCGAACTGTTCGCTCCGCAGATCCACCAGTCACGGCTTGAGAGCTGGCCGCAGCACTATCCATGGATCAAAGAAGAGGGCTATTTCTACTTCCGCAGCCGCCTGGGTCAGGCGAACCGCGATGTGGAGCATGGTCTGGCGCTGGCGCTGGAGTACTTCACTACCGCTGAAACGCAGAACCGGATGCTGGAAATTTTGCAGTTTAAGCTCGATATTTTATGGAGCATGCTGGACGCCATGACCATGGCTTACGAGCTGAAACGTCCGCCTTATCACACCGTCACAGACAAGGCGGCGTGGCACACCACCCGACTGGTATAACAGATGAATGAAAACTCGATTGCCGCGTTTCGTCGCGGCTACCGTATGCAGTGGGAAGCTGCTCAGGATACGCACGTGGTGCTTTATCCTGAAGGCATGGCAAAGCTGAACGAAACCGCCGCCGCCATTCTTGAGCTGGTGGATGGCAAACAGAATATCGCCGCGATTATCGCGACCCTGGATAACCGTTTTCCGGAAGCGGGCGGCGTGGGTCCGGACGTCTTAGAATTCCTGCAGTCAGCCTATGAACAGAAGTGGATACAGTTCCGTGACCCCGCATAAACCTGGTGTGAATCCGCCGCTCTGGCTGCTGGCAGAGCTGACCTATCGCTGTCCGCTGCAGTGTCCCTACTGCTCTAACCCGCTGGATTTCGCCCAGCAGGAGAAGGAGCTGACGACTGAGCAGTGGATCGAAGTCTTTCGTCAGGCGCGCGCGATGGGCAGCGTTCAGCTCGGATTTTCCGGCGGCGAGCCGCTGGTGCGAAAAGATCTGCCTGAGCTGATCAAGGCGGCGCGCGACCTTGGCTTCTATACCAACCTGATCACCTCCGGCATTGGCCTGACCGAGAAGAAGCTGGATGCGTTCAGCGAAGCGGGTCTGGATCATATCCAGATCAGCTTCCAGGCGAGTGACGAAACCCTGAATGCGGCGCTGGCGGGATCGAAAAAAGCGTTTCAGCAGAAGCTGGAGATGGCGAAAGCGGTGAAAGCCCACGGCTATCCGATGGTGCTGAACTTCGTGCTGCATCGTCATAACATCGATCAGATCGATAAAATCATTGACCTCTGTATTGAGCTGGAGGCAGATGACGTTGAACTGGCGACCTGTCAGTTCTACGGCTGGGCGCAGCTTAACCGTGAAGGTCTGCTGCCGACACGTGAGCAGATCGCCCGTGCGGAAGCCGTGGTGAAAACCTACCGTGAGCGGATGAGCACCACCGGCAATCTGACCAACCTGCTGTTTGTGACGCCAGACTACTACGAAGAGCGACCCAAGCCCTGCATGGGTGGCTGGGGCGCTATCTTCCTCAGCGTGACGCCAGAGGGCACGGCGCTGCCGTGTCACAGTGCGCGCCAGCTGCCGGTGGAATTTCCCTCTGTACTGACGCAAAGCCTGGACGATATCTGGTATAACTCGTTTGGCTTTAACCGTTATCGCGGTTTCGACTGGATGCCGGAGCCGTGCCGCTCCTGTGATGAGAAAGAGAAAGATTTTGGCGGCTGTCGCTGTCAGGCTTTCATGCTGACCGGCAATGCCGACAACACCGATCCGGTCTGCAGCAAATCGCCGCATCACGGCAAAATCCTTGAAGCCCGGCGTGAGGCTGATTGCAGCGACATTAAAATTGGTCAGCTGCAGTTCCGCAACCGCAGCAACTCGCAACTGATCTACAAAACACGGAACCTCTGATGAAAACGCGCGGCCTGGTGATAAACGGTCTGATGATTGAACTGGTGCATCAGGCAGATGCCAGCCAGGCCGCTGCCCTGATTCAGGTGGGTGCAGGGAGCCACGATGAGCCAGAACGCTGGCCCGGACTGGCGCATCTGCTGGAGCATCTGCTGTTCACCGGCAGCAGCGGCTGGCCTGATGAGGGCCGGCTGATGAGCTGGATTCAGACCCAGGGCGGGAAGGTCAACGCCACCACGCTGGCCCGGCGCAGCGCGTTTTTCTTTGAGGTGACGCCGTCGTTGCTGGCTGACGGGCTGGCCCGACTTCAGGATATGCTCGTCTCTCCGCTGCTGGATAATCAGGCCATCGCGCAGGAAGTGGCGGTGATTGACGCCGAATATCAGCTGTTGCAGCGTCATGAGCCATCCCGCATCGAAGCGGCACTGCTGCATGCCGCGCAATCACCTGCGGAATTTCAGCGCTTCCATATCGGCAGCCGGGCGAGCTTTGGTGACGAGATGTCTGCGCTGCAACGGGCGCTGCGTCAGTTCCATCAGCGTTACTATTTCGCCAGTAATATGCGGCTCTGGCTACAGGGACCGCAGTCACTGGATGAACTGGAGCAGCTGGCACGTCAGTTTGCCGCCGCGCTGCCTGCTGGTCAGTGGCAACAGGATCTGCCACCGCCGCAGCTGAACAGCCAGACCTGCTGGCGACTGGCGGGTAGCGCCTCGCCAGCGTTATGGCGCACCTGGCTGATTGAAAGTAGTGACGGTGTCACTTTGTGGCGTGAATTTTTGCTGGATGAGGCACCCGGATCGCTGCTGGCAACGCTGCGCGAGCAGGGGCTGGCGGAGACGCTGGAGCTGAAGTGGATCTATCAGGCAGGCGGTGCGCTCTGGCTGGCGCTGGGTGTCGAAACTGAGATGCCAGAAACCGTGAATGCGCTAATTGATAGCTACCTGCAGGCACTGAGCCAGATCGGCGAGGCACAGCATCAGCACTATCATGAGCTTAGTCAGCAACGATTTGTGACGTTGTCACTTATGGAGCAACTCCGTCAGCGCGCCGTCGGCTTTGCGCCTGATGAAACGCTGCCTGTACTGCTACTATTGCTGGAGAGGCTTAACAGCGCGCCGGGCACGCTGCTCTGCTGTACGCCGCAACCGCCATCAGAAAACCTCATCACACAGGGTTACAGTCTGGCACTGACCCACTGGCAGCCAGCACCACCTGACGCACTGCCCGCGGTGAATTTCACATTCTATCCGCTTGATGTCGCCATTACGCCTGATCCCCTGCCCGAAGAGTCGGTGGCGTTACCGCATTATCAGTCAGATAACCCGAACCCCGTGCTGATTCTGCGACCCGAGTTTTACTCAACGTTTACCGCCGAGGTGGGCGAAGCGCTGGGGCGGCGGTTGCGTCCGCTGTTTGCTGCGCTGCGTCACCAGGGCGGAAACGGCTGCTGGCAGGAAGTAGAGGGCGTATGGCAGCTCACGCTTCAGCTGACGACAGATGAGGCGGTCACTGATCAGGCGCTGAGCCAGATTGTCTGTGCACTGTCGCTGCCGGTTGAGGCAAACCTGCCGTCACCTGTCGAAAGCATCGCAATCCGCGCGCTGCAGCAGCAGCTGCCTTATCAGCTGGCAGCGACCTTTGCGCCGGATTGCTGGCGGGCGGCGCTTAAAGGCGGCAACGCGGCGCTGCATTCGCTGATTGCCCGGCGGCTGAGCGCGCTGTCGCTGCCGGTTAACCCTGACACGCCACCAAAACGTATGACCACACAAACGGGCATGACGCGTCTGCTGCACGCCAGTACGGATAACGCGCTGTTGCTGTTTATTCCACTGCACCGTCCTGAACAGCTTGCGGCATTACGTGCGCTGGCGCTGATCTACGAGCCGCGTTTCTTCCAGCGCTATCGGGTTGAACAACCTATAGGGTATGTCGTTAACAGCCGCTATATGCGCTGTGCCGATGAAGACGGCGTAGTGTTTGCGCTGCAGTCGCCCGATTACAGCGCGCTGTCACTGTTGCGCTACTGCCGCAACTTCCTGCGTTCCCTTAACGAGACGCTGGCAGAGTGTGACCTGGTGGCACTGAAAACGCGTCTGCTGAGCCGGGAAGTGGCGCAGCCACTGGCGCAGTTACGCCGTGAAAATGGTCTGGCAGAACCGGATGCGGCGCAGATAGAGGCGCTGACCCTTACCGATCTGCAACAGCTGCACCGCACACTGATTCAGGATCGCCGCCGCTGGCGCGTGCTGTTTACCGGGGGAGAAAATGTATAGCGCCCGATATAAAGTTGCTGAATTTATTTGAAAATTACGGACAAATCTCTTCACTGTCTATTCCGGGCTAACTGAACCACACTCAGTTCACTTTTGTCAGGATAAGGAATTGACTGTGAAGAACTTCAAACGTATCGCACTGCCCCTGTTAGCCGCTGCTACCCTTTACGCCCCGTTATCTCAGGCTGAGGCGATGCACTACCAGCTGAATCCTGAGCATACGTCTGTCATTGTGGCCTGGAACCATTTTGGCTTCTCAAATCCTACCGCGGATATTCCGGATGCAACCGGTACGCTGGTGTTTGATAAAGATCATCCGGAAGCATCACGCGTTGACGTAACCCTGCCAGTCAGCAAAATCGACAGCCATGTTGCGGCGCTGACCAAAGAGTTCAAAGGCGCTGAGTATTTCGACACGGCCAAATACCCAACTGCGACCTTCCACAGCACCAAAGTGGTTGCAAAGGGCGACAACAAATTTGACGTTGAAGGTAACCTGACCCTGAAAGGGATCACTAAGCCTGTTACGCTGCACGCCACGCTGAACAAGCAGGGCGAGCATCCGATGGTGAAGAAGCAGGCGATTGGTTTTGATGCCACCGGCACCATCAAGCGTTCTGACTTCAGGCTGGACAAATATGTCCCGGCGGTAAGCGACGACGTCACCCTGACGCTGTCTACCGAAGCTTACGCGAAATAAGTGTGTGGGGCGCAGCAGCTCGCTGCGCCCCTGATTCATTTTTCTTCCTTTCCTGCCTCTCCTGAAATATTCCCTTTTTTACGTGCACTGAATAATCCAGCCCTCCCGATAAAAACTATTTTAATCGCCTGAACCGGGCCAGAACCGGGAAAAATGAGGTGAAAGTCACAAATTCGCAATGCCATTTTTATGCCCGATCATTCGTTATTCTGTTGGCCAATTCAAAAACCTGTTCGGCAACCTAAGCTGATGATTTGTATTGATTCGTCCGTGAAGTAATAAGTTGGAATAGAGTGACTCAGCTCACAAATAAAGGCCTTAAGCTACTGCTGTCAACACGCCTGCCCGAAAAATACCGCGCGTAACTGTGATCTCCTCTGCAAATAGCAACCCCGTGAACCGGAAGAATGGCCCTCAGCAGAGTAAGCCAGCGGGGTGAGGGAAATGCGCATTGGAATGGTGATCAGTGGCGGGGATGTCACCGGAATAAATAACTTTGTCTTCCAGATAGGGCGTCTCGCGCAGGCTGAGATGGTGATATTTGACGGCGGCATTCCCGGCCTTCTGGCAAATAACCATCGTGATATCAGCCAGCGCGATCTGCTCGACTTTGCCATCGCCCCGATTCCGGTGATGCAGTCCGGAAGGACGCAAAAGAAACTGGTGCGCAGCGAATATGATTTAATTGCGCGCCAGCTTAAAAGCGCACGTATTGACGTATTAATCATGGCAGGCGGTGACGGATCGCTGCAGTTTCTCCACATCCTGTCGGAGTCTGGCGTTAATTGTTTCGGCGTCGGTATGACCATCGACAATGATGTCTTCGGCAGTGATTACACGCTGGGATTTTCTACCGCCTGCGAGCAGGTATTAAAAGAGGTCGCAAAACTGCGTAATACCGGGCGCGCCTTACCGGGCCGGGTTTTTATGCTGGAGTTACTCGGCGGCTATTGCGGCGAATTAACGCTGCAATCGGCGATTAAATCCAATGCGGATATCGCCCTGATTCCGGAGTGCCAGATTCCTTTGCCACAACTGGCGCAGCGTATTACCGGACGGCTGGCCGAACAGAACAGCGTGGTCATCCTCTGTTCAGAAGGCTACACCCGTGAATATTCGCCCGGTTTTCAGGGGGCGATCGACACCTTAATCAAACAGCTTGAGCCGCTTATTGGCGTACGCATCCGTAAAACTATTCTCGGTTACGGACTGCGCAATGGTGATCCCACCTGCGAAGAAATTTATCAGGGCACCATTATGGCCAGTGAAGTGGTGCGTTGTATTCAGTCAGGCATGCGGAATAAAGCGGTCATTATTAATGGCAGCAATAAACCGATCCCGATTGATTTAATAAGCATGCAAAAACGCCTGGTCGATATTGACGGGCACCATTACAAACTCGCTAAACAACTCAATATAGTGTGAGGAAAAACCATGCTGAAAATATTATGTGTCTGTGGTTGTGGATTAGGATCCAGTTTTGCGATTGAGATGAGCGCAAAAGCAGTATTAAAAAAACTGGAAATTGAGGCCGATATCGATCACACCACCATTTCAGAAGCGAATGCATTTAAGTCAGATATGATCCTGACGCAAAAAGCCTTTGCCGATGTATTAAATGCCGACGCCAGTCCGGAGCAGATTAAACGGGTCATTATTCTTAACCGGCTCACCGATAAAGTGGAAATAGAGCAGAAGATCCTGGCCTTTTTAAAAGAACGTAACGAGAAGGTCGCTGCCCATGAATAGTGTGATCGACTTCCTGGTAAAAGATCTGCTGGGGCAGGCCTCAATTCTGATCGCGTTTATTGCGCTGATTGGTCTGCTGCTGCAGAAGAAATCAGCAGGCAAGGTGGTGGAAGGCACCTTTAAAACCCTGCTCGGCTTTTTAATTATGATGGCGGGTATCAATATTATTGTGGGGACGCTGACGTTCCTCAATACCATTTTTACCCACGGCTTTGGTATGCGCGGCTATATCACCGATGTAGCCGCTATCGCCGGACTGGCTAACCGTGAGCTGGGATCTGAAGTGGCGCTGACGTTGCTGGTGATCTTTATCGTCAATATCATCATCGCGCGGCTGACACCGTTTAAGTACATCTTCCTGACCGGCCAGGCTCTGTTATGGATGGCGACGATTGGCGCTGTCATCGGCTACAAAGCGGGGCTGACTGGCCTGCCGCTGGTCCTGACCGGCGGCATCTTCGGCGGGATTATGGCGGTCGTGATGCCCGCACTGGCACAGCCGGTGGTGCGGCGTATCACCGACTCCGACGATGTGGCGCTGGGTCACTTCTGCACCATTGGCTATCTGGTCACGGCGGCGGTCGCCAAAGTGGTGGGCAAAGGATCGCGCTCCACCGAAGACCTGAAGCTGCCCGATAACTTTAAGTTTCTGCAGGATACCTATCTGTCGATGGCGCTGGTGATGGTGCCGATGTACCTGATCCCCGCCGTGGCGGCCGGTCCGGCATTCATTGCCCAGTACAGCAACGGCATGAACTACCTGATGTACGCCTTTATGCAGTCGATTCAGTTCGTGGCCGGGGTCTTTGTGCTCTACAGCGGTGTCCGCCTGCTGCTCAACGAGCTGGTGCCTGCCTTCCGGGGCATCGCCATGCGCGTGGTACCCGATGCCAAACCGGCGCTGGACTGCCCGGTGATGTTTACTTACGCCCCGAACGCGGTGATTGTCGGCTTCCTCGCCACCACGCTCGGCTCCATCGTTGGCATGCTCGTCTTCCCGATGTTTGGACTGGCGATGATCCTGCCGGGACTGCTGACCAACTTCTTTGCCGGGGGCACCGCCGGGGTCTTTGGTAATGCCATGGGCGGACGACGCGGCGCGATGATCGGCGGCTTCGTCCACGGACTCTTTATCACCATTCTGCCCGCCATCCTGGTGCCAATGCTGGAGAGCTACGGCTTCACCGGCGTGACCTTCAGTGACTCGGACGTCATCAGTACCGGCCTGGTACTCGGCCACGCCTTCCAGAATAACTGGCTGTTTGTTGCCCTGTTTATTGCTTTTGTTACCGCGCTTGCCTGGTTTGTTAACGGCAAATCCACCAAACCTCAAGAGGAAAAAATCCATGAAACTTTATAATTTCGCCGACCTGTTAAAGCTGGCTAAACAGCGTGACTTTAAAGCGGTGGGTTCTTTTAATCTTCACTGCCTGGAAATGTTGCCCGCTTATTTTAAAGCGGCAGAGAAGACCAACAGTCCCCTAATGATTCAGATCTCCACCGGCACGGCGAAATATCTCGGTCATAAGTTGCTGGTCGATGCCATTAAATCGCTGTCGGAGAGTATGAATGTGCCGACCTGTTTGCATCTCGATCACTGTTCCGATTTAGCGGCGATTCAGACGGCGATAGATGCCGGATTCAGTTCCGTGATGTATGACGGGTCACATCTGCCGATTGAAGAGAATATTGCCAATACCCGCCGGGTGATTGATATGGCGCGTCCGCATAATGTTTCAGTTGAAGCGGAACTGGGTGCGATTGGCGGTTCGGAAGATGGTAAATGTGTGGAGATGGAGGCGATCGCGTTTACGCCGGTGGAAGATGCACGCCGTTTCGTTGAAGAGACCGGCGTTGATATGCTGGCAATCTCAATCGGCACCGTACATGGCCTTTACACTGGGAAGGCGCATATTCAGCATCAGCGCCTGGCGGATATTACGGCGGCAACCCACACGCCACTGGTGCTGCACGGTGGCACCGGCGTCAGCGATGAAGATATGCGACTGGCGGTAAGCAGCGGGATTGAGAAGGTCAATGTCGGCACCGAAATGAATGTGCAGTGGGTGGCGCAGTGCAAATCGACCTTTGAGAAAGGCAAGGTCAATGACAGCGTGCGTAATTTCCTGGTGCCCGCCAATGATGCAGTGACCAATGTGCTGGTAGAGAAGATGCAGTTATTCCGTTAATTACCCGCGTCGCCATCACCGAATTATTGCGTTAAACGTTTTTATCATCACTATTAATCTGAGACACCCCGGCATATAGGGGGCAGGAGAGCCTATGTTTGGATTCTTAAAAAAGTCTCCGGCTGCGGAACAACCCAGCGAGCAGCAGCAGGATCATCTGGCGGAAGTCAGTCGCGAGAAAATAACGCAACTGGAGCAGCAGCTCGCAATTAACCCGCGTGATGGCGAAACGCAAAAACAATTAATGCTGGAATATAACCGGGCATTAAGTTTATTTGCGAAAAGCCGTCGCTATCGTAATGAAATTGATGCGCTGTTTGTCAAAATCGATGAATTACGCAATGTGGTTCGCCAGTCGATTTAAGGAGAGCTGATGACGATTAAGCAGTTATTGCAAGAGGCCAACGCCATTCAGATTGGCATCGACGCCACGGACTGGCGTCAGGTTATCGCGCTGGCCGCCGAACCGCTGGTTAGCGGCGGCTATCTCGACGCCACCTATCCGGATGCGGTAATCGCCAACACCCTGGCCCATGGGGCGTATTATGTGTTTGAGGAGGGAATTGCCATTCCTCATGCCCGGCCGGAAGCGGGGGTGATCCGCGACTGTTTCAGTATGATCCTGCTGAATGAACCGATCTCGTTTGAGGGCAGTGATAAAGCGGACATTGTGATTATGTTTGGCGCGCGCGACAGCAACGCCCACATTGAAGAGGGGATCCGCGCGATTGTGTCGCTGCTGGAAGATGAGGAGACGCTGGTCCGGTTACGTCGGGCCAGCAGTGTCGCGGAGGTTATCGATATCCTATGACACAAAATATCCCCCCTAAACGCGTGGTGCTGGTTAACGGCATTCCGGCGTCGGGTAAGAGCACCCTGACGCACGCGCTATCACAACACTTTGGCTGGCCGGTGCTGACGCTGGACAGCCTGAAAGAGCCTTTTATGCACGCTTTTGCGCCGGTCGATCGGCAGCGTAACCGGCAACTGGGCTGCGCGGCCTATCAGGCGATCTGGAACATCGTCGAACAGGCACCCGCCAGTCAGGTCTGGCTGATCGATGCCTGGTTTGGTTTTCAGCCGCGCGCGCTGCTGGAGCAGGGACTGCAACAGGCGGGCGTCGAAGAGGTGCTTGAGCTGTGGCTGAAGATTGAACCGGAGGTGGCGGTGGCGCGCTATCAGGCGCGACTGACCCAGCGACTGCCGGGGCATCCAGGCGCTGAGTACCTGCCTGAACTTCATCAGCTGGCACAACAGGCCAGGCCAATGACGCTGGGGCCGTTGTTTGAGGTGGATGCCTGCGCCCAGGATCACGCTGCCGTTATCCACTGGCTGCAACAGCAACTGACCAGAACCCGCTACACTTCAGCTCATCATCAGAGGAGTGAGGAGTTGCAGGATGTCGTCGCCCCCGTATCTGCAAACCGGTGAAAGCGCCGTGCTTTATGACGGCGTCTGTAAGCTGTGTAATGGTTGGGTTCAGTTTCTGCTGCGCCACCATCTGGCGCGGCAGGTCCATTTTGCCTCGGTGCAGAGCGAGCAGGGCAAAGCGCTGTTGCGCTGGGCCGGACTGCCGGAAGAGAATATCAGCACCCTTGTCTACATTGATGGTAATCAGCACTGGCTGCGGGCGCAGGCGGTTTTCCGTGTTATGCAGCACCTGCCAGCACCCTGGCGCGGGCTGGCGGTGCTGCGTCACTTTCCGGACGTGATCAATAACGCGGCTTACGACCGCATCGCGTTAAACCGCTATAAGCTGTTTGGCCGCTATAGCGAGCAGCATGCTCTCACGCCCGATTATCCTGACCGTTTTCTGCATCCGATGCCGTCCGAAGGTTAGTGGCAAGTCTACCCGACAGGCAGGCCCGCGCTGTTGATGCCGCGGGTGACTACAGCGTAAACACTGTTCGACAGCGGCTGTCATCTTCATCCCATGCTGTATCCACCTCAGAAAGAGGCCGTGGTTTAAAAGGCACCGAAAAGCCGTGCTGCCCGGCAGCCTGTAGTAGTTCTGCCAGTGAGTCAATCAGGTCTGCGTTGGATACGCTGCCCAGACCACTCCCCATCAGTGTCAGCCCGGATGCACGCAGCAAATGACTGTGCAAAGGGATCTCCTGTGCGCTGAGTGAGCCAATCTGAACGAAGCGAACGACATGATCACCGCCTCGCACCGCCGCTTCCATGATCGCCAGCGCGCTCTCACCCCAGAGATAATCCAGCACCACATCAATGCCGTCTGCCATCAGGGCAGGAAGTTCAGCGGCCATAGCATCCAGTGTCACGACGCTGTCTGCGCCCTCATTAAGCAGTTGCTGCAGTATCTCCGGGTTCCGGCCGGTCGCAATAATTTTGTCCGCGCCGAGACTGCGGGCGATGCGAATCGCCAGGCGGCCGGATGTGCCGGTTGCGCCGTTGATTAACACGGTTTCGCCTTTGCGCAGTTCAGCCCGGCGGGTGATTGCGGCCCATGAAGACATGCCTGGATTGGCAAGCGCGGCGGCGACCACGGGGTCCAGCGCTGGAGGAAGCGGAATGACGCAGCGGGCATTGACCACCACACTTTCCGCCATGCTGCCCGACGCGGTACCAAAGGTCAGAAAGTAAACGGCATCGCCGTTTTCGAGGTAACCGGTGCCGTCAATGCCTGGCACCAGAGGATAGGGCGCAGTGGCGCTGTAATGCGTGCCTGCCGCCCGTGCTTTGACCAGCTGGCTCATGGCGGCGGCTTTCACGCGAACCAGCAGTTGGTTTTCAGCGGGCTGAGGAGTGGGGAAATCCCCATAGCGTGGTTTCTGACCGGCCTGACGAATGATGGCTGCTTTCATAGGTTGCTGTCCTTCTAATAATAAGCAATTAAGTGTAAAGTACACACATTATTCCTGCCTCTGGATGGCGTCAATGAAAAGTGTGCAAAATACACATAAATACGATGCGCTGCACAATTGTCTGCTGACGATTGCTGGCGCGCTTAACCGGCCCCAGCGCGATGTAGCGATGATTAAAGCGGCGGGTATCGACCTCGATCGGGCGCTGTTTCCGCTTCTGGTGCAGGTCAGCCGGTTCGGGCCGATCGGCGTGGGTGAACTGGCCGATCGGGTAGGGCGTGACTACAGCACGGTCAGTCGTCAGGTCGCGAAACTGGAAGAGACCGGACTGGTTAAGCGGCAGAAAAACCGGCAGGACAAAAGAATTAATGAGGCAGCAATCACCCCGGATGGCAGAGCGATGACGGATAAAATCGATGCGCAACGTGTGCAGGTTTATCAGCGCGTCTTCCGGCACTGGCCGGAAAGCGATCGTGAAACGCTGGAACAACTGCTCAGCAGATTCGTGTCCGACTTTGGTCAAACGGAAGGCGATGAAAATGATGAACAAAAGTCTGATGCAGGTTAAGGGAAGCGAAAACCATGCCGGTTAATTTCGATCTCAACGATCTCTACGCCTTTCGCGCGCTGGTGGAGTTTGGCAATTTTCGCCTGGCGGCGGAATCGATCTGCCTTTCACAGTCGGCACTGAGCCGCCGCATCGATAAGCTGGAAACCACGCTGGGTATTAAGCTGTTTGAGCGGACCACACGCCGCGTCACGCTGACGCTGAAAGGGCATGCATTTGCTCAGCGTTCGGAAAAGCTGCTGGCCGATTTTGAAAAGGTCATGGCCGATCTGAGTGAGGTGAGCTTAGCCCGCACCGGACTGATTACTGTGGCCTGCGTGCCGTCAGCGGCCTACTATTTCATGCCCAACATCATCCGGCTGTTTCAGGTGCGCTATCCCCGCGTACGCGTGAAACTGATCGACAGCAGTGCGGCTAACGTCTATGACGCGGTGATTGGCGGGCAGGCTGACTTCGGCATCAGTTTTTCCAGCCGCTCGCAGCCGGATGTGCATTTTCAGCCGCTGATGGATGACCCGTACGTGGCGGCCTGCAGGCGAGACCATCCGATAGCAGGCAAAAAGAGCCTGAGCTGGCAGGCGTTTTATCAGCATGAATGGATTGGGCTGGATAAAACCTCCGGCAACCGTAACCTGCTCGATCAGGCGTTACAGGCTGTTATGCCGGAGAAGCCCTGTGTCTGTGAAACCCGGCACGTGACAACTATGCTGGGGATGGTTGAGGCGGGGCTCGGCATTGCTGCCGTCCCCGCCATGTCGCTACCTGGCTACGAGCACGCGCTGCTGACGGCGGTGCCGTTAACCGATCCACCGGTGAAACGCACTGTGGGCCTGCTGCGCAAAAATGGCCGGATACTGTCACATATCGCCAGCGAACTGGAGAACCTGATCATTGAACAGTATCAGCGACTTTAACCGGTTTTGACGCTTTCACGGTGTGCAGGCCGCTGGCGTGGACAGCCTGCTGAGCCTCGGGCGAGGCGAGCCAGTGCAGCAGCTTCGCTGCCTCATCTGGCTGTGCTGACCTGCGCACCACGGCACCGGCAAAACGGGTGGTGTATTGCAGCTTGTCCGGCAGTTCACCAATGAAGGTTACGCCTGAAACAGGCAACAGCTCACTGACCTGCTGAAACCCGATGGCGTATTTACCTTCAGCAACCTGGGAAGCGACCGGGATGCGTTCAACTTCTACCGCCTTGCCTTTAACCTGATCCTCAATGCCCAGCCGTTTGAACAGCTGACTGCTGACATATTTGCCGCTGGCGCTGTCAGAATAGGCGATGGAAGAGGCATTCAGCAGGGCAGTACGCAACTCACTTTCGCTGCCGATTTTAATGGGTGTGGCACCCTTTTTAATGACGGCGCCAATGCGGGAGTCCGCCAGTTCAACCCGTGAGCCTGGCAGCGTCGCGCCCTCTTTTTGCAGATTGCTTAGCGCATCGCCAACCATGATGACCACATCAGCCGGTTCACCGCGTGCCAGCCGGGCTGGAATGGCTTGCGGTGTTTTACCCATTGACGGACCAGCAACGGTGTTGATGGTGATCCCTTCCTGTTTTGCGAATTGTGGCGACAGGGTATCCCACGCTGCTTTAAACCCGCCGGAGATCATTACCGTCAGTTCTTTTGCCTGCGCTGTGGCGCTGCCTGCCACGCTAAACAGCAGGGCAGCATAAAGTGACATCGTTTTCAGTTTCATCTTCCGTTCCTCAGCTAACAGTTTCATGGGCAGGCGTGACGGCACTGCGGGTACGACGATAGAGGTAGAGTGTCGCGCCCAGGGCGCAAACTGCCGCAAAACTCATCCAGTAACCTGGCGAGGCTTTATCGCCAGTCATCTCAATCAGGCCGGTTGACATCACGGGGGTAAAACCACCGAACAGCGCTGTTGCCAGGCTATAGGCCAGTGAGAAGCCCGCCACACGGACTTCCGCTGGCATAATTTCGGTCAGCGCCGGGATCATCGCGCCGTTGTAGAGCCCGTAGATCATCGACAGCCACAGCAGCACACCCAGCATCATCGAAAAGCCTGGTGCCGCCGCCAGCATGCTCAGGGCCGGATAGGTGGTGACGATCGCCAGCAGTGTCATGCCGACCAGTACAGGCTTACGGCCAAAGCGGTCGGAGATCGCGCCGCCAATCGGCAGCCAGATAAAGTTCGACACTGCTACCAGCAAGGTCACCAGCAGGCTGTCAGAGGCGCTGAGCAGCAGCACTTTTTTGCCAAAGGTCGGCGCATAAACCGTAATCAGGTAAAACGCCGTGGTGGTCATCGCCACCATCAGCATCCCGGCAATCACCACCTGCCAGTTAGCCAGCAGGATGCGGAACACCTGCTTCACATCGGGATGGCTGCGACGGTTGTTGAACGCCTGTGTCTCTTCAAGTTTGCGACGCAATATGAAGATAAACGGCACAATCAGACAGCCAAACAGGAACGGAATACGCCAGCCCCATTCACGGATGGCGCTCTCTTCCAGCACGGCGTTGAGGATAAAGCCCATCGCCGCCGCCACCATAATGGCGACCTGCTGGCTACCCGACTGCCAGCTGGTGTAGAAGCCCTTGCGGCCCGGCGTGGCGATCTCCGCCAGATAGACCGACACGCCGCCCAGCTCCGCGCCGGCGGAGAAGCCCTGTAACAACCGACCGATCAGCACCAGCATCGGCGCCCACAGGCCAATGCTCTGGTAGGAGGGGATCAGCACGATCATAAAGGTGCCTGCCGCCATGATGGAGAGCGTGACAATCAGGCCCTTACGGCGACCGACCTTGTCGATGTACGCCCCCAGCACCACTGCGCCAATCGGGCGCATCAGAAATCCTGCGCCGAACACGGCAAAGGTCATCATCAGTGAGGCGAACTCACTGCTGGCCGGGAAAAAGGTATGGGCGATGTAAGTGGCATAAAAACCGAACAGGAAGAAATCGAACTGTTCGAGGAAATTGCCGGAGGTAACACGAAATATGGCGCCAATCCTGGCGCGATGAGTCATGGGTGAGGTCGTTTGCATCAGTAACTCCAGTAAGGTTTGACGCTTTTTGCCGCGCCTGTTACTGAAGAGTGGATCAGCGCCCGTCGCTAAATAAGTGCAAAAAGGGCATTGATTGATGTGTGGGGAACATGATTTCTGGGGGTTATCATATAAAACCTATTTTATTCAGCAAGTTGAAGCGGATGGCTGTTTTTCTGCTCGTGTTAACGTGCGTGAGATAAGTTTGCGGAATTGTGACAGATTTCATATGCGTGTTACCGTCTAAAACGGAGATTCTGGCGTGACCAGAGGTCAGCGATGCTGGGGGCAAAGAGGTTCAGGACCGAGGTGGCGTGGAGGCATCAGGCAACGGTGATGTCGAAAAACGTACGTAGAGTTGCAGGTAGCGCATCTGATGTTCGGGTCGTGCCTCGGCTTCAAACAGTACGGCAATCATCGCTATTTCCTTTGGGTAAGAGCAAAAAGGGCTGTAGCGCAAAAATAGCGGGCGGGGCAAAGCCATGCTTCGGCCAGTGACGAAATATGACTGTAAAGGTGACAGCCCGAACAGTCTCATGATGGAGCAAAGCGTATGTTCAGCGGACTCAGTGCCTTTCCCCTTACTCCTTTTGCCGATGGCAAACCCGATGAAGCGGCTTTTATTCGGATCCTGCGCAGGCTGACGGAGGCAAAAGTCGATTCTCTGGGCGTGCTGGGGTCCACCGGCAGCTACGCCTGGCTGACACGGGCACAGCGCAGGCGCATTGCCGGGCGGGCCGTTGAACATGCAGAGGCGATTCCAGTGATGATCTGCATTGGCGCGATAAATACTGATGAGGTGCTGGCGCTGGCAGAGGATGCGCAGCAGGCGGGCGCAGCCGCTTTACTGCTGCCACCGCTGGGGTATCAGGCGTTGAAAGAAGATGAAGTGTTTACGCTGTTTGAAACCGTGACGCGACACGCCTCGGTGCCAGTCTGCATTTATGACAATCCGCGCACCACCCATTTTACGTTCTCCGATGCGTTACTGAGCCGGATTGCCTCACTTCCCGGTATCGGGTCGGTAAAAATTCCCGGTGTTCCGGCGGCGCAATCGGCAGCAAATGATCGCCTGGCCCAACTGCGCGACATACTGCCTGCTTCCGTGTCGGTTGGCATCAGCGGCGACGCGTCTGCTGCCAATGCGTTGATTGCAGGCTGTGATGGCTGGTATTCCGTGTGCGGCGGGCTGTTCCCACGTGTCGCGAAAGCAATGACCGACGCAGCAGCAGCAGGTGATCATGAGAGCGTCAGGGCGCAGTCGGAGCGCCTGCAGCCTTTGTGGTCGCTGTTCCGCCAGCACGGCGGCAGCTTCAGGGTGATGAATGCCGCAGCAGGTCTGCTGGGACTGACGGCACGCGACTGCCTGCCGCGTCCGCTGTTGCCACTCTCTGATGCGGATAACCAGCAGATTGCTGAGGTGCTTGCGGCACTCGATCTCTCGTAAATTTGCAGAAGATGTTAACTGTGCCGCACCAGGTTAAAGCCTTCCTCCTCCTGCGGCGGTTCAAAATTGCGGGTAATCAGCGTGAACTGCTCGTCCGTGGCGGCAAAGGCGTGTTCGCCGCTCTGATTACGGGCGTGCAGACGCGCTTTACACAGCGCGTCCGGCACATCCAGGTAATGCATGCGATGGTCGGCAGAGGATGCCTCAATCACCGAGCGCATCCAGTCACGATTCCCCCGGGTGTTGGCCGGAAAATCGAGCACAACCGATACGCCTGCGTTAAGCAATGCGACCAGATGCGGCGTCATCGCCTTCCTGAGCTTTGCCGCAACACGCACGTAATCAGCCACCGATTGCATCTCATCCTTATAGAGTGCGGCCAGCCACTGATCTTCGCTGATCACTACGTAACCGGGCGCAGCACCCAGCTGTGCTGCCAGCGTCGATTTCCCGGACGCTATTTTTCCACACAGCAGATGCAGCGTGGCGGAGAAAGAGGTCATGGTCATAGCACGCCTGTGGAACCTGATAATAAATCGGGAAGATTAAGGCTAACAAAAGAGTTGAAAGAGAAGCAATGAGAGTCGTCGGGTCGGTTTAACAAGGTCGTACACGTATATCAGCTATCAGCTATCAATATTCGCGTCGGTGTAAATTACGGTGCAAAAAAGCGGCAGCTTTTCAGCAGAGGTGACGCGCCTGAACGGGGAAATACGGTCAGGCGGGTTTTCGTGGTAATGCCCGGTGTTGAATCTGTGCTGAACAGCCAGCCACAGACTTCATTTTTGGGCCATCAGCAACGTCAGCAGTTCACGGCAACAGGCTTCTTCTTCAGCACTGTCCGCAGAGGCCAGATGACGCAGTAACTCCATACAGCTTTTTTCCTTGCCCGCTTCCAGTAACTCTTCGATTAGAAAATTAAGTTTATCCTGCTCAGATGCAGCAAAGGATGAACGGAACTCACTATTAACCGGCGCGTTGTGATTCAGCGGCAAGGTAAGGGTGTTTTGCATCGGCATATTATTATCCTTTTACGGGTTAAAAAACGAACTGGCGTTGTCATTAAACTTATACAACGATCTTCATTTTGTACAGAAGTGAGCCCGAATGATTTTTTACAGGAAGCTAAGCGCAGCGCGGCCTGAGGGGAAACTGTGGTGAATCATTCAGTTAGCTGGGAAGGGAATGGTGGAAAAATTGTACGCGTTTTAAGTCAAATTTTTCGTGCAGGCAAAATGGGCATTCATGCGGCAGTTCATGAGGCGGCCCGCCGGGCCGCCTGCACTATTGCGTGGTCAGGAAATCTTCGCGCTGTGGCGTAAAGGTATCCAGCAGCACGCCAGCCTCAAGACAGACACAGCCATGAACCACATTGGGTGCTTTATAGAGTGTGTCCCCAGCGCCAACTTCCCGGGTTTCACTGTTGATGGTGAAGGCAAAGCGTCCGCTCAGCACATAGGTCAGCTGCTCATGGGGATGATGATGTAGCGGACCGATGGCGTCTTTTTCAAAACGCACTTCAACTGCCATCATTGTGCCGCCATGTGCCAGTACGCGGCGGGTCACGCCGTTACCCAGATCTTCCAGTGGTCGCTCTTTGTGGTAGATAAACATCATTGTCCTCAAGCAGTCGTGGGCGCTGCAATGGCCGTTTTGTGATGGGCCTCACAGCACCAGGGTGAATTAATCCATGCACTTTAATGGTTTTTCTCTAAAATGAAACGGTGTTTCATTTATTTTACGAGGGTAGATCATGAAAATCGCGTTAATGATGGAAAACAGTCAGGCCGCTAAAAACGTTACCGTGCTGAAAGAACTGGAAGGCGTCGCGCAGCCGCTGGGCCATCAGGTCTTCAACGTCGGGATGAGCGATGAGCAGGATCATCATCTGACCTACATTCACCTCGGCATCCAGGCCAGCGTGCTGCTTAACAGCCAGGCAGTGGATTTTGTCGTTGCGGGCTGTGGCACCGGCCAGGGCGCGCTGATGTCGCTTAACATCCATCCGGGCGTGGTCTGTGGCTACTGTATCGATCCGGCGGATGCTTACCTGTTCGCTCAAATCAACAACGGCAATGCCTTATCTCTGCCATTTGCTAAAGGTTTTGGCTGGGGCGCTGAGCTGAACCTGCGCTTTATCTTTGAAAAAGCGTTCACGGGCGAGAAGGGCAATGGCTATCCGCCAGAGCGCAAAGAGCCGCAGGTGCGAAACGCCGGTCTGCTGAATCAGGTCAAGGCTGCGGTGATCAAAGAGAACTACCTTGATACCCTGCGTGCCATCGATCCTGAACTGGTTCGCACCGCCGTCAGCGGCCCGCGTTTCCAGCAGTGCCTGTTTGAGCATGGCAAAAACCAGGAGATCGTTGCCTTTGTGCGTCAGCTGACCCACTAACGCATTCGATATCACAGGGCCGGTCCAGCCGGCCTTTTTTGATTCTTTTCAGATACCCGCTGATATTCAGCCCGGCTGCGCCAGCGCCGCATGATTGTGGCGACTCGCTTCCACCAGCATCCGCGTATAGGGCATTGCGGCGCGATCGGCCACCAGCGTCGGCACATCCAGCGTCTCCAGCACTTTGCCCTGTTGCATGACGGCTACGCGATGGCAGAGATGCGCCACCACGCCAAGATCGTGCGTCACCATCAGATAAGTCAGGTTCTCCTGCTGCTGCAGATCGCTGAGCAGATTCAGGATCTCTGCCTGCACCGAAACATCCAGTGCGGAGGTCGGCTCATCCAGCAGCAGCACGCGTGGCTCCAGAATCAGCGCCCTGGCAATTGCCACGCGCTGACGCTGACCACCGGATAGCTGGTGGGGATAACGCGTCTGCCAGGCACGGTTCAATCCGACTTTATCCAGCATCGCCACGACCCGCTGCTGACGCTGCCCGATACCCTGAATCTGCAACGGCTCTTCCAGAATGTCGCCCAGCGTGTGACGCGGATGCAGCGAACCGTAAGGGTCCTGAAACACCATCTGCACCTGCCGACAGCGCGCCCGAACGATGTGATGCGCCAGTGGCTGACCATCAATCATCAGCTCTCCCTGCCAGTGAGTGAACAGCCCCGCCAGACACTTCAGCACCGTGGTTTTGCCCGAGCCAGATTCACCGACCAGCCCGAAGATTTCACCCTGATTAACCTGCAGATTTACGTCGAACAGCACCTGATTCCGCGCGCCTTCATCGCCAAAGCTGAGGTTGAGATTTTTTACATTAATCATCACCACTCCTTAATCGGTTAACCAGCTTGCGTGACGTTGTAACACTGGCAGGCGTGTGCGGCGGTGATCAAGGTCGGGCAGCGCCGCCAGCAGTCCCTGCGTGTAAGGATGCTGTGCGCGATCGAGGTCACAGGCGGCCAGTGACTCCACGACGCGCCCGGCATACATCACCAGCACCCGATCGCAAAAGCTGCGCACCAGATTGATATCGTGACTGATAAAAATCAGCCCCAGTCCGCGCGCTTTCACCAGATCATCGAGCAGTGCCAGCACCTGCAGTCTTACTGAGACATCCAGCGCAGAGGTCGGCTCATCGGCAATCACCAGTTCCGGTTCGGTGATCAACATCATGGCAATCATCACGCGCTGACCCTGACCGCCGGAAATCTCATGAGGATAGAGCTGATAAACCCGTTCTGGATCGCGGATCTGCACTTCCTCCAGCATTGCCAGCGCCCGCTGACGTGCTGCCGATTTCTGATCGCGATGATGACTACGCCAGGCCTCGGCGATCTGCTCACCAACCCGAATCACCGGATTCAGCGAATATTTCGGGTCCTGCATAATCATTGAGATGCGTTTGCCACGAATGGCGCGCATCTGCGCCGGGCTGGCGTGCAGCAGGTCGATATCGCCAAACTGCATCCGGCTCGCCTCAATGCGCGCCTTCGCCGGATGCAGCTGCAGCAGGGCGCGACCCACGGTCGATTTACCGGAGCCAGACTCGCCGACTATCGCCAGCTTCTCCTGACCGAGCTGAAAAGAGACGCCGCGCACCGCCGGGGTTGCCTGGCGTCCGTTAATAAAGTTCACGTGCAAATCGCGCACGTCGAGCAACGGCGTGGCGTTACTCACTGCGGGGATCAAGCAGGTCACGTAGGCCATCTCCTAAGAAATTAAATGCCAGGCTGTTAATCAGGATCGCCAGACCGGGCACGGTGACCACCCACCAGCACTCAAGCATGTAGGTGCGGCCGCTGGCGATCATCGCGCCCCATTCCGGATCGGGCGGCTGTGCGCCCAGCCCGAGAAATCCCAGCCCGGCGGCAGTGAGGATAATGCCCGCCATATTCATGGTGATGCGGATAATCACCGACGGCAGGCAGAGCGGAATAATATGTTTCCACAGCACCCGCAGCGGCGATGCGCCCTGTAAACGGACCGCTGAGATAAAGTCCGCCTGACGCAGCGACAGCGTTTCGGCGCGCGCCAGACGGGCGATAGGCGGCCACGCGGTGAGCGTAATGGCAATCACCACATGCTCCAGACCCGGGCCCAGGGCGGCAACAAACGCCAGCGCCAGTACCAGGCTCGGGAAGGAGATAAAGATATCGGTGACGCGCATCAGCACGCTATCGACTTTGCCGCCGAAGTAACCGGCGGTGACGCCCAGCAGCAGGCCCAGTGGCCCGACGGTGACCGACACCAGCAGTACAATGTAAAGCGTGATGCGCGCGCCCCAGACCAGACGGCTGAAAATATCGCGGCCAAACTCGTCGGTGCCAAACCAGTGGGCTGCACCGGGCGGTGTCAGGGCGTTGTTCAGATCCTGAATCAGCGGATGATATGGCGCGATCCAGGGCGCAAACAGTGCGACGATGCAGAGCAGCAGCACAATGCCGCCGCCAATGGCGGTGAGGGGATTACAGGCCATGCGCCAGAGGAAATAGCCGCAGCGGGCTGCAAACCGCTGGCAGCGTGCCAGACGCTCGCGGGAGTGACTTACAGAGGCAGTGTCAAAGGAGATCGTCATACTTTGGTCCTCGGATCAAACACCTGATAGAGCAGGTCGGAGATCAGGTTAAGCAGTACAAAAATCAGGCCCACCACCAGCACACAGCCCATCACCGCATTCATATCGCCCAGCATCAGGCTGCCGGTGAGGTAAGAACCAAAGCCGGGCCAGGAGAAGACCGTTTCGATCAGTACCGCGCCCTCCAGCAGCGAGCCATAGGCCAGCGCCACGACGGTCAGTAGCTGCACCAGGATGTTGCGGAAGGCGTGCTGCCAGATCACCTGCCATTCGGTCAGGCCTTTGACCCGTGCGGTCAGGATGAACTCCTGCGAGAGCTGCGCCAGCATAAAGCTGCGCGTCATGCGGCTGATGTAGGCCATAGAGTGAAAACCCAGCAGCGAGGCGGGCAGTACCAGATGGTTGAGTGCGTTCCAGAATACCTGGCTGTTGCCGGCCAGCAGGGCGTCGATCAGCATGAAGCCGGTGCGATGGGGCACAATGCCATCCAGGCTGAAATCCACCCGTCCTGCGCCGCCGACCCAGCCGAGATGGGCATAGAACAGCAGCAGGCCCATCATGCCGACCCAGAAGATCGGCGTGGAGTAACCGGCCAGACTGAGCATCCGCACCACATAGTCGATGACGCTGTTACGGCGTGCCGCCGCCAGCACACCCAGCGGTACGCCGAGGCCCGCACCAATCACAATTGCCAGCGTGGCCAGCTCTACTGTGGCGGGAAAGACGCGCAGAATGTCGTATACCACCGGCTGACCGGTGAGCAGCGCATGGCCGAGATCGCCATGCAGCAGCGCGTTAAGGTAGATGCCAAACTGTACCCACAGCGGTTTATCAAAGCCGAGCTGGTGGTAGACCTGCTGGTAAGTGGCCTGATCGGCGTCGGGGCCGACAATCGCCAGCACCGGATCCAGCGGCATTACCCGGCCAATAAAAAAGGTCAGCAGCAGCAGGCCGAACAGGGTAATCAGCACCTGCACCGCGCGATGGCTGATGCGACGGCACTGATGTCGGGTCAGGGTCAGAATCATGGGGTGCCTCCCGCCAGGGCTTCAGGGGTTTTCCAGACGTCGCGCAGAAAGGTGGTCGCGGAGGGATGGGGCTGATACGCCTGCACCCGGTTACTGACCACCACGGAGTCGAGCATTTGTGAAATCGGCATCAGCGCAGGCACCAGCTGGTCATAGCGTTGCTGGATGGCGAAATAGTCCTGCTGCTGACGGGATTTGTCGCGTTCAACCAATGCCTGATCGATCATGCGGTTAAGCTGCGCGTCGTAGAAACCGGTGCGCCAGCCCTGAAAGTTAGTCAGCCGGGCGCTGTCCGCATTGTTCGGGTTGTAGACCAGCGAACGCAGGCTGGAGTGGGGATGCGGCTCTACACCGCTGCCGCCGCGTCCGACCAGCAGATTAAACTGACGATCGCGCATCGCGCCATAAATCTGGTTGCCGGTGCCGGTAATGATTTTTGCGCGAATCCCGCCCTGCAGCAGCGTTGACTGCACCGCGATGGCGATATTCAGGAACGGCTGATCGGCCAGCACCCGCAGCGTGGTGTAGAAGCCGTCCGGATAACCCGCCTCAGCCAGCAATGCCCGGGCACGCGGCACATCGAGCCGGTAACCGGGGTCGGGGAGCGTGGCGGGCATCCCGGCCTGAATCGGGCGCTGATGGAGTTCGCCGTAGCCGGTCATCAGGCTCTTATTGATGCCCTGATAATCGACCAGATAGCGGACCGCCTCACGCACTTTGCTATTCCCGAAGTGCGGATCTTTCATGCTCATCGCCAGGTAATAAATCGTCCCTTTTCTGACCGCGTCGATGGTGAGGTCGGGATCGTGGCGCAGGGCGCGCACGTCGGGGATCGCCATGTTACTGGCAATATCCAGGTCGCCTTTCTCCATCATCAGCCGCAGGGTCTGCGACTCCTGAAGGTGGCGGAACACCACCCGCGACATTTTTGCCTCTCCGCGCCAGTAGTCTGCCGCGCGACTCATCCGCAGCACATCTTTTGCCTGCCAGACATCCAGCCGGAACGGGCCGGAACCCGCTTCATGCGTGGTCAGCCAGCGGTTGCCCCAGTCGCCATCAACCTCATGCTGCTGCACCGTTTTGCGGTCCAGGACCACCATGCTGCCCAGCGCCGCCAGCGAGTAAATCACCAGTTGCGGATCGTTTGGCTTAGGAAGTGTGATCACCAGCGTGCGGTCGTCGGGGGCGGTGATCATCTGGTCAACGTTGTCGCGGCTGAAACCGTACGATTTCCACACCGACGCCTGCGCCAGATTCAGATGCAGCACCCGCCGCATCGACCAGACCGCATCGGCGCTGGTGAGCGGATTACCGGAATGAAACCTGACGTTGTCACGCAGGTGAAAGGTCAGGGTGCGGTTATCGGGGCTCACTGACCAGCGTTCGGCCAGCGCCGGGCGCACCTCGGTGAGCTGCTGCGGGTTCAGCTCAACCAGGCCGTCATAAAGATTCACCACTATGCCGACCACCTCGTTGCCGGTCATGGCGGCCGGATCCAGGGTGAGCAGGTTATTCATGTTCATGCCGACGATTAGCTGGTCATCCGGCGTTTTTGCCTGGATAGACGCGCTGCCCGTCAGCACCACCAGCGTGATCAGCCACGCGCCACATCGTTGTGTCAGGGTCATAAGTGAAGTCCAGCAGGTCAGAGGTTTTTTCCCCGTTTACCGCATCGACAGAGGTGCGCGGTAACGGGGTTCTTATTGTGTGCCGTACTTTCGGAAGTGCGATTTACCAGCGATTCAGCGTATGAGTCTCAATCCAGCTGAAATTAATATCTTCACCCAGTCCGTTTCCCGTGGACAGGGTGACAAAGCCCTGATCGTCCATCGGATCAATCAGGCTATTGAGGTAGGCAGGCGGCGTCTCATAATCCAGGAAGGGATGCAGCAGGCCGCGCTCATACCAGCGGCAGTTACGAATCGCGCCGACCACCGCCAGGCTTGCTGCACCGTTGCCGTGGACTTCGCAATCCATACCAAAGGCTTCAGCCAGACTGGCCACTTTCAGCGTGGCAGAGATGCCGCCTACGCCATTGGCACCCGCACGCAGAATGTCGCACGCGCCGGCGCGAACCCAGTCGGCACGGCTGTGATGTTTACCGCCCAGACTTTCCGGGCCGAGCACGTCGATAGAGAGGTTGTCCGCCAGCCAGGCGTAAGAGGCCATGCTCTCTTCTTCCATTGGCTCCTCAAACCAGGCGAAATTAAGTTTTTCCAGTGCCTTGCCGATGGTCAGCGCGTCACTTCGGCTATACCAGTGGTAGCCATCCAGCATCAGTGCGATATCAGGGCCGACCGCTTCGCGCACTGCCGCGCAGGCTTTGATATCCATGGCCGGGCTGGGCGCAAAGGAGACCGGCGGCATCCAGGTGTGCAGCTTAATCGCCTGATACCCGCGCGCCACCAGCTTTTCAGCAAACTGTGCATACTCATCGGGCGTCGATAAACCACCTTTCAGCTCATCGCCACACATGGTGCTGCCGTAAGCCGGGATCTTCTCGCGATAGCCGCCCAGCAGCTTGTGGACCGGCTGTTTCAGTTTGCGCCCAATCAGATCCCACAGTGCCTGCTCCACAGCGGAGAGCGCCCGTTCGGTGAGCTGGTGGGCACTGCCGCGCTGCCAGTGCACCAGGTCCTGCCACAGACGCTCGCGGTCAAAGGCGTTCTGACCGATCAGCACCTTGCGGAAGAAGGCATTAACCACGTGAGAACGCACCACTTCCGGCGGCGTAAAGGCGTAACCGCAGTCGCCATCCTCGCTGGTCAGGGTCAGTAACGCCATCTGGGCATCATTCTCCGGACCCGGATGAGAGTGTCCTGCGCTGTCGGCGCAACGCTGGGTGGGATAAGTAAAAAGGGTGACATCAATGGCGCTGATCTTCACGGTTAAGCTCCTGTGGCAGGCTGTCCTGATGAATTATTAAAACGCTGTTTCATTTTAAATTTAGCGATCACAATTCATTAACGCATTAGCCAAAACGATACGATTAATGGCTAAAATATGTGCAGCCGCCCAGGCCGTTGTGAGCATATTCACGAAAGATGCGCGTTTTGTGAGCCGCGACACGCTGCGCTTTTTTGTGCCCGGAGGGAGCATTGTTTACCCTCTTCTCAGCCTGTTAACGCCGCGCTGCAAAAACATTTATTTGGATGACTTCCCCTGACCCCGGTTTTAGGTAATAGTAACGCCGTTTTACATTAATAATTCTCATTATCATTTGTGCGGGTTTTTACAATGAAAAAATGGTTTTTAGCGCTGGGGCTGTTGACGTTAGCCGGGACGGCTTCGGCCAAAATGATTACCGATGTTGCAGGCCGTCAGGTCGAGGTGCCGCAGGAGGCAAAACGCATCATTCTGGGCGAAGGGCGTCAGATCTATCTGCTGGCGGCGTTTGATACGGGTGCGCCGTTTAAGCGGGTGATTGGCTGGCGTGATGACCTGCATAAAGCGGACTGGGACGGTTATCAGGCTTATGAAAAACGCTATCCGGAAATTAAAAAATTACCGACCTTTGGTGGCGCAAAAGATGGCACCTTCAACGTGGAACAGGCGTTAACCCTGAAGCCCGATCTGGTGCTGATGAATCTGGAATCCAAAGCTGCCACCGATGAAGGCAAGCTGATTGAAAAACTGCAGGCGGTGGGTGTGCCTGTTGTGTTTATCGATTTCCGCGAAGCCCCGATGGAGAACGCGGAGAAAAGTATCCGCATCATGGGCGAACTGGTGAATAAACCAGAGCGGGCGCAGGAAATTATTACCTTCCGCCAGCAGCAGATTGACCTTGTCACCTCGCGTCTGAAAAACTTTACCGGCTACCGGCCGAAAGTGATGATTGACCGTGCAGGCGGCTACAGCGACGAGTGCTGCATGTCGTTTGGTAATGAGAACTTTGGTCAGATGGTAGAGATAGCAGGCGGTCGCAATATCGCTAAAGATCTGATTCCTGGTACCTTCGGCACCGTTAACCCGGAGCAGATCATCGCCAGCCAGCCGGATGCGGTGGTGGTGACCGGCGCGAACTGGAAGAACTACAATACCGTGGGCAAATGGGTCGGCGTGGGTCCGGGTGCCAACGTCACTGAAGCCACGGCGCGTCTGAAAGCGCTGATGATGCGCGATGCTTTCAAAACTCTGCCGGTGGCGCACAACGGCAACGTCCACGCCATCTGGCATCAGTTCTATGATAGCCCGTATCAGTTTGTGGCGATTCAGGCGCTGGCGAAATGGCTGCACCCCGATCTGTTTGCTGATTTGGATCCGGACGCCACGTTCCGCACCTTCCACGAGAAGTTTCTGCCGCTGCCTTACCAGCCAGGATACTGGGTCACGTTACCCGCGGATAAGTCCTGACAGACCGGCGATGACAGGGACGTCATCCGCCTGATTTGCAATTCCCTTCGAATAAACCCTCTGTTTCTCTTCAGATTTACTAATCTTTTACAGGCGCGGTGTCGGTTGCTCTGAGCAGCGCGACGTCTGACCCGATCCGCATTCACGTTAAAAATGGAGAGAAACATGCGCAATACCCTGGGAAGATCGGCGTTTGCCGTGACGCTTTACGCTTTGCTGGAGCCTGTGCCGCTGGGCTTTTTTGTCGCCGCCTGGCTGTTCGACATTCTCTACATGCAGACCTTTGTACAGTTCTGGACGGATGCCGCCAGCTGGCTGATTGCGCTGGGACTGATACTGGCGATTGTGCCGCGACTCATCGCGCTGGTTTATCTGTTTCGCGGCAGTGACAGTGCGGAAAAGGGCCATTTCTGGCTCTGGCTGGTGGCGATTGCGATCGCTATCGTTAATGCGTTTATTCACAGCCGTGATGCCGCCGCTGTGATCCCGCTGGGTGTGACGCTTTCGACGCTGGTGGTAGCACTGCTGCTGCTGGCGAATGTGCAACTTGCGTTACGTCAGCGTAGCGCTTAAGGAGGAGCCACCATGAACATACCGCATAAAACGCTGCTCACGCTGACCCTGACCGCTTTGCTGGCAGGCTGTGATGAGGGTGCGCTGGTCGATCCGCAAAAGCAGACGGGACCGAACCCTGAACTGCCGCAGGCGAAGAATTTCTTTATGCCGCCAATGCAGGTGCCGGAAGGCACGCCCTGGAAAGCGGGCGAAATGCCAAAAGTGGCTGACGGGTTAAAGATTGAAAAAATTGCTGAGAATCTGCAGCATCCGCGTCAGGTCTATGTGCTGCCAAATAACGATGTGCTGGTGGCGGAATCGAACGGACCACCGAAGCCGACGACACGGCCTAAACAGCTGATCATGGGCATTGTGCAAAAAGCGTCAGGCAAAGGGGGAGAAGGCGGCAACCGCATTACGCTGTTGCGCAATGTTAACGGTAAATGGGAGCAGCATCGCTTTATTGAAAATCTGCATTCGCCGTTTGGTATGCAGCTGATTGGTAATACGCTCTATGTCGCGAACGCTGACAGCCTGGTGAAATTCCCCTATCGCGAAGGGGATACGGAGATTCGCACCGCACCAGAAGAGGTGACAGAATTGCCGGGTGGACCGATTAACCACCACTGGACCAAGGCGCTGTTAGCCAGCCCCGATGGCAGCAAGCTCTATGTCGGTGTCGGCTCCAACAGTAACGTTACCGAGAACGGCATTGGCGCCGAGTATCGTCGTGCGGCGGTGCTGGAGGTGGACGCAGCCAGTGGTGCCAGCCGTATCTTCGCCAGCGGACTGCGCAATCCAACCGGCTTACAGTGGGAGCCGCAGAGCGGCAAGCTGTGGGCTGTAGTCAATGAGCGTGATGAAATCGGCTCCGATCTGGTGCCTGATTACATGACCTCAGTGCAGGATAAAGGCTTCTACGGCTGGCCCTACAGCTACTATGGCCAGCATGTGGATACCCGTGCCGAACCGCAGCGCCCCGATCTGGTAGAGAAAGCGATCAAGCCCGATTATGCCCTGAGTTCACATGTCGCGCCGCTGGGTCTGCTGTTTTATGGCGCCGATAACATGCCGCAATACCGTGGTGGCGCGTTTATCAGTGAGCATGGCAGCTGGAACCGGACACCGCTGAATGGCTATAAAGTGGTGTGGGTGAAATTCGAGAATGGCAAGCCAGTAGGGCAGCCGCAGACGGTGGTCTCGGGCTTCCTGACGGATGACGAAAAGCAGGTGCGCGGTTTGCCGGTGGGTCTGGCCAGCGACAAACAGGGCGGTGTCCTGATTGCTGACGATGCAGGTAATACCGTCTGGCGAATCAGCGCCACGAAGTAAGTTCCGTGCTGCTTTTTTAAGCAGGAAGCAGGCATAAAAAAAGGATTTGGCATGTCGCCAAATCCTTTATTTTTTTGTTCGCTACCCGGCTGGTAACCGCGCTGCGAACGAGGTGCTCAGCACTCTCCACAGACAAGATTGTAAAATGTGCGGCTAAGGATTTCAAGTTTCGCCAAAATGCTGTATGTTTATACAGGTGTTGAGTGTTGAGCATCGCCTCATTGTCGACTGGCCGCTCCCAGGGGCACGGTTTTAAAATCCCGGCAGGCATCAGGTGGTGCTGGCCTGTGGCTTTAACCATGAGTGCCGCTCAGCCCTCTCCACAAAGATGTGCTTAGGCACCCGGCGGGTAGAGTCAAAGCCCTGGTTTGCCGAACAGCGCGCTCCTGTAAAAGGAGAAGGAAAGTGATGGAACTGACTAAGCTGATTCTGGATCTTATCCGGGTCATCTTGCAGATCATCGTTGCCCTTATGCAACTGACCGGTCACGCAGGTTAACCGGAACTTGAAACAAGGCGGAGCTAACCACTCCGCCTTTTTTCTTTGTCAATTCTCTGTCATCGGCGTTGTGTAAGGTGGTAAGGCAAAAAGCAGGCCGCCGGGGCGCTGCTTATCCAGACCGGGAGTAATATGTCCATTGCCGCCGTTGTACCTGCCCGTTTAGCGCACACCTGGATTGATGACACTGTGAAGATGCGGGAAACCACCGTGGGTCAGCAGTGTGAGATCCTGGCGCACAGTTCACTGGAATATAGCGAACTGGGTGACTTCTCCTATGTCGGCGAGCACTGCTGCCTGGCCGACACCAAGGTAGGGCGATTCTGCGCCATTGCCAATCAGGTGCGTATCGGTGCGCCAAATCATCCCATGGACCGCGCCTCTCAGCATCGCTTTACCTACTGCCCGGAGTATTATCATCATGATGCCCGACGGGACCAGGGCTTCTTTGCCGCCCGTCGCGCCGACCGTGTAGTGATCGGAAATGATGTCTGGATCGGTCACGGTGTCATTGTGCTGCCTGGCGTTACGATTGGAGATGGTGCGGTGCTGGCTGCGGGCGCCGTCGTGACGAAAAACGTTGCGCCTTACAGCGTGGTTGGCGGTGTGCCGGCCCGGCCACTGCGGGTGCGGTTTACCCCAGCGATTGCGGCCCGCCTTCAGCGCATTGCCTGGTGGAACTGGCCGCTGGAGAAATTGATGGCGAATCTGCCCGACTTTCAGCACGGCGACATCGACGCGTTCTGCCAGCGGCACGATAGTTAATTTGCTCATTATCCCGCTGACTGAGGGCGCGTCTGCCTATTTAAAAATGAGCCAGCCCGCCACGCTAAGCAGTCCCACGGTCAAAATGGCAAACACTTCCCCGCGAGCAAATGCATTCGCACGCTGCTGATCGTCATTATGAATGTCATGAAAACGTGCCAGCGCACGATTTTCATCAGGGGCGGTCACTTCTTCGAATTGTTTCTGGTAGCCGCGCTGAGACAGTTCAGCCGCGCCTGCGCTGTCGCTTCTCTCCAGCACGGTAATCTGGCGTCCCTTCTTAAAAAAACAATATTCCGGCATGTGCTCCTCCTGGAACAGGGTGGCTGTGAGAAATAACCTATATGAACCGGCCGCGCGTTGTATAGCGAAGTCTTGAGACTCTGAATACTGGCGTCGCTTACCGCAAAGCATATCTGTCACGGATGATAACTTCCAGGCTGTTGAATGGTCTGCTGTGCCGGTCTGTCCCTCGCACCACACCAGAGAGTCTTACCGAGCCATAAGTGGAATAATGCCCTGCAGAGGTAATGTCATTAGTGACGCATACCGTACCAGCAGAGAAAGGCAGAGGCGCTGGCAGTTGCCCCGGCATAGCAGACCGCCTGCCATCCCCAGTGGGCGTAAAGCTGGGTAGCTGCAATCGCGCCCAGTGCACTGCCCAGCGAGTAAAAGCACATATAGGCACCGACCAGACGACTGGCTGCCTCGGGCCGGGCAGCCACCAGCAGGCTCTGATTAATCACATGTACCGTCTGAATAGCGAAGTCGAGCAGGACCACCCCGACTATCAGCAGCAGTAGCGAGCTTTGCAGCGCGGCTATCGGCAGCCAGGAGAAGGTCAGCAGCACCAGGGCGAAGCCGGTGGCTTGCTTCCCCCGTCCCTGGTCAGCCCATGCGCCTGCTCTGGAGGCCGCCAGCGCCCCGGCCAGACCCGCCAGTCCGAACATCCCAATCGCGGTGTGAGTCAGCGACAGGTCCGTCAGCGGCAGTACCATCGAAGACCAGAGCATACTGAAGGCCGCAAAAATCAGCAGCGCGAGGATGCCTCGCCTGCGCAACAGCGGTTCCGTCCGGAACAGCCGAAAAACCGACAGTAACAGCTGAGTGTAGGGGGTGCGCTGCGGCTGGCCGGTTGTGGCGGGCAGCACTTGCACCAGTACCAGCGAGATCAGCAGTAACAGGCAGGCGGCCGTCAGAAAGACCGCCCGCCAGCCCGCCAGATCGGCAATCATCCCGGAAATAAAGCGCGCCAGCAGAATGCCGATCACGATGCCACTGGTCACGCTACCCACCACCTGTCCACGCTGCGTGGGTGACGCCAGCATGGCGGCCCAGGCCACCATCAGCTGCGTGACTACCGCCATTAACCCCACCAGCAGCATCGCACAGAGCAGCGTCATCAGGTCGGGCGCGAAAGCCGCGGCGGTTAACGCCAGCACGGAAAGCACCAGCTGGGTGAGCACCAGTTTTTTGCGGTTGATGCAGTCGCCTAACGGCACCAGAAAGAGTAATCCGAGGGCGTAGCCGGTCTGAGTGACCGTGACCACCGTGCCAATGGTGCCGGGAGAAACCTGCAGGCTGGTGGCTATCAATTCCAGCAACGGCTGCGCCGAATAAACATTGGCGACCGCCAGTGCAGAGGTGAGTGAGAACAAAAAGATCATCCGGGGTGAGAGCACCGGCATCGCGGCGGGCGATGGATCGGCTTCCTGAGCCTTGCATGTCGTCATGGTCATAATTATGCCTTCTGGTTTTTATTTGAAACTGGATTGACATTATCATTAATCGAGCTGGTTTTTTTTTGCAACTTCTTTTCAAGGTGGCTAAGCTGGGTTCATCAGACAGGCAGAGTGAGAGAATAAAAATGGCTAAGCAGGAATCCCTGAGAACCAGCGAGTGTCCGGTTGCAAGAACCCTGGAGTCTATAGGTGAGCGCTGGTGCATGATGATCGTGCGTGAAGCCTTTGATGACGTCCGCAGATTCAGTGACTTCCAGCGCAACTTAGGGCTGGCGAAAAATATCCTGGCGTCGCGCCTGAAGCAGCTGGTGGAGATTGGGGTGTTTGAGATTGCGCCGGCCTCGGATGGCAGCGCCTACAGCGAATATGTCCTGACCGAAAGAGGCCGTTCACTGTTTCCGGTTGTGGTGGCTATGCGCCAGTGGGGCGAACGCTATCTGTTTGAAAAGGGCGAGACCCACTCGGTGTTGCTGGATAATGCGGAAGGCAAACCGCTGCCGCGTCTTGAAGTTTACTCGTCTCAGGGGCAGAAACTGGATCCCGCCGACTGCCATCGTCAGCGGGTCGTTGCTGAGGGTTAACCGTCGGAGTATCGCCTCCTCCCTGCACGCTGAGCCTGACCTACCTGGCATCGCACGCGATCCCGATCGGCGTTATCAGCCTGTCGATATCATCACATTTTCCAATGACAGGTTGCCTTGTAACTTTCAGATGTGCATGACATTCTCGCTAATTGTATAGACATGTAATTGCAACCAGGGATAGGGCAAATCACGCTTTCCGTTAACGCGTCTCTTACCGTTTCAGCGAGGAATCTATGTCGGTCAAATCATCCGTATCAGATTATTCAGGCGCAGAGAAACCGCGCCTGTCAGAAACCCGTTCTATTGATTACATCCCATTGCGTGAACGGCATGGTCATCCTTTTAGCCAGTTCACGCTCTGGTTTGGTGGCAACCTGCAAATTACCGCGATTGTTACGGGTGCGCTGGCCGTGGTACTGGGCGGCGATGTCATATGGTCCCTAATCGGCTTACTGGTGGGACAGATTCTGGGTGCAGCGATCATGTCGTTGCATGCGATCCAGGGGCCGCGTCTTGGGTTGCCGCAGATGATCACCAGCCGTATGCAGTTTGGCGTCTTCGGTGCCGTGATTCCTCTGGTGCTGGTCTGCATGATGTATGTGGGGTTTTCAGCCAGCGGGACGGTCCTGGCGGGGCAGGCCCTGGCTAAACTTGTCGGTGTCAGCAATGCAACCGGGATGATCCTGTTCAGCACCCTCATCGTGATCATTGCGGTGCTGGGCTATCGCGTGATTCATCAGCTGGGGAAGGTGGCGAGCGTCATTGGCGTGTTAGCCTTTGTTTATCTGTTTATCACGCTGTTCACTACGCATGATTTATCCGCCGTGTGGCAGAATCAGCACTTTACCCCGGCAAATTTTCTGCTGGCGGTCTCTCTCTCTTCCTCCTGGCAGATTGCCTTCTGTCCTTATGTCTCGGACTATTCGCGCTACCTGCCAGCAGATGTCTCTGCGAAGAAACTCTTCAGCGCGGTATTTTTGGGCACCGTACTGGGCACCCAGGCGTCAATGACGCTGGGCGTGATCGTCGCGGCCATTGCCGGAAGTGCGTTTGCAGGCAATGAGGTCGGTTACATCGTGAGTATGGGCAGCACAACAACCATGGCTATGGTGATTTATTTCGCCATTTGCTTTGGGAAAATCACCTTTACCACGCTGAATGCGTACGGCAGTTTTATGTCACTGACCACTATTGTCTCTGGCTTCCGTCAGCAGACCACACTGAGTCGCGGCGGGCGCATACTGTTTGTGGTGCTGATGGTGGCGCTGGCCTGCGTTATTGCTCTCCTCAGTGAACCGGCCTTTCTGAAATCCTTCACGCACTTCCTGCTCTTTTTGCTGGCTTTCTTTGTGCCCTGGAGCGCGATCAGCCTGACCGATTTTTATCTGATCACCAAAGGCAGCGTTGATGTCCCGGCGCTGTCTCAGCCGGACGGACGCTATGGACGCTGGAACCTGGCCGGTATTACCGTCTATTTTCTGGGGGTGCTGGTGCAACTGCCGTTTATCGATAATCCGCTGCACCACGGATCGCTGACCTGGATTTTTGCCGGTAATGATGTCTCGTGGATCGTCGGCTGGTTTGCGACGGCACTGTTGTGGCTTGTCGCCAGCCGCTGGGATCGCCGTGGCACACCTGAACAGTCAGTTTATCCTGCGGGGTGACAGATTAAGCCGCCGGGCGGCTGGCATTCAGGGAGAGTCAGCGCGGGTGAGTGATCACCCGCGTGTCAGGCAATCTGCGCGTTTTAAATCAGGCTGCTGAAACATCCGCCGTGCCGGTCTGCGCCTCAGCCACCAGCGGCTTCTCAGGCTGTAGCAGCGTCATCGCCAGCATGCTGCCGAAGGCGATGACTGCGGTGACGGTAAACATGGCGTTATAGCCGTAATATTCCGCCAGCCAGCCACAAAGCATTGGGGAGATAATTGCCGCCAGATTGGCTATCGCCAGTGTCATACCGCTGTAGGTACCCACCGACGCCTTCGGGGTGACATCAATCACCACCGACCAGTAGACATTATTCACCAGTGCATTCAGCGCATTGCCCAGGGTCATCAGTGCAATAATCCCGGCTGCCGACTGGACATAGGGAATGGCCATAAAGCAGCAGGCGGTGCCGCACAGCGTGACTGCGGCAAACAGATTGCGCGCCAGACGCAAATTACGAAAGCGGGCCAGCAGGGCATCAGCAATGCGACCGCCCAGCAGCACTGTAATACAGGCACCGCTCCACGGAATCATCGCCACGTACCAGAGCGAGTGCAGGTCATAATGAAAATTATCCTGCAGATACTTCGGCATCCAGGTCACCAGGGTAAAGGTGATGTAAAGGAAGGAGAAGTAGCCGAGTGCGTTGCAGACCAGCGTGCGGCTGGTAAAGAAGCGCCACCAGGGCAGTGGAACGCCATCGCCTGCGCTGCGGCGCTGACCGCTCAGGATCAGCGTGCGTTCTGCTGCGCTGGTGTGGGGACTTTTATCCGGGCTGTCGCTGAACGTGCGGGCAAACAGCAGCATTGCCAGCAGAGAGAACACCCCAAGCAGGATAAACATCATGCGCCAGTCATGGGTCAGAAGCAGCAGGCCTACCGCAATCGGCGCGGTCAGCAGTGCGCCAACCTGCGTCGAGAGCAGGCCGATGCCCAGCGCAAAGCCGCGCTCGTTATCGGGTGCCCAGTGGGCGATCGCTTTGTTCATCAGCGCATAGGCCGGGCCTTCGGAAAAACCAAACAGGATGCGCAGGGCAGCAAAGCCCATAATGGCTGAGCCGCCAAACAGCGCCATGCCTAACTCTCCAGCCCAGGCGGTCGCGATTTCCAGCAGCGACCAGAGCACACCTGCCAGCAGCCAGACCTTTTTCGTGCCGATACGATCGGCAAGGAAGCCGCCACATAGCGAACCAAACAGATACCCAAAGCCAAAATATCCCAGCACTGCGCCAAGCTGGACTTTGCTGAAGTGGTACTCGGTCGCAATGGCGTTGGCTGCAAATGACAGGGCGCCACGATCGATGTAATTGATCAGGGCGATCAGGAACAGCAGTGAAAATATGGTGTAACGGTAACGACGGGTATTCATCTTACTTCTCCTGATTAAGTGTCTCAGGAGGACTCAAGCAAGATTGATGCCGGAAAGAAAATTTGCCCGGCTAACACTGGCAGGTAGCGTGCCCGGGCAGTTTACTCTGCCCGAAACGGTATTCGCTGATCTCGCTAATTATTTGCCTGCGCATCAATGCGGTGCAGTTGCTGCCTGACAATGGTGAGTCTTACGCGGCGTTATGATGGCTCGGGCTGACGTGGGGCAGTGGGATAACCACGGCTTCGGCTTCGGCTTCTGTGTCCGGCATTTTGTTCAATGATTCGCCGACGTGTTGCAAAATCTGCCGCTGGTAAGTTGCATCGGCCACGGTAGTCTGTTCACTCAGCAGCACGCCCGCTTCATTGACGTTTTTGCCTTCTACTTTTATTTTTTTGGTGGCACTGGCCAGCATCCACTCATATTCAATGTCAACGTGACCGCTATCGATACAGCGGATACCGCGCTGACTTAAATCATACGCCAGTACCGTTGCCGTCGGCCCTAAAGAAATCAAGACCACATCAAAGTTGACGGCATTCTCTAATACGGTATCAAAAAGACGGTCATAAACGGAAAAGGCATTACGGTTCAGCGTGGTAATACGTTTAACGTCGCTTGCGCCATCAAGTAAATCATTGCCTAAACCGAGACGTGTGCCACTGCCCTCAACAATTAATACCCGACGGCCCTGATAAAGCTGTTTGAATTTATCAAATATCGTCCGGGACAGTTTTTTTTCTTTATAATCGTGATAAGGACGGGTGACAGACGTATTTCCATACCGGACCTGTTGATTCAGCAGAGTCTCATAATGTTTAAAGTAAAATGATTTATGGAAGAACCAAAACAGGGCCGATCCATTTTTCATATTACGGGTAGTGCGAAAGGCATCCGGCAGACAAATCAGGCAGTTCGGATTAGCCGCAGCGTCCTGTTGCAGCAAGGCTTTGAGCCGCCCTGACAGTTTTGGATCAAAGGGCTGAAAACCGATATTTTTATACCAGGTCATTTCAAGTTCGCCGTCGCCGTAACGGGCCAGAGATAATTGTGGATTACGTAATAACAGATCAATTGTTTCTTCTATCGACATTACGGAATAACGCTTTACTCGTGCCTGAGCAGCAGGGTAGCGAATAGCTGCATTTAAAAACTTAAACGGAAAACGAAACTTGCGATAAATAGCGTTGAGTGCGGACATAATCAACCTGCCTGGGTTATTGCTGCCAGAGAAAATCCTGCCTGCTGGCTGGATAAAGAGAAGTGAGAAGAATGAAATATATCACAATTAGATTTCGCGTCATGCTACGGAATGTCTGAATTACTCTTCAGTCCCGGAACGACTTCTTTTATTAATCTATATATTTTTGAGGTTAAAGTGACAGAAATCATGACAGCGTAAAGTCAACTGCCAGATTTAATAATGTGAAAATCATTGACACCGCATGAGTGCTGATACTCTTTCTGTTTAAAAAAGGAAAAGAATAACATTCCCGCTTTCAGCAATAAGAGTTATTGCAGGGCGGTGCAAACAAACCATTATGATTATTTGACGTTAAAAATTGTCCATCAATTACACTTAAGCCAGCTTTATAGAAGCGATGCTTGTCTGATATTTGTTCGCCTTTGAACAAAAGGTGCGATAGTTAGCGGCCTATGGTTAACATTTTGTGATGTATATCTCGTTATTCTGCCTTCAGAAAGTAAAAAAAGCGCTCTGAATACCTCTGCAGGTAACATTTACAATAAATATTGCTAATGATTTACGCCTGTACACGTTTTTACATATTTCACAGGTAAGTTAAAATCTCGTTGAATTTATGTTTCCAGCTTAACTTACCTATCGTCGCTAATGACCCGAGGAAGGATCATGATCAATAAATTAACCAGTATAATCATGGTGATATTTGCTATTGCCCTGATTTACATGGGAGGACAACTCCTGCTGGCAGGAGGCAGCGCGTTCTATGCGCTGATGGGTGCAGGCGTTTTGCTCAGCGCTATTCTGCTATTAATGAACAAGCGCAGTGCGCTGACCCTCTATGCGCTGCTGATGTGGGTCACACTCATCTGGACTATCTGGGAAGTGGGCTTCGACAAATGGCAGTGGATCCCGCGCGGTGACCTCTTTGGTGTGCTGGGCGTCTGGCTGGCTCTGCCGTGGGTAGTGCGTCCGCTTTATCAGGGACAGCGTCGCTTCCATCCGTTCCTCGGCGGCTCAGTGGTGCTGATGGTATTGCTGGTGGCTGGCCTCTGCTTCTACGATCCGTTGCCGCAGCAGGGCGCTATCAATACACCGCGTAACGCCTCTGCGACCGATGGTGCCGCTGACGAGTGGAGCGCCTATGGCGGAACCGCGGATGGCCAGCGCTTCTCGGCGCTGAAGCAGATCACCAAAGATAACGTCAACGATCTGGAAGTGGCCTGGACCTATCACACCGGCGATCTGCGTCAGGGTGATGATGCGACCGAATACACCTTTGAAGCGACGCCGCTGAAAGCCAACGGCATGCTTTACTTCTGTACGCCGCACAACGAAGTCCATGCGCTTGACCCGGAAACGGGTGCGGTGAAGTGGAAAACCGCGCCGGATAAAAACCGCTCTTATCTGCAGCAGCATCAGACCTGTCGCGGCGTGAGCTATTTCGATGCCGGTCAGCAGGTGCAACAGCAGACGGGCGCAGCACCGGCCATCTGCCGCAAGCGTATCTTTAACGCGACCACCGATGCCCGCCTGCTGGCGCTGGATGCCGACACCGGCAAGCCGTGCGCTGACTTTGGTGACAACGGTGTGGTGAACCTGCGCGCCAACATGGGCGAGGTGCGTCCGCATGCGCTGATGCAGACCTCAGCACCGCTGGTGGCAGGCAATCTGGTGATTGTCGGCGGCTCAGTGATGGATAACGGCTTCAACAGCGGCAACCCATCGGGTGTGATCCGTGCCTATGACGCCGTCAGTGGTCGTCTGGTGTGGAACTTCGATCCGGCTAACCCGGATAACACCGCGCCCGTCGCTGCAGGAGCCACCTATCCGCAGGATACCCCGATCGCCTGGGCTACCCTGAGCGCGGACCTGAAAAACGGCCTGGTCTATGTGCCGTTTGGTAATGCCTCGCCGGATGAAGTAGGGATTGAACGCGATCCAGCCAGCAACACCGAGAAATTCCGTGATGCGCTGGTGGCGCTTGATCTGAAAACCGGTGCGTTCAAATGGCGCTATCAGAGTTCGAACCACGACCTGTGGGATCGCGATAACCCATCACAGCCCTCGCTGGTGGATATTAACTATCAGGGCAAGCCGCAGCCTGCGGTGATCCTGCCGACCAAAACCGGCAACCTGTTTGTGCTGAATCGCCTGACTGGCGAACCGGTTTACCCGGTAGAGCAGGTTAAGGTCTCTACCGATGGCATTAAGGGCGAGCAGTATGCGGCGACCCAGCCGGTCTCCAGCCTGAACTTCATCCCGCAACCACTGACTGAGAAGTCGATGTGGGGCATCACGCCGTTTGATCAGATGGCCTGCCGCACCACCTTCCGTGAGTTGCGCTATGACGGTAACCCGTGGACGCCGCCCACCGAGAAAGGCTCGCTGATCTTCCCGGGCAATATCGGGGTGTTTAACTGGGGTTCCGTGGCTGTTGACCCACAGCGTCAGATGCTGATTGCGGCACCGGTACGCCTGGCTTACAAATACAACCTGATTAAGCGCACGCCGGAAACCGAAACGCAGCGTACTTTCACCAAAGATGGCACGCCGTACTGGAATGAGAACTTCCACGGTGACTACGCGATTCACATCCAGCAGATGGCGTCGGGACTGGGTATTCCCTGCATCGCGCCACCGTGGGGACGGATGGTGGGTGTGGATCTGACCACCGGCAAAACCGAATGGCTGCGCCGCGTCGGCACCACCAAAAACCTCAAGACCAGCTTCCTGCCTGGCCGCTTCCCGATCGGTTTCCCGATGGGGATGGTGGCGCACGGCGGACCGCTGCTGACGGCGGGTGATCTGGTGTTCCACGGCGCAACGGCAGATAACTTCTTCCGTGCTTACGACAGCACCACTGGCGAACTGCTGTGGCAGACTGAACTCAGCGCCGGTGCGCAGGCCACGCCATCTACCTTTATGGGTAAAGATGGCAAGCAGTACGTGGTGATTGCCGCAGGCGGTCACGGCTCGCTCGGCACCACGCAGGGCGACAGTGTTGTCGCTTTCCGTCTGAAGTAAGTCATCTCGTCCCGCTGAGCGCCGCCCTGGCGCTCAGCTTTTTTCATTTCTTTCTCTGCCAGATTCCACGCCCGGCTTCTCACGACAACCCGTTGTCTTTCAATTAAATTCTCCCTCCACTGCCTGTTATTCATCTGATAACACACCGAAACTATTTCGTGACAGTGCTCCCGGTTTAGAGATTTCCCCATCCTGACAGACTTGCGCATTAAGCCGCGAGGCGTAGATTAATATATAACTTCACAATTAATCGTGAATATGAAAAGTACTTCACAATACGCACTCTGAAGGATTGAGCCTCATGTCGGAACTGAAATTTGCTACCCGTCTCAACTCGTTCGCCTCGGGCGCACACCTCTACTGGCCTGACCTGCAGGGCAAGCCGTCGGTTCTCCAGATGGTTGCCCGTGCGGGAAAGGTAAATGGCTTAACACATCTCGATCTTAACTTTCCGCAGCATCTCACCACTGACATCGCCACTCTGCGCCAGGCGATTGAGGATGCGGGCCTGGCGGTAAATGGCATGCAGATGCGCTGGGATGCACCTCAGTTCAAAATCGGTGCATTTACGCATCCGGATGCGAAAGTGCGTCGTGAAGCGATCGAGCTGACCAAGCGCGGTATCGATGCGGGTCGGGAGTTTGGTTCCCGACTGATGACCCTGTGGATGGGGCAGGATGGATTTGATTACTGCTTCCAGGCCGACTACAAAAAGATCTGGGAGGATGCGGTCAGCGCTGTACGTGAAGTGGCAGAGTACGCGCCGGATGTCGACGTCAGCATCGAATATAAACCGAATGAGCCTCGCGCCTACAGCATCTTCCCCAACGCGACCACCTGTCTGCTGGCAGTGGAAGAGGCCGGCTGCGCCAATCTGGGTATCACGCTGGATTTCGCGCACGTCCTGTTTGCCAATGAGATCCCGGCTTACGCTGCTGCGATGGTGGCACGCCGCTCACGGCTGCTGGGACTGGACCTGAATGACGGCTGGGGCAAACGTGACGACGGACTGATGGTTGCCTCCGTGAATCCGCGCGCCACGCTGGAGTTTCTCTGGCAGATGCAGCGTGACGGCTACAGTGGCGCTTACTACTTCGATACCTTCCCGGATGCCAGCGGTCTGGACCCGATTCGTGAAGCAGAGAGCAACATCGCCACCGTTAAGCGCCTGCTCAGACTCTGTGACCAGCTGCACGGTAACGCGGCATTACTGGCGGCCATTGCGCGTCAGGATGCGGTGGCTTCCCAGCAGATAGTCAACGACATCATGCTGGCTCGCTGACAGTCGATTAATCCTAAGAACATCACACCTCTACCCACATGCTGAGACTATAAAAATGAAAAAACGCCTGCTTGCCTTTATCGCTTCTTCACTGCTCTGCAGCACAGTTTATGCGGCAGATCTGGCACCGCTGCAATCCGACACTGAACCGGATCGCACCGACTGGACCCAGCTTGATACTAAATATGGCGCGCTGCCGAAAGTCGACAAGTCGCTGAAAATTGGCGGGGTATCAAAAACCCTCACTAATGAGTACTGGCGCCTGCTCGGCCAGGGCTACCAGGACGCGGCGAAAAAGTATGGCATTACCGTCGAGTACCAGGCGGCAGCCAATGAGGACGATCAGCTTGGTCAGCTGTCGATTGCAGAGACCCTGATCTCCCAGGGCTTTAACGGCCTGCTGGTTTCGCCGCAGACCGACATCAACCTGCAGCCTGCGCTGGAGAGTGCGAACAGCAAGAATATCCCGGTGGTGAACGTCAACGATGCGGTGATGCCGAATGCGCGTTACTACGTCGGCAACGTGCAGAAAGATAACGGTGTGCGGGTCGCGAAGTGGTTTATTCAGCATCATCCGCAGGGCGGGAAAGTCGCGGTGATTGAAGGGCAGCCAGGCGTGTATGCCGCCGGACAGCGTACCCGTGGCTTCAAAGAGACACTGGACGCAAATGGCAAGTTCACCATTGTTGCCAGCGTGCCGGCGAACTGGAGTCGCGAGCAGGCCTTTAATGCGGCGTCAACCATCCTTCAGCAGCATCCTGACCTGATCGGCTTCTATGCGAACAACGACACCATGGCGCTGGGCGTGGTGGAAGCGGTGAGGGCGCAGAACAAAGCGTCACAGGTGGCGATTTTTGGCACTGACGGCATTTCGGATGCGTACGCCTCAATCAAGCGCGGCGAGCTGACCGGCACGGTGGACAGCTTCCCGGTGCTGACCGGTGAAGTGGCGATGGACGTCATGATCCGTCTGATCAATGGACAGAAACTGTCGCGCGTTATCTCCACGCCACAGGCGTTGATCACTAAAGAGAACGTCGACGCGTTCTCGACCAAAGACAACAACCGGTTGCGTGAGCTGCTGGCTCAGCAATAGTCGGCGGAGGCGGGTATGGAACAGTTTCGCTTAATGATGCGCGGCATCAACAAAAGTTACGGTAACGCCGCCGCACTGCAGGAGGTCGATTTTTCAGTGCGACCCGGCGAGGTGCATGCGCTGATTGGGGAAAACGGCGCGGGTAAATCGACACTGCTGAATATCCTCTCAGGCGTGCGCGGCGCTGACAGCGGAGAGATCAGCGTTAATGGCAACAGAGTGCAGATTCGCAGCCCGCTCAGTGCACGTCAGGCCGGTATCGCCATGATTCACCAGGAGTTGCAGCATGTTCCTGAGCTTTCCGTGGCGCAGAACATGTTCCTGGGTCGCCCGCTGACCCGTGCCGGTGGCTGGTGGGTGGATAAAAAAGCGCAGCTGGCGCGGGCGACGCTGATTCTGAAGACGCTGGATCCCACTATCGATCCCGATACGCCGATCAGAAATCTCAAGGTGTCGCAGCAGCAGATTGTTGAGATCGCCCGTGCGCTGCTGGATGACGCAAAAATCATCGCCATGGATGAGCCGACTTCCAGTCTGACGCCCCGCGAGTTCGACCGGCTGGCGGAGCTGATAGGCGATCTGAAGTCGACCGGCGTCTCGCTGATCTATGTGTCGCACAAGATGAATGAGATTTTCCGGGTCTGCGACCGCGCCACCATTATGCGTGACGGAAAGCAGGTGGGTGTGGTCAACATCAGTGATGAGGATGAAGAGAGCATTGTCGCCAAAATGGTCGGACGGAAGATCGACAAACTCGACCATCAGGCGTTTGTCAGCGAACGCGAGGTGCTGCGGGTAGAGGATCTGACGCGGGGCAATGACGTGGTAGCCGCCAGTTTCAGCGTGCGAGCTGGTGAAGTGCTGGGCATTGCCGGGCTGGTGGGTGCGGGACGGACCGAACTGCTCAAGCTGATTGCCGGCATCGACAGGCGTACCGGTGGCACGGTGAGCGTCAACGGCACCGCAGTGCAGAACCACAACGTGCGTGCGGCGATCAAAGCAGGTATTGGCCTGGTGCCGGAGGACCGCAAGAAAGAGGGCATCATTAAAGAGCGGGCGGTGAAGATGAACATGGCGCTGCCGTCGATGCACCGCTTCACGCTGGCGGGGCTGATGAACCATGCCCGGCTCGACCGTGAGGCGCTGAGGGTGATGGGCGACCTCAAACTGCGTCCGCTCGACATTGAGAAAACCATCGGCACGCTGAGCGGCGGCAATCAGCAAAAAGTGATTATTGGCCGCTGGGTGGCGGCGGATTCCAACGTGTTTCTGTTTGATGAGCCGACGCGTGGCATCGACATTGGCGCTAAGTCTGAGATCTATCACCTGATTGAGAAACTGGCGCAGGCGGGCAAAGCCATTGTCGTGGTGTCGTCAGAGATGACCGAGATTATGCGCATCTCTGACCGGGTGCTGGTGATGCGCGAGGGGCGTATCACCAAAGAGCTCACTGGCAGCGCGATCACCGAAGAGAACATTGCCCGCTATGCCATTAAAGATATCGACCAGACCGCCTGACCGCTTACCTGACACTATTTAAGGTTAATATTATGACGACTCAGACCTCCACCGCGCCAGGTACCCGACCCGCGCTGCGGCTTAAATTTAACGTGCGTGATGCCGGTACTTTAATTGGCCTGTTGATTATCGTGGTGACATTTTCGTTTCTGTCGCCGGTCTTTTTCACGCTGCCAAATCTGCTGAATATATTGCAGCAGTCTTCGATCAACGCCCTGATTGCTCTGGGCATGACGCTGGTGATTATCTCCGGCGGGATTGACCTTTCGGTTGGCCCCACCGCGGCGCTCTCAGCGGTGCTGGGTGCCACGCTGATGACCCTGGGTGTGCCGGTGCCGCTGGCGATTCTCGCGACGCTGGGCGTCGGCGCGATGTGCGGGCTGTTCAGCGGTTCGCTGATTGCCTATGCCGGGCTGCAGCCGTTTATCGTTACGCTGGGCGGCCTGTCGCTGTTCCGGGCTATCGCGCTGATTTATACCGGCGGCAATGCGGTCTTTGGCATTCCGCTGGCGTTCCGCAGCCTGATCAATAGCACGGTGCTGGGTATTCCGACGCCGATTGTGATTGTGGCGGTGATTGCGCTGCTGCTCTGGACGGTGATGAATAAGACCCCGCTGGGGGAATATATTCTGGCGATCGGTGGTAATGAAGAGGCGGCGCGGGTCGCGGGTGTGCCGGTGAAGCGCACCAAGGTGACGGTTTACATCTTCTCCGGTCTGCTGGCGTCACTCGCTTCGCTGATTCTGATTGGTCGTCTGGGCGCTGCCGAGCCGACTATCGGCAACCTGTGGGAGCTGGACGCTATCGCGGCGGCGGCCATTGGCGGTGCATCATTGATGGGCGGCAAGGGCAGTATTTTCGGCACGCTGATTGGCGTGGTGATCCTCGGGGTGTTACGTAATGGCCTGACCTTACTGAACATTCAGGCCTTTTACCAATTGCTCGCTACCGGCCTTATTATTATCATAGCGGTGTTGATTGACCGGGCGACCCGAGGCAAGTAATGAAGCAAGATCCGCGAGCCATTGGCGCTCAGATTCGTATGCGTTTGCCCCAACTGACGCCGTTAGAACGCCGTGTGGCGGAGGCGATAATTGCCCGAACCGACATGACTGAGCAGTCGTCTTTAAAGGAGATTGCGCAGGAGAATAATGTCTCTGAAGCGATGATCGTTAAGATTACAAAAAAACTTAACTTCACCGGCTTCAGGCATTTCAGAAGTGGTCTGATCTATTACAACCAGTCTGAAGTGGCGGGACTGCATGCGGAAATTGAGCCGGATGATTCGTCGGAGCAGTTGCTGGCCAAAGTCTTCAGAACCTCTATCCAGGCCATCGAAGAAACATTATCGATTCTGGATGTCTCTGAATTCAATCGTGCGGCGGATATCATCTTTAAAGCGCGTCATATCGATCTCTATGCTGTCGGCGGCTCTGCCGCCGTGGCGCGGGACCTGTCGCACAAGATGCTGAAGATTGGCATCAAGTCGACCGCCTATGACGACGCCCACATCATGCTGATGTCAGCCGCCGTGTTATCTGATGACGATGTGGTTATCGCCATCAGCCATTCGGGTGCGACACGTGCAGTGAACGATCCGGTTAAACTGGCGGGAAAGAATGGCGCGAAAGTGATCGCCATTACTAACTACGCCGAATCCCCGATCGCGCAGAGTGCGCATGTGGTCCTCAATTCAACCTCTCAGGGATCGCATCTGTTGGGTGAAAACGCCGCGTCACGCATCGCCCAGCTCAATATTCTGGATGCGCTGTTTGTCGCTATCGCCAAGAAAGATCTGAAGCGGGCGGAGAAGAACCTGATGAAAACCCAGCATGCGGTTCAGGATCTGCGGGAATTCTAGCTATGAGCAAAATTGCAGTCACCGGCAGTCTTCATTACGACATTATGCTGGACGCACACCATCGCCCGGAGAAAGGCGAAACGGTGATGGGCAGCGCCTGTCACTATAAGTTCGGCGGCAAGGGCGGGAATCAGGCGGTCGCGGCGGCCCGTGCGGGCGCAGCAGTGCGTTTTGCCGGTTCGGTGGGGCGCGATCAGCAGGGGAAATTCCTGCTGGATCATCTGCAGCAGGCCGGTGTCGATTGTACGCAGGTGAGTGTGACCGATGCGCTTCCCTCCGGCATGAGCGTGGCGATTACCGATGCTGAAGGGGATTACGGCGCGGTAGTGGTTTCTAATGCCAATCAGCAAATCCCGCTTGAGACCTTTGCACAGCCAGGCTTCTGGCAGGATGTTTCGCTGCTGGTGCTGCAAAACGAAGTCCCGGAGGCGGTAAATCTCTGCGCGGCACAGGCGGCTCGGCGGCGTGGGATTACGGTCTGTGTGAATGCTGCACCTGCCCGGACATTGTCAGCGGGGTTTGAGGGCTGTATCGATCTGCTGGTGGTGAACGCCATCGAAGCGCGCGATATGTGCGGGATTAACGTGCAGGATCTGACTTCAGCGCGTGCTGCTGCGGCATCGCTGGCGGGACGCTTTGCCCGCGTGGTGGTGACAGCAGGTGAACACGGAGTGGCTTACAGCGAGGCAGGAGAGACGCACACGCTGGCGGCGCAAAAGGTGACGCTGGTCAGTACACACGGTGCCGGGGATTGCTTTGTCGGGGTGTTGTGTCAGCGCCTGAGTCTTGGCGCAACGCTGGGAGAGGCGGTCAGTGACGCTAATCGTGCGGCTGCCGAACACGTTTCACGGCAGCCGCATTGATAAATGCGTGCCACGTCACTGACGTGGCACGCTAACGCGATTACTCGCTGACCTTCACCACGGTTTTACCGAAGTTTTTGCCATTCAGCATGTCGATAAACGCCTGTGGTGCATTCTCTAATCCCTCAATCATATGCTCGCGATAGTGGATTTTTTTGCTCTCCACCAGCGGGCTCATTGCTTTGAGGAACTCAGGATAACGGTCACCGTAATCCTGGAAGATGATAAAGCCCTGCATACGGATACGACGCTTAAGGATACCTGCCATGATCAGCGAGGTTCTGTCCGGACCGTCCGGCAGCTCACGCTGGCTGTACGCGGAGACCAGACCACAGACCGGCACGCGTGCCGCGGTGTTCAGCAGCGGGAATACGGCATCAAACACTTTGCCACCGACGTTTTCGAAGTAAATATCGATGCCATCCGGGCAGGCGTTTTTCAGTTGCTCTTCAAAGTCTGCGCTGTGGTGATCGAGGCAGGCATCAAAACCCAGCGTATCGACCGCATAACGGCATTTTTCTTCGCCACCGGCGACACCGACTACGCGGCACCCTTTCTGTTTGCCCAACTGACCGACCGTTGCGCCCACTGGACCGGTTGCGGCGGCAACCACCAGGGTTTCGCCCGCTTTCGGCTGACCGATATCCATCAGACCCATATAGGCGGTAAAGCCAGGCATACCGAGAATGCCCAGCGCCCATGAAGGATGTGGCATATCGTTGTCCAGCTTCGCAATCTCTTTGCCATCGGAAACGGCATATTCCTGCCAGCCGCTCTGCGCCAGCACCCAGTCACCGGTTTTAAAGTTGCTGTTTTTCGATTCTGCAACCTGACAGACGGTGCCGCCCACCATTGGCTCATCCAGCTCTGCGGGCGCAGCGTAGGATTTACCCTCATCCATCCGGCCACGCATGTAGGGGTCAAGCGAGAGGTAGATGGTTTTCAGCAGCACTTCACCCTCTTTGATTTCCGGAACGGGCTGAGCCACATGGCGGAAATTCTCTTTGGTCGGCTCACCGTGAGGGCGTGATGCCAGTAACCAGGCGTGGTTCTGGGTAGCGTGTTCAGTCATATTGTCTTCCTTTTATAGCCAGGCAATGCACAGGACATTGCCGTATGAATACCGGGAAAGTGTAGATGACCGCAGCGGGAATGCATTTAGCGCTGTGAGCGGTAAGGTGATTTTCCGGATAACCGGAACAGGGTGCCGACCGCAGCGGCACGCCGACTGCAGAGCGATTTCAGGGTCAGGACTGCGCGGAAGGGTATTCACATCTTTTTGCAAAAAACGGTGGTTTGATGGAAGTGCCGGGGAAGTGGTTACGCATCCAGCGTCACGGGAAGCTCAGAGGATTGTGATAAATATCAGTGAACTCAACAAGGAGAGAAGCATGACTATCCCGCATCTGCGTATTGCCCGTCCAGTGACTGACCTGACGCAAAGCTGCCAAATCTATTGCCTTGGGCTGGGGTTGCAAAAAATCGGTGAGTTTACTGACCATCAGGGGTTCAGTGGTGTGATGCTGGGCGCTGACGGGCTGGCCTGGCATCTCGAATTCACGCTCTGTCACACGCATCCCGTCCGGCCATCGCCAACGGATGACGATCTGCTGGTGCTCTACATCCCACAACAGCCTGACTGGCTGGCTCGCTGTAACAGCACGGATGAGGCAGGATTTCAGCGGATGCCATCATTTAATCCCTACTGGGATCAACGGGGCGTGACATTTATGGATGGGGATGGTTATCGTGTCGTTATCCAGCAGGCCGCATGGTCGCCCGCACGCTAACTTTATGAAGAACCGGAGCTCACCCTGAACATTCTTTGCTTCCATACCGCCGCCAGTAATATCGCGATCTTTGATGATGCCGCCCGCGTACTGGCTCTCGACATTCCGTCCCTGAATCATCTGGTGATGCCTGCGCTGCTGACTGAGGCGGAGCGAAGCGGCGGGATGACAGTGGAATTACGCCGCCGTATTGCACAGCTGATTGAATCGCTGCTGCCGCAGTTTGATGCGATTCTGATCACCTGTTCGACGCTGGGGCCGGTTGCTGATGATTTCAGTACGCATGCTGGGGTAATGCGCACTGACCGGATGTTAGCGGAGACACTGCGGCGTCTTACGGGGCCGACGGTGGCGCTGTGTGCAGCAGAATCGACGCTGGCTGCGACACGGACACTCTTCTGTCATCCAGACAGTCAGATAGAAGTCATGCTGGTGGAAGATGCCTGGGCAGCGTTTAAAGCGGGAGACACAGCACGCTACTTTGCCCTGATTGGGGCAGCAGCAGAGCAGGCTTATCAGCAGGGCGCGGTTGCCGTTGCCCTGGCACAAAGTTCAATGACGCCTGTCGCACAGCAGTTTCCCCCTGCGCAGAGACCGCTGACCGGCCCGTATCTTGCGCTGCAGGCTTGCTGCGATCTCAGATGATCGTCACACCGTGCTGGCCGAGCGCCTTTTTCAGCGCCTCGTCCGGCTCTGTTTCCACTACCAGCGTACTCGCCAGCGACAGATCGCCAATGGCAAATGCCGACGCTGAATTGAGCTTTTCGGCGGACGCCAGTACCACGGTTTCTGCTGCGCGTCCTGCCAGCGCCCGCTTCACCGTCGCTTCTTCAAAATTCCCGGTTGTCAGACCCGCCGCCGGATGCACACCGGTAACACCCATAAAAAAGAGATCGGCGTTAATGCGGTTTATCGACTCCAGCATAGCTGCGCCTAACGCCACCACCGAATGCTTATAAAGTTGCCCGCCAATCAGTATGACCTCCACGCGTGGGTGATCGGCTAACGCCAGCGCCACGCTGGGACTGTGTGTCACGGCGGTAAAGCTCAGCGTTGTCGGTAACTGTCGTACCAGTTCTGCGCTGGTGGTCCCGCCGTCGATTAGCACAATCTGTCCCGGCTGGATCAGCGAGACCGCCTTCTGCGCAATAACCTGTTTAGACGCTGTCTGCACGCTTTTGCGTGTTTCAAAGGTGCCCAATGCAGCCGAAACCGGCAACGCGCCACCATGCACTCTCTGCAGTAATCCTTCGGCCGCCAGTTCACGCAGGTCACGCCGGACAGAATCTTCTGAGAGTCCAAAGCGCTGACTGAGGTCGCGCGACTGTACCTGCTTTTCCTGGGCGAGAAGGGCGAGGATCGTCTGTTTTCTCTGGCTGGATAGCATCATTTTTCTCTGCATGTTTTTTCTTGAATTTGCACGATTCTGCATGATAGCGTGAAGACTGTCTACTCATCATGGAGAACATCATGCAGCAGAACCATCCCCGCGTGCGCATCATCAACGAGCAGTTGCTGTCAGATAACTGGTATACCCTGAAGAAGTACACCTTCTCGCTACTGCGCAGTGATGGACGCTGGCAGGAGCAGAGCCGTGAAGCCTACGATCGGGGAAACGGCGCGGTGATTCTGCTCTATAACCGTGATAAACGCACAGTCGTGTTGACCCGGCAGTTTCGCTTTCCGGTTTTTCTGAACGGGCATGATGGCTTTCTGATTGAAGCGGCAGCTGGTCTGTTGGATAACGCCTCGCCTGAGACGCGTATTGTTGCCGAAGCGGAAGAGGAGACGGGCTTTCGCGTCAGTCGCGTAGAAAAGGTTTTTGAGGCTTTTATGAGCCCCGGTTCAGTGACGGAAAAACTCTACTTCTTTATTGCTGAGTATGACGATCAACAGCGCAGCGGTGAAGGCGGCGGAATAGTGGAAGAGGGCGAAGATATCGAGGTACTGGAGATCGGTTTCGACCAGGCACTGCAGGCGATTGATCAGGGTGAGATTGTGGATGCCAAAACTATCATGCTACTGCAGCATCTGCGGCTGAAAGGCATTTTATAAGAGAGCGGGCAGCCGCCGTTTATGCGGTCTGCCCGTTTAGCATTACTGATCCTGCGTCAGGATGCCTTTTACATCGTGCGGTTCAGAACGCAGATACTGCGGCGGAACCTGGACTTTGCCATCCAGCGCGGCCGCTGCGTGCCACGGCCAGCGTGGGTCATAGAGAATTCCTCGCGCCAGCGCCACCAGGTCAGCTTCGCCCTGTTGCAGCAGATCTTCTGCCTGCTGCGGCTCAGTGATTAAGCCAACCGCAATGACCGGAATCGACACCTGCTCACGAATATCGCGGGCGAACGGCACCTGATAATTCGGGCCGACGCTGATTTTCTGTTTTTCCGACAGGCCGCCACTTGAGACGTGAATATAGGCGCAGTTCAGCGCTTCCAGCTCACGGGAGAAGGCGATCGACTGCTCGATTTCCCAGCCGCCTTCAACCCAGTCAGTCGCGGAAATGCGCACGCCGACCGGCACGGCAGCCGGGACGGCTTCACGAACGGCTTTGAAGACTTCCAGCGGGAAGCGCAGTCGATTTTCCAGCGAACCGCCATATTCATCGCTGCGCTGATTCGAGAGCGGTGACAGAAACTGATGCAGCAGATAGCCGTGCGCGGCATGCACTTCAATCAGTTGAATACCCAGGCGCACTGCACGGCGGGCACTCTCAACAAAAGCCTTTTTTACCCGCTGCAGATCGTCAATGCTCATGGCAACCGGTTTAACTTCATCCGCGCTGTAGCTCAGTGCCGACGGGGCTACGGTTTGCCAGCCGCCTGCATCGGGTGCAATCTGCTTACCGCCTTCCCAGGGAACCGCACACGACGCTTTACGTCCCGCATGGCCCAGCTGCATACCAATCGGGATAGAGGAGTAGCGGCGCACATCATCCAGAACTGTTTTTAGTGCGGCTTCATTATCATCATTCCACAAACCGAGATCGCCGGGAGAGATACGGCCAATGTCCTCAACGGCAGTGGCTTCAATAATCATCAGACCGGCGCCGGAAAAGGAGAGCTGGCCAAGATGGATCCGATGCCAGGCGGTCGCATTGCCTGCTTCAGCGGAGTACTGACACATCGGGGCAATCACAATGCGGTTATCCAGCGTAAGTTCGCCGAGCGAGACAGTGGAAAAAAGTTGGCTCATGTTATCTCCATGGTGTTATGACGGACGTGACAGGCAATAACTATAGCGGGGGATTTACCGGACGGGATGACTGCAACGTGACATTTTATGACTGCGTGCCGGACGACGGAGAGATCGCAGCTTTTCCTTCGGGTTATGAAACAGGGAGTGACTGGCTAGCGGTCAGCCAGCCAGCCAGGCTGTGCTGGTCTGGCTGAACCGGGATTTCGGGTTATCACTGTTGTGGCAGCGTTCAGGCTGGCTTAAACCTCAGACCTGTGCCATGCCGCCATCGACAAACAGCTCTGTCGCGTTAATAAAGCTGGCGGCATCAGACGCCAGAAACGCAACGGTACGGGCAACCTCCTGTGGTTCACCCAGACGGCCAAGCGGTATCTGTGCCGCCAGCGCATCAAACAGACCCTGACGCTGCTCTTCACTCACCAGATCACCCAACCCAGGCGTGCGAACCGGGCCAGGACTCACGACATTAACCCGGATGCCGCGATCTTTCAGATCCAGCGCCCACGAACGGGCAAAGTTGCGTACCGCGGCTTTACTGGCACTGTAAACGCTAAAAGCCTCTGTGCCTTGTACACCGGCGGTTGAACCGGTGAGAATCACCGACGCGCCATCAACCAGCAGAGGCAGGGCTTTCTGTACGGTAAACAGTACGCCACGCACGTTGGTGCCAAAAATCCGATCAAAATGCTCTTCAGTAATGGCCCCCAATGGCAGCATGTCGCCGCCACCGGCGTTTGCAAACAGAATGTCCAGCCGTCCGGCCTGGGCTGCGATACGTGCGTAAACCTCGTCAAGATCGTGCAGTTGTGAGGCATCGGCACGGATCCCGCTGGCCGTTCCACCGATTTCAGCAACTGCGGCATCCAGTTCCGGCTGGCGTCGGCCGGTGATAAAAACCTGCGCGCCCTGCGCCGCCAGTTCCCGTGCGGTGGCCAGGCCAATTCCGCTTGTTCCGCCTGTCACCAGGGCAACTTTTCCTGTGAGTGATGTATTCATTAGCGCTTCTCCGGTTAGTGTCATTGACAGTTTTTTTTCGGTCAGTGGTGCTGCCGGGCTGATTGCTACTGTAGGGGAGCGGGATTGACGGATAAATCCGCTAAAATGGAAATGACTGTCCATGTGGGTGGATAATAGGGGGATTGAATGGATCAGCTACTGGCGATAAAAGCGTTTTCACGAGTAGTGGAAAGCGGCAGTTTTACCCGCGCGGCGGACTCGCTGAATATGCCAAAGGCGACGCTGAGCAAGCTGGTCCAGGAGCTGGAAGCACATCTCTCCGTGCGGCTACTGCAACGCACCACCCGGCGCGTGACCGTCACCGCAGAAGGGCAGGAATACTATGAGAAAGCACTGCGTATCCTGCACAATCTCGAGGATATTGATGCCTGTTTTAATGCGCGGCGCAGTAAACCGCGCGGGCAGTTACGCGTTGATATCGGCGGGTCTACCGCACGGGATATTCTTATTCCGCTGCTGCCCGATTTCTTTGCCCGCTATCCGGACATTACGCTGGATCTTGGCGTCTCGGACCGCCCGGCTAATCTGATTAGCGACAGCATTGACTGTGTCATTCGTGGCGGTCCTTTGGCCGATTCCTCACTGGTGGCGCGTCTGATAGGGCACGCCACGCTGATCACCTGCGCGACACCCGCCTATCTCAAAGCATTTGGGATTCCTGCTTACCCTGATGAATTGCGCAACGGGCACCGGCTGGTGAGTTATCTTTCGCCGCAAACCGGCAAACCGTTTCCGCTAAAGTTTGAACGTCAGGGTGAGAAAATAGAGATCACCAGCGCGCATCGCATTGGCGTTAATGAAAGTAATGCACACCTGGCGGCGGGTCTGGCCGGGCTGGGGATCATTCAGACGTTCAGTTATTCACTGTCGTCGATTCTGCGGCAGGGCGATATGGTGGAGATATTGCGCGACTGGCGGCCTGCGGGTTATCCGTTTCATCTGGTTTATCCGCAAAACCGGCACGTAACGCAACGGCTGCGGGTGTTTATCGACTGGCTGGTGGCGTGTTTTCCGGCGCGCGTCGCGGGGGAATCCGGCACCTGAGTGCCGGATTAGCAGATTAGTTGCCGCGATAGGTTGAGTAACCAAACGGGCTCAGCAGTAACGGGATATGGTAGTGCTCGCCACTGGCTTCCATGTTGAATTCAACCGGAATCTCCGGGAAGAAGGTTTTCTGATTGGTTTTTTTGTAGAAGTCACCGGTTTTAAACACCACACGGTAGCTGCCCGCACTGGCCATCTTGTCCTGCGGGAACAGGGCGCTGATACGACCGTTGTTGTCGGTAACGCCGGAGGCCAGTTTTACCCAGTTATCCTGCTGCTTTTGATCCAGCTCGACTTCGATGCCCGCGGTAGGCTGACCGGTTTGCAGATTAAGAACGTGTACGCTCAGCGGATTTTTAGCGGCAGCGGGCTGAGCTGCGATAGCGGACGCGCCAGAGGCCATCAGTAATGTTGCGATCAAAGCGTATGATGTTTTCATCAATGTTTCCTTTATTGATTGGTTGAAGTCGTGTAGCAGTGCAGAGAGAGTAAAGGGCCTGAGACCAAAGCGAAAATCAGCCGCGGTAAATGTGAAATTTCTGAGGGAATTAATCTATTTAGTTACATCATACAAGAGTTGTTTTTTTAATTAATAGTCCGGCATTTATGCGATAAAAGTTGATCAGAGAAAAGTGCCGCCAGGTTGAATTAACCGCGATTGGCAGCCAAAGCAGGGCACCAGGTGTTCAGTGCTGAGCAGAGAGCTGGATCAATTCAGGATTTTTCCGCTTCTGAAATGTCGCGCTCAATGACTGCAATTCGATACAGATAGCTGCAATTTGCCACGTTAACCCCGATGATTTCCAGGAAGACTGGTTCTGCCATTTAAATGGCGCGCTATTTAGTTGTTTACAATGAAGAGGTGCCGTGTCATTGTTCGGCCAACCAGATAGCACACTATTAAATAGCAAGTTAATCGGAGTCCTGTAATGAAAATGAAACTGATCGCCAGTGCATTACTGTTAAGCAGCCAGATAAGTAGCGCGTTTGCTGCGCCAACTGAAAACAGTCCGCAACCGACCGTAGGTGTCGCCGCCTTTCTGAAAGCGCTCAACAGCGGAACGGGTAAACCAATTGAGCAACTCTCTGTCAACGATGCCCGGGCAGTATTGACCGGAGCACAGAAGGGCGCAGAACTGCCGCCGGCACAGATTTCACAGAAGATCATTACTGTACTGGGCAAGTCTCTGACGCTGACCATCGTTAAACCTGAGCACGCCAGCAGCACATTGCCGGTGTTTATGTTCTTCCACGGCGGCGGATGGGTGCTGGGCGATTTTCCAACCCATGAACGTCTGGTTCGTGACATGGTGAATGCATCCGGTGCTGCAGCGGTATTCGTTAACTATCAACCTTCGCCAGAAGCCCATTTCCCGGTGGCAATCACTCAGGCCTATGAAGCCACTAAATGGGTCGCCGACCATGGTGCTGAAATTGGCGTTGACGGAAAACGTCTGGCGCTGGTTGGTAACAGCGTTGGCGGTAACATGGTGGCGGCAGTTGCGTTACAGGCGAAACAGTTTAAAACGCCAGCTATCCGTTATGATGTGATGCTATGGCCGGTTACCGATGCGCGTTTCGACACGCCGTCATATGAGCAGTTTGCTGACGGACATTTCCTGACGAAGAACATGATGAAGTGGTTCTGGGATAATTACACGACGTCGGAAAAAGATCGTAATAACATTCTGGCATCGCCGTTGCGCGCCAGCACTGAACAGCTGAAGGGGTTACCGCCAACGCTGATTCAGACTGCAGAGCTGGATGTATTACGGGATGAAGGTGAAGCATTCGGTCGTAAGCTGGATGCAGCAGGCGTGCCGGTGACCGTTACACGGTACAATGGCATGATTCATGACTTCGGTTTGCTGAACGCCTTGAGCCAGGAACCGACAGTCAGAACAGCCATTGACCAGGCGGGTGAAGCACTGCGTTCGCATCTGAAATAATCTGATGACAAACCCCGGACTGCATCGTTGTTCGGGGTTTTCAGGCGATCTGTTTGAAGGCATCACTATGAAGGTGCAGGGCAGTGGCAGTAACGTAACAGCAGGTCGGAAGTACAGTAATGAATGACGCAGTATCACAGTGATAAGTGCACTGTTAATCTCTTATTTAACATAATATACATTATGCGCTCTTTGGTCATGTGTCTGTCTTATCCTGTTTTCCACCTTTCCCAGGGAATCTCTGCGGATGCCTGATGATTCTGTCTGACAATGAATCTCTCCGTCTTTTCATCATTCAGGCTGTAATCGATAAACATCTGCGTTGCCGTGTTGCACCTCTCAGCCTGTTCTCTTCTGACACTGTGTTCAGTGGGAAATTTTAATCGGCGCTAATTTCCGGCCAGACGCCTGCATTGCTGCGTTATGCCATCAAACACGCGTTCTGCCAGTTCTGACGGGAACTGATCTGGCAGTTGAGCGCGAACACGCTCGATGACGTCCGGTGCGTCAGAAATTATTTCATCCATCATCATCTCAACCTGCTTTTTACTCAGGCCGGTCTGCTCACCGTGGTTAATCCAGTGCCGTCTTTGTATTCTGTAGAGTTTGTAATAGTTGCTGCTGCCGCGAGCGGCCATCGCCAGTTTGCATTTTTGCCAGGCTATCTGATTATTGCCATTTCCGATGACCGGCCATGCCGATAAAACATCATAAAGTGGCGTAAGGCAATAATGCCCCTGAGGCCCTATCGCAATACTGAAATTTTTAGCATGGCCATCTGTGGCCGCCAGTACCCAGAAAATTATCTGTGCTTTAAAGAAATGCAATCTGTCCTGTTCTGCGTGATCTGAATGACTCAGAATCTCCATAATTTCAGAGATACCTGGCCCGCCGTCGGCCTGATATTTGCGTAATGGTGACATCCCCGCAGCCTGACACATATCTTCCTGAGGTAAACGAATGATCCAACGCTGATCACCTGACCATTTGCGGTCAAAACGTTCAACCACCAGGACTTTCTGATCTTCGAATTGAGCGATTTCTGTTCTTGCGACCGGGATGCCGAATTGTTCAAGTAGCAGCGAACAGAGCCATTCGTTTTCCACGGATGTACTCATATCAGCTTTCATATTGCCGACCAGGCCAAGCGGTAACTTGAAAATATGCGTCGTTGGCGTATTCCCTTCAGGCCTGCACCACCGATCGTCATGCCATAATAACGCTGTTTTTTCCTGCGCACCGGCAATGGACAGCCGTAAGTCGCCTGTATCACTCTGTCTGCCGGGTAATGACGCCGCCGTGGTATTTCGCAATGTCATTGCGATCTCTGATTCAGAGAGCGGCCGATATTTTACGCAATATAAATCCGTGGGTTCATCGCCCTCTTTCAGTAACTGTATCGCGCCTACGCAATCTTTTCCCAGCTCGGTCAACAGGTCAAAAGGGTCGAGACTTTCTGCCTGATACCGCATAGCCAGACGCCTGCGAATCCCTTCACTGTCTGGTAATAAATTATCAAAATAGTCACGTACCACATTTCCGCGCCAGATTTGATCGCCGGGGGTAAAAGGCAAAGAGAGCGATAACGGTCTTCCTTGCGCGTCGGCACTCCATTCAGGAAGATATTGCAGCGTGTCTTCTCCTTTGCTTTTGTTCCAGAATCCAACCTGAATACCGTTCATCCATATCACTAAACGCTGCTGTCTCCGGCTCATAGCGTCACCATTTCTCCCGTCTCGCAGGTGAATTTTCTAACGTCCCCTTTTCTTCTGTCGGCTTTCCTGCGGATGAGCTTATTCCCGAAGAGAGAGTCATCTCCACGCCCAGCAGTGTGAAGATTTTGAAGAGGCGTTCAATGCTGGCTCTGGCCGGGTTGGCTTCCAGACGCGCATAAGTCTGCTGAGTGACGCCTAATCGTTCAGACAGATCTTTTTGCGTCAGTCCATTTGCTTTGCGAAAACCAATAAGCAAAGGACGCAACTGGCTGAGTGTTTTTATCGGATAGACATTTTTCATCTTGCGCTGACCGCTTTAACAGGTGATACAGCCTGTACGCTGTTTAATCAAAATACACTCTAAAAGCTGTTAAAGCAATATAACAGCTTAAAAGCTGTAATTTGCTAATACAGCCTTCAGGCTGTTAACGACGGCTTTCCTGTTTTAAATGTGTGCTCCAGGACCGGGATTCGGGCACCAGCTGTAGAATTTTTGTGCTCCGCAGGCGCTGCTACGTCAATTCTGAATAACTGGCGTGACGTCAGGGCTGCAGAATTTATCACAACGCGTTAAAGTAACCGGCTTTGAGTCTGGAAAAATGAGGAAAAATGGAACGCTTATTTGTCTATGGCACGCTCTGTCCGGGCCGCGAGAATGCCCATATTCTTGAAAACATTGGCGGCGAATGGCTGGCCGGCTCGGTAAACGGCACCTTCTATGAGCGTGGCTGGGGTGCAGCGGCTGATTTTCCTGGCATTGTTCTGGATGAACATGGCCCCGCTGTACCAGGATACTTGTTTATCTCTGAGCAGCTGGATGCGCACTGGCCAATGCTGGATGCGTTTGAAGATGGCTATGATCGCGTCGAAGTTCGCGTAACTGCCGGGGATAACCAGTATTACACTGCGTGGATTTATCAGTTACAGCCACAGGTAAACAGCTAATTCTCTCAGCCTGTAATGCGCCAGGCGCACCCTGCTCTTATTGCGAGTTTCAGCCGCTGCGTGATGCGAATTTGACGAATCCTCAAATGACGGCAACAGTGTCAGGCGGGCATGAAAAAGTATGCAACACACTGATTTTAAATGGGTATAATGTCCGCTTTACTCAGCAATCCACCCCAGCGTTTTCCCATTATCCCGGCTCGTTTTACTGTAAGACATGACAAACAGGCACCCTGTCTGACATCTTTTTTAAATTAAGATCTAATGTATGATGTAACTAAAAGGTATTCTCTTTACTACACTTCAATCCCGGTTCGAAACACCACCAGCCAGCCCCTGTTACTCCGGCCAGCGCTGATGGGGAAAAAGTGATACCCGAATATTAAAAAGATGGATTAATGGCGCGACAGCTGCACTCTCCTCGCGGGCAATTTTCTCTATCCGCAACAGTAACAGATCCAGTTCATCCAGCAGATCCTGATGCGGTGATAATTGCAGTGACTTCATTTTGCGTTTCAGATAAAGCGCCAGCTCGTGAAACATCTGACCGCTATCAATCCGATGGCTCTCCAGCACTTCCCTGTATCGTGCGTAAAAGTCATAACAGTTAGCACCCAGCCAGGTTTCGGTAATCAGATACCCACCCACCACGATATCCGGCACAGGATCGAGACGCTTACGCGGCAAAATAATGTTCACCCTGTCGAGCATTCGGGCAATAAATTGTTGCCGTGACAGCAGCGTGGCGGAATTACGTTCCACCATTTTGATAAATCCTAACAGGTCGCGCAGTCCCCGTTGCACCGCTCTTCTGGCAATCCAGGAGGGCCGCTTATTGCGGATCAACGCCGTCAGCACCACAGCAAACATAATCCCCACCATTGAGGAGATGGCCGCGTTCAGCGTGACGATCAGGTTTGGCACATAGTGATGGCTTAAGCCGATAAAGCCGGGGATCTGAATAGCGACACTCAGCCCCACCATATTGGTTGCCGGATTAGCGATCACCAGACTTAGCAGCATCAGGCCAGGCAGCAGACAGATCATCAACGCCTGTAAGGTATTGGCCTGTGGAATCAGGAACGCGATATAAAACAGGCTGACCACCAGTGCAATCACCACCCCTTTCACGAAGAGCTTCATCGGCGTCACCGGGGAATCAACACCCGCGAAAAAAGAGCTGATAATCGCCGCCATCAAAGGCGCATTCGCCCCATCGGCCCAGCCGCTGCCAATCCAGAACAGGCTGGAGAGAAAGGTGGCCAGAAAAGCGGTCAGCGCGGACAACCGCAGCAGGCCTTTATCAATATGACGATGTTCCCGGATATTGCGGATCGCCGCCCCATCCCCGTGGCTGTAGAGATCCCCGGCTCGCGCGCTGACATTTTCATAGGCATCGGCAATACGTACAAAGTTAGCCAGCCGCTCCAGCAGACCAATCAGCAGCAGACTCTCTTCAGTTAGCAGACGCCCTGCCCGCCATTCCTCTTCCAGCGTCGCCTGACTGGAGGCAATCGCCTCACGCAGTCCGGCAATATCGTTAATACGGTCATGATGCAGCCACAACAGAAATTCCTGAAACACGTCGGTGACGCACGGCGGAAAACGAATGTTCAGTTCGGCCAGTACGCCCAGCCGTGACTCAATCGCGGTCAGCGTCGGCAGCAGATAACTCAGATGCTGATACTGCACGCTGACCAGACGGATGACATTACGCGCCGCTTCGCCCTCATAAACACAGTGTGTCAGCAATGTTTCAACATTCAGCGGATAGCCCGCCATCTGAATCAGGATATCTTCCCGCTCCAGCGATTTGTTCTTCGCCATCCCGCTGATCAGTTCATCACAGAGTTTGCGCGCGTTGAGAAACCAGTGATTAACGCTCTGCCCCAGCAGATGGTGCATCGAAACCGGAAATACCAGCCGGTGAACCAGCGTACTGCAGAGGATACCCAGCGTAATCTCCTCAATACGTGAAATGACGGTATTAATAATCGCAGACGGCGTATCCACATCAGGAAAGCCCATTATCGCCGCACTGTAACCCGCCAGCATAAAGACATAACTCTTCGGCGTGCGGTCATGCAGAGAAAGATAAAGGCAAACCGTTACCCACAGTGACACACAAAGACTGAACAATACGGGTGACTGCACGGTTTCAGGATAGATCAGCAGAATGAAGATGCCGCCCAGCAGCGTGCCCATCAGACGAAACAGTGATTTCGAGACGGTCGATGCCGCATAAAGCTGTGACGTGACAAAAACGGTGGTCAGCGCCCAGGCGGGTTTTTCGAAGTTAAGAAAGAGTGCGACAGAGAGTGCGATAAACGCGGCAAGAGAGGTTTTGCAGGCAAACAAAACCGCGTTTTTGGTAAACCATTTCATCGAATGAGAGCAACCAGGAACTTTCTGAGGCGCGTATCCTGACAGATGCGCCTCTGTTTTACTCTCAGTTAAATTTTACAAATTATTACCGGCCTCCTCAGGCCGGGTAATCGTCTACTGACGCACCAGCGCGCGGCGCTTATCCAGTAAAAAAGGGCGTAAATACCCTACCGTATTTGAGAGCAACATCACCTCCTCCGGCAACCGGATCCTCAGCACCTCCGCCAGGTAGGTTTTGCGCTGCGTCATACGCTGCCAGACATCCGGATAAGCGCGCGCCAGCTCATCACGCAATGCCGCATCTGCCAGCCCGACCGTATCCTCAATACTGCAGCCTCCGTAACCCGGCACCGACGGGATGATATCAATCTGCAGCAGCATACCGCTCTTTAGTGTCACGGCAGAGTCGGGATAGACAGGTGAGCTTAACCACTCTTCGTCAGCCACCAGATGCCCCGGATTCAGATGCCAGCCATACTCTGCTTTGGGCAACACGCTCTCAATAAGTGAATAGAGTTCGCCGCCGGTCATACCGATGTGCAGATGTTCCAGCCAGCTGACCACCGCATGATAATAGGGGATCGCCAGACGGGTTAACCAGTCCGAAACGTTACACTGTAACTCAGAAGCCTCACTGACTACATAAGCGGAACGACTTGTCAGCCCGCCTTTATAGCCGGTAGTAAGAGAAAGCTTATCGCCAGTGACTAACTGTTTATCCGATGGATAAAGCCGGGCATGCGCAAAACGATCGCCGGTTGCCGCAATCGTCACCACCGTATTAGGCTGACCTTCTGCGTTAAGCTGTGCGCCTAACGCCTTCTCCGTGTTGCCTGGCTCTACGCTATCCAGCGCAGCCAGCATGGCGGTTGACGCAAGATTTGCCCCAGCCTCATAAAACGCCACTTCATCGGCGCAATTCACGCAGCGCGCACCGTTATCCGGCGAAATAAACAGCCCGGTCGCGTTAACCAGCAGCGCATCACTGCCCGTCGCCTGCGCCGCTGCAGCGTAAACGAACTGCGGCAAATCACACATTCCTTGTTGCCTGCCGGTAAACAACTTCCAGCCCACCAGCCCGGTGCGTTCTCCCGCGACAATCCCGGCCTCATTTAACAGCTGATCCAGTGGCTGCTCACCGCGCATCGGCTGATTAGGCAACGAAAAGAGCGGCGCATGCAGACAGCGCCCCGGATTGCGGGCAAAAGGCACCAGCTTTAGATTCTCATTACCCATGATATAAGTGAGAGCGCCCTGCTGATTCACCACCAGCAGCGCCTCCTCGAAGCGAGGAATGAATCCCGCCAGATACTCAAAATTGCTGCCGTGCTCTTTGTCGGCATAGATAATCAGCTGTGCAATCTTCTGCTCCTGCATGCGCTGAATAATAGCGGCCAGACGACGATGCAGCGTTTCATCAGACAACACAGGACTGGCGACACCGGGAAACACCGGCGGTGAAGCAATGACTTCCAGGGCATAGCGATTGGCATCCATAACGCACTCCAGTGTCCGCATTGACAGAGTCAGGTTCCCGTTCCCGGGGTAAACCTAATGTTTCTCCTGTAGGGTGCAACCATCACACAACTTACTCGTTGCGTGTTATCAAAAGATGGACATTCCCTTATAACGATTTGCCTGCCTTGTGCAGGCTTTTTTATGGGTGATTCGTCGCAGGAGACATTATTCGCTGTGACCGGCGACAAAAATGGTCAGCGACGCAGGACCCAATAAGAGTGAGCCGATCAGAAGAGTACATAAAGCGATAAGCAGAGCCCGCTTTACGCGGGCTCCTGATATTATTTGATGGGAACGCCGGCATTCTCCAGCGCTTCAGCCTTTTCGGGATACTGCTCTGCCGTGCCGGCATTCATGATCACAGCCCCGCAACGGATGCAGTGATCGCCCTTCACATCGTGCACAACATCATCCGGATTACCGGTATTGAGACTGACATCACGCGTGGCGTAAACAAACGCCTCTCCTTCACATCCCGGACACTTCATACCCATACTCCTTTGTTATGCCTGTCAGATAAGCATAGCTGACCCGCTTTTAACGAGACATGGGCAGACTGGCTTTTCAGCATAGTGCCAGCTCCGTGCCCTCACTCTCCATGCCGTAACCGCTCCAGCATAATCAATGCATGGCTGAAAATGGCGTCGGCGATATGCTGAGGAAAGTCGGGCGGCAACGCATCACGCACCAAAACGATTGCCTGGGGAAGCGCTTTAATGAAGAAGTCAAAGATCTGCTGCAGGCTGTCACGATCAAAACTCACCTGCTTCGCCGTGGCGATAAAATGGCGCGGGTAAATTTTGTCGATCTCCGTCCTCTTCTCCTGAGTGGCACCCAGCCCCATCGCCAGTGTCAGCGTTTGCGTGTTCATGCCGGAACCCGACTGCACCGGGTACGCGGAGATCACATCATAAAAAGGGGTCAGACGGTAACTGCCGCCGCGCTCAATAAACAGTGAGAAATTCCTGGCGTGACCGTCGGTGGCACCAATCAGCCACTGAAATACCTGGAACATCATAAAGCGATAGCGATCTTCAATGGCGTGACGTGATCCCATCAGTATCTGCATGATCTCTGCGATGCCCGGCCCGCCATCCGATTCATATTGGGTTGACGAGGTCAGTCCCAGCGCCTGACAGAAATCCTCCTGTGGCAGGCGAATCAGCCGGGTTTTGTCACGTGACCAGCGGCGATCAAAGCGTTCAACGGCGAGGGCGCGCATCTTTCCGGCCCGGATAATGGTCGCCTGCGGCACATTGATACCGAGTGCGCGGGCCAGCGTCAGACAAAGATACTCATTCTCTACGCTTTCACGCATATCCAGCGTAGCGGTCGGCTGTTTAATCTCACCGACTGGCAGCTTAATGATGTGTGAGGCAGACGTGCCACCGGCAGGAATGCTCCAGCCTTCCTGCGTCAGCAGCAGCGCGGTTTTCTCCTGTGCACCCGCAACTGAGAGGCGGAAATCGGGCTCCTCATGCAACATTCCCAGCGGAATATCGTACCTGGCCGACAGTACGCTTTCGAGCCGGGCTTCATCCAGCACCTCATAACGAGCCTGCACGGCAGGCAATGGCCTGTCGGGCGGCAACAGCATGATTGCTCCGACGGTGTCACGTCCCACCTCCTGCAGTAAATCAAAGGGCTCACAGGATTGAGTCTGGTAACGCGCTGCGATTCTCTCACGAATCAGTGGGCTGTCCGGCAGCAGGTTATCGAAGAAGTTAATCACAGCGTGTGATGTGATCGCCTTAACCTGCAATGGCATTGAGAGTGACAGCGGCCGGGAGAGCGGATTACTCAGCCAGCCGGTATCATACTGAAACGCATGGGTGCCGTTTCGCTGCCGTGTCAGTACACCCACCCGTTCGCCGTTCATCCACGCAATCAGCCTTTGCATTACCACTCATCCTCATCATGCAAATGAGTCGCCGTGACCGCCTCTTTTTCCTGAACGGCCAGACTCACTTCCAGCGCCTGTAACAGCTTAAACAGCGTGGCCAGTGAGGTGCTGTCAGGCGCATTTTCAAAATGAGAAATGGTAGCCTGTTTCAGGCCGACCTTTTTTGCCAGCTCACTCTGCGTCCAGCCATTGCGCTGGCGGATAAACTTGAGCTGGTTTGCCAGCTGTATCGGGCTGTATATCATGGGGTGACTCCTTAAGGATCACAGGCTGTCAGCATAACGCAGATGCATTATCCTTTACAGGGGATAAAAAGAGATTATACCCGCAAAGGGATAATTTGCTTATTATACCCTACAGAGGATAAACGCTAAAATATCCCTTTAAGGGGATAAAAACACACAGATAGAAGAGACACAGAATGCACACATTTACCCTTACCTATCAGGAAAACGATAATGATCGGGACGCGTTGCTGACAGGATTAGGCGCTTACAACCGGCAGTTTATCAGCCGCGAGAACTGGGGCCCGCTGTCGGTTTATCATAAAGATGCAGAAGACGTGTTGCGCGGTGGAGTCATCGCATCGCGCAAAGGCAACTGGCTCTGCATTGATTTTCTCTGGGTGGACGAAACTGTGCGTGGCAGTGGTCTGGGTCGCGCGCTGATGGAAGCCGCGGAACAGGAGGCGGCTAAGAGGGGATGTCTCTTTGCGCTGGTGGATACCTTCAGCTTTCAGGCTCTGCCGTTTTATCAGAAGCAGGGGTATCAGCAGCAGATGTCCCTGCCCGACTTTCCAGAGAACGGTATGCAGCGTCACTATCTGACGAAAACGCTCAGGGTAACAGACTCACGCTGACCGCCATTAAAGCAGTCAGCGTGACAGGGTCACAAACCCGCAATACGCCGAAGGTCTGCTTCGGCGCCGGGAGCAACGGCCAGAACCTGCGCCCCTTTGATGATGCGGTCGCCTTCGGTATTGAACGGGTGGTACCAGCCGCCCGCCTCTTTCACCAGACAGTAACCCGCCAGGCAATCCCAGGCGTGCATATAGGGTTCGTAATATCCCACAACCCGACCGGCGGCGACCCACGCCAGCATCAGCGCGCCCGAACCAATGCGGATAAAGTTACCGCCCGCCGACAGCAGCGCCGCCACAATCTCGCCAACCTGCTGCGGACTGACATAACTGTTAGCGCCAAAGCCGGTAACATGGTTTTGCAGTGTGCGGGTGGGATCAACCTGCAGACGACGACCGTTCAGCGTCGCGCCCTGCCCCAGTGCCGCCACATAGCACTCCTCATAAGTGGGTGCGAAAATCACACCGATAACCGGCACATCGCCACGCAGCACTGCCACCGAAACGCACCAGCTCGGCATCCCATTGAGAAACGGGCTGGTGCCATCGATCGGATCAACCACCCAGGTGTAGTCAGAGTGTCCCGCCTGCAGCCCCGACTCCTCACCCAGAAAGCCATCATCGGGAAACGCATCCTTTATGCGGCTGGCGATCAACTGCTCTACTTCACGGTCGGCAATTGACACCACATCCTGCAAATCGTACTTGGTCTCTACCACCAGCGTGTCGCGACGGTTAAACCAGCCTAGCGCGGTCGCGCCACCTTCGCGGGCCACAGCCTCCGCTAAAGCCAGTCGCGCCATTATTTCATCATGCGATGCCATGCAAACTCCTCGGGTTAATCAGATTAACGGGCAATCAGGGCAAGGCCCTGCGGCTTAAAGTTGACGCCTACCAGGGTGGCGAGAGGCAGACGCTGTTCCATCTGCGGATCGATAATGAACAACGCGCCCAGCTCGGTCGCGACTTCATATTCAATATGGTCACCCAGCCAGGTGCTGTGGATCACTTCACCCTGCAACGCGCCCTGGCCATCGCCAGACAACGTAATAAACTGGGGTCTCACCGCCAGCTGGGCACTGCCGGTTTTAGCGCCCGCACCCCGCACCCGAAAGCGCTGGTTACCCAGACGAACCAGTGCGTCATCTGCATCCGCCTGCTCCACTTCACAGGGCAGAATATTGGCTTCCCCCATAAAGTCCGCAATAAAGACCGAGTTGGGCGAATGATAAAGCGTCTCCGGCGCGCCCTGCTGGGCAATATCCCCCTCTTTCATGACAATAATCTTATCGGAGACTGCCAGCGCCTCTTCCTGATCATGGGTGACATAGACCGCCGTAAATCCGAGCCGCTGCTGCAAATCACGGATATCGGTGCGCACCCGACGGCGCAGACGCTCATCAAGGTTCGACAACGGCTCATCGAGCAGCAGCACCTGCGGTTCCAGCACCAGCGCACGCGCTACCGCAATACGCTGCTGCTGTCCGCCAGAAAGTTCAGACGGCAACCGCTCTCCCTGACTCTCTAACCCCACCAGCTTCAGCCCCTCACGCGCCCTGTCCTGCGCTTCGCGTTTGTTCATGCCCGAGGAGAGCAGCCCGTAAAGAATGTTGTCGATAGCGTTCATGTGGGGAAACAGCGCGTATGACTGAAACACCATCGCCACATCCCGTTCGTTAGCGGGCAGATGCGTTACCTCTTTGCCGCCAATCAGAATCCTTCCCGAGGTGGGATGCTCCAGCCCGGCCAGTAGCCGCAGCGTGGTAGTCTTGCCGCAGCCGGACGGCCCGAGCAGCGTCACCAGCGTGCCTGGCTCTACGGTGAGCGACAGATCCGGCACGGCGGTAAAACCAGCAAAACGCTTCGCGACATGTTCAAACACCACCGATCCGGCGTTAATGGTCGTCATAGGGCTCTCTCCTGAGTCAGTGTGGAGGCAGAAGGTGCGGTAACCATCACCGCCGGTTGGGTTGTACGGCGCAGGCGACGTTCGCCCACCAGCAGCTGGAACAGGCCTATGATTAGCAGCATCACGACAATCAATACCGACGAGTAGGCAATGGCGACGCCATACTCACCGTTCTCCACCAGCCCGACGATGTAAGAGGTCGCCATGTTGTACTGGGCGCTGACCAGGAAAATCACCGCGCTGATCGAGGTTATCGCCCGCACAAAGGCATAGACCAGCGCGGCGCTGATCGCCGGTTTCAGCAACGGCAGCACGACTTTGCGCAGCGTCCGAAAACTGTTAGCGCCCAGCGTCAGTGAGGCTTCATCCAGGCTTTTATCCAGCTGGCTCATCGCCGCAATCCCGCCACGCACGCCGACCGGCATATTACGGAAGACAAAGCAGGCGATCAGGATCATCGCGGTACCGGTCATCTCCAGCGGCGGCAGGTTATAGGCCATGACATAACTCACGCCGATGACCGTACCGGGAATGGCAAAGCTCAGCATCAGCATGAATTCAAAGGTCTGACGGCCGGCAAACTTCTGCCGCACAATCAGCCAGGCCGTCAGCAGCCCCACAATGGCCGTGAGCGGCGCAGCGATCAGGGCAATCTCCAGCGTGGTCCAGAAGGAGTTCCAGGCGACGCCGCGCCAGACCAGCTGCCCCTGATTGACGCTGACGCTGAAGGCGCGAATGTAGTGATCCAGCGTCAGGTTGTTATTCAGCCCCCACGACTGTACAAAGCCGCCAATCATGATCATGCCGTAGATCACCAGCGTGAAGAGTCCCCACGGGATGACCATGCCATAGACGCTGTAGCGCACCGGACGCGGCAGCATCACGTGACGGCCACCGTCGCCTTTGCCGGTGACGGTGGCAAAGCTTTTTCCGGCGAGCCAGACGCGCTGCACCAGAAATGCAGTCAGCGTAAAGCCCAGCAGGATCATCGCCAGCACCGCCGCGCGGCTCGGGTCGTTCTGTGCGCCGACCACAGAGAAGAAGATTTCGGTGGAGAGCACGCCATGACTGCCACCCAGCACCATCGGGTTACCGAAATCGGCCATGCTTTCGATAAAGCTGATCAGGAAGGCGTTGGCCAGACCGGGCGCCATCAGCGGCAGCGAGATGCGGGAGAAGGTGCGCCAGCGACTGGCGCGCAGCGTCTGAGAGGCCTCTTCCAGTGACGGACTGACACCCTCGACCACGCCAATCAGCACCAGGAAAGCGATAGGGGTAAACGACAGCACCTGCGCAATCCAGATGCCGGTCAGGCCATAGAGCCAGCGGCCCGGTTCGATGCCGAACAGCGTTGCCAGTGATTCTGTTACGACACCGGAGCGGCCAAACAGCAGGATAAGCGCCAGTCCGATAACAAACGGTGGCGTGATAATCGGCAGAATGGTCAGCATCCGCAGCGCTTTCTTGCACGGCAGCGACGTGCGCGTAGCCGCCAGCGCAAACGCCAGCCCCAGCAGCGTCGAACCGCTGGCGGTCATCAGCGCCAGTCCCAGCGTGCGCCAGGCCGTGCCGCAGGTGCCACCGGTGAAACAGGAGAGACTCCAGATCGCAGGGTCCTGCATATTGGCAATCAGCCCATCCGGTTTGAAGCTGCCATCAATATCCTGCACCGAGGCGACAAACAGGCTCAGCACCGGATAGAGCACAAAGGTGGTTACCAGCGCCACCAGCAGTACAATCGACGCCACGACAAAGGCATCACCTTTCAGCACACCCCGCTCCGCCAGGGCAAATGCGAAGATCAGCAAAAACACGGTCAGCAGCAGCAACGCGCCCGCGCCCATTGCTGGCTGGCCCAATGCCTGCGGACCCGCGATATGTTCCAGCCACAGCCAGTTCCAGCCACTGAAACCAATGGCATGCCCTTCCAGCACCAGAAACAGGATGCCCGTGACGCTGAAAAGCAGCAGGAGCGTGCTACGCGTGCGGCCCGGCGGCAGAAAGACGCTGGCCGCAGAGAGCAGCCACAGCGCGACAGCAATACTCAGCCAGCTGCGTAACGCGAGCTGCCCCAGCGCCGGTGCACTGTTCTCATCGGTCCATAAGCTGAACAGCCACTCCCCGCTGAAGAAGCCCTGCTCCAGGCTGTACCAGGGCAGCAGCGTCAGCGCGACGGCGCCCGCCAGCAGCGCCGCGGTTAAGCGACGATTGTGCGCATTCATAAATTACCTCGATCAGGAAGCGGGCATCAGGCTTACGCCACCGCGGTCTGGCAACGGCCCGGCTCAGGCGGCCGGGACAACCCCACTGTTATTGCGCGCTGGCACCAATCTCTTTATCCCAGCGGCCCAGCAGCGCTTTACGTTTTGCCGAATCGCCATAGGTTTTGAAGTCATAATCGATCAGTTTGATGTTCTCGAAACGCGGCGCATATTCAGAGATCTCCGCCTGACGGTTGGAAGGGAGCTGGAACGATTTCGCCTCTTTCATGTGTGATTGCGCCTCAGCGCTCAGCGCCCAGTCATACCAGACTTTGGCATTTGCCAGATTTCGTGCTCCTTTGATGATCGACATTGAACCAATCTCATAGCCAGTGCCTTCACAGGGCGCGACGGGCTTAATCGGGAAGCCATCCACTTCCATCGCTACGGCATCGTGCATAAAGACAATCCCGAGGGTGGTTTCACCGCGCGCAGCGGCTTTGACCGGCGCAGAGCCGGACTTGGTGTATTGCGAGATGTTGGCGTTAAGCTTCTTCAGATAATCGAAGGCTTTGTCTTCACCCATAATCTGCACCAGCGTCGCCAGGGTGTTATAGGCCGTGCCGGAGGAGTTGGGATTGGCGATCTGAATCTCACCTTTAAAACCCGGGTCGAGCAGGTCAGCCCAGCAGGCCGGGACCTTCAGCTTTTTCTCCGCCAGCAGCTTCGTGTTATAGCCCCAGCCCAGCGCACCGGCGTAGACGCCCACGGTGCGATAACCGGAGATTTCCGCCACTTTTTGTGACCAGGGTTGTTGCTGATCGAGCAAAGGGGATTTATAGGCCTGGGTTAAGCCCTCTTCGGCAGCCTGCATGTGCGGATCCCCGGTGCCGGCCCACCAGATATCGGTACGGGGATTGCGTGCTTCACTGCGGATACGGGCATAGGCTTCACCGGCAGAGAGCCGCACCATGCTGAGTTTGATATCAGGATGGCTCTGGCTGAACAGCGTGGTCATCTGTTCACACACCACCACATCCGCTGAGCAGATCATGTTAAGGCCGGCCGCCGAGGCAGCAAACGGCATCATAGGGCAGACAATGACAGCAGCGAGCAGAGAGGAATAACGCATGATGTTCTCCTGGGGCTGGATGACGCAGGTGCGCCAGCTATTGCACATGTGTGCAAACGTATGCGCAAAGTAGTACGGCGAGCTGTTGACACTGTCAATTCGGTTGTTACGCAATTGTCAGGCGCTGTCACAAATTTGAAACACTTTACGTGCAGCCATGTTTTGCACAGCCTTGCAATTTCAGGCAGACTCAGTGCAGACAACGGTGGGACGGGGAAATAAGATGCAGCAGCTTAAAGCGGTGGTAAGCGCACAGGATGTCGCAGACCGGGCGGGCGTTTCCCGTTCAGCGGTCTCCCGCACCTTTACGCCAGGTGCCAGCGTGTCGGAGGCCACCCGTCAGCGGGTGATGAAAGCGGCAGAAGAGCTGGGCTATCACGTCAACCATCTGGCACGGGGTCTGGTTCGCAACCGCAGCGGCATTGTCTGTTTAATTGCCTCCGAAGTGGATACGCCCTACCGTGCCAGCCTGGTGCGCTGGATGACCCAGTACCTGCAGGAAGCGGGAAAAGTGGCGATGCTAATTAACACCGACCGCTCGGATGCGCGCGTTTCCGCCGCGCTGCAACAGGCGATTAATTTTCGCGCCGACGCCTCCATTATTCTTTCAGGTATGCCTGACAGCGGCATTACCCGCCTCTGCTACAAACATGGCCAGCACCTGGTGCTGATTAATCGCGATGAGTCTTTGCCCGGTACGCTCAATATTAATCTCGACTCCGGCCCGGCAGCGGAAATGGCGGTCAACGCATTTGTGCGGGCGGGCTGCAACTGCATCGCTTTCGTGAATTCGCTGGCGGGAACACCCAGCCTGCTGAAGCGCGAAGCCGATTTTCTGGCCGCGGCGCAGAAAGCGGGCGTCGCGGTTCAGGTCGAGCGGTTCGGCTCCACCTCCTATGAAAGCGGACAGATTCTGGCTCAGCGTCTGCTGACCCGAAAAGTTCGCCCTGACGCGGTTTACTGCGCCACCGACCTGCTCGCCTGTGGCTTTATGGATGAAGCGCGTCACCGCTTTGCGCTGCGTATTCCGGAGGATCTCTGCATCATGGGGCACGACAATATTCCGCAGTCTGGCTGGTCCTCTTACAACCTCACCACCTTCGCGCAGCCGGTGGAGCAGTTCGCCCGCGATGCGATTGCCTGGCTGGTGGAGACGGAAGCGCAACCGGAGACACTGATGCCGAAGAATGAACAGCAGCAGGAGCGCAGAATATACCCGGTGGATGTCGTCTGGCGGGGTTCAGTACGCGGCGGATAACCGCCTTTTTTTATTTTCTGCCGATGCGCTTTATTCGCTGTAATAATAACCAAAACCCGCCACGCTTCGTTTTAAATATCCCCTTCCCGCGCAGAAAAATAATCGGAGGCTCCGGCACAGTTTTCTGATTTCATGACTACGCTTTATCAGCATTATTAATTTCTTCTGGTTTTACCTGCTCAATGAATCAGCAGTCAGATGTGACAAATATCACATTTGTGCCAGGCTTAATGTCTCAGATAACGTTGTTCAAGGAGCATACAATGGCGACACCCACTAACAAGACGCTCGATCTGGATCAATTCCCTAAACCTCCTTTTGAGGATCAGCCACAACAGGCACCAGGCCTGGCCAGCAAAATGATCCCGGTTCCCGATCACGGTGAAACCAGCTATCGCGGCACAGGCAGACTGACTGGCCGTAAGGCGCTTATCACCGGTGGTGACTCCGGCATTGGCCGCGCGGTAGCTATCGCTTATGCCCGCGAAGGCGCAGACGTAGTGATCAATTACCTGCCTGAAGAACAGCCCGACGCTGATGAAGTGGTTAAATTAATCGAAGCGGAAGGCCGTAAAGTTTTCGCTATTCCGGGCGATATTCGTTCTGAAGAATTTTGTCAGCAATTGGTTAAAGACGCAGCCGATAAATTAGGCGGTCTGGATATTCTGGTGAATAACGCCGGTCGTCAGCAATTTAATGAGTCCATCCGTACCCTGAGTACGGAAGATTTTGATGCGACGTTTAAAACTAACGTGTATGCCATGTTCTGGATCACCAAAGCGGCGCTGGAATATCTGCCACGCGGTGCATCCATTATTAATACTTCTTCGGTTCAGGCGTTTAAACCCAGCGATATTCTGCTGGATTATGCGCAGACCAAAGCCTGCATTGTCGCCTTTACGAAATCACTGGCTAAACAGCTGGGTGGCGAGGGTATCCGGGTCAATGCTGTTGCCCCAGGTCCTTACTGGACGCCGCTGCAATCCAGCGGTGGACAGCCAATGGAGAAAGTGAAACAGTTTGGCGCCGATTCACCGATGGGTCGCCCGGGCCAGCCGGTTGAAATCGCCCCGCTCTATGTCACGCTGGCCTCAACCGAAAGCAGCTACTCTTCCGGTCAGGTCTGGTGCTCTGATGGCGGTACCGGCACGCTGTAACAATATCCCGATGGCCGCGTTATGCGGCCATTTTTTTGTCCCGCTTTCTTTCGTTTCGTTACCCAGCCGCCACGGAGGCAACCGAATGGCATTGGTGTGCCTGTTCAGATTGCGCGAGGTGACCGGGAAAGCCTGTTAGCGCCCTACTGCAGCCGGAAGCGCGGATCGAAGAAAAACGGCTCCACCACCACCTTGCTGACGATGCCGGCCGCCGCCGGATGACGGGGATTGAACAACGCATTCCACTCACCGGTCAGCGTGCTGGGCACCTTGAGCACCAGGCCGTTGTCCGGGCTGGCGAGCCAGTCGTCTCCAATCTGCCGTGTAGAGGCGGGTGCAGGATCGGTCTGCCAGTCGTCGGGCAATGCCGACAGCGAGAGCTCGGTGATCAGAGCCTCTGGCACACTAATCGCCAGCATAGCGTAGTCATGCGCCAGATCCTGAATGGTGAGATGCACTAAGGCCTCCAGCACACACAGCGCCCGGCTCGATCCCATATAAACACAAACCGTGCCCACAGAGTTCCAGCGCCCGCCATAAGTACGGGCACCAAACCCATCAAAAGCGGTCATTGCATATTCACGCTTCACCAGACGGTAAAAAGGCACCGCCATCAGGTAATCACGCCATGCTCAAGCTGACCAATCAGGTTAATGACCGCTTCTGCACCCGCTACCGTGGTGGTCATTTCCGCCGGTTTTTTACCTCCCAGCGCTTTAGCCGGCGTTTCCAGCCACTGCACCAGGCGCTGCCTGTCGTCGCGGAACAGTTTACTGGCGGCAGAGAGAACACGAATCAGCATGTAGATGCGTCCGCTCTGGTCGGGCGAAAAGGTCTGATCAGGATCTTTCACTTTGCGGTTATAGGTGGTGCGGTCAATGCCCGCCAGACGGCATAGCCAGCCTTCGTCAAAGGTGGACAATGACGCCGTGCGTTTCAGCACGCCGCTGCTGAACCCCACTGCAATTCGCTGGTGCGCATCGGGCAGCGTATCCGGCAGGTTCAGTGCATGCAGCAACGACGTATCGCGACGATGCTGAGCGGGTGTATAGATGGCGATGGACATAGCAGCCCTCCTGTTCATTTGATTTTTATTTTAGCTCAAATGAACAGGAGGTGCCAGCCTTACCCCGTCGCAGAGTAAGCAGATAGGTATTAAGGCGTGCCCTGATGTAACGCCTGCAGAATCTGCCAGGCGGCCTTTATGCGCAGCGGATTGGGGTAATTTTTGTTGGCGAGCATCACGATGCCGCTGTTCTGCTCAGGGATAAACGCGATATAAGCACCGAATCCATTGGTGGCACCGGTCTTATGCACCCAACTGGCGTTCAGTGAGGGCCCGACCGGATTTAGCAGGGTCGCTGGCCGCGGTTGTAACGCAACACCATTGTCGCTGTCGCTGATGATGGTGTCGGCAGTGGCAGGCAAATCATAGATCTCCCAGCCCAGTCCCTGCCAGAAACTGCCGATTTTGAAATAGCGCGACTGTGCGGTGCGGATAGCATTACGCAACACAGTGTTGCCCGAGGAGAGGCGATTAGGATCGACGTTGGCCTGCATAAAGGTCAGCATGTCACGCGCGGTGGATTTAACGCCGTACGCTTCGGCATCCAGCATGCCGGGGGAAACCCGAACCGGCTGACCCTTTTTATAGCCCCACGCGTAGTCCAGCATCATTGAGGGCGGCACGGTGATATAAGTGCGCGTCAGCCGCAGCGGCTGAAACACATTACGCGCCATCGCCTGCTCATAATCCCCCTTCACCATCAGCGAGCCAAACAGACCGATACTGGCGTTAGAGTACTGACGAAGCGTGCCTGGTGATGCTTTTGGCTGCCATTCCTGATAAAAGCGCAGCAGTGAGGTCTGATCGGTAACCTCATCCGGCAGCTGTAAAGGTAAGCCACCGGCGGTATAGGTCGCCAGGTGCAGCATCCTCACCGGACGCCATTGTTCACCGGTCAGCTGCGGCCAGTATTTCTGTACGGGATCATTGAGGCGAATGTCACCGTTGCGGATCAGGATACCTGCCAGCGTACCGGTAAACGTTTTGCTCACCGAACCCAGCTCAAACAGCGTATTTTCCGTCACCTGGCGGCCTGATGCGAGATCGGCCACGCCGAGGTTCACAAACTGCGCCCGGCCCTTGTAAAGCACCGCCACCGACATGCCCGGGATCGCCTGCTGCTCCATCAGCGGTTCGATCGCGGCTTTAACCAGAGAAGTGACCTGCTGTGAAGAGAGATCGGCGGCAACACAGCTGGCAGAAAGAGACAGTAAAGCAAAATAAAACACAGACTTTTTCATTGGCAACTAAAGGCTTCTTCACTGAAATGAATTATTTACACTGGCTGGCACACGCCTGTACGCACATCTGCGCCTCTGAACTGCAGGCACCGTTTTCACGGGTGTTGCAGTGTGACTGTTCGACGTAGCAGTTGGTCTGACAGGCGGAGACATCACAGCGGGCTGCCGCAGGGGTCAGCTGAACCAGAGGCGCGCGGGCCGGAAAAACCGGTGCGGGCTGAGCGAAGGCGCTGCTGCCCAGTAATCCGGACAGCAGCAGAGTGAGGATAATTTTCATAAGAGTTCTCCAGTGGGACGCTGCGCTAAGTATGGCTAGTCTGGCGCGCGCCGTCAGAGAAATCTAATCAAATTGAGACACCAGGAGGATGTTAAGTGGCATTCACTACGCCACGACGGTAAATATCGTTGAGCCGGGCAATGTAGCGCCCGGTATCATGCTGCTCTTTGATGCGCAGAATCGCCGCCTCGCCTTTCTCCTGCAGCATCTCAGGCCGTTCGATGATGGCGAGCAGCGTGGATTTAAGCCCTTCCACCAGGGACTGTCGCAGCTGCGTTTTCTGCTCTGTTGACGTAATGCTGTATTCACGGTCCGCGTTCAGCGGACTCGCCAGCACCCAGCCCGCGCTATCCGGGTTAATTTCTGGCAATGCACGCACGTTGCTGGTGATCACCGGGCAGCCATTAGCCTGCATTTCCAGTACAGAAAACCCGTAGGTTTCCTGCCAGGTCGGTAACAGGCCGGCATCGCTCTGGCGGAACAGCTGCATTAGCGCACTGTTTTCCATCTGGGTATGATGCGTAAAGCAGCGATGGCGTTTGATGCGATTCTCAATGTCGCGGTAAAAAGCCTCGTCATCCTGGAACTGGCGGTGAGCAACGTTGCGGCGCTTAGCGAGATCACCAATCAGCTGCACATCCAGCTGCGACGCATCCAGCCGCTTCTCTTCAATCAGCTCACTGATAGCCAGCACCACTTCGGCTCCGCCTTTGCGGTAGAACTCGTTACCGGCAAAAATCAGCCTGAGCGTACCTGACTGGCGTGGCGCTTTTTGCTGAACAAACAGCGTCTGTGGCGGATGCAGCACCACGGTTTTACGCTGAATCTGCCGGGCGACATCCGCTTTGAACAGCTTCATCTGAATGTTCAGCGTGGCGTCGGAAATGGCAATCAGCCCCAGGCAATTGTCTTTTAACAGATAGGGGATCAGGCGTTGCAGCTCAGGGTTATCCTGCTTGGCTACGCCAGCCACCGGCAGCACGCGCGGCAGCTCAGTCTCAAATGAGGCGACCCACTTCTGTCGGGTAATCGCAACCTCATTAAACAGATGCAGGATGTCAGCCCGCGCTGCCCCTGAAAAAGGCACAGGCTGAAAGACAAAGGTTTTGTTTTTCTTGAGCAATCGGGTTCGTAACGGGTTGATAAAATAGAAAAGATTGCTCTTTTTCAGATTGATGTACTGATTTTCCGGATTAACTAAAATATTACGTTGCTCCGGATACTGGTTATTCGTGATTCCAACTTTCATGGTCGTTTTCCAGAGTCCTTTATGTCCAGAGTGATCTATATCACGCGATCGTGCCAGATGCGTTTGAGCAATATCCTAAAAGACCGTTTCGCCTCGAAATAATTAACTTTACTAATCATTAAAAGCCATAACCGGAAGGCCTTCGTCGTGCCTGCGCGCCTGTACTGAACAAGGCTTTCTGATAACGTCACAGCGCATTATTGTCCGATAAAGAGGCAAAGCCACGGAAAAGGGTGTGCTGTGTGTCATGAGAATATGACGCTGCCCGGGCGGGCTGATTTCAGGGAAGCGGGTGATTTAGTTTATAATTTTTAAACAAATTAAAACGGGTATAAGGCTAAGCCGCCGACAATGCACGCTGAAGGATAAATGGCTCTGAAACTGACCGACTGCACCTGATGAATGATGAAACAATCGATGCAGAAAAAATGATCACTGCACCCTTTTGATTCGACCTTTTGCCACATTTAAGTGCATGAGGTCAGCAATCAGACGACGCAGCCACCTCAGAGATTATATGTCAACGTACTGATTAACCTGTTTTTTCTACTCACTCTCCCTGTAGGCCTCCCTCTGGTACAAAAGTTGCAGGAAAAGTCTATGCAGACAGGAGAGCATTATGAAAGCAATCGTGATTGGTGGCGGTATTGGCGGAATGAGCAGCGCCATTGCGCTGGAGAAAGCCGGAATTGACGTGGAAGTTTACGAAGCGGTGCAGGAAATGAAGCCTGTCGGCGCGGCGATTTCCATCTGGCCCAACGGCGTTAAATGCCTGAATGCGCTGGGAATGAAAGCCGCGCTGCGTGAGCTGGGCGGTAACATGGCCTTTATGGCTTATCACGACGGCGCGACCGGCGTACCTCTGACCCGCTTCAGCATGGCGCCGTTGGTTCAACAGGTTGGTGAATACCCTTATCCGGTAGCGCGTGCAGAGCTGCAGGCGATGCTGATTGATACCTTTGGCCGTGAACGGGTGCAGTTTGGTAAGCGGGTGATCCAGGTTGAACAGACCGCAGACGGCGTGATCGCCACCTTTTCTGACAACAGTCAGGCCACCGGCGATTTTCTGATTGCTGCCGATGGCACCCATTCGGTGATTCGTGAATATGTGCTGGAAGAGAAGCTGGAGCGCCGTTACGCCGGTTACGTTAACTGGAATGGGCTGGTCACCATTGACGAGCGGATTGCACCCGCCGATCAGTGGACTACCTTTGTCGGTGACGGCAAACGCGTTTCGCTGATGCCGGTCAGCGGTAATCGCTTCTACTTCTTCTTTGATGTGCCGCTGCCGAAAGGTCTGCCGCAGGATCGCAGCACCGTGAAAGCCGATTTAACCGGCTACTTCCAGGGCTGGGCGGAGTCGGTACAGCAGCTGATCGCGGCGATTAATCCCGACACCACCAACCGGGTTGAGATCCACGACATTGAACCCTTTAGTCGCTTTGTGAAAGGACGCGTTGCTCTGCTGGGTGATGCAGCCCACAGCACCACCCCCGATATTGGTCAGGGCGGCTGCGCGGCGATGGAAGATGCTGTGGTGCTGGCGTCGACGCTGGCCTCACATTCGCTGGGCATCGAAGATGCGCTGCTACGCTATCAGGCGCGCCGCGTTGAGCGGGTCAAAGATCTGGTGCTGAAAGCGCGCAAACGCTGTGATGTCACCCATGCTCGCGACCCGGCGGTCACGGCAGAGTGGTATCAGTCACTGAAAAACGAAACCGGTGAGCGGGTGCTGGCCGGAATGTGCGAAACCATTGAAGGTGGCCCGCTGGGCTAGCCCCAATAACAAAAGGGCTGTCATGGTGACAGCCCTTTTGTTATGAATCCGCCAGACCGCGATTTTTCAGCATCGGCTCAAGCTGTGGGGCCGCGCCCCGCCAGCTTTCATACAGCGTTTTAAGATCGCTGCTGTTCCCACGTGACAGAATTTTCTGTCGGAAGATATCGCCGTTCTCACGCGTCAATCCGCCATGCTCCGCAAACCACTGATAGCCATCGTCGGCGAGCATCTGCGTCCAGATATAGGCGTAATACCCTGCGGCATAACCGCCGCCCCAGATGTGCTGGAAATAGCTGGAACGATAGCGCGGCGGCACCGCTGTCAGCGCCATATTGTCGCTCTGCAACGCCTGCTGCTCGAATCCCTCCACGCTTTGCGGCGCGGCATCACGGTTAAGGCTATGCCAGTGCAGATCCAGCAGCGCGGCAGCCAGCAACTCGCTCATCTCATAACCTTTGTTGAACGTTGCGGCCCGGACAATCTTTTCATGCAGCTCAGCGGGCATCAGCTCATGCGTCTGATAGTGGCGAGCGTAGTTGCGGAACACCGCCGGCTCGCTGGCCCAGTGCTCATTGATCTGCGAAGGAAACTCGACAAAATCGCGCGGGGTCTCCGTGCCTGACAGGCTCGGATAGCGCTGGCTGGCAAACAGGCCGTGCAGCGTGTGGCCGAATTCATGAAACATCGTAATGACGTCGTCCCAGCTCAGCAGCGCCGGTTCACCGGCGGGCGGTTTGGTGTAGTTACAGACGTTATAGATCACTGGTTTGGTGTCGAGCAGCGTCGACTGGTTGACGAAGTTGCTCATCCAGGCACCGCCGCCTTTGCTGTCACGCTTAAAGAAGTCGGTATAGAACAACGCCAGCGGCGTCTCGTCCGCATCGAAAATTTCATAGACCTGCACGTCAGGATGATAAACCGGCAGATCCTGTCGCGGGGTAAAACGGATGCCATAGAGCTGTGTCGCCGCCCAGAACACCCCGTTCTGCAGCACCGAGTTAAGCTCAAAGTAGGGCTTAATCTGGCTCTCATCGAGGTCATAGCGTGCGCGCCGCACCTGTTCAGCATAAAAACGCCAGTCCCAGGCCTGCAGGGTAAAGCCGCCCTGCTGCTTATCGATAGTCTGCTGGATAGCCGCGGCTTCGCGTTCGGCACGGGCGCGCGCAGCGGGCACGATGTTGTGCATAAAGGCCAGCGCTGCTTTGGGGGTTTTGGCCATCTGATCCTGCAGTTTCCACTCCGCATAGCTGGCAAATCCCAGCAGCCGGGCCTGCTCCGCCCTGACCTGCGCCAGCCTTAACACCAGCTCGCGGGTGTCGTTTTCATCCCCTTTTTCCGTGCGCGTCACGCCCGCCTTAAACAGCGCTTCACGGGTTGCGCGATCGGCGAGACTCTGCAGCGCCGGTTGCTGCGTGGTGTTCTGCAGCACCAGCAACCCGCTTTTTTCCAGCCCGCGCGCCTGCGCTTCCGCCTGTGCTACGGCCAGATCGGCCGGCGACAGACCCGCCAGCTGCTGCAAATCATTGACGACAAGTCCACCCGCTTTGGTGGCAGCCAGCAGTCTGTTGGTGAAGCGCGTACCGAGGCGTGCGGCCTCCTGATTCAGCGCTTTAAGCTGCTGTTTTTGCGCCTCAGGCAGATTGGCCCCCGCCAGCTGGAAGCGCTGCCAGATCACTTCAACCAGACGTTTTGATTCAGCATCCAGTTTAGCGCGCTGCAGATAGACCGCGTCGAGCCGTGAAAACAGCGGCCGGTTCAGCATGATGTCATCGTTGAGCGCGGTAAGCTGGGGCGCTATCTCCTCATCCACCTGCTGCAGATACGGGCTGGTATGGGCCGAGGTCATGGCACCAAAGACCAGATTGACCCGGTTAAGCAGCTGTCCGCTCTTCTCCAGTGCTTCAAAGGTGTTAAGAAAGGTGGGCGCTTCGCTATTCAGGGCGATCGCCTCGATCTCCTGACGCTTCTCTTCGATGCCCGCCTGCAGCGCAGGCAGGAAATCCTGCTCCTCTATCTGGTCAAAAGGCGGAGCATGATAAGGCAGTGTGCTGACGCTAAAGAAGGGATTCTGACGGGCGTTCATGGTTCGCTCCTGATGGGGCATCGCAAAGTCTTATCCTGACAGGTTGCCGCGCAGGCCACAACTCAGGTGATATGTTGCTGATAAACGCAGATAATTTCACCGGCAATCGCCACCGCAATCTCGGCGGGTAGCTTGCCTTTAACATCCGGCAGACCAATCGGGCAGCGCAGGCGCGCCAGTGATTCGCTCTGAACGCCCCTGCCTGCCAGCCGGTAGCGAAAACGCTGGTTTTTCGTCGACGAACCGATTAATCCGGCATAGCGGAAATCCCCGCGTTTCAGCACCGCTTCACACAGTTCAAAGTCCAGCGGATGATGGTGGGTCATGATAATAAAGTAGCTGCCCGCAGGCGCCTGCGCCACGCAATCGAGCGGATCATCGGGCTGCCAGGTCACTACGCCCGCAGGGACGCTGGAAAATTGCGCCGGACGGCTGTCAATCCAGTTTATGTGACAGGGTAACGTCGCCAGCAGGTTAACCAGTGCCTGTCCGACATGACCTGCACCAAACAGAAATATCTCCGGCTGCGCCTGCAGCAGCGGCTCAAACAAAATCGTCGTTTTGCCACCACAGCATTGTCCAAGCCGCGCGCCGAGGCTGAAATCATCGGTATGGGGCGCGGTCGCCCCATCCTGCAGCATCGCCCTGGCCTGGGCGATACACGCAAATTCCAGATGACCGCCACCGATGGTGAGAAAACTCTCCTGCTGTGTGACGACCATTTTGCTGCCGCTGTCACGGGGCACCGAACCGTGCTCGCTAAGCACGGTAATCAGCACGCAGCTTTGCCGTTTTTCACGCAACTGGTGAAGCACGCCTATCCAGTCATGATAGATCATCAATGGCTCCCGACAGACGCTGCACGCCCCAGAAGATGCGCTCCGGTGTAGCGGGCGCATCCAGCAACGGATGCTGGCGGTAATCCGCCACGCTGGCGACCGCATCCTGCAGCGCACACCAGGCAGCTATCCCTAACATAAACGGCGGTTCGCCAACGGCCTTGGAGTGGAAGACTGTGTCTTTCGGGTTTTTGCGGTTCTCCACCAGTGTGACCCGCAGATCCGCCGGCACGTCACTGATGGCGGGAATTTTATAGCTCGCGGGACCGTCGGTCAGCAGCTGACCTTTGTCATTCCACACCAGCTCTTCGCAGGTGAGCCAGCCGACACCCTGGACAAAGCCTCCTTCGACCTGACCGATGTCGATGGCCGGGTTCAGCGAGGCACCAACGTCATGCAGGATGTCGGCGCGCAGCAGGCGGGATTCGCCGGTTAAGGTGTCGATGACGACCTCGCAGCAGGCCGCGCCATAGGCGTAGTAATAGAATGGCGTGCCGCGCCCGGCAACGCGGTCGTAATGAATGCCTGGTACGCGATAGTAGCCGGTGGCAGAGAGCGGCACCTGATTCAGCCACGCCAGTTTCGCCACCTCAGCGAAGGTGTAATGTTTTTCTCCGGCACGTACCACGCCATTGCGGAAGCTCACCGCCGCTGCGTCGCACTGATGCAGTTCGCAGAGCATGGCGGTCATGCGATCGCGCAGGATTTCAGCCGCATTCTGCGCCGCCTTACCGTTGAGGTCAGCACCGCTGGAGGCCGCTGTTGGCGAGGTATTGGGCACTTTACCGGTGTCGGTGGGGGTAATCTGGATTTTATCGGTCTCTATCTGCAGTACTTCGGCGACAATCTGGATCACCTTGGTGTTCAGGCCCTGGCCCATCTCGGTGCCGCCATGATTCAGCTGCACCGTGCCATCGGTGTAAATCAGGATCAGCGCGCCCGCCTGATTAAGGAAGCTGGAGGTAAATGAGATGCCAAATTTTACCGGCGTCAGCGCCAGACCGCGTTTCAGTAGCGAACTGCGGGCGTTAAACGCCCTGATTTCCGCGCGACGCGCCTGATAGTCGCTGCTCTGCTCCAGCTGTTCGGTAATCTCATCCAGCAGATTGTCCTCGACCTGCTGGTGGTAATGGGTGATGTTGCGATCCTGCTTGCCATAATAGTTACGCTTGCGCAGCGCCAGCGGATCCAGCCCACGGTGGCGGGCGATGTGATCCATGATCTGTTCAATCGCCACCATACCCTGCGGTCCGCCAAAGCCGCGATAGGCGGTGTTGGAGGCGGTATTCGTGCGGCAGCGATAGCCCGTGACCAACGCATCGCCGAGGTAATACGCATTATCGGCGTGGAACATGGCGCGATCGACAATGGATCCGCTCAGATCCAGCGAATAACCGCAGTTACCGGCCAGATCGATTTTGATGCCACACAGCCGGCCATCCTCCTCAACGCCTGCCTCGTAACGCACAAAGAAAGGATGGCGCTTGCCGGTCACGCGCATGTCGTCGCGGCGTGAGAGTCGCATCTTTGCCGCCCGCCCCGTCTGACGGGCTACGATGGCGCAGAGACAGGCGACACCGGCGGCCTGCGTCTCTTTGCCACCAAAGCCGCCGCCCATACGGCGCATATCTATCGTCACCTTATTCAGGCTGATGCCCATGACTTCCGCCACCAGCTTCTGCACTTCCGTGGGGTTTTGAGTGGAAGAAAAGACCTGCAGCTGCTGATCTTCACCAGGGATGACCATTGCCGTCTGGGTTTCCAGATAGAAATGCTCCTGGCCGCCAATATGAAACGACCCGCTCACCCGATGCGGCGCACGCGCCAGTGCCGCGTCCACATCACCGCGCTGATGGATGTGCGGTTCCTGTACAAAGCTGCCCTGCGCCAGCGCCTGCTCTACATCCAGCAGCGGTTCCAGCACCTCATATTCGATCACCGCTGCGGCCGCGCCAAGACGTGCAGCGTCAGGGGAGTCCGCCGCGACGGCAATCACGATCTGCCCCAGGTACTCGACTTTGTCATGCGCCAGCAGCGGATCGCCCGGCTCCAGCGGCCCGACATCATTGATGCCCGGCACATCCTGCCAGGTTAATACGCTGACGACACCCGGCACGGCATAACAGGGCTGCACATCAATATTCACGATGCGCGCATGCGCGTGTTCACTCAGACGCGGGCAGAGATGCAGTAAACCCGGCAACTCCGGTTTATCGTCGATAAAATGCGCCTCGCCAGAGACATGTTTCTCCGCGCTTTCATGGCGGTTACTCCGGCCTACGCCGCTCTGTAAATCGGCGGCATACTGGGCCTTGATGACCTCTTCGTTGAGTTCCGGGCGGTTATGAGACATAGCGAGAGACCTCAAGGCAGGTGATTTCGCCGTTATGGCGATGCCAGTAGCGGCGAAGCAGGTTACGGGCGACCTGCAGACGGTAGTCACTGCTGGCGCGAAAATCGGAAAGCGGCTGGAAATCAGACGCAAGCGCGGCAGCGGCACGTGACACCGTCACGGCATTCAGTGGCTGACCCATCAGCGCCTGTTCACAGTGGTGGGCGCGTTTTGGCGTCGCCGCCATACCGCCAAAGGCGATGCGGGCACCACTCACCACGCCCTGTTCGATTTGCAGGTTAAAGGCAGCGAAGACGGCGGAGATATCATCATCCAGCCGTTTGGAGACTTTCCAGGCGACAAAATCAGGTGACACCGTCACCTTATCAATGCGAATGGCGCGGATAAACTCCCCTTTTTCCAGCTGTGTCTGCCGATAGCCGGTAAAGAACTGGTCCAGCGGCAGGCTGCGTTGTTCTTCACCGCGCTGCAGCAGCAAACTTGCATTGAGGGCCAGCAGCACCGGCGACGCATCGCCTATCGGGGACGCATTAGCGATATTACCGCCCAGTGTGCCCTGCAGACGAATTTGCAGTGAGGCAAACCGCTGCAGCATCTCGCTGACACCAGGAATGCGGGTGGCAAGAAACTCACTGACCTGCTGCAGTGAGGCACCTGCACCCAGCAGGTAATGATCGTCAAATTCACTGCAGACCTTAAGCGCGGCCACCTGTTCCAGCGCAATCAGCAGCGGTATTCTCTTATGCTGCTGGGTAATCTGCAGGCTGAGGTCGGTACCACCGGCAATCAGTTTCGCATCGGAATGCGCCAGGTAGATCCCTGCCAGCTGAGCCGGCGTTTTGGGCAGGAAACAACGGCGGCCTTCACCGTCTATCTCCTGCATGTCCGGGGTAGCCAGCGCCTCCAGCCGCTGCACGGTGGCGGCGGCACTGTGATCGAACTGGTCAGTAACCGGCTGGGAGCAGAGCTGTTCTGCGGCAGCCATAATGGGCCGGTAGCCGGTGCAGCGGCAAAGATTACCGGCCAGCGCCGTTTCCGCCTGATGACGATCCCAGCCCGCTGCGTTTTTTTGCAGGCTGAACAGCGACATGACAAAACCCGGCGTGCAGAATCCGCATTGTGAGCCGTGGCAGTCGACCATCGCCTGCTGCGCCGGGTGCAGTGCACGACCGTGACGCAGATCCTCTACGGTGATCAGCTGTTTGCCTTGTAATGACGAGACCAGCGTCAGACAGCTATTGACCGTTTCATACTGCATCTCACCCCTGACGGCTTTTCCCAGGGTGACACTGCAGGCGCCACAGTCACCAGAGGCGCAGCCCTCTTTGGTACCAGGACGATGCTGACGGGTGCGCAGATAGTTGAGCACCGTAAGATTGGGGTCAAGTGCCTCTTCCCTGACCAGCTGGTTGTTTAACAAAAACTCAATCATGCGGCTTGCTCCTGTGCGTCGCGCTGCCAGACCGGACGACCATTTACCCAGGTCTGGGCAATATTGCGGTCGTCGCCTAGCGTCATTAATACAAACAGCTTTTCCCAGATATCTTTGCTATTGCCAATACGCAGCTGCTGCAGCGCAGAGACCGCCGGATCGAGCACGACAAAATCGGCTTCTTTGCCGATGTTAAAATTTCCGATGGCGTGGTCGAGATCCAGTGCACGCGCTCCGCCCAGCGTGGCGTGATAAAAGGCTTCAGCGGCACTGAGCCGGTAGTGCTGCAACTGGCCTACTTTGTAAGCCTCGCCCAGCGTCTGCAGGATATTAAAGGTGGTGCCCGCGCCGACATCCGTGCCGATTCCCACTTTCACGCCCTGCTGCCAGCTGCGTTTAATGTTAAACAGGCCGCTGCCGAGGAAGAGGTTTGAGGTTGGGCAAAAAGCAATAGAAGAATCGGTATCGTGCAGACACTGCCACTCTTTATCCTCCAGATGCAGACAGTGCGCGAAGACGCTGCGACGCCCGGTTAGCTGGTGATGATGATAAACATCCAGATAGCCCTCACGCTCCGGGAACAGCGCTTTTACCCAGGCCACCTCCTGTGGATTTTCGCTGAGATGGGTATGCAGCCAGGTATCCGGAAATGCCTGGCGCAACTGCTGCACTTTTTCCAGCAGTTGCGGGGAGGAGGTCGGCGCAAAACGCGGCGTCAGGGCGTAGCTCAGCCGTCCACGATTATGCCAGCGCTCAATCAGCGCCCGTGTCTGCTGGTAGCTCTGCTCCGGGGTTTCGGTAAGATTGTCGGGCGCATTGCGATCCATCATCACCTTCCCGGCAATCAGTCGCATGTTCAGGGCTTCTGCGGCACTGAACAGCGCCTCCACCGATTGCGGATGGACAGTACCAAACACCAGTGCGCTGGTAGTGCCATTTGAGAGCAGCTGATGCAGGAAAAAGGCGGACATTTTGGCCGCATGGTCAGGACAGTGATACTGCGCTTCAACCGGAAAAGTGTAGTGATTCAGCCACTCCAGCAGCTGTTCGCCGAACGCACCAATCATCTCTGTCTGTGGATAGTGAATATGCGTATCGACAAAGCCAGGTACGATCAGTTTGCCGCGCAGATCGGTAATCGGATGGCCTGCCAGCATCGCCTCGCTGTTCTCCCAGCTATCCAGCCCTGCTACGCGTCCGTCACGCAGCAACAGCACCGCATCTTCCAGATAGCGCGCCTTACCGGCCAGGTCGTCGGGCTGATCCACGACACCAGTAAAGTCAAAGAAGCTGGCGCGAATCGCCGTGTCGGTTGCTGATAGCATGGGTTGTCCTTTCTGAAAGCGCGATAGAATAGTTGCAGGGAAATCTCCAGTTATAGCCTTGCAACCTGCGTGCCAGAACTGGTGAGCCGTAAAATCCTTATAAATCAATCAAATAAATCATTTACTACCTGTTGCGCAACATAAATCACCATAGATGGCTTAGCAACCGTTTGCGGAACGGAGGCAAACGGTTGCGACTCAATTTTATGTAAACTGATCATACTGAGTATGGCCTGCCGGAGGGAAACGTGCCCTTTTTAGGTGCAGCCTGCCCTGAAAAGGCGCAGTCAGTTAACCGGTAAATTCCATTTACAGGCCTGGCGATTTTTCAACGCGCAGAAGCGGAAATGAAATGCTATGGTGAAGTCATCGACTCTGAAAATGGCATAAGGAACAGTGAGATGATTATTTTTGTCACCGGCGCGACCGCCGGTTTTGGTGAAAGCATCACCCGCCGCTTTATTGAGAATGGTCACAAAGTCATTGCCAGCGGACGCCGCGCCGAGCGTTTAAAAGCGCTGAAGGAGGAGCTGGGCGAGAATCTTTATACGGTGCAGCTGGATGTGCGTAACCGTGCAGCCATTGAAGAGATGGTCATGCACTTACCGGCAGAGTGGCGCAATATTGACGTACTGGTTAACAACGCCGGTCTGGCGCTGGGGATTGAACCTGCGCACAAAGCGAATGTTGAAGACTGGGAAAACATGATCGACACCAACACCAAAGGCCTGGTTTACATGACCCGCGCCCTGCTGCCCCACATGGTAGAGCGCGATGTCGGCCACATCATCAACATTGGCTCGATTGCCGGTAGCTGGCCTTATGCCGGCGGCAACGTGTATGGTGCAACCAAAGCGTTTGTCCGTCAGTTCAGCCTTAACCTGCGAACCGATCTGCACGGTACGGCACTGCGCGTCACCGATATAGAACCCGGCCTTGTCGGCGGCACGGAGTTTTCCAATGTGCGCTTTAAGGGCGATGATGACAAAGCGGGCCAGGTTTATGAAGGCGCAAAGGCTTTAACACCCGAAGATGTCACAGAAGCGGTCTGGTGGGTTGCCACGCTGCCTAAGCATGTCAACATCAACAGTCTTGAAATGATGCCGGTCAGCCAGACGCTGGCAGGCCTGAAAGTCCATAAGCCTTAAGCCTCTGCAGCGCCAGTCCGTCCGGCTGGCGCTACCCGCGCCCCCAGCCCATCACGATGATCAGCATGCCGCTGAAGGCGATCACTGCCCCGCTCCAGTCCCACGCGCTTAACTTCACGCCATCCACTACCCGCAACCAAAGCAGCGCAGTCAGCACATAGACGCCACCGTAAGCGGCATAGACCCGTCCACTGGCGGCAGGATGCAGGGTCAGCAGCCAGACAAACAGCGCAAGACTCGCCGCTGCAGGCAGTAACAGCCAGGCTGAGCCCCCTTTTTTTAGCCATAACCAGGGCAAAAAACAGCCGATGATCTCCGCCAGCGCGGTAATAAAAAACAGCAAGGCGGTTTTAATCAGCACCCTAACCTCTCCTGAACGTAAACAAATGACTCACCACTGGTGAGCGAAGAAACGGCGATGATATAATAAGAATCTCTGTCATCGGGCTATTTTATTTTTAGCCTGAACCCGGGCAGCGCTCACCATCACCACGCATGTACGCCGGATTGCTTCGCGCTTTCCCTGTCCGGACTTACAGCAACAATGACGGCTGGTGGGCCAGGCTTAAAGCATACCCGCTGCAACAGACGTCCCGGAAGGCGATGTTTGCGTTAACTAAAGGATATTGTGATGAAAAAAATGATCCCTGCCGTGCTGTTGGTTCTGATCTCCTCTGCGGCATTCACTGCCAGTGCGAATACGAATCGTCTGATCATTGAAGATGGCAGCACCGCGCTGGGCAATGAAGCGGCGCGCCAGGATAAAGAGCAATGGAATGACACGCGCATGCTGCGTAACAAAGTGAACACCCGCGTCGAAAAAGAGTTTGATAAGGCCGATCGCGCCTATGACACCCGCGACAAATGCGAGCAGAGCCTTAATCTCAACGCTTACTGGGAACCCAACACCCTGCGTTGCCTGGACCGCCGTTCAGGTCGCCCGGTTGCGCCGTAATTTTGAGCTATAGTAATGACGGACGACTAACATAAGGAAGACGTGATGAAGCTACAGAGGGTTTTATTAAGCGCGGCGTTTTTAGCTCTGCCGCTGATGGCACAGGCATCCTGTGAGTCGGTGAAAGCCGACATCAGCCAGAAAATTATTCAGAACGGTGTGCCTGAGTCAGGTTTTAGTCTCGACGTGGTCGCCAACGATCAGGTTGATCAGGCGGGCGGTCAGGTCGTCGGACATTGTGAAAACGACACACAAAAGATTGTTTATAAGCGTACAGGCCGTGACGACGAAGCCAGTGTCCCCGCCAGTGCCGGCAGTTCACAGGACTCGCCTGCTCAGTAGTCAGCGTCAAATCAGGGCGACATCCTGTCGCCCTGCCTGCTAGTCCGCCTGTTCCGGCCGCTGACGTGGCATCATCCAGGCCACACCCACCGCAAACAGCGCAATCACCAGTGCCACCACAAATACCCAGTGCAATGACGTCGCGATGGACGCAACCATCTGTTGCAGCGTTTCCGGCTGCAAATGCTGACGACTGGATTCTGACATAATCTGCTGCACCGGATCCTGTACCTGTGGCAGTCGCCATTGCAGATTCAGATTCAGCACTGCGCCCATAATCGCCGTTCCCACCGCCGAGCCGATCATCCGGCTGAACATGATTGAAGCGGTGCAGATGCCACGAATCTGATAGTCCGCCTGATTCTGCACAGAAACCAGGAACGTGGTGCTGGTCATCCCCATGCCAGTCCCGATCAGAAACGCCGTAAAGCCCGCCTGATAGAGAGAGCTTGCGGGCTGTAAGAACAGTAGCAAGGCGCTGCCCGTCACCAGCAAGAGCGCGCCAAGCTGGGCGGTAAAGCGGTAGGAGGTGTGCAGCATCAGTCTGCCGCTGAGGGTACTGGCCAGCGGCCAGCCAATCGACATCATCGCCAGCACACTGCCCGCCTGCAACGGTGAGCCACCGCGGATCCCCTGAATCCAGGTGGGTAAAAACGCGCTGATGCCCATCATGGCCGCCCCGATAATCAGATTGCCCGCATTACCCGCCACGATAAGCCGGCTGCGCCAGATGATCAGCGGAAACAGCGGTGCTGCTGAACGTTGCTCATGGCGTTTAAGCTGCCAGCCCGCAAACAGCGAGAACATCAGAAACGGCACCAGCCAGATGCCCAGCTGTTCTGCCTGCAATAGCGCCACCAGCAGGGCCGTCACGCAGAGCATCAGCCAGCCGCTTCCTGCCAGGTTCAGCGGCTGTGATTTCTCCTCCTTCTGGTGCGCCGGTAGCCAGCGCGCCAGCATCAGCATGCTCATCAGGCCAATCGGCAAGTTAACCCAGAAAATCACCGACCAGCTAAAGTGCTGCACCAGCCAGGCCCCGGTCAGTGGCCCGACGATAGCCGCCACACCCCAGACGCTGGAGAGCCAGCCCTGCACGCTGGCCCGTTCGCGCGGCGAATAGATATCCGCCACGATGGTGGAGCTGAGCGGCATAATCGCGCCCGCGCCCAGGCCCTGAAATGCCCGGAACAGGATCAGCCAGGTCATCGTATGGGCAAACCCACACAGCACCGATCCCACCAGGAAGATGGCGGTCCCGACAAAAAACATTGTTTTGCGCCCCACCATATCCGCCAGCCGGCCATAGAGCGGTACGCTGACCGCCTGAGTCAGCAGATAGATGGAGAAGACCCAGCCAAACTGCGAAAAACCGCCAAGGTCAGCAATGATAGTGGGCATTGCGGTAGCCACAATCGTCACTTCAATGGCCGCCATAAACATCGCCAGCATGCAGGCAATTAAGATCCAGTGGCGATGTCCGGTCTGGAGTTGCGCGCTTTCAGTCATAGGGTTCCTTTTTTTATCTGCAAGGCTAGCTCAAAAACAGCCAGTGCAGTTTCCCGCGCGTGCGCACCTTTTGCGTCATCTGTGACGTTGTCACCAAATGTCGATGAATTTTTTTTATTGTCGCATTAACCCAGCGGCTATGCGGCTTTAACACCATTTTAACCTGTTTATATCTGCCTGATATATGGCTTAAAAGCTGGCTTGTGCAAAAAAGGCCTGCTATAGCATTACCCCATCTTATTCGGTATTCGCTGAAAAAGAGTGGGTAAACAGTCATTTTATCTACATTTTATCGCAGTTTCGGTTTTGGGTGCGGTGGCAGTTTTTGTCGCGCCTGTCGGACTGTTTATGGTTGTTATAACAAATGAGATCGTCATCAGGGAGATTCTCCTATGCAAAATGCTTCACTGGCCCAACGCGCCGGTCTGGCAGTGCTTGCAGTGGTCGCGGTGATCGCAGCACTGATCTGGGGCTTAGGCTGGGATCAACTGGTCGCACGTAAAGTCGATCTGCTCTATCTCGGGCAGCAGCACCTCTTCTTAGTTTTCTGGTCAATGTTGTTCGCTCTGCTGGTCGGTATTCCCAGCGGCATCCTGCTCAGTCGCCCGTTTGCGCGTCGCTGGGCCGAATATGTGATGCAGATTTTCAATGTGGGAAACACACTGCCACCGCTCGCGGTGCTGGCGCTGGCGATGGTAATCATCGGCATTGGCGATCGTCCGGCGCTGATTGCGCTGTTTCTGGCGTCATTGCTGCCCATCGTTCGAAACACCTTCTCTGGCCTGAGCGCGGTTCCTCCGTCGCTGATTGAGGCCGCCAACGGCATCGGCATGACCAAATGGCAACGTCTGCGTCAGGTTGAGCTGCCTAACGCCCTGCCGGTCATTCTCGCAGGGGTGCGCATCGCCACCGCCATCAACGTCGGTACCGCTCCACTGGCCTTCCTGATTGGTGCCAGCAGCTTTGGTGAGCTGATCTTCCCGGGCATCTATCTGAATGACTTTCCGACGCTGATTCTGGGCGCCGTTGCCACCGCACTGGTGGCACTGGTTCTGGATATGCTGCTGGCCGCACTGGGCCGCTTTCTGAGTCCGCATGCTGCGGCCTGACCACAAGGAGCTTTGTAATGCTAACGAAGTGGATTAAGAAAAGCGTTGTCGCGCTGACTGCGACGCTGCTGCTAAGCCAGACGGCGCAGGCTGCCACCCCGCTGGTGATGGCAACCAAAAGTTTTACCGAGCAGCATATCCTGTCCGCGATGACGGTGCTGTGGTTGCAGAAGAAAGGTTTTGAGGTGGTCCCTAAACGTAATATCGCCACTACCATTGGTCGTAATGCACTGCTGAACAAGCAGATTGATATGACCTGGGAATATACCGGCACCTCACTGATTATCTTCAACCATATCAACAAGCCGATGTCTTCGCAGCAGGCCTATGAAACGGTCAAAAAGCTGGATGCAAAGCTGGGACTGGTGTGGCTTAATCCGGCACCGATGAACAATACCTATGCCTTTGCCATGACCCGTGAGCGGGCCGAAAAAGAAGGCATCACCACCCTCTCGCAGCTGGTTGCGAAAATTGAGCAGGTGCGGAAATCTGACCCGGACCATAACTGGCGTCTGGGGCTGGATCTGGAGTTCGCCGGTCGTTCTGACGGCCTGAAACCCCTGCAGAAAACCTATAACCTGGCGCTCGATCGGCCGCAGATCCGCCAGATGGACCCGGGTCTGGTTTACAACGCAATTCGCGATGGATTCGTCGATGCCGGTCTGATCTACACCACCGATGGACGGGTTAAGGGCTTCAACCTGAAAGTGCTGGAGGATGATAAACACTTCTTCCCGAGCTACAACGTGACGCCGGTCGTGCGTCAGGATGTGCTGGCGAGCCATCCGGGGCTGGATACCGCGCTTAATCAGCTTTCTGCTCAGATCACTGATGAGGCGATCACAGAGCTGAACAAGCGGGTCGATATCGATCATGAGTCACCGGAAACCGTGGCGCGTGATTTCCTTCAATCCAAAAACATGCTGTAAGGAGGCACTGTGGATACCCTTCACTACATCATGGATAACTGGAGCACCCTGCTCACCCTGAGCTGGCAGCACAGCTGGCTGGTGCTGGTGGCGGTCGGCCTGGCCATTGTGATTGGCGTGCCGCTGGGCATTCTGATCGTGCGTGTCAGATGGCTGGCAACGCCGATACTCGGTATCGCTACCGTGGTGCTGACCATTCCTACTATTGCGCTGTTTGGTCTGATGATTCCGGTATTTTCGCTGATCGGTCAGGGCATCGGCGCGCTGCCAGCGATCACCGCGGTGTTCCTCTACTCACTGCTGCCGATTGTGCGCAACACTCACACCGCGCTGGAGAATCTGCCGGATGGACTGCGTGAAGCGGGCCGTGGCATCGGCATGACCTTCTGGCAGCGTCTGCGCTGGGTTGAAATCCCGATGGCGCTGCCGGTGATTTTTGGCGGCATCCGTACCGCCGTGGTGATGAACGTTGGCGTGATGGCGATTGCTGCCGTCATTGGCGCGGGCGGTCTGGGCCAGTTGCTGCTCGATGGGATCAGCGGCAGTGATATTCGTATGTTGATTGCCGGGGCACTGATGATTTGTCTGCTGGCTATTTTTCTTGACTGGCTGCTGCACCGTTTGCAGCAGGCGCTGACTCCAAAGGGGATTCGATAATGATTACGCTGGAAAACCTGACGAAAACCTTTACCCAGAAAAACGGCACTACTAACAAAGCCGTCGATAACGTCAGCCTTCACGTACCCGCCGGTGAGATGTGTGTACTGCTGGGGCCATCGGGCTGCGGTAAGACAACCACGCTGAAAATGATTAACCGTCTGATCCCCGCCACCAGTGGCCGCATCCTGATCAACGGCGAAGATACCAGTACCCAGGACACCACCACTTTGCGTCGCAACATTGGCTATGTTATCCAGCAGATAGGTCTGTTCCCCAACATGACCATTGAGGAGAACATTACTGTAGTGCCACGCATGCTGGGCTGGGACAAGAAGCAGTGTCGTGAACGTGCCACTGAGCTGATGAGCATGGTCGCGCTGGACCCGACTAAGTTCCTGCATCGCTATCCGCGTGAGATGTCCGGCGGTCAGCAGCAACGTATCGGCGTGATTCGCGCCCTGGCCGCGGATCCACCGGTGCTGCTGATGGATGAGCCGTTTGGTGCCGTTGACCCGATTAACCGCGAAGTGATCCAGAACGAGTTCCTCGACATGCAGCGCCAGTTGAAGAAAACCGTGATGCTGGTGAGCCACGACATCGATGAGGCGCTCAAGCTCGGCGACCGCATCGCCGTCTTTGGTCAGGGTAAAATCGTGCAGTGCGCCAGCCCGGATGAGTTGCTGGCGACTCCGGCCAATGATTTCGTTGGCTCGTTTGTGGGCCAGGACCGCACGCTTAAGCGTCTGTTACTGGTGCAGGCGGGAGACGTGACCGATCAGCAGCCGACCATCACCGTGCGCCGCTCAACGCCACTGGATGAAGCCTTTGGCACCATGGATGAGAACGATATGCGGTCGATTACCGTGGTCGATGAGGATGGTAAGCCGCTGGGCTTCGTGAAGCGTCGCGAGGCGCGTAACGTGAGTGGCCGTTGTGAAGAGAAGCTGCACACCTTTAAGGTCACCGGTAAAGCGGAAGAGAACCTGCGCGTGGTGTTGTCCAAACTCTATGAGCACAATACAGTCTGGATGCCAATAGTCGATGAAGAGGGTCGCTACAGCGGGGAGATTTCGCAGGATTACATCGCGGATTACCTCAGCTCGGGTCGAACCCGTCGTCGTCTGAATCCATAATGTCGTAATAGTGATATAAGTCAGAAAAAGGGCCGCTCTGGCCCTATTCCCCTCGCCGACTCCATCTTAAAGCCAGTTAAGTCACGACGTATTATGACTGTTAATTTATTACCAGCTCAGGGAGCTTACGCCCTCGACAAAGACGCAAACCACGCCATCCCTGGCGGGCTCAGCGCGGCCCATCCCTGGTCCGCGATGCTTTGCTACTGGCGTATGCTCCCATCGCTTTGAATTTCTGAGCCGTCTGTCAGAGCAACTTCAGCGGTTGTGCGTTATTCAGCGGTTGTGCGTTATTCAGCTTTTAACTTTCAGTCAGTGTTTCCGCCTCAACCTCTTCCACGGCAGATGCCTCGTCTGGCAGTACCAGATTGAGCATAATCGCCAGAATACCGCCGGTCGTTACCGCATGACCAAACAGACTGTTAATTAGCGGTGGGAACTGCTTCAGTACCTCCGGCACCGCTTCCACGCCAAGACCAATCCCGAATGAAATTGCGACAATCAGCATCTCACGGCGGCCCAGCGGCGTCTGTGTCATCACCCGGATACCCGCAGCGACGACGCTGCCAAACATCACAATAGTGGCTCCGCCAAGGACTGGCGGCGGGATCTGCTGCAGCAGCGAGCCAACAAAAGGAAAAAGCCCCAGTAGCGCCAGCATAATGCCTAAGAGCATGCCTACGTAACGACTGGCAACGCCCGTCATCTGGATAACCCCATTATTTTGCGCAAACGTGGTGTTAGGAAAGGCGGAGAAAACCGCCGCCAGCACACAGCTCAGGCCATCAGCGACAATACCGCCCTGCAGCCGCTGCTGAAAAGGCTTGCCAGCGATGGGCTGCTGTGAAATCAGGCAGTTGGCCGTGAGATCCCCAACGGCTTCAATTACGGCGATGACCGACACGAGTGCAATCGGCAGAAAGATAGTCCAGTCAAAGGCGAAACCAAACCGGAAGAAGGCTGGCAGTACCATCCAGCTGCTCTCCGGCGCGACGTGCAGTTGTAAATATCCGGTTAAGACTGCCGCCACGCATCCCACCGCGATGCCGGCCACCACTGCCACCAGCCTTGCCCAGCGGTTGCGCGAACGGTTAAGCGCCACAATCACCAGCAGCGTCAGCGCTCCCAGCGCCAGATTCCCCGGCGAACCAAAATCTGTGGCGTTGTGACCGCCAGCCCAGTCGGTGATGCTCACCTTGATCAGGCTGATGCCGATGAGAGTAATCACTGTGCCGGTCACAACCGGCGTCAGAACTTTGCGCAGTGAGCCCACACAGCGGCTAATCAGAATCGGAATCAGCGCTGCCACCAGGTTGCAGCCAAACAACATCGCCATAATCTCTTCTGGCGATCCGCCGCGCCCTTTCACCATCAGCCCACCGGAGAGAATCACACCGAGAAACGCGAAACTGGTGCCCTGCAGGCAGATCATGCCCGCGCCAATGCCATAAAAGCGTCTGGCCTGCATAAAAGTGCCTAACCCTGAAACAAACAGCGACATGCTTATCAGATAAGGAATGTAGGCATTTAATCCCAGAACTGAACCAATAATCAGCGGTGGCGTGATAATCCCCACTACGCTGGCGAGCAGATGTTGCAATGCGGCCAGAAACGCCGGGGCGGGACCAATGCGGGCCTCAAGCCCATATAACAAACCTTTCTCGTGCGAATGCGACATGATGATACTCCGGCTCACTGTGATAAGCGGAGTTAATGCATTTTTTGCGCCATGACGTTGTTGTTTCGCGTTAACTGCGTCAGGCCATTCAAATATAAACAGAAATTTTTGCAGAGAGTCGAAAACGAGCCTGAAACTTTAGGCTCACTCCCGACTCAGATGACTCGTTTTGTTTCATAATCAGGCGATCTTTGCACTCACAGCGTGCAAACTGTCCGGCTCCAGCAGGGAAATATCGATATAAGGTGTGAGATCGCGTTGTTCGGCACGCGGTAAATAAGGCAGTTCGCCCAGCAGCGGTGCGCCGATTTTTTCGCGCAGAATCTCGATAATGTCGCTGTAGTGCGCCAGTCCTGGGTTAATTCGATTGCCTACCCAGCCCAGCAGCGGGAGACCATCCTGCGCAATCGCTTCTGCCGTCAACAAGGCGTGACTGATACAGCCCGACTGGATGCCGACCACCAGCACCACCGGCAGTTGCTGCTCAACGACCCAGCAGGAGAGCGGACGTCCATCGTTCATCAGGCTGCGCCAGCCGCCTGTGCCCTCAACGACCACGCGACTGGCCTGCTGCATCAGGCGGGTTAAGCCCTGAGTCAGCAACCCATAGTCGATGATCTGCGTGGGATGGGTGCAGATCTCCTCTTCCTGGAAAACCAGCGGATTGATCGCCTGATAAGGCAAGTCGATGGAGGACGCGCTTTGCAGAACCTGTGCATCTTTGTTACGCAGGCCATCCGGGGTTTTAACTGCACATCGTGCAATAGGCTTATAGCCGACTGCACTGTGTCCGGTCTGTATAAAACTCTGTAACAGGGCGCGTGACACCACCGTTTTGCCCACTGCGGTATCGGTGCCAGTAACAAATAATCTGTTCACTCAACTTCTCCTCTAAAACCGTTGCGATTAATCAGGGATTAACCTTGCTGCGAAACGGCATTTTAAGGAATGAAGGAGGGGAACAGATTGCGTTAGCGCAAGTTCAGGTCTGCTTAACCTTGCAACAACTTCACTAACAGATGTCCGTTATAGAGGGCGTCTTTGATTAGCGCGGCACCGCCCAGTGTTCCCGGCTCGCTAAATTCAGTGGGTGCCAGCTCAATACTCGCGCTGTAAGCGGGCAGTGACTGCTGCAGAATCGTATTGCTGACTGCCGGAAACAGCACATCAGCGGCGGCATTGAGCGGAGAACCGATAAGAATATGTTGTGGATTGAAGATGTTGACCATCATCGCCAGGATCCGGCCAACGTGGTGCCCGACGCTGGCAATGGTGTCGCGCGCCAGACGGTCGCCCGATTGCGCGGCCTCGCACAGTGACTGAAGCGTCAACGGCTGGTTATTTAGCAGGCTGTCCGGCTGGGCTGGCAGACGCTGCGCTGCCAGCGCGAGCAGACTGCCGGTACTGGCGACTGTCTCCAGACAGCCATGATTACCGCAGTAGCACTGCTGACCATAAGGATCTATCTGGGTATGGCCGATTTCGACCAGTGCCCTGCCACTCTTGTGCAGCAGCTGACCGCCACTGATCACGCCAGCGCCGACGGTTTCATCAATCACAATCTGAATAACATCCTGTGCACCGCGTGATGCGCCAAACAGCGATTCCGCCAGCGTCCAGGCTGAAATGTCGTGCTGCACAAACACCGCTAAGCCGGTTCGCGCTGCCAGCGCATCGCCCAGCGGCATATCGCGTACCGCATAACCTGGCAAACGATGCACCACGCCGGAGGCGGCGTTAATCAGTCCTGGCAGGGTGATAGCGATAGCCGTCAGGCGTTCAAGCTTCTTTTGATGACGAATGAAAAAAGCATCGACCTGTTCTATTAGCGCGGAGAGTAATGGCTGAGCAGATTCATCAGGCAGCGGCAGGCTGTCTTCTGCCAGCGCCCGGCTGCTGAGATCGCGCAGCGTGAAGGTCATTGCGCCGCGATGCAACCGAATCGCCAGATAGTGCCAGGCATCGGTATCCAGTATCAGGCCAATCGCCGGACGGCCACGACTGCCGGGGTCCTGATACTCAGTCTCCTGCACCAGATGCGCATCCAGCATTTCACGCACAATTTTGGTGATGCTGGCCGGCGCGAGCTGGGCACGGCGGGAAAGTTCGATACGCGAAATGGGACCGTAGCGATCAATTAATCGATATACGACACCTGCATTGGTCTGCTTAATCTGGTCAATGTGGCCAGGTTGACTGTCCGGATTCACAACCCTGCTCCCGGTTATTTTCGCGCTTCTAAATAAACATGCGCCATGGTGAGGCAGATCAGGCAACAGCGTCAAATATTTGATTAGAAATGTGATTTATCGCACAAATTGATGCGGTGACAGGCAGGGTTCAGCGCTGCTTCTCCTGCAGCAACGCCATCATGTGCTGCATCTGGGCATTTAATTCACGTCCTGCAGACCAGACCAGCCACAGCTCTGAAATGGCATCCTCTTCCGTTAACGGCAGCCAGACCAGATCGGCCAGCCGCGCCCGCCGGAATGAGGCGGGCAGAATGGATACGCCCAGACCGGTTGCGACCAGCCCCAGGATGGTCATCGCTTCACCCACTTCCTGCGTGATATAGGGCTTGATGTGATAGCGGTGCAGCAGCGCCAGAATATCGCTGTAAAGCGCGGTGCCGCCCTGAGGATCGAAGAAGACAAAGGGTTCAGCCGCCAGCGCAGTCACCGAAATTTTTTCGGCGCCCGCCAGCGGATGGGCCTTATGCACCACGGCATAGAGCGGCTCACTCAGCAGCAACTGATGCCGCAAATCGGCCGGCAGCGGCGTATTGCGCATCACACCAAGATCAAGCAGTCCTTCGTGCAACGGGACCAGTTGCTGACGGGTGTTGATCTCCTGCATCTTTATATGCACCTGTGGCCAGCGCTGACGAAACCGGAACAGTGCATCTGAGACCACCGCGGTAAACGGCGCCGAAGAGGTAAAACCAATTCTTAACTCTCCCTCTTCGCCACGATGCAGCCGGGCTGCGCGGTCAGACGCCTGCTCAACCTGTAAAAGAATCGCACGGGCATCACTCAGTAATTGCTCTCCGGCTGCGGTAAGTTGCACGCTGCGGTTGGTGCGATTAAATAGCCTGGCACCCGTTTCCGTTTCGAGCTGCATTATTTGCTGGCTGAGCGGCGGCTGAGAGATATTCAGACGCAGGGCTGCCCGCCCGAAATGTAACTCTTCGGCAACCGCAATAAAGTAGCGCAGGTGACGCAGCTCGATATTCATATTTTAAACGTCTTATTTGAGATTATTAATATATTAGACATCATAATTCCACTTTCCTATGCTGACCACTGGTTTTCTGACTGAAAGGATGATGTGTGAGTCGCTCAATACAGGCCGCCGTGGATGAGAGTGCGGTGTCTGCACCGCCAGAATCTGCGGCAGCTTCAGGATACATTCGCCGCGGAACGCCCGCGTTTATGCGCGTGACGCTGGCACTCTTCTCGGCCGGACTGGCCACCTTTGCCCTGCTCTATTGTGTGCAGCCGATTCTGCCAGTCATGTCACAGCAGTTTGGGGTTTCTCCGGCGACCAGCAGCCTGTCGCTCTCCATCTCTACCGGTCTGATGGCGCTGGGCCTCCTCGTCACCGGCCCACTCTCTGATGCTATCGGGCGTAAATCGGTGATGGTGACCGCCCTGATGCTCGCCGCCATCTGTACGCTGATCTCGGCCACGATGACCAGCTGGCACGGCATTCTGATCATGCGTGGGCTGATGGGCCTGTCGCTTAGCGGCGTTGCGGCGGTGGGCATGACCTATCTCAGTGAAGAGATAGATGCACGGGTCGTTGCCTTTTCCATGGGGTTGTATATCAGCGGTAATTCCATAGGCGGAATGAGCGGGCGTCTGCTCAGCGGTGTCCTGACCGACCTCTTCTCATGGCGGATCGCCGTGGCGGTAATCGGCTGTTTTTCACTGGCCTCCGCGCTGATGTTCTGGAAGATCCTGCCCGCATCGCGTCATTTCAGACCCATCACCCTGCGCCCGCGTAATCTGTTAATTAACTTCCGGCTGCACTGGCGCGATCCAGGCCTGCCGTGGTTGTTTGCCGAAGGCTTCCTGCTGATGGGCGCCTTCGTCACCCTGTTCAACTACATTGGCTATCGTTTACTGGACGCGCCCTGGCATCTCAGTCAGGCCGTGGTCGGGTTGTTATCCGTGGTCTACCTGACCGGCTCATGGAGTTCGCCTAAAGCGGGTGCGCTGACCAGCCGCATTGGGCGCGGGCCGGTAATGCTGGGCGCGACAGCCATCATGTTACTGGGCCTGCTGGTAACGGCCTTTAACTCCCTCTGGCTGATCCTGCCTGGGATGATGCTGTTCACTGCCGGTTTTTTTGCTGCTCATGCCGTTGCCAGCGGCTGGATCGGTCCCCGGGCGCGTCGGGCGCGGGGACAGGCTTCCTCGCTTTATCTTTTCAGCTATTACGTGGGTTCCAGCGTGGCGGGTACGCTGGGCGGTCTGTTCTGGCATAACTTCGGCTGGGGCGGTATTACGCTATTTATCAGCGTCCTGCTGATACTGGCGTTAGCGGTTGCCTGGCGCCTGCACAGTAGAAAACTCTGACAGCCTGCACGTTTGCCAGGCCCCGCCGGGTCTGGCAAACCGCCTCCAGAACGTTTGATTCAGATCCACAACAAACAAAGTGTGCGTTTCCCGCTATAATCATTTTATTGTCATAATTCATCTGTTTTGCCTTTCAGCACGGCAACAAGGAACGCCTGTGGCTCTCTACTATTACGTTAACAAACAATCAGGATATAACGATAATCATGTCGTCCATGCTGCGGGTTGCCCTCATCTTCCCGACATGGATAACAGACTGTTTCTGGGCAGTTTTTACCACGTGAACGCCGCTATTCTTCAGGCGAAAAAATATTATGTGGGTGCAATAGGCTGTGAAAATTGCTGTCCGCTCAATCATTCGACCCATCCGGCAGCTCAGCTCAGTGTGGCCCTGAAGCACACGCCAACGTCGCGTTAAGCGCAGGGCTTTTAACCGTGATGGTGTTCTCTCCGGCGTGCTGCTCCGTCACATTTTGCTTATAGATTATGCTGCTGCACAGGATCTCCTTGCGTTGTCGCGGGTAATAACCTCTGGCTATCGCCCGGTGCCAGGGCGATAAAAAAAATTCAGTATTAAAAGCGCGTTATCAGGTTTCTCTTCCCGGTTTATTGACTACAATAGCGGTTAATTTTGTGACGCAGGTCACTTTCACTGGGTGTGTCTGTCACATCCACATTCGCTATTCTGACTGGCTTGACTCCTCATGCAATCAACAACTGTTTCACGTAAGACTGCCTGGCTACGCGTGGTATTGCTGGCTATTGCTGCGTTTGTCTTCAATACCACCGAATTTGTCCCGGTTGGCCTGCTGTCCGATATTGCCGCTGACTTTTCAATGCCGACGGCTGATGTCGGGATCATGCTGACTATCTATGCCTGGGTCGTCGCGCTGCTCTCACTGCCGCTGATGCTGCTAACCCGTAATATCGAGCGACGCCTGCTGCTGGGCGTGCTATTCCTGATTTTCATCGTCAGCCATATACTTTCAACCGTCGCCTGGGATTTCCGCTCGCTGATGATGTCACGTGTGGGCATCGCCCTGTCTCACGCGGTGTTCTGGTCGATTACAGCCTCACTGGCGATTCGCGTTGCACCCGCCGGCAAGAAAACACAGGCTCTGAGTATGCTGGCGACCGGTACTGCGCTGGCAATGGTCCTGGGCGTGCCGATTGGGCGTGTGGTCGGTCAGTATCTTGGCTGGCGTACCACCTTCGGCGCGATTGGCCTCTCGGCGCTGGTGCTGATGATTATGCTGGTGCGGATCCTGCCGCGCCTGCCGAGTGAGCATACCGGCTCGCTGAGCAGTGTGCCGATGCTGTTTCGCCGTCCCGCGCTGGTCAGCATGTATCTGCTGGTGACGCTGGTGGTGACCGCGCATTACACCGCTTACAGCTATATCGAGCCGTTTATGCAGAATGTGGCGCATTCCAGCGGCAATTTTACGACCCTGCTGCTGTTGCTGTTTGGTTCAGCGGGTATTGTGGGCAGCGTGCTGTTCAGTACCCTCGGCAATAAATTCCCTTCCGGACTGCTTATTGCCGCCATCGCACTGATAACCCTTTGTATGGGGCTGCTGATTTTTGCTGCCGTCCGACCTGCCGCTATTTCAACACTGTGCGTTGTCTGGGGCATGGCAATGATGATGATTGGACTGGGTATGCAGGTGCGGGTGCTGTCACTGGCACCCGATGCCACGGATGTGGCAATGTCGCTCATGTCAGGGATTTATAATATCGGGATTGGCGCAGGTGCGCTGCTGGGGAATCAGGTCAGTCTGCATCTGAGCATGACAGAAGTCGGGAACGTCGGCGGGATGATCGGGCTGGTCGCGTTACTCTGGTGTGTTTATATTTTCCGTCGTTATCCCCAGTTGCGGAGTAACGGATAAGGCTGTGACGGGCGCATAAAAAAGGCTTCAGATAAGTGGGTTTATCTGAAGCCTGTTTATGAATATTTATCGTGCTTTTACTTATAAAGAATGGCTGTGCCATGCAGGTTGTTGTTGCCAGAGGTCGAAGTGATGCGGAAAGACTTTGCCCCGACATCGCTGGCCTTTTCTGACAGTTGCTGCTCCAGCGAGGTCAGATTAGTACTGCCCGTCGCGCTGATGACACCGATTTTTTGCGCATCAGGCGGTGTACTGCTGACCTGCTGAGCCGCTCCGCTGGCAAAAGAGATGCTGCTTAGCAAAGCCGCTGTCAACATCAAGCTAATACGTTTCATAACAAATCCCCTCTCACTGATTCTGTCGACACCCGATTTACTGATAAATCACTGCCGTGCCGTGCAGTTTGTTCTGGCCGCTGGTTGAGGTGATACGGAACGATTTCGCACCCGCTTCATCCGCTTTAGCACTCAACTGTGATTCAAGGGAGGTCAGGTTGGTGCCGCCCTGTACAGAGATGGTGCCAACAGGCTGTTGATTAGACGGTTCGCTGGTCACAAGGTCAGCGGCATATGCGCCAAAAGTCAGAGTGGTAAGTGCCAGTGCTGCCAGGGTGGTTTTAATGGTTTTCATCATCTTCTCTCTATTCGGTAGTTGAATTTGGTTGGTCTGAATTAGGTTGTCGCTATTTAATTAACGACCGTTAAACAAATGATAGACCCCGCCGGGGCTCGCCGTCAATATTTATTTAATGAGCGTTATTTTAATCGCGAAGTGGCGTGATTATGGGCTTCAGCCCCTTTTCTGACTTAACCATAGGGGCGATAACACTGCGCTGGCGCACAAAATGGCAACCCTGGCCGAGGGCATGCATAGCGGACCTTGCACATTTTTATAATGATCGGTAATTTAATAGGATGTTTTACTGTCAGTGAGGATGTATGAGCCAGGTTCAGGATTGTGATGTAAAGAAATGCCGTGGCCGACCTAAAGTGTTTGATCGTGACGCTGCGCTTGATAAAGCACTCACTCTGTTCTGGACACACGGTTATGAGGGAACGTCCCTGTCCGATCTTGTCGCCGCAACCGGTGCAAAAGCACCGACCCTTTACGCAGAGTTTGTGAATAAAGAAGGGTTGTTCCGTGCGGCGATGGATCGCTATATAGAGAAGTTCAGTGCCTGGCGAGAAGCGGTGTTAGGCGACGATACGTTACCCGTAGATCGCGCAATTGAAGCCTATTTCCGTGCCACCGCCGCCTGCTTTACTGAGCGTGACTCTCCCGGCGGCTGCTTCTTTATCTGCACCTCAACCGCCCTGTCGGCGGCGTCGAAGGAGATTGCCACTATGCTGCAACAGCAGCATCAGTCGCAGGAGCATGTATTAAGCGATTTTCTGCTGGCGCGTCAGCAGCGTCACGAACTGAGCGCGTCAGTCAATGTTCCGGCGCTGTCCCGTTATCTGGGTTGTATGCTGCAGGGCATGTCGGTGCGGGCGCGTGAAGGCGCTGAGCGCGACGATCTTGATAGTATTATTGATACGTTGATGGCGATGTGGCCAACGCTGACCGGCCTGTGTCAGACTAAACGGTAGATCATCAGGGCGGCGATGCCGCCCTTTCCCTCCACTACTCCAGAAAGAACACCGGTTTCAACGGCTGACTGATTGGGCTGTTATCGGCATTCGACGGCATTAAATCTTTCATTGATGCCCACCAGCGCTGGCACACCTCCGTCTTTGCCACCGCGTGCCAGCGCTCCTCAGATTCAATCTCAACGCTGGCGAAGAGCAGATGCCGTTCGGCGTCCAGCCAGATAGCATAGTTGTGTGCGCCATGCGCTTTCAGCGTCTCAGCCAGTTCCGGCCAGATCGGGGAGTGGCGGCGCTCATACTCTGCATGAGCGTCGGCATTCACCTGCATCACAAAAGCTTTACGCAGCATTAGCAGGCCCCACATCCAGCGCGGGTTGCCACGGCTTCACCCCGAAGCGCTCACCCAATGCGACCAGCTGTTCTGTGGTAATGCTCTGGCGAATCCCGCCCATAGACAGCACTTTGACGATCACTTCGGACGATTTCTCCGCTGTGTCTATCAGACCAAAAGTCTCATCGAGCGTCGGGCCTGTACCAAAGACGCCGTGGAACGGCCACATTACCAACGTGTGCGACTGCATCAGCCCGGCCGTCGCCGCGCCGATTTCATCGGTGCCGGGCACCATCCATGGCAGCACACCCACGCCATCCGGGAAGACCACCAGACATTCAGTGCTGCCTTCCCATAACAGGCGGGTAAAGCGGGCAGAATCCATCTCCACCACATAGCTCAACGCCATAAAGTTGGTGGCGTGACAGTGCATGATCACCCGATCTGCGCCCTTGCTGACCGCTTTACGCACCGCGTGAGACTGGAAGTGTGACGCCAGCTCGGAGGTCGGCAATCCGCCATTCGACAGGCCCCAGTGAATGGTATAGGAGAGCCCTTTGTCATCGACCTGTAGCAGCGCCAGGCAATCCGCCGGATCAAGCTGAACGTTGCGCATGAATTTTCCAGACCCGGTCACCAGAAACCAGTCGTTTGCCAGCGAAGGTGCCGGTTGAGTCAGCTCAATGCAGCGAGGTGCTTTACAGAAGTCGTGGACGAAGGGTTTGACCTCCTCCTCCAGCAGACGCAGGCTGACGTTGCCGCCGTTGCGTTCGTCCCAGCCCTTCAGCCACATATCACTGGTCGCTTTGACCATTCCCTTAACAAACCCGGAAGAAAGAATGTTTTGCATCATGAAATCCTTAACGTTGGCTCAAGATCTGTTGTTCATAGTGACGGACATCACCTAACCAGCTGGCATCAGCCGGGACATCATGGCGCAGGCACCACGCTTCCCATACTGCCTGCCACGGCAGCGATTTTTGCTCTTCCAGCAGGGTCAGCCGTGCGGTGTAATCACCGCTGTTTTCGGCCTGCCGCAAACGGTCGGTGGGCTCCAGCAAGGCACGCAGCAGCGCTTTTTTCGTGTTGCGTGTGCCGATAACCCAGGCGGCAATGCGGTTGATAGAGGCGTCAAAGAAATCGAGCCCGATATGGACTTTATCGAACAACTGGTGACGAACGATCTCATTCGCGATCGCCTGAGTTTCATCGTCCAGCAGCACCACATGGTCGCTGTCCCAGCGCACCGGACGGCTGACATGCAGCAGCAGACGCGGCACATAGAGCATCGCGGCAGAAATTTTGTCGGAGATCACTTCGGTGGGATGGAAATGGCCTGCATCCAGGCACAACGCCGTCTGGCGGCTGGCAGCGTAGCCGAGACAAAACTCACTGGAACCTACCGTATAGCTCTCTGCGCCAATGCCAAACAATTTGCTCTCTACCGCATCGATATGGTGCTGCGGGTTGAGTTTTTCTGAGATGACCTCATCCAGTGCGCTCATCAGACGCTGACGCGGAGCCAGTCGATCCACGGTGATATCTTTCATGCCGTCTGGCACCCAGATATTCATCACTGATGGCGAGCCCAGTTGCTCACCAAAATAGGCGGAAATACGGCGACTCGCTTTGCAGTGATCGATCCAGAACTGACGCACGGTTTTATCACTGTGCGACAGCGTAAAACCGTCTGCGCTCATCGGATGCGAGAAGCAGCTGGGATTAAAATCCAGCCCTAAATTGTGCTCTTTCGCCCAGTCAACCCAATGGGCAAAATGGGCAGGTTCAATCGCATCGCGCGTCACGGGTTTGTCGCTTTCCAGATAGATGGCGTGCAGATTCAGGCGTTTTGCACCGGGAATCAGGGACATCGCTTTGTCGATATCTCTGCGGAGTTCATCGGCGTTACGTGCTCGCCCTGGATAGTTACCCGTCGCCTGAATACCGCCGGTCAATGGGCCCTGTGGGTTTTCAAATCCCCGGACATCATCCCCCTGCCAGCAGTGCATTGAAACCGGGATGCGGTCCAGCTGACGAATAGCCTGTTCAACATCAACCCCCATGTCGGCGTAGCGGTGTTTAGCCAGTTCAAAAGCCTGTTCAATCTGCTTAGTCATAAATGGGTTCCTTAGCGGGTTGAGTCAGCGTCGCGAAGCGTGCCTGACTGGCACTCAAGACGCTGTGAGTTTGCGGTTCGAATTTTTCGAGAGGAAAGTTGTTAATAACGCTGCAGCGAAAATCCGCCACATCCGTCAGCTCGCCCAGCGCAATCAGCTGGCACCCAATATTGCCCAGCGTGGAGGCCTCAACCGGACCCGCCAGCACCGGAATCTGGCAGGCATCGGCGCAAAGCTGATTCAGAAAACGATTCTGACTGCCACCACCCACTACGTGCAGCTGGCTGAAAGATTTGCCACGTAGTTGTGCAAGTTCGTGAATGACGTCGCGATAGAGCAGTGCCAGGCTGTCAAAAATGCAGCGCGCCAGCGCAGCGGCAAATTGCGGCACCGGCATGCCCTGCTCTGCACAGGCATTCTGAATTTCGCTCACCATGCTGTCGGGATTAATAAAGCGGGCATCGTTGGGATTGATCAGTGACGCACAGGCGGGCTGGCGGGCTGTTTCTTCAATCAGCGCGTTAAGATCGTCAATCTGCAGTTCGGCACAGATGCGCTGCAACAGCCACAAGCCCATAATGTTTTTAAGTACGCGATAACCCTCTGCGCCGCCCTCATTGGTGATATTGGCGCGCAGCGCGGCGTCGCTGGCATAGGGCTGCAGACTTTCAAAGCCCATCAGCGACCAGGTCCCGGAGCTCAGATAGGCGGCGTCATCCTGCATCAGCGGCGTTGCCAGCACTGCGCTGGCCGTGTCGTGCGTGGCGACCGCGATGACCGGAACCGGTATGCCTGCGCGGTTAATCCAGTGGCCGACGGTATTGCCCGGTGCCTGCGGCTGTCCGAACCACTGCGCATCCACCCCCGCCCAGGCGAGCAAATCACGATCCCACTCGCCGCTGTGAATATTGAGCATCTGCGTGGTAGTGGCGTTGGTGTATTCCCAGTTAAGGTTGCCGGTCAGTCGAAAATGCAGGTAATCGGGAATCATCAGTGCATGTACTACGCGGGCCTGCCAGTCGGGCTGTTGAAGATGCAGGGCGCGCATCTGATAGAGCGTGTTAAATGGCAGAAACTGAATGCCGGTGCGGGCATAGATAGCACTGCGGCCCAGTTCCTGATGCGCCTGCTCCATCACACCGTGAGTGCGCGCATCGCGGTAGCTGACCGCCTCACCCACCGGCTGGCCCTGTGCGTCCAGCAGCACCATATCAACGCCCCAGGTGTCGATGCCGATACTGTCCGGCACAATGCCTTCTTCATCTAACTGAGCCAGCCCGGCGCGGATCTCCTGCTCCAGCAGCATCAGATCCCAGCAGTCATAACCGGCACGATGTTGACGCGTATTGTTAAAGCGCCGGACCTCACGCAGCATCAGCTTGCGCTGCGCTGCCTCCCAGCTGGCGAGCATAACCCGTCCACTGGAGGCGCCGAGATCGATAGCAACAAAACTTCTCCTGGTCATAGCGGCGGTTTCCTGTGATTGCGTCGTCACAGCGTAAAAATCTTAGGGGTTTCACACCTTCCCCGGAGTGCCAGCGGCGGACAGGCACTGGCAGACTGGCAAAGAACTTCGTGAGAGAGATCACAGAGGCGGCAGTGAGGAGGATGTGACACCTGCCGCAAAATGATTAACTGCTGAGGATATCTTGAAAAATCAGCGTGATTCCTGCTGAGTCAGGATGAAAATTCAAGGTAAGGTGTTGGCGGGCTGATTAGACTGCGTTACGGTTTTGTAAAGTAGCGAGAGAAGATCATGACCATTTTACACAGTGCGGATTTCTTCCCCGAAGGTGATTACGCCATAGCAATTGAACCCCGACACCCGCAGGCAGCCTGTCCGGAACATCATCATGACTTCCATGAGATTGTGCTGGTTGAACAAGGTGCCGGCATTCATGTATTCAATGGTCAGCCACAAACGCTTTGCGCGGGGTGCGTCTGCTTTGTTCGGGATCACGATCGTCATCTCTATGAGCAGACAGATAATCTTTGCCTGACCAACGTGCTCTATCGCAGTCCCGGCGCGTTTCGCTTTCTCTCCGGACTACAGGCCTTACTGCCCCGCGATCAGGATGGGCAATATCGCTCTCACTGGCGCATCAATCACAAAGTGATGACGCAGGCGCTGTGTGTGGCATCGCAAATGCAGCCCGATGAGAGCTGGTCGCTGGAGAAGCAGGCACGACAGGAGCAGCTTTTTTTACAGCTGCTGGTGCTGTTGCGAGAAGCATGCATTGACGGACAGAGTCAGGATCTGGAGGCACGGTTGCATCGCCTGCTTGACTGGCTGGGTGATCACTACAGTGACGAGATTGTCTGGGATGAGCTGGCCGATCGCTTCTCACTGTCGCTGCGTACGCTGCATCGGCAAATGAAGCAGCAGACCGGCAGCACGCCGCAGCGCTATCTTAACCGTCTGCGGCTATTACAGGCCCGTCATCTGCTGCGTCACAGTGATATGCGCATTACTGATATTGCCTTCCAGTGTGGATTTGGTGACAGCAACCATTTCTCAACGCTGTTCAGGCGCGAATTTGGCTGCGCACCGCGAACGGAGCGTCAGCAAATGCTGTAATGGAGGCGAACATGGCGTTGATACTCAGTCGGGATGACTATTTTCCCGCCACTACTTTGCCGGTGGCGGTGGCTGAAAGGATGCCACAACCCTCTTTCCCGCCGCACCGACACACGTTCAGCGAAATCGTGATTGTCTGGCGCGGCAACGGCCTGCATATCCTCAACGATCGTCCCTGGCTGATAACCTGCGGCGACGTTTTTTACATCCGCGACAGTGATTGCCACAGCTACGACAGCGTCAATGATTTGGTGCTGGATAACATCCTCTATTGCCGCGATCGCTTTGGTCTTGCCCTTGACTGGAACCAGTTGCTGCCGCAACAGGGCGCGGATGAACCGGGCGGCTGGCGGCTGACCACGCGAGGGATGGCGCTGGCACGGGGCGTGATCAGCCAGCTGGAACGAGAAAGCCGCAAAAGCGATCCGCTGTCCGTGCAGCTCTCAGAGGCGCTGTTTTTACAGCTGGCGCTGATTCTGCGTCGCCACGGCTACGCCGCTGACCGTCCATGGGCGTTACCGGAGGGTGAACAGCTGGATCTGCTGATGTCGGCTTTACAGGGTGCGATTGCCCGCCCCTTCGATCTGGCGGCGTTTTGCCAGCAGAATCGACTCAGCGAACGGGCGCTGAGGCAGCTTTTCCGTCAGCAGACCGGCATGACCATCGGTCATTACCTGCGTCAGCTTCAGCTCTGTCAGGCAAAATATCTGCTGCGCACCCAGGATTGTCTGATTAGTGAGGTCGCCGCCCGCTGCGGTTTTGATGACAGTAACTATTTTTCTGTCGTCTTCACCCGTGATACCGGGTTAGCGCCCAGCGCCTGGCGCCAGCGATTTATCGCGCCCCGGCAGGCACTGAAGAGTGCCGAGTCTGACTAAAAAGGGCCTGCATAGCAGGCCCTTTCAGGTTACAGACAAAAGCAGCCCTGCATTGTTGTGAAACAGTGTTTTTACAGGGAACAGGATCAGACTGGAAAGACGCTAGAGCCGTGATCCGTGACATGCCCGGTCCGCGCGATTACGCACCTCATGGATGAGGTGCGCCCGTGGCCGGGCCAACGCGTTGCGTTGTTCAAAAAAGCTCCCGGCGTTTTTGTCCAGGGCGGCGGGACGCTTTCCTCTTCTGACCCCGTCTCCTGCACGTTCTGCTAATAGGTTGCTGTAACTTAACTCCGACGGAGTGAGCAATCAGGCCGCCATGCCCAGACCGACTATATTGGCGGCAATGATAATCACCACACAGCCGAGCGACAATACGCTCACCGGGCGACGTCCCGCTGACTTCCACTCTTTCAGCAGCAGCCCAACCAGCCCCCCACATAAGACATAAAGACTCATGTGCAGCATCCAGCTGACATAGTCATACTGTGCCGGGATTCGCGCATGTCCCCAGGCGTAGAAGAAGAACTGCAGATACCACATGGTGCCGCCAAGCACGGCAAACGCGGTATTCGCAATCAGCAGTGACTTCCCGACGGAAAAGTCTTTATGCACTGACAGCTCCGGCCGGGTGGCCAGCCGCCAGAAACAGAAGCCCAGATTGACCAGCGCCCCGCCGCCCATGATGACCACGTAACTGGGTAAGGCCACATAAAGCGGATCGATGCCGAGATTAGCGGCAGCCTGATGCATCGGTTTCGCCGCATCCATCGCAAACGACATGCCTGCCGAGAAAATGCCGCACATCACCGCCAGCACCAGTCCCTTTTTGAGATTGAATTCCTCCGCGTTGATCCCCAGCGCGCGCTCCTTTAACAACCCGGCGCGTGTCACAATCCCCACACCAATCAGCGCCACCATGACCCCCAGTAGCGTTAACCGGCCACCCGACGAGGCGAACAGCTCACCAAAGCGCCCTTGCAACAGCGGCGTCATCAGCGTACCAACCACCAGGGTGATGCCAATCGCGATACCAATACCCATCGACATCCCGAGATAGCGCATGGTCAGACCATAGTTGATATTGCCTATTCCCCACATCGCGCCAAACAGAAATACCGGCGTGAGTTGCGACAGCGTAAAACTGCTGTAATAGGCCATAACGTTCGGCAGCAAAATGGCACTCACCGTCCAGGGCAGGATTAGCCACGACATCAGGCCGCCAATTGACCACATGGTTTCCCATGACCATCTTTTCACCTGTTTAAACGGCGCATAGAAACACGCCGCGCTGGCTGCGCCGACAAAATGCCAGAAGATACCCGCAATAATGGCACTGTTCATTGTTATTCCCCGGTTTGGTTGAGGCCTGTCGGAAACCTGTCTGCTTCCGCTCAGCAGGCAGTCTACGTTTTGCAGGAATTCCTCAGCCTTTGGATAAATGCCGGAAACCGCAGCAGCGTGGCAATTTCTGACCGTTATTCCTGTCAGGGATCACAATTTCACAGTTGTTATAAAACTGGACCAGCGCAAAGGTAACTTACTTATTATTCACTGTTTTTTACTGTTCTGCTGTGTAGCGCAGCACAATTCTGTTATGGCTGCCATAAAGGCTGATGGAGTGGCAAGTCTGCAAAGAAGCCTTTTATAAACCCAGCCAGGATTGTATAAACTGGGGAAAATTGATCGGATCAGGGATTGGGATGACATCAAAATGGTTAACACTGTTTCTTTCGCAGTCAGTCAGCCGGGTGATGCTGGATGACATCAGGGCAATATTACCCGCAGATGCGATAAAGGTGTTTGTGAATGGCCTGGATGAAACGCACTATGCCACCATCGAGTGTCTGCAGTCAGAACAGCATTGCGCTCTCATCGCCTCAGCGATTGTAGTCTGGCGTCAGCTCGGCCATGTGCATCATATTGTCTATAAAAAAGGGGAAGTGTTGCGCGAAGAGAGTGATGCAACGCAGTTTCAGCTCTTTACCCTGCTGAAAACCCATCGCGCCGTTCTCCAGATCTCATGATAAGATCGTGGCCCCTGAAAACGCTGTTTGCAGCAGGTTGAATATGAGAATTGGAATTTTGTTTCCGATCGCCATTATTGTGGCGGGTGTAGGGTTTCTGGCATGGTTTATTGGCAGCGGCCTGGCGATGCCAGGCTCCTGAGGGTTAGCGCAGCTGACTATCTTTACTGCCCCGACGATTATACAGGCTGGTGCTCTGCTGCTGTTTGTCGATTTTTTCCTGACACGCCACGCAATAGTGCACGCCTTTAAGTGCCTGACGACGTGCTTCAGGAATTGGCTCGCCGCAGAGTTCGCATTCTGTGGCGCTTTCGCCCTGCCCGATTGACTGCCTTACCCGCTCAATACCGTCGTTCACGGTGCTATCAATCTGTTCCTGTACTGCGCCTTCTGCAGCCCATCCGCTTGCCATTATTTAACCCCTTTCACGACTTCACTTCTTTAAATCTACAATAGATTGACGTTTTTGCCTCAGAACTTACCGATACCTGTGATTGGCTGCCAGCCGATTACGGCACCTGGCACTCAGCTAAAGGTCACGCTTAACGATCTGTTTCACTCTGCGATTACATCACTGCAACATATCGATAGCGGAGAGCAAAGCGAATGACAACACATCATCAACATTACATTAATGGCGAGTTCGTCGCCCATCACGGTGACGCATGGATTGAGGTGATCAACCCGGCCACTGAGGCGCTGCTGTCACGTATTCCCGAAGGCACTCGTCAGGATGCCAGCCGTGCCATCAACGCCGCAGAAGCCGCTCAGCCAGCGTGGGAGGCTCTGCCTGCAGTGGAGCGTGGCACCTGGCTGCACAAAATTGCCAGCGCCATCCGCGATCGGGAGCCTGAACTGACGGCAACGATTGTGGCCGAGGGTGGAAAAACCCAGGGACTGGCGAAGACCGAAGTGCTGTTCACCGCCGACTACCTTGATTACATGGCAGAGTGGGCGCGGCGTTACGAAGGAGAGATCATCAACAGCGACCGACCCAATGAAAACATCTTTTTGTTCAAAAAAGCGATTGGCGTTACCACCGGGATTTTACCGTGGAACTTCCCCTTCTTCCTGATTGCCCGCAAAGCGGCGCCTGCCCTGATTACTGGCAACACCATCGTGATTAAACCCAGTGAGCTGACGCCAGACAATGCGGCCATTTTTGCTGACATCATTCACACGCTGGGTCTGCCAGCGGGCGTGATTAACATTGTCTACGGTCTGGGTCCGGAAGTGGGACAGGAGCTGGCGGCAAACCCCAAAGTCGGGCTGGTGAGCCTGACCGGTAGCGTCGGCGCAGGTATCGCTACCATGGAAGCCGCCGCTAAAAATGTCACCAAAGTATCGCTGGAACTGGGCGGCAAAGCCCCGGCTATCGTGATGGATGACGCCGATCTCGATCTGGCGGTTCAGGCAATTGTCAGTTCGCGGATGATCAACAGCGGTCAGGTCTGTAACTGCGCAGAGCGGGTCTATGTGCAGGAAGGCATCTACGCGCGCTTTATCAGCGCGCTGACCACGGCGTTTCAACAGGTTACGTTTGGCGATCCCGCCGAACGCAGTGATATCGACATGGGGCCACTGATTACGGGCGCGGCAAGGGATCGGGTTGAGCAGAAAGTAGCAGACGCCGTCGCCGCCGGCGCCAGAGTGGTGCTGGGCGGCAAGCGCGCCGGCGATAAGGGCTTCTTCTTTGAACCGACGCTGCTTACCGATGTGCGTCAGGAGATGGCGATTATGCAGGAGGAAATTTTTGGCCCGGTGCTGCCGGTGATGAAGTTCAAAACGCTGGATGAGGCGATCGCTTTGGCTAACGACTGCGAGTATGGGCTGACTTCTTCGATTTATACCCGGAATATCAATACCACCATGACCGCGTTGCGAAAGCTGAAGTTCGGCGAGACCTATGTTAATCGTGAGAACTTTGAGGCGATGCAGGGCTTTCATGCCGGATGGCGCAAGTCGGGTATCGGCGGTGCCGATGGGAAACATGGCCTGGAGGAGTATCTGCAGACCCATGTTGCTTACCTGCAGTTCAGTTAAACGAAGGCTCGATCTTAACGCCTCCCATTCCTGACGTTGTCAGCCACAAAATGGGCCAGCTAACCGGCCCATTTTGCTATGCCACCCGCTTACTGCAGCGCAGCAGCGCGATGCCACTTAGCACTGCCACCGCCATCAGGTAGTAGCCTGGTGCCAGACTGCTGCCGGTAGCGGCAATCAGCATGCTGCAAATCAGCGGCGCAAACCCGCCAAATACTGTCACCGCCACGTTGTAACTGATCGCCATACCGCTGGCGCGGGTGGTCGCCGGAAAGAGATCGGCCATCACCGACGGCACCGTCGAGAAATAGACTGACTTGAGCAGCGCCATCCAGGCCACCAGCAGGATTAACGTAGTGGGCGTGGTGTGATCGACCATCCATTTAAACGCAGGATAGATGGTAGCCATTAATAGCAGCAGCGATCCCCACATCAGCGGCAACCGGCCAATCCGCTCTGCCCACAATCCCATGATGGGCGTCACGACCGTCAGGATAATGCCCGCAATCAGTGTGGCGGTGAAGGCGACCGATCCCGGCAGATGCAGCGTTTTGGTGGCGTAAGTCGGTATGTAGTTGAGCATGTAGTTTACTGCAGTCGAAATCACCATCACGCCTATCGCCAGGGTGATTAGCGCTTTCTGCCGCCCGAACAGCGTCTTCAGCGGCGCGGATTCCTTCTCCTGTGAGGCAAAGCTGGCAGGTTCCTGCACATGGCGGCGAATGTAGATACCCAGCGGGCCAATCAGCAGGCCGAAGGCAAACGGAATGCGCCAGCCCCACGCCTGAATATCACTTTCGCTTAGCCAGTGCGGCAGCCCCAGCCCGAATGCGGATGCCATCAGCGTGCTCGCCCCCTGAGTGGCGAACTGCCAGCTGGCAATAAAGGCTTTACGTTCGGGAAAGTGCTCCACCAGAAAGGCAGTGGAACTGCCAAACTCGCCCCCGGCAGAGAAACCCTGAATCAGACGCGCCAGAATGATCAATAGCGGTGCGGCCAGACCGATAGTGGCGTAGCCCGGCATAAACGTAATGATCGCACCGCCCAGCATCATCAGGTTAATCGACAACAGCAGCGCCTTTTTGCGCCCATGGCGGTCGGCATAGTTGCCCAGCACAATGGCACCCAGCGGACGGATCAGAAAGGAGATACCGAAGCTGCCAAAGGTCAGCAACAGCGACACTGACGGATCGCTGACCGGAAAGAAAACGTGCGCGATGTAGCTGGCAAAAAAGCCATAGACCGCGATGTCGAACCACTCCAGCGCGTTACCAATGCAGGTGGCGAACAGTGTTTTGTGCAGGCTCGTTTTCACCTGCGAGGTCGTCTGCGCGATGCTGCTCATTGTTCACCTCTCCGCCACTGATGGTGGCGCGTCATCAACTGTTCGCCCTCTTCGCCCAGTTGCCAGAAAAGCCGCGTCATAATCGCCAGGCCTTCACGTGCAATGGAATTGAGCATGTGTTCGTTAACGCCATGCTGGCCGCAGGCGGGATAGGAGTGCGGCACCCACAACGTTGGCAGACCCAGGATATCGGCGAAGACTTCATTGGGCAGTGAACCGCCAAGATTGGGTAACAGCGCAGGTTTTTTACCGCTGCTACGCGCCAGCGTGTCCAGTGCCCAGGCCACCAGCGGATCCTGCGGATCGAGCCGCGTCGCCGGTGAGCCGCGCAGAAACTCCACGCTGACGTTATCGAAGCCGTGCTGACGCAGGTGACTTTCGACATGCTGCACCAGGTTTTCCCAGTCAGTGCCGACCACAAATCGCAGCTGACACACCGCCGTGGCGCTGCCCGGAATAGCATTCATCGGACGTGCCGGATTACCGGTTTCAAACGCCAGCACCTCCAGCGTGTTCCAGCCATAAAGGCGCTCTGCAGACGTCAGACCTGGCTCACCCCAGCCTTCTGCAAGCGCCGGATCGCCCGGCATACCGCCGACGTCAATATCACTCAGGATCGCCCGCACGGCCCTGGTCAACGAGTCCGGTTTTAGCGCAGCGACCTGCAATACGCCCTGCGCATTCACCAGGCAGGCGATCGCATTGGCCAGTTGCGTACCGGGATTACTGAGCAGTCCGCCCCAGTTGCCGGAGTGATAGGCGTTGTCACGCGCCCGAATGGTCAGACGAAAGTTCGCCGCACCACGCGAACCCAAAAACAGCGTTGGTCGCACTGCGTTGAGCCGTGGGCCATCAGAGGCGATAAAGAGATCGGCTTTTAACAGCGCCTGCTGCTGCTGGCAGATCGCCGCCAGTCCCGGCGAACTGATCTCTTCGCCCATTTCAAACAGGATTTTGCAGTTAAAGCCCAGCTTTCCACCGCGCGTCTGCCACACCTGTTCCAGCGCCGCGAGGTTGATGCAGTGCTGACCTTTGTTGTCCGCACTGCCACGTCCATACAGGCGATCGCCTTCAGCTGTGAGTTGCCACGGCGATAAGCCTTCGCGCCAGTTTTCATCGTCGCCGAATACGACATCACCGTGTCCATAGCAAAGCAGCGTCGGTTTTAGCGGATCTTCAATGCGGGTGGCAATCAGAAACGGCGGGCTGCCTGGCTGGGGATTTTCAAATGGATGTAACGTAAATCCCATCTTCGTCAGTTGCGGGCCAATTTCCTGCTGCAGATAGTGGTCCAGCTCCGCCCCTCTGCTGGCCTGCTGGCTTTCGGTCACACAGGCGACACGCCGTGCCAGCTGTTGCTGAAACTCACCACTGTCGAAATAGTGCATCGCCTGATCAACGGCCTGTTGCTCTGTCATGTTTGCCCTGCCTGTTTTTTTTATCGTGCTTTATCTTTGACAAACTTCTCTCTTTGCCACAATTATCAATTTATCGAGTGAGCGTTGCTTTTAAAGCAATGCCTGACTGCCCTTTTATGATGCGTTTTGACGGAGTGGAGATGATAAGCAGCGAGATTCGCTATTTCCTGGCGGTTGTTGAGAGCGGCTCGTTGAGCGCCGCCAGTGAACAACTTTTTGTCGCGGTATCGGCGATCAGTCGTCAGATTCAGCGGCTGGAGGCACAGGTCGGGGTACCGCTGTTTGAGCGTCATGCGCGCGGCATGGTGCTGAATGAAGCAGGTGAGATTTTTGCGCATCACGTGCGTAAGAGTCAGCTTGATATGGCGTATGCGCTGGCAGAGATTAAGGGATTGAAAGCGATACGCCGCAGTTTGATCCGCATCGCCTGCACGGATGGTATGGCGTTTAGTCTGCTGCCTGGCCTGCTGGCGGCGTTTCGCCTGACAAACCCGGGCGCGCTGTTTGCGATTAACGTGACGCACTCGCAGGGCGTGGCCGCATGCGTCCGGGCGGGAGAATGCGATGTGGCGCTGCAGTTTAGTCTGCAGCCGGAGCGCAGCGTTGAGGTGCTGGGTTCCTGGCCTGCACCGGTGTTGCTGGCGATGCATGCTTCACATCCGCTGGCGTCACGTGAGGTGACGCTGGGCGATCTGCCTCGCTGGCCGCTGGCGCTGCCGGGCCATCACACCACCGTCCGGCAGCTGTTTGATCTTTCCTGTCAGATGAATGACTGCGTGGTGGAGCCGGTGCTGACCTGCGACTATTTCGCTACGCTTTATCACTTTTTGCTGCATACGCCGCAGGCGGTAACCATCTGTAGCGCCTTTACGCTGTTGTTTGAGCGCGATGCGCAAAATCTGGTGTTGCGGTCGATGGGGGTGGATCAGTTGAGTCAGCGCACGTTGCAGCTTCAGACGGTGTCGGGCCGTCAGCGCAACGCGGCTTTGACGCTATTTCTGGCGTTTTTGCAGCAGCGGCTGACGGAGATGGATCAGCAGGTGAGGATGGGATAAGGGGCCCACGGATGCGTGGGCCATTGACGTTAACTGCCACGGGTTACTGCTTAATATTAACCTGATAGAAAATATGTTTGCCGAACGGGTCGACCTGATAACCGCTGACCGATTTGCGTACCGGCTCAAAGATGGTGGAGTGCGCAATCATCACGGCAGGCATCTGGTCATGCATTATCTGCTGCGCCTGCAGATAGAGCGCGGTGCGTTTGCCCTGATCCGGCTCGGCGCGGGCTTCGGTGATTAACTTCTCGAACGGCTGGTAGCACCATTTTGAGGAGTTAGAACCGCCCTGCGCAGAGGTACAACTGTACAGCGGGCCGAAGAAGTTATCCGGATCGCCGGTCGCTGTCGTCCAGCCCATCAGCGCCGCCTGATGCTCGCCACTTCGGACGCGCTTCAGGTATTCGCCCCACTCATAGCTGACGATATTGGCTTTGATGCCGACTTTGGCCCAGTCAGACTGAATCATCTCCGCCATGCGGCGCGCATTCGGGTTGTAAGGCCGCTGAACCGGCATCGCCCAGAGCGCAATTTCGGTACCCGGTTTGACGCCAGCCTGTTGCAGCAACGCTTTGGCCTTCTCCGGATCGTAGTCGTAATCCTTCAGATCTTTGTCCGCGCTCCAGACGCCCGGCGGCAGGATATTCTTCGCGACCGTGCCGGTGCCTTTGAATATCGCCTCAATGATCGCCGGTTTGTTGATCGCCATCGCCAGCGCCTGGCGCACTTTGACGTTGTCGGTTGGCGCTTTAGTGGTATTAAACGCCAGGAAGCCGGTGTTCAGACCCGCCTTCTGTTCCAGAATGATGTCCGGATTGGCGCGCATTTTGTCCAGATCGGCGGGGTTCGGGAATGGCATTACCTGACACTCGTTCTTCTCCAGCTTGGCATAACGCACGGAGGCGTCAGGCGTAATGCTGAATACCAGCCGATCGAGCTTCGCCTTACCCTGCCAGTAGTCCGGAAACGCTTTATAGAGGATGCGGGAATCTTTCTGATACTGCACCAGTTCAAAGGGGCCGGTGCCAATAGGGTTCATATCGACCTTCTCCGGCGTCCCTGCTTTCAGCATCGCGTCTGCATATTCCGCCGAGTGGATTGAGGCGAAATACCAGGCGAGATCGGCAAGAAATGGTGCTTCCGGATGAGCAAGCGTGAAGCGCACGGTGTGGTCATCAACCCGGTCAATACCTTTAATCAGCGTGGAGAGTTCCAGACTTTCGAAGTTGGAATAGGTGCCGCCAGAAACATTGTGGTAGGGATTTTTCGGGTCCATCTGACGCATAAACGAGAAGATCACATCATCGGCGTTGAAGTCGCGGCTGGGTTTGAACTGTTTATTGCTCTGGAACTTCACATTTTTGCGAAGATGGAAGGTGTATACGGTGCCATCCGGGCTGATCTCCCAACTTTCCGCCAGGCTCGGGACCAGATTGGTGGTGCCGGGCGTGAAATCCACCAGCCGATTAAAGACCGGTACGGCACTGGCGTCAACACTGGTTCCGGAGGTATAGAGCTGAGGGTTAAAATTCTCTGGCGATCCCTCAGAACAGTAGACCAGCGTTTTGGCGTTTACGCTGCCAGCCAGCGCTATCCCAGCAGTAACAAGCGCTAAGGTGGCTATCTTGATTTTCATTATCATCCTCGCTTTGTATTGACTTCCGGTGATCACAATATCTAAATGAATCATTCAGATGCTTCATTGATAGCACGATTCGGCACCATAGCGAACCCCGCCAGTGGCTGACTAATAAGGAATAGTGATGACAGACAAACTTGAGTCGCAACTCACCGAACGTTTTTTCCGTTACCTCGCCGTCAGCAGTCAGAGCGATGCCAAATCAACCTCCTTGCCCAGCACCCCGAGTCAGCACGCCATGGCAAAACTGCTGGCGGATGAGCTGCGCGATTTGGGTCTCGATGAGGTGGTAATTGATGAACATGCCACAGTGACGGCAGTAAAACGCGGTAACCGTCCTGACGCACCGCGCATCGGGTTTATTACACACATCGATACCGTTGATGTCGGTTTGTCGCCTGATATTCACCCGCAGATCCTCACCTGGCAGGGCGAAGATCTTTGTCTGAATGCAGAGCAGGATATCTGGCTGCGCCGCGATGAACATCCTGAGATCGCGCCCTATGTGGGTCAGCAGGTGATTTTCAGCGACGGGACCAGCGTGCTGGGCGCTGACAACAAAGCGGCGGTTACTGTAGTGATGACGCTGATGGCCAATCTTAAAGGCGACCACGGCGATATCGTGGTGGCCTTTGTGCCGGACGAAGAGATTGGCCTGCGCGGGGCGAAAGCACTCGATCTGGAATCGCGGTTTAATGTCGATTTTGCCTGGACCATCGACTGCTGCGAACTGGGTGAAGTGGTATATGAAAACTTCAATGGTGCTGCTGCAGAGATTGTGTTTACCGGTGTGCCCGCACACCCCATGTCGGGCAAAGGCGTGCTGGTCAATCCGCTGCTGATGGCGCATGACTATATCAGCCTGTTTGATCGCCAGCAGACGCCGGAGCACACCGAAGGTCGCGAAGGCTATATCTGGTTTAATGAGATTCAGGCCAACGCCAGCAAAGCCACGCTAAAGGCCTCCATTCGTGATTTTGACCTCACCAGCTTCGCCGCACGCAAGCAGCAGTTGCAGCAGGCAGCGGAAAAACTCGCAGCGCGTTATCCCACCGGCGACGTGAGCATCACGATCAGCGATATTTACAGCAATATCAGCAATGCACTGGGTGAGGATCGTCGGGCGATTGATTTGATCTTCAGTGCGTTTGCCGCACTGGAAATTGAGCCAAAAGTCATTCCGATGCGTGGCGGCACGGATGGGGCTGCGCTGTCAGCCAAAGGGTTGCTGACGCCGAACTTCTTTACCGGCGCACACAACTTCCACTCACGCTTCGAGTTTCTGCCGATTACGTCCTTCGTGAAATCCTATCAGGTGGCGGAAAAACTCTGTTATCTGGCGGCGGGTTAACAGTTTTATTAATGCTTATATGTACAGGGCTGAAATGGGAAATTCAGCCCTGATTTTGATACAGCCAGTGAAACCTAATCAGCGAATTTTCCACATTAAACGCGCGTTTTATTAAGGCCAGAACCTGCGTTATTCCGTCACTATTATAACTTCACCTCCCAAAAGCACCCTCCTTTTATCCGGTTTATTTTGATCGCGCGCATTAATGAGCACTTAAGCGGATTTACATACATCTTAATGCTCTTTATCTTCAATGAACATTTAAATGCGGGGATAATTTAAGGGGTTCAGTTATGCAACACACTGATGAAATAATTAATTATTTACAGGCGAACGAAATTTTAGCAAAAAAGTTAGATCGGGCCTTTAATGGGGTTAGTGATGCATTATCACATCAGATTGAACACATAGGTTCAGGCGTGCAAAGTGCGCTTTATTACACCTCCTGCTTCACAGAAAAATATCAGGAGGTTTGTCAGAAGCAAAAAGATGAGGACGTAAGATTTGCAAAGGGAGTGATTCAACTTAGAAGGCATGGAAATGTTATAAATGACATGCTCAAGATATATTTCAATGAACTATTCAGATATAAAACAAATAATCAACTGGAGCAAATAAAGAAGTCTCTCATGGCGGTAAATGTACATATTGCGCCAGTCATCTAACCCAACACGGTTTTGTTTTAGCTGTAACAGCGGCCGTGGCTGTTGGATTTAATGCGGCTTTAATATCAGTGCGCTTGCTGGCCAAAAGGCTGGTGGTGCAACAGTCGTTGCAGGCATATACGGCGTAGTTCAGAAAGCAGCAGACAGCGCGAATCGGCTGAATTATGCACTGCCTGCTTATTACGCGGCTTTGTATGAAAGTGAACTTGAAATGATGTACTTCCTGATTGACCCTATATTCGAGAAGTTTGGAGCACTCAGAATCTCATTTCCCTCTGATGATGACATTGCAAAAATAATTACTAATATGATCAGGTAGATGAATGATGAAAGATTTCATAATCAGGTTTCTAAGGCGAAAATTTACATCGTGGCTTTCGCTTTTCGGCCCAGCTCTTTTTGTAAGTGCCTTTTCTTTGTTATTTATTCATTTTTTCCCAGGCGGCCCTTTGTGGCCCATCGCTGTATTTGCTCTGCTTGTAATAATATTCTTCCCCATAACAGTAAAATGGTAACAGCCCTTTAATATACAGTATGATTTTCACAAGGAAATAAAATTATGTCTGTACCCGCTCATCTATGGCTTGACGATGAAAACGGTTCACCCATCGTGGGGAGCTGCCAGATGCCACGTCGACTCGGTTCAATAGAGTTAAAATCGTTCGCACACCACATCACCATTCCTGTTGATCCCGCCTGGGGAAAACTAACCTGTACGCGTTTTCACAGCCCGATTACTATCGTCAAAGAGTTCGACCAGACAACGTCCGTTCTTTATCGCGCAATCTGTGAAGGACGAATACTTAAAAATGGCACAACAAAAATGTACAGAATTGTGGAGTCAGGCAGCGAGGTTGAATATTTCAATATTATGCTGGAAGGGATAAAGCTCACTACCGTTTCTCCCTATCTTGCCCCTAACGGACTAAGCAGCACGCACCTGGAAACACTGGAATTGCGATATCAGGCTATTACCTGGAAATATACGGACGGAAACATTATCTATGGGGATGAATGGAATAACTTTGCAAAGGCTTAAATCTAAGAACTGTTTGATAAAAATGAAGGCTGACATAATCAATCGGAGAGAATCGGGCGCAGAGTGCGCCCGATTCTGTTTATGGCTTCGCGCTCACATCAATGCCCGGGAAGTATTTTTCAGCCAGCTTTTTGATGGTGCCATCGCCCTGCACTTTGGCGATCGCCGCATCAAGAGACTGCTTCAGCTGGGCGTCATCTTTGCGCAGGCCGTAGCCGATGCCCGAGCCAAGAATCGCGTCATCTTCGACCGGCTTGCCGACAAAGCCAAAGCCTTTACCCTGGGGCTTATCAAGGAAACCGGACTGACCGGCAGCAGACATCACCAGCGTGCCATCAAGGCGGCCCGCGACCATATCGTTGTAAACCTGGTTCTGATCCTGATACGACGTGACCGTTACGCCCTGCGTCTCCCAGTGCTTCTTCGCATAGGTTTCCTGAATAGAGCCCTGCAACACGCCGATGTTTTTACCTTTGAGACTGTCGGCGGTCGGTGCCAGATTTTCACCGTTTTTCGCCACAAGCATGGTCGGAATACGGTAGATCGGCTGCGTAAACGCGATGCTTTTGGCGCGCGCTTCGGTGATATTCATCGCCGAGTTGATGGCATCAAATTTTTTCGCCTGCAGCGCCGGGATCAGCGCATCAAAGCTGCTCTCGACCCAGTGGCAGCTGAAATTGCCGGCCTTACAGATAGCGTTGCCCAGCTCAATATCAAAGCCTTCCAGCTCCCCTTTGGCATTGCGGCTTTCAAATGGCGGATATTGTGATTCTACGCCGTAACGTAAATCCTGTGCCAGTGCCTGTACTGATGTCATCATGCCCAGAGCAAGAAAAAGCGCGTTCAGTTTCTTCATTATTTACCCCGAAAAGTCCTGGTTACCTGTTCCCGGTGCTGCCTCACGCGGTGGCGTGATTCAGTGAGAAAAAGCAGATAGCGCCGCTGCGCCAGCCTCTAGTGTCGCCTCGTCTTTCGCAAATGAGAGACGAATCAGTTTGTTGTCTGTGCCATCCATATAAAACGCCGACAGCGGTATGGTGGCCACACCGTGATCGACGATGAGACGTTTTACCATTTCACTGTCCGGCTCGTCACTGAAATGTCCATAGCTGGCGAGCATAAAGAACGAACCGGCACTCGGCAGCAGCTGGAACGGCGAATTTTGCATCAGGGTGATCAGGCGATCGCGCTTCTGCTCATAGAAGGCACTGAGCGACAGGTAGTTCTCCGGCCGCTGCAGGTAGTGTGCGAATCCCACCTGCATCGGCGTGTCGGCGGCGTACATCATGAACTGATGCACTTTCACCAGTTCGGTCATCAGCGCTGCTGGCGCCAGGCAGTAGCCCACCCGCCAGCCGGTGACGTGGAAGGTTTTACCAAACGAGGAGACGATGACGCTGCGCGCCGCCAGTTCCGGGTACGTTGCCATGCCACAGTGAGAGTGACCATCAAACACAATATGCTCATAGACTTCATCGGAGAGCACCACGATATCGGTATTGCGAATCAATGCCGCCAGCTGATTAAGGTCATCAGGCGTCAGTACCTGCGCGCTGGGGTTATGTGGCGTATTAATGATGATCATGCGGGTGCGCGGTGTGATCGCCGCCCGCAGCGCATCCCAGTCGATGGCAAATGACGGCACCTGCAACTTCAGGCCTATCGGCGTACCGCCCTGCAACCGTACCACCGGAGCATAGCTGTCAAATGCCGGTTCAAAGAAGATCACCTCATCGCCCTGATGCACCAGCGCGGTAATCGCCATATAAAGCCCCTGGCTGGCGCTGCCGGTGATCAGCACTTCACGGGCAGGATCATATTTCTGGCCATAAAGCGCCTCCACTTTACTGGCGAGCGCCTCGCGTAAGGCCGGCAGGCCCATCATGGCGGCATACTGATTATGTCCCTCCAGCATCGCGCGACTGACAGAGTCGACCAGCGCCGGATCGCAGGGGAAGTTGGGCGCACCCTGCGACAGGTTGATCGCCTGATGCTGCGCCGAGAGCTGGCCAATCACGCTGAAAATAGTGGTGCCGACGTCCGGCAATTTTGAGTGGATAGCGACAGGCGTTTTCAGGGACATAGTCTCTCCGTCAGGGGCATAACCGATCAGATGCGTTAAAACGCTATTCAACGGGCTGCCACTTGAGTCGGCAAGCGAAATGTCGTCATAATAGCCATGACAAAAATGCATAGCTGAGGTTCACTGTGTCACGCTTATCGCTGCCGCTTAATGCCATTCACGCCTTTGTGGTGACCGCCCGTCATCTCAATCTGACCCATGCAGCCCGTGAGCTGTGTCTGACTCAGGGTGCCGTCAGTCGCAAGATCGCCGCACTGGAGCAGTGGCTGGGTGTCACACTGTTTGATCGCCACGCGCGCGGCCTGCGGCTCACGCCACAGGGCGCCGCGCTGCTACCCGAATTGCAGCAGGGTTTTGAACTGATGGTTAAGGCCAGCGAGAAGGTCCGCCGCAGTCAGGTCAGTATTCGCCTGAAAGCGCCGACCTGTGCGATGCGCTGGCTGGTCCCCAGGCTGATGGCGCTGGAACAACAGCGCCCTGAACTGCATGTGGCCCTGACGACAACGCTGGATCATGCTACGCAGCTTGAAAATTTTGATGCCGCGATTGTCTATGGCAAGCCGCATCCCGAAGGCGTCTGCCTGTTCTGTGAGTCACTGACACCGGTAATGGCAGCGAATCAGCCCTGCCCGGACTCTCCGGCGGCGCTGACTGCAATGACCTTTTTGCATCCCACCGCAGACACCCGTGACTGGCAGTGCTGGCTGAAAGCGCAGCAGGTCACACTCAGCATGAAGCGAAACCAGCATTTTGCCACGATGGATTTAGCGATCAGTGCAGCGATTCAGGGATTTGGCGTGGCGATTGCCGACAGCAATCTGGTGGAGAGTGATATCGCCAGCGGCAGGCTGATTAAGCCGTTCGCTGGCGAGGTTAAAACGGGCGCCGTTTACAGTCTACTGCAACGGCCTGCGCAGGATGCGCCACCGTTCCTGGCGGAACTGGTGGCGTGGCTTAGCCGGGATCAGAAGGTGACCCAGTCGCCATTATCAGCAGGTTTGGCCTGAGGCGCACTTAGCACCGGGGCTTTTGGCGCAGCCGGTTTATTGCCGGTGACAGGTGCGCTCTGGCGTTCACTGGAAAGACGGAACTTCGACACAGAGGCCTGCAGCGCTTCTGTCTGCAGCGCCAGCGCGCTTGCGGCGGCGGAAACCTCTTCAACCAGTGAGGCGTTTTGCTGCGTGACACTGTCCATTTCTGTGACTGCTGTTCCCACCTGAGAAATGCCTTTGCTCTGCTCTTCTGAGGCGGAGGCGATCTGTTTCATAATCGCATCCACATCCTGTACCGATTTCAGAATATTATTCATGGTGCCGCCGGTGGTGCTCACCAGCTCGGCGCCTTTACCCACACGCTGAACGGACTCTTCAATCAGAGTCGCGATCTCTTTGGCCGCATTGGCACTGCGCTGGGCAAGGTTACGTACTTCAGACGCCACTACAGCAAAACCCCGACCCTGTTCACCGGCACGAGCCGCTTCAACGGCGGCGTTCAGCGCCAGAATATTGGTCTGGAAAGCGATACCGTTAATCACGTTGGTGATCTCAGCAATTTTCTTCGAACTGCCTGAAATGCCATCCATGGTGCTGACCACTTCGCTGACCAGCTGGCCGCCTCGCTGTGCCGTCGTGGTGGCGGTTTCAGCCAGCAGGCTGGCCTGACGGGCGTTATCAGCGTTGAATTTCACCGTAGCAGTCAACTGCTCCATGCTGGCTGCAGTCTGCTCCAGCGCAGCGGCCTGCTCTTCAGTGCGTGATGAGAGATCATTGTTACCTGCAGAAATTTCTGCCGCCCCACGCGAGATATTCTCAGTACCGCTGCGAATGGCGCTAACCGCTTCACGCAGGCTATCCTGCATGGCGCTCAGCAGCGGAACCAGTTTACCCACACAGTTGCGACCGAATTCATTGACCGGCTGGCTGAGGTCACCCGTGGCAATCACGGCGAAATGGGTGCGAATGCTTTCCAGCGGACGAACCAGCATCGTTACCAGATAGCGGTCGGTAAACAGCAGAATAAACAGACCAATGATGACCGTGATGGTAATTATTGTTTTCGTCGTCGCGGTGAGGTGATCAACTTCAACGCGGGTGGTATCCAGCTTTTGAGCTGCACCCTGACTGAATTTCTCTGCGCTGACGCCAAACGCGCGGCTTAATGCCGGAGTGACGTTGTTCGCCTGCTGGCGATAAGCATCAGGTGTTGGCAGACGCGCCAGCTGAAATTGTGGCGTTACGCCTTCATCCAGCAGCTTCTGCCAGCTCTGAATCACACCATCCACGACTTCCGGGTTCATCGGACCGGGGGCGAGCTGTTTGAAGCGTGCCAGTTGCTGGGTCATACCATCCAGCGCCTGTTGCACCGGCGCGTACGATTCGTCGGTCAGGGTTTTACCTGCCGCTTTGCTTTCCATCACACGGGACAAGCGCGTGACAACACGAAAATATTGATCGTTTCCTTTGCTCAGCACCGTCATTTGCTCAACCAGATGACGGTCAACCTCGTTGCCTTCGCTGAGCGCGCCAAGAGAGTGGATGCTATATAGCCCGACGCCGGTCCACAGTAAGCAAAACAGCCCCAGAATCGTGAGCATCACTGCGCGAATGGTAAAATTTTTGAGCATTCCCATACCAAAATCCTATACACGTTGACCCGCAAGCGTCGGGCATAGGAGGTTTATCGGCACAGGAAGGTGAAAATGTAACTGTTTTGTTACCTATTATTTTACAGCGTCAAATAGGATTTAACGCTGTAAAATTCTTAAATTTTAATACCTTACAGTTAATTAAGCAGATTAATTTCATTTGAAAAATTTAATGATTAGCAGGCTAATCTTAATGGCACACCTACAGCCTGACCAGATGCGTCATTAATAATCTGAAGAGACGCATTCGGGCGCGCATAAAGTTTCGCTTCAGAACCAATCCGCTTTTATGCTCCTGACCAAGTGACATTGTCACATCCTGCCCCGGATGCCAGGCGGGCCAGACGACCTCGCCTTCCAGCTGGTGCTTATATTCTGTGGCATCACGGGCGAAGGTAAACCAGTAGTCACTGACCTGCTCAGCAAAGGCCCGATCGCTATCACTGAACGGACGATTTTCATTGGGATCGGGCATCTGGCTCAAGGTATTCAGCACATAGGGCACTTCATTACCGTGCCAGGTGCCGTGTGGATAGAGATCGTGCGCATGCTCTGAAACATAATCAAACCAGTAGCGCCAGCCCGGCATGCCAGCATTGTGCTGCGCCCGCATCACCAGCCATGGCACCAGCGTGAAAGCCATATCGCGTGCCACGGCGCGTCCCAGTAGCTGATCGTCATGGATGTCATACATCCATTTAAGCGTACGGTAAGTGAGTCGATTTTTGTCGCGTAACTGCTGCAGCACTGCAGTAGCATCAACACCAAAATATTCCAGAACGCTGGCTTCATCGCTGTTACTGCCGGCCATCAGCGGCAGACGGTGCTGTTTTGCCGCCATAAAGGTTTTCAACATGGGCTCAGGCAAAACGGCGTCACCGGCAATGGGTACCGGCGGAATCGCCAGTGGGCCGTCCAGCGACCAGAAGGCGTCAGCGGGCAGTGCGCGCAACGCCTCTGCGCTGACATCGGCTGGCAGTCCAAAATGGCGGGCTACAGCGACGCCCTGCTGACGCGCTTTTTTCAGCGGCGTGTCCGGCAGGCTATAGGCGCTCTGTACAATGCCTTTGTGAAACAGCCCTTCGGCCAGTGGTGAACAGCAGAGTGACAGCACACTGCGCGCACCAGAGGATTCACCGAAAAGCGTCACATTGCGGCGGTCGCCGCCGAATGCAGGAATGTTGCGCTGCACCCACTGCAGTGCGGCAATCTGGTCAAGCAGACCAAAGTTGTTTACCGTGCCCGCGGCAGGATACTCAGCGTCCAGGGCCGGGTGTGAGAAGAAGCCGAGATGACCCAGCCGGTAGTTAAGGGTGACCACCACTGCGCCCCGGGACGCCAGCGGTTTGCCGCTGTAGGGTGCCAGGCCGCCCGCACCAATGGTGTAGCCTCCTCCGTGCAGCCACACCATCACCGGCAGCGGCGTTGACGGTTCGACATCGGGTGTCCAGACATTCAGGTAGAGACAATCTTCACTAAACTCACCGGGATCGCCGCCGCCCACAGCCTGGCAATACGTGCGATTTTGCCAGGCGGATGACCCGAACGCCGTGGCATCGCGCACATGCTGCCACGGTATCACTGGCTGAGGCGGGCGCCAGCGTAGTGCGCCCTGCGGTGCCGCCGCATAAGGTATGCCTTTAAATACGAAAAGGTCATCATCCATGCCTCCACGTAACTCTCCCTCAGCAGTCATGATCCTCAGACCCGTTTCGTTTTTCATTCCTGTTTCCCTGTCTAAACGTTCCTCCATTATTTGCAGGCACGCCAGTATTGTCCAGGTACGGAGGGGATTTGCAGAATATGCCGAAGCGAGAGATGCAGGGGCTAGCATGCCCATCAACAGGTTCAGAGCGTCAGTGATGACCAGGGATTAACGTTGTTTACGTTTCGCCAGCACGTGAATGCGTTGTCAGCGCCGACGATATCCACATTTCTCACGCATCCCACGCGTTTTTACTGCAAATAATTAGTCAGTTTTCTAACACATCAGGATACTCACGCCGCTAAATTTTCGCTGGATGGTGAAGCGTCTTTTTTTCCAGGTGAACTGAACAGTCCTGATCGATTACCTTCCATCAGGACCATCCGCTTAACAGGGCTGTGGTGAAGAGAGCAACGCGGGCAACGTAGACGTTGCCCGTAGACACTGTCAGGCCTCGCGCAGGCCGCACTGCGCCAGTGAGCGCTGCTGGCGCTCTTCATATAACGCCATTTCATCCAGCACAGGGGTACCCAATGCGGCTTCAAACGCCTGCCGGCTCGCCTGTCCCGCCGAACGAACCTGCGCCCGATCGCCAAGGTTAGACTGAAAAATGCCTGCCGCGCTCACGGGAAGAAAATCCTCATAGGTGATGGGGTCAGCCAGTACACGCCCTTCTTTGATAAGGGTCTCCAGCGATTCCCCCTGGGCAGGCGGCGTAGCAATACCCTTTTCGCTCAGGCGATAATGAAACCACGCCAGTCCCTGCTGGCGCAGCGTGGTTTCGTCGTCCGGGAAATCGCGGAAAATCGTCGACAGATGTTGCTGGTGTTGCTGATTATCCTGACCGCTGCCCGCCTCGCTCAGTAATCGATCGTAGAGTGCGCGTCCTGCGGGCGTCAGCGCTGCCCCGCGCTGCTCAATTTCTCCGAAGCGCGCCGTATGCGTTCCCTGATGACCTTCTTTAAAGATGATCGGCTCTTCCAGCGCTTTAAAGCTGGTTTGACGTAACAGGATGGGGACCTGACGACGAGGCGGTCCCTCGATCAGGGTTTTCGGATCGATACCGCGCGAAGGCATCAGTTGCTGGACACGGTCGATATCCAGTGTGCGCGGCGTAAGATGGTTGATGTGACAACCGGGAAAGCAGACTACATCCGCAATCAGCCGGTGCTGCTGGTTCAGCGCCTGATAGGTCTGGCTGTCTACACTGCTGTGAGCATGCCAGCGGAAGGTTTCCAGCGCTTCAGTCACAAATTCACCGGCCTGCTCCTCCGTTAATCCGCCCTGCTGCTGATGCAGTTGCAGCAACGCCCGGCAACGGGGAGTGAAAATGTTGCGCGCAGAGAGAATCTCCGCCGCTTTTTCGCGCAGCGCCGCATCGTCGATCAGTTCAGGGCGTAACAGCGAGGTAAAGACCCGGAAGGGGTTGCGCCGCAGTGCCGCATCAGTTACTGGCCGGAACGCGGTGGAGTGCACCGGCACCCCTGCCTGAGAGAGATCGTAATAGCCTACCGGATGCATTCCCATCACCGCAAACACCTGTCGCAGTGTGGCGAGTTCGTCTGCGGTGCCGACACGGATCGCGCCATGGCGTTCAACATTAAGTCGGCCGATTTCATCAGCAGCCGTAAGGCGATCTTTCAGCGCACTATCCGCTTCCAGTACGCGTTCATTAACGGTAGCGACCAACTGCATCAGCGTGCCATATTGCGGCACTTCCTGCTGATACATGGCTGACATTGCCTGAGAGAAACGGGTGCGGATGAGGTCCGCACTGATAAAGTTGTCCATCTTATCCACCTGACACCATGATCGTTGCTGCTAATGTAATGCAACGCGCTGGCGCCAGTGGAAAAAATCACGAATCTGTGATCGGCTTAAAGCCATAGCGGTTTTTTAACAGCAGCATCAGGGTAGTGATCACAGCCGGTATTGCCAGCAGCAGAAAGATAACGCTGAAAGACCAGCCGAGTGACATCATCTCTGCACCGACGAAAGCGCTTAAAATCGCACCAATGCGGCCCACACCATGCATCCAGCTGGAGCCAGTGGCGCGTGCGTGCGTGGGATAGTAGCTGGCGGATAAGGCATTCATGCCGGTGTTAGCGCCGTTGAAACAGAAGCCACTGCAAAAAGCGATTGCGCTCATCATGCCCACTTCGGCTGGCGAAAAGCCAAGGGCCACGATAAACAGCCCGCCACAGCCGTAAATCGCTGCCAGCGCCAGATTGGCATTAAAGCGATCCATCATCCAGCCTGCAAACAACGATCCCAGCGTCCCGCCAGCCTGATACATCGCGGTGATAATCGCCGCTTCGGTGACAGACATGCCCAGCGTGTTGACCAGTGATGGCAGCCAGCTGCCAATCAGGTAGACCATGAACAGTCCCATAAAATAGCCACCCCACAGCATCGTGCTGCCAAACAGATAGCGGCGTGACAGGACGGTGCCGATCGCGCCACCCGCCGGCACGCTGACTTCCGGCGCGTGAAACGCACAGTCTGGTCGGGTTTTGCCCGGCATCATCCGATCAAGGATGGCGTGAATGCGGGCAGCCGGTGCACCACGACTGATGAGGAATCGCACGGATTCCGGCAGGCCACGAATCAGTAATGGCAGCACCAGCAGCGGCAGCATGCCGCCCAGTAGCAGCACAGAGTGCCAGTTATAGCGCGGGAGCAGCCATGAAGCGGCAAATCCCCCGCTGGCCGCGCCAAAGGTGAAGCCGCAGAACACAACGGTGATAAGAAACGCCCGTCGCCGTTCAGGCGCATACTCCGCCACCAGCGTACCGACGTTGGGCATTGCGGCACCCAGGCCCAGCCCGGTCAGGAAGCGGAACAGCATCATCTGTTCAATATTTTGTGACAGCGCGGTTGCCAGCGTCCAGAGACCAAAAAAGAAAACGCTTAAGATAATCATCATGCGACGGCCATAGCGGTCAGCCAGCGGCCCCGCCACCATCGCACCCAGCGCAAGACCGATTAAGGCGGCGCTGATGACAACGCCAAGCTGATGATTTGTTACGCCCCACGCGGCTTTAAGCGTCGGCGCAATAAAACCCATAATCGCAATGTCCATGCCATCGAGTGCTACCACGATAAAGCAGAGAGCAATGAGCCGCTTTTGCCAGGGGCTCAGCTGCTGCTGGTTGATAAGCTGGCGGACATCTACCGCCTCGATGCTGGTCAATGAACACTCCCTGAGTAAAGAAATCTGGCATCAGTTTAAGTAAAAAAAACGGCGTTTATGATAGCTGATCGTTAACCTTAAGCGGTCAGATTTTTGTTTGATAGTGAGAATCATTCATATTCATTCAATTAAGTCGTTGATTTCTCTTTGACCAGAGAATGAACGCGTCACAACCGTTTTAAGATGAATGCTTGAAAATCATGGCGTTAAACAGCGAAGCGGTCATTCCCGTGCTTTTGTTAAAAAAATTTGCAGCAAAGTTAACAGAATTCATTTTTAACAGTTGCCTCACGCCCTTCATTCTCATTAAGTTTAGGATATGGAAAAAAATATCCTTTTCAATCAGCGCATTCGCTTGCGCCACTTACACACCTTTGTTGCGGTTGCGCAGCAAGGTACGCTGGGCCGGGCGGCTGAGACGCTTAGCCTGAGTCAGCCTGCCCTGTCTAAAACCCTGAATGAGCTGGAGGAACTGACCGGCGTTCGTCTGTTTGAACGTGGCCGTCTGGGCGCGCAACTGACCACCATGGGGGAACAATTTCTGACACATGCCGTGCGTGTGCTCGACGCGCTCAATCATGCCGGTCAAAGTTTTAATGAGCAGCCAGGCGATGCGCCGGTGATTATCCGGCTGGGTGCGCTGACCACCGCCGCAATGGGGATGCTGCCACGCATTCTTGATCGTTTTCATCAGTTACAACCCAATACCACTATCCAGGTGGCAACGCTGCACAACAATGTGCTGCTGGCAGGATTACGCGGCGGTGAGTTTGATATCGGCATTGGACGGATGGCGGACAGCGACATGATGACCGGTCTGACCTATGAGCTGCTTTTTCTGGAGTCGCTTAAGCTGGTAGTGAGGCCGGAACACCCGCTTTTAAGTGACAACGTCACACTTTCACGCGCCATGCAGTGGCCGGTGGTGATTTCGCCCGAAGGCACTGCACCGCGCCGGATTGCACAACAGATGCTGGATGAACAGGGGTGTACGTTGCCACCTCACTGTATTGAGACCTCATCGACCTCACTGGCACGCCAGCTGGCTCTCCGCTACGACTATATCTGGTTCGTTCCTTCCGGCGCGATTAAAGAGGATCTCAGCCACAACGCGGTCTGTGCGCTGCCGATCAACTCATCCGGCCCGGGCGAGCCAGTGGGCATCATTACGCGCACCGGCGCAGAGCTCAGCCTGAGTGCCGAAGTGCTGATGTCTACCATTCGTAAATTTCACAGCTAGCGGCTGCGTTTCGCATGCCGCTCGCGGTTTTCAAGGCGCGCTTTATCGGTTTTACGTAAACCCACGTAGAGCGCACCGCCTCCGCCATGGCGGGTCTGTGCCACGCAAAAAGTCTGTACGTCGTCAAACTGCTGTAACCAGCGCGCGAGATAGCTTCGTACGATATTGGCATGTGACTCGTTATCACGTCCTTTGCCGTGAATGATCAGCAAATTTCGTAATCCCTGTTTGTGTGCCTGCATCATAAAATTGAACAGCGCCTGACGGCAGGTTTCTACCGGTTGCCGTAACAGGTTGAGACTGGCATCCAGCTTGTATTCACCCCGACGCAGTTTATCCAGAATACCCTGCTGGATGCCGTCGGCTTTATATTCCAGCTGCGTATTAAGTGGGATAATCTCCAGGTCACCCCGGGTCAGGAAATTCTCCAGCTCAGATTCGCCCGGCGGTTTGCGTGGTGCTTTGGTTGAAGGGGCTTTCAGCCACAGGGTCGTGGTGGTGTCTTTCAATGGCGTGACATCGCCCATGGCATCCCGAAAAAGATCGTTATCATCAAGGTTCATGGTTTTCTCACACCGGGTTAAATTGATCGAATGTGTCAGACAGGCTTTAACAGTTAGCGTAGCAAAAGCTGGAATTACCGGACCACCCGCCTTTTCCCACCCTAACGGGCCGTAGAGAATCGTGCAACAGATCACATAAGCGGAAAGTTATCGTGACAGTAGTCTCTTCCCGCATACTTAAATGCCCGTTACATCGGCCTTTGACGCCGTATATATCCTCCATAATGTTTGTGGGTGTAAAACTGCTCGGATGAGTTCCCTTCAGCACAAAAAATGTTAAAATTGACCCCAGTCACTTATCGTCGAGCAAACCATTATGATCCCTGAAAAACGCAGCATACGTCGTATTCAGTCGGGCGGTTGTGCCATTCACTGCCAGGATTGCAGCATCAGTCAGCTCTGCATCCCCTTCACGTTAAATGAACATGAGCTGGATCAGCTCGACAATATCATTGAGCGTAAAAAACCGATTCAGAAAGGGCAAACGCTTTTTAAAGCGGGAGACGAACTCAGGTCTCTGTATGCCATTCGTTCCGGCAGTATTAAAAGCTATACCATTACCGAACAGGGTGATGAGCAAATTACCGGTTTCCATCTGGCGGGTGATTTAGTTGGCTTTGATGCCATTTTAAATGCCAGCCATCCCAGCTTTGCGCAGGCGCTGGAAACGGCCATGGTGTGTGAAATTCCTTTTGAAACGCTGGATGACCTGTCAGGTAAAATGCCGGCACTGCGTCAGCAGATGATGCGTTTAATGAGCGGTGAGATTAAAGGCGACCAGGATATGATTCTGCTGTTGTCGAAGAAAAATGCTGAGGAGCGACTGGCGGCGTTTATCTGGAACCTCTCACGCCGTTTCGGCCAGCGCGGCTTTTCACAGCGTGAATTTCGCCTCACCATGACGCGCGGTGACATTGGTAATTACCTGGGCCTGACGGTTGAAACCATCAGTCGCCTGCTGGGCCGTTTTCAGAAGTCCGGTATGCTGGCGGTGAAAGGCAAATACATCACAATTGAAAACCACGCCCTGCTGGAAGAGTTAGCGGGCCAGAGTCACCAGGCCGCCTGATTCAAAGCCGGATCAATAAATCTTATTTTATTGATCCGGCAATAACTTTTTCACTTCTTCCGCTGTACAACATAGGCTATCTTTACTCCAGTCGCTCTGGTTTAAGGAGAACGCCTCATGTCCCAGTACCAAAATATTCTGGTCGCCATTGATGCCCAGCAAGACGATCAGCCCGCGCTGCGACGTGCGGTCTATCTGAATCAACGTATCGGCGGAAGAATTAAAGCCTTCCTGCCTATCTATGATTTTTCATATGAAATGACCACCCTGCTTTCGCCGGATGAGCGCGCGTCTATGCGCCAGGGTGTCATCAGCCAGCGTACCGAATGGATCCGCGAGCAGGCCCGCGCTTATCTTGATGCCGGTGTCGACATTGATATCAAAGTGATCTGGCATAACCGCCCCTTTGAGGCCATCATTCAGGAAGTGCTCGCTCATCAGCATGATCTGGTGCTGAAAATGGCGCATCAGCATGACCGCCTGGAGTCCGTGATTTTCACCCCAACCGACTGGCATCTGCTGCGTAAATGCCCTTGCCCGGTCTGGATGGTCAAAGATCAGCCGTGGCCGGAAGGCGGTAAAGCCATTGTCGCCGTCAATCTTGCCAGCGAAGAGCCGCATCACGATGGCCTGAATCAGAAGCTGATTCGTGAAACGATGAAGCTGGCGGAAAAGGTGAATCAGACCGAAGTCCACCTTGTCGGTGCCTACCCGATTACCCCAATCAATATTGCTATCGAACTGCCCGATTTTGATCCCAGCGTCTACAACGATGCTATCCGGGGTCAGCATCTGGTGGCCATGAAAGCACTGCGCCAGAAATTCTCAATTGGTGAAGAGTTCACCCACGTGGCTAAAGGCTTGCCGGAAGAGGTTATCCCCGATCTGGCCGCGCATCTCGGTGCCGGCGTAGTCGTGCTGGGCACCATCGGAAGGACCGGACTATCAGCGGCGTTCCTGGGCAATACGGCGGAACAGGTGATCGATCATCTGCGTTGCGATCTGCTGGCGCTTAAGCCTGACGATTTCAAGTCGCCGATTGATCTGGATGATGAAGAGGACGAGGAGGATTAACGTCTCCTCGTAAAGAAAATGGGCGGCTGATTAGCTGCCCATTTTTTTATTACAGCGCTTTGAGAATCGCTTCCACGCTGGCTTTGGCATCGCCAAACAGCATCTGGCTGTTCTCCTTAAAGAACAGCGGATTCTGAACGCCGGCATAGCCTGTGTTCATTGAGCGTTTGAACACCACCACGTTGTGCGCCTTCCACACTTCCAGCACCGGCATTCCCGCAATCGGGCTGCGGGGATCATCCTGCGCTGCCGGGTTGACGGTATCGTTAGCACCAATCACCAGCACCGTGTCGGTGTCGCTGAAGTCATCGTTGATTTCATCCATCTCCAGCACCACGTCATAAGGCACTTTGGCCTCGGCCAGCAGCACGTTCATGTGCCCCGGCAAACGCCCCGCGACCGGATGAATGCCGAAGCGCACTTTGATGCCAAGCGCGCGCAGACGTGCCGTGATTTCCGCTACCGGATACTGCGCCTGCGCCACGGCCATGCCGTAGCCTGGGGTAATAATCACCGAGCGGGAGGCTTTAAGCATCTCTGCGGTCTCTTCAGCGGTAATTTCACGATGCTCGCCCGCTTCCTGCGTTTCGTCACCACTGCTGACTTCAGTACCGAATCCACCCGCGATCACGCTGATGAACGAACGGTTCATCGCTTTACACATGATATAGGAGAGAATCGCACCGGACGAACCCACCAGTGCACCGGTCACAATCAGCAGATCGTTGCTGAGCATGAAACCGGCGGCGGCGGCGGCCCAGCCTGAATAGGAGTTCAGCATCGACACCACGACCGGCATATCGGCACCGCCAATCGACGCGACCAGATGCCAGCCAAACGCCAGTGCAATCACCGTCATCAGCAGCAACGCAAAGACCTGCGCAGCGCTGCTGCTGGTGTTAACAAACCACAGCAGCAGCAGGAACGAGACCAGCAGCGCCAGCAGATTGAGCTTGTGACGATGCGGTAACGCCAGCGGTTTTGAGGAGATTTTGCCGCACAGCTTGCCAAACGCCACCAGCGAGCCGGTGAAGGTGACGGCACCGATAAAAATACCGATAAACACTTCACTGAGATGGATATTTTCCATCACTGCTGGCAGGCCAGGCGCATGGTCGATATAGCTGTTTATGCCGACCAGTACCGCGGCCAGGCCGACAAAGCTGTGCAGAATCGCGACCAGTTCCGGCATTTCGGTCATTTCGACTTTCTTTGCCATGCGGATACCAATAGCGCCGCCAATCACCATCGCCAGCAGGATCCAGACCACGTTACCGCTGTCCGGACCAAAAATGGTGGCGACCAGCGCAATCGCCATGCCGCTGATACCGAAACTATTACCCCGCTTAGACGTCTCGTGACGCGAGAGACCGGCAAGGCTACAGATGAAGAGAATTGCAGCAACAATATAGGCTGCAGTGACTAATCCGCCAGACATGTCTTACCCCTTACGAAACATTTTCAGCATGCGCTGGGTGACGGTAAAGCCACCAAAGATATTGATGCTGGCAATCAGCACGGCAATAAAGGAGATAAAGGTGACCCAGCCACCGTGCCCCATCTGCAAGACTGCCCCGATCACGATGATGCCGGATATGGCATTGGTCACGGACATCAGCGGCGTATGCAGCGCATGACTGACGTTCCAGACCACGTAATAACCCACCACACAGGCGAGCGCGAACACGGTAAAATGGGAGAGGAAATCGGCAGGCGCCACGTTGGCCAGGCTGCCAAACAGCACGATGGCCAGAGCAATAAGCAGATATTTTCGCCACGGTGAAACAGGTTTCACCTCAATCTTCACTGCCGGTTTCGCGGTTGCCGGTGCAGCCTGAGGTGCAGCGGACACCTGAATCGGCGGTGCCGGCCAGGTGACTTCCCCCTCGCGCACCACAGTCACGCCCCGTACGACTACATCGTCGAAGTCGACCTGGATTTCGCCATTCTTCTCTTTGCACAGCAGCGTCATCAGGTTGACCAGGTTGGTGCCATAAAGCTGGGAGGATTGCGTTGCCAGACGGCTCGGCAGGTCGGTGTAGCCAATGATTTTGACGCCGTCAGGTGTCACAGTAACCTGATCCGCGACGGTCAGCGCACAGTTGCCGCCAGTCTGCGCGGCCAAATCCACAATCACACTGCCGGGCTTCATGCTGGCAACCATCTCTTCGGTGATCAGTTTCGGTGCCGGTTTGCCAGGGATCAGCGCCGTGGTGACAATGATATCGACTTCTCTGGCCTGACTGGCAAACAGGGCCATCTCCGCTTTAATGAACGCCTCGGACATCACTTTGGCATAGCCATCACCGCTGCCAGCTTCCTCTTTGAAGTCGAGTTCAAGGAATTCGGCGCCCATACTCTGCACCTGCTCTTTGACTTCGGGACGGGTATCAAACGCCCGGACAATCGCGCCCAGACTGCCCGCTGCACCAATTGCTGCCAGCCCGGCCACACCTGCCCCAATCACCATCACTTTTGCCGGTGGCACTTTGCCCGCCGCCGTGATCTGCCCGGTAAAGAAGCGACCAAATTCATGCGCAGCTTCCACAATCGCACGATAACCGGCAATGTTTGCCATGGAGCTCAGCGCATCCAGCGACTGCGCCCGTGAAATGCGCGGCACCGAGTCCATTGCCATGACAGTGACCTGACGTGCGGCCAGTTTTGACAGCAGATCGGGATGTTGCGCGGGCCAGATAAAGCTAACCAGCGTGCTACCCGCGCGGGTCAGTGCAATCTCTTCGTCATCGGGTGCATTTACTTTCAGCACGATGTCGGACTGCCAGACCTGATCTCTGTCGCTGAGCGTGGCGCCAGCGGCGATATAGCTTTCATTATCGAAGCTGGCGCGTTTACCTGCGTCACGCTCCACGGTGACACTAAAACCCAGCCTGATAAGTTGTTCCACGGTCTTTGGCGTGGCGGCCACGCGCGACTCGTTTGGCAACCTTTCCTTGGGTATTCCAATTAACATAGTGTTTCCTTTCATCGGTTAAGGATGATGGCCCGTATCTGCACCACGACTGCGCAACTGAAACGCCGTTTCGGTTACTTATAGACGAAATGCATGTATTTCAAAGTGTTTATAACCTACTGAAAATGTGACCAGCGATCTATAGCGTCTGTACAGAGTGATGACATTCACTCAATTATTCAGCGTTCTGCTTAAAAATCGGTGTTAACCCACTGCAAAACAGCCTGACAGGCAAATATTCTGCCAGAGATAATTATGAGCGGGCGAATTAAGCATCAATAAAAACCTATAATTAACAATGCATTAACTGTTTAACCGATATTAGTTATCGCTTTTAGTGATAACCGTGGCTAAAACGGGCCATAACTGCGTTTGATGACAATTAAATGAAAAAATGATGGTTTAATAACGCGATCTGACACAAAAAATCGCTGCGACAGTCTGTTTATAACATGCAATAATCAGCGGCTAATCTGTTATACATCAAGAGTCCAGCACGTTTTCGTACTCATTTTTGCGTAAGGCGAAGGATTATTTTTATGAAGCTGAAGAACACTATTCTGGCGTCCACTTTGTTGTCCCTGCTGGCAGCCAACGCATTCGCTGCGCAGGAGTTAACGCCAGAAAAAGCGGCAGCGTTGAAGCCATTCGAACGTATTAATATCACCGGCCGTTTCAACGCGATCGGCGACGCTGCCGATGCCGTCTCTAAGCGTGCAGATCAGATGGGCGCTGCCTCTTATTACATCCAGGCAATCAACGACAGTAACGGCAACAGCGGTAACTGGCGCGTCACGGCTGACCTCTATAAAGCCGATGCGCCGGCAGCTTCAGCGTCAACAACGTATCGTCGCTTTAACGGCGTTAATGAACTGCCAAAAGCAGAAGCCTACAGACTTGAACCGTTTGATACCGTTTCGGTCAGCGGCTTCTTTGCCAGCCAGCCGGATGTTAACGACGCTATTTCAAAAGCCGCGAAAGAGAAAGGTGCCGCATCATTCTTTATCGTGCGCCAGATTGATGCTAACAGCGGTGGCAACCAGTACGTCACCGCCTATGTCTACAAAGCGGATGCTAAAGAACGTACAGTGCAGACACCAAACGCCATCCCAGCCGATTCAGAAGCAGGTAAAGCTGCGCTGGCAACCGGTGGCGCGGCAGCCGCTAACGTAGAGATTCCTGGCGTGGCCTCATCTGAAACGCCAAGCAACAAAGTGGGCCGTTTCTTCGAAACACAAAGCTCTACCGGTAAGCGCTACACGGTGAATCTGCCTAACGGTAAATCGGTGCAGGAAGTTAACGCGATTACCGCCGCGCAGATGCAGCCGTTTGATACCGTGACTTTCACGGGCCACTTCGGTTCACCTACTGAGGTTTCAGAAGAAGTGGCGAAGCGTGCTTCAGATAAAGGTGCCAAGTTCTATCACGTGACTCGTCAGTGGCAGAACCAGAGTGGCGGTAACCTGACCGTGACGGCTGACCTGTTTAAGTAATCCCTCACAGGGCGGCACCCGCCGCCCTGCTGTTTGCAAACCTGCTTTGTTTTGCATAGTTATGCATTGCCATCCCCTGCCACACTCCGTAAAATCCCCCGCCTGTTTTACCGGATATTGTCCCTGGATTGTGCCATTGGTCTGACATAACCCAGCGATATAATCCGATTTACCCAGCCATATATGCTAGCGGGAAGGTTGTTTTGGAGAAAAAATTAGGTCTCGGTGCGCTGACAGCACTGGTGCTCAGCTCAATGCTGGGTGCAGGTGTGTTCAGTCTGCCGCAAAACATGGCTGCAGTGGCCGGTCCGGCTGCTCTGCTGCTGGGTTGGCTGATCACCGGTGTCGGCATTATCTTTCTTTCGCTGGCGATGTTGCTGTTAACCCGCCTTAAACCCGAACTTGACGGCGGCATCTTTACTTACGCCCGCGCCGGATTCGGCGAACTAATGGGGTTCTGCTCTGCATGGGGCTACTGGCTGTGTGCTGTTATCGCCAATGTCTCCTATCTGGTAATTGTCTTCTCGGCCCTGAGCTTCTTCACCGATACGCCGGACCGGATTATTTTTGGTGATGGCAACACCTGGCAGGCGATGCTGGGCGCATCCGTGCTGCTGTGGCTGGTTCACTGGCTGGTGCTGCGCGGTGTGCAGACAGCAGCCAGCATCAATCTGATGGCCACGCTGGGCAAGCTGGTGCCCTTACTGCTGTTCATTGTGCTGGCGGTGATGGCGTTCAATTATGATCGCTTTCGCTTCGATTTTTCCGGCGTCACGCTGGGGCAACCGCTCTGGGAGCAGATCAAGCAAACCATGCTGATCACTCTTTGGGTCTTTATCGGGGTTGAGGGTGCGGTGGTGGTTTCTGCGCGTGCACGTCAGAAAAAGGATGTGGGCCGTGCAACACTTTTTGCCGTTCTGGCTGCCTTACTGGTCTATTTGCTGGTAACCCTGCTGTCGCTGGGCGTGGTTCCGCGCGCTGAACTGGCTGAAATGCGCAATCCGTCCATGGCGGGATTGATGACAAGACTGATGGGCAACTGGGGCGATGCGGTGATTGCGATTGGCCTGATCGTCTCTGTCTGTGGTGCCTACCTGAGCTGGACGATCATGGCTGCTGAAGTGCCGCTGATTGCTGCGCAGCAGGGGGCGTTTCCTCGCATTATCGCCCGACAGAACCGACACAACGCGCCGGCCGCCTCGCTGTGGCTGACCAACGGCAGCATTCAGCTCTGCCTGATCCTGATTGCCCTGACCGGTGCTAACTACAATAACCTGCTGACCATCGCCTCAGAGATGATTCTGGTGCCCTATTTACTGGTGGGGTTATACCTGATCAAAGTGGTGCGCGGACAGAATAAACCCATGGCGATGGCGGTGGGTGTCGGCGCCAGTCTGTATGGCATCTGGCTGCTCTACGCGTCGGGGCCAATGCACCTGATGGCGTCAGTCGTGCTCTACTCCCCAGGCCTGCTGTTGTTTCTGTTTGCCCGACGCGGCGGCCGCGCTGATGTTGCGCTGACCTCGCTGGAGCGGATTGCAATGGGATTACTGATTGCTGCGACGCTGCCCGCTGTGTGGCAGCTGACCACATAGCGCCGGATCCATCGGGCGTCATTGTTGCAGAGAGTCTGGACACGGGTAGCGCAGGACACGCAGGCGTACATGAGGATAATGAGCGCTGCCCGGTGTCAGACTGACTGATTTACTAGCCTGGTGAGAGAGGTGCTTAGTGTGACTGCACCGGGATCGACACACACAGCAGGTCATCCTGCTGGGTAAGATTCAGCGGTTTTGAATATTCATGATGGATCGCGTCCAGCTGCTCCGCAGAGAGCGGATAAGGGAGCTGAATATCAAAACGGCTTATCTGCTGCTGTTCTGCGAGCGTAATCAGGCGTGCGATGTTAATTTCGTCGCTGACCTGAGTAGAAATGATTTGTAATGCTAATTCTTTTAACGGGTCGTCACTGCCCTGTAAACGGTGTGCTGATTTACGTGTCACCATGCCAAAGATCGGCATCACACCATAAATAGCATCAACGAAGCTCCAGCGCTTTTTGCAGGAAGCGGAAAGAAAGTCACTGTAATTGAAGCAGATGCGGTCGGGGTATATGGCTGATGCCAGCTCTTTATCAGACACACTAACGCTCCTCATGATAATCATCGATATCCCAAACCTGGCGCAAAAATGCCGCGCTAATGATTGCACATATTGACGGTTATATACCAGCAAGCCACGGATATTTCGTGCGATAACGTAGAGCTCAGGACCAGGACAAGATATGATTTCTCTCACGTCTGTTTCTGCTTTGTGAACTATGAACAAAATTGTTTATGTTGAAGATGAACCTGAAGTGGGTTCGCTGATTGCAGCTTACCTTGGTCGTCATGATATTGAGGTAATTGTCGAGACGCGCGGTGATCGTGCTGAAGCGGTGATAGCGGAACAGCAGCCGGATCTGGTGATGCTGGATATCATGTTACCCGGCAAGGATGGCATGACCATCTGCCGCGACCTGCGGGCCAACTGGCAGGGACCGATTGTGTTACTGACGTCACTGGACAGCGACATGAATCATATTCTGGCCCTGGAGATGGGTGCGCAGGATTACATCCTGAAAACCACCCCGCCTGCGGTGCTGCTGGCTCGCCTGCGCCTGCACCTGCGTCAGTCCCATCAGGGACAGCCGGAAGATACACCGAGCGCACCTGCTGCCAACCGTATGCTGCGTTTTGGCTCGCTGACCATTGATGCCCTGAACCGGCAGGTCACGCTGTTTGAGGAGCAGATCGCCCTTTCTACCGCAGATTTCGATCTGCTCTGGGTGCTCGCCAGTCATGCGGGCCAGACACTGAACCGGGATGCGCTGCTGAAAACATTGCGTGGCGTCAGCTATGATGGTTTAGACCGTAGCATCGACGTGGCGATCTCGCGGCTGCGTAAAAAGCTGCACGACAGCGCCACCGAGCCCTTCCGCATCAAAACTATCCGCAACAAAGGCTATCTGTTTGCACCTCAGGCCTGGGATACCCGCGGACTATGAGAAAGCTTTTTATTCAGTTCTATCTGCTGCTGTTTGTCTGCTTCCTGGTGATGGCCTTACTGGTGGGGCTGGTTTATAAGTTCACCGCTGAGCGGGCAGGCCGCCAGTCGATGAATGACCTGATGGCCAGCTCGCTCTACCTGATCCGCAGCGAACTGCGCGAGATCCCGCCGCGCGACTGGAATAAGACCATCAAGAGTCTCGATCTTGGTCTCTCATTCGACCTGCACATCGAGCCGATGAACAAATATCAGCTTGATGAAGGCAACATGCGTCGGTTGCGTGCCGGAGAGATTGTTGCGCTCGATGACCAGTACACCTTTTTACAGCATATTCCGCGCAGCCACTATGTGCTGTCAGTCGGACCAATTCCCTATCTTTTCTACCTGCATCAGATGCGGCTGCTGGATATTGCCCTGCTGGTGTTTATTGGCATGTCTCTGGCACTGCCGGTGTTCATCTGGCTTCGTCCCCACTGGCAGGAGATGCAGCGACTGGAAAAAGCAGCGCAGCGTTTTGGCCGGGGTGAGCTTGATGTACGTACCCATTTTGACAGTACCTCCAGCCTCTTTCGGCTTGGTATCGCCTTTAACCAGATGGCCGAGAATATCAATACGCTGGTAGCCAGCAAAAAGCAGCTGATTGATGGCATCGCCCATGAGCTTCGAACGCCGCTGGTGCGCCTGCGTTACCGGTTAGAGATGAGCGACAACCTGACGGATGGCGAACGGGTGGCGCTGAACCGCGATATCGGCCAGCTTGAAAGCCTGATAGAGGAACTGCTGACCTATGCACGACTTGATCGGCCGCGCGTCGATCTCAATCTTAAAACACTGGATCTCGCCAGCTGGCTGAGCGAGCGGCTTGACGATTTTCGCACCATCAACCCGGACATACGGCTCGACCTTGATCTGCCACAGCGTGAAAACATCGGCGTTTCTGATACCCGCCTGATGGAACGAGTGCTGGATAACCTGGTGAACAATGCGCTGCGTTATGCTCAGCAGCGGCTGCGTGTCAGTTTATGGTTTGATGGCGCGATCGGGTGTCTGCAGGTGGAAGATGATGGTCCCGGCATTCCGCCGGAAGAGCGTGAACGGGTTTTCGAACCCTTTGTCCGACTTGACCCGAGCCGCGACCGCGCCACAGGCGGTTGCGGATTAGGCCTGGCAATTGTTTACTCCATTGCTCAGGCGCTCAGCGGCAAGGTGACGATTGAGTCCAGCCCGCTGGGCGGCGCCAGCGTTCGCTTTTGCTGGCCGGTTGATCTAACCTTGCGCGAAATTGCGCAGCGTTAAAACCACAAGGAGTCTTACGTGACCTCAGCGTATCAACAACTGACCAAAACTTTCCAGCGCCTGTCCCGTTTCAGTCACGTCACGGCGATTGCCGGATGCGACATGCAGACCACCATGCCGCCGGGCGGCAGTCAGGCACGCGGTGAAGCACTGGCTGAAATGAGCGTGCTGCAACACCAGATTCTGACTGCCCCTCAGGTCGGTGAGTGGCTTAAAGCTGCTGAGCAGCAGTCGCTGAACGATGTCGAGCGGGCCAATCTCAACGAGATGCAGCGCGCATATCAGCAGGCAACGCTGCTGCCTGATGATTTTGTTGAAGCCAAATCGATCGCCGGTTCGGTCTGCGAACATGCATGGCGCACTCAGCGTCCCGCCAATGACTGGCAGGGCTTTGCCGCCAATCTTAAAGAGGTGGTCCGCCTGAGCCGTGAAGAGGCCCAGCGCCGCGCCGACGCCAGTGGCTGTTCCCGTTACGATGCGCTGCTGGATCTCTATGAACCAGGTATGACCCGGGCCCGACTGGATCAAACCTTTGGCGAACTGAAAACCTGGCTACCTGACCTTTTACAGCAGGTCGTGGAAAAACAGGCACAGCAGAAGGTCATAACGCCGCAGGGGCCGTTCGCCGTGCCTGCGCAGCGGCAGCTCGGTCTGAGCATTATGGAGACGCTGGGTTTCGACTTTAACCACGGTCGTCTGGACATCAGTGCACATCCCTTCTGTGGCGGTGTGCCGGAAGATGTGCGCATTACCACCCGTTACAATGAGAATGAGTTTCTCAGTGCCATGATGGGCGTGATTCACGAAACCGGCCATGCTCGCTATGAACAAAATCTGCCGAAGCAGTGGCGCGGTCAGCCGGTAGCACTGGCGCGATCAACGGCTATCCACGAATCACAAAGCCTGTTTATGGAGATGCAGCTTGGTCGCAGCCGTGAATTCCTGCAGCGCATTCTGCCGCAGGTGATCGCCACCTTTGGCGATCAACCCGCCCTGCAGGCGGATAATTTCGTGCGCCTGACCCAGCGGGTTTTGCCTGGCCTGATCCGGGTTGACGCTGACGAGCTCAGCTATCCGGCGCATGTCATTTTGCGCTACGAAATTGAGCAGGCGTTGATCGAAGGGGACATTGAGGTTGAAGATATCCCGGCGCTGTGGGATGAGAAGATGATGCAGTCGCTGGGGCTGGATACGCGGGGTAACTACCGCGATGGCTGTATGCAGGATATTCACTGGACCGACGGCGCCTTCGGCTACTTCCCCACCTATACGCTGGGCGCAATGTACGCCGCGCAGATGTTCCAGTCGTTACAGAAGGCTATTCCTCAGCTCAGTGAGCTGATTCAGCATGGTGAGCTGCAGCCGGTGTTCGACTGGCTGCAACAGAATATCTGGCAGCACGGCAGCCGTTTCCAGACCGACCAGTTGCTGATCAACGCCACTGGCGAAGCGCTGAACCCGGCTTTCTTCCGCCAGCACCTTGAACAACGTTACCTTAATAGCTAAGCTTTCGGGCGGTCATCTGACCGCCCTTTCCCGCCTTTGTACAATCGGTTACACGCCGATACCAAACACCCACGGACACCGTTCATTGATTTCCCTATAGTCTCTTCACCGGCCCCGCAGTGGGCTACACATGAAAAAATAGTCTCCGAGGGATTTGCGATGAAAAAATTATTTGCACTGGTTGTCGCCGCTGCTATGGGTATGTCTTCTGTTGCTTTCGCTGCTGACACCACAGCTGCTCCAGCTGCTGCGCCAGCCGCAACAACTACTACTCCTGCCGCTGCAGCACCGGCTAAAACTGTTCACAAGACTGCGCACAAGAAACACCATAAAGCTGCTCAGAAAGCCCAGGCTGCTAAGAAACACCACAAAAAAGCGGTGAAAAAAGATGCAGCGCAGAAAGCGCAGGCTGCTAAAAAAGTTCACCACAAAAAAGCGGTAAAACCTGCTGCACAGAAAGCTCAGGCCGCTAAAAAAGTTCACCACCAAAAAGTAACTAAACCAGCCGCTCAGAAAGCGCAGGCTGCTAAAAAAGTTCATCACAAAAAAGTAACTAAACCAGCTGCCCAGAAAGCTCAGGCTGCTAAAAAAATGCACCACAAAAAAGTAACTAAACCAGCTGCCCAGAAAGCGCAGGCTGCTAAGAAAATGCACCACAAAAAAGTTGTGAAACCAGCAGCTAAAAACTAAGGTCGCCTTCAGCGCACGGCCACGAGATGATGAATAAAAACACCCGGTTCTGCCGGGTGTTTCTTTACTGGAGTGGATGAAATGACGAGAGTGGATGAAATAGTGCGTCGCTATCGCTTCGAAATTATTCTGCTTGTTATGATCCTGTGTGGCATTGTTGCAGCCAGCTTTTTTATTTAGACGCTGTAGCGTACTGATTAACCAATAAAACTCCCTTTTTCAACGCTCACCGACTATAGTTACCGTACTTACGTAATAACAATAACGTTAATTTTTTCTCGCCATTGAGATTTCTATGCGCCTGGCTACCTTGTTAATGGTTGGACTCTTCAGCTTTGCCACCACGGTTCATGCCGATGATGACGATGACTCACCTACTCCTGCTGAGATTAAGATGCTGTTCTTCGGCAAGGATCATCGCCAGGCAATCACCGATATTACTGCTGCCCCCTGGGATGCCATTGGCCAGCTGGAAACCGAAAGTGGTAACCTCTGTACTGCCACGCTCATCTCTCCCCATCTGGCCCTGACCGCCGGACACTGTCTGCTTTCCCCGCCCGGGAATTTCGATAAGCCGGTTGCGCTGCGATTTATGGCCAGCGATAAAGGCTGGCGCTACGAGCTTCATGATATTGATGCGCGGGTGGAACCTTCGCTGGCGTCAAAATTAAAAGCGGATGGCGAAGGCTGGATCGTGCCGAGCAGTGCAGCACCCTATGATTACGGCATTGTGATATTACGCAATCCGCCTTCAGCGATTACGCCCATTCCCTTGTTTGATGGCTCACGCAGCGATCTCACGGCGGCGCTGAAGCTGACCGGACGTAAAGTGACGCAGGCAGGCTATCCGGCCGATCATCTGGATACGCTCTACTCCCATAGCGATTGCCTGATTACCGGCTGGGCGCAACGTGCGGTGCTGTCGCATCAGTGTGACACGCTGCCGGGTGACAGCGGTTCACCGCTGCTGCTTAAAAGCGATAAGGGCTGGCAGTTAATCGCGGTACAAAGCTCTGCGCCCGCAGCGAAAGATCGCTATCTGGCTGACAACCGCGCAATTTCGGTCACCTCGTTTAAAGACAAGCTGGAATCCCTCGCGCAGTAACCGCACTGACGCTTTACCATTGGGTGCGCGCCTGTTAAGACGCGCACCCTGGCTTTTTAAGCCGCTATCTGTTCCATCGTCTGCAGGATGCGCTTATCTGAAATGGGATAAGGTGTGCCTAACTGCTGAGCAAAGTAACTGATACGTAGCTCTTCAATCATCCAGCGGATGTTCTGAACCTCTTCATCATCCTGACGCTGCGGCGGCAACTTATTACGCCACGCCTGATACGCCTGTTCCACTGCCTGCACTTTTAACATGCGCGCCCGATCGCTGTGCGGGTCAGCAGGCAGCTTTTCGAGCCGCCGTTCAATACCATTCAGATAACGCAGCGTATCGGCCAGTCGCTGCCAGCCATTGCCGGTGACAAAGCCGCGATAGACCAGACCATTTACCTGCGCCTTGATATCCGATAATGCCAGCGCCATGGTCATATCAACCCGGCCTTTCAGACGCTTATTGATGTTGAAGACGGCCGTGAGGATCTGCTCAACCTGTTGTGCGATCGTCACAACGGTCTCATTGAGTTCACCGCGCACTTTGTCACGCAACTGCTCAAACGCGCCCTGGTCCCAGGCCGGACCGCCCGCTTCACCTATCAGCTTATCAATACCACAGGCGATACAGTCGTCGATGAGCTCCAGCACTTTGCCATAAGGGTTAAAGTAGAGTCCGAGCTTGGCTTTGTTCGGCAATTTCTCGTGCAGATATTTAACCGGAGACGGCACATTCAGCAGCAGCAAGCGACGCTGACCGCGCCACATCATTTTTTGCTGCTCCTGCTCGCTGTCAAACAGGCGAATGGCGACGCTCTCTTTCTCATCGACCAGCGCAGGCCAGGCTTTGACCTGATAGCTGCCGCGCTTCTGTTCATAGCTGCGCGGCAGATCGCCGAAGCTCCAGATGTGCAGTCCGCTCTGCTCCAGCCCGTCATCCGCCACTTTCGATAGCGTTTCCTGAACTTTATCTTTCAGCTGCGCCTTGAGCGCGGTGAGATCTTTACCTTCCAGCAGTTTACGGTTGTGCTCGTCTACCACGCGGAACGTCATTTTCAGATGATCGGGCACCTGTTCCCACTGCCAGTTTTCACGTTCCAGCGTGACACCGGTCATGCGGCGAAACTCACGCGACAGCGCATCAAGCAGTGGCATCTCCATCGCCTTCACGCGTCCCAGAAACGCTTCAGCGTAGTTGGGAGCTGGCACCAGGTTACGGCGCAGCGGTTTGGGCAGCGACTTAATCAGCGCGATGATCAGCTCACGACGCACGCCTGGGATCTGCCATTCAAAGCCGCTATCCTCAACCTGATTCAGCAGCGGCAGCGGAATATGCACCGTGACGCCATCCGCATCGGCACCTGGCTCGAACTGATAACTCAGCCTGAGTTTGAGGTTGCCCTGATGCCAGAAATTGGGGTAGTCGAGCTGGCTGACTTTATCCGCGCCCTCTTTGATAAGCATATGCTTGTCGAAGTTCAGCAGCTCGGCGTTTTCACGGCTGGCCTGCTTCCACCAGCTGTCAAAATGCTTCGCCGACACCACCTCTTTGCCAATGCGCTGGTCATAAAAAGCAAACAGCGTTTCGTCATCCACCAGGATGTCGCGGCGACGGGATTTGTGTTCCAGATCCTCGACTTCACTACGCAGCTTCTGGTTAGCCCGGAAGAAAGCATGACGCGTCTGCCAGTCGCCTTCCACCAGCGCGTGGCGGATAAACAGCTCACGGCTCAGTGTAGGATCGATGCTGCCATAGTTCACTTTGCGAGCGGCCACAATCGGCAGACCATAGAGCGTGACTTTTTCAGCGGCCATCACCGCGCCCTGCGATTTCTCCCAGTGCGGTTCGCTGTAGCTGCGCTTAATCAGATGCTGCGCCAGCGGCTCAATCCACTCTGGCTCAATGCGCCCCGCCGTGCGGCCCCACAGGCGGCTGGTCTCAACCAGCTCCGCGACCATGGCCCACTTCGGCGGCTTCTTAAACAGCCCGGAGCCAGGGAAGATGGCGAAGCGGGTGTTGCGTGCCCCGGTATACTCCTGCTTATCGGCATCTTTCTGACCGATATGCGACAGCAGACCGCTTAACAGCGCGCAGTGAACGGGCTGCAGCTCAGCCGGTTCGCTGTTCACCGGAATCCCCAGTTCACGCACCACCTGCCGTAGCTGGGTATAGATATCCTGCCATTCCCGCACGCGCAGATAGTTAAGGAAGTCGGTTTTGCACTGACGACGGAAAACATTGCCGGACAGCGCTTTCTGCTGCTCCGCCAGATAGTTCCAGAGATTCACGTAGGCAAGAAAGTCGGAGTCTTTATCAGCAAAGCGTCGATGCTTCTCATCCGAAGCCTGCTTTTTATCTGCCGGACGCTCACGGGGATCCTGAATCGACAGGCCTGCGGTGATAATCATCACTTCGCGCACGCAGCCAAATTTCTGCGCTTCCAGCACCATCCGCGCCAGGCGAGGATCCACGGGCAGCTGCGCCAGCTGACGCCCGGATCCGGTCAGCTTGTAGTGGCCGTTCTCTTCATTCAGCGTCAGCGCCCCCAGCTCTTCCAGCAGACGGACACCATCCTGAATATTGCGTTTATCGGGTGCTTCCACAAACGGGAAGGCGGCAATATCGCCCAGACCCAGCGAGGTCATCTGCAGGATCACCGACGCCAGGTTGGTGCGCAGGATTTCAGGATCGGTAAAGGCCGGACGACTCAGGAAGTCATCTTCTGCGTAGAGGCGAATACAGATACCGTCTGACACACGCCCGCAGCGCCCTTTACGCTGATTGGCAGACGCCTGGGATATGGGCTCAATCGGCAGACGCTGCACTTTGGTGCGGAAGCTGTAACGGCTGATACGCGCCGTGCCGGGATCGATCACATATTTAATTCCAGGCACCGTCAGTGAGGTTTCCGCAACGTTGGTCGCCAGCACGATGCGACGACCGCTGTGCGACTGAAACACCCGATTCTGTTCAGCATTGGACAGCCGGGCATAGAGTGGCAGCACTTCGGTGTGCGGCAGATCGCGTTTGTTGAGCGCGTCGGCGGTGTCGCGTATTTCGCGCTCGCCGCTCATAAAGATCAGGATATCGCCACGGCTTTCCCGTCCCAGTTCATCCACCGCATCAAAAATCGCCTGCAGCTGATCACGGTCGCCATCATCCGCCTCTTCGACCACCGGACGATAGCGCACTTCAACAGGATACGTGCGGCCAGAAACTTCAATCACCGGCGCATTATTGAAATGACGGGAGAAGCGCTGAGGATCGATGGTAGCGGAAGTGATGATGACCTTCAGATCGGGGCGGCGCGGCAACAGCTCACGCAGATAACCGAGCAGGAAGTCGATATTCAGGCTGCGTTCATGGGCTTCATCAATGATGATGGTGTCATATTGCATCAGCAGGCGATCCTGCTGGATTTCCGCCAGCAGAATCCCGTCAGTCATCAGTTTAATCTGCGTCAGATCGCTGACCTGGTCGTTGAACCGCACTTTGTAGCCGACACAGCCGCCCAGTGAGGTGCTGAGCTCATCGGCAATGCGGTTCGCCACGGTCCGCGCGGCCAGACGGCGCGGCTGAGTATGGCCAATCAGCCCGGTAACACCGCGTCCCAGTGCCAGACAAATTTTCGGCAACTGGGTGGTTTTACCTGAACCGGTTTCACCAGCGACAATCACCACCTGATGATCGCGAATCGCCTCAGCAATATCCTGCTGCTTCTGACTCACCGGCAGATTGTCCGGGAACGTAATCGCTGGGGTAGCCGCGCGGCGCTGGGCCACGCGCTGTTCGGCGGCGACGAACTCCAGCGCCAGCTCGCTGGCAATGCCCTGCTGCGCCTCAGGATTTTTGGTTTTTCTGTCTCCCTGCAGGCGGCGCTGCAGCCGCTGGCGATCGCGCAGCATTAAACCGTCGAGCCGTGACCAGAGCGCTGCCAGTGGGGAAGTATCGGGTGATGACATAATTGTGACGTACCTTACTCAGACGGTGTCGCTACGTAAAGCAGCGCCCAGAAGCCGGGGTAACCAGCTGATTCAATAAAATAATTGCGCGTATCATAGCACATTCTGAACTGTTCAGGCGGCAGCTCCCGGTTACGCTTATTCAATAAATTCGAACATGGGTCTCGAAATATTGCGCTTTCACCGCGCCATCGATAACCGTAGAGTGTAAACCATTGAGCGGAAAGTCTTCCGCGTAACAGACAGGAAACCACCATGAGCAAAGTTTTAGTTCTGAAATCAAGCATCCTTGCAGGCTACTCACAATCAAGCCAGCTCGCTGACTTCTACGTTGAACAGGCAAAGGCACAGGGTAAAGAAGTTACTGTACGTGACCTGGCGGCTAACCCGATTCCGGTTCTGGATGGTGAGTTAGTGGGTGCAATGCGTCCTTCTGATACGCCACTCTCCCCGCGTCAGCAGGAAGCACTGGATCTGTCCGATGAACTGATTGCAGAACTGCAGGCTCATGATGAAATCGTCATTGCCGCGCCAATGTACAACTTCAACATCCCTACGCAGCTGAAAAACTATTTCGACCTGATTGCCCGTGCTGGCGTGACGTTCCGCTACACCGAAGCAGGCCCGGAAGGTCTGGTTAAAGGCAAAACTGCAGTGGTTATCTCAAGCCGTGGTGGCATTCACAAAGATACCCCAACTGACCTGCTGACCCCTTACGTCAAGCTGTTCCTTGGCTTCATCGGCATCACTGACGTTGAGTTCGTGTTTGCTGAAGGCATCGCCTACGGTCCGGAAGTGGCCAGCAAAGCGACCGCTGAAGCGAAAGATGCTATCACGCAGATCGTGACCGCATAATTCTCAGCCATCTCAGGATGACGCTGTCAAAGACCGGGCCTGTGCCCGGTTTTTTTTCGCCGGTTAGTTGCTGCTGTCTGCCTCTTTTCTCAGCCATTGACCATTAATGCCACGCACGTACTCTCCCGCTGCAGCACGGCTCACCAGCTTCTGTCCGGCAATGCTGGCCACATCGGCCGTGGAGAGATTGTTCTGCCCGGCCAGCCGCTGATACTCCTGCTGACGCCCGGCATTAATCCGCTGCACCAGCGCCAGCGTTTCACTGTCCTGCGAACGTGCCGCCAGATAGCCGGAGAGCGTTTCACCTGCACGGCCCGATTGCCTTGCCTCGTCGAGCGTCAGTGCCAAGGCAGGGTGCGCCATCGTCAGGGCAAGTAACAGCGCCGCGCTTATGCGTTTCATCATGGCTCTCCTCAGAACAGTCCGCTCTGGTTTTTCAGTAACGCTTCCACGTCTTTATCAACTTTGATGTGGATCTCATGCTCGATTTTTACATTCATATTGATGGTGATGGGGTCTTTGGGTGCCGTGACTTCAATGCGTGGCACGCATCCGATGCTCAGCAGTCCGGCTGCCAGAACCAGTAATGGCCTCAGGCTCATGGTGAAGTGTCCTTGTTCGATGGCAAAGTCGCATGTTGCTCTAACCAGGATTGCAAATTATCGCCAAAGCGCAGGCTGCGCCAGAGCTGAAACAGGTTTTCCTGATGACGATAGTTAAGATTGACCGTCTGACGACGGTTACTGAACTGGCTGACGCCCTGTACCTGCGCTTCCATAGTGAGGTCGCCGAGGTTATTCAGATTGATTGTCGCCCAGCTGCGGGAGACTTCCATATAGCGTAACCAGTCCAGCGCTGCGCCGGTCGCTACGTTGTTGCGGGTAATCGCATCCGCCATATCTTTATCCAGCCGGAAAGTCAGCGGACCGCTGTTAGCAATCCACCCTTTCTCCACCAGCCAGCGTGGATTATTCAACCACAGCGGCAACTCACCGTTAACCTTACCTGACATGGCAAACTGTTTAGGCTTCAGCGCCGTCACCAGCTCGCTGAGGCTGATATTACGCAGCGACACCCGGGCGGGATCATGTTGCGGCATACGCAGGGCTGGCAGCGTAATCTGTCCGCCAAGCAGGTCAAGACTGACATCCTGTAAAGTCAGGGGGGATTGTTCAGACCACGGCCAGTTACCCTGCAGATCGGCCCGAATATTCTGCATGGCAAACTGGTTCTTCACCTCGGCAATGCGGAGTGATACCGGGCCATGCTGACCAAACTGCCATTGCTGCTCATGAAACCTGAACGGCAGCGAGAAGTCGATACCGTTCACCTGACTGTCCGGCGTCCAGACACTGCCCTGTTTGACCGTCCAGTGGCCTCCCGCCTGGAAGCCCTGTTTACTGGCAGCGGAGAATGCGACCTGTGCCTGCAAACTGCCGCCCTGAATCTGCATTTTCATGTCGGGGCTGAGCAGCGGCTGAAACACGGTCAGCGACTGTGCCGGCCACCAGGCCTGACCGCGTAACCGTTCACCGTCCCAGCGGCCATTCACCCGCAGCGGGCCAACCTTCCCCGCTTTTAACTCGCCCCGCCAGAGGAAATAGCCGGGATCACGGCCTTTCACCTCAAAGTCCAGCGTGGAATCAGCCAGACGGCCGCCATAGGTGAAGTGGGTCGGGCCCGCCTGCAGTCTGAAATGGCCATTGAAGGAAGGTTGCGCCACATCGCGCTGCCACTTAACGGGTTCGGTCAGTGTCAGGCGCGGTTTTGCGACGCTAACGCTGCCATAAGCCAGCTGATTAAATCCGGTGGAGAGCGTATCAAGGTGGATCAGCGTGTCGTGCCAGCCGCCGGTGCCTTTGACATCCCAGCGTGCCTGCAGCGGCAGCATCTCGCCCCCGCCCCAGTAGCGCCAGTCCCACTCGCCCTTATCGGGCCAGAAATTTGTGGCGCGACCATCAAGATGCAGCCGGAAGCGGCCAAAGCTGGCATCGTGCGCGTTGAGAATGGCCTGCAGGCGGCCATCAATACCCTGCGAGGAGAGTCGCACGCCGGCCAGCGGCCAGCGCGCTTCGTCCACTTCCAGCGTGGAGAGCAGTCGCCCCCGCAGGCGCAGCAGCGATTTAGGTTGCAAAACTAACTGAGGATCGAGCAGCGAGCCGTTGAGCACGCCGGGAATAGAGCCGAAAAGTTGCAGATCGGCCAGCTTGCTTTCACCGGTCAGCTGAAACGGCAGGTGGCTATTGGTCAGACTCAGGTTGCCGGGACCGACGCCCAGTACCACGTTACCTTTACCGCCACGTCCCTGAGTCAGCAGGTTAACGCGCCCCGTGATCTGGCTGTTTTCAAGACCTGACTGCCAGTTATCCAGCGTCAGGTTAATAAATCCAGACAGTGGCTGAGCCGCCAGAGGCCAGAAATACTCGCCCTTTTCGATCCGAATCTGATCGCGGCTGATTTGCCACGGCAGTCTGAGAAGCGGCCTTTTCTCATCCATCATCCCCACGCGTAACTCGCCCTGCTGCTGCTTCCAGCTGAGCGTTAACTGCAGCGGATGCGGTAATGCATCCAGCGCCAGTTGTCCGTCCACCTCACCATTCACCGGCAGATCGGTGGCGAAAGCAGGTAACTCAAGATGACCACTTAGCGTAATGGGTTCAGGCAGCGCAGGATGGGTAAGTGTCAGGCGACTGATCGCGAGCTGCTGACCGGTCAGCGTCGCCGCCAGTTGCAGGTTGTCGCCCTGATAATTAAGTTGCTGGCGATCTTTTTCCAGCGTCAGGTCCAGCGCGCCCGCATAGGCCTGCCAGGGTGCCACGACAAGTTTGTTCAGATGAACATCGGCACCAGGTAGCATTGCCTGCCATTCGGCCAGCGTTTTGGGGGCTGTCGATCTCTCGTCACTGGCGGGTAATTTTTGCAGGCAGGTGCTCTCCACCACCAGCTCGTCCGCATCCAGCTTCCAGCGCGACTGATGCCAGCCCAGTGACACTGCCTTTACGGTTGCCAGTGAGCAATCGCCTGCGAGGTAACGAATCTGAGGCAGCCACAGGCCACCCTGCCGCCAGCGCGGTGCGCCCGTCAGTTCAATACGGGTATCCTCAGGCAGCCAGATGCCGACCAGCCTTGGCAGCCATTGCGTCACAGTCAACATCAGGCCGAGCAGCAGGAGAATCAGCGCAAGTACGGCCGCCAGCCGTCGCCGGAACATCCGTGGCATAAAAGCCATAATCCTTTTCCTTACAGTATCCTGACAACGATGATGGCATGTAATCTGCCAGAGGTGAAGGTGTGCACGGGACGCAAATACGCAGTTTCAGCAAAGTCGGTCAGAAAACGTTATCCTTGGTTTATCACCTCTGCAGGAGCACAACGATGAAAATCGCGGTTTACAGCACCAAACATTACGATCAGAAATACCTTGAGCAGGTTAACCAGCAGTTTGGTTTCGAACTGGTATTTTTTGACTTTTTACTCTCAGAGAGCACGGCCAAAACCGCAGTGGATTGCGATGCTGTCTGCATTTTTGTTAATGATGACGGCAGTCGCCCGGTGCTGGAAGAGCTGGCCGGACTGGGTGTGAAATATATCGCGCTGCGTTGCGCTGGCTTCAATAATGTCGATCTGGCTGCAGCGAAAGAGCTGGGTCTGGAAGTCGTACGGGTGCCGGCCTACTCACCGGAAGCGGTGGCTGAACATACTATCGGCCTGATGATGACCCTTAACCGCCGTATTCATCGCGCGTATCAGCGTACCCGTGATGCGAACTTTTCGCTCGACGGACTGACCGGCTTTAACATGTACAACAAAACGGCGGGCGTTATCGGCACGGGTAAGATCGGCATTGCGACCATGCGGATTCTGAAAGGGTTTGGTATGCGGCTGCTGGCGTTTGATCCCTACCCAAGTGAGCAGGCGCGTGAGCTGGGCGCAGAATATGTTGATTTAAAGACGTTGTTTACAGAATCCCACGTCATTACGCTGCACTGTCCGCTGACCCCGGAAAACCATCATCTGCTGAATGCCGACGCGTTTCGTCAGATGCGCGATGGGGTGATGATCATCAACACCAGTCGTGGCGGGCTGATTGATTCACAGGCAGCGATTGATGCGCTGAAACAGCAGAAAATCGGCGCGCTCGGCATGGATGTGTATGAGAATGAACGTGGCCTGTTCTTTGAAGATAAGTCGAATGATGTGATTCAGGACGATGTGTTCCGTCGTCTTTCAGCGTGCCATAACGTACTGTTTACCGGTCATCAGGCATTTTTAACGGCTGAAGCGCTGACGGCCATTTCCGAGACGACACTGAATAATCTTAGCCAGCTCGATCGGGGTGAAGAGTGCCCGAACCGACTCTCAGCCTGACGATTCTCTGCTAATGATGCGGGCCGGTGCTATCCGGCCTGTTCATCAGCGCGCGCAGTTCCCGCCAATTAACGCCTGCTCATCGCAGCGACGGCCATTCACTAACTGACACATGCCCACACGTGATCCATCCAGCTGATGTGAAAACGCCAGCGTTCCGCCTGCGTTCGAACAGGTGCTTTCTGCCAGGGAAGACATCACCACACGAGGCTGGATGTGCGCGGCGGTGGCTTGTTGCGGTGGCTCGTTATCATCACTGTTGCTACTGCAGGCAGAGAGTAATAATGCGGCACCGGCCAGCAAAAAGGTGGCTGCTTTCATCAATCGGACTCCGGGAATGGGGATAATAGGCTGGCTCAGCATATGTCAGGCAGCACAAGGGGTCGAGAGGTGAAACAGCTTTTTACAAAATTCTCCACCGTGATTTGCAAGCAGAATTATCTTGTTTACCTGCTATCGCTGAACTGTCACCCTTTTTCGGTTCCTATTATTTCGGAGTAAAGCCATGTTAATGGATATGTTAATTCGCATCGCCCTGGCCGGTATTCTTGGCGGCCTGATTGGTCTGGAGCGTCAGATGCGGGCCAAAGAAGCGGGACTGCGTACCCATATTCTGGTCGGTATCGGCAGTGCGATGTTCATGCTGGTGTCGAAGTATGGTTTCGCCGATATGCTCACCAGCGACCATGTGGCACTGGACCCCAGTCGTATTGCAGCCCAGGTCGTCAGCGGTATGGGCTTCCTGGGCGCAGGCACCATCATGATTCAGAAGCAGGTGGTGAAAGGCCTGACCACGGCAGCGGGATTATGGGTAACGGCAGCGATTGGTCTGGTGATCGGCAGCGGCATGTATGAGATCGGCATTTATGGCACAGTGCTGGCGCTGGTGGTGCTGGAAGTGTTCCGCCGCCTGAGCCATGTTTTAATCGGCAAGCACCATACGTTACTGGTTTTCCTTAAGCCTAAAAGCGTGCCGCTGGTGCTACTGGTTATGCAGCGGGAAGGTATTCGTTATGGCAATGTGACGGTGATTAATCGAGATGAGGAGAGCGGCCTGTGCGAACTCAGCATACAGGTAACGTTGTCCCGCAAGTCAAATGATGCGCACCTCTACGATAAGGTTATTGAGATAAAAGGCGTTCAGTCGCTGGAGATGATGTAAACGTTTGCTGAACAACCCCGTCACTACACATGGCGACAAACACATAAGAACCTTGCAGAAGGCGGTGAGCGGCAGTCACCGCCCTCCTTCTCCTGCCATTTCTGAAAAATCAAAAATGCGCAGAGTCTGACCTTAAAAGTAGTGCCTGCCGGGAAGTAATGGCATAATCCGTTATTGTTAATTTACGTAATCATTTTACCCGGAAACTAATGCCTCAGAACTCTGACCATCCAGAAGACGCCCTTTCCAGTACTTCGCCTAAATATCGGTTCGCAGTCAGCATGCTGATTTTTACGCTGATAGCGGGCGCCGCAGCCATCATGATGCTCCTGGAACATCGGGATTCAGTGAATAATGCGCTGGAGACCGGACAATGTCTGGCAGAAGAAGGGGCTGAGGATTTAATGGAAGTGCTCAGGCATTTTCTGCATCATGCCTACCGCTGGATTTTTAAAGCCTGTGGCTGACGGTAATGCGTTTAGTGCAGCAGAAAATGCAGCAAACCGTGTCGGTTAACCAGCAACAAAACCCCGCAATACATGACGGCAACATAGCAAAGTAAAAAGAGTAGCAGCGTCATAATAAATCTGATGCCGTACTTCTTTATTTTGTCTGTTTTATCCGAATATTTCATAGACGTTAAATGTTGATTCATTTTTTAATTTTATACCCGGTCATTAAAGGGCTTCATCGGAATGCTGTATTGCCGAAATGTGCGAAACGAACGGCATCCACGCAGGACGTTGCAATAAAAAAATCAAACGCAAAATACCTTTCCCGCATCCTGACAATTTACTGATCATTGTAACCTGATGGATACATATTCACCTTGAGCAGCAATGGCTTAAGCAACGGCGCGGTGTGTAAGCAAAATAATCTGAATTTAACGTTTCACAGGCTTCAGCGGCAATATAAGGATCAGTCTCTATCTGATTGGTCAAACGTATATTCAACAAAGTATGATTTTCAGATTTTGACATTGTAAAAGTCATTCCGGGTCACAAAATAAACCCTGTGAGGTTTCGTATCCGACTTAATTTGATGCGTATCAAATCTGGCAAGTACAGACAACACGCCGTTTAATCAGTATTGATTAATAACTGCGTAAGCTGCTTTTTTTACTCATTAAATCGACCCGATGAAAACGCTATTCATTCTCTCTGTCATTTTTATGATCGCCGGTTGTACAGCAAAAAAAGATCATGTGCGTGCTGATGCTTACCAGGCCTCCCCCCCTTCCTGCTCAACACACAGTGATGAAATTGATTGTCAGTGGAAAAATGTTCCTGCCAGCTGACCTCGCACTATTCTCCCGCGTGGCATCGTCTCATCCAGCAGGCTTTCTTCCTGGGGATGTAAAGGCGCGCTCTCACCAGCATCTTCCTCGCGGCATTCCTTTTCGGCAATATCTGCTTTAAAAGAGAGACGCTGCCGGATGCCTCCGGCAGCGATTTTCCGCTGATTACTTCACTCCAGTGCTGGCATTCGCGACAACAATCCGTACCATACGCTGCATATTCGTGACACCGCAGTGAAGTGTCTGGCTGGACGCGCACAGCAATTTGCCCTTCGGCTACGCTCTCTGGTTTTTGAGATAGGTAAAAATGCAAGATAATCAAACGGTTGACAAGAAAGAACAGTACAACCTCAATAAGCTGCAGAAACGTCTGCGTCGTAACGTCGGCGAAGCCATTGCAGATTTTAATATGATTGAAGAAGGCGACCGCATCATGGTCTGTCTGTCGGGCGGTAAAGACAGCTACACCATGCTGGAAATTTTGCGCAGCCTGCAAAAAAGTGCGCCGGTCAACTTCAGCCTGATTGCCGTTAACCTCGACCAGAAACAGCCTGGCTTCCCGGAGCACATCCTGCCGCAATATCTTGAGGCACAGGGCGTTGAGTACCGGATTATCGAAGAAGACACCTACTCCATCGTCAAAGAGAAAGTGCCGGAAGGTAAAACCACCTGCTCACTCTGCTCGCGCCTGCGCCGTGGCATTCTCTATCGCGTCGCGACTGAACTGGGTTGTACTAAAATCGCGCTCGGCCACCATCGCGATGACATCCTGCAGACGCTGTTCCTGAACATGTTTTACGGCGGAAAACTGAAAGGTATGCCGCCAAAACTGATGAGTGATGATGGCAAGCAGATTGTGATTCGTCCGCTGGCCTACTGCCGCGAGAAAGATATCATTCGTTTCTCAGACGCGCGTCAGTTCCCGATTATCCCGTGCAATCTCTGCGGTTCTCAGCCAAACCTGCAGCGGCAGGTGGTAGCCGATATGCTGCGTGACTGGGATAAGCGCTATCCTGGCCGCATTGAAACTATGTTCAGCGCAATGCAAAACGTCGTGCCGTCGCACCTGGCAGATATCAATCTGTTCGATTTTAAAGGGATTAAGCATGGCGATGCGGTCGTTGATGGCGGCGATCTCGCTTTTGACCGCGAAACCCTGCCGTTGCAGCCTGTGGGCTGGCGAGCTGATGAAGACGATGCACCGGACCTCAGCGCACGTCTGGATGTGCTTCAGATTAAGTAAGTACCTGATAAGTTAAGGGCGTGCTGCTGGCAGCACGCCCTTTTTTTATATGTTGCGGTGCGGCGGTGGATCCATTATCGGCGGATATTCCGGATCGGTCGGCTGATCAGGCTGGGGTTGCGGATGAGGAATCGGTTCAGGAATCGGGACTGGATCCGTAGGGATCGGCTCGCTGTTGTAAATCGCGCTCATGCCGTACTCCTTTTCTTGCGAATGGACTTTAAGTTTAGAAAAGGATTGGCGTTCCAGCCAGGCGGGTAAAAAAAAAGCCGGCACACGGGCCGGCATGTTTTGAATTAATTGTGCTATGCAATAATTCTAAATATGGAAGTAAGACAATATGGAGCGCAACGCCCATCGCTTGACGTTGCATTCACCTGCGGGAGAGAGTTTGCGTCAGCAGCGGCATTGGGTTCTTGATGTCGATCAGCTTTTGCTTTCTTATTATGATTTTTATCCCACCCGGCGGGATTTTCGTCCTCAAATCAGACGCCCCCGCCGATGTGACCTTTCCGCGTTACAGCCAGCGCCGTTTACGCAGATAACCCGCGACGCCCACCGCCAGTGCCACGAGCAGCAGACAGAAGATAGAGAAGCCGTACTCCCATCCACCGCCCGGAATGCCACCCAGATTAACCCCAAACAGACCGGTCAGGAACGTAGCGGGCAGGAAGATCATCGCCATCAGTGACATCGTATAGGTGCGGCGGTTCATCGACTCCGCCATCGCAGAGGCCACCTCGTCAGCCAGAATCGCAGTGCGCGCTACGCCCGCATCCAGATCATCCAGTCCGCGTCCCAGCCGATCGGCGATTTCCTGCATCCGGCGTCGTTCACTGTCATCCATCCAGCCCAGTTTTTCACTGGCCAGCCGGGCATAAACATCGCGCTGCGGTGCCATGTAACGCCGCATCACAATCAGCTGTTTGCGCAGCAGGCCCAGCTCGCCGCGCGCGGGCATCTGCTGGTCAAGCAGCGCATCTTCCAGCTCAATGATTTTGTCATGTAACTCTTCGATAAATTCGCTGGTGTGATCGGTCAGGGCATCACAGACATCGACCAGCCAGCTGCCGCAGTCAATCGGGCCGTTACCGTTTTGCAAATCGGTGAGCACTTCATCGACGGCAGAGACTTTACGCCGCCGGGTCGAGACGATGAGCTTATCGTTGATGAACACGCGCATCACCACCAGCTGGTCACGACGCGCATCGGTGTTGTGGTTAACGCTGCGCAGCACGATCATAAATCCGTCGCCCAGCCGGCTGACGCGGGGACGCATGCTGTCACCCGCTAAGGCGTCACGCACGGCATCGGGAATCTGCGGCGTTGACTGTAGCCATTCTGCGCTTTTGCTGTGGGTATAGTTCAGATGCAGCCAGCAGGGCTGCTCACACTCGATAATTTCATCTTCAGCTATCGGGATCATCCCACCCTTGCCATCCAGCTGGCATGAAATGATGGCATCTGAAACCTGTAATGCTTTTCCTTCAATGACGTCCACAACATTCCCTCACCACTAATATCAATACGATACAGTCTAACGTGACGGCGTTGAGTTGCAATCTCCGGGCTGTGAAGAAAGATGTCAGCAGGTGGCCGGGAAACCGGCCACCACAGGCTTAGTGCTTTTCAATCCACAGTTCACGGCTGTAGGCGACATCTTCAGGGTTGGTGATGGGATAGCCTTTAACCCAGGGTTTAATCAGTCGGCCATTCGTGTACTGATAGATGGGCGCAATCGGGGCCTGTTCAGCGAGGATCTGCTCGGCACGGTTGTAATCGCTGTTACGTGCCTGCTCGCTGGTTTCACGGCTGGCTTTAGCGACAACTGCATCATAATCCGCGTTGTTAAAGCGCGCGATATTGCTGCTGTTGCCCGAGGTCAGCAGATTCAGGAAGGTGGAAGGCTCATTGTAGTCTCCAACCCACGAGGCACGAATCACATCGAAGTTTCCGCTGTTACGACTGTCGATGTAGGTTTTCCACTCCTGATTCTCCAGTGTGACATCCACACCGAGGTTCTTTTTCCACATTGAGGCCACGGCAATCGCAATCTTCTGATGGCTCTCAGAGGTGTTGTAGAGCAGTTTGAGCTTCAGCGGTTTACCCGGACCGTAACCGGCGGCGGCGAGCAGCGATTTGGCCTGCGCATTCAGGGCGTTCTGATCGTGCTGTTGCATAAACGTGGGCAGTGGCTTAAAGCCTGCTGTCACATCTGGCGTAAAGTGCCATGCCGGTTTCTCACCGGTGCCCAGCACTTTGTCAGCAATGACGTTTCGGTCGATAGACCAGGACAGTGCTTTGCGAACCCGCACATCGGCAGTTGGTCCTTTCTGGGTGTTAAACGCATAGTAATAGGTGCCTAACTGGTCAGGTGTGTAGACCTCTCCCGGCAACGTTTTCTTTAATAACGCATACATGTTCTTAGGGAAAGATTCGGTGATATCAATGTCGTTGGCACGATAACGTTTAGTCGCGCTCGACTCTTCATTGATTGGCACAAAGGTCACTTTCGTCAGCACCGAATGTGCATCATCCCAGTAATGAGGATTACGGGTCAGGACAATCTTCTCGTTCACTACCCGCTCGCTGAGCTGATAGGCACCGTTACCGACCAGTTTACCGGGTACCGTCCAGCTGTCACCTTGCTGGGCAATGACTTTTTGCGGCACCGGAAAGAGCGCCACGTTAGCCACCAGCGCCGGGAACCACGGCACAGGACGATCCAGCGTCACTTTCAGCTGGGTTTTGCTCTGGGCAGTCACTCCCAGTTTATCGGGGGTCATTTCGCCTTTGGTAATCGCTGCCGCATTTTCAATACCGCTTAACCCCGCAAACCCGGCAGAGCCTGAGCTGTTTTTGGGATCGACCAGCCGCTGCCAGCTGTAGACAAAATCCTGCGCCGTGACCGGTTCGCCGTTTGACCAGCGCGCGTTATTGCGCAGGGTGAAGACCCAGGTTTTGTTGTCGCTGCTGCTCCAGCTCTGTGCCACGCCCGGCACGATTTTGCCCTGAGCATCCTGATTTGTCAGACCTTCAAACAGATCGCGAATCACCTGAATTTCAGGCAGCCCTACCGCTTTAAGCGGATCAAGTGAAGCGGGTTCATCTTTAATATGGCGAACGATCTGCTGCTGTTCGGCCAGCTGCGCGCCAGCGGGTGGATTCGCCGCAATGGCGGGTGTGAGGATGCTGCTCAGACTGATTGCTGCCAGCGTCATACGAAAGGTCTTAACCATTATCACTCCTTTACCCCAAAGAAGTGCTGCATCAGTCTGTTGCCGATGTAGCTTGTGCAGGGCACTTTATCGCAAATGGCTGACAGATAAATAGCTATTTTCCGCACACGGCTTTTCCGCTACTTTGAGTAAAACCCTTTGAGGAAATCTGTATGTCGCCACTTCATCCGCGTCCCCTTCGCGGCAAACTTGACGTTTCGTATCAGCAGTATGGCCGCTCCGTGCTGGGCGCGCCGCTGCTGTGGTTTCCAGCGCCACTGGGTGACCCCGACAGCGGTCTGATTCTGGCTGGCACACACGGTGATGAAAATGCGGCCATCGCCACCCTTTCTGCTGCGTTACGGACACTGCCCGATGGCATGCGTCGGCACCACGTGGTGCTGGCAGTCAATCCTGATGGCTGTCAGCTTGGCCTGCGCGCTAACGCAAATGGCGTCGATCTCAACCGCAACTTCCCGGCAGCGAACTGGCAGCCCGGAGAGACCGTTTATCGCTGGAACAGCGCTGCCGATGCGCGGGATGTCACGCTCTCAACCGGCACGCATCCGGGTTCTGAACCGGAAACACTGGCGCTCTGTGCCCTGATACATCAACTTAAGCCAGCCTGGATCGTTTCCTGGCATGAGCCGCTGGGCTGTATTGACGACCCGCATCAGGTGGAGATTGGCGGCTGGCTGGCCAGCCAAACCGGCCTTCCTCGCGTCAGCAGCGTGGGATATGACACGCCTGGCTCATTCGGCAGCTGGTGTTACGATCTCAGTCTGCCCTGCGTGACCGCTGAGATGCCGGTGATTTCCGTGGATGAAGCCACGGAAACCTATCTTGAGATGATGGTTAGTTTGCTGCGCTTGCAGCAATAATCAGCCGACCGCTGCGCACGGTGATCGCCGGTTCTGCATCCACCGCCAGCCAGGTCGGCCCATCAAGATCGGCGAAACGGGTCTGCGGCACCAGCGGCAGCGCAGCACGTATCGCCCGCGAGGTGCAGAGCATGCAGCCCAGCATCACCGCAAAGCCCTGCTGCTGCGCGTCATCGGCAAGCGCCAGCGCCTCTGTCAGACCGCCCGCTTTATCCAGCTTGATGTTGACCATCTCATAACGGCCTCGCAGCGCGGCCAGGCTTTCACGTGTATGACAGCTCTCATCGGCGCAGATTGGCAAGGGATGGATAAAGTTCTCCAGTGCCGCATCTTCACCTGCAGGTAAAGGCTGTTCCAGCATCGCCACATCAATGTCTGCCAGCAGCTGACAGCGTGCCGCCAGGCCTTCAGCGTGCCAGGACTCATTTGCATCCACAATCAGGGTTGCCTCCGGCACGGCGGCGCGGATGGCCATCAGCCGTTCAGTAATGAAATTGTTATCCAGCTTAATTTTCAGCAGTGTTGCACCATGCTGCCACAGTGCGAGTGCGCTGCTGGCCATCGCCTCAGGGGTATCAATGCTGACGGTCTGCGCGGTCACGACATCAGCAGGCGCAGTCACACCGCTAAGCGCCCAGAGGCTGCGCTGCTGCTGATGTGCGGCGAGATCCCACAGTGCACTGTCGATGGCGTTGCGCGCCGCCCCGGCAGGCAGCGCCTGTTGTAATGCCTCGCGCGTCATGCCCTCTTGCAGCGCGGGCAGCAACGTGGCGATCTGCGCCAGCACCGATGCTTCGCTTTCACCATAGCGCGCATAGGGCGTCGCTTCACCGACGCCTTTTACGCCATCTTCCTCAATTTCAACCACCACCACTTTGACTTCGGTCCGGGTTCCACGGGCAATGACAAACGGCGTATGCAACGGCCAGGCTTCGGGATAACTTTTTACCGTTCTCATTTACACTCCACAAAGTGTGACGCAGTGGCAGACCGCCACGTTAAATTCCACAATTGAACTCGTAAACCCTTAACATTTATGTCATAAACAACGGCTATCTTTAGCCGTTTTGTGTCAGATCTTTTTTATCATCAAAAGGAATCACTATGTCTCAGACTGTTCATTTTCAGGGTAATGCCGTTCCGGTTGCAGGTCAGTTTCCACAGGCTGGCGATAAAGCTAAGCCTTTCACGCTGGTAGCAAAGAACCTGGTTAACGTTGCGCTCTCTGAGTATGCAGGAAAACGCAAAATTCTGAACATTTTCCCAAGCGTTGATACCGGTGTCTGTGCCTCATCAGTGCGCAAATTCAACCAGGCGGCAAGCGAGCTGAATAACGCCGTGGTGTTATGCATCTCTGCCGATCTGCCTTTTGCCCAGTCGCGTTTCTGTGGCGCGGAAAACCTGAGCAATGTGGTGACGCTGTCGACGCTGCGCGGCTCAGAATTCAAGTATGAGTATGGTGTAGAAATTGCTGATGGTGCGCTGGAAGGCCTGACCGCACGTGCGGTGATCGTTCTGGATGAGAACGATAAAGTGATTTACAGCCAGCTGGTTGATGAAATCACCACTGAGCCTGATTACGACGCTGCCCTGGCCGCGCTGAAGTAATAAAAAAAGCGGATAACCTGGTTATCCGCTTCCTGCTCTCTGCTTACCGATCATTCGCTTTCGGTGCGCTTCTGTCCCAGACCATATTCACGCAGCTTGTTGGCAATCGCGGTATGGGAAACACCCAGACGTTTTGCCAGTTTTCGGGTGCTGGGATAGGAGAGATAAAGCCGCGTCAGTATTGACCGCTCAAAACGGCTGGTAATCTGATCCAGCGTTCCTTCCAGTGCTTCATCGCCCAGCGATACATCCAGTGTCTGTTCAGGCAACACAATATCCTGCGGTCGCAGTTCATATCCTTCCAGCTGGGTTAACGCGCGATACAACGCATTTTTTAACTGGCGCACATTGCCAGGCCAGGCGTAGCGCGTCAGAAATGCAATGAGCTGTGGCGAGAGTCGCGGCCGGGCCATCCCCTGCTCATCCGCAAAGCGGGCCACAAACATCTCGGTCAGTGGCAGGATATCCTGCGGTCGATCGCGCAGCGGGGGCAGTTGCAGCGTCAGCACATTGAGCCGGTAAAAAAGATCTTCGCGAAACTCACCGCGTTGCACCAGTTCAATCAGGTTCTTCTGCGTAGCGCAGATTACGCGCACATTAACATGGACTTCATGCTCTTCACCGACGCGGCGGAAGGTGCCATCATTGAGAAAACGCAGCAGCTTGGTCTGCATTCTCGGCGACATCTCGCCAATCTCATCCAGCAATACCGAGCCACCATTGGCCTGCTCAAAAAAGCCCTTCTTGCCTTCCAGCGCATTCGGATAGGCACCGGCGGCATGACCAAACAGCTCGCTTTCCGCAACGTCGTCGGGTAATGAGGCACAGTTCAGCGCCAGGAAAGGATTTTTCCCACGGGCGCTGCGCAGATGGCAGGCGCGTGCCAGCATATCTTTCCCGGTGCCGGTATCGCCGACAATCAGTAACGGCGCATCCAGCATCGCCAGTTTGCGCGCCTGATCGACCACCTGACGCATCTTCGGCGTGACGGCAATGATATGGTCAAACTCGGATTCGTCGGTGACCACCAGATTCTGTAACTGACGGCCCATGCGAGCGGTTGACTTCAACATCACCATCGCCCCGACCGGCCTGTCGTTCTGGCCCTCTTCACCCGGCAGATAAATAGGACGCGCTTCCATCAGAAAATCGCGCCCTTCAATGACGACATGCTGCGCCTGCGCCTCAACCCGATCGCTTTCCAGCCAGCGCATGAAGTTAAAGCCATTAATCAGGTTGCCGGCGCTGAAATTGCGCATTTTCTCTTCATCAAGATTAAACAGGTTTTGTGCCGCCGGATTAGCCAGTTCCACCTTGCTTTTCAGATCGATGGAGAAAACCGGATCTGGCATGGCCACCAGTAAGGCACTCAGCGCGCGATGTTCACGCTCCGAAGGCATGTACGTTACCGTGCGCACATCTGTTACGCCCGGTGTACGCCGGATTTCTGCCATCAGATTACTGAAAGCGTCAAATTCCAGTGCCGAAAAATTCAGATAGATGCGGCCCAGCGCCGTAATTTCAATACCGCGTAAATCAATGTTGCGTGCCACCAGCAGATCGAGCAGTTCACGCGTCAGACCGATGCGGTCCTGACAGAACACTTCCAGACGCATTGCGTTCGCCTTAATCAGGTTCAGATAAATGAATATTACGCTAAGTGATGCGCCGGTAGAAAGGGATCTGTCAGGAAAAGTTGACAGGCACAGCGCGTGTGATGGTGTTTTGTTCTGTCGAAGGTAACTCTGGCCGACTGGAAGATATTTGCCGGGATGGCGCATTTTATCAGGGAGAAAAATGGCATGGCCTTTACGCTGCCTGCAAATCCGGTGAATACAGATGAATCCGCCTGTCCGGGTGAGTGTCTGATTATCGATTCACGGCAGGTGCTGCGCCAGCCTCACTGATCATTAAAGGCGGCTATGCCGCCTTTAATGTGTCACGCGAGATTCAGGCTGATTTGTTACCGCCCTTCTGCAGTGCCTCTTTCAGCTGGCCCAGCAGTTCGCGCCGAAAATCGCCAAGCCGTGGCTTATCCTGCTCCAGCCACGGCAGTGGACGACAAAGCTCCATCGCTTTGATGCCCAGCCTTGCAGTCAGCAGGCCTGCACCAATGCCCTGGGCAGCGCGCGTGGAAAGCCGGGCAGCGATATCCTGCGACATCCAGTCCATTCCCACTTCCCGCACCAGTTCGGACGCGCCGGCAAAAGCCATATTGAGCAGCACCAGGCGGAACAGCCGGATACGGCTGAAGTAGCCCAGTTCGATGCCGTATATCGCCGCGATGCGATTGACCAGCCGCAGATTACGCCAGGCGATAAACGCCATATCCACCAGTGCCAGCGGACTGACCGCAATCATCAGTGTTGCTTCCGCAGCATGACGACTGATTTCACGCCGCGCCTGCCTGTCCAGAACGGGCTGCACCAGCTGCGCATACAAGCGCACGATTTCGCTGTCATTGTGGGTTTCGTGCAGCGAGGCATGCCAGCGCTGCAGGGCCGGATGCGCCTGATCCAGTTCAGCCTGCTGGGCCAGCTTTTCGCAGAATGCCCGACCTTTACCGATACCATGACTGTGCAATAGCTCCCGGCCCACATCCCGCTCTTCGGCACGCTGACGCAGCTGGTAGAGCCGACGCCACTCAGTGGTCAGCGCGCCGACACCCGCCAGCACAATAAGTCCGCCTGCTACGCCGCTCCCCAGTGAAAACCAGTCGCGTGCCAGCCAGGCGTCATGCGTCCACTGCACCCCCTGCGCAATCACGCTAACGCCAAACAGCAGTGCGCCTGCGGTCACCATTTTGCGCCACAGACTGCGTTTAGGTTTCAGAGCCGCTTCCACTGCGCGCTCCCCTGCACCTTCTTCTTCTACGGCAACATCTTCATCCTGCACTGCCAGAAACGCAGCCTGCGCGTCCGCTTCAAAGGTCTGCGCCGGACGCAGCGGCGTGGTGGTGCTCTCATCCAGCGGACGAGCAAAATCGATACGCGGCTTCAGCGGATCACTCATCGCAATTTATCTCCCAATAAAAATTCCAGCGCGGCATCCATGCGGATATGCGGCAGTGGACGGTCGACGTCGAGCTGCTGCGGCCGGAACTGTTCAAACTGAAAACCCTGCTGCTGCCAGAAGGCATTGCCAGGCAGGCGCGGCGGGACTTCACCCGGATAGACGGTAAGCGGTTCACCATCATCCAGCCGGTGACCGCGCAGGGCCGGGATCTTCTCGCCACGGTGGTCGACCAGGCCGCTCTGTGTCGCCTGCACTGATGCCAGTCCGATGCAGTCCATGCTAATCCCCTCAAACGCGGCGTTCTGCCAGGCATCCTGCACCAGTTGCTGCAACAGCGAGACCATGTTGCCGTGCTGATCGCTGGTGATGTGATCCGCTTTAGTCGCCGCAAACAGTAATTTGTCGATCACCGGTGAGAAAAGCCGGCGAAACAGGGTGCGCTGGCCGTAATGAAAGCTCTGCATCAGCTGAGTCAGCGCCAGCCGCATATCATTAAACGCCTGAGGACCACTATTCAGGGGCTGGAGGCAGTCAACCAGCACGATCTGGCGGTCAAAACGCAGGAAGTGATTTTTGTAAAAGCCCTTCACCACATGCTGGCAGTAGTAGTTGAAGCGCTGCTGCAGCATGCTGAAGTTACTCCCCTTATCCGCCTGCGCCAGCTTAGTGAGTTGCGACTCATCAGCGGTTGGCCAGGGGAAAAACTGCAGCGCAGGCGCGCCTGCCATATCGCCAGGCAGCACGAACCGGCCAGGCTGAATAAAATGCAGGCCTTCAGATTTACAGCGATGCAGGTAGTCAGTCCAGGCCGCAGCAATCTCTGCCAGCTGGGTTTCATCGGCGGGAGCAAGCGGATCGAGTTTTTCGCAGAGCGTGCGCCAGGGTTTTGCCCACTCCGCACGATCGCCCTGCAGCAGACCGTTCATCTGCCGTGACCAGGCGAGATAATCCTGCGCCAGCATCGGCAGATCCAGTAGCCATTCTCCGGGATAGTCGACAATTTCCAGATAGAGTGTTGCCGTCTCTTTCAGATGACGCAGCAGCGAATCATTTGGACGGTAACGCAGCGCCAGACGCATTTCGCTGACGCCACGGGTGGGCGTCGGCCAGGCGGGCGGCGTGCTGTAGAGTTGTGCCAGGCCTTCGTCGTAGGTAAAGCGCGCGGTTCCCATGTCCCGCTGCGGCACCCGTTTGACGCCCAACAGTCGCTCGTCCCGCACAACGGAAAACAGCGGCAAACGTGCGCCGCTGTGAACCGTTAAAAGCTGATTGACCAGTGAGGTAATAAAGGCGGTTTTACCGCTGCGGCTTAATCCGGTGACCGCCAGCCGAAGGTGGCGATCAACGCCACGGTTCATTAATGCCATTAATTCACTTTGCAGTCTTTTCATCGTTCTCCCTGATGAAGCGCGATGCCACCCGATTCATCACGCGTTTCAGCAATGGCTCAAGTGCCACAGCCAGCAGAAGACGTAACGGGCGTCGCGCTACCGATTTCACCGCCCAGCCAGTGACACCGGCGGGACCGTAGGTAACAGCATTGATAATGATAAATTTAGCCGCCGACTTCAATGCAGGTGCCGCGCGGTGGCGAAAAGCAGTGGATCGCGAAAAAGACATCAACACCTCCATTGAGAGAGCGGACGGGCCCGTAACGGCCCGGCAATAATATAATCAAATCTGGCGGAAGCGGCTGCGTACGCTGAAAGTTTCAGACGTCACATAACGCTCCACGTCGCGCACGCTGCGCTCATCGCGCTGCAGCGCACTCTCCAGCTGGTCCAGCAGCTCGCTGGCGCTGAGCTGACGTTCGTCCTCCGTGACATTGGCGGGTTTCACATCCAGCACAAAACCCAGCACGAAATAGGCGACCACCGTAAACATAAACAGACCAAAGAACAGTGATAAGACCACAATGACCCGAAGCAGACGCACCGGAATATCGAGATACTCCGCCAGACCCGCACAGACGCCCATCAACTTTCCTTCGTCAGGCTTGCGCCACAACTTACGGCCTTTCATCATGGCTGCCTCCAGTTAGGGTGTTCGGCATCCAGAATCGCTTCCAGCGCGTCAATGCGTTCACGCATCCGCTGTGCATCCTGCGTAACACGCTGCAGGCGCTGGATTTCGCTTTGCGACAGTTCCGAACCGCCGTTGCGTTTGTTGTTGTAATGCAACCATAACCAGATCGGTGCGACAAACAGCACGAAGATCGTTAAGGGTATGGCAAGAAAAAGTGCGCTCATTGACTCTCCTTAATCACTTATTGCAACGTCGATGATTACTCACTGCGGTTCATTTTGGCTTTCAGCGCATTAAGCTGCTGGCTGATTTCATCATCCGCTTTCAGGTCAGTAAACTGCTGGTCCAGGGTTTTTGGCTTACCGAAACCGTGGCTTTCTGCTTCCGCTTCCATGTGGTCAATGCGTCGTTCAAAAGATTCAAACCGGGCCATCGCCTCGTCGATTTTACCGCTGTCCAGCTGACGACGAACATCGCGTGATGAAGAGGCCGCCTGGTGACGCAGTGTTAACGCCTGCTGGCGGGCACGTGTTTCAGTCAGCTTTTTCTCCAGCTCACTGATTTCGCCTTTCATACGTTCCAGCGTCTCTTCAACCTGGCCCACTTCCTGTTTCAGTGAAGCGATAAGGTCAGTGAGTTTCTGTTTTTCGATCAGTGCTGACCGCGCCAGATCATCTTTATCCTTGCGAAGCGCCAGTTCCGCTTTTTCCTGCCATTCGGCCTGCTGGATCTCTGCCTGCTCAATACGGCGTGACAGCTGTTTCTTTTCAGCCAGCGCCCGCGCAGAGGTGGAACGCACTTCGACTAAGGTGTCTTCCATTTCCTGAATCATCAGACGGACCAGTTTCTGCGGATCTTCAGCACGCTCCAGCAGGGAATTAATGTTGGCATTTACGATGTCAGCGAAACGAGAAAAAATACCCATAATGATGTTCCTCTTTTAATGTTTTAAAACGTGTTGCCCTGCTTAGTTAATACAAGATGCGTGCCAATTTTTATCGCATTGTTTTTTAAGGAATTTGATATTTTACAGCCTCGTCCGCATATTTTAAGATAGTCAAAATGATTAAGGGATGGCGAAATTCATCATGACAGGTACTAACGATAATCTTTTAGGTGAGTCGAACAATTTTCTGGAGGTTCTTGAGCAGGTCTCCAGACTGGCTCCGCTGGAAAAGCCGGTTCTGGTGATTGGCGAGCGCGGAACGGGTAAAGAGCTGATCGCCAGCCGTCTGCACTATCTCTCTGACCGCTGGCAGGGACCGTTTATCTCGCTGAACTGCGCCGCGCTGAATGAGAACCTGCTCGATTCTGAACTCTTTGGTCATGAGGCCGGTGCCTTTACCGGTGCGCAGAAGCGCCATCTCGGACGTTTTGAGCGGGCTGATGGTGGCACGCTGTTTCTGGATGAGCTGGCAACCGCGCCGATGCTGGTGCAGGAAAAGCTGCTCAGGGTAATTGAATATGGGCAGCTGGAGCGTGTCGGCGGCAATCACTCCCTGCAGGTGAATGTGCGGCTGGTCTGCGCCACTAACGAGGATCTCCCTGCGCTGGCGGCAGAGGGGAAATTCCGTGCCGACCTGCTGGATCGTCTGGCCTTTGATGTGGTGCAGTTACCGCCCCTGCGCGAACGCCGCAGCGATATTCTGGTGATGGCCGATCATTTTGCCATCCAGATGTGCCGCGAACTCGGCCTGTTACTTTTTCCTGGTTTTACCGCTCAGGCGCAGCAGACTCTGCTTGATTATCACTGGCCCGGCAACGTCCGTGAGCTTAAGAACGTCGTGGAACGCTCAGTCTATCGTCATAACAGCAGCGAGCAGTTGCTGGATAACGTCATTATTAACCCGTTTGCTTCACGTTCTGAACCGGTTGCGCTCCTCCGTGCCGGTCAGAACGCGGAGAGTAACGACCTGCCTGCCCTGCCGCTGGATCTGCGCCAGTGGCAGAATCGACAGGAGCGGGATCTGGTGGAAGCCAGCCTGCAACAGGCACGCTATAACCAGCGCCGCGCCGCCGGGTTGTTAGGTGTTACCTATCATCAGCTGCGCGCGATGATGAAAAAGCACGACATAAAAGCCGAAAACTAGACAGGTCGACGATGACATCTTTGTCTATGCGTTATGTTTTCTGGTTAATCGCTGTCAAAACTGTCTGGTAACGTCCAGGCTGCTTTAGCAGGAACAAAAACAGCAATTACGTGTTATGCGGCCTGGTGCCCATTTTGTCAGGTTGCCTGAGGGTCGGAACCAGCAGGACAGCAGCTGTAACCATGACCACGGCCAGTGCTGACATCAGCAAAACATTGTCTGTCCCATATTGTGCCGCCAGCGGCCCCAACCAGTTGACCAATAGGAATGGAGATAAAGGAACCCATCGCATCATACGCGTACACGCGAGCCAGTTTATCGGCTGGGATATGAGTCTGTAATGAATGCGCCCAGGTTACGCCAAACAGGCCTAATGAAACGCCAGCGATAAAGAACCCTGCAATCAGCCATGCTGCTGATGCATTCAGGCCTAGCATCATTATCGGGAGTGCACAGAGACCTGCCAGCATAGCGCCAATCAGAAGATCACGACGTGGATGCCATTTCATAGCCAGAAATGATCCAGCAATTAAACCTGCACTCTGGGCGGCCACAATCATCCCCCACTGCGCCCGCCCGAAAGAGGCGTCAGCAATTATCGGGCCATAGACTTCTACAATGCCATTAAACGCGACGTTGATAATGGCGAACTGAAGGACTATCGACCAAATCCAGCTTCGCCCGGCAAATTCTGCCCAGCCTTCTTTAATATCGCGCAGGATATTGCCTTGCATCGTCCCGCCATTATTCGGGCTCACACGCATAAGGAAATAAAGCGGCGCGGAGACCGCAAATCCCAGCGCATCTATCGCCAGCCCCCAGCCCGGCCCGACAGCACTGGTCATCACGCCTCCCAGCGACGCTCCCAGTACCGTGCCGCCATAAACACTGAGCTGAATGAAAGCATTGGCCTGACGCAGGTGCTGTGCAGGCACGACCTGCGGAACCAGCGCAGAGGAAGCTGGCAGAGCAATCCCCGATGCCGCGCCATTCAGCGCGCCCAGCAAGGTGAGGCTGATTACTGTGGCTGAACCCTCAAGCACAGTCCACGCAACGAAAGCCTGAGAAACAGCAGCTATCAGCGCCGATACAACTAATACCCGACTACGTGAGTAGCGGTCGGCAACCACACCGCCCACCAGCAGAAAGAGCACGTTGAACAGGGAGCGGGATGCCACCACGACGCCTAAATCAGAGGCAGATCCATCCATATCCAGAACTGCAAAGGCCAGCGCGATGGGCGCGATTCCATTGCCCAGCACGGTAAACAAACGTCCGAAAAACAGATAACGAAAGGAGGGATAGTGGAAAGCCTGAGCGCTTTTCTGGAATTCAGTCATTGTCCGGCGTTGGTTGGGCAGAGGTTGTGCTTATAGTAACGGCGTTTCTGTAATAGTTAAGTCCGGTTTTAAGCCGGTCTTGCTCAGGTAAATGCCAGGCCATTACAGATATCATTCTGTTTTACTCTTTTTCCATCCCCATGCTTTCATGCAAAACCGCAATCAGTGCACCTGTTCAGTCAGCGGTGATCCTGCTCTTCAGAGCTATGCACCCGACAAAAAAAAGCCCGCCATGAGGCGGGCAACAATACTGGAAGCAATGTGAGCAATGTCGTGCTCTTCTTCGGCAGAGCCACCGTCGAAGTGCATATGAATAATAATCATTCCTATTATCATTTGTAAAGCACCCGTTGAGAATTTTTCTCATTACCACACCTTCTGTGCGCTCTTTTTCCTGATGCAGGATGAAAAACAGCCTGGTAGCCGCTGCAGGTTTTGGGACAATGCCCGCTTTGAGATACACTCTGCCTAATGCCTCAAAATCGTTGAGTTCTATGTCAAAACTACTATGTTCGCTGTTGCTCAGCCTCAGCGTGTTGAGTGCCCCTGCGTGGTCAGCGCCTGCGGGTGATATCCGCCAGACCGGCTTTGTCTATTGCGTCAGCGGCACGCTGAATACCTTTAACCCGCAGATGGCCAGCAGCGGGCTGACTGTCGATACCCTGGCGGCACAACTTTATGACCGCCTGCTGGATGTTGATCCCTACACCTATCGTCTCAAACCCGATCTTGCGTCTAGCTGGGAAGTGCGCGACAACGGCGCAACGTATCGCTTTCATCTGCGGAGCGGCGTGCAGTTTCAGCAGACCAATCAGTTCCACCCTACCCGGCCGCTGAACGCAGACGACGTTGTTTTCAGCTTCGAACGGATGTTTGACCGTAATCACCCCTGGCATAACGTCAACGGCGGTAATTATCCCTATTTTGATAGCCTGCAATTTTCCGACTCAGTGCAGAGCGTGAAGAAAATCGACAGCAGGACGGTTGAGTTCAGACTCAACAGCCCGGATGCGTCGTTCCTGTGGCACATGGCGACCCACTATGCGCCGGTGCTGTCGAAGGAGTATGCCGACCAGCTGACGGCGCAGGGACACCAGGAAGAGATGGACAGGCAACCCGTTGGCACCGGCCCTTATCAGCTCAGCGAATATCGCACCGGCCAGTACATCCGTCTGGCGCGCAATCCTCACTACTGGAAGGGTGTTCCGCGTCTGCAACAGGCGGTAATCGATCTGGGGTCTGGCGGTACCGGACGGCTCTCCAAACTGTTAACCGGCGAATGCGATGTACTGGCCTATCCAGCGGCCAGCCAGCTCAGCATTCTGCGCGATGATCCGCGCCTGCGGATGACCCTGCGTCCTGGCATGAACATCGCCTATCTGGCTTTTAATACCCGCAAGCCGCCGCTCGACCGTCCTGAAGTGCGTCACGCGCTGGCGCTGGCAATCAACAATGAGCGGCTGATGGAGTCGATTTATTACGGCACCGCCGAAACGGCTGCCTCCATATTACCGCGCGCTTCCTGGGCCTATGACAATGATGCGCGTATTACCAGCTATGATCCGGATAAATCCCGGGCCGCGCTGGCAGCATTGGGCATCAGCGATTTGCATCTGCGACTGGTGGTGCCAGTGGCATCGCAGTCCTGGAATCCCAGCCCACTTAAAACCGCCGAATTGTTACAGGCAGATCTGGCACAGGTTGGTGTGCGGCTGACGATTGTACCGGTAGAAGGCCGTTTCCAGGAGGCGCAGCTGATGGCGATGAATCATGATCTGACGCTGTCAGGCTGGGCCACTGACAGTAACGATCCTGACAGCTTCTTCCGTCCTCTGCTCAGCTGTGCGGCGATTCGCTCACAGACCAATTACGCGCACTGGTGCTCGCCGGCCTTTGACGAAACACTGCAGAACGCCCTGTTATCACAACAACTTTCGGGCCGCATCGACAGCTATGACAAAGCGCAACAGATTCTGGCACAGGAGTTACCGGTACTGCCGCTGGCATCCTCTCTGCGGCTCCAGGCGTTTCGTCATGATATCAAGGGGCTGGTGCTGAGTCCGTTTGGCAACGCCTCGTTTGCCGGTGTTTATCGTGAAGCTGATGAGGGGAGTAAATGATTATCTATATTTTGCGGCGCCTGCTACTGCTGCTCATCACCCTGTTTCTGCTGTCGCTGGTCAGCTTCAGCCTGAGCTATTTTACCCCTAATGCGCCGCTGGAAGGCGCTGCACTCTCGGACGCCTGGTGGTTCTGGTTTAAAGGGATGCTGCAGTTTGATTTCGGCGTCTCCAGCACTAACGGTCAGGAGATTGGTTTACAGCTGCGCGAGGTGTTCCCGGCCACCATGGAGCTCTGTATCCTGGCGTTTCTGTTTGCGCTGCTGGTGGGCATTCCGCTGGGAATCTGTGCCGGTGTGATGCGCAACAAATGGCAGGATAAAACCATCAGTGCGCTGGCGCTGATTGGCTTTTCTGCGCCGATCTTCTGGCTGGCGCTGATTCTGACGCTCTTTTTCTCGCTGACGCTGGGCTGGCTGCCAGTGTCAGGTCGCCACGATCTGCTTTATCCGGTTCAGAACGTCTCTGGTTTTGCGCTGATTGACGCCTGGCTGAGTCGTTCGCCGTGGCGACATGAGATGATTATCAGTGTCCTCTCGCACCTTATTTTGCCGGTGCTGGTGCTGGCGATGGCACCGACAACAGAGGTGATACGTCTGCTGCGCAACAGCACCAGCGACGTGATGGACAAAAATTATGTCAAAGCGGCCGCCACGCGCGGTCTTTCACGCTTTACCGTCATCCGCCGCCACGTGCTGCATAACGCGCTGCCGCCGGTGATCCCACGTCTTGGCTTGCAATTTTCCACCATGCTGACGCTGGCGATGATTACTGAGATGGTCTTTAACTGGCCTGGTCTTGGACGCTGGCTGATTAACGCGATTCGCCAGCAGGATTATGCGGCGATCTCAGCCGGTGTCATGGTTATTGGCGGACTGGTGATCCTGGTGAATGTGATTTCTGACATTATTGGCGCGGCCATGAATCCGCTGAAACATAAGGAATGGTATGCCGTCCGATAATATCTACGCCGAAAAACGCCTGCCCAGCGCATTTCGTCAAAGCTGGCATCATTTCTACGGCAACCCGATTTCAATGGTCGGACTGTATGGCTTTGGCGCACTCTTATTGCTCTGCCTGTTTGGCGGTCTGATAGCGCCCTACGGTATTGACCAGCAGTTCCTGGGCTATCAGCTGCTGCCGCCCTCCTGGTCACGCTATGGCGATGTCTCGTTCTTTCTCGGGACTGACGATCTGGGTCGCGATGTACTGAGCCGCCTGCTGAGTGGCGCAGGCCCCACAGTGGGTTCAGCGATTCTTGTGACGATCTCCGCCACCCTCGGAGCGCTGGTATTGGGCGTGCTGGCGGGCATGACGCACGGTATCCGCTCGGCCGTCATGAACCATGTCCTGGACACCCTGCTCTCGATTCCGTCGCTGTTGCTGGCGATTATCGTGGTGGCGTTTCTCGGGCCACGACTCGAACATGCGCTGCTGGCCGTCTGGCTGGCATTGATGCCACGTCTGGTCCGCGAAATATACAGCGCCGTGCATGATGAGCTGGAAAAGGAGTATGTGGTGGCTGCTCGCCTTGATGGCGCTCGCGGTCGCAACATTCTGCGCTATGCCATATTGCCCAATATTCTGCCGCTGCTGATTACCGAAATAACCCGCGCGCTGTCGATGGCCATTCTGGACATTGCCGCACTTGGCTTTCTCGACCTTGGCGCGCAGTTGCCTTCGCCGGAATGGGGCGCGATGCTCGGCGATTCACTGGAGCTGATCTACGTCGCACCCTGGACCGTTATGCTGCCCGGCGTGGCGCTGATGGTGAGCGTATTAATTGTTAACCTGCTCGGTGACGGCATCCGTCGCGCCGTCGAAGCGGGAGTGGAATAAATGCCGTTACTCGATATCCGTAATCTCACCATTGAATTTATGACCGCTGACGGGCCGGTCAAAGCCGTTGACCGCGTTAATCTGACGCTGGGCGAAGGCGAAGTCCGGGGACTGGTCGGAGAATCCGGCTCCGGCAAGAGTCTGGTCGCCAAAGCTATCTGCGGCGTCACCAACGATAACTGGCGTGTTACCGCTGACCGCATGGTGTTTGATGATGTGGACCTGCTGCGCTTATCGCCGCGCGAGCGTCGTCGCATTATCGGACACAACGTCTCAATGATTTTTCAGGAGCCGCAATCCTGTCTGGATCCCTCAGAGAGCATTGGTCGCCAGCTGATGCAGGTGATCCCGCGCTGGACGTACAAAGGGCCATGGCTGAAACGCTTCTGGTTCTGGCGCAAAACCCGCGCTATCGAACTGCTGCATCGTGTCGGCATTAAAGATCACAAAGATATTATGCGCAGCTTCCCTTATGAGCTGACTGAAGGTGAGTGCCAGAAAGTGATGATCGCCATTGCGCTGGCTAACCAGCCGCGCCTGCTGATTGCGGATGAACCAACAAATGCCATGGAACCGACCACCCAGGCGCAGATTTTCCGCCTGCTGAGCCGCCTCAACCAGAATAACAACACCACTATTCTGCTGATCAGCCATGACCTGCGCACAATGAGTCAGTGGGCAGATCGAATCAACGTGATGTACTGCGGTCAGACGGTGGAAACCGCCCAGAGCGAAGATTTGATGAGTACGCCGCATCACCCTTATACCCAGGCGCTGATTCGGGCCATGCCCGATTTTGGGCGCGCCCTGCCGCACAAAAGCCGTCTTAATACCCTGTCGGGCGCGATTCCGTCGCTGGAGAGTTTACCGATTGGCTGTCGTCTGGGGCCTCGCTGTCCCTATGCCCAGCGTAAATGTATTGAAACGCCTCGGCTCACCGGCAGCAAAACCCATCTCTACGCCTGTCATTTCCCGCTGAATATGGAGGGCCAGTAGCATGGAGACCCTGCTGGAAGTGCGCAACCTGAGCAAAACCTTTCGCTACCGTACGGGCCTGTTTCGCCGTCAGCACGTTGAAGCAGTGAAATCGGTAAGCTTTACCCTGCGTGAGAAACAGACGCTGGCGATTATCGGCGAAAACGGCTCGGGTAAATCCACCCTGGCGAAGATGCTCAGCGGCATGGTCGCCCCCACTGAAGGTGAGATTCTGATTGACGATCATCCGCTGACCTTCGGCGATTATGGCTATCGCAGTCAGCGCATACGCATGATTTTTCAGGATCCCTCAACCTCACTGAATCCGCGACAGCGCATCAGTCAGATCCTGGAGTTTCCATTGCGGCTCAATACCGAGCTGAATGCGGAGGAGCGCGAGAAACGCATTATTGCTACGCTTCGCCAGGTTGGCTTACTGCGCGATCATGCCGGGTACTATCCTCACATGCTGGCCCCCGGTCAGAAACAGCGTCTGGGCCTGGCGCGTGCGTTGATCCTCCAGCCTAAAGTCATTGTGGCCGACGAAGCGCTGGCCTCGCTGGATATGACTATGCGATCTCAGCTGGTGAATCTGATGCTGGAACTGCAGGAGAAGCACGGGATCGCCTACATTTATGTCACGCAGCATCTGGGCATGATGAAGCACATCAGCGATAAAGTGCTGGTGATGCATCAGGGCGAAGTGGTCGAGCGCGGCGGCACGGCGGACGTGCTGGCCTCCCCGCTGCATGATCTGACACGACGGCTGATCAGCAGCCACTTTGGCGAAGCACTGAGTGCCGAAGCCTGGCGGCGTGAGCGCTGATTTTTGCTGCATATCGCGGAAATTGCGGGGCGATTTACCTGATTTATGAGAGACGTGCTAGAATCCGCACGTCGATTAACGTCGGTCGCTTACTTTTTAATCATGCGGCCGCCAACTACAATGACCATAAGGATTACAGCTATGGGTTTTCTTTCCGGTAAGCGCATTCTGATTACTGGCGTTGCCAGTAAACTTTCCATCGCCTACGGTATTGCACAGGCGATGCACAAACAGGGCGCAGAACTGGCTTTCACCTACCAGAACGACAAGTTAAAAGGTCGTGTGGAAGAGTTTGCCAAAGAGTTGGGTTCAGACATCGTGCTGCCATGTGACGTAGCTGAAGATGAGAGCATCAAATCTCTGTTCACTGAACTGGCAAAAACCTGGCCAAAATTTGACGGTTTCGTTCACTCTATCGGTTTCGCGCCTGGCGACCAGCTGGTAGGCGACTACGTGAACGCCGTGACTCGTGAAGGCTTTAAAATCGCGCATGATATCAGTGCTTACAGCTTCGTCGCGATGGCCAAAGAGTGCCGCGAGATGCTGAATCCACAGTCTGCGCTGCTGACCCTCTCATACCTGGGTGCTGAGCGCGCAATCCCGAACTACAACGTGATGGGTCTGGCGAAAGCGTCGCTGGAAGCTAACGTGCGTTATATGGCGAACGCCATGGGGCCGGAAGGCGTGCGTGTTAACGCCGTTTCTGCGGGTCCAATCCGCACCCTGGCAGCTTCAGGCATCAAAGATTTCCGTAAGATGCTGGCGCATTGCGAAGCGGTCACCCCGATTCGCCGTACTGTCACCATTGAAGATGTCGGCAACTCAGCAGCATTCCTCTGCTCTGATCTGGCTGGCGGCATCACCGGTGAAGTGGTACACGTTGATGGCGGCTTTAGCATCGCTGCAATGAACGAGCTGGAACTGAAATAAGTTCTGCAAGGGCGAGCCTGGCTCGCCCTTCTCTTTATCCCCGCCTCGCTCTTCCTGCCTGATTTCACTCCCGTTATACCGTAACGCTATTAATTATCACCGATCATTCTTTTGCCCCGGCCTGCCCATCAGCGACGATAAGCCTGACCTTCGGTTTATGCACATTTTCAGATTTTGCCGCCTGCATGCCGAACCCGATTTTGCAAAAGGATTGATCATGGAACAACGCCGCTATCCGGGCCATAACCACTGGTTTTATGAAAGCCAGACCAGTCCACGTATTGCTCAGGCCGCACCGCTGGTGCCAGAGGCTGCCCACATTGATGACCGTTTTCTGCTGGGATGCTACGCCGATAACACCGTAGTGCAGTCACTGCTGAGCACGCATCAGCCGGCCCTGCTGGCCGCGCGCGATCTGGCACAACTGCTTTTTCCTGATCGCGTTAACAACTCACTCACCCATACACTAACGCTCTACGATCGCCTCAGCACTGCGCTAACCGTCGCGCAGGTCGCGGGCGTGCAGCGGTTGTGTAATCACTACTCTGCCCGATTAAATCCATTGCCCGGGCCCGACTCCTCACGCGAGAGTAATAATCGCCTGACCCAGATCACACAGTATGCCCGCCAGCTGGCGATGCAGCCTGAGCTCATCAACGCGAGCGCGATCACCGCCCTCGATGCGGTCGGCCTGACTGAACCCGATATTGTCACGCTGAATCAGGTGATCGGGTTTGTCAGTTACCAGGCACGCGTGGTTGCCGGATTGCAGGCGCTGCAGGGTCAGCCGGTACGCTGGCTGCCGGGCAGCTCCCTGCCCCCTGATGCTGATTCCACCGGTTTTGACCAGCCTGCCCGCTGGCAGCCCGTGCTGAAACCGCTGGAGTTGCGCTATGCCAGTGCTGAGCAGCTCGCTGCCGTTACCCGCTGTCAGTCTCTGCCCGGCATGCAGGAGGCGGTATGGCTGCTGGCCCATGATCCCTCGGCGCTCTATGGCTGGGCGCAGCTGTGTCAGCATCTTTCTCAGGAGGATACGCTGGCCGAGGCAACCGCCGCGCGTATTCTGGGCAGTCGCTGGGCGTTCCGGCTGCTGGACGGGAACGACATCCTGATTGAGGGTGTGGAGGAGACGGCTTCAAAAGGTGAAGAACAGCTGATTATTGCGCTGTCGGTACAGCTGACCCGGTCACCTGAGCGATTCAGCGCCGCCCACCTGCAACCGCTGATGGAGGCAGGCTGGGAGGCTGAAGCGTTGTTCGCGCTAATACAGCGTGTTGCGCTAGGCAACTGGAACAGCCGCCTGTTTTACGCGCTGGGCGAGGCGAAGTAACTGCGTTATACCGGCAGCAGACCACGCGCTTCGTCGAAAAAGTGCTGTGCCAGCGGTGTGGCACGGCCAGGTTCGGCTATCACCAGTGCCGCCTGACGTGCCATCGGCGGCAGCGTAATGGCGCGCTGCTGCAGTCCCTGCAGTGAAGCGGGCAGCAGGTGACCAACCGGCGACACCAGCAACCCCAGCCCGACCTGCGCACACTGCATCAGTTGCATAATAGAGGCACTCTCAACGATCACTCGCGGCACCAGTGCCGCCTCGCGAAACGCCATATCAATGTAGCGGCGGAAATAGCGCGTGGGCTCCGCCAGACAAAGTGGCTGTTGAGCCAGTTCATCCAGCGTCAGCGGGGTTTCCCCCACCAGCTCGGGGAAATGGTCGGGATGGAATACAGCTTCAGCGCCCCGGTCTGCCAGCATCTCGGTCTGAAAATGGAGTTCCCGTAGCGTCGCCATCTCAAAAAAACCGATACCGACATCCACGGTGTGGCTATTGAGCGCTTCCAGCAGCTGATCAGCACTCAGCACCGCAATGCGGTAATCAAGCTGAGGATAACGCGCCTGCACCGCTTTCAGCAGCAACGGCAGCGCCATGCTGCACTGCGGCACCACGCCAACCCGCAGCGTGCCGTTTACCCCATGTTTCAGTGATTCAACTTCCAGCTTCAGCCCCTGATACACCGACACGATTTCCCGCGCCCAGGCCAGCACGCGATCGCCCTCTGGCGTAAATCCGGCAAAGTTATTGCTGCGGTTAATCAGCGGCAGGCCCAGCTCGCGCTCCAGGTTTTTCAGGCGCATTGAGAGGGTTGGCTGTGTAACAAAACTGGCTTCCGCGGCCCGCCCGAAATGGCGTTCACGCTCCAGATTACATAGGTAGATCAGTTGTTTAATGTCGATGTTATTTATCCATCTGCAGGTTAAAGCGTGTTTTCGTCACTGTCTCGCTGTCAGAGTCAACCCGAGTTAAGAGTGAGATGTTACCCTGCTTAACCATGGCGGTTTTAACCGCACGGTTCATTGGCGCAAGGGGAACGATGAATCAGCAACCGATGTGCCCTGAAAAAGCGGCAGAGCGTATGCCCCTCTACATCTTCACGACCGCTGTTTTCGCGGGTTTAGTGAATATGGCATTCAGCGCCAGACAGATTAAGCCGAACCCCACCGGTAGCAAAAAATCGTAGCCTAGCACCCGGTAAAGCCCGATTCCGGCTATTCCTCCTGCGAGGAAAGCCAGCAATGTCAGCGTGTGTAGTCGCAGCCGGTCCAGATAAAGCGGCGCATCTTTCGGCGAGGTTTTACGCCGCAGCACCTCAAACAGCATCGCCATTTCAATGCCGATGTCGGTCGCTGTGCCAGAAATATGGGTTGTACGAACACGTGCATTAGAGATCCGCGTAACAACCGCATTTTGCAACCCCATCAGGAAGCTCAGGCTCATGATTAACACCACGCCAGGTGACAGCGGCGGAAAGTGATTCTCGATCACGCCCAGCGCAATCAGCGCGGTGCCCTCCAGCAGGATGACAAACGCATAGATAGTGCGGATGTTTCTGCGGTGCCCGGCATTAATGACGAGGGTCGAAAACAGGGAACCGACAATAAATAACAGGACGATCGACAGAAAAAACAGGCCGGGCCCCAGATTCGCTTTTGCCAGATGATCGGACAACAGCGAGACATTCCCTGTCATGTTGGCTGAAAAAAAACCGACGATCTCAAAGGCTGCGGTATTCAGCGCGCCTGCAGCAGCGGCAAGCGTGCAGGCGAGTCGGGTATCGGCGCTATTGCTGCGGCCATGGGTGCTGGTTAGCATGACGACCCTGTGTTCAATGGAAAGCCTTATAATCCGCCGAATCTCTGCCCGCGACAAGGCGCTGCGTCAAACTCGCGCCTCTCTGCCATGCTTTGCTTAGCACCCCGCGCTGCATACACTGAGCGCAGAGTGGGCTGATTAATGCGTTGCCAGCCGGAAGGTGGAGACCGACTGCGTCAGGTACTGCACCTGCTCTTCCAGCGAGGCAGAGGCCGCCGCAGACTCCTGCACCAGCGCCGAGTTCTGCTGAGTAACGCTATCCATCTCGGTGACGGCCTGCTCAATCTGACCGATGCCGCGACTCTGTTCATCAGAGGCCGTGGAGATATGCTCCATCAGCAGATTGACGCGGCTGACCGAGGAGATAATCGCGCTCATGGCATCACCGGTCCGGCTGACCTGATCAGAACCGGCATGAATGATCGAAACCGATTCTGCTATCAGCCCTTCAATCTCTTTGGCAGCGGTGGCGCTGCGCTGGGCAAGATTACGCACTTCCCCTGCCACTACCGCAAAGCCACGTCCCTGCTCACCTGCACGGGCGGCTTCAACGGCTGCGTTCAGCGCCAGAATATTGGTCTGGAAAGCGATGCTGTCGATAACGGTCGTGATCTCTTCAATCTTCTTCGAGCTGGCATTAATCAACGCCATTGATGTCACCACTTCCTGCGAGACTTTTTCACCGCTCTCCGCATTCTTCACCGCTTCACTGGTCAGACGGCAGGCTTCAAAGACGTTTTCGGTATTCTGTTTCACCGTGGCGCCCAGTTGCTCCATGCTGGCCGCCGTTTCAGTCAGTGCGGCGGCCTGCTGTTCGGTACGCGAGGCAAGATCGATGTTACCCGCTGCAATCTCCTGCGAGGCGGTGGAAACGGAGCGGGTTGAATCACGCACCTGCAGAATAATGGTGGTCAGCGCACTGCGCATCTGCTCCAGTGAGCCCATCAGCAGCTGAATTTCGCTGCGTGAACCTGACCTGGCCGGTACCGTGGTATCCAGCACACCCGCCGCAATCAGTTTGCAGTGTTCCTGCGCGTCATTAAGCGGTGAAAGTACGTAGCGCTTCATGAAGATGTAAATGGCAATAATAATGGCAAAAAACAGGACGCCGAACAGCCCAAGCAGCGTAATGCCGGCGGTGAAGTGACTCTGGGCATCGCTGTTCAGCTTTTTAGCATACGTTTCATGCTGGGCCAGCACCCGATCCAGAATGATTTCGTACTGGCGATCAAGGCGAACCACGTTAGGGATCTGACTTTTAAAGCGCACCTGATCATGCGCCTCAGCGGCATCAATTAAGGGTTGTAGTCCCTGCTGACGATAGGCCAGATAAGCCTGACTATAGGCGTCAGCTTCGGCTTCTTCGCCTGGCAGACGCGGCGCATTCATGTAGGCCTGAAATGCGGCATCCGCTTTACCGGCTACGGTCCGCACACTGTCCAGCGTGGCGGGATTGTTTGCGTCGCTGCCCTCAATCTCCTTCATATATTCCATCAGACGGACACGCAGCGTTCGGCTGTGGTTGATCGGGTCAATCACTGAGAGCACCACACGGATCTCTTTGTTAACCGCATTCAGGGAGTGATTGCTCTGAATCAGGAGCCAGGTACTGATTGCCACGCTGGTCAGAAACAAGGCCAGCAGGAAGGAAAATATCATCAGGGAAGATTTTTTTAACGACATTGCGGTGTTCCAGTAATGAGGGGATTAATCGCTATATCGGCAGAAAGAGGTGCCCCATTAGGGTAAGGATTTTTTTAGTTACAATAGGCGGGTTGGCAGTGGTCAGTATCTCCACCAGGAATGGTGCAAACCGCCCGCTGCACCGGGCGGTTAACGTGATGCTCACGCCTGAAATGGGCTGGGGTTATGCAACACCCAACGCCATTTTCACCTCATTTGCGATCTTCTCAACCTGCGGGCCATAGATCACCTGAATATCGTGCTCGCTGACACGATTAACACCGTTCGCACCGGTGCTCATCAGCGTCTGATCGACCACCTGATTCATCTCTTTAACCCGAACCCGCAGACGGGTAAAGCAGCAATCGACATCCTCAATGTTGGCCTGCCCACCCAGTCCGCTAATAATCACCTGCGTGCGTTCATCCGCGATCACCTGTTGCGGTTTTTCATCCTCCGACTCCCGGCCCGGTGTTTCCACATTCATTCGGGTAATCACCAGCCGGAAAGCGTAGTAGTAGATCGGCGCATAGATTACGCCCAGCGCCAGCGTCCACCACCAGTGGGTTTTCGCCCCGCCCAGCATGCCGAACACCACCAGGTCGATGACGCCGCCCTGCACATTGCCGATCATCAGATGCAGCATCGACATCAGCATAAACGACAGGCCGGTCAGGAAAGCATGCAGCAGGTAGAGCACTGGCGAGACAAAGATAAAGCAGAACTCCAGCGGTTCCGTGATGCCGGTGGTGAATGAGGTCAGTGCGCCCGCCATCACCAGTGCTTTGACCCGCTGTTTATGTTCAGGCCGCGCGGTGTGATAGATCGCCAGTGCCGCCGCGGGCAGGCCAAACATCATGACCGGAATCTTGCCCTGCGCCAGAAACTGCGTGGCGGTGCGCAACGTCTCATCGGGGATCGACCCCGGATGGGTCAGTGAGGCGTTGAAGATGTTCAGCGCGCCGACAACCGTCTGGCCATCGACCACGGCCATGCCGCCAATGGGTGTAAAGCGCACGGTTTCATTGAGAATATGATGCAGGCCGGTGGGGATCAGGATGCGCTCAAAAGCCCCCAACAGAAAAGCACCATACTGGCCGCTTTTACCAATCATCTGTCCAATCCAGGCGATGCCATTGCCAATGGTCGGCCAGATCAGCGCCAGTAACACGCCAATCAGCGGCAGACAGACCACGGTAATGATCGGCACAAAACGCCGTCCGCCAAAAAAGCTGATCGCCGTGGGCAGTTGCTGCGTGTAAAAACGATTGTGCAGCGCCACCGTGATCAGTCCGGCAATGACCCCACCCAGCACGCTCATGTTGTAAGTGAAGACACCCAGCATGTTGATGTACTCCGCCGAAGTCATCATGGCGGTGGTCTGATCCATTCCCGCCTGCTGCAGGGCTGCCGGAGTGGTCGTCGCCGCCGTAATCCCTTTCGCCGCCAGCGTGGCGCTGATGCCGACGTTCATCACGATGTAGCCGATCACTGCGGCAAAGGCGGCCGTGGGTTTTTCTGCTTTAGCCAGGCCGATGGCACTCGCTACCGCAAAGAAGACGGGCAGATTAGCAAAGAGCGCGCCCGCCACTTTGCGAATAAAGCCAATGATTATCTGGGGAATCTGCATCTGCGCAAAGGCATCGCCGGTTACCGCCGGATTCTGCATCGCCGCCGCCAGTCCGAGAAAAATACCGGCGGCCGCGATGACTGAGATGGGCATCATCAATGCTTTGCCAAACGCATGGATCTGGCTGGTCAGCTGTTTCATGGCGTCACGCTCTCTCTGATTGTGAACAGCAAGTATTAGCCTGTTGTCAGCAGAACTCCCGTTATCGGCCGGTTTAAGGCGGGTAAAATCTGAGCACCATCACATTTCAGGCCTGTGCACGATAAACGCCAGCTATCGCACCATTATGTCAATCAATTAGACAAGGTATAACGATAGCTGCAGACTTCCTTTCACCATCAGGCTATAACCTGATAACAAACACCAAACAATAATGCCTACTATAAAAGCCTGCACTCACTATGAAATTTAAACGCCAAATCAAACCCTATCGCGCGGCTGCGGGCGGCTGGGGTTCTCTGGAAGCCACCACGCGTTTCGTGCTTGACAGCAAAGCGGCTCTGAAAAACATGCGCAACCTGATGCGCATGAATAAAGCACGCGGTTTTGACTGTCCGGGCTGCGCCTGGGGTGATGACAACAAAAGTACCTTCAGCTTCTGCGAAAACGGGGCCAAAGCGGTCACCTGGGAAGCGACGCGCCGCATGGTCGACACCGACTTTTTTGCTAAACACAGCGTAACCACGCTCTATACCCAGAGTGATTACTTCCTGGAGTATCAGGGGCGTCTGACCCATCCGCTGCGCTACAACGCGGAAACTGACCACTATGAGCCGATCAGCTGGGAAGATGCGTTTGCGCTGATCGCGCAGCACATCAAGGCGATGGATCATCCGAACCAGATGGAGCTTTACACCTCCGGTCGCGCCAGCAACGAAGCCTCCTGGCTCTATCAGCTGTTTGGTCGCCTGATGGGCACCAATAACTTCCCTGACTGCTCGAATATGTGCCACGAAGCCAGCGGCACCGGTCTGAAGCGCAGTATTGGCGTCGGTAAAGGCACGATTCGTCTGGATGATTTCGATCACGCCGATGCGATTTTCGTCTTCGGTCAGAATCCCGGCACCAACCATCCGCGTATGCTGCACAGCCTGCGTCATGCTGCCGATCATGGTGCGAAGATCGTCACCTTTAATACCCTGCGCGAGCGCGGTCTGGAACGTTTTGCAGATCCGCAGAAGCCGCTGGAAGTCGTCACCTCAAAAGCGGGTAACATCAGCTCGTCTTATTATCAGCCCAATCTGGGTGGTGATATGGCGGCGGTGCGCGGCATGGTGAAATCCCTGCTGGAGACCCATCGCGCGCGTCTGGCAGCCGGTGAAAGTGGCCTGTTTGACCAGACCTTTATCAATGCTAAAACCAATGGCATTGAGGCCTATCTGGATGCGGTGGATAACACCAGCTGGATGCAGATTGTGGCGCAGTCTGGCCTGACGCAGGCGCAGATCCGTGAAGCTGCGGCGATTTACCAGAGCGCTGACCGGGTGATTTGTACCTGGGCAATGGGCATCACCCAGCACAAACACTCGGTAGACACGGTTCGCGAAATCACCAACCTGCAGTTGCTGTTTGGTCAACTGGGCAAAAAAGGCGCAGGCCTCTGCCCGGTTCGCGGTCACAGCAACGTGCAGGGTAACCGCACCATGGGGATTGATGAGAAACCGGCTAAAGCGTTCCTGGACGCGCTGGGTAATCATTTCAATTTCGAGCCACCACGTGCCGCGGGCCATAACACCGTTGAAGCGCTGAACGCGATGCTGCGTGATGAAGTCAAAGTGCTGATCGCGCTGGGTGGCAACCTGGCTGCGGCTGCGCCGGATTCACCGCGCACCGAAGAAGCGATGTCACGCTGTGGTCTGACTGTGCATATCAGTACCAAACTGAATCGCAGCCATCTGGTGCCGGGTCATGAAGGGCTGATTCTGCCGACGCTGGGCCGCACCGAACGCGATCTGCAGGCAACCGGCAATCAGTTTATTACCGTGGAAGACTCCTTTAGCATGGTGCACGCCTCTGAAGGGATTGGTATTCCGCTGGCGGAAACACAGCGTTCTGAGACCTGGATTGTTGCCGGTATCGCGCAGGCGGTGCTGGGTGATGAGAAAGTGAAATGGCGCGAGCTGGCCGGTGATTACAACCTGATTCGTGAGCATATCGCGGCAACGATTCCGGGCTTTGCCGACTTCAATGCGAAATGTGATATCCCCGGCGGTTTCTACCTGGGTAATGCCGCTGCCGAGTTGCGCTTCAATACGCTGAGCCAGAAAGCAGAGTTCAATGCCGCGGCGCTGCCGACCTCGCTGTTCCCGAATCTGGATCAAGAGGTCCCTTTCACTCTTCAGACGCTGCGTTCACATGACCAGTACAACACCACGATTTACGGCCTTGATGACCGTTACCGTGGCGTGTTTGGTCAGCGCGAAGTGGTGTTCATCAACCCGGACGATATGACAGACCTTGGTTTCACCGAAGGTCAGAATGTCGATATCGAGACACTCTGGAATGATGGCATTACCCGTCGCGTCAGCGGCTTCAAACTGGTTCCCTATAATATTCCGCGCGGTAATCTGGCGGCTTATTACCCGGAAACCAACCCGCTGGTGCCGCTGAACAGCTTTGGTGATGGCAGTGGCACACCGACCTCTAAGTCGGTGCCGGTGAAGCTGGAACTGTCAGCGGCACTGCCTGAACAGCGCATTGCCTGACCTCCCTTTCACTCCTCTCTGAAAAGCCGGTTCGTCCGGCTTTTTGCCTTGCCGCGCGCCGCCGAATCGCGTAAAACTGTCAGCCGCAATCAGGCCACGAAACGTAAAAATTATGTTCCAGGATAACCCGCTGCTCGCGCAGCTGAAACAGAAGCTCCATTCGCAAACGCCTCGAGCTGAAGGCGTCGTTAAAGGCACCGAAAAAGGCTTCGGCTTTCTGGAAGTCGATGCGCAGAAAAGTTACTTCATTCCGCCTCCGCAGATGAAGAAAGTGATGCATGGCGACCGTATTACCGCTGTGATCCATAGCGATAAAGATCGCGAAAGCGCTGAGCCGGAAACGCTGGTTGAGCCGTTCCTGACCCGCTTTGTTGGTCGGGTGCAGAAGAAAGACGATCGCCTGTCGATTGTGCCGGACCATCCCCTGCTGAAAGATGCGATCCCGTGTCGCCCCGCACGCGATGTCAGCCATGAGTTTGAGAATGGCGACTGGGCAGTAGCAGAAATGCGTCGCCATCCGTTAAAAGGCGATCGCGGCTTCTATGCCGAACTTACCGATTTTATTGTCAAAGCTGATGATCATCTTGCTCCGTGGTGGGTGACGCTGTCGCGTCACAACCTTGAGCGTGAAGCACCTGATGTCAGCTTTGGCGAGATGATGGATGAAAACCTGACGCGTGAAGATCTGACCGCGCTGGATTTCGTCACCATCGACAGCGCCAGCACCCAGGATATGGATGATGCGCTCTATGCAGAAGCACAGGACGACGGCACCCTGCGTCTGACTATCGCTATCGCCGATCCGACCGCCTATGTGGCGGAGGGCAGTCAGCTTGATAAGCTGGCGGCACAGCGTGCGTTTACCAACTACCTGCCGGGCTTTAATATCCCGATGCTGCCGCGCGAACTCTCTGATGATGTCTGTTCGCTGCGTCCGAATGTGCGTCGTCCGGCGCTGGCCTGCCGCGTCACGGTAGCTGCCGATGGCACCCTGGGTGATGACGTCGAGTTCTTTGCTGCCTGGATCGAGTCTAAAGCCAAGCTGGCTTATGACGATGTCTCTGACTGGCTGGAAAACAGCGGCACCTGGCAGCCAGAAAGCGAGGCGATTGCTGAACAGATTCGTTTGTTGCACCGCCTTTGCCTGGCGCGCAGCGAGTGGCGTCAGACCCACGCGCTGGTGTTTAAGGACCGCCCGGATTACCGCTTCCTGCTCGGTGATAAAGGCGAAGTGCTGGAAATTGTGGCTGAACCTCGCCGCATCGCTAACCGTATCGTTGAAGAGTCCATGATTCTGGCCAACGTCTGCGCGGCAAAAGTGCTGCGTGATCGTCTGGGCTTTGGTATTTACAACGTGCATGCCGGTTTCGATGCCACCAATGCTGAACAGGCTGCGGCGGTACTGGCGAATCATGGTATTAACGTGGATGCACAGGCGATCACCACACTGGAAGGTTTCCGTGTGCTGCGTCGTGAGCTGGACGCCCTGCCGACCCAGTTTCTTGATAGCCGTATCCGTCGTTTCCAGACTTTCGCTGAGATCAGCACCGAGCCCGGCCCGCACTTCGGTCTGGGTCTGGAGGCTTACGCCACCTGGACCTCACCGATTCGTAAGTTCGGCGACATGATCAACCATCGTCTGCTTAAAGCAATTATTCGCGGTGAGTCGATCGCACGTCCGGATGATGCGGTGACGGTAACGATGAGTGAACGTCGTCGCCTGAACCGGATGGCGGAACGTGACGTTGGTGACTGGCTCTACGCCCGTTATCTGGCGCCCTTTGCGGCTACCGATCGTCGTTTCAGCGCCGAGATTATCGACGTATCGCGTGGCGGCATGCGTGTTCGCCTGGTCGAGTTTGGTGCGGTTGCCTTTATCCCGGCACCGTTCATTCACGCGGTGCGTGATGAGCTGGTCTTAAGTCAGGAGAATGGCAGCGTACAGATCAAAGGTGACGTGGTTTACCGTGTGACCGACGTGATTGATGTCACCATCGCCGAAGTCCGCATGGAAACTCGCAGCGTCGTGGCCCGGCCCGCCGTCTGAATGTCGCGTATTTAAGCGCTGACACAAGCGGGATAACGCTGGTTATCCCGCCCTTTCCCGCCCCGTTCTGATTGCAAAAAAGTTAAATTTGTACCCCGCTTCACACTTCTCCACTGATTAACTTTCACTTACATTCCATTACATTAAGTTTAACTCGTTGTTTTCGATCGCTTTCCTCTCGGTCCTCACAAGGAGTTAGTCATGAAGAACGTCAAAACCAGTGTGATCTGGTTAGTGGTGGCGTTAATCGGCGCGGGCGCTTTCGCCATGCTGGCCCTCAGCCGCGGCGAACACGTCAATGCAGTCTGGCTGGTGATCGCCGCTGTCGCCTGTTACAGCATCGCTTACCGCTTCTACAGCCTGTTTATCGCCCGCAATATTTTTGAACTGGACGACCGCCGGATGACGCCTGCCGAGCGGCTGAGCGACGGGCTTGATTATGTTCCCACCAATAAATGGGTGCTGTTTGGCCACCATTTCGCGGCCATTGCGGGCGCCGGTCCTCTGGTCGGTCCGATTCTGGCCGCGCAGATGGGGTTTCTGCCGGGCACTATCTGGATTCTGGTCGGGGTGATGCTGGCAGGCGCGGTTCAGGATTTCCTGATCCTGTTTATCTCGACCCGCCGTGATGGCCGTTCGCTGGGTGAAATGGCGCGGCAGGAGCTGGGCGCATTCGCCGGTGTCGTGACAATGCTCGGCGCGCTGGGCGTGATGATCATCATCCTGTCGGCGCTGGCGCTGGTCGTCGTGAAGGCACTGGCGAACAGCCCGTGGGGGTTGTTCACTATCGCGGCCACCATTCCGATTGCGCTGTTTATGGGCGTCTACATGCGCTTTATCCGCCCCGGTAAAATCGCCGAAGTGTCATTGATTGGCTTTGTGCTGATGATGGCGGCGATTATTTATGGCGGCGACGTGGCACAACATCCGTACTGGGGCCCCTTCTTTACCCTGAAAGGCACCTCGCTGACCTGGGTTCTCGTCATCTATGGCTTTATTGCTTCTGTGCTGCCGGTCTGGCTACTGCTGGCACCGCGCGACTACCTCTCCACTTTTCTTAAAATTGGCGTGATTGTCGGCCTGGCGGTGGGCATCGTCTTTGCCATGCCAGAGATGAAAATGCCAGCAGTGACCAAATTTATCGACGGTACCGGTCCGGTATTCTCCGGCGCGATGTTCCCGTTCCTGTTCATTACCATTGCCTGCGGAGCAATCTCAGGCTTCCATGCGCTGGTCTCCAGCGGCACTACACCAAAACTGGTGGAGAGGGAGAGTCATATCCGCTTTATTGGCTATGGCGCGATGCTGATGGAGTCTTTTGTGGCGATCATGGCGCTGATTTGTGCCTCGGTGCTGGATCCCGGCGTCTATTTTGCCATGAACTCCCCTGCCGCGCTGATTGGCACCACCGTTGAGAGCGCCTCTCAGGTCATTAATGGCTGGGGCTTTGTGGTCACGCCAGAAATGCTGAGTGGCATCGCCCGCGATGTCGGTGAAGGTTCCATTCTCTCTCGCGCAGGCGGCGCACCTACCTTCGCAGTGGGAATGGCCCATATTATTACCGAGATCTTCAACAGTCGGGCGATGATGGCATTCTGGTATCACTTCGCCATTCTGTTTGAAGCGCTATTTATCCTGACCGCGGTCGATGCCGGTACCCGCGCCTGCCGCTTTATGGTGCAGGATCTGGTGGGAACAGTGGTGCCTTCTATGGCGAACAACCGTTCCTGGCTGGGTAATATGGCGGGCACGACAGTCGCCGTTGCAGGCTGGGGTTTCTTTGTTTATCAGGGCGTGGTCGACCCGCTGGGCGGCATTAATACCCTGTGGCCACTTTTTGGTATCGGCAATCAGATGCTGGCCTCGATGGCGCTGATTCTCGGTACTGTGGTGCTCTTCAAAATGAAAAAGCAGCGTTACGCCTGGGTGACGATTCTGCCGACCGTCTGGTTGTTTATCACCTCAATGACCGCGGGCTGGCAGAAAATCTTCCATGAGAAACCTTCTATCGGTTTCCTGGCGCAGGCGAATAAATTCCGCAAAGGGCTGGATGAAGGCGTGATCATCGCGCCAGCAAAAAGCGTGGCGGATATGCAGACCATCGTGTTCAGCAATCAGATTAACGCCGCGCTGTGTGCCTTCTTTATGCTGGTGGCAGTCACTATGCTGATCTCGGCATTCTTTGTCATTCGTCGTGCACTGAACAGTTCGGTGCCGACCACCCGCGAGACGCCGGTAGCAATGCGCAACAAGGAGGTGCGCCATGTCTGATGCTATTCATCAGGTCCACCGTCCACACGGTGACTGGCAGATTCTGCACTGTAATGTGATTGCTGCTTCTCCGCCGCAGAGGTTTAGCTGGCGGGGATTCTGGCGCGGCCTGCAACAATGTTTTCGCTTAATGGTCGGGGTGCAGGATTATCAAAAATATCTGCAGCATATGCGACGACATCATCCCGGACAGGCGCCGATGAGCGAGCGCGATTTTCACCGTTATTGCCTGGATGCCCGCTTCCCCAGCCAGGCCGGTAAACTGGGCAAATGTCCCTGCTGAACGCACTGAACAGCCCCGCACCGTCGGGGCTTTTTTGTGCCATTCTTATCTGGATGGAAAAATATATTTGGTTTGCACCTTGTGCTTGCCTCAGATGATGAATACTGTTGCTAAAATAATGAGATAACGCCTGCAGAGCACTTCCCGGAGGAAGTTTCCATGACCGATGAACAAGGGCAAACGTTGTTGTACACCCTTTTTGGTACAACCAGCCCTCATTGGCGTCTGACCGCGGACAGCGATGCATTGCATTTTGCCGAAGATGAGTCGTCACAAACTAATATCGCCCTGCCGCTGACACCCGGCCAGGCTGCAATGATCCGCGCAATGCCCGTCATTACTTCAAGTATCAATCTGACCATGTCCCTGCAAGGCATTGATGTGCCAATGCATTTTGTCGGACGTAAAGTGAACCAGGCCTCCTGGGCCGGAACCGCTTCTGCCTGGGGAGATACGTCTGCGGTCGCCCGTGACCTGACCCTGGGCCTTTCATTCGCCGAACAGGTGGTTTCTGAAGCTAATTCAGTGATTGTTATCCTCGATCAGCGGGGCAATATTCAGCGTTTTAACCGCCTGAGTGAAGAATATACCGGTCTGAATGAACATGAAGTTATAGGTCGAAATGTCTTTCAGTTGTTTATGACCCGGCAGGAAGCCTCACAGTCGCGGCGCAACATTGCAGGCTTCTTCCGTGACGGTAACTCGTACGAGGTGGAGCGCTGGGTCAAAACCAAAAAGGGCCAGCGACTGTTTCTGTTTCGTAATAAGTTTGTTCACAGCGGCAGCGGCAAAAATGAAATTTTCCTCATCTGTTCTGGTACAGACATTACCGAGGAGCGACGTGCCCAGGAACGCCTCCGGGTGCTGGCAAACACCGATACGGTCACCGGTTTACCTAATCGCAACGCCATTCATCAGCAGATTAGCCTGGCGCTGGAGCGCGCCGGGCATGATGAGACCGGTGTCGTCTATCTCGATCTCGATAATTTCAAAAAAGTGAACGACGCCTACGGTCATATGTTCGGCGATCAATTACTGCAGGCAGTCTCTCTCGCGATTCTTAGCTGTCTGGGTAAGGACCAGACGCTGGGTCGTCTGGGTGGCGATGAGTTTGTGGTGCTGGCTGAACACACCAGCCAGGCTGCGCTGGAGGCGATGTCCTCCCGCATTCTTGAGCGCCTGCGACAGCCTTTCCGTATCGGACTGATTGAAGTTTACAGTGGCTGTTCCATCGGTATCGCTTTCGCACCGCTGCATGGCGAAGATAGAGAGAGCCTGATTCGTAACGCGGACACCGCGATGTATCACGCTAAAGAGAATGGTCGCGGCAAGTTCTGTGTCTTTGCCGCCGAGATGAACCAGCGGGTCTTTGAGTATCTGTGGCTGGACACCAACCTGCGCAAGGCGCTTGAACTCGATCATCTGCTGGTACATTACCAGCCTAAGATTGATAGCGATGGACAGGTTCGCAGCGCCGAGGCATTAGTACGCTGGAACTCACCAGAGCGTGGTATGGTTTCGCCCGCAGATTTTATTCCCTATGCCGAAGAGTCAGGGCTGATTGTGCCGCTGGGACGCTGGGTAATGCTCAACGTGCTTCAGCAGATTATCGTCTGGCGTCAGCAGGGTATTTTCCTGCGCGTCGCTGTCAATGTGTCTGCCCGTCAGCTGCTCGACCAAAGTATCTACACCGATCTAAAACAGGCACTGCATGAGGCGAATATCACTGATTGTCCGATTGATATTGAGCTCACAGAAAGTTGTCTGATTGAGAATGAAACTGAAGCGCTGAAGCTGATGAAACAGTTTCAGGAGCTGGGCGCACAGGTTCATCTGGATGATTTTGGCACCGGTTACTCTTCGCTTTCTCAGCTCGCACGTGTGCCGATCAATGCGATTAAGCTCGATCAAAGCTTTATCCGCGACATCAATAAACAGCCGGTATCACAATCGCTGGTGCGTGCAATCGTCGCCGTCGCGAAGGCGCTTGATTTGCAGGTGATTGCAGAAGGTATTGAGACGCCGGATGAAGAGAAGTTCGTGCTTAAAAGTGGTGTTGATGGGCGTCAGGGTTACTATTACGCAAAACCAATGCCCGCGGAACAATTTGGGCATTGGCTGGCTAAGCATCCTGCCCGCGTTTAATGCTGGTCCGGATTAACCCGCTTTACGCAGTGATGCGCTGTGGCGGTTTTGTAACTGTACCAGGCGTTCCATGTAAGCAATATCTTTAGGTTCGATAGTAAACGCGTAATCGACCCAATCTTCTGTGATATCCATGAGCTCAGCGCGTGACAATTGCAGCACGCGCTGGCGCGCTTTCAGCATCGCCCGCACGCCATTGAGTTTAGGCCGTAACGTGTCGATAAAGGTGCGAGTGGCACGATAGCTGTCGCCTGGCTGGAAGACCTTATCGACCAGTCCACGCGTCTCATACCACTCAGCGCTGTGAGACTCCCCTTCACAAATCAGCTCTTCGGCCAGTTTCATGCCGGAACGACGTGCCACCAGTGAGTAGCCGCCCATACCAGGGAACAGGTTAAAAGCAATTTCCGGGAAGCCCATCCGTGCATTGTTTTGCGCCAGGATGAAGTGATGCGCCAGCGCCGCTTCGAATCCGCCGCCTAACGCACTGCCCTCGATCATCGCCAGCGTCACCGCGCCTGTATCAAAACCGCGTGCTGCAGAATGGATGCAGTCCACGCAGGCACGCGCATAAGCCCGGAGCGCCTCGCGGCGGTTGTTGCGAATGCACTCAACAAAGAAGCGCAGATCGCCACCGGCGTTGAACATTTGCGGAACCAGTGACCCGGTGACCCAGAAGTCGATTGGCAGGCCCGAACGCTGAGCGGCATAGCTCAGGTTCATGATCTCCTCAATCAGTTCATGGTTGAAACTCGGACGGGGCTGTGCACGCAACATCATCCACATGGTACGACGCCCTTCTTCGTAATAGGCGACTAACTGCGTGGTATTGCCGACTTCGGTAAATAATCTGCACGTTGCTTGGTTAATAACTGTCATTGTCTCATCCTCTGTTTATATTTTGATGCGTTAAATACGCCACATCAGCGTAATGCAGAGTGAGGCCAGACCAAATGAGAGATTGATTTACAACACAAAATCCAGAGTGATCCCCGACTGGCGCGCCGGGGATTGATTAGGCAGGTTACTTAATAGCGGCACGCTGCCCGACGGCAACATGGAGACGCTTAAGGCGTTTTGAATAGATAGCGGTGATAATGGGCACCAGCACTGAGGTCACAATGACAGATGTGGCAACCAGCGCCGTTGCGGCAGGCGCAACCGGTTTAAACTGCGGCAACATCTCGGCAATCAGTACGGGTGTCGCCACTGCGGCGCCTGCCGTACTGGATGCGGCTATACCGGCCGTGCCATCCCCGCCGCCAATCAGCCGGTCGGCCAGAATAAGCGGGATACCTGTAATGATGATCACGGCGATGCCCAGCATGATGCCCAGCAGTCCGGTTTCCGCAATCACGCCCAAGTTAATGGTGTTACCCAGCGCAAAAGCGAAAAAAGGAATCAGCGTATGTACCGCTTTTCCGAAGAAGTCACGCAACTCCGGATCAAGATTTCCTAATGCAAATCCGACCACAAACGGCAGGACAGCGCCCACAAACACGTGTGGCTCGAATGAGGCGATACCCGCAGTACCCAGAATAACCATGGTCATTAATGGCCCGGACTCCAGTGACATCAGCACAAACGCGCCAGCCTCCTCTTTGGAACCGTATTGCTGCATGATCGAGGCATACAAGCCGCCATTCGTCATGTCCATTGCAGCCACCAGCGCCAGCGTGGATAAGCCCGCGAACATCCCCACTTCTACCCCATTCTCCGGCATCACGCGTGAGGCGATAGCCGCCACAACCCAGGCAACGGCAATTTTCGTTAACACCAGCGTCCCCGATTTACGCAGTACCGTGCCGGTAGCGCTGAGCTTTATCGATGCTCCCATACAGAAGAACCAGACGGCCAGAATCGGCACCGTCCCCGTCATCAGACCGTTGGTGAAAGAGCCGAAGTATTTCCCGGCGTCGGGAGAGAATGTATGGCAGAGTGCGCCGATAAACAGCGGAATAAGCATCATGCCGCCCGGAATTTTGTCTATTGCCCGTTTGATGTGCATACAGGTTTCACCTTTGCTTTGCCAGTGTTGGAGCAGGAAGTGCCCGAAGGCGATGAAAGCAAAGTAGTGATTTGAGGTTATTAAAACAGTGATCGCCCCGATATAAATGAAACGCTGTTTTATTTTTTCAGGATGGATGTTTTGATAACTATGATGGAGATCGCCATACCAGCGGCAATGGCGACAAAAAAAAGGGACGCCGTCGCGTCCCGTTCGTTATTTTTGCCCGTACCAGGCATTCTCACCGTGCTTCCGCAGGTAGTGCAGATCGAGCAGCGTCTGATTAATGGGCGGCAGGTTAGCAGTAAGCTGCTGGCTAAAGAGCCCCATATAGGCCACCTCCTCCAGGACAACCGCGCTGTGTACAGCGGCATGGGCGTCTTTACCCCAGGCAAACGGGCCGTGGGAGTTGACCAGTACCCCAGGGATCGCCGAAGGCGATAATCCGCGCTGCGCGAACGTCTCAATAATCACTTCGCCCGTGTTCCACTCGTACTCGTGCTGAATCTCTTCGTTACGCATCGCGCGGGTGCAGGGGATCTCGCCATAGAAATCGTCGGCGTGCGTCGTTCCCCAGGCCGGAATGGGTCGTCCTGCCTGCGCCCAGATGGTCGCATGACGCGAATGCGTATGGACAATGCCACCGACTTCCGGCCAGGCGAGATAGAGCGCACGATGCGTCGCCGTGTCCGATGAAGGGCGTTTATCCCCTTCTACTACATTGCCACTCACCAGATCGACCACAACCATGTCGTCGCGCTTCATCACTTCATAGCGCACGCCGGAAGGTTTAATCACCAGCAAACCCTGCTCGCGATCAATCGCGCTGACATTCCCCCAGGTAAAGGTCACCAGGTTGTATTTGGGTAGATCCAGATTCGCTTCCAGAACCTGTTGTTTAAGGTGTTCCAGCATCTCTTTTCTCCTGCTGACAATCGTCCCTGAATTTTGCGGAGTCGGACGCGAAAGAGTTATGGAGCAAATGGCTATAAACGCAGAAGGAATGGCTGTGAATGAAAAAATGTGTCGTGATTTCAGAATTTTCCATCTTCGGAATTATTGCAGAACGCTTAGAATCCTCTCAGACAATGCGTGGACCTGTTGGCCTGTCGCATTGTGACTCACCCGCTACAAACGGTTTGTCCATGGTGATCACATTTCTATGCCGTCAGGGATGAGGCAATAATGCGACACAAGCGGGCTGAGGAAATATCGGAGCTATACTAAGAGTGTTGCCTCTGTGAGCACATCAAAGGAGAAGTGTATGACTACAACAATGAAACGAATCACTGCCGTTGTACTGGCTACCACGTTAGCTGTTGCCCTGAGCGGCTGTTCTAACTGGTCTAAGCGTGACCGCAACACCGCCATTGGCGCGGGCGCAGGTGCGATTGGGGGTTCAGTATTGACCAATGGTAGCGCGCTCGGCACAGTCGGTGGCGCCGCAGTTGGTGGTATTATCGGTCATCAGGTCCACTAAGGACCTTATTAAAAGAATAAACGGCTACGCTAAGCATCTACATGACCATCGGGCTACTTCGGTAGCCCGATTTTTTTAATTCAGCCGCCCGCCAGTTTGACTTTCATCCCTTTAGCTTCCAGCAGGCTTTTCAGTAAATCGCGTTTGTCACCCTGAATCTCGATAACACCCTCTTTTACCGATCCACCACAGCCACACTTCTTTTTCAGTTCAGCGGCCAGCAGCGTCAGTGCTGCATCATCCAGATCAATGCCGGTGATCAGACAGACGCCTTTGCCTTTGCGTCCGCTGGTCTGGCGCTGGATGCGTACAATGCCATCCCCTTTTGGCCGCTCTGCTTTAGTCTCAGGCTGGGTAATGCGCCCGCTGTCGGTGGAGTAAACCAGTCGATTATCATCTGCCATTATGGTGTCTCCAGACTGTGCAGGATCGCCTGCAGGGTGGCGGCGGGATCGGCAGATTGGGTGATCGGACGCCCTATCACCATGTAGTCTGCGCCCGCCTGCTTCGCCTGCTGGGGTGTCATGATGCGACGCTGATCGCCTGCATCGCTGCCTGCCGGGCGAATTCCCGGCGTGATCAGCGCAAAATCCTGACCCAGAACCTGTTTGAAGCGAACCGCTTCATGTGCAGAACAGACCACGCCATCCAGCCCGCATGATTGCGTCAGCTTCGCCAGTCGTTCTGCCTGTTCGGCAGGCGAAAGTGTAATGCCCAGCTCTTTGAGATCGTCTGCATCCATGCTGGTCAGTACGGTCACCGCAATCAACAGAGGCGCATCTTTGCCAAAAGGAAGCAGCGCCTCGCGCGCTGCGTTCATCATCCGCGCGCCACCGCTGGCATGGACGTTGACCATCCAGACGCCGAGATCGGCAGCAGCAGCCACGGCATGGGCAGTGGTGTTAGGAATATCGTGGAATTTCAGATCGAGAAAGAGCTCAAAACCGCGCTGCTGCAGGGTGTTAACCAGCGAGGGTCCGAACAGCGTAAACATCTCTTTGCCCACTTTCAGTCGGCAACTGCGGGGATCAATCTGGTCTACGAAACGCAGCGCGCTGTCGAGGTCATGGTAATCCAGCGCGACCAGAATCGGCGAAGCGGTCACATTGTGGGGTGAAGGCATGGCATTTCCTCTGCAACAGGCGCCCGCAGGCGCATTAGACAAACGGCAAGCATTCTACCTGCGGTATCTGACCATCACAATCGCCTTTGCCCCTCTGCCCGGCGTTTTATGCACGATGGCGGAAGACAGGGAGGTGACAACCCAATAGTATGTTGTAACTACAATAAGGCGTGTTCTGTTCACGGCGGCCAGTTTTACTGGCCGTCGAGCCCACGAATAGGTTTAACGGAAGACCAGGTACGGCAGGATGGGCAGTGCCAGTAAAGTGCATGCGCGGTGAAACCACACTTCTGGCAGCGATAGCGCGGCTTGGTGCGAATCTGTTCGCCCACCATGTCACGCAGCACCATCAGGCTTTCTTTGGCACGGCCATCTTCCGCCTCATGCAGGTTCAAATCCATCAGGCGATGGAACACACGCATTGTTGGATGGCGTTGCAGCTGTCGACTGATGTAGTTTTGCGCCGCTTCAGCACCCTGCTGCTGCTCCAGGATATCCGAGAGATAGAGTTCCGCTGCGGCTCCCGTATTCTCTTCCACACAACGCTGCAGGAAATCAGCCCAGGCTTCGGGCTGATTAAGCCGCTGGAAACAGGTCTCCAGCATCCCCAGCGTTTCACTGACCAGCTCTTTATCCTGATCCAGCACCCGCTGCAGATGGCCCACCGCTTTGGTGAAATCCTCTTTCTCCATGAAAATACGGCCCATCATGATAGAGATGCGCGCGCTGTTGCGATCGGCCGCCTCCCCTTTCTTCAGCAGGCTCATTGCGCGATCCAGGTCGTCGCTGCTCATGGCCTGTAACGCCAGTTCACAGTAGAAGTGGGCAATTTCGCCCTTCTGCTTATCTTTACCGAGCTTAACCAGACGTTCTGCCACCTCAATCGCCTGCTGCCAGTCGCTGGTTGCCTGATGGATCAGCAGCAGCTGCTGCAGCGCGCCCACCCGGAAGTCCGTTTCATCGGTGAGCTGCTTAAACATATCTTCAGCGCGGTCATAAAAGCCCGCCGCCATATAATCACGCCCCAGTTGCTGAACGGCGAGCAGACGCTGCTCGTAGCTCAGGGAAGCGCTTTCCATGAGAGCCTGATGAATACGGATAGCGCGATCAACTTCGCCACGCGATCGGAAGAGATTACCCAGCGTCAGGTGGGCTTCTACCGTGCCGCTGTCCTCTTTGAGCATATCAAGGAACAGATCGACCGCTTTGTCCTGCTGATTTGAGAGCAGAAAGTTTACGCCAGCGACATATTCACGCGACAGTCGGTTGGCTTCCTGTTGCTTGTCCTGATGTGCACTGCGGCGGCCCATATACCAGCCATACGCAGCCGCCACCGGCAGTAACAGAAACAGCAATTCATGCATCGGGGATTATTCCCGGCCAGCCGGCGAAGCTGGCGTGGTCGCCAGAGCAGTACTCTGCTCGATTTGCGTCTGCATACGCTTGATTTTCCGGTTGGCATTTGCCAGTGCGACGCGGGTCCGTAACCAGAACAGCCCACAGATAATCCAGCCAAGCACGAAACCTGCGCCAAACAGCGATGCCAGTAAGGTCGAGATGCTGAACTCACCCTGCGCCAGCAGATAGTTAAAAGTAATGACCTGATCGTTATGCGCACCCAAAGTGACGGAAATAATAAAAATGACCAGTACCACTAAAAAAATCAGCAAATATTTCACAGTGCATCCTGTTGTGAGGTTGTCGGGTAGAATTATGCCAAAACTCCAGCAAAAATGCTGCTCCCAGCAGCATCGGCCAGGTCACTTTTGCGCAGGCCGGACTAATAATATGGGGTCTTAAGGGTGAATTACAATCAGGGCTCCCGCTGCGCCACCTCTTTTTGCTCTTCCGGCGGCAGCGTCAGTGGTCCACAGAATCGCTGTGCCAGCCAGGTAGCAACGGTGACCAGTATCCAGGAAAGTACCGTTGCCATTGCCAGATCGCGCGGCCAGTGCATGCCCAGCAACAGACGGCTCGCCATCACGCCCGTGGCCCACAGGAAGATCACCACCACGGTTTTATAGTGACGACGCGGCCAGAGCAGGCCCAATGCCAGTAGCGCCCAGCTGGCGGCAAACATGGTGTGACCAGAGGGAAAAGCGAAACCGGTTTCAAACGCCCAGTGACGTTTCAGCCAGCCCGGGATCTGCGTCTCATCGGCTATCAGCGAGGTCACCATCTCCCCACGCTGTTTACGTTTAAGTTCGTAAAAGGTCTTTTCGTCCAGACCATGATGCTGTTCCAGCCAGATCACATAGGGACGCGGCTCCTGTATCTGCTCTTTAATAAAGGATTTGGTGTATTGCCCGGCCAGAATCGTCGCGTTCATGATCAACAGAAGCAGAATGGCGGGCTTCAGGCGAAAGCGCAGGCACCAAAGCATCCATGCACTCAGCAGCACGCTGGTGACAATGCCCCACGGATTGGTAACGGTTTCGGTCATCCAGAACAGACCTTTCAGCACCGCATTGCTTTCACCTGGCTGCCAGCGCCAGCCGGTAAGCCAGACGGCAACCGGCATGATCAACAGCAGCAGCATACCGAAGGTGGTTCGACGCGAAATCTTAAACATCCTCTTCCCTTATCCCGGTGTTAAAAGACAACAATTGCATAACTTTAGCTTAAAAAAGAATAACATAACCGTTGCCGATTGGATAATTGTGCTTTATCACTGCAATTGGTATCAGAGATTACCAGCCCGCTTGCGGGTTGTGGCACAATATTGCACGTTTGTCGGGCCACACTGGCCTGTGCACTATCATGATGATAGTGCATCCTCTGAAGGTTCTGGAGAGTCACATGCAGCTTAAACGGGTGGCAGAAGCCAAACTGCCCACGCCATGGGGAGATTTCCTGATGGTTGGTTTTGAAGAACTGGCAACCGGACATGACCACGTTGCACTGGTCTTTGGCGATATTAATGATAACGAGCCGGTACTGGCGCGCGTTCACTCCGAATGCCTGACCGGCGATGCGCTCTTCAGCCTGCGTTGCGACTGCGGCTTTCAGCTTGAAGCCGCCCTTAATGCCATCGCAGAAGAAGGTCGTGGTGTGCTGCTGTATCACCGCCAGGAAGGCCGTAATATCGGTCTGCTGAATAAGATCCGCGCCTATGCGTTGCAGGACAAAGGCTATGACACCGTAGAAGCGAACCATCAGCTAGGCTTTGCCGCTGATGAACGCGACTTCACCCTGTGCGCCGATATGTTCAAACTGCTGGGCGTAAATGAAGTGCGCCTGCTGACCAATAACCCGCGTAAAGTTGAGATCCTCAGCGAAGCCGGGATCAACATCGTTGAGCGTGTGCCGCTGGTCGTGGGACGTAACCCGAAGAATGCGCACTATCTGGATACCAAAGCGGCGAAGATGGGGCATCTGCTGCCGAAATCCTGAATGAAAAAGCCGGGTCGCCCCGGCTTTTTTTGTCAGTCCAGCATATTGCGGATAACGTAGTGCAGGATGCCGTCGTTACGGTAATAGGTCAGCTCATTACCGGTATCAATGCGACAGCGGGTGTCCAGCTCCTCTTTACTGCCGTCAGCACGGGTCAGCGTCACTTTCACGCTGCAGCCTGGCGTCAGTGCCTGAAGATTCTCCACGTCAATACGCTCCTCACCGGTCAGGCCCAGGGTTTTGCGGGTCACGCCCTGCGGGAATTCCAGCGGCAGAATGCCCATGCCGATCAGGTTTGAGCGGTGAATACGCTCAAAAGATTCAGCAATGACAACTCTCACACCCTGCAAACGTGGGCCTTTCGCCGCCCAGTCGCGGCTTGAACCGGATCCATACTCAAGGCCGGCAATCACGGCCAGCGGTATACCTTCCGCCTGATATTTCATCGCCGCGTCATAGATAGCCAACTGCTCGCCACTCGGATAATGACGGGTATAACCGCCCTCCACGCCTGGCACCATCTCATTGCGGATTCGGATGTTGGCGAACGTGCCGCGCATCATCACTTCATGGTTACCGCGACGGGAACCGTAGGAGTTAAAGTCGGTTCGCTCAACGCCGTGCGACAGCAGATAGCGTCCGGCCGGACTCTCAGCTTTAATGCTGCCCGCCGGTGAGATATGGTCCGTGGTAACGGAGTCGCCCAGCATAGCAAGGACCCGCGCACCGCGAATATCCTGCACCGGCTTAGGCTCTTTCTCCATATCATCAAAGAACGGCGACAGACGAATATAGGTCGAGCCTTCATCCCAGTCATACGTCGCCGCTTCACTGACCTTGATCTCCTGCCACTCGGGCGTGCCGTCGAAGACTTCAGCGTACTCTTTATGGAACATGTCGCTGGTAACCTGCTGCACGGCTGTGGCGATCTCTTCCGGCGTTGGCCAGATATCTTTCAGATAGACCGGCTGGCCCTGACGATCGTGGCCCAGTGGCTCAGTCTGCAGGTTGATTTTCATATTACCCGCCAGCGCATAGGCTACCACCAGCGGTGGCGACGCGAGCCAGTTGGTTTTAATCAGCGGATGAATACGACCTTCAAAATTGCGGTTGCCGGACAGCACTGCACCGACCGTCAGATCGCCCGCTTTGATGGCAGACTCAATCTCATCTTTTAGCGGACCAGAGTTACCGATACAGGTGGTGCAGCCATAACCGACCAGATTAAAGCCCAGCTCATCAAGATAAGGGGTGAGTTGCGCGACGGCGAGATAGTCTGAAACCACTTTAGAACCGGGTGCCAGTGAAGCTTTAACCCACGGCTGACGTTTCAGGCCACGCTCGACCGCTTTCTTCGCCAGTAAGCCAGCCGCCATCAGCACGCTGGGATTAGAGGTGTTAGTACAGGAGGTAATCGCACTGATTACAACGGCACCGTCGGTCAGTGTATGCGTCAGGCCGGTGTCACTGTCGGTGTATTCGACATTTTTATGCGGTTTCTGTGCCTGATTCACTTCCAGCTCGTTGCTGGCGTCAAACGCGGCAGGCACATCACCCAGCGAAACCCGATCCTGCGGACGTTTTGGTCCGGCAAGGCTCGATTCCACTTCGTTCATGTCCAGTGACAGGGTGCTGGTAAAGCGCGGCTCATCGCCGGCGTTACGCCACAGGCCCTGCGCTTTGGCATAAGCTTCCACCAGGGCGACCTGGTCGGCATCGCGTCCGGTGAGCGTCATGTAACTGAGCGTGACATCATCGACCGGGAAGAAACCGCAGGTCGCGCCATATTCCGGGGCCATGTTGGCAATAGTGGCGCGATCAGCCAGCGGCAGATCGGCCAGACCATCACCGTAAAACTCGACAAATTTGCCCACGACGCCATGCTTACGAAGCATTTGGGTAACGGTAAGCACCAGGTCAGTCGCGGTGATGCCTGGCTTGAGTTTGCCGGTGAGTTTGAAACCCACTACATCCGGAATCAGCATGGAGACGGGCTGGCCAAGCATGGCAGCTTCTGCCTCGATTCCCCCTACTCCCCATCCCAGCACGCCCAGCGCGTTGATCATGGTGGTGTGGGAGTCAGTGCCGACCAGTGTATCGGGCCAGGCATACTCTTCGCCGTTGAGCGTTTCATGCCAGATCGCCTTACCCAGATACTCCAGGTTCACCTGATGGCAGATACCGGTGCCCGGCGGTACAACCCGGAACTTATCAAATGCTTTCTGTCCCCAGCGCAGGAAGACATAACGCTCATGGTTGCGCTCCATCTCCAGCCGGACGTTCTCTTCGAAAGCGTCATCATCGCCAAAGTGATCCACTGTAACTGAGTGGTCAATGACCAGATCCACTGGCGATAACGGATTCACTTTCGCCACATCGCCACCCAGGCGATTTACCGCTTCGCGCATCGCCGCCAGGTCAACTACGGCAGGTACGCCGGTAAAGTCCTGCATTAATACACGGGCGGGACGATAGGCGATTTCACGATCGGCGTGGGCATCTTTTTGCCAGTCAACCAGCGCCTGAATATCTTCTGCCGTAACAGAATCACCATCCTGCCAGCGCAGTAAATTTTCCAGCAGGACCTTCAGAGATTTGGGCAGACTGTCTATATTGCCGAGATGTTGAGCAGCGCGGGGAAGACTGAAGATGTGATATTTTTTGGTGTCGACCTGCAGTATTTCCTGACTCTGCTCGCGTAGGGTAGACGACATAGCTCCTCCTTTTTCATTCATGGTCTTAAACCTTAGAGAGACAAAGGTTTATGTTAAAGATAGACCAAAATTCGTTAACGATTTGATTACAACACAAATTGCCACAATCGCTCACAAACGAAAATGCCCCGTGAGATCACGAGGCATCATAAAAAAGGTGATTTAATTCAAATTACAGCGTTATCCACACCGCCGCAGACCAGAACGCAAAGGAGAAGGCATACGCGCTGAGCCAGGACATTTTAATCATATTCATTTGGTTCACTCCTTCGCCGGAATCTGGCGTAAAAGTTTTTGCGGTCACCTCATCAAGGCGACACCCTTTGGTCGTACGCAATGTGGTAAAGGGCAATTAACAAGCCCGCCGGAAACTCCGGTAATAAAAACTGCGACTAATAAATGGTCTGAAAACGTTATTTACTCTTAGGGTCCAGGAATGACTCAATAAAAAGTCTCTGGTTATCACTCAAATCCCACGATTCGGGGATAGACACTTTCTCGTCCTTTGCAAGTGGTTCTTTTCCTTTGCAGGCAACCGGCTTGTGCTGACGTGAAGTCAGGGAACGTTTATGGCTGAGTGTGTTTGCCCACATGGCTTTAGCCCCAGATACGCCAAATCATTAACGCTACTACCACCCAGAACAGCGCAGAGGCAGCGAATACGGTTAACCAGGCGTTGCGACGGGTGTTGCCGGTACGCTCAACCTTGGTGCTTTTTGCCGGGAAACCCGGTTGTACAGTCAGTCGTGTATTCATAGTTTTTGATAATCACTCTCAACAAAATGATTGATAACATCGATTAAGATTTAGGAGGAATCCTAAACGCGTTAAGGCCAAAAATCCAGTTATTTTTATTGAGTAAAACGATTAACGGTATTAATCAATAGGAGCCAGTAACGTAAGAAACCATTAACTTCGGAACAAATATTTAATTAAACAGAGAGCTAATAAATTTGAGTTAATTTAAAAACAGGTCCATTTAAAACTAAAGAGATCGCTAAAGACCCTTATGTTTACTGGCTTCCTGCATTAACTCTTAACTGGAGTATGGGAATAATCCTGGCAAGTCGCAAAGTGACATAGTTAAAAATGTGTGGTAATTCGCATTTAAGAAAGCCCGATGGGAAAACATGTGATCAATGTTTCATTTACAAAAAAATCATAAAAATTTTGATTCTCATTTGGCGCTAAAGCCTGGAAACAAAAAAGGCTGCACCTGGCAGCCTTAAGTTTAAGTGAAGCGCGTAAACTCTATTTAAACGGCAGTTTGATATCTTTAAACATCGCCTCAATATCCTCGTTTGAGCGTAAGGCTACCGCTGTGTCCACCACGTCGCGCGTCAAATGTGGCGCAAAACGTTGTATAAAATCATACATATAACTACGCAGGAAGGTACTTCGGCGGAAGCCAATTTTTGTGGTGCTGTTGGTAAAGATGTCAGCGGCTTCAATACGAATAAGGTCAGGATCGGCCACCGGGTCTACCGCCATGCTGGCAATAACCCCTACGCCCAGGCCCAGGCGAACATAAGTTTTGATGACGTCTGCGTCAGTGGCGGTGAAAACAATGCGTGGCGTTAATCCTGCGCGATTAAAGGCCGTATCCAGTTCAGAACGCCCGGTAAAGCCGAAGGTGTAAGTGACCAGAGGATACTCAGCCAGCTCCTCAATGGTCACCTGGCCTTTCCCCGCCAGCGGATGGTCAGCGGTGACGACAATCGCCCGGTTCCAGTGGTAGCAAGGCAGCATGATTAAGTCGTCATAGAGATGCAGTGCCTCGGTGGCAATCGCAAAATCCGCATTGCCCTTGGAGACCGCTTCGGCAATCTGAGTCGGGGAACCCTGATGCATGTGGAGTGAGACACGCGGATAACGCTCAATAAAGCCTTTGATCACGCCAGGCAGCGCATAGCGAGCCTGAGTGTGCGTGGTCGCCACATAGAGCGAGCCTTTATCCGGCCAGGTATGCTCACCCGCCACCGATTTGATCGCATCCACTTTTGAGAGCACTTCACGCGCTATACGAATGATCTCTTCACCTGCCGGCGTGACCTGGGTGAGATGTTTCCCGCTGCGGGCAAAGATTTGCACGCCCAGTTCATCTTCCAGCATGCGAACCTGTTTGCTGATGCCAGGCTGAGAGGTGTAGAGGCCTTCCGCTGTCGAAGAGACATTGAGATTATGGTTTACCACTTCGACGATATAGCGCAACTGCTGTAATTTCATATCTGTTCCGTCCGGTAAGTTACAGAGTCGCATCCCCGGTTGACGTATAGTCGCTAGGGTAGATAATGCTATGCATCAGGAAAGGTCGGAAATGCTATAACAACTATATCAGTTTACGTTAAAGAGTAGAACGGATTGATATAAGGCTCAGAAAAAGGCCAGCGAGCGCTGGCCTGAGTGGATTACTTCTTCGCGACCTGCCATTTACCGTCTATATAGAAGGCGGACCAGCCTGTTGCTTTGCCCTCTTTTTCAGAGGAAACATACTGCTGTTTGGTTTTACGGCTAAAGCGCACCATCGCTTTGTTACCTTCCGGATCGGCTGCTGGCGCGTCGGCCAGATATTTCAGCTTTTCAGGCAGACGATCTTTAAAGCGCTGAAGCTCTTCCACCAGCGGCGCACGCGTTTCGCGTGATTTCGGGAAGGTGTTGGCTGCAAGGAAAACGCCCGCTGCGCCGTCTCGCAACACGAAGTAAGCATCGGACTTCTCACACGCCAGCTCTGGCAGTGGAACCGGATCTTCTTTCGGTGGAGCAACCTCACCACTACGCAAAATCTTACGGGTGTTTTTGCACTCTTCATTGGTACACGCCATGTACTTCCCAAAGCGTCCCATCTTCAGGTGCATCTCAGAACCACACTTCTCACACTCCACTATCGGGCCGTCATAGCCTTTGATGCGGAACTCACCCTTCTCGATTTCGTAACCATCACACTCCGGGTTATTACCACAGACATGCAGTTTACGTTCGTTATCGATCAGATAGCTGTCCATGGCTGTGCCACACTTCTGGCAGCGGCGACGGGCACGCAGTGCGTTGGTTTCAGCATCATCCCCTTCCAGAATATTGAGAACTTCATTTTCCGGAATCAGGTTGATGGTCTGTTTGCAGCGTTCTTTAGGCGGCAGCGCGTAGCCAGAACAGCCCAGGAAGACGCCGGTACTGGCGGTGCGAATTCCCATCTGACGGCTACAGGTCGGACACTCGATTGAGGTCAGCACCATCTGGTTTGGCTGCATGCCACCCTCTTCAGGATCTTTCTCAGCCAGTTCAAGCTGCTGAGTAAAGTCGCTGAAGAAGTGGTCGAGCACCGCTTTCCATTGCGCCTCGTTATTGGCAACCTGGTCAAGGTTGCTCTCCATGCGGGCGGTGAAATCGTAATTCATCAGTTCGCGGAAGTTCTCTTCCAGACGATCGGTAACGATTTCACCCATTTTTTCCGCATAGAAACGGCGATTTTCCACCCTCACATAGCCACGATCCTGAATGGTCGAGGTAATGGCTGCGTAGGTTGATGGACGGCCAATTCCGCGTTTCTCAAGCTCGCGCACCAGGGATGCTTCGCTGAAGCGCGCCGGTGGCTTGGTGAAGTGTTGACCCGGCTGCAGTGCTTTAAGGTCCAGAACATCCCCCACACTGACCGCAGGCAACGTACGATCTTCATCATTCTTGCGCAGCGCTGGCATCACTTTGGTCCAGCCGTCGAAACGCAGAATACGCCCTTTTGCTTTGAGTCTGAACTCACCCGCGGCGGCGGTGATGGTGCTGGAATCATATTTTGCCGGTGTCATCTGACAGGCAACAAACTGACGCCAGATAAGCTGATAGAGTTTCTGTGCATCCGCTTCCATATCTTTCAGCTGTTCCGCCACCACGTCCACATCAGAAGGACGAATCGCTTCATGCGCTTCCTGGGAGTTTTCTTTGCTGGCGTAAGTCACAGGATTGTCAGGCAGATATTTTTTACCGAAATTGCTTTCGATATAACCCCGTGCCATGGCGACCGCATCCTGACTCAGGTTGGTTGAATCGGTACGCATGTAAGTAATGTGACCCGCTTCGTACAGGCGCTGGGCCATCATCATGGTTTTCTTAACACCAAAGCCAAGACGGGTACTGGCAGCCTGCTGCAGCGTTGAGGTGATATAGGGCGCGCCCGGCTTACTGCTGGTCGGCTTATCTTCACGATCGACGATCTCATAACGCGCTTTTTCGAGCAGCGCGACGGCGGCGTAGGTTTCATCGCGATTGACCGGACGGAAGGCTTTATCGCCTTTGTGCGTCACATCCATCGACAGCTCATCACCTTTCGGCGTGCTTAGCGCGGCATTAACTTCCCAGTACTCTTCAGGCACAAAGGCTTTAATTTCTCGCTCACGCTCCACGACCAGACGCACGGCAACGGATTGAACACGTCCGGCAGAAAGACCACGGGCGATCTTTTTCCACAGCAGTGGTGAGACCATATAACCCACCACGCGGTCCATGAAACGACGCGCCTGTTGAGCATTAACCCTGTCAATATTCAGTTCGCCCGGCTTTTCAAACGCCTGACGAATCGCATTCTTCGTAATTTCGTTAAATACCACGCGGCTAAAGCGTGAGTCATCACCCCCGATCACTTCCCGCAGGTGCCAGGCAATAGCTTCCCCTTCGCGGTCAAGGTCGGTTGCGAGATAGATGTGGTCAGCATTGGCGGCTAATGCCTTCAGTTCCGCAACCACTTTCTCTTTGCCGGGCAGAATCTGATAATCCGCTTCCCAGCCGTGATAGGGGTCAACACCCATGCGGCTGACGAGTGCGGCTTTCTCATCTTTTTTTACTTTTTTGACTTTCTTGTCAGTCGCAGCGTCTTTGGCTTTCTTTTCAGTCGAGGCGTCAGCACTCTTCTTTGCGGTTGAACCACTGGTCGGCAGATCCCGGATATGACCGACGCTGGATTTAACCACGTAGTCATTGCCCAGATATTTATTGATTGTTTTAGCCTTTGCCGGGGACTCAACAATAACGAGTGCTTTACCCATATTTACCTTTACCTAATGAAAACATCCTGCTTAACGGGAGAGGATTGGATGCCCAAAAACCCATCGGGTTCAATATTGCTGCGCCTGTTTAACATTTCAAGGCGGAGGGGTCAATCTCAGAACAGATGATGCGGTGTAATGCAACTGCATGATAAGGCATACTTTTTCCATCTGAACTCTTCACACATCCCGGTGCAAAATCCCTGAAATCGGAATCGCCCACACTCTACCTGATAAAATCTGTTACGCAACCTAATTAGCACTCAGCCTGAACTTACGCCAGATTTCATCGTTCAGACCGATTTGTCATACCGTCTGGCACGCCAGTAATATAGAAAGGATTTGGGTGCTGTCAAAAAGGAACGAATAAATGGAGAGAACGACACAGGCTATTTCCCGCCAGGCGTTGCTGGAAAAGGCCAATACGCTGATCAAAGAGCATGACGATTATTTAGCAGGCATGCAGGCGGACGAGGTGACTCAGCAGGCCGATGTACTGGTCTTTCGCGGACCGTTTTTTCTTGACGCGGACGGACTGCCGACCGCGAAAACCACCGCCGTGTTTAACGTCTTTAAACACCTTGCAGTGGTGCTGTCGCCGCGCTATCACCTGGAATAAAACACCCGCACCTGAAATAAAAAACCCGGCACAGGCCGGGTTTCGCATCAGAGCAATGGCTTTTCACCACGCTGCCAGAGTTTCAGCAACAGCCGCTCGGCCACCGAACCGGCACTCTGGGTAAAGCGGTCCATCATTTTACGGCGACGGGCATAATGCACGCCAAGAACGTTGAACTGATCCATCTGACGAATGATCAAATCATCGCTGGTGCCAATTTCGTCAATCAGCCCCAGATTCAGCGCCTGACGGCCATACCAGTGTTCACCGGTTGCAACCTTATTGATATCGAGTGACGGGCGCATCTGGTGAACGAACTGTTTAAATAACAGGTGTGTTTCGTCAAGATCTTCCTGGAACTTCTCACGCCCTTCTTCGGTGTTTTCACCGAAGAGCGTCAGCGTACGCTTATATTGTCCGGCGGTATGCAGCTCAACATCGATATCGTTACGTTTCAGCAGGCGGTTGAAGTTAGGAATTTGCGCAACCACACCAATTGAGCCAATGATTGAGAACGGTGCTGCCACGATGCGGTCAGCTACGCAGGCCATCATGTATCCGCCGGAGGCCGCCACTTTATCCACGGCTGCCGTAATACGCAGTCCCTGATCGCGCAGACGCTGCAGCTGCGAGGCCGCCAGGCCATAGCCATGTACCACGCCGCCCGGACTTTCAAGACGCAACAGCACTTCATCGCCGGGCTGTTTTACGGCCAGTACTGCTGATATCTCTTCACGCAGTGAGGTCACCTCACCGGCATCCATGCTGCCTTTAAAATCGAGCACATAAAGGGTGGGTTTGACGCTGTCAGTCTGCCCCTGCTTCGCCGCCTGTTTTTCCGCTTTCGCTTTCAGCTTTTCGCTTTTTTTATGGTTTTTCAGCCAGACTTTTTGCGCCTGGGGTTTCATTTTTGCCAGCTGCAAATCCTCTTTCATCTGCTGATAGTCATCACCCAGATGCGTCAGGCGAAGCTGACCATTTTGTGCCCGCTTGCGCAGCGCAGCATTCATAATAATCATGACGATCGCGGCGACGGCAACCACCAGTGTCACCGCTTTCGCTAAAAACAGTCCATACGTTGAAATAAAATCCATCAGGTCGCCTTAGTTACAGAGAATCAAAAACAGTTCGCCAGTTTAGCCGTTTTGCCCTGCTCCGTCGCCTGAAATGCCAGCAGCCGGCACAGAATGCGCAGGTTGGCGATTGCGCCCATTCGTAAATTCAGGCATAAAGCGGAATCATGCTGTTTTCGCTGGAGGATCCCGCTGTGCACTATCAACCGAAAAGCGACCTGCTCAATCACCGTATTATCCTGGTCACGGGTGCTTCCGATGGTATTGGCCGGGAGGCGGCGCTGACTTACGCCCGTTATGGCGCTGAAGTGATCCTGATGGGCCGTAACGCTGATAAGCTTCAGCAGGTCGCACAGGCTATCAATCAACTTAATCAATGCCCTGCTCACACTGTGGTGTTCGATCTGGCCGATGCGACGCCGGAACGTTGCCATCAGATTGGAGAGCAACTGGCTCAGCAGTTTCCGCGTCTTGACGGCGTGCTGCACAACGCCGGTATCCTGGGTGAGATTGTGCCGCTGGCGGAACTGGACCCACAGATCTGGCAGGAGGTGATGAATATCAATCTGGATGCGACCTTCTTCCTGACCCAGGCACTGTTACCGCTGCTGTTAAAATCGGATGCCGGTTCACTGGTCTTTACCACCTCCAGCGTTGGCCGTACGGGTCGCGCGGGCTGGGGCGCTTATGCCGTCTCTAAATTTGCTACCGAAGGGATGATGCAGGTACTGGCTGATGAATATAAGACGCACTCGCTGCGGGTAAACTGTATCAACCCGGGCGGCACGCGCACCAAAATGCGCGCCAGTGCTTTCCCGCAGGAAGATGCTAATAAGCTGAAAACCCCTGCCGATCTGATGCCGCTCTACCTTTATCTGATGGGTGATGACAGCCGACGCAAAACCGGTATCAGCTTTGATGCACAGCCGGGCAGAAAACCGGGAGCCGCGGAATAATGGCTGACGATCGTCATCAACAACGTCAGCAACGTTTAAAAGAGCAGGTCGATGCGCGCATTGCAGCGGCCACCGAGGTTCGTGGCATCCTGATGGTGTTCACCGGCAATGGCAAAGGCAAAACCACGGCAGCCTTTGGCACAGCACTTCGCGCCACCGGACATGGCAAGCGAGCAGCAGCGATCCAGTTTATTAAAGGTGACTGGCCGAATGGCGAGCGAAACCTGCTGGAACAGCACGGTGTGGAGTTTCAGGTGATGGCAACCGGGTTTACGTGGGACACGCAGAACCGCGAAACGGATACCGCCGCCTGTCTGGCTGTGTGGCAGCATGCAAAGCGGATGCTGGCCGATGAGCAGATCGATCTGGTGGTGCTCGATGAAATCACCTATATGGTCAGCATGGATTATCTGCCGCTGGACGATCTGATCACCACCCTGCAACAGCGCCCGGCACATCAGAGCGTGATTATTACCGGACGAGGCTGTCATCGCAGCCTGACGGAGATGGCAGATACGGTAACGGAGATGCGGCCAGTGAAACACGCATTTGATGCCGGTATACAGGCTCAGCAGGGAATTGACTGGTAACAGAAAAAGAAAACGCAGCCACGGGGCTGCGTTTTTAGCATTCAGGCAACGCTATTAACCGGAGTTACGTTTGCTGCCCGGATTGCGGCGTGGCGCACGAGGTGTGCTGCTCACTTTAGTGTGCCGTTTCACGGCACGACGAATCTGGTTCGCCTTGGTACGACGACGATCTTTTTCGACCACCAGCTTAGTGACGGTTTCATCATCCAGCTCAACCAGGTTACGCAGGTAGTTTACCGCTGGCAGATCCAGTTCAGTCCAGCCACCACGTGGCAGGCCTTTTGGTAAGGTGATATCGCCGTAGCGGACACGCATCAGACGACTGACCTGCACGCCGACCGCTTCCCACAAACGACGTACTTCACGATTACGTCCTTCGGTGAGGGTGACGTTATACCACTGGTTGATCCCTTCCCCGCCGCCAAACTTAAGCGTTTTAAACGCAGCCGGGCCATCTTCCAGCTGAACACCTTTACTCAACTGACGAATTTTATCATCGTCGACCTGGCCAAAGACGCGCACTGCATATTCACGTTCCACTTCACGGCTCGGATGCATCAGGCGGTTCGCCAGTTCACCGTCGGTGGTGAAGAGCATCAGACCACAGGTGTTCACATCCAGACGGCCAACGGCAATCCAGCGTGAACCACGCAGACGAGGCAGGCGGTCAAACACCGTTGGGCGGCCTTCAGGATCGCTGCGGGTACAGAGTTCGCCTTCCGGTTTGTAGTAAGCCAGCACACGGCATACTTCGGTTGCGGATTCAGCAATCGATACCAGATGGCCATCAATACGGATTTTCAGGGATTTGCTGCTTTCGACGCGGTCGCCCAGTGTGGCGATCTTGCCGTCAACGCTGACACGGCCAGCAGCTATCATTGATTCGATTTCACGACGCGAGCCATGACCGGCACGCGCTAAGACTTTCTGTAACTTTTCGCTCATTGAGCTTCCTCTTTGTCGCCTTCCCAGGCGTCATGATTGGGTGATAATCCTTTCTAAATCAACAGGTTAACTTAGCAGGTTGGCCCCATTATACAGGCATTTAACGCTGATGTAACGTGCTTTATGAGCAGAGCAATGGCTTAATAATAGTTTGGTTTCTGATTGTTTTATATCTGATAATCTTTAATTTACATTTAAATAACATCACCCTTTATCATAAGAAAATATGTTTAATAAAACGCAGACATCAAAAACTTTATAGCTGAGCGTAATTAAATTTCTTAAGCATTCATTTCCAGGCAAAACCATGTTCTGATGATAAAAACCTTAACACTACCTTAAGCTTCTTTTGCTGGGCTCGTGCTTTTGATGCTCTGCAAAAAGCGCCAGTGCTAGTGTAAAAAACTGCCTGTTTGATTTTATCCATAACAAGCGATCGGTCGATATAAAAAAGGCAGTTGATTCCTAAGGGAGATTTATTTAAAACCTTATTTTCCGTGATATTTGTTTTTTATTAACTTTAATAAATTGTACGATACTATTAAGATGGTACACTTAATCTCAGCAGTACAATAAAAAAACATAAAAACGCGATAAAGCGTTTTTGCAACATCAGCGTGTGGTTATGCCATACGTTAATAAAAATAGCGTTTTTTAATTAATCCAATAAACCGGCGCATACGGAGTTGTTGCGTTAATACGGTTCAGTGATGAACCTTGCTTGCATGTCACAAATCTTCACCAGGGATTTTCCGACATGCCTGAATAAAGAAAACCATTATGAGAAACCTGTTTCTGTGCCCGGTGCTTGCTGCACTGGTCCTGAGCGGTTGCTCTGTGGGCCATACTGAGTACAGTCGCACGGCGATGCAGCACGTAGATATGAGCGTGACGGGCATTCCGACGATCCTCGGTCTCGGCACACTGGGCACCAGCATACCTCTGACGCCTGAATATAGCCTCACCGCTGCGCACGTTGCTAAAACTGCCGTACAGCGCGTGAAGTCATATCACCCTTATTGCGACCTTGCGATTATTTATCACAAGAATGATGCTAACACGCTGGCTAAATTCCGCAGCGGTGACATCGGCGATCCCGTTAAAATGTATGGCTACAGCTTTATTTCCGCGATGCCCGTTGAATCGACAGGGGTTAATTTAGCCCGCACGGCTATCAGGAATAACTGGAATAAAAGCCCCTGTATCGCCATGGCGTCTAACGCAGGCGTGGTTCAGGGAATGTCGGGCGGCGGCGTTTACAACCGTGATGATACGCTAAGCGGCGTTATTGTTGGCTATTCTGATTCGATTAAGAATGGTCGTAATAACAAAGTGATCCTGAAAGATGTGTCACTTTATATTCCTTACGGCCAGTTTAAGAGCTGGCTAGAGTCGAATCTGGCTCAGACACCGACCCGCGGTGTCTGAAGCCCGACTTAATTACAGGAACGGGCGGGTATCGCCCACCCCTTCACGCACAATTTCCGGTGCATCGGTGGTCAGATCGACCACCGTGGTCGGCTGCTGTCCCAGCGTGCCGCCGTCAATGATCAGATCGACCAGCTTACCAATGCTGTGCTGAATCTCTTCCGGATCGGACTCGGTGAAATCGTTGCCCGGCAGGATTAATGAGGTCGACATCATCGGCTGATTCAGGGCTTCCAGCAGCGCCAGTGCGACTGGATTGGAAGGCACGCGCAGACCAATGGTCTTACGCTTCTCATTCATCAGGCGACGCGGCACTTCTTTGGTCGCCTTAAGAATAAAGGTGTAGTTACCCGGCGTGTTGTTTTTCAGCAGACGAAAGGCGGAGTTGCCCACCTGCGAATAAACCGACAGTTCTGAGAGGTCCCGGCACATCAGGGTGAAGTTGTGGTGCCCATCGAGCTGACGGATACGGCAAATGCGCTCCATCGCGCCCTTCTCTTCCAGCCGACAGCCCAGCGCATAGCCGGAATCGGTCGGATAGACGATGACGCTGCCTTTGTTCAGGTAGTCGACCGCCTGATTAATCAGGCGCGGCTGTGGGTTATCCGGATGAATGTGAAACAATTGACTCATAAAAACCTCGTGTCACCTTTCCGTGATTGCCAGGCTGGGAGCGAGATCCGGGAAGCGTTCCCAGACCGGCTCAACCGCCGCGGGCAGCCAAAGTTTGCGGCCCAACTCAATCCACGGGCAGGGTTGATGAAAATCAGAACCTTGTGATGCGGCCAGTTCATTATCTCTGGCGTATTGCGCCAGTGTCGTGCGCTCATTAGGTGGCTGCTGGCACTGTGCGACTTCCATCGCATCGCCGCCCGCTTCGCGGAAATGGGCGACCAGTCGTTTAAGCCACTTTGCCGATAAACCGTAACGGCCAGGATGCGCCAGCACGGCACAACCACCAGAATGATGAATCGCATCAATAGCTTGTTTAATTGTACACCATTGTGGCGGCACGTAGCCGGTTTTGCCACGCGCCAGATAATTTTTGAACACCTGCACCATGTTCTCAGCTTTACCCTGCTCAATCAGGAAGCGGGCAAAGTGACCACGGGTAATGATGCCGCCATCTGCCAGTCGCATCGCTCCCGCCAGCGCATCCGGAATACGCGCCCTGGCCAGTCGTTCACCGATCTCTTCGGCCCGTATCCGACGGCACGCATGTTGTCCGGCCAGAAAGGTCACCATCGCCGGATGGTGGATATCAATGTTCAGGCCCACGATGTGAATCTCATGGTTCTCCCAGAGTGTGGAGATCTCTGCACCTGCCAGCACCTTTATCGGTAAATCCTGGTCGAGTGCCGTTTGCTGCGCTTCTTCTACACCTGCAACGCTGTCGTGATCGGTGATCGCCAGTACGCCGACGCGCATCTCTACAGCTCGCTGCACCAGCGCAGCTGGCGTCAGAAAGCCATCGGAGGCACGCGTGTGACTGTGTAAATCGTAAACCGGGAAACGGGCGATATCGCTCAAAAGAACTCCTGCTAATACTAAACCGGCCAGCATGATAACGATTTTAATGCTCAGTGAAAAAGGCTATTGACTTTTCCGCGCTGAACCCGTTAACTAGTACACAAGTTCACACGTAACGGGTATTGAATCATGGCTGTTGTAATCACGCATTTAAACGGTTGGCGCGATGTTCCCGAATACGGGCGACTGGGTCGTGCACACTTTGCGTAAACGCTGTGCTAATACCTGAGCCCGCCACCGAGCGGGCTTTTTTTTGAGCTAAATTCAGAGAAATCATCATGCCAAATGCGAAACCTACAGTGAAGTTGATTACCGGCAACGCGCCCTACCGCGAAGATCCGGCCGCAGTGTTTCATCAGCTGTGCGGCGCACGTCCGGCAACCCTGCTGCTCGAATCTGCTGACATCGACAGCAAGCGCAATTTGAAAAGCCTGCTGATTGTCGACAGCGCGCTGCGTATCAGCGCCATGGGTAATACGGTTACTGTTCAGGCGCTGTCAGAAAATGGCCGCGCCGTGCTGCCACTGCTGGATGAGGCGCTGCCCGCCTCCGTCAGCAATCAGGTCCGTCCCGATGGACGCGAGCTGACTTTCCCGCAGAGCACCGATCATCAGCAGGATGAAGATTCCCGCCTTAAGGCCCTGTCGGTGTTTGATGCACTGCGTCTGATTCCACAGCTGGTTAACTCCTCTGCCGACGAACGTGAAGCCGTGCTGCTGGGAGGCTTGTTCGCTTATGATCTGGTGGCAGGTTTTGAAACCCTGCCGGAGCTGGATAATCAGCAACGCTGCCCCGACTACTGTTTTTACCTGGCAGAGACCTTACTGGTGATCGATCACCAGACCCGCAGCGCGCGTCTGCAGGCCAGCCTGTTCTGCCCGTCCACCAGCGAATTCCAGCGCCTGCAACGTCGCATTGAGCAGCTCCATGGTCAGATGCTGCAGCCTGCTCCGGCCCTGCCGGTTCAGACGGTAGAGCAGATGTCGCTGACAACCAGCCAGAGTGATGAAGAGTACTGCGACGTGGTTCGCACCATGCAGCAGGCGATTCGCATCGGCGAAATTTTCCAGGTCGTGCCGTCGCGCCGCTTCTCGCTGCCGTGCCCGTCACCGCTGGCCGCCTACGACACGCTGAAAAACAGCAACCCAAGCCCGTACATGTTTTTCATGCAGGATCAGGATTTCTCCCTGTTTGGCGCGTCGCCTGAAAGCTCGCTGAAGTATGACGCCACCTCGCGTCAGATTGAGATCTACCCGATTGCCGGTACCCGTCCACGTGGCCGCCATGCAGATGGTTCACTGGACCGCGATCTCGACAGCCGCATTGAACTGGAGATGCGCACCGACCATAAAGAGCTGGCTGAACATCTGATGCTGGTGGATCTGGCGCGTAACGATCTGGCGCGTATCTGCGTGCCCGGCAGCCGTTATGTCGCTGATCTGACCAAAGTCGACCGCTATTCCTTTGTGATGCATCTGGTTTCCCGCGTCGTGGGCACGCTGCGCGCCGACCTCGACGTCCTGCATGCCTATCGCGCCTGTATGAACATGGGCACGCTAAGTGGTGCACCGAAGGTTCGTGCCATGCAGCTGATTGCCGGTGCTGAACGCACGCGTCGCGGCAGCTATGGCGGCGCGGTGGGTTACTTCACTGCCCAGGGCGATCTCGATACCTGTATCGTTATTCGTTCGGCCTATGTCGAAGACGGCGTTGCCACCGTGCAGGCGGGCGCCGGTGTGGTGCTGGACTCTAATCCGCAGGCTGAAGCGGATGAAAGCCGCAATAAAGCCCGCGCCGTACTGCGCGCTATTGCAACTGCCCATCACTGCAAGGAGATCTTCTGATGGCCGATATTCTGCTGCTCGATAACATCGACTCATTTACCTATAACCTGGTTGATCAGCTGCGGACCTTTGGTCACAACGTGGTGATTTATCGCAACAATCTTCCCGCTGAACTGTTAATTGAACAGCTGCAGCGGATGGAAAATCCGGTGCTGATGCTCTCCCCCGGCCCCGGTGCACCAAAAGATGCTGGCTGTATGCCGGCGCTGCTGCGGGTGCTGCGCGGTCGTCTGCCAATTATCGGTATCTGTCTGGGACATCAGGCAATTGTCGAAGCCTATGGCGGCCATGTGGGTCAGGCAGGCGAGATCCTGCACGGCAAAGCCTCTTCCATCGTGCATGACGGCGAAGCCATGTTTAACGGCCTGAGTAATCCACTGCCGGTGGCGCGCTATCACTCGCTGGTGGGCAGCAACACGCCGGATGAGCTGACGGTCAACGCCAGTTACAACGGGATGGTCATGGCCGTTCGCCATGAAGCCGATCGCGTCTGCGGTTTCCAGTTCCATCCAGAATCGATTTTGACTTCTCAGGGCGCGCGTCTGCTTGAACAGACGCTGGCCTGGGCGCTGGCGAAGTAACAGGGAGAATAACGATGCAACAGACACTGGAAAAACTTTACCAGGCGCAGACGCTGAATCAGGCTGAAAGTCATGCGCTTTTCAGCGCCATTATTACCGGACAGCTGGAGCCCACGCAGCTTGCTGCCGCGCTGGTTGCCATGAAAGTACGCGGTGAAACGCCGGAAGAGATCGCCGGAGCCGCCACGGCGCTGCTGGAAGATGCCAAACCGTTTCCCCGCCCGGATTACGCGTTTGCCGATATCGTGGGCACCGGTGGAGATGGCAGTAACAGCATTAATATCTCGACAGCCAGCGCCTTTGTGGCCGCGACCTGCGGTCTGAAAGTCGCGAAGCACGGCAACCGCAGCGTCTCCAGTAAATCGGGTTCGTCGGATCTGCTGGCCGCTTTTGGTATTAATCTTGATATGCCCGCTGACCGTGCGCGCCAGGCGCTGGACGATCTGAACGTCTGCTTCCTGTTTGCGCCCCAGTACCACACCGGCTTTCGCCACGCGATGCCGGTCCGTCAGCAGCTGAAGACCCGTACGCTATTTAATGTGTTAGGTCCGCTGATCAACCCGGCGCGCCCTCCACTGGCAGTAATCGGTGTTTATAGCCCGGACCTGGTGATGCCGATTGCCCAGACGCTGAAAGTGCTGGGTTATCAGCGCGCCGCAGTGGTTCACGGTGGCGGCATGGATGAAGTGGCGCTGCACGATGTGACACACGTGGCTGAACTCCGTGAAGGGGAAATCACCCGCTATCAGCTTTCGCCAGAAGACTTTGGTTTTGGCTTCCATCCCAAAGAAGCGCTGGCGGGCGGCACGCCGGAAGAAAATCGTGACATTCTGACGGCTTTACTCCAGGGTAATGGCCAGCAGGCCCATGAGGAGGCGGTCGCCGTCAACGTGGCGATGTTGCTTAAAGTATTTGGTCAGGAAGATCTGCGTGAAAACGCACAGCAGGCGCTTAACGCCATCCGCAGCGGACAGGCTTATGAGCGTGTCGTCGCACTGGCAGCAAGAGGATAATCATGAAAGGCACCGTGTTAGAAAAAATTGTTCAGGACAAAGCGATTTGGGTTGAAGCCCGCCAGCAGCAGCAGCCTCTTTCCACCTTTCAGAACAGCATTGAACCTGCCAGCCGTCATTTCTACGACGCGCTGCAGGGCGCAAGAACCGCGTTTATCCTGGAGTGTAAAAAAGCGTCACCCTCAAAAGGCGTGATTCGCGAGGATTTCGATCCGGCCGCCATTGCCGGGGTTTACCGCCATTACGCTTCCGCGGTGTCCGTGCTGACTGATGAGAAATATTTTCAGGGCGACTTCGCCTTTCTGCCGATTGTCAGCGCTGCCATCACCCAGCCTGTGCTGTGCAAAGATTTTATCATCGACCCTTATCAGATCTATCTTGCCCGCTACTACCAGGCGGATGCGATCCTGCTGATGCTGTCGGTACTTGACGATGAGCAGTATCGTCAACTGGCCGCCGTGGCGCACAGCCTGAAGATGGGCATTCTGACGGAAGTGAGTAATGAAGAGGAGCTTGAGCGGGCTATCGCGCTGCAGGCTAAAGTCGTGGGAATTAATAACCGCGATCTGCGTGACCTCTCTATTGATCTCAACCGTACCCGCCAACTGGCGCCACGCCTGTCGCACGGCGTTACGGTCATCAGTGAATCGGGTATTAACAGCTACGCTGATATTCGCGAGCTGAGTCACTTTGCGAATGGCTTCCTGATTGGCTCAGCCCTGATGGAAGAAGCTGACCTGACGGGCGCGGTGCGTCGCGTCACGCTGGGCAGCAATAAAGTGTGCGGCTTAACCCGTGACGAAGATGCACGTGCTGCGTATGAAGCTGGCGCGATCTACGGTGGTCTGATTTTCGCTGAAGGTTCACCGCGCCAGATCGACACCGCCACTGCACATACCGTGATTGCTGCCGCGCCGCTGCGCTATGTCGGCGTATTCCGCAACAACTCAGTTAGTGACATTGTCACGCATACCACCGAACTTTCACTGTCCGCAGTGCAGTTACATGGCAATGAGACACCGGAATTTGTGGCCGAACTGCGTGCGGTGCTGCCCGCAGAGATTCAGATCTGGAAGGCGCTGCGCATTGAAGGCACGTTACCGGCGCGCGACTGGCCCCATGTTGACCGCTATGTCTTTGATAATGGCGATGGCGGCACCGGACAGCGTTTCGACTGGTCGCTGTTGCAGGGTCAGACGCTGAACGATGTGCTGCTGGCCGGTGGCCTGAGCGCAGATAACTGTGTTGAAGCCGCGCAGCTGGGCTGTGCCGGACTGGACTTCAACTCTGGCGTGGAAAGTGCGCCTGGCATCAAAGATGCCCGTAAAATTGCCGCTGTGTTTCAGACACTGCGTGCCTACTGATTTGCCTGGCCTGCTCCACAGCGGGCCCGAGAAAGGAAGATAAAAATGACGTTACTGAATCCCTATTTTGGCGAGTTTGGCGGAATGTATGTTCCGCAGATCCTGATGCCCGCTCTGCAGCAGCTGGAACAGGCGTTTGTCGACGCCCAGAAAGATCCTGAGTTTCAGGCCGAATTTACCGACCTGCTAAAGAACTATGCGGGTCGTCCTACTGCCCTGACGCTGTGCAAAAACCTGACAAAAGGCACGAAAACCCGCCTCTACCTGAAGCGTGAAGATCTGCTGCATGGTGGCGCGCACAAAACCAACCAGGTGCTGGGTCAGGCGCTGTTAGCCAAACGCATGGGCAAAAACGAAATCATTGCCGAAACCGGGGCCGGTCAGCACGGCGTGGCTTCCGCGCTAGCCTGTGCGCTGCTGGGCATGAAATGCCGCATCTATATGGGTGCGAAAGATGTCGAGCGTCAGTCACCTAACGTGTTCCGTATGCGTCTGATGGGCGCAGAAGTGATCCCGGTTCACAGCGGCTCCGCCACGCTCAAAGATGCCTGTAACGAAGCGCTGCGCGACTGGTCTGGCAGCTACGAGACCTCTCACTACATGCTCGGCACCGCGGCGGGTCCGCATCCCTTCCCGACCATTGTGCGTGAGTTCCAGCGCATGATCGGCGAAGAGACTAAAAAGCAGATTCTGGAAAGAGAGGGCCGTCTGCCAGACGCCATCCTCGCCTGTGTGGGTGGCGGCTCCAACGCTATCGGGATGTTTGCCGACTTTATCGACGAACCCGGCGTGAAGCTGATTGGCGTTGAGCCTGCCGGCCACGGCATTGAGACCGGCGAGCATGGCGCACCGCTTAAGCACGGCCGCGTCGGTATCTACTTCGGAATGAAATCACCGATGATGCAAACGCATGATGGCCAGATTGAAGAGTCTTACTCGATTTCTGCCGGTCTCGACTTCCCTTCAGTTGGTCCGCAGCATGCGCACCTGAACAGCATCGGTCGTGCAGAATATGTCTCCATTACCGATAACGAAGCAATGGACGCGTTTAAACAGCTGTGTCGTGCGGAAGGTATCATTCCGGCGCTGGAATCCTCTCACGCCCTGGCGCACGCTATGAAGATGATTCACGCCGAACCGGAAAAAGAGCAGTTGATTGTCGTTAACCTCTCTGGCCGTGGCGACAAAGATATTTTCACCGTTCATGATATTTTGACAGCGCAGGGAGAAATCTGATGGAACGTTACAATCAACTTTTTACCCGTCTGTCAGCGAACAACGAAGGGGCTTTCGTTCCTTTTGTGACGCTGGGCGACCCTTCTCCTGAGCTTTCACTGCGCGTGATTGACACCCTCGTTGAAGGTGGCGCGGATGCGCTGGAGCTGGGCATACCCTTCTCCGATCCGCTGGCGGATGGGCCGACCATTCAGAACGCAACATTGCGCGCCTTTGCGGCGGGCACCAACACCAGCCAGTGTTTTGAAATGCTGGCGACTATCCGCCGGAAATACCCGGATTTGCCGATTGGATTACTCATGTACGCCAATCTGGTCTTCACTAACGGCGTGGATGCGTTTTATGCCCGTTGTGCTGAAGCGGGTGTCGATTCGGTTCTGGTGGCGGATGTCCCGGTTGAAGAGTCAGCGCCTTTCCGCCAGGCGGCTCTGCGTCACGGCGTTGCCCCTATCTTTATTTGTCCGCCTAACGCCAGCGATGACCTGCTGCGCGAGATTGCGTCGCACGGTCGGGGTTATACCTACCTGTTATCACGCGCAGGTGTCACGGGGGCGGAAAATCGCGCCAGCCTGCCGCTGAAGCATCTTATCGACAAGCTGCGCGAATACCACGCGGCGCCACCGCTGCAGGGCTTTGGGATTTCAGAGCCTGAACAGGTGAAAGAAGCGATTGCTTCCGGCGCCGCAGGTGCGATCTCCGGTTCTGCGATTGTCAAAATCATTGAAAAGCATCATGCAGAACCTGAAGTGATGCTGAGCGAACTGAAAAATTTCGTCAGCCGCCTCAAAGCCGCCAGCCGTTAATCCTGCCAGCATGCCTTATCCCACGATAAGGCATGATTTGTTTCCTTTTTTTCATCTCGCTATTTGCCCTTTTTGCAAAATCTGCACCACAATGACAATGCGCCGTTACGGTAACGTCGCATCCATTTTGTGACAGGGAGAGAAGGCAATGAAATTCGTTAAACTGCTGACAGGTGCTGTACTGGCGGGCGTGGTTGCGCTGACACTGAGCGCCTGTGCGCCAACCGCAACCAAAGAGGGAACCGGTGGCTATATTGATGACACCGTGGTGACCACGAAAGTTAAAGGTGAGCTGCTGAAAGATGATTCGCTGAAATCAACTGAAATCAACGTAGAAACCTTTAAAGGTAAAGTTCAGCTGAGCGGCTTTGTTTCATCACCACAGATGGCTAATCGTGCCGTACAGGTCACGCGCAGCGTGCCGGGCGTGAAGTCAGTCGTCAACAACATGCAGATCAAATAACGTCTTAACAGACACAAAAAGGCCGCTGATTCAGCGGCCTTTTTCTCATCAGAAACGGTAACCCGCTCCGAAGAAGAAGACCCAGGGATCGATGCGCATATTGATGTTCTGCTGTTCGCCACCGGCTTTAAACTTCACTTCCGTATCAATATCCATGTACCACAACGACGCGTTCAGCATCCAGTCACGGTTAATCTGATAATCCAGACCAACCTGACCTGCCATACCCCAGGAATCTTTTACGCTGAGATCGGTCAGTCCCGCATCGCGGCCCGTCTGATTGAAATCGGCATCGTAGAAGGTGGTGTAGTTGATACCTACGCCGATATAAGGACGCACTTTACTTTTGCTGTCAAAAAAGTAGTACTGCGCCATCAGCGTGGGGGGTAACTGGCGCACGGTAGCCAGCGTGCCGGTCGGACCAAGACCCACTTTATGGCGGAATGGCGTGGCCGCCAGTAGCTCGACGCCAATGTTATCCGTTGCCATATAGGTAAAGGTCAGACCCAGTTGGGTGTCGTTGGAAGCGCTGAAAGACCCCATCCCCAACACATTATCGGAACCTTCGGTAGGACGGACGGTGGCACTGCCGGCCCGCATAAAGAAGTCGCCCGCTTCATGTGCCATTGCCAGCTGGGGAAGAGCCAGCGCCAGCAGCATCGCGCATTTTGCCAGTTTCATCATCACTCCTTTGCTTAATGTGAATGTAGCGACTGTCATCGCTTTTTAGCTGCAATTATTTAACGTGATTCAGAGAAAATTGCACTCTGTAACATTCAGATAAAGTGTTTAAAAAACAATGGATTGATTTAGATCAATTTCAACTGCGGCGGCCACAGCCAAATTCCCCTTGCTGAATAATTTTGCCCGCTCTATGTTGCTTATCTTCATTGTTGATTTTGGTTCGATGCCCTGGGAGGGGCGGATGATCAAATGAGTGAGCTTTCCAACCCTTGTGTCAGCTGTGGCGCCTGCTGCGCCCATTTCCGTGTCTCATTTTACTGGGCTGAAGCCGATGATGCGGGCGGCCTGGTGCCGACCGAATTAACCGAACCGCTTAACCTGTTCATGCGTAATATGCGTGGCACTAACCGTGCAGCACCCCGCTGCGTTGCTTTACAGGGCGAAATTGGCGGCTGTGTCTCTTGCGGCATCTATGAACAGCGTCCTGCGCCCTGTCGGGAGTTCACTTTGTCCGGTGAAGGAGGTATTCATAATGAAGCCTGCGATCGTGCCCGCGCCCGTTATGGTCTTCCTGCCCTTTTTTCGCCATCTTTACCTGTTATGACAGAAAGTTATGCCCTGCCGGGTGCCCCGGAGCTGCCAGAACATGTACAATCGCCGGGTTAATTAACCCGGTTCCTTCAAGGAGTGTACATGTCTATCACGGCAAGCTCGTTATACCGTGACACAGGAAATTTTGCGCGGCATCAACTCTCTACAGTGTTGTTGATGTCGCTGCTGGCCGCTTTTGTCACTGTCATGCTGGTGCATGTGCTGACACCCGGTGCCGATCAGATGGCCATCCTGCAACAGGGCGATGACAGTGCCAGTTCGTTGTTTGAGATGGTGCAGAATATGTCACCGGAACAGCAGCAGGTGCTGCTGCGTGCCTCGGCGGCCAGCACCTTTGCGGCGCTGATGGGGAATACGCTGCTGCTTGGCGGCATGCTCTATCTGATCCCGATGGTCTCCTCAGGCCAGCGTGTCAGTGCGCTGCGGGCGATTGGTGCGTCAGCGCCGCTGTTGCCAAAGCTGCTGCTCCTGACCTTCCTGATGACGCTGGTGGCGCAACTGGGCTTTATGGTGCTGGTGGTGCCAGGCATTCTGCTGACGATTCTGCTGTCGCTGGCGCCCGTGATGGTCGCCAGTGAGAAGATGGGTGTCTTTGCCGCGATGCGCGCCAGTATGCGGATGGCCTGGAAGAATGTGAAGCTGATTGCCCCCGCAATACTGCTCTGGCTGCTGGCCAAAGTGATCGTGATGCTGTTTTTCTCTTCGCTGACGGTACTCCCGCTGAATGTTTCCTCGGTGATTTTCACTGCAGCAGGCAATGTGGTTTCAGCAATGTTGATTATCTACCTCTATCGGCTCTATATGCTGTTACGTTGATTGACGGTGTGCCTTCGGGCGCATTTGAAGCCAACTCTGAATGGAAAAACTATGAAGCAGCTACTCGACTTTCTCCCCCTGGTGGTCTTTTTCATCTTTTATAAGCTTTATGACATTTTTGTCGCCTCGGGCGCCCTGATTGTGGCAACCGGTCTGGCCCTGGTGGTCAGCTGGGTGCTTTATCGCAAGCTGGAAAAGATGACGATTTTCACCTTTGTGCTGGTGGCCGTTTTTGGCACCCTGACGCTGGTGTTCCACAACGATGAGTTCATTAAGTGGAAAGTCACGGTGATCTACAGCCTGTTTGCCGCCGCCCTGCTCTACAGTCAGTGGTTTATGGAGCAGACGCTGATTCAGCGCATGCTGGGTAAAGAACTGCAACTGCCTGATGCGGTCTGGCGCAGGCTCAATATCGCCTGGGCGCTGTTCTTCCTGATCTGCGGCCTGGTCAACATCTATGTTGCCTTTTGGTTATCTCAGGCGTTTTGGGTTAACTTTAAAGTGTTCGGTCTCTCGGGTCTGACCTTACTGTTTACCCTGCTTAGCGGGCTTTACATCTGGCGACAGATGCCGCAGCAGGAACAAAAATAATCATCTGCCCGGCTCGCCGGGCATTTTTTTAGCATTTACCTGCATAAAAAGTGGAAGCAATGGGCGAAAAACATAAATTACCGCAAGGCGAAATGGTGCTGCGAACGCTCGCCATGCCGGCAGACACCAACGCCAACGGCGATATTTTTGGTGGCTGGCTGATGTCACAGATGGATATGGGCGGCGCTATCCTGGCAAAAGAGATCGCTGAAGGACGTGTGGTTACCGTGCGCGTTGACGGTATGTCATTCATGAAGCCTGTCGCGGTGGGCGATGTGGTGAGTTGCCATGCGAGCTGTCTCCGTACCGGTAACAGTTCCATGACGATTAACGTGGAAGTGTGGATCAAAAAAGTGTCATCTGAGCCGATTGGTCAAACCTACTGTGCAACGGAAGCGGTATTTATCTATGTGGCAGTCGACAATGAGGGGAATTCACGTCCTCTGCCAGCCGGCCGCGCCAATCAGCAGCCTGCAGGATAACTGACGGGTCAGGCAATCTGAGCCTGACCCGGCGCCTTACTCAATACTGGCACCGCCATTGATTTTGAAAACGATATTCATCGTCAGCCCCTGTCCTGGCTTCTCTTTCTCGTAGCGCCAGTTTTTCATCGCCTGTTTGACGGTCCGCTCAAACATATTGCTCGGCTGTGCAGAGAGGATCTGGATATTATCCACCCGTCCGTCGCTGTCCACATCGAATTTTACCCGAACGCGCCCTTCTATCCGCAGTGCCAGAGCACGCGGCGGATAACCTGGCTTGGTAACGGCCAGGGCTTTGGGACCGGTTGAGGCCGATGCCGTGGGTGACGGCGTTGCTTTTGGCGCTGCAGCAGGTTTGTTCTGGGTCGCCGGAACATCCTGCTTAAAGGGGTCAGCCTGCGGTTTGGTCTCCCGACGCGGCTTCACCTCGCGTTTGGGCTGCTCCCGCTTGTGCTCCGGTTTGGGTTTAGGTTTGGGCTTTGGTTCAGGTTTGGGGATCGGCACCGGCTCTGCTTTCGGCGGCTCCGGTACAGGCTGCGGTTCGGGTTCTGGCTGGGGTTCTGGCTGCGGCGCAGGCGGCTGCACGATGGCCGGTGCAGGCTCGGGCTGGACCTCCGGCGCGACCATCGTCACGCTGATAGGCTGCGACGCCTTAGGCACCTCACTCACCTGCTGGAATGACATATACAGAATTCCGGCAATCACAGCGCCATGCAAAGCTACAGACAACAACATGGAGACAGGCGTGCGTTTAGGTAATGGCATAGTCAGCGTGGTCATAACAGTCGCGGCGATTGAATGAAGCAGCGATTTTAAATGCAAATAGCAATCAGTTTCAATAACTCCCGCCATCCTCTCTGAAGAAAAGCGCTTTTTAGCCCTTTATGCTGAGCGATTCACCCTCTACAGGTTTCGTTTGCACTCTAATCGTCAATCCCTTAACGTGTTGCAAAATTCGGATAATCAGGAGTTCCTTAGTGCTTTACGTCATTTATGCAGAAGATACTGCAGAGTCACTGGAAAAACGTAACGCCGTTCGCCCCGCCCATCTGGCGCGGCTTAAACTGCTGCAGGAAGAGGGACGCCTGATCATTGCAGGGCCGATGCCTGCAGTTGACAGTAACGATCCGGGCGTGGCGGGCTTTACCGGCTCAACGGTGATTGCTGAGTTTCCATCATTAGAAGCCGCACAATCCTGGGCGCAGGATGACCCTTATTTTGCCGCAGGCGTCTACAAACAGGTCTCGGTTAAACCATTCAAACGCGTCTTCTGATAGAGAACATGCAGTCAAAATGGCTTCTGTGCCTGGCACAGAAGCCATTTTTGTTTTTATCATTGAAGGAGGAAAGATGCAGATGATCATTATGGGACTGCTGGCAATTATCACGCTGCTGATTGGCGGTGCAGTTTATCTCTGGCGCACCCAGGGGTGGCGTAATAAAAAACAGTGGATTGTCATGCTGATTGTGCTGGCGGCCGCCCTGCAACTGGTCAACGTTACGCTGATGATGACGGCGCAGCGTCTTCCGGGATAATGTTCACTTAGCAATGCATCTGGTTCACAGAATAATTGATTAACGCTTTAACCTTAACTGTGTTGCGAGATAATCATAAGGCAACCCAATTTAATACCGTGGCGTTTATGCAGGACCACAATTAATAAAGGCGTTGCCCCTGACTGACTGAATTCGATCGCGTAGTGAGATTCGCCTGCACTCTGCTTTACACATCTCTTGCTGACACAATATCGGCGCGCGATTAACTCCGGTCCAGGATCAGGCCAATTAATGCATGGTAGTGCTGCTCTTCTTCCGGGTTGTCGACATGTTGTAAACGGCTGATAAGTTTTGAGCAGATAGCTTTACGATTCAGGCTACGGCCAGAACTGATAATTTCTGTCACAACAGATCCAAGAATGGCCTGCTGGGAAGGCTGCGCAGCACTGTGCAAATAAGCTGAGATATCAGATACTGAAGCGGGAATACGAACGTTAGTCTGCATGGTTGGCCCTCATAGGATTCATTAAAAGTTACTAACCGATGCGGTAAAGCTATACAACCAGGCCTTAGTTGTACAGGTATTTAGGTTAAAAAATCGCTGATTTGTACATTTAAAAAAATAAAATCATAAATTTCAGTAGTTTGACTAAATGTAAAGTTGTACAGGTTTCCTGTCATTCATCACCTCCTGTTCTGGTATCCTGACCGCTACGCGCTGTTGTTCGGCTAATTATGATCTGAACATCATTTTTTTAGCTTTAAAGAGGAATTATTCAGAAGGGCTGTCTACATTTATTACTGATTGATTACACCTCTGACCTCGAAGGGATGCGCAGTATCGTCGCGGGCTCATTATGAATAAAACCTACACTCGCCAGACTATTACGCTGTTTGATCCGCTGTTATCACGGATTCAGGCTATTGCCGATCCAAAAATTGAAGTTCTGAGTGGTTATCCGGCCAACTGCTCAGCGTGGCTGACCGTTTATTATCAGCGTAAGTCTGATAAATGGTCTTTTGAATGGTATGACCGTGTGGGTTATCGCAGACCCACATCGCTGGGCAGCGTAGTGGATTGTCTGATGCGTGAAGTCACCGATCGGGGAGCGTCACGACAGGAACATTCCATGGCGCGACGAGTGATGGATGAATTAGGGTTTCTGGAAGCCTGATTATATTATCTGCGTAATAAACAGAATCGAGCGACGCTGCTGCTGGGCCAGTTGATGGCGGATGCAGTGGATGCGTTTATAGCGTCGCGACTGCCCTTCCAGCCAGCGTGAACGACGGCGATGCACCTGACGTAACATTCTCCAGCGCGCCACTTCATTTCTGCTTCGTTTCATCACTTCCTCACTGACGTCATCTATGCCGGGGCATTATAGAGATCTTTGCGGCAATGCCAAATCGGATCCTTCATCGATGATGTCCTGGATTAAGGGTTTCGTTAACCGGCTTCTGCACGTAAACTTGCCGGACGAAAGCGCGAACGGGACGTCCACTTTATGACCACTTTTTACACCCTGATCAGCTGGTTACTGGTATTTGGTTACTGGCTGCTCATCGCCGGGGTGACGCTGCGCGTATTAATGAAAAGACGTGCGGTAACATCCGCCATGGCATGGCTTCTGGTTATCTATATTCTGCCACTGGTAGGCATAATCGCTTATCTTTCGTTTGGCGAACTGCATCTGGGTAAACGTCGTGCGGAGCGTGCGCGCACCATGTGGCCGTCTACCGCCCGCTGGCTCAGTGACCTGAAACAGTGCCGTGAAATTTTTGCCACTGAACACAGTGACGTTGCTCGCTCGCTCTTCGAGCTTTGTTACCATCGCCAGGGCATTGCCGGGGTCAAGGGAAACCAGCTTCAGCTGCTTACCAGCTCTGACGATGTTATGCAGGCGCTGATTCGTGATATTCAACTGGCACGCCACAACATAGAGATGGTTTTTTATATCTGGCATCCCGGTGGGCTGGCAGATGAAGTCGCAGAATCGCTGATGGCGGCCTCGCGCCGTGGCGTTCACTGCCGACTGCTGCTCGACTCAGCGGGCAGCGTCGACTTTTTCCGCAGTCCCTGGGTGGGCATGATGCGCAATGCCGGGATCGATGTCGTAGAGGCGTTGCAGGTTAGCCTGCTGCGCGTCTTCCTGCGACGAATGGATCTCCGCCAGCATCGTAAAATCGTTCTGATTGATAATTACATCGCCTATACCGGCAGCATGAACCTGGTCGATCCGCGCTTCTTTAAACAAAGCGCGGGCGTAGGCCAGTGGATTGACCTGATGGCGCGTATGGAAGGTCCGGTAGCGACCGCGATGGGCATTGTTTTCAGCTGCGACTGGGAGATTGAGACCGGTAAGCGCATTCTGCCGCCGCCGCCCGATCGCAACATCATGCCGTTTGAACAGGAGAGCGGCCACACGGTGCAGGTCATCGCCTCCGGTCCTGGCTTCCCGGAAGATATGATTCATCAGGCGCTGCTGACCGCGGTCTATTCAGCGCGTGAGCAGCTGATCATGACGACTCCTTACTTAGTGCCGAGCGACGACCTGCTGCATGCTATCTGTACGGCCGCACAGCGTGGCGTTAATGTCAGCGTGATTGTGCCGCGTCACAACGACTCGCTGCTGGTCGGCTGGGCCAGCCGCTCCTTCTTCAGCGAGATGCTGGAAGCGGGCGTGAAAATCTATCAGTTTGAAGATGGTCTGCTGCACACTAAAAGCGTGCTGGTCGATGGACAGCTGAGCCTGGTGGGCACCGTGAACCTGGATATGCGCAGTTTATGGCTCAATTTTGAAGTGACGCTGGTGGTCGATGATGCCGGTTTTGGCAGCGATCTCGCCTGTGTGCAGGATGATTATATCGCCCGTTCCCGCCTACTGGATGGCAAGCGCTGGGCAAAACGTGCGTGGTGGCAGCGCATCGTCGAACGACTGTTTTACTTCTTCAGCCCTTTACTGTAAAACGAGCCAGATTGTGTAAATGGCCGCAGGCCGACAGGACAGACTATGGATTTAAATAATCGCCTTACCGAAGATGAAACGCTGGAACAAGCCTACGATATCTTTCTTGAGCTGGCTGTCGACAATCTTGACCCGGCAGACGTCATTCTCTTCAATCTGCAGTTCGAAGAGCGCGGTGGCGCAGAGCTGTTTGATCCGTCTGAAGACTGGAAAGATCATGTCGATTTCGATCTGAACCCTGACTTTTTCGCCGAGGTGGTGATTGGGTTGGGTGAAGCGGACGGTGAACCGATTACCGACGTCTTTGCTCGCGTGTTGTTGTGTCGCGAAAAAGACCACAAGCTCTGTCATATCCTGTGGCGTGAATAAGCGTCAAAGCAGATAAGAAAACGCCGGGCAAGTGCCCGGCGTTTTGCATTATAGCGGGTCGACTTTCAGACAGGATACCGCATGGTGGAAACTGCCTTCCAGAAGCGGACGGGTTTTCGCACATTCCGGACCGGCAATCGGACAACGGGTGCGGAATACGCAGCCGGATGGCGGATTAATCGGCGACGGCAGCTCCCCTTCCAGTAGCTGAATCTCCTTGTTCTTCTCTTTATCCGGATCGGGAATCGGTACAGCAGACATCAGCGCACGGGTGTATGGATGCTGCGGATTGGTGTAGACCTCTTTGTAAGTCCCCAGCTCCACCGCATGCCCCAGATACATCACCAGCACCCGGTCAGAGATGTGTTTCACCACCGCCAGATCGTGCGCAATGAAAATCAGCGACAAGCCCATTTCCCGCTGCAACTGCTGCAGCAGGTTCACCACCTGCGCCTGAATCGAGACATCCAGTGCAGACACCGGCTCGTCACAGATAATCAGCTTCGGCTCCAGAATCAGCGCACGTGCGATACCGATACGCTGACACTGCCCACCCGAGAACTCATGCGGGTAGCGGTTAATCAGGTTTGGCAGAAGCCCGACTTTCATCATCATATTTTTGACACGGTCTTTGACTTCCTGACGCGCCATTTTTGGATGATAAGTACGAAGCGGCTCTGCGATGATATCGCCGATGGTCATGCGCGGGTTCAGGGACGCCAGGGGATCCTGGAATATCATCTGGATATCGCTGCGGGCTTTGCGCCACTCCTCTTCGCTCTGACCCAGCAGATCGCGGCCTAACCAGGCGACACGACCTTCGGTTGCCTTAACCAGGCCGATAATGGCGCGCGCCAGCGTCGATTTACCGCAACCCGACTCGCCCACCACGCCCAGGGTTTCACCTTCATACAGACGCAGGCTGACACCATCCACCGCTTTCAGGGTTTTTGATGGCTGCCAGAACCACTGTTTGCCATCTTTAATGTCGAAATGCACCTTGAGATCGGCGATTTCCAGTAACACTCTTTTTTCAGCTACGGTGCTCATACTAACTCCTCCACCGGCTTAAAGCAGGCACGCAGACGGCCATTGCCAAACGGTTCCAGCGGCGGTGCCTGGGTGCAGATATCCATCGCGTGCGGACAACGCGGCTGGAACGGGCAGCCCTGCGGCAGACGCAGCAGGTTCGGTGGATTGCCCGGAATGGTGGCCAGGGTTTCGCCTTCAATCGCATCCAGACGTGGCACCGCATTAAGCAGGCCAATTGAGTAAGGATGGGCTGGCTGGTAGAAGACATCACGGGCGCTGCCATACTCCATAGTGCGTCCGGCATACATCACCAGCACTTTGTCGCAGATGCCTGCCACCACGCCGAGATCATGGGTGATCATGATAATGGCGGTGTTGAACTCGCGTTTCAGGTCGTTGAGCAGCGTCATAATCTGCGCCTGCACCGTCACATCCAGCGCGGTAGTTGGCTCATCGGCAATCAGCAATTTTGGGCGGCACAGCAGCGCCATGGCGATCATCACACGCTGACGCATTCCGCCGGAGAATTCATGCGGGTACATTTTCATGCGTTTGCGTGCTTCCGGCATTTTCACCGCATCCAGCATCCTTACGGACTCTTCGAATGCCTGGGCGCTATTCATCCCTTTGTGCAGCTTAAGCACTTCCATCAGCTGCTCGCCTACCCGCATATAGGGGTTCAGTGAGGTCATCGGATCCTGGAAGATCATCGCAATCTGTTCGGCGCGGAGTTTATTGAGCTGGTTCTCAGGCAGATTCAGGATCTCTTTACCGTTGAACATTGCTGAGCCGCCAATGCGGCCATTTTTTGCCAGCAGCCCCATCAGGGCAAAGGCGGTTTGTGACTTGCCAGAACCAGACTCGCCAACAATGCCCAGCGTTTCACCGGCGCGCAGCGAGAAGTTCAGGTCGTTGACGGCGGTAACATCCCCATCGTGCGTGCCAAAGGTCACGCGTAAATCTTTGACCGTAAGTAGCTGTTCGCTTCCCGCGCGGGCCGCCATCGCTGGCTGGAATTCATGAATAGTCATCGGGAAACTCCTTAACGATCTTTCGGGTCGAGGGCATCACGCAGGCCATCGCCAATAAAGTTGAAACAGAACAGCGTGACCACCAGGAAGCCCGCCGGATAGAGCAACAGCCACGGCGACACCTCCATTGAGTTAGCCCCGTCGCTCAGCAGCGCGCCCCAGCTACTCAGCGGCTCCTGTGTCCCCAGACCCAGGAAGCTCAGGAAGGATTCAAACAGGATCATGCTCGGTACCAGCAGCGAAGCGTAAACCACCACCACGCCCAGCACGTTTGGCACGATGTGACGTACCACGATTTTCCAGGTTGATACCCCACCGACATGCGCCGCTTCGATGAACTCTTTGCGCTTCAGGCTCAGCGTCTGGCCGCGCACAATACGCGCCATATCCAGCCATGAAACCATGCCGATAGCGGCAAAAATCAGCAGGATATTACGACCAAAGAAGGTCACCAGCAGGATCACGAAGAACATAAACGGGAAGGAGTTGAGAATTTCCAGAATACGCATCATCACCGAGTCGGTTTTGCCGCCCAGGTAACCGGCTATTGAGCCATACAGCGTGCCGACGATCACCGCAATCAGCGCAGACGCTACGCCCACCATCAGTGAGATACGACCACCGATGGCCACACGGACCAGTATGTCACGTCCCGATGAATCGGTGCCAAACCAGTGACCGGATGTCGTATCGGGCGGTGAGGACATCATGGACCAGTCGGTATCGTCGTAGGTGAAATGCGCCAGCATCGGCGCAAAAATCACGAACAGCGTGATTACTAACAACACCAGCAGACTGATTAAGGCTGCCCGGTTATGGATAAAACGACGACGCGCGTCCTGCCAGAGACTGCGCCCTTCTACTTCCAGCTTTTCACTGAACGCATCAAGAGCTTCGCTGTTTTTCTTACTTAACATCATGGCGAACTCCGCAATCAGTAACGAATTTTGGGATCGATAACGGCATAGAGCACGTCAACAATCGCGTTAAACAGAATGGTCAGCAAACCGACCAGGATGGTCAGGCTCATCACCAGAGAGTAGTCACGGTTCAGCGCGCCGTTCACAAACAGCTGACCGATACCCGGCAGACCGTAGATCGACTCAATCACCATCGAACCGGTGATGATGCCGACAAACGCCGGTCCCATGTAGGAAATCACGGGCAGCAATGCGGGCTTGAGCGCATGACGCAACACAATGCGGCGCAGCGGCAAGCCTTTGGCGCGCGCGGTGCGGATAAAATTGGAGTGCATCACTTCAATCATTGAACCACGAGTGATACGCGCAATACTGGCGATATACGCCAGCGACAGCGCCACCATCGGCAACAGCATGTAGTTCCACTGACCACCGTTCCAGCCACCGCCGGGCAGCCATTTCAGGGTGATGGCGAAGAGCAGAACCAGCAGCGGCGCGACCACGAAACTCGGTATCACCACGCCGGTCATTGCCACCCCCATCACCACGAAGTCCCATATACTGTTCTGTTTAAGCGCGGCGATCACACCCGCCGTGACGCCCAGTATCACCGCCAGCAGGAACGCGGCCAGGCCGAGTTTGGCTGAGACCGGGAACGCGTGCGCGACCAGATAGTTGACCGAATAATCTTTGTATTTAAACGAAGGGCCGAAATCGCCGTGCGCCAGCTGCAGCAGGTAATCAACATACTGCTTACCGATGGGATCGTTGAGGTGATATTTCGCCTCAATATTGGCCATCACTTCCGGGGCCAGGGTGCGCTCGCCGGTAAACGGGCTGCCGGGTGCCAGGCGCATCATAAAGAAGGAGATGGTGATCAGGACGAACAGCGTCGGAAGCGCTTCAAGCAAGCGACGCAGGATGAATTTTAACATTGCCGTACCTACCAGGCTGTTGCATCACAACATATAAATAAGTAAAAAAGGCGGCGCCAGACGCGCCGCCACTGCTGATAGCCTGAATGCTATTAGTGTTTGATAATGTAGAAGTCTTTATCCAGGGTTTTATCCAGTGGATCTTTACCGGTATAACCGCCGACATAAGGCTTCACCAGACGCGTATTTACGTAGTAGTAAACCGGTACGATGGTGCTGTCTTTATCCAGGATCTGCTCCGCTTTCTGATAATCCACTGCGCGGGCTTTCGCATCCGGTGCCTTAATCGCGTCACGGATCACTTTGTCAAACGCCTCGCTCTTATAGTGCGAGGTGTTACTGCTGCTGTTAGACAGCATGGTGTTCAGGAATGAAGTGGGTTCGTTATAGTCCGCACACCAGGCCGCACGCGATACATCGAAGTTACCCTGATGACGGGTATCCAGGAAGGTTTTCCACTCCTGGTTTTCCAGCTTGATGTTCACACCGATGTTTTTCTTCCAGATCGACGAGGCGGCAATCGCCAGTTTCTTGTGCAGATCGGAGGTGTTGTACAGCAGGTTAAAGGTCAGCGGTTTGTCGGCGGTATAGCCGGCTTCAGCCAGCAGCTTTTTCGCTTCGGCATTACGTTTGTCCTGTGACCATTTGAACCAGTCTGGCGGCAGGATATCCATGCCGTCGGTTGATGGCGGCGTGTAGCTGTAGGCCGGCTTCTGGCCCTGCGCCAGCACTTTGTTAACCATGATGTCACGATCCAGACCCAGCTTCAGGGCGGCGCGAACGCGTGGATCGGTGAATGGCGCTTTCTGGTTGTTGATTTCGTAGTAATAGGTGCAGAGATAAGGATCGACGTGCAGCTCTTTGCCGTTGTCACGCTGCAGTTTCTTAAACAGCTCAATCGGCAGATTGTTGTAAGTCATGTCGCTGCCGTTCTCAGAGAAGTAACGGTTAACGTCGCTGACTTCGGAACTGATTGGCAGGAAGGTGACTTTGTTCAGCACGGTGTGTTCGTTGTCCCAGTAATTCGGGTTACGCACCAGGGTGATACGCTCGTTGATCACGTGCGCGTCGAGTTTAAAGGCACCGTTGCCGACCCAGTTCTGTGGCTGAGTCCACTGATCGCCAAACTTCTCAATCGCCGGTTTATAAACCGGTGACATTACGGAGTTGATCAGCAGTTTATCAAAATAGGGAACCGGCTCACTCAGCGTGACTTCCAGCGTGTGATCGTCCAGGGCTTTCACGCCCAGATCGGTAATCGGTTTTTTACCGGCAATGATGTCATCGACGTTCAGGATATGACCATATTGCGGATAACTGGCGTACGGTGAAGCGGTTTTAGGATCGACCAGACGCTCCCAGCTGTAAACGAAGTCCTGCGCGGTCACCGGCTCGCCGTTGGACCATTTAGCATTTTTACGCAGGTGGAACGTCCACACTTTGAAGTCTTTATTTTCGTAACTTTCCGCTACAGCCGGAATCGGTTTACCGTTGCTGTCATTGACCAGCAGACCTTCGTAAAGATCGCGCGCCACGTTGTCTTCCGGCACGCCTTCGATTTTGTGCGGATCGAGCGACTGCACTTCATCGCCATTGCCGCGAATCAGCTCCTGTTTAGCGGCCAGCTCAACCCCTGCGGGCACATTTGCTGCGAAAGCCGCATTCCCTGCCAAAGCACTCACTGCGGCGAAAACCCCCGCTGCTATCAGGCTTTTTTTCGTGATGTTGTTCATTATTACACTCCAGTTTTATTATCGTCACCGTGGCGATGCGCTGCCCCGGCGTCCCCCGTCTCCGGGCTCCCTGGCCTGTTACCAGGGAGATTGACCCCAAAATGGTCTGTACGTTGATGCGTTCCCGACTGTCTCGCCGTACGGGCAATCAGATCAGTGTTGTTTGATGAAATAGTACTTCAGGTCTGTCATGTCCTGCGGGTCTTTGCCCGTAAAGCCGCCAACCCAGGGCTTTACCAGGCGCACACTTACGCGGTAGTAAACTGGCACAATTGGTGAGTCTTTGTCGAGTTGTGTTTCAGCCTGCTGATACAGGTCGGCGCGCTGCGCCTCACTGCCCGCCGTCAGCGTTTCCTTCATCAGACGATCGAAGGTCGCGCTGCTGTAAAACGCGGTGTTGATCGAGGCGTTGCTGATTAGCATATTCAGGAAGGTTGAGGGTTCGTTGTAATCGGCACACCAGGTAGCACGGACCACGTCATACTGCGCCTGATGGCGGGTCTCCAGCATGGTTTTCCATTCCTGATTCTGCAGTGTCACTTTCGCGCCAAGGTTTTTCTGCCACATCGAGGCAGCTGCAATCGCCTGCCGTTTGTTCTGATCTGAGGTGTTATAGAGCAGCGTAAAGGTCAGCGGATGGGCAGCATCGAAGCCTGCCTCGGCCAGCAGCTTCTTCGCGGCGTCATTACGCTGCGCCTGCGTCCAGGTGAACCAGGCAGGCGGCGTGAGTTTGATACCGGCGGTGAAAGGCGGTGTCAGGCTATAGGCGGGAATTTGTCCCTGGGCCATGATCTTATTGGCAATCACTTCGCGATCGAGGGTCATTTTCAGCGCGGCACGAACCCGTGCATCGGTGAACGGCGCCTTTTTATTGTTAATTTCGTAGTAGAACGTACAGAGCAATGGACTGACTTTCACTTCGTCGCCCAGCTCTTTGCGCAGTTTGCCAAACATCTCCGGCGGCACCGCACTGTTGGTCATATCCGTGCCGCCGCTGCGGTAGCGATTGATATCACTGTTTTCAGAGGCGATAGGCAGAAATGTCCCCTGCTCAATGACCGTATGGGCATTGTCCCAGTATTGTGGATTGCGTTTCAGGACGATTTTTTCATTTACGATCCAGTCGTCCAGCGTATAAGCGCCGTTACCAATGTAATGACCCGGACGCGTCCAGGCTTCACCCCACTGCTTAATGGCCGGTTCATAAACCGGCTTCATCGCGGTATGCGCCAGCATCGCGACCAGGTAAGGCACTGGTTCACTCAGGGTAATCTGCAGACGATGGGCATCCAGCGCTTTCACACCCAGTTGATCAGGTGACGCTTTACCGGCAAGGATGGCATCGATATTGGCAAAATGGGCTGCCTGCGGATAGCTTGAATAAGGCGACGCCGTTTTCGGGTCCACCAGGCGACGCCAGCTGTAGACGAAATCATTCGCGGTCACCGGCTCACCATTGCTCCACTTTGCATCACCCCGCAGATTAAAAATCCAGACGGTAGGTTGCGGATTCTCCCAGCTTTTGGCGACGCCTGGCACGACCTGACCGCTGTTGTCAGTATTGACCAGTCCGTCCAGCAGATTTTGAATAATATTGGACTCCGGCACGCCTTCAGTTTTATGCGGATCCAGTGAAGAGACTTCGCTTCCGTTATTAATCACCATCTGCTGTTGCGCAGCCAGTGCCGTTCCCGGCGGAACGGTGGCGGCATAGGCCGGTGAAAACGCCAGTAACAGAACACCTGCGAGTGAGGACCGCTTTTGCTGCAAGTTCTTTATCCCAATCATCCGAAACGCCAACCTTATTTAAGTATCCCGATAGGCTTAAGCAAAAAGCGTTCTCACTTTGGGCTTTCAGAGAAAAAATTCACGTTAAGCCAAAAATTATCAGAAGGCGTTAAGGGGCGCCAAAGCAAAATAACGAAAATGTTAACTAATTCTCTTTTATCATGAGATGTCACGAAGCGGAAGTGTTAATTTTCGTTCTGAAAATTTCATATCAATATGAAAAATAGGCGTTTTAGCCGGAAAGCTCTTTGCGGAGCAGGATCAGGTGACAAATTGTGCCTGTTTTGGCATTCATACTGATAAATCCGGCTTCAGCATGATGAAATTCAGGCTTACCGTAATATTGTGGCGGATTATGAGGCAGAGTTAAAAGTGCAGAGGAGAATATCGTGTGAAAATAGTGACATTATTTCCCACGAAAAAGTCTGTGAGCAAACACGCAGTAATGAAATTTATAATCGTGCCTCTATTTTAAGTATCGCGAATAATTGCATCGTAATAGTGCAATGAAAGGCCATTTTGCACCATTACGGATCATTACTTCATTTCATTGCCTGAAATAAGTGAGGGTTTAATTCAGCAGACCGGGAAAAATAGACTTCATACCGGTTACAACAAATTCAATGCCCAGTGCCATCAGTAACAAACCCATGATACGGGTAATGACGTTGATGCCGGTCTGGCCGAGAATACGCACCATTAATGGTGCAGCCCTGAACAGTAACCAGCAACAGAAGGCAAAGATAGCAATTGCCAGGGTAAACCCCATCAGGTTCAGCCAGCTGTGATAACGGGTACTCCAGACGATTGTCGAGCTAATAGCACCTGGCCCCGCCATCAGTGGCAGCGCCAGAGGCACAACGCCCACGCTTTCACGGATCGCCGTTTCTGACTTTTCCTGCTTGTTCTGCTTATCCTCACCCAGCTTGCCGCTGATCATCGACATCGCAATGGTGACGACCAGAATCCCACCCGCAATGCGGAAAGAGTCAATCGAAATACCGAACACATGCAGAATCGCATCGCCCAGAAAAAGTGACGTCCAGAGAATGATGGCCACCGCAAGATTAGCGGTAAGGTTAGTTTTATTACGCTCAGCCACGCCCTGATATCGGGTCATGCTGATGAACACCGGAATAATGCCCACTGGATTGACCAGCGCAAAGAGCCCGACAAAAAATTTTATATAGCCTGATAAATCTAACAGCGCAGGGTTCACGACTTTAACTCCGTACCACAGGGGGGAAACGCGCCTAATGTATGTGAAAACAGACCCGTACACCAGATGCTGAGCCAGCTATTTATATAGATGAATGAACGCTCCTTTAGCGCTTTACACCAGAGATTAAAAAGTGACTGGATTTAGACGCTACCAGGCTGACTGCCAGCATGTGAAAGTCCATTTGAGCTGATAAAGGATCAGCGCCGTGCTGAAAGGTGTCAGCCTGCGGTTAAATTGATCTGCATCAAAATTGACCTACCCCAAACCAGGTAATATTTTCACAACGGAAGTATTAGCGGCATCAATGAAAACGTCTTCACAGACAACGCAAGACTTATTCAGTAAGCAGTTGAAAATCCTGTCATTACATCCTGATATAGCGCATATTTTGAGCATAGCTATACTCAGGGCGCAGGATTGTTTACTAAAAAAGTTTAACTTCCTTCAGGAGAACACCATGGCCGTAACCAATGTCGCTGAACTCAATGCACTGGTTGAACGTGTAAAAAAAGCCCAGCGTGAATATGCCAATTTTTCTCAGGAACAGGTCGACGCCATATTTCGTGCCGCCGCCCTCGCTGCCGCAGATGCCCGCATCCCCCTTGCTAAGATGGCTGTTGCCGAATCCGGTATGGGCATCGTCGAAGACAAAGTCATTAAAAACCATTTTGCTTCAGAATATATCTACAACGCCTATAAAGATGAAAAGACCTGCGGTGTGTTAGCCACCGACGATACTTTCGGCACCATCACCATCGCCGAGCCGATTGGCCTGATTTGCGGTATCGTCCCGACCACCAATCCAACCTCAACCGCCATCTTCAAAGCGCTAATCAGCCTCAAAACCCGCAACGGTATCATTTTCTCGCCACATCCACGTGCCAAAGACGCAACGAATAAAGCGGCAGATATCGTCCTGCAGGCCGCGATTGCCGCCGGTGCGCCTAAAGACATTATCGGCTGGATCGACGCCCCGTCTGTTGAGCTGTCAAACCAGCTGATGCATCACCCCGATATCAACCTGATTCTCGCCACTGGTGGACCGGGAATGGTGAAAGCGGCTTACAGCTCCGGCAAACCGGCAATTGGTGTGGGTGCCGGTAATACGCCGGTGGTGATTGATGAAACCGCCGATGTGAAACGTGCCGTTGCGTCAATTCTGATGTCGAAAACGTTTGATAACGGCGTGATCTGCGCCTCAGAACAATCGGTAATCGTGGTTGATTCGGTCTATGACGCAGTGCGTGAACGTTTTGCCAGCCATGGTGGTTACATGCTGCAGGGCGCCGAGCTGAGTGCAGTTCAGAATATCATCCTTAAAAACGGCGGCCTCAATGCGGCCATCGTGGGTCAACCGGCATTTAAAATTGCGGAGATGGCCGGGCTAACCGTACCAGCAGACACGAAAATTTTGATTGGTGAAGTGAAACTCGTGGATGAATCTGAACCTTTTGCCCATGAAAAACTCTCCCCAACGCTGGCGATGTATCGGGCGAAAGATTTCCAGGATGCGGTTAATAAAGCGGAGAAACTGGTCGCGATGGGCGGTATCGGTCACACCTCCTGCCTTTATACCGACCAGGACAACCAGACTGAGCGCGTGCACTACTTCGGCGACAAAATGAAAACTGCGCGTATTCTGATCAACACGCCGGCTTCACAGGGCGGTATCGGTGACCTCTACAACTTTAAACTGGCCCCCTCTCTGACGCTGGGTTGTGGTTCATGGGGCGGTAACTCTATTTCAGAAAACGTCGGTCCAAAACACCTGATTAATACCAAAACTGTCGCCAAGCGAGCTGAGAATATGTTGTGGCATAAACTTCCTAAATCCATCTACTTCCGTCGGGGTTCACTGCCTATTGCGCTGGAAGAAGTGGCAACGGATGGCGCGAAACGTGCCTTTATTGTCACTGACCGTTTCCTGTTCAACAACGGCTATGCCGACCAGGTCACCCGCGTGCTGAAATCACACGGCATCGAAACCGAAGTCTTCTTCGAAGTTGAAGCTGACCCGACGCTGAGCATCGTGCGTAAAGGTGCCGAGCAGATGAACAGCTTCAAGCCTGATGTCATCATCGCACTGGGTGGTGGTTCCCCGATGGATGCCGCGAAAATCATGTGGGTGATGTACGAACATCCGGAAACCCACTTCGAAGAGCTGGCGTTACGTTTCATGGATATCCGTAAACGTATCTACAAATTCCCGAAAATGGGCGTAAAAGCACGGATGGTGGCCATCACCACGACCTCCGGGACCGGTTCAGAAGTCACACCGTTCGCCGTGGTGACCGATGACGCGACAGGTCAGAAATATCCACTCGCTGACTATGCATTGACCCCGGATATGGCGATTGTCGATGCTAACCTGGTGATGGATATGCCGCGTTCACTCTGCGCCTTTGGTGGTCTGGATGCAGTGACCCACGCGCTGGAAGCCTACGTTTCTGTGCTGGCAAATGAGTACTCTGATGGGCAGGCACTGCAGGCACTGAAACTGTTAAAAGAGAATCTGCCAGCCAGTTATGCTGAAGGCGCGAAAAATCCGGTTGCGCGTGAACGTGTCCACAACGCTGCTACTATCGCCGGCATTGCGTTCGCCAACGCCTTCCTTGGGGTCTGTCACTCAATGGCGCACAAACTGGGTTCAGAATTCCATATCCCTCACGGCCTGGCTAATGCGCTGTTAATCTCGAACGTTATTCGCTACAACGCCAATGACAACCCGACTAAACAGACCGCTTTCAGCCAGTATGATCGTCCGCAGGCCCGTCGTCGCTACGCTGAAATTGCGGACCATTTAGGTTTGAGCGCGCCGGGCGACCGCACTGCTCAAAAAATCGAGAAGTTACTGGCATGGCTGGATGAGATTAAAACTGAACTGGGTATCCCGACCTCCATCCGTGAAGCGGGTGTGCAGGAAGCGGACTTCCTGGCAAAAGTCGACAAACTGGCCGATGATGCCTTTGATGACCAGTGTACCGGTGCTAACCCACGTTATCCGCTGATTGCTGAGCTGAAACAGATTATGCTCGACACTTTCTACGGTCGTGAATTTGTTGAACCGTTCTCAAGCGTCGCTCAGGCGGTTGCTGAGCAGCCGGTTAAAGGAATCAAGGCTGATAAGAAGGCGAAAAAGGTCTGATAATGACCCGCTGACACTGTGATAAGAAAACCCGCCACGGCGGGTTTTTTATTACCTGAAAAGAGGGTTACGGCAGCGGAGTCTGTGCACCATGAATCGCCTGTAACGAGCCCTGCTCTATCGCCTGTTTATAGTGCTTACGACAGACGGAGATATAACTTTCGTTACCGCCAATCACGACCTGCTCACCTTCACTGAACGGTTTACCTTCACTATCCAGTCGCAGCACCATGCTGGCCTTGCGGCCGCAGTGACAGATAGTTTTAAGCTCAACCAGCTTATCAGCCCATGCCAGCAGATACTGACTGCCCACAAACAGTTCACCCCGGAAATCAGTTCGCAAGCCATAACAGAGCACAGGGATGTCCAGATCGTCCACGACATCAGAGAGCGCTTTGACCTGTTCCCGGGTCAGGAACTGACTCTCATCAACTAACACGCAGTGAATAGGCTGCACAGCATGTTCAGCAGCAATTTCACTGTAAAGTGCGGTCTCTGCATTGTAGAGCACAGCGGGAGACGAAAGTCCGATGCGGGAACTCACCTGCCCGGCACCAAAGCGATTATCGATCTCAGCGGTGTAGACCAGTGAACGCATGCCGCGCTCCTGATAGTTATAGGAAGATTGCAGCAGTGCAGTTGATTTCCCTGCATTCATGGCAGAGTAATAGAAATAGAGTTGGGCCATAGGAACGTATCTTCATCGGGACTGAACAGAATGGCGCGCATATTAACACAAAGCGCAGGGAATACGTTGACGCCGATGGAGGAATAGAGCGTAATGCCCGCCCGCTTACCGTTAAACAGGCAGTTTATGACGACCGTCAGGTGCGTCAGGAAAGAGAATAAGTTTTGCTTATTTTAACTGCAATGCAAACAATGACATTTTTGTTACTGCCTTAAATACATTAAATTTATTTCATATCACACTAAGCGAAAATATTTTTCATTCGGCATAATTATGAATTATTCCCCCTCAGGTTATTTTAATTTCCAGCGTTATTAGCCGTGATCATTTTTTTTATGATTGAAGTTATTTAACGTCACCACTACTATTAGCGGGCAACACAACTTTCCCCTTATTCAGAGACCAGGACAATGAGCGAAGCACTAAAAGTTCTTAATAATATCCGTACGCTGCGCGCCCAGGCCAGAGAGTATTCCGTAGAAACACTGGAAGAGATGCTGGAAAAACTGGACGTGGTGGTAAAAGAACGCCGCGAAGAAGAGTCGCATTTTCAGGCAGAAAATGAAGAACGCACGCGTAAACTTAATCAGTATCGTGAAATGTTGCTGGCCGATGGAATCGACCCGAATGAACTGATTAACGTCCAGGCCGCGACTCCCCGAACTGCGGCAAAAGCTAAACGCTCAGTGCGCCCGGCTAAATATGCTTATACCGATGAAAAAGGTGAGTCCAGAACATGGACCGGTCAGGGACGTACACCTGCGGTGATCAAAATAGCACTGGAAGAACAGGGTAAAACGCTGGACGATTTTTTACTGAAACAGTAAACAGTGCCGCGACATTAGTATCAGCCTGATGCGCAAAAAAAAGGAAGCAGACGCTTCCTTTTTTCTTTAAATCAGACGCTGTAAAAATCCCGATACCAGTCAACGAATTTTTTAACGCCCTCTTCAACACCGGTCTGCGGTTTAAAACCAATGGCCTCAAACAACGCGCTGGTATCCGCACTGGTTTCCAGTACATCACCGGGTTGCATCGGCATCAGATTTTTATTCGCAGTAATACCCAGTGCTTTCTCAATCGCTTCGATATAGCTCATCAACGTAACAGGCTGACTATTACCAATGTTATAAACACGATATGGGGCTGAACTGGTTGCGGGTGAACCGGTTTCAACGGTCCAGTGATCATCCTTCTGAGGTATAACATCCTGCAGACGAACAATCGCTTCAGCAATATCGTCAATATAGGTAAAGTCGCGTTTCATCTGGCCCTGGTTATAAACATCTATCGCTTCACCGGCAATCATTGCGCGCGTGAATTTGAATAATGCCATATCCGGGCGGCCCCACGGCCCATAGACGGTAAAGAAGCGCAATCCGGTTGTCGGCAACTGATAAAGATGCGAGTAAGTATGCGACATGAGCTCATTGGCTTTTTTGGTCGCCGCATATAATGATACCGGATGATCAACGCTGTCTTCCGTTGAGAACGGCATCTTGCGGTTCAGACCATAAACTGAACTGGATGAAGCATAGAGCAGATGTTCAATTTTATGATGACGGCAGCCTTCAAGGATATTGAGGTGACCGATCAGATTAGCGTCTGCGTAAGCATGAGGGTTTTCGATGGAATACCTGACACCAGCCTGAGCGCCAAGGTGAATAACGCGCTGGAACCTGTTCTGGCCGAACAGTGATGCCATTGCATCACGGTCCGCCAGGTCCATCTCAATAAAGGTAAAACCTGGGTTGGCTTTAATTAAATTGAGACGGGCATGCTTGAGATTTACGTCATAATAATCATTCAGGTTGTCGATACCGACAACCTGGTGACCGGCGGCCAGTAGACGCTGACTAACATGAAAACCAATAAAGCCTGCGGCGCCGGTGACCAGAAAGTTCATAAATCCCTCGTTAATTATGCAGTTTGAATAGACGCTCCGCGGCCGATTGCATAATAAACGAAACCGCGTTTGCTGATACGCTCTGGATCATACAGGTTACGACCATCAAAAATCACGGCTTCTTTCAGCGCATTTTTGATAATGTCGAAGTCAGGCGCACGGAAGTTTTGCCACTCCGTACAGATGACCAGACCGTCTGCACCCTGCAGGGCTGCTTCTTTGGTCCCCATCAGCTTCAGATCGCTGCGGTGACCATAGATACGCTGCGCTTCGTCCATTGCTTCAGGGTCAAACGCCTGAACAGAAGCGCCCGCTTCCCACAGCGTTTCCATCAGCACACGGCTTGAGGCTTCACGCATGTCGTCCGTATTAGGCTTGAATGACAGACCCCAGAGTGCAAACGTTTTACCTTTCAGATCGTCGCCAAAATGACGCTTAATGAAGGTAGGCAGTTTATTTTTCTGGTTGTCATTCACATCTTCCACGGCCTGTAACAGACGTGGCTGATAGCCAATAGACTCCGCGGTACGGATCAACGCCTGCACATCTTTCGGGAAGCAGGAGCCGCCGTAGCCACAGCCAGGGTAGATAAAGTGGTAGCCAATGCGGGGATCTGAACCGATGCCCTGGCGTACTTTTTCAATATCCGCACCTAAACGTTCAGCCAGGTTAGACATCTCGTTCATAAAGCTGATTTTGGTTGCCAGCATGCAGTTAGCGGCATACTTAGTCAGCTCTGCGCTGCGGATATCCATCATGATCATGCGATCGTGGTTACGGTTAAACGGTTCATAAAGCTCACGTAAAAGCTCTACCACGTCGTCGTTGTCAGTACCGACAACGATACGCTCCGGACGCATGCAGTCATTAACTGCAGCACCCTCTTTCAGGAATTCAGGGTTTGAAACCACATCAAATGTGATGTTGGCATCACGCGCTTTCAGCGCTTCCGTCATTACCGCACGAACTTTGTCTGCTGTGCCAACCGGAACGGTTGATTTGTCGATAACCACTTTGTGATCGTTCATATGCTGCGCAATGGTGCGCGCTACGGCGGTCACATATTTCAGATCGGCAGAGCCGTCTTCATCCGGTGGAGTACCGACTGCAATAAACTGCATAACACCATGGTTTACGCCCAGCTCAGCATCAGTGCTGAACTTCAGACGACCCGCTTCGTAATTGGACATTACCAGCGGCGTTAAACCTGGTTCGAAAATAGGAATGATGCCTTTTTTCAGATTTTCGACTTTGTTTTCGTCGACATCAATGCAGAGAACGTCATGTCCGACTTCGGCTAACACCGCAGCCTGAACCAGACCGACATAGCCGATACCAAATACAGTGACTTTCATCGAGTTATCCTGTGTTTATGAATTACTTTTTGTTGCCAACTGCGCCATCGAGCCATTCAGAAAAATCTTTGCCCAATACCGGATGACGAACACCGTACTCAACGAAAGCCTGCATGTAGCCCAGCTTATTACCGCAATCATGGCTCACGCCTTTCAGGTGGTAAGCTTCGACAGTCTCTTTTTCCATCAGCATGGCAATGGAGTCAGTGAGCTGAACTTCACCGCCTGCACCTGGAGGGGTTTTCGCCAGCAGTGGCCAGATCTCTGAAGAGAGAACATAACGACCGACTACAGCCAGGTTAGAAGGTGATTCTGACGCTTTAGGCTTCTCAACCACACCGACCATCGGCGCGCTGTCGCCTGGGTTCAGTTCTGCGCCCTGGCAATCAACAACACCATAAGCGGTCACATCGGCAACCGGCTCAACCATGATCTGGCTGCGGCCAGACTCTTCATAACGGCTCAGCATTTCTGCCAGGTTATCTTTGGTTGGGTTGGATTCGTATTCGTCGATGATGACGTCTGGCAGGATAACGGCAAATGGCTCATCACCGATCAGTGGGTGTGCACACATCACTGCGTGACCCAGACCTTTGGCAATGCCCTGACGAACCTGCATGATGGTAACGTGTGGCGGGCAGATTGACTGGATTTCGTCCAGCAGCTGACGCTTAACACGTTTTTCCAGCATGGATTCCAGTTCGAAGCTGGTATCAAAGTGGTTTTCGATGGCATTTTTTGATGAATGCGTTACCAGCACAATTTCATTGATGCCAGCAGCGATACACTCGTTAACGACATACTGGATTAACGGCTTATCAACCAGCGGTAACATCTCTTTTGGAATCGCTTTGGTAGCCGGGAGCATACGCGTGCCCAAACCCGCTACCGGGATTACCGCTTTTTTTACTTTGGTATTATTGGCAGACATTAAGATACCTCTCTCATAGGCCGTTCAAGTTAATACTTGATATGTCGGTTTAAATTCGGAAATGAGTATATCAGCTAGTATCGAACGGATTTATCCTGGAAGGCATGAAACCGTCGAAATTAAGACTATTACCCAACTGTAAAGCTAAACTCTGGCCCTGTCCTCAGCACCAGAATCTTTCGTTTTTTAGCCCTTATTCTTCGGTCGACAGCATCAGCCGGATGCGCCCGCCCGCGCCCCACACATGGCATTGCCAGTTATCAGCACGCTGACTGATTTGGTTCAGATGGGTGCTACCCATAGTGCCAAGAGGGACGCCATTGCTGAGCTGAATCTGATGGGTATGAACATGAAGTGTGGCGTTTAATCCGGCGGAAACCAGGATCAAGTTTTTTAAACCGCGGTGATAGTAACCAACCAGCAACGGGAACTGACCGCTGAGATTTGCCTGACGGAGTAACAGATTAACCTGTCTGAGCAATCCATTAAGCTCTGGCAGGCGCTGTTTTTGTCCGGTCAGCTGCTCCTGTAACAGACCATTGAACAGAGCCCGCAACAGCAACGCCGCCAGCACGCCATTGTCACCGGCGCGCGTGACGTCCAGACAGTAAAATGCCAGATCTTTATCGGAGAGCGCCGCGATATCAAGCACCAGTCCGGGCTGCTCAGCCATTGTCAGCTGGCGGTAGTTAACCCGACAGTTGGCAATCGTCTGTTGTACCGGAGGCTGGAGTTGCTTAAGCAGCTTGGCAGCCGCTTTGGGATCGCGAACCAGCGCATCCCAGTCCTGGAACAGTTGCTCATCCTCTTCCACTTTCGAGGTGAACATAGAGGGATAGAGACACTCATAGACCGCTTCACGGAAGCGTTCAAAGTTTTTCAGCGGTTTCAGCAGCACATCCTGCACCCCAAGACGCAGTACGTGAGCGATATCAGACATGTTTTCAGTGGCCGAAATGATTAAAATCGGCACCACATTGCCACGGGTGCGAATATGCTCAACAAACTGGATGCCGCTCATGCGAGGCATTTCCAGATCGCAGATAATCAGGTCGACAGTATGCTGTTGTAGTTGTGTAATTGCTTCCAGACCGTCTTCCGCTTGTAACGTCACAGCACCCATCGATAACAAAAATTGGTCCAGCAACGAACGGAAAACAGCCTCATCTTCGACAATGAGTATCTTTTTGCCGAGTAGTGGTTTTTCCATTCTTTCCCCCTGCGTACCAGATATTTCAATAGTGGTTCATAAAACGCAGTTGCGCCTTTCAGAATTGCCCGAAGTCACCGCTTTGAATGAACAACTTCATTATCTGCCACGGACCAGTGGTAATAGTTCATCCATTTTCTTCTCTACGGCCGCCCTGCCTGCCTCGATAGCCTCTTCAGCACGATGAAAGTCCAGCGTCGAAATTTGCGGACAGACCGGCTGTATTAAAACGTCGGGTGGATCGCCTGCCATACGGTTCATCTTCAGGCGATTCTCCAGCACCTGGATTGAGGTGGACATAATCTCCATCGCGCCAGGCGACTGAGATGCACGGCGCTGGGTGAAATTCACCAGGCGCTGTCGCAGTTTCCCACCCCAACTCAATGCCGCTGCTGCGGCTTCTTCTTCGCTGTTCTGAGGCGTAACGGAAAAGAGATCCTGTTGCATTAAATGCGCGTCATGCTGTAAATCAACGGCAATAACAATGTCTGCGCCCAGGGCTCGCGTCAGTGAGACTGGCACCGGATTGACCACGGCACCATCTACCAGCCAATACCCATTGTAGCCCACTGGTGGTAATAAACCTGGCATACTACAGGATGCACGCACGGCCTGATGTAAATCGCCCTCAGTGAGCCAGAGTTCACGACCGGTACTGAGGTTGGTCGCCACCACGCCAAAAGGTTTATGGCACTGCTCAATCGCATCGTTAGGGATAAGCTGACGAACATGGTTGAAAACCCGCTCGCCGCGTAAAAGTCCGCCACGCTGCCACGAGACATCCATCAGACGAATAACATCCCAGTAGCGGAATGCACTGACCCATTTCTGCATCAACGGCAAACGATTATTCACATAGGCAGACCCAACCAGTGCGCCGACTGAGCAACCTGCAACAACGTCAATCTCAATGCCAGCGCGCTCCAGGGCGTTGATCACACCAATGTGTGCCCATCCTTTGGCCGCTCCAGACCCCAGAGCCAATCCAATTTTTACTTTTCTCATTTGTATCTGGTCCTGCCGTCAATACGTAGCGTCACAACGTGGGGTCAGCTAACATAGCGCGCCTGTGAAATCGACTCATCATTCTCTGGAGATAATGTGTCAGAAACCTGCCCATGTTGTAGCGGAGAGCAGTATAGCGTATGTTGCGAGCCCTTTCTGCAGGGCAACCAAATTCCTTTTACAGCTGAACAACTTATGCGATCCCGTTATTGCGCTTATGTTCAGCATAATGCGGAGTATCTGGTTGCGACCTGGCATCCTGATAAACGCCATCCCGGCCTGTCAGGGCTTTTATCTGAAAGTTTCCCGGGTACCGTTTGGCTTAGCCTGAATGTAACCCGTTGTAATCATGGAAGCCATGAGAACGAAGCTTTCGTCACCTTTTTTGCGCGATACCGCGAGAACGACAACATTCATGCCATTCATGAGTGTTCACGCTTTCTTCGCGAGGATCAACGCTGGTACTATGTTGACGGTACAGCACCGCCCGTGGGGCGTAACGATCCCTGCCCATGTGGCAGTGGCAAAAAATACAAAAAATGTTGTGGTTAAGCTGATGGCTGCCCCAGCGGTTTACCCCTAATGCTTTGACAGGACTCTGATTGAGATGCAAGCGCAAACCATGCAAAGAAAAGTTTTACGAACCATTTGTCCCGATGCAAAAGGTCTGATCGCCAAAATCACCAATATTTGTTACAAGCACGAACTCAATATCGTGCAGAACAATGAGTTTGTTGATCATCGCACCGGGCGTTTTTTCATGCGCACCGAGCTGGAAGGGATTTTCAACGACAACACCCTGCTCGCCGATCTCGACAGCGCTCTGCCACAGGGTTCAGTGCGTGAACTGCACAGCGCCGGTCGTCGTCGCGTAGTGATTCTGGTCACCAAAGAAGCGCACTGCCTGGGCGACCTGTTAATGAAGAGCGCCTTTGGCGGCCTGGATATGGAGATCGCGGCAGTCGTCGGTAATCACGATACGCTGCGTTCGCTGGTTGAGCGTTTCGATATTCCCTTTGTGCTGGTGAGTCATGAGGGTCTGACGCGGGAAGAGCACGATAACCGCATGGTGGAAGAGATTGATCGCTATCAGCCCGACTACGTGGTGCTGGCAAAATATATGCGTGTCCTGACGCCTGCTTTTGTGCAGCGTTATCCGAACCAGATCATCAATATTCACCACTCGTTCCTGCCCGCCTTTATCGGTGCCCGCCCTTATCACCAGGCTTATGAGCGTGGCGTGAAGATCATCGGTGCCACCGCGCACTATGTGAATGACAATCTCGATGAAGGCCCCATCATCATGCAGGATGTGATCAACGTCGATCACAGCTACACCGCTGATGAGATGATGCGCGCCGGTCGCGACGTAGAAAAGAATGTTCTGAGCAACGCACTCTACAAAGTTCTGGGGCAGCGCGTCTTCGTTTATGGCAATCGCACGATTATTCTTTAATCAGCCAGCGTGCTGAATTGTCTGCAGATTCAGCGCTACGCGTAAAAAGTGGGCAAACAGATGTTGTTTTGCCAGTGGGCGCTTTACACCTTTATCGCATTTGGTATGATGCGCCCCGCTTTAAGAGAGAAAGATTCAGGCCATGGTGGGATTCCCGAGCGGCCAAAGGGAGCAGACTGTAAATCTGCCGTCACAGACTTCGAAGGTTCGAATCCTTCTCCCACCACCATCTGAATCTGAAACATCTTAAGCCACGTCAATATATCCCTGGTGGGATTCCCGAGCGGCCAAAGGGAGCAGACTGTAAATCTGCCGTCACAGACTTCGAAGGTTCGAATCCTTCTCCCACCACCATTCTGCATATCGCACATGAATCCCAAAAAACTACCCAAGCTTCCTGTTCTGCGGGGAGAGGGATGAGAACCTTCGATTAAGGTTCGTGTCGAGCATCGCGAGACAACGCGCTTCAGCGCGGCCCGCAGGGTGAGGCGCAACGCGCCGAATAATCCTTCTCCCACCACCATTCTGCAAATCGCACACGAATCCCAAAAAACTACCCAAGCTTCCTGTTCTGCGGGGAGAGGGATGAGAACATTCGATTAAGGTTCGTGTGCAGCATCGCGCTTCTGCGCTACCCGATAATTCCTTACCCGCTTTCGACCAATCTTCCCCTGTTCTGCCATGACTTTATGCATAAAAATCGTTACCATCTCCGGCTATCACTTGCTGAACAATGGTCGATCTCATGAAATTTGTTTCATTTAACATCAATGGGTTGCGCGCCCGCCCGCACCAGCTTCAGGCGCTTGTCGAACAGCATCAGCCGGATGTGATCGGTCTGCAGGAAACCAAAGTTCATGATGACATGTTCCCGCTGGAAGAGGTGTCAAAGCTCGGTTATCACGTCTTCTATCATGGACAGAAAGGCCATTATGGCGTGGCATTGCTCACCAAAGCTCAGCCCGTGTCGGTCAGTCGGGGATTTCCGGATGATGACGAAGAATCCCAGCGCCGTCTGATCGTCGCGGAAATCCCCAGCCCGATTGGCGATATCACCGTGATTAATGGCTATTTTCCACAGGGAGAAAGTCGTGACCATCCTACAAAATTTCCGGCTAAAGAGAAATTCTACCGCGATCTGCAACGTCTGCTGACCGACGATCTGCCTGCTGATAAGCCGGTTCTGATTATGGGTGACATGAATATCAGCAGCACCGATTTGGATATTGGTATTGGTGAGGATAACCGTAAGCGCTGGCTGCGCACCGGCAAATGCTCATTCCTGCCGGAAGAGCGCGAATGGATGGATCGCCTGCTGAGCTGGGGACTGGTTGATACCTGGCGTGAGCACAATCCGGAAGTTGCGGACCGTTTCTCATGGTTCGATTACCGTTCGAAAGGGTTTGATGATAATCGCGGGTTACGTATTGATCTGGTGCTGGCAAGTAAAAACCTGGCGTCACACTGCGTCGAGACCGGCATTGATTATGCTATCCGGAGCATGGAGAAACCTTCTGACCATGCACCCATCTGGTCAACCTTCCGCTTTTAACTGACGGTCGCGTGGCAGAGCGCCACGCGACGGCTATTTGACGATCTTCCAGATCAGGTTGTTGGTGCCAAGAGACTGTTCATCACGCGCGCACTGCAGCAGCACACCCTCAGATTTCACTACCGCGCCTTCTGTGTAGTTGCGGTTCTCAAAAATACAGCAGCGGAGACAGTCCTGCTGGCGTCTCTCTGACTGCGTCCAGGCTTCCGGCGGCATATCCACCACCACATCTGTGTTCACACCGTTGCTGCCCTGTTGTGGCATCGACTGATAACGACTGTTGGCCTGCACTGCGCTGGTCACCAGCGTCAGAGCCACGACCAGAAATACCGAATAATGCCTCATTCCGTCTCCTTCACTTTACGCCTGGTTTTGCGCACCGGACGTTTCTGTCCGGTGGACGGTAATCCCCGAAATGCATGCGCCGCAGGCTGCTGCCGCGCCTGCTGGATAAGGCCGGTTAAGGTCTGCACCAGCGGCTGCATAAACTCATCATAGCGGCAGGCCTTTTCGCTGATACGCGTCAGTGTCGATTCCCACTGCGCCGTCATATCCGGGCGCGCTGCCAGATCGGGCAGAGAGTGAATCAGGGCGCGTCCGGCATCAGTCGAATTGATGTAACGGCCCTTCTTCACCAGGAAGCCACGACGAAACAGTAATTCGATAATGCCGGCGCGTGTGGCTTCCGTTCCTAAACCATCGGTCGCACGCAGCACTTTCTTTAATTCTTTATCCTGGACAAAACGGGCAATACCGGTCATCGCGGAAAGAATGGTGGCATCGGTAAACGGGCGCGGCGGTTGTGTCTGCTTCGCCAGCACCTCGCCCCGCTCGCACAGAAGCTCATCCCCTTTTGCCACCACCGGCAGCGGCATACCATCATTCTCTTCATCCCGCTCTTTACTGCCCAGCAGCGCGCGCCAGCCTGCTTCTGCAAGAAAACGCGCTTTCGCCACGAATTTTCCGCCCGCAATATCAAGGTCGATGACGCATTTGCGGAACACGGAATCGGGGCAGAACTGCATCAGATACTGGCGCGCCACCAGCTCATAAATATTCTGCTCGTTTTCACTGAGCTTAACCGCGCTGGAACGCGCCGTGGGGATAATGGCGTGGTGGGCATCCACTTTTTTATCGTCCCAGCAGCGGTTTCTGCGATCGGCATCGAAGTCTCCGGGCGGGATCAGCTGCGACTGATGGGCTTGTATCGCCTTTAATACCGCATGTCTACCGGCAAAATGCTCTTCCGGCAGGTAGCGGCTGTCTGAGCGGGGATAGGTAATCAGTTTATGCGTTTCATAGAGCCGCTGGCAGGTATCCAGCACCGTTTGCGCACTCAGCCCGTAGCGTTTAGCCGCTTCAATTTGCAGGCTGGAGAGGGAGAATGGCAGCGGAGCCACCTCATTTTCACGCTTATCACTGTAAGCGGTGACGGTTGCAGGCTGGCCGGTAATGCGCGCCACCACATGATCGGCCAGCGCACGCTTGAGCAGACGGCCCTCTTCATCCTGCCACGGCTCACAGGCTTCGCTGGGGATCCAGCTGGCGATAAACTGAGTGCCATCAGGCGTGATAATATGGGCCTTCACTTCGAAGTAATCTTTCGGCACGAAGTTTTCGATCTCTTCATCGCGCCGGACGACCAGCCCCAGCACCGGCGTCTGTACGCGGCCAACCGACAGCACACCGTCATAGCCCGCATTACGCCCGAGAAGTGTCCAGGCACGGGTCATGTTAATACCGTAGAGCCAGTCAGCACGCGCGCGGGCCAGCGCGGAAACGCATAACGGGATAAACTCGCGATTCTCACGCAGGCGGTTTACCGCCCGGTCCACCGCCTGAGGATTGAGATCGTTGATCAGGCAGCGCTGCACGTTTTTACGTTTTTCGGCTGGCAGATTCAGGTAATCGAGTACCTCATCCACCAGCAACTGCCCTTCCCGATCCGGGTCACCGGCATGCACCACTTCGCTCGCCTGCGCCAGCAATCCCTCAACCACTTTCAGCTGCTTCGCGACCGAGGGACGAGGTTTAAGCTGCCACTTTTCCGGAATGATCGGCAGATCGGCCAGCGACCAGCGCGCATAACGGCTGTCATAACTGTCGGGTTGTGCCTGCTCCAGAAGATGGCCTACGCACCAGGTGACGATCTGATCGTTGCCGCAGGCAATGAAGCCATCACCGCGTCGATGCGGTTTCGGTAATACATCCGCGATAGCACGCCCAAGGCTCGGTTTTTCCGCAATAAACAAACGCATTGAATCAGGTAATCCTTAACATCAGGGGAACACGTTGATAACCGGTTATTCGCTGTCGGTTTGCATCTCGCGGGCTATGTTAGCCTGGCTGCTCTTCTGGCGTAAGCGTGATACGCGGTGTTAGCGATCGTTCGCACAGGAACCGTGCAAAAGGCAGGGCTGAAGAGCACCCTGCCCGAACCCGCAGACAATCAGAAGTAACGGACGAAAGGCGCAGTGTCTGGCGGGAGCACAGTAGTGCTGGATTTCAGTTGCGGGGTGCCCAGATAGAGGAAGCCGACGATAGCATCCTGCTCGCGGCAGCCAAAGGCATGGCGTACCTGCTCGTCATCGGTCCAGGCACCACTGCGCCAGATACCGTTGAAGCCCTGGGCCACGGCCGCCATCTGCATCGCCATCACGGCACAGCTTGCTGAGGCGATCTGTTCCCAGCGCGGCACTTTATGGTGCTCTTCGCAATGCGCCACTACCGTGATGATCATCGGCGCGCGAAACGGTGCCTGGCTCGCTTTGTTAATCGCCTTTTCATCCAGCTGATTATCGCGTGCTGCTTTCTCCAGCAGCTGGCTCATCCGGTCGCGTCCCTCATTTTCTACAATGATAAAACGCCAGGGCTGCAGCGTCCCATGATCCGGTGCGCGCATGCCAGCCCGCAGAATGTTTTCCAGCGCGTCACCTGCCGGTGCCGGCTCGGTCAGGCGTGAGGCCGAACGTCGGTTGACCAGTAATTCAAGTGCGTCCATGTTTCTCTCCCGATCTCTGTAATGTGGCCGTTATCCTGGCACAGGCAGATTTTTTGTAACAGTGCACAGTGATTTCCTGCTGACTTTTAACACGCCGCTCTTTAGGATGAGCTCGTCGGGGAAGTCTGGTCCGCGCGGCGGCCACTTCCTGCTACATATTTATGGAGAGTCTGATGCGCACATTGTGGCGAATAATTGCAGGTCTGTTCCGCTGGAGCTGGCGGGTATTGAATTTTATCAGGGAATTTATTCTGAATATTTTCCTGATTTTGTTGATTGTGGTGTGTGCAGGGATCTGGCTGCAGGTCAGCGGATCGGGCGGAAGTTCAGCGCCGGTTCAGCAAGGCGCACTGAAAGTCGATCTCAGCGGCGTACTGGTGGATAAACCCTCGGTGAGCAATCGTCTGAGTAAAATCGGCCGCCAGCTGCTGGGTGCCAGCAGTGACCGCCTACAGGAAAATTCGTTGTTTGATGTGGTCGACGCGATTCGCCAGGCAAAAGGCGACAGCAACATTAAAGGCATCGTGCTGGATTTACGCGAATTTGCCGGCGGTGATCAGCCTTCGCTGCAATATGTCGGAAAAGCATTACGGGAATTCCGTGACAGCGGCAAGCCGATTTATGCACTGGGCGACAGCTACAGCCAGGCGCAGTACTACCTTGCCAGCTACGCCACTAAAATCTATCTGTCGCCGCAGGGCGGCGTGGATCTGCATGGTTTCGCCACCAACGGGCTTTACTACAAAACGCTGCTGGATAAGCTGAAAGTCACCTCACACGTTTTCCGTGTCGGGACTTATAAATCCGCGGTAGAACCGTTCCTGCGTGACGATATGTCCCCTGCTGCACGTGATGCTGACAGCCGCTGGGTCGGTCAGCTGTGGCAGAATTACCTGAACACCGTGGCGGCCAATCGTCAGATTACGCCTGAGCAACTCTTCCCGGGCGCAGCGGCAATCATTGCCGGATTGAACGCGGTGAAAGGCGATACCGCGCAATATGCACTGGACAATAAGCTGGTTGATACGCTGGGTTCCCGTGCAGCAGCGGATGAAGAACTGATAAAGACCTTTGGTCTGGATAAGCAGAGCAATGATTATCGCAGCGTCAGCATTTATGACTACAGCGTGAAACCGGCTGGCTCTCAGCAGGATGGCAACATCGCCGTCGTCATGGCCAGCGGAGCCATCATGGATGGCGAAGAGACGCCGGGCAACGTCGGCGGCGACACCACGGCAGCTCAGATTCGCGATGCGCGTCTTGATCCGAAAATCAAAGCGATCATTCTGCGGGTAAACAGCCCGGGCGGCAGCGTCACGGCTTCTGAAGCCATTCGTGAAGAGCTGGCAGCGGCTCAGGCCGCGGGCAAGCCGATCGTGGTTTCAATGGGCGGTATGGCGGCATCCGGTGGTTACTGGATCTCAACACCCGCCAGCTACATCGTGGCGAACCCGAGCACGCTAACCGGCTCGATTGGTATCTTTGGCGTGATCAATACGCTGGAGAACAGCCTGGACAGCATTGGCGTGCACACAGATGGTGTCGCGACCTCCCCGCTGGCGGATATCTCTACCACCAAAGCGTTGCCAGCCGAAGTTCAGCAGATGATGCAGCTGACCATCGAAAATGGCTACCGCAACTTTGTGGGTCTGGTGGCGAAGTCGCGTCACAAAACACCAGAGCAGATTGATGCCATTGCCCAGGGCCACGTCTGGACCGGCAGCGATGCAAAAGCCAATGGTCTGGTTGATGCGCTGGGTGACTTTGATGATGCCGTGAAGAAAGCAGGCGAGCTGGCGAAAGTCGATAAACCTATGCTGAGCTGGTATCAGGATGACCCGAGCTTCCTGGATATGATGCTGAGCCAGATGAACGCGTCTGTGCAGGCAGTATTGCCGGATACGCTGAAAGCCTGGCTGCCAGCGCCGATGCTGGATGTGATGAGTGCCATGAAAGCCCAGCCGGGTCTGTTTGATAAGCAAAACGATCCTCAGAACCGTTACGCCTTCTGCCTGAACTGCGGCGAAGTGCGATAAACCTCTCAGCCCGGCCGCTGGTCGGGCTGCTTTTCCCCGCTATTCCCCTTATACTGCGCGTTTTATGGCGAGTCTGAGTTCTCTGATGCAAAAGAAAAATATCTATGTAGCCTACACTGGCGGGACAATCGGTATGCAACGCTCGGCGCAGGGCTATATTCCGGTCTCCGGACACCTGCAGCAGCAGCTGGCAAACATGCCCGAGTTCCACCGCCCTGAGATGCCTGATTTCACTATTCACGAATATCAGCCGCTGATCGACTCTTCCGACATGACACCGGAAGACTGGCAGTCTATTGCCGAAGATATTCGCCAAAATTACGATCGCTACGATGGTTTTGTGATTTTGCATGGCACGGACACCATGGCGTTTACCGCTTCAGCCCTCTCTTTTATGCTGGAAAATCTGGCTAAGCCGGTAATTGTGACCGGGTCGCAGATTCCACTGGCTGAGCTGCGCTCAGATGGCCAGCAAAATCTGTTAAATTCGCTTTATGTCGCGGCTAACTATCCGATCAGCGAAGTATCACTGTTTTTTAATAACACCCTTTATCGCGGCAACCGTACGACCAAGGCCCACGCTGACGGCTTTAATGCCTTTGCTTCGCCAAACCTTTCTGCGCTGCTGGAAGCGGGCATTCATATTCGCCGCCTCAATACGCCACCCGCCCCGTCCGGTCAGGGCGAGCTCAGGGTCCACACGATTACGCCTCAGCCTATTGGTGTGGTCACCATCTATCCTGGGATTTCAGCAGACGTTGTGCGCAACTTCCTGCGTCAGCCGGTGAAAGCGTTGATCCTGCGTTCTTACGGCGTGGGTAACGCACCGCAAAACAAAGAATTCCTTGCTGAACTGCAGCAGGCCAGCGAGCGCGGCATCGTGGTGGTGAACCTCACTCAGTGTATTTCTGGCAAAGTGAATATGGGCGGATACGCTACCGGCAATGCACTGGAACATGCTGGCGTAATCAGCGGATTCGACCTCACTGTAGAAGCAGCATTGACCAAATTACACTTTTTACTCAGCCAGGATCTGTCGGCCGATCAAATCCGTGCAAGAATGCAGCAGAATCTGCGCGGTGAACTGACTGAAGACTGAAACGGAGCGACAAATAATGAAGCGGGCACTCATCATTATTGATATCCAGAACGATTTTTGCCCAGGCGGCCCAATGGCCGTTCATGAGGGTGATCACACTGTCGAGGTGGCAAATCGTTACGCACGCATGTTCCGTGAAAACGGTGAGTGCGTTCTGGCCCTGCAGGACTGGCACCCGGCCGATCACGGCAGTTTTGCCTCGATCTCAGGCGAACCGGTTTACACCCTGGGCGAATTAAATGGTCTGGCGCAGATCTGGTGGCCCGATCACGGTATTCAGGGCTCAGCGGGCGCAGATTTTCATCCCGGTCTGGATCGCTCGCTGTTTGATGCGACATTCCACAAAGGCGAAGATCATGATGTCGACAGCTACAGCGCCTTTTTTGACAACGGTCATCGCCGTAAAACCGAACTGGACAGCTGGCTGCGTGAGCGTGGCATTACCCATCTGGTGATGCTGGGGCTGGCGACGGACTACTGCGTGAAATATAGCGTACTGGATGCGCTGGAGCTGGGGTATCACGTTGAGGTGGTCAAAGAGGGTTGCCGCGGAGTGAATCTGAATCCAGAGGACAGTGAGATCGCCTTCGCACAGATGACCGCTCAGGGCGCTATTTTGATTTAAAGATAGAGCTGGCTCGACGCCAGCTCTATTTCGTGCAGATTAGTGCAGATGAATCCGTGTTACATCCGGGTCGATGCCGAACTCTTCTTTCAGTTCTTTTTTCGACTTCATCACCATCTCGCCACCTTTACCGATGGTCATATGCTGTGGCGCGTCGTTGTGCCTTGCCTGCCACATCATTACCAGTTGCAGGCAGTTGTCACGCTGCTCCTGAGTCAGCGCCACACCATCCGGCCACTTACCAATCTCAACCGCCGTCGCCAGCCGCTGATAAACTTCAGGTGTCATTGACGCAAGCATTGCTTCAAGTTGTTCCTTCATTGCCGTTACCCTTTGGTCTGTTCACCCTGCTCGTCGGTAAAATTCAATGAGGCGGAGTTAACACAGTAGCGTTCGCCAGTCGGTTGCGGGCCATCGGGGAAGACGTGCCCCAGATGCGCATCACAACTGCCACAGCGGATCTCAACACGCTGCATGCCATGTGAATTATCTTCGATGTAACGAATCGCATCATCACTTACTGGCTGATAAAAACTGGGCCAGCCACAGCCAGAATCATACTTGGTCTCAGAGAGAAAGAGTGGCGCCTCACAGACCAGGCAGTGGTAGATCCCTTCCTGCTTGTTGTGGAGCAGTGCGCCGCTGTAAGGCGGTTCCGTTCCGCGCTGCTGTGTCACATAACGCTGCATCTCTGTCAGCTCGGCGATTTTTGCGTCGGTTGCGGTGTCTTTAGCCATTTTAGGATTCCGGGGAAGTGCCATTCTGAAAAATTCGACTATTATTCTAACAAATGATCAACATAACCCGGGTCTTTTTTTGTGCTCACCCTTTCAGCCCGTCTGCTGCTAAGCGGATTTGTGACTTCGATCACCTTTTGTTTCGGGCATCCCTATATATTCGGCGATTGAATCGACGAAGCGCTATATGATGAGCGGCGCGCAAGCGGTTGCGCATCGAATAATTCCTTTCAGGCGAATTGACCTGTCGCAACAATTGACACGATTCCGCTTGACGCCTGGTAAGGTTTTTGTAATTTTACAGGCAACTTTTATTCACTAACCAATAGCTGGTGGAATATATGACTATCAAAGTAGGTATCAATGGTTTCGGCCGTATCGGTCGCATCGTTTTCCGTGCTGCTCAAAAGCGTTCTGACATCGAAATCGTTGCTATCAACGACCTGCTGGACGCGGATTACATGGCGTACATGCTGAAGTATGACTCTACTCACGGTCGTTTCGACGGCACCGTAGAAGTTCAGGATGGCGCACTGGTGGTTAACGGTAAAAAAATCCGTGTTACTGCTGAACGTGATCCAGCGAACCTGAAGTGGGATGAAGTGGGCGTTGACGTTGTTGCTGAAGCAACCGGTATCTTCCTGACCGACGAAACCGCACGTAAACACATCACCGCGGGTGCTAAGAAAGTCGTTCTGACCGGTCCATCTAAAGATGACACCCCAATGTTTGTTCGTGGTGCAAACTTCGACAAATATGATGGCCAGGATATCGTTTCTAACGCTTCCTGTACCACCAACTGCCTGGCACCACTGGCCAAAGTGATCAACGACAAGTTCGGCATCGTTGAAGGTCTGATGACCACTGTTCACGCGACCACTGCAACCCAGAAAACCGTTGATGGTCCATCTCACAAAGACTGGCGCGGCGGCCGCGGCGCATCGCAGAACATCATCCCTTCATCAACTGGCGCAGCGAAAGCCGTTGGTAAAGTTCTGCCAGAGCTGAACGGCAAACTGACCGGTATGGCATTCCGCGTCCCTACCCCTAACGTTTCCGTTGTTGACCTGACCGTGCGTCTGGAAAAAGCGGCGTCTTACAAAGAAATCTGTGCTGCAATCAAAGCAGCTGCAGAAGGCGAAATGAAAGACGTTCTGGGCTATGTTGAAGATGACGTGGTTTCTACCGACTTCAACGGCGAAATCCTGACTTCAGTGTTTGACGCTAAAGCCGGTATCGCGCTGAACGACAACTTTGTGAAACTGGTTTCCTGGTACGACAACGAAACTGGCTACTCAAACAAAGTTCTCGACCTGATTGCACTGGTTTCTGCTAAATAAGGCAGCCAGACAGCATTGAGAATAAGGGCGACTTCGGTCGCCCTTTTTTTATCCGTACAGGAAGGAAGCGAACATGCAAGATAAGCTGTTTACTCTGCCGGTGGTTAATCAGATTTCCCCTTACCTCACCCAGCGTCAGGTAGGTGAACTCCCGGCGATTGTCATCAGTCACCCTAAGGTTCGGGCTGCGATCACCCTGCAGGGCGCGCACCTGATCGCCTGGCAGCCAAGCGGTGAGAAGCCGGTGCTCTGGCTGAGCGATAAGAGTCTCTTCTCACCAGGCAAAGCAATTCGTGGCGGTGTCCCCATCTGCTGGCCGTGGTTTGGTCCGGCAGGCGAACCGGCACACGGTTTTGCCCGGATTCAGCCGTGGAAGCTGACTGCGCATGATGAGAATGAAGATGGCGTGATGCTGACGCTGGTGCTGGAGAGCAATGCACAGACGCTGAAGCTCTGGCCGCATGAGTTTACCCTGATTGCCCGCTTCCGCCTGGGCCAGCATTGTGAGATCGAACTTGAAGCCTACGGTGACTTCGAAGCGACAGCAGCGCTGCACAGCTACTTCACCGTCAGCGACATCAACGGCGTTGAGGTTTCCGGTCTGGGCAATAGTTTTATCGACAAGGTGAATAACGGCGAGGCTGGCAGCAGCGACGGTAAGCAACGTTATCCGGGACGCATTGACCGTATCTTTACCGCCGCAGAAGATTGCTCGGTGATCAATGATACGGCGGATCAACGGCAGATTGAGGTTTATCACCATCACCACAGTGACGTTGTCACGTGGAATCCAGGTGTGGAACTCTCCTGCAGCATGTCGGACATGGCGAATGAGGGTTATAAAACCATGGTCTGCGTGGAGACGGCGCGCATCAGTAAACCGTTACGCAGCGCAGGTGAGAAGCCAGCACGCCTGGCCACGACTTTCCGCCTGAAGAAGAAAGCCGCAGCGGGCGACAAGGTCAGCGGCTAAACGATATCCAGCGGTAACTTATGCTGTGGTGCTGGCCAGGCACGATCGATGAGCTGCAACTCTTCATCGGTCAGGACGACCTCCAGTGCCGCAGCATTTTCCTGAACGTGAACGACTGAGCTGGCTTTGGGAATGGCAATCACCCCAGGCTGACGAATGACCCAGGCCAGCAGAAGCTGCGCGACGCTGATGCCCTTCTGCTGTGCAATCTGCGTCAGTACCGGGTCGGTAAAGAGTGAGTCACGCAGCCTTCCTGCCTGTGCCAGCGGACAGTAGGCCATTATCGGCATCTCACGCTGCTGACATGCCGGCAAAAGATCAAATTCAATACCGCGTGACGCCAGATGATAGAGCACCTGATTGGTCGTACACTGACTTCCTTCCGGTTCATCCCACAGTTCTGCCATATCCTCTGTGTCAAAATTCGAGACGCCCCAGTGACGGATCTTGCCCTGCTGCTGCAGGCGTTCCATGGCCCGCAGGGTCTCTTCCAGTGGAACATTACCGCGCCAGTGCAACAGGTAAAGGTCAAGATAATCGGTCTGCAGACGGCGCAGGCTGCGCTCACAGGCTTCAATAGCATCCACTTCGCCTGCATTCCACGGATAGACTTTTGATACCAGCAGCGCCTTGTCGCGACGCCCCAGCATGGCCTGCCCGACCACCTCTTCGGCTCCGCCGTCGGCGTACATTTCGGCGGTATCAATCAATTGCAAACCACATTCAATACCTGCCTGCAGTGCAGCGATTTCAGCGGAACGCTGCGCCGGATTCTCGCCCATGTACCAGGTGCCCTGGCCAATGACCGGCAGATTGTTGAAGTCAGCAAAGTTAATCGTGTTGCGCATTCTGCTCTCCCGCCCCCTTTCGGGGCCCTGTAAAAGAACAGAGGGCAATAGATGCCCTCTTTTGGTGCGAATGAAGCGTTATCAGAAGGTGTAGCTGATACCCGTCCAGATTAACGCCTGCCCGCTTTTATCAATCATTGGGCTGTCTTTGATTTCGCTGTCAAAGCGCGTGTAGCGTCCTGTGAGGCTGGCATTCCACTGCGGAGAAATCTGATAGCTGGCATTCAGCTCAACGTAAGGGGACCAGCTGTCATCAGGGGTATAGCGACTGATACCGGTCCGGGCGCTTTCATGGCCGGATACACCGTAGTAGTAACGGTTTTGATTGGCGCTGTTCCAGATAGCACCAATGCCCGGAGTAAGACTGAAGTCGCCCATCTCAAAGCGATATAGGTAGGTTAAATCCCACATCATCCCGTTGCTGTTGTTCAGCACATCGCCCAGTAATGAAGTACGGACGATACCCCAGTCAGCAACGTGACGATACGTTGCGCCACCCATCAGCGTCATACGGCGTTTATCCAGCCCTTTCATGTCGCCCAGGTCATTCTCACTGGGTTTGTACTCCTGCGGTGAACCCAGCAGCGTCAGCGACAGCTGGTTCTGGGGATCTTTCCACAGATAGTAGCCACCCTGCAGGCTGCGGAACCAGAAGTCTTCACCCTCATAGTTGATCACCGGAAGGGGGATATAGCGATCCTGACCGCCGCGATAAGGTGACTGGGCATAGAGTACCGACGCACCAAGAGAAAGCGGTGCGGCAAAGGCCTGCGAGCTCAGTAAATAACACGGCAGAAGTGCAACAAGCGTCTTAAATTTGAATTGGTTCACAATTTATTCATTCCATAAATATAACAATCAAACAGGAAGTCTAACGTTTTTTTACGGCTGCATTAACTTATATCGAATTCCTTTAAGTTACTCACCAATCAAAGTGGCATTTAAGGTTAAAAACACGTTAAGTTAAAGCATCACCCATATGAACTCATCTCACGACAAACCTGAATTACTCTTGATCTCCCCCTCATTCACCTAAACCCGTGGAGGAAATTTCCTAGAAGCCATCTACAGTTAGAAGTAACAGCATAGAATTTGACCGAGCAGAGTAACCACAAACGTTGTGTATCCCGATAAAAAAGATCAGGTTGGCATAAGGGTTGCTGTACTCAACAGAGAATATCTTCCGGGAGCTGCTACAAGTCATTAATTGTGCTCCTTACCTGTGCTAAAAACGAAAGGACGGGCATCGCTATGAATATATTCGATCACTATCGTCAGCGTTATGAAGCTGCCAAGGACGAAGAGTTCACACTGCAGGAATTTCTTGCTATCTGTAAGCAGGACCGCAGTGCATACGCCAACGCTGCAGAGCGACTGTTAATGGCTATCGGAGAGCCGGTAATGGTCGACACTGCTCAGGAGCCACGCCTTTCCAGAATATTCTCCAACCGTGTGATGGGACGCTATCCAGCGTTCGAGGAGTTTTACGGCATGGAGGAAGCGATTGAACAGATCGTCTCCTACCTGAAACATGCCGCTCAGGGACTGGAAGAGAAAAAACAGATCCTCTATTTGCTGGGGCCGGTCGGTGGCGGTAAATCCTCACTGGCGGAACGGCTTAAGTCGCTGATGCAGCGGGTGCCTATTTATGTGCTCAGTGCTGACGGCGAACGCAGCCCGGTAAATGACCACCCTCTTTGCCTGTTCAATCCGCAGGAAGATGCGCACATTCTTGAAAAAGAGTATGGCGTACCGCGCCGCTACCTCGGCACGATTATGTCGCCATGGGCCGCTAAACGTCTGCACGATTTTGGTGGTGATATTTCACGCTTCAAAGTCGTTAAAGTCTGGCCGTCGATTCTGGAACAGCTGGCGATTGCTAAAACTGAACCCGGCGATGAGAACAACCAGGATATCTCTGCGCTGGTGGGTAAAGTGGATATCCGTAAACTGGAAAACCATGCGCAAAACGATCCCGATGCCTACGGCTACTCCGGTGCCCTCTGCCGCGCGAACCAGGGCATCATGGAGTTCGTCGAGATGTTTAAAGCGCCGATTAAAGTGCTGCATCCGTTACTGACGGCGACGCAGGAAGGGAACTATAACGGTACCGAAGGCATTTCGGCCCTGCCGTTCAACGGCATTATTCTGGCGCACTCCAACGAATCTGAATGGGTGACGTTCCGTAACAACAAAAATAATGAGGCGTTCCTTGACCGTGTCTATATCGTCAAGGTGCCCTATTGCCTGCGGGTCTCTGAAGAGATCAAAATCTACGACAAGTTGCTTAACCACAGTGAGCTGGCGACCTCGCCCTGCGCACCTGGCACGCTGGAAACGCTGGCACGCTTCTCTATCCTGTCGCGCCTGAAAGATCCTGAGAACTCCAGTATCTATTCCAAAATGCGGGTGTACGATGGTGAAAGCCTCAAAGATACCGACCCTAAAGCGAAGTCCTGGCAGGAGTATCACGACTACGCCGGTGTGGATGAGGGGATGAACGGTCTCTCGACCCGCTTTGCCTTTAAAATCCTGTCACGGGTGTTTAACTTCGACCACGCTGAAGTGGCCGCCAACCCGGTTCATCTGTTCTATGTGCTGGAGCAGCAGATTGAACGTGAGCAGTTTCCACAGGATCAGGCAGAGAAATACCTTGAACATCTTAAAGGCTATCTGATTCCTAAATACGCTGAGTTTATCGGCAAAGAGATTCAGACTGCTTATCTGGAGTCCTACTCTGAGTATGGTCAGAACATCTTTGACCGCTATGTCACTTATGCTGACTTCTGGATTCAGGATCAGGAGTATCGCGATCCCGATACCGGACAGCTGTTTGATCGTGAATCGCTCAATGCGGAACTGGAGAAAATTGAGAAACCCGCTGGCATCAGTAACCCGAAAGACTTCCGTAATGAGATCGTCAATTTTGTGCTGCGCGCCAGAGCACATAATAATGGTCGCAATCCAAACTGGACCAGTTACGAGAAGTTACGCACGGTAATTGAGAAGAAAATGTTCTCGAATACCGAGGAGTTACTGCCGGTGATTTCGTTCAATACCAAGACCTCTACCGATGAGCAGAAAAAACATGATGATTTTGTCGATCGCATGATGGAAAAAGGCTATACCCGCAAACAGGTTCGCCTGCTGTGTGAATGGTATCTGCGTGTGCGTAAATCGTCCTGATAGAGGTAAGCTTGCCGGTAAGTGATACCGGTCTGACAGGGTCGGGTGCGCCCGACCTGCTTACAATGTAGTTTGGGGGAATACCATGGCCTATTTCATCGATCGCCGGCTTAACGGTAAGAACAAGAGCGCGGTTAACCGCCAGCGCTTTCTTCGCCGTTATAAGTCGCAAATTAAGCAGTCGATCTCCGAGGCCATCAATAAACGCTCGGTGACCGACGTCAGCAGCGGCGAGTCCGTCTCTATACCTATTGACGACATCAATGAGCCGATTTTCCATCAGGGACGCGGCGGAAATCGTCATCGGGTCCATCCGGGTAACGACCATTTTGTGCAGAATGACCGTGTTGAGCGTCCACAGGGCGGCGGCGGCGGTGGCAGCGGACAGGGTAATGCCAGTCAGGATGGTGAAGGACAGGATGAGTTTGTCTTTCAGATCTCGAAGGATGAGTACCTTGACCTGCTGTTTGAAGATCTTGCCCTGCCTAATCTGCGCCGCAACCAGCATCGTCAGCTTAATGAATATAAGACTCACCGTGCCGGTTTCACCTCTAACGGCGTACCAGCCAATATCAGCGTCGTGCGTTCGCTACAGAACTCACTGGCGCGTCGTACCGCAATGACGGCAGGGAAACGCCGTATGCTGCATGAACTGGAAGAGACGCTGCAGGAGATTGAGAAAACTGAACCTGCTCAGTTGCTGGAGGAGGAGCGGCTACGCAAAGAGATCGCTGAATTGCGGGCGCGCATCGAACGGGTGCCCTTTATCGACACCTTCGATCTGCGCTACAAAAACTTTGAGAAACGCCCGGAGCCTTCCAGCCAGGCGGTCATGTTCTGTCTGATGGATGTCTCAGGTTCGATGGATCAGGCCACCAAGGATATGGCGAAACGCTTCTATATCCTGCTTTACCTGTTCCTGAGCCGCACCTACAAGAACGTTGATGTGGTTTATATCCGTCATCACACGCAGGCCAAAGAGGTGGACGAACAGGAGTTCTTCTACTCTCAGGAGACGGGCGGCACCATCGTGTCCAGTGCACTGAAACTGATGGATGAAGTCGTAAAAGAACGCTATGACCCGGCGCAGTGGAATATCTACGCGGCGCAGGCATCGGACGGTGACAACTGGGCTGACGATTCACCGCTCTGTCATGAGATTCTGGCGAAGCATATTCTGCCGGTCGTGCGTTATTACAGCTATATCGAAATCACCCGCCGTGCGCATCAGACGCTGTGGCGTGAGTATGAGCATCTGCAGGCAACCTTCGATAACTTTGCCATTGAACATATTCGCGAACCGGAAGATATCTATCCGGTGTTCCGATCGCTGTTTCATAAACAGGCAACGGAAGCCTGACCCACCAGGCCGGTTAATCACCGGCTTTTTTTATCTGCCGAATAACCTGCTAAAACAGTCTGTTTTCTCCCGCTTGCCTGCCAACCCCCTCATTCTTCACATTAATCTGATTCCATACCCTCTTCAGCAATTGGTATAATGATCATTTTCACAATGACAACTCCTTGATAAAACATTATCTTTCAGAGATAGCATGGATATTTGTCAGCAGTTGCTGCAGCGCACTGTCATATCTCAGGAGACCGGGTTTGAACCACACTATTGTCTACAGTCTTTTTATCATCGGTTCCGTGCTGGTAGCATCGAGCATTCTGCTCAGCTCTTTCTCATCCCGACTGGGCATTCCTATTCTGGTTATCTTCCTCGCACTGGGTATGCTCACCGGTGTTGATGGTATCGGCGGCATCGCTTTCGATAACTATCCCGCGGCTTACTTAATTTCTAACCTGGCGCTGGCGATCATCCTGCTGGATGGCGGTATGCGAACCAAAGCCAGCTCGTTTAAAGTCGCGCTCGGGCCTGCGCTGTCGCTGGCCACCGTCGGCGTGATGATCACCGCAGGTTTAACGGGCGTCGTGGCCGCATGGCTCTTTAACCTTGACATGATGCAGGGCTTCCTGATTGGTGCCATTATTGGCTCTACGGATGCTGCTGCGGTCTTCTCACTGCTGGGTGATAAAGGCCTCAATGAGCGCGTCAGCTCCACGCTGGAGATTGAATCGGGCAGCAACGACCCGATGGCCGTGTTTCTCACCATTACCCTGATTGAAATGATTGAACAGGGCCGCAGCGGCCTTGACTGGATGTTCCTGGTGCATCTGGTACAGCAGTTCGGTCTGGGTATCGTATTAGGCCTGGGCGGCGGCTGGGCGCTGCAGCAACTGATAAACCGTATCAGTCTGGCTCCTGGCCTTTACCCGTTGCTGGCGTTGAGTGGCGGCATTCTGGTGTTCGCGCTGACCACGGTATTAGAGGGCAGCGGTATTCTGGCGGTCTATCTCTGTGGCTTCTTACTGGGCAACCGCCCGATTCGTAACCGCCACGGCATTCTGCAGACCTTTGACGGTATGGCCTGGCTCAGTCAGATTGGCATGTTCATTGTGCTGGGCCTGCTGGTCACACCCTCTGATTTGTGGCACATCGCGGTGCCAGCCATGCTCCTCTCGCTGTGGCTGATTCTGGTGGCACGTCCACTGTCGGTCTTTATTGGCCTGCTGCCATTTCGCAACTTCACGACCCGTGAACGGGTCTTTATCAGCTGGGTCGGCTTACGTGGTGCGGTACCGATTATTCTTGCGGTCTTCCCGATGATGGCAGGCTTAGAGAACGCCTCGCTCTATTTTAATATCGCTTTCTTTGTGGTGCTGGTCTCCCTGATGCTGCAGGGCACCTCACTGGGCTTTGCTGCCAAAAAAGCCAAAGTGGTGGTGCCGCCAACCGCTTCACCTATCAGCCGTGTGGGTCTGGATATTCATCCGGAAAATCCCTGGGAGCAGTTCGTCTACCAGCTCAGCGCCGACAAGTGGTGTGTCGGTGCCGCACTGCGTGACCTGCAGATGCCACGCGAGACGCGCATTGCTGCTCTGTTTCGTGACAATGTGCTGATGCATCCCAATGGCGGGACGCGTCTGAAAGAGAACGACGTTATCTGCGTCATTGGCCGCGAGCGCGATCTTCCCGCGCTGGGCAAAATGTTCAGTCAGTCACCGCCGGTTTCGCTCGACCAGCGCTTCTTCGGCGACTTTATTCTGGATGCAGAAGCTCGCCTGCGCGATGTTGCGCAGATTTACGGACTGGAACTGGATGAGAGCACGAATGATCAGCAGTCACTGGGACAGCTGGTTCTGGCTATGCTCGGCGGTTCACCGGTGGTCGGCGATCAGGTGGAGTGGAATCAACTGACATGGACTGTTGCTGAGAAAGAGGATAACCGTATTGTGAAAATTGGTGTCCGGCCAGCGGAAGAGAAGGAATAATCCTAATGATTCAGCCACGTTATTTTCTCTCAATACGCTAAGCTTAACGTTCTATGCCAGTAAAAACGGGAGAAATGAATGGGACACGTGGTTAAAATTGGTCGTTATGAGATTGTTGATGCCGATCTTGGCGGTGAGAATCCGGACACTGTCAGTATCCCCTGTCACACTAATCCCGGTTTAATTACGCAACTTGATGGCTGGGATCGTGATACCAGCGTCCCGGCCTGGATTGACGGTGAACCGGTGAATCTGCAAATCGGCCATTACGATAAACAGCAGGACCGCTGGATTTTGAAGAAACCTGCCTGATGCGCGATCATTACCGCCAGTCGTCAGATTCGGCGGTAATTCCTAAAAAGCGTCTTAAACAGTTTAGTTATAACTGACCCCTTCCTTATTTTATCTAATTAAATCCACAAGTTAGCTATTTAAAACTTTAATCAGTTTTGATGTTTTCAGATTTTTTCCGTATTAACTCTGTCAAATAACTCCTGCATACTCATTCTCAATGCTGCAACATTCCGTGATTATCATCACGCTTTAATCGTTATCTTTTTTGCAGCTGTACTGGCTTTACTGACTGCAACAGACTGAAAATTATTTTTTAATTTTTCAGAGGCCCACTCCTGAGCGCGCACCTGATTCTGGTCAGGCCATCTTTTACTTGAGAAAGAGAGCAGGTTTTATGGCAAGTACATTGATAATGAATAGCCCGAGCCGCTCATGGAGCGGTACGCGTAAAAATATCATCGTGAAATTCGCCCTGAGCTTTTCCGATCTGATTGCACTTAACCTGGCACTGTTTTTATCTGCCGCGACGATACAAGGTATTTGGGGCGAGCTGGATACCTTTATTCCACCGCACCAGATCGAATATCGTTTCGTGGCACAGTTTATTATGTCAGTAATGTGTACCGGCTGGTTCTGGGTACGTCTGCGTCACTATACTTATCGCAAACCGTTCTGGTTTGAGCTTAAAGAGATCGTTAAAACATTATTTGTTTTTTCACTGCTCGACCTCGCACTGATCGCTTTTTCTAAATGGGACTTCTCCCGCATGGTGTGGGTCTTCAGCTGGACATATGCCCTGCTACTGCTCCCACTGATGCGTGCTCTGGTGAAACGCGCCATCAACAAGGCGGGCCAGTGGCAGAAAGAGACCATCATTATCGGTTCCGGCCGCAATGCCACCGAAGCTTATGCGGCGCTGCAGAGTGAAGAGATCCTGGGCTACAACGTGCAGGCCTTTATCTCGGTTGATGATGTTCCTGCCCAGCAGAGCGTGAATGGCGTGCCCGTTATCACCTGGAAAGACATTAACTGGCAGACCATTGACCGCGATAACGTGCAGTTTATTGTTGCCATGGAGTATGAGCAGCAGCCAATGCGCGATCGCTGGCTGAAATTCCTGTCGAAGATGAACTGCCGTTCAGTCTCAGTGATCCCTACGCTGCGCGGTGTACCGCTTTATGGTACGGACATGTCCTTTATCTTTAGCCATGAAGTGATGATCCTGCGCGTCAGCAACAACCTGGCGAAACACTCCTCCCGTTTCATGAAGCGTGCCTTTGACATCGTGGTGGCGTCAATGCTGCTGCTGTTCCTTGGCCCGATCTTCGCCCTGCTCTGCTACATGGTGAAACGCGATGGCGGCAATGCAATTTATGGTCACGAACGCGTGGGCCAGAATGGCAAAAAATTCAAATGCCTGAAATTCCGTTCCATGGTGACCAATTCAAAAGAGGTGCTGGAGAAATTACTGGCAACCAGTGAAGAGGCGCGGATTGAGTGGGACAAAGATTTCAAACTGAAAAACGACCCGCGCGTGACCCGTATTGGTAGCTTCCTGCGAAAAACCAGTCTGGATGAGTTACCGCAGTTATGGAACGTGATCCGCGGCGAGATGAGCCTGGTGGGTCCGCGTCCGGTTATCGAAGCGGAGCTGGAGCGTTACGCGGGTGATGTCGACTATTACCTGATGGCCAAACCCGGCATGACAGGTCTTTGGCAGGTCAGCGGACGTAACGATATCGACTATGACACTCGCGTCTACTTTGACTCCTGGTATGTCAAAAACTGGGCGCTCTGGACCGATATCGCGATCCTGTTTAAAACCGCAGGGGTGGTATTACGCCGCGACGGCGCCTACTAGGCCTTTAATGCGATGCCTGTTTACAGCAGGCATCGCACTTTCCGCACGACTTCCTCTATCTTTTTTGCCTCTGAATCATTACCCTCTTCGATCGTTTTTCAACAGAACGTTACCCTCTGGTTGTTATGCAAAAATTTACGCTGCTGTTATTAAGCCTGGTGCTGCTGGCACCCTTAGGCATTGATCTCTATTTGCCCACGCTGCCACAAATCGCAGAAGGGCTGGATACGCCGGTTAACCTGGTTCAGACCACGATTCCGCTGTTTCTGCTGGTCATGGGGCTGGGACAACTGGTCACGGGTCCGCTGGTGGACAACTATGGCCGCAAGCCGATTGCCCTGCTGGGACTTGCGCTTTACATCGCCGGCAGTGCTATCGCTGCCACGGCGACATCATTCCCGCTGTTCGTCGTTGCTCGTCTGGTGCAGGGCTGTGGCGTCTGTTGTAGCGCCGTTGTCGCCTTTAGCGGCGTGCGCGACCGCCTGAGTGGCGATGATGCCGCACGCGCCTATGGATTCCTGAACGGCGCACTGAATATCGTTCCGGCACTCGCTCCGTTACTGGGTGGCCTGCTGGCCAGCGCCTTTGACTGGCGCGCGCCCTTCTGGTTCCTCTGCGCCTATGGTCTGCTGATTACGCTGCTGGTGATTATCTGGCTGCCCGAGACGCGCCCGGCAGATACCCTGCGGGTGAAAGGATTACCGGTTAAGCAGTACGCTGAAATCCTGCGTCAGCCGCGTTTTCTGGCGTTCGCTTTTGCCAATGCCGGTGCGCTGGGCATGGTGCTGACCTACGTGTCACTGGCACCACAGGTATTAATGACCGAAGGCGGCCTGACGCCGATCCAGTTCTCGTTTGCTTTCGGGGCCAACGGTTTCTGGATTATGTTTGTCAGCATGTTTGTGAATAAAGCGATTCGCAAAGCGGGTCGCCCTTTCTGTCTGGCAATGGGTTTTTTAACGATGCTGCTGGGGGCGGTACTACTGATGGCGGGAACGCAGATATTTCCGGCGGAAATGCAAACACACTGGGCGCTCTACATGTTCCCGGTGGCGTTATCGGTTGCCGGACTGGCCTTTACGGTAGGACCCGCCACCAGCTATGCGCTGGAGCCGTATCAGCAACAGGCAGGCGTGGCGTCCGCCCTGCAGGGATTTATTCAGATGGCTGGTGGTGCAGCAGGCAGCCTGGTAATCGTTGCGCTGCCGGTGGCGGAGAAGCTCTCGCTGAGCCTGATGATGCTGCTGGGTGCAGCGCTGGCGTTTATCGCCTGGCGCTGCAGCAGAAAGATGCGCGGCAGCCTGACCGCGCTTAAATAACGGTGACCGGAACGCGGGGTGCCAGGGCGCACATCAGCTCATACCCTACCGTTCCGGCTGCTTTTGCGACCTGATCGATTTTCACCTGCTCACCCCACAGCTCAACGGCTGAGCCAATGCCAGCCTGAGGGCAAGGCGTTAAGTCCACGGTAATCATATCCATGGAGACGGCTCCCACCACCTGCGTCATTACACCATCGACGCAGACCGGCGTGCCGGTTGGGGCATGACGCGGATAGCCATCAGCGTAACCGCAGGCCACCACGCCAATCCGCTGCGCCGTGCTGGCATGATAGCGATAGCCGTAACCCACGCCATCGCCAGCCTGTAATTGCTGAACCGCGATAATCTCACTGCTTAAGGTCATCACCGGCTGCAGGCCACTGCCTGCAATGTCCTGCCAGTTACCGCTGGGCGATGCGCCATACAGAATGATGCCAGGACGAACCCAGTCAAAATGCGCTTCAGGATGCCATAAGGTGCAGGCGGAGTTAGAGAGCGATCGCGGGCAGCTCAACCCTTCTGCCGCCTGCTCAATGCGCTGCAGCGGTGCAACTAAACCCTGCGGATTTTCAGCATCGGCGAAATGCGCCATCAGCGTCATCTCACCGACATTGCTCAGCGCCCGCAGTTTCTGCCACGCGCCGTTGACCTGCTCCGGGCGAAAGCCCAGACGGTTCATCCCGCTGTTCATTTTGAGATAAATATCAACCGGGGCAGAGAGTTGGGCACTGGCCAGTGCTTTGATTTGCCAGTTGCTGTGCACACTGGTAGTCAGACGATAGCGATCGATTAACTGCAAATCTTCTGGCTGGAAAAATCCCTCCAGTAACAGAATCGGTTTTTTCCAGCCCTGCTCACGCAGCTGAATCGCCTCCTCCATATTAAGCAGTGCGAAGCCGTCAGTGGCAGATAACGCCTCGCGGACGCGTTCAATACCATGGCCGTAAGCATTCGCTTTCACCACTGACCAGACGCGGGATGCAGGTGCCGCCTGGCGAACGACCGCCAGGTTCTGACGTAACGCCTGCTGATTGATGGTAGCGATAATCGGACGTGACATCCTCTCTCTCCCTGAAGACTTAACGAGTTGCGTTGGCGTTACGCAGCGGCGATGACGTCGCCGCGAAACCGGGTAAGTAGCGGAACACCGCTAAGTCATCCGCCGCAATGGCAGGCTTTTTACCGGAGATGAGATCGGCCAGCAGCTGACCAGAACCACACGCCATCGTCCAGCCCAGCGTACCGTGACCGGTATTGAGCCAGAGATTAGAAATTGGCGTGGCACCCACAATCGGCGTACCGTCTGGCGTCATCGGACGCAGCCCGGTCCAGAAACTCGCCTGCGCGACATGACCGCCTTCAGGATAGAGATCACTGACGACCATCTCCAGCGTTTCCCGACGTGCTTCAGTGAGTCTGGTGTTAAAACCAACAATCTCTGCCATGCCACCCACACGAATACGATCGTCAAAACGGGTCACCGCCACTTTGTAAGTCTCATCCAGAATGGTCGAAACCGGCGCAGCGTCAGGGTTTTTAATCGGAATGGTCAGAGAGTAGCCTTTTAGCGGATAGACCGGGATATCAATGACATTTTTTAACAGCGCGGTGGAGTAAGAACCAAAGGCCACCACATAACTATCCGCCTTGATGATCTCCTCACCACACTTCACACCATAAATACGATTGCCATCGCGCAGCAGGTGGTCAACCGGGGTGTTAAAGCGGAAAACGACGCCCGCCTCTTCGGCCATTTTTGCCAGACGCTGAGTGAAAAGCTGACAGTCACCGGTTTCATCGTTGGGCAGCCGTAATCCGCCAGTGAGTTTATGCTGCGTTGCCGCCAGAGCTGGCTCAACGCGTGACAGTTCATGCGCCTCTAACAGCTCATAGGGCACGCCCGCGTCGCGCAGCACGGCAATATCTTTGCTGGCGCTGTCAAACTGCTGTTGAGTGCGGAACAATTGTAATGTTCCACCCTGACGACCTTCATAGGCGATGCCGGTCTCAGAACGCAGCGCTTTCATGCAGTCGCGACTGTACTCGGCAATCCGTACCATGCGGCTTTTGTTCTGCTGATAGTGGTTGATGTCGCAGTTACGCAGCATGCGCCACATCCACTCCAGCTGAAAACTGCTGCCATCCAGCCGGATAGCCAGCGGCGCGTGGCGCTGAAACATCCACTTCACGGCTTTCAATGGCACGCCTGGCGCGGCCCAGGGTGCGGCATAACCGGGTGAGATCTGACCGGCATTACCCGCGCTGGTCTCCATCGCCGCCGCGGGTTGACGATCGATGACGGTCACCTGATGTCCGGCGCGCGCCAGATACCAGGCGCTTGCCACTCCCACCACACCACTTCCAAGAATTACAACGTGCATAGCTCCCCCACCCGGCATGTAAAAGCATAATTCACTGTTAAGAAGATGATAGTCAGCGGATTTACACAGCGGACATCACCCCATAAATTCAGCATCCATTTCACATCTTTTTCACTTTTCAGGTAACTAAAATCTTGCTGCCCGGCTAATTTCAGCGCTTTATGCGCCTTAATCACGAAAGACAGAAATAAATGACAACAGTGGCAGCTAAATCTGCGCATTGCAGGAGAATCCTTCAACCCCATACATTCCGCTTATAAACAGGATTATATTCCGCATTTTAAATTAATAGTCGCATCAAAGGCTGTTAAATTCTCTGCTGCAACACTCTTAATGATTTTGTGCCAAAGAATTCATTTGAGTTCGCATTTCGGATAAGCGACAGTGGGCTATCATTGTTGTGTTCGCTCAGTTTTTTTCGGGTTCCCTTTTTCAGGACGAAGCCTTAAATAACCAGAACGGGTTGTCTTTCGGGTCAGCCGGTTTGCAAAAAAGAGGTGCGCTATGACGACAATCTTTGACGAAGCCATCAGAGACAGCAAACGACTCAATGACGGACCAGACTGGACATTCGAACTGCTTGATGTCTATTTAGCAGAGATCGACCGGGTGGCTAAACTCTACCGGCTTGATACCTACCCGCACCAAATCGAAGTGATCACCTCTGAACAAATGATGGATGCCTATTCCAGCGTCGGCATGCCCATCAACTATTCACACTGGTCATTCGGTAAAAAGTTTATCGAGACCGAGCAGCGTTATAAGCACGGTCAGCAGGGGCTGGCCTATGAGATTGTCATCAACTCGAACCCCTGCATCGCCTACCTGATGGAAGAGAACACCATGACCATGCAGGCGCTGGTGATGGCGCATGCCTGCTATGGTCACAACTCATTCTTCAAAAATAATTATCTGTTCCGCAGCTGGACCGATGCCGGCTCAATTGTCGATTATCTGCTGTTTGCCAAAAACTATATCAGTGACTGCGAAGAGCGCTATGGCGTCGAAGAGGTCGAGCGACTACTCGATTCCTGCCATGCCTTAATGAATTATGGCGTCGATCGCTATAAACGCCCGCAGAAGATCTCCCTGCAGGAGGAGAAGGCGCGCCAGAAAAGTCGTGAAGAGTATCTGCAAAGTCAGGTAAACACATTGTGGCGCACGCTGCCACGACGTGAGACCGAGGCGGTGGCTTTTGAAGCCGCACGCTACCCTTCTGAGCCGCAGGAAAACCTGCTCTATTTTATGGAAAAAAACGCCCCGCTGCTGGAGTCCTGGCAGCGTGAGATCCTGCGCATCGTGCGCAAGGTAAGCCAGTATTTCTATCCACAGAAACAGACCCAGGTGATGAATGAGGGCTGGGCAACCTTCTGGCACTACACCATCCTGAATCACCTGTATGACGAAGGCAAAGTGTCGGAACGCTTTATGATGGAGTTCCTGCACAGTCACACCAATGTGGTGTTTCAGCCGCCTTATAACAGTCAGTGGTACAACGGTATCAACCCTTACGCCTTAGGGTTTGCGATGATGCAGGACATCAAGCGCATCTGTCAGTCGCCAACGGAAGAGGACCGCTACTGGTTCCCGGATATCGCCGGTTCCGACTGGCTGGAAACACTGCATTTTGCGATGCGTGAGTTCAAGGATGAGAGTTTTATCAGCCAGTTCCTGTCGCCGAAAGTGATGCGCGATTTCCGGCTGTTCACTGTGCTGGATGATGACCGCAATAACTATCTCGAAATCGCCGCGATCCACGATGAAGCGGGTTACCGGGCGATTCGTCAGCAACTTTCCGCACAGTACAACCTGAGTAATCTTGAGCCTAACATTCAGGTTTACAACGTTGATGTGCGCGGTGACCGTTCGCTGACACTGCGCTATGTGCCGCAGAGCCGCACGCCGCTGGATAAGAGCCGTCGCGAGGTGCTGAAGCATGTGCATCGCCTGTGGGGGTTCGATGTGATTCTGGAACAGCAGAACGAGGATGGCAGTGTGGAGCTGCTGGACCGCAATCCGCCACGCGGTTCTTCACTTTGAGGGGTCAGTTGAAGGTGACGGCTTAGAAACAAAAAACCGGACGCGATGTCCGGTTTTTTTTAACGTTTGTTGCCGAGATCGTCAGGCAAGTTTTTCTGCATGCTGTGCCAGATTTCACCGCTACGGCGACCATAGTTGCGCACCACATCCACAATCTCATCCTGTCCTGGTTCTTTATCGCACAGCGCCAGAAGCTTAAGATAGAAATCGCGCGCGACCTGGCGAGCTTCCGGATTAGAGAAGTAGTGACGACCAACGCGAGTATAGAGGCCTTTCAGGCCATTCAGAATCAAACCATAAATCGGGTTACCTGACGCAAATGCCAGGCCACGGAACACCCGATAATCAAGTTCGGTATAGGCATCAGCCTGATCGGCTGCGGCACTGACTGTCTCCAGCACTTCACGCGCTTTATCCGGATGATGACGCAGCGCTCGGCTGATAAAAATCGATGAAATGTTGCTGCGGACAGACAGCAGGTTGTCGATTAACACGGGAACGCTGTCGTGATCGAGACGGGCCAGGGTTTCCAGAATATTGAGGCCGGAGGTCTCCCAGAAATCGTTTACCCGTGTCGGTTTGCCATGCTGAATCGTCAGCCAGCCATCGCGTGCCAGTCGCTGCAGCACCTCACGCAAGGTAGTGCGCGTTACCCCAATCAATTCAGAAAGCTCACGCTCAGCAGGAAGAATCGATCCGGGCGGAAAGCGACTGTTCCAGATGCTTTCAATAATATACTCTTCAGCAAATCCCGCTGGACTCTGAGCCTTTATAACCATAGCAATGTGTTCTCGTTGCTTTTCTCATCATGATGGGGACTCATCATACCAGACGCCCTATAGCGGATATAGCCTGCGTACTCATTAAACCGGGCGTAGTCGCATATTTCAGAATGGCTGACAATCTAATCTGCTGCGCAGAGACAACCGTCATCAGAACAGTTTTATGGGCTGAAACAACCTGTGTCCCCGAACAGCATAATGGCGTTCTGAATGCGTGGAATGTTCGCGCAGGATAGTTGCTGCCAGCCGTTTCACTGACTGCCTTATGCGACCCACTCTCTCCGCCTGACTGATTTCAATCGCCGTGCTGATGCGACCTCCGCGGCGATAGCCTCTGCAGATCCTCATTTAACCTGTTCTGGATCAGAATCAGGTCATGTTTGCACACGATTTTTCCTTGCGACTGGCTGGTTTGCAAACGCTTTTGGTTTACACTGCGTGGCATTAACGTTTACAGGGAATGCAATATGTTGCGATATCTGAATCAATGTTCACGGGGCCGTGGAGCCTGGTTATTGCTGGCACTGACGGCGCTTGCACTGGAATTGACGGCACTCTTTTTTCAGCATGTGATGGGCCTGAAGCCCTGCGTAATGTGTATTTATGAGCGTAATGCCCTGTTTGGTGTGCTGGGTGCGGGTCTGGTGGGCGCAATTGCGCCTAAATCGCCGTTGCGTCTGGGCGCGCTGGCCTTGTGGATCTACAGTGCCTGGGAAGGACTGCGTCTCTCCTATGAACATACGATGATTCAGTTGCACCCTAACCCATTCACCACCTGTGATTTCGCCGCACGCTTCCCCAGCGGATTACCGCTGGATAAGTGGATGCCATCCGTGTTTCAGGCTACCGGTGATTGCGCTGATCGCAGCTGGACGTTCCTGACGCTCAGCATGCCACAGTGGATGATTGTGGTATTCGCCGGTTATCTGCTGGTTGCGGCGCTGGTACTGATTGCCCAGCCGCTAAAACCAAAACGTCGCGATCTCTTTAGTCGCTGAGATCAGGAAAGGCTGCCAATGGCAGCCTTTTTTTCATATCCCGACTCACGCGACGCGTTTAGCCGTTGCGATCGGGGCGATCGATAATGTGATCTTCCCAATCCCGCACTTCACTCTCGCGCACGGCAATATACCTTACAGAAATACGCTTCGCGTGCATGGCGGTTTTAGAACCGGCTCGCAGCGGATGCCAGGCGGGGAGATCTTTACCTTCACCCAGCAACCGGTATGCACAGGTACGCGGTAACCAGTTAAACGTGGTCAGATTTTCGCGCGTTAACTTGATGCAATCCTCTTCAAGTTCGAAGCGGCGCTCATAGTTGCGGCACTGGCAGGTTTTAATATTGAGCTGATTACAGGCGACATTGGTGAAGTAGATCTCATCGGTGTCTGCGTCCTGTAACTTGTTCAGGCAACACTGTCCACAACCATCACACAAGGATTCCCATTCCTCATCGCTCATTTGTGCCAGGCGTTTTTGTTGCCAGAAAGGGGTGTCTGTCATGATGATTTGTCCGGGTTGTGCCTAAACCGCACCTTATAAAGCCTATGCTGCGGTGATGCAAGTTTTTAGAGTACGCGCGTGCTGATGCCGTGACCCGCAAGGGAGACTTCCACCTGATCACCCGAGCGCATCGGGCCCACCCCTTCTGGCGTACCGGTCAGAATTACGTCACCGGCGCGCAGGGTAAAGTAGTGGCTCATGTGGGCAATCAGCGGCAGGATTTTATGAATCATATCTTCGGTGTTACCGTGCTGCCGCACTTCACCATTCACCACCAGTTTCAGTTCGACATTCTGCGGATCGCCACTGAAGTCTGACACCGGGATAAAACCGGAAACCGGACAGGCGTTATCAAAACCTTTGGATTTTTCCCAGGGCTGGCCTGCTTTTTTCAGCCCGGACTGCAGATCACGCAATGTCAGGTCCAGCGCCACGCCATAACCTGCAATCGCTTTAGCCACATGTGCCTCCGTCGCCTGCTTCAGCGTCCCGCCAATCAGCACGGCCAGTTCGACCTCGTGATGAACTTCGCCAAATGCGTCGGGAATAGAGAGCGGCTGGCGTAAATCACACAGCGCTGTTTCCGGCTTGATAAAGATCACCGGCTCAGTCGGCGTTGCGCTGCCCATTTCTTTAATGTGTTTTGCGTAATTACTGCCCACGCAAACCACTTTACTGACCGGAAAATCTAACAGAGCGCCTTGCCAGTTACGATGCTGATACATGCTCATCCCCTGTTCAGGTTAGGTGTGATGCCAGCGCTGCTGGCGGGTTGATGTTTGCTTTTGTGTTGATCGAAATGCCAACCTCATGGCGTGATAATAAGATCCTTTTAACGGTCCGGGGGATGGAATTTGTCAAAAAGCGTAAATGGCGGCGCTGAGGTGCTGAATAATCGTACAAATCAGGCGAAAAAAATGGGCAGGAAATTTAGAAACGGGTGAAACAGATAAGCTGCGCCGTTAATTTTACGCAGCGTCGGGCAATATTATCCTGCCAGGATCACGCCGACAGGATTTATATTTACAGAAGAATCTGAGTTAAACTTTTTTATCAGCCTCTAAATGAATTTTTAGCAGACTTTCAATCGGCGGAGGAAGTTGCAAATAATAGCCCTGCTCACTCAATCCCTGCTTAACTTTATTGATATCTGCATTTGCCAGCCTGTCGCGGCCCGCCAGCTTTAGCACCATCGCCAACTGCGGCTTGCCAAACCCTTTCAGCAATTCTTCAGGAACGCGCGAGAAATCGTCCTTTTTTTCTACATAGAGATAAGTCTGGTCACGTAACGGGCTTCTGTAGATCACACAAAACATATTTTTTACTCGAATTAACCGGCGTTGAGGCTTGTCTGAATATAGCTGTAACTATAACATGCTTGCAGAACTTCGAATATTCACCGTTAGCGCTTCAGTGATGATTTTATCATCGGCTTGCTAACGGTAGTGAAAACAGGACTGAGTCGGGACAGATGTCGCAAACGCCAATCGAATTCAAAGGTAGCAGTTTCACCCTATCTGTCGTCCATTTGCACCACCATGACCCTGCGGTGATTCGTAAGGCACTTCAGGACAAGATTGATCAGGCTCCGGATTTCCTGAAAAACGCACCGGTTGTACTTAACGTCGCCACATTGAGTGCCGAGGTTAACTGGAAACAGTTGCAGCAGGCGATTCTCGCCACCGGTTTACGTATTGTCGGCGTAAGCGGCTGCAAAAATGACGCACTGAAACGCATGATATCCCGGGCAGGCCTGCCGGTTCTGGCAGAAGGCAAAGAGTCCAGACCGCGTGCAGAAGCGCCACCACCCGTGCCAGTTCCTGAACCGCTGCCGGTGGTCACCGAAACGGTGGCAACGAAAACACGCATCGTGAACACGCCGGTGCGTTCAGGCCAGCAGATTTATGCGCGTGACGCTGATTTGATTATCACCAGCAGCGTCAGCGCCGGCGCCGAACTGGTCGCCGATGGCAACATTCATATTTACGGCATGATGCGCGGTCGCGCACTGGCGGGTGCCAGTGGTGATCGCAATTGCCAGATTTTTTGTACCAACCTGGCCGCCGAGCTGGTCTCGATTGCCGGAGAGTACTGGATCATGGATCAGATCCCGCAAGAATTTTTTGGTAAAGCCGCGCGTCTGTGCCTGCAGGATGGCGCGCTGACTATCCAGACACTTAATTAGGCCCCTTTTCTTTTGTTAAGGAAATCAACATTTATGGCACGCATTATTGTAGTTACATCCGGTAAAGGGGGCGTTGGTAAGACCACGTCAAGCGCGGCCATCGCCACCGGTTTAGCGCAGAAAGGCAAAAAGACGGTCGTTATCGACTTTGATATCGGTCTGCGTAATCTGGATTTGATCATGGGTTGTGAACGCCGCGTGGTTTATGACTTCGTCAACGTTATCCAGGGCGATGCCACGCTGAACCAGGCGCTGATTCGCGACAAACGCACTGAGCAACTCTACATTCTGCCCGCCTCGCAGACCCGTGATAAAGATGCGCTGACTCGCGAAGGTGTTGAAAAAGTTCTGAACGACTTAGCCGCTATGGAGTTCGATTTCATCGTCTGCGATTCACCGGCAGGGATTGAAACCGGTGCACTGATGGCGCTCTATTTTGCTGATGAAGCCATTATCACTACGAACCCGGAAGTCTCATCTGTACGTGACTCCGACCGTATCCTCGGTATTATTTCGTCTAAATCGCGTCGTGCGGAAAACAGTCAGGATCCGGTGAAGGAGCATCTGCTGCTGACCCGCTATAACCCTGGCCGGGTTAACCGTGGCGATATGCTGAGCATGGAAGATGTGCTGGAGATTCTGCGCATTCCTCTGGTTGGCGTGATTCCTGAAGATCAATCGGTGTTACGTGCCTCTAACCAGGGTGAACCGGTGATTCTTGACGGCGAATCTGATGCTGGCAAAGCCTATGCCGATACCGTTGAACGGTTGCTCGGTGAAGTACGCCCCTTCCGCTTTATCGAAGAAGAGAAGAAGGGTTTCCTGAAACGCCTGTTCGGGGGATAAACCATGGCATTACTTGATTTCTTTTTATCCCGGAAGAAGAACACTGCCAACATAGCCAAGGAAAGGCTGCAGATTATCGTGGCAGAACGGAGAAGGGGCGACAGTGAGCCCCATTATCTTCCGCAACTTAAGCGCGACATTCTGGAAGTGATTTGCAGATATGTGAAGATCGATCCCGAAATGGTGACTGTGCAGCTCGATCAGAAAGGTGACGATATCTCGATTCTGGAGCTGAACGTAACGTTGCCGGAAACGGATGAAGTGACTAAATGACGCTGACGGTTTCCTGAATTTCCCCTGCGCTCTGGCAGGGGAAATTTTTACCGTTAACAACCCGCCAGAATCTCCTCAATGCCGGGTTTCAGCAGTTCGCCCCGCCATCCGGTCAGTAACTCCGGTTGACGTCCCTGTGGCTTAAGCCCCCAGTGCTGGCTTAATACCTGATTAATCTGACGTCGTGACGCCAGTAATTCCTGACTGAACCCACTCTGCCCGCTGACTTGCTGCACCAGAGCTTTCATCGCTTTAAACACCTGCTTGTAATCAGGATGGTCGATCAGATTGCCCAGCGGAGCCGGCAGTTCACTTTCATCCAGCGCCTCTGCTTCGGCCACCAGCGCCACCAGCGTTTTACCGTGGAAACGGATTTCATGACCTGACAGTCCCAGATGATCCAGCTCACCCAGTGAACCTGGCATAAAGCGCGCGACTTTCCACAGGTGCTCTTCGCGCACAACAAAGTTAACCGCCATATCCTTTTCACGCGCCAGTTTCAGACGCCAGGCCGCCAGTCGCTGCAACGCGGCCAGTTGACGCGGACGCAATTGCCAGGCATTGGTGATATCCCGCCAGGCTTCATCCGGCGAAAGGCTATCCAGACGGCGCTGACAAAGATTGTCGCACTCACTGAGCGCCGCCGCCATGTTGCCGGCCTCTTCAGTGTTGATCATCAGCTGGCGCGCAATCGGCAGCAGATAGTGAACGTCTGCCGCCGCATATTCGCACTGACGCTGGGTCAGAGGGCGTGCCAGCCAGTCGGTGCGTGATTCACTTTTATCGAGTTCGACCTGCGTGAAATGCGCCACCATTGAGGCAAAGCCCCAGGAGAGCGGCTGGCCGGAGAAGGCTGCCAGAATCTGTGTATCGATCATCGGTGTCGGCAGCACGCCGAAACGGTGCAGGAAGACTTCCAGATCTTCACCTCCGGCATGGAGGAATTTGGTGACACGGGTGTCGGTAAGCAACGCAATAAAGGGTGACCAGTCACGGATATTCAGTGGGTCAATCAGCACCAATTGGTGATCGTCGAACAGCTGGATCAGGCCAAGCTGAGGATAGTAAGTACGGGTACGGACAAATTCGGTATCCAGTGCCACCGCCGCCTGCTGGCGCGCTTTCTGACACACGTCTGCCAGTTGATCATCCTGGTCGATAAGGGAATAGTTCACGTCTGATTTCCACCGCAGCTAACAACGCGCGGCGCTCCATGTTAAAAACAATAAAAACGCCGGACATGCCGGCGTTCAACCTCAATTTTGCCCGGATTCAGCTCGCGCCGGGTTTTACCTCGTCACGCAACTCGCGCCGCAGAATCTTGCCGACGTTGGTTTTGGGCAAATCATCACGAAACTCAATGATCTTCGGCACCTTGTAGCCTGTCAACTGACGGCGGCAGTGATCGAGCACGTCTTCTTTAGTCAGTGACGCGTCTTTTTTCACGATACAGACTTTTACGGCTTCGCCAGAAAGATCGCTCGGCACACCAATTGCCGCCGCTTCACGCACTTTAGGATGCTGCATCAGCACATCTTCGATTTCATTCGGATAGACATTAAAACCGGAGACCAGAATCATATCTTTTTTGCGGTCAACGATGCGGATAAAGCCTTCCTGATCAACGGTAACAATATCACCGCTGTGGAGCCAGCCATTTTTCAGCACTTCCGCTGTCGCTTCCGGATGCTGCCAGTAGCCCAGCATCACCTGGGGACCTTTGATGCAGAGCTCACCCGGCTCACCTGGCGGCACTTCGTTGCCATCGTCATCCAGAATCCGCACGTCTGTCGAGGGCACCGGCAGGCCGATACTGCCGGTATGACAGCTGATGTCATACGGATTGACTGACACCAGCGGCGAACATTCGGTCAGGCCATAGCCTTCCAGCAGATAGTGTCCGGTTAGCTTTTCCCAGCGTTCCGCCACCACTTTCTGCACAGCCATCCCGCCACCGGCCGAAAGACGCAGCGTTGAGAAATCGAGCTTATTGAACTGCTCATCGTTGAGCAGCGCATTGAACAGCGTGTTCACGCCAGTGATCGCGGTAAACGGAAATTTACCCAGCTCCTTAACGAAGCCAGGAATATCACGCGGATTCGTGATCAGCAGATTCTGACCGCCCAGCTCCAGGAAAAGCAGCCCATTCACTGTTAAAGCGAAAATGTGATAAAGCGGCAGCGCAGTGACGACAAACTCTTTACCGTCGCGCAGCACTTTACCGTAAGTCGCGCGGGTCTGCTCCAGGTTCGCCTGCATGTTGCGATGGGTCAGCATTGCCCCTTTGGCTACGCCGGTCGTGCCGCCGGTGTACTGCAGGAAAGCGAGATCGTCATTTGAGACGTTCGGACGCTGATAATTGAGTGTGGCACCCACGTCCAGAACATGACGAAAGGAGATGGCGCCAGGCAGATGATATTTAGGCACCAGCTTCTTCACATACTTGACGATAAAGTTAACCAGCGTCGCTTTTATGGGTGCCAGCTGATCGCCCATCCGCGTCAGAATGACATGACGCACCGCGGTTTCCGCCACCACTTTTTCCAGCGTGTGGGCAAAATTCGAGACGATGACGATGGCGCTGGCACCGCTGTCATTGAGCTGATGCCTGAGTTCACGTGGCGTATAGAGCGGGTTAACGTTGACCACCACCATGCCAGCGCGCAGCACACCAATCAGGGCCACCGGATACTGCAATAAGTTAGGCATCATCAGGGCCACGCGGTCACCCGCTTTCAGGCCCAGTTGCTGCTGGAGATAGGCGGCAAACGCGCGGCTCTTCTCCTCCAGCTGACGGTAACTCATCTTCTGACCCATGTTTATAAACGCGGGTTGATCAGCGTAGCGTTTTACGGCCTGCTCAAACAGATCCACCAGCGAGGTGTAACGATCTGCACTTATTTCGGCAGGCACATCTGCCGGGTAGCGTTTCAGCCAAACCTTATTCAAGGATTCACCCCGATAATTATGTTGTATTTCCATCGCTGCCTCAGCCAATCTGTTTTGTTAACAATATTTTAACTGATTGTACCAGTTTGCCTGGTTTGGCATGTTGAGGTTGCGAAGTGCATCACTAAATTTCGTGCAGCGAAAACAGGCAAATAAAAAGCCCGGCAGCGAGCACCGCAACCGGGCTGGATATCACCTTTTTCACCGTTACTCGGTCAGTATGGTTTGCACCTCAGTCGGCCCACTGTTAACCATACCCCAGTAAGGATTTGGGCCCCAGTAGCCGCCGCGATGACGAGTCGGACCATACCAGATCCAGGGATCCATTGGCTGAGGCGGTGCTGTTACTTGTTGCGCGAGACGCCAGCGCTGGTAACCTCGTACATCGATAACGGCAAATTTATAATCTGCCTCACCAATTTTGCCCTGCTCCGTTCCCTTCAGGGTACCCAGCACAGTGACATACTGGTTTCTGACATCCACTGGATCAACGAAGCCGTGGATATCGGCATAAATCCGCCCCACCGACGCCGCCCCCAGACGCGGTCTGGCGCTATCGTCCAGCGGCTGTGCAGCAATCTCAAGCCGGGTTTTGCCGTTCAGATTAGTGACATTCACGACCTTGCCGCCAAAGCGAGATTCCTGCCCGACGAAGATCGAAGGATCGCTCATGACCCGCAACAAATCCTGCTGCGGCTGAGGCGAGCTGCCCTGCAGTGTGTCGGGAATCGAGACACAACCGGTTAACGCCAGCACACAGGTCAGCAGCAGACCTGAAAGCCCTTTACCACACATTGACGACATAGACGTTCTCCCGTTAGGTAAAGACTTAGACTGGACGCATAACAATAAGTTGCGTGCATTTTACCGGCCAGGTAATTTTTTCCAGGCGACTTCATTACGCAGATAAGTGGGCTCCGCCGTCTCCGGCAGCAGCGTATTCCCCTGCGCCAGAGCAAGTATCGCCAGCGGCAGCATATCCTGAGCGGCAGGCAGCGTGACCTCACTGGCAACCAGCGTCAGTTCATGTCCCTGCTGCAGGCCAGGATAAGCCTGCCAGCCGGTGCCAGCGGTCATCCATTCGCCAGAGAGCGCCTGCATACGTGCCAGTGCCGCTTCCGGCGACAACACACTTTCGCTGGCTTCGCCCTGCCAGGCACCGTGCTCATCACGCTGATATTCGGCCCAATAGACTTCGCCCATCCGCGCGTCAATCGCCGTTAATACCCGGGTTGCCCCGTGAAGGCGCCATGCGCCTTCCGCCAGCGTCGCGAGGGTAGAAACCGCGATCATCGGCAGTGCTGCGCCCAGTGCAAGGCCCTGCGCAATGCCAATGCCAATGCGTATGCCAGTAAAACTGCCCGGGCCGCGACCAAAGGCGAGCGCGTCCAGTTCGGTCAGTTCCAGCTGCTGTGCCAGCAGGAGCTCTTCGACCAGCGGTAAAATACGCTGGGTATGATCACGCGGGGCGATCTCGAATCGGGCATCAATCTGTTGCTGATTCAGCAAGGCAGCTGAACAGGCTTCTGTCGCCGTATCCAGCGCTAAAATTCGGGCTGACATGACCACCTCAGAAGAAAGAAAAACGGCGCGCATATTAGCATAAAATTATGCGTCTGGTTCGGGTTGCTGACGGATAAAGGCGATGGCGCGGTCAATGTCCCGGGTGCGCGGCGTAGGTGGCAGGCTATTGAGAAATAACGCGCCATAAGGACGCGATACCAGCCGCTGATCGCAAATCACCAGCACACCCCGATCATCCGTATCACGGATCAACCGCCCCACCCCCTGCTTCAGCGTGATCACGGCATCCGGTAGCTGCACATCCGTGAAGGGATCGCCGCCACGAATCCGGCAATCTTCCATTCTGGCTTTTAACAGGGGATCTTCCGGCGAGGTGAACGGCAGTTTATCAATAATGACCAGCGACAGCGCATCACCCCGCACATCAACCCCTTCCCAGAAACTGCTGGTCGCCACCAGCAGGGCGTTGCCTTTGTCGATGAACTGTTTCAGTAACTGACCTTTGCTGGTTTCACCCTGTACCAGCACAGGCAGGGTCATTGAAGCGCGAAATTCTGCCGCCAGTTCACGCATCATCAGGTGCGATGTGCAGAGGAAGAAACAGCGGCCTTTGTTGGCATCGATCAGCGGTTTCATCATCGCGGCCAGCTGGCGTGCGCCGCCGGGACGGTTAGGCTCAGGCAGATTGCGCGGCACGCAGAGCAGTGCCTGTTTGGCAAAATCGAACGGGCTGTTCAGAATCAGGCTCTTTGCCGCATTCACACCCAGTCGTTCGGCGAAGTGGGACATCTTCTCATCCACCGCCAGGGTGGCCGAGGTGAAGATCCACGCCGCTTTACGGTTGTCCATCACTTCCCGGAAGCGTTCAGCGACCGAGAGCGGCGTCAGCGCCAGAATAAAATGACGCGACGTACATTCATACCAGTAGCTGTAGCCCGGCTCGTTAATCGCCCGTAACCGTTTTAAGCGGGTACGGTAAAGCGCGGCGCGCTCAAAGGCGGCATCCAGCAGAGCTGAACGACCCAGCGAGAGTTTGATAACGTCGTAACAGAGCTCCAGCGCATCGTCCAGCAGGGTGAACATGCGCAGTATCTGGTTATCGCTCAGCAGTTCGCGCAAATTACCGCGATAACCCGGATCGCCTAATGACAGGCGGAAATCCTGTGCGCATTGCGCCAGTCGATCAGCTGATTTCTGCAGTTGCTGGGCATCACGCACTTCCGTGCGGTAGGCGGTAATAATATCTTTAGCCAGATCGAGTAACTGGCGGCTGGAGAGTTGCTGACCAAAATACTGGCTGGCGATATCGGGCAACTGATGGGCTTCATCGAAGATCATCACATCAGCCTCGGGAATCAATTCGCCAAAGCCCCCCTCTTTTACCACCAGGTCGGCAAGAAACAAATGGTGGTTAACGACCACCACATCAGCGTCCATGGCGCGCTTACGTGCCATGACCACAAAACACTCTTTATAGCGCGGACAATCCGTGCCCAGGCAGTTGTCGTTGGTGCTGGTCACCAGCGGCCAGATCGGACTATCTTCGGTCACACCCGCACAGCTGCTGATGTCGCCATCTTTTGTCTGTGATGACCAACTGCGCAGCGTCACCAGATCGGTTAGCGCCTGCACGGTGAGCTCACCACCGGCCATCGACTGCTGTTCCATGCGTTCCAGGCAGAGATAGTTAGATCGCCCTTTCAGCAAGGCCGTTTTCCCTTTGAACTTCAGTGCCTTAATCATGGTGGGCAGATCGCGGCCATAAAGCTGATCCTGCAGCGCTTTTGAGCCGGTGGAGACAATGACTTTTTTTCCGGCCCGCAAGGCGGGTGCCAGGTAAGCATAGGTTTTGCCGGTGCCGGTGCCGGCTTCAACCACCAGTTCACCCTGCTGTTTTACGGCTTCAGATACCGCCTGCGCCATCTCACGTTGTGCTTCACGCGGTTTAAAACCCGCGATCGCCAACGCCAGTGCGCCATCCACTGCAAAATCGTCTGCCACATACCCTCTCTAAGAACGGCAAAAACACTGTAATTATGTCAGTATTGGATAAACAAATCAAAATCGATAAATATCAACAGGTTGAGGTTTTAGCCGTTTCAGGTGCGGCGGTACTTGACCCGAAAGTACGATAAGAAAACCTGAAATTTTACCGCTTCATTAAATACTCTGCTGAATAAGCTAATTAATAACAGGGACATTATTCCATTCGCTTTTTAATCTGTAAGGCGATAAACCGCCGTGCATCCGCGCAGGAATCGCTAAAGGTTTTCATCGATGCGAATGTCAGTAAGACTAATGACTGAAGGATTTTATCCGGGTAGTTTATCTGAACAACCCGAGCGGTCAGAGGGTCATCACCAGGGTGTTGTTTAGCCAGATTCCAGCAACCCGGGTAAAGCGGAAAAGGCGCGGAGAGAAGTGAGTCAATGAGACCGGTGTAGAAACCGCAAAACTGCGCGACTGACGGTTTTGCGGCGTGAGTCAGAATTCAGAAGAAATAGAGGTCGTCAGACAACCGTTTCAAACGCCTAAACATCCTTTTCTAAGGGATCGTTTTCCTCATCCTCTTCTTCATCTTCCGGATAGATCTCAGCATCATCTGGCAGCGGTTCATCGTAATCAGGACGTTCAGACATAATTACCTCCGGTGATAAATAGCAAGGCTGCTATTTCAACTGATCATAGTTAACACTCACTGGAGGCCGCACACTTTCCACCTGAAATGTGAACCAAACGTGAATTCACTGTAATGGACTGAAAACAGCCCAACCGCACCTTGCTAATGATGCAGGTACAGTGCACCCGCCAGCATGATGATGAACAGCACGGCAAAGGTAACAAATCCCTGCTTACTGCCTTTGGATAACCCCACAAATGCCGCGATAACAATAAACAGCAGCGTCAGAGCGCCAGCCATTACCCAAAAAAGATACTGCGTATTCGCCATGCTTTAATCCTCAACCTGTGGCGCAATCTCATGACTGATTTATAACATTTTTAAGCCGCCAGTTCCCCTAATTCCGTGTTTCTTATCCCCTGTCAGCGCTAACAGCAGGCGCGATTAAGGACACCTCATTGTCAGCGCAGTTAGCGCCACAGTGTGATGCAGTTATCAAATGCAAATGAACACATCAGGTAATCAAAAGGCAGGATTATAATGATTAAATCAGCTTACTGTTGGGATGTGGCACCCGTAGGCTGATGTGCTGAGACTGGCTTAACATTGCCCTTCAGGTGATGTTTCGCAGATGGCTAAACCCGACTGCCTGTTTCAGGCGGAGGTACATCATGAATTATGTCCGCATCGGATCTCTGGCTGGCGTGCTGCTGCTCTGCGGCTGCCAGGCACCTACCCCTGATCAGGCTCGTCTGCAGCAACCCGTTTTCCAGGGCCAAAGCGCCCGCACCGTCCCTCAGCTCAGCGACTGTATTTATCGCGGCTGGTCCACCACCAGCGTCATTGCACGGGATAACACCACCCACACCCAGCCGAACGGCAGTGAGATCAGCGTCTTTACCTGGGAAGATTCTATTTTTGCGGATGTTTCGCCCCGCCGAAAAGGTGCTGATGTGAAATATTTCACCACCTTCCGGATGTCCCCGGAAGTGATGGCAGACAGACAGGCGATTGTTGAGCGCTGCCTGTAAAGCGTAAGAGGTGACAGCGATATCAGGAGTGTGCCAGGCTAATGCGCAATTAACCAGGGAGAAACCGATGAGTATTACCCGCATTGACCCGGAACATCGTATGTCCGAAGCCGTCATTCATAACGACACAATCTATTACACCAGTGTGCCCGAAAATCTGGATGCCGACGCAGAAGCACAGACCGCCAATGCGCTGGCGGTGATTGACGCCATTCTGACCCGGCTCGGTAGCGATAAAAGCAAAATTCTGGATGCGACGCTGTTCCTGGTAGATAAAGCCGACTTCCCCGCCATGAACCGCGCCTGGGATGCCTGGGTTTCGCCGGGCAATGCGCCGGTGCGCTGTACGGTTCAGGCCGGTCTGCTAAATCCAAAATACAAGATCGAAATTAAAATCATCGCTGCACGTTAAACCTGCCGGGCGTTATTCCTCTTCGTTTTCGTCATCTTCGTCTTCGAATAACGCCCGAATACGTTCGCCCTTGTGATTTTCGCGGATTTCCTGCGCCACCTGGGCGATTGCTTCACCGCTCGATAGTCCGCCTGCCATCAGCGCCTGAATACGTTCGACGGCCTGTTGTTGTTGCTCATGAGAGAGAGCCGGTAATCCAATAAACATTTTTTACTCCTGCGTTGGGTCAGACAGTATCCCACGTGGAACTAACAGGTGCCAGTGAGGAAAAAATATGTCAGTCTGACCGCCTCTTAGCTTTCTGATTTGTCTGCCCGATGATTGTTGAAACCCTCACGCTTGATTATACCCCCGATGCGCTGACTCAGCGTTTCGCCACCCTTGCCCATCTGCCCTGGGCGATGCTGCTCTCCTCCGCGCAGGCCAGCCACAGTGACAACCGTTTTGATCTTCTGACCGCCGATCCCCGCGCCACCCTGGTGACCCGCGGCGCACTCACGACGCTCAGCGACCCAACCGGTACAACCGAATCAACCGCCGATCCCCTGTTGCTGGTGCAGCAACAGTGTGATGCGCTGGGCGTCACACCTGCATCCAGCGAGACGCTGCCGTTTCAGGGCGGTGCGCTGGGGCTGTTTGGTTATGACCTGGGCCGCCGGTTTGAGTCCCTGCCGCAGCGGGCTGCAGCCGATCTCACTACGCCTGACATGGCCGCAGGAATCTATGACTGGGCATTGATTGCCGACCATCATCAGCAAACCCTGACGCTCGTGGCGTTGAGCAATGTTGAAGAACGTGCCGCCTGGCTGGCACAGTGGCCTGTACGCGAAACTGTACCCTTTTCGCTGACAAGCCGCTGGCGCTCTAATATGAGCTATGCCGAATACGCCGCGCGCTTTGCCGCCGTTCAGGCTTATATTCAGGCCGGTGACTGTTATCAGGTAAACCTGGCACAGCGTTTTCAGGCGGGTTATCAGGGTGATGAGTGGCAGGCATTCACTCTCCTCAATGCGGCTAACCGCGCACCCTTCAGCGCGTTTCTGCGGCTGCCTGACAGTGCAATTCTCAGCCTGTCGCCGGAACGCTTCCTGTCGCTGAATAACAAGCAGATTGAAACTCGCCCCATTAAAGGGACCCGACCACGCTGTGACGATCCGATTGCCGACGCACAACAGGCGGAGTCGTTGCGCCATGCGGAGAAAGATCGGGCTGAAAATCTGATGATTGTTGATTTGCTGCGCAACGATATGGGCCGTGTGGCGCGACCCGGTTCGGTTACGGTGCCAGAGCTGTTTGTGGTTGAACCCTTCCCCGCCGTGCATCACCTGGTGAGCACGGTGCGGGCGCAGCTACCTGACAGCCTGCAGGCCACTGATTTACTGCGCGCCTGTTTTCCTGGCGGCTCGATAACCGGTGCACCTAAGATTCGGGCAATGGAGATTATTGATGAACTGGAACCGCAGCGCCGCAATGCCTGGTGCGGCAGCATCGGCTATATCAGCCTGTGTGGCCGGATGGATACCAGCATCACGATTCGCACGCTAATCGCCGAAGGCCAGCAACTCTACTGCTCTGCCGGTGGCGGATTGGTGGCTGACAGCGATCCGGAAGCGGAGTATCAGGAAACGCTCGATAAAGTCAGCCGGATCTTACCGACACTTGAGCAGGCAGGAGGTTCAGTTGGCACTGACGATTGATGTTTTTCGCAGCCGTTTTTTATTGCAGCAACCCGCCCGCAGCACCCAGCGTCTCTCAGGACGTCATGCTGCGGTGCTGGTGCCTATTGTGGCCCGTCCTGAGCCGGGTTTGTTGCTGACGCAGCGTTCGCAGGCCCTGCGCAAGCACGCCGGACAGGTCGCCTTTCCCGGCGGGATGCAGGATGACACCGACGCCTCACTGATCAACACAGCACTCCGTGAAGCGCAGGAAGAGGTCGGCATCGATCCGCAGCAGGTCGAGATACTGGGTGCGCTGCCTGCCGTCACCAGCAGCACCGGCTTCCAGGTCACGCCCGTGCTGGGCATTATTCCGGCCGATTTACGACTTACTCTTAACCCGGATGAGGTCAGCAGTGCTTTTGAGATGCCGCTGGCCGAAGCTCTGCAGCTAAGCCGCTACAGCGCGCTGGAGGTGCATCGGGCCGGTGTACGCCATCCGGTCTGGCTCTCGCGCTACCAGGATTATCTGGTGTGGGGCATGACCGCCGGAATCATCCGTTCATTGAGCACCCAGATCGCCTTCTGAAACCTTTTTGCCTGTTTTTTCACAGATGCTCGCCAGCGACCTGCCGGGCTGCGCTATAATTTTTTCTATCGTTTTAGATAAGTTTATTTCATGCGAAAAAGCGCTCTTTTCCGGTGCATGACTATTACTATGGGCGCCATAAACTGCCCCGGCAGACTGAGAATAATTGTGAGGAGTGTCACCTGTGATTAGTGTTTTCGACATGTTCAAAGTGGGCATCGGCCCATCGAGTTCGCATACTGTCGGCCCGATGAAAGCGGGTAAGCAGTTTGTGGATTTGCTGTGCGAACAGGAAAAGCTTCAGGAGGTGACCCGAATCGCCGTAGATGTCTATGGTTCTCTGTCTCTGACCGGCAAAGGCCATCATACGGATATCGCGATCATCATGGGTCTGGCGGGTGAATCGCCCGATACCGTGGATATTGATGCGATACCCGCGTTTATTAAAGATGTCGAACAGCGTGAGCGGCTGCTGCTGGCGAAAGGCGCGCATGAAGTCGATTTTCCGCGCGAAGGCGGCATGGTGTTCCGCAGCGAGAACCTCTCGCTGCATGAAAATGGTCTGCGTCTGCTGGCGTTTGCAGGTGACCTGCTGATTCTGTCGAAGACCTATTACTCCGTTGGCGGCGGTTTCATCGTTGATGAAGAGCACTTTGGGCAGTCGGCACTGGATGAAGTGTCAGTGCCATGGCCGTTTCATTCCGCTAAAGATCTGCTGGCGCACTGCCATGAGACCGGCCTCTCCCTCTCTGGCCTGGTGATGAAAAATGAGCTGGCGCTGCACAGCCGCGATGAGATCTATGCCTATTTCACCGATATCTGGCAGACGATGCAGGCCTGTATCGATCGCGGTCTGAATACCGAAGGTGTGTTGCCCGGACCGCTGCGCGTGCCACGTCGTGCTGCCTCACTGCGTCGCCTCCTGACCTCCTCCACTAAGCACTCCAGTGACCCGATGATTGTTATCGACTGGATTAATATGTATGCACTGGCCGTCAACGAAGAGAACGCCGCAGGAGGTCGTGTCGTCACCGCACCAACAAACGGTGCCTGTGGCATCGTGCCGGCGGTGCTGGCTTATTACGATCACTTTATCGAGCCGGTAACCCCCGATATTTTTCTGCGCTATTTCCTTGCCTCCGGCGCCATTGGCGTACTGTACAAAATGAACGCATCTATTTCCGGTGCTGAAGTGGGTTGCCAGGGTGAAGTGGGTGTGGCCTGCTCCATGGCGGCGGCCGGTCTGGCCGAGTTGCTGGGCGGCAGTCCTGAGCAAGTCTGCGTGGCCGCTGAAATTGGCATGGAGCACAACCTGGGACTAACCTGTGACCCGGTTGCCGGTCAGGTTCAGGTGCCCTGCATTGAGCGCAATGCTATCGCCTCAGTTAAAGCCATTAACGCGGCGCGAATGGCACTGCGTCGTACCAGCGAACCTCGCGTCTCGCTGGATAAGGTTATTGAGACGATGTATGAAACGGGCAAAGATATGAACGCTAAATACCGCGAAACCTCACGCGGCGGTCTGGCAATTAAAGTGCAGTGTGATTGAACGAAACGTTTAAATGTTTAAATAACGTTCAACTGTAATAAAATCCGCATCCTGCGCTATCTCAGCGCAGGTTTTAACGGTAGAGTGTTTTCCGCGCAACCGTCCGGCTTTCGTCGCTTTCCAGACCCGCTTTTCTGCATTTCGGCCTCAATATTGATCTGGCCGTGCCGATACTAACCCCGTAATTTTTTGCTTTATTCTGGCTTTTTGGGAAGGTGGATACTGATGTTTATGGCCCAGCAATTTGTTGGACAATTCAGACGCAAGCGTTTGTTCATAGCATTCTCAATCGCCATCGTGGTCATGATATTGACGCTGGCCTTTCGCTATTTTGAAGAAAAGTCACGTATTGAACGTCAGGCAATGGATTTCGCCAATAAAGCGATTATGCGGTTTGACCGGATGTTTTCGCCGCTGGAAGTTTCCGCGAATAATACGCTGGGCCTCGTGGGTGTACCCTGCAACAATGTTCGTTTTCCACTCATCGAAAAAATCTCTTCTCTGCAGACGCTCCGGGCGATTCTGCTGGTGGATAACGATGTACTTTACTGCTCCAGTGTTTATGGACCCCGCGCGATTCCTTTTAGCCAGACCTGGCCCGACCTTGCCTATAATGGCGAGCGTATGACCCTCTCAACCGATGATTATCTTCTCAAAGGCTCACCGATTTTAATGTTGTGGACGCCAAAAAGCCCGGATAACCGCTCAGGCATTTTGCAGGTAATTAACATCGAAATGATGAGCAATTATCTGCTGGAGCCGCAGTTACCCTGGGTTGAACGCGCCGTGTTTAACGTTAACGGACAGAGCCTGGAGTATGGTAATCCGTTGATCGAGTCGACAGTCGCTGCAGACGATGAGGTGAGCTATGAACAAGGCTCGCTGCGCTATCCATTCACGCTTACACTCTATGGCCCCTCTCCTACCCGATCGGCGCTGGCAACGCTTCCCTCACAGCTGCCGCTGGCAGTGCTGCTGAGCCTGCTTATGGGCTATATCGTCTGGCTGGCAACCGCAAATCGCATGAGCCTGAGCTGGCAAATCAGTTATGGCATTACCGCCCGCGAGTTTATGGTTTATTGCCAGCCACTGATCAATAGCAAAAGTGGTCAGTGCGACGGTATTGAGATACTGATGCGCTGGCATAATGCCCGTCAGGGCTGGATTGCGCCGGATGTTTTTATTCCGCTGGCTGAGCGCCAGAATCTGATCAAGCCGCTGACGCGCTTTGTGCTGAATGAAGTGGTGAGTCAGCTACCGCTCTTGCCCACGGATCCCGGCTTCCATATCGCTATCAACGTGGCTGCCAGTCATTTCCGGGACGGCGCAATTATTGAAGATCTGCAAAAGCTGTGGTGGCCCGCCTCGCCAGTGCCGACACTGATGGTGGAGCTCACCGAGCGGGATGCACTCCCGGTGGTGGATCAATCGGTCATTACGCAGCTGCACGATATCGGCGTTCAGCTGGCGATTGATGACTTCGGCACCGGTCATAGTTCACTCTCCTATCTGAAAGACCTGCAGCCCGACGTGCTGAAAATAGACAAAATTTTCACAGCAGCTATCGGCACTGACGCCATCAACGCGACGGTAACGGATATGGTGATTTCGCTGGCCCAGCGCCTGAACATCAGTCTGGTTGCTGAGGGCGTGGAAACGGCTGTGCAGGCGGCTTATCTGCGCGAACGCGGCGTGGATCATCTGCAGGGTTACTATTTTGCCCGTCCGATGCCGCTGCAGGATTTTCCGGCGTGGCTGTTACTGCACCAGGCCGATACCCACAGATAAAAAAACAGCCGCGACGTTGAAGCAGCGGCTGTCGGGAAGATTTACCGCGGCCGGTTATGCCAGCCGCGCCTTAGCAACAACGTGAAGAATTAACCCTCTTCATCTTCGTCATGCGGTTTATCTTTGGTGACACGCACCAGATCGATGCGGTAGTCGGTCGCTTCGATGATCTGGAAGTGCAGCGGAGTGATATCAATTACATCGCCAGGCAGCGGTAACTGCCCTTTCTGCTCAATCAGCAGACCGGCCAGCGAGGCGTGGTCCTCTGTCGGATCGACCAGCTCATGGAAATCGAGCAGTTGCTGCAGCGAATGCAGATCGGTCCCGCCCTTAACTAACCAGCCATCACCGTCCGCCACAATATCAGGCGTTTCATCTTCATCCGGGAATTCACCCGCGATCGCTTCCAGCACGTCCAGTGGCGTGATCAAACCCTGGACCACACCAAACTCGTTGGTGACGATAACGAAGCTACCTTTGGCACGGCGCAGCACGCCAAGCAGGTTAATCGGATCCAGCGTCTCCGGCACCACAATGGTCGGGCTATTGGCCGCAAAGGTTGCCACATCCACGCCATGCTCCAGCGCCACCAGCAGCTCTTTAGCGCGCACTACGCCGACAATTTCGTCCAGCTCACCCCGGCAGACCGGAAACAGACTGTGGGGGGTATCAAGCAGCTGACCGCGAATCTCATCCACCGGACGATTCGCATCAACCCAGGAGATTTCACCGCGCGGCGTCATGATGCTGCGAATTGAACGTGACGCCAGGGTCAGTACGCCATTAATCATGTAACGTTCTTCATCTTTAAACGCTTCCTGCGGCATCGCTTCCGCCAGCGCAGCCTCTTCGCTGCTGCTGGTGTTACTGTTACTGGCCATCTGGGCACGATTGCGGCCTCCCATCAGGCGCAGAATCGCCTCTGCGGTACGTTCACGCATCGGACGGTTGGACTGATGGCGGATAAAGTTTCGACGCGCAATCTGGTTAAACATCTCAATCAGAATTGAGAAGCCGATTGCCGCATAGAGATAACCTTTAGGAATATGGAAGCCAAAGCCTTCTGCCACCAGTGACAGACCGATCATTAACAGGAAGCTCAGACAGAGCACCACCACGGTCGGATGCGCGTTAACGAAGTTAGTTAACGGCTTAGACGCCAGCAGCATCACACCCATCGCAATCACCACAGCCGTCATCATCACCGGCAGGTGGTTGACCATACCTACAGCCGTAATCACAGCATCCAGCGAGAAGACCGCATCCAGCACCACAATCTGCGTCACGACTGCCCAGAAACTGGCATATCCCCGATTACCTGATCCGTCGAGCTGCCGGTTCTCCAGCCTCTCGTGCAACTCCATCGTCGCCTTAAATAACAGGAACAGACCACCCGCCAGCAGAATTAAATCACGACCCGCAAAGCTGAAACCGCCTACGCTGAAAAGAGGTGTTGTCAGCGTCACCATCCAGGAAATCAGTGACAGCAGGCCCAGACGCATAATCAGTGCCAGCGACAGGCCAATCAAACGGGCCTTGTCACGCTGCTTTGGCGGCAGTTTGTCGGCCAGAATGGCAATAAACACCAGATTATCGATGCCGAGTACGATTTCCAGCACGATGAGCGTCAGTAAACCCGCCCAGATTGAGGGGTCGAATAAAAATTCCATTATTTATGACTCCAGAACAGGGAACAGATTGAGCCGGTGCGTATCAGCGCAGCAAAGCGTGACATCCGGGTGGTCGGGAAAGCGGTGAAAACGCCGCGAGGCGAAGGGTGACGCGCCAGCAGGCGCAAAGAACAGGTTAAGCGACGTCGGTGACGATCCATAAAGGTGGGCTGAAGCCCGTTACTCCTGAGTATTAAACAGAACGTTAATGTATCAGGTCGGTGATTTGCGTCAAAAAATTTTCTTATTTTTACAATCTGCAGAGCGGATGATCGGGCGCATAAAAAGGGTGACTCGCCTCTTCACAGGGTGAATAGCTGACAGACATCACATAATTTATTTTTTCGATCACTAAAATAAATCGCGACTTTATCGCCTTAACGTCATTAACCCATGTTTTTTCGACGCTAAACCGATTAATCGAATCACCCGGTTAAAACAATAACCAAAGCATGACTCAATACAGTTCATTGACTCAGATGAGCATCTCTAGCGAACGGAGGTAGCACGTGACCATTGCGATTGTAATTGGTACACACGGCTGGGCAGCGGAACAACTGCTGAAAACAGCAGAAATGCTGTTGGGCGAGCAGGACAATGTCGGCTGGATAGATTTTGTCCCTGGTGAAAATGCAGAAACGCTGATTGAAAAATATAATGCACGACTGGCAGAACTGGATACCAGCAAAGGGGTCCTGTTTTTAGTCGATACCTGGGGTGGCAGCCCGTTTAATGCGGCCAGCCGTATCGTCGTCGATAAGCCCCAGTATGAGGTCATCGCCGGGGTCAATATCCCGATGCTGGTCGAAACCCTGATGGCGCGCGATGACGATCCCGGATTTGACGAACTGGTCGCCGTCGCGGTCGAAACTGGCCGTGAAGGGGTTAAAGCCCTGAAAGCCAAAGAAGAAGCACCGGCACCGGCTGCGGTAAAACCGGCCGCTGCAGCGCAACCGGCTAAACCGATGGCACCTGGCGATCACATGAAAATCGGACTGACGCGCATAGATGACCGTCTGATTCATGGACAGGTCGCGACACGCTGGACGAAAGAGACCAACGTTCAACGCATTATCGTGGTCAGTGATGAAGTGGCCAACGACCACGTGCGTAAAACCCTGCTGACGCAGGTCGCCCCGCCCGGCGTGACAGCCCATGTGGTGGATGTCGATAAAATGGTGCGGGTGTGGAATAACCCGAAGTATGGTCAGGATCGCGTGATGCTGCTGTTTACCAATCCCACCGATGTTCTGCGCGTCGTGGAACAGGGTGTGGATATTAAAACGGTGAACATCGGCGGGATGGCATTTCGCCAGGGAAAAACCCAGGTGAATAATGCAATCTCGGTTGATGAAAAAGATATTGCCGCCTTCCGAAAACTCAACGAACGCAATATTGAACTGGAAGTGCGTAAAGTTTCCAGTGACCAGAAACTGAAAATGATGGATCTGATTGCGAAAGTTAACGCGTAACAGAAGCACTTCTGCGCCTGCGTTTCCGGGCTCGTCGTTATCCTGCTGAGGACAAGAAGTATGATGGAAATAACCTCGCTACAAATTATTTTAATTTTTATTGTCGCCTGCATTGCCGGTATGGGGTCGATTCTGGATGAGTTTCAGTTTCACCGACCGCTGGTGGCCTGTACTCTGATTGGTATCGTGCTGGGTGATATGAAAACCGGCATTATCATCGGGGGTACGCTGGAGATGATTGCACTGGGCTGGATGAACATCGGTGCCGCCGTGGCCCCTGATGCCGCCCTCGCCTCCATTATCTCGACCATCCTGGTGATCGCCGGCGGTCAGAGTGTGGGTGCCGGTATCGCGCTGGCCATTCCGCTGGCGGCGGCCGGACAGGTGCTGACCATTATCGTGCGTACCCTGACTGTGGCCTTCCAGCACGCAGCTGATAAAGCCGCCGAAAAAGGTAACCTCACGGCCATCTCCTGGATCCATGTCTCTGCCCTGTTGTTGCAGGCGATGCGTATCGCTATTCCGGCGCTGATTGTGGCGATTTCGGTCGGCACCAGTGCGGTTCACGCCCTGCTCAGTTCTATCCCTGAAGTCGTCACCAACGGTCTGAATATCGCGGGTGGCATGATTGTGGTCGTCGGTTACGCGATGGTCATCAACATGATGCGCGCAGGCTACCTGATGCCGTTCTTCTATCTCGGCTTCGTCACCGCGGCGTTTACCAACTTTAACCTGGTGGCGCTGGGCGTGATTGGCGTGGTCATGGCCGTGCTCTACATCCAGCTCAGCCCGAAATACAACCGTGTAGCAGGCGCACCCAATGGTGCAGCAACCGCAAACGATCTTGATAACGAACTCGATTAAGGAACAGGTGAGCACATGGTTGATATTACGAAAGTCGAAAAGAAACTGACAGCCGGAGATGTTCGCGCCGTCTTTATGCGCTCGAACCTGTTCCAGGGCTCATGGAACTTTGAACGTATGCAGGCGCTGGGCTTCTGCTTCTCTATGGTGCCGGTGATCCGCCGTCTCTATCCGGAGAACAACGATGAGCGTAAGCAGGCAATAAAGCGTCATCTGGAGTTCTTTAACACCCATCCTTATGTGGCCGCGCCGGTACTGGGCGTCACCATGGCGATGGAAGAGCAGCGTGCCAACGGCGCACCCATCGACGATGCGGCGATTAACGGCCTGAAAGTCGGCCTGATGGGACCGCTGGCCGGTGTCGGCGACCCGATCTTCTGGGGCACGGTACGTCCGGTGTTTGCCGCGCTGGGTGCCGGTATCGCAATGAGCGGCAGTCTGCTGGGGCCGTTGCTGTTCTTTGTGCTGTTTAACCTGGCGCGTCTGCTAACCCGCTACTACGGCGTGGCGTATGGCTATCGTAAAGGAATCGACATTGTCAGCGACATGGGCGGCGGTTTTCTGCAGAAGCTCACGGAGGGCGCCTCGATTCTGGGCCTGTTTGTCATGGGGGCGCTGGTCAACAAGTGGACGCACGTTAACATCCCGCTGGTCGTCTCGCGCATCACCGACTCCACCGGTAAAACCACCGTCACCACGGTTCAGTCGATCCTTGATCAACTGATGCCGGGCGTGGTGCCGCTGCTGCTGACCTTTGGCTGTATGTGGCTGTTGCGTCGTAAAGTGAACGCGCTGTGGATTATCGTCGGCTTCTTCGCCATCGGTATCTTTGGTTACTGGATCGGCCTGCTCGGTCTGTAATTTCACCCCTGCCGGGAGCCTGCGCTCCCGGCTTTTAAGCGTGGTGAGCTGAGCCACAACCGGCTGAGCTCACCCTGTTTGAGGTAGATGTGATGTCTTTAACTGACGCGTTGATTGCGTGTTGTATCGCCGCCCTGATGGGGTTTGCCGTTTACCATGAGGCGATTCTGCCGCGTCGGCATGGCCCCACCCGCTTAAGGGTCACGCTGCGCAGGCAGCATAAACTCGACAGCCTGATTTTTATCGGTCTGCTGCTGATTTTGCTGTGGAACAACGTCAGTCATCACGGCCCGCAGCTCACCACCTCTCTGCTGATGATGCTGAGTTTTCTGGCGTTCTGGCTCTTCTGGCTGCGAAAACCTACGCTACTGATGAAGAATGATGGATTGTTTTACGCCGGTGTCTGGATCGATTACCGGCGGATTCAGGGCATGAATCTCTCTGAGGATGGCATTCTGGTGATTCAGCTTGAACAGCGTCGACTGCTGATCGCGGTGCAGCAACTCGACGATCTGGAGCGCATCTATAACACCCTGGTAGAAGCGCGTTAGTCGCGCTGCCACATCGTCAGGCTAAAGTCGGCATCGCAGCTGAACTGCTCGCTCTGCTGCAGCGTTTGCCAGACCTCCTCCCGCGCCCGCCAGGCGAATGGCGTCATCTGCAACAGGGTTGTCGCGGCTGCACTGGTTAATGCCATCGGGTAACGCAGCGCCTGCTGTGTCACCTGCGTGAATCCGGGGTACGCTTTCTGCTCCGGCACATGCAACTGCACTTCGCGGTAAATCAGCGCTTTAAACTGTTGCAGATGATGCGGGCCAGGTGTGACCGTCAATACCAGGCCACCCGGCTTCAGCACGCGTGCCAGTTCTGCTTCATTGCAGGGGGCGTAGATGCGTACCACCGCATCCAGGGCCTGATCGGCAAAGGGTAAGCGCTGGCTGGAGGCGACGCAGAAGCGCACCGCAGGATAGCGCTTTGCCGCCAGACGGATAGCCATTCGGGCAACATCCAGCCCATAAATCTGTGCCTCTCCGCCTGCCGCCTCAGCCAGTGCGGCGGTGTAGTAGCCTTCGCCACAGCCTATATCAAGAATTTTGCACGCCGGCTGGGTCAGTGCCGGGCTGAGCAGGCTGACCACCTGATCACGAAGCGGTTGGTAGTAGCCTGCCTCAAGAAACGTCCGCCGCGCCTGCATCATCTCTGCACTGTCACCTGGCTCCCGTGAGCGTTTGTGCTGAACGGGCAGCAAATTGACGTAGCCTTCTTTCGCCTGATCGAACTGATGGCGATTTTCACAGCACCAGCTGCGGTTTGTGAAGGTCAGAGGTGAGTGGCAAAGAGGGCAAATCAGGGACATAAGGTGCTCCGGCATCAGATAACGCGGCGCAGTGTAACCTTATCGTTTACGCATCGGAAGCATAAAGAAAGCCCCGGCTGAGAAGCCAGGGCTTTGAGATTCCGTGTCAGGGTGCGACGCACCGAGGCGGAGTCGAATCAGATAGCAGTTACGTTAACTGCTGCCGGGCCTTTCTGGCCGTCCTGAATTTCGAACTCAACGCTCTGGCCTTCAGCCAGGGTTTTGAAACCATTGCCCTGGATAGCAGAGAAGTGTACGAACACATCTTTGCTGCCGTCAGCAGGGGTGATAAAACCAAAACCTTTAGACTCGTTGAACCACTTAACCTGACCTTTAATCTTTGCCATTTTGCAAATTCCTTTAGATGTTTATTTAGCCCGAAGGCTGTCATACAGAAAAACCAGAGACATTACTGCATGAGGCACTAATTAAGGTTCGGCAAGGAAGCGGTATTCAACGTCAACGTCTTTACTCGTACTTCTTTACTGAAGATGCCATGCATAAACAGAACTGTACCTCGTTTAACTCAGGAATTGTTATCACATATCCTAAAAATAATGGCAAGCCATTTTTAGGGGCTCAGAGAGCCTGTGCACATAATTGCCAAAAGGCTCACATTGCCTGTCAGGTGGGTTTACGCATGTCTGCACGAATAAGGCCCCTGCCCGGCCAGCGCGGTGCCACGTTGCGGCTGCCAGTATGAATTCGATGGATACCATAAGAAATTAATATTTCACAAATATGGCAATTGCAGAATGATAAAGCGAAGCGGTAACGGTTGAAGATATCAGAAATCTGACGTCAATCCTGTACACCGCTGTTTATTTTTGTACAAACAACATTTTTTTGCACCAAAACCATGAGTAACACATTAGCCTTGCGTCAAATAAAAGCATCGAAGACAATTTTTCTTATTAATAATTTAACTTTCGATTTGAAAAATTGATATCAGATAAAAAAGTACTGGCTTTTATTTATCCATCAGGGTTTAGGATAATTCCTGGGCGTCATTATTCAGCCTTCGGCTTTCACCTATTCGCCAGGGCGTGAAGCCGTCGTTTCGCTCGTTTGCCCGCAGCAGCGCATCTGCCAGTTCTTTTGGTGGCGCATCCAGTGACTCATCGGCCAGTTCGTACACACCCCAGTGGATCGGCAGCGTTAACGGCCTGCCGGCTGCCTGCCACAGCGCCACCGCCTGATCGGGATTCATATGCTGGCTTGCCATGAACCATTCAGGTGCATAGGCGCCAATCGGCAAAGCGGCCAGGTTGAACGGCCCCAGTCTGCCCGGAATGTCCAGCAGGCTGTCGCTATAACCGCTGTCGCCCGAAAACCAGAAACGTACGGAGGCAGACCGCACAACCCAGCCGCACCAGAGCGAACGGTTTCGATCGCGTAGCGTTCTCATGCTCCAGTGACGTGCCGGAACGGCATCAAAACAGAGGCCATTGACCGCAGTCTGCTGCCACCAGTCGAGCTGATGCACCTGTTTCACGCCCCGCGCCCTGCACCACTTAGCCAGACCCAGCGGCACAATAAAGGTTGCCTGAGGGAAACGCCGGACAATAGCTTTAACGGTCGTCCGATCAAGATGATCGTAATGGTTATGAGAAATCAGCACCACATCCAGACGCGGCAGATCAGCGATACTGAGCGGCGCAGGTGTTTTTCGCTGTGGTCCGGCAAATGAGAACGGCGAAGCGCGTGAGCCGAGTGCAGGATCGATCAGGATATATTGCTCGTTCAGCCGCAACAGCACGGCAGCATGCCCCAGCCACCAGATGCGATCGTCACTGCCGCGGATGTCGGCTGGCTGCCACCATTGATCGGTGAACGCCGCATAGCCCTGCTGTGGAGGATGCGGCAGTCCCTGAGCCTTACGCTCTCTGCGCCAGCGCTGCAGATCGCCTGGCTGGCGCTGCTCCGGTTCTGGACTACAGAACCCCTCGGGCGTATGGTGCGCTTTACTGCTGTCATACCACGGATTTTTCCAGGCCATCCTGCCTCTCTGCTGTGATTAACGTTCCGGAATTAACCGGATAAAGTCCCGTTTCTCCGCATCTTCATCGGTTTTTTTGACCTCGGAGACGGGCTGCATCTCAATCAGACGGCGCAGCAACTGGTTCTGTTTCTTCTGCTCTTCCAGCAACGACGCCAGTAAGTGAATTTGCTCTCCGGCGCGAACGCTGGCCCGGTTAACAAAGAACCAGGCAATAAACGCCACAATTAAAATAATGACCATCAGGCCATAACTGACCAGCGGTCCCGGATTTGCGGCTAACTCATTCATAACTGCCTCATAAAACAAAGTGAAAACGCCAACCCCCTATTCTACCTTTAGCCATCACAAAAGATAATGGGGATCACGTCAATGCAGATTTTGCCGTTTCAGTTATCTCTGATCGATCCTGCCTGAAAACCGAGGCATGCTGATATCATCATAACCGGCAGCACCAGGTTGTGCGCTGAGTTATCTTTCACAAGGAGACATAATGAAACTGTTGATTCGCACGATAGGCTTGCTAGCGGTGATCTGGCTGGCGATGCTGTTTACCGGCTATGGCGTATTAACCGGCAGCACTAAAAATGCAGCCGGACTTGGCCTGCAATGCAGTTATCTGACCGCTCGCGGCGTGATCAGCGCGCAGTATCTGCACACTGACAGTGGTGTAGTGGGCGTAACGGATTGCCCGTTGCTGAAGAAAAGCGGAGAAGTGATCGATAACTAGTAGAATGGCGGGCCGGATGGCCCGCTGTTTTCAGAACGGGTAGTCGTGATAGCCCATCTCTGATGAAAGCGTGCGCGCCGCACGATGCAGCATGGCCACGTAATCCTGACGGGCATCTTCTGAAAAACGAATGGTGGGAAAAGAGATACTGAGTCCCGCAATCACCACGCCAAATCGGTCGAATACCGGCACGGCGAGGCAGCGCAATCCCTCTTCCTGTTCTTCATTATCCTCACCATAACCCTGCGCTCTGACCTGATCCAGCGTCGTAATCAACGCCTCCGCGCTTAACAGCGTATTGGCCGTGCTACGTTTAAACTCCACATCCCGTAGAATCTCCTCCACTTCGCTTCGGTCGCGCCAGGCCAGCAGCACTTTACCGATCGCAGTGGTATGCAGCGGATTACGACGACCAATGCGTGAATACATACGCAGGTTATAGAGCGAGTCGATTTTGTGGATGTAGACAATACTGTCCTCTTCCAGCGCGCCCAGATGAATCGTCTCTTTGGTCAGACGCGACAACTCACGCATCTGCACATCCGCGCTGCGGATTAAATCAACGTTCTGTAATGCTTTTGCACCCAGCTCAAACAGCTTCAGCGTCAGTGAGTACTTCTCGCTCTCGCCTTCCTGCGTGACATAGCCCAGCGACTTCATGGTCTGCAGAAAACGGTAGACGGTGCTTTTTGACATCATGACGCGCTGCGCGAGCTCAGTAATACCATGATCGCGCTCTTCGCCCAGCGCCTGCAAAATGCCAAACACTTTAAGAACAGAAGAGACCGAATCAGGCTGTTTATCATTTTCACCAATGGACATCGCGCACCTTATTAAACCTGTTTCAAAAAAAATGGAACGGATAGTCAGTATAGAGTGAGGCGCAGCATGGCAGCAATGCTTTAACCCATGCGTCATATTTTAAGACAGTTTTTTATCCGTTCGATCGCTGCATTTCAGCGTTAATTTCATTAGCATGATGATATTCACCCTCTTTAGTAATTAACTTATGACTCTTTCTCCTCCGCAGGATGGATTACCAGGCCGTCAGCGCTATATGGCTATTGCCACAATCGCTATCGGGCTGACCATGGCGGTGCTGGATGGCGCGATTGCCAACGTCGCCCTGCCGACCATTTCGCGTGAACTCAATGCAAGCCCGGCGCAGTCAATCTGGATAGTGAATGCCTATCAGATTGCGATTATCGTCTCGCTGCTGTCGCTCTCGTTTCTGGGCGATATGCTGGGCTATCGGCGCGTCTACCAGGCCGGCCTGGCGCTGTTTATTGCCACCTCGCTGTTCTGCGCCTTCTCGACCACGCTAACCATGCTGACCTTTGCCCGCGTGCTGCAGGGGTTAGGTGGCGCCGCGCTGATGAGTGTGAACACTGCGTTGATACGCATTATTTATCCCCAGCGCTATCTGGGACGCGGCATGGCAATTAACTCGCTGGTGGTGGCGGTGTCGACCGCGGCAGGCCCGACAGTAGCGGCTGCGATTCTGTCAGTGGCGAGCTGGAAATGGCTGTTTCTGATTAACGTCCCGCTGGGTGCTATTGCATTGTGGCTGGCGCTGCGCACACTGCCCGATAATCCGCAAAAAGCCACCGCACAGAAATTTGATGTGCCCAGCGCGATCATGAATGCCCTGTTCTTTGGTCTGATCATCTCCGCATTGAGCGGTTTTGCGCAGGGTCAGAGTCATCTGCTGGTGCTGTCGGAGGTCGTTGTTCTGTTGGTGACAGGCTGGTTCTTTATTCGTCGTCAGTTAAACATGGCGGTGCCGCTGCTGCCGGTTGATCTGTTGCGTATCCCCATTTTCAGCCTGTCGATGGGCACGTCGGTCTGCTCCTTCTGCGCGCAGATGCTGGCGATGGTCTCACTGCCCTTCTTCCTGCAAAACGTCCTGCAGCGTGATGAGGTGGCAACCGGTTTACTTCTGACGCCCTGGCCGCTGGCGACCATGGTGTTTGCGCCAATAGCCGGCCGGCTGATTGAGCGGGTGCATGCCGGGCTGCTGGGAGGAATCGGGCTGGCGATGTTCGCCCTGGGGCTGTTCCTGCTCGCCTGGCTGCCAGCAAACCCTGGCGATGGTGATATTATCTGGCGCATGATGCTGTGCGGTGCCGGTTTTGGGCTTTTCCAGTCACCTAACAACCACACAATTGTCACCTCTGCTCCACGTAACCGCAGCGGCGCTGCCAGCGGCATGCTGGGTACCGCGCGCCTGCTGGGTCAGAGTATGGGTGCTGCGCTGGTTGCGCTGATGTTTAATCTGTTTGATGAGCGTGGCACGCACGTTTCGCTGCTGCTGGCGGGCAGCTTTGCCGCCGTGGCGGCGCTGGTAAGCGTGTCGCGCATGACGCAGACCCGCGCCTGATGGCAGCGAAAAAGCGAACGCCTTACAGCATGTGAACCGATTCGCTGTAAGGCCGGGTCTGCACAGGGAGCCCAGACAGATCGGAAAAACTACTGTCATCCAAGACGGTCGTCCTGCACGATTACGCACCTCATCCCTGATGTGCGCCCATAAACGGGCCAACGCTTTGCGTTGTTTAAAAACGCTCCCGGCGTTTTTGTACAGGCGTCGGGACGTTATCCTCCTCTCTCTGGGTTCCCTGCTCTTTGAGCTAAGATACTGGAGCTAAGATATTGCTGTCAGATTCAATCTGATGCTGATTTCTAAAACAGAAAAGGCGACCCGCGGGTCGCCTTATTTGCTCTGCTTAGTGCTATTTCAGATACTGACCGCTGCGCAGTGCTTCAATACGCTTATCTAACGGCGGATGCGACATAAACAGCTCACTGAATGATTTGCCTTTGCCGTTGATGCAGAACGCCATCATGCTGCTCGGCTCCTGCGGTTCATAGCTGGTTTTCAGACGCTGTAACGCCGCAATCATCTTCTCACGACCAACCAGCTTCGCTGAACCGGCATCGGCATGGAACTCACGGTGACGGGAGAACCACATGGTAATGATGCTGGCGAGAATACCAAACACCAGTTCCAGCACCATCGACACCGCAAAGTAGACCAGCGGATTGCCGTTGCTGCTCTCCTCACCATCACGGTTGCCGGACATAAAGCCTGCCGCGATCTGCGCCAGAATGCGTGAAACGAAAATCACAAAGGTGTTCACCACGCCCTGGATTAGCGTCATGGTGATCATGTCGCCATTAGCGATGTGCGACACTTCGTGTGCCAGTACCGCTTCCGCTTCATCACGGCTCATGTTTTGCAGCAGACCGGTTGAGACAGCAACCAGTGAGGCGTTACGTCGTGCGCCGGTCGCAAAGGCGTTGATGTCAGGTGCGTGATAGATTGCGACCTGTGGCATCGCAATGCCCGCCTGCTGGGCCTGACGGCCAATAGTATCCACCAGCCAGCGCTCGGTTTCGTTGCGTGGCTGTTCAATCACTTCACCGCCAACCGATCGCAGCGCCATCCACTTCGACATCAGCAGTGAAACAAACGCACCGCCGAAGCCAAACAGGCCTGCCATGATCATCAGGCCCTGAACACTGCTTGACTGGATCCCTGTCAGGCTGAGAATCAGCCCGAATACCAACATCACAGCCAGGTTGGTCATCAGGAAAAGAGCAATACGCATCATTTTTGTTAATCTTCCTCAGTAGTTCACGCGCCTATACGCGGATCCATATCCTATGGGCATTGGGCTGCTTTTCAAGCAACCTTAACGTTTAAGTGCCTAAAAAGACATAACTTTACATTCTGACACGCCTGATGAGCAACCCAGCCTGCAGGCGGCTTCTCGCGCGCTAATCATTGGTTAATGGAAACTTTTACGGACGCAAAAAAAAGCACCGCTTAGCGGTGCTTTTTCTGGCAACAGCGGCTTATTTCGCCGCGGGTGCGTCTGGCTGGGATTTCTCCAGCTGGGCAAGATCATTTGCGATCTTCACCGTCTCGTCGAGATACGGATCCGGCTCTTTATAATCTTTCGGCAGCTCATCCAGGTTTTTCAGCGGTTTTTTGCCTTCTGCCTGATAGCGCGCGTTGATGCGCTCCAGTCGTGATGCATCATCTTCGTGGTTCTCTTTCTCGCGCTGAGCAAGATTAAGTGACACGATATTGCGCTTATCTTTCAGGGCATTGTAACGGGCAATGTCCTTCATGATGTACTGGAACTCGCGATCCTGTGCGATGCGATCAGCATGCTGCTTCGTCAGCTGCGCAACCAGCGGTTTAACATCACCGGTTTTGGTGTAGGTTGCCGCTTTGATGCTGTCCCACGGCAGTGCGTTATCCTCAAATTTCTCACCGGTTTCAGCCGCTTCTACGCCGGTTGGCATCAGCAGATCCGGCGTGACGCCTTTGCGCTGTGTACTGCCGCCGTTAATGCGATAGAACTTCTGGATGGTATAAGAAACGGAGCCTAACGCTGGCCACTCCGGACGCAGCATCTGATCATAGATGCGGTTCAGAGAGCGATACTGCTGAACGGTGCCTTTACCAAAGGTTGGCTCGCCAACAATCACTGCACGACCATAATCCTGCATCGCGGCAGCGAAGATCTCAGAGGCTGAGGCGCTGAAGCGATCGACCAGCACCACCAGCGGACCTTTATAGTAAACAACGCCGTCGTTATCGCTGTCTTCACGCACCCGACCATTGTTGTCGCGAACCTGCACCACCGGACCACTCGGAATAAACAGGCCGGAAAGGGATACCGCTTCGGTCAGCGCGCCGCCGCCGTTGGTACGCAGGTCGATGACCACGCTGTCGACGTTCTGTTTCTGCAATTTCTGCAGCTGGACCTTCACGTCGTCGGTCAGACCGACATAGAAGCCAGGAATATCGAGCACGCCGACTTTCTGCTTGCCGACATTTTTAATGGTCAACTTCACCGCACGGTCTTCCAGACGGATTTTCTCACGCGTCAGCGTGACAGTACGGGTTTTTGTGCCCTTACCGGCTGGCAGAACTTCCAGGCGCACTTTGCTGCCTTTAGGCCCTTTGATTTTTGCAACAACATCATCAAGACGCCAGCCGATAACATCTTCCATTGGCTTGCCTGGCTGCCCGACACCCACAATGCGATCGCCAACGGTAATGGCTTTGCTTTTCGCTGCCGGACCGCCTGCCACCATTGAGTTGATCACGGTGTAGTCGTCATCCATCTGCAGAACCGCACCGATGCCTTCCAGAGAGAGGCTCATCTCCGTGTTGAACTGCTCGGTGTTACGCGGCGACAGATAGCTGGTGTGGGGATCGATTTCGCGGGCGAAAGCGTTCATCACCAGCTGGAAAACATCTTCACCGTTGCTCTGGGCCAGACGGCGGATCGCGAAGTTGTAACGCTTAGTCAGAACGTCGCGAATCTCATTGTCGTCTTTACCGGCCAGCTTCAGGCTCAGCTGGTCATATTTAACCTTGGCATCCCAGAGCGCGTTTAGTTCAGCCTCATTTTTCGGCCATGGCGCTTTGGCGCGGTCAATGTCGATAGTGTCATTGCCGCTGAAATTCATCGGACGCGCCAGCACCGTCAGCGCATACTGATAGCGCTCAAAACGGCGCTTCTGCGCCAGATTATAAATATCGTAAAAAAGATCCAGCTTGCCACTGCGGAGCTCATCGCCCACGGTGGTTTTTTTGCTGGCAAACTGCGCCACATCCGATGCCAGCAGCACATTGTGGCTGTAGTCGAGCATGTTCAGATAGCGATCAAAAATTTTCGCTGAAAAGTTCTGATCCAGATCGAACTGGCGATAGTGGGAACGGGTAAAGCGCGACGTGACGCGCTCACTGACAGTGGGATCCTGCGGGTCTTCGTGAAGCTGGGGAATCTGGTCGGCGCGCGTAATGTTCTCTGCGCCGAAGGATGGGCCTGCTAATAGCAGGCCCGCAATAAGTCCAACTTTAAAAAGGGTGTTCATGCCGGGGTTAGCCTCCGTTTCAGAACTGCAAGTGTTCTGCGCGCACAATCATTGCCATGCCGGAAGCGAGCTGGACCCGAACGCCGTCTTTTGATACTTCAAGAACGGTAGCGTCCATCGCACTTTTGCCTGCTTTAACTTTAATACTCTGGCCGGGTTGCAAAGTTGAGGTATCAGTGATGGGTCGGGCTTCCTGCTCCGGACGTGGGGCTGGCTTGCGATGCTGTGAAGCGGTCGCACGCGGTGCTGCAGTGGTCTGCGGACGCGGTTTACGCGCAGCGTCACCTTCTGCAGGCTTACGAGCCGCGGGCTTGCGTGGACGACGCGGTGCTGCGCCCTCTTCGCTTTCACCGGCTTCACGACGTGCAGCGCGCTGCTGGTCACGCTGCGCCTGGACGCGGGCTTTCGCTTCTTCCAGCTGCTTGCGTGCATGCTCTACGTGTTGCTCATCCAGCACGCCACAGGCGTTGCCGTCGAGATCGACACGGATAGCACCGGCTTTAATGCCGTACAGATAACGCCAGCTTGACGTATAAAGACGCAACGCGGAACGCAGCTGTGTTTTGCTCAGACCCATTTCGCCCTGAACACGCTCGACCAGATCCTGAAAGATACCGATTTTGAGCGGACGCGCTTCACCTTCAGCGCTAAAGCAGTGCGGAAAGCGCTCCGCCAGAAAAGTGATGACTTCTTTACTGCTATTCAACTTAGGTTGATTTTCCATGAAATTTCCTGATTACAACGGGTTTGCCGACCAGCGCAGGCATGAACAGGCGACATTATAATGACAACATCGCTAAATGCCATGTGATCCAGTCGATTAGCTGCGCGTCAGCTGCAGATATTTTTCTAAGTCGCTGTTCGCAAGCACTTCACAAAGCCCATCAGTCAGTGTGACCAGCCCCGATTCGTCTTCGCTGTCAAAGCGATTGTATGTCACGCTGTCGATGTCCAGCACGCCAACCACCGTGCCATTCACTTTCAGAGGAATCACAATCTCAGCATTGCTGGCAGCGTCACAGGCAATGTGGCCCGGGAAGGCATGCACATCGTCAACGCGTTGCACTTTTTCTTCTGCCAGCGCCGTGCCACACACACCTTTACCGACCGGAATCCGCACACAGGCAATTTTGCCCTGGAAAGGACCCAGCACCAGCGTATCGGCTTCCGTCAGCAGGTAGAAACCCGCCCAGTTCACGCCATCGAGACGTTCATACAGCAGCGCGCTGAAGTTTCCCATCGCGGCGAGGAACGCCGTTTCTCCCGCCAGTAAGGCGCGCATATCGCGATTCAAATCGGCGTAAAAGGCAGTTTTGTTCATTATCCAACCGTTACCAATGACATCTGTACAGGAGATACAGACCGTTCGTTAAAAATAAGTTTTAAATATCCAGAGCCACAAGGTGAATCATAGCGTTAGTTGCTATACCCTTAGCATTCTGTGGATCGAAGCGTGATGCCCGAGACAGGCACACAGACAATGTCTTAATGACCGATATCTGTTACTTCTGAAGAGCGAAGATTGCATCACCCTATGAAAATTCACGCTATCAGCCAGACATTGCCTCACGCACGTTATCAGCGTTGCCCGCAATGCGATACCCTTTTTTCCTTACCGGATGTGAAATCGCATCAGTCGGCTTATTGCCCGCGCTGTAACGCCGAGATTCTCAGTGGTCGGGACTGGTCAATGACTCGCCTTATGGCGATGGCCGCCACCATGATGGTATTGATGCCCTTTGCATTCTCATTGCCGCTGGTGGATATCCGGCTGCTTGGCATGCGCATCAATGCCAGCGTGCTGGAAGGCGTGATCCAGATGACCCAGCAGGGTGATGTACTGACCGCCTCAATGGTGGCGTTCTGCACCATCGGCGCACCGGTGACGCTGGTGGCTGGCATCTGTTATCTCGGCATTGGTCATCAGCTTGGTATGAACCTGCGACCGGTGCTGCTGATGCTGGAGAAGCTGAAAGAGTGGGTCATGCTCGATATCTATCTGATCGGCATCGCCGTGGCGTCGATTAAAGTGCAGGACTATGCGTCGCTGGAGATCGGTTACGGGCTGGCAGCTTACATTGCCCTGACGGTACTGAGCGTGCTCACGATGATCCACCTGAATATTGAGCAGCTGTGGGAGCATTTCTACCCGCAACGTCCCGGCAATATGGCCCGCAACGAGATGCAGGTCTGTCTGAACTGTCACAACACGGGCGTAGCCGATGAACGGGGCCGCTGCCCGCGCTGCCATACGCCGCTCGACTTCCGGCGCCGTCACAGCCTTCAGAAATCCTGGGCCGCACTGATCGCCTCGATTGTGCTGCTGATTCCTGCGAACCTGATGCCCATTTCCGTGGTTTATCTGAATGGTTCACGGCGTGAAGACACGATCTTTTCCGGCATCCTGGGGCTGGCTGAAGGCAACATTCCGGTGGCAGCAATTGTTTTTATCGCCAGTATTTTAGTGCCCTTTATCAAGGTGCTGGTGATGCTGACGCTGTTGCTCAGTATTCATTTTCGCTGTGAACAGGGGCTGAGAACCCGCATACGGTTACTGCGCTTTGTCACCTGGGTTGGCCGCTGGTCAATGCTCGATCTGTTTGTCATTTCGTTAACCATGTCGCTGGTCAACCGTGATCAGCTGCTGGCTTTTACCATGGGACCGGCGGCGCTGTTTTTTGGCGCGGCCGTCATCCTGACCATTATGTCTGTTGAGTGGCTGGACAGCCGCCTGCTCTGGGATGCACATGCAACAGGAAACGCCGACTACACCGACTAACGCCACGCTGCGCAATAAGCGTAAAATTTCGCCTTTCTGGCTGCTGCCTATCATTGCGATGCTCATCGCAGGCTGGCTGCTCTGGGCTAACTATCAGGAGCGCGGCACCACCATCACTATCAATTTCCAGACGGCGGATGGTATCGTGCCGGGCCGCACACCGATCCGGTATCAGGGTGTGGAAGTGGGCACCGTGCAGGGCATTAATCTCAGCGACGATTATCGCCGCATTCAGATTAAAGCCAGCATCAAAAGCGATATGCGCGACGCGCTGCGTGAAGACACGCAGTTCTGGCTGGTAACGCCTAAAGCCTCACTGGCAGGTGTGTCGGGGCTGGATGCGCTGGTCGGCGGTAACTATATCGGGATGATGCCAGGCAAAGGTAAACCCAGCGAGGCGTTTACCGCGCTGGATACTCAGCCTAAATATCGCGTGAATACCGGCGAACTGATGATTCATCTGCATGCGCCGGATCTTGGCTCGCTCAATACCGGCTCGCTGGTCTATTACCGCAAAATTCCGGTTGGCCGTGTTTATGACTACAGCATTGATAATAAGTCTGATGGTGTGGCAATTGATGTACTGATTGACCGTCGCTTTATCAATCTGGTGAAGACCAACAGCCGCTTCTGGAACGTGTCGGGCGTCAATGCTGACGTCAGCCTGAGCGGCGCTAAAGTCCAGCTGGAGAGCCTGGCAGCGCTGGTGAATGGTGCAATTGCGTTTGACTCCCCTCAGGGTTCGGAAACCGCCAAAGCGGAGCAGAATTACCGGCTCTATCCCGATCTGGCACACAGTCAGCGTGGCGTTCAGATCACACTGGACCTGCCTGACGGAAAAAATCTTAAGGCAGACAGCACTCCGCTGATGTATCAGGGCCTGGAGGTCGGCACACTGACCAAACTGAACCTGCTGGATGGCGGCAAAGTCACCGGCGAGCTGACCATCGATCCTTCCGTGGTGGGTCTGATGCGCAGCGGCACCCGCATTGAGATGCACAGCCCGAAAATCAGCCTGACGGATACCAGCCTCAGCTCCCTGCTGACCGGCAACACGCTGGAACTGGTGCCTGGCGAAGGCGAGCCGCAACAGCACTTCACCGTGCTGCCATCCAGCGAGACCCTGCTGCAGAAACCTAACGTGCTGACGGTCAAACTCAGTGCACCGGAGAGTTATGGTATCGACCAGGGCCAGCCGCTGATGCTGCACGGTATGCAGATTGGCCAGGTGATATCACGTTCACTGGATGAAAATGGCGTTAACTTCGTGGTGGCGGTTAATCCTGAAAATCGCGATCTGGTGCATGGCGACAGCAAATTTATCGTTAACAGCCGCCTTGATGTGAAGTTTGGCCTTGATGGCATGCAGGTGTTAGGCGCCAGCGCCCGTGAGTGGGTGGATGGCGGTATCCGGCTGGATCCGGGCAAAAAAGGTGAGCCGAAAAGTGCCTATCCGCTGTTCGCTGATGCTGAAAAAGCGGAAGAAGGCATCACAGGTGATGGCCCTTCTACAACGCTGACGCTGACCGCCAACAGCCTGCCTGACGTGCAGGCCGGTTCTGTCGTGCTTTATCGCAAGTATCAGGTGGGGGAAATTGTCAAAGTCACACCGCGCGCGGATGCCTTTGATATTGCGGTCCACATCCAGCCGGAATATCGCAAGCTACTGACCAGCGAGAGCGTGTTCTGGGCTGAGGGCGGCGCACGTGTGAGCCTTAACGGCAGCGGCCTGACGGTGCAGGCATCGCCGCTTAACCGTGCGCTGAAAGGCGCAATCAGCTTCGACAATATGAGTGGTGCGCAGTCGGCCAAAGGGGCAAAACGCGTGCTCTATCCGTCTGAGACGGCGGCACGCGCGGTGGGCAGTCAGATTACGCTGCACACCTACGACGCCAGTAAGCTCTCGGCCGGTATGCCGATTCGTTATCTGGGAATTAATGTCGGCCAGGTGGAGTCACTGTCGCTGAGCAAAGATAACAACCAGGTCGTAGCGAAAGCGGTGCTCTATCCGGAGTATGTGAATGATTTCGCCCGTCTCGGCAGCCGTTTCTCCGTGGTTTCACCAGAGATTTCCGCCACCGGAGTGAATCATCTGGAAACCCTGTTGCAGCCTTACGTTAACGTGGATCCAGGCAAAGGCGGTGCGGTGCGCACCTTCGAGCTGCAGGAGAGCACGATAACCGATTCACGTTACCTGAATGGCCTGAACATTTATGTTGATGCCACGGAGGCAGGCTCGCTGTCGCTGGGCACGCCGGTGCTGTTCCGCGGTGTCGAAGTGGGTACGGTGACCGGCACCTCGCTGGGTACGATGGCAGATCGCGTGCAGATCGCCCTGCGCATCAGTAAGAAGTACCAGCATCTGGTGCGTAATAACTCGGTGTTCTGGCAGGCGTCTGGTTACAACCTGGACTTCGGTCTGGTGGGCGGCGTGGTGAAAACCGGGACCTTCCAGCAGTTTATTCGTGGTGGCATTCAGTTTGCGACGCCACCGACGGTGCCGCTGGCGCCGCAGGCGAATCCGGATAAACACTTCCTGTTGCAGGATGAAGCGCCGAAAGAGTGGCGTAACTGGGGAACGGCGATTCCGTCTCCGCGCTAATTGAGTCTGAACGGGCCGCTTCTTTCAGACGGCTCGAAACATAAAGCGATGGGAGTATACGCCTGTAGCAAAGCATCGCGGCCCAGGGATGGGCCGCGCTGAGCATGCCAGGCATGGCATGCCCGGTCCTCGCCGTCCCTGGCGCGGGACGCTTTCCTCTTCTGCCCGTGTTTCCTGCGCGTTGAGTTTATCCGTTGCGGCCAGATTCACCCTGATTTGGGTTTGTCAGCAGCCTCAAATGGGCAGTCAGGCTGCCCGTTTCCTTTCCGCATGATACACTGCCGCCTTTGCCTTAACTGGAATGTGCCCGTGTCCGAAGCTTCTTCGTTTTTCCCCGCCGATTTTCTTTCGTTAATGCGTCAGAGCCTGCCCGATGAGGGGAGCTTCGCGCAATTTATTGCGTACAGTCAGCAACCCCTGCGCCGCAGTATTCGCGTCAATACCCTGAAGATAAGCGTGGCCGATTTCCTGAGCCAGACTGCAGGTTATGGCTGGCAGCTGACGCCCGTGCCGTGGTGCGAAGAGGGATTCTGGATCAGCCGGGAAGATGAGAGCCTGCCGCTGGGCAGCGTCGCTGAGCACCTCAGCGGCCTGTTCTACATTCAGGAAGCCAGCTCCATGCTGCCGGTAACCGCCCTGTTTGACGCTCAGCCAGAGGTCAGCGCGGTGATGGATATGGCGGCGGCGCCGGGTTCTAAAACCACCCAGATCGCTGCGCGGATGGGCAATCAGGGCGTTATCCTGGCAAACGAATTCTCATCCAGCCGGGTAAAAGTGCTGCACGCCAACATCAGCCGCTGCGGCGTCAGCAACAGTGCCTTAACGCACTTTGACGCGCGGGTATTTGGCCCAGCATTGCCGGAACAGTTCGACGCCATCCTGCTCGACGCGCCCTGCTCCGGCGAAGGGGTGATTCGCAAAGATGCTGACGCGCTGAAAAACTGGTCGCTGGCCAGCACAGAAGCGATCGCCGATACTCAGCGCGATCTGCTCGACAGCGCCTTTCACGCACTCAAAGCGGGCGGCACGCTGGTTTACTCGACCTGTACCCTGAACCAGATTGAGAATCAGCAGGTGATTGACTGGCTGTTGCAGCGCTACCCGGATGCAGTTGAGGTCGTGCCGCTGGAGGGGCTGTTTAGCAGTGCCGAAAAGGCCGCGACGCCAGAAGGTTATCTGCATGTCTTCCCGCAGATGTTCGACAGCGAAGGTTTCTTCGTGGCCCGTCTGCGTAAAACCGCATCGGTCGAGCCCCTTCCAGTGCCAGGTTATAAAGTCGGTAAGCTGCCCTTCTCTCACCTTAGCCGCAAACTGGAAAGTGAGATAGCGCAGGCCGCCGCGGCCGTCTCTATAAGATGGGATGACTCACTGGAGCTGTGGCAGCGTGATAAAGAGATCTGGCTATTCCCTAAAGCCGTCACCCCGCTGCTTGGCAAAGTGCGGTTTTCACGCATTGGCCTGAAGCTGGCAGAAACCTTTGCTAAAGGCTATCGCTGGCAACATGAAGCGGTCATCGCGCTGGCGCAACCTGATACAACGCAGTCTTTCGAGCTGACGGCGGCAGAGGCGGAAGAGTGGTATCGCGGCCGGGATATCTATCCGGAAACCGCGCCCGAAAACAACGAGATGATTGTGACGTATCAGCACCAGCCGCTGGGGCTGGCAAAGAAAGTCGGTACCCGCATCAAAAACAGCTACCCACGTGAACTGGTTCGCGACGGACGCCTGTTCCGGTAACTCACTTGAGTCGCAGCAGGGTCAGATGATTGCCAAACACTGCACCGGTATCGATATAGTGCAGATTGGCAATCGTCAGCCATTGTTTTAGTGGCGTGTGCCCAAAGTAAAAGGCGTCCGCGCCACGGATGCCTGCCTGTTCGCCTGAATCAATACCCTCCAGCCGCTGACGGCTCCAGACCACCTGTTGCCAGTCGAGTGGCTTATTGAGCGCGTATTCCTGAGCAGGATAATCCGCATGAGCAATGACAATAATGCGCTCGCCGAGTTGCAGATGAAGGATCAGCGGCAGCTCGCGGCAGCGGCGCAGCGCGTGACGTGCCGCGATCAGCGCCGCGCCACGCAAACGAAAAAACCAGTCTCCCCCGTTCATCTGCCAGAGCGCCATCTCCTGGCCCTGCAACGCCGACAGCGCCATCTCCTCATGATTTCCCCGTACGCAGCGAAACCAGGGTTCCTGCAGCAGCGCCAGACAACCCAGACTGTCCGGCCCGCGATCGATAATGTCGCCAACCGAAATCAGTAAGTCCTGCTGCGGATCAAACTTATGCTGCTCCAGCAATAGATCCAGTTCGCGACGGCAACCATGCAGATCGCCAACGACCCAGATCCGCCGCCACTTCGCGCCATTCAGGACGTGGTAACACATCGCTGCCCCCGCCTCTCTGCTGAAAATATCCCCAAAGTATAGTCAGAGCTCAACCTGAACCGGCATGGGGAAAAGGAAAGCAGAGTGCAAAGGAAGCAGGCAGAGAGTGTAAGGCTATTGGGGAAAGAGAAATTTATGGCGGGTGAAAAGTGCGTCCCTTCCGGCGCTTATCTCCGGCACTCAGTTAAGGTGGTAGCTCTGTAAGGGACGTAATTTATGATAACGACATCAGAGACGACAGGCTATTCTGTCCGAAACATTTTCGTTGTCATTTGAGATCAAATGCGCAGTTTAGCCGGGTATTTTTGCAACTTCTCTGCCGGACGCACCGGACGGCGCACCAGTTCGCCGCTGCAGTTGGGACAAATATGCGCGAGATGCTCATCGCAGTCAGCGCAGAATGTGCATTCAAACGAGCAGATGCGAGCCGCCAGAGAGGATGGCGGAAGATCAACATCGCAGCGTTCACAGTTGGGGCGAAGTTCCAGCATAGAGTGACTCCTGAAGAAGTGTATCCGTCAGCATCGCGTTTACTGGCCCGGATGTCGAGCCAGTAAACGGACAGGTGTGCGCCAGATCCGGACATCCTGCTTAAACCATACAGACAGCGGCGAGCGTCGCAATGCCATGCGGGCGCTATTTATGTTGCTGATTCTCAGGGATATCATCCGTCAAATTTTCTTCGACCCTCGTGTCTTCGTCACTTTCGCGTTCATCTTCCGGCTCCTGACCGCCCATTGACGCATGAATCACCTCCTCTTCCAGCGTTGGGATCAGCGCAGCACCCAGTGGCGAGGTCGCCAGACTGTCAGGCATCACCACGTGCGGCAGCGGCACTTCGGTCGTCGGAAGCGGGCCAGGCGCTCGGACAAAGCTCAGTCCGCCGATCACCAGCGCGCAGAGCATAAAGAAGAGATAGAGCATATTGCTGCCGAGCGGCTCCATCAGCGCGCCCACCACCAGCGGCCCGATACTGGCGCCGATACCAAACGCCATCAGCAGACAGGCGGTTAACGAGACACGACGCTCGGGGGCAACCTGATCGTTGGCCAGCGCCACCTGCAACGGATAGAGCGCAAACTGCATCATGCTGGCAGCAAAGGCGATGCCGATCATCCAGTGGAAGGTCAGGTGCGGCAACACCACCAGCGGCACACAGGCTACGGCAAACAGGATGGCAATGATAAACAGCAGTCGCTGACGATCGAAGCGGTCAGAAAGCCAGCTCAGCGGAAATTGCGATACCAGACCGGCAAAAATCGTCAGACTCATAAAATAGCCGGTCTGGCTGGTAGTAAATCCCTTACTGCTGCCGTAGACCGGTGCCAGGCCGTAGAACGCGCCAATGGCCATACCGGTCACCAGTGTGGTGCCGAGAAGTTTGGGGATAGTGCGGATAAAATAGCCCAGCTCCATCGGCGCAGGTGTCATCGGCCTGACGTGAGTGCGGGTCGTCAGCGCAATTGGCACCAGACAGAGTGCGAAACAGAGTGCCACAATCAGCAGGGTGCTGACGCCAAAGCCCGATTGCAGGCTCAGTATCACCTGTCCGCCACTGAGTCCAAGATAAGTGGCGACCATGTATAAGCCGAAAATCATGCCGCGCTGCGATGATTCCGCCTGATCGTTAAGCCAGCTCTCCAGCACCATGTACTGACACATCATGCAGAGCCCGATAATCAGACGCAGAAAGACCCACAGCGGAATAAAGTCGGTGAGCCCGTGACCAACCACAGACGCGGTAATGATCCCGGCACAGGCCACGTAGGCGCGTATATGGCCAACGCGGGCTATCAGGTTGTGCCCCACTTTGCCGCCGATCACCAGTCCGATGTAGTTGGCCGCAATGATTGAGCCAATCAGCGCGCCGTTGACATGCTCGCTGGCCAGCCGTAATGAGACATAGGTGGTCAGCAAACCGGAACCGAGCAGCATCAGCAACGTGGTCGTGTAAAGCGGCAGAAACGTACTGAATATTTTTCCCATCATGACTCCCTGTCTGTGCTTTTCTGGCATCAGGCCAGAAAGCCCTAAAGATAGTCGATTTCGTCAGGTGAAGACGGTTAGTTCAGTACGACGGTAGCGAAAAAAAAGCCCGCCAGCAATTGCTCACTGACGGGCCCTGATTCAGACGCTCGGGAAGCTGATGTTGCTGCCCGGTGCTTCACGGTTGAGATGGATGAAGTTCAGGTGTCGCTCATACTGATCCAGTATGTCGATAATTACCTGCTCTTTGCTGTAATCCATCAAGTCGTTGCCCTGACTGCCCTCCATCAGGAAGGTTTCCAGGCGGTAGTAGGTCGACTTACCGCTCCGGGCGCGATAGGTAAAGCCCGGGATCGAATATTGCTGCGGCCAGACCTGATAGACAAAGTCCTGCTCTTCGCCCAGATGAACGCGCAGATCCAGATAGCCAATCGGGTTAGCCTCATCAGCCTCAACGCTTTCCAGCGTGACGCGGCCATCACGCAACTCCAGCTCCTTCGCCACCTCCTGCATCGCCGGATAAATGGTCTTTTCCATCATCTGCTGGGTGTAGCGCGAGCCAGGATAGTTCATCAGACGCGACAGGCGTTTCTTCCAGGTCAGACGATCGGTGGCATGCGCCAGATAAGGCGCAGTGTCGCGCGTGGCGCTGGCCCGACGGTGGTCTTCAATCTTCAGAGATTTAAACAGCCCGGCCATCACAAAGAAGATAACAAAGCTGAACGGCAGCCCCATGATCACCGTGGTGTTCTGTAAGGCAGTGATACCGTTGGTCATCAGCATGCTCAGGGTCAGAACGCCAATCGCCACGGACCAGAAGATACGCAACCAGTTGGGCGCATCGCTATTGATGTCTTTCAGGCGTGAGGTGAAGTTACCCAGTACCAGCGAACCGGAATCCGCCGAGGTCACATAGAACAGCATACCGGTGATGGTGGCGATCGATGCGCTGAGTTTAAACGCCGGATATTGCGCCAGCAGGCTATAGAAGCCGCGTTCTGCATGATTCATCACTTCCTGCGCAAACTCGGTATTGCCATGAATGATCTGATACAGCGCGGCATTACCGAACACAGAGAGCCACAGCAGCGTAAAGGTGAACGGAATAATCAGCGTGCCCAGTACGAATTCACGGATGGTACGACCGCGTGAGATACGTGCCAGGAACAGGCCGACAAATGGCGACCAGGCCACCCACCACGCCCAGAAGAAGAGCGTCCAGCTGTTCATCCATTGGGTCGGACGATCAAAGGCAAAGGTATTAAGCGTCATGCCCATAAAGCGGTTGATGTAATCGCCGACGTTCAGTACCAGCGCATTCAGCAGGAACTCGGTGTTGCCAAAGAACAACACAAACAGAATCAGCCCCAGAGCCATGATCACGTTGAGCTCAGAGAGAAAACGAATTCCTTTATCGACGCCTGATGTGACAGAGATTGTAGCGATCACGACGGAAAGGACTATCAGCGCAGCCTGTGCGGTAAGGCCTTCCGGAATATCAAACAGGACTTTCAGGCCGTAGTTCAGCTGTACGACCCCTATCCCTAATGTGGTGGCGATACCAAAAATGGTGCCGACCACGGCTGCGATATCCACCGTGTGACCAATCGGGCCATAGATGCGTTTACCAAAAATAGGATAGAGCGCCGAACGGATAGTCAGTGGCAGATTATAACGATAGCTGAAGTAGCCCAGTGCGATGCCCATCAGTGCATACATCGACCAGCCGGTCAGTCCGTAGTGGAACAGCGTCCAGACCATCGCCTGACGGGCCGCTTCAAGGGTCTGCCCTGCGCCCTCCGGTGGCTGCATGTACTGCGTCACCGGTTCAGCGACCGAGAAGAACATCAGGTCGATGCCGATCCCGGCGGCAAACAGCATGGCAGACCAGCTGAGCACGCTGAACTCGGGTTTGGAGTGCTCAGGCCCCAGCTTGATTGAACCAAAGCGTGAGCAGGCCATGTAGAGCACAAACACGATATAGAGCGTGGCAGCCAGCATGTAGTACCAGCCAAAGGTGGCGGAGACCCAGTTTACCGCCTTGAGGATCCAGCTCGCGGCCAGTTCACTGTAGAGAATCGTCACAAGTGAAAACGTCAGAATCAATCCGGCAGAGGTATAAAATACAACGGGATTGAGTCTGTCTTTTTCACCGGCAGGTGGATTATTCATCGATTACCTCTGGTTAATGTCCTGAAAATACGCAATGGATAAGTCTTGGCGTCCACGGTTTTCGGCCGTGCGGCCCTGTTTCTTTCTGTCATTTCCTGTTAATCGCTCAGGCAAGCCAGCCTATTTTAGCACTCATTGCCGTTTCGCTTTTGCTACATTTTAAGAACAGCATCCTAACAAAGTTTCTTTTTATATTGAACGTGCAATCAAAAAAAGTTTAAATAGGGGCTCGATTTGAGGGTGGAGCTGGAGCAATGCCAAAGGTAGGGATGCAGCCGATACGACGTCGGCAACTGATTGATGCGACCCTGAGCACGATTAATGAAGTAGGGATTAATGATGCCACTATCGCCCAGATCGCCCGTCGGGCGGGTGTGTCTACCGGCATCATCAGTCACTATTTCAAAGATAAGAACGGTTTGCTGGAAGCAACAATGCGTGATGTCACGCGCCAGCTCCGTGAGGCAGTACTGTCGCGGTTACAACCGCTTCGCGATGCACCGGCAGAAGAGCGCCTGCGTGCCATCGTTGACGGGAATTTTGATGAAACTCAGGTGCACACGGCAGTGATGAAAGCCTGGCTCGACTTCTGGTCGAGCAGCATGCATCAACCCCAGCTCAACCGCCTGGAGCGGGTCAGCAGCAGGCGACTCTACTCTACGCTGGTGGTCGAGTTCCGGCGTGAACTGCCACTGGAAAAGGCACGACTGGCCGCACATGGTCTGGCCGCCCTGATAGATGGTCTCTGGCTCCGCGCCGCGCTGAGTGGAAAGCCTTTCAGCCCGGTCATCGCCCGTACACTGACCACCCAATTCATCCGTCAGCAACTGGCTGGCGAGCACGAATAACGGAAGGAGAAAACATGTCCCGATTTACCGAGCAGAAACTCTACATTGATGGCGCTTATGTTGCCGCAGCGTCTGGCGAAACGTTCCAGACGATTAACCCGGTCAACGGCGAAGTGCTGGCAGAGGTTCATGCCGCCGGCCAGGAAGATGTCAATCGCGCCGTTGCTGCCGCCAGAAAAGGCCAGAAAGTCTGGGCCGCGATGACCGCCATGGAGCGTTCGCGCATCCTGCGTCGCGCTGTTGATATTCTGCGTGAGCGGAATGATGCGCTGGCTGAGCTGGAAATGCTCGACACCGGTAAGCCCTACAGCGAAACCTCAGCGGTCGATATCGTCACCGGTGCAGACGTGCTGGAGTATTACGCGGGCCTGGTTCCGGCGCTGGAAGGTCAGCAGATCCCCCTGCGTGAAACCTCTTTCGTCTATACACGCCGTGAACCGCTGGGCGTAGTCGCCGGTATCGGTGCCTGGAACTACCCGATTCAGATCGCCCTGTGGAAATCAGCCCCAGCGCTGGCTGCGGGTAACGCAATGATTTTCAAACCCAGCGAAGTGACGCCGCTTACTGCCCTGAAGCTGGCTGAAATCTACACCGAAGCAGGTGTGCCGGATGGCGTATTTAACGTGCTGCCGGGCATCGGTTCGGTCACCGGCCAGTTGCTCACTGAGCATCCTGGCATCGACAAAGTCTCCTTCACCGGCGGCGTTGTCAGCGGCAAAAAAGTAATGGCGAATGCAGCGGGTTCAACGCTGAAAGAAGTCACCATGGAACTGGGCGGTAAATCCCCGCTGATTATCTTTGATGATGCCGATCTCGATCTGGCCGCCGACATCGCCATGATGGCGAACTTCTACAGCTCCGGACAGGTCTGCACCAACGGCACCCGCGTCTTTATTCCTGCAAAACTGAAAGCGGCATTCGAAGCCAAAATCAGCGAACGCGTTGCCCGTATTCAGGCCGGCGATCTGCGTGATCCCGCCACCAACTTTGGCCCGCTGGTCAGCTTCAGCCATCGCGATAACGTGATGCGCTACATCGAATCGGGCATTGCTGAAGGCGCACGCCTGCTGTGCGGCGGTAAACGTCTGACCGGTGGTGATTTCGACCAGGGTGCCTGGGTTGCACCTACTGTGTTTACCGACTGCCGTGATGAGATGAAGATCGTCCGTGAAGAGATCTTCGGACCGGTCATGTCGATCCTGAGCTATGAAACCGAAGAAGAAGTGATTCGCCGCGCCAACGACACTGAATTTGGTCTGGCCGCCGGACTGGTGACGCAGGACCTTAATAAAGCGCACCGCGTGATTCATCAGATCGAAGCAGGAATCTGCTGGATTAATACCTGGGGCGAATCAGCCGCAGAGATGCCAGTGGGTGGCTACAAGCACTCCGGCATTGGCCGTGAGAATGGCCTGATGACACTGCAGAGCTACACCCAGGTGAAGTCCGTGCAGGTTGAGCTGACGCGTTTTCAGTCAGTCTTTTAATCACTTAACCTGAGGAACGACGAATGGAATATGATTACATTATTATTGGCGCCGGATCCGCAGGAAACGTTCTGGCCACCCGCCTGACCGAAGAGAGCAACGTCAGCGTTCTGTTGCTGGAAGCGGGCGGCCCGGATTATCGTTTTGATTTTCGCACTCAGATGCCTGCTGCCCTCGCCTTCCCGCTGCAGGGAAAACGCTATAACTGGGCGTATGAGACTGAGCCAGAGCCGTACATGAACAATCGCCGTATGGAATGTGGTCGCGGAAAAGGCCTGGGCGGTTCATCACTGATTAACGGCATGTGTTACATCCGTGGTAACGCAATGGACCTCGATAACTGGGCCAGTGAACCAGGGCTGGAGAACTGGAGCTATCTGGACTGCCTGCCTTACTACCGTAAAGCGGAAACCCGTGATATCGGCCCGAACGATTTCCACGGTGGAGATGGCCCGGTGTGCGTCGCCACGCCTAAAGCCGGCAATAACGTGCTGTTTGAAGCCATGATTGAGGCAGGCGTGCAGGCGGGTTATCCGCGCACTGATGACCTCAACGGCTATCAGCAGGAAGGTTTTGGTCCGATGGATCGTACCGTAACACCAAACGGTCGCCGTTCCAGCACCGCACGTGGCTATCTCGACATGGCCAAAGGCCGTGCAAACCTGAAGATCATTACTCATGCCACCACCGATCGCATTGTGTTCGATGGCAAACGCGCAGTCGGCGTGGAATATCTGCAGGGCGACAGCAACACCATTAATAAAGTGACCGCTCGCCGTGAAGTGCTGCTGTGTGCCGGTGCTATTGCCTCGCCGCAGATCCTGCAGCGTTCTGGCGTGGGCTCACCGGAGCTGCTGAAGCAGTTCGATATTCCACTGGTTCACGATCTGCCGGGCGTGGGTGAAAACCTGCAGGACCATCTGGAGATGTATCTTCAGTATGAGTGTAAAGAGCCGGTTTCAATCTATCCGGCCCTTAAGTGGTGGAACCAGCCGAAAATCGGTGCAGAGTGGATGTTTAATGGCACCGGTATCGGCGCCAGTAACCAGTTTGAAGCGGGTGGTTTTATCCGTAGCCGCGAAGAGTTCAGCTGGCCGAACATTCAGTATCACTTCCTGCCGGTAGCGATTAATTACAACGGTTCTAACGCCGTTGATGCGCATGGCTTCCAGTGTCACGTCGGCTCGATGCGTTCGCCAAGCCGCGGTCATGTGCGCCTGAAGTCACGCGATCCGCGTCGTCATCCGGCCATTCTGTTTAACTACATGTCGCATGAGCAGGACTGGCATGAGTTCCGCGATGCTATCCGCATCACGCGCCAGATCATCAATCAGCCAGCGCTGGATAAGTATCGTGGACGTGAAATCAGTCCGGGCCTGGATTGCCAGACGGATGAACAGCTGGACGAATTCGTCCGTAATCACGGCGAAACCGCTTATCACCCGTGCGGTACCTGTAAGATGGGTAACGATCCAATGTCTGTCGTTGATGGCGAAGGTCGCGTGCATGGGCTGGAAGGATTACGCGTGGTGGATGCGTCGATTATGCCGTTGATCATCACCGGTAACCTGAATGCGACCACCATCATGATTGGCGAGAAGATTGCCGATAAGATCCGTGGACGCGACCCACTGCCACGCAGCACCGCTTCATACTATGTTGCTGGTGACGCCCCGGTTCGTACAGTCCCCCAGCGTGCTGAATAGTTAGTTACAGTGTCACTTATAAGGTGCCGGGCAGACTGTTGTCCGGCACTTTTTTTGCCCGATTTTTCGCACTTATTATTACACGCCATCATTTTCTAAACTCGCCCCGGTAAACCCCTGAACCTTAACCGCAATCAAACCAGGCAGTATCTGCTGTTGATTTGATGATTTGCAGAATGCTGTAAACCCAGCATCTGTTTTACCGGAGACACTATTCGTCCACTGATGAGAAGCAACAATGTGGATGCGTTGTAAATTTTATGAGCAGAATGTTCATGTCCTGCCTCTTCCCCGCTTTCCCCTCTTGCTGGAATGCCGCCGATCAGCACTGGCGTAACGCCCTGTAGTTTCCTCACCACATCGATACTGTTTTGAGTCTGCCTGCACACTGTGCGTTATGGCAGGTCGTCATTTTTCGTTGCTGGAGAGTTCCCATGCGCGCCTGGGTTTTATTGTCACTCGCGATTATCACTGAAATTATTGGCACCCTTTTTATGAAATGGTCCAGCCTAAACGGCAGCCACTCAGGCTACCTGATGATGCTGGGCATGATTGCCTGTTCTTATATCCTGCTGAGCTTCGCCATAAAACGTATTGCTCTGGGCGTGGCTTACGCCCTGTGGGAAGGCGCTGGCATCCTGCTGATTACATTATTCAGCGTACAGCTGTTTGATGAAGTGTTGTCTGCGATGAAAGTCTGCGGACTGATGACGCTGGTCGCTGGAATTGTGTTGATCAAAACCGGCATGCACTCATCAGCGGAGGTTAATCATGGTCATCGCTGATTTCGTCCACGCAGCCTTGCTGGCGCTGGCTATCGTGCTGGAGATTGCCGCCAATATATTCCTTAAATATTCTGATGGGTTTAAAAGACCGCTGCACGGTCTGCTTTCACTCTGCTGTATCCTGCTTGCGTTCAGTGCACTGGCTCAGTGCGGTAAAAGGTATCGATCTGTCGATTGCCTATGCGGTCTGGGGTGGTTTTGGAATTATCGCGACTGTCACGACCGGCTGGGTATTGTTCGATCAACAGCTGAATCGTAAAGGCTGGCCTGACCCTGCTGCTGGCCGGCATGATCCTGTTAAAGCTGGCATAACAGGCATTTTGATTCAGTTATTTTTGTTATGGGTGTGCCTTCGTACACCCTTAACTTTCCGTGCTCTCTTCTCCAGTTTCAGTTGATTTCCCCTTCCCGACCGCGTCGGAATCTTCTCACTTTTGTAAAGACCCGTTTACATATCTGTTGTCTTAAGGCTTAGTGAGCGCCAAAAATCGGATAAAAACGAGGAAGAGTTATGTCTGCAACACGAGGTTGGTCCACGGAGCTGGAGGGGTTACGCGGCATCGCCTCTCTCTGGGTACTGGTTGGCCATATCAGCTTACTGATACATTGCCACATCACACTGATTTCATCGCCTGGCATCGGGGTCGATCTGTTTATTCTGTTATCGGGTTATCTGATGGCGAAAAACTATGTTGAACGTCAGCAGAAAGAGCCGTGGCAGAGCATGGAGACCATTAAAAAGTTCTGGATCCGTCGCTTCTTCCGTATCGCCCCGCTCTACTATCTGCTTTTAATCATCGCGCTGATTTATGGCCCGTGGTTTGGCGAGATGCGTGACACTATCGCGCATTTTTATTCCGGCACCGCCACTGAATCGTCGCGTTACACCGATCAGTCGCTGGCAAACATCCTCACTCACTTCAGCTTCCTGTTCGGCCTGCTGCCCGAATATGGTTTCAATACCGTGCTGCCTGACTGGAGCATCGGGCTGGAGATGCAGTTCTATGTGCTGTTTCCGTTCATTATGCTGGTGACGCTGCGCTTTGGTTATGCAGCCTCACTGATTGGCATTATGGCGCTCTGCTGCGCCGGACGGTATGTCCTGGCAGATTATTATGAGGCGTTTGAAATGCCTTCCATGATTCTGATAAAGCTCAACATGTTTCTGGCGGGCATGCTGCTGGCCGTAGCAATTCGCCGTAAATCCCTGCTCTATGTCGCCTTCGCGCTGCTCGGCCCGGTCGTGAGCGTGGCAATGGGAATGGGGGCGATCAAGCTGCAGGTGATAATGGAAGCGCTGATGATTGTCGGGATGGGAGCAATTCTGTGGCAATACCCACAGGGCAGCCTGATGGCAACGCTGATTGCTCTGCCACGTAAGCTGCTGAACAACCGTCTCAGCACCTGGCTGGGTGACGTCTCGTTCTCGGTCTACCTGCTGCACCTGCTGATTGTGATCCCGATGATTGCGCTGCTGCTCACTCACACCGACATTGAGTTTAAGAGCGACATGATGCGCTTCCTGATCGTCTGTGTCTCAACTATCCCGGTGACCTATGCCCTGGCCTCTTTACTCTATAAGTATGTTGAGAAGCCCGGCATTCAGATGGGTAAACGCGTGCTGAAGCCGAAGCTGGCCGATCAGACCAGTTGAGTTTTTAACACCGGCCGTTCTTTTTTTAAAAGCCCCGGATGGGGCTTTTTTATTGCCGCTTACACAATCTATCTGCTCTGAACAGGTGTTTATCACATGCCGTCGCCAGCACGCCTGCTGAGGTGAACTAGACTTTGCTGGTCGAACTCCACACCACCCGCTAAATGTCTGGCATAAAAATATACCATTGCCAAAACGCGGTATCAGGATTTAAAACGAGGATAAGCATTATGGAAAAGAAGAAGTGGTTTGTTTCTTACGTGATCAAGCCAAAAGGTGAAAATCATGTTACGACTCACGCCTTTATTGAGGGTGACGATGTCGAGGAGGCGCTGGAAACCTTTATGTTCGAAACCAAAAAAAGTCTGTCGCTGGAAACCGAAGAGCTGATACTGCTGTCAGTGAGTCTGGTATAACGTCAATTCAACCTCGCCATCGCGGGGTTGTTTGCCCTGTGAGAGGGTCATTTTATTAATGCTTTCCCTGGTGTGGCACTCAGTTACTGATTGGGATAAGGCCAGGCATGATCCACGCCTGTTGATGACAGTAACCCTGTCAAAATCAGATATGCCAGTATCAGAACAAAGAGCACAATCGCTGTTATTTCAATGGATTTAAGTAAGTGATGCTTCGCCATAAATAACCCTCCTTCACGTGTGTGTAATAACCTTTCACCCCATAAACTATAATGTTACCGGTAAAGTTCAAGTCAAAATCACATCATGAAACATAAAGACTGGCTTATTAATGGTTAGAAGGATTGTGCTCTGAAGGGCTCAGAGAGATCTTAACGATATTAAAAAGCCCGCAGGATGCGGGCCTTTGCAGGAGTCAGATGAACTTTAATCAGCAGAGTGACCGGTGAAGTCGATTACCATCCTGCCACGGATTTTGCCCTGCACCATCTCATCAAAGATGTCATTGACCTCACCAATCTTCCTTTTGGTCACTTTAGGCACGACTTTCCCTTCTGCCGCAAACTGGAAGGCTTCTGCCAAATCGTTTCGCGTTCCGACCAGTGATCCCACCACCTGAATGCCATCAAGTACCAGACGGGGAATATTAAGACTCATCGCTTCCGGCGGCAGTCCGACAGCTACGACGCGCCCTCCTGCTCTCACCGCATCCACCGCCGAGTTAAAGGCCGCTTTAGCCACCGCCGTCACCACAGCAGCATGTGCTCCACCGGTTTTCTCCTGAATAATGCGCGCTGCATCTTCGCTGGCCGAATTGACAACCAGATCGGCTCCCATCTCCTTCGCCAGTGCCAGCTGACCATCACTGACATCAACCGCGATCACTTTGGCGTTGAAGACATTTTTTGCATATTGCAGCGCGAGATTTCCCAGCCCGCCAAGACCATAAATGGCCAGCCATTGTCCCGGTTTAACTTCTGACACCTTAACCGCTTTATAGGTGGTGACACCGGCACAGGTGACGCTACTGGCAGCGTAAGGATCAAGTCCATCAGGGACTTTGACCGAGTAATCTGCAACGACAATGCACTCTTCAGCCATGCCGCCATCGGCTGTGAAACCGGCATTGATTACCGATCTGCAGAGGGTTTCGTTACCGGAGTTACAGTATTCGCAGTGACCGCAGCCCTTGAAAAACCAGGCGACGCTGGCCCGATCGCCAGGCTTGAGTGACGTCACATCCGGTGCGACTTCCTCAACGATACCGATCCCTTCATGACCCAGGGTCACACCCGTTTTATCGCCGAAATCACCGTTCTTCACATGCAAATCGGTATGGCATACACCACAGCATTCCATCCTGAGCCGGGCTTCACCGGTTTTGAGAGGACGCAGCGTCTTCTCAACAACTTCAACCTTGTGTTCACTATTAGCAATTGCCGCTTTCATAAACGTTACTCCTTTTGATTGAATCTCAAGAATATGCCATACGGGAATGATGGCAAGATTACAGATTAGCTTTGGGTGCGGGACAGAAAGAGTTGTTGCTGCCTTTGTGAGTGAAGTCAGTTTTGAGGTGCGTTGCTAAAGGGATTTTGCGTGTTAAAGCTTTGGAAATCATGAGTGACTTACTGGATGCGTGAAGCACGTTTATCGTGAAGAACCTTTTCAGACGGCGATTACCGGTTAAAAGGGGCGATAGCGCCCCTGTTCATCTAAATGCTTCGTATCAATTACTCAGCGGAGTCGCTCGGTTGCCAGCGGTGAATACCACTGTCAGTTGCCGGTCCCCTGTGTTCAGTAGAATCATCCGAGGCTGGCGGTGGCCCCAGATGCTGGGCTGCACTATACGTCGCTGGCGGTGGCCCCAGATGCTGAGAAGCGTTATTTTCTGATGCGGCTGGTCCGGCATGGTGGCTCCAGCCATTATCATTTTGCTGGTCCTGATAAGACGCATGGTGATGATGCCATTCAGATGATGGGCCGCGATGGTATCCTCCCTCTGCCATCACACAACCAGACATGGATGCACTCGCTAACGCTACGAGCGCACAAGGAATAACTTTTTTTAAGAACATAATAAACCCTGGTTAAAAATCACCGGGGCAGGTTACGACGTGGTTTTTATACGTTAAATAAACGTGGAGGACCGTTCGGGGAAGATGTTTAGATATATTGATTGAGATCAATTTTGAGGAGAAGCGTCCGGAAAGCCTCTGTTCTGCTGGCAGTAAAATGGGGGTATCATGAGTATTAAGGGGACCCAAAGTAAGAATAACAGAGCAGTTATTAAGATGATTTACATATCAGAAAATAAGAAATAGCGCGAGCCTGATTCAATCATATCTCAGACAGGACTTAACCAGAGAAACCAGATTATATAATCGCTAAATGGCAGCCAACTTCACTAAGGACATCACTTTTTTCGTCACACTTCACACTTTAACGCTATCGATTAAATCAGGATCACGAAGATCTCTTAACAAACCTAATACCATCGATTGTATTTAATATACACATAAGAAACAACCATCACCCATATTATGCTAATAATCGCCGCATATTCAGGAATAAATAGAATGAAAATATAAACTCCTGCAACAATTAAAGCAGCAGGGATTAAATAGATAAATGATTGCATGAGCCATAAAAATACACGCTTCACTTATTCAACCTCTCATTTATAGCATCTGATTTTTATTCGTTGTAAACACTGCATCTACGTGAAATAGTGTCATGATCATTTCAATACCCAATAAGCATATAGAATGTCAGAAGAAACATCCAATCAGACTGGACGAGATGTTATAACGCGCATGGCGTATCCATTTTCCTGCAGCAACGGGCTGGCTATGCGTAACTGATGTTAGCTTTAGCTTGTGGGGAAAATAAAATCTAAATCATGAATGAACAACCCGAAGACATTCAGCGCCCGCGCGGGTAAAACCCGCTCCTGGAATGCGCCGTCAGTGGGTGAGCAGGTGCTTGTACTGTGCCTCGGTGGTGAACTTGATACCGGCTTTGTGCTGCCGGGAATTTTCTCTTATGACAATCCGGCTCCGTCTGCCTGGGCCGATGCGCTGGTCATTTCCTGACGATGCGGTGATCGAATACGAGCCGGAAACCGGCGCACAGACCGCAACCGGCATACAGACGGCAACTATTAAAGCGGCGGTAAAAATCCTCTTTGACTCGCCAGAAGTGGAATGCGCAACGCTGCTCATAACTGCGCAGCTGGAAGTCAAAAAGGGCGGCACGATGAAAGCCAACATTAGCGTGTCGGACCATCGTGGCGAAACGGTTTACCCGGTTTCCGGGGCGCGTCAGTGAATATTACGGGGCCTAGCGACTATCTGGCAGACACCACAACGCAGGCTCCAGCAACCGCGTTTGACAAGTGGGGCGGCGAAAAGTGGGTAACCGACGGCGATGCGCAGCAGCAGTCACTGCTTGACGCAGCGGCCAGCGAAAAGTCAGCGGGCGTGAGTGAGGTCAACGGAATTACTCAGGCATGGCAGACGCAGCTGCTGCCCGGCATCATTACTGATGCGGATAAAGCCACGCTGACCACCTGGATGAAGTACGTGCAGGCGGTACAGGCTGCAGATATCACAAATGCGCCAGCTATCAGCTGGCCGAAAACGCCTGAATAGAAAATTCGTTTTACGCCCGTAGCTTTCTATTAAAATTTTCAATGGCAGAATGTTTAATTCTGCCATTGAATCATTTCATCAAGTCGATTCAGAATGTCGGGGAAATAGCTTTCATCAAGGCCAAAGCTGCCTTTAACCTGGACGCTGTCGGCATGTGGTTCCGGGCGAAGAATGAAATCAACAGTTACGCCATCAATACTTTTTTCATTGGTCAGTATCATGTCCAGTTGATGAATATCGCTCTGATAGTTAAACGACCTGATCTTTTGCTGATTAATAAGCGCCTGATGAAAAGCTGAGAATTCTTTTTTCAGCATTTTCAATTCTCCAACGGTGAACTCCGTTTTAAATGCCACTTTCAGGCCGCTTACCGAAAACTCCACCCAGGACTGTATCCAGTCCCAGTGATGGTTAACAGGATCGGCTTCGTTATCCACTACGCGTTCAAAGGGAGCGATTGCGAATGTAAACTCTTCATTCCTGATATCAAACATTGAAATTTCCTTGTCAGCTAATAAAAACATTTAAAATGAGATATTGTCCAGTCTGATTCCCTGACTATTACTTCAAATTTGTATTTCTGATGAACATATTCCCTTCGCTGCTTATCGTAGCGCAGTTTATAAATATCCGTTTCGTATCGGAACATTCCTTTTCCTTCACGAGGGTCTGGCATTCGCTTACCAAAACGAATAGCTCTTTCCTGAATCTGCAAAGGTACATACCGACTGGGTTCAAGCATATGTTTTGCTGCTGTTTCGGTCATTTTCAAATTGCGCGCATGCAGCCCGATTTTAAGCCGCCCTCGCAAAAGAGATATGGTCCCTTGACTGATTCTGGCTGTAACAGCCGCGCGCGCGCCTGCTATAAGCGCCTCATTTTGTGAAGACTGTGATACCCCAATTCCTGAAACGCGCCGCCGCGCATATCTGAGTGTAATTCGCTGCGTTTCCTGCCAGGAAATTGAGGAACATCGCAATAAACACCGGCAGGGCAATGTCTGATGCATGAGGAATTTGCTTACCCGTGGAATGCTCCACGGGAAGCCATCGCCAGCCCTTATCCCACCTATGAGGAAATGCACAGCCGCACTCAGATGATTGCGGCTTTAGTGCGTGCGCAGGAGCTACTTGAAAAGCAGCCGACTGTGATACAGCTCGACGTTAAACGCCGCGTTAGTGATCTTGAAAAGACACAGGGAACAGCCCGCGCCAATGCGTACTTAACAAAGACATTTGTTGAGCGCACATTGCCACGCGTTGAAACCGTTAATGCTCAATATCGTCTCGGCGTGATGAAGGGGAGCACATTAAGTTTACTCGGCGGTAACGCAACTGAGCGCGACAATGCGGCTATAGCAGGTGGTCAGCTTTTCATTCTAATGCGCCTTTTTAACCGCCTGCCGGATATGGCTCGCGCCGATGTCGATCTGCTGGCCGGGGATGTGGCTAATTTCATTCTCGCTGAGCTGGTACAGGCGCACGCGCAGGCCAGCGACGAGTCAGATTACAAATACACGCACCGCGTTTACATGACCGCCGCCACCATTACCCGTGAGCTGAGCCAGACCCCGCCATTATGGGATAAAGTCACGTCACGGCTGTTTGACCCGGAGGAAGTTATCCCGGCGATCATGCGTATGCAGACGGAAAAGTGGTGGAAAGGCCGACTGCGGCGAGTGGCTGCATCATGGCGTGAACACCTTCAGATCGCCCTGGCTAACGTCAGCAAAAAGCACACCCCCTACGCCAGCAGCATGACCGTTTCAGAGTGGCGCGAGCAGAAGCGCCGCACCCGTGAGTTTCTGAAGGGAATGGAGCTGGAAGACGAAGAAGGCAACCGTATCAGCTTGATCGAGAAATATGACGGCAGTGTGGCCAATCCGGCTATTCGCCGCTGCGAGCTGATGACCCGCATTCGTGGCTTCGAAAATATCTGCAATGAAATGGGCTTTATCGGCGAATTCTACACGCTGACCGCCCCCGCGCGCTATCACGCCACAATCAAAACCGGGCATCGTAACCGTAAATGGAACGGTTCCAGCCCGGCCGACACCCAGCGTTATCTCTGCAGTGTCTGGCAGAAAATTCGCGCCAAGCTGCACCGCGAAGAAATCCGCATCTTCGGGATCCGCGTTGCTGAGCCTCATCATGATGCGACTCCGCACTGGCACATGCTCATGTTTATGCGTCCGGAGCAGGCTGAACGCGTGCGCGAGATTATGCGCGACTACGCCTGGCAGCAAGACGGCAGCGAGCTGACAACCGACAAAGCCCGTAAGGCCCGCTTTCACGCCGAGGCTATCGACCCGGAGAAAGGTAGCGCGACGGGTTACGTTGCTAAATACATTTCCAAGAATATCGACGGCTACGCGCTAGACGGCGAGACGGACGCCGAAAGCGGCAAAGACCTTAAGGAAACTGCCTCGGCCGTTTCTGCCTGGGCGGCACGCTGGCACATCCGGCAATTTCAGTTTGTGGGCGGTGCGCCGGTCACGGTTTACCGCGAACTGCGCCGCATGGCAGACAGCGAAACCGCGCACGGCCTGAGCGTTGAGTTTGCGGCCGCGCATGACGCCGCCGACGCAGGAGACTGGGCCGGATACGTTAACGCGCAGGGTGGCCCATTTGTGCGCCGCGACGAGCTGGCTGTGCGCACCTGGTATCAGGCAAGCGAAGACATGAATGAGTACGGAGAGGAAACTGTGCGTATCAAGGGTGTTTACGCAACTGAAGTTGGCAACGATACGCCAATTTTAACCCGTCTGATGCAATGGAGGATTGTCCCGAAACGTGCCGTTGATTTGGATTTTGAATTTAAGGACGCGCCTGCGTCCTCTCGGAGTTCTGTCAATAACTGTACGGAGCCGACAGGCTCTGAAGCCGCTATCGATTTCACAAAGCCCCCTACTCGCGCCGAGCGAAGAAGGATTATTAAGCAATTAAGAGAAAAGCCAGCGCAGGAGCAACCTGAGCCGGACAAATATCACACTGAACTAAGTCATTGCACAGAACGGGAAACGTTGAAAAAGAGTTTCTTCGAGATCTCCAGGCTAACACTGTCCGACGGTGAAGCTGTCCGCATGATGAAAGGCCATACAATCAGGGTTGGTGAGCTTTCTTACTGGAGCGGTACAAGCGGGTATATCTTCCATAGACGTCGCAAAAATGCCGCCCCATTAAAGCGCTTCAATGCACTAGCGAGAAAAAGAGGCATACAGTTGCCTGATTAATAAAACGGCAGTCGGACTAATCTGAGCCGCACGATTGTTTACGATTTTAGTTCATCATGACACTGTTTATACATACAGTACATTTTGACTAAAAGGAGTTAATCATTTGATGAAAATAGATAATCTAAGTGAAACGGTTGCACGCATTCAGTTCATTGCTGACGTATCGCTGATCGCACATTGCAAAGAAGATGAATTAAAAATGGCACTGTCGATGATTAGCGACATGGCAGGGACAATCGACACAGCTATTTTCGAAGCCGCTATTTACTGCCAGGCAGAATGATTAATTGCCCCTTCCCTACCGTTCACTAGCCACCTTTAAGGTGGCTTTTTGCTTCTGCATCAAAGTGCATATGCTTGCATTAATCCGCATGATCCAAAGTGGATCGCTAAGCGTCTGTAAGACCAGAGCTGGCGCGCTCAGAGGTTGTACATGCAAATGCATGAAAAGCGATACATAAAGCGGGCAGGCGTGGCGGGGATAGCATTGCGCGCGAGGGGTACAAACATGCATGCGGAGGCTGCGCCAGCGGCACGGAGGCGCACGCAAGGGTTTGATGAGATTGAACTGGTGAAGAGGATTTGAGCCTCGCAAATCGGGCCTGAGAGCGGCAGATGAGGTATGGCACTGATCGGAATTAATATGATAAATTTTTGACCAATACGGTTAACCATGTAAGGGAATAATATGGATACAACTGAGCAGTTAAACGGGACTTACTTCTATGGCGGGCTTACCAACCTTTCCCCGGCAGAGCTTTATTTCTGGATTATGATTGATGTGACCGCTGAGCATTTTAGCGGTGCAAAGGATATCATAGCCATAGCTGCAATTTACTCGGGACAGAATACGATTGACGTGTCAGGAAAGTTAAAGGGTGCCTGGAAAGGTACCTCTTATGCCTCGGTGTATTCTCGCAAGCTGTTGCGCGATTACCGTCTCCCGTTCAGGTTGCCTACGTGGATACAAAACCCTAAAAAACCATTCCAAATTAAAATGTTGATGACCCATAAATTGGGTACTTTCGTCGGTCGCACAATACCGGTTTTAGGATGGGTAATTATGGCCGCTGATGTGGCGGAGATAGGCTGGAAAACTACGGTAAAATACAACCTTATTGCCCATAAGGACGACAGAATATGGTAAGTGAGGATATAGAGAAGGCAGTATTTGCGCTGGTTGAAGATTATAACGGCAGAAGCTTGTTTACATTAAAACGTTACAAGCTTGAGCTGGACACTGATCTGAACAACGACTTTCGCATGGATCCCATCGACGCTTATGAATTACTTGAGCGGTATGCTGACAGTCTTGGCATTGACCCCGGCACCATCTCTTTTAACGACTATTTCCCGGAAGATTTCACCGCACCGCATGATCCGCTTACTCTCCGTTTGTTGGTTGAGTCTGCACAGGCCGGGCGCTGGTTGGGTAAATAACTAACGCCTGCACAGGCAGGCGTTACATCTTCAGTTTGTTGCCGCTTCCAGCGAATAAGGGCGGAAGGCGATCACCTCTTCGCCCAGCCAGTTATTGATTTCCTTCAGACGTTCCTGCAGCGGTGTCAGTTTGTTACGCACAAACACCTATGCCGCTTTCACCGCATCACCGAATCCGCCGGAGTTGTCCGGGATAATCCCCATCATCTGCGGCGGCACGCGGTGTGCGCTTAGCAGGTCGTCGCGGCTGGCCTTCTTGATGTTAAAGAAATCGTCCTTCGTCGCTACCTCGCTGAGCGGCAGAATCTTGATCCCGTCCGGCTTACCGTTCGGCGCGTACATAAACAGGTTGCGGAAGTTGCCGATCCCTTTCGTGTCGCGCATAGCCTGGCGCATCCGGTCAGCCAGGTCGGTGTCACCGGTAGAGAACCCGGCAGGAGACTGACCAAACAGGCGTACCAGCGGGATACCAAACGCGCCTGAGACCTGCTGACCAAACTGCGCCAGCACGTCACTGAGCCCGGCATACGAATAGGTGTGCGCCTCAAACTTGTCAGCCGCATCCATGATCGTCATGCCTTCGTTGCTCTGGTACTCGCGGATCATGTCCATGTGCGACATGAGCCCCTTGAACATCGGGCTGTCTTTACCCATCGCCAGCAGCTTACGCAAGCCTTCAATGCTGTAGGTGCGCAGGTGAGCCTTGTAGACCAGCTGAGCAACACCGGTTGTTGTGGAGTCGAATGCCAGCAGGCGATCGAAACAACGCTCAATCACCGACATGCCCCAGTCGTTTTCAGTCAGACGTTGCTGATACGGAAGTGGGATGCCATCAAAGCGAATAAGTCTGGAGTGGTGGATGCGCCACGGCGGGATGCCGGTAGCTGACGTCACCACTTTGTAGAACTCTGGCATGCCAAAGTCAGGGCCCAGCTCGCTCACCCGGCGCTCTGTCATGGCATTGAGCATCCAGCGGTCCATCACCATCACGCCTTTAAACGAGTCTTTGGCAATGGCCTCAACACGAAGCGGCGTTGAGTAGTTCTGACCATCAATCAGGATGACGCCTACAGCGCCACCATAGAGCCGCGCCCACTTCAGCGTGTCGTTGATTGCTTCCCACAGCCCCATTTCATCCCATGCGTGGTCGAGTTGCTCCTTGCGTCCATCTTCCAGCTTTGAGGTGATGGTCACGCCCTTGCGGGTCATGTCATCAGGAATAGCATCAACGCCAGCGCCAACCAGCCATGATGTGCGGTAGGCCTGCTCGATCAGCAGCCGGTTGCGGGAGGTCCAGTTGTTGCGATAGGTGCCAGCGCCAGACTGGTTCGACTCGTTGACGCCCATCCGGGCAATGAAGTTTTCATAGCTGTCACGCGTTGGTACAGGCTGCGACATGCTTTCTGTTTCGGACATATTCAGCCTTTCCCAAGTTGCGCCCAGGTGCCGAGGCTGTCTGAGCTGGTAATGTAGCCATCCAGCCCGTAGCGAATGGCATCGATGCAATGGTTAAACTTGTCGACGATGATCGGCAGTATGTCGCCGGTCTTTTTGTCGACCTTGTAGGAGTAGTGGCGAAATTCATCGGCGGTGTGTTTGCAGCGTTCATGAATGATGATTTCTTCAAACCCTTTCAGATGGGTGACACCATCCTCAACACTGCCTTTCCATTTGGCCGCCGCGTCAATCGAGAAGCCCTGACGTGCCAAATAGCTGATGGTTTCCGGTCGGGAGTTATCACCTTTTACCGGCCACTTACGCACCTCAGGGATTGAGTCGTAGAACTGCGGCATCTCATCCAGCTCCACGCCGACGCCATAGGCCTCATATTCGATATAGAGCCGGGTGTCGATCATGAACATGCGGATAAGCGTGCTCGGGTCATTTGCGAAACCGAAGTCAGCACCGAAGAACAGGCGGTCAGCTTGTTGCCACAGGTCGTCAGGGAATGCTTCCACACGGTACCGGTTACGGAAGATTACTGAATCGCTAATCGACTTCGGCTTGCCCAGCCAGATGTGCTCATACGCTTCGTAATCAACTCGCTTGCAGTACTCCATCTCTTTGCGAAGTGTTTCCGGCAGATATGGGTTGTCGTAGTAGTTCACCTCGACCGTGATACTGTCATCCGGTGGAGTAACGATGAAGCGCTGATAGGTCGGGTCTGACTCTTTGCCGGGGTTAAACGTCACCCAAATCTCCGAGCCCTCTTTACGGATGGTGGGTATCAGGATCGCCCATGAATCCGAGGACACAGACTGCGCCTCCTCTACCCAGCAGATGTCTACGCCTTCAGTTGATTTGATGCCAAGCGGGTCGAAGCGCAGGCCTTTGAACAGGAACTCGCTGCCGGATGCGCTGGTGATGCTCTCATTGGTGATGCGGAACCATGGATTAAGCCCGAGCATCTCAATCTGGTCTTTCAGCAGCTTGTGTACTGAATCCTTAATCGAGTTCTGCACCTCACGGGTACAGAGTATGCGGAGCTTCTTGCTGGCAGCCATGATGACCAGCGCGCGGGCAGCAGCCCATGATTTAGCACCACCACGCCCACCGTGGAACGTCTTGTAGCGTTTTGGCTGGAAGAGTGGCTTGAACTTAGGCGCAAAGCTAAGTCTCGTCTCCGCTGCTGTCATCTTCCGCTCCGAAGCTAATCACGAATGATGACGTGGCAAGAGGAAGGCCATTAGCGCCGACCAGTTCGTTTTTAACGTTATCTTTGAACGCCTAGACAGTTATGTGCTTGCCAAGCAGTTCGAGATTCTTAACCTTGTCAGGCCACTTAATCTTTTTCAGGATGCCAACCATTTCCCGATCTTCCCCCCTGCCCTCAAACATGTCGGCTAGGTCAAATCCGCTAAGGTATCGACGCCAGGAGGCGGGCCACTGAGATACTGGCTTAATACTCATATCGTCAGTCATGATGTCGAGCACATCCATTTCGTCGATTTCAATGAGCTGCCTCAATACATAAGCAGCATCAACGCTAATCTGCTCATTGCGATCGGCTTTAAGTTCGGCGATTCTGTTTTGGATGTCAGGTTTAGTCAGGTTCTCGCAACCTGATGCACGGGCGGTCTTTTCGCTGTACCCCGCCCGAATGGCCGCTTGCGTGGCGTTCAAATCGATGAGGTACTCGCGACAGAACATTTCTTGTTTGTCGGTGAGTGCCATTGTTGCCTCTGGAGATGTTGGTGAGAAAGTTAATCGTTTTTGTATGTTTTATTTCGACTTTAGGCTTTGGCTATCAAGCCTTTACCAGCCAAACATTAGCTACCGTGCTTGCAGCATTAGCGAGTTTGATTGTTTTTCTAACCGCCTTAGCCAATTTGAAAAGCAACAAAACCAAGGAGAAAGAAGTTAGTCAAACAATCGGCGATAACTCGAGTGGCATACAAGTGGGTGGGAACATGACCATTAATGAAAAGGACAAAAAATGAACTTATTCGAGAAGTCCGGCCAAAGTGTGGGCGATAATTCCTCAGCTATACAAGTTACAGGTGATGCCCACTTTGGCAACACTACAACTGAGGTCATGGCGATTTGCCAGCTCATGGTTAAAAGTGAGATGGCATCTCTTCGTGCAGATGCTTACGCTTTAGTCGACTCACGGGCTCAAGAATTTGGCCAACAAATTGCAGAAAAACTGTCTAAAGATGTTGATGAAAAACTAAGAGCAAAACTCGCTGATCCTGATATTCAGTACACCCTCAACCAAGCAGTTATTCAGGTCGCAAGAAAAGGGTTTGATGCTAAATCAGAACTGCTCAAAGAGCTTATAGTATCCAAATTTAAAAGCACTGAAGAAGAAGAAAATCTGATTTTAGATCATGCCTTAGATACCACGCAGAAGCTAACAACAAGCGAGATAAAACTCCTTTCACTAATTTATTATTTTCGTTTCTGCCATAAAACTATGGGCGAAGTCGACATTACAGAGATTGTTAAACGTGGAACTGACGGCCCTTCAGTTCCAGGACTACCACTTCAAACTTGCTTCGACATCATCGCCCAAGCTTATAAAATTTATGAGCTTGATTACATAAAAATACTGTCAACACTGGATTCATTAAAACCGGTGAACAAGCAAATGCTTGCAATTAAAGGCTGCATAAATTCAGAGCAACATTATGAGAAGAATTACATGGAACTTATAAAAGAAAGAACAGGTATAGTTATAGACAATGAGGAATTTTTTAAGGCAGAATTTGCAACATTATCTTCGATAATGGAAGCTTTTTCGATTAAAAAAATCGAGGAATTTAATGACTATGTTTTAAGCCCCCTCGGAATAGTGATTGCCGAAAACTATCTCGAAGCCCACAATTTCTTCAGCCGTTAATAGCGTTCGCTTAAGAATGACGTGTTGACACTTTTTCTATTTCAGGCACTGTTCAACAATATACTGCTGCAGCCCGGCTATCTGTTTTCCGGCCACTTCGATTCGCTCTCTGAGGGTGAAATAATCCCGTTGAGCGGTGTCAGTAAGTCGGGGGCCGGCAGCAGCATCCAGGCTGGAGGTGCCGGGGGCAGATTGCTTCGTGCAGGTGGCGTTGAGCTGCAACCGGCGCTTGCCAGTAACAACATCATCACGCAACTGATCGATAGTCGCTTTAGCATCGGCTAACTCCTTCGTGTATTTCTCATCGAGTGCAGCCACATCGCGCTGGCGTGTCTGCATGTCCGTGATGGTGTCTTTTGCCATCTTTAGATTGCTTGATGCCGTATCACGCTGCGCCTTGTAGTCAATGGCATTTCCACGATAATAAAGCGCCAAGGCTACAGAGGTGGCTAATAGCAGCAGAACCAGCAGGATGAGCGCGGCGAGCACTTTAGCCTTTGAGGTCATCAGCGCTCTCCGCCAGGCACATGGTGCGCTCCATATCGCGACGGTTCATCAATCCCCGCCACTTCTGGCCGCCAGCGTAGATCCAGCCGCGTAGTTCTTCGCATGCGCCATCAACGTCACCGGCATTCAGGCGCTTAAGCAGCGTCGATTTTGAGAACGCGCTTGTGCCCACGTTATAGGTGAAGCTGTAAAGTGCGGCGCGCTGATATTCGCCCAGTGGAATCTTGACCATTCCGTCGACTGCTTTTTTTGACTGGCTGCAGGTCATTCCACATCAGCCGATCGCATTCGCGGTCGGTGTACTTTTTGCCTTTGATGATGTCGGTGCCGGTGTGACCATCGCAGACAGTCCACACGCCTGCCACATCCTTGTAAGGTTCGTACACCCTGCCCTCTACCCCATCCTTTCCGCCGAGGAATACCGTAGTGATAGCCATAGCTCCGCCACCCGCGACAGCAATAAGCTTATTGCGCAGGCTGTTTGACATAGCCATGGGTTAATCCTCGTTGATGTCTGGCGCGGTGGGCCAGCGCTGAAGGGCTTTAATCTGCGCTATTGTGGTTTTGCGCTTGTAATACCAGTTGATGCCGAGCGTGAAGAGCGCAACCAGAATACCGGCCAGTACGCCCACAGCACTCCATTCATCGGGACTTAACCGGGTCAGTAGACCATTGGCAATCGTCCCGGCAGATGCGCCATATGCTGCGCCTGATGCCAGTTTGCTCATATCAATACTCATGTGACCCCCGGTTTCGGGGACAGGCTCAATTAGGAATTGTCTACTTTCTGAACTGAGCAAGTCCGGTTAGTCTTTTCTTGTCGAGATAAAACACCGCACCGCCGTTGGGTAGCCAATAAGAAATAATCCGCCATTGAGCGGATTTTTTTATGCATAAAACATCGCCCGTTGCCACACAGGAAAAGGTGAGAGTCGAGGTTGATTGGCAGGGGCGAAAAAAGAAAAGGCCAGCTCTATGGCTGACCTTTGAAATGATTTATTAGTGTTATCTGTGCGATGCAGAGGGAGAAAATAAAAAGCCCCGCCGACTGGTGAGGTCGCGAGGCTTCTTGGCATCCACATTTATGCAACTGACCGGTAAAACCGCGATCTGTTCGCTTCACTTCCCGATTATGCCGTTAATGTGCCAGGTTGCTTGCCCTTGTCTTTGTCATTTCGTGCTATTTTGTATATTCACGCAGCGATTTTAAGAATCTCCTTCTCCATTTCTCGATTAATTGCGTAAAACATTTCTCCTTCGAGAATATCCATGGCCCATTCCATTCTGTTCCGGGCCTCTTTTGGTGAGATGCTGCAGTAATAAATCAGCGATGAGCCGATGTTTTGCACGCTCTTGCGTTTGCAGTATCGTAATCTGGCTACATTGCGAAGCGGGTTAACCCATCGGATAGCCTGATTTATTCTGCAGTCCGGCGCGGGGGAAGAAAGCCGGGGCCAGTTTCACCAGATGCGCTCACAGGTGCTTTTGCAGAGGCTCGTGAAATGAGCGGGATTAGTTTTGGCCCTAACCCACCAACTTTTCATGAAATCAGAAGTCTTGCCAGCCGACTGTATGAAGTGGAAAATGGGGAGGACTTTGCGCAAAGATTACTCGGCCATAAAAACCTTTCTATGACTAAAAAGTATCTCGATTCGCGTGGTCAGGAATATGTAATGGTATAGATTGGATATCGTGATTTCGGGATATTTTCGGGAAATTTCGTAACCACCCTCAAAAATACCATATAAATCATACAACTAAAAAAAGACCGAATACGATTCCTATATTCGGTCCAGGGAAATGGCTCTCAAGGAGCCGTGCGCTAAAAGTTGGCATTTATGAAGGCGGTGTCGCCTTGCCATTTAAGATTAGAACAGCGCGGTGGAAATGCCAGCAAACGCGGGAATCAGGGCCATAAACTGGATCAGATTGTGATCGCAACGGCAAAATTTCGGAGAGTGGGCGCAGCGCGAGGCTGCACCCGAAAGGCCTATTTTCCGCACAGCGCCTGAGTGCGTTCGATAATCGGCTGCAGGCTCATCATCTGGCCCGGATGGGCTTTGTCTTCGGCCTGAATCACGCTGATCGGCTGGGCTTTCACCTGCTTGTTTTTAAACAGTGTGTCAGCGATGTCGTTCAGCGGGTATGTCATCAGCGTACTCGGATTGATGGCAAACATCGCACCATCTTTCTCGCAGGTCAGCATCACCTCTTCACGATTAAAGGGCCACTTATCTTTACCGATCTCAAAGCGGCTGACGGTAATGATTTGCGCCGCCAGCGCCTGGCCGCATACGGATAACAACAGGATTGCGGGAATCACTTTCTTCAGCAACATAACTACCCTTTTCTCTCTTAAACTACATTCAGGCTGGCGACAGCGTGGCAAATACGCTGACCAGCCCAACCACGCCGCATGCCAGCAGTAGTTCAAGCTGCGTCATGCGAATAAATTTTTGCTGCGCCCCGCTGCCCGCCAGGCGGAATCGCGGCACCAGCCAGTATCGATTAATCAGCGCCACCAGAACCATCAGAGCAACCAGCAGCACTTTGCACAGTAGCAATATAACGTAGCGTGAATCGTGCCACATCAGCGGCCAGCCCGCGATCATTACGCTGTTTATCACCCCGCTGAGCAGCGTTAACGCCACCGCCAGATGACCATAGCGTGAGAAACGCATCATAGTGCGAATCGCATCGGTGCGGCGATCAATCTGCCGTGCCTCGCGCATCAACAGCAACAGTGGCAGTAATCCACCTGCCCAGAACGTCGCCGCAATCAGATGCAGTGCATGGTTAATCTGCTGAAGATCGCCGGGCCAGCTATCGCGCATCGCAGCATGGCCTATCAGCGCCATGCAGGCCAGTTGCAGAACGCCAGCCAGCAGTAACACCTGCTGACGCAGGCTTCCGGTCAGTAATAGCGCGCCAACAGCCAGCACGCCGAAAATGATTTCCCACTGCCACACTTCACCAAAGTGCGTGCCCAACACTGCCAGCCAGATATCGATGTCGGTCAGGTTAGTGCTGGTGCCGCTCATTAACACATTCTGGCAGGCCAGCATCGCCACCGCACTGAGCAGCACCAGCCAGGCACTCCCCTTCACCAGCGGGTTCAACCGTAGCGCCAGCAGGGATCGATAGCGTTTGGGCGCCAGCAGCGCACTGTAACAGGCGCTGCCGGTCAGCAACATCACGGCAGTAAAATGCAGCGCGCGCAGCAGGATCCAGAGGGTTGTCACCGGGTTACTTCACACTAAAGCGATAGCTTCCAGCGGTTTTATGGCCATCCACCGACAGCACATGCCAGTTAACCTGATAGCTTCCCGCTTTTAGCGGCTGCGGCAGGCCAACAATCAGGCGTTTTTTCTGGTCAGACTCAACGCGGGCTTTGGCGGTCACGACGGGCTTCTGTGCACTGTCCAGCAGCGTCACGCCACTGAACGCCGCTTCAATATCTTCACTGAAGTTCAGCGTCAGCGCATCAGGGGATGTCGTAACCTGCGCTTTGGCCGCCGGGAGAGAAGACTGGAGGTGTGCATGCGCCCCCGCCAGCGAGCTGAAGGCCATCATGCCCGCGGCCGTCACTGCTATAATCATGCGGGAAATAGTTTTTTTCTGCATAAGATCATCCTTTTAACCGCCGCCAGGGCGTAAACGTGGCAAAAGGATACGCTGCTGGTTTTACACTGTCGAGGCCAGCGATGCGATCCTTTATCCTTGATTCAGACCGACGAAAACATTACTTTTGCCGGCTATCGTCAGGAGATAATTATGAGCCGTAACCTTGCATTGCTGTCCCAGGAAGAGAAAGACAAGATAAATGTCGATTTGGCGGCCGCAGGCGTGGCATTTAAAGAGCGCTATAACATGCCGGTCGTCGCCGAGATGGTGGCGCAGGAGCAGCCTGAAGCGCTGCGTGACTGGTTTCGTCAGCGTCTGATGCAATACCGTCAGGCATCACTCAGCCTGTCGCGCCTTCCTTATGAACCGAAGATGAAGCAATGATGTTCCGCGTTATTGATACCGAAACCTGCGGCCTGCAGGGCGGCGTAGTTGAAGTTGCGTCCGTGGATGTGGTCGACGGTAGAATTGTGAATCCAATGAGCGATTTGACCCTACCGGACCGCCCGATCAGCCGTCAGGCGATGGCTGTACATCGCATCACCGAAGCAATGGTCGCCGGTAAACCCACGATTGAAGAAGCGATTCCACGCTATTACGGCAGCGCTTTTTATGTCGCGCACAACGCCAGTTTTGATCGGCGGATGCTGCCTGAAATGTACGGCGAATGGATCTGCACCATGCAGCTGGCGCGCCAGCTCTGGCCGGGCATTAAATATGGCAACCAGGCGTTACGTCATTCGCTGAAGCTGGATGTCACGCCACCCGCTGAGCTTCATGCGCACCGCGCACTGTATGACTGCTATGTCACGGCGGCGCTGCTGATCCGTATCATGGAGACCTCCGGCTGGAGTGCCTCCGAAATGATTGTGCGTTCGCAACCGGCGGCCCAGCGCGACGACATTCTGCCGTTCGGCAAATATCGCGGCCAGGCGATTGCCGTAATTGCCAGAAAAGATCCCGGCTACCTGAAGTGGGTACTGAATAATGTCAGTGATTTGCGCCCGCCATTGCGGCAGGCGCTGAATAAATACCTCTCTGAATCTCAGTAATCCTGGGCTGGCGGCAAGGTACCCTGCGCCAGTCCGAGCAGGAAAGTGTACTCCATCGCGATCCCTTCGTAGGCTTTGTAGCGTCCGGACTTGCCGCCGTGACCGGCATCCATGTCGGTGCAGAGCAGCAGAAGATTATTGTCGGTTTTCATCGACCTTAGCTTCGCCACCCACTTGGCCGGTTCCCAGTACTGCACCTGTGAGTCGTGCAGGCCAGTCGTGACCAGCAGATGGGGATAATCCTTCGCCTCGATATTGTCATAGGGGCTGTACTGGCGGATATAACAGTAATATTCAGGATCATTGGGGTTGCCCCACTCGTCATACTCACCGGTAGTCAGCGGGATCGATTCATCCAGCATCGTGGTAACCACATCCACAAATGGCACCTGAGCCACCACGCCGTGGAACCGTTCTGGTGCCAGGTTAATCACCCCGCCCATCAACAGCCCGCCTGCGCTACCGCCCATGGCATAAAGCCGCTCCGGGTGGCCGATGCCGCGTGCCACCAGCGCATCCGTCACCTCAATAAAATCAGTAAAGCTGTTCATTTTGTTCAGCAGACGACCACCGTCATACCATTGCTGTCCCAGCTCACCGCCACCGCGTACCTGAATCAGGGCATAGACAAAGCCGCGATCCAGCAGGCTCAGACGGCTGACGCTGAAATCGGCATCCATGCTGCTGCCATAAGCGCCGTAGCCATAGACCAGCATCGGGTTCTGACCGGGCTGATAATGCTTGCGGTGATAAACCAGCGAGACCGGCACTTCGGTGCCATCGCTGACTTTGATCCAGTGGTGCTCGCTTTTGTAATCTTCCGCGTTAAAGCCTTTCACTGCGCTCTGTTTCAGAATGCGACGTTCACCCGTATCCATATCCAGTTCAAACAGCGTGGTCGGCGTGGTCATGGACGAGTAGCCATAACGCAGTTTGCTGGTGCGGGGCGTGGGATTATAAGCAAGCCACGTCACATAGGTCGGATCGTCAAAGGCGATGCCGCTGGTCTCGCCGCTGGCCCAGTTGATCTGACGCAGACTGGTTAAGCCGCGCTGACGCTCTTCCACTACCAGCCAGTCGCGGAACAGCTGAAAATCTTCCATCACCACCTGTTCCCGCGCAGGAATCAGCGTTTCCCAGCGTGACTCATCCAGATAGCGACTGCGGTAGAGCCCGAAGTTTTTCCCGTCACGGTTTGATCGAATGAAAAACTGATGATCGTAATGATCGATGCTGTATTCGTGATCGCGACGGCGGGGCAAAAACACATGCGGCTGCGCATCAGGGAAGTTCGCATCGATTAACTGGATTTCGCTGGTGTTAGTGCTGTAGAGCGCAATCATGATGAACTGCTTGGAGGTGCTCTTGTGCACGCTGAGATGATAGGTGTCATCGCGTTCTTCATAGACCAGCTTATCATCGGACTGCGGCGAACCGAGTTCGTGTCGCCAGACCTGATAAGAGAGCAGCGTCTGCGGGTGCTTGCGCACATAGTAAAGGGTGCGTGAGTCATTGCCCCAGGCGAAGCTGGATGAGGCGTTGCTCAGTACTTCGGGATACCAGCTGCCACTTTCCAGGTTACGGAACCGGATGCCATATTGCCGCCGCGACAGGAAATCTTCCGCCAGCGCCATGACCCGGTTATCCGGGCTGATATGCAGCGCGCCCATGGTGTAGAAATCGCTGTGCGAGGCGCGCTGATTGGCATCCAGCAGCAGGCTCCACTCGCCCGATTCATCGCTTGCTGCAGGCTGACGGTAATAGGCCGGGTATTCGTTACCGCTCTGATAACGGCTCTGATAGCGGTAACCGTTTTTGACATAAGGCACGGAGTGATCTTCCGGCGGCAGCCGATCGATAATCTCTTTTAACACCCGGTCCTGCAGCGGTTGCTGCGACGACATGATTTTTTTGCCGTAATTATTTTCGGCTCGGAGGTAATCAAGAACCTCGCTGTTTTCGCGTTTGTCGTCGCGCAGCCAGTAATAATTATCAACGCGGGTCTCGCCATGCAGCGTCATCTCGTGGGGTATTTTTTTTGCGATGGGTGCTTTCATCCATCCGTCTCCATCAACGTAATGATCTGTAAGCGTAACACTTCAGCAGCGGGAAGCCAGACATAGGGTGAGAAGCTGCCGCCAGCGGAACATCTTCAGTGACCCGCTGGCGGAGAATCGAGAGTTTAACTGGCAGGCAGACGGGCTTTTTCGGCCTCGAGGTCCTGTTGAATGCCATCACGAACATCCTGAGGAATTTTCAGGGCGTCGCCCAGGGCGGAGAGATAGCTGCGCTCCATAAAGTGGTCGACGTCGATAGCGGCACAACTCAGGAAATAAAGCTCCAGCGCCTCCTCTTCATTTTTCACATCAGCCGACAGCCACTGCGGATCCAGGGGGCGATTCATCGCTTTCTGAATCAGTTGCTCTGCATCCTGACCATAACCGGATTGATGAATGTTCTGCTCAATCGCGGCTCGCTCCTGATCGTCGATATGCCCGTCACTTTTAGCAGCAAACACCAGCGCAGTGACCAGACGCTCAGCGCGCAGGTCCACGGGCGTCTGTGCCACACCAAAGTCAGGCTCATTCTGATGCGCTTCGCTAACCCGCTGCTTGTATTTGTTCCACAGTACCGCGCCTGCTGCCGCACCCCCTCCCACAATCAGGGCTTTGCCGCCATATTTGGTCAGCAGTTTGCGCGACGACTTACTGGAGATCAGCATCGCAGCCAGACCGCCCAGCGCGCCGGGTGCCAGCATGTCACTTAAGCCGCCGCCCGGTTTGCTCTCACCGCTCTTCTTTGTCAGCACCGACTGAATCTGTTGCAACCAGTTATTCATCATTCACTCCTTTCAGGATGTCAGCCGTTATCCTGACCAAAAGGATGTCAGGAAACGTCAGAGCGGGAAAAGTACGGCAAAAAGCGGTGTCACATGGATGAAAGATGAGAACGCAAACGTTTTCGTTTATACTTGCGCGCGAATTTTGACTGCTTAGGGGAATGTATGACAACTCTCGGAACAGCGCTGCGTCCGGCGGCGACGCGTGTAATGCTATTGGGTTCAGGTGAACTGGGTAAAGAGGTGGCGCTGGAGTGTCAGCGTCTGGGGGTGGAAGTGATCGCGGTTGATCGTTACGCCGATGCCCCGGCGATGCATGTCGCCCATCGCAGCCATGTGATTAACATGCTGGATGGCGCGGCCCTGGCTGCGCTGATAGCGGAAGAGCAGCCGGATTTTGTGGTACCGGAAATTGAAGCCATCGCCACGGATACCCTGGTTGAACTGGAGCAGCAAGGCCAGCGCGTGGTTCCGACTGCCCGTGCCGCACGCCTCACGATGAATCGCGAAGGCATTCGTCGCCTGGCGGCTGAAGAGTTGTCACTGCCAACTTCCCGTTATCGCTTTGCCGACAGCAAGGCGCGCTTCGACGAAGCCGCTGCAGAGATTGGCTTTCCCTGCATTGTGAAGCCGGTGATGAGTTCATCGGGTAAAGGCCAGAGCTTTATCCGCGACGCCAGCCAGCTTGATAAAGCCTGGGACTACGCACAACAGGGCGGTCGCGCCGGAGCCGGTCGCGTCATTGTTGAAGGCGTCGTCAACTTCGATTTTGAGATCACCCTGCTCACTATCAGTGCCGTCGATGGCATTCACTTCTGTGCACCGATTGGTCATCGTCAGGAAGATGGCGATTACCGTGAATCATGGCAGCCGCAGCAGATGAGTGAGCTGGCGCTGCAGCGGGCACAGGATGTTGCCGCAGAGGTCGTTAAGGCGCTTGGCGGCTATGGTCTGTTTGGCGTTGAGCTGTTTGTCTGCGGAGATGAGGTGGTGTTCAGTGAAGTATCACCGCGCCCACACGACACCGGCATGGTGACGCTGATCTCGCAGGATCTGTCTGAGTTTGCGCTGCACGTGCGGGCGTTTCTGGGTCTGCCTGTTGGCGGGATTCGTCAGTATGGTCCCTCTGCTTCCGCCGTTATCCTGCCGCAACTGACCAGCCAGAACGTACAGTTTGTGAATGTCGAAGCAGCACTGGGGGCAGGGCTGCAACTGCGACTGTTCGGCAAGCCGGAGATCAGCGGTCAGCGTCGTCTTGGTGTGGCGCTCGCCAGCGGTGATAGCACCGAACAGGCGATTGCGCGTGCGGTTGCCAGCGCAGCCGCGGTCACGGTTCAGGGTTGACGTTATGCGGTGAGCAAATGCTCACCGCCATTACTTACTTCGCGCCTTCCACAGCTTCGCGTGCCAGGCGGGTAATGCGATCCCAGTCGCCCGCTTCCAGCGCATCGTTAGGCACAAGCCATGAACCCCCGATGCAGAGCACGCTTTTCAGCGCCAGATAGTCACGATAGTTGGCCGGAGAGATACCGCCGGTCGGACAGAAACGCACCTGCGGGAAAGGTCCGCCAATCGCCTGCAGCGCTTTAACGCCACCATTCGCTTCTGCCGGGAAGAACTTAAACTCGCGCAGACCGTAGTCCATACCCGTCATTAACTCAGAAACGGTGCTGATACCCGGAATCAACGGAACCGGCCCGTCAACCGCCGCTTTCAACAGCGATTCGGTGACGCCGGGGCTGATAACAAACTGCGCACCGGCATCGGTCACTTCCTGTAACTGCTGCGGGTTAATTACGGTTCCCGCACCAACGATCGCATCCGGCACTTCTTTGATCATCGCCCGTAAGGCATCCATCGCCACCGGTGTGCGCAGCGTCACTTCCAGCACTCTGACACCGCCCGCCACCAGTGCTTTCGCCATCGGCACCGCGTGTTCGAGTTTGTTCACCACGATGACCGGCACCACAGGTCCGGTGGTCAGAATCTTTTCAGCACTCGTTTTCCAGTTTTTCATCAGTTCCCCTTGCTTGATAACACCGGGATTATGACCCGGTCATGGAGCATCGGCTCCTGCCCTGTAAATTGCGCCACTACCATACATGATCCGCTTCCTGAGCGTCTATCACCCTGCGACCATTTTGAAACAGCAGTTCAATTTTATCTGCATGCTCTGGCCCGGTTTAACGGCGAAAAAAAAGCCCGCGTTGCGGGCTTTATCATCACTTTAGTTATTCAAATTCGTTCCACGACCGGCCATCGCGGGTGATCATCGCGACCGAAGCCACCGGACCCCAGGTGCCCGCCTGATACGGTTTGGAGGAATCGCCATCCGCAGCCCATGCTTCGATAATAGAATCGACATAGGTCCATGCGGCTTCCACTTCATCACGGCGCACAAACAGCGCCTGGATACCGCGCATGCTCTCCAGCAGAAGACGCTCATAAGCATCAGCGAGGTGCGACTGGTTAAATGTCTCGGAGTAACTCAGATCGAGCTTGGTGGTCTGCAGTTTGTGCTTGTGATCGAGGCCTGGCACTTTATTCAGGATCTCGATATCCACACCTTCGTCCGGCTGCAGACGAATCGTCAGCTTGTTCTGTGGCAGTTCTGAGTAGGAATCCTTAAACAGGTTCATCTCAGGGTTTTTGAAGTAAACCACAACTTCAGAGCACTTGGTCGGTAAGCGCTTACCGGTACGCAGGTAGAACGGCACGCCTGCCCAGCGCCAGTTATCGATATCGACACGAATCGCCACGAACGTCTCTGTTGCGCTCGTTTTATTGGCGCCCTCTTCTTCCAGGTAGCCCGGCACTTTTTTGCCCTGCACAAAGCCAGCGGTGTACTGACCGCGCACGGTTTTCTCACGTACGTTGGTCTGATCGATGCGGCGCAGCGAGCGCAGCACTTTCACTTTTTCGTCACGGATGCTGTCGGCGCTGAGATCGGACGGCGGCGACATCGCAATCATGGTCAGAATCTGCAACAAATGGTTCTGGATCATGTCGCGCATCTGGCCCGCTTTATCGAAGTAACCCCAGCGGCCTTCAATGCCCACTTCTTCGGCCACGGTGATCTGCACATGGTCGATGGTGCGGTTATCCCAGTTGTTGACGAAGATGGAGTTAGCAAAGCGCAACGCCAGCAGGTTAAGCACGGTCTCTTTGCCGAGATAGTGGTCAATACGGAACACCTGGCTCTCTTCAAAGTATTCGCCAACGCTGTCGTTGATCTCCTGAGAGGTTTCCAGTGAGGTGCCCAGCGGCTTCTCCATTACCACGCGCGCCGGTTTGGCATTCAGCTTCGCCGTGCCCAGGCCCTGACAGATCGCGCCAAAGGTGCTGGGTGGCATCGCAAAATAGTTGATGGTGGTGCGGTTTTTCTGATCCAGCATCTTGCCCAGTTTCGGGAAGTGCGTGGTGTCATTAACATCGAGGTTGCAGAAGTCGAGACGGTTGCTGAGTTTATCCCACAGCGCTTCGTCAATCTTCTCCTTCATGAAGGTTTCCAGCGCTTCACGTACCACTTTGGTGTATTCCGCTTTATCCCACTCAGCACGGCCGACACCAATAATGCGGGTTTCTTCATGGATCTGACCCGCTTTCTCTAACTGGTACAGTGAAGGCAACAGTTTACGGCGTGCAAGATCGCCTTTGGCACCGAAAATCACCAGATCGCATGCCTGGGCTATTTGTGTTACCGCCATTTTCCTCTCCTCGTTGCAGGATAATCCGGTGGTGATGCATCTTCTGCCACCGGGTCCAGGTTATTATTTTCTTTCAGCACAATGTACTTTTTTCCCTGCGCCAGGTAAACCGACTCGCCGGGTCAACCGCATTAACTCTGTACCGGATGTGCTAAACACGTGTGATGACACGTGCGGATTGCCGTTTTTTTCTGTTTCTGTTGGTGTCAGGAAAATCTGGCACCGGTCAAAGTATCCCAAAAAAAAGAGCAATCAACTTGTCAGCCGTTGCGCTTGCCAGGTGCTGGCGCGATATAGTCTCTGTTAATCGGCTCCTGCGACAGTGATAATTGAAATGATAAAAGTGATTATGGTCATCAGCTTATGAATATGCTGGAAAAAATTGAGGCGCAGTATGCAGCGCTGAGCAAAGCGGAAATGAAAGTCGCCCGGCAGATTCTGGCTGAACCGCAGGCGGCGATGCACTCCAGCATCGCAACACTCGCCGGCATTGCCGGCGTCAGTGAACCCACCGTGAACCGCTTTTGCCACCGACTGGGTGCACGGGGCTTTCCCGACTTTAAACTGCATTTGGCGCAGAGCCTGGTGAAGGGCAGCAACTGGGTCAGCCGGGGCGTTGAAGACGACGACACAGCAGAGAACTACAGCCACAAAATCTTCGACTCAGCGCTTGCAGGACTGCAGCGGGTGCGCGATCAGCTGAACAGCGCGCATCTGCAACAGGCGGTAACCCTGCTCGCGCAGGCCGATAAACTCGCCTTTTTCGGGCTCGGTGCGTCCGCTGTAGTGGCGCATGACGCTTTCACCAAATTTCTGCGTTTTAATCTGCCGGTCATCTGGTCGGACGATATTGTGATCCAGCGCATGAGTTGCATAAATAGTCGAGCCGGTGACGTATTTGTTCTTATTTCGCATACTGGACGCACAAAAAATATGGTAGAACTGGCTCGCCTGGCCCGTGTAAACGGTTCCACCGTTATTGCCATCACCTCTCCCGATTCACCCCTTGCTCATGAAGCAGCGATAGCTTTAGTGCTTGATGTACCGGAAGATACTGATGTCTATTTGCCGATGGTGTCGCGCCTGGCGCAGTTGACCGTGATTGATGTGCTGGCGACTGGTTTTACTCTGGAACGGGGTGCGCCCTTCCGGGAAAACCTGAAACGCGTGAAAGAGGCGTTGAAAGCGTCGCGTTACGAAAAGAACACCCTTCGGGAAAAGGATGATCAGCAAAAAAATTAACATCACATTTACAATGTGAGTCGTATCACAACCCATCGATCATATAGAATAGATAACCTTGCTGTGTCCACTGTCCATGACACGCTTAAATGTTTACGGAGTCCTCGATGTCAAGACGTCTCAGAAGAACCAAAATCGTTACAACCCTCGGCCCGGCTACCGATCGTGATAATAACCTGGAAAAAATCATCGCTGCCGGCGCGAACGTTGTACGACTCAACTTCTCTCACGGCACGCCAGAAGACCACCAGCTGCGTGCTGATAAAGTGCGCGAAATCGCGGCAAAACTGGGTCGCCATGTGGCTATCCTCGGTGACCTTCAGGGCCCAAAAATTCGCGTTTCAACCTTCAAAGAAGGCAAAGTTTTCCTGAATATCGGCGACCGTTTCCTGCTGGATGCCAATCTGGGTAAAGGCGAAGGCGATAAAGAGCGTGTCGGAATCGACTACAAAGGCCTGCCTGCAGATGTGGTGCCAGGCGATATTCTGCTGCTGGATGATGGTCGCGTGCAGCTGAAAGTGCTGGAAGTTCAGGAGATGAAAGTGTTCACCGAAGTTACTGTCGGTGGCCCACTGTCGAACAACAAAGGCATTAACAAGCTGGGCGGCGGCCTGTCGGCTGAAGCGCTGACCGAAAAAGATAAAGCGGATATCATCACCGCCGCTAAAATCCGTGTTGATTACCTGGCTGTCTCCTTCCCCCGCTGTGGTGAAGATATGAACCTGGCACGTCGCCTGGCGCGTGAAGCCGGTTGTGACGCCAAACTGGTGGCTAAAGTGGAACGTGCCGAAGCGGTTGCCAGCCAGGAAGCGATGGATGACATCATTCTGGCCTCTGACGTGGTGATGGTTGCGCGTGGCGACCTGGGCGTTGAGATTGGCGATCCGGAACTGGTCGGCATTCAGAAAGCGTTAATTCGCCGTGCCCGCCAGCTTAACCGCACTATCATTACCGCGACCCAGATGATGGAGTCGATGATCACTAACCCGATGCCGACCCGTGCAGAAGTTATGGACGTGGCAAACGCCGTGCTGGATGGTACCGATGCCGTGATGCTGTCTGCGGAAACCGCCGCAGGTCAGTATCCGGCTGAAACCGTTTCAGCGATGGCGAAGGTCTGCCTGGGTGCAGAGAAGATTCCAAGCGTTAACGTCTCCAAACACCGTCTGGATGTGCAGTTCGACAACGTCGAAGAAGCGATCGCTATGTCTTCTATGTATGCTGCGAACCATCTGCAGGGCGTGACCGCCATCATCACCATGACCGAGTCTGGCCGTACGCCGCTGATGACCTCGCGTATCACTTCAGGCCTGCCGATTTTTGCGATGTCGCGCCATGAACGCACCCTGAACCTTACCGCACTCTATCGCGGTGTCACGCCGGTGTTCTTCGACAGCAACAACGACGGCGTCGCTGCTGCACACGACGCGGTTAACCTGCTGCGTGATAAAGGCTTCCTGGTCTCCGGCGATCTGGTCATCGTGACGCAGGGTGATGTGATGGGCGCCACCGGCACCACCAACACCACCCGTGTGCTTCGCGTGGATTAATTGAGTCTGGGTTGACATTGTCGGTGTAGAATCAATGACGCGACTGCCAGGCAGTCGCGTTTTCTTTTCTGACAAGGAGGCAAGATGCCCCGTTTCCAGCCTATCAGCCAGCTTACCGGCCGAATTTTACTTTTTCCTCTGGCGTTAGTGCTATTCGAGTTTGCTACCTATATTGCTCACGACATGATCCAGCCTGGTATGCTGATCGTCACCAGTGAGTTCTCTGTTGGCCCTGAGTGGGTCTCTACTTCGCTAACCGCCTACCTGATTGGTGGTGTAGTGCTGCAATGGCTGCTGGGTCCGCTCTCTGATAAGTTTGGCCGGCGACCGGTGATGCTGTCTGGCATCCTGTTTTTTGCTGTCGCCTGCATGCTGACGCACTGGGTCAGCTCGATTGAGGAATTTGTCAGCCTGCGCTTCATTCAGGGCATCAGCCTCTGCTTTATCGGTGCAGTTGGCTATGCCGCGATCCAGGAAGCCTTTGATGAGGCGCTGGCGGTGCGGATGATGGCGCTGATGGCTAACGTAGCGTTACTGGCTCCGCTGGCAGGCCCACTGGCTGGTGCCGCCTGGCTCACTGTTGGCAGCTGGCGCAGCATGTTCTGGCTGTTTGCCGCCTGCAGCCTGGTCGCTTTTGTGGTGCTGTGGCGTGTGATGCCCGAAACTGCAGGCGACCGCAGTCATTCTATCGCCCTGCCCAATCTGGCGCGCAACTATGGCCGGTTAATGAAAGACCGTCTGGTGGTGTCTGGCTCTTTTGCGATCGGGCTGGTGTTTATTCCAATCCTCACCTGGGTTGCCCTTTCGCCGGTGATCCTGATGCATGATGAAGGTCTGTCACGCATGCAGTACGCCCTGCTGCAGCTGCCGGTGTTTCTGGCGATGATCGCCGGTAACCTGACGCTGAGTAAGCTGGCGGGACGGGTGCCGATTGAACAGCCGGTGAAGTTCGCCGCCTGGCCCATTCTGATTGGCCTGAGTCTTGCGCTGGCCGCAAGCCTGCTCAACAGTCATAGTTATCTGCTGATTACCGCCGGCCTGAGTCTCTACGCTTTTGGTGCCGGAATGGTAAATGCCGGGCTGTATCGCCTGACGCTTTACGCCAGTAATGAAGGTAAAGGTAGCGTAGCCGCGATGCTGGGTATGATCAGTATTCTGACGCTGGCGGTGGGAATTGAACTGGCGAAAAGTGGCTATTTCAGTGGCGGCACGCTGTGGTTCTGTCTGATTAACTTTATCAGCGGCGTGCTGTGGTTTGGGCTGGTTATTCTGTTTATGCGTGAGCGTAAACGCCGCAGCCGGCTCGAGGCGTTATAACAAGCTGCGCTGTCGTTTTTCTCAGACGGCGACCCTGGCCAAAGCGATGGAGCATAGGCCTAGTGCAAAGCATGCTCCGTAGCGCAAACTTCATGATCAAAAAAGGCCGCGAGAGCGGCCTTTTTCTATTTGCGCGGATAAAGCTCTTTGCGCGAATAAGGTTCGATGTCACCCTCTTTGCGGGTTTTCAGCAGCTTGAGGATCCAGGTGTACTGCTCGGGATGCGGACGGACAAACACTTCCACCTCTTCATTCATCCGGCGCGCCAGCTGACGATCATCTGCTTCCAGCAGGTCATCCATCGGTGGACGCACATAAATCTCAAGCTTGTGCGTGTCGCTGTTATAAACCGGGAACAGTGGCACCACGCGGGCACGACACACCTTCATCAGTCGACCGACTGCAGGCAATGTTGCTTTGTACGTGGCAAAGAAATCGACGAACTCGCTGTGCTCCGGGCCATGATCCTGATCGGGCAGATAGTAGCCCCAGTACCCCTGCCGAATCGAACTGATAAACGGCTTAATCCCGTCATTGCGGGCATGCAACCGGCCTCCATAACGGCGACGTGCCGTATTCCAGGCATAATCCATCAGCGGGTCGCTCTGATTATGGAACATCGCCGCCATCTTCTGCCCTTCTGACGCCAGCAACATCGCGGGGATATCCACCGCCCAGCCGTGTGGCACCAGGAAAATCACATTCTGCTGGTCAGCCATCATCTGATCGATAATGTCACGGCCGTGCCACTCAACACGCTCACGGATACTCGCCGGATCGCGCAGCACCAGCTCGGTCATCATTGCCATTGCCTGCGGTGCGGTCGCAAACATCTCATCGACCAGCGTTGCCCGCTGCGCTTCACTCAGTTCCGGCAGACAATAATAGAGGTTAATCAGTGCACGGCGACGTGCACCCTTTGCCAGCTTACCGGCAAAACGGCCTAAACGGCCCAGCAGCGGATCGCGCACTTTCGGCGGTAAATAAGCCAGACCCGCCAGCGCACCAATTGCCAGCCAGCTGCCCCAGTACTTAGGTTTGAGAAAAGAACGTTCAAAAACGGGAATAAATTCAGTGTTATTTTTTTTACGGGTTTCCATGCACTCGCCTCAAGCAATGACCGGCTTATGATAGTGACGACCTGAAAATTTGCAATCATCCTGCGCCAGATAGCAAAAAACCGACGGAGATGCCGTCGGTTTTTGTGCGATTTGACGAAATTCGCTTACTTCAGACCCAGCTGAGGCAACCAGGCTTTCACCTGCGCCATATAATCACTGCGATCTTTGCCAGTCAGACCTTCCATGCGCGGCAGTTTCGCCGTTAATGGGTTAACCGCCTGATTGTTGATCCAGATTTCGAAATGCAGATGCGGGCCGGTAGAGCGTCCGGTATTACCTGACAGCCCGATACGGTCGCCACGCTTCACTTTCTCACCGGGTTTCACCAGCACTTTCTTCATGTGCATATAGCGGGTCATATACTGACGGCCATGACGGATAGCTACATAGTTACCCGCAGCGCCGCCGTTCTTCGCCACGACAACCTCACCATCCCCGACTGCCAGCACGGGCGTACCGATTGGCAGCGCAAAGTCGACGCCTTTATGCGGCGCAATGCGACCGGTCACCGGATTAAGACGACGCGGATTAAAGTTCGATGAGACACGATACTGCTTAACCGTCGGGAAACGCATAAAGCCGCGCGCCAGACCGGAGCCGTTGCGATCGTAGAACTTGCCATCTTCAGCGCGGAAGGCGTAATAGTCTTTCCCGCCGCTACGCAGGCGCACACCCAGCAACTGGCTCTGTGCACTCTTACCCTCCAGCATTTCGCGTGACATCAGAACGCTGAACTGGTCTCCCGCACGCAGTTTGCGGAAGTCCATCTGCCACTGCATCGCTTTAATGACGGCGCTGGCTTCGGCACTGCTCAATCCCGCCCGCATGGCGCTGGCGGCAAAACTGCCGCGCACTTCACCCTGCATTACGCTGTTGCGCCATTCACCCTTCTGCATCTCCGCTTCCATCTTAAAGCCACCCGATGGGGTGCGCTCATAGGTGCGGGTTTCGCGGCGGGAAATTTCCCAGCTCAGGGTTTTCAGGCCGCCATCATCATCCAGCGTCCAGCTCAGTTGCTGACCCACCTGCAGATTACGCAGATCCCGGTCGCTTACCACCAGCGCGTTAATGTCGCTGATGTCGATGCCATACTGATTCAGTGCGCTGCTCAGGGTATCGCCGGATGAGACGGTGTAGTCGTGAACCCCAGCCATTTCCGGCGCGTCGGTGTCCACATCGTCCGCTGGCAGCTCTTCGTCCGGTTCCGGTGTGCTTTGATCGATCGGCTCACTGGCTTCCGGCAACAGCGTGCGGAGGGTGTTCTTATCCAGCTCAATGTTTTTAACGATGGGCGTCACATCATCCGTGGGATGATAAACGTAAGGCCGCCAGACAGCGACGGCCAGAGTGACGACAGTTAACGATCCCAGCATTACGCGGTGGGGGCGCGGCAAATTATTAAATGCGAGGGCGACAGAGCGGGCTATCTGCTGCACTTTTACCTATTCCTCATGCTCCATTCAGGCAGCTTTCATACTGGCTCGACAGTTGTGAGAGGAATTTCACATAGCTGTCTTTGGCTAAGCTGATGTCTGTGCCCAGAGGATCGAGTGTGCCTTTACGCACCTGCGTTCCACGGGAGACAGCATCGATGACTGCTGGCCTGAATTGTGGCTCAGCAAAGACGCAGACCGCCTTTTGCTCAACCAACTGTGTTCGTATCTGGTGTAAACGCTGAGCGCCCGGTTGAATTTCAGGATTGACGGTAAAGTGCCCGGTGGGCGAAAGACCGTAGTGCTTTTCAAAGTACGTGTAAGCGTCGTGAAAAACGAAATATCCTTTATCTTTAACCGGAGCAAGTTGTGCGCTAACGCGTTTGTCCGTGTCCGCCAAAGCTACCTCAAACTGCTGGAGGTTGGCGTCAAGTTTGGCTTTATCTTGCGGCATAAGTTCCAATAATTTTCCATGGATTGCAACCGCGGTTTTGCGCGCAATCTCTGGCGACAACCACAGGTGCATATTAAACTCGCCGTGATGATGGTGATGAGCATCTGCGTCCTGATCTTCGGATTTTTCCGCTGCATGTTCCTCTTCATCTTCACCACCGCTAATCAATAACGGTTTTACCCCGTCGATGTTCACCATGGCGAGGTTTTTTTGGGCTGGAAGTTCGGCTGCAGATTTCGCCATAAAGGCTTCCATTTCAGGCCCGACCCAGACAACTAAGTCCGCGTTTTTTAAGCGTTTTGCATCAGAAGGTCGCAGGGAGTAATCGTGTTCAGATGCCCCGTCTGGCAGCAGCACTTCTACCGGCGTGACGCCATCGGCGATGGCCGCAGCGATAAAACCTACCGGTTTGAGTGAAGCCACGACATTTGCCTGGGCAGGAAGGGTTAATAAAGCTGAAACAGTTAAAGCCCCTAAGGCGAAAATTGCGCCCTTTTTATTGTGTAACATATTGCGTCATTCCATCGTGACCATGAGGTGGAATGTGATATTATAACATTCGAAATTCTGTGCAACCTGTAAATACTATGACCCCACTTGTCACACTCGATAACGTTTCGATAAAGTTTAACCAGCGCAATGTGCTGTCTGGCGTCAGCCTGACCCTGCAGCCTGGTCGCATCCTCACTCTGCTGGGTCCCAACGGTGCCGGTAAATCAACACTGGTGCGTGTGGTGCTTGGCCTGCTTGCCCCGACGTCCGGTTCCGTTCAGCGTGATCCCGGCCTGCGTATTGGTTATGTCCCTCAGAAGCTGCACATCGATCCTACTCTGCCGGTAACAGTAGAGCGTTTTATGCGCCTGACGCGTGGCAGTAAAAACGCGGAGATTCTGCCGGCCCTGAAACGGGTGCAGGCGGGCCACCTGCTTCATTCGCCGCTGCAAAAACTGTCGGGTGGGGAAACTCAGCGTGTGCTGCTGGCCCGCGCGCTGCTGAATCAGCCTCAGCTGCTGGTGCTTGATGAGCCAACGCAGGGTGTGGATGTGAACGGTCAGGTTGCGCTGTATGACCTTATTAATCAGTTACGCGTGGAACTGAACTGCGCCGTGATGATGGTCTCCCACGATCTGCATCTGGTCATGGCAAAAACTGACGAAGTGCTGTGCCTTAACCACCACATCTGCTGTTCCGGTACCCCGGAAGCGGTCTCGCAACATCCGGAATTCATCGCGATGTTTGGCCCGCGTGGCGCAGAAGAGCTGGCGATTTACCGTCATCATCATAATCACCGTCACGACCTTCAGGGACGTATCGTTTTACGCAAAGGACAGGGTTCATCATGATTGAGTTGCTATTACCGGGCTGGATAGGCGGTGTGATGTTAGCGCTGGCTGCCGGTCCGCTGGGTTCGTTTGTGGTCTGGCGCAAGATGTCCTATTTCGGCGATACCCTGGCGCACGCCTCTCTGCTCGGGGTGGCATTTGGCCTGCTGTTAAATGTGAATCCTTACTATGCGGTGATTCTGGTCACTGTCTGCCTGGCGCTAGGCCTGGTCTGGCTGGAGCGTCGTCCGCATCTGGCTATTGATACCCTGCTGGGCATTATGGCGCACAGTGCGCTGTCGCTGGGTCTGGTGGTGGTCAGCCTGATGAAGAACGTGCGCGTCGATCTGATGGCGTATCTGTTTGGCGACCTGCTGGCGGTCACACCCGACGATCTCTGGATGATGGGTGGCGGCGTGGTGATCGTGCTGCTGGTGATGGCGTGGCAGTGGCGGTCGTTGCTGTCGATGACCATCAGCCCGGAGCTGGCGCAGGTCGATGGCGTCAATATCCAGCGTACCCGGTTGGTTCTGATGCTGGTCACGGCGCTGACAATTGGGGTAGCGATGAAGTTTGTCGGTGCGCTGATCATCACCTCACTGCTGATTATCCCGGCGGCGACCGCACGCCGTTTCGTGCGCTCACCGGAAGGCATGGCGGGCGTCGCGGTGGTCATCGGTGTGATTGCCGTCACCGGCGGTCTGACCTTCTCCGCGTTCTACGACACGCCTGCCGGGCCGTCGGTTGTGCTCTGCGCTGCCATCCTGTTTATCTTCAGCATGGTACGCAAACCGGCCATGTAGTTACTCTTCGCGCGTCATACCGAAGTGACGATAAGCATGCTGCGTGGCCATCCGGCCACGTGGTGTGCGCTGAATGAAGCCCTGCTGAATCAGGAAGGGTTCAATCACATCTTCAATGGTTTCCCGCTCTTCACCAATGGCAGCAGCCAGGTTGTCCAGCCCCACCGGCCCACCCATAAATTTGTCGATGATCGCCAGCAGCAGTTTACGGTCCATATAATCGAACCCTTCGCTGTCAACGTTAAGCATATCCAGCGCGCTGCAGGAGACTTCACCGCTGAGATCACCGTTTGCCCGCACTTCTGCGAAGTCACGAACGCGACGCAGCAGGCGGTTGGCGATACGCGGTGTGCCGCGTGCGCGACGGGCGATCTCTAATGCCCCTTCATCACTCAGCGCCAGGCCCAGACAGGCGGCACTGCGACCCACGATATGCTGCAGATCTTTAACCTGATAGAACTCCAGACGCTGCACAATGCCAAAACGGTCGCGCAGCGGCGAGGTCAGCGAGCCAGCACGCGTGGTGGCACCAATCAGCGTAAACGGCGGCAGATCGAGTTTGATTGAACGCGCAGCCGGGCCTTCACCAATCATGATATCCAGCTGATAATCTTCCATCGCCGGGTAGAGTATCTCTTCCACTACTGGTGAGAGGCGATGGATTTCATCGATAAACAGGACGTCATGGGGCTCAAGGTTGGTCAGCATCGCCGCCAGATCGCCCGCCTTCTCCAGCACCGGACCGGATGTGGTGCGCAGATTGACGCCCATCTCATTGGCCACGATGTTGGCCAGAGTGGTTTTACCCAGCCCTGGTGGACCGAAGATCAACAGATGATCGAGCGCATCGCCGCGCAGTTGCGCTGCCTTGATGAATATTTCCATCTGCTCACGCACCTGCGGCTGACCGACATATTCGGTCAGCATCTTCGGGCGAATCGCGCGGTCAATAACCTCTTCTTCGCTGATACTGGCAGCGGAGATCAGGCGGTCGGCTTCTATCATGACTTACCTCAAATGGCGGCGCGTAGCGCTTCGCGGATCAGGGTTTCGCAATCCGCATCCGGTCGACCGACTTTACTGATCATACGGCTCGCTTCCTGCGGTTTATAACCCAGTGAAACCAGCGCTGCAACCGCTTCGGATTCCGCATCATTGGTTTCCGGCTCGGCGCTCGGCGTGGTGAGCGTAAACGCAGAATCGCCGCCAAACAGGTCGCCGTGCATCCCTTTGAAGCGGTCCTTCATCTCGACCACCAGTCGCTCAGCCGTCTTCTTGCCCACACCGGGCAGTTTAACGAGTGATGCGATCTCTTCTTTCTCGACGGCAGTCACAAACTGCTGCGCCGACATGCCGGAGAGGATCGCCAGCGCCAGCTTGGGCCCGACGCCATTCACTTTAATCAGTTCGCGAAACAGCGCGCGCTCCTGCTTGCTGTTAAAACCAAACAGCAACTGCGCATCTTCACGCACCACAAAATGGGTAAAAATCACCGCTTCGTGCTGAAGTTCAGGCAACTCATAAAAACAGGTCATGGGCATGTAAATTTCATAGCCGACGCCGTGTGCCTCAAGCAGCACCAGTGGCGGCTGCTTTTCCAGAATATTGCCCCGTAAACGACCTATCACCTGAATGCTTCCTTAACTAAAGAATGTGGCGGATTTTATAACATAAAAAAGGCTGGATGAATATCCAGCCTGAGAGTGAGACCTGAGCGATAAGCGCTAACCTGAGCGCAATCGTCCGCGCGTCAGCACCAGCTTGCTGTCACTCATGCGCGCCGCGTTTTGGGCCACGTGACAATGAGTGATGGCTATCGCCAGGGCATCGGCGGCATCCGCCTGCGGGTTTGCGGGCAGCTTCAGCAGGGTTCGCACCATGTGCTGCACCTGACTTTTCTCGGCGCTGCCGATGCCAACCACGGTCTGTTTCACCTGACGGGCGGCATACTCAAACACCGGCAGATCGTGGTTAACCGCGGCAACAATGGCGGCACCGCGCGCCTGGCCGAGCTTCAGCGCCGAGTCGGCATTCTTCGCCATAAACACCTGTTCAATGGCGAAGAAATCGGGTGAAAACTGCGTGATGATTTCGCAGACGCCCGCATAAATAAGCTTCAGACGGGCGGGCAACTCGGTGGTATTGGTGCGGATACAGCCGCTGCCCAGATAGGTGAGCTGGCGGCCAGTCTGACGAATAACACCATAACCGGTGATGCGTGAGCCGGGATCAATTCCCAGGATAATCGACATTACGCCTCTCCGGTTAACAGGGCGGCAGACGCCATTACAGCGTTTCCGCCACCTCGTCGGAGATCTCACCGTTGTGATAAACCTCCTGCACATCGTCGCAATCTTCCAGCATGTCGATCAGACGCAGCAGTTTTGGTGCGGTTTCCGCATCCATTTCGGCTTTGGTCGTCGGGATCATCGCCACTTCTGCGGTATCCGCTTTCAGACCAAGTGCTTCCAGTGCATCACGCACCGTGCCCATCTCTTCCCATGCGGTGAAAACATCAATCGCGCCGTCGTCATAGGTGACAACGTCTTCGCCGCCCGCTTCCAGGGCCGCTTCCATTACCGCATCTTCATCCTGACCTGGCGCAAAAGAGATCACGCCTTTCTTGTTGAACAGGTAAGCCACGGATCCGTCAGTACCCAGGTTGCCACCGGTTTTGGTAAAGGCGTGACGCACTTCACCCACGGTACGGTTACGATTGTCACTGAGGCATTCAATCATGATGGCTGAACCGCCTGGACCATAACCTTCATAAATGATGGTTTCCATGTTGGCGTTGTCATCGCCGCCCACACCGCGCGCGATAGCGCGATCCATGGTGTCGCGGGTCATGTTGTTCGCCAGCGCTTTATCCATCGCGGCACGCAGACGCGGGTTTGAGCCCGGATCACCACCGCCCAGCTTGGCCGCTGTCACCAGTTCACGAATGATTTTGGTGAAGATTTTGCCGCGCTTAGCATCCTGCGCCGCCTTACGGTGTTTGGTGTTTGCCCACTTACTGTGTCCTGCCATTTTAACGTTTCTCCGATCTTTTACAGGGTGCAGGCTATCCTGGCTGCGAGCCTGTTTACCGTCGGTGCTTACACCGTTTTTAAAAACCCGTGTACCCGCTTTGGGCGAGCATCGCGCATGATCATCACGTACAACAGTATGCTGATGACTTCACGCGGGTGGTAAACAACGTCGCAGCGTAGATGATGCCTGGCTGTTCAATATATTGGTGAAGTCCTGTTAAAACTCACCAGATTCATAAAATTTAATCTATCCGCCGCCGGAATACCGGGCGATGGCGAGCATTCAGATAAATTCTTCAATTGCCTGGCGGTTACTCCATGATCGGGTTAATGCTGCAGCGTCAGCAGGTGCCAGCCAGCGAAACGCCAGATGCTCCGTGAGCGTCACATCGCGCTCTTCCGGCAGTTGCAGGCGAAACCAGTGCTCGTGATTATGGGTGACATCAGGCGCATAGCGATGGCGGAAATGGGGAAAGATTTCAAAGTCGATTTGACGATGACAATCCTCCACCTCCAGCTGCTCAGTCAGCACGTCAATGCCGACCTCCTCATTCACTTCACGACACGCGGTCGCCAGCGGTGACTCCCCCGTTTCCAGGCTGCCGGTAACCGACTGCCAGAATGAGGGATCGTCACGCCGCTGCAGCATCAACACCCGGCCAGTATCGCGCGCCGAAATAACCACCAGCACTGAAACCGGGTGTTTATAGCCCATTATTTAATCTCAGGCTTTTCTTTTTTAATGACCTGAATGCCCAGTTCCAGCAGAGAAGCCGGGTTCGCTTCGCTTGGCGCTTCGGTCATCATGCAGGCTGCCGCCGTGGTTTTCGGGAACGCAATAACGTCACGAATGTTGTCGGTGCCGGTCAGCAGCATGGTCAGGCGATCCAGACCAAACGCCAGGCCCGCATGCGGTGGTGTACCGAATTTAAGCGCATCCAGCAGGAAGCCAAACTTCTCGCGCTGCTCGTGCTCTTCAATACCCAGAATGCTGAACACCGTCTGCTGCATTTTGCCGTTGTGGATACGCACTGAACCGCCGCCCACTTCATAACCGTTGATCACCATGTCGTAGGCATTCGCCACGGCACGGGTTGGATCCGCAGCCAGCTCTTCTGCGCTCATCTCTTTTGGTGCAGTGAACGGATGGTGCATCGCAGCCAGACCGCCTTCCTCGTCCTCTTCGAACATCGGGAAGTCGATCACCCACAGCGGTGCCCAGGCTTTTTCATCGGTGATGTTCAGCTCGCGACCCACTTTCAGGCGCAGCGCACCCAGTGCATCCGCAACCACTTTGGCGCGATCGGCGCCAAAGAAGATGATGTCGCCATCCTGTGCGCCGGTGCGGCTCAGAATGCCTTCAACGATTTCTGCATTCAGGAACTTGGCAACCGGACTCTGCACGCCCTCCAGGCCGTCCGCGCGGACGTTGACTTTCATCCACGCCAGGCCTTTCGCGCCGTAAATTTCTACGAACTTGCCATATTCATCAATCTGCTTACGGCTCAGCTGCGCACCGGTTGGCACACGCAGTGCCGCAACACGGCCTTTTTCGTCGTTAGCCGGGCCAGAGAAGACCTGGAACTCCACATTTTTCAGCAGGTCACCCACGTCCACCAGCTCCATCGGGTTACGCAGATCCGGCTTATCAGAACCGTAACGATGCATCGCTTCCGCAAAGGTCATCTGCGGGAACTCGCCGAGATCAACGCCCTGCACGTCCTGCCACAGATTGCGGATTAAACGCTCCATAATTTCACGCACCTGCGGCGCGGTCATAAAGGAGGTTTCAACGTCGATCTGGGTAAATTCAGGCTGACGATCGGCACGTAAATCTTCATCGCGGAAGCATTTAACGATCTGATAGTAGCGGTCAAAACCTGACATCATCAGCAGCTGTTTGAACAGCTGCGGTGACTGCGGCAGCGCGTAGAACTTGCCTTTATGAACCCGGCTAGGCACCAGATAGTCACGCGCGCCTTCTGGCGTCGCTTTGGTCAGCATCGGGGTTTCGATATCCAGGAACCCTTCGTCATCCATAAAGCGGCGAACAAAGCTGGTGATTTTCGCGCGGGTCTTCAGACGCGTCACCATCTCAGGACGACGCAGATCCAGATAGCGGTATTTCAGGCGCGCTTCTTCGCTGTTGGTCTGATTAGAGTCCAGCGGCAGTGGCTCAGAGCGGTTGATGATGGTCAGCGCCTGGGCAAACACTTCGACTTCGCCGGTCGCCATGTCGCTGTTTTTATTCTTCTCATCACGCGCACGCACGGTGCCGGTGATCTGGATGCAGAATTCGTTACGCAGTTCAGAAGCCAGCTTAAATGCGTCCTGACGATCGGGATCGAAAAACACCTGCACGATGCCTTCACGGTCGCGCATGTCGATAAAAATCAAACTGCCCAGATCGCGACGGCGATTTACCCAGCCGCAAAGCGTGACTTGCTGACCTACATGAGACAGATTGAGCTGTCCGCAATATTCTGTACGCATAACACTATCCTTTTAACTTCGCCGCTGCAGCTGACAGCATCCGGCCGCGTTACCTGTTGCGATGCTGTCGCAAAAATGGCGGTCATTATAATGGAAAAAGCCAGGCAGGATAAGCAGATCCACGCCAAAGCACCGATTTCCTGTGTGCATTTGCCCACCTGACCGAACATAGAAGATAATGGGGCATCTTAACCCATCGCCAGGAGCGCGCGTGACACTTCGTATTGGCCTGCCCCAGTGGGGGCATTCACACTGGAAACGCTGGGGTATCACGAGCCTGGCGGACTATGCCCGATACTTCCATTGTGTAGAGGGAAACACCACGCTTTATGCGCTGCCTGATACCGAAACGGTGATGCGCTGGCGCGATATGACGCATGATGCGTTTCGCTTCTGCTTTAAGTTTCCCAACACCATCAGCCATCAGGCGGCGCTACAGCACAGTGACGACCTGCTGACCGATTTCCTGCGCCTGATGGAGCCGCTGGCCGATCGCATCGGTCAGTACTGGCTGCAGCTGCCTGCCAGCTTCTCTCCGGCGCAGATCGCCGATCTGTGGCGCTTTCTGGATAGTTTGCCGCGTCGTTTTCACTACGGCGTCGAAGTCCGCCATCCCGCTTTCTTTGCCAAAGGTGACGCAGAGCGGGCGCTGAATCGCGGATTGCTTGAGCGCGGCATCAATCGCGTCATGCTGGACAGCCGCCCGGTTCACGCCTCCACCTCGCAAAGCCCGGCAGCGCTGGTGGCCCGTGCTCAGAAGCCTAAAGTGCCGCCTCATGCCTTACGAACCGGCTCGCAGCCAATGGTCCGTTTTATCGGCAGCGACAGTGTGGAAGAGACCGTGCCGCTGTTTCAGATCTGGCGTGACAAGCTCTCGCAATGGCAGCAACAGGGCGACGCCATGTTGTTTCTGCATACGCCCGATATGGGTCAGGTGTTTCCGCTGGTGCAGGCGCTATGGCCGCAGCTGCAGCAGATCGATCCGGCTATCGGCAATGGACCCGACTGGCCGCAACAGACATCACTGTTTTGATCACTGCACAGGACAGCGTGCTGTACGCTGGATAGAATAGCCACTTTACGGATGGATACCGGAGTGACAATGATTAGCGCGTTATACGTCGTACTGGGTGCATTGCTGGTAATGAAATTTACACTGGACGTGGTGCGTTACCGCCGTTTCTATCGCGTGGCGTATGGCGATGGCGGCTATCACGACCTGAAAATGGCGATTCGCATTCACGGCAATGCCATCGAAACTATCCCGCTGGCGCTGTTGCTGCTGGTGATGATGGAGATGAATGGCGCCGATATCTGGATGGTGCATCTCACTGGCCTGCTCTTTTTCATCAGCCGGTTACTCCATGCCTGGGGTTTACGCAGCAGCGCCATGGCTGGCCGTAAATATGGCATGCTGCTGACGCTGTTTTCCCTGTGCGGCATGGTCATTTTTAATCTTATTTATCTGCCGTGGGAACTGGTGCTGACACTCCATTAAGTCGCCCTGGGTTAAGGGGTGCAGGCCGCCCCACTTTCTGCGAGAATAGCGCCCTTTCCGTCGTCTCTTCGGATTTTCGATATGTCTGACCGCGATCAACTCTTCTCAGCGCCCATTGCAAAACTGGGCGACTGGACCTTTGACGAGCGTGTAGCTGAAGTCTTTCCAGACATGATTCAGCGCTCGGTGCCGGGCTATTCCAACATCATTTCGATGATTGGCATGCTGGCAGAACGTTTTGTTACGCCCGACAGCACGGTTTATGACCTGGGCTGCTCGCTGGGCGCCGCCACCCTCTCGGTGCGCCGCAATATTCATGTCCCGGGTTGCCAGATCATCGCAGTGGATAACTCCCCGGCGATGGTGGAGCGTTGCCGTCGTCATCTGGATGCGTTTCGCGCTGATACGCCGGTGACGGTGCTGGAAGCGGATATCCGTGATATTGACATAGAAAACGCCTCGCTGGTGGTGCTTAACTTTACGCTGCAGTTTCTGGAGCCACCCGCACGTCTGGCTCTGCTGGAAAAAATCTGGCAGGGACTTAAACCCGGTGGCGCGCTGGTGCTGTCGGAGAAATTCAGTTTTGAAGATGCCGAAGTCGGTGAACTGTTGTTCAACATGCACCATGACTTCAAGCGCGCCAACGGCTACAGCGAACTGGAAATCAGCCAGAAACGTAGCATGCTGGAAAATGTGATGCTGACTGACAGCGTCGAAGCCCATAAAGCCCGCCTGAAACAGGCCGGTTTCTCGCACGCCGAACTCTGGTTCCAGTGCTTTAATTTTGGATCTCTGGTGGCGTTGAAATGATCGACTTTGGCCGTTTTTATCAGCAAATTGCCGTAGGTCCACTGGCGAAGTGGCTGGAAGTTTTACCGGCGCAAATCAGCGAGTGGCAGCGTGAAAACCTGCATGGGCACTTCCGTGACTGGTACAAGTCGCTGGAGTATCTGCCGCTGCTGGAGCCGCAAAAGCTCGACCTGCTGCATAGTGTCACCGCCGACCGCGATGACATCAGCGATCGTCATCGTCAGGGTATTGAGAAATTACTGCGTAACCTGATGCCATGGCGCAAAGGGCCCTATTTCCTCTATGGCACCCATATCAACACTGAGTGGCGTTCTGACTGGAAATGGGAGCGTGTCCTGCCGCATATATCCTCGCTGGCGGGCCGGACGGTGCTGGATATTGGCTGTGGCAGCGGTTATCACATGTGGCGAATGATTGGTGCGGGTGCGCATCTGGTGGTCGGCATTGATCCGATGCAGCTCTTCCTGGTGCAGTTTGAAGCCGTGCGTAAGCTGCTCAACGATGATCGCCGGGCGCACATGCTGCCGCTGGGTATTGAACAGTTACCGGCGTTACAGGCATTTGATACCGTATTTTCGATGGGTGTGCTCTACCATCGCCGTTCCCCGCTGGATCACCTGTTACAGCTGAAAAATCAGCTGGTGAGCGGCGGTGAACTGGTGCTGGAGACGCTGGTGATTGAGGGCGATGTGAATCAGGTGCTGGTGCCCGGTGAACGCTATGCGCAGATGCGTAACGTCTTCTTTATCCCCTCCGCCGAGGCGCTGAAAAGCTGGCTGGAGAAAAGCGGCTTTGTCGATGTACGGATTGTCGATTTCGCCCTGACCACCACCGAAGAACAACGTCGGACAGACTGGATGACCAGCGAGTCGCTGGCGGAATTCCTCGATCCCGATGATCCGAGCAAAACGGTTGAGGGCTATCCGGCTCCGCTGCGCGCCGTGCTGGTCGCCACCAAACCTTAAATCTCAGCGGCGAGACAACGCCAGTTTCGCCGCAAATCCAATAAACACGCAGCCGGTCAGGCGATCCATCACCTTTAATACCCGCGGTTTTTGCAGATGACCCGCAAAATAGTGACTGCCGCCGATTAACACGGCATTCCATATCAGCCCCAGCAGCATATGTGCCAGCGCCATCAGTGTGCACCAGAGCGCCACTGACGCCCCGGCCGGAATAAACTGTGGCAGGAAGGTGACGTAAAACACGCCCACTTTTGGATTCAGCAGATTCCCCATCAACCCCCGACTGAAGCAGGCCAGATAACCCTGCGACCTGGCAGGCTGTTCGTCCACGATGAGCGGTTGCTGACGCGGTTTAAGCAGTAGCCTGATACCGAGCCAGAGCAGCCAGGCCGCCCCCATCCACTTCAGCAGGTTGTATGCAATTTCAGAGGCCAGCAATAGCGCACCCAGCCCCAGGCCTACCGCCACTCCCCAGATCAGACAGCCCAGCGTCACGCCGAGCGCGGTGGCGCAGGCGCGCTGCCAGCCCTGCGCGATAGCGGTTCGCAGCACCAGTGCGGTGTCAAATCCGGGTGTGAGCGTCAGAATGGTTATCGCAAGCAGAAATGAAAAGAGCATTGCGCTCATCATGATTTCTCCGTTATCTCCTGGGTGTTCACGCAGCTTAACAGCTCCGGTGACCGCAATCCTTCATCAACTGTCACTCTTCCCGGATTGTGCCAGACTGGATCAGGTTGATTCATTCATATCAGGGAGTTTTGATTATGAGTAAATTTATTTTTTCCTCACCCCGTAAATATGTACAGGGCGCAGGAGTGCTGGACGAGCTGGGAACGTATCTGACTGAACTGGGCGATCAGGCTTTTCTGGTGGCTGACAACACGGTCTGGACGTTGATTGGCGAACGGACGCAACACGCCCTGCATTCCGCTGGCGTGACATTCAGCTGGCAGCAATTCAATGGCGAAGCCTCGAGTAATGAGATTTCCCGACTCAGTGCGCTCGCAAAAAGTCAGGACTGTAATGTGATTGTCGGCCTGGGCGGGGGAAAAACGCTGGATACGGTTAAAGCGGTGGCGGATGAACTTAAACTGCCGGTGGCTATCGTGCCAACCATTGCGTCCACCGATGCGCCCTGTAGCGCCCTGTCGGTCATCTATTCTGACAGCGGTGTATTCGAGAGCTATCGCTTTTACAGCAAAAATCCAGATTTGGTGCTCGTGGACACGGCAGTCTGCGCCAGTGCGCCAGCACGGCTATTTGCATCAGGCATTGCAGATGGACTGGCGACCTGGGTTGAAGCGCAGGCCGTGGCACGTTCGCATGCGAAATCAATGGTTAACGGTGATCCGACACTTGCCGGACTGGCCATTGCCCGAGCCTGTGAAGAAACGCTTCTTACATGGGGTTACAGCGCCTATGTTGCCGTTTCCGAAAAACGGGTAACGCCAGCGGTGGAAGCGGTCGTTGAGGCCAACACGCTGCTCTCGGGACTGGGGTTTGAGAACGGTGGTCTGGCAGCCGCCCACGCGATTCATAATGGTTTTACCGCCATCGATGGCGATATCCACCATCTGACTCATGGCGAGAAAGTTGCCTATGGCACGCTGACGCAGATGGTGCTTGAGAAGCGTACGGATGAGGATATTGCGCGCTATATACGCTTTTATCGCGCTATCAATATGCCAACCACACTCCGGGAGCTGCATCTGGAAAATGAAAGCTGGGAGAATCTGGTGAAAGTGGGGGCGCTGGCAAACAGTGAGGGAGATACGCTGAAAAACCTCAACCCACACCTGTCACCCGAAGATATCGCAAACGCCCTGCTGGCACTGGATGCCTTTAGTCAGACCGTAAAATAGGTCAGGAACGGGCGATCACCCGATCGCCTGTTACTCTTCTGTCGCAGGCTGGTTCCAGTACTCATATTTGTAGGCCGAACTGAGGTGGCGCTCGATAGTGCCACGCGTAAAGATCTCGGTCTCATGCAGATAGCTGAGTGTACAGTTGCCGACCTCATCCCATAACTGGCACTCATCAACCGACCGGATGGTGCTGAGCGGTGTGGTCTCGGTGACGTTAAGTCTTACTTCACGCCATTGAGGATCATAGGTGTATTCGTCGGTGCCTCTTGCAGATGTGGTGCGCGTGACCAGACCTTTTGGGTTCCAGTGATAGTGAAATTCACCGTTGGTCAGCGGATCGCTGCCGCGCGCCACGCTCTTCTCCAGCCGTAGCTGGGGATCATAGCGATAGGTGATGTCGGTAAAGCCGCTTTTCCCCATGCTGGTAAATCTATCAGAGGCGCTGGTGATCGTGCCATGCCGGCCTTTCTGCCAGTTAATCGTTCCCTGTCGATTATCCACGACGACTTCCTTACCTTCTTTCAGTACTTTGACCAGATAGGCGTATTCCGCCACCCAGCCGCCCTGCACTCTGGCGATATGTTGCTCCATGCTGAGAATCACATTACGTTCGCTTTTATCGTAGCTGACGTCGGCGACGGTCAGATCGCCGCAGGCGTCAAACTGCCCCAGCACCCGCTTTTGCGAGTTCACATCTTTGCCAAACTCGCCCGCAATCACCTGCTTCACAGCGCCTTTCGCGTTTCCCCCCAGCAGAATAAGGTTATTGCTGTTTGCAACGGCCGCATTATTCGGGCTGCAGGCGCTGGCCGCTGCGCTTTCAGTCCAGGCAGTCAGCATCAGGCTTAAAACAAGAATCTGATTGCGTTTCATAGGGTAATTTCCAGGCGACGTTGCTTTCAGTGTAAACGCTGTGGTGATAAACAGCGCCAATCTTTGACGATTCCGGCCTGCAGTGCTTTAAAAGATGAGAGAGGTGAAAAGGCACAAACGTCAGATATCATCTCCCCCTCACATCATGACAATGCCAGAGAACCCCGGAATAAGGTCACTGCACTTGAGAGGGCTTCAGACAAAAAGAACCCCAGCAAGAATACTGGGGTTTGGTACTTGCAAACACCACGTCAAGAATCGGCGTGCTGCGCGGCAAAATCTGTTGTGATTCAGGCGACCCGAACGGTGCTCATCTGCATCACACTTTTCATCGCCTCAACGACATCGCCGTCTACACAGTAGCGGCTGAACTCATCGCTTTCGGCTTCAGAACACATGGAGACCCCCGCTTTGCGGTAGCGCATCGGCGACACCATCAGGCGACTTGCCGAGCTGTGAACTTCATCAATCCCCATGTCGAGAAACTTTTGCAGGTTGCTGAGACGAACCCCGGCACCCGCCATAATAATAGGACCGGTGCTGGCCTCATTTAGTTCCCTGAGGAGTGCAATTCCGTTTTCAGCACTGTGTTGCTGACCGGATGTCAGAATGCGCGCCACCCCCAAATCTGTTAATTCTTCCAGCGCTCGCTTAGGGCTGTGGCACAGATCGAAGGCGCGATGGAACGTCACTGACAGGCCGTCACACAGCGCCATAATCTGCCGCATCTGACCATGATGGATATGCGCGTCCTCATCAAGCATCCCAATGACCAGCCCCGGAAAACCCAGTTCGCGTATCAACGCCACATCCGATTTCATCGCTTCAAACTCGCGCGCGGTATAACAAAAGTCACCACCCCGTGGCCGGACAATAGGATGAACCGGGATTGAAACCTCGCGCCGGGCGGCATTCAGCATTCCTGCCGATGGGGTCAGACCACCCTCACGCGGTGCGGCACAAAGTTCAACCCGATCGGCGCCCGCCTGTTGTGCGGTCACGGCGCAATCCACGCCATAGCAGCAAATTTCCAGTGTGGTCATTCTCTTCTCCTTTACATGACTCTGGTTCAAGGCAGATTCATCAGTTAGTCTGGCTGCTGATATGAGTTTACCGGGAAAGTTAACTATGGCATTCAATTTCGACCAACGGATAGACCGTCGTCACAGCGATAGCCTTAAATGGAACAAATATGCGGACCAGGACATTCTGCCGTTGTGGGTGGCAGATACCGATTTCCGATCGCCTGACTGCGTTATCGATGCGATCAAAACCCGCGCCGGGCATGGCATTTTCGGCTATGGCGATACGCCGGTAGCGTTTCTCGACAGCGCAGTTGCGTGGCTCGCCTCACGCTATCAGTGGCACGTCAATCCGGAATGGATTGTGGTTTTACCCGGCGTGGTGAGTGGACTGAATCTCGCCGTGCGTGCCTTCACTGCATCGGACGAGCTGACGATTTCTCCCACGCCGATCTATCCACCGTTTCGCGGGGCGGCAAAACTGGCAGAGCGAGGTCAGATCAATGTGCCTGTCACGTTGCAACAGGGGCGCTGGCTGCTGGATCTGGATGCAGCCGAAGAACAGACTAGGGGTAAAGAACGGCTGTTAATGCTGTGTAACCCGCAGAATCCGGGCGGCACGGTCTATCGCCAGGACGAACTACAGGCGCAGCTGGAATTCGCCCGGAAACACAATCTGATTGTCTGTTCCGACGAGATCCACAGCGATTTGCTACTGGAACCGGGCGTGCAGCACATTCCGTTTGCTTCGCTAAGTGAGGATGCGGCCCAGCGAAGTGTCACGCTGATGTCGCCCTCCAAGAGTTTCAATATCGCCGGTCTGGGTGCGTCCATCGCCATCATACCGAATGCTGAACTGCGCGCGCGCTTTAACCGGGTGCGACGCGGCATTGTGCCGGATGTAGATATTCTGGCCATCACCGCAGCAGCAGCAGCCTGGCGCGAAGGTGAGCCCTGGCTGAAGGCACAGAATGCTTACCTGCGCAGTAACCGGGACTGGCTGGTATCTCAGGTCAATAAAATGCCGGGTCTGTCAGTTGCCACGCCGGAAGCAACCTACCTGGCCTGGATTGATGCCAGCGCGCTGGGTGTGGCCAGTCCTGCCCTCTATTTTGAGAAGCACGGACTGGGCTTAACCGCCGGACGTGAGTTCGGCAACGACCAGTTTGTCCGGCTCAATTTCGGCTGTACCCGAGCGCTACTGGACGAGGCGGTTGCCCGACTGAAACGCGCCGTGGCTGCCCGCATTTAGTGCTGCTCACTGGCGACAATTTCCTCCAGTCGCCACGGATGAAACTTGATGGTTGTCTGCCCGTCCGTCACCGCCAGGGTCGGATTAGGCAGACGCTCATTCTCGCCCTGCGGTGAGCTGGTTTTAAAGGAAAGGCCGGGCTGCGTCAGTGCCTCATCAGACAATAATGCCATCGCGCGCATGCCCAGCGTTCGATGATCGCCACGTAACACCACTTCAATGTGCTCCCAGCCTTCATGGCGATAACGCTTCTCACACGGCCACGGCAGCTCAACCACATCGATCTCTCTGCCCGCCACAACCAGTGGATCATGTAGTTTAAACAGGCAAATCTGCCGTCCGTTAATCATCGTCGCGGAAAACTGCGTACCCATCTGCTGCAGGCCTTGCTGCCAGCGGATCGCCGTCGTGTCCTGATGACAACGCACCGAAATATGGTCCACTTCAAGATCGTTAAGGCGCAAACCAAGTTGCTGCGCAAAACTTTGCAACGATTTTTCAAAACGCCTTAAATCTGTCTTTAAATCGTCCAATTCTGCCGGAAAAGATCGCTCTGACACCGTAAATCCTCTCAATTTGTTTAGCATTTATAAACAGTCTCGTTTATGGAGCGCCGCGTGCCTGACGTCACATAATGATAAGATTCATCTTATTTGGACTGAAATTTAACGCAAAACCTCATAATAACATCTTTCATTTCGGATTTATCTCCTGTTTAGGGCCATAAGTTCCTTGATGAAAGTGAGTTAACTGTATGATTATAATCAACTTCTTTAATACAATAAGATAAGTCTCAATTGACTGATAAACAATTGCAGCATTCTCTGCCTTCCTATAAATTTGACCTAACACAAACAAAAGGAATGGCTATATGTCTATGCTCATCGTTGTCGCTGTACTGATCGCACTGATGGGATTCGCAATTGCGCGCCACTGGAAGGTGCTTGAAGATAAAAGCGTAAAGAACCCACGTCGTCATCTGCGACGTCGTTAACGCCTCCGGGAAACATCTTCTTCAGCTCTGTTTCCCCGCTTCATCCAACTGCTGACGCCCATCCACATTTCACGTATACTTTTCCCCTCATTTTTTTCCATTTTGTCTGCCCCATCCGTTTCTGCCCCGCCGTAACGCGATGTGCTCAGGCAAGATGATGACAGCCCGGTTTAGCAGTCCAGGGCGTTGTTCAGCTTATGAAGGTAACTCGGTGAATATTCAGGCACTTCTTTCCGCAAAAGTCAGTCAGGCAATGGTTTTAGCCGGCGCACCCGCCGATTGCGAACCACAGGTTCGTCAGTCTGCACGGGTTCAGTTTGGAGACTATCAGGCCAACGGCATTATGGCCGTGGCGAAAAAGCTGGGACAGGCACCGCGACAATTAGCGGAAGCGGTGATTCAGCACCTCGACCTGACCGGCATCGCCAGCAAGGTTGAAATTGCCGGGCCGGGTTTCATTAATATTTTCCTTGACCACAACTGGCTGGCAACACACGCCCGTCAGGCACTTAGCCTGCCGCGTCTTGGCGTGCAGCTGGCTGAGCCGCAGACCATCGTGGTCGACTATTCCGCCCCTAATGTTGCAAAAGAGATGCACGTCGGTCACGTCCGCTCCACCATCATTGGTGATGCGGCGGTGCGTACGCTGGAGTTTCTCGGCCATAACGTTATCCGCGCTAACCACGTTGGCGACTGGGGTACGCAGTTCGGCATGTTGATCGCGTTCCTTGAAAAGCAGCAGAATGAAGATCACGCAGAGATGGCGCTGGCCGACCTCGAAGGCTTCTACCGTGAAGCAAAACGCACTTATGATGAAGATCCTGAGTTTGCCGAGCGTGCACGCAGCTATGTCGTGAAACTTCAGGGTGGCGATGAATATTGCCGCCAGATGTGGAAGAAGCTGGTCGACATCACCATGAGTCAGAACCAGAAAATCTACGACCGCATGAACGTGACGCTGACGCGCAACGATGTCATGGGTGAAAGTCTTTATAACGACATGCTGCCCGGCATTGTTTCCGACCTGAAACAGAAAGGCTTAGCGGTCGAGAGCGAAGGCGCAACCGTGGTGTTCCTGGATGAATTCCAGAACAAAGAGGGTGAGCCGATGGGCGTCATCATCCAGAAAAAGGATGGTGGCTACCTCTACACCACCACGGACATCGCCTGTGCGAAATATCGTTATGAAACGCTGAAAGCCAATCGCGTACTCTATTACATCGATTCACGTCAGCATCAGCATCTGGTGCAGGCATGGACGATTGTCCGTAAAGCGGGTTATGTGCCGGAGTCTGTGCCGCTGGAGCACCATGCATTCGGCATGATGCTGGGCAAAGATGGACGACCATTTAAAACACGTAGCGGCGGTACTATTAAACTCTCTGATCTGCTGGATGAAGCCTATCAGCGTGCCTACTCGCTGGTGCGTGAGAAGAACCCGGAGATGAGCGAAGCGGAAGTGAAAACCCTGGCGGAAGTGGTGGGGATCAGTGCTGTCAAATATGCTGATCTGTCAAAAAGCCGCACCACCGACTACATCTTCGACTGGGATAACATGCTGGCGTTTGAAGGCAATACCGCGCCTTACATGCAGTATGCCTATACCCGTGTGCTTTCCGTGTTCCGTAAAGCGGGCATTAATGCCGATTCGCTGGATGCAGAGATTGTGATCAGTGAAGAGCGCGAAGCACAGCTGGCCACGCGTTTGCTACAGTTCGAAGAGGTCATTACTCAGGTCGCTCGCGACGGCACGCCACATGTGATGTGTGCCTATCTCTACGATCTGGCCGGTCTGTTCTCCGGCTTCTACGAGCACTGCCCGATTCTCAGCGCAGAATCAGACGCAACGCGCCTGAGCCGTCTGCAGCTGGCCGCGCTGACGGCGAAGACGCTGAAGCAGGGTCTGGATACTCTGGGTATCGACACCGTCGAGCGCATGTAACCTGTAAAACGGAGAGGGATTTCCCTCTCCGTTGCTGTTCCCAGTTATCCGCTCTGAACGCCCCCCAAATTTCCGCAGCAGGATGGTGTTATGTCTGTCGCCGCGCACCTTATCAGCAGTCATCTTCCCACCATAAAGCAATTGCAGTGCTTTCTGGCTGTTGCGCACGAGCTTAATTTTCGCCGGGCCGCAGAACGCCTCAGCATGACGCAGCCGCCGCTCACCCGTCAGGTTCAAAGCCTGGAAGATCTGCTCGGTCAGCCGCTGTTCAGCCGTACGACTCATGAGGTGATGCTCACCGATGCTGGCCGTGCGCTGGTTGCAAAAGCAGAAGCGATTCTTACCGCGCTGAATAGCCTAAAGCAGCCTGCTGCCGTGCGACCACGTATCGGACTGACCCGCACGCTCAACTTTGAATTAATGGCACCGCTTAACCGGCAGCTCGCCAGTTTCCATGCCAGCGATGAAATGGAGATGCCCAGCCTGACCTCCGCTCAACTGCTGCAAAGCCTGGCCAAAAACAGCCTGGATTTAATTCTCACTGGCGAAAAAGGTCCTGAAGCGGAAACCCTGGTTCAGTACACCTGGGTTTACCGTGAACCGTTGCTGCTCGCTATGCCGTCAACGCACCCTGCCAGTCTGGCAGGAGAAAAGGTCGCACTGGAGGCGCTGGCCGACCTGCCGCTGTTCTGGTTTGCGCGCAGTGCCAATCCGCAGTTTTACGATAAATGCGAACGCTACTTTGCGACGCTCAGCGTCACGTTAAAACGAATAAGAGAGCCGGATGACTCTCTGCTGATGCTGTCGCACATTGCCAGAGGCAAAGGATTCGCCCTGATGCCGCAGTCAAAATGTACCTTTAACCAGACAGGACTCTGTTATCGCCCGCTGACTGAAAGCGCGGCGCGGCAATTGACGATTGATGTTTATGCGGCCATTCGCGCCAATGAAAAAAATGCGGCAGTGCTGAATGCGCTGAGCGTGCTTTCACAGTCGGCTGATCACGACGCTCACCCGCATTCATCGGACTGAGTCGCCGCCCTCTTACGTCGCGCTGCCTGTGGCTGATGATGCGCGGTTCCGCCCGCTCCTGTGTTGTCCCCGGTCTTACCTTTCCTGATACCTTTTTTGCATGACGAAAAGAGCAATTCATTGCCTTCACGCGGGGTGAAACAATCGCCTTTCACTCACGAGGAGAAACAATGAAAAAGCGAACCTTAAGTCAGGGTCTGGATGTCAGCGCCATAGGCTATGGCGCAATGGGGCTGAGCGAATTTTACGGTCACTCCGACGACCGCCAGTCTCTCCAGCTGCTTAGCCAGCTGCGCGACCTGGATATCACCTTCATTGATACCGCCGATCTTTACGGACGTGGCCACAATGAGCAGCTGATCGGTGAGTTTCTTGCCGGGATGAGCAAGGCTGAACGCCTGACGTTCACCGTCGCCACCAAATGTGGTATCGAGCGTCCGGCAGATGAGGCTTATGCCCGTACCATTAACAATAAGCCGGACTACATTACCCGCAGCTGCCATGCCTCCCTGAAACGATTGGGCGTCGAGCGTATTGATCTCTTTTATCTGCATCGTATCAGCCCGGCAACACCGATTGAGGAGAGCATGCAGTGTCTGAGCCGCCTGGTAAAAGAGGGGAAAATTGCCCGGATTGGATTGTGTGAAGCGTCGGCTGCCACGCTGAATCGGGCGCACGCCATCCATCCGCTGGCCGCGCTGCAGACGGAATATTCTCTGTGGACGCGTGACATTGAAGAAGACATCCTGCCAGCGGTGAAACAGCTCGGTATCGGTCTGGTGCCCTATTCCCCGCTGGGCAGAGGTTTTCTGACCGGGAAATACCGCCAGAACAGTGATTTTGCCGGGGATGATTTCCGCAAAAATAACGCGCGTTTCCAGCAGGAGAATATCGATCACAACCTGCAGCTGGTAAATGCGATTACGCCGCTGGCGGAGAAATATCACGCCACCACCGGGCAGATTGCGCTGGCCTGGCTCCTGGCCCAGTATGAAAGAATTGTGCCGATACCGGGCACCAGGCAGATCGCTTATCTTAATGAAAACGCGCAGGCCGCGGATATTCAGCTGGAAGAGAACGATCTCCTGTTGCTGAATGCACTTCACCGGCAAATAGAAGTTAAAGGGGGGCGTTACTCGGAAGAGGGAATGAAAGGCGTTAATGCCTGAATTCTGACCTTTGCGTCGGTGCCTGATGTATCGGCTGAGAGTCAGTGCGTTAATTGTTGCTCTGTAAACGACGCAACAGCCGATGCACATATCTGGTGTGCATCGGCGTGTCCCGCGCAGGCATCAACGTTGCTGATTCATTATTCATAATTGACCATCACTTCACTGCTGACCACCCGTAATCCGGGTGGAAGCGCCCCGCTGCCCGCAAAACCAAACACCATGTGCAATGTCTCACCGGCATTCAGATGCGCCAGCCCGCGCGTGGTGCCGCTGGCACCTTCAAGCGACGTGCAACGTTGTTCACCGCACAGCCGCACTTCCAGGCCAGAGGGCGCCGGCCTGCTCAGCTCATAACGCCAGTTAATGATGCTGACTTCCCCACCGACGCCGGCGGGTGGCGTCAGCGGCTGCGCTCGTTGCCAGCTGCCACGGTTCGCCAGTAGCGGCCCGTTAGCCGAGGCACTCCAGGCCCCTCCAGCCGCATGAGCCATCAGTGGCATCATTAACAATGCCATGATCAGTCTGCGCATTATTTGCCTCCAATGGTGGCAGTCATACGGATCTGACGGTTATCGCTCAGCTCCAGGTTTGAGAGCACCACCAGCTGTGGCAGATTGCGGCGCAGGAATCGCGCCAGCAGTGCACGCAGCGGATGATTGACCAGCAGCACCGGCGGTGCCCCCAGCATCTCCTGGCGCTGCAATGCCGCCTGTGCCTGACTCAACAGCCGATCGGCCAGACCCGGCTCCAGTCCGCCACCACCCTGCAACGCCTGCAACAGCAGACGCTCCAGCGTTGAATCCAGCCCGATAACCTGCACTTCGTCATTACCCGGGAACCACTGTTGCGTAATCGCACGGCCCAGCGCCACACGGACCACGCTGGTCAGCTCCTGGGGATCGCTCTGCACCGGCGCGTGTTCCGCCAGGGTTTCGATGATGGTGCGCATATCGCGAATCGACACCCGCTCCACCAGCAGGTTCTGCAGCACCTTGTGCAGCGTGGTGAGTGAAATCACGCCTGGCACCAGATCTTCGGTCAGTTTCGGCATCTCCTGGGTTACGCGATCCAGCAGTTGCTGCGCTTCCTGACGGCCAAACAGCTCGCTGGCGAACTGGCCGATCAGATGGTTGAGATGGGTTGCTACGACGGTACTGGCCTCGACGACTGTAAAGCCCTGAATCTGCGCCTGCTCTTTGAGTGCGCTATCAATCCAGACCGCTGCCAGACCAAAGGCGGGATCGACGGTCGCTTCACCAGGCAGACTTCCGGCAGCCGTGCCCGGGTTAATCGCCATCCAGCGGCCAGGATAGGCATCACCGCTACCAATCTCTACCCCTTTCATCAGGATGCGATAGCGCGCAGGCGGCAGCTCCATGTTGTCACGGATATGCACCACCGGCGGCAGGAAACCAACATCCTGAGCAACTTTCTTACGAATACTGCGGATACGTCCCAGCAGTTCACCGTTTTGCTGATGATCGACCATCGGAATCAGGCGATAGCCCACTTCCATGCCCAGGGTATCTTCCAGCTGCACATCGGTCCAGGACGCTTCGGTGGCGGCTGGCGTGTCGGCTGGTTTGTTGCTGATGCTGCCTGCAACGTCCACTTTCTTCTTCGGCTGTGCTTCGCGACCACGCAACCACCAGGCCAGACCCAGTAAGGCGGCGGTGAACAGCAGGAAAACAAAGTTAGGCATGCCAGGCACCAGACCCAGTAAGCCAATCACCCCGGCGCTGAGCATCAGTACGCGGGGATCTTTGAACAGCTGAGTGACCATCTGCTCACCGACATCCTGATCGGTGGCAACGCGCGTCACGATAACACCGGCAGCAGTGGAGATAACCAGCGCCGGGATCTGCGCGACCAGTCCATCACCGATGGTCAGCAGCGTATAGGTCTCTGCGGCATGACCCGCATCCATACCGTGCTGCACCACGCCCACCAGCAGGCCGCCGATGACGTTGATGACCATGATCATGATACCGGCGATGGCATCACCACGAACGAACTTACTCGCACCGTCCATCGAACCGTAGAAGTCGGCTTCCTGGGTCACTTCTGCACGGCGGCGTTTGGCATCATCTTCACCGATCAGACCGGCGTTGAGGTCGGCATCGATTGCCATCTGCTTACCGGGCATGCCGTCCAGCACAAAGCGCGCACCCACTTCCGCGATACGACCGGCACCCTTGGTGATAACCATAAAGTTGATGATCACGAGGATGATAAACACCACGATACCGATGGCGAAGTTACCGCCCACCAGGAAGTGACCGAACGCTTCAACCACCTGTCCGGCCGCAGCGGCACCAGTGTGCCCTTCCATCAGGATGATACGGGTTGACGCAACGTTCAGCGCCAGACGCAACAATGTTGAGAAGAGCAGAATGGTCGGGAACGCCGCAAATTCCAGAGTCCGCTGGGTGAACATCGCCACCAGCAGGACCATGATCGACAGCGCAATGTTAAAGGTGAACAGCAGATCGAGGATAAACGGCGGCAATGGCAGAACCATCATCGACAGGATCATCAGGATCAGTACCGGCCCGGCCAGTACCTGCCACTGCATATCTTTAAAGCCCGGTAGACGTAGCTTTACGGCCAGGTTATTAGCCATCGTTTTTGCTCTCTCCTGCAAAGTCCATCTCTGCCGGAACCGGCAGGTCTTTTGGTTTGGTTGGAATCAGGCCGCCTTCGCGCTTCCAGCGACGCGACTGCCAGACCCACGCCAGCACCTCGGCCACGGCAGCATACAGCGCGCCAGGGATGTGCTGACCAATTTCGGTATGACGATATAACGCACGCGCCAGCGGCGGTGCTTCCAGAACCGGGATGCGGTGTTCAGCAGCCAGTTCACGAATTCTCAGGGCGATCTCGCCGGCCCCTTTCGCCACAACTTTTGGCGCACTCATCTTTTTCTCGTTGTACTGCAGGGCGACGGAGTAGTGCGTCGGGTTGGTAACGATGACATCGGCTTTTGGCACATCTGCCATCATTCTGCGTCGTGCAGCGGCGCGCATCTGCTGACGGATGCGTCCTTTAACATGCGGGTCGCCTTCCTGCTGCTTATGCTCGTCGCGAATCTCCTGCATCGACATCTTCAGCTTTTTAAAGTGGCTGTAGAGCTGCCAGAAAACGTCATAGCCCACCATCGGTATCAGCCCCAGCATCACCAGCGAGCAGCAGACCGCAATCATCTCCATGCCGTGGATGAGCGCGGTCACCGGTGCTTCGCTGATCAGCCGCAGCATCTCAGGCCAGTGACTCCAGATGTACCACCAGCCCACTGCGCCAACCAGGATAGTCTTGAGGATCCCTTTAAACAGTTCGGTCCAGGCCTGAGCGGCGAACATTCGCTTAAAGCCGGCAATCGGGTTCATCTTTTTCGGATCAAACTTGATCGATTTACCGCTGAAAACGATACCGCCCAGCAGCATAGGGGCGGCAATCGCCACCAGCACCAGACCGCCCATCAGCGGCAGCAGCGCCATCAGTGCCTGCGTGATCAGGCTGCCAATGTGGCTGACGATAATTTTGTCATCTCTGACCATGCCGTGGTCAAAACGAAGTCCGGTGGCGACCATCGCCGCCAGCCGGTGCGCCATCATGTTGCCGCCCATCCACAGGATCATGATGCCGGCCAGCAGCATCAGTACGGATGTCAGTTCGCGCGAACGCGGAATCTGGCCCTCTTCACGCGCTTTCTCAAGTCGGTGGGCCGTGGGCGATTCTGTTTTGTCCTCGTCGCTATCAGACACGACAAACCTCGGTTGGCAGGAATTCTGAGCATAGGATGCCAAATCTGGCTTAAGTCAAAGCGGAGATAAGATGGGAAAAACAGGCGTTCTTTCGGGGATGGATCTGACAATGCAGAACGGGGCCACCGGAAGGTGACCCTGTTTAATATAATATGCCGCTGTTTCGCCCGCACGCGGGCGAACGACGCTTAAAACCCTAAGCTGTCCAGCAGGTCATCAACCTGATCCTGGTTCGCCACCACGCCTGGAGCATCAGCGTGAATCTGCGGTCCGTTCAGCAGGCTGGTGCCTTCCTGACGCTTTTCAGCACTGACTTCTGGCATGTTTTCCAGCAGCACCATTAACAGCTGGCGCTCAATTTCCTGAATCACATCCATCATACGCTTGATCACCTGACCGGTAAGGTCCTGGAAATCCTGCGCCATCATGATTTCAAGCAACTGCTTGTTGGTAAAGGCGGTGTGCTCTGGCACGGCGGTGAGGAATGCGCGCGTATCCGTCACCAACTCCCGCGCATCACCCAGTTCAATTGGGTTCTCAAACCACTCATCCCAACGTCCTTTCAGCTGGGTTGCCCCGGCTTCCATTTTATCCTGATGAGGTTGTGCTGCTTCAACACAGTTCAACGCACGGTCAGCGGCCTGCGCCGTCATCTGCACAACATAATCCAGACGATCGCGGGCATCAGGAATGGCTTCAGCCGCATCGGCAATGGCTTTATCCAGCCCCAGCTCGCGCAGACTGTCGCGCAGCATGCGCGTCAGAGAGCCAATACGTGAAATGATGTCGTGTGCCGCGGCATCCTCAGTTGGTTTCGGAAAGTCGCTCATCACATCCCCTTACATGCCCAGTTTTTCGAAAATTTTACCCAGCTTTTCTTCCAGGGTTGCCGCAGTGAAAGGTTTCACTACATATCCACTGGCACCCGCCTGGGCGGCGGCGATAATGTTCTCTTTCTTGGCTTCCGCAGTGACCATCAACACCGGCAGCGTACTCATTGCCGCGTCAGCACGAATGGTCTGCAGCAGCTGCAGGCCATCCATGTTTGGCATGTTCCAGTCGGAAATCACGAAGTCGAAACCACCCGCTTTCAGTTTGCCGAGGGCATCCACACCATCTTCCGCTTCTTCTACGTTATTGAAGCCAAGCTCTTTCAGCAGGTTACGCACAATACGACGCATCGTATTGAAGTCGTCTACTACCAAAAAGCGCATGTTTTTATCTGCCATATCTACTCCTGAGTTGTCTCGCCCGGCGGGACGGGCCTGTTAAATACGCAATGCCTGTCCGGCGCTAATTTTCGCCAGCATGTGCTGGCTGATGTTGCTTAAATCTACGACTTCGCTCACGCCGCCCGTGGCAATAGCCTCACGCGGCATGCCAAATACCACACAGCTGGCTTCGTTCTGGGCGATGGTCCAGGCGCCTGCCCGGTGCATTTCCAGCATCCCGGCCGCACCATCGTTGCCCATTCCGGTGAGGATGACCCCCACCGCATTTCGTCCGGCGTTAATCGCCACCGATTTGAACAGCACATCCACAGAGGGTTTGTGCCGGTTTACCGGAGGCCCTTCATTCAGTTTCACCACATAGTTGGCACCACTTCGGCCCAGCTCCATGTGCATTGCGCCTGGGGCGATATAGGCGTGGCCTGGCAAAATACGTTCACCATCTTCGGCTTCTTTTACCGTGATCTGACACAGCTTGTTCAGACGCTCGGCAAAGGAGCGGGTAAAGCCTGGCGGCATATGCTGGGTAATCAGCAGTGCCGGGCTGGTTGCCGGTAACGGCTGCAGCACATGGCGAATCGCCTCAGTTCCGCCGGTTGAGGAGCCAATCGCAATCAGCTTCTCACTACTCAGCAGCGGACCCGCTTTCAGTGTCGCCGGCACCGGCATCGCTGTGCGGTTGTGCAGGCGCGCACGGGAAGCCGCACGAATTTTGTCGCCAATCATCTGGCTGTACGCCAGCATCCCTTCGCGGATGCCGAGCTGCGGCTTGGTCACGAAATCCACCGCGCCCAGCTCCAGCGCTCTCAGCGTAATTTCGGAGCCTTTTCCGGTCAGCGATGAAACCATCACCACCGGCATTGGCCGTAACCGCATCAGTTTTTCCAGGAAATCGAGGCCATCCATGCGCGGCATTTCCACATCCAGTGTCAGCACCTGCGGATTGAACTGCTTGATCAAATCGCGGGCGACCAGCGGATCGGGCGCCGTAGCGACCATCTCCATATCCGGATGGCTGTTGATGATCTCTGTCATCAACTGCCGCATCAGCGCAGAGTCATCTACGCACATCACGGTGATTTTGCTCATCATCTTTCCTTCGTCAGTCCATAGACGGTTTGCCCACGCAGCCAGAACTCTTTACTGATCTGACTGAAGTTTTCTGAGTGTCCGGCGAACAGGATGCCGCCCGGTTTTAGCAGTGGGACAAACCGACGCAGAATCTTCTCCTGCGTCTCTTTATCGAAATAGATCATCACATTGCGACAGAAAATAGCGTCGAACTGACCCGGCAGCGCCCAGTCATTCGCCAGCAGGTTAAGCTGCGCGTAAGTGACCATATTGGTCAGCTCGGGACGCGCCCGCACCATACCGGCATGCGGACCGGTTCCGCGCAGGAAGAAACGCTGCATTTGCGCCGGTGACAGCGTGCGCAGCTCTTCCTGGCGGTAAACCCCTGCCACCGCCTTTTCCAGTACCTGAGTATCGATATCGCTGGCATGAACCTGGAACTTGCCAGGTCCTGTGCCCAGCGTTTCCGCCAGCGTCATGGCGATCGAATAAGGCTCTTCACCCGTTGACGCTGCGGTACTCCAGACGCTGAAGTTGCCCTGTCGCTTACGTGCATGCTCCGCCAGAATCGGGAAGTGATGCGCTTCGCGGAAGAACGCGGTCAGGTTGGTCGTCAGCGCATTGATAAAAGCCTGCCACTCGGCACTGTTTGGATCGGACTCCAGCAGCGCCAGGTAGCGACCAAAATCGTCGATATTCAGCGTACGCAGACGACGAACCAGACGGTTGTAAACCATCTCACGCTTGTGGTCGGCCAATACGATGCCGGCACGCTGATAGATCAGCTGGCTGATACGGCGAAAATGCGTATCGGAGAGCGGCAAACGCTGCACCATTTGCGACAGCAGCGTTGTCGTCTCATTTTGATCTAAAATCGTCGATTTTTTCATCTCTGCACCTGGCCCGAACTTTATACATTAACTGTCTGCTGCGATGCCCGGCGCTATAACAGCGACCGGACCACGGGCGTTTAAAAGGTTTCCCAGTTATCGTCGCCGCGTGACGCAGACGAACGACCAACGGCTAACGGTGCATCTAACTGGAGAGTTTTCATCGCCGTTGTCTTGTTAACGGCCTGAGCGACAAATTCTTTACCAATATTGAACACTGAAACCGCTTGTTTTAAGTGACTTGCCTGATCTTCGAGCGCTGCAGCGGCGGCGGCTGACTCTTCAACCAGTGAGGCGTTCTGCTGTGTAACGCGATCCATCTCGGTCACCGCAAGGCCCACCTGGTCAATGCCACGGCTCTGCTCGTCTGACGCGGAGGCGATCTCACCCATGATGTCGGTGACGCGGGTAACCGCGCTGACGATGTTGCTCATGGTGTCACCGGCACTCTCTACCAGCACTGAGCCGGTATTAACGCGGCTAACGGAATCTTCAATCAGCCCTTTAATCTCTTTGGCGGCCTGGGCGCTGCGCTGTGCCAGGCTGCGGACTTCACCCGCCACTACCGCAAAACCACGACCCTGTTCTCCGGCACGCGCGGCTTCAACCGCGGCATTCAGCGCCAGGATGTTGGTCTGGAAAGCAATGCCATCAATCACGCTGGTGATATCGGCAATCTTCTTAGAACTGCCCGCAATCTCTTTCATGGTGGTGACCACGCCATCCACCACTTTGCCGCCCTGCTGCGCGGTTTCTGAGGCAGTCAGCGCCAGCTTCGACGCCTGACGGGCGTTTTCAGCATTCTGTTTCACGGTTGCGGTGAGCTGCTCCATGCTGGCGGCAGTCTGCTCCAGCGAGGCGGCCTGCTGTTCCGTTCGCGAAGAGAGATCGTTATTGCCGATGGAAATTTCGCTGGCGCCGGTATAGATGGCGTCGGAGCCATCACGGACAGTGCGAACGGTACGCACCAGCTCCTGCTGCATGTGCTGCAGTGAAGTCAGCAATTCGCCGATTTCATTTCGTACGTTAATCTCAACCGGCTGGGTCAGATCACCACGTGCAATGTGCTGGATGTGCTCAATGCTCTGACGCAATGGACGGATCAGCACTGAACGCATCACGTTCCACACCAGAACAATCATCAGCAATGTCACAGCCAGCGTGGCAATGACAATGGTGATAGAGCGGCTGTAAGCCTGCTGGTTTGTTTTTACACCCTCCTCTGCAAGCTCTTTGTTGTGCTCAAGCCAGGCGCTGTAATCTTTCTGGAACTTGTCCTGGAAACTTTGCGTAGGCTGATCGACAAAACCTTTGAAGTTACCGGTCGTGAAGAAGACCATCAGTTCTGCCAGGGCATCGTGATAGGCCTTATAGTTCGCCTGTAACGTCAGGACGTTTTCAGCTGTTTTGCCCTTTTCTGACAGGTTATCGTTGAAAATCTGATAGCTGGTTTCGGCCTGTTTCAGCTCCTCGCCCGCCAGGGCGACCAGCTCTTTCACGCTGGCTCCCGACCCCGACATCTGTGCATCCTGCAAAAAACGGATACCGGCGCGGTTAAGGGTGTTACGCGCCTGAACAAGCGAAACCCATGAGGTGCCCATCGCCTGTTGCAACGTATTCAGACGCTGGTTGTAGGCAAAATTCTCTTTATCTGAGCTGACAGTTTTGAAAAACATTCCGCCGGAAAAAAGCTGCAGCAGCGCAAACAGCGCCAGCACACACAGCAGGCCGGAAACGACTCGTACACGACTAAACATACACACCTCATTGGTTGGCGATTCGTGTTTATTTATCGGCGGAGTCAGGGGGAACTTTATGCATGGCAGCAGCTTAAAGCCGCTGCCATGGTGAAAAGCAGAAAATCAGGCGCGGGAAATTTTGAATACGGAGACTGCCTGGGTCAGAACGCTGGCTTGCTGCTCCAGAGCGGCGGCGGCGGCGGCAGACTCCTCAACCAGAGAAGCATTCTGCTGCGTCACGCGATCCATTTCAGTAACGGCCACGCCGACCTGTTCAATACCGCGGCTCTGTTCATCAGACGCTGAGGCGATTTCGCCCATGATGTCGGTAACGCGGGTCACGGCACCCACAATCTCATTCATGGTACTGCCGGCGCTTTCAACCTGCAGTGACCCATCGTTAACGCGAGAGACGGAGTCTTCAATCAGGCCTTTGATCTCTTTGGCGGCCTGGGCGCTACGCTGTGCCAGGCTGCGCACTTCACCCGCCACTACTGCAAAACCACGCCCCTGCTCACCGGCCCGCGCGGCTTCAACGGCGGCATTCAGCGCCAGGATATTAGTCTGGAAGGCGATACCGTCGATCACACTGATGATGTCAGCAATTTTCTTCGAGCTGTCCGCAATCTCTTTCATCGTGGTGACAACGCCATTAACCACTTTCCCGCCCTGCTGTGCGGTTTCGGAGGCGGTCAGCGCCAGTTGCGACGCCTGACGGGCGTTGTCCGCATTCTGCTTCACCGTGGCGGTCAACTGCTCCATGCTGGCGGCAGTCTGTTCCAGTGAGGCGGCCTGCTCTTCGGTGCGTGACGACAGGTCGTTGTTACCGGCGGCGATTTCGCTGGCACCGGTAAAGATGGCATCTGAGCCATCACGGACATTACCCACGGTCATTACCAGAGACTGTTGCATCTCATGGATGCCTGCGGCCAGCTGGCTCATCTCATTGCGTCCCTCAACCACAATAGTCTGTGTCAGATCACCGGAAGCGATAGCACGAATCTGTGCCAGCAGCTGTTGCAGGGGCTGAATCAGCACCTGACGCAGGCCAAACCAGCAGGTAATAATCACCGCCAGTACCGCAACGCCAATGGTGGCCAGCAGCCACATCATCTGGGTGTACGCGTTGTGGTTCTGTTCCATGCCCTTGTCAGAAAGTGCAGTCTGCAGCGCACGCCATTTATTGTAACTCTCCTGCATCGCCACCTGCTTCTGTTCGATGTTCTGTTTGAACATCCCTTCCAGGTCACGTGCCTGCAGACTTTTTACCATCGCTTTCAGGCCGTTTTCATAATTGCCGTAATCAGCTTCAAGCTTGTCCCCCAGCGTCTCGTCAAGACCAGCGGTGGTAGGCAGATGGTAATAGATTTTGAAGTGACGATCGGCCTCTGCTAACTGGTTATTGGCTTTGGTGATAAGTTCATCAAGCTGACCGCCGTTCATCTGCGAAGCCATGCTGGTCTGTAACCGAAGCATGCCGCGGTTCAGCGTGGTACGGCTGTTGTTTAAGGAAATATAAGCATCTGTCATCTCAGTAACATTACGATTAGAGACCTGAGACAGCGCGAAGGAAGCTTTGTCTTTATTCAGTGCTGACCAAAAAAGGCTGCCAGAGACTAACTGGAGCGCGCCAAAGATAACCAGTACTGCGATTAAACTGGTTACCACTTTTATTTTTTTTAACATCTTGTTCCCCTGCAGGTTGATTAAGGTGCAGCGGCTATATCGGCGACCCTTCAGGATTAATTAACGCTTTTTGGCGCTTTCAGGAGAGAAGTGGCTTTTGTAATTATTTTTATCAGCATGAGCTGCTGAGTTTGGCTTTAAGCAGAGGAATAACGGGGAGTGTTGCGCATCCCTCAGGATGCGCAACGGGACATCAGAAGGTTTCCCAGTGGGTATCACTGACGGGGGCCGTCAGGGCTTTGCGGGGGATCTGCGCAACCGTGGCTGGCGCGGCAATCGGCAGATGCTTTGTCAGTGTCTGCTGCACGGTGCCGCGTGTAATGTTGAACACAGACACGGCCTGGCTTAACCGGCTGGCCTGGTCTTCCAGCGAGGCGGCCGCCGCAGCGGATTCCTCCACCAGCGAGGCGTTCTGCTGGGTCACGCGATCCATCTCAGTAACCGCCTGACCGACCTGATCGATGCCGCGACTCTGCTCGTCCGACGCCGAGGCAATTTCACCCATGATGTCGGTGACGCGTGTGACGGCACTGACGATATCGCTCATGGTTTCGCCCGCGGTGCCAACCAGCTGCGAACCGACGTTGACCCGGCTCACGGAGTCATCGATCAATCCTTTGATCTCTTTGGCCGCCTGGGCGCTGCGCTGCGCCAGACTGCGCACTTCACCCGCCACCACAGCAAAACCGCGACCCTGTTCTCCGGCACGCGCCGCTTCAACGGCCGCATTAAGCGCCAGAATATTGGTCTGGAACGCAATCCCGTCAATCACGCTGGTGATATCGGCAATTTTCTTCGAGCTGCCGGCGATTTCGCTCATGGTTTTCACCACGCCAGCCACAACGTTCCCGCCTTTCTCTGCGGTTTCGGAGGCGCTGAGTGCCAGCTGTGACGCCTGGCGGGCGTTTTCGGCATTCTGTTTTACCGTGGCGGTGAGCTGCTCCATGCTGGCTGCCGTCTGCTCAAGGGAGGCCGCCTGCTGTTCTGTGCGGGCGGAGAGATCATTATTCCCGGCAGAGATCTCGCTGGCACCGGTGAAAATCGCATCCGATCCTTCACGTACATTGGTTACGGTGCGCACCAGCGACTGCTGCATATCATGCAGGCTGGCCGCGAGCTGGGTCATTTCATTGCGCCCTTCCACCACGATCGGCTGGGTTAAATCGCCCCGGGCGATATGCTGAATGTGATGAATGCTGCTGTTCAGTGGCGTCATCACGATTTTGCGCAGGCCAAACCAGCACAACACGATCACCGCCACCACGGCAGCCATAATGGTGGAGAGGATCCACATCATACGGGTATAGGCACTGCTGTTTTCTGCCACACCCAGGCTGGTCAGACGACTCTGGTCGGCGCGCCACTCACGGTAGAGCGTCAGAAATGCACTCTGGCTCGGTGCGACCGGGGCTTTAGCGGCCGCGACCATGTCGTTTACCTGCAGCGCGCTCTGCAGGCTGCTCAGCGCGCCCGCATAGTCTCTGAAGCGCTGGTCAAGCTGGCTGCCGAGTTGCTCATCCATTCCTGGGGTTTCTGGCGTCTCTCTGAACGCCTTGTAGAAGCCCGCGGCCGCCTGCTGGAAACGCTGACTCTCTTCAAACAGCGTAGCAACATCCGCCGGTTTGCCTTCAAGTTTACTGGTGGCAAAACGCAGCTGAATGCGGGTCAGCAATACACGGCTCTGGTTAAGACTCATATAGGCATCATTAAGCCCCTGCGTATTTTGCATGGCAAGCTGTGACACGGCGAAGTTTTGCTTATCGTGACTTAATGCGGAGTAAAAGACAGAACCGGAGAAGGCCTGTAACAGCCCGAACACCAGCAACACCAGTAACAGGCTGGTGACAACACGGATTTTCGTTAACATGAGTAACCCTGAACAAAGTAGGTAATTAAAAAGTGACTCAGGGATTATCGGCAGGTGATCGCAGGAAATTAGGGAGGACGTAACTTTATTCTATGAATTTAAAGGGATTATCACATGAAGTAATTATCACGGGCCAGCCATAACTGGCCCGTGAAGATTCGATTACGCGCTACGCAGATTATCAACCAGCGCCATCTCGTCGCTGCTCAGCAGCTTTTCGATGTCGACCAGAATCAGCATGCGATCGCCCAGTGCACCCAGACCGGTCATGTACTCGGTCGACATGGTCACCGCAAACTCCGGTGAAGGTCGGATCTGATCCTGAGTCAGCGACAGCACGTCAGAAACGCCGTCAACCACAATACCAACCACACGATTTTCCAGATTCAGCACGATAACCACAGTGTTTTCATTGTACTCAACATCGGGCTGCGCAAACTTCACGCGCAGATCGATAATGGGCACGATGACACCGCGCAGGTTAGTCACTCCGCGGATAAAATCAGGGGTATTCGCAATACGTGTTACCTGATCGTAACCGCGAATTTCCTGAACTTTGAGGATATCGATGCCGTATTCTTCGTCGCCCAGCGTGAAGACCAGAAACTCCTGACCCACAGTTTCGCCAGCAATTTTTGTCACGGTTGCCATTCCATTCATGTTATTTACCCTTTCGTTATCAATCAGGCGGCAGCGCCAGCCACACGTTTTTCACGGTTAAGTGATTGCAGTGCTGAAACATCGACAATCAGCGCTACGCTACCATCGCCAAGAATGGTGGCAGCAGAGATGCCCGGCACTTTGCGATAGTTACTTTCCAGGTTCTTCACCACCACCTGATGTTGACCAATCAGCTGATCGACCAGCAGCGCATAGCGTTTGCCCGCGCTTTGCAGGATCACCACGATGCCCTGAGTGGCTTCGGTTTTAGCATCCTGCACATCAAAGACGTTCCACAACTCAACCAGTGGCAGATATTCACCACGGACTTCCAGTACGCACTCGCCACCGGCCATCGGTTTGAGATCTTCGGCACGCGGTTGCAGCGACTCCATCACCGCATTCAGCGGCAGAATAAAGACTTCATTGGCGACGCGAACGGACATGCCATCAAGGATGGCCAGCGTCAGCGGCAGCAGAATACGAATGGTCGTGCCTTTGCCCTGCTTCGAGGCGATTTCAACGTGACCGCCCATCTCCTGAATATTTCGTTTCACCACGTCCATACCGACGCCGCGTCCTGAAACATCCGTCACCTGCTCCGCTGTAGAGAAGCCTGGTGCGAAAATCAACATGCCGACCTCTTCGTCGCTCATGTTCTCATGGACTGGCAGGCCCGATGACAGTGCTTTTGCAAGAATACGTTCACGGTTCAGACCGGCACCATCATCAGAGACTTCGATGCAGATGTTGCCACCCTGATGTTCCGCTGAAAGCGTCAGGTTACCGGTTGCCACTTTACCGGCGACAAGGCGTTTCTCTGGCGTTTCGATACCGTGGTCAAGACTGTTACGCACCAGGTGTGTTAATGGATCAATGATGCGTTCAATCAGGCTCTTATCGAGTTCGGTTGAACTGCCCAGCAATGTCAGTTCGACCTCTTTGCCAAGTTTGCTTGCCAGGTCACGCACCAGACGCGGGAAGCGGCTGAAGACATATTCCATTGGCATCATACGAATCGACATCACCGATTCCTGCAGATCGCGGGCGTTACGCTCCAGCTGACCCATGCTGTTCAGCAGGTCGCCGTGCGCCACCGGATCGAGTTCGCCGGAACGCTGGGCGAGCATTGACTGGGTAATCACCAGTTCGCCCACCAGGTTGATCAGCTGATCGACTTTCTCCACGGCTACGCGGATGCTGGTGGATTCGCTTGATTTAGCCGGCGCTGCAGCGCGCTTAGTTTCACGCTTCGCCGCTGCCACAGGCAGTTCGGTGACGGTCGCGGTGTGAACCTCTTCCACCACAGGTGCGGCGGGAGCGGCGACGGCAACCGGCTCAGCAACAGCGTCATCAGCTGCCGGGAAGCGAATTTGCGCTTCGTCAATGACGAAACAGAGCACCGCCACGATGTCATCTTTACCGACGCCATCAATGCAGACGTCCAGCATGTTGCTGCCCTTCTGCACATTGGTCAGCGTGCCCAGATTACTCATCTCTTCCAGCATCAAATCGACCTCTTTCTCTTTGAGATCGATCAGCTGTACACGCAGGCCGCTGGTGCTGGCGGGCTCTGCGCTGGCAGTGGCAACACTGGCCGGTGCTTCAACCGGCAGACCTTTGGCCTCTAACGCCAGCTGGCGCAGCGCTTCACAGATATATTTGAAGCTCTCCGCGTTAGGCTCCTGCGCGGTTTTATAAGCATCGAGCTGTTCCTGCATAATATCTTTGGTTTCCAAAAACAGGTTGATGATGTCGGTGCTGAGCTGCATCTCGCCGCGACGAGCACCATCCAGAATGTTTTCCAGGATATGAGTCGTTTCCTGCAATACCGTAAAACCAAAGGTTCCGGCCCCACCCTTTATGGAGTGAGCGGCACGGAAGATGGCGTTAAGCTGTTCCGAATCTGGCTCCTGTGGGTCCAGACCCAACAGGTGTTGTTCCATATCCGCTAATAGCTCATCGGCTTCATCAAAAAACGTCTGGTAAAAATCGCTGATGTCCATACTCACGGGAATCACCTCGGCTGTGAGGGGGCTGCTGTATTCACCGCGCTGCCTGGTGTTGCAGGTGCGGTAATCTGTTCAATCGCCGCCGGATCGCTGATCTGGACGGCATCACTTTCTGCGTTCTCTTTTTCAATTGCCGCTTCGGTGTCGTGGTTCAACACCAGCAGGCTAATGCGGCGGTTTACTGCATCATTCCCGCCACGATTTTTCAGGCTCATGGTGTCGGCCATGCCTAACACCCGTAAAATCTTGCCACTGTCCAGGCCGCCAATAACCAGTTCACGGCGTGAGGCGTTCGCACGGTCAGCCGACAGTTCCCAGTTGCTGTAGCCTTTATCACCGCTGGCATACTGAAAATCGTCGGTATGTCCGGCCAGGCTGATGCGGTTCGGGATGTCATTAAGGATGGGCGCTATTGCACGCAGGATATCGCGCATATAAGGCTCCACCTCGGCCCGACCGGTTTTAAACATCGGGCGATTCTGACTATCAATAATCTGAATACGCAGCCCCTCTTCCACCATGTTGATGATCAGATGCGGGCGCAGCGTTTTAAGGCGCGGATCCGCTTCGATTAGCTGGTCGAGCTTTTCACGCAAACGGTTAAGACGAATCTCATCCAGCTTGCGTTTCTGGGCATCCATATCGACAACTTTATTAACTTCACCAATCTTTTTCGTCGGATCGTCACCGCCGCCAGGGATTGGACTGGTACTGTCGCTGCTGCGTTGACCACCGGTAATCGCAACTTTAAGAGGTGTTTTAAAGTAGTCTGCAATCTGCACCAGCTCCTGCGGGTTGGCGATAGAGAGCAGCCACATCACCATAAAAAAGGCCATCATCGCCGTCATAAAGTCGGCGTAGGCAATCTTCCACGATCCGTGGCTGCCTTCATGGCCTTTATGTTTGCGCTTTTTGATCAGCACAATTGGGCGATTGCCGTGTTTCATGAAGCCTCGTCTGACGTCTGTTTAGCCGGGTTCTTAGCGTTACGCACGTGCTCTTCCAGTTCGCTGAACGATGGGCGCTCGGCGGAATAAAGTGTTTTACGACCAAACTCCACTGCGATTTGCGGCGCGTAACCATTCAGGCTCGACAGCAATGTCACTTTAATGCACTGCATCATCTTGGTGGTTTCCGCACACTTCTGACGCAATACTGACGACAGCGGGGAGACAAACCCGTACGCCAGCAAAATGCCCAGGAACGTCCCCACCATCGCATGCGCGACCAGCGCACCCAGCTCAGCGGCCGGACGGTCAGCAGAAGCCAGTGCGTGAACCACGCCCATTACTGCTGCGACGATACCGAATGCAGGAAGACCATCACCGACTGCAGCAATACTTTGCGCTGGTACGTCACACTCATGTTCGTAGGTCTCTATCTCTTCATCCATCAACGCTTCGATTTCAAAGGCGTTCATGTTGCCGCTCACCATCAGACGTAAATAGTCAGTGATAAAATCGACTAACTGTTTATCGGCAAGAATACGGGGATAATTAGCAAAAATTTCACTCTGGCTCGGATCTTCAATATCCCGTTCCAGCGACAACATCCCCTGCTGGCGCGACTTCGCCATCAGGCGATAAAGCAGCGCCATTAAATCCATGTAAACGGCTTTATTGTATTTGGAGCCGCGAAATAATTTAGGCAGCGCTTTCAGCGTTTTTTTAATCGACTTGCCATTGTTGCCGACTAAAAAAGCACCCGCACCGGCACCGCCGATCATTAATAATTCAGCAGGCTGATAAAGCGCGCCCAGATGGCCACCTACCAGCGCATATCCGCCCAACACGGAGCCTAAAACAATCAGGTAACCTATAATTATCAGCACAAAAAATCCTTACGTCCGTAACGTGTTGGTGGAAGTTAAGCCAGAGAGCTGCAGGTGCTATTCCTGAACCGCAAGCAAAAAAAAAGCAGCGGTATTAACCGCTGCTGGATGGCTTCCACAATGCGAACAAATTTAAACGGCGTGTTTAACCTGTTCATCCAGCAGTTGTGGAAATATATCGGCAGGTTCTGCAGAAAGTTTACGTCTTTTTACGGCACGTGATGGCGGCTGGCACAGGCTGCAGGTAAAGCTGCCAACCGGCTGATGCGCATGGTTAATAAAGCTGCCGCTGCAGCTCTTACAATCCGCCAGTTCCAGCATACCGCTATCAACAAATCGGACCAGGGTCCAGGCTCGAGTCAGCGCCAACAGTGGGCCCTCGTCCGATTGAGGACACTGTTCAAGATACAGGCGGTAAGCTTTGATCACAGCATCTACGCCGCTGCACAGGCCAGTTTTCAGTAAAAACTTCCAGGCGTTACAGAACATCGAAGCATGGATGTTCTGCTCCCACGTCATAAACCAGTCCGTGGAGAACGGCAGCATGCCTTTCGGTGGCGGACTGCCACGTAATTCTTTATAGAGCTTGATCAGACGACCACGACTGAGCTGGGTTTCACTCTCTAACATCTGTAAGCGTGCACCCAGTGTGATCAACTCCATTGCGAGCTGAATATCACGTGCTTCCTGAACAATACTTTTCTCACTCATGACATTGCTCTCTTTTTAGCAGGCGCATCATCTTTAGACGCATTACGCAGTAAACGGCTGGATAATAGAATTCCGGTATGGATTTGCTGTAAATCATCCACGCGAGATTCCTGCGTCAGCCGACTAATGCTGCTGCTGTCGGTAAAACGAAATTGACAAACCAGTTGATTGGTTTCTGCCATTTTTACCATTTCAGGCAATGTTAATTCAGATAATGCGTTCGCCATTTTCTCGTCAATGCCGAGGCGAAACATCGCTGAGGCTTTATCCTGGTTAATTAAGCGCTGTGCCAGCAGTAAATAAGACAAGTTGAGATCGTAAATATGTTTCAGTACTTCAGAGGTGCCCATTATTTTTCCATCCTGAGAGATGCGACGTAACTGTATCGCAGATAAAACTCTGCGGTTCGAGCTGCTGTTTGTTAAATCAAAAGATGGCAAAAAAAACTTCACATATAATTAATGTCACCGTTTTCGCCTTCTGTTTTTTGTGGGTTTCAGACCCACCGAAGGTCGAAAATCCATGCCATTCTATTTTCGAGTTCTGGACATCTTCCGTGACATCTTCTTACGTTTTTTAGGACTAATCCGAAAACAAGGCAAATCTATATCGTCTGATTTCGACATACAACGACAGTGACGCGTAATTTTAGATAAAGTGTGACGTAGATCACACTTTTAAGGCAAATTTCTTCAGCAACCCTTTACGATTTCTTACCGACCGGTCATTTTTTGCTCAAAAAAGAGCAATTTTAAGTCCAATTGGTCCTGAGAAAGGTTTAATAGGGGGTAAAATCATCGCTATTCGACGCTTTGAGCAGTCCGGAATGAATATTGGGTGTTAATCGTTTTAACACCCTATTTAGAACCAGCCAAACACGCGTTATCAGAAGATTGTGCTGGCAGGCGGTGCGCGTAATTGCTGTTAAATTAGTTACTTAACGGGAGTATCGCAGAAGGTAAGTAATGAAACCGTTAAGGTTTATACGGCAGTACGCGAATTTTCTGACAACGGGTGTTAACAGTTGCAGGGATGTGTCCGGGCTGAGATATCCGATGTAACAAGGGGTTACATAAGAATGTCGAATGAATTAACGAGGAGTTATAGGTTGGCACTAACACTATCGGCAGCCTGTCGGAAAACTTGAGTAAAGAAGGTAAATAAAGCGGCAGGGGCCGTGCTGACGGGGTTCGGGACATGGTGGGCATTGCAGGGATCGCAGGGGTTGCAGGAATCGAGCCACTCTGCGCACTCACGGCAGGCACTAACGCGTGCTTACCACATTCGGTCCTTAACAGATGCGGAGCGGCTTTTCTGTGAGCGGTACCAAAAAAAAGCAGCGAAACCCTGACTCGGGTATCGCTGCTTTTATCATCTTAACCTGGACTCAGATCAAGCCAGTTTTGGGAAGGTTGCAACCTTGTTGGCCGTGTTGTGGTCAACGCTACGTGGGTCGATGCGTTCCAGGTCTTTCAGGAAGCTTTCACGCCATGCGGTAATATCATTCTTACGCAATACCGCCATCATGTCGTTGTAGCGTGAAATCCTTTCGGTACGCGGCATGGTAATCGCCTTGTCCAGTGCGGCGGCCACTTCATCACGGTCATAAGGATTGACTATCAGCGCTGAGGTCAGCTCATTTGCTGCCCCGGCAAAGCGCGACAGCACCAGTACGCCTGGATCGTCCGGGTCCTGCGCAGCAACATACTCTTTGGCGACCAGGTTCATCCCATCACGCAGCGGCGTCACCAGACCGACATCGGTGAGGCGGAAGATCTTCATCAGCAGGCGACGGTCGAAATGCTGGTTAAGATAGTAGAGCGGGGTCCAGCCCAGCGTTCCGTACTTACCGTTGATGCGCCCTGCTTCGGTCTCCAGCTGATGACGGATATCCTGGTACGCCTGCACATCGCCACGCGAAGTTGGGGCGATCTGCGAATAGCGGATCTTGCCGCGATGCTCCGGGAAGTTTTCCAGCAGCGCTTCATAAGCCAGGAAACGCTCCGGAAGACCTTTGGAATAGTCGAGACGTTCGCAGGCAATGATGTTGCGCGCATCGCCAAGCTCTTTCTTCATGGCAGCCATTTTCGGCGGCAGCGGTCCTTCGGCCATCTCTTTAATGCTGTCTGGCTCAATCCCGATCGGATACACCTCCGTCATAAAGGTGTTGCCAAAGGCACGATGCTTTTTGTCGCCCTTATTCTGTAACTGCGTGAGCTGGCTGACGCTGTCAAGGAATGCCACCCGATCGGATTCGGTCTGGAAGCCCAGCAGGTCATACTCACACAGCATTTCCAGCAGCTCTTTGTGTGGTGGCAGCGCGTTAAAGATTTCAGGCGTCGGGAACGGAATATGCAGGAAGAAACCGATGCGGTTATTGATGCCTGCGCGACGCAGTGCGGCGGCAAACGGTAAAAAGTGATAATCGTGGATCCAGACAATATCATCAGGCTTGATCAGCGGTTTTAAACGCTGCGCCACCGAATCATTGACGTCGCAATACCCTTCCCACGCTTCACGCTGGAACTGCACCAGGTCGAGGCGATAATGGAAGGCAGGCCAGATCACTGTATTGGAGAACTGACAATAATAGAGATCGTAATCGTTTTGGCTCAGCGGGAACGAGGCATATTCGATACCTTCATGTTCCTGAACCTTGACGTCCTCTACCTCCTCGCCAGTGAACTCGCTGATTTCACCGTTCCAGCCAAACCACATTCCACCGGTGCTTTTCAGAGCATCGAGAATGCCGACGGCCAGGCCGCCAGCACTGGTTTTAGACCCATCTGGCATGGCGACACGGTTAGAAACAACCACTAAACGACTCATAACCTAAACTCCTTACCGACGTTGTCTTGCTCTAATAGTAATAATGTTTTTTCCAGCCAGCCGTAAACCGCATCGATATCACTTAGCCGATAATCGGCCTGGCTGAACCCTTCGCCGACTTTGACAGAAACGCCCTGTCGTTCGTTGACGGCCAGAAAGCCCTTCTCATCAGTGAGATCGTCGCCAATAAAGACCGGCGTACGTCCGGCAAAAGGGGACTGCTGCATAAAGTCGCCTATTGCGGCGCCTTTATCGATACCTGCTGGTTTGATTTCTACCACACATTTTCCCGGCTGAAGCGCCAGTCCCGGGAAACGCTTTACTGACTGTTCGGCCAGTCGCATGACATCCTGCTCATGCTGCATCGCCTGACGATAATGAAGCGCAAAGGCCATGCCTTTGATCTCCAGTTGAGTGCCTGGCCACGCGGCCATGGCCGCCTGCAGTTCGGTTCTGAGCGGTTGCTCAACCTCAGCTGGCAGGCTGATGCGATGCAGATTACCCTCGGCATCACGGCGTTCAGCACCATGCACACCCGCGGCCGGGCCGTGCAGAGGCGCGGCCAGCGCATCAAGTTGTTCTATGGGTCTGCCAGAAACCAGCGCAAGTGCACCCTGTGAGAGTGCAGACAGTCGCTGCAGTTGCGCAATGACCTGCTCAGGAATAAATACCGCTTCGGGACGGGACTGTATCGCTGCCAGCGTGCCGTCGACATCAAAAAAGAAGGCGTATTGCCCGCTGCTTAATGTCGGGTACCTGGCATGGGTATCTGCCGCTTGAGTCACGTTACTTCTCCTGAAAATCGAATTTTAATAAAACATTGAGTTAAAACAAGAATGTCCTGACGCAGTCAGGTCAGCAAGCGGGAAATTCTGATAAAACGGTGATTGAGGGATAAAACGCGGTGATTGAATAGGTCACACTCCTCAAACTTGCAAGCGCATTGCTGACAATACTGGCTAACTGAGAACATCTTCACATTAAGTGTAGTCATTAACAGGGGTTATGCCAGAAATATGCAGTTTTCATGCCAGCCGCTGCGGTTAAGACAGCATAACAGCGCACTGCACATCTGTTTTTTTTAGCTTTACGGGCCTTCGCCGATCCACTGTTCGCTGCGGCCGTTGTTGTATCGCTGCCTCACCAGCCAGCCAGATTCAAACCTTAAGTTTCTTAAGGTATTCCTAATATTGAAAGTGCATTCTCGTGACACTTTTATTACTTTGGTTCCTGCTCACATGGCGTTAACCCTTAAAAGGCCGCTAATCAGCCGCCTTACGTTGTTGATTCTGGCTGCGGTTTACATCGCGATTTTCCTTAATATTGCCTATTACCGTCAGGTGCTGACGATAATGCCGCTGAACGACCTGCATACGACGCTGGTGTTTTTATCAATGCCGCTGGTCGCCTTTAGCGTCATTAATATCGTGATTACACTGGCCTCGTTTATCTGGCTGGATCGCCTGCTGGCCGTGCTGTTTATTCTGCTCTCCGCGTCGGCACAATATTTTATTCAGACCTATAACATCGTGGTCGATCGCTCGATGATCACCAACATGATGGACACCACGGCTTCGGAATCCTTTGCGCTGATCACGCCAAAGCTGCTCGTGACCCTGCTTAGCTCAGGGGTGCTGATGGCGTTGCTGGTGTTCTGGCCGCGAATCAAAAAGCAGCGGTGGCGCGGCGTGCTGGCGCGACTGCTCAGCGTGCTGCTCTCAGCCGCACTGATCGTGCTGGTCGCCCTGCTCTTCTATAAAGATTACGCCTCGCTATTTCGCAACAACCGCGAGCTGGTTAAAGCGCTTAGTCCTTCTAACAGCATTGCGGCGACGCTCTCCTGGTATAAACACGAGCAGCTGCAGAACGCGCCGCTGATTCGTATCGGTGAAGATGCCCACCTGCAACCCAGCCGCAGCAGCGGCAAGCCGAATCTGACGATTCTGGTGCTGGGTGAAACCTCACGCGCGCAAAACTTCTCGCTGGGCGGTTATGGCCGTCTTACCAATCCCTTACTGGCGAAAGATGATGTGATCTATTTCCCGCACACCACCTCGTGCGGCACCGCTACGGCGGTTTCCGTGCCCTGCATGTTCTCTAATATGCCGCGCGCACATTATGATGATGTGCTGGCCGCGCACCAGGAAGGATTGCTCGATGTCATTCAGCGTGCCGGGATCAGCGTGTTGTGGAATGAGAACGATGGCGGCTGTAAAGGTGCCTGCGATCGTGTTCCACATCAGGATATGACCAGCCTGAACCTGCCTGGTATGTGCATTGAGGGTGAGTGTTATGACGACGTGCTGTTCCACGGTCTGGATGAATACATCAGTCAGTTAAAAGGCAATGCGGTGATCGTGCTGCACACCATTGGCAGTCATGGTCCGACTTACAGCCATCGCTATCCGCCGCAGTTCCGTCAGTTTGAACCGACCTGTGATACCAATCAGATACAGGACTGTTCGCAGCAACAGCTGATCAATACTTATGACAATACGCTGGTCAATGTGGATCATATTGTCGATAAAGCCATTAACGTACTGCGTGCGCATCAGGATCGCTTCACCACCAGCCTGGTCTATCTGTCAGACCATGGCGAATCGCTGGGTGAAAACGGGGCTTACCTGCATGGCCTGCCCTATGCTATTGCACCGGATACCCAGAAACATGTGCCGCTTCTGATCTGGCTTTCCGATGATTATCAGAAACGCTATGCCGTTAATCGCAGTTGCCTGAATAAACTGGCGGCGACAGACGAATTTTCACAGGATAATCTGTTTTCAACCATGCTGGGATTAACCGGCACCGCGACTCACGAATATGTGCCTGCGGATGATATTTTGACGTCGTGTCGGAGCCAACCTTAATGAAGATACTGATTGTTGAAGATGATGCTCTGCTGTTGCAGGGTCTGATACTGGCGCTGGAAGGTGAAGGCTATGTCTGTGATGGCGTGACGCGCGTGCGGGACGCTGAAGCGCACTTCGCCAGCGGCCTCTATAGTCTGGTGGTGCTGGACCTTGGCCTGCCGGACGAAGATGGCCTGCATTTTCTGATACGACTGCGTCGCCAGAAGCAGATGACACCTGTGCTGATTCTGACCGCGCGCGACACCATCAACGAGCGGATTGCCGGACTCGACGCGGGTGCTGACGACTATCTGATTAAACCGTTTTCGCTGGATGAGCTGCTGGCGCGTATCCGCGCATTGATCCGCCGCCATGTTAATCAGGGCGACAGTCATGTCAGAGTGGGTGCGCTGGCACTGGATATGACCCATCGCCAGATTATGCTTAATGACGTGCTGCTGGATCTGACACCTAAAGAGTTTGCGATTCTGTCACGGCTGATGCTCAAGGCTGGAAATCCGGTGCACCGTGAAATTCTCTACCAGGATATTTACAACTGGGAGACCGAGCCTTCTACTAATACGCTGGAAGTACATATCCATAATCTGCGTGACAAAATTGGTAAAAGCGCGATTCGCACCGTGCGTGGCTTCGGTTATGCGCTGGTAACGCAGGATGGCGTTCGTGAGGCAACATGATAAGAGGTTTCGATCACCGTAGTATGCGCTTTCGCCTCATTCTGGCTATCGGCCTGATTCTGCTGGTCTTTCAGATCATCAGCGTGATCTGGCTATGGCATGAGAGTAAAGAGCAGATTCAGTTTCTGGTGGAAGCGCAGTTGCAGAAACGTAACATGGACAGTCACGTTAAACGTGAAATTCATGAAGCGGTAGCCAGCCTGGCGGTGCCTAGTCTGGTCATGATTACTCTGACGCTGTTGCTTTGCTATCAGGCGGTAAAATGGATTACCCGGCCGCTTTATCAGTTACAGCGTGAACTGGAGAGTCGCAGCGAAGAAAATCTCGAGCCTGTCGCCTGTTACAGTCAGGTCCATGAGATCGATGCCGTGACCCAGGCGATCAATCAGCTGGTCGCGCGTCTGAACAGCAGCCTCGAGCGCGAGCGGCTGTTCACTGCTGATGTGGCGCATGAGTTGCGAACGCCGCTGGCGGGATTACGTCTGCATCTGGAATTAATTGAGCGTAATAGCGATGTCAAAGTTCAGCCGCTGGTGCAGCGCCTGGATCAAATGACACACAGCGTGTCGCAGTTGCTGAATCTGGCGCGTGCCGGGCAGTCGTTTACCTCTGGTACCTATCAGAACGTCGGGCTGATCGAAGATGTGATCCTGCCGATGGAGGCGGAGCTGAGTATCATGCTGGAGGCGCATCAGCAGACGCTGTTGCTTGATTTGCCGCAGGAGCAGTTTGTGCGCGGTGATGCCACGCTGCTGAAGATGTTGTTGCGTAACCTGGTAGAGAATGCTCATCGCTACAGCCCGGATAACAGCACGATCAGTGTGCAGTTGCTCTCTGCTCCCGACCTGATGTTGGTGGTGGAAGATGAGGGACCCGGTATCGATGAGAGTAAAAGTGGCGAGCTGAGTAAGGCATTTATCCGCATGGACAGTCGTTACGGCGGTATCGGACTTGGGCTGAGCATTGTCAGCCGTATCGTCCAGCTACACCGGTTTCAGTTTTTCCTGGGGAATCGTCGCGACCGAAGCGGGTGTCGGGCCGTCGTTAAATTTTAAGCAGTAAACCAGGCTGACAGGAAAAGAACAACGGTGGCTGCGGCAATCAGCAATGCAGCATATTCACTCATCGGACGTGAAGCAGTAACAGGAAGAGAGACAGGTACAGTTTTCATAATATTATCCTCACTTAGAGCGGGAAGTATCGCGACTGCATATTAAGGAAACCTTAAGGTCGCGATACTGCAGTAAAATGTCAGCGCTCTTCCCTCCGCTATCAACCTCGCATTTCTGACCATTGAGGCTCCTGCTCTCCGCGCCGGGTGCTCTACACTTAATGGCACCCTTACGCTAAAGGAGTTATGTCATGAGCCAACGCATGCACAAATATGCTTTCCCGGTCAGTAAAGCCCGTAAATACCTTGAACCCGGGCCGGTGCTGCTGCTCAGTTCACAGTACAAAGATCACCATGACATCATGACGCTCGGCTGGCACACCGTGATGGAGTTCTCGCCCTCCCTGGTCGGCTGCGTGATTGCCGGCATGAATCACAGCCATGAGCTGATTCGCAATAGCGGTCAATGCGTGCTGAATATCCCTTCGGCCTCACTGATTGATGAAGTTGTAGGGATTGGCAACAGTCACGGCGACCAGCTGGATAAGTTCGAGGCTTTTGGCCTCACGCCAGAACCGGCTCAGGTCGTGGGCGCACCGATGATTGCCGAATGTTTTGCCAGCTTTGAGTGTCAGCTCTATGACGATTCGATGGTCGCTAACTACAACCTGTTTATTTTTGAGATCGTGAAAGCCCATGTTGCTGAGCAGCCGGAATATCCCACGACTCTGCACTACACCGGCGAAGGCCGGTTCAGCGTGATGAGCGAGAAAATAGTGGACAGGAGCAGAGATTTTAAACCGGAGATGCTGATCTAGTTGAAAGCGGTCTGTCGCGCCCCCATTCACCTCTTTCGACCTGACAGGAGTAAATTATTATGGCTATCGAATATGCAGTTATCGCCGGCGGCTGTTTCTGGTGTACCGAAGCGGTGTTTAAAGATGTGATCGGCGTAGAGTCGGTTGAAAGTGGCTATACCGGTGGTGCCCGTCCTAATCCGACTTATGAGCAGGTCTGCAGTGGTGCAACCGGTCATGCAGAAGCCATCCGCATTGGCTTTGACCCGGAGAAAGTGACCTACGGCGATCTTCTGGATATCAGCTTTGTGACGCATGATCCGACCCAGCTTAACCGTCAGGGCAATGATATCGGCACCCAGTATCGCTCGGCGATCTTCCCGGCCAACGCAGAACAGGAAGCAGAAGCGCGCGCCGCCATTGCCCGTGCTCAGGCTGACCATGATGTGCCGGTGGTAACCACCATTGAGCCGCTGAAAGAGTGGTACCCTGCCGAAGCCTATCATCAGGATTACTGGGAAGGCGCGGGCCAGCGCAACGGCTACTGCATGGCGGTAATCCCACCGAAGCTGCAGAAACTGCGCAAAAGTTTCGCGAATCGGGTGAAGAGCTGATTTAGCCTTTAACGAAGCAAAATATGCGACATAAATCCCCGGTTTTATGTCGCAGTAAATCGATTCGTTCAGAGCTTAAGCGAATAGATCAAAAGAGAAAAATAGTGCTTGACCCTTTTCAGCCGACTCCCTATAGTACCGCCCCGTTGACCCAGCGCGGTCGGCGAAGTAAATGTGGTGAGGTGTCCGAGTGGCTGAAGGAGCACGCCTGGAAAGTGTGTATACGGCAACGTATCGGGGGTTCGAATCCCCCTCTCACCGCCACATTCTGAAGAAGAGCCTGAACGTTTGTTCAGGCTTTTTTTTTTGCATATTGCACTGAGAGAGGGGTATGAGAACCCCCGCCGGGGTTCGACAACGGGCAAAGCCCGCTGGACAGCGGAGCCTGCGACGCTGCCCGAAGGGTGAGCGCAGCGAATCAATCCCCCTCTCACCGCCACATTCTGAAGAAGAGCCTGAACGTTTGTTCAGGCTTTTTTTTTTGCATATTGCACTGAGAGAGGGGTATGAGAACCCCCGCCGGGGTTCGACAACGGGCCATGCCCGCTGGACAGCGGAGCCTGCGACGCTGCCCGAAGGGTGAGCGCAGCGAATCAATCCCCCTCTCACCGCCACATTCTGAAGAAGAGCCTGAATGACGGTTATTGTGAGAGCCGCACACCTTTAAATGCAAAGTCACAGCCTTAAATTAACGCATGGCAGACACAAGTCCTGGCGCCTGCCACCAGCATTACACCGCCACAGCCTGCGGCGTCACTGAATCCCGGCTTACCAGCGTTCCCTGATGAGAAGACGGGACGCTCTCATCGGGATGCAATAAAATCTTAATCGCATCCTGTATCATTTCATCAATAGGCACACGAACAGTCGTTAGAGAGGGTGTGTAATACTTTCCAATCACTGAGTCATCAAACCCGGCAAGTGAAATATCGCCAGGTATAGTTTTGCCCGCGTCCTGAAACGCTTTTGCCACACCAATGGCCATGTCGTCATTGGCCGCCAGCACGCAGGTGAACGGAATATTGCGCGCTAATAGCTGGAGTCCGGCGTCGTATCCACTCTCTGTGCTCCAGCTACCCTGCACCACTAATTGCGGATCCGGGTCGATCCCCGCGTTCAGTAGTGCATTACGATAGCCCTGTAAACGACGCTCACCTGTCGGTGAATCATTGCATCCCGATATAAACGCAATCCGGGTATGCCCATGCGCCAACAGATGCGCCATCATCTCTTCACTACTGCGCTGATGGTCGGTGAACACACAGTGGCGTCGATTTCTGATGAGTTCACGATTAATGACCACTATCGGCGTCTGAATTTTATCGACAATATCATCCAGCTCAGTGACTGAAAGATACTTGGGGTAGAGCATAATCGCTTCGCAACGGAGCTCAATAAGTAAGTCAATCGCATTGCGCTCGTCCTGAGCACTGTGTTTACCGTCCGCGAGCACCAACTGACGGTTTTGTTTCTCGCTGAGCGTTGCCGCCTGATAAACCAGGCTTGAAAAAAACGGCCCGTTGTACAATCCGTTAGTGATAACCAGCCCAATCGAATGCGTTTTGTTAGTAGAAAGATTTCGTGCCAGCAGATTGGGTCGATATCCCGTATCAGCTACAGCCTGCATAATTCTGGCTTTCACCTCTTCCCGCACAAAAACCTTGCCACTTAACGCACGCGATACGGTGGCTTTTGATACACCAGCCACCCTGGCGATGTCCTGTATTGTGACCATTAAGGAACCTCAATCATTGAATGGCTTAAACCACCCAGGCTGAACCAGGCTGTAAAGTGAGATACACATTAATCGTATCGACTAAAACCTGGGTCATTTAACCTGTGCGCGCCCAGCCCCCTCTCTTTGTGTCATAGACATCAGCGGCATCCCTGGCCCGATGGGACCCTGAGACTGATATTCTGTTAAAATAAAGTCTTCGCTATTCACCACCAGGACGGGTGTTGTCAGGTCATAGCCTTCACGTTCAATGCAGTCTTTGTCGAATTCAAGAAGTGGCGTACCTGCTTTAACCACATCCCCCTCTTTTACCAACGGTCGGAAATATTGCCCCTGCAACTCGACCGTATTTAATCCAACATGGATCAGCAATTCGGCGCCATTATCACACAATAACCCGATGGCATGATGGGAAGCGATCAGGGATTCCACCCTCGCATTACAGGGTGCCACCACTTTTCCCGCGGCCGGCTTAATGGCGATACCGTCACCCATCACCTTACCGGCAAAGACCTCATCAGTAACACTTTCCAGCGCGAGGACCTCTCCTTTTAACGGGCTAAGAATATCAATCGCCTGACCACTCGCCGCTGTGGATGTTGCCTGCGGGGTGGATGCCAGAGGCGCAGACTCTTCTTCATCGATGGGATCGTCGAAGCCTACAAACTGCACCATCAAAATAGTCAGCACTATTGTCGTACCCGCACCTGCAAGCTCACCAATAAACGACATCGGCGCATCAGGACTGATGGCATTAACCAGCGTAAACAGACCCGGCAGTGCAGCATACGCGTAGTAAAGGCTACCGAACAGGCTGGCAACAACGGCACCAATTGCCCCGCCAATACAGCCACAGATAAAGGGTTTTTTAAAGCGCAATGTCACGCCATAAATCGCCGGCTCAGTGATGCCAAAAATAGCGGTGACGCCGGCAGAGAGCGAAGTTGCTTTTAACTGCGCGTTGCGGGTTTTCAGAAAGACACCTAACACTGCCGCCATCTGACCGATAACCGCGATAGTCTGATAAGCCTGGAAGGAGTCATGACCCTGCGTATCGAAGTTCGCCATAATGACGGGCGTAATACCCCAATGAACGCCAAAAATAACGATTATCTGCCAGATGCCTCCAATTACCGCGGCGGCCAGCATGGGCGCAGCATGGAACAATGCGTTATAGCCATTTGCTACCGCCAAAGCCGCCCATGTGGTAATCGGACCAATAACGATCAGAGTCAGCGGCACAATCACCACAAAGCAGATTAATGGGGTAAAAAGCGGACTGATGACCTCTGGTAACCACCTGACTACACGATGTTCAAGCCAGGAGAGTGCCCAAACCAGAAACAAGGGAGGTAAAACTGAAGAGGTATAAACTGTTTCAGAAAGCGGGAAGAAAAGGAAATTGATGCTTTCTCCCCCGGCAATGCGCGCTGCCAGCGAAGTCCAGTCCGGACTAATTAACGCACAACAACACAGGACAGCAATAAACGGGTTACATTTAAAATGCCGTGCGGCCGTAATCGCGATAAATACGGGCAAAAAAGCAAACGGCGTCCAGGACATGAAGTTGAGTACAGCAAATGTACCGGTTGTTTTAATATCAACATTAATCAAACCCAGAACAATCAGCAGTCCCTGAAGGATACCTGCCGCTGCAAGAATATAAACAATAGGCGCAAATACCGCCGACATCGTGGCAATGACCGCATCCAGTTTGCGTGTTTTTCCCAGCTGTTTCGGTGTTCCTGTCTCTTTAACCAGGCCGGACATTGTATTAAACACATCGGCGACATGGGTACCGATCACAACCTGAAACTGCCCGCCACTCTCAACTACGGCAATGACACCTGACAGACGTTGCACGTTACGCTTCGCCTCAGCGGGCGTTTTAACAAGCACCAGCCTTAAACGCGTGGCGCAGCGGGTAAAACTTTGGATATTCTCTTGCCCACCAACTTCATGAAGAATATCGCTTGCTAACTTATTGTAATCCCTGATGCCTGTCATATTTTTTCCCTTTCATTGTCACTGACTACACCGTCTGAAAAAGTGAAAATATTTGCATGGCAATCTGGAAACCTGCCATGCAACCGGTTTCACGGTATCCTGCGAGATATTTCATGCAACCGGTTTCATGGGAAAATGAGAGTGAAATCACTTATTAGATGAGAATGAATTCTGTTGAGGGATTGCCTGAAAAGAAAACCCGGCCGAAGCCGGGTTTGGGCGCTACACTTCTACTCAATCAAACGCTAGCTATACGCGTGCAGGGTGCGCTGACACAGCGCAGAACGCACACAATCCTCTTTGCCAAAGCGCACAATGCCAACCATCTCGTCCTCTTCAAAACGCGCCAGCGCGTCCGCGAGACCGGAAGGCACCCCAGCGGGCAAGTCGCACTGGGTAATATCGCCGTTAACAATGACTGTGACGTTTTCGCCCAGTCGGGTCAGGAACATTTTCATCTGCGCGGCGGTCACGTTCTGCGCCTCATCCAGAATCACCACAGCATTTTCAAAAGTGCGGCCTCGCATGTAGGCGAAAGGCGCAATCTCTACCTTGGCAATTTCCGGACGCAGACAATATTGCATAAATGATGCGCCAAGACGTTTAACCAGAATGTCATAAACCGGGCGGAAATAAGGGGCGAATTTCTCAGAAATATCACCGGGCAGGAAACCCAGATCCTCATCTGCCTGTAGTACCGGGCGCGTAACGATAATCCTGTCGATATCCTTATTAATCAGGGCCTCAGCTGCTTTCGCAGCACTGATCCAGGTTTTACCGCATCCGGCTTCACCGGTTGCGAAGATCAGCTGTTTCGTTCCTATGGCATTAAGATAGTGCGCCTGAGCTTCATTACGGGCCTCAATCGGTAACCGGTCACGCGTATCACGCGCCATGCCAATTGCATCCAGTCCGCTCATATGCACCAGCGAAGTGACCGACTCTTCTTCGCGCTGACGATGACTTCGAGAGTCACTGCGAAGCACTCTTCTTGCTTCACGACGCGCTTTGATCACTGCTTTCTGTCTTCCCATAGTGGCACCTTTCAGTTGGTTTCATTTCCCGCGCGAGGTCGTTAACCCGTTGCGATTACGTGAACGCTTTAGAGGTTTCAGTTGGCTTCCTTTAGAGCCATGACAGGACAGGATAATGGGTATGCAGCAACACAATGACGTGGCTGAACACCGGATAAAACAGGATGCGATAAGACAAAAGAAATGGTTGAAGGAAGGGAGAAATAACGAGGCAGAATTGCCCTCGCGGTCAGGCGCAATTTATTTAGTGACAGTGACTTTCCATTAAAGACTCGACCCATTCGCGAACTCCAGTGTGATACATCAACACATACGATTACGCCTGTTTAATAAATTGCACCATTTTGTTGGGCCTTTGCAACAGTAATTTTACCTGCTGGCAAAGGAATTGCTAATCGCGGGTAAGTATTTCTTTTAAGGCAAAATGTAAAATCTCTACATTTCAGTCAATTACCATATTTTATATACACCCGGCACCCGGTAAATCTCAGTAAAAACTTAGCCAATAATACCTGAAAGTGGTAAACCGCGGGCGGCATGAGACAGGCCCGCCCGCATTGTTCAAAAATTAATCAAGCCTCCAGTAGCGACTGTCCTAAATAATGGCTGGCGTCGGCAACTCCGGGTAAAGCGAAAAAGTAACCACCGCCAAAAGGACGGATATATTCTTCCAGCGCTTCACCGTTGAGACGCTGCTGCACCGTGAGAAAACCACGCTCCAGATCGTGCTGGTAGCAGACGAACAATAATCCCATCTCAAGCTGCCCGGATGCAGAGATACCCGCAGAGTAGCTGTAGCCACGTCGCAGCATCAGGCTACTGGCGGTCTCAGGTGTGCGGGGGTTCGCAAGACGAATGTGCGCATCCAGTGCAATGACCTCACCATCCGGATCACGCGCGTAATCCGGCACGTCATGTTCATGCTGCATGCCCAGTGGCGCGCCGCTCAGCTTCTCGCGACCAAAGATAGTCTGCTGCTCACCCAGTGGGGTGCGGTCCCACATTTCAACGTGAAAGCGAATAAGTCGTACTGCCTGATAGCTGCCATTGCGCGCCCAGACAGGCTCATCCTGATCGGCGGTCACCCACAGCAACTGGTTCATAAGAGCAGGATTGTGCGTATCCGGGTTGGCGGTGCCATCTTTAAAACCCAGCAGATTGATCGGCGTCTCCTGCCCCTGACTGCGTGCCGCGTGGTCCGAGATAAAACCTTCGCGTCGCCAGCGTACACCCAGCAGGTCAGGCGTATGCTTGATGATGTCACGCAGAGCATGAATCACCGTATCCTGCGTGTTAGCACAAATCTGCAGCAGCAGATCGCCATGACACTGACTGGCATCAAGCGAATCATTGGGGAAGCGCGTCATCGGCTGCAATTTTTTCGGCTTGTGAGGCGCTAAACCGAAGCGTTCATCAAACAGCGAATGGCCGACCGACACAGTAATTGTCAGATTATCAGGCGCGATAGTCGCCCCAAGAATGCCGGAATCCATTGGCGGCAGTTGCGGATTAGTCACCGCAGGTGCCGGCCCTCCCGTGGTGAGAAAGGCGATACGCTGGGTCAGTAGCTGGAACAGACGCTTCAGTTCCGCTTTATCACTACTGAGCAGATCAAATGCCACCAGCATCATCGATGCCTGCTGGGGCGTCGTGATGCCCGCCTGATGTGGACCGTAAAACGGCTGCCTCTGCTGTCGCGCCTGCGGCGTTACCGTACCCGGCGAAAAGCTGTCCGCAGCAGCGGCGTGGAACGGACAACCGCCGCCGATCGCCGCCGCGCCGCCCAGCAGACCCAAACCTTTCAGTAAACGACGACGCGCAGGCTGCGCGTCATCTTCCTTACGACTCATGATTAATCCAGACCCAAAGTGCCACGAAGTAACGAAAGATCTTCCGCCAGCGCGGTGATCGGTCCTTTCAGCGCGTTACGGTCGGCGCTGGTCAGTTTCTCATAGGATTCAAAACCGGTTTTGGTGCGGTACTTGCTCAGGATTGCATCGACTTTTTTGAAGTTAGCGTCAACCTTAGCCTGCAACTGCGGGTTCGCTTTGCTCACCATCGGGCGTAGCAGCTCAACAATTTTCTGCGCGCCATCAATGTTGGCCTGGAAGTCCCACAGGTCGGTACGACTGTAGCGATCTTCCTCACCGGAGATTTTGCTGGAGGCCACTTCTTCAATCAGACCGGCCGCGCCGCCAACCACTTTAGCTGGCGGGAAGGCCAGTTCGCTGATGCGCACCTGCAAATCTTTCACATCTTTATTCAGCTTATCCGCGTAGTCCGCCATGCCTTTGGTGCTGTTATCCGCAAACAGGGCTTTTTCCAGACGGTGGAAACCGGTGAACTTAGGATCGGCTGCCTTCTTCTCGTAGTCATCTTCACGGGCATCAATGCTGCCGTCGAGATCGGAGAAAAGCTCAGCAATCGGCTCAATGCGCTCATAATACTGACGGGTCGGCGCAAACAGCGTTTTGGCTTTTTCCACATCACCCGCTTTAACAGCGTCAGTAAACGCCTGGGTGTTACTGACCAGCTGATTCACCTGATCCGTCACATACGCTTTATAGGCGGTGATCGGGCCTTCTAACTGCATACGCGCGGACGTGGTGCTTTTCGCCGTGCCCTCGCCCGCCTCAACAATCAGCTTGCCTTTAGGATTGCTCAGCAGACCACAGGTCATCTCATATTCGCCTGCTTCCAGATTGGCGGTCAGCTTCTGACTGAAGCCTGGCGCGATGTTCTCACGCTCTTCAACCACCAGCACGCCCTTTAGGATTTCCCACTCCAGCGCTTTCTGGCTGTTGTTTTTGATCAGGAACTGAGTCTTGCCGGCCTTGACCGTTAAGCTCATCGGCTCACACTGCTTGTCGTTGACACTAACGGTGACCTGAGGAACCGCTGCCGCAGCCGAAGCGGAGATCGCCAGCAGAGGAAGCAGCAGTGCCTTGCGGCGGAAACGCATTGTCATCTCGATATTCCCTGTTAAGTTGCCGGCGCGGCGGGCGCGCCTGTTAAATGTCTGATTACACCGTGGCCGACGCAGCAGGACGCGCAGGCATAAAGAACAAAATTAGCGCCGGGATCAGGTAGACGAAGTAAACGGTCACTTCACTCACGCTTGGGGCCTCCTGATATCCCAGAATCCCTTCCAGCAAAGTGCCGAACAGCGAATGGGTCGATAAAGTATTACTGAGGTCGAACGCCACATCCTGAAAGCGATTCCAGAGGCCTGCTTCGTGGAACGCACGAATTGCCCCCGCCGCCAGGCCCGCCGCAACAAATAAAATGAACACGCTGGTCCAGCGGAAAAAGTGCGCCATATTCAGGCGGATACCGCCCCAGTAGAGCAGCATGCCCAGCACCACCGCCGTTGCCAGCCCCAGCACCGCGCCAATCGGCGGCGCATAACCGACATCCTGAGTAAAGGCGGCCAGCAGGAAGAAGACAGACTCCAGCCCTTCACGTGCCACGGCCAGAAATACCATCAGCACCAGCGCCAGACCGCCACGGCCGGAGCGGTGCAGCGCCTGATCGACCGCCTGCTCAAGCTCGACCCGGATATTGCGTGCCACTTTGCGCATCCAGAACACCATTGAGGTGAGGATGACGACCGCAATCAGCGCCACAATACCTTCAAACAGCTCCTGCTCTTTTTGCGGGAATTCACCGGTGGTGGCATTGATGAACAGACCCAGGCCCAGACAGAGTGCAGCGGCGATAAACACGCCCGCCCACATCGCCGGGAACCATTGGGTGCGCTGGGTGCGTTTGAGATAGCTGGCTATCAGGCTGACTATCAGCGCGGCTTCAAGCCCTTCACGCAGCATGATGAGAAAAGGAACAAACATCGCCAACCTCTTGAATGTTAAGCAGCGTCAATAAATAGTAAAATCAGGTAAAGTGTAAACGATACCGATTATCATTATCGCTGCGAAAAAAACAAGTTACTGGTGGAGATAATTTCATCTTTGGGTGATTTATCTTTGTAACAAAAAGGCCCGCCCCTTCCGGGACAGGCCTTGAGGATTAACGCTTCGCTTATTTGGTCTGGAACTCTGCTTCTGCAGCGACAAAGCGCTGTTGCGCTTCTGCTGAAGGTTCACGTCCCATCAGACTGAAGACCACGATCGCGATGCTGGCAAAGATGAAGCCTGGGATGATTTCATACAGTCCCAGCCAGCCATACTGTTTCCACAGCAGCACGGTCAGCGCACCGATAATCATGCCCGCCAGCGCACCGTTGCGGTTCATGCGCTTCCAGCAGACGCCAAACAGCACGACCGGACCAAACGCAGCACCGAAGCCCGCCCAGGCGTAGCTCACCAGGCCCAGCACGCGGTTTTCCGGATTAGACGCCAGGGCAATGGCAATCAGTGCCACCAGCAGCACCATCAGACGCCCTACCCACACCAGCTCTTTCTGGCTGGCATTTTTACGCAGAAAACCTTTGTAGAGATCTTCAGTCAGGGCACTGGAGCAGACCAGCAGCTGACAGCTCAGCGTTGACATCACGGCGGCCAGAATCGCTGACAGCAGAATTCCCGCAATCCATGGGTTGAACAGAATACGCGCCAGCTCAATAAAGACGCGCTCAGCATTATCATTAACGCCCGTTGCCAGCGTCGGGTTGTTCTGGAAGTAGGCGATACCAAAGAAGCCCACCGCCACAGCGCCCGCCAGACAGAGCACCATCCACGTCATACCGATGCGACGTGCGGTACGGATTGAGCGATGTGAATCTGCCGCCATAAAACGCGCCAGGATATGCGGCTGCCCGAAGTAACCCAGACCCCATCCAAGCAGCGAGATGACCGCCACGAAGTTCAGCCCCTTGAGCATGTCGAGGTTTTCCAGGCTTTTCGCTTGAATCACTGCCATGGAATCAGACCAGCCGCCGACCGCGATAATCACAAACACCGGCGTCAGGATGAGCGCAAAAATCATCAGGCTCGCCTGAACGGTATCGGTCCAGCTTACCGCCAGGAACCCACCCACCAGCGTATAGAGGATAGTCGCCGCTGCACCCGCCCACAGGGCAGTTTCATAGCTCATACCAAAGGTGCTTTCAAACAGACGCGCACCGGCCACCACGCCCGAGGCGCAATAGATAGTGAAGAACACCAGGATCACAAGAGCAGAAATGACACGCAGGATTTTACTGTGGTCTTCAAAGCGGCTGGTGAAGAAGTCCGGCAACGTCAGCGCGTTGTCATGATGCTCGGTCTGGACCCGCAGGCGACCCGCCACGATTTTCCAGTTCAGCCAGGCACCGATGGTCAGGCCAATTGCGATCCAGCTTTCAGAGATACCGGAGATGAAAATGGCACCGGGTAATCCCATCAGCAGCCAGCCGCTCATATCGGAGGCACCGGCAGAGAGTGCCGTGACCACGCTACCCAGGCTGCGGCCACCGAGGATGTAATCATCGAAGTTTTTGGTTGAGCGCCAGGCTATAAAACCAATCAACACCATCCCAAGAATATAAATCACAAAGGTCACCAGCATTGGTGTACTTACACTCATCTGTCTCTCCACTTATTATTTGATATCCCAGAGAAATCGCCAGCTACCCGCCAGCCGGAACGGGGCAAAGCGGGCCGATTTTTTCGTCAGGGCGTCAGTCATTTCCCAGCGGCGCGGTATCCTGCCGGAAAGGCGTGGCGCGCACAATGGATTTAACACAGGCGTTACAGTGATTTCACTAACCGTTTGTGAAAACGTGCTGATAGGTTGCACTCGCTCACAGTTATCCGGTTGCACCACGGAATTACCCGCCATAAAACCGCTTTTTATCAGGCTTGCCAACTTGGCGAGGATCTTGCAGCAATATCCATGCCGCTTTGAGAAATTTAACAATCGGCCTCATTTAAAGGGTGTTAACTGGCTCACATTTAACACGGTTGCACAAAGTTGCAACTTAAGTGATAGTGCAGCCAACGCCGTACCGAACCACTACAAGGAGCTCTGGAGTCATGGCTACAACCACCATGGGTGTAAAACTGGATGACGCAACACGTGAGCGCATCAAACTGGCTGCACAGCGGATTGATCGCACGCCACACTGGCTGATTAAACAGGCGATATTTAACTACCTGGGCCAGCTTGAAAGCGGCGACGCCGTGCCGGAGATCCCGCTTTCTGCCCTGGCGGTCGCGGAGTCCGATGACACCCAGCCAGAGGAGTCGCACCAGCCGTTCCTTGACTTCGCAGAGCAGATTTTACCTCAGTCAGTGACCCGTTCAGCGGTGACCGCCGCCTGGCGTCGTCCGGAGACTGATGCAGTACCCATGATGCTGGAGCAGGCCCGCTTGCCGGCAGCGCTGGCAGAGAAAACCCATCAGCTGGCTTATCAGCTCGCCGACAAGCTGCGGCACCAGAAAGGGGCAACCGGACGCGCTGGCATGGTGCAAAGTCTGCTGCAGGAGTTCTCTCTCTCCTCACATGAAGGCGTAGCGCTGATGTGCCTGGCTGAAGCGCTGCTGCGTATTCCTGACAAACCCACGCGCGATGCGCTGATTCGCGACAAAATCAGCAATGGCAACTGGCAGTCACATCTGGGACGCAGCTCCTCAATGTTTGTCAATGCAGCGACCTGGGGCCTGCTGTTTACCGGCCGCCTGGTTTCGACCCACAATGAGTCGAACCTCTCCAGCTCGCTTAACCGCATTATTGGTAAGGGTGGCGAGCCACTGATCCGCAAAGGCGTGGATATGGCGATGCGTCTGATGGGTGAGCAGTTCGTTACCGGTGAAACCATTGCCGAAGCGCTGGCTAACGCCCGCAAGCTGGAAGAGAAAGGTTTCCGCTACTCTTACGATATGCTGGGCGAAGCGGCACTTACTGCAGGCGATGCCAAAGCCTATCTGCTCTCTTATCAGCAGGCGATCCATGCCATTGGTAAAGCGTCGAATGGACGTGGCATTTATGAAGGACCCGGCATCTCCATCAAGCTCTCCGCACTGCATCCCCGCTACAGCCGCGCGCAGTATGAGCGTGTAATGGACGAGCTCTACCCTATTCTGAAATCACTGACGCTGCTGGCCCGCTCTTATGACATCGGCATCAATATCGACGCAGAAGAAGCCGATCGGCTGGAACTGTCACTCGATATGCTGGAAAAACTCTGTTTCGAGCCAGAGCTGGAAGGCTGGAACGGCATCGGGTTTGTGATTCAGGCCTACATGAAACGCTGTCCGTTTGTCATTGATGAGCTGATTGATCTGGCACAGCGCAGCCGCCGTCGCCTGATGATCCGTCTGGTGAAAGGCGCGTACTGGGACAGCGAAATCAAGCGCGCCCAGATGGAAGGCCTGGAGGGCTACCCGGTTTATACCCGCAAGGTTTACACCGATATCTCTTACCTGGCCTGTGCCCGCAAACTGCTGGCGGTGCCAAGCCTGATCTATCCGCAGTTCGCGACGCACAACGCGCACACTCTGGCGGCAATTTATCAACTGGCGGGCAATAACTACTATCCGGGCCAGTATGAGTTCCAGTGCCTGCACGGCATGGGCGAACCACTGTATGAGCAGGTGGTCGGCAAAGTGGCGGACGGCAAGCTTAATCGTCCCTGCCGTATCTATGCGCCGGTGGGCACCCATGAAACCCTGCTGGCCTATCTGGTTCGTCGCCTGTTAGAAAACGGGGCCAACACCTCCTTTGTTAACCGTATTGCTGATACCTCGCTGCCGATCGATGAGCTGGTAGCCGATCCGGTGACTGCCGTCGAGAAACTGGGTGCCAGCGAAGGCGCCATTGGCCTGCCGCATCCGAAGATCCCTCTGCCGCGCGAACTGTATGGCGATAACCGCGTTAACTCTTCGGGTCTGGATATGGCCAACGAACATCGTCTTGCCTCACTGTCCAGCGCCCTGCTGAGCAGCGCCGCACAGCCCTGTCTGGCCGAGCCGATTATAGAGGGTGAAGCGGGTGCAGGCGAGCTGCGCGATATCCTTAACCCGGCCGCACCGGGCGACCGTGTCGGTCAGGTTCGCGAAGCTACTGAGCAGGAGGTCTCTGTGGCACTGGATGCCGCCGTGAACAGCGGACCGATCTGGTTTGCCACGCCGCCGCAGGAGCGTGCTGCGATCCTGGAACGCGCTGCACAGCAGATGGAAGGCCAGATGCAACAGCTGATTGGTATCCTGGTGCGTGAAGCGGGCAAGACTTATAACAACGCTATCGCGGAAGTCCGTGAAGCCGTTGATTTCCTCTATTACTACGCCGGTATGGTGCGGGACGATTTCGACAACGAAACGCACCGTCCACTTGGCCCGGTGGTCTGTATCAGTCCGTGGAACTTCCCGCTGGCGATTTTCACGGGTCAGGTTGCGGCTGCACTGGCAGCTGGCAATAGCGTGCTGGCAAAACCGGCTGAGCAAACCCCACTGATTGCCGCGCAGGCGGTTCAGATCCTGCTGGATGCGGGTGTGCCGCCAGGCGTGCTGCAACTGCTGCCAGGCCAGGGCGAAACGGTCGGTGCACAGCTGACCGGAGACGATCGGATTCGCGGCGTGATGTTTACCGGCTCGACTGCCGTGGCAACCCTGCTGCAGCGCAATCTTGCCGGTCGCCTTGATCAACATGGTCGTCCGGTGCCGCTGATTGCGGAAACCGGCGGGATGAACGCGATGATCGTCGACTCTTCCGCGCTGACTGAGCAGGTGGTGATCGATATCGTCGCCTCGGCCTTCGACAGCGCGGGACAGCGCTGCTCTGCGCTGCGTCTGCTCTGTATTCAGGAAGATGTCGCCGACCATACGCTGAAGATGCTGCGTGGCGCGATGGCGGAGTGCCGCATGGGCAATCCGGAACGCTTCTCAACCGATATCGGCCCGGTGATTGATGCCGAAGCCAAAGCCAATATCGACCGTCATATTCAGGCGATGCGTAACAAGGGCTTCACGGTGTATCAGGCGGTGCAGGATAACCCGCAGGACAGCAAAGAGTGGAATAGCGGCACCTTTGTGAAACCGACGCTGATTGAGCTGAATCAGGTTAGCGATCTGGATAAAGAGATTTTTGGGCCAGTGCTTCACGTCGTGCGCTTCACCCGCAACAACCTGCCGCAGCTGGTTAATCAGATCAACGCCTCCGGCTATGGCCTGACGCTGGGCGTGCATACGCGCATCGACGAAACCATCGCGCAGGTGACGGCGAACGCCCGGGTCGGCAACCTTTACGTTAACCGCAACATGGTCGGCGCCGTGGTCGGCGTTCAGCCGTTTGGTGGTGAAGGCTTATCCGGAACCGGTCCGAAAGCGGGTGGCCCACTCTATCTTTATCGCTTGCTTGCCCATCGCCCGGATAGCGCACTGCGTCTGACCTTTGATCGTCAGGATGCCGAGCGCCCGGCCGACAGCACGCTCCGTCACTCTTTACTGGCACCGCATCAGGCACTCAGCAACTGGGCTAAAGATAAGCCTGAGCTGGCTGAACTCTGCCAGCACTATGGCGAGCTGGCCCAGGCGGGCGTGGTCCGCCTGTTGCCTGGCCCAACCGGCGAACGTAACACTTTCTCACTGTTGCCGCGTGACCAGGTGCTCTGTCTGGCTGACAACGAGCAGGATGCGTTAGTCCAGCTGGCTGCGGTCACCAGCGTGGGCAGTAAAGCGCTGTGGGCAGATGATGAGCTGCATCGCACCCTGCGGGCGGCACTGCCTGACGCCGTGAAAGCGCGTATCACGCTGGCGCGTGACCCATTAGCCTCGGAGTTTGATGCGGTGATCTATCACGGCGATGCCGATCAGCTGCGCACCCTGTGCGAACAAATTGCGGCGCGTGACGGCGCGATTGTGTCGGTGCAGGGCTTCGCCCGCGGCGAGACCAATCTGCTGCTGGAACGTCTGTTAATTGAGCGTTCACTGAGTGTGAATACTGCCGCGGCGGGCGGTAATGCGAGTCTGATGACGATTGGGTAGCGCTGAAGCTTAAGGGGGGGTTCGCTGCGCGAAGGGGCTTGGGTGCACACAGGTGCTGGGGGGTTCGCTGCGCGAACGGGCTATGAGAAGGTTTCGTTCGCCTGGTGAGCTGGCCAGTTTCAGTTACGCCTCTGCAGGCGACCAACAAGGGGGCGCCAGTCGCCGCGCCCCCTTGACCCAGGGCTCCGGCCTGCTTCACCGCCGCTTCGCGGTTCCTTCGCTTCTTCCGGATTTCTTACGGACCGGCGGGACGCGCCCTCCCTGGCGCGAACCCGCCTCTTCGCGGCATCCCTGCCGCTCGTCCTGAAATCCCTCATCCGCTCAGCGGCTCTGACGGCCTCCCTTCCCCGCTTTTATCTCTTTTTTTGTGTTGGGTACGTCGTCGCTGTAAGTCCGGAGGATTATCTGTGTCTCTCTGCCGGGCAGGAAGAATGGCCTTCCACCCTATCTACTTTTTATCTCTTCTTTTTGTGTTGGGTACGTCGTCCCTGTAAGTCCGGAGGGTTATCTGCGGCTCTCTGCCGGGCAGGAAGAGTGGCCTTTCACACCATCCTCTGTTGGCTCTTCTTTTTAATGTTGATGCATTGCCGCTGATAGCTTTCAAAATTAGCTTTGGTTTTCAAACCACCAGACAACGCTGTGTCCGATAAAAACCAGGATATTAGAGGCGGGGTTGGGAGAGGCATCCGAAGCGCTGAGGAACAACCGGAGGCAAGGAGGAGCCGACAGGACGTCGGCGAAAGGACGGAACGCGCCAGGGATGGCGCGTCCGGACGGTCCGCAGGCCAAAGGGCGTGACGAAGGGACCCCGCAACGCGGGGCGCGCAGGCTGCCGGACGCCGGGATTGTTAAGGGGCGGGCGTACGCCCCTTAACGCGTCCGCCTGCACGGACAAACTGAAACACCCCACCGCCTGGCGGGCGTAACCCGCTCAGTGTCAGCCCGCTGCAAAGCGAAACCAGCCAGCCCCTTCCCCCCCCCTTTCAGCGGCCTTAATCCCCGAACCGGGCAAAAATCCCACCGGCAGGGGTTTACCAGAGGCATCCGAAGCGCTGAGGAATAACCGGAGGCAAGGAGGAGCCGACAGGACGTCGGCGAAAGGACGGAACGCGCCAGGGAAGGCGCGTCCGGACGGTCCGCAGGCCGCAGGGCGTGACAAAGGCACCCCGCAACGCGGGGCGTGCAGGCTGCCGGACGCCGGGATTGTTAAGGGGCGGGCGTTCGCCCCTTGACGCGTCCGCCTGCACGGACAACCTGAAACTCCCCACCGCCTGGCGGGCGTAACCCGCTTAATGTCAGCCCGCTGCAAAGCGAAACCCGCCATGCCCTTCCCCCGCTTTCAGCGGCCTGAACCTCCCCCACCGGGCAAAAACCCCACCGGCGGGGATTTATCAGAGGCATCCGAAGCGCTGAGGAACAACCGGAGGCAAGGATGAGCCGACAGGACGTCGGCGAAAGGACGGAACGCGCCAGGGAAGGCGCGTCCGGACGGTCCGCAGGCCGCAGGGCGTGACGAAGGGACCCCGCAAAGCGGGGCGCGCAGGCTGCCGGACGCCGGGATTGTTAAGGGGCGGGCGTACGCCCCTTAACGCGTCCGCCTGCACGGGCAACCTGAAACTCCCCACCGCCTGGCGGGCGTAACCCGCTCAGTGTCAGCCCGCTGCTAAGCGTACCCTGCCCGCTTCCAGGTGGAAGCTACCGCGCAGCCTGCTGCAAGGCGCAAACCTCACCCCCTCCCATGCGCCCGCTTAACCAGTGTCGGAAATACAAACAGCGACTGCCCCACGCCGCGATTGGTCAGCGACCAGATAGCCACTGAGCAGAGCGAACACAGACCGACTATCGCCACCGGATAGAAGCAAGCCCAGAGAAACGAAAACCACGCCTGCTCAAACAGATGATGACGCTGCGCGAACAGAATCGCAGACATACCAAAGAACTCGATGAAGATACGATGGATAACGTAAATCTGCAGTGTATTGCGGCCAACCCAGTTGAGATAGCGCATGCTGAAATGCTGATTCAGCCAGCGGCACGCGGCAATACTGAACAACACAGCCAGTACGCACAGGAACAGACTCTTATCCAGACCGAAAATCACATGAATCCCCGCGACCGCTGCCAGTAGCGCCCAGGGCATCAGATTCTCGCGCCGCCACTCACTCAGGCGCAGCATGGTCTGACTCCAGAACGCACCTAACAGGAAGAACAGGAAATATTGGGCCAGACTCTGGGGACCCCAGAACGGAATCACTTTTTCCACCGCGAGGTAATTCAGCAGGATCGCCACCAATACCAGGGCCAGCTTATATTGACGAAAAACTTTGGCACAGAGGAAATAGAGCCCCAGCCCATACAAATACCATGACGTACTCATGGCCATAAAGGTCAGTTTCAGGAACTCGAATAGTGAACCCGCATAGGCGGCATTGAGATTCTGGGAAATGCGCTGGCCGGTAATTTCAGTAGAGATGCCTATGATGGACCACCACTGAATAAAGCCCCATAGAATATAGAGATAAAAGAGATTGGTAATACGACTGGTAAACACCTGTTTCCAGGGCCGGTTAATAATGCCATTCGTCGCCAGCAATCCTGAAACAAAGAAAAAGGCAGGCATACGCAGCGGCGACAATACCGTATTAAACTGTATCCATATTTCGGCAGGAATCCATCCGGCAGTGAGATATTTCATGGTTCCTTCAAAGCCGGGTAAAACCGTGTGGTACAGGACCACCAGCAATATGCAGGCGCCCTTAAGGGTATCTACCCATAATATCTGGTCTGACTTAGTCTGGCTCATTCAATGACTCCTGCTGTGTAGGTCAGAATGCTGGAATGTAAAAGCGAGGAAAGCAGTTTTGCTTTTATGGTTATCCAGCGATTATTCGCCATTGAGCCGAAGTTGAATGTAGCGAAACTCTTAAAAGCCGTGGAGTGGCCCTGCTGCTACAGTTATTTACCTGACCGAACGTTTCCTTACACTTATTAATTGATGAAGCGATACGCTTATTACCGCCACCTCACTCAAAGAAAACGATAATATTCCCTGATGATCGCTAAAATACAAATAAGAGAAAGTGGCATCAGTAAAAGCCATTTAATATCCGATGAAAAGAAAAGATTTGTCAGATGTGCCAAAAGGTTTAACGGCTAAATAAATAGTTATGATATTGCGCCGCACACTCAGGAAAAAGCAGTCCATTGCTGCGTTAAAACAGGCGTACGGGAGGGATAAAACTGCCTTCCGGAGAAGGCAGTGGAATTACTGATTAAGGAATTTATCGAGGAACTGACGGGTTCGCGGCTGCTGAGGGTTACTGAACAACGCTTTCGCGTCGCCCTGCTCGACAATACGTCCCTGGTCCATAAAAATGGCGCGGTCCGCAACGTCGCGGGCAAAACTCATCTCATGCGTGACGATAACCATGGTACGTTTCTCCTCGGCCAGGGCACGAATGGTGCTGAGCACTTCGCCTACCAGCTCCGGGTCCAGCGCAGAGGTCGGCTCGTCGAACAGAATGACTTCCGGCCGCATCGCCAGTGCACGCGCAATTGCCACGCGCTGCTGCTGTCCTCCTGACAGACGGCGCGGATAGCTCTCCTCCTTACCATTCAGCCCGACCTTCTCCAGCAGAGTGCGGGCACGGGCTATTGCATCCGCTTTCGGCTCGCCTTTAACAATGACCGGCCCTTCAATAATGTTCTCCATCACCGAACGGTGCGGAAACAGATTGAAGTTCTGGAAGACAAAGCCGACCTGCTGACGCAAACGACGCACCTGCTCTTTCTGCTTGCTCTGCGCCAGCGCGGCATCGACAGTAATCTCCCCGACGCGGATGGTGCCGCTATCCGGCACTTCCAGCAGATTAATACTGCGCAGCAGCGTGGTTTTACCTGAGCCGCTGGGGCCGATAATCGCCACCACTTCACCAGCGGCAACATCAAGGTCGATGTCGTGGAGCACCGTCTGGCCGTTAAACGATTTCACCAGCTTTCTGACTTCAATGGCGCTCATTTCGACTCCGAATCCTGACGATTAACATGCTGTTCCAGCCGGTTCTGCAACGCAGACAACACCGTTGCCATCACCCAGTAGATTAGCGAGGCCGCCAGATACATGGTGAAGACTTCCAGCGTGCGTGAGGTGATCAACTGCGCCTGACGGAACAGTTCCGGCACCTGAATGGTCGCTGCCAGCGAGGTATCTTTCACCAGACTGATAAAGCTGTTGCCCAGCGGTGGCAACGCGGTGCGCGCTGCCTGCGGCAGAATGACCCGGCGCAGCGTTTGCCAGCGCGTCATGCCGATACTGGCCGCCGCTTCCCACTGACCGCGTTCAATCGATGAAATCGCGCCGCGCAGTGACTCTGAGGCGTAAGCGGCGGTATTCAGGGAAAGACCAATCATCGCAGAGGGGATCGGATCCAGTTCAATGCCAAACTGCGGCAGGCCGTAATAGATCATAAAAAGCTGGGCGATTAACGGCGTGCCACGGAAAATCGAGACATAGATCCGCGCCAGCCAGCGAACCGGCCAGAAGCGTGACAGACGCATCAGCGCCAGAATAAAGCCCAGCAGCAGACCAAAGAACATCCCGCCGATGCTGAGCTGCAGCGTAAACAGCGCGCCCTTTAATAAAAAAGGTGCTGAATCCAGCACCAGTTGAAGACTTTCCTGCATTATTTCGTCACATCCGCGCCAAACCATTTCTGAGACAGCTTGCTCAGCGAGCCATCTTTCTGCATATCAGCAATAGCCTGGTTGACCGCTTTCAGCAGATCGTCGTTACCTTTACGCATCGCCACGCCCGATTCCTGACGGGAGAACGCATCGCCCGCGACGGCCATGGTGTCACCGGTTTTCTTCACCAGATCCAGCGCGGCCAGACGGTCAACCAGAATCGCATTCAGACGGCCAGAACGCAGATCCTGATATTTGGTCGGGTCATCATCATAGGTACGGATGTCCACGCCCTTCACATTCTCGCGCAGCCACTGCTCGTAGTTAGTGCCCAGACCCACGCCCACTTTCTTACCGGCCAGATCAGCCGGTTTAGTGATAGTGCTGGCGTTGGCTTTCATGGTCAGTGCCTGAATACCGGAGACCGTGTATGGCGTTGAGAAGTCATACTTCTTCTTGCGCTCATCAGAGATAGTGACCTGGTTGATCACCACATCAATGCGCTTCGCGTCGAGTGACGCCAGCATGCCATCCCACTTGGTGGGTTTAAGGCTCGCTTTGACGCCCATGTGCTGCGCCAGCTGTTCCGCGAATTCCACTTCAAAACCGGTCAGCTTGCCCTTTTCATCCTGAAAGCTGAATGGCGGATAAGTGCCTTCCAGCCCCACCAGCAGCGTGCCGCGCTCTTTAATTTTGTTCAGCAGGTTTTCCGCTGCAAAGGTTTTAACGTTGACGCCTGCAATCAGCGCCACAGCCATAACGCCCATCACCATCTGACGACCTGCACGAGAAAAGGACATATTCACCCCATTATTGACAGTATTGTGTGTGTTCTTATAAGGGCAGCACCGCGTATCGCTGCCTGTTCAAAATGATAACGCACGGAGTATAAACTGTTTTATTCGCTTGTCTCAGACTGAAGGATGATAAGCAAATAACGCCGGTGCCCCGCCCGTATGAATAAACAGCAACGGACCTTCACGGCGGAAACGATTCTGGCTGATGCCATCCAGCAGTCCGGCCATCGCCTTGCCGGTGTAAACCGGATCCAGCAGTATCCCTTCCAGCTGCGCCAGCAGTTTTACCGCCGCCATGCCTTCATCATTCGGCTCGCCGTAGCGTGGCGCAAAATAGTCATCCCACAGGGTGATCGGTGCCTTAACCTGTACTTCCAGCTTCTCTGCCAGCGACTGACGCAGCCGCTCAACCAGCGGCAGCTGCGCGTCAACCTGACGTGAAACGGTGACGCCCACCAGCTCGGTTTCCGGCAGCAGATGCTCCAGTCCTACCGCCAGTCCGGCATGGGTGCCAGCACTACCGGAAGCAACGATCACGGCGGCGAAATCAACCACGCCTTCGCTCTGATGAGCGATCTCCTGTGCACACTCCACATAGCCTAGTGCACCCAGCGCATTTGAGCCGCCGACCGGCACGATGTAAGGACGAAAGCCCTGCGCTTCCAGCCGGGTTGCCTCTTCAGCCAGCTGTTCGGTGGGATTGTGCAGCGCATCCACCATGATCACTTCAGCATCCATCAGATCCAGTAACAGACGGTTGCCGTTGCTCAGGTAGTTTTCAGCGTGTGTACCGATCGGGTTTTCCAGCAGCGCTACGCACTTCAGGCCAAGCCGGGCAGCGACTGCCGCCGTCTGACGCACATGGTTGGACTGAATAGCGCCCGCAGTCAGTAACACATCGGCACCTTCACGCAGGGCATCGGCCGCCAGAAATTCCAGCTTGCGCAGCTTGTTGCCACCCATCGCGACAGGCGTGAAGTCATCGCGTTTGATGAAAATATCGCGCCCCAGATAATCAGAAAGCCGTGGCAGATGTTCTAACGGCGTCGGTGCGCCCAGCAGTTCAAGACGAGGAAATTGGTGTAACAAATGCAAAGACAATGCGGCCTCCGTTTGGGCACGGGAATTATCCTTACAGTGTTGCAGAAGATGCGAAAAGGATCACCCTTATTCAGGTGTCAGCAGATGCGGTGTGACGGAAGTGCAGGGAAAAAACCAGGAGGAAGAAGCGCCGTGCTCCCCCGCCCCTTTTTCCCGGCTGGCGGGAAAAGAGGATTGTGCCACAGGCACGCGGGGGAACAATCGGTGCAGATCAGGCTTACGCCTGCTGCCAGCCTAAGAACTGATCGTACTTGCGCAGCGCAATGCGGTAATTGTTATTACCGGCATCGGGCAAATCGCTTTCCAGACACTGATGCCAGCTATTTCCTTTAAGCTTTTCGGCCGGGAAATTTTTGGCTTTCAGCATCTCATCCAGTCGACGGAGACGCACCACATACTCACGAATCGTGCTCGGGCTCATCTCTGTCTGTTCAAACAGATACTGTTTAAACGCCATAATGTCGAAGTAATTAGGATGGGTATTGCAAAAAATATCACTACAAAAACGACAAAGCGCGGTCAGCTCGGGCTGAAGTTTCAGCCACAGCTGTTCATCAATCATCTGGTCCATCCGAGCGATGGCCTCTTTATTGATGATCTGGCCACGAAAAACGAGCGCCATTCGATCTAATACCTTGCCACAGTGTGAACAATTGCTCTGGCTGTGTTTATAGTCTTTAAGATAACGACTTAACGGTCTGGCTTTGGTCTTGGCTCCCATTACTGAGTCCCCGGTTTCTTATAATTTTGAATCGCCAGGAACTGATACTGCTAGCGCGCTCCCGCAAGTCGGGCCCGCAGGCGTTTAATCGCCTGACTGTGCAGCTGGCTGACACGGGATTCACCCACATCAAGCACCGCACCAATCTCTTTCAGGTTCAGTTCTTCCTGGTAGTACAGTGTCAGCACCATCTTTTCACGATCGGGTAACGCTTCGATCGCTTCAATGACGCGCTCACGCAGACTCCCTTCAAGCAACTGGTGAAGTGGATTGGCTTCTTCATGGCCTTCCGTCACCAGCTCCGCGCTGTCGCCGTGCTCTTCCCGATACTCGTCGTAGGAGAAAAGTTGACTGTTGTTGGTGTCCAGCAGGATCTGCCGGTACTCCTCCATTGAAACGTTCAGCTGCTGCGCGACTTCCTGCTCGGAAGCAGAACGCCCCAGCGACTGTTCAACTCTGTGCATTGCGCCAGCCACCTCACGTGCGTTACGACGCACGCTGCGTGGTGCCCAGTCCCGACTGCGAAGCTCATCGAGCATTGCGCCACGAATACGCTGCACGGCGTAGGTGGTAAAGGCTGTACCCTGAAGCGCGTCGTAGCGCTCTACGGCATTTAACAGCCCTATCCCACCTGCCTGCAGCAAGTCGTCAAGCTCAACACTTGCCGGCAGGCGAACCTGCAGACGCAACGCTTCATGACGCACCAGCGGCACGTAGCGCTGCCAGAGCGAATGCTTGTCCATCACGCCTTCGGCGGTATAGAAATCGTTCACGTTGACTACCCTGCGTTAATGAAGTTATCGGCATGATTATGCAATTCTGTAGCGTTTTCGATTGACTGAATAGGCGGGGTAAAACGAGGCTATTTCATTTTTGTTAAGTCAGGGTGCATATCGTTCTGCACCCATCAATAGAAATTAACGACGGGCGCGAAGCCGTTGCCGCGTGGCGGGTGGTACGGCGGCCCACAGGCTACAGACGCGACCATCCAGCTCCTGATACCAGGGCGCGATATGCTGCCGCGCCTCCTCGCCAGGGTGCACCTGAATCTCTCCCGACTCACCATTTATACTAATCAGTCGGTTAATAAATAACCGCTGTAAATCGCTGCGTAAAAAGAGGCCATTATCGATGCTGTTATCGGCAAGGATACCGTCATCGCCTTCCTGTGTGTCGATATGGCAGGCTTCCACCCACGGCCAGTTATGGCGTTCGGTCAGCTCGGTTCCGGTCATTACACAGGCGCCGTAGCGGGCTTTTACCCCGGCACTGAATTCCGCCTGACTGGCGCGCTGCAGCACCCGCGCTTTAACCCGACGTCCGACTTCAGTACCCGGCATGACCGCCGCAGGGACTTTGTGCTGCGGCGTACTCAGCACCACGATGAACTGAATGCGCTGCGACTGCGGAAAACAGGGATCGGCCTGCGGACTGAAGAGCTGCCAGTAAGCGTCATCATCATCCTGATGCATCAGCACCAGTTTGTAGCCGCGACTGTTAATCAGGTTCTGCGCCGTAGCGGATTGCGGATCGATCATCGCGAAAACCTGGCTGCTGCCCATCACTTTCCACAGGTTTTCGCGCTTCTCGTTCTCGCTGCGACGGAAATAGAGGAAAGAGAGATTCTGCTTCAGGTAGTGCTCAAAGCGACGCAGGTAATTTTTTCGCTCGTTGTCATGGGAGATGAACAGCAGGTCCTCCAGCGGACTGTTACTCTCCTCCTGTGCAAACACCGCACGAATTTTTAGCGTACGCAGGCCCGTTGAGGGACTGAGCAACGCGCGGGCTGTCAGCTCTTTCTCATCAGGGTATTGCAACGCATAACGCCGGGCGATCTCGTCGAAGGTCAGCCGCTCGCCCGGTAACAGGTCGTAATTGAAGCGCATAGACACTCCACAAAGTGAAAATCAAAATTGATGTTGTTCTGTAGAGAGTTATCGGCAGGCGTGGGGGGAACTGTAACTGACTGAGTGAATCCGGGGATGAGAAAAGCACTCTGTACCTTATGGTCAGAGAACGCGTTAGCGGTATGCTGCCTGATATCACGTATAAGCGCCCCGGAAAGGTTGGTATGAATAATTGCCAGCATTCCGGAGCGCACTCTTCATGACACGACGATGCCAGACCATGACTGGCAGGGAGATATGGCCGATACCATTTAAAACATCGTTATCTCAGCAGGTAAATCAGCGACAGATCGTCATTGACTTTAACCTTATCAATCTCTTCCAGGAACGCTATTACCGACTGCGGAGTATGTTTTGTTATTGAGTGGTAGCTGTAGATGATATTAATCATATCCTCTTCGTTAACAGTTCCAGTCAGCTCAACATTGGCTGCGATTAATGACTTAAGCAGGAACCATTCTGCCGTCAGAAGATACAAACTCAGTAACGGGCTGCGCGTTTCGTCATTAGGAAAAAACTCATCATAAATGCGGTACTGAATATAGTTACTCATTATCCATGGGCGCTCAGCAAGCCACGGCATGACCTGATTCTGCCAGACGCTGTCCAGTCGGATCATAGACTGACTGACGTCATCGGTTTTAGCCCCTTCAGCCTGAATGTAGATAAGCTTATTGACGTAGTGATTCAGAGTGGAAAAGGCGCGTTTATCTTTCCTGGTGCCTAACCATGACTGCATTCGTAAAAGTAATGACCATTGCAGATTATAGTCGGGCCTGATATCGGCCAGTTGCTGCCTGATTTCGCCCTGAGCCAGGTTGTTGAGCACGTCACAAAAATGATTCTCCATCTGTTCCAGCCAATCCTCGCCCTGGCTGACTCTTTCAGCGCCCAGCAAGAAAGTGGCCAGCGCGTAAAAAGCTTCATCCAGCTTCTCGCCGCTTAGTTTAACCAGATTGAGACACATCAGATTCAGCAGCTTCTTTTGCTGATTGAGCTCTTTGGCTTTGTTAGCTTCAGCCTGTGGTCTGAGGGCCTGCGCAAAGAGCATCGCATCCGGTGCCGCTAATAACTGACGAGTCGCCTCCGGGCAGGAGAGCGCCAAGGTTTTTTGCTGCTCAGTTTTAAAAAATCGGGACTTTCTGGGATAGCTGGCGCAGGTGTCACTCAGAGCGGAGGCGCCCAGGCTGGCGTGTACTTTGCACAATCGAGCTTCATCCATAAAGCCACAGTTGCCCGCTGCGTTAAGTTTCATGACACCCCAACTAGCAAAACTTTTTCGGGTGATATCAATGTTCTCAACAGCCAGGTTCTTTATTTCAATGACAGAGGATTTTAAATAGCGATTAACTGTAGGTTTATCAAGGGTGACATCCCAGCCCTGACAGCAGTGATCACGACACGCACTGCCAATACATTTAAAGGCGCTGACAAAAAGCGGTTCGACGACAACAATATTTTTCATTATTTATCTGCTCTGCAAAGGCACATTGAGAATGCGATTACTGACCAATATAAATGAATATGGAGAGGTTGATTGACTGAGAAACAGTGAAAAAATGGGCTAATCGTACGCATAAAAAAACCCCACCGAAGCGGGGTTTTGAATGGGGTCAGAAGGCGATTAGCCCTGCAGCAGAGACAGAACCTGCTGTGGAACCTGGTTAGCTTTAGCCAACACTGAGTTACCAGCCTGCTGTACGATCTGCGCTTTAGACATGTTTGAAACTTCAGTAGCGTAGTCAGCATCCTGAATACGAGACTGTGCTGCAGACAGGTTAGTGGTGGTGTTGTTCAGGTTAGTTACCGCTGAGTTCAGACGGTTCTGTACTGCACCCAGGCTTGAACGGAAGGTATCGACAGATGCGATAGCTTTGTCCAGCATTGCCAGTGGATCTGCAGACGCTGCACCAGCGAACTGAGCCGTTGGGGTAGCAGTTGACAGTTCAACAGTAACTTTGTTGTCCGTACCAGTTTTGGTGTTGTCATCAGTCAGAGCAGTACCAGCAGTTGTTGCGTAGTTTTTGCCCTGGAAGGTCACATAACCCTGAGCTGCGCCAGTTGAATCTGTACCCACTTTGATCAGCTGATTAGCCTGAGTCGCTGCGGTGGTTAAACCATTGTCGGTATCGGTATACGCAACATCAGCCTTGTTCAGAGTCACTGCACCAGTGGTGTGGTTGATAGAAGCTGCGTAGAAATCGCTGCCGCTCTGTACAACGAACTGTGCTGATGCTGTGCCATCTGCTTTCAGGGTGTTGTGCAGGCTCAGGCTTGATGCATCAACAGTTGAACCGGTAGCGGTGCTCAGTGAAGTGGCAGCAGCTGACAGGTCAACTGCAACAGGTGCAGTTGCAGCAGCACCAGTAATCTGAGTGATAGAATCGCTAACTTTCAGTGAGTTGCCTGCAACTGAGAAGCCGGCCAGACCCAGAGTAGAAGAGTCAATCTTCTTCAGGTCGATGTCGATAGTCTGACCATCGTTAGCGCCAACCTGGATAGACATTTTACCGTCTTTAGCCAGCACGTTCACGCCGTTGAACTGAGTCTGACCCGATACGCGGTCAATTTCGCTCAGACGGGATTTGATTTCGTCCTGGATTGAGGTTTTGTCAGAATCAGAGTTAGTACCGTTCTGAGCCTGTACAGTCAGTTCACGAACACGCTGTAAGTTGTTGTTGATTTCTGACAGTGCGCCTTCAGTAGTCTGCGCAGCAGAGATACCGTCGTTAGCGTTACGGGCAGCCTGAGTCAGGCCCTTGATGTTAGAGGTGAAACGGTTGGCAATTGCCTGACCAGCAGCGTCATCTTTCGCGCTGTTGATACGTAAACCAGAAGACAGACGCTCCATTGAAGTAGACAGAGCTGACTGGTTCTTGTTGATGTTGTTCTGAGTGATCAGCGAGAGGCTGTTGGTATTAATGACTTGGGCCATGATGAATTTTCCTGTTAATCAAGTCTTTCGGTTAAGGTGTGGGCTTCAACCCGCCGGCTTCAGCGCCGTCAAAGTTGTTATCGTCTGCCGTTTAACAACCTTTAGAATTTTTTTAGTACCAGGCGAATTTTTCTGCTTCAACCTGTCACGTTTTAAGTTATCGCCACCCGTCCGAACTTCTTTAGACTTAATTCATTAATTTTCTAGCCGCTGAATTACCCTTCTCTATAGTGCTTATTTACCTCATTACCCTAAGGCAAATACCCTTAAACTTTCCTTATTCAAGGCCGATAACCCAGGTATCAATTTCTCTGTCGACCTTATAAAGGAATTAACATGGCTAGTATAAGCAACCTTGGTGTGGGCTCCGGCCTGCCACTCAGTACCATGCTTGACAGTTTGACCACCGCTGAAAAAGCTGCACTTACACCTATATCTACCCAGCAGTCGGCTTATACGGCCAAACTCAGTGCCTATGCCTCCCTGAAAAGTTCACTGACGACGTTCCAGACCGCGAACACTAAGCTGAACAGTGCAGATCTGTTTACCGCCACCACCGCAAGCAGCAGCTCGACGGCGTTTAGCGCGACCACCTCTGGCAGTACAGTGGCCGGAAAATATTCTATCAGCGTCACACAGCTGGCGCAGGCGCAGGTCCTGACCTCTTCGGTGCAGAGCAGCAACACTGCTGCACTGGGCGACAGCTCTGTGGCCAGCCGCAGCATCGCGATTACCTTAAAAGATGGCACCAGCAAAAGCATAACGCTCTCCAGCGATCAGACCTCGCTGACTGGCATGCGTGATGCGATTAATGGTGCGAATGCAGGCATCACCGCCAGCATCATAAAGGTGTCAGACGGCAGCTTCCGTCTCTCTATGAGCGCCAATAAAACCGGTAGCGATAATGCGGTAGCAAAGATTGCGGTCACCGGCGACAGCACGCTGCAGGGGATTGTGGGTTTTGACGCATCCGCCAGTAGCAATGTGATGACAGAAAGCGTTAAAGCACAGAATGCCGAGCTCACAGTCAACAACGTTGCGATTGAGAACAGTAGCAACCAGATCAGTGATGCACTGGAAGGCATTACCTTAAATCTGACCGCGACGACGGTTGGCGATCAGTCACTGACGATTACCAAAGATACCTCAAAAGCGTCCAGCGCAATCAGCGGCTGGGTAAGTGCTTATAATACGTTACTGGATCAGTTCAATACCCTGACCAAATACACCAAGGTTGATACGAACAGTGGTTCCCAGGACGCCAGTAATGGTGCCCTGCTCGGTGACAGCACATTGCGCACGATTGAAACGCAGCTGAAAAGCATGCTGACCAACGCGCAAAGCTCCTCTTCCTACAAATCGCTGGGTCAGATTGGCATCACCACCGATCCTCAGACCGGTTCATTGGTCATTGATACGACGAAGGTCAGTGCAGCGCTGGATAAAGATGCCGCTGGTGTGAAAGAGATGATCGTGGGTGACGGTAAAACCACCGGTATTACCACCAAAATCGCAACCAACATCACGGGCTGGTTATCGACCAAGGGGATTGTTCAGGCGGCCACCGATGGCGTCAGCAAGACACTGAATACCTTAACTGCGCTCTATAACACCACCAGCGATCGTATTGATGCGGATATCGCACGCTATAAAACACAGTTTACTCAGCTTGATCTGGCCATCAGTAAACTCAACTCGACCAGTACGTATCTGACGCAGCAGTTCGATACGTCAAGTTCTTCAAGTAAATCCTAGGAGTGACCATGTACAGCGCTACAGGCACCAAAGCCTATGCAAAAATTGGCGTAGAAAGCGCCGTCATGAGCGCCACCCAGCAGCAGCTGGTGGGTATGCTGTTCGACGGCGCACTGAGCGCGTTAATCCGCGCCCGCTTGTTTATGCAGGATGGCAATATTGAAGGCAAAGGCAGTTCTATCTCCAAAGCCATCAATATCATTGAAGCAGGCCTGAAAGAGGGCCTGCTTGAAAACAGTGGTGATGAACTGGCAGACAATCTGCTGGATCTTTACAACTACATGACCCGTCGCCTGCTGCATGCCAACCTGCACAATGATGTTGCAGCGGTCGAGGAGGTCGAAGGCCTGCTGCGCAATATTGCGGACGCGTGGAAAGAAGTAGTTCAATCTCACCTGATTCAGGACGCCGTTTAATGACCACTGCACCGCATCTGATTACCGTTTACCAACAGTTACTCGATCTCAGCCAGGGAATGCTGCGTCATGCAGTACAGGGCGAATGGGATGAATTGATCAGCAGGGAGATGGAGTATGTCAGTGCGGTGCAGAACTTAGCCCAATCGACAGAAGCTGTGTCGCCTTCATCGCAGACGCAGGAGCAGTTACGCCCGGTGCTGCGTCGTATACTGGATAACGAAAGCGAAGTAAAACGTCTGCTGCAGGCGCGGATGGATGAGCTGGCCTCGCTGGTAGGTCAGAACACCCGTCAGAAATCGGTCATGTCTGCCTACAGTAGTCAGGGCGGCCTAGTTATGGTGCCGCGCGAAACGCTCTCCTGATCCCCTTCTCTGCTACGCCGCCAGATTTATTTCTCTGCGCGGCGTCTCTTTTCTGCCGCTTACTCCATACTTGATTCTCATCATCCCCTGGAGTGTGGTACATGCAAAACCCAACGTTATTACAGTTTTTCCATTGGTATTACCCGGATGGCAGCAAACTGTGGCCTGAGGTCGCCGATCGTGCAGCCTGGCTCAGCGAAATTGGAATCAGTATGGTGTGGTTACCGCCCTGCTACAAAGGGGGTTCAGGCGGCTATTCAGTCGGTTACGACAGTTACGATTTGTTCGACTTGGGGGAATTTGATCAAAAAGGCGGTGTTGCCACCAAATATGGCGACAAAACGCAATTACTGGCGGCAGCAGAAGCCCTGCGCAGCCACAACGTTGGGGTACTGCTGGATGTGGTGCTGAACCACAAAATGGGCGCTGATGAGAAAGAGGCGATCAGTGTTAACCGCGTCAACCCGGATAACCGTGATGAAATCTACGAAGAGGTTGTCGAGTGCGAAGCCTGGACGAAACTCACCTTTCCGGCCCGTGCCGGGGAATATTCTAAGTTTGTCTGGGATCACAAGTGCTTTAGCGGCGTAGACCACATTGAGAATCCGGACGAAAACGGCGTGTTTAAAATCATCAATGACTATACCGCCGAAGGCTGGAACGATCAGGTCGATAACGAACTGGGTAACTTCGACTATCTGATGGGTGCCAACATCGATTTCCGTAACAATGCGGTCCGGGAAGAGCTGAAATACTGGGCGCGCTGGGTGATGGAACAGGTGCCCTGCACCGGCTTTCGTCTGGACGCGGTCAAACATATTCCGGCCTGGTTCTACAAAGAGTGGATCGAGCATATTCAGGAGGTTGCTGAAGAGCCGATGTTTATCGTCGCGGAATACTGGTCATTTGAAACCGAGAAACTGCAGGAGTATGTGCATCAGGTGGAAGGTAAAACCATGCTGTTTGATGCCCCACTGCATATGAACTTCCATCAGGCTTCCACCGCGGGCAGTGCCTATGACATGAGCCAGATTTTTGCTAATTCGCTGGTCGTGGCTGATCCCTGGCATGCCGTGACGATCGTCGCCAACCACGACACCCAGCCGTTGCAGTCTCTGGAAGCGCCGGTTGAAGCCTGGTTTAAGCCTCTGGCTTATGCGCTAATCCTGCTGCGTGAACAAGGTGTGCCCACCATTTTTTATCCTGATCTGTTCGGGGCAACCTACGAAGATGAAGGCGGCGACGGTGAAACGCACAAAATAGAGATGCCGGTGATCCCTGAACTGGAAGGGTTAATCCGGGCGCGTCAGCAATATGGCTGGGGCGTACAGACCGACTATTTTGATCATCCTAACTGCGTGGCATTCAGCCGCAGCGGCACCGAAACGCAGCCAGGCTGTGTGGTGATCATGTCAAATGGCGATGCAGGTGAGAAAAGCGTGCCGATGGGTGAAGGTTTTGCCGGTAAGGTCTGGCGGGATTATCTGGGTAACCGTGAAGAGACGATTACCGCCGACGAGCATGGCACAGCGGTCTTTGCCTGTAACGGTGGCAGCGTCAGCGTCTGGGTCATCGCAGAATAAGTTAGCAGCAAAATTAGGGATGCAGTAAAAACGAAAACCGCCCCGGCAGACAAGTGCGTGAACGGCACTCTACCTGTTGGGGCGGTTTTGCTATGGATCGACTGTTATGACTTCGCGTTATTCTCGGTAATCGCCGTGCGCAACAGTTGCGGTTCGATGTTCTGAATCACGGCGGCTTTTGGCTGCTTTGCGACTTCTTCCAGTGCCTGCTGACACTCTACTGTCGGACGCGCCACTTTGCGCAGAGTCATCCTGTCGTAGCTCAGCTCGCCATTATCGACCACCAGCGGCATCACCCGCATTTTACGTGTTACATTCACATAATCGCCATTTAATCGGGTCAGTTTGCCCGGCTTCGCGATCACCCGCATCCACTGACGGCAATCCAGCGTGCTGCCATCGGCATTAATGATCAGACTGGCTATCGCCTTGTCGCTGATCAGGCTGCTCTGTGGGCCGACGGTTTGCCAGGTCCCCTGCAGATCAGCAGGTGCCGGTGTCTGCACCGCATTTTCATAATCGTTGATTTGCGCACAACCACTCAATGCCAGCGCGGCAATCAGCATCCACTTTTTCATATTAAATCCCTAAGATCACGTCAATGGCGGCTACGTTATAATTTTTCCACCGCGTTACGCAAGATATCTGGATGTTAAGACGCCACACAGACGATGATTGCGGCAGAACGAAACCCGTAGTGAGGTCTGCATAAAGCATTTTAACCGGAAAATTGTTGGCGAAGCAGGTTCATCTCTTATCTTTGCCACGCCTGACAAGCAGGAGACAACCCGCTACACTGACGCGCTGCAACAGACTTTCAGGAATATGAATATGAAAACGCCAGAAGCTTACTATGCCCAGGCTCGCGAGATGTTTTTTACCGCGCATCCAGACTTTCAATCCGCACTTGACGAATTAACTGAAAGCGATGCCCGCGCCGCCAACCTGTCATTGCGCCAGCTGCGCGAATGGCATGCCGAACGTATCTATGCGGCCTTTTTGCGCCAGAAGAATCTGGATGGAATGATCTTCTCCATTCAGCTCGCTGAGCCAGATAAAGCGGTGGCGGCTGAAGCGATCGAGACTTATCTCAAATCTCACGCTGAATCATTGGGTATGAGCTGGGAAGAATTTTGCATTAAAAACGAATTGTAATACGCGCTGCAGAGAAGAGGCCTGCAAAGCACAACGCCTGCCAGCATAAAGTAGCGGAATAATGTATACCCGGTTAAAAGAGTAGTGACTTCTCTGCGGGATTCAGGTCGTCACTTTTCCTGAACGCCCCCTGCGCCTGCACTGCCTCTGAAGATGTTGATGGATATCCATCTCCAGAGGCGAATTTTTCCTGCCCTACTCTCTCTCTTCCGTTGCTTTACCCTTCACTTCGACATAACTTGCCACAGCCAGCAGACGATTAATGTGCGTCAGCAGCAGATCAACATCCGATTGCAGAAACCCGGTCGACGATTGTGAAGCCGTAATGATGGCATCCTGCACCGTTTCTGAAATGGTCAGCGAGTTGTCCTGTTTCGCCTGCACCAGCAGCGCTGCAACCAGCAGGGACTGCGCTTCAAGCTGCGCCGTCAACTCTTTTGCATCGACATCCATCTTTGCCAGTTTTAGCAGAATATCTATTACCAGTTGTCGCATCGCGGACCTCCTGAAAAGTAAGCCGTCATTATGTCGTGATGCGTGCGCATTTTTCCAGTTGAAGATCGTGTTTAACGCGACATAAAAATTTACGCGAAATCACGCGTCACGCCTTGCTACTGTTTTTATTTACAGTATTATATGTCAGCGATTTTGCCCTGAATGGATTGCCATCATGTTTGTTGAGTTGATTTATGACAAGCGCAACGTTGCCGGTTTACCGGGTGCCCGCGAGATGATTCGTGAGGAGCTGGAAAAGCGGGTGCATCGGGTGTTTCCTGACATTGAAGTTAAGGTCAAGCCGATGGAACGTAACGCGATTGATACTGATTTGAGTAAGAACGATAAAGCGACGGTTGCGCGGATTGTTGAAGAGATGTTCGACGAAGCGGAGATGTGGCTGGTGGCCGATTAATCCTTTACCGGCCACCGCATCAGTTAGCGGGAGATGACTTAGCTCTCCTGCTCGCTGTGATTAATTTCAATCTCAATGTCCTGGATAGCCGCATCCAGATCTTCCAGCAGTTTACCCTGCTTATTAAGCAATGCATCGATACGGTCGGCGTTAGTCTTATCTTTATACTCACCGGCATCAAACGCTAACCAATGACTGGAAAGCGTTTCGGTGTTGGTCTGCGCATAGTGACGCATCTCTTTTAGCTGAGACGTCACATCACGCAGATAGTCAGTTTTGGTCTTGGTTTCTGTTGAATCGCTCATGCTAAATTTCCTTCTGGTCAGTTATCCAAAGTGGTTAGGCTTAGCGGTTCATCGACCGGCCAATCATCGGGCCTGCATTCAGGTACAAAATGTTGCCCGGAGATTTAAAACTAGTCGATAATAGCGAAGCCGCACTAAGAATAATCGGAAGTTACGGTGTCTGGCCCGGTTTTGCGGACGTCTGGTTGTCTTCAGAAACGACCTCTTTCACTCTACTCAGTGTTTTATCAGCGGTACGATCCGGTATCACATCAAGCTTATGTTGTAATGCTGTAACCTTATCCGTCAGCACCTCGACCCTTTCATCACGTCGTGCCGCTATTGCCCGGTAATCCGCCCTAATCTCCTCGACTCGTTTGTTTGCGGTATTACTGACATAAAGAAAAATAATCGTCATCAGGATGCAAATCATCGAACAACTGAGAAGAATGCAGCCGAGGATAACTTTACGCCTGTATGATATTGGAGCCCTGGTATTATCAATCATTGCCATTGCTGCGATCCTCCAGAGTTGAGATAAGCCGATCAACTTCATTACGAAATTTGTCGTTTTGATCGGTTTCGGTCATTGCTAGCAAAATCCCTACCGCATTCTTGATTAACCGAAGATCGGTTTCGAGTGTCGAGATTCGCCGCAAATTCCTGTCGTGCCGTTCGCGTAATTCATCGTTTTCCTCCCGTATCAGCAGGTTGCTCTCTTTCAGCAACACCACCTGCTCTTTGTAGCTGGTAATAATTTCGCCGCCCGCTCGGTTACTGGTTACGATTGACGCGATACCCGCCAATAACGGTTTCCAGAACAGTGCTGCTGCGCCTCCACCCAGAACTAACGCTCCCATACTGGTAATCAGACTACTTTCCATGCCATACCCCTTTTTCCGGTTAGGTCGCTGGAACATATTGCGTGCTGAAAAGCCACGTCCTCCGCTTGAAATTTAAGTTTACTTAAATACCATGCTTAATTATACTTAAATCACTTTCAACCAATATGTCAAGCTTATGAAAAACGAAACGCTGGGTGACCGAATCCGCCTCCGACGGAAATCACTGCAATTAACGCAGAAGCAATTGGCACAACAGGTAAAAGTGTCCCATGTAGCGATTTCGCAATGGGAAAAAGAGGAGACGCTTCCGCGCGGTGAGAATCTGCTACGGCTCGCCGAAGCGCTGGGTTGTGCCCCGGCTTTTCTGATAGATGGGGATGGCCCTGTTTTCAGCGAAAGTGCTTATGGCGGTCTTCACCAGATTCCGCTGCTTAATCAGCGTGATGTGACACGATGGCTGACGGATGACAGTTCAGTCAGACACGAATTGCTGATGCACAACGATATGGCGCTTTCACAACAGAGCTTTGCCTTTCGTGTAGAAGAACAGGCAATGATGCCCGCGATTGTGCGGGATGATGTGGTGATCATCGATCCGCAAGTTTCACCCCAGCCTGGCGATAGCGTGCTGGCATTACAGCAGCAGATTGCTCTGATCCGTACCTGGCGGCAACGTAGTAGTGAAGGTGGCGTTACGCAGTTTGAGCTGGCCCCCATTAACATCAACTTTCCTGAATTGCATTCCAGTCGGGAGAACCTGAAGCTAATTGGTACGGTGGTGGAACTGCGCCGCTACCGGCAGTCATAAAAAAACCCGCCAATGCGGGTTAATTTTTTATCGTACAACAGTGCACAGCGTCCGGGTCTGGTAACTACAGGGCGTCGGTGAGTTGATCCACGACCACATTGCCCTGCAGATCGGTCTGCATAATGCGGTAGTTCACTGGCCATGAGCGGCGGGTACTGAGTTTATCGAACAGTGTGACACCGCCTTTTTTAACGCCCTGACGATTAACGATAATCCACTCGGTCACCTCTTCCTGACCACGATTTCTCAGGCTTAGGGAGCGTTGTTCAATTAACTGATCTTCTGCTTCAATCTTTAAATGGTCTCGTAACATATTTTCTATCTCCTGGTAACGGAGGCCACTATATGCTTTTCATTAATCAGTTCAATCGAATTTATTTATCGATGTTTTTATCGACCTGGAATGTGACCTGTCGCAAGCGATATGGCAAGTTTGTCCATTTCTGCATCAGGAATTTCCCGTTAGCATTGAGCTGCTGTACACCAAAACATCAAAAGATAACATGTTCAGTATGAGAGAAACTCCGATTAGCCCGCTTCTGGCGGGCTTTTTTTTGCCTTTAATTCCATGCTAATGCGGGATCTCAGGGCTGGTCTAGACTTAAACGACTGGGACAACAGGAGTGAATTATGTTTAAGCACAATACGAATGAAGAACGTAAGAAAGAAGGTGATGTCAGCAAAGGCCTGCCCGAAGCAGCACCTAACGCCGGTAATGCGTATGAGGAAGATGATCATCCCGCCACCGATGCACCAAAAGACCATGGTGAAGTGCCGCGGAAAAATGATGACAGTCAGGATGATAAAAAAGATCCCTACAAAGCAACCTGAAGGACGAGAGGCGCGCCCGGTGGGCGCGCTGGTCAGCATCAGGATTTAATAAAATCAGTCAGCTGATGCTGATGTGTAACCAGCCACTCAGGAAAATGTTCAGCGGTAATCGGCACTATTTCCATTCTTCTTGGGCGATTCCAGATATCAATGTTGTTCTCAACGCAGCGCCGGATATGATCCGGGTTATTGAATTCAGGACAGTTATGTTCGGTATGTGAAATCGACGCCATTTTTTCACTTATGCGTTCATCGCTCATCACCCATGAAAAATGCCATCCTCCATCCTTAATGACTTTCGTTCGCCAGCCGAGCCATTTCCAGCGCCACCAGCTGTCGCGTATGGGTGTTCCACGGCGCTTAACGTTGCGCAGTAATTCCGGTTGTCCCATGAAAAAGGTTCGTAATGTTTTAAACGTCACCATTTTTGCCAGTGTGGCACAACGCGGTGTACCGTCATTGTTCAATACACGTACATTATATTTAAAATTGAAATATTGCTGGTGCAATGTTGTACAGAGGTGACGATGGCTAAAGGCTTTAATCGCTTCAGGTCGGGGAATTTCATCGACGTCTGACACAATAATAATATCATCATCCTGCGCGCCAGCCAGAACTTGCATAATCTGATTCCGTGCAGTGGATTCATTCTCCCAGGGATCGGTCTCGCCCGCCTTAACCAGAGAGCTATTCGACTGAAAGGCGTGCTGATAAAATACTGGCGCAATATCGTTGACGACATAAATAATTTTATCGCGAAAACGGTCGAATTTCTCAATGTCAAAATTAAGCTTGCATCGGCGTTTACCCGTAAAGGTATAAAGCGATTCAACAATGACAAACCGGTCAACAACATGCTCAAGCGTGTTCAGACGCATTTCAAGCAAAACATCTTCATCGTAGTATAAAAAACAGTCATAAATCATAGTCATCAGAGGCACTTAAGTAGAAAATTTTCATCAGGACAATGGTGTTAATGGCACTTAACAAACGTCTGCATACCTTTTTATAAGGCTGATTTATATGCGTCTGATAGATGCGGTATTTAACTGCGTTAAACTTTCCGTGTTTATTGTAAGCTGGCTAACAATGTAACAGTGGAATAAATTATTGTTGCAGCTAAAAGATATACGATGCTTTATTTATCAGGCCGGATGTTACATTTACTTAGCGACGCTAGCAATATTAAGCGCAAATTTTTGATTGAAAATCAGCGGAACAACTGAGTTCCCGATGTTAGTTGTCGACAAAATAACGCTTATGATTTAGCAGATGAAGAAGATCATTATTGCTCTGAGCCTGACACTGCTGGCGGACATGGATAGTGAACGGGTTGGGCTGCGCCTGTATACGAAAACGGCTTATTTTGATGGTCTTGCCTTACCGGAGTGGCACAGGACCGGAGATTTAATCTGGAGCAGGATAATCCGCTACTTACTGGTTAAAAGCGGTTTAACATGGTGCAGGATAATGAAACAGTAGCCTGGGTTGAAAGGACAAAGTTAAGTCATCATCAAACCAGTGCGACATTTTACTATGACCCAAAAGCACCAGGTGTCATCACTCCATAGTTGCGATAATCACGGGCATTTGCAGTAATAACTCAACTTACTTAGCTGGCTCGCAATCATAGTCACCCCGAATGCGGATCTGACTCTGACTGGAGCGGACGATTTCTGCCCTTAACAACCCTTTGCCATCGCGGTTCGTCTGCTCCATATCCACCATTCCCGGCGCTTTGCTATTTTTGACCCGGATTTTCACCGTTGCGTTGCTGTAGTCACCCTTCTCTCTGGCAAACGTCACTTTCTGGTTTTTTGCCCGTTCACCATTTACTGAGAACCAGCCTTTGCTGTCAGATTTGATGTAGAAAGGCCCGCATTGGGTAGCAGCTAAAGCTGTGGCTGAAAAGCTGGTTATCAATGTAGTGAGAATGAGTTTTTTTAGCATCAGATTGAATTCCGGGTGATAGGTGATCGTGCACAAAACCGTCGTTTATTTGAGAAACAGTCTCCCGTTCCAAGTTCTGGATACGGTATATTATAGCTACCGGAGGCTTGACTATCGTTGTCACATTGTCGATAACTTTGAACCACAAACTACAAACCACGAACCACGAACCACGAACCACGAACCACGAACCAGTTAAGGTTGACGCAGAGTGCTTGAACATAAAAGCTTTGTCTGATGTTCGCATCGCGAATTAATTCACTCTGAATTTTTGAAAACCATGATTAGCCACACTAACCAGCTATGAACGGCACCGTCAACGATTTTTGATGGCCAGTCAACATCGGTGCAATCACATTCATCAGTCCAATGACCTCATACTGTTATCAGCCATTATATGCAGTTGAACCAGACTATTGGGCTACCAAGAACGCGGCTCACAAGTCAATCCATCCGCATTGGATTCCATAAGATACACTTATGGCTTTTGTTAGACCGCGCTCTTCACTACAATATGCGCTAGCTTTTTAATGGTACGGCCCTGATGCACTCTGTTTTAGAACGCAAGCGACCACTTTCACCAAGAGTGTGGCAATACTGGCAATAACTGCCATTAGAGTCAGTCCGGTAAGAAGTATGCCTTATGTCTCTCTGCCACCATGAGGATTTGCGAAATATGAAAAAAATGAATGGACTATCAATCGTTAGGTATAGTAAATGACTGAAAAAATGGAAGCCTATGAAAAAAAAGGGATAATAGCCTATTTGACTATTATCTTTGTAATTGGACTTTTCTTTGTTTTTAAAAACACCCCTTTAACGGGTCTGGATGAACGGTTTCATTTTTTTAGAGCCTATCAAATTTCTCAGGGTGAAATGCTTCCTAAAGAAATTGGCAACGAGAAAGGTGCATGGGGCGGATGTGTGAGCGACAAGGCATTACAGTATGTCTGGCCTTTCTTCGTGACACAGGATCAAAACAAGCCTGCAAGCAAGGCTGATGCAGCTAAAAGGGCGAAGGAGATTGATGCGTCCATCAATAATCATAATACCTGTTTCAACTTTGCCCCGTCAGCAACTTATTCACCTATTTTATATTTACCATCAGCAATTGGTATCGCAGTAACAAGATTAGCGGGAATGGGTATAGATAACCAGATGTATGCGGGTCGTCTTTTAAACTTATTTGTCTACATAGGCATGGTTTATCTGACTGTTGCGCTTATACCAGTTATGCGCTTTGCCACATTGTTTATTTTGACATTCCCTACGCTCATCAATCTTGCTTCATCATATAGTCCAGATCCTGTTACTAACCTGGTCACTGCTTTGTTTATTGCCTGTTGTTTGCGCATGGCTATATTAAAAGAAAGATTAATCTGGCAGACATTTGTTCTAGCGGGTCTGGTTGGCTTGCTTAAAATGACCAACATCGCCTATCTTCCTTTTCTGATGCTTATTCCGGCTGCTCTATTTAACAGTAAAATAAAATGGGTTTCTTTCGTAGCCGGCTCGATGATATTTGGGTGCCTGATAGCGGCTGCATGGAACATGCATTATTCATGGGTTCCCAGCCAGTTCTGGCATAGTGGTGGGGATGCTAAAGCAGCAATGGAGATGTTAATATCACAGCCGCATGCTGCTGTTGCATTCATACTGAAAAGCATCTGGATTCAGACACCTGACATGTTTAACCGCATGTTTGCTACCTTCGGCGGAGGCCCACAAGCCTTTACCTGGACAATTGGCGGTCCTTTCTGCCGTGGAGCTATGATCTTCATAATTATCTCAACTGTAATGAGCCTGCCTAAAAAGCAGCTCGATTTTGGTTGGTTACGGCTCTCATACCTCCCTGCTATGAGTCTGGGAAGTATCGTTTTGATATTTGCCGCTTTATGGATTGGTTTTTCACCTTTAAATATTGGTATTGTGGCCGGCGTTCAAGGGCGATATTTCATTATAAGCCTGCTAACATTTATGCTCTTCATTGTCCTGGCACTCGCTTCCAGCGAAAGAGTAATGAATTCCAGCCTGGCTCATTGCTTACGTGACAGGAAAATCCTGGCAATAACTGCGGTCTGTTATCTGGCATTGATCAGTTACGTAAGTTATCTAAGTGTTATAAAATATCTCCCTTTATATCTTTAGGTTTTACAGCACCCAGCCCGCTAACGCGGGCTTTTTAATTTTCCCAAAAACATCTCGTTTTATAATACAATGATTTTATTTGAGAGCACCAATATATATTAACTTCATGAATGATAATCCATATCTTACAAATGCTGTAAGCAAAACTGGTCTGTTTTCTAAGCATATAAGGGCATACAAAATCGCTATCCTTTATCAGCAGCAAAATGGGTGATATTGCTCCCCATAAGTATTCTACTAATGTAACATTATCATAAAACTCAATCGCCTCAGACATCTAATCGTTTAGACTTACATATTCATCATTCTGCTTTGAGAATGTCATTTTAATGTGCGTAGAGGCATATTTTCACAGATCAATACTACAATTCACAAACTGACGTGATGAAAATTTCGAGATGTGTTGAGATATTTTGCTATAAGCGTGCTGTCTCTATACAACTGGCTTTCACGGTTCACGCACAGACACTACCATGTGTCGTCACTTTCTCCAGCACGATCAACCCCGCCCATGCTCTCTTTGACTAACGTCTCGCTGTCAAATGTAATAATCCCTAAGTTGAATATTTCCCACTGCGGGTGAATGCCTAAATTGTAAGCAACAACTTAGCCATTGTTAGCCGCCAGGGAGCGGACTAGTAGTACAAATGATTGCGGTGTCTCAACCAGCATCATTTTGGCTGGATGAGGCATTAGAATGCTGTTCAGTGTGAGTCATTGCTCAACATAGTCAATAACTGGTAACGGGAATCTCCTGTCAGATCATCCCTTCATAGTGAACTGCTGATACGTCTACGCTTCCCCTGCTTGCGGTGATAAGTTACGGAACATCATTGTATTGGTTTTATCTACTTCTTAGGCTCACTCAGGCGTAGATACCAGTTTATACGCTCCTGATCTATTACAAACGGCAATACGTTCTTCATCTGGTTTGTTCATGATGACGCATAGAAACACTTCCTCGATTCAATAATCGTATGGCAAAAATTCTCCTCTTTTGAAAACTGTATGGATAAACAGAAATCAATCGGTAGTAGCAAATTAGGTGAACAGTTCACAGACTTCTAAAGTGGTTAAGTGGCAAGGGATTTCAATCATGCGTGGTCGGGGGAGTGACTAATCTTAAGTGACCTACCCCATAGCCTGTTAAAACAGGCGCTGTTCATTCATTGCGCGACCGTCGGGAATTTTTGTAGGTGTCCATATATATCTAATGATAAGATTAAATTAATTTAAATTTTGAACTAATGGAATGTGAAATCATGGCTGAAATTAAACATAGAGGCTTTTTTTTGGACTAATAATCGTACTTTCCATGCTTATCATTTCGTCAGCTATAAAATACAGGGATGTTAGCAATAATGAGGGAATTGAAAATATCGAAGCATCCTATCACTCATTACTTATCGCAAAGTCGTTAAATGAAGGAATGATAACTGAACACCACCTTTTGCCTGTGGTCACTCAGGGTGGACAGGTAAATAAAAATATACCGTGGGGCGCAGCCGTCCGTGACAGTTCAGGTTCATACATATATACAAGTTTTCCTTCACTTGGTTTTCTGGCTCCAGCCGCTTTTATAAAAACTTTTGGCTTAAATTACACACTAATGAGTCTTTTATCCTTAAATTTGATAATTTTGACATCATCTGTTTTGATGTTTTTCTTCGCCTTATTGATGATATTCAAACCACAAAATAATATTCAAATCCTTTTGATAGCATTATCGTGCTCTCCATTGGTTTTATCAAGAGAGTCTTTGGCCTCTACGGGTTTACTATACTGGCATCAATCGCTTAGCCAACTATTCATTGCTGCATTCATTTTTTCAACCTGCAAAACCATTAAAACCAAAAAAAATGTATGGACTGTATTATCCGGTCTTTCCATATGTTTACTGTGTATGACTGAGTGGACTGGTTACGTTATTGGCTGTTTATCAGCAATCTATTTTTTGGTAAATCGACAAAGAAGAAATATCAATTTAGCTTTTAGCTTACTATTATCAGTGTTGACTTCGGCTGTAACATTTGCTTTTCAGCTTTATATAACCCTTGATTTAGGTGAGTTTTTTACAGCTTACATTTCGCGCTTCTTAGTTCGGAGTGGTGGCGATGCAGATTTTAAAGCATTGTTTTTAGGATACCATCAGTCATACTGACTATTTTTGTTTGCTATACCTGTGTTCCCTATTTTAAATCTCTCCAAAAAAGTAGAGTACAATTACCTATCCAGCCTGATAATTATTCTCATGGCCTTTTCCTTAGTTGAAAAGATAATCCTTGCACAACATGCAACGAGTTATACTTTTGATCGCTTAAAGCTTTCATTCATGATTTCAATAATGATGTGTCAGATCTTTTTGGTCACAAAAGGAAAATACGTTCTAGCACCAGTAATATTTGTTATCTGTTCTTGCCTTGTATCATTTGTAACATATAGAGCTGACACTGGTCAGTTTCGAAACTGGAAGGATATACAAAAAGCAAACATCGTCATAGCTAACAAAGTGACTGGTGTAAAAGATTATGAGTGTGTATCGATTTACAATAGCACCCGAGTCAGGGCTTATCTTAATTTCATCATGGGACGGTCTATATGGGAACGATTACCTTCAGATATTGAAAAAAATGCGAATGACAAATGCCCGCTCATTGTAATAAACGGAGACATACCATTCAAAGATTTTCAGAGAATAACTTCTATAGAAATTTATAACAATGGAAGCTTAGAGAAACAAATAAATTAATCGACAATATGGAGAGATACGAGTTGGGAATGAACTCTTGTACAGTGGCACAGAAAATGCTTGTGATTAGTGGCACGCTGGATATGCGCGCTGGCGTGGGAGGATGTTGACCTTGAAGCGAAGAAGCTGACCGTCAGCCGCAACCTGACACCGCAGGGTTTATTCACTCCACCTAAGACGGAAGCCGGAAACCGTGTCATATGCCTGATAGATGCGGCCGTTGATATTCTGCGTGATTAAAGGGAGCTGACCCGAATGTATCCTCAGACCTCATTCAACTTTCATACCAGGGAGTATGGCGGGCGCATTGAGGAACAGAAGACATTTGTGTTCAATCCCTGCGTTAACGCACTCAACGGCAGGTCGGGAGCATATTACTCAACAGAATCACTGGGACAGACATGGACCGGCGCACTGAAGCGTGCAGGCCTGCGGCACCGGAAAGCCTATCAGTCACGTCATACGTTTGCGTGCTGGGCGCTTTCAGCAGGCGCAAACCCGAACTACCTTGCATCGCAAATGGGTCATTCCGATGCGCAGAGGGTGTATCGGGTTTATGGCGCCTGGATGTCAGAGAACAATACCGACCAGCTATCACTCATCAACACGAAAATGAGCGATCTTGTGCTACATACGTGCTCCACTAAAGTGGCAGTATGATAAACCTCAACAGCTTCAGGCAGTTACCCGCCTAAACCTGCATATTCATAATTTCGCTGTACGCCGACACCAGTTTGTTCCTGACCTGAATTCCCATCTGCATTGAGATTGACGATTTCTGCAGATCGACCATCACATCATTCAATGCGATGCCGGGTTTCCCCATTTCAAAATCCTGCGCCTGGGTGCGTGCGGTAGTCTGCGTCTCGCTGATCTTATCCAGCGCCGCTTTCATGGTCGCGCCGAAATCGATCTGATTGGGTGCTTCACTGCTGCGATTACTGGCCTGCAGTGAGGTCGCCTGTAGCTGCTGCAGTACGCCGTCAATTGCCTGAATGGACATGAACGATACCTTTTAAAGAGGGTGACATTTTTGATGTGAGCAAAAGTTAGCACGTTGTCAATGAGACAAAGCCGCTAAATAACATCAAAAACCCTACCTTATCCAGCCATCGAATTTTGCTTATCACCTAATAATGCCTGGCATTGAAGTGGAAATTTTATCTACGCAGGTCAGGGAGTCTGTTTTGCCATCTCAACTTACCCGGTCAATTACGTCAGGCAGGAAACGGTCATGAATGCGAGTACAGCCGCCACAACAGAACAAGAAAAGAAAGGCTTCGGTGACCTGTTAGCTCGCCTGCGCGCAAATCCGCGTATTCCTTTAGTCATCGCCGCGGCTGCTGTCATAGCAATCGTGATCGCGATGGTGCTCTGGGCGAAACAGCCATCTTATAGCGTCCTTTATAATAACCTCACTGATGAGGATGGCGGTGCCATCGTCACGCAGCTGACGCAGATGAACATTCCCTATCGCTTCGCCGAAAACGGCGGCGCATTAATGGTGCCTGAAGCGAATGTGCATGAGTTGCGTCTGCGTCTGGCTCAGCAGGGTCTGCCGAAAGGCGGCTCGGTAGGCTTCGAGCTGCTGGATAAAGAGAAGTTCGGTATCAGCCAGTTCAGCGAGCAGGTTAACTACCAGCGCGCGCTGGAAGGCGAACTGGCGCGCACCATCGAATCGCTGGGCCCGGTCAAAAGTGCCCGTGTTCATCTGGCGATGCCTAAACCCACCTTATTTGTGCGTGAGCAGAAAGCACCCTCCGCCTCTGTCACCTTAACGCTGCAACCTGGCCGTGCGCTGGATGAAGGTCAGATTCAGGCCATTGCCCACATGGTCTCAAGCAGCGTCGCCGGTTTACCGCCGGGCAACGTGACGGTGGTCGATCAGACCGGACGCCTGCTGACCCGTTCTGATTCTGCCGGTCGCGATCTGAATGACGCGCAGCTGAAGTACTCCTCTGAAGTTGAAGCGCGTTACCAGCAACGTATTGAAGCGATCCTGAATCCGATTCTTGGCCAGGGCAATGTGCATGCGCAGGTTACCGCGCAGATTAACTTCGACACTGCCGAGCAGACTGACGAGAAATATCAGCCTAACGCTAATCCGTCGAACTCAGCGATTCGTTCGCGTCAGACCAGCACCAGCGATCAATCAGGCAGCCCTTATCCGGGCGGCGTGCCGGGCGCACTTTCTAACCAGCCGGCGCCAGCCAACACCGCGCAGGTTACACCTAACAACGCAGGCAATGGTCAGGCCGCGAATGGTCAGAACAATGCGGCGAATAACGCCAGCCAGACCACAAGCACTGCACCGGCCAGCTCAGGCCCGACGAATTCACGTCGTGATGACACGGTGAACTACGAGCTGGATCGCTCCATTCGTCATACCAAAGTCAACGTCGGCGACGTACAGCGCCTGTCGGTTGCGGTGGTGGTGAACTTCCGTGCAGATGATAAAGGCAAAGCCGTTGCGCTGAATGAACAACAACTGAAGCAGATTGAAGACCTGACCCGCGAAGCGATGGGCTACTCCCAGAGCCGTGGCGACAGCATTAACGTGGTGAACTCGCAGTTTAACACCACTGAACCTGTGACCACTGATTTGCCATTCTGGCAACAGCAGTCCTTCTTTGATCAGCTGATGGATGCCGGTAAGTGGCTGCTGGTTGCTCTGGTCGCCTTCGTCCTCTACCGCAAGATGGTTCGTCCGCATCTGGTTCGCAAGCAGGCCGCAGAGAAAGCCGCTGCTGAAGCCGTTGCCGCCCGCGCCGCTACTGATCAGCCGCAGGAAGAAGCCTTTAATGTGCAGCTCAGCAAAGATGAGCTGGATCAGGAACGTAAGTCAAACAACCGCATGAGCGCAGAAGTGATGAGTCAACGCATCCGCGACATGTCAGAAAACGATCCGCGCGTCGTCGCGCTGGTAATTCGCGAATGGATGAGTAAAGAGCTATGAGTCTGACCGGAACCGAAAAAAGCGCCATCCTCATGATGACCATTGGTGAAGAGCGTGCTGCGGAAGTTTTCAAACACCTGAATCAGCGCGAGGTGCAGCATCTTAGTGGTGCGATGGCCAATATGCGTCAGGTGTCGCACAAACAGCTGACAGAGGTGCTGCGTGAGTTCGAAGCAGATGCTGAGCAGTTCGCGGCACTGAGCCTTAACTCTAACGAATACCTGCGTTCAGTGCTGACACGTGCACTGGGCGAAGAGCGTGCCTCCAGCCTGCTGGAGGACATTCTCGAAACGCGCGAAACCACCAGCGGTATGGAAACGCTCAACTTTATGGAACCGCAGGCCGCCGCCGACCTTATTCGCGACGAGCATCCACAGATTATCGCGACCATACTGGTGCACCTCAAGCGTGCCCAGGCTGCGGATATCGTGGCGCTGTTCGACGAACGTCTGCGTCACGATGTGATGCTGCGTATCGCGACATTCGGTGGTGTGCAGCCAGCCGCGCTGGCCGAACTGACCGAAGTACTGAACGGCCTACTGGATGGCACCAACCTCAAGCGCGCGAAGATGGGCGGCGTGAGAACGGCAGCCGAGATCATCAACCTGATGAAAACGCAGCAGGAAGAGGCCGTTATCGAAGCGGTACGCGACTTCGATGGCGAACTCGCACAGAAAATTATCGACGAGATGTTCCTGTTCGAAAACCTGGTGGCCGTGGACGACCGCAGCATCCAGCGTCTATTGCAGGAAGTGGAGTCCGAGCAGCTGCTGGTTGCACTGAAAGGTGCCGAACAGCCACTGCGCGAGAAATTCCTCAAAAACATGTCAGCCCGTGCGGCCGATATCCTGCGCGACGATCTGGCCAACCGTGGTCCGGTTCGGATGTCGGCAGTGGAAAACGAACAGAAAGCAATCCTGCTGGTGGTTCGCCGCCTGGCCGAATCTGGCGAGATGGTGATTGGTGGTGGCGAGGAAACGTATGTCTGATGCATTTTCTGCCCGCCCCTGGCAGCTGTGGCAGCCCAATGATTTAGGCCGTTTTGATGAGCCTGAACCGGCGCTGCAGCCAGAAATATACGACGCTGAAGATGGCGATGGCGTTGATGAGCAGCAACAGCAGCTTGAACGTCTGCAGCAGCAGATGCGGAAAGAGGCACAGAGTCAGGGTTACAACGAAGGCTATCAGCAGGGTGTAACCGAAGGTCAGAAAGCGGGCTATGACGCCGGTTTTCAGCAGGGTCTGGCCGATGCCCAGCAGCAGCAGGCGCCCCTTCAGGCGCGGATGCAGCAGCTGGTGACGGAGTTTCAGAACACGCTGGAATCCCTCGACAGCGTCATCGCTGCCCGTCTGATGCAGCTGGCGCTGGAAGCGGCTCGCTCGGTCATTGGTCAGGCGACAACGGTAGATGGTACCGCCCTGCTACGCCAGATTCAGGGATTACTGCAGCAGGAACCGATGTTCAGCGGCAAACCACAGCTGCGTGTTCACCCGGATGACTTACAACGTATCGAGCAGACCCTGGGTCCGACGCTGGACCTGCATGGCTGGCGCCTGATCGCAGACAGCACACTCCATCCTGGCGGCTGCAAACTCAGCGCAGAAGATGGCGATCTGGATGCCAGCGTCGCGACGCGCTGGCAGGAACTTTGCCGACTTGCTGCACCTGGAGAAATTTAATGACCACCCGTCTGAATCGCTGGCTTGGCTCGCTCGACGCCTTTGAGAAACGGATCGCCCAGGTGCAGCCGGTGCGCCGTTATGGCCGCCTGACCCGCGCCACCGGCCTGGTGCTGGAAGCGACCGGCTTACAGCTGCCACTGGGTGCAACCTGTGTGATCGAACGCAACGATGGCAAAACCATCAGTGAAATCGAAAGCGAAGTGGTGGGATTCAACGGGCAGAAACTGCTGATGATGCCACTGGAAGAAGTGGACGGCATTTTACCGGGTGCGCGTGTCTATGCGCGCCAGAACGGTGAGAACCCGCAGGCAGGCAAACAGATGATGCTGGGCCCGGAACTGCTGGGCCGCGTACTTGATGGCAGCGGTCGACCGCTGGATGGCCTGCCGTCGCCGGATACCGGCTATCGCGCACCGCTGAACACCCCGCCGTTTAACCCGCTGCAGCGTACGCCGATTACCGACGTGCTGGATACCGGCGTGCGGGCTATTAACGCCCTGCTGACGGTCGGTCGCGGGCAGCGTATGGGCCTGTTCGCCGGTTCGGGCGTGGGTAAAAGCGTCCTGCTCGGCATGATGGCGCGCTATACCAAAGCCGACGTGATCGTGGTCGGTCTGATTGGCGAACGTGGCCGTGAAGTAAAAGATTTTATCGAGAACATTCTCGGTGCTGAAGGCCGTGCGCGTTCAGTGGTTATTGCCGCGCCGGCCGACGTGTCACCGCTGCTGCGTATGCAGGGTGCCGCTTACGCCACCCGCATCGCGGAAGATTTTCGCGACCGCGGCAAGCATGTGTTGCTGATTATGGATTCCCTGACCCGCTACGCCATGGCGCAGCGTGAGATCGCCCTGGCAATCGGTGAACCGCCCGCAACCAAAGGCTATCCGCCTTCCGTGTTCGCCAAACTGCCTGCGCTGGTTGAGCGTGCCGGTAACGGCATCGACGGCGGCGGCTCGATCACTGCCTTTTATACCGTACTGACCGAAGGCGACGATCAGCAGGACCCGATTGCGGACTCCGCGCGCGCCATTCTCGACGGCCACATCGTGCTGTCACGCCGGCTGGGCGAAGCGGGTCACTATCCGGCCATCGATATCGAAGCCTCGATCAGCCGTGCGATGACGCATCTGATCGATGAGAACCACTATGCACAGGTGCGCCAGTTTAAGCAGTTGCTTTCCAGCTTCCAGCGAAACCGCGATCTGGTCAGCGTCGGCGCCTATGCCGCCGGCAGCGATCCGATGCTGGATAAAGCGATCACGCTCTATCCGCAGATGGAAGCTTTCCTGCAACAGGGCATCTTTGAGCGCAGCGATTACGACGACGCCAGCCTGCATCTGCATGCGCTGTTTGGCTAGTCACACGAATTAACACGAGGTAACGGCAATGAAAACTGCAAATGCCATCGATACGCTGCGCGACCTCGCGGAGCAGGATCTCGAACGTGCCGCCATCTACTTAGGCGATATGCGTCGCGGCCAGCACGCCGCTAACGAGCAGCTGACGATGCTGCTCGACTATCAGGATGAGTATCGCAACAAGCTCAACGACGATATGTCATCCGGTATTGCCAGCACCCGCTGGACCAACTATCACCAGTTTATTCAGACGCTGGAAAAAGCGATTGAGCAGCACCGCAACCAGCTCAATAACTGGAATCAGCGGCTGGAACAGGCGCTGATCAACTGGCGCGACAAACAGCAGCGGCTGAACGCTTATCAGACGCTGATAACGCGTGCAGCAGAAAATGCATTACGACAGGAAAACCGTCTCGATCAGAAACGGATGGACGAATTTGCCCAACGGGCCGCATCGAGGAGAGGCGAATGATTACGCTGCCACATATTGCCACGAAAGCGTCGGTTAAAACCGACGCGGAACCATCAGTTTCAACCGATCTTGCAGCGGGTGAAGACGCGCTGCCTAAGGACTTTCTGACTGCGCTGGGAAACCAGCTGCTCGGCCTGGCGAAACAGCATGGGAAAGTGGCGCAATCCGCTGACGCTAAAGCAGAAAAGGCTGATGACGCCCTCCCGAAGGCCCCCCTGAATGCACTGATGGCGGCGCTGGATAATCCTGCTGCGCTGACCGCCCTGTTTAAACCGGAAAATATTAAAGCTGGGTCAAAATCAGCCGATGATAAAGACAAGCCGGACGTGGCACCCTTAAGCGCCACTGACATGCAAAATGTGCAGGCGTTGTTCGCCATGTTACCCGGTGCGGTGACACCGACAGCGACGCCGTCGACCCCGGTCAGCAGTGAGGCGGGCGAGCTGATTGCCCAGACCGACACCGGCCGGAAAAGTCAGACGTCGCTGACGCAACTGCTGAGCAGCGCACAGCCGGGCCACGAAACAGGTGACGATGAGAAGGCTGAAGTCAGAAGCGACGCACAAAGCAAACCTGCCGTCGCGACTGCCGCCAGCCAGAGCAACACCGCCGCGCAGAGTGCAACAGGCAATGGCCTGACGCTTGATAGCAGTTTTCAGCAGGCACTGAGCAATATGGTTAAGCAGGATGATCAAGCGATCAAAGCCAGCACCAGCGATAGCACGATCAACGCGATGCCCGTTGCCACCGCCAGCAGCCTGCCCGCCGCGGTGACCGCCTCCGCGACCATCAGCACCCCGTCAACGCCAACGCTGAACTCACAGCTGGGCAGCGACGAGTGGCAACAGGCGCTAAGTCAGCAGATTGTGATGTTCACGCGTAACGGCCAGCAGAACGCGGAGTTGCGTTTACATCCGGCAGACCTTGGCGCTATCCAGATCAGCCTGAAACTGGATAACGACCAGGCACAAATTAATCTGGTTTCCGGCCATAGCCACGTCAGAGCGGCACTGGAAGCCGCAATACCGCAGTTGCGCAGTGCGCTGGCAGAAAGCGGTATTAACCTGGGCGAGAGTCAGGTGAGCAGTGACAGTTCCGCGCAGGGCCAGCAATTCCAGCAACAACAGGAGGCGCGCCGCGATGGAGAGCACGGCCGCTTCTCCCTCACCCAGGACAGTGACACCGACATTACGCCGATTGCCGTTCCCGCCGCCCTTCAGGCTCGTGTTAGCGGCAACAGCGCCGTCGATACTTTCGCCTGACAGCGGCAAACGCTGAAGGTAAGCGTAAAACCCGCGTCTTATCTACCCATTGGTTTGACTTAAGACGCGGATAATCTGTCCCGTGAGCCGAGAGGCTTGCCCATAATTCACAGGAAGTAACTGCAACCATGTCTGATAACGCGAAAGCAAAAGGCCGCAAACGTAAACTCTTAATACCAGTGTTGCTCATTGTAACGCTGGCCGCTTGCAGCGCGGCAGGGTATGCAGTCTGGCGAATGATGAATAAACATGAGGGCGATAAGCCTGAGGTGGCGAAAGTTGAACCGCCTCCCGCTCCGGTCTTTTTTGCACTTGATACATTTACGGTTAACCTGGTCAATCCCGACAACGATCCCGACCGCGTGCTTTACGTAGGCTTTACCCTGCGTCTGGCCGATGAGGATACCCGGCGTCGGTTGAATGACTATCTGCCTGAGGTGCGCAGCCGTTTGCTGCTGCTGCTCTCGCGTCAAAGCGCTGCGACGCTGGCGACAGAGCAAGGAAAGCAGGCGCTTGTTGAACAAATCAAACAGGCGCTGACACCCCCGCTGGTAAAAGGTCAACCTCCGCAGGCTGTAAGCGACGTGCTGTTTACTGCCTTCATTTTGAGGTGAATCAATGGGCGATAGCATTCTTTCCCAGGCTGAAATTGACGCCCTTTTAAACGGCGACAGTGGCAGCGCGGAAGAAGAAAAGAAACAAAACGGACCGGAAGGTGATATTCGTCCTTACGATCCGAATACCCAGCGCCGCGTGGTGCGCGAGCGTTTGCAGGCGCTGGAGATTATTAACGAGCGTTTTGCCCGTAGTTTCCGTATGGCGCTGTTTAACCTGCTGCGCCGTAGCCCGGATATCAGCGTCGGGGCGATCAAGATTCAGCCGTATCATGAGTTTGCCCGCAATCTGCCGGTGCCAACCAACCTGAACCTGATCCACCTGAAACCGTTGCGTGGTACAGCGCTGGTGGTGTTCTCACCAAGCCTGGTGTTTATCGCTGTCGACAACCTGTTTGGTGGCGACGGACGTTTTCCGACGAAAGTTGAAGGCCGTGAGTTTACCCATACCGAGCAGCGCGTTATTCGCCGCATGCTGAAGCTGGCGCTGGATGGTTACAGCGACGCATGGAAAGCCATTTATCCACTGGACGTTGAGTATGTACGTTCAGAGATGCAGGTAAAGTTCACCAACATCACCACTTCACCGAACGATATCGTGGTTAACACGCCGTTCCAGGTGGAGATTGGTAACCTGGTGGGTGAGTTTAATATCTGCATCCCGTTTTCAATGATTGAACCGCTGCGCGAGCTGCTGGTGAACCCACCGCTCGAAAACTCTCGTCAGGAAGATAACCACTGGCGCGACAACCTGGTCAAACAGGTGCAGCACTCTGAGCTGGAATTGATTGCGCACTTTGCCGAAACCTCACTGCGTCTGTCACGGATTTTGCAGCTGAAACCCGGTGACGTGCTGCCGATTGAGAAGCCGGAACGCATTATCGCCCATGTCGATAGCGTCCCGGTCTTAACCAGCCAATATGGCACGATGAATGGTCAGTACGCGCTCCGTGTCGAACACCTGATTAACCCGATTTTGAATTCGCTGAACGAGGAACAGCCCCATGACTGACAGTAATAAACCGTCTGACGATATCTCTGCGGACGATCTGTGGGCTGAAGCGATGAATGAGCAGGTCGGCAGCAGCAGTGCGCCGCAGACCGACGACGTCTTCAAATCATTCGACAGCGGCAACGTCGCTGGATCGCTGCAGGATATCGATCTGATTATGGATATCCCGGTGAAACTCACCGTGGAACTGGGTCGCACCAAAATGACCATTAAAGAGCTGCTGCGTTTAACGCAGGGTTCGGTGGTCTCGCTGGATGGCCTGGCAGGTGAACCGCTTGATATTCTGATCAACGGCTACCTGATCGCTCAGGGTGAAGTTGTCGTGGTGAACGACAAATATGGCGTGCGCATCACTGACATCATCACCCCATCTGAACGTATGCGTCGTCTGAGTCGCTAAGAGTCACATTATGAATAGCCAGAATCAAACGCTGCAACCGGCTGCACCGCACGCTCAGGCGATCTCAACCGGCTCTATGCTGGCTCAGGTCAGCAGCGTATTAGCCGTAATTATCTTATTGATTCTGGCCTGCGCCTGGCTGGCACGCCGTGTCGGCTTCGCGCCGAAAAAGGTCAGCAGCCAGGAGCTTAAACTCACCGCCAGCGTATCGGTGGGCCAGCGTGAGCGGGTGGTGATTATCGATACCGCCGATGCCCGTCTGGTGCTGGGCGTCACCGCACAGCAGGTTACCCATCTGCACACGCTGCCGCCGGGTGAACCGGTCGCTGTGACGCCGGTGAACAGTGCGCCACAGGATTTTCGTCAGCTGTTACAGAACCTGGTTAAACGTCCCGGAAAACCACAATGATGCGTCGACTGCTTCCTTTACTGCCACTGCTGTTACTGGCACCGGTTGCCCATGCCCAGCTGCCGGGCCTGGTGAGCCACTCACTGCCGAACGGCGGTCAGAGCTGGTCCCTGCCGGTTCAGACGCTGGTTTTTATCACTGCACTGACCTTTATTCCGGCCGTGCTGCTGATGATGACCAGTTTCACCCGCATCATCATCGTGTTTGGCTTACTGCGTAACGCCCTTGGCACGCCCTCGGCGCCGCCTAACCAGGTGCTGCTTGGACTGTCGCTGTTTCTGACCTTCTTTATTATGGCGCCGACGTTCGACAAAATTTATCAGGACGCTTATCTGCCATTCAGTCAGGACAAGATCAGCATGGATGTGGCGATCGATAAAGGCGCCCAGCCACTGCGCGAATTTATGCTGCGTCAGACCCGCGAAGCCGATTTAGCGCTGTTTGCCCGTCTGGCGAATACCGCCCCAATTGCCGGCCCTGAAGCGGTGCCGATGCGCATTCTACTGCCCGCCTATGTCACCAGCGAGTTGAAGACGGCGTTCCAGATTGGCTTTACCGTGTTTATCCCGTTCCTGATCATCGATCTTGTGGTTGCCAGTGTGCTGATGGCGCTGGGAATGATGATGGTCCCGCCAGCGTCTATCGCGCTGCCGTTTAAACTGATGCTGTTTGTTCTGGTCGATGGCTGGCAACTGCTGGTCGGTTCACTGGCGCAAAGCTTCTACTCCTGATCCCCCTTTTCTTACCGGAGCAACATATGACACCTGAATCAGTAATGGTAATGGGACAGGAAGCGATGCGCGTCGCCCTGATGCTGGCCGCCCCGCTGCTGCTGGCAGCCCTGGTCAGTGGCCTGCTGATCAGCCTGATCCAGGCGGCGACCCAGGTCAACGAACAGACCTTATCCTTTATTCCTAAGATTCTGGCCGTTGCCACCACCGGTATCATTGCCGGTCCGTGGATGCTGAATCTGCTGCTGGATTATATCCGCACCGTCTTTACTAACCTGCCATACATCATCGGCTGATGATTACTCTCGATAGCAGCCAGCTGGTTCATTGGGTCAGCCAGTTCTTCTGGCCTCTGGTGCGCATCATGGCATTATTCGCCACTGCTCCCATCCTCAATGAACGATCTATCAGCAAGCGTGTCAAAATCGGTCTGGCGGTGATGATCACCTGGCTGGTCATGCCGCTGTTACCGGCTGTTAATGTGACGCTGTTTTCACCTCCCGGCTTTCTGCTGCTGATTCAGCAGATGCTGATAGGTATTGCCCTCGGCTTCACCATGCAGTTCGCGTTTGCGGCTGTGCGCCTTGCCGGTGAAGTGATTGGTTTGCAGATGGGCATCTCGTTCGCCACCTTTTTCGATCCCGGCAGCCGCCTGAACATGCCAGTGCTGGCCCGTTTTCTCGACATGCTGGCGATGCTGCTGTTCCTGACCTTTAACGGGCATCTGTGGCTGATTTCGCTGCTGGTGGACAGTTTTCATACGCTGCCGATTGGCGGTGAGCCGGTAAATGCCAACGCGTTTATGGCGCTGGTGAAGTCAGGCGGATTAATTTTCCTTAACGGCATGATGTTAGCGCTGCCCTTAATCGTTTTGTTACTCATGGTAAATCTGGTACTGGGTTTGTTAAATCGTGTTTCACCACAGTTATCAATCTTCGCAATTGGCTTCCCTATTACCTTATCAGTTGGAATTTTAACCATCAGCTTGCTGATGCCCCTGCTAGCCCCGTTCTGTGAACGTTTATTCGGTGAAATTTTTGATTTACTCGCCCTGTTCCTGACAGAACTATCCCGTCCCTGAACATTAAGTTTCTAACTACCTTTGCAAAATGACACTTAAGTATCACAAAACCATCCATGCATCTTCAGAACCATGTTTTCCAGAATGCAACTAAGGAAATTCTGATAAACGTGCGCAGAGTCTGAAAATAATTCTTATTAAACCGGGCTTCGCGTATTTTAGTTGGGTGGTTCACAGAAGCGGTCAGACTGTGAATGTGCAGGCTAAATCGGCAAATCACTGTATTTACAAGAAAAAATTCTTTAAGTGATTTTTCTTGTTAAAAAAGTGTTTTTCCGGCATTGTCAACGCACGTTGAGACTTCACACTTTCGTAAAACAAATGTTTTTGAGAATTGTCCTATCAGAAAACGCTTTGTTTTCTAGGATAGTGATACAGCTCTCAAAAATGAGTTTTACTGCTTCCGACACTTCACTGGCACTCCCCCGCCATGGTCGGAGAGTGTGTGACGTCATGGCGGCACAAAATTTTTGCAGAACGGGTCAGGGATGAAGACTTTTACGGGCGGTTGCCTGTTGCCAAACTGCACGAGCAGAATAAAAAGTATCTAAGAAATCTCTCTCGTACCGCAACGCGTATTCATCGTTGATTTAAACGGATAACAAATTGGTGAGGGTCGCTATTATGCCAACTATTATTATGGATTCCTGCAACTACACACGCCTGGGATTATCAGACTATATGTCTTTAAAAGGAGTTAAGAAGAAAAATATCTCTTCTGTCTCCGATATTGAGCAACTACAGCAGAAATGTGAGCAATTAAATCCTGGTGTCGTCTTTATTAATGAAGATTGTTTCATTCATGAGTCAGATTCCAGTGAACGTATTCGCAGTATTATTACGCAGCATCCGGACACACTGTTCTTTATATTCATGGCGATTAGCAATATCCATTTTGAGGAATATCTCTACGTTCGTAAGAACCTGATTATTACATCAAAATCGATGAAGACATCGACCCTGGACTCCTTACTCGGCACCTATTTGCAGAAGAAGCTTAACCAGTCTGCACGCATCTCTTCTGGCATGGATGTTCATCCATTAACGTTGAGCCAGACTGAGTCAAACATGCTGAAGATGTGGATGTCAGGTCATGATACCATTCAGATCTCAGATAAAATGCAAATTAAGGCCAAAACGGTATCGTCACACAAAGGTAATATTAAACGCAAAATCAAAACCCATAATAAGCAGGTTATTTATCATGTGGTGCGTTTGACCGATAATGTGACCTCGGGTATTTACGTTAATATTCGCTGATCGTAAATCCTGAAGAACCGGCCGGTATGGCCGGTTTTTTTTTGCACTAAATTGCGATCCATGTCTCATTCTTACTGCTAACCTTTTTCGCTCTTTTGCCGATGTTATGCCTTATAACAACAGCCTCAAGAGAGCAAGGATATGAACACTGCATTAGATAATGATGGACAGAAAAGCGCTGGCATCTGGCAGAATCTCCGCCTGGTGCCGCTGTTTAGCCTGATCTTCGGCGGCATTTTGCTGCTGTTCGCACTCTGCATTGGTGTCGCCAGTTACTTTCTGATTTTAAGCAACCACTCACTTGATGATGCCACGGACGAAATTCAGGTTCGTATGGGCCTTTCTAACAGTTCAAACCACCTGCGTACTGCGCGACTGACCATTATTCAGGCGGGTGCCGCCGCGCGTATCGGTGAAATGGACGATTTTCGTGCCAATATCGCCGCCGCTGAAAAACGTATTCAACAGGCAAAGCAGGGGTTCGCGGTCTATATGGCGCGTGTAGTGAAGACGCCAGCAGACGTTGAACTGGACGCCACACTGCAGACCCGCTTCAACAATTACATCAATAAAGGCCTGATACCGATGATCGATTCCGGTAAACAGGGCAGTTTTGAGGGCATTATCGCTCAGGAGACGGACGTTACCCGCAAGCTGGATGACGAGTACAACGCGGTATTACTCAAAGCGATCAAGATTCGTACTGACCGCGCCAATGCCATTACCGCTGAAGCGGATCAGCAATCGCGCATCGGCTTTATCTCAATGGCTGTGGCGTTCAGTGCCGCACTGGTGCTGGTGCTGCTGACCTTTGTGTTCCTGCGCCGCGTGGTCATTAGCCCCCTGCGTCAGTCTGTGCTGCGTATCGAGCGTATTGCGCAGGGCGATCTGACCTCCGCCCCCCTGCCCTTTGGTCGCAGTGAGATTGGTACACTGATCCACAATCTGCAGCTGATGCAGCAGTCGCTGGTGACCACCGTGGGTACGGTGCGTGAAGGCGCAGTGGCCATTTATCAGGGTTCCAGCGAAATATCAGCCGGTAACACCGATCTCTCATCCCGTACCGAGCAGCAGGCAGCGGCACTGGAGCAGACCGCAGCCAGCATGGAACAACTTACCGCCACAGTGAAACAGAACGCCGAGAATGCGCATCACGCCAGTCAGCTCGCCGCAGATGCCTCAGGCAAAGCGCGCAGCGGAGGCGATCTGGTCAATAATGTCGTGAAAACCATGACCAATATTTCCGGCAGCTCGAAGAAAATCGCTGAGATCACCAATGTCATTAATAGCATTGCGTTCCAGACCAATATTCTGGCGCTGAACGCGGCGGTTGAAGCGGCACGGGCCGGTGAACAGGGACGTGGTTTTGCGGTGGTAGCGAGCGAAGTGCGAAATCTGGCCCAGCGCAGTGCGCAGGCTGCTAAAGAGATAGAATCTTTAATAGCGGAGTCGGTTACGCTGATCAATGACGGTTCGCATCAGGTCGGCGCGGCCGGGAACACGATGGGTGAAATTGTAGAAGCAGTCCGTCGCGTCACCGACATTATGTCAGAGATTGCAGCAGCGTCGGATGAACAGAGCCGTGGCATTCAGCAGGTGAGCCAGGCGGTTACCGAGATGGATAACGTTACCCAGCAGAACGCCTCTCTGGTGGAAGAAGCTTCAGCCGCAGCAGCCTCGCTTGAAGATCAGGCCGGTAAATTAACACAGGCGGTAGCCGCATTCCGCCTGCACGACTCCCCCGCTACCGCAGGTGTGGCTCCACGCGCCGCTGCACCACTCAAAACACCGGCACTGGCAGCACGTCCTGCGCTCGCCACCGGTACTGATAACTGGGAAACCTTCTAAGCTCTTCGGCAATCATCCCGGGCGGGCGACGACTGCCGGGGGATTACCAACAGCAAAAAGCCGCGTTTCCGTATACGGAAACGCGGCTTTTTTATTGCGCCTCAGGTTCAGGCATCGTGGCAAGGCTCTACAAAAATGCCATCCGGCTGGTTTGTTTCATTAAAAAACCAGATACCCAATGGGTAATCTTCCAGCGCCACTAAAAACATAGTGCCTTCATTGAATGGCTCCATAGCCAGAATGTTGCCTGTGCGACGTGGGCCGCCATCGGTTTTAACGCTGACGCGGTCATTTACCTTCATTTCGGTTCTCCAGATAATATCCTGAATACAGTCTAAACGAAGAACCGTGCCAATGCAGCGCGTTACCGGCGGGCAATAACCCAGACGGCGTGAATGATGCCCGGGATATAACCACAGATCGTCAGCAGGATGTTCAGCCAGAATGCGCCGCCAAAACCAACCTGCATAAACACGCCCAGTGGTGGCAGCAATATCGCGATAATAATTCGTAAAATGTCCATGACCATTCCTTTAGGTATTGATAAAAATCAGCTTTATTATCAACTATAGCTGAATATGCTCTGTCAGGACATAAAGTCAGGTAAATCTGAGTAAGGATAAAGTTTTGCAGTATCTTAACGTTTTACCGCAAGATTTCTTACGCGCCTCGCCTATACACTTCCCTGACTGCACCACCCCAATAGGTGCAGCCAACATGCAAGTAACAAGGATTTTGCCCGCGCAGCGCGGGCTTTTTTTTGCCTGAAATTTGCCCGCGCCCGCCTTTCTGCATCAGGTTCTATACTCAATATTCTGTTTGCTCTCAGGAGTCAGAAAATGAAAGACGAAATGCAGCACAGCGAGGGTCAGCCGTCAGATTTACAGGTTGATATCGAGGGTTTACTAACGGCTATTCAGGCCAGAACGTCTGGAGAAATTCGGGAGTATATGGATCAGGACCAGCAGCCACGGCTGGAAGTTGAAGGCCGGGTTTTTCACTCCTACACCGAACTGGCAGAGGCGTTTGAGATCGACATTTCGAATTATCGCGCCTGAGAATTTGATGGCTGAAATCGATTTCAAAAAAATACCCGGCGGGAAGGCCGGGTAAAAAACTCATTCGTTACACCAGGGAATTCTTAACACCTCTGCAGATTACCCTATCCCTGGATTGAAACAAGCATCAGATATGCACATTTTTGCAACATGTCAGACAGATATGGAAAAATGTTACCGGAAACACCGCGCCAGCTGGTCATTGCGCCCCGCACACTTCATGCATCCCTCGGATTATTGCGACCTGGTTTTAAGAATTATCCTGGATTTCGGGCCAATGACGCAGGAAAAAAAGTGTGAGCCATATTCAACTATAATATTGAAAAATCGCCGCTTTAGCCGCGAACGTGATGAAAGGAGCCTGTTAATGCCCGATCTCCACCAGCCGTTAATGGTTATTACCGATCTGGATGGTTCACTACTGGACCATCATACCTATCGCTGGGATGCGGCCACCGAGTGGCTCACCACGCTGAAACACCATGCGGTTCCGCTGGTGATCTGTTCCAGCAAAACAGCCGCCGAAATTATTCCGCTGCAAAAAAGGCTCGGCATCAGCGGTTCGCCGTTTATTTCTGAGAATGGCGCAGTGATACAGACACAGGATCAACAGCGGATTCGCCTGCCTGACAACACGCTGACTTATGACAACCTCTGTCTGCGCCTGGCTGCTTTAAAAAAAGATTTTCGCTTTACCGGTTTTCATGACTTCTCTGATCCGGAAGTTGCCTCAATGACTGGATTAAGCGAAGCGGAATCAGCGCTGTCCCGTCAGCGCGACGCTTCTGAAGTCATTGTCTGGCGCGACAGTGACGAAGCCTTTGATCGTTTTCATGACGCACTACGCGCTCAAGGCCTGGCGCTGACCCAGGGCGGACGTTTCTGGCATGTCCTGCCCGCCGGGAGCGGCAAAGGCGAAGCGCTACGCTGGCTGCTGGATCACTTCCCCGGAGAGACACGCACCACAATCGGCCTGGGCGACGGGCCTAATGATGCGCCGATGCTGGATGCGGTTGATTATGCCGTGGTGATTAAAGGCTACAGTAAAACGCCGGTGACACTCAGCCGGACCAACCCTGCTCAGGTTTATCACACGGCTCATCATGGCCCTGAAGGCTGGCGTGAAGGGCTGGACTATTTTCTGACTCAATCTCAATAAGCTGCCCACGGGCATTAAAAGGATGATGCGATGAGTGACTTTTACCAGAATGGCGTAATCACTAACTTCCACAACCTTACCCACCGCAGTGTGGAGTCGCTGGAAAAAGAGATGGTACGCTTTGCCCGCAAACGCAAAATGGGGCTGATCCTGCCATCGCTATTTTCTGAACTTGAAGGCCCGGCGCTGACAAAAATCGTTGATGAACTGGCTAAAGTGCCTTATCTGGATGAAATCGTGATTGGTCTGGACCGTGCCGACCGCGACCAGTTCCTGTTTGCCCGCGAATTCTTCTCCCGTCTGCCGCAACGGCATCGCATTCTGTGGAACGATGGCCCACGCCTCAAGGCGATCGATGCGGAACTGGATAAAGAGGGTCTGTCACCCACCAATCCGGGTAAAGGCCGCAATGTCTGGTTTTGTACCGGTTATACCCTGGCGTCGGACCGCACCAGCTGTGTGGCATTGCATGACTGCGATATTGTCACCTATGAGCGCGGCATGCTGGCCCGTCTGCTTTACCCGCTGGCAAACCCGGCGTTTCAGTATGAATTCTGTAAAGGGTTCTATGCGCGGGTTGCGGATGGCAAGCTTAATGGCCGCGTAGGCCGTCTTCTGGTCGGGCCGCTGCTGCGCTCGCTGCAGAAAGTCTATGGCCATTCCGAATATCTGGATTATCTGTCGAGCTTCCGCTATCCGCTCTCCGGCGAGTTCGCTATGCGAACCCATGTGCTGAACGGCATTAAAATCCCCGGCGACTGGGGGCTTGAGATTGGTGTGCTGTCAGAGATTTACCGCAACTACACCACCCGTCAGTCGTGCCAGGTGGAAATCGCCGATAATTACGATCACAAGCATCAGCCACTGGCGGAAGATGATGGCACCGGCGGCCTGAAGCGTATGAGCAGCGATATCGTCCAGTCACTGCTGCGTAAGCTCGCCACCATGGGTGTGCCGTTGACCAGCGACTCGTTTCGTGTTTTGAAGGCAACCTATTACCGTAATGCGCTGGATATGATGGAGACCTATAACCACGAAGCGGCGATGAACGGGCTGAAGTTTGATCAGCATGTGGAAGAGGCAGCAGTAGAGATGTTTACCCAGTCCATTCTGGAAGCGGGCCAGGCTTTTATTGAGCGACCTAACGATAAGCCGTTTATACCGAGCTGGAGCCGTGTCCAGTCTGCTTTTCCGGACGTGCTGCAGCGTATCTATCAGGCCGTTGAAGAGGATAACGACGGGAATGTCTGAAACAGGACGGCACAGGGACGTGCCGGGCCATCAATAAACTTTAAGCGGGCCTGGCGGGTCACTGGACCCACAGGCCTGTATGCTATTAGCTCGCCAGTTGCTCAGGATTCAGGGCGCTCAGCTCATCACTACGAAAGGCTTCACTGCGCACAGCATAACCGTCGTACCAGCGGCATTCCACCATGCCACTCGCGAAGCCGGTCACCACCATCGTCTGTCCCTGTTCCTTGTGCTGCACTTCTTCACTGATTGCGAAAACCATATTGCGCTCCTTTGATTACCTGTGTGTTATTAACCTGAGTGACTATTTTCTTTATAGCAGGCGAAGAAGGTTCCTGCCTGTTAAGGCACGCAAAAAAAGGGCAAATTCGGAATTAATCAGCTGGATATGCGGAAAATAAAAAAAGCGGATAAAAACTTATCCGCTTTGATGAAGTCTTGACGCTGACGTCAGATTTTACAGCCTTCGCAATCGGCTTCGTCGCCGAGATCATCCGGCACTTCGCTGGCTTTTTTCTCCGCTTTCGCTTCAGCCTGCTCAAGTTGTGCGTCGATATCAAATTCAAACATGTCGTCGTTCATCGTCATTCTCCTGACCGTAAATCACAGTGCGCTTTATACCGATTTTCCGCGCACTCTGGCAATAAGGTTAACCACTAACAGCACGATCGACCCAATGATAAAACCAAGCACCAGGTTTGCGCCATTACTCAGGAGCATGGCGATCCAGCCGTTAAAGCCGCTGCTGACTTGCCCGATGAGGTGATGCAGCGGTTCAATGCCATGCACCACGATGCCACCACCCACAAGGAACATCGCGATGGTGCCGACCACTGAAAGAATCTTCATCAACCAGGGCGCTGCAGCCAGCAGCACGCTGCCGATGCCCTGCGCAAGCCGCGAGGTTTTTTCACGCAGCCAGAAGCCAAGGTCATCAATTTTCACGATGGCGGCCACGATGCCGTACACGCCAATGGTGACCAGAATCGCGATGCCCGCCAGAATAATCACCTGGTTAAGCAGCGGTGCGTCCGACACAATCCCTAAGGTAATCGCGACAATTTCAGCAGAGAGAATGAAATCCGTGCGCACCGCCCCTTTGATCTTCTTCTTCTCGAACTCTGCCGCATTCTCTTTAGCCAGTGAGTCAAGTCGCTGCTTGCGCGCTTCCGGTGATTTGCTCTGCTTATCCTGTTGTAGCGTGTGCATGACCTTTTCAACGCCTTCGTAACAGAGATAGGCCCCGCCAATCATCAGCAGCGGCGTGATAAGCCAGGGCGCAAACGCAGAGATGACCAGCGCCATGGGCACCAGGATCAGTTTGTTGAGGAACGAGCCCTTGGCAACGCCCCAGACCACAGGCAGCTCACGATTGGCTTTTACGCCGGTGACCTGCTGTGCATTCAGCGACAGATCGTCGCCCAGTACGCCAGCGGTTTTTTTTGCCGCCACTTTCCCCATGACGGAAATATCGTCCAGAAGTGTTGCAATATCATCAAGTAAAGTCAGTAAACTGGTGCCTGCCAAAATTCTTATCCTTAGTCTGGTTCGTTATGTTGACAACATGGGCAGCGCTCAATTTCCGTAACGGTCATCTCTGCAATGCCCTCACAATCCCACTCCACCCGTACCGTCTCACCTGCTTTGCCTTCAGCATGCAAATATTTGCTGACCGGGCTTTCGGTCATGCCGGTAATCTCCTCCGTGGCAATAAGCCTGTCACCGCAGTAGACCCGCGCAGTCGCTTTGGTGTTAACCATCCGCTCGTCACGAATCTGATAGAGGCGTTTTACCGTCAGTTTTATGCTGCTCATTTAGGCTCCTGGCCACGGAGAAAGCGCAGATCTAACCAATTATGTTCCTGATTAGCAATCAGCGTTGTAATGATGAATACCCTGATGGTCGACCTCGGCACTCTCCGACATCGCCATCAGCCACTCCTCCAGCCGCTCCAGCAGATCCTGATCCGTCAGGCGCAGTTTGCCCCGTAGCGCACACTCCCAGATGATCAGTACTTTCCAGCCGCCCTCCTGCAGCTGGCGCACATAGCGCCGATCACGTTCAACATTGCTGTTGATTTTGCCGGTCCAGAACTCTGTTCGCGTCGCCGGCATCTTAAACAGATAGCAGTGATGGCGATGCCAGAAACAGCCATGAACGAAGATGATTGCCTGCTGTTCTGTCAGAACGAAATCAGGCCGACCCGGCAGGTTTTTATCCTGCACGCGAAAGCTGAATCCCCGGTCTTTCAGCAACAGTGCAATACGTTGCTCAATGGCCGTATCCTGAGCGCGAATAGCACGCATATTTTTGCTGCGCGTTTCGCTGGAGTGAACATCAGCCATAACCTCTCCTTTTTTGCTGGTTCTGTAACTTTAGTCTGCGCCACGAAAAGCGAAAGCTGTCGCCGGATGAGTTCGGAGAGTATGCCGCAAAAACAGAACTTTCCGGGGCGCTGGCACGGGGCACATCCCGGCAATTTCCTCATAGCGTCTGGAGTGATAGCATAGGCGCCTTACTGTTAAGGAAAAACGCATGCATTCCGCCGCTCTCGCTGCCCCACTCTCTGCTGCACCCTCATCTGCTGACGCGTCTGAGCTTGTTCAGCAGGTGCTGGCAATCTATTCAGTTCGTGATCTTACGGCCCGCCTGCATCAGGCAGGGTTTTCCTGCTGGACGCCATCACTGCTGAACCGGATCCGTCAGGGTAAAAGCGCCTTGCCGCCGTTGTGCGAGGCGGAGCTGTCGCTGCTGCAAAGTCTGCTGCCGACCCGACCGGCCCATTATGATAATCCTGAGTTTCGTTTCATCGATCTTTTTGCCGGGATTGGCGGCATTCGTAAAGGATTCGAGGCAATTGGCGGCAAGTGCGTCTTCACCAGTGAATGGAATAAAGAGGCGGTTCGCACTTACAAAGCCAATCACTACAGCGATCCGCTGGAACATCACTTTAATACCGATATCCGTCAGGTTACCCAGCCGGAAGGTCTGACCGATGACGACGCGATTTACCGCGCGATTGATGCGGCGATCCCTGATCACCAGGTACTGCTGGCGGGTTTTCCCTGTCAGCCCTTTTCGCTGGCGGGCGTCAGCAAGAAAAATGCGATGGGACGCGCGCACGGTTTTGAGTGTCAGGTGCAGGGCACGCTGTTTTTCGATGTCGCCCGTATTCTGGCCGCCAAGAAACCGCCCTTCTTTGTGCTGGAGAATGTGAAAAACCTTAAGAGCCATGATAAAGGCCGCACCTTCGCCATTATCATGGAGACGCTGGATGAGCTGGGCTATGACGTGGCCGATGCCGGAGCCGGTAGCCCGGACGCCAAAGTGATCGACGCGCGTCACTTTCTGCCACAGCATCGCGAACGCATTGTGCTGGTGGGTATCCGCCGCGACCTGAAGAAGCAGGACTTTACGCTACGCGACATTCGCCGTTTCTATCCGGCGCAGGTGCCCAGCCTGCAGAGCCTGCTGGAGCGCGCGCCAGACGACAAATATATTCTGTCGCCGGTGTTATGGCGCTACCTCTACCAGTATGCGAAAAAACATAAAGCGAAAGGCAATGGCTTTGGTTTTGGTCTTAACGATCCGCGTAATCCTGATTGCTGCGTGCGGACGCTGTCGGCGCGGTACTATAAAGATGGCTCAGAAATTCTGATTGACCGCGGCTGGGACAGCGCTGTTGGCGAAGCAGCGTTTCAGGATGCAGACAATATGGCACGACGGCCCCGTCGTCTCTCCCCGCGCGAGTGCGCCCGTCTGATGGGCTTCGATGTGCCTGGCCGTGAGCCGTTCCGCATTCCGGTCTCGGACACGCAGGCTTATAAACAGTTTGGGAACTCGGTGGTTGTGCCGGTGTTTGCGGCAGTCGCGCAGCTGCTGCTGCCACATATACGTCAGCTGAAATCGTAATGGTTCTGAAATAAAAAAACCCGTCCTGCGACGGGTTTCTGTTTTATTTCTTCTTCTTGCTCTGTTTCTTGAGCAGCAGACGAATCTGCTTCAACTCGCTGGCGCTCAGTCCATCGGATTTCACGTCAGTGGCACCTGATCCCTCAGTCCCCTCTTCGGTGATGTCCTGATTATCAATCGCCGGATGGGGATGCGTTTCCAGACTGGCCTGCAAACGTTGCACAATTTCCTGACTCATTGAAATCTGGTTTTCCAGCGCCAGCTGTTTAATCGTTTCTTTCAACTCAGGATCAATTTTAATTGTTAAATTAACAGTTTCGGTCATCGGGCAGCTCCTTTTTGTTATCGCTACACGCTACCGGATGCCCGTTTCGATTAATATACTGTCATAAAAATTTAATATTCAGTTTTCAATGGGGTGAAGTCACGCAGTACGCCCTCATCCAGCCCCACCAGATTGCCCTGCAGTTCGGCATAAAGTTTCGCCATGTAGCGCACCAGGAAATCGGCGTTATGCTCAGCTAACATGCGGCCGGTTTCGGTGTGCATGGTTTCCGGCAGGCGCAACAGCTTCTTCTGGAAATGGTCCAGCGTCCACTTAACATCATTCAGCTCGCGATCTCTGCCCAGCGGGTCCTGACTGTCAAATAACGGGCGATTCAGCGCACCCGCCGTGTAAAAAACGCGCGCCAGTCCGATTGCACCCAGTGACTCCAGCCGGTCAGCATCCTGGACGATTTTAGCTTCCAGTGTCTGAGGCGGTATGCCAGCACTGAAACTGTGAGTTTTAACGGCATGCATCACCGCATCAATCTTCTCAGCAGGGAAATCGAGAAAGTCCTGCTGCAGAATGCGCTGGGTTTCCGTGGCGGCATAGGTTGAGGCGAGATGACGTTCCGGATGATTTTTTGGCAGATTAACCACATCGTGAAAATAACAGGCGGTGAGCACTACCAATGGATCAGCGGGTGTACCCGTCATGATTCGCTGCGCGCTCATCCAGACGCGCCGTAAATGGGCAATATCGTGCGCGCCGTCGTCGTGGATCCAGTTCGCCTGAAACCAGCTTTCATAGCGAGATTGCCAGAGTGTGAGTGACATAGTCTATCTCCCTGTAGTGACCGACAGCAGATTCTCTGTCGTGTTCAGTGCACGAACGGCAAGCCATCATAGCGACTGGCTAATGACACTTTTTTTACAGTGCTGTTGAAAAGAGCGGCGCTGCCAGTTTTTCGGGCAGAAAAATGAGATCTGGATCATCTGTATAGCATCTCTGTTACACAATAACCGCAATTTCGGCGGTTTTCAGCCTTTCCTCAGTGAATTGCTGCTAAGAAAATTAGTTTAACAGCTGTAATGTTTTGTCGATGTTTAACCGATAATACAGACCCTGTTTAACTTTTTTTTGTCACGTGTTTAATTGTAAAACTGTGCACAAAAGCAGGTGAAAAAGTCTGAAAAGGTTCCTATTTTTATCGTTATAACGTACTGTATCCGGGCTAATCGTCGTGTTGCGTCCATGATATCTAAAGCGTTGGTGCGCTTTTTGCATTTTGCGTTTTTTTAATACCCAACGTGACAACTTTAAAGTGACTGTCAGGCGACAAATTATTAAGCAAAATGATTTAAAGCTTTTATGATGACTCTGAGATGTGACGTGAATGGATGTTTACAGCAGTAACCGGGTTCTACTAATAAAAAAGAGGTAATCAATGAAAGAACGGCCGATTCTTTTTTCCGAACAGCGTGTTCGTGCCCTGTTGGTTGGCCAGCAAACGCAAACCCGGCGCATTATGAAAACTCAGGCTTTCGGTCCGGGACAGGATCATCACGAGGGCGTGCACGCCTTCGATGTGAGTGCTAACCATCTGCACGGCTACAAAATGATGTCGATGGCTGACATCAGCTATCAATGCCCCTATGGCAAACCGGGTGACATACTCTGGGTGCGTGAAACCTGGCGTGGCCCAATGGTGCCAGAGAGCGATCTGGCCGAATATGAACGTGACCCGACGCCGTTTCGCCTGCCGGAATATTGCCAGTATCGGGCCGACAGTAATGAGCTGGGTCAGCATGCACTGAGTACGCCAGAGGCCGAAGAGTTTGGCTGGCAGACCGCCATCCATATGCCTCGCTGGGCCAGCCGTATCAACCTCGAAATTACCGGCGTCCGCGCGGAGAAAATTCAGGACATCAGTGAAGATGACATCCGGGCAGAGGGCGTACAGACCGATTCGCACTTCCTGAATAACTTCTTCACCATGAACGCCAACTCAGAATCGCCTAAAGAGGCGTATCGCAAAGCCTGGGAAAAACAGTACGGCGCGACCAGCTGGGAAGTGAATCCCTGGGTCTGGGTCATTGAATTTCAGCGCATCGAACGCAACTAATGCTTTAGCCCTGCGCTTTGCGGGTTGAATCACAGACAACGGTCGCGCTAACGGGTTGAATAGACAGCCTTCAGCCCTGTAGCCAGCAACTGGTGCCAGCATTCGATGCTGGCATTTTTATATCTGCCGCGTCAGGATAGTGAAATAGTCCGATTCTGTGCGGGAGTTGCGATGTTTAAATGGCCCTGGAAAACGCATGACGACATGCTGGCTACATTACCGTGGCAGCAGGGTCTGGCACAGCCGGTATTCAGCCTGCTCAGCAATGACGAGCAACAGGCGTTGGTTGAGCTGGCAAAGCGCTTTCTGCAGCAGAAAAAACTGGTGCCTCTCGAGGGTGCACAGCTTGATGAACTGCGCAGCGTGCGCATCGCCCTGCTCTTTTCTCTGCCTGTCCTGAAGCTGGGTCTGGAGTGGCTGGACGGTTTTCACGATGTGCTGATCTATCCCGAGCCATTCGAGGTCGACGATCACTGGCAGGATGAGCATGGGCTGGTTCACAGTGCGCCTGCCGTTCACTCAGGACAGAGCTGGACACAGGGACCGGTAGTCCTCAACTGGCTGGATATTCAGGACTCCTTTGACCTCTCCGGCTTTAATCTGGTTATTCATGAGGTGGCACATAAGCTGGATGCGCGCGGCAGTGGTTACACCAGCGGTGTTCCGGTGATACCGCTGCGAGACGTGGCGCAGTGGGAAAAGGATTTGCGTGCCGCGATGGCAGAAATTGAGAGTGAGGTCGAGCTGGTGGGCGAACAGGCTGCCACTATTGATCCTTATGCCGCCAGCGATCCGGCTGAGTGCTTCGCTGTGCTCTCAGAATATTTCTTTACGGCCCCGGTTCTGCTGGCAGAACGCTTTCCCGCCATGTATCAGCATCTGCGACAGTTTTATCAGCAGGATCCGCTGACCCGGATCGCTACTGACACGGCGCAAACTGCTTAAATCCCGATCGCTTTGCGTTAAACCTAGCCAGTTGAATGATAATGTATTTTTTGCTGTTGACACCTTAGAGCGACGCCGTTAATATTCGCCTCGTTCAAACGATTCCTCTGTAGTTCAGTCGGTAGAACGGCGGACTGTTAATCCGTATGTCACTGGTTCGAGTCCAGTCAGAGGAGCCAGAATTAGAGAAAGCAGATATCTTCGGATATCTGCTTTTTTGCTTTATACCCGTTGGATATCCCTTCCTTCATATTTATCCCCTTTCAATTAAAAACACGTCATCCCACACCCTTTTTCAGATATGCATTTTGGCAATGGTTGTTCCATTTCATTATTGGCCAATAAGCGGTAGATGCCGTTATGGCACAAACTTGTCTCAAAGAAAAAACGCCGGGCTTTTTAGATCTGAGATTGATACTCGTGGCGTAAGAGACGTTCAGGAGACGTCATTATTGTTTTGCCTGAGTGCATTTTTGCCAAATTGAACCTCTACTCATCAACGGACTCAGCCTCTCAATCCCCTTGCGTAAAAAAGCCCGCTCAGATTACGGGTCTTCAAACACACAAAACACAACAACCACTATTTTTCATGATAGCGATGCACAGCCGGATAATATTCCAGCCCATACAGCTGGCTCAGCGGCAGCAGCAGCTCGACATTGATATCATGCCCATGCTGACTCACTCCGGAGCCACTCAGCAGCTGTTCAAACCAGGCTATCAGTTTCTGTTTCATCTCAGGTTCTCCGCATCGGTTGATAACCTGAGTAAACCTGTTTGTGCGCGCAATCTGAAGCAAAAATTTCTGCGCTGCTTATGCCGGAGATGGCATAAGCAGCCTGCCCGGCTGATTAGTCAGCGCCAGAAACAGGTCTGTTACCGCGTAATCAGCGTCACCCAGTTCGCGCCTTTACCAGCAGGTGCTTCAGCGACCCGTTTCAGTTCGCCGCTGGCAGGATCGATAGCGTAACTGCCAATCACGGCACTCTTCTCGCCGCTGACGATCAGCCATTTGCCCTTTGCATCGATAGCTATACTGCGCGGCTGTTTTTCAACCGGCCAGCTGCCGATTAGCGTTAACTCACCGGATTGTTTATCCACCCGGTAGCCGCTGACGGTGCTGGAGGTGCGCTCGGTCACGTAGATAAATTGCCCATCCGGCGTAATTTTGATGTCTGCCGCCCAGATGCGCGGTGTCGGATCGCTGTAACCCGCCGGGCGCTGCTCGCCATGCTGCAGGTTATATTTCTTCGCCACCGCATTTGGCCAGCGTTTCAGCTCTGTCAGTGAGCCATCCGCCGCGCGCCGGAATTGGGTGATGGTGCCGCTCATTTCCGTGAGGTTATAGAGAAAACGATTATCCGGCGAGATCACCGAATGCCGCGCACCGCTGTTCTTCTCTCCCTGAACAAAGCCGGTGCCCAGTGGCGTGATGGCCCCGTCACTGGCAAAGGTATATTGCAGCACCCGATCCGCGCCAAGATTGCCAACGTAGAGTGAATGGTTAGTGACGTCGGTAATTACGGAATGGGCATGGGGCCCGGTTTTCACTTCGCCCGTGACCTGCGCGGTCACAATCCCTTTGTCATCAATCCGGTTGCTGGTGACGATATCGCTGTCATAGGAGGCGGCCAGCAGATAGCGTCCGCTCTTATCAGTGGTAATCCACGGGAAGCTGGCTGCAACCGGCGTTACCGCCAGTTTCTGCAAATCACCCTGCGGCCCGGTAACGCGCCAGCTGATGATCGAATAAGGCGGACTGCGCAGCGCACCATAGAGATGTTTACCATCCGGGCTGGCCGCCAGCGGCATGATTTTTTTTCCGGCCGGCGTATCGCCCCACCATTTCAGGCTGCCGTTCGCCTCACTGAGCTGATAGCGGGAAACGGTGCCGGATTCAGCATTCGACACATAGACAAAGGTTGTCGCCCACAGCGGGCAGCTACACAGCAGCGGCAGAAGTGCCAGCGCCGTTTTGAGACGGATCATAGGGTCACCTTGATAAGTAGTCTCTGCGTCAGTGCGCAGCAGGCATTACGCTAACCCCGTCTGATGAGGCTGGCTTTGTGCAACTGTCTGAATTTAGGACCAGAAGTCTGGAGATGTGACGGAGATGTTATTTTTTGGGGCGGGAATGAGATTTAACGCCTCCCCCAGAATCAGGGAAGGCGTAAGCAGAACGCTAACCGGTTTTGGCGATCATCTTCCGGTAGCGATCGAGCCACTTACCGCTATTGAGCCGCCACCAGAAGAAGATGCCGCGCACCGTCCAGTCGAGGAACATCCCCAGCCAGACACCGGTGACGCCCATCCCAAGCACAATGCCGAGCAGATAACCGGCCACCACACGGGCGCACCACATGCTGAACATTGAGACATACATGGTGTAACGCGCATCACGCGCGCCCTTAAGTCCGGCGGGCAGCACCCAGGACGCGGCCCATAGCGGCATAAAGAGCGCGTTAAGCCAGAGCAGGTGCTTCGTTACGTTTATCACCTCCGGATCGCTGGTATAGAAGCGGGCCAGTAACCCGGCCAGCGGTACGGTCAACAGCGCTATCGCACTCAGACATGCCGTCGCCAGCCAGAAAACATGCCGCACCTGGCGTTCCGCCTGGAACACCTGATTCCGGCCTAATCGTGTGCCGGTAATAATGGTGGATGCAGAGCCCAGCGCATTGCCCGGCAGGTTGATCAGGGATGCAACAGAGAACGCGATGAAGTTACCGGCAATTTCACTGGTGCCCATCCCTGCCACAAAGACCTGGGTCAGGAGTTTGCCGCCGTTGAACAACACAGACTCGATACTGGCAGGCACACCTATGCCTAAAACTTCCATCAGGATGCTGCTGTTCCAGCGCCGGAAATAGCTCGATAGCGTGATTTTCAGCGAGGCGTTAAAGCCGATCATCAGCACGTAAATCACCGCGATCGCCCCGATATAGCGGGTGATGGTAAGTCCGAGTCCGGCCCCGATAAAGCCTAAACCGTCCCACGAGAAGCAGCCATAAATCAGCACGCTACTGATGATGATGTTCAGGATGTTCATGCCGCCGTTAATCAGCATCGGAATTTTGGTGTTGCCTGCACCGCGCAGCGCCCCGCTGCCGATCAGTGTGATGGCCGCAGCCGGATAGCTCCAGGCGGACGTCTGCAGATAGCTCAGCGCCAGTTCTTTCACTTTGGGATCGGCTGCACCGGCGATCGCATCGACAATCAAATGGCCCCAGAACTCAATGGCGATCACCAGCACAAAGGCGAGTATCGTCATCATAGCCAGCGACTGTCGCGTGGCGGCGCGGGCGCGCTTCCCGTTGCGTTTTGCCAGGCTGAATGCCACCACCACCGTGGTGCCGAGATCGATGGCGGCAAAGAATGAGATGATCACCATGTTGAAGCTGTCAGCCAGGCCCACGCCTGCCATCGCCTCTTTACCCAGCCAGCTGACCAGGAAGGTGCTCAGAACGCCCATCAACAACACACAGGCGTTCTCGAAGAAGATAGGCACTGCCAGTGGCGATATTTCACGCCAGTAGAGCGTGCGATAAGAGCGGCGTTTTGGATACCACGCCGTGCGCCTGATCGCCTGCATCACTGCTACGCCGGGATTTTGCAAAGGATTACCAAATCAGAAGTGACTGGATAGGAGATCTAATGATGATAGGGGGCTGAGAAATATGCAAAGTCTTTCCGGCGCAAATTAATCATGGTTACAAACTTTTTAATCCCGTTACGGCAGATTCTGCCTCACCGCCCTGTCCGCTGTAGCAATTCTGATTATTTACCTGACGTTATGATCGATTACCGCCGGCTTGCCTAAGGCTGCTTTACGGCGCATTCGTCATCCGTAACGCAGTTAATGACGGCTAATCATCCTGTCTGATAGTAAAGATTTACTTAACGGACCTCAGTGCGACTGACTCATCCTTAAAACCGTACTGCTCAGATTTCCCGCTTCGTTAGCGCGAAAAATCAGCAATCACAGATTCTTCACCAATCTCTGCAGCAAACCCGCTAAGCTTGGGGCAAATTGCGGAAAAAAATGGAAGGAGAAACCATGCCGACACTACGGAAAAACCTGACCAGCCAGCAGGCGCTGGATGAACTTGAACGCCTCTACGACAGTGCCGTTGATGCGCTGCGTGCGGCGATTAAAGTCTTCACCGAAAACGGCACGCTGCCGGATGAGGCCGATCGGGCAGCGGGACTGTTTGTCTACCCCGAGCTGCGCATCACCTGGCACGGCGAAGGCCCGCAGCAGAACCGCACACGTGCCTGGGGACGTTTTACCCACACCGGCAGTTACAGCACCACCATCACCCGTCCGGCGTTGCTGCGTCACTATATTGCGGAACAGCTGGCAATGCTGGAGAAGGAGTATCAGCTGGAGATTGACGTGGTGCCGTCCAGCCAGGAGATCCCCTATCCTTACGTGATCGACGGCTCCGATCTGTCACTGGATCGCACCATGAGTGCCGGTATTGCACGCCACTTCCCGACCACCGAGCTGTCACAGATTGGCGATGAGACCACCGACGGTCTGTTCCACGCTGACGCCAAATTCCCGCTGTCGCATTTTGACGCACTGCGCACCGACTTCTCGCTGGCCCGCCTGCGTCATTACACCGGCACCAGCGTGGAGCACTTCCAGCCGTTTGTGCTGTTCACTAACTACACCCGTTATGTTGACGAGTTTGTGCGCTGGGCGATTGAGCAGGTACGCGATCCCAATACCCCTTACGACAGCCTGGCCTGTGCCGGCGATGTAGTGCTGACCTCGGACACCGCCGACAGTGAGTCGATGCTTTCTGATCTGGCGTGGAAGAAGCACCAGATGCCAGCCTGGCATCTGACTTCGCCGAATCGCCGTGGTATTACGTTGATCAATATCGGCGTCGGCCCGTCGAATGCTAAAACCATCTGCGATCATCTCGCGGTAATGCGCCCTCACGCCTGGCTGATGATTGGTCACTGTGGCGGTCTGCGTGAGAGCCAGCGAATTGGCGATTACGTGCTGGCCCACGCCTATCTGCGTGACGATCACGTGCTCGACAGCGTGCTTCCGCCAGACATCCCGGTGCCTAGCATTGCCGAAGTGCAGCGCGCGCTCTACGACGCCACAAAAGCTGTGAGTAATATGCCCGGCGAAGAGGTGAAGCAGCGTCTGCGTACTGGCACCGTGGTGACCACTGACGATCGCAACTGGGAGTTACGTTACTCCGCGTCGGCTCTGCGCTTTAACCTGAGCCGCGCCGTCGCAGTCGATATGGAGAGCGCCACTATTGCCGCGCAGGGTTATCGCTTCCGTGTGCCGTATGGCACGCTGCTGTGTGTTTCGGATAAGCCGCTGCACGGCGAGATTAAGCTGCCTGGTCAGGCGAACCGCTTCTACGAAGGGGCGATTTCGGAGCATCTGCAGATTGGCATTCATGCGGTTGAGTTGCTGCGCGCCGAGGGTGATAAGTTGCATTCGCGTAAGTTGCGGACGTTTAATGAGCCGCCTTTCAGGTAAGTTTTTCGCCGCTGGCGAGGGGGGAGTGTTCGCTGCGCGAACGGGCGGGCTGCGGAGCTGGGGCTGGTGTTAGTTCGCTGCGCGAACGGGCTATGAGAGGGTTTCGTTCGCCTGGCGGGCTGCGTACGCTAAAGCCAGGGTGTTCGCTGCGCGAACGGGCTATGAGAAGGTTTCGTTCGCCTGGCGAGCTGGCCAGTTTCAGTTACGCCTCTGCAGGCGACCAACAAGGGGGCGCCAGTCGCCGCGCCCCCTTGACCCCGGGCTCCGGCCTGCTTCACCGCCGCTTCGCGGTCCCTTCGCTTCTTCCGGATTTCTTACGGACCGGCGGGACGCGCCCTCCCTGGCGCGAACCCGCCTCTTCGCGGCATCCCTGCCGCTCGTCCTGAAATCCCTCATCCGCTCAGCGGCTCTGACGGCCTCCCTTCCCCGCTTTTATCTCTTCTTTTTGTGTTGGGTACGTCGTCGCTGTAAGTCCGGAGGATTATCTGTGTCTCTCTGCCGGGCAGGAAGAATGGCCTTCTACCCTCGCTGATATCGCTTATTTTTGTGTTGGGTATGTCACCGGTGCAAGTCTGAAGGATTGCCTGCGGTTTTGGCCTGCCAGGAAGAATGCACTTCCACCCTATCTACTTTTATCTCTTCTTTTTGTGTTGGGTAAGTAATTGCTGCGAGTCTGAAGGATTGCCTGCGGTTTTAAGCCTGACAGGAAGAATGGCTCTTCACCCTATCAAATGTTGCCTCTTCTTTTTAATGCTGGTGCATTGCCGCTGATGGTTTTCAAAATTAGCTTTGGCTTTCAAACCACCAGACAACGCTATGTCCGATAAAAACCAGGATATTAAAGGCGGGGGTTTACCTGAGGCATCCGAAGCGCTGAGGAACAACCGGAGGCAAGGATGAGCCGACAGGACGTCGGCGAAAGGACGGAACGCGCCAGGGATGGCGCGTCCGGACGGTCCGCAGGCCGCAGGGCGTGACGAAGGCACCCCGCAACGCGGGGCGCGCAGGCTGCCGGACGCCGGGATTGTTAAGGGGCGGGCGTACGCCCCTTAACGCGTCCGCCTGCACGGACAACCTGAAACTCCCCACCGCCTGGCGGGCGTAACCTGCTCAGTGGGCAGGCACCGCGCAACGTAACATTGTCATAGCAGGCCCGCTGCAAAGCGAAACCAGTGCAGCTCTTCCCCCGCTTTCAGCGGCCTGAACTCCCCCACCGGGCAGGAAACCCACCGGCTGGGGTTTCCCCGAGGCATCCGAAGCGCTGAGGAACAACCGGAGGCAAGGATGAGCCGACAGGACGTCGGCGAAAGGACGGAACGCGCCAGGGATGGCGCGTCCGGACGGTCCGCAGGCCGCAGGGCGTGACGAAGGCACCCCGCAAGGCGGGGCGCGCAGGCTGCCGGACGCCGGGATTGTTAAGGGGCGGGCGTTCGCCCCTTGACGCGTCCGCCTGCACGGGCAACCTGAAACTCCCCACCGCCTGGCGGGCGTAACCTTCTCAGCGTAACCCGCTCAGCGCCAGCCCGCCGCAAGGCGTAACATCCCTGCCGCCAGGCAACAGCTAAGCACTCAGCCATCCCAGCTTAATCACAAACAGAATCGACAGAATCACCAGCGCCGCATTTATCTCTTTCACACGACCGCTCAGCAACTTCACCAGCGTCCAGGTAATGAAACCAAACGCAATGCCGTTAGCAATAGAATAAGTCAGCGGCATGGTCAACGCAGTCACGGTGACTGGCGCAGCGGTAGTAATATCTTTCCAGTCAATATCAGCCAGACCGGATGTCATCAGCACAGCCACAAACAGCAGCGCAGGTGCGGTGGCATAGACCGGCACGCTGGAAGCCAGCGGCGAGAAGAACAGCGCCAGCAGGAACAGCACACCTACTACGATCGCCGTCAGGCCGGTACGGCCTCCAGCACTCACACCCGCCGCCGATTCCACATAACTGGTGGTGGTCGAGGTGCCGAGCAGCGAACCAAACAGTGCAGCGGCACTGTCGGCAATCAGCGCACGGCCCATCTTCGGCACGTTACCCTGCTCATCAGCCAGACCGGCACGTTTGGTCACGCCCAGCAGTGTGCCGGTGTTATCAAACACATCGACAAACAGGAAGGCAAAAATCACGCTGACCAGGCCAACGTTAAATGCCCCGGCAATATCAAGCTGCAAAAAGGTCGGTGCAATCGATGGCGGAGCTGAGAAAACGCCCGCGAACGGCGACAGGCCAATGCCCATGGAGATAAAGGTCACCAGCAGAATGCCGATCAGCACCGCACCGGTTACGCGGCGTGCTTCCAGCACCACGATCACCACAAAGCCCAGCATTGCCAGCAGCGGGCCGGGTTTAGTCAGATCGCCAATACCCACCAGCGTCGCCGGGTTATCAACCACGATGCCTGCCCCTTCCAGCGCAATAATTGCCAGAAACAGCCCGATACCAGCGCCAATCCCGGCACGCAGCGGCAGCGGGATACTGGCAATAATCCACTCACGAATCTTAAACAGTGACATCGCAAAGAAAATCACTGCTGAGAGAAACACCGCACCCAGCGCAATCTGCCACGTGTAGCCCATATGCAGCACCACGGTATAGGTGAAGAAAGCGTTCAGTCCCATACCCGGCGCCAGCGCAATCGGATAGTTGGCAATCAGCCCCATCAGCACACAACCAATCGCCGCCGCCAGACAGGTCGCGACAAATACCGCGCCCTTGTCCATGCCGGTTGCGCCCAGAATGCTCGGGTTCACAAACAGAATATAAGCCATCGCCAGGAAGGTGGTGATCCCGGCGATAATCTCGGTACGAACCGTCGTGTTATGTGCTTTGAGTTTGAATAGTTTTTCTAACATCATCATCTCTCGATACAGGAGACAGGAGTCTCACTTGCCAAAGGGGTTTGCATGCTGATTTATTCTGTTTCCGGTACATTGTCCTGGCCGCTGCATACTTGCTTGCCAGAACCGCCTGAAATCCCTGTGTAACCTGTTGGCCTAAGCAATTGCCATGCCACCTGCCGACGCAATCGATTACCTGGCAGAGCCGGCCACGCCTAAGAAGATTCCGAATCAAAACAGGGCGCGATTATGGTGCAATGCACCGATTCCGCGCAATCGTTTTCCTGCGGCAAATGCGTCACCCTGAAAAACTCTGCGCCAGCGCACGCTTCCGCACTCTCACAGGCGAAGCTGGTCACGTTTCAGCACGCTGCCTCAGCAACCATTTCTGGCCTGTGTAGACTCCAGAATTAACTCCTTCGTAACATTGAGGCCGCGCCATGAAGCCAGCGATTTTGGTGGTGGATGATGATCCTGCTGTCTGCGACGTCCTGCAGGATGCGTTAAGTGAACATCTGTTAACTGTCTACAGCTGTCATCAGGGACGCGAGGCGCTCTCCATGCTCAGCGAACACCCGGAAATTTCGCTGGTGATGCTGGATATGATGTTGCCCGATACCAACGGATTGCTGGTGTTGCAGCAGCTCCAGCGTCAGCGGCCGGACGTGCTGGTGATTATGCTGACGGGCATGGGTTCGGAAGCGGAGATGGTCGTGGGTCTGGAGATGGGCGCAGATGACTATATTGCCAAACCTTTTAATCCACGCGTGGTAGTGGCGCGCGCCCGTGCAGCACTGCGTCGCAGCGGACGCATTGCGCAGGCTCACCCCGAACAGGCGGGCTGGCGTTTTGGCGGCTGGCAACTGGACGATGGCCGCTGCCAGCTGTTTAATCCGCAGCATGAACTGGTGCCGCTGACCCAGGGAGAATACAGCCTGCTGCACGCGCTGGTGCGCCATGCCCGCAAAGTACTGACCCGTGATCAGTTGCTGGAGCTGACCCACAGCGAAAGCCTGGACGTATTTGACCGTACCATCGATGTGCTGATCATGCGACTGCGCCGCAAAATCGAAACTAACCCGCATCAGCCCGACCTGATTCGCACCATTCGCGGGCTGGGCTATGTCTTTTCCGCTGACGTGATGAAACCCGAAGCCGCGCTACGCGCCAGCCAGATCGCCTGAATCACTTTACCCGGCCTGCGTTCCGCTGGCCGGTACTCATCCCTCATAACTTCCGCCATAGGCGCGCGGCACCAGATCGACCTGCGCCTCTCCGCTCTGAATGACGGTGAGAATCGTTTCAGCCACGCGCTGCGGCGTATGCGCAATTGCGGCGCTCTGCTGTGCCTGCGCAATCGCAACGTCCTGCCCCGATTTCACCGACTGGTAAAATTCCGAGACGGTCATGAATGGATAAACAGCAGATACCGTTATCCCGGCGTCCGCCAGTTCCAGCCGTGCCACGCCGGAGAGCATATTCAGTCCCGCTTTGGAACTGGTATAGGCCGCCGATCCCGGCCAGGTTGCCAGGGTTGCACCGGAACTGACGTTGATAATGCACCCCTCGCCCTGCGCCCGCATCTGCGGGATCACCGCCTGCATCATCATCAGCGGCGCGATCAGATTCAGGTCGAGCAGCGCTCTGAACTCGCTTGCAGCAATCTCCTCAACCGCCGCGAACAACCCCTGCCCGGCATTGTTGATTAACACATCAATCCGGCCAAAGCGTGCTATCCCCTGCCTGACAGCATCTGCAATCTGCTCTGGCTGCGTCACATCGCAGGCCACAGCCAGTGCTTTGCCTGATTCTCCCACGAGGGCAACCAGGCGGTCTTTGCGTCGTGCCAGTAAAATAACCTGCGCACCCGCCTCCAGCGCCGCACGCGCGGTGGCTTCTCCGATGCCCGACGATGCACCGGTAATCATAATCACGGCGTTCTCAATTCTCATGTCATCCCCTCCAGTAAAATGGTCAGAGAGCGAGAATAATCCTCAGCCGATTGTGCGGCGGCTGTAATCCTGCCTAAAATTTGCCTGTTACTGCTTTTCTCACTCTGCACACGGCAACCGCCGGAGAGGTGTCCCATAAACAGGCTTGATGCGATAAGAGATGAAATGCTGGCATGCACGGCTGATGAACTCACGGCGACGGCGATTCCGCGCGTGGATTTTTACCGCGTCAGTCAGCCGATGCCCCTGCCGCCGGAAATCTATTCGCCTTTCGTCAGCCTGATACTGCAGGGAGAAAAAAGGCTGCAGATGGGCGAACGCTCTCTCCGCTATTCCGCCGGAGAGATGTTCACGGCGTCGTTCGACCTGCCCGCCACAGGCGAAATTACAGAGGCCAGTGAAATCTCACCTTATCTGGCGGTGCGCCTGACACTGGATTTCACTGCTATCAGCGAACTATTGCATCAGATGCCCATGACCGATGCGCCCAAAACAAAGAGTGGCATGTCAGTCAATCGGGTGGATGAGGCGCTGGTGGATGCCTGGCTGCGGATGGTGCGCCTGATAGCAAAGCCTGGCGAGATTAGGGTGATGGCGCCGTTAGTAGAGCGCGAGATTCTTTATCGGCTGTTGCTGAGCCCACAGGGCGGTTTACTGCGTCAGGCAGCAGAGGTTAACGGGTATTTCGCGAAGATCAGAAAGGCGCTGGTCTGGTTGCGTACACACTATGCCGCCGCGCTTCGTATTGAGGATATGGCGGCGATTGCGGGCATGAGTCTTTCAGCCTTTCATCGTGGTTTCCGGGCCAGCACCGGACTTTCCCCGCTGCAGTATCAAAAACATCTCCGGCTTTACGAGGCGCGCAAGACGCTTATGTTACGCCCCGGTAATGTCGCCGCTGTTGCGGCAGATGTGGGCTACGAAAGTCCGACGCAGTTTACCCGTGAATATGCACGCCTGTTCGGTGAGCCGCCCGCCCGCAGTATCAGAAAACTCAGGCTGAATAGCGCTGAGCACCTCGCGAAATCATTGAGGTAAACACAGCACACGCTCAGCCCGGCCTGCCGCCGTGAGGCCGGTAATGTTGCACTGAGATTTTGCACTGGGATTGATTGAAAAGAGTCAGGCAATGAACGCAATAAATGCAGCTCAGAGAAAGGCATGCGCATAGTCATTACACAGCAGCCAGCGTGGCGCTTCATCCTCATCCAGCGGGTTGAAACGGGCCAGCGGTGTCAGAAACACATTGTCGTTCTCGTCATCATTGGGCATCGACACTTCGCCCACCAGCACGTCACCGAAGCCGCTTTCGCCCCAGAAGCTGTGCCAGATACCCGCCTCCAAAGTCACACTTTCACCCGGTGAAAGCCGCAGCTGTGTTCCGGCTGCATGGGTCTGTCGCACGCCATCCAGCGACACCACCACCGGCGAGTCGGCCAGCCCGTCTCCGTCGCGGTTATGCAGTTCAACAATCAGGTTGCCACCACCGCGATTGATGATGTCCTCCATCTTGCGCGGATGGTAGTGCATGGGTGTCAGTTGCCCTTCACGTACATGCATAATTTTTTCAGCGTAGGGTTTATGCCAGGGCTGTCCGCCAGGGGAGCCATTACGCAGAGTAAACAGCGTCAATCCGGTCTGAAAAAAATCAGCCGCACCAAAACTGGTGAGATCCCAGCCCAGCCGCAGCGCCAGAATCTCCTGTATCACTTCACGATCCTGCGCGCGCCACTGACGGATGCTGTAATCGGCCCAGGACGGAAGATGCACATCCTGCTGCCGGAAAAATTCGCGGGTATGTTGCAGGTAGTCGTTAACCTCTGAACGTTGCATAATGGCCTCCTGAAAGCGGCACCTGAAGGTGCCGCTCTAACGCTTATTTCACCGTCCAGCCCTGATAGCTGCCGATATTATTACGATCGATCAGCTTCACCGGGATCAGCACAGGTTTATCCGGAGCCGGTTTGCCCTGCAGAATGTCATAGCCAATCTCAACCGCTTTGGCAGCCATCACCTGCGGGTCCTGAGCTGGCGTGGCGACAAACAGTGAGTTTTTACGCTTCAATGCCTCTTCCCCGTCCGGCGATCCATCGACGCCCACGATAAAGAACTCGCTGCGCTGCGCCTGTTTTGCCGCTAAATCCGCACCGATAGCCGTCGGGTCATTGATGGCAAATACCGCATCAATTTTTGGATTAGCCGAGAGCAGACCGGTCATCACTTCCAGTCCGCCTTCACGACTGCCTTTGGCGTTCTGGTTGTAGGAGAGCAGCTTGATGTCCGGATGGGTTTTCAGCTCGTTCATGCAGCCTTCCACACGGTTCTGCACGGCAGAGACGGGCGGTCCATTGATGATCACCACATTGCCTTTGTTCTTCAGACGGTCAGAGATATATTTACAGGCCATTGCGCCTGCCTGGGTGTTATCGGAGGTGATGGTCGCATTCGCGCCATCGGCTGCCACGTCAACCGCGACCACTACGATACCGGCGTCACGCGCCCGTTTAACGGCTGGGGCGATCCCTTTTGAGTCGGCGGCGTTGAGGATAATCATGTCGACTTTTGCTGCAATAAAGTTATCGATCTGGCCGACCTGCTGACCAAGATCGTACCCGCTGGAGACCAGCGTGACGTTAACTTTATCGCCCGCCAGCTGACGCGCCTTCATCTCTGCGCCTTTAGTGATCTGCACGAAGAAGGGGTTAGCCAGATCGCCGACCGTTACGCCGATAGATTTGAGTTCTTTTGCCTGAGCCAGGCCGGTGCTGAACAGCGTTGCCGCCAGCAGCCCGGTTACAATCGGATTAAAACGCATAGACCTTCTCCTGCTGTTTTCAAGGTGCCAACCACTTAATGGCGTTTTTTAGGTGGCGGAGGCCAGATAACGCATCCGCCCTTTTAAGCCTCAACTCACATGATGACGGGTACGGTATTTGTCGATCAGGACGGCGATGATGATCACTGCGCCTTTAATCACCAGCTGCCAGAAATAGGAGACACCCATCAGCGTCATGCCGTTATTCAGCGTGGCGATAATCAGTGCGCCAATCAGTGTGCCGGTGATGGTGCCGATACCACCGACAAAGCTGGTGCCGCCGAGAATCACCGCCGCAATCGCATCCAGCTCATAACCGACGCCCAGGTTGCCGTTGGCGCTGTAGAGCCGCGAGGCACTCATCAGCCCGGCCAGCCCCGACAGCAGGCCACTCATGCCGTAGACAAACAGCAGCACGACGCCAACCTTGATGCCCGTCAGGCGTGCAGCCTGGATATTGCCACCGACGGCGTAGATATGGACGCCCAGTGTGGTGCGACGCAGGATGAACCAGCAGATGGCAATCACCGCAAAGGCAATCACAATCAGCCACGGCACCGGCCCGAGATAGCCGTTGCCAATCCATTCAAAGTTAATATCGGAGTTGATCACCGTGGTGCCGTTCGCCAGCAGATACGCCGCTCCGCGCAATGCGGTGTAGGTACCCAGCGTGACAATAAAGGGGGGCAGTCCGGCCCAGGCGACCAGGATGCCGTTGAACAGCCCCATCACCAGACCCGCGCCCAGCGCCATCGGAATGGTCAGGGAGGCGAGCATCGGGTCCAGCGACGCCACCAGCGCCACCACCGCCGTGGTGCCCAGCATCGACCCCACCGACAGATCGATACCGCCGGTGAGGATGACGAAAGTCATGCCCGCCGCCAGCACAATGTTGATCGACGCCTGACGGGTAATGTTGAGCAGGTTGGCTTCAGTAAAAAAGTTTGGCGTGACGAAACCAAATACCGCCACGATCAGGATCAGAATCGGCAGGATACCCACCGTTTGCAGCAGATCGCCCATCAGGGCGCGTTTCAGCGTCGGCGCTTTGGTGCGGGCCAGTTGTGTCATGGTGGTCTCCTTAGATTTCGCCTGTTGACGCGCTGTGCGCACCGGTTGCCAGCGTCATAATATTTTCCTGACTGATGTGGCTGCCCTCCAGCTCACCGACGATGGTGCCTTCGTGCATCACGTAAACGCGGTCACTCATCCCGACCACTTCCGGCAGTTCGCTGGAGATCATTAAAATCGCCACGCCCTGCCGCGCCATCTCCTGCATCATGCGGTAGATCTCGCTTTTAGCGCCGACATCAACGCCGCGCGTCGGCTCATCCAGAATCAGGATGCGCGGACCAATCGCCACCCAGCGCGAGATCAGCAGCTTTTGCTGGTTCCCGCCGGACAGACCGCCCGCCCGGACCTGAGCATGCGGAACACGAATATTGAGTGAGGCGATCGCCTCATTGGCGATGGTCTGCCCTTTGCGTCGGTTGAGCATCCCGTAACTGGCGTCACGTTCCAGCGTCGCCATCACAATGTTCTCCTGCGCGGCCATCTCCAGAAACAGTCCCTGCTCTTTGCGGTTCTCGGTGAGGAAGCCGATGCCGCGCGCAATCGCATCACGCGGCGAATGAATGGTGACCTTCTCACCGTCGATCCAGATCTCGCCCTCTTTCGGCTTATGTACGCCGAAGATCAGCTGCGCCAGTTCGCTGCGACCGGCGCCTACCAGCCCGGCCAGCCCGACAATTTCTCCGGCCCGCACTGCCAGACTGCTGGGATGCACTTTGCCGCCATCAGTAAGGTGATTCACCGCCAGCCGGATGTCGCCTAAAGGGATCGCACGGTCTTTGTTAAACAGGTCGCTGAGCGGGCGTCCGACCATCATCCGCACCAGTTCACTGGCGTTAAGCTGGTCACGGGTCAGGCTGCCCACATATTGCCCATCACGCAGCACGCTGACGCGATCAGACAGCTCATACACTTCCGCCATGCGATGGCTGATGTAGATAATCGCCATGCCTTCGCTGCGCAGCCGTTTGATTAGTGCAAACAGCTGTTCGGTTTCGCGGTTAGAGAGCGCGGCGGTCGGCTCATCCATTACCAGAATGCGGCTGTTGCGCTGCAGCGCACGGGCGATCTCCACCTGCTGCTGCTCGGCGATGCTCAGACGACTGACTAAATCCCAGGCGCTGAACTGTGCGCCGAGCCGCTCAATGACCCGCTGCGCCTCTTCAGCCATCTGTCGCCGCTTCACCAGCCCGCCAGGCGCAATTTCGCTACCCAGAAAAATGTTCTCTGCCACCGTCAGGTTGGGTGCCAGATTGATCTCCTGATAAATCAGGGTAATCCCGGCAGCCAGCGCCTCTTTCGGCCCTTTCAGTGCCCAGGGCTTTCCTTCAATTAAAATTTCCCCGCTGCTGGCGGTATAGGCACCGGCCAGAATCTTCATCAGTGTGCTTTTACCCGCGCCGTTCTCACCCATCAGTGCGTGAACCTCACCGGGCCAGACCGTGAGATCGACACCCTTCAGGGCATAAAAATTGCCGAAGCGTCGGGTAATTCCCCGCATTTCCAGTATTGGTGTGGCTGTCATCGCCTCGCTCCTGCGGACTGTGTATAGCCGCCAGTAAAACAACGCCAGATAAACGGAAAATGTCAGCGGCCGTTCATATTTGTCATAAACGCCTGACATCACGCTCCTATACTCGGCGCATCGTTGCAGTGATTAAGAGGTCGTGGGATGCAGCGCAGTTATCCGTGGCAGGCCGGGGCGCGTGGACGCCTGTTGATGTTCAATCTGCTGGTGGTGTCGGTCACGCTGATGGTAAGCGTGGTGGCGATCATCGGCTTTCGTCATGCCGGCGCGATTCAGGAACAGGCCCAGGCGCAGACGCTGGCAGATATGAACGGCAGCCTGGCGCTGGCGCGCGATACTGCCAATGTGGCGACGGCGGCCGTGCGGCTGTCGCAGGTGGTCGGGGCGCTGGAGTATCAGAGCGAATCACAGCGCCTGCAGCAGAATCAGCAGGCGTTGCAGCAGTCGCTGAGCCTGCTGGCCAGCGCACCGCTGGCGGCCCGTCAGCCGGAGCGCATCGCGCGGATCCGCGCCCGCAGCCTGATGCTGGAGCAGACGATTAATAGCCTGCTGCTGAATGGCCATCAGCGGCATCTGCAGCGCAATAACATGCTGAGTGATCTGTGGCAGACCCAGATTCTGCTCAGCCATATCAACCAGCTGGTGCAGCGGGAACAGCTCATACTGCCGGATGCCGCACTGCGTGAGCAAACCGAACGGCTGATCACCATCGCCATTCGCACACCCACGCCCATTGCCGTCATTGAACAGCTTCAGCAGGTGATGACGCAGTGGCGCAGCGTGCCGCTGACGGGCGTCACGGGCGAGAACGTGCAGCGACTGCTGGCCACTCAGCAGCGCCTGCTGCCGCTGGCGGAGGCGCTGGAACAGAGCGACCTGGCGATCGCCTATGCCACCTACCGGATTAAAGCACTGGTGGCGATGCTGAATGACGATATCAATGCGTCAGTGCAGCAGGTTGCGCTGCAAAGTGAGGCGCGTACCCAGGCCACTCACCACGAACTTGATTCGATCATCGGCTTTATCGCGCTGTTTGTGCTGCTGGCGCTGGCGATTACCGGCTATGCCGGAATCTACATCTACCGCAATCTCGGATCGAGCCTGACAGCGATTGCCGGCGCGATGACGCGTCTGGCGCAGGGCGAACAGAACGTCAGCGTGCCGGGGCTGCAACGGCGTGACGAACTGGGTGAACTGGCGCGGGCCTTTAACGTCTTTGCCCGAAATACCGCCTCGCTGGCCCACACCTCACGGCTGCTGAAAGAGAAGAGTAACCAGCTGGAGTCCACCTTCCTGGCGATGCGCGACGGCTTTGCTCTGTTTGATCACAATGGTCAGCTGGTGGTGTGGAATGCGCAGTATGCCGAACTGCTCGGCCTTGCGCCGCGTGAGGTCCATCGTGGCGTCCACTATCAGCAACTGCTGGCCCCGCTGGCGGTGGATCTGCACGATCCCGGTGAGCAGCAGGAGATCCGGCTGGCCGATGGCCGTACGCTGGAGCTGCGTTTCAGTCCGATTCCGCGGCGCGGCATGGTCAATACCGTGCTGGACCGCACCTCACGTAAAACCCTGGAAGAAGCGCTCCAGCACAGCCAGAAGATGAAGGCGGTCGGTCAGCTGACCGGCGGGCTGGCGCACGACTTTAACAATCTGCTGGCGGTGATTATCGGCAGTCTGGCGCTGACTGAAGGCCAGCTGATGCCCGGCCCCCTCGCCACCCGCATTGAGCGGGCGCGGCAGGCGGCCGATCGCGCCGCCCAGCTGACGCAGCGCCTGCTGGCCTTCTCGCGCAAACAGGCGCTCTATCCGCGCGCAGTGTCGGTGGTGACGCTGGTGGATAACCTGCAGGGCTTGCTTCAGCACTCGCTGCTGCCGGGACAGCAGCTGATTATTGATGCCCAGCGCCCCGGCTGGCCCGCCTGGATCGATGCCAGCCAGCTGGAAAATGCGCTGATGAATCTGGTGGTGAATGCGCGCGATGCCATGCACCAGCAAAACGGCGAAATCCGGCTGCGCATCTGGAATCAGCGTCGACTGGAGGGGGGAGAAAAACGTGACCGCGTCACAATTGAGGTGATCGACCACGGCTGCGGCATGTCCGCCGACGTGCGCGAACAGGTTTTCGAGCCTTTCTTCACCACCAAAGCGACCGGCAGTGGCAGCGGGCTTGGACTGTCCATGGTTTACGGCTTTGTGCGGCAGTCAGGCGGACAGATAGAACTGGAAACTGCGCCGGGCCAGGGCACCACGGTGCGTCTCTTGTTGCCGCGCGCAGCGGAAGCCGCCGTTATCGCCCCGCCACCGCCTGTGCCCGGTGAGGCTGACCTTGCAGCAGATCTTGAAGCGGCCAGTAACCGGCTGGTGCTGGTACTGGATGATGAACCGGCGGTACGGCAGACACTGTGCGAGCATCTGCATCAGCTGGGTTATCTGACGCTGGAATGTGGCGACGGTGAAGAGGCGCTGGCGCTGCTGCGCCAGACACCGGATATCGACCTGCTGATCAGCGACCTGATGCTACCCGGCGAGATTAACGGCGCAGAGGTGATCCGGCAGGCCCATCAGAACTGGCCACAGCTGGCGACATTGCTTATCAGCGGTCAGGATCTGCGTCACCAGCCGGTCACGCTGCCGCTGTGTGAACGGCTGGCGAAACCCTGGCAGCAGGCACAACTGATGCAGGCGCTACAGCGCGCCTGGCAGCGCAGCGAACGGCTTAACCGCGCGCAGCAGGCTGCCACAACGGCACCGGTTTCCCACTGATGTAGCGCTTACGCAGGCGGCTGGAAATCACATCCATGACCATCACCACCACCACCAGGATCAGCGTCAGAAACATCACCACATCCCAGTTCCACAGGCGCATGTTCTCGGCGTAGACCAGACCGACACCACCCGCGCCGACAAAGCCCAGCACCGCTGCCGAGCGGGTATTGGACTCAATCTGGTAAAGGCTCAGCGCCAGAAACTGCGGGAATGACTGGGTAAAGATGCCGAAGCGGTGTTTCTGCAAACTGTTGGCACCCACGGCACTCAGTCCGCGACCTGGCGATCGCTCCACCGCTTCGTGCCCTTCGGCGTAGAGTTTGCCGAGCAGACCGACATCCTGCAGGATAATCGCCAGCACCCCGGCCAGCGGCCCCATGCCGACCGCACGCACGAATATCAGCCCCCAGATCGCCATGTCGATGCCGCGTAACACATCGAACACACGGCGCATCAGAAACGCCAGCGGTTTTGCCGCGCGCTCGTGCATTACGTTGCGTGCCGCCAGAAACGAGAGCGGCAGCGCCAGCAGCGAGGCGGTCAGCGTCCCGGCGAACACAATCCCCAGGGTAATCCCGACCTGCGAAAAATAGTAGCCAAACGGCCAGTTCATGAAGTCATGCCAGACAAACATTCGCAGGAAATAGCGTCCAAGTTGCTGGCAGCCCATCAGCAGGCGCGACCATTCCAGGCCAAATACGGAAAAGAAAAAGAGATAGTAGAGCAGCACCGCCAGCGCCATCAGTCCTATGCGGCGCAGATAGCGCGGCTGCGCGGCAAAGAGTTCACGATGCTGCTGCTTCATTAGCGTGACATCAGGTACGTGGCTCATCATGTCCGATCTCCTGTCACACGGCGACGAAGCTGGCCAGATAGCGTATCCAGCAGCGATACCACAATCAGAATCAGCAGCAGCGTGATACTGACCTGATCGTAGCGGTCCAGTTTGATATTGGTCATCAGCTCCTGGCCGATACCGCCTGCGCCAACCAGCCCGAGGATGGTTGAAGAGCGGAAGTTAATTTCCAGTCGCATAAAGCTGTAAGAGAGAAAGACCGGTTTCACCTGGGGCCAGAAGGCGAAGCGCATCCGCTGCAGCTTGCTGGCGCCACAGGCGGCCAGGCCGCGCACCGGCTTGTCGGATGCCGACTCAATCGCCTCATAAAACAGCTTGGTCAGGCTGCCCACGGTGTGCAGCGCCAGCGCCAGAAAGCCGGGGATCGCCCCGATGCCAAAGGCCATCACAAACATCACCGCCCACGCCAGTTCCGGCATGGTGCGCAGAAAGGCGACAAAGGCACGAATGGTCATCCGCACGCTGACCGGCGTCTGGGTGTTGTCGGCGGCGAAAAAGGCCAGCACCGCGGCCACGGCCACCGCGACCAGCGTCGAAGCCAGCGCCAGCTGCAGCGTTTCCCAAATCAGTGGCAGCTGAATCGGCAGACGGTAGCCCCAGTAGGCCAGCGAACCTTCGGTTTTGCCATCGGCAAACAGCAGCGGCAGATGCAGCACCGGGAGGATTTCATGCAGATAGTCAAAAAAGTGCGGCAGCGACTGCCAGACGGTGAGCAGATTAAATTCTGCCACCCTGCCCGCCGCCAGATAGAGTGCCACCAGCAGCAGTGACCAGAGCAGCGTGTCACGTTTCTGCTGGCGTCGGATGCGTTGGTAGTAGTGTTCGAATTCGGTCAAAGGAGGATCTCCGGCGCTAAAGCAGCGGGACGCAGGCGGGGTTGCCGCGTCCCGCTCTCCCCGCCTCGACGGGGAAAGTCAGGGCACCGTCGGCCTTAGCCGCGGCTGCCTTTCATCAGGTCACGTTTCATATCGATGATGTTTTTATAGTCAGCGACCGTCGCCTCACCGATATGCTGTTCACCACCCACGGCTTTTACGAAGCAGGCGTGATCGTCCTTATCCAGTTTTTTAATCGCCGACACCACTTTCGCTTTGAAGTCAGCGGGCAGCTTGTTGCTGACCAGCACCGGGCCGTTAGGGATCAGCGGCGACTGCCAGATGATGCGGATCTGCTTCATCAGGTCCGGATGGTCCATGCGGATCAATCGGCCAAAGGCGCCAGAGGTGTAACCGCTGTTGTAGTCACCGACCAGGGACGTCCAGGTGACTGCGCCATCAAACTGGTTATTCAGCACGCCCAGGATGTCCTGCTCATGACCGCCAGAGAAAGTGACGCTGGAGAAGAAGTTGTTATATTTGTCATCCACCGTGCCGCCGAACATCTTCTTAAACGCCTGGTTTGGCATCAGGAAGCCGGACGTCGAATCGGGATCGGCCATACCGAATGATTTGCCTTTCAGGTCTTCCAGCTTTTTATACGGGCTGTCCGCTTTAACGATGACGACAGAGTGGTAGCCACGTGACTGATCTTTGTCATCGACGACAATACCCACCACATCCACCGCTTTCGGGTCCTGAATGTAGACCGACGCAAACGAAGCCGGTGACATGCTCAGCACCATATCGATCTTGCCGCCCAGCAGGCCCTGAATCACGCCGGAATAGTCAGAGGCGTTGCGCATCTGGGTATCCACACCCAGCTCTTTATCCAAGAAGGTTTTTACACACTGATTATCGCCAATCTGCTGGGTGGCGTTCTGCCCGCCCATAATCCCCAGATTAAGCTGTTTCGGCGCATCCGCTGCGCTGACACCAAACGCCATGACACTGGTCAGAAGTGCTAAAGAAGTCAGTTTCATTCGGAATTATTCTCTTGCTGTGGACGTTAATGGATTTGGTTAAGTTCATCGCCGTACAGCTGGTGCAACAGGCTGTCGGTGAGTCGGGAAGGATGGCCATCAAACAGCACGACACCGCGCTGAATGCCAATAACCCGGGTGCAGTAGCTTTTGACCAGCTCAATCGAGTGCAGGTTGACCATCACGCTGATGCCCTGCTCGCTGACCTGGCGCAGCACATCCATAATGCGTTTGGTATTTTTAGGGTCGAGTGAGGCCACCGGCTCATCAGCCAGCAGGATTTTGGGGTTCTGCATCAGGGCGCGGCAGATCGCCACGCGCTGCATCTGTCCGCCTGAGAGATTTTCGGCCCGCTGCAGCGCCTGCGGCAGCATGTTCATCCACTGCAGCAGTTCGATGGCGTGCGCGCGGTCCTGGTCAGAAAAGATTTTGAAGAAGGATTTCAGCGTGCTGGTCTGGCTCAGGCGGCCCAGCAGCACGTTGGTCAGCACGTCGAGGCGCGGCACCAGACAGAAATCCTGAAAGATCATGCCGCACTGACTGCGCCATTCGCGCAGCTGGCGGCTGTTAAGCGTGACCACGTTACGATCTGCTTCGCCCTGATGCAGACTGATAATCGCACCGGACGTCGCGTTAATTGTGCCGTTGAGCATGTGCAGCAGTGTCGATTTACCCGCACCAGAGCGGCCAATCACCGCCACCAGCTCACCGGCGTGCAGGTCGAAACTGACCTGATCCAGCACCTGCGTGTCGCCATAGGCTTTACTCAGTTTCTGCACCGACAACACTTTTTGTCCGCTGAGGCTGGCCGGTGGCAGATCGTTGTCGACCACCGTTTTCAGAAGTGCCTGTGCCATGGTGTTCTCCGTCATCGCTGATTGCGTTCTGCCGGTTATTAAGGCGTGACGCGATGAACACGAGATGACAGCCAGATGATCAAACCGTGACAGGCCAGTGCGCGCCGCACAGCAAAGTCTGGCCGTCGCGGGCTGGCAGCACGCCTTCTGGCAACGGGTTTTCGGCTAACCAGTTATCCATCTCATGACTGAGGTGAGTGAGCCAGGTCTGACGCGGCTTGAGCCTCTCTGCTATCGCCAGCGCCTGGGTCAGATCATTGTGATTTCGAGGCTCTGCACGGGGTGGATCGTTGCAGTCAATCACCAGTTGATCCAGCGGCTGGCCGCGCAGGAAGTCGGCGGTGTCGGGCGGCAGTCCGCAGGTATCACACAGCCAGGCGAGCCGGGTGTCATGCCAGTCAAACAGATAACCGTGCGTCAGCTTTGAATGCTGCAGCGGCAGCGGCGTAACCTGCAGCTCGCCAAAGGCATGCGCCACAAAAGGGGTTAAAGCGGGACGGAAATCCAGCAGGCCAGGGTGTTTGTAGAGATCGTCACAGCCACGCGGATCGGGCGGTCCCCAGACCGGAATCGGCGCGCCCACGCCCCAGCGCAGCGCAAACAGGCCCTGAACATGATCCATGTGATAATGCGTCAACAGAATGCGGGTCAGCGAGCCAGGCGGAAAGCGTGATGCCAGCAGCGGCAGACCGGCATCCAGCAGGATGCGTTCGTGGCCAGACTCAATCAGCGCACTGCAGGGCGCCCGTGCATGAGTGCTGTTACGCTGCGCCCGCTGACAGGCGTGACAGTCGCAGCCCGGCAGCGGCGCGGCAGTCACACCGCCAGTGCCAAGAAAAGTGAGTTTCATGGATGCGCTCCTGGTCGCGTATATCGCTGCCGGGCGCTTACTGCCCGTGCCGGAAAAGTCGATCTCATTGATGCGCCTCCAGTATCTGGCGAAGCTGGCAGACGGTTTCCGCCAGCGCGCCGTCGTTGCTGAGTATCAGACAGCCATCGGGCTGCGGCTGGGCGGCACGCGCCAGCCGCCGGGCAATCTCCGCCTCATCTTCCCGTCCACGCTGACGCAGCCGCGCCGCCAGCACAGCGGGCGACACCTGCAGGCAGACCGGCAGCAGCTGTGAGCCAAAGCGGGCCTGCGCCTGAGCCAGATGCAGCCGCGACCCGTTCACCACCACATTCTGTCCACGCAGCAGCCACTGTTCTGTCTCACAGCCAATGCCGTAGCGGAAACCGTGCGCTTCCCAGCTCACGGCAAACAGACCGAGCGCGGCGCGGCGGGCAAACTCCGCCTCGGTGAGTGCCACATGGTTTTCACCGCCCGCATCGGCGGCGCGGGTGATGTAGCGATGGGCGATCAACAGTTTTGGCGGCGGTGCCTCCCGCAGCGCATCCAGCAGGCTATCCTTGCCGGAGCCGGAGGGACCGGTGAGCCAGATCAGCCGCGCCATCAGTACACCTGCCGGCCTTTGCTCCAGACGTGCCGCACGTGCGGGTAGCCGTGTGCAGTGTGCGCCAGCACCAGGTCGGCGCGGCAACCTTCCGCGATGACACCGCGGTCCTCCAATCCTAATGCGCGGGCCGGATTACAGGTCACCAGCGCGATGGCCTGCGCCATGCCCAGGCTGTTGCGCTCGTCATACGCCAGCCGGAACGCGGCATCCAGCAGGCTGGCCGGGTAGTAATCGGACGACAGAATGTTCAGCAGGCCGTGTGACGCCAGTTCCCAGGCGGCGACGTTGCCGGAGTGCGAGCCGCCGCGCACGATGTTGGGCGCACCCATCAGCACCTGCATGTTGCGATAGCGTGAGGCACGTGCCGCTTCCAGCGTGGTCGGAAACTCCGCAATGCGGCTGCCTGCCGCATGGGACTCTTCCACATGCGCGGCGGTGGCGTCATCATGGCTGGCAATGGCGATGCCATGTTCCCGGCACAGTCCCGCAATCGCCTGACGATTGGGCTGTGACCACGCTGCCGCAAGGGTGAGCTGGTCATGCTCGAACTGATCCATCTCGGCGTCATTAAGCTGATATTTGCCCTGATAATATTCGCGATATTTGGTCAGCGACGCGTACTGACGCTGGCCCGGCGAATGGTCCATCAGCGATACCAGCGCCAGCTCAGGCGTGCCCATCAGCGCTTCAAACAGCGGCGCAGTGGTAGGATGCGGCAGTTCACAGCGCAGATGCAGCAGATGCTCAGCCCGGTTCAGTCCCTTGCGGTTGCTGTCGCGGATGGCGTCGATCATCTTGCTGAGGTTATCCAGCCGGTGCCCGCCGTCGCGCACATCGCCCACGCCGATCGCGTCCAGCACCGTGGTAATACCGCTGGAAACCATCAGCGCATCGTGGCTGCTCATCGCCGAGTGTGCGGGCCAGTCCACTTTCGGGCGCGGGGTGAAAAACTTGTCGAGGTTATCGGTGTGCAGTTCCACCAGACCTGGCAGCAGCCAGGCACCTTCACCATCCAGCGCACCGGGCTGCTGGCTGGTGGTTTCGCTGAAGCTGCTAATGCGCTCATCGCGGAACTCCAGTGACCCGCTGACCACTTCGTTTTCCAGCACCAGTCTGACGTTATTGATGATCATGCCTGCACTCCTGTGTCGATCGGGTGCATCAGGTGCAGCCGGTCGGCGACCCGCTCGCGCACCGCCCGATCGTGAAAAATACCGACGATGGCGGCACCACGTGCGCGCGCCTGTTCAATTAAGCTCACCACCGCCTCACTGTTGACGTTGTCGAGCGAGGCAGTGGGTTCATCCAGCAGCAGCACCGGATAATCGGCGATAAAGCCGCGTGCGATATTCACGCGCTGCTGCTCACCGCCAGAAAAGGTAGACGGGGCGAGCGACCAGAGACGCTGCGGCACATTCAGCCGGCTGAGCAGTTCGGCGGCCCGCGCTTCGCAGAATTCTCGATCAACGCCGCGCTCCAGCAGCGGCTGCATCACAATCTCCAGCGTCGGCACGCGTGGGATCACCCGCAGAAACTGGCTGACCCAGCCCAGCGTGTCGCGACGCAGGGCGATAATCTGGCGCGCTGATGCCTGCGCCATGTCGATCCATTCACCCTGATGTGCAACCCGGATATGACCGCTGTCGGGCTGATAGTTGCCGTAAAGCGCGCGCAGCAGCGTGGATTTGCCACTGCCGGAATGACCGTGCAGTACCACGCATTCGCCCTCGCCCACCGTCAGGCTGGCGTTGTGCAGCACCGGCAGCGCCGCGCCGTTCTGGTTGTGCAGCACAAAGGTTTTACACAGATTTTCTACCCGCAGGCGCGGAGTGAGCGTTGTCATTTAATTGAGCACCGAAGAGACCAGCAGTTGAGTGTAAGGATGATGAGGATCGTCCAGAACACGGTCAGTCAGACCGCTCTCCACCACCCGTCCCTGTTTCATCACCAGCAGGCGATGCGCCAGCAGTCGCGCCACCCCGAGATCGTGGGTGACAATCACCACCGCCAGATTCAGCTCGCGCACCAGGGTGCGCAGCAGATCCAGTAGTCGCGCCTGCACCGAGACATCCAGCCCGCCGGTCGGCTCATCCATAAACATCAGCTGAGGCTGCGTCACCAGGTTGCGGGCAATCTGCAGACGCTGCTGCATCCCGCCGGAAAAAGTGGTCGGCAGATCGTCGATGCGACTGGCATCAATCTCCACCGCCTGCAGCCAGCGGCTCGCCTCGGCGCGGATGTCGCCATAGTTCCGCTGGCCGGTCGCCATCAGCCGTTCGCCAATGTTACCGCCCGCGCTGACCTGCGCACGCAGCCCGTCCATCGGATGCTGATGCACCACGCCCCACTCGGTGCGCAGCAGGCGACGGCGGTCGCTTTCACTCATCTCATAGAGGTCGCGGTTCTGATAGTGAATGCTGCCCTGCTGCGGCGTCAGACGGGCCGACAGGCTCTGCAGCAGCGTGGTTTTACCGGAGCCGGACTCGCCGACAATCCCCAGTACTTCGCCAGGCCAGAGATCAAAACTGACCTGCTCAAACCCTTTGCCCGGCGCATAAAGATGGGTGAGCTGGTTCACCGCAAGCAGCGGCTGTTCACTGTGCATGTTGCTGTTCCTGCTGCTGATGGCAAAAGTCGGTGTCGGAGCAGACAAACATCCGCGTTCCCTGATCGTCCATCACCACCTCATCGAGGTAGCTGTGGCGCGATCCGCACAGCGCGCAGGGTTCATCCCACTGCTGCACGGTGAAGGGGTGATCGTCGAAGTCCAGGCTCTCCACGCGGGTGTAAGGCGGTAAGGCGTAGATGCGCTTTTCACGCCCGGCCCCAAACAGCTGCAGCGCAGGCATCATGTGCATCTTCGGGTTGTCGAATTTGGGAATGGGCGACGGATCCATCACGTAGCGATCGTTAACCCGGACCGGATAGGCGTAGGTCGTGGCGATATGGCCGTAGCGGGCGATATCTTCATACAGCTTCACCTGCATGATGCCGTACTCCTCCAGCGCATGCATGGTGCGGGTCTCGGTTTCGCGCGGTTCGATAAAACGCAGCGGCTCAGGAATCGGCACCTGGAATATCAGGATCTGGTCTTCCTCCAGCGGCGTTTCCGGGATGCGGTGCCGGGTCTGGATCAGGGTGGCATCGGCGGTGCGTTCGGTGGTTGCGGCCCCGCTGACCCGCTTAAAGAACTGACGTATTGACACCGCATTGGTGGTGTCATCAGCGCCCTGATCGATCACCTTCAGCACATCCTGATCGCCAATCACGCTGGCGGTAATCTGGATGCCGCCTGTACCCCAGCCGTAAGGCATTGGCATCTCGCGTCCGGCGAACGGCACCTGATAGCCGGGGATCGCCACCGCTTTCAGGATGGCGCGACGGATGGTGCGTTTGGTCTGCTCATCGAGATAGCCATTGTTATAGCCGGTGAGTTCAGCCATGGTTGCGCTCCTGATAATCGTGCTGCAGCTGTTTCAGCAGTTCCAGTTCTGCCTGGAAATCGACGTAATGCGGCAGCTTGAGATGCGAGACAAAGCCCGCGGCTTCGACGTTGTCGGCGTGCGACAGCACAAACTCTTCGTCCTGCGCCGGGCTGGTCACGCGCTCATTCTGCTCGCGGCTTTGCAGCGCCCGATCCACCAGCGCCATCGCCATCGCCTTGCGTTCGGCGCGGCCAAATACCAGCCCGTAGCCCCGGGTAAACTGCGGTGCGGCATCGTCACGGTGAGCAACGCCGTTGACCATTTCACATTCGGTCAGCAACACTTCCCCAATCTCCAGCTCAAAGCCCAGCTCTTCGGGACAGATGCTGACGCTGAGATAGCCGGTGCGGATCTCGCCGGCAAAGGGATGGGTGCGGCCATAGCCGCGCTGAGTCGAATAGCCCAGTGCCAGCAGAAAACCTTCATCGCCGCGCACCAGCTGTTGCAGCCGTGCAGCGCGCGAAGCAGGAAAGCGCATTGGCTCGCGGGTGATATCAACCGGCTCGCTGCCGTCATCCCTTTCGGCGGTGGCCAGCCCTTCCTCACTCATCATGCTGAACATGTGCGGACACTGATCCGGCACCGAACGGTCGTCACGCGGCGCGGCAGGCGTTTCACCGTTTGCCAGCAGGGTGAAGTCGAGCAGACGGTGGCTGTAGTCATAGGTTGGCCCCAGCACCTGGCCGCCCGGCAGGTCTTTATAGACCGCCGAGATGCGGCGTTCGATGCGCATCGAACCGGTCGCCAGCGGCGTGCTCTCTGCCAGACGTGGCAGCGTGGTGCGATAGGCACGCAGCAGAAAAATCGCCTCGACCAGATCGCCACTGGCCTGCTTAATCGCCAGCGCCGCCAGTTCAGGATCGTATATGCCGCCTTCGGTCATTACCCGATCCACCGCCAGCCCCAGCTGCTGCGCCACCTGATCGCAGCCGAGTTCCGCTACTGCCCGATCGCCCCGTCGCAGATCGGCCTGTAACTGATGGGCATTAGAGATGGCTTTTTCGCCCCCTTTCACCGCGACATACATCAGCACACCTCCACAACGGTGGTGCGCGGCACGGCCATGATCGCTTCGCCACAGGTGAAGATCAGATCCACGCCCTGCGGGAACGGATGCGGACGGGTGCGCAGATATTCCAGCACGCTTTCCGGCAGCTGTGGTGCAATAGCACGGGTTTCCCGCAGGCCAGGGCCGGAGAGACGCAGCGTTAGTCCGCCATTCAGCGACGGCACTTCGATAATCAGCGTGGTGCTTTTCTCCGGCGACATATTGTCACCCGCCGCGAACTGCGTCGGATCGGGCTGTGCTGTTGCATGGCTCAGGGCGAACGGTGCGTCCTGCTGCGAAGTAATGGGTGCACCGGTATGGAAGCGCAGATTGTTACGCAGCTGTTCATTGTCGATTTGCGCATCCAGCCAGACCGGACTTTCCTGATCGACCAGCGTCAGCAGCAATGCTGTGGCCGCCGGTGACAGTGCGCCCCAGCCCTGCTGCAGCGGCAGCGAGACCATCACGCCCGGCTCGCTCATCGCTTTCAGAATACGGCGAAACGCACGCTGCGCATCCGCGACCGGATGGTTAAAACTTGCCAGTAAAGTCATCAGTTATCTCCGCGAACCAGCGTAAAGAAATCTACTTTGCTGCTGGCGATTTCACGGGCGCGCAGCTGTCGCTGCTCCTCGCGCCACGCCGCCAGCGGGGTAATAATCTTCTCTTCCAGCAACTGCCGTGTTTCCGGCTGCTGCAACAGCGCGTCCAGCAGGGCGCAGCGTTCAGCGTGGGCTTTGTCGCGCCCCAGCAGATAGCTGTAACCCAGGGTACCGTCGCTCAGTTGCACCACCGCACGTGTCACCGTGGCATCGCCCATGACAAAGCGTTTGCCGGTAGCGCCCATCCGCGCCTGGAGTCGCGTCAGCCCAATCTCTGCCGGACGGACCAGGGTGAATTCGGGCTGGAGGCTAAGCGCATGCCAGTGCGCTTCAAGCAAGGCGGCGCTGCTGTGCGCCAGTACCGACAGCCAGCGCTGGCGATCTGTTTGCTGTTCCATTAGTGCTCCAGAGTCAGTTCGATCATGTCGCCGCGCGTCAGGCTGACGGAGTATTCCGCCACCGCGCCATCACTGGTTTTGTTGAGCGTCCGCACGCAGAGCAGCGGCGCATGCAGGGCGATGTCGAGCTGCCGACACTCTTTGGCCTGCGCCCGGCGGGTGCTGATACGCGTCTGAGTGCGCACCAGCTGTTTGCCGGTGTGTTCCACTAAGAAGTCGTGCAGCGAGCCGCTGTTAAATTGCTGAAGCTGCGGCCACCAGCTGAGGTCGGCGAGGAAATGATTAATCAGGCAGAGCGGCACGCCATTGGCGCGGCGCAGGGTGCGCAGATGAATGACGTTGTCGCCCTCTTTCACGCCCAGCGCATTGGCGACGTCGTTGCTGGCCGGACGCAGTACCGCCAGCAGCCGTTCGCTGGTCGGGTGACTCCCCTGCTCCATCAGGTTCTGACTGAAGCGCGCCTGGGCATGCAGCGGATAGTCATAAGGACGCATCAGTACCAGGATGCCAACACCGTGACGGCGCTGCAGCAGCCCTTTGTGCACCAGCTCATCGACAGCCCGGCGCAGCGTGTGGCGGTTGACCTCGTAGTGATCGGCCAGCTGCTGCTCGGAAGGAAGATAGTCGCCGCAGCGGTAGCGCTCTTTCAGCGCCTGCTCCAGTTGTGCGGCAACAGCCTGATAAACAGTGGTCGGATGTCTGGATAACTCCATCACGATGAAATCCTCACGGGTTACAGAGTGGGAACGCAGTAATAGGACGCTGCGGGATGGTGTTAGCCTGAAGGGATCAGATGACAGAACGGTGACGGGGGAGTGAAGGAGTGGTGAATGTAGGGGCGTCTACCCTATTAGCGGGACGGTTTCACGCCGGATGCCGTGATTCAAACCAGGGCGTAATGAGCATATGCGGGATTGCCAGTGCGGCCAGTACAGCAAACAATGGCTGAATTCCCGCGTTGTCCACAGGATGCATCACCACAATGGTTCCCGCAGCCAGCAGAAGAGCCGCCGTCAGTACCGGCCAGGTGGCTTGCAGGTAGCGGAGATAGCTGGTGCACTTCAGCTGATCGCGCCGCTGTCGGGTTTGCGGCAGCGCATGTAAAATTAAGAATCCCATTGAAAAACCGACGAAAGGTGGAAGCAGTAACAACGCCAGTGTACCCGTCAGAAGACGCCTGTCCTGACGAACGAAACCCGCAAAAATAAGCCCTGACGCACAGAGTCCCCCTGTAATGGCAATGCCCACAGCAAGAGCGTCCGGCATTGAAAATCCTGGTGCCGCCTCATGCAGAATTGCGCTAAATGCCTGCAGATGCAGTGTCGCTGGGGCCGCTATCATACTTATCCCCCGCGCCAGACGTTCGGGGCTGCGTCCATCAGGGGCGTCTTCAAGCGCAAAATGCAGGGCAGATGCCAGAAGAAAAACGGGCAACGCCAGCGCCGGAGCACCGTGCCACCAGAACAGACAGATCAAGATGACCAGTCCATAGGCGGCAAGAAACGGGAACTGACGCTCGCGTTTAACGACGTCAAGATCGCTGGCACCGTGTGCCATGCCGATAACGCCAATGGCCAGGGTCGCAAACAGCACTTGCCCCGCAGGGGGGCTGAAAGAGGCAGCGAGCGCTGCCCCCCAGAGTCCTGCCCAGCCGAACCGCACCTGGGCTGTCATCTCCTCACAGCACCAACAGGCGTAGTATGAGAGAGCGCTTTTTTCATATTAGCCGCAGCGTAGAAGGCGTAGAAAACTTTAGCGATAATATCCAGAATCAGGAATGCCTGAACAGATGTCGCATCAGTGATGACACTGAGACCTTCCGGACCGACCAGAAAAACGATCGGATAGATAAACCACACGAGGGTCAGCAAGGCTACATTCTTGTTGTAGGCACCTGCCAGCGCGTTGCCTCGCGTCGCGGCCAGTGCGCGCAGTGGCCCCCAGAGCAGATAAACAACGCCCAGAAATGCCGCACACGACCATGAATACCACACCCATTTCGCGACAGGATTTTCCGCCAGGGAAGAGACCAGGCCGGTGATAATCATCATCACATCCAGCACAATGATGGCAGTCAGAAAGCCGCCCATTTCTCCTGGTTTACCCTGTTCATGGAAAGCCAGCATGACCAACCCGGCCAGTAAGAGAGGCGTGGTGATGGACCAGTCAGCGTAACGCGCCAGGTACACTATCGTGCCACTGTCCAGCGTGAGATTGCCAAACCCAAACGCCATGGCCAGATAGGCTGTGGCGGCAATAAACGGCACTGACGCGTGCACGAGTGTATGGTGACCAAAGGGATATTTCTTATCACCGGTCACGTAAATAATCAGTGACGCAATGGCCATGACCGAAAACCCAATCATAAATGCGGTTTGATCCATTTTACTCTCTCCTGTGCTAAAACGCCGGTATGGTGCCAGCCCTGCCGCTATGAATTAGCGTTAATAAAAGACGGTTATATTCGTTCAACGAATATGCTGTCAGTATATGGCGATATAGATAATTTGCCCGGCGAGCGAAATTTACACTGTTAATTTTAAGCAATCTGATTAAATTAACGTCTTTTACTGGCCTTCTGAGCGTCACATAAAAAAACCAATGTAAAGTTATGTTTCTCAGCGTTTCGCTTTCCTACCAAACCTTCCATATAGCCAGGATTCTTACAAGCATAACTCTTTGATTTAATTGAAATATAGTATTCTGAAAATCAGAACTCTTTGCCCCTGCATAAACTGACAAAAATGCAAAAATTTTATTTTTGAGTGGTAAATCTGAAACCAGCCGTTATGAAAACGGCGTCGTGTGACGCTTCACACTGGCGAAACGGCATTAATAAAATCGTTTCTGATTCTCTATGATTGATAATAAAGGGATGAACAGAGAATGAAAATTTTGCGTATTATTTATCCAGACTCTAATAAGCAGCACATCAGGAAACGGAAGTTTTTCACAGACAGAATCTATCCCTCATCATGGTTACATTGTGTCTGTGAAAAGGACAACGGGCATTAGGGTGTACACTGGAACGACCTAAAGCCGCACGTAAAGGAGAGAATATGTACGGACCGGATCCGGCCAATCCCCATCCAATGGAAGGCTTCCCACAGGTTTGTTTTATTAAAAACAGGGTGAAAAACCCCAACATCATCATCGGTGATTTTACGTATTATGATGACCCTGAAGGCGCAGAAAACTTCGAGCGCAATGTCCTTTATCACTTCCCGTTTATTGGCGACAAACTCATTATTGGAAAATTTTGCGCTATAGCGAAAGGCGTTCAGTTCATTATGAATGGGGCTAACCACAGCATGGCGGGGTTCTCCACTTATCCGTTCTACATCTTCGGAAACGGATGGGAAGCAAGCCAGCCTCAGGCCGGTGACCTGCCCGATAAAGGCGATACAGTGATTGGCAATGACGTATGGATTGGTTACCAGGCGCTGATTATGCCAGGCATTAAAATCGGTAACGGCGCGATCATTTCGTCACGTTCTGTCGTCACGTCGGATGTCCCGGCATATTCGATTGTGGGGGGTAATCCAGCCAGGGTTATCAGGCAGCGTTTTAACGATGAGACCCTATCGATACTCGAGAAGCTGGCCTGGTGGGACTGGCCTGTGGAAAAGATTACCCAAAACCTCCCGGCAATCCGCTCTGCTAATGTTGAAGCCTTGCCAGATAAATAGCTATGCAGAATCACCCACGTTCGCTGCGGGCAAAGGGTGATGCGCATTCGTAATGTGTATGGATAATCGCGCGCAGCATGCTCTGCAAACATGTCAGAATTTAACGCTGGAGCGCGGATTTAAACAGGAGTCGTTATGCTGTACATATTCAGTGGCCTTCCCGGTTGTGGAAAAAGCACGGTCGCTAAAATGTTATCTGAAAAATTAAAAGCGGTGTATTTACGCGTCGATACGATCGAACAGGTACTGCGTAATGAATCAGCAGCGTTCAGAGAGATTGGCCCTGAAGGCTATTTCATCCTCTATGCGCTTGCGCGGGAGAATCTCAGACTGGGACTACCCGTTGTCACTGACTCAGTAAATGATCTTAATCTGGTGCGAGATAGTTTTCGTGATATCGCACTATCATCAGGTGTTCCCTTTCTGGAAATCGAAATCCTTTGTTCGGATCCGGAACAGCATCGGGCTCGTGTAGAGAACAGAATCTCAGAAATTCCTGGCTTAAAAGTGCCTGACTGGCAGGCCGTCATGGATCGTGATTATGAACCCTGGAGAAGGGATCATCTGCAGCTGGATACCGCAAAATTATCGCCCGCTGCGTGCGTCGATATAATTCTCAAAGCGAGCCTTCCGTTCTGAGCGCATTTAGCGCGCATCCTTGACGGCAATAAATTTTTTTGACCCTCAGGCTGCACCCTGCCCTACACGGGATTGAAACCGGTAAAACAGGGCCAGTCACGCTATGTTCTCAGCCTGTGCGGTAATAAACGTTGGCTGAATCCGGATTGGCTCAGAGCTTAAATGAGCTGACCTCTGTCAGCAGCCTGCCCGCCTGCTGACTCAGTGAGCCCGCAGCGGCAGACATCTGCTCTACCATTGCGGCATTCTGCTGCAGATTGCTTTCCATCTGCGTGACCGCAATGTTCACCTGGTCGATCCCATAACTCTGCTCTTTAGAGGAAGTATTGACCTGATTAATCAATTGCGTCGTTTCATCAACAACACTCAGAGCTTCATTCATTCGCGACGTCACATTCGCTGCGTATACCACGCCTTTATCCACATTCTGGATTGCTTCTTCAATCAGACCCCGGATATCCTGGGCTGCTACAGAAGAACGCTGTGACAATGAGCGGACCTCGCCGGCGACCACGGCAAACCCCTTGCCCTGCTCCCCGGCACGGGCGGCTTCCACTGCAGCGTTAAGCGCCAGAATGTTGGTCTGAAACGCAATGCCATCAATAATGGAGATAATTTCTGAAACCTTATTTGAAGAGACAGAGATATCGTTGATGGCACTTGTTAAATCATTCAGCTCACGGTTGCTATGGTTGACGATGGATTGCACTTTACCGATGAAGTTATTCGCCTCTGTCGCGTTATCCATATTGTGTTTCACGGTGGCCGACAGCTCGTTCATACTGGCTGCGGTTTGCTCAAGTGAAGAAGCCTGAGACTCTGAGCGTGATGACAGATCATCATTGCTGTGAGCGATTTCCTCTGACGCCGTATCCACCTCTTTGCTGGCATCCCGGACGCCTGACAGAACCTCCCGAAACTTAGTCACAAGGGCATTAAAACTGCCAGCCGTTGCGCCCAGTTCATCTTTTTTATTGAGATTTACCCGAAGAGTCAGGTCCAGGGTTTCCTCGATGGTTTTCATGGTGCTCTGTAAATTCTGCAGGCCTTTTCTGATATAGCTCAGGACAGAGTATGAAGAAAGGGCTGTCAGTATCACCGCGGCTACTATAATGCTGCTCAGAAGCCAGAGCGTATGTAGATACTGCGCATGGTTTTCCGCCGCAAAGTTATTGGCTATCATATAGTTATAGGCTAGAAGATCCTTCAGATTCTGGCTCACCACAACCGAGGCCGCCGCGGTCTCTCCCTGATCGGAAACCATGACCCTGGCCGCATCAATGCCGCCGGTCTGATAGACGCCCGCCATCTTATTTACTTTCTCGAGATAGACCCCGAAATTCTGAATAGCCTGATTTATTGACTCCCCATCCTTCTTATCTGAAATAAAATGGGCTTTATAGTCATCCATTGCCTCGCGCGTTTTGGTCAGATATTCCTTTGCAGTGACCATATGCTTTTCAAAAATCGCTTTATCGGTACCCAAAAGGCCCATCAGTATCTGCCGTCTTGCTTCTTCACGAAGCTGAGAGATTTCACTGATTTTGTTGATGCTGGGCAGGGAGTTGGTGGCCACATAATCGAACCGATCCTGTGCGCCGCCCAGAGAGCGGATACTGATAATGCCCAAAAAAAGCAGCGCCAGAAGTGTAAAGATAAAGACCAGCGTAAGTTTCTTTAAAATTGTCATGAGAGGTTACCCGAGGGAGAAGTCAAGATACCTTTCTTTTATCGGCTATCCTAAAACACACTTTATGGTCAGATGGTAAAACTAATCAGTTTCTTTTATGTTTTTGAAAGGTATCGAAACCCCTACTCATTACAGAAAGTGACCTTTTTCGGTTAAATCGGTGATGCAGCACGACTGGCGACGCCCGAACATAACGCGGTATTATGAGAGGAATAAGCGAGAAAACCTGGCAGATCATTGCCAGACACCACCGAGTGGAAAAAAGCTAAAAATCACGTGCAGGTCAATAACCTGTCCCTTAAGCGCCTGCATGAATTAATAAAATTACTGTTAAAAATGAACTGGATCAGCCACGGACTCGCTGAACACATCAGAATACTTACTGATATCTGTCAGCGATTTCATACGCTTGCTTATCCGGACTGATACAGCTTCCAGCCGGTAATGCGTTCAGCCACTGGGTCAGCTGTCCCCTTTCCCTATGCTCGTCTGAACGAGCCTCGTTGCCAGGAAGATTGAGGATCACAGGAATAAATCTGAATGTTTGTTGCTACAGTAAATCGGGTATGCCCGATCATGAATGCAGTGCGGAGGTTAACCACGTCCTCTTCAGATCAACCTCTCATCGCACGCAAAATTCTGTCGCCAGGGATTGTAGCAACCCGTTCACTCTCATTTTGTGTCGAACGGGTAAGTGAGCAGGCTGACTGCGCCTGCTATTTCGTTTTGCAGGATGCAGTCAGGTTCTTCATCTAACAACAGACATAGTTGGGCAATGACTTTTGCACGGGTGATTGGCTCGCCATCATAAAAAAGAGCCTCCACCGCTTTACCAATGTGAACATGCAGTGCATTAACGGCGTTATCGTCACACATTTATCACCTCCGATGACATAAACCCAGAAAGGGGACCACCGAATGCCAGAAACGACGTCGGTCGGCCCCTTAGGATGCAGGACAACGATGGTCAGAAGGTTTCCCAGTTTGCTTTCGACGCCATCAGAGATACTGACGGTTGTGCGTTGCGCCTGGTAGTCTGCGCTCTGGGTGTAAACGTCCCGGAAGACGGCACACGGAAAACGGCAACGGTTTTTTCAAGCTCAAGCGCCTGTTCTTCCAGACTGCTGGCCGCAGCAGAAGACTCCTCAACCAGCGCAGCGTTCTGCTGGGTTGTGCTATCCATTTCCGTCATGGCCTGTGCAATCTGGGTAATGCCGCGATTCTGTTCGTCTGATGCAGCGGCAATTTCACCCATGATGTCCCTTACCTGCGTCACGGACCTGACGATACCCTCCATTGTCACGCCGGCGCGGTTTACCAGCTCAGTACCGTTACTCACTCTGTCCAGTGATTCCCGAATCAGCACTTCTATCTCTTTTGCGGCCAGTGAACTGCGCTGTGCAAGATTGCGCACTTCGCCTGCCACAACGGCAAAGCCCCGGCCCTGCTCACCTGCGCGCGCGGCCTCTACTGCCGCATTCAACGCCAGAATATTCGTCTGGAAAGCGATACCGTTAATAACGGTGATGATTTCGCCGATTTTGCCTGAGCTCTGACTTATTCCGCCCATTGTGGTTATCACCTCACTGATGATTTCCCCGCCGCAGCTGGCATTATGCGACGCATCCGTGGCCAGCTGACTGGCGTGATGGGCGTTCTCCGCATTCAGCTTAACGGTGGAGGTTAATTCCTCCATGCTGGCAGCCGTCTCAACCACGGCAGCCGACTGCTGTTCTGTGCGTGATGAGAGGTCGGTATTTCCTGCTGCAATCTCAGACGAGGCGCGGGCGACGTTATTCACCCCATCCCGGACCCGGGAGATGATGTTACGCAGGCTCTGGTTCATGGCACCCATGGCAGTCATCAGTTCGCCAAGCTCATCAGTACGGGAACTGGTTATTTCGGCGGTCAGGTCACCTTCAGCGATACGCTGTGCCGAAGTAAGCGTCTCTCTCAGCGGAACGGTGATGCTGCGGGTCATTCTCCAGGCGATCAAGAGACTGAGAGTGATACAGACAAGGGTGGCAAAACCAATCTGCCACAGTGCGGTATGCATGTATTTCTGAGCCTGTTCAGACTGAAAGAACGCGAGGTCAGTGATTGACTGATTCAGTTTTCCCGCCGCTGCGGTCATTTCATCTGAGGCGCGTTTTTCGACCTGCACTGACTGGAGATAATTATTTAACAGCGTGGTGCCTGAGGTGGTTTTTTGCGCCACATCGGCCAGAAGCGCACCGAGTGAGGTGTCAGCGAGACCACTAAGCTGACTGACGAGTGGTGAAAAACCGTCTTTGATTTCGTTAAACTTATTCAGTGTGGAAGCATCTGGCCCATGCATGAACGCCTGAACATAAAATGCAGCCTGTTCAGTTTTGAGGCTGAGAGCCAGCAGGGGTGCAGTAAGGTCTGCCGGGACATAAGCCTGTCGGGCAGCCAGTTTTTCCGCCACTGACGTCAGTCCGAGAGCCTGAATATCATTCAGAGAAAGGGCTGCACTGTGGTTGCTTGCGAGAAAGTGCTGACGCTTTTCCTGATACTGAGCCAGAGCAGTATTGAGCGCAGAAAGCTTTTCACGACCGCCTGTTGACCAGGAATATTTCTCAAGATTTTTGTACAAAGCAGACAACTGATTCATCGCCTCACCGTTGAGTTCGATGAATTTAGTGTCGCGGGTGTACTGAAATAGCGTGCGGTTCAGCCTCGCTTTCGCCAGTGCATCAACCATTTGTACCGTGACGTCGCGCTTTTCCGAGTTATCCTGGATTTTTAAAAAACAGAGGGCAGCAAGGACTGATATAGCCAGTGACGCCAGTATAACCAGCAAAAACCCAGAGTAAGTTTCCTGCCTATATTGAGTTTTGACACTTTTTTTATAATATTCATTTTAATAATCCTGGTGTTGAAAAGTACCTGAGACTGACATTTCCTCAGGGTTACGTTACATATCGGCATAGCGACGATATTTATTAGAGCCACTTTCATCACCCGCCCTTAAATAATGATATTTATTGATGCAGATCACCTCTCTTAATATTCGTATCTGGCCGTGTAAATTAAGACCCTGATAATTTACCGGGTTATCATTCAGACTCTAACCTGAAAGGCTCTGGTGAAAAAAAAGCGATAAACTATTCCGCAGGCTTCTGATTTTATTGTACAAATTAAAAGACATGAGACGGAATAGCATGTTAACTGAATAAATAGAGAGAAATAGCCTTCAGATCTTAAGGTTTTATTAAGCTTTGTGTTTTTACCTGGAAAGGTATTACCGGAAGGACAGGGGAAAAAGGGCATTTCAGCCTTCTTGTTTTCCAGAATAAGAATACGAGGTCAACGCGTTACTTAATTTTGTAAGCAGCCGATTATGCAAATGAAAAATCATTAACAGGCCTGCTTTTTCATTCAGTCCGGAACCTGCGGGAGGATCTTTTTTCCAGCACGTGCATCAGGGCTAGCGGCACATCCGGTTTAGCGGCTGCCCATCAGCTTTTCAACTTCTTCGGGTTTGTCATGCACACCAAAGCGGTCAACGAGAGTGCGGATCGCCCCGTTCATGCCTCTGACGTCCACCTCGGCACCTTTGCGGCGGAACTTAATCACGATGCGGTTCAGCACGCTGACCGACGTGATGTCCCAGAAATGGGCGAGCGACACGTCGATGACCACGCGATCCAGCGCCTCGTGGAAATCGAAGTGATGGATAAACCGGTCAGCCGAGGCAAAGAAGACCTGCCCGGTTACGGTATAGGTGCGTGTCTCGCCCTTCAGCACCGAGGAGACCGCCATAAAGCAGGCCACTTTGGTGGCAAAGTTCAGCGACGCAATCAGCACGCCGGTCAGTACCCAAACGCCAGATTGTGGGTGGCCACCACCACGGCAACGGTCGCTACGCTGCGCTGGATGACTTTTTTCGGCAACAGCGCAATCTGGCTGATTGTGCAGCAGGGTGCCACTGACCTGCCGCAGACGATCGTGAGCGATCAGACGCTGGCACTGTTCAACTTCCCTGAGCACTTCCCCTTCAGCTCGCTGCTCTCCTTTATTGCCATGGCGATGGTGGCCGTGCTCTTTGTCACCTCTGCGGACTCAGGCGCCAGGGTGGTCGATACGCTGGCATCGGGCGGCACCGACAAGCCCCCCTGTCGGTATGGCCTGTTTAAGGCTTTACGCGTTGACGCCTGTTTGCAACAGTAAACGCCGTTCCGCACCTCAAAACCCGCTATTCAGCTATTTCCCTTGCTGACTTTTCACCCCCGCTATCCGTCAGTGACGCCCTCACCTGTGGCAGGCTTTCCGGGTAAGTCTGCTGAATAAACTCAATCATCTTTTCCCTGACGTAACAGCGCAGATCAAAAGCGATTGGCGAGTTCTGGGCAGTCATCAGCATCCTGATGGTCATGGTTTTTTCGGTGGTATCCGTCACCTGAAGTACAGACGTTTCCCCATCCCAGAGTTTGGTTTCACTCAGGACTTTTTCAAACTGCCTGCGCAGCGGCTCCAGCGGCATGGAGTAATCCACATAGAGAAATACCGATCCTAAAATCTGGGCATTATTACGCGTCCAGTTCTGAAACGGATTCTCAGTGAAGTAAGTAATTGGCAGCACCAGACGGCGCAAATCCCAGATGCGCACCACCACATAGGTCAGGTTGATCTCCTCAATCCAGCCCCACTCTTTTTCCACCACCACCGCGTCATCAATTTTGATAGGCTGGGTAAAGGCGATCTGAATACCGGCAAACAGATTAACCAGCGACTTCTGTAAGGCGAAACCAATAATAATACCGGCAACACCCGCACCGGCCAGAATAGTGGTGCCGAATTTACGGACGCCGGGAAAGCTCAGCAGTATCAGTGAAATGCAGAACAGTACCAGGATGACAATAACCACTTTTTTGACATAGATAATCTGCGTACGAATTTTTCGTGCACGAAGATTATTCGAAATATTAATGTCATAGCGGATATAGAGCATATCCTGCGCCACATTGGTCAGCCGTATCAGGACCGAGCAGAATGACATAATAATAAAGACGTTGATGATATTAGTGATTAACTCAAGCGACTCAGGGTGAAAGTTAATGTAGTTAATCCCGACATTAATCATTAATAGCGGTACGAAAAAGAACATGGACCCGCTAAGGTGCTTCTCAAGGGATTTGAACAGCTTTCTGTCGCGACTTTGCCAGTAGCGGATAAAGGCCAGCAGGATAAGCCGGGCCAGGAAGCCCACGATAAACGAAAGCGAGACGAGTAATACAACAGGCACCCATGACGGGAAACCAGATAACTCACCGAATAACAATGGCATTATTTTCCCTTATAGTCAGCTGGCAACCTCAGGCTGTCAGCGAAGTGACAAACTCAGTAACCGTTGTCTTCACGGCTATCCGTTCGTAACACATTTAGCGCCCATGAGTATGAACCATCGCAGCGAAGTTGGCAGGAAATGCGCGATGATACGGCAGATTTACCTCAATGGCCCAAGCGAGCGGTCGGACTATCCCGCCCGGCGTAGCGGAAAATTCAGTAGCAAGTATTGAATCGGTGATGAAGCTGGTTCAGCCTTTGGGCCTGATGGTCATAGCAGAAGGCGTGAAAACACAGGGGCAGATGTCTGCACTGGCGGATGCAGGCTGTAATCAGCTTCAGAGCGATCTGTTCAGTCAGGCGGTGCCCGACCTGAAACGCTGATGAAGAGAGCGGCGCCAGACAGTCAGGCAGGTATCATCGCCTGACGGGATAGCCTGAGCGGAGTTGTACGCTCAGGTTATCCGCCAGAAAGACTAACTGCCCAGGCTGTCCAGCAGTGCGGCAGAGGTGGCAACCGCGCCAAAGATGCCGCCCTGCATATGGATCATACTCAGCGCCGCCTCATGATGACGCCGCTCGGTTGCGGCACAGCAATCAGATAACACCAGACACTCGAAACCGCGATCGTTGGCTTCACGTAGCGTGGTATGAACGCAGACATCGGTGGTTATACCGGTGAGAATCAGATTACGTATGCCACGACTGCGCAGTATCAGCTCCAGATCGGTGGCGTAAAATGACCCCTTACCTGGCTTATCAATCACGACCTCATCCGGCAACGGGGCCAGCTCCGGAATAATCTCCCAGCCTGGCTCGCCGCGCACCAGAATGCGGCCGCACGGTCCGACATCGCCAATGCCGGCATTCATCCGTCTCGAACGCCACCGTTTATTGGCGGGCAAATCGCTGAGGTCGGGCCGATGCCCTTCACGGGTATGAATAATCGGAAACTGCCGGGCGCGCATCGCGGCCAGCACCTGCTGCAACGGGGCGATGGGTGCGCGGGTCAGGCTGACGTCATAGCCCATGCTATCGACATAGCCGCCGACGCCACAGAAGTCGGTCTGCATATCAATCACAATTAACGCCGTGTCAGCCGGGGTGAAACTGCCGTCAAAAGGCCAGGCGTAAGGGGTTGAATTAACGCTGTAATCGGGCATTGCTGTTCTCCATTACCGGGCGCGGCATGCGCATTTTGCTGATCACGCTGTAGCTGATGGCGGCGGTCACCAGACCAATCACTGCTTCACCGAACTGCGGGAAAGCCACATGGGCGATCACCGCACACAGGCTACCTATTGCCCAGGCGGCAAACGCTGTGCCACGGAATCGCTGCGCCGGACGCTGCTCACTGATGCGCGCCATAAAGATCAAATCCACAATCATCACGGCACCAAATGGTGGCACCACGATCCCGAGCAGGCTGAGCCACGCCAGGAAGTAAGACCAGACGCCCGCCAGTGCCAGCGCGCCACCAATGGCGCCGAGGATCAGCGTCCACAGACGCATTTTGCTGCTGAACAGATGACTGAAGCCCACTGCGCCGTTGTAGAGGCAGTGTGTGCAGACCGATCCCAGATTAATAAAGACAAACAGGCAGGCCACCACCGACAGGATGGCACTGTGCCCCATCAGCATCGGCAGGAAGTTACCGCCATTGGTCAGCGGATCCACCGCCGCGCCCACGGCTACAATTACCACGCCGAACAGATACGAGATGACGTTCGCAACCGGAAAAGCGGAGAAGGCAGCGATGACCGCTGAGCGTCCATTCTTCGACCAGCGGGTAAAGTCAGCGGTCATGGTGCCGGAGTCGGCAAAACCGGCCACCACCATGGTGACGGCGGTGCCCATGCTCATTGCGCCGGCGGCGCTGGCGCTGCCTTTCCACTGCGTCACCACGGAGAAGTCGTGCTGTTTGCTGATCAGCCACAGTGCCACCATCCCGAGCACCACAAACAGCGGCGCGGCGATCATCCCCAGTACGGACAGCGCCCGCACGCCCAGGAACGTGATGCCGGTGTAGAGGATCATGGCAAAGGCCGTCACCGCCAGCGCATTCCAGCCGAAGGTCTGATTAATCACCGTGCCGGTAAGGCCGGTCTGGAAGGCATACCAGCCGATCACCACCGTCGAGAGAAAACCCGAGACCAGGATGTAGCCTTTGCTGCCAAAGGTGCGTCTGGCCTGTAAAGCAAAGTTCATCCCGCTGTTACCGGCGTACCAGCTCAGCGCGCCGACATAGGCGAAGAGCACCAGGTTGCCCAGCAGGATGGCGATCAGCGCGGGCCAGAAGCCCAGATGCCAGGTAATGATGCCGCCAAACAGCGCATTGGTGAGGATCATCGGGAATCCAAACCAGACCGCTGAAACAGAGCGGGTTGAATGACGATGCGTCAGCGGCACCGGCTCATGTTCAAATTCCTGCTCCAGCGCAGGTGTGTCAGACGTTTTCATTGGGCGATTCCGGGTTGAAGGTGATTCCACGGCTGAATGCGCTCGAAAGCGGCACTGGCAGCCAGCACTAAAGCATCATCAAGATGACGACCAACAATCTGCATACCGACCGGCAGGCCGCTGGCGGTGAAACCTGCAGGCACTGACGCGGCGGGCTGGCCGGTGAAATTGAACGGGAAGCAGAATGAGAGCCAGTGATCGTTGCGAACCATGCGACTATCAATGATCTCCGGTCCCTGCATTCCCAGCGGAAACGGCGGCACGGCCAGCGTCGGCGTGATCAACAGATCAAAGCGCTGCATAAAGCGCCACAGGCTATTGCTGACCGCTTTGCGGGTGGCGATGGCATCGGTAAAGTTCTCTGCCCGCCAGTCGCGCTGTAACATAGCGACCAGATGCGGTGACATTGTGCTGCCCTGCTCCGCCATCATCTGGCGCATGCCGGTGAGATCACTTTCCATCGCCACCAGTGCGCCAAAAGCGGCTGACGGATCCGGGAAGCCAGGATCGGCCAGCTCCAGTTCCGCACCGATTTCAGCAGCAAATCGCCTTACCGCCGCGCTGACAACAGCGCGGACTTCCGGGTCAACGGCCACATAGCCAAAATCTGCGCTGAATGCGATACGCAACTTGCCAGGCAGATGTTCTGGTGCACCCAGCCAGTCAACGTCGCTGCAGGGGATCGAGTGGCGGTCCCGCATATCCGGTCCTGCCATCAGTGACATCATCAGGGCGGCATCGCGCACGCTGCGCGTCATCGGCCCGATATGCTCCAGCGACTCCCAACTCGACACGCCGGGATAGCGTTCATCACGACAGCCGGGCCATAACGGCACCCGCCCCATCGACGCCTTGAAGCCAAAAATGCCGCAGTGCGCCGCCGGAATACGCACTGACCCGCCGCCATCGCTGCCCAGTGCAATCGGGCAAAGGCGTGCCGCCACCGCCGCCCCGGAACCCGCGCTGGAACCGCCCGGCGTCATCGCCAGATTCCAGGGATTACGTGGCGACGGAAAAAGCGGATTGTGCCCGACGCCGCTGTAGCCGAACTCCGGCGCGGTGGTTTTACCCAGCAGAATGGCGTCGGCGGCCAGTAGCCGTTCCACCGTGATGTCGTCATCTTCCGGTACGAACTCTTTGTATGCTGCTGAACCGGAGGTAGTGCGGACGTTTGCGGTGCAGATGAGATCTTTTACCGCCAGCGGCACGCCTGCCAGCGCGCCCAGTGTTTCTCCCCGCGCACGTCGGTCATCTATGGCTTTAGCCTGTGCCATCGCAAGCTCGGGTGTCGGGGTGCAAAAGGCCTGCACCGTCGGTTCACGCTGTTCCATCCTCGCCAGCGCCGCAGCGGTCAGTTCGCAGGCTGATACTTCCCCGTTGCGGATCAGAGCGGCCATCGTGGTGGCATCGTCGTCTAAAAAGGAGTCAAACATGGGTTACCTCGCCAAAAGTGTACCCATGAGCTAGTGCATGAAGCGTGCCAGATAGCCGCGAACTCAAGGGGCTGGGTCAGGGATGCGAGGTGGAATACGGGCTGGGATACAAGATCGAATTCTTATGGTGTCAGAAGCGGGTCGCTGTTTATTTTTTCAGCACAGTGATGGCGCAGGGCTGCGCAATAAGGGTGCGTGCCAGGTGAATGGTTTGTGGGCTGGCTTACAGAACGGTGTTGTTAATGCGCAACAGCGGCTGAAATGCTGGAATGAATAACCTCACTTTTACCATGGATGTTTGACGGTGCTGAGCAGGAACTGAAAAATCGAGTTTCAGGGATTCATATGTTACGGCAGGGATGAGAAGTGCGTATTGAAGAAGATATTTATCTCGAAAACTACGAAATCAGACGAAAAAGATTTATTTATGACCGCCAGATTTATCACAGCTACGTTTTTGTTGGCGGCAGCGAAACTTACACTGTCATCGTTGGCGACCGGATAGATGAACAGACCTTTACCCGCATCGGATATCGGATGCCACCCGGTATCTCCTTTCCTGTTAACGGGCTGGCTGAGGTCTGTTTTGACGTGTGCGATGGTCTGGAGTGCATGAGCGATTTTCGCCACATCAGCATTCCCGGATTAGGTAGTGCAGTCGTTTTAAAAAGTGTAGTACTTGCGTTAATGGCACACCATGAAAGCTTCTCTATCGGCGGTTTTGTTTTCCAGCCTGCGTCTGGCGAGATCGTTGAACGCAATCGTCCGACTCCTCTGGAAGAGATCTACGACGCCATGCTTGGGTTAAAAAATGAACTACGCTACAATCGCCGAACAGGGTTGCCGAAGAAAGCGCCGCAACCTTTAATCCCGGACTGTTTCCAGGCTTATAAAGTAGTGACTACAGGGAGAGCTTGCTATGTCGTTTTATGATACACACGATGAAACAACCCCTTTAGCTCCGGTTGAAACCCGATATAAAGAGTTAAGGGCACTTTTGATTGCAGAGTGGCTGGCCCGGCCCGATCTGCCCGCCATTAAAGCTCAGTTAGCTCAGGCGAGAAAACGTTCGTCATCTGCCCTGTTGCGCCGCAAGCTGAAAGAACTGAATGCGCGCGACATGCAGGAAGCAAAGATTCCCGATTAGCACTCAAAGGCCCGATAAACGGGCCTTTCGTATTTTAATAGCTTCTGGTTCACCCGCAGGCGGCTTCCCGCCACCCACAATTCACCTCTATTCCGGAAAATCCGTCTCCACCGACGTCTGTTTCCACGCGTCTATCTCAGCCAGACGCTCTTTGAGCTTACCTGTCACGGCGTCATGGCCCCAGGCACCCATCACCAGATGACGTGGCGGGTTTTCATGCTCGGTAATAGCAATCATCGCCGCGGCGGCCCGCGCCGGATCGCCCTTCTGAGTGCCGCTGTATTCGGAGGTCGCTTTCATCCGCGCGGCGGCGGTCTCCGCATAGTCTGGCAGCGTGCTCGGCGTCTGATGCAGTGAGCGTCCGGCCCAGTCGGTGCGGAACGGACCTGGCTCAACACAGGTCACGTGAATGCCCAGCGGACCGGCTTCAAGCGCCAGCGAATCGGACCAGCCTTCCACCGCATGTTTGCTGGCAGAGTAGTAGCCTGAGCTGGCAAAACCGATTAAGCCTGCCACTGAGGTAATGTTGATCACGTGGCCGCTACGCGCCTTTCTCATTGCGGGCAGCACGGCGCGGGTCAGGGCAAACAGACCGAAGACGTTGGCATCAAACTGCGCGCGGATTTCGCTTTCCACACCCTCTTCCACTGAGCTCTGATAACCGTAACCGGCGTTGTTTACCAGCACATCAATGGTGCCGAACGTGTCCAGGGCCGCACTGACGGCCTGGTCGATGCTCGACTGCTGCGTCACATCCAGCGCCACCGCCAATGCGTTGTCGTGTCCTTCAACCAGATCGGCAATGGACGCGGTGTCACGTGCCGTGACGACGACCTTAAAGCCACGCGCAATCGTCTGCTGCGCCAGTTCACGACCAAAACCGGTCGAACATCCCGAGATTAACCAGACAGGGCTGGAATGAGCAGTCATAACAAGACTCCCGTTGAGAATGATGAAGGGGTTTAAGACCCGGACGCGAGGGCATCCGGGAATAAAGGTTAGTGAGACGCGACCGCCCCACTTAGCCCTTAATGCTTTTTATGAAACAGCTGACTGGCGGTGTCGCTGATGATTTGCGCTGCGCCGCGATCGCCCTTCACCATCGACGCCATAAAGGCTTTCGCCTGCTTGAAGGTGATGTGTGGCGGTAATGGCGCGACTTCCGGATCGGTTTTCACCTCCAGTAATACCGGGCGATCGGCGCTGAGCGCACGCTGCCAGGCACCTGCCAGATCGTCAGGGTTGTCGACAAAAATACCGACCATTCCCAGCGACTGCGCAAACTCAGCGTACTTCACATCCGGCAGCTGTTGTGACGCGTCGAAGCGAGGGTTACCCTCCATCACGCGCTGCTCCCAGGTGACCTGATTCAGATCCTGATTGTTGAACACGCAGACAATCAGGCGCGGATCGGCCCACTGCTGCCAGTATTTCTGAATAGTGATCAGCTCGGCCATGTTGTTCATCTGCATCGCACCGTCTCCCACCAGCGCCACCACCGGTTTTTCCGGGTGAGCAAATTTCGCGGCAATCGCGTAAGGCACCGCCGCGCCCATACAGGCCAGACCGCCGGAGAGTGACGCGCGCTGTCCCTGCTTCACCCGATAGTCGCGGGCAAACCAGTTGGCGCAGGAGCCGGAATCCGAGGTGACAATGGCGTTGTCCGGTAACTGAGGTGACATCTCCCACACTACCCGCTGCGGATTGACCGGATTAGCCGGTGCCATGGCACGCTCTTCCATCAGCGTCCACCAGTCACGTACCTGAACCGCAATATCCTCCTGCCAGCTGCGATCCGCTTTATGCTCCAGCAGCGGCAGCAGCGCGCGCAGCGTTTCTGCCGCATCGCCATGCAGGTTCACTTCGCTGGGATAGCGCAGGCCCAGCATGGCGGGATCGATGTCTATCTGCACCGCACGCGCCTTGCCCTCTTCCGGCAGAAATTCCGTCCACGGGAAGCCGCTGCCAATCATCAGCAGGGTGTCGCAGTTTTGCATTAAATCGGATGAAGGTTTCGTGCCGAGCAGGCCAATCGAGCCGGTAACAAACGGCGCGTCGTCCGGCAGCACATCTTTGCCCAGCAGCGCTTTTGCTACTCCGGCACCCAGCACATTGGCAACCTGCACCACCTCAACGGCGGCGTTGCGTGCGCCCGCACCGATGAGAATCGCCACTTTTTTACCGGCGTTAAGCACGTCGGCAGCGCGTTGCAGGTCCGCTTCGTAGGGGATAACTTTGGGACGCTGATAGCCGCTGCCGGAATGGGTGAAGCCATGCAGATGTTGCGGCGGCTGCCACTCTTCATCCTGAATATCTTTAGGGATGATGATCACCGCCACGCCGTTTTGCGCTTTGGCAATGCGCACGCCACGATCCAGCAGATGGCGCACCTGTGTCGGGGTCGAAGCTTCCTGAACGAAGTTAGCGACGTCCGAGAAGATGCGGTCCAGGTTCATCTCCTGCTGATAGCTGGCTCCCCGCGCAGTCGCTTCTGCCTGTCCGGCAATTGCCAGCACCGGCGCATGGTCCATTTTGGCGTCATAAAGCCCGGTCAGCAGATGGGTTGCGCCCGGCCCGCCAGTTGAGAGACAGACGCCCAGCTCCCCAGTAAACTTCGCGTGCCCGGCCGCCATAAAGGCCGCCATCTCCTCGTGCCGCACCTGAATAAATTCGATGCCGTCACCTTTAGCGTTAGCGCGCTGGATAGCTCCCAGCACGCCGTTAATCCCGTCACCTGGATAGCCGTAGATGCGTGTGACGCCCCACTCTTTCAGGCGCTGGACAAAAAAATCACTGGTTTTCATGCTCATCGTCGCGTTGCCTTCATAGTCCATGCAGACTTAAAGCGTAGTCGACGATGCGCACTCTCCGTTAATTGTTCGCCATGGCCGGGTATCGCTGATGCAAATCACTGAATATTTGATTCATATCCGCCGTTTCGCCTATCTCCGCTACCGCCCGGAATACCTGGGTTTTCAGGAAATGACGCCAGCTGACCGGTGCGCCTGCCAGAAAAGCGGTCAGCAACTGGTAACGCTGAGGGGTCCAGAGCGTTTCAAAGCGATTCCGTGCCTCGCCGTGCTCAAAATGCTGCGCAGCGCGTTGCGGCATCGCGGCGCGCAGGCGCGCTGTGGCTGACTCATCCACACCGTCATCAACGATCACTACGCCATACTGCGCCCGGGCTGCTGCGACGCTGAGATAACCACAGCGCACATCCTGCATGACCGCCTCAGTCTCGCGCTGTGACGGCAGGCCATAACCGCCCGCGCCAGGGCCCCGCACTTCGACCACGTCACCCGGCTGGCAGTGGATTACGTCTGTGTTGCCGTGATTGATAACCTCGCCATTGCGCCGGGTGCAGAAGTAAGAGAGCGCCCCGTTCTGCCCGCCCACCAAGCCCGCCGAGGCAAACACCGACCGGTTACGGTTGCGCGCGGTAATCGTGGTGTTGGGCGAGAAAATCTCAAATGCCATTTCGGTCGCTAAGCCGCCGCGATAGCGACCTGGGCCGGCGCTGTCCTGAGCCAGCCCGTAACGATGAAAACGGATCGGGACTTCCGCTTCGTTGATCTCAATGGGCGTGTTTTTCAGGAAGGCAGACAGCCCGCCAGAGCCGTCAGGCCCGTCATGACGCGGCGTACCGCCCGCGCCACCACCCACTGGACCCAGAGAAGCAACCACGCTGCGGTTATGCGTCTGCGTGCGGATGTTCATGATTGAATTACCGCCCGGTGAATTGGCGGGAAGACGGTCCGGCATCGCCAGCGAGAAGACGCCGATTGTCGCAATCTGCGACAGTGCACAGGTCAGCGAGCGCATCCCCACCGCCGCCGGTGCTTCACAATTCATCACCGTACCCGGCGGCAGGATCGCCCGGGTCGGTCGCAGTGTTCCCGCGTTCAGCAGCAGCGAACGATCCAGTGTGGAGAGCACATAAGTGACGCCCACCAGCGCCAGCGGATGCCGTTCACGGCCGCCGGTCGGCATGTTCAGTGACGAGGCCAGCTGCGGGTCGCTGCCGGTGTAGTCCAGCTCCAGCTGATCGCCCTGCACCCGCAGTGTAATGGCGATACGGCAGGGATAACCGCCCTCGCCATCTTCATCGGCGTAGTCGGCATAAAAATACTCCCCATCGGGAATGGTGCTGATAATGCTGCGGGCCTGTGCTTCGGCGTAATCGAGAATCCCTTCTATGCCCTGTAAAAAATCGTCGATACCAAAACGGGCGATAATGTCGTGGATTTTACGCTCACCGACGTTAACTGAAGCCAGCTGTGCTTTGAAATCACCCCAGTTCTGGTCCGGCACCCGCACGTTGAGCCGCATGATGCTGGCGACCTCTTCATTGAGCTGCCCCTGCCGCATGATTTTCAGTGGCGGGATGCGGATCCCCTCCTGCACGATATCGGTCAGCGAGCGCGACAGTGAGGCGGGCACCGCGCCGCCGACGTCGGTGTTATGAATGTGCCCCACCACGAAGCAGACAATTTCGCCCTTGTAAAACACCGGCTTCCAGATGTGGATATCGGGCGAGTGCGTCGCCACATTGCCGGCGTAGGCGTCATTAGTAATGCAGATATCGCCGTCGGCGTAATCGTCAATCAGTGCCAGTACTGGCGCATAGTCGATGCCGCTGTACCAGGGTGCGCCAAAACTGCGCGGCGAGGCAAACGCCAGTCCGGTGCGGCTGACAATCTGGCAGGAGAAATCCTCCGTCTCTTTAACAAAGGTGGAGTGCGCGGTACGCATCAGGGTAAAGGCCATCGCATCAGCAGCAGCGGCGCAGTAGTTCGCCAGGATTTGTAAGTTACGTCCATCAATCGCCATGTTATGCCTCGTTCGCCGTGATCAGCAGGTTACCAAAGGAATCGACCGTCACGCCCATACCGGGCGGCACGCAGGTGGTGCAATCGTTCTGCGCAATGATGACCGGACCCCGTAACTGATGGCCGGCAAGCAATACGGTTCGCAGCACCACATCCACCTGATGCCATGCGCCGTCGATCCATGCATCGGTCTGTTTCAGCACTGGCACCGGTTCTGTCGCCGTTGCGAGCCGGTTAATCACCGGTTTTGGCGTGGGTGAGGCGATCACCAGCCGCAGGTTAATCAACTGCACCGGTGCCTGCGGGTCACTGTGACCAAACAGCTGCTGATGCTGGCGATCAAAGGCGTCATGCAGCGCAGTGAAATCTGCCTGCGTCAGCCAGCTCGCCTCCAGCGGCACGTCGATTTCAAACGACTGTCCGTGATAGCGCATATCCGCGCTGAACTGCAGGCTATAGGGCATGTCGCTGCCGTGCTCCTGCGTCAGCCAGTTGCAGGCGCGCTGCTGCAAGGCTTCGGCTTCACTGGCTAATGTGTCAGCCAGCGCAGGCGTCAGGTCGCCGTAGAGTGTGCGGATAAAATCGTTGCGGATGTCCGCTACCAGTCCGCCTAATGCGGAGAGCACGCCTGGCGTAGGCGGAACAATCACCCCTTTCATGTTCAGTTCGCGGGCAAGAAAACAGCCCATCATCGGGCCCGCTCCGCCAAAGGCGAGGAACCAGAATTCACGTGGGTCGAGGCCAAAGCGGGACAGCAGGCCACTGGTGTCGCTGTACATGCTGGAGATCGCCAGTTGAATAGCGGTTTCCGCGGTTTCCTCGACCGAAATAGTGAGGGCATCGGCCAGGGGCTGCCAGGCCGCCCGGGCGGCGGCAACATCCACCGTCACGGCGTTATAACCCAACGCACCGTGGCCCATCATGCCGCAGGCGGCAAAGGCATCGGTGGCCGTCGGCTGTGTGCCGCCGCGCTGGAAGCAGACCGGACCCGGCAGCGATCCGGCACTGTCTGGTCCCATCTGCAATACGCCCTGCCCGTCAATCCACGCCAGCGAGCCGCCGCCTTGCCCCACTGAGGTGACGGCGACAGAAGGAATAAAGATCGGGAAGTCGCCGATGATTTCGCCGTTGCCCTGCGCCACTTTGCCGTCAATGATCACCGCTACGTCGGCGCTGGTGCCGCCAATATCCAGGCTGAGGATTTTGTCAAAACCGCAGGCGCTGGCCAGATAGCTGGCCCCGATCACCCCGGAGGCGGTGCCCGAGAGCACCATCTGGACGCATTCGCGTTTCGCCTGCCCGACGCCCATTACCCCACCGTTGGATTTGGTGATACGCGGCGGCGGCTTTACGCCAAGCCGTTTCAGCGCCTGCTCAAAGGATTCCAGGTAGTGAATGACCATCGGCTGCACGTAGGCATTAATGGTGGCGGTGATGGTGCGTTCATATTCACGAATAATCGGCCAGATGTCAGCGGAACAGGAGGTCAGCAGCTCAGGCGCGACTTCCTCAATAATCGCTTTTACTGCTGCTTCATTATGCCGGTTGCGATAGCTGTGCAGCAGCGACACGACAATACCCTGACAACCTGCGGCGCGTGCCTGCTCAATGGCGTCCAGCACGCTCTGACGATCAGGCGCGTGCAGCACATTGCCGTGGGCGTCAATGCGTTCGCGGATGGCAAATACCCGGTCGCGGGTAATCAGCGGTGCGGCACGCCGGGAGAAAAGATCATGGATATGCGGAATTTTCAGCCGCGCCAGCTCCAGAACATCGCAGAAGCCCTCGGTAGCAAACAGTGCCAGCCGCACACCGCGCCGCTGGATCACCGCGTTAATCCCTACCGTCGTGCCGTGGGTAAAGTAGCCAATCTCAGCGGGATCAATGCCCTGATGCTGCTGAAATTGCGTCAGCCCGGTCTCGATTTCGCTGCCAGGTTTGTCCGGGCGTGACAGGACTTTGAGGGTATGGATCTGGTTCGTTTGCTGGTCCAGCACGGCGAAATCAGTAAAGGATCCACCAATATCCACGCCAACGCGGTATCGCATATCGGGTTAACTCCAGAGTTATGAGAGCGGAAATTCCATCAGCGTCTCGGGATGCTGCACAACACGCCAGCCGAGTCGCTGGTAGACCTGATGGGCATCCTGGGTTGAAAGCATCCAGCGGTGCACCGTTTGCAGCTCCGGATGTTCACGGACGCAGGTCGCCAGCCAGCTGCCCAGCCCGTGACCGCGCCAGTTTTCATCAATGATCACGTCGCACAGCCAGCCAAAACGGGTGTAGTCAGTGATCAGTCGGGCAAAACCTATCTGAGTCTGCTGGTGATAAAGACCAAACGGCAGCGAACCGGCAATCGCCCGCGTGGTTTTGGCCTGCGGCTGACCTTTGGCCCAGTAGGACTTCTCCGCCAGCTGAATATGGATCCAGGCAAGGTCCAGCCGCTGGCGATCGGTAGAAATGGTGAACATATCGCGCTGCCACTGCTGATCAGCAATCTGTAATGAGTCCATGGCAACTCCTTGTATCGGTTGAAATCATTTTAAAAGGGTTCGGACGATGGTTGAGGCTGTAGCGCGCCCTGAAACCGGGTGCAGCCACTGAATTTTGTAACGGAAAAAAATTTTATGCTGAGGGAAGATTGGGCAGATTAAAGCGGTATAGAGGTAACGGGATAACGGGTCAGGCAGGCAGCCAAAAAGCGGGATGGGTGTGACGGCCCTCTCTCCGGTGGACGCAGGAGAGAGGCAACGCCGGGCAGACATTTATACGCCGAACTCCACAGTGTGCTTCCCGATGAGCGATCGTAACGGCACGCTGCTTTTCATGATCGGGGATTTAATCACGATATAGCTGAAGTACTTATCAATGCCGATCTGCGCATCCAGCATCTTCTCAATCACTTCCTGATAATGTTCAATGCTGCGGGTAATAAAGCGCAGCAAATAGTCATAGCCGCCGGTGATCAGATGGCACTCCATCAGCTCATCGACGTCGCGCATCGCACTTTCGAACTTCATAAAATCTTCGCGGCGATGGCCTGACAGGGTGACTTCGGTAAAGACGGTCACCGAATCGGTAATGCGGGTGAGATTAATGTGCGCTTCATAACCGGTGATAAAACCAGCCTGTTCCAGACGTTTGACCCGTTGCAGACAGGGACTGGGCGAGAGACCGACGGCGTCGGCGAGGTTAACGTTGCTGATACGGCCATCTTTCTGGAGTTGCACCAGGATGTTGATGTCGATGCGGTCAAGTTTCATTAAGCCGTTCATAGCACCCCCCTCATTGTCAGAGCCTGTTGGGCCAGGCGCTTAATCAAATGTTCAGAACCTCCCGAAGATATAACACGCTTTACCGTAAACGCGCCAGCGCTTCGCAGTGGTTATACCAGCGGGAGGCTTTCAAATTATTCTAATAAAATCAATGAGGAATGCAGATTTAACCCAACCGGCCCGTGGCGCGGGCCAGCGCAATATCAAAGATATGCAATGCCTCTTCCAGTTGTGAGTCGGTCGTGACCAGCGGCGCCAGGAAACGGATGGTGTTGCGATGCAGGCCGCATTTGATCAGCAGCAATCCTTCCTGGCAGGCGCTGTCGAGGATCTTCTGGGTAAGCGCCGCATCGGGACGCCCCGTTTCGAAGTCGAGAATTTCCACCGCCTGCATAAAGCCCACGCCGCGCACATCACCAATGCAGGCATATTTGTCCGCCAGCTGTCGCAGACGGGCGTTGAGCTGTTCGCCGAGCTGACAGGACCGCTGCAACAGGTTCTCATGTTCAAACAGATCCAGTACCGCCAGCGCCGCCGCACAGCCCAGTGCGTTGCCGCCGTAGGTGCCGCCTAACCCGCCTGGCGTTGGCGCATCCATGATCTCTGCACGGCCAACCACACCGGAAATCGGCAGACCGCCGCCGAGGCTTTTCGCCAGGGTAATTAAATCTGGTTTGATCCCCAACTGCTGGAAGGCAAACATGGTACCGGTGCGCCCAAAGCCGGATTGCACTTCATCACAGATCAGCAGAATGCCGTGCTGGCTGGTGATACGACGCAGAGCCTGCATAAAGGCCGGTCCGGCTGGCAGGAAGCCGCCATCGCCCTGTACCGGCTCGATGATAATCGCAGCCACACGCTCAGGCAGTATCTGCACGGCGAAGAGCTGATCCATCGCCTTCAGGCAGTCCGCTTCGGTGATGCCGTGCAGCGGGTTCGGGAATGGCAGACGATAGATGTCGCCAGGGAACGGACCAAAGTTCTGTTTGTAAGGCGCGGACATACCGGTCAGGGTGACGCCCAATAAGGTACGCCCATGAAACGCACCATCAAACGCGATGATGCCAGGCCGCTGGGTGTGCGAGCGGGCAATCTTCACCGCATTTTCCACGGCTTCGGCGCCGCTGGTGAAGAAGACGCTTTTGTATGCCTCATCGCCGCCGACCAGTTTGTTCAGCCGCTGTGCCAGTTCAATGTAGCCCGGATAGGCCACCACCTGAAAACAGGCGTGAGAAACCAGACCCAACTGCCGGGTGACCGCATTGACCACCGCAGGGTGATTGTGGCCGACGTTCAGCACGCCGATGCCGCCAACAAAGTCGAGATAGCGATTGCCCTCCACATCCCATACTTCACTGCCTCTGGCGCGTTCGATCACCAGCGGATGGGCGGTCACTACACCGCGCGGCACATTCTGCTCACGTGCATCCAGTAACAGGCTGTTATCGGAATATGCTTGCTGCTCTGCCATGACATTCTGCATTTTAAACCCTCATCCACGTAACGTTCGGTTGGCTCAAGTATCGCAACCTGCTGGTTTCTTACGCTGCCGTAATTCCCCAGGCAGCGGCATTTCCTGTCAAAATCCTGCTGCATTCAGCAGGGAAATTTCTCTGCCAGCGCCTGACGAATCAGGACGACAAAAACGTTAATGCCATGCGGGATCAGCGCATCATTGAAGTCGTAAGCGGCATGGTGCAGCGGCTTGCAGGGTGCCGATCCCAGCCACAGATAGGCACCGGGGCGCGCCTGCAGCATAAAAGCAAAATCTTCTGAGGTCAGCGCGGGCTGTGGTGCGAGGTCAGCCGGGATGCCCGCCTGCTTTAGCGCCTCAAGGGAAAACTGCGCTTCCGTTGCGCTGTTGATCGTCGCCGGGTAGTAGCGCCGATAGCTGACCTCTGCCTGCAGGCCGTGGGCGGCGGTGATGTGCGCCGCCATCTGGCGCAAACGCGCTTCAATCGTATCCTGTGCAGTCGGGCTGAAGGTGCGCACCGTGCCGGTGATGTTCGCCTCTGCCGGGATCATGTTGTGTGAAAAGCCACCCTGCATTCGGGTAACGGTGAGCAGCGCGGTTTCGCATGGGTCGAGTGCGCGTGAAACCAGGGTATTCAGCTGCACCACCAGCTCACTGGTCGCAAGAAGCGTATCGCATGTGAGATGAGGCTGCGCAGCGTGACCGCCTCCACCCAGCACCCGAATATCAAAGCGGTCGGCTGCCGCCATGATGGCGCCGGGCCGGGTCTGCACCTGACCGAGGGGCAGTTCAGGCCAGTTATGAATGGCGTAGACCGCCTCACAGGGAAAGCGGCTGAAAAGGCCATCCTCGATCATCGCCTTTGCGCCCGCCTGCCCCTCTTCGGCAGGCTGAAAGATAAAGCAGACGCTGCCGTCAAAGCTGACGTCGCGCGCCAGTTTTTCGGCGGCCCCCAGCAGCATCACAGTATGACCGTCATGGCCGCAGGCGTGACTCACCTGCTCTGCCTGGCTTTGCCACTCTGTGCCGCTCTGATCCTGCATCGGCAACGCATCCATATCGGCGCGCAGGCCGATCATGCGGTCACTGCTGCCCTTTTTCAGTATCCCGACCACGCCGGTTTTACCGATGCCGCGATGCACCTCCATGCCCAGCTGTTGCAGGAAATTCGCCACCATCTCGCTGGTGCGCTGCTCCTGAAAGCCGAGCTCCGGGTGCGCATGCAGATCGCGGCGCAGTGCCACTAAATGTTCCATCTTAATATCCTCGCGAACGGTCAATCTCACCGTGCAGCGGTTCGCCACGCTGGTAGCGCCGCAGGTTTTCCAGCAGTGCCGCAATGGCGCTCTCATTCTGCGTCTGGCTGGCGATGTGTGGGGTGAGCCAGATGGCGGGATGGTGCCAGAACGGATGGCCCTGAGGTAACGGCTCCGGGTCGGTGACATCAATCACGGCAGCACGGAGCTGACCGCTCTCCAGCGCGCCGAGCAGATCGTCATGGTTCAGTTGCGGGCCGCGACCGGCCTGCACCAGCGCCGCGCCCTGGGGTAACTGATTAAACAGGGTGTGGTTCAGCAAACCCCGCGTCGTGTCGGTCAGCGGCAGCAGGCAAATCAGAATTTCGCTGTGGGCCAGGAAGTCAGCGAGCTGATCTGCGCCGTGCCAGCAGCGTACGCCAGGAAAGTGGCGTGGTGTGCGGCTCCAGCCTGCGCAGTCAAAACCCAGCGCCACCAGTTGTGCTAACGCGGCCTGACCCAGTTCGCCCAGCCCCATCACGCCGACCCGCCGCTGTGAGGCGGGTAATGCCACGTGCGCCAGCCACTGCTGCTGGCGCTGCTGATGAAAATAGCGCGGCATATCACGATGCAGCCCGAGCACCGCAAAGGTGACATATTCCACCATGCCCTGCGTCAGACCCGGTTCGATCATCCTGATTACTGGCAGGTCGGGCGGCAGCGCACTGAAGTCAAACTGATCGGCGCCGGCACCCACCGAGAAGAGCAGTTTCAGGTGTGGAAACCGCGCCGGAATGTCTGCCGGAGGCTGCCAGGCAACCAGCGCCTCAACCTGGTCTGGATCACCGGTCTCTGGCCAGATATGCAGGTGAATGTCAGGTGCATGTTCTGCCAGCCAGCGCTGCCAGATCCGCCCACGTTCAGGCTCCGATTTATAGACGATATGCATCAGGCCATCGCCTGCGTCATCAATCCAAACGCCTGCATACCCTGCGGTGTCCAGGGCGTGCCGCGCACCATTGTGGTGGGCGCATCGACCTGAGGAATACCGAGAGAGGTTAGCCAGGCCGCCATCGGCAGCGCGGCGTCGGTGTCGATTCGCAGGAATTCACCCTGTAGCGACTGCATCAGCGAGGCGACCAGCGCCTGCGCGATCGCAAAGTCAGCGGCGATCACCGGGCCAATTGCCCAGCCGTGCCCAAAGCGGCGCAGGCTGGCGAAGCCCTGAATCTGCTGTGCTGTGTCCTCTAAAATCACCGTCTGACAGTCGCGCAGTAAATGCGCAATAAGCGCCGGGCGATGCATACCGTGTGCCTGCTGATCCAGCGTCACCAGCGTGCTGTGATCGGCCAGTGTCGCCGGGCGCAGCTGGCATCCCGCCGGGATCACAACGTCTGGCAGCGTGGTGACTTCACGGGTCTGGTGCTGACGAATCTCACCACAGCTGACAAACCCGAGCTTTTCATACAAGCCTTTGCCCATTTCAGTGGCGTGCAGACGCACGTTGTAATCCGGTACTTTTTCCAGTTGCGCCAGCATCAGCTGTTTGCCGAGGCCACGCCCCTGCTGCTGGTTATCGACAATCACCAGACCCAGCGTGGCGGCACTGTCGCCCCAGCGCCAAAGCACGGCACTGCCGATCAGCCTGCCCTGCTCTTCAATCACTGTGCCCTCGCCCAGCTGCAGCGCCAGCGCCCAGTCTTCGCGTCGGTGGGGCCATTTCAGTGCCTGCGTCATGCTGAAGCACGGGTCAAGATCGTCTGGCGTCATTGCGCGTATTGTCAGGCTCATTAAAGCTCTCCTTACATCATGCCTGGTGTTTCAAGTCCGCTGCCGTCCACCAGACGGCTGTAGCGGTACGGCGTTGGATCAACGATAGGGGTGGCTTCGGTGGCAAGATCCGCCGCCAGTCGACCGGCTCCCGGTCCGATACCGAAGCCGTGGGCGCTGTACCCTGCAGACAGCACCAGCCCCGGCAGTTTCGCCACGGTAGAGATCACCGGAATTGCGTCCGGGGTACTGTCGATCATGCCGCCCCACGACTGCGCCAGCCGGAGGTTCGCCAGCGCCGGGTATTCACGCCGCATCGCCGCCAGCCCCTCTTCCACGATTTTTGCATCGGCGGCCGGATCGAGAATGCGCATGCGCTCAAACGGTGACTCGCGGTCAAATGCCCAGCCACCCATCGCCTCCGGGCCGTTGAAGAACGGCGACAGCCCAAGGTTCAGGGTGAGATTCTTGCGGCGACTTTTGAATGTGGGATAGAACTGACGAGCGTAACGCAGCCCCTGAGCGCCTGGCTCCAGACGCCCGCGACCCGAGACGGAGACGGTGTAACTGCCATCCATCTGCGGCCGGCAGGCAAAGCCCGGCGTGTAGAGCGGCATGGCGATCGCCTGCTCGATAGGCTGAGTACGGAAAGCGGTGCCAATAACGTTGCCCAGCGGCAGATCAATGCCATGACGACGGCAGAACATCGAGGTCCACGCTCCGCCGGCACAGATAACCCGGCTGGTTTTGATCAGACCGCGTTCGGTCCAGACGCCGCTGACACGGCCGCCAGCGATATCCAGCCCGCGCACCGCACACTGCTGAAACAGCATTGCGCCTTTTTTCAGCGCGCCCGCCACCAGCCCAGGCGCAGCGAGGCGCGGTTCGGCGTGGCCGTCGGTCGGCGCTGAGAGACCGCCCCGCCACGGAGTGGTGCTGCCCGGCGTCATTGCTTTGGCCTGCTCCGCCGTGAGAATCGAACTGTTTACGCCATAGCCCTTTGCCATCTGGATCCACTTGTCCCAGGCCGCAATGTCCGACTCTTCCTGCGTGGCGTAGACCAGACCACTGCGCCGGAACCCAAGCTCTTCGCCAGTTTCATCATTTAGCTCACCCCAGCGTTGCAGCGCATAAATAATCAGCGGCAGTTCGCGCTCATCGCGGTTCTGCTGTCGACACCAGCCCCAGTTGCGGCTTGACTGCTCTGCCCCTACCAGGCCTTTCTCAATCAGCACAACCTTCACTCCCTGCTTTGCCAGCTCCCAGGTGGCTGCGGCACCGGCAATACCGGCGCCAATCACCACCACATCGGCGGAATCAGGGAAATTCGCACTGTCCTGTACATAACGAATCGGTGCAGGCATAACACAATAACCTCTGTTGTCAGTATCGGGTCTGGCGCAGGGCAATATCGCCGCTGTGCGTAAGTACGTCGCCTGCGCTATGCATCACTGCACTGCAGGCGGGTAAATCAGAGCGCGCTAACTCACTCTGCTTTTAAAATCTCTTCATGCTCATCCAGCCAGCCCTGACGCAGCTCCGGCACCGCGCGTTTCAGCCGCTCGAAATAGAGTTCACTGGTCGGCTTGTCGTAGTCATTACGTGCCAGCTGAGTGACGATCCGACCGCTCTTCATTACCACAATTTCGTCGCACACCGCGCGAACGGCATGCATGTCGTGGCTGATAAAGATTACTGAGAGGCCCAGCTCACGGCGCAGCTCGCTGATTAAGTCGAGTACGGCGGCGGCAACCACGGTGTCCAGCGCCGAGGTCACTTCATCACACAGAATCAGGTCCGGTTCAGCCGCCAGGGCACGCGCAAGATTGACGCGCTGCTTTTGCCCGCCAGAAAGTGCCCAGGGACGCCGCCACAACACGCTGCGTGGCAGCTGTACCAGATCCAGTAGCTGATAAAGTCGCTGCTGGCGGGCCGAACCACTCAGGCCGTGAAACAGCGTCAGCGGTCGCGACAGGATACGTTCAACGCTGTGGGCCGGATTCAGTGCGGTATCCGCCATCTGGAACACATACTGAATGCGCCGCAGCTCGTTGTCAGGACGTTTTTGCATATCGCCCGCAATGTAGTGGCCGTTAAACAGGATGTGGCCGTGACTCGGGGCATTAAGTCCGGCAATGGCATGCGCCAGGGTGGTTTTGCCCGAGCCTGACTCACCGATAATGCCAATCGCCTGTCCTTTCCACAGTTTGAGGTTGATCTCCTCCAGAATGCGCACTTTCGAATGGCCGTCGCTGCCGCGCGGGCCATAACCTGCGTTGAGGTCGCGCACCTCCAGCAGCGGCTGAATATCGGCAGCAGCCGGGCACCAGTTGCTGGGCCGCTCTTTCTGCCGCGCGGCGTCCATCAGTAAGCGGGTGTACTCCGCCTTTGGCGCGCCAATCAGATGCGCCGTGCTGCCATACTCCGCCATTTTGCCGCGCAACAGCACCAGAATCCGGTCAGCCATCTGTGCCACCACGGCCAGATCGTGACTGACGTAAATCGCGGTGACGCCACGCTGCACCACCACGCGGCGAAACGCTTTCAGCACTTCCACCTGGGTGGTCACATCCAGTGCGGTGGTCGGCTCATCGAGGATCACCACATCCGGATCGCCAATCAGCGCCATCGCCGTCATCAGACGCTGTAGCTGTCCGCCCGATACCTGGTGCGGAAAACGGTCGCCAATGGTCTCGGGGTTCGGCAGCGCCAGTTCGCGGAACAGGCCTATGGCCTTCTCTTTCGCCGCTTTGCGCGTCAGGGTGCCGTGAATAACTACGGGCTCAATGACCTGGTCGAGAATCTTCATGCCCGGATTAAACGATGCCGCCGCGCTCTGGGCGATATAGGCGACGTTGTTGCCGCGAAAGGCGCGTAACTGGCCTGGCGTCAGGCTGTTAACATCGGTGCCAGCAACGTGAATGTTACCGTCGGCAATGCGGCAACCACTGCGGGCATAGCCCATCAGTGCCATGGCGATGGTGGTTTTACCTGAGCCGGATTCGCCTATCAGCGCCAGCACCTCTCCCTTCTGCACGGTAAAATGAATGTCGGAAACCAGGTCAATCTCTTCGCCGCGATCGGTCTGCGCGGTGACGCGCAGTTTATCCACCGATATCACTGGCATGGCGGTATGTGGTGTCACGTTCATGCTCCCTCCTTCGCCAGCGTCATCGGACGCATCGCCTGAAGGCTGTCTATAAACAGGTTGGCGCCAATGGTCAGGCTGGCAATCGCCAGCGCGGGCATCAGGACGGCAGGCGAACCGTCAAATAGCCCCTGCATATTTTCACGCACCAGCGTGCCCCAGTCGGCATACGGCGGCTGAACGCCCAGACCGAGGAAACTCAGCCCGCTCAGCAGCAGCACGATATAGACAAAGCGCAGGCCAAAGTCCGTCAGCATCGGGTGCACCATGTTAGGCAGGATGTCGTGAATGGCGATATACCAGCGGCTTTCGCCCCGCAGCCGTGAAGCACGGACGTAATCCATGCTGCGCAGCGAGCTGGCCATGGCAAAAGCGATACGAAATGCACCCGGCCAGTAGGTGAAAACCGCCGTCAGGATCAGCATCGGCAGCGAGGAGCCAAATACCGCGACGATCATCAGCGACAGCACTTTGCCTGGCAGCACCAGCAGCGCGTCATTGACACGGCCCAGTAACTCCTCCAGCCAGCGTCCCGTGACCGCGGCCAGCAGAGCCAGCAGCGTGCCGATCAGACTGGCCAGCAGCGCCGCACTCAGTGCCAGGCCGATAGAGAATTTCGCGCCGTAGAGAATACGGCTCAGCATGTCGCGTCCCAGATAGTCGGTGCCCAGCAGGTTATCCGCCGTCAGGCCACCCATCAGCGGGCCGCCGCCGATGTCATCAATGCTGTGTGGTGCCAGCGATGTGCCGAATACCGCCATCAGAAGCCAGAACAGCGACATCATCAGACCCAGCCGACCTGACCAGGAAAGAGACTGAAAGAAACGCCAGGGCAACAAGAGAGTATTCATGCGCTTCTCCATTTCGGGTTAAAGGCGATAGTCAGAATGTCGGCCGCCAGCAGCAGCACCAGATAGCAGGCGGCGAACAGCATCACGCAGAGCTGCACCACCGGCAGGTCGCGGTTACTGACCGCATCCACCAGCTGGCTGGCCAGACCGGGATAGCTGAAGATGGTTTCGATGATGATCACTCCGCCAAACAGATAGGAGAGACTGAGTGAAATCGCGTTGGCGATAGGGCCGACCGCATTGGGCAGCGCGTGGCGCAGCACGGCGCGAAGCGGTGACACTCCTTTCAGCAACGCCATCTCCAGATAGGGGCTGTCGAGCTGATTGATAATGGCGGCCCGCGTCATGCGCGCCATCTGCGCCACCAGCACGCAGCAGAGTGTCAGCACCGGCAGCGCGTATGCTTTGAGGTAGCTCAGCAGGTCGCTGTCCGGGCTGCCGAACGACATCGCCGACACCCAGTGCAGTTTGACGGCGAAAATCAGCACCGCCACGGTGGCCACCAGAAATTCCGGTACCGCAACCGTCGCCATCGTGCCGATAACCAGTGCCCGATCGAGCCGGGAACCGCGATTCATCGCCGCGATGATGCCGATGATCAGCGCCATCGGCACGCAGATCAGCGTGGTGATACCCGCCAGTTCAAAGGTGGCGGGGATACGCTGCGCCACCAGCTGTGAGACCGGCAGATGGCTGGCAAACGAGGTGCCGAAATCGCCCTGCACCATGCCGGTCAGCCAGTGGATATAGCGCATCAGCAAAGGCTGATCGAGACCCAGCTGCTGCCGTAACGCCGCCACCGTTTCCGGCGTGGCGTTCTGGCCGAGGATCATCTGTGCCGCGTCACCCGGCAGCAGGCTGGTGATGAAAAACACCACCGCCGAGACGATAAGCAAAGTCAGGATGCCGGCGCCAATCCGCCGGGCAATCAGGAACATCATGTATCGGTTCATCGGCGTACTCCTTAAAAGAGCCTGTTGGGCCAGGCGGGGATCAGGCTGACAGCCACGCAAACTCATGGAAGCGATAACCCATCATCATGCCCGACGGCCAGGCCTCTACCCCTTTAACCTTCCTGTTATAACCATCGGTGGAGCTGATAAAGGTGGGGATAATCGTGCCGCAGTGGTCATAGATCAGAGCCTGCATGTCGCCATACATCTGCTTGCGTTTTGCCTGATCGCGCTCACCGCGTGCGGCGACCACCAGCTGATCAAACTGGGGATTTTTCCAGCCCGATTCGTTGTTCGGAGCCGTAGAGAGGTAGAACTGGGAAAAGAGCATATCAAGCGTTGGACGCGGGTTTATCGAGCCATATCCGATCGGATCTTTCATCCAGTGCGAAGACCAGTAACCGTCATAGGGCACGCGGCGTACTTTCACGTTGAGACCCGCCCCACGCGCCATCTGCTGAATCAGCTGTCCGCCTTCGTTCGCGCCTTCGATATTCGGCGTGGTGATGATCTCTACCGTGGAGCCTGTCATGCCTGCCTTTTTGATATGAAATTTCGCTTTTTCAACGTCGAGCGGGCGCGGCTTGAGGTCGGCGTTGTAAAGCGGATGCCACGGCGGAACCGGGGTGTCATTACTGACGTCGCCGTATCCCTGCAGTACGGTTTTCACCAGCATTTCGCGCGGCTGCAGGTATTTCATTGCCAGCACGAAATCTTCGTTGTTACCTGGCTTAACATCGGTGCGGATGATCAGGTTGGTATACATGCCCGATTTACTCTCCAGCACACCAAATTCATTGCTGCCTTTAAGGCGCTTGCAGTCAGCGGCGGTCAGTGTCGACACTATCTGCAGATCGCCCGACATCAGGGCATTGACGCGTGCCGCGCCGTCGGTGACACCAATCAATTCCACCTCATCCAGATGGGGCAGTCCGGGCTTGTAGTAGTTGGGGTTTTTCGTGCCGATGGTGCGCGTACCTGGCATAAACGTTTTGCAGACAAAGGGACCGGTGCCGATGCCTTTGCTGAAATCGGTGGTGCCATCCTTCACAATCAAAAACGGTGGTGTTGCCAGCATGTAAGGGACATCGAAGTTGGCACTGTTGAGCTCCAGCTGCACCTCATTGTCATTCACCGCACTGAACGATTTAAACTGATCGGCCAGCTTAAAAGCGATAGAGGCGATGGCAGGATCTTTGTGGCGGCTGAGCGAGAAGATCACATCTTTCGCGGTCAGCGGTTTGCCATCGTGAAAGGTCACCCCTTTACGCAGTTTGATATGCCAGGTGATGCCGTCGCTGGATTCAATCGATTCGGCCAGCGCCGGTTTCGCCATCAGGTTTTTATCCAGTTCGGTCAGGCCGCTGTAGAACATAAACTGACGGGTGTAATCCGCACTGTTGTTACTTTTGGCAGGATCGAGCGTGTCGGTGGCTGACGCATTCGACATCGCTGCCCGCAGTTTTCCGCCTTTAACCGGCTTGTCATCCGCCAGTGCTTTCCCTGAAAAACCGATCAGGCCGCTGCTCATCGCCGCTCCCGCGGAGAGGATTTTCATCAGGCTGCGACGTGACAGTGAGCCTTCAGTGATCATGCGCGTCAGTGCCGGATTTACCGCATCAGCATCGTTATTATCAAATTTACTCATCTCTCTACCCTCAATAGTCAGGCGAACCGGGAATGATGTTCTGGCGGTGCTGGTGACCTGGCGGCCAGCACCCGACGGGACGTTATGAAAGGCGATCCTTTGCTTTGTAATAGAGTCCTGCGAGCGGTAAAAACCATGGCTTGCCGTGATAACCGGGTAGCGCGGGCCATGTGTCGCGCTGCCAGGGATTTTCAGTGCGCTTTTCGGTCAGCAGATCGGCCATCACCCGCCCCATCCACACCGACATCTGCGTGCCGTGACCGCTGTAGCCCAGCGAATAGAACAGGCCATCCTGTTCGCCCGCGTGCGGCAGACGGTCGGCGGTCATGTCAACCATGCCGCCCCAGCAGTACTCCACCTCTGCCTGTCCCAACTGCGGCAGCATCTGCGTCATGGCACGGCGCAGGATCTCGCCGCTGCGCGAATCGGATGTCGGGTTGCTGACGGCAAAACGGGCACGGCCGCCAAACACCAGACGGCTGTCAGCAGTCGTGCGAAAGTAGTTGCCGATATTCAGCGAGGTGACGTAAGTCCGATTGTTGGGCAGCACCTGGCGCAGCAGCGTCGGGTCCAGCGCTTCGGTCACCACAATAAAGCTGCCGACCGGCACAATGCGACGCTGAAACCAGGGGAAAGGACCGACGTTGGAGCAGCCGGTCGCCATCAGGACTTTATCCGCCACAATGGTGCCCTGCGCCGTGTGTATCCGGTGCTGATAGCCTTTGAGTCGCTCTAACTTCGTTACCGCGTGATGCGGAAAAATCTTCGCCCCGCTTCGTGCAGCGGCTTCAGCCAGCCCGACGCCAAACTTACCCATGTGCATTTGACCGCCCCGTTTCTGCAGCAGGCCGCCGTGGAAATCGTCGCTGGCGATCTCGTCGCGCACCGCCGTTTTGTCGAGCAGTTCGATCTCCGGGTCTACGGTGCGACGCATCAGTTCATACGCCTCCCGCAGTCCGGCCACGTGCGACGCTTTGCTGGCGAGCTTAAGCTTGCCGCACAACCGGAAGTCACAGTCGATGGCTTCATCCTGGATCAGTTGCTGGACATAGCTCACCGCATCGTCGAACGCCCGATAGAAGCGGCTGGCCTGTTCCAGACCCTGACTTGCCACCAGCGAGGCGAAGTTCTGCGCTACACCGGTGTTGCAGTGGCCGCCGTTGCGCGCCGAGGCCTGGCTCATCACGTCACCACTCTCCAGCAGCACCACACTGATGCCGCTGCGCGCCAGGTTAAGCGCCGCCGAGACGCCGGTGAAACCGCCACCAATCACTACCACGTCCGCCTGTGCGGGCAGCGGTTCGCGGGCGGCGCCGGTAAAGGTGGGAGCGGTGGCCTGCCAGAACGATTCCAGTTTCATGGGGTGTTCCTCAGAGTCCGACGACGCCAGGCAGGCCGCCGATATCTTTGATTTCGGTGTACTGGTAGTACGGATTCGCCGGTTCATGGCCGCGATTGACCCAGACCTTGTTTTTGATGCCGAGATCGTAGGCGGTCATCAGGTCATAGCGGAAGCTGGAGGAGACATGGAGAATCTCCTCCGGGCCGCAGCCGAGCTTATCCAGCATGTATTCGAAACCTTTCATCTGGGGTTTATATGCGCCCGCTTCTTCAGCCGTGATGGTCAGGTAGATGGGTGCACCCAGACGCGGTTCATGGTGTGGGATCAGGTCTTTCATCGAATTGGTCAGCAGCACCAGCGGAAACTCCTTAGCCACTTTTGCCAGCCCGGCGGGCACATCAGGATGCGGTCCCCAGCTGGCGCAGTCAGTGTAAATAAAGTCGCTGTCGGCTTTGCTCCACGTCACGCCCCACTTTTTGCAGGTGCGCTGAATCGCATTACTGACCACGTCGTAATAGGGTTTCCATGCGCCGAGCACCTCATCCAGCCGGTAGCTGGAAAAGTCGGTAGTAAAGGCATGCATTGCATCCGGGTCGACGCGGTCGCTGAAACAACGCTCCGCCGCGCCAGCCATATCGAAGCGAATCAGTGTGCCGTAACAGTCAAACGTGATGAATTTCGGTTTAAACAGTGCCATGTAACACCCTCGTCATTGTCAGTTGCGCTTAGAAATCGATGAGTACACTTTTCTGGCGCTGGCAGGCCTGAAACGCCTGACGCCCTAAATCTTTACCAATGCCAGAACCCAGAAAGCCACCGGTTGGAATAATGAAGTCGCCGGAGCGTCCATAGCGGTTAATCCAGACGGTGCCCGCCTCTATGGCACGCATCGCCCGCATGGCACGAGGCAGGCTCAGCGTGTGCACGCCGGCACAAAGGCCATAGGTGTCATGGGCGGCCATCGCCAGCCCCTGCTCTTCGTCGTCAAACGTCTGTACTGTCAGCACCGGACCAAAAATCTCCTGCTGCACCGCCGGGTTATCCTGCGCCACGTGGCTCAGCAGTGTGGGCTGCCAGAACCAGCCGTTGTCGGTGTCGGCAAAACGCTCTCCGCCCACCAGCACTTCTGCGCCCTGTGCTTTTGCTGCCTCAATGACCGAGCAGACTTTGTTGCCCTGGCGTTCGTCGATCAGCGGGGCATAACGGCTCTCTTCCTGCCACGTGACACCCGGTTTAAGTTCGCGGCAGAGCTGGGCCAGCCGCTCAACCAGCGGATCGGCGATATTGCGTTGTACGATAAGACGGGTGCCCGCCACGCAAGCCTGCCCGCCGTTAGCGGTAAAGCCGCGCAGAATGCGCTGAGCCAGCACCTCAAGGTCACCCGCGTCATCGAATACCAGTTGTGGACTCTTACCGCCCAGCTCCAGTGTCACGGGTTTCATACCGTGCTGCGCGGCATCGCTCATGATGCGTTTTCCGGTCACGGTCGAGCCGGTAAAGGAGACTTTGCGCACCAGCGGATGGGTCACCAGCGCGCTGCCGGTCACCGCACCACTGCCCTGAACAATATTCAGCACGCCCGCCGGTAAGCCCGCCTGGATCGCCAGTTCAGCCATACGCACGGTTGAAAACGGGGTCAGTTCAGAGGGTTTGAGCACCACGGCGTTACCCGCCGCCAGCGCCGGTCCGCATTTCCACGACGCCATCGACAGCGGAAAATTCCACGGGGTAATCGCGGCGATGACACCATAAGGTTCAGCAATCAGCATGCCGAGACTGCTGTCACGGGTTGGAAAGAGGTCACCGCTGTATTTGTCGGCGCATTCGGCATAGAAGCGAATCGCTTCGGCGGTGAACGGAATTTCATGCAGCACAACGTCGCTGATTGGACGGGTCGAACCCAGTGCTTCCAGCTGAGCCAGCAGCGTGTCCTGCTCAATCAGATCGGCCCAGCGGCGTAACACGCGACCGCGTTCGCGCGGCGGACAGCCGGACCAGCCGCTGGTTTTCAGCGCCTGATGCGCAACAGTGACAGCGCGATCAACATCCTGCGGCGTCGCGTCCTGCAGCGTGGCATAGACCCTGCCATCCGAGGGACGTTTTACCTCAAATGATGCGCCCTGGCTCTGGCAGTGCTGGCCGCCAATATAATGGCCAGCCGGAAGAGAAACTTTTTCAGGGTCGAAACTTAACATGGAAAAATCCTTATTTGTTACACCCATCAGTTGCTGTTTTATTAGCGTTTTCACTGGCCGATTTCTGTGGCGTTAATAAGCTAATGCAGAAAGTATGCCAGCCGGGCAAAAAATAAAAATGCGTTTAAAACAGCGCAAAAAAATTTTCTGCCGTATTGCCGGGGGATTTTTTGCGGAATTGCCGAACAATTAAACAGATGATTTACTTCACAAAATTTATGCGCCCTGCTGGTGCAACCTGCACGGAAATTGCACCAAAGCGGATATTTGTGACCAGGCCGCTCATTCTTCGATTCCTGACTCACCGTTTACCGACGTGCCTCACATCCCGGATAAATTCTTTAAATTTTTAAAGAGTATTATTTGACGCCGAAGAATTCAGGTTGCGCATCAGGCAAAAAAAAACGCCAGCCGGATGATCCGGCTGGCGTTCTCTTAATATTTAATTACAAACTGCCAATGTGAAATGTTTTCTGTTCCAGATATTCATCAATTCCGTAGCGGGACCCTTCACGCCCTATACCGGAGAGTTTGACGCCGCCAAATGGCGCGACCTCCAGGGAAATAGCGCCGGTATTAAAGCCGACCATGCCAAACTCCAGCGCTTCCGCCACCCGCCACGCTCGCCGGATATTCTCGGTAAAGAAATAGGCGCCCAGGCCGTAAGGCGTGTCATTCGCCATCGCAATCGCCTCCTCTTCATCATCAAAGATAAACAGCGGCGCGACCGGACCGAACGTCTCTTCATGGGCGATACGCATACTGGACGTGACCTCACCGAGCACCGTAGGTTGCACAAACGTGCCGTTGCCCTGGCTGATGCCGCCGGTCAGCAGCGTTGCCCCGTGACTGAGCGCATCGTCGATATGGCCGTTCACTTTCTCGACGGCGCGGCTGTTGATTAGCGGGCCTATGGTGCTGTCTGGCGCAAAGCCATCGCCCACTTTCAGGGTGGCAACAGCCTCCAGCAGTCGTGCGGTAAAGTGCGGATAGATACTTCGCTGCACCAGAATACGGTTAGCACAAACGCAGGTCTGACCGGCGTTGCGGAACTTACTTAGCATGACGCCGGCAACCGCAATTTCAATATCTGCATCATCAAACACGATGAGCGGCGCGTTGCCGCCCAGCTCCAGACTCAGGCGCTTTATGCTGTTGGCGCTCTGCTGCATCAGCAACTGGCCGATTCGGGTGGAGCCGGTAAACGAAATTTTGCGCACCGTGCGACTTTCAGTCAGCGCCGCACCAATCTCCGTGGGCAGCCCGGTCAGTACCTGCAACACGCCCGACGGGAATCCGGCGCGCTCTGCCAGCACGGCCAGGGCCAGCGCCGAGAGCGGTGTCAGCTCCGAAGGTTTAACGATAATCGGGCAGCCGGCCGCTAACGCCGGAGCAACCTTGCGGGTGATCATCGCAATCGGGAAGTTCCACGGCGTTATAGCCGCAGTCACCCCGACAGGCTGTTTCAGCACCAGGATGCGGCGGTCCTCGCTGGGTGCAGGAATGGTGTCGCCGTAGATTCGACGCGCCTCTTCTGCGAACCATTTCACAAAGCTGGCGCCGTAGAGCACCTCGCCCCGGGCTTCCGCCAGCGGTTTGCCCTGCTCAGCGGTCATGATGATCGCCAGGTCATCCGCATGTTCAACAATCAGCTGATGCCATTTTTCCAGCAGCGCGGCACGGCTGGCATTGGTGGTTTTGCCCCAGCTGATGCGCACCGTTTCTGCATAGGCTATCGCCTGCTCCGTCTCCGCCCGGCCCAGCGCCGGAATGGTGGCCAGCGTTTCGCCCGTAGCGGGATCGATAACCGGCAGCGTGGCGCCCTGATGCGCATCCTGCCAGCGTCCGGCAAACAGCGCCTGCTGGCGCAGCAGATCGCTATCGGTAAGTTTTAATCGCGACATAACATCCCCTCGTGGTCAGTTAATTCCACTTTATCGTGCCGGGTCAGCGCAGGATGTTGTTGTGCGGGGTGAGAAAGATGAGTGAAATAGTTTTTCGCGCTGTTTTGAAATTTTATGCCGTGCATAAACAGCCGCGCATCCGGCTGGATGCGCGCACTTTAAATCTGGAAGTCGATAACCGGTTCATCGTCGTTGCTGTAGGAGAGCGCCTGACGTTTGATCTCTTCCAGTGACAGGTTGGCGTTGCAGAGTTCCAGGAACTGCCAGACGTAGTTACGCTGCAGCTGACCGCGTTTGAGGCCGAGCCATACGGTGCTGGCATCGAACAGATGCGTGGCATCCAGGCGTTCCAGCTCTTCATTCTCTTCGGTTTCACACGCCTGATCGGCCAGAATCCCGACACCCAGACCGAGTTTTACGTAGGTTTTGACTACGTCTGAGTCCTGGGCGCTGAGCACGATATCCGGTTTCAGGCCCGCCGCCTGGAAAGCACGGTCAACCCGCGAACGTCCGGTAATGCCCTGTCGATACGTGATGAGAGGATAGCGGCTGAGCGTGCTCAGTGAGACCGGCTGGTTCTGTACCAGCTCATGTCCTTTCGGCACCAGCAAAGCGTGATGCCAGCTGAACCAGGGGAATGCCGCCAGACTGCTGTTATTCACCAGCATTTCACTGGCGATGCCGATATCCGCTTCACCCGCCAGCAGCATGGTGACGATTTCCTGTGGCGATCCCTGATTCAGCTCAAGACGAACGTTGGGATAAAGCTGACGGAACGCTTTAATCACTTTCGGCAGGCTGTAGCGCGCCTGAGTATGGGTGGTGGCGATAGTCAGGATGCCACTGGTTTCATTGGTAAAGACATCAGCCAGTCGTCTTACCTTTCCTGCTTCATCCAGAATGCGTTCGGCAATTGTCAGCAGTGCTTTGCCCGGTTCGGTCATGCCCAGCAGGCGCTTACCACGACGGATAAAGATCTCCACGCCCAGTTCATCTTCCAGATCGCGAATATGGCGGCTCACACCCGACTGAGAGGTAAAGAGCGTATTAGCGACTTCCGTCAAATTAAACTCACAGCGGGCCGCCTCGCGGATGATTTTAAGCTGCTGGAAATTCACGATATTTACCTCCCTTTACATAATCTGATTCGTTGATGGTAAGAACAATTATTGATAACTGGAAATACTTAAAAATTTGGCTTTATGACTTTAGGGAATAAAGGGTGGGAGTGGAGAGGCGCGAATGGGCTGAGGTGCACGCAGGTGCTGGGGGGGTGTTCGCTGCGCGAACGGGCTGGGGTGCACCTGGGTGCCTGGGGGTGTTCGCTGCGCGAACGGGCTGGGGTGCACCTGGGTGCCTGGGGGTGTTCGCTGCGCGAACGGGCTATGAGAAGGTTTCGTTCGCCTGGTGAGCCGGGCAGTTTCAGTTACGCCTCTGCAGGCGACCAACAAGGGGGCGCCAGTCGCCGCGCCCCCTTGACCCCGGGCTCCGGCCTGCTTCACCGCCGCTTCGCGGTCCCTTCGCTTCTTCCGGATTTCTTACGGACCGGCGGGACGCGCCATCCCTGGCGCGAACCCGCCTCTTCGCGGCATCCCTGCCGCTCGTCCTGAAATCCCTCATCCGCTCAGCGGCTCTGACGGCCTCCTTCCCCGCTTTATCTCTTCTTTTTGTGTTGGTTACGTCATCGCTGTAAGTCTGAAGGATTATCTGCGGCTCTCCGCCTGGCAGGAAGAATGGCCTTCTACCCTCGCTGATATCTCTTATTTTTGTGTCGGGTACGTCATCGCTGTAAGTCTGAAGGATTATCTGCGGCTCTCCGCCTGGCAGGAAGAATGGCCTTCTACCCTCGCTGATATCTCTTATTTTTGTGTCGGGTACGTCATCGCTGTAAGTCTGAAGGATTATCTCCGGCTCTCTGCCTGGCAGGAAGAATGGCCTTCTACCCTCGCTGATATCTCTTATTTTTGTGTCGGGTACGTCATCGCTGTAAGTCTGAAGGATTATCTGCGGCTCTCTGCCTGGCAGGAAGAATGGCTCTTCACCCTATCAAATGTTGCCTCTTCTTTTTAATGCTGATGCATTGCCGCTGATAGTTTCCAAAATTAGCTTTGGCTTTCAAACCACCAGACAACGCCATGTCCGATAAAAACCAGGATATTAAAGGCAGGGGTTTACCAGAGGCATCCGAAGCGCTGAGGAACAACCGCAGGCAAGGAGGAGCCGACAGGACGCCGGCGAAAGGACGGCTCGCGCCAGGGATGGCGCGTCCGGACGGTCCGCGAGCCGCAGGGCGTGACGAAGGCACCCCGCACAGCGGGGCGCGCAGGCTGCCGGACGCCGGGATTGTTAAGGGGCGGGCGTACGCCCCTTAATGCGTCCGCCTGCACGGGAGACCTGAAATTCGCCACCGCCTGGCGGGCGTTACCCGCTCAGTGGGCAGGCACCGCGCAACGTAATCTTCTCAGTGTGAAGGTGCAGCAAAGCGAGACCCGCCCCCGCTGCTAAGCGTAATCAGCTCAATACCTGGCCCGCTGCTAAGCGAGAACGATTCAGAACCCGCCCGCTGCAAGCGCCCCTACCCCACTAACATCAACTCCCGCTCCTCAGTCAGCGGCTTGTTCAGCAGCGACAGCAGGATATTCTTCACCGCCTGTGCGGAAGGCGACAGCGGCAAACGGGCGGAAATGTTCAGCGACAGCGGCAGGCTCAACGATGGACTGTTGATGCGCGACATCCAGGCGTCCGTCGATCCCACCAGCGCACGGGCAGCGGATTCAGGTAATACCGTCACACCCATCCCACTGGAAATCGCTGCGGTCAGAGTAGAAATTGATTCGATCTCTCCGATGATGCGCGCGCTCAGGCGACGCAGTGAAAATGCCTCATCAACCCGCTTGCGCACGGCGCTGTAGTCGCGTGGTAAAAACAGGCTCATCTGTGCCACATCGGCCAGATCGACGCTGACACCGGGATAATCAGTGGCGCCTACCAGGAAGAGATCCTCTTTCATCAGCGGCATACTGTTAATTCCGGCAGTGGGTGCGCGATCATACAGCACCGCCATATCCAGCTGACCGCTCATCACCTTCTCGTTCAGCACGCTGCCACTGTTTTCATGCAGGTAGACCAGCACTTCCGGAAACTGATCGCGTACGGTTTGCAGCAGCGGCATGGTCAGCGAGGATGCCGCCGTGCCTGGTGCCAGTCCAATCGACACCTGACCGCTCAGCACCTGACCGGCGTTGATGACCGCGGTCTGGGCCTGCTCGCACTGGCGCAGAATAGTACGCGCATGGCCATAGAGAATCTTACCGGCTTCCGTTGGCGTAACGCCGCGCTTGGTGCGAATCAGTAATTGCTGATCCAGTTCATTCTCCAGTGTCGCGACCTGCTGACTGAGTGCAGGCTGTGCGATGTGCAGCACTTCTGCTGCCTGCGTCAGACTGCCGATATCGACGATTTTAACAAAGTATTTTAGTCGTCTTAAATTCATCTTGCCTCCGTCACTCACCCCGAATAGCGAAATGGGTCTGATCCAATCGCCCTGATAACAGAGATTTTGCAAGATGCAGGCCAGGTTTAAAGAGCAGCAGTCAGTGTCCAGCCAGATTTTTCCTAACGGCCCGGAAAATAAGCGTTTCTGATTACCTCTTAAGGGTTAATAAGGATCAGGAATGCGTAATCAGTGTGAGTAAGGATCCCGGGCGCACTGTGACAGTGCAGACGCTGCGAGTCAGACGTGCATAAAAGTGATGACAGACTGTACAGTTTTAGTGCAGTGGAAACGTATTGCACCTGATGAAGGCTTGCAGGGCCTGAAGCGTAGCGGTAAAGCGCGGGTATAAATGTAAACGCTATCAGCAGGATTTCTTATCGCTGACGAAGGGAGGGAGGAAAGTAAACAGTGCCCTCTCCCGCATGCAGAAGAGGGCAACGCCTGCTGATTAACGTTTTTTGCGGTTACGGTGCATATCGATTGAGACCGCCGCCACGATGATGATCCCTTTGATGATGTCCTGAATGTAGGCATCGACACCAACGAAAGTGAATCCACTTTTAATCAGGCCGAGAATGACCGCGCCGATTAACGTGCCGGTGATACGGCCCACGCCGCCCATCAGGCTGCTGCCGCCGATCACAGCTGCGGCAATCGCATCCAGCTCGTATGACATCCCCATGCTTGACTGACCGCTGCTGACACGCGCCGCCAGGACCACACCCGCCAGGCCAGAGAGTGCACCAGCAATGGTGTAGACGATGATCAGATACTTATTAACGTTAATACCGGAGACTTTCGCCGAGGTCATGTTGCCGCCGATGGCGTAAACATATTTACCGTAGCGGGTATGTTTCAGGGCGATGTGGAACAGCAGCGCCACCACCAGGAAAATCACCACCGGCATTGCACCCTGCCCGATTGAGGTAAAACCGTCGGACAGGAAGCTGATTGGGTTACCCTGGGTGTAATACTGCGCCAGACCGCGTGCCGATACCATCATGCCCAGTGTGGCAATGAACGGTGGAATCCCGGTGCGGGTAATCAGTACGCCGTTGACGACGCCCGCCAGTAAACCGACGCCAATACCGGCCGCGATAGGGATCACCGCAGGCATATTCACCAGCGAGGGATACATCGGTGACAGACTGTCAGACGTCTGCGCCAGGCTCGCGGCAACCACCGCCGCCAGGGCAATCACCGACCCGGAGGAGAGATCGATACCGGTGGTAATGATGACCTGGGTCACGCCAACGGCGATAATCCCGATAATCGCCACCTGCAGGACAATCAGGATCAGACGGTTGGTGTTGAGCAGGAAAGACTGGTCACGCACGTACCAGCCAAACATTTCAAAAATTAACGCAATCCCCACCATCACCACGAAAATGCCGGTATCTTTCGGCAATTTATGACGCAGGCTGGCGAAAAAAGAGGGTTGCTGCGGGGCTGCCGGGGTAGCAGTAGCTTTCATATTGCTCATAGTGGTCTCGCGCCTCACTCGGATGCCAACGACAGAATGGTTTCCTGATCGGCTTCTTCTTTATCGAGGATGCCGGTTATACGCCCGCCGTGCATCACCATCACCCGGTCGCTCATGCCAAGGATTTCCGGCAGTTCAGAGGAGACCATGATGATAGCCACGCCACGGTTGGCAAGTTCACTGATTAAGCGGTAAATCTCCGCTTTAGCGCCGACATCAATGCCGCGCGTCGGTTCGTCCAGAATCAGAATCTTCGGTTGCGCCAGCAGCCAGCGGGCAATCAGGACTTTCTGCTGATTACCGCCGCTGAGGTTGTTGATGATCTGATCCATGGTCGGTGTTTTGATATTCAGGCGACGGATCTGGTCCATGCAGTCCTGCGCCATCTTCGCATGGCTGACAAACCCGCTTTTACCGCTGTACTCCGGCATGTTGACGATGCTCATGTTCTCCATCACCGACAGCACCAGAAACAGCCCGGACTTTTTGCGATCTTCGGTCAGAAACGCCATGCCCTTTTCAATCGCCGTGGAAGGTGAGTCGATCGTCACCGGCACGCCATCAATTAAGATCTCGCCGCTGTCGAAGCTCTCCATGCCGAACAGGCTCTCCATCACTTCGCTGCGACCGGCACCCACCAGTCCGGCGACGCCGAGAATTTCACCCCTGCGGACGTTGAAACTGACATCAGTAAAACGATCTTTGCAGGTGAGATTGCGAACCGTCAGGACATCTTCTCCGATGGCGCTGTTGAATTTCGGGAACAGCTGGGTCAGTTCACGTCCCACCATCTGCGTAATCAGCGACTGACGGGTATATTTCGCCGTCTCATCACTGGCAATCCAGGCGCCGTCGCGGAAAATACTGACTTCATCAGTGATGTTAAAAATTTCATCCATCTTGTGACTGATGTAGATGATTGCTTTGCCTTGCTCCCGCAGATCACGAATGATGGTAAACAGGTGCGCCACTTCAGTTTCGGTGAGCGCGGAGGTGGGCTCATCCATGATGACGATATCTGAATCCCAGGAGACCGCTTTGGCAATCTCGACCATCTGCTGTGACGCAATGCTCAGCTCGCCCACCATGCTCTCCGCTTTCAGGCGGATATTCAGCCGGTTGAGCAGCTCCTGCGTCTTCTGATTCAGCCGGGCGTGATCAACAAAACCAAACTTCATTGGCTCACGACCCAGCCAGATATTCTCAGCGACGGTCATGTAGGGCACCAGATTGAGTTCCTGGTGAATCATCGAAATGCCGGAACGCAACGCGTCCATGGTGTCCTGAAACTGCACCGGCTCCCCTTTAATTTTGATGGTGCCCTTATCGGGACGGTACATCCCGATAAGGCACTTCATTAAAGTGGATTTGCCCGCGCCATTTTCGCCCATCAAGGCATGTACCGTTCCCGGACGCACCCGCAACGAGACGTTGTCGAGGGCTTTAACGCCGGGGAAGAACTTGCTGATGCCTTCGGCTTCAAGCGCAAACGCGTTCATACATCACCTCCGTACAGCTGGGTCGGGAACGATTATTTCAGGTTACGGTTGGTAAACTGTTCCATGTTTTCTTTGGTAATCAGCTGGTAAGGAATGTTGATGATTTTCTGGACTTTCTCACCTTTCACCAGTTTGATTGCCGTCTGCACCGCACCTTCACCCTGGCCCTGCGCATCCTGGAATACTGTGGCGACCATCTTGCCCTGCTTCAGCATCTGCAGCGCATCCGGTGTGCCATCGACACCCGCGATCAGGATTTTGTCCGGGTTTTTACCCAGCGCCTGCAGCGCACCAATCGCCATTTCATCGTTGTTCGAGGCGATGGCATTGATCTGATCACCGGCAGTCATCCAGTTACTGACCACATCCACCGCATCGTTACGGGTAAATTTGGCGGTCTGTTTCTGAACGATTTTGATGCCAGGGAATTTAGCTGCGACTTCTTCCACGCCTTTAGTACGGTCGCGGGTCGCTTCGTTTGCCAGGTCACCCATCAGGATGGCAACGTTGCCTTTGCCGTTCATCGCCTTCGCCAGCGCTTCCATCTGTAAGCGTCCGGCCAGTTCTGAGTCGGATCCGACATAAGCCATTTTTCCGGTCAGTTCAGCCCCAGGGCGGCGGTTTACGAAGATCAGCGGAATACCCGCTTTGCTCGCCTGATCCATAATCGGTTTCACCGCATTGGTATCGACCGGGTTAACGATCAGCGCATCAACACCCTGTCCGATAAAGTTTTGTACCTGCTGCAGCTGCTGTGAAACGTCGCCTTTTGCATCCTCAACCTGCCCTTTGACGCCATCTTTCTGCATCTCTTTCTGCATTGAGGTACGCAGAATGGTCAGGAAGTTGTCATCAAACAGCGCCATAGAGACGCCCACTGAAATATCTTTTGCCATAACTGCGGCAGGTAACATGCAGGCTAACAGTGAGGCGACAATCGTTTTTTTAATGTTCATAGGGACCCTTCTTATTTGTTAACTTGCTCAGTGGCTGCGGACCACGAATGAAAAATATCTTTTACATTCACCCAGCCTGTCTGGCGTCTGTTTCGGAAAATTTGAGGTAAGACTTCAGGTTCTGGCTATTTTTGTGATCGACCACTCCTTTTCACAATCACTTGATCTGCAAACAGTTAGTTTCAAAATGCCGTTTCACTTCTGGCCGATGATGACGACCGTGATGATAAGCAGTTCATTTGTTCCATATGATCTCGTTTTGAAATTTTTATCATAAAAGCACTGAAACGCTTGTTTTAACATCGGCAAATAACAAAACTTTGACATGCATCTAACATCTAATGAGAAATGCCAGCAAAGTGAGATCCTGTTGGCAGTTTGAAAATCCATCAGAAGTGACTAAAAACCGCCAATCCGCTGCTTTTACGAGCATCTGAACGCAAATCAGTAAACAGGGCTTTGACAAGCAGGATCTACGCCGCTAATATTCGCCCCGTTCAAGCGATTCCTCTGTAGTTCAGTCGGTAGAACGGCGGACTGTTAATCCGTATGTCACTGGTTCGAGTCCAGTCAGAGGAGCCAGAATTAGAAAAGCCCGCTCAGGGAAACCTGAGCGGGCTTTTTGCTTTTGTGTTACAGGTCGGCGAATCACTGACAGGTTCAGATGTGAACCATCAAATAACGATGTGCTGTGGGCGCTACTCAGGCGGCCCTGTAGATAGAGCGTCTATCGACCCCCACTGATGTTAGCCAGGAAGCGGTTTAGCATTTGTGCTGTGCCTTTCCGCCATCCTTTTCCTTTGCTGCCTGCCAGAGAAAATGGCGCCAGTGCCTGGTTCTTTCTTTAGTGCAAAGGTTCTGCGAGCTTTCATGCAATCAGTTAAAAAGCCACGCAGGTAAAGACAAACGAAAGTGGGCTTCCCATCATAAAAGTATGATGTCCGACATTAATCACATCAAGTTGTAAGGTTTCCGGGTCGCCGGTAAATTCAGCTAACAGCTTCTCAAAGGTTGGATTATCTGTATTGTCAGTGGGAGAGATAATGATGCGGCTTATAGAGTAATGCGCTGTATTACTGCCCCTTACTTCCCCCCTATTCAGTATGAGGGTTCTTCCTAAATTTTTTTCCTCATTATTGATTAACACCCGTCCATTCAGTAAAAAATATCCGGTTCCGTCCTTGTATAGTCTGAGATCCTGGGCGACATTAAATTTAAGCGTCTGTCCCTCACCACCCAGATCGTATTGGGTAAAAGAGTAACATCTCAGTGGCAATATTAAATTATTTTCAGACCCAAAAAATATAAAACCCAGAAGAATTGCCGTACAGACAGTTGAAATAGCTATCAGAACTCTCACGTTTGGAAACATCATATTAATTCTCGTTAATATGGAAGAAATTATTGCAACTGGTTACATTCCTCTCTTTTCCAAGCTTGCAATACGAAATTAATGTTCGGCCATCATCTTTTGGCGAAAAAGATGTATAGTTATCAAAATAGATTTTTTTATTTTTATCACAGACTAAATTATTTTCTGCTAAAAGAGCAGTTATTTTACTTTTTACTTCTTTCATCTTATTTTCATTGAGATCCTTAACAAAAACCACCTCGCACCCCTCTGCAAGAAAATCTGATTTCAGATAAATGTTGATATTATCCAATGAAGACGTATTGTTTTTAAAGACTAACACCGCAGTTGCAATAAAAACGGGTGAAATGATATACAGGCAAAGAACAATGACTTTCCATGAAAGAAAAGATCCAGGTTTATTTAATAATGCCTTAGGTAAATGAGCCGGTGGGGATGACTCTATTCCGTCAAAGGAGGGGGATTTAACGACAGAATGATTAGTATTTAACTTAATACCAATTTTAGGAATGGTAATGACAATTTCATCACATCCAAATGCGGATAATGCACGTCTCATTATACTCAGGTATTGCGTTAAATTTGCATTTGACCCTCTGAGGTTATGTTTATCCCAGACTTCAACAATCAAATATTCTCTTGTCAGAATATCGCCATTGGAATCAAGAATGAGTGCCAGTAATCGCGCCGAAGGCAGGTTAATCTGAACGGTATCTTTCGTCGGTATATGTCGGAGAGTACTGTCATCCGTATTAAACACTATTGAACCATTAATGGTATACAACACCTTCACATCCCCCCCGATTAAATAAATTCAATCTCAGATTTATCTCACAACATAATACAGTAAAACCCTTTTTGCACGTAGCATTTTTAAAACAAGCGAATAAAAAGCACGGGAACGCGTTGATACCCACTGACTCTGTTTCAGGGAAATCATTGTCCTGATGTCGGAACGCCGTTGCTAATGAAAGTATGAGTATATTCGCACAGCTGAACCTTCCGCTGTCAGAAGGGAATTACGACGATTCAACCAGATTCACGGCAGGAGATGCTCTTTTAAACTCTCCTCCGGATGTCAGGTAGTGGGCAGCCTGCAACAATCGGCGACTGTTTAAGCTAAAAAAATAACAAAAATAGATCATTAAACTAAAAATACAGATAAATTCGAATTACATTCCGTTATTGGTTTTCCTGTATAACACTGTTTCCATCCTGAGGCAGCAAGCCCCGGCCAGTGTGGGGGTTAAGGTGGGTACGCATCTTGCTTCAGCTCGGTGATTATAGATGTACCTGAATCCGCGCCATCTATATGAATGTGAAAAGCAATGACCTGGTAATTTCTTCAACATGCTTTATGGGCATTATAAATAACCCGAAAACACACCAGAGGATTACTGAATATGAAACTTAAATTTAAACATTATTGCACGACTGCCCTTTCCACCTGTGGCTCATCGGGCTCGCTAACTACCTGTGCCGCTTTTTATCTGAAGCTTTTCTCTTCTTAAAAATCTGGTCGTGTATTTTTAAAATGAATTTCTTTGTTAATTTTACGTTTACCTAAAAATCAACAAGGGTATTTTACGATTACGTTTAGTCAGGAATAATTATTCTCTGATAGGGATGTGTTATGTATTTACTTTGTAATAAAAAAACTTACAGGGCAGCCGGGGCTGTACTGGCCGCCGCGATATTAATCAGTAATGGCGCTACTCCGGCTTTTGCGCAGGAGCTGAAGACGGTCACCAATACCAAAGTATTCGAGGTCAAACTGGGTGCCTCACGAGTGATATATAACCCGGACTCCAGCGGAGCGTCTTTATCCATCACCAATGCGCAGGCTTACCCCATACTGGTGCAGGGAAAGGTGCTTGCGGAAGATAAAAAAACACCTGCGCCTTTTATTGTCACCCCGCCAGTTTTCCGTCTGGATGCACAGCAGCAGAACCGCCTGCGAATTATTCGTACCGGCGGTCAAATGGCCGGTGACCGTGAAACGCTGCACTGGCTTTGCGTGACCGGTATTCCGCCTAAAGATAGTGATGTCTGGGCTCAGGATGCGAAAGGGACACCGTTAAAGCCCACAGCAGTCACGCTGAACCTGGAAGTCAGCGCAAACAGCTGTATTAAGCTGCTGGTGCGCCCGTCCGGCGTGAGAGGAACGATGATGGATGCCGTATCCGCGCTTAAGTGGCAACGCCAGGGCGATAAGCTGACGGTAACTAACCCTTCCGCATTTTATATGAATTTGTCCTCACTCAGCGTGGGGGAGATGAATATTCCGGATAGGGAATATGTCGCTCCGCACTCTTCCCGCAGCTTTATCCTGCCAAAAGGCGCTGCCGGTCAGGTGAAGTGGACGGTTATCACTGATGAAGGTGGAGAGAGCCGCACGTTTCAGTCGCCGTTGCACTAATAAGGCGCCTGGATAATGAAATATTTTCGGTTTTCTGTGGTGGCCATCGTGGTATCTGCCGGGCTGTTTTCAATGCCGGTGATGGCCCGGACCTGGGAATTTGATGCTTCACAGTTGGGTGGTGGTGTCAGTGATGCGGATATCGCTCTATTTAACCAGGGCGGGCAGCTTCCAGGAACCTATCTGGTTGACGTGTTGCTCAATGGTGAGCAGGTGGATTCCCGTGAAGTGGTTTTTGTTCAGCAGGAAGATTCCCGGGGCATGCCTGTTTTGCAGCCCTGCCTGAGCAGGAAGCAGCTTTTACGTTACGGCATAAAGACGGAAGACTATCCGGCATTGTCCGGCAAAGGCCTGGACGCAAACAAAGATTGTGCTGACATCCGCGTTATTCCGCATGCCAGAGCTGATTTTAATTTCGGGGCACAGCAGCTGGTGCTGAGCGTTCCGCAGATAGCATTGCGCCCTGAAGTAAAGGGCATTTCTCCCCGAGAGCTGTGGGATGAGGGAGTCCCGGCGATCCTGATGAATTACCGGACCGGTACCAGCCATGTGGAATCCCGGGTCGGGAGTAGAAATGTCAATGAATCGCAGTACCTGCAGCTGGAGCCCGGCGCTAACTGGGGACCATGGCGATTACGTAATTCGACGACGTGGCAGAAGAGCCGCGGACAGACCGGCCGCTGGCAGACTCCTTATACCTATCTTGATCGGGGCCTGTATGACATGCAAAGCAGGCTGACGCTGGGAGAGCGTTTCACGCCGTCGGAAATTTTTGACAGCGTACCTTTTCGCGGCGTGATGCTGGGTTCGGATGAAAATATGCTGCCCTCTTCGCAGCGGACTTTTTCACCCGTGGTGCGCGGTATTGCCCGCACTCAGGCCAGGGTAGAAGTGAAGCAGAATGGCTACACGGTTTACAACGCCACGGTAGCGCCCGGCCCGTTTGCCCTGAGTGACTTTGCCGCTGGCGGCTCGGGTGGGGATTTGCAGGTTACCGTATGGGAAGCCGACGGCAGTACTCAGGAATTCAGCGTCCCTTATCAGACGCCGGCGATTGCGCTGCAGGAAGGCCACAGCGTGTACAACCTGATGGCCGGGCAGTATCGGGCATCAGATAACACGGTTGATTCGCCTCTGGTTGCACAGGCCACTGTTATGTATGGCCTGCCGTGGAGCCTGACCCTATACGGCGGTTTGCAGGGCGCGGAGCGCTATCAGGCGACGACTGCGGGGCTGGGTATGTTGCTCGGGTCGTGGGGCGCGGTATCTCTGGATGGGACCCACGGCCGTGGGCAGAAGAAAGAGCGTGAAAGTGAAACGGGGGGATACGGACGGCTGCGCTACAGCAAGCGCGTTGAGGTAACCAACACCTCGCTTGATCTGTCCCATACCCGCTATGACGCATCCGGTTTCAGCACGCTGTCTGAGGTAATGGACAGCTATCGGCAGGAAAACCCAGCCGGCAGTGACGCACAACGCCGGTCTGAGACAACCCTGACGCTCAGTCAGTCATTGGGCGGATTGGGGAGTCTCAGCCTGAGCGGTTCTCGCAACAGTTACGGCAACGGGCAAGGGAGTACAGAGTCGTTCAGTGCCGGCTATGGCGTCAGTATACGCGGCGTTTCCCTGTCGCTGAATGCGACGCAGAACCGTAACCGGAACAGCGGCAGTAAATGGCAGGATAACCGGCTGATTAACATGATGGTCAGTATTCCACTGGACCGCTGGCCTGGTGGGGCAACCCGGGCGACCTATCAGATGACGTCGCCTTCATCCGGCGGCAATACACAGCAGGTGGGGCTCAGTGGTCAGGCGTATGACCGCCAGTTGCAGTGGAATGTGAACCAGCGTCAACGTTCGGGGGCGGTGAGCGGAGACCGCAACGACAGCGACCTGAACCTTGGCTGGAGCGGGGGCTACGGCCAGCTGAATGGCCGTTACGGCTACAGTCCGTCTTACCGGCAGACAGGACTGGATGCGTCAGGCGGCATCGTGATTACCCGCAGTAGTGTCACCGCAGGGCAGACGCTGAACGATACCGTGGCACTGGTGGAAGCGCCGGGTGCCTCCGGAGTGGCTGTTGGCGGCTGGCCGGGAGTGAAAACCGATTTTCGTGGCTACACCACACAGTCAGGCCTGCAGCCTTACCGGAAGAATATTGTCAGCCTGGACCCTGCTCGTCTTTCGGCTGATGCAGAAATAAAACAGACGGACGTGACGGTAGTGCCGACGCAGGGCGCGGTTATCCCGGCCACCTTTATCACGCATATTGGCCGGCGGGCGCTGGTGACACTGATACGTCCGGACGGTAAACCGGTTCCTTTTGGGGCACTGGTTACCCCGGAAAACCAGGCGTCATCAGGCAGTGGCATTACCGGTGAAGCCGGACAGGTGTATCTGTCCGGACTGAACGGAAAAGGTGCCCTGATGGCGAGATGGGGAGAGAAGCAACAGTGCCGGGCTGATTACCGTCTGCCGGAAAAACCAGGGCCAGCAGGGCTGTATCTGTCAGAGGCAGTTTGTCGCTGAAAGCAGTTACCGGCTTCCGAAAAAACTGAACAGAAACATCACCCGGAGAAGGGGAATGATGAACAGAAAAAGATTGTATCTGATAGCGGCAGCGCTTTTGACAGTCATGGCCAGCAGCGCTCCGGCTGTCGCGACGGGTAGCCCGCAACTGGTGTTGCAGATGAACCATGGCCTGCAGGCGGGTGCTGTCAGAGACGGCACAAAGCTCGGCAGGGGCACGCTGGTCAGCTACGACATCCATACGGGCTTTCAGCTCCGGAGCGAGCAGGCTGTATCCGGCCAGCAGGGAGGACGTTATGTGCTGACAGGCCAGCAGAATCCGGCGCATCAGTTGCGGGTGCGTCTGGTGCCACAGCAACAGGTGGTAACGGAAATGGCGGACATGCAGGTGATAACCGTGCATACCGGCGAAGACAGAATGGTTTTTGACATTCTGGCGGATGGCGACCAGAGGGTGAAAGCGGATACCTACTCTTTAAACATCGCTGGTCAGGTGGTCACTCAGTAACGTGCAACAGCCGGGCGCTATATAGAGATTTCACGAATACCACGTCACTGACATTTTTGGTGACGGGGAGCCATCGGTGGCACATATGCCTCGATGGTCGGGTAGACGCACTGTCTACGACTTTTAGGGACGACTGCAGTCGTTAATTCAACACAACAAAGGATAGAGATATGAAATTTTTAAACATCAAAACCTCAGCGGCAGCAGCGATAATCATCGCGGGTATTTCATCCCACGCAGCAATCGCAACGGTGTCCGAAGCCAGTACTACGTCGGCCGACATTACTTTTACTTCTCCGCTCACTGTTTCTAACGTTTTGACACCGGTGTCGGGTCTGTCGGACGGGACTCATAATAGTGGAAAAGTGCTGGCAAATGGTACCATCACTTCGACAGGCGGCGCCTCTCGTCATTACATAGCTTTCGGTATGCCCGGGTCATTAACAGGGTCTGGTAACGGCACACCCCAGTTCCCATTAAATATTAAAGGCAAAAACGACAGCAATAACGCCATTCTTGTATCAATACTCAGGCCTTCTGATACTCCTGGCTCTACTGGCTTTACTCGTTGCACAGAGTTAGGTTTGACATGTAACACCGACACCGATTACATTTTATACAGCACTGCCACCAACGGCGTATCAACTTACAATGTTACATTAAGCGGGACGCAGAACGTGAAACCTGATACCTATACCGTCCAGACCACCGCTTACGCGTATGGAGACTGACAGAAATAAAAACATCAGGCGAACACCCTGTAATGTTCAGGGATTTGACTGACTCTGTCGCATTGACGTTAATCAGAAGCATAGGCGGGGAATCCCGCCTATGCTTACAGCTTCAAATTTTCAATCTCAGGTAAGCCAGTTCAGAGAATAGCTTCATATTTCAACATTCATTAACAGTAATCGACACAAATCCTTCTGGTTACATTGTTCTGCCTGTTCGGCAGTAACAGAGATTTACGCAACAAAGAATGTTGTTATCATGTTCAAATCAAATAATGAGATCGCATTAAATTCCTTCTATGCGAGGGTTGTATTTTTTATGCCCGTAAGTACATGAAGGCGAAGGCTATATTAGCGAGTTACTGACAAAAGCGATCTCAGCCAGAAAAGCCAGAATTAAAAAAGCCCGCTCAGTTTTCCCTGAGCGGGCTTTTTGCTTTTCAGCTCTCTTTATCTTTCTGGCAAATTATCCTTTCGCAAAGTTCGCCTGAATGCGCTGTTGCAGATAATCTTCGGCAGTGATGGCCGGATATTTCGCCTGCGGCCCCAGAATCTCCACATCTTTATTAGCCTGACAGAAAAAGGCCAGGCTGTAGCGCGCACCCTGGTATTCGCCGGGCAGTGGGCTTCTCACACGGTGGAAATTTGACGGCAGCTGATCGTCGCTCCAGCGCATCAGCATGTCGCCGATGTTGCAGGTGATCACCTCTTCGCGCGGCTCGATGCTGGTCCACTGCTGACTTTCGCGGTCTTTGCCAGGACATACCTGCAACCCGCCCTGACCGGGACGCTGGAACAGCAGCGTCAGACAGTCAAAATCTGTATGCGCACCCGCGCGCCACATCCCCTGCTCTGACTGCTCAGTGGCATAGTAGTGCAGCATGCGCAGCGTACTCTGGTAAGTTTGCAGGTCCGGATTATGTGCCTGCTCGAAAAAGTGCTCAGGAAAGCCCAGTTTGAGGGCAAAACAGGAAAGCAGTTTCATGCCCAGTTGCCAGCATTGCGATTCAAAATTCAGCATGGTCTCTTTGAAGGCCGGCAGTTCCTGTTCGGTCGGCCATAGCGGTGCCATCAGCGGACGGGTAATCTGGTAAGACTCTTTCTGGTCTGGCGTTCGGGTTGATGGACGCACCTGAGACTTATTCTCCCAGCCTGCGTTACGCGCCAGCGGATATTGCGCTTTTATCTCTTCGGGCAGTGAGAAGAAATCCTCTGTCATGCTGAACGCCTGACGGATATCGCCGAGTGCAATGCCGTGATTGCTGACCTGGAAGAAGCCAATTTCTACGGCTGCGCTCCAGAGTTCGTCGGCGATCTCACTTTTACGGTTTTCGAAATCTGATAAATCGATACAACGCACTTCACGGGCAAAAGTTTCTTCACCCATCGCGCCCATTCCTGCTTCTTTTTCCAGTTCCTGTAATGCATATGCTGTTTGATTTGATTGCGTCATTGTTCTTATCCTTCTTAATCAATAGGGTTAGCGCGCAGCGCGCTGTTGTAAAGTACGGACGGCAGACATTGCCTCATGGCGCATGGCCTCCAAATCGAGTCCGGGGATGACATCGTTTTCGACGATCACCCGGCCATTTATCATCAGTGCCTTAAGCGAAGCGCGTCCGGCACAGGCCACCGGACCAATGGCCATGTCGTGCAGGCCGAAGTAGCGCGGGTCATCCAGCCGATAAATGGCGATATCCGCCAGCCTGCCCACCTGCACGGTGCCGCTTTGTTGCAGGCCAAGGATCTGCGCCCCGCCTGCGCTGCCCCACCGCACCACGTCTTCAACAGATGCTGCGTCGCCGCCGCCTTCAAACGTGCCGCCGTCATAACGCGGTGTCGCCAGCATGCCTTTTCGGGCGCGCTGCAAAAGCCAGGCCGCATGCGCTTCACTTTGCATATCGGCAGCTTCGTTCGATGCCGCACCGTCTACGCCTAATGAAACAGGCACACCGGCCTGTTCCAGCGCCAGCAAATCAGCGATGCCGCTGCCCAGACGCCCGTTGCTTTGCGGGCAGTGTGCAATGCCGGTGCGGGTCTGACCCAGCATCGTGATTTCCTGCGGCAGCAGTTTTACCAGGTGCGCAAACCAGACGTCCTCACCCAGCCAGTCGTGTTCCGCACAAAACTGCACCGGCGTCATGTCGAATCTGGCACGCGCCGCATCAAGATAATCCACGGTTTCCGACAAGTGGCTGTGCAGCCGAATCCCCAGACTGCGGGCCAGTTTCGCCATTTCGCGCAACTCCGCACCGGGTGCAGAATGCAGCAAGGTTGTAGGTGCCATCACCACACGGCGCAGTGACGTTGGTTTCGGATCGTGATAACGACCCACCAGCCGTTCAATATCCGCCATGTAATCCCCGAAGTTTTCCGGGCGCAGCGCCTGCGGCAAATCTTTCTCGATCGCGCGCCCCTGCGTTGCGCCACCCCGACATAGCACAATGCGCATTCCCAGCGCCTCACCTTCACTGAACAGGATTTCCGAGGTATCGAACGGCATATCTGGCCAGTAAAGGTAGTTATGGTCCGCCACCGTCGCGCAGCCGGAACGCAGCAGTTCGGTCAGGCCGATACGCACCGCAAGACGAAAGGTGGATTCATCGAAGGTGGCACGAAAACGATAAGGCGTGGCACTCAGCCATGCGGTCAGGCTTTGGTTCAGCCCCTGCGGTTCCCCTTTTAACAATGACTGAAACAGGTGATGGTGCGTATTCACCCAGGCGGGATAAACCACGCAATCGCGGGCGTCGATCAGCTGCTCGTCGGGCATTGCCGTCAGGGAACCTATCGCCTCGATCACCCCATGACGCACGCGAATATCCGGCCCGGCGTGACGCGCTGCCTCTCCCGGCAAGCCGGTGAGGATTGCGTGCGCATTTTTAATCAGTAAAACGTCAGATGACATTGCAACACTCCTCAGGGCTTAACCTGCATCTGGTCGACAATTTCAGTGGTATACGCCTGCTTCCAGTCGGTATTCGCATTCAGCAGTCTGGCGTTCACCATGAAATCACGGGTTTTCTGCCAGCGGGCTTCCGTCATGGTGCCCCACCCCTTTGTTGCCGCATCACCGCCGTCAATCAGATGGTGCGCTTTGATTTGCTGAACGCCCCAGGCCAGCAGGTCGTCCGTCATCTTCGGGTTATCCTTTTTGATCAGCGCGTTGCCCGCCGCCGGATTTTGCAGATAGCTTACCCATCCTTCCATCGACGCCTTTACAAACTTAGCCATCGCCTCTTTCCGGCTGCTGATCAGTTCAGGACGGGTGATCAGAATGCCGCCGTAAGGGGGATAACCGTGCTCCGAGAAGAGGAAGAAATTTGATTTCACACCCGCCTTTTGTGCCTGAAAAACTTCAGAACTGACATAGGCTTGCTGCGCGACATTTTCGTCAGCCACAAAGGGCTGGATATTGAAGGTGTAAGGACGAACCTGTGAATCGCTAAGCTGATAGCGTGCTTTCAGCCATGGCCACCAGGTCGATTGCCCGGAGCTGGAGACTAAAATGGTTTTGTCTTTCAGACCGTCCAGGGAAGTGACTGAAGCATGTGTCAGCAGCCCCTGAGGATCAAACTGGAAAGGGGCGGCGATGGCTTTGGCCTGAAAACCGCGCTGTACGGATTCGAGTAGCTGGAGATCATAACCGATGATCACGTCCGCGCGCTTTGCCAGCAGCAACTGCATGCCGTTGATCTGCGGGCCGCCGGACTGAATGCTGACATCCAGCCCGTAACGCTTGTAAATGCCTGTGGCCTGCGCCTGATAATAGCCGCCCTGCTCCGCCTGCGCGTACCAGGATGTCAGTAGCGCTATTTTCTCATCGGCGTGTGCCGACAGTGAAAATGCGGCAGGGATCAGCGCGCTCAGCACGCAGCAAGACAGGGGAATGCGGGAAACTGACTTCATTGCTCCTCTCCTAATCATCACCGGAGGGGCGTTGAGCGAATGCGGCTCAGCTCCCCTGACCGGCTCTAAATGAACCGCGAAATGGTTGCTGAGCAATGTCCCGCGCAGTTGCCCGCACTGACCGCTTCTACTCACTGTGGGTTATACAAGAAAGGTGCCAACTCCACGAATGCGCTTTCTCTGCGCTTTAACAGGGGATTGATCGGCGCTGGCTCTGCAACCTTTGATTCATTACAAAGCAGCCAGCACCAGAACAGTGCAAATCAATCCCGATCACCTCGCGGCATCTGGATCTCGCTGAACAACATCTCCAGCTGTTTGAGCATCATCGAGGCGGCCAGCGAAAGCTGTCTTGTCGGGGCGACGCACAACGAAAGGGTGAACGTTTTTAATTGCGGATCGGTCAGCGGAATAAATTGCAGTTCATCGCTTTCCACCTCATCAATGATGTCGAGCCAGCAGAGAATACCGATGCCCATTTTCTCTTTAATCAGCGAGCGGATCATGTGGATGTTATTGGATACCGCGACTTCGTTAATCATGTCGCCGTTGATATTCATCAGCGCCTGGACGGGTTCGGCCAGCATCAGCGGCGCAGCCGGCAGGATAAACGGATATTCCATGCACTGGCTAAAACGCACGTGGCTTCTGTCGCCGAGCGGGTGCCCTTTCGGCACCACAATCCCCAGCTCGATTTCTGCAAAAGCGCGTACCTGCAACTCTCGTGAACTTTGCGGATTAAGCATCAGACCAAAGTCAGCATCGCCAGATATCAGCGCCTGCTGAATGTCCACATTGTTCATGGTGGTCAGCGTGAAAGAGATATTCGGATAATCAGCATGCACCTTCCTGAGCATCGCCGAGAAAAACTGCCGGTTGATGGCGTCAATGGTGGCAATTCGCACGTGTCCGCGCCGCAGACCGCGCAGGTCATCGAGTTGCTCGCAGACGCGGGTGAAATCCTTTTTCCAGTTGTTGGCGGCGTGCAATAGCAGCTCGCCGGCTGCCGTTAGCCGCAATCCGGTCGGGTGCCGTTCAAACAGCGGCATTGCCAGTTCTTTTTCCACCCGCAGGATCTGCCGGTCAATCGACGATGCGGCGACATGTAAGGTTTCTGACGCCTTACGAAACGAGCCCTGGCGGGCAACCTCAGTGAAGTACAGCAGAAACCGTGAGAATGCGAACATGATTGAGTGCTCTCTTTTTTGCAACGGGATGTGCGAATCAAAGCGCTGGACGCAACAGCTTTACAACAATAACGTAGCTTTCATTGCAATGGGAACAATCGTTTCATCGACATTACATCCCGCCGCGGGCTATTCCAGGCCGGATGGCAGCAGGTTATGCGGTGAACAGGTTACCCTTGTTTATGAATGACTCATCAAAATGAATACGGTAAATGACGATGAATGATGCCGGATTAATTCCTGTCACGATCAAGGCGATCGGCGAAAATGGTAAAGGAAATATTTCACTGCAACTTATTGCGCAGGACGGTGGATTATTACCGCCCTGGTTACCCGGTGCGCACATTGACCTTTTCATTCCTGAAATTGGCCCGCGCCAGTATTCTCTCTGCAACGAAAATCACAGCGGGGAATATTATGAAATCTGCGTAAAACTGGCAGACAACGCGACCGGCGGGTCGCACTTTATTCATCATCATTTCAGTGCTAACGACACACTCAATATCTCGATGCCACGTAACCATTTCCCTCTGCCAGCCGCCGGGCGCTATCTGTTATTTGCCGGAGGAATTGGCATTACGCCACTGCTGGCGATGGCGGAACAGATTTCTCGGCAAGGCATTGAATTTGAACTGCACTACTACATTTCGGGCCTGGATAAAGCGGCGTATATACCGCGTCTCACAGCACCTTCACTGGCAAAAAATCTCTTTTTACATGACAGCAGCGCAAACGATTCCCTGCGGCACACGACGCCGCTGAGCCTGTGTCAGCCGGATGCCAATACGCAGGTGATGGCCTGTGGCCCGGATGGGTTTATTAAGCGCCTTGAAGAGATTATGTACACGCACCACTGGCATAAGAATCAATTATCTTTTGAGCGATTCAGCAATAACGCTATAAACAAAAATAACGCCAACTCTGAATTTCACATTGAGCTGAAATCCAGCGGAAAACGTTATTTAGTTGGTTCAGACCAAAGCATTGCAGAAGTCTTATTGAGTGCCAGAGTCGATATTATGCTGTCGTGCGAACAGGGTATTTGCGGCTCATGCATTACGGATGTCATCGACGGTATTCCCGATCACCGCGACTGCGTGCTGACAGAAGAAGAGAAAGCGGAGAACACGCAGATTACGCTGTGCTGTTCGCGCGCTAAGAGTCCTGTTCTGGTCCTGGACCTGTAATGCCAACGCGGAGCCTCAATATGAACTTTCCTTCTTTTGCCTCACCGTTAAACGGCATTGCCAACGTTCGCCTTCCCGCCTGGCTGCTTCCTGCCGGGTGGCCTGAGGAGGCAGGTGAACCGGTGACGGCAGATCTGCGCGTTGAGGCAGGCAAAATAACTTCCATGACGCCTTTTCAGCCCGACCAGAATGATTTGTGGGACGCACAGGGCATGCTGGCGCTGCCAGGTCTGCTCGAACCTCATGCGCATCTTGATAAAACCTTCACCATTGGTCGCAGCCGTCCCCTAAAACCCGGTCTGCTGGCCGCGATTGAAACCCTGCATGAGGATCGCCGGCACTGGACCACGGCAGATCTTCATCAGCGTGCCCGACAGGGAATGGCATGGGCCGCCGCCAACGGCGTAACCCGCCTGCGCACCCATATTGACTGGTTCGATGCCACGCCGCCGCTGGCCTGGGCGGCACTGGCCACTATCACACAACCCGGCGTCATGCTGGAACGGGTGGCGCTGGTCCCGCTGACTCTTTTTGCCGACAGCGAGGCCGCTGACCGCATCGCCGCTGCGGTGGCGCAAAGCGGGAACCACTGCCTGCTGGGTGGATTTATCCACTCATCCAACTGGGATCCGGCCGCCATGACCAACCTGATGCGCAGTGCCTCGCGCTGGCAACTGAATCTGGATTTGCATATCGATGAAGAGCTCTCGCCGGTGGCACACGGCCTGAGCTGGCTGGCGCATTACCTGTCAGAAAATAGATTCAGCGGCCATATCTGTTGCAGCCATGGCTGCGCGCTGGCCTCCGGCAGTGAACATCAGGCAGTGGAGGTCCTGCGTTTGCTGGCGGAGCAGCGCGTCACGCTGATTGCACTGCCGATGACCAACCTGCTGTTGCAGGATGCCGTCACCGGCCGCACGCCACGACAGCGCGGCATAACGCTGCTGAAAGAGGCGCAGGCGGCAGGCGTTCCGGTGCTGCTCGGTTGCGATAACGTGCAGGACGCTTTTTGTCCGGCTGGCAGCTATGACCCGCTGGATACGCTGGCCTGTGCCCTGTTCGCACTGCAACTGGATAACGTTTTTGACTGGCAGTCGCGACTGATCTGCGATGTTGCCGCACTGAGCGGTGATGCACCGCCCGGCCTGCCACTCGCACCTGGCAGCGATGCCACGCTGATTCTCTTTCCAGGCAGCGACAGCCTGACCTGGCCTTTAAACAGCGCAGCCCGGCTGGTTTTCCACCATGGCAGGCTTGCCCACCAACGTACCTGGAATCCGGAGTTATCCCATGAGTCTTGAAGCGGGTGCGGGTAAACCGCTCGCCAACTATGCCGCGTGGCGCCGCGCGGGCGATTTTGTTTTTCTCTCGGGCGTGATTCCGGTTAATCCGCAGAGCGGGACCATCGTGCGCGGCTTTCAGGATATCCCCGCCGAAGCACGCCTGCTGTTGGGTGAAACCGGCGAATTCTCGACTGATATCAAACAGGGGCCGATCCTCGCCCAGAGCTGGTATGTGCTCGAAAGTATCCGCCACATCATTGAAGACGCCGGCGGGCAGATGAGTGATGTGATCAAGCTGGTGCAGTACTTTCGCAATCTTGATCATTTCCCCTATTACAGCCGGGTCAGAAAGCTTTTTTATCCCGGTCAACCGCCGGTTTCTACCGTGGTTCAGGTCAGCGAAATGCTGCCCTGCGCCGACGTGCTGATTGAAGTGGAAGCCACCGCCTGGTTACCCCAGTCCCGCTAACCCTGACAAGTCCGAACACGAGGCAGAGCATGATTAACGGCTATATTCCCGCAGAACGTTTTCTCCCTTTTCTGAGCTGGACAGCTATCGCTGCTCTGCCCGACAAGGCTAACACCGTGATTGTCTTACCGACCGGCGCCATCGAACAGCATGGCCCGCATCTGCCGTGTTCGGTGGACAGCGTGATTTCCTCCGGCGTCGCGGGTCACGCACTGGCGCGGCTTCCGGAAGAGATTCCGGCCTTCGCGATTCCGCCCATTACTTACGGCAAGTCGGACGAGCATCTGAACTTCCCCGGCACGCTGACCCTGACCGGCGACACGCTGTTGCAGACGGTGCTGGAAATTGCCGAATCGCTCTACCGCGCCGGGTTCCGCAAACTGCTGATGATCAATGGGCACGGCGGACAGCCGCAGGTGCTGCAAATGGCCTCGCGGGAAATGCGCCTGCGTCACGGGGACATGATCATGATCCCGCACGACGTGTTCCGCGTGCCTAACGTGGAAAATCAGTTCCTGAGTGCGCAGGAGCAGAAAATGGCGATGCATGCCGGTCACAGCGAAACGGCAGTGATGCTGGCTCTGGCACCGGAATGCGTTCACATGGAGCACGCGGTCGCCAATTATCCGCCGGCGTTTCCCTGTCCGACGCTGTCATCTGGCCGCCCTGTCGCCGCCTGGGCTTCTTATGATTTTGGTCCGAGCGGCGTAATCGGCGATCCGATTGGCGCAACCGCCGAACAGGGGCACGCGATCCTCGATTCGCTGGCGGCAAGCTGGGCACAGGCGATCACGGAGATCCACCTGATGGAATGGACAGTCCGCAGCGAACCTACCTGGGGTAAACACCACTGGAACGGCTTTGTGCAAACCCGCTTCACTCCTCCTTCGTCTTCTCTGGCCTCTGAATAAAGGAATTCTCAAGATGAAACTACGGCGTTCACCCACTTACACCCTGCTGGCTCTGCTGCTGGGCGGCGTTTCGGCCAGTTCAATGGCGGAAGAGAAATTCACGTTCCTGACCAACTGGTACGCGCAGGCGGAGCATGGCGGATTTTACGAGGCGCAGGCTAAAGGGTTGTACAAAACCGCCGGTCTGGATGTCAGCATTAAAATGGGCGGCCCGCAGGTTAACGTGATGCAACTGATGGCCGCTGGTCAGGCGGACTGTACGCTCGGCGACAATGGCCAGGCGCTGGAAACCTGGCAGGCTGGCGTGCATGCGGTGACCGTGGCGACGGTGTTCCAGCATTCGCCGACGGTGTTTATCAGCCACGATAAAGTCGGGGCCGGCGAGCAACTGAAAGACAAAACCTTTTTGCTGGCGACCGAGGCGTATACCTCATTCTGGCCCTGGGCGAAAAGTGAACTGGGGCTGGGTAACGCCAAAGTCCGGCCATACACCTTCAGCGTGCAGCCGTTTCTTGCGGACAATAATCTGGTACAGCAGGGTTATGTGACTTCCGAGCCGTTCTCAATCGAGAAAGGTGGCAAACCGTTCTATGTCTACATGCTTAGCGACTGGGGATATCCGCCTTACGGCAACTCCATTATCTGCATGGCCGACACTGTCAAAAAACGCCCGGCAGCCGTGGCGGCGTTCGTGAAAGCCTCCATGCAGGGCTGGAAGGAATATCTGCAGGACCCCGCCGCGGGCAACGCGCTCATTACCCAGGCAAACCCGCGTATGGGCGCCGACCAGATTGCCTTTGGCATTGCGCAGATGAAGAAGTATGCGCTGGTGACGGGTGGCGACGCGCAAACCGGCGGTATCGGCATCATCACTGAACCTCGTCTGAAAAAGACCTGGGAGATGCTGGTCAAAAATAAACTCATCGACGCGGATAAAGTGCCGTTTGCGCAGACCTATACCCTCGACATGATTAAAGACGCGAAGGTTATGCCATGAATTCAGCCCCGAAACTCACCGTGATGAGCGATGTCCGCTCAGTTATTTCTCCAACCGTTCCGGCTATCGAGGTGTTGTCGGCGGAGAAAATTTACAGCAACGGCACCCGCGCGCTTCTGCCGGTCAATCTGACCATTAATCAGGGTGAATTTGTCACGCTGCTCGGCCCGTCGGGCTGCGGCAAAAGTACGCTGTTAAAAATGGTTGCCGGTCTGGTGGAACCCAGCGACGGCAAGCTGATGCTGTGGCGCCGCGAAAGTCGTGAAAAAGCGCAGGTTCCGCTCTCTTTCGTGTTTCAGGAAGCCACGCTGATGCCGTGGAGTAATGTGCAGAACAACGTTCGTTTGCCGCTGGATCTGGCAGGCGTACCCCGCGCTGAAGCCAATACCCGCGTCAGTGAAGCGCTGGAACTGGTGGGGCTTGGCAAATTTGCCAACGTCCTGCCTCGCGAACTGTCAGGCGGCATGCAGATGCGCGTGTCGATTGCCCGCGGCCTGGTCACGCGCCCGAAGCTGCTGCTGATGGATGAACCTTTCGGCGCGCTCGACGAAATCACCCGCAACAAACTCGACAGCGACCTTCTGCGCCTGTGGCGGGAACAGGGACTGACGGTCGTGTTCGTCACTCACTCGATCCACGAAGCGGTGTTCCTGTCGCAGCGGGTGATCATGATGGCCGCGCGTCCGGGGCGCGTGGTGGAAGATATCGCCATCAACGAACCTTTTCCGCGCAGCGAAGATTTCCGCGTCAGTCCGGCATTTTCACGCTATGCGAAGCAGTTGCAGGACAGCCTGCTGCAAGCCAGCCAATCGGGTATGGAGTAACGGTATGAAAACGCAAAATGCTTCTCCGTGGATCAACAACCCCACGTTTCGCAAAGTGCTCTATCCGGCGGTAGTCGCCGTGGTGGTCATTTTGCTATGGCAAGGCTGGGTGAGCTATTTCAACATCCCTCAGTTTCTGGTGCCGTCACCGGTGGTGATGCTGCAAAGCCTGTGGACACATTGCGGTTCGCTGATGACGTCGCTGCTGTTCACCCTGAAAATCACCCTGATTTCATTTTTACTGTCGATTGTCATCGGTGCAGTCGTGGCGTTCGTACTGGTACAGAACCGCTTTATTGAAACCGCGCTGTTTCCCTACATCGTGTTCCTGCAGGTGACGCCGATCGTCGCCATCGCGCCGTTGATCATCATCTGGGTCAAAGACACCACATTGTCGCTGGTGGTGTGTTCAACGCTGATGGCGGTGTTCCCGATTATTTCCAATACCACACAGGGGCTTCGCAGCGTATCGCCGGGGCTGCTGAGCTATTTTCAGCTGAATCACGCCAGCCGTCTGCAAATCCTCATTCGCCTGCGCATTCCCTCCGCTCTGCCCTATTTCTTCGGCGCACTGCGCATTTCCAGCGGTCTGTCACTGATTGGTGCGGTGGTGGCTGAGTTTGTGGCCGGCACCGGCGGCAATAATACCGGCCTGGCCTACCAGATATTGCAGGCGGGCTATCAGCTGGATATCCCGCTGATGTTTGCCGCTCTGCTGCTTATTTCACTCACCGGCATTGCACTCTTTGGCGCGATGTCCTGGATTTCCCGACGCGTGCTGAGTGCCTGGCATGAAAGCGAAGCCGTGCAATCTCATTAACCTCATTCATCTTTAGGCAGGAAGATTATGGACAGTGAACAACGTCAACAGGCGCTCGCCCTGATTCTGCAGGCGCTGCCTGATCTGGACTGGACTTTACAGGCGCCGAAGGTCAAACGCCTTTCCCGTGATTTTCACTGGTTCAGCCCGGTGCTTAAGCGGCAACTGGAAGACAAACAGGCCGATGCCGTGGTCAGGCCGCGCAGCGAAGAAGAGCTGAGATTACTGGTGAAAGCCTGTGTTCAGCATCAGTTGCCGCTGATCCTGCGCGGCGGCGCGACCGGCAACTACGGCCAGCTGGTGCCACTGGAGGGCGGCATTCTGGTCGATATGACCGGATTCAATCAGGTATGTGAACTGGGCAACGGCGTGGTACGGGCGCAGGCTGGGATCCGGCTGGCGGAGATTGAAACCCTGACCCGCCCAACAGGATGGGAACTGCGCTGCATGCCTTCCACCTACCGGCTCGCCAGTCTGGGCGGCCTTTACGGCGGCGGATTTGGCGGTATCGGCTCCATTAACTACGGCCCACTCGGCGCGCCCGGCAATGTGCTCAGCGTAAAAGTCATGACGATGGAAGCCGAACCACGCATTCTGCAGGTGCCCGCGCCACAGGCATTGCTGCTGCATCATGCCTATGGCAGCAACGGTATTGTGCTTGAGGTGGCGCTGGCACTGGCACCGGTCCATCAGTGGATTGAGAGGCTGGACGTGTTTGATGATTTCACCGACGCGCTGGATTATGCCAATGCCTTTGCCCGTTCGCCGGGGCTGGCAAAACGCCAGCTCGCGCTGTTCGCCGCGCCAATCCCCTCTTATTTCAGTCACCTGAACGGACGCTATCAGGCCAGCCAGCATGCGGTAATCAGTGTGATTGCGCAGGAAAGCGAAGGATTTTGCGCGCATCTGCTGGAAAAATACCGCGGTCAGAGCGCCCTGCGCCAGCCGGCCGACGAAGCGCGTGAGGCTAACGCGTCGCTGATGGAGTATTGCTGGAACCACACCACGCTGCACGCACTTAAAGTTGACAGCTCTCTGACATATTTACAGACAGCGTTTAATCACACCTGTTATCGTCAGCAGATTATCGATATGGCAGCGTTGTTCGGTGATGAGGTTATTTCGCATATTGAATTCCTGCGTGACAATGATGGCAACATTACCGCAAGCGGTTTGCAACTTGTGCGTTATTCAACTGAAGAAAGACTGAATGAAATAATGACAACCTTCCGTGACAATGACGTAAAAATAAATAACCCACATGTTTATCATATTGAGGATGGTAAACAGGGAGAAATTAAACCTGACGTCGTTTCTGTTAAGAAGTGTCTTGATCCTGAAGGATTACTTAACCCCGGCAAGCTCAGAGGCTGGGCGGAACGCGACAACCTCGTATTAGATAAAGACCCTCTTTTATTAATCATTAAATAATAATAAGCCTCCCCACTTCAGGTGACAGAAACAGAGGCGGGGCGGCGATTGCCTGTGTGTGCCCTTAAATAAAAGTTACCGGCAGTTGTTCTGCCGGGCAGCTCTATTACTTTTTGACAGGATGGCACTAATGAGAAATAACCTATTCAGCGTTACGCTGAAGTTGAGCGCTATTGGTGTCGGATTTTCAATTCGCACCTGTCCACCAGCGCGATGAAATTTCAACTCAGCAGGTGCTTTCTCGATCGCGGGTGTGAGTCCTGCCGGGCGGAGAAATAATTTGATCCGTGTGACGACTGCCAGCATGAGCATGTTTTTCCCTTCCATTTTCTTTTTATCCACGGAAGGAATGGCTTTGGTATTGAAGTAATAAAGTGTTTCACGGTCGGGCGCAGCTGGCGCGCCAACATACATCAGACGAAGGGTGTTCTCATTACCCGGCCCACTGACATACAGCGGCGGGGTAACAACAAAATCCTGACTTTTTTGGTCATCCGACTGTTCAACCCAGGACTGAACCAGAAAACTGCTGTCTTCAGATGTATTGCGCACAGACATACTGACCTGCTTCTGGTCTGCCGGATAAATAATGCGGGTGCCTCCCAGCATTATTCCGCCTGCACTTGCCAGAGAGGGCAGCAGACATGCAGCGGAGATAAAGAGGGTAAATAAGGTGTTTCGTAACATATGGCCCGGCATCGTTCGTTCCTCTGATAACAGTAAGGCGTGTGTCCGCGATAAGGGTGTCGCGGACACTGTGACGTTACGGTTACTGATAGTTCACCGTGAAGTTGACAGAACTGTTTGCCGCACCCGCAGTGACACCCGTTTCAGCGGTTGCCACATACGTTGCCGTGAATGGAATTTCGTTTTCACCCACCAGGATGTTGCTGGCTTCAGTGCTGGCAGTACCATCAACATGCACAGCCTTATTCGCCTGCATAATCTGAATACCGACGTTTTTGGCTGGCTGCTGACCCGCATCATTTGCTGTCACCTGCAGCGTGGTGGCGTCTACTGTTGGACCCGTGAAGGTGATGGATGCTTTGGTGTAGTTTTTCTTCTCCGCAGGTGCGCCTGCCTGAGGGGATAAATCACAGCCAATCAGCTTGATGCTGAAAGGCACGGCAGAACCGGTTGATCCTTTTTTGGGTAACTGGTTCGTCGCAATCTGTCCCAACGGAACATTCTGACCATTCGTTGAGAGAACTGAATAGCGCGCTTTGCGCTAACAATCAGATTGATTTGTGCCGTACCTCAATGACGGCAATTATTATCAGACAGGCGGCGACTCGCAATATTCAGCTATAAAAATTGCGTTTATAGATTTTTATTCCATGGAATAACTAACGTATAAAATACTGAAAATTTTATTTCTGCATGCCTGAGCCGATTAGGGATGGAACTAAAGAATGGAGGGGGAATGTAGGATAACGTTCAGACCATACTGAATTTTTAGTGAGATCACTAATTTTATTAGTCGATAACTGAATACGGTCTGAGATAAAAATCAGCGTAATTTTTCGGTGACACCTGACTAACCTTAATGTGATTTAAATTTTAAACAAACTAATCACTGTCACATCAATCTGAAGGCATGAATAATATCTGTAAGAATGTTTAGCAAAGTGGTTTGGAAAGGGGAATCTGCGTAAATACGGAGTCATTCAGGATGAAGATGATCGCCTGACAGATAATGAAGATTCTCGACGGACGTGGGTGTTCATTCTTTGTTCCAGCGAGACAACCCCACCATATTAAGAGACGCTGGCGGGTTAACGCCTGGCACAGCTTCCTGTGATAATGCTGTGCCCGATAGCGTCAGGGCGTCGGCCGACTGTTTTTTGAAGAACTGCGGAGAATCAGGATTATTTTTTACGCCAGAAAAGAAAAGCAGCCAACGCTGTGAGCACGCCAATCAACGGCATTGTTCCCGCGCCGGCCAGAAAGTTATGCCGATCAATGGCATTCTCTTTTCTGATATCTGCAAAGCGCGCAGCGGCCTGCTTTTCATCAGGAGCACGCACTTCTTCAGCCTCTTTTATAAACCCCTGAGCAAGCAACTCGCTGGCGCGGTTCATGTCTGACCTTGCCAGGGCAATGGTCTGTTTTCCCTGCGTGTAGAAACAGTAATCTGGCATCAGTTGTGCTCACTATTGAGAGTGGGATTTCTACTTTATAGGATAGAGCGCGTGGTAAATAGCATTGCTCATGAATAAAGCTGTTTATATCTGACTGCTTAATCAAAACATTAGCAAAATCCTGCACTTTCCCTTTGTAAACCGTTATCGCTTTTGATCCATACTTTCATAAAATAATTTTGATCAGGATCAAATAAATACAATTCAACTCCATATAATTATAAATTTTTATTTTATTAGTCAGAAGCTTGCAATCATGCCTGAAATTATTAGAAGGCAAATAATTTCAATATTAACAATAAAACGCCAACTCATTAGCCCCTCATGCAATTATAAATAAAATTAAAGGTTATTTTCACCCTGACGATATAAAGATCATCTTTGGCATTATTTAACTTTTTTTCTTTTCTTCTGCTTCTGAACCTCATTAAAGGTGAACCTCATGGGTCTTTCTCAACGTATCTCTGATATTAAAATCGGAAAAAAACTGGGTGCCGGCTTTATCGTCCTTATCGCTGCCTCCCTTGCCATTACCTTTATGGCTTTTGACTGTTTTCGCAGTATCAAAGACAACTCTGCCCGGCGCTCAATTACCGTGGAAATGGTTAACACCTTAGGCAAAGCACGTCTTAACCGTACCCTCTACCAGTACACCAAAGATCCCAAATTTGCGTCACAGAACGTTCAGGCCCTGAAGGATCTAGAAGCGCTTTATAAACGGCTGGATGGATTCAAATGGGATGAGATTGGTCAGCAGAAAGTCACCCTGATGGGACAGCTGCTCAACGACTATAAGAACCAGCGTGAGAAATTCGTGGCATCCGCGGAAACGACCTCCGCCGCTCTCAATGCGATTAAACCCGGTGCCCTGATCGGTTTTGCACATCAGTTTGAATCGCTCGATATGGCTCAGTCACCGGATGCGGCCCTTCCCGTCATGCATCTGGCTGCCGCACTGTTTGATGCCGCCAATGTTGAAAAAGCGTTTCTGGATAAACCCACAGAGACCAGCAGAGATGCGGTCCTGGAAGAATACACTGCGATTAATACGCTGAGTGAGCAGCTGGACATTTTTGCTCAGCCCACCATCAGTGATGGCACGCGAAACTTACTTAACACGCTTGCGCAGCAGCGCCAGGCTTTAACGCGCTATATCGATGCTTCAGAGAAAGAAAAAGGCGAATCTGCGAGCCTGACTGCTGCTGCTGAAAGGCTCAATGCGGCAGTCTCTGACACCTTTGCGTTCCAGTCTCAGCTTTCTGCAGAGTTCATTAAACAGGCGGAGTGGCGTATTGCGTTTGCCGCGCTGATTTGTGCCATTCTGAGCCTGCTGATTGCCTGGCGGATCACCCGCAGCATTACGCAGCCCCTGAAAGAGACACTGAATGCCGCGCAGCGTATCGCCAGCGGTGATTTAACAACCTCGCTGAAAACCACGCGTGGCGATGAGTTGGGTCAGTTGATGCAGGCGGTAGATGCAATGAACATCAGCCTGCAGAACATCATCACCAACGTGCGCGATGGCGTCAGCAGCGTGGCGCGCGCTTCGGCAGAAATTGCCGCAGGCAACACCGACCTGTCATCGCGCACTGAGCAGCAGTCTGCCGCCGTGGTTCAGACAGCTGCCAGTATGGAAGAGCTCTCCTCGACGGTGAAACAGAATGCGGAGAACGCCCACCATGCAAGTCAGCTGGCGACCGATGCGTCGGTGAATGCCGGACGCGGTGGTGAGATTATCCGTGATGTTATCGTCACCATGGACAGCATCAGCCAGAGTTCAGGGAAAATTGGCGAAATCATTCACGTCATCAACAGCATCTCTTTCCAGACTAACATCCTGGCACTCAACGCTGCCGTGGAAGCGGCACGCGCCGGTGAACAGGGGCGCGGGTTTGCGGTGGTTGCGGGTGAAGTGAGAAATCTGGCCCAGCGCAGCTCGCTGGCCGCTAAAGAGATTGAAACGCTGATTCGCGAGTCACTTGACCGGGTGCAGGATGGCTCTGCGTTTGTTGAACGCGCCGGCACCACGATGAATGACATCGTTCGCTCAGTCAGTCAGGTTAAAGACATTATGGGTGAGATTGCTGCCGCATCTGACGAGCAAAACCGCGGCATTTCTCAGATTGCCACGGCCATGGCCGAAATGGATACCACCACGCAACAGAACGCCGCGCTGGTTGAAGAGTCTTCCGCTGCAGCCAGCTCTCTGGAGTCGCAGGCAGATGAACTGGAAAAAACAGTGGCTGTGTTCCGTCTCTCTGCCGTGCAAACCCGGACTCCGGTTCTGACGCCACGTTTAGTACCTGCTGTGCCTGTGGCGGCATCCGCAGACGCCAGCTGGGAGAGTTTTTAACCCGTAGCAACGCGTCAATCTGTTCTGCACGTTAATTCAGCCAGCCTTGTCACAACGAGGCTGGCTGAAATAGTCATTATCTTCAGACAACAAGACAGTCGATAAACAGAAAGCCTACAGCAACGGCCGCCGCAGGCACGACGTGAAGATGTTGAATATGATGGCAGCGATACAATCTGGCTGGACGGCGGGTGCGATGTATCTCTCGCCTGATTTGTATCAGGCTGGCGGTTTGCAGGCAGAAAGGGATCTGGCAGATTGTAGTAGAAAGGGATAATGTCGCGAACAAAGGTGCAGTTTATGAGGGCAGGAGAAGTGTCGTCCCTGACATTATCTCCGGCCGGTATACGCTCTCGCGCAACCGTTGAGGTCGTCCGCTTCGTCGTTTTCCGGCCGGAGCCGGACTACGTCCACTGGCGTCAGTTCTATCGGGGCTAGTTCAGCTCTTCGTTCAGGCCTGCAAGCGTTCGCAGGTACGGCACCTGCTGCTGGGCAACCGCTGGTGAAGTAAAACTACTCAGCCAGTTTCTGGCTTTGTCGATTTTCTCCAGTCGATCAGCGTTGCTTTCAGATTTCGCCATCAAACCCAGCTGAGTAAAGAGTGATGCGATACTGATTTCTTTCTCACCCAGGGCAAGGCTTAGTGCCGCTTCGCCAATAATGACGTGGCCTTTCTCGTCGTTTTGAATTAACACAGAAAATCCTCCATTTGGTACGAATTGATGACAACCTCACCAGAGACTGTAGTCGTTAAAGCGAGACTTGCCCGAATAAATCACTAAAAATCGTGCAAGTTGCTGTTCAAATGTACTAAAAGTTTTTTTCCGGATTGTTCTGTTTGTCTCTGTCACCGTTCCTGCCAGACTGACTGCCCTTATCAGCACTGGATGCAGCCATGAAACTTTCTGTTCTTCTCACGTTGTTAGCCGCGACGGTATGCTCAGTATTTGTTGCTCAGGCGGGGTTCGGAACGCATCAGGCCAGCCAGTCGCTCGCCACACAAAGCGGTGAAACCATTACGGGAGAATAAAGACCCGGTGAAGTCTGCCGTCGTCGTCAGTGACCGGGCAATAGGTTATGATCTCCGGCCCTTTGTCTGCCGGTTGCACCATGTCTGCCATTATCGATACGTTTATCGCCCCACCCTGCTTTGATGAGATCACATTTCTCTTTCAGGATGCACATCTGCTGGTGATCAACAAACCCGGCGGATTGCTGAGCCTGTCAGGTAAAAATCCTCAAAATCTTGATTCGGTGCATCACCGGCTGGTCAGCCTTTTCCCTGGCTGCACGCTGGTGCATCGGCTCGACTTCGGCACATCCGGCCTGATGGTTGTTGCACGAAACAAGGCGATTAACGCCGCCCTCTGCCAGCAGTTCAGCCAGCGTAGCGTGAGCAAAACCTACCAGGCCCTGCTGTGCGGCCATCTGTCCGATGATGAGGGAGTCATTGATGCTGCCATCGCGAAAGGTCCGGCGTTGTTTCCCCGGATGACGATATGCGCCATCAGGGGCAAACCCGCGCGGTCACGCTACCGGGTCACTGAACGCGGTTATTATCAGGGAAGTGAGGGAGACGCGTTGCCGGTCACGCGGGTTGAGCTGACGCCCGAAACCGGACGCACCCACCAGCTTCGTATTCACTGTCAGCAGCGGGGGCACCCGATTCTGGGCTGTGATCTTTACGGTGGGCTGTTGATGCCGGGCGCCCAACAGGCAGAAAGGCTGATGCTGCACGCCAGTGGGCTGACGTTTGTTCATCCTGTCAGCGGCGAGGTAATGCAACTCTCTGCCGCCAGCCCGTTCTGAATGGGTCAGAATACAATTACCACATCAAATCATCAGGGACTTTGAAATCAGCATAAGGATCATCTTCGTCCTGTGCTTCTTCGCTTAATGCGCTGTTTAACACGATGGCGCTGGCATCACGCTGCGCAATTTTATCCGCTACGCTGGCCGGGATGATAGCGTACTGGCTCTCACCACTGGCGTCGGCAGCCAGGCGGGCAATGGCGAGACGACCATTAATCAGCTGCGTCTGCGTAGGCTTATCCACCATGATCTTTTTAATCAGGTTATTGTCGGTAAAGTTGAAGGTGATGTTGCCTTTTGCCACATCAATTTTGTTCATCTCAATCAACTGCTTGACCTGGGCTTTGTACTCTTTCGACAGCACAGCCAGCTTCTGCTGTTCGTTCAGCTGCTTATCCCGCTCAAGCTGCGCCTTTTTGTTGTCTTCCACCGCGGCTCTGGCTTCGCGCGCCTGAACCCGGGATTTTTTGGCTGTGCGCTGAACCTTGTCCATTTTTTTGCTGGATACCAATCCCGCTTTCAGCATCTGCTCTTGCAAGGTGAGTTTTGTCATTGTGGTCTCTGAGTCGTCTCTGAAGCTGTGAAATTCTATCCGGGATTATACCTGCAATCGTCCGGCGTGTGCCAGGTTGCCGCATCTGCTGCGCCTGCGGTTGCAGGCAGCCACTCAACACTGTGCTAACATTCCCCGGTCAGAATCACTTTATTGAGCACCATGTCAGAACTAACAAAACGTAAAAATGACCCTGAAGGGCTGAAAAAACGCATCATTGCCGGCGCACTTAAGACGTTTGCAGAATTTGGTATGCAGGGTGCGCGGCTGGAGCAGATTGCTGAGCATGCGCAGACCACGAAACGCATGGTGGTCTATCACTTTGGCAGTAAAGAACAGCTTTATATCGACGTGCTGGAACAGGTTTATCAGCAGATACGTCAGCATGAAACGGGCCTTAACCTTGCGGCGATTGAGCCAGAGCTGGCTATGACACGGCTGGTGGAAGCCAGTTTTGATTACCATGTCGAGCATCCCGATTTTATCCGGCTGGTCTGCAGTGAGAACCTGCTGCGCGGTCGCTATATTTCCCAGTCGGCGCAGATAAAAGCACTCAACCGCAGTGCGCTGGATCTGCTGGATGATATCCTGGCACGGGGTCAGCAACAGGGCGTGTTTACATCCGGCGTGCAGACCATTGATGTTCATCGCCTGATCAGTAGCATTTGCGTTCACCACGTTTCGAACCGTTATACTTTCAACGCCCTGTTTAGCCCTGATAATAGCGAAGCGGAGAGTATTCGCCGTAATCGTCAGCTGGCTGTCACCGCAACGTTACGTTACATCCGTAAATAATTACCGGCATTCCTGACTGCATTTGGCAATAGTCTACGCTTAGTGATACTTGTCTTTTAAATGCAATAATAAGGAATGCTGTTGTGACCAGAGACGCACGCCTCTATCCGCTTCGTCAGACCCATATTAAACCCGATGATGATGCACTGTGGAACTGGGCGCAGAACGCGCAGATCGGCCGTCGTCAGCAGGTTCATCGTCCCGCCAGTGAAGCGGAATTACAGAAACTTCTTCGGGAGTCACGCGGTCAGATTCGGGTGATTGGCAGCAAGCTGTCGCCAGGCCGCATGCTGCACGTCGCTGATGATGATGTGCTGCTTGATCTCAGTGCACTGAGTGGCCAGCTCGCCAGCGATGAAGAGAGCGTGACCTTTGGTGGCGCGACCCCGCTTGAGCAGGTTTATCGCAGCCTGACCGAAATGAACCGCATGCTGGCATCTTCGCCAGGTGTGATAGCGATTCAGACGCTGGCCGGTGCGATGGCGACCGGCACGCACGGCCAGGGTTTGCAGCAGAGTTCGATTGCCGATGAGGCGCTGGCAATCCGGATGGTGCTGGCCGATGGCAGCGTGCGCGAATTTGTTCGTGGTGAAGCTGACTTCCCGGCCGCGCAGGTTTCTCTCGGGGCGCTGGGCATTGTTACTGCGGTAAAACTTCGTACGCAGCCGTTTCGCATTTTCACCTGCCACAAGAATGCCGTGTCCGCCGATACGCTTGAAGAGGACCTGTTGCGCTGGAACAACGACTATCCGCTGAGCAAAGCGTGGTGGTTTGTTGACGACAACCTGATGCACGTCTGGAACGCCCATGAAGCGAGTGCCGAAGAGCGTGAGCACTATGAAGCACAGGGTCGTCAGGTGGTGGAACATGAGGGTGAGGTTGATGAGAGTCTTAACGACACTATCGACCAGACGCTGGCGCATATGCATCGCGATACTCAGATTGAGGGCAAAGGGGGAAAACAGTTCCGCACCGTTACCCGTTTTCGTGACTTCACCGATGTTACCGGTGACATCTACCAGCTCTTCTGCCGTGGCATTGCAGTCCCCCAGATCAATGTGGAAATCGGCGTACCGCTGGCAAAAACGCCGGCCATTATTCGCCGGATCAAGCAATGGTATGCCGAAAACCGTCCGCATATGCACTACCCGATTATCCTGCGCTGCACTGGCGCATCATCAGCCTGGCTCAGCCCGGCAACTGACCAGCCCACCTGCTTTTTCGGCTTTGTCGTCTATTACGCCGATGATGGCTCGCTGTCTCAGGAAGGGCTGCACTTCCTGACTGAAGTGGAAAAATTGCTGGCCGAGGAGGGTGGACGCCCGCACTGGGGCAAGTATTACGACGAAGAACGCTACAACTGGCGTGAGATCTATCCGAAGTGGGACGCTTTCCGCGCCCTGCGCAGCCAGCTCGACCCGCAGGGCCGACTGGGTAACGACTACATCACGCCACTTTTTGACTGATTGAGGAAAGCTATGTTTGCCTGGGTAACGCTGTTAACACAACCCGATTATCTGGTGGGCGTGAAAGCGCTGCACCGTTCGCTGAAAGAGAGCCAGAGCCAGTGGCCGCTGGTGGTGATGACGACATCGGCGATTTCAGACGCTGACTGTCAGATTCTGCAAAATGAAGGCTGTGTGATTAAACCGGTCGATCCGCTCTATCCGCGTGACGATCTCGACCAGCATTACGCCTCGGCGCAGTTCGGTGAGGTCTGGACCAAGCTGCGCGCCTGGCAGCTCACCGATTATCAGCGCGTGGTGTTCCTGGATGCCGATATGCTGGTGCTTAAAAACATGGATGAGCTGTTTACGCTGGATCTGGGTGAAAACCCGCTGGCTGCCTGTCACGCCTGCCGCTGTAATCCCAACCAGATTGCCTCTTATCCGCCAGAATGGCAGCCAGAGCAGTGTCATTACACCTGGCAGGCACGCGGTGAGCAGGCGCCGGAGAGCGTCGACTATTATCTCAACGGCGGTTTTCTGGTGCTGAAGCCTGACAACGCAATGTTCGACGCACTGGAAAAACGTATTGCCGCCATTGATGATCTTAGCGCTTATCCTTTCTCTGAACAGGATCTGCTGAATGAAGTGTTCGCGGAACGCTGGAAACCGCTCTCTTATATCTACAATGCGTTAAAAACGCTGCCCTTCCAGCACCGTGGCCTCTGGCAGGATGATGAGGTGAAGAACCTGCACTATATTCTGGCGAAGCCGTGGAAACGCGATCTCAATCAGCCGGAGAGCCAGCGTGATCGGTTCTATGCGCTGGACAAGATGTGGTGGGAAAAAAGCGGCTTGATCTGATTACGTCAGGGCGGGAAACCCAGGTTCCCGCCCTGCCCGACGGCATTCATTACCGCAGCGGCAATCTCCTCTCACCTGTGACGCTGCATTACACCTCGATCCAGCGACGCTGCTCTGCGGAGTGCGCAATCGCTTCCAGGACTTTCTGCACCTGCAATCCCTCTGCGAAATCTGGCCACATGCGATCACCCGCCGCGATACCGTTGATGAGATCACGAATCTCCACCGTTTTTTGATCGTTAAATCCGATGCCGTGCCCGGCTGAAACACAGAAGTTCGCGTAGTCCGGATGAGCTGGCCCGGTCAGGATGGTTTTAAATCCCTGACGCCCGGCGGGATCGTCATGCAGATAAAGTTCAAGCTCGGCCATACGCTCCTGGGTATACCGCAGTGTGCCTTTGGTGCCGGTGACGACGTAGGTCAGCCCCATTTTTGCGCCACAGGCGATGCGTGAGGTTTCAATCACGCCATGTGCGCCATTCGAGAAGCGCAGCAGCGCGCTGGCCTGATCCTCGTTTTCAACCGGTAACTGCCGTTCAGGTGCTTTCGGGTCGGGCCGTGAGGTAATTACCGTCATCATGTCGCCGCTGACCTCTGCAATGTCACCGACCAGGTAGTGCGCCATATTGACGATGTGCGCCGCCAGATCGCCCAGCGCACCCAGACCGGCCAGCGCTTTCTGACAGTGCCAGTCGAGCGGGGTTTCCGGTCTGGCGAGGTAATCTTCGTTGTGGGTGCCGTAGAAATGCACCACATCCCCAATTTCGCCATTGGCAATGATCTCTTTTGCCAGCTGGCTGGTGGGGTTTTTCATATAGTTGAAGCCGACCAGCGTTTTTACCCCTGCGGCTTCAGCCGCCGCGACCATCTCCTGCGCGTCCGCCACGCTCAGCGACAGCGGCTTTTCTGAATAGACATGTTTGCCGTGGCGAATCGCCTCCAGCGCCATCTCTTTGTGCAGGAAGTTAGGCGCGCAGATATCCACCACATCAATCGCCGGATCGCTGACCAGCGCGCGCCAGTCACCGGTTGAACGCGCAAAACCAAAGGTTGCTGCCTGTCGGGCCGCCAGCTCAGGATTCACTTCGGCCAGCATCTCCCGCACGATTTCGCCTTTCAGCGCGTAGACGGTGGGTGCCTGGGCGTAGGCAATGGCGTGGCAGCGCCCGATATAGCCGCTGCCGATCATGCCGATTCTGACTTTGTTCATGTCAACTCCGTATATTCTGTTCAGGATTGAAATGAAATCTACGTTTCATTTCTGTTGCTGACAAAGCGAGAATAGAGACTTTGTGACGGACGTAAAAAACTATCCGCTTAAATCATGCGCACAGCAGTCTGACAAGCGCTTTGCACCATCGGAACACCTCATAAACACCTCAGTTTTGCGTGCCTCTTTTTCCGCATGAATGCTCCTTGCAGCGCGTTCTGTCACGGCATAACACGCGATAGTGGCGACTATTTCAGCAGTCGCGCGAATTTATGAAAAAGAGCTTTGACATGCTCCGGCGTGGCCGTTACTATGCGCCCCGTTCAAACGATTCCTCTGTAGTTCAGTCGGTAGAACGGCGGACTGTTAATCCGTATGTCACTGGTTCGAGTCCAGTCAGAGGAGCCAAATTAGAAAAGCCTGCTTAGGAAACTAAGCGGGCTTTTTGCTTTTTGGCGTTTTGTGTGAATAACCCTTCTCTTCAGGCAACCGTGGTTCTGAAAGGATTTTCACCCTAATAAATATTTGAGAGCGGCAGTTGCTGTTATGTGACGGGCTGATAGCAGCAAAGTCATGACATTGAAGAAAGACGGGTTACAACCGTGGACAGTTTTGCGTCAGTGAAGAGGTTCAGAATATCATGACGCCGTTAACGTCGACGATCCGTCCGGCTTGCTTTGAAGTATGTTAATGATTAAGTCGCGTGGAAAAATTGTCTCATTGGTGTGTATCAGCTCTTCTATTGTCCACCAATGATAATCGCGAATGACTTCCTTTTCATTGCTACTCCATCCTGAGCGATCGAGATCGACTGTATTTGCATTAACCATAAAGAACCGCTCATCAGCAAGTACTGTCTCTCCACTGGGTAACATCATTGTGAAAGTTCGGGACGCTATTTCTGGTCCAGTTAATGTTCCTGTCAAACCCGTCTCTTCAAATAATTCGCGTAGAGCGGCCTGCTCGAAAGATTCATTATTTTCAAGCCCTCCTCCCGGCGTTGCCCAGTATGTTTTTCCCCTCAGAGCATCGTCTTCATGACAGAACCTGAAGAGCAGGACATGATTTTCAGGCGAAAGAATGATCAGCCGTGATGATGGTCGAATACGCACATTCCCCCTCTTAAAAATTCTTAGCTACTGATTCTCAAAATTTATATAAACATAAATTGCAGCCTGAATCGCCCTGAATGTCTGAATTATCTTACCGCTTCAGTCTCACTCACTGTCCGTTTCTCGCGCTCAACAGATCTCTCATTCCTGGAGTTTTTCTGCTGCGCTCCATGAGCAGATGTTGCTTAAGGCAGCTTGAATTGATCCACATGGAGCCGATAAGCGGACTCTGCGGTAAGTGCGTCGTTTCCTGGCATTACTGGCAATTGCCTCATCAGCGACCATATTTAAAGTAAGCAACTTGTTTTTGCCCTCTTTTCACACAACCTGAAAGCGAGCCGCACCCGAACAGGGCAGAACCGCCCCTTTTTCCCTGATTTTCAGCCCATTTTGCACCCTGGCACACTTTATGCCTGATCGTCAGTGTTATTGAACGATTCAATTGCAGCCTGTCCTGTTTGTGAGGTGATGATGATCAAGATTGACCTTTCCGATTCACCCTTTTTTGATGAAATGTTGATGGCTGAAGGTAAACACCGCAGCCATTATCAGGACTACTGGCAGTGGTTGCAGAAAGCCGATCAGCAGGCCGTCCAGCGCAAAAAAGAGGAAGCTGCGCTGTTGTTTCACCGGGTGGGGATTACCTTTAATGTTTATGGTGAAGACGATGGCGCGGAACGGCTGATCCCGTTCGACAGCGTGCCACGTATTATTCCGGCCAGCGAATGGCAGATGCTTGATCGCGGGATTCGTCAGCGGGTTCAGGCACTCAATGCGTTTCTGCATGATATTTATCATGACCAGAAGATCCTCAAGGCAGGGATCGTGCCCGCTGAACAGGTGCTGGCCAACGAGCAGTATCAGCCCTGCATGCAGGGTATCGACCTTCACCGTGATACTTACGCCCACATTGCCGGAACCGACATGGTGCGGGGAGGCGATGGCGAATATTACGTGCTGGAAGATAACCTTCGCACGCCCTCTGGTGTCTCTTACATGCTGGAAAACCGCAAAATGATGATGCGGTTATATCCCGAACTGTTTGCCGGGCAGCGTATCGCGCCGGTTTCCCGCTACCCTTCTCACTTACTGCAAACCCTGCGCGAAAGCACGACCGTCAACGATCCCACCGTTGTGGTACTGACACCTGGCCGCTTTAACAGCGCCTATTTCGAGCACAGCTTCCTCGCTCAACAAATGGGCGTTGAACTGGTTGAAAGTGTCGATCTGTTCGTGAAAGACGGCGCGGTGTTTATGCGCACTACCGCAGGTCCCTGCAGGATTGATGTGATCTATCGACGTATCGACGACGCCTTCCTCGACCCGCTGGCGTTTCGCGCCGATTCCATGCTCGGCGTTCCCGGCCTGCTGTCAGTCTACCGATCCGGTGGTGTGGTGCTGGCGAATGCGATAGGCACCGGCGTGGCAGATGATAAATCGATCTATCCGTATGTTCCGGAGATGATCCGCTACTACCTTGCTGAAGATCCCATTCTCAACAACGTGCCGACGTGGCAATGCCGCAAAGAGAGCGATCTCTCTTTCGTACTGGCAAACCTGGAAAAAATGGTGGTGAAAGAGGTTCATGGTGCTGGCGGTTACGGCATGCTGATTGGCCCCAAGGCCAGCAAGGCGGAAATCGAACGCTTTCGCGAATTGTTGCGCGCCCGCCCGGAAAATTACATCGCGCAGGAAACACTGGCGCTTTCCACCTGCCCGACCTTTGTCGATAACGGGCTCGCACCGCGTCACATCGACCTGCGGCCCTTTGCACTGACTGGCGCCGAAATTCGTCTGGTACCGGGTGGATTAACCCGCGTAGCACTGGAAGAAGGCTCACTGGTGGTGAATTCCTCTCAGGGCGGCGGAACCAAAGATACCTGGGTACTGGAAGAAAATGCGACGGAGGATGATGCATGCTAAGCAGAACAGCCAGCGAACTGTACTGGATGGCACGTTATCTGGAACGCGCCGAGACAATTGCACGCCTGCTGGACGTGACCAATAAGCTGTCGATGATGTCGATCCGCGATGTCCATGCACGCGATGAAAACAATGATTTGCTGGTCCCGCTGACCATGACCGGCACGCGGGATCTGTTCGACGAGCACTATCCGCAGGCGTCGATGGGGAATCTGCTTAATTTCTTCGCACTGGACAGTTTCAACCACAGCAGCATTTTCAGTTGTCTGCAAATGGCCTGGAACAATGCGCATGCGGTGCGCGGCAGTCTTTCGTCTGAAGTCTGGGAAAGCATCAATGCCACGTGGATAGAGATGAAGCTGATCCGCCGTCAGGGCGTCGGTTCTGCCGGTGCAGATGCGTTCTTTGACTGGGTCAAAGAGCGTTCACATCTGTTCCGTGGGGCGATGTTTGGCACCTTGCTGCGCAGTGATGCACAAAACTTCATCCGCCTCGGTACCCTGCTGGAACGCGCAGACAGCACCGCGCGCCTGCTGGATGCTAAAAATCAGCTGTTGAACGCCGATGAGGATCCGGTGCGTGAATACTACCGGATGGACACGCTATTGCGTGCAGTCAGCGCCCGCGAAGCGTTCCATACGCTTTATAAGCAACAAATCAGCCAAAGAGGTATTGCCGAGCTGTTGATACTGCGCCGCGAGCTACCGCGTTCTCTGCTTTCCTGCATCGAACTTATGGCCCAGGAGCTGGATGAGATCGGTGGCAGCGCGGGTAATCAGCCCCGTCGTCGCGTTCATACCCTTTACGCTCAGCTGCGCTTCACCGAAATGGACGAAATTGTTGAGATGGGTCTCAGTCCCTGGCTGATGCAGTTTCTGGATCAGACCAATGCCATCGCTGAGTGCATTCATCAAACCTATCTGGAGGCTCAATAATGAAACTGAATGTCACGCATCAGACGCATTACAGCTATGCTCAACAGGTTAAACACAGCACGCAATATCTTCGCCTTACGCCGCAGGATTCCAGTCATCAGAAGATATTGTCGTGGGATCTGACCTTGCCGGAATACGCCACCCGCACGCTGGATGCTTACGGCAATATCCTGCATGTTCTGACACTCGACCAGCCCCATCAGGCCATTACCATTGTCGCCAACGGCGTGGTGGAGATTGAAGATAATACGGAAGACGATAATTGCGGGCATCTCTCACCACTGGTGTTTCTGCGCACCAGCCCGCTGACGCTGGCCGATGGCGCGATCCGCGATTTCGCCAGTCGTTACTACCGGCCGCAGGCACAGCATGAGAGTCTGTGCAATCTGATGGGCGAACTGCTGCTGAAAATGCCCTATAACCCCGGCAGCACCACGGTAAAAGACAGCGCTTCCCAGGCCTTTTCCGCACAAACCGGCGTATGTCAGGACCACACGCATGTTTTCCTGGCCTGCTGCCGAAGCCTGGGTATCCCGGCGCGTTACGTCAGCGGTTATCTATACTCGGAAGACTCCGCACATGTGGCCATGCATGCCTGGGCGGAAGCCTGGCTGGATGACCGGTGGCAGAGCTTTGATGTCACCAATAACACCTGCCAACCGAATCAGCATTTGAAACTGGCTATCGGCATAGATTATCTTGATGCATGCCCGGTCCGCGGTATCCGGTTAGGTGGAGGAAGCGAAGACATGCGCACTGTTGCCGCCGTTGCCATGCTCGACGTTCCGCAATGATCCTGAATACCTGAGGAAGCCATTTTATGACTTACTGTGTGGCCATGCGCTTGTCCTCTGGCCTGGTGTTTGTTTCAGATTCACGCACCAATGCCGGAGTGGACCATATTTCCACCTTCCGTAAACTGCATGTGTTTCATCAAAGCGATGAGCGCGTGCTGGTGATTCAGAGTGCCGGAAATCTGGCGACCACACAGAGCATTATCAGTCTGCTGCATCGTCGCTGCGCAGACGATGAACGGGAAAACCTGCTGAACGTAACGTCCCTGTATGATGCCGCCAGTTTGCTGGGTGAAACGGTGCGAGAAGTGATCGCCCGGGACAGCGGCGCAAATCAGGGCAGCAATACAGATTTCAGCTGCAACCTGTTGCTCGGCGGACAGATTAAAGGGGAAGGTCTGCGGCTGTTCCACATCTATCCGCAGGGAAACTTCATTGAAGCCACGCACGACACGCCCTATTTCCAGGTAGGTGAGAGTAAGTATGGTAAGCCGATTATTGATCGCGTGCTGAACTACGACACCGCTCTGGATCAGGCGATGCAATGTGCACTGATTTCGATGGACTCCACACTGCGCAGTAATCTTTCCGTGGGCCTGCCGCTGGATGTGATGACCTACCCCAAAGACAGCTTTAGTGCCGCGCAGCAGCACCGGATTACCGAAACGCACCCCTATTTCGACATGATCCGCAAAGGCTGGGGCGAAGGCCTGCTGAGCATTTTTGCGCAGTTGCCGCCGCTGAAACTGGACGAGTAATTATCTGCCACACCAGGTCTGAGTAAAAAGAATCGCCTCAGACCTGCCATCAGAAGCATAGCGCGCAAAAAAAACTGCACCCTACTCAGTTGGATTACCAACTTTTGGGGTGCAGTCACTTGTCAGCGTTTTATCGTGTTACTACCAATCAGATATCAAACCGATCCAGATTCATCACTTTGGTCCAGGCGGCCACAAAGTCTTTGACGAATTTTTCACGGGCATCACTGCTGGCATAGACTTCCGCCGAGGCACGTAACACCGCGTTAGAACCGAATACCAGGTCGGCGCGGGTGGCGGTGAAACGGGTTTCTCCATTAACACGATCACGTCCGGTAAAGTGCTCGTTGCTGCTATCAGTCGCTTTCCATTCGGTACGCATATCCAGCAGATTGACGAAGAAATCTGTGTTCAGCGATCCCACATGGTGCGTGAAGATACCGTGCTGGCTGCCATCAAAGTTAGCACCCAGTGCACGCATCCCGCCCACCAGCACCGTTAACTCCGGTACAGTCAGCGTCAGCTGTTGCGCTTTATCGATCAGCAGACTTTCAGTGGTGGTTTTGCCAAAGCCAGTGCCGTAGTTGCGGAAACCATCAGCACGCGGTTTCAGCAGATCGAACGACTCGATGTCGGTCTGATCCTGACGCGCATCAACGCGGCCCGGCGTGAACGGAACCTCAATCGCGACGCCAGCCGCTTTCGCCGCCTGCTCAACGCCCACAACACCCGCCAGCACGATCACATCCGCCAGTGAAGCCTTGTGTGCTTCGCGCTGGATCGCTTCCAGCGTCGGCAACACGCGTGCCGCGATGGCATTGACCTGCCATTCACGTTGCGGCAGCAGCGCCAGTCGGGCACCGTTGGCACCACCACGCTTGTCGCCACCACGGAAGGTGGATGCCGAGGCCCACGCAACTGACACCAGCTCGCTGACGCTGAGACCGGATGCTGCAATCTTCTCTTTCAGCTGGGCGATATCTGCCACGGTTGGATGATAAACCGGTGCAGGCAGCGGATCCTGCCAGATCAGATCTTCCTGTGGCACTTCCGGACCGATGTAACGCGCTTTTGGCCCCATATCACGGTGCGTCAGCTTAAACCAGGCACGGGCAAAGGCTTCGTTGAACGCCTGCGGATCGTTGTGGAATCGACGCGAAATTTTTTCAAATTCCGGGTCAAAACGCAGCGTCAGGTCAGTGACCAGCATGGTCGGTTTGTGTTTCTTCGTGGAATCAAACGCATCCGGGATGATTTCCGGTGCATCAGCCGCTTCAAACTGAATAGCGCCAGCTGGACTGCGCGTCTGGACCCACTCATATTTGAACAGGTTCTCGAAGAAGTAGTTGCTCCACTGGGTAGGCGTCTGAGACCAGATGACTTCCAGGCCAGAGGTGATCGCATCTGCACCGACACCTGTGCCGTGGCTGTTAACCCAGCCCAGACCCTGCGCTTCAATGGGCGCGGTTTCGGGATCGACACCGACGTGGCTGGCGGGTGCGGCACCGTGGGTTTTACCCAGCGTATGACCACCTGCAATCAGCGCGACGATCTCTTCGTCATTCATCCCCATATTGCCGAAGGTGGCACGAATAGCCGGGGCCGCAGAAGCAGGATCGCCGCTGTGTTCCGGACCTTCCGGGTTCACGTAGATCAGACCCATTTCAGTGGCACCCAGTGGTGACTGCGCCAGAGATTCCGGATGACGGTGTTCCAGCCAGGCCGCTTCTTCGCCCCAGTTCACATCCATATCCGGTTCCCAGACATCGTCACGGCCGGCACCAAAACCAAAGGTGCGGAACCCGGAGTTTTCCAGCGCAACGTTACCCGCCAGAATATAGAGGTCGGCCCAGGAGATTTTCTGACCATATTTCTGTTTGATTGGCCACAGTAAACGGCGCGCTTTATCCAGGCTGACGTTATCAGGCCAGGAGTTTAACGGGGCGAAACGTTGCTGACCACGGCCCGAACCACCGCGTCCGTCCACGGAGCGATAGGTTCCGGCGCTGTGCCAGGCCATGCGAATAAACAGACCGATATAGCTGCCCCAGTCAGCGGGCCACCAGGATTGTGATTCGGTGAGCAACCCTTTGATGTCAGCTTTCAGCGCAGAGTAATCTAATTTGGCAAATTCTTTACGGTAATCGAAGGATTCATCAAGCGGGTTCGAACGGGATGAGTGCTGGTTCAGCAGGTCAACCCGGAGTTGATTCGGCCACCAGTCACGGTTAGTTGTTCCGCCACCCGGCGCCTGATTTGACTGAGGTGGTTTGCCCGCGTGAAAAGGACATTTGCCCTCAGGCGCTTCGCGATCGGCTTCGACAATAGGCTTTGCATCTTTTGCATCTTCATCAACGGAATTGCTCATGGTCACACCTCTTTTTTGTATTTTCATCGCTACTCTATAGAGGATTTTCAGGATCGCACACCTGTCTCATCCTATATGTTTGATAGCTTTTACCTTTTTATGCACCTTCTTCAAAAGCTTAAGACAATGAACCGACGGCCGCCGCTGTGCTTAAAAAAAGCAGCGAAGCGGCAACCGCCACCCTGAGACTATTCCGACAGCGCCGGTTTCACAACTGCCGTTTTACTCTCTGGCAGACGAATACGGAACCAGATCGCATACATCGCGGGCAGGAAAACCAGCGTGATTAGGGTACCGCCCAGCGTGCCGCCAATCAGCGTGTAGGCCAGCGTTCCCCAGAACACCGAGTGGGTGAGTGGAATAAACGCCAGCACCGCCGCCATCGCCGTCAGTAACACAGGACGCGCACGCTGTACGGTCGCTTCTACCACCGCAGCAAAAGGTGCCAGCCCCTGCTGTTCGTTATGGTGGATCTGCCCTATCAGGATCAGCGTGTTACGCATCAGGATACCCGACAGGGCAATCAGCCCGACCAGCGCATTGATACCAAACGGCTGACCGAACAGCAGCAGCGTCGGCACAACACCTATCAGCCCGAGAGGTGCGGTGAGAAATACCATCACCATCGCCGACAGAGAACGCACCTGCAAAATGATGATTAAAAGTGTGATCGCAATCATGATTGGGAACAGCGGCGCCATCGCCTGTGTCGCTTTACCGGACTCCTCTATTGCACCGGCCAGTTCAATGCGATAGCCCGCAGGCAGCGTTGCGATGATCGGTTGCAGAGTTTTATTCAGCGCCGTGGAGACATCCGGCGGCTGCAGGGAGTCAGCAATATCTCCGCGAACAGTAATGGTCGGTGTACGGTCGCGCCGCCTCAGCAGGGGATCTTCCATTTTCACCTGCACCTCACCAATCTGCGACAGTGGGATACGTTGCCCCGCCGCACCTGACAGCGTGAAGTCAGCAATCTTAGCCGGATCGAGCCGGATATCTCCGGCGGCACGGCCCACGACCTGGACCGCGCGGATATCTTCCCGCACGGTGGTGACCGGCACGCCCGTCAACAGAAACTGCAACTGCCGGGCGACTTCACTGGAGGTCAGGCCCACAGCCTGCAGTCGGTTTTGATCCAGCGAGAAATGCAGTGTCGGCACGGGTGCGCCCCAGTCGGTGTTCACCGTCCTCATCATCGGGCTGGCACGCAGTACGGCTTCCACCTGATTAGCGATAACATGCAGGCGTACCGGGTCCGGCCCCATCACGCGCCACGCCACCGGATAAGGTGAATAAGGGCCAAATACCAGTTGTGTCACGCGAACCTGCGCTTCAGGCACCAGGCCGCGGGCGATTGCGGTGCGAAGCTGCGCTTTTAACGCCTCGCGTGCATCCTGACTGTCGGTCAGTATGACCAGCTTGGCAAAGGCGGGATCGGGCAGTTCGGGTGCCATCGCCAGGTAAAAACGCGGCGGTCCCTGACCAATGTAGGTGGTGACGATTTTTGCCTCACGCTGCTGTTTAAGCCAGGTATCAATCTTTTCAGCCGCAGCCGCTGTCTGTTCAATGGCGCTGCCGTAGGGAAGCTGAATTTCAACCAGCACTTCAGGCCGATCTGAGGTCGGGAAAAACTGTTTTTTCACCAGTGTCATTCCGAGCACAGCGGTGATAAACAGGGCAATGACCACGCCTGCTACCCAGCCTTTACGCGCAATCACGCCGGTCAGTAGCTGGCGAAAGCGATTGTAGTTACGGGTGTTGTAGATGGCTGCATGACTGCCTTCCACCGTTTTGATGTCAGGCAGCAGCTTCACCCCGAGGTAAGGCGTAAATACCACGGCCACAATCCAGGAGGCGATCAGGGCGATGCCCACTATCCAGAACATATTGCTGGTGTATTCACCCGCCGTGGACTGCGCAAAACCATTGGGCATAAAGCCCACGGCGGTGACCAGGGTTCCGGCCAGCATCGGTGCCGCTGTATGACTCCAGGCATAGGCAGACGCCTTGATGCGGTCATAGCCCTCCTCCATCTTCACGACCATCATCTCAATGGCGATAATGGCATCATCCACCAGCAGGCCCAGCGCCAGAATCAACGATCCCAGCGTGATGCGGTCAAAGTTTTTGCCGGAGGCTTCCATCACCACAAATACTACCGCCAGGGTGAGCGGAACGGCCGCCGCCACCACTACTCCGACACGCCAGCCCATGCTGACGAAGCAGACCACCATCACCACCAGTAATGCCACGACGAACTTAATCATAAATTCATCGACCGCTGAGCGGATATTCACGGACTGATCGGTGACCTGAGTCAGTGACATCCCCAACGGCATTGCCTGATTTATGCTGACGGTTTCAGCAGCGAGTGCCTTGCCCAACGCCAGACCGTTCCAGCCATCACGCATCACAATACCGAGCAGCAATGCGGGTTCACCCTGATGACGAACCTTAAACGTGGCGGGATCTTCATATCCCCGCGTCACGGTAGCCACGTCTGCCAGCTTCAGGCTTCTCCCCTGCGCCACAATCGGTGTCTCACGAATTTTTTCCAGCTTATCAAAAGCGCCCTCCAGCCGGATAAACACCTGCGGTCCCTGAGTATCGATCGAGCCCGCAGGCGTCAGGACATTCTGGTCGTTCAGTGCCGCAAAAATTTCCTGTGGGGTAATACCGAGCGTCGCCAGCCGATCGTGTGAAAACGAAACATAGATGCGCTCACTCTGCTCGCCGATGATATTGACCTTTTTCACACCCGGCAGATGCAGCAATTGCTGACGCAGTGATTCCGCCTCACGCACCAGCAGGCGCTGCGGTTCCCCTTTTGCCTTCAGCGCCAGCAGCGCAAAGGTCACGTCAGAGAACTCGTCGTTGATCATCGGCCCGATGACCCCGGCGGGCAGATTTCTGCTCTCATCGCCCAGCTTCTTACGAGCCTGGTAAAACTCCTCCTGAACCTGGGAGGGCGGCGTTTTGTCCTGCAGGGAGAGCATGGTGAACGCCAGGCCAGGCCGCGTATAAGTTTCGCTGCGTTCATACCACCGCAGCTCCTGAAGCCGCTTCTCCAGCGGTTCGGCCACCTGATCCTGCATCTCCTGCGCCGTCGCACCTGGCCACGCGGAGATAATCGTCATCTGTTTAACAGTGAACGGCGGATCTTCTGCCCGTCCCAGTTCGAAAAAGGACAGGATGCCCGCCACGGTAATCAGGATGATCAGAAACAGCGTGATGGCGCGTTCGCGCACGGCCAGTGCTGACAGATTAAAGCGTCCGTGGCTCATGGCTGGCTCCCTGCAACCGCAGCGTCATCGGGTCGCACGCGCTCGCCCTGCTGCAACAGATGTGCCCCGAGAGCCACGATCCGATCGCCTGCATTCAGCTGCCCCGTCACGGTCGCCGCCTCGTCACTGATCGCGATCACCGTGACCGGCCGCCAGGCAACAGTGGCAGGCAGACCCGTAATATCCCAGACGCCTGGCCCTTTACCGGCATCATAGATCGCAGCCAGCGGCACCTTCAGCTGCGTTTGCATGGGTTTATTGGTTAACGAAATTGTGACGGTAGCACCCAGTGGCGCGCTGGCCAGTGCGCCCTCCAGCACATATCTCGCCTCATAGGTGCGCGTCATCGGATCGGCTGCATCCGCCAGTTGCCGAAGCCGGGCTGACACGGGCGCACTGCCCGCACCATAAAGCGTTGCCTGCGCCTCGCTGCCCACTGCGGGACGAAGCGTCTCCGGCAACTGAACGCTCGCCTCACGCTGCCCGGCTCTGGCCAGTCTGACAACCGCCTCACCGGCGCTCACTACCTGGCCCGGCTCCGCCAGTGTTGCCATCACCACACCGTCGTCATCCGCCAGTAACAGCGCATATCCGCTGGCATTAGTCGCCACGCTGGCCTGCGCCTGCGCGGCTTTCAGATCGGCCAGCGCGGTAGCCGCAGCGGCCCGAATCTGGTCATAGGCCGACACGGAAACCGCGCCAGTTGCCACCAGTGTGTGGTAACGCGCTTCATCGGCACGGGTCTGTCTGACGCGTGCCTGCGCAGCGGCAACACTCTGCTGTGCGGACTGGGCCTGCAGTCGCAGATCGACCGGATCAAGCCGCATCAGCGGCTGACCACGCTTCACACGCTGGCCGCTGTCCACCAGCCTTTCGAGGATTTTGCCCGATATCCGAAAGCCGAGGTCGCTCTGAACCCGGGCAACCACGATGCCGCTGAATGCGCGACTGTCATCAGCAGCGCTGAGAACTTTCGTGACCCTGACCAGCGGCGGCTGGGTGCGCGGATCCGCTTTGGACGCGTTGTCCCAGCAGCCCACCAGCGCCAGTGGCAGCAGACAAACAACCAGGGTGGCGGGAATGAACCTGAGCATAGATGACCTTCAACAGTAAGCAGGAGAGTGCCGCCATTTTGTTATCATGTGACCAATATTGTCAATGGTCACTAGTTACGGAAAGGCATTAACCGTTGAGCCGATCTTTAAAGAGCAACGAGCAGCACGGCTTAAGCAGAAGATTTGCTGAAACGCTGACTAAGTGGATGTAACTCCCTTCCAGGCGCAGGCGTGACTAAAATAGGGAAAAGTCACCACTCCAGAAATCGCAGGTATTAACTAAGAGTGAGTGAGTGAGCGAGAAATACCCTGTCAGGTCGGGAATAACCTGCCAGCGATAAACGCAGAGGGGAAAAGCTAAAGAATCAGAAGGTGATGATACGCACAGGCTGCAGAGACATTACAACGAACGCGCATCATTTGCGGACAAGGTAAACCAGATAGCGCCCTGCTTATCCAGGGCGCTGGGTCACTTAACGCCAGCCGAGTTCCGGGGCGACATACTTCAGGATCGCCTCAATAACATGGGCGTTATAGGCGACACCGAGCTGGTTAGGCACGGTGAGCAGCAGCGTATCCGCTTCGGCAATGGCTTCATCCTGTGCCAGCTGCTTAATGAGCACTTCAGGCTCTGCGGCGTAGCTGCGGCCAAAGATGGCTCGGGTTTTCTCATCCAGAAAACCGACCGAATCCTGGTCGTTACCGCTGCGGCCAAAATAGGCGCGGTCCATATCATTCACCAGCGCAAAGATACTGCGGCTGACAGAGACGCGTGGCGCATGCTGATGTCCGGCTGCTTTCCAGGCCTCACGATAGGCGCGAATCTGTTTCGCCTGCTGAATGTGGAACGGCTCACCCGTTTCATCATCTTTCAGGGTTGAGCTTTGCAGGTTCATGCCCATTTTTGCTGCCCACTCTGCGGTGGCATTGGATCCGGAGCCCCACCAGATGCGGTCGCGCAGCCCTTCAGAAAGCGGCTCAGGGCGCAGCAGGCCAGGCGGATTCGGGAACATCGGCTGCGGATTCGGCTTCGCAAAGCCTTCGCCGCGCAGCACCTCCAGGAACTCTTCGGTGTGACGACGTCCCATATCCGCATCGCTTTCACCTGCTTTGGGTTCAAAGCCAAAGTAGCGCCAGCCATCAATCACCTGCTCCGGTGAACCGCGGCTCAGACCCAGTTGCAGACGACCATTGGAGATCAGGTCTGCTGAACTGGCGTCTTCCACCATGTAGAGTGGGTTTTCATAGCGCATGTCGATGACGCCGGTGCCAATCTCAATCTTTTTGGTGCGCGCGGCCACGGCAGCCAGCAGCGGAAACGGCGAGCTCAGCTGGCGGGCAAAATGGTGGACGCGGAAGTAAGCGCCATCTGCGCCCAGTTCTTCGGCGGCGACCGCCAGGTCGATCGACTGCAATAAGACATCCTGCGCGGTACGGGTGGCAGACTGAGACGAAGGCGTCCAGTGACCAAAAGATAAGAAGCCAATATTTTTCATCTGTAGTTCTCCTGACAGGCGTTAAACGCCTGTGAGCATAAGGCGATATTCGATAGGGAAAGGTTACGCCCTCCGCGCCGCCACTGATAGTCAATATCTTTCAGCGCTATATTCAGGATTTTCGACATAGCCTGCAGCGTATCCACGTTACTTTTGACCAACCTGGCTTTCACTCTTCGGGTTTCTGCGGGTTTCTGCGGGTTTCTGCTGTCAGGCACTGGCGCACCCAATAGATTGCCGGGGCGCCGGTTGCTGCTGAATCTGAACTACCCTTGAGTGCATTACGCGCCACCGGAAAACACAGCGGAGAACACACATGAATACCCTGCTCGCTTTGCCGATGTATGCGATTCATCCGCCTGCTACACAGGCGCTGATGCAGGCGATGGTTACCCTGCTGGCGCAGCAAGGTATGGCCGCGCAACCGGTCTGGCCTGAGGATTTGCTGACACACTGGCAGAATGATCGGTTGCTGCTGAGCCAGACCTGCGGCTATCCGCTGGTCAGTCAGTTGCCTGCAGTGCAACTGGTCGGTGCATTTCACTATCGGGCACCGGGCTGCAACGGTTACGCGTATCGCAGCTGGCTGGTGGCGCGGGATAAAAAGGCAACGCTCGCCGATTTCAACGGTCAGCGGGCCGTGGCAAACAGCCTGGACTCGCACTCCGGCTATAACGCACTGCGGCGGTTAGCAGCGCTTCAGGGCGTGACGTTTTCGCAGCTGTTGCTGAGCGGCGGACACCGTCAGTCGCTGGCGGCACTGCGTGATTCACAGGCGGATATCGCGGCGATCGACTGCGTCAGCTGGGCGCTGCTGGCGCGCCATGCACCTGAGGAACTGCGCGGCCTGCATATCATCGGAGAGTCACCAGCCGCACCCGGATTACCGCTGATCACGGCAGCCTCAACGTCAGCGACCCGGCTGGAGACGTTACGCACAATACTGCTTCAGCTGGTGAGCGACCCTGCGTTTCGCGCCATCTGCGACGATAATCTGATCGGCGGATTCAGCCCGGTGCATCGGGACAATTATCAGGTCGTGCTGGCATGGGAGCAGCAGGCCGCCGCGCTGGGCGTCGCCCGGCTGTAACGCACCATGCTGGCTTAATCGTTTAACCGGAACAGAGGGAGACTCTGCGTTGCCGCCTCCCTGCCGACGCTTTCCCGACCTGGCATTTTATGCTCCTCAATGCGCTCTGACCTTGCTAAGACTGGTAAGCCCGGCTGCGGCGTTCTAAGGTAGAGGTTTTCAGAAAGGGAGAGTGGGATGCGTATTCTGATGGCAGGTGCCGGGGCGACCGGTGGGTATTTTGGCGCACGACTGATTCAGGCAGGTCAGGATGTCACGTTTCTGGTACGTGAACGGCGTTATCAGCAGCTTCAGACCCACGGTCTGGTATTACAGACGCCGCAGGGCACTGAAAAGTTTCAGCCGCAGCTAATCCAGGCCAGCACGCTGAAAAGCCACTATGACCTGATTATCGTGACGGTGAAGAGCTTTGCCCTTGATCAGGTCATGGATGACATTGCGCCTGCGGTCGGCCCGGCAACCCTGATCATGCCGATTCTCAACGGAATGCGGCACATCGCAACACTACAACAGCGTTTCGGCGAAGATAAGGTGATTGGCGGCCTGTGTAAAATCAATGCCACGCTGGGTGACCAGGGTGAAGTGATCCAGATGACGCCGCTGCATCAGCTCTTATACGGTGCGCTGGACGGTAACAACGACGCGCGGCTGCAGCGGGTTGATGCCGCACTGCGCGACTGTCGGGTTGATACCCTGTTCAGTGACAACATCATGGATGAACTGTGGGAAAAGTGGCTGCTGCTGAGCACGCTGGGCGCGGTCTGCTGCCTGGCACGCGGCAATACTCAGCAAATTCTCACCTCGCGCGGCGGTGAAGCGCTGTTACAGGGGGTTTTCACTGAGATTCTGTCCGTCATCACTGCCGAAGGCTATCAGCCGCGCCCGGCGGTCACCGCCCGCATTTTTGAGCTGCTGAACAATCCGGCGACGCCCATGACCTCCTCTATGTATCGCGATCTCACCCAGGGCTCTGATATCGAAGCGGATCAGGTGATAGGCGATCTGCTGCTGCGGGCGAAACGAAATGGCCTCGCGACGCCGCTGTTGAACGCAGTGGATGTGAATCTGCAGGTCTATCTGCAACAGCGTTAACCAGGGCCGACTGCGCTGACCGGGTGCGGGAATGGCCCCGGCAGTGTGGCGGTGAAAGTGTGGTCAGCAGCAGCAGCGCAGCAGGAAAATTTGCTACACTCATCGCTTCATATTTTGGAGAGTTCAATGACTTCCCGCTCCGTGACCCTCGATGATGTCGCTCAACTGGCTGGCGTCTCATATCAAACCGTTTCACGTGTTTTAAATCGTTCTGAACAGGTGTCAGCCCGCACGCGGCAAAGGGTTGAGGCGGCAATGCAGCAGCTCAATTATGTGCCTAATCGCGTGGCGCAGCAGCTGGCGGGCAAAGCGACGCGCACGCTCGGTCTGGCTACCAGCGATCTGGCGCTGATGGCACCGGCGCAGATCGCCTCGGCGATTCAGCAGCGTGCTGCGAGGGCGGGATATCATCTGGTGATCGCGATGGACAGCGGTAACGATGCGGCCGCCACCGTGAATGAACTGCTGGCACAGCGGGTCGATGGGCTGCTGATCAATCTGCCGCTGGAGGCGGACGAGGCGCAGCAGATCCAGTTGCTGTGTGGCAGTAAACCGGTGCTGTTTCTGGATGTTGAACCCAGGGCCGCGGTGGCGCAGTGTCAGTACCCGAATGAGTCTGGCGCGCGCGCTGCCGTTGAACATCTCGTGGCGCTGGGTCACCGTCAGATTGGCCTGCTAAACGGACCGCAGCGCTCGGTGTCCGCCCGTCAGCGTGAAAACGCATGGCGTCAGGCGCTGGCCGATCATCAGTTAACGCCGCACTGTTCCCTGCGGGGCGACTGGAGCGCACAGTCCGGCTACCAGGCGCTGCTGGCGCAGTTGCCCGACGATCTGCCACAGGCGCTGCTGGTCGCAAACGATCAGATGGCGCTGGGTGCGATGCGGGCGCTGCATCAGTATGGCGTGGCGATTCCCGGTGAGATATCAGTGATTGGTTATGATGATACCGCCGAGAGCGCATGGTATCAGCCGCCGCTGACCACGGTGCGGCAGGATTTACACTTTCTTGGCGCACAGAGCGTCGAGCGGATGCTGGCGCGGCTTCAGGGTGAAGAAGCTTCACACATCGCGCTGGAAACTACACTGGTGATCCGCGAGACCACCGCCCCGCCCGCAGATAAGCAGGTCGATTTAGTGGCGCTGTCACAGCAGCTACAGGGGATTGCGCGAAGGCTGGCGGGTAAATAAATCTGCGGTTATGCGGGCAATAAAAAACCCGCTCCACCAGAGTGGAAGCGGGTTCGCATGGGAGCTCAGTCGCATTAGCGCTCAGCTATAGGCCCTTACGCTTTTGGGTGTTCGCCCACGCCCATCGCTTTGATCTTTTTAGACAGCTCGCGACGCTCTTTCGACAGGTCGGCGTTTTTGATGATGTACTCATCGACGCGATCTTCATAATCCACACGCATGCTGGCGATGATTTCCTGAATAGCCTCAACGCTCATGCCCGGTTTGATATATTCGCTCAGGTTGTCGAGCAGCAGAACGCGCTTCTGGTTGTCGCGAATTTTCTTCTCGTTGTCGACGATTTCACGCTGCAGTTTGTTTTTGCGGCGGAACATACGCACGAACTCCAGTACGTCCTGAAATGACTGCTTGGCATTTTCCATGATGGCACCTTTCTTTGAGCCTGCTGACGCAGGGAGAGAGTCAAAACGATCAGCTTAGCGGCTAGCCCGCCAGGTAAGCAATTTTCACAGCTAAATTCAGACTGGCTCTTATCTTAGCGCAAAGAAACCCGGTTTCACATTAAGTCATTGTCTGAGGTGATTATTTGCGCAGCGCCATTCGCATCAGATCGGTCATCCGCTCCAGCTGTTTCGCCAGTTCCAGCGTCAGCCAGACGTAGCCGTAGATGGGCGTCTCTTCCAGACCATCGCTGCCCGCGTCGGCGATCAGCCGTCGCAGTTCGCCGCTGATTTCAGTCAGCTCATGGCTGTTGGCAATCACCTCTTCCGTTTCCCCCTCAATCGCCATCACCGACAGCGCCCGCAGCGTGTTCTCGGTCATCTGCTGGGTGCGGCGAAGTGCGGGTGCGTTAAGCATAATCAGATGGCTTTCACGCGATGCCCACCAGGCATTAATCTGCATCTCAATGGTGTTAACCATATTACGGTTAATGGTCTGAATGGCTTCAAGCACCGACTTCGGGATGCGCGTCTCTTTGCTCGACGGCTCCAGCAGCGCTCGCATCTTAATGACGCTGCTCAGCAATTTGCTCAGCGGCTTGTTGAGACGCGGCTTTTCAACCAGGTTGGGCGAAAAACCGGCGTGATAGATCTTCGCCATTTCCGCCAGCGCGTCAGAAAGCTGAATACGCCAGTGGATGTAGGCCCGCTGCGCCCAGATCGCGGTAAACAGCAGCGCCATCAGCGATCCCAGAATCACATCACCGCCCCGCCACAATGCCATGGTGAAATCGCCGGTTGGCGCACCCACCACCACACTCAGCGTAATTCCGATCAACAGCGCCATGTAGGGATGTTTGCCCAGCGTCAGATAGCCGCTGATCACCATGATGACACCGCACCAGGCCAGCATCACCGGCATCGAGATCAGTTCCAGCTTCAGAGCAATCAGACCGGAGATGGAGCCCGCCACCGTGCCGCTGATACGCTGCAGCGCGCGCGGAAAGACATTTCCCCAGGTGGAGATCGGCCCCATCACCACCACCAGCGTAATCAGCGGCCAGGTGCCTTCAGGTATCCCGGTTGCCCGGACAAAGATGAAGCAGAGCAAAAAGGCGATGGCAATGCGCACGCCGTGAACGGAGCGGTAATGGCGATAAAACCAGAACTCCAGTTTTGATATGGGCTTATCAGGACGCAAGGTGGCTTTCCGGTTGCGGGAACATAATGTGGCTATCTTAACCCTGAACGCGGCTCAGGCTTAGCGCAGGCGGGATATTTCAAACAGTTTTGACGTTCGCTTACAATTATCAACATCCGTCTCACATACCTGCCCGGAAGTTAAAAACAACTGGCTACGGCTCTGTAACTTTTATCGACACACAGTCACAGGGCATCAATGTGAAAACGGGCAGCCCGCAGGCTACCCGTTTGAGTGCTGACAATCGGCTAATCAGAACTTCTGCTTCAGATAATCCGTCACGCGGGTAATGACACCGGCCGGTTCAACCGCACTGAGCGCCACCAGCGGATAGTGAGCAATCTGCTGATCTTTATCGATCACCTGAATTTCACCCACCACTTCATTGGCTTTCAGCGGGGCTTCCAGATCTTTGCGATTAATGACGTACTTCGCCTTCACGTTCTGCACTTCACTGCGCGGCAGCGACAGATACACATCATCTGCGGTTCCGACATCGACCTGATGAGGATTACCGTACCAGACATTTTCAGTGCCAATCTTCTTACCGGCGTGGAACAGCTGAACAGTATCAAAGGTGTTCTGGCCCCAGACCAGCAATTTACGCGCCTGCTCTTCACGGCCTTTTGAACTTTTACCCCCCATTACAACGGCGATGAGGCGATGCTTGCCCACCACATTCGAGGCGATAATGTTAAAACCTGCCGTCTCAGTGTGACCGGTTTTCAGTCCATCAACGTGAAGATTATTGTCCCACAGCAGCCCATTACGGTTGTTCTGAGTAATGCCGTTCCAGGTCAGGGTTTTCTCACTGTACATGGCATAAAAGTCCGGCTCACCATCAATAATGGCGCGTGACAGTTTTGCCATATCCAGCGCACTGGAGAACTGACCGGGTGCATCCAGTCCATGCACTGTTTCAAAATGGGTATTCTGCAGACCCAGTTTTTCGACATAGTGGTTCATCATGCCGACAAAGTTTGCTTCGCTGCCCGCCACGTAATCCGCCAGCGCAACGCAGGCGTCATTACCGGAATCGATGATGACGCCACGGCTTAAGTCCCGGACGCTCAGTTTATCGCCTGGCTTCAGGAACATCAGCGATGAGCCTTTAAACACCGGATTACCCGCTCCCCAGGCATCTTTTCCGACCGTGACCATATCGTCGCGGCTGATTTTTTTCTGGTCGATAGCGCGATCCACCACGTAACCGGTCATCAGCTTAGTCAGGCTGGCGGGGTTGCGGCGTTCATCGGGATTACCCGCCGTCAGGACCTGCCCGGTGGTGGCATCCATCAGCACCCAGGAAGCGGCATCAATCGCCGGAGGCGTCACAGGAAAGGGGATCGCATCAGCCTGTGCCAGCGAGGCCCAAAATAGAGTAGCGGTAACGGTGAACAGCAGACGCCTTTTCAACACTTCATCCTTAATTACACGGGAGAGAAAATTTCTAAAACGAAACGGAAACAGCCGCACGTTTTACGGCAAAAGCGTTGTGAAGGTTTGAATAAATTGAAAAAAAGTATGAACTGATGACGGGGTTTGACCTGCCAGGTGCCGGGTTAACGCCAGTGATCCGCGTCATCCCACAGGTAAAGAGCAGATTTCATAGGGCGACCTGCACCGCGAGCGCCGGGCATGACGCAGTAAGAACAGGCGAAACAGCGTCCGGTCTGGGAGCGTGACAAACGACACCAACAGGGTCTTATTCGTCTGACGCTGCGGTTCTTGCTGCGATGCCGCTAAAAAGCAATGTAGCGGGTTAAACCCTTAACTTCTGGCGTGCCGGATTATGGTTTACCATACAGGTAAAACGTCAGCTGCTGTATTGGCCCACTATAATGGCACGACACGGCTGGACCACAATCAGCGCACATCAGACACAACGAACATCATTCAGCCTGCTGTGCGCAGACAAATTCAGAGCGAACAGAGAGCCGTTTTCTCGCTTTCTGTTTATAAAGTCAGTGAACGCAATGAACGGATATGAAATTTGAATAACGACCGCGTACAGCCTACTTTCCTCTTCCACGATTATGAAACCTTCGGCACCAGCCCCTCTCGCGACCGGCCCGCCCAGTTTGCCGGCCTGCGCACCGACAGCGAGTTTAATCCGGTTGGCGAGCCCGATGTGTTCTACTGCCGTCCGCCTGATGACTATCTGCCACAGCCTGAAGCCGTGATGATTACCGGCATTACCCCGCAGATAGCGATGAGTCGGGGCATGATCGAAGCAGAGTTTGCCGAACGCATTCATACGCTGTTCACCACCGAACAAACCTGTGTGGTGGGCTACAACAATGTGCGTTTCGATGATGAAGTGACACGCAATATCTTCTATCGCAACTTCTATGACCCTTATGGCTGGGCCTGGCAAAATGGCAACTCACGCTGGGACCTCCTGGACGTGATGCGTGCCTGTTACGCATTGCGCCCTGACGGGATCATCTGGCCGGAGAATGAAGAAGGCTTCCCCAGCTTCCGGCTGGAGCATCTGACCAAAGCCAATGGCGTAGCCCATGAAAATGCCCATGATGCGATGTCTGATGTGTACGCCACGCTGGCGATGGCGAAGCTGGTAAAAGAGAAGCAGCCAAAACTGTTTGAGTTTTTGTTTACTCATCGAAACAAAAACAAGCTGATGAACCTGATCGACATCCCGCAGATGAAGCCGCTGGTCCATGTCTCCGGCATGTTTGGCGCCGCGCGCGGTAACACCAGCTGGATCGTGCCGCTGGCCTGGCATCCCGATAACCGCAATGCGCTGATCGTGGTGGATCTGGCGGGTGACATGTCGCCACTGTTGCAACTGGATGCCGACACGCTTCGTGAGCGTCTTTATACGCCGAAAAACGACCTTGGCGATCTGCCACCGGTGCCGGTAAAACTGGTGCACATTAACAAGTGTCCGGTGCTGGCCCCTGCCAGTACGCTGCGTCCGGAAGATGCGGCCCGTCTGGGCATTGACCGTCAGCACTGTCTGGCGAATCTGGCACTGCTGCGTCAGCAGCCCGACGTGCGGGAAAAGCTGGTCACGCTGTTTGCGGAAGCGGAGCCGTTTACGCCGTCAGACGATGTAGACACGCAACTTTATGATGGCTTCTTCAGTGATGCCGACCGCGCCGGGATGAATATCATTCGTCAGACCGCGCCCGCGAATCTGCCCGCGCTCGACCTGAGCTTTGAGAGTGCACGGGTTGCAAAACTGCTGTTCCGCTACCGGGCGCGTAACTTCCCCGGCACGCTGGATGATGCCGAGCAGCAACGCTGGTTGCAGCATCGCCGTGAAGTGCTGAATGCTGAGCGGGTGCAGGCGTTTATGCAGGAACTGGAGGGACTGGCCAATCTGCATGAAGCGGATGCAGAAAAGGTTGGGCAGCTGAAAGCGCTCTATCTCTATGCGCAGGAGCTGGTTTCCTGACGTACTGAGGCACTCAGACCCGGCATCACCTGCCGGGTCTGAGTGTCTGATATTGCTGAATCAGAGTACGGTCCACGCCAGCCAGGTCAGTGCAAAACCGCTTAATCCCATTATTGTCGTCAGCACGGTCCAGGTGCGTAAACCATCGGCGACGGATAATCCAAGATAACGTGTCACCACCCAGAATCCCGCATCGTTGACATGCGACAGTCCCAGGCCGCCAAAACAGGCTGCGAGGGTGACCAATACCCGCTGCATATCCGTCACACCAGTTACCGCCTGCGTCAGCAAACCGCTGGTGGTCAGGATGGCAACTGTCGCTGAACCCTGTGATGCACGCAGTGCCAGCGACAGGATAAACGCAGCCGGGACCAGCGGCAGATGCAGCGTTTCAAGCGTGACCGCCAGCGCTTTACCCACGCCCGACTCCACCAGCACTTTACCGAATGCCCCACCCGCACCGGCCACCAGAATCACGCTGGCTGAGGTAGGAATGGCGCGACCGGTCAGATCTTCCAGCTTGTCTTTGCTCCAGCCCCGTCGCACGCCCAGCAGCCACGCCGCCAGACCTAAAGCAATCAGCAGGGCAATCGGCGGCGTGCCAATCACGGTCATCACATTTCGCAGCAGGCTCCCTTCTGTCAGGAGTGTGTGGGACAGCGTTCCCAGCACAATTAACACAATCGGAACCACAATCAGACCGCTGATGGTCAGCGCGCCGGGTGGAGCTGGCTCATTTTTCTTTTCCTGTCCCTCCGGCTTCGCCATCTGCAACTGTTCCAGCACCTCCACCGACAGATGGTAATGGCGACGGTTCATGACCTTCGCCACGTAGTAGCCGATGATGCCGACCGGCACTGAAATCGCAATACCCAGCATCATCAGCCAACCCATATCGGTGTGCAGGATGCCCGCCGCAGCGGCTGCTCCCGGATGGGTCGGCAGCGCCACGTGCACTGTCAGCATCACACCCGCCATCGGCAGACCAAATTTCAAAGGTGAGACGCGTGCCACCTTAGTGAAGCCATAAATCAGCGGGATGACGATAATAAAGCCCACTTCGAAAAACACCGGAATGCCCAGGATAAAGGCCGCCATGGTCAGGGCCGCGACGGTTCGCTTTAGCCCCAGCGTTTTACTGAAGCGTTGCGCCAGCGATTCAGCACCGCCCGAGGCTTCAATAATCGCCCCAAGCATGGCACCCAAAACGATAATGATGGTGATATGACCGAGCAGTCCACCCATCCCGGTGATAATCGTCTCCATGATTTTTTCAGCCGGAATGCCGGTCGCGATAGCCACCAGCAGACTGACAATTAACAGGGCGACAAACGGATGAACTTTGGCTTTGATGACCAGCAGCAGCAGGATCACGATGCTGGCGGTCGCTATGGCTAACAGCAGTGCGGTGGACATAGTAAACCTCAGAAATTGTTATATTTTTTGGGTTATCGGCGTACAGAAATAGCAGGTGCAGGGCCAGAAAAAAGGCAAGCCTCTCCCTACCGGTGCCGAAACACCGGTTTTAAAGCACGTTAAATCAGGTTCTTATCTTCCAGGTTTTAAACCAGCCAAGCCCCTCAGTAGTTTTTCCGCGCGGGATATACTCGCAGCCGATCCAGCCGGTATAGCCAACCTCATCCAGCAGCGCGAAGAGGTACGGATAATTAATTTCACCCTCATCCGGCTCATGGCGATCCGGTGCCGACGCAATCTGTACGTGACGATAGCGTCCGGCATAGTGGCGAATCAGATGGCTGAGGTTGCCGTCAACGCGCTGCGCATGGAACAGGTCGAGCTGAGTAAACACATTCGGCCGGTCGATCTGTTCAGCCATCTCCAGCGTCTGATACTGGCTGGCGTAGAGATAGTTGGGTTTGGTTGTCGGGTTGAGTGCTTCTATCAGCAGGGTGATTCCGTGCGGCGCAAAGCACTCAGCCGCATAACGCATGTTACTGATAAAGGTCTCGACGTAGCGCTGGCGGTCGGCACCAGGCGGCACCGTCGCGGCCATGATATGAACCTGCGGACAGTTCAGCGCAATCGCATAACTCAGGGCGCGATCGATATCCGCCTTAGCTTCCGCTTCCCGTCCGGGAATGGCAGAGACGCCCCACTCACCCGCCGCAATGTTGCCGGGAGCTGTATTGAACAGCACCAGCTCCAGATGATTATCATCAAGCCACTGTTTTATCTGCGTGGCGGGATAGTCATAAGGAAACAGAAATTCCACCGCAGTAAAACCGGCTTCAGCTGCTGCCGCAAAGCGTTCAGCAAAGGGGTATTCTGTAAACTGCGTCGAGAGGTTAGCAGCAAACTTCGGCATTATCGGCTCCTTAATTCCGCCACTTCGGCATCATTGAGATAACGAATCGGGCGGTCGCCCAGGGTAAAGATCAGCCGGGCAGTCTCTTCCAGCTCTTCGGTGTTGTCTGCCGCTTCCTGTAGTGACTTGCCCACCACCACCGGACCGTGATTCGCCAGCAGAAAGGCACGGTAGCGCGGAGCCAGCGTTGCCAGATCCTCGGCCAGTCGTTCATCGCCCGGCTTGTAGTAAGGCACGACCGGCACATCACCCACGCGCATCACGACATAAGGCGTAAACGGGCGAATGCAGTTGTTCGTATCCAGATCCTGTAAACACGACAGCGCTGTGAGGTAGTGGCTATGCAGATGCACCACTGCCCTGCAGTCGGGATTATTCAGGTAGAGCGCGCGATGAAACGCGATTTCCTTGGAGGGTTTATCACCGGAGAGCCATTCCCCCTCAGGCGTGACTTTTGACAGCCGATCGCCCTGTAATTCCCCGAGGCAGGAACCGGTGGGTGTCGCCAGCAGATTGCCATCGGCCAGCAACATAGAGAGGTTACCTGCGGAGCCGGTGGCATAGCCACGCTGAAAGAACGACGCGCCAAGACGCACCATCTCGTCACGCGCCTGCTGCTCCGCGAAAGAGAAAGATTCAGACATAAGTAAACTCCGTTTGCGCGCGGCGGAAAAAGTCTTCATCGCCAAAATTGCCTGATTTCAGGGCCAGTGAGAGCGGCTGATGGATATCGCGAACCCAGGGTACGCCAGGTGAAATGGTCGGGCCGATGTGAAAGGCCGTTACGCCCAGGCTCTGCGCAACCACACCGGAGGTTTCACCGCCCGCCACGATAAAGCGCTGCCAGCCGCGCTGTTTCAGCTCACGGGTGACGGCGGCGAACAGCTGCTCAACGGCTTCACTGCTGCGCTGCGCACCATAGCGCTGCTGAATGACCTGCAACTGTTGCGCGTCCGCAGTGGCAAACAGCAGCGGTGCCAGCGCCTGATGGCGATGTGCTTCTACCCAGTCGCACAGCTGTCGGGCATACCCTTCGGCATCCTCCAGGCAGTGTTCAATCTCAACTTCGCAGGCCGGTGCCAGCTGGCGATACGCGGCAACCTGCCGGTTGGTCATCTGCGAGCAGGAGCCGGAAAGCACCACGGCGCGATCGCCCTGCGGACGTCCTGCCTGCTCCGCCTCAGCGTCGGTCCCAGCCGTCGCCCACTGCCGTGCCAGACCGATAGCCAGACCCGAACCGCCGGTGACCAGCCGCATATCGCTTAGCGCTGCGCCCAGCGTCACCAGATGATCCTGATGCAGAGCATCGGTCACGACGTAGTTGATCCCCTGCGCCGCCAGCTGGCCCAGCGCCTGACGCACTGACTCTGCGCCCTGCCCGACCTGCGCCGCTGCGATCAGCCCGGCTTTTCCCGACGCCTGCGACGTCATCAGACGCAGCAGGTTGCTGTCGTACATCGGTGTGACCGGATGATGACGCATCCCGGAATCTGACAGCAGCTGATCACCGACAAACAGATAGCCCTGGTAGACAGTGCGGCCATTTACCGGCAGCGCCGGACAGATGACCGTCTGCGTTTCACCCAGTGCGTTCAGCAGCGCATCGGTCACCGGACCGATATTGCCCTGCGCTGTGCTGTCGAAAGTAGAGCAATATTTGAAGTAGAAGCGCTCGCAGCCCTGTTGCTGCAGCCAGGCCAGCGCCCCCAGCGACTGGGCAACCGCCTGCTCTGCCGGACAAGAGCGGCTTTTCAGGCTGACCACTATCGCCTGCGCCCCGGTGATTTCTTCGCTGGCGGGAATGCCGTTGAACTGAATAGTGCTCAGGCCGTTCTGCACCAGAAAACTGGCGATGTCCGTTGCACCGGTGAAATCGTCCGCTATGACCCCAAGACGCATCAGTTTTTCTCCCCGGCCTGTGGCAGCGTGATGCCGCTGAAGATTTTAATTACCGCGCTGTCATCTTCGCGGCCATATCCCGCGTTGCTGGCTTCGGTGAACATGTTGAGGGCGGTTGAGGCCAGCGGCAGCGGGAAGTGCAGCGATTTGGCAGTATCGGCGACCAGGTTAAGATCTTTCACAAAGATATCGACGGCTGATTTCGGGCTGTAATCCCCGTCTACTACATGCTTCATACGGTTTTCGAACATCCACGAATTGCCCGCCGCATTGGTGACGACTTCATACATGGTGTCCAGCGGGATACCGGCCCGCGCCGCCAGCGCCATCGCTTCTGCACCCACTGCGATATGAACACCCGCCAGCAGCTGATGGATAATTTTGACGGTAGACCCAAGGCCGATTTCACTGCCCACGCGGTACACTTTGGCCGCGACCGCATCCAGCACCGGCTGCAGGTACGCAAAGGCTGCGTCGCTGCCTGAGGCCATTACGGTCATTTCACCGCTGGCCGCTTTGGCGGCACCGCCGGAAACCGGGGCATCCAGCATCAGCAACTGGTGTTCGGCCAGCCGCTGTTCAATCTGCTGCGCATCGTGCGCGGAGAGCGTGGATGAAACCATGACTGCGGTGCCGGGACGCAGTTTTGCAGCCAGGCCCGCTTCACCGAACAGAATGGCGTTTACCTGCTGCGCGTTCACCACCAGCAGCAATACGGCATCAAGTTGGTCTGCAAAGGCAGAGGCGGATGGCTGCGCATCACGTGCGCCGGCCTGACGTAAACTCTCCAGCGCAGCGGGGTTTAAATCGACACCCCAGGTGTTTAAACCGGCACGCAGACAGGATTTCGCGGCACCCATGCCCATAGAACCTAACCCGATAACACAGATGTTTTCAGCTGGCACGTTACGCCTCCACTGTTAAATTAAGTGATTATTTGTTTGTTACTGTTAATCCTGCCAGCTTACTCCCGGTAAAAATGTGTCGCCCCTCACAAAAAAACATCACACTTGTGAACAGGAACAATTTTTAACATGGCATACTTGTCCGCAATCAGGCCATTAAACGGGGTTTAAGCACGGTATCATGGGGTGCATGCTGTTATTTTTTGTTCTGGATAAGCGGCAGATACTTTATAGTGTGAAAAAATGATAATTATCAGGGAGCAGATATGATTCCGGTTGAACGTCATCAACAGATTCTGGCGCTGGTCGCCGATCGTGGCGTGGTCAGTATTGCAGAACTTACTGAGCGGCTGGGTGTGTCACACATGACCATACGTCGTGATGTGCAGAAACTGGAGGAACAAGGTGCGGTGCTGTCCGTTTCCGGCGGCGTGCGCTCTGCCGATCGGCTGGCGGCTGAACCCTCACATCTGACGAAAAGCGCCCTCTACAACGATGAAAAGTGCGCTATCGGCCGCACCGCAGCCCGGCACATTCCGCGTAACAGCTGCATCTATCTGGATGCCGGCACCACGACATTAGCGCTGGCACGAGAGCTGGTGGATCGGGATGATGTGCTGGTGGTGACCAATGATTTTATGGTGGCGAATCTGCTGATGGAAGCGAGTCAGTGCCGGGTTATTCATACTGGCGGCACCGTATGCCGGGAGAACCGCTCCTGTGTCGGCGAGTCGGCGGCACGAAGCCTGCGTCATCTGGCTATCGATATTGCCTTTATTTCCGCCTCCTGCTGGGGGCCGCGCGGCTTGTTTACGCCGGATGAAGATAAAGTGATGGTGAAACAGGCGGTCAGTGATGTGAGCAGTAAGCGGGTGCTGCTGAGTGACAGTTCAAAGTACAACAGGATTGCGACGTTTCTGGCATTACCGCTGGAGAAGTTTGATGTGGTTATAACCGATAAAAAACTGAGCGATGCAGGGCGGGAGTTGTTAAATACGGGTAACTGGGAGCTGGTGCTGGCCAGTTAAACTGTTGCCGCCTTCCCGCAAGACAGGAAAGGCGGCAACGTTAGTGCGATTAAACTTCTTCGCTGAACTGCGGCACCGGATTACGGAAGCTGCGGGTCACAAAGGCCAGGTAGATAATCCCGATGGCGGCCCAGATCAGGCCCAGCTCCATAGAACTCTCTTCCAGGTTTACCCACAGCGCACCCACCGTCAGTGCACCCAGCAGCGGCAGCAGCAGATACTGAACGTGATCTTTCAGCGTGCGGTTACGCTTCTCACGGACCCAGAACTGCGCGATCACCGACAGGTTAACGAAGGTAAACGCCACCAGCGCACCAAAGTTAATCAACGCGGTAGCCGTAACCAGATCAAAATTAATCGCCATCAGCGCAATCGCACCGACCAGCAGCACGTTGAGCGACGGGGTACGCCATTTTGGATGGATGTAACCGAAGAAACGCTCCGGGAACACGCCATCACGGCCCATTACATACATCAGACGCGATACGCCAGCGTGCGCTGCCATACCGGATGCCAGCACCGTGACCACCGAGAAGATCAGGATGCCAACCTGCAACGCTTTACCGGCGACAAACAGCATGATTTCAGGCTGTGAGGAGTCCGGGTGCTGGAAGCGGGTGATGTCCGGGAAGTAAAGCTGCAGGAAGTAAGACGCAGCGATAAAGATCACACCACCAATCAGCGCAGTCAGGAAAATAGCGCGAGGAATCGTGCGTTCTGCATCTTTGGTCTCTTCCGACAGCGAACTGATGCCATCAAAGCCGAGGAACGAGAAGCAGAGTATGGTCGCACCGGTAATCATCGGCACCACATGGGCATTCTCAGACCAGAACGGACGGCTGCTTACCAGCGTACCGGAACCGACGCCGCTGGCCACACCGTAGATCACCATCGCAGTGATCCCGACCATGACAACCACCTGCAGCACCACAATCACGCTGTTGAAGTTCGCAACAGTTTTGATGCCCTTGAGGTTAGAGAGCGTCATAAACCCAACCAGCAGCACAACAAAAATCCACGACGGAATGCCCGGCACCAGCGATTCGAAATAGTTTTTAGCCAGCAGGATGTTGATCATCGGCATGAACAGGTAGTCCAGCAGAGATGACCAGCCGACCATAAAGCCGACGTGCGGACTGATTGCCTTCTGAGCATAGGTATAAGCGGAGCCCGCAGAGGGGAAGCGGCGTACCAGCTTACCGTAACTCACAGCAGTAAACAGAATCGCAACCAGCGCGAAAGCATAAGCGGTGGCGACGTGACCGTCGGTCAGCCCGGAAACGATGCCAAAGGTATCGAACAGGGTCATAGGCTGCATGTAGGCTAAGCCCATCATGACGACCGGAAGTAACGTGAGTGTTTTTTTGAGTTGCGCACGCTGCGGTGCGGCAGAGGTATTAAGCGACATGCTTCAGTCCCCCATGTGCAACAACCTGGCTGGGCTGGGTCACAGGGCAACTGCGCATTAAGCGACAGGGAGAAAGGTTAGCGGTTGACGCGGCGCCGTAGTCATCACGAAAACGCGTACCAGCGTTAGCTGGCAGAGTGTAAAACATCCCCATCTTTGTAATCCTCAATCTCACGCTTACGCGTGTTTTCAGTGTTTATCTATCCGGGTGCGTGCCCGGCCTCGGTTAAGTCAGCAAAAACGCTCTATTAAAACCTGATGCAAAAAAATAACCGGCGCGTGAAGCGTCGGTTATCATCTGATTTTGCAGGCCGCGTATTCTGCCCCAACCCGTGGCAGAAATACAAGCCATCGGGGCATCATATGCAAAAATAACGCACGGAATTGCTGGTAAACCGGCGTTTCAGGCGTTTTTCAGCATCCAGTCAATTTCCGTAGAGGTAATCAGCCGTTCAAACTGCATCAGTTCATAATTTTTGCAGCTGTGCCAGACACTGGCAAAACGTTCGCCCAGTAACTTCTGCAACGGATAACTGTTGTCAAATTCATACAGTGCATCGCTCTGACGAATCGGCAGTGCCAGCCCCTCGGCATGATGACCGTTGCCAGTGACCGGATGCGGCAACGGCAACTGAGTATCGAGTCCATGGAGCATCCCGGCCAGGATAGCCGACACCACCAGATAAGGGTTAGCATCGGCACCGGCCACGCGATACTCGATACGATGGTTATCAATATCGCCACAGGGAACGCGCAGCGCAACCGTCCGGTTGTTATGGCCCCATGAGGCCTGTAACGGCACATAGGCATCCGGAACAAAGCGGCGATAGGCATTCACGTTAGGTGCCAGCAGCGCCATTGACGCGGGCATCAGGTCGATCATGCCGGCCAGCGCGCGTTTCATCAGTGGCGAATCGCTGCCGTCATCGCAGGCGAAGGCGTTGTGATCGGCCGCATCCAGCATGCTGATATGCACATGCATGCCGCTGCCCGCATATTCCTCATACGGCTTGGCCATAAACGTAGCGGTCATACCGTGATTTTCCGCCACCTGACGAATCAGACGCTTGAGCTGCACCGCATGGTCGCAGGCGCGCAGCACGTCGCGCGTGTGGTGGAGGTTAATTTCAAACTGTCCGGGCGAGGCCTCCGCCAGTGCGCCGTCAGCCGGTATGCCCTGCTGACGCGCCAGATCGTCAATGTCGCGCAGCACATCGGCGAAGTGATCGAGGTTATCTACCGAGTAGACCTGGCTCTGCATATTGCGTTCATCACTACCAGGCGAACACGGCGGCTGGATAAAGCCTTCTGCATCACGCTTTTTGTCCACCAGATAGAACTCCAGCTCTACCGCTACCACCGGAAACAGCCCTCGGTTACGCAGCTGTTGCCACAGCCGGTTAAGGACATTTCGGGGTTCAACGTCAAAGGGAGTGCCATCTTGGTTGCACATGGTTAACAACAGCTGCGCAATGTGTTGAGGGTCAGACGCGGAGGGAACTAACGTACCGGTGACGGGCAGACAGAGGTTATCAGGTTCGCCCAGTGACTGGCCGAGTCCCGCTTCTTCCACCGTGTTGCCGAGGATATCCATGGCAAACACCGAGGCGGGGAAATAACACCCTTTTTCCAGTTTAGACAGCGCAGAGACCGGAATGCGCTTGCCGCGGAACACACCATTTAGATCATTTAACAGGATGTCGACATACTGCGTTTCAGGATGGCGCTCCAGCCAGGTTTTCACCTCAAGCTGGAACGCGCTGGTTCGTTTCTCTTCACTGTGAAGCATGAAGTCTTCCACTTCTACCAGGTTAGTCATGATCTCACCCGCCCCTATTAGGTTTGCGTAATGCTCAAAATAACAGCCACACCACTAACATAGCGCCAACATAAAAAGTGTGCAAATGTAACAATTCTGTTTGAAGAACAAACAGCAGGTTGTTAGATTGAAAAAATATTGCACACTTAGTCACCAGACGTGCCTTTTCGGTAGATATTTCGAACAGCGATGCGAGGACGGGAGATGGGCATTATTTTTGACAAGCCGTTGATTGGCGTAGTGATGTGTCAGAAAGATTTGGGCGGCCATCTGACCCAGACGGTTCATAACAAATATATCGACGCGATTGTTCTTGCGGGCGGTGTGCCGCTGGCACTTCCCCACAGTCTGATGAATGCCCCTCATCTATTAGAAAACGCTATGGCTGTTCTGGATGGCCTGCTGCTAACCGGCAGCCCAAGTAATATCGAACCCTGGCATTATGGCGAGCCGGGCGAAGAGCCCCATGCCGATCCGGGTAGGGACCATCTTGCCTTTCAGCTGATCACCTGGGCCACCAGCCATAAAATGCCGATATTCGGCATCTGCCGTGGCATGCAGGAGCTGGTGGTGGCGAATGGCGGCGCGCTGTGGAGAGAAGTGAGCGGGCAGCCGCCGTTTCAGCGTCATCATGAAGATGAGACGCTGCCACTGGATCAACAGTATGCACCGGCGCATCAGGTCACTATCGAACCGGATGGCGTGCTGGCAACATTACTCGACAGTGATAGCCCACTGAGGGTCAATTCACTGCATCATCAGGGCGTACGCGAACCGGGCCCGCAACTGCGCGTTGAAGCGCGCGCGCCGGATGGCCTGATTGAGGCCGTCAGTCTGCGTCATCATCCCTTCGCCCTGGCGGTACAGTGGCATCCCGAGTGGCAGCCAGAAAGCACGGCGGGATCACAGGCGCTGTTCAGCGGCTTTATTCAGGCCGCCATTCGCTATCACAGGGGAAAAGCAGATGAGTGATGCCACGCTGGCACCAGGACGACGGCTGGCGCAGATTCGCCAGACGCTGGGGCTGTCGCAACGCCGGGTTGCCGAACAGGCCGGGCTGACTCACAGCGCCATCAGTACCATTGAGCAGGATAAAGTCAGCCCGGCAGTCAGCACGCTGCAGAAGCTGCTGAAGGTTTATGGGCTATCGCTGTCAGAATTCTTTTCGGAACCCAAACCGGACGCAGAACCCAAAGTGATTGTCCGTCCCGGCGACCTGGTGGAGATTGGCAGCCAGGGTGTTTCGCTGAAGCTGATCGACAACGGTGGTGCGCAGCGCTCGCTGGGCATGCTGCTGGAAACGTATCAACCCGGCGCCAGTACCGGCGAGAAGCTGCGTCATCCGGGCGAGGAAACCGGCACGCTGCTGGAAGGCGAAATTACGCTGGTGATTAACGGACAAGCGTTTCATCTCTCCGCCGGAGAGAGCTACGTGATTGATACCGGCTTACCGCACAGCTTTACCAACAGTGCAGACTTCCCGTGCCGCATTGTCAGTGCCCACACGCCAGCAAATTTCTAGGCGCATTCCGGAGGTTGTTATGAATTATGTGGAGAGTTATTACGCTGCGACCGCCAATACGCATGCGCCCTGGCCGACGCTGCAGGAGAGCATTCAGTGTGACGTCTGCATTATTGGCGGTGGTTTCACCGGTCTTTCGGCGGCACTGCATCTGACCGAGGTGGGTTACGACGTGGTCGTGCTGGAAGCAGCACGCGTCGGCTTTGGTGCCAGCGGTCGTAATGGCGGTCAGGTGGTGAACTCCTACAGCCGCGACGTAGATGTGATTGAACAGCGCTACGGCAAAGAGAGCGCCCGCATGCTGGGCGGCATGATGTTTGAAGGCGCTGAGATTATCCGCGACCGCATTAAGCGGTATGCAATTGAGTGCGACTACCGTCCTGGCGGCATCTTTGCGGCCCTGAATGCGCGCCAGATGGCGCATCTGCAGAAACAGAAAGCGTTATGGCAGCAGTATGGCAATTACGATCTGGAGCTGCTGGACGAACGCGCCATTCGCCGCGAAGTCGCCACCGAACGCTACGTCGGTGGACTGCTGGATCGGCGTGGCGGTCATCTGCATCCGCTGAACCTGGCACTGGGTGAAGCAGAAGCCATCCGGCGACATGGCGGGCGCATCTATGAACAGTCCGCGGCAACCAATGTGGTTTACGGCACACCTAATCGGGTGAAAACGGCTCAGGGCGAGGTGAGCGCAACGTTTGTGATCTTCGCCGGTAACGCCTATCTGTCACCGCAACTGGAGCCGCGCCTGAGCAGGAAAAGCATGCCGTGTGGATCGCAGATTGTCGCGACCGAGCCGCTGACACCCGACCAGGCGTTATCGCTGATGCCGAACAACTACTGTGTGGAAGATTGTAACTACCTGCTGGATTACTTCCGACTGACCGCAGATAACCGGCTGCTTTATGGCGGCGGTGTGGTTTATGGCGCACGTGAACCGGCGGATATCGAAGCGTTAATACGACCCAAACTGGCGCGCACGTTCCCGCAGTTGCAGAATGTGAAGCTTGACTTCAGCTGGAGCGGCAATTTCCTGCTGACGCTGTCGCGCATGCCGCAGTTTGGCCGGCTGGAGAACAATGTCTATTTCATGCAGGGCGACAGCGGCCATGGTGTGACCAGCACGCATCTCTCCGGCAAGCTAATCAGCGAAGTGTTACGCGGCGACGCCGAACGGTTCGATGCTTTTGCCCGCCTGCCTCACCTGCCCTTTCCCGGCGGACGGCGGTTTAAAGTGCCGCTGACGGCGATGGGCGCAGTGTGGTACGCGCTGAGGGATCGATTGGGAGTATAAAAAAAGGGAGCAAAGCTCCCTTGTTAGTTACTATTGAGGCTTAAATTAACTTATTGAATTGTGATGGGTTGTGCGAAATTTGCACACTCCAGTAATTTCCCCTCACCAGCCACTGCCAGACCAACTTTATAATCACCTTTAAATGGAGTGATGTCGGCGAAAACTTTATATCCTGAATTAACTAAGTCAGGTTTTTGGAAAACATTCGCCACATCCTGTCTGGGTGTTCTTTCAACTGGTACGAAGTACTTTCGCCCTTGTTGATCAGACAGGGTAAGCCATACAGCCTGCGGAGCAAGATTTTTTTCAATCGAAAATGCTGCCCAGCCTGAGCTGTTGAGCCTTTTTACTGAACCTTGAGCTACAGTTATTTCAGATTGTTGAACGCTATCAATACTGGCACCACATTCCCCCTTGAGTTCATTGTAACCTCTTGGTTTGTCTTCTGTAAAAACAGAAAACTTAGCCTCATTACTCTTAATTCCCGGGATTTTGAAGGTTTCCAAAGTCGCATTAAACTCTTTTTTAAAATAATGAGTGTCAGTAGTTTCAAACATAACTTCGATAACACGTTGACCACTCAATGGGAATGAGTTTAGCAAAGGTGAAACCCACACTCCGCTTTGTGCATTAATTATGTTTAAACGATAACGTTTCACTTCACCACTTGACAACTTGTAATTTACATAAAGCACCGAGCCATGGAAAAAAAGGTTCTGCAATTTAGCTAATGGAGTTAATTTAAAATCAGGTTTAACCTTGACTAGGGAATCAGCAACAAATGGTATTTTAATCCATTGACCAAAGCTCGATTTTACATCTCCGATTTGTTGTTCTTGAACATTGCTACCGCTAACATTTCTTTTTAATAACATTAATGGTTTATTATTTTTATCAGCAAAAACTCGCACAACTGAATATTTATTTAATATCGCCAACGTCGTAAGCGGATCTTCATTCAGCACATACTTTCCGTCAAAGTCGTCAAAGGCATCACAGTCTGCATTACCACAAGTGACACTTGCCGTCCAGAGTACAAATTCGGGTGCTTCAGGACTGTTAAAAAAATCAACATTAATTTTGTCTAATTCTGGCGTTAATGTCATGTAGTTTTGAAAAGACGGACGATGATGATAATTTAGTTTATTAGCGAGTGCATATTCGTTGTTGATAGGATATACATCAACTGTTTTTTTCCCAATCACATCAACGATATCATCCTGCAATTTAAATTCAGCATATCGCTGGGCTGCCCTATCCTCAAAACTATTTGTAAAATCCTCATGTTTAGTTAATAGCGGCATGCGAGGAGCACCATCAAAAATCGACATCTGTCCAAGAAAAAGCATAAGTGGTAGAATTGTCAGTGGTAATAGCTTCGCAATCCGTTCGCGATTAAGCAGAAACATAAAAGATAAAAGCACAACCGGGAAAATGAAATAAGAAATATAGTGATCTGCTCTTGAGAACCCTATCTTCAGAAAAATAAGTAGCAAGCCATTTACTGTTAAAAGCAATTCGCGCTGAAACTTTATAAGATAAATATTAAAACAGGCAACTGTGGCCAAGATGACCATATATGCTTTGAATTTAATTGTAACATCATAGTTCATATCGACAGAATTGCCGAAGTTGAGCTGAGAGTTTACAGCCAAATAATTGATAACGCTTTGTGTATTGTGAAAAATAAGAAGACCAAAAATAACATATAGTATAGCAACGTTGCATATAAAAAAAATCAACATTGCATACTTGCGCTTTAGGGCCTGTATAGAAAACAAATAGCTTCCTAATGTCAGAATCGCTATCATTCCATAAAAAAATCTGAAATAAAATAAAAAAGCTACAACCAGCGCCATCAAAAAAACAAATCTTTTATCATCCCAAATATTGTCGAGATTAATTGCACGTATATAGACTAGTACAAAAAATGGCAATGTAAAAAACATAACATATGCATAATAGCTTTTAATATACAGCCCATATATTACAGCTAAAAAAATCACGGCCCTGAACTTTATTGCCAGACGCAAAATAATTGCCCAATTCAGCGCAGTAAATATGCTAACAAAAATGGCTGAAATGAAATATGTTAACTCTGAATGCTGCGCAACAGTACTTCCCTGAAGCCAATAAAGTGGACCATAGCTGAATAAAAAGTCTTGCTCACCAGAAAAGAAATTAGGTAGTAAATTTGACCATTGCTCAAGGGCTGGCATTGGGTAAAAATAAAGTGGCAATTTATTAACTTCCACAAAAACCAATGCAAACATAAATACAAAAAACTGACAGAGCCTAAAAAGCTCTGTTTTTTTTGAAGCAGGCTGAAACTCACTGTCATTCTTTGATTCTAAAAAAGCAACAGACCGAACTGCAAGTTTATTTAACATTATACTTACCAAAGCACGCAGAAAATAAAATAGATAATACTGCCCAGTTCCCACTGATGGCACTAATTTTAGTTGGTACTTCGCCTTTTGGATAACGGCGAACTGTTGCGATTTCGATACAGCGGAACCCTAATTTAGGTGCGCGATAAGAAAGATAGGCCAGTAATTCGTAAGTCTGAAAAATATTGCGAAACGGTGCAACGCGCGGATCAAGCAGCATTTTTCGGCTATATGCACGGAAGCCCTGTGTCGTATCGGTCCACTTGAAGCCGGAAAAAAGTGAGAGCATTGGTGCATGAATAAAACGGATAGCAAAATCACGTGAAGCAGGTGTATTCTCAGCAACGCCACCTTTGACAAAACGGGATGCCTGAACAAAATCATAACCCTGTTTCAGTGCCTCAATGAACTGAGGAATGGCATCCGGATCGTCTTTATCATTCCCATCAATCGTTACGATACCTTCATAACCCTGCTCCAGAGCAAAAGCATATCCACAACGCAGCTGAGAACTTAACTTACCCGGGCCAGTTTTAAGTAGCAGACCGCAAACCGAAAGTTGTTTCAGCGCTGAAAGTTCAAGTGAACCATCCCGACTTCCACCGTCAACAATGATAATGTCTGCATAGGTATGGACATTTACTGCAGCCATTCGGCTTAACAGATTGCGGATGCGTTCCCCTTCGTTGATGACGGGAATGATCACGCAATAATTATGCTGTTTACCCTGCCATAACTGACGCTCATAAGATGGAACTTCCCAGTCAGTATTTTTTATATTTAAAGATTCACTCATATTCTTTTCCATCTTATTTAACTTTTAGGGTAATAAGTACAACGCCGGCTATTACCATCAAAATGCCGGCAATAGTGGACCAGTAAACAGGTTCTTTGAATAGCACAACTGACATTAAGGCAACACAGGCAATAGCGCCTGAGGTTAAAACAGGATGTGCCACGTTTAAGGGTAAAAATGCCAGTGTTGCGGCATAAAGCAGGAAAGCCATGCCATAGAGAAATATTCCCAATAACAGCGGGAAATTACTCAGCACTGCTAAAGGTTCGGACAAACTGGGAAGCCTGCGTGGAGGCGTCATCGCTAACTTAATAAGCACGCTGGCAGAAGCATTGCAGGCTATACCTAAAATCAGGATTAACCATTTCATGAAACATCTCCCGGCGTCTTCCGATAATGCTCAATCACAAATTTAAGAGACTCGTCAATAACCATTAAAGCGTTCTCATTTTTAGAGACCAGCATTTCAATAGTGGCAATACGCTGCGGAAGCATACGATTCAACACTGCGGCTACATCAGCATGATTCACAGCACTTCGCCCCAGCGCTATAAGGTTCGGTTCACTAAGATGTACATGGCCGATAATATCCTCATTACCACTGATTACCTGAGCCACATCTTCGCCGTTAATCGCAATAGCCCCGGTATCCAGTTGCATTTTAATGGCTGAATGATTAACAAGCCGTACCATCTTAGCCGTCTCTGCACTGCTGGTCATGAAGTTAGCGCCATAACACTCTGGATTAGGCTCCAGACAAATAACAACGCCTTCCTGACGTGCAATGTCCCCCAAAAGCGTGAAGAAGCGGAGTGCGATCGCGCATGAAGCTTCATCGCTGATAGCCGGTCGATAACGATTTTTGGGTGAACCAAACACTAAACGTGTAATGCCTAATCCTGCTGCAACATGGCTCACTGCCTGTAAATGTTCCAGCATTTTCTGTTGTACAGACGGCTCATCAAACAGATTCAAGCCCTGTGTGCCAAACAGGAGTGACTGCATCCCGACCAGAGAAATCTCCTGCGATTCCCAATAATTTCGAACGGCAAGAATCTCTTTATCACTCGCTGATTTTGGGTCTGGAAAATATTTTCCAGGCGCAATATCGATAGCATGGATATGATGACGATGAAGAAGTGCACGCACTGCGTCATCATCTTTAATGTCCCATGCGATATTCGAAATGGAAATATTCATTCAGGTTTCTTTCCTGGCTCGGATTGAGCATAAGCACGAATCGACATCAGTGATTCACGGTAGCTGTATTGATAATCTTTGCCGTCCGTATAAAGATGAGAATAGCAGCTTTTCATATCATAATGTCCGGGCTGCTGCTGCACGTGATTTTCAAAATCAAATCCGAAGCCATATTTGGCCACATCTGCAACGCTGACAGGGGCTGCGGTAAGATGTAACAGCCTGATGTCGTTTTTCAAAGCAATCTCAATGTCATACCAAAGGTTGATCATGGGATAGAACTGAAATACGCCACGGCTTTCAATTTGATTGAGATTATTATTGTTAAGGAAATCGTAAATGATATTTTTCTTTAATCCCGGCCCTACCAGACCAGGTAAGCGAACGATCAATGCATCCGGAAAATGCTGACTCACGAATTGCTCAAGGTAGTAACGATGCAGACCATACGCATGTAATCCGTCTGTTTCGACAGGCGTGTTTTCGTCAACGTTTACAGGCGTTTTAAAAACGTCCACTGTGCTTATCAATATGAATTTTTCACAATTGATGGTTTTCAGTTTTTCGATCAGACTTTCAATGTGTTTAAGATCGTTCTCAGGCTCTTTATTTGCCAGCCATTTCTGAGCAGGCGCAGCAGCGCAGACGACCGTTCCAAATAACTGGCCAATAATTTCATCAATATTTGTTGAACGGTAAAGCGAGTCAAACTCACGCTGTTTAAGCAGTGTCTGACCGACAAAACCTGAAAAACCAATAAGTGCATCCATCTTCATCTCCAGAATTTATTTATCGCGCCCGGTCTGGACGTTGTTAGGTTCCTGCATAAGTGACGTCTCCAGAACATTGACCCTGTCTGCATTAACCATGACATCACTATTGCGTTCATAAACAACTGCATAACCAGCCTGAGCGCTGTTTTCATCCAGCATTCTTCCCAGATATTCGCCAAAAAAGGCCATCATCACGAACTGGATAATAAACATAACGGACATGAAAAGAATGGTTGTTGTCCAGCCTTCAACAACGTGACCATCTATCAGGTGAATGAGCACGCTGTAACAGGCAAAGATTAATCCTGCTACGCTGCCAAAGAATCCAAGCATAGACATCCAGCGTAAAGGACGTGCAGAATTGAAAACCATCAGACGAAGTAAACGTCGCATGGATTCAACGATTTTTGCACCCTCATTTTCTTTTACTGGCATGTAATTGAAAGCCGATGCAACGTATCCCGTTTTTTGGATGCGCAGATAGAACTGGTGATGAAATTTACCAATTCGGGTAACAGCATTGACAGCCCTGCGGCTTAAACAACGCAAACTGGTTGAATTAGCAGGGATATCATAATCTATGGTACGTAATGCGACATTCATCATTTTGCGAATAAGGTTATAGCGTAGCGAACGGACTTTATTTGTTACCCCGATAACGATATCGCTTCCCGCACGGCATTGCTCGACGATTTGAGGAACAATTTCAACCGGATCAGCAGCAGGGTTCCACAAAACAACAAAGTCACCAATCGCGTTTTCCAGACCAGCGGCAAGCGCAACATCATGATAAACCGGCGTGGAAAGCAGAATAATCCGGACGCAGTTTATGTCTTTTAAAATACGGTCTTCAATTTTCGCGTGTGTAGAATTTACGCCCGGTACGACGACGACAATTTCATAATCGCTGTAACTTTCGTCCAGCGTCAGGCTTAACTTTCTAAGCGGTTCATAAACCTCTTCAAGATGCCCATGAATAACGGTAACGACAGAAACAAAGGATTCACTTTTTATCATTTTTAGTTCAACTCTATTAGTCGCTCAATTTCTTGCAAAACATCATAAACGTTGTCTATTTTCCCACCCATAATGCAATGCAACCCCTTCAGACCGTGATTTTTACGGAAAAGGATGGGCCTGGAATCATCACTATCACTTCGAGGCAGAATAGTTTTGACTTCCCATATAGAACGCTCATATTTGCATTCACTTAAGGCAGGAACATAACGCTGTGCATCACGAATCATATGCCCCCATGCAGATTGACGTGAATATTCGTCATATTTTGCATGTGAGTCTTCATAAGGGTTGCCTGCATCATCCCGCCATTGATAGTGAGGTGTGTAGCGAACATGGCTGAAAGAATGCAATTGTGCTGAAGGAAAAGGCATTACGGAAAAGAAAGGGCCACACATCACAGTCAATCCCATTTTCCTGAATTCGTCAGGCACCTCAACCAGACACATTTCAGTCATTTCATGACGCAATGGAATGAGTTCAAGCCCGGAATTATTCAGTAAATAGTTGATTCGTGAGTAAGTACAGTTGAAAAGATGGTCGGCGTAGACGATGTCCTGCTCGCCGGAGATTGTGACAGCAAGTTTCAGCCCATCATTATAAGACCATACTTTTTCAACGACTGCATCTGTGATAACGCGTACCCCGGCGTCTGAAAGGCGATCTATCATTACATCACGTAATTTAAAGGAGTCGAAGGCATACTCTGTAGTCGTGAAAATGGTATCAATCAGAGCCGGATTGACCATTTTAGTGACAGAAGATGGAGCTTCTTCACAGTCTGCTCCAATACGCTGACAAAAGCGCCTGAACTGCTCACCCGTCACTTTGCTCAATGAGCCTGCAATCAGATAATATTTTTCAAACTCATCATCAACACAGTCACGAAATTCATTAACAAAGCGTGGGAATGATAAACGAGAACGCAGGGCAGTTAGAATACTGCGCGGATAGTGATAACCGTTGTGCACTCGGGCCTGGTTAACATAAGAGGCGCGGGACATCAGGTGCTGGCTTTTTTCATAAACAGTCACGCAGCAACCGCGAAGCGCAAGCTGCTCTGCCAGATACAAGCCAAAAAACCCTCCCCCAGCGATAGCTATATTTTTTTGTGCCAACATCCGCTATCTCCAAATTTTACCCAATATCAAGGCCGCCAGCTCCGGCCCAAAGCGAAGAACTGTTATTTTTCTGACATAATCTGAACGCCGGCGATGATACTGAAAATGAAATCTCAGGGAAAGGTTAAGCTTACTAATTTTTTGCCGTTATCGTTAACGTAAAAGTGATGCCAGTCTCTTCTCATCGGGTTCTGGGACTGGACCCGACATTAGAAACGTTAGTGGGCAGGTTACGGAATTTATGGTTAACATTTCTTATAATCTTTAATAACGATCAAAGTAACATCCCCTGCCCCGGCGTCTGATAAATGAAAATTCATTTATTTTGAGTAACGCACGGGGCTTTCCAGTTCAGAAACTTTTTCACTCCAGTGGCATCTTCACAGGATCGTCATAGCGGTACTCAAAACCGAGTTCGCTACAGATTCGCGAACCATCAATCAGCTTGCCACTGTCTTTGACGGCTTCTGGCGCGAACTGCGGCGGCTGCAGACCCAGCTGACGCGTAACCGCAGGATAGAAGGTGTCACGCGTCGGGTGTTTCGGCGCACTAAGGTTATAAACCCGGCCCCCTTTCGGTGACTGCAGCAGCAGCGTAATCGCCTCGACCACATCATCCAGATGCACCAGATTCACGCCCTGCGAGCCATTTGCCACATCCTGCTTACCCGCCAGAAAGCGACCTGGATGGCGTTTTGGCCCGACCAGACCGGACAGACGCAGAATATCCACGCTGGTCCCAGGCAGATCGTGCAGCCAGCTTTCCAGTTTCACCAGCGTCTTTCCGGCTACCGTTTCTGCAGCCAGCGGACTGTTTTCCCGCTTAACACCTGAGCTGCCGCCATAAACTGACGTTGAGCTGGTAAAGATGATGCGCGGCACTTTGTAAACCAGCGCGGTATCGACCACATTCTGCACCGCCTGCAGATAGGCCTCGCCACCTTCAGCGGTGCGGCTGGCGGGCAGCGTAACGATCAGCGCATCAACGTTGAACAGCGGCTCAATATCGGCGGCATCACAGAGCAGTTCCGGCGTCAGTTCCAGCTGGAACGCCTCAATGCCGCAGCGACGTGCGGCTTCAACACCGTCTGGCGTGGTTTTGCTGCCGGTAACCTGCCAGCCTCGCGCGGTTAACGCCGTGGCCAGCGGCATGCCCAACCAGCCCAGTCCCACAATCGCGACCTTCTTCATTTTGACTCCTGACGTGAAACATCAACCCCGACTTCACCGTAGTTTGCCCCCGGATTGCAAACCAGAACAACCTGTTTCAGTGCTTTCCGAATCACCTGTTTAAAAAAGTGTTGCCAAGCGCAGCCATCTTCGTTAGGTTAAACCCCACAAATGAATACTCATTCATCGACGAGATTATTATGACACGCGTTCAGTTCAACCATCATCATCACCATCATCCTGACTAGTCTTTCAGGCGATTGGTGCTGGAAGACTTTCAAGATCTTCCAGTGGTGTGAACGCAAGAGAACCCCCGGAAGATCGTCTTCCGGGGGTTTTTTTATGGGCTGACGTAACCACACATTCAGGACAGGAAAAGGACAGGAACCATGTTAGATAACACCCGTTTACGCATAGCTATGCAGAAATCTGGCCGTTTAAGTGATGATTCACGCGAACTGCTGGCGCGCTGCGGCGTTAAAATCAACCTTCAGCAACAGCGCCTGATTGCGTTTGCGGAAAACATGCCGATCGACATCCTGCGTGTGCGCGATGACGATATCCCTGGCCTGGTGATGGATGGCGTGGTCGATTTAGGCATCATCGGTGAGAACGTGCTGGAAGAAGAACTGCTCTCACGTCGTGCTCAGGGTGAAGATCCGCGCTATTTCACGCTGCGCCGCCTGGATTTCGGCGGCTGCCGCCTGTCACTGGCGATGGCGACTGACGCCGAGTACACCGGTCCGGAATGCCTCGATAAATCCCGTATCGCCACCTCTTATCCTCACCTGCTCAAACAATACCTCGACAAAAAAGGCGTCAGCTTCAAAACCTGTTTACTGAACGGTTCCGTGGAAGTGGCGACCCGTGCGGGTCTGGCGGATGCCATCTGCGATCTGGTCTCCACCGGTGCAACCCTGGAAGCCAATGGCCTGCGCGAAGTTGAAGTCATCTATCGTTCCAAAGCCGTATTAATTCAGCGTGACGGCGAGATGCCTGCCGCCAAGCAGGAGTTGATCGACAAAATGATGACCCGTATTCAGGGCGTGATTAAAGCGCGTGAATCGAAGTACATCATGCTGCACGCGCCGAGTGAGCGTCTGGAAGAAGTCATTAGCCTGCTGCCTGGCGCAGAGCGCCCGACCGTTCTGCCACTGGCAGGTGATGTCAGCCGCGTAGCGATGCACATGGTCAGCAGCGAAACCCTGTTCTGGGAAACGATGGAAAAACTGAAAGCACTGGGTGCCAGTTCCATTCTGGTGCTGCCTATTGAGAAGATGATGGAGTAAGCCATGGCCTTTTCTACCACGATTGAGTGGCAGCAGTGCACCCCCGAACAGCAGCAGGCGCTGCTGTTACGTCCCGCCATCGCCGCCTCTGAAAACGTCACGCTGACGGTGCGCAACGTGCTGGAACAGGTAAAGCTGAACGGCGATGACGCTCTGCGCGAGTTCAGTGCCCGCTTCGACAAAGCGCAGGTGGAAAACCTGCGCGTGACGCCGCAGCAGATAGCAGAAGCCAGCGCCCGTTTAAGTGACGAACTGAAGCAGGCGATGGCCGTCGCGGTGGGGAATATCGAAACCTTCCACAACGCGCAGATTCTGCCGCCGGTGGATGTTGAAACACAGCCTGGCGTACGCTGCCAGCAGATCACCCGGCCGGTGAAATCGGTCGGGCTCTATATTCCTGGTGGTTCCGCCCCGCTCTTCTCTACCGTGCTGATGCTGGCGACACCTGCCCGTATCGCCGGTTGTGGCCGCGTAGTGCTCTGTTCGCCGCCGCCGATTGCCGATGAGATTCTTTATGCCGCGCAGTTGTGTGGCGTAGAAGAGGTGTTCCAGGTGGGTGGCGCGCAGGCTATCGCCGCGCTGGCCTTCGGTACGGAAACCGTGCCGCGCGTCGACAAGATTTTTGGTCCGGGCAATGCCTGGGTCACAGAAGCAAAACGTCAGGTGAGTCAGCGTCTTGATGGCGCCGCGATTGATATGCCAGCCGGGCCTTCAGAAGTGCTGGTGATTGCTGATGAAGGTGCCACCCCCGCGTTTGTTGCGTCTGATCTGCTCTCACAGGCCGAACATGGTCCTGACTCGCAGGTGATTCTGCTGACGCCGTCACTTAAGCTGGCCGAAGCGGTCGCGGTCGCCGTTGAGCAGCAGCTGGCGCAGTTGCCGCGTGCGGCCACGGCGCGTCAGGCGCTGGAAAGCAGCCGCCTGATCGTGGCGCGCGACCTTGAGCAATGCGTTGAGATTTCCAATCTTTACGGCCCGGAGCACCTGATTCTGCAGACCCGCCAGCCACGCGATCTGGTGGAGTCCATCACCAGCGCCGGTTCGGTATTTTTAGGCGACTGGTCACCGGAGTCCGCAGGCGATTACGCCTCAGGCACCAATCACGTGTTACCGACCTACGGTTATACTTCGACCTGTTCCAGCCTGGGTCTGGCTGATTTTCAGAAACGCATGACGGTGCAGGAGCTGACGCCACAGGGCTTCCTGAATCTGGCCGCGACCATTGAAACCCTGGCCGCCGCCGAGCAGCTGGATGCCCACAAAAATGCCGTCACCCTGCGCGTTGCCGCACTAAAGGAGCAAGCATGAGTCAGGATATTGAGCAGCTGGCGCGCGCCAATGTACGCGCTCTCACGCCTTATATGTCGGCGCGTCGTCTGGGTGGCAATGGCGATGTCTGGCTTAACGCCAACGAGTTTCCGTTGCCGGTGCCGTTTGAACTGTCACAGCAGACACTGAACCGCTATCCGGAGTGTCAGCCGAAAATCGTGATTGAGCGCTATGCGGCCTACGCAGGTTTAACGCCGGAGCAGGTGCTGGTGAGCCGTGGGGCGGATGAAGCGATTGAACTGATCATGCGCGCTTTTTGTGAGCCGGGGCAGGATGCGATTCTGTTCTGTCCACCGACTTATGGCATGTACAGCGTCAGCGCCGAAACCATCGGCATTGAATACCGTACCGTCCCGGCGCTCAGCGACTGGCAGCTGAATCTGCCTGCTATCGCGGAACAGCTGGACGGCGTGAAAGTCGTTTATCTTTGCAGCCCGAACAACCCGACCGGCAACCTGATTAATCAGGAGGATATCCGTCAATTGCTGACGATGACTGCCGGTAAAGCGCTGGTGGTGGCCGATGAAGCCTATATTGAATTTTGTCCTCAGGCGACGCTGACTGGCTGGCTGAAGGATTATCCGCACCTGGTGGTCCTGCGTACCCTCTCGAAAGCCTTTGCGCTGGCGGGCCTGCGTTGCGGCTTTGCGCTGGCCAATAAGCCCGTTATCGACCTGCTGATGAAAGTGATTGCGCCCTACCCGCTGGCGACCCCGGTGGCCGATGTGGCCGGTCAGGCATTAAGTGAACAGGGTATTGCGCTGATGCGTGAACATGTTGCGGAGCTGAATGCAAACCGCAGCTGGCTTCTGGCCCAACTGCCTCAGCTGGCCTGCGTTGAGCAGGTTTTCCCCAGCGAAACTAACTATGTTCTGGCGCGCTTTACCGATTCACCAAAAGTCTTCAAAACCTTATGGGATCAGGGCATTATCCTGCGTGATCAGAACAAAAATCCGGGCCTGTCGGGATGTCTGCGCATCTCCATCGGCACGCGTGAAGAGTGCGCACGAGTGATCGCCGCGCTGCAAGCCTTTTCTGTGGAGCAAGCATGAGCCAGAAGACCCTTTTTATTGACCGCGACGGTACGTTGATCTCTGAGCCGCCTGAAGATTATCAGGTGGACCGACTGGATAAGCTGGCGTTTGAGCCAGACGTTATCCCGGCGCTGCTGGCGCTGCAGGCCGCCGGTTATCGCCTGGTGATGATCACCAATCAGGATGGTCTGGGCACCGCCCGTTTTCCGCAGGCCGATTTCGATGGTCCGCACCATCTGATGATGCAGGTTCTGACCTCGCAGGGCATTGCGTTTGACGATGTACTGATCTGTCCGCACATGCCGGACGACCACTGCGACTGCCGCAAGCCTAAAACCAAAATGGTTGAAGCCTGGCTGGCAGAGGGCGCGCTGGATACCGCCAACAGTTACGTGATTGGCGATCGCCTGACCGACGTTCAGCTGGCGGAGAACATGGGCATTCAGCCTATCCGCTACGGCGCTGACGGCGAGAACTGGCAGACCATCCAGCAGCGTCTGACCCAGCGAGATCGCCATGCGCTGGTGCAGCGCAACACCAAAGAGACGCAGGTGCGGGTTGAACTGTGGCTGGACCGCGAAGGCGGCAGCAAAATCAATACCGGTGTGGGTTTCTTCGACCATATGCTGGACCAGATTGCGGTGCACGGCGGGTTCCGCATGCACATCGAAGTAAAAGGCGATCTCTACATTGACGATCACCACACGGTGGAAGATACCGGTCTGGCACTCGGCGAAGCGCTGCTGAAAGCGCTGGGAGATAAACGCGGCATTGGCCGGTTTGGCTTTGTGCTGCCGATGGATGAATGTCTGGCGCGCTGTGCGCTGGATATCTCCGGCCGACCGCACATCGAGTTCAAAGCAGAGTTCAACTATCAACGCGTGGGCGATCTCAGCACCGAGATGGTCGAGCATTTCTTCAGCTCGCTCTCCTACGCCATGATGAGCACGCTGCATCTGAAAACCAAAGGCAAGAACGACCATCACCGGGTCGAGAGCCTGTTTAAAGCCTTTGGTCGTACGTTGCGCCAGGCGATCCGCGTTGAGGGCAATACGCTGCCAAGCTCGAAGGGAGTGCTGTGATGAACGTGGTGATCATGGATACCGGTTGCGCCAACCTCTCATCGGTAAAGTGGGCGATTGAACGTCTGGGTTACACCCCGGACGTGAGCCGCGATCCCGATGTGGTGCTGCGCGCCGACAAACTCTTTCTGCCCGGCGTCGGCACCGCACAGGCAGCAATGAACCAGCTGCAGGAGCGTGACCTGATCGATCTTGTGAAAGCCTGTACCCAGCCGGTGCTGGGGATCTGTCTGGGTATGCAGCTGCTGGGACGCGGCAGCGATGAAAATGGCGGCGTGCCGACCCTGGGCATTATCGATGAGCCAGTGTCTTTGATGGACACTCATGGCCTGCCATTACCGCACATGGGCTGGAACCAGATTACCGCGCAGGCGGGCAATCATCTGTTCCGTGGCATCGACGAAGGATGCTACTTCTACTTCGTCCACAGCTACGCCATGCCCGTTAACGCCAGCACCATCGCCCAGTGTCACTACGGTGAAGCCTTCACTGCCGCGGTGCAGAAAGATAACTTCTTCGGCGTCCAGTTCCATCCGGAACGCTCGGGCAAAGCGGGCGCGCAGCTGCTGAAAAACTTCCTGGAGATGTAATGATTATCCCCGCGTTAGATTTAATTGACGGAAAAGTGGTTCGTCTGCATCAGGGCGATTATGGTCAACAGCGCGATTACGGCAGCGATCCGCTGCCCCGTCTGCAGGATTACGTAAGCCAGGGCGCGACCGTGCTGCATCTGGTGGACTTAACCGGCGCGAAAGATCCGGCGAAACGCCAGATTGCGCTGCTGAAAACTCTGCTTAACGGCGTTGATGTCACGGTGCAGGTCGGTGGCGGCATTCGCAGCCGGGACGATGTTCACGCGCTGCTGGAAGCCGGAGCCAGTCGTGTGGTGGTTGGTTCTACCGCGGTGAAACAGCCTGAAGAGGTAAAGCGCTGGTTTGCGGAGTTTGGCGCAGAGGCGATTGTGCTCGCGTTAGACGTGCGCATTGATGCCAGTAACCGCAAAGAAGTCGCAATCAGTGGCTGGCAGGAAGCGGCAGGCGTGACGCTGGAGGAGGTCATTACCGATTTTCAGCAGGTGGGTCTGAAGCACGTGCTGTGCACCGATATCTCCCGCGACGGCACCCTCAGCGGCTCCAATGTTGCGCTCTATCAGGAAGTCACGGCGCGCTTCCCGACGATTGCTTTCCAGTCTTCGGGTGGCATTGGCGACCTCAATGATATCGCCGCCCTGCGCGGTAGCGGTGTTCAGGGCGTAATTGTCGGACGTGCGCTGCTGGAAGATAAATTCACTGTTTCGGAGGCGATTGCATGCTGGCAAAACGGATAATTCCCTGCCTGGACGTACGTGACGGCCAGGTGGTCAAAGGCGTACAGTTTCGCAATCACGAGATCATCGGTGACATCGTGCCGCTGGCGCAGCGCTACGCCGCTGAAGGTGCCGATGAACTGGTATTCTATGACATCACTGCCTCATCTGATGGCCGCGTCGTCGACAAAAGCTGGGTGTCGCGCGTGGCTGAGGTGATTGATATTCCGTTCTGCGTAGCAGGCGGGATTAAAACCCCGGAAGACGCGGCGCGCATTCTGGAGTTTGGTGCGGATAAGATTTCGATTAACTCGCCAGCGCTGGCCGATCCTTCGCTAATCACCCGCCTCGCTGACCGTTTCGGTGTTCAGTGTATTGTGGTCGGCATTGATACCTGGTTTGATGAAGCCAGCGGTAAGTATCAGGTGAATCAGTACACCGGTGACGAGGCGCGTACCCGCGTGACACAGTGGGAAACGCTGGAGTGGGTGCAGGAAGTCCAGAAACTGGGCGCAGGCGAAATCGTGCTGAACATGATGAACCAGGATGGCGTGCGTAACGGCTATGACCTGGTGCAGCTGAAGAAAATGCGTGAAGTCTGCAACGTGCCCCTGATTGCCTCTGGCGGTGCAGGCACGATGCAGCACTTCCTCGACGCGTTTACTGAGGCGAATGTGGATGGTGCTTTAGCGGCCTCGGTATTCCATAAGCAGATTATTAATATTGGTGAGCTGAAAAGCTTCCTGATCGACAACGGAGTGGAGATTCGCGCGTGCTAACCGAACAACAACTGTCCCAGCTCGACTGGGACAAAACACAGGGCATGATGCCGGTCATCGTTCAGCATAACGTCTCAGGCGAAGTGCTGATGCACGGCTATATGAACCCAGAGGCGCTGGAAAAAACGCTGGCAGAAGGTAATGTCACCTTTTTCTCCCGCACCAAAAACCGGTTGTGGACCAAAGGCGAGACCTCCGGCCATTTTCTGCAGGTAGTAAGCATTACGCCTGACTGCGACAACGACACGCTGCTGGTGCTGGCAAACCCGATTGGCCCGACCTGCCATCTGGGCACCACCAGCTGCTTCTCGCCGGCTGTGCCTGAGTGGACTTTCCTCTATCAGCTGGAAGAACTGCTGGCGTCTCGCAAAACGGCCGATCCTGAAAGCTCCTACACTGCCCGGCTTTACGCCAGCGGCACCAAGCGCATTGCGCAGAAAGTGGGCGAAGAAGGGGTTGAGACCGCGCTGGCGGCCACCGTCAACGATCGGGATGAACTCACTAATGAAGCGTCTGATCTGGTCTATCACCTGATGGTGTTGTTACAGGATCAGGATCTGGACTTCAGTGCCGTGATCAACAACCTGCGCACCCGCCATAAATAATTGTGCAATATGCTGCTCAGAATTTTGCTTTTATGGGGATTCTGAGCAGAATCCTTCTCAATCCTCACCCCCATCCCGCACAATAATGGCGACTCAAACCTCGGGGAGAGAGCCGTGACGACCCATGAAAAATTAATCGCCCTGCTCGACAAGCACCAGGCACGCTATCGCCTGATGGAGCATGAGGCGACCGGTAAATGTGAAGCGGTTGCGGCGATACGCGGCACCGAAATTGGCCAGGGCGCGAAAGCGCTGGTCTGTCATGTGAAAGGCAATGGCGTGAAACAGCACGTGCTGGCGGTGTTACCGGCTGATCAGCAGGCCGACCTGAGTAAAGTCGCAGCGGCGGTCGGTGGACGGCGCGCCTCACTCGCCAGCCCGACAGAGACCGAACTGCTGACCGGTTGTGTATTCGGGGCTATCCCGCCGTTCAGCTTTCATCCTGACCTCAGACTGGTCGTTGACCCCACGCTGTTTGAACGTTATCCGGAGATCGCGTTTAACGCCGGTCTGCTGGAGCGATCAGTGATCCTGAACACCGAAGATTACCGGTCGCTGTGCGCGGCTGACGTGGTGAAGATAACGCAGTAATTGCCATCCCGGCAGCCCGGCGATACTCTGCATTAACATTCATCACGACAGAATAAGAGCAAAATCATGAACATTTTCACTCAACGCCTGCGTCAGACGCTGGCTGTGGCGGTTATGGCTGGCTGCGCGTTTGGCGCGCAGGCGAAAATCGAACAGGTGCGTTTCGCGGTCGACCCGACCTATCCACCGTTTGAATCGAAAACACCACAGGGCAAGCTGGTCGGCTTTGATATCGATCTGGGCAATGCGCTCTGTACCCAGATGCAGGCGAAATGCGTCTGGGTTGAAAGCCAGTTTGACGGCATGATCCCGGCGCTGAAAGCGCGTAAATTCGATGCCATTCTCTCTGACATGGGCATTACCGAAGAGCGCCTTAAACAGATCGATTTTACTGTGCCGCTCTATGACACCCACACCCAGCTAATCGCCCGTAAGGGTTCTGGCATACTGCCAACGGTTGAATCCCTGAAAGGCAAAACAGTCGGCGTGGAACAGGGAACGGTACAGGAGCGCTATGCGCTGGCGAAATGGCAGCCGCATGGTGTGACCGTAGTGCCTTATGGCGATCAGGCCCAGGTTGAAAGCGATCTGGTATCAGGCCGGCTGGATGCGGTATTCACTGATGCGGCACAGGCGGCCATTGGCTTCCTTAAGCATCCGCAGGGTAAAGACTTTGAGCTGGCTGGCCCAATTATTCAGGATCCGATTATCGGCCCCGGCACAGCAATCGGCCTGCGCAAAGGCGATGCTGAGCTGAAAACGGCACTAGATAATGCCTTTGCCGAAATCAAAAAGAACGGCACGTTTGACCAGATTCAGAAGCGCTATTTCGCTACGGATATCTCTATCCAGCAGTAACCTCGCGGTCGCCCTTTTTCGTCCTCACCGCGATCCGGCACTATACTTTAACTTTTTCAGGACGGCGCGCTGTCGTCCTTTGCCGATTAAAGGACATTAACACGGTATGCATCAACAACATCATCCACTGTTAAGCGCCTCTTTAGGCACCCAGCGTGAAATCATCAGTTTTCATTTTGCTCCGGACCACGAGCGTCAGGTCTATATCCAGGCTGCGCTGCATGGCGATGAACTGCCCGGTATGGCGGTGGCATGGTTTCTGAAACAAAGACTGCAGTCGCTGGAGTCCGCCGGACAGCTCAAAGCCGCGTTTACCCTGGTGCCGGTTGCTAATCCCCTGGCGCTGGGACAGCACTGGCACGGCACCCATCTGGGTCGTTTCCATACGCTCTCTGGTCAGGACTTTAATCGCCGTTTCCCGTCACTGGGTACCACGCTGGCGGCCGGGCTGGCGGATAGTCTGACGCAGAGTGAATCGCAGAACCGAAGCCTGATTCGCGACGCGATCGATCGTCACTATCGCGATACCGTGCCAAAAACGGAGCTGGATGCGCAGCGTTATACGCTGATGCGAATGGCCAGCCAGGCGGATCTAATGATTGACCTGCACTGTGACTGGGAAGCCGTGCCGCATCTCTACACCACGCCGCATGCCTGGCCGGACATTGAGCCGCTGGCGCGATGGTTAGGCAGTGAAGTGCAGCTGCTGGCGCAGATCTCTGGCGGTGAACCGTTTGATGAAGCCTGCTGCGAACCCTGGCTGACGCTGGCAGAACGCTTTGGCAAAGATTACCCCATGCCACGTGGATTGCTGCCGGTGACGCTGGAGTTGCGTGGCGTGCGTGATGTGTCGCCTGAACAGGCGGAGAAAGATGCAGATGCGATTATTTCGGCACTGCAGGAAAGTGGTTATATCGGCTACAGCGAGCCATCAATTTCCGTGGAAGTGGCTGCTCCTGTAATCGGTGGCGATGAACTGGTTCCGGCAAGCGCGGGCGGTGACGATATCGTGGCAATCAATGACGGTCCGATTGGTTTAAACGTGCCTGACGTTGCTGAAGCGCCAGGAGAGACGGGCGTGATTAAAGAACGTCACAGCGAAGGATCGGCGGCAGCCTCCCCTGCCCTGAAAAATCCCCCTACGCCGTTAGCAGGTTGCGAATACATTCATTCGCCGGTGTCAGGTCTGATTCTGCATCGTAAACCGCTGGGCGCACAGATTCGGCCAGGAGAAGTAGTCGCTGAGATTGTCGATCCGATTACTGACCATATTACGCCACTGGTGGCAGAACATGGCGGTATCCTCTATGCGAGACACTGGGTAAGATTTGCGACGGCAGGCATGCTGGTGGTGCGGCTGGCGGGTGAAAAGGAGATTCGGAGCGGGGATTTACTGGTAGGATAAAAAAAAGGGCTTCCCGAGGGAAGCCCATTTTAGTGATTAATCTAACCACTCAGTGTGGAACACACCATCTTTGTCAATGCGCTTATAGGTATGCGCACCAAAGTAGTCACGCTGCGCCTGAATCAGGTTGGCAGGCAGCACTTCTGAACGGTAGCTGTCGTAGTAAGCAATCGCCGCAGAGAAGGTTGGCGTCGGGATGCCGTTCTGAATCGCGTAAGAAACCACATCACGCAGCGCCTGCTGATACTGATCCGCGATATCTTTGAAGTATGGCGCCAGCAACAGGTTAGCGATGCCTGCATCTGCTTCATAAGCATCAGTGATTTTCTGCAGGAACTGAGCACGGATGATGCAACCCGCGCGGAAGATCTTAGCGATTTCACCGTAGTGCAAGTCCCAGTTGTTCTCTTCTGACGCAGCACGCAGCTGTGAGAAGCCCTGCGCATAAGAGACAATTTTACCCAGGTACAATGCACGACGAACTTTCTCGATGAACTCTGCTTTGTCGCCGGTGAAAGCTTTAGCCTGTGGACCGCTCAGTACTTTAGAGGCCGCAACGCGCTGCGTTTTCAGTGACGAGAGGTAACGGGCAAAAACAGACTCGGTGATCAGTGACAGAGGCTCGCCAAGATCCAGTGAGCTCTGGCTGGTCCATTTACCGGTACCTTTGTTTGCTGCTTCATCCAGAATCACATCAACCAGGTATTTACCTTCTTCGTCTTTCTTGGTGAAGATATCTTTGGTGATGTCGATCAGGTAGCTGCTCAGCTCGCCGTTGTTCCACTCGGTGAAGGTTTCAGCCAGCTCTTCGTTGTTCAGGCCCAGAGCGCCTTTCAGCAGAGCATAAGCTTCTGCGATCAGCTGCATGTCGCCGTACTCGATGCCGTTGTGAACCATCTTCACATAGTGACCCGCGCCATCCGGACCGATGTAAGCCACACAGGCTTCGCCATCTTCCGCACGTGCCGCAATCTTATCCAGAATCGGTGCAACCAGCTCGTACGCTTCTTTCTGGCCGCCAGGCATGATGGATGGGCCTTTCAGTGCGCCCTCTTCACCGCCGGAAACGCCGGTACCGATGAAGTTGAAGCCCTGATCAGAAAGCTCTTTGTTACGACGGATGGTGTCTTTATAGAAAGTGTTACCGCCATCGATCAGGATGTCACCTTTATCCAGGTGTGGAGTCAGTGAAGCGATAGTCTTATCAGTCGCTTCGCCTGCCTGAACCATCAGCAGGATACGACGAGGTTTTTCCAGCGATTCGACAAACTCTTCAACGGTGTAAAAAGGAGCAAGCTTCTTGCCCTGGTTCTCAGCGATGACTTCATCAGTCTTTTCGCGTGAACGGTTGAAGATAGAAACAGTGTAACCGCGGCTCTCAATGTTAAGAGCCAGGTTGCGGCCCATCACTGCCATACCTACAACGCCGATCTGTTGCTTGGACATTATTTACTCCTGATCTATATATACAGAGCCGTTCAGCTCTATCCCAATAGCGAATGACAAACTCAGTCAATATAAACGTAAGATCTATTATACATCATTTCATAAACAATGTTATCAGTAACATGACTGCGTTTAGATCAATAGAATTAGTTATAAGAAGAGTTACACTAATACGTAAATTCTGAAAAGTCTTTAATCACGAATTCTTACAGTTCAACTGGGAAAGGCACAAAGCGTTTAATCTGTCTCTCTCCGGATCGATAAGCCAGCCCCATTTATTAAAATAGCGAACTGCTGAGACGATGTGAAAAATAAGAAACTTAAAATCCTGATATGAACGTCTTTGCGATTCATGAACAACCATTGAATCAGGACAGTACTGGACATTCAGGCCTAAACCTGAAACCCGTCTGGATAAATCTACATCTTCAAGATAAAGAAAGAAGCGTTCATCAAAGCCACCGGTCTGGATGAGAGCCTGCTGACTAATCAGCATAAAACACCCTGAAAAAGATGGGGCATAAAATGGGCGTTGATAATCAGCATCGTGAAGTTCATATTCACGATTTGAATCGATAACATGTGGTGAGAAAAAACGCCGCATAAATAACTGATAGGGCGTAGGCAGAAGTTTACAACTATATTGAAGACTTCCGTCAGGATAAATGACTTTAGGTATAGTTAATGCAAGATGATTTTTTGTAGCAAAATTAAAAAGAGCATCAACCTCGCCAGAATTAAATGTGATATCGGGATTGCAAATAAGAAAATATTCCGATTCGGCTCGGTATTTTTCAAAAGCTTTATTATGGCCCGCACCAAAACCCTTATTATCCTGAAGCAACAAAACGGAAACCTTAGAATGTTTGTAATCGTTTAGCCAGTCGCAATGCCCACCGTTATCAACGATACAGACTTTATCAATACTTTCTTCAGATAACAATGAATCCAATGTGCGTGAAATATCCTTATAAGCATGACGATAGAGTACAAGCGATGCGATTATTTTCACGAGATTACCAAATTTAAAACTTGTTAAATAGAACGTATGAAAAGTTCGTTATCTGACCCACTCGGTTCTGATGATAAACTTTCGAGGCTTTGTATAATTTCAAGCGACTGAAAATATTACTGTTTCGTATCTGCCGAAAAGCATTATACCTGGCACGATTTTCGAATGTCATGTGGAGGTAAAGAAAGTCTAAAATTTGGAAATGAAGATCATTCCAGCGCCTGTTACGACCACGATAGGCATCAAAGAGATTGCCAAAGCGTGTACTCAATTTCATTCCATTTCCGATTAAATTAGCTGTATGTTGCCTGTATAGTACCGTGGGCAATGGGTCATAGAAAACAGAACCACCACATGCAGTAACTATCAGATATAGAGCCCAATCATGTGCAATCATCGGAAATGAGAGCGTTTTATGAAAAAGTTGACGTGCGGCATGATTGAAAACCATAGTATTGCCGCTTGCGATATTTTGTATTAGTGCATTAGAAAACCCAGGTTTTTTATGATTGAGAGATGAGTAACCAATAACGTTATCATCCTTATCAATTAACTGAGTTCGTGAACAATATATTGCCGGCGTTTCTTTAGAAAATGAACTAAGGTAACTAACTGCAAGTGACAGTTTATCAGAAAGCCATATATCATCCTGGTCAGCAAACGCATAATAATCCGAAATAATGCTTTCGTTGCCGATCATAGATTTAAAATTTTCGCAAAAACCTTGTTCTGGCCCTTGCAAAAGAGTGCAATCATTCTGATTTTTTGAAAAATAACTTTCTATAATTGAACGCGTATCATCACTGGAGCCATCATCTGAGACCCATAAAGACCAGTTTTTCCATTTCTGGTGTTTAATTGAATTAAGTTGCTTTTCTATGTATGGGGCACCATTGTAGGTGCCCATCAGAATAGCAACATGTCCCTTTTGCGGCTTATTCAGCATTGAGAGGTGTTCTGAAAATAATCCTGAAACTTGATAACTTTGTTACGTGTACTCCCCCATGAATCAAAGTTTTCTATCTGCATAAATAATTTATTTTTTCGCCAGTCATCATTAGTCGTCAACGAAATTAAGGGCTGAGCAAGCTGCATAGGGGTCAGTTTGACCTGCAATCTTCCTATTATATGCAGGAAATCCTCGCTAAACCTATCGACACCTTCAGTTAGTTGCGCATTGATTAAATTATGGTCCTTAGACTTTATACGTCCAGGATCCGTTACAGGAAGTACTGTATTTTTGATAGGCTTATAACCAATAACCGTATTATGTGGTGCAGAGAAAAACAACTCAATTGCTACCCGGTTTTCATAAATCTTATCCACTAAAGCTGGACTGGTAGAGTCATTGTTAATGAAAGCTTTCATGATCTGATGCGGCGAACGTCGTTTTCTTTCATACGTATTGGCAATGCAGAAATAGTAGCCAATAACATTTATGTTCATAAATTTTTTTACAGTATGAATGAATGCTTCTTGCGTGGTTCCACTCCAGCCAACATCAACCATAGCTACCGTATCCCCCTCATCAATACCTAAAGAATGAAGATACATAAATAGTCCACGTCGATTACGCTGGCATACTTTGAGAATCTCTGCACGTAATGCAATAAGGAACTTATGCACTAAGTCGTAGTTATCTGGCGCTATGATCATGTCAGGAGCAATACCTACAGACAACATTACTTCATCTGCTGGAGGCTCTACACCAATACGCTCCAGTAATTCACCAGGTGATAAACCATCAGATCCTGACATCAGAAAACTGAGATTCTGATTAAAATTAGCTTCATCCATTAAAGCCAGGTTAAAGGCAATACGGGATCCCATAAAATAGGAAAACTCTGGCAACTTACCCTGAAAATGATGCGAAGCTATCCTTTCGAGTGAATAACCATCACGCGAAACAAATAATAATTTGTCAATGCTATCGGCAATGCTTTGCTTACGAATCCACTCCAGAAATCCCCATGTTGCAGGCGCCTGATACTTGTAGCCTAATTTCTGAAAAGAGTCTGCATTAATATTTTCAGACTGCAAGGTCCGGAGCATTCCGTTAATCAAGGAGGAAGCCAGGGACTGTTTCTTTCCTTTATTCGCCAGATGAGTTGGCTCGTAGTGCCACGCACGGATATTTTTTTCACGTGGCTTAATATAATCAGCTAACTCATTGTCACCGATATGTAAAACCTCATGAGGTTCAACTTCGCATTCAGCAATCAAAAAGTCGAATATTTCTCCGGTATCGCGCTTGGTTGCATTACGATCGGCCGAAATGAACAGAGGGACTTCAGCCATATTGTATTTACTCAATGCTTCCCGAAAGAAACCTTCATCAAGATACATGTCAGAAGTAATAACCACTGTTTTACCAGCAGCAATCAGTTCATTGAAGAAATCCTTAAAAAATGGATTAGGTTCAACAAGTGCTAATTCAAGCTGATATTCAGCTTCCATGATGCTTTCACTATCTGCCCGGCTATCATGGAAATTGTTATAAATATTTCTTAATGTTATTTCTTTCCGGCCTTCTTTGACCATCTGCACAAAAGCATCCTTTTGTGCTTTACGGCGTAATTGTCTGAAGTCAGGAATTAGAAACTTATTTGCCAGAAGATCAAAGGCGTCTTCCGGATCATCCAGAGGTCGAACAAAGAGGGTATCGAAAAAATCAAAGGAGATAACTCTGGCGTCTTTAGCTAAATGACGAAGTGAAATCAGATCCATCTCTTCTTTCGTATAAGCAGGATTAACAGTGTTATCGTAAATAATCATTTCATAATCTCGAAATTATGTCCATTGAAAGCAAAATTCACATTATAGAATGGGTCATGCTGATAGTATTGAGGATGCTTGCTATTAAGGCGACCTAATTCATTTTGTAGACGCTTAACTTTTACCTCATCCATGTGGTCAAGTCCTCGAGACACTGATTCATGATGAATCAACGTTACAGCCTGACACATAACATTGTAATAGCCTTTTTCAACAAGACGCATACAAATATCGACATCATTATAAGCAATCGGGAAAGACTCATCAAAACCGTTGATTGATTCATATTTTTGACGATCTATCATCAAACATGCACCGGTGACAGCAAGCCAGTTATACTCAATCTGATTGCGTAAAAAGTACCCAGGATTGTTTTTATCGTGGCCAATGTAAGCATGAACTGGCCCGGTCTGCAAATTAAGAACGCCTGTATGCTGGATAGTATGTCCATCAGCATAAACAAGTTTAGCACCAACTGCACCAACATGTTTCTGCTGAGCATAACCGCCTAATCGTTGAAGCCAATCTTCCTGCAGCACTTCAGTGTCATCATTGAGGAAAAGTAACAGACTCCCCTTCGCATGCCCAACCCCAACATTATTAAGTTCTGAAAAGTTGAATGGTTTGTCGTGCCTGATGACTGAGATATTGTCATTAAGAGCGACTTTATCAAGATAATCAAGCGTTTCTCTCTTTTGAGAGCCGTTATCGACAATCACAATTTCATAATGTTTCCATGCAGTCTTATCTGTGATTGAGCTGATACAGCGAGAAAGTACATCATGGTTATCACGTGTCGGAATAATAATTGATACCAGGGTTTCAGCGCGAAGATTATAGTTAACGCGGAAATACCCGTGATAGCCAGGTAACTCTTCAACGATTCCATCAATACCACGACGTTTAAGGGCATCTTCACGTACAGCCTTTGAGGCAGCCAGGACATAGGGCTTTGCAGTAATATCAGAAGCAACAGAAGCTGGGATAATACGCCAGTGATAAAGAACTTTAGGAATATGGGAAATTTTCTGAGTCAGTTCACAGAGTCTTAAAATGAAATCCCAATCCTGACAACCATTGAATTCCGTACGTAATCCACCTAATTTCTGGGCAACGCTCAATCGAACACACGCAGCATGACAGGTGTACATTGTTCCCATCATCGTGTCCGGAGACCAGTCTGGTTTAAAGTGGGGTTGAGAATAGTTGCCTTCAGGTGTGAACTTGTCCTCATCACTATAAATAAAGTCCGGGTCTTCTTCATTTATACATTTAGCAAATTCAAATAAACAATCTTCAGTTAACTCGTCATCATGATCCAGGAAAACTATATAATCACCACTTGCATTATCAATAGCAATATTGGTTGCTCCTGCGATCCCCTGATTTTTATCCATATGGATTACTTTAATCCGGGGATCTTTGAAGGCGTTCAGTGCTGGTACGATCTCCTTATCCGGACTGCAATCATTAGCGAGAACCAGTTCCCAATTAGAATACCACTGATTCTCAACCGATTTAACCATCAATTCTAACAAATCTAATGGCGTGTTATAGATAGGAACAATAATCGAAAAAAGAGGCTGTACTTCAAGTTCATTGAGCTTGTCTTCGAAGAAATTTGGTTTTTTAGCCGGGATATAGACATACTCATCAGGGCGTTCAGCAAATGAATAAGTGCCATCATTGCGGCGAGAAAGAAAGGTCGGATGAACATCTTTGTTGTTGTTAATAATTCCCTGCTCATATTGAGCCTGGTTAAAGGCTGGATGATGCCTGAACCAACTCGGCCGGACCTTCATAGCTAATTTAAGAGCTTTATCTTTGTATCGTTCAGGCAACTGAAGATAAAGATTCCGTAAAAAATCGCGTAAGCTTCGTTTCAGATTGCTGTCAGGTGCATTAACTCTCACTAATAAACTTCCTGTTTTTACTTTTACTTTCTGACCAAGATAAAATATTTTGAAAATTGTTCTTTTTGCCGGCGCCCTAAATCTTTCAGGTAGACGACGGCCTGCAACACGAAATGGAGCAGAGATTTTCCAGCTTGCAGAGTTTAAAATTTTCTCGATGTCATGCCGGTACTGATCCAGAAGATGGCCTTGTTGAGCATATATTGCATGTAGTTGATTTAGCTCATGCTGAAGTCTGACACTATTCTCATGTTCACCCTGAAGAGATTTTTCAAGATCTTCAATACGGCTTAGATAGTGACGCTGACGATTTTCTGCATGCCCTTTTAGTGAATTGTAGTCATTAGAGTCAAGCCAGTATTCAGCTCGCATACTTAAAGAAAATTCTTTAAGCATACTATAAATTTCTTCAGCATTTTTATGCTGAACTTGTGCCAGGAAATTAGCTTCCTGTCTTAAATAATTTCTTGAGTCCGCAGCAGAACAAGAGAAACCAATGACATTTAATGTGGCAACAGTCAAATCGGCTATGTTGTTACTATTACAAAACTTACTGTTACCTGCTGAAGTTACTCGCAATAAGGAGTGATATATACCGCGATAAGCAACGTACCCCAAAGTTATACTTTCTGATGCGTGCCATTCCTGATCGAAGAAAACAAACTCGCCATTATCCTTTTTAATCACGTTAAATGGTAACGCATCCAGATAAGAATCAGGCAATAAAATATCTTTGTCGATATCCAGTGAAACGCAAGCTTTCAGCTGAAGCTGATCAAGCCAGCCTTTCGCCCATGCGGCTAATTCTTCTACCAACCAATCAGGGCGGTTAACAATCCTTAAAAGATCTGACCATAATGATTGTCCGTAGATAAACCTTTCCAGTTCTTCACATAACACTTCACCATCCTGGCTTGAACCGGAAGAAACAGACAAACCTTCATTTGTTTTAATAAATTCAACGTTCTTTTTATTCTCGGTATTTCTATCATCAGAATAATAGATAGCAGCAACATTCTTATGAACAGACTCTTGTTTATTCATACTTGATACCATCAAAAAGGAACTTGATAGATCAGCCGCAATTTCATTATTCCAGATATTTTTAATGCCCTGTTCAAGAGAAAACAAATATTGAGGTACAACCTGTTTTTCTTTATGGGCGCTTTCAACAGCTAATTGACTTAACTCTTTAGAGTAATTTTGCCATCCCAGTGGAGTAACTACAGCACAGGGTAATTTATAGTCAGGTAAAGGAAGATACTCCAGCGTATCAGTGAAACCAGCTTCATTAAGCTCACTTATTAATTCTTTTCTTCCGAAGGTAACTACGCTTTGTTTGTCATAACTGTTGTTAATACCAAACATCGGTATGTTGACATGGTCTTCACGCGCGCCTGCAAAATATTTGATGCCAATTTTATTTTCAATGGCTACAAAGATTTTACCATCATCTTTCAAACGCTCTTTACAGGCTTTTAAAAGATGCTGCTCTCCTTTCTCGCCAATAAAAACACGGGCATATTCAAGAACACCAATGAGTAAAACTGCGTCAAACTTGCCCAAGTCTGGTAGTGTATCTGAGGGTGCGCAAATAACAGTGACATTATCCAGATCCCGGCAACGAGAACGTGCAATATTTGCACGACGATAACTCCCCTCTACAGAGACAACTTCTGCTGCATTTTCTCCAAGATACCGACTAATGGCCCCGCATCCACAGCCAATTTCCAAAATGCGTTTATCTTTCATCCAACTCTGGAATGGACGTAATAAATTAGCCCGGACAGAGCTAAGATGATAGGTTGAGGGCCAGTCAACAATAAACTTTCCTAACTCTTTAGAATCAACAGTCACATCCGAGGCATTACGTATAGTGTCAAAAATGTAATTTTCAGAATCGTCTCCATCACTGTAAGCGAAGTCTCTCATGGTAGCAGGAGACCAGAGCGCAGTTTCTTCATTTTTACGAAAGCCAGCCTTTAACAAAATATTTTCTAAATTAGCCATTTTCAAGTTTTATTCTCGCGTTTAAATCGGCCAAACCCGTAAAAGTACCAACTGGGCCTACAGGTAAATGAATTGAATCATAGCGACGGTCATGAGGAATTATTTCACCCTGGGCATTACTACTTGCAATACCTACAGAGATAAAATAGTCACCTTCAAAAAGAAGATTAGGCACTTCAACTGATAAAAAAAAGGTCTCACCAGGCTTTGCTTCTTCAACAATAGAAACTGATTGCCATTCACTATTGGTATTATAAATGGTAACTCCATCTTTAGTTTTAATAGCGAAACCAAAAATAGGCCTGAAAATTAGCTCATGGCTAATTATCTTAAATAGAAACTTTATTTTCTTTTTAGGTTCGAATATACCAGGAAAACCTTTACCATCCTGCTCAAAATAATAGTCATAAATTTCAGCAGCTTTATCACCCCATCTATATTCAGAAGGATTATAATGCGCGCGTTCGTGATAAGTGCTGTCTAACTTACGTTGAGTATCAGTTTTACTCTTAGCAGCTTCTTCTGCATCCGTTTCACGCCCCAGGCGCTCTCTCTCACCTTCAGCAGCGATAGAAATCTGCTTATCGACTTCATCACGTGTATTGTCTGAAGTGTTTTTCTTACCAAACAATATATCCAGGTAGCGGTTAATGACATCACGTGGTGCACCAGACAGCTGAGTAGTTCCACCATCCAGTAACAATGCTCGATCGCAATGAGTGACTATCTGTTCAGTTGCATGTGAAACAAAGAGAATTGAAGTGCCATTTTGTTTTAGCTTTTTTAATCGGGCAAAACATTTCGCCTGAAACTTTGCATCCCCCACAGCAAGCGCTTCATCAACGATTAGAATTTCCGGTTCGATCTGAGCCTGCACTGCAAATGCAAGGCGAACCAGCATTCCACTTGAGTAAGACCGTACAGGAGAATTTATAAAGTGCCCGATATCCGCGAACGAAAGAATATCATCCAGCCTTGACTCCGTTTCCTCTCGCGTTAAACCCATGAGCGATGCGTTGAGGTAAACATTTTCAAGTCCACTAAAATCGCTGTTGAAACCAGCACCCAGTTCCAACAGAGCCGCAACTCGTCCATTGACAGTTACACTGCCGGATGTTGGCGTTAATGTACCGGCAATAATCTGAAGTAAAGTAGATTTGCCCGAACCATTTCGTCCCACTATTCCCATTGTCTCACCTTTTGGTAAAACAAAAGAAACATCTCTCAAAGCCCAAAAATCTTCATGATAAGCCCGGCTTTCACGTCCTACTACCCGGTCAACTTTTGGAACAATAAACTGCTTTAGTCTTCGTACTGGATTGTCATAAACTTGAAAACATTTACTTACGCCATCTATTACAATCGCATTTTCTTTAAAGGACATCAGCAAAACCTTTTCGCGTTTTTTGGAACCAGACGTAACACAGCCACATTACCAATAATGAGATAACTGTATAGATTCCAACACCAGTAAAATCAGGTAACTTGCCCCAGATAAGAACCGCTCTGGCCTGCTCAATAATAAATGTTAACGGATTAAGCATTATCAACGGACGCAAGTTTTCAGGAAGAGAGGATATCGGATAGAACACAGGAGACAAGAACATCATGACAGTCATTATTATAGTTATTGTCTGCCCCACATCTCGCAGATAGACGCCCAACGATGATAGAAACCAGGTCAAGCCTAAAGTTAATAATGCCAATGGAAAAACAACAACCGGTATGAAGATTATTGTCCAGTGAATGTAACCATTAAATATGAAAAAAGCGGTTATCAAAACGATCATGCTAATAAAACTATGGAAGAGCACACTTAGAAAACTCACAACCGGCAATATCTCTAAAGGAAAAACCACTTTTTTGACATAGTTTACATTGCCAAGTATCAGAGAAGGAGCACGGCTAAGTGTTTCGGCAAAAAGACTATGGATAATCAAGCCGACAAATAGAATAACGGCAAAATCAGTCTTAGATTCGTTAAGCGCTCCAGCTGTTCCCCATCGAGCTTTAAAAACGACTGAAAATACGAAGGTGTAAACCATGAGCATAAAAATGGGGTTAATAAATGACCACAGGATACCCATTGTTGAACCGCGATAACGACCAACAATCTCTCGTTTAGTCATTTGAAAAATAAGATTTCGATTTGCCCATGTCTGACGAATCAGAGAAAAGAGCGAGGTAGATCTCGAACTATGCGGATTCATTAGTAATCTCTTAAAAGCTGGGGCTGGAGTATTTACTGCTGTGACGAAATATTTTTTAATCTTAAGCTAACACAGTCCCAAAGGTGATGATGATCGAACCAATGTTGATTGATTTTTGAAATCTATTTAGTTACACCCGTTGATATTCATAAAACCTGACGTAAACTTAATCTTTCCTGATTAATATTTATATCTTGATTAGTAAGATTTAATAAGTTACACGTTTCAAACAATTTAAGGATGGGCTTTTCTTTGGCTCATCCTTATTATCAATTCCTGATGTAATTATTTTAACTCAGAAAGCAGCAATCCGGATTTATCTTTTTCAGATAGAATAGGGTCTGAAACAGGCCAGTCAATCCCTAACTCTGGGTCATTCCATGAAAGACAACCTTCGCTTGACGGATCATAATAATTGGTACATTTATACTCAAAGTCTGCATAATCTGAAATGACCACAAAGCCATGAGCCAAGCCCGGCGGAACCCAGAATTGGGTTTTATTTTCTTCTGAGAGATAGACCCCTACCCATTGTTTAAACGTTGGTGATTCGGGTCTGATGTCGACTGCGACATCAAATACTTCGCCTCTTACAACACGAACCAACTTCCCTTGAGGATTATTGCGCTGGAAGTGTAAACCTCTTAATACATTTTTTGCTGAACGTGAGTGATTATCCTGTACGAATTCACCTTCGATATTGAGCGCGTGTTTATATTTTTCACTCTGGAATGTTTCCAGAAAGAAACCACGTTCATCACCAAATACTCTAGGTTCAATAATTTTTACGTCAGCAATTTTAGTATCAATAATATTCATTATAAACGTCCCTCAACCAGCGCCATCAGGTATTTGCCATATTCATTTTTAAGATATGGTTTGGCCAGTTCCTGTAATTGCTCTTTATTAATGAAACCCATTCTGAATGCGATTTCTTCCGGGCAGGCAACTTTTAGACCCTGACGTGATTCTATAGTCTGGATAAAATTGTTCGCTTCCATCAGACTTTGATGTGTGCCGGTATCTAACCAGGCGTGTCCGCGGCCCATAATTGATACAGACAGCTTCCCCTGTTCCATGTAGATACGGTTGATATCCGTAATCTCCAGTTCACCACGGGGTGATGGCGCAAGGTTTTTCGCCATTTCCACAACACTGTTGTCATAGAAATAAAGACCGGTCACCGCATAGTTGCTACGAGGATGTTCAGGTTTTTCGACCAGAGAAATGGCTTTGCCATCTTTATCAAATTCAACAACACCATAACGCTCAGGGTCAGTGACGTGATAAGCAAAGACAGTTGCCCCATCATCTTTCATGGATGCAACTTCAAGTTGCTTGTAAAGATCGTGACCATAGAAAATATTGTCGCCAAGGATCAGCGCGACTGAGTCGTCACCAATAAACTCTTCGCCAATAATAAACGCCTGAGCAAGGCCATCAGGGCTTGGCTGGACTTTATACTGAATCGAAATTCCCCACTGTGAGCCATCTCCCAGCAGGCTTTCAAAGCGCGGCGTGTCCTGCGGAGTACTGATAATCAGAATGTCATTAATTCCTGCCAGCATCAGCGTACTGAGCGGATAGTAAATCATTGGTTTGTCGTAAACCGGCAGCAACTGCTTGCTGACTGCCATCGTTACCGGATAGAGACGCGTTCCTGAGCCACCAGCGAGAATAATGCCTTTATTCTTTTTCACAATTTCACCTTAATGGTCAGGCCGCTCTTGCGGCCTGCTTCTATTAAATAAGAGTTTCAAGCAACATACGTTCAACGCCTACCGTCCAGTCGGGCAGGTTCAGACCAAAGGCCTGTTGAAACTTCTCTGTATTGAGTCTTGAGTTTACCGGTCGTTTAGCCGGTGTAGGGAACGCACTCGTTGGCACAGCATTAATCGCCTGTACCTGAAGTTCGACGCCATGCGCTTTCGCAAACTCAATGACTTTAGAGGCATAGGCGTGCCAGGTTGTTTCTCCCGACGCGATAAGGTGATAAATGCCAGCAAGATTATTGCTTTTTAGTGCAACTCTGATTGCATGAGCAGTGCAGTCAGCAATCAATTCAGCGCCGGTTGGTGCGCCAAACTGGTCGTTAATTACTGATAATGAATCACGATCTTTTGCCAGTTTCAGCATCGTTTTAGCAAAGTTATTGCCTTTAGCTGCGTAGACCCAGCTTGTACGGAAAATAAGATAGCGGCTCATGTGGCGGACAATGGCTTGCTCACCTTCCAGCTTACTCTGTCCATAAACATTCAGCGGAGCGGTTGCATCATCTTCGCGCCAGGGTCTATCACCTGAACCGTCAAAAACATAATCCGTTGAGTAGTGAACCAGCCACGCGCCGATTTCCTCGGCTGCCTGTGCCAATGCTTCAATAGACGTTGCATTGACCACGTGCGCTTTATCTTGCTCAGTTTCGGCTTTATCAACAGCAGTGTAAGCAGTGGCATTCACGATCACGTTCGGATTGAGCTTTCGAACTGTCTCGGCGATGCCAGCAGGATTTTCAAAATCACCACAGTAATCAGTTGATTGACGGTCAACAACCGTCAATTTTCCAAGCGGAGCCAGCGCCCGTTGTAACTCCCAACCCACCTGGCCGTTTTTACCAAAAAGCAAAATATTCATTAGCTACGCTTCTCGTAATTTTCTTCGATCCAGTTCTGATAAGCACCACTCTTGACATGCTCAACCCACTGCGAATTGTTGAGATACCATTCAACGGTTTTTTTCAGGCCCGTTTCAAAGGTCTCTTCCGGTTTCCAGCCAAGATCTTTTTCGATCTTAGCGGCGTCGATCGCGTAGCGGCGATCGTGACCCGGACGATCCTGAACGTAGGTAATCTGATCGCTGTACGGGGTTGCTTTTGGTCGCAGCTCATCCAGCAGTTCGCAGACTTTCAGCACAACATCGATGTTTTTCTTTTCGTTATGACCACCGATGTTATAGGTAGTGCCGGTCTCTGCATTTTTCACCACGGTATAGAGCGCGCGCGCGTGGTCTTCAACATAGAGCCAGTCACGAATCTGGTCGCCTTTGCCATAGATAGGTAACGGTTTGCCTTCCAGCGCATTACTGATAATCAACGGGATCAGTTTTTCCGGGAAATGGTAAGGACCGTAGTTGTTTGAACAGTTTGTCACAATCACCGGCAACTTGTAGGTTCGGCCCCAGGCGCGTACCAGATGATCGCTGGCTGCCTTCGTTGACGAGTAAGGGCTGCTTGGCGCATAAGGGGTTTCTTCGGTAAACAGCGGTAGTTCACCGTCCATCTCGTCCGGATGAGGTAAGTCACCATAGACTTCATCCGTTGAAATATGGTGAAAACGGAAAGCTGATTTACGCTCTTCAGGCAGAGCGCTCCAGTACTGACGGCTTGCCTCTAGCAGTGCATAGGTGCCAACCACGTTGGTCTGTACGAATTCCGCCGGACCGGTGATTGAACGGTCTACATGGCTTTCTGCGGCAAGGTGCATGATGGCATCTGGCTGAAATTCATTTAACGCTTCAGTGATAGCCTGACCGTCGCAGATATCGATCTGCTTAAAGGTGTAGCGTGGATTGCTGCTAATCTCTTTCAACGATTCAAGATTGCCTGCGTAAGTAAGTTTATCAACGTTTATGACTTCATCGTTCGTATTGTTGATAACATGACGCACAACCGCTGAACCGATAAAACCTGCACCACCAGTGATAAGAATCTTCATAACGTATTTATTCCTGACAAGCTATCTGAGGCATGGGCGCCTGAATAAGAAGCAGACAATCATAGGTGTTTTCAGAGCACGCTACCGCCCCTGGGTTACAGCTCCCACGATGCTGATTATCTTTGACCGAATAAGTATGCTGAAACATGAACTCGCCAGGTGTTCAGCATTCAATTGATTGATATCACTTTATTAATGAAATTAGTTAAGTGGGTTTATCATTCAACCATCGTAAATTCTATCACTCAGGTATAGCTATTACGAATAAAATGCGATTATGCCGAGGGTGTTAGTTCAACTTATGAGCGCTTTGCAGGCACAGATGATGGTTGCTGATGCGCCAGGACGATGCAATCAGAATATTGAGAAAGGTCTTATAAGATAATTCAAACCAAATATAAGGAAGGCGAACCTATGTTCGCCTTCTGTTTTCAACTACTTAAACCCATCCGGGTTCTTACTCTGCCAGTTCCACGTATCGCGCATCATCTCATCAATGCCGCGTGTCACGCGCCAGTCGAGCGTACTGTTCGCCAGTGACGCATCGGCCCAGAATGCAGGCAAATCGCCATCACGGCGTGGCTTAATTTCAAACGGAATCGCTTTACCAGACGCCTTCTCAAACGCCTTGATCATCTCCAGTACAGAGAAGCCTTTGCCGCCGCCCAGGTTAAAGGCCGTGTAGCCCTCAACTTTATTGAGGTGGTCCAGTGCTTTCAGGTGCCCTTCCGCCAGGTCTACCACGTGGATATAGTCACGCAGGCAGGTACCGTCTGGCGTATCGTAATCACCGCCAAACACGCCCAGCTTCTCCAGACGCCCAATCGCAACCTGCGCAATGTATGGCAGCAGGTTGTTCGGGATACCCGTCGGGTCTTCACCAATTTCGCCAGACTCATGCGCGCCAACCGGGTTGAAGTAACGCAGGGCAATGGCCTTGAACTTCGGCTCTGCTTTAGCGAAGTCGCGCATCACGAACTCGGTCATCAGTTTAGAGGTGCCGTAAGGACTGGTGGTACCGCCAATCGGGGTGGTCTCAACGTATGGAACCGGTGCATCTGCGCCGTAAACGGTCGCTGATGAGCTGAAGATGAAGTTCCAGACGCCGGCGTTGCGCATCTCTTCCAGCAGTACCACGGTGCCTGCTACGTTGTTCTCGTAGTATTCCAGCGGCATGCGGGTTGATTCACCCACTGCTTTCAGGGCTGCGAAGTGGATGACGGCTGAAATGCTATTTGACGCGAACAGGTCACGCAGACAGGCGCGGTCGCGGATATCGCCTTCAACGAAGGTCGCTTTTTTACCCGCCAGTTTCTCAACGCGATTAATCGCTTCGCGAGAGGCATTGCAGAGGTTATCCAGAACCACAACATCATCACCGCGCTGCAACAGCGCCAGTACGGTATGGGAGCCGATATACCCTGCTCCGCCCGTTACTAAAATTGCCATGTGAGCTCCTTTCAATCTGCCGCGCAGAACGCGGCGAATTTATTACTTTTGTTTTGCGAGGATGGTCTGGATAGCTTCGCGGAACTCACGACCCTGCGTGTTACTGCGCAGTCCGTAAGAGACAAACGCCTGCATGTATCCAAGTTTACGACCGCAGTCGAAACTGTGACCGGTCAGCAGCGAAACATCAACGGTTTTGTTTTTGCTCAGGCTGGCAATCGCATCGGTCAGCTGAATACGACCCCATGCGCCTGGCTCAGTGCGCTCCAGTTCCGCCCAGATATCAGCAGAAAGAACATAGCGACCTACCGCTGCCAGGTCAGAGCTCAGTCCTGCAGTATCTTCTGGCTTCTCAACGAAATCGGTGATGGTGCTGATGTCACCTGGGTGTTCAATCGGCTCTGCAGTGGTGATCACTGAGTACTCAGTCAGATCGGACGCTGGCATATGCTGTGCCAGAACCTGGCTGTGGCCGGTCTCTTCGAAACGGGCAACCATTGCAGCCAGGTTATAACGCATGTGGTCCGCGGTAGAATCATCCAGCAGGACGTCTGGCAGCACCACCACGAACGGGTTATCACCGATCATTGGACGGGCACAGAGAATGGAGTGACCCAGGCCCAGTGGCTGTGCCTGACGCACGTTCATGATCGTTACGCCTGGCGGGCAGATAGACTGCACTTCGCTCAGTAGCTGACGCTTCACGCGTGCTTCGAGCAGTGCTTCCAGCTCGTAAGTGGTGTCGAAGTGGTTTTCTACTGCATTTTTAGATGCATGCGTGACCAGCACAATCTCTTTAATACCCGCGGCAACGCACTCGTCAATGATGTACTGGATCATCGGTTTGTCGACGACAGGCAGCATCTCTTTCGGAATGGCTTTAGTCGCAGGGAGCATATGCATACCGAGGCCCGCAACGGGGATTACTGCTTTAAGCTTGGTCATATTTATTCCGTTTAATAAAATGAAGATGTGGGTCGATTATGCAGGATCGGCCGGAAGTCCAAGTATAATCTTTATCTGAAAAGCGGACAGTAACTCTCTGTCATATCTTGGAAATTCGGCATTTTGCCCATTGCCAGATACGGCATAAACTGAATAAAGACAATCAGTAATCAAATATGACGACTGTGATCTGCAGCACTATCCGTTGGATGCCTGAGACCAGCCATAAATGAAAACGGGCGACCCTAAGGTCGCCCGTTGATATATCTGTGCAGTAATCAGAGCCAGCCTTCAAACCACTCTGGCATCACAAACAGATTAAAGTGATTTACCAGCAACATCACACCGACAAATACCACCGACACCGCCACCCACTGACGGGCATAAGGAATAAACCGAATGCCAATCACCGGCTTGATAAAGAACGGATGCGCCAGTGCGGAGATCAGGATCTGCGAGATAGAGAGCGTCAGCGCCACGTAGAGCACGTTAGGCCAGATAAAGGTGGTCGCCAGTACGGCCAGCACCACAATACTCGCCACGATGTTCCAGTAAAACTCTACGTTGGTCCGCCCGTTGGCCTGTGAAATCGCCCCGGTCAGGCCGCCCATCGGTCGCAGCATGCCAAACAGCAGCATTAGCGGGATCAGATGATAAACCTGCTCATGCGACGCACCATAAAGTACACGGACGATGACCGGCGAGAAGATACCAATCACCAGGTACATCGCGCTGCTGAACAACATGATCCCCAGCGTGCCCTTCAGGAACAGCTTTTTCAGCTGCTCGGCATCGTGCTGCTTTTCAGCAAAACGTGGCAGTGCCAGACGGTTGATCACCGGCGTGACCAGCTTCAGCGGTTGCAGTACCAGCTCTTTCGCCAGCGAGTAGACACCCAGCATCTCGGCACCCATCACTTTACCCACCACCAGCGCATCCGCCTGGGTACGCAGCTGATTAATAGTCTGCGAGCCGAGCTGATAGCTGCCGTAGCGAATGGCGCCGATAAAGGTCGCTTTGTCGAACTCCCACGTCGGACGCCATGACTTTTCGCCCAGCGCAATCATGCAAAGGATGCGGGTAAAGGCGTTGATAAACAGACCCAGAATCGCGGCTGCCACCGTGAGCGAGGTGAACTCCAGCATCGCCACGACACAGAGGAAGGCAAACAGCTTGGTGCCCATCTCAATCTTCGCCAGCGAGACCATCCGCTTGGTTTTGATGTAGTGCGCCTGATATTGGGACAGATGCCCCAGCACCAGGAAGTTCAGGCTGGTCAGCATGATCAGCCCGGTCAGCTCTGGCAGATGATAGAACCAGGAAACCGGGAAGGCGATCAGTAACATGATCAGACCGGTGCACAAGCTGAGTGAGACGTTCACCCAGTAGATAGTGCTCTGCTCACGACGAGTAATATTCTGGCGATGCACCAGATAACTGCTCATCCCCATATCCTGCAGCACACCCGCCACCGCCAGGATGGCGTTGATGATGGCTAACAGGCCCAGCTCGTGGGTTTCCAGTTTGCGGGCGAGAAAGCTCAGCTGTGCAACCTGCAACACTGCGGAAAAGCAGGTGCTGCCGAACAGCCAAATCGCCTGTGACTTAAATCCACTCACACCAGTCGCTCCAGAATCTGTGCCAGTTCGCCATAGGCGATATGCTGATTAAATTCAGTCTCAACTTTGTGACGTGCAGCTGCGACGACGGGCGCCACATCCACTTCGCCCTGAGAGAGCTTCAGCAGCGTTTCCGCCAGCGCCTCAGGATCATCCTCTTCCACCAGCCAGCCAGACACGTTGTTCTCAATCAGTTCCGGAATACCACTGTGGAAGGTTGAGACGACCGGCAGGCCCACCGCCATCGCCTCCATCAGTGCAACCGGAATACCTTCCATGTCACCATCTGCGGCGGTTTTAGACGGCAGAAGGAAGATATCGGCTTCGCTCAGCGCACGACGAATCTCCTCCTGCGGTTTGAAGCCCGGCATGCTGACGCAATCCTCCATCCCCTCGCGGGCGATGAAATCACGCATCATCTCATCCTGATCGCCATTGCCGATGATGGTGTACTGAAACTGACCGCCACGCTGCTTCAGGATGGCGCTGGCTTTGACCGCCACATCCAGCCCTTTCTTCTCGGTCAGACGCGCCACCGAAACGATACGCAGCGGCGTCTGGAACGCCTGCCGCGGCTGGAAGTTAAATTTCTCCGGTTCAATGCCCATACGCGTCACGTGAATTTTTTCCGGCGGACAGCCCATCTCGATCAGCTTGTTTTCCCACAGATGGCTGATAGGCAGCATCAGCTCACTCTGGCGGAACAGATTGACGTAATCGAGTTTGTGCTCTTCCAGAATGTGACGACGGGAAATATCGGCGCCATGAAACACGGTCGCCTGTTTACCCTTGAGCACGCCCAGTTCACGCAGCTTGTTCGCCAGCGCACCGGCATAGCCGAAATGCACCAGGAACACATCTGCAGTGAAGGTCTGCTTAGCATTCGCCACAATCGACGGCAGCAGCAGTTTGCTGGACTGCGCGCCATAACGGCGCACATTCAGCGAACGCAGTAGCGACGGTTTGGTCACTTTTGGCAGCACCAGTTTGATACGCTGGTTCAGCTTATCGACAATTGAGATTTTCTCTTCCGGCAGCAGATAGTGCGTCTTCGCCGCCAGACCATACTCATCAAACGCGGCATGCCGGTTCACTAAATCGCCGGGAAAGACTGAAATGATCTCCACCTCGTAACCGGCATCAATAAAATGGGTTACCTGATTTAGTACGAATGTCTCAGAGGCAACCGGGAAACGCATGGTGAAAAAAGTCAGTTTCATCACATTACCCTAATACTTTGAGAATCTCTTCAGTGATCCGGTTGCCAATTTCCCTTTCATTCGCAACGGCCGTGTTGACCTTCAGCTTGATGTTGTCGTAATCAGCAAGGACCGTTTTCACCTTGTCGATCAGCGAGCCATCCATCAGGCTTTTTACGTCGGTTGCCATCTGCGGCAGACCAAGCTGGTTCATCACACCCATCGACTTGTGCTCGTAGTTGATTGCCACAGCCGGGGTGCCAAAGTTCATGGAGATAATCGCCGAGTGCAGGCGGGTACCAATGGTCAGATGACAATGACTCAGCAGGATGCCCAGCTCCAGGTCATTAAACTCATCCATGATGACATGGTAATATTCAGGCTGCGTCACGTGGTCACGCAGTGTCAGTGCGACCATGCGATCATCTTTGGCATAGCTGTCGATGCCGGTACAGGTTGAGAACGCCACAACCTGATAGCCTTCCGCAATCATGGCGTTGATGACCCGGCCAAATGCTGCTTCATACTCTTTCTGTGTGACACCCAGACGCTTATCAAACGGCGCCAGTTCACGCACGGTGATCGCGATGGTTTTACGACCATCGATAATGCCCTGCCAGTAGAGCAGGTTATGGCTTGGGTTTTCGACTTCACGCGCACGTACCAGGAAAGCAGTATCCACACCAGACGCCACTTTAGAGCTGGTCACACCATCGCGCTTCATCAGATCAAGGCTGACCGATTCGCGCAGCACCAGGCTGTCGACCCGATCAAAGACAAAATTCGCCAGCGCATTAACGCGCGGGTTCTGGAAAGGCCCCACCGAGTGACCAATCAGGTAGATCGGCTTTTTGGCCATCAGTGCACAGAGCGCATGGTCGAACTGGGTTACGCCATAGAGGTCAACGAAGAACGATCCGCCCACCTGAATAATCGCATCATATTTTTCCAGACTTTCCGTAAACGCTTTCAGGTGCGGTGGTACTGAGAAGGACTTAAAGATACCGCCCTTGCCCAGATGCGCCATCATGATATCGGGCATCAGGCGGTTCGCGACTTTACGTTTAAACGAACCGACCAGACCTTTACCAGACTTGCTGTTGTGCAGATACAGCGCATCCTGCTGTATATCCTGCTGGAGCAGATAACCGGAGCTGGTTGGATAACGGCTTATAACGTCAATCTCTAAATCACTCCGTGCAGACCGCATTGAATCAATCAGTCCACGAAGAATCGCGCCATCCCCGCGGTTCCCACACGTGTGGTTACCCACCAATAAAATTTTCATAAAAACTCCGAATGAATTTTTTTTAATTCTGAAAGCCGCCCAGATCCGCAATGGGCAAAATGAACTCTGATTAAAAGTAATGCTTTACGGGATAACGCACCCAAAGGTAGTGCTCCTGTTGAAACCGGCCGCCTCCATTCTGGCGGCCGTTATAGACGCTGTTACGACTTAATCGCGAAGTAAGGCAGTGCAACCTGTTTCCCGTTGATTACCACGGAAACAAACCCTTCTGGCTTACTGGTATCAACCTGATCGGCAGCGATCGGACGGGAAGCCATTAACAGATCGCCCTGCTCGTTGGCACCGATACCCGCTTTGCCGTTGTGCAGGCTGAAGCGCTGTGGCGCGCGTTTCGTCGCGTCACCTGACGGTGGATTGCCCTTCTCCATTACCGCATTGACCCGCGCACAGCGCCCGGTCACAAAGCGATCTTTACCGGTGGTTTTCACCAGCACGGCAGCCGACGGCGTCCAGCCCGCCAGTTTGACGTAGAGATGCACATCGGTGTCATGCTCAGCCACATAGCGCACATCCACAATCGGGCAGCTGCCTTCGGCTGACCAGCTCGCTTCCGAGCGGTCTTTCTTACGCTGCACGTGGATTACCGCGCGGCCGCCGGTGGTCTTGTCGCCGATCAGGTTCATCAGCGGCTTATCACCACTGCCGTTACTGAATTGCGACTGACCGAAAATCTCGATCTCCCATGAATCCCCCACCGTCGGTGAGTAGAGGCTGCCGAGATCAAACCAGGTTTCCTGATTCGTGTTGTTCTCTAAGCGCCAGCGCGAGGTGATGTAGTTGTACTTCAGGCTGCCATCCAGTGCGACGCCATAGGACTCAACGCGGGTAGAGCCCATTTCCCAGATGCTAAGCAGACGATCGCCCTGCATGGAGTTATCAATCCAGCTGCCCGACTGGAGACTGGTCTGACGCATATTCAGGCGAGTGTTATGGGCGATAAGCGGATTCTTACAATCCTCAATGCTCAGCGCATCAACGATCCACTGGCCGTTGGAGAGATCGCCTGGGTTATCGCAGTGCTCAATCCAGCCGTTATGGATAATTGACTGACCGCAGCGCGGCAGGTTAAGGACTTTACCGCCACGACAGTGCTGCGCATTGAAGTTTGACAGCTCAATTGCGGTGCTGTGGTCCCATTTGCCCTGCTTCTGCCCTGACCAGCCCGATTTAATTACGTCGCCGCTGCAACGAGAGGCGTACCACTGGTCAATTTTACAATCGAGGGTATCCTGCAGGCTGATGGCCGTGCCGCCAACGGCGTTAAAGCGCAGGCAGGCACCCCGGAAATATTGTCCGCCAGGACAGTTGTTATGGAAAAAGCCCTGCTGATTTGCACTCTTATCGCTGTTGCCATTAAAAATCAGGTTAGAAAGTTCAACGCGACGGGCGTTCATCTCAAAGACGAACGCTGACTTACCATCCGAGACAATTGTGGTCGCTGGAAAATAGCCGAAGTTCACCATCGCACCGGACATGCGGAAGAAGTTGAGATACTTATCGCCAAGGTTACAGGCTGAGACCATAAAGGTACCGGCCGGGAACTGGACGCAGATCTGCTGGTTAGCCTGCTGCGACCACTGGAACATCGCCATAATGGCGGGTGCCGTATCGGTTTTGCCATCGGCAATCGCACCGAAATCAAACAGCGTCAGGCGGTTAAAATCGTCTACCACACGACGCCAGGAGAACCCCTCACCGGCAAAATTCACACCGCCATCATTCTGGGCAGGCTGGAAGCTCCCGACAAACTCGCCGCCGCCAACTTCCCGTCCTTCATGCCAGCTTTTCAGCTTAACCTTGGCCCCTTCAAACAGTGGACGGGTTTTACGTAACTCCGCCACAGACGCAATCTCACCAATCAGCTGATAACCCGCTGGCTGCGCCAGGCGCTGACTGAAATCTGCAGCGCCCGGACGACTGACATCCGCAATGTTGAACAGCGTCTGACCGTTGCTGTCTTCCACCGTCATCGAATGCGAAGGATCGGCAATCAATGCGGCATTGTCCTGAATAAACTGGGTAAAATTGCCTTTATTCAGCGCGATGGGCTGCGCAATCTCAGACACCTTACCGCTGGCGTCACGCAGGAAGACCGGAATCTGGTTGCCAGGCTTACTGGCATCCGCACCCGCTTTACCGATCCAGAGTTTTCCTTCAAAGCTCTGCCAGAATTGCGGTGGCATCGCGTAGACATTTTCTGGCGTCAGGATCGGCACGTCGCCTTTCGGGATATTAGTGGCATCAACCGGCTTCAGGGCAATACCGTTACTTTTTGCAGCGTAGCTGGAAAAGGTGCTCACGGAGAGAGCCCCCACCAGAGCGGAGGCGGCGGTCTGTAAAACTTCTCTTCTTTTCATGCATCAATTCCCGTAGTCAATAAGGCCATTGGCCATGGCGGTGTCCCTGAGGCACGTCGCAAGTGAGCGTTTCCAGCTCCGGTTAAACCAATGACAGCCAGCTTTGCTTAATCTGGTTACCGTCGAATTTCAGCGCGGTTTGTTTGGTTTTTTCGCTCATGGCATAGAACAGCGCGTCATCGGTGGCGAGCTGCTCCATTCGTGCCAGAAACGTGGCTTTATCATTCATCGGAACCAGGAAACCGTCTTCACCGTGATTGATGATCTCCTGCGGTCCGGTCGGACAGTCATACGCTACAACGGGCAGTGACCAGGATTTTGCTTCCAGCAGCACCAGTGGCAATCCTTCATAACGCGAGGTCATCAGCGCCATATCGCTGTCACGGTAGTAGTCATTGATATTGCTGACCTTACCGACAAACTTCACGCTGTCAGTGATGCCCAGTACGGCGGCCTGATCGTGCAGCTGCTGACGCAGTTCACCATCACCGGCAATCACCAGCGTCCAGTCCGGATGGCTGCGTGCGAAGTCGCGCCAGATATCCAGCATCAGATCAAACCCTTTCTGGTTATCCAGACGGCCCACCGCCAGCGCCTGACGATGACGAGTCTGACGCTGAAAACCTTTGTAGACGACGGGGTTAGGAATTTGCTTGCTGGGAATGTGCCAGCGGCTGAACACCTGATGATCTTTGTCGGTCAGAACAATCACGCGGTCGTAGTAGCGCAGCAGCAGAAACTTGAGGAACTTGATCGGCTTGCTGAAGGAGTTAATGGCAATGTGCTCGCAGGCGTAGGCTTTGCCCCGTTTCTTCTTCATTGCCAGCAGATTCCAGAAGGCAAACATGACGCTCAGACGCCCCATGCTGATCAGGAAGACGGTATCGAAACCCTCTTCGTGGATCCGGGCTACCGCGCTTTTAATGGGGTTGCTCTGCCCTTCGAAGCTGACAATCTGTCTGACATGTTCAAACGGATAAAAAGTCTTACCACTGCCTTCCAGCGAGTAGATGGTGACGTCATGTGTTTCGCCAAGACACTCTGACATGAAGTTACAGATGTTCTCGGTGCCCGCATACGAATAAGCATCTTTGATCACCAGGACAATTTTTTTCATGAAACGCTATCCACCTCAAATAATAAAGACAATCCTGCCGACAGGCTCAACGATGCTTAAGGGTAAACAGCACACCATTCACCATATACCAGGCGTAATAGTAATAGATTTTTAACGGATTGTTTTTATAGATAATTCTTAATAATTCAAGGTGCCACTGGGCTGCTTTGTTCTTATTGCGAGAAAGGGAATCGCCTAATTCGTAATAGTTGACAAGAATCGTCTGAATTACCCGTGCCTGCTTATAGCGGGTGAATAATTCATACAAAAACAGGAAATCTTCATGACCTTTGCGCTGGAAGAAAAGTCCCTGTGGCGGACGACGGAAACAGACAGAGGAGAAGCAGACGCGATACTGCTTTTTCACAAAGTTGTCCTGCTGCAGGTAAGGCTTTCCGTAGGTAATGTCGTGCTCAGCCTTGCGGGTTTTATAGTGATATTCGGTAATCACAAAATCATCACCGGCGGCGATAGCAGCTACCTGCTGGGTCAGCTTATCCGCATGCCACTCATCATCGCTGTCAAGAAAGGCAATAATCTCTTCAGTGGCCGCGCGCAGTCCGACGTTGCGGGTCTCTGCTGCGCCCATGTTGACCGCGTTATCCAGAATGGTAATGCGCGGATCCTGACAATGCTCCCGCACAAATGCCAGCGAGTCATCAGTGGATTTATCGTTGACCAGATAGAGGTGCCAGTCGGTATAGTGCTGATTGATAACCGATTGCACAGCGCGTAACACGGTCTGACGGGCATTGTACATAGGCATAACAATGCCAACGGTTCCAACAGAAGTATTCATCTTCAACCCTGAATGTAAACGAAAAGAGAGGTGCTCCTGGTATCAGGAGCAGAGCGAGGCGCAGTGCGCGTCAGGAGATCGCTTTCTCACCGCCAAAACGTGCTTTGACCTTGTCTTTAACCCGGTTCATAAAATAAGTACGGTTGTCTTTATTGGTGAGGAAGAAGTAGCGAGCAAAGCTCAGGCTCGCCATCAGCGACTTACCGTCCATCTTGTAGCGCAGCGGCAGCTTAAAAGCTTTGTAGGTGTGGATATCACGCGGGGTAAGATGCGGCTTCATGCTATCAAGCCAGAACATCGAATAGTTCACCGATTCGCCTTTATGTTTTGAGCCAAATTTTGTGACCAGGTGGTAGTTCGCCAGCGGTGCGGCGATCATCACAAAGTCATAGCCCATGCGGTCGGCACGAATGCAGAAATCATAATCCTGATGACGGATGTAGCGGGTATCGAACTGAATTTTCGCCGCATCTTCCCGTTTCAGCACAATCGTGCTGGTCTGGATAAAGCCATAACAGCCGAACAGATACTCAGCGACGGTTTCATTTTTGCCTGGTGGTTGCATTGGCATCACTTTCAGGAATGTGCCGTCCTGATAGATATTTACCTGGCTGAAAATAACGACATTCTTTTTGCCCTGTGCGTCCAGTTGAGCAATTTTTTCAGTTACCTGCTGCAGTTTGTCCGCCGCCCACTCATCATCGGCGTCAAGAAAACTGACATAATCACCGGTCGCCAGCTCAATGCCTTTGTTACGTGCACCGGCCCCGTTGAGTTTGACCTCAGAAAGCACCAGATTGATGTCGAGATCCTGATAGCGTTCGCTGCGAACGACCTCCGCCAGCGCGGCGGCATCTGCAGACTTATCATCCACGATGATGACTTCGAAATTACGATACGTTTGTGCTTTAACGCAATCCAGCGTCGTGACAATCGATTCTGACGCGTTATAAGCCGGAATTACGATGGAGAAACGAATGTCCTTCATTGCCAGCACCTCATTAAAAAGTTCAAAAAAATAAACAGTTCAGTCGACAACGGTCGATTAAAAATCTGAATTCTCACACGCGAGCGCCCCCGCGTGACACTTATCACGAAGGGGCGCCCGTCGGGTCAATCAGTGGACCAGCCAAAACTCCCGCGCCACTTCATAGCCAGTAACGGCCTGCTTGGTTGAAATGGTGTTGTAGTAGAGGTAATAGAGCAGGAAGAACACCAGCATCGCGTACAGCGCTGGCTTCCACGATCGCCTGGCCTGATAAATCAGTGAGGTCAGGATGATCGGCTCGACCTGTTGCAAATAGTTGGACAGGCGCGAACCTGAAGGGAAGTTGTACAGGAAGATCCTGACAGCACCGCCAATAGCAAAACTCATGATCAGCAGATAGTTAAGACGATACTGAGCATAATTTTCGCGCTTCAACTGGTCAGTAAGCATGAAATAGAAGAAGACAAACACCAGCATGATGTTTTTCAGGTTCGATACGGCCAGGATGCTGCCACCCATTGCGTAGGACGGGTCATTGTTATAGCCCGAGGCCCTTTCCCCCAGCGATCCAAGATGACCCGCAATCAGGGCAACAAAGCTGGATCCGCCCACTACGGACAGCGGCAGACTGGCAACGATAATGACCACAGGCCACCAGCGCCAGTCGCGAATAAACAGGAACGGCACAAGTGTTACCACCATTACGGCAGTGTTATGGCTTGTAAACGACAGAATAAAGAAGGCAAAAGCCCACCAGTAACGCTTGAGATAGATTGACCACAGGACACCAAGGAACAGCGCAGAACTCAGGCCAAAGCGAATCTGGTTTATATCTTTGTTAATAAAGATGTGCGCTGAATAGAGCACCAGCGCCAGCACCGGATACGGTGACATCTTTCTGAAAAAGTAAGCATTGATGGATACGGCAAGGGCGCAGAAAACAAACAGAAAGATGCTGGCATTATGCGAAAACAGACTGGTGATCCAGGCCGTGGCAAAAATCAGCGGTTCGTAACGGAAAAAAGCAACGGTTTTAAAGAAGCCGTTAATCTCGATACGTCGAACAAAGTCTTCAAAGAAGCTCCGGTACTGGAAGTCATCCATGCCGGTGCCAAGGCCGCGTATTCCCCCAAAAACAATCAATAGAATGGCAGCAAAACAGAGCAGCCAGGTCAGAATATGATTTGTGCGTTCGTCTTTTTTCAGGGCTAATTCAAACAGCGAAATCAGCAGTAAAAATCCTGATACATACCAATATGGAGCCATGGTGTGATTCCTTAATTCCACAAGTTCTCATGCCAGCAATAATCACGCTTCGCCTTCCCGACGGGCTTTTCAGTAAACCTGACAGTACGGTCACACATTGCGTGCAGGCAATGCCATGCTGGTGATGAATTCTGTTGATTGACGCTCGCCATGCGATTTATAGAGGTATCGCTTTTGTGGGTTTGGACAGAATAACCTGTGTAAATTGATGCGTGTCGTCATTCAAAAGGACGATAAAAAGGGGCGGTCAGACCGCCCCCTGGTTATTACTCAATGATCAGCTTTTGCTGGGCTTGCTGTAGTCATAGGCGTAGTAGTCATAACCATGTCCGTAAGCATTGGCGGCTTTACGCACCACGGCGTTGAGGATCACACCTTTAATCTCAATACCGTTCTGGGCAAAGCGTTTGAAGCTGACGTCCACTTCTTTGGTGGTATTGGCTTCGAAACGCGCCACCATCAGTGAAGTACCGGCCATTTTACCGATAATTGACGCATCGGTGACGGCCAGGATTGGCGGCGTATCGATTAACACCAGGTCGTAGTTCTTGCTCGCCCAATCCAGCAGCTCACCCATACGACGATGCATCAGCAGCTCAGACGGGTTCGGTGGAACCTGACCACGTGGCAGGAAGTCGAAACCGTAGACGCCCTGCTGAATCAGCGTCGGGCTGAATTCCGTTTTACCGGAGAGCACGTTTGACAGGCCTGATTTGTTATCCGCGCCCAGCAGCTCGTGGGTGTAACCACGACGCATGTCGCCATCGATAAACAGAACACGCTGACCCGCTTTCGCGACCAGTGTCGCCAGGTTGGCACAGATAAAGGTTTTACCAATACCCGGGCTGGCGCCGGTGATCATCAGGATGTTGTTTTTCGCTTCCATCATGGCGAAGTGCAGGCTGGTGCGCAGGCTACGAATCGCTTCGATGGAGAGGTCAGTCGGATTACCCAGCGCCAGCAGTGTTTCGTGCGGGTCGGTTTTCACCTTGCTGCCACGACGCGCCAGCGCTTCGGTATCTTTCTTACGCTGCCACTCAGAGAGTGGAACGCTGGCGTAGACATTCATGCCCAGCTCTTCCAGCTGTTCCGGGTTCTCGATACCGTGATGCAGCAGGGCTTTCAGCAGAACCAGACCCACTGACACGAACAGGCCCAGAATCAGGCTTGCAGCGATAATCAGCAGCTTCTTCGGTGCAACCGGCGCGTTAGCGGTCTGCGCGTTATCGATGATGCGGACATCACCCACGGTGCTGGCTTTGCTGATGCTCAGCTCCTGCTGACGGTTCAGCAACTGCATGTAGATCTCCTGACCTGACTGAACGTCACGGGTCAGACGCAGGATTTCCTGCTGAGTCTGTGGCATGCCAGAAATTTTCTTGTTCAGCTGAGCCTGTTCACCTTCCAGCGTTTTGCGTTTTTCAAGCAGCGCGCGATACGTTGGGTGATCTTTGGTAAACAGCTGAGACACTTCAGCTTCACGGAAGGTCAGTTCGTTCAACTGGCTCTGCACGCTGACAGAAGAGTCCAGGGCGGATTTCGCTTCCAGTGACAGGTCAACCGATTCGTTCTGACGACGGAACGTATTCAGTTTGTTTTCTGCTTCATCCAGCTTGGCGCGAACGGCAGGCAACTGAGTGCGTAAGAACTCCAGGCTTTTCTCTGCCTGCTCTGACTTGCGCTCAACGTTCTGTAACAGATAGTTGTTCACAATCTGGTTCAGGACTTTGCTGATCTGCTCGGGATCTTCACCCAGATACTCCAGACCCAGTACGCCGGTATCTTTACCTTTGTCTGCAACGGTCAGGTTAGCCAGTACGGAACGGATCGCCTGCAGGTCATTCAGCTTAGTCACGGTGAAGCTGGTGCCTTCATCGGCATGAATCTCGCTCACCAGCATGCTGATGTCGCCGTGCGACTCCAGCTGGCCGACTTTACCTTTAAACAACTCATCGCCATCTTTAGAGACGGTGTAGCTATCCGGACCGGTAACTTCCAGCTCGACATTACGTTTTTCGACAGTGCGTGGGATTTCCAGACGCGAAATCGCGATATCAGCAGGTTTGTTGCCCATCAGGCGCGACAGACCCTTGCCGATAACCGGGAAGTAGTTCTGCTCAACCACAGTATCCAGACCCAGATCGTCAACGGTTTTGCCGATGACCATACGGGATTCCAGAATCTCGATCTCCGTATCGGAGGCTGGCGTTTGTGGCAGAATGCTGTCAATTTCGTTCAGTACGGTACTGGCATTCTTCTGCTCAACCTGAACTAACGCATCTGCGCTGTAAATCGGTGTTGCAAACAGTGTGTAGAGTGTTCCCGCCAGCATGAAAAATGCGGTAACGGCAACAATGATCCAGCGATGATCAATTAGCTGTCCCACAAGATGCGCCAGATCCCATCCATTCGAATCCTCTCCCGGCGCAGTTCTGACCTTATTTTTTATATTCATGGATAATCCCAACTATCGGCTTAATACGTTGACCCATTTCTGGGTAGCGTTTTCCAGTAACCCGTAAATCTCTTCAAAGGCCTCACGGCTTTTTCTGTACGGATCCGCAATTTCTTTCTGATTGAGCCAGTGCCCAAGCAACATGGTTTTGCCTCGTGCAGCCGGGTCGATGCGATTGACCTGTTCAATATGTCGCTTTTCCATGACCAGAATCAGGTCAGCCTGACGGCACATTTCGGCCGTCAGTTGCTGTGCCTGATGTCCTTCCAGCGACAGACCCTGTGCTGCCGCGACCTCGGATGCCATTCTGTCGGCCGCATGGCCTACCAGCGCTCCCAGGCCAGCAGAGCGAACATCCAAATCGGGCAATGCACGTTTAAACAGGCGCTCTCCGGTAGGAGAGCGGCAGATGTTGCCAATGCAAACGACTAACACGGACGTAATCATGGTCAGACCTTAGTTCGACCAGTTGCGGATACGCTGTGCGGCCTGAGTCGCATCGTTGATACCAGCAATGGTTGGTATCAGTTGCGAAATCACACGGTTCCAGCGCGTCAGCGGTGTAGAGGTGACATAGACGATGTCATAAGGCTGGAGCTGGAAATCGGTTCCCATCACCATGGATGCCGCATCTTTGGTGTTCAACTGATAGATGTTGGCAATCTTGCTGCGATCGGTGCCGTGCAGTGGACGGATAACGAAGACACCAGTAGCGTCAGAGGTGGTTTGATCCATCCCCGCCGCATTGCCCAGCGCTTCCGCCAGCGTCATGCCGCTACGGTCCATTTTCAGCGTGGTTTGCTGCTTCACTTCACCCATCACGAAGATTTTCAGATCATCGTTACGCGGAACGTAGAGAATATCGCCTGGATAGAGGAGGTGGTTCTGGCTCAGGTCGCCGTTCTGCATCAGTGCCTGCAGAGAGACGCGCTGTTCACGACCGTTGTGCGTCAGCACGACGTTACGCCAGTCAGCATCAGGTGCCAGGCCGCCAGCGGCGTTGATCGCATCCAGAACCGTCAACGGTACGTTGGTGATCGCCTGCTGACCAGAGGTGGTCACAGAACCCGTAACATAGGTTTTCTGCGATTTGAACGAGGCGATGCTGACATCAACCTGTGGACTTTCAATATACTGAGCCAGACGACGCGAAACTTCGTCACGCACTTCGCCGACGGTACGGCCCGCGACACGGACGCGACCAATGTAAGGATAGAAGATGGTGCCGTCAGAATGCACCCAGTTACCGGTGTCGCTAGCGCTACGGTATTGACCCGCTGGCGTGGTCAGTTCCGGGTGATCCCAGACTGTCACGGTCAGGACATCGCCCACGCCGATACGGTATTCATAGTTCTGAATTTCGTTCTGCAGTGCCGGGTTCGTCTGAGCCACCAGAGGCTTAGGACGCATCTTTTCAACCAGTGAAGGCGTTAACGGAAAGACGTTGACGTATTTATCGATGTCAAAGTTGCTATCCTGCTGCTCGATAACATCTTTTCCTGATGTAGTAAGACGAGAACCGGGTTCGATTGTACACCCGACAAGGAATGTGGCGGATACCAGCAAGGGTATCAATTTCATTTTGATTGTAATCATTTAGATCTTCGCTATCAGTTATTTATTGATAGAGGCGAAACCGCCGCTGTGTAAGCGTCCAACAAAAAGTAAATCCTGGCTGACTAAAGCCTTAAGCACTGAACCTGTCGTTCATTATCCTTGCTCCACTTGTTATAAGTAGTGGCCATCAACCAGGGTGTACCTGAAACGCCTTGCATCATAGCGGACTATGGATGCACTGCGATATCCCTGGTGATGGCCGCTATTAACGACACGCCTGACAACGGCACAACACCTCTGAGCGCGCGTTAGCACGCTCATTTCGACTCACGGTTAATAGGCACCGTCGCGTTTTAACACCACACCCACTGTTTTGAACAGAATGGCAATGTCATTCCACAGTGACCAGTTTTTTACGTACCACGAATCGAAATAGACGCGGGTTTCATAGTCAACGTCATTACGACCGCTGACCTGCCACAATCCCGTCATGCCCGGCTTAGCCATCAGGTAATAATCAACATCACCAGCATAACGACAGAGTTCATCTTCAATGACCGGACGAGGTCCAACCAGACTCATATCACCGCGCACCACGTTCCAGAGCTGAGGCAGCTCATCGAGGCTTGTTTTACGGATGAAGTGGCCCACTTTAGTAATACGTGGATCATTTTTGAGTTTGAAATCTTTATCCCATTCCGCACGCGCAATCGGATCGGTGCGTAATACCTCTTCCAGCACTTCTTTGGAATTGATGACCATTGAACGGAATTTCAGGCATTTGAATTTACGGCCATTCATTCCCACACGTTCGTGACCATAAATCGGCGGTCCACCATCACGGCCCACCAGGAAGCCCAGCACCAGCAGCGCTGGCATCAGCATCAGGATAATTGAGAGTGCACCCACGATATCGAATGCCCGCTTCAGGAAACGCGAGGTGCGTTTAGCCAGGTTATTCTGAACACGCAGAATCATCACCTCATGGCTAAAGATATAAGCCATGTCTGTACCGTAAAGCGGAACACCACGCAGGGTCGGAATCACTGAAACTGAACGGCAGTTATGCATCGCCAGCGATTTTAGCCAGATATCACGATACTGACTCTGCTCATACTCGACTGCCACGATAAACTGGGTTTCGCTGTTAGTCAGGCTCCAGAGCTCCTGCTCATCACGCAGCACTGGCACGCCATTCATGATCTCCTGCGGACAGGTTCCATCAACGTCGTAGAAAGCGATAACGTCAAAACCCATGACCTCTTCGCTTTGCAGTGCCTGCCAGGCTTCGTGCGCATTTTTGCTGCTGCCGATAATAATGGTTTGTTTCTTCCACAAGCCTTTTTTATTCAGCAGACGTTTTGAGAGCGCACGACAGGTTGGAATTAAAATCAGCGCCAGAACCCAGGTCAGTAACCAGACGAAACGCGACATCTGCCACTGCGACAGTGCGGTGATCGACAGATCGATGACAGAAAATATAAGAATGGTACGAAAAACTTCTTTTAATTCGAACCAGAAAGGTTTCCGGTAGGTATAGTGCCGAAGCCTTACCCAGAACCAGCCAATACAAATTACCGACAGACAAATGTGTGTGGCAATTTTTAAATTCATTTCTTTTTCAGAAATATCTGCCAGCGGCGAACCTGAGTGAAGATTAATTAGCATCATCGCCACAAATAATGCTGCGTTGAAACAAATTAAGTCTGAACATGCCAGCATTAATTTGGTAATAAGACTTTTAAACGTAAATTCTGTATCGCGCATATTTAACTCTTTATTTTATTTCCTTAAACCCGCAACGGCTATCGCCTGTTAAATCATTAAGCGACGAAACCTCTCCAGACTGAGCCGTTTCTAAGGGGAGCTCCTGCGGCGTTTACGCCAATGATCTTAACCATAAACCAGTAATATTGTGATGAATACCAACAGATTACTCTGACTTAACCACCGCCAGCGCTGCTCACTTTATCAACAAAAACACGATTCGGGCACGCTACCGCCCTTGGCTGTCGCTGCCAATATCGCTGTCGTCATTCATATTGATCCCCGTAATGCAGTAACGTTACCGCATTGCATCGTGCAGACGTTCACCGGCGAATGACTCATTCGTCACATTGCGATTAATGTCGAATAGGCTCGCGAATTACGACTCTGGGGCAGAGTTTGCAAACTTGTTGCTATACTAGTTATTACTGGCTTGTTTACAAGCAGGTCCCGCTATCCCTGGACTATTTTAGGAAAAAGACTACCAGCGATTAGTATTGAGGCCTGACAGGCAGTGCAATGCTTTCTTCAAAATTAGGATTAATGCCATACTCGTGATGAGATAAATCGCATAAGCCCGACAGGTGAATATCTCATCCAGGGTTAAAAAGGAGTCAGAATACTCTCTGCTGCATTCTGTGAATTTAATCAAAACGTCACACTCATATGTTCATATTTTGCACGATATATCGCCTTGATTGGGTCATCGCTCCCCTGCCCTGCCATTTGTACGTGGCTTTGCACTCCACTATCATCAGAGAAAACTCAATTTAAAATATTCAGGTGAACATGACATGCTGGAGGTAATTGCAGATCCCTCGCTATGGGCGGGATTAGTAACGCTAATCGTTCTGGAACTGGTTTTAGGCATCGACAATCTTATCTTTATTGCCATCCTGGTTGAGAAGCTGCCTGGACCGCTTCGCGACCGCGCACGCGTGATAGGACTGCTGCTGGCGTTATTATGCCGATTATTGTTACTGGCATCGCTTTCCTGGCTGGTTACCCTGAAAGAACCCTGGATCACGCTGGGCGGACACCCCTTTAGTGCGCGCGATCTGTTGCTGCTGTCAGGCGGCATTTTCCTGCTATTTAAAGCCACTACAGAGTTGAATGCGCGTCTGGAAGGACACGATGAGGCGTCCGGTCAACAAAAAGGCGGCGCTAAATTCTGGCCGGTGGTGGCGCAAATCGTGGTGCTGGATGCCATATTCTCACTGGATGCGGTCATTACCGCCGTGGGCATGGTGAATGATCTGCCCGTCATGATGGTTGCTGTCACCATTGCCATTTTGCTGATGCTGCTCGCCAGCAAGCCGTTAACCCGCTTTGTGAACAACCATCCGACAATTGTCATCCTCTGCTTAAGCTTTTTGCTGATGATCGGTTTCAGCCTGGTGGCGGAAGGCTTTGGCTTTGTCATTCCTAAAGGGTATCTCTACGCGGCCATCGGCTTCTCAGTTGTCATCGAAGCGCTTAACCAGCTGGCACACTTTAATCGCCGCCGCGTGCTGTCGGCTGGTCGCCCACTGCGCCAGCGCACGGCTGAAGCGGTATTAAGGCTGCTGCGCGGGGCAGCAGAACCGGCGGAGCTGGATGCCAAAACCTCATCACTGATTGCTGACAGCGATGAGAGTATGCTCTTTAACCGCCAGGAACGCGCAATGATTGCCCGCGTGCTGGGCATGGGTCAGCGTCACGTTAACAGCATCATGACCTCGCGTCACGACGTCGACCATATTGATCTCAGTGATGATCCGGCTGAGATCATGTCGCGCCTTGACCGCAATCAGCATACGCGCATTCTGATAACCGAACACTCCAGTGAACCACTGGGTGTGGTGCATGTTATCGATCTGCTGCACCAGTCGCTGCACAACAATTCACTCGATTTACGCGCCCTTATCCGACAACCGCTGGTATTTCCTGAGCGACTGACCCTGCTGCAGGCGCTGGAACAGTTTCGTCAGGCTCATACACATTTTGCCTTTGTGGTGGATGAGTTCGGTTCAATGGAAGGCGTGGTGACGCTGAGCGATGTGATGGAGACCATCGCCGGCAATCTGCCGAATGAGGCGGGTGAAATTGACGCCCGTTACGATATACAGATTCAGGGTGAAGGTCACTGGATTGCCAACGGCCATATGCCACTGGACGATCTGGCGCTCTATGTGAAATTGCCGCTGGATGAACAGCGTGACTACCATACGCTGGCAGGCTTACTGATGGATAAGCTGCAACACATTCCTCAGGAAGGCGAAGTGTTGCAACTGGGTGACTATCTGCTGCGAACGCTGCAGGTTGAAAATCATCGGATTCAGAAGGTAGAAATCCTGCGGCAGCCTGACGCAGATTACGAGGTATAGCCACTGCCAGGGGCGCAGGGAATGCGCCCGCTAGGGACGCATGATTTTCTTCAGATTCTCTTTGTTCTCGCCCTCTTTCTGGCGATCAATCCACTGATTCAGACGTGACCTGGCCTCACTCTGCAGACGGTTACGAAGAACATCATCCACTGGCAGGGAATATTGCAGGCTGTTCCAGCCGCCATACATACGCAGTGGGATAGGCTGACTGGAAAGTGCCTTTACCAGCGCATCATCGCCACGCCAGCCGCTGATTTTCAGTCCCAGCGTCACATCCAGCTGTTGCTGCACCATGTCGACTTTGCCCGCGCCCTGTAATCCCAGATTCTGACCGTTACCATTGAGATCACTGAAGCTGAGTACACCTTTATTCAGCGCCACCTGCCCGCTGATCGACTCAATACCCTCTTCTACGGCATCCTGGCTGCTGACCTTATCGCTGACCCGAGCCACAGCACGCTGCACCATTTGCTGGAGATTAAGCTGTGCCAGCTTCAGGTTGCTGGCACTGATCGTCGCCCTGCCCTGCCAGCTGCGCTTTGCCGCCTCGACTGTCAGCGTATCGCCGGACAGCTCCCCGTCAAGACTCAGGTTGCCCTGCAGACTTTCCGGTAGTGCAAACGCTTTCAGCAACGGCTGGATTTGAATAAACCGGAGTTGCGGTTTCAGGCTGACCCGTGTCTCTGGATGACGAATGTCGATGCTGCCGGGAATCGAGAAGCTGCCATTACCCAGCTTGCCGCTGAGGGTGTTCAGCGTCATGAGTCCCTGCTGATTGCGGGCATTTAACGTAAAATCAGTCAGCGAGAGGCCGCGCCATACCGCATTATTCGCCTGAAGTTTTAGCGCCAGATCCATGTCGTTGAGAGGAGAGTCCGCATTGGTGCGTTCACGCGGCGCAGCAATCACCGGCGAACGGGCCACGGTGGCGTGCTGCGCGCCAGGCGCTTCAGAAACGGGCGCACTGGTGAGTAAATTATCGAGATTCAGGTTGCTGGCTTTCAGATCCAGCGCCAGCTGCTGTGGCGGCACCACATGACCACTGCCCTGCCCGGTCAGGGTACTGTCATTTGCGGTGAGCTGCAGACCACTAAAGGAGAACTGCTGCCGGTCACCATTCCATTCGCCCTGCAGGCTCAACGATCCTTTAATCCCCTGAGACGGAATGTCGGCGCCCGATAAGGTGTAATCAAGCTGCTGCAGCTGGCCGGTAAGACGGTGCGGATATTGCGCAGCATCCAGCTGGCCTTTGAGATTCAGCGTGGCGTTGCGCTGGTTGCGCATCAGCGTCGTGCTCAGAGAGAGTGTCGCCAGCTTGTTCGTGTCCTGATCCATCGTAATGTTGAGGTCACGAAAATTATATTCGTCGCCGCCTGGCTGTTGCCAGATCAGCAGACTGTCGGCTACCCGCAGTTTAGCAATATCAAATGACCAGCCGGTGGATGGCGAGGCAGGCTCCGCATCACGGGGACCCTGAGGGGCATTTCTGGCACGCTGCGCGCTACTGTCGGGCGTTACCCGCACTATCGCATTTTTCAGCAACACCTGACTGACGCTGAGCTGATGGGATAAAAGAGGCCAGAGATCAACATCGAGACGCATGTTCTCCGCTGAGACCAGCGGCTGAGTCGCCCCCGGCGCGGTGAGGCTCATCCGCCCAGCCAGGATGCTGAGCTGAGGCCAGACGTGCCAGCGCAAATCGTTACTGACCTCAAGGCGATAACCACTGCGTTGTTCAACCTGTTGCACCATATAGGTACGGAAGTCGTTGGGATTGACCAGCAGCACCAGCGCGCTCAATCCCGTTACGACCACCACTAACAGGATGGCCAGCGTGGTTATCACTCTTTTCATTACATCCTCAGATCAGTCTTTATCGATACGGCTGGCATCAGCGCCCTGCTGACCCCGATATTTAGCATCTTCACGTCGGTTATAAGGACGCGCAGCCGGGCCTGAAAGCGGTTCAAAACTCAGCGCGCCGATTAACATACCCGGACGCAGAGCCAGTGGCAGTTTACCTGAATTGTAGAACTCCAGCACGATACGACCCTGCCAGCCTGGATCAATGCGGTGCGCCGTCACATGCACCATCAGCCCGAGGCGCGCCAGTGATGAACGGCCATCCAGCCAGCCGACCAGGTCGTCAGGCAGCGTCACGGATTCCAGCGTTACCGCCAGCGCCAGCTCACCCGGATGGAGGAAAAAGGCTTCACCATCAGGCAACACGATCTCATCGCTCATGACCCGATCCAGTGCCGCGCTTACTTCCTGTTTCGGGCCACTCAGGTCGATAAAGGCCGCGGTATGGCCGCTGAAGGTGCGGAACTGATTACCCAGGCGCACATCGACGGTTGCCCCATTAATGCGCTCGACAGGCGGGCGTGGCTCAATGGCCAGTTTGCCATTGTCCAGCCAGGCTTCAATATCGCGATCGCATAATCTCATTGCGGAAACTCCATGGCATAAGTGTAGCGAACCGGTGACAGCGTGCCTGCCACCGGTCTGCACCCGTCCGGATGGACGTGGGTTATTCAAAAAACTGGTTAATTTTCGCCTTCAGGATATCAATGGCGATACGGTTTTTTCCGCCGCGCGGCACAATGATATCGGCGTACTGTTTTGATGGCTCGATAAACTGCAGAAACATCGGACGTACGGTCTTCTGATACTGACTCATTACCGAATCCATTGAGCGGCCGCGCTCATTGACGTCACGTTTCATACGGCGCATCAGACAGATATCAAGCGGCGTGTCGACGAAGATAGAAAAGTTAAGTTCCTGGCGCAGACGGGCATCGGTTAACAGCAGAATACCTTCAAGAATAATGACCTTTTTCGCTTTCAGGTGCTGCGTTTGCTGAGTGCGGGTGTGCTCAACGTAGCTGTAGACCGGCAGCTCAATGTCCTGCCCGGCTTTTACCGCCTGCAGATGCTGCAACAGCAAATCATGATCCATCGCACTCGGATGGTCATAATTGGTTTTAACCCTCTCTTCCATGGTGAGGTGACTTTGATCTTTGTAATAAGCATCTTCCGGGATAACCCCGATATGCTCGTCACCTACCTGATCACGGATTTCACGATAGAGCGTGCTGGCAATTAAACTTTTACCGGATGCGGAAGCGCCGGCAATGCCTACAATCACGCACTGATGAGACTTGTCAGTCATACTTTTTTAAGACCTGATAACTGGAGCCTGCCACTGGTCACACATTACGCGGGCAGCGGACGGGCCGAAATGGAGAGGGTGTGTTCGCGCTAAGTATAGGGATTTCGGCCTTTTGATGCCAGAAAAATGGCACCGGCGTCTTTTCAGACTTTCTCCTTTGGACGCCACTCATTTCACCGATAAACTAGCAGCACACCATATTATAAAAAAATGGCCTGTGCGGCACGCTGTTGTCTGAACGCGTGTCGTTAACATGACGACCAAATGATGCATCAGGAGTGGTATGCACTGGAAGACTTTGACCTATTTTGGCGACAGCATGCTGTTGATTCCGACAGCGGTGATTATTGCGCTGATTTTGCCGTGGAAAAGTGATAACCGCCTTACGGTCTTTTACTGGATTGTGGCCTTTGGCCTGGCTGGCCTGACAGTCAGCATCTCAAAGATTCTGTTTCTCGGGTTTGGCATCGGCAGTGCCCGCTTTAATTTTACCGGCTTCAGCGGTCACAGCGCGATGTCCGCTACCCTGTGGCCGGTGATGCTGTGGCTGATTTCAGGACGCTGGTCAGCAAAATGGCGCATTGCGGCGATTGGCGTGGGTTACCTGATTCCTCTGATGGTTGGGTTCTCGCGTCTGGTCATCCACGCCCACTCGAAAAGTGAGGTTGCCACTGGTCTGCTGCTGGGCTTCACGTTGAGTACCGCGTTTCTGATCTCTCAGCGCCGCACCGCGCTCAAAGGCTTTAGCTGGCCACAGATCGGTGCTGCACTGTTAGTGCCGTTTCTATTAATGGGTCATGGCCGTGTCGCCACGACGCAACAGTTTCTGGAACGCTTCTCTGCCAGCCTCGCGGGGCTGGAGAAGCCCTATACCCGCGCCGATCTTTTCCGCCAGTAATCAATACGCTGGTCATCAATTTCTCTGTGCCCGTCAATTCACCGAATAACGGGCAATATTGATTTCACCCCTTTTTTCTTTGCCGAATGTGCTAGCATGCAGTCAGAGAATGACTGGTGCCTGATTCGCCGTAGCGGAGCGTTGCACCCTGACGGAAGTCCGCATGACGATAGAGATCCTGTCCCCGCAAAATAGCACGCCAAACTGCTGGCTTTCGGCGCTGTTCCTTGGCTGTATAGTGTTTGTCCTGACACTGTTCTGTCTTGAACTGATCGTGGTCAGCGGGAAAATCTCCCCGCTCTGGTTCCCGACGACATTAATGACTGTGGTGGTTTTCCGCTGTCCGTCACGTCAGCTACCCCTGCTGCTGACTGCCTGTGTGCTGGGCACCGCCGCAGCCAACGCCATCATCATCGGACCCGCCTTTTCAAACATTAAATTCGCGCTGTTAAACCTTATTCAGGCCAGTGTGGGTGGCATGCTGCTGCGCGCGCTGCTGGATCGGCGCGCGCCACTGAACTCTCTGCATGACTGGGCCCGGATGGTGTTATCGGTGGGTATCGTGACACCGGTTCTGGGCGGACTGCTGGCGCTATGGACGCTGCAGGTCAGCGGCCACGCTTCGTTTCCCTTCTTTTATACATGGGTGATCTCAGAAATCATCGGCATGCTGGTGTTAGGCCCGATGCTGCTGCTGCTGCCCTGGCCGCTGCGACGGGCCCAGTTCAGCGAGCTGGGCAGGCAGTTGCCAGAAACGTTGATGACGCTGCTCCTGACCCTGGGTGCCAGTTATCTGTCGCTGCGTTTTCTGCCCTGGCCCTTTACCTTTATCGTCGTAATCCTGTTCTGGTGCGCGGTGCGCCTGCCCAAGCTGCAGGCGTTTGTGCTGTTTTTCATCAACGCCAGTTTTATCTCGATGCTGCTGGCTTTGGATGCGGTCAGCGTAGTAAACAACAACAGCGCGCTGGGCCCGGTCTCCAGCTGGTTACCTTTCCTTCTGGTGTTGATCCCCAGCCACATTATGTCGCTGGTGATGGATGCGTTCCGGCGTGAAAAACTCCACATCACCGACAGCGAAACCCGCTTCCGTCACGCCATGGAATACTCTGCAATCGGTATGGCGCTGGTGGCGCCTCAGGGTAAATGGCTGCAGGTTAACCGCTCGCTGTGCGATATCCTTGGCTATCCGGCCGAAGAGCTCAAACGCCTGACATTCCAGCAAATTACGCATCCCGATGATCTGAGCCTTGATCTGCAACATGCCAGCCGATTGCTGGAAGGTGAGATTGATACGTACACGTTTGAGAAGCGCTATTTTCGTAAAGATGGTGAGATTGTCTGGGCACGCCTCACGGTATCGCTGGTGCGCGATGGCAGCCAGGAACCGCTCTATTTTATCGCGCAAATTATTGATATCTCTGAGCTGAAGCAGAGTGAGCAGGTGAATCGCCGGCTGATGGAGCGCATCACGCTGGCCAACGAAGCCGGTGGCATTGGCGTGTGGGAGTGGAACCTGCTGACCGGTGAAATGTTATGGGACAAGCGCATGTATGCCCTGTTTGGTCTCGCCTCTCATGAGTCGCCCAGCTATGACCTCTGGATCCATCTGCTGCATACCGCAGATCGGGAGTATGCTGCGCTGACGGTGCAACAGGCGATTGAGCTGCGCAGTGCTTTTCACATGGAGTATCGCGTGGTTAATGCCGAGGGCCAGCGCTGGGTGCGCACCCAGGCAAACCGTTTACTGAGTAAAGAGGGCCGCATTGAGCGCATGCTGGGGATCTGCCAGGACATCACCCCGCTTCGTAATCTGAACGAAGCGCTGTTTCAGGAGAAAGAGCGCATGGCGATAACCCTGGACTCAATCGGTGAAGCGGTTATCAGCACGGACAAAGAGATGCGTGTCGCCTTTATGAATCCGGTGGCGGAGAAGATGAGTGGCTTGTCACAGGAGCAGGCTGCCGGGCAGCCGCTCAGTGAGCTGCTGCACATAACTCAGGGACGTAACGGCCCGAAAGTGGAGAATCTGCTGTTGTGCCAGTTGCCACCGGAAAAAATCACCCCCAGTCTGGCTGAAGATCTGGTGCTCCACACCCCGGATGGCGGCCACATCGATATTCATTACAGCATCACGCCACTGCGTTCAGAAGCGGGCGTGGAACAGGGTGCCGTCATGGTTATTCAGGATGTGAGTGAATCACGTAAACTGATGAAGCGCCTGAGTTACAGCGCCCTCCACGACACCCTGACCCGCCTGCCTAACCGCGCCAGCTTTGAGCTTCAGCTTAAACGTCTGCTGTTTGATGCCGCTGAACATCAGCATCAGCATGTGCTGGTGTTTATCGACCTGGATAAGTTTAAAGCGGTCAATGACACCGCAGGGCATGCCGCAGGCGATGCATTGCTGCGCGAGCTCTCCGATCTGATGCAGCACCATCTGCGCAGCAGCGACTTCCTGGCCCGACTGGGCGGCGATGAGTTTGCGCTTCTGATGCCTGATTGCGATGTGGGTCAGGCACATGACGTGGTGCAGCGCATCGTCGCTGCGGTCAACGATTACCGCTTCCAGTGGCTGGGTCGCCTCTATCATGTGGGCGCCAGTGCGGGCGTGACACAAATTTCAGCAGAAAACTGTCAGAGCAGCGACGTCCTTTCTCAGGCGGATATCGCCTGTTACAACGCCAAACGCAGTGGGCGTGGACGACTGATGATTTATGAGCAGCATAGCTTACCGCTGCCGGGTAACCATCAGGGAATGGATGCCGCGATGATTGATGCGCTGCAGATTGAACTGCCCGCCTGGCCTGTTGCGCCACCCAAAACCCCGCAGGCCGCCTTTATCTGGCTGCTTGATGTACAGCTGTTAACCGCAGATGGATTACTGCTGGATGAGACGTTGCTGCGCAATAACCTGCACGATGAGACGCTGCGACGTCGTCTCGATAACAATATTCTTGCGGTTTTTTTCCGCCACGACGTGGAAAAGGTCAATCAGAAAGGCATTCCGGTGATTTTGCCGCTTGATGCCGGGATACTCAGTGATGCCGCCTTTGTGGAGCAACTCTGTCAGCGCTTTGTCGCGGCCGGTCTCTCTGAAAGCCACTGTGGTTTCGCTTTCCCTGCGGCCAGCGTGTTGAGCAAAGGCGATCAGCTCTATTCCGCACTGCTGCAACTGCGGCAGTGTGGCTGCCGTATCGTATTGCAGCATTTTGGCCGAAATCTGGACGCGTTTACTCTGCTGAGTAACGAGGTAGTTGATTACCTGGTACTGGCACCTGAACTGGTTGCTAACGTTCACAATAATCTGATGGATGAGATGCTGCTGACCATTATTCAGGGCCAGGCAACGCAGCGTAACATCGCGGTGCTGGCCGGTCCGGTTTCGGTCCCTGCTGTGCTCAGCACGCTGGCTACCCTTGATGTGGATGGCGTCTGGGGCAGTGCCGTGGCCGAGCGGCAGCCATTACGCGCACTGGCCGAAGATCGAATCTTCGCTATCCGTTAATTCCAGCGCGACCTGCTTGCTACACTGATGAAGCTGCGCTAAAGTCGCCCCCTTTTTTCCGGCATGGGGGCGAAAATGTTCATAGGATTCGATTACGGTACGGCTAACTGCTCAATTGCAGTCAGCGAAAATGGCACGCCACGTCTGTTAACGCTGGAAAATGATCAGCGCCTGCTACCGTCGATGATCTGTGCGCCTACCCGCGAGTCGATCAGCGAATGGCTCTATCGCCATCATCAGGTGGCAACACCTGATAGCGAAACCACCGCGTTGTTGCAGCGCGCCCTGCGTTATAACCGCGAAGAAGATATTGAGGTTCAGCCCAACAGTGTGCAGTTTGGCCTTACCGCGCTGCAGCACTATATGGTCGATCCCGAAGATGTCTGGTTCGTTAAATCCCCCAAATCCTTTCTCGGTGCCACTGGCCTGAAGCCGCAGCAGATTGCTCTGTTTGAAGATCTGGTCTGCGCCATGATGCTGCACATCCGCCAAAAGGGCGAAAGCCAGCTTGATCACGCTATCGATCAGGCTGTGATCGGGCGTCCGGTCAACTTCCAGGGATTGGGCAGTGAAGAGTCTAACCAGCAGGCTGAAGGCATTCTGCTTCGCGCAGCACACCGTGCCGGTTTCCGCGACGTGGAGTTTCAGTTTGAACCGGTGGCAGCCGGACTCGATTTCGAAGCCACACTCAAACAGGAAACAACCGTGCTGGTTGTGGATATCGGCGGCGGAACCACCGACTGCTCAATGTTGCTGATGGGGCCAAAGTGGCGTGATAAGGCCGACCGCCGCGAAAGCCTGTTGGGCCATAGCGGTTGCCGCGTTGGCGGTAACGACCTGGATATCATGCTGACGTTTAAGACCCTGATGCCGCTACTTGGCCTGGGTGGTAATACCCAGAAAGGCACCGCCTTGCCAGCCCTGCCGTGGTGGAACGCCATCGCGATAAATGATGTGCCGGCACAGAGCGACTTCTACAGTCCGGCCTGCGGAAAGTGGCTGCGGGATTTAGTGCGGGATGCTGAACAGGGTGATGTGGTGGCTCGACTGCTGAAAGTCTGGCAGCAGAAGCTGAGTTATCGCCTGGTGCGGGCAGCGGAAGAGAGCAAGATTGCGCTGTCAGCTAATCCGGCACATACCGCCTCTCTCGACTTTATTGCCGCGGCATTAGAGACAGAAATTGGTGTGGAGCAGCTGCAGGACGCCATCAGTCAGCCGCTGGAGAAAATTCTGGAGCAGGTGCAGCTGGCCTTAGCCACCAGCCAGATTAAACCGGATGTCATCTACCTGACCGGCGGCAGTGCGCGTTCACCGTTACTGCGCGCGGCACTGCAGCAGACGCTGCCGGATACGCCGATTGCGGGCGGCGATGATTTCGCCTCCGTCACCGCCGGGCTGGCCCGCTGGGCAGAAGTGATGTTCCGTTAATGCGGCGCATCGATGTAAAAACGGCTCCTCGCTTTTCCGTACAGACAGCTCAAAATATTAAAGCGATGGGAGCATACGCCTGTAGCAAAGCATCGCGGGCCACGGATGGCCCGCGCTGAGCCTGCCAGGGATGGCGTCTTTTGCGTCTTTGCGGAAGGCGTATGCTCCCTGAGCCCAGGCACGATCTCGAGCCCAACGGTTTTACTTGTAACGTTTTTTTCCCGTGATCAGAAGGCAATATTGGCGCTGATACCGCCGATAAACGCATCCTTCACTTCGCTTACCGCGCCTGGCGCCACCACATACTGCAGGTTTGGTCGCAGTGACATCCAGTTCGTCACTTTGGCGTTGTAATAAACCTCATAGTTGTACTCTGAACCTTCCTGAATCGGCAGATAAGTCGGGCTGTCAAAGCGGCTCTCGCCATTCGCCTGATTCTGCTGACGCAGAGCGCGGGTGTAGTCGCTGTTCACATGAATACGCGACGCGCCCACGCCGATCTCATCCTGAGGACGGGCATCAAACGTTCCTGTCCAGGTAAACGCGATAGACTGGTAGTTATCGGTCTTCGAGGTCTTGTGATCGTTCATCACCGCCTGAACCCGCACGCCCAGACCACGATTCACATCGCCATCCTGCGCGGTCAGCTGTTGCTGTAACAGCAGATAGCCGCCATAGGCATGCGCCTGATCCTGATAGCCGCCATTGCGCCAGCTGCCATAAACATCGCCATCCACCGACGAATAGTAATAACCGATGCGGTAGTTACCCGGTAATTTCTCCGGCCCGAACGTCGGTTTCCAGCCCAGTTCCACCGGCACCAGATTGCCCTCGGAATTGCTGGTATCCAGACGGAAGCCATCTCCGCGATCATAGTTAGCTCGGTTCTGATTGTAGAAACCAACCTGGAAGAAGACCTCCGGGGTGATATTGAACTTAATCCGACCGCCCCACTGCGATACCGGCCAGTTGAACCAGCGGTCGCCGCGCCAGTTACCTGCCTGTCCGCTGCCCAGTGCCAGGTTCTGGAACAGGTTGCCATCGAAATTATCGAAGTCTTCACCCACCGTCACGCGTCCGGCTTTCAGATCGACCACATCGTTAAACAATCCTTTGCGTAACCAGAACTGTGTCAGACGCCAGGTCTGGCCGCGACCATACACCTCCTGCACGGAGGAGAGCATCCCGGTGCGTTGATCCGCGACCTGCTCAGAAACATTCTGTCCGTTACGATTCGTCACGGTCATCTGAAATTCGGCATCCTGCCAGTCCAGCAGCTTTTGCAGGTCGAAATTGGTACCGAACGTCCACTGGTCGCTGTAGCGCATGGTGGTGTTGGTATTTGCGCCACCCCCTAAATTTGCGGCGCTCTCCATGGTGTAGTTGACGTCAAACTTGATGCCGTCATCCTGCAATTGCGTTCGGTAGCCGCCCCAGTCACCAAACATCCATTCGGAGTCCGGACTCAGCGCGTCAGCAGCCATGGCTTGTGAAGAAAAAATGGCCAGGATCAGGGTGCCCGTTGCCATACTGGCAGCGGAAAAGGTGGGTGCTTTTCTGTTTTTCATCTAGTTTATTCTTATGTGAGTTACGGGAAGTGACGCGCAGAGGATAGTGCTGGGTAAACGCTGTTTTTTATAAATACGTGCGCATAATTTCCCGTAACATCCGTTTATTAATGCAAGTGTGATCGGGATCTCTGATTGATTATTCTTTGGTCGGGCTTACTTCCTGCACAGCCATACCGTAAAAAGGGGCGCTGGCGCCCCTGAAGTTAACGGCTCACCTGGTTCAGTTGCGCGATCTGCGCGGGGGTCAGCGTCAGTTGCATCGCACCAGCCAGATCGTCGAGTTGTTTAATCGACGTCGCACTGACAATCGGGGCGGTGATGCCAGGACGGGCAATCAGCCATGCCAGTGCCACCTGAGCTGGCGTCGCCTGATGGGCTTCACTGATGGCATCCAGCGCATCCAGGATCCGCAGACCGCGCGGGTTAAGGTATTTCTCCACCACGCCCTGCCCGCGTGCGCTTTTACCGGCATCTGCTGCATCACGATATTTGCCACTGAGAAAACCGCTGGCAAGCGAGTAGTAGTTGATCACGCCTAAACCCTGCGCCATGACAACGGGCTCCAGTTCCGACTCATAAGGCTGGCGGTCAAACAGGTTATATTGCGGTTGCAGCGTTTCATAACGCGCCAGCCCCTGCGATTCACTCACCTTCAACGCCTCCTGCAGACGCGCTGCGCTGTAATTGGAGGCACCAATGGCGCGCACTTTACCTTCACGGATCAGGCTGTCAAAGGTGCTCAGCGTTTCCGTCAGCGGCGTATCCTGATCGTCGCGGTGTGCCTGATAGAGATCGATATAGTCAGTCTGTAAGCGGCGAAGTGAATCTTCGACTGCCTGACGGATATATTGCGGCTTCAGCCCGGTCTTCTCAGGCGACATTTCCATGCCAACTTTGGTTGCCAGCACGATCTGGTCACGTTTTCCGCTTTTCTTCAGCCACTCTCCAATAATGGTTTCGGATTCACCGCCTTTATTGCCTGGCGCCCAGCGGGAGTAGACATCGGCGGTATCGATGAACCACAGCCCTCGTTCAACCAGCCCATCCAGTAGAGAAAACGAGGTGGGTTGATCCACCGTCCAGCCAAACACATTGCCGCCAAACGTCAGTAACGGCACCGTAATCCCACTGTCACCCAACTGCCGGGTTTGATTCTGACTCATTATCTGCTCCTTAATTTGCCTGACAAACTGCCTGTTTCTCAGCATAGCAAAGTGTTTTCACGCCTTTATGACGATTGTGCTGCGATTAATGTAATAACAGGCATAATTACCCGGCCCTGACAGATATCCTTATTTCCTTCAAATTTTGCCTGTCAGAGGCGACTACACTCTGTCGTTTGCAGGCTACCCATTTGATGCCTGCGCCTGGGACTACGTCACTGCTGGAGAGCATCAACAATCATGAGCACCCGACACCCTGTTATGAAGAAAACACTGATCGCACTGGCCCTGATTGCTGTGGCCGCTGGCGGCTACTATGCCTGGCAGCGCACTGCCCAGCCACAGAGCAGCAGCCAGACGGACTCGCCCGGGCCTCGAGGTGGTAAGGGCAGCGGTGACGGCGCTCGTCGGCCACTCGCCCCTGTTCAGGCAGCGACGGCTACCAGCCAGAGCGTGCCGCAATACCTTAGCGGATTGGGTACCGTCACGGCGGCTAACACGGCCACGGTGCGCAGCCGGGTCAATGGCGATCTGCTGGCGATCCACTTTACCGAAGGCCAGCAGGTCAACGCGGGCGATCTGCTGGCAGAAGTCGACCCACGTCCTTACCAGGTGGCGTTAACCCAGGCTCAGGGCCAGCTGGCGAAAGATCAGGCGACGCTGGCCAATGCCCGTCGCGACCTGGCGCGCTTCGAGAAGCTGGCAAAAACGTCGCTGGTATCGCAGCAGGAGCTGGATACCCAGCGCTCACTGGTGAATGAAACGTTGGGCACCCTGAAAGCGGATGAGGGAAGCGTCGCCAGCGCGCAGCTCAATCTGACCTACAGCAAAATCACTGCACCGATTGCCGGCCGTGTCGGCCTGAAACAGGTGGATGTCGGCAACTACGTCACCAGTGGCGACACCACCGGTATCGTCGTGATCACCCAGACGCACCCGATTGATGTGGTCTTTACCCTGGCGGAGAACAGCATCAGTTCCATTCTCAAGGCACAGAAAAGCGGCCAGCCGCTGCTGGTGGAGGCCTGGGATCGCAGTAATGAGAATTTAATCGCCAGCGGCAAACTGCTGAGCCTTGATAACCAGATTGATGTGACGACCGGCACCATAAAAATCAAAGCGCGGTTTGATAATCAGGATGACGCCCTCTTCCCTAATCAGTTCGTCAATGTTCGGCTCAAGGTCAACACCTTGCAGAATGCCGTTGTGATTCCGCCTGCCGCATTACAGATGGGCAACGAAGGCCACTTTGTCTGGGTGGTCAACAGTGACAACAAGGTCAGCAAGAAAAGCGTGATTGCCGGCCTGCAGGATAGCCAGAAAGTGGTGGTCAGCGCCGGTCTGGAAGCCGGTGAACGGGTCGTGACCGATGGTCTGGATCGTCTGACCGAAGGCGCGAAAGTCGAGGTGGTCGCGCCGCAGAGCAACGCACCGCGCGCCACCCGCGCCGCCCTGCCGTCAAAAGGAGAGCGTGAGTAATGCAGGTCATGCCTCCCGATCACAGTGGCGGGCCGTCACGCCAGTTTATTCTGCGTCCGGTCGCCACCACGCTGTTGATGATTGCGATTTTGCTGGCCGGAGTGCTGGGCTACCGGTTCCTGCCGGTCTCGGCACTGCCGGAAGTCGATTATCCGACCATCCAGGTGGTTACGCTTTATCCTGGTGCCAGCCCGGATGTGGTCACCTCCTCCATTACCGCCCCACTAGAGCGTCAGTTTGGTCAGATGTCGGGGCTGAAACAGATGGCATCGCAAAGCTCCGGCGGTGCCTCGGTGGTAACACTGCAGTTTCAGCTGACGCTGCCGCTGGATGTGGCCGAGCAGGAGGTGCAGGCGGCCATTAACTCCGCCACTAATCTGTTGCCCAACGACCTGCCCAATCCACCGGTCTACAGCAAAGTAAACCCTGCCGATCCGCCCATCATGACGCTGGCCGTCACGACGCGCAGCATGCCGCTGACGCAGGTGCAGGACATGGTGGAAACGCGGGTCGCGCAGAAAATTTCGCAGGTCAGCGGTGTCGGCCTGGTCACACTGTCAGGCGGTCAGCGCCCGGCAGTGCGGGTAAAAATGAATGCGCAGGCGCTGGCGGCGCTGGGTCTGACCAGTGAAACGGTGCGAACCGCCATCAGCAATGCCAACGTTAACTCCGCCAAAGGCAGCCTGGATGGTCCGACGCGTTCTATTACCCTGTCAGCCAATGACCAGATGAAATCCGCGGAAGATTATCGCCAGCTGATTATCAGCTACAAAAATGGCGCGCCGGTGCGTCTTGGTGACGTGGCGACCATTGAACAGGGAGCAGAAAACAGCTGGCTTGGCGCCTGGGCCAATCGCGATGCGGCGATTGTGCTTAATGTCCAGCGTCAGCCTGGCGCTAATATTATCGCCACTGCAGATAATATCCGTGCCATGTTGCCCGCCCTGACCGAAACGCTGCCCAAATCGGTAGAGGTGAAACTGCTCACCGACCGCACCACCAATATTCGCGCGTCGGTAAACGACACGCAGTTTGAGCTGATACTGGCGATGGCGCTGGTGGTGATGATTATCTATCTGTTCCTGCGTAACGTGCCCGCCACGCTGATTCCGGCGGTGGCGGTGCCGCTGTCGCTGATCGGCACCTTTGCGGCGATGTACTTCCTCGGTTTTTCCATTAATAACCTGACGCTGATGGCGCTGACCATTGCCACGGGTTTTGTGGTCGATGATGCCATTGTGGTGATTGAGAACATCTCGCGCTATATCGAAAAAGGGGAAAAGCCGCTTACCGCCGCGCTGAAAGGTGCCGGTGAGATCGGCTTTACCATTATCTCCCTGACCTTCTCGCTGATTGCGGTACTGATTCCACTACTGTTTATGGGCGACGTAATTGGCCGTCTGTTCCGCGAATTTGCCGTAACACTGGCCGTAGCGATTCTGATTTCCGCAGTAGTGTCACTCACCCTGACGCCGATGATGTGCGCCCGGATGCTGAGCGCAGAGTCGCTGCGTAAACAGAACCGCTTTTCACGGGCCAGCGAGGCGATGTTTGATCGTATCGTGGCCGCCTATGGCCGTGGCCTGAAACGGGTGCTGAATCACCCCTGGCTGACATTGTCGGTCGCGCTTGGCACCCTTGTGCTGACGCTGCTGCTGTGGATGGTGATCCCGAAAGGCTTTTTCCCGCAGCAGGACAACAGCATTATTCAGGGTACGCTGCAGGCACCGCAGTCGGTCTCCTACGCCAGCATGGCAGAGCGCACCCGCGACGTTGCCTCCATCATCATGAAAGATCCGGCGGTTGAGAGCATGACCTCGTTCGTCGGCGTCGATGGCACCAATGCCTCACTGAACAGCGCGCGACTGCAGATTAACCTTAAACCTCTGGATCAACGCGACGACCGCATTCCGGCTATTCAGCAACGCCTGCAACAACAGGTCAGTCAGCTGCCGGGCGTGCAGCTCTGGCTGCAGGCGGTGCAGGATCTCACCATCGATACCCAGGCGAGCCGCACGCCGTACCAGTTCACGCTGCAGTCCGGCTCCCTGTCGTCGCTCAGCACCTGGGTGCCGGCCCTGCTGACCCGGCTCAGTACCCTGCCACAGCTGCGTGACGTCAGCAGTGACTGGCAGGATCAGGGGCTGGAAGCTTATGTCAACGTTGACCGCGACAGCGCCAGCCGCCTCGGTATCAGCATGGCCGATGTCGATAACGCGCTGTACAACGCGTTTGGGCAGCGACTCATCTCCACCATCTATACCCAGGCAAATCAGTATCGTGTGGTGCTGGAGCAGGATAATAACGCCACACCGGGGCTGGAGAGCCTGGAGGCAATTCGCCTTAACAGCAGTGATGGCGGCAGCGTTCCGCTGAGCGCCATCGCCCGTATTGAACAGCGTCACACGCCGCTCAGCATTAACCATCTGGACCAGTTCCCGTCGGCGACCTTCTCCTTCAACGTGGCTGATGGCTATTCGCTGGAAGATGCGGTGAAGGCGGTGTCGCAGGCGGAAGCGCAGCTGGGCATGCCCGCGGAGCTGATGACCCAATTCCAGGGCAGTACGCTGGCGTTTGAGGCGGCGCTCAGCAGCACCGTCTGGCTGATTGTGGCAGCCATCGTGGCGATGTACATCGTGCTGGGCGTGCTCTATGAAAGCTTTATTCACCCGATTACGATTCTCTCAACACTGCCCACTGCCGGTGTCGGCGCGCTGCTGGCGCTGATGCTCAGCGGCAATGAGCTGGATATCGTGGCAATTATCGGCATCATCCTGTTGATCGGCATCGTGAAAAAGAACGCCATCATGATGATCGACTTTGCGCTGGCAGCCGAACGTGAACAGGGCATGAAGCCGGTAGATGCCATCTATCAGGCCTGTCTGTTGCGCTTCCGTCCGATTCTGATGACCACACTGGCAGCCCTTCTCGGTGCGCTGCCGCTGATGCTCAGCACCGGCGTCGGTGCCGAATTGCGTCATCCGCTGGGAATCGCCATGGTCGGTGGCCTGATTCTGAGTCAGGTACTGACGCTGTTCACCACACCGGTGATCTATCTGCTGTTTGACCGCCTGGCGCATGCTACCCGCCGACGCTTTGGCCGTACGGAGGCCGCAGAGTGAAGTTTTTTGCCCTCTTCATCCATCGGCCCGTCGCCACGACCCTGCTGACACTGGCCATCGCCCTGGCCGGGATGCTGGGCTTCCGTCTGCTGCCGGTGGCACCGCTGCCGCAGGTCGATTTTCCAGTCATCGTCATCTCGGCCTCGCTGCCGGGCGCCTCACCGGAAATCATGGCATCGTCGGTGGCGACACCGCTGGAACGCTCGCTGGGACGCATCGCGGGGGTCAGTGAAATGACCTCCACCAGTTCGCTGGGTAGCACCCGCATCATTCTGGTGTTTGATTTTGATCGCGACATTAACGGCGCGGCGCGCGACGTGCAGGCCGCCATTAACGCCGCGCAAAGCCTGCTGCCCACCGGCATGCCGTCGCGTCCCACCTACCGGAAAGTTAACCCTTCTGATGCGCCGATCATGATCATGACGCTGACCTCAGATACCTACAATCCGGGTCAGCTTTATGACTACGCCTCCACCCAGCTGGCGCAGAAGCTGTCACAGATTGAAGGCGTGGGCGATGTCACCGTGGGCGGCAGTTCGCTGCCTGCGGTGCGCGTGGCGCTGAATCCCCAGGCACTGTTTAACCAGGGCGTATCGCTGGATGCGGTGCGCACCGCTATCTCCAATGCCAATCAGCGACGACCGCAGGGCGCACTGGATGACGGTCAGCAGCGCTGGCAACTGCGAACCAATGACGCGCTGCAGACTGCCCGGGAGTATCAGCCGCTGGTGGTGCATTACAACAACGGCGCGGCGGTCAGGCTGTCGGATGTGGCGACGGTAGAGGACTCGGTTCAGGACGTGCGCAACGCCGGGATGTCACGCGGTAAACCTGCGGTTCTGCTGCTGATCCGCAAAACGCCTGAAGCGAACGTCATTGATACGGTCGATCGGATTCGCGCTGAAATGCCGCTGCTGCATGAGGTGATCCCTGCTGCCATCGATCTCGAGATTGCGCAGGATCGCTCGCCCACTATTCGCGCCTCGCTGCATGAAGTGGAGCAGTCGCTGATTATCGCCGTGGCGCTGGTGATTCTGGTGGTGTTTGTTTTCCTGCGCTCGGGCCGCGCCACGCTGATCCCGGCCGTTGCCGTGCCGGTTTCGCTAATCGGCACGTTTGCCGCGATGTACCTGTGCGGCTTCAGCCTGAATAATCTGTCACTGATGGCGCTGACCATTGCTACCGGTTTTGTGGTGGACGATGCGATTGTGGTGCTGGAGAACATTGCCCGTCACGTGGAAGCCGGCATGAAGCCGCTGGCTGCCGCGCTAAAAGGGGTGCGGGAAGTCGGCTTTACCGTGCTGTCGATGAGCCTGTCGCTGATTGCGGTGTTCCTGCCGCTGCTGATGATTGGCGGGCTGATTGGCCGCTTCTTCTCTGAGTTTTCCATTACGCTGTCGGTGTCGATTCTTATCTCGCTGTTTATCTCGGTCACGCTGACGCCGGTGATGTGCGCTTATCTGCTGAAGCCGCACGCGCCGCGCAGCCAGCCACGTCAGCGCGGGGTGGGCCGGCTACTGATGGCGATTCAGCAAGGCTACGGTCGGTCGCTTAACGTGGTGCTGAACCATGCACGCTGGGTGCTGCTGCTGTTTTTCGCCACCATCGCCCTGACAGGCTGGTTATTCGTTCATATCCCGAAAACCTTTATGCCGGAACAGGATACCGGGCGACTCTCCGGCTTTATCTCTGCCGACCAGAGCATTTCCTTTCAGGCGATGCGCAGCAAGCTGCAGGATTTTATGGAGATTGTCGGGGCCGATCCGGCGGTGGACAGCGTGGTGGGCTTTACCGGTGGGATGCGGACCAACAGCGGCTCGATGTTTATCTCGCTGAAGCCGCTGTCGGAGCGTAAAGAGAGTGCCCTTGAAATAATCGCCCGGCTGCGCACTAAGCTGGCGAAAGAGCCGGGGGCGAATCTCTATCTGAATGCGGTGCAGGATCTGCGCGCAGGGGGGCGGGAATCGAATGCTGCTTATCAATATTCATTGCTGTCGGACGATCTCGGCGCACTGCGGACGTGGGAGCCGAAAATCCGCGAGGCGTTCTCCGCGCTGCCGCAGCTGGCGGACGTGAACTCCGATCAGCAGGATAAAGGCAGCGAAATGGCGCTGACCTACGATCGTGAAAGCATGGCCCGGCTTGGCATTGATGTCTCTCAGGCCAATGCCCTGCTGAATAACGCTTTTGGTCAGCGTCAGATTTCCACTATCTATCAGCCGCTTAATCAGTACAAAGTGGTGATGGAGGTCGATCCGCGCTACACCCAGGATATCAGCGCCCTTTCACAGATGTTTGTGATAAATAGCGACGGTAAAGCCATCCCGCTGTCGTGGTTCGCCCACTGGCAGCCGGCGAATGCGCCGCTGTCGGTGAACCATGAAGGGCTGTCAGCCGCCTCGACGATCTCTTTTAACCTGCCAGAGGGTGTGTCGCTGTCACAGGCATCGGAAGCAATTGAACGGACCATGACCGCGATTGGTGTGCCCTCCAGCGTGCGCGGCAGTTTTGCCGGTACGGCGCAGGTGTTTCAGCAGTCGCAAAGCAGCCAGCTCTGGCTGATGCTGGCAGCCATTGCGGCGGTCTATATCGTGCTGGGCATCCTCTACGAAAGCTATGTGCATCCGCTGACGATTCTCTCTACCCTGCCCTCGGCGGGTGTCGGGGCGTTGCTGGCGCTGGAACTGTTCGATACGCCCTTTAGCCTGATTGCGCTGATCGGTATTCTGCTGCTGATTGGCATCGTGAAAAAGAACGCCATCATGATGGTCGATTTTGCGCTGGAGGCCGAGCGTAACGGCCAGCTGAGTGCGCGAGAGGCGATTTTCCAGGCATGCCTGCTGCGCTTCCGGCCAATTATGATGACCACACTGGCGGCATTGTTTGGCGCGCTGCCACTGGTGCTGAGCAGCGGCGACGGTGCCGAACTACGTCAACCGCTGGGAATTACCATTGCAGGCGGGCTGGTGATGAGCCAGCTGCTGACACTCTACACCACGCCGGTGGTCTATCTGATGATGGATAAATTGCGGCGCAAAAAGCGTCCGCTGACCGCCGCCGCGCAATAGCCGTAATGAGTGTGTCGGCAGGCACGGCGCGTGATGCTTTTATCGGGGGGATCGATGACTACGCAAAGCACAAACGTCCGCTGGCAACTGTGGATCGTTGCCATCGGCTTCTTTATGCAGACGCTGGATACCACCATCGTCAATACCGCGATCCCATCGATGGCGCACGATCTGGGAGTCAGTCCGCTGCACATGCACTCGGTGATCGTCTATTACGTGCTGACGGTGGCGGTGATGCTGCCGGTCAGTGGCTGGCTGGCGGATCGTTTTGGCGTGCGCAACGTTTTCTTCTGCGCGATTCTGCTGTTCAGTATCGGCTCGCTGCTGTGCGCCATGTCCGGCACGCTGGATCAGCTGGTGCTGTCGCGCGTGGTTCAGGGGATTGGCGGCGCCATGATGGTCCCCGTGGGTCGTCTGACGGTGATGAAAATCGTGCCGCGCGAGCAATATATGTCCGCCATGACCTTTGTCACCCTGCCCGGCCAGATTGGCCCCCTGCTGGGTCCGGCACTGGGCGGTGTGTTAGTAGAGTACGCCAGCTGGCACTGGATCTTTCTCATCAATATTCCGGTCGGCATCGCCGGCGCTATCGCCACTCTGATGCTGATGCCCAACTACAGCATGCAGACGCGGCGCTTTGATTTCGCCGGGTTTATCCTGCTGGCCGCTGGCATGGCTACCCTGACACTGGCGCTGGATGGCCAGCGCAGCAGTGGTGGCTCACCGCTGTTACTGGGTGCCATGATTCTCGTTGGCCTGTTCTCTCTGCTCTTCTACCTGATACATGCACGCGGCAATGATAATGCGCTGTTCAGCCTGAAACTGTTTGATAACCGCGTTTATGCCATTGGTCTGCTGGGCAGTTTTACCGGCCGCATCGGCAGCGGCATGCTGCCCTTTATGACCCCTATTTTTCTGCAGATTGGCATGGGCTACAGCCCGTTTCACGCCGGTCTGATGATGATTTCAATGGTGCTGGGGAATATGGGGATGAAGCGCATAGTGGTGCGCATCGTCAATCTTTACGGCTACCGCAACGTGCTGGTGATGTCGACGGTGGCGCTGGCGCTGGTGGTCCTGCTGTTCCCCCTGGTGGCGCTCATGGGTTGGGTCTGGCTACTGCCGCTGGTGCTGTTTCTGCAGGGCATGGTCAATGCCATTCGCTTCTCTTCAATGAATACCCTGACGCTGAAGGAGCTGCCCGATGAGCTGGCATCCAGCGGCAACAGCCTGTTGTCGATGATTATGCAGCTGTCGATGAGTATTGGCGTCACCGTCGCCGGGCTGTTGCTGGGCGCATTTGCTCATGAAAACATGGCGAACAGCACCGCGAATCACTCAATGTTTATTTATACCTACCTTTGCATGTCGCTGATTATTCTTCTGCCCGCGCTGGTGTTCTGGCGCGTTCCGCCACAGACGAATGCCAACGTTGATTTGCGACGCCGGAGAGAAAAATGAGAGTTAACCTGCGACTGGGCATCGGTGCCAAACTGTTTATGGCGATTTTCGCTACCTGCATGCTGGTCCTGATCACCATGCACTGGGGCGTTCGGATGAGTTTCGAGCACGGCTTTGTCGACTACATTAAACGCGGCAACGAGCAGCGGTTAAACCTGCTCAGCGATGCCCTCGCCGATCAGTATGAGCAGCACGGCAACTGGGATTTTTTGCGCCATAATGATCGGCTGGTCTTTACCATGCTGCGCTCGCTGGAGCAGAATCCCGACAGCAACAGCCAGCTACCGCCGCACGGCTGGCGGACCCAGTTCTGGATTCTTGACCAGCAGTATAAAGTGCTGGCCGGACCAAAATCGCCGGTGCCACCCGAAGGCACACGACGCAACATCACCACCAGCAACAATAAAGTGGTCGGCTGGGTGATCGGCTCGCCGCCGGAGCGGCTGACGCGCAGCACGGACATTAACTTTGATCAACAGCAGCGGCGCACCAGCTGGATTATCGTGGGGCTTTCAACGCTGCTGGCGGCACTGGCGACCTGGCTGATGGCGCGCGGTCTGCTGGCGCCGGTCAAGCGACTGGTCGACGGCACCCATCATCTGGCGGCCGGTAATTTTGCTACCCGCGTGGAGGTCAGCAGCCGGGATGAGCTGGGCCAGCTGGCCGGTGACTTTAACCTGCTTGCCAGCTCGCTGGAGAAAAACGAGAGCATGCGGCGCGCTTTTATGGCCGACATCTCCCATGAGCTGCGCACGCCGCTGGCGATCCTGCGTGGTGAACTGGAAGCGATGCAGGATGGGGTGCGCAAACTGACGCCGGAAGCGATCGCCTCGCTGCAGAGCGAGGTGGTGGTGCTGACCAAGCTGGTGGACGATCTGCACCAGCTGTCGCTGTCGGATGAGGGTGCCCTTGCCTACCGCAAACAGGCCACCGATCTGGTTCAGTTGCTGGAGGTGACGGCGGGCAGCTTTGCCGAGCGCTATCGCGCACACGGCCTGACGCTGAAACTGAATCTGCCCGAAAACGCCCCGTTCTTTGGCGATCCCGACCGGTTGATGCAGTTATTCACCAACCTTCTTGAGAACAGCCTGCGCTACACCGACAGCGGTGGCCGCGTAGAAGTGACGCTGAAGTATGAAGCGCCCCACTGGTGCATCGATTTTGATGACAGCGCACCTGGCGTGGATAAAGAACATCAGGTGCAGATTTTTGAGCGTTTCTTCCGCACCGAAGGCTCGCGCAACCGCGCCAGCGGCGGCTCGGGTCTGGGACTGGCCATCTGTAAAAATATCGCTGATGCACATGGTGGCGATATTCATGCGTCGCACTCTGATTTAGGTGGACTGAAAATCGCGCTACACTTGCGCTATGTTCCCCTTGTGTAAACGCATATGAGCCAGGAAAACCACGACCCGCTGATTCTGGTGGTCGAAGATGAGCCGAAACTGGCGCAGCTGATGATCGATTATCTGCACGCCTCAAATTACCGTACCCATCACATCGCCGACGGCAACGCGGTGCTGGAGTATGTGCGTCAGACGCCACCCGATCTGATGCTGCTGGATTTAATGCTGCCTGGCACCGATGGCTTAACGCTTTGCCGTGAAATCCGCCGTCATTCCGAGCTGCCGATTATTATGGTTACCGCGCGTACCGAGGAGATCGATCGGCTGCTGGGATTAGAGCTGGGCGCGGATGACTACATCTGCAAACCCTTCAGTCCGCGTGAAGTGGTGGCACGGGTCAAAACGATTCTGCGCCGGGTCAGGCGTTCAGCGGAAGAGCCGCAAAGCGCCTCGTTGCTGCGGGTCGACGAAAGCCGCTTCTTCGCCAGCTGGCGCGAAAAGCCACTGGATCTAACTCCGGCGGAATTCCGCCTGCTGAAAACGTTGTCGCTGGAACCGGGCAAGGTCTTTTCACGTGAACAGCTGCTCAACCATCTTTATGATGACTACCGCGTGGTCACGGATCGCACCATCGACAGCCATATCAAGAATCTGCGGCGGAAGCTGGAGAACCTCGACAGTGAGCAACCTTTTATCCGCGCCGTTTACGGGATGGGCTATCGCTGGGAAGCCGATGCCTGTCATTTGATCTAGTTTGATCCCGATCAATTTACTTCCCTTTTCTCACTGCCTACAATTCCGCACCCTTTGCAGGGCTTAATGGTCCTGCACCTGTCGCCTGAAGCGACATACTGACCTGACATCAGTGAGAAGATCATGAAACCCGAACTGCTTTCCCCTGCTGGCACGCTAAAAAACATGCGTTACGCCTTTGCTTATGGGGCCGATGCCGTCTATGCCGGCCAGCCGCGCTATAGCCTGCGGGTGCGCAATAACGAATTTACTCACGAAAATCTTGCGCTGGGCATCAATGAAGCGCACGCGCTGGGCAAAAAATTCTATGTGGTGGTGAACATTGCACCGCATAACGCCAAGCTGAAAACCTTTATTCGCGACCTGACGCCGGTGGTGGAGATGCAGCCTGACGCGCTGATCATGTCCGATCCCGGTCTTATCATGCTGGTGCGCGAGGCTTTTCCGACGATGCCGATTCACCTGTCGGTGCAGGCCAATGCGGTCAACTGGGCCACGGTAAAATTCTGGCAGCAGATGGGGCTGAGCCGGGTAATCCTGTCACGCGAGTTATCGCTGGAGGAGATTGGCGAGATCCGCCAGCAGGTGCCGGAGATGGAGCTGGAAGTCTTCGTTCATGGCGCGCTCTGTATGGCCTATTCCGGTCGCTGCCTGCTGTCAGGCTATATGAACAAGCGCGACCCGAATCAGGGCACCTGCACCAATGCCTGCCGCTGGGAATATAAAGTGCAGGAAGGCCAGCAGGATGAGGTGGGGAATATCGTCGGTATTCACACGCCTGTCGCAGTGCAGGATGTCACGCCTGTGCTGGGCATCGGTCAGCCTACCGACAAGGTGTTTCTGCTGGAAGAGAAGATGAAACCTGGCGACGTGATGAGCGCGTTCGAAGATGAGCATGGCACCTATATCATGAACTCGCGGGATCTGCGCGCGGTCGCGCATGTTGAACGGCTCAGCGAGATGGGCGTTCATTCGCTGAAAATCGAGGGGCGTACCAAGTCCTATTACTACTGCGCCCGCACCGCCCAGGTGTATCGCCGGGCGATTGATGATGCCGCTGCCGGGAAGCCGTTTGATCCGTCACTGCTGTTAACGCTGGAAGGTCTGGCCCATCGCGGCTATACCGAAGGCTTCCTGCGCCGCCACACGCATGACAGTTATCAGAATTATCAGCAGGGTTTTTCCGTGTCCGATCGCCAGCAATTCGTCGGCGAATTTACCGGCGAGCGTCGGGGTGAGTGGGCTGAAGTGGCGGTGAAGAACAAGTTTATGCTGCACGACAGCGTGGAGATCATGACGCCCGAAGGAAACCTGAATTGTCAGCTTGATGCGCTGCAGAACGCGCGCGGCGAACCCACAGAGGTTGCGCCGGGCGATGGCCATCGTGTCTGGTTGCGGGTGCCGCAGGAAGTCGATCTGCGTTTTGCACTGCTGCTGCGCAACTTCGATCATGGTGAAGATACCCGGGATCCACATAATCGTTTACCAACGGAAACATTTTGAGGAAATCAGAACAGGATCACAGACCCCTGTTCAGCGCTGCTTTATAGTCCTGCCTGCTGCTAATGAGTAACAACAAACGGCAGATTTACCTGGAACCACCTCATTTACCCGCCCGGCTCCCCCGTGCGGGTTTTCTTTTTTCTCTCTTTCGCCAATTATTTACTGCTGGCAGCTATGTTATAAATTCCCCTTCTTACTCTGTAGATCTTCAAGGAACGCAAAATGGATAATAAACCGCTAACGCTACTCATTCTGAATGGGAAAGGCGCGGGCAATGATGATCTGCGCGAAGCCATTACTGCCCTTCGTGAAGAAGGCTTCGATATTGCGGTGCGTGTCACTTTTGAAAAAGGTGATGGCGACAGGTATGTCAAAGAGGCGATTGCGCTGCAGGCGGAGACGGTGGTCGCAGGTGGTGGCGATGGCACCATCAACGAAATCGCGACGGCGCTGGCGGCATCGAATGCCGATCATCGCCCGGTGCTGGGCATCCTGCCGCTGGGAACGGCCAATGATTTTGCCACCAGCGTGGGCATCCCGGAAGAGATGGAACCGGCATTACGCCTGGCGATTCAGGGCAAAGCCAGCACCATCGACCTGGCCAGAGTGAACCAGGATCACTACTTCATTAACATGGCGACGGGTGGATTTGGCACCCGCATCACCACGGAAACCCCGGAAAAGCTAAAGTCGGCACTGGGCGGTGTTTCCTATTTTATTCACGGCCTGATGCGCATGGATACGCTGAATCCTGATACCTGCGAGATCAGCGGTCCCGATTTCAACTGGCAGGGTGATGCGCTGGTCATTGGTATTGGTAATGGACGTCAGGCGGGCGGTGGTCAGCGACTCTGCCCTTCGGCCCTGATTAACGATGGCCGGCTGGACGTCAGCATTGTCACCGCACAGGAGCTGCTGCCGACCCTGTTGCACTCACTGACGGGCGACGATGACAATCCGGGCATCGTCACCGCACAGCTGGAGTCACTGACCATCCGTTCTCCGCATGAAATGACCTTTAACCTTGATGGCGAGCCGCTTTCAGGACGGGAATTCGTGATTGAGGTGATGGCAGGCGCATTAAGCTGTCGCCTGCCACCACAGTGTGAACTCCTTTCCTGAGCCTGATTCAGGGGGCGAAAGCCCCCTTTTAATGCCGGTCTGAATCTCTGTTTGTAAAAAACACCTCTTTCATTCCCTTTTTTGCCGCGCCTGGGTACCCCTGAAAACACTCTGTGACTGGGTTCACAACTCTGTCAGACCAACTTGTATGGTAGTATTAAAGTGCGTACTTTTTCATCATTGAACGCTGACTGAAAGGCACCAGGATGAAAATTGTTAAGGCGGAAGTATTTGTAACCTGCGCAGGCAGAAACTTTGTCACTCTAAAAATCACCACCGATCAGGGACTGACCGGCATTGGCGACGCCACGCTGAATGGCCGTGAATTACCGGTCGCCTCCTACCTGAAAGATCACATCTGTCCGCAGCTGATTGGCCGCGATGCCCATCAGATCGAAGATATCTGGCAATATTTCTACAAAGGCGCTTACTGGCGTCGCGGTCCGGTGACCATGTCCGCTATCTCTGCGGTCGATATGGCACTGTGGGATATCAAAGGTAAAGCCGCCAATATGCCGCTTTACCAGTTGCTGGGTGGTGCCTCACGCACTGGCGTTATGGTCTATTGCCACACCACTGGCCATTCCATTGATGAAGTGATGGATGACTACGCGAAACACAAAGAGCTGGGCTTCAAAGCGATTCGCGCCCAGTGCGGCGTGCCGGGCATGAAAACCACCTATGGGATGGCGAAAGGCAAAGGCCAGGCTTACGAGCCGGCAACCAAAGGTCACTGGCCGGAAGAGCAGTTCTGGTCAACCGAGAAATACCTCGATTTCACGCCGAAACTCTTTGCGGCTATCCGCGACAAATTTGGTTTCGATGAGCATCTGCTGCATGACATGCACCATCGCCTGACACCGATTGAAGCCGCGCGTTTTGGCAAGAGCGTGGAAGATTATCGCCTGTTCTGGATGGAAGATCCGACACCCGCCGAAAACCAGGAATGCTTCCGTCTGATCCGCCAGCACACCGTCACGCCGATTGCGGTGGGCGAAGTGTTTAACAGCATCTGGGATTGTAAGCAGCTGATTGAAGAGCAGCTGATCGACTACATCCGCACCACCATCACACATGCGGGCGGCATTAGCGGTATGCGACGTATCGCTGATTTTGCCTCGCTCTATCAGGTGCGCACCGGCTCCCACGGTCCTTCAGATCTCTCCCCGATTTGCATGGCGGCGGCACTGCACTTTGACCTCTGGGTGCCGAACTTCGGCGTGCAGGAGTACATGGGCTTCTCTGAACAGATGATGGAGCTATTTGACGCAAACTGGACCTTTGATCAGGGCTATATGCATCCCGGCGACAAACCGGGCCTTGGCATAGAGTTCAACGAGAAACTGGCTGCGAAATATCCCTATGAACCTGCCTATCTGCCGGTCGCCCGTCTTGAAGATGGCACCCTGTGGAACTGGTAAGGAGAAACTCATGAAAAGTGTTGTTATTGAACAGCCAGGCGAACTGGTGATAGCTGAACGTCCACTGCCACAACCGGCGGCAGGTGAAGTCCGGGTCAAAGTGGCCTATGCCAGTATCTGCGGTTCGGATGTGCATATCTGGCACGGCCATAACCCGTTCGCGAAATATCCTCGGGTTATTGGTCACGAATTTTTTGGTGTGATCGATGCGGTAGGTGCGGGAGTCGATGCGGCCCGACTGGGTCAGCGCGTGGCGGTCGATCCGGTGGTGAGCTGCGGCAGCTGCTATCCCTGCTCAGTAGGCCGCCCCAATGTCTGTACCACACTGCAGGTGATTGGCGTGCATCGCGACGGCGGCTTCAGCGACTATGCGCTGGCCCCGGCAAAAAATGCCTGGGAGTTGCCGGACGCCATCCCCGACAAGCTTGCCAGCCTGGTTGAGCCCTTTACCATCGCAGCCAACATCACGGCGTTTCTTAAGCCGCAGCCAGACGATGTCGCCCTGATTTATGGCGCCGGACCAATGGGGCTTACCGCGATTCAGGTACTGAAAAACGTCTATAAAGTGAAAAAAGTGATGGTGGTGGATCGTCTGCCGGAACGCCTGGCGCTGGCTGAAGAGAGTGGTGCCGATCAGCTGTTCGATAACAGCGAAATCCCACTGGCAGCACAGCTTGAGGGCGTCCAGCCCACGCTGATTATCGACGCCGCCTGCCATCCCGCTATTCTGGCAGAAGCCGCCGCGCTCGCCTCACCGGCCGCGCGTATCGGTCTGCTGGGCTTCTCCGGCGAACCGTGCAGCATTACTCAGCAGAGCCTGACCAGCAAAGAGCTGTCGCTGTTTACCTCGCGTCTCAACAGCAACCGCTTTCCACAGGTGATCGCGTGGATGGAAAAAGGCTTGATCCAGCCAGAGAAACTCGTGACGCACTACTTCCCGCTGCAGGAGATTGAACGCGCGATGAGCCTGTTCGAAAAAGATCCGCGCACCTGCTGCAAAGTGATCCTGCAAATGGGTTAACTCCCGCTGAACACCAGGTCTCCTTCGCCGGTGCGTACCCGCCGGCCTGATTAAAAAAGAAAACAGATCACGGAGTTTGTATGTTCAAGAATCTGCGCTGGACCCTCGTTTTGCTGCTCTTCCTGGTTTACATGATCAACTACCTCGATCGTGTTGCCCTCTCACTGACGGTGCCGCTGGTGGAGAAAGATCTGGCGATCAATGCTGAGCAGTTCGGCATGATATTCGGCAGCTTCTTTTTCGGCTATGCCCTGTTTAACTTTGTCGGCGGCCTCGCCACTGACCGCTTTGGCCCGAAAATCGTGCTGGCCGTGGCGGTGGGTGCCTGGTCCATTTTCTGCGGCATGACCGCACTGGCGACCGGCTTCTGGTCGCTGCTGATTCTGCGTGTGCTATTCGGCATGGCGGAAGGCCCAATCTGCTCCTCAGCCAACAAAGCCATTAACGGCTGGTTCCCGAAAAAACAGGCCGCAACAGCGATGGGCTTACTGAGTGCCGGCTCACCTTTGGGTGGCGCCGTCGCCGGCCCGATCATTGGCTATCTTGCTCTGGCCTATGGCTGGCGTCCGGCGTTTGTGATCGTCTGCTGTATCGGTCTGGTTTGGATGGCGTTCTGGCTCTTCTTTGCCGCTGATAACCCGGCAAAAAGCAAAATTGTCACCGAAAAAGAGCGTCTGCTGATTGATCGCCTGAAAGCCACCAATCCGAATGATGAGGTTGACCTGGCTGAAACGCCGCATCCGTTTGGCTACTACCTGCGCCAGCCGATTATCCTGGTCACGGCGTTTGCCTTCTTCTGCTACAACTACATCCTGTTCTTCTTCCTGAGCTGGTTCCCGGCCTATCTGGTGCAGGCGCACGGCCTGGATATCAAATCCATGAGCATCACCACCATGATCCCGTGGATAGTCGGATTCGTTGGTCTGGCGCTGGGTGGCTGGATCTCCGATAAAATCTTCAATATCACCGGCAAACTGTTGTTGTCCCGTAAAATTGTGCTGGTTGTCTCACTGCTGGCAGCCGCAATTTGTGTGGCACTGGCGGGTACGATAAAAGAAGTGGTTCCCGCCGTTATGATGATGTCGGTGTCGATTTTCTTTCTCTATATCACCGGCGCGATCTACTGGGCGATTATTCAGGATGTGGTACACAAGAGTCGTATCGGCAGCATCAGCGGCTTTATCCATCTGGTGGGTAGCCTCTCCGGCATCATCGGGCCGATCGTCACCGGCTTTATTGTCCAGCACACCGGTAAATTCGATAGCGCCTTTGTACTGGCGGGTTGTGTCGCCGCGCTGGGGGCTTTCCTGGTGCTGTTCGTGATTCGCAGTCCGAAATCCCAGGATAAACCGGTTTCGGTCTGAGTGTTGTTCCGCTAACAGAACGATGATTTCGGGGCGCCATGCGCCCCGTTTGCCATAAGGACGGAGTATGTTACAGATTGATCGCCTGCCCGCTGAGGTCCAGCGCCCCACTTACGACCGCAGCAATTTAAAGACTCGCATGGTACATATTGGTTTTGGTGCGTTTCACCGCGCGCATCAGGCACTCTGCAGCGATAAGCTGGCTGAACAGGGCAGTGACTGGGGCTACTGCGAAGTTAACCTCAACAGCGGCAATCTGATTCAGGCTCTGCGTGAGCAAAATCTGCTCTATACCCTGACAGAGATGGCCGATGACTCACTGCAAACCCGGGTCATTGGCGTGATTACTCAGGCGCTGCACGGCAAAAGTGATGGGATTGAGGCGGTGATCAACGCAATGAGTCAGCCAGAGGTGGCCATTGTCTCTATGACCGTCACCGAGAAAGGCTATTGCCATCAGCCCGCCAGTGGAAATTTAAACCCCGATCATCCTGACATCGTGCACGATCTGCAGAATCCAGACTCGCCTCGCTCGCTGCCGGGTCTGATTCTGGCCGCGATTCGCCGCCGGCGGAAGCAGGATCTGCCTGCGTTCAGCGTCATGTCCTGCGACAACATGCCGGAAAATGGTCACGTCATCCGTAATGTGATTGTGCAGCTGGCACAGTATCAGGATCCGGCGCTGGCAGACTACATTCAGCAGCACATCACCTTCCCCTCCACCATGGTGGATCGCATCGTTCCGGCCATGACCGATGCGGCATTTGCCGCGCTGAACGCGCGCCTGGGTTGCAGCGATCCCGTTGCGGTTGAAGCGGAACCCTTCTTCCAGTGGGTGATCGAAGATAACTTCGTTAATGGTCGTCCGGCGTGGGAAAAAGCAGGCGCAGAGCTGGTCAGCGATGTCCTGCCCTATGAAGAGATGAAACTGCGGATGTTGAATGGCAGCCACTCTTTCCTGGCCTATCTTGGCTTCCTGGCCGGTTATGAGTACATCAGCGACTGCATGGCCGATCCTCATTTCCGCGCCGCCGCCCGTTCACTGATGGTGGATGAGCAAGCCCCGACGCTGCGCACTCAGGGCGTGGATCTCAATGCATACGCCGATTCGCTGATTGCCCGTTATGAAAACCGTGCGATTAAACATCGCACCGGACAGATTGCCACTGACGGCACCCAGAAGCTGCCACAACGTATGCTTGATAGCCTGCGCTGGCACCTGCAGCGCGGCAGCGACTGCGACCTGCTGCTGCTGGGCGTGGCGGGCTGGATGCGCTATGTCGGCGGCATTGATGAGAAGGGTCAGCCGATTGAGATTCGTGATCCGATGAAAGCGCAACTGGCAGAATGCGTCGCCAGCAGCGAAGAGGGTGAAGCGCGTGTTCGGGCGTTACTCTCCATGCGCGAAGTGTTTGGCGACGATCTGGCGCAGAATGCCGATGTGGTCGGCCGACTGACCGCCTGGTATAACAAACTGACCGCTCAGGGCGCGCGCACGACGGTGCATCAGTCTCTCAACCGCAGCTAAAAGGGCTGGCGCAGACGCAGCGCGCTGATTAGACTGGCACTTTCCCATCGCGCTGGCTTTTGCCAGCCATAATATGGATATTGCTGCATGTCGATCGCCTATACCATTACGACCAGCGAACCGGTAAATCAGCAGATTTACCGGTATCTGCGCAAAGATATTGTCACCTGCGCAATTCAGCCAGGCTCGCTGCTTTCTGAAAAGGAAGTGTCCGCGCGCTTCAACGTCTCACGCCAGCCGGTGCGCGAAGCGTTCATCAAGCTGGCTGAAGCCGGACTGGTACAGGTATTGCCGCAGCGCGGCACCTTTGTGCGCAAAATCTCCGCTAAGCGGGTAGCGGATGGCCGCTTTATCCGTGAAGCGGTGGAAGTGTCGGTGGTTCGTCGTGCGGCGCTGGAGATAGACGATTCGTCGCTGATGGCGCTGGAACATAACCTGCAGCTGCAGCGCATGGCTGCTGAGCGCCATGACAGCCAGGCTTTTCTTACGCTGGACGATGAGTTTCATCGCCTGATCGCTGAAAGTATCGACTGCAAGCTGGCCTGGGAGACGGTGGAGAACATCAAAGCGGCAATGGACCGCGTGCGCTTTCTGACGCTGAGTGAAGTCTCGCCGCCAGAAAAGCTGATTGAGCAGCATGAAGAGATTTTTGCCGCGCTCAAGGGCCATGACGACAATGCCGCCGAAGCGGCGATGCGTCGCCACCTGCAGGAGATGATCTTCTCAATCACCCCCATTGCCGAGCGTAACAGCGCCTGGTTTGAAGCACCCTAATCGCTCATCACCCGCACCGCCTGAATTTCAGGCCGGTGCGGGTCTTCGCCGTCACCACCATTGATGAAAATGGTGAACCGGCCCGATGCCCTTCCCGACCTCCAGCGTATCTGCCATTAACAACGCCTGTTGTAACCAGTTTTTGGCTTCCCCAATCGTCTCTGCCCAGTCAGCATGACGCGGACGCAACGCGGCTAAGGCGGCCGACAGCGTGCAGCCGGTGCCATGGGTGTGACGGGTGTTGACGCGAGACGTGCTGAATCGCTGCTCAGTGGAATGCGTGATCAGCCAGTCCGGGCTCTCTGCCGCCGTAAGATGTCCGCCTTTCATCAGCACAGCCTGACAGCCCAGCGCCAGCAATGCCCGTCCCTGCTCGCGCATCTCCGCCTCATCGCTGGCGACAGCACAGTTGAGCAACGCCGCCGCTTCCGGCAGATTCGGTGTGATCAACGAGACCTGCGGCAATAACAGCTCACGTACGCTGGCCACGGCGTCTGGCGAGAGCAGCGCATCGCCACTTTTTGCGACCATCACTGTATCCAGTACCACAAACGGGATATCAGCCTTTCTCAGCCGGGCAGCAACCTGCTCTACGATAGCCGTTTCTGACAGCATGCCAATTTTTGCGCTGTCGATGCGCACATCACTCAGCACCGAATCGAGCTGGGCGGCAACAAAGTCAGGTGCAATCCGGTAAACAGACTGCACGCCTTGCGTGTTTTGTGCCACCAGCGCGGTTATGACGCTGGTGCCATAGGCGCCCAGAGCCGAGAAAGTTTTCAGATCGGCCTGAATGCCTGCCCCGCCGCTGGGATCGGTACCGGCAATCGTCAGGGCATTAATGCGCTTCATTGCCCACCTCCAGCGTCCAGAGGGCATCAATAAACGCGGTGGCAAAACTGCCCGGCCCGGCAGCCTGCGCCGCTGCCTTTTCTCCCGCCAGGGCCATGACCTGACAGGCGGCCGCGACATTCATTAGACGATCACCAGGCAGACTGCTGAAGCCCGCTACCACGGCGGAGAGTGCACAGCCGGTGCCCACCACCCGTGTCATTAACGGGCTTCCACCGCTTATGGCGAGGATCCGCTGACCATCCGTGGCGTAGTCCACTTCACCGGTGACGATCACCAGCGTTTTCCAGGTCTCAGCGAGTTGCTGTGCTGCATCAATTGCCGCATCCGCCTGATGCAGTGTATCAACGCCCCGCCCGCCACTGGCCTGCTGTGCCAGCGCCAGAATCTCTGATGCATTGCCGCGGATCACCGCCGGTTGCTGACTCAATAACCGCTGACAGAAGTCACTGCGCAGCGTCAGCGCGCCGACCGCAACCGGATCGAGTGTCCAGGGTGTGCCCGCCAGATTAGCGGCAGTGATGGCAGCCTGCATCGCCTGCTGCCGTTCGCGGGTTAACGTGCCCACATTAATCAGCAGCGCATCGGCCAATTCACTGAACTCTGCGGCTTCTTCCGGATCGATCACCATCGCCGGTGAGGCATTAAGTGCCAGCAGTACATTGGCGGTGAAGTTCTGAACCACGTCATTGGTCATGCAGTGCACCAGCGGTGACTGACGGCGGAAAGTGTGCAGGATGGGCGCGAAGTGCGCGGCAGAAAGGTGTTGAGATTGATGTGTCATCGTAGCTCCCAACCGGCGAACAAGAAGGCGAATGCGGTCAGGCATCAGACTTCCCTACGCTGGCATTATCCAGTTCAGGTCAGCGGGTTTTTCTCAGCCCTTTCCGTGTGGAAAGCGGCACCCCGAGTCGTGTTACGGCTTGCAGCATAGGAGAGCTATACGGTGAAAGCAAGCGACACCTGTCGGGGAAATAATCCGTGCTGAAACAATTCATATGATCCCGATCAACGCCTGAGGTCACAAAAAAAGGCTTAATGCTGCGGGTTAACGAAACACCTCTTTATAGTTAGCTTTATTTATCCCCCTGACAGGAAATATTTCCTGCAGTGTCTCTGACTGCATAATAATAATTAACCTGCTTGCAGCATCATCGTAAAAAATATTTTATTTCATGAGGTTAGTTACCTCCTGAAGCGGAACTTCATACTATGCAGGATGTATGATGCGATTTTTAGCGCTTATTCCACACCGTCATCGATGGCAGGATATTATTATTGAACGTCAGGGTGCCGTCGCACCCAGTGGCAGATATTATTTTTCAACCTATATTTCCGCACGCTGCTCAGGCTGTAACGAAATAATCCATCGCGTCTATTATCGTGATATCACCGATGAACAGGCGCGTCGCTGGCTAGATTAGTCGCCCTCACGGCGGAGGGTTCAGACACCGTTCCAGTTAACAGTTAGTTAGCAATTTGTTAGTCTGATAACTAATCATCGCCTGATCAGACGCCCTCTATGCCACTGCTGTTTGAAAGCTTAAGCCATCAAATTTATCTCTCAGCTCCGCTGTTTATCCTGATCTTACTGGGATACTGCCTGACACGCCTCGGAAAATGGCCTGCCAGCATCAGCGAAGGGATGAACCGCTTTGTGTTTAACGTTGCACTGCCCTGCATGCTGTTTCGGGTAATGAGTACCTTCTCACAAAGCCCGCCGGTGGATGCGCGCCTGTTACTGGCCTTCTTCGGCAGTTGCCTGCTGGTGTTTATCGTGGGGCGACTGCTGGCAACAAGGCTGTTCGATCTGGATGGCGTGGCGGCTTCAGTCTTTGCCCTGGGCGGTATCTTCTCTAATAACGTGATGCTGGGGATCCCGGTGGCCACCGTGTTACTCGGGCCAGAAGCGCTGCCGCCGGTGGCGCTGGTGCTGGTGTTTAACAGCCTGATCCTGTGGACTTTACTGACCGTTTCAGTCGAGTGGGCGAAGCAGGGCAGCTTCTCGCTGAATGGCCTTTGGCGCACATTGATCGGTGTGCTGAAGAATCCGCTCATCATCGGCATTCTCAGCGGTACAGCCTGGAGTTTTCTGCAACGCCCGTTGCCACTGCTGGCCGCTGAACCATTAAAGATGCTGGCCTCGCTGGCCGCGCCGCTGTCGCTGGTCACGCTGGGCATGAGCCTGGCGCACTATCGGGTGCGGGACGGCTTAAAAGAGAGCTACACCATTTGCCTGCTGAAGCTGGTGCTGCAACCGATGACGGTATGGGCTATCGCGTGGCTGACCGGTCTGCCGCCGCTGGAGAGTAAAGTGGTAGTCCTGCTGGGATCAATGGCGGTGGGAGTAAACGTTTATCTGATGTCGCAGAAGTTTAATGTCATTACCGGCCCGGCGGCGGCCAGCATGCTCTTTTCTACGGTGTTTGCCGCGGTAACGACGCCGATATGGATGATGCTGATGACGCTGGCGGGCTATTAACAGACTAAAAAAAGCCCCTCAGCACGAATGCTGAAGGGCTATTGTCTGTCTGACTAAACGTTATTAAGCTGATTTAGTGCGAATCAGATAGTCAAAAGCGCTCAGTGAGGCTTTTGCGCCTTCGCCGCTGGCAATAATAATCTGCTTGTACGGCACGGTGGTGCAGTCGCCCGCCGCGAACACGCCTTTCAGGCTGGTTTCGCATTTACCATCGATGATGATCTCACCCATTTTATTGCGCTCAACCGCGCCTTCCAGCCACGGGGTATTTGGCAGCAGACCGATCTGAACGAAGATACCAGAGAGCGGCAGCTCATGGGTGGTCTGCGTCGTACGGTCAAGATAGTGCAGGCCGGTCACTTTAGTGCCGTCGCCTTTCACTTCGGTGGTCTGCGCGTTCAGGATGACATCAACGTTCTTCAGGCTACGCAGCTTATCCTGCAATACCTGGTCGGCACGCATCTCACCGGCAAACTCCAGCAGCGTAACATGTTCAACGATACCCGCCAGGTCAATGGCTGCTTCAACGCCGGAGTTACCGCCGCCGATCACTGCCGTACGCTTGCCTTTAAACAGCGGGCCATCGCAGTGTGGGCAGTAGGTGACGCCTTTGGTGCGATACTCTTCCTCACCCGGCACACCCATGTTGCGCCAGCGTGCGCCGGTCGCCAGAATGATACTGCGTGACTTCAATACTGCGCCGGAGGCGGTTTCGATGGCATGCAGTCCGCCCTCTTTCGCCGCCGGGATCAATTTGATGGCGCTCTGGCTTTCAATGACATCCACATTGTAATCATCAACGTGTGCGCGCAGTGAACCTGCCAGTTTCGCGCCTTCGGTTTTCGGTACGGAAATATAGTTTTCGATATCCACCGTATCCAGTACCTGGCCGCCAAAACGTTCGCCCATCAGGCCAGTACGGATACCCTTACGCGCTGAGTAGATGGCTGCCGCTGCACCCGCCGGGCCACTGCCGATAATCAGGACTTCATAGGCGTCACGCTTGTTCAGCTCTTCCGCTGCACGTTTATCCGCGTTGGTATCTACTTTGCTGACGATTTCCGCCAGGCTCATGCGGCCCTGACCAAACTCCTTACCATTCAGGTAAACCGCTGGCACGCCCATCACGTTGCGTTCCTGAATCTCGTTCTGGAACAGGCCACCGTCGATAGCGGTGTGGCTGATGCGCGGGTTAATCACCGCCATCAGGTTCAGCGCCTGGACGACGTCCGGGCAGTTATGGCATGAGAGTGAATAATAGGTTTCGAAATGGAAGTCGCTGTCCAGCGCGGCGATCTGGTCCAGCAGGCTCTGTGCTTCTTTAGACGGATGCCCACCGGTCTGTAACAGTGCCAGCACCAGTGAGGTAAATTCGTGACCCAGAGGTGAACCGGCAAAACGCGGGCCGCTGTTCGAACCTGGGTTGGTGATCAGAAATGAGGGCTTACGCACCTGACGATCGTTCTCTTCGCGGAAGCTGACTTTGTCAGACAAGCCGGCGATATCAACCAACAGTTCACGGATCTCGGTTGATTTTGCACCCTCATCCAGGGTGGCAATCAACTCAACAGGTCTGGTTAATTTCTCAAGGTAGGCCTTGAGCTGGGTTTTCAAATTTGTGTCGAGCATAGTGATATCCTGGTCAAAAAATCGGGTGCCGCAGCACCCGATTGGAGAATGATCGAAAGAGCGAAGCGGGATTAGATTTTGCCAACCAGGTCCAGAGACGGAGCCAGTGTTGCATCACCTTCTTTCCATTTAGCCGGGCACACTTCACCTGGGTGAGAAGCCACGTACTGAGCCGCTTTCACTTTACGCAGCAGGTCAGAGGCGTCACGGCCAATGCCTTCAGCAGTGATTTCGATTGCCTGGATTACGCCTTGCGGGTCAACGATGAACGTACCACGGTCAGCCAGACCTTCATCTTCACGCATGATTTCGAAGTTACGGGTCAGCGCGCCAGTCGGGTCACCGATCATTGTGTATTTGATCTTCGCGATGGTGTCTGAAGAACCGTGCCAGGCTTTGTGGGTAAAGTGGGTGTCGGTAGAAACGGAGTAGATGTCTACGCCCAGTTTCTGGAACTCTTCGTAATGGTCAGCTACGTCGCCCAGCTCGGTCGGGCAGACGAAGGTGAAGTCAGCTGGATAGAAGAAGAACACACTCCATTTACCTTCAACGTCTTTCTCGGTTACGTCGATGAATTCGCCGTTTTTGAATGCTGCGTTTTTGAACGGCTTAATTTTGGTATTGATAATAGACATCTGGTGGCCTCCGTTAAAATATGTGATGCAGGTTACATAATTTTCGGGCCAACATCTAATACGCGGACGTTATCAATCTGATAAACGAAAGCTATCAAACGCTGAGAGCCTGATGCTCTCTGGCCCGGCAGGCAGTGTACAGCGATTTACGTGACATTTAACCCGCTTTATCTTTTACGCGATCTTTTAGGCACGTCTCGGCTAATCACTGCTAGTTTTGTAAGACCAGATGATAAGGAGCTGACCCGTGGAGATTCGTCCGTTTACTGAAGCCGACCGTCCTTTCCTGCGTACGCTGTTTCTGGCAGCGCGACGACATAACTGGCGCTGGCTGGAGGGCAGCGAGTGGCAACTGGAAGATTTTGATGGCGTTATTCTGGGGGAGACCGTCCTGGTTGCGGAGGCTGATGGCCATCGGGTCGGCTTTGCAGGTCTGCTGGAGAACGACAACTTCCTGCACAGTCTCTATGTCGATCCAGACTGGCAGGGGCGCGGCGTGGGCAGCGCGTTGCTGGAGGCGGTAGAGGCGCGTTTTACCTCAACCGGCGCGCTTAAGTGCCTGCAGAAGAACAAAGCGGCGCAGGCATTTTATCTGAAGCATGGCTGGAAGATGATTTCACAGGGCGAAGGCGAGCACGGCGGTTATGTGCTGATGCACTACCCGCTGGCCTCACAATACGCCAGCGGGTCGGGTCGGGCTTAAAGCGCGCGGAAGGCGATATCGCCAGGGATGACCTCGCCCTGCCAGTAAAGCTGGGCCGCGACGCGTCCGGCCAACTGGCGATACAGCGTGGTAAACTCGCTATCGGGCCGGCGAATCACTGTCGGTTCACCTTCATCAAGATCTTCGCGCAGGTCAATGTGCAGTGGCAACTGGGCCAGCAGTTGCGTCTGGTAATCCTCCACCAGTTTCTGCGCGCCGCCGGTGCCGAAAATCGGCTCGTGGAAGCCACACTGGCTGCAGACATGCAGGCTCATATTCTCTACCACACCCAGCACCGGCACATTGACCTTTTCAAACATGACCAGTCCTTTGCGGGCATCAATCAGGGCGATATCCTGCGGCGTCGTGACCACCAGCGCACCGGTTACCGGCACGTTCTGCGCCAGCGTCAGCTGAATGTCGCCCGTGCCGGGCGGCATATCCAGCACCAGATAATCCAGCTCAGGCCACAGAGTCTCATTCAGCAACTGCATAAGCGCTTTACTGGCCATGGGGCCGCGCCACACCATCGCATTGTCATCCGTGACCAGATAACCAATGGAGTTGGTGGCCAGCCCATGTGCCATGATCGGCGCCATATGGGTCCCATCCGGCGAGGTTGGCCGCTGGTCCTGAGTCCCAAGCATGTTCGGCACAGACGGGCCGTAGATATCCGCGTCAAGAATGCCGACGCGCGCGCCCTCAGCTGCCAGCGCCAGTGCCATATTTACGGCGGTGCTGGATTTACCCACGCCGCCTTTGCCGGAGCTGACCGCAATAATGTTTTTAACCCCGTTAACGCCCGGCTGGTTTTTCACCCGCTTCAGGGTGGCGATATCGTGGCTGAGCCGCCAGTCGATGGCGCGTGCGCCGGTCTGACGCAGCAGGTCGGCGCTGACCTGCTCTTTCAGGGCATCGAACCCGCTGGCCCACGCAAACGGCATCAGCAGTTCAACATGCAGCGTTCCATCCAGCTGCGCCACGTGGTGCAGCGCTTTCAGCGAGGTGAGATTCTGTTTAAGGGTCGGATGCTCAAAGCTTCTCAATACGCCCGCTACGATGGCGCGCAGGCCCTCTGGCGTATGCGGTTCCCGGGATTGTACTGTCATCCCCTGCTCCTTATTTCTGCTGTGCTTACGCTGTGTTTCAGCGATGTATTGTCAATGATATCAGATGCTCGTGGATCTGCGGCGACTGGCGGGGTGAATCCCTTATGTTTACGCAGGAGAAGCCATCAGTTACCATCTAAGCCCGTTTTTTCAATCAACAGAAAGCTACGCAAACTATGACTCAAGTCGCTAAAAAAATTCTGGTAACGTGCGCACTGCCTTACGCGAACGGATCAATCCATCTCGGCCACATGCTCGAGCATATCCAGGCAGATATTTGGGTGCGTTACCAACGAATGCGTGGCAATCAGGTTTATTTCATTTGCGCCGATGATGCGCACGGCACGCCTATCATGCTGAAAGCTCAGCAGATGGGCATTGCGCCGGAGCAGATGATTGCAGAAATGAAAAGCGAGCATGAAGCCGACTTTGCCGGTTTCAACGTCAGCTATGACAATTATCACTCCACTCACGGCGATGAAAACCGCGAGCTGTCTGCGCTGATTTACGGCCGCCTGAAAGAGAACGGTTTTATTAAAAACCGCACCATTTCCCAGCTTTACGATCCGGAAAAAGGGATGTTCCTGCCGGACCGTTTTGTGAAAGGCACCTGCCCGAAATGTAAGTCACCTGATCAATACGGCGACAACTGTGAAGTCTGCAGCGCGACCTACAGCCCGACCGAGCTGATCGATCCTAAGTCTGTGGTTTCTGGTGCGACGCCAGTTCTGCGCGACTCTGAGCACTTCTTCTTTGATCTGCCGTCCTTCAGCGCCATGCTGCAGGCGTGGACCCGCTCCGGTGCGCTGCAGGATCAGGTGGCGAACAAAATGCAGGAGTGGTTTGAGTCAGGCCTGCAGCAGTGGGATATCTCACGCGATGCGCCTTACTTCGGCTTTGAAATTCCGGATGCGCCAGGCAAATACTTCTACGTCTGGCTGGATGCGCCTATCGGCTACATGGGCTCGTTCAAGAACCTGTGCGACAAGCGCGGCGACATCGACTTCGACGAATTCTGGCGTAAAGACTCCACCACCGAGCTGTATCATTTCATCGGTAAAGATATCGTCTATTTCCATAGCCTGTTCTGGCCAGCGATGCTGGAAGGCAGCAACTTCCGCAAGCCGAACAATCTGTTTGTACACGGCTATGTCACCGTTAACGGTGCCAAGATGTCGAAGTCGCGCGGCACCTTTATCAAAGCCAGCACCTGGCTGCAACATCTGGATGCCGACAGCCTGCGTTACTACTACGCGGCGAAACTCTCTTCACGTATCGACGACATCGACCTGAATCTGGAAGATTTCGTCCAGCGCGTAAATGCCGACATCGTCAACAAAGTGGTTAACCTGGCGTCACGTAACGCAGGCTTCATTACCAAACGCTTTGACGGCAAACTGGCGGCAGAACTGGCCGATCCGGCGCTCTATCAGACCTTCGTTGATGCGTCAGAGAAGATTGGTGATGCCTGGGCTGCGCGCGAATACAGCCGTGCTATCCGTGAAATTATGGCGCTGGCCGACCTGGCGAACCGTTATGTCGATGAGCAGGCTCCGTGGGTGGTCGCGAAGCAGGAAGGCCGTGATGCCGATCTGCAGGCCATCTGCTCAATGGGCATTAACCTGTTCCGCATTCTGATGACCTGGCTGAAGCCGGTGCTGCCGTCACTGAGCGCCCGTGCAGAGGGCTTCCTGAACTGTGAATTGAGCTGGGATGCCATTGCGCAGCCGCTGCTGGATCATCAGGTTGCGCCATTCAAAGCACTCTACAGCCGCATTGAAATGGCGAAGGTTGAGGGACTGATTGACGCCTCAAAAGAGGATGCTGCCGCAGCAAGTGCACCAGCCGCAACCGGTCCGCTGGCAGATGCGCCGATTGGTGACACCATCACCATCGACGATTTCGCCAAAGTGGATATGCGCGTTGCGCTAATCGAGCAGGCGGAACGGGTTGAAGGTTCAGACAAGCTGCTGCGTCTGCAACTCGACCTGGGCGGTGAAAAGCGTCAGATTTTCTCGGGCATCCGCGCCGCTTATCCTGATCCCTCTGTGCTGGTCGGTAAAATGACCATCATCGTGGCCAACCTGGCGCCGCGTAAAATGCGCTTCGGCATCTCCGAAGGTATGGTGCTGTCAGCGGGTCCGGGCGGTAAAGATCTGTTCGTGTTGTCCGTTGATAGCGGTGCTGTACCGGGCATGCCGGTTAAGTAAAGGTCTCCCCTCTGCGGTTTAAGCTGCAAAGCGCACTGCCGTTCTGAAACCCTTCGTGCCTTAGCTCTGGCGCGAAGGGTTTTCTCTTCTCTGTTCCCACGACTACCCAACCTCTCCTTTTCTTTCCCGGCACGCTTCACCCGGCACTGCCCTGTACCCATAAGTGTGATCGCTAGCACGCTAAGCGGTTAATGCGTATGATGAAGCTCAGTGAAAACAGGAGCCTGCCATGCTCACCGTGCTGTCTGTCTGCGGACGTTATCTTCGCGCTTTTATCATCATTTATCTCTGCTTATACGCCGGTATCGGTATCGCCTCGCTGCTGCCTATCAAAATGCCCGGCAGCATTCTGGGGATGTTAATTCTGTTTGCCCTGCTTGCGTCACAGATTTTGCCAGTCAACTGGGTGAAGCCGGGATGCCATCTGCTGATTCGCTATATGGCGCTGCTGTTTGTGCCGATTAGCGTCGGGGTAATGAGCTACACCGATATTCTTACCGCGCAGTTCGGCCCTATCGTTGTCTCCTGCGTCGTCAGCACCCTGCTGGTCCTCTCCATTGTTGGCGTAAGTGCCCACAAGCTTCACAGCCGCCGTCCGGCCGGAGAGTCTGCTGATGAGTGAGATATGGTGGTCGCTGCCATTGACGCTGGCCGCCTTTTTTCTGGCGCGCAAGCTGGCGATAAAACTGAAGATTTCGCTGCTCAATCCGCTGCTGGTGGCGATGGCGATCATTATCCCGATACTGCTGCTGTTACAGCTGCCCTACTCGCGCTATTTCGCAGGCAGTGAGATTCTCAATCAGCTGTTGCAACCGGCCGTGGTTGCGCTGGCATTGCCGCTGTATGAGCAGATGCACCAGATTCGTGCCCGCTGGAAGTCCATTATCGGCGTCTGCTTTATTGGCAGTGTGACCGCCATGAGTTCAGGTACTGCTATTGCTCTGTGGATGGGTGCCACGCCCGAAATTGCCGCCACGATCATGCCCAAATCCGTGACCACACCCATCGCGATGGCTGTCTCCGGCTCGCTACATGGTATCCCCGCTATCAGCGCTATTTGTGTACTTATTGCCGGGGTGCTGGGTGCGGTGTTCGGGCACACGGTACTGAATCTGCTGGGCGTGAAGTCTAAAGCCGCGCGCGGACTGGCAATTGGCAATGCGTCACATGCCCTGGGCACAGCACGCGCGGCCGAGCTCGACTATCAGGAGGGCGCCTTCAGTTCACTGGCGCTGGTGATCTGCGGCATCATCACCTCACTGCTGGCGCCCTTTATTTTTCCGCTCCTGCTGCACTGGTTTGGCTGAAACTTTGCGATAGATCTCGCAAAGTTGAAACATGCAACACAGGTTACATTGTCAGAGCGATGTGGATCACATATAAACCGGTGACTGGCACATCGCCCTGCTGAATTTAATGAGGCTCACATGCAATCCCGTTTCCTCTCCGCTTTTGAGGCATTGCCGTCAACGCTGCAAACTGCACTGGCTCCCCTGCTGAACGAGGCTGACTTCAACGCCGTGCTCAGCGCCGACCAGGTCGCCTCGCTGCAACAACAGACCCAGATGGATGCCGATGCACTGGCGCTGGCGCTGCTGCCTCTGGCGGCGTCCTGCGCCGTGGCTACCGTGTCGCATTTTAACGTCGGGGCGATTGCCCGTGGCGTCAGCGGCAACTGGTACTTTGGGGCCAACATGGAATTTATCGGCACGGCGATGCAGCAGACGGTTCACGCCGAGCAGAGCGCCATTACCCATGCGTGGCTGCGTGGCGAGCGCCAGCTTGAGACGATAACCGTTAACTACACGCCGTGCGGGCACTGCCGTCAGTTTATGAACGAGCTGAACAGCGGCACCAGCATTCGTATCAGCCTGCCAAAGCGCGCGATCAGCACCCTGGCCGACTATCTGCCCGATGCCTTTGGCCCACGCGATCTCGACATCACAACCTTCCTGATGGACGAGGTTGATCATGGTTACGTGGCCGAGGGCGATGAACTGGTACAGGCCGCCGTGGCCGCCGCCAATGCCAGCCATGCGCCTTACAGTCAGTCACACGCTGGTGTTGCCCTGCTGACCCAGGATGGCGCGATTGTCGCGGGTCGCTATGCGGAAAATGCCGCGTTCAACCCAAGCTTCCCGCCACTTCAGGCGGCGCTGGTCTTGCTGAACATGCAGGGGGGCGATGTTCATCAGATAAAAAAAGCGGTTTTAGCCGAAGTAGAAAATGCCACGTTAAGCCAGTTCGCCGCCACACAGGCAACACTTGAGACATTTGGTTGCGGTGAGCTGCTGCAGGTGACGCTGTACAAAGCATAACCCGCTGTCAGAGAGGCCACAGTTTTGTGAGCTTTTATGAACAAACGCTGTACTTCTGCGGGAAATTTCATAGGATCTGGCGCCAGAATTCACGTGATCACAAATTACTCTGAATAATTCAGGTTGCAGGATGGCACCGCGGTCGTGAATCTTTCTGGAGCGGTTACCCTGCCGCTGCCGGGCCTGCAGTCTGAGCTATAACGGGTAAGAAAACTGGCGCTACCTTTCCGGCGTGACGCCAGACAACACTGCAACCGGAGCATCACTGCATGGAACTCGACTACGAAAGTAAACGCCCGCTGTATATCCCTTATGCTGGCCCGATTTTGCTGGAATTTCCCCTGTTAAACAAAGGCAGCGCCTTCAGTATCGAAGAACGTAACGAATTCAACCTCAATGGTCTGCTGCCAGAAGCCGTAGAATCGATTGAAGAGCAGGCGCAGCGTGCCTGGCGTCAGTTCCAGGACTTCAAAAACAATAACGATAAGCATGTCTACCTGCGCAACATCCAGGACACCAACGAAACGCTGTTTTACCGCCTGCTGGATAACCATCTCGAAGAGATGATGCCGATTATCTACACCCCGACCGTTGGCGCAGCGTGTGAACACTTCTCTGAAATCTACCGCCGTGCGCGTGGCGTGTTCATCTCCTACCCAAACCGCGATCGCATCGAAGATATGCTGCAAAACGCCACCAAGCAGAATGTGAAGGTCATTGTGGTGACTGATGGCGAACGTATTCTGGGCCTCGGCGATCAGGGCATCGGTGGCATGGGTATCCCGATTGGTAAGCTTTCGCTGTATACCGCCTGTGGCGGCATCAGCCCGGCGTACACGCTGCCGGTTGTGCTGGATGTCGGCACCAACAATCAGCAGTTGCTGAACGATCCGCTCTACATGGGCTGGCGTCATCCGCGTATCACTGGCGAAGAGTATGATACGTTCGTGAATGAGTTTATTCAGGCCGTTAAGCGCCGCTGGCCGAAAGTGCTGTTGCAGTTTGAAGATTTCGCCCAGAAGAATGCTATGCCGTTGCTGAACCGCTATCGCGATGAAGTCTGCTGCTTTAACGACGATATTCAGGGCACCGCCGCCGTGACCGTTGGCACGCTGATTGCGGCCAGCCGCGCAGCCGGTAGCCGCCTGTGCGAGCAGAAAGTGGTGTTCCTGGGTGCCGGTTCTGCGGGTTGCGGAATCGCTGAACAGATCATTGCGCAGATGAAATCAGAAGGTCTGAGTGATGATGAAGCGCGTGGCCGGGTAATGATGGTGGATCGCTTTGGTCTGTTGACTGATAAGCTCCCCAACCTGCTCGACTTCCAGAGCAAGCTGGTGCAGAAAAGCGAAAACCTGCAGACCTGGGATATCACCAATGATTCCATTTCGCTGCTGGATGTCGTACGCAATGCTAAACCCGATATTCTGATTGGTGTCTCCGGCCAGCCGGGTCTGTTCACCGAAGAGATCATTCGCGAGATGCACAAGCACTGTAAGCGCCCTATCGTGATGCCGTTGTCGAACCCGACATCACGCGTGGAAGCCACACCTGCGGATATCATTGCCTGGACTGACGGTGCCGCGCTGGTCGCCACGGGCAGCCCGTTCTCACCGGTGAGCTGGAATGGTAAAACCTATCCGATTGCGCAGTGCAACAACTCCTATATCTTCCCCGGTATTGGGCTGGGTGTGATTGCGTCAGGCGCCAGCCGCGTTACCGATACCATGCTGATGACCGCCAGCCGTGCGCTCGCCGACTGTTCACCGCTGGTGAATGAAGGCGAAGGCCCGGTGCTGCCTGAGATTAAAGATATTCAGGGTGTGTCGAAAATCATTGCGATGGAAGTGGGTAAAGCGGCTCAGCTGGCGGGTGTCGCCGTAGTGACCTCAGAGGATGTGTTGTCACAGGCTATCGCCAACAACTTCTGGCTGCCGCAGTATCGTCATTATCGTCGTACCTCGATTTAACCTTCAGACTGCCGGATCGCATGCGATCCGGCAGTGTTCAAAAATAGCACAGCCAGCCGGCAGTAACTTGCTTCACTGCGACAGCTCAAGTAGCCTTGTCCCATCTCAACATTCTGACATCGAGTCTCCAGGCGCATGCTGAAACGCGTTTCCATTGGTCTGCTTTTCATCATCTTACTGATGATGGCAACGGCGCTCGGCCTTGATCGTTGGATCAGCTGGAAAACTGCGCCTTTTATCTACGAAAATGTCGCCTCTTTACCCCATCGTCAGGTTGGCGTGGTGCTGGGTACGGCTAAATATTATCGTACCGGCGTCATCAATCAGTATTACCTCTATCGCATTCAGGGCGCGCTGAACGCCTACAACAGCGGCAAGGTCAATTACCTGCTGCTGAGTGGTGATAACGCGCTGCAAAGTTATAACGAGCCGATGACCATGCGACGCGACCTCATCAAAGCTGGTGTCGATCCGGCTGATATCGTGCTCGATTATGCCGGGTTCCGTACGCTGGACTCCATCGTTCGCACACGTAAAGTGTTTGATACCAACGATTTCATTATTATCACGCAGCGTTTTCACTGTGAGCGTGCGCTGTTTATCGCCTTACAGCTGGGTATTCAGGCGCAGTGCTATGCGGTGCCCTCACCTAAAAACATGCTCAGCGTGCGCTTCCGTGAAGTCGGTGCCCGACTGGGCGCGCTGGCGGACCTCTTTCTGCTCAAGCGTGAACCTCGCTTCTTAGGTCCGCTGGTACCTATTCCCGCCGTACGCGATGTCCCTGAAGATGCGCAGAGTTACCCTGCGGTGACGCCGGAGCAGCTGCTGGAGCTGGAACAAAAACTGCGGAAATAGCTGGCGCTCAGCGGCTTCTTTTAGCTTTGCTGAAATCGCATTGTTAGCACTTTGCTGCGGTCTGGCAGCAAGGTACAAGGTTCAGGGAATTCTGACAGCAACGACTAAGCTCAACGCGCAGGGAACAGGGTCAGAAGAGAAAAGCGTCCCGCGTCAGGGACGACGCGGGCCGAGCGTATCATGGATGACGGCCTTTGCGACTTTCCGATCTGACCCTGTTCCCTTCGCAGACTCGATCTCACAGCAATGCCTCCAACACTCTCCCTCATAAAAAGCGTTCTGCAGAGGAATAACACGAGCCGAGCGTGTCATGGATGAGAGGTTTTGCGTCTTTCCGATCTGACCCTGTTCCCTTCGCTGACTCGATCTCACAGCAATTCCTCACAACATCTGCCCATAAAAAAAGCGACCCGAAGGTCGCTTTCTTAGCGTTGAATCAGACTTACTTCTTACGAGAGTATTTCAGTGAATCCAGCGCAACGGCGAAGATAATGATGCCGCCTTTAATGATGTACTGCCAGTAAGGGTTGACGCCGATATAGGTCAGACCGTAGTTGATAACGGTGAAGATCAGTACACCGGTCACGACGCCCGCTACGCTACCCACACCACCGGCGAAGGAGACGCCGCCGACCACACAGGCCGCAATCGCATCCAGCTCATACATAAAGCCGAGGTTGTTGGTGGCAGAACCGATACGACCCGCTTCCAGCATCCCGCCGAAGGCGTAGAATACACCTGACAGGGCATAGATCATGATCAGGTTCATCGGGACGTTCACGCCTGACACTTTCGCCGCTTCCGGGTTACCGCCGATAGCAAAAATGTTTTTGCCGAAGCGGGTTTTGTTCCACAGCACCCAGACGAAAATAATGGCAATCACAGCGTAGAACGTGATGAACGAAAGTTTGAAATCACCAAAGCGCAAGAAGCCCTGGGTAAATTTCGAGAAGCCCGCGTCAAAACCGGCAATCGGTGATGCACCAACAAAGTCGTAATAGAGTGAGTTGATACCGTAAACGATAATCATGGTGCCCAGCGTGGTGATAAATGGCGTTACCTTCAGGTAAGCAATAATCACACCGTTGACCAGACCAATCACACCGCCGATGATGCACACGGTCAGAATAACCAGTGGAATCGGCACGGTATCCAGCGTCGGGAAGACTTTGTTCGCGTTATCCATCGCCTGCAGCAACGTCGCGGCGACAACCGCAGCCAGACCAACCTGACGTCCGGCTGACAGGTCAGTACCCTGGGTCACAATCAGACCCGCCACACCCAGTGCAATAATAATGCGCACTGAAGATTGGGTCAGAATATTACTCAGGTTCATTAAACTTAAGAACGATGGATCCTGGAAGATAATAATAGCCAGCAATACCAGCAGAACGACGTAAATGCCGCCCTCTTTTAACCAGGTTAGCGCATTCTTTTTTGTGGTCGCTTTCATGTTAACAGCCCTTGCTTCATTAAAGGTGTAATGACGCTAAACGCAATATTTCGTTCTGCGTGGTCGTTTTGGTATCAACTATGCCTGCTACCAGTCCATTACTCATTACCAGAATACGATCGGTAATGCCTAACAGCTCCGGCATTTCAGAAGAGATAATAATGATGCCCTTTTCTTTCTTCGCCAGCTCAGCAATCAACTGGTAAATTTCGAATTTTGCACCAACATCAATACCGCGAGTTGGTTCATCAAGCATCAGGATTTCAGGCTGGGTCAATAACCAGCGGCCAATAATCACTTTTTGCTGGTTACCGCCCGAAAGCGAACCAATTTGAGTATGGTGGCCTGGTGTCTTAACGCGCATAGAATCGATCACCCACTGGGTATCACTCTTCATGCGTTTATTATCCAGCAGCCCCATACTGTTTTTATATTTTTTAATATTGGAAATAAGCGAGTTAAAACCAATATCCAGATAAGCATAAATACCGGTTGAGCGACGCTCTTCCGTCACCAGCGCAAAACCGTGGTTAATGGCTTCGTTGGCGCTGTGATTATTAATCGGTTTACCATGCAGTTTAATGGTGCCGCCCGATTTTTCGCGAATGCCAAACAGCGTTTCGACGATATCGGTACGTTTGGCGCCCACCAGCCCGGCAATGCCGAGTATCTCCCCTTTACGCAGATCAAATGAGATGTCACGAATCGACGGCTGACGCAGCGACGTCAGATTGCGCACCTCAAGAATGGTCTCGCCTGGCACGTTGGTACGGTCAGGGAAACGCTGGTTCAGTGAACGGCCGACCATCATAGCGATGATCTTATCCATATCCAGCCCTTCCAGCGGCTGAGAGGTAATCCACTGACCATCACGCAGAATGGTGATCTCATCGCACAGCTGGAAAATCTCTTCCATCTTGTGCGAAATATAAACAATGCCGCAGCCGCGATCTTTCAGTTTGCGAATAATCGTGAACAGGTGATTAACCTCTTTCTCAGTCAGCGAGGAAGTCGGTTCATCCATAATCACAATTTTCGCGTCGTAAGAGAACGCTTTGGCAATTTCAATCATCTGCATCTGAGATACAGAAAGATTGGCAACTTTGTCGCGCGGATCGATATCGATATCCAGCTCGTCAAAAATCGCTTTTGTATCCTGATACATTTTATCCTGATCGACAAAAAAGCCTTTGCGCGGATAGCGCCCAAGCCACATGTTGTCCATCACGGTACGTTGCAGTACCAGGTTTAATTCCTGATGCACCATCGACACGCCATTTTCCAGCGCCTCTTTGGAGCTTTTATAATCGATCTCGTTACCCTGAAACAGGATACTGCCGGTATCTTTTTTATAGATACCAAACAGGCATTTTAATAATGTGGATTTCCCGGCACCGTTCTCGCCCATTAATGCATGAACAGAGTGAGGCCGCACTTTCAAATTAACATTATCTAACGCTTTAACGCCGGGAAATGATTTCGAAACATTCGTCATTTCCAGCAAATATTCTCGCTGCGCGGTCGTGTTATCACTGGCCATATTTTACCTGGCTAAAAAACGGTGGTGACATAAAAAAGGCGCGACCGCGGTCGCGCCCGTAATCGATCTTATTTCACGAACTGAGACAGATTTTCTTTATCAACCGGCACGTAAGGAACGCGGACGATCTTATCAACCATCTTGAAGTTAGTGCCGTCAGTTGCCGCTTTGCCGTTCGCCAGGTTATTGGCAATATCCAGCGTCGCTTTCGCCTGGTTTTCCGCATCGTTCAGCACGGTACCGGCCAGCGCACCGGATTTAACCAGCGCCAGCGCTTCTGGCAGGGCATCGACGCCGAACACAGGGATTGACGTCATGTTGTGCGCTTTCAGCGCTTCAACCGCACCCATTGCCATCGCATCGTTGTTGGCAATCACCACTTCGATTTTTTTGGCGTTCGGGCCTGACAACCATGCATCCATCTTATCTTTAGCCTGAGCGGTATCCCACATGGCCGTATCCATTGCTAACTGCTGGGTTTTCAGACCATCTTTGTTCAGGGTGTCGATCACATATTTGGTACGGGCTTCTGCATCAGGATGACCCGGCTCGCCTTTCAGCAGCACGAACTGAATGGTGCCATCTTTGTTCAAATCCCAGGCTGGCGTCGCTTTCCAGTGTTTCTCGATCAGCTGACCCTGAATGATGCCGGACTCTTTAGAGTCGGTACCGACGTAGTAGGCTTTGTCATAACCCGCCAGCACTTTGGCGTTCGGTTCTTTGTTGAAGAAGACAACCGGCACATCGTTAGCACGCGCTTTGTCTACGATCACCGCAGCGGCAGCCGGGTCAACCAGGTTAATCGCCAGCGCTTTCACGCCTTTTGCCATCAGCACGTCAACCTGATCGTTCTGTTTGGACTGGTCGTTTTGTGAGTCATTCATCAGCAACTGTACGCCACCGATCGCTTTCGCTTCTTTCTCGATGTCTTTACGCACCATTGACATGAAGTTGTCATCGTATTTGTAAATGGTCACGCCGATACGGGTGTCAGCTGCGTGAGCGGTTGCACCAAACATCATGCTGGCAACCAGTGCTGTAAGCGTGAAAACCTTCTTATTCATGGTATCTCCGGTTTTATTATGCAGGGTCTTTTTAGCGCTACCGCGTAACATGCGGGAGAGCAATCGGTAAAACAGATCGGCGCGTCGGCTAACGTAATGGGGATGTTGAGCCGTTGAACACCGTCTAAAACCTGACATCCTTGTGCCTGAATGCTTCCATGAAGAGGGGGTGAACCCTATAACCGGCTACTGAGACCACAACTGATGCCGTTACACTGGCGTTACATAATGTTTCAGTCCGGTAAGACGCTGCCATCATAGTGAGAGCAATGTTAATTAACTGTGAATGTAATCACAGATTGAAAACGGTTACATGCTTGAATCACCTGAATTAGTGACGGACTCCACATTTTGCCGCTGCGCCACCGAATGACGCCGCACCAGCGTCGGCATAAAGATATGTGTTGCGGTGTCATCAAGCAGGCCTGCTGCGCCCTGCAGTGCCAGTTCTGTGGCGATTTTTGCCATAGATACAATGGGATAGCGAACAGTCGTTAACTGTGGGTCGGTGTAACGGGAAATGGGAATATCATCGAAGCCAATGACAGAAAAATGCTGTGGAACCTGAATGCCGTTGTCTTTCAGCGCAGTGAGCGCGCCAGCAGCCATGCCGTCGTTATAGGCAAACACCGCCGTAAGGTTGAGATTGCGCCCCAGCAACTCCACCATCGCTGCTTCACCGCCCTGCATGTCGGGCTCTGCACTGGCTATCCAGCTCTCCTGGGGCCGAACGCCCTGCTCTGCCATTGCCTGCATCCATCCTTCACGACGCTGGGCCACATCTTCGATCGGATGACTGGAGCAAAGATAGCCGATGCGGCTATGTCCCTGTTGTAAAAGGGTTCTTGAAGCCATCAATGCGCCAGTGACGTTATCCAGACTGACGCTGCGGTGTTCAAAACCGGGAACGATACGGTTAATGACTACCATGCCGGGTACGTGCTGCATAAAGTCCGCCAGTTCCGCGTCCGGCAGTGTTTTTGCGTGCACCACCAGCGCGCTACAGCGTTGACGGATCAGCACTTCAATGGCATGACGCTCTTTCTCTTCCTGATGCCAGGAGTTGCTGATTAACACATGTTTGTGCACGCGCTGCGCTACGGTATCGACTGCTTTAACCAGCGCCCCGAAGAAGGGATCGGAGACATCCATCACCACCACCCCAATCGTGTCGCTGACCTGCGTCGCCAGCGCCTGGGCGTTGGCGTTAGGGCGATAGCCCAGCGCTTCAACCGCCTGTAACACGGTATCACGGGTGTCTGAGGTCACGGCGTTGCTCTGATTAAGGACGCGCGACACGGTCGCCACTGACACGCCAGCCTGACGGGCAACATCACGAATAGTTATCATGCAGCAGTTCCAGAAAGGAAAATTAGGCATCACGCCGGGTTGTACACCGGCGCTATTTTGTCAGGGGCGGGAGGCGAGCAGCGTGAATTGCGTCACACCAATGAAAACGGTTACATACAATTCTGTAACCTTTGTGATGGCGGTCATTATCCTGCGTTGTCAGTGATACGGGATCTGCCAGTTGAGAGCAGTGTTAGCCGCCGCCAAAGCCATTCCAGCGGACCCTGTGCAAAGAAATGTAACCAGATGAGTGAAAACAGGATATTGAAGAGCCATACCGCAGGCACTATCAGCAGCAGTTCCAGCCGGGTGAAGTGCATATAGAAGCCAAAGCGATAGAACAATGTAGTGCAGATCACGGTCTGAAGCAGGTAGTTGGTCAGCGCCATCCGGCCCACGCACTGGATGGCATAGCTGATGCGCCAGCGCGCGATCTGCGGCCAGTAAGCCAGGCAGAGTGCGGTGTAGCCCAGACTAATTAGCGGGCTGGCAAGGTCGCGCGGCGCTTGCAGGTAAAATGCGGTCCAGCGAAACTCCCAATGTAACAGCCATTGCGCTGCCACACCGGCCACCGCAATGGAGAACCCAATGATTAACAGCAGCGCCGCCGCCTGGCGATAATGCCGTGCAGGGAATTCGCCAATCAGCCAGCCGCTGCGCAGCAGTGCGCCACCGATCATCATCAGACCTGCCAGCTGCCAGCCATACTGCGCTGCAAGCGCCATCAGCCCTGACGAAAGATGGTCCAGCCGGTTCTGTATCGCGTCCCAGCCGCCAGCAAGTTTCCAGAACTGTTCATATTGCAGTTCTGCTGCACCCGGCAGCCAGGAATTAGTCGGCTCAGGAGAGGAGGTCGACCCAAACACCAGCAGCACCCCGCAGCCGACCAGGTAGAGCAGAATGCCGGTATTCATCAGGCTGCGGGTGGAGGGAACATCACGCAGTACCCGCCACACCACCAGCCCGATAATGCCGTAGTCCAGCAGGATGTCCCCTTCCCAGAGAAAAACCCCGTGAACAAAACCGATCAGGACCAGAAGGGAAAGCCGGGCTGTGAGCCAGCGACTGCCGCGCGGCAGCTGCATTTGCAGACCCGCGCCAAACAGCAGCGCAAACAGCGTGAGGAATTTGAGCTGAGCAAAAACGTCAGAGAGTGCCCATGTCCAGGCATCGGAAAGCGTGACGCTACCCTGCCAGGCTGGATTAAGGTAGGCGGCTGAAGGCAGACCGAAGCCGACAATATTGAGCAGCAGAATGCCGAGAATGGCACATCCACGAATGAAATCCAGCGCGTGATAGCGTTGCATGCGGCACCTGCACATTGAGGCGGGCAACGTTATGCGCCCGCCATAAACTCAACTATGGCGCACCGCGCGCAAAAATTCCTGACGGGTGTTCTGACTGGACTTGAACAGGCCACCCAGCGACGTCGTGGTGGTGGCGCTGGTGGCATCTTTTACGCCACGCGCTTTGACACAGTAGTGCACCGCATCAATGGAAACAGCCACATTGTTAGTGCCCAGCAGCGTCTGCAATGCAACCAGAACCTGCTGCGTCAGCCGCTCCTGCACCTGCGGACGCTGAGCAAAGAACTGCACGATGCGGTTGATTTTCGACAGGCCAATCACCTTTTCTTTAGGAATATAGGCGACGGTAGCCTTGCCATCGATGATCACAAAGTGGTGTTCACAGGTGCTGGTCAGGGTGATATCACGCACGGTCACCATCTCATCGACCTTCATTTTGTTCTCAATGACGGTGATTTTCGGGAAGTTTGCGTAGTCGAGACCGGAAAAGATTTCATCCACATACATTTTGGCGATGCGATGTGGCGTTTCCATCAGGCTGTCATCTTCAAGATCCAGATTCAGCAGCTGCATAATCTCGGTCATGTGCCCGGCAATCAGGCTTTTACGCGTTTCGTCATCAATGTCGCGCGTCGGTGCACGTAACGGCGTTTCCAGTCCACGCGCCAGCAGCGCTTCGTGAACCAGGGCAGCTTCCTGACTTAAGGTGCTCATCTACTCTTCTCCGGCTGGTGTTGCGCCCGCAAGCTTTTGCCTGCGGGCCCTGTAATCAGGCGCGTATTGTGAAACTTTCTTTGCGGGGAATCCAGCAATCAATCAGATTGGTGATGAAAGCTTTTCACTCAATTCTTCGCCAGACCAGCAGGCCTGCCCAGACCAGACTCACCCCTGCCACCCAGAGCGCAGGCTCAAGCCGATGTAACAAGGCCGTTGAGAGAAAAGAGAGCAACGGGCCGACAAGTTGTCCAATCGCATAGCCGGTCGTCAGCAGGCCAGCCATGAATCGCAGATGGTTGGGCGCCAGTTCGCGGGCGCAGAGCATTGACAACTGCACCACACTCAGGAAGCCGCCTCCGACCAGCAACGCACCGGCCAGCAGGCCACTAAAGCCGGGCAGCAGCGCCGCAGCAAACACACCCAGCGCCTGTGCCCAGAGCACCAGCGCCAGGCGGACATGGCTGTGCCCCCAGCGCCGCGTCAGGATACCCAGCAGGATGCCGGTCATTGCCGCCCCGCCAAATATCGGCCAGACAAACTGCGCGAAGATGCCGTCAGGAAAACGTGTGGCGGCCATCTGCGACAGAAAAGTCGCGGGCAGGATGTAGCCAAACCCTGCCAGACTGTAACTCAGCACCAGACGTTTAAGATTGCGGTTCAGCACCAGCGGCTCGGGTGCCTGATCCGGACGATGCAGTTCGCCGCGACGCGGTAAGTTACGGGTGATTAGCGCAATCAGCAGCAGCGCCAGCGCACCGTAAGCAGCCCAGGCAAGACCGGCGGAGACCTGGAATGTGTGCAGCGCGACCCCCAGCAAACCACTGACAAAAATGCCGCAACCCGGTCCGGCAAACACGGCCGCCGACAACCCTGCCCGCCCATGCCGATGCAGCTGTTCGTTGCTCCAGGCCGCCACCAGCACCATCGCCCAGCCGCTGGCCCAGCCAATCAGAAAACGAATAGCGCCATGCAGCCACGGGCCGGTTGCCAGTGCCGAGAGCAGCGTCAGGATTACCGCGCCCCACACACCCGCCTGCAGCCGCAGTTCGACCCTTTGATGCGCCCGCATCGCATCAAAGGAGCCACACAGGTAGCCTAAATAGTTGAGGGCTGCGACCAGGCTGGCACTGGTAAGCGTCAGCTGGTGAGCCTGAATCATCAGTGGCACCTGCGGCGTAAAGGCAAATCGCCCTATGCCCATCGCCACAAATAAAGTTAAAAATGCACTGAGCGCGACGCGTAACGCCATTGCTGAACTCCTGTTGTTCTGCCCTGAGATCTCTTCTGACTTGCTAATAGCATGCAGGATGACTAAACTCACGGAAAGTGAATAATATTAACCAACTTGTTTACAGGAAGAGAAGATATGGATTTAGTTCAGCTGCGTATGTTCTGTTCCGTCGCCGAAACGGGTTCACTGGCGCGCGCAGCAGAACATCTGCATCGCGTCCCCTCTAATCTCACCACGCGGCTGCGTCAGCTGGAAGAGGAATTAGGTGTTGATCTCTTTATTCGTGAGAAGCAGCGCATTCGCCTGTCGCCGATGGGCCATAATTTCCTGAATTATGCGCAACGCATTCTGGCGTTAAGTGAAGAAGCGATGAGCATGACCCGAACCGGCGAACCGGCGGGAAACTTTGCACTGGGCTCCATGGAGAGCACCGCAGCGACCCGCCTGCCTGGCCTGCTCGCCGCCTATCATCAGCGCTTTCCTAAAGTGGCGCTGTCGCTGATTACCGGCACCTCAGGCGAAATTATCGATCGGGTCCGTGAAGGCACCCTGGCCGCTGCGCTGGTGGATGGCCCGGTTTCTCATGATGACCTGAATGGCTGCATCGCTTTTCGCGAGGAGATGGTGCTGATCACCGGGCTGGATCATGGGCCAATCACCACGGCGCGCGACGTGCAGGACGATACTCTGTTTGCGTTCCGCAACAGCTGCTCTTACCGGGTGAAGCTGGAGAGCTGGTATCGCGACAGCCAGACCGCACCCAACAGTGTGATGGAGATTCAGTCCTATCACGCCATGCTGGCCTGCGTAGCGGGCGGTGCAGGGGTCGCGATGATTCCGGCTTCGGTGCTGAAGCAGATGGCGGATCGGTCGCGGGTGCAGGCGCATACCCTGCCCGCAGCTTATCGCGACACCGCCACCTGGCTGATGTGGCGGCGTGACGCCTTTACCCCGAATGTAGAAGCGCTGAAATACCTGATTATTGAACAGTTTGACGATCGTCCGCTCAACGATGAGCTGATCCACCCATTGCAGGCGACGGAATAAGCGTTCCACGCTATGTTTAACTCACGAAAAAAGGCGCTATTACGCGTCACAATCTGACTGGAAGAGGGATTGCATGAACATGATCAAAACCCGTGCCGCGGTTGCCTGGGCTGCTGGCGAACCACTGAAAATCGAAGAAGTGGATTTAATGCCACCGCAAAAAGGTGAAGTGCTGGTGCGTATTGTCGCGACCGGTGTCTGTCATACCGACGCCTACACCCTTTCCGGCACTGACCCGGAAGGTGTTTTCCCGGCGATCCTTGGCCATGAAGGCGGCGGCATCGTGGAAGCGGTGGGCGAAGGCGTAACCAGCGTGGAAGTGGGAGACCATGTCATCCCGCTTTACACCCCGGAGTGCGGCAAATGTAAGTACTGTCTGTCGGGCAAAACTAACCTCTGCCAGGCGATTCGCGCCACCCAGGGTAAGGGCCTGATGCCGGACGGCACCACCCGCTTCTTCAAAGATGGCAAACCGATTTTCCATTACATGGGCACCTCGACCTTCTCTGAATACACCGTCATCCCGGAGATCTCACTGGCAAAAATCAGTAAAGAAGCACCGCTGGAAGAGGTTTGTCTGCTGGGCTGTGGCGTCACGACCGGCATGGGCGCGGTAATGAACACCGCCAAAGTGAAAGAAGGCGACACCGTGGCGATCTTCGGTCTCGGCGGCATCGGTCTTTCTGCGGTGATTGGCGCGAAAATGGCGAAAGCAGGCCGTATCATTGCCATCGACCTCAACACCAGCAAATTCGATCTGGCACGTAAACTGGGTGCCACCGATCTGATTAACCCGAAAGATTACGACAAACCGATTCAGGATGTGATTGTCGAGCTGACCGACGGCGGCGTGGACTTCTCGTTTGAGTGTATCGGTAACGTCAACGTAATGCGTTCCGCACTGGAGTGCTGCCACAAAGGCTGGGGCGAGTCTGTGATTATCGGTGTTGCCGGTGCCGGTGAAGAGATCTCTACCCGTCCGTTCCAGCTGGTAACCGGTCGCGTCTGGCGCGGTTCCGCGTTTGGTGGCGTAAAAGGCCGTTCACAGCTGCCAGGCATTGTGCAGGATTACCTCGACGGTAAATTTGCCCTTAACGACTTCATCACTCACACCATGCCGCTGGAAGAGATCAACGACGCCTTTGATTTGATGCACGAAGGAAAATCGATTCGCTCGGTCGTGCACTTTAACAAGTAATCAGGAGGCGTTATGGCATCCACTCTGGAGCTACTGGAAGAACACCGTATTTTTGGCGGCTGGCAGCAGCGCTGGCGTCATCAGTCAGCCGTGCTGAACTGCCCGATGACCTTTAGCATCTATCTGCCCACCCCGCACGGTGATGCACCGCCGCCGGTGGTCTGGTTTTTAGCCGGCCTGACCTGTAACGACGAGAATTTCACCACCAAAGCGGGCGCGCAGCGCGTTGCGGCGGAACTGGGTCTGGTGCTGATTATGCCGGACACCAGCCCGCGCGGTGACGGCGTGGCGAACGATGAGGGATACGATCTGGGTCAGGGTGCGGGATTTTATCTCAATGCCACCCAGCAACCCTGGGCGAGTCATTTCCGCATGTTCGACTATCTGAGCAGCGAGTTACCTGCCCTGATTGCGGATAACTTCAAGGTCAGTGAACGCCAGTCAATCATGGGTCATTCTATGGGCGGACACGGCGCGCTGATGCTGGCGCTGCGTCTGGGTAACCGCTTTGCCTCGGCTTCAGCCTTTGCACCGATTGTGAATCCAATGCAGGTGCCTTGGGGCCAGAAAGCGTTTCAGGCCTATCTGGGCGACGATCGTGCGGCGTGGCGGGAATATGACAGCTGCCAGCTGATGGCGGAAGTCTCCCATCGGTTGCCAATGCTGATCGATCAGGGTGACAGCGATCAGTTCCTGGCCGATCAGCTGCAGCCAGAGCGGTTAGAGGAGATCGCCCGCGAGGTGGGTTTCCCGCTGACGCTGCGTATTCAGCCGGGTTATGACCATAGCTACTTCTTTATTGCCAGTTTTGTGGAAGATCATCTTCGCTTCCATGCCCAGCATCTGCTGGCGTAAATAATCAGGGCCGCTATTGCGGCCCTCTTTTTTTGCATGCTGTAGAGGCGGGAACATGGTTGCAACGTCAGCGCCCTGTCAGCCCTGCACTCTCCTTTCCGAAAGAGGCGGATACTTCAGCCGCCGCAACCTTAACCTGACGATCAGACTAAGGCCGGACCGGTCAGCCCATCGATCATCACCTGCGGAATGCCGCGTGAGCAGTGTTCGATACGCCCGTTGACGCCATACACTTTTGCCAGCGTAGCCGGCGTAATCACCTTATCCGGCTGCCCTTCTGCGACCAGCGCGCCCTGCTTAAGCATCAGGGCATGTTGCGCATGACGCAGCGCGATGTTGATGTCATGCACCACCACCACCGTCACGATGTTGCGCTGGGCCGTTTCGCGGCGCACCAGGTCCATGACGTGGAACTGGTAATTGAGATCCAGCGCGCTCAGCGGTTCATCCAGCAGCAGCAGTTTAGGGCGACGGATTAAAGATTGCGCCAGCCCGACCAGCTGCTTCTGTCCGCCCGAAAGCTGATCAAGGTAGCGCATCGCCAGATGGGCAATGCCCAGTTGTTCCAGCAGATGCATGATTTCCGCTTCACTGCTGGCACTGTGCAGGCCACCGGAGGCACGCTGTGCCACGATAATCGATTCCAGCACATGCAGATGCACGCCCGCAGGCAGCGACTGTGGCAGATAGACTACGTTTTTCGCACGGCGGGCAAACGGCTGAGTCATGAGATCTTCACCGTTAAGCCACATCTCGCCCTGACCTTTATTCAGACCAGCCAGTGCACGCAACAGCGTCGATTTACCGCAACCATTCGGTCCCAGCAGAACGGTAATCTCACCCCGTGGCAACGGAGCCACGTTGAGGTTTTCAATCACTTTATGTTTGGGATAACCGGCACTGAAGCCGCGTAATGTCAGACCCGTTTCCATTATACCGTCCCCCGATGACGCAGAATAATACTCAGGAAGAACGGCACACCAATCAGTGACGTCACAATACCCACGGGAATAATGACACCCGGCAGCAGGTTTTTCGACGCGACTGACGCCAGGGAGAGCACCAGCGCGCCAACCAGCGCACTGGCAGGCAGATAGAAACGGTGATCTTCACCAAACATCATGCGGGCAATGTGGGGTGCGACCAGGCCGATGAAGCCGATGGGGCCCACAAACGCCACCGCCAGCGCCGAAAGGATACTGATGCGCAGCAAGGTGGTCAGGCGCAGCCGGCGCACGTCGATACCAAAGCTCACGGCGCGATCTTCACCCAGACGCAGCGCCGTCAGCTTCCAGCTGCTCATCATTGAGAATGGCACCAGGATGGCCAGCGCCACGGTCAGCACGCCCAGCTTCTCCCAGGAGGCGCGCGCCAGGCTGCCCATGGTCCAGAACACCAGACCCTGCAGCGTATCTTCGCTGGCAATGAACTGCATCATCGAGACCAGTGCGTTAAAGGTAAAGACCAGTGCAATACCGAACAGCACGACGCCCGCAGAGGAGACCTGCGTCCAGCGGGTCACGGCATCCAGCATCAGCGCGGCAAACAGTGCAAAGACAAAGGCGTTGGCTGAGATTAACCACTGATCAGGAATGCCAGGAATACCAACGCCGAGAATGATCGCCAGTGCGGCACCAAACGCCGCTGCCGATGAGACACCGAGCGTAAACGGGCTGGCCAGCGGGTTATTCAGGATAGTCTGCATTTCTGCGCCTGCCAGGCCCAGCGACAGCCCGACCACCAGCGCCATCAGTGCATAAGGCAGACGAATATCCCAGACGATAACACGAGTACCGGCATCGACACTGTCGGGGCTGAGCAGCGTATTCCACAGCGTGTCCAGTGAGAGCCCGGCCGGACCGAGCGTAAAGTCGAGGATTAATGAGGCAATAATTGCCACCAGTAATACGCCAATCCAGATCAGGCGGCGGCGCAGCACCTGATGATAGTTTTGCATGGTGTGGTGAAGCGTCTCTTCCCCCGCCAGCAGCGAAGTTTCGGTAGTCATTTTTGAACCCTGTGTGGCTATCACGTCAGAAAACGCAGTCACAATAGTGCAGGTGATAATAATTATCAATTCGTTCGCATAAGCGAGGCGAGAAAAAGCAGTAAAAAATGGTGTTGTTAGGGGAACGATAATGGCAGATATAGCGCCTTGACGTTAAAGATGGGGAAGATGCTCAGGGCGCTGTGTCAGGTACCTGACTTAACAGCGCCAGCGCACAGTTCTAATCTTTATGAACCGGGAACTCCATCTCGCTGTACTTCACGAAACGGCTGCCGCGCGTCAGCCTGTAGCCGAACCAGATAATCAGGAACAGCGGAAGGCCAATGTAGGTGGCCGCTACGCTGTACCAGTCAATGCTGTCGTTAAGGAATGCCTGATAGTTCTGACCCAGCGTAATGATCAGGCAAAGCACAAAGGCGAAGATCGGCCCCAGCGGGAAGAAGCCGGAACGGTAAGGCAGATCGTTAAGATCATGACCCTGGGCAACATAGCCGCGGCGGAAGCGATAGTGACTGATGGCAATACCCAGCCAGGCGATAAAACCGGTCATGCCTGAGGTATTCAGCAGCCACAGATAGACTTCCTGATTGCCAAACTTAGAGGTCAGGAAGCACAGCCCGGCCACGACGGTCGTCGCCCATAAGGCATTGCGCGGAACGCCGCCTTTAGAGAGTTTCGCGAAAATGCGCGGCGCTTTGCCTTCACTCGCCAGGTTGTAAAGCATACGCGTTGAGGCGTACATACCGGAGTTACCGGCTGACAGCACCGCCGTCAGGATCACCGCATTCATCACCGCTGCCGCAGAGAGCAGACCGGCGTTCTGGAACACCAGGGTGAACGGGCTGACGCTGATATCGTCTATGTCGTTATGCAGCAACTGCGGATCGGTGTACGGCAGGATCAGACTGATAATCAGGATGGCGAACACATAGAACAGCAGGATACGCCAGAAAATCTGCCGCACCGCGCGCGGGATATTTTTCGCCGGATCTTCAGATTCGCCCGCCGCGATACCGATCAGCTCGGTGCCCTGGAAGGAGAATCCCACAATCATCGCCACGCCAATCATTGCCGCAAAGCCACCCGCAAACGGCGCATCGCCAACCTGCCAGTTATGCCAGCCCGCATGCTCCGCACCGCGCATAATGCCGGTAATCATCAGCACGCCAACAATGATAAAGATAATCACGGTGGCCACTTTAATCAGCGAGAACCAGTATTCCGCCTCGCCAAAGCCTTTCACCGAGATGTAGTTAAGCAGGAATATCAGCCCCAGGAACAGCGCGCTCCAGATCCAGCCTGGCGTGTCAGGGAACCAGTAGGTCATCACCAGCTGGGACGCCACCAGGTCAACCGCGATGGTCACCGCCCAGTTGTACCAGTAGTTCCAGCCGAGGGCGAAGCCAAAGCCCTCTTCAACATATTTCGCGCCGTAGGTGGCGAATGAACCCGATACGGGCATAAAGGCGGCCAGCTCACCGAGACTGGTCATCAGGAAGTAGACCATCAGGCCGATGAGCATATAGGAGAGAAGTGCTCCACCGGGGCCAGCCTGTGCGATGGTTGCGCCAGAGGCGACAAACAGGCCAGTACCGATTGAACCGCCGATGGCGATCATCGTCAGATGACGGGCTTTTAACGCACGTCGTAATGCAGGTTGTTGTGTTGTATTTGGGTCATTATGCATGTGTTAACGCTACGCTGGGTAAAAATGAGGCGAGATTGTAGCAGCCAGACCGCCTCTGTATAGCTGATGCCATGCTGTTATAAGTTATGTTCATGATCGCGCCCGAATTATTAGCGGTCACTCACGGCAATAGGACAAAAAGCGCGTCAGCGCTTTTGAAATATGCTTCTGCCGGTGATGAATGCGGTAGAGCGTTCGGGTCAGACGCGGCAACGGAATCGTCAGTTCTGTCAGCGTGCCCGCCTCCAGCAGATCGGCAATCACCCGGCGTGAAAGACAGCTGATCCCCATGCCATGCCGCACTGCATGCTTGATCGCTTCGGAGTTGCCCAGCTCCATGCCCAGCTGAAAACTTGGCAGGTGTGACAACAGCAGATAGTCGACGATTTCACGGGTACCCGAGCCACGCTCGCGCAGGATCCAGGGCGCTTCGGCCAGCGTTTTCAGCGTCACCGGCTGTTGCAGGATCGCGGCGTCAGGTGCGGCAAACACCACCAGTTCATCTTCCAGCCAGGGTTCACTGACCAGCTCGGTCATGTGACACGGCCCTTCAATCAACCCGACGTCTACGCGAAAATCGGAAACCGCCTGAATCACATCCTGACTGTTTCCGACGCTCAGCTCCAGCGGCAACCCCGGAAAATCACGGCGATACGCGGCCATCATGCCCGGCAGCAGATAGTTACCGATGGTGCTGCTGGCGAAGATGCGGATTGCGCCGTTATCCTCTTTGAACAATTGCTCAATTTCACCCGCCTGCTCCAGCAGTCCTACCGCACGCGGATAGAGCAGCCGCCCGTGCTCATTTAGCACCAGCCGTTTGCCGACCCGATCAAACAGCTGCACCCCAAGTTGACTCTCCAGATCGGCCAGCGCCGCGCTGACTGCGGACTGCGACAGCGCCAGCAACTGCGAAGCCTGCGTCGTTGAACCGCTTTTGAGCACTTCGGTGAACACTTCGATTTGCCGCAGCGTAATGTGCATTGTTGCCTCTTAACTCAATGAATGCCTGACAAGATAAATCATTAATGCCAGCCAGAGCAGCCCGGCGATGCCCAGCCAGCCTGCCATTTTTTTACCGCGCGCACGCTGAGACTGCGCTTTCGCGATGCTGCTGATACGCACGTCTTTCGGCAGCAACCGCATCAGCACCATGACGCCCGTCGGGATAATCACCGCGTCATCCAGCAGACCAACAAACGGGATCACATCCGGGATGAGATCGATCGGGCTGACGCCATACGCGACCAGCCCCAGCATCGCCACTTTGTTCCACCAGGGCGTGCGCGGATCGCGAAAGGCAAACCACAGCACCCGGGCATCTCTTTTGATCAGCGTCGCCCAGCGGCGCAGACGCGAAACTATCATGATTGCGGCCTTATCGTTTATTCTGGTCAATTATAAATATATTATCAATTTCACTTTTAAGCCAGTCGCCGTCATGATCATGACTCAACCATGAGGAGTGACAACCATGACCGAACTGAGCATCGCTAAACCCCATCATCCTGTTACGCTCTGGTTCCCCGGTCTGCTGCTGACTGCCGCGATTGCCGCGGCTGCCAGCTGGCTCGCACAGCAACCGGTGGTGGCAGCAGCGGGGCTGGGTTCACTGACCCTGGCAATCATGCTGGGCATCCTGGTCGGCAATAGCGTCTATACGCCTCTGGCGTCGCGCTGCGACAGCGGCGTGATACTGGCTAAGCAGAAGCTGCTGCGGCTGGGGATCATCCTGTTTGGATTTCGCATCACTTTACAACAGATTGCCGATGTTGGTTTTAGCGGCATCCTGATTGATGCGCTGACGCTGAGCAGCACCTTCTTTATTACCTGCCTGCTGGGCATCAGGCTGCTGAAGCTGGATCGCGATACCGTCTGGCTGATTGGCGCGGGCAGCAGCATCTGTGGGGCAGCGGCCGTACTGGCGACCGAGCCAGTGGTAAAAGCCGCCTCCTCGAAAGTGGCGGTGGCTATTGCAACCGTGGTGCTGTTCGGCACGCTGGCAATCTTTATCTATCCAATGCTGTGGCCGCTGGCGCACCATCTTTTTCCAGGCCTGAGTGCATCGCAGTTTGGGGTATTTACCGGTTCGACCATCCATGAAGTGGCACAGGTCGTGGCTGCCGGACACAGCATCAGCCCCGATGCCGAGAACAGCGCGGTGATTGCCAAAATGCTGCGGGTGATGATGCTGGCCCCGTTCCTGCTCTGCCTGAGTGCAGTGCTACGCGGCAAACGCAAAGCGAGCAACGCGCGTCAGCCGGTGACGTTTCCCTGGTTCGCCCTGCTGTTTATCGCAGTCGCGCTGTTTAACTCGCTGCAGCTGCTGCCTGCCACGGTAGTGGCCACGCTGAACGAGCTGGCGGGTCTGCTGCTGGCGATGGCGATGGCGGCTCTGGGATTAACCACCCGTTTTAGCGCATTACGTGAGGCGGGCGTTAAACCGCTGCTGCTGGGCGCACTGGTATTTGGCTGGTTAATCGCGGGTGGCGGCACCATCAATCTGCTGGTGCAACATTTCATGGGCTAACAGCATCGGGTATCATGCCGTTTCATCCGTGCATAGCCCCAGGAGAAAGGCATGAAATATATCGGCGCACACGTGAGTGCGGCAGGTGGTGTGGATCAGGCAGTGATTCGCGCCCATGAAATAGAAGCCACCGCCTTTGCCCTCTTTACTAAAAATCAGCGTCAGTGGAAGGCCGCCCCGCTCTCCACTGAGGTGATTGATGCTTTTCGCGCCGCCTGCGAGACGTACAAATTCAGTCCGCAGCAAATTCTGCCGCACGACAGTTTTCTGATTAACCTCGGTCATCCGGTTGAAGAGGCGCTGGAGAAATCCCGCGCGGCCTTTATTGATGAATTAAAACGTTGTGACCAGCTCGGCCTGACGCTGCTGAACTTCCATCCCGGCAGCCATCTGCATCAGATTGAAGAAGAGGCCTGCCTGAAGCGGATTGCGGAGTCGATCAACATCGCCCTCGACCAGAGCCAGAATGTGACCGCCGTCATTGAGAATACCGCCGGTCAGGGCAGTAACCTCGGATTCCGCTTCGAGCACCTCGCCACCATTATTGAACATGTCGAAGATAAGTCGCGCGTCGGCGTCTGCATTGATACCTGTCATGCGTTTGCTGGCGGGTATGACCTGCGTACCGAAGCGGACTGCGAGGCAACCTTTGCTGAGTTTGAGCGCATTGTCGGCTTTGATTATCTGCGCGGTATGCACCTTAACGATGCCAAAAGCGCCTTCGACAGTCGCGTTGACCGCCATCATAGCCTGGGTGAAGGGAATATCGGCAAAACCGTATTTAGCTGGCTGATGAAAGATCCGCGGTTTGATGGTATTCCGTTAATTCTTGAGACTATTAACCCCGACATCTGGAAAGATGAGATTGCCTGGCTGAAAGCCGAACAGCAGGGATAGAAAAAGGGAGCCAGCTGGCTCCGAGATTTTTGACAAAGTCAGGCCTGGTTGCTGTAAGACTGAGCCTGCACAGGGAACAAGGTCAGATCGGAAAGACGTAAAAGCAAACAGGGAGCCACCGGCTCCCTGTTATTATCACTTCAGCAGATTATGCATTTCTGCACATCAGGCTTTCGCCAGCTGCTCTTCCGGACGTTTCAGTATCGCATAGCCCAGACCCGCAACCGCAGTACCGATGACAATCGACATCAGATAACCGACAACCGGGGTAATGGCGCCAGGGATCAGCAGTACAAACAGTCCACCGTGCGGTGCCATCAGTTTCGCGCCAATCGCCATGGAGATCGCGCCGGTGATTGCGCCGCCCACGATACAGCAAGGCAGAACACGCATCGGGTCACGGGCTGCGAATGGAATCGCACCTTCAGAGATAAAGCAGAGACCCAGAACCAGTGCCGCTTTACCACCTTCCTGCTGACCTTTGTTGAATTTACGACGGGCAACCAGCGTAGCCAGACCCATCGCCAGCGGTGGCACCATACCGGCTGCCATGATGGCGGCCATCGGTGCATACGTCTGCGAACTCAGTAAGCCGACGCCAAATGCGTAAGCCACTTTGTTCACCGGACCGCCCATATCGGTACACATCATGCCGCCCAGGATTGCGCCCAGCAGGACCGCATTCGCCGTGCCCATGTTAGCCAGCCAGTGTGTCAGGCCACTCATGATGCCCGCAACCGGTTTGCCCACCACGTAGATCATCAGCAGGCCGGTGATCAGACTCGCGAACAGCGGGATAATCAATATCGGTTTCAGCGCTTCCATACTCTGAGGCAGTTTGACTTTGCCGCTGATCAGCTTCGCTGCATAACCGGCAATAAAGCCCGCGATAATACCGCCTAAGAAGCCTGCATTGATGCTGGTGGCGATCATACCGCCAATCAGACCTGGCGTCAGACCCGGACGGTCAGCGATGGAGAAGGCGATAAAGCCCGCCAGCACTGGTACCATCAGAGCAAAAGCGCTGCCCCCACCGATTTGCATCAGCGCAGCGGCCAGAGTGCCCTGTTCTTTAAACGCTGTGATACCAAAAGCAAACGACAGGGCGATGCTCAGACCACCCGCGACCACCATCGGCAGCATGTAAGAAACACCGGTCAGCAGGTGACGATAAGCCCCTGCCCCGCCTTTCTTCTCTTCTTCACTGCTATTGCTCTGTCCACCAGCCACCGCTTTATACGGCTTCGCTTCTGCAACCGCTTTATCCAGTTCCTGCGCGGTTTTCTTCAGCGCCAGACCGGTTGAGGTGCGGTACATCGGCTTCCCGTCAAATTTCGCCAGATCCACTTCGATGTCAGCTGCGACGATCACCAGATCGGCGGCAGCAACTTCTTCCGGGGTGATGGCGTTACCCGCACCCACTGAACCGCGAGTTTCAACTTTCACCCACCAGCCGCGACGGGTCGCTTCAGCCTGAATAGCTTCGGCAGCCATAAAGGTGTGTGCCACGCCGGTCGGACAGGCGGTAACGGCCACAACGCGTTTCTGCGCGCCAGCCTGAGCCGGTGCTGCAGCTGATGCACCTGCAGGTGTTGCCACCGCCGCAGGAGCCTGCCAGGTTTTGGCTTCAGCTTTGGCGCGGTTAAGGAAGGTTTCCGGCTCGCTGACCGCCAGCTGGATATCACCCAGCCAGACCGCTTTGCCGTTCAGCGCCGCATCATCCGGCACGTTTTTACCCAGCACAATCGCCAGTTCAGCGTCGGCAGGGTTCTCAGTCAGGGTCAGGCCCGCAGCAGCTGCGGCGGCAGCCAGACGTTGTTGCGCCATATATGCGGAAGCCAGTCCCAGTGTAGGGTCTTTAATCAGCAGCGTTTTCATTATCGCTCTCCTGCTGTCAGTTAACGGGTTGTAAGTCGACACGCGCCATCATTGCGGCCAACTGCGTACGATCGGAAACGCCAACGTTGCTCTGGCTGACGGCCATCGCCGCCACGGCAGTCGCAAGACGCAGCGTGTGTTCGCTGGATTCACGCATCAGCAGGCCATAAATCAGGCCGCCCACCATCGAATCACCGGCACCCACGGTGCTGACGACTTCACACACCGGCGGTTTAGCAATCCATTCGCCTGACGCGTTGACCCACAGTGCGCCTTCCGCGCCCAATGAAATCACCACATGGGCGATGCCCTGCTCGCGCAGTTCGTGCGCAGCGCCAATCACATCCTGCAGACCAGGCAGTTTGCGACCGGCCCAGATCTCCAGCTCACGGCGGTTAGGTTTCACCAGCCATGGTGCGGCTTTCAGTCCTGCCACCAGCGCCTCGCGGCTGCTGTCAAAAATGATGCAGGGGCAGTGAGTACGCAGTTCGGTCATCCAGCGGGTAAAGGCATCGTGATCAACGCCTTCTGGCAGGCTGCCGCTGACGCAGACCATGTCGAACTGGCCCAGCCAGGTCAGAGAATCAGCCGTAAAACGATCCCAGTCCTGACCCGTGACCTGGAAACCGGAGAAGTTCAGATCGGTAACGTCGCCGGTCTGTTCAGTGAGTTTAACGTTAATACGGGTACGGCCCGGCACCACCTGGAAACGGTTGGCAATGCCCAGCTCGCTGAACAGCTGCTGGAAGCCGTCCTGATTCTCTTTACCCAGGAATCCACCCACGGTGACATCGATACCCAGGTCTTTCAGGACTTTAGCAACGTTGATGCCCTTGCCCGCCGCGTGCAGCCCGGTGGTTTTCACCAGGTTGACTTCGCCGCGTTCAATTTCAGGGGTATATCCCACCAGGTCATACGCCGGATTCAGCGTGATGGTGGCGACGCGTCTGCTCATGCTGCCCCCTCGCCCAGACCGCTGTTGATCGCCTCTTCAATGGCGGTCAGCGCCTGCTGTGCATCGTCACCGCTGGCGGTGAAGCGCAGGCGATGGCCTTTCTTCACGCCCAGCGCAACCACTTTCATCAGGCTACGGCCGTTAGCAGGTTTACCGCTGCCGTCGAGATTGGTCACCGTGATGTCGCTGTTGAACTGCTTGATTACGCTAACCAGCGCGGTGCCTGGACGGGCATGGAGACCATGCTCGTTGCGAATAGTGAATTCTGCGGTCAGCACCTCAGCCTGCTCATCAACTTCGCTGGTCAGCAGTGCGTAAACGCCAGCTGCATCCGCTTTAAGCAGGCGATCTGCTTTGTTCTGCTGCAGTAATGCGCTGAGGTAACCCAGCACTTCCAGTGGACGTTCATCGGTCGCTGAAACGCTGATTAACATCGCCGCGGATTCGCCCTGATGGTCGAATGCATGTTCAGCGCGGCTGATGGCAACACCGCTGCGCAGGTTGCCGAGGCTGCTGTCGCTGAGCCAGATGCCCTGACCCAGATTCAGCGGAGCCGTCGAGACCACGTCTGCGACGTAGCTCGCATCCACCACACCCGCGGACTGCAGCCGGCCAGCATTCATTGCCTGCAGAGTGATCAGATCGCTGGCAGCGACGTTGAGCGTAATTAATGAGGTGTCAAAGCTGAACTCGGCGGCCTGTTTTTCGCCCATCAGCAGCGCACGGAGATCTTCAGCAGAGGCGGTTTTGAGCTGTTCAGCAATGGTGTCATCGCTCAGAACATGGGTCAGCTGACGCAGCAGCGCCAGATGCTCATCCGACTTAGCGGCAATCCCGATGGCGACATAAGCAGTCTGATCGTCACCCCAGGCAATGCCCTGCGGGAACTGAAACACCTGAACACCGGTTTTCAGGACCATGTCTCGGGTATCGGTGGTGCCATGGGGAATTGCGATGCCGTTGCCGAGGAACGTTGAGGTTTGCTGTTCGCGGGCCAGCATGCCATTGACGTAGCCTTCCGTCACATTACCCGCAGCGGTTAACGCGGCAGCAACCTGACGAATGGCCTCTTCTTTATTCTGGGCGCTGGCTCCGGTATGGATGGCCTGCAATTCGAGCTGGAACATAATTCTCCTCGCTTGCTGAGATTGAATCGTTTCAGCCAGTGGGGATTTTTTTACGCCATGCTGTTGAAAACAGGTGGCGCAGTCACCGCTGAAACGTTTCAGGGATTGTGGTACAGCAATTTTCCGGAGGCAAGAGAATGCGCAAACGGCGTAACAGATTTTTGACGTTACGCACATTTCAGGGGGATTATGGGGAATAAAAAGTGAACAGGCTGACGCGGTTGCTGTAATGCAGAGATCTGTGGACCGAAAATGTCAGCAGCGTCAGCGCTTCAGGGGGCAGTATCGGCTTCGAGCTGAAGTAAGTATGTCATCGCCTCCTGGCGTGAGTTGCCACACATGCTGTATGCAGGCTGCAGGCCTGCGCAGACGGCAGGACGCAATGGCGAACCAAACAGTTTGCAGCGCAGTAAGTCATCGAGCTGAACGCAGGGCGTGTTCGCGGGCTTGCCGTCAGGCATGCCAGGAATGGGTGAAGAGATCGAGGGCGCTGTACAACAGGCACCGCACTGGCTACGGCATTGCATGCTGTGCTCCGGCAGAGAAAGTCGCGGCGACAATAGCAGTCCGGGGCAGAAATTGCCATGAAAGCCGCGGCCTGACACAAAATTTCGCCTCCACCATATTGCCAGTTTTCACCGGCACGCGTAACGTTGCGCGCACTTCACTCTCAAGATAGCGAGAACAGCAATGCCAAAAGCCAATGAAATCAAAAAAGGGATGGCCGTCACGCACAACGGTAAACTGCTGCTGGTTAAAGACATTGATGTCCAGAGCCCCAGCGCACGCGGTGCTGCCACCCTGTATAAAATGCGCTTTACCGATGTCCGCACCGGTTTAAAAGTTGAAGAGCGGTTCAAAGGCGACGAGATTATTGATGCGATTTCGCTCAGCCGTCGCAGCGTCACCTTCTCTTATATAGATGGTGACGAATATATTTTCATGGATGACGAGGATTACACCCCTTACTCCTTTAAGCAGGAGCAGATCGAAGAAGAGCTGCTGTTTATCCCTGAAGGCGGCATCCCTGGCATTCACGTGCTGACGATGGAAGGTCAGGTACTGGCGCTGGAACTGCCACAAACTGTGGATATGGAGATCGTGGATACTTCACCAGGCATTAAAGGGGCTTCCGCCAGCGCCCGAACCAAACCAGCCGGAATGAGCACAGGCCTCTCTATTCAGGTTCCGGAATATTTGAGCAACGGTGACCGCATCCGCATCCATATCGCTGAACGCCGTTACATGGGCCGCGCTGACTAACCGCCAGCCTGCTGCTGATCGCGATAGTGTTATAGTATTACACTATTGCGTTATTTTCTGGCGGGGGCGTCCCATGACACGCGTTAATCTGATTACCGGTTTTTTGGGCAGCGGCAAAACCACGCTGCTCTGCCATCTGCTGGCAGCGCGGCCCGCAGGAGAAAAGTGGGCAGTGCTGGTCAATGAATTTGGCGAGATTGGGATCGACGGAGCCCTGCTGGCCGATCGCGGTGCCACGCTGAAGGAGATCCCCGGCGGCTGCCTGTGCTGCGTTAACGGTCTGCCGATGCAGGTTGGGCTGAATATGCTGCTGAAGAGCAAGCCCGACCGACTGCTGATTGAGCCAACGGGTCTGGGCCATCCGCGTCAGGTGTTGCAGATGTTAAGTGCGCCGGTGTATCAGGCGTGGCTGCAACTGAACGCCACTCTGACGCTGCTGGATGCTCGTCAACTGGCTGAGCCGCGTATTGTTGCCAATGAAAACTTTCGCGATCAACTCGCTGCCGCCGACATTATTATTGCTAATAAGCGCGACTGCTGGAGCGAAGAGGACCGTCAGCGCCTGGCTGACTGGCAGCAGCAGATGCAGCCTGCTCGTCCTCTGATACAGACCGAATTCGGTCAAGTCCCCCTTTCCCTGCTTGATGCCCCTTATCTGCCGCGCGACCTCCCTGCGCCGCATCACCATCATTCGTCGCCCCCGACCAGCGGTCTGGCGGCATTACGACTGGATGGCGAGGCGCGATGGCGTCGGGCGCTGAACCACGGCCAGGGCTATAGCGCCTGCGGCTGGCTGTTTGATGCTGACACGCTGTTTAGCCGCGATGCGCTGCTGGAGTGGGTCCGGCTGGCAGCGGTCGATCGCATTAAAGGGGTAATGCGCACGCCAGAAGGCACAATGCGTATTAACTGCCAGGCAAAAGAGTTGCAAAGTGAGACATTCACCTCACTGCCGCCCGATAGCCGTATTGAGATCATCCATTCTCAGCAGGTCGACTGGAATCAGCTACAATCGGCATTGTTGAAGTGCCGTTTACGCTAAGACAGGTATTGTCGGCGGTTATTTTTTTAATGAGTTTTAATTATGCGCGTAACCCGCCTTATTACTATCCTGCTGCTCAATGCACTGGGCATAGTGCTGTTTCTTTCCTGGTATTTGCCGCCTGAACACGGTTTCTGGTTTGGCATCGATAAATCTGTTTTCTTTGGCTTCAATAATCAGATGGGCACTCATCCGCTCTTCGCGCTGATCGTCGCTATCACCAATTTTCGTGGTTTTGATGCGGTATCCCTGCTGGCGATGGGTCTGCTTTATCTGTCGATCTGGCGGCAGGAAACGCCAGAGGCCAGGCGTCGGATGCTGGCCATTGGTATCACCATGTTGTTAACCGCCGTGGTGCTTAATCAGCTGGGCCATTTATTGCCCGTGAAACACTCGAGTCCGACGCGATTCTTTGATCACGTTTATCGCGTCAGTGAATTAACCGGTATTCCCGCTAAAGATGCCTCAAAAGACAGTTTCCCTGGGGACCACGGTATGATGCTGATCATCTTCGCCTGCTTTATCTGGCGTTATTTTGGTTTCAGCCGTTTTATCGTTGCCGCCGCTATTGTGGTGATATTTTCACTGCCGCGCGTCATGGCGGGCGCGCACTGGTTTACCGATATTGCCGTCGGTTCACTGTCGGTCGTTTTAGTCGGACTGAGCTGGTGGCTATTAACACCAGCGAGTGACGTATTGGTTAACTGGTTTTATCGCAAATTACCGGGTAAATATAAGCCCGTGACGTAAATGTTAAGCGCGGTCGGTTTACCCGCTAGGTTCATAACCGCCCGCGCTTATAAAAAACAGCTCCTCACTATTAGGCTGCTAATTAAATTCACGAAAAGAAAAGGTTATGACCCGGCTTACGCGTTAACGGGTCTTCACACCAGGCTGTCAATTAAGAAAACACTGAAACAGCAGGCTATGCCCCGAATTGACCTCCCTTTCATCCCCTGTTCTCACCATTATTTCCCCACAATTGTCTCTAAAATAGTCAGTGTGTTACGGTTTGATTCTCATCAAAAAAACCTATATGAAATTGATTAAAAGCACTCGCCACGGCGTCTGTAATCAGTTAACCTCAGTCGCAGTGAGACTACAGCGGCAGAAAATTCAGATTTTTTACCGTTAAAGTGTGTCCATTAACACATTTTAGTAATTAAGGATTTGTCTTAGCCTGTTTCGCTTATTAATCTCCCTGTTTTGTCATCTGGCTGGCGACAATTTTGTCGTAAGGAAATCGAAGGAAAACCCGAATAATGGTCAAGTCTCAACCAATACTGAGATATATAATGCGGATCGTGCCCGCATTGGCGCTAGCCACACTCCTCTCAGCTTGTAGCAGTACCCATAGCAGTCAAAACGCGAATAACGAGAATCATGAAGTTAACAACCACAATGGTTTTTTACTTCAGGCGTCTCAGGATGAGTTTGAAGAAATGGTGCGTAACGTCGATGTTAAGTCGCGCATCATGGAACAATACGCCGTCTGGAAAGGTGTGCGCTATCGCCTCGGTGGCGATACCAAACGCGGGATCGATTGTTCCGCCTTTGTACAACGCACCTTCCGCGATCAGTTTGGCTTAGAATTACCTCGTTCTACCTCTGAGCAACAAGACACAGGCAAAGAGATCACCCGCAGTAAATTACGCCCTGGCGATCTGGTGATGTTCCGTGCCGGTTCAACGGGCCGCCACGTGGGCATTTACCTGGGTAACGATAACTTTGTTCATGCATCTACCAGCAGTGGCGTGATGATCTCCAGTCTCAATGATGACTACTGGAAAAAGCGTTACCGTGAAGGGCGTCGTGTATTAAGTCGTAACCCGACCTGATTATCACCTTCGATTTTCTCTCGCCAGAGAATAAGAAACGCTGCCTGTGCAGCGTTTTTTTTCGTGCCTGAAGATGGCAGGCAGATTTTTATCAGATAAAAGCATTGTATTTCAGATAAATAACGAGACATTTCAGACTCTCTCGTTATATTCTCGGTCGCTTAAACCGAAGCAGTCGTGCGCAATAACATAATAATAATTTATCAGGAGCACCTCATGCCATTGTCGGGGGCACTACGGCGCCGTGACACTACTCCTCGCCGTATCGCATGCAGTAGCGCGATGGCTGGCGGCTTATTCTTTCTTTTGTTCGCCGTACTCTCTTTTCACCAGACCTGGCAGAAGCGCGAACGGCAGCATCAGCAACTGCTGGAGAACAGTCGCACGGCATTGCAGCAAACGCTCTCCACGTTGATTAACAGCACTCTCACTCCCCTGCTTCCGTTTACCCACACTGCCTGCCATAACATAGATCGTGAACTGACCTCACGCGCCGCCTTTGCCGGAAACCTTCGCGCCATTCTGCTGGTTGATAACGGTACAGCCTTTTGCTCGTCAGCGACCGGCAGTTTTAGTCTGCCACTTAATGTGATTGCGCCGCACAGTGACATTTCTCGCGATACCGACCTGCAACTGATGCCAGGCACGCCGTTGCAGCCGAATAAACCGGTGCTGGCCTTGTGGATCAAAAATCCAGGCAGCCTGCAGTCAGGCGTTTTCGCGACGCTCAATATCACTCTCGCGCCTTATCAGCTGCTGGCGTCCCGGCGACCGGAAATCACCGGCATGGCACTCGTGGCACAGCGCAGCGCCTTAACCAGCTGGCAGCCCGGCCTCATTGAGAATAAAAACCTGCCGACGCCCCTGCACCAGCAGGCGCTGACAGGATATCCGCTCCAGTTTGTCGTGTACGGCTCCACTCTGGCAGTCAGCGACTATCAAACTATCCTGCTAAGTGGCCTGTTGCTGTCGCTGCTGTTTGCAGGGGGATGGTGGCTACTGTTGTCGGTGTATCAGCGTCCCGGCAGAGAGCTGATTCGGGCCATGAAACGCGGTGAGTTTCACGTTGAGTATCAGCCGCTGGTGACGTCTCATGATGGCCAGCCTTATGGTATGGAAGCATTATTACGCTGGACTCACCCGACGAAAGGCCCGGTTCCGCCCGATGTCTTTATTCATTTTGCAGAATCACAGAATCTGATTATTCCGCTGACGCGGCATCTGTTTCAGCTGGTTTCCCGTGATGCACATCTTCTGTGTCATACCATTCCCCGTCATGCCAGCCTGAGTCTCAACATTTCGCCCCTGCATCTGGCTGACAGTGGTTTCCGTCAGGATGTGCTGCACTGGCTCGATACCATGCCTGCGGGACACTTTAACTATGTGTTTGAGATTACTGAGCGAGCCATGGTGCGGGATGAAAACGTCGGAGAACTGTTTGACTGGCTGCATCAGCAGCAGATTCATATTGCTATTGATGATTTTGGTACCGGGCATAGCGCGTTAATCTATCTGGAACGTTATGACTTTGATTACCTCAAAATCGATCGCGGTTTTGTTCAGAGCATCGGTACAGACACCCTGACCTCACCGGTTCTGGATTCCGTGTTGCAATTGGCGAAGAAACTCAACTTAAAGAGTGTGGCCGAAGGCGTTGAGACCGGTGAGCAGGCCACCTGGTTAATTAATCGTGGTGTAACGCATTTGCAGGGTTATATCTTTAGCCGTCCGTTACGGCCAGAAACGCTGATAGACTATTTCCGTCGTCATAAGGCCTGACATGACCTGGCCTGAAACGCCCCGGACATCTGACTGGAGGAATCATGCTGTTTCGCTTTGGACTCATACTGCTGTGTGGCCTGCTCAGCGCCCCGCTGCTGGCTGCTTCTGTCCAGCAAAGCTATGCATTCACCCAGGCTGGTGAAGCAAAATATCCGCCCGGTTTCAGCCATTACGACTATGCCAACCCCAGCGCGCCCAAAGGAGGCAGCATCACCCTGGCGGTGATCGGTACCTATGACAACTTCAATCGCTATGCCTCACGCGGCAATCCAGGCATTAACACCGGCACGCTTTATGACGGGCTTTACACCAGTTCAGACGATGAACCCGGCAGCTATTATCCGCTGATTGCCGAGTCGGCGCGCTACGCCAGCGATTTTTCGTGGATCGAGATCCAGATGAATCCCCGCGCTCGCTTTCAGGATGGCACACCGATCACCGCCCGCGACGTGGCGTTCACCTTTGAAAAATTCATGACTGAGGGCGTGCCCCAGTTCCGCGTCGCCTACCGTGGCGTTAGCGTAAAAGCGCTGAACGACCTCAAAGTGCGTATAGAAGCACAGAAGCCGGATAAAGATCTGCTGCTTGGATTACTGACGCTGCCGGTGATCGCCGAGTCATTCTGGCACGATAAAAAGTTTAATGAACCGTTAAGCGCACCGCCGTTGTCGAGCGGACCCTATCGCATCACCCGCTGGAAACTGGGTCAGTTTATTGAGTTCAGTCGGGTAAAAGATTACTGGGCCGCCGATCTGCCGGTAAACCGCGGACGTTTTAATTTTGATCGCATGCGCTATGACTACTATCTGGATGACAATGTGGCGTTTGAGGCCTTTAAGGCTGGCGCTTTCGACTGGCGTGAAGAGACTTCGGCGAAGAAATGGGCCACCCAGTATCGCGGCCGCCATTTCGACGATGGCAGCATCATCAAAGAGACTACGCCAAACGACGCTGCTATTGATACCCGCTGGCTGGCATTTAACAATGAAAAACCGCTGTTTCATGATCGACGCGTGCGTCAGGCTTTCTCACTGATGTTCGATTTCGAGTGGATGAACAAAGCGCTTTACTACGGAGCCTGGCATCGCGCCAGCAGCTATTTCCAGAACACGGAGTATGCTGCCAGTGGTGTGCCGGATGCACAGCAACGGGCGCTGCTTGAACCCTGGCGCGCACAACTGCCGCCAGAGCTGTTCAGCCAGCCCTATCAGCCACACAAAACGGATGGCAGCGGCTATGACCGCGCCAGTCTGTTAACCGCATTTGACCTGTTAAAACAGGCGGGCTGGCAGATTAAAAATCGCCGCCTGGTCAATGATAAAACCGGTCAGCCGTTCACCGCAGAGTTGCTGTTACGCAGCGGTTCTGACATCGACTGGGCACTCCCGCTGCAGCACAATCTTTCGCGGCTTGGCATTACGCTGAATCTGCGGCAGATCGACAGCTCGCAGTACCTGCGGCGCAAACGGGAAGGTGACTACGATATGATTGCCACCGCCTATTCAGCGATGCCCATCCCGACGTCCAGCCTGCAGATCCTCTGGCACTCCGACTACATCAACTCGTCGTGGAACAGTGCGCGGGTTAAAGATCCGATAGTGGATCACTTTGTGAAACAGATTGTGGCGCATCAGGACGATCCTGCTGAACTTCGCCCGCTGGCACAGGCGCTGGATCGGGTGCTGCTGTGGAATGCCTATATGATCCCAATGTGGTACAACGCTGAACAGCGGCTGGCATACTGGGATAAGTTTTCTCACCCTGCACGCAAGCCCGCCTACAGTACAGGGCTGGAAAACTGGTGGTACGACACAAACAAAGCCGGACGCCTGCCGGCCAGTAAACGCTAAGGAGATCACCGTTGGCCGCTTACTTTCTGCGCAGACTGCTGCTGATTATCCCGACCTTGTGGGCGATCATCACGCTTAATTTTTTTATCGTGCAAATCGCGCCCGGCGGCCCGGTCGATCAGGCGCTGGCAAATATTGAGTTTGGTCAGACAACCGGCCTGCCCGGCAGCGGGGCGGAGAGCGCCAGTTCACGCGCCAGCTTCAGTCACATTAATCCTGGCGATAATCAGTATCGTGGCGCACGCGGGCTGGATCCTGAAGTGATTGCTGAGATTAAAAAGCGTTACGGCTTCGATAAACCTCTCTGGCAGCGCTACGGCGAGATGCTATGGAATTACCTGCGTCTGGATTTTGGCGACAGCCTGTTTCGCAGCGCCTCGGTGATCGGGCTGATCAAAGAGAGCCTGCCAGTCTCGATCAGCCTGGGACTCTGGAGCACCCTGATTATTTATCTGGTGTCGATTCCACTGGGGATCCGCAAAGCGGTGCGCAATGGCAGCGCCTTTGATGTCTGGAGCAGCGCCTTTATTATCATCGGCTACTCTATTCCGGCCTTTCTGTTCGGCATCATGCTGATTGTGCTGTTTGCCGGTGGCAGCTATCTCGACTGGTTTCCGCTGCGTGGGCTCACCTCTGCGCAGCACGATACACTGCCCTGGTATGGCAAAGTGCTGGACTACTTCTGGCATATCGCTCTGCCGGTGCTGGCGACAGTGATCGGCGGCTTCGCCACGCTGACCATGCTGACCAAAAACGCCTTTCTGGACGAGATCCGCAAACTCTATGTGGTGACCGCGCGCGCCAAAGGGGTGCCAGAGCGACGCATTCTCTATCATCATGTGTTTCGCAATGCGATGCTGCTGGTGATCGCCAGCTTCCCGGCCACGTTTATCAGCATGTTCTTTACCAGTTCGGTACTCATCGAAGTGATGTTTTCGCTCAACGGGCTTGGGCTGCTCGGCTATGACGCGACATTGCAACGCGACTACCCGGTGATGTTTGGCACGCTCTATATTTTCACGCTGATCGGTTTGCTGATGAACATCCTCAGCGATCTGACTTATACGCTGGTCGATCCCCGCATCGACTTCGGGAGCCGCTCATGACGCTCTCACCCCTGAATCAGCAGCGCTGGCAGCGCTTTCGTCACAACCGACGCGGCTACTGGTCGCTCTGGATCTTTCTGATCATTTTTCTGCTGTCGCTGGGTGCTGAACTGATCGCGAATGACAAGCCGTTGCTGGTGCATTACCACCAACGCTGGACGGTGCCGCTGCTGTTTGACTACAGCGAAACCGACTATGGCGGTGTACTGGCGACAGCGGCGGATTATCAGGATCCCTGGCTGCGGCAGCGCATCAGGCAGAATGGCTGGGCGCTGTGGGCACCGATTCGTTTCAGCGACGGAACCATTAATTTTGCTACTCAGGTGCCCTTCCCTTCTCCGCCCTCTGCGCAGAACTGGCTCGGCACGGACGCCAACGGCGGCGACGTACTGGCTCGGCTGCTCTATGGCACACGTATCTCTCTGCTGTTCGGTCTGCTGCTGACGCTTCTCTCCAGCGTCATCGGGATTGTGGTCGGCGCGGTGCAGGGCTATTTCGGCGGCAGAATTGACCTGATTGGGCAGCGGATGATTGAAGTCTGGTCTGGCATGCCCGCGCTGTTTCTGCTGATTCTTCTCTCCAGCGTGATTCAGCCTGGCTTCTGGTGGCTGTTGCTGGTCACCGTGGCGTTTGGCTGGATGAGTCTGGTAAGTGTTGTCAGGGCAGAGTTTCTCCGTACCCGAAATTTTGATTACATTCGTGCCGCGCAGGCGCTGGGCGTGAGCGATGGCCGGATTATGTTGCGCCATATGCTGCCTAACGCGATGGTAGCCACACTGACCTTTCTGCCGTTTATTTTGTGCGGATCGATTACCACGCTGACCTCACTCGACTTTCTGGGCTTCGGCCTGCCGCTGGGTTCGCCCTCGCTGGGCGAGTTACTGCTGCAGGGCAAAAACAACCTGCAGGCTCCCTGGTTGGGTCTGGCAGGCTTTTTCACGCTGGCGATCCTGCTTTCGCTGCTGATTTTTATCGGCGAAGCGGTGCGCGACGCCTTTGATCCGGGCAAAGGAGCCTGAATGACGACGCCATTGCTTGCTATCAATCATCTCTCAGTCGCCTTTCGTCAGGGCAAGCAGCTTCGACAGGTCGTGAATGACGTGTCGCTGCGCATTGACGCAGGTGAAACGCTGGCGCTGGTGGGTGAGTCTGGTTCCGGCAAGAGCGTCACCGCGCTGTCGGTAATGCGACTGCTGCATGAGGCTTCAGTGATTTATCCCAGCGGCGAGATTCTGTTTAACGGTGAAGATCTGCTGCGCGCCCGCGAGCAGCGTCTGCGGGGTATTCGCGGCAACCAGATCGCGATGATTTTTCAGGAGCCCATGGTGTCACTGAATCCGCTGCACACCGTGGAGAAGCAGCTGTATGAAGTGCTGTCACTGCATCGCGGGATGCGTCGTCCGGCCGCACGCGGGGAGATTCTCAGCGTGCTCGATCGGGTCGGTATCCGGCAGCCCGCCACCCGGCTCAATGATTTTCCCCACCAGCTTTCCGGCGGTGAACGCCAGCGGGTGATGATTGCCATGGCGCTGCTGACCGAGCCGCAGCTGCTGATTGCCGATGAGCCGACCACGGCACTGGATGTGACGGTTCAGGCCCAGATCCTGACGCTGCTGCGCGAACTGCAACGTGAGCTGAACATGGGCATGCTTTTCATCACGCATAACCTGAATATTGTGCGTCAGCTGGCAGATAATGTCAGCGTGATGCGCAACGGTCACATCGTGGAGCAGAATCGCTGCCAGACCCTGATGAACCAGCCGCAGCATCCTTACAGCCAGCAGTTGCTGGCTGCGGAACCGGAGGGAAAAGCCGTTCCGCTGCCCGCAGCGTCGCCCATTCTTCTTCGTGTCGAGCAGCTTCAGGTGAGCTTTACACAGCGGCGCGGGCTGTTCCGTCGCCAGAACAATGAAAAGCGGGTGCTTTCCGGATTGAGTTTTAGCCTGCGGCGTGGCGAAAGTCTGGGCCTGGTGGGTGAGTCCGGCTCGGGTAAAAGCACCACCGGGCTGGCACTGCTGCGGCTGATTGCCTCACGCGGCGAGATCTGGTTTGACGGTCAGCCGCTGCATCAACTGTCGCGTCAGCAACTGTTGCCGCTGCGTCAGCGTATTCAGGTGGTGTTTCAGGACCCTAACTCCTCACTCAATCCGCGCATGACGGTGCAGCAGATTATTGCTGAGGGTCTGGCGGTACATCAGCCTGAACTCGACAGTGTGCAGCAGACGCAGCGGGTTATCGCCGTCATGGAGGAAGTGGGGCTTGAAGCGGAAAGTCGCCATCGTTATCCGGCCGAATTTTCTGGCGGTCAGCGACAGCGTATTGCTATTGCGCGGGCATTGATTCTGGAGCCGGAGTTGCTGGTGCTGGATGAACCGACTTCATCGCTGGATCGCACGGTGCAAAAGCAAATTCTGACGCTGTTACGCCGTTTGCAGCAGCAGCGGCAGCTCAGTTATCTGTTTATCAGTCACGACCTGGATGTGGTTCGCGCGCTGTGCCACCAGCTTATCGTGCTGTGCCAGGGAGAGGTCGTGGAACAGGGCGAGTGTGAAAGGCTGTTTGCTTCACCCGTGGCAGATTATACCCGCGAGCTACTGCAGTCGGCGCAGCTTAACCTCCAATAAAGGTTTCTGCTATCGCCACGCCCTGATTTTTCAAACAGCAGTTAGTGGCACTTTCGTCACGACGCTGAATGAACAGGCAGGGCTGCCCTTCGCACTCAGCAACTTTGCAATCAACCTGAATATCCGCCAGAACCTCTTTTAACTGCTGCAGAATCTCCCACGCCGGAATGCCGTCATGGCTGATCAATCGCAGCGCCACGAAATCCTGCTCATCCAGCGTTCCATCATCGGAATCAATGGCGCTGTGGTGATCGCTGGCCCAGCGAAAATGCTGTGGCAGACGATGCACAATTGAAAGTTGCAGCATAGTTTACTTTCCCCGGATGAGTTTATGTCGCAACACCGCAGCCCGGCTGAAAACGGGCTGATCACCGCTGAGACCGGACAGGCATTAATGGCCCATCCGTGCGGATTGCAGAAGCGCATTTTTGCGACTTACATCGCACTTCAGCCTATATGTACCGCGTTCACTCACCGTTAACAATCATTTTAGACGCATTGTGATTACTTTTTTAACTAAAAATTTTCACAATAAAGAAACAAAACCGTCAGGATATGCATCACTGCGGGCAATCGGGGAAGAAACCACTGCGCCCGGTTAACGGGTCGCAGTGCGGGGACGTGAAGCGTAGAAGAAGAGCAGCAGAGAAATTGTCGCGCACAGGGCAATTGTGCCGACCATCGGCCAGGCGCTGTTGAAACTCACCAGCGACAGCAGTGCACCGACAAAAGCACCCACGCCAAAACGCAGCGTGCCCGCCAGAGAGGATGCCGTTCCGGCCATATGCGGAAACTCATCCAGGATCACCGCCATCGCATTCGATGAGACCATCGACACGCAGCCGATAAACATCGCGATTCCCATCACCAGCGGCAAAAAGCCGAGGCTGAAGGCGCTGACAACCAGCAACCAGATGCCCATGCAGAACTGTATCAGCAGCCCCAGCCGGAACATCGCCACCGGGCCAAAGCGGCGCACGGCACGGCTGTTAATCAGCGTCAGGACAAACAGAAACACCACGTTGAGACCAAAGTAGTAGCCAAAGTTTTGCGGTGAGACGTGATTCAGCTCAATGTAAACAAAGGGGCCGGCATTGAGAAAAGTAAAGAGCCCGGCAAAGGAGAAGCCGCTCGACAGCATGTAACTGAACGCCCGTTTGTGGCGAAACAGCGTCACGAAATTGCCGAGCGTGGTGCGCAGATGAAAACGCTGTCGCTGCTCCGGCTTCAGGGTTTCGCGGATTTGTGTGGTTACCAGCACAGTGGTCACTAATGCCGCACCCGCGAGCGCCCAGAAAATTGCGTGCCAGCTCCAGAGCACCAGCAGCCAGCCACCGATGATCGGCGCCAGCAGCGGCGCGATGGTGGTAATCAGCATCACAAAGGACATCATGCGCGAGAAGTCCTCTTTCGAGTAACTGTCACGCATCAGCGCGTTGATCACCACACTGGCTGCGGCGGCAGAAAGTCCGTGCAGGAAGCGCATCAGAATCAGCTGATCGATGGTCTGTGACAGTGCACAGGCCGCAGCGGCGCAGGCAAAGATCAGCGTGCCGAGTGCAATTACCGGCTTACGCCCATAGCTGTCTGCCAGCGGCCCATAGATAAGCTGGCCAATCGCGAAGCCAAGGATGTAGAGGTTAAGCGACATCTGCACGCTACCGGCTGACACCCCGAACTCACGCGCAATCTGCGGCATGGCAGGCAGATACATGTCAATCGACAACGGCATCAGCATGGCTAACAGACCGAGGATGACGACCAGTCCTGTTGGCGAGTTCTTTTCCTTACGCACACCTTCTCCTGCACAAATGAGTCTGGGTCGGGCCGCCTGGCCCGCCCGGTTATTTTGTCTGCAGCTCTTTCGGCAGACCAATACTGGCGATCTCGTCTTCTGTCAGCGCACGGTATTCGCCCGGTTCCAGATCCTCGTCCAGCACGATGTCACCGATGCGTTCACGATGCAGCTCAATGACCCGATTGCCGACGGCTGCAAACATCCGTTTCACCTGGTGGTAACGACCTTCGCTTAGTGTCAGCCGCACATCTGTGGGGGTAATCACCTCCAGCTGTGCCGGTTTCGTCAGGCTCTTCTCATTGTGCAGCTGCACGCCCGCTGTAAACTGCGCGGCCGTATCGTCACTGATCGGCGATTCCAGGGTGACACGATAGGTTTTCTCGCAGTGATGACGTGGCGAGGTAATGCGGTGTGACCACTGGCCATCATCTGTCAGCAGCACCAGTCCGGTGGTGTCGATATCCAGACGCCCTGCCGCATGCAGTTTGAATGACATCGGCTCTTCGATGAAATAGATGATGGTGGGATGATCGGGATCGTCGGTTGAGCAGACGTAACCCTGCGGTTTGTTCAGCATAAAGTAGCGAGGACCGGTCTGCATCTGCAGTACGTTGCCGTCATAGACGACTTCGTGGTCGGGCAGCAGTTTGAACGCGGTATCGCGGACAACTTCCCCGTTAACGGTGACACGCTGGCCACGGATCTCGCGATGAGCGATGGCGCGGCTGATTTCCAGTTGCTGAGAGATGAATTTGTCGAGTCGCATGAATTCGTTTTGCCTGTTACTGCGGAGGGAATCTGAAACGGCCTGGTTAACCGTTGAAAATGTGCGGGAAGTATAACGTGATCCGCGCCAGCCTGACAGCGCGTTTACCGCACTTTCATGGCATAATTGCCGCCAGTTATACAAAAGTGAGCAACATGTCTTTTACCTTACGCCCCTATCAACAGGATGCGGTGAATGCCACCGTGGCGCATTTCCGTCGCCATCAGGAACCTGCCGTCATTGTGCTGCCAACCGGTGCCGGCAAGAGTCTGGTGATTGCCGAGCTGGCCCGGCTGGCCCGTGGCCGGGTGCTGGTGCTGGCGCACGTCAAAGAGCTGGTGGCGCAGAACCACAGTAAATATCAGGCCTACGGGCTGGAGGCGGATATCTTTGCTGCCGGACTTCAGCGCAAAGAGAGTCAGCGCAAAGTGGTGTTTGGCAGCGTGCAGTCAGTGGCGCGTAACCTCGACCAGTTCGACAGCGCCTTCTCGCTGGTGATTGTCGATGAGTGTCACCGCATTGGCGATGATAAAGAGAGTCAGTATCAGCAGATCTTTAATCATCTGCGTCAGCACAATCCGCAACTGCGTTTACTGGGACTGACCGCTACACCGTTCCGTCTGGGTAAAGGCTGGATTTATCAGTTCCACTATCACGGCATGGTGCGTGGCGATGAAAAATCGCTGTTTCGCGACTGTATCTATGAACTGCCCCTGCGCTACATGATCAAGCATCAGTTTCTGGTGCCGCCGGAACGACTGGATATGCCGGTGGTGCAGTATGACTTCAGCCGTCTCACGGCACAGTCCAACGGCCTGTTCAGCGAAGCCGATCTGAACCGTGAACTGAAGCAGCAGCAGCGCGTGACGCCCCATATCATCCGCCAGATCGTGGAGTTCGCTGAAGATCGGCTGGGCGTGATGATTTTCGCCTCGACGGTGGAGCATGCGCGTGAAATCCTGCGACTGCTGCCAGAAAAAAGCGCGCTGGTCTCGGCCGAAACGCCAGCCAGAGAGCGCGATGCCCTGATTCTGGCGTTTAAGGCGCAGCAGCTGAAATTCCTGGTGAATGTGGCGGTGCTGACCACCGGGTTTGATGCGCCGCACGTTGACCTGATTGCAATCCTGCGTCCGACCGAGTCGGTCAGCCTCTATCAGCAGATCGTCGGACGCGGCCTGCGGCTCTCACCGGGTAAAACCGACTGCCTGATTCTCGATTACGCGGGTAATCCGCACGATCTCTTTACGCCCGAAGTTGGCGCCCCCAAAGGGGCCAGCGACAATCAGCCGGTTCAGGTTTTCTGTCCCGCCTGCGGTTTCGCCAACACCTTCTGGGGCAAGGCGACCGAAGATGGCATGGTGATCGAGCATTTTGGCCGGCGCTGTCAGGGCGTACTGGAAGATGACGAAGGTGAGCGCGAACAGTGTGATTTCCGCTTCCGGTTTAAAAGTTGTCCCGACTGCGGCGCAGAGAATGATATTGCCGCCCGACGTTGTCACCAGTGCGACAAAATTCTGGTCGATCCGGACGATATGCTGAAAGCGGCGCTGAAACTGAAAGACGCACTGGTGCTTCGCTGTGGTGGCATGACGCTGGAACAGGGCCATGACGCCAAAGGGGAATGGCTGAAGGCGACCTATTTTGATGAGGAAGGCACCAGCGTCAGCGAACGCTTTCGTCTGCAGACGCCGGCCCAGCGTAAGGCGTTTGAACAGCTCTTTATGCGTCCCCATCAGCGCGCCCCCGGCGTGCCGCTGGGCTGGCAGACCGCCGCTGACGTCCTGGCACTCCAGCCGCTGCTACGTCATCCCGATTTTGTCGTCGCACGGGCCAAAGGCCAGTTCTGGCAGATCCGCGAGAAAATGTTCGATTATCAGGGCCGCTATCGCCGCGCCAATGAGCTGCGTTAACAGGTGATGCCAGCGAGGGCTGACCGGATGCTGAACCCGGCGAGCGGGTATATCGTTTGCTACCACCCGGCATAACGGCTATACTGCCGCCCGCTTTTGCATGTGCATCAGCGGTATTGAATAACCTGCCTGTTACTGGGTCGCCTGTAGCAGGATTTAAATAAAGAGATATATTAATGCTCACTATCAATGCAGTAGAACGTAAAGAGCAGGGTAAGGGTGCGAGCCGCCGCCTGCGTACAGCAAACCGTTTCCCGGCCATCATCTACGGTGGTTCTGAAGCGGCTGTTGCCATCGATCTGGATCACGACTCAGTAATGAACCTGCAATCTAAGCCAGGTTTCTACGACGAAGTTCTGACCCTGTCAGTTGACGGCAAAGAAACTAAAGTGAAAGTTCAGGCTGTTCAGCGTCACCCGTTCAAGCCAAAACTGTTCCACATCGACTTCGTTCGCGCTTAATCGCGAATTACGTTGAAATGTAAAAGGGCCGGTTGAGAAACCGGCCCTTTTATTTTGTCCCTGATACACAGAGATAATCGACGTGTCAGAGAACAGAAGCCGGGCTAAGCCCGGCTTTTTTTATTTGCTGCTGGTACGGCGCTGAAGCTGGTCCCGCAGATTGGGTGGTGTGCCCTTAATCGTCAGGGTGTCCGTGGCCGGATCCCAGAAAATGCGCTCGCCCAGTAACATCGCATCAAAATTCAGGGTCAGTCCCCCGCCGCTGCCGGCAAACTTCGTCAGCTGACGCAGCGTACTGCGATCCGCCGGGAAGCTCTCTTCCAGCTCGTAGCCCTGCTCCTGGGTAAAGGCCTGGAAGGTTTTTTCGCCCAGTGGTGGCAGCTCGCTCGACAGATCTTCCAGTGCAATTTCCTCGCCCGCCTGCAACTGTTCGTTGCAGTAGCTGTAAACCTGCTGGCGATAGTTCTGCCGTTCCTGCTTATCCAGTTCGGATTCGTTGCAGTAATCATCAACGGCCTGCAACAGACCGCGGTTCTGCGCCTTCGTGTCTAATCCCACTTCGGCACCCAGGAAGTCCATAAAGAAGTCAGCCACTTTACGTCCGACGCGGCCGCGCAGGAAGGTCAGGTAACGGGTCGATTCCGGGTTGGTTTCCCATTCGGTTAAATCAATTCGCGCCACGATATCCGCATGATTGATGTCGAGATAGTGGGTGCTGCTGATATCCATCTGCTCATTGACGCGCATACTGGACTGGCTGTTCAGCACCGCAATCAGCAGATATTCCACCGCCAGATAGCGATAGTGAATAAACAGCACCACGCCGCCTTCAGCGAACGGATATTTGGCCAGCTCGTCGCGCAGACGACCTGTTGCAGCGCGGCTAAAAGCGAGAAAATCATCGTTGCCCTTACGACAATTACGCAGCGCTTCTGCCAGTTCACTTTCTGCATTGAACAGGCCATAGGCTTTGCTTTTTGCGCTGTAAACCCGGTGTAACTCCTCCACCATCGCGTTAACCGTGTTGGTGGCAGGCAGCAGTGAATCGCGCAGCGCCAGTTCAAGCTGGTTTTCATCGCGTTTGATTAACTGATGCAGGGCAATCTGGTCGATATCCAGACTCATGGTAGACTCTCCTTTTAGCACAGGCGCGTATTCAAACACCGCCAGCATCGGCTTTCAACTCTATGCGTGAAGCGAACGTACTGCTTTCGATAAAATTGCGGTAAAAAGTGCGCTATTCCGGTAATATATCGCCTTTTGAAATGAGCTTAGACGACGATATGGCACAATCATCCCGTTACAGTGACGAACGCGTGGAACAACTCCTCGCGGAAATGGCCCAAATCCTGCACAAGGACAAGGCCCCCACCGATCTCTCCCTGATGGTTCTGGGAAATATGGTGACCAACTTAATTAACAGCGATGTCGCTCCGGCGCAACGTCGTTCACTGGCACGTTCTTTCGCCGATGCCCTTCAGGCATCAGTGCGTGACGATAACGCCCATTAATTGGCTGATTTGATTTCATAATATGGTAACCAACCGGCAGCGCTACCGCGAAAAAGTCTCCCAGATGATCAGTTGGGGGCACTGGTTTGCTCTGTTTAACATCTTATTCGCGCTGATTTTAGGCAGTCGCTACCTGTTGGTCGCCGACTGGCCTTCTTCGCTGGCGGGGCGCATCTACGCCTATACCAGCTGGGTTGGCCACTTTAGTTTTGTCGTTTTCGCTGCCTATCTGCTGATTATCTTCCCGCTGACCTTTGTGGTGATGTCGCAACGGCTGATGCGGGTGTTATCCGCGGTGGTCGCCACTGCCGGACTGACGCTGATAATGGTCGACAGTGCAGTGTTCAGCCGTTTCCACCTGCACCTTAATCCTGTGGTGTGGGAGCTGGTCATTAACCCCGACCAGAGCGAGATGGCGCGCGACTGGCAACTGATGTTTATCAGCGTGCCGCTGATATTCCTGGTCGAGATGCTGTTTGCGACCTGGAGCTGGCAGAAGCTGCGTAGCCTGAATCGCCGCTCGTTTGGTAAACCTGTCGCCGCTCTGTTTATCAGCGCCTTCTTTGCCAGCCACCTGATGTATATCTGGGCCGATGCCAACTTCTATCGCCCGATTACCATGCAGCGCGCCAATCTGCCGCTCTCCTATCCGATGACGGCCCGTCGCTTCCTTGAACGTCACGGTCTGCTGGATGCGCAGGAGTATCAGCGCCGGTTGATTCAGCAGGGCGATCCGGAAGCGGTGGCGGTAGAGTATCCGCTGAGCGATATCACCTTCCGCGATGCTGGCACCCGTAACAACCTGCTGGTGCTGACTGTTGATGGTCTGAACAATGCTACGCTTGCCAAAGCGCTGCCGCAGCTTAATCAGTTCGCCAGCGAAAACGTGCGTTTTACCCAGCACTACAGCGCCGGTGATACACCTGAGAAAGGGTTGTTTGGCCTGTTCTATGGCATCTCCTCCAGTTACATGAACGGTATTCTGGCATCACGAACACCGTCGGCACTGCTGGGGGCACTGAGTACTCAGGGTTATCAGTTTGGCCTGTTCTCCTCGGAAGGCTTTAATCCGCCGCTCTACCGTCAGGCGCTGCTGACCGACTATTCACTGCCTGCGACAACCAGCCAGCCCAACGCCAGCACCGTGGCGCAATGGCAGAACTGGCTGGAGAAACAGAAAGCTTCGCAGGCGCCGTGGTTCTCATGGATTGCTCTGAACGGGCCTGATGTCACCGGCGACAACAGCAAAGCGCGTCAGCGCAGTTATCTCCGTCAGGCACCTGCTGTTGATGAACAGATTAGCGCCGTGCTAAGCAGCCTGCAGGCGCGTGATTTGCTGAAGAACACCGTCGTAGTGATTACGGCGCAGCGTGGTCTGGCACTGGATGGCGATCCTGACAGCGCCGGAAACCGTCAGACGCTGCAGGTGCCACTGGTGATTCACTGGCCTGATACACCGGCGCAAACTGTTGATCGGCTCTCTGATCATCAGGATGTAATGGCAACGCTGATGCAGCGACTGCTGCATGTGCGGACCAATCCGGTGAACTATTCACAGGGTGAAGATTTGTTTGCTGCACGTCGCCGTCATGACTGGGTGGCGAGCAGTGAAGAGAATAAGCTGGTGATTACCACGCCGCAGGTGACGCTGGTGCTCAACAACAACGGCAGCTATCGCGCTTATGATGCACAGGGCAACGCGCTGAAAGATCACAAGCCAGAGCTGGCGTTGCTGTTGCAGGTCCTGACCGAGGAGAAGCGGTTTATCGCTAACTGATTAATTATCAGGCAAATAGTCGGCAGGTATCTTGCATTCATGACGATAACCAGTAGACTAATCCTCCAGTGTTCGGCACGTAGCGCAGCCTGGTAGCGCACGGTCATGGGGTGTCCGGGGTCGGAGGTTCAAATCCTCTCGTGCCGACCAAATTCCCTGAAAAGCAGCCCAAAAGGCTGCTTTTTTCGTTTCTGTCATCAAAACATAACTTTCATCACATCTCCTGCAAAGCGTTCTATACTTAATAGCGTGTGGGTAACAAGAGGAGAGTTCATGACATTAATCGAAAAAGATGATCCATCCGAAGCACCCGAGTCCGGCGATAAGCAACCTTCCCCGCCAGACCAGAAGTAACCCACAGGGCCGCGTATGACGCGGCCTTTCTGTTTCTGTTATCTCTGCCCACTCTCCGGCTTAACATTCAGAATTGTCCGCTGAAGCAGTTAACATTTCTCTTACAATCAGCAGGTTAACGCGGGCGCCCAAAACTGATCTGCCTCACAAAATCGGCCATCAGTCGCGTCTTTTCATCAAACTGAAACAAAAATGTCACAAAAATTGCCTACTCTAAACTCCCCAGAAATTGACGGATAATTTTTATGGCGATCAAAGCGAAAAGCCTGAAAGATGCGGAAGCTTTACTGCATTCAGGCATTAGCAAAGTGGAACTGGCGTATGACATTGGTAGCGACGACTTCTTTCGTCTGGCGAGCCACTGGTGCGACCGGGGTGCACGCATCAGCAGGGGTCACCACCATTTTGTTGTTTCTCTGAAGAGTTTTGCCATTCCTCCCAACGACTGATTACGGCGGGCTGCTTGCCCTGATGCATCGTGCCTGATTTAATGCCTTTTTGGCTTAAATGGTTTCGCATGCGCTATCCCGACCTGCCGCTGCCGCCTGTTCCAGGCGGCTTTATTCTTTCCAGCCACCTGAACCACAGCGATTATTTGCTGGCGGTGAGTCGCTTTGACCCGCAAAAGTATCATGACGTGCTGGCTGTCGAATGGGGTATTCCCTTACCCGCCCGACTGCAGCAGGCTGTCACTAAACGGCGTGCTGAATACCTCGCCAGCCGTTTACTGGTCCGGTCGGTAATGACAGAGCTGGGCATTGCTGATTTCATCCTGACCAACGCATCCGATCGCTCCCCCTGCTGGCCCGCTGGCGTTCAGGCGTCGCTGTCGCACAGTGCCGGTGTCGTCGTGGTAGCGGCAACCCGGCAACGCTGTGCGGTTGGCGTCGATGTTGAGCAGTTGATGTCAGAGACGACGGCGCAGGAAACGGCAGAGTTGTTGATGAATGCGCAGGAACAGCAACTGTTGCAGACGCTGCCCGTCTCCTTCAGCACTGCCGCGACGCTGCTCTTCTCTCTCAAAGAGAGCCTTTATAAAGCGCTGTGGCCACAACTGCATCAGCCGATGGATTTTCTGGATGCTGCACTGGTGTCGGTAGATTTCGCGCAGCAGCGCGCGACGCTGCAACTGGCTCAGGACTTCGGTGGCTGTTTTGCGATGGGGACGTTACTGGAGGCGGAGTTTATGTGGCGCGATAATCAGGTGATCACGCTGATTATGCATCGGCTTTAAAAGCGTTCTAAACAGAACGCCAGTATGTTTTTTCCTGGCCTGTCACCTTGTGATTTGCGACAACCACTAAATCAGAATCCACAATAAGCAGAGGCACAACAGGGGCGATGCGTTCCGCCAGCCACAGGCATATTTCACCACCAAAAAAGAGTAACACGCGATAATGGCTGGATTTGTGCTGTTTTGTGAACCAGACATGAGTGGGTATTACGGAACTTCAGGTATAAGAAATATTTCCCTGGAACAAGGTACGCATGAAAAATTCTCTGTTCAGATTGTCCCCGACCTTTTTACTCTTTTTGCTTGCCTCATCAGCCACTGCACAAACGATCTCCCCTGAAATTACGACGCAGTCAGGCAAAGTCAAAGGCGCAGAGCATCAAAACACGCTGTCCTGGACCGGTATTCCTTATGCAAAAGCACCGGTCGGGGAACTGCGCTGGAAAAAACCGATTTCCCCTGACGCATGGCAAACCGTTTTCGATGCGACCCGGCCCGCGACAGACTGTATCCAGGTTTCCCCGGACGGAGCCAAAGGTGATGAGGATTGCCTGAATCTCAATATCTATCGCCCGACAGAGAGCAGCACACCGCTTCCGGTGCTGGTCTATATTCATGGTGGCAATAATCAGCTGGGCAGTTCCACTGAGTTCGCGCCGGCGTTTATCGCTGAAAAATACAATGCCGTGATTGTCACCGTAAACTACCGTCTTGGCGCACTCGGCTTTAATCCATTGAAAGCGCTGAACGATGGCAACCCGCTGGATGACTCCGGGAATTACAGCTTACTCGACATCAAACAATCGCTGGCGTGGATCAAAGACAATATTTCGGCTTTTGGTGGTGACAGAAATAATATTACCGTTTCCGGATTTTCAGCGGGTGGCAGAGACGTGATGGCGATGCTTATATCGCCCCTTTTTAAAAATACGTTCAACAAAGCCATTGTTTTCAGTGGTGGCATGACCACCTCTGACAAACATGAAGCGGAAAGCATCTTCGCGCAAAGAATAGCGCCTCTGGTCGTTAAACAGGGCATTAAACCGGATGCCGGCGCAGCGAAAAGCTGGCTCCTGTCGGGCTCACCAGAGGTTCGTCATTTTCTCTATCAGCTTCCGGCAGCAGATCTGGCAATGCTTTTTGGCGATGCGGGAATTCGCATGAATCAATTCCCGCATCTCTACCGCGATGGTGTGGTGATCCCGAAGGATGGATTTGAGACCAAAAATTATAATGCCGTCCCCGCCATCATGGCCACAGGACAACAGGAGTTTTCTTTCTTCGCCCGTAACGACCCACTGTTTGCAACACAGGTGAAAGACGGTTCGCTTAAAAATGATACCGCGCTGCTGAATAAATACACCTTTGCAAATTATTATGGCGGGCTGCTATATAGCCTGTTTAATGTTAACCAGTCTGCTGAGCGCATGTATAAAAATTATAACGCGCCGCTGTATGGGATGGAGTTCCGTTATGGCACGGATGCGTTTGTCACAGGTGATAAACTATCGGCCATCGGTTCTTTCCACGGCGTGTTTATGCCTTTTTGGGATAAAAATAAGTATGCTGAATTTACGCAGGATGCGCTGAAGCTAAAAGGCTCTCAGGCATTAGGTGAATCTTTTAATTCCTACATTAAAAACTTCCTGGCAACAGGGTCACCCAACGATCAGACCCTTCCGGAATGGAAGAAATGGACACCGGAAAATGCCGCAGCGGGGGAATCGCTGCTGGTGATGGATGCTAACAAGCAGAAAGCCATTATCTACATGAGCAATAAGACGTATAGCTATAACGATATTCTCACCCGCATTGAACAGGACAACGCCCTGTCAGCGGCAGACAAAAAGAGTGTTATCAAAAACGTGCTGAACAATCGCTGGTTCAGCGCACCGCTTGATCAACATTTCGCCCACTAATCCGCGGCCTCCTGCGCTGGCAGGAGGCAAACTTTAACGGATCGACTTCACTGCAGATGACCTGCCGTACAGGGCTGTTATCTGTGATTTACTGCGTATGAGGCACACCTGCCAACGGATTGTTCAGTCAGCACGGCTGCCTGCTGCTGACGCTTACAGAAGTGTTAACACCGTGTTCAGCGACCTGCACGGAACTTAACGCGCTAACTGCTGAGTGTGCCATCTGCCGTCAAAGCCCGGTATCGGTGCGTTTAACCGAGTCGAGCGTGGCGAGGTCGCGTTCATTACCGGTCAGCTCCGTCAACTGGCCTTCGCGCATCTCCAGCAGCCGGTCGGCATGAATGAAGTAGTGATCGTCATGGCTGATAGCAAACACCGTTTTACCCGCCTGCTGCAACCACGGCAGCAGCTCACGATAGAAGATGCGTCGGAAATGTGGGTCCTGATCTGCCGCCCACTCATCCAGTAGCAGCACATCGCGTTCTTCTGCCACCGCCAGCAACAACGCCAGTCGCTTACTCTGTCCTTTTGAGAGCCGCAGATTGAGCACTTTATTGCCTTCAATCTTCAGCTTGTCCTGCATCTTCAGCCTTTCCAGCCACTGCTGCACCAGCGCCGGATTGGCGGCAACGCCTTCCCGCCCGATTAACCGGTCAAACAGATGCAGGTCGGTAAAGACCGCGGAGAACTGACTGCGCCAGACATCCAGCTCGTCTGCCGTGATCGCTTTACCATCCAGCAGCAGCGTGCCGGACTGCGGTTGATACAGCCCGGTCAGCAGCATCGCCAGCGTCGATTTTCCGCTGCCGTTGCCACCAATCAGAAACACCAGTTCGCCCCGGCGCAGCGCCAGGTTAATCGGCCCGACCTGGAAGCCGTTGTCACCATAGTGAAAAGAGACGTCGCGCAGCTCCAGAGTTTGCCAGTCTGACGACGCCGATGGCGCGTGAAACCCTGCCTGATAAGGCGCGAGGTCAAAGGCGTTGAGCTTACGGAATGCGACCTGGGCGCTGAGCAACGTGGGTAACGCGCCCACTGCAGAAAGCAGCGGCGTGCGTAAGAACAGCAGCGTCAGGGAGAAAGTCGCGGCCACAGCAGTATTGGCCCAGCCCAGGCTGTTAGCCATGAAAAAGACCATGCCGATAGCGCCCAGGGTCATGATATTTGACCAGTTGACCGCACTCAGATGATAAGTATCGGCACGCACAATATGGTGACGCCAGGCGCGGGCATCTTCCTGATAAACTGTGTCATAGACCTGTTGCGCACGTGAGCGGTTAAGCTGTAACTCTTTACGCCCCTCAATCACCGTCTGGTAATCACGATAGAGGTTGTCTTCGATTTCGCGCAACTTTGCCATGTGCTGGTAAACCCGCGAGACCAGCATCCAGCCGCCCACCAGCGTCACACCCAGCCAGAGACTGGTCACCAGCAGCATTTTTGGTGACAGCCACGCGAGATAGATGGCTGAGCCGAGGGTAATGATTACGCCCTGAAACAGCTCCGGCAGACGCACAAAAGCCAGCGTAATTGCTCGCACGTCGCTGGTCAGTCCCGCCAGCAGTTGTGCACTGCCGAGTTGCTCGATGCGTTCAACCCGGCTATCAAGGATTCGCTTGATGAACTCGCCACGCAGTCGCCAGACAAACTGATGCCCGAGCATCGTCAGTGCCAGCTGCGAAGCCAGCGTCACCGCCATCAGCACCACCAGCTGCAACAGGAACTGCGGCAGCACCGCGAATGAGGTGTTGATGGCGACAATCATTTCGCGGTTGATAAAGGCGATCATGCCGATACCCAGCACGGCGCTTAACAACGTCAGGGCAATGACCCCGATAAAAGGCCAGCGAAACTGGCGAAAAACAACGCTTAACAACGTCATGCAGGCAATCCATCAGCTAAAAAACAGCCTGCAGTTTAATGGGATGCCAAATGATAGCAATAGTTATTCTCACCACGCCGTGACTGCCGTAGTGGGTTAAAAGGCGCGACGAAATGTCAGGTTATAACGCCAGGCGCCGGCCAGCGGATGCACGCCTGGCTTAAGCGGCAAAATGCCGTGGTAACGCAGGCGCGACGGCCCGCCCCACACCACAATATCACCATGCTCAAGCAGCACACGCTGGGTGCTGTCGCCCCGTTCGAAGCCACCGAACTGAAACACGGCCGGCAGACCCAGCGACACCGAAACGATGGGCTGGTGCAGGTCTTTCTCATCTTTATCCTGATGCAGCGTCAGCTTCGCACCCGGTTCATAGCGATTAAGCAGACAGGCATCCGGATTAAAGCCAGGAAAGCCCGCCTCCGCCGCGGCCTGCTGCGCCAGCTCGCGAAACAGCGGTGGCATGGGCGGCCATTTGCGGCCATTGAGGTTATCCTGCTGCTGATAATTGTAGCCGCGTGAATCCACCGACCAGCCAAAATCGCCGCAGTTGGTCATCGCCACCGACATGCGATGGCCACCCGGCGTAATGCGATGGGCAAAGGGGTTCTGATCCGCAATCGCCAGTATCTGCTGATACAGCGCCTCTGCGTCATCACGTGCGCGGCGCCGCAGGATCACGGCCCCCTCCGCCAGCGGCTCCTGCCAGGGTTGCTCTTCACTAAAAAGATCTAACATCAGGGTTCTCCGGATTCAGCGGGAATCAGAAAAGCAGCAAACTGCGGCGACATCCAGCTGACAAATTTATCGCCCTGCTTGCTGATCAGATAGACCGCCAGATGCTGTTCAATTGCCAGCGCTTTGGCTTTCTCGGTGCCGAGCACCATCAGTCCGGTGTCCCAGCCATCGGCTTCCAGCGCCGTGGTGGCAATCACCGTGGCAGAAACCAGTTTATGCTCAATGGGTCGTCCGGTAACGGGATCGATCACATGAGAAATGCGCTTGCCGTCCAGTTCATAATAGTTGCGATAGCTGCCGGATGTACTGATACCGTGTCCCTGCAGACTCACGCGTGCCTGAACCGCATTCTCCTGATCGGTGGGTTTCTGGATCGCCACCCGCCACGGCTGCTGTTGCGCATTAAGACCCCGGCTCAGCACGGCACCGCCGACTGACACCAGATAGTTGTTGATACCGAGCTGCTCCATCAGCCGTGCCAGATGATCGGTGGCAAAGCCCTCACCCACCGTCGAGAGATCGACATAGAGCTCTGGCAAATCTTTCTGCAACCATTGTCCATCCGCACCCTGCAGCACTCTCAGATGCTGCAATCCGGTCTGCGCACGGGCGGCGGCAATTTGGGCTACATCCGGTGTATGGATGGGCTGTTTCGTCGGGCCAAAGCCCCATAAATTAACCAGTGGACCGACGGTAATGTCCATCGCCCCGCCGGTTTTACGGCCAATCCGCAGCGAGGTCGTGACAATGTCCGCCATGTTTTCACTCACCGGCTGCGGTGACAGGTCACGGCTCTGGTTAAAGCGCGATAACGCAGAGTCCGGCTTCCAGGTGGAGAGCTCAGCATCATCCGCGTCCAGCTGCTGCTGAATCCGCTGCTGTAAGGCCGCTTTACGCTTACTCTCAACACCCGCCAGGCTCACCCGCCAGACGGTGCCCATGGTTTTTCCTTCCAGCACCATCGCTGTTGTCGGTGCTGATTGATCACAGCCCGCCGCCGTCAGAATTAAAATCGACATAAACAGCAGATTAATCTTATAACTCATCATTCCTCGCCTGTAACACTTTATGAATAGCCACTACAAAGCATAAAGTTTGGGTAAATTCGCTTAAATAGAGTTGAATATTTCACTGAATCACGAGAGCATTCCCCGGTCATCTATCCTGATCCCGCCTCGCGACAGGGGATTAACATTAATCAAAGTAAGGAGCTACAGATGATCTATGCGATTCTGGTCGTTGCCCTGGGTCTGTTTGTTTACGGCAGTTATAAAGTTGTCGAACAGCGTCGTCATCGTCACATGACCCCTTCCCGGCCGCGCCAGTAACGGGCTTAACTGCACCTGATTGGGGCAATCGCTCCCTGACGTGCGCGGCAAGTGTATCAAAACGGGCGTAACGCCTGTGGCTGTGAGAGCGGTAAAGCTGGCATGAATTCTGCACTGTTGAAACAGTGTTTATCTCTGAGAGGTGCAGAATGAAAAATTCACAGAAGTGGCAGTCAGCATGGCATCACTGGTTGAGCTTTTCTGCTTTTACTCTGGCAGGCGTGGCATTTGAAGGCGCGCGGTTTGGCAGCGTTATGTCATCAGAAACAACGGCGCCGGAAGCAACGAAGTGGCCAAAGGCTGATGCGTTTAGCCCGGAAGATAACGCAGGAGCGCAGCCGTAACTGCGCTCCCTTATCACTTAGAACTGGTAAACCAGGCCTACACCCACCACGTCGTCGGTATTGATACCGGCCGCGTCTGTGAAGGCGTTGTCGTCCAGCAGGTTGATCTGGTAATCAACATAGGTAGACATGTTTTTGTTGAAGTAATACGTCGCGCCAACATCGATATATTTTTTCAGATTCTGTGTGCCCCAGTTCTGAACATCGGTGCCACGTGAGGTCACGTAGGCCAGAGATGGGCGCAGACCAAAGTCGAATTGATACTGCGCAACCAGTTCCCAGTTATCCGCTTTATCCGCATAACCAAACGCTGAAGAGTCGGTGCTGCCGAAGCGGGTTGCGTTGAAGGAGCGTGAGTACATCGCTGCCAGATAGACGTTGTTCGCGTCATATTTCAGACCGCCAGTATACACTGACGCTTTATCGCCATGGCCGAGGATACCTGATGTTTCGCTGTTCTGGTCGTTGGTACGGTCAGACTGGAAGGTTGCCGCACCAATGCCGAAGCCTGAACCCAGATCATAGGTCGTGCTCAGACCCCAGCCGTCGCCGTTCTGGCCCAGCACGTCACGACCATTCGGTGACTCGCTGCTGTTGCCATTCTTACCCTGATACTGGACTGCGAAGTTCCAGCCATCCACCAGACCGAAGAAATTGTTGTTACGGTAGGTCGCCATGCCGTTACCGCGCTGATACATGAAGTTATCCGCGCCATAGGTATCGCCGCCGAACTCAGGCAGCACGTCAGTCCATGCGCCGATGTCATAGGCTACGCCGTAGTTACGACCATAGTCGAAGGATCCCGCATCACCAAATTTCACACCGGCGAACCCAACACGGGTAAAGCTGTCTGCTGTCCCCTGGTCTTCAGAGTTGTTTAGTGCTGCCTGGTATTCCCACTGGCCGTAACCGGTCAGCTGATTGCTGATTTCTGTTTCGCCTTTGAAGCCGAAGCGAACGTATGACTGGTCGCCGTCGGAACTGCTGTTGTCAGAGAAGTAGTGCAGGCCGTCAACTTTACCGAAGAGATCTAATTTGTTGCCGTCTTTATTATAGATTTCAGCTGCGTTTGCTGATCCTGCTGCAACCAGCAGTGCAGGAATCATCAGGGAGAGAACGCGACGTTTCATTTTATTACCCTCTGTTATATGCCTTTATAATTTGCCACTGCTAACTGAATGATTAAAAATTCAGCCGGCAGGTCATTGTTGTTTTATAGCGGGTAATAATCCACCAGGAAAATGCTACTAAATTTCCAAAACTGTTTCATCCATCGAAACAGTTATTTCATAATGTAAATAGCGGGGAACTAATAACCAGCACAGATCGGTAAAAAAAACCGCACAAATTGATACACCCCTTCCGATATCTTTGTTATCAACAGTTTACATCAGAGCATTCTGAAGCACTGAATGATAAAACTTATACGACATCTGATAATAGAATAGACCCCGCTATCATCATTTATTCCATTATTACCTTCATTCTCCCCGAATGAGATGTACAACTTATTATTTCCCGCCGGACAATCTGTCCGGCATTTTTTTGCCTGTCATTCGCCGTCGCACTATATCTTCGTAAACATTTTTAACGTGGTTAAATTAACTTCACTCTGCTTCCGCACAGTTTGTTAAATTGCGCACACTTTGTGCCCGGATAGTCTGAATATCCGCCATGTTAATTTATCACCGTAATTAAGCAAATAAGCCTCTCAGCTGGACCGCATTTTCAGCGCTCGCGCAGCGATTCTTTGACTTTATTCAGTGGTTTAATCAGGTAATCCATGACGGATTTCTGACCGGTTTTAATCTCCACATTGGCCACCATTCCGGGCACAATCGGGAATTTTCGGCCAGTGCGGTTGGTCAGCTCGGCTTTCTGGGTACGAACGTAGACACGATAATAATATTGATCACGTTTCACCTCATCCTGCAGCGTGTCTGGCGACACCGTTTCCACTTCGCCGTGCAGATCGCCATAAATAGAGGAGTCATAGGCGGTGACTTTCACGGTGGCGGCCAGTCCGGGCCGAATCCAGGCGATATCGCGTGGATTGATACGCGTCTCAATCAGCAGTTGATCCTCCAGCGGCACAATTTCCATCAGTTTACCGCCCGGTTCCAGTACACCACCCACCGTGGTGACCTGAATATCTTTGACGATGCCGCGCACCGGCGAGTAGAGCGTCGCGCGCGTCAGCTGATCCTCTTTGCCTGCGGCAACCTGCAACTGCGCATCCAGTTCCGCATTGTTTTTCACCTGCTCTTCGTGAGCGCGCACCAGATAGTCATTGCGCGCTTCGTCGATTTTGCCACGTAGATCGCTGACCTGACGACGCAGACGGATCACCTCAACCTGCCCTGCCGCGCCTTTCGCCACCAGCGGTTCGGTGAGCCGCAGCTCATCCTGCACCAGTTTCAGCGACTGCTGCAGGTTACTGATGGTTTCAGTGAGATTACGACGTCGCGACTCATAGAGCTGCCGCTCGCGCGTAACCAGATTCGGCTCCTTCAGCGTTTCGGCACTGAACTTCAGCGGCGTGCCCGACAGCTCCGCTTCCAGCCGCTCGGACGAGGCACGCAGCGTGCGCACTTTAGCCTGCGCTTCACCGAAATTTGACTGAAAGCGCGTTGGATCGAGGGTCGCCAGCACCTGCCCTTTCTCAACAATGTCACCTTCATGCACATTAAGCTGTTTGACGATGCCGCCATCCAGGCTGTCGATCACCTGCGCGCGGCTGGAGGGCGTCACTTTACCGGTGCCCACTGTGACCTCATCCAGAATGGCAAAGTGCGCCCAGATCAGAAATATCGCCAGCGCGGCGGTGCAGAGCCAGATAATCGCTGATGTCCGGCGCTCATGACGGGCAAGATCTTTATCAACAATCACCAGACTCATGCCACATCTCCTTTACCTGCCGTAGCAGGTGCAGTCGCGCGGCGCAGGATCTCGTCGCGCGGACCATCAGCGACAATGCGCCCGTTATCCATCACCACAATACGATCGACCATTTTCAGCAGTGCCGGACGGTGCGTCACCAGCACCAGCGTCCGGCCGCTGATCCAGCCCTGCAGCTGACGAATCACATGCTCCTCCAGCTGTTCATCCATTGCCGCAGTGGGTTCATCCAGCAGCACCACCTGCGGCTGACGCAGGATCAATCGGCTCAGCATCACCATCTGACGTTGCCCGCCAGAGAGCCCGCGACCGCCTTCATTGATAATACGATCCAGGCTGGCGGCGTCCTGCTGGATCAGCGACAGTGCGCCGCTGATACGCAGTGCCTGCAGCATCTCCTGTTCGCTGGCATGGGGATTGCCCAGCATCAGGTTCTGCCGCAGCGTGCCAAAGAAGAGGCGGGAGTCATGCGACAGCCACCCGAGCTGACGGCGTAAATCAGTGGGATCGATACGCTCAATATCGACACCATCAACAATCACCTTGCCCTGACTGGCCTGTGCCTGACCGGCAAGAATCTTCAGCAAGGTCGACTTCCCTGCCCCGACCTTACCCAGAATGGCAATCTTCTCGCCGGGCTTGATCTGCAGCTGCTGCACGTTGAGCACATTTTTTTCATTCTCTTCGTCATAGCTGTAATGCACATTGCGCAGATCGTACTGGCCGGTGAGCGTCGGACAGTGCGCCAGCGTGGCGGCTTCAGGTTGATCGAGCGGCTTTTTCAGCAACTCATCCAGCCCTTTCATCGCCATTTTGGCGTGCTGCCAGCGTGAGAAGACCATGGTCAGCTGCATCAGTGGAGCGATAGTGCGGGATGAGAGCAGGCTACAGGCGACCAGCGTACCGGTGGTGATGTGTGAATCGAGCACCAGGTAAACCCCAAACACCAGCATCCCTGCATAGGTGAGCTGCTGCACCGTCGATGCCCAGCCGGTAAGGCGCGCGCCCCACAATCGCTGCTGATTGCTGATCGCGGCGCTGACTTCATGCGTCTGCTCCCACTGACGCTGGAAATAGGGTTCGGCCTGAAGCGCCTTGATATCCTCAATGCCTTCAATGGTCTCCACCAGCACGGCATTACGCAGCGCGCCCTCACGCAGCCCCTCTTTAGCCAGCCGCGCCATGGGAATCTGAACCAGCAGACCCGGAATGACGATCAGCGGGATCGCCGCCAGCGGAATCAGCACCAGCCAGCCGCCTATAAACGACATGATGAACAGGAACAGGATAACAAACGGCAGATCGGCCGCGGCACCAACCGTGGTCGAGGTCAGCAACTCGCGCACCTGGTCGATCTCACGCAGTTGCGAGATAAATGAGCCGGTCGATTTCGGCCGCGCCTCATTACGGATGCTCATCGCCCGGGCAAACAGCATGGCGGAAACTTTCAGGTCGATGCGTTTACCCATTAAATCTGAGACCTGGGTTCGCATCAGCCGGATAAGATATTCAATAGCCGCAGCAATCAGTACCCCGACAAACAGCACCCACAGCGTGGACTGTGACTGCGCCGGAATCACCCGATCGTAGACCTGCATCGAAAAGAGAATTCCGGCCAGTGCCAGCACATTACCGATCACCGACGCCAGTGAGATCTCGGTGATACGACGCCCAATGCCGCGAAAGTTTTTCCAGAACCAGTGTGGCTCATAAGGCTGAATGAATTCGTCGATGCGCGCATCACGGCCACGCGCCGCCACCCCAATCACGCCAACATCGCCCTGAGCACGTGTCAGCAGCTCCGATAAGGCGCTTTCACGCACCACATCGCCGCCTTCACTGAGCCAGTAACGCGCGCTGCCGTCCGCATCGATATTCTCCAGCACCGCTACGCTGGCATTTTCCAGCACCAGCACCACCGGCGTGATCTCCTGACGCCAGCGCAGTTTGTTCTGCGGCACCATGGTCAGATGCAGTCCCAGCAGGCCGGAGAGCCGCTCCAGCTGCTGTGACACCGGCAGATGTTCAAACCAGCGCATCTGCTGACGCAGGGTTTTGCCATCGGCAGGCTTACCGAATCGCGCGGCGACGCGCAGCATGGCGGCAATCCAGTTATCGGTGTTCAGGGTTAACGTACTCATGATTTTTGCCTTATCGCTATTGCAGCGAAGGAAGGAGATCGCCGCTGCTTTGCTGGCGATCGATACCCATGATATCGAGCAGATTGTCTACTGCGGCGGCATAGCGTACGGTGGCGTCCCAGCCATCGTAGAGCGCGGTGATACGTGAGCTGTCAGCCTGAAACACATCCTGTTCTACACTCAGCAGATCGTTCAGGCTGCGCTTGCTCAGACGATATTCATCGGCATAAACATTGCGGGTATGGTCGGCGCTGGCCAGCTGCACTTCCCCGGCAGCCTGCCGTTGCTGCGCGCCAATCATGTCGGCATAGGCGGTTGAGGCGTTCTGATTAATGGCGAGTTTGGCTTGCTGCACTGCAGCCTGCGCTGCCTCACGGTCGCCCTCCGCTGATTCAGTTTTGGCATTGACCATGCCACCCTGATAGAGCGGCGCTTCCACCTGCAGCTGCACTTCATCATCCCAGTAAGACTGGCGATCGTTTTCATAGCGGGTCCGGCCCGCCTGCACTTTGATGGTTGGCCAGTGACCGGACTGTGCCTGGCGTACCCGTTCACGGGCGGCCTCCTGTTTAGACTGTGCGCTGCGCACCGCCGCGCTGCTTTCATAGGCAATTTTGTCGAGGGTGATCTGCTGTTTCAGGAGTGCCTGGGGCAGTTCTGGCAGTGTGGCGGGCACCACACCGGTCAGTACAGTGAGTTGGGCGGTAGCGGAGCGCAGCTGGGCGCGATACTGCTCAAGCGTGGCCTGCATTGCGGCGATGCGGGTTTCCGCCTGCAGCACGTCTGACTGTGAGTTGAGCCCCGCATCGGCGCGCAGTTTCGCGATATCCCGCACCCGCTGCAGTGAAGCGATATTAGTGTGCGCGATGTCTGCCAGCGCCTGGTAGCGTTTGACTTCGAGGTAGGCCTGCAGCGTATCTTCCGCCACGGTGGTCATGGAGTCGAACAGGCCGAAGCGATAAGCCTCTGACAGTGCATGCTGTTCATCGATGGCGCTGCCGGTACGCCCAAAGTCGTAGAGCAGCTGGCTAAGCGTGATACCGCCGGAGCCATTGTTGTTGAGGCTCCCGGCGGAGTCAGTCTGATGGGAGCGGCCCGCCGCACCCTGTAGTGAGATTTGCGGATACCAGGCGCTGCGGGCGGCATCAAGATCGCCCTCGCCAACGTGGATCTGTGCCGCCGCTTCCGAGATTTTCGGATTACGGGCGAAGGCCCGGAGAATGGCGTCGCGCAGCGTTAAGCTGGCAATCTGTTCTTCGGTCGGCGCTGCGCGCCAGTTAAATTCTGCTTTGGGTAAGGGTGCGGAAAAGACCGCATTCACTGACACGCCGCTCAGGGCGCACAATAAAAAAGTTAACTGCGCTTTGTTCATTATCCATACCAACAGGGGGTTTTATCATCATGATGTTTTTCCTGGTGAACAACGCGAGCAAAAGGGATGACGATCAGATCCTGACAGAGTTATTGCATTATTTTATTTATGATTAACATCAGAGACACTAAATAACTATTAACATTATTAGATCATATTCTGTACTTATTCCTGTTAAATAGTGATGAAATCTTTAATACTCCGCCTGAATGAATGAAAATTAACCACCCAGCCACGCCTGACCACTCCAGACAGGCTTAACAGACCTGCCCGGAAGTCAGTACTTTTACTAATGATTTAGCGTCACACTATCGACTGTGCTGCCGGATGCTGCAACAGGTGATCGGCAAGCGTATAAGGCACATCTGAGAAGAGATGGCTCTCCTGAGGGAGGACAGCAACAGATGCCTGTGCCACATGCCCGGTCTCTGCCTGCTGAGTCTGACTAACGGTTTCCAGCAGCTGATCCAGCGTCTGCCCCTCTGTCAGGCTCGCCGTTTCGGTATGCGATGCCACCTGCACCGTCTGGCTGGCCGTCGCGATATTACCGGCGCTGTCTTTGGCGCTGACCGTCATCGGATATTCCCCCTCATCCAGTGGAGCCAGTTGTCCGGCCAGAATGGTCAGGGACCAGCCACCATCCGCTTTGACACTGGCGCTGTAATGCTGATCGCCCAGCGTTAATTCCACCTGGCTTCCCGGTTGCAGATTGCTGGAGCTGCCCTGAATCAGATGCCAGCTGTTCACATCGGCAGCATCGATTTTGTTGTCGCCAAAGGCGATGTCCAGCGTCAGGGTTGGCCGCTGATGTACGGCAACGGTAAATAGCGTGTCCCAGCTTTGGGTATCGCTGTTGCCATAGTCATCCTGGCGATGGAAAGTGGCGGTGACCGGACCATCCGGCAGCGCCATAAGCTCGCTGGAGGTCATCGTGACCATGCCTTTTGCGTCAGGCTGGTAGGTTATCCCATTGATTTCCAGTGTTCTGCAGCCCTCAATATAGAAGCTCAGATCGTGCTGCGCTTCCTGATAGTTGAGGATCATGTCACCTCCGATATCCATTTCGGTGTAGACCTGCTGTAAATCCGTATGGATATTCAGTTCATGGGTGACGTCGGTGTAGTTTTTTGCCCCATCAATGGACCAGGCACGGATTTCCCCGGCGCTGATAAAGGCGTTCACCTCCGCTGCCGGGATGATCACCTGCCAGTGTCCTTCCTGGCCCAGGGTGGCGTTATAATCTTTTCCGTTGGCGCCGCTGATAACCAGCTGATGGCCCGGCATGACGGTGGTCAGCATGCCGCTCAGCAGCAGATCCTGCTGGCTTTCCGCAAGGTTAATCACATCGTCCGCAGTAATCTTATCGAAAGTTATCTGTGGCAGGCTGCTCTGATGAGTGATCAGCGTCAAATCGTGAGAATCAGTTGCCGTTTTTCCATTGGGATCGGTCGCCGTGACGTTGAGGCTGTAAACGCCATCCGGCAGCGCGGTTAAATCACTTTCAGCAAAAGAACCGTACCACTTGCCGTCACTTTCCATGTGCGCGGTGGTGGTTTGCGTGCCCAGCGTTAGTTTCAGCACCGACCCCACCGGCAGGTGTGTTGCGCTGCCACTGATCTCAACACCATAAATGCTCTCGGCAATACTCACCGCGTTGTCACCACTGACCGTATCCACGGTCAGTGTCGGTTTGATGGTGCGATCAGCATAGAGACCAAAATCGACGTCGGTAGTGGTACTGTGGCCCGCTTTATTGGTGAGGGTCAGCTGCAGGCTGTGATTGCCATCCGGCACCCCTTTTAGCGCCTCAGCGGGCATAGAGGCGTTCCAGTAGCCCCACTTATTGACCGTACTGTGCCAGCTCTGGTCGTTAAAAGTCAGTGTCACTGTTGAACCCGCTTCACCTTCAGCACGCCCCCGCAGATGTACTGGCTTATACGCTTCCCAGCTGGCGATAACGCCGTCCATGGCGATGGGTTCGTAAGGCCGTAGTGCCGGGGGAGATGAACTCTTCACCGTGGACAGCGTGTTGTCATTAACCGGGCTGCTATGCAGCGATTCCGTGGAGAAAGTGCTGATTGGCAGGTTCAGGCTTTGCGTAGCCACCGGAAGGCTCAGGCTTTGCAGGGGAAGTGGCACGATGGCTGGCAGCGTGCTGTCGGTAACGGCAAAGTCGCTGACTGCCGTCTGGAAAATGGATTCAAGCCGGACAGAACGAAACGTATCACGTGTTGACATAGGTAACCTCAGTTCAGAACAGAAACGCAGACTAAAACGCCCGGATAAACCGGACGTTAAGGCTGTCGACAGGTGGTGGGTCAGCTGATGCTGCCCGTTTCCGCTGGTCGGAACTGATTACCCGCAGGTAACAGGGATGGAGAAAGAGGACGCTGATAAAGCGACAAAGGGAGCCAGAATAATGATTCACGGCGTGACGCCGTTTGTTGCACCTACCCTAATCTTTCATTCTGCTAATGAATATTGGCGATTATCTGGAAAATAAATTATCACGTGACTAAATAAAAAAGCGGGTGCTTTCGCACCCGCTTCTCCGATCAGCCTGACCGACGTTATTATTGCTACACCACATGAACCTGCAGATTCTGCTGCACCAGCACATCACCCAGGGTGTTCTCACTGGTCAGCGCCGAGTTGTGGTAGATCTCAAAGACTCTGCCCTCTACCGTGCGCTCGCCAGTCACTTCCCAGGTACCGCCGTTGCTGTTCGCCAGGGTGACCTGACTGCCATCCGCGCCTTTGATCATCAAATCGTCACTCTGTTTGTCCGTAATATTGAGTGCCTCATTGAGATCGAGTTTCACGGAGTTGGTGCCGGTTTTACCCAAATCGAGCACTTCAATGTGTTCAACTTTCAGGCCCAGCGCGGTGAGGTCCAGACTGAGGTACTCACCGTTAAGCACAAGTGTATCCGTGCCTGCGCCGCCATCAATATGGGTAAAGTTAAGGTCACTGACCGTCACGGTATCCGCGCCGCTGCTGCCGGTAACCGACGCCCCTTCTGCCGTCGTGCCATCAGCCAGCGTAATCACTACGCCGCCGATGGTATAGCCCGCCTCCTCTGCCGGTGCCGCTGCCACCGCGGTGTCACTCGCTGTGGCGGTTTCACTGCTGACCGGCGTTACGGTATCCGCTTCGGTAATCAGCGTCGAGGTCACTGCGACATGGGCGCTGTTATCGTCGCTGCTGGTGCTCGTATTGTGCTGCGTTTCCGTGCTGGCACTGGCGACCGTGGCGCTGTCATCCGCTATTGAGAACAGCGCAAGCGACTCGGATGCCGCCAGCGTGACCGGCAGCACAGCACCCAGCAACAGCGTGTTTGTGGTGGTGTAACTGTTACCGGCTGCGTCGGTAATCGAAACTTTTGCCAGCGTACTCAGCGACAGCAGCAGGCCACCCACCGACAGCAGTGACGGTGAGAAGTTAACCGCATAACGCCCCAGCGCATCGGTTGTGGTGTTCAGCGTCGGACCGTTGTTGCCGTTGGCCAGAAGCAACGTTACGCTGACTTTTGAGCCCTGCGCGGCATTCAGCGATCCGCCCTGCACCACCAGACCGCTGAGCAGAGAACCCACAATGCTGAGTACAGGATCAACACCCACCAGCGGCTGATTATGCGACAACGCGGTAAAGCTGCTGGTACTGGTCGCGGTGTTGCCACCAATATCCGCCACCGTCACGGTCAGCGGATGGCTGCCGTCCGGAATGCCTTTCAGCGTCGCTGATGGCACGCTGATGCTCCATGCGCCGTTCGCACCGATGGTGGTGGTGAGGATGTTGCCCGCCACGTTCACCGTTACCGTGCCACCCGCCGCGTTAGTGCTGGTTCCTCTGATGGTCTCAGGGGCATTGGCCTCTGAGATGTTGAGGTAGCCATCGCCACCAAAGAAGCTGTTCACGCTGACCGTCGGCGTGGTGTGACTCACCACACCCAGCGACGCCGAAGTGGAACCACTGGTACCTGCACCGTTGATGACGCTGGCGGTGACAGTCTGTAGTCCATCTGCAATGGCGGCGAGGTTAGCTGCCGGAACAGAGAGACTCCAGTTGCCATTGCTGCTCACGGTAGTGCTGTATGTCTGCCCACCCAGCGTCACCCGCACCACCGATCCCTCAGCATTGCTGGCGGTACCTGAGATAGTCTGTGCGGTTTTTACATCCACCGCGCTCAACGCACCGTCTCCAAACAGTGAGGTAATGGCGACCACTGGCGTCGACTGGCTGATGGCGTTCAGCGTTCCACTGCTGTTCACCACATTTCCGTAGGCATCGGTGCCAGTGACCGTCACGGTTTTAATGCCGTCAGTGATCAAGGCAAGGTCCGCTTTTGGCACGCTGATGCTCCAGTTGCCGCCACTCACTACTTTGGTGGTATAGGTCTGGCCATTCAGTGTGGCGCTGACGACAGAACCCGCTGAAAGGCTGGAGGTCCCGCTCAGGGTCTGGCTGGAAGCCAGATCCAGGGCGCTCAGCACACCGTCGCCAAACACCGTATTCACTGTCAGGGTTGGCTGGACCAGTCCCAGGGAGACGCCCGCGCTGGTGCTGCTGACGTTACCGACCGTGTCGGTGACCGACGCACTGACGGTGAAGTTACCGTTAAGCAGCGTCGAGAGCACCGCTGGCGAGATGGCAGTAGAGAACGTACCGTCGGCGTTGACCTGCGCGGTGACGTTGGTACTGCCAATCGCCAGCCTGACGCTGCTGCCCGCCGCCAGCCCGGAGACGGTGCCGCTGATAGTCTGCGTGACCAGCGATTCCGCCAGGTTAAGCACGCCGTCACCAAACAGCGGATTGAGCGTGACCTTCGGCAGATTGTGAATACCCACCAGCGCCCCGGCAGTGGTGCTGGTGGTGTTACCGGCGCTGTCGGTGACACTGAATCCGACCGTCAGGTTACCATCGGCAATCCCCTGCAGCAGCGCAGGCGTCAGCGAGACGGTAAAGTTGCCATTCGCATCCGTTCCCGTCACAAACTGCTGTGCGCCCACCGACACCACCACACGCGACCCCGTTTCCGCACCGCCCACGACGCCGCTGATGATCTGCGTCGACAGCGCATCTGCCACGTTCAGCAGACCGTCGCCGAACAGCGGATTCACCGTGATGGTCGGCAGCAGCGTATCGACGCGGACACCGGCGCTGGTGCTGGCGGTATTGCCCGCTGCATCCGTGACCGAAGCCCCTACCGTCACGTTGCCCTGTGCCAGCGTGCCCAGAATATCCGGCGTTACCGTGGTGCTGAAGGCGCCGCCCGCACCCACGGTAGCGCTGAGCTGGCTGTTGCCCACCGAGAGTGTGACCACACTGCCCTGCGCAACGTTATTTACCACGCCGCTGATCACCTGTCCGGTGGCGATATCGGCCAGATTCAGTACCCCATCACCAAACAGTGACGTCAGCGAAATGGACGGTGTCTGGGTAAAGATACCAATTGAGGCGCTGTTAGAGGCAACGTTACCCACGGCATCCCTGACACTGACGCCCAGCGTCAGATTGCCATCCAGCAGTGAGGTCAGATCGCTGCCCGGCAGGTTAACGCTCCACCTTCCGCCCGCCTGCACCGTTGTACTGTACGTCTTGCTGCCAAAGGTCACAGTCACCTGCGAACCTTCAGCTGCGTTGCTGATGACGCCACCGACCAGCTGTCCGGCTGCGGCTTCTGCAATGTTCAGCAGGTTATCGCCGCCAAACAAGCCGGTGAGCGGACCAACGACCGGCACCGCATCGACAATCGCCGTAGCGGTTTCACCCACCGTGCGGGTGTTGCCTGCGGCATCCGTCAGGGTGACGTCAATATCCAGCTGACCATCGGTGAGCAGACCCAGTACCGACGGTGGCACCACGATAGCCCATTTACCATCCTGACCCACTGAGGCAGAGAGCGTGGTCCCGCCCAGCACCACGGAAACTGTGGCACCGACGCCCGCGGAGAGTGCGGTCCCGGAGATCGTCTGCGCGACGGTGGTATCCAGCGCACTGAGCGTGCCGTCGCCGAACACCGAATCAACCACCAGCGTCAGCGCACTGTTGACCACTTTATTGACCGTTAGCGTGGCGTCGGTCTGGTTGCCTGCAAGGTCATTGACCCGCACGCCAAACACCAGCGCGCCGTCATTGAGGCTCGACAGGACGTTCGGCGCAAGATCGATGCTCCAGCGTCCGTCAGCCCCCACCGTCGCGGTGGCGATCGGCGAGGCATCACCCAGGTAGAGGCCGATGGTCTGGCCCTCGGCGCCCGTCGCGCTGCCGGTCAGCACCTGACTGGCCACCAGGTCAGCGGCGTTGACCACATTGTCGCCGAGGAATGCGTCCACCTGCACCAGTGGCGCGGCGGTATCGACCGTCACTGTCTGGGTAGCCGTCCCCACATTACCGGCGGCATCCGTCAGCTGCGCGGTGATTGGCGTGGTGCCATCGGTAAGTGCCTGCATTGCGCTGGCAGGAACGGTAGTGGACCAGGTGCCGTTGGTTTGCACCACCGCGTTGTAGGTCTGGCCATTGAAGGTCACAACGACCGTGCGGCCAGCCTCAGCGATATCGGCGGTGCCGGTAATCGCCTGGCTTAGGGTGCTTTCATTGCCATTAACCTGGTTATCACCCGCAAAGGTATTGATCGACAGGGTTGGTGCAGTCAGATCGATCAGCACGTTACCGCTGGTCGTCACCGGTGTTGTGCCATCTGTGCCCGTCACGGTGATGCCGACGCTGCCGTCCGCATTGCCAAAGGCGGTGACGGGCAAGGCCCCGGTCGACCAGTTGCCCGACGCATCCAGCGTGGTGGTGTAGGGAACACCATTGATCACCACCTCCACTGACCCGTTCGCGCCGAGGTTAGCCGAAGTACCACTTACCGCTACCCCACCCGCCACATCCTGGGTGCTGATAATGTTGTCGCCCGAGACTGTGTCCAGCGTTACCAGCGGGCCTGGTGGTGGCGTCAGATCGACGGTCAGCGAGACAGGCACGGTTGCGGTATTGCCAGCCAGATCGGTCACTGCCAGCGTCAGCGTGGTCGATGGCGTAAAGGTGGCCATCTGCTCTGGCGTCAGCGTCACGCTCCAGTTGCCGTTACCGTCAACAATTGCGGTGCCAAGGATGTTGGTATTCAGCGAAACCGTGACGACAGCACCGGTTTCTGCGCCGGTCGTGGTGCCGCTGAGTATCTGCGGCTGAATGCTCTCGGCGTAGTTAACGACGTTGTCGCCAGTGAAGTCGGTAAAGCTAAGCACCGGCGGGGTTTTGTCGAGCACCAGCGAACTGGTAATGGTGGTGCTGTTGCCCGCTGCATCGGTTGCTGTCACGCTGACCGGATAGGTGGCATCCGGCAGTGCTGAAAGCTGCGCCTGAGTCAGGGGCACCGTCCAGTTGCCATTCGCATCCACTGTTGCGGTATAGGTCGTGCCGTCAAGCGTGAGCCCCACCGTCTGATTCGCGCCCACCTCACCGGTGGTGCCGCTCAGGGTAATGCCCGCGGCAACATCGCTACTGTTTACATAGCTGCCAAGGAATTCCGGATTGACTGCAGGCTGTGGCGCGGTGAGATCAGCGGTGAATGGCAGTTGCGCTGATGCGCTATTGCCCGCTGCATCCACCACGTTGACCGTCAGCGTCTGCGGCCCGCTACCCAGTGAACTCAGGGCATCCGGCGGAATATCCACGGTCCAGTTACCGTCGCCATCCACTGAGCCAGAATAGCGACTGCCGTTAACATCGACGGTGATGCTGACCGCCTGATTTGCCCCCACACTGCCGGTGGTGCCGGTCAGGGTCACGCCTGCCGAAGCTTCACTGATGTTCAGCAGATTATCTCCGCCAAATGCACCAGGGTTAAAGCCGGGTACCGGCACGGCCACTTCGGTGACCACATTCAGCGCCGTGTTATCGCTGTTACCCGCGATGTCGGTTGCGGTCACGGTAATGGTGTGAGTGCCGCTGGTGAACGTGGCCAGCTGCGCTGGCGACAGGGCCAGAGACCAGCTGCCGTCGGTCTGCACCGTTGCAGCCAGCGGCTGATCATTATTAAAGCCGGAGATCAGGACCGATACAGTCTGACCGGCACCGCTAATGCCGGTGGTACCCGTCAGGATCTGTTCCGTTCCCGCCTCGGCAGCGTTCAGCGCACCGTCACCAAACGGCAGATTCAGGCTGACATCCGGCAGCGAGTTAATCGCCACCAGCACCGTACCGCCGAAGCTTCCGGTGTTGCCGTTCACATCGGTGACAGTCACCGTCACCGGCCAGTTGCCATCCGGCAGTGACTGCAATACAGCAGGTGGCAGGTCCAGTGACCAGCGGGAACCATCCTGACTGAGCGTTGCGGAATAAACAGTCCCATTGAGCGTGACGGTGACCCCCGCTGCGTTATCAACATTCACCGCACCGGTAAGCGATCCCCCTGCGGCCGCCTCTGCGGCGTTAATCCGCCCATCAATAAAGGGTGTATCCAGCGAGGGGTCAGCAATCGGTGTAATCGCAGAGATAAATGTTTTGGTCGCCTCGGTCGTGTTTCCTGCCCGATCCGTGGTTGTGAGGGTCAGGGTATGTTCCCCGCTCCCCAGGCTGGCGATCACCTCTGGCGTCAGGCTGGCCGTCCAGTTGCCACTGGCATCGACCGTGACGGATAACGGGATAGCGTCATCACCTGCCGTGACGCTCAGCGTCTGACCCGCCACGACGGTGGAGGTGCCGGTAACCTGCTGCACCGAGGCGGCTTCACTGATGTTAATAACGTTGTCGCCGAACTGCGTAACGGCAAAGTCAGCGGAAACCGGTGGGGTTTGCAGGATCTCAACGCCTGCAGTAGCCTGCGCCGGATTTCCGGCAGCATCAACAGCAGTGACCACCACTTGGGTCAGTCCATCGTCAAGGCCTGTGAGCGCACCTGATGCCAGGTTCAGCGTCCAGCTGCCGCTGGCATCCGTGGTGGTGCTGAACGTCAGCCCGCCAAGAGCGATGTTTACTACACTGCCTTCCGGCAGGTTAGTACTGTCACCACTCAGCGTTATCGGGCCTTCGGTTTCTGCCAGACTGAGCAGCGAATCGCCAAACGGTGTGTTCAGGGTCAGCGCTGGCAGGGTGTTAAACGCCACATCCAGTGAGGTGGTGGTGTCCGTGGTGATATTGCCCGCCGCGTCAGTGACAGAAACGGTGACCGCATTGGGGCCATCCGCCAGTTGTTGCACGTCGGCCGTCGGAACAGTAATTGTCCAGTTTCCGTCGGCATCTGCCGTGGCGGTGTAGCTGACATTATTCAGCGTTACCGTCACAGGTATTGCGCCCGTGGTGGTGCCGCTAATGGTGAGATCCTGCAGCGACTCCGACAGGTTAAGGGTGTCGCCCGCGCTGACCGTGATATCCGTCAGCACAGGACGTGTGGTAATAAAATCAACCTCCTTCGTGGCGGTTGCCGGATTACCCGCGACATCCGTTGCGCTGACGGTAAAGGTCTGGCTGCTGCCTGGCACCACATCGGCAAAGGCCGTGGACGGTACATTCACCGTCCAGATGCCGTTTGCATCGAGCAGGGTCGTCGTCGTGTAATCCGTGCCGCTCAGTGACACCGTTACGACAGTACCCGCTGCCAGCAGCGTGCTGCTGCCGCTGACCGCAACCTCTGCAGTGGACTCGGTGGCATTGATCACATCATCGCCGGCGACCACGTTCATGGTCAGCGTCGGCTGAACCTGCGCGCTGGCCAGCACAACCAGACTGCCACTGGCACTGGCCGGGTTACCAGAGGCATCGGTTGCCACCACCTGCACCAGTTGATCGCCATCCGGCAGATTACCCAGCGCGGCGGCCGGAACGGTTACCGCCCAGCTGCCATTCGCGGTCACCGTGCCGCTGTACTGCAGGCCGTTCAGCGTCACCGCCACCAGTTGGCCCTCAGCCAGATTGGTGCTGGTGCCGCCGATGCTCAGATCCTGCTGCGACTCGGCCTGGTTAAGGAAGTTATCCTCACTGAGCGTCCCGAGGGTCAGGGTCGGCAGATTCAGACTGTCAGCATCGCGCGTCAGTGTGGTCTGAACCGCAACCGCCGGGTTGCCTGCGGCATCGGTCATTGAGACAACAACCGGGTAGGTGTTGTCCGCCAGCCCCTGCACAACGCTGGCAGGCAGCGTCACCTGCCAGGTGCCGTCAGAGAGCACCAGAGTGGTGTAATCGACATTCTGGAAACTGACCGTCACTGTCTGCCCGGCATCCGCCACCGTTGCCGACCCACTGATGGCGACCGCTTCCAGTACCTCCAGGGAATTGATGATGTTATCGCCGCCGATGGGGTTGACGCTCAATACCGGCGGTGTGAGATCAACGGTGACGGCGCTGGTCAGCAGACCGCTGTTACCGGCCGCATCGCTGGCATTGACCACCAGGGTATTAATCCCCTCGTCCAGCGTCTGCACCTGCGCAGGTGTTAAATTCAGCGTCCAGTTGCCCTGCGCATCCACCGTGGCCGGGTAATCATTCCCGCCTAGCGTCACGGTGACGGTCTGGCCGTCGCCCGGCACACCGGTGCTGCCGGTCAGTGTCTGGCCGACACCCTGCTCAGCCAGATTCAGATAACCATCACCAAACGGGGTGTTTATGCTGACCGACAATGCCCCGGTTGCCACGGTGATTTCACGCGTTTCCGTGACCGGGTTACCCGCCGCATCACTGACTGTCACAGTCAGGATGTAAGCGCCGGCCTGAATACCGGCCAGCGAACCTGCAGGCAGTGTCAGGCTCCAGTCGCCCTCCTGGGTAACGGTAGTCGTCCAGAGCTGATTGTTCAGGGTAATCGTGACCTGCTGCCCGGCTTCAGCATTGCTGCTGCCGCTGAGGACAATCGGAGCGAGGCTTTCGGCGATATTAACGCTGTTATCGCCCGCAACGGCGTTCAGGGTCAGCGTCGGTGGCGTCAGATCCACCGTTACGCTGCCCGGTGTGCTGCCGGTGTTACCCGCCGCATCCTGCACCGTGACGGTATAGCTAATAACATCTTCTGGCAGGTCAGCCAGCGCCGTAGCAGGCACGTTGATCTGCCAGTTGCCGTTGCTGTCGACCGTACCGTTATACGTGACGCCATTCAGCTGCACGCTGACGCGCTGTCCGTCACCTGTTACACCTGTGGTGCCGCTCAGGGTTTGTGCTGTGGCGATCTCGCTGCTGTTGAGCACTCCATCGCCAAAGGCAGAGAGGATTTGTGGTGCCGGCAGAGTGGTCGCCAGTACGTTAAGCGTCGCCTCACTGCTCAGGGTCGACCCGCCGCTGTCTGTCGCGGTGACGGTCACGGTGTAAGGCCCATCGGCGAGCGCCGTGAGTGCCTCAGCCGGCACGATCGCACTCCAGCGGCCAGTGGCCGAGACCTGCGCGGTATAGCTGATGTTGTTAAACAGCAGCGTCACCGTACTGCCCTCAGGCACATTCACCGAGGTGCCGGTCACGATCAGCGACTGACCCAGCTCCTGTGCATTCAGGTAGTTGTCCTGGCTGATGGCGTCCATCGCCAGGCCAGAGGCGTTGCTGTTCACGTCAAAGTTGAGATCACGGCTAGTGGTGTTGCCTGCCACATCGCTGACCGCCACAGTGAAACTGGCGCTACCGTCATTAATGGCCGCCAGCGCACCGGCTGGCACGGTCAGGCTCCACGCGCCGCTCGCCTGCACGGTGGCGCTGTAAACCGTCCCCTCAATGTTCACAGTGACCAGCTGGCCCGCTTCAACATTGGTGGTGGTGCCCGAGAGACGCTGATCGGTGAGGCGTTCCGCGCCATCAACCACGTTGTTACCAGCAAACGCATCCAGCGTCAGGGTTGGCAGTGTGCCGGGTTCCACTTTCAGCGCCAGGTCACGGCTGGTGGTGGTGGCATTGCCTGCCGCATCGCTGGCGGTCACGGTCAGTGGATAGCTACCGTTGCCCAGCCCGTTGTAAACCGTGGCAGGCAATGCCAGCGACCAGCTGCCATTAACGTCAGCGGTGGTGCTCAGCGTGGTGCCGTTGAAGCTGGCCACAATCAGCGCGTTTGCTTCGCTGCTGCCGGTCAGCGTGAGCGGCTGCTGACTTTCGGCAGCATTGATAATGCCATCGGATGGCGTGATGAAGTTCAGCACCGGAGGCACGGTATCCACCACAATGTTGCCATTCGCCTGGCTGGTGTTGCCTGCTACATCACTGACAACCACGGTGTAAGGCGCATTGCCCTGTGGCAGCGCAGCCAGAATATCGGCCGGAACCGCGACCTGCCAGTTGCCCGTGGCATCCACCGTACCGCTGTAGTTACTGCCGCCCAGCGTCACAACGACCGTCTGGCCGTCACCGGTTACGCCGGTGCTGCCGGTGATCACGCCACCTGCCGAGGCTTCCTCACCGTTGAGAATGCCATCATTGAATGCCACACCGGGAGTGGCCACTGGCAATGCGCTGGCGACAATCGTCAGCGTGGCGTCACTGGTCGCAAACTCTGTTCCGTTAGCGTCGCTGGCGGTGACCGTGATGATTTGCGGGCCATCCGCAGTGCCGGTAAAGGTGCCAGCCGGTAAGGTGAGGCTCCAGCTTCCCTCTGCCGCCACGGTGACACTGACCGGCGTCCCATTAGCCACGACGGTGACAATGCTGCCGTCCGGCAGACCACTGGTGCTGCCGCTCACGACGATGGCGCCATTCACTTCCTGTGCATTGAGGTAGTTGTCGTCGCTAATCGGTGCCAGCGCAATCGACGGCAGGGTGTTGTCCACGCTGAAGTTAAGCGGGCTGCTGGCCGTATTACCCACGACGTTAATCACACTGACGTTCAGTGTCTGATTACCCTCCCCCAATTCAGCCAGTGCACCTGCAGGCAGAATGATACTCCAGTTGCCACTGGCCGCGACCACGCCACTGTATTCGGTGCCATTCAGAGAGATGATGACCTGCTGGCCCGCTTCAACATTGCTGCTGCTGCCGCGGACCGTAATCGGCTGTAGCTGCTCTGCCGCCGTCACGATGCCATCACCGGCAAAGGTGCTGCTATCTATGGTCAGCGCAGGCTGTATCTCCGGCGAGGTAGCCACATTCAGATCAATCACCTGGCTGCTCTGATTACCGTTCGCACTGGTTTCCGTCACCGTTACCAGATTACTGCCTGACGGCAGTGCTGCTAGCGCTTCAGAGGCGATCTGCAGCGTCCACTGTCCATTTACGCCAACCGTGGTGCTGTAAATCTGGTCATTAAGCTGGACCGTGACAATATCGCCGTTCTGACCGCTGCCACTGACGACCAGCGGCTCCGCCAGTTCACCTGTGTTCAGCGCATTGTCGCCGCTGATCGGTGCGACCACCAGCGGAGGCGGCGTTGTGGCAACTGTCAGCGCACTGTTCTGGCTGTTGCTGTTCCCCGCCTCGTCGGTGACGGTGATCACCACGGGATAGCTGATGCCGTTAGTCAGACCGGCCAGTGCCGCTGGCGGCACAGCCAGCGTCCAGTTTCCGCCCGCCTCAACGGTGCCTGTGTAGGTGACGCCATTCAGCGTGACACTCACGCTGTCGCCTTCAGTGCCTGCACCGCTGAAACTGAAGCCGTCGGCCTGTTCTGCAATGTTCAGCACGCCATCGCCAGCAGGCGTATCAAAGCTGAAGTCGGGTGGCGTGGTATCCACGGTAACCGGGAATGGCGTGGTGGCGACGTTGCCGCTCAGAGTCGTGACAGTCACGTTAAGATCGTAACGACCCTCTGGCAGCAGTTGCAGACTGGCAGCAGGCACGGTAGCCGTCCAGCTGCCGTCGGCGGCAACTACTGCCTCATAGGTCTGGTTATTCAGTACAAGGCTGACGCTGCCGCCGGGCGCAACGGTGCCGCTCAGGTTCAAATCCGTGGTCGTTTCAGTCGCATTGATAATGCCATCGATGGCAATCGGATTAACGGTCAGCGCGGGTAAGCCGGTATCAACAATCAGCGGTTCACTGATGCTGGTGCTGTTACCTGCCACATCGCTTACCGTCACGGTAACCGGATTGCTGCCCTGCGGCAGTGCCTGTAGCGCATCTGGCGGCAGCGTGACGCGCCATTCACCATTTGCTGCGACCGTTGCCGGATAGCTTATGCCGCCCAGGGTCACGCTGACGGCCTGGCCTGGCTGGACTGAGCCGGTCAGCGTCTGCGCCACGCTGGCTTCATCCGTGTTGAGAATGCCGTCAGTGAAAGGCGTGTTGATTTCCGGGTCTGCCAGCGGCGTAGTCGCCACCAGCAGCGGCTGATTGATCTGCACACCACCCGAAGAGACGGTAACCGTGGTGTTACCCTGCGGCAGATTTGCCAGGTCGGCAGCGGGCACCGTCAGGGTCCAGCTGCCGTTTATATCGGTTGTGGTGGTGTAAACCGTGCCGTTGGGTTCCAGCGTCACGCTGATCGGACTGTTAGCCGGCAGGTTTGCCGAGCCGCCACTTACAGTGAGATCACTCTGTGCTTCCAGCCCATTCAGCGCATTGTCACCACTGATCGGAGAAATTGACAGCGACGGTTCGGGTAAGATAACCACGCTGAATTGCCCTTCAGCAGGCAGCGCCGGGTTACCGGCCTGATCAGTAATCGCTACGGTAAAGGTTTTTTCACCTAAACCGCCCAGCGATCCGGCGGGCAGCGTCACACTCCAGCGACCGTTCGCCAGTACCTCACCGTCGTAAGACTGCCCGTTAATGGTCAATAATACCGGCGAGCCGGCCGGTACGCCGGTGACATTGCCGGTGACCAGAATGTCGCTGAGCTGTTCCGCGCTATCGACCTGGTTGTCGCTGGTCACGGGATCAATGGTCAGTGCGGGTGACGTGGCCGCCAGCACGGTAACGCTGGTCAACTGCGTGGTGGTGTTGCCATACGCATCGCTGATGGCAACGTTGATCGGATAGATCTCATCGCCCAGCTGGCTGACAATCGCGGCGGGAACCGTCACGCTCCACGCGCCGTTGGTATCCACGGTGGTGGTGTAGGTTTCATTATTGAACGTTACCGTGACCGTATCGCCCTGCGCACCGCCGCGCCCGTCGAGAGTGAGATCCTGGGTGTGCTCAGCGATATTGATATAACCATCGCTGCCCGGCGTGGAGACTTCCAGCAGCGGCGGCGTGGTGGCGAAAATCAAGGGACTGCCGGTTTGTGTGGTGTTGCCATCGGCGTCCGTTGCCACCACCGTTACGGTCTGGGTGCCATTCGGCACATTCGCCAGATCAGAGGCAGGAATATTGACGCTCCAGTTGCCACCCTGCGCCACCACGGCGCTGTAAGTCACGTTATTCAGCGTGACGCGAATGATGTCGCCTTCGTCGCCAGTGCCGCTGACGATCAATGGCTGCTGCGCATCGCTGTTGTTGATCGCGCCATCATTAGTGAGATCGTTGATCGTCAGAGCCGGTACGGACGTGGCGACCCGCAAAGACGTATCCTGCGAGCTGCTGTTACCGGCCGGATCGGTCACCGTAACCGTTACCGGATAAGTCTGATTGGTCAGCGGGCCCAGATCGGCAACCGGAACGGAAGCACTCCAGGTTCCGTTTTCATCAACAACGGCGTTATAGGTCTTGCCGTTTAACCCCACCGTTACGGTGTCGCCCGTGGTGCCGGTGCCGCTGATCAGCAGCGGCTGAGTCAGTTCGTTGTTGGTCAGAACCCCATCACCGCCCGGTGCGGTCACGGCCGCAACCGGAAGTTGTGTGTTGACTAACAGCGGTTGCGTCTGGGTGGCGATGTTCCCGCTGGCGTCGGTCAGCGTGACGGTCAGCGTATAGCTGCTGCCATCAGACAATGCCTGCAATGCTGCTGGCGGCAAATCAACCGTCCAGTTGCCCTGCTCATCGACTGTGGCGCTGTAACTCTGGTTGTTCAGCGAAACAGAAACCCGCTCGCCCGGCAGTGCACCTGAACCACTGACCGGCACACCCGCCGTCACTTCACTGCTGTTGAGAATGCCATCGCCACCTGCGACCTCACTCACAATCAGCGTCGGTGGCAGCGTGTCGACGCTGAAATTCACCGTCTGGTCCGCGCGGTTGCCCGCCTCGTCAATGGCGGTAATGATCAGGCTGTTAGCGCCCTGCGCCAGTAAAGCGAGATCGCTGGCAGGCACTGGCAGGCTCCAGCTGCCGTCGGCATTGACAGTGGTACTGTAAGTTTTGCCGTTAAGTTCCACTTCCACCTGCTGGCCCGCGACGGCCTTGCCGGTGCTGCCGCCGATCAGCAGATCGCTACCCGCTTCCGTCCGGTTGAGAATACCATCGGTGATCGCACTCTCGTTCAGCGTGATTTGCGGCAGCGCAGAGGCGACCACATTCAGCGGAGCGGAGGCGGTCAGCAGCGTATTGCTGGCATCGACGGTCGTCACTGAAATCTGTTTAACACCGTCGGTGATATCGGTGAGTGCACTTGCCGGAACGGTGACGCTCCAGACGCCATTGCTGCTCACCACTGCGCTGTAATTACCGCCGTTAAAATTAAGCTGCACCGTCTGGCCTGGATTAACACCCACCGCCGAACCGCTGATGATCAGATCGCTGCTCAGCTCCTGCAAATTGAGGAAGCCATCCGCGCTGACCGGTTCATTGATTGAGACGATGCCAGGTTCGCCTGCTGCTGGCGCGACGTTAATGTCACGGGTGTCAGTGGCCACAGCACCGGCTACCGTCGTGACGCTAACCGCAATGGCGGTGCTGCCCGCTGCCAGTGCGCTGAGCGCTGCAGACGGGATCTGTGTACTCCAGCTGCCATCAGGATTGACCGTGGCACTGTAATTCTGACCGCCCAGGGTGATGGTGACCGTCTGGCCCGCCTCCACATTGCTGGTGGTGCCGGAGAGCGTCTGATCCAGGGCTTTTTCGCTGTTATCCACCAGATCGTCACCGGCGAACAGGGCAATAGCCACTGTCGGCGTTTCCGGTTGCGCCGGGGTATCCACCACAATCGCCCGATCTTCGCTGGCGATTATGCCCGCCTGACTGGAAACCGTGGCCGCGATAGTTGCACTGCCCGCCGCCAGTGCTGCCAGTGCGCTGGCTGGGACATTCAGGCTCCAGCTGCCATCCGCGCCGACCGTGGCGCTGTAAGTCTGGTCGCCCAGCGTGACTGTGACGATTTGACCCACCTCGACATTGGTACTGCTGCCGCTCAGCAACTGGTCGCTGGTTTTCTCATCGTTGCTCAGGACGTCATCACCGGCGAACTGATTGATGATGAGGGTGGGCTGGCCCGGCTCAGTCACCGGTGGCTCGACGGTGATCGCCAGCGTGTCGCTAACGCTGGTGCCCGCTGCGTTGCTGACCGTCACCACCAGCGAGGCAGATCCTGCGGCCAGCGCACCGAGTGCATCGGCCGGAATCGCGATATTCCAGCTGCCGTCAGGATTGACCGTGCCGCTGTAGCGCTCTCCGCCCAGGGTTACGTTCACAACCTGGCCCGCTTCGATGTTGGTGGTGCTGCCTGAGACCGCCTGAGCCTCCAGCTTCTCATCGTTGCTCAGGATGTTGTCTTCAGCGAAGGCATTGACGGTTAACGTTGGGGCATTCGGTGAAGTGCCCGCTGACGCCACCAGGAAGTCACGGGTTTCACTGACGGCTGCGCCGAGCGTATCGGTGACTGTAGCGTTCAGGGTCGTGCTACCGGCGGCCAGCGCCGCCAGCGAACTGGCTGGGATCGAGACGCTCCAGTTGCCATCCGCGCCAACCGTGGCGGTAAAGGTCTCACCATTCAGGGTGATAGTGACCTGCTGGCCCTCAGCAATATTGGTGGTGGTGCCGCTCAGCAGCTGATCGGTGGCTTTCTCGCTGTTGCTGAGGATATCGTCACCGGCAAAGGCGTTGATGGTTACGGTGGCTTCACCCGGCTGCGTCGCCGGGGCTTCGACGGTGATCGACTCCGAAGTTGTCGCGGTGTCGCCCGCCGCATTGCTGACCGAGGCGGTCAGGGTAGTGGTGCCTGCTGCCAGTGCGTTCAGCGCGGCGGATGGCACGGTGACGCTCCAGCTGCCGTCACCCTGCACGCTGGCGCTGTAGGTCTGACCACCGAGGGTCACGGTGACGATCTGTCCGGCTTCAACGTTGGTGACCGTGCCGCTGACAGGCTGATCGGACGCTTTCTCGGCGTTGCTCAGGTCGTTATCGCCAGCAAATTCATTCAGGGTCAGCGCCGGCACGCCAGGCTCAGTCACAGGTGCCTCAACCGAGATATCGCGGGTTTCGCCTGCGCTCACACCATCGACGTTGCTGACGGTGGCGCTGATGACATTGGATCCCGCAGGCAGGTTGCCCAGCGCACCAGCCGGAACAGTCACGCTCCAGTTACCACTGCCATCCACGATGCCAGCGTAAGTCTGGCCACCAAAGGTGATCGTGACCGTCTGGCCCGCTTCGACGTTGGTGGTGGTGCCAGAAAGCGTCTGGGCGGTCCCTTTTTCGTCGTTGCTGAGGATGTCATCCCCGGCAAATTCATTGATGGTAACGGTCGGTTCGCCCGGTTGCGTCACCGGCGCTTCCACGCTGATGGGCAGGCTGCTGGTCACGGTGTTACCGGCCGCATTGCTGACCGAAACCGTCAGTGTCGTTTCACCTGCCGCCAGTGCGCTCAGGGCCGCTGAGGGTAGCGTGATGCTCCAGTTGCCCTGCGCATCTACGCTGCCGCTGTACGTCTGACCGCCCAGCGTGACCGTCACAACCTGACCCGGTTCGATATTGCTGGTGCTGCCGGTCACCGTCTGATCGGTGGTTTTCTCTGCGTTGCTCAGCTGGTTGTCACCGGTAAATTCATCCACCGTGACCGCAGGCGGACCCGTAACGACAGGCGTATCGACGCTGATTGCGCGGTTTTCACTGGCTTCAATGCCAGCCTGATTAGTGACGACCGCAGAAATCGCAAGTGAACCGGCATTGAGCGCATTCAGCGCCGCAGGTGAGAGCGTGACGCTCCAGTTGCCCTGCGCATCCACGACTGCGCTGAAGGTCTGATTGCCCAGCGTGATGGTGACAACCTGACCCGCTTCCACATTGCTGGTGGAGCCGCTCAGCAGCTGATCGGTGGCTTTCTCGCTGTTGCTGAGGACATCATCACCGGCAAACTGATTGATGGTGATAACCGGCGTGCCCGGCTCGGTCAGGGGCGGCTCGACGTTAAAGGTCAGGCTGCCACTGGCGGCGGTGCCTGCCTGGTTAGTGACGGTTGCTGTGAGGGTGGCGTTGCCGGTGGCCAGCGCGCTCAGCGCATCCACAGGCACAGTAATACTCCAGCTTCCGTCCGCGGCTACGCTACTGCTGTAGCTCTGGCCGCCCAGTGTCACGGTGACCACCTGCCCGGCTTCAACGTTACTGGTGCTGCCGGAGAGCGTTTGTGGCGTTGTTTTTTCGCTGTTATCCAGCAGGTTGTCGCCGGCAAAGGGATTCAGACTGATAACCGGTGTCGCGGGTGTACCGGGATCGGCGGCAGCGACGGTAACCGGCAGGCTGCCCGTAGCGCCTGTGCCCACCGCGTTACTGACGCTGACGTCGATGGTGGTGGTGCCTGCGGGAAGTCCCGCCAGCGCGGCGGCAGGGATCGTAACGCTCCAGCTGCCATCCGTGCCGACTGTGGTGTTGTAGGTCTGTCCGCCCAGCGTAACCGTGACAATCTGACCGGCTTCGACATTGCTGGTCGTGCCGCTCAGCGCCTGATCGGTCGTTTTTTCCGCATTATCCAGCACATTATCGCCAGCGAAGGCATTCAGGGTGATGGCAGGTGTCCCGGGTGTGACCGGTGTTCCCGGATCGGTGCCACCGGCGTTGCCGCCGCCGTTACCTCCACCCCCTCCGCCACCGCCGCCGATGCCCACTGCCAGTCCGGCTAAACCGAGCACACCCAGACCGCCTGCGGTGATGACGCCCATTGACGTATTGGCGTTATCCGCCAGCAGCAGCGGCTCTACGCTGTCGAGTGATTCATAGGTCGGTGTGATCGAACGGGAAGCGAGTTCAGCCCCTTCTGCGGTCTGCGGGAAAAGTGCATGTTCCGGTGGATTGACGCCATCATCGAACACCAGTTCGCTGTGCTGACCATCGGCGTCATCAAGAAAGAATTTTTGGTAGCGTACTGTGCTGCCGTCACGCATTTTCAGCACCAGATCGTTACCCTGGCGCTCAAACTGCGTCACCATGTCTCGCGTGCCGCTGATACGTACAACGCTGGGTTCGGTGAGGTTAATGGACTGTGATGAACCGCCAGTGGTCTGTGAGAGGAGTGTACCGTTTTCGCGCGAGATGATATCTACACGGCTCTGTGTGAGTTCTGCCATTTATAACCTCTGTTACACCAGATTAGCTAATATACTGAATCCTTAAACATAAATTTATTTTATGCTTAAAGTCTTCACGCATCATTTCACCTCCTGAGATGAAGAAGGTGTCTTAACCTGGCGCAGGTAAAAATGGCGAAACTAAGCCGCGTCACTAACGCACATAAAATAGGCGCGCAGCGGTATTATTATTAGTTTTTGAGTGTTTTAAGCTGTACAGACTTTCACACAAGGTAAAGGTTGTGACTGATTAACTTTTAGCGTAACCATGTTAAAAATCAATTTCAATGTACAGCTTTGGTTATGATTAAAACATTATTACATTAGCCATAACCGAAAATTCGTTTTCAGGTAATGCGCTTTGTCTTTGTTTTTTCATGTCAATTTATTGCTGACTGTTTCCATAAATGATGCGATGAGGCTTAAAACCACTGCGTCATTAACGTGAGGGCAATGACAGGAATTTTTTTAATTGTGTGATTCAGTCAGCATTTACAGGTGGTGCTGTTCTGCGTTTTTAACAGCAAGCCCTTGAAAAAAGGCAGGGAAATTTGAGTTAAGTACTCCCGGATGAGCGGTGGTCATACCAGGAAAGTTCTGGAAAAAATTTGCGATGCAACAAAAGTCGGTAAACTGCCGGTTTTGCCATTTATGCGATGTGACTGCACCACTTTTGACAAGAGGCGCAACGGCCACTGACTCGCGGCCAGTGCTACACTTTTCCGCTTTAACATTGATGAATCCGACCTATGACCGCACTGGACGCTTCACAACAACATAAACATCAAAGCCGCCTTAACTGGGGTACACGCACTATCTTTTTAATTAATGGCTTAGGGATGTCAGCCTGGGCTCCGCTGGTGCCGTTTGCCCGGGATCGTCTGCAGCTCAGTGGCGCGTCCCTGGGCGCCTTGCTGCTCTGTCTGGGTATTGGTTCGCTGGCGGCGATGCCGGTGACCGGCACGCTGGTGGCGCGTTTTGGCTGCCGTCGCGTGATGTGCGTCTCCACCCTGTTAGTACTGATGATGATGCCGCTGCTGGCGACAGCAGACTCTCATCTGGTGATGGCGGCTGCGCTAATGCTTTTTGGTGCCGGGCTGGGCATGCTGGATGTGGCGATGAATTATCAGGCGGTTCAGGTTGAGCAGGCTGCAGATAAACCGATGATGTCGGGCTTTCATGGTTTCTTCAGTCTTGGTGGTATTCTGGGCGCAGGAACCGTCAGCCTGTTGTTGAGCCGGGATTTCACTCCACTGACCGCTACGCTGGTGGTAATGGCAATAATGCTCTTGCTGCTGCTATGGCGATTGCCGGTCCTGATGAATGCGCGTCTGCATCAGCCCGATCAGCCCTGGCTGGTGATCCCACGTGGCTGGGTTGCGTTCCTTGGCCTGCTCTGCTTTATCCTTTTCCTGGCGGAAGGGGCCGTACTGGACTGGGGCGCGCTGCTGCTGCTGCAGAACCCGGCGATGTCACCCGCCTATGCCGGACTCGGCTATGCCGTCTTTTCCGTGGCGATGACGCTGGGCCGTTTTAGTGGCGACAAGATCATCCAGCGTTTTGGCCGCTATCCTGTGATGCTCTCCGGCGCCCTGACCGCCGCAGCGGGTATGTGTCTGGCCGTCTGGCTGCCGTGGCCGGAGATCGCTCTGCTGGCTTTCCTGCTGGTCGGCTTTGGTTTATCCAATACGGTGCCGATGTTGTTCAATGCTGCCGGGAATCAACAGGATATGCCTGCGAACCTGGCGATTTCTGCCATGACAACGCTGGGATATGCGGGTATTCTCTCAGGTCCGGCTTTAATCGGATTCATTTCGCAATGGATCAGCCTCAGCGGCGCATTTTTACTGATCGCCCTGTTGCTGTTAGCGGTAGCCGCCAGTGCGCGAAAAGTTGCGCGATAATTCAGGTACCTGACACGCTATGTTGTATAAGTTTCCACTGACCTCCGGCAATGTCACCCGCTTTTTTGTGGTTTTCAATCTGGTGCTCCTGCTGGCGCTGGGCTTTATGGTGCATAACTCGGTCAATGCCTGGCTGACCGGGAAACGCTATGCCATGGACGATCTGGCGCGTGACGTACAGAAACGTATTGATGCCTATCGCTTTGCCACCTGGCAGATATATGAAAACCTCTCAACCAGCGCAGCCGGTGCGCCACCTGGCAGTAACCTGCAGGAGACGCGGCTGCGTCCTGATGTCTATTATCTGGAAAAAACCCGGCGTAAAACGGAAGCACTGATTTTCGGCTCACATGACAGCAGTACGCTGGATATGACCATGCGGATGTCGAACTATCTCGACACGCTGTGGGGCGCGGAAAATCCCACGTGGTCGATGTACTTTTTAAATGGTCAGGACAACAGCCTGATTATGATTTCGACCCTGCCACTGAAAGATATGGCAACGCGCTATAAAGAGAGCGCCATCAGTTCAATGGTGGATAGCCGTCGCGCTGAGATGCTGCAGCAGGCCAATGCGCTGGATGAACGCGAGAGCTTCTCGCCACTGCGCCACCTCGCCTTCCAGAACGATCACTATTTCACGCTGCGCACCACCTTTAACCAGCCGGGCCATCTGGCCACTGTTGTCGCCTTTGATCTGCCGGTTAACGATATTGTTCCGCAGAACATGCCGCTGGAAAACTTCCAGCTGCGTCAGGACACCTCAATGCCTGCCAGCAGCAGTGAACAGCAGGATGTGGAAAATACCCGTGTCTCACTGGTTAATCCCAATATCGAGATTGCGGCCACCCTGCCAAGTACGCCGTTGCAGCTGGTTTATCAGGTGCCGATTACTCGCCTGATTATCGACAGCCTGCATAATCTGCTCTGGCCGCTCCTGATCAACCTGCTGCTGTTCCTGCTCTCGCTGGCGGGGATCGTGCTGCTGCGTCAGCAGTCACTGCGTCCCAGCGAAAACCAGAGCGCTGAACTCGATTCACTGCGGGTGCTGAATGAAGAGATTGTGGCCAGCCTTCCGGTCGGTCTGCTGGTGTATGACTTTGCCAGCAACCGTACTCTGCTGAGCAATAAGATTGCTGAACATCTTTTGCCTCACCTCAATCTGCAGAAGATCATTAATATGTCCGACCAGCATCAGGGCGTGCTGCAGGCCACCATCAACAACGAAGTGTATGAGATCCGTCACGCCCGCAGCGTGCTGTCGCCGCATACGCAGCTGTTTATGATGCGTGATCAGGATCGCGAACTGCTGGTTAACAAGAAATTGCAGAAAGCGCAGCAGGTGCTGGATCGCAATCATCAGATGCGCCAGCAGCTGCTGCATAATCTGGGCCATGCGCTGAATCAGCCACTGGAAAAAATGGTGGCGCAGCTGGTGCAGCTCAGCCAGCGTGATGCCGATGAAACCGTACTGGACCTGCTCGACGAGAGCCAGGGCCTGGCGCGACTGGTAGATGATATCGTGCTGCTGAACCGGCTTGAAGCACACGACTGGTCACCGGATGCGACCGTCTTCAACCTGCAGGAACTGCTGGATGAGATTGCGCTGGAAAGCCTGCCGTTGATGCGCCGCAAAGGGCTGTCGCTGGTGGTGAATAATCATCTGGCGAATGACGAGACGCGCTTTGGCGACCGTCGCGCCCTGCGCAAAGTCCTGACCACGTTGATGCACTACGCCCTGACCACGACCCGCTGGGGGAAAATTACCCTGGAAGTTAAGGCTGCGGAGAAGCAGGCCGACAGAGTGATCATCGAACTGGTGGATACCGGTGCGGGCCTGACGGTGGATGAACTGGCGAATGTCGACTTCCCGTTCCTGGGGGATACCAGCCAGGATCGTTACGGACAGGCCTCCGGCATGGCGTTCTTCCTGTGTAAGCAGCTCTGCAAGCAGATGGGTGGCAGTCTCGATATCGTGGCAAAAGCGGATATCGGCACGCGCTATAACATGCAACTGCCGCTGGTGCTGGAAGAGAAGCGTGAGGAAGAAGAGGAAAAAATTCTGGATGGCGTGACCGCGCTGGTGGAGATCACCGTGGAGGACGTACATAAAATCGTCTGCCGCCATCTGGAGAACTGGGGAGCGCGTTGTCTGACACCTGATGAGCGCATTTCCGGTCAGGATCACGATGTCATGGTGACCGACGATCCCTCGAAGCTTAGCGGCTGGGCACTGCTGCTGGCGGAAGATGAATTGGGTCATCATGCACTGAACGACCAGCAGTATCGGGTCAATTTCAATCTCAGTAATGCGATGCTGGATGCATTGCTGGCCCTGATTGAGAAACAACTGTCGCATGATGTGATGGATAACGACATGGAAGACGACGCGGCCACGCCATTAATGAGCGGCGGCTATTTCCAGCTGTTTACGGAGACAGTACCGGTTGATGTGAAGAGACTGTATACTGAGTCGGCGGAAAAGGACTACGCCTCGCTTGCTCAGACAGCGCATCGCCTAAAGGGCGTGTTTGCCATGCTCAATCTGACTCCCGGCAAACAGCTTTGTGAAGAGTTAGAACACCACATTAAAGCGTGTGACGATTCAAACATTACAAATACCACCAGTGATATTGACGCTTACGTCAATCAACTGCTGCAGCAAGGTAACCAATAAGATGAATAACTTAAACGTAATTATTGCCGATGACCATCCAATTGTCCTTTTCGGTATCCGAAAGTCTCTGGAACAAATTGAATGGGTCAACGTTGTAGGTGAGTTCGAAGACTCAACAGCACTGATCAATAATCTGTCCAAGCTTGATGCCAACGTCCTGATCACCGACCTCTCTATGCCAGGTGAGAAGTATGGCGATGGTATTACGCTGATTAAATATATTAAACGCCACTACCCGGATCTCTCGATTATTGTTCTGACCATGAACAATAACCCCGCGATTCTGAGTTCAGTCCTTGATCTCGATATCGAAGGGATTGTCCTGAAACAGGGCGCGCCTACCGATTTACCAAAAGCACTGGCTGCACTGCAGAAAGGCAAGAAATACACGCCAGAAAGCGTTGCGAAACTGCTGGAGAAGATCAGCGCGGGTGGTTATGGCGACAAGCGCCTGTCACCGAAAGAGAGTGAAGTGCTGCGTCTGTTTGCAGAAGGTTTCCTGGTAACCGAAATCGCCAAGAAACTGAACCGCAGTATCAAAACCATCAGTAGCCAGAAGAAATCAGCGATGATGAAACTGGGCGTGGATAACGATATCGCACTGCTTAACTACCTGTCCTCTGTCAGCCAGAGTCAGGTCGAAAGAGACTAAGTTCCTCCTGAAGCGGTGCAGCTGCACCGCTTCGCCTCTGCCCTTTCCTGCCCTATCCCCGCCGCGTTTTACGAACCCGTTCAGCATAGATTGCCAGCGTCACTTTCAGCACGTCTAACGTCACCGGCTTCGACAGACAGTTATCCATACCTGCATCCATACAACGCTGTTTCTCTTCTGCCAGCGCATTCGCCGTTACGCCCACAACCGGGAACAGATGGCCCAGCTGACGTAATCGCTGCGTCAGGCGATAACCATCCATGTTCGGCATATTCACGTCGGTGAGCACGATATCAATCTCATTACGACTCAGGACATTCAGGGCATCAACGCCATCCTGGGCCGTTTTCACCTGATAGCCCAGCGTGCCAAGCTGTTCAGACAGCAGCATGCGGTTAATAGGATGGTCATCGACGATCAGCACCATGATGTCATCGTTATGAACTTTCTCTTCTACCGGGGTGGCCAGCAGCAGCGCATCGGCGGCGTCATTGCCCAGTGCAATCCGGTAGATGCGTGCCAGCAGCGCCGGCACCTCGTGCAGTGTGGCGGTGGAGTGGATCCAGCGTCCCGGCTGACGTTCACGCGGCATATCGACATGGGATCCGTCAAACGTGACCAGTGCGCGAAGCGGTGCATCAGTCTCCAGTTCGTAATCCGTCATGACCACATCATCCGGGCCTGGCTTACCGTTATACTCCGCTACCTGAATGCCCTGCTGCTGAATCTGACGCGTGATAAACGCCGCAAGATACTCATTGCGCATCGCCAGCCAGATTCTCTTATCCTGTAAGTCCTCCAGCAGCATCAACGACGGCTTCTGTCCCTGGTAAATCGGAATACGCACAATAAACTGGCTGCCCATGCCTGGCTCTGAATCGACCTCGATGTCGCCATCCATCATATTGATCAGCTTTTCACAGATCGCCAGTCCCAGCCCGGTCCCCTGGAAATTACGCTGCACGCCATTTCCCACCTGGAAGAAAGGATCAAACAGGCGTGGAAGCTCTTTCGCCGGAATGCCGACACCGGTGTCACGAACGCGGAAAGCCAGATAGCCCTGTGCAACGTAGGCGTGCAGAATAATACAGCCGGTATGCGTAAACTTAATCGCGTTGTTAAGCAGGTTCGAGATCACCTGCTGCAGGCGCAACGGATCGCCGTCCAGCACCTGCGGAACGTCATGTTCGATAAAGCAGTAAAGCGTCAGCCGCTTCTTCACCACCAGCGACAGATAGTTGCCCACAATGTGCGTGACAATTTCGCGAGGGGCAAACGGACGTGGCTCAATTTTCAACTGCTCTGACTCGATTTTCGAGAAGTCGAGAATATCACTGATGATCTTCAGCAGCAGGCTGGAGGAGTTATTCATGGCCGTCACCAGCGAGTCGATACCGCTGGGTAGCTCTTTGGTCTGCAACAGATCGAGGTTACCGATAATGCCATAGAGCGGCGTGCGCAGTTCATGACTGACGGTGGCAAGGAACATCGATTTTGACTGGCTCGCCTGCTCTGCCGCGTGGGCCATCTCCTGCAGAGACTGCTCCATCCTTACGCGCGCCGAGACATCAACCAGCACACAAATCGCGACGTTCTCATTACGATAGCGCGAATGCACAAAGCTGATTTGCAGGTTGGTATTGCTGCCGGTCAGCACATCAACAAAGTTAACCTGCTGCCCGCCAATGATTTCATTCAGCCGAAGGCGGTCCTCCTGCGTCAGCAACGTCAGATAATTATGTGCCAGCTCATTACTCAGAATATTGGTGCCGTCGCTGGTGCGTAAGATACAGATCCCCACCGGCGCCGAGGCGACAATCTTACGGTTAAACTGCTCATGCTCTTCCAGACGATGTGCATTCTCCTCTGCCGGCAGGAACATCCGGCGCTCGAATACCCAGGCGAGAGTAAACAGGATAACGGCACTGAAAATATTGAGCAGCAGCGCATTGATGATCATCAGCTTGAGCTGATCCACCATGACATCGGTAGGTACTGACCACACCACATTCAGATCGGAGGGCGGAAGTGGCTTTTTCAGCACCAGCTGACGATACCCATTCAGGTAACCGAACCAGGTTTTATCATCAGGCAGATTGTCGAGCGAGAAGCCCAGGCCGCCGCGCCGCGAGTTAAGCAGTGGACGATAGTTCTCATCGGTAATCGACGCAATGATCGGCAGGCTGCCCGGCTGAATAAACTCATCCAGTCGGATATTTTGCTCAACACCCAGCAGTGCCTGTAACTTGTTCGCGACGTAAACCGGCACCACCATATAGAAAGTACCGACTCCAGGCTGAGCACTGCTGTTGATCCAGTACATCGGATTTCGGCGCTCTTCTTCACTGCTGTTGCGATAACGCAGCACATTCTCACGCAGCGATTTCAGGCTGCGTTCCCGATCAGCGTTGCTGCTGCCAATCGTAAAGTCGGCCAGACACTGACTCTCGCCACCGATAAAGAACACCCGATTCAGTTCATACGACGAGGCGAAGTTACTTTTCCAGTAATTGATGTAGTAGCTGAGAGAATCGAGCGAATTGCGCCAGGTATTGCTCATTGAGGTACAGTCGCCATCCGAAAAGAGTGGCGTAAACTGCGGCTGGGTTGTTTTGCCTGGCATCATGCCGGTCAGTACATCCAGGCCACTGCTGGCATTGGTTAAGCGGTTCTCGGTGATATATTTCAGTTCACGCACCATGTCCGCCGAATGGCGCACATACCACTGAATCGTGCCGTAGTTGCTGGCAAACTCCTGCCGAACCTGCGTCTCTTTATTATGCAGTACGCTGATAATATAAAACGCTGTCAGAACGGCGCCCAGCGTCCAGATTAGCAGCGCCAGCGCGCGGAAAAGGTAGCGCGAGATGCGAAGCGTAGTGCGGAAAGAGACAGGATATTTCAAAGGTGACTCGCAGTTGGCAAGGTTAGTCGCATCATCGATTTTTAATGCCCATACACTAGCTTTATCGGGCGAAAAAAGCCAGCCAGCCGCAGGTTTAGCGGAAAGTTTGGGAATCTTTTAAGACAGTGAAAGCGACACATTAACTCCAGCATCCAGTGGCCGCTTCTGCGCACTCAAACAAACAGACGCTCACAACATTGAAAAGCGACGCCGCCCCTCTGCCACCTCTGTCCTGCAACCCACTTAACGCGACGCCGCTGCCTGAACAAGAAAAACCTGCACTTCCCGAAGAGCAAAGCGTCCACGCCAGGGATGGCGTGGCCGATCCGCAGGGATGCGGGAATCCTTTGCGATCGGGCAGTGCGGGTCTTTCGACGGCTCCGATTTCGCAGCCATAAGCTCCCTGCTCCCTGCAATCCTCCCCATCACATCAAAAAAAACGGCAGGCCGGGTTTCCCCTGACCTGCCGTTTCTGCAACGAACCTCAGCTCACATCAGACAAATTATTCTTCGTCTTCAGCCGCGTCGTCTTCGTCTTCTGCATCCGCTTCCGGTGCAATCTCTTCATCGTCGATCTCTGCTTCTGGCGCGATATCATCCTCGCCTTCCGCTACGCTACCGTCGATTGAATCCAGCTCTTCTTCTTCAACCGGCTCGGCAACACGCTGCAGACCGACCACGTTCTCATCCTCTGCGGTACGAATCAGAATCACACCCTGGGTATTACGACCCACGACGCTCACTTCTGACACGCGGGTACGCACCAGCGTACCAGCATCGGTGATCATCATAATCTGATCGCCATCGACAACCTGAACCGCGCCAATCACCGGACCATTACGTTCGGTCACTTTGATAGAAATAACACCCTGCGTCGCACGCGACTTGGTCGGGTATTCGCTGTTGGCAGTACGCTTACCGTAACCATTCTGGGTCACGGTCATAATTGCACCCTCTTCACGCGGTACAATCAGCGAGACCACACGATCGCCTTCAGCCAGCCTGATGCCGCGAACGCCAGAGGCAGTACGACCCATCGCACGGACTGCGGTTTCTGCAAAGCGCACCACTTTACCGGCCGCTGAGAACAGCATCGCTTCGTCATTACCATTGGTCAGCGCCACACCGATCAGCTCATCATCGTCACGCAGGTTCACGGCAATAATACCGGCGCTGCGCGGACGGCTGAACTCTTTCAGCGCGGTCTTCTTCACGGTTCCCAGCGCGGTCGCCATAAAGATATTGAAGCCTTCGGTATACTCACGTACCGGCAGAATCGCTGTAATACGCTCGTTGGCTTCCAGCGGCAGCAGGTTCACGATAGGACGTCCCCGCGCACCACGACTCGCTTCCGGCAACTGATAAACCTTCATCCAGTAGAGACGACCACGGCTTGAGAAGCAGAGAATCGTGTCATGGGTATTGGCCACCAGCAGACGATCAATGAAGTCCTCTTCTTTAATACGTGCGGCTGACTTGCCTTTACCACCACGACGCTGCGCTTCATAGTCGGTCAGCGGCTGATACTTCACGTAGCCCTGATGCGACAATGTCACCACAACATCTTCCTGATTGATCAGGTCTTCGATATTAATATCAGCGGTATTGGCAGTAATCTCTGTGCGGCGCTCATCGCCGAACTGATCACGCATCAGCTCCAGCTCTTCGCGAATCACTTCCATCAGACGATCGGCGTCAGACAGAATGCGCAACAGCTCTGCGATCTGCTCCAGCAGACCTTTATACTCATCCAGCAGCTTCTCGTGCTCAAGACCGGTCAGTTTCTGCAGACGCAGATCCAGAATCGCCTGAGCCTGCTGCTCGGTAAGATAGTACTGACCGTCACGGATGCCGTACTGCGGATCCAGCCACTCCGGACGAGCGGCATCGTCGCCCGCACGTTCCAGCATCGCTGACACATTACCCAGATCCCACGCCTGCGCAATCAGACCCGCTTTCGCTTCTGCCGGGTTAGGTGCACGACGAATCAGCTCAATAATCGGATCGATATTCGCCAGCGCAATCGCCAGACCTTCCAGAATATGCGCACGGTCACGGGCTTTACGCAGTTCGAAAATAGTACGACGCGTCACGACTTCACGACGATGGCGAACGAAGGCGTCCAGAATCTCCTTCAGTGCCATAATCTTTGGCTGGCCCTGATGCAGCGCCACCATATTGATACCAAACGAGGTCTGCAGCTGGGTCAGTGAATAGAGATTATTCAGAACCACTTCGCCGACGGCATCGCGCTTGATCTCAATCACGATACGCATGCCGTCTTTATCAGACTCATCGCGCAGTGCGCTGATGCCTTCAACGCGCTTCTCTTTCACCAGCTCCGCAATCTTCTCAATCAGGCGTGCTTTGTTAACCTGATACGGAAGCTCATGAATGATGATGGTCTCGCGGCCCGTTTTCGCATCGGCTTCGACTTCGCCACGCGCACGGATATAAATTTTACCGCGACCGGTGCGGTACGCTTCTTCAATACCACGGCGACCATTGATGATGGCGGCTGTCGGGAAATCTGGCCCCGGAATGTGCTCCATCAACTCTTCGATGCTGATGTCTTCATTTTCAATATATGCCAGGCAGCCGTTAATCACTTCACGCAGGTTATGCGGTGGAATGTTGGTTGCCATACCCACGGCGATACCGGAAGAACCGTTCACCAGCAGGTTAGGGATTTTGGTTGGCAGAACTTCAGGGATCTGCTCAGTGCCGTCATAGTTCGGGACGAAATCGACGGTCTCTTTTTCCAGGTCAGCTAACAGGTCGTGGGCAATTTTCGACATGCGAATTTCGGTATAACGCATCGCCGCGGCGGAGTCGCCGTCGATGGAACCGAAGTTGCCTTGTCCGTCCACCAGCATGTAACGCAGGGAGAAAGGCTGGGCCATACGTACAATGGTGTCGTAAACGGCGGAATCACCATGCGGGTGATATTTACCGATAACGTCACCGACGACGCGGGCAGATTTTTTATAGGGTTTGTTCCAGTCGTTACCCAGTACACTCATCGCAAAAAGAACGCGACGGTGAACCGGCTTCAGGCCATCACGCACATCGGGTAAAGCTCGGCCAACGATGACCGACATGGCGTAACCGAGGTAAGAATTTTTTAATTCTTCTTCGATATTGACCGGTGTAATTTCTCTCGCAAGGTCGCTCATGGAGCCGCTATCCCTCTACTTAATCCCGGATTTTAAAGGTGCGAAAGTATATCACACTGCAATGCTCTGGTGAACGTTAACCACCGATTTCCCCCGCTTTTCATTGTCCCTGAAAGGTGTGCCAACTGCGGTTAAGCGTTTATACTGTGGGCACATTTTGTCAGGAGTTACGATTCAATGAATGCACAACCGCAGAATCATCAGCATAACGTCGATGCGCAGGAAATTGCCAAGTTTGAGGCCGTTGCCTCGCGCTGGTGGGATCTGGAGGGTGAATTTAAACCGTTGCACCGTATCAACCCGCTACGCCTGGGCTACATCGCGCAGCACAGCAACGGTCTGTTCGGTAAAACCGTGCTCGACGTCGGATGCGGCGGCGGCATTTTATCCGAAAGCATGGCGCGTGAAGGCGCCGTCGTGACCGGTCTGGATATGGGTGCGGAACCGCTGGCCGTGGCGCGCCTGCATGCTCTGGAGAGCGGCGTGACGCTGGACTATGTGCAACAGACCGTTGAAGAGCATGCCGATCAGAACGCCGGAAAGTATGATGTGGTGACCTGTATGGAGATGCTGGAGCACGTGCCGGATCCGCGCTCGGTGATTCACGCCTGTGCGAAGCTGGTCAAGCCCGGCGGCGAAGTCTTTTTCTCAACGCTGAACCGCAATCCAAAGGCCTGGCTGCTGGCGATTTTCGGCGCGGAATATGTGCTGCGCATGTTGCCGCGCGGCACCCATGATGTGAAGAAATTCATCCGCCCATCCGAACTGCTGGGCTGGGTCGATGAAACGCCCCTGCGTGAACGCCACATTATTGGCCTGCATTACAACCCGGTGACCAACCGCTTCAAACTGGCGCCCGGCACTGATGTGAATTATATGGTGCACACTCACCACGCGGGTTAAGTCATCTGCCCGCCTGAATCCGGGCGGGCACTTTTTCCTCTGCCTGCTCTTCCTGTCAAAGCGGTCAGTGCCCTCGCCTGGTGGCAGGCATTCCGATGGCTGCCAATAGGTTACGTCAGCCATGCCCGCATCCGCTCAACGTCGCGGCCCCCTGCTAGCGGCTTTTATCCATTTTTCATCCCTTTTCTGGCTGAATCCTGAGGATTGAATAAGAAACACGCGCCCGATCATAATAAGAAAAAAAAGTGTGATCCGGTTGACATGTTGCCAGGCCTTACAAGGCGTGGGCTAAGAAATTTCGCAAGAATTACAACCCCTCCAGCCATCATTTTTTGCTCTTGTTAAGCGGCCGTAAAATACTAAAATATGCCCCCATGTAGTTATGACTTTTCTCTTCACCCCCTAGATGTAGTGTTTATCCACACATTATTCACAATGAATAGGCTGTGTATAAACCGGGATTTCTTTTAATTTTTGGATACTCACGCAAAGGTAAATACGCGACATGAACCAGAGTCTGCTCGTTACTAAACGCGATGGCCGCCAGGAGCGCATTGATCTCGACAAAATTCACCGTGTGCTGGACTGGGCAGCCGAAGGGCTGAACAACGTCTCAGTGTCACAGGTCGAGCTGCGTTCTCATATTCAGTTCTATGATGGAATCAGAACCTCTGATATTCATGAGACCATCATCAAGGCCGCAGCAGACCTCATCTCTCGCGATGCCCCTGACTATCAGTACCTGGCTGCCCGCCTGGCGATCTTCCACCTGCGCAAAAAAGCGTATGGTCAGTTTGAGCCGCCGAAGCTTTATGACCAGGTCGTTAAGATGGTCGACATGGGCAAATATGATCGCCACTTGCTGGAAGATTACAGCCAGGAAGAGTTCGCGCAGATGGACGAGTTCCTCGACCACTGGCGAGACATGAACTTCTCCTATGCCGCCGTGAAGCAGCTGGAAGGCAAATATCTGGTGCAGAACCGCGTCTCGGGTGAAATCTACGAGAGCGCGCAGTTCCTTTACATTCTGGTCGCGGCCTGCCTCTTCTCTGGCTACCCGCGCGACACGCGTATGGATTACATCAAGCGTTTCTATGATGCGATCTCGACGTTTAAAATCTCGCTGCCGACGCCAATCATGTCAGGCGTGCGAACCCCGACGCGTCAGTTCAGCTCCTGTGTGCTGATCGAGTGCGGCGACAGCCTGGACTCCATCAACGCCACCTCAAGCGCGATTGTGAAATATGTTTCTCAGCGTGCTGGTATCGGCATCAACGCCGGTCGTATCCGTGCGCTGGGCAGCCCGATTCGCGGGGGTGAAGCGTTCCACACCGGCTGTATCCCGTTCTACAAGCATTTCCAGACTGCGGTGAAGTCCTGTTCTCAGGGCGGCGTGCGTGGCGGTGCAGCAACGCTGTTCTACCCGATGTGGCATCTGGAAATCGAAAGCCTGCTGGTGCTGAAAAACAACCGTGGTGTTGAAGGCAACCGCGTGCGTCACATGGACTACGGTGTACAGCTCAACAAGCTGATGTATCAGCGCCTGCTGAAAGGCGAAGATATCACCCTGTTCAGCCCGTCTGACGTGCCAGGCCTGTATGATGCGTTCTTCGCCGATCAGGATGAGTTCGAACGTCTCTACACCAAATATGAGCAGGATCAGAGCATCCGTAAGCAGCGTGTTAAAGCGGTCGATCTCTTCTCGCTGATGATGCAGGAACGTGCTTCAACCGGCCGTATCTACATTCAGAACGTCGATCACTGCAACACTCACAGCCCGTTTGATCCGCGCATCGCCCCGGTTCGCCAGTCTAACCTCTGCCTGGAAATCGCCCTGCCGACCAAACCGCTGGAAGATGTTAACGACGAAAACGGTGAGATTGCCCTGTGTACGCTTTCTGCGTTCAACCTCGGCGCCATCGAAAGCCTCGACGATCTGGAAGAGCTGGCTACCCTGGCCGTTCGTGCGCTGGATGCGCTGCTCGATTATCAGGATTACCCGATTCCGGCTGCGCAGCGTGGCGCAATGGGCCGTCGTACCCTGGGTATTGGCGTGATCAACTACGCCTACTATCTGGCGAAGCACGGTGTGCGCTACTCCGATGGCAGCGCCAATGGCCTGACGCACAAAACCTTTGAAGCCATTCAGTACTACCTGCTGAAAGCGTCCAATGAGCTGGCGAAAGAGCAAGGTGCCTGCCCGTGGTTCAATGAAACCACCTATGCACAGGGCATCATGCCGATCGACACCTACAAGAAAGATCTGGACGCGATCAGCAACGAACCGCTGCATCTCGACTGGGAAAGCCTGCGTGAAGAGATCAAAACGCACGGCCTGCGTAACTCGACCCTGTCTGCGCTGATGCCGTCTGAGACTTCGTCGCAGATCTCCAATGCCACCAACGGCATCGAGCCACCACGCGGTCACATCAGCATCAAAGCATCGAAAGATGGCATCCTGCGTCAGGTGGTGCCGGAGTATGAGCGTCTGAAAGATCAGTACGAACTGCTGTGGGAAATGCCGAACAATGACGGTTACCTGCAACTGGTGGGTCTGATGCAGAAATTCATCGACCAGGCGATTTCGTCTAACACCAACTACGATCCATCACGCTTTACTAACGGTAAAGTGCCGATGAAACAGCTGCTGAAAGATCTGCTGACCGCGTACAAGTTTGGCGTGAAAACGCTCTACTATCAGAACACCCGTGACGGTGCGGAAGATGCGCAGGATGACCTGGCACCTTCTATCCAGGATGATGGCTGCGAGAGCGGCGCCTGTAAAATCTAATGGTCAGGCGGGAGATTCTCCCGCCTCATTCATTTCACGAGGCCTGGCTTCGTCTACTTTTGGACAACTTTTATGGCTTACTCCACTTTCTCACAAAACAAAAATGATCAGCTGAAAGAGCCGATGTTTTTCGGTCAGTCCGTAAACGTGGCGCGCTTCGATCAGCAAAAATATGACATCTTTGAAAAGCTGATCGAAAAGCAGCTCTCCTTCTTCTGGCGTCCGGAAGAGGTTGATGTCTCACGCGACCGAATTGACTACCAGGCGCTGCCGGACCACGAGAAGCATATCTTTATCAGCAACCTGAAGTATCAGACACTGCTGGATTCCATTCAGGGTCGCAGCCCGAACGTCGCCCTGCTTCCGCTGATCTCGATTCCTGAGCTGGAAACCTGGATTGAAACCTGGGCGTTCTCCGAGACGATCCACTCGCGTTCTTACACCCATATCATCCGTAATATCGTTAACGATCCGGCGGTGGTATTCGACGATATCGTCACCAATGAGCAGATTCTGGCGCGTGCCCAGGATATCTCTCGCTATTACGACGATCTGATTGAGATGACCAACTACTGGCATCAGCTGGGCGAAGGCACGCATAAGGTCAACGACAAACAGGTTGTGGTCAGCCTGCGCGCCCTGAAGAAGCAGCTCTATATCTGCCTGATGAGCGTCAATGCGCTGGAAGCGATCCGTTTCTATGTCAGCTTCGCCTGTTCATTCGCTTTCGCCGAGCGTGAACTGATGGAAGGCAATGCCAAAATCATCAAACTGATCGCCCGCGATGAAGCGCTGCACCTGACCGGCACCCAGCATATGCTGAACCTGCTGCGCAGCGGCGAAGACGATCCGGAAATGAAAGAGATTGCGGCAGAGTGTCGTGAAGAGTGCTTCGAGCTGTTTAAGAAGGCAGCGCTGCAGGAGAAAGAGTGGGCGGAATATCTGTTCAGCGGCGGTTCAATGATCGGCCTGAACAAAGACATTCTCTGCCAGTACATTGAGTACATCACCAATATCCGTATGCAGGCAGTTGGCCTTGATCTGCCCTTCCAGACGCGCTCTAACCCGATCCCATGGATTAACTCCTGGCTGGTGTCTGACAACGTGCAGGTTGCGCCACAGGAAGTGGAAGTGAGCTCCTATCTGGTGGGTCAGATCGATTCTGAAGTAGGCGCTAACGACTTCGACGACTTCCAGCTTTAATCATGAGTCGCGACGTTGTTATTCTGCGCAGTTCCGGCGCCCGGCTGGAATGCGCAGAAGATCACCCCAATCTGCTCTCCCTGCTGGAAGCCAATAATCTCTGCGTGGAGTTTCAGTGCCGCGAAGGTTACTGCGGCTCCTGCCGGATGCGGCTGCTGAAAGGCGAAGTGCATTACCCACAGCGGCCGCTGGCCTTTGTGCAGCAGGATGAGATTCTGCCCTGCTGCTGCAAAGCTAAAGGCGAGATTGAGCTTGAGTTGTAGCTGAGGCTGAACAAGTCTGGCTTGATTTGCGGTTGGATCGAGTCAGCTTATTTATTGCTGTGAGAATGCTCCTGCAAAGGGTCATTCACAGTCACATACAAAACGGGCGCCTCTGGCACCCGTTTTGTTTTCACTGAAATTACTGTCTGACAGTTTCAACCACATCAATCCAGCCGTGACCGGTGCTCACTTCGCTGCCGTGTAACCAGCGGCGCAGCATATTCATCGCCATCATCGCTACCACCTTCTGGCGCGTCTCCAGGTTATGACGACCGGTGCTGAACTTCACGCGCTGACCAAAGCCGCCATCCGGCGTATGTAACGCTACCGAAATCGTTTCCTGTTCCAGGCTGCCAACAGAAAGCGCCAGCGCTGCCTGCTGCTGTGCGGCAAGTTCGCGGGTGCGCGTCACCTGCTGCTCCAGCGTCTCCTGCGTTGATGGCAGAATGTCAGCGCCCCGCAACGGCACGCTGGCGGCAGCCAGCTGCCAGTAAAGCAGCCCGGCGGTGTATTGCTCACTGACCGCCAGCTGCTCGCCACGCTGCGTCAGCTCGCGTGCCAGCAGCGCCGGTAACCCTTCCGTGCCTTCAAAGATAGTGCACTCCGCCAGTAACAGACGCACCTGCTGCCACACCTGCTCCATCGCGACACGCTGACTGGCCGGGCCGGTCAGTTTGATCTCAATGATCGGCATCGACGAGCGATAGCCCATCACCACACCTTCCGGCAGCGCCAGCGGCTCCAGCTCAGCGGCAATATCACTTTCACCGCGACCAAAGGTGGTCAGTCGCAGACAAATCGGCGGTTCGGGCGGCGAGAATTTTGCTTTCAGACGGGGAATGATCTGCTGCTCCACCATCACCTTAAATTCAGATGGCACGCCAGGCGTGAAGAATATCCAGCAGCGGTTGAGTTGCAGGGCAAAGCCACAGGCGGTTCCAACCGGATTATCAATCAGCTCCGCATTGGCCGGAATTTCAGCCTGCTTGCGATTGCTGGCGGCCATCACCCGGCCACGGCTGGCGAACCAGGCTTCCATTTGTGCCAGCCAGTCCTGCTGCATCTCCAGTTCAACCCCACAGGCGCGAGCGGCTGCCAGCGCGCTGAGATCGTCACTGGTGGGACCCAGGCCGCCATTCACAATCAACACGTCGGCCTCATGGCTTCGTGTCTGCAGGGTGTCGATGAGCGATTCCAGTGAATCCCCAACCGTGGTTCGGCTGGTCATGGGCAAACCTTGCTGGAATAAAATATCAGCCAGCCAGGCGGCATTGGTATCGACGATTTGGCCATGCAGCACCTCATCCCCGGTAGACAGCATCTCAATTCTAATCACGTCCGGTTCTCCTTTTCACGTTTATTTAACTGTATGAAGTCCACCTGCGAAACACAATCTGTGTGACCCGTGTTTGTTACTGGTTTATCTAAAGCAGCACGTTGCGCATAAAAATGAATGAGGGCGAAGCAGGCTCAACAGAAGTGAATCAATGAGGGGTTGAGAAAAGAATAAAAAAACGGCGGGATTTCCCCGCCGCAGGTTTACTGCTGTCGTCTGTTACCGCGCTACATCAGCGAATCGCAATTAGCGACGCGCCAGCAGCAGGCCGAGAACCAGGCCCGCGGTTGCACCAATACCTACGCCCTGCCACGGTTTTTCGTGCACGTAATCGTCTGCACGGTATGCCGCTTGTTTAGCGCGATAGTAGTAACTGTCGGACGCCTGGCTGACACGGGATTTAACATCGTTCAGCGCCTGTTCAGCTTTGCTTTTAAGCTCAATGTATTTCTGATCGGCCGGATCGCCTGATGCCTTAAGCACTTCTTCCAGGGTTTCGGTCAGTAACGCAATATCGTCATCGAGGCCCGATTCGAATTGATTTGTCTGATTTACCATCATTTCCTCCGTGTGAATTGCAAAGCAGTTCATTAACTATAGCCATAATCTGGCGCTCTGCTGATTTCCTGCTCCAGGAATCACCTGATTTTTCATCTGTTAATCTTACTCAGTGCAGGCGGTGCGCCGCTTCGTTGCGCAAAGAAGTGTAAGACGCAGCGGCAACCGCCGAATTTCGCTTCGCTTCTTTGATTAATCTGATAAATTTTGTCGTGACTGAATTTTCCAGTAACCCTACTGTCGTACCCCTCTGTTGCCTGTGATTATCGGGCCATGAAAGTGCATGTTGCACAACAGTCACGACACCCTCGAACAGCTAAGGAATGATCTCTGGCATGAATCGAAGAATGTTTATGAAAGCGTCAATGGCCTTCTCTGCCGTCAGCGGCATGACCGGCCTGTCAACGCTGTTTGCGCAATCCGCATGGGCAGAAGATGGCATTGCTGACGGAACCGCCGTACGCTTCGATTTCGACGTATTGAAGAAAAACGCGGCTGCGCTGGCGAAGAAACCCTGGGGCGGTGCACCAGGTGCACTGCCGGAGACGCTGGCCACACTGACCCCACAGGCGTACAACGAAATTCAGTATGACGCCAACCACTCACTCTGGAATAACCTGCCCGATCGTCAGCTGGACGTGCAGTTCTTCCACGTCGGCATGGGCTTCAAGCGGCGCATCCGCATGTTCTCTGTTGACGGCGAGAGCCGTCAGGCACGCGAAATTCACTTCCGCCCTGAGCTGTTCAACTATAACGACGCGAAGGTTGATACTAAGCAGCTGGAGGGCAAAACTGACCTCGGCTTTGCCGGTTTCCGCGCATTCAAAAAACCGGAACTGGCCCGTCGCGACATCGTATCCTTCCTTGGCGCAAGTTACTTCCGTGCGGTAGACGATACTTACCAGTATGGCCTCTCGGCGCGTGGTGTCGCGATCAACACCTTCAGCAATGGCCAGGAAGAGTTCCCCGATTTCACCGCCTTCTGGTTTGAAACGCCGAAAGCGGAAGATACCACCTTTACCTGCTACGCCCTGCTGGATGGCGCCAGTGTGACGGGTGCCTATAAGTTCATCATCCACTGCGAAGAGAAACGCGTGGTGATGGAGGTGGAAAACCACCTGTTCGCCCGTAAAGAGATTCGTCAGATTGGCATCTCGCCAATGACCAGTATGTTCAGCTGCGGCACCAACGAGCGCCGCATGTGCAACACCTACCATCCGCAGATCCACGACTCCGATCGTCTGGCGATGTGGACCGGTAAAGGCGAATGGATCGCCCGCCCACTGAATAATCCGCAGCGTCTGCAGTTCAACGCCTATGAAGATGAGAATCCGCGAGGCTTCGGCCTGCTGCAGTTGAATCACGACTTCAAGGATTATCAGGATGTGATTGGCTGGTATGACAAACGTCCGAGCCTGTGGGTTGAGCCGGTCGGCAAGTGGGGCAAAGGCGCGATTAACCTGATGGAGATCCCGACCACCGGTGAAACGCTGGATAACGTGGTCTGCTTCTGGCAACCGGCTGAGCCGGTGAAAGCGGGTAGCGAGCTGAATTTCTCCTACAAGCTTTACTGGAGTGGTCTGCCGCCAGTGCGAAGCGGTCTGGCACGTGTGGATGCGACCCGTACCGGTATCGGTGGTTTCCCGGAAGGCTGGGCGCCTGGCGAACACTTCCCGGAAACCTGGTGCCGCCGCTTCGCCATCGATTTTATTGGTGGTGATCTGCAGGCTGCTGCGCCGAAAGGCATTGAGCCGGTGATTACCGTTTCATCCGGCAGCGTGAAGCAGGTTGAAATTCTGTATGTCGATCCGCTCAAAGGATACCGCATCCTGTTTGACTGGTATCCGAACAGCGATTCCACCCAGCCGGTAGAGATGCGTCTGTTCCTGCGCAGCAAGGATGAGACGCTGAGTGAAACCTGGCTTTATCAGTATTTCCCGCCTGCGCCGGATCAGCGCAAATATGTCGATGACCGTCAGATGACGGTGGGTTGATGGAATAAAGCGAGGCTCAGGCCTCGCTTTTTTTATGGCGCATTCTTCAGCATATCGACGTGCGGAATGCCATCTTCCAGATAGTTTTCCCCCACCGCCACAAAGCCGTGCTGCCCATAGAAGTTTTCAAGATGCGCCTGCGCAGAGAGAAATATGTCACGGCCTGGCCAGTGCTGCTGACAACTGCTGATCGCCTGTTCCATCAGACGATTGCCCAGACGCGCACCGCGCACCCGATCTGAAACAATGACCCGTCCAATTTTCACCGGGCTGGTTTCATCTTCCGGGGAAAGAAGTCGCGCATAAGCCACCAGCTGATCATCCACCGTGCCCAGCAGATGCCTGTTTTCGGCCTGTAAATCTTTGCCATCCACATCAAGGTAAGCACACTGTTGCTCCACCACAAACACCTCACTGCGCAACGCCAGCAGCGCATAGAGTTCCGGGGCGGTAAGTTCGCTATGGTGTTTATCCTGCCAGTCAATGTTCATGGTCTCTCCTTACTAAACCAGACACTCTACATCAGCACGAGGTCGTCAGCACCAGCTGGTCACCTCATCTGACAGACAAAAAAAATCAGGCCCGGAGGCCTGATTCATTATTCGCAGTTATCAGCTTACATCAGTGGCTGAGCCATCTGGACCAGTCTGATGAGCGGCTGCGGGTAAACCCCTAACAGCAGTACCAGAATGGCAGAAATCAGAACCACGACACCACCGGCGGTGAATGCCCAGTTAGCCGGGGTATCACGGGTGTGCAGTTCTGGCGGGCTGAGGTAGAGACTTACCGTTACGCGCAGATAGTAGTAAAGGCCAATCGCACTGCCCGCTACTACCGCACCGGTCAGCCACCACAGATGCGCACTGACGCCTGAAGCAATCACGTAGAATTTACCGATAAAGCCCAGCGTCATCGGGATACCGGCCAGTGACAGCATCATCACTGTCATGACCGCTGACAGGATAGGACGATGCCAGAACAGACCGCGATAAGAGTAGAGTGAATCTGCATCCGGGCCACGATACGGGCTGGACATCAGACTCACCACACCAAAGGCACCCAGGCTGCTGAACAGATAACCGGCCAGGTAAACACCGGAAGTTTCCAGCGACAGCTGATGATCTTTCACTGCAATCAGCGCGACCAGCAGATAACCGAGGTGGGCGATAGAGGAGTAACCCAGCAGACGCTTGATGTTGCTCTGCGAAATCGCCATCAGGTTACCGAACAGAATCGACACAAAGGCGATCATGGCCAGCACGGTGCGCACCGCTTCGCTGTCGGTCACCGGCGCGTACATAAACAGACGCATGATGACACCGAAGATCGCAATCTTGCTGGCTGTCGCCAGGAAGGTTGAAACCGGCGCAGGCGCACCCTGATACACATCGGGCGTCCAGAGATGGAACGGAACCAGTGAAAGTTTGAAGCCCAGGCCGATGATCATCATGCCCAGACCCACCAGCAGCAATGGCTCATGGATCATGCTGTCAGTCAGGCTCTGACCCAGCGCAACAAAGCTCAGGTTACCGGAGTCGGCGTAGATAAGCGCAATACCAAACAGCAGGAACGATGAGGCCGCCGCAGACAGAATGGTGTATTTCAGTGCGGCTTCCAGCGAACGTTTCTGGCGGAAAGCGTAGCCAATCAGACCAAACAGCGGCAGCGACAACAGCTCAATGCCGATGAAGAGCGAGGCCAGATGGTTAGCACTGGCCAGCACGATGCCACCGAGGGCCGCAATCAGCACCAGCAGATAGAACTCATCTTTGTTGTCCGGGTAACCCGCCAGCCATGGATAGGCAAAGGTACAGGTCGCCAGACTCGCCAGCATCACCAGCGCGGTATAGAACATCGAATAGCCATCGACGCGCAGCAGCGGCGTGACATCCATCGCCCCGACCTGACCGACAAAGTAGAGCGAGAGCAGCGCCAGGTTCAGGCCAACTACCGTTAGCGTGGCGTTAACGAAGTGGTTGCGTCGCCAGGCAATGGACAGCATCACAACCACCACCGTCAATCCGACGATTAACAGCGGTAGTAACGCAATCAATTGGTGAGGAGTTATTGTCATGGCGAATTACGGCCTTGTAGTTGAAATTGAAGCGGTAAACCACTGCTGAATATTGCTCATGGCAGCGTGCGAAGTATCCAGAATCGGCTGTGGATAGACGCCCAGCAGCACCAGCAGCACCACCAGAACACCGATGGTCATGAACTCGCGCGGCGACATGCCTGGCAGCGGATCTTTCGATTTCGCTTCGCCATAGTAAGCGCGCTGCATCATCACCAGCGAGTAAATCGAGGCGAACACCAGACCAAAGGTCGCGATGATGATAATCATCGGCACCACCTCGAAGCTGCCGGTCAGAATCATAAATTCGCCGACGAAGTTACCCGTACCCGGCATACCGAGGTTGGCGACAGCAAAGAAGAGCGACAGACCCGGAATCCATTTGATGCGCGACCACAGACCACCCATCTGACGCATATCACGGGTATGCAGACGCTCATACAGCTGACCACACAGAATGAAGAGTGCCGCTGCGGACAGACCGTGTGCAATCATCTGAATCACCGCACCCTGCAGCGCCAGCTGGCTGCCGGTGTAGATAGCAATCAGCACAAAGCCCATGTGCGAAATCGAGGTATACGCGATCAGACGTTTGATATCGGTCTGCGAGAAGGCCATCCAGGCACCGTAGAAGATCCCAATGATGCCTAACCACATAGCGATTGGCGCAAACTCTGCTGACGCGTTCGGGAACAGCGGCAGACTGAAACGCAGTAAGCCATAAGCCGCGGTTTTCAGCAGGATACCTGCCAGGTCAACAGAACCCGCAGTCGGCGCCTGACTGTGCGCATCCGGCAGCCAGCCATGTAACGGCACTACCGGCATCTTCACCGCAAAGGCGATAAAGAAGCCCAGCATCAGCAGATATTCAACACCGCTCGACATTGGCGTCTTCAGAAGCTGTTCATAGTTGAACGTCCAGACACCGGTCGCGTTGTAGTGGACAAACACCAGACCCAGGATCGCAATCAGCATCACCAGACCGGAAGCCTGGGTGTAGATGAAGAACTTAGTCGCAGCGGAGATGCGGGTTTTGCCGTCAGACGCTTTATGACCCCAGAGCGCGATGAGGAAGTACATCGGCACCAGCATCATTTCCCAGAAGAAGAAGAACAGGAACATGTCGATGGAGAGGAACACACCGATTACGCCGCCCAGGATCCACATCAGGTTCAGATGGAAGAAGCCCTGATACTTTGAAATCTCATTCCATGAACAGAGCACCGCCATCAGACCGAGCAGGCCTGTCAGCACTACCATCAGCAGCGACAGGCCATCAATGGCTAAATGGAAGCTGATGCCGAAGCGTGGGATCCACGGAACGGAGAAACTTGACTGCCACTGCGGAATGCCCGCTGCCTGCGTCAGTGAATAGCCTCCCTGCAACCAGAGTTGCAGCGAAAGCGCCAACGTCAGCCCCATGGTGATCAGCGCGATCCAGCGTGGCACCTTCGCGCCAAGGCGCTCAGTGAGCCAGCAGATCAGACCGCCGACGAAGGGTATGATAATTAGCCAAGGTAATAACACGGCACACTTCCCTTTTCTTTGTCTTAGTTCGGGCTATCTTACTTGCCAGTTTGATTCCCGGCAGTGCTCGCAATCCTCACATACCTCGGTATGCTCCGGTTGCTGCGCGCTGGCGGTAACCAGACTGGCTGCGACGATAACGCCCTTGCTCAGGACAATTTTTGACATTCTCAATGGGCAGATTAACTAACCTGCCCCGCTCATCAATCTTTAAATCACCAGCAGCAGAGCCAGCACCAGTACGGCACCCAGGCTCATTGACGCAACGTACCAGCGCAGGTAGCCGTTCTCACTGACAACCAGGCCTTTGTTGGCAATGCGTGACAGCAGCGCAGGCAGGTTCATCAGACCATTCAGTGGGTCGCGCTTCAGCAGCCACGCAATGCCCAGGTAGGGTTTAACGAACACTTTATCGTAGAGCCAGTCGAAGCCCCAGGCCGCAAACCACCAGGTGCCGAAGAAGCGGCCTGGCGCACTGTTTGCGATACGGGTAACCAGCTCACGTTTGCCCAGCCACAGCGCAGCAGCGATCAGAATGCCGACAATCGCTACGACGCCCGAGGTGATTTCCAGTCCCACTTTGCCCGCTTCACCAAACTCACTGGCTGGCAATATACCCGCCAGCGGTGGCGTAATCAGCGCACCAATGAAGGTAGAGAGCAGCAGCAGTACAATCAGCGGCAGATGATGGGTAATGCCTTTACCGGCGTGCGCATGAATTTTCTCTTCGCCGTGGAACACGATGAAGATCATGCGGAAGGTGTAGATAGAGGTCAGGAACGCCCCTACCAGACCCGCAACCATCAGGTTGATGTGACCGTTAGCCAGTGCGCCGAACAGAATCTCATCTTTACTGTAGAAGCCCGCCGTAATCAGCGGCAGTGCCGCCAGCGCCGCGCCGCCAACCAGGAAGCAGGTGTAGACCAGCGGAATGCTCTTACGCAGGCCACCCATTTTGAAGATGTTCTGTTCGTGATGGCAGGCCAGAATCACTGAACCCGAAGAGAGGAACAGTAACGCTTTAAAGAAGGCGTGCGTCATCAGATGGAAAATCGCCGCATCCCACGCCTGAACACCCAACGCCAGGAACATGTAACCAATCTGGCTCATGGTGGAGTAAGCGAGAACACGTTTGATGTCGGTCTGTACCAGCGCGGCAAAGCCCGCCAGCACCAGGGTAATTGCCCCGACGATGCCGACCAGATGCAGCACTTCCGGCGTCAGCAGGAAGAGACCGTGGCTGCGGGCAATCAGGTAAACACCCGCTGTTACCATGGTCGCGGCGTGGATCAGTGCTGAAACCGGTGTCGGACCGGCCATCGCATCAGCCAGCCAGGTCTGCAACGGCAACTGTGCCGATTTACCGACCGCGCCACCCAGCAGCATCAGCGTTGCCCACTGCAGCATATGGTTGTCTGCGGCAAAGTGCGCCGGCGCCAGTTCCATCATCTCGCGGAAGTTCAGCGTGCCCAGCTCGTTGTAGAGAATGAACAGGCCGAATGCCAGGAATACGTCGCCCACGCGGGTGATGATAAAGGCTTTCATCGCCGCTTTGCCGTTTTCCGGATTGCTGTAGTAGAAGCCGATCAGCAGATAAGAGCAGAGCCCTACCCCTTCCCAGCCCAGATACATCAGCATCAGGTTATCGGCCAGCACCAGAACAACCATGCTGGCGATAAACAGGTTGGTATAGGCGAAGAAGCGGGAGTAGCCCTCTTCTCCACGCATATACCAGGAGGCGAACATATGAATGAAGAAGCCAACACCGGTGACGACTGACAGCATGGTCAGAGACAGGCCATCCAGCGTCAGGTTCACTTTCATGTCGAAGTTGCCGACATGCATCCAGGTCCAGAGTGACTGGGTATAGGCTTGCTGACCACTGGCGAAGAACTCGAATCCGAGCATCACTGTAGTCAATGCTGCCAGACCCACCGATCCCATACCTACCGTGGCCGACAGGTTCTCAGACCAGCGACCGCGGGAAAACGCTAACAGCAGAAAGCCTATCAGCGGAAACAAGACAGTTAAATAGAGAAGATTCATCCGCGCATCTCGCTCACAGTATCAATGTTCAGCGTCTGACGACGACGATAGAGCTGAAGCAGCAGCGCCAGACCAATACTGGCTTCCGCTGCCGCCAGGCTGATCGCCAGGATATACATCACCTGTCCATCGGCCTGACCCCAGTAGCTCCCGGCAACCACCAGAGCTAAGGCGGCGGCGTTGATCATGATTTCAAGGCCGATCAGCATAAACAGCAGATTGCGGCGTATCACCAGCGACGTCAGTCCAAGGACAAACAGCACGGCAGCAAGAATCAATCCATGTTGTAACGGGATCATGCGTTCTCCTTTTTCACCTGAGCGGCGTCAGCATTACGGTTACTCAGGACTTCGCCCTGACGCTCTTCACGACCGATATGGAACGCCACGACCAGACCTGCCAGCAGGAGCATAGAAGCCAGTTCAACCGCCAGTACATAAGGACCAAACAGGCTGATGCCGACCGCTTTGGCGTCGATGATGGTGCCATCAATGCCCTGGTCATTCGCCGTCAGGATGGCGTAAATCATCACCACCAGCAGCAGCAACGAGACGATGCCGGGACCAATCCACAATGACGGGCTAAGCCACTCACGCTCCTGCTTCTCCGTCTGCTTGCCCAGGTTCAGCATCATAACGACGAAGACGAACAGCACCATGATGGCGCCAGCGTAGACGATGATCTCCAGCGCACCCGCAAAATAGGCACCCATAGAGAAGAAAACGCCCGCGATCGATAACAGCGAAACGATCAGGTACAGCAACGCATGTACCGGATTAGTGTGGGTGATGACGCGCAACGTCGTCAGCACCGCCACCAGTCCGCAAAGATAAAACGCAAATTCCATGCCTTGCTCCTTAAGGTAATAAGCCTTTGACGTCGATAGGCTTGGCTTCGTTTTCCGCTTCGCCCTTATCTTTACCGTCAATCGCCATACCTGCCATGCGGTAGAAGTTGTACTCCGGATATTTACCCGGTCCCGAAATCAGCAGATCGTCCTTTTCATACACCAGATCCTGACGCTTAAACTCACCCAGTTCGAAATCCGGGGTAAGCTGAATCGCGGTGGTCGGACAGGCTTCTTCACACATTCCGCAGAAAATACAGCGTGAGAAGTTGATGCGGAAGAACTCCGGGTACCAGCGGCCATCTTTGGTCTCGGCTTTCTGCAGTGAAATACAGCCAACCGGACAGGCAACCGCACACAGGTTACAGGCGACGCAACGCTCCTGACCATCCGGATCGCGGGTTAACACGATACGGCCACGATAGCGTGGCGGCAGATAAACCGGCTCTTCCGGGTACATCTGCGTTTCACGTTTGGCAAAGGCGTGCAGCCCTATCAGCCAGATACTGCGAACTGTCGTGCCAAAGCCTACGACAATATCTTTCAAAGTCATTTGTTAACCCCTTACGGCGCTGTGTAGAGAATCACTGCGGCAGTCGCCAGCAGGTTCAACAGCGTCAACGGCAGACACACTTTCCAGCCGAATGACAGCACCTGGTCGTAGCGTGGACGCGGAAGCGCAGCACGAATCAGGATGAACATCATCATAAAGAACGCCGTTTTCAGGGCGAACCAGATGAACGGCGGCAGGAAAGGTCCGTGCCAGCCACCAAAGAACAGCGTTACGATCAGCGCTGAAACGGTGGTAATCGCCACATATTCGCCGACAAAGAACAGGCCAAACTTCATGCCGGCATATTCAATGTGATAACCATCTGCCAGTTCCTGCTCCGCTTCTGGCTGGTCAAAGGGATGACGGTGACACACCGCCACGCCAGCAATACAGAAGGTTACGAAACCAAAGAACTGCGGAATGATGTTCCACAGGTGCGTCTGGCTGTTGACGATATCGTTCATGTTGAACGAGCCCGCCTGCGCCACCACACCCATCAGCGACAGACCCAGGAACACTTCGTAGCTCAGCGTCTGCGCCGAGGCGCGCATCGCACCCAGCAGCGAGTATTTGTTGTTACTCGACCAGCCAGCAAACAGCACGGCGTAGACCGCAAGGCCCGCCATCATCAGGAAGAACAGCAGACCGATATTCAGGTCTGTCACCATCCAGGTTGGCGACACTGGCACGATAGCAAAGGCCAGCAGCAGAGAAACAAAGGCAATAACCGGCGCAAGGGTAAAGATAAAGCGGTCGGTAAATGGCGGAACCCAGTCCTCTTTAAAGAACATTTTGATCATGTCCGCAACCAGCTGGAGCGAGCCGCCCCAGCCGACGCGGTTAGGTCCGTAACGGTTCTGGAACAGGCCGAGCAGACGACGCTCGGCGAAGCTCATGAACGCGCCGCAGGCCACAACCACCAGCAGAATCACAATGGCTTTAACAATGGCCAGCAGAATGTCGATAACGTCCGGTGTTAACCAGCTCATTGCGCCACCTCCTGCAGAGTGTCGATTTTACCGTTCGCCAGGAATGGCGGAACGCCCGGCATACCCAGCGGCAGACCAATCTGACCCGCCTGCAGTGACGCCGAGAAACGGACCGGCAGACGCACTGTCTCGCCGGCACAGCTGAATTCAACCGCCGCGCCATTGTTGACGCCCAGCTTCGCTGCATCCTCCGGGTTAATCACCAATGCAGGCTCTGTCATGCGCTGCTGGAAGACCGGTGAACGCTGTGACATCTCTTCGCTACCGAACAACCGGTGGAGAGGCGCCACACGCCACTTCGCATCACTGACAAACGCGGCAGGAACGGTTGTGAACCATGGCAGCTCACTGTTGCTGGCTTCAAACAGGCGTACGCCCGGATCGCCATGACGCAGTTTGCCGCCCACTTCAGCCTGGAACTTGTTCCACGCCTGCGGTGAGTTCCAGCCTGGAACCCAGGCAAACGGAATCTGCGAACGCGGAGCTGATGGCTGGTTGTTCCCTTCCATAGAGAAGGCGAACATGGTGTCCTGGTCCTGCGGCTGACGCGGTTCATGAACGCTGATATTCGCGCGCATCGCAGTACGTCCACTGTTACGTATTGGAGAACGCGCCAGTTTCTGACCACGGATGCGGAAGCTGGCGTCAGGTGCCGCTTCTTTAATACCCGCGAGCTGTGGCAGACGGGTCACCACGGCATCGATCACGTGATCGAGCTGCGTCCAGTCCACGTGACGGCTTTCCAGCGTGCTGTGCAGCGAGTGCAGCCAGCGCCAGCTTTCCAGCATCACAACGTTGCTGTCGTAATAGGCAGGATCGTAAACCTGGAAGAAACGCTGGGCGCGGCCTTCATGGTTAATCGAGGTACCATCACTTTCAGCGAAGCTGGCGGTCGATAACACCAGACCCGCTTTCTCCAGCGTGGCTGTACGCTGATGATCAACAACAATCACGTTCGTGGTCTGCGCCAGGGCTGCATCCACCACGGCTTTTGGTGCGTGACGATAGAGGTCATTTTCCAGCACCACCAGCGCATCGGCTTCGCCGTTGCTCAGTTGCTCCAGCGCATGCTCCAGCGGATTACCGCCGATCATGCCCAGACCGATGCTGTTGGCGTGACCCGCCAGCAGAGTAATGCCGACATCTGCGCCGCGTGCCTTCAGGGCTTTCGCCACGTTCGCTGCGGCTTCAATGACTGCGCTGCTGCCTGAGTGAGTACCGGAGATGATTAATGGCTTTTTCGCGCCGGCCAGCGCCTGAACGACAACATCCATTTTCCCGTTGAGCTTGCTGTCGAAATCTGTCACTGCCGGAGCAGATTCATCCAGTGCACTGGCGATAGCGAAGCCGAGGCGCGCCTGATCTTCAACCGGCGCACGATAGCTCCATGCCGCGATATCATCCAGACGGGTTTCATCAACATGGGTAACGAACAGAGGATGCTTCGCGTTCTGACCGATGTTCATAATGGCGGCGATCTGCCAGTCTGCGACTTTCTGCGCAGCGGCCATATCACGCGCTTTGCCTTTCACCGCCTGACGGACAGAGAGTGCCACGCGCGCGCCAACCTGTGTAAGGTCTTCACCCAGCACCAGCACCGCATCATAGCTTTCAATTTCACGCAGCGATGGCGTATAGACACCGCTTTCGCGCAGGACTTTGAGCATCAGTTCAAGACGGGCCTGCTCGTCCGCTGGCATACCGGTTGAGAAGTTCTCTGCTCCCACCAGTTCACGCAGGGCGAAGTTACTTTCAACGCTGGCGCGCGGCGAGCCGATACCGATCACTTTCTTCGCCTGACGCAGCAAATCTGCACCGGCATTGACTGCCTGCTCTGCGTTCAGCGTAACCCAGTCATTGCCGCGCAGCAGCATCGGCTGGCGTGGACGATCTTTGCGGTTCACGTAGCCATAGCCAAAGCGGCCACGGTCACACAGGAAGTAGTGGTTTACGGTGCCGTTATAGCGGTTTTCAATACGACGCAACTCACCATAACGCTCACCCGGGCTGGTGTTACAGCCGACACTGCACTGCTGGCAGATGCTCGGCGCAAACTGCATATCCCATTTGCGGTTATAGCGTTCAGAGTGAGTTTTATCCGTGAAGACGCCGGTCGGGCAGATTTCAACCAGGTTGCCAGAGAACTCGCTTTCCAGCGTGCCATCTTCCGGGCGACCAAAGTAGACGTTGTCATGCGCACCGTAGACACCCAGATCTTTGCCATCGGCATAATCTTTGTAGTAACGCACACAGCGGTAACAGGCGATACAGCGGTTCATCTCGTGGGAGATGAACGGACCGAGATCCTGATTACGGTGAGTACGTTTGGTGAAGCGATAGCGGCGGAAGCTGTGGCCAGTCATTACTGTCATATCCTGCAGGTGACAGTTACCGCCCTCTTCGCACACCGGACAGTCGTGCGGGTGGTTGGTCATCAGCCACTCCACCACGCTTTCGCGGAACTCTTTCGCTTCGCCATCATCGATGGAGATGAATGTGCCGTCAGAGGCCGGTGTCATGCAGGACATGACAAGACGGCCGCGGGTATCTTCGGCATTCTGGAATTGCTTTACCGCACACTGGCGGCAGGCCCCAACGCTTCCCAGCGCCGGATGCCAGCAAAAGTAAGGAATATCAAGGCCCAGAGAGAGACATGCCTGTAGCAGGTTGTCCGCTCCGTTCACATCATACTCTTTACCGTCTACATGAATTGTAGCCATAGTGACATGCTTCCGTAAGGCTCGTCAGAGACGAGCGTTAATCATATTCTTGCCCCGACGCACGACATTGTCGGGGCGGCGGCACCAGGCCTGTTCCGTTTTTTGGTGAATTACCAGCGCGCTTTCAGCAGGTTTGGCTGGATCCCGCCAATGGCTCGGGTATTACCAAACACCTGCGGCGCCATACCGGCTTCAAACTCTTCACGGAAATATTTAATCGCACTCTGCAGCGGCTCAACCGCACCCGGCGCATGCGCACAGAAGGTTTTACCCGGGCCAAGCTGACGGCAGAGTTGCAGTAAGGTTTCAATATCGCCTGGCTGGCCCTGTTTCTGCTCCAGCGCACGCAGAATTTTCACGCTCCACGGCAGACCGTCACGACACGGAGTACACCAGCCGCACGACTCACGGGCAAAGAACTCTTCCAGGTTACGCACCAGGGAAACCATGTTGATCTCGTGATCAACGGCCATTGCCAGCGCCGTACCCAGACGACTGCCCGCTTTGCCAATGCTGGCAAATTCCATCGGCAGATCCAGGTGCTGGTCGGTCAGGAAGTCAGTCCCTGCGCCGCCGGGCTGCCAGGCCTTGAACTTCAGTCCGTCACGCATGCCGCCTGCATAATCTTCCAGGATCTCACGGGCGGTGATACCGAATGGCAGCTCCCAGACGCCGGGATTTTTAACCCGTCCGGAAAAACCCATCATTTTGGTACCGGCATCTTCGCTTTTAGAGATGTTTTTGTACCACTCCACACCGTTGGCCAGAATCGCCGGCACGTTCGAGAGGGTCTCTACGTTGTTCACGCAGGTCGGTTTGCCCCACGCGCCCGCACTCGCCGGGAATGGCGGCTTGGAACGCGGGTTAGCACGACGGCCTTCCAGTGAGTTAATCAGTGCCGTCTCTTCGCCGCAGATATAACGCCCTGCGCCGGTATGGACGATCAGCTCAAAGTCGAAGCCGGTACCGAGAATATTTTTACCGAGATAGCCCGCTTCCGTGGCTTCAGCAATCGCACGACGCAGATGCACCGCCGCTTCAATGTATTCGCCACGTAAGAAGATGTAGCCACGGTAGGCCTTTAGCGCAAAGGCGCTGATCAGCATGCCTTCCACCAGCTGGTGAGGCATCTGCTCCATCAGCAGGCGGTCTTTATAGGTGCCTGGCTCCATTTCATCGGCGTTACACAGCAGGTAACGGATGTTCATCGACTCATCTTTCGGCATCAGGCTCCACTTCAGACCGGTAGAGAAGCCTGCACCGCCGCGCCCTTTCAGGCCGGAGTCTTTGACTGCCGCGACAATTTCATCCTGTGACATGCTTTTCAGCGCTTTTTCCGCACCGGCATAGCCGTTCTTGCTGCGATATTCATCTAGCCAGACAGGTTGCTTGTCGTCACGCATCCGCCAGGTGAGCGGATGGGTTTCAGCAGTACGAATGATCTGTTTGATTGTCATTGATACTGCTCCAGCAAAGAGGGAATGCCTTCTGGCGTCAGATGAACATGCGTGTCTTCATCCACCATCATCGTTGGGCCCTTGTCACAGTTACCCAGGCAGCAGGTTGGCAGCAGCGTAAAGCGGCCATCAGCAGTGGTTTGACCCGGTTTGATATTCAGCTGCTGCTCCAGTGCGGACTGGATGCCCTGATAACCGGTGATGTGACAGACCACGCTGTCACAATAACGGATCACATGACGGCCAACCGGCTGACGGAAGATCTGGCTATAAAACGTCGCCACCCCTTCAACATCACTCGCCGGGATACCCAGTACGTCGGCAATCGCGTTGATTGCGCCGTCCGGCACCCAGCCGCGCTGTTTCTGCACGATCTTCAGCGCTTCAATGGAGGCTGCACGCGCATCTTCGTAGTGGTGTTTTTCGTGCTCAATAGCGTGATGCTCTTCCGCGCTCAGCACGAAGACCTCGTTAGGGTCGATCGTTTTAATGGCAATGTGTTGATCGTGCATAATTAGCGGTCCACGTCTGACATAACAAAATCGATACTACCCAGATATACGATCAGGTCGGATACCAGGCTGCCACGGATTACTGAAGGAATCTGCTGCAGATGCGGGAAGCTCGGCGTACGCACGCGGGTGCGGTAGCTCATGGTGCTGCCATCGCTGGTCAGGTAGTAGCTGTTGATCCCTTTCGTCGCTTCAATCATCTGGAACGATTCATTGGCTGGCATCACCGGTCCCCACGAAACCTGCAGGAAATGGGTGATCAGCGTTTCGATGTGCTGCAGCGTACGCTCTTTCGGTGGTGGCGTGGTCAGCGGATGATTCGCTTTAAACGGCCCCTCTGGCATATTGTTGAGACACTGCTCAAGGATACGCAGGGACTGCCACATCTCTTCCATCTTCAGCTGAACACGGCTGTAAGCATCGCTGACGCCGTCGCCGACCGGGATTTCGAAATCGAAGTTTTCGTAGCCTGAGTATGGACGCCATTTGCGCACGTCAAAGTCGAGACCCGTGGCACGCAGGCCGGCACCGGTCGTGCCCCACGCCAGCGCCTCTTCCATATTGTAAGCAGCAACGCCTTTTGAACGACCAATCAGCACGGTGTTACGCAGTGCCGCTTTGTCATATTCCTTCAGACGCTTCGGCATCCAGTCCAGGAAGTCACGCAGCAGACGTTCCCAGCCTCGCGGCAGGTCGTGTGCTACACCACCGATACGGAACCAGGCCGGGTGCATACGGAAACCGGTAATGGCTTCAACCACGTCATAGATTTTCTGGCGATCGGTAAAGGCAAAGAACACCGGCGTCATCGCGCCGACGTCCTGAATAAAGGTCGAGATATAAAGCAGATGGCTGTTAATGCGGAACAGCTCAGAGAGCATCACGCGGATCACGTTTACGCGATCGGGCACCACGATACCGGCCAGTTTTTCTACCGCCAGCACGTAAGGCATTTCGTTTACGCAGCCGCCGAGGTACTCGATACGGTCAGTGTAAGGAATGTAGCTGTGCCAGGACTGACGCTCACCCATCTTTTCGGCACCACGATGGTGATAACCGATGTCAGGTACGCAGTCGACAATCTCTTCACCGTCCAGCTGCAGGATGATGCGGAACGCACCGTGCGCCGACGGGTGGTTAGGCCCGAGGTTCAGGAACATGAAGTCTTCGTTGGTGGTGCTGCGCTTCATGCCCCAGTCTTCAGGCTTAAAGGTCAGCGCCTCCATCTCTAAATCTTCTTTCTGCTTAGTCAGCGTGAAAGGATCGAATTCGGTGGCGCGCGCCGGGTAATCTTTACGCAGCGGATGGCCTTCCCAGGTAGACGGCATCATGATGCGCGTCAGGTGCGGGTGACCATCAAAGGTAATACCAAACATCTCCCAGGTTTCACGCTCATACCAGTTGGCATTCGGGAAAAGACGGGTGATGGTCGGCAGATGCATGTCGTTTTCAGAGAGTGCCACCTTGAGCATGATGTCGCGGTTGCGTTCAATCGACAGCAGGTGGTAGAAAACGGAAAAATCCGCCGCAGGCAGGCCTGCACGGTGGGTACGTAAACGCTCATCCACGCCATGCAGGTCATACAGCATGACGTAAGGCTTCGGTAATTTACGCAGGAACTCGGTAATTTCCAGTATCTGTTCACGCTTAACCCAGACCACCGGAATGCCGGTGCGGGTTGGCTGTACAGTGAAGGCATCCGGCCCAAAACGGTTACGCAACTCGCCGATCACCGGGTCATCAAGGTGATCACGGGTTTGCCATGAAGGCTGAGCGAGATCTTGCGTGGTCAAATCTGTCATACGTTACTCACCATTCCGGCCTGGTCTCAGGCACTCAAATGAAGGCGTCAGGATGGGGCCATGCATTAAATTGTGATGTTCTGCTGCAGGCGCTCTTTTCCATCCATACGGTTTTAAACTTCGTCCGGGCTGCGCAGGTTTGTGACTGCGATGCGCTCGCCGCGTTTTCTTTCACGCTCTGAAGGCATGTTAGCGCGGTAAACGCCCTGGTCGCCGACAACCCATGAAAGCGGACGGCGCTCTTTGCCGATCGACTCCTGCAACAGCAGCAGTGCCTGCATGTAGGCTTCAGGACGTGGCGGGCAGCCAGGAATATAGACATCTACTGGCAGGAATTTATCGACGCCCTGCACCACCGAATAGATGTCATACATGCCGCCCGAATTGGCGCAGGCACCCATTGAGATCACCCATTTTGGCTCCAGCATCTGATCGTATAAACGCTGAATAACCGGAGCCATTTTGGTAAACGGCGTGCCGGCAATAACCATGAAATCCGCCTGGCGTGGCGAGGCGCGCATAACTTCAGCACCAAAACGTGCCACGTCATGGACCGCGGTAAACGATGTGGTCATCTCAACGTAACAACAGGACAGGCCAAAGTTATAAGGCCAGAGTGAGTTTTTACGTCCCCAGTTCACCATGTCATGCAGGGCATTTTCGAGTTTGCCCATATAAACGCTGCGATGAACGTGCTGCTCCAGCGGATCGCTGACGATTTCCTGCTTTTGCAGAGGATAACGGTCGTTCTCACCACCGTTCGGGTCTATGCGGGTGAGCGTATAGTCCATCTTATTGCCTCTCTTTTACTGCTTATGAGGATTGGTGTGGCTGACCGTAGTAGTTTTCACCACTACGCGACGGCGAGCTGGAGCCCAGTCCAGTGCGCCAATGCGTACCAGATAGACCAGACCCGCAAGGAGCACCAAAATGAAAATTGCGGCTTCCACAAAGCCGACCCAACCGCTTTCGCGGATTGAAGTCGCCCATGCGTATAAAAAGAGGGCTTCGACGTCAAAAATGACGAAAAACATCGCAACCAGATAAAATTTCGCCGACAGGCGGATATGGGTGTCACCAACGGATTCAATGCCCGATTCGAATGGCGTGTCTTTATAGCGGGCGCGCGCTCTGCCGCCAAGCAACCATCCTCCGGTCAGCATGAAAGCACACAAGCCAAAGGCAATAACGATAAATACGATAAACGCCCAGTGCTGAGCGATGATTTCGGTGGTAGTTGACATACTCATTGCTTACTCATCAAAAGTGGCGCTGGCATCCTGCACGCGTTTCCCGCAGCAAACTGACCACATCGATTCAAGGGAAGGGTAAAAACCTTTTAAATGTCACTGTTATTACGGAATAAACAGCAATTTAATGGGGTTTTTTACTCCTTTCTATAACCTTTTGTCAACTTTGACAAAAGTATCCAAACATTATTTCACACCTGCATCATATTATTAACAAATGATGCCCCGCTTTCCAGCTAAATCGCTTCAGTCTGTAGGGTTAATTTTAGTGTAGCGGGTAATCACACGCATGGATCGTGCGTTTAACAAACATATTTTGACAGGTATGACTCTTTTTTCCTTCCCCTTAGCAGGGGTATTTTCTTGATCCAGAACACACTTTTGCCCTTTTTGCGTTAATTTCCTCCACCTGAAGCCTTGATACGGAACAAAAGGTTCGTTTTTATGGATTGCAGATTTCAGTTTGTAATGGAGTGAAATACAGTGAGGGATTTACATCAGGGAGGTTGTCGTCGGGGCGAGTCTGACAAGGGTCAGATAGTAAAAAAGCCCCTCGTTCTGTTCAAAGAATGAGAGGCTTATTTATAAGCGTTTGTTAAGGCAATGGCGCTGATGTTGAGTACAACACGTTAGCGCTATTACTCTTCGTCATCCAACAGCAACGCACCATCTGGATTGTTGCTCAGATTGTACGGATCATTAGTAGACTGCATGGCATTAAAGATAGCCAGCGCCAGCTCATTATCACTGTCAGGATTACGGCACAGCAGATACTGCGTATCCGGGAGAACCGGCAGACCTTCAGCCGCACCCATAACACGCAGTTCCGGGCTCATCATCTCGACCGGGCGCGCTGTTACGCCAAGACCCGCTTTCACTGCAGCTCGTACGGCAGCCAGAGTAGAAGCGACGTAAGAGATACGCCATGGGATACCGGCTTCATTGAGATGATCAATGGCCATATCACGGTAAGGACTTGGCTCATCCAGCAGCACCAATGGAATCGCTTCGCCGCGCTGGAAGATATAGTCCGCTGCGCAGTACCACAAGGTGGGTGAAGTACGCAGTACCTGATAGGTAAAGTTGCCTGGGCTGGACGTTGTCACCACCAGGTCCACTTCACCCTGATTGAGCATTTCCATCATGAATGGATTACGTTTAACCCGCACATCAATGGCCAGTTTCGGATAAACCGAGGTCACCCGGTTTAACAGGAACGGCAGAATAGTGTCAGAGGTGTCATCAGAGGCACCAATAGTCAGTACGCCCTGAATATTGCTGTACATCAGAGATGTGCAGGCTTCGTCGTTAAAACGAAGAATTTTTCTGGCATAGCCTAAAAGCTGGATCCCATGCTCTGTTAAAAGCTTATTACGTCCATGTCTGGCAAACAGCTCTTTACCTACCAATTGCTCCAGACGCTGCATCTGCTGACTGACTGCTGACTGGGTTCTGCAGACCGCTGCAGCGGCGGCTGCAAAGGTATTCAAATCCGCAACGGCAACGAAAGTTCTCAGCAGATCGAGGTCGAGATTCAGTATCGGACGATTTGCATTAGTCATGTTTTTTCTTCACTTATAAGATTTTTACGAACTACTACCCTGGTGTTATTACAAGCTTATCAAAGTGATAAGCGGTAATGGTGCTTAATGACAGTCCTGTGTGAAGACTGACATGAAAAAATTTTATGTGGAACCTGCACCGTTGACTCACCCGAAGGGAGCACGATGCTTTAAGACAGAGACAACTTCTTCTGTACCGATGGCGCTGGGGTGCGCAAATGCAGGAAGCTGTGTAGTTGTCTTATTCCCACCGGAATGAATCGGGCGGGATAAAAACCACACTTAGCGGACTATCAAGGCGAAGCGGCTAAGTGCACTAAATAATAAATTATACTTAATCATTTTTGACTTCAAAATGGAAATGATTTTGTGAAAAGCGCTGTAAATTTTGTGACAAAGGCATTTCGTGACCCTTATGCCACATTATTGATCACTTTTTAAGCCTTCAACGTTCTGAAAGTTAGTGAGGAAGTGTTAAGTAGTGCTCACTATCCTGTATTTAAGGTGCCGAATGAAACGCCTTTTTTGGTACTTTTCCGGCGATCACAAGGCCTTAAACAGCACACTCTTAAGCAGTGTTAAGGCGTAAATAGTTCTCATGTTATAAAACTGGCCATAAAACGAACATTAATAAAATAAATTTTAACTATTCCTCAAAGTGTATATTTCAGCGGTAAAGAAAATATCTCTCCGTATTGAGTCCACAAACCTTTTTAAATTCCAGAGGCAGATGTTGGCTCGCTACGGTTTTGGGTGGATTAAAATTCTAAAAATTTCTTTATACAGAGTTTTATTAACCACCCTCAGCGAGAGCTGTTACTTTTTACGCTACGCATTCTGCAAAAAGTTGTTGAACCCGCCAAAACGGGGCGGCACCCTTCTTTTGTGACCGTGAGGAGAGTACATTGTGCTGGTTCGATTTCTGTGGCAGCCACAAGGATTCTGCCCATCAAGGCGGTAACAATGACTTTTCAAATTGATAAATCCGGAAAACTCGATAACGTCTGCTATGACATCCGTGGACCGGTACTGAAAGAGGCTAAGCGCCTTGAAGAAGAAGGTAATAAAGTTCTCAAGCTGAACATTGGCAATCCGGCGCCGTTTGGTTTCGAAGCACCGGATGAGATCCTGGTTGATGTCATTCGTAACCTTCCCAGCGCTCAGGGTTATTGCGACTCCAAGGGCCTCTACTCCGCCCGTAAAGCAATCATGCAGCACTATCAGGCACGCGACATGCGCGATGTCACGGTAGAAGATATTTATATCGGTAACGGGGTATCAGAACTCATCGTGCAGGCGATGCAGGCGTTACTGAATAGCGGCGACGAAATGCTGGTGCCCGCGCCCGACTATCCCTTATGGACAGCCGCGGTTTCTCTCTCCAGCGGTAAAGCGGTGCACTATCTGTGTGATGAGTCTGCCGGCTGGTTCCCTGACCTGGATGATATCCGTAGCAAGATAACGCCTCGCACCCGTGGCATCGTGATCATCAACCCGAATAACCCTACCGGCGCGGTCTACAGTAAAGAACTGCTGTTAGAGGTGGTTGAAATTGCGCGTCAGCATAATCTGATCATTTTCGCCGACGAAATCTACGACAAGATCCTTTACGACGACGCCCAGCATCACTGCATTGCGGCCCTGGCGCCCGATCTGCTGACCGTGACGTTCAATGGCCTCTCCAAAACCTATCGCGTGGCCGGTTTCCGTCAGGGCTGGATGGTACTGAACGGACCGAAGAAACATGCGAAAGGCTATATTGAAGGGCTGGAAATGCTCGCCTCAATGCGTCTGTGTGCCAACGTCCCGGCGCAGCATGCGATTCAGACGGCACTGGGCGGCTATCAGAGCATCAGCGAATTTATCATGCCTGGTGGTCGTCTCTACGAGCAGCGCCAGCGTGCATGGGAGTTGATCAATGATATTCCTGGCGTCAGCTGTGTGAAGCCGCAGGGCGCGCTCTACATGTTCCCGAAAATCGATGCCAAAAAATTCAATATCTTCGACGATCAGAAGATGGTGCTGGATTTTCTGTTACAGGAAAAAGTGTTGCTGGTTCAGGGCAGTGCGTTCAACTGGCCGTGGCCCGATCATCTTCGCATCGTTACGCTGCCACGCGTCGATGATCTGGAGATGGCGATTAATAAATTTGGGCGTTTCCTGCAAGGCTATCGTCAGTAATCACGCCCGCGTATACTGACGTTATTTGGGGAGAGCCGGTCTCTCCCCTGCCTGCCAACAGGAACGCGCATGACACAAAGCCACTTCTTTGCTCACCTCTCCCGTCTTAAGCTGATTAATCGCTGGCCGCTGATGCGCAATGTGCGCACCGAAAATGTCTCGGAACACAGTCTGCAGGTCGCTATGGTGGCGCACGCCCTGGCGGTGATCAAAAATCTCAAGTTCAGCGGGTCGCTTAATGCCGATCGTATTGCCATGCTGGCGCTTTATCACGATGCCAGTGAAGTGCTTACCGGCGATTTACCGACACCGGTGAAGTATTACAACGCGCAGATCGCCCACGAATATAAGAAAATCGAAAAGATTGCTCAGCAAAAGCTGATTGAGATGCTGCCGGAAGAGTTTCAGGAAATCTATCGCCCGCTGATCGATGAGCATCTGCATAGTGAAGAGGAGCAGGCCGTTGTGAAACAGGCGGATGCGCTCTGTGCCTATGTTAAGTGTCTTGAAGAGTTGTCTGCCGGGAATAATGAATTTTTACTGGCGAAAGCACGGCTGGAAAAGACACTGGCGCAGCGTCGTTCGCCGGAGATGGATTACTTCGTTGACGTGTTCATTCCGAGCTTCAGCCTGTCACTGGATGAAATCTCGCAGGATACGCCTCTTTAAGCCCGGCGAACTGGCCGCCGGGCGAACCCTTAAGCCTGCTGACTAAAGGTAAAACTGCCATCAGACTCGCGGGAAACTACCAGCGATGCCAGCGATTCGAGCTTAAGCGCCACGTCATCCAGCCGGGGTGTCTCCGCCGCAGGATTAATAGCAATCACCGTGCAGCCCGCATTCAGGCCGGATAAAATTCCGGCGGGAGCATCTTCTGCCACTACGCACGCTGTCGCCGCTAACCCCAGTTTCTCCGCACCCAGCAGGTAAGGATCGGGTTCAGGTTTACCTTTCGCCACCTGCTCAGCCGTAATGAACACGGCAGGCTTTGGTAACCCCGCGGCTTTGTGACGGGCATGAGCGACCGGCACCGAGCCTGAGGTGACAATTGCCCAGGGAATATTCAGTTCGTTCAGCCGGTTCAGCAACGCGACGGCACCGGGCAGCGCCTGCACACCGTCGGTGTCCGCCGCTTCAGCCTGCTCCAGCGCGGTAAACTCCGCCTGTATAGCCTCTTCCGACTGACCTGCCATAAAATGACGCAAAGAGGTGATCGCCTGTTTGCCATGGATAAAATCCAGGATCTCATCAGCGGCGATACCATGACGGGCACCCCACTGGCTCCAGGCTCGTTCAACCGCTGGCAGCGAATCCACCAGCGTGCCGTCTAAATCAAATAGAAAACCTCTGTAGGTCACGCGCTCCTCCTCTTCAGGCATTGATCACTTGTGCGATTTCATTTGCACTTAAATGGTACTGGCGCGGACAAGTCTGCCACAAAGCTAACATGCGTTGATACTTTTCCCACATTGGGGTCTGGGCATTGAAACCGTGAGTACCGGAATCGAAGTGGGTATACCGCCCTTCTGTATTCACCATAAAACGGACGTAGCCCAGCAGCCGCGCTTCAGTTGCCGCATCAAAGCCCAAAAAGGCGAGACGGCGCGCTTCAAGCTGACCTTTATCTTTGAGGTTCGACCAGGAAACATGGAGGGCATGATGCATCTCCATAATATCGATCACCGTCCGGCAGATCGCTTCGCTGAGTTCGCCAAACTCTTTGTCCAGCTCACGCATCTGCAGCGCATAGCCGCGTTCGATGATGGTCTGGTAACGGCGGAAGCGTTCAGCATTTTCAGGCTCAAGCATCGCCATGATTTTATACTGGTTAGTGAGAATCAAACGCTGTGCATGGGTCATTTCCATCATTGACTCCCGGTCAGAGACCGCTCAGTTAATCGACAATGGAGAAATGATTGCACAGCGTTAACGACACGGAAACCGCCGTCTCGCCTTTCTTTGATTTGGCCGCAGGTTAGCGGTAATTATTTTACCGCCAGCCTGGGTTTGCCTAGAGATCGTCGAGGAAAGTGCGGTCGAGCTGTTTAAACGCCCGCTTAAGCAGATCGGCCAGTGTCTGATAAGTCGGCTTGCCTTCAACCGGTGCTATCGCCTGCCCGGCTTCTTCCAGTCGGGTACGCACCTCATGAAACCAGTTAAGCAGCGTTGGCGGCAGTGGCGTCACTGAACGCTTGCCCAGCCACCACAGTCCCTGCATCGGCAGGCTGCAGGCAAACAGCGCAGTCGCCACGGCCGGGCCTAACTGACCGCCCATCGCAATCTGCCAGGTCAGCGTAAAAATCGCCAGAGGTGGCATAAAACGAATGGCAAAACGGGTTGCCGATGAAACCCGGTTTTCCGGGAACACGGGGGCCAGGCGCTTATCAGCAGGCCAGGTCTTCATATAGTGTTGGCCGCGCTGAAACATCCGAAACCAATTGGTACTGCCAGATTCATTCGCCATGGCTCACCTCAACTAATACTGCAAAGATTAAAAAATAGTTATAAAGACACAACTTTACGTAACAACCTTCAATTATTTTTGTCTTTAAAGATGACTCCAGCTATTCTGACGCCGTTTTAACACCTCTCCGGAAGCGGAATGCGCCTTTGGGAAGAGGCCTGAGCCAAGTTTCGACAAGGCAATCTTAAAATTTTCGCGTAAGATTACCGAAATTTTTTGCGGAATCGCAGATTTCTGTCTACCGCATGATGTTTGTCATTAATCTACCAGCTTTCATGGGCTACGCTGATAGTCTGATTGCGTTTAATTTAGCCACTCTCAAAAAATAGGTACTTCCATGTCGAGTAAGTTAGTTCTGGTTCTGAACTGTGGCAGCTCTTCCCTTAAGTTTGCCATTCTTAACCCTGCCAGCGGTGAAGAGTTCCTGTCAGGCCTGGCGGAATGTTTCCATCTTCCTGAAGCCCGTATCAAATGGAAGCTGGAAGGCGAAAAACAGGAAGCGCCTCTGGGTGCTGGCGCAGCGCACAGCGAAGCGCTGAACTTTATCGTTAAATCCATTCTGGCACAAAAACCTGAGCTTTCGGCACAAATTGCTGCAATCGGCCATCGTATCGTTCATGGCGGCGAAAAACTGACGCAGTCAGTCATCATTACTGAAGAAGTCGTCCAGGGCATCAAAGACGCCTCCTCTTTCGCACCGCTGCACAATCCGGCTCATCTGATCGGTATTGATGAAGCGATGAAAAATTTCCCTCACCTGTCAGACAAGAATGTCGCGGTATTTGACACCGCTTTCCATCAGACAATGCCGGAAGAGTCTTATCTCTATGCGCTGCCGTACAAATTGTACAAAGAGCATGGCGTTCGTCGCTATGGCGCACATGGTACCAGCCACTTCTACGTGACTCACGAAGCGGCCAAAATGCTTAACAAGCCACTGGCGTCACTGAACATCATCACCTGTCACCTCGGCAACGGCGGTTCGGTCTCTGCGATTCGCAACGGCGAGTGCGTGGACACCTCAATGGGTCTGACCCCGCTGGAAGGCCTGGTGATGGGTACGCGCAGTGGCGACATCGACCCGGCGATAGTCTTCTTCCTCCACGATACGCTGGGTATGAGCGTTGATGCCATCAATAAACTGCTGACTAAAGAGTCTGGCCTGTTAGGTCTGACCGAAGTCACCAGCGACTGCCGCTACGTTGAAGATAACTACAGCACCAAAGAAGATGCGAAGCGTGCAATGGATGTCTTCTGTCATCGTCTGGCGAAATATATCGGCAGTTACACCGCGCTGATGGATGGCCGTCTTGACGCCGTCGTGTTTACTGGCGGCATCGGCGAAAACGCCGCGATGGTGCGTGAACTCTCACTGAAAAAACTGGCGCTGCTGGGCTTTGAAGTTGACCACGATCGCAACCTGGCCGCCCGTTTCGGCAAGTCTGGTTACATCAATAAAGAAGGCACTCGCCCGGCGCTGGTGATTCCGACCAACGAAGAACTGGTCATCGCCCAGGACGCCGCGCGGCTGACTGCGTAAAACACTTCTCTCCGTCAGCTCAGGCTGACGGAGTTGTTTTTGACACCCTGCCATTACTGAGAGGTTCAAACGTGTCACGTACAATTATGCTCATTCCGACCGGCACCAGCGTCGGCCTGACCAGCGTCAGCCTCGGCGTTATTCGCGCCATGGAGCGCAAAGGCGTCCGTCTCAGCGTCTTTAAGCCAATTGCTCAGCCGCGTAGCGGCGGCGATACGCCGGATCAAACCACCACGATTATCCGTAAGAACTCCTCAATTCCTGCCGCTGAACCGCTGCAGATGTCACGTGTGGAATCACTGCTGGGATCGAACCAGCAGGATGTGCTGATGGAAGAGATCATCTCCCGTTACCATGCCAACACGCAGGATGCGGAAGTGGTTCTGGTTGAAGGGCTTGTGCCGACCCGTAAGCATCAGTTTGCCAACGCACTGAACTACGAAATCGCCAAAACCCTGAACGCAGAAATCGTCTTCGTGATGGCGCTGGGCAATGACTCGCCGGCACAGTTGAAAGAGCGCATTGAACTGACTCAAAGCAGCTTCGGCGGTCAGAAGAACAAAAATATCACGGGCGTAATTATCAACAAACTCAACGCGCCGGTGGATGATCAGGGGCGTACCCGTCCTGACCTGTCAGAGATCTTTGATGACTCCTCAAAAGCGAGCATCGCCAACATCGATCCAAAGCAGCTGTTCTCAGACAGCCCGCTGCCGGTGCTGGGCTGCGTGCCGTGGAGCTTTGATCTGATTGCTACCCGCGCGATCGATATGTGCCGCCACCTGGATGCGCGTATCATCAATGAAGGTGAAATTCAGACCCGCCGGGTCAAATCCGTCACCTTCTGTGCGCGCAGTATCCCGCACATGCTGGAGCATTTCCGTCCTGGCTCACTGCTGGTGACTTCCGCAGACCGCCCTGATGTGCTGGTCGCCGCCTGTCTGGCCGCGATGAACGGCATTGAAATTGGTGCAATTCTGCTGACCGGTAACTATGAGATTGACGATCGCATCGCCCGTCTCTGCGACCGGGCTTTCCAGACCGGCCTGCCGGTGTTTATGGTGAAAACCAACACCTGGCAGACCTCCCTGAGCCTGCAGAGCTTTAATCTTGAAGTGCCTGCTGACGATACCCAGCGCATTGAGAAAGTGCAGGAATATGTGGCCAGCTACATTAATGCCGAGTGGATTGAGTCACTGACCGCCACCTCTGAGCGCAGCCGTCGCCTGTCACCTCCAGCCTTCCGCTACCAGCTGACTGAGCTCGCGCGTAAAGCGGGTAAACGCGTCGTGCTGCCAGAGGGTGATGAGCCGCGTACGGTTAAAGCGGCCTCTATCTGTGCTGAGCGCGGTATCGCCACCTGCGTCCTGTTAGGCAATCCGGATGAGATTCAGCGTGTCGCTGCGGCTCAGGGTGTCGTACTGGGCAAAGGTGTCGAAATTGTTGACCCGGAACAGGTACGTGAAAACTACGTGCCACGTCTGGTTGAGCTGCGTAAGAGCAAAGGCATGACCGAAGTAGTCGCTCAGGAGCAGCTGGAAGATAACGTGGTTCTCGGCACCATGATGCTGGAGAGCGGTGAAGTGGATGGTCTGGTTTCAGGCGCGGTTCACACCACCGCCAACACCATTCGTCCGCCACTGCAGTTGATCAAAACCGCGCCGAACAGCTCGCTGGTTTCATCCGTGTTCTTTATGCTGCTGCCGGAGCAGGTGCTGGTCTACGGTGACTGCGCCATTAACCCGGATCCCACCGCTGAGCAGCTGGCTGAGATTGCTATCCAGTCAGCGGATTCTGCCAGCGCCTTTGGTATCGATCCGCGTGTGGCGATGATCTCCTACTCTACCGGCACGTCAGGTGCAGGTAGCGATGTTGAGAAAGTGCGTGAAGCAACGCGCATTGCGCAGGAGAAACGTCCTGATCTGGTCATCGATGGTCCGCTGCAGTATGACGCCGCGATCATGGAAGATGTGGCGAAATCGAAAGCGCCAAATTCACAGGTTGCAGGTCGCGCTACCGTGTTTATCTTCCCGGATCTCAACACCGGTAACACCACCTACAAAGCGGTACAGCGTTCAGCCGATCTGATCTCAATCGGACCGATGCTGCAGGGTATGCGTAAGCCGGTCAACGATCTGTCGCGCGGTGCGCTGGTTGACGACATCGTCTATACCATCGCCCTGACGGCTATTCAGTCACAGCAGGCTGAAGGTTAAGCGTCTGGTAACAACGAAAAAGGCATGCCACGAGGCATGCCTTTTTTTTCGCCGGTAACCGGGCAGTCCACGTTAATGCGCGTCGGTCACTGGTATGAATGCGCCCGTTTTCAGGCCCGGTTATCACCGTTGCGGCTCATCCACAGAGAGAGCGCTTTCAGCGAATCGTCGGTAAATTCATCACAGCGTGCGGTGATCTCATCGGGCGTCATCCAGATAATCTCATCGACTTCCGATTCCTGCATGGCGAAAGGGCCATGTGACACACAACTGAACAGACCGCCCCAGACACGGCAATGCTGATCTTCGAAGTAGAATTTGCCATGCTCAGCAAACGGCACGGCGGCAATCCCTAACTCCTCTTCCGCTTCACGTCGCGCAGATTCCAGCATATCTTCACCGCTCTGCACCACGCCGCCCGCGGTTGCGTCCAGTTTGCCCGGCATAAAATCTTTTATCTCGGTGCGACGCTGTACCAGAATCTTACCCATACCGTCATGAACCACGATATAGGTGGCGCGGTGACGCAGGCACTGAGCACGCATCTGCGCGCGTGTCGCCTGAGCAACGACTTCATTCTCTTCGTTTACGATATCGACCCACTCAATGCCGTCACCCGCAGTTTGATCCACCATCCGTAACCCTTTCCTGTTTGGCGTACAGTTGCGTACGCAGTTTGCCACGTCGTTATTTTTATGTGGCGTAAGGTAATCACTTACGCCAGCATGAGCAAGCCCCGGCTGTTACCGATTTTTACCACTTTCTGCTAACCACAGCTGTACCGAGGCGCGTTGCCACTGAAACTCAGCATATTGCTGTAAGCGTGCAGGCAGAGGATCGCCATGCAGTACCAGCCGGTTAAGCATCACCGCCAGATCGGTATCTGCAATTGACCACTCGCCAAACAGGTTCTGCTGTCCGTCTGGCAGCAGACGTTCGACAGCCGTAACGAGTTTATCCACCGCCTGCTGCGCTGACGCGGTCAGCGGCGCAAAGCGTTCACCGGCAAACAGCACCTCTGTCGGACGCTCCTGACGAATCCACAGGAAGTCACTGCGCAGCCAGGCCTGAATCTCTCTCGCGCGCGCGCGCTTTTCGCGGTCGCGAGGATAGAGACGTTCAAACTCGGGTGCCGGAAAACGCTCTTCAAGATATTCGGTTATCGCCGAGGATTCGCTTAACAGAAAGTCATCAATCTGCAGGGTCGGAACCCGGCAGGTCAGCGACAACTCACGGTATGCCGCTGCGTATTGCTGATTCTGCGACAAATCGACGCGTTTCAGGTGGAACGGAATCCCTTTTTCGTTAAGGGCAACGTAGGCCGACATGGCGTAAGGACTGAAAAATGATGAATCTGACCACAGGGTGATGGGCGGATAATTCATCGGTTACCTCAATTGGCTGTCAGGATTGCATCATGTTTACCGATTTTTTTTTGCGAAGGCAACGCTGAGCTGATCCGATCTCTTCCTTCAGAAGAAGAAACCGCGACGCGACTCACTATAGAGTGGCTCCACTCTTCTATGCTGAAAGGTGCAAATAACAAAAACATCAAGGGAGCCGCAACATGCACATTCTTATTACCGGTGGCACGGGACTGATTGGCCGTCACCTGATTCCACGTCTGCAGCAGTTGGGCCATCAGATCAGCGTGGTAACGCGCGACGTGGTCAGCGCGCGTGAAAAACTGGGCGAGAACGTCGCACTCTGGTCAGGACTAGCGCAACAGTCGACACTGGATGACATCGATGCGGTGATTAATCTGGCGGGCGAACCGATCGCTGACAAACGCTGGACGGAGCCACACAAGCAGCAGCTCTGTGAAAGTCGCTGGCAGATAACCGAGCAGATCGCCTCACTGATCAACGCCAGCACCACGCCACCCGCCGTATTGATCTCAGGTTCGGCAACCGGCTTTTATGGCAATACCGGCGATCTGGTGCTGACCGAAGAGGATCAGGGACAGGATGAGTTCACGCATCAGCTCTGCGCCCGCTGGGAACAGCTGGCGCTCACGGCGGAAAGCGAACGCACCCGCGTTTGTCTGCTGCGAACTGGCGTGGTACTGGCGCCCGAGGGCGGCGCACTCAGCAAAATGAAGTTGCCGTTTAAGCTCGGCATCGGCGGGCCAATCGGCAGTGGTAAACAGTACATGCCGTGGATCCATATTGATGACATGCTCAACGCCATTATCTGGCTGCTGGACCATGATGACCTGAGAGGGCCGTTCAACATGGTCGCACCTTACGCGGTGCGTAATGAGCAGTTTGCCGCCACGCTGGGTCGGGTTATGCATCGTCCGGCCTTTATGCGTACGCCTGCCAGCGCCATTAAGCTGATGATGGGCGAATCGTCGGTTCTGGTGCTGGGAGGACAACATGTGCTGCCAAAGCGGCTGGAGGCGTCAGGTTTTGGCTTCCGCTGGTACGATCTGCAGGAGGCATTGCAGGATGTAGTGAAGCATTAACCAGAAGCCCGCGCCCGGCCAGGCGCGGGCTCAGGCTTACTTCAGCGATCCCTTGAGGAACTGCTGTAAACGTGGACTTTTCGGGTTGCCAAACACCTCCGCAGGCGGCCCCTGCTCTTCAATTTTGCCCTGGTGCAGGAAAATCACATGGCTGGAGACGTGACGGGCAAATTCCATCTCATGCGTGACGACCACCATGGTTTTACCCTCCTCCGCCAGCTTCTGCATAATGCGCAGCACTTCGCCCACCAGTTCAGGATCCAGCGCCGACGTCGGCTCATCAAACAGCAACACTTCCGGCTCCATCGCCAGCGCGCGCGCAATCGACACACGCTGCTGCTGACCACCCGAGAGATGCACCGGATACTTCGCCTGCGCCCGCGCATCAATGCCGACTTTATCGAGATAGCGGATGGCGCGCTCACGCGCTTCCGCTTTACTCAGCCCCAGCACCTGAATCGGCGCTTCCATCACGTTTTCCAGCACTGTCATGTGACTCCAGAGATTAAAGTGCTGGAACACCATGGTGAGGCTGGTGCGCAACGCGCGCAGTTGCTCTTTGTCAGCCACTTTAAGCTGACCATCTTTATCCCGGACTAAGGTGATCTGCTGGTTGTTCACCATGATGCTGCCTTCACTCGGTTTTTCGAGGAAGTTGATGCAGCGTAAAAAGGTACTTTTCCCTGAACCGGACGATCCAATGATACTGATCACATCGCCCGCTTTAGCAGTTAACGAGACCCCTTTCAGCACTTCATGTTCACCGTAACGCTTATGCAATTCGGTGACGCTTAATTTATTGTCAGCCATAGTTCTACTCAATGCGATGAAGAGGGTTTCACGTGGGCCAGCCAGCGGCGTTCCGCCAGGCGGAACAGGCTGATCAACACGTAAGAGATAATCAGGTATAACACAGCCGCAATGCCAAAGGCGGTAAACGGCTGATAGGTCGCCGAGTTAATATCCCGCGCGATTTTCAGCAGATCCGGCACCGTGGCGGTGAAAGCCAGCGCCGTGGAGTGCAGCATCAGAATCACTTCGTTACTGTAGGCCGGCAGTGCCGTCCGCAGCGCCGAGGGCAGGATAATGCAGCGATAGAGTTTAAAGGTGGAGAAGCCATACGCCCGCGCCGCCTCAATCTCGCCGTGGGGCACCGAGCGAATGGCACCGGCAAAGATCTCTGTGGTGTAAGCACAGGTATTCAGGGTGAAGGCGAGTAACGTACAGTTCAGGCCACTGCGGAAAAATGCGTTCAGCAGTTCAGTGCCTTTCACAATCTCCAGCGTGTACATGCCGGAGTAGAATACCAGCAGCTGTACATAGAGCGGCGTGCCGCGAAACACGTAGGTAAAGAGCCAGACCGGAAAACTGATAAACCGGTTAGGCGAAACCCGCGCTATCGCCAGCAGGATGGCCAGACAGCCACCAACGGTCACCGAAAGGATCAGCAGCCAAAGGGTGATAGCCACACCGGTAAAACGATAACCGTCGGTCCAGAGCAGCGATTTCCAGTATTCCTGAATAATCTCAATCATAACTCGCCCTCTTCACACCGACCGTATAGCGACGGTTCAGCCACCACAGCACGCCATTCGACAGCGTGGTGAACACCAGATAAATCACACCCGCTACAATAGCGAAGTAGAACGGCTGCCAGGTACTTTTCCCCGCCAGTTGCGTTGCCTTCACGACATCTTCCAGCCCCAGCAGCGAGACCAGCGCGGTGGCTTTCAGAATCACCTGCCAGTTGTTGCCGATGCCCGGCAACGCATAGCGCATCATGGCCGGAAACAGAATGCGGCGGAACACCTGCGCGCTGGTAAAACCAAATGCAGTAGCCGCCTCTATCTGTCCCTGAGGCACAGCCATAAAAGCACCCCGGAAGGTTTCGGTGAAGTAGGCACCATAGATAAAGCCGAGCGTGATGATACCGGCCACCATCGGGTCGATATCAAACTGCGCCATACCCAGCGCATCGGTTACCTGGTTGAGGACAATCTGCAGACCGTAGAAGATCAGCAGCATCAGTACGAGGTCAGGCACGCCACGAATCAGCGTGGTGTAGCCTTCAAAAATCATCGCCAGCGGCCGGCTGCGCGACAGTTTCGCGCCTGCGCCAATCAGGCCCAGCAGCACGGCCAGTACGACAGAGGTGAGTGCCAGCTCCAGCGTCACCAGCGTGCCCCGAAGAATTACATCAGAATAGCCATACAGCATCGAAAGGTCCTGTCGTGGGGTGTAAACGAAACGCTGCCCGCAAGCGAGACGGGCAGTTTAGCTTTACCTCTCCGTTTCAGACGCTTTCCGTCATCACTGGGCCAGGTCCGGTTTCTGCCTCGGGCAGAACCGGCTCAGTCCCGGCAGAACGGAAACAGAAGGTAAAGCGACAGGATGGTTAGTCGCCGTACACATTGAAATCGAAGTATTTCTTCGCAATCTTGTCGTAGGTGCCATCTTTACGCATGTCAGCAAAGGCTTTGTCGATGGCGGCTTTCAGTTCGCTGTCATCTTTACGCAGTCCCATACCGGTGCCGACGCCAAAGATCTTGTCATCTTTGACGGCCGGACCGGCAAACGCGTAGTTTTTACCGACTGGCTGCTTCAGAAAACCTTCGCTGGCCTGCACTTCATCCTGGAAGGCCGCATCAATACGACCGGCATTCAGATCCTGATAAACCAGATCCTGATTAGCATAAGGGGTGACGTTAACCCCTTTAGGCCGCCAGTTTTGATTGGCATAGGTTTCCTGGGTTGTGCCCTGCAGCAGACCGATATTTTTGCCTTTCAGCGACTCAATGGTCGGTTGAATTTTCGATCCTTTCGGTGCGACTAAACGCGCATTAGCAGCGTAAAGCTTATCCGAGAAGGCGATCTCTTCCTGACGTTTTGCTGTGATGGAAAGTGAGGAGATGATGGCATCAATTTTTTTCGCTTTCAGCGACGGGATCAGCGCATCGAAGTCGCTTTCAACGTAGGTGCATTGGGTATGAATACGTTTACAGATTTCGTTAGCGAGGTCGATATCGAAGCCCACTAACTTGCCTTGCGCGTCTTTCGACTCAAACGGTGGGTAAGTTGGATCTGTGCCGATACGGATTGAACCCGGCACTGCCGCGAATACGCTGGCAGCACTGGATAAGCCCAGCATCAGGGAAAGAGCCAGAACACGCTTTTTCATAGATTACCCTCAAGTGAAGTGCTTTTTGTTATGTGGTTTGTGATGTGTTTGCGCAAATTAATTTGCATGTTTCATGCCAGTTCTGCAAGTTTTCCACGCAGTTAGCGTGATGTCAGACAGGCGAAAACGCTGTGTTTGTAGGGGGAATATAGCAGTGAAGTAAAAGAGAAAAAGCGACGTTGTTAACTTTTGGTGCATCAAATGCACGAAGAGTGATCCGAGGCGCGCTTATGCACTAAATAAGTGCGCCAGCGGAACTTTATGCACCCTGCCAGCGCGCGAAGAGATCTTCCGGTAATTCGATATCGAATTGATCAATAACCCGGTTGACGGTCTGGTCAATCAGCTGATCGATGGTTTCAGGCCGATGATAAAAAGCCGGCACTGGTGGCATTATTATGGCGCCCAGCTCGGCGGCGGTGGTCATCATGCGCAGGTGTCCAACGTGCAATGGCGTTTCACGTACGCACAATACCAGCTTACGCTGCTCTTTTAATATGACGTCAGCCGCACGGGTCAGCAGGGAGTCAGTGTAACTGTGGACGATGCCTGAAAGCGTTTTCATTGAGCAGGGTAAAATCGCCATGCCCAGGGTTTTAAACGACCCCGACGAGATATTTGCTGCAATATCGCGCACGTCATGCACCACATCGGCCAGCGCCTGCACGTCACGCAGCGAATAGTCGCTCTCCAGCCCCAGCGTCTGACGCGCCGCCTGGCTCATGACCAGATGCGTTTCTACTTCTTCCACCTGCTGCAACACCTGCAGCATGCGCACGCCATAGATCACCCCGCTTGCGCCGGAGATGCCAATGATGAGTCGTTTCATATTCCAACCTTATGTCAGCCAATGCACCATCATACGCGGCCAGCAGGTTTCTGAAAACAAACAGGGCGGGATTGCTCCCGCCCTGCTTTATGTTGACCACCCGCTGAGCATATCAGCCCTCGTTGTGCAGCTCGAGGTTTTCGACTTCGTTCTGGCGTTGAAGCGCTTTGGCGTCATCGTTGCGCAGCGATTCCAGATACTCCAGATACTGCTGATCGACATCTTTCGTCACGTAGATACCGTTGAACACCGAGCATTCAAACTGGGCGATGTCCGGGTTCTCTTCACGCACCGCTTCAATCAAATCGTCCAGGTCCTGGAAAATCAGCGCATCGGCTTTAATCAGCTGGCGAATCTCTTCCACTTCGCGGCCATGCGCAATCAGTTCCGTGGCGCTCGGCATATCAATGCCGTAGACGTTCGGGAAACGAATTTCCGGTGCAGCAGACGCCAGATAAACGCGTTTAGCGCCGGCTTCACGCGCCATCTCAATGATCTGCTCTGAGGTGGTGCCGCGCACGATAGAGTCATCCACCAGCAGGACATTTTTATCACGGAATTCGGCACGGTTAGCGTTGAGCTTGCGGCGAACCGCGCTGCGACGTAACTGCTGGCCCGGCATGATAAAAGTACGGCCAACGTAACGGTTTTTCACGAAGCCCTGACGATAAGGCTTGTCGAGAATACGGGCAATTTCCAGCGCAATATCGGTAGAGGTTTCCGGAATAGGAATCACCACGTCGATATCCAGATCTTCCCACTCGCGGGCAATTTTCTCGCCCAGCTTGGTGCCCATGCGGACACGGGCGCTGTAGACGGAGATTTTATCCAGGAAAGAGTCCGGACGGGCAAAATAGACATATTCGAACAGGCACGGATTGCTTTTCGGGTTTTCAGCACACTGGCGGGTAGAGAGCTGGCCCGCTTCAGTGACATAGACGGCTTCACCCGGTGCGACGTCACGGATGAACTCAAAGCCCAGCGTATCCAGCGCGACGCTCTCGGAGGCGACCATATATTCGGTGCGACCATCAGCGATAACGCGCTTGCCCAGCACCAGCGGACGGATGCCATTAGGGTCACGGAAAGCAACCATGCCGTGGCCGATAATCATCGAGACAACCGCGTAGGCGCCTCGCACCTGCTGATGTACGGCAGCCACCGCGGCAAAAATGTTGTCGGCTTCCAGCGGATCATTTTGAAAACGATCTAACTCCTGCGCAAAGATATTCAGCAGGATTTCAGAATCTGAGGTGGTATTAACGTGACGGCGGCCCTTTTCAAACAGGTGCTTGCGCAGCACGTGGGCGTTGGTCAGGTTACCGTTATGCGCCAGGGTGATGCCGTATGGGGAGTTTACATAGAATGGCTGCGCTTCAGAGGCACTGGAGCTTCCCGCAGTGGGATAACGCGCGTGGCCAATCCCCATATTGCCCTGCAGACGCTGCATGTGGCGTGCTTCGAAAACGTCGCTGACCAGGCCATTTGCCTTTCGCAGGCGAAAACATTTCAGCGCATCAATCGTACAAATGCCTGCGGCATCCTGCCCGCGGTGCTGGAGCACCGTTAACGCGTCATAGATCGACTGGTTGACCGGCATGAAACCGGTGATACCGACAATACCGCACATGTTGTCATTTCCTCATTTAGCCGCACTCCCGGTCACATCACCGGGGTAAAAAACTCGACGTGCTTTTCAGGTAATCAAAAAACCACCTGATGATATAACTGAACTCGGGAATGAGTTGAGACTGTTGCCAGTCTGGACTTTTAGAAAAGCCAGTGAATGTATCAAGGAAGAACAGCAAAGCGGCTACGATCAGCACACCACGCAACGCCCCGAAACAGACGCCCAACACCCGGTCGGTTCCCGACAGGCCGGTTTTCTCCACCAGCGTGCCGATAACGTAGTTCACAATGGCCCCTACAATCAGGGTAGCCACAAACAGCACACCGATGGCGATACCGTTACGAACCAGTTCGTCGTCAAAACCTGTAAACCAGACTGCAAGGTAGGCGTAGTAATGACTGGCGACAAAAAACGCGCATCCCCAGGTAACAAGAGATAAGGCTTCCCGGACAAACCCACGGACGAGGCTGACCAGAGCCGAAAAACCAACTACCGCAATAATGACGTAATCAATCCAGATCATGAACTCTTCCAGCGCCAGTGCAATTGCACCCCTGCATCCAGTTCGGGGCGCATTCTAACAGAAAAAGAAAACGTTTGCGTAGCGGTTTTCTTTTTCTGCATCCATAAAAAAGGCGATGAAAAAAAACGCAATCGCCTGGGTGATTCTCAGCCGGAAAGGCCGTTGAAAATATTCACTTTTTCAGTCCTACAGCGCGACCTGATCACGCTGTACGCCGGGAAAAAGACGCTGCCTGTTACTGCTATCGGCAGCGCCAATCGCCGGTTTAGCGGGCGCTGTACGGTTTCACAACACCGCTCAACCCTGAGATGCTTTTCAGCTCGCCAACGGCACTCTGCATTTTGGCTTTCGAGGCATCCGGCCCGACGTAAATGCGGGTAATCTGACCCTGAACGGGCGTTGAAGGCACAGTAAAGGCGCGATAGCCCGACAGCCGCAACTGCGCGACAATCTCATTCACTTTGCTGGCGTTTTTCAGCGCACCTAACTGCACCACATAAGCCTGCCCTGCCGGTGCGGTCGTCTCTGCTGCTTTTGGCGCCGCTTCCTGCTTCGGCTGTTCGACCGCTTTAGGCGGTTCTTCCGGCTTCGGCTTCGTCTGCTCCACCGCTTTAGGCTTCTGCTGTTCGACCGGTTTCTGCTTAGGCTGCTCAGTGACTTTAGTTTTCTGCTGCTCTGCCACTTTCGGTTTGGTCACCGTCTGTGCAGGCACAGACTGATGAACCGGCGGCGGCGAAACCACAGTCGGTTCGGTATCATCATCCGGCTCGGCACGCCCCTGCTCTGCCGTGACGCTGCTTTTGCTATTACCATTACTGCTGTTGACCGCATTGCCCGCGCCTTCAGGTGGCTGGGATGGCAGCGACTGGGTAACCGGTGGCACCATTTCACTGTCCTGCTGATCGTCAGGTTTCGGCACCAGCGGAATGGCTGCGAACTCTTCTTTGTAATGCTTTTTCTGACCATCCAGCAGCCCTGGCAGCACAATCACGCCAACGGCGACCAGAATAACGGTGCCGACTAAACGGTTTTGAAACTTACTTGCCACGTCCTTTCTCCGTTTCAATCGATTCCATGACCTGCGCAACGGTGTGGAATGAACCACAGACCAGCACAGTGTCCTGCGGCGCTGCCCGCTGGCGTGCCTGCTGCCAGGCGAGCTCAACCGAGCTAAAGGCTTCGCCCTGCGAGAGGCAATCCAGCAGTTGCTCAGCACTGGCGCCGCGCGGACCGTCAAGCGGTGCGCAGTACCAGGCATCGACCATGGGTGCCAGCGCCGTCAGCGTACCGGCAATATCTTTATCATGCAGCATGCCCACGACGGCATGCACTTTGCCGCGTTTCGGCAGCGTCGCCAGCTGTGACGCCAGATACGACGCTGCATGCGGATTATGGGCGACATCCAGAATCACGCGCGGTGATTCACTAATCGTCTGAAAACGCCCTGGCAGCATCGCCAGCGGCAGGCTGGCGCGAATCTGCGCCTCACTGACCTCAAGCCCTGAGACACGCAGCGCCACCAGTGCCGTCGCCGCGTTAGGTAACGGCACCTGGGGCAGTGGCAGATCGTTCAGCTCCCCCAGCGCATCACGCAGCGACCAGCTTTCGGCCTGGGCTTGCCATGACCAGTCACGGTTGCGCTGTAACAGCTCAGCACCTTTTTCCTGCGCGACCACCGCGATGCTGTGTGGCATATCGGGTTCACCGACGACTGCCGGTTTCCCCGCCCGGAACACACCCGCTTTCTCACGCCCGATACTTTCGCGATCCGGCCCAAGCCAGTCAGTATGATCCAGTGCAATGCTGGTGACTACGGCGACATCGGCATCCACGATGTTGGTGGCATCCAGCCGTCCGCCGAGGCCGACTTCGAGAATCACCACATCCAGCTGCGCCTGGCGGAAAAGATTGAGCGCAGAGAGCGTGCCAAATTCGAAATAGGTCAGGGAGATATCCGCACGTCCGGCTTCAATCTCCGCAAAGCTGGCGCAGTGCTGCGCTTCACTCAGCTCCTCTCCCTGGACCCGAACACGCTCGGTGTAGCGCACCAGATGTGGCGAGCTGTAGACGCCAACGCGGTAGCCCGCGGCAATCAGCAGCGTTTCCAGGGTCCGACATGTCGTGCCTTTGCCATTAGTGCCGGCTACGGTAAAGACAAAGGGAGCGGGTTTCAGCAGGTCGAGACGAAGTGCTACCTGACGAATACGGTCCAGACCCAGTTCGATGGCCTGAGTATGCAGGTGCTCAAGATAATAAAGCCACGTGGCCAAAGGCGACGTGGCTTGAGGAAGGTGAAGATTGTCCATATGTCCCGTTTTGCTTATTTATACCTGGCAGACTGGTGCTGCGGTATACGGTGCATTGGTAAGAGGTGCTTTGGACGCACCTCTCTATCTCCTGTCAGGCCTCGTTGCTTTCCGATTCAGTCGTCGCAGGAGCGGACTGTTCACCGTCATGCAGCGGTGCTGGCAGGTTCATCATTTTTGCCAGCAGGCTTGCCAGTTTGTAACGCATTTCCGGACGACGAATGATCATATCGATCGCGCCCTTCTCAATCAGGAACTCACTGCGCTGGAAGCCTGGCGGCAGTTTTTCGCGCACGGTCTGTTCGATCACGCGTGGACCGGCAAAGCCGATCAGCGCTTTAGGCTCCGCGATATTGAGGTCACCCAGCATCGCAAAACTGGCCGAAACGCCACCCATCGTCGGGTCAGTCAGCACAGAAATATATGGCAGACCGCGCTCGCGCATTTTGGCCAGTGCCGCACTGGTTTTCGCCATCTGCATCAGCGACTGCAGCGCTTCCTGCATACGGGCACCACCACTGGCGGAGAAGCAGATCAGCGGACAGTTATCTTCTAACGCCTGCTCAACCGCACGCACAAAGCGCGCACCAACCACAGAACCCATTGAACCGCCCATAAAGGCAAATTCAAAGGCTGCCGCAACAACCGGCATGCCGTGCAGCTGACCTTTCATGACAACCAGCGCATCTTTCTCGCCGGTGTCTTTCTGGGCCGCTACCAGACGGTCTTTATACTTTTTGGAGTCACGGAACTTGAGCAGATCTTTAGGTTCAAGTTCACTGCCCAGCTCAACCATAGTGCCCTGATCGAGGACACTGCCGAGACGCTCACGGGCATGCATACGCATGTGATGGTCACACTTCGGGCAGACCTCAAGATTACGCTCCAGCTCGGCGCGGTAGAGAACCTGACCACAGCTGTCACACTTGGTCCAGACCCCTTCCGGGATACTGGCTTTGCGCACAGGCGTTCCGGTGCTTTTATTAAGAATGCGTTCAATCCAGCTCATTGATGACCTTTCTGTTTAAAACTGACCTGGTCCAGTCGTCTTGATACTGCTGAAAACCGCTTCAGCAGACGGTAAATGTCGCTCATTAAACCACAACCTGTTCAGACTGTGGATAAAAATCTGGTCTTACCCCTGAGCGAAGCCTTATGGCAGCTTCTGCTGCTTAGCCTGACGGCGATGACGCCAGACTTCAATCACACCCGGCAGAATCGACACCAGGATAATGCCGACAATCAGCAGCTTCAGGTTCTCCTGCACCACCGGCAGATCGCCAAACAGGTAGCCGGCGTAGGAGAACAGCAGCACCCATAGCAGCGCACCCGTCACGTTGAACAGTGCGAAGTGGCGATAGGACATATGGCCCATACCCGCAACAAACGGCGCGAATGTCCGGACGATGGGCACAAAGCGCGCAAGGATAATGGTTTTTCCGCCATGACGGGCATAAAACGCATGGGTTTTATCCAGATGGCTGCGACGGAAAATCTTCGAGTTCGGGTTACTGAACAACCGTTCGCCAAACAGGCGGCCAATGGTGTAGTTCACCGCATCGCCCAGAACCGCCGCTACCACTAACAATGCCACCATAATGTGCACATTGAGATCGTTACCTGGCAGCGCGGCCAGTGCGCCAGCCACAAACAGCAGCGAATCACCCGGCAGGAATGGCGTGACCACCAGTCCGGTTTCGCAGAACAAAATCAGGAACAAAATAGCGTAAATCCAGATACCGTACTGTGCAACCAGTTCAGCAAGATGCACATCGATGTGCAGAATAAAATCGACCAGAAAATGGATAAACTCCATAGCGCGCCCTTTTAAGTCCTGAAAGTAAATTAATCCGCGAGGAACAACGGTCCCATCGACGGTTGTGGTAACGCAAAGTGGGATGGGTAGTCCACCGCCACCAGATACAATCCCTCTGCCCGGGCTGTGGCTGCCGCCAGTGTCCGATCTTTCGCTGCCAGCAGCGTGGCCATCCATGACTCAGGCTTATTGCCGCAGCCTATCTCCATCAGACTGCCCACGATATTGCGCACCATGTGATGGACAAAAGCGTTGGCTTTGATATCCACAATCACGTAAGGGCCCTGACGCGTGACGTTAAGATGAATCACGTTGCGCCACGGGGTACGCGACTGGCACTGCACGGCGCGAAATGAGGTGAAATCATTTTCGCCTAACAAACATTGCCCGGCGCGCTGCATCTTCTCCGCATCCAGAGGATGGTAGAAGTGCGTGACGCCCTGCGACAGCACCGCCGGACGCAGACGCTGATTGTAGATCAGGTAGCGATAGCGTCGGGCCGTAGCGCTGAAGCGGGCATGAAACTCATCCGGCACCGCTTTCACCCAGCGCACCGCAATATCCGGCGGCAGATTAGCGTTAACGCCCAGCGTCCAGGCACCATCAGGTCGTTGCGATGTCGTCTCGAAATGGACCACCTGCCCCGTTCCGTGAACGCCGGCATCGGTGCGGCCCGCGCAAAAAATGCTGACCGGGTGATCCGCGACCTTCGACAGCGCGCGCTCTACCTTCTCCTGCACGCTGCGGACTTCATTCTGACGTTGCCAGCCGTAGTAACGACTGCCGTCATACTCGATGCCGAGCGCCAGTTTTTGTGTCTGACCATCGGACATGGTTACAGATACTCCTGAACCAGTTTCTCGGCAGTTTTCACCGCCATCAGCGCGCCGCCAAAACGAATATTGTCCGCCACTGACCAGAACTGCAGCAACTCCGGAATACCGTAGTCGTTGCGTACCGCGCCGATGCTCAGTTCGCCGTTGCCTGAGGCATCCGTAACCGGCGTTGGCACTTCATCCTCTTCGCTCAGACGAATATCTGACGCCAGCGCCAGCTCGGCACGCGCTTCTTCCGCAGAGAGCGGGCGCAGGTTTTCGATATGCACAATCTGCGCATTACCGTAGAACACCGGTGCCTGTACGCTGCTGACCGCAATCGGTAAGCCTTCGTCCTGCAGGACTTTACGCACCTGATCAATCAGGCGACGTTCACTTTCCACGCTGCCTTCTGCATCGGCCTGTTGGGGCATCAGGTTAAATGCCAGCTGACGACCAAAATGGTGTTCATCGGCTGGAATACCATTCAGCAAGCGGGCACTTTCCCCGGCCAGCGCATCCACCGCCACTTTGCCGTAGCTGGAGACCGAGATCAGGTTCGTCACCTGTAAACGGCTCAGTCCGGCTGCATCCACCAGCGGTTTTATCGCGGTCAGCAGCTGGCTCACCAGATTATCTGCCACGCTGATGATGTTGCGATTACGATAATCAGCCAGCACCTGCGGGTTCACATCCGGCACTACCAGCGGCACATCAGGTTCCAGCGCAAACAGCTCGCTGCTGTCGATCACCAGACAACCGGCGTTTGCCGCTTCATCGGCAAAGCGCGCCGAAGCGTCACGTCCCGCCACGAAAAAGGCCAGCTGCGCCTGTGACCAGTCGAATGTCTCTGCATTGTCGACCCGCACCGAGCGGCCCTCGTAACGCTTGATTTCGCCTGCGCTGTTTTCGCTGGCCAGCAAATATAATTCACCAACCGGGAACTGGCGTTCCGCCAGCAGTTCCAGTACAGCGTTCCCTACTGCGCCTGTCGCGCCAAGTAGCGCAATATTCCAGCCGTCAGACATGTTGGTTTACTCCAGACAATGACATAAAAACAGAAGGCGGTGATATTCACCGCCCAGGGATTCAGATTTATCCCCATCGTCTTTCACGTTGCATCTTTGCTGGCTGCGTTCACTCAACCGAATCACTTACCTGAGTAAGCTCATCGGGACTCGTGCTCTTGCCGCCGCAATGCAACCCGAAATCCATGGGGTATCTCCCCCGGAAACCACCGTCATGCAGCCATGCCAGCAGTACGCATCGTTTCCGTACACTGACTGATTCAGTGCGGAAACTGCGCCGGGGCGACTGACCTGCAGCGCCCGTTATTTCGGGGAGATGATTGCGTTAAAGCCCAGCTGGTTTAGCTTCTCAGCCGTTGTGGCGTCATCACAGTTCACCTGCAGCGACGACCATTCGCGGCGCTCCAGATACTGCTTGCGCAGGCGATCAAATTCGCCCGGTTTGGCCGCCACTTTACGCAGGGGGGCATCATCGCGGCGCACATCATACACCAGATGCGCCAGGCGTTTCAGCGTTGGCTGATCCAGCGGGCCATTCAGGGTGATTTCACTGAATTCCGGCACCGGCAGTAAAGTGCTGAGCGGCACCTGCTGCGGCTGACCAATAAAATCGCACCAGGCTTCAAATACCTGCGTGGTGCCGCGTGCTTTACCTTCCAGCGTGTAGCCCGCAATGTGCGGCGTGGCGATATCAACTTTATCCAGTAACGCCAGTGAGAGATCCGGCTCCGGCTCCCAGACATCCAGTACAACGCTGAGATCCGGCCGCATTTTCAGCACTTCCAGCAGCGCGCTGTTATCCACCACCGGACCGCGACAGGCATTGATCAGAATCGTGTTGGGCTTCAGCGCCATCAGCAGCGCCGCATCCGCCAGATGCCAGCTTTTATAGGGGCCGTCTTTAAACAGCGGGGTGTGGAAAGTCAGAATATCAGCCTGTGCGGTGACGGCTTCCAGCGACAGGAAATCGCCCTCGTCACCCCGATCGGCGCGTGGTGGATCGCACAGCAGGGTTTTGATGCCCCAGGCCTCCAGACGCTTTTGCAGACGCCCGCCAACGTTACCGACACCGACGATGCCGACCGTGCGGTCACGCAGCTCAAAGCCGTCACGCTCCGCCAGCAGCAGCAGCGCAGAGAAAACATATTCCACCACGGCAATGGCGTTACAACCCGGAGCGGCAGAGAACGCAATGCCCGCCTGCTGCAGCCAGTTCTCGTCGATATGATCGGTGCCCGCCGTGGCGGTTCCGACAAACTTTACCGGCTTTCCTGCCAGCAGTGACTCATTCACCTGGGTGACTGAGCGCACCATCAGACCATCGGCATCGGCCAGTTCTGCCACCGGCAGCGGACGTCCCGGCACCGCGACAACATCGCCGGTACGACTGAATAACTCACGGGCGTAGGGCATATTTTCATCGACCAGAATTTTCACTACGGCTTTCCTGTCAGTTGCATAGAGGGGAGTGATTCTGGCACAAAGCGACGCGTTAGCCTAACCGTGCGCGATAGCGATCGGGCGTGATTTCCGCCGGCTGCCTGAAAATGACAATCAGCGCCGGGGCGGAACGGTATTCCAGCGCAAGGGCGAGACGCTGCACACGTCCCCCTGCTCCGGCAGCACGATGGCGCGCAGAAAACGCAGCCGCTGTCGTGACCCGCCCGATGTCATATGACGCGGGGAGTGACTGGTCACTTTCAGGATCACTCTGTCCCATCAATCACTTATTTTTCCGATATTAATGATCTGAATAAATCCGGACACGCGTACAATGCGCCTCATTAATTATACATATAGAGAGTCAGCATGTTTTTCCTCTATCCGCTCTTTGCGGTAATAATCTGGTCAATCAACTCCATTGTCAGCAAGCTCTCAGCCAGTGCGATCGATCCCGCGGCGATCTCTTTCTATCGCTGGCTGCTGGCGCTACTGGTGCTGACGCCCTTTGTGCTGCCGGGCGTGTGGCGGGCGCGTGTGGCTATCAAGCCGCATCTCTGGCGGCTGGCTATGCTTGGACTGCTCGGGATGGTGCTCTATCAGAGCCTCGCGTATTACGCGGCACACAGTGTCAGCGCATTCTTTATGGGCATTATTGGCGCACTCATTCCGCTGCTCACCGTGCTGCTGAGCGTCGTGATCCTCCGCATTGCGCCGACGCTCGGTATCCTGCTCGGCAGTATCATCTCATTCATCGGTCTGGTATGGCTGGTCAGTGAAGGCAATGTGATGCAACTGCTGAATCATGGACTGGGCAAAGGCGAACTGCTGATGCTGGCCGCTTCCGCCGCCTATGCACTCTATGGCGTGTTGACACGGCGCTGGGCGCTGCCGCTGCCTATCTGGCAAAGCCTGTATGTGCAGATTTTATTTGGTGTCGTGCTGCTGTTGCCTGGTTTTCTGCTGGCACCTGAGGTGGCGCTTAACCGGCATAATCTGCCGCTGGTGGCATTTGCCGGTCTGTTTGCGTCGATCATTGCGCCTTTCCTGTGGATCCATGGCGTGCAGCGTCTGGGGGCCAGCACCACCAGCATCTTTATGAATCTGATTCCGGTATTTACCGCGGTGATTGCGGTGATATTCCTGCATGAACAGCTGCACAGTTACCACTGGATTGGCGGCGGTCTGACGCTGGGCGGTGTCATCCTGGCGCAGCGACTGCGTACGCCGTTAATCCGGCGTAAAGCGGTCAGCCTGCCACCGAGGTAAACAAGACGGTTACCCGCAGCCCGCCAAGCTGCGGGCTGCGGTCCAGCTGCATTGTGGCACCATGCCAGGCACAGATATCCTGGACCAGCGCAAGACCAATACCCGCACCGGGCTGCATGCCGACATTATCCAGCCGCTGAAAAGGCTGCAGTGCTTTGGCCTGACTGGCATCCTCAATGCCCGGACCACTATCCTCAATTTCCAGTTTTCCAGGTGTCACGCGCGCCGTCACCACGCCATTGTGCGGGGTGTATTTAATGGCGTTATCCAGCAGGTTGGCGCACAGCTCGCCCAGCAGAACACCATCCCCCACCACCTTATGACACTCTTCACCCTCATAACCGAGGTCAAGCTGTCGGGTTCGCGCCGCCGGATAACGGCTAAAACAGGCTTCACGCACAATGGCGGCCAGATCGACACGTGCCATTGGCTTATCTTCACCATGCCGTGCTTTAATGCGGGCCAGCTGTAGCAGCCGGTCGGTAAGTAAAATGGTCTCATCCAGCGTGTGGCGCATCCCAAGCAGGCTCTCCTGCCACTGCTCAGGACGATCGCTGTTGAGTGCCACGCTGACCTGAGTTTTGAGGATGGTCAGCGGGGTGCGAAGCTGGTGAGCCGCGTCGGCGCTGAAGCGATCCTGACGCGCCAGCAGCCCGCGCAGGCGCTCCAGGTAACGGTTAAACGCGATGATCAGCGGCTGAAGCTCTGACCAGGGTAATGACGGCAATGGCGTTAACTCTCCCCCATCCCGCTGCAGGACAATGCGTGACAGTCGACGTAGCGGTCGCAGCACCCGACGCAGCATCAGACTGGCCAGCAGTAGCGTCATCAGAACCAGCCCGCTCTGACTGATCAGCGCAGTGCGCATCAACCGGCTGGCGAACTCCTGACGAGAATTAATGGTTTCAGCCACCAGGACCAGTGCCATGCCTTCAACACCCGCCTCACTGACCGGTTGCCAGAGTGCCGCAACGCGAATGCGATGCTGGTGATAGCGACCATCATAGAAGTGCACCAGCGCCGGATAAGCGGTCGACATTTTACTGGCTGGCGGAATCGGCGGCATATCGTCGTAACCGGAGAGGGTTTTCCCCTGCGGGGAAATGACCTGATAAAACAGCTGATCATTCATATTACGTTCAAAACTGTCGAGCACCACCCAGGGAACATCGACTTCCAGATGCTGCTGTCGTACCACCAGACGTTCTGCCACGGTTCGGGCCGAAGCCAGCAGCGAGCGGTCATAGGCCTGGTTGGCTGCCGCCAGCCCACTCTGATAGTGGGTATAGACTGACAGGGCCCACAGCAACAGCAGTGGCAGGCCCAGCCACGCCAGCAGCTCGCCGCGCAGAGAGTGAATCAGCCGCACGGCAAGGTTTCCAGGCTGTAGCCGAGTCCGCGCAGCGTCACAATCGCTACATCACTGCCCGCCAGTTTTTTACGCACCCGATGCACATACAGCTCAATGCTCTCCGGACTGGCCTCATCAGCCAGAGTAAAGGTCTGTTCATAGAGATGCTGACGGGAAACGGGCCGGCCATGGCGCTGCATCAGGGTAGTAAGAATACTGGATTCGCGCGGCGTTAATGCCAGCGGCTTTTCAGCCAGCAGAAAATAGCCTTCACCATCCAGCACCAGTTGCCCCAGTGACTGACTTTGCGCGGCCTGGCTTTGACTGCGCCGCAACAGCGCGCGCAATCGCGCTTCCAGTTCATCCAGTTCAAACGGCTTGGTCAGATAATCATCCGCCCCCAGATTCAGGCCGCGCACCCGGTCATCCAGTGCACTGCGCGCCGTTAACAGCAACACCGGCACACCCTGTCCACGCCGCCGTAACCGCGTCAGCACCTCCAGACCATCAATACGCGGCAGGGAAACATCCAGCACGACCAGCGCATAGGCTTCACATTGCAACGCGTGATCGGCGGCAACCCCATCTGCAACCCAGTCAACGGCGAAGCCCTTTTGCGTCAGCGCCTTCTGCAGCCAGCGTGCCAGTTCAACGGTATCTTCTACCAGTAAGAGACGCATATCACATCCTGTCATTAAATCCGGGCAGTGAAAGGTAAATGAAAGGTAACTGTTTTAACAATTCAGTAACGCCAATATTACGGCTGTAATCACACTCTGGAAGAATGAATGGAGCGCACGATGAAAAAAATAATCCATACCGCCCTTACCTCTGCCCTGCTGGCTCTGCTGGTGCCGGCTGCGAATGCCGCTGACGGCCCTGGCCGCACCGAATGTATTGCACCAGCCAAACCGGGCGGCGGATTTGATCTTACCTGCAAGCTGTTGCAGGTCTCGCTGCAGGAAACCAAACAAATTGAAACCCCGATGCGCGTGACCTATATGCCTGGCGGCGTGGGTGCGGTGGCCTATAACGCCATTATTGCCCAGCGTCCGGCTGAAGCGGGCACGGTGGTCGCCTTTTCTGGCGGATCGCTGCTGAACCTGTCACAGGGCAAATTTGGCCGCTATTCGGTTGACGATGTGAAGTGGCTGGCCGCCGTGGGAACGGACTACGGTATGGTCGCCGTCCGCGAAGACGCGCCATGGAAAACCCTGGGCGAACTGATGGCGGCAATGAAAGAAGACCCGACCAAAGTGGTGGTCGGTGCCGGCGCATCAATCGGCAGTCAGGACTGGATGAAAACGGCGTTGCTGGCGCGCGAAGCGGGCATCGATCCCCGCAAAATGCGCTATGTCGCCTTTGAAGGCGGTGGTGAGCCGGTAACGGCGCTGCTCGGCAATCATATTCAGGTGGTTTCCGGCGACATGAGTGAGATGGTGCCACATCTGCAGGGCGGCAAAATGCGGGTACTGGCGGTGATGTCCGATCAACGTCTTCCTGGCCAGCTGGCTGAGGTCCCTACCGCCAAAGAACAGGGTTTTAATATCGTCTGGCCCGTTATTCGTGGCTACTACCTCGGCCCTAAAGTCAGCGATGCTGATTATCAGTGGTGGGAGCAGGCATTTAAAAAGATGGTGGATACCCCGGAGTTTAAAAAACAACGCGATATGCGTGGTCTGTTTGAATTCAACATGTTCGGGCAGGAACTCGATAGCTACGTGAAAACGCAGGTGGCGGATTATCGTGAGAAGGCAAAATCATTTGGTCTGGCCAAATAAGCGGAGCGAATCATGAGCGATCGTATTTTTGCGGGCCTCTGGCTGGCCCTGTGCCTCGGCGGCATGGTAATAGCCTGGCAAATTCAGAGTGAATACAGCTACGAACCGGTGGGACCACGACCGTTCCCAATGGCGATCCTTGGCCTGATGGCAATCTGTGCCGTGCTGATGCTGTTTCGTAAACCGGACACCATTCACTGGCCAGCCCACAGCACACTGAAACGTCTGGTGGCGCTGGCGGCAATGATGATGCTCTATGGCTGGCTGTTTGAAATGCTGGGCTTTGCCATCAGCACAACGCTGCTGACGTTTGGCATCGGCTTGCTGTTTGGTGCGCGCTGGTGGGCAGCCGCACTGTCCGGCGTGGTAATGGGCTCCACACTTTTTTATGCCTTTGACCGTCTGCTGGAAGTGACCCTTCCGGTCGGCAGCTGGCTGAGTTAAGGAGAGTATCATGGATACCTGGTCCTTTTTAATGCAGGGCTTTGCCGTCGCCATGACGCCAGAGAACCTGCTGATTGCCCTGATTGGCTGTTTTATCGGTACCATCGTCGGCCTGCTGCCGGGTCTGGGGCCGATCAACGGCGTGGCGATCCTGATGCCGCTGGCCTTTGCCCTGCACTTACCGGCGGAATCGGCGCTGATCCTGCTGGCAACGGTCTATATCGGCTGTGAATATGGCGGACGCATCTCCTCCATCCTGCTGAACGTGCCCGGTGATGCCGGCGCGATCATGACCGCGCTGGATGGTTATCCGATGGCGCAACAGGGCAAAGCAGGCGTTGCCCTGTCCATCTCAGCTGTCAGTTCATTCATCGGTTCAACCATCGCGATTATCGGCATTATTCTGTTCGCGCCCCTGCTGGCCAGCTGGTCGCTGGCATTTGGCCCGGCGGAATATTTTGCGCTGATGGTGTTCGCTATCGCCTGTCTTGGCAGCATGATGAGTCACAATCCCCTGAAGTCGTTCCTTGCGGCATTAATAGGGCTCAGCATGGCTACGGTGGGCGTGGATGCCAATACCGGCGTGTACCGCTTTACCTTTGACAGCGTTCACCTTTCCGATGGCATTCAGTTTGTGGTGGTGGTGATTGGTCTGTTCTCAGTCAGCGAAATTCTGCTGATGCTAGAGTCCACCAGTACCGGGCAGAAAGCGGTTCGTGCCAGCGGTCGCATGATGTTCAACATGAAAGAAGCCTCTATGGCAACCGGCGCAACGCTGCGCTCCTCGTTTATCGGTTTCTTTGTGGGTGTGTTACCTGGCGCAGGCGCCACCATCGCCAGTGCTATTGCCTACATGACTGAAAAAAAGATCAGCGGCAGCGATCAGTTCGGTAAAGGCGATATTCGTGGTGTGGCAGCACCGGAAGCGGCAAACAATGCTTCTGCCTGTGGATCCTTTATTCCGATGCTGACACTGGGTATTCCCGGCTCAGGGACAACAGCGGTGATGGTCGGCGCATTAACGCTCTACAACATCACACCAGGACCGGCGATGTTTGTTGAGCAGCCAGATATTGTCTGGGGCTTGATTGCTGCCCTGCTGATTGGCAACGTAATGCTGTTGATCATGAATATCCCGATGATCAACGTCTTCGCCCGCATGCTAACCATTCCATTGTGGTTTCTGGTGCCAGCCATTGCCGCTATTTCTGCCGTGGGCGTCTACGCGGTGCACAGCACCACCTTTGACCTGTTGCTGATGGTGGGATTGGGTATCTTTGGTTATATCCTGCGTAAAATGGATTTTCCGATGTCGCCGTTGATTCTGGGATTTGTGCTGGGTGAGATGCTGGAGCAGAACCTCCGTCGCGCCCTGTCGATCAGCAACGGCAACATGGTCATTCTGTGGGAAAGTCTGATCTGTAAAATCCTGCTGGTTCTGGCAATTGCGGTTCTGCTGGTGCCGCCAATCTGGAAACGCTGGCGTCGTCACCAACTGAAGCGCACCGAAGCGTAATTCTCCTGCCGAAACGCGCATGCCCCCGTGGGATTTCCCGGGGGCTTTTGCTATCATGGCCTATTCTTTTTCCGGCGCACCCCACGCTGTTCTGTTTTTCCAAGGAATCCGCCATGCAACCTCTTAGCGGCCCCGGTGTGCCGGTCGATCGTTCATCTGTCAATCCGCAAACCGGCGTAACGCGTCACGGTTCCGTGGCCGGTGAACAGCCTCTTTCGCCTGCGCAGCGCACGACGTTAGAACGCCTGATCGTGCGTATCTCTTCGCTCAGCAATCTTAAAGCGCCTGAACTCTGGGCGGGGCTCCGTCATGAAGTGGGCGTCAAGAGTGAAGCGGAGTTGCAGTCGCGTCATTTTCCGGCAGCGGAGCAGTATCTTAATAACCGCCTAACACAGACGCAAAATGGACATGCCACCCGCCTGCTGATGACCCAGCTCACCGACTTGCTGCCCAAGGGCAATAACCGCCAGGCTGTCAGCGATTTTATCCGTCAGCAATTTGGCCAGACAGTGCTTAGCGCGCTGAGCCAGGATCAGTTGCGCCAGGTGCTGACGATGCTGCAGAACGGGCAGATGACGATTCCCCAGCCGCAGCAGATTCGCGTCAGCGACCGTACGCTGCTGCCTGCTGAGCACCATACGCTGAATCAGCAGGTGGTGCGCCTTGCCGCTGCCACCGGCGAATCTACCGGTAAGCTGTGGACGGCTGCGCTGAAGCTGGTGAACCTGACCAGCGGCGATCCGATCCCGTCACGTCACTTCCCGCTGCTGACCCAATATCTCCAGGTGCGCCAGACGCTGAGTCAGCACAGCGCCCCCACGCTGCACTTGCTGGAAGCCTCCCTGAAACAGCCGCTTGATCAGCAGGAGCGGCAGCAGCTGGAGGATTACAGCCAGCAGCGTTTTCAGGCCACGCCACAGACGGTGCTCACGGTGACGCAGACTCAGGATTTGCTGAATTTTCTGTTCAGCCGTCGCGCAGACCGGGCAGAAAAACTGCACGAACAGCCGCTGGCTGCCAGCGAGATTAAACCGCAGCCGATCTGGTCACCCTTTGTCGCCTCGCTGCCGCCGCCGATTCAGTCACTGGCAGGGCGTCCGCTGTTGGGTTTCTTTATTGCACTGGTCGTCATCACCCTTTTACTCTGGCTGGTACTCTGAGCTAACAGCCACAGGATGCTTTGGTCGCGGTAACGGGCCATTCACCCGCCGCATCACCCCAGGTCAGCGGATGACCATCACGTTTCCAGAAATCCAGCCCGCCAATTAACTCCTTTACCTGAAAGCCCAGCGATGCCAGCTTCAGGGCCGCTTTCGTCGAGCCGTTACAGCCAATGCCGTCACAATAAGTGACATACACTTTGCGGCGATCAAGCCGGGCCGTCGTGCTGGCATCCATCCCGCGATGCGGAAAGTTGATGGCGCCGCAGATGTGCCCGGCGCGATAAGCCTCCGGCGCACGCGCATCAATCACCACGATAGCCTGACGCTGCTGCTCCAGGTCTTCCGCCAGATCCCACGCGTCGGTGTAATACGCGAGTTTTGACTGCAGATAGTCGAGGCTTTGCTGCGGCGTGGCGGCCGGAATGCGTAAAACTGATGACATAGCGATTCTCCTGTTGTGATGAATTCGCAGTTTACGGCAAAGTGGACTGCTTACTGATACCCATTCTTCATCAGGGATAAGACCGATATGCCTTCACCGCTGTTACAACTTTTCCAGCATCAGACCAGTGGCGGCGTGCGTGAACGTCTCTGCGCGACCCTTCGGCTGGCGATTAACCGGCACCATCTGCGTGCGGGTCAGCAGTTACCCTCCAGCAGACAGCTGGCGCTGGATCTGCACCTTTCACGCGTGACGGTGGAAGCGGCCTACGGACAACTGGAGAGTGAAGGCTATCTGCGACGTGAAACCGGTCGCGGTACTTTTGTCGCCATCATCATCCCCGGCACACCCTCATCTTTGCCGACACGGCATCAGCCCGCCCGTTTTTCGGCGCGCGGCCAGCAGGTGCTGGCAACCGGTGGCTGTCAGGATCCCCCTTTTCCTCACGCGTTCGCATCCGGTTCACCGGAGTTACGTGCGTTTCCTCACGACACCTGGCGACGCCTGAGCAGCAGCGTACAACGTTCTCTGGGCAGCACCGCAATGGGATATGGCGATCCCTGTGGCTATCTGCCGTTACGCAGTGCACTTGCTGATTATCTGACACTCTCCCGGGGCGTCGCGTGCCAGCCGGAGCAGGTCATCATTCTGACCAGTTCCCAACAGGCGCTGCAGTTACTGAGCATGATGCTGGTCGATCCTGGTGATGAGGTGTGGATGGAGGAGCCGGGCTATCCCGGTGCCCGCAATGCCTTCCTGGCTGCAGGCGCACAGGTGCGTGGGATTGTTGTTGATGCCGAAGGCGCCCTGCCCACCAGTGGCAGTGCAACGCTCATGTACCTGACGCCCTCGCATCACTATCCCACCAGCGTCACGCTCAGCCTGCCGCGACGTCTGGCATGGCTGGACTGGGCACAGCGCAACCAGAGCTGGCTGATAGAGGACGATTACGACAGCGAGTTTCACTACAACGAACGTCCGATTCCTGCATTGCAGGGCCTGGACCGGCATCAGCGGGTCATTACGCTGGGCACCTTCTCGAAATCGCTGTTTCCTTCCCTGCGTCTGGCCTGGATGGTGGTGCCGCCGGCGCTGGTTACGCCCATAGGCCGGGCACGGAGCGTGCTGGATGGGCACAGCGCCCTGCTGCCGCAGGCTGTCACTGCCGCCTTTCTGCAACAGGGACATTTCGCCAGCCATCTGCGCCTGATGCGTCAGCTCTATCACAGCCGTCGCGATCGGTTGCTTGAGCAGATTGAGCAGCGGCTCTCGCCGTGGATCACGCCAATAGCCAGCGGCGGTGGATTGCAGCTGACGGTGACAGTGCAAAAGGATGAAGCGCGCTTAACCGCGCTGGCAACACAACAGGGATTGTTGCTACCGCGACTGAGTCCGCTTTATGCCGGACACGCATCTCAGCAAGGCTGGATGCTCGGTTTTGCCGCGCTGACGCCTGACGAGATTGTGGCAGGATGCGATAAGTTGCTGCGGCTGCTGCAGCGGGAGGGTTAATACCGAGGGGTAAATGAGGTAACGGAGATGGGCTTTAAAAACAAAAAGGGCCGGCAAGCCGGCCCTTCAGAGTACTGATTACGCCTGATATTTACGCATGGTCAGTGTGGCGTTGGTGCCGCCAAAACCAAAGCTGTTAGACATCACGGTGGTCAGCTCTTTTTCCACTGGCTCAGTCACAATGTTCATGCCGGTTGCTGCCGCGTCCAGCGAGGTGATGTTGATGCTTGGCGCGATAAAACCATGCTCCAGCATCAGCAGCGAGTAGATCGCTTCCTGCACGCCAGCGGCACCCAGTGAGTGGCCGGTCATTGCTTTGGTCGCAGAGATGTATGGCGTGTTATCGCCAAACACTTCACGAATCGCACCCAGCTCTTTCACATCACCTACCGGGGTAGAGGTTCCGTGGCTGTTCAGATAGTCGATGGGTGTATCGACACCGTGCATCGCCATCTTCATGCAGCGTACTGCGCCTTCGCCGGATGGCGCAACCATGTCTGCACCGTCTGACGTCGCACCGTAACCGACGATTTCGGCATAGATGTGCGCACCACGAGCCAGCGCATGCTCCAGCTCTTCAACAACGACCATGCCGCCGCCACCCGCAATAACAAAACCGTCGCGCTCGTTGTCATAGGTACGTGACGCTTTTTCCGGGGTGTCGTTGTAACGGGTAGAGAGCGCGCCCATCGCGTCGAATTCACAGGCCATTTCCCAGCACAGCTCTTCGCCGCCGCCAGCAAAAACGATATCCTGCTTGCCGAGCTGAATCTGCTCAACAGCATTACCGATACAGTGCGCCGAGGTGGCACAGGCGGAGCTGATTGAGTAGTTTACGCCATGAATCTTGAACGGCGTGGCGAGGCAGGCAGAGACGCCAGAAGCCATCGCTTTGGTGACCACGTAAGGGCCAACCGCTTTCAGGCCACGTGGGCTGCGCATCGCATCAGCACCAAATACCTGGAAACGTGGAGAACCGCCGCCTGAGCCTGCAATCAGACCCACACGTGGGTTGCTCTGATACATTTCAGTGGTGAGGCCGGAATCTTTAATCGCTTCTTCCATGGAAAGATAAGCATAGATTGACGCATCACTCATAAAACGCACAACTTTGCGATCGATGAGGCCGGTGGTATCCAGTTTAACGTTACCCCAGACGTGACTACGCATGCCGGAATCTTTCATCTCTTCAGAAAAGGTGATGCCAGAGCGTCCTTCACGCAGAGATGACAGCACCTCCTGCTGGTTATTACCAATACTGGAAACGATCCCTAAGCCAGTAATCACAGCACGTTTCATTCAATCTTCCTCATCCACTTCTTCTTAATTGGCATGCACTCTAGCGTACACTTGTACGCCGAACAAGTCCGATCAGCTATTTCCTTTTGTAAATTTGCGTCATGTCACGTGGGTCGCTAAAATCGCGCCACTGCCTGAAAAATGAGCCTTTACCGTGAAATTAACCCCGGTCGAACATGCGCAGCTAAACTGGAATGAACAGGGTACACCTGTTTCCCGAGCGTTTGGCGACGTCTATTTCTCTAATGACAATGGTCTGGAAGAGACACGCTATGTCTTCCTTGGCGGCAACGGTTTTCCCCAGCGTTTTGCTGAGCATCCACGGGATCTGCTGATCGTGGCGGAAAGCGGTTTTGGCACCGGCCTCAATTTTCTGACGTTGTGGCAGGCGTTCGATGCGTTTCAGCGTGACCAGCCTGATGCCACTTTAAAACGTCTGCATTTCATCAGCTTTGAGAAATTTCCGTTAACCCGTGATGACCTGGCTGCGGCGCAGCAGCACTGGCCTGAACTGGCCCCGTGGGCGGCGGCGCTGCAGGCGCAATGGCCCGCCGCCCTGCCCGGCTGTCAGCGACTGCTGTTTGACGGCGGACGTATCACCCTCGACCTGTGGCTGGGCGATATTAACCAGCTGATGGGAGAGCTGGATGAGAGCCTGAATCATCAGGTGGATGCCTGGTTCCTGGATGGTTTCGCGCCGTCGAAGAACCCGGATATGTGGACGCCAGCACTGTTCAGCATGATGGCAAAACTGGCGCGTCCGCAGGGGACATTCGCGACCTTTACCGCCGCAGGCATTGTCCGGCGCGGTCTGCAGGAGGCCGGCTTTGACGTCATCCGCCGCAAAGGATTTGGTCCCAAGCGCGAAATGCTATGCGGACCTTTACAGGATGCACCTGCGCTGCCTGCCGGGCAGCCCTGGTATCATCGTCAATCAGCGGCGCAACATGATGTTGCGCTCATTGGCGGCGGCGTTGCCAGTGCCACGCTGGCGCTGGCGCTGCTGCGTCGCGGCTGGCGGGTGACGCTTTACTGCGCCGATGAGGCGCCGGCGCTGGGTGCGTCCGGCAATCGTCAGGGAGCACTCTATCCGCTGCTCAATCAGCACGACCCGGCGCTTGCCACCTTTTTCCCGGCAGCATTCAGTTTTGCCCGGCGGCTCTACGATCAGTTAACTGTCGCCTATGAACATCACTGGAGCGGTGTGCTGCAACTGGGCTGGGATGAGAAAAGCCGCAAGAAGATCGATCAGATGCTGGCGATGGGCCTGCCTGAATCCATCGCCCGTGGCGTTAATGTGGATGAGGCAGAGACGCTGGCGAATGTCGACCACGGCTGTGGCGGTATTTTCTACCCGCAGGGCGGCTGGCTTTCACCGGCTGAGCTGACCAGCGCGATGCTGGCGCATGGCGAAACCCAGGGATTACGCATTCACTGGCTGCATCGCGTCAGCGAACTTTCACGCGAGGGCGATCACTGGACGCTGACGTTCAGCGATCGTCCGGCGGTCCGTCATGCCACGGTGGTGCTGGCAAACGGTCATGCGATAGCCGACTTTGCGCAGAGCGCCCCGCTGCCAGCCTATCCGGTGGCCGGTCAGGTAAGCCATGTTCCCTCCACGCCGGGGCTTAATGCACTCCACACCGTGCTCTGTTACGACGGCTATCTGACGCCCGTCAGCCCACAGTTTGGTACTCACTGCATCGGTGCCAGCTATCACCGTGGCGAAACCGCCACAGATTACCGGGAAGAGGATCAGCAGGAGAACCGCAGCCGCCTGTTGCATTGCCTGCCTGACAGCCGCTGGGCAACAAACGTGGATGTCAGTGGCGGTGAAGCAAGAATGGGCGTGCGTTGTGCCACGCGGGACCACCTGCCGATGGTGGGCGGCGTACCGGATTATGATGCGACGCTTAAGCAGTATGCTGATTTACCGACCCAGCTTGCAGCAGGTCATGACATCGCTGACGCACCTGAGTTTACGGGCTTATACCTGTTTGGGGCGCTGGGGTCGCGCGGCCTGTGCAGTGCACCGCTGGCAGCCGAAGTGCTGGCAGCCCAGCTGACCGGCGAGCCACAGCCGCTGGATGCCAGTACGCTGGCAGCCCTCAATCCTAATCGTTACTGGGTAAGGAAATTACTGAAGGGAAAAGCGGTTTAACTGGCGATGATAAGGGCGGCATGCCGCCCTGCACTGTCAGGCGGAGAGCTGACGAGCCTGGACAAACAGGTTGTCCCACATCCCCACCACTAATGCCTGATCGCGCGGCGAGAGTTCACCCGCCGCAATGGCATTTTGCAGGCTGCGGGAGACCTGAATCTGCAGCGCTTCTGGCGTATGTTCGCCCAGTTGCTCCACCTCGGCCACGGCCAGTGTCAGATGCCCGCGCAGATAACCGCTGGCGAACAGCTCATCGTCACTGGCATGCTCGACCATGTCGTCAATCAGGGCCAGAATACGCGCTTCAAATTCTGCGATCATCTTAATTCCTCTATTTATAATGCCTTTCTGCATCACAGATCGTCCGGCCAGGGAAACTGCGACGCTGTTAATGACGGCCTGCCATAAAATTCCGCCAGGGCGGTAATAAAACGCGCGGGACGGTCGGGAATGCCCGACGTCAGATAGCTCATGACCTGAGCATGGACTTTACGCTGAAACGCAATGCGATCCGGCTCACAATCTCCATCGAGATTGTCACAACTCACGTTGAAGGGAAAGCCTGCCGCCGTACAAAACATCCACTCCAGCGCCTGCGGCTTCACTTCCACGGCTTCAAACTGACTCTGGGTCAGCGCGTCGCGGCCATCCGGGCAGTACCAGTAGCCAAAATCGACCAGTTTGCGGCGGGCTTCACCGGCGATGCACCAGTGTGAGATCTCGTGCAGAGCGCTGGCGTAGAAGCCGTGGGCAAAGACCACGCGGTTCCACGGCGACTCTGCATCCGCAGGAAGATAGATCGGTTCATCGTCGCCTTTAATTAGACGGGTCTGAAATTCATCGCTGAAACAGCGATCAAACAGCGTGATCAGCTGTTCATAATGATGAGTCGGGTTCATGACGGTATCACGTAAAAAGTTACGAATGCAGCGTGGCCAGCCAGGCCAGAACGTCGCTGCCGTGGCTGTCCCACAGTAATTTAATGCTCATGACGGCAGAGACAATGACCACCATCGGGCGGATCAGTTTCTGTCCGCGGCTCAGCACCAGCCGCGCGCCCAGACGCGCGCCGCAGAACGCGCCGAGCATCATAACCAGGCCTGTTCCCCACACCACTTTGCCGCCGAACATAAAGAACAGCAGGCTGCCCAGGTTTGAAGTGAAGTTAAGGACCTTGGCGTGCGCGGTCGCTTTGGCCAGGTTGTAGCCGCAGAGCGTGACGAAAGCCAGCGCATAAAAGGAGCCTGCGCCCGGTCCGAAAAATCCGTCGTAGAATCCTACTGCTCCGCCGCCCACCAGCGCATAAGCCAGGCCATGCAGGCGGCGCGCCTGATCCACTTCCCCCAGGCGCGGCATCAGCAGGAACCACAGGCCGATGGCGATTAAAAACAGCGGCAGCATCTGGCGCAGAAAATCCGCCTGCAGGCGCTGAATCAGTATCGCACCCAGCACGGACCCCATCAGCGTCATGGCGATATTCAGCCACTGTTCATTCAGCTTCACTGCACCGCGTCGGACAAAGTAGAGACTGGCGGAAAACGATCCGCCGACTGATTGCAGTTTATTGGTCGCCAGCGCCTGGGCGGGAGAGAGGCCCGCCGCCAGCAACGAAGGTACCGTAAGTAATCCCCCGCCACCCGCGATTGAATCAATAAAACCGGCCAGCATGGCGATTAAAAACAGCAGCCCGACCAGCAGCGGGCTGACCACAAACCAATCCATGGAATCCCTTACAGTAAATGTTTATCCAGCAGGGCCTGACAGGCAGGCGGCAGCGGCGGTGGCTCACGTTTCACCGGTGCACCAGAACCCGGTTGCTTCGGCAGGAACCAGCTCTGCAGTTCTGCGCCACAGCCATCGCCTGGCGGCGGTGCAGGCTGATCTTCACAGCCAATACTGCCTGCCGGGCAGCGCAGCCGCACATGCATATGGGCACGATGAGCAAACCACGGACGCACTTTACGCAGCCAGTCGCGATCGTTACCTGCATCAGCACAAAGCTGCTTTTTAATTGCCGGATTGACGAAGATGCGTGTGACATCATCATCTTTGGCCGCCAGTTTAATCAGGCTGTCGATTTCCGGCTGCCAGTGGCGCGCAATGACATTTTTATCGCCTGGCCCAACCAGATCCAGCGGCTGCGGCTTCAGCAGTTGCTGCGCGCTCCAGCGGCTTTTTGGTAGCTGCAGCCAGATATCTACATCCAGTCCGGTCTGATGACTGGCGTGACCGCTGCTGAAGCGCCCGCCTGCTGCCATGCCCATGTCGCCAATCAGCACGTTACCCAGTTGCAGGTTATGCACCTGGGTGCTGAGCCGCTGAATAAACTGAATCAAATCGGGATGACCGAAATAACGCCGCTGATCCTGCCGCATCACCTGATAGTTGGGTGAATTCAGCGGCAGCGACTGCGCGCCAACAATACAGCCATTGGCAAAGCCGCCAATAGATTGCGGTGCGCCGCTGATTGGATGCTGAATGTTTTGCCACGGCGTCGCCGCCAGGCTTGAGGCGCTGATCAGCAGCGCACTCAGGGTAAGCAAGAGCGCTTTCATGCCATCACCAGCGCGGCACGGAGCTGTTAACATCACCGTTCTGCGCCCGCTGGCGCAGCAGATGATCCATCAGCACGATCGCCATCATCGCTTCCGCGATCGGCACGGCACGGATCCCCACGCAGGGATCGTGACGACCTTTGGTGATCATCTCCACTTCTTCGCCATCGCGGGTAATGGTTTTACCCGGCACGGTGATGCTGGAAGTCGGTTTCATCGCCACATTGGCGCTGATGATCTGACCGCTGCTGATACCGCCCAGAATGCCACCCGCGTGATTGCTCTGGAAACCATCGTGACGGATCTCGTCGCGATGCTGACTGCCGCGCTGGTTTACCACCGCAAAGCCGTCACCGATTTCGACGCCTTTGACGGCATTGATACTCATCAGCGCATGCGCCAGATCGGCGTCCAGTCGGTCGAAGACCGGCTCTCCCAGGCCTGGTGGCACGTTCTCAGCCATGACAGTGACTTTAGCGCCAATGGAGTCGCCCTCTTTTTTCAGGCCGCGCATCAGTTCGTCCAGCGCTTCCAGCTTGCCAGCATCCGGGCAGAAGAACGGGTTCTCTTCTACGATGCTCCAGTCTTTCAGCTCGCAGGCGATATCACCAATCTGTGACAGATAGCCGCGCACCACCACACCGTGTTTCATCTGCAGGTATTTCTTGGCGATGGCACCTGCCGCCACACGCATCGCGGTTTCGCGCGCCGACGAGCGGCCGCCGCCACGGTAGTCGCGCTGACCATATTTCTGCTCGTAGGTGTAATCCGCATGGCCCGGACGGAACAGATCTTTGATCGCGCCGTAATCCTGCGAGCGCTGATCGGTGTTCTCAATCAGCAGACCAATTGAGGTGCCGGTCGTCACGCCTTCAAACACACCGGACAAAATTTTCACCTGATCCGGCTCGCGGCGCTGCGTGGTATAGCGCGATGTGCCAGGACGACGGCGATCGAGATCGTGCTGAATATCGGCTTCGGTCAGCGGGATGCCTGGCGGCACGCCGTCAACAATGCAGCCCAGCGCAAGACCGTGGGACTCGCCGAAGGTGGTTACTCGAAAAAATTGCCCGATGCTGTTTCCGGCCATGCTGTTTCCTTCTCAGGGTTTGGCGGGCGATACTTCGCCCCACTTTTAGTCTTTATAAAAAGAGAAATGGTGTTGTGCGTCGACAATCTGCTGGCGCGTCAGCGTAAAGACGCCGTCACCGCCGTTGTCGAATTCCAGCCAGGTAAAGGGCACATCGGGATACTGCTCGATCATGTGCACCATGCTGTTGCCCACTTCGCAGACCAGAACGCCCTGCTCGCTGAGATAGTCAGGTGCACACGCCAGAATACGGCGCACCAGCTTCAGGCCATCGCTGCCTGCCGCCAGACCCAGCTCAGGTTCGTGACGATATTCGTTTGGCAGATCATCCATGTCTTCCGCATCCACATACGGCGGATTCGTGACGATCAGATCGTATTTTAGCTGTGGCAGTTCGCGGAACAGGTCAGCACGAATTGGCGTCACCTGATGAATCAGTCCATGCTCTTCAATATTCTGCTCGGCGACGGCCAGCGCACCGGTGGAGATATCCACGGCGTCCACTTCCGCTTCCGGGAAGGCATAGGCGCAGGCAATCGCGATGCAGCCGCTGCCGGTACACATATCCAGAATATGACGCGGCGGCGTGCTGACCAGGCCGGCAAAGCGGTTCTCAATCAGTTCGCCAATGGGTGAACGTGGAACCAGCACGCGCTCATCCACAAAGAATTCGTGACCGCAGAACCAGGCTTTATTGGTCAGATAGGCGACCGGAATGCGCTCGTTGACGCGACGGATAACGCGCTCAACGATCAGCAGACGTTCGCTGGCGGTCAGACGCGCGTTGCGCATATCTTCCGGAATATCCAGCGGCAGCCAGAGTGACGGCAGGACCAGTTGAACGGCTTCGTCCCAGGGATTGTCTGTACCATGTCCGTACCAGATTCCGGCAGCGGAAAAGCGGCTGACCGCCCAGCGCAGCATGTCCTGAATGGTGTGCAGTTCGTTCACTGCCTCATCGACGAAAATTTTGTCCACGTAGCCCTCCGCAGGCCTTTTGCTAAATCGGCCAGTAGTGTGCCATGAAGCCGGGGAGAATTCAGCGCAGCGAGGTGAAAAAGCTGACATTTAATGACACTTAACGGTAAGGTAGCGGCTCTGCTGTGTGACAGCCTTTTCTGATATGACTGACCTGCCATGAGTAAAAAAACACCACTAAGCCCGGATGATGAAGCGCTGTTTCGCCAGTTAATGACCGGAACACGTCAGTTAAAACAGGACACCTTTGTCCATAAAGCGCCGGTGAAAACCCGCCAGATTCCGGTGAAACGTCTGCTTTCAGAGCAGGCGGACAACAGTCACTACTTTTCGGATGAGTTTCAGCCGCTGCTTTCTACGGAAGGGGCAACCCGTTACGTTCGCGCCGATGTCAGTCACTTTGAGCTGAAAAAATTGCGTCGCGGCGACTATACGCCAGAGATTTTCCTGGATCTGCACGGATTAACGCAGCAGCAGGCCAAGCAGGAGCTGGGGGCACTCATCGCCGCCTGCCGCCGTGAACATCTGTTCTGCGCCAGCGTCATGACCGGTCATGGGAAGCATATTCTGAAGCAGCAGACGCCGCTGTGGCTGGCCCAGCATCCGTGGGTGATGGCTTTTCATCAGGCGCCGAAGATGTTTGGCGGTGACGCCGCGCTGCTGGTATTGATTGAGATTGAGGAGTGGCAACCGCCTGAGTTGCCATAAAAGGGGCCGACGGGATCGGCCCAGAGACGTCAGATCGCTTTCGCCAGTTTTTTGGGACTGACCTGCCACAGCAATTTACCTGCGCTTGCCGCGGGATCGAACTCCACGCAGGCAATGGCGGAAGTGGCAAACATGGGCGGTGCTTCCTGTGGGCACAGTTCAGAGACTAAATACCCTACCAACGGTAAATGTGAGATCACCAGCGCCGATTTCACGCCTTCATTCGCCAGCGCCTGCAGATAGCACCCTACCATCTCAGGATCGCCACCCGGCGTTAACTCCGGCAGAACGTCCTGGCCTTCCGGCAGGGGAAAGGCTTCACGCACCGTCGCGAGCGTTTGCTGCGCGCGTAAATAGGGACTCACCATTACTCGCTCAATGTCCGGCGTCTGGCTGTTAAGCCAGTTGGCCATTTGACGTGATTCGTTGCAGCCACATAAGGTCAATGGCCTGACTGAATCACTGGCTGCTTCCAGAGCCGCATCGCCGTGACGCATGATAAAAACTTGCATAAAGCACCGCTGTTGTTTGTCGACATCGCCCGACGCGTAGCGCCTGACTCTTCACTCTGCGAATGAACGCTGTGTTTTACCCTAATGGCTTCAGTATAGTCAACCGGTTGTTTATTAAATAAGCACTTCTCAGAATCATGCTGCGCCGCACACTCTGGCGGCGTTTTTCTAAGCCGCTGAATCGGATTGGTTATTCCATTTTCAGCAGAAATGTAAAATTTCGTCTATTTTTTAGCCACCTCAATCAGCGCGTCACAGGGTGTAAAACGTTCCCCATGTTGCTGCGTAAGCCGGGTTAATCTGTTGACCATTTCCGCCGCGCCCAGTTTGTCCATGTAGTGGAACGGACCACCCAAAAATGGCGGAAAGCCGATGCCAAACACGGCACCGATATCGCCATCGCGCGCGCAGCGGATCACCTGCTCGTCAAGACAGCGAGCCGCCTCATTGAGCATCATCATGACACAGCGTTCAGCAATCTGTGCCTCACTCTGCCTGGCTTTCGGTGTGACCTTCAGCAAAGTATAAAGTGAGGCGTCAGGTTTTTTACGCTGCCAGCGCGCCTGGTCATAGCGATAAAAGCCTTTGCTGTTTTTACGTCCCTTGCGGCCATCTTTCAACACCGCATCAAACGCGGCCGGCGCGGCAAAGCGTTCGCCATAGGCCTGATGCAGGATGGGACTGATTTTACTGCCGACGTCGATACCCACCTCATCCAGCAGCTGAATCGGGCCGACCGGAAAACCAAACTTCACCAGCGCCCGATCAATATGGTCGATGGGTTCGCCCTCCAGCAGGCAGCGCATCGCTTCATTTATATAAGGCGTCAGGATGCGGTTAACATAGAAACCCGGCTTGTCCGCCACCACAATCGGGGTTTTGCCCTGGCTGCGTGCCAGTGCCACAATCGTCACCAGCGTTGCGGTTGAGGTGTTCAGATGGGGAATCACCTCCACCAGCGGCATTTTTTCGACCGGACTGAAATAGTGCAGCCCGATGACGTTTTCCGGACGCTGCGCTTTGGCGGCGATCTCTTCGATCGGCAACGAAGAGGTGTTTGAGGCAAACAGCGTGTGCGGCTGGCAGTGTGCTTCCACTTCGCTCACCATCTGCTGCTTCAGCGCTAAATCTTCGAATACGGCTTCGATCACCACATCACGCTGTGAAAAGCCCTGATAATCGGTGCCGCCCGTGATACGAGCCATCTGCTGTTGACGCTGTGCCGGCGTCAGCTGGCGTCGTTTAACCTTTTTACTCAGCAGCTCCCAGCTGGTTTTCAGCGCATGGTTTACCCCTTCCAGGCTGATATCTTTGATGCGCACCGGCAAGCCCGCGTTGATGGCGGTGACGCTGGCAATGCCGCCGCCCATCAGGCCACCGCCGAGAATAGCGACGCTTTTCACCGCGGCAGGCTCCGCGTCTCCGCCCCGCTCTTTCTTCATGGCCGTTGTCGCGAAGAAGATGCCGCGCAGCGCAACGGATTCTGGCGTCATCGCCAGTTCACCAAAGGCACGCGCTTCAGCATCATGTCCTGCCCGGCTGCCCTGTTCCAGCCCGATGCGCACCACCTCAATAATGCGATTTGCCGCCGGATAATTGCCCTGGGTCTTGGCAGCTGTCTGACGGCTCGCCAGGGCAAACAGTGCCTGACGGCCAATCGGGCCATGCAGCAGACGGTCGCGCAGCGGCAGCGTTCGTCCGCTGACCTTGCCCTTTTTCACACGGGCGATGGCGGTCTCCAGCAGAATCGCCTGCGGCACCGCGTCATCAACCACACCCAGCTTACGTGCCTGTTTAGCCCGCAGCGTTTTGCCGGTCAGAATCAGCGGCAGCGCCTGCTGCACGCCGATTAAGCGTGGCAGCCGCTGAGTGCCGCCAGAGCCTGGCAGCAAGCCGAGCTGTACCTCCGGTAATCCGAGCCGGGTTTTATCATCCAGCGAACAGATACGTGCATCGCAGGCCAGCGCCAGCTCCAGTCCGCCGCCGAGGCAGGCACCGTGGATGGCTGCAACCACCGGGAACGGCAGCGCGTCGAGCGCAGCCATCACTTCCTGGCCCTGTTTTGCCAGCGCTTCAGCTTCCTGCGCGCTCTTGCAGCGGTCGATCATGCTGATGTCCGCACCCGCAATGAAGTTATCCGGCTTGCCGGAAATCAGCACCAGGCCAGCCAGCTTTGGATCGCGCCGCGCCTCCGCAATAATCGCGATGATCTGACCGGCAAATTCCGCTTTCAGGGTGTTCATTTTCTCATCAGGGACATCAATCGTGATGATGCCGACGTGATCCAGTCGCATCTTCAGATGAAACGCATTCTGCTCCATTATTCGGCCTCCAGAACCATTGCCGCACCCAGACCACCTGCTGCACAGGCAGTGACCAGTCCTAACCCGCCACCCCGGCGGCGTAATTCGTTCAGCGTCTGGGTAATCATGCGCGCGCCCGTGGCGGCGAAAGGATGACCATAGGCGATTGAACCGCCCAGCACGTTAAAGCGCTCTTCATTCACTTCGCCCAGCGCATGCGGACGATTCAGTACCTCACGGGCAAAGCGCTCATCGCGAAACATCTGCAGGTTGCTCAGCGTCTGGGCGGCAAACGCTTCATGCATATCGATCAGCGTCAGATCGGCCAGGGTCACGCCAGCGCGATCCAGGGCCAGTGGTGAAGCGTACGCCGGACCCAGCAGCATATCCTGCTGCACCCCGATAGCGGAAAAAGCGTAGCTGCGCAGATAACCCAGCGGTCTGATACCCAGCTCGCGGGCGCGGCCCTCGCGCATCAGAATCACCGCGGCCGCGCCGTCGGTGAGTGGCGTACTGTTCGCCGCAGTAACACTACCGTGCTGGCGATCAAATGCCGGACGCAGTCGGGCGTAATCCTCCGCTTTGGCATTCATACGGACGTTATTGTCCTGATCGATAGCGGTTTTCCACGGCGGCACAAAAGCGGCCATCACTTCCTGATTCAGTACCCCGGATTGCCAGGCTCGGGCGGCATGCTGATGGGATCGCAATGCCAGCGCATCCTGTGCTTCACGGGTAATGCCGTGACTCTTCGCCATCTGTTCGGCTGTGTCGCCCATGCGCAGGCCAGTGGAATACTCCGCCACTGCGGGTGGCACCGGCAGCAGATCGCGTGGGCGCAGACGTCGCAGGATCTGCAGTTTCTGCCCGAAGCTGCGGGCTTTATTGAGATCCACCAGCGCACGCGCCAGCGTTTTACTGACACCGATTGGCAGCACTGAAGAGGAGTCAGCCCCACCCGCGATGCCCGCAGAGATGGTGCCCGCCATCAGACTTTCTGCCACATTCGCTACCGCCTGAAAACTGGTGGCGCAGGCACGGCTGACACTGTAAGCGTCGGTATGTACATTCAGCCCGCTGCTTAAAACAATTTCCCGCGCAATGTTCGGCGCTTCCGGCATCTGCACGACCTGCCCAAAGACCAGTTGCTCTATCACTTCAGCGGGAAGTTCACTGCGCGCCATTAATTCGCTGACCACCATACGTCCCAGTTCAATGGCGGGAATGCCATGAAAGCCGGTCGCCTGGCGCAGGAAAGGGGTGCGTAACCCATGGGTTATTGCGATGCGTTCACCATCACGCGTCAGCAGCGGCTGCGCTTTGCTCATTATTCTCACCTGTGGCTGGGACTGTGGCATCATTGCCTGAAGAGGTCTGACCTGATCAGTGTTAACCACAAGCGGGTGAGCCGCCAATATCGGAAAGGAAAAAGTGCGAAGGGAAACACGAAAATGAAAAACGCCGCATGTACGCGGCGCTTAGAGATTTAACGCAAACCGAGCTGAAAAATCAGGGTTTCAGCCTGGCAGCTGAAGGTGAAATCGACATCGAGCTGTACGCCCTGATTTACTTCGCTGAAGCGCGATTCAATCACACAGGGTTTTGATTCAACCTCACGCGCGCGCTGGGTAAGTTGCGCTAATTTCGCTTCCGCATCGGCACGCTGAGCAAACCATTCTGACCAGCTTGCAGTGCAATCGGTGTTATCCATCACTGTGCCCACATCAACACAGCAACAGGCTGCGGTTTCGGTCGCACTGCATTTTTTAATGGCATCAGTCATTTCATTCTCCTGACCAGCATTCTGGCGGTTTGCGCGATTTTATGACCGAAATTTTACCTGCTTGCCCAAAAATGCGCCACGCGTATGGCCCTAAGTGACGAATATCACAATAAAAATTGATCCAGAACAAACTGGAATCGGTATGCTGTGCAGAATTAGGGCTGTTTTGTTAAGCAGATCGAATTTTAAGCGATCAATTCTGAAATATTTGAAAAACAATATTGCAACATGCACACAGGTCGGACCTATACTCTCCGCACTGGTCTGATATGTGCGCTTTACATCAGTCCCTACAATCCGCCGTCCTTTGTTACGCGACGTTATAGCGTTAAATAATAATTCACATGAGGTTGTGGTCATGAACCATAAAAACCTGTTTGCAAAGTCAGCCGTGGCGGCTGCAGTGGCGCTTGTCTCTTCACACGTTTACGCAGCTGGATTTCAGTTAAATGAATTCTCTACGATTGGTTTAGGTCGCGCATATTCAGGCGAAGGGGCAATGGGCGATACGGCGGCGTCAGCCAGCCGTAACCCGGCGACGATGGCATTAATGGATCGTCCTGAATTTTCACTCGGTGCGGTTTATATTGCGCCAGATGTCAACATCAGTGGTCGCAGTCCCAGCGGACGCAGCCTGGATGCCAATAATATTGCCCCGAATCAGTGGATCCCCAATATTCATTACGTTCAGCCTATTAACGATCAGTGGTGGATTGGCGCATCTGCAACGTCAAATTATGGCTTAGCCACAGAGTTTAATAATGGCTACACCGCAGGCGGTTACGGGGGTAAAACCGACCTGATGACCGGCAATTTCAATCTCAGCACCGCCTATCGTCTGAATGATCATTTTAGTGTGGGTGTGGGTTTTGATGCGGTTTACGCCAAAGCCAAAATTGAACGCTATGCAGGTGAATCAGGCGCGAGGCTGGGTATTCCGGCTGATACCCAGGTGGCCCATCTGAAAGGCGATAAGTGGGGCTACGGCTGGAATGCCGGTGTCCTGTATGAAGTGGATGAAAATAACCGCTTCGGCTTTACCTACCGTTCAGAAGTTAAAATTGATTTCGATGGCGATTATAAGAGCAACCTCTCATCACGGCTGAATGCGTTTAATGATCCGACCGTGACCGGTGTTCCTGATGGCACCAACGGCACGACCGTTCCGGGGGCATTAACCCTGAATCTGCCGGAGATGTGGGAAGTGTCGGGCTGGCATAAAGTGGCACCGCAGTGGGCGGTTCACTACAGCCTGGCGTACACCAGCTGGAGTCAGTTCCAGGAGCTGAAAGCGACCGGTTCAAACGGCCAGACGCTGTTCTATAAAGATGAAAGCTTCCACGATGCGTACCGCATTGCGCTGGGCACGACCTATTCCTACGACAAGAACTGGACTTTCCGTACCGGTATTGCGTTTGATGACAGCCCGGTGCCAGCAGATAAGCGTTCTATCTCTATTCCGGACCAGGATCGTTTGTGGCTAAGTGCCGGTACCTCTTATGCCTTTAACGATAATGCCTCTGTTGATTTAGGCATCTCTTATATGCACGGACAGAAAGTGACGGTGAAAGAAGGTCCTTATACCTTTACCTCTGAAGGTAAGGCCTGGCTTTACGGCGCGAACTTTAACTACAAGTTCTGATGAAATAGCACGATCAAAAAGGGCGACTCTGGTGAGTCGCCCTTTTTTGTGGCGGCGGGTCGCTGGCTGGCTCAGGGAGCATGCGCCCTTTGCAAAGACGCAAAACCCGCCATACCTGACTGCTCAGCGTGGGCGATTACGCACCTCATCCCTGAGATGCGCCCGCTGCCGGGCCAACGCTTTGCGTTGTTTAAAAACGCTCCCGGCGTTTTTATCCATGGCCCGCGATGCTTTGTTCCGGGCGTATGCTCCCATCACTTCAGCTGCTGTGCGCTCTGCAGAAAAACACAGCGACACGCAGGCAGGGGATCCTGCATTTACTGCGCGTCGATATCCTTCAGGTCATCCTGAATCGCGGCTGCGTTAGGGTTGTCTTCCGGCTTGAGCTTGCCACCGCGCGCCAGGAAGTCGTGACGCTGGAAGTAAGCGTTACGAATAAAGGCGTAAGGATCGCTCTGCTGTTTCAGGATCGCATCGGAATCCAGCAGCTGCGCACGGGTCTCGATCCCTTCAAGCGTCCATTTACCGATCGACATCGGCCAGGTCAGCCAGCCAAGAATCGGATAGAGGGTATCAACGTAGTCGCCGCCATCCTGACGAACCGTAAAGCTGCCATAGGCAGGCAGTTCAACGTAAGGACCATAGCCAACGCCGTAATGACCCAGCGTAGTACCGAAACGGTGCGGCTCTTCACGCGCCAGTTCCGGGTTCGCTTTACCGGCAACGTCAATGAAACCGCCCAGGCCCAGCACGCTGTTCAGGAAGAAACGGGTAAAGTGAATACCCGCATCGCGCCCGTCACCCACCAGGATGGCGTTGACCATGCTGGCAGGTTCTTCCAGGTTGCCAAGGAAATTGCTCAGGCCGGTACGTGCCGGAACCGGCACATAATCGCGCCAAGCGACAGCGACCGGACGTAACACATACGGATCCAGCACATTGTAGTTAAAGTTAAACATCGTGCGGTTAAAGCCTTCGAATGGATCGCTGCGCCCGGCAGGATCGCTATTCGCGGGCTTTGAACTGGCACAACCCACCAGAAGGACGCTGGCCACAGCCAGGCTGGTCAGGCGATAATTCATTCCAATCTCCCTGTGCGGATGAAAAAGGTCTACCCATCGTTCAGGTCACAGCCCGGAGTCGAATCGGCTTACCCGATGAGCATAGCTGACTTTGTGCCAGAGGCAGCAGGCAATGGCACGCATCATTGTTAACATTATCAATTTTTACGTTCAGGGAAGCTGCTTATTGATCTCTACCGCGATGGACTGATCCCCATCCCAGGGCGTTACGGCGCTCAGCCCCAGCCAGTCACCCGGCTGCGGATTGGCGCTGCCATCGCGTGAAACGCGCACCCTTACTGCGACCTGATGCTGCGCCGAAAGCAGGCGATCTGGCATCATGGCGTTACTGTCATCCAGCGTCAGCGTCAGCGGGAAATGACTCAGCGGTATCCGCTTAACCGCCACCGGCACGGGTGAATCCCCGTCAGAAACCGAAATATACAACACTCCGTCTGGCGGTAACATTTTTTCTGCCTCAGGTGTCAGCGTCACGGTCAGCGCCAGCTGACGACTCTGCTGCCCTGCCTCACTTCTGGCCTTTTCAATGCTGCGGGCGATCATCGCGTGCCGCTTGTCATCGGCAGGCAACAGAGCTAAAAGCGTCTGCCATGCGTCGATAGCCTGATCGTATTGCTGCTGTCCGTAAGCATTAAACGCCAGCAGGCTCAGCGTCCGCAGGTTGTGCGGATCTGCTTTCAGCAATGATTGCAGCAGCAGTGACGCCTGCCGGTTATCCTGCGGGTCAGAAGATCGCGTCAGAACCTCTGCATAATCCTGTTTGAGCGCCAGATCGTTGGGGGCCAGCTGTAAAGCATGCTCAAAGGCCTGACTGGCGATCTCTGTATTATTCAGCACCATGCCGAGCCGCCCCAGCATCGTCCAGTCGGCCAGATTATCCGGTTCTGTTTGCAACGCGGTACGCAATCCGAGCTCTAAACGCGCCAGCTCTTCCATGCTCAGCGGTTTAGCGCCAGGGTCCATCAGACGGGCACGCAGCTCAGGATACGCCTGCTGCACCTGCATCCAGCCAGTGAATTGTGCCAGGCCGCCGGTTTTCAGATAAGTGCCCAGCGAGACCGCAATCAGTACAATCAGGCCTGGCAGCAAAATCCAGCGGCTGCTGGTGTGTGATTGCATTGCCTGTGACGGCGGAATATCCGCCAGTAGTGTCTGCTGTAATTCCCGCTCCATCAGCGGACGTTCAGCGACCACGCCCTGCGCTTCATCCTGCGCCAGCTCATCTATGCGCTGATGGTAGAAGCGCTGATTAAGACGATCGCGATCGCCTGTGCTGGCCTGACGTTGCCGCCAGCCCGCCGCCATAAACAGCGTGCAGGCTGCCAGCAGTAACAGAAAAAGGGTGATCCAAAATGCACTCATTACGGCTTCCTGTCTGACTTCAGTAGCGCATTAAGACGCTGTTGCTCATCTTCATCCAGCTCGCTGCGGGTTTTACGCTGACGGCTGCGCAGGATGATCACCGCGCCGCCCAGTAGCGCAAACAGCGCCGGGCCCGCCCAGAGAATCAGGGTGGAGGGCGTGACCGGTGGCGAATAGCTGACGAAATTGCCGTAACGCGCCACCATATAGTCGATGATCTGCTGGCGACTCTGGCCCTGCTTCATCAGCTCGTAGACCTTTAATCGCATGTCGGCGGCAATCATGGCATTCGAGTCGGCGATGCTGTTGTTCTGACATTTCGGACAACGCAACGACGCAGTCAGGTCACGGTATTGCTCTTCCTGGGCTACCGAGTCAAATTGCAGCGTGTCGATGGTCGCCCAGAGATTGATGCTGAACAGCAGGCCGCAGAGCAGTAACAGCGTTCTCATGATCCCGCCTCCGCGCTGTATTTCATCCACAACGGTTTCACTTCCTGCTCCCAGACACGCACATTCAGATCGCCCGCATGGCGATAACGAATGATTCCTTTGCCGTCGATCAGGAAGGTTTCCGGCGCGCCATAGACACCAAGATCGAGTCCCAGCATACCGTTGCCATCATAAAGACTCAGCGCATAGGGATTGCCCAGCGTGTTCAGCCAGTTAACGGCCTTGCGTCGATCGTCTTTGTAGTTCAGCCCCACCACGCGGATGCCCTGCTCCGCCAGCGTATTCAGATACTGATGCTCTGCGCGGCAGGTCGGACACCAGGTCGCCCAGACATTCAGCAACATCGGCTTGCCATCCGTCAGCACATGCTGATCGTAGATTTTGCCCGGCTGATCCAGTGCTTCCAGCCGGAACAGCGGCACCGGTTTGCCAATCAGCGCAGATTCGAGTCGGGTCGGATCGTCACCCTCGGCATTGCGGGTCAGCTGCCACAGCAGCGCCGCCGCCAGCAGCAGAAACAGCATCAGGGGAATGAACAGGATTTTCTTATTCATGTCCGCGCCTCCGTTTCCGCTTTTTTGCGCGAACGGTAGCGGGGATCGAACAGGCAGAATAGGCCACCCAGCGCCATCAGTGCGCCACCGAACCAGATCCAGCGAACAAAGGGTTTGTAGTAAATGCGCACGGCCCAGCTGTCATCATCCAGCTCTTCGCCCAGCGCCGCATAGAGATCGCGGCTGAAACCGCCATCGATCGCCGCTTCAGTCATCATGGTGCGGGCAGCGGTGTAAAAGCGTTTTTCCGCCTGCAGTGTTGCTTCATGTTTGCCGTTGCGGGTGACATCAATAATACCCATGCCGCCGCTGTAGTTCGGCCCCTGCAGATTCTGCACACCACGGAAGACAAAGTGATAGTGATGAATATCGACACTATCGCCTGCTTTCATCCGCACATCGCGCTCCACGCTGTACTGCGTGCTGAATGCAATGCCAATCACCGTGACCCCTACGCCCAGATGGCCCAGCACCATGCCCCAGTGACTGCGTGACAGATGACGTAATCCGGCAAAGAACGGGTGACGATGGGTGGCGCGTTCGTGCAGCTCCAGCAGTGTCAGTACAATAATCCAGAGCGACATCAGCAGGCCAACCACGGTCATCGCCTCAATGCGATCCTGCAACCACCAGGGAATGATCATGGAACAGGCCAGGGTCACGATCAGCGCCAGTGCCAGCCGTTTTGCCAGCTTTTGCGGTTCATCGCGACGCCAGCGCACCAGCGGTCCGATTCCCATCAGTAGCGCAAACGGCGCCATCAGCCAGCTGAACATGGTGTTGAAGAACGGCTCGCCGACCGAAATGCTGCCCAGCCCCAGTTGCTTATGTACCAGTGGCAACAGCGTGCCGAGCAGGACCACCAGCATCGCGGCAATCAGCAGCACATTATTGCCCAGCAAAAATGATTCGCGCGACCAGGTTTCATTCTGTACCCGGCCACGCACCTGCCCGCCTTTAATGGCGTAAAGCAGCAGCGAACTGCCGATGACAATCACCAGAAACGCGAGGATAAACATCCCGCGCGCCGGATCGGAGGCGAAGGAATGCACCGACACCAGCACCCCGGATCGCACCAGGAACGTCCCCAGCAGGCTCAGCGAAAACGCCGTAATCGCCAGCAGCACAGTCCACGCTTTGAAGGTGCCACGCTTTTCAGTGACCGCCAGCGAGTGCATCAGGGCGGTGCCCGCCAGCCACGGCATAAACGACGCATTTTCAACCGGATCCCAGAACCACCAGCCGCCCCAGCCCAGCTCGTAATAGGCCCACGCCGATCCCAGTACGATGCCAATGGTCAGAAAGACCCAGGCCGCAGTCGTCCACGGGCGTGACCAGCGCGCCCAGGCGGTATCCAGCCGGCCAGCCATCAGTGAGGCGATGGCAAACGCAAACGCCACCGAAAAGCCGACATAGCCCATATAGAGCAGCGGCGGATGGAAGATCAGGCCGATATCCTGCAGCATGGGATTCAGGTCATGGCCGTCTATCGGGAAGTCCGGCAGCGTGCGGCCAAACGGATTAGACGTCAGCAGGATAAACAGCAGGAAGCCAAGATTGATCATCCCCATCACTGCCAGCACGCGTGCCAGCGCATCCTGCGGCATACCACGACTGAATATCGCCACCGCCAGTGTCCAGGTGCTCAGCAGCAACACCCACAACAGCAGCGATCCTTCATGTGCGCCCCAGGTGGCGGCGATGCGATAGTAAACCGGCAGCAGGCTGTTAGAGTTGGTGACGACATAGGCAACGGTAAAGTCGTTGCTGATAAAGGCCCAGACCAGCAGTGCAAACGCCGCAGCGATACAGACAAACAGACCCGAGGCCAGCGGACGCGCCATCGCCATCAGGCGGGCATCCTGGCGCACCGCGCCCCACAGTGGATAGCTGCTCAGCAACAGGGAGAGGCCCAGCGCCAGGCAGAGCAGAAAGGTTCCAATTTCGGGCATCATGATGATTTATTCCCCGCCTGATAGCGCGACTGCGGGCCGGTTTGATCACTCTTCATCGCGTTTTCAATCTCCGGCGGCGTATATTTCTCATCATGTTTTGCCAGAACCTCTTTGGCGATCACCTGGTTGCCCGCCGCCAGCACGCCCTGCGCGACAACGCCCTGCCCTTCACGGAACAGGTCCGGCAGGATCCCTTCAAAACTGACGCTGACCACACCACGCGCATCATAAAGTTTGAACGACACAGCCAGCGTTTTCGGATCGCGCCGGACGCTGCCGGGCATCACCATGCCACCGACGCGCAGCCGCTGTCCCGCTTCGGGCTTCTCGTGCGCCTCCCCTTTGCCGTAGAGGATTTCGCCTGGGGTATAGAAGAGATCGATGTTTGAGCGCAGCGCATACATCACCAGCGCGGTGGCCAGGCCAAGACCGAGCAGGATCGCCAGGGCCGCATAAAGGCGGTTGCGTCGACGGATATTCACAACTTCTCTCCTGCCGCTTCAGCCGCGGCTTTTTTCGATTTTGCTGCCCGGATGCGACGTTCACGTGCGTCACGCTGGCGAATCTCCGCCAGCAAACGGCGGCGCAGTAACAGGGTATGCAGCGTCAGGCCGATCAGTGAAAGCAGCGTGCAGGCCACCGCCAGCCAGACGTAGAAAGCGTAACCGCCCATCGCAAAGAAAGCGTGCCAGGAGGAAAAGGCTGGAGTCATGCCTGCTCCCCCCGCTTCGCCACATCAATCGCCCAGGGACGATGACGTTCGGTTAACAGAATCAGGTTACGCAGTCGCATCAGCGTCAGCGTAATAAAGACCAGCAGATAGCCGAGGATTGCCCAGCGCAGCGGCGTGCGCATGACCGGCGCAATCGCCTGCTGGAGAATGCCCGACGAGCCCTGATGCAGGGTATTCCACCACTGCACTGAGAAGTGAATGATTGGCAGATTGACCACGCCGACCAGAATCAAAATACCCGCTGCCCGGCCTGCGGTGCGGCGGTCATCAAAAGCGTGATACAGCGCAATCACGCCCATATAGAGGAACAGCAGTACCAGCTCTGATGTGAGGCGGGCATCCCAGATCCACCACGTGCCCCACATCGGTTTGCCCCATGCCGAGCCAGTGACCAGCGCAATAAAGGTAAAAACCGCACCCACCGGAGCCATGGCGGCGGAAACCAGATCGGCCATTTTCATCTGCCACACCAGGCCGATAAAGGCGGCGATGGCCATTGAAGCATAAACCCCCATCGACCACATCGCAGCGGGCACATGAATGTACATGATGCGGAAGCTGTCGCCCTGCTGATAGTCAGCGGGTGCGTATCCAAATCCCCAGACCCAGCCCAGCAGCAACGCCGCCAGCCCGGCGATGGCGAACCACGGAACCAGTCGCCCCGAAAACTGATAAAGCCGTTCGGGTCTGGCCAGCTGATGTAACGCTTTCCACATATCAAATGCTCACATTAACGATAAAAGAGTGTTGCCGCGTCTTGTACGCGCGGTTATTGCAAAGTGGCTATTGCAACGTGATGCGTAGCGCCGCCGCCGTAGCAAACGGCGCGAGTGTCGCACTGCCCATCAACATAGCGCCAAGAATCGCCAGATAGCCGCCAATCGGCAACCCCTGACTGGCCGCCTCCATCGCCGCACTGGCGAAGATTAAAACCGGAATAGCCAGCGGTAATACCAGCAGGCTCAGCAGCACGCCGCCGCGCCGTAAACCCACCGTCAGACCCACGCCAATCGCACCGAGAAAACTCAGGGTTGGCGTACCCAGCAACAGCGTCAGGGCCATTGCCCGCCAGCCATTAAAATCCAGTGACAGCAGCAGCGCGGCCAGCGGCGACAGGATAATCAGTGGCACGCCAGTGACCAGCCAGTGCGCCACCACTTTGCCGATAACCGTTACCGGCAGCGGCGTCGGCAGCAACACCAGTTGCTCCAGCGAGCCATCGCTGAAGTCATCACGGAACAGACGCTCCAGCGCCAGCAGCGACGCCAGCAGCGCAGCAACCCAGGCAACGCCCGGTGCAATGCGAGCCAGCTGTTGCGGGTCCGGTCCGATACCTAAAGGAAACAGGGTAATGACGATCAGGAAAAACCAGAGTGGATTGACGACATCCGCGCCGCCACGAAAGGCGATGCGTAATTCACGCTGGATGAGGCGAAACAGCATCACTCTGCCTCCACATCGCCGAGGCGAATTTTACGCACCCGCGCTACCTCTGCAGGCAAATCCTGATGGGTGGTCAGGATCACTGCACCGCCGTTATCGGCATGCCGGGCGAACTGCGTCATTAATTTTTCAATACCCGCTTTGTCGATGGCGGTCAGCGGCTCGTCAAGAATCCATACGCGAGCCTGACTGAGCCACAGACGTGCCAGCGCTACCCGACGCTGCTGCCCTGCCGACAACCGGCTGACGGGCACCTCTTCGTCGCCCGTGAGATCGACACTTTCCAGCGCAGCAAAAATCTGCGCATTACTGCAATCGGGATGGTAAAAGCGCAGATTTTCCAGTGGCGTGAGCACGCCTTTGACGCCGGGCTGATGACCCAGATAGAGCATCGCCTGATGCCAGCTTTCACGCTGACGCAGGATCGACTGCTGCTGCCAGCGTATTTCACCCTCTTCAGGACGGCTCAGCCCGGCCAGCAGGCGCAGCAACGAGGTTTTACCGGCACCATTGGGGCCTTCAATCTGCACAATGTCACCTGCGGATACGCGAAATGAGAGCCGCCGGAACAGCGACCGTTCGTCGTATGCACAAGTGAGTGTAATGATTTCCAGCATTGAAGGGGGAGTCGCACCAGCTAAAAGTGGCCGGGATATTACCACAATGTTGCTGTGGGCCGAAGTGTGAGCCAGCGCTCAGTTTCGCTGGTAAGGGATTATTCGTGCGTTTTCATCAGCAGTCTGAATAAAAATGCAGTTCCGAAAAACGTTGTTACGCTTATTCGCATCGGACGTTACATTTCCGGCAAATAAAAAACGGCTACGCTTATAACGTTACAGCACTATCACCAGGAGAAAATATGAAGCCTTCATCAGGTAATGAGCAGGGTCCTAACGACGTAGAGAGCGAAGAGAAGGACAAGGGCACTGACATCGAAGTTGATGAGGAGGCTTTACCCTCCCGCGCGGCTGCGATTCATGAAGAGATTCGCCAGGATGGGGAAAAGGAGCTGGAGCGCGACGGGATGGCGCTGCTCTGGTCAGCTATCGCGGCAGGCTTGTCCATGGGCGCTTCGCTGATGGCCAAGGGGATATTTAAGGTGCATCTGGATGGCGTACCGGGTGCATTCCTGCTGGAAAATCTGGGTTATACCTTTGGTTTTGTTATTGTCATTATGGCGCGCCAGCAGCTGTTTACCGAAAATACCGTTACCGCCGTATTACCGGTGATGCACAAACCCACCTGGGGTAACACGGGCCTGCTGTTACGGTTATGGGGCATTGTGTTGCTGGGTAACCTGATTGGTACAGCGCTGGGTGCGCTGGCCTTCAATGAGATGCCGATTTTTGACGAGGCCACCCGTCAGGCGTTTACCGACATCAGCATGAAGGTCATGGAAAACACCCCAGGCGAGATGTTTGCCAATGCGGTCATTTCCGGCTGGATTATCGCCACCATGGTCTGGATGTTCCCCTCTGCGGGCGGCGCGAAACTGCTGGTGATTGTGATGATGACCTGGCTGGTTGCGCTGGGCGACCTGGCGCACATTGTCGTGGGCTCAGTAGAAGTGCTCTATCTGGTGTTTAACGGCAGCATTAGCTGGCATGAATTCCTGTGGCCGTTTGCCCTGCCGACGCTGCTCGGCAACATCACTGGCGGCACCCTGATTTTTGCGTTGATCAGCCATGCACAGATTCGCAATGACATGAGTGAAGCCGCTGTGGCCAAAGCAAAAGCTGAGAAGCGGAAGCAGGAAAAACGCCGCCAGCGTGAAGAGAAGGAAAACGCGGAATAAATGGCAAGGGCAGACAAGGCTGATTTACCGGTTTTGTCTGCCTTTCAGGCATGCTGGCTGAACCTATGATATTGAGATCAAACCGTCAGGCTGAAGCAGAGAATCTTTTCAGCGTGAACGATCTGCGCGCGTCATGTTTAACCGCGTCCAGTGCAGAAAATCGGGATTGCTGGCGTAATGAGCAAACGCGCGGCAACCTGGTGAATGTTCAGGACTGTTTCGCTATACTGCACGCCGCTGTCCTCTTAGTTAAATGGATATAGTTTTTAAAAATCTAAGTCATTGATTTTGTTTTTAATAAAATCAAAAAGCCATTTCAAAATGTACTAATTGAAGTACACAAATAAATCAATTATTTTCGTATATTTTGCATTTTTTTATACCCTGATACTACTCGGTTAGAACAATTTGTCAGAAAGATTAAATTTTCTGATGGAAATATTACAGGATGTCTATATGATTCACGATTAAGACTAATCTTAATCAAAGTTTCTTATATGAACCCCACTAACAAAATCGATAATCAGAACATTACAGAAATGGGTGTGCCAATTTTTGCTGCTACTACGGCAGCAGCATCCTACAAGTTTGGAAACGAAGGGTTTGTTGACATCATGTTCATTCGCCCTAAATTTGTAATCGGCGACACTATACATGATACTCGAGGGTTACCACCTGGGGCAGAATCTCGCGCAGCAATTATGGAGTTCCAAACAGTAAGTGCGATTACTCTAACTGCTACGCAAGCCAAGCAAATGATTGAAACTCTTCAAGATCAGCTTGATAAGCTAGAAAAAATGTAAGTATGGAAGTTTCATTTACTGGAGCCTATGGTTTCGCTGGTGTCTCATTTGAGGTGCCTCATGACATCACAAAACCTGAACTAAGCCAGCGTATCGCTGTCTCAGATGCAACCACGTTTAATCCGAATTTCAGGCATTTTGTTGAGATGTCATCGGTCGTGGAATATGATCATCTGAATACGATAGTCCTCTCAATCATAAAAACAGGAATCGAAAGAGCGAGTATCATGAACCTAAGCGGTCCATTAACAGTTGGCTGGGCAATTTCTCTCACTGTTGCTCTTATTCTAGGCGCATCCGGCATAGCAGGTACTACATACTGGGCGCTGCACTCAGACATAAATGAGGTCAGAAACGGCGCCTCAGACGATGTATCTTCATTGAGGGATGACATGCGTGCAGATTTTAACCGCCTAGATTCAAAATTTGACAAAATTAACGATCATTTAGATAAAATTTCCACCTCAATCAATGATGTTAAAATTGAACAAGCTAAAAACTCTTACTAGCAATCCCTCCATGTCAGTAATGTGCTTTTATTCATAACTATTTGTTATATACATTTAAAAAGCAGCTTTTAAGCTGCTTTTTTTACATAAAAAAATAGAGTTTATTTAGACATTGGATCTTTAGCTTCATAAACAGCTATGACTGTAGCCGTTATTTTACCCAGCACGATGATCCCTTCCAGCCCCTCACCATCGATTGTTTCACCGTCCGATGTTATAATTCCTGTGCTGAATAATTTGCCTACCTGCGGGTAGTCGCCGAGTTGAAAAGCGACTGCTTCTCCATTTTTGGCGGTGAGAGTGCGGTCTACCAGCACAAAACCTTCCTGTGTTTCTAACAGCATCATATTGGCTGGGTGAGGCATCAGCATGCCGTTCAGGGTGAGTCTGGGCTCGATGTAGTCAATCGCCGGTGAAGGAAATCCCATATCAGATCCCCCCGTTTGGATTGAACTGCTGGTAGGTCTTCGCTTCACCCTCTTGCGTGGAAACGTCACGAAACGTGGTTGTATTCGTTTTTATCCACTGATTTGCCTCGCGCAGGCTGAAGTGCCAGTTAAGCCGTTCCAGTTCTTTGACGAATTCCTCGGTCGTGACAATTCGCCCGGCACCCGCCTTGGTCCTGATGGCACTTACAAACGCGTCTTTGATCTCGTAGTCTCTCGGCATGATAAAGCCTCCTCTGATAAATACTGTATGGATAAACAGTAATATCGTTCGGTATGATTGATCAAGCCGGACCAGTTCACATATTTGTAAAGGGTTTGAGAGGTAAGGGTTTTTAATCGTGCGGGAGTGGCGGTGAGTAACTAATCTCAAATGACCCACCCCGTAGCCTGCTCAGACAGGAGCGGATGAGTTATTGCCCGGTCGCCGGGCTTTTTTATAGGTGTGTATATATGACTGATGATAAGATCGAACCCAGCTAACTTTAACAACTTTAACTTATGGAATAGGTAGTCATGGCTGAATATAAACGCAGAGGTTTTTTGTTTGGATTGTTAATTATAAGCGCCATGATTATTATTTCCTCATCCATAAAATATATCGATGTCAGTAAAAATGAGGCCATTGAGAATATTGAGGCGTCCTATCACTCATTGCTTATTGCAAAATCTCTGAATGAAGGCTCGATAAGTGAACACCACCTTTTGCCCGTGGTAACTCAAGGGGGTGATGTAAATAAGGGTATACCTTGGGGCGCAGCAGTTCGTGACAAGTCAGGCTCGTACATATATACAAGTTTCCCCTCGCTTGGGTTTTTAATTCCAGCCACATTCATAAAAGCACTTGGGCTAAATTACTCAGTAATGAGCATTTTATTTTTAAATATACTCATTATGACATCATCAGCTTTACTATTTTTCGTCACACTATTAAATGTGTTCAAACCACAAAATCACACCCAAGCCATTTTGATAGCACTAGCATGCTCTCCATTGATTTTATCAAGAGAGTCTCTGGCTTCTACAGGCTTACTATACTGGCCCCAATCACTTAGCCAGTTGTTCATTGCTGCATTTGCTTTTTCAATCTGCAAGATAATTGTAAGTAACAAAAGCTCATGGGTAATGGCATCAGGATTTTCCCTATACTTTCTGTGCATGACAGAGTGGACCGGTTACGTTATTGGCGGTCTGTCCGCAATCTACTTTTTGGTAAGCAAAAAAAGAAGAGACGTAAGTTTAGCTTTTGCCATGCTAGCATCAATCTTCTTAGCTGCTATAACGTTCTCTATTCAACTCTACATGACTCTTGATTTAGGAGAGTTCATTTCGGCTTCGATTACGAGGTTCTCAGTAAGGAGTGGTGGTGATGCGGATTTCAGGGCCTTGTTTGCTGGTTATTATCAGTCCTACGGTTTGTTTTTGATTGTCATCCCTGTGTTTATAGCTTCAAAATTAATGAATAAAGGAATTCGCAATGACTTAGCAAATCTTATGGTTATTTTGTTGGCATTTTCTTTGATTGAGAACATAATCCTTGCACAGCATGCAACGAGTTATACATTTGATAGACTGAAGCTTTCATTTGTCATTTCAATAATGATGTGTCAAACCTTTCTGGTCAGCAAAGGTAAATGGCTCTTTGCTCCAGTAACTTTAACTATTATCTCTTGCATATTATCATTTGCAACATATCGGTCTGATGTTAGTCAATTCAGAAGCTGGAAGGATGTGCAAACAGCCAATATTGCCATAGCGAGTAAAGCGCTGACCGTTGAAGGTTATGATTGTGCATCAATCTACAACAGCACCCGAGTAAGAGCTTACCTTAACTTGATTATGGGACGGTCTGTATGGGAGAGATTGCCAACTGAAAATGAAAAGAACACTAAAGGTGAATGCCCGATTATTGTAATAAACGGGGATATACCATTTAAAGACCTCCAAAGAATAACATCCATTGATGTATATAGAGGCGGTCTACTAGAAAGGAAAATACACTAATTCAAGATGTGAAGGGGCAGAATTTATGCCCCTTCACATACGATACTGTTCAATTGCCAGAAGGTTAGCGTCTACATTATGACTTGGGTTTTTCAGGCCACGTGACCTGATTTGACGTATTAGCATCAATACGATTAAGCAGCACACGATACTTTTTCCATAAAGGCAGGGATGCAGTTTCATCCTCTGTTGCCATCTCCAGATCAACAGCATCTTGGAGGACTGATATCTTTTGGTTTGCTTCATCCATCATCGCAGACTTGAGGTTTAAGTTTCCTGTCAGCGCATACGCGTCCTGAGCTGCCTGCTGTTCTTTAGTAAGCGGAGGCGCTGAGAATGATTTCCCGTTATAAAGATATCCAGCAGTTACAGATGAGTCCTCATCTAGAGCCATCAGCTCAGCTTTATCACCATAGCCTGCTTGCTTGACGTCATACTCTGTCTCACCATCCCATGCGATGATGTTTAGTACCACACCCTCAACGACGATTGCGTAACGGCTACTCATTATGCGTACTCCTCAATAATTACAAGACCATCAGCACCACTACCTGAGCCACGCGGAGTGCCACCTGATGGATACGAAGATCCTGCACTTGCACCGCCAGGATACCCACCGTTATCACCGTTGGAGCCGGTGCGGGCCACCCCCGCAAAACTTGCGAATGCTGCCCCCCCCTGCCCGCCAATACTCGTAATTGCTGATCCTTGTCCGTCCTGTCCTTTCACAAGCAAAGAAGCAGTAGCCTTTGAAGAGGTCGGGGTTCCGCCGATTGCAGCAGTACCAGCACTGCCTCCACCGCCGCCTTTAGCAGTAACTCCAAGCAATGGAATCAAGGTGTCTCCTCCAGCCACTCCGGAAGCCGAGCTATTTGCCGCTACTGCTGTGCCTCCCTTGCCAACAGTAATAGGAATCGATGTCAGCCCCGACAAATCTATCGTTACCTCGACATAAGCCCCGCCTGCACCGCCTGCCGCACCGACCCCTGCGGTTGCTGTTCCAGCGCCTGATCCCCCTGCACCCCACGCCCTCACACGAACCTTTTTTGCTCCAGCTACAGGAATGTAATTACCGGTTATTGGAAATGACTGGATATTGAGAAGGCGTCCGGGACCGACCAGCGCTTTCATAGCAGTAAGGAGTTGTGCGTTATTTGCTTTTGCCAGTGTGATACCGGCAGCTTCAATAACGGCTGCAATCTCCTCCTGGACAGAATCAAAAAAATCAGCGTCCAGCGCGGTCGGGAGCTCACCTGTCTGAGGGTTGCCGCCGGTAAATCCATTTTTGCCCGAGCCGAACTTATCTTTCTGCGCGGTTGATGTATCAATACGATGCATGTTTACTCCGGGTATCTGAAAATGACGTAGGTGTGTGACGGGGCTAGCTTGTTAAGAACACACTCGGCGGTCGTGTCTCCCCACGTTCTGAGGCTGTCGGTGGCGTTGCTGATTGCCGTCATCGGGTTAATCTGGGTGGCGGCGGGCATGTTGACCCGCCAGTAATAGCGCCATTCATCGCTGTAAAGAGAGTCAGTGCAGACTGAAAGACAGGTAAACTGGCTTTTTTTGTACCGGGTGATCGTGACACCTGTGTAACCCAGCGCTTCAAGCTGCTCCAGATAAAAAGCTTCATTGATGCCACCGGCCAGATTCAGCTTTGCATCAAGCCTTTGCCTACGCTGCTGAAGAGTCTGAACACCCGGAGGCGCACAGCTGTCAGGTAATCCGCTGATTTCCTCATATCGGTCTATAAGCTCTGTCACAGAACGCGGATCGGTTTCAAGCATCAGCGCATCACCTCGCCCGTGCAGCTCTGCAAGCGAGGGAGCCAGTCCGGTCAGCAGCAGATCATCTGCATCCCATGCCGGGCCACGCGGCAGTAGTGCGCCCAGCATCTGCCGGTACTGCGCCGCTAAGTCCATAAGATAGTCCCTACCACGCCCAGCTCGCCCTTGCTGATAGTGATGTCAGCATAAGGGCTGACCAGCGTATGGCTGTACTCGCCGGTTGCGATACTGATCGCCTCGCTGATGCGAGATGGCTTCAGCACGCTTTCTGGTCCACCATCGCGCAGCATCATCGAACGCAACTCTGCCTCAACGGCATAGCGAACCGCCGTGGTATCGGGGCTCAGTCGAATCTGGAAGTTAACCGTGTGCGGCGTAGGCGCAAACACATAGATGTCGGCACCAGCCACAGGAGCCAGCGGTTCGATGTAAGCCTGAACAGCCGCAACTGTTGCGGGGTCCGGCACCGGATTAATCAAGTCGCTGTTTGCCACCATCACCCCTACCGTTCCGCGCCCGCTCCAGTGGCGATAAGTCCATGCGCGGGTAATGCCCGCAACCTCTTTAGCCCAAACCTCATAGTCACCGTCAGCGCCACCCTGTGGCGTCCAGTACCAGCGCTCAATAACACGCGACCGCCATAGTTCTAAGTCTTCGACGTCAGCACCACCCTTAATGCTGTCTGCTACGCCAGCCGAGGTAAGGCCGGTGATCGGGCTGACCAGGCGCATAGCAAGACCGTCATCCGTGTTCCCGGTCGCCCCTGCCGTGTCGCAGACAACAGGCACACGAAGCACGCCACCCGCTGACGTGGCAGCTGCTGAAGTGGTGAATGACACCAGATCGTCACGCTGAATGGTCACCCCTGCGGGTATGGTGATGCCGGCTGTGGCGACCGCCCAACGCGCATAACCTGCCGCTGTCGTGGCTGCTTTGCGCGGGCATCGCTTCATATTGGCATGGCGTGTCAGCCACTCCTCATCGGCAAGGTCCGGCAGCAGGTTACGTGCCAGATAGTCGATATAGCCGTAAACAGTATGTACGGCTGCTGCCTGAACGCGCCCGTATACCTCAGCATCAGTGCGTCTCAGCACTGCCAGCGTCGTATCTGCTGCAAGGCGGGTGAGGATATCGCTGCGAACGGCGGTAATTAACTGAGGGAGTGTCGGGCGGGTAAATCCACTGTCAGCCATTAAGTTCACTCCATAAATCGTCAAAGGAATATGCCGTACGGTTGCCGTCTTTCTGGCTGATAACTACTGAAGCGCTGAGCGTGGTAATGCCGGTTCGCTCAGCCTTCACATCCACCCTTACCGCTACACCATCATCCACCAGCCACTGAAGTGCCTGGCTGATATATTCGCGCGCTTTGAGCGGCGTTTTATTGGTGAGTGTCGTGCGGCTGAGAAGATAAAGGCGGGAACCGATGCGATCATTCTGGACCGTCGGGAAGCTGTCGCCCCACCAGCCGTTATCCTGCTCCGGGCTGTCGTCCGGCTCAGCCTTTCGCCAGGAGAACAGGGAAATAATGACGGCACGGGTCAGTGGGTCAGGTGGCCACGTCACGTCACGCTGGACGCCGTTAATGACAATAATCATGACGCCTCCATTTTCTTCGCTGGCGCGTCAGTGGTGCCGCCGCCTGAACCATTTTCTTTGTGGGTGTGTCCGTTGTAAGCAATGCGCATCGCTGACATGGTCAGGCCGGAGGAGTCGCACTTATCTTTAATTTCACCGGTTGCCTCAATGTCCATTTCAAACCGGGCTTTCGGCGCATTGGTGAAGGTAATCGGCTTGCCTGCGCCATTGACGACAATTCCTGCGCGAGTCAGCGTGACCGACTGCCCCTGATCGTCATATACCGCCACTTCGCCAGTCTTCAGTCCTTTGATGCGATAGCGACGGTCAGAAACGACCAGTACTACTCCGTGTGATCTGTCACCGTCAAAGTAGGCGGCAACAGCCTCAGCGCCAGTCAGCGGAGCAGCGGTAAAACCGTAGGGTTCCATGTGCTCAATATCGCTTTTGCCCTCGCCTCCGGCCATTTCAACCTGAAGCATCTGGCACTTTGTCGCCGTGTTAAGTCCGCGAACGACCGCCCGCGCCAGCAGGTTTGACAGTGCGCGTCCCATACCTGACATCGGGTTAGCCATCAGAAATCATCCTCTTCTTTCTTTATCTTCCGTTTGCCGGGCTTCGCTGGTTCAGGGAGATAAGCATCCGGCGGTCCGACGCGTATTTCAGTCACGGTGCCGTTTTCATCCTGCTGGTAAGTAACCTCGGCGATCACCATCTGGCGATTGTTGAAGCCCAGAATCGGGTCGAAGACGATCACCTGCAGATTGGGCAACCAGAGCGAGCCATCGCCCTGCCGCCAGCCCTGTACGTTGTAGGTCACCTCATCGGTCCGCGCAGCACGCTGGCGCATCTCAAATTCAGCGCGTGCGCTGCAGGTTGCCGTGGTGGCGTTGCCGGTCTGGCGGATAATCATCGGGCGGTAACGCTTCAGGCCGCCATCGATGGTCTTTGAGCGGATAGCCGTAGTTGTGGCCTCGCCAAAGTCGTCGTCGTTACCCTTGCGCTGTCCGGACACCTGATAGTCGCTGAACCGGTCACGGATGCTCTTTTCCGTATCACAGGAAAGAATGTTTTCACCCAGCACCAGCGCAGTATGCGCCTGCTGACTGCCGATGCCGCCGATAACCAGGTTGCCCTGCGCGTTGTCATACGCCAGCGCCTGCTGCAGTCCGAGCATCTTGTTCAGCACGTCCATGACCGTTTCGCCCTGGTCGGCCTGAATTCCCTGAAGCGCACCGGAAGCGCCGCCCGCGTCCACCACCGTGATGCTGAATGGCTTTGCCAGCTCAGCGGCCACCTGCGCCAGCGAACGACCGGCATACTGCGACGGCGTGGCTGAGCAGTCGATGAGGTCAGCCGTTTTACTGCGCCCTGATATTCCCACGCTGATGCTGCGTGCGTCATACCGGACAGGTGTTGCCTCAATGTAGCCGGTCAGCACTTTGTCGGTGCCTATCAGGACTTCAACGAGGTCACCGTTTTTGATGCGATTGCTGAGGTTTGCCTGGTCGGTATCACCGGGCCAGCTGCGGGTGATCTCAACGGTGAAGTCGCGGGCGATACGCTCAATACCGGCAGCGATACGGACCGAAGTCCAGCCGCCCCACTCCTGACCGTTCACCCGCAAAATAACTGTGTTGTTCATCGTACAGGCACCCTCAGTGACTGGACAGGCACGAAACCGGGATGGCGGATGCCGTTACGTGCGGTGATGTCACCGGCGCGGGATGCAGAGTCGTACCAGTCGGCAGCCAGCACCAGTGCAGGGGTTACCTGCGAAGGCGTGCGCTCCGTCATGCGTTCGACCTGCTCCAGGCGGGCTGAGATATCGCGGTTAACATCGGTGCGCACGGTGACCAGCGCCTGATAGAGGCCGTCATCAGAGACGCGCTCCATCTCAAGGTCAATCGCCTCATTGAGACTGTCACGCACCTGCGCGAGATCATCCCATGAAATAACGGTGCCATTGTCCAGAGAGGTGGTGACGCCGGATGATGCGGAAACCGTCGCGATTGCTGTTGTATCAGTATCTGCAGCGGCATTACCTGAGTCTGGCCGTATGTTACTGACGGCAGGATGCGATACCACGACCGGCTGCTGCGGGTCCTGCTGGCGTGTGACGTTGCGGTTTGAAGTCTGCGGCAGGCTGGTTACTGCTGCAGCCGCTTCGCTGATGGCCGTGGTGCGTACCGCCTGCGCTACATAATTGCGCTGCGTAGTCTGCGCCTGAGCAGTTTTACTGTCGGTTTTCCACACCCCACGCGGGGCCAGACCAGAATCAACCGTGACACCGGTCAGGCCCTTAATCATCGACATCAGGTCAGAGGCGTTGCCACTCAGCCGCGTCCCGGCGCGCCACATGGTCTGCAGGCGGTTAACAAAACTCATGCCGCTGGATGGCGGACTGAGCAGCACCGACAAATCACCCTGTAGCAGGCGGGATGCCGCGCTTACGCCTGAATCCACATACTGAAAAGCACTGGTGACGGTACTGAACATGTCACTTGCCTCATCCAGAACGCCGTCCTGCAGAAAATCAGGCATGCCATCCATACCAAAGGCACCGAAAGCCGATGAAATTGCGTCATCCAGAAATGAAACCGAAGAAGACAATTTCTGGCCGGTTGCCAGACCTGCTGTCGGGAAGGATAGCTCGCCCGACTCAATGAAGCTGAAACTGACGCGGCACATGCGGCCTTCATTCTGGGAATGACTGATGCGCACAGCATCGTCCACAACTACGGTCATCTCGCCATAGTAAGGATGAACCAGCGTACAGGAACCCGGCTTTTCAATAGCCTCAATCAGCCGATTGCGCTGCTCAAAATAGTCATCACCAATCAGGTAGGCCTGCACACTGAACCGGCGCGTCGCACGCCCTAAATCTTCGGCCCACGGCTTGTCACGGTTCGGGTACTCATGCACCTGTACGCGACGGCCAAAGGTGGCCTCATCTTCATCTACCTTAAACGGGACGCCCCGCAGCGAGGCATCCTGCAGATTGTCCTTCCAGCTCATAGCTTGCTCCAGGCAATAAAAAACCCGCCGGAGCGGGTTAATGTTTATTTCAGGTGTATCTGTATCGAATAGGAGTCGCCAGTTTTGACGAATACAGAATCCGCATTTTCTTCATGAGACTCAAACCGCTGAACACCTTTAAACTTCTCCAGCTTATTCTGGAATATTGTCCTATTGGTTCCGGTTAGGTATTCATACGCTTTACCAGCCAGTGCAACATTAATCTCATTCATCGACTTGTCTTCATTCGCGAAGAAATGAATGCTTATTCTGTCTGGGCATGGTGGATCGTAAAGGGTAATGTAAAGCTGAGGCTCATATTCAGCCTTACTATTATCACCGAACGCCTCTTCATCCGTTTGCTCTTTTCGGAACGAATACTGGTGCCTCAGCATCCCGCCATCTTTAAAACCTGCACCTTCTCAGGCTTTTTCCCAATTGCAACAATGAAGCCTTTTTCGTTAAAAGAAGGGTAGCATTCACTGGCTGCCACCCCGTTAACAAAAAACAAAGCCATTAAAAATGCAAATAGGCGCATGCAGATATTTTCCTTAATTTGGGGTCGAGAACCGATTATAACCCACATCAAGGTCAAGCCAGGGAAGATTCCCACCTACAGGGGTCACGCGCATTCCTTGCGGAGCATCTTCAAAACTTACTTTGAGCTCCCCCTGTCTTGCAGGCTCCTTAAGCAATGGCGGCATAGTAAGATTTTGGTTTGCCATTTGCGGATTGCTTGTTGAGTTCTGCCTCTGAATTTTAAACCAGTCTCCAGCCCCCCATTCATCTGCTATCGAATCCCAGAACGGCTTCGATTCGCCACTCTTGGTCACCATCTCAGAAGGAACGGATGGAATTTTACCTGGCAATTTTAGGTTACCTGCGTCGAGATCTTTCTGGTTGTTATACCAGCCGCCAGCTTTCCACCTCTTTTTAAATGATTCCCAGAAGGATTCAGTGCCATCCTTCTGGGTTGCGGCATCAGAAATTTCTTCAAGCTTCTTGAACATATACAGCGCGACGGCTATTGATACTGTCAGAGCGCTCAGCTTGCCTATTTTGGTAAGCACAGCGAGAAGACCGCTTGCTTTAGTTGTAGCGGTTGTCAGCGAGCCAATAACCTGAACCGTGAATAATCCGGCCATTACTCCACCAATTCCGGTAATAATGCCGTTCATACCGCCCAAGGACTCTGTTAGGCCGTCTATCTTAGTCCAGACCCTTTCAACTATCGGGCCGAACTTATCCCAGTCAGAAATCAATAAACCGATCCCCAGCGCGGCCAGCCTTAGAAAGACACCCATAGGAGAAAGCTTCAAGCCTTGCCCCAGAATCCCAAGCGCAAAATTAATTCCCAGCAGCCCCAGTTTCATTCCAACAAAGCCAGCGGCAATACCAAATGCACCACGGATGACCTTCGGGTTTTTGTCAGCAAACTCAGTAAAGCGCTCAGACATATCACCCAGCCAGCCCACCAGCCTTTTTGCATCCCCAGCAAAAGCCCCGCCGATTGCCGCAAGGCCATTGACGGCTGTACCTGTCAATGACTCCCAGATGTTAGAAAGTGTGTTTAGCTGAGCATTAACACGCTTATTAAGGTCAGCCTGCTTTCCCATTTTCTCCTGAATCTGGTCATAGCCGGTTTTACCTTTATCGATCAGCGCATTTAGTACCTGTAATGTTTCAGCGTCATCACCGAAGATCTGCTTGATGATTGTGGTTTTTTGTTTGGTTGTTAATGACTGAAGCTTGTTCAGTTGCTTGAAAAGATTATCAAGTCCGCCGAACTCTCCTTTTCCATCTGTGAAATCTAAATGAATTCCTTTTCGATTCAACAGTTTGTTAGCTGCCTTCATCTTTTTACCGTCAAAGCCAGCCTGAAATACTTTTCGGAGCGCGTTACCGGAAGCCTCGCCCTCCATTCCCATCTGGTCCATCATCACTGAAATTGGGGCCAGAGCTCGCGCCGCCGTCAGGCCATCTTTACTGACCATCTTCATAATGGAGCTGGTTTTAGAAAAGAATGACAGCATGTTGGTATCATCAACACCCAGATAAAACGCCTTCTGGATGGTGTCGAATAATCCCATCATATCTTCTGAAGCAGTGCCGGTAGCATCCTGCATTTTTGCAGCAAACTCTGCAGCCGCTTCAGGCGTTTTCTTAAGCTGAACCGCCAGATAAGCGGAAGCCTCACCAACACCACTCAGTATGTTCTGAGCCGGAATACCCTGCCTGACAAGCATCTGCATCATGTTCTGAAAGTCTGCAGTGGTGCCAGGCAGCTTGTTGCCGAGGCCGATAGCCAGCTTGTTGATCTTCTCGAAGTCTGAACCTACTGCGCCGCTGGCGTCCATCATGGCAACTTTCAGGCCTGTCGCAGCGTCCTCCTGCTTGGCAAAAGCAACCAGTGAACCTGTTAGCCCGGCAGCAAGACCGCCTGCCATAGCCATGCCGCCCCTGCCAGCTTCCTCAGCGTCTTTACGGAACCGGCGCAGGTTCTTTTGCATGCGGCCAAGTGCAGGTGAAAGCCTGTCAACGCCAGTAATGAGCGCCTTCAGTTCAAATTCAGCCATTGGCTTTTCGCTCCCGTTCTATCCGGTTCGCCTGGTCGATAAGTAATTGCAGGCTTTTTAAGTCCTCGCTCAGGACTTCCAGAGGATTAATGCGCCAGTAACTGGCGCAATCGAAGTACAGATTAAGCAGCTCTTTAGCTGTCAGGCCTGAAGGAAAAAACCTGCAACCATCCAGCCAGCAGCATTCAGGTCTGATGGCGACATGTCATCAACTGAGCTGGGTGGAATGCCCCCCAGCTGGCTGATGTATTTAGCCACAACGTGAGCCAGCAGCTTCACTGACTCATCCTGATTCATCTGGTATGGATACCGTCACCGAACAGAATTTCCTGCTCTTCAACGTACTTCAGGCCGTAACGCAGCTCGGCGTCAATCGTCGACTGCAGCTGCGGCATGTCGTCCAGAATCTGCTTAGCAGCTTTGAACAGGTGCGCAATGGTACGGACCGGCGTGATTTTTTCCGCAAAGGTGATGCCGCTGTATGGCTTTGTGGTGTTCTCAGCTACAGTCGCGGCGTTGTTGGTGAAGCCCGTCTGCTGAACCCAATAAATGGTATTGGATTCAGTGCGGCCCGGCGCAATAAGATCGCGGATAAACAGGCGCTGTTTCGGCTGCTGATCGATGCCAGGCAGACGGTCGGGTGCTACAATCGTACCCGGCACGTTCACGGAAAGCAGCGCCGCCTTAACGGGGATGCTCAGGCGCTTATTTCCCTCGATGCTGGCTGAAAATGCTTTCAGCGCTTCGGAGGAAACTACCTGACCGCCCACGGTTTCGATGACGTTTTTCGCATTCGCCAGTGGCATCTGCGCAACGTGCTGCTCAAGATCGCCCAGTGAAGCCTTCAGAGATTTGTTAGCTTCATTCAGCGCGTTAAACTCTGTAGCGATTTTATCTACTGCTTCTTTAGTCTGAGCAGAAAGCTGACCGGAGTTTTTTGCTTCCTTCAGCGCGTCTTCAGCCTTCTGGCTGAAGGTGCCGGACACCTCTTCCAGCTTTGCAGATACTTTTTTCAGTAATTCATTTACATCTGACATGGTGATTCCTTATTAGCCGAACGCGGCCAGCGCGTTTTTAAGTTGAGCAATATTTTCGGGATTTATTTCGTCGGTAGCGCCCGGCATACCTTCAGGATTGGCAGCAGCGCCTGGCTTGCTGCCGGTTAATGCTTTAAGAAGTTTTCGACGCTCGGAGCGTGGCATATCAGTTTTTGCCAGTGTCGCATCCAGCTTACGCAGTGCGGCGGCAGGGCTGTCGTCACCGTCAGCGATTTCATCTGCCCCCAGTAGGCGATCCGCAAAACCTTTTTCAACCGCATCGCTGCCGCCGATATAGGTTTCAGCATCCATCATCGCGTCGATGGTGGCAGCATCCAGACCGGTGCGTGCGCCATAGATGTCGTTCATCGCCTTGTCGAAAGGCACCATGTCCGCCGCAATCTGCTGCAGGTCGTGACGATTGCCCATCGCATAAACCCAGCAGTTATGGATCATCAGGAAGGCACCGCGGCCAATCTGAACCTCGTCCCCTGCCATCGCGATAATCGACGCTGCAGAGGCTGCAAGCCCCAGTACCTTAACGGTGACTTTCCCTTCGTATTCACGCAGAAGGTTATAAATCGCCAGACCTTCAAACATGTCGCCACCCGGCGAATTGATATTCACGGTTACGTCAGCACCGCCGATTGAGCGGAGTGCCGCCGCGATGCGGCTGGCGGTAACGCCGTCGCCGTACCAGTCAGCGCCAATGACGTCGAATACGGAAATGCTGTTTTCATCACTCTTTGCGGCTTTGATACCGCCGTTCCAGCGCTCCATTGCAGAGGACGGCAGGTCGCGATTTTCGCGCGCAAAAGGCCGCCCCTCCGGCGCTGCCGGAAGACTTTTTACTGTCATTGGGGTTGCTCCTAAGCCGCCTGTTTAAGCGGTGATTGTTCGAAAGGAATATCCGGAAAAACGGCGTTATGAACTTCGCGCAACAGCGTGGCCCTTGTGGCGGTGCTGTTTTTGCGTAAGTCTTCAAGCGGTGTCAGGTTCAGCTGTACGGTGTAGATATCACCACCTTCAATCGGCGGCAGATTCTCCAGGCGGCGCACATCATTACGCGACATCCAGCCGTTCTGCAGCGCAGTGGTGTAATAAGCAGAGCGTCCTGCGCTGTCGGCACGAAGCAGGCCTTCAACGGAGAACTCAGCAAACAGGTCTTCATCACCGTTCAGCAGGCAGCGTGAAATCTCCTGCTCAATGTTTACCAGCATCGGACGCAGCGTATTGGTCAGGAACAGCAGGTTCATGCCCTCTACACTCGACGCCCAGCTGCTCTGCTTATCAACATGACCCACCATAAACGGCGGCACGCGGAACCACCGGCAGATTTCCTCAATACTGAATGATCGTGACTCCAGCATCTGAGCATCTTCGGGGTTAAGAGTAATGCCCTGGTAAGACATGTCGCCCTCAAGGACCATCACCTTGCCCGCGTTTTTTGAACCAACGAACCGGTTGAGGTTTTCGCGGTTTTTCTGGCGCTGCTCTTTGGTCAGCAGATTCTTTGAAAGAAAGAATCCTGACGTCTGAATACCGTTTTCAAAAATTTTTGCGGCTGACTCTTCAACCGCCATAGCTGCGCCAAACACGTCGCGCCCTGTGCGCATCGGCATCATTCCGCAGACGCCATCCAGACCAAACCCCCGGATGTGCATCATGTTTTTAACCGGAATGATGCGCGGCACGCCTTTCTCTGTGTAGGTGTACTGCAGTTCGCCACTGTCGAGCCGCTCCACCTTCATGCTCTGGGGAAGCAGCGGCACCAGAGAAACCAGCTTGGTGCCGATCATCTTTTTCTCAACGTAGGCATTACCCCGCAGACAGATACTGGCAACGACCATCAGCATGAAGCGCGACGGCGTCATTTCGCTGTTCGGTCGGCGGCATAGCAGTTGATAGGCCGGATGATTAAGCGCCAGCTTGCGCGAGCCGTCAGCGGCACGTTCGTAAACCTTCATCGGCAGGGTTGAAACTGACTCGCTCAGCAGGCGCACACACGCCCAGACAGAGGCCAGTGCCAGCGCTTTCTCTGCTGTCACGACCTTTCCGCTGCTGCTTGTGCCGTACCACTCCTGCCAGAACGCAGCGTCATTAAGCCCAATCGACTCACCGAGCCAGTTCACAATCGCGCTCTTGATGCGACCCGGCTGTTTTTTTTCCTTCATCAGATACCTACCATGATCGGGTCATCAAAAAAGTCATCAGGATCGCCGCTGTCTACCAGCACTGCATCCTCTGCTGCACCGATTGCCATAGCCGAAGCCACCACGCCATCAATGCGGCCGGTGCTTTTCTTTTTGGCAAATATGCGGTTGTCCTTCTGATCAGCCTCAAGCACTGCACAGGCGGCATTCCAGCGCAGACAGGGATTGGGCCGGATAGCCAGCACCCGGTTATTAAGATGCTCCTCAAACAGCTCGATAGAGCGCGGCATCCAGAGTCCGGACTCCTGCGCCTTGTAAAAGCCCTGGCCGTGCGGAACAAGATCAACGCTCACAGACTCGCTTTCCAGCTCGGGCTCCAGATACTTGATACGATACTGGTCAAACGCGATGCACTTAATATCGTATCTGGCCGCCAGCTCACCGATGCGAACCGCGACAAAGCCGTAGTTCACCGCCTTACCCGGCGGCGCGTGAATGAAGCCATTACGCAGCCAGGCATCATAGGGGACGTGGTCAGTCTTGGCTCGCTCAAGCAGGGAATCTTTTGGCGTCCAGAACTCAACTAAAAGCTTCTTGGTTTTAGGGAAGTAAAGCGCAAGCGCCGTCAGGTCACGTGAGCCTGAAAGGTCCAGACCGCCATAACACTCTTCACCCGCTAAATCCTCGGGGTCAAAGTCCTGTTCGCAGTTCATCCAGGTGTCGCTGTCAATCCACGGATCGGACGCTTCCACCCACTGGCAGAAGTTCAGACGGCGAACGATGCTCTCTTTTGACGGCATGCCCCGCGCCTGCGTTACCTGCTCCCGCAGATATTTATCAGTGAAGGTCTGGCCCAGAGACGGGTTAGCCTTGCCCCAGCAGGATTCATCCTTAAACGGGTCGTCGCCCTCATCCAGCGAACAGATGAAGCTGAAAAAGCTGTCATCGACCAAATCACCGGCTGCCACCTTGCGACCGTATTCGTGATATTCGAAACAGACACTGGTTTTATCGTGGCCGCTGTTGGTGATTAGGAACATCAGCGCCTGACGGCGGCCCTTTGTACCGGCGCGCATCATCTCAACAACGGCGTTTGTTTTGTGCTCATGCACTTCGTCAATCAGTGCGCCATGCGGGCGCGGGCCTGACTGACCATCATCAGAGCTGATCGGCTTAAAGAAAGAGCCCGTCTGCAGGAACGCAAGGTTCCACACATTAAGCCCGGTGCCGGATTTGGTGATGCGCTGTACCAGCGCGGGCGACTGATCGACCATCGTTACCGCATCGCGGAACAGGATCATTGCCTGGTCTTTTTTCGTGGCCGCCGCGTAGACTTCGGCGCGGGGCTCTTTGTCCGCCATCAGCAGGTAAAGTCCAACGCCGCCCGCCAGTGGCGATTTACCCGAGCCCTTACCGGACTCGATATAGCTCATGCGAAAGCGTCGCGTGCCGTCTTCAGCTTTCCATCCGAACAGTGAGCCAACGATGAAACACTGCCACGGCAGCAGGATGAAGGGTTTACCCTCATGCTCACCGCCGTTGAGCTTCAGAACCTGAGCGAAGAAGTTAACGACGCGGGTTACAGCTTCGACATCCCAGAACAGTCCACGCTTCGGACCCTCTTCCAAATCGCGAAGGTGCCGGTCGCATGCAGCGCGGATGTCTGGCCCGGCAATAACCGCGCCGCTGGTAACGTCCATTGCATACTGCGTTGCCGGATCAACCGAAGAACTGGTTGAGCGGGTCTTCTTCTTTTTCTCCACCATTTACGTTCACCTTTGACCGGGCAGCCGGTGTCAGGCCGAACTCTACCAGGTAGCTTTTAAATCGCCGGTCTGCATCAGCCAGCATTGAAACAGCCGGGTTGGCCTTAATAAGAAACCCGCCTTCGGTCTGGACCGTATAGGTTCTGCCCTCATCAGCAATGGTGATCCTCAGCTGAAGAATGTCGGCGTAAATATCGCAGAGCCTTTCCAGCGCCAGCACATCGGCAACGGTCAGCACGCCCATCCCATCAAGCAGAACGGTCAGCTTTCCCCACGCAACCTTTCCCCAATCAGTTAGGTGTGACGGCGGGCTGGGGATTTCTCTCGCGGGTGCAGGCTCTTTGTCGTTGAGCTTTCGCTTTCCCGGATTGCCGGTAACGACCTTAAGGTGGGTCGGTTTTGGTCGTCTTCCGGCCATAAAAACCTCCCAGAAAAAAACTTTTCATTTCGCGGTTGTGCGTAAAAAGGGGGGCGGGCGGTCAGGAGGTCGCTGCCCCCTGAACTCTTAACCCACCCTCTCCCAAGGTGATTGATAATCTTTCTCACTTGACCTGATAAACCACCCGACCTTATGATAAATGAAATTCATTCTCACTTGATTTCAGAGTGGTCGCTAATCACTGGATTTAGGTAGTCAGTTGCTTTCTCGGATTGCGGGCAATAAAAAAGGCCGCCGAATGGCGACCTTGAATTTGCAGCGGTGAAGCGGTTCTCCTCATACTTCAGGCGGGTAATTAATCCGCCATTCATAATCAGTGCCCACAACTAGATAGCACCAAACCCGCGCTGCCCGGGTCCTCACTATCGATTATATTTCACCCTGATTTTTTTTGCCAGGAATTAACTTTTTCCTGAATTAGAGCTTTTGCGGGAGTTGTTCGCTTTATCCCCTGCGCCAGTGAGACTGCGGGTCCAGTGGCAGCCCTTTCTCATCGCACCCAATCACGTGTCCGCGTTTCTCTTCGCGCTGCTTTGTCGAGTCATGATGCTGTTTGCAGAGGGGCTGCCAGTTGGCTTTGTCCCAGAAGAGCTTCTGAGCTTTCACTATCTCATCCTGTTTGCCACAGTTGATGGCTTCTTTCAGCCTGTGTGGCTTGATGTGGTCAACGACAGCAGCCTCAACTGCTCTGCCCTGCCGGTGGCACATCGCGCAGAGAGGGTTTGACTTCAGAAATGACAGTCTGGCTTTGTCCCAGCGGCTGTTGTAAATGCGTGGCTCGGACATAAAAGTTTCCTGCTGGCTGGATGTGTTAAACACTCGGCGATGGTAAAACCACCAGCCGAGGATTCAGTATGTTTATTCTCAACGTTGAAGGCTGTAAGCTCAGTTTTAAGAACAAAATAAAACCGCCAAGAGGCGGTTTAAATTCTTTAAAATTGTTGAGCTTTGTTGTCTAAACGCCAGCGTTCAAGTTCATCGTAGGTTGCCCATTCCGTAACCACGATGTTGGTAGCGCTTTGGCATGATTTCGTTACAGCCTCAACTGTTATTAGACTCGGCCAAAGAATCCAAACGACTGTATTGGATCCAATGAATGAAGGAACTTTAGAAACCCTGCTAATAGTGACGCCATTTATTTTGAAAGCGTCAGGCTTTTTGATGCTTTTAGCAAAGTTATCACCAAGTGCGCTACTAACATGACCGCTAGCTAAATGTTGGATGCTAGGAACAATAACCAGAATCTCACCACCATTAGCCATCGCAAGTTGAAGAGACTTCGCAAGGCCCTTTTGCACAGCAAGATCGCGGTTTTGGGTAGTATCATGTCCGTTAACAACCGAATGCGTGATAAAACAATTCATATGAAACTCCTTTTCGAAAAGAAGTCACACATTACCGTTAAGGATAATCTTAGTGAAGTAAATTAATTTTACAGCTTCGAAGCCCTTGGCAGTTTGGCAAACAGCTAACCTTTATTGGAGCATTCATAATCAGGCGTACTCGCAAATGCGTCTTACTAAACCAATAAAAAACCGCCCGGAGGCGGCTAAGTTACTCATCAGTGTCTTTATAGCTATCCCTAACCGTTCCTAGCTTAGTTGAGCCATGAGCAGGCTCCCCGTTCCCAAGCAGTACATCACAATCGTAACCGGGATAGATTTTCTTGAAATGACCATCTTTCCATTCTTTAACGGTCATGTCGTTTTTAGAAGCATTTTTTTTGGAGTACTGAGGCATATCTTTTTTATCGCCACGGACATCTTTACCGTCTTGGGTCTTAAAAGTTATGTCGAAATCCTGAACGTCCCAAATTTTCTTTTCTACGTTTTTAACTTGCGGCATTTGTCATCCTGTAAAACTGATTTCCTTTCTATAAGTGCAATTTACATATCGGATGAATGAGTGCTGACTTTAGTAAAATCTTTTTACTTGCTGCACTCGCGAATGCGTCCTGTGATGAACTCAGCAATCTGATTCTGGACGGGCTATAGCACGGCATGCCGCCATACAGGCACGCTGCATATCCTTATGTGCTTCGCGCAACCATTCATTTGAATCCCAGCGTTCTTGCGAGTTCTGCAAGCTTGGGTCGTTGCTCATATCCATACCATGCTGCTGGAGCAATGCAATGAACTGTCGGCTCAGCTCTTTAAACTGATTCATCTTGCCAGTTTCGCCATAAGACAGTGTCCGATAGTCCTTAACGGTGGCGCCCTTAATGGTGCAACAGTCCTGCGGCTTTGCTTCGCTCATGCTTTTCCTCTCAATTAAGTTACCGCTTACGCTTGCAATGAAAATGGATGCTTTTAATATTTAAGGCACAACAATAAATAGTGTTCCTCTTTGAATGGCCCTGCACGGGGCCTTTTTTTAATCTTTGACTTTCATAACTGGTTCGATTGGCTGCACATGCGTGAACATGAAGCCTTCATAAGAATTTTTTACTGGTTAAACGCGCTTAATCCTCAGCAATGGTGAAGCCACCAGCCGATTATCCATTGTGTTTATGCTGAAAAGTGAACTCATTGAATGCAGTTTTCAGCACAAAAAAAACCGCCCGGAGGCGGCTTAGTGCTCGTGTTTATTTATTAATGGATTACAAAGAGCGATTTGCAGTGCGGGCATAACAAAGCTTGCTCTTTTGAAACCTTCGTAACGGACTGCTTGGACGTTTTCCCGCAAACTGGACACTTAGCGTCAGTGTTGATTCTGGCGACACGGTCCATTACCTGACTGAAGTAGGACATGGTATTCGGCCTTTCTCATGAATGAGACTAATCATAACACTGCTGGTTGTTTTTTAATCACAACCATTACGACTAATCTTAAGATATATCATGGAAAGATTAGTTACTCATGCAAGGCCATTGACCGGCTCCCCATTGATTAGCCTGCGCTTCGATTTAATCAGCAGACAAAACTCTCGGTGGCTACCTTTGGATTAGCTATCAATATCATTTACATGAATTATAGCCATGTAAGGCAGACTGCCACCAACCTCTCTATCCCGCATCTCATAATCCAGTATGTCAAAACACAACATCTTAGCGCCCTGCCTCAACAAAATTTTTTCACCAATATCGAATGGGCAGGTTCGATCTTTGAACGGTATCAGAAGTTGGTTGGTTGTGGTGTCCGCTTGCCCGATATACGTAATATTTTCGAACGAGAACTCGTCAGGAAACAGAGCTTTTTCCGAAGCCATAGCCGTACCTTGCCCATTAAATGTGTGAAATCAGATCATCACATTTAATGGGCAACAGGAACAGGATGCATATCAAGCTTCCTGACTGCAGCACGATCAATATTGCACTGCCCAAGAGCGCCATATAACTCAGCGTTGAGGCTTACGCTGTCACCGAACGTCATATCCTGTGATGGCGCTGGTACATCAATTGGGCTGGTCAGTTCAGCCGGAAGGCTTAGCTGTGGCTGCTTTACTGTCCGGTACTCCACCAGCGGCTTTTGCTGCGTCCCGCAACCGGTCAACAGCATCAGGGGGAACAGGAGCAAGAGCACTTTTGTCCGCCGCAAGGTAACGCTTAATTTCATTCTGTAATTTCCGATTCTGCTGGGCTGTTACGGCACGCTGCTCTGTGACCTGACTCATCACTTCGTTTTGCTGCTTAACGGCTGTTACCAGCTCAGTGACACTGGATGCCAGGTCATCGTTCTTTGAACGCAGGTCCTTAATCTGATCGTCTTTGCTGTTTGCCAGCTTCTCAAGTCTGTCGTTCGTTGCTTTCAGCTGTGAGTTACTGGCATTCAGCCCCCAGAGCGCCACGCAGATAAGACCGATGATGACCAAGCCTGAATTGTTTCGGATAAAGCCGATTACGTTGAACATAGAATCCCCTTAGATTTTGATAAGCGGGATTTCCGGTCGTCCAGACCATTTGTGCCACCGTTAATGACTCTGGTGATGCGGGTAACATCATCAGAGTCAGCCAGCTCGTTTAATCCGTGATTCTTCCACCATGCCGCCGCAGACATCACAGCAAAGCGATAGCCCAGCAATAAATCAGGATTCGCCACCACGTCAGCGCCAAGCTGTTTCACCAGTGCTGCATAGTTGGCTTTGCCGGTGACCTGAATCAGGCCCCGACCGCGATAGCGGTAACCATCACCTGAGGCAACATCACCATTCCCGTTACGGTTTGCGTAAATGATGCTGGCGATCATTTTCTGGTTAGCCACATGCATCGCATTACGACCATAGGCGCGGGCCTGCTCAGCGGTGATGCGCTTACCAAACATTGCCGTAAGCGCGTTCTCGCTGTAGTTCAGCCCCTCTTCCACCTTCAGGAACCCGGCTGACTCATGCCCCGTCTGCGCCAGAAAGTGAGCCTGACGCAATGGCGTACTTATCTGGAACGCAGAGAGGCTTGCCGCTATATGTGGATACCAGGCATCACGCAGAGCATTACTCACGCCTGTGGCACGCTGAAAACTACTGGCTGTCAGCATTACTGTCCCCCAATCGCTTATCTATCTGGCGGCGTATCTTCGTTGATACGTAATCCACACCGAGGAAGCCAAGGAAGACCGCAGCAACCCGCGTAATGTCTTCACTGAAATGCCAGTTGAACACCGAACCGATCACCTGCAGGCTTGGTTGCAGGAAGAAGGCGAAGACGCTGCACATCGCAGCATCAAGCAGGCGGCGTGACCATGCGTCTTTGCCAACGTAAGTGGCTCTAAGAATCGCCATGACTCCGGCAAGCCCCGCATAGCCGGTTTCGTTTTTGTGGGCGTAAAGCCAGGCAATCAGGCTTGCCCAGAACCCAACGTCTTTGTCCGGCATGCGTTTCATCCTCACCTCCGTTAATTGGCAGGTGCTGTCAGTAGTCATAAGAAAGATGCGCAACACCACGGTGTCAAAAGTGTGTGTGGAGACTGATTGGTGTGCGCAAAAACGAAAAAAAGGCCGCTCTAATAGCGACCAATTTTAAAATCTGTTCTGTGGGTGAAAGATTAAGACAACCACACCTTAAGCACCCCTTAAAATATGAGCGCCAAGCGGATGTGATCGAATTAAAGCTGCAGCTCCAGGTGCCTCCCGGTAAGCCATTGAATGGTCAAACCGGCTCGTGAAAGACAACACACAGCTTATGCTAATGCGACCATTTGCACCCCACCGCTTAGGGGGATTAGCTGCAACACTCTGACACTAACAGTTAATCGTTACAGTTATATCCTAAAACATCATTTCTGCTGAGTAAGGCAAAGGTGCAAAGAGGTGAATGCTTGCAATAGCTTAGGGATATTAATTATCCGCCATAGCGGTTTTGAGCAAATAAAAAGCCCCGCTAACTGGTGAGTTCGCGAGGCTCTTTGAAATCCACATTTGGAACTGACTTTTAGCAGATAAGCTGCACTGCTTGGTAATCGACCTTATCAGATTACTAAGGAAAATGCGGACCGCGTGAGAGGTTTTTTCAATATTTTTTTCGGCGTCAGTTCGGCATCCATATCCAGCCGAACATCAAGCATCGCCAGACAGCCCTCAATGAATCCCTCAGCCATCTGAATCTCAATTCTCACCAACTTCTCATCTCGCTTGGCCTGCTTTGCCAGGGAACGCTTCGAGATATTAAAAAAGTAATGCAGCACGATGATCGCATGCTCATCCGGGCGCTTTTCTTTGAGTCGAGCCAGACAGCCCTCAATGATTAATCCGTCATTGTCACTGCAGGTGAGCGTTAATTTCGAATCCTGTGACAGCAGACCTTTGAAGCCTGCCGCTATTGATGAGTAATCCACACCGCTGCTGTCCGATTTTGCCCAGCCAGCCCAGCGCTCTAATACCTGTGACATGTCACGCATATTTAATCCTCTCCACACACTTTATTTTTTGTCTGTCCCGATAACGCCGACTGCAATCGCGAAATCCAGGAACCTGAACAGCAGTTCAACCTGACTGCCGTATTTTGCTTCAAACGCTTTCATATCCCGGTGCAGTTCATCGTGATGCGCCCTGCAAAGCGGTATCACGAATAAATCATGGGCCTTTGTTCCCATTCCTCCCTGCCCATGTCCGATGATGTGATGAGGGTCATCAGCCTGTCTGCCACAACATGCGCAGCTCTGTGACTTAACCCACCGTGTGTACTTCTCACTCTCCCAGCGCTTACGCTTGGGGCGCTTCATGAATGATTCTGGTGATTCCGGGTCAGTACGTAAGCTGATTATCTTTTTGACGACCTGAGCAGCATCCTGAATAACTTCACGTGCCGGACGCATCGGAACAATCCGCGACTCTTTGAGTTCGCCAGCATGTATGGCTTCCTTTGGCATACGCAGAACGCGCCGCGCTGGTGCCTCCGGGATCAAATCAATCAGGTCATTCAGTGAGGCCCACCAGCATAATTCCGGTAGTGTCATCTGGTGATCGCCGCTTAGCGCCATCTGGCTGCATGCAGCTTTGATTATCCAGAGTGCGGTGTTGCCTTTGGCGATATTCTCCAGGCTACCGGGCACGCCGTTTTCCCTGAACTCATTATCGTGACTGTAGCAAAGAGACACCAGGCCGTTTTCGATTTCTGACACTGTGAATTCATGGTGATGCCATGTTTCGGGCCGCGCCCACTGACAGCAACCAAATGACTGGACGAAGGATGCCAGCGCTTTAGGACCACCAGCAGCCGCTATCACACGTTCGTGTCCGAAGAAGGGAATCAGTGAGGGTTCATCAAGCAGCGGTTGTGTACCGTCATTCAGTCGCCCTGATGGTAGGTCTGCCATATCCATTGTAGGAGTGCTGATCACAACGCGAGATCTAAACAGCTTCAGCAGTTCCGGCCCCGGTTTGAACAGCACAATACCGGTGCGCGGTGCTATTTCCGGTGTAAGCAGTGCTCTCACTCAGCACCGCCTGTAGCCTTATAAGCGGTCCATAGCCCACCAATCCACTGGACACCCTTAGCGGTAAAGCGTGACTGACTGAACATGTAATTTGATTCTGTAGTGGTTCCGGTTCTGACCTCAAATCGACCAGCCTCAATGTGCTGGCTGTAAGGAGTCAGGACGCCATTGAGCCGGTACATAACCCGGCTTTCAATCAGGAACAGGCGAAGCTCTGGCTCTTTAGCATCAAGAAGTTTTGCTACCTGTCGAAATGTCATTGAACTGGTGGCAGTGACGTAGCGATCCACGAACGCAACCTTTGGTGCGGCTTCCGTTAGCTGCAGCTGCAGGCGCTCTTTCTCCTCTTCCGCTTCGGCGGCCAAGCGGAGTGCCTCGGCAAAGGTCTGCGGGATTTTGACCGGCCGGCTTTCCTCTAACTCATGAAGCCGCTTAATCACTTTCATGCGAAGAATGGCACTGTAACCGGTGATGAGGCATTCGGTGTGCTCACGGTCGAGGTGATACTCAGTCTGCTGCCGGTTCATGGTGTCGAAATAGATACGCTGGAATTTCAGCGCATCTTCTCCCAAGTCATCCAGCATACGGCGAATATCTACAGTGACATTTTTGTGTTCTTTGCCTGTCAGTTCGGCAATCTCACGGCTGGTCATGATTGGGGATTGAATAGCATTGACTACAGGCGCAATAGCGCCCGCTGATTGATTCAGCATTTTGACCTCTCCACACACTGGAACAACGTTTTTAGATGGTCCCGACCCATCACCTGCAAGTAAAAGGGCCCAACCTATACAGTTAGCATCAGCTCTATGCCTTAAGCATCTATACTAAAATGCCATTAAAGTTTATTCCACACTATTCCTTTGATCCATTATAGCTACTTTTAATCTACCTGATTTGATACCGAGCAACAAATAATAATTAAAAATATATATTGTTATTTTAAACAACCCTTCTTAAGATTCTATTTTTATAATAACCACCCCGCTGAAAAATTAGCTGTATTTAACTCAAAGGTTTCATTGATGTTATCCTTTATTATAGGATGGAAACGCGGTTAGAATACATTTGGAGGATTTCGGATCTGGCTAATGAACTCATCAAAAACCTTTTGGTTAAGAAGTTCCATTTCATAATCTATATTCTTTTTTGAATGCATTACAAATTTATGCTGCAACTCAATGTAATTTATTAAAGAAACCATCTCTTTATGTAACTCATTATAATGTGAGTCTGATGATTGTTCCATAAAGACTGATCTTTCATCACCTTCCTCTTTACCTAGCAGCAAACACCAGTAAATATCTGCACATAACAGCGCCTTTAAAGCTAGAACAGTCAAACCTAAAACCTCATGACCCACTATATCTGTTGTAGGATCTTTTTGAAGATTAATAAAAATAGCTATAAAGGCGCAACGTATAAATTGAGCCCTTAACACAGGGTTTGGGTGATTACCCAAAGAGTGTATTCTTCCAGAATATAAGCCGTTATTATTATGATGCAAGATAAGAAATAACACATTTAACCCACAATGAAGAAAATATGCATTACCAGAATCAATGACTTTATTCTTTCTTGTAATGTATGCAAATGTTAGATCCATAGCCTGGAGGTCAGCAAGGATCTCACGTGCCTGTTGTTGTTTGTTTTTTTCTTCAATGGCATCTGCACTAAAATTACTTTTAATGAGGTCATGACTTTGAAAGTGGTGAGAAATCTCGTGAAAAAATAAGAATGTTAAAGCTAACTCAAACATGATAAATCTAGCTAAAGTATTATTTTCCTCAAAACTTTCTTGCAAGAATGGTTTTTCTTTCAAAACTTCACTATATTTTTCAAGAGCTTCTTTTGTTTTCTCCTTGGAAAAATCTGAAGCATAATGCCTTCTAATTCTTGGAACTCCATCCTCAACATGAAACAACACCCTGCTTCTGAATTGATACCTTAGGTAGGCAACATAACTTTCTAGCTCATCAATATCACTCATCTCAGATTTATAAAGAGGAAAAAGCATGCAATTGCGATATATCTCTTGAATTAAAGCATAATTTATCACAACAGTATTTTTTTCGTAATTAAACCCTGCATTTAAATTGTATGAATCTTCACGAATTGTGAATTTTATCTCCCTCTTAACCTTATGGCTTTCTTCAGCCCATTTACACAAATTAGTAAGAACATCAGATGCATACTCACTAATTTTTAGATTATCGTAAACTTCAATTCCTGTGAAATAAGAGCTATTTAATGGCATATGGAGACCTTCTTTTTTGAAAACTACCTATAGGCTATATTTAAACGTGAAGCACTGCTGGACTGCGAAATCCAACCTACTAAGCTGGTTGTATTTCAACAAGCTCATACGCTTGCAAGCTGCTGACTGTTTATATTATCGTGAAATCCACGCCCCATCTAGTATATTTAAAAATTATCATCTTTTTTATGAGAATAGCTTCTATAATAAAAGAATGTCCAGGTTAATATTTTACGGATGTGAAATATTTAATGATAACCTTAGCTTCGTCACACTTAACTTGATTTTCTCACATAACGGTAATTAGCTTTATTAAGCTTCCATAGGCCAAAATACCCGCATGTGTAATACTATCAAAGGTTTCCTAGGATTAGTTATCAAGATCGCGCTGTCGCTTGTCTGGCGGGAAGAGCAGCATGCTTACCTCTACGTTCACTGTAATTTGATGCGGGCGGCGTTTGAGCTGCTGAAGAACGGCGGCAAATGCATTGGAGCGGAAACAGCGCCCGTAGGCGCTGATTAATACTCCCTTTCTGGTGTTACGCCAGTACGTATTAACGCTTGGCAGGAACGGAAGGGTTAACTTCATGCAGCGCTCTCTCCCACATCAGGGATAGTCATCTGACCAACCACCTCACGAACGGCCTGACGCAGCATGCGGATGTTTGACCAGCAATCACGGTCGGTCTGCTCCACCAGTTCGATAAACTTCTGAACCGTGCAGGTCTTGTCCTGGCGAACTTCAATCAGAACCGCTGAGAAGCGCTGCAGCTGCTCTGCTGCCAGCTCTGAATCATCGTACTGCTCTGATACCCACAGCTTCAGTTCAAGATCATCCTGATGCTGTTTGATCAGGCGGACTGCGCTGGCAATCGTCTCTGCTGGCACTGTTACACAGGTAGGGTTCTCTACGGAGTCTGCCGCCCAGGTATGCGCCCACTTGGATTCGCTGTAGGTGTATTCGGCTTTCATTTTGAACGCGGCAATAACGCACGCCCACACTTCAACGCCGCTCTGCTCAAGAATTTCGTGCTTCAGCAGTGGCAGGTCATCACCATCGACGTTCTCAGCCTTAACCGGGTTCGGTTGTTCGTTTACTGATTGAGTCACGCCGTAATGCTCTTTGGCGATCAGAACAATGTCCATCAGCTCAGCCGCCTGCAGGTCAGTTTCAAAAGTAAGTGTCATGCGAGCACCCTCCTCGTCCTGCTCGGTCTGGCAATGCTTAGCAATCAGCTCTACCAACTTGCGTGCCTGAGCGGCGCTGAATTGCGGCATAGCATCAGTTTTGGTCAGCTTCTTCTTGCCTGCTGCTTTCGCCTTCTGCATCTGCTCCTGCGCTACCGATGATGCTTTTACGCCGTGCTCACGCTGCAGAGCTACTGCTGTGGTCGCTGCCACTTCGCCAGACTTCACCATTTCAATCAGCGGCTCGCCAACGGTCAACAGCTGGAGGTGCTGTTCTACATCGGTGATCGAACGCTTCACCTTGGCAGCAATCTCTGCTGGCTCTAAGCCCTGATTCACGAGGCGCTGATAGGCTGCGGCACGTTCCAGCGGCAACAGGGCGCGGCCCTGACTACTGGTAACCATGAACGCCACGCTGTCAGCCTCACTACCCACGAAATCCTTACACTCAAGTCGCAGCGTGTAGCCTGCTTCCTGCGCCAGCTTCGCACCGTAGTACCGATGATGGCCGTCGATAATCTTGATGCCCTTCTCCGTGACCTTAACAGCCAGCGGAGGCACATGCTCACCAGCGATAAAGGCGTCCCGGAATTCCTCGACATGGGTCTGATCGATATCACGGATGTTGTAATTAGTTTCAACATAGAGCTCATCAACGCCCAGCAGGTAGGTTTTGCGGGTGGTTATATCGATTTCAGCTTTGCCCTTTTCGGAGTCTTTGTTTTTGTAGACCTGATATAAATTACTCATGCTGTGGTCAACTCCCATGTCAGGACAATAATCAGGGCGGTAATCATCACGGCTGTTGCTCGGATGGCCCGGTAGAAAATCTCATTGCGTTCGTAATGGCTCTTCAGGTGCGCTTTCATTGGCGAACCTCACTCAGGAAGCTTTCACCGATACGGCCTGTATCAAGGCCGCCGTAGCTGCCACAGTTGAATGAACCCCTTACAGCGCAGCGGTCGCAGTTCTCTTTGGCTTCGTTACGTGATGCGTCGAACTTCGCCACCAGCATAGCCTCGCGCCATACCTGAGCTGCACGAAGCCAGAACCCTTTGCTCTCCAGTTCGGCGGCCAGCTTCGCCTTGTGGCTGAATTTCTCGCTCTCAACCGGTAACGGGCCGGTGTTGATTGAATAACTCCAGTCGCTTGCCCGTTTAAGCAGCCCTTTAGCAAACAACGGTTTGATAAAGTGCCTCACGGAGGTTTCATGCAGGCCAGTGAGCTTGCAGAGCTGGCGCACCTTAAGCGGACCATTGCGGGTTATCAGTTCAAGAATTTTTGATTCGTGGTTAATCATCGCTCTATCCCCTTATGCGCCGCGAAAGCCGTCAGGAATTTCATAATCCATTGATGAGATAGCCATCACATCACGCTGCCACTTACCGTTGATGCACTTAGGCCGCCCCGCTTTATCCCACTTCTGCGCGGAACTCAGATAGCCGGGGAACTTGCCTGGCCTGAAAATTGTTTCCGGTCGGACGTACTCACACATTTTTGGGTCTTCAGCCCACTTAGCGATTGAGTAGTCCACTGTGAGGATCAGCTCATCAGCAGTGAAATCTTCTCCCAGGCGACCGCGAATTGGTGCCAGTGAGGATTTTGATTTCTGAAAACGCATACCAGCTGCACGGTTAAGATGTTCAAGCACACTGAAAGCAGCCTGATTTGCATCTGGGGCGTGGTCGGGTTGCCCCGCAACCTGACAAGAAGGGGTTGTTGTAATCTCTGTAGTAATCTCTGTTGTATTCTCTGTAACATTGGGACAATTTGACCCGATGGATTGGGACAACTTGTCCTTATCCATAGGGACAGATTGACCTTTTCGATTGGGACAAATTGTCTCTCTCGATAGGGACAAATTGTCCGTATCGGCCAGTAAAGGGCTCGCGTAGTTAATTGCGTAATAATTAGTCTGGTCGTGCTGGCTTTTTTTAAGCTGCTCAACATAAATCAGACCCATCTTTTTCAATGACGAAACCGTTCTTTGTATAGTCTTCGCGGTCCACCATGGAAACTGCTCATTCCAGGCATTAATGCTGTTATAAACCCAGCGTTTGCCGTCATATTCGATGCCAGCAGTGGTGTCTTCCAGCCAGTAACAAATTTGCTGCAGCACAATGGCCTCGTTAATGCCAATACGCAGAGCGAGCATCGGGCTGATAACCAATGGCTTAACTTTCAGAAGTAGGCTCATGACTTACACTGACCTCCCTGAAGTACAGCTTGAACCGTTCGAGAGAGCTGAAGCACTCGCCATGTTCATAGTTGTCACGCAGGTAGATAACCCGGTCGTTCTCTGGCTCCCATCGAATGACCCGCACATGGATTCCGCGTTTATCGCGGAAGATTCTGTCAAGTTCTCGCATTTGACCGCCTTCATTCGCTGACTGGCATCACCCACAGCCCAACTAACAAAGCTGTGGTTAACTTCTTCGCTAACGCCGGGTACATTAAGCACATACCGCAGCGGCTCACTGCTGAAGCGGCCACCAGCTGAAGGCAGGCAACGGAATTGCGGTAAGCCTGATAATCTGGTTAAATTGATCACGCGATTAGTTCTCCACACACGTTGATTTAGTCGCATCGAACGCCGCGGACTGCAATCCTGCGGCGTTCACCTTTTCTGGCGGGCAAAACACGCGATACAGCAGCGTAAGATGCTCCTGCCACTTAGCCATTACCTGATAGCTGTTCTCTTCAATCTGCTCCCGTTCAGCCGCATCAATCACACCGTCAGCGGTTGCCTTACGGATGTAGGCAGAATGTTTACCAATCCACTCAACCGACTCCATCAGACGCTGATTAATGTCCGCGTTATCAACATCCTCAATGTCCACCAAAGGGACGTTAACGCTGTTTGACTGGCGGGAAACTGCATTCGCAATGTGTTTGGTGCCGCTTGCCTGCTGCAGGACCATTGCCCAGCCCATTGGGAAAATCTGATCGCCATTAGTGCGCAGGCGGTTAAACAAAGCATCTTCAGTCACGCCCAGCCATTCAGCTGCTTCCTCGTATCCACCCGGAAGACTAGAAATGGTCTTCTTGATTGCAGCCACCAGCCATGCTGGTTGCTTTTCTACCTGCCAGTGCTTTTGATCCACGGTTTACCTCTGTTTCCTGTGGTTATCTTTACGAAGCGTTTGAAGTAGGCTTGTCGTAAAGGGACGGTTGAAATTTGAGTTTGCCTTTAGTACGGAAGGCAGCTTCGGCGGCACGGCCTTTTGGAATTAAACCGCCCGGACGCTTTCGCCACTGATAAAAGGCCTCGGGTGAAACATTGAAAAAGGCTGCCGCCTTGTTTGGTGTACCGAAAAACTTCTCTAAATCACTGGTAGTCATCTTGGCCTCCCCTAAGAATACTTAGATAGTATTTTCTAAATTAACTTTGGTCAATAAAAACTAAGATAACTTAGTCACTTTTCATTTAGAGGATTTACTGTGAGCTCTCTTGGGGGGCGCGTTAGGGCGCTACGCATGGAAAAAAGGCTGACGCAGGGCCAGCTTGGTAAAGCAGTAGGCGTTTCGGACGTGACCATAGGCTATTGGGAGCGCGATCAGAACACACCTGGTGGTTTGAAGCTTTCTAAGTTAGCTTCTGTGTTAGGTGTAAGCGAAACGTATTTATTGTACGGTAAGGAAGATGAACCAAACATTGCGCCAGCGCCTATTGGCAGCATGAAGGTTCCAGTAATAAGCTATGTGCAAGCTGGAGTTTGGAGCCCTGAGTGTGATGCGCGCAATTTAGAAGGGAATATTGATTACGTGTTTAGCACTGGTAACTTCTCGAAGGGGACATTTGCCTTAAAAATCAAGGGAAAGTCGATGGAGCCAGATTTTGTTGAGGGGGACCTCATCCTTATCGATCCAGAACTAAGCCCTCAGCCTGGCGATTATGTTGTGGCTAAAAATGGCGAAGACGAAGCGACCTTTAAAAAGTACCGAGCCAGAGGTGTAACTGAAGACGGCAAGGAAATTTTTGAGCTTGTTCCTCTTAATGAAGACTTTGCTGTACGTAGTTCGGCCAAAGAAAAATTTAATATCATTGGCGTTCTCGTCGAACATCGTCGCCTCATGAGGCGTTGAAACATCTAAAAAATTGAAGCCTAAATTTATTTAGGCTTTTTTCTTGACCCCCAGTCTAAGTTATCTTAGATTAATTGCAGATTACTTAGCCGCGCTTGCAGCAGGCGCCGTTTTTAAAATTTTGTGGAGAGGCCATGAAGATGATTAAGAACATGTCGAACACATCGGTAAAGGACTTGGTTACCTTTCTGCGCCTCTTCCCGGATGCCGATGTGATCTGCTGTGGTGATGCAGGAGTGGTGAGTGTGCAGTGTGATGTTGAAAACGTAGTTCGGGGTCCAGCGTTTTAAGAATACGGAATTGCTGTGTTGGCGGTTACTCAAAATGTTTTTAACCGCCCTTTTTCACAACGATAAGGGCATTTGCAAAGCGGGTGTTTTCGAACGCTTTAGAGACGTGGAGTAAATGTCCTTTTCGTTGTGGTGAATGCGGCCAGCGCACGCGGAAGACTGACAAAGATTGCACACAGTCTAAGAGTTTCCGCTCTGGTGTCTGTCAGTCTGACCAGAGCACCGGGAGGCACCCGGCACTGCAACAACATTTCAAATGTGTGGAGTAATCGGGCTGTGGGTTATTGCAGTAGCTCACCAGCCAAATTAAACGAATCCCAAAAGTTTTTATTGCCGTCACTGGCAAGGGGTTCATGCAACCAAAAATCGTGTGTGGAGAGTTTCATGGAAAAGCCTTTTGACCATATCACCGTAGGCATTATCACCCTGCCCTACAGCCATATCCTGAACGGCTGGATATTACCTGACGGGTCTGTAGTCACCAATCCAATTAAGGCGCAGAACGAAGCTGAGCGCCTTAACAGCACCATCACCATTCACTGAGGGCAATGACATGCATCACTTCAAATCGAATAAAGAAGTTGTCGCTGCCGGCCACCAGTTCGCTAAAAGCATCAGTATGGAAACGCCACTGATTGAAATGGCAAAGATGGTGGCTGAGCTGTCATCACGCCTCGACGTTGCCACCGTTCGCGCCAATCTGATGTCTGCAGAGGTACTGCGTATTAAAAGCATGCTGACTGACACCATTTCAGCGCTACAGGCAGCAGATGCTGATATGACCCTGATTGATGACCTTAACGCAGCGCTCGCTACTCCAGCTTGTGATCAATGGATTCTCACCCTACGCGGTGAAGCTCTTGGGGAAGCACGCCGGGCAGTAAAAACGCTGGGTAACCACCAGCAACCGGGTATCTTACATGCGATCAACATCATTTCGCAGATGGAAATGGATTTGCTCCGCTCACGCACTGTAACGCTGAAGGTGGTGTCATGAAAAAGGTCGCCCAATTCCGGCGCAGCACCGGCGCTAATGCCGGATTCAGTGAAAAGTTAGCCTGGCAGTTATCAAAAGGCCCGGCAACTGGCCGCGAGCTGGCAGAACGTCTCGGTATGACCCTCAGTGAGTTCAACCGTTTGGTTCTCCACATAATGCGCAGAGGTGGCGAAACGCTGCAGGTTGACGCCTCAAATCAAATCTGTCTCGGCGGCGGCTCAATTGACCGCACTTACACCCTGACCAGAAACCCGCGCCGTGTTGCTCCCCCACCATGCAAGCCGATGGTGATCAACCACAGCAATGACTGCTCCGAAGAAGCTAAGAAGCGTAACCGTGAAGCAGCTAAACGCCGCGCCCGTCTGATTTCCAGCGGGCTGTATCTGGAATGCATGGGTTAAGGAGACGATTCGATAAGCAATAAGCTTGAGGGTTATCAAACCAAAGCATCATCAATTTCATCCAACAAGTCGGAACCTTGATTATGGATATTGCCAACCTTTTTAGTTACCGGATGCCAGCTGAAGTCGTTTTCAGGAACAGACGAATCATGAGCAATTTCCTGTGCACGTTCCGGGCTGGTTTCGACACTGAGCCATTCACGTACAGCGTCGGCGGTGAGCACCAGTGGTCGGCGGTCATGAATATCTACCATGCCTTTGTTACTGGCAGCGGTCACAATAACGAAGCCTTCATGGCCGTGATCTGTACTGAACGGCGCTTTACCAATAGAGGCGAAGAACAGGGGTTGATCATTCTTGTGGTGAATGAAATAGGGTTGCTTCTTGTTACCCTCTTTCTTCCATTCGAACCAACCATCTGCAGGCACGATTGCACGCCCATGCTCCCAGAGCGGCTTAAACATACGCCCACTGGCAGCAGTTTCGCCGCGAGCGTTGATGAGTGGCTGCATCTTCCACCACTCAGGGCCATAGCCCCAGTAAACAGGGTCGAGGTGCAATTCATTTTCACGTTCGTTAAGCAGCAAGACCTTTGTACCGGGAGCCACGTTAAAGCGCCCTATTGGCTCAGGGTCATAGATAATTTCGTCAGGCTTCACGCCGAGGGCTTCGAAATATTCATCTCTACTGCTGTACTGCGCAAATCGTCCACACATGTTGTACCTCCTTCAATAAGCATAGTGCAGGATGAGGAGGTGGACGCGTGAGCAAGACAGCTGCAGAACGTAAAGCCGCGCAGCGTGCCAGACAGGCCGCTGCCGGAGGTAAAAAGCTGGAGCTGGCGCTGGATAGTCAGGAACTGGAGATGCTGGCGCATAACTGCGCCGCACGCCGCCCCGGTCGTGAACCGTATGAGCTTAACGAGTATATAGCGCTGCTGATTCGAAAGGATGCCGCTGAACTGTCACAGCAGCTGGAGGTGATGGCAGAGCAGCAATGCGGGAAGTGCAAGGAGCAACTGCCAGTGCAGTTCTGCCCCTGTCAGGGTGAGGCTGCGTGCTGGACAACAAATGGATGGCATGAGTTAAAGCTGGTGTTATAACTGTCGTGACATGTCACGGAGAAAAATATGAAAATTAACCAGCAATATCTAAAAGATTTACTTATTGCCTTTGAAGATAATGAAGGGCCTCAAACAAACATTCTTGAATTACAAGAAGCTGGCTTTGATTTTTCTGAACAATTATTCATTTTTCATATGCGCTTATTAGATGATAAAAACCTTATTGCTCGAATTGATGGCGAGCCGGGCTTTGGCTTTTACACTGGTGCAGATGATAGCGGAAGCTGGGCAGTTTTGCCTTTAAGGCTTACTGCTCAAGGACATGATTTTATTCAGGCTCTTAGGCAAAAAGAAGTATGGAACTCAGTCAAAGAGAATTTCAAAGATGTAGGTATGTCTACATTGATTGATGTTTCGAAAGAGCTCGCAAAGGGTTTTGCTCTCAAACAAGCAAAGAGACTGACTGGATACGATCCTGATTAAACTTTAAAAATCCCGTTGCAGCGGGGGTGTGTGGAGAAAAATATGCATCAAGATTTCATGAGTGAAAAAGAAGTTATGGCTGAAATTGGTAAAGCGAGAACGGCGCTCTGGAGGCTGCGTAAACAACATGGCTTTCCTGCGCCAGTGCTAACACATCCGGCGCGGTATAGTCGCAAAGCAGTTGAAAAATGGATTTGTGATGGGGGTGTTAACCGAGCTGTTTAACGTGCCAGAATATTTTATCTGCGTACAGCTCATATGCCTTTCTTTGATCTTCCAGCCAGTCGTGTTTGTTGTACACAGCCATGACACCTCCAAGTTCATGCCCCAGCATTTTCTCAGTGACATGGGGCATGACTCCCTCGCTTGATAAGTTTGTCACCAAAGAACGGCGGAAATCGTGGGTGCGCCATTCAGGGATATCAATCGTCTCTCTCAGCTTCCGCATATACAGATTCGATGAAGAGCGATCAATGGCTTTATCAAGCTCCTGCCCCGGAAACAAAACCTTATTCCCACTATTTAGCAGGCGCTCCACCATGGGCTTCATTTGCTCAAAGATAGGACGCCTGATGATGTTGCCCATCTTTGAATGTTCGGATGGTGTGGTCCATATCCAATCGGTGGTATTAAATTCAGCAGCGTTAGCCAGGCGAAGCTCAGACAAGCGAGCCCCCCAGAGCAACAGCATCTGATGAAGCAACCTGTTGGACGTGACGATCTTACTGTTCTCAAGCGCCACCCATATTTTTGCTAACTCACTGTAGGTCAGAACGCGATCACCAACGTCTGGCTTCTTACCAATATTTTTAACACTGAGTTTTGTGATTTCGCATGAGGGTATCAGCTGGCGGCTGATGCACCAGTGAATGACTGACCGGAGTTGAAGCAACAGAACGCGGGCTTTCTTCTTGTTCAGCTTTTCTTGTTTATCAAAAAACTGCACCCAGGCTGATACAGGGATGTTTGCAACGGGAACATCCTCAAATTCGTTGTACATTGTGTTGTACACAACCGATTTGTACAGCACTTGAGTGTTGTGCTTGAGCCCTTTAACGTATTTTTCCCACCAGTTATCGAGACACTCTTTCAGTGTCAGCTCACCGGTGCTTCCGGCAAAATAGGTTTTTGGGTTAACCCCCTTCATGTACAATCCACGCATCTCACCAACGGCAATTCGCGCATCTTTCAATGATGTTGATGGGTAGCGACCAACAGTGAGACGAACAGGCTTTCCATTCCAGCGGTAGCGGTGCTGAAATGTAATCGTTCCCGATGGAGTGATGCGAACGCTCAAGCCGTCGCCGTCAGTTAGCTCTGCCGGGCCATTGTAAGCTTTGCCGTTGATGCTTCTTAATTTGGTGTCACTCAGCGCCACTATGATTTCCTGTACACACACTTTGAAAGCATTCTGTACTCAATGTGTACTCAATGGCAAGTGAACGAAGCAATGTTAAAGGTGAATAGCGGGAAACCTAGCGAAACAAAATAGAGCATAAAGCTTGTAAAAATCTGAGGTTTTACGATAGGATGCGAACCGTCGGAACAACTTCAAAACCTCCGCGAACAACGTCCTCTTAGTTAAATGGATATAACGAGCCCCTCCTAAGGGCTAGTTGCAGGTTCGATTCCTGCAGGGGACACCAAATGTTAGCCCACCTAAGTATCTCAAAGTCTAGTCAACTCTTTAACTTCAAACACTTACCTCAAGTTAATAGCCCATTAACGTTCACCACTGTATTTCAAAATCTACTCTGTTTAGTTGGTACATATGTTGGTATGTTAAGTTCGATATTGCAGATACCATCATCTGAGGGTTTTTAGTATGGCGCTCACAGAGTTAAAAGTAAGAAATACAAAGCCTTCTGATAAGCCAGTCAAAATGACCGACGGTAATGGTATGCACCTGCTGATCACCACAAGTGGTTCCAAGTACTGGCGTTTTCAGTATCGCTTCGCTGGTAAACAGAAAATTCTCGCACTGGGTGTTTATCCTGAGGTTTCATTGTCAGAAGCCAGACGAAGAAGAGATGAAGCCCGTCAGCTCGTTGCAAACCATGTAGACCCAAGTGAAAAGCGCAAAGCCGAAAAGATTGAGAGCAAAGGCTTGCTAACATTTGAGCAAGTTGCACAACAATGGCATACCAGTAACAGAACCTGGTCAGACAGTCATAGAACAACTGTTTTGAACAGCCTTGTTTCTCATGTGTTCCCAGTCATCGGCAAACGCAATATCAGCGAGCTAAAAACTCGTGACTTATTGGTTCCTTTGAAAAAAGCAGAAGCTTCAGGACACAATGAACTGGCTTCCCGCTTACAACAGCGCATTACGGCGATAATGAGGTATGCCGTTCACAATGCTTTGATTGAACAGAATCCTGCAAACGACCTCGCTGGTGCTGTTGTTTCCACTAAAAGTGTTCATCGCCCTGCCCTTTCTCTGGAACGATTGCCAGAGCTTATGAACCGTTTGGAAGCATATAAAGGAAGAGGCATTACCCAAATTGCAGTGCAATTAACACTCCTGACCTTTGTCCGTTCGAGTGAACTGCGATTTGCTCGCTGGTCAGAAGTCGATCTCAAAAATTCACTGTGGACTATCCCTGGAAAGCGACAACCTATGAAAGGGGTAAAATATTCTGCAAGAGGGGCAAAGATGAAAACCCCACATCTGGTTCCATTAAGCTCGCAAGCCAAAGCACTTATGGAAGAGCTTCATACGATCAGTGGTAACAAAGAACTTATGTTCATTGGTTTTACCGGGGACGACAAACCTATCAGTGAAAACACTGTCAACAAAGCACTTAGGGCAATGGGCTACGATACTAAAGCTGAAGTCTGCGGGCATGGTTTCAGGACTATGGCATGTAGTGCATTAATCGAATCGGGATTATGGTCGAGAGATGCTGTGGAAAGACAAATGAGCCACCAGGAACGCAACAGTGTCCGGGCTGCTTACATACATAAAGCGGAGCATTTGGAAGAACGGAGACTCATGTTGCAATGGTGGGCTGACTATCTGGAAGCTTGTAAAGAAGAAGCACAGACACCTTTTTCCTTCTCTATTCAGCATTCAGAATAGTGAGTAACAAGCGATACGTATTTAATATTTTATAATCGATAACTTGATGTGGGCTGCGAATATCTATTAAGAATTCAAAGCTCCCTAATAGTCGCCTTAATACATACATCGATTCAGCTCAATCTAAGCAAAAGTGTTGTTCGTTATTAATGGCATACCTTAAACACCAGCATGTAAAACATCCATATAAATCAATAAGTTGAATCATTTTTTCAAAATATTTTCATTTCATTCTTATCACTCCACCATCCCCTCCTCCTTTTTCATAACAATAAATCTTCAAATAGTGGTGTAGTTTTGTAGCTGAAGAACAAAAAAATAAAAAATGAATGCCAAAAAAGGTTGCAACCTGAACGAAATTGATCAATTTTTGTACAAACCAATATTCAACAGTTGCACCAAGGCACTGCAATGGATAATAAAGTAGAACAAAAACAGAAAGTTAAAGTAGCCCAATATCTACGGATGTCTACAAATCTTCAGGAGTTTTCGTTAGATAACCAGGCTCAGTTCATAAAAAAATATGCTGACGACCACAATATGGAAATCTTGCATACTTACGATGATGCAGGAAAAAGCGGTGTATCAACGTCAGGGAGGCATGATTTTAACAAGTTAATCAATGACATACTTACCAAGGAAATCAATATAGAAGCTGTCCTTGTATATGATGTAAGTCGTTTTGGCCGCTTTAAAGATCCACAGGAAGGCATCTACTATAAATATCTATTAAAAATGAATAAGGTAGATCTTATATACTGTGCTGAAAATCTTCCTGCTAATAGTGACACTGAGACATTCATACTTTCATCACTTATGTATGCTGCGGGAGCATTTAGTAAAAACCTCTCAATAAAAGTATTTGCAGGACATGTAAATCTTGTTAAGCGAGGATACTATCAGGGTGGAGTGCCTGGATACGGACTTAAAAGAAAGTTACTTGATAATAATAACAAAGCAAAAATGATACTTAACAATGGTGAGAGAAAGAGTCTGCAAACAGATAGGATAGTCTTAATACCAGGAAGTAAAAAGGAAACGGACTTAGTAAAGAAAATATTTAACATGTTCATTTTTGAAGGACTCAATGAGTATCTCATCGCTTCGAAACTAAACCATGAAGGACATAAATACAGCGACAAATCGGATTGGACACGAAGCCGGATACATTCTGTGCTTATAAATAACCGCTATACTGGGAAGTATACATATAATCGAACATCTCAGAAACTGAAAACTAAAAGGGTTCAAAATCCTGAAGAGGATTGGATTGAGTATAATTATTTTTTCAAACCCATAATTTCAGAAGAAAAATTCAGGTTAGCGAAAGAGATTATTGATAACCGCTCAATAAAAATGAGCAATGAAGAGATTCTTAATTTTTTAAAAAAGATCCTTTCGACTCATGGAAAAATATCAGGTTTTATCATTGATGAAGAGGATAATGGCCCATCAAGCAGTGTAGTAGCAAGCCGCTTTGGAGGACTTCTTCCAGCATATAAGCTGATAAATTACACACCCGAACGAGATTACCGCTATTTAGAAATAAACTCAGCCTTACGAATTAAACATAACAACATTGTGAATAAAATACACCAAGAAATTAATAATAGCGAAGTATCTATATTAGATAACAAACTAATCACTATAAACAAAAGTTTAACCTTTTCCATTATACTGTCTCGATGTCGAAAAATGGGATCTGGAAAATGTAGATGGATAGTTAGATTAGACAGGAGCTTAAATCCCGAAGTTAATGTGGTTGCAAGAATGAACAGCCTTAATACCGAACCTGTTGATTATTACATCCTACCTTCGATTGAAAGTTTTGAAAGTGAGTTGTGTCTAAAAGAGAATAATAACCTTCTATTCGAAATGTATAGATTTGATAATATCAGGACATTCTTTGATATGCTTTCGACTGCGGAAATGGAGGTAGCCTAAATGAACGACGATCAAATTCACATGCTTGAAATCTCAAAAATAAAAGTTGTCATCCCTCGTTCTCGGAATAAATTTAAACATGCTGAGATAACAGATAGTATCGATACAAGTGGATTAAGAAAGCCAATAACAGTAAGAAGGATTTCGGATAGAAAATATGAATTTGCCTTAATTTGTGGTCAGGGTAGGCTTGAATCGCTCACAGCTTTGGGAGAAAAGCTAATACCTGCTTTCATACTGGACATTGATGAAAACAAAGCATACATAATGAGTTTGGTTGAAAATATGGCTCGTGTAATACCAAGAGCGGGCGAGCAGTTCCAACGAATAAAAGAAATGAATGAGCAAGGTTTATCTAACAAAGAAATATCCTATTCTACTGGCCTATCATTGCACTGGATTACCAGCCTGACTATGCTAATTAGCAAAGGAGAAAACAAACTATTATCTGCTGTAGAATCAGGAAGCATTCCAATCTCGCTTGCAGTTGAAATTGCCAGAGTAGACTTCGAAGGTGGGCAAGAATTACTAATTAAAGCTTTTGATGAAGGTTTAATAAAACATAAAGATGTTGGTAAAATCAGAGATATATTGGACTCCAGAGATGAAGGTTTGAAAGGATTTCTGAATAATAGTTTCGGAGTTGCAAAGAAAAAGAAAAAACTCACTACTGATGAGCTTAAACAGATATATCAAGATAATATTTCGCAGCATAGAAAAATTAAAAACAAAGCTGAATATGTCGAGAGAAACTTACTCATAGTCAGTCAAATATTTAAAGAGTTATCCGAAAGCGAAGAGTTTAGTAAAATTTTAAACGAAGAGAATTTAAACGAAGTAGTTAAAGTTATAATTAAGAATACTTCTTGCTGAGGTTAAAATGATTAAATACTGCTTTAATGAAAAAACAGTCAGCTTTAAATTATCTGATCTTATTTATACAAAAAAACCTCCTACCAACTATAAAAGTAGCCAAAAATACATTCAAATAAAGAGCACGATATCTGCACTTGGATTGGTCGAACCTATACTGATTTACATTGATGGTGCTGATGGCACTGCAAAAATCCTTGATGGTCATCTGAGAGTTGAGGCATTAAAAGATATTGGAGAAAAAAGAGTTGCTTGTCTCGTTTCAACTGTTTACGACACTTATACTCCCAACAAAAAAGTTAATAGAATCACAATCATTCAAATTCAGAAAATGTTAAAAGAAGCTGTTCGAGTAGGGGTTCCTGAAGACATGCTCTGTTCAGCCTTGAATATAAGCTCCGATTCATTAAAAAGTAATCTATCAGTTCTTAAAGGCATATGCCCTGAGGTTATAGAATTATTTAATGATAGAGATATACCTAAAAACACATTTATGATCTTAAAAAGAATGATTCCTTTTAGGCAAATTGAATGTGCAAACTTGATGATAAAATTTGATAATTATTCAAAGATTTTTGCTCAATCGCTTTATCACAGTTCATCACCTGAGCTTTTAAACGACAAATGTAAACCTAACATTGATGAGAGATCCGGTAATAGAAAAGCAATTGAAAGACTTGAAAAAGAGATGGCTCAGGTCCATTTCGATACGCAAAAGATAAAAGAAAACTACGGTTCAAATAGTTTAAAACTAACGATTGTTATCTCTCACATAAAAAAAATACTCGAAAACCCTAAGATTTTCCATTGGCTTGTTAGGAATAAAAAAGATTATCTTAGTGAACTGACTAAGATATCTGATATTGATAAACTAACCTAGCCTCTAAACCTCTAAAAATTTATTAAAATGAGTTTAATGGTGTTATATTCAAATAACACCACCTTTTAAGGTTGTTAAGTTAACCAGCATTCGGTAAGAATAGCCTTAATTTAGAAATCAATCCTCCGCCCCTCAAAATTCTGATAAATAAATTTGAATTTCTATAATTTTCAAACGACTTTTTTCTTTGATTTTTTGGGTATATCATGATGAGAATAGTAGATTTTTGGCTTCAAATTAAACCCTTCAACCACCTCCTTCCAAGTTTGTATAGCTAATAAGAATTGTATGGAATTAATATCTATTAATTCTTTAACCTTTTTTGTAGTGGCAATCCATAAAACAACATCGGTAACGGACCTTTTAAACTCCATTGATCCTCTCTTTATTTTTTGGATGGTTGTTATAGACTGTTGGATATTATAAATGAGATCATGTGGTTTATCTGATATCTTTACGGCTATTAATGCCCCGTGTTTATAGAGATCTGCAACTTCAACATTATAATCTTTCCCGCCCTTACGTAGTGAAGGTATTTTTTTAAGCTGTCGATCTAAAAGCGTATAACCTTCTTCATTTGCCATTTTTTCATTGAAGTAATATTCTCTGTAGTCCAATTTATCTTTAGAAGTACCTTTGGCAATTTGTTGTGCTTTAATAACTTGCCATGCTTTGAACTCATCTTCCTTAAGATCATTTTTAATCTCAAAAACTATATTCCCTAAGGAATTATAAAGATATTTCATAAAAGCAGTGTTAAATCTATTCCAAACCCCTCTTTTAAGAAAGTAGTGCTCGCTTACTTCAGTGTAAGTAATGCTAAGTATTTCTTTCAAGGATACTGTGTGACCATTATTAGCCTCATTGGTTATTTTAACATAAACCTTATTAATATCCTTTATAGCATTGTTATTGATAAATTCTTTTATATCTGTTATTTTTATATCATTTATTTTACTTGCCGATTGATGATACTTACTGCTTCCCTCAGTTTTTGTGTGTAACTTAAAATATGTCAAAGCGTTGTTTATTACAATTGAGGCACCAAAAGATTGAATCTCATCTATAATAACATTTGCATTTTCTGTGAGAATTGAATTAAGTAGATGCTCATCAAGCTCTTCTATTTTTAACTCGTCCGTTATCTTTTCTGATTTAGGAAATTCAATTATTTCCTTAGTTGCCAATGAAGAATCTATATCGTTGAAGACATCAACCAATGCAGTAGGATCACCATCTAAAGTTAGCTGGATAGAGTCTGAAAATGTAATATTATTTGCTCCCCACTTATCTGTCTCTTTAGCCTTTGTTTTAAGATGTTCAATTGATTCGCCAGGGAAATATGAGCCTTGCACAAACTGTGAATATGATGATGCCTCCTGACTCTTACCTCCGCAAAAAAATCTACTTTTCTTAAGCAAGATGTTCTCATCATTAGCTATACGCATTGCTACATTTAATCCAAAGTCTGTCTCTATAAACTTGCTTAGATAAAAATGCGATTTACCAAGACTAATAAGATAGCAATTTTCGGGGTCTTTTTCTTTAAATCCTATTAAAAGGCCAAAATAGAAAATATTATGCGGCTTTTCAATTCCTTCTTTAAAGAAATCACTAAACACATCCCACCACCAAACTTCGTTTCCTTTTAGCTTATCAGAAAAATAAAACTTAAGTTGATAAGTTTTATGCAAGATAGTCTTTTGCTCAATAAGCCCTTCCTTAATGATTTTCTTGGTTAAATCTGGTAATAGCTTGCATGGCATTCTATATATGTTATAACTCACTGACATTATAGATCCTTTTGTTATTTTTATTGAGGAACACTAAAAATTGCAAATGTGCAGGTTCATAAAAAATATACCCTAACGAGCTAAGATACTCAGTGAATTTAACAACTGCGTATCCAGGGTTTCCCTTGCCGGTGTGGGTAGTCCATTAGCAACTCTATAATCCTTGATAGCTGTTCGTGTCGCAGGTCCCATGCTCCCGTCAATATTACCGTTGTAGAACCCCTTATCGAGTAAGGCGAACTGCACTCTCATGATCAACCGCTTACGTTTTTCTGTATCCGAAGTCAGCCCGCTACTTGCACGGTTGGCACCTGTGGTTCCTGCTGAGTTTGTTGTGGTTGTGCTATCTGTATCATTAGAGCGAAGTGAACGGACAGAGGAGGAAGACGACGAACGAGTTCCTGAACTGGATGAGTCTGAAGTGCTTGGAGAACTGTATGTTTTGGGATAATAAGGAGTGCTTCCACCATAGTAGCCACCGCCTGATGAGGAACGGTGTGAGCTGTGGCTACGGTGAGAACTGTGACTTCTGTGTCCTGCAATGTAGAACGGCACTTCGGTGTTGAGCGGTGCTATCACCAAATCATGTTCGTTCAGGGTCATACCAGGCAAGTCACTGGCACCAGTAGATGAATCACTTGCCCAAACAGAGTTATTAAGAGCCAAAAAACCAGGAAGCAGAGCTGCGAAATTAAACTTTTTCATATTATTGGTCTCGGAGGTTGATGAAAACGGCCTTTTGATGAACTGAAATAACCAGCACAGGAAGACTTCTGAGTGCATTCATCACATTCTTTGGGATAGTAATTTTTCCAGTCAGAGATCGACTGAGTTGCAAAATTCCATGCCCTTTCAGGAAGGTGGCATAATGGATAATTGAAGATGGTAAGAGGGATACCTGACCTGTGTGCAGTGTCTACAGCCGAAAGGATTTGTTCGCTGTAGTTGTCGTGCTCTACGAAGATTGATGACCAGTTCTTACGGGCCCATCCAATCGACTCCAATCCCATAAGGGAGATCTGGTTAATGTTAGAGAACACACGGCCAGCAAACTCTACTATGTCATCAAGCTCTGTGTAGTTCGCCTGAGTAGGGATGACTCTCAGTTCGATGTTGATACCTGAGTTACCGGCATTGATCAGTCCCCTGACTGTTTCATCAAAGGCTCCCTCGCTTCCGACCAGATAGTCGTGCACTGATGCTCTTGAGGAATAAAGCGGTATCCCAAACGTGATTTTGATCTTCTCGCTTCTTTCTTTCATCTGCTGGGTAAAGCTGACATCCGCAAACTTCCGTCCGTTGGTAAGAACATGCAGTGCTGTGTCAGGGGAATTTTCGATTATGAAGTCCAGAAAATGCAGGAAGTCTTCGCCATAGAGCAAAGGCTCTCCCCCGCTCACTCCCACTACTCCATTCAGAGAGAAGGAAGCAATAGCCAGAGCTGACTGGTTGAGAAGCCAATCATCGTTTCCAGCTTTAGGAGGCTGAGAACAAAACAGGCAACTGTTGTTGCACCTTTCAGTGACTAGGACAGTGTTATGGTTTGCTCTACGGGACAGAATAACCCGGAGCATATTTCCGTTGTTGACGATCCCTATGTCACCATCTTCTATGGAATCGAAAAGTTCCTGGCTAACAATCGAATCTGAAAAGTATGCAGGCAGTCTGGAATCGAGTTGTGTTGCAGTGACAAGCAAATTTGGCAGATAGAATTGAGGATTCGCGGGCTTGGTTTTACATAGGCAATAAAAGCCTTGCTGAACTGGTAAGTCTGATGAAAACCGGAAAATATCGTTTCTCAGCACCTCAGACATAAGCCCACCTTTTGAGCATCTCAGCCATCGGTCCATCCTGAGAAATTTCATTCAGAAGAAAGCGGAACATCCCTTTATGATACTGGCAGAATGTAGACCGACTCTTGTCACCAACAGGCTCGCCATGAACACTAATGTTCTGGCAAGGATCTGCTCCACAGAAAGGCTGATATGCACAGGTGTCACAGCCTGGCATGGCAAAGTTGAATGATGATGAGAGAGCGGAACGGTAGTATTCGTTACTACTGAATGAGAGTGAAGCAAACTCTCCTGCACTGAAATCTGCTTCCGGGTTTACTTTCTGAAGCATACGGCTTTCGTCACTACCGTAGACTTTACCGTCATAATTGAACAGGATGCAGTTCAGGACGACTCCGCTTGGTGATTTCAGATCTGCATAACCACTGAAGCCCGGATTAAAAATCCGTTTTAGATGGATTGAAGCTGAATGCTCAACTACAGGTATGCCCTTCTGATTGTGAAGCAACACTTCCTGCATTAACTCTTTATAAAACTCAAAATATTCCGGCATAGAAAAAGTGAAACTCTGCTTCTGAGCAAACCCATAAGGACTTACTGGCCTGATAAACATGTCAGTGAGACCCAGGGACAGATGAGCATCTACTATGGAAGCTGGCTCTTTTGTCAGCTCTTTAGTCACTGTGGTGACCGTTGCTACACGGTTCGATCCCAGTTCTTCTGTGATTTTTCTAATGCCCGTGACGGCTTTGTTATGAGCCTGAGAGTCGGTGAGGATACGGTTTTTATTGTGGACGGCTTCATTACCATCAAGAGAGACAGAAAAGGTGATATTCCGTTCTTTAACCCAAGAGAGGATGCTTTCATCGAGTATTGAAAGACTCGTAGCAATAACCATTTCGAAAGCACCACTACCTAATGAACTCACACACTCTTCATAAATTGACTGGACGAGATCAAACCTGAGGAGCGGTTCTCCGCCCTGCACTTCTATCTTGTATGGTGGAGTGCCAAGTTTCTTAATAGTGCTTACGATTTGCGGTATCAGTTCTGGGTTCAGGTCATAACCATCAGCGGTGACCGATGCTCTACTGACCTGGCAATACTTGCAGGTGTGATCGCACCTGAGAGTCGGCACAATCATGAAGATTGGTCGGACGGCCAATTCGTTCATAAGTCGTTTGGCAAATGCAGAACTTAGGGAAGCTTTTGAAACTGCCTGAGTTGCATCGTCAGCAATGAACATTCGGCTTTCAAGCAGTCGGGAGTTGGTTTGCTCTGGAGGAAAAATGTTATTGGCAAGGAGGTTGAGTTCTTCGTTATCGACAAAGCTGTGAAAGCCAGCAAGGTTGCTGATAAAGACTTTGCCATTGCTAAGGCGGTCAAAGTTGAATGGCATCGTATTCATTGAGAGAGTCTCGAATCAATACTCCTCAGAACATTGTCGATGATAGAAGTCCTGACCTGTCCGGTATGAGCCTGAAGCTTCTCCCTGAGCTTGTAATCATTCAGCAGTCGTTCGAACTCGAACTCAACTTCGCCGTCCCAATCTTCGAATGAGACGAGCCAGTGCTCATCGTCTTCATCAAGCTTCCAGCGGGTAAGTGCACTCATCCAGTAAAGACTGCTTCTCATCACCCAACAAGAATAATTTGATTTTCTTATGTTTTTTTTCATAACTTGCGTTTTTTCCGCTCTAAGTTACATGGCTTGACATTTCAAATGTTACATTCTAAATTTTGAAAAATGAAAATAAAAAACATATCTAGTTGATTTTATTGCTAATTTACATTCTCAACTTGCAGAGTATTCTTATGTATTTATGTTATAGAGATCCATCGGAACTGTAAATAATTTTTGCAGAAATCATTAGTTCATGCAATCATATAAATTATAATTACCTATTATATAATAGGGTTATTTATGTTTTGATACGAAAATTTGTTAAAGGGATAAGTATGAAAGTAAAAAGCATTGGTTTTGAAATTGAAAACCCTAATCCATATATAAATACTATTGATGTGTTTAAAAAATTTATAGAGGCATCTTCACGAGTATTTTCTTATAATGATTTTTCGAGGCAAGTTCTTATGTCTGAAGGGAAGGATTATTACTACGGCATGGTTTTAACTTACAGAAACCAAAAGAAAAGCTGTAAATCGACAATTAAAGGAGGAAAATTTAAACTAAAAGTTGAAGATTTAAAAAGTAGTGAAAAGTTAGTTTCATTCAATTTTTTCTGTCTAAAGAAAAGTAACCTAAAAGGCATCTATCTTTATCACTACTCTTCATGCTCAATTAATTCCTTATTCTCGACTTACCAAACAATCAGTAACGAATACATACGCAATAAAAATAAAGAAGAAATTGATTCGCTTGGTGAAAAGGCCAAGCAAAGGGATACGACTATTATAAATAAAAAATACAAGCAAAGAATAAACTTCAACATACTCACAACCAAAGATGATATTGAAAACATCTTATCTAGCTTTAAAAAAATAAAATCAGCATCATTCAGGCTGTCGCATATAGGCTTTAATCAAAAACCAATGAATGCAATTGAACCCTTAACTAAAAACATTGATGTTAATTTTTCGATTGATGCAAATGAAAGAGCCAAAACATCAAAGTTAGGACGGTTAATTTCAGAAGCCTATAGCGGTGTAAAAGACATAATAAAAGCAAAAGTTGTTGCTATAGATTATAATGATAACGAACGCTTTATTGACATTATAAATTGCCCTACTTTTTTTGATGAGTATGATTTTGATTTCATTGCAGATAAAGTCGACGGCCTAACAAATGATAATTATGTATCTAATGAAATTATGACATTAATTCAAGAACAGATGACTAAAGGAAAGAATGCAAATGTTTTTCTATGATTTCATATCAAAACAGAAAATATTTTATCAATACTTTATATTAACAGCTATGTCTTTACTAACACTATTATTATTGGTTTGGATGTATCGTAACTCTCCTGATTTAAGTAATAACTTTTTTGACTTTTACCATAAAAATCTTAGAGGATATCTTTTTTCTGGATTTATATCTGTTGGTTCATTTTTACTTAGTCTGCATACATTTGTAATTGTAAATCTGAAAGAAAAAGTATTTGGCACTGTCGAGTATATGGAAGTTTTTAAAAAAGCTAGCGGTTCTAAAATTGTCAAGCAGTGCGATCTATATAAACCTCTGGACAATCTCTCTAGCTTTATTAATTCTTCGATTTGGCTTTCAATTATTACTGCTATATCACAATTCACAATTGGTCTATCAACCAATTTCTTTGCGAGTATTTACTGTGTATGGGTATCCATATTGACTGTTACTTTTATGCTTTATTGCTTAATGGTCATTAGAGAGAATATAAAAATACTTTTACATCAAAATAAAAACTCATAATAAAAAAGGATACATTATGACAAGAAGAAAAAAAACAAGAAAAAACAGCTCACAAAAAATGAAGGTTAATAAGCCCGTCACTACGAAAAGTAAACCTTATAATTATTTTGTTCTTTTCTTGGTGCTCGTTTGCATCGTAATATTTTTATGGCTTTACTTTACATTACCTAATGTACTGGAAACCCCTTATCTACTTGTATTCCCGCCAGTATTGTCAGCATTTGTCATTACCATTTGGTATAGACAGAACGAAAAAATTTTTGAATATATATTCTCTATATCTGCATGTTTATCCGCACTGTCACTATGTATGGATGCGATACCTAATTTCAACAACAAACTATTTGTAACCTTATTTCAAAATAGATGGGGATACATTCTTATTTACATTTTAGCATCAATATCTTTGGCTAAAGTGCTTGTTCCTATAAAGGAAAAATTGTCGTTGTAAACTATAATATTATTTCAGCAACTAATTTCTGCATAGATAAAATGAAAACGCAATCATATAAAGCCCGGCAGTTATCATGAAAAAATTTTCCAGTGATGTAATGCCATATCTACTTAAGTAAATTGAAAACAAAAAATAAAAAAAGCTAATTAAAAAAATAGCGGATGGGAAAAATTTCAAAAAAAACTTCATATAACCTCCTTTTTAAAATAATACAATTACCATCAAAAAAAAACCTGTCAATATCCCGCATTTGAATTGTATTTATAAGCAAGGGCTAACTCATAGATGCTCCGCATCTTTGAGTTGCCTTGCTTTTTCCGCCCTTCGGTTGAAAAAGAAAGATCAAAGCCACAATACAATCAAATTCAACCCCATTGACACCATTGATCTTTGTGGTATTGATTACATATAGCATACGGATTTGCTATTAAGCCTAAATATCAAAAGGAGTTGATATGGAAAAAATAAATATTATTTTCGATGATGAGTTTCCTTCTTCGTTTAACAATAATCCTGTCGCAAAGAAATTACCTCCCAACCGTCTTCGCAGATACTCAGTAACTGTCAGATTAAATGAGGTTGAGCTGAGCAAAGTAAACCAGTCTAGAGGACAGTTAAGCAGGAGCTGTTGGCTGAGATCTTCAGCTCTCAAGCAATTGCCTCCATCAGTTCCTGAGATAAATCGAGATGCCTGGCATCAACTGACGGCTTCTCTACAAAAATTGAATGACCTCAGTTCATATCTCATTCGTCGCGGAACTGATGCTCAGCCACTATCGCAGGAAGTAAGCGCTTTAAAATTGAAACTGTCGCATGTCAGAGATGCTCTGCTGACACTTGAAAAGTGATCATCCAAGATGAAAGGTATGAATAAAATAAAAAGGGGTAAGAACTTTCGAGGAGTCATCTCGTATGCGCTTGCCCCTGCTCCTCATCACAAGACTACACCAGTAGTGATTGGTGGCAATCTTGTGGGCATCACTGTAGACGAGCTGACCGCTGAGTTCGCAAACACTCAGAAGCTAAGAGAGGATGTTACGAAACCAGTTTGGCATAACTCCCTTCGTCTCCCTGTCGGTGAATCACTCACTAAAGAGCAATGGAGGAACATTGCTGACGATTACATGCAGCGAATGGGATTCTGTGACACTCACCTTCGTTGTTATGTTCTGCATGACGACGAAGCTGGTCAACACATACACATCATTGCTTCCCGTATAAACATTTTGGTAGATGGACAGCTTTACTTGGGTAGGAACGAGAATCTCATCAGCACAAGAATCATTCAAGACCTTGAACGGGATCATCAGCTCACCAGAACGAAAGGTCCTTCTCCTGCTAGACAGCCCAAGAAGCAAAGTAGGCTCACTCGTAACGAAAAGATGATGCAGGACAGGACCGGAGAGAAACCTTCTAAAAAAGTGATACAGGAAGCTATAGATGCGATCCTCATCTTCTTCGATACCATCACTATCGAAGACTTCATATATGAATTACAAAAGCAAAACATATCAGCTTCAGCAAACATCGCTTCTACTGGCAAGATGAACGGTTTCTCGTTTGCATATCAGGGCATTGCTTTTAAGGCATCTCAGCTTGGAAAAGCTTATGGCTGGTCAAATCTGAGTAAGCGAATCATCGCTTCTCAACCAACAGAGGCTATCAATCCTGTAGAGATTCCGGTGAATGTTAACTCCCCTATTCACATGGAAGATCATCCCACAGCTACTCCAACACCACTTACGGCAAGTTCCAGTGAACATACCCGCTTTCACTGGTTGCAATGGATACCTTACCTTGAGGAGCTTGTTGCGAGTTTAAAAGCTATTGGTTCAACGATTCTTAATCCTCTCAAAAGAAATGTCATCTATACAGCAATACGAACCGGCAACTCTGAAACACCAGAGATTTCTGAAGTAATTTTTCAAAACTCAGCGATAAAAAACGTTTTCAAACGACCTTAAAGAGCTAGTTTTCAGTAAGTTAAAAGCACTCACTAAGTCAAACTTCATAAATATTTTCATTCTTTTTCATATCGATAGGCAAAATCGATCGATCGTTATTACTGATCAATAAATTATAAATGATAGCTATAAACTATCAAAAGAAAGCGATCGATCGGTACAAATGATTTGCTAGGCCCTGTTTCCAAGTCGTAATGTAACTTCAAACGAAACTACATAGCACACTGATTTATCGGCAGAATAAGCTGATGCATACGTGCGCCTTTGATTCATAGAAACTAACCTTGGACGAACTTATGACAGCAACAACTGAAGCAAAACAGCCCAACTTCCTTATGATGAAACGGGTATGGATTGCTATTGCACTTCCTATTGTCATTTTCTATTTCTCAGGTGTTCAGGGTTTGGTCCAGCTTGCAATCGTATGGATTTTCGCAAGCATCATGCTCTTGATGTTTGCCTACAAAAAATTCCGAATTAAGAAGTGGAACGCCAGCACCAGAGACCATTTTGGCGAGCAAGACGGGATGTGGAGTCATGAATTTGGTTCCACTTTTATGAAGCTCGACCAGCAAAGAGGACTTATCCATCTCAAGGAAGAGAACAAACAAAAAACCTATCAGTTCTCAGCAATCAAAGAGTGGCGATACAATTTGTCTACTACGAGAGAACGGGCTGGTATCAACAAAGAACTCGACCGCACTCATGATTTCAGAGAATCGGGCTTTTACATCGCAGTGGACGATGTTCAGTATCCAGAATGGAGAGTGATGTTCTTTCCTCAAAAGGGTGATTTCAACTCACAAGAGGGCATCCGGGATACGGAACTGCAACTTAAGCGCTGGATGCATATCTTTGACAACTTAATTAACAGATAAATTTTAATATTTTATTAATCAACAACTTAACAAAACCAATCAGCTGATTGGTTTTTTTTTACTTCTTAACTGTAAAGATAAACTTAACCATTCCGATAAGTTCTATGTTTTCACAAAATTTCAATAGGGACTTAGAATGGCTGAAGCGTTAAACGAAGGTAAAATCATGCAAGCTCTAAACTGGGCCTATGATAAGGCTCTGGATGGAAGCATACCAGGAATAGACTCTGCTTATGAAATGGCCGAAAACTATCTAAAAGGCGATGACACTTTAGTTGAAAAAGTAAACTCTCTCATTCGCTGGCAAAACACTAAATCAGCCACAGCAGGATTTGTCTCCGGTCTTGGGGGAATCATTACCCTCCCTGTAGCAATCCCCGCAAGCATAGCTACAGTCATTTACGTTCAAATCCGCATGATTACATCCATCGCTCTGATGGGCGGATATGATGTAAGAGATGATCGCGTAAAAACCATTGTCTATAGCTGCCTTGCAGGGAATGCCGCAAAAGATATACTTAAAAGCACGGGCATCATCATTGGTTCGAAAATGTCCACTCAGTTGATCAAAAGTATTTCAAAAGAAACCATTTTTGCCATCAATAAGCAGGTCGGTTTTAGACTGCTGACGAAGTTTGGTGAAAAAGGAGCTATAAACTTGGGCAAGATGATACCTATTGTAGGCGGGATCATAGGGGGCACTTTCGATGGTGTTTCAACCAATATCGTTGGAAATGTTGCTCGTAAAACCTTCATTGAAAATAGTGCATTACTGTCGAATTGAGAATCAGAATTCTTACTAAGAGAAACTAATGCTGAAATGTTTTTAGCCTTAAAAATATAAATTTGCGAGCGACATTATTATATTTTTAAACTTGGCACTAAAATATTAATGAGTTAAGGGGGCGGAAATTATCACTCCTTAACTCACTATCACAAGGAATTACTTATGTCTCTCCGCTTCAGAAAAACATTTACCCTCTTTCCTGGAGTCCGTCTTAACATTTCCAAAAGTGGTATTAGCGCAAGTATAGGAGTGCCTGGAGCAACGGTTAATTTCGGACAAAGAGGGGTAAGAGCAACATTTGGGTTGCCTGGTTCGGGTTTATCATATTCTACATCGACTATACCCTATGAAACCAAACCTTCAATCATTGAAGAGCCAGATATTGCATCCCAAAAGCATTTATTCGATATACCGCAATCATTTGATGACAACATTCCTTCCAATGCAAAAATATATATGCCTCAATGCGGTATGAATGAGATATCAAGTGCATCAGTTGAAGTTTTAACAAGCACCTCACTTTTACCTTTGAGAGATTTAATTGCTAAAGCACGAGAGCAAAGAGAGGAAGTAAAGTCTGATTTGAAAGAAGCTCTTACAGAAGAATCAATGCAAAAAGAAGAATTAACACGTCGGAAATCAAGCTTTTTCCGATGGTTTTATAAGAAAAGCATTGCTGAACTTGAGATAAAGTTACCTCAAACGCAGGCCGAAATATCTCGTTTAAAATTGTGGGAAGAAAACACCAAAATCGCTATAAACTTCGAAAGCAGTGATGCTTCACAGCGAGCATATGCAGCAATGGTTCGTGCATTTGACGCTTTGAAGTCCAGTATAAAAAAATGGGATATAACCGCCGATAAGTCTACTGATCAGTTCGCGGAAAGAACTCTCGCAACGAGAGCTGTAAATCGTCATCCCGTAAGTTTCGGTTACAGCTCTACTGAGCTTATTCAGTTCGCAGGAAAGGCTATGCGCTTTGAAAATACCAATGGTGACGATATTTTGCTCTATCCAGGTGTTGCTGTGATCCCTCGAGTAGATGGGGCATTTGCTTTAGTAGATATAAGAGAGTTAGACATCAGTTGTGAGGCTCATGGATTTCATGAGGAAGAAGATGTTCCTAAGGACACAGAAATAGCTGGCTATACTTGGGCTAAGACGAACAAGAATGGCTCTCCTGATCGTAGATTTAAAGACAATTATCAAATTCCGATTTGTATTTATGGAAATATTACATTTTGGTCTCAAAGTGGTGTAACAGAAGAATATATGGTATCTAACACTCACGCAGCTAAAAATTTTGTTGAGCTTTTTAAAAACTATCAAAACTCACTCACCTAGTCATATTTATCTAATAATTAGTGTAATATTTCCCATTCAAAAAACTTGAAAGAAATCAAATATGATAAGTTTTTGTTCTGAAAAAACAGTCGAATTTTCTTTAGTTCCAGAATTTTCAAAGCTAATTAAAAACTTGGGTGAAAATGCCCCAATCCAATACTGGAAAACAAGAGAGGGTAATTTAACTTCAAAATATTTGCATGGCAATGAAAATGTATACTTAGTTGCCTTTTTTTCACGTAGGCCCAAAGTAGACACAAAAGAAAATCACATACTTCAAGGGAAGATAAATAACTATATATTTGAATTTAACGCTGCTGCTAAAAATATGCCCATAACTGTTTTTTGCGGTTTCCCATTAGCTAAAAACTTATATGAACTCAGTGACTCAAAAAAAATTTGGATCAACATCCCTAAAAATGCATCAGTTAATCAAGAAGTTTTATTTTTTGCGGAAGAGAATGAGGGCGAACATTCCATTTATTGCAAGCAGCCACTTAAAATAATAGAGCAAGAGGATGTTTGCGATATCATTAAGAAGGATAGCCACCCTATTACTTGGGTAGAGGCAATCGATGTTATGGAGAAACTTAAAAGAAAACCCGGTAGAGGCCACTGGTTTCTTCTTAATTGGTATTATAAACCTGTTTATTTTGTCATTAAAGCAAATATCTATGGTAAATCATAATTAAGAAGGTTATTGATTTTCAAAGAATCCTTGTATTATTATCAATTTTTTAATAAGGGCTTTTAATCATGGACAACTACTGGGACAGGAACAGACAATCAAACTACTTTCTAAGTATGGCAAGTCTTGAGGCTAATCACTTAGTCAATGTTGCCACATCCCTCTCACAGTTCCATCTTAAGGATGCGCTTGTCCGTGTAAAGTTTCAGGATGAAGTAAGGGAGTTCACCCGCTTGCAGATCCAGACTATCCGCACTTCTACCTCGGATGATCAGTGTCAGGCATGTATCCAAAATCTTAAGCAAGAAGCCCAAAACTTAAAGATTCAGGACAGGATGCTCAGAACAGGAGAAGCCGTAGTTTCGTCTTCTGTGAAGTTTTACCATGACCATGAAAAGATCATTGGCTATGTCATCGACGGCATCGGAGTTGTTCTTGGGACTGTTCAGTTAGCGGCTGGTGTAGGCTTGTTTGCTGGATCGCTGTTCAGTGGAAATGTTATCGGTGTTGTTGCTGGTTCTGCATTGATTGCTAATGGTGCAGGTTCAATGGTGGAAAGCATAGATAAGTTAAGAGGAGTTTCGAACCCTTCCAATCCGGTGATTGAAGCTTATGAGGATGTAGCTCAGTTTTTTGGGTTTGATAAACGCCTGGGTCTGCTTGCTTACCAAGTGGTTGATCTCACTACATCTTACTACGGAATTTTTAAACTGACTTTGAAACCCGAGGCTTGGAGAATATTCAAGTATCTCCCTACTGATTACTATCGCCAGGTGCAGATGATGAGCAAACAAGACCTGGCTCTAAAAGGTGCAACAGCAGTCTGGAAAGGTAGCGCTATAGGTGTGAACCTCTATCAGATGAATCACAACCAAAATGGAAACTAACTTTTGCTATTACTAGCAAACCTGTGTGCTTTCCAGGCCAGATTCATTGGTATGACAAAGTAAACGATTATGGCACCGATGATAAGGACGATAGCATAAGAAATCAGGCTTTCTTTATGCCCTTTCGCTATACCATAAATGAAAACTGATAAAATAATGAGCATGGAAATTATACCAGCCCAAAAGCGCTTGCTCAGCTCCTGAATGAGAGACTGAAGTGTATCTGATTTGTTCTCATCTCGGTTAAGAATTTCATTAAGCTTGCGGATATCCTTCGCCGAGAATCCATTCTGAAGGAGCTTTTGCTCAAAATCGTTCATTTCATCATCCTGAAAAGCCATAAGATAAAAGAAAATATATCATACATTAAAGCTGAGATGCCATATGATCCATTTGCAGAACACTCGCCCTAAGTTAAGTGTAAAGATCATATGGCATAGTTATTGTATCGCCATACTCAATAAAAAGTATATCCTAAACCCTTTTCTTCATTTTGAAACCATCTGATTTAAGCTCTGTTGAAGGCGTAAAGCTCTGTTTTTGAGTAGCAAATATTCTTTCTACTTCATACTCATTCCAGATAATGTATTCGATAATAAACTTGTAGAAATACAGCACTCGTTCAAGACTGACAGTTGACGGTATTGTATAGAAATTTGGACTGAGTAAAGCCGAACTCAAAACTGCAATAATGTTGCTTGGCCCCTTGAGATAGGGATTCTGATAGTCTTGCTGATACTTCAAAAAGTATCCTACACAGAACAGGTAGGCATCTTTTACGATTTTTTCTTTATTGCAGTCTGATTCATCGTATCTAAGAATGAAACGATTAAGTAGTATCAAAAATTTCTGATCTGGCAAATATCTGTTTAATTTATTCATAGTAGCATCCTTGCTGTTGTGAATGTCATCCTGACATTTAAAGAAATATCATAATATTTAATCATGTCAATAGTTAAAACCTATCAATTTATATTTGAATATCTTTTTTAGGTAAAGGACGATTAAGCTCTTCGGCTGTCATTTGCTTTAAATGAGAATTATATAGCCATATCTTAAACTGCTCTAAATATTTGTTATTCAATGCTATCAAAGCTTCGTTTTCAGTTTCGAGCCTTTTTATTCTCTGACAAGCAATTTTTAAATTAGCAGGTTTAACCGCACATGTTTCTTTCACACCAGACTTGAGAAGCTTCTTTTTTGAATAAAAACAATCCGCAATTTTAACATGACTACTTAAAGATTGTCTTGAAGGTCTCTTCCCAATAATCTTTATCAACTCGTCACATAAAGCCTCCCAGGTCAGCTTCTCATCGTCATTCCAGGTATTAATAACTTTCATTATCAATTTTTCATCATAACCAGTAATATGTTTAGCCATTTACTCTCCTTTTATTATTTTAGTTTGGAATTTATACCATTTATCAGCATTAACATTCCCATCATTTTTATCATAATTGGTTTTTTCAAGAATTTTAGTGTGTATCATCATTAGTTGGCCATCATCCTTTCCAGAGTCTTGTATTGGATAATAACCACATGGGTCAAAAGCATATGAGTGCTTGCAGTAACCGTGCTTAGTGACAAGCACAGCTCCATTCTTCAATGAATCGAAATCAGTTATTTCCATAACAGCTATTTCTTTTTTCCTATGACTGTTACCGGCTCCGATTGAAGTTTTATCTTTCATGAGATTGATCATTTGTAAGTGTGATCGGTGATCATAGGAAACATTTTGTGAGACCAGCTTCCTTCCAGACCATCTGGCGATGCTAAACTCGTCCATACCATTGATTTGAGAAAACGTATTTAGTAGATGTCTTAACTGATGGGTCCTAAGTGAATATGGGCTGCCATCCTCGTTAATATAACCGTGTCTTTTAAAGAGGTTTGTTGTGCCTTTGAGACTCGCTAAGGCATCAATATCCAGTCTAAAAAACTGAGCAGTGGGCCTGAACAAAGGGTTCAAAATTTTGCTCGTTTTCTGGCACAATTGCCCCTCATATAACAGGCATAAAGCATTGGAATATTTGATTTTCTTCTCTTCATCATACCAAGGGAAATGTTGAGGCTTTTTACTGAACAGTTCATGTCTGGATGACTCAGGGACCTTACCTTCCATTGTTCTTGCAACATACCTTGGATGGTTGGACAACTTTCTCAATCGGGCTATGGACTTTTTAGCTACAGAGACCATTACTGTAGGAATCCATTTAATGTCTCCAGCATACCCCTTCGCTGAAAAAAATCTTAAACCATATCGTTCAATGCCGTTGTCATCATGCTCTGTAATCTCACAATCCGCTGGAAGGCTTAAAATTTCCGAGATTCGTCCTGGTGCACACATCAGCAGTGCAAGAACAGACGTTGTGAAAATGTCTCTCACAGACAGTTGGCTTTCATCTTTTGAGAAAATCTCCGCAATGGCTATGACGGATTTTATATCTGGTAATTTTGAGTGCCCTTCAAGCGAAGGTTCATAACCTTGCCAACTCTGAGTTATTTTATGCCTTAACGGATTTACCCAAAAAAAGTATGATGAACTTGTCATCCTGTTTTCACTCAAAAATAAACATAGTTTCTCAAGTTCCTTACCAATTCCAACTGCTGTTAATTTCGTATATTTAGCCGTTGCTACTCTTATACACTCATCAAAAATGTAATTATTACACTTGACAACATTAGCTTCACAGTATGATCTCAACAATACAAACTCAACGATCTTCAACATTGCCAAAGCATTCTGGTTTAACTTTGACTTATTAAACGAATGAGTATGAGACATATAAGCTTTAGCAAAATCAATAAAACTATCATCTAATCTATCTTTGCTATTTCGATTATTGTTGATATCAAATTTATTGAATCTGTAACACCCCTTCCATACATTGCTTTCCCATGAACTGGCTAACTTGGAGTTAAATATATTACTCTTACAAAATTTAATAAAATCATTAACATTTAAATTTGGATCGTTAGCATTTGTTGGCTCGAATAAGACTATATTGGTCATTGAGAACTCCATGCTCTAAAGTTTTTGCAGGTAAAACACTCTATGTGTTCGTGTTTACAATCAGTAAATCCAAAAGAATTCAAAACATATTCTTTAAATAGCCTCTTATTCTGTGTGTTATCGCCACCAAGAAATATTTTTGATAGCGGTTCAAAAAATGAATGAAGTTTCATATCAATATCGTGAACATTGTCTGGGCTATTTTTTACGTATATCCCTGATGAGTTAATAGATTTATGGTCTAATGCTTTAGCGATCACTTCAACTGAGGCTCCTTCCTTTGCTAAACGAGATCCAAGCGTATACCTGAATCGTCTTGCATTAAGCCGTATAGCCTCGTCATTTCTTGATGATTTAATGTTAAATTTAGTAGTAAAGTTATTTAGCTTGTTTGAAATAAATGAATTCTTCATGTGTAAAAAATCAGTTTCCATGATTTTATCTAAACTTTGACCAGACTGAATGGATACAGATTTTTTGGTGTCCATGAATATAGGTAATTTATTTTTTATATGAGCAATACTCTGACTAACATTATCTTCCATGTATTTTTGATTCATATCAATCAAGGTTGTTAATTTCTCATAAAGGCAGTCATCGATACTTACCAAGCTAAACTCACTTCTAAAGTCCTTCCTTTGTTTTACTTTCGGTATGTTTAGAAAGCAACCTTCTCCCGTTCTGATGAGATCTTTCGCTTTTAAGGAAGTTAACTGTAAAGGCCTCCTTCCCGTTGTAGCTAAAAGAATGACATAGCAATAAAGATACATAGGAATTTTGTCTTCTTTCAACAAATTGCTGATACTCTCAATAACGATTTCCAGCTCTTCTCCAGTTAGCGGTCCACTATTTGGATCTCTTCGTTTAACGGCTTCTCCTGTCAAATTAGTCTTAACCTTTATTTTTTCCAGCATTGTTAAAGCTGAGGTTTCAACTCCTACATAACCGAGCTTTTTCCACTTCGTTAGAAACTTCTTTATAGAGTTTAGTTTGTAGTTTTTCTCAGGGCCTAAATTAACATTAAATTGATAAACCGCATTAGCATCTATCGTCTTAATGTCTATCATCCCTAACCATTGACTAAATATCTGGTTTATGTTTTTTGTGTAACCTGCACTGTATTCAGCCGAAAAGTAAGCCAAGGTAGTAAGGTAACCAATACGCATCGACTCTGGCATTTTATCGGCAATCTTATGTGGGAAAATAGAATTCTCTTTATCTAATTGCCATTTGATATCAGAAAGCTTGAAGCTATACCCCTGCATCGCTGCAAAAACCAGACTCTCTTTGCTTAGTTTACATGTTTCCATTATATTGACCCTCAGTTATCTTTTTCAAAGATTCATAAACTCTTCCAATAACTTCCTTTTCTTTAATTGATATGTGTTTGAAGTTATAATTCTCTGACATCTTTGAATCTTTGGACCAACCCATTAGATAGCATCTCAATCCTGATTTTCGGCTGACATCTAAATTTGAATTATCAATTTCATTTGAATAAAAATAGTTCCAAGAGTGCCTCAATCTATGCCCCGATAAATTCTTTAATTCCGGGCTTGCTTTTTTAATGGTTGAAATTATTTTCTCATATGCTGAAACAGATAATGGTTCTCCTGCCGTTTTTCCTGCGCTGTGAGTTACAAACAGGAAGTCATGTTTTTTCTTTTTAGTGATTTTACTTCTACAAGTTTGTATGTAATCGAAGATCTCCATCACTAACTCGTCTGATAATGGGATTATCCTTTCGCCAGTTTTCACTAATGGTTGATTCAGCCTCCGGTCTTCAATGCAGTCATGTCTTCTGAAGATACTCAGTGTGTTATTTATAAGATTTAGATCATTTACTTTAAGATTTAGTAATTCACCTGCTCTCAACCCACAATTCAGTAGCAAGGTAAAAATGAGCCTGTTCCTTCCCTGAACCTCCTTCTGAAAGGGGTTTTGGCTCCCTTCGACTTCCAACAGCCTAAACAGAGTTTTTATTTGTTCTTCACTTATCGATTTATCTGTTCTGTGATTGATGCTGAGTGAGCGATTTCGCGGGAAGTGCGCCCTTATGCTTTCAATAAAACTTTCGACTTCATATCTGGCATGGATTCCCTTCATAGAATGAATCAATCCGCACAACCATTTTAGGTAATTTGAAAAAACGTGTATCCTGTAACTAAAAGTTCTTGTAGCAATCTGCTTTCCTTTGAGTAATCTTACATTCGTAATTTTTTGTTGATCGAATCTTTGCTTTGCATACCGTATCAGGTCATCTACTTCGGCTACACTCAAGAACCGCTTGCTTTCAATCCTATCAATGATGTTGATTTTCCTACTTTTCATAAAATTGCTAAGGATAAGTAGGTTCGTTGCAACTATCTCCATCGTTGATGCAGTCGCACTTCTGTTCCTTACATTAGTTGTGAGATAAAGGTTCTGATAGTAAACTGGTAGCAGTGTTTCTTTGTTGAGAATTAAGCAACCTCGTTCTCCACTGCTCATGACAAATTTTTTTATTTTGAATGACATTGTAATAACCCTCCGAAAACTTTACATTTAGTAATCACTACGGCTTATCATTATTTTATCGATTCAAACTTTGCAATTTTATTTTGTTATTTTTGATTTTATTTATAATCCATTTAGATACTTAAAAAAATTTCTTTCACGTGAAAGAAACCAGTACGGCTAGTTTTAAGTAGTCATACCCAATTTAAGAAGAAAAACTAATAAAGCCTTATTGCATAAGTAATACAGAGGCGCCAAAAACTAATTTGGAAAGTATTCTGTTAAGTTTTGATGTTTTTTGATCTTAAAACTTTACAATTTTTAAATTATGAGTTTTAAAATAAATATTCACCTTGCCGTTTTCCCATAGTAAATATCTTCTACCTCATTCCAGTATTCATCTTGAATAACTTTAGCTTTACTGCGGAGTTCAGCTCCCATATGAATTACCAATGCTCCTTTTTCCAACATGTCACATAGCAAAATTTTATTTATATCTTCAGTTCTTAGCTTGAGAAGACTTATGTCATCTGTCATAAATGAATCTTCATCTGGGAGAAGACACGGCATTGTTTTCACATAATGGTCCAGCATCCCTTTTTGCACACTTAAGCTACAGAGCAAAACATGGTTTTCGCCCTTTTCAGTCTCTTTTACAGCAATATTAATTTCATTCTGTGTGATTTTCTTTGATAACTTTATGAGTAGCTTATTACATTTGATCACAGACAGTATGGATTCATAAATATAGTTTCGACTATCTTCATTTAACTCAGTTAAAAGTTGGAATGGATTGTATTCGCTATCTTCGAGGTAATAGCTTAAACAGGCCACGGATTTCTTACTCAATGTATTCACAGGTAATAACCTGATAGCTTCAGCATCAAAAATCTTATCAAAGGTTTTTTGACTAACAAGTATTGAAAGGTTTCCAATATTCAGGAATTCTTTAATTTCCACACTGTCCTCACTTTGTCGATGTTGTTGGTCCGGAGCCTAACTATGAAGCTGTTCTCGAATTGCTAATGGTGTCAGAAACCCACTGATCGATCTCCGCCTCAATAAAGGCCACAGCTCTCGAACCTAATTTGATAGGTTTAGGGAATCTATTTTCGGAAATCAATCGGTAAATCCATGCTTTTTTGTAACCGGTTTTATGTAGCACTTCAGGTAAGCGGATGAGTCGTGTGGTGTTTGTAGTTACCGTAGTCATTGCTGTATCTCCTCGTTGTTGATGAGTTGATACTAAAGAGACGGGAGTGGGCTTTGAAGGGATTGTGTGGAAATTGCTTCTTAGTCTAGAAAGCAGTGAAAATTTTCTTAGGTATAAAATAAATTTTCTTACGCACCTTGTATGAATATGAAAAAAATGGTAATGGCATCTTCTTCGCCCAGCACCATGCAGTTCTTTAACTTTTATAGCATTCTGATTGAGTTAAAAGTTGATTTAACCATTTTGATAAAATCCCCTTCCGAAATGAATTAATATGCTTAACATTCTAATATACAATCTTTAGAATGATCCTCTAATGTTTAGCAAACGTATTCAAATCAGATGGTGATCCGTTATGGATAGCAAAAGTGATACTAAAATTTTCATTTCATATTCTTGGGGTGGTTCAGCAGAAAAAAAAGAATGGATTAGAGATCATGTAGTCAACAGCATCGATTTTAAATACAATGTTTTCTGGGATAGAGATAGCATTGGATTCGGCGAATCAATAGATTCGATGATAAAAAACGTTCTTTCTTCTTTTCCTCTGAAAGTTTTCTGTATCTGTGATGAAGATTATATTGTTTCTGCTAAAAAAGTAGGTTCTGGTCTGCATCGAGAATTGCAAATGTTAACTGATCTCGATTCCGACAATGAAGTTAAAATCATCCCCATTATTCTTGATCGAAAATGTATTACAGAGCTACCCCCTCCTCTTGTAGGAAGAGCCTATTTAGATTTGACTGATTTACATGAGCGTGGACTTTACCTTGGTAATGCAATATGGCATCTTGCTGAAAACATAACTCAAGCCAAAATGCTTACGTTGATAAAATCAACTATTGAAAAAGATGATTTACATCGAGCTGCTTTAGATTATTTTTACCGTAAACCTTTACGGTTTTCTGGTAATGCTATTACACATCAAATTTGTATAAATTATACTCAGATATTACTTGCGCCTAAATGGATGTGGGATAGTCCTAACTGGAATTATATGTTGAATGATGATAATGACATATTTTGCCCGACTAAGGGGCGATGGCACTGGGATCATTATTCAGCAGGCACAGCCATGAAAACTCTTGGAACGGTCATGATTTCCCAGTTCTTTCCAGAGGACGCTTGTGAAGAAGTACAGTGGGCTTTGGAATCAATTGGAATACTTTTGGCTGTCAAAATTATATCTATGATTCGTAAAGATGAACCTTTTATACTTGAAGCCAAAGAAATCATAATGTATATAATCAATGATGAGTATGGAAGTCATGCTCTGAAACATCTATTGAACCATTACTCTTGAATAATTTATTTATATTATTTACTTCAAGGTAGTTTTAAAAGCTGGTTGGGTATAGGAACTAATATTACTTTTAGTCCCTTCCAGCTTTAACCACCCAGATCTGGAAAACATCACGATTTAACTATCACGGTCACAGTTTTGCTATGTGTGAAATTATTAAAAAATAATCAGCTAACTTTCCTTAATTCTGACATGGATAGGTCCATTAGATGACGATTCTTATTTATGAAACTCTCAACATTCTTACAGGTCTCACCTGACATAGCTCTCTCAGCTATTGGACGATCTGTGTCCTTGAGTTGCTCATCTCCTCGAACTTCATCTGTGAGCTTAGGATAAAGAACTCTGGAAAGGATGGTGTTCGAAAGAGAGACATCATTTAACTTAGCCCACATGAGCAGATCAATCATTGGAAGGATACGGTAGTCAACCACCTTCAGAATCTTTCCCAGACCGAAAGCCTCTTGCTTCCTGCCCTTGATTCCATACTCTTTCCTCCATACAGGAAGTAGTGCACGAAGCGAGCCTATGATTTCTTCATCTGATGAGCTTTCGAGGTCAAAGTGTGTATACACACGGCTTTCATTGATTCTCATAAAAACGGCTCTCATACTTTGAGTTAGTGTCTGTTCTTTGACCTCTTTCTTAAGTTGATCTGTTCCTTTGACAAACGATTCTTGCGAGAACATTTCAAGAGATCTTTTGAGGCTTTCAATATGTCCAAAGGTGACTTGTCGTAAGTGAGTTTGGCTTTCTGCCAGATGAGTGTTGGTATCTAATGTTTTACTGAATAGAGGCTTACCTGCAAGGATCTGGTCAAAATAAACATCTCCTTCCCCAAAAAACTCAATTGAATCGAGGATGTTCTTTCTGACCTGTAACTCCTTATGTAAGCCTTTCAAAGTGCAAGACTCAACATCAACATAGTTGTCGTAGTTGAACCAACTCTGTAACTTTTTGTAGATCTGAACCGTATCCATACCGAGGCCTTACATTTGTGTTTTTATAGCTCAATGTAGAAATCAGATCATCATCACCTTGAACCAGCTCTTCAATCAACAAGCTGTGAAACAGTAACAACGGCCGATAAAATTGAGTATAATTAAGACGCTTTTTTCAGTGTCTCACAACAGTTTTTAAGGTTATTTTTGGCATGTTGGTATCTATGATGGTATAAAAGGTTTAACTTCAGTAAAAACCTTTTAAATCAGTAAATTAACTACTAGTTCGATTTCTGCAGGGGACACCATATGCCTGTCTCTCAACGTCAACTTTATCCATTCCATTCAGTAAGTTATTTCAATTCTATAGTCTACCTGCGTCTCCAGCAGGCTCACAAAATCCACAGTGTTATGTTGGTATAATTGTTAGTATGTTTGGTTCGATAATGCAGATACCATTAGCCGGAGATTTTTACTATGCCGCTCACTGAGTTAAAGGTAAGAAATGCTAAGGCTGCTGTGAAGCCGGTCAAAATGACAGACGGTAATGGTATGCATCTTTTTATTACCCCCACACGGTTCCAAATACTGGCGTTTTCAGTATCGCTTTGGCAGCAAACAAAAGATTCTTGCTCTCGGTGTTTATCCTGAGGTTTGACCTGCTCCCCGTTGATAAACACGCCGCGATGTTAGTAATGTCTTCATAAGCCACATGAGGACATCCCCATCAACGCGGGATCCGCGATAAGGAAATGCAGTTAAAGCAGTGGTGTGAAATTTTCGACCAGATCCTCAACAAATCCATAGCAAAATAATGAGCACCAAAATCATATAAGGAATTAAAAATGAATAGATTTTCAACAGTTGCAGCCCTGTCTTTAGCAGTTTTGCTTACCGGCTGCGACAGCAAACCCTCCTCTTCCGAAATCCAGAAAGCTATGCAGGACAACATTGAGCGCACAAACCAGACAGCGATTCGGTGAGAATAGCAAAGACATGCTCACGACTCTAAACCAAGCTGATAAGGTTTCCTGTAAGGAGTCAGAGGAAAAAGGGAAATACCTTTGCAAAGTGGATACTGATATAAAACTACCCATGATGGGCGAGAAGCAAACTGTAGCTGAATTTAAATTCATTAAAAACGATGGTAACTGGAAAGTGTCACCGTAACCTAACGCATCAATCTACAATAGAAATTCTTAGAAAAATCCCGAAGGAAAGCTATTTTATTCAATTGCAGCGCCAGAAAATATATCAAAAAAACAAATCATTCACACCATTATCAGGATTGCTTGAGGGGTGAATAACATTCACTATTAATTTACACAAATTAATGAGTGAGCTTTTGCAACTCTACTTAACTGTGCGAGAAGGTATAAGAATTATATTTGCCCAAACCCTATCTAAGCATCATCATCATTTAAGTATGAATTAAGATTATCAGCAAAATCAATCAAGGTAGAACCTACCAGAAAATTACCTCTTTTAGGTCGATGTTCTTTGAATATACCAATAGCTTTTAAAGAAACTCCACCGTCCAATTTATTAATTATCAACTGAGCAATCACGCTTCCACTCATACCTGCAAGCGAAGTAACGGTTTTATTAGTACTGGCATCCTCAAAACAGATGTTTTTTTCTTTTCCGCCAGCAATAAAATGGAAATAAATATCTTCGGTTTTTCTTTCATAAAAAAAGTTGTGAAAATTAATATTAAAAGGCGACAAGCCTTTCTCAGGGTGCATTTTATGTAACTTATTAACTTTTGATGGATATCCCATGATCACAAATGAAGATGTTTTCTCAAAAAAATCGTTGTTAACTTTAGTATCAAAAAGAACGCTATTTGGTATAGCCTTCATGATTTTTTCAGACATAGGAATAATAGCGTAATCTTGTTCATCATTAAAAAATACTTCCAGATGCTCGAACTTAAATTTATTTCCGTCAATCGATATGAACGACAATTCACTTTTTTGCATCTCTTTAATTACATGGGAAGCAGTAACAATACAAGGTATATGGTCACCTAATAGATATATAAAACCGCTTCCGATCAAAAAGGCCTCTTGTTTACGGTGAGGTTGAGTTATAAAAAAAGACACTAGTGAACTCTGCCATTCCAAAGCTAATTCAGTAGTCCTGCTCTCATCAATCCACGTTGGGGAATAGTGTATAATTGAAAAATGCGGATAAATTAATTTTGAGTCCTCTAACACTTTCATTTCCTTTTGAATGACAATATAATTTTTTCTGGTAAATTATTAGCAATGTGAGTTATGATCAATATAAATCTACAATTTGGTGATGATATGAACATTTTTGAAATTGAAGAAAAACTTGCTGAAAACGGTTTCAATGCGAAAGATATTGCGGCTTTAAGAATGCAAGCTGAAAAAAGTGGAACGACTTACCCGGCTTTACTTAAAGAGCTTAGCATACGTTTTATTGCTTCAATGGTCCTTGTAGCCATTCTTGCTATAGTCTGGATATACACGCTTATGTACAAGGATAGCCTCGCTGTTACCTCATACTCAATCACAATGCTAATCATAGCTCCTATTTTTTACATTTTCACACCCATGAAGTTAGGCTACAAATCATTCCGGTACACGAGAAAAAAGTGATTTATTTTTTATTATCGTAAATTGATTTCAGAGCCGAATAGTCATTATATATTTCCACTCCTAATTCAAAGCGGCTCATATCTTTGATACCCCTAACGAAGTCGGAGTTTACGTAGTAAAAAAGTCGAAATGTTTGAGGTTTTCTTATCAGCCTGAACATGCCATAGGCCGAAAGAGCAAGATCCATACTGCTGTAGGCAATTTCACCTGTTTTTTGATCAAAACCCAAGAACCTGGCTGCTCCAATGTAACCATCTTTCAAGAATCCCTGGGCGTCATTTTTTCCTGTAATAACATTCATTACACCTTCCTGAACGCCATTCACGCCATGAAGCGTGAGCATCGCACCAAAACCAACCCCTATTATATTTCCGGTTGCAGCTGAAGCGGCCATAACTCCAAACCCAGCCACCACCTGTAATCCACTCAGTACTACCCCCACACCATCGATAATATATCCCCAGATATCACCTTGCTGAACGAATTTTACTGAAGCATGCAATGCCGCCTGACCAGTACGAAGAAGTTGATCTTGTCTCATGAGATTACGATGTTCTTCTTTCAGGTTTTGAATGCATTGCTGGCATTCATCATCGCTGGCACCTGTTCGAATCGTATCAATCTGAGCATTAACGAAAATCTTCACTTCGTCCTGAAACTGAATCCTGTTGTAACCCTCAGACAGGTGAATCAAAGATAAGTGATTTGACGTACTAAGCAGCTGATTAGCTTCAGCATTAGCCATAGTCAGAAAGTAATCCTTGAATCGGTCTGGTTTCCAGTAGTCCATGACTGTGCCTTTATGTCATTATACGTATCGTTAAGTTTATTTAATCAGATTCCCTTACACAGGGAAAGCAAAAGGACCAGCTATGAGTACAGACATCTTCTTAAAAATCGATGGCATCACAGGCGAATCACTGGATAGTAACCATAAAGGCTGGATTGCTATTGAATCTTTCACCTGGGGTGCAAACCAACCAGGGAATATGTCTGCTGGAGGCGGTGGTGGCGCAGGAAAAGTTCAGTACCGGGACCTGTCGGTTCAGGCACTTATTGACAAAGCTACGCCAGCGATAATGCGCTACGTATCCAACGGCAAACATGTCGCCAAAGTTGAGCTTTCAGTATGTAAAGCCGGAGGCAGCCAGATTGAGTACTGTCGCATTACGCTTGAAGACGTCCTTATCACTAATGTGGTTTTCAATGGCACTACAAATCGTGACCTTATCGGAGTCTCATATCAGTTCCAGGCATCAAAAGTCAGAACACAGTATTGGGAACAGTCTGCGAGTGGCGGCAAAGGCGCTGAAACTCAGTCAGGGTGGGATATTAAAGGTAACAAAGAACTGTAATGTCTCAAGAACATTAGATGGTTTAACATGTTCCGAAGCTTTTTATTTAAGGTGTCCATCAAGATTGGCACCTTCATATTTTATCTGCCCATAAGAATGTTTCTCAAAGTATAACTCTTAATCCGATTAGACACTCTTGACACATTCATGAAGCATTAATGAAAATTAAGACTCATATGTTAAGCCAGAACTCAAAAAAGTTTTAATGCTCTGAAGGATCATTGCCGACTGGCTAAATGGTAATCCAGGGCTGGTTATTCAGTGTGGCTTGAAATCAGTATCTATAGCGGCAAGTTTAGAAATTTTGACAACTTCCCCGCCGGCACGCCGAAGGCGTCATGCCATAAACCTGACGAAAACGATGACTGAAGTGTGCTGAAGAGTGGAATCCACACTGAAAAGCAATGTCGGTCAGCGTCAGGTCAGGTCGCTCAAGCAACGTCCGTGCGCGCTCCATACGACGGCGCATCACAAACTGGTGTGGCGCTTCGCCCGTGGTGTGACGGAACATACGGGCAAAGTGAAACTCACTTAATGCCGCTTCCTGCGCCAGCACCGCCAGAGTTAAAGGCTGGTCGAGATGGGTTTCAATAAATTCCAGAACACGTCGTAATACCGCCGGCGCCAGTCCGCCACGCACCTGTGGCAGTTGCCACCTGACTTCGCTGTAGTGCTGCAATAGATGGGTCAGAAGCAGTGTGGATGCACTGCTCAGCATCAGCTGGCTTGCGGGCTGTTGCCAGTCACTGCTCAGAAGAAAGTGCCGATAAAGCTGGGTAATGCGGTCATCAGTGGAAAAGATTTTTTCATGCAGATTTAACTGCGCCGGGCTGCGGTCCCAGACCCGTTCGGCCAGCTGCCGCAGCTGGTTTTCGCTGCAATAGAGATGAACAAAGGCGAGATCGGCTCGCAGATCCCAGGTTGATTCCGTGCCTGCCGGCATCAGACAGAAGCGATCCGGTGCGCCACCATTACGCCAGCCGTGTGGGGTTTTATGCCAGGTATCGTAGCCGCCCGCGACATAAAGGCTCAGGGTGTGATGATCGCTGAGGTTGGTGACGCGATCGCCGCTGTTGAACCAGGCTGCCAGCTGAATGCCACTATTAAGATGCACATGGTCACGCAGTTGCGCTTTGTGACGTTGCAGCATTTCAAAGGTCTGGTAGGTACGCATCAAAGTATCAGTTCAGATAAAACAGAAGATCAGTTTACGGATTGTAAGGGACAGAGAACAGGTCACATTGGGACGGAGGATAAAAATGCGCAAGATTTTGCAAATCCGGCGCAATGCCCTGCAAGACCAGAACGCAGTGCAGATGCAGAATCAACGGTTTAGATCGGAGAATCTGGCATGAACCTGTTTTTGTATCTTTCTGTTGTACTTATCTGGGGCACGACCTGGATCGCGATTTACGCGCAACAGTCTGCGGGCGATAACGCCGTGGTCGTCGCGGTGTTCTGGCGGTTTTTGCTGGCTTCACTGGTCATGCTATTGCTGCTTACGCTGATAAAACGGCTGCACAGACTGACACTGCAGGATCATCTCTTTTGTATGCTGCAGGGCTGTTGTGTCTTTGGCTTCAACTTTGTCTGTTTCTATTACGCGTCCGGCTATATCAGCAGCGGACTGGAGTCAGTGATTTTCTCAATGGCTGTCATGTATAACGCCATTAATAGCTGGGTATTCTTCCGTCAGCGCCCCTCTGCACGTCTGATTCCGGCGGTAGTGCTGGGGATGGCAGGCATTGTTGCCCTGTTCTGGCACGATCTGCGCAGCACGCAGGCCTCGGCAGAATTGATATGGGGCATTGGATTGAGTGCACTGGGCACCCTGGGATTTTCATTCGGCAATATGATCAGTCAACGACATCAGCGTCTGCAACGCGATGTGCTGACAACCAACAGTTACGGCATGTTATACGGTGCGGTTGCGATGGCCCTTGTCTCGCTGGCACAGGGGATTTCGCTGCAGCCAGCATGGAATACCCAGTGGGTGGGAGCCTTAACTTATCTGGCTCTGGTAGGGTCGGTGATAGGGTTTGGTGCCTACTTTACGCTGGTCGGTCGCATCGGAGCCAGTCGTGCTGCATATACAACTGTCCTGTTTCCGCTGGTTGCACTGGCACTTTCCACCCGATACGAAGGTTACGAATGGCATGCCAGCGCCATCCCTGGCCTTGTCATGATTTTGCTGGGCAATGTCGTGATGTTTGCCCCCTGGCCGGCAAGCCGTCGCCGGGTCATTATCTGACATCGAGGCGGGCTAAGGCCCGCGTCCGGATGGGCGTTACGCCGACTGCTGCTGAAGAAGTTTCTGTGGTTGATTGATCGCTTTACGCGCAATCCAGTAAAGCAGAACACGCTCATCGTCACTATCACGATCAGCCATGGACAGCAGTTTCAATGCCAGGGTCGATTTAGTCACAGGCTGCTGTTCTGTACTGAGTTCAATCACCGCCTGACCGATGATGCAGCAAACGTCATCCTCACTGCTATTGGATTCATATGTCCGGTCTTTCATATTTCCTCCTGTTAAGTGAGTTGTAAGTCTGGCAAATAATCTGGAAACCCGCTCACAGAAACAGCGAAATGAAACATTATCTTACGGCTAATTACGCTTACACATCATGATGCCGTATTGGTTACTTTTCCCGTTACGCCCCGTCGCTGCACCTGTGACGATGCCGTTCATACCCTCTGAAGAGCATTTCATTCCCTGATCCGTTCTATTCATGCCTTTATTACACACGCACGCGAAGCACGGCTTTATTCTGACCGCAGTTTCCAGATTCCCGGACGGGAGAGAAAAATCATGAACCAGACTCAACAGGCTTCTTACCAGCGTTCCCGCTGGCTTACATTGTTCGGCACGGTCATCACTCAGTTCGCGCTGGGGTCAGTCTACACATGGAGTTTGTTTAATGGCCAGCTGTCACAGAAGCTGGATGCCCCCGTCAGTCAGGTCGCTTTTTCGTTTGGCCTGCTGAGTTTAGGTCTGGCTATCGCCTCTTCGCTGGCCGGTAAATTACAGGAACGTTTTGGTGTACGCCGCGTCACTATCGGTGCGGGTATACTGATGGCACTGGGTTTCTGGCTCACCGCTCACGCAAATAACCTGATGATGCTCTATTTCAGTGCCGGCTTGCTGGTCGGTCTGGCCGATGGCGCAGGTTACCTGATGACGTTGTCTAACTGCGTGAAGTGGTTCCCTGAGCGCAAAGGAATGATCTCTGCCTGTGCGATTGGGGCATACGGTCTGGGCAGCCTGGGATTTAAATTTATTTGCGGCGCGCTGCTGGCGACGGTGGGTCTGGAACAGACCTTCATGATCTGGGGTGTGCTGGCGATGTCGATGATTATTCTCGGTGCGCTGCTGATGCGTGAAGCACCACTGCAGCAGATCGGAACCTCAACTAAAGGTCAGCAACATACGCGGGATTACACGCTGGCACAGTCGGTACGTCTGCCGCAGTACTGGATGCTGGCGCTGATGTTCCTGACCGCCTGTATGAGCGGCCTCTATGTGATAGGCGTTGCCAAGGATATCGGCGAAGGCATGGTGCATCTTTCCACGCAGACAGCTGCCAGCGCAGTAACAGTGATCGCGATTGCCAACCTGAGCGGTCGTCTGGTACTGGGTGTGCTCTCTGACAAAATGATGCGCATCAGAGTCATTTCACTGGCGCAAATTGTGTCTCTGATCGGAATGAGCGTGCTGCTGTTTACCCGGATGAATGAGATGACCTTCTTCCTGTCACTCGCCTGTGTCGCCTTCAGCTTTGGCGGCACTATCACAGTGTTCCCATCGCTGGTGAGTGACTTCTTCGGGCTCAACAACCTGACTAAAAATTACGGTCTGCTCTATCTCGGCTTTGGTATCGGTAGCGTGCTGGGTTCACTGGTCGCCTCACTGTTTGGTGGTTTCACCGTCACCTTCAGCCTGATTATGACGCTGCTGGTCATCTCGCTGTTCCTGTCACTCACTATCCGCTTACCTCAGAGTTCCATCACAGCAGAACCGGTGTTGCAACGCCATTAACGCTTACTGACAATGATTACGGGCCGCAATTAAGCGGCCCGTAGTCGTTTAACCGCGGAATCGCGGCTCTGCCATTCCCGCCACCGCCAGGTCTACTGCAAAGATATCGCCGGACTGCGGATAGCGTGCCAGCTCCTCTTCCGTGCGATCTTCACGTGAACTGGTAATGAACAGCGTTTTAAGATCGGCACCGCCAAAGGCCACCATGGTTGGCCACTTCACCGGCAGCAGGATCTCATCGACGATTTCGCTACTCTGCGGATCGATACGTACCACGCGTCCGCCATCAAACTGTGCAGACCAGTAAAATCCTTCACTGTCCACAGCAGCGCCATCCGGTAGCCCGCCCTTCGCGTCGAAACGGCGGAACAGCGTGCGCTCACCCGGTTCGCCCTGCTCATTCAGCGGATAGCGATAGAGTGCCTCATTCGGCGTGTCGCTGTGATACATCCAGCGTCGGTCAGGAGAAAATGCCAGCCCGTTGGAAATTTTAATGTCGCACGCCTTCACCTCCAGCTTCAGGTCAGGCGTCACACGGCACAGCAGGCCGCCGTTTTTGTCCTGCGGTTCCCACAGGCTGCCGCACCAGAAGTTACCCCAGGGATCAACGCGGCCATCATTAAAGCGACTTTGCGCAGCGATACCGGGATTCTCTGCGACCTTTTTCTCCGGCTTACCCTGCGCATCCAGCAGCCAGACACCGCCGCGCAGTGCCGCTATTATCCCGCCCTGCTCACGCAGCCCAATACATCCCACCTCTTCCGCCTGCGGGAAGGTTTGCAGCTCGCCGCTGACTGGATTAAAACGGTGAATGGCCGGTGCCAGGATATCGACACAGTAGAGCATCTGCTCCTCCACTGACCAGAGCGGGCATTCGCCCAGCTCTGCCTGTAAAGCCAGAATATTTTTAACGTCATGCGGCATGTTTCTCTCCCATTGAACTGACATGCTAATAATGTAGTGGTAAAAACTTTCAAATGAGAATTATTTTCGCTTGATTTTGAGACTATTCTCTTTGATAGTATTAATTATTCAGTTCATTCCGATGTTTTTAATTCCCCTTGCTCCATAATTCAGCATTTTGAAATATTCCGTCATATCTTCTTAAATAACTCTACAAAGCCTGCATCTTCACTCCACTTTTCCGGCGTAGTGTCGTAGTCATTGGAAAAGAGGAGAAGCTTCCGATGAAGAGATTAATTAAAGTCGCTTCTGTCGTTGCACTGATGACGTTATTAAGTGGTTGTATCATCAGCCCACGACACGACAATGGCTGGCATCGCGGTGGTGGCGGCGGATATCATGGAGGCTACTATGGAGGTTATCACGAAGGGTATCATGGCGGTTACTATCGCCACTGACGGGCAAAGATGTCACACAGCATAAAATAAAAGCATTACATTTTAAGGGCGGGATATTTATCCCGCCCGTTTTATTTAACTTTTCAATGCGTAATTACACTGGAACCACGCTTTCTTCAGTCCCGGAATATGACTCTCCTCGGCAGGCAGCGCTTCGACCTTATCAAATCCTTTACTGCTGCAGTAATTCGCCAGATCAATATCCATTGCGTCACGATTGACCTTTGCCGGGTCAAAACGGTACTGAACGGTATTTGAATCCGGATCTTCATCAACACGTTCGAATGCCCCGGGTTTGCTGGCAGTACATCCACTCAGCAAAATCAGCGCTACTGCGCCGGTAATTAGTTTTTTCATAGTTGTTGTCCTCACGTTGCCGCGCAGTGTATGACGCAGCATGTCGATCATCCATAGGATTTATGCGCGAAAATTAAAAATTGAGAAGCTTTTGCCGATTAATGTAATACGATTAAACGGCTATCGCTATCGTGTCAGAAATGACAGGATGTACTCAGACAAGACGAAACGAAGACTGCACCACACCAGGAAATGCCAAAAATAAAAAAGCTGTTCATCTCTCTTCCCTGCCCGCGCTTAGCGGGCTTTTTTTTGCCCGCTATTCCGCGGTCGCTTACTGACCCGTCATTGCCACCATTCTACGTAACAGGTTAGCGGCGCGTTTGTCAGGTAATGCCAGAATGGCACTGTAGAGATCAATGGACATGCCACACAGCGATGAGCGATCCACTGCCGTGTCAGCTGGCATATTCAGCTGCTGCAGTTTGTCGCCCCATTTCAGAAAGAGGCGTCCGACGATCTTTTGCAGATCATCCTGCGCCTGCGTCTTATCGAGGGGCTTTTCGGGCGGAGGGCTGTTAAGCAGCAACTGCTCCATGGCATCCGCTTCTTTGCGATTCAGCGAAGACGGTAGCGTAGTCTGTAAATTAATTCCTCCACTCACCTGCGGATAGAGAAAACGGAAGCAGAGACCCGGATCGATTTGATTCAGCGCCCGCATCTCTTCTACTGAGACGCCGATATAGTTAACCACCGCTGCATCCGTTGCGCGCATCAGCCGTTGGTTGACCACCTCAATCAGCCAGCCACGCAGTTCACCTGTTGCCTGCAGAGCGGGCTCGCCTGCACGGATTCGACGGGTCAGCTCCTGGGTCAGCAATAACCAGAGCGCGGGTTCCTGCGTTTGCAGCACGCGATAGCCTGGCATCTTTGCCAGTTGATTTACTGCCTGCTCATGCTGGCTTGCCTGCAACTGATGCGGCGCGACCCAGCTGAACCAGAGCAGATTAGCCATGATCAGGGGCAGCAGAAAAATGAGCAGCCCCTGCCACAAACGCAGTCGGGTGGTTTTGATCAGCACAATAACGATCAACGCCAGCAATGAAAACGCAGCCAGCGTAATAAAAAGCAGAGAATTCATGCTGCGGGGTTAATCCTTACGCACATCGATTAGCACAGGACAGTGAGCACGCTCAATCACCGCTGCGCTGACCGAGCCTTTTAATAATCTGTTAAACGAAGAGAGGTGGCGACGTCCCATGATAATCATGCTTGCCTTAAGCTGTTGTGACTGGGCAACAATGGTATCTGCCGCCTCACCCGCCAGGATCACGCCACGCGCATTAATGCCAGCGCGCAGTAACGGTGCCAGTGCATGACGCACCACCATTTCCGCCGTATTTTGCTCATCCTGTGCTGCCACAAAATCGGCCGGGTCTTCACCCGCATCGATTTCCATCGGCTGATTACAGGAGGAGTAGGCAGGATCGACGCAGCACAGCACCACCACATCGGCGCTATGTGCCAGCGCTTCTTCAATCGTCAAGGCAACCACTTTCCCGGCAACCGGAGAGTGGTCTATGGCCATCAGCAGGGTTTTCATCAGATGCTTATCCTTAAATCGCGGCAACTTTGCCGATTTCACGCACCAGCGCCTCTTTACACTTCAGCATCTCGTCACGAAAACGCGCTTCATGTCGCAGAAAACGAGCAGAGGGCACCAGTAAAGAGACAGAAAAGCGACCAAACAGCGTATCCAGCGCAAACGCCATGGTAGAGATCCCTTCCAGGGTTTCACCGCGATCCACGGCGATACCGGTTTCGCGGACTTCCCTGATAAGTTGTAGCAATTGTGGCAATGTTTTCACCGTCTGATCGGTCAGCTCCTGCCAGGCGTCGCCAACAATCGTCCGGACATCTTTTTCACACTCCAGTGCCAGCAACGCCCGTCCCCCGGAGGTACTGTAGAGCGGCAGATTCAGTCCCATATGCGGGACAACCCGAAGTTCACGTGACGCCACGACATGGTGAATAATCGCCAGCTGGCTGCCGCTGGCGCGCGCCAGCGAGACCGTTTCATTAGTATCCGAAGAGAGTTTTTCCAGTAGCGGACTGACCAGATCAACCACGTCGGTATGCACGCTGGAGATCAGTTTTAACAGGGCAGGTCCCAGACGCAATCCGCCCGCCCCACTGCTGCGCACAAGCTCTGCGCTGTCGAGCGCAGCGACAATGCGCTGCACCGTTGAACGGGGCAGTTCCACCGCCTGAGCGATCTCGCCAAGGCTCATGCCGCCCGGCTGTTCGCCCAGCGCATTAAGAATTTTTGCCGCACGGGCGATGACCTGGATACCGCCCGTTTTTTCATCCTCGCGGCTGGAGGGTTGATGTGCCATAGCGTCGTCCTGTTTGAGCTGCCTTACTGTAGCGCGAATGCCGCACTTTTTACAGCCTGTACCACATTGCAATACAGCATACCGGGATGTAATATTACGCCCTGTATCACATTGCAGTACACTGCATCATAATAACGAGATTGCCAGTAATGAACGCTAAGCCCGCCACGCCGCCGGCTCCTCATCCTTTTACACTGCGACTAGCCCTGGGCCTGATCGGCGTGCTTATTGCTGCGCTGACCTCCGGGCTGAACGACCGCGTCAGTGATATCGCGCTGGCTGATATCCGTGCCGCAACCGGCATCGGTTTCGATCAGGGTAGCTGGATCATCTCCGGCTATCAGGCGGCAGAAGTTGCGGCGATGATGATTGCCCCCTGGTTTGCCGTCACCCTGTCGCTGCGGCGTTTTACGCTCGGCGTGTCGGCGGGATTTATGCTGACCGGCATTCTGCTGCCGCTGGTGCCGGATCCAACGCTGTTTATCAGCCTGCGCGTGCTGCAGGGGCTGTTTGGCGGCGCACTGCCGCCGATGCTGATGACTGTGGCTCTGCGCTTTCTGCCGCCGCCTTTTAAGCTGTTCGGCCTGGCAGGCTATGCGCTGACCGCGACGTTTGGCCCCAATATGGCAGCGTCGCTGGCCTCAATATGGACCGACCATGTCAGCTGGATGATGGTGTTCTGGCAGGTGGTGCCTGGCATGCTGATTGCGATGGTGCTGATTAGCTGGGGGATACCGCAGGACCCGCTGCGTCCGGAACGTTTTCAGCAGATCGATCTGTTCGGCATGGTGACCGGTTGCAGTGCTGTCGCGCTGCTGGTGCTGGTGCTGACCCAGGGGGAGCGTCTTGACTGGCTGAACTCGCCACTGATCGCCGGTATGCTGCTCGCCGCGCTGCCGCTGCTGCTGGTTTTCCTGATCAATGAGTGGTTTCACCCGCTGCCGCTGTTTAAATTACAGATGCTCAGACGGCCCAACCTGGCGCACGGCCTGCTGGGGCTGGCCTGCGTGCTCATCCTGGGGCTTTCAGGTTCCGCGCTGCCTTCGGCCTACTTTGCTCAGGTGAGCGGCTTTCGCCCCCTTGAGTTTGCCCCGCTGGCACTGACCGTAGGCCTGCCACAATTGCTCATCGCGCCACTGATTGCGGCACTGCTCAATATCCGCTGGATTGATTGCCGCTGGATGCTGACAGCGGGCGTCGGCCTGCTGGTGACTGCCTGTCTGCTGGGCTCGCAGATCACCAGTGACTGGGCGCGACAGAATTTCTGGCTGCTGCAAATCCTGCAGGCGTTCGGACAACCGATGATCATTTTGCCGATTTTGATGAGTGCCACCAGCGTTGTGGCCCCACCTGAAGGCCCTTTTGCCTCCGCGATGTTTAACACAGTGCGCGGCTTCTCCAGCATCGCTGCCTCCACGCTGGTTGAGGTATTCCTCTCCCATCGTGAACAATTTCATTCCAGTGTCCTGATTAATCAGGCCGCCAGCCGCAGCTGGCTGATGACCGCGCCAACAGCCGACCAGGCCAGCCGCAGTTTGCCGCTATTGCCGGATGGCAGCATCAGCGCCAGCGATAATCTCAGCGGATTCGCCACCCTGGTCCGGCATCAGGCCACGGTGCTGAGTCTGAGCGATAGCTGGCTGATGCTGACCGGCTTTGCCGCCTGCCTGTTATTGCTTACCGCCATCCTGCCAAAACGGGTCTGGCCGCCTCAAACTTTGATTCAAAACCCCTCCCGGAATAACTGAATATGCGTACTTTTGAAATGAGAAGAACCCTGCTGCTGAGTCTGCTGCTGCTGGTGTTACTGGCCATTGCCTTTGTCGTCTGGTCAATGATGACCGGCAACGATCACCGCACCAACGACGCTTACGTTAATGCGGATTACACCCTGGTAGCACCGAAAGTCTCGGGCTACATAAGCCATGTTGAGGTGCAGGATAATCAGCAGGTCAAAGCGGGCCAGTTGCTGGCAACGCTGGATGACCGTGACTATCGGGTGGCGCTGGAGAGTGCTGAAGCTGACCTGCAGGTGAGTCAGGCGAAACTGCTGAGCAGCCAGGCTCAACTGGAACAGCAGCAGTCGATGATTGATCAGCAGAAAGCCAGCGTCGCGGCAAGTCAGGCTTCTGCGCAGTATGCGGGTCAAAGCGCCGATCGCTATAACCGCCTCTATAAAAGCGGCACCGTCGCCGCTGACGATCAGCAAAAAGCCAGCTCAAATCAGCGCTCGGCACTGGCAGCTGTGCATCAGAGTCAGGCTGCCCTGGCATCGGCAATAAAACAGGTGGGCGTATTACAGGCTGCGGTGCGCTCAGCGGAAGCGGATGTTGCCGCAGCTAAAGCCAGCGTCGATCAGGCCAGGCTGAATCTCTCCTACACGCGTATTACGGCTCCTGTTGACGGCATGGTGGGTCAGCGTGCGGTGCGGACAGGCGCATACGTTTCAGCCGGAACCCGTCTGCTGGCCGTGGTCCCCCTGCAGCAAACCTACATTACGGCTAACTACCTTGAGACGCAGTTAAGCGATGTGCACCCAGGACAGCGGGTCCGAATCCGGGTTGATGCCCTGCCAGGCGAGACCTTTACCGGTCATGTGGACAGCATCGCACCGGCCACTGGTGCAACTTTTTCAGCGATCGCTCCCGATAACGCCACAGGCAACTACACTAAAGTCGTTCAACGTCTGCCGGTGAAAATTGTGCTGGATGGCGACCAACCGCATCTGGCTCAGTTACGTGTCGGCATGTCGGCGATCCCTGAAATCGAGGTGCCCTAAAATTGTGAGCAATATCTCAGAACGGGCCTATTTCATTTGGGTGGGATTACGCGTAAATTAGCGCCTGATCCTGTTCTGAGAGTTATTCAGATCGACCCGGAAGAGAGCAGACCATTACTGAAATGGCGATCTCTTTTCCACATCTGTTCGCGTTGCACTGGTTTGGGATCGCCATCATCGTAACCGCTCAGAGGAGTTGCTTTGTGAAATATGCCTTGATGGGAATATCTTTTTTCGCGTTACTTTGGTTCGGAACCTTTGTTCTGCTGCTGAAGTAATGGCGTGACAGTGCCGCCAAGGGGCGACCATCGTGTCGCCCCTGCTGGCTATCAGCTCTCTTCTTCTGTTTTCATGCTGCCCGGCAATACGCCATCGGCACGAAACATCGCCTTAATTCCCCGTACTGCCTGACGAATACGATCGCTGTTTTCAATCAGCGCAAATCGCACGTGCGTGTCGCCATAGTCACCAAAACCGATACCAGGGGAAACACAGACTTTCGCCTCCTGCAGCATATGTTTAGCAAATTCCAGCGAACCCAGATGTGCATACTGGTCGGGAATTTTTGCCCAGACGTACATCGAGGCTTTGGGGTTATCCACCATCCAGCCCGCTTCATGCAAGCCTTTGACCAGCACATCACGGCGGCGTTTATACTGCTCAGCAATGTCACGCACGCACTGCTGATCCCCTTCCAGCGCGGCAATCGCTGCCACCTGTAGCGGCGTAAAGGTACCGTAGTCATGGTAACTCTTGATACGCGCCAGCGCGGCGACCAGCTCTTTATTACCCACCATGAAACCGATACGCCAGCCCGCCATGTTGTAGCTTTTCGACAGGGTAAAGAATTCAACGGCGACATCACGCGCGCCCGGCACCTGCATAATCGACGGCGCTTTCCAGCCGTCGTAGACGATGTCAGCATAAGCCAGATCGTGGATGACCAGCACGTTGTACTGCTTCGCCAGCGCAATCACCCGCTCGAAAAAGTCGAGTTCCACACACTGTGCGGTCGGGTTGGATGGGAATCCAAGGATCATCATTTTTGGCTTGGGGTAGCTTTCCCGAATAGCACGTTCCAGCTCAGTGAAGAAGTCGACACCCGCCACCAGCGGCACCGAACGCACCTGCGCTCCGGCAATCACTGCACCGTAGATATGAATCGGATAGCTGGGATTGGGCACCAGTACGGTATCACCATGATCCAGCGTCGCCAGCATCAGATGCGCCAGCCCCTCTTTGGAGCCAATGGTGACAATTGCCTCAGATTCGGGATCGATCTCCACCTGATAGCGCTCAGCGTACCAGCGCGAAATCGCTCTGCGCAGACGCGGTATGCCGCGCGAGGTGGAATAACCGTGGGTATCGTCACGCTGCGCCACCTGGCATAACTTTTCGACAATGTGAGGCGGAGTCGGACCATCCGGGTTGCCCATTGAAAAGTCGATGATATCTTCGCCGCGCCGACGCGCAGCCATCTTCAGTTCAGCGGTGATGTTGAAAACGTAAGGAGGTAAACGTTCAATACGGGAGAAACGACGGGGTGTGCTGTTATCAGCCATGATGTCCTCTGGATTACGTAAGCGCCCGGACCGTCCGAGCGACGTGGGTCACTGCGGTGACCCGTTACGAACATAACGTGGCGAGGATCATTTTGTCGAGGGTGGCGGAAAATTTTTTTATTTTTGTGGATTCAGCCGTCCCAGCAGCCAATCGTTCACCCAACGGCCATCCAGCAGATAATTATCCCGCAGCGTGCCCTCCAGCTGAAAACCGTTTTTCTCCAGAATACGACGTGACGCCCAGTTCCCTTCAATCACCATCGCCTTGAGTTTGTGAAAATCGGCTTCAAGCAGAAACTGACACAGCGCCGCCAGCGCTTCGCTGCCATAGCCCTGACCACAGTGGCGATGCAGCAGCATATAGCCCACCTCCGCCTGACGATACGGCTCCCATTCCGGGCTGCAGCCAAACAGGCCAATGGGCTCACCGCTGTCCTGGCGTCTTGCCACCAGGCAGAGCATATGAAAACTGCCCGGCTGCCAGGGTGCCAGACGCTGGGTGAAACGCTGTCGAATATCCGCTTCATCAGGAATTTCGCTTACCCATTTCATGGTGTCGGGATCTTCATGGACGGCACGAAACAGTTGCCAGTCTTCGGGTTGTAATTTACTCAGGGTTAGTCTGTCGGTGACAAGTTGCATCTGTGGCTCCCGATGGGCGCGGTTTTCCAGCGGTTACTGGCGCGCGTCATCGCGCAACATAGCAAAACGGCTTCACAGCGACCAGCGTGAAAAACTGTTCCCCTTTATTCCACTCAACTTTTCCTCTTTTTACTGGATTGCCGTAAAAATTGATCTGAAACATTAACTTGTGGCGGGATTGATCGGGGTGCTAGCGGTTCGCGATCACATTTTTTATCATAGAGGCACTTTCCATCGCTCACGAGTCGCCTGTGTCCTCCCACTTCACGATGTTACTGGCAGTTTTTGACCGCGCCGCCCTGATGTTGATCTGCCTGTTCTTCCTGACGCGCACCCGGCCTTTTCGTCAGCTGCTGCAAAAAGATGAGCACACCCGCGCGGAAAAAGTGGCGGTCACTGCCATCTTTTCCCTGTTTGCGCTGTTCAGTACCTGGTCGGGCGTCAATGTCGACGGTTCGCTGCTGAATGTGCGGGTCATTGCCGTGATGGCGGGTGGGATTCTGTTTGGTCCCTGGGTTGGCATCGCCACCGGTGTGATTGCGGGTCTTCACCGTTTTCTGATCGATATTCATGGCGTCACTTCCGTGCCCTGCCTGATTACCAGCATCATTGCCGGTGTCGTCGCGGGCGGGATTAATCGTCGGGTACTGAAAGAGCATCGCTGGCGCGCCGGTATCGTCGGCGGCATGCTGTGTGAAGCCCTGACGATGTTGCTGATCGTCCTGTGGGCGCGCCCTGCCTCACTCGGGCTGGCGATTGTGTCGGAGATTGCCCTGCCGATGATCCTCGGCGCGTCCAGCATCGGCATCATTGTGTTGCTGGTGCAAAGTGTTGAGGGAGAGAAAGAGGCTATTGCTGCCCGCCAGGCCAAGCTGGCACTGGAGATCGCCAACAAAACGTTGCCGCTATTTCGTCAGGTGAACAGCGACTCGCTGCGCAATATCTGTGACATTATCCGAAGAGAGATCAAAGCCGATGCGGTGGCGATGACGGATAAAAAGCAGATTCTGGCCTACGTCGGCTATGGCGAACATAATTATAAACATGGTGATGATGGCATCAGCCCGACGACGGCGCAGGCGATCAACAGCGGTAAAATTATTATTAAGAACAATGATGAAGCGCACCGTACTAAAGATATACATTCGATGATCGTCATCCCGCTGTGGGAAAAAGGCAAAGTCACCGGCACGCTGAAAATCTATTATCGCCGCGCACACCGTATTACCGGCTCGCTGAAGGAGATGGCGATTGGCCTGTCACAAATTATCTCAACCCAGCTTGAAGTGTCGCGCGCCGAGCAACTGCGTGAGATGGCCAATAAAGCGGAACTGCGCGCGCTGCAAAGTAAAATAAATCCCCATTTCCTGTTCAATGCGCTGAATGCTATTTCCTCTTCTATCCGGCTCAATCCCGATACTGCCCGCCAGCTGGTCATTAACCTTTCACGCTATCTGCGCTACAACCTGGAACTGAACGATGATGAGCTGATCGACATCCGTAAAGAGCTGTGGCAGGTGAAAGATTATATCGCCATTGAGCAGGCGCGATTCGGCGATAAACTGACGATGATTTATGACGTCGATGAAGATCTGCATTTTCTGCTGCCAAGTCTGCTGATTCAGCCACTGGTAGAAAACGCCATTGTGCATGGTATTCAGCCCTGTAAAGGCAAAGGCGTGGTCACGCTGAGCGTCCGGGATCTGGGCGATCGGGTGCGGATCTCCGTGCGGGATACCGGTCAGGGCATCAGTGACGAAGTCGTGGAACGGGTGGCACGCAACGAGATGCCCGGCAATAAAATCGGTCTGCTCAATGTGCACCATCGCGTCAAACTCCTGTCAGGTCAGGGACTGAACATCGTGCGGCATCAACCGGGCACCGAGATCGCTTTTACGCTGAGTAAAAATGGCCAGCGCCTGGCGGAGAATCTGTTATGAAAGCCATTATTGTGGAGGATGAATTTCTGGCCCAGCAGGAGCTGAGCTGGATGATTCAGCATCACAGCAAAATCGAAATTGAAGCCTGTTTTGATGATGGTCTTGATGTACTGAAGTATCTGCAACAGCATCGGGTCGATGTGATTTTCCTCGACATTAATATCCCCTCGCTGGATGGCATGTTGCTGGCACAGAATATCCATCAGTTTGCCCACAAGCCGCTGATCGTCTTTATTACCGCGTGGAAAGAGCATGCGGTAGAAGCATTCGAGCTTGAGGCATTTGACTACATTCTCAAGCCCTATCAGGAGTCGCGGATTGTCACCATGCTGAACAAGCTGGAAGCCACCGCACAGGCGCAGCAGGCTGTGAGTCATCTTAGTGCCACACCTGCGCCGCAGACCGTCAACCTGATTAAAGATGAACGCATTATCGTCACTGACGTGAATGACATTTACTACGTTGAGGCGCATGAAAAGCTGACGTTTGTCTATACCCGGCGCGAGTCCTACGTCATGTCGATGAATATCACCGAGTTCTGTTCACGCCTGCCAGAGCAGCAGTTCTTCCGCTGTCACCGCTCTTACTGCGTCAGCCTGAGCAAGATCCGCGAAATCGAGCCGTGGTTTAACAACACCTATCTGCTTAAGCTGCGCGATCTGGAATTTCAGGTGCCGGTCAGCCGCAGTAAGGTTAAGCAGTTCAGACAGCTGATGCGTCTGTAATGCAGGAGAGTGAGGGAACGATTCAGGCAGGGAAGTGGCTTTCAGGACAACAGCAGGAAAAGGCAGGAGAAGCCAGGCGGTGATTTCCCGGGCCTGAACGGCTGAAGCCTCCAGATCGGGAAAGCGATCGCGCGCACAAAGGCTGTGCGCGCGGAGTAAAGCAGAATCAGATTTCGCGGCCCAGTGTCTGACGCAGATGCGCGCCCGCACCCAGCAGGCCAGGCTGATCGTGCGTAATCATGTAAACCGGGATGCTGGCAACATAGTCGCGGAAGCGTCCTTTATCTTCAAAAGCCGCACGGAAACCCGACGCCTTAAAGAATTCCAGGAAGCGAGGCACAATGCCTCCCGCAATGTAGACGCCACCAAAAGTGCCCAGGTTCAGCGCCAGATTGCCGCCAAAACGGCCCATAATGACGCAGAACATGGAGAGCGCGCGACGGCAGTCGGTACAGCTGTCATCCAGCGCACGTTCACTGACATCTTTCGGCTTCAGATTTTCCGGCACGCGTTTGTCAACTTTCACAATGGCACGGTAGAGATTAACCAGACCGGCACCCGACAACACACGTTCAGCTGAGACATGGCCCAGTTCTTCACGCAGCACTTCCAGGATCTGATCTTCTTCTTCGCTGTTGGCCGCAAAATCGACATGACCACCCTCACCTGGCAGGCTCACCCAGCGCTTGTCCACATGCACCAGATGGCTGACGCCTAAGCCGGTACCGGCACCATAAATGGCGATAGGTTTATCTTTGACCGGCTCTGAGCCGCCAAACTGAATTACGTTTTCGGCGGTCAGCATCGGAATAGCCATGGATACCGCAGTAAAATCGTTAATGATTTCCAGGTGTTCAAAACCGATGTTCTCTTTGAGCTTGCGCGTAGAAAACGCCCAGTCATGGTTGGTCATTTCAACCCAGTCATCGGTAATCGGGCAGGCGATAGCAATACAGCCATCTTTAACGTCCTGCTGTTGTTCATCAAGATAGTGGCGGATGACGGCTTCGAGGCTGTCGTATTCTGATGTTGAGAATGTTTTGGCCTGGGTGATGCTGCCGCTTTCCACCTCACACAGGGCGAGGCGCGCGTTAGTACCGCCGACATCGCCGACCAAGGCATAGGTTGTCATTCTTCTGTTGCTCCGCTTGGGGTCTTAAGAGTTGGAGGACACTATAAAATTCTGCCCATAAAACAACAACGCTCACCGGTGCGATTGGTGAGCGTCTTACTCAGTTGTGCTACAGCCTAACCGCGTTAGTCCAGCCTGCACAGCGGCAACTATCTGAATCTTAGCCGCCGTTGCGTTGATTCAGGCAGGCGGTGACTTTTCTTAGCAGTGGCGGCAAATCGTCTTTCAGCATAACCACCTCAACCAGCGACAGCCATTGAGGCGCGGCCAGTCGCGTCATCACCTCGTCTAACTGCACGGTTTCACTGATGCGCCAGCTCTGCGCCTGGCCCTGAAGGCTAAGGGCGTGTGGCAGAGCCGTCCAGTTCCACGGGGCGATATCATTGTAACGTTGTGTTGCGCCATGAATCGCCCGTTCGACGGTATAGCCGTCATTATTCAGCAAAAAGATTATCAGTCGCTGCCCATCGCGCAGCATTGAACTCAGTTCCTGAATGGTCAGTTGCGCCGAACCGTCTCCGATGATCAGGATAACCCGTCGATCAGGGTTGGCGGTCTGCGCGCCAAACGCTGCCGGAAGAGTATAGCCGATTGATCCCCATAATGGCTGAACCACCAGCTGTGCCCGCGAGGGCAGTCGCAATGCGGCGGCACCAAAGGCCGCCGTCCCCTGCTCGGCCAGAATCAGGTCGCCGGGTTGCAGAAATCCCTGCATGGCCTGCCAGAAGGCGTGCTGACTGATCACCGCCGTGGATTCTGCTGGCTGCGCGGCGGGGATTGCGGCGGCAGGCTGCCACTGCTGACCATAACGTTCAAACAGCGGTTGCAGTTCACTGAGTGCATCCGCCATCGACAACGGCGCAAAACGTTCATTACCCACGCTGGCACTGAAGGGCTGCAGATCGATCAGTCGCTCGGTGGCAAACTGCTGTGTAAAACCTGCCGTAATGGTGTCGGTAAAACGGACACCGACGCAAATTGCTGCATCCACCTGTTCAATCTGTTCACATACCTGCCCTGCACTGGCCGCGCCGGCATAGGTACCGACGTAACCTGGCTGCTGCTCATCCAGTACGCCTTTGCCCATCAGCAGACTGGCGCAGGGAATCGCGCTCTGTTCGCGCAGCGCGGCCAGCGCAGATTGCTGCTGCCAGCGCAGCGCCAGAAAATCTGCCAGCAGTGAGACACGCTGTGCCGGTGCCAGTAAACGTTCTGCCGCGGCCCTGAAAGCGCGACGCGCGTCAGCCGATGCAGGCTGATGGGTGTTCAGCGGCTGTGCAGGTGGCTGCACAGCCATGGCTGCCACGTCCACCGCCAGCGACAGATAGCCGGGACGACTGGCCTGCAGCGCACTGATAATCACCCGATCAATCTCAGCCGTGGCATTGTCGGCAGTCAGCAGTGCGGTTGCCACACTGACCTCGGCAGCCATGCGAATAAAATGCTGGAAATCACCATCGCCCAGCGAGTGATGCACGCAGTCACCCTGCAACTGCGCCTGCGTGGCTGGCGCACCCACAATATGAATCACCGGCAGATACTCGGCATAACTGCCCGCAGTGCCATTAATCGCGCTGAGCTCGCCAACACCAAACGTCGTTAACAGTGCCCCCGCGCCGTTGCAGCGCGCATAACCGTCCGCCGCATAGGCTGCGTTGAGTTCATTAGCGCAGCCCACCCAGCTGATTTCAGGATGGGCGATAACGCGGTCCAGGAATTGCAGGTTGTAGTCGCCCGGCACACCAAACAGATGCTTGATACCAATCTCCTGCAGACGGGTCAGCAGGTAATCTCCGACAGTGAATGTGGACATTGCGCGTTCCTTTCAGGGAAGAGTCGGGTTAAGTATCTGACAGAGGATAAAATTAGCGAGGAGAGTAGCTATTTTAACCAGCCGCAATGCCTGGCAAGACGACGTTACGCTGGCGGAATATTCTGTAAAATCGCGAACTGCTGCGCGCAGTCACTAAGTGTAACCGTATACACTGATAGACTTTTGGCACATATTCCCGTTTTTGCTCAGGAGCGCTAAATGTCCTCTTTCCCCCATCCCGATCGCTATCAACAGATGGAATATCGCCGCAGCGGCCGCAGCGGCATCAGACTGCCTGCAATTTCGCTGGGACTTTGGCACAACTTTGGTGACAGCACGCGGGTCGATAACAGCCGTGAGTTGCTACGTCATGCATTTGACCTCGGCATCACCCACTTCGACTTAGCGAATAACTACGGCCCGCCTCCGGGCTCGGCGGAAGAGAATTTTGGTCGTATTCTGCGGGAAGATTTTCGTGCCCATCGTGATGAGCTGATAATCTCCACCAAAGCGGGCTATACCATGTGGCAGGGGCCTTATGGAGACTGGGGGTCGCGTAAATATCTGATTGCCAGTCTGGATCAAAGCCTTAAACGCATGGGGCTGGAATATGTCGATATTTTCTATCACCACCGTCCCGATCCGGAAACCCCGCTGGAAGAGACGATGCGCGCGCTCGATCATGTGGTACGCCAGGGCAAAGCGCTTTACGTAGCTCTTTCTAACTATACGGCTGAACGGGCTGCCCAGGCGATTGCTATCCTGCGCGATCTCGGCACCCCCTGCCTGATTCACCAGCCGCGTTATTCGATGTTTGAACGTACCCCTGAGCAGGGATTGATTCAGACGCTGGGCGATGCGGGCGTTGGCTGTATCGCTTTCTCTCCCCTGGCAGGCGGTGTGCTCACCGATCGCTATCTGCAGGGCATTCCGGAAGATTCGCGTGCGGCCAGCGGCAGCAAATTCCTGAGCGAAAGCCAGCTGACCGAAGAGAAGATGGAAAAAGTCCGCAGGCTGAATGTCATCGCACAGCAACGTGAGCAGAAACTGGCGCAGATGGCGCTGGCGTGGGTATTGCGCGATGATCGCGTCACGTCAGTGCTGATTGGGGCCAGTAAAACGGCGCAGATTGATGACGCGGTGGCCATGCTCGTCCGTCGTCAGTTCAGCGACACCGAATTAGCGGCCATTGACGCGGCTCTGATGTAAGCATTCACCGCCCGGCGCAGGTCGGGCGTTTTTTTTCACCAGAATAATCTCAATCCCCCTTCTCTCCCCAATTTCCTCACAATTTTCCGACACAATGATGCGGTAACAACAGTAATACGCAGGCATAATCACTGCGCCGCAACAGCATCAGCCTGTTGATGAGGAGAATATAATGAAAAGAGCTCTAATTTTTGCTGCCCTGCTGGCGCTGTTTTCGCCGCTGGCCTGTCACACAGCCGAGGCGTCCAGTGCCTCTATTTCTCTGGCCCCTGGCGTCACCCTGAATCTGGGCGATCGCGATAATCGTGGTAATTACTGGGATGGCGGTCGCTGGCGTGAACCCCGCTGGTGGAATGACCGCTATACCTACAATGAACGCCGCTGGTGGCGACACGAAGAGTGGCGTCGTCAGCAGCAGTGGGAGCGTGAACGCCGCTGGCAGGAGCGCGACCGCGAGCGCCGCTGGGATCATCAGTATCGCCGCGATCGCGACTGGGATCATCATGACCGCCGTGGTCCAGGTCCTGGCCCGCATGGTTTTGGGCCCCACGGACCCGGTGGACCCGGTCCGCATGGCCACGATCGTCACTAACAAAAAACGCCCGGCATAGCCGGGCGTTTTTTGTTTCCAGAAACCCTTACAGTCCCAGCGCTTCACCCACCAGCAGGTAAAGATTCAGCGCAATCACCAGCAGCACGATCAGTCGCCCGGTGTTCTGCATCAGACGCGAGTTCACCATATCATCGCCCATCAGCTCGCGGTTGCCGGTAAAGGAGAGCAGCGGAATCAGCGCCAGCGCGATACCGAAACTCAGCAGCACCTGACTCATCACCAGCACCTTTGTTGGGTCCCAGCCTGCCCAGATGACAATAAACGAGGGCAACATGGTGACAGTTCGACGCACCCAAAGTGGAATGTGGAAACGGATAAAGCCCTGCATTACCACCTGCCCCGCCAGCGTACCGACCACTGTTGAGGAGAGTCCCGCGGCCACCAGGCTCAGACCAAATACCGTTGCGGCAGCCTGACCTAACAGCGGTTGCAGCGTCAGATAGGCCTGATCGAGCTCTGCAATTTTGCTGTGACCACTAAAATGAAACGCCGCTGCCGCAGTTGCCATCATCGCCAGGTTTACAAATCCGGCAATGGTCATGGCAATCGCCACATCCAGTTTAGTTGAGGAGTAACGCTGACTTTTACTGTCCTCACTTTTGCCCTGCGTCAGCGCAGAGTGCAGATAAATTACGTGCGGCATGATGGTCGCCCCAAGCACGCCGGCGGCCAGGAATACGGCATCCGACGTCGGTAACGCGGGCAGCGCCATGCCGACCACCAGCTCTTTAATATTGGGCTGGGAGAAGAAAAGTTCGACAATATAGGCCGCCGCCACAAATAACAGCAGTCCACCAATCACCAGCTCCAGCGGCTTCTGTCCGCGACTCTGTAACATCAGTATCAGGAAGGTGGCGATGCCCGTCAGCACCGCGCCCTGCATCAATGAAATGCCGAGCAGCAGTTTGAACCCCAGTGCGGCACCGATAAACTCCGCCAGATCGGTGGCCATCGCGATAATTTCCGCCTGCACCCAGTAAAACCAGACGGCAGGCCGGGGAAAGCGATCGCGGATGTGTTCGGCAAGATTTTTGCCGGTGGCGATACCCAGCTTGGCAGACATGAGCTGAATCAGCATGGCCATGATATTGGCCCACACCACCACCCACAGCAATTTGTAGCCGTAAGCAGCGCCTGCCTGAATGTTGGTCGCAAAGTTGCCCGGATCGATATAGCCAATAGCGGCGATAAAGGCGGGCCCCAGCAGTGCGAGTTTGACTTTTCTGACTCCGCGAGCAGCGCGCTCGGCGGTACGACTCTCAAGCATATCCGGTACCCTGTCTGAACATTTGCCTGCCCCGGCAGCTTAGGGGTTAGCATGTGCAAGTGAAATTCGTTTATTGTTATCGGTGTAATAGATGCTGCTATAAAGTATAGCCATTGCTATACATTACAGTAAAGGAAGTGAGTGCTAAAAATGTGAGCAACGGTGTCACTTTACGCTCTGTGTAAAATTCAGACAATAATTATGTGGTTATCTGGGTTGAACGATTTTTAAACAGGGCGTGATCTCTGGAACTTTTCTGGAAAATATAGCGATAGCGAATACTTATAATGTGGTTCAGATCTCGTTTTTAAGTAACGCGTTACATAGAATACGCAACAAAATACAACCCTCCTCAAATTTGGAGCAACTATGTCCCATATTTTGCAATTTCTTTTAGCACTGGTGGTGGTCGGGATACTCTCCTTGCTGGTCAGTCACGATCGTAAAAGCATTCGCATTCGCTACATTATACAGCTACTGGTGATTGAAATTGTGCTCGCCTGGTTCTTCCTGAACTCAGAAGCGGGACTGGGTTTCGTCAAAGGCTTCGCCGGCTTCTTTGATCATCTGCTGAAGTATGCGGCCCAGGGCACAAACTTTGTCTTCGGTAACATGAATGATAAAGGCCTGGCGTTCTTCTTCCTCAACGTATTGTGTCCAATCGTCTTTATCTCTGCGCTGATCGGTATTCTGCAGCATTTCCGTATCCTGCCGTGGGTTATTCGCGGTATCGGTACTGTGCTGTCGAAAGTCAATGGCATGGGAAAACTGGAATCTTTCAACGCCGTGAGTTCTCTGATACTGGGACAGTCAGAAAACTTCATTGCCTATAAAGATATCCTGGGCAAGATGTCACAGCGCCGCATGTACACCATGGCCGCGACGGCGATGTCGACCGTTTCGATGTCTATTGTCGGTGCCTATATGACCATGCTGCAGCCAAAGTATGTGGTCGCCGCACTCGTGCTCAACATGTTCAGCACCTTTATCGTGCTGTCATTGATCAACCCTTACCGCGTTGAGAACGAAGACGATCTGCAGTTGCAGGATCTGCATAAAGGTCAAAGCTTCTTCGAGATGCTGGGCGAATATATCCTGGCCGGTTTTAAGGTCGCGATTATCGTTGCCGCGATGCTGATTGGTTTTATCGCGCTGATTTCAGGTCTGAATGCGCTGTTTGATCTGATCTTCGGCATCAGCTTCCAGGGCGTGCTTGGCTATGTCTTCTATCCGTTTGCCTGGGTGATGGGTGTGCCGTCGGGTGAGGCGTTGCAGGTCGGCAGTATTATGGCGACCAAGCTGGTATCGAATGAATTTGTTGCCATGATGGATCTGCAGAAAATTGCAGGCCAGTTGTCACCCACTTCAGAAGGTATTCTTTCCGTGTTCCTGGTGTCGTTCGCCAACTTCTCTTCCATCGGCATCGTGGCCGGTGCGATTAAAGGCCTGAACGAAGAACAGGGCAACGTGGTTTCCCGCTTTGGCCTGAAGCTGCTGTACGGCTCTACGCTGGTCAGCGTGCTCTCCGCCGCTATCGCCGGTCTGGTTCTGGCGTTCTGAGTGCAGTGCTGAACATCAAAGGGCGAGCCTGTCTCGCCCTTTTCGTTTTTCGCCATCCCTGCTTTTCTTCCCGCTGAATACCTCTTCAGGCGACGTCTGCCCTTATACAATACACTCAGATTCTGCATGTAAAGCGCGCACGAGGCGCAGCACAGCGTTATCCGGGCAGAACACGGCGGCGCTTGCCGGGTATGTACGTGTTAAGCGTGCGCAGCAGCTGATTTGCAAAGCAATAGCGTTATATTCGCAGAAAGGCGAATGAAAGATAAATCAGAAAGGATTTTGACAACAATGACATCGACGTTGTCAGAAAATGGTGGAGATAAGCGGGATCGAACCGCTGACCTCTTGCATGCCATGCAAGCGCTCTCCCAGCTGAGCTATACCCCCACATCTGGAATCGTTTTTCAGTGCCAAACTTTTGGGAAAAAGTTTGGTGGAGCTAAGCGGGATCGAACCGCTGACCTCCTGCATGCCATGCAGGCGCTCTCCCAGCTGAGCTATAGCCCCGAACCGAAAAACTGTCGCGTTAAGCGACGGACGGCATAATATGAAACCGCCTCCAGGGTGTCAACGGCAAAATGACATTCTCTGTTTGATCGCTGAAAAAGGCGGCAACCTGCGAAGTTTCAGCAGCATGCTGCAGATAAAAATCATGTCTGGTCACGCAGTACCGTTTTTTAACTGTTATACCCGCTGCCATCAGGTTAATTCACGGTTAAATATGTTATAGGAATTTTCTTGTCTTCGTCTTTTTCGCATGCAAAACTTAGCCCGCTAATTTAGTGGCCACCGGGACCCTCTCCCGCGGGCCACGCGTCCACCAGGCGTTATCGTCCCCATTAATCATAAAAAAACTATTGAGATACTATGTCGCTGCATACACCTAAAGAAATCGCACAACTGGCGATCCAGTCTGGCGTGGCTAAAAGTCGTGCGCCTGTCAGCATCCTTCTGATTCTTGGCTTTATGGCGGGTGCATTTATTGCGACCGGCTTCCTGTTAGATCTTCACGTCATTAACTCCCTGCCCGCTGAATGGGGCTCTTTCGGTGGCCTGTTAGGTGCCGCAGTCTTCCCTGTAGGTATCATTATGACCGTGCTGGCGGGTGGCGAGCTGCTGACCGGCAATATGATGACGTTACCCGTGGCCTGGTTCGCCCGCCGCATCAGCTTTATGAGCGTAGCGCGTAACTGGTTCTGGGTGACCCTGGCGAACTTTATCGGCAGCGTGGCTGTTGCATGGTTCTTTGGCCATATGCTGGGCATGACCGAAGGTGACTACCTGAAAAAGACCGTGGCTATCGCCTCTGCCAAAGTTCATGCCGATTTCCTGCATTCCTTTATTTCAGGCATTGGCTGTAACTGGCTGGTGTGTCTGGCTGTGTGGCTGGCATTTGCGAGTAAAGATATGGTTGGCAAAATCTTCGGCATGTGGTTCCCGGTGATGGCGTTTGTTGCCATTGGCTTCCAGCACGTTGTCGCTAACATGTTTATTATTCCGGCCGCTATTTTTGCCGGTCAGATGAGCTGGGCAGAGTACTTCCCTAACTTTGTCGCCGTCTTCCTGGGCAATGCCGTAGGAGGAGCCGTCTTCGTTGGTCTGGCCTATTTCCTGGCATTCCGTCCTGCTGCCGAACCTGCCAGTAATCCTCAGTAATTCTGTTTTGCCTTTTGTCATCAGACAAAAGGCAATTTCAGCCTACGTTACTTTTCACCGTTACTTTTTGCTGTAATATGTACCGCTAATGTATTTAACAGGGACAGTGTCGTGAAAAAGGAATGGCTTACCCCCGAAGAGCTGGCTGCAGAAACGGGTTACAGTCGGCAAACGGTGAATAAGTGGATCAAGCGGGAGAACTGGACAACCACGCCAAAGCCCGGAGTTCAGGGCGGCAAGGCACGTCTTATTCATATTGATGAACGCGTAAAAAGTTTTATTCAATCCACCCGCAACCTTAATGAACCCACAGCCACCTATGGCGCAGTAACGAATTCATTACCTGCGTTATTGTTAAGTTCCATCCAGCAAATGAGCCAGGATGAACAGGATCAACTCACTGCATTAATCTTACGTGAAGGGATTAAAGGCGTGCTGGAGCGACTGGGAATTGGTGAAGAGTAAGAAAACCGGAAGCGTAGCGCCTCCGGCTGTGTTCATTACGCCTGCGCTTCGCGCTCACTGATAAAGGCCAGGGCCTGCTCAATACGGGCCACGCTGCGGCTGCGGCCAATCGCCTCCACGGTGACATCCAGACCCGGTGACTGACCGGCACCGGTCACGGCCACACGCAGCGGCATGCCGACTTTACCCATACCCACTTCCAGCTCATCTGCGGTGCTCTGAATCGCCTGATGCACGTTTTCAGCCGTCCATTCAGTGATGGCGGCCAGCTTGTCACGCACCACTTCCAGCGGCTGACGCGCGACCGGACGAAGATGTTTCTTCGCCGCATCGGCATCGAACTCTGCGAAGTCTTCGTAGAAGTAGCGGCAGGATGCAGCCATTTCCTTCAGCGTTTTGCAACGCTCGCCCAGCAGACCCACCAGCTTCGCCAGTTCCGGTCCGGTGCGGGTATCAATTTTCTGCTCTTCAATATGCCACTGCAGATGTGTCGCCACATATTCTGGCGGCAGCGTATTGATATAGTGGTGGTTCAGCCACTGCAGTTTCTCAGTGTTGAACGCACTGGCAGACTTACTGACGGCATCCAGCGTAAACAGCTCAGCCATTTCAGCCACGCTGAAAATTTCCTGATCGCCATGTGACCAGCCCAGACGAACCAGGTAGTTGAGCAGCGCTTCCGGCAGGTAGCCGTCATCACGATACTGCATCACCCCTACTGCGCCATGACGCTTGGAGAGTTTTTTGCCATCATCGCCCAGAATCATGGAAACGTGAGCGTAGACCGGAACCTGCGCGCCAATCGCTTTGAGGATGTTGATCTGACGTGGTGTGTTGTTGATGTGGTCTTCACCACGAATAACATGGGTGATACCCATATCCCAGTCATCAACAACAACGCAGAAGTTATAGGTTGGCGACCCATCGGTGCGGCGGATGATCAGATCATCCAGTTCCTGGTTACTGAACTCGATCGGTCCACGAATCTGATCGTCAAAGATGACCGAACCTTCCTGTGGATTGCGGAAACGCACCACGCATGGCTCATCATCAGCATGATGTTCATGGCTGTCACGGCAGCGGCCGTCATAACGCGGCTTTTCGTTGTTCGCCATCTGTTCTTCGCGCAGCGCTTCCAGGCGTTCTTTAGAGCAGTAGCATTTATAAGCGGTTCCGGCTTCCAGCATGTCATCAATGACCGCGTTATAGCGATCAAAACGTTTAGTCTGGTAGTAAGGGCCTTCATTCCAGTCGAGGCTCAGCCAGTTCATACCATCCATGATGGCTTCGATAGCTTCCGGCGTGGATCGCTCCAGATCGGTATCTTCAATGCGCAGCACGAACTCGCCCTGGTTGTGACGGGCAAAGAGCCAGGAGTAAAGTGCGGTACGTGCGCCACCGACATGCAGATAGCCGGTTGGGCTTGGCGCGAAGCGTGTTTTGATTTTCATTGAGTATTGCCTTAGATGCGCGGGTTCTTTGTCTGGATGACAAAAAACAGGTTAGACGCGAAAAACAGTGGGCATATTCTAGCATCTGACGGTGAATCCTCAATGCATGCCCGCCGGTTGCGTCCCGGGAAAAGGGACTTTTCTGCCAGTAAAACCAGCACATTGGCTAAAAGCGCAACAGGATGTTTAAAAATAAACCGAACGCACATTTATGTTTTAAAAAGCGTTGACTCAAAATCAACTATCCCTATAATGCGACTCCACACAGCGGGGGTGATTAGCTCAGTTGGTAGAGCATCTCCCTTACAAGGAGGGGGTCGGCGGTTCGAACCCGTCATCACCCACCACTCTTAACAGCGTGGCCCGCAGTGAACAGGTATGAAGATATGGGTGATTAGCTCAGTTGGTAGAGCATCTCCCTTACAAGGAGGGGGTCGGCGGTTCGAACCCGTCATCACCCACCATATCTGACCTGTTAAAGCAGTACTGAAGTACGAAGTGGGTGATTAGCTCAGTTGGTAGAGCATCTCCCTTACAAGGAGGGGGTCGGCGGTTCGAACCCGTCATCACCCACCACTTCGGGTCGTTAGCTCAGTTGGTAGAGCAGTTGACTTTTAATCAATTGGTCGCAGGTTCGAATCCTGCACGACCCACCAATTCAGAATAAAGCGCCTTTTGGGCGCTTTTTTCGTTTCCGGGGTACGGACGTGACCGTGCGGGATGAGAACCTGCTGCAGGTTCGACTGAATCGCTGGCGATTCAGGCTGATGCGTTAGCATCACCCGGAGGGCGAGGCCCACGATGGGCCGAGGCTATCCTGCACGACCCACCAATTCAGAATAAAGCGCCTTTTGGGCGCTTTTTTCGTTTCCGGGGCACGGACGTGACCGTGCGGGATGAGAACCTGCTGCAGGTTCGACTGAATCGCTGGCGATTCAGATTACGGACAAACTCAAATCAGGGCGCATCTTGCAGCGATGAATAGCTCAACTAGCAGGGAACAGGGTCAGAGGAGGAAAGCGTCCCGCGCCATGGACAAAAACGCCGGGAGCGTTTTTGAACAACGCAGAGCGTTGGCCCGGCAACGGGCGCACCTCAGGGATGAGGTAAGTAATCGCGCGGGCCGAGCGAGCCATGGATGGCGGTTTTAGCGTCTTTCCGATCTGACCCTGTTTCCTGCGCTGGCTCGCTCTCACTGCCATCAGTCCAGACTTTGTCGACAATCTGAAGGCCTGTAAGGCGCTTTTTTCGTTTCTGCTGTTTAGACATTGGCTTGTAGATAAGCTCCCTTCTTTTCCAAACCTTAACAATCTCCGCGCTAAAGTCGTTTCACTGCGTGCCGATAACGTATGTGACGACTTACAGGGAGAAAATGATGTCTTCAATTTCCGGAATTTTAAGCAGTGCGGTCAGTAGCGGTGACAGCGGCGGCAGTGTTGCTTCTCAGGTCGCAGCCCTGAATAAACAGATTCAGAATGTCTTAACCCAGGTCAAAGAGCTGGCCGACAACAAAGAGCTGACTGACGAACAGAAAGCTGAAATGCAGCAGATGTATCAGTCGCAGCTCACCATGCTGCAGGCACAGATTGCGCAGCTGGAGCAGAAGCAGGCGGAGCAGGATCAGCCAAAAAGTGACAGCACGCCTGTCAGTGCGAACAAAGCAGACGGCATTAACCGCCCTACCGACACCAATAAAGTGGACGTCTATATCTAAAACGCGGGGCTGGCTTCGCGTTGTTGCGCCAGCAGCGCTGCCTGCTGGCGCACCTCCTGCCAGATCGCTTCGGCAGCAGGCGTCAGCGAGCGGTTTTTACGTTTGATCAGCGTCAGGCTGCGATTAATTTCCGGATAAAGACGACGCACACTAAGGTCACGATCGGCCGGTAACGGTAATGCCAGCGCGGGCAGAATACTGATGCCGATCCCCACTTCTACCATCGGAAACAGCGTAGCGGGATGGCCAATTTCCTGCACCACTTGCGCCCTGATGTTCTGCTGCTGCATCGCCGCATCAATCAGTACCCGACTGCCGGACGCGTAATCCTGCAGCACCATGGTGCGACCATCCAGCATCGACCATTCAGCCCTTTCCACCTGCGCCAGCGGATCATCATCGCGGCACAACAGCAGGAAAGGCTCATCCAGAATCGCGATGCTATCAAAATCACTGTCGCTGAGCGGCCCAATCACAATCCCGAAGTCGACCTCGGCGTTACGCACACTTTGCAGCACCCACTGCTGAGCGCGATCGTGCAGTATCACTTTGATATCGGGAAAGTGCTGCTGACTGGCAGCCAGACATTGCGGCATAAGATGCGCAGAGATGGTCTGGCTGGCTGCCACTCTGACGGTGCCACTGCGCTGCTCCCCAAAACTGCGGATATCCAGCAGCGTCGTATGAATCTCCTCCAGCAGGCGCTCCATCCGTGACGCCAGCTGCTTGCCTGCCTCGGTCAGCATCACCTCACGCGTGGTGCGATCCAGCAGCCGGACGCCGGTTTCCGCTTCCAGCTCTTTAATACTGTGGCTGACTGCCGACTGACTCAGACCTATCGCCTGCCCCGCCTGACTGAAACCACCGTAGTGTGCCACTGCAATAAAAGTCCGAAGCTGACGCAGGGTATAATTCATCGATTATGCTCATAGATTAATTCAATAAATCAATTTTATTTCTAAAACCAATTCACGCACAATCGCGCTATTGAAAAATTTACCGGATTTTAACAATGGGCTTTTTAAAACTCGATCCGATGATGGTCAAACTCATCATCACCGTGCTGCTGGCGTCGTTCCTGCCAGCGAAAGGGATCTACGTCGATGTCTTCAGCTACCTCGCGACGGCAGCGATAGCACTGTTATTCTTTATGCACGGTGCCAAACTTTCGCGTGAAAAAATCATCGCAGGCAGCAGCCACTGGCAGCTGCATCTGTGGATTATGTTCAGCACCTTTGTGTTGTTTCCCGCGCTGGGTCTGCTGCTGGTCTGGTGGCATCCGGTTGATGTCGGTCCGGAAATTTATACCGGCTTTATCTACCTCTGTATCCTGCCAGCCACCGTTCAGTCCGCTATCGCGTTTACCTCTATGGCAGGCGGTAACGTTGCAGCAGCGGTGTGCAGCGCCTCGGCATCAAGCCTGCTGGGTGTATTTATTTCGCCGTTGCTGGTGAACCTGGTGATGGATATTCACAGCAGCGCGCCCAGCGACGGTCTGGAGCAGATCGGTAAAATTATGCTGCAACTCATGGTGCCATTCATTCTGGGCCACCTCTCTCGTCGCTGGATCGGTGGCTGGGTTGAGAAACATCGCAGCCTGATTGGCAAAACTGACCAGACCTCGATTTTGCTGGTCGTTTATTCCGCCTTCAGTGAAGCCGTGGTGAATGGCATCTGGCATCGCGTTGGCTTGACTACGCTGCTGTGGATTGTGGCAGGTTCAATCATCCTGCTGACCGCCGTGCTGATTATCAACCTGCTGGCCTCGCGCCTGTTCCGCTTTAAACGTGCCGACGAGATTGTGGTGCTGTTTTGTGGCTCGAAGAAGAGTCTGGCGAACGGGGTGCCCATGGCGAATATTCTGTTCCCGGCCAGCACCGTGGGGATTATCGTGCTGCCGCTGATGATTTTCCATCAGGTTCAGCTGATGGTCTGCTCGTTTATTGCCGGCCGTTACAAGAAGACCAATGAGAAACAGCAACAGCAGACGCTGAAGGTTAAAGATTCGGTGATGGAGTCACAGAAGTAGAACAGGTGCCCGCCTGCGCGGGCACAGTTACTTGCGGGTCTGGAGCGGTTTAACTAATCCCTCCAGACCTTCAATTTTTATTGTCAGAGTCAACTGCATCAAATCCCCCAACAGCCCCGACGGGAAGTCGCCACTGCGGGCAAACCACAGCAGATAAGGTTCAGGCAGATCGATCAGCATCCGCCCTTTATATTTCCCAAACGGCATCGGCGTATTGGCTATCGCCACCAGCTGGTGTTCATCCATCTCAGGCCCCCAGCAGGCGAATCATTTCCGCTTCATCAATCACCTCTATGCCCAGTTCCTGTGCTTTCGCCAGTTTGGAACCGGCAGCTTCTCCGGCAATCAGCAGATCGGTTTTCTTCGATACGCTGCCGCTGACTTTTGCGCCGAGCGCGACGAGCTGCGCTTTGGCATCATCACGGTTCATCTGCGACAGCGAGCCGGTCAGCACCACCGTTTTCCCCGCGAACGGACTGTCGATCTCTTCGGCTTTCACTACCACCACCTGCGGCCAGTGAATGCCGATCTCTTCGGTCAGCTGACGGATAACTTCACGGTTGCTCTCCTCTTCCATGAAGTTGCGAACGTGTGTGGCAACAACTTTGCCCACATCCGGTACCGCAATGAGCGCCTCAAGATCGGCATCCATCACCTTCTGCAGCTCACCAAAATGGTTAGCCAGATTAGCGGCGGTAGCTTCACCCACTTCACGAATGCCCAGCGCATAGAGGAAGCGTGCCAGCGTGGTCGACTTCGCTTTCTCCAGCGCATCTACAACGTTTTGCGCTGATTTCGGCCCCATGCGATCCAGTCCGGTCAGCTTGCCCGCCGTGAGACGGAACAGATCGGCTGGCGTACTCACGTACTCTTTCTCCACCAGCTGGTCGATAATCTTATCGCCCATGCCATCCACATCCAGCGCCCGACGTGAGACAAAATGCTTCAGTGCCTCTTTGCGCTGTGCGCCGCAGATCAAGCCGCCGGTGCAGCGCGTGACTGATTCGCCTTCAACCCGTTCAACCTCAGAACCGCAGACCGGACAATGGGCAGGAAATACCACCTCTCGCGTCTCTTCAGGTCGCTCCGCGATAACCACGTTGACGACCTGCGGAATCACATCGCCGGCGCGGCGAATCACAACTCGATCACCGATGCGTAAACCCAGCCGTTCGATTTCGTCTGCATTATGCAGTGTGGCATTGCTGACGATAACGCCTGCGACCTGCACCGGCTCCAGGCGAGCTACTGGCGTGATAGCGCCTGTGCGGCCAACCTGAAATTCGACGTCGCGCACCCAGGTCAGCTGTTCCTGTGCCGGGAACTTAAAAGCAATCGCCCAGCGCGGCGCTCGCGCCACAAAGCCCAGCTGCTCCTGCAGCGCCTGTGAATCGACTTTGATTACGACGCCATCGATATCAAAACCCAGGTTTGGACGCTGTTGCTCAATTTCCCGATAGAACGCCAGGGCTTCCTCCGCATTATGCACCCGCTTAATGCGGTCGCTGACCGGCAGGCCCCAGGCTTTAAACTGTTGCAGGCGCGCCATGTGGCTGTGTGGCATCTCACCGCCTTCCAGCAGGCCAAAACCGTAGCAGAAAAATGTCAGCGGACGTTTGGCGGTAATGCGCGGATCGAGCTGACGCAGAGAACCCGCTGCTGCATTACGCGGGTTAGCAAAAACTTTGCCGTCTGTCCGACGCGCTTCTTCATTAAGCTTCTCGAAGCCGCGCTGCGTCATAAACACCTCGCCGCGCACTTCCAGCCGGGCCGGGATGTTGTCGCCCTTCAGCCGCAGCGGGATAGCGCGAATGGTCCGGACGTTGGCGGTAATGTTCTCACCGGTCGTGCCGTCACCGCGCGTCGCGGCCTGAACCAGCAGGCCATTTTCATACATCAGGCTGACCGCAGCGCCATCGAGCTTGAGTTCACAGCAGTAAGTAATGTCCTCACTGTTTTTCAGCCGATCCTGTACCCGCTTGTTGAAAGCCATAAATGTGGCTTCATCAAACGCGTTGTCCAGCGACAGCATCGGCACTTCATGGCGAACCTGCTCAAATACCGTCAGCGGCGCAGCACCCACACGCTGGGTGGGCGAATCCGGTGTAATGAGATCGGGATGTTCCTCTTCCAGCTGACGCAGTTCACGCATCAGGCGATCGTATTCAGCATCCGGCACTTCCGGCGCATCCATGACGTGGTAGAGATATTCGTGATGGCGCAGCGTGGTGCGCAGTTCGGTGATGTGATCCTGGACGGATTTCATAAAGCCCCATCAGATAAAAAACCCCCGACAGGCGGGGGTTTGTTTTAACAATTCAGATAGCGTTTAGCGCAGGTGTCAGACGCCAACCACATCGCGGATACGCGCTTTGTAAGTTTCCAGCTTCTGTGGCGTCATCATGCGACGCTCATCGTCCAGCACCACGCCACCAACATCATCAGCGATACGCTGTGCAGACTGCAGCATCAGCTTGAAGTTCTGATTCGCATCGCCATAAGAGGGCACCATCATAAAGATGGAGATACCAGGCGTGCTGAAATCGGTCATCATGTCAGGATTGAACGAACCTGGCTTAACCATGTTAGCCAGACTGAACAGCACCGGACCACTGCCTGCCGGACTAAGATGACGATGGAAAATATTCATTTCACCAAACTGGAAGCCCGCCTGCAGAATACCCTGCAGCAACGCTTCACCGTTCAGTTCGCCGCCCGAATGGGCAGCAACATGCAGCACCAGTACGGCTTCTTTCGGTTTTTCTGCTGGCGCTTTAGCCGCGAGTTGTTCAGGCGCAGGAGGCGCTGACACCTCAGGCTGCGGTTGTGGCTCAGGCTCAGCCTGGTACTGCGGCGCAGGCTGCACAGACTCCAGCGGATCCAGATCCAGCAACGGGTCGGCCTGAACAGGCGGCGCGACGAAAGTCTGCGCTGGCTGCTGACGCACCGGTTCAGGGCGCGGCTGTGGAGCAGGCTTCGGTGCCGTAGTGAACAGCGGATCGCTGTCAGGTTCGGGTTGCGGTGCGGGTCGTGGCGCAGGCTGACGCACAGGCTCAGCGGGCGCTTGCTTACGCGGCGCTTCTGGCTGTGGTTCGCGGATCTCATCGAAACGCGGTTCCTGATGGACGTTGCGCTCAGAACGAACACGAACCTCGCCGACGCCGTCATCTTCGTCGTCAATCAGGTCCTGCTCATCATGGTCATCACGTTGTTTTAGACGTTTGTGCGGGCGATCACGGAACACTGACGAACGCTCTTTACGGCTGGTCCACAGCCCGTGAAGAAGGAGCGCTATAATGGCGATCGCGCCAACAACGATTAATATCAGACGCAAATCCTGCATCATTGTATTCTCTGTTGTTCCAATACCTTGCCACCGCGGCAAACTTTATCCTCTAACTGTATTTGCCCTGCTACACAAGTGCAAGTCTGTGCAGTATTTTCTGACAAATAAGATAGGCAACCCACGCTTTTTCGCTGTTTTTTTACCCAAACGGCACCTGGCCTGGAGAAAAAGCCAGGTTATAGTGAGCGCGCCTTAACACCTTCAGGAGAATTGGCTTTATGGCCCTTGAGAATTCCGTCTCAAATTTTAACGGCATGCACTACTTTAGCCAGGGCTGGAAACTGGTCCGTCTGCCTGGCATTCGCCGCTTTGTGGTGATGCCACTGCTGATCAACATCATGATGCTGGGCGGCGCATTCGTCTGGCTGTTCTATCGCCTCGGCGACTGGATTCCACGCCTGATGGCCCATATTCCCGACTGGCTGCAGTGGCTGAGTTATCTGTTGTGGCCGCTGTCGGTGATTGCGATTGTACTGGTGTTCAGCTATTTCTTCTCAACGCTGGCAAACCTGATTGCTGCTCCATTCTGCGGCCTGCTGGCCGAACAGCTCGAAGGCCGCCTGACCGGTAAGCCCCTGCCCGACAGCGGCTGGGCGGGAATGATTAAAGATGTGCCGCGCATTATGAAGCGCGAGATGCAAAAACTGGGCTATTACCTGCCCCGCGCGCTGGGACTGTTGCTGCTCTACTTTATTCCAGGATTTGGTCAGACGGTGGCGCCCGTGCTGTGGTTCCTGTTCAGTGCCTGGATGTTATCCATTCAGTATTGCGACTACCCGTTCGACAACCACAAAGTGCCTTTTCAGCAAATGCGAAACGCCCTGCGCCGGCACAAAACGGCCAACATGCAGTTTGGCGCGCTAACCAGCCTGTTCACCATGATTCCGATTCTTAATCTGGTGATTATGCCGGTTGCCGTTTGTGGTGCCACCGCCATGTGGGTTGACCGTTACCGGCCGCAACTGGCCCGCAGTGAGGTGCGCTAGTCACACCCGCACGCCTTATGCTCTTTTTAGCAGGGCTTATTGCCGGGCGAAATATAGATATACGATTTCTTTCCTTCCGCCCCCAGGCAGAACAGGTATGCTCATAGCGTTCCCAATAATTCATACAGTTAAGGACAGGCTATGAGTAAGATCTATGAAGACAACTCTTTGACAATTGGTCATACGCCATTGGTTCGACTGAACCGCATCGGTAACGGCCGCATCCTTGCGAAAGTTGAATCCCGTAACCCGAGCTTCAGCGTAAAATGCCGTATCGGTGCCAATATGATTTGGGACGCAGAAAAACGCGGTATTCTGAAGCCCGGTGTTGAACTGGTTGAACCGACCAGCGGTAACACCGGTATTGCGCTGGCCTATGTTGCCGCAGCGCGCGGCTACAAATTAACCCTGACGATGCCAGAAACCATGTCAGTGGAACGTCGTAAATTGCTGAAAGCGCTGGGTGCTAAGCTGGTGCTGACCGAAGGTGCTAAAGGCATGAAAGGCGCCATCAGCAAAGCGGAAGAGATTGTCGCCAGCGATCCGGACCGATATGTCCTGTTGCAGCAGTTCAGCAACCCGGCTAACCCGGAAATCCATGAGAAGACCACCGGCCCGGAAATCTGGGAAGACACGGATGGCGAAGTGGATGTCTTTATCGCAGGTGTCGGCACCGGCGGTACGCTGACCGGGGTGAGCCGCTATATCAAAAACACCAAAGGTAAGAAAGACCTGATAACCGTCGCCGTTGAGCCAACGGATTCACCGGTAATTGCTCAGGCGCTGGCGGGTGAAGAGATCAAGCCTGGTCCACACAAAATTCAGGGTATCGGCGCAGGCTTTATTCCGGGCAACCTTGAGCTGAATCTGGTGGACCGCGTAGTGGCGATCACCAATGATGAAGCGATCAGCACAGCGCGTAAGCTTATGGAAGAGGAAGGCATTCTGGCCGGTATCTCATCCGGTGCTGCCGTCGCCGCCGCGCTGAAGCTGCAGGAAGACGAAACCTTCGCGAATAAAAATATTGTGGTCATTCTCCCCTCCTCCGGCGAACGCTATCTGAGTACGGCTTTGTTTGCCGATCTCTTCACAGAAAAAGAGCTGCAGTAGCAGCGGCAGATAGTCTGAAAATGGAGAAAAAAGCACCCGCCTGGGTGCTTTTTTGTGGTGCAGATCTCACTTTCATAACCCGGCAGATTGATTTCAGTGACGCCGATCTGGTATTCAGACTGCCAATTATTTCGATGCCTGAAATTAATCCGCCTTTGAAGTGGATCAAGCTGAATCGATTTACGGATTCAGTGAAACGGCGAATCACGGCATAATTAACCGGTGACGTGTAGAATCGGTTTTGAGAAGCAACGGAATGTAGATTTGACGCCTGCGCGTCTTTGGTCAGCATGATGCTATACCCGCGCACCTACACAGGCTAAAGTGAAGGCTCCAGGCTAGACTTTAGATCCATAACACTCATCCTGATAACGTTGGGGAAATAGAATGTTCCAGCAAGAAGTTACCATTACTGCACCAAACGGTCTGCATACTCGCCCAGCTGCGCAATTCGTAAAAGAAGCCAAAGCTTTCCAGTCAGAAATTACCGTGACCTCTAACGGTAAATCAGCAAGCGCGAAAAGCCTGTTCAAGCTGCAGACATTGGGTTTAACCCAGGGAACGGTTGTGACGCTTTCTGCAGAAGGCGAAGATGAGCAGAAAGCAGTTGAGCATCTGGTCAAACTGATGGCTGAACTGGAGTAATCTCCGCTCAGCTCTCCAGCCAATCGACTCCTCTGCGCCATTGAGTGCAAACATCTTGATCGCGGACAACCTGTCCGCGTTATTGCTTTCGTAGAGTACGTGTCCCGCGACAATGGCACCGCATAGAGTCCCATCAGCCATCGTGATTAAAAGGTAGCGTTATGATTTCAGGCATTTTAGCATCACCAGGTATCGCTTTCGGCAAAGCACTGCTGCTGAAAGAAGACGAGATCGTCATCAACCGCAAGAAAATTTCTGATGATCAGGTTGAGCAGGAAGTACAACGCTTCCTTGATGGCCGTAGCAAAGCGGCATTACAACTGGAAGCGATTCGCGTCAAAGCGGGTGAAACCCTCGGTGAAGAGAAAGCAGCCATCTTCGAAGGCCACATCATGTTGCTGGAAGATGAAGAGCTGGAGCAGGAAATCATCGATCTGATTAAAAAAGATCACGCTTCTGCCGATGCTGCTGCCTACTCTGTTATTGATGGCCAGGCGAAAGCTCTGGAAGAGTTAGATGACGAATACCTGAAAGAGCGTGCGGCTGACGTACGTGACATCGGTAAACGTCTGCTGCAAAACATCCTCGGTCTGCACATTGTTGACCTGAGCGCTATTCCGGACGAATCCATTCTGGTGGCAAAAGATTTAACGCCGTCAGAAACCGCACAGCTGAACCTGAAAAAGGTGCTGGGCTTTATCACCGATCTGGGTGGCCGTACCTCACACACTTCAATCATGGCGCGCTCGCTGGAGATCCCAGCCATTGTCGGCACCGGCAATGTGACCGTCACGGTTAAAAACGGCGATTTCCTGATCCTGGATGGCGTTAACAATGCGATTCACGTCAATCCTTCTGAGGCGATTCAGGAAGAGCTGAAAGCCGTACAGAATCAGTATCTGTCGGAAAAACACGAATTAGCCAAGCTGAAAGATCTGCCAGCCGTCACGCTGGATGGTCACCAGGTTGAAGTCTGCGCCAACATCGGTACCGTGCGCGATATCGCCGGTGCTGAGCGCAATGGCGCTGAAGGCGTTGGTCTTTATCGTACCGAATTCCTGTTCATGGACCGTGACTCTCTGCCAAGCGAAGAAGAGCAGTTCCAGGCGTACAAAGCCGTTGCTGAAGCGATGGGTTCACAAGCCGTTATCGTTCGTACCATGGACATCGGCGGTGACAAAGATCTGCCTTACATGAACCTGCCGAAAGAGGAGAACCCGTTCCTCGGCTGGCGTGCTATCCGCATCGCTATGGATCGCAAAGAGATTCTGCATGCGCAGCTGCGTGCTATCCTGCGCGCCTCCTCCTTCGGTAAACTGCGCATCATGTTCCCGATGATCATTTCGGTTGAAGAAGTTCGCAGTCTGAAAGCGGAACTGGAACTGCTGAAAGCGCAGTTGCGCGAAGAAGGTAAAGCCTTTGATGAAAGCATCGAAGTCGGCATCATGGTGGAAACCCCGGCTTCAGCCGTGATTGCGCATCATCTGGCGAAAGAAGTCGACTTCTTCAGTATTGGGACAAACGATCTGACGCAGTATACTCTGGCGGTCGATCGTGGTAATGATTTGATCTCGCACCTGTACAACCCAATGACGCCGTCTGTGCTTAACTTAATCAAGCAAGTCATTGATGCATCTCACGCTGAAGGTAAATGGACCGGCATGTGTGGTGAGCTGGCAGGTGATGAACGTGCTACACTACTGTTACTGGGAATGGGGCTGGACGAGTTCAGCATGAGTGCCATTTCTATCCCTGGCATCAAGAAAATCATTCGTAATACTAATTTTGAAGATGCGAAGGCATTGGCAGAGCAGGCACTGGCTCAACCGACAGCGGAAGACCTGATGAACCTGGTAAACAAGTTTATTAAGGAAAAAACGCTCTGCTAATCTGCATGATGCTGGCCCCAAATTACTGCTTAGGAGAAGATCATGGGTTTGTTTTCTAAACTTTTTGGCGAAAAAACGGATAGCGCTGGGACAATTGACATCGTAGCGCCTCTGTCAGGCGAAATCGTGAATATTGAAGACGTACCAGATGTGGTGTTTGCAGAGAAAATCGTGGGCGACGGTATTGCTATCAAACCCAGCGGCAACAAAATGGTTGCGCCTGTTGATGGCACTATCGGTAAGATTTTTGAAACCAATCACGCTTTTTCGATCGAATCAGACAACGGCATTGAGCTGTTTGTCCACTTCGGTATCGATACGGTAGAACTGAAAGGTGAAGGCTTCAAACGCATCGCTGAAGAAGGCCAGAAGGTCAAAAAAGGCGATGTGGTTATCGAGTTCGATCTGCCGTTGCTGGAAGAGAAAGCGAAATCAACCCTGACACCGGTTGTTATCTCCAACATGGATGAAATCAAGGAATTGATTAAGCTGTCTGGCCAGGTCACCGTCGGCGAAACGCCGGTGATTCGCATCAGAAAGTAAGTATGCGTTGATATCATAACGGTACCTGCGGGTGCCGTTATCGTTTCTGCAATACACCTGTTCAGGGCTGCCAGTGTGGCAGACGCAGCGTCAGTTCAAGTCCACCTTCTGGCCGGTTCCGGGCATCAACCTCACCATGATGCGCCAGTACGACCTTGCGCACGATAGCCAGACCCAGACCATACCCTTTACCCATCAGCGGCGAATTTACCCGCACAAACGGGTCAAAGATGCTGGAGAGTTTATCCTCGTCGACACCCGGCCCCTGATCGCACACCTGAATCGCCAGCCACTGCGCTTCTGCGCGCAAATGCACCTCAATCCGCTGTCCTGGCAGAGAGAAACGCAGCGCGTTACGTAACACGTTCTCTACGCCGCGCCGTATCAGCTCGGCATTGCCTCGCACGGTGTAATCAGCCTCGGCATCGACATGCAGCTCAACCTGCACACCGGGAATCTGCGCTTCATAACGGACATCAGTAAGGACTGCCTCCAGTAAACCAGTCAGGTCAAAATATTGCTCATCCGGAATGCTTTCATGCTCGGCCCGCGACAGCGTCAGCAGTTCGCCAATCATCTTGTCCAGCCGACGCGCCTCTTCATCAATGCGATCAAGCGAACTGTTTACGCTCTCTGGCGTCTGTCTGGCCAGTCCGGTAGCCAGCTGAAGTCGTGCCAGCGGTGAACGAAGCTCATGCGAGATATCGTGCAGTAGCTCTTCACGGGCGCGCACCAGGGTGTCCAGCCGCTCGACCATGGCATCAAAGGCTTCTGCAACGTTTGAGATCTCGTCGTGGCGCTTTCGCATGATCGGGAATAGCCGCACACGTAAATCACCCTCGGCGACGCGGGAAAATCCCTCACACAGCTGACGCATAGGCCGCGTCAGATTCCAGGCCAGCAACAGGCTGAACAGCAATCCCACCGAACCGGCAAAGATGAAAATCGGCTCAGGAATATTCAGAAATTTGCGTGGCATCAGATTATGCATGCTGTCTTTGCGCATGCCATCCAGGTCGTAACGCAGCTGATACTCTTTGCCATCAGCACCCTGAACCCAGCGCACCACCTCTTCAGGAAGACGCCCCACATAATCCAGATTGCCGCTGTTTTGTGATTGTGGCGATTTTGCCTGCTGCGTCACATGGAAAAACTGTCGATCGCTGTTATCCCAGTCCGACAGCATCGCATTCAGCGCGTCGGGCCCGCTGCGCGCCAGCACCGATGCAGCAGAAGTCATCTGCAGATCGACAATGCGCCGGATAGCCACAATTTCAGGCGGTTCGTGACGTTTACCGGAGAGCGTAAAACCCAGCCAGATAAGCTGACTCATGATGACAAAAACAATCCAGAAGCCGATAAAAATCTTCCAGAACATGCGTCCACGGTAACTCTGTTTCATCGAATGCGGTAACCGATGCTGCGAACGGTTTCAATGTTGATGCTGTCAGCAGTTAATGCACTGAGCTTCTGACGGATATTGCTGATATGCACATCGACACTGCGGTCATAGGCTTCACGCGGACGACCCAGTCCCTTCTCAGAGAGCTCATCTTTCGACACCACCCGATCCGGGGCGCGCAGCAGTAAATCCAGCAGGTTAAATTCCGATGCCGTCAGATCGAAGGCTCGCCCCTGCCATTCACTCATGCGGGTAGCCGGATTCAGCGTCAGCTCGCCCCAGCGCAGCGGCTCTCTGGCATCAGGTTGCGGAACCTGCTCTTCGAAACGACGCAATACGGCGCGCAGGCGGGCCACCAGTTCCCGGGGATAGCAGGGCTTTGGCATATAGTCATCTGCACCCATCTCCAGACCGATCACCCGATCAATGTTATCGCCTTTGGCGGTCAGCATAATCACCGGAATCCGGCTGTTCTGGCGTACCTGCCGCAGTACATCAATACCGCTCATGTCGGGCAGCATAATGTCCAGAATCATGGCGGTGAACTCACCTGATAGCGCGCCCTGAATGCCGGCGCTGCCGGTCAGAACCAGCTGCGCATCGAACCCCTCGGCGATCAGGTACTGGCTTAGCATCGTGCCTAATTCAACGTCATCATCAACAAGCAAAATTTTCATGTTTATCTCTCGACAGAATTGGCGCTATTTTGTCCTGTACCGGGCGTTCGTGCAGCCTGATTTACGCGATCCTTACAGATTCAGTCTATCTGGCGCGTGAAATACTGTTAAAAAAAAAGCCTGTGGGCAGCAAACGCTGCGCACAGGCTGGGTTCCCGCATCAGCAAAGATTACTGATGATAGAGTCCGGTAGAGAGATAGCGATCGCCGCGATCGCAGGCGATCGCCACCACCACGCTGCCCGGATTAGCCTGCGCAATGCGCAGCGCCCCCGCAACCGCGCCGCCTGAACTGACGCCACAAAAAATACCTTCACGGCGTGCCAGCGCCCGCATCGTTTCTTCCGCTTCTTTCTGCGCCATATCCATCACATCATCCACCAGATCGGGACGGTAGATGCCCGGCAGATAGGCCAGTGGCCAGCGGCGAATGCCCGGAATGCTGCTGCCTTCACTCGGCTGTAAACCGATCACCTTCACGCCCGTGTTGTTCTCTTTCAGGTAACGCCCTACGCCGGTGATGGTGCCGGTCGTGCCCATGCTGGAGACAAAATGGGTCATGCGCTGATTCGACTGCTGCCACAACTCTGGCCCGGTCGTCTGATAATGGCCCAGCGGGTTATCAGGATTATTGAACTGATCCAGCACCCGCCCTTCACCACGCGCGGCCATTGCCTGCGCCAGATCGCGTGCGCCTTCCATGCCCTGCTCTCGCGGCACCAGAATCAACTCCGCGCCGTAGGCACGCATTGCATCCTGCCGCTCCTGACTCATGTTGTCTGGCATCAGCAGGCGAAGACGATAGCCTTTCATCGCTGCGATCATCGCCAGTGCAATGCCGGTGTTGCCGCTGGTGGCTTCAATCAGCTGATCGCCGGGTGAAATGTCACCTCGCAGCTCTGCCTGATTGATCATCGACCAGGCTGCGCGATCTTTTACCGAACCCGCCGGATTATTACCTTCCAGTTTGAGCCAGACCTCACTGCCGTTGGCAGGCGTCAGGCGCTGCAACTTAATCAGCGGGGTATTGCCGATGGTATTTTCAAGAGTCGTCACGGTCTGCTTCCTGGCCTGTTACAAACGAGAGGCGAAAAAAAGGCGGGAGTCACACTCCCGCCCGTTGTTGATGAGAAAATATCAGGCGCTTTGTGCAAAGGCAACCGGGCGCAACGGTGTGTCACCTTTATAGAGGCGCGCCTGCTGCAGGCCTACGAAGAGACGCTCGCCACGAATCGGGGCCGTCTGATCACCTTCAAACACCAGCGAGAACGGCTCGCTCTGCCAGCCAGCAGGCTGCACCACCAGCTGCCAGAAGTGGCCACGCGGGCTCACTTCCAGCACCTGCACCGGCAACGGGGTTTCCAGGCTGCTGCGGCGCGACACGTCGATTTCCCACGGACGCAGGAACAGCTCCACGGCGCCCTGATGTGCCGAGGTATAGCCCAGCGGCCAGTGATGCGCGCCCACGTGGAACTGCGATCCCTGAATTTCGCCATCAAAGCGATTCACTTCACCCAGGAACTCCAGCACAAAGCGGGTTGCCGGATCGCGCCACACATCATCTGGCGTGCCGACCTGTTCGATGTTGCCCTGGCTCATCACCACCACGCGATCGGCGACTTCCATCGCCTCTTCCTGATCATGGGTCACAAACACACTGGTGAATTTAATCTCTTCATGCAGCTGACGCAGCCAGCGGCGCAGCTCTTTACGTACCTGAGCATCCAGCGCGCCAAAGGGTTCATCCAGCAGCAGAATCTGTGGTTCAACCGCTAATGCACGCGCCAGGGCCACACGCTGTTTCTGGCCGCCCGACAGCTGTGCCGGGAAGCGATTCGCCAGATGGGCCAGTTGCACCATCTCCAGCAAACGCGTAACACGCTGTTTGATTTCTGCCGTTGAAGGACGTTCACGACGCGGCAGGACAGTCAGGCCAAAGGCGATGTTGTCGAACACTGTCATATGACGGAACAGCGCATAGTGCTGAAACACAAAACCGACCTGACGGTCGCGCGCATGCAGGCGGCTGACATCGTTGCCATGAAAACGGATCTGACCGCTGTTCTGATGCTCCAGCCCGGCGATAATACGCAGCAGCGTGGTTTTACCCGAGCCTGATGGGCCAAGCAGCGCCACCATTTCACCCGAGGCAATATCCAGAGAGATATCGTTCAGCACCGAGGTGCGACCAAAGGACTTGTTGATCTTGTTAATCTCAATGCTCATGATTTCCCTCCTGTTGCAGGCGTTTGTGCTGTTGCTCTAAACGCCACTGCACAATGCTTTTCAGAAACAGCGTCACAATTGCCATCAGGGTTAACAGTGCGGCTGCGGTGAACGCGCCAACGGTGTTGTAGTCCTGATGCAATAATTCAACCTGAAGCGGTAACGTATAGGTCTCACCGCGAATCGATCCCGAGACCACCGAGACCGCACCAAATTCACCAATCGCACGGGCGTTGGTCAGCACGATGCCGTACAGCAGCGCCCAGCGTATGTTCGGCAGCGTCACACGACGGAACATCTGCCAGCCAGATGCGCCTAACAACACCGCCGCTTCATCTTCATGACTGCCCTGACTCAGCATCACCGGAACCAGTTCGCGGACCACAAACGGACAGGTCACAAACACCGTCGCCAGCACCATACCCGGCCAGGCAAACATAATCTGGATGTTATGCGCATCCAGCCAGCCGCCTGCCGGACCATTCACGCCCCAGAACAGCAGGTACATCAGACCGGCGACAACCGGCGACACGGCAAAAGGAATATCGAACAGGGTCAGCAGCAGCTGACGCCCCGGAAAGGTAAAGCGCGTGACCAGCCAGGCAAGCAGCGTGCCGAATACCAGGTTAACCGGAACGGTAATCAGTGCCACCATGACAGTCAGCCAGATAGCGTGCAGCATGTCCGGGTCGGCCAGATTGCTGAGCGCCACGATCAGGCCCTGATTCAGCGCCTCCCAGAAGATGGAGGCCATCGGCACCACCAGCAGCAGAACAGAAATCAGTACGCCAGTACCAATCAGCAGCCACTTACCCCAGTTCACCGGCTGACGCGCCGCGTGATTAAGTTGTGAAACCTCAGCCATTAGTGACCTCCCAGACGACGGCCAAAGCGGCTCTGTAATGTGTTAATCGCGAATAACAGAATCAGCGAAGCCGTCAGGATCACCGAGGCGATGGCGCTGGCCGCCGGATAGTCGAACTCCTGCAGCCGGACAAAAATCATCAGGGAGGTCACTTCGGTTTTCCAGGCGATGTTACCGGCAATGAAAATCACCGCACCAAACTCACCCAGGCTGCGCGTAAAGGAGAGTGCCGTACCGGCCAGCAGCGCAGGGGCCACCTCTGGCAGCACCACGCGGCGGAAGCTCTGCCACGGCGTAGCACCCAGGGTTTCGGCGGCCTCTTCATATTCCGGGCCTAACTCTTCAAGCACCGGCTGTACGGTTCGTACCACAAACGGAATGCTGGTAAAGGCCATGGCAATGGCGATACCAATCCATGTGTAGGAAATTTTGATGTCGAAATGGGCGAACCACTGTCCGTACCAGCCGTTGACCGAAAAGAGTCCGGCCAGGGTGAGACCTGCTACGGCGGTAGGCAGTGCAAAGGGCAGATCCATCAGACCGTCCAGCAACGCACGGCCCGGGAAGCGATAACGGGTCAGAATCCACGCCATTAGCATGCCGAACACGGCATTAAACAGTGACGCAACACCGGCAGAGAGCAGCGTCACTTTATAGGCGGCAATCAGCTGCGGATTAGTCACCACATCCCAGTACTGCTGCAGCGTCATCTGCGACAGCTGCATGATCACCGCGCTGATCGGCAGCAGCAGAATCAGGCAGGTAAAGAGCAGGCTGGTGCCAAGGCTGAGACCAAAGCCGGGCAATACGCGTTTATGGCTGGCTGCAAACATTATCCGCGCCCCGCCGCTAACAATTTATCGAGCTCACCGCCGCTGACAAAGTGCGTTTTCATTACCTTGTCCCAGCCGCCAAAGGCATCTTCCACCCGGAACAGGCTGGTCTGCGGAAAGCGATCTTTCTGCGCTGCCATCAGCTGTGGATTATTCACGCGATAGTAGTAGTGCGTAATAATATTCTGCGCTTCTGGGGTGTAGAGATAGTTCAGGTATGCGCTGGCCGCATCTGCGGTTTTGTTGGTGGCGACGTTCTTATCCACCCACGCCACCGGAAACTCCGCCAGAATATTGGTTTTCGGCACCACGACTTCATATTCATCTTTGCCGTACTGGTTACGGATGTTATTCACTTCCGACTCAAAGCTAATCAGGACGTCGCCCAGACCGCGCTCAGCAAAAGTCGTCGTCGCGCCACGACCACCGGTATCAAACACTTCCACGTTTTTAAGGAACTGCGTCATAAAGGCCTGCGTTTTGGCCTGATCGCCGCCATCGGCTTTGTCCGCTGCGCCCCAGGCGGCCAGATAGGTGTAGCGGCCATTACCGGACGTTTTCGGATTCGGGAAAATCAGCTTCACATCGCTGCGGGTCAGATCTGACCAGTCGTGAATCTGCTTTGGATTTCCTTTGCGCACCAGAAACGCCATGGTGGAGTAGAAAGGTGAGCTGTTGTTCGGCAGACGGCTTTTCCAGTCTGCGGCAATCAGGTTGCCTTTATCGTGCAGCACCTGCACATCCGTCACCTGATTGTAGGTCACCACATCCGCGCGCAGTCCCTGCAGGATAGCCAGCGCCTGTTTTGATGAACCGGCATGTGACATCTTGATAGTGAGCGGATCGCCTGGATGTGTGGCATCCCACTGTTTAACAAACGGAGCATTCAGGGCAACAAACAGCTCCCGCGACACATCGTAAGAGCTATTAAGAAGTTCAGTGGCGTTGGCTGCGCCAGCAAGGCTCAGCGACAACGCGATACCGCTCACGATTTTTTTCATCGCTTGTAATGTCATTTGGCACCCTGAAAAATTTTGATGCGGATCTCACCCGCTGATGCATCAGTTTATTTATAACTCAGTGAAAACCAGTAACGGTTTTATATATCGTTTAATGATTTCAAAGTCGAAAAAAGCATAAGACGGCGGCAGAGTTTATGCACAAATCAGCAAAAGCCGATGGGGAGAGGGAACCGCGTGCAGCGTGGGCTGGCAGGGGTTCTGAGCTGTTCAGCGGCCGCCAGGGGGGCGGCGCGCTGATAAGGCAGGCTTAACGCTGCCAGACAATCTTGCTGATTTTCCAGTTTTTCAGGGTATCGTCAGAAGGCATCAATCCTTCCGGCCCGTGCCAGTCGCCATGATAGACATAAGTCAGATGCTGACTGCCTGGCGCACGGCACGCCACGTCACGCGCGTCGGGGCCGCTGGCTAAGGTGCAGTTGTCGAAGGCTTTGCTGTACTTATTACTGAAGGCATCACCCACTTTGCTGCCGTCGCTGCTGGCGATCGCGCTGTCCATGACCTCGATACGATCGACCTGCGACTCTCCGTAAATCACCAGCTTAACTTTTCCATCATTCAGCGCCTGCCAGAATGAAATCACCTGACCATTCTCGCTACGCATGCCCTGTCGCAGCGAATAGTCACCGTTCAGTCCGGCACTGATCGCGTCCTCTTTCATGGCGGTCGAGGCGGTTAACCCACCCACGCCCTGTTCAGTCGCGGTCAGCGTGGAACCAAACCAGTTCCATGGCAGCGCAGAAGACCAGTGATACGTCAGCGGATTCCACCAGCTTGCCTGCTGGCTGCTGTCAGCGCCGGAACCCGAACTGGCACAGCCGCTCAGTGCAACGGCGGCAATCAGTAGCGTGGAACGAACAGCTTTCATGAGAACTCCTGTAAATACGATGCCGGAAAGGCGGAAATGATTGGAGTCGCAAAGCGACAAAAAGTTTAGTTGAGATGGTGCTCGGGCAGAAAGCAGTCGCGGCAGCGGCGATTAAACTGCAGCCAGATCAGCGCCAGCAGGTCGAACAGCGTCAGCAACAAGGGCAGCGGTGAGCTGAGCAGATCACCCTGCACAAACTGCCAGCCCTGCCAGAGGAGATTCACCAACAGCGACAGCGCCAGTACGCTGCGCCAGTGCTGCCAGAGTCGCGGCAGGCGCGTGCGATAACCGGTCAGCAGCAGGCCCGCCAGCGCGGGTAAACCCAGTGCCAGTCCGATCCAGAACGCCTGACGATCCGGATAGAACAGCGCCAGCAGATCGTTGCCCTGTTGCCGTGACGCGCCAGCCATCGCCAGCAGCAGCCAGGTTCGGGCCTGAAGCAACAGGATTAGCCAAAAAAGAAACGGCAGCCGTAGCTGCCCTTTCGCGTCGTATTCGTCCGGCTGATAGCCAGGTAACGGATTAGTATTCACGATCTTCAATCAGACGCTTACCAAACAGCAGCGCATCAACCGGCTCATAATCGAGCTTCTCATAAAACGCCACCACCTGATCGTTCTCTTCACGGATCATCAGATGCAGTTTCGGACAGCCTCGCGCGATCAGCTTTTTCTCCAGACGGTTCATCAGCGCATTCGCGAAGCCGCGTCCCTGATAGTCAGGATGCACCGCCAGGTAATACGCCGCGCCACGGTGACCATCGTAACCGCCCATCAGCGTGCCAACGACGACACCGCCCACTTCAGCGACCAGAAAGAGATCGGGGTCGTGATTCATTTTGCGTTCGATATCCAGCTCCGGATCGTTCCATGGCCGTAACAAATCGCAACGTTCCCATAAGGTGATCACTTCTTCAAAATCTTCCTGGCGGAAGGCGCGGATTTCCATCTTCTTTACCTGCAAATAAGCACAATTTGCTGATTATCACGCATTCTCTGCTGCACGCAACCCTCCATGGCGAGGGACAAATAAAAAAGCGCAAATTTCCTGTTCGCGACCTGCAATACAAAGTAATGCCCTGAAATGTTTCTGTGATCGCAGGCAGCAGAGGCTTAGGCTATAACACCGGCAAGATTCCTGTTACCGGACCCCCACATGCACCTGCTTAAACGTTTGATTCATCGTCGTCAGTTACTGCTTTCCGGGCTGGCGCTAGCCATTTTAACGCCGCGTGCGGTTCAGGCTAAAGAAAAAACCCTGACCGGAGCAAATCCTCATACGCGCCCGGCTCCACCAGCGAAAAACGGCAAACGCATCGTCATGATCGATCCTGGCCACGGTGGCATCGACTCCGGTGCTGTTGGCGAAGAGGGTTCAGAAGAGAAACACATCGTGCTGGAGATCGCTGGCAACGTGCAGCGCCAGCTCCAGAGCCATCCGCGCATTGAAGTGCGCCTGACCCGCGACAGCGACCATTTTATCCCGCTCTATCAGCGCGTCGAGATCGCGCATCAGCACGGCGCCGATCTCTTTATGTCGATTCATGCCGACGGCTTTACCAGCCCCGACGCCAGTGGCGCCTCCGTATTTGCGCTCTCTAATCGTGGGGCCAGCAGCTCCATGGCGCGTTACCTGTCACAGCGGGAGAACGATGCAGACAAACTGGGCGGCGTGAAAGCGCAGCAGCAGGATCACTATCTGCAGCAGATCCTGTTCGACCTGGTGCAGACTGATACCATCAAGAACAGCCTGACACTGGGCAAGCACGTACTGGACCAGATCCGACCGGTGCATCATCTTCATAGCCAGCACACCGAGCAGGCGGCCTTTGCGGTACTCAAGTCACCGTCGATCCCCTCCGTGCTGGTTGAGACTTCCTTTATTACCAATCCGCACGAAGAGCAATTACTCGGCACGACGGCGTTTCGCCAGAAAATTGCCTCTGCAATTGCCAGCGGCATCGTCAATTACTTTGATGAGTTTGACCGCCGCAACGCCTGATGTGGGTAGCGGGTTTAGGTCCGGGCACTCGCCGTACTCATGCAAGCGGCGCGGTTTTGCGTATAATCGCGTCAGACTTTGACAAACGATAAGCGAAAAGATGGCTGATATTTCACGCGTAAAAGCATTCCTGCTCGCACTGCAGGATGAGATTTGTAACCAGCTGGCAGCTGAAGATGGCGGCGCACAGTTTGCCGAGGATAGCTGGCAGCGTCCTGGAGGCGGCGGCGGTCAGAGCCGCGTCCTGCGCAATGGCGCGGTGTTTGAGCAGGCAGGCGTCAACTTTTCGCATGTGCATGGCGATCAGATGCCAGCATCAGCGACCGCGCACCGGCCAGAGCTGGCGGGTCGTAGCTTTGAAGCGATGGGGGTCTCTCTGGTGATCCACCCGAACAATCCCTATGTGCCCACCAGTCACGCCAACGTGCGCTTCTTTATCGCCGAGAAACCGGGTGCCGATCCAGTCTGGTGGTTTGGCGGCGGCTTTGACCTGACCCCCTTTTATGGCTTCGAAGAAGATGCGCTGCACTGGCATCAGACTGCAGCAAATATTTGTCAGCCTTTTGGTGAAGATGTTTATCCACGCTACAAAAAATGGTGCGACGACTATTTTTATCTGAAGCATCGTGATGAGCAGCGCGGCATTGGCGGTCTCTTTTTTGACGATCTCAATACGCCCGACTTTGAGCAGAGCTTCAGCTTTATGCAGTCGGTAGGCCGCGGCTTTATCGATGCTTATCGGCCCATTGTGGCGCGCCGTAAAGATCATCCTTGGGGCGATCGTGAGCGCCAGTTCCAGCTCTACCGCCGTGGTCGCTATGTGGAGTTTAATCTGGTGTGGGACCGTGGCACGCTGTTTGGCCTGCAGACCGGTGGCCGCACAGAATCGATCCTGATGTCGATGCCACCGCTGGTGCGCTGGGAATATGATTACCAGCCCGAGGCCGGCTCTCCTGAAGCGGCTCTCTATCGCGATTTCCTGCCGGTGAAAAACTGGCTGAACCTGCCCGTCTGATTTCTTCTGCCGCTGCAGCGCGAGCCTGCCTCCGCGCTGCGCTTACCTCTCTCCTGATCGGTTTATTCTTTTTTACAGGGCACGGATTGCTACAGTGCAGCCTGCGTCATTCCGCGTGACTGCTATGCTTACAGATGGAATATGGCGCATCCCACGGTAAAAACCGCATGACGGCTCCTTCGCACCGCCTCGCAGCGCAACAATCAGAGAAACCGCATTTCCATCAGAAAGTCTCTGTTGCAATGTTATGGGTTCGCGTTACCGGTAGCAGAACATGCCACAGACCGGCTGCGAGGCCTGAGGTGCTCCCTGTTCGCTTTCATTTTTCTTTTCAAGGAGTTTAGAGATGAATCAGTTAGAAGCCCTAAAACAGTTCACCACCGTGGTGGCGGACAGTGGTGATATCGAATCGATTCGTAATTACCATCCGGAAGATGCTACCACCAACCCCTCACTCATTCTGAAAGCGTCCGGTCTCGAAGGGTATAAACACCTGATGGATGACGCGATTGAGTACGCCAAAAAACAGGGTGGCAGCAAAGAGACCCAGATTATTAATGCCAGCGACAAAGTGGCGATCAACCTCGGTATGGAAATCCTGAAGAGCATACCGGGCCGTGTTTCGACCGAAGTGGATGCGCGCCTCTCCTTCGATCGTGGCATGTGTGTCACCAAAGCAGAAAAACTGATTCGGATGTATGAAGAGCACGGTATCGACCGCTCTCGCGTACTGATTAAGCTGGCGTCGACCTGGGAAGGTATCCGTGCAGCAGAAGAGCTGGAGAAAAACGGCATTAAGTGCAACCTGACACTGCTCTTCTCCTTTGCCCAGGCGCGTGCCTGTGCCGAAGCGGGCGTGTTCCTGATCTCCCCGTTTGTTGGCCGCATCTATGACTGGTACAACTCACGCAAGCCGATGGAACCCTATGTGGCGGATGAAGATCCCGGCGTGAAGTCTGTGCGTCGCATTTACGATTACTACAAAAAGCACCGTTACAGCACCATCATCATGGGTGCCAGCTTCCGTAAAGTGGAGCAGATTATCGCGCTGGCGGGTTGCGATCGCCTGACGATCTCCCCTAACCTGCTGGAAGAGATGCAGAACAGTGATGCGCCGCTGGAGCGCAAACTGGAGCCCTCCACAGAAGGCTTCCATCAGCCATCGCCGCTCTCCGAAGCGGAGTTCCGCTGGGAACATAACCAGGACCCGATGGCCGTTGAGAAACTCTCTGACGGCATCCGCCAGTTCGCGGTTGACCAGCAGAAACTGGAAGATGTGCTCGCCGCACGCCTGTAGTCCTCATTTTAATCGGGCGGGACATTCCCGCCCTGATGCATAACAAGGGAGAACTGTATGTCCTCACGCAGAGAGTTGGCAAACGCGATCCGTGCACTGAGCATGGATGCCGTCCAGAAGGCAAACTCAGGCCACCCCGGTGCGCCGATGGGTATGGCCGATATCGCCGAAGTGTTGTGGCGCGACTTCCTCCAGCATAATCCGACCAATCCCGCCTGGCTTGATCGCGACCGCTTTATCCTCTCCAACGGCCACGGCTCCATGCTGCTTTATAGCCTGCTTCACCTCAGCGGCTATGACCTGCCAATTGAAGAGTTGAAAAATTTCCGCCAGCTGCACTCTAAAACGCCAGGTCACCCGGAAATTGGCTATACCCCAGGCGTTGAAACCACCACCGGCCCGCTGGGTCAGGGACTGGCTAATGCCGTGGGTCTGGCGATTGCAGAACGCACGCTGGCCGCGCAGTTTAACCGTCCGGACCATGACATTGTCGATCACCACACCTATGTGTTTATGGGCGATGGCTGTCTGATGGAAGGGATCTCGCACGAAGTCTGTTCACTGGCGGGCACCCTGGGTCTGGGAAAACTGATCGGCTTCTACGACCATAACGGTATTTCAATCGATGGTGAGACCGAAGGCTGGTTTACCGACGACACCCATAAACGCTTTGAGTCCTACAACTGGCATGTGATTGGCGACATCGACGGACATGACGCTGATGCTATTCGTGACGCCATTAAAGAAGCACAGAGCGTTACCGATAAGCCTTCACTGATTATCTGCCGCACCATTATCGGTTTCGGGTCACCGAACAAAGCCGGTAAAGAGGAGTCGCACGGCGCAGCGCTGGGTGAGGCTGAAGTTGCCCTGACCCGTAAGCAGCTGGGCTGGAACTACCCGGCGTTTGAAATCCCGGCTGAAATCTACCAGCAGTGGGATGCCAAAGCGGCGGGTGCTGAACGTGAAAAAGCCTGGGATGCGAAATTTGCCGCTTACAAAGCAGCCTATCCTGAGCTGGCGAAAGAGTATGAACGCCGCATGAATGGTGAAATGCCGGCCAACTGGGAAACTGAAGCAGCCCGTTTCATTCAGGAACTGCAGGCTAATCCGCAGAAAATCGCCAGCCGCAAAGCGTCACAAAATTCGCTGGAAGCGTACGGTAAAATGCTGCCGGAATTCCTTGGCGGCTCGGCCGATTTGGCACCGAGTAACCTCACTATCTGGTCAGGCTCCAAATCGATCAAAGAGGATCCGGCCGGTAACTACATTCACTACGGCGTACGTGAATTTGGCATGACGGCGATTGGTAACGGTATCGCGCACCACGGCGGTTTCGTTCCTTACACTGCCACCTTCCTGATGTTTGTGGAATATGCGCGAAACGCCGCGCGTATGGCGGCGTTAATGAAGGCGCGTCAGATTCTGGTCTACACCCATGACTCCATCGGTCTGGGCGAAGATGGCCCGACGCACCAGCCGGTTGAGCAGATCGCCAGCCTGCGTCTGACGCCAAACATGAGCGTATGGCGCCCTTGTGACCAGGTGGAAACGGCGGTGGCGTGGAAAGCGGCTATTGAACGCCATCACGGTCCAACCGCGCTGATCCTCTCCCGTCAGAACCTGCTGCAGCCGGAACGTACGCCGGAGCAGATCGAAAATATCAAACGCGGCGGCTACGTGCTGAAGGATTGCGACGGCACGCCAGACGTGATTCTGATCGCCACCGGTTCTGAGATTGAAATCACGCTGGGTGCAGCAGAAAAGCTCACCACGGGCGGTCACAAGGTGCGGGTGGTTTCACTGCCTTCAACTGACCTGTTTGATGCGCAGGATGCCGCTTACCGCGAATCTGTTCTGCCGAGCGGCGTGAAAGCGCGTGTGGCAGTCGAAGCAGGTATTGCTGACTACTGGTTCAAGTATGTCGGTCTGGATGGTGCAATTGTCGGGATGACCACCTTTGGTGAGTCCGCCCCTGCCAGCCAGCTGTTCGCAGAGTTTGGCTTCACGGTTGAGAATATCGTCAGCCATGCTGAAGCATTACTCAAGCCCGTTTAATGCCTGTGCCCTTCCCGGCTCACCGGGAAGGGCCATTTCATCTTAAAAACTGAAACAGAAAAAAACCTCTATTCCCCTCTTCACGCCCCGCGCAAACTGATTACTATAGAGCCGTCCTATTCAATGCTGCCTGTACGCTGGCTGGCCCTCTTTTCCTGCTGTTGTTCCTGCCGGGATAAAAACGGGTCTGACCTGCCGCATCCTGATGAGTGAAGGCAGATTTTCTCCGATATCTATAGCGAAGCCACTTCCGTTGAACATGCGTACACCCTATTTACTGGCCCTGATGGTTTCACTGCTTCCTTTAAAAAGCATGGCGCAGGTCGCGCCCGATCCGCTGCTGGCTTCTCAGATTGTTGATCGCTATGCGGAACATATTTTTTATGGCAGCGGTGCAACCGGCATGGCGCTGGTGGCGATAGATGGCAATCAGCGGGTGTTCGCCAGCTTCGGTGATACCCGTCCCGGCAACAATGTGCGTCCGCAGAAAGATTCACTGATTCGCATCGCCTCGCTGAGTAAGCTGATGACCAGTGAAGTGATGGTGAAGATGGCTGAACACGGACAGATTCGTCTTGACGATCCCCTGAGTAAATATGCGCCTCCAGGTGCACGCGTGCCCACGTACAATGGCCAGCCTATTCGCCTGATTAATCTCTCAACCCACACCAGCGGACTGCCGCGCGAACAGCCAGGCGGCAAAGCGCAGCGTCCGGTGTTTGTCTGGCCGACGAAAAGCGAGCGCTGGACATGGCTGGCGCGCGCCAGCCTTAAAGCGGCACCCGGCAGCAGTGCCGCCTACTCCAACCTGGGCTACGATCTGTTGAGCGATGCGCTGTCACGCGCCGCCGGCACCCCTTATCCGGCGCTGTTTCAGCAACTGATAACCCGCCCGCTCGGCATGAAAGACACCACCTTTACGCCGTCGCCTGAGCAGTGCGGACGCCTGATGGTGGCGGAGAAAGGTGCCAGCCCGTGTAATAACACGCTGGCGGCGATCGGCAGCGGCGGCGTCTATTCCACGCCGGATGATATGGGCCGCTGGATGCAGCAGTTCCTTAACTCTTCCGTAAACCATCGCACGCCGCAGATCGATCGACTGCAAACGCTGATTTACCGTCGCGATCAGCTGCACAAAGTTGAAGGCATGGATGTGCCGGGTAAAGCGGATGCACTGGGTATGGGCTGGGTCTATATGGGGCCAAAAAATGGTCGCCCGGGCATTATTCAGAAAACCGGCGGCGGTGGCGGTTTCATCACCTATATGGCGATGGTGCCGCAGCATAACGTTGGGGTGTTTGTCGTGGTGACGCGCTCGCCGCTGACCCGCTTTACGCCAATGAGCGACGGCGTGAACAATATGCTGGCCGAACTGGTGGGTAACCAACTGGGCTCACCGATGATGGTGCAGGCCATTCCTTAACGCTGCTGTACGCTACCGTCAGACTGGCTGACCCACAGGGTTGGCCAGTCATCACTGCTGTGCCAGGCGTCACAGGTCGACTCTTCTGCATACTCCGCTAACACAAAACGCGTGCCATCAAACTGCCAGCGTGTCGCACTGCCACAATCGCCCAGTCCCCGTCCTTTACCAAAGGTGTAGAGCTGGCCGCTGGCCGCATCATACTCGGCGTTAATCAGCTCCAGCTGACGATCGCTGGCACCCGGCGGTGTAAACGGCAACGTTAAGGTAATACCCCGCGCCACGTAAGGCTGGCTGCGCGTCACTTCAAACGCCAGATCGATCACGTTATAGGCCCCCATTTCACAACTCACCAGCAGCAGTGCGCGCTGGTCAGTAAGGGGAGCCACGCTGACTTCCCGGCGTAGCGGATCGAGTGAACAGGAATCGGTATTGACCCGCCAGGTGCCGTAATCAATGAGTCCGCTGGTCTCATCGCGCGTCAGTGCTGCGGGCGGCTCGACAGCAGGCGGCAATGGCGGCAGCGCAGGCGGCGGCGGAACGTCCCAGCTGGCACGGTCGCCACGCTTGATCCACGCGCTCAGGCTGTTGACCCGCCCCTGGGTGTCATCCATCAGCAACAGTGCAGCTTTCATGCCGCGCAACGAGATCAGCGCATTGGGATCAAAGGTGAGCTGCAGGGTTTTCGCCTCCATCACCAGATCAAGGAACTCATCTATCGCGATGGTATTGCTGGTGGCGAGATGATGAGGTTCTACCGTCCAGTGTTTGAGGTCGGGTTTAAGGCGGCGCTGATCGAGCAGCAGGTTATCCTGAAGCGGACCGCCAGGCAGCGCACCACTGTAGGCGCTGCCATAGTCAATGCGCAGCAAGGGGCGATCGTTGACGCCCGCATGACGCGAAATCGTCATCACCAACCCTTTGTCGCCTGGAATATTGCGCGCCACGCAAAAGGCGACATTGTTGCAGGTAATTTGCCAGTCGTTGAATGACTTTTGCAACGGTTCCGCCTGAACACAGGCAACCCACAAAGACGGCAACAGCCACAGCGATTTCATCCAATACGACATTAAGAAAATCGATCCCCGAATAACCAGAATGGAGAGGATAGCGCATCAACGGGCCTGGCAGGGTTCGCATTCTGTGAACCTGTGCAAAAAGCGCAGTTAAGTGCTTAAAAAGCGTACATAAGGTGGCTAAAGCTGCATCCTTCCACGTTCAGCGCTGCTGCGCGGCAACAGGTATGACAGATGGGTTTCCTAAGGCCTCAGCCATCCCGCAATCTGCGCATGCTGTAGCAGCATAATGGTTTTACCGTCGCGAATACGGCCATCGGCCACCATCGCCAGCGCATCAGGGAAGCTCAGTTCCAGCACATCAATTGACTCATCCTCAACGCCACCGCCTGGGTTGTCGCGCAGTGATTCGTTGTATTCTGCAGCAAAAAAGTGGACCAATTCCGTGACGCCGCCCGGCGACATATAGCAGGTAAAAATTTTCTCCACCTCACCGACTGCATATCCGGTCTCTTCAATCGCCTCTTTGCGGATGCAATCTTCCGGGGAGTCGTCGTCCAGCAAGCCCGCGCAGGCTTCAATTAACATGCCGCCGTCGTTGCCGTTGACGTACGTCGCGATGCGGAACTGGCGCGTCAGGACGACGCTATTCTTTTCGCGATTATAGAGCAGGATGGTCGCCCCGTTTCCGCGATCGTAGACTTCGCGTTTATGACGGATAACCTCGCCACGGCGATCGGTGATGTCATAGGTGTAGTTGCGCAGCACAAACCAGTTTTCACACAGGAGCTTATTTTTGATGATGTTGATCTTAAACGACATGGAGACTCCGCTACCGCATAAAGGGAGTTATTCATCATAGGGCCAGGCTTGCCGGAAAACTATCCTAATTCGCATTGCCAGAAAGGCGATTAGCGGCCAAAAAAAAGCCAGCCCGAAGGCTGGCCCTGATTGATGCAGACCTGATCAGCGTGACGTATCGTCAGCCAGTCGGGTTGACTGAGGCTCATCCTCATGATGATCCTGTTCGGTCTGCGCGATAGCGTTAACACGCTTACGCACACCAAACCATCCCAGCACCAGCAGCACTGCAATCAGCGGAATAGAGGCAATGGTGTACGTCCCGTTCGGGTAGTCAAACGCCATCAGCACCAGCACGCTGAACAGGAACAGCAGCGTCAGCCATGAGGTGAACGGCGCACCTGGCAGCTTGAAGCTGACATCATCTGCTTTGCCTTCTTTGATCGCTTTGCGCAGACGCAGCTGGCAGACCACGATAAAGGCCCAGGAGGAGATAATGCCCAGTGAGGCAACGTTCAGGACGATCTCAAATACCTGAGAAGGCACATAGTAGTTAAGCACTACACCAATGACATAAACGGCAATGGTGACGAGAATACCGGCATAAGGGACCTGCTGACCGTTCATCTTTGACATGAATTTCGGTGCAGAGCCACCCATCGACATGGAACGCAGAATACGCCCGGTTGAATAGAGGCCGGAGTTCAGGCTGGAGAGCGCTGCGCTCAGGACCACGATGTTCATGATGCTGCCAACGTAAGGCACGCCAAGTTTCGAGAAGAATGTCACGAATGGACTCTGGCCCGCCTGATAGGCATTCCATGGCAGCAGCAGCACCAGCAACACAACCGAACCGACATAGAACAGACCAATACGCCAGATCACACTATTGATCGCTTTCGGCAGCATGGTTTGCGGGTCTTTACATTCACCGGCCGCCGTACCGACCAGCTCAATTGAGGCAAAGGCGAATACGACGCCCTGAATCAGCACCAGCGCGGGCAGCAGGCCGTGCGGGAACAGGCCGCCGTTATCAGTAATCAGATGGAAACCGGTGCTGTTGCCATCCAGCGGCTTGCCGGTGCCAAGAAACACCACACCCACCACCAGGAAAATCACAATCGCCAGCACTTTCACCAGCGCAAACCAGAACTCCATCTCGGCAAACCACTTAACGCCAATCATGTTCATGGTGCCGACAATTGCCAGCGCGCCCAGTGCAAAGACCCATTGTGGCACATCACCAAACGCGCCCCAGTAGTGCATGTAAAGCGCAACGGCGGTGATATCGACGATACCGGTCATCGCCCAGTTGACGAAATACATCCAGCCTGCAACGTAGGAGGCTTTCTCACCCAGGAATTCACGGGCATAAGAGACAAAGCTGCCACTGCTCGGGCGGTGTAACACCAGTTCGCCCAGCGCACGCAGAATGAAGAAGGAGAAGATGCCACACACCAGATAGATGAGGGCTAACGCGGGGCCTGCAGCCTGCAAGCGGCCACCTGCACCCAGGAACAAACCGGTGCCGATAGCACCGCCGATCGCAATCATCTGAACGTGACGGTTACCCATCGCTTTCTGGTAGCCAGCATCGTGAGAATTCAGCCAGCGCCGTTTCGCAGCGCGCATCTCACCTGGGGTTTTCTTTTTGGATTTCATAGCATTCCTGTTTGTCCGGACCATCAGTCGTCGTCTCCCCAATGCGAACGTAACGCCCTGCAAAATGGGGGATTTTCCTCTGTGCGTTTGCCCGTGAGTGAGTGCCGGGCAGCGCGGGAATTTACGGCGATGAATCCTACCCGTTCTGCAAGAACGAAGCAAAATATACCGGGCAGATGCACAGGCTGATTTGTAAGAATCCATCATGATGCACAAAAACAAAAAAACCGGCCATTTTCAGGCCGGTAAAAGCTACAGGGATGGAAACAGGAGGGTTGGGTTAGCGATAAATCTCTGCGGTGCCGCTCCACAAGCTGGAATCGCCTGGATTATCGACACCGATAACACGGTAATGGCTGGCGCCCATCTTTTCCGCTTTTTGCGACAACTGACGATTTGCATCGTCCAGTGAGCCGCGAACGCCGGAGACAGAGACGCTGCCGATGCTCTGCATACCCAGCGCCTGTGACCGATCGACTGGCGCGGCGGCGAAGGTGGCAAATGAGGCGGTAGCCAGTAAAGCACCCGCCAGTACAGCACTCAGTTTTTTCATTGGATGCTCCTTGATCTGTGATCGGGATTGCGTTGCTAATGACTGAGTGAATTATTAGCGCTGCAATGAAAAGCAACATCGGCACGATGTAAACCTGTTCCCTTTTTAACCGTAAAATCGTAACGCATCCTGGGAAGTGTCAGTCGAGGTCATTTTATGTGCGACCTGTAATGTCCTGTGCGATAAACAGGGAAGGGATCATTTGCGTTGCGTGACTTCGCTCATATAATTCCCCCACTCAGAAGAGGGCCATTCATGTGATCGTTAAACGTTCAGTTACACAAAGCATCGCTCGGGCCCTCAGCGCCATTGTCCTGCTGTCGCTGCTCACCACCAGTCTGGCCTTAGTCACGCTACTCAGCAGTCAGCGCGACGCCGAGGCGATTAATCTGGCGGGTTCACTGCGCATGCAGAGCTATCGCATGGCCTGGGATGCCAGCCGTCAGCCGCAAAACCTGCCGCAACATTTCGCGCGCTATCAGCAAACGCTGGATGCGCCGGTGCTGCACAATCTTGATCGGCCCTGGGTACCGCGCGAAGTGGGCGTTCGCTACCAGCGACTGCGCGCCGCCTGGCCTCTCCTGCAACAGGCGTTGCAACGGGGTGATAGCGTGGCCTTGCAGCAGCAGGTGCCCATTTACGTCGGGGAAATTGATCGCTTTGTTCTGGGTCTGCAACGCTATACCGAATTAAAAATGCATCTGGTGGCCGCCAGCAGCCTGGTCGGTGTTATTGCGATTGTGGCGCTGGCGCTCATGACGATTCGCTTTACCCGACTGCATGTCGTGCGGCCACTGAATGCGCTGGTCAAGGCCAGCCGCTACGTCGAGAATGGCAACTTTGCTTTTCCGCCGTTGCACGTTGAGCAACAAAATGAGCTGCGGGTTCTGTCGCATGCCTTTAGCGGTATGGCGGCACGCCTGCATTCGCATTACCAGTTGCTGGAGAGTACGGTTCGCGCAAAGACGGAAGACTTAACTCAGGCGAATCGCACGCTGTCGCTACTCTATGACAGCTCACAAATGCTGACCGCCAGCCCACTGCATCCGGCGTTGTTTGAAGCGGTGCTGACCAAGGTGCTGACGCGTGAAAAACTGACGGCAATCTGGCTCGAGAGCGACCAGTTTCAGTTCCGCGCCGGTGACGAAAAGGCGGCTGGTGAGTGGCAACGTCAGCCATTACAGCAGGATGAGCAGCAGATTGGCGAATTGCGCTGGCAGACATGTGGCGCTTCCCCACCGGATGAGCTGATGCGCAGTCTTGCGGCGATGCTGGGACGCGCAATCTGGATCTGGCAGGCACAGCAGCAGTATCAACAAATGCTGCTGATTGAAGAGCGAACGACGATTGCCCGGGAATTACATGACTCACTGGCGCAGTCACTCTCCTTTTTACGTATTCAGCTGACCCTGTTACGCCGCACCGTGGACAAGGATGACAGTGCCGCCCATGCGATTATCGCTGACTTCGATCAGGCGCTGGCTGATGCCTACCGTCAGTTGCGCGAACTGCTGACCACCTTCCGCCTGACCATTGAGCAGGCAGATCTGGTGGCGGCGATGCAGGCAATGATCGCCTCGTTGCAGGAAAAGAGCGGCGCAGAGATACATTTTAACTATCAGACCGGCCTGCAGAGTCTGGAGGCACAGCAGCAGGTACATGTCTTGCAGATCGCCCGGGAGGCGTTGCTGAATGCGATCCGTCATGCGAGTGCGCAGGTGATCAACGTGGACTATCAGCACAGCGATCAAGGTGAGCATTTACTTACAATAACGGATGACGGTGTGGGCATCGGCAGTACTAACGAACCTCCAGGCCATTACGGTCTGACGATTATGGCTGAACGTGCCCAGCGCCTTAATGGTAATCTGACCCTTCACGCACAGGAACAAGGGACCCGGGTTGAACTGCGCTTTCCACCGCAACCGGCACGGCAGCTAACGTAATTTATCCTTCAAATAATTAAAACACGCTACTGGCTACAGATAGCAGGCTATTAAAGGCTGAACACAGGCATACCGGTGCGCGATACGTGTTGCCCCGCCGCAGTCTGAAACGATAAAACGGAGAAATTATGCAACAGCCCGCATTAACATTGATGATTGTGGATGATCACCCTCTGATGCGCCGCGGCGTTCGTCAGCTGCTGGCACTGGATCCCCGGCTGGACGTGATCGCCGAGGCTAACAATGGCACCGAAGCGCTGGCGGAAGCCCGCCGTCAGGAACCTGACATCATTCTGCTCGACCTCAATATGAAAGGCATGTCCGGGCTGGATACCCTAAAGGCGCTGCGCCACGAAGGTATCAGCTCGCGCATCCTGGTGCTGACCGTCTCCGATGCCCGCAGTGATATTTTTGCCATGGTGGATGCCGGTGCCGACGGCTATCTGCTCAAGGACAGCGAGCCAGAGATTCTGCTGGGGCATATTCTGCAGGCATCGCGGGGCGAGAAAGTCTTTAGTGAGGGCGTCGCCAGCTATCTGGATAACCGTCAGCACAGCGCCGACCCTCTGCGTCTTCTCACTGACCGCGAGTGCGACGTGCTCCAGGAGGTGGCGCGTGGCCTGTCAAACAAAGAGATCGCTGCCATTCTGCATATCTCTGAAGAGACAGTGAAAGTGCATATCCGTAACCTTCTGCGTAAGCTGGATGTCCGTTCACGCGTTGCCGCCACGGTGATGTGGCTTGAAAGCCGCAAATAGCCAACGAATTTACATTTTCTCCTCAATTTCTCCACGATTTCCCTCGCTGCCGCACGTAAAGTGAAAGGCGGCGGAGAATCGTGTAAAGACCCTGCGACCTTTCTGCCTGTGGCCCGTTGCCGGTGGGCCTGACCGATAATAATAAGTCCTGAGGAGTGTCGATTTAATGTCGAATTTCTTTATCGACCGCCCCATTTTTGCCTGGGTGCTGGCGATTCTGCTGTGCCTGTGTGGCACCCTTTCAATTATTTCGCTGCCTGTTGAGCAGTATCCCGATCTGGCTCCACCTAATGTGCGTATCACCGCTAACTATCCCGGCGCATCCGCCGAGACGCTGGAAAACACCGTGACTCAGGTGATCGAGCAGAACATGACCGGCATCGATAATCTGATGTACATGTCCTCGAACAGCAGCAACACCGGTCAGGCGCAAATCACCCTCACCTTTACTGCCGGGACCAATCCCGACGAAGCCCGCCAGCAGGTTCAGAACCAGTTGCAGTCCGCCCTGCGCAAATTGCCGCAGGTGGTGCAGTCGCAGGGCGTGACGGTCAACAAAACCGGTGACAGCAATATTCTGATGGTGGCCTTCGTCTCGACCGACGGCAGTATGGATAAGCAGGATATTTCAGACTATGTCGCCAGTAATATTCAGGACCCGCTGAGCCGTATTGATGGCGTCGGCCAGGTTGATGCTTACGGCTCGCAATATGCGATGCGCATCTGGCTCGATCCCAACAAACTGATCGCTTACGCGCTCACCACCGACGATGTCGTCAATGCAATCCAGTCGCAGAATACCCAGGTGGCTGTGGGTCAGGTCGGTGGCCTGCCGTCGGTGGAGAAACAGGCACTTAACGCCACGGTCAACGCCCAGTCGATGCTGCAGACCCCCGAGCAGTTCCGGGCCATTACCCTGAAAAACAATCCCGACGGTTCTGTGGTGACGCTGGGCGATGTCGCCACCGTGGCGCTGGGCGCAGAGAAGTATGATTATCTGAGCCGCTATAACGGCCAACCTGCGTCAGGCCTGGGCGTGAAGCTCGCGTCCGGTGCCAATGAGATGAACACTGATAAGCTGGTACGGGCGCGTATAGAGGAACTCTCGCACTATTTCCCTCACGGCCTGGAAGCAAAAATTGCCTATGAAACCTCGCCGTTCGTCAAAGCATCAATTACCGATGTGGTGAAGACGCTGCTTGAAGCAATCGTGCTGGTATTTGGCGTGATGTATCTGTTTATGCAGAACTTCCGCGCCACCTTAATTCCCACCATTGCGGTGCCGGTAGTGCTGTTTGGCACCTTTAGCGTCCTTTATGCCTTTGGATTCAGCATCAATACCCTGACCATGTTTGCCATGGTGCTGGCGATAGGACTACTGGTGGATGATGCCATTGTGGTGGTGGAGAACGTTGAACGCATCATGCATGAAGAGGGACTTTCGCCGCGTGCTGCCACACGAAAATCGATGGGACAGATTCAGGGTGCACTGGTGGGTATCGCGCTGGTGCTCTCTGCGGTGTTTGTGCCAATGGCGTTTTTCGGCGGTACCGTTGGCGCCATTTATCGTCAGTTCTCAATCACCATTGTCTCGGCGATGGTGCTGTCAGTGCTGGTAGCGATGATCCTGACGCCAGCGCTCTGTGCCACACTGCTCAAACCCGCTGCGCAGGGCGAGGTGCACGAGCGTCGCGGCTTCTTCGGCTGGTTCAATCGCCACTTTAATCGTAACGCTGACCGCTATGAACGCGGCGTTGCGGGCATCCTGCGCACAGGTGGTCGCTGGCTGCTGGTCTATGTCGCGATTATTGGCCTGATGGCGTTTCTGTTTCTGCGTCTGCCGACGTCGTTTCTGCCGCTGGAAGATCGCGGCGTATTCCTGACTCAGGTTCAGCTTCCGGCAGGTGCGACGCTTGAGCAAACGGCCAGCGTCGTTGCCAAAGTCGAAAATTATTATCTCACCAAGGAGAAGGCCAACGTACTGTCGGTTTTCTCCACTATCGGTGCCGGGCCGGGCGGCAATGGACAGAACGTCGCACGTCTGTTTGTCCGTCTGAAAGACTGGGAAGCGCGGCCCGGCGCCGATCGGACTTCGTTTGCGATTATCGATCGCGCGACCAAAGCGTTTCAGAAGATTAAAGAGGGCCGGGTGATTGCCAGCAGTCCACCTGCTATCACCGGCATGGGCAGCAGCTCTGGTTTTGACATGGAACTGCAGGATCACGCCGGTATCGGCCATACCCAACTGATGGCGATGCGCGACAAACTGCTGGAGATGGCAGGCAACGATAAGTCGCTGTCCCGGGTACGGCACAATGGACTGGATGACAGTCCGCAGCTGCAGATCGATGTCGATGCCCGTAAAGCGCAGGCGCTGGGCGTGTCGCTGGATACCATCAACGACACGATGACCACGGCCTGGGGCTCAACCTATGTGAACGACTTCCTGGATCGCGGTCGGGTGAAAAAGGTCTATGTACAGGCCGCCGCCGAATTCCGCATGCTGCCGGACGACGTCAATAAGTGGTATGTGCGCAACAGCAGCGGCAAAATGGTCCCCTTCTCCGCGTTTGCCACCAGCCGCTGGGAGACCGGCTCACCCCGTCTTGAACGCTATAACGGTTATTCTTCACTGGAGATTGTCGGAGAAGCGGCTAATGGCGTCAGCAGCGGCACGGCAATGGATGAGATGGAAAAGCTGGTGAATGCCCTGCCACTGGGCGTCGGGTTCCAGTGGACAGGTGCTTCTTATCAGGAGCGCCTCTCTGGCTCACAGGCACCGACGCTGTATGCCATTTCGCTGCTGGTTGTATTCCTCTGCCTGGCCGCACTGTATGAAAGCTGGTCAATTCCGTTCTCGGTGATGCTGGTGGTCCCACTGGGTGTCGTCGGCGCGTTGATTGCGACCTGGCTGCGCGGACTGGAGAATGATGTCTACTTCCAGGTGGGCCTGCTGACAGTCGTCGGGTTATCCGCCAAAAACGCCATCCTGATTGTGGAATTTGCTAATGAGATTAACAGTAAAGGACGCGAACTGGTGGAGTCCACGCTGGAGGCATCGCGTCAGCGTCTGCGACCGATTCTGATGACCTCGCTGGCCTTTATCTTTGGCGTGCTGCCGATGGCAATCAGCAGCGGCGCAGGCTCCGGCAGTCAGCACGCGGTAGGAACCGGTGTGATGGGTGGAATGATCTCCGCCACGCTGCTGGCGATCTTTTTTGTGCCGCTGTTCTTTGTGCTGGTTCGCCGTCGCTTCCCACTTAAAGAGAAGCCACTCGACTGATCACTGAGGCAAATAAAAAGCGGCCACTGATGTCAGTGGCCGCCTTATTTCTGTGTGTGGTAAGAATTCCAGTCAGCAGGTTTACCCCGCCTTTACCTCAGCCTGTTACTTGTTGCGTAACATTGATTCGATAAATTCTTTCCAGGTTCCCATTTCAGTGTCAATCATGATGCCCTCTCTTATTGTGCTGGCGATGTTACGCTCTTTTTTTAATCAGGTGAATACGGTTACACCTGTTTTATTTATCGGCAAGCCTGATAAAAACATGAATTCTGCCGGTTCTGGAAGCTGACGCACATTTCAGCAACTCCTTAACCCGATTGAAAATAATTTATTTTAAGCCCAGCGGTAGACTATTTTATCTGCATGGCGAAATTCCGAATAAAATAATGCTAAGCAAGGTAATGATTACCTGAGAAATTGATAGCGGTTACCCGAGGATAAGCGGTGGCTTTCACGACACGATCGCGGGTCAGATTCCCGCGCCCCGGCAACTGCCGCAACGGATCACACTATGGTAAACTCGCGCTTTGGCTGCTTTTTCAGCTTTTACTTCTCACAGGACAATAAGGATCGGGCAATGAGCACGCAGTGGGTGATGTTCGGGATTAAAAATTGCGACACCATAAAAAAAGCCCGGCGCTTTTTAACAGACGCAGGCGTTGAGTATCACTTTCACGATTACCGTGCCGATGGCCTGAGCGATGTCCTGCTGCAGGAATTTATCGATGCGCTGGGCTACGAAGCCCTGCTTAATACCCGCGGCACCACCTGGCGTAAACTGCCAGAGACCGACCGTGAAGGGGTTACCGATGCCAGCAGCGCCAAAGCGCTGATGCTGGCGCATCCCGCCATGATTAAGCGCCCGCTGTTGCGCACCCCGGATGGCAGTTTGCTCGCCGGTTTCAGCGAAGCCACCTATCAGAATGCTATCCAGGAGAGGTCATAATATGTTTTGCCCGGTCATTGAGCTGACGCAGCAGCTTATTCGTCGCCCTTCCCTCAGCCCCGATGATGCCGGATGTCAGGCTCTGCTGATCGCCCGTCTTGAAGCTATTGGTTTTAAGATTGAAACGATGAACATCGACGACACCCTGAATTTCTGGGCCACCCGTGGCGAAGGTGAAACACTGGCGTTTGCCGGTCACACCGATGTGGTGCCGCCTGGCGATGCCAGTCGCTGGATCAACCCACCGTTTGAGCCCACCATACGCGATGGCATGCTGTTTGGTCGTGGTGCGGCCGACATGAAAGGTTCACTGGCCGCCATGGTGGTAGCTGCCGAACGTTTTGTTGCAGCACGTCCCCATCACAGAGGGCGACTCGCCTTTATGATTACCTCTGATGAGGAGGCCAGCGGGACCAACGGCACGGTTAAAGTGGTTGAACGGCTGATGGCGCGCCGGGAACGGCTCGACTATTGCCTGGTCGGTGAGCCGTCCAGTACGGAAGTGGTCGGTGACGTGGTGAAAAATGGCCGTCGTGGATCAATCACTGCCAACCTGACGGTGCATGGTGTGCAGGGCCACGTCGCCTATCCGCACCTTGCGGATAATCCGGTCCACCGGGCAATGCCAGCACTGAATGACCTGGTCGCCACGGAGTGGGATCAGGGGAATGAGTTCTTCCCGGCAACCAGCATGCAGATTGCCAATGTCCAGGCGGGCACCGGCAGCAACAACGTGATTCCTGGCGAGCTGTTTGTGCAGTTTAACTTCCGCTTCAGCACTGAACTCACTGATGAGCTGATTCGTCAGCGCGTCGAAGCATTGCTGGATCGTCACCAGCTGCGTTACACCATTGAGTGGAAACTTTCGGGTCAACCCTTCCTGACCACGCGCGGTAAGCTGGTTGATGCCGTCGTAAAAGCTGTCGCGCACTATAATGAAATTAAGCCGCAGCTGCTGACTACGGGTGGAACCTCTGATGGCCGGTTTATTGCCCGGATGGGGGCGCAGGTGGTTGAACTGGGACCGGTAAATGCCACCATTCATAAAATCAATGAGTGTGTGAAAGCTTCAGATCTGCAGATGCTGAGCCGGATGTACCAACGCATCATGGAACAACTGATCGCCTGATGGCGATGTTAAGGAGCAGCAAATGGAATTTATTAAAGATTACTGGTGGATCCTGGTGATCCTGCTGATGGTTGGCGTGCTGATGAACGTTTATAAAGATCTGAAACGCATCGATCACAAGAAGTTTATGGATAACAAACCAGACCTGCCGCCGCATCGTGATTTCAACGATAAATGGGATGACGACGATAACTGGCCGAAGAAGAAGTAAACGAAAATGCCCCTGCTCTGCAGGGGCATTTTTATTGTTCTTCATAAAGTCAGCCCTCATCAGCGTTAAGATCGAGCCTGCGCAGGGTACACGGTCAGATCGGAAAGTCGCTAAAGCCAATCCATGGCCGCTCGGCCCGCACCGTCCCTGGCGCGGGACGCTTTCCTCCTCTGACCGAGCTCCCTGCGTGTTGAATTTATGCGTAGCGGCGGGATTACCCCCGGTTCGGCATTGTCAGCAATCTGCTCTGCAGGGGCATTTTTACATCAACGCGATAACGTCATCGTCACCGGGTTTTGCGCCGCTTAACGCCTCATCAAAGTAGCGTTTTGGCACCGTATAACGCAGATGATTCAGCGCCAGTTCCATACTGCGATGATCGATGGCATGCGCCAGATCGTCAACGATGTCCAGAGTGACGTCGCCCCCGCGGGCGGTCAGCCGCTGCTCCGCCTCCTGTGCATGGTGCAACGGGATCTGCTCATCATAATCACCGTGGATCAGATGAATCGTGGTGCGGGTACTGGCTTTCTCCGGCAGCGTGATAAACCGGCCATTGAACACCACCGCGCGGCCCGCCAGATCAGGATTCGCTTTGACGCCTTCCAGCACCATACTGCCACCCTGGGAAAAACCGACTAAGGCTGTCGCTTCCGCCCGCACGCCGCTCTTTTTTTGCCAGTGACGCACCGACTCGACAAACTGCGGCATCGCCGCATCAACCCGCTGCTGGATAGTCTGATCGTGCAGGTCAGTTTCGCCAAACCACTGACGAACCGCGCCAGGCGAGCCAACGGACACCACCAGCGCGTCGGGGAAGGTTTTCGCAAACCAGTGACCAATCTCACCCATTGAATCCGGGTTATCGCCAACGCCATGGTAGAGCAGAAACAGCTGTGCTGTGGTAGCAGGCTGTTGAACGATTACATATTTCAGTGTCATGTTGTTGACCTCCTGTGTTCACTCTACGCCGCGTAGCAAAAAATGATATGGGGATAATTTGAACCAGCTGGTCGAATTATTTCAACGGCCGGTGCAGTCAGTCCGCAGTAACGCCCAGGCTCTGGAGCGCTGTTGCTGCCTGCTGACGTAACACCGCGACCAGCGCTTTACGGCCACTCACGCCTGCCTGCCGGGCAAGCTCGCTTAGCGCATCGGGGGCGGCAACGACTGCGGCCAATAACGGGGCGGGCGCGACACTGGCTTCTGCCAGACGCTGCAATACCGGCAGGCTCGCCTCCAGGGGCCGCTGCGCCCAGGCAAAACCGATGGCCAGATGCATATCCTGGGCTGTTAATCCATTATCTGGGATCTGATCAAACTGCAGGTGCAGCGCGATATGTTGTCGCAACAGTGGCCAGTCACGCGCCAGCTGTTCTGCCGCCCGGTGCGCTAATGCCCTGCCCGCAGCAGAACAGGGCAGAATAGCCATTGCCGCATAGCAGCCGCTGCTGGCTTCGCGCTGGCTGCCTATTCGCACCAGAGTAAAACCACAGGCGCGCCAGAACGCCCAGAGTGATTCAGTGTAGCCGAAGCTGACAGAGAGGTAGTCGTGTTCGGCAGCCGCACGGGCCGCGGCGGCCACAAGCTGCTGACCGATTCCGCGGCGACGGCTCTCCGTTGCCACGGCAACACGGCTGATTCGTTGCGAGCGCAGGATTGCCGCTTCGGCAAGACCGGCGTGGGCAGCCAGCGATTGCGCCACAAGATTCCCGCGTGGTCGCCGGGTGCCCGCCCAGACCGCCTGCGCCAGTGCTGGCTCAAGACCGCCCTCCTCCACCAGCCAGAGTGCACCCTGTAATGCAGGTGTCTCGCCCGCCCGCCACAACGTCATACCCGGCGCATCCAGCAGGCGGCGCAGATCAAGTGGCGACGTGCGATAGTGCGCGCTGGTGAGCAGGCGATAGGCGGCTTCCAGCGTGCTGAAATCGTGACGTTCAACAGGATGCGGTGTGGCCGGAGAATCGGGTGCCGTCGCGCTGGCATCGTCAAACAGCAGCGCCTGATTCAGCCACTGCTCCAGCGGATCACAACGCGACCAGCGTAACGGCTCGTCCAGCGTGTAGTAGTGCACCCCGGTAAGCCCGGCGCAGAACTTAAGGATAAAGCCGCGCCCGCTGCCTTCGTAGCCCTGCACGGTGGTGGTGAGCAACACGCGGGGATAACGGCTGACCAGCGCCTGCAGTAGCGGGGCCGGTATCGCCGCCGCTTCATCCACAATCAGCCAATCCGCCTCGGGCGGCGGCGCCAGCGCCAGCAGTGCATCCGGCGCCATAAAGTGAAAATGCTCAGCGGCAAAGGTGGCCAGCACCTCCGTTGAAGCTTTCGCGGGTGCCGTGACCAGACAATGGCGATTCTGGCGGGCCAGCATCCCCGCCAGCGCCGATTTACCCCGTCCACGGGCGGCGGTCAGCACCGCGATCCCCGATGGCAGTCTCATCAGTTGATCGAGTATCGCCTGCTGCTGTTGCGGGGCCTGACAGTGCCATTCTGGCCAGTCAGGCTGCACCGGAAAACGGCATGGCTGATGCTGCCGCTCCAGCAGTATCTGGTCATCCGCCAGGATCAGCTGTTGCAGATGGTGAACAAAACGGGGTGTTGGGATGGGCTGAGCGACATCGGCCCAGCGCAGGCTGTCGGTGTCAGGCTGCTGCGACCACCCTTCCCAGGGCGGGACCAGCAGTAACAGCCAGCTACCGGCGGTGAGCGTGCCAGCCAGCGCAGCGAAAGCCTCGGCATGAAAGCCCTGGCGGGCATCGAATATCCCATGACGAAATTCTCGGCCAAGCAGCGTGCGAACCGCGCCTGGCTGTTTGTGTATAAGTGACTCACCAGAGGAAGCAGAGAAGAGCGGCTCCGGGCTTAGCACCAGCCAGTCGCCTGGCAACGCGTCATGCCACTCTGCAGCACGCTCCAGGCACCAGTCCGGGTCGCCGCTGATCACGGCCAGGCGACGCACACCGGCCTGCTGCATAGGCTGTGTTGCGATCATCAGTTGCTGGCGAAGGTGTTGCACTGTCCTGGATTGCCACCATCAAATCCGCGCTTAAACCAGGTGTAGCGTTGCTCAGAGGTGCCATGGGTAAAGCTGTCCGGCACTACGCGGCCCTGACCCTTCTGCTGCAGACGGTCATCGCCAATCGCCTCTGCGGCGTTCAGCGCTTCCTGCAAATCCCCTGCTTCAAGGATGTTCTCTTGCTGCATATAGTGTCCCCAGACACCGGCAAAACAGTCTGCCTGCAATTCCATTTTCACAGAGAGCTGATTGACCTGCGTCTGGCTCGCGCCCTGCTGCATTTCACGTACTTTAGGCTCAATACCCAGCAGTTTCTGAACATGGTGGCCCACTTCATGCGCGACAACGTAGCCCTGGGCGAAGTCACCGTCAGCGCCGAGTTTGTTTTTCATCTCGTCATAGAAAGAAAGATCGATGTAGACAGTCTGATCGGCAGGACAGTAGAAGGGTCCCATCACAGATTGGCCTGTACCGCAGCCGGTTCGGGTTGCCCCGCGATACATCACCAGCTTCGGTGCAACATACTGTTTGTTCATCTGTTTGAACAGCTTGCCCCAGGTATCTTCCGTGGTTGCAAGAATCACCTTAGTGAATTTTGCAGCCTCGTCATCATTGGTGCTGACGCTGCGCTGTTGCTGCTGGCTGGTTGGTGCAACGTCCCCACCCGTCAGCAGCGCGGTCAGGTCATAACCGTAATAACCTGCAATAGCCACCACCACCAACAGGATGATACCGCCTTTGCCGCGCGGCAGACGAATCTGACGGCCTCCGCCACCTAAACCGGACGATTGATCGCGACGGTCCTCTACATTGTCGCTTTCGCGACGCCCTTGCCAGCGCATGCTCTCTTCCCTCAGTCATTTTTTTCAGATGGCATGATTTTAGTTGCGTGACCGGGCAATCACCAGCTTTAGGCTGAAATGAAAACGGAGAGCCTGGGCTCTCCGTTTTATTCTGCTTACTTACTGCACTGCAGGCTGACTCAGTCGAGTTTTACACCCAGCCGCTGTGCCACTGCTTCATAAGCTTCGACTACGCCACCCAGGCTCTGGCGAAAACGGTCTTTGTCCATTTTATCCAGGGTCTCTTTGTCCCACAGGCGTGCACCATCTGGCGAAAACTCATCGCCCAGCGTGACTTCACCGTTAAACAGACCAAACTCAAGTTTGAAATCAACCAGAATCAGACCCGCATCGTCGAACAGCTTGCTCAGCACTTCGTTGGCTTTAAAGGTCAGTTCCTGCATCCGCACCAGGTTCTGCTTGCTGACCCAGCCAAAAGTTTCGCAGTAGGATTCGTTGACCATCGGGTCATGCTTTTCATCATCTTTGAGGAAAAGATCAAACAGCGGGGGATTGAGCACAATGCCCTCTTCCACGCCCAGACGTTTTACCAGCGAACCTGCGGCGCGGTTACGGACCACGCACTCTACCGGCACCATCTCCAGCTTCTTCACCAGCGCTTCGGTATCAGACAGCAGCGCTTCCATCTGGGTTGGAATACCCGCTTCCTGCAATTTGGTCATGATGAAGTGGTTAAACTTGTTGTTAACCATTCCTTTGCGATCAAATTGCTCAATTCGGGCGCCATCACCTGCTGACGTATCGTTGCGGAATTCGAGTATCAGCAGATCCGGATTATCGGTGCTGTATACGGTTTTCGCTTTACCGCGATACAACTCAGCTCGCTTTTGCATCTTATTCACTCCAGACTTGAAATAACGGGTGTTCAGCGGCCAGTGCCGCTGCGGCGATTGCCTTGACGCAATCGTTTACTTCGGCGCGCGCTATTATGCCAAAAACAAAATAAAAAGGCCGGAGAATCTCCGGCCTGAGGCAACTTTATTTGTTCAGCGCCGCCTGGAACACGGCCACCAGCGCATCGTTCTGCGACTGGGTCAGCACATGCCCTTTCGGGTCGATAAATTGCAGACTGGTGCGGTTGTCCAAATCACCGACCTGCACTTTGTAATCACCGTCAGGTAATTCCGGGTCTTTTGCGCCAATGGAATCCCAGTCGCTGCTGCTCAGTGACTTGTAGGTCACTTTCATGCTACCCGTTGAGCGAGTGGTATCCGTCACCTCCATCCCAACGCGTTTCATCGCTTCAGGCAGACGCTGCCACGCCACATTATATGGCGTGCGCAGGATCAGCATTGGCAGGCCGGTATCATCTGCGCCGCTCTGCACATCAATAGCCCCACTCACCCGACCTGCCGCCGCGTTTTCACTGGCGGTATCAATCTTGTCCAGACCGGTGCTGATTTCATTCAGCATCTGCGCGGTATAGCGCTGAATCTGCACAGGTGAGGTAACGGTTTTGCCCGCCTGCTGCAGCTCCAGCAGACGTACGGTGAGCTGCTGCTGATAGCTCTGCGACTGCACACTGATCTGGTAGCGACCACGATACTGCTGATCTTCATCAGCACGATTCCACTGGACCCAGTCGGTCGTCAGCTGCTGGCCGGCGTCATTACGTGAAGCAATCGCGAAATTGTTTGACTGCACGACGCTCACGACGCGTGGCCAGACTGAACCACGGCTACTATCAATCATCAGTGCGCCCGTGTTGTTGCTGAACTGCGCACGGGTGCCGTTCATCAGCGCCAGCGGCTGGGCAGGTGGACGAATGTCGAGCTGCTTGCCGGTCGGTGCCTGACTGCTGGTGCGCGGTACATCGTAATCACCACGCTGTACCGGCAGGATCATGCCGGCCGGCGCTTTCAGTTCACTTAACTGACTGGCTTCAAGATAAGATTCGTCACCACTGACCTGGCGCTTATAACGCTGATCACTTGAACAGGCCGACAACAGCATCAGGGTAGAAAGCCCCACCACTGTGGCTACTGTTGACCGCTTTACTGAGTAATTCATTCAAACTCCCTAAATTATCGCAAACCCGCTTTCACCAGCGCCTGCTCCACTTTCGGCTGGCCAGCTGCAGTCAGTGGCGTCATTGGCAGACGCAGCGTGTCGTTAGCGATTAATCCTAGCTGTTTCGCAGCCCATTTCACCGGGATAGGATTGGGTTCACAGAAAAGCGTCTGGTGCAGGTGCATCAGGCGCTGATTCAGGCGGCGTGCCTCAACGAAATTGCCCTGCTGTGCAAGTTGACACAGTTGAACCATTTCGCGTGCAGCGACGTTTGCGGTCACCGAAATGACGCCTTTACCGCCCAGTTGCATAAAGTCCAGCGCAGTCGCGTCATCGCCACTCACCAGAATGAAATCTTCATTTACCAGCTCTTGGATCTGACTAACACGTGATAAGTTCCCGGTTGCTTCTTTGATTCCGATAATATTTTTGATTTCGGCCAGGCGGGCAACGGTTTCCGGCAGCATGTCACAACCGGTGCGCGAGGGAACGTTATACAGCATCTGTGGCAGGCTGGTGCTATTCGCAATCGCTTTGAAGTGCTGGAACAGCCCTTCCTGGGTCGGACGATTGTAATAAGGCGTCACGGTGAGGCAACCCACCACGCCGGAATTTTCAAAACGCTTCGTCAGAGAGATGCCTTCAGCGGTGGCGTTTGCACCGGTTCCGGCTATCACCGGGATACGGCCATCAGCCAGTTCCAGGGTCAGCATCACCACATCACCATGTTCTTCATGGCTCAGGGTTGCAGATTCGCCTGTGGTGCCGACGGAAACGATCGCCGCGGTGCCGCTGGCGACATGATAATCAATCAGTTTTTTCAGACTCGACCGGCAGACATTACCGTTGTCATCCATTGGCGTAACGAGTGCAACAATACTTCCCGTAAACATTGGCGATCCCCTCGACAAACAAGTGCTTCATGGTACGTTTTACACTTAGGGAAAAGCAAGCAAGCCACGCCATTCCCGCGCTTGTCAGCAGTTTTTTTTATGTTTACCTTATGGTTATTAGCGAAAGCAGAGGAAAAGCCATTTTGCCGCAATCTCAGCCCCATCATCTGGTGATCACCGCGCTTGGTGTTGACCGTCCGGGTATCGTCAACACCATTACCCGACACGTCAGCAGCTGCGGTTGTAATATTGAAGATAGCCGTCTTGCCATGCTCGGGGATGAGTTCACGTTTATTATGCTGCTGTCGGGCAGCTGGAACGCAATCACACTGATTGAATCGACACTGCCGCTGAAAGGCGCAGAGCTGGAGCTGCTGATCGTCATGAAGCGAACCAATGCCCGGCTTCGTCCGCCGATGCCGGACACCGCATTCATCCAGGTTGAAGTGGCCGATTCGCCGCATATTATTGAGCGTTTCACCGATCTTATTGATAAGCATCAGATGAACGTGGCCGAACTGGTGTCGCGAATCACACCTGCGCAACACGAATTGCCACCGACACTCTATATTCAAATGACGGCCCACAGTCCAACGCGAACCCGTGGCACGTCGTTTGAGCAGGCTTTTAATACCCTGTGCCAGGAGCTGAATGCCCAGGGAACGCTACGTCTCTACAGTGTCTCAGACGCCGACAGCAGCGAACCTGTCAGCGCGATACGCTAAGCTTTGGTCCTTAAACCGGAGTTATTTCTCCACATTACTGACGCCTGAATGCGCGGCTATGTGGTGAAATACCCCCTGATGGTAATGTTGCTGCTGGCCGTTTCTGGCCGGATGGTGTATTACCCACAGCCTGAATAAGAAAATGGAGAGATGTGATGAATCCACTGAAAGCCGGAGATACTGCACCCGCATTTAGCCTGCCTGACCAGGACGGCGAACACGTGAATCTGACCGACTTCCAGGGACAGCGCGTTCTGGTGTACTTCTACCCGAAAGCGATGACACCAGGCTGCACCGTGCAGGCGTGCGGTCTGCGTGACAACATGGATGAGTTGAAAAAAGCGGGCGTGGAAGTGCTGGGTATCAGCACCGACAAACCGGAAAAACTGTCAAAGTTTGTCGAAAAAGAGCTGCTGAACTTTACGCTGCTGTCAGATGAAAATCATGAAGTCTGCCAGGCGTTTGGCGTCTGGGGTGAAAAAACGTTTATGGGGAAAACCTATGACGGTATTCATCGCATCAGCTTCCTGGTTGATGCCGAGGGCAAGATCGAAAAAGTGTTTGATAACTTTAAGACATCGAATCACCACGACATGGTGCTGGATTACGTCAAATCAGCCTGATGTTAAGGGGCGCGTTGTCTGACCGCCGCGCCCCTGCTTCTCGTTTTCCCGCACGTTTACTCTGCCGTAATGAAACATCCAGTTTCACCCGACTAGGGATCGGCAACGATCACACAGTTACGTCCGGCACTCTTCGCCTCATAGAGCGCCGCATCCGCCTGTTTCAGGCTGTTTTCCAGTCCCGCATCCTGCGAACCATTCCAGGCCGCCACGCCAATAGACAAGGTAATGCGCCCCACGTCAGTCAGCCAGGCTTCAGCAATGCCCACCCGTACGCGTTCTGCGATGATCTGCGCCTCATCCAGGGCTGTTCCTGGCAATAGCATCAGGAACTCCTCTCCTCCATTGCGACAGACCACATCAGACTGACGGGCGCTGGCACGCAGCGTACTTGCCACCTGCTGAATGACCCGGTCGCCCACGTCGTGGCCCCAGCTGTCATTAACGTTTTTGAAATGATCGATATCCAGTGCCAGCACCGAAAAAGGCTGGCGCAGGGTCCGATAGTACTCCAGCACCGCATTCAGACCCCGGCGGTTGAGTACCTGAGTCAGCGGATCGGTCTGCGCTTCTGAGTTAAGGCGACCAATTTTATCCTGCACCAGCCCAATACCGGTGAGCAGCGCGCGCTTTACCTGGGCCGCCTCAAAATACCAGGCGGTGATGCCGCCAATTTCTTTGGAGACGCCCTGCGCATCCATCCGGCTGGCTTTGCGCGCCAGCTGGAAGAGTGGCCGGGCAATCAGACGTGCCATGACTAAGGCCACCAGCAGAGTCAGCAGCGCGAACGGCACAGAATTTTTCAGCACTTTCATCAACAGACCGGACAGCGGATCCAGTGTGACGTTAATCGGCTTCAACGCTACCACTGTCCAGCCGGTCGTCGGCACCACGGCAAAGCCCGCCAGCTGTGTGGCATTACCCGGACCGGCAAGCATCAGCGAGCCATTGGTCTGGTCATCACGCGGATTGACGATGGCAGGCAGCGTTTTGCCAATCAGTTGACGATTCTGGTGATACAACACCTCATTGTTGCTATCGAGCACATAAACCGTTGTGCCATCGCGATAGAACTGCTCACCCAGCAGCGCATTGAGTATGCTTTTCTTCTTCAGGTAGATCGTGCCGCCGATGTAGCCCAGGTAGTCACCCTCGGGACTCCAGACAGGCCATGAGACAAAAACCAGCAGATTATTGGCGGCAGAAAGGGAGGGTTTACTGATGATCGGCTGTCGCAGGGTCAGCGCCTCTCGCGAGGCGTCACTGGTGAGGTGCATACCCTGTAACGTCAGTGACTCGGGGGAAATTGCTTTGATCACGCCCTGCGCATCCACGATCGCGACGGAGTTGAAACTGGTGGTCTGCTCACGCAGTCGATTGACTTCATTGTTCAGCAGCCCCTGATTAGTAAAGTCACGGCTGAGCTGATTGGCGCTGTAATGAAGTTGAGACTGCGCCAGCTGGAAGAAAATTTCACTGGTTGAGGCGAGCTTGGCGGCATACGCCCGGTTAGCCTCAAGCGTGGTGTCAATAAGCACCTGGCGCTGAACCCGCCAGGTAGCGTAGAGCGCGTTCGCGAGTGTGATAACAATGCTGACAATCACCAGCAGGGCGATCAGATTGCGCAAATCGGCCTTGGGCCGGATGTGCTTTAGCATGGCGTCGCCGCGCCGAAGATGAGTGTCATGTCGTGAATGCCTGATTATTTTTTTAAGTGTGCCAGAGGCCCTGATATCCGGGCTTAAGTCTACACTGTGTCGGCATTTTTGAGCAGCACTAAGACAAATTTCACCCCGCTTAATACAGATTTAGCTGGCACTAATCGATTAATCCCTGACTATCGTAAAATGGCCAGGGTCCTGAAAAATGGCCAATCGCGCACTGATGTGTGACCATTCCCTCTCCGGGTTGCCAGCAATGCAGTAAATAGCCGGGCGGCTCCAGGATAAAGTGCGCGGGCCCCTCCGGATGCAGATCCAGCGCGACCTGATGCGATACGCCCGGCGCGACACAGGCGAGCGTGCCAGCAAAGCGGGTCTGCAGGCTGCGATGGAGATGTCCACACAAGACCCGTTCTACCTGCGGATGACGGGCAATGATCGCCTCAAGAGCCTGCGGATGGCGTAACCGTTGCCGATCCATATGCGCAATGCCGCAGGCAAAAGGCGGATGGTGCAGCATGACCAGGGTGGGCTGATCCGCGGACATGCCCAGCGCCTGGTCCAGCCATTCTAACTGTTCCTCATCTACCTCACCCCACGGCTGTTGCGGTACGCTGGAATCCAGGGCAATCAACCTGACGCCGCCCACACTCAGCTGCCAGTTCAGTGTGGGTCCGGATTGCAGATAGCCGTGATCAGGGAAGGCAGCCCGCAGCGCCTCGCGGTCGTCGTGATTGCCCGCCATGAGATAAAACGGCGGTTGCAGGCGCTGCAGGGCTTCCCGCAAAGTCTGATACTCATCCGGCCTGCCAAAATCGACCAGATCGCCGGTAATCACCACTGCATCAGGTCGCGGCTGCAGCGTGTTGAGAGTATCGATAACCTGCAGTAACGCCGCATGGGTATCGACCTGTTTGTATGAAAGGCGGCCATGGGCCTTGATATGCAGATCGCTGATTTGAGCAATCAATGTGGGTTGAAGAGACACAACAGACTCCTTAGCAACTGAATTCCAGCGTGGCGTGGCTGGTCAGCGACCAGCTGATACGCTGCCCCGCCTGCCAGATTTCGCGCGCATGACGATCGACCTGAATGGGATTATCCAGTCCGATATCAATCAGTAAGCGCTGTGAAGCGCCGAGAAACATACTGCCCACCACCACGCCGCGCTGGGCATAGCGCGTATCATCGGCCAGCAGAACATCTTCCGGGCGGCAAAAACGCACAGGATTGCCTTCCGGGTCGTGCGCTACGCAGTTAATCGCACCCACAAAATCGGCCACAAAGCGGGAGGCAGGACGCTGATAAATGCCCTGCGGGGTATCAAGCTGCACCAGACGGCCCTGCTCCATCACCGCGATGCGATCGCCCAGCGCCATCGCCTCCTGCTGATCATGCGTGACGTAAACGGCGGTGATCGCCAGCCGCTTAAGCAGCGCACCGATCTCCAGACGCAGTCGGTCGCGCAGCCTGGCATCAAGCGCCGCCAGCGGCTCATCAAACAGTAGCACTTTAGGCCGGGCGGCCAGCGCACGTGCCAGTGCCACACGCTGTTTCTGCCCGCCGGACAACTTATCAATCGCGCGATGTGCCAGAGGCGTCAGGTCCACCAGCGCCAGCATCTCTGCAACCCGCGCCTCTCGCTCGGCACGCGGCACGCCCTGCACCTTCAGGCCATAGGCGACGTTCTGCGCCACGTTAAGTGTCGGGAACAGCGCGTAGTTCTGGAACACCATGCCGACATTGCGTTTCTCAATCGGCAGCGCGGTAACGTTACGTTGATCAAACCAGATCTCGCCCGGCGGATCGCTGCTTTCCAGGCCACTGATAATGCGCAGCAGCGTGGTTTTACCGCAGCCCGACGGTCCCAGCAGAACCAGCGTTTCTCCGGCGTGCACGCGCAGATCGAGCGGATGCAGCGCGACCTGCTGATTGAAGCGACGCGAGCAGTGGCGCAGCGTCACATTGATGGCCTCATTCATACAGTTTCCTCTCTCTGCTGCCGCGACGTTTGCCGTTCCAGCCAGTGATTACAGGCGTTAAGCAACAGCAGCAGCGGTAAAATCATCATGATAAAGATCAGCGTGTAGGCGGACCCGACTTCCAGCCGCATGGAGGTGTAGCTGTCGGCCAGCCCCACCGGCAGCGTTTTGGTCAGCGGTGTGTGGAGCATCCAGGTAATGTTGAACTCCCCCACCGACAGGGTAATGACCATAAATGCACCCGCCAGAATGCCGTTACGGCAGTTCGGAACGACCACAGTAAAAAAGCGACGCCAGAAACTCGCCCCCAGGCTGGCGGCGGCCTCTTCCAGGCGCGGAAGATCAATCGCCTGCATCACCGACAGCACCGGGCGAATCATGAAGGGCAGTGTAAAAAGCACATGGCCGATCAGGATAAAGAGCCAGCTGTCGCGCAACGCACTGAACTGACCGTAAAGCAGAATGATGCCCAGCGCGGTGGCGAGGCCCGGCAACGCCACCGGCAGCATCAGACACTCCTCAATACGCGAGGCCCAGCGTGACGGTGACTTGAGTAAGCCCCAGGCGGCGGGTATGCCAGCAATGACCGTCACCGCCAGACAGCTCAGCGCAATCAGTAATGACAGCCAGAAGGTGTCGGCATACATCTGCCACACCTGCTCCACCCACTTCAGTGTCAGGCCGCTGCGCAGGCCCGCGAAGTAGTTCTGTGTAACGCCCGCCAGCATCGAGAGCATGACCGGCACGATCATAAACAGTGCGGTGAGGCTGGTGATCGCCACCTGCAGCCAGAAGAGACCCCGTCGTTTCATGATTCATGCTCCTTCCGGCGCGCAAGGCCATTAGCCAGCATCAGCGCCAGCCAGGCCACGGCGCCCATCACGACTGAGAGTGCCGCCGCAGTGGCAAAGTTAGCGTAATTGGTGAACTCACCGTAAATGGTCAGCGGCAGCACAGCGAGTTCGGTACCCAGCGTAAAGGCGGTGCCAAACGCGCCCATACTGGTGGCGAAACAGAGTGCACCACAGGAGAGCAGCGCCGGTTTCAGTCCGGGTATGATGATGTCTATGATGATGCGCCACTGGCTGGCACCCAGTGAACGGGCCGCCTCTTCCAGCGATCTATCCAGTTTCTCACTGGCCGCCACCAGCGTTACGATGGCGCGCGGCAGCGAAAAGTAGAGATAGCCAACAAATAAGCCGCTGAGTGAATAGGCGAAGACCCAGCGTTCATGAAACAGGCTGAGACTGAGTTGCGCCAGCACACCCTGACGCCCCGCCAGCATAACCATCAGAAATCCCACCACCACGCCCGGAAAAGCCAGCGGAAAGGTCAGCAGCGCCAGCAGCGTTCCTCGCCCGGGAAAGCGCTGCCGCGCCAGAAAGCAGCCCACCACCGCCGCAATCAGCAGCGTGACCAGGGTCACCGCCGCCGAGAGCAGGACGGTATTCAGCAGGCTTTGCAGATATTGTGGCTGACTGATTACCGTCCAGTAGCCACTGTGGTGCGTGGTGCGATCCTCCGTCATGCCGATCTGTAACAGGCGGGCAAACGGCAGCAGCCAGAAGGCAGCAAAGAAGAGCAGCGCAGGCAACAGCATCCACGGCCAGTTTGCCCCCAGCGGGCGGAGCCGATGGCTAAGCGGCCCGCCCGTGGTTAAGGAATTAATGTCTGAAAGTGACATCAGCGAATCTCACTCAGATAGCGGGCGGAGAAGCCCTTCTGTGCATCGGCCATCTGCTGATAATCGACCGTGTGGGCGCGCGCATAATCACTGTCAGGCAGAAAATATTTTTTCGCCTCAGGTGACATCGCGCCAGCCCGTACCGGACGCAGCCAGGCATTGGCCCAGATTGCCTGACCCGCATCGGACAGCACGAAATCGATCACTTTCTTACCGTTGGCCGGATGCGGCGCGTTCTTCACGAGGCTGATAACGTACGGCACCGTCACCGTTCCCTCACTCGGGATAACAAACTCGACATTGGCGTGATCTTTGTAGCGGGCGCGATAGGCGTTGAAGTCATAGTCGATCAGAATCGGGATTTCGCCTGAAATCAGCCGCGCATAGGCGGTCTGCTTAGGCACAATGGGCTGGTTGCGCTGCAGCGCTTTGAACCAGTTGATGGCGGGAGTGAAGTCATGCAGGCTGCCGCCTTTGGCCTGATTCACCGCGACTGCGGCCGCATAGCCTACAAAGGCACTGGCCGGATCAAGATAACCCACCATGCCTTTATATTCCGGCTTCAGAAGATCATCCCAGGATCGCGGCACCGGCGCGCCACCCAGCGCATCAACATTCACCATAAAGCCCATGGTACCGGAGTGCAGCGCTACCCATTTGCCCGCCGGATCTTTCATACCGGCCGGGATTTCATCCCAGTGAGCCGGCTTATACGCGCTGACCACGTCAGCACTGACAGCCTGAATGCCGAAGCTGACGCCGTAATAGACCACGTCGGCAACCGGATTATTTTTCTCTGCCACCAGCTGCGCCAGCGCCTGACCCGAGTTTTTATTGTCCTGCGGCACATGAATGCCGGTCGCTTTTTCAATCGCCTGAAGCTGCGTGGCCCAGTCGGCCCACTCAGGCGGACAGTTGTAGCAGATAGCATTTTCCGCCGCCTGGACCCATGAACTGGTCAGCGTGCAGCCGGCCAGCAGCGCCGCGCTGGCGATATATCTGAGATTAAACGTGAGTGACATGATGTTTCCCTGAAGAAGAGCCATAAAATGCCGGGGCGATACTCTCCCCGATCCGTAAATGATGGGGCAGCAGGTGGGTTTCACTGCCCGGATTCAGAAGCAGATCAATGGCGAGCGTTCCCATCAGCGCAATCGGCTGAACCACGCTCGCCAGTGACGGTGAAAGCTGTTCGCCCAGCGCAATGCCGTCGAAACCGATCACTGACAATTGATGCGGCACGCTGACACCTGCACGCGCAGCCGCCCCCAGCAGGCTGATAGCCAGCAGATCGTTACTGCAAATCACTGCAGTCAGCGGCGAAGGTGCATTCATCAGCGGCAGCAGCGGCTTGAAATCGGAGTGGATATGGCTCGGCATCTCAATCATCGCCTGCGGCGTCAGACCAGCCTGCTGCATGGCCTGGCAGTAGCCGAGAAAGCGAAGACGCGCGCGATCGGATTGCTGCATTGGGCCTGCGGCCATCACGATGTGACGGTGGCCCAGAGAGATGAGATGGGTGGTCGCTTCGGCCATCGCTTTGCGGTTGTCGACGTGCAAAGCAGGCCACGCGTGCTGTTGGGGCACGCTGTGGGTCAGTACAAACGGCATCTTCGCTGCCGCCAGTGTGGGCAGCAGCGCACTGCGGTCGGCGTCTGCCACCGTCAGTACCAGACCGGCAACACGCTGGTGCAGCATATGTTCGACAATGGCTGCTTCCCGCTCAGCCTGATAATCACTGGTCGCCACCAGCAACGCATAGCCTGCCTGCTGTGCCTGCTGCTCCATCGCCTGCAATTGCATGGCAAAAACCGGATTGAGCAGAGAAGGCAGCAGTACACCGAGCGTGGTGGAGTGGCGGGTACGGAGCTGACGGGCAATGTGATTCGGCCGAAAACCTATCTGTTCTGAGGCGGCAAGCACCTTTTTCAGGGTACCCGGTTTAAGCAGATGAGGATCAGAGAAGGCGCGCGCAGCGGTTGCGCGGGAAACCCCTGCCAGTCTGGCTACGCTGATTAAATCGGTCATGTCTGCCTCGTTTATCGTCAATGAGATCGATCTCATTGCGGTCTAAACTAGTGGCGTTATATGACAGGCGTATCTCAGGAAGTTGACTGGCAGATGACAGCGGCAGTGACGCCGCTGCTGGAGAGTTAAAGCATCAGGAAGGCGTAACCGCTGTTTTCCAGGGTGGCAACGGTGGTGCCGCTGGAGATGGTATGAGTGACCATCGGGTCAATCCAGTTGCGATCAAGCTGATGAAACGCGACAGACTGATCACAGATAGTGACCTGAACGCCCGCTTTTTTCAGCTCGCTGATCAGCTTCAGGTTCGGGTTATCGACGCCATAAGCTTTGCTGAACTGATCATTATTCAGCGCTGATGACACTGCATCACCGTTAATCGACACCACAAATTTCAGCTGGTCGAGTGGCACACCCGCCGCATAATAGAGGTTGGTGACACGCGCTACGCGCTCCAGACCCAGATTCGGCTTACGAATATCGCCTTCATTACGGTTAATCTGGAAAACAATTTTATTACTCAGGCCCGCTGTCGTGCCGGGTTTAAATGCGGGCGTGTCGACATAATGTATTTTTCCGTAGCCCTCGATTGCTGGCGTACTCCAGAAATCAGCAGGCTCAGATTTATTATCCGCCATTTTCCCGCTGACCTTATCGTATAATTCCGGCAACTGTAAAACATTGCCCCCAATAAATCCGGCAACGGCTGCCATCACCACTAAAGCTGCTGGACGCATTTACGTTTCTCCCAATTATTTAAAAATGAATTACATTGCCAGCCACGCGTATCCCTGATTTTGCAGGGTTGATACGGTGGTTGGACTGGAAAGCGCATGTACCACGGATTTATCAATCCAGTTATTGGGATAGTGATGGAATGCCACGGACTGATCGCAGACCGAGACTTTCACTCCCGCCTGATTCAGCTCATTAATCAGCTTCAGGTTTGGATTTTCGATGCCATAAAATTGTTTGAAATGGGCATTGTCCAGCATGGCGGGCGTCGCATCTCCGGTGACTGACACCACAAACTTCAGTTGGTCAGCCGGAATACCCGAGGCGATATAGAGATTGACCACCCTGGCTACACGTTCCAGCCCCAGATTGGGTGCGGTCATCGCCCCGTCACTTCGGGTAATCTGGAAAACAATTTTGTTACTCAGGCCCGGCACCGGTTTAAACGCGGCGTCAGGCTCGTAATGAATTTTTCCGTAACCTTCAATCGCCGGCGTGCTCCAGAATCCGGGCGCTTCCTGTGGCTCGGTTGCAAAATGGCGTGTCACTTTGTCGTAAATATCGCCACTCTGTGTGACAGCCGCGCCAACGACGCCGCCAATAATGGCGATTAACGCGTATGAAACAACTGAACGCATAACCCTTCTCTCCGGCATATTATGTCTGGCAGATTCAGAATTGAATCAGGTCGGCTATCTATACCACAGCGCAGGTGTAATTCTTGCCTCTGTAAATTCAGGTCAACGCAGCGCTGATAACTATTGGAATTATTCACAGCCGGAATTAATCGAAAAGTTTCATGATGAGAAATAAAAAGTCTTATCTGGAGTGGACCTGACTATTTCTCCTTTTTCCTTTTCGATGCTATTCATTATATAAAAATAACAACCAGGCTAATCTGGAACATGTGGAATAAGGCGGGAGAGACGATTTGATTTATCAATGGTTGAAAGGCATTTAGCGGCGCAGAGTGCGCTATTTTTTCAGAGTAGACCTGGAAAAACACATGCCATGTTCAGTTTTTTTGAGTGAATTTACATAACTTTATAAAAATAAGCTTACTGGCTTCGGTTGTATGGCAGCAGATTCTGCTCTGATTCAACGAAGCGCAATGTAAATAAACAACAACGCCGTAATATAACCGCTGACGACCCCGGCAATACCCCGCCAGTTTTTTTTCGTTTAACTGCGGTTTAAACTGGCAGGATATTCAATTTTTTTCTTCATAATCGGCGATCTTGCTCAAATCAGGCGGGCGATTTGCCAGAAAACAACATTTCTTTCTTTTGAGGCCCTGGTTAAGATAGTCACGAACCGTCGTTATCTGCGAAAAACGGAACATTCCCGCTGCGCACCTGTCCATTCTCAGGGCCTCTCTACAGGATTCAGGCATGTTGAACTCGTTAAAGAAAACGCTGATCGCCGCGCTCCTTCCGACGCTCATTTTCTCCACTCTGACACCCGCTAACGCCGATGTCAGTGACTCACTTCCCGATATTGGTACTACGGCGGGTTCGACGCTATCAATTAATCAGGAATTGCAGATGGGCGACTTCTATGTGCGCCAGCTGCGCGCCAGTGCGCCGCTAATCAACGATCCGCTGCTTAATCAGTACATTAATCAGCTGGGGCAACGACTCGTTTCTCACGCCGACTCGGTGAAAACGCCGTTCCATTTCTTTCTGATCCAGAACGACGAGCTTAACGCCTTTGCCTTTTTCGGTGGCAACGTGGTGCTGCACTCGGCGCTGTTCCGCTTCACTGATAACGAAAGCCAGCTGGCCTCAGTGATGGCACATGAAATCTCGCACGTCACCCAGCGCCATCTGGCGCGTGCCATGGAAGATCAGAAGCGCAACGCGCCACTGACCTGGGTCGGTGCGCTTGGCTCTATTCTGCTGGCGATGGCCAGTCCGCAGGCGGGCATGGCCGCGCTGACGGGTACTCTGGCGGGAACGCAGCAGGGAATTATCAGCTTTACGCAGGGCAATGAGCAGGAAGCAGACCGCATCGGGATTCAGGTGCTGCAGCGCGCTGGCTTCGATCCCCAGGCAATGCCGAACTTTCTGCAAAAACTGGCCGATCAGAGCCGCTTCTCTTCGAAGCCACCTGAAATTCTGCTGACGCATCCCCTGCCCGACAGTCGTCTGGCGGATGCCCGCAACCGTGCTAATCAGATGCGGCCGGTGGTGGTGCAATCCACGGAAGATTTCTATATGGCAAAGGTGCGTTCGCTGGGGATGTACTCTACCGGACGTAATCAGCTGACCGATGAACTGCTGAGTCAGTACGCCAGCGGCAATTCCCGTGAGCAGATGGCGTCACAATATGGCAAAGCCATTCAGTTTCTGCAGGCGAAGAGTTACGCCGATGCGAAACGGATTATCACCCCGTTGCTGGCGAAGCAGCCTAATAATGTCTGGTTCCTGGATATCATGTCGGACATTGATATCGGGCTGAATCAGCCACAACAGGCCATCGCCCTGCTCACCGCCGCAACCGGTGCCAAAAACAGTCCGGTGGTGCAGCTCAATCTGGCCAATGCCTACGTTGAAGCGAAACAGTATGCCAATGCCAGCCGTATTCTGAACCGCTACACCTGGGCCAATAAAGATGATCCCAACGGCTGGGATCTACTGGCGCAGGCCTCGGCGCAGCAGGGACTGAATGATGAAGAGTTATCGGCGCGGGCAGAGAGTCTGGCCCTGAATGGCCAGCTTGATCAGGCGATCACCACCCTGAGCAGTGCCAGCGCACAGGTGCCGCTCGGCAGCCTGAAACAGGCGCGTTACGATGCCCGTATCGATCAGCTGCGCCAGTTACAACAGCGCTTTAAGCAGTATCAGAAAGGCTAAGCACTCACACCGCCAGCACGTCGCGAACAGAGAAGAAAGGAGAGTCAGAGATGGTGACGATTTATCACAACCCGCGCTGCAGCAAGAGCCGCGAGACACTGGCGCTGCTGACTGCCCGCGGAATTGAGCCGGATGTGGTGCTCTATCTGCAGACGCCGCCCGACCGCGAGACGCTGCAAATCCTGTTACAGAAACTGGGTATGCAGAGCGCACGCGAGTTAATGCGAACTAAAGAGGCGATCTACAGCGAGCTGGCGCTTGACGACAAAGGTGAAAGTGCGCTGCTGGATGCGCTGGTAGAGAATCCGGTGCTGATTGAAAGGCCGATAGTGATCAATGGCGATAAGGCGCGGATTGGCCGCCCGCCAGATGCGGTGCTCGACATTCTTTAAAGGCCGAGCGTCTCTTTAACAAAGGGAATGGTGAGTTTGCGCTGGGCGCTGATCGAGGCGCGATCAAGACGATCCAGCGTATCAAACAGCGTGCGCATTTCACGATCGAGTCGCTTCAGCAGGAAGCGACCTACATCTTCAGGCAGCTCAAATCCGCGTAACCCGGCACGCAACTGCAACGCCTGTAATTTATCTTCATCAGAAAGCGGCTGCAGGCGATAGATTTGCCCCCAGTCAAGGCGCGAGGCGAGATCGGGCAGCTGAAGATTAAGCTGGCGTGGCGGACGATCGCCGGTGATAAACAGACGCGTGTTACCGGTTTCCAGAATGCGGTTATAGAGATCGAAGATCGCCATTTCCCATTCCGGCTCGCCTGCAATGCACTCGATGTTATCGATACAGACCAGTGACAGCTGCTCCATCCCTTCCAGAACGTCCGGAACAAACCAGGTGCGTTTATCCAGCGGAACATAGCCCACGGCTTCACTGCGCGCGGACATTTCGGCACACGCGGCGTGCAGCAAATGGCTCCGCCCACCGCCTTCGCGTGACCAGAAGTAGAGATAGCTGCCATGTTGTTGGTTGAGCGCGCCTTTCAGGGCGGCAATCAGCGACGTGTTTTCCCCCGGCCAGAAGCTGGAGAAGGTTTCATCGTCAGGTAAATAGAGTGGCAATGACAATTGTGCCGGCGTGTTCAGAAGCACCTCAGCAAGAGAACAAGCAAAAAATCGGGGGAAGTCTAACACAGTTTTCAGAAAGAGATGAATGGGGCGTCCCTGCCCCGGATCCTGTCAGGCTCGCGGCGATCACTGCTCGCGCGGTTCTTCAGCCTCCAGCACCACTTCTTCAGGTCTGAGCAGCGAGATAACCCGGAAGATCAATGCCAGTCCGACACCGACGATCGTCGCCAGCGCCATGCCTTTCAGCTCCGCTGCGCCGATATGCACTTTCGCCCCGCTGACCCCGATGATCAGGATCACCGAGGTGAGGATCAGGTTCTGCGCTTTGTTGTAATCGACTTTGGATTCGATCAACACCCGGATACCGGAGGCGCCAATGACCCCATACAGCAGCAGCGACACACCGCCCATAACCGGAACCGGGATCGCCTGGATCACCGCCGCCAGTTTGCCAACGCAGGAGAGCAGAATCGCCAGAATCGCTGCGCCGCCAATCACCCATGTGCTGTAGACGCGGGTAATCGCCATCACACCGATGTTTTCACCGTAGGTGGTGTTGGGCGTGGAACCAAAGAAGCCGGAGATGACGGTCGATAAACCGTTGGCGAACATTGAACGATGCAGACCGGGGTCGCGAATCAGATCTTTCTTCACGATATTGGCGGTGACCACCAGATGACCGATATGCTCGGCAATCACTACCAGCGCCGCAGGCAAAATCGTCAGCATCGCTACCCACTCAAAGCGCGGCGTATAAAAGGTCGGCAGTGCAAACCAGGGCGCTTTGACCACGCCGCTCCAGTCAACGATGCCCATAAACGCGGAAAGCAGATAACCCGCCACGACCCCGACCAGAATCGGGATGATCGCCAGGAAGCCACGGAACAGCACGGAACCGAAAACGGTTACCGCCAGCGTGACCAGCGAGATCAGCACAGTTTTACTGTCGGGCGTACTGCCTTCAGCAGGCAGCAGGCCCGCCATATTCGCGGCCACACCCGCCAGCTCCAGACCGATGACGGCGACAATTGCGCCCATCGCCGCCGGAGGGAACATCACATCAAGCCAGCCGGTTCCGGCGCGTTTGACAATCAGCGCCACGATGCAAAACAGCACGCCGCACAGAATAAACCCGCCCAGTGCGACCTCATAACCCAGCGGCAATAACAGCAGCACCGGCGAGATAAAAGCAAAGCTCGAACCCAGATAGGCGGGAATTTTGCCTTTACAGATAAAGAGATAAATCAGTGTGCCGACCCCGTTAAACAACAGCACTGTCGCCGGGTTGATGTGAAACAGAATGGGTACCAGTACCGTGGCACCAAACATGGCAAACAGGTGTTGCAGGCTGAGTGGAATGGTTTGCAGTAACGGCGGTCGTTCACTGACGCCAATGGCGCGACGAGTCATCATTTATCCCCTTATTTTTTCCCCGACGATTCGGGCCTCAGGCACAGCAGCAGGCACGCCGGTGCGCCTTGCGGCAGGCCGAATCCGTGGGGTGTTTTTTGCCAAAAAAAAGCCGACTCTCTGGTCGGCTGTGCGTTTTATTTGGTTCCGAAAATTTTGTCCCCGGCATCGCCGAGCCCGGGAATGATGTAACCCTTTTCATTCAGTCCCTGGTCCACTGACGCGGTATAAAGCTCGACGTCAGGATGCGCTTTCTCCAGCGCGGCAATCCCTTCTGGTGCAGCAACCAGAACCAGCACTTTGATGCTGGTGCAGCCCGCTTTCTTCAGCAGATCGACGGTGGCGATCATGGAACCGCCGGTCGCCAGCATCGGGTCAACCACCAGCGCCAGGCGCTCTTCAATGTTAGAGACCAGCTTCTGGAAGTAGGGAACTGGCTCCAGGGTTTCTTCATCACGGTAAACACCCACCACGCTGATACGGGCGCTGGGAACGTGCTCCAGCACCCCTTCCATCATGCCCAGGCCGGCACGCAGAATCGGGACCACCGTGATTTTTTTGCCTTTGATCTGGTCGATCTCTACCGGGCCATTCCAGCCCTCAATGGTGACGCGCTCTGTTTCCAGATCGGCGGTCGCTTCGTAGGTCAGCAGGCTGCCCACTTCAGAGGCCAGCTCGCGAAAACGCTTTGTGCTGATATCATGCTCACGCATCAGGCCCAGTTTATGTTTGACCAGCGGGTGTCTGACTTCCACGATCTTCATTGGTGTTCTCCCGGAATGAGTTGAGCTAAAAAAAAATCGCGGGATTATACCGCCTTTTGCGCCCTGCGCCACCTGCTCTTGCGCAAAGCCGCGGCTTTTACCGGAACAAATAGAGGATTAATGAAAATCGCCCGATGCGCAATCCCGGACTCGCAAACGTTTGCCTGCACTGATAGAATTGTCGCGCTTTATTTTAACCACCAACCGCAATTCGCGTGGGGACCTCGCAGTGACCGACAAAACCTCTCTCAGTTACAAAGACGCCGGTGTTGATATTGATGCTGGTAACGCTCTGGTTGACCGTATTAAAGGCGTAGTGAAAAAGACGCGTCGCCCGGAAGTGATGGGTGGACTGGGCGGTTTTGGTGCGCTTTGCGCGCTGCCGCAAAAATACCGTGAACCGGTGCTGGTCTCCGGCACCGATGGCGTCGGCACCAAGCTGCGCCTGGCGATGGATCTCAAACGCCACGATGCCATTGGTGTTGACCTGGTCGCGATGTGCGTTAACGACCTGGTGGTACAGGGCGCTGAGCCGCTCTTCTTCCTCGACTACTACGCCACCGGCAAACTGGATGTGGAAACCGCCTCTGCGGTGATCACCGGCATCGCCGAAGGGTGTCTGCAGTCGGGTTGTGCGCTGGTCGGCGGTGAAACCGCTGAGATGCCAGGCATGTATCACGGCGAAGATTACGACGTGGCGGGTTTTTGTGTCGGCGTGGTGGAAAAGTCAGAAATCATTGATGGCAGCAAGGTGCAGGATGGTGACGTACTGATCGCCCTCGGATCAAGCGGCCCGCACTCCAACGGCTATTCGCTGGTGCGCAAAATTCTGGAAGTCAGCAACACGGATCCACTGGCTGAACAGCTGGAAGGCAAACCGCTGGCTGATCATCTGCTGGAACCGACCCGCATCTACGTGAAAAATATCCTGAGCCTGATTGAGCAGGTCGATGTGCACGCTATTGCGCACCTGACCGGCGGCGGCTTCTGGGAGAATATTCCGCGCGTACTGCCTGACAATACTCAGGCCGTGATCGACGAAAAGAGCTGGGAATGGCCGGCGGTATTCAGCTGGTTACAGCAGGCGGGCAACGTCAGCCGTTTCGAGATGTACCGCACCTTTAACTGCGGCGTCGGCATGATCATTGCCCTGAGCCCGGCAGAGGCGGACAAGGCGATTGCGCTGATGCAGGCCGCAGGCGAGAAAGCCTGGAAGCTCGGCGTGATTAAAGCGTCGGATGCTGAAGAGCGTGTGGTTATTAACGGATGAAAAAGCTGGTTGTACTGATTTCCGGCAACGGAAGTAACCTTCAGTCCATCCTTGACGCCTGTGAAAGCGGGCAGATTCACGGCAGCGTCGCTGCCGTGTTCAGCAACCGTGCCGCCGCTTATGGCCTGACGCGGGCGCAGGAGGCGGGCATTCCCGCCCATGCGCTTGCCGCCAGTGACTTCGCTGACCGCGAAGCCTTTGATCGTCAGCTCATCACTGAAATCGACGCATACCGTCCAGACCTGATTGTGCTGGCCGGTTATATGCGCATTCTCAGCAGCGCTTTTGTGGCGCATTTTCATAATCGCCTGCTGAATATCCACCCTTCTCTGCTGCCGAAATATCCGGGTCTGCATACGCATCGTCAGGCGCTGGAAAATGGCGACAGCGAACATGGCACTTCCGTGCATTTCGTGACGGACGAGCTGGATGGTGGTCCGGTGATCCTGCAAGCCAAAGTGCCGGTCTTTCCTGGCGACAGTGAAGCGGAGATTACGGAGCGGGTGCAGCACCAGGAACATGCTATCTATCCGCTGGTGATCAGCTGGTTTGTTGAGGGTCGGCTGGAAATGCGAGACGGCAAAGCCTGGCTGGATGGTGAACCGCTACCGCCGCAGGGCTATGCTAACGACTGATGCATGGGAAGCCAGGGCTTCTTATGAAGTACTGGCAGAGTAAAGGTTCAGGGAGCCTATGCCCTCGGTAAAGACGCAAAAAATGCTATCCATGGCAGCTCAGCGCGGACGATTACGCACCTCATCCCTGAGGTGCGCCCGTTGCCAGACCAACGCTTTGCGTTGTTCAAAAACGCCCCCGGCGTTTTTGTCCCTGGTCAGCGATGCTTTACTACAGGCATAAGCTCCCATCGCTTTGAATTCAGGAGTTGTCAGTCAGAATACCCATTTTTCCTCTCCCTCAGCCGTAGCGCCCCGTAATATAATCTTCAGTCCGTCGCTGTTTCGGGGCGGTGAAAATCCGGTCGGTCTCATCAAACTCCACTAACGCGCCCTGATGCATAAACGCTGTGTAATCTGACACGCGCGACGCCTGCTGCATGTTGTGCGTCACCAGCACCAGCGTGAAATGCTGCTTCAGTGTGGTCATCAACTCTTCAATCACCAGCGTAGAGATCGGATCCAGCGCGGAGGTCGGCTCATCCAGCAGCAGCACTTCCGGCTCAATCGCAATGGCGCGGGCAATCACCAGCCGCTGCTGCTGTCCGGTCGAAAGCGTCAGCGCATTCTGTGACAGCTGATCTTTGACCTCACTCCACAGCGCCGCCGCGCGCAGTGCCCGTTCACAGGCTTCGTTCAATACCCGCCGATCGCGCACACCCTGTAAACGCAGCCCATAGACCACATTTTCATAGATCGACTTTGGAAAAGGATTGGGCCGCTGAAACACCATACCGACCCGACGGCGCAGCGCAGAGAGATCCTGTCCGGGTTGCAGGATCGGCAGTGAATCCAGCAGCACGTCGCCCTCTACCCGGCAGTGATCAATCACGTCGTTCATACGATTAAAGCAGCGCAGCAGCGTCGACTTACCACAGCCTGAGGGGCCAATCAGCGCAGTAATTCTGTTTTTCGGCACCTGCAGAGAAATATCCTGCAGCGCCTGGCGCTCGCCATACCATAGCGACAGATGGTTAACGGTCAGCGCGATATCCGTGTCGGACGTCATAGTCATAGCCTGTTATTGAGTCATAAGACGATAGCGTTCACGCAGACGGTGGCGCAGGCCCATCGCCAGCAGATTAAGCGACAGAATAATCAGCACCAGCAATAGCGCGGTGGCAAACACCAGCGGCCGGTCAGCTTCAATATTCGGACTCTGAAACGCCAGATCGTAAATCTGGAAGCCCAGATGCATAAACTTGCGATCCAGATGCAGATAAGGAAACACTGCGTCGACCGGCAGTTCCGGTACCATTTTTACTACCCCCACCAGCATCAGCGGTGCGGTTTCACCAGCAGCACGCGCTACCGCCAGAATCAGGCCGGTCAACATGGCCGGCACCGCCATCGGTAACACCACCTTCCACAGCGTTTCCGCCTGGGTCGCGCCCAGCGCCAGCGAACCCTGACGCAGGCTGTTGGGAATACGGGATAAGCCTTCTTCAGTCGCCACAATCACCACCGGCAGCGTCAGCAAGGCGAGCGTCAGTGAGGCCCACAGCAAACCCGGCGTGCCAAAAGTGGGATTCGGCAGCGCGCTGGCGAAGAAGAGCTGGTCAAGGGTGCCGCCCACCAGCCAGACAAAGAAGCCCAGACCAAATACGCCATAAACGATTGAAGGGACGCCCGCCAGATTGACCACTGCGATACGCACCAGCCTGGTCAGCGCATTGCGTCCGGCATATTCGTGCAGCCAGATGGCGGCGATGACGCCCAGCGGCATCACCACCACCGACATCAGCAACACCATCAGCACGGTGCCAAATATCGCCGGAAACGCCCCGGATTCACTTTCACCCTCGGCGGGTGTGTCACTGACGAAACGCCACAGCTGATGCAAAAAATGTCCGGTTTTGCCGGTCAGCGTCATCGCATTAGGTTTCCAGCTGTCGACGATTTCGGTCAGCGGGATCGCATGTTCGGTGCCCTGCACATCCCGCAGAACTAACACATCGCGCTGACTCTGCAGTTGCAGAGAAGCCAGTGTCTCACTCAGTTGATTGAAGCGGCGCTGTAAGGCAGCCTGATTGGCCTGATATTCCGATTCGGCCTGCAGATCAAAGTGGCCGGCAGCACGGTTTGTGGCCGCCTGCTCATCAAGCTCCTCACGCTGGCTGTTGATGCGCGCCATCCCGACCCGGCGAATCTGGTTAGCCTGCCGCACCAGCATCTGCACCTGTCCGAGCCGCTGATTCAGCAGCGCATCGGGATCCTGCGCAGTTAACTCTTCATTATCTTCACGCAGGCCAACAAACCAGCCATAAGCCTGGCCGTGACTGCGGCGTTGCAGCACCATGATATCTGCTGGCTGGCTGACCTTCGCTGCCGTGCGACTGTAGACGACGCGGAAATCGGGTGCGTCCCAGTCACGGTTACCGGTTTTGATCAGATAGCGATTCACCTGACCGCCGCTGTTACCCTGCTCATCGGCCGGGGCCGGAAAACGTCGCTGATGTTCCAGCGTTTCGCCCAGCAGACGTGTTTCGCCGCCCTCAGGCTGACTGAACGTATAAAGGTCAACGCGCTGCGGCCAGAAAGCGCGAACGCCCTGCCACGCCAGTAGGCCAATCAGCAGCGTAAAAGCCAGCAGGCAGACGGCGACGGCACCGGCGGTTAACCAGCGCCAGCGGTCATTCTGTCGCATCGCTTTCATGCCTGCTCCTCGTGCTGGCTGTAGCGCTGACGCAGTCGCTGACGGATCAGCTCGGCAACCGTGTTAATCACCAGCGTAAACAGCAACAGCATCAGTGCGCTGAGAAACAGCACGCGATAGTGGGCACTGCCCGCTGCTGCTTCCGGCATCTCAATGGCGATATTGGCAGAGAGCGCGCGCAACCCGCTGAACATGCCACCTTCACTTTGCGGCGTATTGCCGGTCGCCATCAGCAAAATCATGGTTTCTCCTACGGCGCGTCCCAGACCGATCATCAGGGCGGCGAAAATACCGGCAGAGGCTCCCGGCAGCACGACGCGGGTCAGTGTCTGCCAGGGCGTCGCCCCCAGTGCCAGCGAGCCCTGCCCCAGTGCAGCAGGCACGCTAAACAGCGCATCTTCTGAGAGGGTGAAAATCAGCGGCACCAGCGCGAAGCCCATCGCCAGCGCAGCCACCAGCAGATTGCGCTGCTCGTAATGCGGGAGCCAGTCACCGGCATCCGGTATAAAGAGTGTGGGCAGCCACAGCGTCAGCAGCGTGACCAGCAGCAACAGCGGCAGCAGAACCATGACCTCACGGCCCGGCTGACGCCAGCGTGGTGGTAAACGCGCGCTGAATACGCCGCACAGCAGCAGCGCGCCTGCCAGCGTTAGCGGCAGCAGCAGCACACCCACCAGCGCCTGACCGATATGCGGCGCGAGCCAAATCCCGGCAATCAGCCCCACCACCACGCTCGGCAGCGCACCCATCATCTCAATGGCCGGTTTAACCCAGCGCCGCAGGCCTGGCGCCATAAACCATGCGGTGTACATCGCCGCCGCCAGCGCCAGCGGTGTCGCAAACAGCAGTGCTAAACTGGCCGCTTTCAGCGTTCCCGAGACCATCGGCATCAGGCTGAATTTGGCCTGATAGTTATCACCGGCCGCAGTCGATTGCCAGACCCAGTCGGGCCCAGGGTAGTTTTCATACCAGATCTTTTGCCAGAAATTGCGCCAGGTGACGTCCGGCCACGGATTATCAAGCCGCAGTGTCTGCCAGCTGCCCGGCCGCTCAATCAGCAGGCTGTCGCCGTGGGGAGAGAACTGCGCCTGCACAATGCCCGGCGCCAGCTGACGCTGCAGTATCGGGCCATCCTGCTTACTGGCGAACAGCCGAAGCATCCCCTGCTTACTGAGGGTCGCAAACACGCGACGTTGAGATTCCGTCACCAGAATCGTCTCGCCGTCGCTGTCGGCAAAGGTCCGGATTTGCTGCAGCCGTGGCCCCTGATCGCTGGCAATCGCAAACCACTGGGTGACACCGCGATTATCCTGGATCAGCAGGCTTTTCCCCCCCACCAGCAGATGCAAACTTTGCGGAGGCTGCGGCAGCATGTGGGTTTCGCGCAACAGTGCCCGATCATCATCAAGTTGCCAGACCCGCAGCAGATTGCCTTCAGTGGTGTAGAGCAGATCGCCGGATGGCGAGAGTGCCAGCAGATCCAGCTGACGTTGCGGAAGCGGGATAATGGATGCCTGACGATCGGTGCCCAGCGTCAGCACCCGGAGTCCGGCCTCGGTGAGAGCAGCAATGCGCCACTGGCCCGCATGACGCGTCGCCAGCGCCATCTTCGTCACCGCGCCATCAGGCAGATGGAACGGTTTGTCACCCAGTGGAAAACGCCATTGCTGGTCGGCTGTCGGCTGCATCAGCGTTAGCGCGCCCTGCATATTCAGCAACAGTGTTTGCCCATCGGCACTCTGCACGGCGTCATCGGGAGCGGGAGTCAGGGTCAGCGCCGGTTCCGCAGGCTGTCCATCCAGCGGAATAAAACGGGCCGCACCGCGTGCGCTGATTCGCCAGCCGACACTGCCCTGATTGCCCATGGCTAAAGCGGGCGCACGATCCCAGAGCTGCTGGCTGGCCGCAATTTGCAGGCCAGGCGCATTAAACAGCGGTAATACCACGCCAATCAACCAGCAGAATAGCAGCAGCATCAGCAATAGGATCGCTACGCCACAGCAGGTGACCAGTCGCCGCGTCAGACGGTCAACGGCACGACGCTTACGATCGCTGAATTGGACAGGAATGTGGTTTGCGCTCATGCGGTTCCGGTGGCAGCCTGAAATAAGCCGCTATGTTGCCCGTAGCCGATTGATAAGACAACTCCTGGCGTTGGACAACGCTGCCATACTCTCGCCATAATGTTGGTGGATACTGGATCTTCAGTCCTGCAACCGCTAAATGGAGTGAGAATGGGTCAGGTAAAGCTTTATATTGAAAAAGAATTAAGCTGGTTATCCTTTAATGAACGGGTTTTGCAGGAAGCCGCAGACAAAAGCAATCCACTTATTGAGCGGATGCGCTTTCTGGGCATCTACTCCAATAATCTCGACGAATTCTATAAAGTGCGTTTCGCCGACCTCAAACGCCGCATTCTGATTGGTGAAGAGCAGGGTTCCGCCAGTACGCCACGCCATCTGTTTAAGAAAATTCAGCAACGGGTGATGAAGTCCGATCAGGAGTTTGATGCGCTCTATAACGATCTGCTGCTGGAGATGGCACGTAATCAGATCTTCCTGATCAACGAACGTCAGCTCTCATCCAATCAGCAGGCCTGGCTGCGCCACTACTTCAAACATGAACTGCGTCAGCACATCTCGCCGATCCTGATCACCCACGAGACCGACCTGACGGAATTCCTCAAAGACGACTACACCTATCTGGCAGTAGAGATTATCCGTGGTGACCATATTCAGTATGCACTGCTGGAAATTCCGTCTGACAAAGTGCCGCGTTTCATTAATTTACCGGCAGAGCCACCGCGTCGCCGTAAACCGATGATCCTGCTGGATAACATTTTGCGTTACTGCCTGGATGATATTTTCAAAGGCTTCTACGACTACGACGCGCTCAACGCCTATTCAATGAAAATGACGCGTGACGCCGAGTACGACCTGGTTACGGAGATGGAGTCGAGCCTGCTGGAGCTGATGTCCTCCAGCCTGAAGCAGCGCCTGACGGCGGAGCCGGTACGTTTTGTCTACCAGCGCGATATGCCCGACACCATGGTGTCGCTGCTGTGTCATAAGCTTTCCATCTCTAACCTGGATTCCATTTTGCCGGGCGGCCGCTACCACAACTTCAAAGACTTTATCGGCTTCCCGAACGTCGGCAAAAACAACCTGGTTAACCGCCCGCTGCCGCAGATTCGCCACATCGGTTTTGATGGCTTCCGCAACGGCTTTGATGCGATTCGTAATCGCGACGTGCTGCTCTACTATCCATACCATACCTTTGAGCATGTGCTGGAGCTGCTGCGTCAGGCATCGTTTGACCCCAGCGTGCTGGCAATCAAAATCAATATCTACCGCGTCGCCAAACACTCCCGCATTATGGATGCGATGATCCATGCCGCCTATAACGGTAAAAAAGTCACGGTGGTGGTGGAACTGCAGGCGCGCTTTGATGAAGAAGCTAACATTTACTGGGCGAAACGCCTGACTGAAGCGGGTGTGCACGTCATTTTCTCCGCACCAGGCCTGAAGATTCACGCCAAGCTGTTCCTGATTTCACGCCGCGAAGGCGAAGAGATTGTGCGCTACGCGCATATCGGTACCGGCAACTTTAACGAGAAAACCGCGCGACTCTATACCGATTACTCATTGCTGACCGCGGATGCGCGCATCACCAATGAAGTGCGTCGGGTGTTCAACTTTATTGAGAATCCCTATCGGCCTGTGACGTTCGATCACCTGATGGTGTCGCCACAAAACTCGCGCCGGATGCTGTATGAACTGATCGACACCGAAATTGCCAATGCTCAGCAAAATAAGCCCTGCGGCATTACTCTGAAAATAAACAATCTGGTGGACAAAGGTCTGGTTGATCGGCTTTATACAGCCTCGAGCGTAGGGGTAAAGGTCAATCTTCTGGTGCGCGGAATGTGCTCATTAATTCCTGACTTGCCTGGGATCAGTGAAAATATTCGTGTCATCAGTATTGTTGATCGTTATCTGGAACATGATCGCGTCTATATTTTTGAAAATGGCGGCGATAAAAAGGTATTCCTCTCCTCCGCTGACTGGATGACGCGTAACATCGATTACCGCATCGAAGTGGCTGTGGCGATTCTCGATCCCCACATCCGGCAGCGTATACTCGACATTATTGCTATTCAGTTGAGTGATACGGTGAAAGCCCGCATCGTCGATAAAGAGTTGAGTAACCATTACGTCCAGCGCGGCAATCGTCGTAAAGTGCGCTCGCAGCTGGCCATCTATGATTACATCAAGAAACTGGAACAACCTGAATAAATCCTATGCCAATTTCTCATAAAAGTACGCCAAAACCCCAGGAGTTTGCGGCGATTGACCTGGGCTCGAACAGTTTCCATATGGTAATTGCGCGGGTTGTCGATGGTGCGATGCAGGTACTGGGCCGCCTTAAACAGCGCGTCCATCTGGCGGACGGGCTGGATGCTCAACACAACCTCAGCGAAGAGGCGATGGAGCGTGGCTTAGCCTGCCTGGCCCTGTTCGCCGAACGCCTGCAGGGTTTCAGTCCCAGCAACGTGACGATTGTCGGCACCCATACGCTGCGCGAGGCGATCAATGCCGAAACCTTCCTGCAGCGCGCTGCCGAGGTGATCCCCTATCCAATCGAGGTGATTTCAGGCCATGAAGAAGCGCGTCTGATCTTTATGGGTGTGGAGCACACACAGCCGGAAAAAGGCCGCAAGCTGGTAATCGATATCGGCGGCGGCTCCACTGAGCTGGTGATTGGTGAAGATTTCGAACCTCAGCTGGTTGAGAGCCGGCGCATGGGTTGCGTCAGTTTCGCCCAGCTCTATTTCCCGAAAGGGGAAATCAGCCGTGAAAACTTCCGTCGTGCCCGCTTAGCGGCTGCACAAAAGCTGGAAACGCTGGCATGGCAATATCGTCTGCATGGCTGGCAATATGCGCTGGGCGCATCCGGTACCATCAAAGCTGCCTGCGAAGTGCTGCAGGCGATGGATGAAAAAGAGAAGCTGATTACGCCTGAGCGTCTCGAAAAGCTCTATGACGAAGTGATGAAACATAAATCCTTCTCTGCACTGAGCCTGCCGGGCCTTTCAGAAGAGCGCAAAGGTGTGTTTGTCCCCGGACTGGCGATTCTCTGTGGCGTCTTCGATGCGCTGGCGATTCGCGAGCTGCGCCTCTCCGACGGTGCGCTGCGTGAAGGTGTGCTCTATGAGATGGAGGGCCGTTTCCGCCATCAGGATATTCGCAGCCGCACAGCACAAAGTCTGGCTAACCATTACGCCATCGACAGCGATCAGGCTCGACGTGTGCTGGAGACGACCGAGCAGCTTTATCTGCAATGGCGCGATCAGAACCCAAAGCTGGCGAATCCGCAACTGGCTGCACTGCTTAAATGGGCGGCGATGCTGCATGAAGTGGGCCTGACTATCAATCACAGCGGCCTGCAACGTCATTCAGCCTATATTCTGCAAAACACCAACCTGCCGGGGTTCAATCAGGATCAGCAGATGTTGCTGGCGGCACTGGTCAGATTCCATCGTAAAGCGGTGAAGCTTGATGAGTTACCACGCGTAACGCTGTTCAAGAAAAAACAGTTTGTGCCGCTGATTTTTCTGCTGCGCCTGGGCACCCTGCTGAATAATCAGCGTCAGGCCACCACGCGTCCGGATGCGTTAACCCTGAAATGCGATGATGGCCACTGGACGCTGATTTTCCCGGCGGGCTACTTTGCACAGAACAATCTGGTTCAGCTCGATCTTGAACGCGAGCAGGCTTACTGGAACGACGTCACCGGATGGAAGCTGATCCTCGAAGAAGATATCTGACAACCCGGGCGCCCCGCGCCCGTTTAACTGAATTGATGACTATGACACAACCAACCGCACCGCTTTCAGGCGAAAACTATTTTGCCGACACCTATGGTTTAACGCCGCCCCACTCCGAAGTGGTTGCGGCTCTGCCCCAGCTTAACGTCGGCAAGGCGCTTGATCTTGGCTGTGGCGTGGGACGCAATACGCTGTTTCTGAATCAGCACGGTTTTGACGTCACAGCGTGGGATCACAATCCGCAGAGCCTGGCGCGCCTGCAGGAGATTATTGCGCAGGAAAACCTTCAGGGTATTCACACTGAGCAGCGCGATCTGAACAACACACGCTTTAATGGCGGCTTCAACGTTGTGCTGTCGACCGTGGTAATGATGTTTCTGCAGCCGCAGACCATTCCGCAGCTGATTGCCGACATGCAGGCTTGTACGGTCAGGGATGGTTTCAACCTGATTGTGGCGGCGATGAACACGGACGATATGCCCTGCCCGGCAGATTTCTCTTTTGCGTTTAAATCGGGCGAACTCAGCCACTATTATCGCAACTGGCACATCGTGAAGTACAACGAGCACCCCGGTCAGCTGCATCGTAAAGATGAAAACGGTAACCGCATCACCTGCCGCTTTGCGACGTTACTGGCGCAAAAAGCGAGTTATTGATCTTTATCTGCTGTTTTTTTCAACAGCGATTGATTTCATCTGGCGACTGTGACTAAATATTGCAGTCGCCCTATGATGGGCTCATTACAGGAACCACCCCGCGTGAACAGCGCTATTTCTCCCCGAAGACGTCAAAAAACCGGCACCATGACCCGCATCGTGCTGCTGATCAGTTTTATCATTCTCTTTAGTCGCCTGATTTTTATCCTGCCTGCTGCCTTCGAGCATCATCAGCAACAGAAAGCTATTCCTGAGCCTGTCACCGTCACATCAAATGATACGCGCTAGCGAATAGTGATATTTCGCCTGAATTGCACTGAAACCTGAACGGAATCCAGATAACTGGACTCTTTTTTGCATCCCTTTTTCAGGCGAAACGCTACACTGCGTGCTGGTGCTTACAGACTAAGGGATCCAATGTGTCTGCCTCTCAATCTCAACGTTTAAGTGAAATACGTCATCGCATTCTGACGCTGCTGCTCAATGAGCACGATCTGGTTGATTCCCTGCTGGAGAAATCCGGCGATCTCAACCCTGAACAGCAACGTGAAAATGCGGCCCAGCGTGATGCGCTGGAACAGGATATTCAGCAGCTTCATGCCGCTGACCTCGCCGACATTCTTGAAGCCCTGCCCGAAGAGGAACGTCAGGCGCTGTGGCGGCTGGTGCCAAATGAGCGGCGTGGTCACGTGCTGGTTGAAGCCTCAGAAACGGTCTGGGCCAGCCTCACCGAAGAGATGAGCGACCGTGATATCCTGCGCGCTATCCAGCCGCTGGACATCGACGATCAGGTCTGGCTGGCACAATATCTGCCGCGTGACCTGACCGGGCGCCTGCTGGCGACCGTGGAGCCAGCTCTGCGCGCCCGCATGCTCGATATGGTGCAGCTCGACCGCGACCGCGTAGGCCGGGTGATGGATTTTAATATCCTGACGGTGCGCGACGATGTCACGCTGGCAACGGTGCAGCGTTTTCTGCGCAAGCGTAAAAGCATGCCAGGCGGTACCGATAAACTCTTTATTACTAACAAAGACAATCAGCTGCTGGGCGAACTGCTGCTGACGGATATCCTGCTTAACAAACCTAAAACTCTGGTCAGCGACGTTATGAACGCGCGCCCGACCACCTTCCAGCTCAACGACAAGGCCGAAGATGCGGCCAGCGCCTTTGAGCGTTATAACCTGATTTCTGCTGCCGTCACCGACGCCAGGGGCAAACTGATTGGCCGTGTGACCATCGAAGACATTGTCGACCTGGTGAATGCCGAAAACGAAAGTAACATTCGTAAAATGGGCGGCATCAGTCAGGAAGAGGATGTGTTTGCCCCGGTGCGTAAATCAGTACGCAAACGCTGGGCCTGGCTGGCCATTAATCTCTGTACCGCCTTTGTTGCTTCGCGGGTTATCGGGCTGTTTGAAGGGACGATTTCGCAAATCGTGGCGCTTGCCACCCTGATGCCAATTGTTGCGGGTATTGGCGGCAACACCGGTAACCAGACCATCACCATGATTGTGCGGGCACTGGCCTTACATCAGGTTGAACCGGGTAACTTCTCGTTTCTGATTGTCCGTGAACTGGGCGTAGCGCTGATCAACGGCCTGTTCTGGGGCGGCATTATGGGCGGCATTACCTGGCTGATGTATGACAATATGGCGCTGGGTGGCGTCATGATGCTGGCCATGGCGCTGAACCTGCTATTGGCCGCGCTGATGGGTGTACTGGTTCCGCTGGTGATGACCAAAATGAAGCGCGATCCGGCCGTAGGCTCCAGCGTATTGATCACTGCTCTGACCGATACCGGCGGCTTCTTTATCTTCCTGGGACTGGCGACGATCTTCCTGCTGCCCCACTGATCAGGCGTGCAGGCCGTAACGTTGCAGCGACCCGTTGAGATTGCGCTGGCGCGTCACCTTTGCCAGCTCACGGGTCGCCGCAGGCAACGTGTAATTGCCGCGCTGGCTCAGCCACTCCAGCACGTCCGCTAAGTGCCAGATGGCGGTTTTACCGTCGTGCACCGGCAGTGGAAACGGCGGGCGGTGGCTGAGCATTAACTTACGCATATTCTGACGCGTCATGCCGATGATCTCGGCCACATCCGTCAATCCCACAAAATCAGGTGCCGCTTCTACCAGCGTGGCACCCGGTATAGCACGCAGCACATCCTCTTCTGCCTGTCTCAATACCTCCGTGGCAGAGTCAGACTCCCGGGTAAACTCCAGTGCAATGCGCCCTGGCATACCCAGACCGATCAGTGCATCATCACAGCCTGATACTGCCAGTGTTTCCAGCAACTCATCCACCGGCGCATGCCCTTCCGGCAGGCTAAACCGCAGTGTAAAACAATATTCCATATGCCTCTCCTTGTGCTGCTTCAGGACTTCAGATAGTGACAATTATCTACCACGCGCCGCAGCGCCTGGGCATGCTGATGTGCATTTTTCGGTGTGCTCCAGATGCAGGTCAGACAAAACTCCCCACATCGGCACATCAACAGATTTTTCGGGCAGTACATTTTGCCCCAGGCGTGATGACCTCCCGTCACGACCAGCCAGCCATGGGTTTCGGCGTAACGTAACGCCGTTTCAATCTCTTTACTGGGATGCCGCTTCCTTGCCATGTGTGTCCCTATCCTGACGCTGAATGATTGAGTTGTCAACTGACAACCAGGTGAATATTTCTTAATGCGCCTCAGCATGCGCAGACTTTTTCTCGCAGTAAAACGGTCAGGGTATAAACTGGAAAACGTCACGCAAAAAATAAACCGCGCCAGCGAGAATCCGGCCGGACTCATGTTCAACAACGGAGGCAGGAATGTTTAAAGCAGAGGATTTTGTTCAGTCGAAAACCGGCGGGCCTAAAATGCAGGTATTGCGCGTCGACGGCGACACCCTGTGGTGCGCGCGCGTTGATGATGCGGCAAAGAAAGAGATCGAAGTGAAGGCAGAGAGCGTCAATCTCTATCATGAAGAGGGTGACTTTGGCGTGTGCTGACGCAAAATGGCCCCTGACGGGGCCAGACTGTCAGGGTTTGTCCTGCTGAAGGTTGTCATTGCCCAGACCACCGATAAACGGCAACCGCAGCCGGAACGGCGTAAAATCGAGTCCCATATTAAGCCCCAGCAGGTTCACTTCAAGTCCCTCTTCCGCGCCCAGCGTCACGCCCGCCACGCCCAGAATCGACACCTGCAAACCGCGCCCGGATGGCGGCAGCCCGATGGGATGCCACAGTGACCGGTAATCTTTGCCCAGCGCATTGGCGGGCAGATCCAGTTTTAAAGCCGGCACTTCACGGCCGATATGCGCCAGGAAGGTATTGCTGTTCGGTCCGGGCCAGGCACGATAAGTTGTCGGCCACGGATAGGATTTAATGGCGGCTTCAATCTGCGGAATCATCGCCTCGGCTTCCGGTCCGCGATGCTCCACCAGCAGTCGGGGTTTTGCGCCATACCAGTAACCATCCGGCAGGTTGGTGTTGCGCCGGATTTTGTCGCCGCTGCCCCAACTAATCACTTCGTAGCGGGTGAAACGCGTTTCACCTGCGCGCTTAAAGATGATCCAGGGATGCACCGCCACCCGCCCTTTCCAGCCATAGGTCGGCGCCGCATAGACCTGCACGATAGCCAGGTTATATAACGCGCGCGGATCGGGCGCGATTCCGGCCGAATCCCGCCGGGCAGTGGCCCAGCCACCGGGCTGTGCGGTTTCGCCGTGACGCGTCGCCTGCGCAATGCTGGCTCCCAGCGACAGCAGCAGTACGGCAATAAAAAACAGGCTGAACACTTTCAGTGAGAGCATGACAACATTCCTGATGACGTAAGAATCACGAAACGCCTGAGTGGCAGGCGGTTACAGTAAGTGGCGGCTTTGGGATACGGATTATCGAAGCGGCGAATAAAAGCAGGACACAAAGGAAGTTAAGTGCAGGCTTCTACTGCAGGGAGAATAGCGCAATTTCCGGTAAAGTGAACAGAAAACCGCCAGTGATGGGGATAGATGTGCTGAAAGGTTAAAATGGCCCATCTAAGTGGAGTTCAGGCAATAAAAAGCCCGCTGAAAGCGGGCTTTTAAAGCATCAGGAGCTAATCGGCGGCATGGGCCGGTTTATTCCCACTCGATGATAAATGCCACTTTAAAAAACTATAAAATCAAGAGGATAGCATTTGCTTTGCATGTAGATACCACAAAAAATACCATGGTAAGAAAACCTGGGAACTGTACTGATTGCGTCGCCCGACGCAAAACGCTTTTAGACCGACAACTTTCATTCCACAAGGACATTCGTCCAAAAGCGGTTATTCAAAGAAGTCAACGCCCCGGGTAGGATCTTCCGCTTGCCTCCACCAGACTTACATCATCACGAAGCAATTTCACCATCTCTTTATGATGTGCTGTTATCTGCTGATCGTCCCAGCTTATATTTCGAGTGATCTCCGCCATTCTCATGAGCTTGGGACTTTGACGTTCAATCGTATCCTTGAAGTTTTCGGCCTTCGCTCTGGGAAGGCTATTGCTGAATTTTGAGTTCGCGCTGACGCTTACGAGCGCGAGGTTGCCAAGCAGGTTAAGGCTAGAACCTGAAACAACCGCGCCAGACTGCTCTTTGTCCGGATGCTGTGGATAAAAGTGCTCAATGGAAGTTCTGAACTGAAATTTGAAATCTCGTTTTGAGGAATCGCTCAACAGAAGATAGTCGAGATACGAAAAGACGATACGGCTGATACCAAACCCTTGTGGTTGCTGATCTTCCTCAAAGGGGAATGTCTCTTTGACCTTACTGCGGGCATACCCCTTCAACAAGTCGGCAAGATCCGCATGTTTCGCGTCTTGAGGGGCTTTAACGGATAGCCAGCGAAGAACTTTGGTAATCCAGTGCATCGTTCGCGGAGAAGTGTAGGTAATCCGAAGCATGGACTGAAGCAGCAATACATCTCGCGTATGTGGGTCAGCACCGCCGTCCTCCTCTAAGTTTCCATTGCTGGCCGAGAAAACATGGATGTACGTCGGGGCTGGCTTCTTGTCCGCGCCGCCTTTCTTCAATCGCTGGAGAGACCAATCGCCATCGTCACTGATGTTGGCCGTGAATTGGCGCTTCAAGATGAAGCCATCAAAGAGGTTGCGGCACTTGAGAAGCATGAATGCAAAGCTACGCACCCAATCGGCTTTAGCATCGGGTATATTATTTACGGTGTCGTCAAATGACTTGATGAGGCGCTTGTCGTCAAGCTGGCCTTCGTCTTCGACCTCATCGCCTTTCATAATTCTTAGAACGTGTAGCAGAAAGGCCGGAAACTCAATAGTCGAACGAAACCGCTCGTTGCCCTCGTCTTCAGTGGAATTTGACTCGATCTCTTTAGCGTATTTTGACAACGCCTCATCCAAGGACAACGATACCCCTTCGGAGGATTGCCTTGATGAATTGATGCCGGATTGCGGACGACTTTCCATTAGCGACGCGAAGCTGGTCATCTCCAGCCAGGACCATTCATCGCCAAATACTTTGTTTCGCAAACTGGTGTCACCACGGGTCAGAGACATCTGGACATAAGAATCCATGTCAGCACAGGCATCCCAAATCCATGCGAAGCATTCGCGTTCATATTGATTGGGCAGCTTGCTCATCAGGCGAGCCTTAACAATATCAACCTGCTTGAGTTGCTGCCCACGAGTGTTCATGATCTCGAAGTAGCGATTGAGGTCGGTATTGGGTGGCAGCGAGGCACGAACGACAGTCACCTTCGTTAGCAAGAAATCGGAGAATTTTTCGCGTGAGCGATTAAAGGCTTCATTTTGTTTGAAGAACTGATTGATGATGCTGTAGCCTTCATGGATGCCAGCATCTGCATTACTCGTGGAGCCATGCGGTCGGACGTGCTCCTTAGCCGCCTCCTGTGCTACTTGCCGCAAGGCTTCCGTTGCCCGTGCGCGCGACTCATATTGCAAGTGGCCTGCATGGCCAACCGACGGCTTCTCACCCTCACCGTCTTGCTCCAGGAAGGTCAGAAGCAGATAGAGGGTTGTAAGTCGTTGTTGTCCATCTATGACTTCGAACTCGTCCTCTCTACCCCGCTTGATTACAACAAGGTTCCCAAGAAAATAGTCGTCCTGGCCCCCAACCACCGAGTCTTGAATATCGCTGATAAGTTGCTCAATCTGTTCGGCCCGCCAAGCATAGTTCCGTTGATAAACAGGAATTAGATAATTGTCCGTGAATAGCTTGCCGACAGTTAGCAGTTCGGGTTTCAACTCATTCTTGCTCATTGCAGCCCCTTGATAAAAGCAACGAGTTCCTTTTCGTGGTTATCGCTGTATGGCTGACTTGCTATTGAAAGTTTGCGGACAACACTTCCAGTCATCGCGTTGCGTAGCAAAACAAAAGGCGATTTATTTGCATCGTTTTTACCTCGCGCTCGGTTGTCAGCAGATACAAATTGCACACGAAGTAACTCGATCCGTAAGGCATATGCCCATGCGAATAACCTATTTCGCACTTCATCCACATCTTCATCGCCAAACTTGTTTGTATAGCAAAGCAATGCGGCAATGAACAATTCGTACACATAGCGGTAGCGACTTTGAGATGGGCCAAAGTTTTTGAAACCTCTATCGATAACCTCTTTTTCCAGTATCTTCAATTCGTCAAGCATGAATGTCACCATCTCGAAAAATGAGCGCCCAGCGATTATCGGGGCATCAAGCTGAAAGCGGCTGCGCCCGGCATTTCGTACATCATGTGTAGAGGACACTGCCCATGCACTTAGAAGTGGCATAGCGGCTTGTGCTGCAAGGTGATATCGCAGATTTGGCGAAAATGATCTGAGGGATCGTGATGAAATTCCCTTGAACATGCCGATGTCCCGAATAGCAAATTCGAGCGAGCTTTCGCCTCGTGACCACTTGGATATCCGGTATAAAAAAGTAGAAAAAAGCCTGTCCAGGTCCTCATCTTTTACGGCTTCCCAAGCCTCAACGACAGCCACTTTCATAGCAGCGGACTCATCGTGCATTTCGCGCAGGTGGTGTGCTTTGAGTAAGTCGTGAGGGGCAAGCGGTTTGCCGCGATAGTTCTGGGAATCAAAGACACGAAATGCCTCATCAATATCGTCCGTCACAATGCGCACCAACTGACATTTGTGACAGGTAAAATCCAAAAATTCTTTTTTATCTTCCAAATGCGACAGGCGCCTTTGAAGCTCCATCCAAACCAAAGAGACAGGGGTTTCGCTGTTACCAGACACCGAAATCTGATGATTTATCGGATCTAAGGCCGCAAGAATCATTCGCAAAGTCAGCAGACGTTGCTGTCCGTCGACTACATTGAGATACTCACCATCATCGTGAAGAATGATTGCACCCAAAACATAGGGAATCTCTTTTCGTTTGGTATCTTGAAGAGCTTCGCTGAGATCATCCACCAGTTGTAGAGCGGTCGATACTTCCCAACTGTATGGGCGTTGATAGTTCGGTATCCGAAGGCCTTGCTTGAGTAGTTCATCCACGGTGACTGCACTAACACCGTGCTCTCCGTTAATCGCCATTGCTATGTTCCGTCATTGAAGCTTTTCTATTTTCTCAGCGTGTTTTCCGCAAACTTTATTCACCCATATGGAGACTTCGATTCCGAGCGGCGGCTGTCTTGTTCACAATTTCGATCACGAGGTGCTCCTCTGGCGCATATTTAACGATCTGGAGGCTTGGGTCGAGAGAGCGGTTCTGACCAAAAGCGGGCATCGATGGCGTCAGCACATCGCTGCAATGCATCCGGTTGTCGATACCATGGCATTTGCTGATACGGTCACGTTGTATTTGCTATATCTTCGATTCAGCGTCGGCCTTATACCATGAAAAATGCCATTGATAATGTAGTTAATATCATCAATGGCACTCACTAAATCAATTAAAACAATAGGTTAAATAATAGACTAACTCCCCCGGTCTCATCAATCGACCCCAGTACGAAGATACCCTCAGCAGCAAGAAAGAACAGCCTACTCAGGCCACTAAAAATCCTTCCGCTTCTGGCCGGTCCTGCTTGTTACAACTGATAAAAATCGGCCAGAAGCAGCTATTCGCCCAGCATCTATGAGTATCGTGGTCAGCGAGTATGATAGTTAGGTCTACTTTTAATCGCAACTCTCATTACTTTGAAATCTTTTCTAAAAGAATATAATCTGTTAGTTGGGAACTACTATCACATTTATTGCAAATGTCTATAAAAATCAAGATAAGCTAAGGATCAACTGCAATGTCACTAATGAGGATTAACCATGTACGAAATGAGATTAGAAAACTTGAAGCAGTTATTAGTAATCTAACGAAAAACTATCACGTCAACTTTAAAGAATACGATTCACAGCTTCAAGGTGTTGAAAGCTTTTTTAATGAAAAAATGAAAGAGGCACAAAACTCTCAAAACCGGGACACATTATATGACATCAACACAAAAAAACGCATATATACCCAGCCTCTCGAGAACCTGGAGTCGCTAGCAAAATTCCAAAACGAACTGATGCTGGTAAAACATGCTGCACTGATTGAAAATATGATAGTTAAGATTTTTTGGTGCTTGATCTGCCTGTTAAAAAAAGAAGAGTACAAAAATAAATATTTCATTGAAATTAATAATTTCTCTGATAGTTTTGAAGCAGCCAGTAAGATTTCAGAATTAACAGACGGAACGATAAATCTAAAAAAAACAAAATTCTGGTACTTGTATGAAACACTAAAAACAATAAGAAACAGTATTGCCCATGGAGATCCACTTTTTGAGATGAGCTACAGAAGAGCCATGAAATTCAACGCTGAAATAGACATTATTTATCTTTCGTCCGAGAAAAACAGATGCGAGCATACTAAAGATATATACCCAAGCTTATTACATCCGACAAAAGATAAAAAATCAATTTGGTTTTGCTGCCTGAAAAGTGACCTAAGCGGTTTAAATAAACTAAACAGTAAATGCTTGATTTTTGTCGAGGAAGTGAGAAATATTTATCTGGAGTATGGGAGCCAAAATGGATTTTCAACACATCAACTTTATGGGTGTCGACCATAGCTTTTTATTTTAACGAATTAAAAATGGATGGAACTAACACATATTAGTGTACTTATTAAGGGAGCTAATTCAGGATGGGAAATAACCATCCTGAATTTTAGTTACGCTATATTTCGAGCTTAGGTAGATTATTGATAATCTTTTGCGTTTCCAGACTGACAGTGATGATCCGCAGGAACAGCTCTAACGGGTATCGAGGATTGCCCATTGTTTCAATTGCCCAGTCATTAGCATCATTAACAATCCCGCTGTCCTTGTGTTTCGAAACGCTTTGGCGCTCCATAACCCACTCAAGAGCAGGTTTACCATTCACAATGTAGTCATAGGCTTCTACGGGAATATTCTTTATGCGGATCTTATTATTATAGATGACAGTGTTTTTTTCATCTCTTTTGGCAAATTTCATTTTTTCAACATAAAAATCATCTTTACCTAATTGAGAGTAAAGTAAAGAACCAGTATCAATAGTCGCCTTATATGGTTCAACTGATTCGTAATTTAAATGTAGTTTAGCCAAGTCACGTCCTGCTTTAGATAAAATCCAAAAATCTTTAGCTGTCTTTACACATGGAATCCGCGGTAATTCCTTGCTCAGATTGGCTGCATATCTAGACCTGTAATCTTCAGAGTGAAGTAATCCGTATATATAATAGAAAATATCTTCCTTACCAATATTACTTACTGAATAGAATGAGTTAAATTTATCCAAACTTAGATCGCTGATGGCATCCTTCCGGACAACCTTACCTTCTGAAAGCTCATAGATATACAATGGAAAACACTGAACATCACCTAATAAGTGGAAGTCAGGAACAACATTGGTTATTAGCAAACAAAAACCTTTTTTTGGATTTACATTTACTGAGATCACCGTGTTTTCAGTATTTGGAAATGGAAATATTTGTGGCATTTGATAAACCATCTCATTCAATCGTCTATTGAAATACATCCAAGAATTAATAAACGGTCTATACATACATTTATATACTGATGATGTTTCAAATTCTAATTTTTTTTCTTTTTTAAGGTCATTTTTCAGCGCTCGACTCCAACTGATTTTGGTTGGATTATTGTCAACTAAGTCACCGACATTACTTACATTATTTACCCCCCCTCTCTCCGAAAGCTTAGCTAGCTCAATATTGTAAAAATGGATCATGCCTGAAATGTTATTTTCCAGCTTAATCTTGGAGTATTGATAAACCCAAGCATCTCTTGCTGTAACAACTCCATTCGAATAATTATAAAAAACACTTAATTCTTCTTTGTCTTTTTTATTACCTATCGCCATAAAATCATTAAAACTATTGTCGCGCTGATTCAGCCAGTCGTTATGATCATCCGGTGTAATTGACCGCCAGCCATGTATTTTTTCAATACCATCGATACTTGCGAACTCAGAAATCTTCTGCAGTTTTTCCTCACGATTCAGGTAGTCACCAATATCATGGAAATAAATCTGACCATATTTTTCCGAAGCTGGGTTCTTCACCAAAATAGCAATTACAATTGGAGCACGACTTCCACTACCAAAAATTTTACCACCCTCCTGTCGTGATTTTTCTCCAGTGGTTCTCTGATCTCCCCTTAAATGGAAAAAATACAGACTGCTGAACTCGTCGACCAAACATTTACGCATCCCGTCTGCGGAGTTAGAGTCTATATAAGCCCCATTTGTCACAAAACCGATAACACCGTGCTCTCCGATACGGTCACTTGCCCAGCGAATAGCACGAATATAAGAGTCATATAAGTTTTTTTGCAGTGTTGCGGCCGAATGCGCTGCATATGTATCGGATATCCTTCTATCTAAATAAGGGTAACTAATATTCTGATTATTATCATTCTCCGATTTCTGTCCTGCTGAATAAGGTGGATTCCCGATGATAACCCGAATATCTAAAGCCTTTTGCCGCTTACGGCGCTCACTATTATCAACCAGCACCTCACTGACCAGATCATCCTTTTCATACATTTCAAATGTATCGGTAAGGCAAATGCCTTCAAACGGCGTGTAATCCGCTTCTTCCGTAATGCCGTGATACACCGCTTCAATATTAATCGCCGCAATATAATAGGCTAACAGAACAATTTCGTTGGCATGGATTTCATTTTTAAACTTGTAAGCTAGTTTATCTGAAGGAATAAGACCACTTTGCAGAAGGCGGGTAATGAACGTACCGGTTCCGGTGAACGGATCAAGAATATGGACACCTTTGTCTGACAGTGTTTGACCGAACTCCTGTTTCAGCACGTCATTTACACTGTGAATAATAAAATCGACTACCTCGACAGGGGTATAGACAATCCCCAGACGCTCCGTCATTCGCGGGAATGCGTTTCTGAAAAACTTATCGTACAACTGCACGATAATCTGCTGCTTACCTTCTGCGGTGGTGATGCCATCAGCCCGCATTTTTACCGACTCATAGAAGCTGTTCAGTGTGCTGGCTTCTTTTTCAAGATGATGCTCCTGCAACGTGTTCAGTACGTTCTGCATAGCCATACTCATCGGGTTATGGTCAGTGAAATTGTAATCCGCAAATAGAGCATCAAAGACCGGTTTGGTTATCAGGTGCTGTGCCAGCATTTCAATGATTTCATCGTCGGAAACGCTGTTATTCAGATCATCACGCAGTTCATCCGCAAATGCCCTGAACGCGCTGATTTCAGCCGTATTAGCGGGATTTTCCAGAATACCGTGGATCCGGTCGATATGGGTGCGGGCAATTTTGGCAATATCGTTCGCCCAGTCTTCCCAATGATGCCGGTTACCGCATTTTTTAACGATTTTTGCGTACAGGGCACGCTCAATCTCACCGACAGAAAACTCAATATCAAACTGTTCAGGAACGGGACTAACTGCTAAACCGATACCACTGCTTTTACGCGCCTTGCCTGCCAGCTCGGATTTTTTCGTCTGCCGCTTGGTTTTCTTAACGACTTTATCTGCAACAGCGATCACTTCCATTCTGCCGGTGTCTTCCCCGTTAAACTCCAGCTTATTGATCATGGCATCAAAGCGGTCATCATGCGCCCTGAGCGCATTCAGTACCTGCCAGACAACACGGTAGGCCTGATTATTGTTTAAGGCAATTTCCGGTTCTTCTCCGGCGGGAATGACAACAGGCAGAATGACGTAGCCCAACTCTTTACCCTCAGCACGGCGCATAACACGCCCAACAGACTGCACCACATCCACCTGAGAGCTTCTCGGCGTCAGAAACAACACCGCATCCAGAGAAGGCACATCCACACCTTCAGATAAACAGCGAACGTTGGACAATATCCTGCAGGTATTGTCCGGTGTCTCTTCTTTCAGCCACTCAATTTTGGACTTCTTCTGCGTGGCATTCATGCCGCCGTCAACGTGCTGAACCTGACACTGAAGCATTAATGCCGGATCAATTTCTTTATCCGGCGCGATTTCCCTAAGATGATCAATCTCTGATGCCTGATAGGCCTCAACCACTGCTCCGAACATTTCCGTGATCAGTTTAGAGCTGACCTTGTGCGCCTTTCCGCGAAAGTCTTTTTCTATCACCTGACAGAAGGCCACCGCCCGTTTCATCGCCTCAGGATGAACACCGTCTGTACCCGCCAGCCCCTGTTTTGCCAGTGCTTTCCAGCAACCGACAATTTTTGCCGCATCATCCACTTTGAGCTGATTATTTTCATCTCTCAAAAGGGACTGGATACGGCGGCTGATATGGCTTTCTTCTACAGCAAGCACAATGACTTTGTAGTCGCAAAGAATGCCCAGTTGGACGGCTTTAGAAAACGTAATGACATATAAATCTTCACCGAACCACTTTTCATTATTCATAGAATATACGTTTTCTACACCCTCGGTATTTTCAGCTTCGTCACTATAAATACGCGGGGTTGCCGTCATATATAGCCGTTTGTTACCGGCGATATAAGCGTTGTCGTGAATACGGACAAAAGCAGATTCATTATCACCTTCAAAGGTCGCGCCCGTTGTACGGTGCGCTTCATCGCAAATGATGAAATCAAACACAGGGAAGCCCAGTTTTTGCGCCTGATGAATAACCTCAACAGAGTGATAGGTAGAAAACACCACGTTCATGTATGGCGGCTTATCACTGCCGAAAATATCAGGCTGATTAAAGGCTTTTACAAGACTGTCCGCATTCGTGGTCGCCGGATATTTTAGGTCACTGATGCCGACGACAACATTGTCATCATGGTTTTTCTTACCGACATCACTGTCGGAGCAGACAGCAAAACAGCGCAGGTCAACCTGTGTATCCTGTGTCCATTCATCCAGCGTCTGACTCAGCAATGCCAGACTCGGAACAAGGAACAGGACCGTTTTACCCCGTCCGGCAACGGTTTCAGCGATACGTAGCGACGTGAACGTCTTTCCTGTGCCACAGGCCATGATAAGTTTTCCGCGATCGGCGGTCGTAAGCCCTCTTTTAACGGCTTCCAGCGCGGGAATCTGATGAGCTCGGAGCTGTTTTTTTGCTTTCATCACCGGTTTGTATGCCGGATCAAAATCAAACTGTGACCAGTCCAGTGCGCTTTGTTCAAGGTCAGTCAGGCTTAATGCGGTAACAGGAACAGCCTTGTCCCGCAGCATGTTTTTGGCTTCTTCCGTCCAGTTATCCGTAGAGGCGACGATATACCGGAGTGTAAAATACGTTTTATCAGAAGCAGCCAGAAAGCTATCAATGTACTTTTTTGCGATTTTAGTCTGATTGTAGTTTTTACACTGAATAGCGTGAAACTCACCGGTTTTAGTCACTGCCACCAAATCAATACCATCGTCTTTTTTAGTCGTAATGCCAACAGCATCACCGTACTGGGCAATCCATCCTGCATAACTGAGGACATCGCTGTACAGCTCAGTATATTTAGGTTCGTGAAGGAAATACTGAACACAAAGGTTTTCAAAGGTCGTACCTTTGTCACGCTGTGTCGGTGAGGCGTGTTCAATTTTTGTCAGTAACTCAGAGAGCGCATTCATTATTCATATCCTTGTTATGCTTTATTTAACTGGTTTGAACAGGTAAAAACGGTCATTCTTTTTTTAGAGAACTCACCGCCGATGGACTGCACACATGGCTTACCATCTCAAGTATTGGTGTTAGCGAAGCGAAGCACACCAAGCAAATTAAGACGCCAGTGTCTCAGGGAAAGGCGAAAAAAAAGTCGTGCCATGAGTTTGCTCATGTTGTGCCGATGCATCTGAGTGTCCCGTTCAGCGGTTCGAAATATAGACGATTTAAGTCGCTGGTAACACGGTATCGAAGCTGTTCTCGCTGGTCTGACGAACAGCGATATACCTTCCAGCGAGAGAAAGATACAGAAGTAAACTGAAAATTTTTTAAATGTGCAAGTGACATTCAGGTAACTGGTAAGGTCTTCATTTGTGTACAGATCTCGATTGGCATGTGACCGCCCTGTCACTACTAGTGTGCAGTGAACTCATGTCAAATCCCAGGTTTTCTTGGAAATTTTTGACCGTAATTTTAACAGAATTGTACCCGGCTCTATAGCAGGTTCAGCCTCAGTTTCAAGTTTCACAAGGCCCTGCTACCCATTTATGACCAGAAATGTAGGTTCAAGAAAAGACTTCGAGCAGATGCTGAAACTTTCATGACACTTGAAGGGCGGCCTTATCATGACTTATAAGGTAACGCGGATTGATCATCAATATCGTTATCGTTGTTCCTGACAATCCTGCAACATCAGCAGATTGCTCCAGAAATCCTCATCAGACCCAAATATGTCAGCAAAAACGCGGGCTTCATCATTGCTAAGAGGACGCATACCGCAAATGATATCTTCAACATCCTGCCGAGAAATACCCATAGCTTCCGCCAGTTCATCATGAGACATGTTCAGCGGTTTTAAGAATTCCTCTGTCAGCATTTCTCCCACTGTCACAGGCCCGGCTTTATCTGCTTTTGTGTAGTAGGCAAGAATCTCAGAACGCCCCTGCTCATACGTCAGCTCGCCTGAAATAATACGTGCCTTGATGGACTCATAGAGCGGCGTGCCACTGGGGTCCTTTCCTTCGAGTCTCAAGGAAGCCTCTGCTTTACGAAAGCCCTCAATGCGTAATCGTGAATAGGGAGTCCTGGACATGGTTTTTCCTTTGAATTGCAGGAGCAAAGTTCGCTCAGTAAAAGCGTCAGTTCGCTAACACCCGTAAACTGACGCGCGTGATTCAAGGTTTATTATTGCCTGATAAGCTATCTCCGGAAAAATCATCATGCTCGCGGTTATCCCGACGGGTAGCTGTTTGTTTACGTATCTGAGTCGCCAACTCTCCTCCAATAGCCTGTTGAGCACGAGAGGAAATGCTATTTTGCTTCATTGTCTGGTACTCAGCAGCTCCATTAACCATACTGCTTCCCATATGTCTTGCCATGCGTCCAGCACGCGAGAACGATGCAGCAAAACCTTCGCTTCCCCCACTGGAGCTACCTTTACGAGATGGCTGGTCTCCCGACATGTTTACAGAACCAGTATCTTCACCACCGCCAAATCCTCCACCTGAACCACCGGCAGATTCAGATTCTTCGGCCATTGCCGTTTGTGCAGATTCGAAAGCGGCTTTTAATGCAGAAACCCCGCCACTGACTTGAGCTGTAGTGCTCATTGCCATCGTTCCAGCACCACTAATCGCAGTAGCAGCAGCGCCCGTAATCATACCGGCCCCAAACCCACCAATCCCTTGTAAGGATGCTCCTCCGACAATGCCAGATAACAACAACGGTAATTTATTGGTCAATACTAAAAGAATGATTGACGCCAGGAGTAAAACAATAAGACTATTAAGATCAGGAATATCATTTCCAATAATAGAAAAGTACTGATCTATAAATGATTGTCCAATACCAATTATTATTGTCATCGTGAATAATTGAACACCAATCGATAAAACAGTCCGTAGGTAATTTATTGCTATATCAGAGGTCCACTTCGAGCCACCAAACCCAAGCAATATAACTCCCGCATAACACAACACCCATGCAGAAACTAAAATGATTAGCATATTTATCGCTATGAGGGCCATCACTATCAAAACAATTATCGCTACTGTTATCATAATGGTGGATATCATTGGCGACCAAATTGATGCGGCTGAACTGACCTTGGACAGTATCACAAACGCCATATCAACTATGCTTGAGGGTGATATACCAGTACCTATGCCCAGAGCGTTTGCTGCAAGTTGTCTCATTGAATTAATTATTGATTGAGATATAGCCGGGCCGTTGATTAAAAGATAATAGAAAAAACCAATAACAGCAAAAAAACGAACCATTTCTGCAAGTACCCCAGTCAGCCCCTCCCCTTGCAGCGCCATCATGCTAAATGTCCAAACCATACTTATTAATACCAGCCCCCAGAAGAGCCAATTCGCATAATCGCCAATTACTGTTGTCCATGTGCTAGCTACTTGTTGAAACTTATCTAACAATGTATCAAGCAACCCGCTACTATCTAACTGACCAGCATAGGCATTAAAAGAAAATAAAACCATGATACCTAAAAAGGTGAGCTTGCTTACTATTTTCATAATTACCATTCTCGTTTAGGACTTGGATTATTATTACTACGCAATGTACAATTATCGTCTTTATGCGCATCTAATTTATTATCTGGCATTGTTGAGCAATCTTTATCGTTTTTTTCGCAAGAACAAATAATCATTGATGTGATTAGAATAAAAACCATCGTAATTTTATTTTTCATTCAATTGGTCCTCACCACATTCGCTTTGGGCTTGGTGTATTCTGTCCAGCTAATACTTTCTCATCAGCGGCTATTTGTTGGGCTTCTTTATCGGCCTGAGCTTGCGCCAGGGTTGTAGCTGCATTTTGTTGTGCTACCAGTAATGAGCGGATTTGCAGTAACTGATTTGTTTGTGCACTAGCAAGCTGGTTAGCCGTCTGAATGGCTTCCATTTGCCCTTTTGCACCGGTTGCATGAGTTTGCAAATCGGCCAGGTTGTTAGCATCGTTTTGCAGCGTTTCTTGCTGTTCATCAATCGCCTTGAATACCGCGTCATTAGCTTTTTTTCGTGCCTCAGAACTGTCCTGTTCAGCTTTACGCAGTGCGCTAATTTCAGATGCAGTACACTCAAGATTGGTGTTGAAGCACGGTGATGAACGGTAGTAGTTAATGTCTTGATAACGTTTCAGATATGAATCGAGACTTCCGGCCTGATTTTTGTAGTAATTCAGGGTGTCCTGCGCCTGCAGTAATTTGTTGATGGTCGAATTAGCCTGGTCCCAGATGTAAGCCGCAGGTGCTACGGTGTTCTGCAGCATGTTTTCATATTGCTGCAGTTGCGTCTGATATTGCTGGATTTGTTTTGATACTGCCTGAACGTTGTTGACTGCGCTGATTGTGGTCTGAACAACATTAGTGCCATCAATAACGGGAATTCCGGCCTTCACCGGTAATGCTATGACGGACGCCATGAAAGGAACTATTAAAGCTTTTTTAGCGGCTAAAATCCCTCTTTGTAATGAAGCCACTCGGAAAATTAATTTCATTTGCTCACCTCTTTTTCATCAGTTCAGTAATATTTAACACACTGTCTGTTAACAGACGCAGGTATATAGGAAACCACACATTTATTTATCCAATATTTTATCCATAATGTTCCTTAGTTCTTGCCGAGTTGATTCTATTTTCGCAAGCAAGGTTCTTATCAGTGTGGGTGAAAAATCAACTGTTCGAGGATCATTTGCGAGCCATAATTTAAGTAATCCGCCAAGTCTTCCAAGATCAGCGTTTACTCGGCTAAGTTCATTAACCTGTTTTATATCTACGATAGAATCAACCTGATACCCCATTGCAACTCTACGAACAAAACAGGCAACACTTAATCCAGATGCTTCTGCATTTTCTTGGATGAGAATTTTTTCTTCGGGTAAACAATAAACTTTTATTGGCGTACTATTTTTTCTAGTCTGAGTAACTTTCATATAGCTCTCCATACAGGCGGTAGCCTGGCAGCCTCGCAGAGCAGGACGCCCTTGAGCCGCGATGCGGCGAATAGGGGGTGGTAAATTTGGAACACCGTAGCTGTGGGCCTACTTTACATGTCCTGCCCTGCAGTTGCCGTTGTATACCTGTGCACGACAATGTGTATTTCAGTGTACAGGATGTGTTTTTTTAGCGTATTAATATAGGATTACTCGAGTAAAGATCTGCAGCAAATGTGTTTTTTGCAAGGAAACTATATTTCTTCCTTTTTAAAATGACCTTTAGTAGTTATAAATGGGCGTCCACCAACTGTATTTATGTTTCGATATAATGAAAGAAGTCTTTTATTTTCTCATGCACTTTTTTACTTACCTTGTCAGAGCATGTGAATTGCAGATTTTAGCGGCTAAAATTTGCCTCCCTATGCCCAAAGGCAGGGGCGTACCTCATATGTCATAAAATCTACCTCAAGCGTCAATATACCAAGCGTGTAGGTAATCTCTTCTTCTGGCGTACAACCATCGGCCTTTGGCCGATTCTGGATTTGAAAGCGCCTGCTCAGGCAGGTGATTTCGAAGCCTGAAGATCCTGAACGATCCTGTAAATACTGCTGAATAGTAAAAATTCGGGCCTCTGTAGCACGCTATCGGGCCGCTATAACACGCTATCGGGCCGTTGTGACACAATATCGGGCCGTTGTGACACGTTTTATCCTGGAACCGTTCAAATCAATTCCAATCTCACGCAATTGCACAGCATCTTCTTTCAATCTCCGACGGTAGTTACGTAAAGTCATATTACTATTTCCTTCACCGCACACTGCTAATAGCAACGTATCCATATACCACCCCCCTAAAGGATTATTCCTATGGGTTAAGACGTGGCGAGCAACTGCCTGGCTAATACCATGTTGTAGCCGAGCTATAGGGCCAGGATGATAATAAAATGGTAAATCTTTTTTGAGTAACATAGCTAATGCAACACCCAGACGGACACGCCATAAACGGCGTACTCCCCCAGTCAAAGGATTAGGGCGAGTCATCGGTGATGGCACTACATGATCGATTAGTCCCCCTATTATACAGTCGCCGCTTTTCTCTAGCTCTGGCGTTATAATTTCAACTGTTGCAACGCGAAGATCTAAAAGCAATTTTTTTATACGACCATAACTATATTGAGCATCGGATAACGTTCGACGTACTTTCGCTGGATCTACTAATAATTCGATTCCACCATCAGAAATTTCACGACGTTGCTCGGCAACATATAATATTGTCTCAACGATATCGGCATGACGCTGCCCGAGCCGTCCGGTAACACGACAACGTCCGAAACTTGTCTCCATCCATTGTCCCTTCATCTCCTTAGGGCGCTGGCTTGGCTGGTACAGAATTACTCGGGCTTGCCATGCTGTACTAGTGGGTACCACTTTATTACCAGTTGTCATTGTCAGCCCCACTCCAGGAAGATGTTCTTTCTTTAATAAGCTTTTTATTATTCTTCGGGCTAAACGCAGTTATTCTTAATACTCCCCCCTCATGTCTCTGTAACCAACGATCTGGGGCACGTTCACCATAATTTGCTTTATTGATTCCAAATCTAACAAATTGATTTCGAATATCCTCAGAAATACCGTACGTCTTCGCTTCTAAGGTGGTCATACCTGCCAGATAAGATTGCCACCGTATATTATCAACCAGGACACTACTACCTCTACTTGCCTGTTGTATATCACCAACTCCCATCGTAGCAGCGCCTTTGTTTGAATGATGTAGAAATATAATCGAACACCCATTATCAGCAGCAATACCTTCTAGCTTTCCAATGACTTTGGTCATTGCTCCACTATTATTCTCATCTTCATGGTGGAAACGACGAAGAGTATCCAAAATTATCAACCGTCTACCTTTTGAAATCTCATCGATCAAGTTGCTCCAATCTGGCAAGAAAATATTTGGGCACTTCCCTACCAAAGGTTCGATAAATAGTCGATCAGCTACAATCTGCTGCTGACATGCTGTTAGATATTTTCCCAAAGCATATAGACGATGGTGAACGATGGCTGCAGAGTCCTCCACAGGTAAATATGCCACTAATCCAGTCGGATAATCACCAAAGTTTAAAAGATCCACACCACAAGTAATCTGCACAGCCAGTTGTAATGCCAGAATTGACTTTCCAACGCCTCCCGGAGAAACAATCGCTCCGACAGTACCAATAGCTAAATTAGGCAAAACGTAATCAATTGGCTGTGGCGGAGCTCCAAACGCTTCCATTATGTTCAATGACATTGCTGTTACCTACCTAAAACAATACCGGGTCTGGCCGCTTTAAACATTGCTGATTTACGATCCGCAATCCACTGTTCTACTTCAGATAACTGCCATGCAACATTTCGGCTAGTAAGTGCTATACGGCGAGGAAACTCACCTCGCTGCTCAAGGTTATAAATAGTCCGGGCTGACAATGGGATCATTTCCAGAAGCGTTTTTCTGTTAATGAGCGTGCTATGTGCCTTTGGTTGCATCTGCCTTCCTCCTGTTTCCAATCAGGCCTATACAATGCCAAGCATTACCACTTGATAAAACCTATTCATTGGCTAAAATGGTTGACATGAAAATCATCCCTTGGGAAGGCTGTGACCTCACAGTTGCAGCAGCATATAAAGTATTTGTAGAGCGTAGCTCTCCGTATTCCACATTTTCACGGCGGTATCCAATACTGCGCCTGATACAGGAAGTGATTGACCCTGCAGTAGCTGCTTATAAAAATTCTTTGCCACCAAGCCATAAGGACTACATTTCTGGCGGAGGAATTGAATTTAGTGAACTACTCAAAAATGTGGGTTTTAATGTGGTAGCACGCGCGCAAAGACTTCTTTTGCGTCAATTCATTCTGACTTCAGATAGTCAAAATTCTCTCGATAAATGTTTTATTGCTACAATTGAGTCTCTTATTGAATTAGTCAGTGAGTGCACATCCAAACGGCCAAAGAAATCATCACCGGCAAAAGGTGTAACTTTAAATTCTCAACGTAAACTCGGTTTTTGCGAGTTTTGCGGTAACCAGACTGAATTCTCTAAATTTATTACTGAAATTTCAGAATATGCTGCTAAAGACAATGAATTCCCTTATCATGAAAAGCTGGTTTTTAGCGAGCGATATTGCTCTAACCATAGACCCAGATTGACCAATGCTCAGTGGAATCCCCTTTACAGACAAGGAAAACGCTCCCTTGAACAATTCAACCAAGAACTTTTAAGACTAAGGCGGCAATGTGCTAAACCAAGCAAAGCTAACTCTAACTCCGGTAATGAATTGATTGATTATTATTTTTTAGAGTGGATACTAGGCAAAAACTTAACCCCAGTAGATATAGGGGAACTTAGAAATATTGCACGGCTTATGACAGATTCTAAGCTTTCCGACACTAAGAAAATAATACTTGCATTAAAAAAGCAGGGATTTAACCAATCTGAGATCGGAAAAATTTTAACTTCAAATTATCACTTGCCAATGACACGTCAGGCTGTGTCAAAGGCCTTGAATTCTGTGAGGAAAGAATTTTATATTTAGTTAAACATCAAAAGACCTAATTTATAAGGAGACAATATATGTGGACTGACCGTTTTGAAAAAGCAATTGATAGTGGTTTTGAGCGAGATCAGTACGGTAGAGATCGCGCGAGAATTATTCACTCAGCATTTTTTCGCAGATTACAAGGAAAAACTCAGGTACTGGGGTTAGGCGAAAGCGATTTTTACAGGACTCGTTTAACGCATTCTTTAGAAGTCGCACAAATAGCCGGTGGGATTTCAGAATTTTTAAAATCTCAATATAAAGATAACGAAACAATTATTGGTCTAATACCTGATCAAAATTTAATTGAATCCATAGGTTTAGTACATGATATTGGCCACCCGCCATTTGGACACGGTGGTGAGGTTGCATTGAATTATGCAATGAGAAACAATGCGGGCTTTGAAGGTAATGCGCAGACGTTAAGAATATGCACGAAATTAGGTGAATATTCTGATGAAAATGGTTTGAATCTTACAAGAAGAACTTTACTTGGTATAATAAAATATCCATGTTTTTATAGTGATGTGGTTAATGAAAAAATATACAATGATTCAAAGGGGTTAAACTTAGATTCATATAAACCTCCAAAATGTATATTTGATTGTGATAAGGAGCACGTTGATTGGATTCTTCAACCATTCACTAATGACAGAAAAACTTTCATGTCATCTTCAAATCCTAGTGAAGGAAAACACAAAAAACCATTATATAAATCTTTTGATGCAAGCATAATGGAAATTGCTGATGATATTGCGTATGGGGTTCATGATTTAGAAGATGCTATCGCTCTTGGGTTAGTTAGCGAAAGAACATGGCTAACTGAAGTTGTTGCCAGACTTCAGGACTCATTAAGAAAAGCGCCGATGTCAGACAAAATAGATGAATACACCAAATTACTTTTTTCTGGTGAAAATAAAACCAGAAAAAAAGCAATAAGCCAGCTAGTAAACTACTTCGTGACTAATGTTGAAGTAAATAAACAAGACATTTTAAGTCATAATTTATTAGATTATCAGGCTGAATTTCCAAAGATTGTTGGAGAAGAACTTGATATCCTTAAAGAGTTTGTTGTAAATAACGTTATCAAAACGCCGGAGGTACAAACTCTTGAATACAAAGGGCAACAAATGGTCTTAAAATTGTTTGATACAATAGCGAACAATCCATCGCGACTCTTACCTAAAAAATATTTCGAAAAATATAATAATGAAGGGTGTAACTTAAGAGTTATTTGTGATTATCTTGCAGGCACTACAGATGATTACGCAACGAGACTTTATCATAAGATATTCACGCCATCCTCTGGCTCCATCTTTGATAAACTTTAGCTTTATCAAAATAATGTGAGGCAGGTTATCACCTCACATTATAATTATTTCCTAGAATAAACGGGAAGAAATATTCTATAGAAAGCGAGCGGACTTAGTTTCGATTTTCATATATATAACATTGATATCTTTCTAAATTCATACACTTTATGAAGGCATAATCGTCATATCAATGAATATGAAATAATCCATAAATTTTAGCAGCTAAAATTTCTTTTGATGCAAAGCGAGGATGACATTTATCTAAGCATATGATTATTAACTACTTTTTAACCCATTCATCAATCATATTCGCCCAATCTTGCAGCATCTCTGATCTCTGCTCGCGATACTCGGCCTTATTGTAAACAGCTCGAACTCCCTTTTGTTCATGGGCAAGGCACTTCTCAATCCAGTCAGTATTGTACCCAGCCTCATGTAGTAAGGTGCTGGCTGTACGCCGTAAGTCATGAGGACCGAACTTCGGCAATGACTCCCCTTCTTTCTGTGCCAGACGATATGTAAGTGTCAAAACCCGGTTTAAGGTAGCACTACTCATTGGCGCATCGGAATCGTAACGCGAAGGAAGGATATAATCAGAGCTACCGGCAAAGGTTTTAAGGGCAATCATAATATCTATTGCCTGTCGGGGAAGAAAAACCAAATGTGGATTACGTCGTTTCATCCTTTCCTTTGGTATCGTCCAAACTGCGTCACTAAAATTGATCTCATCCCAGGTCGCGTTAGTAAGCTCACTTTTACGTACCATCGTTAACAGCAAAAGTTTAACCGCTGCTCTGATTGATGGCGTCGTTCCTACACGTTCCATATATCGATACATCAGACCGATTTCAATTGGCGTCAATGCCCTGTCACGAGGCTCAAATTTCGCTATGCTTGCAGGCCGTACCCGATCAGCTGGATTCTCCACCTTTTGACCGCGCTCAGTAGCCCAGCGATAGACTTGCAATACAATTTCTCTGGCGTGCACAGCTGTCGCCGGTGCCCCTCTCTCAACAATGTTATCGGTTAATGCGCGTAAGTCTTCATGTGTAATTTCACTTAGTTTCTGCTGGGAAAATTTTGACTTCAACTCCCTTTGATATACCGAACGCCGCATATCACGCGTCGATTCAGCCATTTGATAACCGCGCAACCATTTCTCAGCCCACGCACCAAATGTCTCCGCATCTTTGATACGCGCTTTATCTCTGGCCTTTTCCCTAGCAGGCGATCTTCCACCGGCAACCATTTTTTTAGCTTCATTGAGCCGTTCACGCGCTTCTGCAAGCGTGATCCCTCCAACACCATAGCGGCCAAAAGTAACAGTCTCCTGTCTTCCGTTTATTGAATAGTTATAACGAAATGAGATCGTTCCAGCCGGAGTGACCGCAACATACAGCCCATCACGGTCATTAACTTTATAGAGTTTATCCTTCGGCTTTAGGTGACGCAGCCTGGTGTCAGTCAACATGGTTTATTGTTTTCCTATATAAATTAATACCATGTTGAAAAAAGCTCAGAAAAGTCATTTAACTATCTGTTTTTAATTGAGTTATAAAAAATAAATACCATAACTCAATCCACATTTATCACATGGTACTTTCTCAAATCTGAATTCGAAACCAGAGAGTACCATCAAAAATTCCATTGAAAAAACCGTGCTTCTCGTTGCTAACAGCTGCCAGAAAGTGCCAGACACAAAAACAAAAAAGCCCACAGTTACGCGGGCTTAGAGATGTTTTACTGCTTTCACGTGCAGGCTGTTGCCAGACGCTAAATCATTCCCACTCAATCGTCGCCGGTGGCTTGCCGCTGATGTCGTACACCACGCGGGAGATGCCGTCGACTTCATTGATGATGCGGTTTGAGACGCGTCCCAGGAAATCATACGGCAGGTGCGCCCAGTGTGCGGTCATAAAGTCGATGGTTTCCACCGCACGCAGCGAGACAACCCAGTCATATTTACGGCCATCGCCCATCACGCCGACCGAGCGAACCGGCAGGAAGACAGTGAACGCCTGGCTGACTTTGTTGTAGAGATCCGCTTTATGCAGCTCTTCGATGAAGATGGCATCGGCACGGCGCAGCAGGTCGCAATACTCTTTCTTCACTTCGCCCAGCACACGCACGCCCAGACCCGGACCCGGGAACGGATGGCGATACAGCATGTCGTACGGCAGGCCCAGCTCCAGACCAATCTTGCGCACTTCGTCTTTGAACAGCTCTTTCAGCGGCTCAACCAGGCCCATCTTCATCTCTTTCGGCAGGCCACCCACGTTGTGGTGTGACTTGATGACGTGCGCTTTACCGGTAGCTGACGCCGCCGACTCAATCACGTCCGGATAGATGGTGCCCTGTGCCAGCCACTTCACATCCTGCAGCTTCAGCGCTTCTTCGTCGAACACTTCCACAAAGACGCGACCAATGGTCTTACGCTTGGCTTCTGGCTCATCAATACCCGCCAGCGCATCCAGGAAGCGCATCTCAGCCGGCACATGGATGATGTTCAGACCGAAGTGGTCGCCAAACATATCCATTACCTGTTGTGCTTCGTTCAGACGCAGCAGGCCGTTATCCACGAACACACAGGTCAGACGGTCGCCGATGGCACGATGCAGCAGCATTGCCGTCACAGAGGAGTCCACTCCGCCTGACAGACCAAGGATGACCTTGTCGTTGCCAACCTGCTCACGCAGGCGTTCAACGGCATCTTCAATGATTTTGGCCGGTGTCCACAGTGCTTCACATTCACAGATGTCGATGATGAAGCGCTCAAGCATCCGCAGGCCCTGACGGGTATGGGTCACTTCCGGGTGGAACTGCACGCCATAGAAACGCTTCTCTTCGTTGGCCATAATGGCAAATGGACAGGTTTCTGTGCTGGCAACGGTCACGAAGTCAGCCGGGATCGCCGTGACTTTGTCGCCGTGGCTCATCCAGACATCCAGCAGCGGTTTACCGGTGGCGCTGATTGCATCTTCAATGTCGCGAACCAGGGCACTTGGGGTCGTCACTTCAACCTGCGCATAGCCAAACTCGCGCTCGTTAGAGCCAGATACTGTGCCGCCCAGCTGCATCGCCATAGTCTGCATACCGTAGCAGACACCCAGCACCGGCACGCCTGCGTTGAAGACATATTCAGGTGCACGCGGGCTGTTCAGTTCTGTGGTGCTTTCCGGGCCACCGGAAAGGATGATGCCGCTGGGGTTGAACTGGCGAATCTGCTCTTCGGTGACATCCCATGCCCAGAGTTCGCAATAAACGCCGAGTTCGCGCACGCGACGTGCCACCAGTTGCGTGTATTGTGAGCCGAAATCGAGAATCAGAATGCGGTGCTTATGGATATTTTCCGTCGTCATTGAGGGGTTTCCAGAACGGTGACTTGATCAATAAAAGCGCCCGGCTGAAGCCGGGCGTGAAATCGGGATTACGAACCCATGCGGTAGTTCGGTGACTCTTTAGTGATAGTCACGTCATGCACGTGGCTCTCATTGATGCCCGCGCCGCTGATGCGAACAAATTCCGCTTTGGTGCGCAGGTCGTCAATGGTCGGGCAACCGGTCAGGCCCATGCACGAACGCAATCCGCCCATCTGCTGATGCACGATCTCTTTCAGACGGCCTTTATAGGCCACGCGACCTTCGATACCTTCCGGCACCAGCTTGTCAGCGGCGTTATCAGTCTGGAAGTAACGGTCAGACGAGCCTTTGGACATCGCGCCCAGTGAACCCATACCGCGATAGGATTTGAATGAACGGCCCTGATAGAGTTCGATCTCGCCCGGCGACTCTTCGGTCCCCGCCAGCATTGAACCGACCATCACACAGGACGCACCCGCCGCGATTGCTTTAGCGATATCACCGGAGAAACGGATACCACCGTCAGCAATCACCGGAATACCGGTGCCTTCCAGCGCAGTAACCGCGTCAGAAACAGCAGTGATCTGTGGAACGCCCACGCCGGTTACGATACGGGTAGTACAGATTGAGCCCGGGCCGATACCGACTTTAACGGCGCTGACGCCTGCCGCGACCAGCGCCAGAGCGCCTGCGCCTGTTGCCACGTTACCGCCGACGATTTCCAGATCCGGGTATTTAGCGCGGGTTTCACGGATGCGTGACAGCACACCTTCAGAGTGGCCGTGTGAAGAGTCAATCAGCAGCACGTCAACGCCTGCTGCGACCAGCGCATCAATACGCTCTTCGTTACCGGCACCCGCGCCCACCGCTGCACCGACACGCAGTCGACCCTGCGCATCTTTACAGGCGTTAGGTTTACGTTCGGCTTTCTGGAAGTCTTTAACAGTGATCATGCCCAGCAGATGGAAGCTGTCATCCACGACCAGCGCTTTCTCAACGCGCTTTTCGTGCATCTTGTGCAGGACCACATCACGCGCTTCACCCTCTTTCACCGTCACCAGACGCTCTTTCGGGGTCATGACCGCAGAGACCGGCTGAGAGAGGTCGGTGACGAAGCGCACATCACGACCGGTGATGATACCCACCAGTTCGTTGTCGCGGTTAACTACCGGGTAGCCTGCAAAGCCGTTGCGCTCGGTCAGCACTTTCACATCAGCCAGAGGCGTGGTTGGCAGCACGGTCTGTGGTTCAGTGACCACGCCGCTTTCATGTTTCTTCACCTTGCGCACTTCGTCCGCCTGGCGTTCAATCGACATATTTTTATGGATGAAGCCAAGGCCGCCTTCCTGTGCCAGCGCAATCGCCAGACCCGATTCGGTCACGGTGTCCATGGCAGCGGAGAGCATAGGAATGTTTAAACGGATATTTTTGGTCAGCTGCGTGCTGAGGTCGGCCGTATTAGGCAGGACGGTGGAGTGTGCAGGGACGAGCAGAACGTCGTCAAAAGTGAGTGCTTCTTTAGCGATTCTTAACATGGCAATACTCCACCTCGGGTGATTGAGAATAGATAAAATATTGCCGCGGCATTATACAGGCCGTAATCGATTGCCTCCAGCATTATTTAAGAAAAACTCTTGATCCGCACAGGCAGCAATGTAGTATCGATGAATTAACCTGCTGATTTGGAATTTGATCTTCGTCACATGTCGCTGCCACCCATCGCCAATATTTTTACCGTCAGCCGTCTCAATACGACAGTGCGTCAACTGCTGGAGAAAGAGATGGGTCTGGTCTGGATCAGCGCCGAGATCTCCAACTTCACGCAACCGGCATCCGGTCACTGGTACTTCACGCTGAAAGATGATGGCGCTCAGGTTCGCTGTGCCATGTTCCGTAACAGCAATCGTCGCGTCACCTTCCGTCCGCAGCACGGTCAGCAGGTACTGGTGCGTGCCAACATCACGCTCTATGAGCCCCGCGGTGACTATCAGCTGATTGCCGAGAGTATGCATCCGGCGGGTGAAGGCTTGTTGCAGCAGCAGTTTGAACTGCTGAAAGCAAAACTGGCGACCGAAGGATTGTTCGATCCGCAGCATAAGCAACCACTGCCGGAACCGGCACGCCAGGTCGGGGTTATCACCTCTTCCACCGGTGCGGCACTGCACGATGTGTTACGTGTGCTGCATCGCCGTGATCCTTCGCTGCCCGTGGTGATCTACCCCACCGTAGTTCAGGGTGTTGATGCGCCCGCGGCGATTGTCCGTGCAATTGAAATCGCCAACCTGCGCAATGAGTGCGACGTGTTAATCGTCGGACGCGGCGGCGGTTCACTGGAAGATCTGTGGAGTTTTAATGACGAACGCGTAGCACGCGCCATTTTTGCCAGCCGCATTCCTGTCGTCAGCGCGGTCGGTCACGAAACCGATGTCACCATTGCTGACTTTGTTGCCGATTTACGCGCGCCCACCCCTTCCGCCGCCGCTGAAATTGTCAGCCGTAACCAGCTGGAGCTGCTGCGCCAGTTGCAATCTCAGCAACAGCGGCTGGAGATGGCGATGGATTATTACCTGGCGCGCCAGCAGCGGCTTTATACCCGCCTTGAGCATCGTCTGCAGCAGCAGCACCCGCAGTTGCGTCTGGCTCGTCAGCAGACCGCCCTGTTCCGCCTGCAACAGCGTCTGGGTGAAGCGATGGAAACCCGTCTGCGTCACGCAACACGTCAGCAGGATCGCCTGTCCCAGCGACTCAATGCTCAACAGCCGCAGCAGCGCCTGTTCGAGGCGCAAAAGCAGCTTCAAAACTGGCACTATCGCCTGCAGCAGAGCATCACTCAGCAGCTTAACAGCAACAGGCAGCACTTTGGTCAGTTGGTGGCGCAGCTGGAAGGCGTCAGCCCGCTGGCGACGCTGGCGCGTGGGTTTAGTGTGACCACCGACACCACCGGACAGGTGGTGAAGAAAACGGCACAGCTCCAGAGCGGCGATTTGCTGCGCACCCGTCTGGATGATGGCTGGGTTGAAAGCCAGGTGACCCAGCTGTTACCTGAGAAAAAACGCCGCCGTAAAACCGCGTCCTGACGCTTGCTGTCAAATCACACTTTTCCCTCACCGCTGGTCTGATGAATAAGGTTTAAACAGACTGGCGGGTCTATACTTTTTGGTACATTCATGATGCCAAGGAGTTCCAGATGGCTTACTGCGTTATTCCTCCCTATATCCTTCGCAAAATTATCGCACACGGTTCCGGCCACCAGCAGGAGCAGGCGCGTCGCACCCTGACTCACGTTCAGCACCTCATGGCGGAACACTGGCAAAAGCCGACCGGCGTAAAAACCGCGGCGGGTGGTCATGTGGATCGTGAAATTTATGATGCGCAAAGTCAGCAAACGCTGCCGGGTAAACTGATTCGTCAGGAAGGTCAGCCCGGCAATGACGACGTGGCTGCAGAAGAAGCCTGGGACTATCTTGGCGTAACCTATGACTTCTTCTGGCAGGCTTATCAGCGTAACTCGCTGGATAATCAGGGCCTGAAATTGCTGGGTACCGTGCACTACGGTGAGAAATACCAGAACGCTTTCTGGAACGGCCAGCAGATGGTATTTGGTGATGGTGACGGCGAAATCTTCAATCGCTTCACCATTGCGATTGACGTGGTGGCGCACGAGCTGGCGCATGGCGTCACTGAAAACGAAGCCGGGTTAATCTACTTTGAGCAGTCTGGCGCGCTGAATGAATCGCTGTCGGATGTCTTTGGCTCGCTGGTGAAACAGTTCAGTAAAAAACAGCGCGCCGACGAGGCCGACTGGATCATCGGTGAAGGTCTGCTGGCAAAAGGAATTAATGGGCGTGGTTTGCGATCGATGTCTGAACCTGGTACCGCCTACGATGATCCGATGCTGGGCAAAGATCCGCAACCGGCCCACATGGATCACTTCGTGAAGACCCGTGAAGATAACGGTGGGGTCCATATTAACTCCGGCATTCCTAACCGGGCCTTTTATCTGGCGGCTAAAGCACTGGGCGGTTATGCATGGGAACAGGCGGGATATGCCTGGTACGACACCGTGTGTGACGACGAACTGCCACAGAATGCGGACTTTAAGACCTTTGCCCGCTTCACCGTTGAGCATGGTAAAAAACGCTTCGACGCGTCGGTCAGCAATGCTATTGAACAGGCGTGGAAGGAGGTTGGCGTGCTATGAGTGACCTGCCCGAACTCACCGATGATGCCACCATCATCGTCGCGCGTGAAGGCGGCATGGCTTTTATTCCGGGGTTGCGCGCCGAACGTCGTTTTATGCTGGGTGAGCTGCCGGCACCGGAAAAAGAGCGCGTCTGCCATGCGCTGGAGCAGGCAATGCCGCTGGGCGAACCCGAGGAAAAAGCTGCGCAGGTGGGCAGTGGCGATCAGCGCTATTTCCGCATCCAGATTCAGTATGCCACCCGCCGCGAGGTGGGCACCATTGTGCTGCTGATTCCGGAACAGGTGGCACCACCTGAGTTGCAGGCGCTGTGGCGCGACGGCAAATAAAAAAAGGGCCGACAATGTCGGCCCTTCTCGTTAAGCGTTGTTACTTGCTGTCTGGCAGCGCGTACGCAATCACGTAATCACCACGGTCCGGTGACTGACGTGCGCCACCTGCCGAGATCAGGATGTACTGCTTACCATCTTTCGGTGAGACGTAGCTCATTGGGCCGCCCTGACTGCCCACCGGCAGACGTGCTTTCCACACTTCTTTACCGGTTGATGCATCAAAGGCGCGCAGGTAGTAATCCTGTGTACCGGCGATGAACACCAGGCCACCCTGCGTTGCCAGCGTACCGCCCAGCGTTGGCATACCAATCGGCATTTTCACGCGCATTTTAATACCAAACGGACCGGTATCCTGCACCGTACCGACCGGCACCTGCCAGACGATTTTCTGTGTTTTCAGGTCAATCGCCGACAGCGTACCAAATGGCGGTTTCTGACAAGGGATGCCCAGCGGTGACATAAAGCGGTTCTTATTCACAGCATAAGGCGTGCCTTTCAGCGGAACCGCACCCATACCGGTGTTGATCGCTTCGCCACCGTTACTGCCACGCGCCGTTTTATTGGTATCCGCCGGGATCATCTGAACCCACAGGCCCAGACGCATGTCATTGACGAACAACAGGTGATTGTTCGGATCGATCGACATGCTGCCCCAGTTCATTCCACCCAGTGAACCCGGGAAGCTCAGAGACTTGTCAGTGTCTGGTACGGTGAACAGACCGTCATAGCGCATCGATTTGAAACCAATACGGCAAGCCAGCTGGTCAAACGGCGTGGCACCCCACATGTCAGACTCTTTCAGCGTCTGGTTGCCGATCTGCGGCATACCGGTCGAGTGCGGCTGTGTTTTGGTGTACTGCTCGTTCGGGATATGACCCTGCGGCATCGGCAGTTCTTCGACTTTGGTCAGCGGCTTACCGGTCATACGGTCAAGCACGAAGATCATGCCGGTTTTGCCGCCAATCACCACCGCTGGCGTGGTGCTGCCATCTTTTTGCGGGAAGTCGATCAGGCTTGGCTGCATCGGCAGGTCGAAGTCCCACAGATCGTTATGTACGGTCTGATAGACCCACTTCTCTTTACCGGTGGTGGCATCCAGCGCCAGCACCGATGCGCCATATTTGTGATCCAGCGCGGTACGGTTCGCACCCCAGAGGTCAACTGACGAACTCCCCATTGGGATGAACACGGTGTTCATTGCCGGGTCATAAGACATCGGCGCCCATGAGTTTGGCGTACTGCGGGTATAATCTTTGCCCGGCATCAGTATCGCATTCGGGTCAACATTGCCCGGGTCAAACGCCCAGCGCATTTTGCCAGTAATCACGTCAAAACCACGTAACACACCACCAGGCATATCGGTCTGTACGTTATCTGCGACACGGCCACCCACCACAACCGTGGTACCGGCCAGCGTTGGCGCGGAGGTCAGCTGATATTGTGGGTCCGGTGCCTGACCCAGGCCCGCTTTGAGATCTACGATGCCGTGATTACCAAAATCTTCACAGAACTCACCGTTGTCGGCGTTGATCGCAATCAGACGCGCATCAATGGTATTCATCAGAATACGGCGCTGACAGCTGTCACCAGCTGGCAGCACAGCCGCCGTCACCGGTACAGAACCCGGCTTGTCCGGCTGTTGCACAGGTTTGGTGGCATCAAAGTAAGCCAGACCACGGCAGCGCGGCCAGACTTCAGCCTGGGCGTTGATTTCACGTTTCCAGATCTGCTTACCCGTGTTGGCTTCAACGGCGATAACGTTGTTATGCGGCGTACAGAGATAAAGGGTATTGCCAATCTGTAATGGCGTCTGCTGATCTTCTGCGCCGTTACCGGTCGGGCTGACTGGGGTATCACCCGTGCGGAAGGTCCACGCGACCTGCAGATCTTTCACGTTGTCGCGGGTGATTTGATCGAGTGCCACAAAGCGGCTGCCCTGAGGCGTGTTGCCGTAATTATCCCAGTCTTTCTGTTGTTTCGCTTTGTCTACCGGGATCAACGGTAACTCTTCGCCCGTAGCCGCAACGGTAGGATGAGGCTGGAACATCTGCACCAGTGTTGCCACCATGCCTGCCGCCAGCACTGCCGCGAACGCGTAAGAAGGTTTCGCCAGTGAGTGCTTACCTTCGTGCTTACGCAGTGAAGGCCAGATCAGGAAAGCCAGCAGCGTCAGTCCGGCTGGAACCATCAGACGCGAGACCAGTGGCCAGAAATCCAGACCTGCGTCAAACAGCGACCAGATCAGGGTGCCAGCAAAGACCAGCAGGAACAGAACCACTGCCGAAGATTTGCGACGGAAGAACTGAATTGCGGAGAGGACAGTAACAATACCCGCAATTAAAAAGTACCAACTGCCGCCCAAGGCAACCAGTTTACCGCCGCCAATTGCAAAAAACAGACCGGTGGCAAGCAGCACCAGTCCGAGCAGCATGGATGCGATTCCCAGCCCCTTTCCGGCGCGGGAGGATGTTTCAGCCATAACACTTACTCTCCTGAATAAACAGAGCGCCCGGACAGAGGCCATCCGGACTCCGGCGCGTTAACAGGTGCGCGTGGAGCATCGCTCGGTTTCAAATCGAATATAAACAGACCCGCGTCCGTGAGAATCTGTGGGCCGGAAGAGCACTGATGTGGCTGACCCCTCCCACGACGCGGCAGGATTGTACCACCTGGTACGTTACAGAGTGAACATATCTAACCGGTTTGTTACGGCGCAATAGCATTTTTGCTACAAATAGCCGGGCGTCGCGGTGGATTCTCAGACAGATTACGCGTAGCTGAAAGCGGCGTTAGTGACCTGGCGGCTGGAACAGTACGCGCTTGCGCGAGATCAGACCATGTCCATTGCGGCAAAAGTAGTCCACTGCACCGCAGGCTTTGAGTACGTCAAGCGGCTGGTGACACTCAGGGCAACAGGGTTTCGCGGGATAATGCGCACCACAGGCACTGCAGATAATTTCACCGTTGCTGAGCGACAGCGGTTGCTGACATTTTTCACACATCACCATCATTTTCTTCTCCCTGCCTGATGAGTTCAGAGCAAAAAAAAGAGGGCCAGATGGCCCTCATTTTGTTAACGCTTATTCTTTTTCATATGCGCCATCAGACGCTTACGTTTACGCTGCTGCGTTGGCGTCAGCAGGTTACGTTTGCCTTCATAAGGGTTATCACCCTCTTTGAACTGAATACGAATTGGCGTTCCCATCACGTTCAGTGATTTACGGAAGTAGTTCATCAGATAGCGTTTGTAAGAATCGGGCAGATCCTTCACCTGATTACCGTGGATCACTACGATAGGCGGGTTATAACCACCGGCATGCGCGTATTTCAGCTTAACGCGACGACCGCGTACCAGCGGCGGCTGGTGATCGTCTGCAGCCATGTTCATGATGCGCGTCAGCAGCGAGGTATTTACGCGTCGGGTCGAGCAGTCATAAGCTTCAGTGATCGACTCGAACAGATTACCCACGCCGCTGCCGTGCAGCGCAGAGATAAAGTGGATACGGGCGAAATCGATAAAGCCCAGACGGAAGTCCAGCGTCTCTTTCACTTCATCACGTACTTCCTGCGACAGGCCATCCCATTTGTTGACCACAATCACCAGCGAGCGACCACTGTTGAGAATGAAGCCAAGCAGTGAGAGATCCTGATCGGAAATGCCGGCATGCGCATCAATCACAAGCATCACCACGTTGGCATCTTCAATCGCCTGCAGCGTCTTGATCACCGAGAATTTCTCTACAGTGTCAGAGATTTTGGCACGCTTACGGACACCGGCGGTGTCGATCAGAACGTATTCACGTCCATCGCGCTCCATCGGAATGTAGATGCTGTCGCGGGTGGTGCCCGGCATATCGTAGACCACCACGCGGTCTTCACCGAGAATGCGGTTGGTAAGCGTTGACTTACCTACGTTTGGACGACCAACGATAGCCAGTTTGATCGGCAGGCCCGTCGGGTCGAAGTTTTCTTCTTCCTCTGCGGCTTCCTGCTCAGCAATCTCGTCAGCTTCTAACGCAGCCCAGTAAGCCTGGTTCTCTTCTTCTTCAGTGAGCTCGACCGCCTCAACTTTTTCCATCCACGGCAGCAGCGCCTCTTCAATCAGGCTGCTCACACCACGACCATGCGACGCCGCAATGGCGTGGATTTCGCCCAGGCCCAGTGAATAGAAGTCGACAATCGCCTGATCCGGATCCATCCCGTCAGTTTTATTTGCCACCAGGAAGGTCGCTTTCTGACGGGAACGGAGATGCTTCGCAATTTGCTGATCGGCGGCCATCATACCCGCACGCGCATCCACCATAAACAGCACAACATCGGCTTCTTCGATCGCCAGCAGTGACTGTTCAGCCATCCGCGTTTCAACACCCTCTTCGGTGCCGTCGATACCACCGGTATCAATAACAATAAATTCGCGCCCTTCCACTTCGGCGCGACCATATTTGCGATCGCGAGTCAGTCCAGGAAAATCCGCTACCAGCGCATCACGTGTGCGTGTTAAACGGTTGAATAGCGTAGATTTTCCCACATTGGGACGCCCAACCAGCGCGACCACAGGTACCATAACAAAATGCCTCAATAAAAAATTAATCGCCCGAATGGCGAGATTATAACGGCTCTGGCCGTTAAGTTCAGGCTTAAGGCGCAAAGAATACCATGCCTGACTAAAAACGAAACGGCCCCTGATTAAATCAGGAGCCGTCGGAACGGAGGATTTCACCTGCCAGACGTTTACCCGTTAACGGGTAATCGCATAAACCTCACCGTCTTTGGACTGGATCAGCAGCTTGTCGCTGGCAACTACCGGCTCGGTCTGGAAGCCTGAGCTATCCAGTTCCTGCTGTGCCACAAAACGTCCATCTGTGGTGTTCAGCCAGTGCAGATAGCCTTCGCTGTCACCGACTATCAGATAACCGTTGTAGAGCACCGGTGAAGTCAGGTTGCGATGCAGCAGATCGCTTTGACGCCAGATGGCAACACCGCCGTCAGTGTTAAGAGCGATCACACGATCGTCCTGATCGACCAGATAGATACGGCCGGCATCAACAATCAGATCCTTCACACCGCCGATTTCGCGTTTCCACAAAATCTGACCTGAACGCAGATCCAGCGCCGACAGATTGCCATTGTAGGCCAGTGCATAAACGACGCCGTTAACGATAACCGGTGTGGTATCGACGTCATTAAGACGGTCAATCTCCGTGGCACCGCTGACCTGAGAAATACGCTGCTGCCAGATCAGCTGTCCCTGGTTCATTGCCACGGCACTGACACGGCCGTTGTCGCCACCGACAATTGCGCCGCCAAAGGCCACAGCCGGCGCAGATTCACCGCGCAGAGACAGCGCTGGCATATCCAGGTTGACGCTCCACTTCACCACACCGCTGCTCTGATCCAGTCCCTGCAACATGCCGTTGCTGGTATGAATCAGCACCAGGCCATCGCTGACCACCGGACGTGACAGCGCTTCACCGGCGACTTTCGTCTGCCAGGCCACGCTACCATCGCTGCTGTTCAGGGCAAAAACCTGGCCGCGTTCGCTGCCAACATAAATGCGGTCGCCATCGGCCGTCAGGCCACCTGATAGCAGGGCTGAAATATTTTTCGAGAAGAAGCCGGTTTTCTCAGAGAGATCGACTTTCCACTTTTCTTTACCGTCTGCGGCATCCAGTGCTTTGACGATACCAAAGCGGTCGGCAGCGTAAACCGTATTATCCTGCCAGGCAGGATGCAGATTTGAGTAGAAATCACCCACACCGTCACCAACCGAGGTGCTCCACACTTTCTGTGGCGTGAACTGGTTTTCGACCTTCGGCAACGGGGCCATTTTTACTACATCTTCTTCGCCGCTAAACAGCGAACAACCGCTGAGCAAAGTGACTGAAATCAGTCCCGGCAGCAGGTATTTACGTAATTCCATGCGCTCTCTCTTGACTGGCTTAGCTTAAGTTATTCATCTTCATCTGCATCATTTGCTTCAATGCCGGAGAGGCGTCAGATTCAACCCCTTTACTCCAAGCATCGCGCGCGCCCTGCTTGTCGCCTTTGGTCAGCAGCGCTTCGCCGCGAATATCGGCCACAATGGCTGTCCAGCCATCACCCTTCACACCGTCAAGGGTTTTAAGCGCCGCATCGGCTTGATTCTGTTGCAGTTGAATGCGGGCCAGGCGCAGGTTAATGACCGCCTGCAGATTGGCATCTTTGGTATCTTTCAGTCCGTTTTGCAGCAACGTCGCAGCCTTATCGAGCTGACCGGCGTCAACATACTGCTTCGCCAGATCCATCGCTGCCAGCGCACCGTAGGTATTGCTGTTTTCACTGGCAAAACGGTTTACCGCTTCCAGCGTTTCCGGTTTGCCTGCCTGCATGGCGCTGGTCAGTTGCTGATACTGCGCAGACACTGACTTCGCCGTATCGTCCTGATGACTGCTCCAGTAACGCCAGCCACCCAGCGCAGCAATGCCGATCACTACGCCAATGGCTAACGCTTTGCCATTGTTGGCAAAAAAGTTGCGCAGCGCGTCGGTCTGCTCGTTCTCATTGCTATACACTTCCACGCAATCCCTCTCCTTTCTATGGTTGGTGCTGTGTCACGCTTACTGTAACAGCGTACGCAATACAGCAGCAGCCTCTGCCTGATCCAGCGTTTGCTGCTCGCCACGGCGTAGATCTTTAATCACGACCTGACCGGCTTTGACTTCATCCTCGCCTAACACCAGGGCAACACGCGCGCCCCACTTGTCAGCACGGGCAAATTGCTTCTTGAAGTTACCGCCGCCAAAGTTGGTCATCAGCCTCAGTTCTGGCGCTTCGTCACGCAATTTCTCAGCCAGCTGCATTGCAGCAGACTGCACGCCCTGACCTGAGGCGATAACATAGACATCCACATTGCTCGTCGGTTCAAATTCAGGATTAACCGCCTGAACCAGCAGCACCAGGCGCTCCATGCCCATGGCAAAGCCTACGGCTGGCGTTGCGCGCCCCCCGAGCTGCTCAACCAGGCCATCGTAGCGACCACCGCCGCAAACCGTGCCCTGTGAACCCAGGCTATCGGTGACCCACTCAATCACGGTGCGATTGTAGTAATCCAGACCGCGCACCAGACGCTGATTGACGGTGTAGCTGATTCCGGCGTCATCCAGCAGGGCACACAGGCCGCTGAAATGTTCGCGTGATTCGTCATCCAGATAGTCGCCAAGTTGTGGCGCATCATTCAGCAGTTGCTGAACATCGGGATTTTTACTGTCGAGAACGCGCATCGGGTTGCTGTACATGCGGCGCTTGCAATCCTCATCCAGCACCTCTTTGTGCTGTTCAAGGAAGGCGACCAGCGCGTCGCGGTAGTGAGCACGCGCTTCCAGCGAACCGATAGAGTTAAGTTCCAGGCGAACGTGCTCAAAGATACCCAGGGCTTTCCACCAGCGGGCATTCAGCATGATCAGTTCAGCATCGATGTCTGGTCCCTGCAGACCAAAAACTTCCACGCCAATCTGATAGAACTGACGATAGCGGCCTTTCTGCGGACGCTCATAGCGGAACATGGGACCCATGTACCACAGACGCTGTTCCTGGTTGTAGAGTAAACCGTGTTCGATACCGGCTCGCACACAGCCTGCTGTGCCTTCCGGACGCAGCGTCAGGCTTTCGCCGTTGCGATCGTCAAAGGTATACATCTCTTTTTCAACCACGTCGGTGACTTCACCGATGGCGCGCTTAAACAGTGGGGTTTGCTCTACCAGCGGTAAGCGAATTTCGCTGTAACCGTAGCTCGCCAGCGTCTGCTTGAGAACGCCTTCAATCCGTTGCCAGAGGGCAGTATCCGCAGGCAGGTAGTCGTTCATCCCGCGAATCGCCTGAATATTCTTCGCCACGTTAGAATCTCTTAATGCAAAAAAACCTGTCCGGCATCATACCTTATGAGGATGAAACCGCACAGGTTCAGTCAAAAAAGTCACGCACGCAGACCGCGCGCGCCATTATTTTTCCAGATGCTGCACATCAATACGGCGGCTGGCATCCAGCATCGACGCTTTGGCGCGAATGCGCGCTTCCAGCTGATCAATCATGTCATTGTTGTCGAGACGATCGCGCTGACGCACGCCATCTTCGTAGAAACCACTCTTCTTGCTGCCGCCGGTCACGCCCAGCGTAGAGAGGGTCGCTTCACCCGGTCCGTTGACGACACAGCCGATAATGGAGACATCCATCGGGGTGATCAGATCTTCCAGACGCTGCTCCAGCGCGTTGACCGTGCCGATAACGTCAAACTCCTGACGTGAACAGGTTGGACAGGCGATGAAGTTGATCCCGCGAGAGCGAATGCGCAGTGACTTCAGGATATCGAAACCGACTTTGACTTCTTCAACCGGGTCGGCCGCCAGCGAGATACGCAGCGTATCGCCGATCCCTTCTGACAGTAACAGGCCAAGTCCAATCGCAGATTTTACTGCGCCTGCGCGTGCGCCACCCGCTTCGGTGATGCCGAGATGCAGAGGCTGTTCGATCTGTTTCGCCAGCAGGCGATAAGATTCAACGGCAAGGAAGACGTCAGAGGCTTTTACGCTGACTTTGAATTGATCGAAGTTAAGACGGTCAAGATGATCGACATGACGCATGGCTGATTCCAGCAACGCCTGCGGCGTCGGCTCGCCATACTTTTCCTGCAGATCTTTTTCCAGTGAACCGGCGTTCACGCCAATTCGAATCGGAATATTGTTGTCGCGTGCGCAGTCAACCACCATACGGATGCGCTCGTTGTTCCCGATATTACCGGGATTGATGCGCAGGCAGTCGACGCCATACTCGGCGACTTTCAGGGCGATGCGGTAGTCAAAATGAATATCTGCAACCAGCGGTACATTCACCTGCTGTTTGATCAGTCTGAATGCTTCTGCGGCATCCATGGTAGGCACCGAGATACGAACGATGTCGACACCGACTCGCTCAAGGGCTTTGATCTGATTTACCGTCGCTTCCACGTCAGTGGTGCGGGTGTTGGTCATCGACTGAACAGCGATTGGCGCGCCGTCACCGACCGGCACCTTGCCGACGTAAATGCGTTTGGATTTACGGCGGATAATGGGTGCTTCGTTATGCATATTTCTTCTCCACAATTGCCCGGTACGCGATACGCTGTTATTGCGCACCCAACGTCAGGCGAGCAACCTGGTTATTACGGATAAAACGACTTAAATCAACGGGCTGATTCTGATATTGCACCTGAACCGCACGAGGCGCGCCAATTTTCAGACGATACGGAGGCGTTCCTGCGAGGCTGAGTTTACCACCACTACGCTGAATGCCGCTGAACAGTTTTTTGCCGGTCGCGTCACTGACTTCCAGCCAGCAGTCGGCGTTGAAGTTCATGACCACCGCATTAGGGTCAGCTGCCGGCTCATTGACCGCAGCTGCACCGACGGGCATCGGAGGTGCCGCGCTGGTTGTCGGCGTCGTGGCTGCTGGTGCAGCCGCTGAGTTGTCCACTGGCGCCTGGCTCGGCGACACCACAGCATTGCTGGTGTTATCCGGCTGAGTGGTGGTCGCGCTATTGCTGGCGGTGGCGGCCGGAGCCGCACTCGCCGGCGCACTGGCTGCGCCGCTGTTACTGGTCGTGGTGGTGTTGCTCTCGTCAGTTGCGGCAGGTGCCGCGCTATCACCACTGCTTTCACCCAGCGGAATCGACTGACCATTATCACCGCTGCTACTGCTCTGGTCGGTCATCGGCACCAGATCGTCCTGAGACGCTTTATGGTTCTGCCACCACCAGGCGCCCGTCAGCCCCACGACCACAAACACCACCAGCCAGGTAAAAATCATTAACCAGCCGTCGCGTTTCTTGCGGCGTTTGCCCAGTGAAAAACTTTGCATCGGCTCAATCTTTGAAGACCGAATCGGTGTCTGCTTCGCCATCATCGGCAGCAGTTCCTCTTCAGGAATATGCACCAGACGCGCGTAAGAGCGAATGTAGCCGCGCAGGAACGTGGAAGCTAAATCAGCAGGTGATTTGTCCTCCTCAATGTCACGCACGGTAGAAAGTTTCAGGCACAGGCGTTCAGCGACGTTCTGCTGCGTCAGCCCCATCTGCTCACGGGCCAGACGCAGGCGTTCACCTGTTGATTGTAATGCAGAGTTTTCTTGAGTGGCTTCAGTATTCATTAGCTAAATAACGCTGGTACTGTATCGATTGCGGAAAACGTCGCGCTAACCGGTCGCCATAACGTGAAACGTCAGCGGCATTTCCCTGTAGCGCGGCGAAACGTAAGTGTAACGCCAGACTTCGTGCTGTTTCAGGCAGTTGTTGCTGGTAAACACTAAGCAAAACCTGAGCCTTCGACAGATGGTTATCTGCCAGCTGCTTTTCAGCTTCCGACAGCAGCGAGTCAGCTTTACGCCTGTCAGCATCAATGGCCTGACGTAACGCCCTGCGGGCAGCAGCAACATCGCCAGCCTGCAGATAACAAAAGCCTGCCAGTTCAAGCGCGTCATTGCGAGCATCAAACTGCTGTGCTGCGCTTGCCCGACTAAACTGTTGATGCGCTTCGTCATACTGCCTTAAAGCGCAGAGAAACGCACCGTAATTGTTAGCAACAAAACCATTATCCGGCGCCTGCTGCTGTGCCAGTATAAACCGTGCCTGCGCCGCTGTCTGATTACCCTGCTTCAGTGCCAGCCGTGCCAGCGCAAGCGAGACCCGGTAATCATGTGGCGCAGCGGCCTGTGCCCTTAGAAAGTTTCGCTCAGCCGCAGCAGCGTCGCCACTGGCCAGATAGTGCATCCCTAACTGCAGACGCACCTCTTCTGCGCCAGGTTCACGCGGCTGACTGACACACCCGCTTACAACAAACAGCGCCAGCAACACTGCAGGTAATCCATTACGCATAATCGTTTCCCTCCGTTTGACGTTGACAGGCTGCAGCCTGCCACGGGTCATCACGTCAGGAAACGCGCGATTTCAACCTTCTAGAGAGGCTTCACAGATATGGCTTCACCCGCCATTTTGATGCGCATCGTCCGCTTGGTACGGTCAATGACTTCGCCGGCTAACTGACCGCAGGCGGCATCAATGTCGTCACCACGGGTTTTACGCACGATGGTGGTAAAACCATAGTCCATTAAAACTTTGGAGAAGCGATCGATACGGCTGTTAGAGCTACGGCCATACGGCGCGCCCGGGAAGGGATTCCACGGAATCAGGTTGATTTTACACGGTGTTTCTTTCAGTAATGCGGCAAGTTCATGCGCATCATCAGTGCTGTCATTGACGTGATCCAGCAGGACGTACTCAATGGTCACGCGTCCCTGGTTGGCGTTGGATTTCGCGATGTAACGCTTCACCGCCGCCAGGAAGGTTTCGATATTGTACTTTTTGTTGATCGGCACGATGTCATCACGCAGCTTGTCGTTTGCTGCATGCAGCGAGATCGCCAGCGCCACGTCGATCATATCACCCAGTTTATCCAGCGCAGGCACGACGCCAGAGGTGGAGAGGGTTACGCGACGCTTCGACAGACCAAAACCGAAGTCATCCAGCATGATCTCCATCGCCGGAACCACGTTATTGAGATTGAGCAGGGGCTCGCCCATGCCCATCATCACCACGTTGGTGATAGGACGCTGGCCGGTGATTTTGGCTGCACCAACAATTTTCGCCGCACGCCACACCTGACCAATAATTTCTGACACCCGCAGGTTACGGTTAAAGCCCTGCTGTGCGGTCGAACAGAATTTACACTCCAGCGCACACCCCACCTGTGAAGAGACACACAGCGTGGCGCGATCGCCTTCCGGGATGTAGACCGTTTCCACCAGCTGGTCGCCCACGCGAATGGCCCATTTAATGGTGCCGTCGGTGGAGCGCATCTCTTCCGCCACTTCTGGCGCGCGGATTTCCGTCAGCTCCATCAGCCGGTTACGCAGCTTTTTGTTGATGTCGGTCATCTGCTCGAAGTCATCGCAGCAGTAGTGATAAATCCACTTCATGACCTGATCGGCGCGGAAAGGCTTCTCGCCCAGCGACAGGAAAAATTCCCGCATCTGCTGACGGTTGAGATCCAGCAGGTTTATTTTCTGGCTTTTGGGAGAAACGACAATGGGGGACACGGACGCGGACGTCTCAATCTGTTCGGACATAATATTCTCTGGCCTCGTTGTTACACGTTATGGCGCTGTTCAGGGATAGGTGAAAAAATTGCGCCTTCATTAAGCGATGTCAATGAAGGCGCAATATTGTACAACATCTGCGGCCTGATAACAGGCGGGAGTGACCTCCCCTACGCAGATTTTTGTAAAGCCGCTGTAACGTTTATCGCCGGGCGATTAACGGGTACGTGGGCAGATTTCGTTTTCGCCGAAGAAATAAGCGATCTCGCGGGCAGCGGATTCAGCAGAATCTGAACCGTGGGTCGCGTTTTCGGTGAAGCTGTCAGCGTAGTCAGCACGCAGTGTGCCAGCCAGTGCGTTTGCCGGGTTAGTTGCACCCATCAGGTCACGGTGACGCTGAACCGCATTTTCACCTTCCAGCACGGATACAACAACCGGGCCAGAGGTCATGAATTCAACCAGACCATCGAAGAATGGCTTGCCCTGGTGCTCAGCGTAAAAGCCTTCAGCCTGCTCTTTGCTCAGCTGCAGCATTTTTGCGCCAACGATTTTGAAGCCAGCGCTTTCAAAACGGTTATAGATAGCACCAATCACATTTTTAGCGACGGCGTTTGGCTTGATGATAGAAAAAGTACGTTCGATTGCCATGATGACCTCTGTCTTGACGTTCTGAAGAAACCGGTGGCGTCCGCCCCGGTTAAGAAACGGCGCCGATTATAGGGGCTGAGTGCGGCATTGCCTATCAGAGATCCCCAATTTGTTGAAAATTCTTGATCTGAGTCGAGGCAGGCGCGCCATAGTTATGATTTAGCGCAAAAAATCGTCAGCCCCGAGTGAAGGTGACCGAGACAAGTTGTCCCTCTTCATCCATTACCACCAGCTGATACTCGCCGGGATGATCAAGATGCAGCGACAGGCTGTTCGCCGCGTTTTGCGTCATCAATGGCTCACCATTCAGGAACCACCAGCGTTGCGTGCCCTGCCCTCCCTGCACCGCGACCGGGATCGTCAGCGTGCTATTACCCGGCAGCGGTTTAACGATTTGCCGCTCAATAACGCCGGTGACAATCAGTGGTGCGCTACTGCCCTGTTGTAATGGCGGACAATGGGTATCGACAGGCGGTAAGCGCTGCGCCCGCCGCTCCTGAGGCGGCAGCCACGCTTCCAGCGGCAGCGGCCAGACCAGCCGTTCGTGGCGGGTGGCGCCGGGGCAATCTGCTGCGACGCGCAGTCCCTGCGCATTTTGCCAGTAGCCCGCGCGTAATCCGCTGAGGCTCTCCTGACCGGGCGCCAGCAGTGTTGGCGGCAACGTATCAGAAGCGACCCAGCTTTGCCGACGCTGGCGGCAGTTTTCATCTCCGGCAGGCAACGGCTGACCACCAGGCCAGCATATGGTCGCGACCGTTACCGAGGCCGGACGTGGGTCGACCGGCACGTCACGCCTGCCGAGACGGCTCATCAGCACGCTGTTAATCTGATTCATGACTGGCACGGCAGAGGCGAAACCAAACTGCCCGGCAACCGGAGTCGCATCCGGCCGCCCCACCCAGACGCCAATCAGATAACGGGGATTGATGCCCACCGACCAGGCGTCGCGATAGCCGTAACTGGTGCCGGTTTTCCAGGCCAGCGGCACCACATCAGGTACGCTGCCATTACCGGCCGGTTGCGCTTCACCCGCCAGGATGCGCCGGATGATCCACGCCGATGCGGGTGAAAGCAGCGGTCGCTGCTGCAAGGGTTGATCGGGCGTCCAGCGCAGTGCAGCGGCATTGCCGTGACGGGCAAAGGCGCTATAAGCCGCCACAATTTCATCCATACGGGCGCCGGTGCCGCCAAGAATCAACGAAAGATTGGGTTCCGCGCCTGGCGGGAAACGTAAATTCAGACCCACATTGCGCAGACGCGCCGCAACGTTTTTCGGTCCCAGCGCCTCCAGCACCTGTACAGCCGGCAGATTCAGGGAGCGTACCAGCGCATCGCTGGCGCTGACCGGCCCGTGAAAACCGGTGTCGAAATTGCCTGGTCGGTAATCACCAAAGCGACGCGGCACATCCTGCAGCAGCGATTCGGCATGAATCAGCCCCTCATCCAGCGCCATGCCGTAAACAAAGGGTTTTAACACCGAGCCAGGCGAACGCACGCTGGCGATCATGTCCACATGCCCGAACCGACTGTCATCGGTAAAGTCAGCCGAACCGACATAGCCCCGAACCGCCATGGTGGTGTGATCGACCACCAGCATCGCCAGTGAGGTGCGCGGCGGAAGCTGGTTTTTAACGTTCAGCGCCAGGCTTTCCAGTTCGCGCTGCAGTGAAGGATCGAGCGTGGAGACAATCTTGTCGCTGGAACTGATCGACAGTAATCGCCGGGCCAGCAGCGGCGCCATCTGCGGCATCTGCCGTGGCGGCAGCCAGACCGGCTCCTGACGGATTTCCGCCACCTGCTCAGCGGACCAGATGCGGTATTCCGCCAGCCGATCCAGCACTTTATTGCGTGCCGCTTCTGCCCGCTCTGGCCAGCGATCGGGGCGAAGTCGGCTGGGTGCCTGCGGCAAAACCGCCAGCAGCGCTGCCTCGCCCGGTGTCAGCTGTGACGGGGATTTCCCCAGCCAGCTCCAGCTTGCCGCGCCCACTCCTTCCAGCGTGCCGCCAAAAGGCGCACGGTTAAGGTAGAGCGTCAGGATGTCACGTTTGGAAAGGTGCCATTCAAGCTGCAGCGCCCGCCACGCCTGGATTAGCTTGCCCCGCAGCGTACGGGGTTGCGGGTCGATAAGGCGTGCTACCTGCATGGTCAGCGTGCTGCCACCGGAAATAACGCTTTGATGGCGCAAATCCTGCCAGGCCGCACGCACCAGCGCCAGGGGATTGATGCCGGGGTGATACCAGAACCAGCGATCTTCGTAGGTGAGCAGCGCCTGCAGATAAGCCGGAGCGACCTCTTCTGGTGTGACGGGATAGCGCCAGATGCCCTTGCTGTCCGCAAAGCGCCACAGCGGCGTGCCGTCGCTGGCCACAATCACCCGCGCAGGCTGCACCTCTTTAAGCGGCAGCGGGAACAGCCGATCCAGTCCCCATGTCGCCAGCCATAACGCCAGAAAAAAAAGCGGCAGCGCGAGCCACCGCTTTTTAATGGCGCTGATGTTAATCACGCCCTGCATCACTTACTGGATATGCAGCTGCGGCGGTGTACTGCCGGTGGCGCGCCACTCCGGCACATACATCGACTCCACCTGCGGCGGTGGCATCAGATAGCGACCCGGCGTGACCGCCCGGGCCAGATAGACCAGCGTGGCGGGACGATAGGTATCCACCGCCAGGGTCGCGACGAATCGATCGTCTCGGAACTCGATGTGTTTGATATCAGCCTGCTGCATGTCACCCATGCTCTCCTTCAGCGCATCCGCACTGTCACCGAGGCTGGCGCTGCTATCCGCCAGATTCTGGTTTTCCAGCTCCAGACCAGCAGGCAGCAGATCCACCACCAGCGCATCGCTGATGCTGCGTTTCGAGGAGACCGTCAGACGAACCACCAGCAATTCACCGCTGCGCAGATTACTGAGATCGGCAGCTTTGCCATCCAGGGTGAAATATTCACGTTTTATCCCGAGCACATTACTCTCCGGCTGAGGCGCAGCCAGCGGATAACCGGTGACGTCCAGACGACCATACAGCGGCGCACTGCCCGGATTACTGATGGTTAGCCCCTGCAGCAGTTGCTCCGCGCCCAGCCCTTTATTCAGCGGTGCATCGCCCTGTAACGGAGCTGGGTTACCGGACAGCTGCGCCTGCCAGCTCCCGCCCTGCGCCTGCTGTAAGGTATGCGCAGCCAGATAAAGCGCGTTATTTTCCTGGGTCGAGAACCAGCGTTTTCCCCTGACCTCTTTGGAGAGCGACAGCAGCAGACTATTCTGCAAATCAGGCTGCAGCTTATTCTCTGCTAACAGGGCAATCATCATCCCCTCATCGCGCACCGTGCTGCCATAGTCGCCGTACCACGCTTTGTCCGAGCGGGTCAGCGTGGCACCCTGCATGATCGCAAGCGATGCGCGCTGCCCGTCACCCATCAGCTTCAGCGCGACACCCAGCTGCATCAGCGCCAGGCCGGAGCGGGCTTTCTCACGCTTTTCATACAATGCACGCAGCGCACCCAGTGGCGCGCGCTGCTGACGCGCCAGCACCAATCCGGCGTAAGCCTGCACGCTGAACTGCAGCGCGGCGTTGTCGTCACTGCTGCCGCCGCTGATCTGCGCGGGATCCTGCAAGTAGCGCAGCAGCCGTGCGTTAGCGCGATCAACCACATTATCTGGCAGCGCATAGCCCGCCTCACTGGCGCGCAGCAGGAAGTCCGTTACATAAGGCGTCAGCCAGAACTCCTCTTCACTCTGTTTATCCCACAGCCCGAAACTGCCGTTAGCCCGCTGCATGCCCGCCAGACGAGCAATGCCGGTGTCGACGGCGGCCCGTCGCGCTTCATCGCTGCTGGTTTTAATGCCCATAGCAGTTAGCTCAGCATGGCTGGTGTAAAGCGAAGGCCAGAGCCCGCTGGTAGTCTGTTCCAGACAGCCGTAGGGATAGGCATAGAGCGCACTGATATAGCTGGCGATATTCAGCGGCGGACGATTGCTCAGCGTGAGTTGTCCACTCAGGGTCTGTGCATCCAGGCCGGTCAGCGCCGCTGCCGCGATCTGCCAGGGCTGATCGGGATTGATAACGGCATCAAAGTTCAGCGTCAGGGCAGGATAAGGCGGCCGGACGCCGATTTTCCACTGCTGTTTGCTGGCCTTAACCTGTTCACCCGGCAGGTTCAGACCGGAAATCTGTACGGCAATCTCGCCATCACCAAAGCCGGTTTTCGCCGTGACCGGAATCTGCAGTGTGGTACGAGCGCCTTTGGCCAGCGTCACGCTCTGGCTGGCCGCACCGGTCAGATCGACTAAGCCACTGCTGGCCACATCCACTTTCAGAGTTTGCGGCAGATCGGTCAGGTTCGTGAGATCGAGCGCCAGTGATGCCGAGTCGCCGCTGGCAAGGAAGCGCGGCGTGGCCAGTTCGCTGATCAGCGGCGCCGCAACCACCAGTTTGCGCTCTGCCGCGCCGAAGCTATCGTCGCTCCAGGCCTGGGTCATCAGCCGCAGTTCGCCGTTAAACGCCGGGATCGGTAGCGTAATCGTCCCGTTGCCCTCTTTATCCAGCGTTACCGCCTGCAACTGTTGCGCCACGATATTCACATGCGTTACCGGCTTTTTACCGCCGCGCGTCATCGATTCATCTTCACCATCACCACCAAAACGCAGCGCCGCCAGTCGGCCTCCGCCTTCAATTAGCTGGCCAAAGACGTCGTACTGATCGACGTTGTAGCGTTTACGGCCAAAGAAAGCCTGCCACGGATCGGGCGTTTTAAAATCTGTCACGCTCAGTACGCCACTATCCACGGCTGACAGCAGCACATTCACTTTTTCAGTCAGCGGGCCGCCATCACGACTGGCATGAACTTTTACCGTCAGGCGTTGCTCAGGACGGATTTTATCGGGTGCATCCAGCGTCAGGTTTAAGCGGCGCGCTTCTGTCGCCATCGGCAGATGCAACAGCCCCACCGCGCGTTTTGGCGTTGCGCCACTGACCTTATCGCCGTCACGCACCACGATGGCACTGAAGTAGAGATCGTGACGCCGCCAGCTCTCAGCAACAGGGACATCCACTGTTGTGCCGCTCTCAGGTACAGTCAGCGGTTGCCACCAGAGCGTGCCGCTGCTCGACTCCACCATCAGGTAACCTTTACCGGCTGCCGGGGAGTCAACCTGCAGATGCACGGTGTCGCCCGGCTGGTAAGCCGCTTTGTCCAGCTTCAGTCTGACCTGATCCGGACGCAGTGCACCCGTGCCGTTGGTGTTGTCCTGCCAGTCATAACCGGCCTGGAACCGCACGCTGCTGACGATCTTCTCGCCCGCCTGCACTTCCAGCCGGTAGTGGCCCCACTCAACCGGGAAGCTGACTTTGGTGCTGCCGTCAGCCGGGATTGAGATGGCGCGTTCATCTTCCTGCAGGTCCTTGTCGCCATACTGCGACTGCCAGCCTTCGCTGTCCGAGAAGCTCCAGTAGTAGTCACGGCGCTCACGGATCAGGCGCACATCCAGCTTGTCTGCCGCCAGTTTCTTGCCCTGACTGTTGGCATAGACAATATCGAATTCGGCCAGGCTCTCTTCCGGCACGGTAGGCTCATCGTGATAGCTGTCACTGCGGTAGTCATAAACGGCCTTGTTACCGAACAGCGGCCGGATACCCGGCAGAGCTTCTGCAGGCCAGATGGCCTGGGTAGCGCGTCGGGTGACCGGACGTCCACCGGTCTCCAGCAGGCTGGCCTGCAGGATCAGGTTGAGCGGAGAGTGCAGCTGATCCCACTGACTCTCTACCGAAAGCTGCGCTTTACCGCTGGCGTCGAGTTTGAGATCGACCTCATCCAGCGTGCGCTTTAGCCCCTCTTCGGTAATGTCACCAAACTGGTAGCCCGGCAGTGCAGCCACCGCTTCGCGTGCCGGTCGCAGATAGAGTTGTCCCTGTAACGTGTTACCCGCCGCCGGTGCGCCAAAGAGATAACGCCCCTCAATACCAAACTCAACGGGGGCATCAGCAGGCTGCGGCTGAGGGTCATTTTTCAGGGTTAACGCCATACGCTCCGGCAGAAAATCCTCGACGTGGAACGTCCATTCACGCTTGAGGTTATCGCCGGTATTGAGTCGCAGTATCCAGTTGCCGGTCATGGCAGATTCGGGCAGTGTCAGGCGCTGCTGGTAGAGGCCCGCCTCAGGCTGCCAGACAAAGGTTCGCATCACCTGGCCATCGGGCTGCACCAGTTCTGCTTTTATCGGCTGAACGGGCAACGGATGTCCGTCGGCATCACGCAGCAGCGCATTGACGATGACGATTTCGCCTGGGCGATAGATATCGCGCGGCCCAAAGACAAACAGCTGTTTGTCATAACCCTGCGGTCCGGCAACCGGAAACTCCGCGAGATCCAGCGCCGGACGCGACAGGTCAATCATTGAGGTCTGTTCACCCTGCACGGCCAGCAGGATCCTGCCTTTTTCATCCGCCCTGAGGCGCAGATGGCCGGTGTTGTCACTGGTGCCGCTTTGCAGCACCTGCCCTTTGGCATCCAGCAACCTGACGCTGACGCCGGAAAGTGGCTGGCCGTTTGCCAGGCTCTGGGCAAACAGTTCAAATTGAGTCGGGAAGCGATGCAGTGAGAGGCCAATGTCGCTCAGGGTGAAAAGTGTAGCGGGCTGGCTGTAGCGATACGTTCCGGCCTGCTTCATCACCGCCAGATAGACGCCCGGCTGCTGAAGCGCGGTAATGTCACTCATCGGCAACTGCAATTTTTCACGGGTGTTGCGCGCCGGATTAAGCTCGAAGCGACCGGAGTAGACCAGCTGGCTGCTTTTCAACAGATCCTGTGACTGCCAGCTGGAGAGGTTATTGCCGTAATTCCACTGCGAGAGAAACTCTGCCAGGCCGGCATTCTTAATGCGGAAGAAATCGACATCGACCTGGTTCACATTCAGCGCCAGCACCGGCAGTCCCTGCGTGATACGCAGCGGCAGCAGTGAACCGCGACTGGCAAACCCCACCATCGGCTGGATATCACTGGTGGCGATTTTCTGGCTGTAATCGGCGGCAAGCGTTTCACCGCTGGCCGCGCGCAATCCTGCATCCACCGTGACGGTGAAGTGACGTGAGGGTTCAGGATGACGGAAGCGCAACGTTTTGCGGTTAGCGGAAAGCTCCCAGCCGCCATCCACCCGGCCCTGTTTATCGTCAGTCAGCCTGACTTTTTGCGCGATATCCTGTTTATCATCCAGCGGCTGACTGAAGGTTAAGACCAGCGCAGCGGCACCGTCGATCTGCAGTTCTGAGAGATCGATAATGGTCAGCGGTTTGCTGACCTGAGCCGTTGAGGGTGCCTCTGCCGCCTGAAGAGGCAAAACAGGTAATAGAGTTGCTGACAGCAGCGAGCCACCGATCAGCATGCTGAGCAGCAGCCGGGTGTTGCGTTTCTTCATGGTAGTTCCTTCACCGGGACGCAGGGAGTGTCGTTTGATTACGCCGCGTAATTTCATATCAATGCTCGCATTTAATCAACGCTTCTCTTGAGATGGTGCGCACATTCCCTGACACTGGTATGACAGATTGCTGAGATGAGGTTGTTATGACGACGCCACTGTTTGTGTCCGCCGACTGGTTACAAGAGCACTACAACGATGAACGCCTTCAGGTACTGGATGCACGTTTGTTGCCACCCGGAATGGAAGCGGTTCGCGATATCCAGGCTGAGTATCTGGCGGGTCATTTACCTGACGCCCCTTACTTTGATATTGAAGCCCTTTCCGATCACACCAGCCCTTATCCACATATGCTGCCGCGTGCCGAGACCTTTGCCGTCGCGATGCGCGAGCTGGGCATCAGCAGTGATAAACATCTGGTCGTTTATGACGAAGGCAATCTCTTTTCCGCACCCCGCGCCTGGTGGATGCTGAAGACCTTTGGTGTGGCTCAGGTGTCGATTCTGGCCGGGGGATTGCAGGGCTGGAAAGCGGCCGGTTTTGCGCTGGCAAGCGGCGAAGTGAATCTGCCGGAAGGTGAGTTTGAAGCCCACGCGGATGAAAGCCGGGTGAAACGCCTGACGGATGTGCTGCTGATCAGCCATGAAGGCGGCGCGCAGATTGTTGATGCCCGTGCTGCCAATCGTTTTAACGCTGAAGTGGACGAACCGCGTCCCGGCCTGCATCGCGGCCATATTCCCAACAGCCTGAACGTGCCGTGGAATATGCTGGTTGAGCAGGGAACACTCAAGCCGGAAGCGGAACTGCGCAGAATTTTTGCTGACGCAGGTGTCGATATTTCCCAGCCAGTGGTCGCCAGCTGTGGCTCAGGCGTAACGGCGGTGGTGTTGATTCTGGCGCTGACCGCGCTGGGCGCACGGGATGCCACGCTGTATGACGGATCCTGGGGCGAATGGGGCAGCCGGGACGACCTGCCTATTGCGAAATAAAAAACAGGCGGCTCATGAGCCGCCTGTTTGTATTGAGTGCGTCAGATAATCCGCTCACTGCCCTTGAAGTCGCGCAGGAAACTGCCCCAGCGACGTTCATAGAAGGGGGGGATGTGCGCGGTAAAGAAGTGGCTGATGCCGCGATCGTTCGGCATCACTTCACAGATATCCACTGGCGCATCGTCTGGCAGCGTATCCGTTGCCACACTGCCCGCCGCCTGGATGATCGCTTCAATGTTGCTGTCCGCTTCAATGCCAATCAGTAAATTAGGTGCTTCGTCTGCCCGTTCACGAATGCTGGCAATAAATGCCCGACGCACCTGCTTATGCTTCGTGAAGAGCTGAGTCAGCGAGTCGATCATCTGTGCAGGCGGTTCAGCCACCTCAGAGAGCAGCAGTGACTGCCCGCCTTCCAGCACAGTCTGCTGACTTAGCGCACTGCCCTCTTCCGCCAGCAGATGCGTGATCTCCGCTGCAGTGAACTCTTTACCGGAAGGCAGTTTAGGATTGAGAAACAGCGTCTCGCCACGCGTCATCTCAAACAACGTCCGTACCGGCAGACGCAACCAGGACTGCTCACCGCTTACTGCTTCACTCATCGCCTCTTCTGACGTGAAAAAAGGAATAATGCTGCTGCCATCCTCTTTTTCCCAGTGCTGGAGATCAACGGGCGTGCTGGCATCAAACTGTTGCGTGGTACTTTCGCCCGGAACAAAGACGTCAGATTCCAGCAGCAACTGGAAAAACTCGGGCCGATGGGCAGGCTCAGTCGCCGCCAGCTTCAGCACCTCTTCAAGACGGTTCATAGTTTCCCTCTGAACGTTTCCCTCTGAACAGCGGCAGCATCAGCCACCGCTGAGATCGGCTTATTTCAGTAACAGATTGGCGAGGGTACGCACGCCCAGACCTGTTGCACCTGCCGCCCACTGATCAACGGCGCCTTTGCGATAGGTCGCAGAGCAGTCGATGTGCAGCCAGCCCTGCTGATAGTTGCTGACGAAGTGTGACAGGAACGCTGCCGCGCTGCTGGCACCGGCCGCATGAGACGGACTGGCGATGTTATTAAGATCGGCAAAGTTAGACGGCAGATGGCTGCGATGGAATTCGGCCAGCGGCAGACGCCAGAAAGGTTCGTTCTCACTCACTGCGCTGCCCATCAGCGACTGCGCCATCACCTCATCAAAGGTGAACAGCGCATGGTAATCGTTGCCCAGCGCCGTTTTAGCCGCGCCGGTCAGCGTTGCGGCGTCAATGATCATCGTCGGGTTCTGCTCGCTGGCGTCGATCAAACCGTCGGCCAGCACCAGGCGGCCTTCCGCGTCGGTGTTCATCACTTCCACCGATTTGCCGTTGCGATAGCGAATAATGTCGCCCAGCTTGAAGGCGTTGCTGCTGACCATATTATCGGCGCAGCAGAGGTAGAGTTTGACGCGCTTGTTAAGACCGCGAGAAATCGCCATCGCCAGCGCGCCAGTCACCGTCGCCGCGCCGCCCATGTCAGACTTCATCGAGTCCATAAAGCTGCTCTGCTTCAGGCTGTAGCCGCCGGTATCAAAGGTAATGCCTTTACCGACCAGGCAGGCGTAAACCGGCGCATTCTCGTCGCCGGTCGGGTTGTAGTCGAGCGCCAGATAGACCGGCGGACGATTTGAACCGCGTCCCACAGTATGCAGGCCCATATAACCCTGCACCCGCAGTTCATCGCCTTTGGTAATACGATAGCTGACGGCGTCACCGCCCACTTCACTGATCAGATCGACGGCATTGTGCGCCAGCTGCTCCGGCCCCAGATCTTCTGCGGGCAGGTTAATGACGTTGCGCACCCAGTCGATGATTTTCAGACGGCGATCAAACTCCGCCTGCTCATGTTCGCCCAGTTCAGGCCAGTCAACCTGACGCTGGCCTTTCGGGCCACGGAAGCCCTGCCAGAATGCCCAGCACTGCTCAAGGTGCCAGCCTTCGCCGGTCAGCGCCACATGGCGGATGCCCTGGCCATCGATTTTATGGGCCGCACGCTGAATGGTATTCAGCGCATCTGCGCCGGTCAGGTGCAGTGTCATGCCGCTGTCGTTGCTGCTGAGAATCGCTTTTTCGCCCCAGCGCGCATCGGCGGGCTGGCTGCTAAGCGTAATGTTCATCGGTTGTGTGGTCATCGAAAAGCTCCGTAATCGTTATCTGTTTCATCCAGCCTGATTGTTATAACGGCTTTAATAAGATGTTAAATGTAATTCACAGAGAGACCTGATAACAGATTCCGCCGGGCGTTGCCAGCGAAGTGCCCATATTGGCGCAGTTTCCGGACTATCGCCGGGTATCAGGATTTCATTAAGGCCCGCAGACGGGTCACTGACTTCTGCACCAGTGCAATGGCGTAGTCGATCTCTTCTTCGGTCGTGAAGCGTCCCAGCGAGAAGCGAAGCGAACTGTGCGCCAGTTCTTCACTCAGGCCCAGCGCGCGCAGGACATAGGAAGGCTCCAGGCTGGCGGAGGTACAGGCCGAACCGGAAGAGAGCGCCAGGTCTTTCAGCGCCATGATCAGTGATTCACCCTCAACATCAGCGAAACTGAGGTTAAGAATATTCGGTGCACTCTGCTGCAGATCGCCATTAAGGGTAACGTCCGGCAGTGCGCTGATGCCCTGCCACAGGCGATCGCGTAGCGCCTGAATCCGCGCCATTTCAGTTTCGCGCTCTTCGGCGGCAATACGATAGGCTTCACCCATGCCGACAATCTGATGCACCGGCAAGGTCCCGGAGCGCATTCCGCGTTCATGTCCGCCGCCGTGGATCTGCGCAGCGATCTGCACGCGCGGTTTACGCCGTACATAGAGCGCGCCGATGCCTTTCGGGCCATAAAGCTTGTGGGCAGAAAACGACATCAAATCGACCGGTAACTGGCTGAGATCGATGGGCAATTTGCCAACGCTCTGGGTGGCATCAACATGGAACAGAATCTCACGCTCACGGCAAATTTCACCAAAGGCGGCAATATCCTGAATCACCCCGGTTTCATTGTTCACATGCATCAGAGTGACCAGAATCGTGTCGTCGCGCAGCGCCGCACGTAACTGGTCAGGCGAGATAATGCCATTGGTTGCTGGCGTCAGATACGTGACAGCAAAGCCTTCACGCTCCAGCTGCTGGCAGCTGTCGAGCACCGCTTTATGTTCGGTCTGGCTGGTGATGATATGTTTGCCGCGTGCCTGGTGGGCATGGGCAGCGCCTTTGATCGCGAGGTTATCGGATTCGGTGGCGCCAGAGGTAAAGACGATTTCGCGGGGATCGGCGTTGACCAGTTCGGCGATCTGATTACGGGCAACATCAACCGCTTCTTCAGACTGCCAGCCAAAACGGTGCGATCGCGAGGCCGGATTACCGAACGTGCCATCCAGCGTCAGAAACTGCATCATTTTGCTGGCTACACGCGGATCGGCCGGTGTGGTGGCGGCATAATCCAGGTAAATCGGTAATTTCATTGCGCTACAGCTCCGTATAAAAAATCATACGTCTTTATAGCAGATTCGGCCCTGACCGCGTTAGCAGTAAGGGCCGCAACAGCGGGGATCAGGAGGCGCGTTGGTTAACGTTAATTCCCTGAGAACGCGGGCTCTGGAAGCGACGATTATCAATTGCATTCTGACGATCGGCCACATCCAGAATCTCCTGATTATTCACCAGCTCAGCCAGCGTAATATTGTTCAGGAATTCACTGATGCGCACGCTCAGATCGCGCCACAGCACGTGAGTCAGGCAGCGCTCGCCACCCTGACAACCTTCTTTACCCTGGCATTTGGTCGCATCAACAGACTCATCCACGGCGGTAATCACTTCACCGACAGAAATGGTGCTGGATTCTTTACCTAACAGATAACCGCCACCCGGACCACGCACGCTCGAGACCAGACCATTTTTACGCAGTCGGGAGAATAACTGCTCCAGATAGGAGAGCGAGATGCCCTGACGCTCGGAAATATCCGCCAGCGGGACCGGACCTTCATGGGAGTGAAGGGCAACGTCCAGCATTGCAGTAACGGCATAACGTCCTTTGGATGTCAGTCTCATAGCGTGTGACCTCAATAGCGTCCGGTTATCGGAGGATTAGCAACAGATGCGCTGAAGTCTGCCATTCCCGAGTAATTTGGTCAACTATTTAACCTGGTAAATTAGTCAGGTATTTAATCTGGTAATTTACTCAACTATTATCTGCTTCTTTTTTCTCGTTTTTACGCTTTTCAAACGATGAAAGCATGCCACGCAGGATGTTGAGTTCATCACGTTCCGGGCGTGCGCGGGTGTATAAACGACGCAGTTTACTCATCACCTGACCCGGATTAGCTTCACGGATAAAACCGCTGTTCAGCATCATCTGCTCCATATGCTGATAGAAGCGTTCAAGGTCATCCACCAGCGGATAAGGGGATTCTTCATACTTCGGTGCCGGGCTGGCCTGCTCCTGCGACTGCAACCACGCCATGCGCACTTCATAGGCAATAATCTGCACCGCCATCGCCAGGTTCAGCGAACTGTATTCCGGGTTAGCCTGAATCGCGACGTGATAATGGCACTTCTGCAACTCTTCATTGGTCAGGCCAACACGTTCACGACCAAACACCAGCGCAACAGGTGCCTGCTGGCCCTCTTCCACGCTTTTCACGCCACATTCACGTGCATCCAGCATCGGCCAGGGCAGCGAGCGGGAACGGGCGCTGGTCCCAACAACCAGACTGCATCCGGCGATCGCCTCATCCAGCGAGTCGACAATTTTAGCTTCGCCGATAACGTCACTGGCACCGGCGGCCAGGGAGATAGCCTGTGAATCAGGTTTGACCAGCGGATTAACCAGATAGAGGTTAGTTAAGCCCATGGTTTTCATGGCGCGCGCAACGGAGCCCATGTTACCGGTGTGAGACGTCTCAACCAGCACGATACGAATATTTTGCAACATGATTAGGGATACTCAGAAACGGGTCAGTAAAATCAGTAGGGCGAATATTAACATAAAGCAGGACATTTACCGAACACACTGCTATACTCCGCGCCGTTTTCCCCGTTCTTTAACATCCAGCGAGAGATACCGATGCATCCAATGCTCAACATTGCCGTGCGCGCAGCGCGCAAGGCCGGAAATTTAATTGCCAAATATTATGAAACCCCGGACGCCGTCGAAGCCAGCCAGAAAGGCAGCAACGACTTCGTAACGAATGTTGACCGCGAAGCAGAACGCCTGATTATCGAAATTATTCGTAAATCTTACCCGAAACACACCATCATCACTGAAGAAAGCGGTGAGCTGGCGGGCGAAGATCAGGATGTTCAATGGGTTATCGATCCGCTGGATGGCACCTCTAACTTCATCAAACGTTTACCTCACTTTGCTGTTTCGATCGCTGTGCGCATCAAAGGCCGCACTGAAGTCGCCGTTGTTTACGATCCTATGCGCAATGAACTGTTCACCTCTTCACGTGGTCAGGGCGCGCAGCTGAATGGCTACCGTCTGCGTGGCAGCACGGCACGCGATCTGGATGGCACCGTTCTGGCAACCGGCTTCCCGTTCAAAATGAAGCAGCACGCGCCTGCTTACATGAACATCATGACCAAACTCTTTACCCAGTGTGCTGATTTCCGTCGCACCGGTTCTGCTGCGCTGGATCTGGCTTATGTCGCTGCCGGTCGCGTCGATGGCTATTTTGAGATTGGCCTGAAGCCATGGGATTTTGCCGCGGGCGAACTGCTGGTGCGTGAAGCGGGCGGTCTGGTCACTGACTTCACCGGTAACCACGGCTATCTGCTGTCAGGTAACCTGGTCGCGGGTAACCCACGTGTCGTGAAATCGATGCTGTCGAATATGCGTGATGAGCTGAGCGAAGCGTTAAAACGCTAAGTTTCAGTACAGAAAAAGGCGGCTTCTCAGCCGCCTTTTTTGTTGCCTGTTATTCAGTGATGATTAACGACGTTCGTGTGCCAGCACCTGACGAGGCTGTGTACGACGACCGACCATACCCATCACACCGGCCAGTACGGCTTCGATGATCAGCAGAATCAGTGCATACCAGCTTGCTTTAGCGGTTGCAGCCGCGGCTTTCTCACCGGCTTCACGCGCTTTCTGTTCAGCCTGCTGTTTCAGTTCCTGGTATTTCTGAACGGCCTGCTGATAGTTCTGCTCAGTTTTAGCGACAATCTGATCCACTTCCTGATCGCTTTTACCGGTACGCGCTTTAATAATATTTTTCAGCGCATCACGGTCGGCTGCCTGCAGAGTATCTGAATGACGATCCATCACACCTTTTACCCAGTTAGTCAGATCAGTATCAGCTGTCTGCGGATGATTCGCGGTGTTGCTAGCCTGGTTTTCTGCATTCTGCGCTTCTTTATTTGCGTCCTGCTTCAAATTCTCGGGTTGTAATTCCGGTTTGCCTGTCTGGCGTAATGTCGTTTCCAGTTCGTTCTGCAGGTTATCTAAATTAATATTATTCTCCTGCAGCTTTTGTTTTGCCATTTGAGTAACCGAAGGCGCTGCAGCGGAAATACCACTACCGAGTGCCTGGAAACCTGAACCCACAATATTCATCGCGCCGCCTAATACACTGGTCGCCAGTGCAATAGCCAGGTAAATAGTGAAAATTGTGCTAAGGCCAAACATCAATAAACCGTGCAGGGCCCCTTCGCGCTGAGCCAGTCGCCCGGCAACATAACTCCCTGCCGCCATCGCAACCAGCATTTCAATGGCTGTCCAGACCAGTGCGCCAGTACCCAGGCCGTCGAGAGGATTCTGTTCTTTCATCGGATCAATGGTGGTGGCACCAATGGCTGTTCCCAGCAATGTCAGAATGATATGAACGATTAAGGCACAAATAACACCGGCAAAAACGGCGCTCCAGGAAATACGCTTTAACGGTAATCCTGCAGGTCCGGTCGCCAGCGTTTCGGTGTAGCCATTATTAATACGGGTATCAGCCATGAAATATACTCCTCGCAATAAACAGAAAGCTGTCTTGATCTTTTATCATGCCGACGGCGGAATGCCGTTTTGGTATTAACAGCGTAGACAGGGAATAGTGATTTCACCACTGAACTACTCAGATAAAAAATTAAAGTGATGAAGCCTCAGATAATTAGCGAGGTAAAGATAACAGCGGAAATTTTATTCCCGCTGCGCTTTTAGTCAGAAAGGTCGAATTCCGCCGCCCAACGTTAACCGGGCAGACTGCCATAATGCAATACCCACTACGATTAATATCAGGCTACCGGTCAAAGCCAGGATGGGAATCAGAAGTCGCATGATGCCAGCACCAGCACCAGGCTGTGCCAGCCGCTGTGCTACCGAGCGCGCCTGTTGCACCAGCAAACCAATAGCGGAAATAGTCAGAGCCGTGCCCAGTGCCATTACCGCAGCAGAGAGAATGCCCCAGCCATAAACACCAATCACTTTGGCGAACAGCAGCATCATAATCGCGCCAGAACAGGGACGTAAGCCCATCGACACCACAACCAGCATCTGAGTTTTCCAGCTGACGTTGCCATTCATCTGCTGCGGCGTCGGCAGATGTGCGTGGCCGCATCCGCAATGCTCGTCATGCTGATGCTGCGGCTGGAAAGCACGAAATACCGGAGCGGGTCGTGGGCGCAACGCCAGCCACAGCGCACGCAGCGCCCGATACCCGATCATCACACCCAGCCCGATCACCAGCAGATAACTGCCCTTTTCAAGCCAGAAACTGCTGAGATGCAGCTGGCGCGACGACGTTTTCAGCAGCACCAGCATCACCGTGACCAGCACAATCGCGACCGATCCCTGCAGCAGTGAGGCAAGCAGCGTCAGCCTGATACTGGTTCTGACGCGGCTCGGATGGGTCGCCAGAAAGGTCGCGATCACCACTTTTCCGTGGCCCGGTCCCAGCGCGTGCAGCACGCCATAGATCAGGCTGAATATCACCAGCGATATGCCTGCCTGGTGTGGCTGCTCCGCGACCTGCTGTAACAGCTGAGTCATCTGCCGGTGCAAATCTTTCTGCCACAATACACTCTGAAGCAGAATCTGCGACCAGTAAAGCCAGACCAGCAGTGCGCCGCCAGAGAAGAGTCCTGCTATCATCCAGAGTGGCCAGAGTCGGGTGGCCCTGGAAGGCGTGGAGATTATTGACATGTCAGTACCACCGTTTGTGCGAACTGGCGGCCTAAATCCATCTCTTCAGCCGGGGCATCCGCTTTGTCCAGCGACAGCGCATACTGTTTCAGTGAGTCGTTGGGTTTGGGCGTATTGAGGGTAAACCGGCAACGCGTCTGCAGTGCAGGCGGCAGCGTTAAAGCACCGGGATTGTCGTAAAACATATCGACGAAATAGGTGGGATCAAAAGTCAGGATCTCAAAGCGCTGTCCGGTCAGCTTCGGGGGTTCCGCCAGCGGCAGAATAAATTCCAGCACCGCTTTGTGGCCGTTTCGCGAAAGGTTATATTCCGTTGGCAGATTCAAAAACTTTACCCGCTGTTGGTTGTGCCAGATTTCTGAGAAGTAGTGCTGGCCCAGCACGTTTGCCATCACACCCGCTGCCAGCTTTTTCCACACTACAGTGCCAGGTTTCGCGTCGCCCGCGTCATACAGCAGATCAGCGGAGGTAATCTCATCCATGGTCCAGGTCATCTTCAACCCGGTAAAGGTGTCATCCTTCACCACCAGTTCCGTTTTCATATCAATGAAGCTGTGAGGGTGTGCCAGCACAGCCGGACTTAATACCATTAACAGAGCAAAGAGTGCGCGTTTCATAATGTTATAAAGTAACGTTCCCGACGAAAAGAATCTGTAAGTAACAAAATTTTGTGACCCGCCTTAAACCTCTGGCAAATAAACCGCGTAAACCGCGCAGGCGCTGAACGGGTTGACTATTCTTAGCTCAAAATAGCCTGCTGGAAATCTGATTGATGAGTTCTGCTACCCCTTTGGCACCACTCTTCTCCCGTTCACAGCGTCAGTGCCATCTTTTATTGCTGCTGTTTCTGCCGACACCTTTGCTTACGCTTGAAAAAGTCTGCCAGCTGAATGGCGTCGATCCTGACGTTGCCCGACAGGATATCGCGGATGTGGGCCATGAGATACAGCGATATCACCAGCTGGAATTGCATCAGATGGTAGATGGCAGCTTTCGTCTTCATGGAACTGAGCTGGATCGGCGCCTCTGTCTGCTGCATAACCTGCGACGCAGTCTGCGTTTATCGCAGGACTTCGTCTGCGAACATTTTGCCGCGCCTCTGCGTCAGCGCCTGAAAGTCATGAAGATTGAGAAAGCGCTGTGGGATGAGACCAATTTACAGGCACTGATTCAGCACTGTAGCCTGCGCCTGAAGCGTGACTTCAGCGAACGTGACCGGCTGTTTCTGCAGATATTCATGAAGTATGGCTTGTGCCAGCGTCAGCCGGTGCTGTTCAGTGAGGCGCAATGTCTCTGGCTGCAGCAGAAGCCTGAGCGGCAGGCCGCTGAGGATGTGATCTACCACTGGCGCAAACGCTGCCATATTGCTCCGCCCGTCAGTGAAGCGGATTTCTGGACGCTGCTGTTCAGCCAGATACATACGCCGGTCGTGGACGCGATTGCGCATCCTGCTGAACAGCAGTTAATGAAAGCGACTCAGCAACTGATTGATGATTTTGAAGCCTGTGCCGGGATTACCTTTGCTGACCGCAATGAACTGCTGCACCAGCTCTATCCGCATCTGGCGCAGGCGCTGGATCGTACCCATTTCAATATCGGTATCGACAATAGCGTGGCACTGGATGTCAGCCGCCTCTATCCGCGTCTGCTTCGCACCACTCAGCAGGCACTGCAGGCTTTTGAGCAGCACTACCGCATCGCTTTTACACCGGAAGAGGTGAGTTTAATTACCATTATTTTCGGCGCCTGGCTGATGCAGGAGAGTGCGCTGCAGGAAAAGCAGGTGCTGATCCTGACCGGCGACGACGCCGATCTGGAACAGGATGTAGAACAGCAGATTCGTGAGATCACGCTGCTGCCAATTAATATTACCTATCAGGACGTGAAACTGTTTCAGCGGGAGGGCGCGCCACGTGATGTCGACATCATCATTTCGCCCTACCCGACCTCGTTGCCACTCTACTCTCCGCCGCTGGTGCATGCGGAACTGCCGCTGACGTTACACCATCAGCAGCGTATTCGTTATTTACTGGAGTCGTAGCCGGGCCGCAGAAACAGCGCGGGCAGTGCCACCAGTGCCATCACCCAGAACAGATGCCCCTGCAGATGGGCGAACAGCACGCCGCAGATCATCGTCATTATCGCAATGCCACCGCCCATCGCCAGCGCGGAATAGAGCGACTGCAGTCGGATGACTTCCGCCCCCTGACGCGCGGCGATAAATCGCATCGCTGCAAGATGGCAGACGGTGAAGCTGCCACAGTGGAGAATTTGCGCCACAATCAGCAGCGGCAGCGCCGTTGTCGCCCCCATCAGACCCCAGCGAATTAGCGCGCAGATGCCCGAAAGCAGCAGCAGATCGCGCGCGCTCCAGCGGCGGAACAGCCGGTTGCTCATGGCAAAGACGACAATCTCTGCCACCACGCCCAGCGACCAGAGATAGCCCACCGTCGAGGCGGAATAGCCGCTCTCCTGCCACCAGATAGCACTGAAGCCATAATAGGCAGCGTGTGCACCCTGCAGCAGTGTCACGCAGAGCATGAATCGCCATACCGCGTTCTCACGCAGCAACGCCCGCCACTCCTGCCATCCACCGCCCGCAGGGCCCTGTCGCTCATGGCCCTGCGGTTGTGTGACGGGTGTCAGCATCATGCCCGCCAGCATAGAAATGACGCCAATGGATAACAGCATCAGAATTGCGTTTGAGGACCAGGCGCTGACCAGCACGCCGGTTAACGCCGAGCTGATGACAAAGGCCAGCGAGCCCCACAGCCTGACCGGCCCGTATGCCAGCCCAATCTGCTGTGTCCAGGTGGCGGCCAGCGCATCGCTGAGCGGAACCAGCGGTGAAAAAAAGAGGTTAAAGCCAATCATCACGGTAAGCAGCCACATCCACTGCTCGCCCACCCAGAAACCGGCGGCGAACAGACAGGTCATCAGCGCCAGCAGGCGCAGCGCCGTAATCAACCGTGATGGATTTTTGACCTGAGAAGCGATAAGCAGACTGCCGACAAAGCGCGCGACCATGCCACACCCGAGCAGCAGGCCAATCTTTTCAGCATCCAGGCCGGTACCTTTCAGCCACACGCCCCAGAATGGCAGATAGATGCCGTAACAGAAGAAGTAAGTGAAGTAGCCCAATCCGAGCCATCTGGCGGAGCCGATTGCCATATTCCCTCCAGTAAGTTTGCTGCCAGGCAGCATAAACAGGCGTTACTCTGGCAGAGCACTGCGGAGCAGGCAATAAAAAAGGATGGCAATTGCCATCCTTTTTGTGCTGTCTTACAACAGGTTAGCGATTAAGCGTAGACCGGCAGACGGCTGCAGATATCCAGGACTTTCTTTTTGGTCCGCTCAATGGTGGCTTCGTCATTGACGTTATCCAGTACATCAGCGATCCAGCCAGCCAGCTCACGCACGTCTGCTTCGTTGAAGCCACGACGCGTAACGGCAGGTGTGCCGATACGGATACCCGACGTCACAAACGGGCTTTTCGGGTCGTTCGGTACGCTGTTCTTGTTAACCGTGATGTTGGCACGGCCCAGCGCGGCATCCGCTTCTTTACCGGTCAGGTTTTTGCTCACCAGATCGATCAGGAACAGATGGTTATAGGTGCCACCGGAAACGATGTCATAGCCACGCTCAATCAGCACTTCAACCATCGCTTTGGCATTTTTTGCCACCTGCTGCTGGTAGGTTTTGAACTCCGGCTCCATCGCCTCTTTGAAGGCAACCGCTTTACCCGCGATAACGTGCATCAGAGGACCGCCCTGGCCGCCAGGGAAGACAGCAGAGTTCAGTTTCTTGTAGAAATCTTCGTCGCCGTTTTTAGCCAGAATGATACCACCGCGCGGACCCGCCAGCGTTTTGTGGGTGGTGGAGGTCACGACGTGCGCATGGGGAATCGGGCTTGGATAAACGTCTGCGGCAATCAGGCCGGCAACGTGGGCCATATCGACAAACAGCCAGGCACCCACGCTATCCGCGATTTCACGCATTTTCGCCCAGTCGCAGACGCCAGAGTAAGCTGAGAAGCCGCCAACGATCATTTTTGGCTTGTGGGTTTTCGCCAGTTCAGCCAGCTCGTCGTAATTGATTTTTCCGGTCTCATCGATACCGTAAGCAACCACGTTATAGAGTTTGCCAGACAGGTTAACCGGTGAGCCGTGAGTCAGGTGTCCACCGTGCGCCAGGTTCATCCCGAGGATGGTATCGCCCGGCTGCAGCAGCGCCGTATAAACAGCGAAGTTAGCCTGAGACCCTGAGTGTGGCTGCACGTTAGCGTAATCAGCACCAAACAGCGCTTTTGCGCGGTCAATCGCCAGCTGCTCAACGATATCAACGTACTCACAGCCGCCGTAGTAACGTTTGCCCGGATAGCCTTCAGCGTATTTATTGGTGAGCTGAGAACCCTGTGCCTGCATAACACGCGGGCTGGTGTAGTTTTCAGAAGCAATCAGTTCAATGTGCTCTTCCTGACGCACTGTCTCCTGCTCCATTGCCTGCCACAACTCGGCATCGTAATCGGCAATGTTCATATCACGCTTTAACATCCGGATCTCCTGACTCAGCTAACTTTCTGACGGTATTTACCCCCCTTCAGGGGCGAAGGCCAACAGTGTAAACCGTTTTAACAGGTGAAGGTAGGGTGAACCGCCTCTTTTTACGCAAACGATTGGCTGGCGACTGGCAGCGCTTTTTTACACCTTTTTAGCCTGTTCAGCCGTCACATTTTTTCTCAACGATGTGACGGCGGCGTCTGTTGATGCACCAAAAAGTTGCCACATGGGGAGCCAGAAAGTTTCCCGGGTTATTTACACCACAGGCAAGGCGGCTATAACATGCATTTAAAATACATGTTTAATAAGAGGCCATTGATATGCTTGATGCACACACCATCGCCACCGTTAAATCGACGCTGCCTGCCATAGCCGCCTGCGGTCCAAAGCTTACCGCACACTTCTATGACCGTATGCTGTCGCACCACCCTGAACTCAAAAACGTCTTCAATATGAATAACCAGCGCAATGGCGATCAGCGCGAAGCGTTGTTCAACGCTATCTGCGCCTATGGCGCGAATCTGGAGAATCTGGCCGTGCTGCTGCCTGCGGTAGAAAAAATCGCGCAGAAACACACCAGCCTGAATATTCAGCCTGCCCAATACGCCATCGTCGGTGAAAATCTGCTGGCGACCATCAAAGAATTGCTGAATCCCGGTGACGAGGCGCTGGCTGCGTGGGGCCAGGCCTATGGCGTCCTGGCGGATGTGTTCATCAATCGGGAAGAAGAGATCTATAGGGCCACAGCGCAGCAAACCGGCGGCTGGCGCGGCACCCGAGCGTTTCGCATCAGCGCAGTTGAGCAGCAGAGCGAGGTCATTAAAAGCTTTACCTTCACGCCGGTGGATGGCGGCCCGGTAGCCGCTTTTAAGCCGGGTCAGTATCTGACAGTACACCTGCAGCCTGCCAGCTTCGAGCATCACCAGATTCGTCAGTATTCACTGATGCATCTCAGCAACGGTAAAGCGTATCGTATTGCGGTGAAACGCGAAGCGCAGGGCACGGTCTCCGGCTGGCTGCATCAGCATGGCAAAGTGGGCGATGAGCTGATGCTCGCCGCACCGCACGGCGACTTCTTCCTGGAGGTCGATTCTGGCACGCCAGTCGCGCTCATCTCTGCGGGCGTGGGCCAGACGCCGATGCTGGCGATGCTGCATTCACTGGCAGCCAGTGAACATCGCGCGCCGGTCAGCTGGCTGCACGCCGCAGAGAACGGCAAACAGCATGCGTTTGGCGAGGAAGTCGGTGCCACTGGCGCGCAGCTCGCCGATTTCATCAGCGAGGTCTGGTATCGCGATCCCGCTGCTGAAGATGCAGGTCGCTATGACACGCAGGGGCTGATGGATATCAGCAAAATGGCTGCACGGTTAGCGTCATCCGATACCCACTTCTATCTCTGTGGACCGCTACCCTTTATGCAGCATGTGGTGGCGCAACTGCGCGATGCCCGCGTGGCAGATGCACGCATTCATTACGAACTTTTTGGCCCGCACAAAGGGATGTAAATCTGCTACTAAGTTCAGGCAGCAACAGACAACTTCAAAGCGAAGGGAACTCGGGCAGAAGAGGAAAGCGTCCCGCGCCATGGACAAAAACGCCGGGAGCGTTTTTGAACAACGCAAAGCGTTGGCCCGGCAACGGGCGCACCTCAGGGACGAGGTGCGTACTAAAAACGCCGGGAGCGTTTTTGAACAATGCAACGCGTTGGCCCGTTTACGGGCGCACCTCAGGGACGAGGTGCGTAATCGCGCGGGCCGAGCGTGCCATGGATGGCGGGTTTTGCGTCTTTCCGATCTGACCGGGTTCTCTGAGCTGGCTTGATCTCACAGTAGACCTCATCCGATTTCCAGGTATAAAAAAGCCCGCAACGCGGGCCTTTTTATACTGATTAATCGCTGATAAAAAGACGATCAGATCGCCTCTTCATCCTCTTCACCCGTACGGATACGCACCACGCGCGCCACGTCGAAGACAAAGATTTTACCGTCACCGATTTTGCCGGTCTGCGCGGTGCGCATAATGGTCTCGACGCAGGTATCAACGATATCGTCGCCCACCACCATCTCGATTTTCACTTTAGGTAAGAAATCGACCATATACTCTGCGCCGCGATACAGCTCGGTATGCCCTTTCTGGCGACCAAAGCCCTTTACTTCACTCACGGTCATCCCGGTGATGCCGACTTCCGCTAAGGCTTCACGAACATCATCGAGCTTGAATGGTTTGATAATCGCATCAATCTTTTTCATGTCAGACCCTTTTTCACTCCCTCCATGGTCAGAGGGTTTATCAAGTATAAATGTTGCTGGCGCTGTCGGGCGGTAATATCCGGGATTCTTCAGGTTGCCGCAAGCGCTGTCAGATTATGCTGACCGCACCCATTCTGATTCGGGCCTGAGCAGGCAACCTGCCGGTATTACGTCGCAGCCTCCGCTACTCTTTGAAATCACTGGCATCCAGTTCATGGCGAGACAGCAGCTTATAGAACTCCGTGCGGTTGCGTCCAGCCAGACGTGCGGCGTTGGTCACATTGCCTTTGGTCATCTGCAACAGCTTACGCAGATAGTTCAGCTCAAACTGATTACGCGCCTCCGCAAAGGTCGGCAAGGCGCTGTTCTCGCCGCTCAACGCCTGCTCCACCAGCGCATCACTGATCACCGGTGATGAACTCAGCGCCACGCACTGCTCAATGACGTTTACCAGCTGGCGCACGTTGCCTGGCCAGCTTGCGGCCATCAGACGCTTCATCGCATCAACGGAAAAACTGCGAATCTGTGGCTTATGCCGTTCCGCTGCCTGGCGCAGCAGATGATTGGCCAGCAGCGGGATATCTTCTGTGCGCTGATGCAGCGCGGGTATTTTCAGATTCACCACATTCAGACGATAGAAGAGATCCTCACGAAACTCTTTCTTCTCCATCGCCTTCGGCAGATCGCGATGCGTGGCTGAAATGATTCGCACGTCGATCTCACTATCGTGGTCGCTGCCCAGCGGTCTGACCTTACGCTCCTGCAACACCCGCAACAACTTAACCTGCAATGGCTGCGGCATATCGCCAATCTCATCCAGGAACAGGGTGCCGCCGCCTGCCGCTTTAAATAACCCCTCACGCGCACTGACCGCACCGGTAAAAGCACCTTTGGCGTGACCGAACAGCTCTGACTCCAGCAACTGCTCCGGCAAAGCGCCACAGTTAATGGCGACAAAAGGCTTGCCGTTACGCGGGCTGGCGGCGTGAATCGCCTGCGCCAGCATCTCTTTGCCGGTGCCACTCTGACCATTAATCAGTACGCTGACATCCGACTGCGCCACCATATGCGCCTGCTCCAGCAGCTTTAGCATCAGCGGACTGCGGGTGACGATCGCCTCGCGCCAGCGGTCATCACTGACCGGTGCCTGTTGTGCCAGCGCCTCATCAATCGCTTTGTAGAGCGCGTCCCGATCAACCGGTTTTGTCAGGAAGCTGAATACGCCCTGCTGCGTGGCGGAAACGGCGTCCGGGATGGAACCATGCGCCGTCAGGATAATCACTGGCAGACCGGTGTGGCGCTTCTGGATCTCGCCAAAGAGCGCCAGCCCATCCATCTCATCCATCCGCAGATCGCTTATCACCAGCTCAATCTTCTCTTTCTGCAACAGACGCAACGCTTCGGGTCCGCTGCCTGCAGTGGTGACCTGATACCCTTCACTGCGAAGACGCATGCCCAGCAGCTTCAGCAGACTGGGATCGTCATCCACCAGCAGCAATTTTGCCGCTTGTCTGACCATCATTGCTCCTCATCCTGCGGCAGCGCTGTACCATGACTGCTGTCAGAAACATCCGGGGCTTTACGCGATGAGAGCTGCCGCTCAATGTCAGTCAGCCGCTCCAGCTTATGCTGCGTGTCACTGAGCTGCTGCTGTTGCTTAACCATCTGCTGGCGTATCGCCTCAAGCTGACTATCGCTGCTCTGTTGCAGATGGACATAACGGGTGCGCGCCTCACTGAGGTCAAGCTGCGCGGTCTGGTTGCTGCGCCACAACTGAATCAGCGGGCGCACAGACTGTGGGAAATCAGCGCTGTAACGATCCAGGGTTTCCACATAGCGACGACGCTCAACAGGCGTGACGTTGCCATTAGACATCAGCACGCCCTGTTTAAAGGCGCGCGACCAGTTCTCTGCCGGCCAGCGATGGGCTTCGGCTCTGGCTTCTGCAGGAGAAAGGCGCTCAGCACAATCGATCGCCCGCATCCAGTAAAGGGGATTATCCAGCGCGGCACTCTTCTCTATCGGCCAGAGATCATTGCAGCGGGTCGCCAGATAATCAGCAATGCTGACCTCGGGTTCCGCTACCTGATGGCCTGACGACAGGGATGAGGTGGCCGGGGAGGTCGTACATCCGCTGAGGAGCAGCGTCGTCAGCGTGCTTAACAGCAACGCGGGTAAATATTTCATCAGTCAGACTTTCCCGGCAGTGGTGTTCAGTTCAATTCGAAAACAGACGTCAGCCTGCTCACAGGGGACCAGCGTCAGGTCGCCATGCATCCGGCGCAGGCAATCTTTGGCAATACTCAATCCCAGCCCGCTGCCTTTTACCGGCCCTTTGCGCTGCTGGCTGCCCTGGAAGAACGGTTCGAAAATCATTGCCTGCTCTTCCGGCGGAATCGGCGTGCCGCTATTCGCGACCTCAATCCAGATCCGATCGCCCTGCTGCTGACTGCGCAGCCAGATGGTACCGGATTCGCTGCCGTAGTTCACGGCGTTCGAGTAGAGGTTATCAATGACCCGCATCAGTAACGTCGGTTCAGCAAGACAGTGGCTGACCTCAAGATTAACGACCGTCTGCATGAGTTTGGCGCGCGCCGAGAGCGCATGTGCATTGACGACGCCCTCCATGATCGCTGCCACGCTGACCGGTTCCAGCTGGATCGGGCCATCCGCCAGTTTGCGATTGTAATCGAGCAGTTGTTCAATCAGCCGCTGCAGATGGCGGCTGCTGCTGTCGAGAATAGTGACCACCTCTTTCTGGTCGGCGTTCAGCGATCCGGCGACTTCATCCGCCAGCAACTCAGTGCCTTCACGCAGGCTGGCCAGCGGCGTTTTCAGTTCGTGTGAAAGATGGCGCAGAAACTCATGACGCTGAGATTCCAGCCATGCAAGCCGTTCGCTGAGCCAGACGATGCGCTGTCCCAGCGAGCGTAACTCGCGCGGGCCGCGAAAAATCACGCTGTTACCCAGCTCACGCCCTTCGCCAAGCCGGTTGATCATCCGCTCAATGCGCTTGACCGGCCCGATAATCATGCCGGTAAAGAGCGTCATCAGCGCGAGACTGATGATAAACAGAATCAGCGCCTGCCAGCCAAAAAACTGGCCGCGATCGGCGATTTCACGCTGCAGTTGTAAGCCACGCGAAAAGACCACTTCGCGCGTGTCCTGCACCATCTGCGCGTTAGTAGCAGAAAAGCGATCCAGTGCCTCTGCGGCGGGTGTAATGGGATTGCCATTATCACATTTCAGCGGCGTCAGCAGCGGCAGAGTGGCCTGCAAGGTCTGAAAGGCGGGCAGTTCAGGCAGACTGGCGCTATGCGAACTCAGCATCTGACTGTAGCGGGTGTACTGCGTCTGATAAAGACGCGACAGCGAGGCATCATCCAGCACGCAATATTGACGGTAACTGCGCTCAAGCTCTACTGCCGTTCGTGCCATTGCCTCACTTCTGCGCACATCGGTGAAGGTGTTGCGGTTGGTATCAGCGGCCTGTTCACTTAACGCAGAGAGACTTTCCCACGCCTGCCAGGCCAGTACCAGCAACGGTAGCAGCACCAGAACAAACGCCATCAACACCAGCTGACGCAGAGAACGGGGAAATAAACGCCATTTTTTCACGCAGACGCTTCCTTAAGATTTACTGTCTGGATGCTAGCGGACTCTGACAGCAGAAGAAAGGTGTGGTGGGCAGAAAGAGAAACAAAAGAAAACGGCAGGCTCAATGGCCTGCCGCTGTCACGACGCGTGGTGCATCGCGTAAGAATGGGTGGAGCCTTACTCAACGTTACGTCCGGTGTTTGATAACGCAAGCGATTATCGGTCAGGTGGACGGCAGGCTCCGTTTGGTGCGTCATTCGGGCTTTATGAGCTCTTATCCGCTTCGCGGGGCAATCATAAACAGGTGAATGAGCAGCTGCATAAGTATAGCAAGTTTCATGCCAGAAAATAAATCATTATATTTTTCAGCAGATTGAACGAGCTGCTCCAATGACACCTGCGAAAAGTCCGATGCAGACAGCGTCAATGTGTCTCCACAAGGCGACATTAAATCACCCCGGATACTCGCTCATTTAAAATCAATGAGATAGATGTCGCCATAAAGAGACAGTGCAATATCCCCCTTGTCGCCATTTGCCAACAGCGGCGTAAAAAAGAACAGGAGGCACACCGGCCTCCTGTTCATTTCAGCGGATTACATTAACCCAGCTGTCTGCGCGCATTGCGGAAAATGCGCATCCACGGGCTGTCTTCGCCCCACTCTGCCGGATGCCAGGAGTTGCTGACGGTACGGAAAACACGCTCCGGATGCGGCATCATAATGGTGACGCGACCACTTTCGTTGGTCACAGCGGTGATGCCGTTAGGTGAGCCATTCGGGTTAGCCGGATAGGTTTCTGTCACCTTGCCGAAGTTATCGACAAAGCGCAGTGCCACCAGCCCTTTCGACTCCAGGGCCGCCAGATGCGTCGCATCACGCACTTCAACAAAACCTTCTCCGTGCGAAACCGCGATAGGCATATGCGAACCGGCCATGCCGTCCAGCAGCAGTGACGGACTGGCAGCCACTTCGACCAGGCTGAAGCGCGCTTCAAAGCGTTCAGACTGGTTACGCACAAAGCGCGGCCAGAGATCGCTGCCCGGAATCAGTTCACGCAGATTGGACATCATCTGACAGCCGTTACAGACGCCCAGCGCCAGGGTCTGCGGACGGTGGAAGAAGGTTTCGAACTCATCGCGAACACGCGGGTTGAACAGAATCGACTTCGCCCAGCCCTCACCGGCACCCAGCACATCACCGTAAGAGAAGCCGCCACAGGCAACCAGCGCCTGGAACGCTTCCAGACCGCGACGCCCGGCCAGCAGATCGCTCATGTGAACGTCAATGGCGGTAAAGCCAGCACGATCAAAGGCAGCGGCCATCTCCACATGGGAGTTCACGCCCTGCTCACGCAGCACGGCGACGCGTGGACGCGCTCCCGTCGCGATCATCGGTGCCGCCACATCTTCCTGCGGATTAAAGGTCAGATTGACGTTGAGACCAGGATCGCTGTCGTTTTTCTTCGCTTCATGCTCCTGATCGGCACACGCCGGGTTGTCGCGCAGGCGCTGCATCTGCCAGGTGGTTTCTGCCCACCAGGTACGCAGCGTATTGCGGCTTTCACTGTAAACCGCACTGTCACCGGAACGGATCACAAAGCGATCGCCTGGCTGCGCGCTGCCCAGCAGATGCGTGGAAGCGGCAAGACCGTGATCGGCCAGGATCCGCTCAACGGCATCGCGATCGGCGGCGTTGATCTGAATCACCGCACCCAGCTCTTCGGTGAACAAGGCCGCCAGCGCATCGCTGCCCAGCGAGGCGATATCAACGTCAATGCCGCAGTGACCGGCAAAGGCCATCTCGGCCAGCGTCACCAGCAGACCACCGTCAGAGCGGTCGTGGTAGGCCAGCAGTTTCTGCTCAGCCACCAGCACCTGAATCGCATTGAAGAAGCCAGCCAGCTGGGTGGCATCACGCACATCGGCAGGTTTGTCACCAAGCTGGCGATAGACCTGTGACAGCGCGGTTGCGCCCAGCGTATTCGCGCCGTTGCCCAGATCGATCAGCAGCAGCAGGTTGTCCTGATCGGCCTGCAGCTGTGGCGTGACGGTGCGACGGACATCTTCGACGCGTGCAAACGCAGTAATCACCAGCGACAGCGGCGAAGTCATCTCGCGCTGTTCAGTGCCTTCCTGCCAGCGGGTTTTCATCGACATCGAATCTTTACCGACCGGGATGGTGATCCCCAGCGCCGGGCAAAGCTCTTCGCCGACGGCTTTCACCGCCGCGTATAAACCCGCATCTTCACCCGGATGACCCGCAGCGGACATCCAGTTAGCGGAGAGTTTCACGCGCTTCAGCGAACCAATCTGCGTTGCCGCCAGGTTGGTCAGGGCTTCACCCACCGCCAGACGACCCGATGCTGCGAAGTCCAGCAGCGCAACCGGTGAACGTTCGCCCAGGGCAAAGGCTTCGCCGTGATAGCTGTCGAGGCTGGCAGTGGTCACCGCACAGTTGGCCACCGGGATCTGCCACGGCCCGACCATCTGGTCGCGTGCCACCATGCCGGTCACGCTGCGGTCACCGATGGTGATCAGGAAGGTTTTTTCCGCCACAGCAGGCAGATGCAGTACGCGATTCACCGCATCAACCAGCGTAATGCCGTCACGCTGCAGCTCGGTGCCCTGCGCCTGCTGCGTCACCACATCCCGCGTCATCTTCGGCGTTTTGCCCAGCAGGACATCCAGCGGCATATCGATAGGCTTATTATCGAAATGGCTATCTTCCAGACTCAGGTGCAACTCTTCGGTGGCTTCACCAATTACGGCAAAAGGTGCGCGTTCGCGCTGGCAAATCGCCTCAAACTGCGCCAGCTGATCGGGTGCTACGGCCATCACATAACGTTCCTGTGATTCGTTACACCAGACTTCCAGCGGGCTCATGCCTGGCTCATCACTCAGGATGTCACGCAGGTTAAACCGGCCACCACGACCGCCATCGCTGACCAGCTCCGGCATAGCATTGGAAAGGCCGCCCGCGCCCACGTCGTGGATAAACAGAATCGGGTTCTCATCGCCCAGCTGCCAGCAGCGGTCGATCACCTCCTGACAACGGCGCTCCATCTCCGGGTTATCACGCTGTACAGAGGCGAAGTCGAGATCGGCATCAGACTGACCCGAGGCCATGGATGAGGCCGCGCCGCCGCCCAGGCCGATGTTCATGGCCGGACCGCCCAGCACCACCAGCTTCGCGCCTACGGTGATTTCGCCTTTCTGCACGTGATCGGCACGGATGTTACCGATGCCGCCCGCCAGCATAATCGGCTTATGATAGCCGCGCAGCTCAGTGCCGTTGTGGCTGGTGACCTGCTCTTCATAAGTACGGAAGTAGCCATTCAGAGCCGGACGACCAAATTCATTGTTGAAGGCAGCGCCGCCCAGAGGTCCGTCGGTCATGATCTCCAGTGCGCTGACAATGCGGGCTGGTTTACCGAAGTCCTCTTCCCACGGCTGTTCAAAGCCAGGAATACGCAGGTTAGAGACCGAGAATCCGACCAGGCCCGCTTTTGGCTTGGAGCCGCGACCGGTTGCGCCTTCATCACGGATTTCACCACCAGAACCGGTGGCCGCGCCTGGCCACGGCGAAATCGCCGTTGGGTGGTTGTGCGTTTCCACCTTCATCAGAATGTGCGCAGCTTCCTGATGCCAGCGGTACTCGCTCTCTCCGGCGTCAGCAAAGAAGCGGCCAACCTCTGATCCTTCCATCACGGCGGCGTTATCTTTATAGGCAGAGAGCACGAAGTCCGGCGTCTTCTCCATCGTATTTTTGATCATTTTAAACAGCGACTTTGGCTGTTTCTCGCCGTCGATAATCCAGTCGGCGTTGAAAATCTTGTGACGACAGTGCTCAGAGTTCGCCTGCGCAAACATATAGAGTTCAATGTCGTTGGGGTTACGACCCAGTGCGGTAAACGCCGCCACCAGGTAGTCAATTTCATCGTCTGCCAGCGCCAGACCCAGGGAGATATTGGCCTGCACCAGCGCCTGACGGCCCTCACCCAGCAGATCGACACTTTTCACCGGCTGCGGCGTGTGGTGCGCGAACAACTGCTCAGCCTGCGCCAGGTCACTGAAGACCGTTTCCATCATCCGATCGTGCAGCAGTGTGCCCAGCGTTTGCCACTGCGCTTCGGTCAGCTGGGGAGCCTGTACATAGAAAGCCAGACCACGTTCCAGACGACGGACCTGTGGCAGGCCGCAGTTGTGGGCGATATCGGTTGCTTTGGATGACCAGGGCGAAATGGTACCAGGACGCGGGGTCACCAGCAGCAGACGACCCTGTGGAGCATGTTCAGCAAGAGAGGGACCATATTTCAGCAGACGTTGCAGACGGCTCTGTTCGTCAGCGCTTAAAGGCGTACTGACATCAGCAAAATGGATGTACTCAGCGTAAATATCACTCACCGGCAGATGAGCGTCCTGAAAGCGGGTCAGCAGTTTGTTTACACGAAATGCCGACAGGGCGGGCGAACCACGCAGAATTTCCATTAATAAGTCTCTCGTCAGGGCGCCGGGCGACGCAAATTGGGCGCAACAGGGAAAACGGGGCGTATTATAGAGAAAGCGACCTCGCGACGAAACCGTTTGCGCACAATTTTTGGCGACCCGGATTTGCCTGAAATTTGCGCAAAAGCTGCTATAAAAGTTGCTCAGCGTGATTTTGTTGCGCAAAATGCCCCTCGCTCTGGGAGTTCAAAGAAGATAAATACTGCCTTTAAAAGACAGAGGCCTTAGAGCCAGCGAGAGATAACTATTTGAAACGCCTAAAATTTAATTATCTGTTTATCGGTCTGGTTGCCGTGCTGTTAGCGTTAGCGCTATGGCCATCCATTCCCTGGTATGGGGGTGGGCAGGACCAGATTTCACAGATTAAATCGCGGGGAGTGCTGCGTGTCAGTACCATCAACTCCCCATTGACTTACTACACAGTTAACCAATTACCGGCCGGTATGGACTATGAGCTGGCAAAACGTTTCGCCGATTATCTGGGCGTCAAACTTAAGGTGACGGTTCGTCCTAACCTGAGCGATCTGTTTGATGACCTTGACGATGGCAAAGCCGATGTGCTGGCCGCCGGGCTGAACTATAACAATGAACGCCTGACGCGTTATCAGACCGGGCCAGGTTACTACAATGTTTCGCAGCAGCTGGTCTATCGCGTGGATAAGCCGCGCCCTAAAAACCTCGGTGACTTAAAGGGGCGGCTAACGGTTGCGGCGGGATCGGCTTACCTGTCAACGCTGAAGAGCGCGCGTTCTAATCAGTTTCCCGATCTGGACTGGGCGATCTCCACCGATCAGAGCCCTAAAGCCCTGCTGGAAGCGGTAGCTGATGGCAAGCTCGACTACACGATTGGCGACTCCGTCACCATCGCCCTGTTACAGCGCATTTATCCGCAGCTGGCGGTCGCGTTCGACGTCACCGATGAAGAGCCGGTGACCTGGTATGTGCGGCACAGTGATGATGACAGCCTGAATGCGGCGATGCTCGACTTCTTTAACGGGATGGGAGAAGAAGGCGCGATGGCGCGGCTGGAGGAGAAATATCTCGGCCACGTTGGCACCTTTGATTATGTCGATACCCGCACTTTCCTGCGGGCCATCGACAATACGCTGCCCGACATCAAGCCGCTGTTTGAGAAGTACGCCACCAGCATTGACTGGCGACTGCTGGCAGCGATCTCCTATCAGGAGTCGCACTGGAATCCGCAGGCCACCTCCCCTACCGGCGTACGCGGCATGATGATGCTGACGCGTAACACCGCGGAGAGTCTGGATGTGGGTGATCGTACCGATCCCGAACAGAGCATTCGCGGCGGCAGTCAGTATCTGCAGGATATGATGGCGAAGGTGCCACAGAGCATCCCGGAAGATGAACGTATCTGGTTTGCGCTGGCGGCTTACAACATGGGCTATGCCCATATGCTCGACGTCCGCAAGCTGACGGCACGCCAGGGTGGCGATCCGGACAGCTGGGCGGATGTAAAGCTGCGTCTGCCGATGCTGAGTCAGAAGCGTTACTACACACAGACGACGTATGGCTACGCCCGTGGGCATGAAGCTTATAACTACGTGGAGAATATCCGCAAGTATCAGCTAAGTCTGGTGGGTTATCTGCAGGAGCAGGAGAAGCGTCTGAAGCAGCAGGCGGAAGCCCAGGCCGAACTGGCGAAGGGCTATCCGGCGGTTGAACCAAAGATCGCGATGAACTAACCCTGGCGCTGCGCCTGACGCAGCGCTTTTTTCTGCTCGCGACGCATACGGAAAAAATCGCTCAGCATGGCGGCGCAGTCTTCAGCCAGCACGCCACTGTGCAATTCAATCTGATGATTCATGCCAGGGTGGCCCAGCACATCCAGCAGCGATCCCGCCGCGCCACTTTTAACATCGTGCGCACCATAAACCAGACGCGTTATGCGGCTGTGAACCATAGCACCGGCACACATGACGCACGGCTCCAGCGTCACGTAAAGCGTGGTATCCAGCAGACGATAATTTTCCAGCACTTTACCGCCCTGGCGCAGAGCCATTATTTCGGCGTGCGCCGTCGGGTCGTGCTGACCAATGGGCCGGTTCCAGCCTTCGCCAATCACCTGGTCGTTCTGAACCAGCACCGCGCCCACCGGCACTTCGCTCTGCTCCCACGCCCGTCGCGCCAGACCAAGCGCATGGCGCATCCAGTACTCATCTTGTTGTTTCACGCTGACCACCCCGGGCGACTAAAAAGCGGCGCATTATAGCGGTCTCATCGGTCCTTTAAAAACTTATTCCAGCTGTTGCAGTTCACCCGCCGGGGTCACGCGCCAGCGATGTTGACAGAAAAACAGCAGCGGGTTGTCCTGTTTGCTGTCGCTGTAGCCGCTGTAAAGCTGCAGCGGCGTACCGATTTTCTCTTCCAGCTGCGCCACTTTCTCATGGCCAAGACAGCGCATCGCCAGCACCCGCCCACCCCAGCCGCGCTGCATCTGGCTCGCAATCATCTTCACACGTGGCAGAAACGCGGAGTCGTAATAGACCTGCTCCACCAGCGACTGTGGCGATCCGGTGATCAGCCAGACTTCAGCATCATCACTGCTGAGATAATCCGTCAGACGCTGCTGCACCACCGGGAACGCTTTCACGCGCAGCCGGAACCACTGCGCAAACTCCGCTTCGAGGCGCAGCAATGTCTGCTCAGAGCGTCCAAAGGTAATTGACCAGAGCAGCAGGCTCATGGGCCAGCGAGCCGCACGTCCTTTAAACAGCAGGCCGATACCGACCACCGGCAATACCGGCACCACCAGCAGCAGATTAAGCGGGCGGCGACGCAGCAGATAGCGCATAAACGTGCCGAACATGTCCTGCTGGTGCAAAGTGCCATCCAGGTCAAAAAATACGATGCGACGTTGTGTTCCCCTGGTCAAACAACTCTCCTTTATGGCTGGTTCTGGAATGATAAAGAGTAGTGTAGCCATCATCAGGCGGTACGGCGATGACTGTCATTTTTAATTCCGATGACTACAATGCCCGATGAATAGTTTATTCTTCATTGATTATCCCTGAATGACGAGGATTGGGCATGAGTTCTTTGCTGCGCATTCGCCAGCTTTATCCACGACTGGCGTTGAACGAACGTCGGCTCGCGGATTTTTTACTGTCGCAACCCGATCGGGCGCGTCACCTGAGTTCACAAAAACTGGCGGAAGAGTCCGGCGTCAGTCAGTCGAGCGTAGTGAAGTTTGCTCAGAAGCTGGGCTATAAAGGTTTTCCGGCGCTTAAGCTGGCCCTGAGTGAGTCACTGGCGGACAAGGATGCCATTACCGTGCATAACCATATTCTGAGCGACGACCCGCTTAAAATGGTGGGTGAAAAGCTGCTGACAGAAAAGCTTTCAGCGATCCGCGCCACCCTGGATATTAATAGCGAAGAAAAGCTCAACGACGTGTTACAGCTGCTGAAAAATGCCCGCCGTATTTTACTGGTGGGCATCGGCGCCTCGGGCCTGGTGGCGAAAGATTTCTCCTGGAAGCTGATGAAGATCGGCATTAATGCGGTGGCGGAACAGGATATGCACGCCCTGCTGGCCAGCGTGCAGGCGATGGGGCCAGGCGATGTGCTGCTCGCCATCTCTTACACCGGTGAACGGCGAGAGATCAATCTGGCCGCGCAGGAAGCGGTTCAGGTGGGCGCAGATGTGGTGGCGTTCACGGGTTTTACGCCGAATACCCTGCAGCAGAGTGCCGGTTACTGTCTTTATACGGTGGCGGAAGAGCAGAGTACCCGCAGCGCGGCGATCTCCTCAACCACGGCACAGCTTGCTCTGACCGATCTGCTCTTTATGGCGCTGGTGCAAAACGATCCGGAGCGCGCGTCCAGCCATATTCGTCACAGTGAAGCGCTGGTGAAAAAGCTGGTCTGATCAGCGTCAGCACGTATAATACCCGCGCTTTTTCTGTTGGTATCAGGTGGGTAAAATGGCGCTGTTGATTACGTCCAGATGCATTAACTGCGATATGTGTGAACCGGAGTGCCCGAATCAGGCGATTTCACTGGGCGATGCGATCTATGAGATTGATGTCAGCCGCTGCACGGAATGTGTCGGGCACTATGAGCGGCCAACCTGTCAGCAGGTCTGCCCCATCGACAACACGATTATCATAGACCCACAGCACACCGAATCTCGCGATGCGCTGTGGGAGAAGTTCGTGCTGCTGCACGGCTAGCTTTCAATGATTACCGTGGCGCAGGCGTAGTGACGCTCATCGGCCAGCGTCACGTGAACGTGCTTAACGCCCAGCCTCTCTGCCACGTCAGCGGCATGCTGAAAGAAGCGTAACCCCGGTTTTCCCAGCGCATCGTTGTAAACTTCAAACTGATTAAACGCCAGACCACCGCGAATGCCGGTGCCAAAGGCTTTTGCTGCCGCCTCTTTAACCGCAAAACGTTTGGAGAGAAAGCGCACCGGCTGCTTGTGCGCCTGATACTGGTGCCATTCGGCTTCACTCAGCACCCGACGCGCCAGCCGATCGCCGGAGCGCTCTATCACCCCGGCGATGCGTTCAATCTCAACGATGTCCGTACCTAATCCGAGAATAGCCATTAGCGACGGGCTTCACGCAGCAGTTGCTTCATCTCTTTAACTGCATCCGGCAGGCCACTCATTACTGCACGCCCGATAATCGCATGGCCGATGTTCAGCTCATGCATTTCCGGCAGCGCGGCAATCGGCAGCACATTGTGGTAGGTCAGACCATGACCGGCGTTAACTTTGAGCCCCAGGCTGGCAGCAAAAGTCGCGGCATGGCGAATGCGCGCCAGCTCAGCGTCACGCGCCAGTCCCTCGGGTGCCTCGGCGTAAGCGCCAGTATGGATTTCGATGTAAGGCGCACCCGTGGCAACGGCGGCTTCGATCTGGCGGTGATCGGCATCAATAAACAGCGAAACCAGAATGCCAGCATCCTTCAGCAGTCGCACGGCCGCGTTCATCTTCTCCTGCTGTCCCGCCACATCCAGTCCGCCTTCCGTTGTCACTTCCTGGCGCTTTTCCGGCACCAGGCAGCAGAAATGGGGCTGAATGTCACAGGCAATGCCGATCATCTCATCGGTGACCGCCATCTCCAGATTCATGCGCGTCTGAATCGTGTCACGCAGAATTCGCACGTCGCGATCGGTGATGTGACGGCGATCTTCACGCAGGTGCACGGTAATGCCGTCTGCGCCTGCCTGCTCGGCGATAAACGCCGCCTGTACCGGATCGGGATAGTTTGTCCCACGCGCGTTACGCACCGTGGCAATGTGATCGATATTGACGCCTAACAGCAACTCAGCCATGACCATCCTCACTTCTTTTCCATCGTGATGTTGAGTGTACCGCGCAAATATAAACAGGCGGTACGACCAGCGCTATTCTTCTGCCTGTTCGGGCTTTTTCTTCGGGATAAACTGGCGGAACAGCTCCTGACTTTTCAGCGGCTTGCCACCAAGATAAGGCTTCAGGGCGATGCGCGTAAAGCGCTTCGCGGCACGCAGGGTGTCGGCATCCGGAAACTCTCGCTCACACAGGGCATGCAGCTCCCGTCCGGTAAAGCTGCGATTGTTCACCACCAGGCTGGCGATAAAACCCCGCTCTTCGCGATAGCTGTAGGTCATATCGTCGCTGACCGGCTCGCCGCTGCCGGCGCAGTGCAGGAAGTCGACGCCGTAACCCAGGTGACCGAGCAGCGCCAGTTCAAATCGTCGCAGTGCCGGTTCGGGCTTACCGTGTGTTGAGGCTAACGCCTGAAGACAGTTGAGATAGTCGAAGAAGAGTTCCGGGAAGGGAGATTCCTGCTGCAATACGCGTGAGACCAGCTCATTGACGTAGAGACCGCAGTAAAGCGTGATGCCGCTGAGCGGTAAAGCCAGCGACACCGCTTCGGCATTGCGCAGGGTTTTAACTTCCCCGCGCCCGCTCCAGCGAACCAGCAGCGGGGTAAAAGGCTGTAACGCGCCTTTCAGGTTGGAACGCCGGGAACGCGCGCCCTTGGCCAGTACCCGAACCCGTCCTTCACTTTCGCTGAACAGGTCGAGCAGCAGGCTGGTTTCGCTGAAGGGACGACTATGCAGCACAAAGGCGCGTTGCCAGCCTTCCATTGAATCAGAGATCGTCTGTATAACCCAGGCTGCGCAGTGCACGTTCGTCATCTGCCCAGCCGGATTTCACTTTCACCCACAGTTCGAGATGCACTTTCGCTTCGAACATCTCTTCCATGTCCCTGCGCGCTTCGGTTCCGATGACTTTGATTTTGGCGCCTTTGTTGCCAATCACCATCTTCTTCTGCCCTTCACGCTCAACCAGGATCAGACCATGGATATCGTAACCGCCGCGTTCGTTGGTAACGAAGCGCTCAATCTCAACCGTGACAGAGTAAGGCAGTTCAGCGCCCAGAAAGCGCATCAGTTTTTCACGGATCATCTCTGACGCCATGAAGCGCTGTGAACGGTCAGTGATGTAATCTTCCGGGAAGTGATGATCGGCCTGTGGCAGATGCTTGCGGGTAATCGCCGCAATGGTATCGACGTTTTTGCCACTCTCAGCAGAGATAGGCACGATATCGAGGAAGTTCATCTGCTGGCTCAGGAACTGCAGATGCGGCAGCAGAATGCTTTTATCCTGGATATTATCGACCTTGTTGATCGCCAGCACGACCGGCACTTTGTTGTCGCGCAGTTTGTTTAAGACCATCTCGTCATCTGGCGTCCAGCGGGTGCCTTCAACCACGAAGATCACCAGCTCTACGTCACCAATCGAACTGCTGGCTGCGCGGTTCATCAGACGGTTAATGGCACGCTTCTCTTCCATGTGCAGACCCGGAGTATCGACGTAGATCGCCTGATATTCGCCCTCGGTGTGAATGCCCATGATGCGGTGGCGCGTGGTTTGCGGCTTACGCGAGGTGATCGACACCTTCTGCCCCAGTAACTGGTTCAGTAAGGTGGATTTACCGACGTTTGGTCGGCCAACAATCGCGACAAAGCCGCAATAAGTAACGTTTTCGCTCATTCGAATCCTGAGTTGTTCAGCGCCTGATACGGCGCTGAAAAAGTGCTATTTGAATCGTGTGTCATTCAGCGTCTTCTGACGCCGGGACAGAACTGCCAAAGGGTGATTCACTGTGTGCCGCTCCGGCACGGTCACCCCGACAGAACTATTCGAGACCTAATTTTATCAGCGCCTGTTCAGCTGCTGCCTGCTCAGCTTTACGACGGCTGGAGCCGACGCCGACGACCGGCTCGGCCATGCCACTCACCTGACAGTGAATGGTGAATTCCTGATCATGGGCTTCGCCACGCACCTGCACGACCAGATAACTTGGCAGTGGCAGATGACGTCCCTGCAGATACTCCTGCAGACGCGTTTTCGGATCTTTTTGTTTGTCGCCAGGACTGATTTCGTCCAGACGGCTCTGATACCAGTCAAGGATCAGTTGTTCTACCCGCTCAATACCGCTGTCGAGGAAAATGCCGCCAATCAGCGCCTCGACCGTATCGGCAAGAATAGATTCACGACGGAAGCCGCCGCTTTTCAGCTCACCCGGTCCCAGACGCAGGCACTCGCCAAGATCAAATTCGCGGGCCATTTCAGCCAGCGTGTTGCCACGCACCAGTGTGGCGCGCATGCGGCTCATGTCACCTTCATCAACCCGCGGGAAGCGGTGATAAAGGGCATTAGCGATCACATAGCTAAGAATTGAATCGCCAAGAAATTCCAGGCGTTCGTTATGCTTACTGCTGGCGCTGCGGTGAGTCAGGGCCTGCTGTAACAGTTCCGAATGAGTAAAAGTGTAGCCCAGTTTGCGCTGAAGCTTGTTAATCAGGATGGGGTTCATGCGATTCCAGTTCTTTGTTGCGTCTGTGACTCTGCATACCAAACGGGGCTGGCAATCCAACACGTTCCGTTTGGTGTGCAGTGGCCTCCCTGAGGAGGCCACCCGAATTGCCTGTTAATCAGACAATGTTGTTAGTGGATACCGCCGATGCGACTGAATCGCACGCCGGTAGGCCACTGGCCTTCTTGTTTCTCAAAGCTCATCCAGATAGCGACCGCTTTACCGACCAGATTACGCTCCGGGACAAAGCCCCAGTAACGGCTGTCGGCGCTGTTATCACGGTTGTCGCCCATCATGAAGTATTGCCCTTTCGGCACGACCCAGCTCGACTGCGGCTGACCCGGCTGCTGATAATACATGCCTGCCTGACTCTGCGCTTCGTTTACCAGCAGAATGTCATGCGTCACGTTACCAATCGTCTCTTTGCGGGTGGCCAGGCGCAGACCTCCGCGCATAGTATCGCCCTGCGGCACCTGATAAAAACCGTTGCCGGTTTCGTTGCCATCAAAACCGCTAAAAGTCTGAATAAAGTTGCTTGGCTCAATATCGGTGTACGTTACCGCCAGCGCTGTGTCACAGGCTTTGTCGTCGCTGCAGGTCGGTTTTACCGTCAGGGTTTTGCTGTAAGGATCATAGATGACTTTGTCGCCCGGCAGGCCGATAACGCGCTTAATATAATCCAGGCTCGGATCTTTCGGGTATTTAAATACCGCGATATCGCCGCGCTTCGGCTGACCGGTTGGGATCAGCGTCGTCTGGGTAATCGGATCTTTGATACCGTAAGCGAATTTCTCCACCAGGATAAAGTCACCAATCAGCAGCGTTGGCATCATCGAGCCAGAGGGAATCTGGAACGGTTCGTAGATAAACGAACGCACGATGAACACCACCGCCAGCACCGGGAACACAGACGCGGTGGTCTCAACCCAGCCTGGCTTGGCAGCAACCTTCGCCAGCGTTTTGCTGTCGAGCGCGTTGCCGGTCTGGGCCTGAACCTCAGCCTGTTTAGCGCGACGCGCAGGTGCCCATTTAAAACGATCTATTACCCATACGATGCCAGTAATCAGCGTCGCTATCGCCAGAATCAGGGCGAACATATTAGCCATTGGAAATCCTTATTTGCTGTCCTTACCGACATGCAGAATGGCGAGGAACGCTTCCTGTGGCAGCTCAACGTTACCAACCTGCTTCATACGCTTCTTACCGTCTTTCTGTTTCTGCAGCAGTTTCTTCTTACGGCTCACGTCACCGCCATAACACTTGGCGAGTACGTTTTTACGCAGCTGTTTAACCGTTGAACGCGCGATAATGTGGTTGCCGATGGCAGCCTGAATCGCAATATCAAACTGCTGACGCGGGATGAGATCTTTCATTTTCTCAACCAGATCGCGTCCGCGATAAGGTGCGTTGTCGCGGTGAGTGATCAGCGCCAGCGCATCCACACGTTCAGAGTTAATCAGTACGTCAACGCGCACCATGTCTGAAGGCTGGAAACGTTTAAAGTTGTAATCCAGCGAGGCATAACCGCGCGAGGTTGATTTCAGACGGTCAAAGAAGTCGAGTACCACCTCTGCCATCGGAATTTCGTACGTCAGTGCCACCTGATTGCCGTGGTAAACCATGTTGGTCTGCACGCCACGCTTCTCAATACACAGCGTGATGACGTTGCCCAGATACTCCTGTGGCAGCAGCATGTGACATTCCGCAATCGGTTCACGCAGCTCTTCGATATTGTTCAGCGCAGGCAGCTTAGATGGGCTGTCAACATGAACGATCTCGCCACTGGTAGTCACGACTTCATACACCACCGTCGGCGCGGTGGTGATCAGATCGAGATCGTATTCGCGCTCCAGGCGCTCCTGAATGATCTCCATGTGCAGCAGGCCAAGGAAGCCGCAGCGGAAACCAAAGCCCAGGGCGGTTGAGCTTTCTGGCTCATAGAACAGCGAGGCATCGTTCAGGCTCAGCTTGCCGAGCGCATCACGGAACGCTTCATAGTCGTCAGAGCTGATTGGGAACAGACCGGCATAAACCTGCGGCTTCACTTTTTTGAAGCCTGGCAGCGCTTTGTCTGCCGGGTTACGCGCGGTAGTCAGGGTATCGCCTACCGGCGCGCCAAGGATATCTTTGATAGCGCAGACCAGCCAGCCGACTTCACCGCAGTTCAGTTCATTACGATCCACACGCTTCGGAGTGAAAATTCCCAGACGGTCAGCGTTATAAACCTGGCCGGTGCTCAGGACTTTAATCTTGTCGCCTTTACGCATGGTGCCATTTTTCACACGCACCAGAGAAACAACGCCCAGATAGTTATCAAACCAGGAGTCGATAATCAGTGCCTGCAGCGGACCTTCCGGATCGCCTTCCGGCGGCGGAATATCACGCACTAAGCGCTCCAGCACTTCGGGTACGCCGACGCCGGTCTTGGCTGAGCAGCGCACGGCATCCGTTGCATCGATGCCGACGATATCTTCAATTTCCTGCGCGGCACGATCGGGATCGGCAGCTGGCAGGTCAATCTTGTTCAGAACCGGCACCACTTCCAGATCCATCTCCATCGCGGTATAGCAGTTCGCCAGTGTCTGCGCTTCAACACCCTGACCGGCATCCACCACCAGCAGCGCGCCTTCACAGGCGGCCAGTGAGCGGGAAACTTCATAAGAGAAGTCTACGTGGCCTGGGGTATCGATGAAATTGAGCTGGTAAGTTTGGCCGTCCTTCGCGTGGTAATCGAGTGTCACGCTCTGGGCTTTGATGGTGATCCCACGCTCACGCTCCAGATCCATAGAGTCGAGAACCTGCGCAGCCATTTCACGAGCGGTGAGTCCGCCACAGATCTGAATCAGACGGTCAGAGAGCGTAGATTTACCATGGTCGATATGAGCGATGATGGAGAAATTTCTTATGTGCTTCATTTATTGGGATATCTTCGCTTAAAATTCAGTTGAAAACCTGAGCACAGACACATTCAGGAAGATCGCTCTTTACCCACAATCCTGTCAGCCTCATTAATGACGACGCATATTACACTGTTAACGCCGCGCATAAAAGAATGGAACGTGGTGGAAGCGAAACAGATATCTGCGCAAAGCAGAATGGACAAAGGCCGCGAGATGCGCGGCCTGGACGTACGTTACGCTTCGCTTTCAACACGCAGCGCATCAGGAGGCAAGGCAATGCTCAGAATGACCGGCTGAAAAGCTTCACGGTCGCCAAATTTCATTGAAACACCTTTAGCAACAATAAAACCGCCGATGCCACCCAGCAGCGCACCGCAGGCCGCAGCCAGATCGCTGTTAAACAGCGCCTGAAACAGACCGGCCACCAGGAAAAGACCAGACAGCGGCGTCATATAGACCAGCAGTGCTGAACCAAGCAGGCTGCTCTCTTTGATGCCGAGCTCGATGCGTTGTCCAGGTTGCAGCGGCTTACTGCTGGCGATTTGCATCACATGGGCGTTTTTTGGACCGAGTTTATTCAGCATATGACTGCCACAGCCTTTACGCGCCTGGCAACTGTTGCAGGACGTTTTTGCTTCGGTATGCAGTGTGGCGATGCCATCCTGCCATGCCACTACGGTGGCCCATTCTCTCATCATTTTTGTGACCCCAGGTCAATGCTGTCCGCAATACGTTTTGCGGTGGAGGGCGGCAATTCGCCAATCACTGCAATTTCGTTATTATTGCGCACAACGGTCTGGACCGTACGACGTCCAGTGCGCAATGTCTGCGTCAGACTGGTTTTATCGGCTGGCGTCACGTTGATGGCGAAACTAAACAGCCCATCGCTGTAGAGCTTCGACTCCATATTTTTGTTCAGCCCCGGCAGTGTACGGCGATTCTGCGACACCAGGGACATGCCGGCAGGTATCCAGCCAGGTTGCCAGGTAAGCGTAACCGCATCCCCTTTCGGCACGGATAGCGACGGAGGCAGATTCGCTTTCTCGAGTCCCTGCATCAGATTACGCACCCCTTCATCCACCGCAAAGCTGATCACGCGGAACTGCTCCAGCGTTTCGCCATCACGATCAAGCAGGTCGATTCGCAGCGGCAGTTTGGTGTCCACATCCAGCCAGACCACATAGCTGTAACGGGTGCCGTCACGGGAAACGATACGCAGTACATCACACATTTGATCGGCAATGCGGGAGCGCCCTACGGTAATAAAATCGTAGGCTGAGGCAAGTTTGGTGAAGTCAGCAAAAATTACCGAGGGTAAGGCATCGATAATATGATTACCGGGAAGCGAAAAGGGATCGAGGCCGGGTTCGAAGTAGCTGATATCGTTGCCACGCTGGATAACTTCCCGGCGAGGCCCGTCCATCTGTAACAACTGCGCGAATATCCGGTTATCGATTACAGCGTGACGATAACGCAGCGATTCAATGCCGATGCGCGAGACGTTGATATAGGCGAATTCGTAGTTGAGATTCTGACTTGCCTGCTCCATCTGCTGCAATAACGCCCCGGACGCGGTAGTTTGCGCCGGGGCGGCAGATGACCATAACAGACTGCCTGTCAGCAGGCTAACAGCATACCAAAGCGGCTTCATTACTGCTGCTGCTGTCCTAATGATTGGTTTCCGGGAACATCAACCTGCGCCTGTTTTGGCGCATTGGTTTCAATCTGCAGCTGGTCAGCATGCAGGCGACGTTGCAGTTCATAGTCCTGCAGCATCGCATTTACGCGACGACGCTGGTCCTGAACCTGCTGGTTTGAGCTGTTTGTATCAAACGCATCTGACGGCACACCCAGGCTCACCGGCGACGCTTTCCCCATCATCGGCATGGTATTAAATACCGGAGAGTCAGAGGTTTGCGTGGCACTGCCTGCCGGCTGATTGTAGTGCTGAACACCCACGATCACGGCCAGCGAAACGCAGGCAGCCACACCCACCTGAGTCAGTTGCGCAGCCCATGGACGCGCTTTTTTCCAGAACGGCATTTTTTCCCAGCGGGAAGGCTCTGGCTGAGCTTCAGGGATCAGCGTAGTGACCGAACGTTTAGGTTCTTTTTCGATGGCAGCAGCGACGCGCGCAGAGATATCGAAATGCAGGACATCGCCTGTATCACCGCGCATTGTATCGCGGATGAGATGATAGCTCGCCCAGCTTTTCTGTAATTCTGCGTCCTTAGACAAGGCGGAAAACAGCTCGTTATCTAAGGTCTCACCATCCATTAAAGCGGAAAGTTTTTCTTTCTGCATGCCTATGTACCCTTCCAGTAGCCGTTATCACTAACGTTGGATAAGCGGTTGAACTTTGTTATCAATGGCCTCTCGCGCACGAAAGATACGTGATCGAACAGTGCCTACCGGGCAATCCATAATGACGGCGATCTCTTCATAACTCAGACCGTCCAGTTCCCTGAGGGTGATTGCCATACGCAAGTCCTCAGGTAGCGCCTCGATGGTACGAAAGACAATTTGTTTCAATTCGTCAGACAACATTAAGTTCTCAGGGTTCGAAATTTCTTTTAATGCACCCGCACTTTCGAAATTTTCTGCGTCAATCGCATCCACATCGCTGGATGGCGGACGTCGCCCCTGAGCAACCAGGTAATTTTTCGCTGTGTTAACCGCAATGCGGTACAGCCAGGTATAAAACGCGCTATCGCCCCGGAACGAGTCCAGTGCGCGATACGCTTTAATAAACGATTCCTGTACTACATCAGGGACGTCGCCCGAGGGAACATAGCGTGAAACCAGACTCGCCACTTTATGCTGGTAACGAATTACCAGTAAGTTGAACGATTTTTGATCTCCCTTCTGTACCCGCTCGACAAGGACCTGATCCGTTAACTGCTCGCTCATCCGAGGTAATGTCTCCCCAAATTTTTCATATGCAAAAGTAACTGCCAGCACATCTCATGTTCTGAGCAAGCATGCGCTTAGAGTTGTGATGTGGTGCGAAGTTCACTTCTCGCCCTGATATTTAACACGCCAATAGCCATTACACAGGTTGTTCGTTTTCGTTCAGTGTCAGGCGCGTAAATCGCAGGCAGAGTAACCTATGACAAGAGCTTTTTCATCATTAAATCCTTTAGGTTTAATAAGTTTGCTATAAAAAACCACCTCGTTAGCAGCCCTTTTTTAACTTACTGATTATAGGTAACTTTGGGAAATTCACTGCCGAATAGCGTGAGCTGATGTTTAAAATACTTCACAGAAACCCCTATTGCGCTTATGCTCAGACGTATTCTTGTTTAGTAAATTAAACATTATGATGAATGTGACCCCGGATTATGAGTGCGATGTATTAATTGTTGGCAGCGGTGCCGCCGGTCTGTCGCTGGCGTTACGGCTGGCGAAGCATTGTCAGGTGACCGTACTCAGTAAAGCGCAGGTGAATGAGGGTTCAACGCTCTATGCCCAGGGCGGTATTGCTGCGGTGTTTGATGAGACGGATAGCATTGAGTCGCACATCGAAGATACGCTGATTGCTGGCGCAGGTTTATGCGACCGTGATGCGGTCTCGTTTATTGCCAGTAATGCGCGGCATTGCGTACAGTGGCTGATCGACAACGGCGTCGCGTTTGATCTCGACCCGCAGGCAGCGGGCGATATGCGCTATCACCTGACACGCGAAGGCGGCCACAGTCATCGTCGTATCCTGCACAGCGCTGACGCCACCGGTCACGCGGTTGAAACCACACTGGTGAGTCAGGCGCTCAGCCACCCCAACATCCGGATTCTCGAACGTACCAATGCGGTCGACCTGATTCTCTCAGATAAAATCGGCCTGCCGGGCACACGCCGGGTGGTCGGTGCGTGGATCTGGAACCGCAATCGCGAGCGGGTCGAAACCTGTCGGGCACGAGCCGTTGTGGTCGCCACTGGCGGTGCCGCCAAAGTCTATCAATACACCACCAACCCCGATATCGCCTCCGGTGATGGCATCGCCATGGCGTGGCGCGCGGGCTGTCGGGTCGCCAATCTGGAATTTAACCAGTTCCACCCAACCTGCCTGTTTCATCCGCAGGCGCAGAATTTCCTGTTAACCGAAGCATTACGCGGTGAAGGTGCCTGGCTGCTGCGTCCCGATGGCAGTCGTTTCATGCCCGATTTTGATGAGCGTGCCGAACTGGCTCCGCGCGATATCGTCGCACGGGCCATCGATCATGAAATGAAGCGGCTGGGTGTCGACTGTATGTATCTGGATATCAGCCACCAGCCTGAAGAATTTGTTCGCGCGCACTTCCCGATGATCTATGAGAAGTTGCTGACGTTTGGCTTTGACCTGACCAAAGAGCCCATCCCGATTGTGCCTGCCGCACATTACACCTGTGGCGGTGTCATGGTCGATCAGCATGGTCAGACTGACGTCAATGGGCTCTATGCCATCGGTGAGGTGAGTTACACCGGCCTGCACGGCGCTAATCGCATGGCTTCGAATTCACTGCTGGAGTGTCTGGTTTATGGCTGGTCTGCGGCAGAAGCGCTGATCAGGACGCTGCCCGCCATTGAAGCCGTTACTGCATTGCCTGCATGGGATGAAAGCCAGGTCGATGACGCCGATGAGCGCGTGGTAATACAGCATAACTGGCACGAGCTGAGGCTATTTATGTGGGATTATGTCGGTATTGTCCGCACGACCCGGCGTCTGGAGCGGGCGTTGCGCCGCATTAACCTGCTTCAGCAGGAGATCGACGAATATTATTGCCATTTCCGCCTCTCCAATAATCTGCTGGAGCTGCGTAACCTGGTCCAGGTCGCTGACCTGATGGTGCGCTGCGCGCTGGAGCGGAAAGAGAGCCGTGGCCTGCACTTTATCCGCGACTACCCGGATTTACTGCCAGAGGCGCTGCCGACCATTCTGACACCACCGGGCTACATGAAGAGGTAAAACTCCCGCGTCAGGCTGCACCACTCATCGGAATAGCGGGTGTCCGGCGCGCGGATGGCCAGACGCTCCAGTAACGTTTCACCGGCCTGCGGTGACAGAGCCAGCACAACGCGATGTGGCGGACGATGGGCATATTCCGCCACGTCCAGCCGGAAACGCAGATGCCAGCCATCCGCCCTAGCCAGATCGATAAACGCCTGGCCGGAAGCCGAGGGCAGCACCACACAGAACATCCCCTCCTCTTCAATCAGTAACGCGGCACTGCGTAAGAGCGTCTGATGGTCGAGCGAAGCCGTCGAACGTGCGCTGTCCCGCGCCGCGGTGGAGCAGGCCACGCCCGGCGCGAAATACGGGGGATTGCTGACGATAAGCGAGTAACGTTTATCACACTGCTCAGCCCAGCCGGCGATATCCTGCTGATGCACCCGAATACGTTCGGGCCACGGCGACTGCTGCACATTCTCCTGCGCCTGCCCTGCGGCTTCCGGTTCTAACTCAACCGCATCGATTTCAACCGGCGACGGCGTGCGCTGTGCCAGCATCAGCGCGATAAGCCCGCTGCCGCTGCCAATATCCAGAATGCGCCTGACACCGGCAACGGGCGCCCAGGCCCCGAGCAGAATGGCATCGGTGCCCACTTTCATCGCACAGCGATCGTGTGCGACAAAAAATTGTTTAAAGGTAAAACCGTTCTTGTTTAACTGTGGCCGTTCACGCGGCTTATCCTGCATCATTCGTCACTACCATCGTTTTTTCCTGCCGTACGGCAGCGCATGAGTGTAACGTGACGACAGAGGGAATTCACGCGACAGACCCCCCCAGGCGCAGCCGAAACGGATTAACAGATGAAGATTCAGTCTGATCTGTCTATAATCAGCGCCCCAAACTGAGGTAGACCATGACAGTAACCACATTTTCCGAACTCGAACTCGACGAAAGCCTGCTACAAGCGTTGCAGGAAAAAGGCTTTACGCGCCCAACAGTGATCCAGGCTGCTGCAATTCCGCCCGCACTGGAGGGTCGTGACGTTCTGGGTTCGGCACCTACAGGGACCGGGAAAACCGCCGCGTATCTGTTACCGGCGTTGCAGCACCTGCTTGATTTTCCGCGCAAGAAATCCGGACCACCCCGCATCCTGATTGTGACCCCAACACGCGAACTGGCGATGCAGGTTGCCGATCATGCGCGTGAACTGGCGAAACATACCCATCTGGATATCGCCACGATCACGGGCGGCGTGGCTTACATGAACCATGCCGAAGTGTTCAGCGAAAACCAGGATATTGTCGTCGCCACCACCGGCCGACTGCTGCAGTACATCAAAGAAGAGAACTTTGACTGTCGCGCCGTAGAAACCCTGGTACTGGATGAAGCGGACCGCATGCTTGATATGGGCTTTGCCCAGGATATCGAAACTATCGCGGCTGAAACGCGCTGGCGTAAGCAGACCATGCTCTTTTCCGCCACGCTGGAAGGCGACAACATTCGCGACTTCGCCGAGCGTCTGCTGAACGATCCGGTAGAGCTGGAAGCGGACCCGAGCCGTCGTGAGCGCAAAAAGATTCAGCAGTGGTACTACCGCGCTGATGATCTGCAGCACAAGACAAAATTACTGATTCACCTGCTGAAACAGCCGGATGTGACGCGCTGCATCGTGTTCGTGCGTAAGCGTGAGCGTCTGCATGAGCTGGTGAGCTGGCTGCACGAAGCGGGGATTCGCAGCAGCTACCTTGAAGGCGAAATGGTGCAGGCGAAACGTAACGAAGCGATTAAGCGCCTGAGCGAAGGACGCGTTAACGTGCTGGTTGCTACCGATATCGCGGCACGTGGCATTGATGTTGAGGATGTCAGTCACGTCTTCAATTATGACATGCCGCGCACCGCAGATACTTACCTGCACCGCATTGGGCGTACCGGTCGTGCGGGCCGTAAAGGCATCGCCATCTCACTGGTTGAAGCGCACGATTTCGTCCTGCTGGGCAAAATCACCCGCTATGTGAACGAGCCTATCAAAGCGCGTGTGATTGATGAGCTGCGTCCGGAAACGCGTGCGCCAAGTGCCAAAACCACGGGAAAACCGTCGAAAAAGGTACTGGCCAAACGTGCAGAGAAGAAAGCCAGCGAAACTGAAAAACCGCGGGTGAAAAACCGTCATCGTGATGCCAAAAATGTCGGCAAACGCCGCAAGGCAAGCGGCAGTACGCCAGCTAACGAGAATGCGGAATAAATCATCGCCGTCATAAAAAAATCGCCTCAATTGAGGCGATTTTTTTTATCTGATAATCAGTAATAACCTTTTCACACTGTTTTTCATGCCAGCGCGTTTTCTTTAAGGCGCGAGCATAACAATGCCGGACGTTAAACTTCTTATCTCGTTAATAATTAAGCTAAAGATTGCTGTGTGCGCTTTGCGCTTATTTTCATCACCTGATTAATCAGACTGCTTAAAGACTTTCAGTAAAGGTACGGGTGATGACGTCGCGCTGCTGCTCTGGTGTCAGTGAGTTAAAACGCACGGCATAGCCGGAAACACGAATGGTCAGCTGCGGATAGTTCTCAGGATGTTTAACCGCATCTTCCAGTGTTTCACGACGCAGAACGTTGACGTTCAGATGCTGTCCACCTTCAACCCGCACCTGAGGTTTAATTTCAACCGGCACTTCACGCCAGGCAAATTCGCCCAGTTCGCTGAGCGCGACAACCTGGTCTTCTTCATAGCCCGCTTTTGCACACAGGCAACGCGCCTGGGCTTTCTCTTCGTCCAGCAGCCAGAATGAGTTCAGTAACTGTGAGTTGTTTGATTGCGTGATCTGGATACCCGTGATCATGATTGCGTCTCCCGAATAAAACGTGAATACATCAAATTTGAGGCCCCGGTATAGCACTCTTTATTCCAGGCCTCTTTGACCTGTATCAATACGAATCAGGCATTCAGGCGGCTTTAACGCTAACCCGTTGATCTCAAAACCGCTTCCATTCAAAAATAGTTTGTATTATTAAAATTATTTTTGCCTTCAGGTCGACAGCAGGAACAGCTAAGCTTACGGCACTAACGTTAAGGGAGTTGAACATGGCTGAAAAGCTGACCTGGCACGACGTGCTGGCTGAAGAGAAAGAGAAACCCTATTTTATTGAGACGCTGAAGCAGGTCGCCGATCGGCGCGCCGAGGGTGTAACCGTCTATCCGCCGCAGAAAGATGTGTTTAACGCCTTTCGCCTGACAGAACTGGGCGACGTCAACGTTGTGATCCTGGGTCAGGATCCCTATCACGGGCCGAATCAGGCGCATGGACTGGCTTTTTCGGTGCTGCCCGGCGTTCAGGTGCCGCCCTCACTGCAGAATATCTATAAAGAGCTGGTACAGGATATTCCCGGCTTTGAAAAGCCCAACCACGGCTTTCTTGAGAGCTGGGCTAAACAGGGCGTGATGTTACTCAACACAGTGTTAACGGTTGAAGCGGGTAAAGCCCATTCTCATGCCCGATTCGGCTGGGAGACCTTTACGGATAATGTGATTGCGGCAATTAACCAGCACTGTGAAGGGGTGATTTTTTTACTGTGGGGTTCGCATGCCCAGAAGAAAGGCAGCATTATTGATCGCAAGCGCCATCATGTGTTGCAGGCACCGCATCCCTCGCCGCTTTCCGCGCATCGTGGCTTTTTCGGCAGCAAACACTTTTCGACCACCAATGAACTGCTGAGCGCAGCCGGTAAAAAACCGGTGGACTGGACGCCGGTCTTACCGGATTAACGCCAGAAAGCACACGGCCGCGTCAGTGCGCGGCCGTGTGACAGGATTCAGGCGTTGAATCAGCTTTTAGCTTTAGAAACCGCCACCATCGCCGGACGCAGCAGGCGACCATTCAGCGTATAGCCACGCTGCATCACCAGCATGACATGGTTAGGCTCAAACTCTTCAGACTCCATCATCGACATTGCCTGATGCACTTCCGGGTTAAATGGCACGCCCGTTTCGCCTACCACTTCAACACCGAATTTACGCACGGCACCCAGCAGGCCTTTCAGGGTCAGCTCAATCCCTTCGATCATGGATGCCAGCTGCGGGTCTTCTTTGTTTGCCACTTCCAGCGCACGTTCCAGGCTGTCGATGACTGGCAGCAGTTCGTTGGCAAACTTCTCCAGCGCAAATTTATGCGCCTTCTCAACGTCCATTTCGGCACGACGACGAATGTTCTCAACTTCAGCCTGCGCACGCAGCTGGGCGTCGCGCACACCGGTTTGCGACTGCGCTAATTCAGCTTCGAGCTGAGCAATACGCTCATCACGCGGATCCACCTCTGCTGCTGTCTCCGCTTCCTGAGGTTGCTGCTGATCCTGCTGAATTTCGTCTGAGACTTGCTCGTTTGGGGTGTTCTGTTCTTTACTACTCATGAATTTCTCCGCGTTTTGCACATTCATTTCGCTGGTTGGCTTATTATGGGGATTGGTATGACGGATTCAAGGGAACCTATCACATTGCCTTGCCGTTTTGGCTTATAAGGAACACCGACCAGATGAACAAACACTTTAACTGCATTGGGATTGTGGGTCATCCGCGCCATCCCACTGCGTTAACCACGCATGAGATGCTCTGGCGCTGGCTGACGGCCAAAGGTTATCAGGTGATCGTTGAGAAGCAGATTGCCCAGGAGCTGTCGCTTCACGACGTACAGACGGGCACGCTGGCGGAGATTGGTCAGCAGGCTGATTTAGCCGTCGTGGTGGGTGGTGACGGCAATATGCTGGGCGCAGCGCGGGTGCTGGCGCGTTATGACATCAAAGTGATCGGCATTAACCGCGGTAATCTCGGTTTTCTCACTGACCTCGATCCGGATAACGCACAGCAACAGCTGGATGAGGTGCTGCAGGGCAACTATTTCGTCGAGAGCCGCTTTCTGCTGGAAGCGCAGGTGTGCAAATCTGACTGCTCGCCCCGTATCGGCTCTGCCATCAATGAAGTGGTGCTGCACCCTGGCAAAGTGGCACACATGATCGAATTTGAAGTTTACATTGATGAAGTGTTCGCCTTTTCCCAACGCTCAGACGGGCTGATTATCTCCACGCCCACCGGCTCTACAGCCTACTCACTCTCGGCGGGCGGCCCTATTCTGACGCCGTCACTGGAGGCGATTGTGCTGGTGCCGATGTTCCCGCATACGCTTTCCGCGCGGCCACTGGTGATCAACAGCAGCAGTACCATCCGTTTACGCTTTTCTTCACGTCGCAGTGACCTGGAGATCAGCTGTGACAGCCAGATTGCGCTGCCCATCCAGGAGGGCGAGGATGTACTGATTCGCCGCAGTGCCGGTCATCTTGATTTGATCCATCCTAAAAACTACAGCTATTTCAATACGCTGAGTTCGAAACTGGGCTGGTCAAAAAAATTGTTCTGAAAACCGGCCTCGCCTCTTTACTGGATAAAAAACCAGTTTATACTGTATGAAAAACCATATGTGTTTATTCATACAGGTGAACCTATGCTGGCCCAACTGACCATCAGTAATTTCGCTATCGTTCGTGAACTCGACATTGATTTCCAACGCGGCATGACAGCTATCACGGGTGAGACCGGTGCCGGCAAGTCTATCGCCATTGATGCGCTGGGATTGTGTCTGGGCGGTCGTGCTGATGCTGACATGGTGCGTCAGGGAGCCAGCCGGGCTGACCTCTGTGCCCGCTTCCAGCTTAAGTCCTCCCCTTCTGCCCAGCGCTGGCTGGTCGATAATCATCTGGATGAGGGCAACGAGTGCCTGCTGCGCCGGGTGATCAGCGCTGACGGACGCTCCCGTGGCTTTATCAATGGCACGGCGGTGCCGCTCTCTCAGCTGCGCGACCTCGGCCAGTTGCTGATTCAGATCCACGGTCAGCATGCCCATCAGCTTCTGCTTAAACCTGATCATCAGAAACATCTGCTGGATGCCTATGCCGGTCACGACGAGCTGCTGCAGCAAATGCGCGCCAGCTATCAGACCTGGAATCAGAGCTGTCGCACCCTGGCGCTGCATCAGCAGCAGGCGCAGGAACGCGAATCACGTCGCGAGCTGTTGCAGTATCAGTTGAAAGAGCTGAACGACTTCGCACCGCAGCCGGGTGAATATGAGCAGATCGATGAAGAGTACAAGCGTCTGGCTAACAGCGGACAACTGCTGTCGACCAGCCAGCAGGCACTGCAGTTGTTAGCAGACAGCGATGACACGAATCTCAATAGCCTTCTCTACACGGCGCGTGAGATGATTTCTGAACTGACTTCGCTGGATGAGAAGCTGAACGGCGTGCACAACCTGCTGGAAGAAGCCGCCATTCAGCTGACCGAAGCCAGCGATGAGCTGCGTCACTACTGTGACAGTCTGGATATGGATCCCAACCGCCTGTATGAGCTGGAAAAGCGTATCTCACGTCAGATCGCGCTGGCCCGTAAGCATCACGTCACGCCGGAAGGTCTGCCCGAACTGCATCAGCAATTGCTGGCAGAAGCGGAGCTGCTCTCACAGCATGAAAGCGATCAGGAGAGCCTGCAGTCACTGGTGGGTGAACATTATCAGGCCGCGCTGAAAAGCGCAGAGCAACTGCATCAGCAGCGCAGCCACTTTGCTGACGAACTGCAGCAGCTGATCACCCAGAGTATGCATCTGCTCTCCATGCCGCACGGCCAGTTTAAAATTGCGCTGACCTTTAATCCGGATCAGCTCACGGCAGACGGCGCGAGCCGCGTCGATTTCCAGGTCACCACTAACCCAGGCCAGCCACTGCAGCCTCTGGGCAAAGTGGCTTCGGGTGGTGAACTGTCGCGTATCGCGCTGGCAATTCAGGTGATTACCGCGAAGAAAATGGAAACACCGGCGATGATTTTCGATGAAGTGGATGTCGGCATCAGCGGCCCGACCGCTGCCGTGGTCGGTAAACTGCTGCGTCAGTTGGGTGAATCGACCCAGGTGATGTGTGTGACTCACCTGCCGCAGGTGGCCGGTTGTGGTCATCAGCACTTCTACGTCAGCAAAGAGACCGATGGCGCAATGACTGAAACCCATATGCAGCCACTGGACAAGCGGGCGCGTCTGCAGGAACTGGCGCGACTGCTGGGCGGCAGCGAGGTCACACGCAATACCCTGGCCAACGCAAAAGAACTTTTAGCCGCATAGCAGCGCACTTTTTTAACCCTCCGTGGTCATATGCTTGCTCTGTAGAGGTTTCCAACAGCGAAAAGGTTTATTATCATCGGCACTTATGTCGCCAGAGTAATAAAGCCTGCCGCAGGCAGAGTTCAGATTTTGATGGCAAGAAAGCCGCCTTTAAAAGGCGTTTGGCCCCGGAAAAGGAATGTATAGATGCGCTGTAAAACGCTGACTGCCGCGGCAGTAGTAATGTTGATGATGACCGCCGGATGTTCCACCTTAGAGCGCGTGGTCTATCGTCCTGATATCAACCAGGGGAACTATCTGGTTGCCAACGATGTGGCCAAGATTCATACCGGTATGACACAGCAGCAGGTGGCTTACACGCTCGGTACGCCGATGATGAAAGATCCGTTTGGCAGCAACGTCTGGTATTACGTTTTCCGTCAGGAGCCAGGTCATGAGGGCGTAAAACAGCAGACGCTGACGCTGACCTTTGATGGTAACGGCGTTCTGACTAATATCGACAACAAGCAGAATCTGTCACAGAACAACGACTGATTGCCCGTAAGATTGTCAGAAACAACAGACAGCAAAAAGGCGCACTGAGCGCCTTTTTTTATGCCGGGTATCCGCTGTATCTGATGGGATAAGGGCTTATTTTTTGCTTTCTGCCGCACGTTCTGCGCGCTGCCGGCGTAACTCTTTAGGATCGGCAATCAGCGGACGATAGACTTCGATACGATCGCCCTCATTCACCACATCATCCAGCTTCACTGGCCGACTGTAGATGCCGACCTTGTTACTGGCGAGGTCAATCTCACGACGCAGTTCAAGTAGTCCTGATTTGAGGATGGCCTGTTCAATCGTGCTGCCCTGCTCCACTTTCACATAGAGCTGATACTGCTTTTCAGGCAAGGCATAGACCACCTCGACAGAGATATCAGGCACGGTAAACCTCTTTGGCGCGCTGTGTGAAAGCCTGCACCATGCTGTTGGCCAGCTCTTTGAAGATCCGCCCAAAGGCCATCTCTACCAGCATGTTGGTGAACTCGAACTCCAGGCTTAACTCAACCTTGCAGGCGTCATCGCCCAGCGAGACGAACGTCCAGCCGCCAGTCAGCTTGCGGAACGGACCATCAACCAGTTGCATATGGATGCTCTGGTTATCCGTCAGGGTATTGCGGGTGGTAAACGTTTTGCTGATGCCCGCTTTCGACACATCCACGGACGCCGTCATCTGATTCTCAGACGCATCCAGCACGCGGCTTCCGGTGCAACCCGGCAGGAATTGCGGATAGGCATCCACATCATTTACAAGTTGGTACATCTGCCCGGCACTAAACGGGACCAGCGCCGAACGACTAATCTGAGCCATAATGGTTCCTGTTCATCACAAAACCGCTGAATAATAGCATTTTCAGCGATTAAACAAAAATGTCCCCGAGTGAGGGTGTGCTAGAATATCCCGTTTCCTGCCGCCCCGCTGGACTGGGGATGCGATAACCGACTAAGTGATGTAAAATACGCCGCACTATGACAAAGAAAAAAGCACACAAACCCGGTTCTGCCACTGTTGCCATGAACAAACGCGCCCGCCACGAGTACTTCATTGAAGAGGAGTATGAAGCGGGATTGTCGTTACAAGGATGGGAAGTTAAGTCACTTCGTGCCGGTAAAGCCAACATCAGCGACAGCTATATTCTGCTGCGCGATGGCGAAGCCTTTCTGTTCGGTTCAACCTTTCAACCCTTAGCCGTTGCCTCCAGCCATGTGGTCTGTGACCCGACGCGCAGCCGAAAGCTGCTGCTGAAGCAACGTGAACTTGATTCACTGTATGGCCGCGTTAACCGCGAAGGTTACACCATCGTGGCGCTGTCGCTGTACTGGAAAAACGCCTGGTGCAAACTGAAGATTGGTGTTGCACGCGGTAAGAAAGAGCACGACAAGCGCGACGATATCAAAGACCGTGAATGGAAACTGGATAAAGCACGTATCATGAAGAATTCAAAGCGTTAAGCACTGGATTTTGATTTGTTTTGTTGCTAGTATTTGAAGTTCTGGGGCTGATTCTGGACTCGACGGGATTGTGAAGCCTTAGGAGCATGCCGAGGGGCGGTTTGCCTCGTAAAAAGCCGCAAAAAAATAGTCGCAAACGACGAAAACTACGCTTTAGCAGCTTAATAACCTGCTTTTAGCCTTCTCTCCCTAGCTTCCGCTCTTAAGACGGGGATCAAGAGAAGTCAAACCCAAAAGAGATCGCGTGGATGCCTTGCCTGGGGTTGAAGCGTTAAATCCAATCAGGATAGTCTGTTAGTGGCGTGTCTGTTCGCAGCTAACCGGCGAATGTAAAAACTGACTAAGCATGTAGTGCCGACGGTGTAGTAATTCCGGACGCGGGTTCAACTCCCGCCAGCTCCACCAAAATTCTTGGTTGATGGTTACCAGAACCATCATCGAAGTCCTGAAAGCCCGCAAGGTGAAAGCTTTGCGGGTTTTTTTGTGTCCATAGCAGTCCACTGAGAGTGGCTAGAATCCACGCCAAATGACACCCTGTTTTCGCCCCAGCCCCATGGGTCCAAAATCTGAGGGGCCGAACATGCCGAAAATCGTCACTAAACTCAATAATAATCAAATCAAAAACACTAAGCCTGCCGAGAAGGAAGTGAACCTCTTTGATGATGACAGCTTGTTTTTGCGCATATCGCCGATCATGAAAGGTGGCATGAAAACTGGTACTTCAGGTATGCGACTCCTGTGACTAAGAAACGAACGAAAATGAGTTTGGGTACTTACCCTTACCTTATATTCGCGCAAGATAGCTCTCTCAGAGATCAGTACCTTGCCCTACTCGCCCAGCAGATTGATCTGCAAACGCATAAGACCGACAAAGCGAATGCATTAAAAGCGTCCACTGAACACACCTTGTAGGTGGTGGCAAGAAAGTGGCTGGAAGAGAAGAAAAGAACGTCAGTGATTTTAGAAGATCATGTAGCTGATATCTGGCGTAGCCTTGAACGTAACGTCTTCCCTGGATTGAACAATGTTCCGATTAAAGAGATTCGGCCCAAACTCTTGAAGCATCAGCTTGATCCAATCGAACAGCGCGGGGGGTCTTGAAACCCTGAGGCGCATTATCTCCCGGCTAAATGAAATTTTTCGTTGAATAGCTACCAAGGAACTGATTGAGTTCAATCCCGTTAATATCTTTGCAGAGCGCCTTCAAAAATCTAAAAAGAAAAATATGCCAGCATTACCTCCTTCAGAATTACCAGGCTTTTTGGCTACATGTAATTTTAAAAGCACATATTTAATGCGGAAATGTTAGCATTAAAGAACTATTGCTAAAAATTAAAAAACCAGAAGCCTTACCAATACCGGTCCGGTTTGTATAGAGCTTGGGTAATGAGTTACAATCTGACTATCGTAAGACAAATAAATAACATTCATTATGAATAAAAAGAAAATCGAAGAAATGCTTTTAAAAGAGGGGTTTACACAAAAAGAAGTCTCTGTGATACGCCAGCATGCTGATAAAAACGGTTATCCTTATCCCTGGCTCCTTTCACAGTTAAAGAAAAGATTCATAGCTGCAATGATATTAATAGCTATCCTTCTCGCAGGACTCATTTATACCATTCGCAGCGGTACACAAGAAAACCTTGTATCTTATTCGATAACACTGTTAGCAGGCTTCACAATTCTGTATATTTTTATCCCGTTGAAGCCCGCATACAAAGCATTTAAATTTTTGCGAAAACACTCTCATATTTTATAAAGTCGATAATGAACATTTTCATTTATTTAATCGAAGAATCGCACTGCCTTTTCCCCCTACTGCAATACATTCACCACTAGAGACATCTATATAATATTTAACTGGATTAGGCATACTTTCCATCATCCATGGAAGATCTTCAGAAAATTTTAAATCTGAGGTTGAAATAACCCAAACAGATTTGCCATCAAAAGACGCTCTCACAGCCTCATGAAAACGTTCGTCCCAACCATGACCTGTTTCCCTTGCATATTCTTTGGCAATTTCAACAGCTTTATTTTGCGATATCATTGCTGAACTCCATACCAAACATTATACATCAACCCTCCAACCACTACTGGACCCAAAAGAATACCTGCGGTTTCATGCCGCAATAATGTATAGGTAATTTCGTAAGTATTTCCAAGAGGGAACTTGAAGCCTTCAATGATATATTCCCTACTCATCCTCTGGCTCTTAATAAGCCAATAGTTTCAGCAAGTGACTCTTCCAGGTATCGTAATATATATGATTTATTATATGCGCTTTGTCTCATGAAAACCCTAAGTTCTCTAAATAAATAGAACTTAGGCGCAATTACCATGTGTACCTGTTCATGATAAAGAGTTGAAAGCATCTGCAAATATGCGTCATCTTTCGACATTGCGCCAGGATAGTAGTTGCGTCCTACTTCTACGTCCCCCAGGGTTTTGTGCGTCCCTGAACGACGTCACTATGCTTTGTGATTTTTATCTTAGGAGTATAACGCCAGCCTCCATTGCGAGGGAGGTTCATTTTCCTTCCAATATCGCTGCTGTATCTGGGCATTTTTACTCCCCTGAAAGGAGTCTTAAATGTATCACCAGGCTTCTTCTTCAAAAGAAGTGCTAGGACAGTATTAACGCCTATCAGAGTGATCGCGTCTGCTAAATCCTTAGCAGCAACGTCAAGATCTCCTTCGCTACGAGCTGCGTTAGTCTTCGTGGCAAAATCAAACAACTTCTTAGCCGCTTCAAGCGCTACGCCCCCTACTGCTACCCAGCCTACAATGAGAAGCACTAAATCAGCGATTTCACCAATCCCAAAAAAGTGCGCACCAGCCCAAACCACGATGACCCCCGCCATAGTTGCTAATGCTGATGGGGTGACCATAGCAAGAAGCTGTTGACCTACGTCAGAGGGTAAGAGCACTGCCGCTTTAGAAATGGCTAGCTGTAGCCTTGACTGTATATCGCCAGGGATAACTTCCATTCTCTATCCTCAGTTATATGTTAAGCTGCCTGCAGAATAACTCTTGAATACTGCATTATCCAGTAGTTTTGCTTATCATCTTTGTTTGACCTGATCGAAGAAAAGATATCCACTTATCATTTAGCTTTTAAAAAATTCATTAAAAATGACAGAACTAAAATAGTCATTTAAATTAACAATCCAACCTAACCCTCAATAATAAAAACGTTAAAATCCGAAAAAAATATAATGATAGTTGATATTAAATTTGAGAAAGCAAACAAAAGGCAATCACGATAATTCTATATTACTAACTGAAGGTTGTATCTGATACTGGGAGTAGATCAAAACCTACCCAGTCGCTCCCTGGTACATGAATGGTCTACAGTGGGGCTGGCATGATATTCAAGTTATGCAGGCAATGCAGCAAAAGCGGCAAAGTTCTTGAAATCAGGTGGTTACATAGGAATGGGATTTGCCTTTGCTGGACCACGAATGACGTACTCAATGCCTGCGTTAAAGGACGTGAGAGCGAATGTAAAAGAACCGCATTCAAAGAGTATGGTAAGTTTGGTGCTTCGACCTTAACGGGTGTGGGAGCTGGCGCAGCCGGTTCTTTCGCAGGTGTAGGTGTATGCGCAGCAATAGGGATCGCCACAGCAGGAACCGGCGCGGTAGTCTGCGCTTCTGTTGGCTCAATAGCTGCGGGCTATGATATGCAGGTGCTAAAGCGAGTGATTCTGTAATGGATACTATCTATGAATACATGGGAATTTGAGAAATGAAATCGGTCCTGATGGTCTTGATTATGCTTCCTTTAGTTTGCTTAGTAGTAAGTGTTATTTTGTATCTGATTAACAGGTCTCGCTACAAGGAATTGATCTCAGACTTCCAACAAAAGCATACACTTCCCCCCCCTTACTTGTTGCACTGCAATATGGGATATATAGGTTCACCTCTAATGGCCTATTTTTTCATGCGATTAAAACAAAACAAAAAAATCTTATTTTTAAACAGGAGCGATAATGCTTATAATTTTGCACATGAAAGTCAAAATATAAAAAAGATAAATACTCTCAAACCGCTTTACTATACTTTTGCATTTGGTTTTTCATGCTGTTTGCTACCTGGACTTATTGTGATTTTTATCCAACTTCATATTATTTAATTTTTCCAGTATGGAGATAGTCATGGAACAAACTCTCTCGGTAAAGCTTATTGAGAAAAGTAAAGCGACTGATTTTCAGCAGGCCGTTTCTGAAGTATTAATCGATAACAAACCGACGGGTATCACTATAAAAGGACAGGTACTCGAAGCCTCCGTTAAAGTCGACAATGATAGGTATATTCTTTTCACAACGGATGATGTGATCTTTGAAGAGTTTCTTACTGTTACTCTCATCAGCCTGAGTCAGGGTATTGTTGAAAGTTTGCAGGTTGGCAATGCATATTCGTCAGGTTCTTTCGAAGCGCTGTCTGTCAATCACGAAATCATTGAGTTCAATTTCATTGGCGGGTCTGTCTGGACAATTAAAGTGAACGACTCACCAAAGCTCCGTATCCCTTTCTTTTCGGATCCGCGTGGCATAAAACGCTCTTCAGGTCTGAAAGCGTATCTGAAGATAGATGCAAAGCCATCGCCCTCCCCTGCATAAAAAACCATTTAGCAAAAGCAATTGTTATACATTTAGGTGTACCAACAATTTTATAATCAATAATTTTCATTTAAATTCACAAAGATAAAAAATCCATTCAGACTTCGCCAGCCAAATAAATTAAAGGGTTACGTTCCAGTATTCACCACACAGCCAGATCACATAGTGGTTAAAGGATCACCAGCAATTACTCCATAGAGCACATCCTTGAGATATGCTGGTTTTGATAAGAGAAAGTACGCAATAAAAAAGGCCATGATTAGTATCATGGCTTTAGCGTTTAATATCATAACTTACAGATTATGTGACATAATAATCATGCTTCACCTTTTAGCTTATCCATTAGATAAGCGATAAACCAGGCCAGTATGAAAAAACCAAAAAAACCAACAATCTTTAATGGCCAGCCTCCAAATATAAACAACGAGAAAAATGCTGCGAAGGAGCAGATCCCCGTGGAAAAAGCTTCAACCACATTAGTAGTTTGTATACCTATGAACTTACCGAATTTTAGTAGAAATGATTTTGCAGAGTTCATTCTGTATACCTTTACACATTAATGTATGGCTGTTGATGTACATCAGATAGGGTTCAAGTGGCTTCTCAACAAGAAAATAGACCATATCCAAATTCAGTCGGGAAACCTTAGAATAAGTCTTTAGGAATCTGCTTTGCATCCGTCTTGATGCGAGTGAAGCCTCTTCGATTAACCCTTGAATCATGAGAAGGTTCAACGATAGCGACGAACCAACTCTCACAAACCGCTTAAAGGTCTCAGCAATAACAATACGAGTTAAAATTTTTTTAGCTATAAACTGGGCCAGAATAAATTGTGAACCTACCCTTCCCCCTAGCCTGCCAGCACCATAACCCAGCTTACCATCAATAGCTTGCTTACTCTCATTATCGAGCTTTGCATAAAAATCGAAAATCAAAATAGTAACCAGTTGTCGGATTGGTTCATGCCTGTCTTTAGTGGCCTTAACCAACCGCATAAATCGTTCTGTTTCCCTTCGATTCCGGTTCTTAAGATCGCTCCCGGCAAGGCCGCAACCCTGCTACGTTCTTATAACCCCCTGATATATGCCCGAAGGAATCGATGACATACCATCTACAATTCCATAAGCAATTTGCTTTGCGTCCATACTCTTCCTTATAAGCAAATTATGTCCAGGGTTGAGAATATCTAATCTGACGCAGGATTTCCATTGGAACTATATTCCAGCGCCACCACTAATTAGACCCCATGTTAAAAATTGATTTATATGGTTATTTAACGATTATAATTATAAACATGTTATCTAAAAGACGATCCATTTAAATATACATAAACAGAATTATTTTAAGCTATAAAAATAAGTTATGTTTTTCTTTAGCTCCTTTTGGAGATCCTATTACTAAAAATTCCTGAAATTCTTTTCACTCTTTTCAATTGTCGAACTTTGGCAGAAACTCAGCACCGGATGGCTTGTTGTGCGGTTTCGCGGCGTCCAGGTGATTGTCGTGGTGCCGCTGTTCAGCTGCACCTTTGTGACGCGCTGGCCGTTCACCTCCACGCCCGGACGCAGTGACTGGATCACAGGTACGGTCAGCAGAAGAAGCTATATCGAAAGCGCTTTTCGCTAACCGTGACGTAATAAAATCGGTGTTGGGCGGAGCCAGGCTGACTATTCGCAATGCATCTGGCAAAGCGATCGGCTATGGTTTCCGGCGCGGAGGTAGCCAGCTAATAGTCATGAAAAATGTGAGATTTGTTATCGAGTTTCAGCAATATAACGGCAACCCTAATACATTCTCACAGCATTCCCGGATTTATAGGTACAAAATGCAAAAATTCCACTTTCTTGACCAACTGATTTTCGGTTATTTCAATCAGGACGCAGACATCATCAATGATGGCGAGGATACAATCGAAGGCATAGTGCGGCTGTTCAAAAAGTCAGCACCAGACTGGATGCTCAACGATCTTGTCGAAGAAGTTGACGATTTTATCTCAGCCTATGATGGCAATGTCGAAAAGGAATTCAGGAAACGATATGGGTTTGATTTTGCCCCTGAACTTTGGGAAACCACGGCTCATGAATTCCTGATGACTGTTCGTCAGATCTCTTCAGAGAAATAAGGCTTTCAGGAGTAGATTTTTCTGGTTGATGATTACCCCATCCATCATCAAACTCCCTAAAGTCCCGAAGTTGAAAACCCTTCGGGTTATTTGTGTTTCTAATTTTTCATACAGTCTGAATCTACCCATTCCATACCCAATCTTTCAGCCACCAGTTAAAGCTCTTTACGACAGCCCCTCTCAGCACATCGCCCCAAAAACCAAAACCCCCAGATGCTTTTATGACCACCAGCGGTTTCCCACGCACCATCTCAGCGCACTAAATCTTTGCACTCCATCACACTAACTCTCTAAGCCATCTTATTACCTGTTGATATTACTGATTATTTTTATTGGCACATTTTCTGCTTAATTCTCTTCTTACACCTATGTACCGGCATATCGGTCTCAGTAATCTGGCATTAGCAGCAGGCAAAGGTTTGGATCTGCGCAATGCCAGAACAGTGTGTAAACAGAGCAGACTGATTTCAGCTGTGTAGCAGAGCGTAATGTGGAGACATAATAATGACCTCGATAAGCGAACCGGTGGTAATAGCGAAACACAGCAAATGGGTGCAGCTTCTGCTTGGACTGATTTGCATGGCAGCTATTTCCAGCCCGCAGTACGTCTGGACGCTGTTAACCAAACCGATGATTGCCAAACTCGGCGTCGGGCTGGCGGAACTGCAGGTCACGTTCTCGCTGCTGATTATTCTGCAGACTTTTTTTTCACCCTTCCAGGGCCGGCTGGTTGAGCGCTTTGGTCCACGTTTGCTGATCTCCATCGGTACGCTGATGGCGGGCTTCAGCTGGGTAATCGCGGCCCGGGTCGATAGCCTGACTGCTCTCTATCTGGTCTATGGCTGCCTGGGCGGACTGGGGACGGGGATTGTGTATATCGGCGTAGTGGGACTGGTGATGAAGTGGTTTCCACAGCAACGCGGTTTTGCCGCCGGAACCGTTGCGGCGGGCTATGGCATGGGCGCAATTTTTACCACCTTCCCGATTTCCATTTCTCTTAATAGCTACGGGCTGGAACAGACGATGACGACATTTGGTCTCATCTTCGCCGCTGTGGGACTTCTCGCCAGCCAGAACCTGAGGCTGCCTGAAAGCAGCGCGATGATGCCGGTCAGCAACACATCGTCACCCGTACGAGGCCAGCGCCAGTTTAAATCCAGAGAAATGCTGCGCCAGCCGCTGTTCTGGCTGATGTTCATGATGATGACCATGATGTCGACCTCAGGACTGATGGTCACTTCGCAGATGGCAATTTTTGCTGAAGACTTTGGCATCAGCAAAGCAGTCGTTTTCGGTATGGCCGCCCTGCCCCTGGCGCTGACCATTGACCGTTTCACCAATGGTTTAACGCGTCCCCTGTTTGGTTTTATTTCCGACCGCTACGGCCGCGAAAATACCATGTTTATTGCCTTCGCACTGGAAGGTGTCGCGATGACGTTGTGGCTCGCCTGCCGTGAAGATCCCGTGCTGTTCGTACTGCTTTCAGGCGTCGTGTTCTTCGGGTGGGGTGAAATCTTCTCGCTGTTCCCCTCCACACTCACCGATACGTTTGGCAGTGAAAATGCCTCCACGAATTATGGCTGGCTCTATATGTCTCAGGGAATTGGCTCGATCTTTGGTGGTCCGCTGGCGGCGCTGATGTATCAGCACACCCATAACTGGCACCTGGTCTTTGGCTGCGCGATTACCTTCGACTTTATCACGGCCGGTCTGGCGTTGTGGGTGCTCAAGCCCTGGCGTGCACGCTTTATGCACGCGCAAAATAATCGTGCACATTAATTGTCGGTGAGTGACATCGCTGAATGAGATCAGAACTGAACAGGCATCTTGTGCGTTCTTACAATGCATCGTCAGGACGGACTGATTCTGATGTCAGGCTCTGATGGAACCCGTAGTAACCACTTAAAGCGCAAAAACAGCCGGGACTGCTGATGTCCCGGCCGGCGCTGACGATCAGAAACTGTAATCAACAGCCGCGAAATATCTGCGGCCATCTTCGTTATAGCTGTAGTCGTCGCGGTTGAGATCTTTATCGGTCAGGTTCAGAACGCCAGCACGGATTTTCACCGCTTTGTTCACCTGATATGACCCGCCGGTATTCCAGGTGGTATATCCGCCTGGTGTTGCATTGCCATCGGTCACGGTGCGGCTCTTGCCTTTGTAATTCGCGGAAAGATAGAAGCTCCAGTCCTCCAGCGGTTTCCAGTCAAGCGTCGCATTTGTCGTGTGGAACGGCAGTTCAGATAGCGGTTTGTTTCCGCCGTTACTCAGGTCGCGGGCGTCATTGTAGGTGTAATTCAGCCGGAGATTCAGCTTGTCGGCGACCGGCAGACCGAGTTCCGTTTCCAGCCCGCGGATCCGTGCTTTATTCACGTTGTAATAGCGGAAGATCGGATTGCCGCTGGCATCAAATCCGGCAAAGTTTGGATAGGATGGCGCCAGACTGCGGTTGGCGGTGCGGATAACCGTAATCATGTCGTCAATGTCGTTCTGAAACACCGTCGCGCTGGCGGTAACATCTTCAAGCCACCCTCTCTGACCGGCGTAATAGAGTCCGAACTCCATGCTTTCGCTGGTTTCTGCTTTCAGATCCTTATTGCCCACCACATTGCAGCTCCCGCGGCATGAACCACTGAGCCAGTCCGGGCTCAGCTGAAGCAGAGAAGGCGCTTTGAAAGCGGATGCCCAGCCGCCTTTCAACGTGACCGTATCGGTGGCGTTGTAGACCAGATAGGCACGCGGGCTCCAGTTGACGCCGTAGTTCTCGTGGTCATCCATGCGTACGCCGCCAGTCAGCGTCAGGTTTTCGAAGATGTGCCATTCATCTTCCAGGAACAGCGCATACTGATTAGCCTGCACGCTGCCGCCATTTTTCATGTTTACCGCATCTTCCAGCTTATCGTTGCGGTATTCACCGCCGAACGTCAGGAATTGAGTGTAATCACCTAGCGGGATCACGACTTTGCCGTCGAGAGAATTGTTTTTCGAGGTAATGGTTTTGGCGTTTTTATTTTCGATTTTTTCACCGTAAAAACGCAGTTCGGTATTCGCCACTCCCCAGCGGCCAGCGTGGCCGAGCGAGTAGTTTTCGCGCTCGATACGGTTTTTATCCAGCGTGTCGGAATCCCGATCCTGACGATCCATCCCGTAACCGAACGTGATGTCCTGATCTTTATCCGGCGTCAGTGAGAATTCCACATTAGCATTGCGCGATGTGTAACCTTCAATGCGCGGCTGACCAGTGCTGCCACTGGCGGAACTGGCCTGATCTTTATTGCGTTTACCCAGCGCACCATAAACTTTCACACCCAGTAAATCATCAACCAGCGGGCCGCTGGCAAAGAAATTGCCGTTGCCGCTGTCACCGCGATCGCGGTGTTCCTGAACGGTGGTGTCTGCGCTCAGCGTGCCGTGCCACTGGGTGCCGACTTTACGGGTGATAATGTTGACCACACCACCCAGCGCATCGGATCCATATAAAGAGGACATCGGCCCGCGCACCACTTCAATACGTTCGATCGATTCTGCCGGGATCCAGCTCAGATCAAAATCGTTATGGCGGAAGACGGCGTTGCGGGAATTCACGCGTTTGCCGTCGACCAGGATCAGCGTGTAGCTGCTGCCCAGTCCGCGGATGCTGACACCCTGTCGGTTATCGCTTTCATTGGTGAGCTGTACGCCGGGAACGTCTTTCAGCACCTCTTTGAGGTTTTGTACCGGTTTTCTCTGCAGATCTTCGCGAGTGATTACGCTGATACTGGCAGGGGCATCTTTGAGATTTTGTTCGACAGAGGAGGCCGTAACCACCATCTGATCTTCATTTTCTTTCACCTCGCTGGCCTCTTCCGCCATCACCGGCATCGTGGCAGCAATCAGTTGTGCAAACAGCCCCGCTTTAACGGCAGGTGTAAATTTAGTCTTAACCATTTCTTCTCTCCGAGAGGTAAAACGCCCCGGCAGCCGGGGCAAAGTTCCTTTTACTCTGTCCAGTAAGTGCCGGTCGGTTCGACAGCGAGGAACTGTTTATAAAGTTGTTTTTGTGTTTTCTGCGGATCGAGCCCGGCAAACTTTTGCGGATAAAATGCTTTGGCAAAGTACTGAACGGCCAGCACGTTATAGGGAGAGTTGTAATAGTTATGCCAGATGCCAAAACTGCGCCCCTCTTGCACGGCTTTCAGCGTGCTGATGCCTTTACGCGCCAGCAGCGGCTTCAGGCTGGCGCTCGCCTGTTCTGGTGTGGTCTGCGCGCCCAGCACTAAACTGACCGGCTGCGGATCACCCGCTTTCGGTGGTCTGGCACCTCCACTGACCAGATAGACATCCGGCTGCGCGGCAATGACTTTTTCCAGATTCACCTGACCGAGCGCGCCCGGCAGCAGAGGTTTGGCGATATTCACGCCACCCGCCAGATCGATAAAATCACCCATGTTGCCGTTACCGGCTGAGCGGCAACATTCATCTGCTGTGGAGGCCCGCAGTTCGATAAAGACTTTCGGTTTATCCTGCATCGGGATATCGCGGGTGACATCGGTGACGCGTTTAATATTCTCCTGATAGAAGCGGATGTACTCCTGCGCCTGTTTCTCGCGGTTCAGTACTTTCCCCAGCAGTTCCATACTCGGCAGAGTGTTTTTGAGCGGAGAAGTGCGGAAGTCCACAAACACCACGGGCACACCGGCGTTTTGCAGCTGTTTCACCAGCTCACTACCTTTGCCGGGACCGTGCCCCGACAGACCGAAAATCGCCAGCTGCGGATTCAGCGTCAGCACTTTTTCAGGGCTGATGGTGTCGGCACTGGTCGTGCCGATCAACGGAATGTTGTCGATTTGCGGGAACTTCGCCCGATAGGTGGCGTAGGTTTGCGGGTCAAGTTTACGGAAATCGCCCTGCCAGCCGACGATTCGGTCAAACGGTTTCTGGCCCTCAAGCAACGAAAGAGCGAAGAACAAGCGGCCTTCTCCGAGTACCACACGCTGAACATCATCCGGCACCGTAACCGTGCGTCCCGCAACGTCTGTGACGGTGACCGCCTGTGCCGTTACACTAAGCAAACCGAACGTGAGGCCTGCGAATCCGGCAGCTACCTGCTTGCCAGAAAGCACTTTTACTAATTTCTGAGGATAATTCATCTTCTTCCGATTCCTTTGCGTTTCCCTGAAGAAGAACGAACAATAATGTAAACGATAACTATTATCAATTACATTTACATTTGTACGCAGCCCGGTGATTGAGCGCACTAAAGCGCCCATAAACAACGGTCAGAGAGTCACAAAACTGAAAGATGAAAAGCGTGAACGAGGCTGCGCATTCCATTACGGCAGTCTCGTGATCATAAAAGCAGAAACCGCTCAGCGGAAGAACCATTGCCGGAACAGCTTGATTTTCGTCTGAATCACCAGGACTGAGTCTGTTATTTTTTCTCTTTCCATCACCCTCAGGTGACTTAACAGGAACGCTGAGAAAGTCAGGTGTGGATTTAAACGGTCAAACCCACACAAACGGTCATAAACAGTCACGCCATAGCAACAATGTCTATATAGTTTATTAACCCTTTTGGTGATTGCTACCTGCCGTATAAGGCTAATTATGTGAGCAAAATCACTAAATAATGTAATGAGCCGCAATATTTTTCATGAAATATTTCGACTTCATCACCTTATAAACGCCAGCGAAATTTACCCACGTGGACTCCTGCCCAGTCCACATTTTCCCGTGTCTGCTTCCAGTACTTTATATCCATCGGAGGATAAGTATGTTGCCGATTGAAAGACAGCAAAGAATTATTAATGAGATTAATATAAATGGCCGGGTAATTGTCTCAGAACTGGTCACTCTGTGTCAGGTTTCACAGGAAACTATTCGGCGTGATTTAAGCCAGCTTGAAAAGCGCGGTTTATTACAACGCAGCCATGGCGGCGCCGTTCTGATAAAAAAACAGAACACTGGCACACAAGGAAATAGCAGAATCGCTAACCAAAGTGAATTAACTTTTCGGCAGCGAATTAATGAGCACGTTGATGAAAAAATGATTATTGCCAAACGCGCGCTCGACTTTATCAGCCCCGGCGACTGTATTTTACTGGATAGCAGTACCACCTGCTGGTATCTGGCGCGACAGTTGCCAGACATTGAATTAACGGTATTAACCAATTCGCTGCGCATCGTACAGACGCTTGCCGCTCGCGGCAGTATTCGCACTATCTGTCTGGGCGGGGAATATTCCGATCGTGATGAGGCTTTTCATGGGGTGGTGGCTGAGCAACCACTACGGGAATTTCAGATTAATAAAATATTTTTTTCCTGTAGCAGTCTGGGTAACGACGGATATTTACGCGAAGGCAATGAGAATAATGCACACCTGAAACAACAGATGCTGCTGGCCGCCGAAAAAAAACATCTTTTAATGGATGGCAGTAAATTTCTGCGGCCCTCGTTCGCCCGGATATGTCATTACCGCGATGTCGATTTTCTTATTACTGACCAATTAAAAGATAAAGAGCTTGAACAGGAACTGGCGTGGAATGGCGTTAATGTCATCGTCTGTTCACAGCGTTATCAATCCATGCAGCTAATTAAAAATTAACCCGGAGTCTGTATGAAAAAACATCTTATCGCCTGCTCTTTACTTGCTCTGTTTGCCGCCACGGGCGCGCAAGCTGCTGATAAATTGCGTATGGGTATTGTGGTCAAAATTGGCGGTATTCCCTGGTTCAATGCCATGGAAACCGGCATTAAAAGTGAAGCAGCGAAGCGCGGTATTGATGCGTGGATGGTCGGCCCTACTGCCGCTGACCCGGCACTTCAGGTGCGTGCCATTGAAGATTTGATTGCGCAGAAAGTCGATATCATCGGCGTAGTCCCCAACGATCCAAAAGTGCTGGAGCCGGTGCTGAAACGGGCACGCGATGCCGGTATCGAAGTCATTACCCATGAGTCTCCCGGTCAGCAGGGCGCCAACTGGGATTTTGAACTGGTCGATGCGACAACCCATGGCATCAATCATATGAAAGCACTGGCGAAGTGCATGCACGATGAAGGCAAATACGCCATGTATGTGGGCAGCCTGACGGTGCCGCTGCATCAGCAGTGGACTGACGCCGCACTCGCTTATCAGAAAGAGCACTACCCCAAAATGCAGCTGGTCACCGACAAATTTGGCGTTGGTGAATCACTGGATGACTCCATCCGTACCACGAATGAGCTGATGTCAAAATATCCCGATCTGAAAGGCATCCTGGCGTTTGGTTCGCAGGGGCCAATCGGTGCCGGACGTGCGGTCATGAACCGTAAAAAAATCGATCAGGTTTGTGTCCTTGGCTCTTTCAGTCCGGGACAGGGTGCCTCCCTGGTTCAGCGTAACGCCATCAAAGGCGGCTACATCTGGAATCCTGAGACCGCGGGCGAAGTCTTTGTGCGTATTGCCGACATGATGCAGAAGAAAGAGCCGATTACTGACGGCATGACGATTGAGGGGCTGGGGAAGGTAAAAGTGGATGAAAAGACCCACACCATTCTCGGTAACAACACAGAGAGTCTGGATAAAGAAAACCTGCCAAAACTGGTAAAAATGGGGCTTTGATATGCAAGAGGTCACTCCACAGACACTGATTGCGCTCGATAACCTGTCGAAAACATTTGGTGGTAACCGCGCGCTGAGCGATATCTCCCTGACCTTACTGGCAGGCGAAGTGCACTGTCTCGCTGGCACCAACGGCTGTGGCAAGAGCACTCTGATCAAAGTGATTTCCGGGGTGCACGCCCCGGACAGCGGCAGCCGCATCACCCTGGGCGACGGCGCGCCACTGCCGCGCCTCACTACCCGGCAGGCGCGCGACTTCGGTATCCAGGTGATTTATCAGGATCTGTCGCTGTTTCCCAACCTGAGCGTGGCAGAGAACATCGCCTTTGAGCATAACCTCAACGGCCTGCTGCGCTGGCACCACCGCGCGCGGCTGCAGGAAAGCGCGCGCAGCATTATTAATGAGTTAAAGTTCGACCTGAATCTGGATGAAAAGGTCGCAGCGCTCTCCATCGCGCAGCGTCAGCAGGTGGCGATCTGCCGTGCCCTGGTCGCCGATGCGCGGCTGGTGATCATGGATGAACCCACCGCCTCTCTGACGCGCACCGAAGTAAATCAGCTGCTGCGAACCGTACGCTATCTGAAAGACAAAAATATCTGCGTGGTGTTTGTCAGCCACCGGCTTGATGAAGTGCTGGAGATTTCTGACCGCGTTACGGTAATCCGTGACGGGCGCAAAATGGGCTGCTGGCCCGCGCGGGAGATGACACCGCACCACCTGACAGAGCTGATGACCGGTCTGAAACTCGACTATCAGCTGAAAGCGCCGACACGCAACGACAATCGCGCCATTCTGGAGATAGAGGATTTAACCCGCGCCGGCCAGTATCACAACGTCAATTTTAAATTGTATGAAGGCGAGGTGCTTGGGCTGTGCGGCCTGCTCGGCTCCGGACGCACTGAACTGGCACTCTCACTATTCGGCATGACACGTCCCGACAGCGGTAAAATCTGGCTCGACAGTAAGCCGGTACGCTTTCGCGGCCATGAAGATGCAATCAAAGCGGGTATCGGCTATGTGTCGGAAGATCGCCTGACGCTGGGCCTGGTGCAGCAGCAGTCTGTGGCAGACAACATGGTGCTGCCGATCCTCGACAAACTCCAGAACCGGTTTCACCTGATTGATGAATACCGCAAGAACAAGCTGATCCTGCAGTGGATCCAGCAGCTTGGCGTGCGCGTGGCCGATCCGAACCTCGCCATTTCTACCCTCTCCGGCGGCAATCAGCAGAAAATTGTGCTGGCGAAATGGGTGCTGACCCAGCCGCGAATTCTGATCCTCGACTCGCCTACCGTTGGGGTAGATGTGGGTGCCAAGGCCAGTATTTACCAGTTGATCCATGAGCTGGCGAAAGAGGGCCTGTCGATCATTCTGATCTCCGATGAAGTGCCAGAGGTCTGGTACAACTGCGACCGCATCCTGCATTTCCGCGATGGCACGATCCATGCCGAATATCAACCTGATAGCGTCGAGCAGCAGCAGCTGGCGGAGGTGATCAATGCCTGACTTTTCCCGTTTTCGTCCGCACTCCAGTCAGGGCTGGCTCGCCTGGGTACTGCTGGCATTCATTCTGTTTTTCTCGGTTGCCAGCGATCAGTTTCTCACCATGCAGAATCTGCTGGATCTGGCAGAGAGCTATGCCGTCACCGGCATCTTTGCACTGGGTCTGTTTGTGGTGCTGGTCACCGGCGGTATCGATATCTCCTTTGCGGCTGTCGCCTCCGTAGTGCAGTACCTGCTTGCGTCACTCTTTGTGCAGTTCCAGTTCGATAATGCGCTGCTCAGCATTGTGCTGGCGGTGATGTGCGGCACGCTGTTCGGCGTAATCAATGCGCTCCTGATTACCACGCTGCGGGTGGTCTCCATCATCATCACCATCAGCATGCAATCGCTGCTGTTCGGACTGCTGATGTGGGTAACCGGTGGCCGCAGCCTCTATTCGCTGCCGGAGTGGTGGATCACGCTGCGCAACGTGCTGCCGTTCAGCTGGCAGGGAGAGAGCTTTCAGGTGGGCCTGCCCCTGGTCACGATGCTGCTGATTGCTGCAGTAACGGCCCTGCTGCTGAACAAAACCAATCTGGGCCGTCAGCTTTACGCCGTCGGAGGGGATGCGGAGTCAGCCCGTCGTATTGGTATTCGCGTTGGACTGATCCACGTTTTCGCCTATGGCTGGCTGGGCGCGATGGCGGCGATTGGCGGGCTGGTACAGGTCTATCGCATGGGCGAAGTGGTGCCGAATGCGCTGGTTGGCGGTGAGCTTGATGTCCTGGCGGCGACAGTGCTGGGCGGTGCCAGCCTGATGGGCGGCAAAGGCACAGTCAGCGGCACACTGATGGGGGTTTTCCTGATCGCCATTCTGAAGAACGGCCTCAATCTGGTGGGAGTATCGAACTACTTCATGAATATCGTGGTTGGCGGCGTAATCATGATTGCGATCGCCGTGACCCATTACAAAAAACGCAAAGAAACTGACGTCAGTTTCGTGTGACAGAGGGCACTGATGATGAAATCACTGACTGCACTGCGCCCGGACGGCACCAACATCGGCCTGATGCTGCTTATCGCGCTGGCGCTGGCCATCTTTACGGTGATGCTGCCGGGTCGCTTCCTGACCGACTCAACCTTTATGAGTATGGCATTTCAGCTGCCGGAGCTGGGCTTACTCACACTGGCGATGTTTATCGCCATCCTCAGCGGCGGCCTGAACCTTGCCATTATCGCGACCGCTAACCTGACGGCGCTGTTTATCGCCTGGACGCTGATGAGCGCCCTGCCCGCCGGAGCCGGCATGGCGCTGCAACTGCTCTGGCTGTTCATCGCCATCATTGGCGCCATGCTGATCGCCGCCGTAATCGGCGTGGTAACGGGTCTGATGGTAACGCGAATCGGCGCGCACCCGATTCTGGTCACACTCGCAACGATGATGACGCTGAACGGTATCGGTATCTGGCTGACCAAAGGGGCTGCCGTCAGCGGCATGCCGCCGGTGGTACAGGCGCTGGGTGCTGATACGCTGCTGGGTATGCCGCTGCCGCTCTGGGTATTCCTGATCGCCGCCGCGCTACTGGCACTGTTTCTCGGTAAAACCCGCGCGGGAAAATGCATTTACATGGGCGGCAGCAATATCAACGCCACCTGGTTCAGCGGCATCAATACCCATCGCATGGTGATGCTGGTCTATGTGATCTCCAGCCTGCTCTGCGTACTGGCAGGTCTGATTATGATGGCGCGCTTTAACTCCGCGCGCATGGGTTACGGCGATGCTTATCTGTTACTGACGGTGCTGGCGATTATTCTTGGCGGCACCGATCCCAACGGCGGATTCGGTCGCGTCACCGGTGTGGTGCTGGCACTGATTGCGCTGCAGGTACTTTCAACCGGTTTCAATCTGATGAACATCAGTCAGCACGTCAGCCTGGCAATGTGGGGCGCAGTATTGATTGTGGTCCTCGCCTTTAAACAATTTAAAACCCGATTCAACGAACACCGTGCAGTAAAGCTCAGCAGGCTGGCCGCGGTGCTTAATCCTCTGTCTGAAAAGAAGGAAGTATGATGCGTACTCAAATCTCCCCGTCACTGATGTGTATGAACCTGATGGAGATCAAGCACCAGCTACAGGTTCTCGACTCGCGCGCTGACTTTCTTCATGTGGATATCATGGATGGTCATTACGTTAAAAATATAACGCTCTCCCCTTTCTTCATTGAGCAGATCCGTCCTTTCACCCGCGTGGCGATCGACGTGCATCTGATGGTGGAAGAGCCGACTAATTTTATCGAGGCGGTTGCAAAAGCGGGGGCTGACTATATCTGTCCGCACGCGGAGACGATCAACCGCGACGCGTTTCGCGTCATTAATCTGATCCGCAGTTATGGTAAAAAAGTGGGCGTGGTGCTCAATCCAGCCACCCCAATCTCATATATTCAGCACTATATCCATTTGCTCGACAAGATCACCGTGATGACGGTGGATCCGGGCTACGCCGGCCAGCCTTTTATCCCGGAAATGGTTGAAAAGGTGCGTGAGCTGAAAGCACTGAAGCAGCAGCACGGATATCACTATCTGATCGAAATCGATGGCTCCTGTAACACCCGCACTTATCACCAGCTTATTGGCGCGGGCGCAGAAGTCCTGATTGTCGGTACCTCGGGCTTATTTAACATTCATGACGATTTAGCCACCGCCTGGAAGATGATGCGCGACAGCATTGATGAAGCCCAGGGGCTGGCGCAGGTGTCTGCATGAAACCGCGCTGGCTCGGTATCGACATTGGCGGCACCGGTACCCGGCTGCAGCTCATGGAAGCGGGAGGCGTCTGGAGCAGCTTTCGCAAGGTGCCCACCGCCAGCTGGGCCCGGCAGCCGGACGCGCTGCAGGCACTGGCTCAGCTTATTGATGATACGCTGGAACAGCAGCCGGTCAGCGGCATTATGCTGGGCCTGCCGGGTATCCTCAGCCGCGACAGAATGCAGGTGATTTCGCTGCCTTTTATCCAGGCGCTGGACCACCAGCCTGTGGCGGCACGCCTGGCAGCGGAGCTCGGTGTGCCCGTGGCGATGGACAAAGATGTGAACCATCTGATGCTGTGGGATCTGCTGCAGCTGGAGCAACTGCCGGATAACGCCGTCGGCCTCTATCCCGGCACCGGAATGGGCAACAGTCTGTGGCTCAATGGGCAGTTTTATCATGGCGAGCATGGCGGTGCTGGCGAACTGGGGCATGTGCCGGTGGCAGGCAATGATCTCCCCTGCCCGTGCGGTAATCGCGGCTGTGCGGAGACCCTGACTTCAGGCCACTGGCTGAGTCACTGGGCCGCGCTGAACGCCGCCGACACGCCTATTTCTGCGCTGTTTACCCATCACGGCGACCAGCCTGAACTTCAGGCATTTGTGCGACGGCTGGCGCAGCTGATTGCAACTGAGATGAATATACTCGACCCGGAATATCTGATCCTCGGCGGCGGTGTGCTGGCGATGGCTGATTTTCCGCTGGCGTTGCTGCGCAACCAGATTCAGCAGCATCTTCGGCCACCGGTCACGCGCGAAAACCTGAAGATCATTTTCAGCCACTCAACCGACTACACGGGCTGTCGCGGTGCCTGTCTCGCCGCCGAACGCCTGTTCAGGAGCGCAGGATGAAAGGAAAAGTATGTGTTTTCGGTTCCTTTAACCTCGATGTTGTTGCCGTGATGCGTCGCTTTCCGCTACCAGGGGAGTCGCTGACAGCGCACAACAGCATGATGGGCGCGGGCGGTAAAGGCGCCAATCAGGCTACGGCGGCGCTGCGCGCTGGTGCTCGGGTGCACTACATCGGTAAAGTGGGCAATGACGATTTTGGCCTTTTCGCGCGACGTCATCTGGAGAAAACCGGCTTTGACGCCATTACGCTGTTTACCTGTAAAGAGAAACCCACCGGTAACGCGCTGATTTACGTCGCAGGCGACGACGCTGAAAATATGATTTCTGTCTATCCGGGCGCCAATACCACCGTGACCGCTGCAGAGGTCACGCGCTGCCAGCCTACGGTAGCCGCTGCCGATATTCTGCTGGTACAGCTGGAAAACAACCTGAGTGCCATTCAACGCATGGTTGATAACGCGCGTGCCAGCGGCACCTTTGTGATTCTCAACCCGGCGCCGTGGCAAAAAATCAGCGATGCGCTGCTGGCAAAGGTTGATTTGCTGACGCCTAACAGCACGGAAGCGAGCCAGCTTAGCGGGGTAACTGTTACTGATTTTGCCAGCGCACGTCGCGCCGCTGAGGTACTGCATCGTAAGGGTGCGCGTCAGGTCATTATCACGCTGGGCATTGCTGGCGCCCTGCTCTCTACACCTGCGCAGCAGCAGCGTATTCCGCTTTTTCCGGCACAGCCGCGCGATACCACAGGTGCTGGCGACGCGTTTAATGGCGCGCTTGCCGCCCGGCTCGCGTCCGGCGAGGATCTGCCCCAGGCGGCGCGATTTGCTGCGGCATTTGCCTCACTCTGTGTCGAACGTGCCGGCGCAGCCGACTCGATGCCCTCGTATGCCGAGGCTTTCGCGCGGCTGCAGGCGCATCCGGAATGTATTATCGAGCCGATTGAGAGCGTAATCGCGTGATGCAGACCGGCAAGCTGATCTTCATCAGTTCCACTCTGAACTCGCGCTGAACAGCGCGAGGATTTTCAGGAGAGTGCTCATCGGGCATCTCCTCCCGTGCCTGGCAGGAAACCGTCGTGCTGCGACGTGTTGATGGCGTTACAGCCCGGCGATCAGTTATCAGGAGGGGAATCGTTTTTTGCTCAGTATAAAATGCTCAACGCCTGAAGATGTGCGCTGAAGCCCTTCCCCCTTTACAGCTCCTGCCCAAACACGAAATAATCTCCTTTTGAGCCATGCCACGAACGACGGTGAGGCCTTAACGTAACTTCAACGCTGCGGACACCCTATGAATAACGAAATTTCTCTCAAATATTATGATGTCGCAGATGAGTATGCGACGGAGTCTGCTAAGCCGGTAAGCGAAGCAGAACGTACCCCGCTGGCGCATTACTTCCAGCTGCTGATCACCCGTTTGATGAACAACGAAGAGATCAGTGAAGCGTCGCAGCAGGATATGGCGCGTGAAGCCGGCATTGATGAGCAGCGTATTGATGATATCGCGGAGTTCCTGAACCGCTGGGGCAACGAGTAACTGTTACTCATCGCCAGACGAGTGAGCGCCATACCGTCGCTCCCTGGCGCAGCTGAAAATTATCATCCAGACTTATATAGTCTGTGCAGGCATTGTGTTTTACACTGCGCGCTGTAAAAAACTGAGTAGATTAAGCAGGCAAAAATGGCGATGAACGGAACGATCACAACGTGGTTTGAAGATAAAGGTTTTGGCTTTATCAAAGATGAAAACGGCGATAACCGCTATTTTCATGTGATTAAGGTCGCCAACCCTGACCTGATCAAAAAAGATGCGGCGGTGACCTTTGAACCCACCACTAACAACAAAGGCTTATCTGCCTATGCGGTGAAAGTCGCGCCGACAAGTAAATACATCTATATCGCAGGCGAGCGGCTGAAGATCACCTCGATCAAATCTTACCTGGTCTACAGCGAAGAAGTCCCGGTCGATGCCGGTGTCGACAAAGAGAACGCGGTGCTGTCAGTCGGCCTGTTGCTGAATAATATCCGGCCGAAATCCGACACGAAAGCGAATGAAATGCGTTCGCTGAAAAAGCTGGCGGTCACCACATTCCAGGGAACCACGCTGACCTTCTCTGAAGATGAGATCGACATCGACAGCACGGTTAATGTGCTTAAAAGCCTGAAATAATCCCGCAGGTGGGCCAGTATCCTGTGAAAAGGATGCTGGCCTGACAGACCGCTTCGGTCTGCTCTACAGGTTTTTCCCCGGATACATCATCCCTGCCAGCTGTGCGCAGTGGCCAGAAAACGATACTCGTGCAGATCAAACTGCCCTGCTCTTCCAGCTAATCCATTGTTTATGAAAAAACAAAGCTCAAACGCGCTGGTCATCAAGGATCATCCCCATAAAGCCACATTCCAGGGTAGAATCAGATTCTTTGTTCAGTCATTGCCAATATTTCCATCATCGCAAATTGATACGAAAAGTGGGTGAAATAAGGTATAAAGCCGCATGAAAATCCCAAACAGAATCCAGCCACTGGTCGATGACGGCCTGATTGACGATGTCCTGCAGCGGCTGAAAAGCGGCAAAGAAGCAGACGTCTATACCGTGCTTTGCGGCGGCAAGGTGCAGTGCGCCAAAGTCTATAAAGAAGCGACTCAGCGTAGCTTCAAGCAGGCGGTGCAGTATCAGGAAGGACGTAAAACCCGCAACAGCCGTAACGCCCGCGCCATGCAGAAAGGCACGAAATTTGGCCGTAAGCAGCAGGAAGAGTCCTGGCAGACTGCCGAAGTAGACGCATTGTTCCGCCTGGCTAACGCCGGTGTTCGTGTGCCGCAGCCTTATCTCTGCATCGACGGTGTGTTACTGATGGAGCTGGTAACTGACGCCAACGGTGCGGTTGCGCCTCGCCTCAGCGATGTCATGCTCTCCGAAGAGCAGGCAATCACCGATTTCAACACCATGATCCGTAACATCGTCCGCATGCTCTGTGCAGGTATCGTGCATGGTGACTTATCCGAGTTCAACGTGCTGCTGGACGATCAGGGACCGGTGATTATTGACCTGCCCCAGGCGGTTGATGCGGCGGCCAATAACCATGCCGAGTCGATGTTCGAACGTGACGTAAACAACATCACTTCATACTATGGTCAGTTCGCTCCGCAGCTGCTTAAGACGCGCTATGCCAAAGAGATCTGGTTGCTGTATGAGGATGGCAAGCTCACACCAGAAACGCCGCTTACCGGAGAGTTTGTGGAAGAGGAGCGCGTGGTTGATATGGATTCGCTGATGGATGAGATCATCACTGCAGAGGATGAATATTACGAACGCCAGCGCGCCAGCCGTGAGCGCGACGAAGAGTAATCGCCCATTAATAAAAAAGGCAGTGAGTCGCCTCGCTGCCTTTTAATGTTCGCAGTTTTACAACGCTATCATCGCACCACGACCGTCAGCGCAATCAGAGTTAAGCCGATAATCATCACGCCGACAAAAACTTTATCGAGCCTGCCTTTTTTCATCTTCTCCTCCCTAGAACCACTGACCAAACCTGCGGATGTAGACATGTTTCATTCCCTGCGCCACCAGGCAGTAGCTGAACAGCGTCAGCACCAGCCACGGGAAGTATTGCCATGGCAGTGGCACCAGACCGACCATCGCGCCCAGCGGTGAGAACGGAATCAGGATGCCCAGCGCCATAATCGTCAGCGTGGTCAGCATCACCGGTAAGGTGGCGCGACTCTGGATAAACGGAATCTTCCGGGTACGCAGCATATGCACTACCAGCGTCTGTGACAGCAATCCCTCGATAAACCAGCCGGACTGGAACAGCGACTGCACGCCCGCATGATTCGCGCCAAAAACGAACCACATCAGCGCAAAGGTCGTGACGTCAAAAATTGACGACGTCGGCCCCATCCACAGCATGAAGCGTTTAATGTTGCCGGCATCCCATTTACGCGGCTTATTCAGAAACTCACGGTCAACCTTGTCCCACGGCAGTGCCAGCTGGGAAATGTCATACATCAGGTTCTGAATCAGCAGATGAATGGAGAGCATCGGCAAAAACGGAATAAAAGCACTGGCCACCAGCAGCGAGAAAACATTGCCGAAGTTGGAACTGGCGGTCATGTTCAGGTACTTGATGATGTTGCCAAAGGTCTCGCGTCCTTTGAGGACACCTTCATTCAGTACCTGTAAATCTTTCTCCAGCAGGATGATGTCCGAGGAGGCTTTCGCCACATCTGCCGCGCTGTCCACGGAAATCCCGGTATCCGCCGCCCGGAGTGCAGGCGCGTCATTAATGCCATCTCCCAGGAAACCGACGGTGTGACCATTCTGCTGCATCAGCTGCACCAGACGTGATTTCTGCAGCGGCGTCAGCTGGGCAAACAGCGTGCAACGTTCCACTTCCTGCGCCAGTTCGTCATCGTTCATCGCCTCAATCTGATCGCCGGTCAGCATCGCCGGATCGGTCAGTCCGACATCGGCACAGACACGCAGCGTCACCAATGGGTTGTCGCCGGTCAGCACTTTCACCGCCACACCACTGTCGCGCAGGGCTTTAATCGCTTTACCCGCGCTGGCTTTTGGCGGATCGCGGAAGGTCAGCATGCCCTGAATAACCAGATCGCGCTCGTCACTGTCGTTGAGCGGCGCGCGCAGCTCCTCATCACGGGTTGCCACGAGCAGCACACGATAACCCTGCTGATGATAGTGTTCGGTCTGTGTCAGCAGCGCCGCTCGCTGCGCCGCATCCAGTGCAACGACCGCATCGCCCTTGCGCACGGCGATACTTACCGCCAGCATCTCTTTGACTGCGCCTTTGCAGATCAGCTGTGAACGATGCTGAGCCAGATCTTCCACCAGCACTGAAACCCGGCGGCGATCAAAATCAAACGGCAACTCATCCACCAGTTGAAACTGGCTGCGCAGAGACTGCGAAATGATTTTATCGCCCGCGCTGAGTACGGCGCGGTCCATCAGGTTTTTCGCGCCACTCTGGCTGCTGCCGTTCAGCCATGCCAGCAGCAGGACCTGAGCATCTTCATTGCCCTGTGCATCCAGATGATGCGCCAGCAGAATGGTGTCCTGAGTCAGCGTGCCGGTTTTATCCGTGCAGAGCACGTCCATTGCCCCAAGGTTCTGAATGGCATTGAGCTTTTTAACGATGACTTTGCGACGAGACATCGCAATTGCGCCTTTGGCCAGGTTGGCGCTGACAATCATCGGCAGCATTTCCGGGGTCAGCCCGACCGCAACCGCCAGTGCAAATAGCGTGGCATCCATCCAGTCACCTTTGGTGAAGCCATTTATCAGCAGCACCACCGGCACCATCACCAGCATAAAGCGGATCAGCAGTTTGCTGACGCTATTCACCCCGCGATCAAATGCAGTTTGCGGACGGCTTCCGGTCAGCGATGAGGCCAGCGAGCCAAACCAGGTTTCGCCACCGGTCGCGACGACGACGGCGCTGGCTGTACCGCTGGCTACGCTGGTACCCATCAGGCAGATATTCGCTGACGCCAGCAGCTCTTTAGCAGTCTGGCCTGTGCCGTCAATACCCGCATCACTGCTGTGTTTCTCAACCGGCAGCGACTCGCCGGTCAGCACCGCTTCACTGATAAACAGGTTACGTGAACTCAGGAGGCGCACATCGGCTGGCACCTGGTCGCCGGTGCTGAGCAGAATGATATCGCCCGGCACCAGTTCACTCATATCCACATCCTGGCGCTGTGCGGTTTCGCTGTCCGCCTCACGCCGCAGCACGGTAACCTGGCTACGAACCAGTGACTGCAGCGCCTGCGCCGCACGGTTGGTGCGAAACTCCTGCCAGAAGCGCAGCAACCCGCTCAGCATCACCATGGTGCAGATGATGATCACCCCGGAAAGATCGGTCTCCTGACCAGCGCGCAGCGGCAGCCCGTAGTCCGTTACAAAACTCACCAGCGCCAGGACCAGCAATACGTAGATAAACGGGTTATTAAACGCCATCAGCAGCTGAATCAGCGCCGGTGGCGCTTTCTCATGCGCGACTTCATTGCGGCCGTACAGGCTCAGGCGTTTCGCCGCTTCAGCCTGAGTCAGGCCCTGATGGTGACTGCGCAGGTTTGCCAGCGTCGTCTCAACGTGCTGGCCTGCCTGCTGTGCCACAGCAAACATTTTTTTACTTTTTTTATCGTTACGGTTGCCGGATGAAGTGATCGCAACCTGCTCCAGTTTCATGTCGCTCATTTCGACATCTCCCTGATTTAAAGCAATAGTTGTCCTGCACGCAAAATAAGGTGCATGGATAAAACCTGGCGAAGCCGGGTTATTTAATGCGGTGACCTTCAGGAATAATCACGTTATTCCGCCTGCACGCAAAATAATGATGCGCACAGGATTAGCCGACGCCGGTTAAACGCAGCATGTTGAAAGTCTGAGATCGTCATTCGGGCGTAGCCTGCGCTACGCCAATCGGGGCGGAGGAAAAAGAGCGAATATAAACAGCAGCATAACGCGCACTCCTGTGAATGACAGGATTTAAAAAAGGAGCGCGATCGTTAATTAAAGCGGGGATCGCTGCTCGCCGGTTGGCAAGCAGCAAAGAAAATTCAGCTTGCCAGAATTAAAGTTAATCGGGTATCACTGTCCAACTGAATTCTCCTGAAATTATCTGCAGCCATTATAAAGAGCGTCTGGCTGCGGTAAAGCAATAATAACCTGAATAATGGTTTCGTTGAGGTTTTGTTTCTGCTCAGCTTACCGCTTCGTTAACAGAGTGGCGATCTTCTTATAACCAGCAGGTAACCCTTATAACCTTTTGGCATATGATTAGCCCATATTCGACTATTCTTCACACCGGCCCTTTCGTAAACTCGCGTAACTTTTTAGAGGCAAGGAAATTTCATGAAAACTATAATTCCATCACTGCTGGCGCTGACGCTGGCTGGCGCCTTCACAGCACAGGCCGCAACACCAAAAGATACGCTGGTAATTGCACAATCTACTGACGACGCCGACAGCTTCGATCCGGCCAAAGGGTTTGAACTGACCAGCGTTCAGGCTTTTACAAACATCTATCAGCGTCTGGTCCAGTCCGATCCGCAGAACCCGGTGGACCTGAAGCCTACTCTGGCGACCTCATGGCAGCCCGGCAGCGACAACCGCAGCCTGACCTTTGAACTGCGCAAAGATGCGAAATTCTCTACCGGCAACCCACTGCGTCCGGAAGATGTGATCTTCTCGCTGGGCCGCGTGGTAAAGCTGAACCTCGATCCCTCTTTCATCCTGACACAGCTTGGCTGGACTAAAGATAACGTCGACGGCTTCCTGAAGAAGGTCGACGACAATCACGTGCAGATTAGCTGGACGGCTAACGTCAGCCCGACCTACGTGCTGAGCCTGCTCTCTGCCCCGGTTTCTTCCATCATTGATGAAAAAACCGCGATGGCGAACGCGAAGAACGGCGATTTTGGTAACGCCTGGCTGGCAACTCACTCTGCGGGCAGCGGTCCGTATCAGATCCGTAAAGTGGTGATGCATCAGGTGGTACTGCTCAGCGCTAACCCGACCTCACCGGCGGGCGCGCCAAAAATGAAGAACATCCTGATCAAAAACGTACCGGAACCGGCGGCGCGTCGTCTGCTGCTGGAACAGGGCGATGCCGATATCGCCCGTAACCTGGGTGCCGATCAGATCGCTGCGCTGAACGGCAAGAAAGGCGTGAAGACGGAAGCGATTCCCATGGCGTCGCTCTACTACATCCAGTTCAACATCGGCGCAAACGAGACGATGAAGAATCCGGCCTTCTGGGAAGCAGCACGCTACCTGTGGGATTACAAAGGTATCGCTAACGAGCTGCTGAAAGGTCAGTTCGACGTGCATCAGAGCTTCCTGCCGAAGGGCTTCCTGGGCGCAATCAACGACACGCCATACAGCTACGATCCGGAAAAAGCCAAAGCGATTCTGAAGAAAGCGGGCCTGAGCAACGTGACCTTCAAGCTCTCTACCAGCAACCAGCCGCCTTATCTGGATATCGCACAGGCGCTGCAGGGCAGCTTCGCCAAAGCAGGCGTGAAAGTGGAAGTGGTACCGGGCCTGAGCTCAGAAGTGTCGACCAATGTGAAAGCGCATAAATATGAAGCGACGCTGAACGCCTGGGGTTCTGACTACTTCGATCCCAATACCAATGCCGCCTCGTTTGCTTACAACCCGGAAGATGGCAGCAAAACCATCGCTTACCGTTCAGACTGGCATATTCCTGAGCTGAACAAGCAGGTGATTGCGGCGACAGCAGAAAGCGATCCGAAAAAACGCGTGGCGCTGTATGAAGCGATGCAGCGTGAAGTGATGAAGAACTCACCTTACGTGATTGGGATGCAGGCGAAGAACCTGATCGCCCTGCGCGACAACCTGAAAGGCTACGTGCAGGGCATCAACCCTGACATGGTGTATTATTCGCAGGTTACTAAGTAATGGCACAGTCTGTCCCTTCAGCCGGGTTCGCCCGGCTTTTTTGGCAGCGTGGCGGACGGCTGATCGGTAGCATATTGTCGCTGCTGGTCACGTTGCTTGGCCTGCTTGCCTTCACCTTTATGCTATCGCATCTGTCGCCGATTGATCCGGTGCAGCAGATTGCCGGCGATCACGCCAGTGAAGCGACTTACGCGCAGGTGCGTCATGACCTGGGTCTCGACGAGCCGGTGCTGATGCAGTTCTGGCGCTATGTCGAACATCTGGCGCACGGCGATCTGGGTGTCTCCCGTCTGACCAATCAGTCGGTGAGTGGCGATCTGATGTCCACGTTCCCGGCCACCATTGAGCTGGCGACCTGCGCGATGATCTTCGCGGTGGTATTCGGCGTCGCGCTGGCGCTGCTGGCGGCCTGGAAACCGGGCAGCTGGATCGATAACCTCGCCCGCTTTATCTCGCTGCTGGGCTACTCGGTGCCGGTGTTCTGGCTCGGCCTGCTGGGTCTGCTGCTCTTTTATGCGGTGCTGCACTGGTCCGCCGGACCGGGACGACTGGATGATATCTGGGTCTATACCCTTGAGCCGAAAACCGGCTTTGTGCTGATCGACAGCTGGCTCTCAGGTGAACCGGAGATGTTCCGCAACGCGATTGCGCACCTCTGGCTGCCGGTGGTGATTCTCGGTCTGCTGGCGATGGCGGGCATTACCCGCCTGCTGCGTGCGGCGCTGCTGGAAGAGAGCAGTAAAGAGTATGTGGTGCTGGCGCGTGCCAAAGGTGCCGGTCGGGTGGGCATCCTGCTGCGCCATATATTCCCTAACGTGCTGGGCACGCTGGTTACGGTGATCGCCCTCTCCTACGCCACGCTGCTGGAAGGCTCGGTGCTAACCGAAACCGTCTTCGCCTGGCCGGGAGTGGGTCGCTATATGACCAATGCGCTGTTCTCCGGCGATGTGCCGGCGATTCTGGGCTCAACCCTGTTGATTGGCAGCTGCTTTATCCTGATTAACACCCTGGCAGATGTTTTAACCTGGTTAACCGATCCGAGAACCCGATGACGCAACAACTCTCTGAACCCGAAACGCTACGGCCACGCCGTCGCCGTCAACGCGTGACCTCGTTAACCGTTGGCCTGACGCTGGTCGCGATTCTTATCCTGATGGCGCTGCTGGCACCGCTGATTGCACCTTTCGACCCGAATGTGCAGACCATGTCGAGCCGCCTGCTGGCGCCGTCAGCACAGCACTGGTTTGGCACCGATGGCTTTGGCCGCGATCTGCTGTCGCGCGTGATTTACGGCACACGCCCTACGCTGCTGCTGGTATCGCTGATTCTGGTGCTGACTATTCCGGCCGGACTGCTGATCGGCATCACCGCCGGTTACGTTGGCGGCTGGACCGAACGCCTGCTGATGCGCATCACCGATATTTTCCTGTCGCTGCCCAACCTGGTAATCGCGCTGGCGCTGGTGGCGATTCTCGGCCCTGGCCTGATGAACGGCGCGCTGGCACTGGCGCTGACCAGCTGGCCGCCGTTTGCCCGTCAGGCACGCGCTGAAACGCTGGCACTGCGCCGCAGCGATTACCTCGCCGCCGCGCGGATGCAGGGCATTACGGGCTTTCGCCTTATGTTCGGTCATATCCTGCCGCTCTGCATGCCGACGGCGGTGGTCCGCGCTGCGCTAAGCCTGGGCGGGATTATCCTGGCTGCTGCCGGACTCGGTTTCCTCGGCATGGGCGTTCAGCCGCCGACGGCTGAATGGGGCTCAATGGTCGCCGAAGGCAGTAAAGTGATCTTCGATCAGTGGTGGGTTGCGGCTGCACCGGGTGCGGCGATTCTGTTTGCCAGCCTGGCCTTTAACCTGACAGGCGATGGCCTGCGCGACCGACTGGATACCCGTCATGCAAAATAATCTGCTCCTTGCCGAAGGGCTGACCATTCGCAGTGATGAAGCACTGCTGGTCGATAACATCAGCTTTTCCGTGGGCCGCGAACGTGTGGCGCTGGTCGGTGAGTCCGGCTCCGGGAAGTCACTGACCGCCCGCAGCCTGATGGGACTGCTCTCGCCCGCGCTGCATCTGCAGGCCAGCCAGCTTCAGGTGGCAAGTGAGAATGCGCTGACGCTGAGTGAGCGTCACTGGAACCAGCTGCGCGGTAACCGCGTGGCGATGGTGATGCAGGACCCGAAATATGCTCTTAATCCGACGCGCACCATTGGCTGGCAGGTGGAAGAACCGCTGATCCTGCATCGCCGCCTGAGCCGTGCCGAGCGCAAAGAGAAAGTGTGTGAGATGCTGGATGCGGTCGGCCTGCCCGATCCGCGTCGGCTGATGCAGCAGTATCCGCATCAGCTCTCGGGCGGCATGGGCCAGCGTGTGATGCTGGCAATCGCACTGATCACCGATCCTGACTTCCTGATCGCTGATGAACCCACCTCTGCACTGGATCATGCCATGCGCGATCAGGTGCTGGCGCTGATTCGCGGTCTGGTGGAAGCGCGTAACATGGGTCTGCTGCTGATCAGCCACGATTTGCAGCAGGTTTCGGAACATTGCGAGCGGGTGATGGTGATGTACAAAGGCCGGTTGCTGGATACGCTGCCCGCCGCTGAACTGCCTCACGCGACCCATCCTTACACCCGCACACTGTGGGCCTGCCGTCCGGGTAAAGCGACCCACGGACAGACTTTACCGGTGCTGGATCGCGCTGCGCTGGAGGCGAATTATGATTGAGTTACACAATCTCAGCGTCGCCCACAAACAGGGTTATGACCTTCGCACCGTGGTGCATGAGGTTAATCTTGAGGTTAACGCGGGCGAGTGTTTTGGTCTGGTGGGTCCTTCGGGCTGCGGCAAATCGTCACTGCTGTGGGTGCTGGCAGGTCTGAACCCACACTGGCAGGGCCAGATGCAGCTTGCCGGTCATACTGTTCAGCCGGGCAAAGCCTTTACCGGTGCGCTGCGTCAGGAAGTGCAGATGGTGTTCCAGGACCCTTATGCCTCGCTGCATCCGCGTCACCGGCTGCGTCGCACCCTGTCGGAGCCGCTGAAGCTGCTGAAACGCGAGAATATCAACGATCGTATCGATCAGGGTTTCCGTCACGTCGGACTCGATCCTGCACTGGCAGATCGCTATCCACATCAGCTCTCCGGCGGTCAGCGTCAGCGCGTCGCCATCGTGCGCGCCCTGCTGCTGCAGCCAAAGATCCTGCTGCTGGATGAGCCGACATCGGCACTGGATATGTCAGTGCAGGCGGAGATCCTCAACCTGCTCAACGATCTGAAACAGCAGGATGGTCTGACAATGGTGCTGGTCAGCCACGATCCCGATGTTATCGATCATATGTGCGATCGCGCGGTGCGCATGGCGCAGGGCCGCATCATCGAACAGATCTCTGCCTGAAACCCGGCCGGACGGCGTTAATCTGTCGTCCGGCGCTGCTTCACTCGTCGCGCATTTCGTAACTCGCCTCTTAATCGGCCTTAACCCCTCTTCTCTCCTGCCGGACGGTGTGTGGTTCTCTCACGGCCTTCTTGGTTGCCTCGCTACGCTATTGATGGTTGCACGCTAAAGCAGCGCCCCTATACGGCAGCACAAAACGCAGCACCAGGCTGATGCGGTATACTCGCGGCAACTATTTCATGAGAGGAAAAGGCGATGACGGTAAAACTGCGTCCACTGGAGCGGGAAGACCTGCACTTTGTCCATCAGCTGGATAACAACGCCAGCGTGATGCGCTACTGGTTTGAGGAGCCCTATGAAGCGTTTGTGGAGCTGTCCGATCTCTACAACAAGCACATTCATGATCAGACGGAACGCCGCTTTGTGGTGGAGCATAGCGGGCAGAAAGCGGGATTAGTGGAACTGGTGGAGATTAACCATGTGCACCGCCGCGCCGAGTTTCAGATCATTATCGATCCGGCGCATCAGGGCAAAGGGCTGGCAACCCAGGCGGCAAAGCTGGCGATGGATTACGGCTTTTCGGTTCTCAATCTCTATAAGCTCTACCTGATTGTCGATCAGGAAAACGAGAAAGCGATCCATATCTATACCAAGCTCGGCTTCGAGATCGAAGGCGTGCTTAAACATGAATTTTTCATCAATGGGGAGTACCGCAACACCATCCGCATGTGCATTTTCCAGCATCAGTATCTGGAACGCCATAAAACGCCAGGCGGGATGGTGAAGCCGACCGCGCAGTGATCAGCCGCGCGCGCCAACCGGATTCATGAAGGGACGTGGATGTTCCGGCTTGAGGTCGTACATGCCGCCATAGAAAGGATCGACCAGCAACCAGCCGGGGAATCCACCTAATGGGATATTGCCCAGCAGATACCAGAGGTTAGCGCGAGCCTCGATAGGCACTGTAACCGGCACGTAGCCCGGGCTTTCCAGCATCAGCAGATAGTGCTTTTTGCCGAAGTAGCGGCCGGTGGATTTTGCCAGCTCAACGGTCTGCGGCGTGAAACCCTGCGCAACTGCGTAGCCACGCTCATCCTGCACGGTAAAGCGCGCGCCCTGCGGCAGAGAGTCGATGCGCACCATTTGGGTTTCAGTGCCGACAATGGTGGCACAGCCGCTAAGCAGCAGCGCGGCGGCCAGAGCCAGAATTCGCTGTTTCATGAAGGGGTCCACAGAGTGATCAGTGCTCAAAGTGTAGACCGCCTTCTTTGTCTCAATCGGGCTATCATCACCCGATTCAGCCAGCTTATTGCGGTTGACAAGTGCGGGCGATAGCCGCGATGTCGTTGGGTGAGGTGCGACAGCAGCCGCCAATCAGCTTCGCGCCCGCCTGCTGCCACTCATCCAGCTTGTCGTGCAGCGTGCAGCCCGACGGCGCGGAATGCCATGTTTTGCTGCTGGCATCATACTGCTCGCCGGAGTTGGGATAGACCACCAGCGGCTTGTCGGTCAGCCTCTGCAACTGCTGCAGCGCTGGCGTTACGCTCTCCAGCGCTACGCAGTTGATCCCCAGCGCTATCACCTGCGGCTGCTGATTCAGCCAGCTCACCACCTCTGACAGCGGCGTGCCGTCGCTGATATGCCCGGCATCACGCAGCGTAAACGTGAACCACGCGCGGCCTTCCGGGAATTCAGCCAGCAGCTTCACCAGTGCCTGCGCTTCCGCAAACGAAGGCAGGGTTTCACAGGCCAGCAGATCGGCACCCGCCGCCAGCAGCGCCTGCACGCGCGGACGGTGAAACGCCATCATTTCCGCTTCCGGCAGTGCATAGTCACCGCGATATTCCGAACCATCCGCCAGGAAAGCACCATATGGCCCCACCGATCCCGCCACCAGCAGCGTTTTCGCATCGGGCCGGACCGCCAGATAGTCCTGACGTGCGCGGCGCGCCAGCTCGACGCTCTGGGCGATCAACGCCAGTGACTGCGCTTCATCAAGACCACGTGTGGCAAAGCCCTGCGGCGTCGCCTGATAGCTGGCGGTAATGGCACAACGCGCACCGGCGACAAAATAGTCGTAGTGCACCTGATAGATGAGCTCAGGATTTTCCATCAGCACCTTTGCTGACCAGAGCGCATCGGCCAGATGGCAGCCGCGGGCTTCCAGTTCGGTGGCCAGCGCGCCATCCAGAATCAGCAATGGTGACTCTGTTAAAGCCTGCGCGACAGGGTTATGCGACATCTTTGGCCTCCTCAGGCTTCGGGGATGATTTGTGGGTCAGATGGTATGCGGCGTAGCAGAACAGGACAAACGGGATGCCACACCATAGCGCGATACGCTGAGTTGGATCGAATGCCAGACCAACACAGGCCAGCAGACAGAGCAGAAAGCCCAGAATCGGCGTCAGCGGATAGAGCGGCGCGCGGTAAGCCAGATCGGCCAGCGATTTGCCCTGCTGAAGGTGACGGCGACGGAAAACAAAATGCGAGGCGCAGATGCTGAGCCAGACCGCGACCACCGCAAAGCCAGAGATAGCCGACAGCGCCACAAACACCGTGTCTGGCGCAACCACGCTGGAAACCAGCGCCAGCAAACCGCCCACCATGCTGACAGTAATTGCCAGCATGGGTACGCCGCGCTTGTTCACCCGGGAAAAGGCACGCGGCAGCGTATTTTCGTTGGCCAGCGACCAGAGCATACGGCCCGATGCGTAAAGGCCGGAGTTGGCTGCTGACAGGATTGCAGTCAGGATCACAAAGTTAATGATGTCAGCCGCATACGGGATGCCGATCTTTTCGAACACCAGCACAAACGGACTTTTTACGATGCCAGCCTGATCCATCGGAATCAGCGCCGCCAGCACAAAGACTGTGCCGATGAAGAAGATGATCAGCCTGGCCACGGTGGTGCGGATCGCCAGCGGCAGCACTTTCTCCGGCTGCTGGGTTTCACCGGCCGCAATCCCGATCAGCTCGGTGCCAGAGAAGGCGAAGTTCACCGCCACCATCGTCATCAGAATCGGCAGTACGCCGTTGGGCAGCCAGCCGTGCGCAGTAAGATTGCTCAGACCGGGCGCGGGCGTGCCATCTTTCATCGGGATAAAGCCAAACATCGCTGCGCCGCCCAGCACGATAAAGGCGACGATCGTGACCACCTTAATCAGCGAGAACCAGAACTCCCCTTCGGCGAAGAAGCGGGTTGAGATGACGTTCAGCAGATAGATGGCGCAGCAGAAGACCAGGCACCATATCCATACCGGAATCTGCGGGAACCAGTACTGCATACAGAAGCCCGCCGCCGTCAGGCTGGAGCCCAGGGCTACCGTCCAGGTCAGCCAGTAGAGCCATGCCACGGTATAACCGGTTGCCGGACTGAGATAGCGCGCAGCGTAAACGTGGAACGCGCCGGTTTCCGGCATCGCCACAGAGAGTTCACCCAGACAGACCATCACCAGCCAGACCACCAGCGCGCCAATCAGATAGGCAAGCAGCGTCCCCGCTGCTCCGGTAGTAGAAATGATATAGCCGGTGTTAAAAAACAGGCCAGTGCCGATTACGCCGCCCAGCGATAACATCACCAGATGGCGCACTTTCATGGTGCGTTTAAATTGTTCCTGCGAGGGAGTTGGCTGTTCGCTCATCTTTTTTATCCGTATGGACGTCTAAACATCTATAGTGGACAATTTTATACGCGTCACAGCGGGTAATTGCAACGGCAGGAAACAGGGAGGATGGAAAGGCCGTTCAGAGCCCCGTCGCGGCGGGGCCTGATGCGTTAGCCGAAAACGCTTTGAATATAGCGTTCCAGCGCCATGCGGGAACTGAATCCGTGCGGGATGCCGTAATGTTCCTGTGAATCACCCGCCAGGTAGAGAGGGAATTGGGTGTAGTGATCGCAGGTCTTCATTTCTGAAGCGGGTTCAGCGAACGGCTGGCTCTTCTCTTTCAGTGTCGGGTGAATTACTAAAGCCATGCGCCCCATGCGCGCTTCGCGGTTCACATAAACGTAGTTCTCTCCACGGCGATAGCCATAGGCCCGTGGGGTAATTTCATCGACTTCGAAACCCGCTTTTTCCAGTACGCGCGCTACCTCATCCGGTCGTAAATACATGCTCGATCCTCTCCTCTTTCAAAAGCTTCGCAACCTTACAACAGCATGACAGAGTGGGCATTCGGAATTTTCCCTAAAGAACACTCCCGCGTCTCGTTAATCTCAAGGTCGTCTACACTAGTATTACGTTTTTAAATCAAAGGGAGCTAAAAAATGTTTAATCGCACTGTAAAAAACGATGACATTGATATCAATCAGGACGTTAACGAACTGGCCGATTCACTGGAAGCGCTGTTGAAATCTTACGGCAGTGACGCCAAAGACGAAGTGGACTCAGCCCGCAGTCAGGCAGAGAAGCTGCTGAAACAGACCCGCTCTAAACTGAACGGCGGCAGCAACCGTGTTTCACAGGTCGCGCGTGATGCTTCCGCTCAGGTTGATACCTATGTCCATGACAAGCCATGGCACGGTGTAGGTATCGGTGCCGCATTCGGTATCGTCGTGGGCGTACTGCTGGCTTCACGCCGCTAAGCTAAGCGCTGAGAAATCCCCTGAGCCCTGCCCTGTGCGGGGCTTTTTTTTGCCTTTTTTGCGGCCAGCGACATTTACAAAAGATTTTTCCAGGCTGCAGGGCGCATCCCTGCTGGCTTTTCCTCTGTTGCGCAAATACAAATCATAAAACCCTATATCTGGTGGGCTTGACCATAAAAAACACTACATCTAGTATTTAGCTCATCAGCACGACACCTGCTGTTCGTCACAATGAAGCCCGCAACCTGTCGCGTCAGCTTTGTTTTCGGGCATCAGAACCGCACACAGAGGGAAATACGAATCATGCGCATTATTATTTACACTAAAGATAACTGTGTCCAGTGCACGGCGACCAAAAATGCGATGGACCGTCAGGGTCTCGCCTATCAGTTAATCAATCTCGACAGCCAGCCGGAAGCGATCGACAACCTGAAATCACTGGGTTACCGCCAGGTGCCGGTGGTGATGGCAGATAACGATCACTGGAGCGGCTTCCGCCCGGACAAGATCGCCACTCTGCGATCGCTTTCTGCCGTCGGGGGCTAAGCGCATGTTCCCGCTGGTCTATTTTTCCAGCCAGTCGGAAAACACCCACCGGTTTGTCACGCGCCTCGGCCTGCCCGCCTGGCGCATCCCGCTTGATGCCCGTGATCAGTTGCATATCGACCAGCCCTATATTCTGGTGGTACCCAGCTATGGCGGTGGCAGCAGTCGCGGTGCAGTGCCCGGTCAGGTGATTCAGTTTCTTAATGATGAGGCGAACCGCCGTGGTATTCGTGGCGTGATCGCAGCAGGCAACCGTAACTTCGGTGCCGGTTACTGCCTGGCGGGCAGCATCATTGCAAAAAAATGTCAGGTTCCTTGTCTTTATCGCTTCGAGCTAATGGGAACGCCTGACGATATTGCGAAAGTTAAAGCGGGAGTAACCCAATTTTGGCAACAACAGATACCCTCAACGGCGTGACGCTCGATTATCACGCCCTCAATGCCATGCTGAACCTCTACGATGCTGACGGCCGTATCCAGTTCGACAAGGATCGCGAAGCGACACGTCAGTTTTATCTGCAGCATGTGCAACCTAATACCGTCCCCTTCTCCAGCAACGCCGAGCGTTTACGCTATCTGGTGGCGGAGAGCTATTACGAAGCGGATGTGCTGAATCAGTACGATTTTGATTTTCTGCTTGAGCTGCATGAGGTGGCGGAGAAGTGGGGATTTGAGTTCAAAACTTTTCTGGGCGCCTGGAAGTACTACACCAGCTATACCCTTAAGACCTTTGACGGCAAACGCTATCTGGAAACCTTCGAACAGCGCGCCTGCATGGTGGCACTGACACTGGCTCAGGGCGATGAAACGCTGGCGCGAGCGCTGCTGGAGGAGATCCTCAGCGGCCGTTTCCAGCCCGCGACGCCGACCTTTCTGAACTGCGGCAAACAGCAGCGCGGTGAGCTGGTCTCCTGCTTCCTGCTGCGCATCGAAGACAATATGGAGTCGATTGGCCGCGCAGTGAATTCGGCATTGCAGCTGTCAAAGCGCGGCGGCGGCGTCGCCTTTTTACTGTCGAACCTGCGTGAGTCTGGTGCGCCGATTAAACGTATTGAAAATCAATCGTCGGGCGTTATCCCCGTAATGAAAATGCTGGAAGATGCTTTCTCCTATGCGAATCAGCTTGGTGCGCGTCAGGGCGCCGGCGCAGTCTGGCTTAATGCGCATCATCCCGATATTTTCCGCTTTCTGGATACCAAACGCGAAAATGCCGACGAGAAGATCCGCATCAAAACGCTGTCGCTGGGCGTGGTTATTCCTGATATCACTTTTCAGCTGGCAAAAGAGAACAGACCCATGGCGCTGTTCTCGCCCTATGATGTTGAGCGGATTTATGGTCAGGCCTTTGGCGATATCAGTATCAGCGAGAAGTATGACGAGATGCTGGCGGATGATCGCATCCGTAAAACGTATATTCAGCCACGCGACTTCTTCCAGACGCTGGCCGAGATTCAGTTTGAGTCGGGCTATCCCTATATCATGTATGAGGACAGCGTGAACCGCAGCAACCCGATTGCCGGTCGCATCAATATGAGTAATCTCTGCTCTGAGATTCTGCAGGTGAACAGCGCCAGCGAGTACCATGATGACCTGAGCTATCGCCGCATCGGCAAAGATATCTCCTGTAATCTTGGCTCCCTGAATATTGCGCATGCCATGGATTCGCGCGATCTGGCGCGCACCGTGGATGTGGCGGTTCGCGCCCTGACCTCGGTGTCGATGATGAGCGAGATTGGCTCGGTGCCGTCGGTCGCCGAAGGCAATCGCCGTTCGCACGCCATCGGGCTGGGTCAGATGAACCTGCACGGCTATCTGGCGCGGGAAGGCATCGCCTACGGCTCACCGGAAGCGCTGGATTTCACCAATCTCTACTTCTATTGCATTACCTACTATGCGCTACGCACCTCTAATCAACTGGCGCAGGAGCATCAGAAGACGTTCGACGGCTTTGCGGATTCGCAATACGCCAGCGGCGTTTACTTCGATAAATATCTGCAGCGGGAATGGCTGCCGCGCACTGAACGGGTGACGACGCTGTTTGCCGATGCCGGACTGACACTGCCGACCCAGGCGGACTGGCAGGCGCTGCGTGATGCAGTGATGCAGCACGGGCTGTTTAATCAGAACCTGCAGGCGATCCCGCCGACCGGTTCGATCTCCTACATCAATCATGCCACCTCCAGCATCCATCCGATTGTCTCCCCTATTGAGATCCGCAAAGAGGGTAAAACCGGTCGCGTCTACTATCCCGCGCCGTTTATGACCAATGAGAATCTCCACCTCTATCAGGATGCGTATCAGATTGGGCCGGAAGCGATTATTGATACTTACGCAGAAGCGACTCAGCACGTCGATCAGGGCCTGTCACTGACGCTGTTTTTCCGCGATGACGTCACGACCCGCGACATCAACAAAGCGCAGATTTACGCGTGGAAAAAAGGGATCAAAACGCTTTATTACATTCGACTGCGTCAGATGGCGCTTCAGGGCACGGAGGTTCAGGGCTGCGTCTCATGCTCCCTGTAATGAAAACGATGAAACTTAAACAAATTCAGGCGATTAACTGGAACCGGATTCAGGATGAGAAAGATCTTGAGGTATGGAACCGTCTCACCAGCAACTTCTGGCTGCCAGAGAAGGTGCCGCTCTCTAACGATCTGCCCGCCTGGCAGACGCTGGATAAACAGCAGCAGCAACTGACCATCCGGGTCTTCACCGGCCTGACGCTGCTGGACACCATCCAGAACGTGATCGGCGCGCCGGGACTGATGGACGATGCTATTACGCCACACGAAGAGGCGGTACTGTCGAACATCAGCTTTATGGAAGCCGTCCATGCGCGCTCTTACAGTTCTATCTTCTCAACTCTGTGTAATACGCAGGATGTGGATGCCGCCTATCAGTGGAGCGAAGAGAATGTACCGCTGCAGAACAAGGCGCGCATCATCCTGGAACACTACCAGGCGGATGATCCGCTGAAGAAGAAGATCGCCAGCGTTTTTCTGGAGTCGTTCCTGTTCTATTCCGGCTTCTGGCTGCCGATGTACTGGTCGAGCCGGGGCAAGCTGACCAACACTGCCGATCTGATTCGCCTGATTATTCGCGATGAAGCGGTGCACGGTTACTACATCGGCTACAAATATCAGCAGGCGCTGGCCACGGCTGACGATCTGCGTCGCGAAGAGCTGCAGCAGTTCGCCTATGATCTGCTGCTGGCGCTGTATGAGAATGAAGTGGCTTACACCGAGGCGCTCTATGCCGATGTCGGCTGGGTGGAAGAGGTGAAAACCTTCCTGCACTACAACGCCAACAAAGCGCTGATGAATCTGGGCTACGAGGCGCTGTTCCCGGCGGAGCTGACGGCGGTAAATCCGGCCATTCTGTCGGCGCTGTCACCCAATGCTGACGAGAACCACGACTTCTTCTCCGGTTCAGGCTCCTCCTATGTGATGGGTAAAGCGGTCGAAACCGAAGATGAAGACTGGAATTTCTGAGGGTTACCGGGTGCTGTTTTATCAGCATCCGGTTTTCACTGGCAATGGCATAGCAGCCGCGCCACCGCGACTCATCATAAGAAAAAAATATTACTGCAATACCGCCTGACTATTTCATTGTTTATTGATGTTCATCCGCCCCGTATTTTCTTTTTTTCGGCCAATTATTTCACTGAACATGGTCGTTTCAGGCGTGATTATTTTCCTGCATCGGTCCCCATTATTTCCGTAATATTTCACGTTGGTGACGTCTGTTTTTCTCCCTTTCACGCAGCAAATCGACCTAAATGCCAATAAATCCCTGATTATTTCACAAAAAATTAATCCGCGCTTATCCCTTGTGAGCACTGAAGATAATCTACATCTGAATGCCCCGTGCCCGGCAAACATCCCAACTCAGGGTTGTCAGATAACGTCAGTGTGCTACGGTATGGCCTGCTTAAATTTCAGCGGGAACGACAGGTTAATATCAGATATTTCAACCAGGATTTAATGACTGCATGGCTATTAAGCTCGAAGTAAAAAATCTCTATAAAATATTTGGCGACAATCCGGATCGCGCGTTTAAATATATTGAAAAAGGTGCGACCAAAGATGTCATTCTGGAGAAGACCGGTCTCTCTCTTGGCGTAAAGAACGCCAGTCTGGCTATTGAAGAAGGCGAGATATTCGTCATCATGGGGTTATCTGGTTCAGGAAAATCGACCATGGTTCGCCTTCTCAATCGTCTGATAGAGCCGACGCGCGGCCAGGTGATTATTGATGGTGTCGATATTGCCAAAATATCGGCCAGCGAACTGCGTGACGTGCGCAGAAATAAAATCAGCATGGTATTCCAGTCATTTGCTTTGATGCCGCACATGAATGTATTAAATAACACGGCATTTGGCATGGAATTAGCGGGCGTCGCACTGGCTGAACGCCAGGAAAAAGCCCTGGAAGCGTTACGTCAGGTCGGGCTGGAGAATTATGCGCACGCTTACCCGGATGAACTTTCCGGGGGAATGCGACAGCGCGTCGGATTAGCCCGCGCGCTGGCAATCAATCCCGACATCTTATTAATGGATGAGGCCTTCTCCGCACTGGATCCGTTGATTCGTACTGAGATGCAGGATGAGCTGGTTAATTTACAAGCCAGGCATCAGCGCACCATCGTCTTTATTTCCCACGATCTGGATGAAGCGATGCGTATTGGCGATCGCATTGCCATTATGCAGGGCGGCGAAGTGATACAGGTTGGTACGCCGGATGAGATCCTGAATAACCCAGCCAACGACTATGTCCGCACCTTTTTCCGTGGCGTCGATATCAGTCACGTATTCAGCGCCAAAGATATAGCCCGTCGTAGCGCGGGAGCATTGATCCGCAAAGCGCCTGGTTTCGGTCCGCGCTCCGCCATGAAACTGCTGCAGGATGAAGACCGCGATTACGGCTACGTGCTGGAAAAGCAGAAATTTATCGGCGTGGTTTCCACCGATTCTCTGAAAGCGGCGCTGGCAGCAGGCGAAGGTATCGACAGCGCCCTGCTCGACACCCCGGCGGCGGTTCCCGCCGATACCTCATTGAGCGATTTGCTCTCTCACGTCGCGCAGGCACCCTGTGCGGTGCCCGTGGTCGGCGAAGAAAATCACTATGTCGGTCTCATTTCCAAAAGCACGCTGTTGCGCGCGTTAGATCGTGAAGGAGCCCAGCCATGAGTCAGGACACCACCAATCCGTGGGATAGCGGCACCGCTGCCAGCACTCAGGCTGCGCCCACCAGCAGCGGCGGTGCCGATGCCTGGGGCACGCCCGATGGTAGCGCGACAACCCATGCAGCCAGTAGCAGTGACTGGCTCAACAGCGCCCCTGCACCCGCACCGGAACATTTCAGTATCATGGATCCGTTCCACAAAACCTGGATCCCGCTTGATCACTGGGTGACCACCGGTATCGACTGGGTGGTCAACCATTTCCGCCCGCTGTTTCAGGGTATCCGGGTGCCGGTTGACTATATCCTCAGCGCCTTTCAGCAGCTGTTGCTGGGAATGCCAGCGCCAGTGGCAATTCTGGTGTTTGCGCTGATTGCCTGGCAGATCGCAACCCCCGCCATGGGCATTGCCACGCTGGTATCGCTGATCGCCATAGGGGCCATTGGCGCCTGGTCGCAGGCGATGGTGACGCTGGCGCTGGTGCTTACCGCGCTGATGTTCTGCATTCTCATCGGCCTGCCGCTGGGGATCTGGCTGGCCCGTAGCGAACGGGCAGCGCGTATTGTACGACCTCTGCTGGATGCAATGCAGACCACACCCGCCTTTGTCTACCTGGTGCCGATTGTGATGCTGTTTGGTATCGGCAACGTGCCGGGCGTGGTGGTAACGATTATCTTCGCCCTGCCACCGATTGTGCGTCTGACTATTCTCGGCATTAAGCAGGTACCCGCCGATCTGATCGAAGCGAGCGAATCCTTTGGTGCCAGTCCGAGACAGCTGCTATTCAAAGTGCAGTTGCCGCTGGCGATGCCCACCATTATGGCGGGCGTCAATCAGACCCTGATGCTGGCGCTGTCAATGGTGGTGATCGCCTCGATGATCGCCGTCGGCGGACTCGGTCAGATGGTCCTGCGCGGTATTGGCCGTCTTGATATGGGGCTGGCTACGGTGGGTGGCGTGGGAATTGTGATTCTTGCCATTATCCTTGATCGCCTGACCCAATCGTTTGGTCGCGATAGCCGCAGCCGCGGTAATCGTCACTGGTATCACACCGGTCCGCTGGGCCTGATCTTCTCTCCTTCGCGTAAAAAATAATCTGTCGGGCGGTGCCTGCGCGCCGCCCATCCTGACGCGACATCTTAAATAAGGAATGACTATGCGCAACAGAGCCTCTCTGCTCGCCGCCGTGGTAACCACGCTGGCCGTTTCACACGTCTCCGCTGCCGATCTGCCGGGCAAAGGTATTACGGTGCAACCTATACAGAGTACTATCGCTGAAGAGACTTTTCAGACCCTGATTGTCAGCCGCGCGCTGGAAAAACTCGGCTATCAGGTTAGCAAGCCGAGTGAAGTGGATTACAACGTTGGCTACACCTCTATCGCCGCTGGCGACGCCACCTTTACCGCGGTGAACTGGCAGCCGCTGCATGACGACATGTATAAAGCTGCCGGTGGCGATCAGAAGCTGTATCGACAGGGAACCTACGTTACCGGTGCCGCCCAGGGTTATCTGATTGATAAGAAGACCGCCGAGAAATATCACATAACCAATATCGAACAGCTGAAAGATCCTAAGATCGCCAGACTGTTTGACGCCAACGGCGATGGCAAGGCGGATATGACCGGCTGTACGCCAGGCTGGGGCTGTGAAGCGGTAATTAATCATCAGAACAGCGCCTTTGGTCTCAGTGATACCGTGACCGCCAATATGGGTAACTATTCGGCGATGGTGGCGGATACGCTGGCACGCTACAAACAGGGTAAGCCGATCCTTTATTATACCTGGACGCCCTACTGGCTGAGCGATGTGCTGAAGCCGGGCCGCGATGTAGTCTGGCTGCAGGTGCCGTTCTCGTCGCTGCCTGGCGAACAGAAGGATGTGGATACTAAGCTGCCAAACGGCGCGAACTACGGTTTCCCGGTTAATACCATGCACATCGTCGCCAACAAAGCGTGGGCGGCGAAAAATCCGGCGGCGGCCCGTCTATTTGCGGTCATGAAGCTGCCTATTACCGATATCAATGCTGAAAACTCAGCGATGCATGCCGGACAAAACTCAGAAGAGGCGATTAACCGTCATGTTGATGGCTGGATTAAAGCGCATCAGGCTGAGTTCGATAAATGGATCAGCCAGGCTCAGACCGCCGCGCAATAACATGAAAACATGTCCACCCCAGGGTGGTTGATAAAAGTGCTGGCTCAGGGAGCATACGCCTTAAGTCGGACAGTGATTAAGGGCGGAAACATTTCTGCCCTTTTTTTATGCCTGCTATCCCGACTGGTATGGCCTGTTAATAAACATGCGTGTGAAATAGTTTTTTGAGTTATTATTAACCTTAAATGATTATTAGCGACCGATGCTGTTTATGAATGCGACTCGCCAGGGTCTGACGCCTGCTTTAGTGGTTCTGATGTCGGTAGCAACCGGCCTCTGCGTAGCCAGTAACTACTACGTTCAGCCACTGCTTAATACCATCGCCCAACAGTTTGATCTCTCTGTGAGCCTAGCCGGGTTTATTGTCACCACGGCGCAACTCGGCTATGCCTGCGGATTGCTGTTGCTGGTGCCGTTAGGCGATCGCTTTGAACGACGCAGCCTGATTGTGACGATGATCCTGCTGGCTGCGGCGGGCATGGTCATCATCGCCCTTTCACACTCCTTCCTGTTTTTACTGCTGGGCACAGTCATGACTGGCCTGTTTTCGGTCGCTGCGCAAATCCTGGTGCCGCTGGCTGCCACACTGGCCGAGCCGGAGCGGCGCGGCAAAATCGTTGGTACCGTCATGAGCGGTTTGCTGCTGGGGATTCTGCTGGCGCGCACCGTGGCAGGCGGTCTCGCACAGCTTGGCGGCTGGCGTACGGTCTACTGGACAGCCAGTTTGCTGATGGTCGTGATGGCGCTGGCGCTGTGGCGAGCGCTGCCACGTGTTAAGCAGTCCGTGCCAATGAGCTATCCACAACTGCTGGCCTCTATCTTTCGCCTGTATGCAGGTAATCGCGTGATCCGCACCCGCGCGTGGACCGGCTGTCTCGCGTTTGCCAATTTCAGCCTGCTGTGGACCTCAATGGCGTTTCTGCTTTCTGGCGCGCCTTATCACTTCTCAGAAGGTGAGATCGGCCTGCTGGGGCTGGTCGGTGCCGCAGGGGCGCTGGCTGCTCGTCAGGCGGGCTCACTGGCTGACAGGGGTAAAGCGAAGCTGACGACCCGACTTGGCCTGCTGCTCATGTTGCTCTCCTGGGCCGCTATTGCATGGGGCGCAGCGCAGCTGGTGCCGCTTATTATTGGCATTCTGCTGCTGGATCTGGCGGTGCAGGCTGTCCATATCACCAATCAAAGCGTGATCTATGCGCAGATACCGGAGGCGCGTAACCGTCTGAATGCAGGATACATGACCAGCTACTTTATAGGTGGTGCGGCGGGTTCGCTGCTCTCCGCCACCGCTTATCATCTGTGGGGCTGGCATGGCGTCTGTGGCGCTGGCGCACTGCTTACGCTGACTAATCTGCTGATCTGGGCAACGGGATCGCGCTTTGAGCCGGAAATAATCAACTGAATCCTGGCCCGACAGTGTAAGGGTCTGGTCACAAATGGTTAGGTTTGTTATGGTTAGTAACAAAGCTATTCACTTCGGTTATTTTTCCTCGCGATATTATTAAATTTGCCCTCTTTTGAAAACGTCCCGGCTCAGCGCTGCCGCCGGGTGTACGGGTTTTTGACCCAGGGCCAGGGAGTGGCCTGGAATACCTTTGATGGTACAGAGTGCGGGTCTGAGAGCGATCACCTGCCAAAAAGTGACTACGCTTACCCTGTCACCATAGTTATTATACAAGTTGCAATTAGTGAGGTTTTTTTTAATGGAAAGTTCGTTTACTCCCATTGAGCAGATGCTAAACATCCGTGCCAATCGCCATAAGGATTTTCCGTTACAGGAAATTATTCTGACGCGTCTCTGTATGCATATGCAGGGTAAACTGCTGGACAACCGTAATAAGATGCTGAAAGCACAGGGGATTAATGAAACCCTGTTCATGGCGTTGATTACGCTGGATGCGCAGGAAAACCACAGCATTCAGCCTTCTGAACTCAGTTCAGCCCTTGGCTCTTCGCGCACCAATGCGACGCGCATTGCCGATGAGCTGGAGAAGCGCGGCTGGATTGAGCGTCGCGAAAGCGATCACGACCGTCGCTGCCTGCACCTGCATCTGACCGATAAAGGCATGGAGTTCCTGCGTCAGTTGCTGCCCCCTCAGCATCAGAGCCTGCAGTATCTCTGGTCGTCGCTGTCAGTCGATGAGAAATCCCAGCTGGAAGGTATTACCCGTAAGCTGCTTAATCGTCTTGATAAAATGGATGAAGATCAGCTGATCGCCTCGCTGTCCCGCTAATAGCAATAAGTGCGACACAATCACCCGTCGAAATCGTTATTTTAACTTCCTTTTTTATCTGGCCAGCGCCTAGTCGCTGGCTTTTTCGACTCGGGCGCTGGCAGAAATGGATTTCTGCTGCCCGTCTAAATGGAAAACGTGGAGAAAGTCATGAGTGCAACGGCAGAAGCACAAAGTCCGCAACCGTCAGCCAGTAAAAAGAAGAAGCGCAAAAGTGTGCTCATTGTGCTGGCGCTGATCTTTGTGCTGATTGGTATTGCCTGGGGGGTTTACTGGTTCCTGGTCCTGCGCCATTTTCAGGAGACCGATGACGCCTACGTTGCAGGTAATCAGGTGCAGGTGATGGCACAGGTTTCCGGTAGCGTTAACAAAGTCTGGTTTGAAGATACCGATTTCGTTAAAAAGGGCGATGTGCTGGTTTCACTCGATAAGACGGATGCTGAACAGGCGTTTGAAAAAGCGCAGACAGCACTGGCCACCAGCGTGCGTCAGACGCATCAGCTGATGATCAATGGCAAACAGTACCAGGCCAGCATTACGTTGCAGCAAACTGCGCTGGCGCAGGCACAGGCCGACCTGAAACGTCGTGAGCCATTGGGTGCAGCTAACCTGATTGGCCGTGAAGAGTTGCAGCACGCCCGGGACGCTGTCGCGACGGCTAAAGCGCAGCTGGATGTCGCGATTCAGCAATATAATGCTAATCAGGCGATGATCCTTAATACCTCGCTGGAGAATCAGCCAGCTGTGCAACAGAGCGCAGCTGAGTTGCGTGATGCCTGGCTGGCACTGCAGCGCACCGAGATCCGCAGCCCGATGGATGGTTTTGTTTCACGTCGCAGCGTGCAGGTCGGTTCACAAATCTCCACCAGCACCCCGCTGCTGGCTGTTGTACCTGCAACGAATCTGTGGGTCGATGCCAATTTCAAAGAGACCCAGCTGGCTGGCGTACGCATTGGTCAGCCTGCCACCGTGGTTGCCGACATTTACGGTGACGACGTCGTTTATCATGGCAAAGTCGCAGGACTGGATATGGGCACCGGCAGCGCCTTCTCTCTGCTGCCTGCACAGAATGCTACCGGTAACTGGATCAAAGTGGTTCAGCGCCTGCCGGTTCGTATCGAACTGAATCAGGAAGATATCGCCAGACATCCACTGCGCATCGGCCTCTCCACGCTGGTCAAAATCGATACCACCAGCAACGAAGGCAGTGTGCTGGCTACCAGCGTCCGCCAGCAGGCCGCTTACAGCAGCAATGCCCTGGCGATTGACCTTGCGCCGGTCAATCAGCTGATCACCGATATTGTCCGCGCCAACGCCGGATGATGACGCGGAGGCTGTAATGGCACAAAAACCGCTTGAAGGGATGCCGCTGGTCCTGATGACCGTAGCGCTGTCGCTGGCGACGTTCATGCAGGTGCTGGACTCGACCATCGCCAACGTGGCCATCCCTACGATTGCCGGGAACCTGGGCGCGTCGAACTCTCAGGGTACATGGGTAATCACCTCGTTTGGTGTCGCGAATGCGATCTCGATCCCGCTGACCGGCTGGCTGGCAAAGCGCATTGGTGAAGTGAAGTTGTTCACCTGGTCGACCATTCTGTTTGCCATCGCCTCCTGGGCGTGTGGTATGTCAGATAGCCTGGAGATGCTGATCTTTTTCCGTGTCATTCAGGGGATTGTTGCGGGTCCATTGATCCCGCTGTCGCAAAGTCTGCTGCTCAACAACTATCCGCCCGCTAAGCGCAGTCTGGCACTGTCGCTGTGGGCGATGACGGTGATCGTCGCGCCGATCTGTGGCCCGATACTGGGCGGCTGGATCAGCGATAACTATCACTGGGGCTGGATCTTCTTTATCAACGTGCCGATTGGTGTGGCCGTGGTCATACTGACGCTGCAAACGCTGCGTGGCCGGGAAACTAAAACCGAAATCCGGCGGATCGACATGGTCGGGCTGGTGCTGCTGGTCGTGGGGATCGGCTGTTTACAGGTCATGCTGGATCGCGGAAAGGAGCTCGACTGGTTTAACTCGGTCGAGATTATCGTGTTAGGGGTCGTGGCATTGATTGCGCTCACAGTCCTGCTGGTCTGGGAGCTGACGGATGATCACCCGATCATCGACCTCTCCCTGTTTAAGTCGCGCAATTTTACCATTGGCTGTCTGTCGATCAGTCTGGCGTACATGCTCTACTTCGGCTCGATAGTCCTGTTACCGCAGCTGCTGCAGGAGGTTTACGGTTATACCGCAACCTGGGCAGGCCTGGCGTCGGCACCGGTAGGCATCATACCGGTGATCCTGTCGCCGATTATTGGTCGCTTTGCGCATAAGCTCGATATGCGACGGCTGGTCACATTCAGCTTCATTATGTATGCCATCTGCTTCTACTGGCGCGCGTATACGTTTGAACCGGGGATGGACTTTGGCGCCTCAGCCTGGCCGCAGTTTATCCAGGGCTTTGCCGTGGCCTGCTTCTTTATGCCACTGACGACTATTACGCTGTCGGGACTGCCGCCGGAGCGCATGGCCGCAGCATCCAGCCTGTCGAACTTTATGCGTACGTTTGCTGGTTCGGTAGGCACGTCGATTACAACCACGATGTGGACGAATCGCGAGTCGATGCATCATAGCTATATGACCGAGTCAATTACCCCGTACAACGTTAATTCACAGCAGATGTATAGCCAGCTGGAGAGCCTGGGAATGACGCAGCAGCAGGCCTCGGCGTATATCGCGCAGCAGATTACCAATCAGGGACTGATCATTTCAGCGAATGAAATTTTCTGGGCATCGGCGGGGGTATTCCTGATCCTGCTGGTGCTGATCTGGTTTGCCCGTCCGCCGTTTGGTGCAGGCGGTGGCGGCGGTGGCGCACACTGACGTGACAAAGCAAAACGGGCCTTTCGGCCCGTTTTTTTATGCGTTCTGACGCCACCATTCGGCGAGCAGTACGCCGGTTGCGACCGAAACGTTGAGACTTTCTACGTTGCCGGTGCCGCCAATCGACAGGCTCATGTCACCCTGTTTGAACGCGGTGTCAGAAAGACCTTCACGCTCCTGACCTAACACCAGCACCATTTTCTCCGGCAGCTTAGCCTGCGCCAGCGGCGTGCCCTGATGGCTGGAGGTGGTCACGATGGTGTAACCCGCTTTACGGAACGCTTCCAGACCTTCGCTGAAAGTTGCGCCGCTGATGGCCTGAACATGCTCGGCACCGCCTTCTGCGGTGCGCACTGCTGCACCCGACTCCAGCAGTGAGGCATCGTTTACCAGCAAACCTTTTACGCCAAAGTGCGCGCAGCTGCGCATAATCGCGCCCAGGTTATGCGGGTTACTGACATCTTCCAGTGCCAGTACGCAATCTTTGGTTGTTGCCTGGCTCAGCCATTCCGAAACCGCCATACCCATACGCTTTTTGATCAGGAAGCAGACGCCACCGTGATGCTCAGTGCCTGATGCTTTGGTGATCTCTGCATCTTCTACCACGTGATAGGCTTTGCGGTTCGCCGCCAGCCAGCGCAGCGATTCACGGAAACGCGGAGTCACTTCCTGAATGAACCAGGCGCGAACAATCGCTTCCGGACGACTCTGGAACAGTGCCTGACAGGCGTTCTCACCATAAACGCGGGTTTCTTCGTTACGCTGACGACGGATCTGCTCAGGATCAACAAAGCTCTTGCCGCTGATGCCGCCATGATCGGGCTTATCACTCTCGGGCGATGCAGCACGGTCTGCTGATGGCGCGCGTGATACGGTGCGCCATGGGGAGTCGCTGCTGCCATAGGCGCCACGGCTATCATCGCCACGATCGTTGCGGCGACCTGCACCCTCGTCTGAACGGCGTGGCGCGCCACGTCCGCCTTCGTCACGGCGCGGTGAACTGCTGCGACCAGTGTCGTCGCTGCGACGCCCCGCGGAGCGACCACCTTCCTGACTGCGTTCTGTACGGGGGCCAGATGAACGACGATTATCATCCTGGCGGGCAGCAGCGTGACCACCTTTGCCTGTACGAGGATTCGGCGCACGCGCACTTTTATCGTCCTCGCCACGCACGTACATCACCTTAACCTTGCCGCTCTTGCCTTTAAATTCGTCGTTCATATCTTCCTCCTGCATTGAGAGCGCGCAGATTACCTGATGTGCTGGCGCTTAGCTATCAACTATTGAACCTATAGAGCAATCCAGATTGAGCAGGAATCCGCCCTCTTTCATAATGGACAACAATTACCAGACTGACACTTTTAAACCTCAGAGGTTCCTATGAATACGGTATGCGCTTCCTGCCAGGCAACCAATCGCGTTCCTGAAGAACGCCTTGCCGATGCGGCGAAATGCGGCCGCTGTGGAAATGCGTTGTTTGATGGCGAGGTGGTCAATGCCACCAGCGCTAACTTTGACAAATATCTGCAGGACGATCTGCCGGTGGTGATCGATTTTTGGGCGCCCTGGTGCGGTCCCTGCGTGAATTTTGCGCCCGTGTTTAAAGATGTCGCCAGCGAGCGCAGCGGGAAAGTCCGCTTTATTAAAGTAAACACCGAAGCGGAACCGGCCCTGAGCGCCCGTTTCAACATTCGCAGTATTCCTACCATCATGCTGTTTAAGAACGGCGAGCGGGTGGACATGCTGAATGGTGCCATGCCCAAGGCACCGTTTAACGAATGGCTGGATGAATCACTGTAATATTCAGAGGCCAGCCAGTCTGGCCTTTTCCTTTTCACCTGCGCTTCGATTACACTGACGTTTTTTCCTGCCCTGAAACCTCATGTCTGATAATGCTGTTTTGCGCTTGCGCACCGAACGCCTGGCGCGTGCCACCCGTCCGTTCCTTGCGCGTGGAAATCGTGTCATTCGCTGCCAGGGTTGTCTGCTGCCAGAAGCCAACTGTCTTTGCAGCCAGATCGTGCCTGCGTCTTCCCGTAGCCGCTTCTGCCTGGTGATGTTTGATACCGAGCCGATGAAACCGAGCAACACCGGGCGTCTGATTGCCGATATTCTGCCGGATACCCAGGCGTTTGGCTGGTCACGCACCGAGCCGGATCCGCTGCTGCTGGCGGCCGTGCGCAATCCTGATTATCAGCCGCTTGTCGTCTTTCCGGCCGCCTATGCGGATCCCGGTCGCGAGGTGCTGACAACGCCACCCACCAGCGGCAAGCCGCCGCTGTTTATCATGCTGGATGGCACCTGGACCGAAGCTCGCAAGATGTTCCGCAAAAGCCCCTGGCTCGACGCCCTGCCGGTGATGTCGCTGAATGTGAGTACCCCTTCGCGCTATACACTGCGGGAGGCGCACGGCGAAGGTCAGCACTGTACCGCTGAAGTGGCCGCGGCGCTGCTGGCGCAGGCGGGCGATCGGCTGGCGGCAGAAGCACTATCTCACCATTTTGATCAGTTCCGTGCGGCCTACCTGGCAGGGAAACCGCATCACGCCGGACAGGCTTAGCCGCATCCCTCTTCTTCCGGCAGGCGAGCGCCTGGGCTGACCGATCCGAAGATCCGGATCTTCAGCCTGCGATCTGCCCGGAAGCACTGCCAGCAAAAAGCGTTTACAATCACGCAAATCCCGATCTCTGGAGGGCGAGATGAGCCAACGCGGACTGGAAGCGCTGTTACGACCTAAATCAATTGCGGTGATTGGTGCCTCGGTCACGCCCGGGCGTGCCGGATACTTTATGATGCGTAACCTGCTGGCGGGCGGTTTTAGCGGGCCGGTTTTGCCGGTGACGCCAAAATATAAAGCAGTCAGCGGCGTGCTGGCCTGGCCCACCATCGACAGCCTACCTTTCGCGCCCGACCTGGCGGTGATCTGTACCCACTCGAAACGTAACCTCGAGTTGCTGCAACAGCTCGGCGAAAAAGGCTGCAAGGCCTGCATTATCCTCTCCGCGCCCGCCAGCCAGTCGGCCGAGCTCAAAGCCTGCGCAGGTAAATGGCAGATACGTCTGCTGGGACCGAACAGTCTGGGCCTGCTGGCGCCCTGGCAGGGATTGAATGCCAGCTTCTCGCCGGTGCCAATTGAGAAAGGCCGCATCGCGTTTATCTCTCAGTCCGCCGCCGTCTCTAATACCATTCTCGACTGGGCGCAGCAGCGTAATCTCGGTTTCTCCTGGTTTATTGCGCTGGGTGACAGTCTGGATACCGATGTCGATGACCTGCTCGACTTCCTGGCGCGTGACGGCAAGACCAGCGCCATCCTGCTCTATCTTGAGCACCTCAGCGACGCGCGTCGTTTTGTTTCCGCTTCCCGCAGTGCCTCGCGGAATAAACCGATATTGATCATCAAGAGTGGTCGCAGCCGCGAAGCCCAGGCGCTGCTTGGCACCCACAGCGGCCTTGACGCCGCCTGGGATGCGGCCATTCAGCGCGCCGGGTTGCTGCGGGTCCAGGATACCCATGAGCTGTTCTCCGCCGTTGAATCGCTAAGCCATATGCGCCCGCTGCGAGGCGACAGGCTGATGATCATCAGCAATGGAGCCGCACCTGCCGCGCTGGCGCTGGATGAACTCTATGCCCGTAACGGAAAACTGGCGCAGCTCAGCGATGAGACACGTCAGCAACTGGAGGCGCTGCTACCCGCGGGTGCAGGTCGCGGTAATCCGCTGGATTTAAAAGATGACGCCACAGCGGAACGTTATGCCGCCTGTGTGGAGATTCTGCTCAACAGCCATGAACTTGATGCATTAATGATTATTCATGCGCCAAGCGCGGTCGCGCCCGCAACTGAAACGGCCGCACATCTGATCGACACCATAGCCCGTCACCCGCGCGGTAAGCTGGTGACGCTGCTGACCAACTGGAGCGGCGAGTTCTCTTCCCAGGCTGCACGTCGTGCCTTTACGCAGGCAGGCATCCCGACCTGGCGCACGCCGGAAGGCACCGTCACCGCCTTTATGCATCAGGTTGAGTATCGCCGTAACCAGAAGCAGCTGCGTGAAACCCCTGCCCTGCCCACAACACTGAAGCAGGATAGCGCTCAGGCTCACCAGTTGCTGTCACAGGCGCTGTCGCGCGGCGTTACCGCGCTGGATACGCACGAAGTGCAGCCAGTATTGCAGGCATACGGGCTGGCGACACTGCCGACCTGGATCGCCAGCGACAGCACATCGGCTGTGGCGATTGCCGATCAGATTGGCTATCCGGTGGCGCTGAAACTGCGTTCACCCGATATCGCCCATAAGTCGGAGGTTCAGGGTGTAATGCTCTATCTGCGCAATGCCAGCGAAGTAGAGCATGCCGCTGAGGCCATTTTTGATCGGGTCAGACAGACGCTGCCGCAGGCGCGTATTGAAGGGCTGCTGGTTCAGAGCATGGCCAGCCGTGCGGGCGCGCAGGAGTTGCGGGTCGTGGTCGAACAGGATGCCCTGTTTGGTTCAATCATTATGCTGGGCGAAGGCGGCGTTGAATGGCAGGCCGATAAACAGGCTGCGGTTGCCTTGCCTCCGCTGAATATGACACTGGCACGCTATCTGGTGATTCAGGCAATCAAGAGCGGAAAAATCCGCAGCCGTAGCGCCCTGAATCCGCTGGATATCCCCGGTTTGAGCCAGTTGCTGGTGCAGGTCTCTAACCTGGTGGTGGATTGCCCGGAGATCCAGCGACTGGATATTCACCCGCTACTGGCAGCGGGTAATGATTTTACCCTGCTGGATGTCACCCTGACGCTGGCTCCGTTCGATGGCGATAACGAAGCGCGGCTGGCAATTCGTCCTTATCCTCAGCATCTTGAGGAGCAGGTGGAATTAAAGAATGGGCAATTCTGCCTGTTCCGGCCGATCCTGCCAGAAGATGAACCTTTGCTGCGCGACTTCATCAGCCAGGTGACCAAAGAAGACCTTTACTACCGCTACTTCAGTGAAATCAATGAATTCACCCATGATGACCTCGCCAATATGACCCAGATCGATTATGACCGTGAGATGGCGATCGTAGCGGTGCGTCAGCATCAGGGACGACCTGAGATCATCGGTGTAACCCGCGCTATCTCTGATGCGGATAACATTGATGCGGAGTTTTCGGTGCTGGTCCGTTCTGACCTGAAAGGGTTAGGCATGGGCCGCCGTCTGCTGGAAAAGATGATCCGCTACACCCGACATCACGGCTTGCAACAATTGAACGGTATCACCATGCCCCATAATCGCGGCATGATTACGCTGGCCCGTAAACTTAACTTTCATGTTGATATTCAACTGGATGACGGTATTGTCAGCCTGAAATTGTCCTTACAGAATGAGATCAACCCACCTTGTAGAGAAAGGTAAAAAACGTTCGAATTGACGGAGTTGATGTTATTATTTGTGGTTATAACCCTGATTTGATGGCAAAAGGCCATGCAATGAACAGAGAAGAAGTGCACTGTGATGTTGTCTAAATTCAAACGTAACAAACACCAACAACACCTCGCACAGCTGCCTAAACTGTCACAATCCGTTGCGGATGTGTCGACACTTTATTCGCCTGCTGAGTTTCGCCAGACGTTGCTGGAGAAAATAGCGACCGCACAGACACGCATCTGTATTGTTGCGCTTTATCTGGAAAATGATGACGCCGGACGTGCCGTTATGGATGCGCTCTATAGCGCGAAGCAGGCGCGGCCAACGCTGGATATTTCGATTCTGGTCGACTGGCACCGCGCGCAACGTGGCCGAATTGGCGCAGCACGAGGCGTAACCAATGCTGACTGGTATTGCGAAATGGCCACACGCTATCCGGATATTGCCATCCCGGTTTATGGCATCCCGGTTAATACGCGTGAAGCGCTGGGCGTGCTTCATCTAAAAGGCTTCATTATTGATGATATGCTGCTCTATAGCGGTGCCAGCATCAATGATGTCTACCTGCATCAGCATGATAAGTATCGGTATGATCGCTATCAGGTTATCCGGAATCCCCAACTGACCGATACCATGTATGAGTGGATCACACTGAATCTTAAACCTGCAGAAGCCGTCAACCGGCTCGATTTTGCAGAACGCCCCTCAAGTCCTGAAATCAAAAATGAGACACGCCAGTTCCGTCAGGATCTCCGGGGTTTCAATTACCAGTTTGAAGGCAATGCCGGCAATGATGAACTGACGGTCACGCCACTGGTCGGTCTGGGCAAGCATAGCCTGCTCAATAAAACCATTTTCCATCTGATGCCCTGTGCGGAACAGAAGCTGATCATCTGTACCCCTTACTTCAACATGCCAGCCCTGCTGGTGCGTAATATCATTCATCTGCTGCGCCAGGGGAAAAAAGTCGAGATCATCGTCGGTGATAAAACCGCCAATGATTTCTACATTGCGCCTGATGAGCCATTCAAAATTATCGGCGCGCTGCCTTACCTGTATGAAATCAATCTGCGTCGTTTCATGAGCCGTCTGCACTACTATGTTACGACCGATCAGCTGGTCGTGAGACTCTGGAAGGATGGTGAAAACAGTTATCACCTTAAAGGGATGTGGGTTGATGACGAATGGCAGCTGATTACCGGTAATAACCTCAACCCGCGTGCATGGCGGCTTGATCTGGAAAATGCGGTGCTGATTCACGATCCTCATCAGGAGTTAGCGGCTCAGCGTGAGAAAGAGCTTACGTTAATCCGTCAGAACACGACGATAGTGACGCATTTCCGTGAGCTTGAAAGTATTGCCGATTACCCGGCTAAAGTGCGGAAACTGATTCGCCGTCTGCGCCGGATACGTATCGATCGCCTGATCAGCCGTATTCTTTAATCGCTGCGGCCATAGAGGCATTCATTACGCGAAGTATCCTGTTGCTGTGCTGTTGTGCAGTGGATGCGTCGATATGGCGGAAGATCAGCGAGCATGACGGGATAAAGCGGAACATGTTTTCGCTTCTGCCGCGCTGGCTGCTGCAGGCAATAAATATGGGCAGCGCCAGCCTCTTTCTGGCCGTCAAAACCAGACTATCGGCATCCTGTTTTCATTAAATATTGAGGCGGGAAAAGAGTGGTATGACAGCCGCCCGAATGGCAGCGGCTGGCGCTGGAAAGCGTTCGTGTGGGATGCCGCGGATGCAACCCGCGGCATTGCCCTGTGGAATCTGAGTCAGTCGCCTTGTTAAAGCGTAATCCCTTTGCCGCGTCTGTGCAGCAACAGCGACACCAGAAAGGCTACCGCACCCATCGCTGAAACATACCAGAAGAAGGTGGTCTCAATCCCCTGCTGCTTCATCAGCAACGCCACATACTCCGCCGACCCACCGAACAGCGCATTCGCGACTGCGTATGATAGCCCGACACCCAGAGCACGCACCTGCGGCGGAAACATTTCGGCTTTAAGAATGCCGCTGATGGCGGTGTAGAAGCTGGTAATCAACAAGGCCAGCATGATTAACAGGAAAGCTACGCCAGGACTTTGCACGTTTTGCAGCAGGGTCAGAATGGGTACTGTACATATCGCCGCCCCCGCACCAAAGATCATCATCGAAGTGCGACGACCGATTTTATCTGACAGCGCACCGATTATTGGCTGAATCAGCATGAAGACCAGCAGTGCCCCGGTCATCAGCCCGCTGGCCGTTTTTGGATCCATGCCTGATGTGTTAACCAGATACTTTTGCATGTAGGTGGTGAAGGTGTAAAAACTCAGGGAGCCGCCGGCGGTGAAACCCAGCACCATCAGGAAGGGACGGGTATGATTGCGCAGTAACCCGATGACGCTACCCGCATCACGATGTTCACGGCTGGCTTTATTTGAGGTTTCTTCCAGAGAGCGTCGTAACCACAATGCGACAACGGCGAGCAGTGCGCCGAGGAAGAACGGAATGCGCCAGCCCCAGCTGCGCAGCTCTGCATCAGTGAGCACAAATTGCAGGACCACCACGGTCAGCACCGCCGCTAACTGACCGCCAATCAGCGTGACGTACTGGAAAGAGGCATAGAATCCCTTGCGTCCTTCCAGGGCGACTTCACTCATGTAGGTTGCGCTGGTCCCATACTCCCCACCCACCGATAATCCCTGAAACATACGCGCCAGCAGCAGAATGACGGGAGCGGCTACGCCAATCGTTGCGTAACCGGGCAGGCAGGCGATCACCAGCGAACCAAAACACATCATACAGACCGAAACCAGCATCGAATTTTTTCGGCCATGCTTGTCGCCAATATAGCCAAATAACCAGCCGCCAATCGGACGCATTAAAAATCCTGCTGCAAAAACGCCCGCTGTCTGCAATAACTGCGTTGTGGTGTCACCCTTTGGGAAGAAGATGTGCGCAAAGTAGAGCGAGAAGAATGAATAGACATAGAAGTCGAACCATTCAACCAGGTTGCCCGATGACGCGCCGACGATTGCCCAGATACGCTTCTTTGTATCATCCGGCTGAGTTTTATTATTGGTGGGTGTCATGCCTTACCTCTGTTCCTTGCTGATCAAGAGCGTTTAAAGGAGTGAGTAAAGCATTTAAGTCTACCGAAGGTAAAGGCGGGGTAATCCGAGATTATATTTGTGAGCCATGTCGCTAATTATCGAAAAATCAGCGAGTTGCTGGCAATTATGAGGGAAAGCCGGCCGGTGATAGCGCTGCAGGAAGCGGGAAAATCATTAACAATTTTGCTAAATACAGCGTAATTCAGACGTAAAAAAGCCCCGCACTTTCGTGCGGGGCTTCTTCACTTATATAATGCCTGGCAGTTCCCTACTCTCGCATGGGGAGACCCCACACTACCATCGGCGCTACGGCGTTTCACTTCTGAGTTCGGCATGGGGTCAGGTGGGACCACC